>Ga0209960_1000003_pt1 | contig 1707770 bp, 1573 predicted proteins | sample ThiBiot_500_plan_2_FD_183947 | JGI IMG/M metagenome (GOLD analysis project Ga0209960, IMG submission 183947) | Wastewater bioreactor microbial communities from Cape Town, South Africa - Thiocy_expt_500_plan (SPAdes) | ecosystem: Engineered > Bioreactor > Thiocyanate-remediating >... | reverse complement strand
CCGGTTACATTCCGAACCCGGAAGCTAAGCCTCTCAGCGCCGATGGTACTGCAGGGGGGACCCTGTGGGAGAGTAGGACACCGCCGGACTTCTTCTAAGACGAAATGGCCACCCAACGCTGGGTGGCTATTTCGCATATACGGACACAATTCGTCGCTCCAGGCGTCGATCGAACCTCTTGCGAGGCGAGATCGGCGCCTTTTGCGTTGGTGGGCGCCGTTCGAGCAACGGATAGGGTCGGTGCGTGAGCGGGTTTCAAGGACATGTACCTGGAAGCCGTGACTACCGCCGGCTTCTCGTGGGGCTGTTCTTCGGGGGCGTGGCGACGTTCGCGCAGCTGTACGCGACGCAGGCCCTGCTCCCGCAGATCGCCGCGGACACCGGGAGCGACCCCGCGACGGCGGCGCTGACCGTTTCCGCTTCCACTCTCGGGCTGGCGGTGGCGGTCCTGCCGTGGTCGCTCGTCGCGGATCGGCTGGGCCGTGTCCCCGCCATGGCGGGGGGAGTGATCGCCGCGACCCTGTTGGGTGCGGCGGCGGCGTTCTCTCAGGACATCACCGTCCTCCTCGCGCTGCGTCTGCTCGAGGGAGCCTCCTTGGGGGCCGTGCCCGCGGTCGCACTCGCCTACCTGAGTGAAGAGGTGGCCCCACGGCATGTCGCTGCGGCGGCGGGCGCCTACATCGCGGGTACGACCGTGGGAGGCCTCAGCGGGCGGCTCGTCTCGGGCCCGATCGGTGAGGTCGCGGGATGGCGGTGGGGCGTGGCATCCGTGATTCTTCTGTGCGCGGTCGCGGCAGCGATGTTCCTGCTCCTGGTCCCCGCCGCGCGCGGGTTCGTTCCGGGCCGGATGCGTTCACGTCCGGGACCGTCGGTGATGTCGCGTCTGCGCGTCAACCTCCGGTCGCCGACCCAGTTGGCGCTCTACGCGCAAGGCTTTCTGCTGATGGGGGCCTTCGTGGCGGTGTACAACTACCTCGGCTTCCACCTCACCGAACCTCCGTTCGCGCTCTCGCCCGCGGTCGTGACGCTCCTCTTCCTGGCCTACCTGGCCGGGACCGTATCCTCGCCTCGCGCGGGCGCCGTCGCCGTCCGGCGCGGACGCTTCCCCGTGCTCCTCGCCTCGGTCGCGATCACCGCGGTCGGCGCGGCGCTCATGGCGGTGCCGTCGACGATCGTGGTCGTCGTGGGTCTCGTCGTGTTCACTGCCGGCTTCTTCGCCGCGCACTCGGTGGCATCCGGGTGGACGCCGGTCGCGGCGGAGCCCGATGCGCGTGCACAGGCATCCTCGCTGTACTACCTCGGCTACTACGGCGGGTCCAGCCTCTTCGGCTGGTTGCTCGGAGTGGTCTTCACGACGATCGGGTGGACGTGGTTCGTGGGCTCCGTGATCGCGATGTGCGCGATCGCAGCGATGCTCGCGTGGGCGGCACTGCGCCCGCCCCGTGTGTCCTGAGGCGAGGTTCGCGCGGATCCGGGTCAATCCCTCACCACGATGTCGTGCAACCCGACTAGCGTCGGTACGACGACATGAGGAGGTCGCGAGTGGACGACGCCGACGAGCTGACGACAGCACGGACGCCGGAGGACGGTATCGACAGCAGCATCACGGGCGACGAGGCCGGGGAGCCGGTGGCCGAGATCAGCTACGACGAACAGCGGTACCCTGCGCGCCCTCGCCGTCTGCGTCCGCGCGATCAGTTCCGTGGCGGCACGCTGCGTCGGTTCCTCACGGATCCGCGCAACGCGAATGGCGGCAATCCGTCGTACGTCGAGTGGCTCGTCCGGCAGTCGATGCTCAAGGATGCCGACGTGCTCAGCCGGCAGCTGTCGGGACAGCCGTCGATGTGGCGCAATCCTTACGCGCGTCCGGATGCGCGGCGGGCGATCGAGTCCACGGACGTCTGGTTCACCGCCTACCCGATCTCGCTCATGGCGCGACCGGGGGAGTCCTTCCTGGACGCGCTCGGCGACGAGGCGCTGTGGGAGGCCTTCGAGTGGGTCGGGATCAACGGCATCCACACCGGACCCGTCAAGCGAGCGGGGGGAATCAGCGGATGGCAGGAGACCCCCAGCGTCGACGGGCACTTCGACCGCATCAGTACCCAGATCGATCCCGAGTTCGGCGATGAGAACGCCTTCCGTCGCATGGCCGACGTGGCCGAGGCGCACGGCGGCAGCGTGATCGACGACATCGTGCCCGGCCACACCGGCAAGGGCGCGGACTTCCGTCTCGCGGAGATGGCCTACAAGGACTACCCGGGGATCTACCACATGGTCGAGATCCCCCGCGAGGATTGGGGCCTTCTCCCGGAGGTCCCGGCCGGTCGGGACTCGGTGAACCTCGATGCCGACACGGAGCGCGAACTGAGCGCCCGCGGCTACATCATCGGTGAGCTGCAGCGCGTCATCTTCTACACGCCCGGGGTGAAGGAGACCAACTGGAGTGCCACGGCGCCGGTGGTCGGCACGGACGGACTCGAACGTCGCTGGGTGTACCTGCACTACTTCAAGGAGGGCCAGCCGTCCATCAACTGGCTGGACCCCACCTTCGCGGGCATGCGTCTGGTGATCGGCGACGCGCTCCACTCCCTCGGTGACCTCGGCACGAGTGCGTTGCGGCTGGATGCGAACGGGTTCCTCGGAGTCGAGAAGAGCGCGGAGGGACTGCCGGCGTGGTCGGAGGGCCATCCGCTCTCGCACGCCGCGAACCACATCATCGCGGGGATGGTGCGCAAGGTGGGCGGCTTCACCTTCCAGGAGTTGAACCTCACGATGGAGGACATCCGCGACACCGGGGCTGTGGGCGCGGATCTGTCCTACGACTTCGTCACGCGTCCCGGCTATCAGCACGCCCTCGCGACCGCCAACACCGAGTTCCTGCGGCTCGCGCTCACCACAGCGTTGGAGACCGGTGTCGAACCCGCGCAGTTGGTCCACGGGATGCAGAACCACGACGAGCTGACGTACGAGCTGGTCCACTGGGCCACGACTCACCGCGACACCGTCTACCCGTTCCGTCACGGCGAGTCGACGGGCGCGGAGATCGCCGAGACCGTGCGCGGCGAGCTCACGCAGTCCCTCACCGTCGACGCGGACTACAACCTCGTCTTCACGCAGAACGGCATCGCCTGCACGACGGCGTCCCTCATCGCCGCGACGCAGGGCAAGGCGACGCTCGACGACATCACCGAATCCGACGTCCCCGCGATCCGCGACGCGCATCTGCTGCTGGCGAAGTACAACTCCTGGCAGCCCGGTGTCTTCGCCCTCTCCGGTTGGGACCTCACGGGGTCGCTCACCGTTCCGGCGGCGGATGTCCATCACCTCATCTCCTCCGGTGACACTCGCTGGATCGAACGGGGAGCTCACGACCTGCTCGACGTGGCTCCGGAGGCGTCGACCTCCGCCTCGGGGATGCCGCGCGCCCGCTCGCTGTACGGATCCCTCGCCCGTCAGCAGGCTGACCCGGAGTCCTTCCTCGCCGGGCTCCGCGACATCCTCCGGATCAGGAGCGAGAACGAGATCGCCGTGGCCTCCCAGGTCGACATCCCGCAGGTGGGGCATCCCAGCATGCTCGTCATGGTGCATCGCCTCGACGGCGGCGATCGCCGCCGGGAGGATGCGCCCCTGCAGATCACCGTGCTCAACTTCTCGGGCGAGAGCATCGAGGGGACGGTGCGTTCGGAGTGGCTGGTTCCGCAGAGCACCGCGGTGGATGCCGCGACGGGAGACGTCGTGGGGCGCGTCGACGAGCTGCAGAGCTTCGCGCTCGAACTGGGACCCTACGCCGGCCTCTTCCTGCGGCTCCAGGCGCCGGAGCCGACGGAGGGCTGACCGGGGGCGCGTGTCGGGGGTCTCGCCTACGCTTCGGGCATGAGCGAACGGGCCCCCTGCCTCGTGCCCGCGTGCGGTGCCGTCGCGGCGCCGGATGCTCCATTGCGTATGTGCGAGGAACACCTGATGGTCGCCGCGGAATGGGTGGGGCGCCGCGACGGAGTCGCCGACGTCCTGCCGACGCCGTGCCTGTTGTGCGGTTCACGGTGGGGTGTCCGCTGGCCGAGCGGATGGCTCTGCGGCGTGTGCGAATGGCGCCACGGCGAGCCCGTGGACGGTGAGCTGCCCCCACCCCGTGTCGACGTGGTCTACTACCTGCGGTTCCGAGATCGCGTGAAGATCGGCACGAGCGCTCAGCCCCGGCAGCGACTTCGGGCGATCCGCCACGAGGAGCTTCTCGCGTTCGAACGGGGCGACCGGTCGGTCGAGAGGCGCCGACACGCGCAGTTCGCCGCCGAGCGGCTGGGCGGGTCGGAGTGGTTCGCCCTGAGCGAGGCCCTCGGCACGCACATCGACTCGCTCTCCGCAGGCGTGGACGACCCCTGGAACCTGTTCGCGCGGTGGACGAGCGAGGCGTTCGCTCGGCGCGGCTGAGCCTCCCGCGACACAGGAGACTCAAAGCCGGCGGACTTAGCGTGATGTCCCCGGACACCGGAGGCACTCATGGGTTTCCTCGATCGACTCTTCGGCGGCCGCGAGGACCAGCGCCGTCCGTCTGTTCCGTCGCAGCCGCCGTCGTCGGCGAGCGGTTTCCGCGACGTGGACGGTCGCTATTCCCCGCCGCCCCCGCCCGGGACCGCGGGCTCGGGATCCGTGCCGGCGGGTGACGACGCGCGGGCGCTCGAACGGTATCGGTATCTCCTTCGGACGGCGCCGCCCGAGACCGTCGAGCAGGTCCACGCGGAGGCGTTCGCGCAGTTGACGCCGAGTCAGCGGCAGCAGGTCCTCCAGGAGCTCTCGTCCGGGCTGCCCGCATCGGAGCGTCCGGTCGGCGACGACCCGGCGTCGCTCGCCCGCGCGGCGACGCGGGCCGAGTACACCCGGCCGGGCTTCATGGAACGCACGTTCGGGGGCCGCTCGTTCGGCGGCGGCGGCGTGGGCGGGCCGGGATTCGGGTCGATGCTCGGCGCCTCCATGCTCGGCACGATCGGAGGATACGTGATCGGGTCCGCGCTCGTCGGATCGCTCTTCGACCCCGGCTATGCCGCGGGCTTCGAGGACGGCATGGCGGCGGACGGTGGCGACGCGGCATCGTTCGACGATCCGGGGGTGTCCGACGCCGCCGGGTTCGGAGACTTCGGGGGAGACTTCGGGGGCGATTTCGGAGGCGACTTCGGCTTCTGACCTCCGCGGCGCGGGCGACCCGCCGCCCGGTCGGACGACGGAAGCCGCGTCGCGGCATGCGCCGCGTGGGCACCATGCGTGCGGGGGCCTCGCGCGCTAGGGTCGAGGCCATGTCCGGCTCGTCGCCGAGCGAGCGGCTCGGTCTTCACCGCAGCCTGCTGACCAGCCAGCTGCTGCAGGCCGCTGCCACGGTGCTCGCCGTCGCCGTCACTCTCGTGCTCGGGCAGATTCAGGATGTCAGCCTGTTCGTCGCGGGCGCCGGAATGATCTTCGTCTGCGCGGCGATCGTCGTCCTCTCGCCGCGCGATGATCTGCCGCCGTGGCTGGTTCTCATCGCTCCCGTCGTGGACGTGGCGGCGATCGGGCTGATGCGCGAGAGCGCTCCGGTCGCGGGCGTCGGTCTGCTCTGGGCGTTTCCCGCGATCTGGATCGGATCGGCGTTCGGCGTCCGGGGGGTCGTCGGTGTGACGGCCGCCGTGTCGGCGATCATCACCTACCAGGCGTTCGACGAGATGCAGCGCGTCGCCGCGTCGACCTTCGTACTGCCGTTCACGCTCGCGGCGCTGGCGACGATGTCGCATTTCGCGGCCACGCGCACCCGTGCGCAGCGATCGTTGCTCGAGAAGCAGTCGGCCGAGCTGCGGCGTTCCCTCGAGCGCTCGCGTCGGCAGGAGGACCTGGTCACCGAGGTTCTGGACGCGGTGGACTTCGGCGTCATCCGTATCACGGCCGACGGCGAGTACTCGGTGAGCAACGAGGCGCACGCGCGGCTGCAGGCCGGTGCAGGGAGCCTCGGATCCGCGACCTCGGCGTACGCGGCTGACGGCATCACGCCGCTCGGCGCGGACGAGACGCCGTTCGCCCGCGCCCGCGCCGGCGAGTCGTTCGAGGGCGAGCTCGTCTGGTTCGGGACCCCCGGCGACGATCGCCGCGCCCTGAGCGTGACGGCACGTCATCTCCCGGCCCGCGACGGTGTCGGCCCGGGGAGCGTCGTCGTCTCCCGCGACGTCACGACCGAGGAACTGGCGCTCCGCGCCCGCGAAGACCTGGTGGCCAGCGTCTCGCACGAGCTGCGGACGCCGCTGACCTCGATCATCGGCTACCTCGAGCTCGCTCTCGACGACGACGATCTTGCGGACACGACCCGGGAACAGCTCGAGATCGCGGAGCGCAATGCGAGCCGCCTGCGCGAGCTCGTCGCCGACATCCTTGCGATGTCCGCGGCCTCGCGGCACGGCATCGGATTCGCGCTCGAGAAGGCCGAGACGGACGTCGCCGACATCGTCGAGAGCGCCGTGACCTCGGTGGCGCCGCGCGCGGTGGCGCACGGCATCCGGATCGACGCGTCCGGCGTGCGTTCGTGCCCCGCTTTCGTCGATGCCCACCGTCTGCGCCAGGTCGTCGACAACCTGCTGTCCAACGCGGTGAAGTACAACACCCGCGGCGGTGTCGTGGTGGTGTCCGTCGAGCGCGAGGCCGACACCGTGCTCGTCACCGTCGCCGACGACGGGCCCGGGATCTCTCCCAGCGAGCAGGGCCGCATCTTCGAGCGCTTCTTCCGCGCGGATGCCGTGCGGAACTCGAGCGTTCACGGCAGCGGACTGGGCCTGGCGATCAGCCGCGACATCGCGCGCGCCCACGGCGGCGACATCGCGATGATGACCGAGCCGGGGGCCGGGTCCGTCTTCACCGTGCGTCTGCCCCAGAAGGAAGGAGCCGTGCCATGGTCTTCGACGTCCTGAGCCTGCAGACCGCGTCGTCCCTGGTGATCCTGGTGTCGGCGGTGATGTACCTGCTGGACACGCTCATGCTGCGCGACGCGCTCCCGGGTCGGCTGTGGGCGACGGCGTTCCTGGCCGGGGTGCTGTCCTCGGTCTGCTACCTGGTCTGGATCTCCGTTCCCGGAGCGTTCATCGCCCTCGCGCTGGGCAACGGCGCCTTCGTCGCGGCGACCTCGTTCATCTGGCTGGGCAGCGTGGCCTTCAACGGCCGGCCGCTGAGGATCCCGATCATCATCACCGCGGTGGCTCTGGTGGCGGTCGTGGTGCTCGCACTCGTCGACGGTCCCGCGGCGGGGGACTGGGCGGGAGCGGTGCCGCTGTTCCTCGCCAATGCGCTGTTCGCGGTGCTCGGGGCGATCGAAACGCGGCGCGGCGCCATCGGGCGACGATGGAGCGCGGCGGCGTTGACGACGGTCCTGGCGATCGAAGCGATCTGGTTCTTCGTCCGCACGATCGTCTTCGTCGCGCAGGGACCGGACAGCCCGGTGTTCCTGACGTATTTCGGCACGAGCGTCTCGGCCTTCCTGACGATGTCGCTGGTCGTCGCCGCCGTCGTGGTCACCTCCGTTCTCCGGACCAGCGAATCCGCGCTGCGCGGCAACCCCGAGACCCGTCAGCTCGTCGTCGACCGCAACGGCGTCCTGCTGCGCGAGTCGTTCGGCGCGGTCGTCACGATCCTGGTCGCCCGCGCCCGCGCGGCCGGCGAGGACATGTGCGTCATCGGCATCCGGGTCGATGATCTGCGCCGCGTGGCGACCGCGTTCGGTCCGGAGGAGGCGGAGGAGATGGCGCGGGCGTTCCGAGCGTCCGTGCGTCGGCACGCCCCGACGATGGCACTCGTGGGGGAGACGGATGCCACGGGCCTGTCCGTCGCGTTCTCGACGTCGATCGCCGTGGATCAGCGTCGGCTCGTGCGCGTGCTGCACGAGCGGGTCGTCGCGGACCTCACCGACCTCGGGACCTCCGTCGTGCCGGTGGTGGGGATCGGTGTGGCGCTCGCCTCGGTCGACGGGGCGGACGGTCCGACCCTCGTCGACCGGGCCGATGCCAACGCGAGTCGCGCGGCAGCGACGGGCGAACAGCCCTTCGGTCTCACCTCGGGCTGAAGCCCTCGCGATCAGTCCTCGTCCCGGGCGGCCACGAGGGCGTGCACGCGCGCACGGAGCTCTCGCGGACGGAACGGTTTCGTGAGGTAGTCGTCGGCGCCGGCCTCGCGGGCCAGCCGTTCCTCGGTGGCATCCACGCGGGCACTCACCATCAGGATGCGCGTCCGGCTGAACTCGCGGATGCGCCGTGCGGTCTCGAAGCCGTCGAGGCCGGGCATGCTCACGTCGAGGGTCGTCACCGCGGGGTCCGTGCGACGCACCGTGTCGATGCCGGTCAGCCCGTCGACGGCCGTGTGTACGACGAAACCCACCGGTTCGAGGGTCGCGGTGAGGAGCGATCGGATGTCGACGTCATCCTCGATGACGACCACGACGTTGGGATTCGGCATGATGACACTCTCGCCAACCGGTCGGAAGGCGCGGACGCGGCCTTGAGGGAAATCGTAGACCACCCCGGCTGCCAAGGCGCCCCCGCGCGTGCTGTGGCATCCTCGACGGGTGACCCTTCTCGCGCTGACCGGCGGAATCGCGTCGGGAAAGTCCACGATCTCCCGCATGCTCGCTGAGAAAGGCGCGGTGATCGTGGACGCGGACGCGATCGTGCGGGAGGTCCAGTCGCCCGGGTCGCCCGTGCTCGCCGCGATCGCCGCGGAGTTCGGCGACGAGGTCCTGATGCCCGACGGCTCCCTCGACCGACCGGCGCTGAGCGCACGGGTCTTCGGCGATCCCGAGAGGCTCGCCGCGTTGAACGCGCTGGTCCACCCGGCCGTGCGGGAGGAGTCGCAGCGGAGGTTCCGGTCGGCGCTGTCCGCCGACCCTGCCGCGGTGGTCGTGTACGACGTCCCGCTCCTCGCCGAGTCGCGCGGTACGGGTGAATGGGACCTCATCGTCGTCGCCGACGCCCCGGCCGAGATGCGGGTGCGGAGGCTGATCGAGCAGCGCGGTCTCTCCGAAGCGGACGCCCGCGCCCGGATCGCCGCCCAGGCCGGTGACGACGAGCGGCGGGCACTCGCGGACGTCGTCATCGACACCGCCGGCGACATGGATGCCACGCGACGCCAGGTGGACGAGTTGTGGGAACGGGTGGCGGTGCGCTGATCCGCTGCGGCGCGCTCGCGCACGGCGAACAGCTCGCCGCCCCGATGTCGGAGGCCCCGCCTACGCTGGAATCATGCAGGCCACACGTTCCGTCCGCCCCTTCGAGGTCGTCAGCGAGTACTCCCCGTCCGGCGATCAGCCGCAGGCGATCGCCGATTTGGCCGCGCGCATCAACGCCGGTGAGACGGACGTCGTGCTGCTCGGTGCCACCGGTACCGGTAAGTCCGCGACGACCGCCTGGCTGGTCGAGGCGGTGCAGCGGCCGACGCTGGTCCTCGCCCACAACAAGACCCTCGCGGCGCAGCTGGCGAACGAGTTCCGTGAGTTGATGCCCCACAACGCGGTCGAGTACTTCGTGTCGTACTACGACTACTACCAGCCCGAGGCGTACGTCCCGCAGACGGATACGTTCATCGAGAAGGATTCCTCGATCAATGCGGAGGTCGAGCGACTCCGCCACTCCACCACGAACTCCCTGCTGTCGCGTCGCGACGTCGTCGTGGTCTCGACGGTGTCGTGCATCTACGGCCTCGGTGCGCCCGAGGAGTACCTGCGGGCCATGGTCGCGTTGCAGGTGGGGGAGCGGTACGACCGCGACGCCCTCATCCGCAAGTTCATCGCGATGCAGTACAACCGCAACGACGTCGATTTCTCGCGCGGCAACTTCCGCGTGCGCGGCGACACGATCGAGATCATCCCGGTGTATGAGGAGTACGCGATCCGCATCGAGATGTTCGGCGACGAGATCGAAGCGCTGTACATGCTGCACCCGCTCACCGGAGACGTGGTGCAGAAGATGGACTCCGTGCCGATCTTCCCCGCCTCCCACTACGTCGCCGGCACCGATACCGTGCAGCGCGCGATCGGCACGATCGAGCACGAGCTCGCGGAGCGACTGAAGGAGCTCGAGTCGCAGAACAAGCTGCTCGAGGCTCAGCGTCTGCGGATGCGTACGACGTTCGACCTCGAGATGCTGCAGCAGCTGGGCTTCTGCTCGGGCATCGAGAACTACTCCCGCCACCTCGACGGGCGCAATGCGGGCGACCCGCCGCACACCCTGCTCGACTTCTTCCCCGACGACTTCCTGCTCGTCATCGACGAGTCGCATGTGACGGTCCCGCAGATCGGCGCCATGTACGAGGGCGACGCGTCGCGCAAGCGGACGCTCGTCGAGCACGGATTCCGGCTCCCGAGCGCGATGGACAACCGTCCGCTGCGGTGGGACGAGTTCAAGAACCGGATCGGCCAGACGGTCTACCTGTCGGCCACGCCCGGCCGTTACGAGATGGGGATCGCGGACGGCGTGGTCGAGCAGATCATCCGCCCGACGGGTCTCGTCGACCCCGAGATCGTCGTGAAGCCCTCGAAGGGGCAGATCGACGACCTGCTCGAGCAGATCCGGCTGCGCGTGGAGCGCGACGAACGTGTGCTGGTCACCACCCTCACCAAGAAGATGGCGGAGGAACTCACCGACTTCCTCGGCGAGCACGGGGTGCGCGTGCGCTACCTGCACTCCGACGTCGACACGCTCCGCCGCGTCGAGCTGCTCACCGAGCTGCGCGCGGGTGTGTACGACGTCCTCGTCGGCATCAACCTGTTGCGCGAAGGCCTCGACCTTCCCGAGGTGTCGCTCGTCGCGATCCTGGATGCCGACAAGGAGGGGTTCCTCCGCAGCGGGACGTCCCTCATCCAGACGATCGGTCGTGCGGCCCGCAACGTGTCGGGCGAGGTGCACATGTACGCCGACAAGATGACCGACTCGATGCAGAACGCGATCGAGGAGACGGAGCGGCGCCGAGAGAAGCAGATCGCCTACAACAAGGCGAACGGCATCGACCCGCAGCCGTTGCGCAAGAAGATCGCCGACATCACCGAGGTCCTGGCCCGCGAGGCATCGGACACTCGGAGTCTGCTGTCCCGCAACGACAAGGCGGGCAAGGGCAAGTCGCCGACACCTCAGCTGCGGCGGACGGGGATCGCCGCGGAGGGCGCCGATCAGCTCGAGTCCACGATCGCCGACCTCACGCAGCAGATGCTCGCGGCGGCGAGCGAGTTGAAGTTCGAGCTCGCGGGACGTCTGCGCGACGAGGTGCAGGACCTCAAGAAGGAACTGCGCGCCATGGAGCGCGCCGGCCACGCCTGAGCCGGGGAGTCCGGTGGAGCAGAGAGTCTCGCTGATCACGCTCGGCGTGGCGGACCTGGAGCGGTCGCTGGGGTTCTACGAGCGTCTCGGTTGGAGTCGGCACGCCGACTCGGTCGACCGTGAGGTCGCGTTCTTCGACGTCGGCGGAATGGTCGTCGCACTCTGGGGCCGCGAGGAGCTCGCCTCCGATTCGGCCGTCCCGGACGGTGGAGGGTGGGGCGGCGTCACTCTCGCGCACAACGTCCGCACACCGCGCGAGGTCGACGGCATCCTCGCCGACGCGGTGGCGGCCGGCGCGACACTCGGGCGCTCGGGCGCGCCGACCCCGTGGGGCGGATACTCGGGGGTGTTCGTCGATCCGGACGGTCATCCGTGGGAGGTCGCGGTCAACCCCGGCTGGCCCCTGGATGCCGACGGGCGACCGCAGCTCGCCTGACGGGCGGTGCCCGACCGGTCGCGGGGCCTCGGCCTTGTGCCCGGTCTCACGGGCAGTGCAGAAGGGGTTTCGGTCCCGACCGGTCGACGCTGTGCTCCGACATCGGGTGACCGCACAGGGGGCAGGGGCGCGCGGTGCGCACCGGTTCGGGCGTCGTCTCGTACGGACCGACCGATGCGGGACCGGCGACGCGGATCAGACGCGAGTTGATGTACTGGTACCACCCGCCGGCAGCCCGCACGCGTTCGCGCAGCGGGGGTCGGTCGGCATCCCTGTGTGCCATGATAATTAGTGTACTAAGTATTCGAGGAGGGTGCGTGGACGATCCGCTGCGTTTGGAGAACCAGGTGTGCTTCGCGCTCGTCACCGCCGCGCGCAACGTGGTGTCGATCTACCGCCCGGTCCTCGAGCCGCTCGGTCTCACGCATCCCCAATACCTCGTGATGCTCGCGCTCTGGGAGCGGGCGCCCCGGTCGCTCGGCGCACTGGCCGGGGAGCTCGCGATGGAGCCCGCGACGCTCTCTCCGCTGGTCAAGCGGCTCGAAGCGCAGGGGAGGGTGCGGCGTACGCGTCGCGTCGACGACGAGCGCGTCCTGGACATCGAGCTGACCGATGACGGCCGCGCGTTGCGGGAACGCGCCCTCGAGGTGCCCGCGCGGATCATGGAGCGGGTCGGCATCGACGAGAGCGCGCTCGTCGCGTTGCGCGACGGGCTCGCCCCGTTCGCGGGGCGTCTCGACTCCGCCGACTGAGGCGTTTCCCCCGCCCCGACCGCGGCCCGACCCACCTTCACGAGGGCCTCGCGGCCCACACGACGCGGTGCCGCACCTTCGCACACGTGTGCGCCGGAGGCGAACCCGGGACCGATGTCGGAGGGGGAACCTAGACTTGACGGGTGCCCATCGTTCCTGTCTCGTCTCCCGGAAACACCAGCGGAAAGCTCAGTGTTCGCGGTGCCCGCGTCCACAACCTGAAGAACGTCGACCTCGACATTCCGCGCGATTCGCTCGTGGTCTTCACCGGTCTCTCCGGGTCGGGGAAGTCGAGCCTGGCGTTCGACACCATCTTCGCCGAGGGGCAGCGCCGTTACGTCGAATCGCTGAGCGCGTATGCCCGCCAGTTCCTCGGCCAGGTCGATCGTCCGGACGTCGACTTCATCGAGGGTCTGAGCCCCGCGGTCTCGATCGACCAGAAGTCGACCAACCGCAATCCCCGGTCGACCGTGGGCACGATCACCGAGATCCACGACTACATGCGTCTGCTCTGGGCGCGCATCGGCGTGCCGCACTGTCCCGACTGCGGTGCTCCGATCCAGCGGCAGACGGTGCAGCAGATCGCCGACCAGCTCATGGAGCTCCCCGAGCGCACCCGCTATCAGATCGTCGCGCCGGTGGTGACCCAGAAGAAGGGCGAATTCGTCGACCTCTTCAAGGAGCTCAGCGCGAAGGGATACGCACGCGCCGTCGTCGACGGCGAACTCGTGCAGCTCGCCGAGCCGCCGACGCTGAAGAAGAGCTACAAGCACGACATCGCGGTCGTGGTCGACCGACTCGTGGCCTCCGGCGACATCCTGAGCCGCGTCACCGACTCGGTCGAGACGGCCCTCGGGCTCGCCGGCGGCATCATGCAGGTGAACTTCGTCGATGAGGAGGGGGATGCCGCCTGGCAGTCCTTCTCCGAGAAGCTCGCGTGCCCCAACGGGCATCCGCTGCAGCTGACCGAGATCGAGCCGCGGACATTCTCGTTCAATGCCCCGTTCGGCGCCTGTCCGGTGTGCTCCGGCCTCGGCACGCGCATGTCGGTCGACGTCGACCTCATGCTCGGCGACGAAGAACTCTCGATCCGCGACGGGGCGATCCTGCCGTGGACCACGCAGGGCAAGGGCCTGTTCCAGTACTACGAGCGGCTGCTCGAGGGGCTCGCCCGCGATCTCGACTTCTCGCTCGACACCCCGTGGCGCGACCTGTCGACGGACGTGCAGAACGCTGTTCTGCGCGGCGAGAACTACAAGGTCACCGTCAAGTGGAAGAACCGCTACGGGCGTGAGATGCGGTACTCGTCCGGCTTCGAGGGCGTCGTGCCCTACATCGAGCGACAGTATCTGCAGGCCGAGTCCGACGCGCAGCGTCAGCGGTGGTCGGAGTACCTGCGCGAGGTGCCGTGCGCGGTCTGCGACGGCGACCGTCTCAAGCCCGAGGTGCTCGCCGTGCTCGTCGACGGCACCTCGATCGCGGCGGCTTCCCGCATGAGCCTCGCCGATGCGCGCGAGTTCTTCTCGCAGCTCACGCTCACCGACCGTGAGGCGACGATCGCCGCGGCCGTCCTGCGCGAGATCCGGGCGCGCCTGGACTTCCTGCTGCAGGTCGGCCTGAACTACCTCAGCCTCGGTCGTGCCGCCGGCACGCTCTCGGGCGGCGAGGCGCAGCGCATCCGTCTCGCGACGCAGATCGGCTCGGGTCTGACCGGCGTCTTGTATGTGCTGGACGAGCCGTCTATCGGTCTGCACCAGCGCGACAACCGTCGGCTCATCCAGACGCTCGAGACGCTGCGCGACCTCGGCAACACGCTGATCGTGGTCGAGCACGACGAGGAGACGATCCACGCCGCCGACTGGGTCGTCGACATCGGACCGCGGGCGGGGGTGGACGGTGGCAACGTCGTGCACTCCGGGCCCCTGGCCCAGCTCCTCAGCGACGACCGATCGCTGACCGGCGCATACCTGTCGGGCCGTCGCTCGATCGAGGCCCCGAAGAAGCGCCGCAAGATCGACAAGAAGCGACAGGTCACGGTCGTCGGTGCGCGCGAGAACAACCTGCAGAACGTCACGGTCGACTTCCCGCTGGGGGTGCTGACGTCGGTGACCGGCGTGAGCGGTTCCGGCAAGTCGACGCTCGTCAACGGCATCCTGTACGAAGTGCTCGCCTCGAAACTCAACGGCGCACGTCGCGTGCCGGGCAAGCACACGCGCGTCACCGGGCTCGACAACCTCGACAAGGTCGTGCACGTCGACCAGGCGCCGATCGGCCGCACACCGAGGTCGAACCCCGCGACGTACACCGGTGTGTTCGACCGCATCCGCACCCTGTTCAGCGAGACACCCGAGGCCAAGGTGCGCGGCTACCAGGCCGGACGCTTCAGCTTCAACGTCAAGGGCGGCCGGTGCGAGGCGTGTTCGGGCGACGGCACCCTGAAGATCGAGATGAACTTCCTGCCCGACGTGTACGTCGACTGCGAGGTCTGCCACGGCAAGCGGTACAACCGCGACACCCTCTCGGTGCACTACAAGGGCAAGAACATCGCCGAGGTGCTCGAGATGCCGATCTCGGAGGCCGCGGAGTTCTTCGAGCCCATCCAGGCGATCCACCGGTACCTCAAGACGCTCGTCGACGTGGGCCTCGGCTACGTCCGGCTGGGTCAGTCGGCCACGACACTCTCGGGCGGCGAGGCGCAGCGCGTCAAGCTCGCGACCGAACTCCAGCGCCGCAGCAACGGCCGCTCGATCTACGTGCTCGACGAGCCGACCACGGGTCTGCACTTCGAAGACGTCTCGCTGTTGCTCAAGGTGCTCAACGGACTCGTCGACAAGGGCAACACCGTGATCGTCATCGAGCACAATCTCGACGTGATCAAGAGTTCGGACTGGGTCATCGACCTCGGTCCCGAGGGCGGTGCCGGCGGCGGCACGATCGTCGCGACCGGAACACCCGAGCAGGTCGCGACCGTGACCGAGAGCCACACGGGCGCGTTCCTCGCGGAACTCCTCGAGACCGGTCGCACCGGCGCGCAGCGCAACACCGCCGAGCGCGAGCCGGAACTGGCCCGCGCGGGAGTCTGATCCGTGGCGGCCCGAGAGCGGCTGTCGCAGCTGCCCTACCGCCCCAAGGCGGGGGAGATCCCGACCAACCCGGGGGTCTACCGCTTCCGGGATGCGGAGGGGCGCGTGCTGTACGTCGGCAAGGCGAAGAACCTCCGTGCGCGCCTGTCGAACTACTTCGCACCGCTGTACTCGTTGCACGAGCGCACCCGCCGGATGGTGACGACCGCGACCTCGGTCGAGTGGACCGTGGTGCCGAGTGACGTCGACTCGCTGCAGCTCGAATACATGTGGATCAAGGAGTTCGATCCGCCGTTCAACGTGCGCTATCGCGACGACAAGTCCTACCCGTTCATGGCGATCACCCTCGCCGACGAGGCGCCTCGGGTCATCGTCACGCGCAATCCGAAGATCCGCGGAGCAAAGTACTTCGGGCCGTACCCGAAGGTCTGGGCGGTGCACGACACGATCGACCTGATGATCAAGGTGTTCCCGATCCGCACGTGCAGCGACTCGTCGTACAAGAAGGCGATGCAATCGGGGCGGCCCTGCTTCCCGGGGCAGATCGGGCGCTGCGGCGGACCGTGCTCGATGAAGGTGACGATCGAGGAGCACCGCGCGATCGTCGACGACTTCGTGGCCTTCATGTCGGGCGGCGACCAGCGTTTCACGAAGGCGCTCACCGCTCGGATGATGGAGGCCTCGGCGGCCATGGACTATGAGGCCGCCGCACGGTATCGCGACAAGCTGCAGGCCATCGACGCCGTGCTCGGCAAGAGCGCCCTGGTGCTCCCGGCCGATACGGATGCCGATCTCTTCGGCATCGCCGAGGACGAGCTGGCGGCGACCGTTCAGCACTTCGTGGTGCGCGGCGGTCGTGTCCGAGGGGTGCGGGCGACCACGATCGAGAAGGAGATCGACATCTCCGGCGCCGATCTCGTCGATCAGGTGGTGCAGCGGACGTACGGCGACGCCGCGGCCGCCGACATCCCCCGGCAGGTGCTCGTGCCGGAGCTGCCGGACGACGCCGCTCAGCTGGAGGCGTGGCTGCGCGACCGACGCGGTCGGCCCGTGTCGGTGCAGGTCGCCCAGCGCGGACCGAAGGCCGACCTGCTGAAGACCGCGACGCTCAACGCGCAGCAGGCGCTCATGCTCCACAAGACGCGCCGCACGAGCGACTACGTCGCCCGCTCGCAGGCGCTCACCGATCTGCAGGAGGCCCTGGGGCTCGCCGAGGCGCCGCTGCGCATCGAGTGCTACGACGTCTCTCATCTGTCGGGCACCAATGTCGTGGCATCCATGGTCGTCTTCGAGGACGGGTTGCCGCGCAAGGACCAGTACCGCTCGTTCGGCGTCGCCGAGACCACCGACGACACCGACTCGATGTACCAGGTGCTCACGCGCCGGCTGGCCTACCTCGACAGGCCCGACGACGACGAGCGCGAGACGCTCGGGGGAGCGATCGTCGCGGATGCCGAGAGCCCCGAGGCGACGGCGGACGGCGAGGTGGTGACCACGCGCAAGCGCCCGCGGTTCGCGTATCGTCCGCAACTGCTCGTCGTCGACGGCGGTCAGCCGCAGGTCGCCGCGGCGGCGCGCGCCCTCGCCGACGCGGGCCACGAGGAGATCGCCCTGTGCGGCATCGCCAAGCGGCTCGAAGAGGTGTGGCTGCCGGGGGAGGACTACCCGGTCATCCTTCCGCGCACGTCGGAGGCGCTGTATCTGCTGCAGAGACTCCGTGACGAGGCGCACCGGTTCGCGATCACGCATCAGCGCAAGCGGCGCAAGCGCGACATCTCGAGTGTGCTGACGGAGGTCCCGGGCCTCGGAGACGCCCGCATCAAGGCCCTCCTGCGGCACTTCGGTTCGGTCACGGCGCTGAAGAACGCCTCTCCCGATGAGATCATGGCGCTGCCCGGCATCGGCCCGACCCTGGCCGAGGCCATCCACGCGCGCCTGGCTCGCTAGGCTGGAACCCCCGACGGAAGGGCGAATCATGCAGGCGGCACGGGATGCGCCCGGCGAGGTGCTGATCGTCACGGGGATGTCGGGCGCGGGCCGTTCCACGGTCGCCAACGCCCTGGAGGATCTCGACTGGTACGTGGTCGACAACCTTCCCCCGCGGATGCTGCGGCCGCTCCTCGACCTGACGGAGCGCGCCGCCGGCGCGGTCCCGAAAGTGGCCGTCGTGGTGGACGTCCGCGGACGTTCGCTGTTCGGCGACCTTCCCGAGGCGATGCGCGCGCTGCAGGCCGACGGTCAGGTGCGCGTGGTCTTCCTGGATGCCTCGGACGCGGTGCTCGTGCGGCGGTTCGAGGCCGTGCGTCGTCCTCATCCTCTCCAGGGCGACGGCACCATCCTCGACGGCATCCGGCGCGAGCGCGAACGGCTGACCCCCCTGCGGGAAGCGGCCGACGTCGTCATCGACACCTCGTCGTACAACGTCCACCAACTGTCGATCCGCACGGTCGAGCTGTTCGGCGAAGAAGGCGCGGCCCGGCACACCGTCACCCTCATGAGCTTCGGGTTCAAGTACGGCCTGCCCACGGACGTCGATCTCGTCGCCGACATGCGATTCCTGCCGAACCCGTTCTGGAACGAGGATCTGCGGACGCTGACGGGAGAGGATCCCGCGGTGCGGGAGTACGTGCTCGGTCAGGAGGGCGCGACCGAGTTCCTCGACGCCTACGCCGCGGCGATGCGGCCCGTCCTCGCGGGGTACGAGCGCGAGAACAAGCGGCACTCGGTCATCGCGATCGGCTGCACGGGCGGGAAGCACCGATCGGTCGTCATGGTCCGCGAGCTGGCCGCCCGCCTCGGCGACCTGCCCGGTGTCGCGGTCCGTGTGACTCACCGAGACCTCGGCCGCGAGTAGGCTGTACCCTCGTCCCCGCCGCTTCGACAGCCTCACCCGTGCTGTCCCGAGCGCTGCCCCATCGTCCTGAACCGAGGAGAACCGTGCCGCTGACCGCCGACGTGAAGGCCGAGCTGATCACCGTACGCGACCCGCGTCCGACGGCGCGCGTCGCCGAGCTCACGGCGATCCTGCGCTTCTCGGGTGGCCTGCACTCGATCGCGAACCGCGTGGCCGTCGAAGCCGAACTGGACTCGGACATCCTCGCCCGTCGCGTGGCCCGCGATCTCATGGAGCTGTACGGCGTCCGCCCCGAACTGCACCACGTGCAGGGTTCGGGAGGGCGCACCGGCGGTCACTTCGCGGTCCGGGTCATCGAGGCCGGTGAGACGCTCGCCCGGCAGACCGGGCTCCTCGACCAGCGTCGCCGCCCCGTCCGGGGCCTCCCCAACAAGCTCACCACCGGTTCGCGTCCCGACCTCAGTGCCATCTGGCGCGGCGCGTTCCTCGCCAGCGGCTCGCTCAGCGACCCGGGCCGCTCCGCGGCGCTCGAGATCTCGTGCCCGTCCTCCGAGGCGGCCATGGCGCTCGTCGGAGCCGGTCATCGCATCGGCATCCCCGCCAAGGCGCGTGAGGTGCGGGGCGTGCCGCGCGTCGTCGTGCGCGACGGCGAGGCGATCCGTGGTGCCCTGTACGAGATGGGTGCCCGTCGCACCGCGGGGGAGTGGGACCAGATGCGTCAGCGCCGCGAGGTGCGCGCGGGCGTGAATCGCCTCGTCAACTTCGACGACGCCAACCTCCGTCGCTCCGCGCAGGCCGCCGTGGCCGCGTGCGCCCGTGTCGAGCGCGCGCTCGAGATCCTCGGCGACGAGGTCCCCGCACACCTGCAGCAGGCCGGCGAACTGCGCCTGGCCCACCGCGACGCGAGCCTGGACGAGCTCGGCCATCACGCCGACCCGCCGCTGACGAAGGACGCCGTCGCCGGTCGGATCCGGCGCCTGCTGGCGATGGCCGACAAGAAGGCGGAGGTCGAGGGGATCCCCGGCACCGAGTCCGCGGTGCCGGTCGGCGCCGACGACTAGCCCGTACGAGCCCGATGACGAACGGATGCCATGATCCATGGCATCCGTTTTCGTTATCCCTCGTCATTCGGGGAAGCAACCCCGTGGTCCGTGCGTTGCCGCTCAGTAGGATGAACACGTCACCCTCGCTGCGCCGAGGCTTCGGTGCAGCGCCGATTCGGAAGTAGAGAACATGGCGAAGTACACGCTGCCCGAACTGCCCTACGACTACTCCGCGCTGGAGCCGCACATCAGCGCGACCATCATGGAGCTGCACCACAGCAAGCACCACCAGACGTACGTCAACGGCGCGAACACCACGCTCGACCTCCTCGCCGAGGCGCGCGAGAAGGGCGATTTCGCGAACATCAACCGTCTGCAGAAGGACCTCGCGTTCAACCTCGGCGGTCACACCAACCACTCGATCTTCTGGACCAACCTCTCGCCCAACGGTGGCGACAAGCCCACCGGCGACCTCGAGGCGGCGATCGACGACCAGTTCGGCTCGTTCGACGCCTTCCGCGGTCAGTTCACCGCGGCGGCCCTCGGCGTGCAGGGCTCGGGCTGGGCGGGTCTGTTCTGGGACTCGATCGGTCAGAACCTGCTCATCCAGCAGTTCTTCGACCAGCAGGGTCAGATCGTCGCCGGCACCGTCCCGCTGCTGCTCCTGGACGTGTGGGAGCACGCGTACTACCTCGACTACAAGAACGTGCGTGCGGACTACGTGAAGGCGTTCTGGAACATCGCCAACTGGGCCGATGCGCAGGAGCGCTTCGCGGCCGCCCGTGAGAAGACCACGGGTCTGCTGGTACTGTCGTAAACGGCGTGGGCGTCCCGACGGGACACCCCGTCGGGACGCCGTTGTCCGCCAGCGAACACCGCAATCACGCGCTTCTCGCGCACAACTGATTCAGGAGATATTCCGTGACCGTCAAGATCGGAATCAACGGCTTCGGCCGTATCGGACGCAACTACCTCCGCGCGGCTCTCGCGCAGGGTGCCGACCTCGAAATCGTGGCGGTGAACGACCTCACCGACAACAAGACCCTGGCCCACCTCCTCAAGTACGACTCCGTCGGAGGCGTCCTGGCCGAAGAGGTCTCGTACACCGAAGACTCCATCACCGTCGGTGACAAGACCATCAAGGTCTTCGAAGAGCGCGACCCCGCCAACCTCCCCTGGGGCGAGCTCGGCGTCGACATCGTCATCGAGTCCACCGGCCGCTTCACCAAGGCCGAGGACGCCAAGAAGCACGTCGCCGGCGGCGCCAAGAAGGTGCTCATCTCCGCTCCCGCCACGGGTGACGACGCCACGATCGTCATGGGCGTCAACGAAGAGACGTACAACCCCGAGACCGACGTCATCATCTCGAACGCCTCGTGCACCACGAACTGCCTCGCCCCGCTGGCGAAGGTGTTCAACGACGCCTTCGGCATCGAGCGCGGCTTCATGATGACCGCCCACGCGTACACCGCCGACCAGAACCTGCAGGACGGCCCGCACGGCGACCTCCGCCGTGCACGCGGTGCGGCGATCAACATCGTCCCCGCGTCCACCGGTGCGGCCAAGGCCATCGGCCTGGTCCTGCCCGAGCTGAACGGCAAGCTCAGCGGCTCGTCGTACCGCGTGCCGGTCCCCACCGGCTCGATCGTCGACCTCACGATCGTCACGCCCACCGAGGGCCTGACCGTCGACCAGATCAACGAGGTCTACAAGAAGGCCGCGGCCGAGGGACGCCTCAACGGCATCCTGCAGTACACCGAGGACCCGATCGTCTCGAGCGACATCCAGGGCAACCCGCACTCGTCGATCTTCGACGCCGAGCTGACCAACGTGTCCGGCAACCTCGTCAAGGTCTCGTCCTGGTATGACAACGAGTGGGGCTACTCCAACCGTCTCGTCGACCTGACCGAGTACGTCGCCGAGCGTCTCTGACACTCCATGGCTCTGCGCACCCTCGAATCGCTGGGGTCGCTGGCCGGCACGCGCGTCATCGTCCGTTGTGACCTGAACGTCCCCCTCAAGGACGGCGTCATCACGGACGATGGCCGCGTGCGCGCGTCGCTGCCGACTCTCAACGCCCTCATCAACGCCGGCGCCCGCGTCGTCGTGTGCTCGCACCTGGGGCGTCCCGACGGGTCTCCTGACCCGAAGTACTCGCTCGAGCCGGTCGCGCAGCGCCTGTCCGAGCTGCTCGGACAGCCGGTCGCGTTCGCGCGCGACACCGTCGGCGAGTCCGCCCGCGAGGCCGTCGCCTCGCTCGAGGACGGCGACGTCGCGGTCATCGAGAACCTCCGCTTCAACGCGGGGGAGACCTCGAAGGACGAGACCGAGCGTCAGGCGTTCGCCCGGCAGCTGGCCGAGCTCGGCGACGCCCTCGTCTCCGACGGTTTCGGCGTCGTGCACCGCAAGCAGGCGAGCGTCTACGATCTCGCGCAGATCGTGCCGTCCGCGGCGGGTCTGCTCATCCAGAAGGAGCTCGAGGTCCTCGATCGTCTGACCGAGACCCCCGAACGTCCGTACACGGTCGTCCTCGGCGGGTCGAAGGTCAGCGACAAGCTCGGCGTGATCGAGCACCTGCTGCCGCGTGTCGACAAGCTGCTCGTCGGCGGGGGAATGATGTTCACGTTCCTCGCGGCCGAGGGCAGCAAGGTCGGCGCCAGCCTGCTGGAGAAGGACCAGATCGACACCGTGAAGGGCTACCTCGCCACGGCGAAGGAGCGCGGCGTCGAGATCGTCCTTCCCGTGGATGCCGTCGTCGCGGCGTCGTTCTCGGCGGACGCCGAGCACGTGGTCGCGGATGCCGTTGCGCTGGAGGACACCCCGTTCGGTGCCGCAGGCCTCGGTCTCGACATCGGCCCCCGCACGGCGGACCTGTTCGCCGAGGCGATCCGCGACTCCCGCACGGTGTTCTGGAACGGCCCGATGGGCGTGTTCGAGATGGCCGCGTTCACCGCGGGCACACGGACCGTGGCGCAGGCTCTGACCGAGGTCGACGGCCTCAGCGTCGTCGGCGGCGGCGACTCGGCCGCGGCCGTGCGCCAGCTCGGCTTCGCCGACGACCAGTTCGGTCACATCTCCACCGGCGGCGGCGCCAGCCTGGAGTTCCTCGAAGGCAAGAAGCTCCCCGGACTGGAGGTCCTCGGATGGTCCTGAACCGTACTCCCCTCATCGCCGGCAACTGGAAGATGAACCTCGACCACCTGCAGGCGGTCGCGTTCGTCCAGAAGCTGCACTGGACGCTGAAGGAAGCCAAGCACGAGAACGGCAGCGTCGAGGTGGCGGTCTTCCCGCCCTTCACCGACCTGCGGACCGTGCAGACGCTGCTGGATGCCGACAAGATCGACTTCGCCCTCGGCGGTCAGGACCTCTCGGCCCACGACTCCGGTGCCTACACGGGCGAGATCTCGGGTCAGTTCCTGGCCAAGCTCGACGCGAAGTACGTCATCATCGGTCACTCGGAGCGTCGTCAGTTCCACCACGAGACCGACGAGGTCGTCGCCGCGAAGGTCAAGGCCGCGCTCCGGCACGGTCTGGTGCCGGTCATCTGCGTCGGCGAGACGCTGGAGCAGCGCGAGCAGTCGGGTCCGACCGCGGTCTCGGTCGCTCAGCTCCAGACGGCACTCGAGGGCGTGCCCTCCGACGCCGAGATCGTGGTGGCCTACGAGCCGGTCTGGGCGATCGGTACCGGACAGGTCGCTTCGCCCGAGCAGGCGCAGGAGGTGTGCGCCGCCGTGCGCGCCGTCGTCGCCGCCCAGCTCGGAGACGATGCCGCGGCTCGCACGCGCGTGCTGTACGGCGGATCGGTGAAGGCCGCGAACGTCGCGAGCTTCCTGCGCGAGCCGGATGTGGACGGTGCCCTGGTGGGTGGCGCGAGCCTCGTCGTCGACGAGTTCGCGGCGATCATCCGCTACCAGAAGCACGTCGGCGTCTGAACGACTCCGGATGCCCGCGGCCGTGCGCCGCGGGCATCCGTGCGCTCACGCGCCCTCCCCGTATACTTGACGCTTGTGCGGTCGGCTCCGACCGCCGCGAAAGGCTTTCGACAGTGCAGATTCTCGAGTTCGTCCTGCAGGTTCTCCTGGGCGTGACCAGCCTCCTGCTGACCCTGCTCATCCTGCTCCACAAGGGACGTGGGGGCGGCCTGTCCGACATGTTCGGCGGCGGCATGAGCTCGGCACTCGGTTCGTCGGGCCTGGCCGAACGCAACCTCAACCGATTCACGATCGTCCTGGCGCTGGTGTGGTTCATCACCATCGTCGGTCTCGGTCTCCTGACCAAGTTCGCGGAGCTCTGACATGGCCACTGGCGGCAACGCCATCCGCGGCACGCGCGTCGGCGCGGGCCCGATGGGTGAACAGGATCACGGTTTCCACGCCGATCGCGTGGCGGTGTCGTACTGGGACGCACTCGGCAACGAGACCGTCCGCTACTTCGCCGCGGGCATCCCCGACGACGAGATCCCCGAGACGATCGACTCGCCGCACTCCGGCCTTCCCGCCGGCCGCGACAAGAACAACCCCCCGGCTCTGGCCAAGACCGAGCCCTACAAGACGCACCTGGCCTACGTGAAGGAGCGCCGCACCGACGAGGAAGCGGAGTCGCTCCTCGACGATGCGCTGCAGCAGCTGCGCGAGCGTCGGGGCCAGTAAGACCTCCCCACGGAAGAGACCGGATGCCCGCGGCATCCGGTCTCTTCCGTTCTCACTGCACGGGGCTGCTCGTCACGATCCGAGTCCACGGCCCGTCGGGGACGTCGCGGTCGTCGACGAACGCCCAGTCGACCCGGTCGTCCTCGCCGTCGAGCTCGGCGAACCCCAGGCATCCGTTGAGCGCCGGGGACACATCGAGTCCGGCGCCGTTGAACCGCGCGTTGTCCGGACGTCGATCGTCGGAACCAAAGACGTAGGCGGCGTCGCGGTACTCGCCGGGTCCGGCATCCTGGATCTGGCCGTAGCAGAGCCGATCGCCCTTGCGGAGCACGACCCAGCGGTTCTTCATGAGGCTGACCGCGGGGTCGTCGACGTGCGCGGCGTACGCGCTCTCCGACGCCCACGGGATCACCCTGCCGCGCTCGGCGAAGCCCACCTCGTCGTTGACGTCGTCGAACGGCAGATCGAGGTAGAACGGGTTCTCCCGCGGCGTCATGCGGGTGGGGAAGTACCCGTTCGCGGCGGTGCGCGGTTCGGTGCGGCACTGGGCGCCCTCGGAGACGCCGTCGCATCCCCCGTACGACGCCAGCCACCGCGAGTCGTACGTCGACAGGCGCTGGCTGCCGTCGGGCGCGCTCGGGTCGAACACTTCGCCGACCCAGAAGGTCGTGGCCACGATGTCGGTGTGCCACGGGTAGCCCGTGTCCGGGAGCGGGGCGGGCGTCGGCGCGCACGCCACGACGCCGGCGGCGACGAGCACCCCGAGGGCACCCGCCGCCGCCGAGCGTCGGATCATCCGGTGACGTCGCTCTCGGTCGGCTGGAACAGCTCGACGGGACCCTGCGGCGGGGTCGTCGTCGCGGGAGCGAGCCGGGTGACGCCGGTCGCCGGGGCGAGAGCCGGGGCGCCCGCGCTGTCGTAGAGTGCGAGGTCGTCGGTGCGGAGGGTGCCGTTGCCGAAGATGGTCAGCGCGAAACTGATCCCGTTGTACCCGTCGGGGATCGCCGGCGTCGTCCAGTCGGCCTCGGTCCAGTCGGCCGCCGAGGCGTACCAGGGGCTGGAGGTCCAGTACGACCACGAACCGGAGGTCGACCGCAGGTACACCGCGAACTGTGTCACCCCGCTCGCGAGATACCACTCGCGCAGAGTGTACGTGCGACCGGGGGTCACGGTCGGCGCGCACTGGCCCAGGTCGAACTGCGGAAGGAGCTTGGCGTCGCCGTCTCCGTAGCCGGTCATGGTGATCCCGCTGGAGATCGCACCGGTGTGGGCGGGCGACCCGGTCTCGAACGTCGGGTTGTTCGTGCCCCACCCGCCCCGCATCCAGCAGTCCGGCGCGCCCTGCTCCATGCTGGGGTTCACGATGCCGTTGGTCGAACCCGTCGGAGCGGGAACGGACGGGCCGTCCACGAGGGGTTTGGTCGTGCCGCCGATGACGCTTCCGATCGTCTTCACGACCGTGCCGGCGGCTTGTCGCGTCTTGAGCCACGACAGGAACTGGGAGAACATCGTCGGCGTGATCGCGAGGTCGCTGCACGCGTCGGCGCAGATGTCGTGGAACGTGTACTGCACCCAGCCGCCGCCGTTCTTCTCGGCGTTGGTGACGCCCGCCTTGAGGTCGTCGAGCGTCCAGGTCGCGTCGACCTGGTCGAGCGCCTTGAGCGCGAACGGGTCGGCGGGTTTCGTCGATTCGGCGTAGGCGCAGTCCGGGCAGCCGAAGCGGCTGCGGATGTCTCCGAGCAGTCGGGCGCTGTTGTATCCGCACGCGGCCGCGGCCTTCTCGACGTCCAGCGTGCTGGAGGCGAACGGGTAGGCGAAGCTGCGGACCGTGAATCCCCACGACGTGAGGTTCTTGCGATCGGTGCAGATCTGACGCTTCGCCTCGTCGACGCTCACCTGCGCGAGATCGGGATGGTTCACGGTGTGCCCGCCGATCTCATGGCCGGCGCTCGCGAGGCTCGTCAGATCGGCGCGGGTCATGTGGCCGGCGGCGCCGATGAAACCGGACGGGACGTAGAACGTCGCCTTCATCCCGTTCGCCTTCAACGCGGGCAGGGCGCTCAGCTGGTCGGCGTTGGCGTCGTCGAACGTCAAGCTCACGACCGTGCGCGTGGCCGCCTGCGCGGGCGACGGCGCGACGGCGACGAGCCCGGCGACCGGGAGGGCGGCGAGTGCGAGAGCCGCGACGGCCAGGCGCAGGCGGCGACGTCGCCGGGTGGGCAGGGAGGGTCCGGAGAGCATGCGGGCGGCCTTTCTCGAGGGGGCGTGTCGAGCCGGGGGTGTCGTCATGCGACGGTCACCGACTTGGCGAGATTGCGGGGCTTGTCGACGTTCCGCTGAAGACGCAGCGCCAGTTCGCGCGCGAACAGCTGCAACGGCACGACCGTCTCCAACGGACCCCACGACGGACCGGTGCGCGGCAGGTGCAGAGGAAGCCCACCGACCCGCAGCGCCCGTTCGCCGACGCGGATCACGCGCCCACCGCGCGCCTGCACCTCGGCGATGTCCACGTCCAGACGCGGATCGCCGTCGTCGACGACGAACACCGGGGTGCCGGCATCCACCAGGGCCAGGGGCCCGTGCTTCAACTCGCCCGCGGCGTGGTGCTCCGCCCACCGGTAGGAGAGCTCCTTGAGCTTCAACGCGCCCTCGGCGGCGTACACGAGTCCCGCACCGCGCCCGAGGAACAGGAACCCGGATGCGGTGACCAGGTCGCCCGCCAGCTCGGCGGCCCGATCCCGCCAGGCGTGCAGGGCGCCCGAGAGGGCATCCGGCGTCGCGGCCAAAGCGGTGAGGTCGGCGTCGAGCGCGGCGGCATCCGCACGCCCCGACCCGGACAGTCCCGACAGCGCCACGCAGGCGCCGGTCAGCACCTGCGCGACGAACGTCTTCGTCGCCGCGACACCGATCTCGGGCCCCGCGAGGCAATCGATCACGGCGTCCGACCGGCGGGCGAGCGACGACGCGGCGTTGTTCGTGAGTGCGAGCACCGTGCCGTGACCGGAGGGCAGGCCGTCCAATGCGCGCAGGACGTCGGCGGTCTCACCGGACTGACTCATCGCGACGACGAGCGTGCGCGGTTCCCACACCTCGTGCGCGGCCTCACTCGCCGTGAGCGCGCGCGTGGGCATGTGCCCCACGCGCGCGAACACGCCGGCGAGCGCCCGACCGGCGTGCAGGGACGTGCCGCAACCGAGGACCGCCACGCGGTCGATGCCGTCCAGCGACGGAAGGCCCAGACGGTCCCACAGGACCCCGTCGCGGACACTCGGGGCCAGCGCGTCGAGCACACGACGGGCGACGACGGGTTGCTCGTCGATCTCGTTGCCCATGTGATCGTTGTGCTGTCCGCTGCTGGCGAGGAGCGCGATGTCGGGCACCGGCCAGAGCCCGCGCGGACGCTCGCTTCCCCCCGAGCGGTGCCAGTGCGCGCCGCCCGCGTCGATGTCGACGACGTCGTCGTCCTCCAGGACGCGGAAGGCGGAGACGAACGGGGCCACCGCGCCGACGTCGCTGGCGAGATACACCCCGTCGCCGCCGTCGGCGAGGATCAGCGGCGATCCGTGAGCGGTCCCGGCGAGCGCGCCGGTGCGGGTGTCCAGGGCCACGACCGCCCACGATCCCACCAGGTGGGTGGCGGCGTCGGCGAGCGCGGCACCCAGGTCCATGCCCACGCTCACGGCTTCCTCGAGCAGGTGGACGATGACCTCGGTGTCGACGTCGGTCGCGAGACGGTGGCCGGCCGAGCGCAGGCGTTCCCGGAGGGCGCCGGCGTTCTCGACGATCCCGTTGTGGACCACGTAGAGGCGGCCGCCGCAGTCTTCCAGGGGGTGCGCGTTGCGCTCGCTCACGCCGCCGTGGGTGGCCCACCGGGTGTGGCCGATCGCCGCCGTGGTGGCATCCGTGTCCGGTTCGACGGCGTCGGCGAGCGCGGCGACGCCGTCGAGCGTCCGCACGTGCATCGCCGTTCCGTCGGGTCGGCGGGCGGCGATGCCCGCGGAGTCGTATCCGCGGTACTCGAGCCGAGCGAGAGCGACCTGGGCGTGGGTCGCCGCGGACGGCCCTCGGAACGCGGTGATGCCGCACATCAGAGCACCCCGCGGAACGAACCGCTGCCGGCCAGAGGCATCGCGTCGGACGCGAGGCGCTCGCGGGCGAGCAGGTCGGCGGCGACCCGCAGGATGGTCGTGGTGAGCGACGTCTGGGGTTCGTACCCGACGAGATCGTTGGCCTTGGTGTTGTCGGGCACCCGCCGCCGCATGTCCTCGAAACCGGGCGCGTAGGCCTGTTCGTAGGGGATGAGCTCGATCTCGCTCCGGCTGTCGAGGGTGCGGATGATCTCGTGGGCGAGGTCGAGGATCGAGATCTCGCGGGCACCGCCGAGGTTGTACGCCTGCCCGCGGGCCCGCGGGTCGCGTTCGATGCGCACCATCGCGGGGACGACGTCCTCCACCGCCGAGAAGCAGCGTGTCTGGTGCCCGTCGCCGAACACGGTCAGCGGGTGCCCCCGGAGGGCCTGGCCCACCAGGTTGGGGAACACCATCCCGTAGCGACCGGTCTGCCGCGGACCGACGGTGTTGAACAGTCGCACGATCGCGACGTCGAGCCCCTCCTGATCGCAGTAGGCCTTCGCGAACGCCTCGTCGATGCCCTTCGCGCCGGCGTACGTCCACCGGGAGAGAAGAGGGTCGCCGAGGATGCGGTCGGAGTCCTCGCGCAGGCGATCGGCGGTGTTCTTGCCGTAGACCTCGCTCGTGGACACCAGGAGCACCGACGCCTGCCGTTCGATCGCCGCGGTGAGGACGTTCTCGGTTCCGTGGATGTTGATCCGCAGGCCGCGCAGCGGTTGCTCGACGATGAGCTTCACGCCGACCGCGGCAGCGAGGTGGAACACGCGGTCGCAGGACTCCATGGCCTGGCCCACCGTCTTGGTGTTGAGGATGGAGCCGTGGATCATCTGCAGACGCGGGTTGTCGGCCGCGCCGGCCAGGTTCCGCGCCGACCCGGTCGAGAGGTCGTCGAGGACGACGACCTCGTCGCCCTGCGCCAGCAGGTGCTCGACGAGGTGGCTGCCGACGAAACCGGCTCCACCGGTCACCAGCGTGCGGTGGGCCGTGTGGTCGGCGGACGGGTAGATCGGGACGCCGCTCACAGCAGCACCCGCCCGGCGATGTCCGAGCTGCGGTAGGTCCCGTCCAGCACGACGGCCTCGCCGTCGAGCCAGTCCAGGTCGCAGTCGTGGTGGCGGGTGTGGACCAGGACCACGTCGGGGTGGAAGCCCGCGGGGTCGGCGAGCGAGTCCCGCTCGCGCCCGGAGTCGAGATGGATGTGCGGGGCGTGCGTGTCCACGTACTGCACCTCCGCGCCGGCGTCGATGAGTCCGTCGATGATCTCGAGGGCGGGGGACTCGCGGAGGTCGGCGACGTCGGGCTTGTACGTCACGCCGACGATCAGGACCCGGGCGCCGAGCGTGCCCTTCCCGGCACGTCCGAGGACGTCGCGGACGCGGTCGACCACGCGCCGTGGCCGCGCCGCGATGCGTGTCATCGCCTCCGTGATCACCCCGGCATCCACGTGCAGGGCCTTCAGCTGCCACAGCAGGTAGTGGGGGTCGCAGGGGATGCAGTGTCCGCCCACACCCGGCCCGGGGTAGAAGGCCATGAATCCGTAGGGCTTGGTGCTGGCGGCTTCGATCACCTCGGTCACCGGGACGTCGAGCGCGCCGCAGATGTCGGCGAACTCGTTGGCGAGGGCGATGTTCACCGCGCGGAAGGTGTTCTCGAGCAGCTTCGTCATCTCGGCCGTCGCCAGGCTCGAGACGGGGTGCACGCGCGCCGCGTACTGCGACAGCAGGCGCACGCCCTCTTCCTGACACCGGGCCGTGGCGCCGCCGACCACGCGGGGCACCGCCTCCTGCGCGAATCCGACGTTGCCGGGGTCGATCCGCTCGGCGCTGAAGGTGACGAAGACGTCATGCCCGACCTCCAGTCCCCGCTCGCGGAGCGGTTGCTCGACGAGGTCGTGCGTGCAGCCGACGTACGTCGTGGAGGTGAGCATGATCAGTTGTCCGGGGCGGGCCGCGGCGACGACGGTGGCGCACGCGGCCCGCAGGGGGGCGAGATCGGGGACCTGCTGGTGGTCGACGGGTGTGGGGACGCACACGACGATCGCGGCGGCACGGGTCAGCTCCGACGCGTCGCTGGTGAGACGGAACTCCCGCGGGGTGCGCAGGGCCGCCTCGAGACGCTCGCGGTCCGAATCGATCAGGTCGGCGCCGCGGGCGGCGATGGTGCGGAGCCGGCGGGGCGAGGCATCGACCGCGAGGACCCGGGACCCGCTCGCCCGGTAGGCGAGGGCGGTGGGAAGCCCCACGTACCCCAATCCCACGATCGCGACGTCGAAGTCGAACGGCGGGGGAGCGGCCGGCGCCGTCGCGGTCGGCGGCAGTGGGGCGGTGGCGCGAACATCGAGTGTGGACATCGTCATCCTCCAAGGGGGTGGTCCCACGGCAGGCGGCGACGCGCGGCGTGCGAGGGACGTTCGGCTGTTCCGGGTCGGTGCATCCGAACGAGCGTCGGTGCTGATCCGCGGCCCACCCTCCGCCGCCCCCGGAGGAGCGGTCAAGCGATCGAGCCCGATCCTGCGGGATGCCGCGTCCCGCACGCCGGTGTGCGGGAAACCGCAAGGCCGCATGCGGACCGTGCGGATCCGGGGGGAGCCGAGGGCGCGTACGGTCGTGCTCGACCCGACTCCGGACGAAGGGATGCCATGACCCTCGCGCTCGCCCTGCTCGTCGCCGTCTGCACGATCGGGATCTCCACCCTGGTGTGGGGCACCGTCGCCGTGGGCCGCCTCGCTCATGAGCGCCGTCCGCGCTCGGCGCTCCTCACCCCGTCGATGTACTTCCGGCCCACGGAGGTGGCGGTCCTCATCGCGGCGCACAACGAGGAGCTCGTCATCGCCGACGCCGTGCGCGCCGCCCGCGCCCTCGTGCCCGCGCGGAACGTGTTCGTGGTGTCCGACGGGTCGCGCGATGCGACGGTGGAGCGGGCCCGCGACGCCGGGGCCGTCGCGTGGGACCTCTTCCCCAATCGCGGCAAGGCCGGCGCGATCCGTGCGGGCCTCGACCGCTTCCGCATCCCCGAGCGGTTCCCCCTCCTGCTCCTCCTGGATGCCGACTCCCGCCCCCGTCCGGACTACCTGCGCACGGGGCTGCCCCTGTTCACCGACCCGCAGGTGGTCGCGGTCGCCGGACGCGCGACGACCGCCGCCGACGCCCCGGCGACGCGCGCGGGCCGCCTGCTGACCTCGTACCGGGAACGCACCTACGTGTGCACCCAGTACCTCCACAAGTTCGGCCAGGCCGCGCGCGCCGCCGACGCGGTCGCCATCGTCCCGGGCTTCGCGAGCCTGTATCGCACCGACGTGCTGGACCGGATCGACATCGACGCCCCGGGCCTGTCGATCGAGGACTTCAACATGACCTTCGAGGTGCACGCCAAACGTCTCGGCCGGATCGCGTTCCACCCCGAGTGCGCGATCGCCGAGACCCAGGATCCTGCCGTGCTCCGCGACTACTCGGCGCAGATGCGCCGCTGGAGCCTCGGGTTCTGGCAGACGGTCCGGCGGCACGGCATCCGCCCCGGGCTGTTCTGGACGTCGGTGGGGGTCTTCGCGGCGGAGACCGTCGTCGCCAGCCTGGTGATCGCCGCCGTCATCCCCGCGCTCCTGCTGGGGGCGCTCGCCGCCCTGGCCGCTCAGGTGCTGAGCGGAACGGCGGCGAGTGTCGCCGACGCCGTGGCGACGGCCATCCCCACGGGACCGCTGCTGCTGGGCTTCCTGACGGTGGACACCGCGATGACCGCCTTCCTGTGCGCGGTGACCCGACGGATGCCGCGGCCGGCCATGCTGCTCTTCCCCCTGCTGCGCGTGTGGGACGCCCTCCTGTGTCTGCGCGCGCTGGCCGCGGCCCTCGGGCGCCCGTCCGACGGACGGTGGAAGAGCCCGGACCGCCGACCCGCCGCCGGCGGCGGCGCCGTTCTCACGGCGGAACCCCTGGCATCCCTGCCCGCGCCCGCGCCCGCGGCGTCAGGCCGAGGCCTCGCCGTGCAGGTGCGCGACGAGCTGCGCGCGTGAATCGACACCCAGCTTGCGGTACACGCGTGTCAGGCGCAGCTCCACGGAGCGCAGGGAGATGAACAGCGTCGAAGCGATCTCCCGATTGCGCAGACCCCGTTGGACGAGCGTGACCACTTCCTGCTCGTCGGGCGTGAGGACCGCGTCGGCGCGCGCATCGGGCCGGAGCGTGCGCAGGACGCGATACTCCTCCGCGGGGACGCACCGATCGCGCGCCGCACGCAGGCGCGCGTACTCGTGGGGCGAATCGTCCGTGCGGTGGGTCGCCTCCGCCACGTCGAACGCGACACGACCCTCCCGGCTCGACCGGCACACCGCGCGGGACCGCGCCACCGCCAGCGTCGTCCACCGCCGGGGATGCGACGCGAGGGCGAGCTCCAACCGCGTCAACTCGGAACGCGCCTCGACGACGCGATCGCTCAACCACAGCGCCTCGATCAGATCCGCCGCGGTGCGCAGAAGCGCGGGGTCGTCCCCCGGTCCGGCCGAGTGCGCGGCCCGTAGGCTGCTGATCGCGTCGTCGTACCGGCCCTCCGCCAGGGCGAGGCCCCCTTCGATCGCCGCGAAGAAGGGGAGGAGCGCGGGTGTCCCCTCCCGGCGACTGAGTTCCCGGCCCTGCCGCACGAGGTCGCGCGCCGTCAAGTCCGCCGGGTCGATCGCCGCCGCCTGCGCCAGCAGCAGGGTGCGGGCGGCATCCGGTCCGCGTCCGGGAAGCCACTCGCGTCGCCACGTCGCCACCGCCTGTCGCGCCGCGACGGGATCGCCGCTGCGCACCTCGGCGGCGACGACGATGCGGAGAAGGCGCTCGCGCCACATCGGTGCGGGGCGCGGCGTGCCGGTGAGCAGCGTCTCGACGACGCGGCGGACCTCGGCGTAACGTTCCTCGAGGAGGAGCGCCGACACCGCGAGGCTCGCGACCTCGATCGGGGCGTCCGGGCCCTGGCCGGCGGTGAGATCGGCGGTGTCCGCGAGGCCGGCGGGCACCTCCATCCCCATCGCCCGCAGGACGCGCGCGAGCAGCCGGGTCTCGTCGGACACCGCTCCCCGCTCGACGACGGAAGCGAGACACTCGACCGCCTGGTCCAGCTCGCCGCGCGACATGTGGAGACGTGCGCTCTCGCACAGGAGGCGTTCCGTCGAGACCGCGTCGTCCTCCCACTCGACGGTGAGGGGGAGGGCGTCGATGACGACGTGGTCGAGGCGCGCCCCCGCTCGGAGCGCCGCGATCGCCGCCTGCACGCGCACATCCGCCGCGGCCGTGTCCACGGCACGGCCGAGGAAGTGCTGACCCAGCAGATCGTGTCCGTTCAGGACCAGCGCATCGCCGAGCTCGACCAGCCCGCGATCCCGCTGGATCTGGTCCAGGTCTCCGGCCAGCGCCCGCTCGGCGAACTCGATCGCGGCGAACGTGTCACCCGCACGGGCGAGGTCCACCGCCGCCGCGAGGAGCGGAAGCCGGTCGCCCGTGGGATCGAGGAAACTCGCATGCCAGAGGAACGTCGGCGGATCCAGCCGACGGTGGTCGCTCGCGGCGCGGACGTGGAGCCGGCGCCGATCCTCGGGGGACAGCGCGGCGTGATGACGCAGGCGCAGAGCGGGATCGGAGACGCGGGCGAGGTCGCCGTGCACGCTCACGAGCCCCCGGTCGATGAGCTCGTCCAACTCGATGTCGATCTCGGCCGCCGCGGTCCGGAGGCCGTCGTATGCGTACAAGGGCCCCGTGGAGAGGAGATCGAGCACCGCCGACACCCGCGGATCCTCCGAGCCTTGCGGAGGGGTGCGCTGACGTCGCGCCGCGGGGCGGACCACGCGCAGGGGCACCGGGAGCGGGTCTTCGCCGGCCGCCTCGCCGGGGGTCAGCTGAACACGCGCGATCAGTCCCGGGTCCCCGCCCGTCCAGGCGGCGACGATATGCGTCACAGCCGGGCTCGCGGCACCACCGATCGTCGCGCGGGCCAGCTCGACCGACTCGTCGAACGACAGACGCTCGACGTGGGCGTGGGTCATGCCCGCGAGATCGTGTCGTCCCTCCGGTGTGCGCGCGGTCGCGATCACGCTCACCCCCGTTCCGCGCAGGCGGGCGCAGACGAACGCGAGGATGCTGAGACTCGCCCCGTCCATCTCGTCCAGGTCGTCGATGACGACCACACGGGGCTCGTCCTGGACGAGGTGGAGCGTGCGGCTGATCTCCTCGGCGAGCAGGTGCTCCGGCCAATCCCGCCCCCGGGCCAGCACCCCGTCGAGGGCTCCGTTCCGGGAGCCCGCCAGGCCCGCGGCGAAGGCGGAGACGCCGGACAGCGGCCACATGCGTTCGCTGGGGCTCACCGCGACGACCGCGGTGTCGTAGCGGAGGGCGATCTCCCTGACGAGCGCGGTCTTACCGACTCCGCTGTCGCCGACGAACAGGCAGGCGGCCCCTTCGCGCATGCCGATGATCGCCTCGGCGACCTCGATCTCCCGTTCACGCCCAACGAATAGCATCCGAACGCTCCCAACCGCGTCGGTGGACGAGGCGGTCGGCGATTCACCGCTTTCGTCCTGGATGCCCCCAGACCGACACTGTATGCAGCGCTCCCGGCCGATGACAAGAGGAAGATTTCCCCGTTGACACCGAGGGGGCCACGTGCGCCGCACGTGACCCCCTCGGATTCCCGACAGAAATCCTGCGTCAGTACTCCCGGTCGATGAGCTGCGGGGGAACCTGATCCGCGGCGGCCTCGTCCACGAAGAAGGCCGTGCGACGGCGTCCCTTCGCGCCGGCGGCGGGCACGCTCTGGTAGCTCGCGCCCGCGAGCGCGAGACCGAGAGCGGCGGCCTTGTCGGCGCCGGCGATGACCATCCAGACACGCTTGGACGAGTTGATCACCGGACGGGTGAGCGACACCCGCTCGGGCGGCGGCTTCGGGGAGTCGCGCACCGGCACGGTCGCCCGGTCGGTCACCGAGATCTCGGCGCGATCGGGGAACAGCGACGCGATGTGCGCGTCCGGACCCACGCCCAGGAAGCAGATGTCGAAAGACGGCCACGGGCCCGTCTCGCTGCGGTCGGCGGGGGCGAACTGCGCCAGTTCATCGGCGTAGGCGATCGCCGCGGCATCCAGATCGAGACCGTCGTCGGTGGAGGCCACCGCGTGGATGTTCTCGGCGGGGACGTCCAGGGCGTCCAGGAGCGCGGCGCGCGCCTGTCGGTCGTTGCGGTCGTCCGACTCGCGGCTCACGAACCGTTCGTCGCCGAACCAGAAGTGCACCAGCGACCAGTCGATCTCTGCCACGCGGGGATCCCGGGCCGCGGAGCGCAGGACCGCGCCGCCCATCGTCCCCCCGGTGAGGCAGATGTGCATGCGCTTGCCTTCGGCGACGCGCTTCACGATCCGGTTGACGAAACGCGTCGCGACGTAGTCCGCGAGGGTCTCGGCATCCTTCTTGATGATGACGCGCTTGGCCGAACCGTTCTCCGTCATCGCGTGCTCCGCTCGTCGAGGGTGCCGAGGAGTTCGGTGCACTGGGTCAGCACCCGGCCGTAGAGGACATCGGGGTCGAGGCGACGCAGCTCCTCCGCGAGGCACTCGCGGAGAGTCCTGCGCGGGAAGTCCAGTTCGTGCGTCGGTTGCCCGGGCTGCGTGAGCACGGCCACACCCGGAACGGGACGCTCCAGCAGCGTCTCGCCACTCGCACGGGTCAGCCGCACCGACTTGATGCCCCCGGACCATTCGTCTGCGGGCAGGTAGGTGTACGCCACCGGTGCCTCGAGCTTGAGTCCCAGCCAGGCCGCGAGCAGCGCGGTGGAGGGGGAGTCGCCCGAGCCCGCGACCTCGATCGAGGTCACCGGCTCGTAGGGCGGCTGGTCGAGGACGGCCGCGAGCTGCTCGCGCCAGCGCGTGACGCGGGTCCATGCGAAGTCGGTGTCACCGGGCGCGTAGTGCTCGCCGAGATGCGCGACCCACGCGGTGGGGTCGGGCTGCGACGAGGCGTCGGTGATGCGCCGCTGGGCGATCCGGCCGATCTCCGAGAGGGACGGGTCGGTCGGCGCCTCGGCGGGCCACCAGGCCACCACGGGGGCGTCGGGGAGCAGAAGGCCGGTGACGAGGCTCTCGGCGTTCGACGCGGCAGCCCCGTGAGCGCGCAGCACGACGACTTCGCTCGCACCGGCGTCGCCGCCCACGCGGATCTCCGCATCGAGGCGCGGCTCTTCGTCCTCATCGCCGAACAGCACGGCGATGACGCGCATCGGGTGCTCCCGCGAAGCGTCGTTCGCGGCCTCGATGACCTCTTCCTCGGCGCCGTGATGCGTCACGATGATGAGGGTCAGCACGCGCCCGAGGGCGACCGCGCCGCCCTCTTCGCGGACGCTGACGAGCTTCTTCGAGATCGCGCTGACGGTGGTGTCGGGCAGGTCGATGATCACGGACGCCTCCAGGTGCGGCCATCGCGGGCGAGGAGTTCGTCGGCGGAAGCCGGCCCCCACGACCCGGGAGAGTACTGTTCGAGCGGTCCCCCCTCGGCGGCCCAGAACTCCTCGATGGGGTCGAGGATCTTCCAGCTGAGCTCGACCTCCTCGTGCCGCGGGAACAGCGGCGGATCGCCGAGCAGCACGTCGAGGATGAGGCGTTCGTACGCCTCGGGGCTGGCCTCGGTGAAGGCGTGGCCGTAGCCGAAGTCCATCGTGACGTCGCGCACCTGCGTGCCGTCGCCGGGGACCTTCGAGCCGAAGCGGATCGTGACGCCCTCGTCGGGCTGGACGCGGATGACCAGGGCGTTCTGCCCCAGCTCCTGCGTCTGGCTGCGCGAGAACAGCTGCTGCGGCGCACGTTTGAACACCACGGCCACTTCGGTGACGCGACGGCCGAGGCGCTTGCCGCTGCGCACGTAGAACGGCACACCCGACCACCGGCGCGTGTTGATCTCGAGCTTGATGGCGGCGTAGGTCTCGGTGACCGACTCCGGGTTCATGCCGTCTTCCTCGAGGAAGCCGAGCACCTTCTCGCCGCCCTGCCACCCGCCGGCGTACTGCCCGCGCGCCGTCGCCTCGGCGAGGTTCTCGGGCAGGCGGACCGCGGCGAGCACTTTCTCCTTCTCGGCGCGGAGATCTGCGGCGTTGAAGCTGATGGGCTCCTCCATCGCCGTGAGGGCGAGGAGCTGCAGGAGGTGGTTCTGGATGACGTCGCGGGCGGCGCCGATGCCGTCGTAGTACCCGGCACGACCCCCCACGCCGATGTCCTCCGCCATCGTGATCTGCACGTGGTCGACGTAGTTGCGGTTCCAGATGGGTTCGTACAGCTCGTTCGCGAAACGCAGCGCGAGGATGTTCTGCACGGTCTCTTTGCCGAGGTAGTGGTCGATACGGAAGATCGAGTCGGCGGGGAACGCGCTCTCCACCACCTCGTTCAGCTCCCGCGCAGAGGCGAGGTCGTGGCCGAACGGCTTCTCGATGACGACACGACGCCACCCCGTGGTCTTCTGGTCTCCTTCGCCGACGAGGCCGGAGGCCTTGAGCTGCGTGGTGACCAGGGGGAACGCCTTCGGCGGGATCGAGAGGTAGTACGCGTGGTTACCCATCGTGCCCCGCTCGACGTCGAGCTTGTCGACGGTCTCGCGAAGACGTCGGAACGCCTCGGGATCATCGAACTCGCCCTGGACGAAGCGGATGCCTTCGAGCAGCTCCTGCCAGGTCTCCTCGCGGAACTCGGTCCGGGCGTACTGCTTGACCGACTCGTGCACGACCTTCGCGAAGTCCTGATCCTCCCAGTCGCGCCGGGCGAAACCCACGAGCGCGAATCCGGGCGGCAGCAGACCGCGGTTGGCGAGGTCGTACACCGCCGGCATGAGCTTCTTGCGCGACAGGTCTCCCGTCACGCCGAAGATCACCAGGGCGCTCGGACCCGCGATGCGATTGAGTCGGCGATCCTCGGGATCGCGGAGGGGATTGTGACCGGGTGAGATCTCTACGACCATGCTTCTACTGCGCCGCCTCGAAGAGTGAGAGCACCTCGACCTGCGGGTCGGTGAGCGTGAGCGTGACGACGGGACGGCCGTGGCCCTCCGCCAGCACGCTCGCGTCGCCCGCGGCCTGTGCGTTGATGAGCTGACCGAACGTGAACGGGCGACCGGGGATCTCGAGGTCGACGTCGGTGCGTTCGGTGATCTGAAGGAAGACGCCGGTGGCGGGTCCGCCCTTGTGGTACTGGCCCGTCGAGTGGAGGAACCGGGGTCCCCACCCGAAGGTCGTCGGGCGACCGGAGTCGGCCGCGACGAGCTCGCGCAGTCCCGCGAGCTGCGGGACATCGAGACGGTTCACGTACGCCTGGACGCTGACGTAGCCGTCGGCCGGGACGAGCGCCCACAGGGCATCGAGCACGCTGGCGAGCGTGCCCCCGGATGCCAGTGCGGGGTCCGACACGCGGACCTCGACGCCGTCGAGCACGAGCGCCGGTGGCGCCGGCTCCGGACGCTCCTCGAGCAGACCGCGCGCGGCGACCTTCGCCGCCTCCACGTCGGGCTGGTCGAACGGGTCGATGCCGAGCAGGCGCCCGGCGATCGCCGTCGCGTACTCCCAGACGACGAACTGGGCGCCCAGCGAGCCGCTCACGAGGATCTCGCCCTCGTGACGGTCGAAGAGGTGGAACGCGTCGGCGTGATCGACGAAGCGCACGACCTGCAGGTCGGCGGGCTTCGACTCGAGTTCGGGGGAGACGGGCAGCAGGACGACGGGGAGGATCCCCGTCCCGTCCTTCCCGGTCGACTCCGCCACGAGCTGCTCGATCCAGTCCGGGAGCCCCGGAAGGTGGCTGCCGTCGGTGACGAGCCCGAGCTTGTCGCGGCGCGATGCGCCGCCGCCCGCGATCGCCGCCGCGAGGACCAGCGCCGGGTTCTCCGGCGAGTCGATCGCGACCTCGAGGAGGGTGGCATCCGCTTCGTCGAGCAGGTCGTCGATGTCGACGCCGGCGAGACCCGCCGGCACGAGCCCGAAGGCGGTGAGCGCCGAGTAACGGCCGCCGACGGTGGGGTCGGCGGTGAAGACGCGGTACCCGTCGGCGCGCGCCGCCTGATCGAGCGGCGAGCCGGGGTCGGTCACCACGACGATGCGTTCCGCGGGGTCGATGCCGAGGTCGCGGTAGGCGGCCTCGAACGCGCGCCGGGCCGAATCCGTCTCGATGGTCGACCCGGACTTGCTCGAAACGACGAGCACGGTCTCGCGCAGCCCGCCGGCTTCGGCGTCGCCGTCGATGGCGGCGAGGACCTGGCCGGGCGCGGTCGAGTCGAGGATCACCAGCGGTACACCGGCGGAACGCGCGATCACCTCGGGCGCGAGGGACGAGCCGCCCATCCCGGCGAGCACGACGCGGGTCACGCCCTGCGCGACGAACTCGTCGCGCAGGGCGGTGATCTCGGGCACGAGCGGACGCGAGACGGAGACCGCCTGCACCCACCCGAGCCGACGGGATGCCTCATCCTCAACCGCGGGACCCCACAGGCTGGAGTCCCCGGCCGTGATGCCGGACGCGACGAGCGAATCGACCAGCGCCGGGAGTTCGGCGTGGACGACCGACTCGACGTGGCCGGTGACCTTGACGGCGAACGTCACTTCGCGGCCTGGGCGCTTCCGGCCTCGAGCGCGGTGGCGACGGTCTGCTGCAGCTCGTGCCAGGAGGCGATGAACTTCTCGACGCCCTCGTCCTCGAGCGCCTGCGTCGCGTCGGCGAAGTCGACGCCGACCGCGGCGAGCTGGTCGAAGACCTCGTGGGCCTCGGCGTACGCGCCGGTGATGGTGTCGCCGGTGATGACGCCGTGGTCGAACGTCGCCTCGAGCGTCTTCTCGGGCATGGTGTTGACCGTGCCCGCCGCGACGAGCTCGGTCACGTAGAGGGTGTCGGGCAGCGCCGGGTCCTTGACGCCGGTCGAGGCCCACAGCGGACGCTGGACCGTCGCACCGGCGGCGAGGAGCTCCTTCGCGCGGTCCTCGGCGAACTTCTGCTCGTAGAGCTCGTACGCCAGGCGCGCGTTGGCGAGACCCGCCTTGCCCTTCAGGGCGGCGGCCTCGTCGGTGCCGATCGCGGCGAGGCGCTTGTCGACCTCGGTGTCCACGCGCGAGACGAAGAACGACGCGACCGACTGGAGGGTCGAGATGTCGTGCCCTGCCTCTCGGGCCTTCTCGACTCCGGCGAGGTAGGCGTCGATGACCTCGGCGTACCGCTCGAGGCTGAAGATCAGCGTGACGTTGACGGAGATGCCCGCGCCGATGACCTCGGTGATGGCGGGGAGGCCGGCCTTGGTCGCGGGGATCTTGATGAGGACGTTCGGGCGGTCGACCCGCGCGGACAGGTCCTTCGCCTGCGCGACGGTCGCCTCGGTGTCGTGGGCGAGGTCGGGGGAGACCTCGATCGACACGCGGCCGTCGACGCCGCCGGTGGACTCGAACACGGGGAGGAAGATGTCGCAGGCGTCGCGCACGTCGTCGGTCGTGATCGAGAAGATCGCCTCGTCGACGCCGGCGCCCTGGGCGGCGAGCTCGCGGACCTGACCCTCGTACGCCTCGCCCTTCGAGAGAGCGCCGGCGAAGATCGTCGGGTTGGTGGTCACGCCGACGACGTTGCGGGACTGGATGAGTTCGGCGAGGTTGCCGGACTGGATGCGCTGACGCGAGAGGTCGTCGAGCCAGATGCTGACGCCCGCGGCGGACAGGTCTTCGGTGGGAGTGCTCATGTGTCTGTTCTCCTCGGGTTACTTCTGGGCCGCGGCGAGCGACTCGCGCGCAGCCTCGACGACTGCCTCAGCCGTGATGCCGAACTTCTGGAAAAGGGTCTTGTAGTCGGCCGACGCACCGAAGTGTTCGATCGCGACCGAGCGTCCGGCGTCGCCGACGATGCCGTGCCAGCTGAGCGCGGAGCCGGCCTCGACCGACACGCGCGCCTTCACGGAGGAGGGCAGCACGGACTCGCGGTACGCCTCGTCCTGCTCGGCGAACCATTCCAGCGACGGCGCCGACACGACGCGGGCGTGGATGCCCTCGGCGGCGAGCGTCTCGCGGGCCTGGACGGCCAGCTGCACCTCGGAGCCGGTGGCGATGAGGAGGACGTCGGGCTCGCCGTTGGCCGCCTCGGCCAGCACGTACGCTCCCTTGACCGCGTTCTCGGCGGAGGCGAACTCGTCGCCCGAAGCCGCGCCCTCGCCGCGCTCGAACACGGGGATGTTCTGACGCGTGAGCGCGATGCCGGAGGGGCCCGCGGTGCGGCGCAGCATCTCGAGCCACACGACCGCGGTCTCGTTGGCATCCGCCGGACGCACCATCGTGAAGTTCGGGATCGCTCGGAGCGTCGCGAGCTGCTCGATCGGCTGGTGCGTCGGACCGTCCTCACCGAGGGCGACCGAGTCGTGCGTCCAGACGAAGATCGTGGGGATGTTCATCAGGGCGGCCAGACGCACCGGCGGGCGCATGTAGTCGCTGAAGATGAGGAACGTGCCGCCGAACGGACGCGTCGGGCCGTGGAGCACGATGCCGTTGAGGATCGCGCCCATCGCGTGCTCGCGGATACCGAAGTGCAGCACCCGGCCGTAGGGGTCGCCGGACCACTCGTGCGTCGACCACGAGGTCGGGATGAAGGACTTGGCATCCTTGATCGTGGTCAGGTTGGACTCGGCGAGGTCGGCCGAGCCGCCCCACAGCTCGGGAAGCTCGGCGGCCAGGGCGTTGATCACGGTGCCCGAAGCGGCACGAGTCGACACGTCCTTGCCGGCCGCGAAGGCGGGGAGGGCGTCGGCGATGCCGGCGGGCAGCTCGCGCGCCTGCAGGCGGTCCCACAGCTGCTTGCGCTCGGGGTGGGCGGCCGCCCACGCGTCGAACTTCTCCTGCCAGGCGGCCTTCTCGGCCGCGCCGCGCTCGACGAGCTGCCGGGTGTGGGCGATGACGTCGTCGGCGACGGCGAAGTGCTGCTCGGGGTCGAAGCCGAGCACCTCCTTGGTCGCACGCAGCTCGTCGGCGCCCAGCGCGGAGCCGTGGATCTTGCCGGAGTTCTGCTTGCCGGGGGAGGGCCACCCGATGATCGTCTTGAGGATGATGAGCGACGGCTTGTCGGTCTCGCCCTTGGCGGCCTCGATCGCGGCGTAGAGCTCGGCGACGTCTTCGACGTACTGACCGGTCTTCTTCCAGTCGACGGTCTGGACGTGCCAGCCGTAGGACTCGTAGCGCTTCGCGACGTCCTCCGTGAAGGCGACGTTGGTGTCGTCCTCGATGGAGATCTGGTTGGAGTCGTAGATCGCGATGAGGTTGCCGAGCTCCTGGTGGCCGGCGAGCGAGGATGCCTCGCTGGTCACGCCCTCCTGGAGGTCGCCGTCACCGGCGATCACATAGACGTAGTGGTCGAAGGGGCTCTCGCCGGCGGGGGTCTCGGCGTCGAAGAGACCCCGCTCGTAGCGGGCGGCGTATGCGAACCCGACGGAGGAGGCGAGACCCTGGCCGAGGGGGCCGGTGGTGATCTCGACGCCCGCCGTGTGACCGTACTCGGGGTGGCCGGGAGTGAGGGATCCCCACGTGCGCAGCGCCTCGAGGTCGCTCAGCTCGAGGCCGAACCCGCCGAGGTAGAGCTGGACGTACTGCGTCAGCGAGGAGTGCCCCGCCGAGAGGATGAAGCGGTCGCGGCCGGGCCAGTGCGTGTCGGCCGGGTCGTGGCGCAGGACGCGCTGGTAGAGCAGGTAAGCGGCCGGTGCGAGAGACATCGCGGTGCCGGGGTGTCCGTTCCCCACCTTCTCGACGGCATCCGCCGCCAGAACGCGTGCGGTGTCCACCGCGCGCCGATCGATCTCATCCCATTCGAAGTCCGACAACACGGTGCCTTTCTCGTCACTTTGCGCCCGGGTCACGATCCGACGCCGCACTCGACGCCGTCGGAGCGGGAGTGGGGTGGGGTGGTCGGCGCGGGGCGCGCGTTCATCGCCAGCATACCGAGAACGTGCGAACGCCCGAGACTGTTCCCGAGGGGGTCGACAGGCGGCCGGAGGTGTGGTGGGGATGCCATAGAATCGGAGGGATTCGCACGCTCTACCCCGGGGGACGATGGACATCTCGACGACGTCGCACGTCACTGCGACGACCGATCGCCGCTCTCTCGGACGCACGGTCCGCGCCTACGTCGCGTTGACGAAGCCTCGTGTGCTGGAGCTGCTGCTGGTCACGACCGTCCCGGTCATGATCCTCGCCGCGCGCGGTCTTCCCGACCTGTGGCTCATCTTCGCCACCGTCATCGGCGGATCGCTGAGCGCCGGTTCCGCCGCGGCGTTCAACATGTACCTCGACCGCGACATCGACGCGCACATGCAGCGCACCGAGAACCGCCCGCTGGTCACCGGCGAGGTGTCGCCCCGGGGCGCCCTCACCTTCGCGTGGACCCTGGCCGTCGTCTCGACGGTATGGCTGTGGGTCTTCACCAACCCCCTCGCGTCCGCCCTCTCGGCCGCCGCGATCTTCTTCTACGTCGTGATCTACACGATGATCCTCAAGCGCCGGACCGAGCAGAACATCGTGTGGGGCGGGATCGCGGGCTGCTTCCCGGTGCTCATCGGCTGGTCCGCCGTGACGGGCTCGCTCTCGTGGGCGCCCTTCATCCTCTTCGCGTTGGTGTTCCTCTGGACGCCCCCGCACTACTGGCCGCTGTCGATGAAGTACGCCGACCAGTACGACGACGTCGACGTGCCGATGCTCGGTGCCACCCGCAGCGGGTCGCAGGTCGGACTGCAGGTGATCCTGTACGCCTGGGCGACCGTGGCGTGTTCGCTGCTGCTGATCCCCGTGGCATCCATGGGTCTGATCTACAGCGTGTCGGCGCTGGTCTTCGGCGGCTGGTTCGTCTACGAGTCGCACCGCCTCTACTCGCGCGCCGTGCAGGGCGGGGAGCCCCGCCCGATGCGGGTGTTCCACGCGTCGATCACCTACCTGACGCTGCTCTTCGTGGCGATCGCGGTCGACCCGCTCCTCCCGTTCTGAGTCCACCCGATCCACGCGAAACGCCCGCCCCCGTGAGGGAGCGGGCGTTTCGCGTCGTGCGGGACGATCAGGCGCGCGGGGTCTCGTCGCCCGTGTCGAGCTTCGGGGCGTCGTGGCTCGCCGCGGCGGCCTCGGCGGGAGCCGGAGCGTTCGACGGGGTCTCGATGTCGGCATCCTCGAGGACGAGGGGGGCGGCCGGGGCGGTCGTCGCCGCGGCGGCCACGGTGGGAGCGGCGACGAACGGCGCGCTCTCGTCGTCGCTGGTCCAGTCGATCGTCTCGACCGCGACGTCGGCGCGCGGGCGCGTGGACACCACGGCGGCGACGGCGAGCGTCGCGACGAGTCCGATGGCGCCGGCGCCGATCACGGCGGCGCCGACGATCGCCCACGACTGGGCGACGTAGACCGTGACGACGGTCGCATTCGGGTCGTTCAGCACCGCTTGCATCGCGTCGATCTGCTGGAAGACGATGACCAGTCCGCCGATCACGGAGGCCAGGGATAGCACCAGGAGCACCCAGAACGGGATGCTGGTCACCAGGCGGGGGCGGGTCTGCATGGAAGAACTCCTTCGATCTCCGGGCGCGGTCGGCACCGGAGCGTCCACAGTCTCGCACTCATCGGTGCGTCGCCTCTGGGCCCTCGATGAATCCCCTATGAGGGGCTAGGGTCAGCGCCGCGCTGCGGCCACCGTGTCGCGCGCGTCGGTGCGGGTCGCCGCCGCGGGAGCCTTCAGGCGGAGCACGACGACCGTCATGGCCGCGGCGGCGAGGGCGGCGAGCACCATGTGGACGCCGACGGCGAGTTCGGGCAGGCCGTTGCGCGCCTGGTAGAGGCCCACCGCGATCTGCACCACTTCCACCGCCAGCAGGGCGGTCGCCCAGCGCCGCACGGGCAGCTGCAGACGCCACGCGAGCACCACGATCACGAGGGTCAGGGCGAACAGGGCGTAGCCGGGCCAGGAGTGCACGTGCTCGAGGACCTCGGCGTCGAAGCCGTTGCGCTGCACCGCCGCCGCGTCGCCCGAGTGGGGACCGGCGCCCGTGGTGAGGACGCCGAAGACGACGGTGAGGGCGAGCACGCCGGTGGTGGCGTGCACCAGTCCCGCGAACCAGGCGGGGACCACGCGCTCGCGCGGCCCGGCCGGGAGGTACATGAGCGTGAGGAACGCCGCGCACACCGTGACGAGCGCGACCGAGGCGATGTAGTGGAAGCCCACGATGAAGGGGTTCAGGCCCGTGAGGACCGTGATGCCGCCGACGACGGCCTGAGCGACGATCCCGCCGAGGACGACGGCGGCGAGGACGAACATCACGCGCCGCTCGTGGCGCATACGCCACATCAGGACCAGGACGGCGAGGGCCAGGATGCCGACGAGGCCGGTGAGCGTCCGGTTCCCGAACTCGATGATCCCGTGGATCCCCATCTCGGGGGTGTTCACGAGCGAGTCGGCGGTGCAGCGCGGCCACGTGGGGCAGCCGAGGCCCGATCCGGTCAGCCGGACGGCGCCGCCCGTGCCGATGATCAGCACCTCCGCCACGAAGGACAGCCACGCGAGGACGCGGACGCGACGGTCGATCGTGGCGGGCAGCCAGTCGACGACGCGTCGGAGGACGCGGGGGGACGAAGCGGTGGACATGCGCGCAGCCTCCTGGCGGCGGGGCGCTCGGGCGGGCCGCGAGGGTTGCGCGTGCCGTGCCGGGAGCGGGCGTTGCCTGTAGAATCGAAGGGTCTTCCGGTGCAGCGCTCGCGCGCCTCGCACCTCTGACAGTCTAGGCGCGCAGCCAGCGCCTTCGAGCGGGCCCACCAGCGACGTTCCTGTGACTCCGACCGGAGTCCGTCGCGGAATGCCGGGGCGGATGACACCGTTGCGGCCCGAGAAGGAGAGTGACCACCATGTCCGATGTACTCATCGACCGACCAGAGCTCGAGGGCCTGGGGCAATACGAGTTCGGCTGGCACGACACGGATGCCGCGGGCGCGATCGCGCAGCGCGGGATCAACGAAGACGTCGTCCGGGGCATCTCCGCCCTGAAGTCCGAGCCCGATTGGATGCTGAAGACGCGCCTCAAGGGCTATCAGCTCTTCGGCCGCAAGCCCATGCCCACGTGGGGTGCCGACCTGTCGGAGATCGACTTCGACAACATCAAGTACTTCGTGCGCTCGACCGAGAAGCAGGCGCAGTCGTGGGAGGACCTCCCCGAGGAGATCCGGAACACGTACGAGAAGCTCGGCATCCCCGAGGCGGAGCGTCAGCGTCTCGTCGCCGGTGTGGCCGCGCAGTACGAGTCCGAGGTCGTCTACCACCAGATCCGGGAGGACCTCGAGCAGCAGGGTGTCATCTTCATGGACACGGACACCGCGCTCAAGGAGCACCCCGAGTTCTTCGAGGAGTACTTCGGCACGGTCATCCCGGCCGGCGACAACAAGTTCGCCGCGCTCAACACGGCCGTGTGGTCGGGCGGCTCCTTCGTCTACGTCCCCAAGGGCGTGCACGTCGAGATCCCGCTCCAGGCGTACTTCCGCATCAACACCGAGAACATGGGTCAGTTCGAGCGGACCCTGATCATCGCGGACGAAGACAGCTACGTGCACTACATCGAGGGCTGCACCGCCCCGATCTACAAGAGCGATTCGCTCCACTCGGCCGTGGTCGAGATCATCGTGAAGAAGAACGCCCGCGTGCGCTACACGACGATCCAGAACTGGTCGAACAACGTCTACAACCTCGTCACCAAGCGCGCGGTCGCGCACGAGGGCGCGACGATGGAGTGGGTCGACGGCAACATCGGCTCCAAGGTGACGATGAAGTACCCGTCGATCTACCTGATGGGCGAGCACGCCAAGGGCGAAACGCTCTCGGTCGCCTTCGCGGGTCCCGGACAGCACCAGGACGCCGGCGCGAAGATGATCCACATGGCGCCGTACACGCAGTCCTCGATCGTGTCGAAGTCCATCGCCCGCGGTGGCGGTCGCGCCGGATATCGCGGCGAGGTCCGGGTGGACGCCAACGCCCACCACTCGGCGAACACCGTGCGGTGCGATGCGCTGCTGGTCGACACGATCTCTCGCTCCGACACGTACCCCGCGATCGACATCCGCGTGGACGACGTCCAGCTCGGCCACGAGGCCACCGTCTCGAAGGTCAGCGAGGAGCAGCTGTTCTACCTGCAGTCCCGTGGGCTCCCGGAAGACGAAGCCATGGCGATGATCGTGCGCGGCTTCATCGAGCCGATCGCCCGCGAGCTCCCCATGGAGTACGCCCTCGAACTCAACAAGCTCATCGAGATGGGCATGGAAGGATCCGTAGGCTAAATGTCGACTGCGACCCAGACCCCCGCCGCTGCGGCGGAGGGTCATACCGACCCTGCCGCCCTCGTGGCATCCGTCGTTCCCGTCCAGACGCGGTCGGAGCGCCCGACCTCGTTCGATCCCGCCGACTTCGGTACGCCCACCGGCCGTGAGGTCAACTGGAAGCTGAGCCCGATCAGCCGCCTCGCCCCGCTGTTCGTGGACCAGGCGGGCCCCGAGGGCATCATGCGCGTCGACGTGAGCGCGCCCGCCGAGGTCGAGCAGCTGCGCCTGGCGGCCGGCCAGGCTCCCCGTGGCGAGCACTTCCGCCCCGAGGATCTGCCGGCCGCACTGGCGTGGACGCACGAGCCCGAGGCGCCCCTGCTGCGGATCCCCGCGAACGTCGAGCTCGACGAGCCCATCGTCGTCCGCCTCACCGGTACCGGCGGCCTCGCGCACGCCCACGTCGTGATCGAGGCGCAGCCGAACTCGCGCGGCACGGTCGTGCTCCGTCACGAGGGCAGCGTCCAGCACGCGCAGAACGTCGAGATCCTCGTCCGCGACGGCGCCGACCTCACGGTCGTCTCGGTGCAGCGCTGGGACGACGACGCGGTGCACGCCTCGTCGCACCAGGCGCGCGTGGACCGCGACGCGAAGCTGACCCACGTCGTGGTGAGCTTCGGCGGCGGGGTCGTGCGCGTCAACCCGTCGGTGGAGCTGGCCGGTCCCGGCGCCGAGGGGCGCCTGTACGGCCTGTCGTTCGCCGACGCCGGTCAGCACCTCGAGTCGCAGGTCTACCTGCACCACAAGGGCCCGCACACCGTCGGCGACGTGCTCTACAAGGGTGCGCTGCAGGGCGAGAGCGCGCGCAGCGTCTGGATCGGCGACGTCCTCATCGGACCGGATGCCACCGGCACCGACTCCTATGAGGCGAACCGCAACCTCGTGCTCACCGACGGCGCCCGCGCCGACTCGATCCCGAACCTCGAGATCGAGACCGGCGACATCCAGGGCGCCGGACACGCCAGCGCGACCGGTCGTTTCGACGACGAGCAGCTCTTCTACCTGCAGGCCCGCGGTATCGCCGAGGACGAGGCGCGGCGCCTCGTGGTCCTCGGGTTCCTCAGCGAGATCGTCCAGCGCATCGGCATCCCGGAGCTGGAGACCGAGCTGATCGAGGCGATCGAGCGCGAGCTGGCCGAGGGAGCCGCGGCGTGAGCGCCTCCCGGGTCTGCGGGCTCAGCGAGCTCGTGCAGGACGAGGCCCGCCGGGTCGAGGTGGACGGCGTCGCGATGGCGGTCGTGCTCGACGGCAACGGCGAGGTCCACGCCATCGGCGACGTCTGCACGCACGGCGACATCTCGCTCTCCGACGGTTTCGTCGAGGGCGAGACGCTCGAGTGCTGGGCGCATGGATCCGCGTTCTCGCTGCGGACCGGCCACCCCCTGAACCTTCCGGCCTTCGAGCCGGTTCCCGTGTACGAGGTCGTGATCGACGGCGACGACGTGCTCATCGACCCCGCCGTGACCAAGGCGTCGGCCTGACGGTCACGCCCCCACGACTCCCCGAACTACCGAGTAAGGAACACCATGTCTGTCCTCGAGATCCGCGACCTCCACGTGACGGTCGAGACGGATGCCGGCACGACCCCGATCCTCAACGGTGTGACGCTGACGCTGCGCACCGGCGAGACCCACGCCATCATGGGCCCCAACGGCTCCGGCAAGTCGACCCTGGCGTACACGATCGCCGGTCACCCGAAGTACACCGTCACGAGCGGCTCCATCACCCTCGACGGTGAGGACGTCCTCGAGATGAGCGTCGACGAGCGGGCGCGTGCCGGTCTCTTCCTCGCGATGCAGTACCCGGTGGAGATCCCCGGCGTCACCGTGACGAACTTCCTGCGCACCGCCAAGACCGCGATCGACGGCGAGGCGCCGGCGATCCGCACGTGGACCAAGGACGTCAAGGGCGCCATGGAAAACCTGCGGATGGATGCCAAGTTCGCCCAGCGCAACGTCAACGAGGGTTTCTCCGGCGGCGAGAAGAAGCGTCACGAGATCCTCCAGCTCGAGCTGCTCAAGCCCAAGATCGCGGTGCTCGACGAGACCGACTCGGGCCTCGACGTCGACGCGCTCAAGATCGTGTCGGAGGGCGTGAACCGGGCCAAGGAGAACACCGATCTCGGTGTGCTCCTCATCACCCACTACACCCGCATCCTCCGCTACATCCGTCCCGACTTCGTCCACGTCGTCGTCAAGGGCCGGATCGTCGAAGAGGGCGGCCCCGAGCTCGCCGACCGCCTCGAGGAAGAGGGTTACGACCGTTTCCTCGAGGCCGGTGCGCCGGTCGACGCGTAAGATCGTTACATGACCGCAACGCTCGCTCCCGAGAAGTACGACGAGGTCACCGAGGCCCTCAAAGACGTCATGGACCCCGAGCTGGGGATCAACGTCGTCGACCTTGGCCTCATCTACGACCTCGCGTGGGACGACGAGAACGACGCGCTCGTCATCCACATGACCCTGACGTCGGCGGGTTGCCCCCTCACCGACGTCCTCGAGGAGCAGACGGCCCAGGCCCTCGACAACGTCGTGGACCGCTTCCGCATCAACTGGGTCTGGATGCCGCCGTGGGGTCCGGAACGGATCACCGACGACGGCCGCGACATGATGCGCGCCCTCGGTTTCGCGATCTGACGACGATTCCGTCGGTATCGATCCGACAACACCACGGCCCCGGCGATTGCCGGGGCCGTGGTCGTCCTGGGAATCTGGGCGCATGCGCGCGCGTGGTGCCCGAACGGCCGCGGGTCTGACTCTTGTCCTGGCGATGATCCCGGTGGCATCCGGTTGTACTCCCGATCCCGTGCCGCCCGCGGCGGCGACCGCGGGACCGATCGCCGACGACCCGCGTGTGGATGCCCTGGCGCAGGTGACCCCGGCCACGATCGACGCGGCGGTGTCCGACATCGACGCCTCGGTGGCGGCGGCGATGGATGCCACCGGTACACCCGGTGTGGCCGTGGCCGTGGTCCATGGGGGGAAGACGGTCTTCGCGCGCGGCTACGGGGTGCGCGATCTCGACACCGGTGAGCCGGTGGATGAGGACACCGTGTTCGCGATGGCATCCGTTTCCAAGTCGATCGGTGCGACGGTGGTGGCCCGCGCCATCGACGAGGGTCTGGTCACCTGGGACACGCCGGTGCAGAAGAACCTGCCCTCGTTCGCGTTGTCGGACCCGTGGGTGACGCAGAACCTCACGATCGCCGACCTGTACGCCCACCGGTCCGGCCTGTACGAGCACGCCGGTGACGAGCTGGAGGAGATCGGCTACGACCGGACGCAGGTGCTGGACCGTCTCCGTCTCGTGCCGATCGACGGCTTCCGGACGCAGTACGCGTACGGCAACTTCGACATCACGGCGGGCGCCGAATCGGTGGCGGCCGCCGCGGGGCAGGACTGGGCGAGTCTCTCGGAACGCCTGCTGTACGAGCCCTTGGGGATGACATCCACCTCGTCGCGCTACGCCGACTTTGCGGCTCGGGACGACCGCGCGGTGGGCCACTTCCGCCAGAACGGACAGTGGGTCGTGACGCCCGATCAGCGCCAGCCTGACGCCCAGTCGCCGGCCGGGGGCGTCAGCTCGAGCGCGACCGACATGGCGAAGTGGGTCGCGATGGTGCTGGCGGCGGGGGAGGGCGATGATCCGTTCGTCAGCCGCGCCGCGCTCCTGCCGGCGGTCACGCCGCAGATCATGACGGGGCGCGACCCGGCGGAGTCCACGATGGGCGAGCGGGCGGGGTTCTACGGCTACGGATTCAACGTCACGACGACCGCGGGCGGGCTCGTCGACGTCAACCACTCGGGCGCTTTCCGGCTGGGGACGGGTACGACCGTCAAGATGCTTCCCGAAGCCGATCTCGGCATCGTGGTGTTGTCGAACGGTGAGGCGAACGGCGTCGCCGAGGGGATCGCCGGCCGGTTCGCCGACATCGCGCAGTACGGTGCGCAGCGACGCGACTGGCTCGCGCTCTACACGGGCGTGTTCGCGCGGATGTCGCAGCCGATGGGCGACCTGGCGGGAAAGAGCCGGCCGGCGGATGCCACGCCCCCGGCGTCGCTCGGGAGCTACGCGGGCGTGTACCGCAACGACTACTTCGGCGACGCGACCGTCACGGTGCGGGGAGACCGCCTGCACCTCGCGCTCGGGCCGACCGGGAACTGGGACCTCTCGCCGTGGAACGGTGACGTCTTCACCTTCACGCCCACCGGGGAGAACGCGACCGAGGGAACGGTGTCGCAGGCGACGTTCGGCGCCGACGGCAGCCTCGTGCTGGAGTACTTCGACGCCCACGGGATGGGGACGTTCCGTCGGTGACGCGCGCGTGACGCGCCGTGTCGGCGCCCGTGAACGCGCGCGACCGATTGGGTAGCGTCGAGGTCATGAGCGTCGCCCCCCTGCAGGCCCTGCCGCTCGAACTGCTGCGTCAGCGTTCGAGCACGAAGTGGAGATCGTACGGGGACGACGTGATCCCGATGTTCGTCGCCGAGACGGACTTCGCGCTCGCCCCGGCGATCACCGCCGCTCTCGCGCGCGCGGTCGAGATCGGCGACACGGGATACACGCCGCCGCGGCCGGGCATCGACCTCGACTTCGCGGATTTCGCCGAGCGCCGGTGGGGGTGGCGACCCGACCCCGCGCGCATCCGCTGGACCGGCGACGTCATGATGGGCGTCGTCGAGGTCCTCCGCGCCGTGAGCTCGCCGGGGGACCGGGTGGTGGTGACGCCGCCGGTGTACCCGCCGTTCTACGACACGGTGGAAGAGGCGGGTGCGGTCGTCGAGCGCGTCCCGCTACGCGGCACGGGGGAGCGGTGGGAGCTCGATCTCGACGGGATCGCCGAGGCGCTGGCATCCGGAGCCCGCGCCGTGCTGCTGTGCAACCCGCACAACCCGACCGGCACCGTCCACACCCGCGAGTCGCTCGCCGGGCTCGCGCGACTCGCGCACCGCTACGGCGCCACGGTCGTCAGCGACGAGATCCACGCGCCGCTGACCCACGCGCCGGCGGTGTTCACCCCCTTCCTGGACGCCGCCCCCGAAGCGGCAGCCGTCGGGTACACCGTGACGAGCGCGAGCAAGACCTACAACCTCGCCGGTCTCAAGTGCGCGGTCATCGTGACGGGGTCGGATGAGACCGCTGCCGTCGTGCGGGCGCTGCCGTGGGAGGTCGAGTGGCGGGCGGGGCTGTTCGGGGTCATCGCCAACCGCGCCGCGTTCGCCCCGGAGAGCGATGCGTGGCTCGCACAGCTCCTCGTGGCGCTGGACGACAACCGTCGGCTGCTCGCCGACCTGCTCGCCGAGCACCTTCCGCTCGCGCGGTACCGTGTGCCCGAGGCGGGGTTCCTCGCGTGGGTCGATGTCTCCGCCTACGGCTGGGGCGACAACCCGGCGCCGTTCGTACGGCGCGAGGCGAAGGTCGCGCTGCATCACGGCCCGCTGTTCGGTGCGGAGGGTGTGGGTCACGTGCGCATCAACGTGGGCTGTGCCCCGGAGGTTCTGCGCGAGGCGATCGAGCGGATCGGCCGGCTGGTCCGCTGAGCTCGAGGGGGACGGCTGCGGCGGCCGTGAACGGCTCGGCGGCGAAGGTTCCGTGACGGGCCACGTGGCATCCAAGGATAGGTAAGGATATCCTTATCCGGTGAAGACAGCCACGCGTCCCGCCTACCGCCCGTACGTCGCCGTGGTGAAGGGGGCCCGTCGACTGTCTCCGCACTTCGCGCGCATCACCTTCACGTCACCCGACTTCGACGTCTTCGGCACCGACCGCCGTGACCAGCGCGTGAAGATCGTGCTCCCCGGTCCCGACGGCACCCTGTGCGACATCGGGCAGACCGATCCCGCCGCCATCGACAACGGCGAGTGGTACGCGCGTTGGCGCGACCTCCCCGACGAGGAGCGGATGCCGTTCCGCACCTACACCGTGCGACGGATCGACCCCGAGGCGCTCGAGCTCGACATCGACTTCGTCCTCCACCACGACGCCGGTCCCGCCGGAGCCTGGGCCGAAGCCGCGACGATCGGAGACCGGATCCTCGTCGTCGGGCCCGACGCCCGAAGCGCCGAGTCCGCGCAGGGCATCGACTTCCACCCCGGCACCGCTCAGCGCCTGCTCCTCGCCGGTGACGAGACCGCCGCTCCGGCGATCTGCGCGATCCTCGAGGGCCTGGCCCCCGGGATCGTCGCGGACGCGTTCATCGAAGTCCCCGGCGAAGACGACGCGCTTCCCCTGGCCGCCGACAGTGCGCGCGTGCAGTGGCTCGCGCGGGATGCCCGCCCACACGGCGAGGCCCTCATCGAGGCGGTCGAAGCCTGGACCACGGCCTCCCGCGACGTGCTCGCGCGGGCCGCGGCGCCGCGCCCCCAGGAGCTCGACGACATCGACGTCGATGTGGAGCTGCTGTGGGACAGCCCCGCCGACGCCGAGGGCGAGTTCTACGCGTGGATCGCGGGGGAGTCGCAGACCGTGAAAGTGCTGCGACGGCTCCTCGTCCAGGGCTCCGGTGTGGACCGCAAGCGCGTCGCGTTCATGGGCTACTGGCGCGCCGGACAGGTCGAACGCACCGAGTGAGGCCGGCCCGACGCCCGTCCCGGGCGTCGCCGGGGCTGCTCTCAGGCGCGGGCCTGCTCCGGCTCGACGACCGTGTGGTGGCGACCGATCGGGATCACCATGGGGCGGCCGGTGAGCGGGTCGGGGACCACGCGGCTGTCCAGGCCGAACACGTCCCGCACCGTCTGCTCCGTGATGACCTCGCCGGGGTCTCCGGCGGCGATCACCCGTCCCCCGGCCATCGCGACGAGATGGTCGGCGTACCGTGCGGCGAGGTTGAGATCGTGCAGCACCATCGCGACCGTGGTCCCGCGTTCGCGGTTCAGGTCGGTCAGCAGGTCGAGCACGTCGATCTGGTGGCTGATGTCGAGGAACGTCGTGGGCTCGTCCAGCAGGAGGACGTCGGTCTCCTGGGCGAGTGCCATCGCGATCCACACGCGCTGGCGCTGTCCGCCGCTGAGCTCGTCGACGTGCCGGTCGGCCAGGTGCGCGGTGTCGGTGGCCTCCAGCGCCCGCGCGACGGCCGCGTCGTCGGCGCGCGTCCAGCGGGCGAGGGCGCCCTGGTGCGGGTGCCGTCCCCGGCTGACGAGGTCGGACACCGCGATGCCGTCCGGCGCGACCGGTGACTGGGGGAGGAGCCCCAGCACGCGCGCGACCTGTTTCGTCGGCATCCGGTGGATGGCCTTGCCGTCCAGGAGCACGTGACCGCTCGTCGGGGCGAGCAGTCGCGCCATCGCCTTCAGCAGCGTCGACTTGCCGCAGGCGTTCGCGCCGACGATCGCGGTCACCCGCCCCGGGGGGAGGCGGAGGTCGAGCGTGTCGACGATGGTGCGGTCGCCGTAGCCGAGGGTGACGCCCTCGGCGTGGAGAGTGCGTTCGGTGGTCATCGTCGGGGTCCTTCTCCGTCGGGGCGGGTGAGGGGAGGGGGCGTCGTCATAGCGCGGTCCCCCCGGTTCGGCTGCTGCGCACGAGCAGGTAGATGAGGTAGGGCGCACCGAGCACGCCGGTGATGACGCCGACCGGGAGTCGCGTGCCGAACGCATACTGCGCGCAGTAGTCGGCCACCAGGACGAGGAGGGCGCCGACGAGGCCGGCGGGGAGGACGGGCGAGCCCACGGGACCGAGGATCCGGACGGCGATCGGTCCGGCCAGGAACGACACGAACGCGATCGGGCCCGCCGCCGCGGTTCCGAACGCCAGCAGACCCACCGCGGCGACGATGAGCAGCAGCCTGCTGCGTTCGACGGGAAGGCCGAGGGCGGCGGCGGTGTCGTCGCCCATGCGCAGGATCTCGAGTCGCCGGGCCAGGACCAGCAGCACGGGCCCCAGCACGAGCACCGCGCCGACGACGGGGAGCGCACGGGCCCAGGTGGCGTCGTTGAGGTTGCCGGTGATCCAGCGCATCGCGGCGGGGAGGTCGTACTCGGCGGCGCGGGCGATCACGTACGACACCACCGCCTGGCACATCGCGGCGACGCCGATGCCGACGAGGATGAGCCGGGCCCCGGACCCGCCGTTCCGGTAGGCGAGCAGGTAGATCGCGAGGGCGGCGGCGAGAGCCGCGGCCATCGCCAGGAATGACACCGTGGTCTCGCCGAGACCGAGCACCACAATGCCGATGACGGCGGCGGCGCTCGCGCCGGTGTTGATCCCGATGACGTCCGGGCTCGCGAGGGCGTTGCGCAGCATCGTCTGGAACACGACGCCCCCCATCCCGAAGCAGAGTCCCGTGAACAGTGCGGTCGCGGCGCGGGGGAGCCGCAGCTCGCCCACTGTGAAGGACGCGCCGGGGACGCGCTGACCGGTGAGGACGCCCCACACCTCGGCGGGGGAGTAGAAGGTCTGGCCGAGCATCAGCGACAGCGCGAACGCGGCGACGACGAGCAGCGCCAGGATGCCGGTGACCAGCGCCCAGCGCCGGCGGCGGCGGCGCCGACCGGACGAGACGGATGCCAGGGCCGCGGGGGCGGCGGGGGTCAGGATCGCGCTCACAGGGCTCGCATCCTCTGCCGACGCACCAGGGCGATGAAGAACGGCGCACCCAGGAGCGCGGTGACGATGCCGACCTCGATCTCCTCCGGACGGGCGACGACGCGACCGACGACGTCGGCGAGGGTGAGGAGGACCGCACCGCCGAGCGCGGAGACCGGGAGGAGCCAGCGGTGATCCACGCCGACGACGAGTCGGATCATGTGCGGCACGACGAGGCCGACGAAGCCGATCGGACCGGCGACGGCGGTGGCCGCGCCGCACAGGATCACCGCGCCGGCGGAGGAGACCAGGCGGGCGGTGCGCACGCGGGCGCCGAGCCCGGCGGCGAGCTCGTCGCCGAGCGCCAGCGTGTTCAGTGCGGAGGCGCTCGCGAGGCAGATGAGCAGTCCCACCAGCAGGAACGGGAGGACTTGCAGGATCGTCTCGGGGGTCGCGCCCCCCACACCGCCGACCTGCCAGAACCGGAAGACGTTCATCACGGCGGTGTTCGGCAGCAGGATGGCACTGGTCAACGAACTGAAGGCGACCGCGGTCACAGCACCGGCGAGTGCCAGCCGCAGGGGCGTCGCGCCGCCGCGGCCGAGGGAGCCGATGGCGTAGACGAGGACGGCGGCGGCTCCGGCCCCCGCCATCCCCACCCATACGTAGGAGGTGGCCGAACCGAGACCGAAGAACGCGATTCCGGTCACGATCGCGAGAGCGGCCCCGCCGTTGATGCCGAGGATCTGCGGGTCGGCGAGCGGGTTGCGCGTGGCCCCCTGCAGGACCGCCCCGGAGACGGCGAGCGCGCCGCCCACGAGGATGGCGAGCAGCGTACGGGGGACCCGTTTGGCGACGGCCGCGGCCGACGCGGTGTCGGTGGAACCGGTGAGTCCCGCCCAGACGTCCGCCGGCGCGACATCGCGTGCGCCGAAGGTCACCGACAGCACGGCGGCGACCACGAGCACCACGATCAGGGCCGCGAGGCCCACGACCCGGCGCCGCCCCCAGCGACGCGGACGGGCGTCGCCGGGGGCGGTCGGGGTCGGAGCGAGGACGGTCATCGCGTCGACGGGTGGGGGATTCGCATCAGGACGCGGCCTTCTGGGCCGCGGCGCCGACGAGGCCGATGTACTCGTCGCCCAGCGGCGTGCCGATCGAGAGCGGGCTGGGGTTCGCGACCGCCGCGAGCGAGGTGTCGTCGGGCAGCATCACGACCGCGCCGGAAGCGATGGCGGGGATCCGCGACCACAGCGGGTCCGCCTGGAGCTGGGCGAGCGTGGCGTCGGTTCCGTAGCCGACGAGGGTGTTCACGTCGGAGAAGTTCTCGATCTGCTCGGCGCTCTGGGTGAACCAGAAGGTCTCGCCGTCGGCGCTGGAGGTCTCGACCGCCGACGAGGGCGTCATTCCGAACTCGCTCAGGTACATCGCCCGCGGGTCCTTCAGCGAGTAGTAGCCGACGGTGCTGAGGTCGGTGGGGTCGATGTACGTGAACATCTGCTTCATACCCGCCAGCGCCGGGTACTTCGCGGTCTCGTCGGCGACGTGCTTCTCGAGGTCGGCGATGAGGTCCTGCGCCTGCGTCTCGCGGCCGAGGGCCTTGGCATCCGTCAGGGTCATGTCCTGCCAGGTGGTGCCCCAGGCGATCTCCGGGTACGCGACCACGGGGGCGATCTTGCTGAGGGTGTCGTACTGCTCCTGGGTCATGCCCGAGTACGCGCCGAGGATGACGTCGGGCTTCGCGTCGGCGATCGCCTCGTAGTCGAAGCCGTTCGTCTCGTCCATGAGGGTCGGGGTCTCGGCGCCGAGCTCGTCGAGCTTGTCCTTCACCCAGGGGAGGAGTCCGTCGCCGTCCTCGTCGCCCCAGGTGACCTTGGGCATCGCCACGGGCACGACACCGAGAGCGAGGGCGGCTTCCTGGTTGCCCCAGCTCACCGTCACGACGCGCTTCGGTTCGCTCTCGATGGTCGTCTCGCCGAAGGCGTGGTCGATCGTCACGGGGAACGAGCCGTCGGCGGCCGTGGAGGCGTCCTGCGCGCCCGGGGCGGCGGAGGTGCCGGCGCAGCCGGTCAGGACGAGGGCCGTGGCGGCGGCGAGAGCAGCCAGCGCGCGGAAACGGGACACAGAGGACCTCCTGCGATTTAGGTAAGGATAGGCTTAGTTTAGATCACGGTCTCGCCGCGACCGCAAACCCGGGGTCGCCGGAACGTCTCGACGGCGAGGCAATCCGCACGCGCCGTATACTGGGTGGCTGGCCACCATCGGCCACCATCCCTTTCCTTCGACGAACGGACGTCTGCTGTGCTCGCCGTGCACGATCTCGAGATCCGCGTCGGCGCGCGCGTGCTGATGTCGGAGGTGTCGTTCCGCGTCTCGGACGGCGACAAGATCGGCCTCGTGGGCCGCAACGGCGCCGGGAAGACGACGCTCACGAAGGTGCTCGCGGGCGACCTGCTCCCCGCCCACGGCGGCGTCGACCGCAGCGGCGAGCTCGGCTACCTCCCGCAGGATCCGCGTTCGGGTGACCCCGAGATGCTGGCGCGCACCCGCATCCTCGACGCCCGCGGCCTCGGCTCCCTGGCCCTCGGCATGCACGAGGCGTCGATGGCGATGGGCGACGACGACCCCGCGGTCGCGGCGAAGGCGATGAAGAAGTACGGCCGCCTCACCGAGCAGTTCGAGGCCGCCGGCGGCTACGCGGCGGAAGCGGAGGCGGCATCCATCGCCCACAACCTGTCGCTCCCCGACCGGATCCTCGACCAGCCCCTGAAGACGCTCTCGGGCGGTCAGCGCCGGCGCATCGAGTTGGCGCGCATCCTGTTCTCGGACGCGCAGACGATGATCCTCGACGAGCCGACCAACCACCTCGACGCCGACAGCGTCGTGTGGCTGCGCGAGTTCCTCAAGGGGTACAAGGGCGGGCTCATCGTGATCTCGCACGACGTCGAGCTCGTCGGCGAGACCGTGAACCGGGTGTTCTACCTCGATGCCAACCGCCAGGTCATCGACGTCTACAACATGAACTGGAAGAACTACCTGCGCCAGCGGGTGGCCGACGAGGAGCGCCGCAAGAAGGAGCGCGCCAACGTCGAGAAGAAGGCGACGGCCCTGCAGCTGCAGGCCGCGCGCTTCGGCGCGAAGGCCTCCAAGGCCGCCGCCGCCCACCAGATGGTCGCGCGCGCCGAGAAGATGCTCAAGGGCCTCGACGACGTGCGCCAGGACGAGCGGGTCGCCAAGCTCCGGTTCCCCAAGCCGGCCCCGTGCGGCAAGACCCCGCTCATGGCATCCGGTCTGTCGAAGTCGTACGGGTCGCTGGAGATCTTCACCGACGTGGACCTCGCGATCGACCGCGGCTCGCGCGTCGTCATCCTGGGGCTCAACGGTGCCGGCAAGACCACTCTCCTCCGCATCCTCGCGGGCGTCGACAAGCCCGACACCGGTCAGCTCGAGCCCGGGCACGGTCTGAAGATCGGCTACTACGCCCAGGAGCACGAGAACCTCGACGTCACCCGGTCGGTGCTGGACAACATGATGTCCGCCGCCCCCGACATCACCGCGACCGAGGCCCGGAAGGTGCTCGGCTCGTTCCTGTTCGTCGGCGACGACGTGCTGAAGCCCGCCGGTGTCCTCTCGGGCGGCGAGAAGACGCGTCTGTCGCTCGCGACGCTCGTGGTGTCGTCGGCGAACATGTTGCTGCTCGACGAGCCCACGAACAACCTCGACCCCGCCTCGCGCGAGGAGATCCTCGGCGCCCTGGCGCATTACGAGGGCGCGGTCGTGCTCGTGTCGCACGACGAGGGAGCCGTCGAGGCGCTCAACCCCGAGCGCGTGCTCATCCTGCCCGATGGCGTGGAAGACATCTGGGGCCGCGACTACGCGGATCTGATCACACTGGCGTAAGCCGGACGTCTGTCGATGATGTCTGTGGAAGACATCCGGGGCCGCGACTACGCGGATCTGATCACACTGGCGTAAGCCGGACGTCTGTCGATGATGTCTGTGGAAGACATCTGGGGCCGCGACTACGCGGATCTGATCACACTGGCGTGAGCCCGACGTCTGTCGATGATGTCTGTGGAAGACATCCGGGGCCGCGACTACGCGGATCTGATCACACTGGCGTACCGCCCCTTCGAGCCGAGCGGATGCCGCGGCAGCCGGGATTGTGCGCGCTCAGCGGGCGTCGAGCAGGGCGTCCTCGTCGTCGGCGTCGCGATCCTTCGGGCGTTTGCGTGCCCGGTGGAGGGCGACGGGGTCGACCCGGCGGCGCTCGTGCGGGACCTTCTCCGGCTCCGGTGTCGCCTCCGGCGCTCCGTCGACTTCGGCATCCTCTGCCTCCTCGCGACGGAGCTTGCGCTCGTTCACGATGACGTACGTGATGAAGCCGAATCCCATCACGGCGAACAGGATCCACTGCACCGCGTAGGAGAGGTACGGTCCGGGGTCGTTGCTGGGCGGATCGACCGGCGTCGGGGCGGTCGCCGGGGCGGGGGACTCCGACATCAACAGGCCGTACGCGCCCTGCTCGATGGGGCCCGACTGCTCGGCGACGAGACCGAGGTTGATCGTGGGCACCTGCCCGAGCTCGGCGGTACGACCCGAGGTGGGCGCGGCTTCTTCGGGGCGCAGCCGGACTTCGACGGTGACGTCGCCCGACGGTGGCGCTGGGATCTCGTCCGGATCCGCCTGGCGATCGCCCGGCGGGAGCCAGCCGCGATCGACGAGGAACGTGCGACCGTCGTCGAGGCGGAAGGGCACGAGCTGCTCGAAGGCCGCCGTCCCGCCGTGCGGCCGGTTGCGCACGAGGAGCTGCTCGTCGGGGAGGTACCGCCCCTCCAGGCGCACCGGGCGCCACTCGTCGGCGGGGTTCAACTCCGCGCCCGGCGCGAGCAGATCGCCGAGGGGCACGGGTGCGGCGTCATAGTTGTCGGCCACCAGCTGCAGCTGCTCGCTGCGGTCGGCGTTGCGCGAGAACTGCCAGTTCGAGAGGAACCCGCAGGCGATGGCGAAGAGGATCGCGATGCCGACGTACATGCTCCAGCGTGCGGCAGCGGGCATCTCGCGCCCGTTCATGACGGCCCTCCCGACCGGGGTGGCTCGCGGTGCGCCAGCGGGGAGCGGGCTGGACGGTGCCGCCGCGCGGCGCGCGCACTCATCTCAACAGGCCTGACCACGTCATCCAGCGTACGTCGGTCGCTGGGTCGGTGTTCACGCCGGATCTCCCGTCAGCGCGGAGACCTCGACGGGGAAGTCCCGCGCCCTCAGGAATTCGCGGAGGTACCCGACGTGCTCACCGCAGGCGACCCAGGTCTTGCGACGATCCGCGGAATGGATGCGCGGGTTCCGCCACCGGATCGCCCACTCCGCGGGCGCGCGGCAACCGGCACGGGAGCAATCGACGGGGGCGTCGGTCACGACCGCTCGTCGCGCGGCTGCTCGAGACGCGGAGTCTCGGCGATGCGGATGACGGTCGGCGCGTCCGAGTCGGCCACGGCGGGGGTCGACGGCGCCGCCTCGATCATGCGCTCCGGTGCGACGGCGTCGACCACGTCGGCATCCTGCCCGACGTTCGCGACGACCACGGCGAGGTAGGGGAGGAAGATCGCACCGGCGGCGAAGACGAAGGTGTACCAGCCGTACGGAGTGATGAGGAACATCGCCGCGAAGCACGCGACGCGGATGCCCATCATCACCATGTACTTGGCGAAACGGGATCCGGCGTCGTCTCCCGGAGCCTGCGGGAGCGACGTCGCTGACTGAGCGCGGGGCGATGTCTTCACGGTGAGACCCAGAGTACGCCCGTCGCGGGGTGCTCGGGCGGGATTAGGCGCCGTATCGAGACGACTGGCTCGCGGCGATCCCCACGAAGACGATGAAGAAGATCGCGATCAGGACGATCACGCCGATTCCGACCCAGCCGACGATGGTGCCGGCCAGGGCCATGCCGCGTCCCTGCTCTCCCGTGCGCTTGATCTGGCCCAGCGAGATGTGGCCGGTGATGACGGCTGCGATCGGACCGATGACCGGGATCAGCCCGATGAATCCGGCGATGGATGCCACGAGCGAGATGATCGCGAGCACGTTGGTGCGCACGGCGGAGCCGTACGCGGCGGCGGGGGCCGATCCGTAGGGAGCCTGCCCGTACGCCGAGCCCGGGGTCTGCCCGTACGCGGGCGCCTGCCCGTACGCGGGCGCACCGTAGGCGGGGGCCGCGGGCGCGCCGTAGGCGGGGGCCGCGTAGGCGGGGGCCGCGGGGGCGTCGTATCCGGGGGCGTCGGCGGTGGGGAAAGCGGACGACGGTGCGTCGGCGGCGGGCGCGGGCGGAACGGGCGGTGCCGGGGGAGCGGTGTACGCGGCGGCGTCGGATGCGCCGGCGGTCGCGGGCGTGTCGCCGTCGTTGCGCGGGGCGGAGGTCTGGTCGTCGCTCACGGGCGTCCCTTTCGTCGTATTCGTGTCCAGGCTTCCAGCGCGGCGCGGGCCGTGTCAAACGCCCGAGGACCGGCGGGGCCGGGGTCGTCGGTAGGCTGGGCCGGTTCCGTCCCTCGCACCGCAGGAGTCTCACATGTCCCAGGACCGCGTCGTCGTCGTCACCGGAGGAAACCGCGGCATCGGACGAGCCATCGCCGAACGCTTCGTCACCGAGGGCTGGCGTGTCGCGGTCACCGCACGTTCGGGCGAGGGACCGGCCGGGACCCTGACGGTCCGCGCGGACGTCACCGATGCCGCCGCGGTGGACGCCGCGTTCACGCAGATCGAGGCCGAGCTCGGACCGATCGCCGTGGTCGTCGCCAACGCCGGCATCACCAAGGACACGCTGCTCCTGCGGATGAGCGAGGACGACTTCGACAGCGTGGTCTCGACCAACCTGGGCGGCGCGTTCCGCGTGGTCAAGCGCGCGTCGAAAGGCATGCTCAAGGCGCGCTGGGGGCGCGTGATCCTGATCTCGAGCGTGGTCGGTCTGTACGGCTCGGCCGGGCAGATCAACTACGCCGCCTCCAAGAGCGCCCTCGTCGGCTTCGCCCGCTCGCTCACCCGCGAACTCGGCGGCCGCGGCATCACCGCGAACGTCGTGGCGCCCGGGTTCATCGAGACGGACATGACCGCCGAACTGCCGGCCGACACCCAGGCCGAGTACAAGAAGAACATCCCCGCGGGCCGATTCGCCTCGGCCGACGAGGTCGCGGGTGTCGTCACGTGGCTCGCGGGCGATGACGCCGCGTACATCTCGGGCGCGGTCATCCCGGTCGACGGCGGCCTCGGGATGGGGCACTGAGCGCGGGTTCTCCCGTCAGGAGTCGACGGTTCGCCGTCCGCCGAGCCGGGGGCTCGGCGAACCCCGCACCCCCTCTCAGCGCACCGTCTGAACCAATCGCGCGGCGAAGGCCTCGGGCTGCGAGAACTGGGGCCAGTGGCCGCTGTCCAGCGTGATGACCTCGACATCGCCGATGCGTTCGAACTCGTCGGCGAACGCGCCCCACTGGGTGAGGGCTTCGCGGATGCCGTCCTCGTCGAGCCGACCCGACAGCACGGTCACCGGGATGTCGTGGCGCCGCTCGTCCGACAGCGGGATCGGATCGGTCGGGACGCTCCCGGGCACGTCGATCACCGACGCGGCGACACGTCGGCGCGTCTCGTCGTCGAGATCGGCGATGTCGGGCTCGTCGAAGAAGTCCCAGCCCGGGAACGGCACCACGCCGTTCTCGACGGGGAACTCCGAGATCATGGCGCCCGGGGGCGGGGGCATCGTGTCGACGAACACGACACGTGAGATGCGGTCGGGCCGCGCGTCGGCGGCGCCCCAGACGACGTTCCCCCCGCCGGAGTGACCGACGAGCACCACAGGGCCCGCAGCGGCGTCGACGTGCGCGACGACCGCGTCGACCCAGTCGCGGATACCGGCGTCGACGTCGGTCGGGAGGGTCAGCGGGTGCACGCGGTGCCCCGCCTCGGTGAGCGCGGGGACAACGGCATCCCACGACGATGCGTCGAGCCAGAGGCCCGGAACCAGAATCACGTCCATGACGTCACTGTAGGAGGGGCCTCCGACATCGCGGAGGGCGGCGCTCGCTCAGCGGGGGAGCAGCGGGACGACCTCGGCCAGATCGACGGGGCCGATCACGAGGTCGGCCGCGGCGCGCACCGCGGGCTTGGCGTTGAACGCGAGACCGAGGCCCGCGGCCTCCATCATCCGCAGGTCGTTGGCGCCGTCGCCGATCGCGAACGTGAGCGGCATCGGCACGCCGTGAGCGGAGGCCCACTCGCGCAGGGTGTCGGCCTTGGCCGTGGCATCCACGATCGGCCCGTCCACCTCTCCGGTCAGCGCGCCGTCGGCGACGACGAGCCGGTTGGCGCGCCACACGTCGACGCCGAGATCGGGGGCGACGGTGTCGAGGACCTCGTGGAACCCGCCCGACACGACCCCGACCACGCCGCCGCGGGCATGGACGGCGTCGATGAGGACGCGCACCCCGGGCGTCGGCTCGATGCGCGCGATCGCGCGCGAGAACGCCTCGACCGGAACCCCGGCGAGGGCGGCGACCCGCGACCGCAGGCTGTCGGCGAAGTCGACCTCGCCGCGCATCGCGGCTTCCGTGGCCGCGGCCACCTCGGCCCCGCGGCCGGCTTCGTCGGCCAGGAGCTCGATGACTTCGTTGCGGATGAGGGTGGAGTCGGCGTCCAGGACGACGAGGAAACGAGCGGGTGCGGCCACGGCCTCGACCCTAGCGCGTCACGCGGCGACCCACGCGGCGCCGGCCGACGAGGTCGCGCGTACCCTGGGGATGTCTGTGCCCGCCGCCGAAAGGACCCCTCCATGGCCGACGTCGAGAGCTTCACGCTCGACCACACCGCCGTGCTCGCCCCCTACATCCGCCTCATCGGCACCGAGTCGGGTCCGCGCGGCGATGTCATCTCGAACTTCGACGTGCGGCTGGTGCAGCCGAACGAGGGCGAGATCCCGACCGCCGGCATCCACACGATCGAGCACCTGCTCGCGAGCCTCCTCCGCGACCGGATCGACGGCGTGATCGACATCTCGCCGTTCGGATGCCGCACCGGCTTCCACCTGATCATGTGGGGTGAGCCCGACCTCGGCGATGTCGTCGTCGCCGTCACCGACTCGCTCCGCGCCATCGCCGAGGACGTGGAGTGGGACGACGTCCCCGGGACCGACGCGTTCAGCTGCGGCAACTACCGCGACCACAGCCTGCACACCGCCCGCGAGTGGTCCAAGGTCGTCCTGGCCCAGGGAATCAGCCGCGACGCGTTCGCGCGCGTGGGCGTCTGATCCGCTGAGACGCGGAAGGGGCGGTGACCATCGCGGTCACCGCCCCTTCCGGCATCCGGGCTGCTCAGCCCTCGACGCGGACGTCCTTCCCGACGACGGTGATGCCGGTCTCGGTCACGGTGAACCCGCGCGCGAGGTCGCGTTCGCGGTCGACACCGATGGTCGCGCCGGGGGCCAGGGTCACGTTCTTGTCGAGGATCGCGCGGTGGATACGCGCTCCCGCACCGACCTGCACGCCGTCGAAGAGCACCGAGTCGGTGATCGTCGATCCGCCGCCGGCCAGTGCCCACGGCCCGACGACGCTGCGCTCGAGATGCGTGCCCGAGAGCACGGAACCGAGGGAGACGATCGAGTCGATGGCGTTGCCGATCCGGCCCACCGAGTCGCGTACGAACTTCGCCGGGGGAGCGTTGACGGTCTGCGAGTAGATCGGCCAGTCGGTGTTGTAGAGGTTGAAGATGGGCAGCGTCGAGATCAGATCCATGTGGGCGTCGTAGAACGACTCGATCGTGCCGACGTCGCGCCAGTACGACCGGTCGCGCGAGGTCGACCCGGGAACGTCGTTGCGCTGGAAGTCGTAGACCGCCGCTTCGCCGCGATTGACGAAGTACGGAACGATGTCGCCGCCCATGTCGTGCGCGGAGGTCGGCAGTTCGCCGTCGTGCGTGACGGCCTCGACGAGCGCGTCGGCGTCGAAGATGTAGTTGCCCATCGAAGCGAGCACCTCGTGCGGTGCGTCGGCGAGCCCGGTCGGGTTCTGCGGCTTCTCGAGGAACTCGCGGATCATCGTCGGATCGGACGGGTCGGTGTCGATGACGCCGAACTGGTTCGCGAGCGAGATGGGCTGACGGATGCCGGCGACCGTGGCGCGCGCATCGGAGGCGATGTGCGCGTCGAGCATCTGCGCGAAGTCCATGCGGTACACGTGATCGGCGCCGATGACGACGACGATGTCGGGCTTCTCGTCGCGGATGAGGTTCATCGACTGCAGGATCGCGTCCGCCGAGCCGGAGAACCAGCGCTTGCCGAGCCGCTGCTGGGCGGGGACGGATGCCACGTACGACCCGAGCATCGGCGACATCCGCCACGTCTGGGAGATGTGCCGGTCGAGACTGTGCGACTTGTACTGCGTCAGGACGACGAGCTGGCGGAGTCCCGAGTTGATGAGATTCGAGATCGCGAAGTCGATCAGGCGGTACTGACCCCCGAAGGGCACGGCGGGTTTGGCGCGGTCGGCCGTCAGGGGCATGAGTCGCTTTCCCTCGCCGCCGGCGAGGATGATTCCGAAGACCTTCGGCGCTGCAGGCATGGCACCACCATAAGGTGCGAGCGCGATCCCGGGAACCGACGCGCGGCGGGGGTTTCGCTGCGCTACGGTTCGTGTCATGCGCGTCGATGTCGTGACCAAGGAGTACCCGCCGGAGATCTACGGAGGAGCGGGTGTCCACGCGACCGAGCTGGTCCGTGCCCTCCGCGCGGAGGGCACCGAGGTGCAGGTACGGGCGTTCGGCGCGCCGCGCGACGAACCCGACACGACCTCGTACGCGGTGCCGACCGAACTGGCCTCCGCGAACGGGGCGATCCAGACCCTCGGCACCGACCTCGAGATCGTCTCCGACGTCGCCGGCGCGGATGTCGTGCACTCCCACACCTGGTACGCGAACTTCGCCGGGCATCTCGCGTCGTTGCTGCACGGCATCCCGCACGTGGTCACCGCCCACAGCCTGGAGCCGCTGCGTCCCTGGAAGGCCGAGCAGCTCGGCGGCGGCTACGCCGTGTCGAGCTTCATCGAGAAGACCGCGTACGAGGGCGCCGCCGCGGTCGTCGCGGTGAGCGAGGGCATGCGTCAGGACATCCTGCGCAGCTATCCCTCGCTGGATCCCGCCAAGGTGCGCGTGATCTACAACGGCATCGACACCGAGGCGTGGCATCCGGTGTCCGACGACGCGTTCCTCGCGTCCGTCGGCATCGACGCGTCGCGGCCCTCGGTGGTGTTCGTGGGGCGCATCACCCGCCAGAAGGGGCTGCCCTACCTGCTGCGCGCCGCGGAGCAGCTGCCGCCCGACGTGCAGCTCGTGCTGTGCGCCGGTGCGCCCGACACCCCGCAGATCCTCGCCGAGGTCGAGGAGCTCGTCCGCGGTCTCCAGTCCACGCGCGAGGGCGTCGTGTGGATCGACCGGCTGCTTCCCCGCCACGAACTGTGCGCGATCCTCACGGCGGCCACGACGTTCGTCTGCCCGTCGGTGTACGAGCCGCTCGGCATCGTGAACCTCGAAGCCATGGCCTGCGGCGCCGCCGTCGTCGGCACGGCCACCGGGGGCATTCCCGAGGTCGTCGTGGACGGTGTCACGGGTCGTCTCGTGCCGATCGAACAGGTGCAGGACGGCACCGGCACCCCCGTCGATCCGGAACGTTTCGTCGATGATCTCGCCCGTGTCCTCACCGAGGTGGTGACGGATGCCGCCCGCGCGGCGGAGTACGGCGAGGCCGGGCGCCGACGCGCGATCGACGACTTCAGCTGGGCCGCGATCGCCCAGACGACCGCGGCGCTGTACGCGGAGGTCGCGGGGAAGTAGCTCCGTGCTCTGGCGCGCAGGGCGGTCTCGGTGGGCACGACGTCCGCGGAGGTCGAGGGCGAGCGACGGGCCTCTCCCCAGGCCGGGGTGGCGCGCCGTCGCCGGTGCGCCGAGGCCGTTAGGCTGGACGCATGCCGCAGGTTCTGGAGTTCTCCGACGTCGTCGTCCGCCGGAACGCCCGGGACATCGTGTCCCACCTCGACTGGACCGTCTCCGACGATGAACGCTGGGTCGTTCTCGGCCCCAACGGTGCCGGCAAGACCACCGTGCTCCAGCTCGCCGACACGCTGATCCATCCCACGTCGGGCTCGGTGACGATCCTCGGCGAGCGTCTCGGGCGGACGGACGTGTTCGAGCTGCGTCCGCGCATCGGATTCGCATCGTCGGCCATGGCGCGCCGGGTGCCGCCGGAAGAGACGGTGCTCGACGTCGTCCTGACCGCCGCGTACTCGGTCACGGGTCGGTGGCGCGAGCAGTACGACGACATCGACGAGCGCCGCGCGCTGCGCGTGCTCGCCGAGTGGCGCCTCGACCACCTCGCCGACCGCACGTTCGGGACGCTGTCGGACGGCGAGCAGAAGCGCGTGCAGATCGCCCGGGCGGTCATGACCGACCCCGAGCTGCTGCTGCTCGACGAGCCGACCGCCAGCCTCGACCTCGGCGCCCGCGAAGAACTCCTCGCCCTCCTCTCCGGCTACGCGTCGGCCCCGACCACGCCGGCGATGATCATGGTCACCCACCACGTCGAGGAGATCCCCGTCGGGTTCACGCACGTCCTGCTGCTGCGCGACGGCGAGATCGTGGCATCCGGGCCCCTGTCCGAGGCGCTCACGGCCGAGAATCTGTCGGCGACGTTCGGGGTGCAGATCAGCCTGACCCAGGATGCCGGCCGCTACGCGGCACGCGCGTCCTGATCGCTTCGGAAGCTGCGTCGTCGCGGAGCCACGGGCCTGATAGACTCGTCCTTTGGTGCCCCCGGCGCCGCAGACTTTGACCGTCCTGGCAGAATCCAGGGCACCACTTCTCAAAGGACCTCCCATGAAGACTGACATCCACCCCACGTACAAGGCCGTCGTGTTCCGCGACCTCGGCTCGGGCGAGACCTTCCTCACCCGTTCGACGGTCTCGAGCGACAAGACGATCGAGCTCGACGGCGTCGAGTACCCCGTCATCGACGTGGAGATCTCGTCGGCTTCGCACCCCTTCTACACGGGTAAGCAGCGCATCATGGACTCGGCCGGTCGTGTCGAGAAGTTCAACCAGCGCTTCAAGAACTTCGGCGGCTCGCGCTGAGTCGCAGCGGTTCTCGCCGGAAGCCCTCGTCCCTCGGGACGGGGGCTTCCGTCATTCGGCGGCGGCGGACGCGGCGCCGGTGAGCGGTCCGAACGTGCGCTGCGGGCCGAGTTCTGCGCGACGATCGGCCCACATCCTCTGGTCGTCGCGGATGCGCACGATCTCGTCGCGATCGAGGTCGGCGATGGCCAGCCCCTCGACGTCGTCGACCGCGGCGATGCGGCGGCCCGTCGGGTCGAAGATCGCCGAGCCGCCGATGAAGTGGTTCGTCCCGCCGACGAGGCCGCTGAACACGACGTACATGCCGTTGTCGAGGGCGCGAGCGGCGTAGTGGAGGTCGCGGCGGTGTGCGCCGCCCGGGAAATACGCGCCGCTGTTCACGTATACGTCGGCGCCCGCCGCCGCGGCCGCCGCGGCATGCTCGGGGAAGTTCGCGTCGTAGCAGACCGACAGTGCGAGGCGCAGGTCGTTCACCACGAACGAGAATCCGGCGTCGCCCGCGGCGAAGACGGTGCGCTCGCTGTCGTACAGGTGCTGCTTGTCGTACGCCACGACGGCCGGTCGGTGCGGCGTGACGACGACGTCGGTCAACGTGCGGCGGTCACCGCGGTCGAGGGCGGTGTTGAGGATCGCGACGATGCCGGTGCGGTCGACGGCCCGCTGCACCGCGGCCAGCCAGCGGGTGTCGGCGGCGTCCGGGAGCGCGCCGGAGAGGACGGCGTCGTCGTAACCGGTCGTGAACGCCTCGGGGAAGACGATGACGTCCACGTTCTGCGCGCCGGCTCGTTCGATCCAGTCCGCAGCGCGCGACAGGTTGGCGTCGAGGTCGCCGGGCGTCGCCTCGGCTTGAACGGTGGCGATGCGGAGGGTCACGGAAAGAGTCTGGCAGGCGTGTGATCGCGCGGCGCGCGCGGTGGGCTGCGCGACGAGCGTCGCGTTGCGCGTCTAGAACGGCGGCGGGTCGGCGTCGACGTGCGCCCCCAGCGGACTGATCCACGCGAGGTAGCCGGTATCGGGATCGCGGCTGGCGGCCCAACGGGTCTCATGGCGCATACGGTGATGGTGGCGGCACTCGGGATCGAGGTTGTCGTGGTCGGTCGCGCCGCCGTCGCTCCACGCGTGGAGGTGGTCGAGGTCGCAGTCCCGCGTCGGACGGGCGCACCCGGGGAAGGCGCACGTCGGCGAGGTGATCCCGAGCCAGCGGCGCAGGGCCGTGGGGACCCGGTAGGTCGTGCGGTCGAGGGCGACGGGCGCGCCGGTGACGGGGTGGGTGAGCACGCGGATCCATGAGGGCGCGTCTCCCGCCAGCCGCCGAGCCGTGTCGAGGTCGATCGGGCCGTAGCCGTCGAGGGTCGCGGGAGCGTCGTCGGCGCCGAGCAGAGTCAGAGCGGGGATCGTGACGATCACGCTGGGGCGAGCGGGGGCCGGCGTGGTGCTCGCGGCGCGGTCGCGCGTGCCCGGCGTCGCGGACACGTGAGTGTGCGTGGCCTCCACCGCCGGTCCCGCGCCGGAGAGCAGATCGGCGAACACGTCGGCGCGGAGCTGGGCGAGCGTGCGCGTCTCGTCGTCGGCGGTGGCGAGATGCCGGGCCGTGCGGTCGAGGCGCGTCATCGCCGCGGCGGCGCGGTCGGCGGGAAGGAAGGCGGTGAGCGTGGCCATGCCGTCGAGTTCGGCCGTCATCCAGACTCCGCGGTCACCGCGGGCGCGGCCGTGGCGCGCCTCGAGCGACTCGGCGTGCACGCGTTCGCGCAGGACGCGCGCGGCGGTGGCGAACCGCGCGGGCGCGAGCCTCAGCGCCCGGTCGAGGGCACCGAGGTCGAACGCTCCCCATGCGTCACGATCCTCCGGCAGAGTCGCGGCCAGCCGCGCGGCCTCGACCGCGTGACGCTCCGAGACCCGTCCCTCGGTGAACGCGGCCCACATCCCCGGGCAGCGCTCGCGAAGGACGCCCGCGTGCGCCGCGCGGCTGCGCACGGTCTGTTCGGCGAGTCGGAGCCGCACCGCGATCTCGGCGACCGCGGCGCGCTCGGCCATGTCGAGGCGGTCGCGTCGGACGGCCGCGGGCGTACGGCCCCGCGGGTCGTGCCACAGTCCGTCGAGTGTGGGGTCGGGGCCGACCCAGGGGTCGGGGTCATCGAGCGCGTCGCGCAGCACCCGATGGATCAGGTCGTACTCGGCGGCGGTGGCCCGATGGCGGGCGACCGCCGCGTCGTCGAGGCGGTCGAGCAGCGCGGCGGGACCGTGAGACGTTCCGCGATCGGCGCCGCCCACGTCGGCTTCGTCGACGAGCCCGAGTGCGATCGCCCAGGCGGAATCCGCGTCGGCCTGCAGACGATCACCGTCGGGCCAGGGCGCCCAGACCTGCGCGCCGGTCGTCGACGACCGATCGCGAGGGGGTGCCGGGATCTCCATATTCGAACACTAATGAGGGGGTCCGACATCACCCGGGGCAGCGGTCGAATGCGCGACATCTCGCGGTGCACGCAGCGTCGGCACCCTCGTCGGGCTCTTTCATCACGGTGGAATCTCGGTGTCGGGAGCACGTGCTCACCGATCTTCCGCGACGACCTCTGCCTTGAATCCCGCCGAGTTCTCCAGCCATCCGGCGTAGTGGTCGGGGCCGCCCGCGTGGGGATAGCGGTCGTGGTACAGCGGCCGCCATCCGTGTGCCGGGGCGGCGGCCATGATGGCATCCACTCGGTCTCGCCCCTCCGTGACGAAGGCCAGGTGGTTCACCCCCGGCGCCCGGCGATCATGCGTCGTGCCCGAGAGGGTGGGGGACGCGGTCAGCGAGAGGTACGCTCCGCCCGCCGACCAGGTCTCACCCTCGCTCCACGCGCTCTGTCGTTCGAAGCCGACGCGGTCGAGCAGCCACCCCCATTCCCTGAGAGCTTGTGCGAGGTCGGCGACCCACACCTCGACGTGGTGAAATCCGGCCATCGTGCCACCCGCCCCGCTCAGCGGATCGGCCAGGCCCCGTCGATCGGCGGAGCCGTGGCATCCAGACGACCGATCTTCACGAAGTACTCCGTGAGGCTCGCCGCCTGCGCGCGCGCCCACGCGATCTGGCGCGTGTGCAGTTCGTCGAGGGTCGGCGGCAGCCACGCGGCGTAGCGTTCGGCGAGCGCCAGGGCGAGGCGACCGGCGGCGACGGCGTCCGCGCACGCCTCGTGAGCGGACTCCAAGGGCACGGCGTAGTGCGCGGCGACGTGCGAGAGGGTGCGCTTGCCGCGACGGTAGCGGTCGTAGGTCTTGTCGACGACCAGCGGATCGATCACCGGGGAGGGAGCGTCGATCGGCGGGATGCCATGACGCACCGCCTCGTTCCTCAGCAGGGAGAAGTCGAAGGGCGCGTTGTAGGCGACCACCGGGATGCCCGCATCGAAGAGCGCTCGGAGCGCCTCGACGACCTCGGACACCACCGCGGCGGCCGGTGCTCCTTCGGCGCGGGCCCGGGCGGTCGTGACGCCGTGGATCGCGGCGGCCCCGGCGGGAATCGGGACACCGGGGTCGGCGAGCCAGTCGCGCGCGTCGATCACGTGGCCGTCGGCGTCGAGCACGCCCACGTGGGCGGTGACGATGCGGTCGCGCACGACATCCACCCCGGTCGTTTCGAGGTCGAACACACCGACGACGCGCGCCCACTCCGGTGTCTGGAACATCGGGAGCGGCTCGGCCTGCCACGTGGTCATGCGTTCAGGCTAGGACGGGGTACCGACACGGCCCCCGAGGCGCACCGGGAGGCCCAGTGCGTCGAGCCTCCCCGCCTAGAATCGACGGATGCCGAATCCCTACGCCCCGCTCCTGGCCGAGATCCCGGTGCAACGGCGCACGGCTGGGATCCTGGGCGGCATGACGGCGTACTGGACCTATGGCGACGACACCGCCGAGACCACCATCGTCGCGGTGCACGGGTTCCGCGGTGAGCACCACGGGCTCGAACCGGTCGTGGCGCACCTGCCCGGCATCCGGGTGGTCTCGCCCGATCTTCCGGGATTCGGCGAGACCGCTCCGCTGCCCGGACGCGCGCACGACCTCGACGCGTACGCGGACTGGCTCCGCGCGTTCGTCGAGTCCGAGGCCCCGGGCGCGATCGTGCTCGGGCATTCGTTCGGCTCGATCGTCGCGTCCGCGGCGGTCGCCGGCGGCCTGGCGACCCCGCGGCTGATCCTCGTCAACCCGATCGGCGCCCCCGCTCTCGAAGGACCCCGCGGTCTGCTCACGCGGCTGGCGGTGTTCTACTACCTCGCCGGGGCACGGCTGCCCCGCGCCCTCGGCGACGCGCTCCTGCGCAACGGTGTCATCGTGCGCGTCATGAGCATCGCGATGGCGAAGACCCGCGAACCCGAGCTGCGCCGCTTCGTGCACGAGCAGCACGACGCCTACTTCTCGCGCTTCGCCGATCGCGACGTGCTCCACGAGGCGTTCGTCACGAGCGTCTCGCACGACGTGCGGGAGTTCGCGCCGCGCATCGTCCAGCCCACGCTCCTGATCGCGGCCGAGAAGGACGACATCACCCCGATCGAAGCCGAGCGTCACCTCGCCACGCTGTTCCCGGATGCCGAACTCGTCGAGATCCCCGCGGTCGGTCATCTGATCCACTACGAGACGCCCGCCGCCGCGGCGTCCGCGATCCGCCTGTTCCTCGAGCGTTCCGAGCCCTGAGCCCCGCGCGGCAGCCGCAGCTCAGGCCGGCTGGTCGGCCTTGCGTCGGCGGTAGGCGTTGACGTTCATGCGGTTACGGCGTCAGGCCGGCTGGTCGGCCTTGCGTCGGCGGTAGGCGTTGACGTTCATGCGGTTCCCGCAGTTCCCGGCATCGCAGTAGCGCTTCGACCCGTTCTTCGAGAAGTCGATGTACACGCCGCTGCAGTCGTCGGCGTCGCACACGCGAACGCGCGCGTACTCGTCGGCGCGGATGACGTCGACGAACGCCATCGCGGCCTCGACGAGCATGCGTTGGGCGAGGGCGTCGGACGGGTCGGAGGCGTGGATGTGCCAGTCGAAGTCGTCGTGCCGGACGAGCTGGGGGAGGGCCTTGCCGTCGCGGAGCATCGCGTTCACGAGCGGTACGGCCTCGTCGCGGTCGACGGTCCACAGCTCGTAGATGCGGGAGCGGATGCCGCGCACCGCGGCGAGTTCGCGTTCGTCGTGCGTGCGCGACCCGGTGTAGGCGTGCCGGGTCGCGAAGTCGTCGAGCTGGTCCGCGGACACGAGAGTGTCGACCCCCGTGGTGTCGGTGTGGGGGAGCGTGTTGACCAGCTCGACCGTGGCGCGGAGCACCAGCTCGGTGTCACGAATGAAGACCATGTTGACTCCTGACAGGCGAAGGCCCTACTGTCACGAGTGTAAACGTACTTGACTCCTGACAGCGGGCACTGCATGACCACTTCCTCCTCCACCCTCCCACGTCCGACCCACCGCGCGTCGGGCGCCGTCACGGGACTCGCCATCGCTGTCGGCTCCGCGCTCGCGTTCTCCTCCAGCGGACCGTTCGTCAAACCGCTCCTCGAGGGCGGGTGGTCGCTCGGCGCGGTGCTCCTCGTGCGCATGGGGCTGGCATCCCTGCTGCTCTCGCCCGCGCTCATCCGCGCGATGCGTCGCCAGCGCGGGTTCCTGCGGCAGCACGGACTCCTCATCGCGGCCTTCGGGCTCACCGCGGTCGCCGGATGCCAGCTGTTCTACTTCGCCGCCATGCAGCGCATGCCGGTGGCCGTCGCGCTGCTGATCCAGTACATCGCGCCCGTGCTGCTCGTCGCGGCGGTGTGGGTGCGCACGCGACGCGCCCCCTCGAAGCTCGTCATCGTCGGCTCGGTCGTGGCGATGGTGGGCCTCGTGCTGGTCGTCGACATCAGCGGTGCGCGGTTCGACCTCCTCGGAACCCTGTTCGCCCTGTGCGCCGCGGCGTGCACGGCGGTGTACTTCGTGATCGCCGCGCGCGCCGGCGACTCCCTCCCTCCGCTCGCGCTCGCCGCCGGTGGTCTCATCGTCGGGACCGTCGTCATGGCTCTGCTCGTGATCTCGGGGATGCTGCCCTTCGCCGCCCCCTCGATCACCGTCTCGATCGTCGGCCTCGAGGTCCCCGGCATCCTGCCGCTGCTCTGGGTCGGCGCCGTGGCCACCACCCTCGGCTACGCGCTCGGGGTCATCGCCGTGCCGCTCATCGGCTCGCGCGTGGCGTCGTTCGTCGGGCTCAGCGAGGTGCTCTTCGCGCTCGGGTTCGCCTGGCTGCTGCTCGGTGAGACGCCGGCGCCGGTGCAGTTCATCGGAGGAGCGGTGCTCCTCGCCGGTGTCGTGCTCGTCCGGATGGATGCCGGTGACCCGGTGGAGCAGCGGACCGAGACGGCGACCATCCCGGTGGTGCCCTCGCCGTAGACGGGGCTGGGGGACCGGTCGTAGCCGCGGCGCCCGCGTCCGCCGCGAGCCGGCGGCGGTCGACGGGGCCCTACAGTCGTTCGCGCGCCAGGTTCATCAGCGGGCCCACGCGGTAGCCGATGACCTCTCCCATGACGAGGGAGGTCTCGGTGCGCTCGACGCCCTCGATCGAGAGGATCCGCGCGTCGGTGTCGAACAGATGCTGCGTGTCGCGGCAGGCCACTCGCACGAGGAGGTCGACCTGACCGCTGAGACCGTGCGCCTGCAGCACCTCGGGCACCTGAGCGAGCGCCTCGCGGATCGCCGGGAGCTCCGCCTGCCGCACCGTCACCTGCAGGAACGCCTCGATCGGGAAGCCCAGCGCCTCGGCCGACAGGGTGCGCTCGAACGCGAGGAACACCCCGCTCTTCTCGAGGCGGCTCATGCGCGCCTGGACGGTGTTGCGCGAGAGCCCCAGCTTCTCGGCGAGCGCGACGACGGTGGCGCGCGGGTCGTGGGACAGGGCGCGGAGGAGGTCGAGGTCGACCGCGTCGAGTTTGGTCATGGTGCGAAACATTAGCAGGACGCCAGGTCTCCGCAATGCGCACATTGCTGAACCTGCGGCGGAGGTCTTGAGCGCCTTGCCCGCCACGCGTACGGTCGGCCCTGTCGGCGACGCCGCCGGCACCCGGATCGCCCCCGCTCCCACGAGGATCGCGGGCCGCACCTGGAGGGATGACGATGACGTACACCCAGACCCAGCCCGACCACGGACCGGCCGCCCCCGGAACCCCGGCGGACGCCCCCCGCGCGAGCGTCGGAGACGTCGACGACGTCGTCCGCGTGCTCGAACCGGACGGGACCCGCGTGCCCGACGCCGTGCTCGACCCCTGGATCACCGACCTCTCGCCGCACGAACTGCGCGCCCTCCACCGCGACATGGTCCTGACCCGTCGCCTCGACGCCGAGGGCGTCGCCCTCCAGCGTCAGGGCCAGCTCGCGCTGTGGGCCCCGTGTCGTGGCCAGGAGGCCGTCCAGATCGGCACCGCCCACGCGCTCGCCGCCGGTGACTTCGTCTTCCCCAGCTACCGCGAGCACGGCGTGCTGCTGGCCCGCGGCGCCCGGCCCGAGGGCTACGTCCTGGCCTGGCGCGGCGAAGAGCACTCCGCGTACGACCACACCACGATCAACGCGGCCCCGCCGCAGATCATCATCGGGGCGCAGACGCTCCACGCCACCGGATGGGCGATGGGGGCGCAGCGCGACGACTCCGACGACGTCGCCGTCGCCTACTTCGGCGACGGGGCGACCAGCCAGGGCGACGTCAACGAAGCGATGGTCTTCGCCTCCACGTTCCGGGCGCCCGTCGTGTTCGTGTGCTCGAACAACCAGTGGGCGATCTCCGAGCCGGTCACCGTGCAGACGAAGTACCCCATCGCGGGTCGCGCTCCGGGCTTCGGCATCCCGAGTCTGCGGGTCGACGGCAACGACGTGCTCGCCTGCGTCGCCGCGATGCGCTGGGCGCTCGACCGTGCCCGCCGAGGCGAGGGCCCCTCCTTCCTCGAGGCGGTGACCTACCGGATGGGCCCCCACACCACCTCGGACGACCCCACCCGCTATCGCACGTCGGAGGAGGTCGACAGCTGGGCGCAGCGCGACCCGATCGCCCGCTTCGAGGCGTACCTGTGCGCCGAGGGAGTGCTCGACGACTCCGCCCTCGCCGAGGTCGCGGCGGCCGCGGACACCCTCGCCGCGGAGGTCCGTGCCGCGTGCATCGGCGCGACCACCCGCGCCCCCGAGACGGTGTTCGACCACGTCTACGCCGAGCCCCACGCGGCCCTGGCCCAGCAGAAGGCGGACTACGCGCAGTACCTCGCCGGATTCGCGACGGAGGACGCACGATGAGCATCGATCGGAAGGACGTCGCCACCCGCGTCCGCACGTCGGCAGGGGAGGGACTCGAATGACCGCGCTCACGATGGGCGCCGCGATCAACGCGGGACTCGCCCGTTCCCTCGCCGACGACGACCGGGTCCTGCTCATGGGAGAGGACATCGGCAGACTCGGCGGGGTCTTCCGGGTCACCGACGGGTTGCAGCAGCGCTTCGGCGCTCAGCGCGTCGTCGACACCCCGCTCGCCGAGGCGGGCATCGTCGGCACGGCCGTCGGCCTCGCCCTGCGCGGCTACCGCCCGATCGTCGAGATCCAGTTCGACGGCTTCGTGTACCCGGCGTTCGACCAGATCGTGTGCCAGGTGGCCAAGCTCCACTACCGCAGCAACGGCCGGATCCGGATGCCGATGGTCATCCGCATCCCGTGGGCCGGGGGAGTCGGGGCCGCCGAGCACCACTCCGAGTCGCCCGAAGCGTACTTCGCCCACACCGCCGGGCTGCGGGTGGTCGCCGCCAGCACCCCGCAGGACGCGTACGTCATGCTGCGGCAGGCCGTGGCATCCGATGACCCGGTCGTCTTCTTCGAGCCCAAGCGTCTCTACCACTCCAAGGGGGAGGTCGATCTGGATGCCGACCTCGCCGACGCCCCGCCCCTGCACCTCGCCCGCGTCGCCCGCGAAGGAACGGACGCGACGATCGTCACGTACGGAGCGCTCGTCCGCACGGCGCTGGACGCCGCGCTCGCCGCGGAGGACGAAGGGATCTCGCTCGAGGTGATCGACCTGCGGTCGCTGTCGCCCATGGACCTCACCACGGTGGCCGCCTCCGTGCGCAAGACCGGCCGGGTCGTCGTGGCGCACGAAGCGGCCCGGCAGGCGGGGCTCGGCGCCGAGATCGTCGCGAGCATCACCGAACGTTGCTTCCACCATCTCGAGGCGCCGCCCGAGCGCGTGACGGGGCACGACATCCCCTACCCGCCGTCGAAGCTCGAGAAGCACCACGTGCCCGACATCGATCGTCTCCTGTACGCGGTGGATGCCGTGCTCGAGCGGAGCGGTGACCGGGAGGTGGCGCGATGATCGCCGAACACCGCGCCTCCCGCAGGACGACCTCGACCCCGACGGGAGACGTGCGATGATCGCCGAATTCCTGCTGCCCGATCTCGGCGAGGGGCTGCCCGAGGCAGAGATCGTGCAATGGCTCGTCGACGAGGGCGACGAGGTGACCCTCAACCAGACGATCGCCGAGGTCGAGACGGCCAAGGCGGTCGTGGAGATCCCGTCGCCCTACGCCGGGACCGTGCGCGGTCTCCACGCCGCCGCCGGAGACGTCGTCGCCGTCGGGTCGCCCCTCGTGTCGTTCGCGGTGGGTGAGACCGACCCGGCGGCCCCTGCGGGTCCGACCGCAGCCGGGGCCGCGGGCCGACCCGCGGAGTCCGTGGCCGACACACCGGTCCCCGAGGGCGGCGAACGGCGTGTCGCCGACGAACTCCGCACGGCGGAACCGGCGGCGCCCGCGGCGACGCCGAACCTCGTCGGCTACGGTGCCGCGCCGGCACCCGGGACCCGTCCGCGCCGCCGCGCCCGCACCGCCGGGACGCCCGGCACGCTCGACATCGAACAGGCGGTGCACCGGTCGGCGCCGCACGACGTCGTCCCCGCGACCGCGGCCGAGCCGGTCCTCGAACGTCCCCGGTCCACACCGCCGGTCCGCAAGCTCGCGAAAGACCTCGGCGTCGATCTCGACCTCGTCGCCGCCACCCACCCCGGCGACCTCGTGACGCGGGCGCACGTCGAGGAGTTCGCCGCGCGCATGGCATCCACGACGGAACCGGCGCACGCAGGTCCGTTCTCCCTCACGTCGACGGTCGCCCCGGCTGACGCGTCGCGGTCGCGAGCCCCGCGCGCCGACCCCGTTCCCCTCGCGTCGACGGTCCCCCCGGCTGTCTCCACCGGTCCGCGCACCACGCGCACTCCGATCCGCGGCGTGCGCAAGCACACCGCCGCCGCGATGGTGCGCAGCGCTTTCACCGCGCCGCACGCCACGACGTTCCTCACCCTCGACGTCACCGCGACCACCGATCTGCTCGCCTCGCTCAAGACCGATCGGGCCCTCGACGGGCACCGCATCGGCGTGCTGGCGATCGTGGCGAAGGCCGTGTGCCTGGCGCTCGGCCGCACCCCCGCGCTCAACTCCCGGTGGGACGAGGAGGCCGGCGAGATCGTCGAGCACCACTTCGTCACCCTCGGCATCGCGGCGGCGACCGACCGGGGTCTGGTGGTGCCGGTGATCCGCGACGCCGACACGCTGCCGCTCGTCGACCTCGCCGACGCCATCGCCGAGCTCGCGGCGACCGCCCGCGCCGGACGCACGGCCCCGGCCGACATGACGGGCGGGACGTTCTCGATCACCAACGTCGGCGTCTTCGGCGTGGATGCCGGTACCCCGATCCTCAATCCGGGCGAGGCCGGCATCCTCGCCGTCGGAGCGGTGCGCCGCACCCCGTGGGAGCACCAGGGCGGGATCGCGCTGAGAGACGTGCTGACCCTCAGCCTCTCGTTCGACCATCGGCTCGTCGACGGGGCCGAGGCCGCGCGCTTCCTCACCGACGTCGCCGGTGTCCTGCGCGAACCGGGGAGGGCGATGCTCCTGCGCTGACGTGCGCCCCGCCTCGCCCCCTCCACCCCGCCCCGTCCGTTCCGCCGCGTCCGCGGCATCCGCCCCTTCGATCCCCAGGAGGATCCCCGTGAGCATCGACAGCCAGCAGGCCTTCACCGACGACGAGCGCGAGCTCGCCGGGATGGTGCGCGAGTTCGCCGACGAGGTGATCGCGCCGCGCTCCTACGAGGCGGACCGCGCCCACGAACTGCCGCTCGACATCGTCGCCCAGATGGGCGACCTGGGCCTGTTCGGGTTGCCGTTCCCGGAGGAGGTCGGGGGGCAGGGCGGCGACTACGCGGCCCTGTGCGTGGCGATCGAGGCGATCGCCCGTGTCGACCAGTCCCTCGCCATCACGCTCGAAGCCGGTGTGGGACTCGGCGCGATGCCGCTGTACCGGTTCGGCAGCGACGCCCAGAAGGCGGAGTATCTGCCCGACCTGGTCGCCGGGCGCGCGCTCGCCGGGTTCGGGCTCACCGAGGCCGAGGCCGGCAGCGACGCCGGTGCGACGCGCACGACCGCGCGGCTCGACGGCGACGAGTGGGTCATCGACGGGTCGAAGCAGTTCATCACCAACTCCGGGACCGCCATCACCAGCTACGTCGCCGTCACCGCGGTCACGGACCGCAGCGGGGAGCGCCCCGAGATCTCGACGATCATCGTGCCCCGCGGCACCCCCGGGTTCACCGTCGGGGCGGCGTACGACAAGGTCGGGTGGAATGCCTCCGACACCCACCCGCTCACCTTCGACGCCGCGCGGGTTCCCGCGGCGAACCTGCTCGGCGAGCGCGGGCAGGGGTTCAAGAACTTCCTGCGCACCCTGGACGAAGGCCGCGTGGCGATCGCGGCCCTGGCGACGGGTGCAGCCGAGGGATGCCTCGAAGCGGCGGTGGACTACGCCCGCAGCCGCACCGTGTTCGGCGAGCGGCTGTCGACGAAGCAGAACGTGCAGTTCCTGCTCGCGCGGATGCACGCGCGGGTCCACACCGCGCGACTGGCGTGGGTGCACGCGGCACGCCTGTGCGACGCCGGCAAGCCCTTCGCGGTGGACGCGGCGGTGGCGAAGATGACCGCGAGCGACGCGGCCATGGCCAACGCCCGGGACGCGACGCAGATCTTCGGCGGCAACGGCTTCATCAACGAGTACCCCGTGGCACGGCACTACCGCGACTCGAAGATCCTCGAGATCGGTGAGGGCACGACCGAGGTGCAGCTGATGGTGATCTCGCGGGCGCTCGGCCTGGTCGGGAGTACCGTTGCCGCATGATCGAGCAGCGGGGCCTGTATCTGGAGGAGTTCGTCGTCGGTGAGCGCTACGGTCACCGACCTGGGCGCACCGTCACCGACGCCGACAACGTCCTGTTCACGACCCTCACGATGAACGCGCAGGCCCTCCACCTGGATGCCGCGTACGCGGCGACCCAGCCGTTCGGCCGGCCCCTGGTGAACTCGATGTGGACGCTGTCCACGCTCGTCGGGCTCTCGGTGGCGCAGCTCACCCAGGGGACGCTCGTGGCGCAGCTGGGCCTCAGCGATGTGAGCTTCCCCGCGCCGCTGTTCGTGGGGGACACCCTCACCGCGGAGACGGAGGTGGTGTCGGTGCGTCCGTCGGCGTCGCGTCCCGGTCAGGGCGTGGTCGTGCTCGCACACACCGGCCGTTCGCAGAACGACGAGGTGGTGGCGACCGCGACCCGAACGGTGCTGGTCTGGTCGAAGGAATCAGCGGGATGAAGCGCTGACGGTCAGTTCGCGACGCCGGCGTAGGCCAGCATCTCCCACCCCTCGCCGTCCAGGCGGAAGACGGTGGCGGAGCAGTTCGGCAGACGCTCGCCGACGCGCGGGAACTCACCGTCGGTGGCGTGCATGATGACCTCGCGGATGAGGGCGCCGTGCGCGACCGCGATGACGTCCACTCCGTCGGGAGCCTCGGCGACCGCGTCGGCGATCGCGGCGAGCGCACGCTCACGGACGGCGGGCCAGGCCTCGGCACCCGGCACCTCGGCCGCGTGCCACGGGCCGTACGTCTCGGCGAACGTCTGCGCGTCCATCCCCTCGGCGTCGCCGTAGGACCGCTCGCGCAGGCCCGGGAGACGGCGTCGCACCGTGGTGCCGAGAGCTGCCGCGACGATGTCGGCGGTCTCGGCCGCGCGCGACAGGTCGCTCGAGACGACGATGACCTCGCGCCCGGCGTTTTCGGCGGCCAGCGTCTCGGCGACACCGCGGGCCTGGAGCCGCCCGGTGTCGTTGAGGGGGATGTCGGTCGAGCCCTGGACGCGTCCGCCGGCATTCCAGTCGGTCTCGCCGTGGCGTACGAGGGTGAGGATCGTCACCGTTCGAGCCTACCCGCGGCTACCGGAAGGGTCGCCGTGAGGGTCGGCGGTGTCCGACGTTCAGAGCAGGCCCGGCAGGCGTTGGGTGAAGACGCTGAGCACGTGGCTGGTGCCCGCGGCGGTGTCCGACGTTCAGAGCAGGCCCGGCAGGCGTTGGGCGAAGATGTTCAGCACATCGCTGGTGCCCGCGTCGATCTTCACCGCGGCCCGCTGGTCGGCTCGGGTCGCGCCGCGGTTGATGATGACGACGGGGAGGCGGCGGCGCCGCGCGCGCTCGACCAGGCGGATGCCGCTGTTCACGACCAGCGAGGACCCCGCGACGACGAGCGCCTGGCTCGCGTGGACGAGCTGCTCGGCCTCGCGGAACTTCTCGACCGGGATGTACTCGCCGAAGAACACCACGTCGGGTTTCAGCGTGCCCCCGCACACCGAGCACACCGGGACGATGAATCCCTCGGCCGAAGCCGGGGTGACGTCACCGTCGGGGCCGAGCTCGACGTTCTCGGGAAGTGAGATCCACGGGTTGTCGGCCTCGACGCGGGCCGCGAGATCGCGCCGGTCGAACACCTGACCGCAGTGCAGGCACCCCACCCGCCGCATCGTGCCGTGCAGCTCGACGACCCGGTGGCTGCCCGCGCGGACGTGGAGCCCGTCGACGTTCTGCGTGATGACGCCGTTGGAGACGCCCGCGTTCTCGAGCGCGGCGAGCGCACGGTGACCGTCGTTCGGCTCGGCGGCGGCGAACACCTTCCACCCGAGGTGGCTGCCCACCCAGTACCGACGACGCGCGTCGGCGTTGGCGAGGAACTGCTGCGCCGTCATCGGCGTCCGCGTCGGCGCGCCCTTGCCGCGGTAGTCGGGGATCCCCGAGTCCGTGGACACCCCGGCGCCGGTGAGCACGGCCACGCGCCGACCGGCGAGCACTTCGACGGCTCGATCGATGGATGCCAGGGTCTCGGCATCCTTCGTCGTGTCCGTCATACCCACCTCCGTCGGATCGAGTCTAGGACCGCCCGCGGGCACCGTCGTCCGGGGTGCTGGCAGAGTGGGACGATGCCCGTGATCTCCATCGACGCCGCCACCGACCCCCGACTGGCGGACTACCGCGACCTCACCGACGTGTCGTTGCGGCGGGTGTCGGAGCCCGCGGGCGGGCTGTACATCGCGGAGTCCGCCAAGGTACTGGATCGGGCGCTGCGCGCCGGTCATCGTCCGCGCTCCGTGCTCGTTCAGGAGAAATTCCTCGACGACGCGCTCGCCCTCGCCGGCGAGGATGCCGAGATCTACGTCGTTCCGGCCGAGGTCGCGGAACAGGTGACGGGATACACCGTGCACCGGGGGCTGCTGGCATCCATGCACCGGCCCGTCCTGGCATCCGTCGCCGACGTCGTCGCGGGCGCCCGGCTCGTGGTCGTGCTCGAGGACATCGTCGACCACACCAACGTCGGCGCCGCGTTCCGTTCGGCGGCGGCCCTCGGCGCCGACGCCGTGCTCGTCACCCCGCGCTGCGCCGACCCCCTCTACCGCCGGAGCGTGCGGGTGAGCATGGGAACGGTGTTCCAGGTGCCGTGGACGCGGCTGCCCGAGTGGCCGGAGGCCAAGCCGCTGCTCCAGAACGCGGGGCTGCACCTCGCCGCCCTCGCGCTCGCCGAGGACGCCGTCACCCTCGACGCGTTCGCCGCGGCCGGGCACGAGCGGGTGGCACTGCTGATGGGCGCCGAGGGCGACGGGCTGAGCCGCGGGGCGCTCGCCGCCGCCGACACGGTCGTGACGATCCCGATGGCCGGGGGAGTGGACTCGCTCAACGTCGCCGCCGCGAGCGCGGTGGCGCTGTGGGAACTGGGGCGCGGGTTGCGCTGACTCAGACCTGCGTCCCGCGCGAGGCCGCGGCATCCCGGCCCGGGGCGAGGGTCACCACGGGCAGCGGCTCGGGGCGCTTGGGCTGGATATGGTCGCCCGACGATTCGTGGCGCAGACGCCGCAGCACCCACGGCACGAGGTAGGCGCGGGCCCAGACGAGGTCTTTCTCGCGTGCGGCGCGCCACGTCGTCGGCGGCAGGGCCTCGGGCTGCATCGGCTGCAGCTCGTTGGGGACGTTGAGTGCGCGCAGCACCATCCGGGCGACCTCGTGGTGGCCGAGGGTGTTGTAGTGGAGGCGGTCGTCGTCGAAGAAGCGCATGTCCTGCACTTCTTTCAGCCCCCACTGGTTCGCGACGATGCAGTCGTAGCGGTCGGCGATCGAGCGGATGTTCTCGTTGTAGATCGCGACCTTGCCGCGGATGCCGCGGAACACCGGCGTGAACTCGGTGTCGATCCCGGTGAACACGACGAGCGTCGCGCCGTCGCGGCGCAGCCGCACGACGGCATCCTCGAACTGCTGCGACACCACGTCGGGGTCGGTGCCGGGGCGGATGACGTCGTTGCCGCCCGCCGAGAACGTGATGAGGTCGGGCTTCAGCGCCAACGCCGGTTCGATCTGGTCGGCGACGATCTGGCCGATCAGCTTCCCGCGCACGGCGAGGTTGGCGTACGCGAAGTCGTCGACCTGGGATGCCAGGACCTCGGCGACACGGTCGGCCCAGCCGCGGTGTCCGCCGTCGGGCAGGGGGTCGCCGATCCCCTCGGTGAAGGAGTCGCCGAGGGCGACGAAGCGGCGCCAGGGATGCGGGCCGGCGTTGTCGGACGGAGACGGAGCGGGCGAGTGCGGATCGAGTGTCATCGAAACCTCCGCCTCCAGGCTAACCCCGCCCTCCGACACGGCAAGGGGCCTGCCCGTACCCCTCTCCGCTGCGCCCGGCGGGGCCGCCCTGCTCGCCGTCTCACTCTGTCCTGATAAACGGCATCCACGGCGAAACACGGGACGGCGGCACGTTTCTGGTCGCCGATCGCGTTTATCGCTGATGGTGTCGCGGAACGCTCCCCAGGCGGCCACCGCACCTCCGCGATCTCGCCTATCGTGGATGTTCGCGCTCGCGAGGGAAGGAGGTTCGATGCTGGAAGAAGAAGCCCGCGCATCAGCCCTCCCGGACACCTCCGACGCGGCCGAGTCCGAACTCTCCTTCGGTGACTCCGCCGACGAGCACCACTTCGGAAGCTTCGCCGCCGAGCATCTCTCGCCCTCGTTCCCGCAGCGCGCCCCGTGGGGCACCGCCCAGCGCCTCCGCGCGTGGCAGGCCGAGGCGCTCGACCAGTACTTCGGCTCCGACGGACCCGACGGGGTCGGCAAGGGCCCCCGCGACTTCCTCGCCGCCGCCACCCCCGGCGCCGGTAAGACGACCTTCGCCCTCCGCCTCGCATCCGAACTCATGCGTCGCCGCGTCGTCGACCGCATCGTCGTCGTGGCCCCCACCGAGCACCTCAAGACCCAGTGGGCCGAGGCGGCGGCGCGGGTCGGCATCCGTCTCGACCCGTACTTCTCCAACCGGCACGCCACCCCGTCACGGCAGTACCACGGCGTCGCGGTCACGTACGCGCAGGTGGCCGTGAAGGCCGAGGTGCACCAGCGCCTGACGATGGATGCCAGGACCCTGGTGATCCTCGACGAGGTGCACCACGGCGGCGACGCGCTCAGCTGGGGCGACGCGCTCCGCGAAGCGTACGGACGCGCCACGCGCCGGCTCCTGCTGTCGGGAACGCCGTTCCGCAGCGACACCGCCCCCATCCCGTTCGTGGAGTACCACCCGAACGACAAGGGCATCCGCCTCTCGCGCACCGACTACGCCTACGGCTACCGGCGCGCGCTCGACGACGGTGTCGTCCGCCCCGTCTTCTTCCTCGTCTACGCCGGGCAGATGCGCTGGCGCACCAAGGCCGGGGAAGAGATGGAGGCCCAGCTCGGGCAGGACAACACCAAGGACATCACCTCGCAGGCGTGGCGCACCGCGCTCGACCCCAACGGCGACTGGATCCCGGCGGTCCTGCGGTCCGCCGACCGCCGCCTCACCGAGGTGCGCGAGACGGTCCCGGATGCCGGTGGCCTCATCATCGCGACCGACCAGACCGCGGCCCGCGCCTACGCCACGATCCTCGAGGACATCAGCGGCGAGAAGGTCACGGTGGTCCTCTCCGACGAGGCTGAGGCGTCGAGTCGCATCGAGACGTTCTCGAAGGGCACGAGCCGGTGGATGGTCGCCGTCCGCATGGTGTCCGAGGGCGTCGACGTGCCGCGCCTCGCCGTCGGCGTGTACGCCACGAGCGCCTCGACGCCGCTGTTCTTCGCCCAGGCGATCGGCCGCTTCGTGCGCGCCCGCCGGCGAGGGGAGACCGCGAGCGTGTTCCTCCCCAACGTCCCCCCGCTTCTCGCCCTCGCCGGGGAGATGGAGGCCCAGCGCGACCACGCCCTCGACCGCGACAGCGACGCGGAAGACCAGTGGAACGCCGAAGAAGACATGATGGACGCCGCCGAGCGCGAGGACAAGGCGTCCGATGCGCTCGAGCAGGAGTTCGAGTATCAGGCCCTCGGTTCGCTCGCGCACTTCGACCGTGTGCTGTTCGACGGGCAGGAGTTCGGCCAGCTCGCCGTCCCCGGCACGGTGGAGGAGGAGGAGTTCCTCGGCATCCCGGGGCTCCTCGAACCCGAGCAGGTGCACGAGGTGCTCATGACCCGCGCCTCGCGCCAATCGCGGCACCGCTCCTCGCGCGAGGCGAAAGAGAAGGAGAGCGGGCGAGAACCGCCCGGCGTCGACGAGGGCGGACTTCCGCAGCCGCTGCACCGCACCCTGAAAGAGCAACGGCAGCTGCTCAACAGCCTCGTCGGGCTCTACGCGCGCCGGACCGGCGAGGCGCACGGTCTCGTGCACGCCGAACTGCGCCGCATCTGCGGCGGACCCGCCGTCTCGCACGCGACGGTCGCGCAGCTCCAGGCGCGCATCGAAGTGCTGCGCAAACGCGTCCGGTCCTGAGACCTCGCCCTGCTCCGCCGGGGTGGTTTCGCGACCCCGAAATGCTGGCATCCGGTTCCCCGGAGCCGCGTCGTTCCGGGCTTCGGAGGCCCGAAATGCTGTCAGTATCGGCCGACGCGCCCGGGGGAGGGGTGCGCGCCGCCTAACGTGGGGGCGACCCGAAGGAGAACCGTGACGATCGCCGCCACACCCACCGCCCGCGACCGCCGCCGCTGGGCGCGCTATCTCGTCGACGAGCGTGCCGAGGCCCGCGTGTACCGCGACCTCGCGAGCCGCCGCACGGGCGAGGAACGCGAGATCCTCCTCGCGCTCGCCGAGGCCGAAGGACGCCACGAACAGCACTGGATCGACCTGCTCGGCGACACCCCGCATCGACTTCCCCGGCCCGGCCTCGGCACGACGCTGCTGGCCTGGATGGCGCGCCGCTTCGGCTCGATCTTCGTGCTCGCGCTCGCCCAGAACGCCGAGGCCCGCTCGCCCTACGCCGACGAACCGTACGCGACCGCGCAGATGGCCGCCGACGAGCAGGTGCATCACGAGGTCGTCCGCGGCCTCGCGGCCCGAGGACGCCGGCGCCTGTCCGGCACGTTCCGCGCCGCCGTGTTCGGGGCGAACGACGGACTCGTGTCGAACCTGGCGCTCGTGATGGGCGTCGGCGCCACCGGCGTCGCCCCGAGCTTCGTGCTGTTCAGCGGCATCGCCGGTCTCCTCGCCGGCGCCCTGTCGATGGGCGCGGGGGAGTTCGTGTCCGTGCGCTCGCAGCGCGAACTCCTCGAGGCCACCGAAGAGAGCGACTTCGCCGACGCGGCGATTCCGCACCTCGACCTGGATGCCAACGAGCTCGCGCTCGTCTACCGCACCCGGGGGATGGATGCCGAGGAGGCCCTGGCCAAGGCGCGCGAGGTCGTCACCGCCGCCCAGGCCGGCACCGCCCCGGCCGCCGCGGCACCGGGGGAGTCGTCGCACGAGGTCGTCGGGAGCGCCTGGGGCGCGGCCATCTCCAGCTTCCTGTTCTTCGCCTCCGGCGCGATCATCCCGGTGCTGCCGTGGATCTTCGGCATGAGCGGTGTCGGGGCGGTCGCGCTCGCCCTCGGTCTCGTGGGCGTCGCCCTGCTCGGCACCGGTGCGATGGTGGGCCTGCTCTCCGGCGCCTCGCCGCTCAAGCGCGGCCTGCGGCAGCTCGCGATCGGCTTCGGCGCCGCCGCCGTGACGTACGTGCTGGGTCTGCTGTTCGGGGTGTCCGCGGCCTGAGGCCCCGGCATCCGCTCGCCCCTCCCTCCCCGATAAACGCGATCCACGACGAGAAACGGGACGACCCCGCGTTTCTGGGCGTGGATCGCGTTCATCGCGGGATGCCGGGCGGAGCCGGGCCTGCGCTCAGCTGCGCTGCGCTACGACCCGCGCTCAGCCGCGCTGGGCTACGACCCGCGCTGCGCCGAGCCTGCGCTCAGCCGCGGCTCGCGGTCAGCCGCGCCGCCTCGCGCACCGCGGACGCGTTCTTCCGGCCCGCGCGGGACCCCGCGAGCTTGGCCGCGATGTGCTGCGCGACCGTCACCGGCTCGTACAGCGCGGGAGACTCGCGCGACGCGAAGTGAGGGAGCACCCCCACCACCGCGTCGGCGTTGCCGTCGTGGAAGAACGCGGCCGACCGCCGCCGCTCGATGGTCCCGTCGATGACCGGTGGCTTCACCCGGTGCAGCGTCGACAGCCACTTGTCGTTCGTGAGGCGCGCGGCCACGTCGCCGATGTTCACCAGCAGCGCGCCCTCGGCGGGCAGGACGTCGTTCCACGAGCCGTCGAGCCCCAGCACCTGCAAACCCGCGACCCGGTCGGCCCACAGCACCGTGACGAGACCGAAGTCGGTGTGCTCGCCCATCCCGGTCAACTCCGCGCCGAGTTCGATCGACCCCGGAGGCAGGGCGTAGTTGTTCATCCTGAGCACGTCGATCGAGTGATCGGTGAGCGCATCGAGGGAGTCCTCGGGCACCCGCAGCGCCGCGGCGAAGATCTGGGTGAGCGTCCGCGCCACACGGCGCGCCTCGTCGAAGTAGGTCTCGACCGACGGGCGGAACGCGGGAACCGCATCCGGCCACGTGTTCTCGGCGTAATCCGCCGCCGTCGCGGTCGTCCCCGGGTACTCGCGCCATGACGTGCCGACGTTGAACGCCTCGAAGAAGTCGTTCATCCGCGTCACCGGGTCGATGCCGAGGCTGTAGCTGAGCGACTCGCTCTTGGGTGGCGTGTACCCGCGATTCTCCGCCGCCGGGCGGACGTACCGCTTCTTGGCATCCAGGGAGAGCCCGAAGAAGCCGTCGAGCGCGTCTTCGAGGTCGGCGATCACGCGGTCCGGCACGCCGTGCCCGACGATCTGCATGAATCCGACGGTGCGGCAGGCATGGTCGACGGCCGCGACCACGGCCGCGCGGGCCGCTTCGGGGCCGCGGCCGACCCAGGCGGAGATGTCGATGGTGGGAACGTGGAACCGGTACATGTGGCATCCATCCTTCCGGGATGCCTCGACGCTACGGCCGCGATGTCACGTCGGCGTTTCGCCGGTGTCACGGGTCGAGCAGCCCTCCCACTCCCGCAGAAACGAGAAAGACCCCCGGGGATGAACCCGGGGGTCTTTCTCATCTGTGCGCGAGGGGGGACTTGAACCCCCACGCCCTATACGGGCACTAGCACCTCAAGCTAGCGCGTCTACCTATTCCGCCACCCGCGCATTGGGTGTTGGTCGCTTTCGCAACGAAGAACGACATTACCACGCCCGGGGCGCACCCCCGAACCGGGGTGACAGCCCGGGCGCGTCCCGCTGCGGCGTGGACGGGGAAGGGGGCGGCGTCCGGGTACCGTAGTGCGCATGTCCGAGCACGACGCCGACCCGCCCGAGGTCGCCCGCGTGGCCGCCGACCTCATCCGCTTCGACACGACGAACTTCGGAGGCGGCCGGTCCCGCGGCGAGCGCGAGGCCGCCGAGTATGCGGGGGCGTACCTCGAGGCCCTCGGCCTGGACGTCGACTACTACGAGCCGATCGACCGCCGCACCAACCTCTCGACGCGCATTCCGGGCCGCAACCCCGACAAGCCCGCGATCATCCTCCACGGCCATCTCGACGTCGTCCCCGCCGTCGCCGAGGACTGGAGCGTCGACCCGTTCGCGGGCGAGATCCGCGACGGCGTCCTGTGGGGCCGCGGCGCGGTCGACATGAAGGACATGGATGCCATGATCCTCACTGCCGCGGCTGACGTGCTGCGGTCGGGGGAGCAGCCGGAGCGCGACATCATCGTCACGTTCTTCGCCGACGAGGAGAACGGCGGGGTCGAGGGTTCGGCTCTCGTCGTCCGCGACCGCCCCGAATGGTTCGCCGGTGCGACGGAGGCGATCAGTGAGGTCGGGGGCTACTCGATCTCCGTGGACGACCGCCGCGCGTACCTGCTGCAGGTCGGCGAGAAAGCACTCCTCTGGATCAAGCTCGTGGCGCGGGGGCGCGCCGGCCACGGCAGCGCGTTGCACCCCGACAACGCGGTGACCGCGGTCGCGGAGGCCGTCGCGGCGCTCGGGCGCACGCAGTGGCCCGTCCGGCTGACCGACACCACGACGCAGCTCCTCGCGGGGTTGGCCGAGCTGACCGGAGTCGATGACGGCGACCCCGATGCCCTCGCGCAGCGCGCGGGCGCGGCATCCGGATTCCTGCGCTCGACGCTCCGCACGACGACCAACCCCACGGGCCTGACGGCGGGATACAAGCACAACGTCATCCCCGATCGCGCCGAGGCCCTCATCGACGTGCGGGTGCTGCCCGGCACCGAGGACGCGGCGCTCGCCGATATCCGTCGCATCGTCGGTCCGGGCATCGAGGTCGAGATCGTCCATCAGGACATCGGCCTCGAGGTGCCGTTCGCGGGCGACCTCGTGGATGCCATGGTCGGACAGCTCGCCCGCCACGACCCCGGGGTCCCGGTGATCCCGTACCTCATGGGCGGCGGCACCGACAACAAGGCCCTCGCCTCCCTCGGAATCTCCGGTTACGGGTTCGCGCCGTTGCGACTCCCGTCCGATCTCGACTTCACCGGGATGTTCCACGGTGTGGATGAGCGCGTCCCCGTCGACGCGCTCGAGTTCGGTCGTCGAGTTCTCGCCGACCTCATCCGGACGTACTGAAGGAACACATGCAGAACATCTTCGAGGTCATCATCCTCGGGCTCGTCCAGGGCCTGACCGAGTTCCTCCCCATCTCCTCCAGCGCGCATATCCGCATCGTGGGGGAGTTCCTCCCGTCGCAGACCGACCCGGGTGCGACGTTCACCGCGATCACGCAATTGGGCACCGAGCTGGCCGTCCTCCTCTACTTCCGTAAGAAGATCGGGCGGGTGATCTCCCGCTGGTTCGGATCGCTCACCGGTCGAGTGCCGCGCAACGACCCGGACGCCCGCATGGGATGGCTGATCATCATCGGCACGATCCCCATCGGCGTGGCGGGGTTCCTGCTGCAGAGCCTGATCCGCGACAACTTCCGGAGCCTGTGGATCACGGCGATCGTGCTGATCGTGTTCGGCATCCTCCTGGGGCTCGCCGATCACTACGGAAAACGCCGTCGCGACCTGGACGACCTGACCTACCCCCACGGCCTGGCCTATGGGTTCGCGCAGGCCCTCGCCCTCGTGCCGGGCGTGTCCCGCTCGGGTGCGACCACCACCCTGGGTCGCGCGCTGGGGTACAAGCGCACCGCCGTCGCCGAATACTCGTTCCTGCTCGCCGTCCCCGCGGTGTTCGTCAGCGGGCTCTACGAGCTGTACAAGAGCTTCGACGAGGGCACCGGGCCGTACAACCTCGCCGAGACGGGGCTGGCGACGGTCATCGCGTTCGTCGTCGGCTTCCTCGTCATCGCGTTCCTCATGCAGTACCTCAAGAAGGGCAGCTTCCTGCCGTTCGTGATCTACCGCATCGTCCTCGGAATCGTCGTGATCGTCCTGCTCCTGACCGGAGTGGTCCCGGCCGAATCGACCATCATCTCCGGCTGATCGCCACACGCGAGAACGGCGCCGCCCCCTCGGGGACGGCGCCGTTCTCGCACTCAGCGGCGCGGCGGGTCGTCGCGGCCCGGTTTCGTCGGGCCGTCACCGCCGCGGCGCAGGTATCGCTCGAACTCCTGCGCGATGGCATCCCCGGACGCCTCGGGCGAATCCCACGTGTCGCGGGTCTGCTCGAGCTGGTGGATGTAATCGCGCATCTCGTCGTCGTCGGCGGCGGCCGCGTCGATGGAGGCCTCCCACGCGATCGCCTCGGCGGCGAGCTCGCCCCGCGGCACCGGGATGCCGGAGACGGTCTCGAGACGGTCGAGGAGCGCCAGGGTGGCCTTGGGGGACGGCGTGTGGCCCGCCACGTAGTGCGGGACGCTGGCCCAGAGGCTCGCGGTGGGGATGCCGGCGCGTTCGGCCGCATCGCCGAGCGCGCTCAGGATGCCGACCGGTCCCTCGTACAGGCTCCGCTCGAGCCCGAGGGACTGGCGCACCGCGTCGTTGTCGCTGCCCGCGAAGACCGAGATCGGCCGGGTGTGCGGGACGTCGGACATCATGGAGCCCAGCGCGACGAAGCCCGAGACGTCCTCGCGCAGGGCGACGTCGATGAACTCCGCGGCGAAGGCCTGCCAGGCGCGGGCGGGTTCGACCCCCACGAGCAGCCAGATCTCGGGTTCGTCGGTGCGCCCGGCCGGGCGCAGGAGGGTGGCCTCGGGCCAGGTGAGCGTGCGGCGGCCTTCCGCGTCGAGTCCGACCTGCGGGCGCGTGTACTGGTAGTCAAAGTACAGCTCCGGATCGACCGAGTGCACGACCTCGTAGTCGCCGCCGGTGCGCAGCATCGACGCCGCGGCCGAGGCCGCCTCTCCGGCGTCGTTCCACCCGTCGAAAGCGGCGACGATGATCCGGCGACCCAGTGCGTCCACGCAACCTCCTCTGCCCCTGCGGGGCTGGATATCCAGGATAGGCGCATGCGCCCGGGCGGAGCGCGAGGCCACCGCCGGGGCGCTCGATACGATGGAACGATGACTTCCCCCGCCCCCGCCGCCGTCCTGTGGGACATGGACGGCACCCTGGTCGACACCGAACCCTTCTGGATGGCGGCGGAGACCCCCCTCGTGGAGCGGTTCGGCGGCACGTGGTCGCACGCGCAGGCGCTGGGGATGGTCGGGCTCGCGCTGGAGGACTCCGCCCGCCTGCTGCAGAACGCCGGCGTTCCGTGGGGAGTGGACGAGATCATCGCCCACCTGACCGACGAGGTGCTGCGGCAGCTCGCCGTCGAGGGGGTGCCGTTCCGGCCCGGCGCGCGCGAACTGCTCGCCGACCTGCGCCGCTCCGGTGTGAAGACCGCCCTCGTGACGATGTCGATGCGGCGCATGGCGCTGTCGGTCGTCGAGCTCATCGACTTCCCCGCGTTCGACGTGGTCGTCGCCGGTGACGACGTCACCCGGCCCAAGCCCCACCCCGATCCGTACCTCCAGGCGGCCGACGCCCTCGGGGTCTCGATCGTCGACACCGTCGCGATCGAGGATTCGCCCAACGGCCTGCGCTCGGCGATCGCCAGCGGCGCGGTCACTCTCGGCGTGCCCCTCCTGGTGTCGCTGGACGGCGTGGGCGCCCACGATCTCTGGCCGACTCTGGAAGGCCGCGGCGCCGCGGACCTCGCGGCCCTCCACCTCACCCACGCAGCAGCGACGAACCCGCAGGAGACCCGATGAGCGAGACCCCGCACCTGAGCGGACCCTTCCGGGTCGGTGACCGTGTGCAGCTGACCGGACCCAAGGCGCGGATGCACACCATCACGCTCCGTGAGAACGGCGAGCTGCACACGCACAACGGCGTGCTCAAGCACGAGCTCCTGGTTGGCCAGCCCGACGGCAGCGTCGTCACCAACAGCTCCGGCCACGACTACCTGGCGCTCCGCCCGCTCCTGCGCGACTTCGTGATGTCGATGCCGCGGGGAGCGGCGATCGTCTACCCGAAGGATGCGGCGCAGATCCTCTCGCAGGCCGACATCTTCCCGGGCGCCACCGTCGTCGAGGCCGGCGTCGGGTCGGGCGCCCTGTCGCTGTGGCTCCTGCGCGCGATCGGACCGAGCGGCCGCCTGGTGTCGTTCGAGCGCCGCGAGGAGTTCGCCGACGTCGCGCGCGCCAACGTCGAGACCTTCCTCGGCGCGACCCCGTCGACGTGGGAGGTCGTCGTGGGCGACCTCGTCGAGAACCTTCCGGATGCCGTCGCCCCGGCATCCGTCGATCGCGTCGTGCTCGACATGCTCGCGCCGTGGGAGTGCATCGACGCCGCGGCCGACGCACTCACCCCGGGTGGTGTCGTGCTCTGCTACGTCGCCACCGCCACCCAGCTGAGCCGCGTCGCGGAGTACATCCGCGCGACGGGGCTCTTCACCGACCCGGATGCCTCCGAGACCATGGTCCGCGGCTGGCACGTCGAGGGGCTCGCGGTGCGTCCGGACCACCGGATGGTCGCGCACACGGGCTTCCTGCTCACGGCAAGACGTCTGGCCCCCGGGGCGGTCCCGCCCGAGGTCAAGCGTCGCGCGTCGAAGTCGAGCTACGGCGACGAAGACGTCGAGCTGTGGACCCCCGGCGCCGTCGGGGACCGCGAGATCACCGACAAGAACCTCCGCAAGCGCGTCCGCGAGGCGCAGAAGGCCGCCGACGGTGTGCGTCGACGCGAGGGCGACCCCGCGGGTGCGACGGAGACACCCGACGCGACCGCCTAAACTGATCCGGTGCGCAGACTCCCCGCCCTCGTCGCCGTGACCGCCCTGGCCGGAATCGGCCTCGTCGGATGCTCGGCATCCCCCTCCGCGTCGTGCTCCGACCCCACCGACAGCGCGATCGGGGCCGCGGTCCAGGCCGAGGGCGATTTCGGGACGGCGCCCACGATCACGGTGCGTTCGCCGTTCCTGCCCGAGCAGTCCGGCACGCAGACCCTCATCCAGGGCGACGGCGAGCGGATCACCGCCGACAACCAGCTCGCGCTGGTCGATGTGACGGTGTTCGACGCCACGACGGGCGACAAGCTCGTCGCCACCGGATACAAGTCGGACATCGCCGCGGCGACCCCGCTGCCCAAGCTCGCGCAGTCGATCCCGGCCATCGCGCCGCTCCTGCACTGCGTGTCGGAGGGATCGCGTGTCGCGGTGGCCATCCCCGGCTCCGATCTCGGTGCGCAGGGCGCGCAGGCCCTCGGCGTGAACGAGGGCGATGGCGCGGTCTTCGTCTTCGACGTCCGGAAGGTGTTCCTGCCGGCGGCCGACGGTGCCGACCAGTTCAACGCCGATTCCGGAATGCCGTCCGTCACGCGCGCGCCCGACGGTCAGCCGGGCGTCGTCATCCCCGCCGGCAACGCTCCCACCGAGGCGCGGTCGCAGACCATCAAGAAGGGAACGGGCGAAGAGGTCACCGCCGACTCGTCGGTCGTGATCCACCTCCAGGGGATCGCCTGGGGCGCCTCGACCACTTTCGCGTCCACCTGGGACAACGGCGCACCCGGGCAGGCCACCGTGTCGAAGCTGCCGCCGGCGCTCGCCTCGGCCCTCGAGGGGCAGACCGTCGGCTCGCAGGTCCTCGTCGTCGTCCCCGCCGACCAGACGCAGCCCGACCAGCAGGCGCTGAAGGCGCCCGCGGACAAGGCCCTCGTGTACGTGGTCGACATCCTCGGCGTCGTCGGCTGACCGACCACCGCGCCTAGGATGGGCGGGTGTCCGCCACCTCGTCCCGACCCGCTCCGGAGGAGCGCCTGGTCAACCTCGTCGTCGCCCTCATGGCGACCGAGCAGGGGCTGACGAAGGACACGATCCTGTCGTCGGTCGCGGGCTACCGCGAGCAGTGGGAGGCCGGGGCGTCGAAGGACGCGCTCGAGAAGATGTTCGAGCGCGACAAAGAGAACCTGCGCGGGCTCGGCGTTCCCATCGAGACCATCGGCGACCGTGCCGACCCCGAAGACCTGCGCGAGGCGCGCTATCGCGTGCCGACCGCCGAATACGCCCTCCCCGACGACATCTCCTTCAGCCCTGCCGAGGTCGCGCTGTTGAACATCGCCGGCAGCGTGTGGGGGAGCGAATCGCTCTCCCTCGACGCGCGCAGTGGACTGCGCAAGATCCGCGCGCTCGGCATCCCCGTCGATGAGCCGATCATCGGCTACGCGCCGCGCATCCGGGCGCGGGATGCCGCGTTCCCCGCGCTGCAGCGCGCGATCGAGCAATGCCGCGTGGTCACGTTCAGCTACCTGCGTCCCGGTGACGCGCGGTCGCGCGAGCGTCGCATCCGTCCACTGGCGCTCCTGGAGTACGAAGCCCGGTGGCACGTGTTCGGCTTCGATCTGACGATGGATGCCGAGCGCACGTTCCTGCTCTCGCGCATCGTCGGGGACGTCGCGGTGACCCGGGAGCGTTTCGACGAGGCGTTGCGGGTGGGAGCGGGGGAGCGGGCGCTCGCGGGGCTCGAGGCGGTCGCGCGGCGGCAGCGGGCGCTGCTGGAGGTCCATCCCGGGACGGAGGCCGCGCTGCGGTTGTCGCGTCGGGCGGAGTCCGCCCCCCAGGGCATCATCGTCCCGTACGTCGACCTGCACGTGTTCGCCGACGAGCTCGCGTCCTACGGGCCCGAGGTGCGGGTCGTCGCGCCGGACGACCTCCGCGACCAGGTGATCCGCCGCCTCAGCGCGACGCTCGCGTTGCACGGGGGTGCCGCATGAGTTCCGACCGCGCGCTCCCGGCCCTCGACCGAGCGGCCCTCCTGCTCCAACTCGTGCCCTACATCATCGGCAAGGGCGAGGTGTCCATCGCCGAGGCCGCGGCCGATTTCGACGTCACCGCCGACCAGATGCGGGCGATGGTCGAGAGACTGACCGTCATCGGACTGCCCGGCGAGGGCGGCTACTGGCAGCTCCCGAACGAACTGTTCGACATCGACTGGGATCTCCTCGACCGGGACGACGTCATCTCGATCACGAACACCGTCGGTCTCGAGCGGTCGCCGCGCCTCACCGCCCGCGAGGCGGCCGCGTTGCTCGCCGGGCTCCAGCTGACCCGCACCCTCCCGGGCGTCGGCGACAGCGCGCTCTTCACGGGCCTGCTCGCCAAGCTGCGGCGCGGGGCCTCGTCGACTCCGCCCGCCGTGATCGTCGCGCCGGGACCGGTCGACGGCGTCCGCGACGTGGTCGACCGTGCGCTCCGGCGGGGAGTGGCGGTCTCGTTCACCTACCGCGCTCCGGGCGCGGAACCCACGATCCGCACCGTCGACCCGATCAAGGTGCACATCGCCGGCGGGCAGTGGTATCTGCAGGGGTGGTGCCACACGCGCGAGGCGGTGCGGACCTTCCATCTCGAACGCGTCGGCGATCCCGAGCTCACCGACATCCCGGCCGTCCATGGCGCCGACCCCGTGCCCGAGCTCTTCGCCCCCTCCGACGACGAGGTGGTCGCCCGCTTCCGGTTCCCCCGCGCGGTGGCGCCGCTGCTGTCGGACTACCTCGAGCGCGCCACGATCGAGGGCGAGGGCGAGGTGGCCGTCGCCTCTCTCCGTCTCGCCGACGAGCAGAGCCTGAAGCGCCTGGCCGCCCGCCGCGGCGGCGAGGTCGAGCTGCTCGAACCGACCGGTGCGCGCACCGCGGCGGCGGCGTGGGCGGCCGCGGGTCTCGCGCAGTACCGCGGCGACGTCTCGCCCGAGGGGTGAACGCGGAGCGTTCTCCGACCGCCGTCGAAGCGCACGGGCTACACTGGAGGACACGCCCGAACGAGACTGAGGAGTCCTCATGCTAGGCAATCTGAACGGATGGCACCTGCTGATCGTTCTCGCGGTCATCCTGCTGCTGTTCGGTGCCGCGAAGCTCCCCGCCCTGGCCAAGAGCATGGGGCAGTCCGCGCGCGTCTTCCGGAGCGAGATGAAGGAGATGAAGCGCGACGACGAGGTCGCCGCACCGTCTCCCGAGGCTCCCCGCGCCACCGAGGCCGGAACCGCTTCGTCTGTGACGCCCGAGAAGCGGGCGTCGAACGACACCTCCGCGTAGCGCGTGGCCACGGCAGGGCCGCCGCGGATCGACGTGCCGGAAGGACCGCGGCGCGACAAGCGCATGTCGATCGGCGCTCACCTCGTCGAACTTCGCAAGCGGCTGGTGATCGCCGCGCTCGGCCTGGTCGTCGGCATGGTGATCGCGTTCATCATCACCGATCCGGTGATCCAGTTGATCACCGAGCCCATCCGTGTGATCAACGAGCAGCGCGGCGACGCGCAATCGATGCTGAACTTCCCGACGGTGACGTCGGCGTTCGATCTCCGCATCCGGATCGCTTTCACGATCGGCATCTTCCTCTCCGCCCCGGTGTGGATCTGGCAGATCTGGGCGTTCGTCGTGCCGGGTCTCACGCGCAAAGAGATCCGGTACACGGCGAGTTTCGTCGGCGCGGCCATCCCGCTGTTCTTCATCGGCTGCTGGGTCGGACTCCTGATCGTTCCGCACGTGATCGAGCTGATGGCGGGCTTCACCCCCGACGGGGCGGCGAACCTGTTCAGCGCGACCGAGTACTACGACTTCGTCTTCAAGCTCATGCTCGTCATCGGGGTCGCATTCGTGCTGCCGGTGTTCCTGGTCGCGCTCAACGTCGCGGGGGTCCTGACCGGCAAGGCGATCCTCAAGGGGTGGCGCGTCGCCATCATCGTCGCCACCGTGTTCGCCGCCCTGGCGACGCCGGCCGCCGACGTGATCAGCATGGTGATGCTCGCCGGCATCCTCGTCGTGCTCTTCTTCGCCGCCGCGGGAGTATCCCTGCTCTTCGACCGCCGCAAGGCCAAGCGCCTCGACGCGATGGGTCTGCCAAAATCGATCGTGTGAGCGGACTCAGCGCGGCAGATCGATTCGCGCGGGCCTCGGCCCGTGCCCGGCACCCCCTGACCGCCGATTTCGCGGAGTCCCAGCGATTCGACCTGGACGCGTTCCAGATCGCCGGATGCCAGGCCCTCGAGGACGGCAGGAGCGTTCTGGTGGCAGCCCCCACCGGAGCCGGGAAGACGATCGTGGGGGAGTTCGCCATTCATCTGGCGATGCTCGAGCCGGGTGACAAGGCGTTCTACACGACGCCGATCAAGGCGCTGTCGAACCAGAAGTTCCGCGAGCTTCAAGAGGTGTACGGCGAGGACGAGGTGGGGCTGCTCACCGGCGACACCAACATCAACGCGTCGGCGCGCGTCGTGGTGATGACCACCGAGGTGCTGCGGAACATGCTCTACGCCGATTCCCCGGCGCTGCGCGGGCTCCGGTTCGTGGTGATGGACGAGGTGCACTATCTCGCCGACCGTTTCCGCGGCGCGGTGTGGGAGGAGGTCATCATCCACCTTCCCCGCTCGGTCCGACTGGTGTCGCTGTCGGCAACGGTCTCCAACGCCGAGGAGTTCGGTGACTGGCTCGACACCGTCCGCGGTGACACCGAGGTCATCGTGTCCGAGACGCGCCCCGTGCCGCTCGAGCAGCACGTCCTCGTCCGCGGAGATCTGCTTCCGCTCTTCGACGACCGCGCGGGAGTCGCCACCGCGCAGGTGAACCAGGAGCTGCTGCGGATCCGCGGGGGTCACGCCGCGACGTTCGAGAGCAACCGGCGCGCGCAGGAGTACCGCTCGGCCCGTCACGCGGGCGGGAAGCGTCAGCCGCGGGGAGGGCAGCGACCGTTGCGCGCGGCGCACGCCCCGCGCATCGAACGGATCGATCGCCCGCAGGTCGTCGACCTGTTGCGGCGGAACCACCTGCTCCCCGCGATCTTCTTCATCTTCAGTCGTGCCGGCTGCGACGCCGCCGTGCAGCAGCTGCGACGGGCCGACGTGCGGCTCACTTCGCCGGAGGAGCGCGCCGAGATCCGTCGGGTCGTGGAGGAGCTCACGTTCGCGCTCAAGGACGAAGACCTGGCGGTCCTGCACTTCTGGGAGTGGCGCGAGAACCTCGAGCGGGGCATCGCCGCCCACCATGCCGGCCTCCTCCCGGCGTTCAAGGAGGTCGTCGAGGAGCTTTTCCGTCGCAAGCTCGTCAAGGTGGTCTTCGCGACGGAGACCCTCGCGCTGGGCATCAACATGCCCGCCCGCACCGTGGTGCTGGAGAAGCTCGAGAAGTTCAACGGCGAGGCGAGGGTCGCCATCACCTCGGGGGAGTACACGCAGCTCACCGGCCGGGCAGGTCGTCGAGGCATCGACGTCGAGGGTCACGCGGTCGTGCAGTGGACCGAGGGGCTCGAACCGCAGTCCGTCGCCGCGCTCGCGTCGCGCCGCACCTATCCGCTGAATTCCAGCTTCCGGCCGACGTACAACATGGCGGTCAACCTCATCGACCGGTTCGGTCGCGCCCGTGCCCGCGAGATCCTCGAGTCGTCTTTCGCGCAGTTCCAGGCCGACCGCTCGGTCGTCGGCCTCGCTCGTCAGGTGAAGGAGGCGGAGGAGTCGCTCTCGGGGTACGAGACCGCGATGACGTGCGATCGCGGCGACTTCCGTGAGTACTCCACGATCCGCCGCGAGCTCTCCGACCTCGAGAAGATCAACCGGCGCGACGCGACGGCTCCGCGTCGCCTGCGCGACGAGCGGCAGCAGCAGATCCAGTCGTTGCGGCGCCGCATGCAGAGGCATCCGTGTCACTCCTGCCCCGATCGCGAGGCTCACGCCCGCTGGGCCGAGCGGTACTGGAAGCTCAAGCGTTCCACCGACAAGACGCGGCAGCAGATCGACCAGCGCACCGGCACGGTGGCGCGGGTGTTCGACCGCGTGGTCGACGTCCTGGCCGCCCTGGAGTACGTCGAGGTCGACGCCGACGGGGCCACGACGCTCACGCCCGCCGGACGCACCATGCGCCGCATCTACGGCGAGCGCGATCTGCTCGTGGCCGAGTCGCTCCGCCAGGGGCTGTGGAGCGCCCTCGACGCACCGTCGCTCGCCGCCCTCGCGTGCTGCCTCGTCTACGAACCGCGTCGCGACGAGGCGGGTCCGGGGGAGCGGGGCCTGCCGCGCGGACCCTTCCGTGCGGCCCTGGATGCCACGCAGACGCTGTGGCAGGAACTCGACGACCTCGAACGCGACCATCGTCTCCCGGGGTCGGAGACGCCCGCGTCGGGCCTCGCTCCGGCCATGCACGGCTGGGCCCGCGGGTTGCCGTTGGACAGCGTGCTGACGCTCGCCGACATGGCGGCCGGAGACTTCGTGCGGTGGGCGAAGCAGACCATCGATCTGCTCGACCAGATCTCGCTCGTCGCCGAGCCGAAGCTCGCGAAGACGGCCCGGACGGCGCTGGATTCGGTGCGGCGCGGAATCGTCGCCTACACCTCGGCGTAGCGGCATCCCTCGACGGCGGGCGTCGCCCGACCGCGGCGATGTCACCGGCCCCGCCGCTTAGGCTGGACGGGTGCCCCTCGCCGACGTGCCGCGACCGATCCTCCGCCTCGCCTTCGCCGCGCCGCTCTCGACGGCCGCGGGCCTGCTCCTGGTCGCCGCGTTCCCCGCCCCGGCTCTCTGGCCGGTGGCGTTCCCGGCGGTGGCGATGGCGCTGATCGCCCTCGCCGGTCGACGCGTGTGGTCGGCCGCGCTCGTGGGCTTCCTCTTCGGCGCCGCGTTCTTCTCGGTCAACCTCCTTTTCACCGCGCGGTATCTCGGTCCGATCCCGTGGATCGCCCTGTCGGTGCTCGAGTCGTTGCTGACGGCCGCGTTCGCCGTCCCGATCGCGCTGGCGTACCGATGGATGCCGCGGATCGCGCCGGGGCCGTGGGGGCGCCTCGTGCTGCTGCCGACGCTGGTGGCGGCCCTGTGGACCCTCCGGGAGCAGGTCGTCGGCTCGTGGCCGTACGGCGGTTTCCCGTGGGGGCGCATCGGGGTGTCGCAGGTCAACGGGCCGTTCGCGGAGGTCGCGTCGTGGGTCGGGATGTCGGGGCTCAGTTTCCTCGTCGTCCTGTTCTGCGCGATGGCCGTCGAGTACGTCCGAGTCGCCCGGTTCCGCCGCCTGCTCACCGCTGTGCCCGCGGCACTCGTGCTCGTAATCCTCGTGGCGCTGCCGCAGTTCCCGACCACCGCGGTGGGTTCGATGCGCGTCGGCGCGGTCCAGGGCAACGGCCCGGCGGGCTACTTCGACCAGCGCGCGCGCAACGCGGTGCTGAACGCGCAGCTGGCGGCATCCGCCCCGCTCTTCGGCCAGGACATGGACGTGCTGCTGTGGCCGGAGGGCGGCGTCGATTCGGATCCGACCCGCAACCAGGCCACCGCGGCCGTTCTCGGCGAGCTGTCCCGACGCGTCGACGCGCCGCTCCTGGTCTCGGCGGTGACCGAGCGCGGGCCGCGCCTGTACAACTCGGCCCTGTTGTGGACCGCGGACGGCGGGCCGCAGCAGACCTACGACAAGCGCAACCCGGTGCCCTTCGGCGAGTACGTGCCCGACCGGTCCTTCTGGGAGCCGTTCGCCCCCGACCTGATCGGACTCATCGGCCGCGAGTACACCCCGGGCACGGCCAGTCCCGTGTTCGATGTGAACGGGGTGGGCGTGGGGCTCGCGATCTGCTTCGACGTCATCTACGACGACGTGGTGTGGGACGGTGCCGATCAGGGGGCCGAGGTGTTCATGTTCCAGACCAACAACGCCGACTTCCGCGGGACCGACGAGAACCTGCAGCAACTCGCGTTCGCGCGTATGCGCGCCATCGAGACGGGGCGCTCGGTCGTGAACCTGTCGACCGTGGGCACGAGTCAGGTCATCGCGCCCGACGGGGCGACCCTCGACCAGCTGCCCGTCGACACGGCCGGACACATGCTGACCGACGTGCCGCTGCGGACGGGCCTCACCCCCGCCGTGGTCATCGGCCCGGCGATCAAGATCGTCCTGGGGTGGGGGAGTCTCGTGGCCCTCATCGCCGCGGGTGTCGGCGTGCTGGTGCGCGGGCGCACGAACAAGACGCCGGCTCCCGAGGGAACCGGCGTCTGAATCCGTGATCCGCGTTACGCGCTGATCTTCTGATCTCCGCCGCGGCGGGCCCGCAGGAACGCGAGGCGCTCTTCCAGAAGCTCTTCGAGCTCGGGGATCGTGCGACGCTCCAGGAGCATGTCCCAGTGCGTGCGGGGCGCCTTGTCGTCGCTGTGGTCGACGGTGGCGGTTCCGTCACCGATGCGCAGCAGCGCCTCGGCGCCGCACGTGCGGCACTCCCACGCCGGGGGAACCTCGGCATCGGCGGCGAAGGTGAGCACCGTCTCGCGCCCGCAGGTGCTGCAGGCGTAGGTGTGCTGGGCTCGGTCGTGGAAAACGACCCCGTCTTCGCTCTGAAGGCTCTGTGCGCCGAGTCGGATGCCTCGAAGACTGCGATCTGCCATTGTGTGGTCCTCTCGTCGGTCCCCATGTATAACGGCCGCACCTGTGCGCTTTATTCGAACGGGGGGCTGCGCGACGAGATTCACAGAGGATGCTCAGGCCATCATGTGTTCAGCGCTCGTTCACCACGGCGAGCGCGAGGTCCGCGCGGTCGGTGACGAGCCCGTCGACACCCAGATCGAGCAATCGCTGCATGTCTTCCGGGTCGTTCACCGTCCAGACGTGAACCTCCACGCCGGCCGCGTGCGCGGCGCCGACGAGCCCGCGGGTGACGACGCGCACGGGGCCCTGGCGCTCGGGGATCTGGAGCGCGTCGAGATCCGTGAGCAGACGCCGCACCGTCCCGCGGAGCCCGAGTCTCTGGGCGGCCACAAGTCGCGCGACGGTCGATGAGCCGGGAGACGTCGCGGGCCGGAGGGCGGCGCCCGCCGTCCGGGCGGCAGCGAGCGCCCCGCGCCGTCGGTCGTCGGAGAAGCTCGTCACGAGCACGCGCTCGGCGTGCGGGGCGATCAGGCGTCCGACCGGTTCGGCGGCGGCCTCCGCCTTGACGTCGAGATTGAACCGCACGTCGGGGAACGCCTCGAGGGCCTGCGGCAGGGTCACGAGGCCTCCGCGGCCGGCCATGAGCTCTTCGAGTTCGGGGAGACGGACGTCGGCGATCTTGCGCGGGTCTCCCGTGACGCGGCTCAGATCGTCGTCGTGGAAGAGGATGACGACGCCGTCGGCGGTGAGGTGACAGTCGGACTCCACGTACGCGACGCCCGCGGCGTGCGCTGCGGCGACGGCGGCGAAGGAGTTCTCGACGACCCCGTGGGCTGCGTCGTCCGCGGTCACGAGTCCGCGGTGTGCGAGCACGCGCGGCGGCGCGGGGGAGAGGTACGGGTGGCGCGTCATGACTCGGCGGGGGCGGCGGCGCCGCGCTCGTCGGTCACCACGGACGGGGCGGTCGGAGTCGTCGCGGCCGCCCCCGCTTCCGCGTCCCCGGCCGCGCGCGGTCCGAACGCGCCCGAGATTCCCTTCAACGCCTCGGTGAACTCGCTCGGGATGATCCACAGTTTGCTGGAGGCGCTGTCGCTGATCTTCGGCAGCGTCTGGAGGTACTGGTACGCCAGAAGCTTGTCGTCGGGTCGACCTTCGTGGATCGCCGAGAACACGGCGTGGATGGCCCGGGCCTCGCCCTCGGCGCGGAGGACGGCGGCCTGCTTGTCGCCCTCGGCCTGGAGGATGGACGCCTGTCGGCGCCCCTCCGCCTCGAGGATCTGGGACTGCTTCGACCCTTCGGCGGTGAGGATGGCGGCGCGGCGGTCGCGCTCCGCGCGCATCTGCTTCTCCATCGAGTCCTGGATGGAGACGGGCGGGTCGATGGCTTTGAGCTCGACGCGGCCTACCCGGATGCCCCACTTGCCGGTGGCTTCGTCGAGCACCACCCTCAACTGCCCGTTGATGTTGTCGCGGCTGGTCAGCGCCTCTTCGAGGTTCAGGCCGCCCACGACGTTGCGCAGGGTCGTGGTCGTGAGCTGTTCGACGGCACCCAGGTAGTTGGCGATCTCGTACGTCGCCGCGCGGGCGTCGGTGACCTGGAAGTAGACGACCGTGTCGATCGAGACCACGAGGTTGTCCTCGGTGATCACGGGTTGGGGAGGGAACGACACGACCTGCTCGCGCATGTCGATGAGCGGTCGCACGCGATCGACGAAGGGCACCACGATGTTGAGACCCGGCAGAAGCGTCTTGTGGTAGCGACCGAGGCGCTCGACCACGCCCGCGCGGGCCTGCGGGATGATGCGGATCGCCCGGAAGACCGTGACGATCGCCAGGATCGCGACGGCGATCGCGAGAGCCCAGCCGATGGCGGCGGGGATCAGATTCTCGGCGTTCATGGTGTGTTCTCCTGCCCTCGGGCACGGACGACGGCGGTGGCGCCGTCGATGCGGGCGACCTCGACGCGCGCGCCGGGGTCGAGGTGCGCGTCGCCGTCGCTGCGCGCGGTCCAGACGTCGCCGTTGGCGAGCTTCACTTGCCCGGCGACCCGTGAGACGGTGATCAGCACTTCGCCCTCGAGACCCAGGAGCGCCTCGACGTTCGAGGGGCGGGTGTCCGCGGATCGCTGCAGCCGATGGAGCATCCGCGGCCGCAGGAACACCACGAGAGCGATGGCCGCCATCGCGGCGATGATCACCTGCAACCACAGCGGTGCGCCCCCGAGATCGGCGACGAGTCCGACGATGCCGCCGAGGGCCAGCATGAGGAAGGTCAGCTCGACCGTGAGCATCTCGATGACGAGGAAGACCAGGATCAGCACGAGCCAGAGGATCCAGGCGAACGTGTCGATGGTGGAGAGAACGTCCATATCGCACCTCCTGTGCCCGAACGTAGCACGCGCCTCCCACGTCGAGGCCGGATGCCGCGGACCGTTCGGACGGCGTCCTCCTCGGGCTGCCGGCATCCCGGTCGGTAGGCTGGACTCTTGTCGTGTCCGCCGACGTCGTGGTGGGCGGCATCCGATCCCGAACCATCAGGAGTTCCCGTGTCCCAGACCCTCCCGTCCGGCTCCCTGAGCGGCAAGACCGCGCTCGTCACCGGCTCGTCGCGCGGCATCGGCGCCGACACGGTCCGCTACTTCGCCGAGGCCGGCGCGAACGTCGTCATCAACTTCCGCAACAAGGCCCCCCGCGCGGAGAAGCTCGCGGCGCAGCTGCGCGAGCTGGGCGTCGAGGCCCTCGTCGTCGGCGCCGACCTCACCGACCCGGCGTCGGTGCAGGCGATGTTCGACGAGGTGGAGCGCACGTTCGGCGGTCTCGACGTGCTGGTGCTCAACGCCTCGGGCGGCATGGAGTCGGGAATGGCCGAGGACTACGCGCTGAAGCTCAACCGCGACGCGCAGGTCAACGTGCTCGAGTCGGCACTGCCGATCCTGCGCGAGGGCGCCCGCGTCGTGTTCGTCACGAGCCACCAGGCCCACTTCATCCGCACGACGCCGACGATGCCCGAGTACGAGCCCGTCGCACTGTCCAAGCGCGCCGGCGAGGACGCCCTGCGCGAGCGCATCCCCGCCCTCGAGGAGCGCGGCATCGGCTTCACCGTCGTGTCCGGCGACATGATCGAGGGCACCATCACGGCGACGCTGCTCGAGCGCGCCAACCCCGGCGCCATCGCCGCGCGGCGCGAAGACGCCGGGAAGCTCTACAACGTCGCCGAGTTCGCCGCGGAGGTCGCCCGCGCGGCGCTCGACCCGGTGCCCGCCGATCACACGCGCCTCGTCGGGGACACGGACTCGTTCGGGGGCGAGTGAGCATGCGCGCCCACGACATCGAGACCCTCGTGTCGGTCGGGCGCCCCGCGCTCTCGTCCGACGGCGCGTTCAGCGTCTACGCGACGTCCCGCCCCGACCTGGGGGCGGACCGCGCGGTGGGCCAGCTGTGGCGGATCGACCTCCCGGGCGGGGCGCCGCGTCGCCTCACCCGCGGTGTCGCCGACCGCGCCCCGCGGCTGTCGCCCGACGATTCCACGCTCGCCTTCCTGCGTTCCGATGCGCGGGGACGCGCGCAGGTCTTCGTCGTCCCGGCCGCGGGCGGAGAGCCCGTGCAGGTCACCGACCAGGCCGGGGGAGTGACCGATCTGTCCTGGTCGCCCGACGGCACACGGCTGGCGTTCACCGCCCGGATCGTCGAGCCCGGTCGCTACGGCACGGTGGAGGGTCGGGATGCCGGTGCCGAGCCGCCGCGCCGGATCACCGGCATCCGGTGGCACGCGAACGGCCACGGCTACCTGGATCGGCCCGCTCATCTGTTCGTCGTGGACGCACCGGCCGCGGACGCCGAGCCGTTCTATGAGCCCGCGCCCGATGTCGTCACCGCCGAGAAGCGGATCGTCGCGTCCGCGCCGCGCCAGCTCACGGACGGCGCGACGAGCTGGTCGGGCGTGGCCTGGACGGCGGACGGGCGGGAGCTCCTGAGCGTGCCCGACGTGATCGAGGACCGCGTCGCCGACCTGCGGTCGCGGGTCGTCGCGGTGTCGGTCGACGGGGGAGCCGAGCACGAGCTGTTGGGAACCGCGGCGCACCTCTCGATCGACGAGGTCGCGGTCGCCCCCGACGGCGCGATCTTCCTGCGCGGCAACGACGTGGGCGAGTCCGGCGTCGATTTCGTGGCACCGGGCACGGCCGTGTGGCTGCTCGAGGCCGACGGTCCACGTCCGCTCACCGACCCCGAGACGATCGACCTCGGCGAGGTCGGCTCCCACCTGTCGTTCCCGGGCGACGACGTGCTCGTGCAGGACCGCACGCGCGGCCGTCTGCGTCTGCTGCGCGTCACGCGCGGCGGGGAGATCACCGAGCTCCTCGGCGGTGATGTGGAGGTCAGCGGACACGCGGCCGGCGGCGGGCGGATCGTCGCCGCCGTCGCTGCTCCGGAATCGTTCGGCGAGCTCGTCCTCGTCGACGACGACGCGCGGCACACTCTCACCGACCACGGTGCGGCGGCGCGCGAGCGCGGCGTCGTGGTCCCGGAAGAGCGCGAGATCGCCGGTCGCGACGGGTACCCGGTCCACGGCTGGGTCGCCGTCCCCGAGGGCGAGGGACCGTTCCCGGTGATCCTGCAGATCCACGGCGGACCGTACGCGTCGTACGGCGTGCACCTCTTCGACGAGACGCAGGTGCTCGTGGATGCCGGCTACGCCGTCGTCTACAGCAACCCGCGGGGGAGTGCCGGATACGGCCGCGCGCACGGCCGCTCGATCCGTCAGGCGATGGGCACGCTCGACTACTTCGACGTCATCGACTTCTTCGACGGCGTCGTCGCCTCCGATCCGCGCCTCGACGCCGAGCGCGTCGGCATCCAGGGCGGGTCATACGGCGGATACATGACGGCGTGGATCATCGCGCACGACCACCGGTTCGCCGGCGCGATCGTCGAGCGCGGGTTCCTCGATCCCACGGCGTTCCCGGGGTCGAGCGACATCGGCTCGTTCTTCGGGCAGGAGTACGTGGGCACGGATCCCGCGCGGATCGCCGCGCAGAGCCCGATGGCGCGGGTCGACGACGTGCGCACGCCCACCCTCGTGCTGCACTCGGAGCTCGACTACCGCTGCCCGCTGGAACAGGCGACGCGCTACTACGCGGCGCTGAAGCGCAACGGGGTCGAGGCCGAGATGCTCGTCTTCCCCGGCGAGGACCACGAACTCACCCGCGCGGGCCGTCCACGTCACCGCGTGCAGCGGTTCGACGCGGTCCTCGACTGGTGGGCGCGACACCTTCCCGTCGCCTGACGGACGCGAGAAGGGGCCGGGATGCCATGGCTTCCCGGCCCCTTCGTCGTTCGATGTCTCAGGCGGTCTTGCCGAACTGGATCGCCCGGACGATCTGGAACACGCCCAGGACGATGAGCGAGGCGCCGATGAGGATGAACAGCGTGACCGCACCGAGCAGCGGCGAGAACAGCAGTACGACGCCGGCGAGGATGCTGATGATCGCGAAGAAGATCGTCCATCCGCGTCCCGAGCCGTGGCTGAGGGTCGTGAGGGAGACGACGCCCTCGATGATCCACAGGATGCCGACGAGGGTGCCCACGAAGACGCCGAACCACACGGTGGTGGCGGCCAGGTTCGCGAACGAGAAGATGCCCGCGACGATGAAGAGCAGACCGAGCACGATGTAGCCGATCCGGGCCCAGCCCGCGCGGAAGAAGATGCCGATTCCGATGTTGACCAGACCGGCGATGATGACGTACACGGCGATGATGGCGACGGCGACCTGGGCGGTGCGCCCGGGCCAGAGCAGGATCAGCAGACCCACGATCAGCGAGATCGCACCGCTGACGGCCAGAGCCGTGCGCACTGCGCGCAGTGCGGGAGTGCCGGACGAGGTGGAGGTGGACATGGCGAGCCTTTCCTGTGTGAACGCTGAGAGCTTCGAGCCCCACCTTAGACCCTGGAGTGAACGTTGTGGGGGAGCGGTCTCAGCCCAGTAACAGGGCGACTCCGAACAGCACCGGGAGACACCCGAGGGTGGAGATGAACACGACGTCGCGGGCCAGGATCTCGCCGACCCCGTAGCGCTGCGCGAAGTTGAAGACGTTCTGCGCCGTCGGGAGCGCGGCCAGCGTCACGACGATCAGGACCTGATCCGCCGGCAACGCGAACGCCAGCGCCACGACCCACGCGACCGCCGGCATCACGACGAGCTTGAGAGCCGACGCGATGACCACGTCGACCCGGCGACCCGGCTCGGTCAGCACACGCTGCCCGTACAGCGACATCCCGTACGACATCAGCAGGATCGGCACGCACGCCGCGGCGAAGAACGCGAGCGGGTCCATCACGATCGGCGGCAGATGGATGCCGAGCACCGCCACGAGCACACCGAGCGCCGACCCGATGAGCATGGGGTTCTTCGCCGTCTGCGTGAGGATGCGCCGCGGGGAACGCGAGCCGGAGGTCGCGGCATCCAGGATGCCGAGGGCGATGGGCATGAGCACCAGCAGCTGGAACAGGATGACGGGCGCCGAGTACGCCGCGTCGCCCAGCATGTAGAGCGAGATCGGGATGCCGATGTTGTTGCTGTTCACCTGGCCCGCCGACAGCGAGCCGATGACCGTCTCGGCCGTGCGGCGGCGGAGGACGAACCGCGACACCAGCGCGTAGCCGAGGATGATGACCGCCGCGGTGATCATCGACACCGGCAGCAGCGCCGAGAACAGCGTCTTGACGTCGGCGCGGGCCAGCACGACGAACAGCAGGAACGGCGACAGCACGAAGAACGTCAGGCGACTGAGCACCGGGCGGGCGTGCGGCCCGAGCAGATCGATGCGCGCGATGACGTAGCCGACGACCACGGCGAGTCCGATGACGGCGAACCCGGTCAGGATGCCGCTCATGCCGCAGCTCCCGGGCAGACCCGCACGTCGCGGGGGCGACATCGCGATTCCATCGAGGCGAGCCTACCGGCGCGCGGGTCGGGGCTATGCCCGGGAGTGTCGCTCGCGGTCGCGCTGCTGCAGCCATTCGCCGAAAGTGAGGCGACCGCGGCGCGCGTCGTCCGTTCCGCGCAGCACGCCGGAGGCCATCGCGGCGCCCATCGGGCCGGGCAGGCGCAGCTCCCGTGTCCGGAGCGATCTCCCGTCGTGAGCGAGGACCGAGCGGACCATGTCGATCAGGCGTTCGTCCCGCGGTCCGACGAGGTCGTCGACCCGACCGCTCGGCGCATCCTCGGCGAGGTCGACGAGGCGCTCCGCCACATCCTCGGCGGCGATCGGTCGCACAGGGGCCGTGGGGACGAGGACGAGGGAGCCGATGCGCCCGCGGGCGATGGTCTGCTCGGCGAACTCGTGGAACTGAGAGGCGCGGAGCAGAGAGAACGGCACGACGCCCGAGCTCACCGCCCGTTCGTGCGCCAGCTTCGCGCCGTAGTAACCCGAGTGCACGCCGTCGATTCCCACGATCGACAGCGTGACGAGATGCCCGACGCCGGCGGCGGCGCCTCCGCGTTGCAGCTGTCGGGACGTCGCTTCGAAGAAGGCCGTGGCACGCGCGCGGGACAAGGTGGGGATCCCGACGACATCGATCACGCAGTCGACATCCTCGAGGGCATCCGTCAGATCGTCTCGCGTGAGGTCGTGGCCCGTGGCTCGTGAGAGGGGGACGACGTCATGACCGCGTTCCGTGGCGACGCGCCGGACGTGTCTGCCGACGGTTCCCGTGGCGCCCGCGATCGCGACCCTCATCGTGCTCCCTGGTTCACCCGCTCATCCTGGCAGCGTGACGGGCGCGCGGTGTGTGTGATGCTTCGATCTCGAGAGAGCCGATAATGCACATTATGTCAGCTTGAGTCGAGAGCCGTGCCTCTCGTCACGGCGCTGCCCTCCCCGGCCGTCGACTTCGTCCGACGTCGGCGGAGGGGGCGGGCATGCCGGTGGGTGGGCTCGTCTTCGTTGTGGCGGGGCTGACGTTCATGGTCCCGCCGGCTGTTCGCCATCGTGTGGCCGGCACCTCAGGCTCGCTGCTGTCTCCTCGAGACCCTTCGCCGGAAGTTCGCCGAAGACGGCGCCGATCTCCGTCGCTGGATGATCGTCGTCTGCGGCTATGTGGCCCTCGTGATGTCGGCCGCGGCCTTCACCGTCGCGCCGATGAGCGTGTGAGGCGGGCTTTCCTGGCTAGCCTGAGCGGATGAGTTCCCCCCGACTCCCCCGTGACCGCGGACGTACCACGTCGATCGTGCTCTCGACGATCTCGCTCTCGGCCTTGACCTTCGTGCTGCTGTGGACGTTCGCTCTCAACGCCTCGGTGTCCGGCGCGTCCAGCATGGCGCTGATTCTGCCGATGGTCGTGTTCTGGGGCTCGTCGGTGGTCTTCGGGATCGCCGGTTTCATCGCTCTCGGTCTCGGCGCCACGGCCTCACGCCCGACGCTCCCCTTCCTCCTCGCCATTGGAGTGCTCCTCGAGATCGTCGTGGGGCTCCTGCTCATCTCGCGGCTCTGACGCCACGTCGACGACCCACGCCACGACCGACGTCGTGCGTCGCTCGGCCGGCGGCTCCGCGTTCTCATCGGACGGCTCGGTGGCCTGTTCCGCGGTCCGACCCGGCACGCGATCCCGTGGGGCGAGCGTGACGGCGCCGAGAACGGGCACGCTCTCGATCATCCACTTCGTCGGGCGCGAGCCGACCATGAAGCCGTTGCCGAGGTCTCGCCCGGAGAACGGCCACTCCTCCCCCTCCGCGGGCATCTCGGCATCCGCAGGCGCACCGTAACCCGGACGGCGCAGATGTCGCGTCTCGAGGTGTTCCTGAACGACCGCATGGATGCCGCGCACCCGACCCCGCACGCGGTCCTCCGGGATCGTCTGCGTCTCCTGGTGGCGGGATTCGATCGCGTCGATGGTCGCCGCCAGTTCGAGGCCCACACTCTCGACGAAGGCGGTCGAGGGTGCGCGGGTGAGGAGAAGCAGATCGACCTCGTCGCCGATACCGAACGGCTCGCCGCAGCATTCCCACTCCCACGTCTCGAGCCAGACGCGGGTGACATCGGGCGCGCGGGCGGTCAGCGGATCCACTCCGACGTGACGCCGATGACCCGCGACCCGTCCAGGTCGCCGAGCGACAGGCCGGCGAACCGGACCGCGGCCTCCGACGTCTGCCAGCGGAACTTCGGGGTCTCGGTTGTCGCGGCTTCCACGACGGTCTTCGCGGCATCCTCGGCCGCCTGCGCCTGGGCGAACGACGCCGTCGTCCGCTGGATGTAGGCGTCGAGCTGCGCCTGGTACGGCCCGCCGTCGTAGCGGTCCACGGATGCCGTGAACGACGACGCCACAGCCGCGGGCTCGACGATCGCGACATCGATGCCGAACGGCGCGACCACCGGCGCGAGCGACTGCATCAGGCCCTCGACGGCGAACTTCGCGCCGCAGTAGGCGTCGGCGAAGGGCTGCCCCACCGCTCCCCCGACGCTGGTGACCGTCACGATGCGGCCGCGGCCGCGCTCGCGCATTCCGGGCAGCACCAGTCGCGTGAGCCGGGCGACCGAGAGGTAGTTCGTGTCGAGCTGCGCCTGGAGGTCGGCATCCGAGAGCTGTTCGAGGGTGCCCACGGCACCGCGTCCCGCGTTGTTGACGAGGACGTCGACGACACCCAGGTCGGCGATGAGGGCCGCCGCGGCGTCGGCGTCGGTGACCTCGAGCGCGCGGATGTCGAGGGAGACGCCGGCGCGGTCGGCGGCGTCGCGGAGCGCCTCGGCGCGTGCGGTGTCGCGCACGGTGGCGATGACGGAGAGGCCGGCCTGAGCGAGGCCGATGGCGGTGTGCAGGCCGATACCGCTGGAGGTACCGGTGACGAGAGCGATGCGGGTCATGGCACCGACCCTACGCCCGGCGGCCGACAGTGTTCACTCCCCCGTGAGCTCGCCGATCAGGGCCTCGACGCGGCCGCGGATGTCGTCGCGGATCCGGCGCACGGTCGCGGGGTCCTGACCGGCCGGGTCGTCCAGCTGCCAGTCCTCGTAGCGCTTCCCGGGGAAGATCGGGCACGCATCGCCGCAACCCATCGTGATGACCACGTCCGACTCGCGGACGGCATCCACCGTCAGGATCTTCGGGGTGTTCCCGGCGATGTCGATGCCCTCTTCGGACATGACCTCGATCGCCACGGGGTTGATGTGCTCCTTGGGCTCGGAGCCGGCGGACAGCACGTCGATGAGGTCGCCCGCGAGGTGCTGCAGGTAGCCGGCGGCCATCTGCGACCGGCCGGCGTTGTGGACGCAGACGAACAGGACGGTGGGACGGGACATGGGTTCTTCCTCGGGGTCAGGCGGCCCGCACGTGCGGGAGCAGGGCGTCGATGCGGCGGGAGATCTCGTCGAAGGCCGCGTCGAAGGCGTCGCGGGTCCCGACGCGCACGGGGTCGGGGATCGACCAGTGCAGATCGGTGGATGCCACGGACTCGCGCGCGCGATCGCACACGGTGATCCGCAGGTCGTCGGGCTGTGCGATGTCGTCCAGCGTCTTCGGATGGGCGCGCGAGAGGTCGAGACCGTGGGCCGCGGCCACGGCGACGGCACCGGGTGCGACGCCCTCGGCCGGCAGTGTTCCGGCGGAGGCGGCGTCGATCGCCGCGTGCGCGCGCCAGACGTGCTCGGCGAGCTGCGACCGGGCGGAGTTCGCGGTGCACACGAAGAGCACGCGCGGAACCCGGATGTCGAGGTCGCTCGCTTCCGTGGGCATCGCGTCGGTGACGAGACGCACGTAGCTGCGCCGCCCGTCCCCTTCGGAGCGGCGACGCTCGACGAGTCCGGACGTCTCGAGAACCTTGAGATGGTGGGCGAGCAGATTGGATGCCAGTCCCAGGCGCTCCCCCAGCTCGCGCGGCGACCGGTCGCCGAGGGCGAGGGCGTCGACCACGCGCAGCCGCGCGGGGTCCGCGAGCGCGGCGTGCCGCGCGGCGCGGAGCTCCAGGGAGCGAACGGACATTACTCAATGATGATTGAGGTAAATGCGGAATGCAACTCCCGCCTCCGATGTCGGAGGTCGCCGCTACCGTGCGGCGCATGACCCGAGCGATCTTCCACACCGCCACGACCCTCGACGGCTACCTCGCGACCGACGACGACTCGCTCGACTGGCTGTTCGCGGTTCCCGGCGCGCGCGAGGCCGAGGCCGCTTTCGCCGGTTTCCTCGCCGGAGTCGGTGCCCTCGCCGAGCTGGTCTACTCCGTGGGTTCGACGGTCGTGCCCGAGACCTGACGCGGGGTCAGCTCCGTCCACCCGCCGCCGAACTTCGCGGCGCGACCGTCGCCCGATGACGTGCCGGTCAGGCGTCGTCGTACCCACGGCGCGACGTGCTCGCGATAGTAGGCCGTGCCCTTCAGCCGCTGGATCTCGGGGATGTCCGGCAGGTGCCACCACTCCCCCGGCGCCGTGAGGCCGACGGATTCCAAGACACGGGCGGCCACGCGGTGGTGGCCGCGGGCGTTCATGTGGAGCCGGTCGACCGACCAGAACTCCGGCCCCGCCAGCTCGCGGTCGAACCAGTTGTACGCCCTGATCAGGTCGGGCCGGGACCCGAGCCGTTCCTCGACCGCGTGCGACAAACGGTCGCCTCGGTTCTGGACGACCCGGCCGAGCGGCAGGCCCGCCGAGGGATTCGCGCCGGAGAGGACGATGAGCTGCACTCCCTCCTCGTCGCAGCGGCGGAGCACGTGCTCGAAGACGTCGACGATCCGGTCGACGCCCGTGCGGGGCCGCAGCATGTCGTTCCCTCCGCCGTTGAACGACAGGTGCGTCGGCTTCAGGGCGAGTGCCGGCTCGAGTTGTTCGTCGACGATCGGCTGCACGAGCTTGCCGCGGATCGCGAGGTTCGCGTACTGGATCGGCTCACCGGTGGCATCCGCCCACCCCTGCGCCGCGAGATCCGCCCAGCCCCGGACGGTGCCGTCGGGGAGTTCGTCGCCGACGCCTTCGGTGAACGAGTCGCCGATCGCGACGTACCGCACGGATGCCATCCCGCCAGCCTACGCGCGCCGCGGCGGACGCAGACGTCGAGCGTGAAAGCCAGGCTTCGGGGCGTGATCCGTGCGTTGGGGCGGAGAATGCGCGCCCCAACGCACGCAATGCGCCCCAAACCCGTCGAGCCGGGGTCCGAGCGTTAGCCCTCGGCCAGCGCCCGGCCGCGCTCCTCGCGGAGGAACAGCGCCGCGACGACGGCGACCGCGAAGAACGCCGCGAACACCACGAACAGCAGCGGTGCGCCGCCGAGGCCGAGAAGCGGCGGCACGCTCAGCGGAGCGACGATCGATGCGATGCGACCCACACCCGCGGCCCAGCCCGCACCCGTGGCCCGGAGAGGCGTGGGATACGTCTCGGGGGTCGCGGCGTACAGAGCGCCCCACGCGCCGAGGTTGAAGAACGACAGCGCCATCCCAGCGGCGATCACGGCGACCTCGCCGGATGCCGTTCCGAAGAACACCGCGGCGACCGCGGAACCGGCGAGGAAGGTCGCGAGGGTCGCCCGGCGGCCCCAGGCCTCGATGAGCCAGGCGGCCACCGCGTATCCGGGGAGCTGCGCGAGCGTGATGACGAGGGTGAACCCGAACGAGCGGACCAGGTCGTACCCCTGCGACACGAGGATCGTCGGTATCCAGATGAACGCCCCGTAATACGAGAAGTTGACGCAGAACCAGAGCACCCACAACGCCGCGGTGCGCCTGCGCAGCGGCCCGGCCCACAGGGCGCGCACCCGCGCGCGGGTCGCGCGGGGCCCCTCGTCTACCTCCGTCGCGGCCGGAGTGAACGACACCCGACCGGCGGCGGCCTCGAAGTCGCGCACGATGGCCGAGGCCTCGGCATCCCTCCCCCGGCTCGCGAGCCACCGGGGCGACTCGGGAAGCCCCCACCGCACCAGGAGCGCGTAGGCCGCGGGGATCGCACCGAGCGCGAACGCCCAGCGCCACCCGTCGGCGGATGCCGGGACGACGAGGTAGCCGATCAGTGCAGCGGCCGTCCATCCGATCGCCCAGAACGCCTCGAGGAAGACGATCACACGTCCACGCATGCGGGCGGGGGCGAACTCGCTCACGTACGTCGACGCGACCGGCAGTTCGGCGCCGAGGCCCAGGCCCACGACGAACCGCAGCACGAGTAGCGCCGCAAGGCCCCCCACGAGCGCGCTCGCCCCCGTCGCGATGCCGTACACGAGCAGCGTGAGGGCGAAGACGTGGCGCCGCCCGAATCGGTCCGCCAGGAGGCCCCCGAGGCTCGCTCCGATCGCCATCCCGGCGAACCCGGCGGAGGCGATCCAGGATGCCTCGGTCGGAGCCAGCTGCCACTGCGCAGCGAGCGCGGCGATGACGAACGAGATGAGCCCGACGTCCATGGCATCCAACGCCCACCCGAGACCCGACCCGCCGAGCACGCGGGCATGGCGTCGTGTGAACGGGAGGGCGTCGAGGCGGTCCGCGATGCGCGCGACGTCGGTCGAGGTCGTCACCGGATGCCGGCGGTCTCGGACTCGGCGAGCATCTCGTGCACGAGCGGGAGGACGCGCGTGCCGTACAGCTCGATGCTCGACATCAGCCGGTCGTGCGAGATCGAGCCGCTGGCGAACTTCAACTGGAAGCGGGAGTTGCCCAGCGCCCGAACGGTCGCGGCGATCTTTCGGGCGACCGTCTCGGGCGAACCGATGTACATCGCCCCCTCGGGGCCGACGTCGTGCTGGAACCGCAGGCGAGTGTACTCGGGCCACCCGCGCTCACGGCCGATCGTGTTGTTGAGCTCGGCGACGCCCTCGTACGCCTCTTCCCACGCCTGCTGGTCGGTCTCGGCGATGTGCCCGGGCGAGTGCACCGAGATCGGCATCCGCGGCTTGCCGAACTCATCCAGCGACCGGCGGTACAGGTCGGCGAAGGGGCGGAAGCGGGCGGACGAGCCGCCGATGATCGCCAGCACCAGGCCGTACCCGTACCGTGCGGCGCGCACGACCGACTCGGGCGAGCCGCCGACGCCGACCCAGGCCTTCAGACCGTTCTCGGTCTTCGGGTAGACGTCGGCGTCCTGCAGGGCGGCACGCGTGCGTCCCTGCCAGCTCACCGGCTTCTCGTCGAGGAGCAGCGAGAACAGCTCCAGCTTCTCCTCGAACAGCTGCTCGTAGTCCCGGAGGTCGTAGCCGAACAGCGGGAACGACTCGATGAACGACCCGCGGCCGAGGATCACTTCGGCGCGGCCGTTCGAGACGGCATCCAGCGTGGCGAAGCGCTCGAAGACACGCACCGGGTCGTCCGAGGAGAGGACGGTGACGGCCGTGCCGAGGTGGATGTCCTTCGTGCGCGCCGCGGCGGCCGCGAGCACGATCTCCGGGCTCGTGACGGCGAAGTCCTTGCGGTGGTGCTCCCCCACGCCGAAGAACGACAGGCCCACCTGGTCGGCGAGGACGGCCTGATCGACGACGTTGCGGATCGTCTGGGCGTCGGACTGCAGGCTCCCGTCGGGGCCGCGGGAGATGTCTCCGAAGGTGTCGAGTCCGAGCTCGAGCGGGCGATCGTTCATGGCGTCTCCTTGCATTCGGATGAATGAACTTTATGCCCCCCGGCGGTATTCCCGAGAATCGGGGCGCCCTCTCCCGAGAGCGCCCCGATTCCGATCACGCGGATGCCAGAGCCGCGCGCAACGTATCCAGGCCGACGCCGCCGATTCCCAGCGCCTTCGTGTGGAACGCCTTCATCGAGAAGTCGGCGCCGTCGCGCTCGCGCGCCTCGTCGCGCACCTGCTCCCAGATGCGCTGGCCCACCTTGTAGGACGGGGCCTGCCCCGGCCACCCGAGGTACCGGTTGACCTCGAACTTCACGAACTCCTCGGGCATGTTGACGTTGCGGAGCATGAACGCCAGCGCATACTCGTGGTCCCAGACGCCCTCGCCGTCGAGACGCGGCTTGCCGAGGTGCACGCCGATGTCGAGCACGACGCGCGCCGCACGCATGCGCTGACCGTCCAGCATGCCCAGACGGTCGGCGGGGTCGTCGAGGTAACCCAGCTGCTCCATGAGCCGCTCGGCGTACAGCGCCCAGCCCTCGGCGTGACCGCTGGTCCCCGCGAGGAGGCGGCGCCACGAGTTCAGCTGTCCGCGGTTGTACACCGCCTGCGCGATCTGCAGGTGGTGGCCCGGAACGCCCTCGTGATAGACGGTCGTCAGCTCGCGCCACGTGTCGAAGCTCTCGACGCCCTCGGGCACCGACCACCACATGCGGCCGGGACGCGAGAAATCGTCCGTCGGGCCGGTGTAGTAGATGCCGCCCTCCTTCGTGGGGGCGATCATGCACTCCAGGCGCCGGATCGGGTCGGCGATGTCGAAGTGGGTGCGCCCCAGCTCCTCCACCGCGCGGTCGCTGGTGCGCTGCATCCACTCCTGGAGGGCCGCGGTGCCGTGGAGCTTGCGCGACTCGTCCTGCTCGAGGAACGCGACGGCCTCTTCGACCGTGGCGCCGGGGAGGATCTCGTTCGCGATCGACTCCTGCTCGGCGACCATGCGCGCGAGTTCCTCGACGCCCCACTCGTACGTCTCGTCGAGGTCGATCGTCGCGCCGAGGAACCGCCGCGAATGCAACGCGTACAGTTCTCGGCCGACGCCGTCGGTCTCGCCCGCCACCGGGGCCAGTTCCGACGTGAGGAAGGATGCCAGAGCGTCGTACGCGACACGCGCGGCACCGGCGTTCTGATCGAGGTCGCGGGCGAGCGACGCGGGCAGCTGCCCCTCCTCGGGGGCGGCCTCCCCCACGAACTCCGCGAAGAAACCGGTGTCGGAGGTGTACCGCGCGATCTGGGTGGCGACCTCCACGACCTGGCGGCGGGCGGGCACGACCCCTCGCGCGATGCCCTCGCGGAGCGTCGCGACGTAGCCGTCGATGGCGCCCGGGAGCGCCTTCAGACGGGTGGAGATCGTCGACCAGTCCTCGACGGTCGCGGTCGGCATGAGGTCGAACGCCTGACGCAGATCCTGTGCGGGAGAGGCGATGACGTTCACGTCGCGCAGATGCGTCTGCGCCGCGTGCAGCTCCAGGTGCAGGTCGAGCTCGCGGCCGAGGTCCATTCTCGTGACCTCGTCGATCGCGTCGACCGGCGTCGCGTTCTCGAGTGCCGCCTTGGTGGCCCGGGCCTGGTCGGCGAGCTCGTTCGCCCCCTCGGGGCTCAGGTCGCCGAAGCGGTCGTTGAACTCGGTGCGTCCGATGTAGGTGGCCAGCGTCGGCTCCCGCTCGGCCAGGGTGTCCACCCACGCGTCGGCGATCGTGTCGATCGGCGTGGGGGTGCGTTGTGAATCAGTCATGGGTCGAGCCTAGGGAAGCCCCGGGAGCCTGACCACCCGGGACGGCCGAACGCCGTCCCGGGGCGCGCGATCAGTGACCCGCTTCGTCCCAGTCCCCGCCGCGGCCGATCTGCACGTCGAGCGGCACCGACAGGTCGGCCGCGTCGGCCATACGGGCGCGCACGACCGCCTCGACCGCCTCCCACTCCCCCGCAGCGACCTCGACCACCAGTTCGTCGTGGATCTGCAGCAGCACCCGCGAACGGAGGCCGGCGGATGCCAGCTCGTCGCGGATGCGGAACAGCGCGATCTTCATGATGTCGGCGGCGCTGCCCTGAATGGGGGCGTTCAGAGCCGCCCGCTCGGCGTTCTCGCGCAGCACGCGATTCATGCTGGTGAGGTCGGGGAACGGACGGCGACGTCCGAAGATCGTCTCGGTGTAGCCGTCCTGACGCGCCTGTTCGACCGAACCGCGCAGGTAGTCGCGCACCGCGCCGAAACGGGCGAAGTACTCCAGCATGAGCTGTTTCGCCTCGGACTGCTCGATGCGCAGCTGCTTGGACAGCCCGAACGCGGACAGCCCGTACACGAGGCCGTACGACATCGCCTTGACCTTCGTGCGCATGGCCGGGGTGACCTCGGACGGCTCGACGCCGAACACGCGGGATCCGACGAAGCGGTGCAGGTCCTCCCCCGAGTTGAACGCCTCGATGAGGCCGGGATCGCCCGACAGATGCGCCATGATCCGCATCTCGATCTGCGAGTAGTCGGCCGTCAGCAAGGTCTCGTAGCCCTCGCCCACCTCGAAAGCGGCGCGGATGCGGCGGCTCTCCTCCGTGCGGATCGGGATGTTCTGCAGGTTCGGGTCGGTGCTGGACAGGCGTCCGGTCTGGCTGCCGGTCTGCACGTAGGTCGTGTGGACGCGACCGTCGGGTCCGATGGCCGCGTCGAGGGCGTCGATGATCTGCTTCAGCTTCGTGGCCTCGCGGTGACGCAGCAGCAGATCGAGGAAGGGGTGATGCGCGTTCTCCTGCAGGTCGGCCAGGGCCGCGGCATCCGTGGTGTACCCGCTCTTGGTCTTGCGCGTCTTCGGTAGCTGCAGCTCGTCGAACAGCACCTCCTGCAGCTGCTTCGGCGACCCGAGGTTGACCTCGTGTCCGATCGAGGCGTACGCCTGTTGCGCGAGCTCGTCGGCGCGCGCGGCCAACTCGCCGGAGAAGCCCGCGAGCTTCTCGTGCGACACCGCGACGCCCGCGAGCTCCATGTCGGCCAGGGCGCTGAGCGTCGGCAGCTCGATGTCGTCGAGGACCCCCGCGACACTGTCGGGCAGGTCGCCGCGCTGCGCGTCGGACACGCGACGCACGTACCAGGACAGCTGGCCCGGGGTGGCCCCCTCCGTCTCGGGTACCAGCTGAGTCGGGTCGGCCTCGGGAAGCTTCTCGCCGAGGTACCGGTCGACGAGGTCGGCGAGTGTCTTGTCGGGGAAGCTCGGGCGCACGAGCCAGCCGGCGAGGATCACGTCGTCGACGATCCCGCCCACGTCGATCCCCTCGCGCGCGAGCGCCTTGAGCTGCGGCTTGGCCGCGGCGAACGCCTTCGGGGCGTCGGAGGCCAGCCACCCGGCGAGGGCGTCGCGTACCGCGCCCGTCCACTCGGCCTCGGCCGCGGCGGTGTCGGTCGCGAGGCCGATCCGGGCCGGTGCCTTCCCGAACAGATCGACCGTCACGCCGACGGTACCCGTCGCTTCGGCCGCCCAGGCGGCGATCGCGTCGGCGCCGAGGACCGCGGCCGTGGGCGCCTTCGCGGTGGGCAGCGTCGGCTCGGCGGACGCGGGGTCGGCGTCGAACGCGTCGAACACGCGCGGGAGCAGCGTGCGGAACTCGAGGCGCGCGAAGATGTCGCGCACCGCTTGGGTGTCGATCGGCTGCACCACGAGGTCTGCGGGCGACTTCTCCAGCTCGACGTCGCGGAGCAGGCGGTTCAGCGCGCGATTGCGCTTCACGTCGTCGAGGTGTTCGCGCAGGTTGTTGCCCGCGACGCCGGTGATCTTGTCGGCGTTCTCGAGCAGTGCTTCGAGCGAGCCCCACTGGGTGAGCCATTTCACCGCGGTCTTCTCCCCCACCTTGGGGACGCCCGGGAGGTTGTCGCTCGTCTCGCCGACGAGGGCGGCGATCTCGGGGTACTGCGCCGGCGGCAGGCCGTACTTCTCGATGACCGCGTCGGTGTCGTAGCGCTTGAGCTGCGACACGCCCTGCACGTTCGGGTACAGCAGGGTGATGTCGTCGTTCACGAGCTGGATCGTGTCGCGGTCGCCCGAACAGACGAGCACAGAGAATCCGGCGTCGGAGGCCTCGGTGGCGAGGGTCGCGAGGATGTCGTCGGCCTCGACCTCTTCTTTCGTGAGCACCGCCACGTTCAGCGCGCGCAGGCAGTCCTGCAGCAGCGGGATCTGCCCCTTGAACTCGGCCGGGGATTCGCTGCGATTGGCCTTGTACTCGCTGTACTCCTTCGTGCGGAAGGACTGGCGTGACGTGTCGAACGCCACCGCCAGGTGGGTCGGCTTCTCGGCCTTCACCAGGTTCACGAACATCGACAGGAACCCGTAGATGCCGTTGGTGTGCTGGCCGTCCTTCGTGGAGAAGTTGTCGACCGGCAGCGCGTAGAACGCCCGGTACGCCAGGGAATGGCCGTCGACGACGAGGAGAGTAGGCTTTTCGGCATCCGTCACTCGTCCAGCGTAACGAGAACCTCGGACACTCCCCCGGCCCCGGCTCCTCGAAGGCGACGATGACCTCCACGACACCCGACACCGCATCCGGCCTCGACTGGGCGAAGGAGCGCGGAATGGGCGCCCTCGCCGAGAAGATGGGCATCGAGTGGGTCGAGTTCTCGGTCGAGCGGAGCGTCGCCACCATGCCCGTCGAGGGCAACACACAACCGGTCGGGCTGCTCCACGGCGGTGCCTACGTCGTCCTGGGCGAATCCCTCGGATCGATGGCCGCGAACCTCTACGCCGGCGCCGGACGTCTCGCGGTGGGCATCGACATCAACGCCACCCACACGCGCTCGGCCACCTCGGGCCGCGTGACGGGCGTGTGCACGCCCATCCACCTCGGTCGTTCGCTCACCGTGCACGAGATCGCGGTGTCCGACGAGCAGGGCCGCCGCTGCTCGACGATCCGGATCACGAACATGATCAAGGATGCCCCGCCCCGACCGGCCTGACACCTCGTCAGCCGGGAAACAGGAATGGATGCCACCGAAGTGGCATCCATTCCTGAAGAGTCCGGCGCTCAGGCCTTCTTGGGGGCCAGCTGCTCGATGATGGCCTTCGCCACGTCCTGCATCGTGAGGCGGCGGTCCATCGAGGCCTTCTGGATCCAACGGAAGGCCTCGGGCTCGCTCAGCCCCATCTTCTCGTTGAGGAGTCCCTTCGCGCGGTCGACGAGCTTGCGCGTCTCGAAACGCTCGACCATGTCGGCGACCTCGGCCTCGAGGGTGATGATCTGCTCGTAGCGGGCCAGCGCGATCTCGATCGCGGGCAGCAGGTCGTTCGGGGTGAAGGGCTTCACGACGTAGGCCAGCGCGCCGGCCTCGCTGGCGCGCTCGACCAGCTCCTTCTGGCTGAACGCCGTCAGGAGGACGACCGGGGCGATGTGGTTCTTGCTCAGCTTCTCGGCGGCGCTGATGCCGTCGAGCTGCGGCATCTTGACGTCCATGATGACGAGGTCCGGGCGCAGTTCCGTGGCCAGCTGGACGGCGGTCTCGCCGTCACCGGCCTCGCCGACGACGTCGAAGCCGTTGTCGCGCAGGATCTCGACGATGTCGAGACGGATGAGCGACTCGTCTTCCGCCACGACGACACGGCGGGGGGCGGTGGGCGCGCTCACCGGCGCGGCTTCGTGATCTGTCACGGTTCCATCCTAAGACTGTGGCTGCGAGGATCACGCGAACGGTGATCTCGGAGTGCGGCACCGGGAAGCACCGCGGGGGAAAAGGATACCGACTCGACCCCGGGCGGGAGCCGATTCCTCCATCGTGCCGGTGGTGGGACTCGAACCCACACGCCCTTGCGGACAGAGCATTTTGAGTGCCCCGCGTCTGCCATTCCGCCACACCGGCAGGTGTATGCGTCCCCAACCTACCCGGCGGGAACGACGACGCGCGCCGGCGGACCGGCGCGCGTCGCCCTGGATCAGTTCTCTCGGTAGACCGGAGCCGCGCCGTGCACGGCGTCGCCCACGCGGTGCACGCGCAGGTCATTGGTCGAACCGACGATTCCGGGAGGCGAACCGGAGATGACGACGACCTTGTCGCCGACCTTCGCGAGGTCGTTCGACAGGAGGTAGTCGTCCACCTGGAGGAACATCTTGTCGGTGTGCGACACGTGCTCGACCAGGGTCGAACGCACGCCCCACGTCAGCGCCAGGCGGCGGCGGATGCCGGGCTCGGGCGTGAACGCGATCATCGGGATCGTGGAGCGCAGACGCGACATGCGGCGCGCCGAGTCTCCCGACTCGGTGAAGACGCAGAGGTACTTCGCCTCGACGAAGTCGGCCACCTCGACGGCGGCGAGGGTGATGGCCCCGCCCTGCGTGCGCGGCTTGTTGGTGAGGGGCGCGATGCGCTCCAGACCGTGCTCCTCGGTGGACTGCACGATGCGGGCCATCGTCTCGACCACGACGACGGGGTACGCACCCACGCTCGTCTCGCCCGAGAGCATGACCGCGTCGGCACCGTCGAGCACGGCGTTGGCCACGTCGCTGGTCTCGGCGCGGGTCGGAACCGGGTTGGTGATCATCGACTCGAGCATCTGCGTGGCGACGATGACGGGCTTCGCCATACGGCGCGACAGCTCGACCGCGCGCTTCTGCACGATCGGCACCGCCTCCAGCGGCAGCTCGACACCGAGGTCGCCGCGGGCGACCATGATGCCGTCGAACGCGTCGATGATCTCCTCGAGGTTGTCGACCGCCTGCGGCTTCTCGATCTTGGCGATGACCGGGATGTACCGGCCCTCTTCGCCCATGATCTCGTGCACGCGCTCGATGTCCTTGGCATCCCGCACGAAGGACAGCGCGATGAGGTCGGCGCCGGCACGCAGGCCCCAGCGGAGGTCGGCCTCGTCCTTGTCGCTCAGCGCGGGGACGTTGACGGCGACACCGGGGAGGTTGATGCCCTTGTTGTTGGACACCGGGCCGCCGACGATGACCTTGGTGGTCACGACGGTGCCGTCGGTCTCGACGACCTCCACGCGGACCTTGCCGTCGTCGATGAGGAGGAAGTCGCCGGGCTTGACGTCCTGGGGCAGGCCCTTGAACGTCGTGCCGACGATCTCCTTCGTGCCGAGGATGTCCTCGATCGTGATCTTGAAGATGTCGCCGGGGGCGAGGTCGTGCGGACCGTTCTCGAACTTGCCGAGGCGGATCTTCGGACCCTGGAGGTCGACGAGGGCCGCGACCGGGCGGCCCGCGTCCTCTGCCGCCTTGCGCACGTTGGCGAAGTTGGCATCGTGCACGGAGTAGTCTCCGTGGCTCAGGTTCAGTCGGGCGACGTCCACCCCGGCGTCGATGATGGCGCGAACCATCTCATACGACGACGTGGCGGGGCCGAGGGTTGCGACGATCTTGGCGCGTCTCATCCGTTTTCAAGCTCCGTGAGGATATTCGGGAAGTGGCCGATCGGCCCTTGCCAGCTTAGGCGGGCAGGAGGCCGATGGCGACATCGGTGGGCTTGACGGGTGCCGGGAGCACCGTCTCGCCCATGAGGAACGTGTCGACCTCGGCGGCCGCGGCGCGGCCCTCCGCGATCGCCCACACGATGAGCGACTGACCGCGCCCGGCGTCACCGGCGACGAAGACCCCCGGAGCGGTCGTCGCGTACGTGGCGTCGCGCTCGACGTTGCCGCGCGCGGTGAACTGCGCGCCGAGCTGCTGCTCGAGGTACTCGCGCTCGGGGCCGGTGAAGCCCATGGCGATGAGGACGAGATCGGCGGGGATCTCGCGCTCGGTGCCGCTCTTGGGGACGCGGCGGCCGTCGACGTACTCCGTCTCGGCCACGCGCAGCGCCCGCACCTCGCCCGCCTCGTTGCCGAGGAACTCCACCGTCGAGGCGAGGAACGTGCGCTCCCCGCCCTCTTCGTGCGCGGAGGCCATCTCGAACAGGTTCGGCATCATCGGCCACGGCTGCTCGGCCGGGCGCTCCGACGGCGGCTGCTTCCCGATCGCCAGGTTGGTGACGCTGAGCGCTCCCTGGCGGTGCGCGGTCCCGATGCAGTCCGCGCCGGTGTCGCCGCCGCCGATGACCACGACGTGCTTGCCGTGCGCGGTGATCTGCTGCGGCACCTGGTCGCCCGCGACGGCCTTGTTGCCCTCGACGAGGTACTCCATCGCGAAGTGCACGCCGTCCAGGTCGCGGCCCGGGATCGGGAGGTCGCGCGGGACCGTCGACCCGGTGGCCACCACGACGGCGTCGTAGCGGGCGCGCAGGTCGCTCCACGAGATGTCGGTGCCGATCTCCACGCCCGCGCGGAAGCGGGTGCCCTCGGCCTGCATCTGCCGCAGCCGCAGCTCGAGGTGCCGCTTCTCCATCTTGAAGTCCGGGATGCCGTAGCGCAGCAGGCCGCCGATGCGGTCGTCGCGCTCGTAGACGGCCACCGTGTGACCCGCACGGGTGAGCTGCTGGGCGGCGGCGAGGCCGGCGGGACCGGACCCGACGACGGCCACGGTCTTCCCCGTGAGGCGCTCCGGCGGCTCGGGCTCGACCCAGCCGTTGCCGAACGCCTCATCGATGATCGAGACCTCGACCTGCTTGATCGTGACCGCGGGCTGGTTGATGCCCAGCACGCACGAGCTCTCGCACGGCGCGGGGCACAGCCGGCCGGTGAACTCCGGGAAGTTGTTCGTCGCGTGCAGACGCTCGATCGCGGAGCGGCCCTCGCCGCGCCAGGTGAGGTCGTTCCACTCGGGGATCAGGTTCCCGAGCGGGCAGCCCTGATGGCAGAACGGGATGCCGCAGTCCATGCACCGGCCGGCCTGGCGCTTGATGACGGCCGAATCCCCCGGCTCGTACACCTCTTTCCAGTCCATGATGCGCACCGGCACCGGCCGACGCTTCGGAAGCTCGCGCTCCGTGACCTTGAGAAAGCCCTTCGGGTCAGCCACCCGTCACCTCCAGAATGCGCTTCCAGACGACGTCGCCGTCGGGGTCGAGCCCCTCGGTGACAGCCTCCTGGCGGGTCTGCAGCACAGCGGCGTAGTCGCGCGGCAGCACCCGGACGAAGTTCTCCACCTCGGCCTCGAAGTCGTCCAGCAGACGACGGGCCAGCGTGGAATCGGTCTCCGCGACGTGCTTCTCGAGCAGGTCGCGCAGGATCTCGGCATCCCCCGAACCGAGGGGTCCGAGTTCGAGCTCACCGGATGCCACGGCCTCCCGGTTCACCAGGTCGGTGTCGAGCTTGTAGACGTACGCCTGTCCGCCGGACATGCCGGCGCCGAGGTTGCGGCCGGTCGCCCCGAGGATGACGGCGAGACCACCGGTCATGTACTCGAGCGCGTGGTCGCCCACACCCTCGACGACCGCGGTGGCGCCGGAGTTGCGGACGAGGAACCGCTCCCCCACGACACCGTTGAGGAACATCTGCCCCTGTGTCGCGCCGTAGCCGATGACGTTGCCGGCGATGACGTTCTCGGATGCCGCGAACGTCGAGCCGCGCGGCGGACGGACGACGATCTTCCCCCCGGAGAGGCCCTTTCCGACGTAGTCGTTCGAGTCGCCCTCGAGGCGCAGCGTGATGCCCGAGGGCATGAACGCGCCGAAGGACTGTCCCGCGGAGCCCGTGAGGCGCACGTCGATCGACCCGTCGGGCAGACCGTGCTCTCCGTGCGCCTTGGTGACGTGATGGCCGAGCATGGTCCCCACGGCGCGCGCGGTGTTGCGCACGGGCAGCTCGATCGTGATCTGACCGCCGTGCGCGACGACGTCCTGCGCGCGCTCCAGGAGCTGCACGTCGAAGTGCTCCTCGAGCTCGTGGTTCTGCGCGCGGGCGTGACGACGCGGCTCGTCGTCGGCGAAGCGCGGACCCTCCAGGATGGGGGCGAGGTCGAGACCCCGCGCCTTCCAGTGCTCCACGGCGCCGTTGACGTCGAGGAGCTCGGTGCGGCCGACGATCTCGTCGATCGAGCGGTAGCCGAGGGCGGCGAGGTACTCGCGCACCTCCTGCGCGATGAACTCCATGAAGTTCACGACGTACTCGGCCTTGCCGTTGAACCGCTGACGCAGGACGGGGTTCTGCGTCGCGACGCCCACGGGGCAGGTGTCGAGGTGGCAGACGCGCATCATGATGCAGCCGGAGACGACCAGCGGAGCGGTGGCGAAACCGAACTCCTCGGCGCCGAGGAGGGCGCCGATGATGACGTCGCGGCCGGTCTTCATCTGACCGTCCACCTGCACCACGACGCGGTCGCGCATGCCGTTGAGCATGAGCGTCTGCTGCGTCTCCGCGAGGCCCAGCTCCCACGGCGTTCCCGCGTGCTTGAGCGAGTTCATCGGGCTCGCACCGGTGCCGCCGTCCTGCCCGGAGACGAGGATGACGTCGCTCAGTGCCTTCGCCACACCCGCGGCGACCGCGCCGATGCCCGACTGGCTGACGAGCTTGGTGTGGATGCGGGCCGACGGGTTCGCGCGCTTGAGGTCGAAGATCAGCTGCTTGAGGTCTTCGATCGAGTAGATGTCGTGGTGCGGCGGCGGCGAGATCAGCCCGACGCCCGCCGTCGCGTGACGGGTGCGCGCGACCCACGGGTACACCTTCGTCGGCGGCAGCTGACCGCCCTCGCCGGGCTTGGCGCCCTGAGCGAGCTTGATCTGGATGTCGTCCGCCTCGGTGAGGTACAGGCTTGTCACGCCGAATCGACCGGAGGCCACCTGCTTGATGGCGCTGCGGCGCGCGGGGTCGAGCAGGCGGTCGACGTCTTCGCCGCCCTCGCCCGTGTTCGACTTCCCGCCGATGCGGTTCATCGCGATCGCGAGGGTCTCGTGCGCCTCCTGGGAGATGGAGCCGTAGCTCATGGCCCCCGTGGAGAAGCGCTTCACGATCGCCGACACCGACTCGACCTCGTCGATCGGAACGGGCGGCCGCTGACCGGTGCGCAACGAGAACAGGCCGCGCAGGGTTTTCAGCTCGTGGGCCTGGTCGTCGATGAGCTTCGTGTACTCGCGGAAGATGTCGTAACGGCGCTCGCGCGTGGCGTGCTGCAGACGGAACACGGTGTCGGGGTTGAACAGATGCGGGGCACCGTCGCGACGCCACTGGTACTCGCCACCGGTCCACAGGCGCTCGTGCGCGCGGGCCGCGGCGTCCTCGGGGTAGGCGTACTCGTGCCGCGCGGCGTTCTCCGCCGCGATGACGTCGAGCCCCACGCCGCCGAGCTTGGTCTCGGTGCCGGTGAAGTAGGCGTCGACGAACTCGCGCGAGAGGCCGACCGCCTCGAACACCTGCGCGCCCGCGTAGGACGACACGGTCGAGATGCCCATCTTCGACATGATCTTCAACACGCCCTTGCCGAGCGCGTAGATCAGGTTCTTGACGGCCTTCTCGGGGGTCACGCCGGTGATGAAGCCGGCCCGCACGAGGTACTCGACGGTCTCCATGGCGAGGTACGGGTTGACGGCGGACGCGCCGTACCCGATGAGGGTCGCGATGTGGTGCACCTCGCGCACGTCGCCCGCCTCGACGACGAGCCCGACCTTCATCCGCGTCTCTTTGCGGATGAGGTGGTGGTGCACGGCGGCGAGCATCAGCAGCGACGGGATGGGAGCGAGGTCCTTGTTGGAGTCGCGGTCGCTGAGCACGATGAACTCGGCGCCGTCCTCGATCGCCTGGTCGACCTCGTTGCACATCTGCGTCAGACGCTTCTGCAGCCCCTTGTGACCGGCCTCGACCCGGTAGAGACCGCGCACCGTGACGGAGGACCGCCCGGGCAGAGCGGTGTCGATGTGCTGGATCTTGGCGAGCTCGTCGTTGTCGATCACGGGGAAGTCGAGCGTCACGGTGCGCGTGTGCTCCGGACCCCAGTCGAGCAGGTTGCGCTCGGGGCCGAGGCCGAGCGACAGCGACGTGACGACCTCTTCGCGGATCGAGTCCAGCGGCGGGTTCGTGACCTGCGCGAACTGCTGCGTGAAGTAGTCGAACAGCAGACGCGGGCGGTCGCTGAGCACGGCGACGGGAGCGTCGCTGCCCATCGCACCGAGCGGCTCGGTGCCGTTCTGGCCCATCGGCGTGAGCAGCAGCCGCACTTCCTCTTCGGTGTAGCCGAACGTGCGCTGGCGACGGGTGATCGAGGCGATGGGGTGCACGATGTGCTCGCGCTCGGGCAGCTCGCTGAGCTTGACGCGGCCGGCGTCGACCCACTCCTGCCACGGCTCGAGGGCGGCGAGGCTCGCCTTGATCTCCTCGTCCTCCACGATGCGGCGCTCGGCCGTGTCGACGAGGAACATGCGGCCGGGCTGCAGACGTCCGCGCCGCTTGATGCGCTCGGGCGCGAAGTCGAGCACGCCGGTCTCGGATCCGATGACGACGAGGCCGTCGGTGGTCTCGGTCCAGCGCCCCGGACGCAGACCGTTGCGGTCGAGGGTCGCACCCACGAGCGTGCCGTCCGTGAAGATCAGAGCGGCCGGGCCGTCCCACGGTTCCATCTGCATCGAGTGGTAGTCGTAGAAGGCACGGAGATCGGGGTCGATCGTCGCCTGCTTCTCGTACGCCTCGGGCACCATCATCATGATCGCGTGCGGGAGGCTGCGACCGGTGAGGGTCAGGAGCTCGAGCACCTCGTCGAAGGATGCCGAGTCGCTCGCTCCCTCCGTGCAGATGGGCAGCAGCGGACGCACGTCGCCGATCAGCTCGGATTCGAGCTGCGACTGACGCGCGCGCATCCAGTTGCGGTTGCCCTTGACGGTGTTGATCTCACCGTTGTGCGCGAGCATGCGCAGCGGCTGGGCGAGCGGCCAGGACGGGAACGTGTTCGTGGAGTACCGCGAGTGGACGACGGCGAGCTCGGAGGCGAAGCGCTCGTCCTGCAGATCGGGGTAGAACGGCTCGAGCTGCAGCGTGGTGACCATGCCCTTGTACCCGAGGGTGCGGCTGGACAGCGACACGAAATAGGCGTCGAGCTCGTGACGGGCGCGCTTGCGCAGGCGGTACACGCGGCGGTCGAGCGCGATGCCCGACAGCGCGGCCTGGTCGCCCACCGCGGGGTGCGAGACGAACAGCTGCTCGAATGCCGGGCGCGCCTCGAACGCGAGCTTGCCGAGGTTCTCGGGCTCGGTCGGAACCTCGCGCCATCCGAGGACCGTCAGGTTCTCGGCGGCGGCGAGCTTCTCGATGCCGGCCTTCTGCGCCGCCCGCTCCTCGTGACCGAGGGGCAGGAAGACGAGACCCGCGGCGTACTCCCCCACGGGGGGCAGGTCGAAGTCGACCACCGCGCGCAGGAACGCATCGGGCATCTGCGTCAGGATGCCCGCGCCGTCGCCGGTGCCGGCATCCGACCCGATGGCACCACGGTGCTCGAGGTTGCGGAGCGCCGTCAGCGCCAGGTCGATGATGTCGTGCCCGGGCGCGCCACGGAGCGTCGCCACCATGGCGAGACCACAGGCGTCCTTCTCGAATGCCGGGTCGTACATGCCCTGCCGGGCGGGGAAAGCGCCGCCGACGGCGCCGGAACGGGAGCTCGAAGCCATACCAACCGTCCTCACGTTGATGCTGCGAATGGGACGACGTCGGCCCAGGGAGTTACTTCGTGGCGGGGCTGCTTGTGGCGCTGGTGCCGACGGTGTCGTTCGTCGCGGGCGGCTCGCTCACGTCGACGAAGTCAGTGGGGTCGGTCGAGTCTACAGCCCCGGGAGCCTTGCCCTCGCGCCCCGGCTGGTACGGCGAGGGCTCCAGGCCGTGGTGGCGGCGCGTCTGCACGATGAAGATCACGATGCCGAGGACCACGCCGAAGATCGCGGCCCAGACGTTGGTCCGCAGGCCGAGGATGATGTCGCTCGGGTCGATCCGGATGGATTCCCAGACGATCCGGCCCGCGCTGTACCAGACGAGGTACACGGCGAACTGCTTGCCCCACTGCAGGGTGAACCGCTTCCCGACCCACAGGATGACCGCGGCGCCGAGCAGGTTCCAGATGACTTCGTAGGCGAAAGTCGGCTGGAAAAGAGTGCCGGCTGGCAGTCCGACGGGGATCGCCGAGTTCGGCGAGGCGATCTCGAGGCCCCACGGGAGGTCGGTCGGCTGGCCGAAGAGCTCCTGGTTGAACCAGTTGCCGAAACGGCCCATGGCCTGCGCGATGATGAGGCCCGGGGCCAGCGCGTCGGCGAAGGTCCAGAAGCGGATGCCGGTCCACTTGCAGCCGAGCCAGGCGCCCAGCGCGCCGCCGATCAGCGCGCCGTAGATGGCGATGCCGCCCTCCCAGATGGCCCACACGGAGCCGGGCTGGAACGGGTTCCACGGGTTGGACCCCGGGCCGAAGTAGAAGCCCAGGTGCGTGACCACGTGATAGATCCGCGCGAAGACGATCGCGATGGGCACCGCCAGCAGGCAGATGTCGATGACGACCCACTTCTCGGCCCCGCGACGCGTCAGGCGCGCGTTCGTGAGGAACACCGCCACGATGATGCCCGCGACGATGCACAGGGCATAGAAGTGGATGCGCAGGGGTCCGAGATCGATGTACGAGATCGAGGGGCTCGGGATGCTGGCGAGCACGCCGGAGGCGGCGCTCGAGAGGGCGAACGTCATGAAGACGAGTCTAAGCGCGCCGCGTCGTGCCGTCCGACAGCTCTCGGGCGAGCTCGCGCAGGGCGTCGACTCCGCCGTCGCGGAGGGCCTTCACGAGGGCCGTACCGACGATCGCGCCGTCCGCGTACTCGATGACCCCGGCCACCTGCTCCGCGTTGGAGATGCCGATGCCGACGCAGGCGTGCGCGGCTCCGTGGGCGCGGAGACGCTCCACGAGGCCGCGGGCCGCGGCATCCAGCTGCGCCCGCTCCCCCGTGATGCCCATCGTCGAGACCGTGTACACGAAGCCCGTCGAGGCCTTCACGATCATGTCGAGGCGCTCGTCCGTCGAGGTCGGCGCGGCGAGGAACACCCGGTCGAGGCCGGTGCGCTCGCTCACGGCGATCCACGCCGACGCGGCGTCCGGCGTGATGTCGGGCGTGATCAGCCCGGCGCCGCCCGCGGTGAGCAGGTCATCGGCGTAGCGTTCGACCCCGTACTGCTCGACGAGGTTCCAGTACGTCATCACGAGCACCGGCACGTCGGTGCGCGCGGTGATCTCGCGGATGATCGTGAAGAGGTCGCGCATGCGGAATCCGTTGGCGAGCGCCGTCTGCGTGGCCTCCTGGATGACGAGGCCGTCCATCACGGGGTCGCTGTAGGGCGGACCGAGCTCGATCACGTCGACACCGGACTCCGCCAGCGCGACGGCCGCTTCGATGCTCGTGGGGACGTCGGGGAAGCCCGCGGGCAGATACCCGACGAGGGCACCGCGGCCGGCGGCGTGAGCGGCGTCGATCGCCGCGGAGACGCGCGAGGTCACAGCTCGACCCCCGCACCGCTCGCGGCGTCCGGAGCCGGCGTGACCTCGACCGGCGAACCGGCGGCGGATGCCACGGCCTCGGCGCCCGCGGTCTGCGCGGGGCGGCCCTCGGGCGGCGGGGCGTGCTCGGCGTCGTACAGGTCGAAGTAGCGGGCGGCGGTGTCCATGTCCTTGTCGCCGCGTCCCGAGAGGTTCACCGCGATGATGGCATCCGGCCCGAGCTCCTTGCCGATGCGGAGGGCACCGGCCAGGGCGTGGGCGGACTCGATCGCGGGGATGATCCCCTCGGTGCGCGAGAGCAGGCGAAGGGCCTGCATCGCCTCGTCGTCGGTCGCCGGGATGTACTTCGCTCGGCCGATGTCGGCGAGCCACGCGTGCTCGGGTCCGACGCCCGGATAATCGAGGCCCGCGGAGATCGAGTGGGACTCGGTGGTCTGGCCGTCCTCGTCCTGCAGCACGTAGGTGCGGGCGCCGTGCAGCACGCCGGGGCGACCGCGCTCGATCGAAGCGGCGTGCTGGGGGGTGTCGACCCCGTCGCCGGCCGCCTCGACGCCGTAGAGGGCGACGCCCTCGTCGTCGAGGAACGCGTCGAACATGCCGATCGCGTTCGATCCCCCGCCCACGCACGCGAACACGGCGTCGGGGAGGCGTCCGAGGCGTTCGAGGAACTCGGCGCGGGTCTCCTCGCCGATGATCTTCTGGAAGTCGCGCACCATCGCCGGGAACGGGTGCGGGCCCGCGGCGGTGCCGAAGATGTAGTTGGTCGTCTCGACGGTGGACACCCAGTCGCGGTACGCCTCGTTGATGGCGTCCTTCAGGGTGCGGGAACCGGTGGTGACCGGAACGACCTCGGCGCCGAGGAGGCGCATGCGTGCGACGTTGAGGGCCTGACGCTCGGTGTCGACCTCGCCCATGTAGATGACGCAGTCCAGGCCGAAGAGGGCCGCGGCGGTCGCGGTGGCGACCCCGTGCTGTCCGGCACCGGTCTCCGCGATCACGCGGGTCTTGCCCAGACGCTTGGTGAGGAGCGCCTGGCCGAGGACGTTGTTGATCTTGTGCGAGCCGGTGTGGTTCAGGTCTTCACGCTTGAGGAACACCCGGGCACCCCCGGCGTGCGCGGCGAAACGGGGCACTTCGGTGAGCACCGACGGGCGCCCGGCGTAGTCGTGCAGCAGGGCCTTCAGCTCCGCGAGGAATTCGGGATCGGCCATCGCGGCCTCCCACACCCCGGTGAGCTCGTCGATCGCGGCGATCAGGGATTCGGGCATGTAGCGGCCGCCGAAGTCGCCGAAGAACGGCCCCTTCTGGTCGCGCAGGCTGACGGTGGTCATGCAGTCTCCTGGAGGAACGCGCGGAGGGTCGCGACGGGATCGCCGGTCACGAGCGCCTCGCCGACGAGGACGACGTCGGCGCCGGCGGCGCGGTAGTGGGCGACGTCGGCGGGGGCGAGGACAGCGGATTCGGCGATCTTCACGGCATCCGCGGGGAAGCGCTCGGTGAGCGAGCCGAAGAGGTCGCGGTCGAGCTCGAAGGTCGAGAGGTTGCGGGCGTTGACGCCGATGAGCTTCGCGCCCAGCTCGCCCGCCCGCTCCAGCTCGTCGGCGGAGTGCGTCTCGACGAGCGCAGCCATGCCGAGGTCGGTGGCGAGACGGTAGAGCTCGGTGAGCGTCTTCTGGTCGAGCGCCGCGACGATCAGCAGGACCAGATCGGCGCCCGACGCGCGGGCTTCGAGCACCTGGTACGGGGTCGCGAGGAAGTCCTTGCGCAGGACCGGAACCGACACCGCGGCGCGGACGGCCTCAAGGTCGGCGAGGCTGCCCTTGAACTTCCGCCCCTCGGTGAGGACCGAGATCGCGGAGGCGCCGCCCTCTTCGTACAGGCGGGCCTGGCGTGCCGGGTCGGGGATCGCGGCGAGATCCCCGCGCGAGGGGCTCGCCCGCTTGACCTCGGCGATGATCTTCACGCGGTCGGCGGGGGCGAGCATGGCCAGCGCATCCCGCGCAGGGGTCTGCGCGAGCGCGTCGCGCTCGACGGCGGCCAACGGCCGTGCTTCGGCGCGCCGTTCGGCGTCCTCTACCGCTCCGGCCGTGAGATCGGCCAGCACGGTCAGTGGGCCTTCGGGTTCGACTTCGCGCCGTTGGCGCCGTAGCCCGCCTTGGTCATCGCCCAGCCGACGATGGCGCCCACGAGCAGGAGGCCCACCGAGGCCCACACGAGGACCGGCATGTCGAGCCAGAAGAACAGCGTGCCCAGCGTGATCGCGAGGAGCATGATGATCACGGCCGTCCAGGCGGCGGGCGAGTGTCCGTGGCCGGGATCGCCGATGGGGTTGCTCATGAATCTCCTTCGAGTCGCGCGCGAGCGCGGGGAACAGCGTGCGACCAGTCTATCGAAGCGCGGCGGCGGGACCCCGCCGACCTCTCGATATCGACCGAAGGTCTCGGTCAGGCCGTGGGGTCGGAGCCCCGCGACAGGTCGTCCCACGAGTCGATGGCGTCGTGGGGACGGGAGGCGTCCGCAGGCGCGTCGGCGGCGGTGCGGTACTTCCGACCCGCGCTCCCCTGCCACCGCCGGGCCGTGACGAGCGCGAACACCGCTGCGGCGGCCAGGATCAGCTCGGCCAGCAGCGTGACCGCGGGCCACGGGGTGAGCGCCATGGACGCCACGAGGTCGGCGACGGCATCCGTTCCCGAGATCCCGGTCGCTTTCGTGACCGTCGCCGCGGTCGCCGAGACCGGCAACGTGAGGAGCAGGACGGCGGTCGCGACTCCCACGGCCCCCGCGATCGCGAGCGCGATGACGCCGAGCACGTAGCGCAGCACCGGACCGACGATCGACAGCGCGGCACCGAGGGCCAACGCGGCGAGGCTGAGGGGTGTCAGCACCGGCACCGCGTCGGAGCCCGGCACCGCGAGGGTCTGCTGAGCGCCGTCGGCGAGGGTCACGTCGATCCACGTCTGGGTCGACGAGATGACGCCGAGAGCGCCGGCGAGAAGCATCCCGACAACGGACAGCGAACGCGCTCGGCGCATCAGAGCTGCCCCACGACGGGTTCGAGGTCGGTGGCGTCGAAGCACGTGTGGTCGCCGGTGTGGCAGGCGGCTCCGACCTGGTCGACCTCCAGCAGCAGGGTGTCGCCGTCGCAGTCGAGACGCGCACCCTTGACGATCTGGATGTGCCCGGACGTGTCGCCCTTGCGCCAGTACTCCTGGCGCGAGCGCGACCAGAACGTCACGCGGCCGGTGGTGAGCGTGCGGCGCAGGGCCTCGGCATCCATCCACCCGACCATGAGCACCTCGCGCGTGTCGAACTGCTGGACGACCGCGGTCGCGAGTCCCTGGTCGTCGTACTTCACACGGTCGAACGCTTCGACGTTCATCGGCGCACCTCGATCCCCTCGGCCGCCATCGCGTCCTTGACCTGGCCGACCGTGAGCTGGCCGGAGTGGAACACGGATGCCGCGAGCACGGCGTCGGCGCCCGCCTCGACGGCCGGGGCGAAGTGCTCGAGAGCGCCCGCGCCGCCCGAGGCGATCACCGGCACCGCGGCGACCTCGCGCATGAGGCGGACGAGCTCGAGGTCGAAACCCTGCTTGGTCCCGTCGGCGTCGATGGAGTTGACCAGCAGCTCGCCGGCACCGCGTTCGACGGCCTCGCGAGCCCAGTCGAGCGCGTCGAGCGTCGTCTCGGTGCGGCCGCCGTGGGTCGTCACGACGAAGCCGGAGGGGGTGGATGCCGCGCGCTTCACGTCGAGCGACAGCACGACCACCTGCGCGCCGAAGCGGTCGGCGATCTCGTCGATCAGCGCCGGGCGGGCGATCGCCGCGGAATTCACGCCGATCTTGTCGGCGCCGACGGAGAGCAGGCGGGCGACGTCCTCGGCGGAGCGGACTCCTCCGCCGACGGTCAGCGGGATGAAGACCTGTTCCGCGGTGCGGCGGACGACGTCGTAGGTCGTGGAGCGCTCGTCGACGGTCGCGGTCACGTCGAGGAAGGTGATCTCATCGGCGCCTTGGTCGAAGTACAGCTTCGCCAGCTCGACCGGGTCGCCCATGTCGCGCAGGTCGAGGAAGTTCACGCCCTTCACGACGCGGCCGGCGGCCACGTCGAGGCACGGGATGACGCGGCGGGCGAGCGTCATCAGAGCCTCGCGGCGAGGATCTCGGTCACCAGGATCGCCCGGGCGCCGATCGCGTACAGCTCGTCCATGACGCGGTTGACGTCGCGGCGGGGGCTCATCACGCGCACGGCGACCCACTCGGGGTCGCGGAGGGGCGAGATCGTCGGCGACTCCAGGCCGGGAGCGACGGCGATCGCCTGCTCGACGAGAGCGGCGGGGAGGTCGTAGTCGATGAGCACGTATTTCCGAGCGGCCAGGACACCGCGCAGGCGCCGGAGCAGCGTCTCGGTGCCCTCGACCTCGTTCGGGCCGGAGATCAGGACCGCGTCCGATTCGAGCAGCACAGGACCGAAGATCTCGAGCCCCGCCTGGCGCAGCGTCGTCCCGGTCGAGACGACGTCGGCCACGGCATCCGCCACGCCCAACTGCACCGCGGACTCGACGGCGCCGTCCAGCGGCACGATGTCGACGGCCACGCCGCGCTCGTCGAGGAACGCGTCGACGAGGCCCGGGTAGGCGGTGGCGACGCGGAGACCCTGCAGGTCCTCGACGTCGGTGAACCGGCCCGGCCGGCCGGCGAAGCGGAACGTGGAACCGGCGAAGCCGAGCGACTCGACCTCGCGGGCGCCCGGCATCCGGGCGTCCAGCAGCAGGTCGCGCCCGGTGATGCCGACGTCGAGGGCCCCGGAGCCGACGTACGTCGCGATGTCACGCGGGCGGAGGTAGAAGAACTCGACCTCGTTGACGGGGTCGACGGTGTACAGGTCTTTCGAGTCGCGACGTCCGGTGTATCCGGCCTCCGAGAGCATCTCGGCGGCGGTCTCGGCGAGCGACCCCTTGTTCGGCACGGCGATTCGCAGCATGACGGGGGCTTTCGTGGTTCGTGAGCGAGAGGGGGAAGGCAGCGGCTCAGAGATGTCGGTAGACGTCTGCGAGCGTCAGGCCCTTCGCGAGCATGAGCGTCTGCAGGTGGTACAGCAGCTGCGAGATCTCCTCGGCTGCGGCCTCGTCGGACTCGTACTCGGCAGCCATCCAGACCTCGGCGGCTTCCTCGACGATCTTCTTGCCGATGGCGTGCACGCCGGCATCGAGCTGGGCCACGGTTCCGGAGCCGGCGGGGCGCTCGACGGCCTTGGCACTGAGCTCGGCGAACAGGTCGTCGAAGGTCTTCACCTGTCTAGGGTATCGGCTCGGCGGCGCCCCGGCTGTCGGCACGGTCTGCCCCCGGGTGCCGTGCGGCGTTGTGCGTCATGCTTCACCGCGATAAACGGCATCCGCGACGAGAAACGACGGGACGTCCAGTTTCACGCCGCCGATGCCGTTTATCGCGGGAGGGGGATGACGGCGAGGGCGGGGGTGCGCAGCGCGGGCGGCGGGTCAGCGCGGCGGCTCAGTGCGCGTGGCGCGCGGCGGCGGACCGCAGCGACTGGATCGCCCGGTCGGGATCCTCCGCGCCGAACACCGCGGACCCGGCGACGAACGTGTCCGCCCCGGCCTCGGCGGCCTGCGCGATCGTGGACTCGCCGATGCCGCCGTCGACCTGGAGCCACACGCTCGACCCGCGGCGCTTCGCCTCGTCGGCGAGCGTGCGGAGCTTGGGCATCGTCTCGGGCATGAACGACTGACCGCCGAAGCCGGGCTCCACCGTCATCACCAGGATCTGGTCGAACTCGTTGAGCACGTCGAACAGGTTCTCCACGGGCGTGGCGGGCTTCACGGCCACCCCGGCGCGGGCGCCGATCGAGCGGAGCGTCCGCGCGAGCGCGACGGGCGACGCGGCGGCCTCGAGGTGGAAGGTGACGGATGCCGCGCCCAGCTCGGCGTACTCCGGCGCCCACCGGTCGGGGTCGTCGATCATCAGGTGCACGTCCAGCGGCACCGGGCTCGTCTCCTGGATGCGACCGACCATCTGCGGACCGAAGGTGAGGTTCGGCACGAAGTGGTTGTCCATGACGTCGACGTGCACGAAGTCGGCCCCGGAGATGCGGGCGAGCTCCGCCTGCATGTTCACGAAGTCGGCGGCGAGGATGCTCGGATTGATGCGGGGGGTGTCGGAGGGCACCCGACCATTATGCGAGCGACGGGCCTCACGCGCGCCGCAGCAGCGCGATCGACATGGCGTCGGTGCCGTGGCGGTGAGGCCACAGCTGGGCGCGGAGCGAGCCGTCGGCCTGCGCGGGCAGGTCGATGTCGGGCCCGGCGATGTCGCGCACCACGGCGCGGGCGTCGAGCTCCTCGACGGTGTCGCCGAACTCGCGGCGCACCTCGGCCAGAACTCCGGACGTCTCCGCCAGGTGCGGGGAGCACGTCACGTACGCCAGCACCCCGCCCGGCTTCAGCGCGCCGAGACCCGCCCGCACGAGCTCGAGCTGCAGCGCCGTGAGGTCGGGGACGTCGGCGGGACTCTTCCGCCACCGCGCCTCGGGTCGACGCCGCAGCGCCCCGATGCCCGTGCACGGAGCGTCGACGAGGATGCGGTCGTACTCCCCCGCCGCTCGCGCCGCGCGGTCGCGGCCGTCCTCCTCGGTCACGTCGACCTCGAGCGGGACGGATGCCACGGCCCGGCGCACCAGCCCGGCACGGTGCGGCGAGATCTCGTTGGCATCCAGTCGGGCGCCGCCCGCGAGGGCCTCCGCCGCCAGCAGCGCGGTCTTGCCGCCCGGGCCGGCGCACAGGTCGAGCCACCGCTCCCCGGCCGCGATCGGCCGTACGCGACTGAGGGCCAGGGCGGCGAGCTGCGAACCCTCGTCCTGCACGCGGAGGCGACCGTCCGACGCGCGGATGAGCGCCTCGGGGTCGCCCCCGCGGGTCGTGAACGCCGTCGGCGCGAATCGGGCGGGACGGGCGTCGTCGGGGATCTCGGCCAGACCCGGCAGCGCGACCATCGCCACCCGCGGGGCGTCGTTGTCGGCGGCCAGGAGGGCGTCGAGCTCGTCGGCGCGCCCCTCGGCCGCGAGGGCGCGACGGAACGCGCGGACGATCCACACCGGGTGGGAGGTCGTCAGTCCGATTCGTTCGTCGTCGCTGCGGGCGGCCGAGGTGATGCGCGCCATCCAGTGCCCCGGCGTCTCGCGCGACACACGCCGCAGGACGGCGTTCGCGAATCCCGCCGCCCCGCGCCCGCCGCCGTGCCGTCGGGCGAGTTCGACCGACTCGTTGACGGCGGCGTGCGAGGCGACGCGCGTCGACAGCAACTGGTGGACGCCGAGCCGCAGCGCGTCGAGCACCGGCGGGTCGATACGGTCCACGGTCCGGTCCGCCGCCGCGGCGATGATCGCGTCGTACGTTCCGCGCCGTCGCAGCGTGCCGTACGTCAACTCCGTCGCGAGGCCGGCGTCCTTGGCATCCAGTCTCGCCCGCTCGATCGCGTGCGGCAGCGACAGGTTCGCGTACGCCTCGTCGGCGGAGACCGCCCGCAGCACGTCGTACGCGACGGCGCGCGCTCCCTGGACGCTCATGAGCCCAGCACCGGGTTCTCGACGCGCAGACCCCGGAACCAGTCGCCGGCAGGCATCGCGCCCTTGCCCGCGGGTTGCACGGTCTCGAGTCGCAGCGGGGAGGTCGCCGTCCCCACGAGGATCTCGCGACCGGATGCCACGACCCGGCCGGGTGGGATCGGATCCGCCGTGCTCGCCCCGGCCCGCAGCACCTTGAACCGTGCTCCGTCGACCGTGGTGTGGGCGCCGGGCTCGGGCGTGACACCCGCGATCCGCGCACGGAGTGTCTCGGCATCCGAGGAGAAGTCCAGGGCGCCGTCGTCGAGCGTCAGTTTCGGGGCCAGGGTCGGCTCGCCGGCCTGCGGGGTCGCGACCGCCGAACCGTCGGCGATCCCGTCCACGACGCGCGCGAGCAGCGGGGCGCCGACCTCGGCGAGGGCGTCGAGCACGTCGCCCGCGGTGGCGTTCCACGGCACCGCGTAGCGCTCCTCGGCGAAGACGTCGCCGGCATCCAGTTCGGCCACCAGCTGGAAGACGCTCGCCCCGGTCTCGCGATCGCCGGCGATCAGCGCCCGCTGCACGGGGGCGGCGCCGCGCCAGCGCGGGAGGAGCGAGAAGTGCAGGTTGATCCATCCGTGCGCGGGCGCCGACAGCAGCGGCTCGCGCACGAGACCGCCGTACGCGACGATGACGCCGAGTTCGGGGGCGAGCGCGGCGATGCGCGCGGTGGCCTCGGCATCCAGGCGGTCGGTCTTGATCGTCGGGATGCCGAGCTCCTCCGCCGCCAGCGCGACCGGGGAGGGCGTCAGGACGCGTTTGCGGCCGAGCGGCGCGTCGGAACGGGTGACGACGGCGGCGATCTCGTGCGGACCCGCGGCCAGCGCGCGCAGGGAGGGGACGGCGACGGCGGGGGTGCCGGCGAAGACGAGGCGCATGGTTCTCCTCACGCTTCGGATGCGGGTGGGTGGGACCGGGCGGCGGCGCTCAGAGGTCGGGCTCGGGGAGGTCGAGCCGCACTCTGAGTGTATTCCGCGGCCTCGGTCCCTTCTCCTTCGTCGACTTGCGCGCGCGCAGGGCATCCGCGATCACCCCGGCGCGAAGGGCGTCGGCGACGGCGCGGCCGTGCGCGTAGTCGAACCGCACGAGCGCGCGGGACGTCGGGGTGTCGGGGCCCGTGGACGTGTCGACCGGGCCGAGGACGGCCAAGGGGTCGAGATCCGGCACGGCCTCCCGCAGCTCGGCGAGGAGCGTGTCGACGCTCCGGGCGTGTCCCTCGACGCTCGCCACGCGGACCGTGGGCGGCATCCGCAGCGGGGCGCGGTCGACGAGCTCCGCGCGGGCGTAGGCCGGCTGCGTCCAGGTCGCGAGGGCCCGCGCCACCGGACCCGCGACGCCGACGAGGTGCACCGGCGCGCCGGGAGCGGCGAGGGCGGCGGCGTTCGACCACCAGCGCAGGCAGTGCTCGCCGACACGCAGCGCCTCGTTCTGCAGCATGCGGTCGCCGTCGAGGAGGATCACCGCCCGGTACCCGCCCCGCGCGATCGGCTCGGCCCCGCGCGTGGCGATCACGAGAGCCGGGGCGGGATCCACCTCCGCCACCGGATGCGCGCCGTCCGCGATGATCACGCGCGTGTTCGGGAAGGCCCGGCCCAGCTCGTCGGCCGTGCGCTCGCTGCCCGAGGAGGCCATCCGCAGTTTCACCGACCCGCAGTGCCCGCAGGTCCATGCGTGGGCGCTGCGGCCGCACCACGCGCACACCGGAACCGCTCCGGGTCGAGCTGCTCGCAGGGGGCCGGCGCAGTGCGCGCAGCGGGCAGGGCGACGGCAGTCCGCGCACACGAGCGACGGCGCGTATCCGGGGCGCGCGACCTGGACGAGGACCGGACCCTGCGCCAGCGCCTCGCGCGCGGCGGCGAACGCGGAGGACGGCACGCGCGCCGTGCGCGACTCCCCCTCCCGTGTCGCGCTGAGCACGACCCGCGGACTCTGTCGCCGCGCCGGTGCCGACTCCCGGACGTAGCCCACCTCGACCAGACGCTGGACGTCGGTCGAGCGGGTGTGGCCGGCGAAGACGAGCGCCGAACCCTCGAGCTCCTGCCGCACGAGCGCCGCATCGCGCGCGTGCACGCCGGGCGCCAGCGGCTCGGCCAGGAGCGAATCGCCGTCGTCCCACAGCGCGACCAGGCCGGTGTCGTGCGCGGGGGCGTAGACCGCTGACCGGCGGCCCACCACGATCACCGGAACCGGCGCCAGGGTGCGGAGGTACTGGCCGTAGCGCACGGGACCGGACTGGTCGGCGTCGTCGCGCACGACGGCTTCGGGCGGCACGAGGTCGGCCAGCGCGGCCATGAGCTGGGCCTGGTCGCGGTAGTCCGGGACCACGAGCACCGCGCTCCGCCCCCGCGCCAGCATGTGCACCGCGGCCGCGGCGAGGAGGTCGGCCCACGCGCCGCGGGGCAGCGCGCCGGTGGTGTGCGGCGGAGCGTCGACCGCGACGCGCTCGCCGCCGTCGAGCGCGTCGATGAGTCCCCCGTACGGTTTCAGCGTCGCATCGGCGCGCGTGAGCGACTCGGTCGGAACCACCGGAGTCCCCGGGAGAGGGGTGGCGAGCCAGGCCTTCTCGGCCCGCACCATGCGCTTCGGGACCGCGAGCCGCAGCACGTCGCTCACCGAGCCGGCGGCGCGGTCCGCGACCTTGCGGGCGAGGGTGAAGAGCCCCTCGGGCAGCACCGGCATCGTCGAGACGACGCTCTCCACCGACGACAGCGGTCGCTCGGTGCCGTCGTCGGCCACGACCTCGACCACGAAGGCATCCATCATCCGACCGGCCGACCGCAGCGGCACCTTCACACGCACGCCGGGCACGATGTCGGCGACCAGAGGATGCGGGATCGCGTAGTCGAAGAGCCGATCGAGCTGAGGCACCGGCGAGTCGAGCTGGACCCGCGCGACGCGGCGGGCACTCACTCGGCGGCCCCGCGGGATCTCCGCCGCGCACGGCGGAGCGGTTCACGGGATGCCAGGGCAGCGGCGACGCGGTGCACGCCCGGCGCGGGCGCCCTCACGTCAGAGTCCGGCGGCGGTGCGCAGCGCGTCGACGCGGTCGGTGCGCTCCCACGTGAAGTCGGGCAGCTCACGGCCGAAGTGTCCGTAGGCCGCTGTCTGGGCGTAGATCGGGCGCAGCAGGTCGAGCTGGTCGATGATCGCCTTCGGACGCAGGTCGAACACCTCGCGGATGGCGTGCACGATCGTCTCATCGGCGACGCGCGCCGTGCCGAACGACTCCACGTACAGACCCACCGGGTTCGCCTTGCCGATCGCATAGGCGACCTGCACCTCGAGACGGTCGGCGAGCCCCGCCGCGACGGCGTTCTTCGCGACCCAGCGCATGGCGTACGCCGCCGAGCGGTCGACCTTGGAGGGGTCCTTGCCGCTGAAGGCGCCGCCACCGTGACGCGAGGCCCCGCCGTAGGTGTCGATGATGATCTTGCGCCCCGTGAGGCCGGCGTCGCCCTTCGGTCCACCGATGACGAAGGGGCCGGCCGGGTTGATGTAGTACTGCACGTCGGGCAGATCGAGCCCCGTCTCGCGCAGCACGGGGTCGATGACCTCGGCCTGCACGAGCGCGCGCAGCTCCTCCTGCGAGATGTCGGGGTGGTGCTGCGTCGACAGCACGACCGAGTCGACCGTGCGCGGCGTGTGTCCGTCGTACCCGAGCGTGACCTGCGTCTTGCCGTCGGGGCGGAGGAACGGCAGCGTGCCGTCTTTGCGGACGGATGCCAGGCGCTCGGCGATGCGGTGCGCGGTCCAGGCCGCCATCGGCATGAGCTGCGGCGTCTCGTTCGTCGCGAAGCCGAACATGATGCCCTGATCGCCCGCGCCCTGCAGGTCGCGCGGGTCGACGGAGCCGCGCTCGCGCTGCTCGAACGCCTTGTTGACGCCGGCGGCGATGTCGGAGGACTGCGCGCCGATCGACACACTCACGCCGCAGGAGTCGCCGTCGAAGCCGGTGTCGCTGGAGGTGTACCCGATGCGGTTCACGACGTCGCGCACGATCGCGGGGATCTCGACGTACGCGCTCGTCGACACCTCACCCGCGACGTGCACCAGGCCCGTGGTCACGAGGGTCTCGACGGCGACGCGACCGGACGGATCCTCGGTGAGGATGGCATCCAGGATGCTGTCGGAGATCTGGTCGCAGATCTTGTCGGGGTGTCCTTCCGTGACGGACTCGGACGTGAACAGGCGCAGGTCGGTCAAGGCGACTCCCGGTCGGTTTCGGGCTGGGGACGGGCACAAGTATGCCCCGGACGGCGGACAGCCGCCCGGGGCATCGTCACATCTGTGAACAGATCACGAGATGCGTCGGCTGTGGATTACTCCGCAGCCTTGAGGCGCAGCTTGTCCTCGTGGATCTCGTGGAGCGCGATCGTCAGCGGCTTGTCCTCGACGGTGGAGTCGACGAGCGGACCCACGTTGTCGAAGAGGTTGCCCTCGTGCAGATCGGAGTAGTTGTCGTTGATCTGACGTGCGCGCTTGGACGCGTAGATCACGAGCTGGTACTTCGAGTCGACCTTGTCGAGCAGCGCGTCGATGGGCGGGTCGATGATGCCCTTGTCACGTCCGGCCATGGGGAACCTCCTGGTTCGGCGGGATGGGGTGGATGCGGCGCCCGACGGCGCCGAAGCATCCTCGTATTCTATCCGACGTCGGGGCGACGTGCGGCGAGGGCCACGACCTCGGCCGCGGCGTGCGCGACCTCGTCGTTCACGACCCGGTAGTCGAACTCGTTCTGCGCCGCGAGCTCCGTCCGGGCGGTGCGGAGTCGGCGCGTGCGCTCCTCGGCATCCTCGGTCCCCCGGCCGACCAGACGCTGGACGAGTTCGTCCCAGCTCGGCGGCAGCAGGAACACGAGCGTGGCCGACGGATCCGCCGCGCGCACCTGACGGGCGCCCTGCAGGTCGATCTCGAGCAGCGCCGTGCCGCCCGCCGCGAGCACGCGGTCGATCGGCTCTCGGGGCGTGCCGTACCGGTGCTTGTTGTGCACGGTCGCCCACTCCAGCAGCTCCCCCGCCGCGATCAGCCGGTCGAACTCGGCATCGTCGACGAAGTAGTAGTGCTCGCCGTCCACCTCACCCGGACGCGGCGCACGGGTCGTGGCCGAGACCGAGAGGTGGATCTCGGGGAAGTTCTCCTTGATGTGGGCCGCGACCGTGCCCTTGCCGACCGCGGTGGGGCCGGCGAGCACCACCAGGCGGCTGCGCCCCTCGCGCGGACCGGGCTCGGGCCACCGGGCGTCGAGGTAGTCGCGGAGCGCATCGCGTTGGCGCGACCCCAGACCACCCAGGCGCTTCACCGGTGAGATCCCGAGCGAGGTGAGGATGCGGTCGCGCTTGCTCTCGCCGATCGCGGGGATCGCCGTGAGGAACTCGGTGACGCGCATCGCCCCGGCCGCGGAGAGCGGATCGGCGAGTCCGCGGCGCAGAAGCTCCTGCGGGGTGATCACGCGGGTGGACACGTCGCGTTTCAGTGCGGCGCGTTCGCGGCGCGCGGCGACCGCGCGACGCGAGGCCGCCGCCCGGTCGACCTCGGGGGGACGGCGCGAATCAGCCATGCAGGGCCTCCCGGTACAGGTCGGCGCGCGCCTCGATCCGGTCCGCGAGCCGGGCGGGGCCGACGGCCAGAACGCTTCGGCTCTCGTTCGCCACGACCGCCTTCGCGACGTAGCCGAACAGACGGCGGAGATCGGCCGGATCCGCCCCCTGCGCCCCGAACCCGGGAGCGAGGATCGGCATGCCGGCCAACGCGACGTCGCCCAGGCCGTACGCCGCGCGGTCGACGGTGGCGCCGACCACGACGCCCACCGGGCCCAGGGCCCCGGGCGCACCGATGTTCGCCTGGTTCACGTCGTGCGCCACCCGGGCGGCGACGTGTTCGTGATCGCCCACCGCCAGGGCGTCGTCGACGATCGCGCTCTGCAGCGCCCGCGCCTCGGGATTGCTCGTCGCCGTCAGCACGAACGCCCCCTTGTCGTGGCGGACCGCGAGCCCGAGGGTCTCGCGCAGCGAGTCGGCACCGAGATACGGCGTCAAGGTCACGGCATCCGCCTCCAGGGGCGAGCCGGGCTCCAGCCAGGCGTGGGCGTAGCCCTCCATGGTCGTGCCGATGTCACCGCGCTTCGCGTCGGCGATGACCAGCAGGCCCGCCGCGCGCGCGGCGGCCATCACATCCTCCAGCGCCGCGAACCCGCGGGAGCCGTAGCGCTCGTAGAACGCCACCTGCGGCTTGACCACACCGACGCGACCGGCCGCGGCCTCGACCACACGCAACCCGAACTCGCGCGCGCCGTCGGCCGTGGCATCCAGCCCCCACGCCGACAGCAGCGCGGCGTGGGGGTCGATGCCGACGCACAGGGCGCCGCGGGTTTCGAGGGCTGTCGCCAGCCGCTGTCCGAACGTCTCGCTCACCGGCGACCCGCACGGTCGACGGCGTACTCCTGGAGGCTGCGCACCGCGAAGCCGTCCTTCATCGCACCGAGGGCGCTCACCGCCGCGCCGAGGACGGCCATCGTGGTGAAGAGCGCCTTGTCGGCGGCCACGGCCGCGGCGCGGATCTCGTACCCGTCGGCACGCGCGGTGCCACCGGAGGGCGTGTTCACGATCATGTCGATCTCGCCGGCGTTGATGAGGTCGACCACGTTCCGCTGGCCGGAGCCCTGCGTCTCGGAGTATTTCTCGACGACCTGCACCCGGATGCCGTTGCGCGCCAGGATCTCCGCCGTCCCCTCCGTCGCGAGCAGCGAGAAGCCGAGCTCCTGCAGCCGGTGGGCGGGCAGGATCACCGCGCGCTTGTCGGCGTCGGCGACCGAGATGAACACGGTGCCCGAGGTCGGCATCCCGCCGTACGCGGCCTCCTGCGACTTTGCGAACGCGGTCGGGAAGTCGCGGTCGATGCCCATGACCTCGCCGGTCGAGCGCATCTCGGGGCCGAGCACCGAGTCGACCGTGTGGCCGTCGGCGGTGCGGAACCGCTTGAACGGCAGCACGGCCTCCTTCACGGCGACCGGGGCGTCCAGCGGAACGCGGGATCCGTCCTGCTCGGGCAGCAGGCCCTCGGCGATCAGCTCGGCGATGGTGCTGCCGGCCATGATGCGGCTGGCGGCCTTCGCGAGCGGGATGCCGAGCGCCTTCGACACGAACGGAACGGTGCGGCTCGCGCGCGGGTTCGCCTCGATGACGTAGAGGACACCGGCCGAGATCGCGAACTGCACGTTCAGGAGCCCCCGGACGCCGACGCCCTTCGCGATCGCGAGGGTCGCCTCGCGGACCCGGTCGACCTCGGTGCGGCCGAGAGAGACCGGCGGCAGGGTGCAGGACGAGTCGCCGGAGTGGATGCCGGCCTCCTCGAGGTGCTCCATGACGCCGCCGATGTAGAGGTCGGTGCCGTCGTACAGCGCGTCGACGTCGAGCTCGATCGCGTCGTCGAGGAAGCGGTCCACGAGGAGCGGGAGCCCGGGGCCGATGATCGCCTGGTCGGCGACGCGCACGAAGTAGTCGCGCAGAGCCTCGGTCGAGTAGACGATCTCCATGCCGCGGCCGCCGAGCACGAAGCTCGGGCGCACGAGCACCGGGTAGCCGATCTCCTCGGCCACGGTGACCGCGCCCTCGACGTCGATGGCCGTGCCGTTGCGGGGGGCCACGAGACCGGCCTCGTCGAGCAGGCGGGAGAACAGCTCGCGCTCCTCGGCCAGGTCGATCGCCTCGGGGCTGGTGCCGAGGATCGTGTAGCCGGCGGCTTCGATGCCCTTCGCCAGGCCCAGCGGCGTCTGACCGCCCAGCTGGCACACGACGCCGAGGATCGTGCCGGACTGCGACTCGGCGTGCAGGACCTCGAGCACGTCTTCGAGCGTCAGCGGCTCGAAGTACAGGCGATCGCTGGTGTCGTAGTCGGTCGACACGGTCTCGGGGTTGCAGTTGACCATGACGGTCTCGTACCCGGCGTCCGACAGGGCGAACGAGGCGTGCACGCACGAGTAGTCGAACTCGACGCCCTGGCCGATGCGGTTCGGGCCCGAGCCGATGATGACGACCTTCGTCCGCTCCGACGGGGTGACCTCGGTCTCCCAGTCGTAGCTGGAGTAGTGGTACGGCGTCAGCGCCGGGAACTCCCCCGCGCAGGTGTCGACGGTCTTGTAGACCGGGCGCACGTCGAGCGCGTACCGGATGCCGCGCACCTCGGCCTCGTCGAGCCCGCGGATCTCCGCGATCTGGACGTCGCTGAAACCGTGCTCCTTCGCGAGGCGGAGGGTCTCGGCATCCAGTTCTCCGGCGTTGCGGATGATCTCGGCGACCTCGTTGATGAGCACGATCTGGTCGATGAACCAGGGGTCGATCGCCGTCGCGTCGAACGCCTGCTCGGGCGTCGCGCCCTTGCGCAGCGCCTGCTGCAGGACGACGATCCGGCCGTCGGTCGGGGTCTTCGCGACCTCGAGCAGTTCCTCCACCGAGCGCGACTCCTCGCCCCAGTGGAAGCTCGAGCCGCGCTTCTCGAGCGAGCGCAGCGCCTTCTGCAGGGCCGTCGTGTAGTTGCGGCCGATGGCCATGGCCTCGCCGACCGACTTCATGGTGGTGGTGAGGGTGGTGTCGGCGGCGGGGAACTTCTCGAAGTTGAAGCGCGGCACCTTGACCACGACGTAGTCGAGCGTGGGCTCGAAGCTCGCCGGGGTCACCTTGGTGATGTCGTTCGGGATCTCGTCGAGGCGGTAGCCGATCGCGAGCTTCGCCGCGATCTTCGCGATCGGGAACCCGGTCGCCTTCGAGGCCAGCGCGCTCGAGCGGGACACGCGCGGGTTCATCTCGATGACGATGATGCGGCCCGTCTTCGGGTCGACGGCGAACTGGATGTTGCAGCCGCCGGTGTCGACGCCCACGGCGCGGATGATGTCGATGCCGATGTCGCGGAGCTTCTGGTACTCGCGGTCGGTCAGCGTCAGCGCGGGCGCCACGGTGATCGAGTCACCCGTGTGCACCCCGACCGGGTCGACGTTCTCGATCGAGCAGACGACCACCGTGTTGTCGGCGGTGTCGCGCATGAGTTCGAGCTCGTACTCCTTCCACCCGAGGATCGACTCCTCGAGCAGCACCTCGTTGGTGGGCGAGTCGTGCAGGCCCGCGCCGCCGATGCGGCGGAGGTCGGCTTCGTCGTACGCGAAGCCCGAGCCGAGACCGCCCATGGTGAAGGAGGGACGCACGACCAGCGGGTAGCCGAGCTTCTCGGCACCGGCGAGGAGCTCGTCCATCGAGTGGCAGATGACGGATGCCGCGACGTCGGCGCCGGCCTCCAGCACGAGCTCCTTGAAGATCTGGCGGTCCTCGCCGCGGTTGATGGCGTCGAAGTCCGCGCCGATGAGCTCGACGTCGTACTTCTCGAGGATGCCGCGCTTGTGCAGCTGGATCGCCGCGTTCAGGGCCGTCTGGCCACCGAGCGTGGGGAGCACGGCATCCGGCTTCTCCTTCGCGATGATCGACTCGATCACCTCGGGGGTGATCGGCTCGATGTACGTCGCGTCGGCGAAGTCGGGGTCGGTCATGATCGTCGCCGGGTTGGAGTTGACGAGGATGACCCGCACGCCCTCCTCGCGGAGGACGCGGCACGCCTGGGTGCCGGAGTAGTCGAACTCGCAGGCCTGACCGATGACGATCGGGCCGGAGCCGATGACGAGGACGGAGTGGATGTCGTCGCGCTTAGGCATTCTTCTTCGTCTCCTGGGTCGCGAGCACCATGTCGCGGAAGCGGTCGAACAGGTAGTTGGCGTCGTGGGGGCCGGCGGCGGCCTCGGGGTGGTACTGCACGCTGAATGCCGGGATGTCGAGGGCACGGAGTCCCTCGACGACGTTGTCGTTGAGGCCGATGTGGCTCACCTCGACGCGGCCGTAGCCGTTCGGGCTGTCGACGACGGCGTCCAGGGGGGCGTCGACGGCGAAGCCGTGGTTCTGCGAGGTGATCTCGACGCGACCGGTGGTCTTGTCGAGCACGGGCTGGTTGATGCCGCGGTGGCCGAACGGCAGCTTGTACGTGCCGAAGCCGAGCGCGCGACCCAGCAGCTGGTTGCCGAAGCAGATGCCGAAGAACGGCAGCCCGTCGTCGAGCACCGCGCGCAGCAGTTCGACGTGCTGGTCGCTCGCGGCCGGGTCGCCCGGGCCGTTGGAGTAGAACGCCGCGACCGGCTCGATCGCGCGGATCTCGTCGATGGTCGCGGACTGCGGGAACACGTGCACGTCGAACCCGCGGGCCGCGAGGTTGTCGATCGTGGACTGCTTGACGCCCAGGTCGAGCACGGCGAGGTTGCCGACGCGCTCGGCGGTCGCCGGGGTCACCTCGACCTCGGTGACCGAGACCTCGGCGGAGAGGTTGCGGCCGGCCATGCCGGGGGCGGCGAGCACACGACGCAGCTGCTCGTCGGCATCCAGGTTCGCGGCCTCGCCCGAGAAGACGCCGCCGCGCATGCTGCCCTCGGAGCGGATGCGACGCGTGACGGCGCGGGTGTCGATGCCGGAGATGCCGACGATCCCGTCCTCGACGAGGGCGTCGTCGAGCGACCGGTCGGCGCGCCAGTTCGAGACGACGCGGGAGGGGTCGCGCACCACGTAGCCGGCGACCCAGATGCGGCGGGACTCGGGGTCTTCGTCGTTCACGCCGGTGTTGCCGATGTGCGGGGCGGTCTGCAGCACGATCTGGCCGGCGTACGAGGGGTCGGTGAGGGTCTCCTGGTACCCGGTCATGCCGGTGGCGAAGACGACCTCGCCGAAGGTCTCGCCGCGGGCGCCGTAGGCGCGACCGGGGTAGCGGGTGCCGTCCTCCAGCACGAGGACGGCGGGTTCGCGCGAGATGCGCGGAGGGGAGATCAGGGCGGTCATGCGTCGCTTCCTGTCGTGATGATGAGCGGACGGATGGCATCGGCGAGGGCTTTCGCCGACGCATCCTGAGGTCGGAGGTAGGTGTCGACGACGGTGTCGTCGTCGATCCGCCAGCTGACGCGCGTCAGGCCGTCGCGCTCGACCACGCGGTCGATGGCGACCGTGGCCTGAGCGGCGTCGACGAGGCGGTCGCGGAGAAGCGCGATGCGGGGCTGGCCCGGCAGGTCGAGGGCGATCCCGGCCGAGGTGACCGTGACGTCCACGCGGGAGCGGAACCCGAGGCCGCGGATCGCGAGGCGTTCCAGGGGCTCGTCGTGACGCGTGGTCGCGACGTAGAGACCCGGGAACACGCCCCACTCCTCGGCGCCGTCGGGAAGCTCTCCCACCGGGGCGGAGTAGCGCGCATCGCGCCGCGTTCGTCGGAGCCACGCCACCGCGAGGAGGACCAGGATCACCAGCGCGACGCCGGCCATCACCAGCAGTGCGCCCTCGCGCGTCACGCGAGCACCCCCGGAACCTCCAGGACAGCGCCGTCGACGACGGTGGGGATGCCGGAGCGCACGGTCCAGCGGATCTCGCCGGGCAGCTCGCGCCCGAGGTACGGCGAGTTCTTGCTGCGACCGCGCAGGTCGTCGAGCCCGAACGTGCGGGCGGGGCGGGGATCGTAGAGCGTGAAGCTCGCGGGCTGACCGGCGGTCAGAGCGGTGCCGTGACCCTCGAGCCGGCCGATGCGGGCGGGCGTGCGGGACATCACGCGTGCGACGTCGGTCCACTCCAGAAGCCCCGTCTCGACCATGGCCTGGTGGACGACGCGCAGGGCGCTCTCGAGCCCCGCCATGCCGTTCGCGGCCGCCGCCCACTCGCACGACTTCGCCTCGGCGGGGTGCGGCGCGTGGTCGGTCGCGACGATGTCGATCGTGCCGTCGGCGAGGCCCTCGCGCACCGCGAGCACATCCTCCTCGCGGCGCAGCGGCGGGTTGACCTTGTAGCGGGCGTCGTAGTCGCGCACCAGCTCGTCGGTCAGCAGCAGGTGGTGCGGGGTCACCTCGGCGGTGACGTTGACGCCCCGCTTCTTGGCCCAGCGGATGATGTCGACCGACCCGGCGGTGGACAGGTGGCACACGTGCAGGCGCGAGCCGACGTGCTCGGCCAACAGCACGTCGCGGGCGATGATCGACTCCTCGGCGACCGCGGGCCAGCCGGTGAGACCGAGCTCGGCGGAGACCGCGCCCTCGTTCATCTGCGCGCCCTCGGTGAGGCGCGGGTCCTGCGCGTGCTGCGCGATGACGCCGTCGAACGCCTTCACGTACTCCAGTGCGCGTCGCATGATGAGCGGGTCGAAGACGCAGAAGCCGTCATCGCTGAAGACGCGGACCCGCGCACGCGAATCGGCCATGGCGCCGAGCTCGGCGAGCCGCTCGCCCTTCTGACCGACCGTCACCGCGCCGATCGGCTGCACGTGGACGTAGCCCGCCGCCTCGCCGAGGGCGAGCTCCTGCTCGACGACCCCGGCGGTGTCGGCGACCGGCGAGGTGTTCGGCATCGCGAAGACGGTCGTGAAACCGCCCGCCGCCGCCGCGCGCGAGCCGGTGGCCACGGTCTCGGATGCCTCGTACCCCGGTTCGCGCAGGTGCACGTGCAGGTCGACGAGCCCGGGCAGGGCGATGAGGCCGTCGGCATCCACGACCGTCGCTCCCGCGTGCGAGAGGCCGGTGCCGGTCTCGACGATGACGCCGTCGCGGACGACGAGGTCGGTGGCATCCTGACCCTCGATCCGCGCGCCGCGCACCAGGAGGGTGTGGGAGGGGGCGTGGCTCATCGAAGGTCCTCTTTCTCGGAGTCGGTCCGCGCGCCTGCCAGCAGCAGGTAGAGCACGGCCATGCGCACGGAGACGCCGTTCGCCACCTGCTCGAGAACCGTCGAGCGCGGCGAGTCGGCGGCTTCGGCGGAGATCTCCAGGCCACGATTCATCGGGCCGGGGTGCAGAACGATGCTACCGGTCGGCAGGGAGTCCAGGCGCCGCGCGTCCAGCCCGTACCGGCGGGAATACTCCCGTTCAGTGGGGAAATATGCGGCATTCATGCGCTCGAGCTGGATGCGGAGCATCATGAGCGCGTCGGGGCCTGCGGCGATCGCCCGGTCGAGGTCGTACTCGATCTCGACGGGCCAGCCGCTGACGTCCTGGGGCACGAGGGTCGGCGGGGCGACGAGGGTCACGTGCGCGCCGAGGGTGTGCAGCAGCCACACGTTCGACCGCGCCACGCGGGAGTGCAGCACGTCGCCGACGATCGTGACCCGGATGCCGTCGAGCCCCCGGCCGCGGCTGTCGTCGCCGTGCAGTCGCTTACGGATCGTGAAGGCGTCGAGCAGAGCCTGCGTGGGGTGGGCATGCGTGCCGTCGCCGGCGTTGACGACCCCGGCGGTGATCCAGCCGGATGTCGCCAGAGTGCGCGGGGCGCCGGAGGCGCCGTGGCGGATGACGACGGCATCCGCCCCCATCGCCTGCAGCGTCTGCGCCGTGTCCTGCAGTGACTCGCCCTTGCTGACGCTGGACCCCTTCGCGGAGAAGTTGATGACGTCGGCGCTCAGGCGCTTGGCGGCCGCCTCGAACGAGATGCGGGTGCGCGTGGAGTCCTCGAAGAAGAGGTTCACGACGGTCTTGCCGCGCAGCGTCGGCAGCTTCTTGACCTCGCGGCGCTGGGTGTCGGCCATGTCCTCGGCGACGTCGAGGATCTCGAGCGCCTCGGCGCGGGAGAGGTCACGGGTGTCGAGGAGGTGCCTCATGATTCGATCGTCACCTCTTCGATGCCGTCGACCTCGGCGAGGCGCACGTTCACGCGCTCGTCGCGGGCGCTCGGCAGATTCTTGCCGACGAAATCGGGGCGGATCGGCAGCTCGCGGTGACCGCGGTCGATGAGCGTCGCGAGGCGCACCGCGGAGGGACGCCCGATGTCCTGCAGGGCGTCCAGGGCCGCGCGGATGCTCCGGCCCGAGAACAGCACGTCGTCGACGAGCACGACGGTCCTGCCGTCGATGCCACCGGCGGGGATCCGCGTCGTCTGGGGTGCACGCGTGGGGTTGCGGTGCAGATCGTCGCGGTACATCGTCACGTCGAGGGCGCCGACCGGGACGGCCGCTCCCCCGAACTCGCTGATCAGCGGAGCGATGCGCTCAGCGAGGGTGACACCCCGCGTCGGGATCCCGAGGAGGACGAGTCCTTCCGGTCCTTTGTTGGACTCCAGGATCTCGTGCGAGATTCGCGTCAATGCGCGGGCGATGTCGGCATCGTGCATCACTGTGCGCGTGCTCATCCGCCGCTCCCTTCTCCGCCTCACAGGACGGGGTTAAAGGTTGCCGTGGTTCTCCCCCAGTGTAGCGGGTGCGGGTGGTGGTCGCCGGGCGCGCCGGCGAAGGGGCGGAACGCCTTCGGCTTCGGATTCCGCGCGACTCAGCCCGCAGCGACCTCGGCGGCGGCCTTCTCCTTGGCGAGGCCGGACGGCGTCGAGCGGATGGGGTGTCCGGTCGTGGTCAGGCAGCGACCCGAGGCGAGGTCCCACTTCCAGTCGTGCAGCGAGCACGTGAGGACGCCGTCCTCGATCTTGCCGGTCATGGTGAGGTCGGCGCGCAGGTGCGGGCACCGACGCTGCACGGTCCAGCCGTCGATCTCGGCATCCTCGGTCTGGTCGGACTGCTCGGCATACCAGTTCTCGACGTACTCGATGCGGTCACGCGACAGGCACTTGAGGAACGTGGTGAGGAACTCGTTGAACTTTCCCGAGCGCCCGACCTCGAACTGCATCGACAGGAAGATCGAGTTCGACCAGTCGATTTCGTGGTCGCGGATGTTCGTGGATACGAGGTCGGCCGGGATCGTGTACCAGTAGATGCACTCCTCGCCCGCGTACTCGCGCAGCTTCGCCTTGGGGAAGTCCACGACCATGTCGAGCTCGCCGATCCGGAATCGCACCATGCCGCCGACGCCGTTGCGGATCGTGCGGGCGCGGCGCAGCAGCGGCTCCCACCACGCCTTCAGAGCCGCGAGCATCTCAGCCGGCGGGATGATCTCGGCACGGGATGCCTCTTCGGCCTGGATCTCGGCCTGACGGCTGTCGCGCTGCTCGGCGAGGTAGTCCCATTTGTCGCCGAAGATGCGCTCGATCTCGGCGTCGGTGTACATCGTCTGCGTCACCCTCACCTCCGAACCCTGCACGTCGACCTCGGTGCCGGGGAGGAAGAGGTGACCCTTCTGATCGGGCCGCTGTTCCTTCATGTACGCGAGGAACTCGCGCTGATCGGTGAAGATCGAGTCGTCGTCGAGGCCGGTGCCGTTGTAGCGGAACAGCGCCTCGCGCAGGAACATAGGCGGGCCCGCCATCGGGAAGACGTGCGCGGCGTCGACCTTCTCGATGTAGTGCATCGCGCGCTTGTTCTGCGCGTCGCGCTTGAGCTGCGCGAAGTGCTGCTTCGAGTCCTGCGGCAGGTCGTAGACCATGGGCCACCAGATGGCTCCGGAGACCTGGGTGAAGTACGCGTCGGGCTTGCTGAACGACATCAGCGTCTCGAGGTCGAGGGGGTGCGAGTCGTTCTGGTTCAGGATGGATGCCGTGCCGTCGTCGAGCGAGAGCGACGAGTCACCGATGGGGCCGTCGGAGGGGGCGCGGAGCGGGGTGATCATGAGCTTCAGGTCGCCGAACTGCAGCGGCACACCCGCCTCGGTGCGCACGAGGTTGGTGTACCCGAGGGCGACGAGGTCCTGCTCGAGGTCGTCGGTCGGGTACTCGGGCAGCAGGACCCGGATGTCCTTCGAGACGTAGCGCTCGAGCATCGCCGGGTCGAAGTGATCGCGATGGCGGTGGGAGATGTAGAGGAAATCGGCCTTGCCGAAGCGCTCCCAGTCGAGCGCGCGGTTGTCGGGGAACGGGAACCACGAGCCGAAGAAGCTCGGACCGATCACGGGGTCGCAGAGGATGCTGCCGCCCGCGGTCTCGATGAACATTCCCGCGTGGCCGAGGCCGGTGATCTTCATTTCGCTCCTGTCCGTGAGAACCCGTCGAGTCTACGCGGGGGTCGCTGTGCCCGCGGTGGGCACAAGGTCCCGGGCCGCCCGGCCCGCGGCTCTCACCCGCCGAGGATGCCCCGGATGTCGTCGGCGTCCAGCGCGTTCGCGAACGCCTCGCCGTCGTCGAGCACGGCGCGTGACAGGGCGGCCTTGCGCTGCTGCAGCTCGAGCACCTTCTCTTCGACGGTGCCCGCGGCGATGAGCCGATAGACGAACACGCTGTTCGTCTGACCGATGCGGTGGGTGCGGTCGATGGCCTGCGCCTCGGCGGCCGGGTTCCACCACGGGTCGAGGAGGAACACGTACTCGGCCTCGACGAGCGTCAGGCCGAAACCGCCGGCCTTGAGGCTGATGAGGAACACCGGGGCGTCCCCTTCACGGAACCGCTCGACGACCTCGCCGCGTCGGGAGGTCGAGCCGTCGAGGTGCGCGTAGGCGAGGCCGGCGGCATCCAGGCGTTCCGCCGCGAGGTCGAGGAACGTCGTGAACTGGCTGAAGACCAGCGCACGATGACCCTCGGATGCCACCTCGACCAAACGCTCGAGCAGCACGTCGAGCTTCGCCGACCCGAGGTGGGCGTCGCGCTCGTCGACGAGGCCGGGGGCGAGCGCGAGCATCCGCAGCAGCGTGATCGAGCGGAACACGATGAACCGCTGCCGGTCGAGGTCGTCCAGCAGCCCGAGCACCTTCTGCCGTTCGCGCTGCAGCACGCGGTCGTACAGCTCGCGGTGCGCCGGCGCGAGGGGCACCGCGATGGTCTGCTCCTGCTTGGGCGGCAGATCGGCGGCCACGACGTCCTTCGTCCGGCGGAGCAGGAACGGGCGCACGCGCGAGCGCAGCCGTGCGAGACTCCCGCGACGGTGGGCCTCGGCCGCGGCGGCCGACAGTTCGGTCGGCGCGTCGGACGGCAGCTGCTCGATCGCGCGGACGTACTCCTCGCGGAACCGACGCGCCGAGGGGTACAGTCCCGGAGCGGTGAGGGCCAGGAGCGCCCACAGGTCGTCGAGGCCGTTCTCGATGGGCGTGCCTGTGACGGCGAAGACCGAGTCCGCGCGGAGCGCCGCCACCGCACGGTGGATCCGTGTCGCGGGGTTCTTCACGAACTGGGCCTCGTCGAGCACCACGCCCGCCCACTCGGGCACCGCGAACTCGACGTCGTCGGTGCGGACCACCCCGTACGGCGCGACCACGATGTCGGCGTCGCCGGCGAGCTCGGCGACCGCGCGCGTGCGCCGGACGGCCGTCGCCTCGATCGTGACGACCCGCAGGGCGGGGGCGAAGCGTGCGGCCTCCGCGCCCCAGGTCGGCAGCACCGACGTCGGCGCGACGACGAGCCAGGGCCGCCGCTCCCCGGCCGCCCGCGCATGGGCGATGAGCGCGAGGATCTGGACGGTCTTCCCGAGCCCCATGTCATCGGCCAGGATGCCGCCGAGCCGGTGCGCGTGCAGCAGCGCGAGCCACGCGAGGCCCTCGCGCTGGTACGGACGGAGTTCGGCGCGGAAGCCGGGCGGGGTCGCCACGGCGGGGACGGATGCCACGTCGCGCAGCGCGCGCGCGAGGTCGCGCCACTCGCCGGCAGCGGCGGACTCGTCGGCGAGGTCTTCGAAGTCGCTCCAGAGCGCGAGGTGGCGGCGCGGGATGCGGGGGCCGGTCTCCCATTCGTCGAGCTCCGCGGCCTCCTCGAGCAGATCCCGCAGCCTCTGCAGCGACGGGTGCGCGAGCGAGAACCACGCCCCGTCGGAGAGCTTGATGCGGGTGCGACCCCGCGAGAGCGCCGTGAACAGGGTTCCGAACGGGATCGTCCGCCCGTCGATCACGACGACGATGCCGAGGTCGAACCAGTCACGGTCGGGCGACGGCACCGCGGTGATCGTCAGCGACGGGTCGCCGCGCAACTCCCGGAATGCCGGAACGCTCCCCCGGGTCACCACCCGCACGTCGTCGAGGAGGTCGAGCGCCGGAAGCACGCGGGTCGCGAGGACGGCGGCATCGGCGTCGCGCAGCAGCGCCCGGGCTCGGACGGGGAGGTCGGCGCGCTCGGCCCACGTCGATTCGACCCGGCCCGCGATCTCGACCTCGGCGCGGGGATCGCGCTCGGCGTCGGCGGGGGTGCCGTACGCCGCGCGGATGCCGCCCGGGTAGATCCAGTCCAGCGCGTACTCGACGGACTCGTCGTCGCGGTACGACACCGTCACCTCGAGGGTCGGTCGCGGCGGCGGAGGTGCGGGGACGCCCGGGGCCACGGCCAGCGGCACCCGCCGCGCGAGCCGCGCGTACGTTCCGGCGAGGAACTCCCCCGCGTCCTCGGCGGGCACGACGACGGGGCCGTCGACGAGCAGCGCCGACAGCGGGGCGGGCAACGACACAGGGGCGAGCGTCACCGGAATCGGGTCGCGGTCGACCTCGAAGGCGAAGACCCCCGCCGTTCCGAGCGGCCGCACGTGCGCGGCATCCACTTCCCGTCCGTCGATCTCGACGGCGGCGCGGAGGCGGAGTGCGCCCTCACCGGCGGACTCGACCGACACCCGAGCCGCCGCTTCGTCTGCCAGCCGCACGCTCTGCTGCGGGTGCATCGCCACGAGCGGGATGCCGAGCCCCTCGGCCGCGCGCAGATGCGGCCACAGTAGCGGCGAGGCGATCGTGTCGAGCGCGACGGTGTCGCTGGCCGCGACGAAGGGGCCGGTCGTGCGCATGGCCTGCGCGAGGGCGTGGAGCTCGGCGAACCAACCGATGTGCGCCGGGTCGAAGCGGCCGGTGGACCGGCGGACCGCGTCCCACGTGGCATCCGCCCGGATCCACGTCTCACGCGCGCCGCGGACGAGCGGCCGGGCGACGAGCTGCAACTCGTCCTGCCGCCGCGCGAGCATGCGGGGCGTGACCGGGTCGACGGAGCGCGCTTCCCAGCGGGACGGGTCGTACGCCTCGCGTTGCCGAAGCTCGATGCCGAGCGCCAGGGCGTCGAACGCCGCTCGCTCGGTGTCGGGCAGGAGGCCACGCCAGTCGCTCATGCGGCGATCCTGTCGCAGGCGTCCGACATCGCGAGGCGCCGGCTTCGCCTCGGCGTCCGCGTCGCGGGGGCGTGCGAGCGTCGATAAACGCGATCGGCGACGAGAAACAAGCCGGCGTCGCGTGTCTCGCCGTGGATCGCGTTTATCGGCATTCGGGGAAGACGCGACGACGCGACCCGCGAGGAACGCGGGCCGCGTCGGAACACGTCGACGGGGGTCAGGACGAGCGGGCGATCCGGGCGAGGACGCCGTGCACGAACGAGCCGGAGTCGTCGGTCGAGAACTCCTTCGCGAGCTCCACGGCCTCGTCGATCGCCACGGCCGTGGGCACCTCGTCGTTGTAGAGGATCTCCCACGTGCCGATGCGCAGCAGGGCGCGATCGACGGCGGGCATGCGCTGCAGCGACCAGTCCTTCGCGAAGGTCGTGATCTGCTCGTCGATGGCGTCGCGGTTGTCGATCACACCGTCGACGATGTCGCGGGCGTACAGCCACGACGCCTGACGGTCGGGCTCGGACGCGGCGCGCTTGGCCTCGACCGCGAGCATCACGGGGAGCTCTTCACCGCGGACGTCGGCCTGGAACAGGATGTCGAGGGCGCGCTTGCGCGCCTTGCTACGGGCGCTCAACGTCAGCTGATGCGGCCGAGGTACTCGCCGGTGCGAGTGTCGACCTTGATCTTGGTGCCGGTCTCGAGGAACAGCGGAACCTGCATCTCGTAGCCGGTCTCGACGGTGGCGGGCTTGGTGCCGGCCGAGGAGCGGTCGCCCTGGAGGCCCGGCTCGGTGTAGGTGACCTCGAGCACGACGGACGGCGGGAGCTCGATGTAGAGCGGGTTGCCGTTGTTCAGCGCGATCTGCACCTGCTGGTTCTCGAGCAGGAAGTTGGCGGCGTCACCGACGGTGGCCGCCCCCACGGTGATCTGGTCGTAGTCGGCGACGTCCATGAAGACGAAGCCCTCGCCGTCGTTGTACAGGTAGGTGAAGTCGCGGCGGTCGACGTTCTCGATGTCGATCTTGGCGCCGGCGTTGAACGTCTTGTCGACGACCTTGCCCGACATGACGTTCTTCATCTTCGTGCGGACGAACGCGCCGCCCTTGCCGGGCTTGACGTGCTGGAACTCCACGATGCTCCAGAGCTGACCGTCGATGTTCAGGACGACGCCGTTCTTGATGTCTGCGGTGGATGCCATGAGCTTCGATGTTCCGTTTCGTGAGTCGGTGGGGCGTCGCGTCGGCGCTCGCCCAGCGGTCCAGTCTACGCGATGGGCCGCTCAGCCGTCGGCGCGGCCGCTGATGACGTCGACGAGGAGGTCGACGGCGCGGGCGTATCCGGGAACGCCCTCTCCGATCACGTGCACCGCCGCGACGTCCTCGATGTAGGAGAAGTGCCGGAAGCTCTCGCGCTCCTTGATGTTCGAGATGTGCACCTCGGCGACGGGAAGAGCGACGGATGCCAGCGCGTCGCGCAGCGCGACCGAGGTGTGCGTCAGACCTCCGGCGTTGATCACGATGCCGGCGCAGTCGAGCCGGGCGGCGTGGATCGCGTCGATGAGCACGCCCTCGTGGTTGCTCTGGATCGCGCGGACTTCGAGGCCGTGCCGGTCGGCCGCCTCGGTGGTCACGCGCTCCACGTCGGCGAGGGTGTCGTGCCCGTAGATCTCGGGCTGGCGTGTCCCGAGCAGGTTGAGGTTCGGACCGTTGACGAGAAGGAGGCGGCGCGGCGTGCTCACCCGAGGCACGCTATCAGCGTCCCCGCTGCGCGGTCAGGCGTACCGGCGCGGTACCCGCGGCGAACCCGCTGTAGTCGCCGACGCGTTCGACGAACTCCAGGAACACCTCGCCGAGGGTTTCGGTGTAGAAGTGCAGGTATTCGCCCGCGGCATCCCGGTCGTAGCCGAGATGCAGCTCGCGAAGCTCGTCCACGAACGCGTCGGACAGGTCGAAGCGGGCGGCGATGTCGTCGTAGTAGTTCGCCGGCATGGTGAGCGGCTGGAACCCGCGGGCGCGGGCCGCGCGGGCCAGAGCGCGCACGTCGGCGCAGCGGAACGCGGCGTGCTGCGGCAGCACGCGCTCGCTCCCCCGCTCGGCGAGGATCGGCGGCGCGACGTTCAACGGGATGCGGATCGCGCCGTTCGGCGCCGTGAGGACGCGGCTCTCCACCAGTCCTTCGGGTCCGGGCACCTCGGTGCGACTGTCGAGCGACAGGGCGAACCCGGCGGTGTAGAACAGCGTCGACTCCTCGACCACCTGCCAGGGCTGGGTGAGGCTGATGTGGTCGACCGCGAGGATCGGGCTCTCGCGCGGCGGCTCGCCGTGCTCGAACTCGCGCACCCACGCCGGGTCGCCCTCGTCGGCGGCCTGCGCCCAGTACACCTCGGTGCCGTCGGGGGCCACGGCACCGTCGAGACGCTCTTCGCGGGCGTACGTGCGTCGGTAGGCCCGCGGTACGCGGAGGTCGTGCAGGCGCAGGTCGACCGCCTCGGCGTCGTCGACTTCGAAACCGATCGCCGCGAGCCGGGGCGCCCGGCCGCGGGCGTGCTGCTCGTTGAGGATCACCCGCGCCTCCCCCGCGGTCCACAGTGTCACGGGTTTCGTGCGGTGCCGACCGCGCGGGGTGAAGCCGAGCTGCGCGAGCAGCTCCTCCACGGCGGAGGTGTCCTCCGCCGTGATCTCGACGAAGTCGACGTCCGACGGCGCGGCCGAGTCGGGGAGCATCGCGATGTCGGGACGGTCCGCCGTGGCATCCGGGGCGATCCGGGCGACCGCGTCCTCGAGCCACCGGAGCGACCGGCGCGCGTGCAGCGCGGTGCGGCGCGGGTCGGTCTGCCGGAACGTGTCGTTGAAGACCTCGAGCGACCACGGGCCGGTGTACCCCGCCGCCACCACGCGGGCCGTGAAGTCGGCGAGGTCGAAGCCGCCCTCGCCGGGGAAGAGCCGGTGGTGCCGGCTCCACGACAGCACGTCCATGGTCAGGAGCGGTGCATCCGCGAGCTGAACGAAGAAGATGCGGTCGCCGGGGATGTCGGCGATGCCCGCGGGGTCGTGGCCCCGCGAGAGCATGTGGAACGAGTCGAGACAGATGCCGACCGCGGGGTGGTCGGCGAGCTCGACGATGCGCCAGGCGCGGCGGTAGTCGTCGACATAGCGTCCCCACGCGAGGGCTTCGAAGGCGATGCGGATGCCATACCCGTCGGCGAGATCCCCGAGACGTCGGAGCTGGCTCGCCGACACCGCGTCGTCGTCGATCGTCGCGGTGGCGACGTTGCTGCAGCACAGCACGAGATCCATGCCCAGGCGCCGCATGAGGCGGAACTTCGCCTCGGCCCGCCGCAGGACGCCGGCGAACGTCTCCTCGTCCACGCCTTCGACGTCGCGCAGGGGCTGGTACAGGTCGAGACTCAGGCCGAGACGCGCGGCGAGGGCGGCGATCTCCTCGGGGCTTTCGGGGGCTGCCAGCAGGTCGGGCTCGAAGATCTCGACGCCGTCGAACCCGGCGGCGGCGCAGGCGTGGAGTTTGTCGGCGAGGGTGCCGCTGACGCACACGGTCGCGATCGAGGTCTTCATGGGCGCCGAATGTACCATCTGGTACATAGCGCGTCCACTAGTCTGGGCCGATGCCCGAGGTCCGCCGAGACGCCGAGCGCACCCGCGCCGAGCTCCTCGCCGTCGCGACCGAGGTCTTCGCCGAAGACGGTTACTCCGGCGCCCGCGTCGATGAGATCGCCGCCCGCACCCGCACCACCAAGCGGATGATCTACTACTATTTCGGCGGCAAGGAAGGCCTGTACCGCGCCGTCCTCGAAGAGGCGTACCGCGGCATCCGTGAGGCCGAGCGCGGCATCGACGTCGACCATTCCGATCCCGTGCAGGCCGTGCGTGCGCTCGCCGAGGTCACGTTCGACCACCACGTCCAGCACGACGCGTTCATCCGGCTCGTCGCGATCGAGAACATCCACCGCGGCGAGTTCATCCGCCAGATCGACGGGCTGCGCGAGGCCTCGAAGCCCGCGAAAGACGTGCTCGACGAGATCCTCCAGCGCGGTCGCGCCGCGGGGCTCTTCCGCGACGACGTCGAGGCGATCGACGTGCACCTCGTGATCAGCGCCTACTGCGTCTTCCAGGTCGCGAACCGCTACACCTTCGGGCACCTGTTCGACGTCGATCTGGCGGCCCCTGCCCGGCGCGCGCACCTGCGGTCGGTCATCGGCGACGTCGTCGTCGGGTGGCTCACCTCCCCCGCGGCCTGAGCCGCCGGCATCCACGCCCCTGTTGACAGGCGTCGTTCGTCGTGCTTTTCTGTGAACGTACCGGTTAGTACATAGCGGCTCGCCGCCGACGACCGGGATCCGGAGACGAAGGAGTACCGTGATCGACTCGCACCCGTACCTCGTGGGCCTCATCGGCGCGGGCGTCCTGCCCTCGCTCACTCCGCCGATGCACATGGCCGAGGCGCGCGCGCTCGGCCTGACCTACGTCTACCGGCCCCTCGACCTCCCCTCGCTCGGCATCGACCCCGCCCGCATCGGCGACGTGCTCGCCTGGGCGGAGCGCCTCGGCTACGACGCGGTCAACGTCACGCACCCGTGCAAGCAGAGCGTGATCGCGCACCTCGACCGCATCGACCCCGTGGCCGCAGCGCTGGGCGCCGTGAACACCGTCCTGTTCACACCCTCGGGCCGCGTCGGCTACAACACCGACACGACCGGGTTCGCCGCCGCCTTCGGCGAGGGACTCCCGGATGCCGTGACCGACCGGGTGGTGCAGCTCGGGGCGGGAGGAGCCGGGTCCGCCGTCGCCGATGCCCTGCTGCGCTCGGGTGCGGCGCAGCTCACGATCGTCGACATCGACGCCGCCCGCGCCGGTGCCCTCGCCGGAGACCTCGCGGCACGGCATCCGTCCGCCGTGGTCGACTCCGCCGTGCCCGCCGATCTCGCGGCCGTGCTCGCGGGAGCCGACGGTCTCGTGCACTGCACGCCCGTCGGGATGGCCGAGCACCCCGGACTCCCCCTGGATGCCGACCTGCTGCGGCCCGACCTCTGGGTCGCCGACATCGTCTACCGGCCGCTCGACACCGAGCTGCTGATCACCGCGCGCGAACGCGGCTGCCGCACCCTCGGCGGCGGACGGATGGCGGTCCACCAGGCCGTCGACGCTTTCGCCCTCATCACCGGGACGCGACCCGATCCCGACCGCATGACCGCCCATTTCCTCGACCTCGTCGCCGCCGGCGACGTCCTCGCCCGCTAAGGAGCACACGTCCATGACCACCACCGCAACGACGCGGAAGACTCCCGTGAAGGCCGCCGCCGCGAGCTTCATGGGCAGCGCCGTGGAGTACTACGACTTCTTCCTGTTCGGCTCGGCGGCCGCGCTGATCTTCCCGACGGTGTTCTTCCCGTCCGGGGATCAGGCGGCCCTGGTGATGTCGTTCGCGACCTTCGGGTTCGCCTACGTCGCCCGCCCGGTCGGCGCGGTGATCCTCGGCCACTTCGGCGACCGGATCGGTCGGCAGAAGGTGCTGATGTTCACGCTGCTGCTGATGGGCCTCTCGACCTTCATCATCGGATGCCTCCCGGGCTTCGCGCAGATCGGGTGGTTCGCCCCCGCGCTGCTCGTCGTCTGCCGTCTGATGCAGGGGCTCTCCGCCGCCGGCGAGCAGGCGGGAGCGTCGTCGCTCACCCTCGAGCACGCCCCCGAGAACCGTCGGTCGTTCTTCACGTCGTGGACCCTCACGGGAACCCAGGGCGGCCAGATCCTCGCCGCCCTCATCTTCATCCCCGTCGTCGCCCTGCCCGACGACATCAAGTTCAGCTGGGGCTGGCGCGTGCCGTTCTGGCTCAGCGCGGTCGTCGTGATCGTGGCGTTCTTCATCCGGCGGAGCCTGCACGAGACGCCCGAGTTCGAGCAGGCCAAGGCCACCGGACAGATCGCCCGCATGCCGCTCGTCCCGCTGCTGCGCGACCACTGGCGCGACGTGCTGCGCGTCATCTGCTGCGCGTTCATCGCCGCGGTCTCCACCGTCTTCGGCACCCTCGCCATCGCCTACGGCAAGGAGCAGGGGCTCGCCGCGAGCGTCACCCTGTGGCTCGTGGTCGTGGCCAACATCGTCGCCCTCGGCACCCAGCCCCTGTTCGGCCGGCTCGCCGACCGCATCGGCCGCAAGCCCGTCTTCATCTACGGCGCACTGTCGTCCGCGGCGTTCATGCCCTTCTACATCCTGTCGATGGGCAAGGGGAACGACCTGCTCACCTTCGGCCTCGCGATCCTCACGTTCTCGTTCGGCTACGCCGCGGCGAACGCCGTCTGGCCCTCGTTCTACGGCGAGATGTTCTCCACGCGCGTCCGGTTCTCCGGCATGGCGATCGGAACGCAGCTCGGTTTCCTGATGGCCGGCTTCGCGCCCAGCATCGTCGCGGCGCTCGGCGGGAGCGGCGAGAACGGCTGGATCGTCATCAGCGTCTTCACCGCGGTGATCGCCATCGTGGCCTCGGTCAGCGCGCTGACCGCCCGCGAGACGAAGGACGTGCCCACCGGGCAGCTCGGACTGCGCGCCGAGGAGCGCGTCCCCGCGACCGTCTGATCCTCCCGAACGACGATGGCCCCCTCCTCCGGGAGGGGGCCGTCGTCGGGGATCAGGCGGGAACGGCCGCGCGCCGCCAGGGGCGTGACACCTGCCGTCCGGTCCACGTCACGACGGCCTCCAGCGGGCCACGCCGGTCGGTGATCATCAGGATCGTCCCGATGAGGAGTGCCCCGGCCACGTTCAGCGCCCAGATGCCCGCGCCTTCGGTGTACCACTGCAGCGGGCCGTCGCCGTCGCCCTGGGCGATGAGCATGGCGATGCCCACGGCGGTGGCGTGCAGGGCGTAGATGGTCAGAGGTGCCGCCCCCGCGCGTCGAATCGGCTCGAAGACACGGCGCACCCTGGCGGTGAGGACCGTGCCCAGGAGCAGGCAGAGGCCGAGCACGGCGAGGGCGATCCCCACGGTGAGGGCGAGATCGAGAGTCGTCCCCGAGTGAGCGGATGGTGAGAGCAGCATCGCCGGATCCCCCGCGAACACGGTGCCGAAGGAGTCGCCGAAGTACAGTGCGTCGACCATCGCCGGATCGGCGTGCAGCCTTTCGGCGATCCCCGCGATCGTCGGCTCCGCGATCGCGCGCACGACACCCCACGCGACGAGCGTCGATGCCGCGCCGATCGCCGTCATGCGCCATGCCAATCGCCGCACCGCCGCCGTATCGGTCGCCGCGCGGACGGCGCGACCGACCACGAGCCCCACCAGCGCGTAGACGATCCAGGTGGGGACCGGATAGATGCCCGTCAGGAACAGTCCGCGCAACAACATCGCCGGGTCTGCGAGGCTGAACCAACTCGGGGATCCCAGCTCGAACGGCGGCAGCCCGGTGCGCACCATCATCGACACGGGTGGCCAGCCGAGGGCGAGGACGCCCGCGAGGGCCAAGAGGATCGGCGACGGCACCCGCAGCAGCGGCACGAGAACCCAGAACACCATTCCGTAGTACGCGAGGATGATGAACGGTCCGGAGGGCATCAACCCCAGGGTCAGCCCCAGGACGACGAGAGCCAGACCGCGGCCGAACACCGCGGCGCGAGCGGCTCCGAACCTTCCGGCGGCGAGGTCGCTGTGGGTGGTCAGGGCGATGCCGACCCCGGCGAGGACGGCGAAGAGTGCGGCTGCCCTCCCCGAGACAAATGGATGGAGCGCTGATGCGCTGCCGTCGGTGTTCACCTGCCACACGTGAGCCATCATCATTCCCCCGAGCGCGAGGAACCGGGCGATGTCGATACCCCACACGCGAGCGGAACCGAGCCGACGGGCGGGCGGTGCGAGAGCGGTACGAGTGTCCATGACGTCGACGCTAGGGAGCGGGTCCGCCCGCCCGCGTCGGCCCGGCGGTGTAACAGCGCGCCCCGAGGATGACGCGGAAACCCCCTGTGGACACAGGTGTCGTTACGCCCCGACCTCCTGGTACGCCGCGAACAGCAGCGACTCGTCGGGGGCCTGCAGCACCGTCGGGCGGGCGAGGTCGTCGAGCACGATGAAGCGCAGCATGCTGCCGCGGCTCTTCTTGTCGCGCTGCATCGTCGCCTTGAGCGTCTGGAACGCGCCCGCGCGGTAGGTCGTCGGAAGGCCCAGCGACTCGAGCACCGTGCGGTGGCGCTGGGCGACGTCGTCGGACAGACGGCCCGCCAGACGCGAGAGCTCGGCGGCGAACACCATGCCCACCGAGATCGCGGCGCCGTGACGCCAGCGGTACCGCTCCGCGTGCTCGATCGCGTGGCCCAGGGTGTGACCGTAGTTCAGCACCTCGCGCAGGCCCGCCTCGCGCAGGTCCTCGCCGACGACACGCGCCTTCATGTCGATCGCGAGCTCGATGCAGCGGCGGAACGCGTCCCCCCGCGGGTCGACGATCCCCGACGGGTCGGCCTCGATCAGGTCCAGGATCTCGGGATGCCAGATGAACCCGGCCTTCACGACCTCGGCGAAGCCCGCGGTGGCCTCGTTCTTCGACAGGGTGTCGAGCAGGTCCAGGTCGCAGACGACCGCGTGGGGCGGCCAGAAGGCGCCCACCAGGTTCTTGCCCTCCGCGGTGTTGACGCCCGTCTTGCCTCCGACGGCCGCGTCGACCATCGCCAGCACGGTCGTCGGCACCTGGACGACGGCGACGCCCCGCAGCCACGTCGCGGCCACGAACCCGGCGAGGTCGGTGACCGCGCCGCCGCCGAAGCCGATGACGGCGTCCGTCCGCGTGAAGTCGGCCTGGCCCATGACCTGCCAGCAGAACGCCGCGACCTCGATGCGCTTGCCGGCCTCCGCGTCGGGGATCTCCGCGAGCAGGACCTGGCGGTCGCCGACCAGCTGCGCGCGCAACGCCTCGGCCTGTGCCGCGAGCGTCGGCGGGTGCACGACGAGCACCTTCTGCGCCGCCGCGGGCAGCTTCTCGCCGAGGGAGGCGAGCAGGCCGCGGCCGATCGTGATGTCGTATCCGGGGTCGCCGGCGACGGCGATGGTGGTGGTGTCGCTCATGGGGTCTCCTGGGCCGGGACGGGACGCGCCCAGGCCACGATGTCGTCGACGACGCGGGCCAGCGGACCCGACGACGTGTCGAAGGCGATGTCGGCGGCGGCCTCGTAGATCGGGCGCCGCTCCTCGTAGATGCGGAGCCAGCGCTCCGCCGGGTCTTCGCCGCCCAGCAACGGGCGCTCGTCCCCGTGGATCCGGGATGCCACGACGTGCGGCGCCACGGTCAGCAGCACCACGCGATGCCGGGTCAGGCGCTCGCGTGTGACGGGGTCGAGCACCGCTCCCCCGCCGAGCGCGACGACGCCTCCGCGGTCGAGCGCTTCGGCCACGGCATCCCGTTCGATCGCCCGGAAGTGCGCCTCGCCGTGGGCGAGGAACAGGTCGCGGATCGGGCCGTGGTCGCGCACGACGATCTTGTCGGTGTCGCTGAAGGTCTCCCCCAACGCGCGCGCGACGCGACGTCCGACGCTCGTCTTGCCCGCGCCCATCGGTCCGATGAGCACGAGCGCGCCCTCGCGGACGTCAGCCGAGGTCATGCGCGAGCAACGCCGCGTCGGAGGCGTCGGTGGTGCGCAGCGTCTCCGGCAGGTGAGCGAGGTACGTCTCGAGGTTCCGGCGCGTCTCGGCGACGTTGTCGCCACCGAACTTCTCCAGCACCGCGTCGGCGAGCGTGATCGCGACCATCGCCTCGGCGACGACGCCCGCCGCGGGGACGGCGCAGACGTCGGAACGCTGGTGGTGGGCCGCGGCGGTGTCGCCCGTGGCGACGTCGACGGTGCGCAGCGCGTGCGGGATCGTGGCGATCGGCTTCATGCCGGCGCGCACCCGCAGAACGGTGCCGGTCGACATGCCGCCCTCGGTGCCGCCCGCGCGGTCGGACGAGCGGGTGATCCCGTCTCCGGTCGCGAACAGCTCGTCGTGGGCCTGCGACCCGCGGCGCGTCGTGGTGAGGAAGCCGTCGCCGACCTCGACGCCCTTGATCGCCTGAATGCTCATCAGGGCCTGGGCGAGCTTGGCATCCAGTCGACGGTCCCACTGCACGTGCGAGCCCAGCCCCGGCGGGAGGCCGTACGCGAGCACCTCGACGATGCCGCCGAGCGTGTCACCGGCCTTCTTCGCGTCGTCGACCTCGGCGACCATCGCCGCGGAGGTCGCGGGGTCGAAGCAGCGCAGCGGATCGGCGTCGAGCAGCTCGACGTCGTCGGGCGTCGGCAGCGCGGAGCCCTCGGGCACGCGCACCGGGCCGATCGAGAGCGTGTGGCTGACGAGTCGGACGCCGAGCTCCCCGAGGAACGCGCGGGCGACGGCGCCGAGAGCCACGCGCGCCGCGGTCTCGCGCGCGGAGGCGCGCTCGAGGATCGGACGTGCTTCATCGAAGCCGTACTTCTGCATGCCGACGAGGTCGGCGTGGCCCGGGCGGGGGCGCGTGAGCGCCGCGCCGCGACCGCGAGAACGGTCGGACAGCTCGACCGGCTCGGGGCTCATCACCTCGACCCACTTGGGCCACTCGGTGTTACCGATGCGCAGCGCGATGGGGCTGCCGATCGTGAAGCCGTGCACGATGCCCGTCGACAGCGTGAGCTCGTCCTCCTCGAACTTCATGCGCGAGCCGCGGCCGTAGCCGAGCTTGCGACGAGCCAGGTCCGCGCGGATCTGCGCGGGAGAGATCGGGACGCCGGCCGGCATCCCCTCCATGAGGGCGACCAGTTCGGGACCGTGGGATTCCCCGGCCGTGAGCACGCGAAGCATGCCCCTATCCTCCCATGACCGCGGCGCGCATCGCGGCGAGCACGTCGTCTTCGCGCTCGAGCGGCACCGCGGGGTCGCCGCCGACGAAGACCCGCACCTGGAGCAGCGCCTGGTGCAGCAGCATGGGCAGGCCGTTGATCGCCGTGTTCCCCGCCGCACGCCACTGTTCGGCGAGCGGGGTCGGCCAGGTTCCGTAGACGACGTCGACGAGGAGACCGCCGTTCTCGGCGAACGGACGGATGCCGGGACCGGCATCCACTCCCCCGGGGAGCGCCCCGATGGTGACGGCGACGGCGTCCGGCGTGCCGGGCGCGTCGAAGGCGGCCGACACGACGTCGACGCCGACGGAGCGCCCCAACGCGCGCAGAGCGGCGGCGGCTTCCGGACGCCGGGCCACCACCTCGACGCGCTCGGCGCCCAGCTCGGCCAGCGACAGCACCGCCGAGGTGGCGGTCGCGCCGGCCCCGAGGATCCGGGCGTTGCGGGGTCGCGTCACCCCGGCCTCGCGGAGGGCACGGGCCAGTCCCCCGACGTCGGTGTTGAAGCCGCGCGGCCCGTCGTCGGTCAGCAGGTACGTGTTCACCGCACCCGTCCGACGTGCCGCATCATCGAGGGACACCGCGTTCTCCGCCGCCACGTTCTTCAGCGGCATCGTCAGCGAGAGGCCGCGCCAGGTGGCGTCGAGAGCGTCGACGGCCCCGACGAAGCCGGCCTCGGTCACCCGCTCCCGCCCGTACTCCCAGGGCAGATCCAACGCGCGGTACGCCGCCGCGTGCAGCGCCGGCGACCGCGAATGGTCGATCGGGTCGCCCCACACCGCGAGCCGGACGGGACTCAGCATCCGCCGTCGGGATTCGCGCGGCACCACTGCTGGAACTGGTCCACGGCCTTCAGCTGGTCGGCGTAGGTGGTGGAGAACACCGTCTCGCCCGTCGCCAGATTCACCGTGGTGAAGTAGTACCAACTGCCGTCGACGGGGTGCATGGCGGCGTCGATCGCGAGATCGCCCGGGTTGGAGATCGGACCGACCGGGAGCCCCGGGCGCACATAGGTGTTCCAGGGGTTGTCGCTCGTCAGGGCGTTCTCCGACGACGACGAGCTCCCCGCACCGATCTCGCCGACTCCGTACTGCGCCGTCGAGTCCATCTGCAGCAGACCGTGGGTCTCGTCGTTGTCGGGCTGGAGACGGTTCTCGATCACCCGCGAGACCTTGTAGAAGTCATCGGAGTTGCGCGCCTCGCGCTCGATGATCGACGCGATGATCAGGATGCGCTCCCGATCGGCCTCGGGAACCCCGGCCTGATCCAGAGACTGGACCGTGCGCTGCACCATCCTCTGGATGATCTCGGTCGCCGTGACCCCCTCATCGAAGTCGTAGGTCGCGGGGAAGATCCACCCTTCGAGCGTCGAGGCCGGCACGCCGTACTGCGACGGGTCGGCGGTCGCCGCCTCGAAGTCCGCCCGCGGCATGCCCAACTGCTCGGACATCGCATCGAGCGACTGTTCGAGTGTCAGCCCCTCGCGGAGCTGAACGGTGAGGTTCAGACGGTTCGCGGGATCGCCCAGTGCCGCGAGCACGGCCGCGGAAGACATCTGCTGCTGCAGCTTGTACACCCCCGGCTGGAACGTGAACGCCACCGCGTTCTTCACCATGTACTTGTAGAGCGAATCGGACTGCTTCGTGATCCCGGCCTCGAACAACTTCGGCGACACGGACTCGCCGGTGTCGCCGGACGCGATCGTGACACGCGCTTCGCCGGTGGCCATGCCCTCGGCGTAGTCCGCGGGCTCACCGGTGCCGAGGAACTCGCGGACGCGGTCGCCGTAGGTGTTCCACACCACGACCCCGCCGCCGACGAGCCCACCCAGGATGACGAGCACCACCGCCAGGGCGATCCAGCCGCCCACGCGGCGACGTCGCTTCGGCGGCCGGGCGGCGCCGCGCACCTCGTCGGTGTGCGCCCGACCCGAGAACAGGTCGTCCAGCGACCCGGATGCCACGGGCCGAGTGGCCTCTGAAGCCCCGGCGGCCGCGACTCCGGCGCCGACGAGCACGGGCTCGCGGGTCGGTTCGGGATCGGCCTGCGGAGTGCGCCGCGGGCCGGCGGGACGGGCGTCCTCGGCGGAACGCGGTTCGGTGGCGCGGGCCGTGTCGGGAAGGCGCGGCTCCCCCGCGGATCGGGGGTCGACGGCAGGGCGCGGCTCGGGCGCCGCCGCGGCAGGCGACCCGGCGGCGCGGGCGGCGATCGAGCCGCCGTCCGCGGGCGTGGCAGCCGGCGTGGGGCCGGTCTGCGCCCGGCGAGCCTCGCGCGCCGCGCGGCGGGACGACGGAGCGTGGCCGTCCGAGGCCGGGGCGTCGGCGCCCTCGCTGTCGCGCCCTGTGGCGCCGGTCGCCCCCGAACGAGGGTCGGGTAGACGGCCGTACAGCTCGGCGAAAGGGTCGGTCGGGTCGTTTTCGGGCATGTCAGGCGGGCTCCTGTCCCGGTGCTACGGCGGGTCCGGCCGGCTCACCGGACTGTCGCTCCACGTCGAGCGCCTGCTGCAGCAGAACCACAGCGGCGACCTGGTCCACAATGCTACGAGAATCCCGCTGGGAGCGTCCTGCCTGGCGGAGCACGCCGTGGGCCGACACGGTGCTGAGCCGCTCGTCCACGAGCCGCACCGGGATCGACAGCGCCGCCGCGAGTTCCCCGGCGAAGCGGCGGGCGTCCGTCGTCGACGGAGTGTCGTCGCCCCGCAGGTTGAGCGGCAGCCCGACGAGCACCTCGAACGCCTCGTACTCCGCGGCGAGGGCGACGATCCGGCGCACGGGCTCCCCCTTGCGCGGTACCGTCTCCACGGGCACCGCGAGGAGGCCGTCCGGGTCCGAGCGTGCGACGCCGACGCGCGCGCGGCCCACGTCGATGCCGAGCCGGATGCCGCGCCGGAACTCCGTCACGCCGTGATCGCCCGCACGTCCGCGACGATGCCCTCGAGCGCCTGCGGCAGTGCCGCGGCATCCGTGCCACCGCCCTGGGCGACATCGGGACGACCGCCGCCGCCACCGCCGAGCACGCCCGCCGCGTTCTTGGCCAGGGCGCCGGCGGCGAGGCCACGTTCGCGAGCCGCGTCGTTGGTGACGACGACCACGGTGGCGCGGCCACCGGCGACCGAGCCGAGGGCGACGACGCCCGCGTCGGAGCCGAGCCGATCGCGCACCTGGAGTGCGAGCGTGCGCACATCGTCCGCGGACGCCCCTTCGCCGAGCGACTGCGCGACGACGCGGACGGTGCCGACCGAGGTCGCGGACTCGACGAGCTGCGGCAGCCGGTCGGAGAGCGCCCGCGCTTCGAACGCGGCGATCTTCTTCTCGGCGGCCTTCAGGCTCGCGGCGAGTTCCGCGATGCGGGTCGTGAGCTGTTCGCGGGGGGTCTTGAGCGACGACGTCAGCTGCGAGACGATCGCCCGCTCGGCAGCGAGATCGCGGAAGGCGTCCAGGCCCACCAGCGCCTCGACGCGGCGGTTCGACGCCCCCACCGACGACTCGCCGACGAGGTTCACCAGGCCGATCTCGGCGCTGCGTGCGACGTGCGTGCCGCCGCACAGCTCGCGCGACCAGGGACCGCCGATGTCGACCATGCGCACCGTGTCGCCGTACTTCTCGCCGAACAGCGCCATCGCGCCCGAGGCCTTCGCCTCGTCGAGCGAGAGCACGCGCGTCGTGACCTCGAGGTTGTCGCGGACGGCGTTGTTGGCGATGTCCTCGATCTCGGTGCGCGTCTCGGGCGAGAGCGCCGCGCCCCAGCTGAAGTCGAAGCGCATGTAGCCGGCGCGGTTGAGCGATCCGGTCTGCGTCGCGGTCTTGCCGAGGGTGTCGCGGATCGCGGCGTGCACGAGGTGCGTGGCGGAGTGCGCCTGCTGCGCCGAGTGGCGGTTGAGGGCATCGACCACCGTCGTCGCGGGGGCGTCGACCGACACCTCGCCGCTGGTCACCTCGACGGTGTGGCTGATGAGCCCCGGCACCGGACGCTGCACGTCCAGCACCTCGAGTTCGTACCCGGGTCCGACGATGACGCCCTTGTCGGCGACCTGGCCGCCGGACTCGGCGTACAGCGCCGTCTCGGCGAGGACGACCTCGGCGATCTGGCCCGCGGAGGCGCGGTCGACGCTGCGCCCGTCGACGAGGATGCCGAGCACCTTCGACTCGGTCTCGAGATCGGTGTACCCGGTGAACACCGTCTCACCGAGCGCGCGGAACTCGCGATACACGCTCTGGTCGGCGATCGCGCCCTTGCGGGAGCGGGCGTCGGCCTTCGCGCGGGCACGCTGCTCCTGCATGAGGGTGTCGAAGGCGCCGCGGTCGACCGCGAGCCCCGCCTCCTCGGCGATCTCCAACGTCAGGTCGATCGGGAAGCCGTACGTGTCGTGCAGCAGGAACGCCTCGGAGCCGGACAGCGTCGTGGCGCCGCCGTTCTTGGCATCCGCCACGGACTGGTCGAGGATCGCCGATCCCGCCGCGAGAGTGCGGAGGAAGGTCTGCTCCTCGGCGATGGCGTACGCGGAGAGACGGGCGTAGTCGGACTCGACCTCCGGGTACGACCCCTTCATCGCGTCGCGCGACGCGGCGAACAGCTCGGGGAACGTCGGCCCCTCGACGCCCAGGAGGCGCATCGAGCGGATGGCACGGCGCATGATGCGGCGGAGGATGTAGCCGCGGCCCTCGTTGGAGGGGGTGACGCCGTCGGCGAGCAGCATCAGCGACGACCGCACGTGGTCGGCGACGATGCGCAGGCGCACGTCGTCCTCGTGCGACTCGGCGCCGTACGCCTTGCCCGCGAGCTTCGCCGCCAGGTCGAGCACCGGACGCACCTGGTCGGTCTCGTACATGTTGTCGACGCCCTGCTTGATGAACGCGATGCGCTCCAGGCCCATGCCGGTGTCGATGTTCTTCGCCGGCAGCTCGCCGACGATGTCGAAGTCGTACTTCGATCGCACGTTCGTGATCTCGTACTGCATGAACACGAGGTTCCAGATCTCGACGTAGCGGTCGTCGTCGGTCGCCGGTCCCCCGTCGACGCCGTACTCGGGACCGCGGTCGAAGAAGATCTCCGAGCAGGGACCGGCGGGGCCGGGGAGGCCGGTCGACCAGTAGTTCGTGTCCTTGCCGAGCCGCTGGATGCGCTCCTCGGGCAGGTCGGTCAGCGTGCGCCAGAGGTCGTGCGCCTCGTCGTCCTCTTCGTAGACGGTGACCCACAGGTCCTTCGGATCGAAGCCGAGGCCGCCCTCGGCCTCGGACGACGTGAGCAGCTCCCACGCGTAGCGGATCGCGTCTTCCTTGAAGTAGTCGCCGAACGACCAGTTGCCCAGCATCTGGAAGAAGGTGCCGTGACGGGGCGTCTTGCCCACCTCTTCGATGTCGTTGGTGCGGATGCATTTCTGCACGTCCGCCGCGCGGGGATAGGGCGGCGGCACGACACCGCTCAGGTAGGGGATGAACGGCACCATGCCGGCCACGGTGAAGAGGAGGGCCGGATCGTCGGTGACGAGCGAGGCCGACGGCACGATGGTGTGGTTCTTCTTCTCGAAGTAGTCGAGGAAGCGCTGAGCGATCTCGGCGGTTTTCATGTGGGGTCTTTCCGTGGGCGTGCGGATCCGCCCCGGCGAGCGGGGCGGGATGCCGGGAGGTCAGTCGGTGGGGGCGGCCTTCTTCGCCGCGTCGGCGACGGAGCCGGCGGCGTCGGCGGTCGCCTCGACGGCGGAGGCCGCCACGCTCTTGGCGTCGTCGAGGATGTCGGAGAGGCGCGTCTCCTGCTCGTGGTACGCGTCGCTCATCCGGTCGGCGAACTCTCCGATGCGCGCGTCGACCTGCGCCAGCAGCTCCTGACCGCGGGGGTCCTTGTTGACCAGGTGCGCGGCGACGAAGCCTCCGGCGATGCCCAATACGAACCAGACGAGGCTTCTCACGTTCACCACTTCTTCCTCGAGCGAGCGCCGCGGGCGCGGCATCCCTTCATCGTAGGCGACAGGGTCGCGAGAGCGCGCGCCCGACGGGATGCCGCAGGACTCGGCATCCGTTCCCTGCCGGCGTGCCGCCCTCCCACGCCGGGCGGTCCGGGGCTCCCGAACCGACGCCTCCCCGTTCGATTGCCGCAGGTGGTCGTTGGCTCGACGGCGCATCGACGATCTGAGGCAAATGAACCGACGCTTTCGTTGGCCGCGCGGGAGAGCGAAGGGGACCGACGCCAGGCCGCGCGGGAGCGCGACCGCAAACGGCGAAGGGCGCCGGGAGAACCCGGCGCCCTTCGGCTCGTGAGTCGGAGACTCAGCGAGCGGCGTAGTACTCGACGACGAGCTGAACGTCACACGTGACGGGCACCTCGGCGCGCTTGGGGCGACGCACGAGCTTCGCCTGCAGCGTGGCCAGGTCGACCTCGAGGTAACCGGGAACGGGGGGCAGCACCTCGGCGTGCCCACCGGCGGCGGCGACCTGGAAGGGCTCGAGGCCCTCGCTCTTCGGCTTGACGTGGATCTGCTGACCCGGCTTCACGCGGAACGACGGGCGGTCCACGAGCTGGCCGTCGACCAGGATGTGGCGGTGCACGACGAGCTGGCGGGCCTGGGCGGTGGTGCGGGCGAAGCCGGCACGGACGACGAGGGCGTCCAGACGCATCTCGAGGAGCTCGACCAGGTTCTCACCGGTCAGGCCATCGGTGCGACGGGCCTCGTTGAACGCGATGCGCAGCTGCTTCTCGCGGATGCCGTACTGCTCGCGCAGACGCTGCTTCTCGCGGAGACGCACGGCGTAGTCGCTGTCGGCCTTGCGCTTGGTGCGGCCGTGCTCGCCGGGAGCGTAGGGACGCTTCTCGAGGTAGCGGGCGGCCTTGGGGGTGAGCGCGACGCCGAGGGCGCGCGACAGACGGACCTTGCGGCGGTCCTGGGACTTCGTTGCCACGAAGTACTCCTTCCGATGACGTGGCCGCGCGTTTCGCGGCTCACGGACGTATCACGCTCTCTTCGCCCTGTCCGGACTGCACGCCGGGGCATGCCGGAAGGTCGGTGAAGAAGAGAGGGGATGCCCGAAAACTCGGTTTCGAACCGACTAAGGCTATCAGACCGTGGTCGCGACGAACGCGGTCCAGGCCAGGCCCGCCGCGTCGACGGCGGCGGATCTCACCCGCCGTCGAGGATGCGGCGGATCTTCTCGAGTCGGGCGGAGACGTCGCGCTCGGCGCCGTGCGAGGTCGGCTGGTAGTAGCGCTTCCCGCGGAGTTCGTCGGGGAGGTACTGCTGCGCGACGATGCCGATGTCGCTGTCGTGCGCGTACTTGTAGCCCTTGCCGTGCCCGAGCCGCTTGGCCCCGGCGTAGTGCGCGTCGCGCAGGTGCACGGGGACGCGACCGAACCCGCCGGCGCGCACATCGGCGATCGCGGCGTTGATCGCGGTGTAGGCGGCGTTCGACTTCGCCGTCGTGGCGAGGTAGACCGTGGCTTCGGCGAGCGGGATGCGCCCTTCCGGCATTCCGATGAAGGCGACGGCGTCGGCGGCGGCGACCGCGATCTGCAGCGCCTGCGGGTCGGCGAGACCGATGTCTTCCGCGGCGGAGATGACCAGCCGGCGGGCGATGAACCGGGGGTCTTCGCCGGCTTCGATCATGCGCGCGAGGTAATGGATCGCCGCGTCGGCGTCGGATCCGCGGATCGATTTGATGAACGCGCTGATGACGTCGTAGTGCTCGTCGCCCTGCCGGTCGTAGCGCAGCAGGGCGCGATCGACGGCCTGGGAGATGTGGTCGCCGGTGATGACGGGACGCGGGTCGTCGGCATCCGTGTCGTCTTCGTCGTCGTCTTCGTCGGCTGCGTCGGACGTGGCGTGGTCGGCGGCCACGGATGCCGCGGCTTCGAGGGCGGTGAGCGCGCGGCGCGCGTCTCCGGAGGCCAGTCGCACGAGCGACGAGCGGGCGTCGTCGCTCAGCACCACACGATCGTCGAGGCCGCGGGGATCCGTCACGGCCCGGTCGACGAGAGCACCGAGATCGTCGTCGCCCAGCGGTCGGAGGGTGAGCAGCAACGAACGCGACAGCAGCGGCGAGATGACGGAGAACGACGGGTTCTCGGTGGTCGCGGCGATCAGCACCACCCATCCGTTCTCGACGCCCGGGAGCAGCGCGTCTTGCTGCGCCTTCGTGAAGCGGTGGATCTCGTCGAGGAACAGGATCGTCGACTGTCCGTAGAGATCGCGCTGGGTGAGGGCCTCCTGCATGACCTCGCGCACGTCTTTCACCCCGGCGGTGATCGCCGAGAGTTCGACGAAGCGACGACCCGACGACCGCGCGATCGCCTGTGCGAGCGTCGTCTTGCCCGTGCCGGGCGGCCCCCACAGGATGACCGAGACGGCGGATCCGGATGCCGAGGAGTCGGCGCCGGCGAGGGTGACCAGCGGTGAGCCGGGACGGAGGAGATGACCTTGGCCGGCGACCTCGTCGAGGCTCGTCGGGCGCATGCGCACGGCGAGCGGGGTCTGACCCTGGAAGAGGGCGGAAGCACTGGTCACGGATCCAGGCTAATCGCGACCGCCGACACCGGATCGGGCGTCTTTGTGACGTCATCGGCGAGGTGCGTAGGATCGGGGCGTTCCGCAGGCGGTGAAGAGAGGTCGATGTGGCGACGGGTGGCAAGGACCGGCAGAGCCGCGAGCAGCGCGAGCGCACGCGGGCGTATCAGGCCCGCCAGGAGCTCCACCGCCGCGAAGGGCGACGGCGCACGCGCGACAACGTTCTCGCGCTCGTCGTCGGCGTCGTGGTGATCGGCGCCGCGATCGGTCTGCAGACCGTCTACTTCGTCGCCGGCCCCGGCGCTCCCGCACCGGAGCCGACCGTCGTCGACACGCCGAGCCCGGTGCCCAGCGGCCCGGTTCTGCCCGACCCCGAGGTCTCGTCCACGCCGTGAACCTGTGACGACGGCATCCGTCGTACTAGGCTCGAAGCGTCCTTCTCCCCCAGGCGGCCCTGCCGCGATGAGGTGCTTCCCGTGACTTCCGTTCCCTCCTCCGACTCCCCCGACACCACCCCCGCCGTCGCCGACGACGACGCCGTGGTCAAAGAGCCCACCGCGCCCGCCGCGGACGAGACCACGATCGACGCGGAGGCCGCTCCGGTCGCCGCGGACGAGCCGACCGAGTCCTCCGCCGACGCCGACGCCCCCGCCGAGGAGGCCCCCGCTGAGGAGGCGCCCGCCGAGGAGACTCCCGCTGAGGATGCCGCCGCTGAGGAGGCTCCCGCCGCTGAGGCGCCCGCCGCGCCCCGGGCCACCCCCGCACCCGGCCCTCGGCCCGGTCCGCGCCCCGGTGCGCGCGTCGCGGCCCCGGTCGAACCGTGGGGCCGCGTCGATGAGGACGGCACCGTCTCCGTGCGCGAAGGCAGCGAATGGCGGATCGTGGGGCAGTATCCCGACGGCACGCCCGACGAAGCCCTGGCCTACTTCACGCGCAAGTTCGCCGACCTGGCCGGCGAGGTGACCCTGCTCGAGGTGCGTCACCGCCGCGGCGGCGCATCCGCCTCCGACCTGCGCTCGACCGCCGCGACGGTGCGGGCCAAGGTCGACGGTGCCGCCGCTGTCGGCGACCTCGCCGCCCTCCTCGAACGTCTCGACGCCCTGACCGCCGAGCTGGCCGAGGCGACCGAGACCGAAGCGGCGGCGGCCAAGGAAGCCGTCGAGGACGCCGTGCGCGAGCGCACCGAGATCGTCGAGCATGCCGAGGCCCTCGCCGCCCGCGATCCGCAGTCGGTGCAGTGGAAGCAGATGACCGCCGACATGTCGGACCTGTTCGACCGGTGGCAGGCCCACCAGCAGAACGGTCCCCGCCTGCCGAAGTCGACCGCCCAGCAGCTGTGGCGCCGCTTCCGCGACGCGCGCGCGACCGTCGACCGCCACCGTCGCGAGTTCTTCTCCGCGCTCGACGAGACCCACAAGGTCGCGCGTGACGCCAAGACGCGCCTGGTCGAGCGCGCCGAGGCCCTCGCTCCCCGCGGTGAGGACGGCATCCCGGCCTATCGCGACCTGCTCGACGAGTGGAAGGCCTCCGGCCGTGCCGGCCGCAAGGTCGACGACGCGCTCTGGGCCCGGTTCAAGGCCGCGGGCGACGCGCTGTACGGCGCACGCATCGAGCGCGAGACCGCCGACGCCGAGGCATCCAAGGAGAAGATCGAGCAGAAGCGCGCTCTCCTCGAGGAGGCCGCACCGATCGTCGACGAGAAGAACCTCGCGACGGCTCGCCAGAAGCTCACCGCGATCCAGCGGCAGTGGGACGAGATCGGGCGGATCTTCCCCCGCGACAAGGAGCGCGTCCTCGACGACGAGCTCCGCAAGATCGAGCAGAGCGTGCGCACCCGCGAAGACGCCGAGTGGAAGCGGAACGACCCCGAGCAGAAGGCCCGCGCCAACGACATGACGCGGCAGCTGACCGACGCGATCGAAAAGCTCGAGGCCGAACTCGCGGCCGCCCAGGCCAAGGGCGACAAGCGCGCTGCGGCCCAGGCCTCCGAAGCCCTCGAGGCGCGTCGCACGTGGCTGCGCGCGCTCGGCGGCTGAGCGTTCTCCACAGCTCGGCGTCCCGGCGACGCACAGGAAGAGACCATCCCGGCACACTGGCGGGATGGTCTCTCCCTTTCTGTACTTCCCCGGTGAACGGTTGTCGCTGGCGGAGCTGACCGCGGCCTGCCTGGACGGTCTGCTCACGCCGATCGGTGAGGGGTTCATGCCCGCCGATGCCGTGGAGACCTCGTGGATGCGGGCCCGGAGCCTCGCGCCCCTGATCGGTGAGAGATGGGCGGCGGTACGGGTGAGTGCGGCGTGGGTCCACGGCGCCGTCGAGCTCGAGCCGTCGCGGCACCACCTTCAGCGAGCGTCCGCCGAGCGTGCGCGTGCCCCACGTGCGGCGGGCGTCGTCACGCACGACGTACGGATCGCCCCCGCCGACGTCCTGGTGATCGCCGGCGTCCGGGTCGCGAGCCCCGAGCGTACCCTCGTGGATCTCGCCCGTTCCGCGGATGCCGACGATCTCGCCGCGGCGCGCGCCTGGGGTGCGTCCGACCCCGCCCTCGCCGCGTCCGCGCGCGCGTGGCTGTCCCGGCATCCGCGGTTCCCCTATGGGCGCCGCGCCGACGAGGTGCTCGCGACGACGGCGCTGCGGTGATCCGCGCGGACGTCAGGACGAGGTGACGCGATAGACGTCGTACACCGCGTCGATGCGTCGCACGGCGTTGAGCACGCGGTCGAGGTGCACGGTGTCGCCCATCTCGAATACGAACTTGCTGAGGGCCAGGCGGTCGTTCGTCGTCGACACGGTGGCCGACAGGATGTTGACGTGGTGTTCGCTCAGCACGCGGGTGACGTCGCTCAGCAGCCCTGATCGATCGAGCGCCTCGACCTGGATCTGCACGAGGAAGACGCTCTTGGTCGTCGGCGCCCACTCGACCTCGATCAACCGCTCGGGGTCTTCCCGCAGCGACTTCACGTTCGTGCAGTCGGCGCGGTGCACCGACACTCCGCTGCCCCGCGTGACGAACCCGACGATCTCGTCGCCCGGCACCGGGGTGCAGCACTTCGCGAGCTTGACCAGGATGTCGGGGGCACCGCGGACGAGCACGCCCGAGTCGCCCCCGCGCGGCGCGCGGCTGCGGCCGACCTGCGGCAGATCGATGGGGCCGGTGGAGGTGTCGTCGGCGCTGACGAGCGCCGTGACCTTCTCGATGACCGACTGCGTCGAGACGTGGCCTTCGCCGACCGCGGCGTACAGCGCGGAGACGTCCTCGTAGTGGAACCCGCGGGCGACCTCGGTGAAGGAGTCCTGGTTCATCAGGCGCTGCAACGGCAGGTTCTGGCGGCGCATCGCGCGGGCGATGGAGTCCTTGCCCTGCTCGATGGCCTCTTCGCGGCGCTCCTTCGTGAACCAGCCGCGGATCTTGTTGCGGGCCCGGGTGCTCTTGACGAAGCCCAGCCAGTCCTGGCTCGGTCCCGCATCGGGGTTCTTCGACGTGAACACCTCGACGACGTCGCCGGACTGCAGCTCGGTCTCGAGCGGGACGAGCCGCCCGTTGACCTTGGCGCCCATCGTGCGGTGACCGATCTCGGTGTGCACCGCGTAGGCGAAGTCGACCGGGGTCGCGCCCGTCGGCAGACCGATCACACGGCCCTTCGGCGTGAAGACGTAGACCTCTTTCGCGCCGATCTCGAAGCGCAGCGAGTCGAGGAACTCCCCCGGGTCGGCGGTCTCGGCCTGCCAGTCGGAGATGCGGGCGATCCAGGCCATGTCGGTGTCGGAGGCCTTGGCATCCGTCTTCCCGCCGGCCATGCGCTCTTTGTACTTCCAGTGCGCGGCGACGCCGAACTCCGCCTGCTGGTGCATCTCGTGCGTGCGGATCTGGATCTCGACGGTCCGGCCGCTGGGACCGATGACCGTCGTGTGCAGCGACTGGTACAGGTTGAACTTCGGGGTCGCGATGTAGTCCTTGAACCGCCCGGGCAGCGGGGTCCACCGCGCGTGGATCGCGCCCAGCACGGCGTAGCAGTCGCGCACCGTGCCGACGAGGATCCGGATGCCGATGAGGTCGTAGATGTCGTCGAACTCGCGGCCCCGCACGACCATCTTCTGGTACACGGAGTACAGCTGTTTGGGGCGTCCCATGACGCGGCCGCGGACGCGGAGCTCGCGGAGGTCGGCGTCGATGTTCTCGATCACCGTCTGGACGTACTGTTCGCGCTGCGGCGTGCGCTGGCGGACGAGGCTTTCGATCTCCGCGTAGAGCTTGGGGTGCAGCACGGCGAAGGACAGGTCTTCGAGCTCGCTCTTGATCGCCTGGATGCCGAGTCGGTGGGCCAGCGGCGCGTAGATCTCGAGCGTCTCGGTGGCCTTCTTCGCCGCCTTGTGCGGCGGCACGAAACCCCAGGTGCGGGCGTTGTGCAGGCGGTCGGCGAGCTTGATGAGCAGGACGCGGATGTCGCGGGACATCGCCACGATCATCTTGCGGACGGTCTCGGCCTGCGCGCTCTCGCCGTACTTGACCTTGTCGAGCTTGGTCACGCCGTCGACGAGCATCGCGACCTCGTCGCCGAAGTCGGCGGCGAGCTCGTCGAGCGGGTACCCGGTGTCTTCGACGGTGTCGTGCAGCAGCGCCGCCGCGATCGCCTTGGGGCCGAGGCCGAGTTCGGCCAGGATCTGCGCGACCGCGAGCGGGTGCGTGATGTACGGCTCACCGCTCTGGCGCTTCTGTCCCTCGTGGGCCTTGTCGGCCACGGCGTAGGCGCGCTCGATGATGCCGAGGTCGCCCTTGGGGTGATGCGTGCGGACCGTGCGCAGCAGCTTGTCGACATCGTCGCGCCGCGCGGCGCGCGAGAAGATGCGCGGAACCAGTCGTCGCAACGACGACGGCGGTGGCGCGGGGGACGTGGTCTCGGTCATCGATCCCCTCCCCCGGGCGCTGCGATCAGTCTTCCCATCCTACGCCGCGCGGGGCCGGTGCCCGCCGTCAGGCGGGGACACCGGCCTTCTCGCGCGCGGACACGACCCGGCTGTCCCGCTGCTTGATCGGGGCCTCGCGCTCGCGCAGGAGCGCGTACAGCGGGACCGCCACGAACAGCGTGGAGTAGGCCGCGACGATCGTGCCGACGAAGATCGACAGCGAGATGTCGCTCAGCGTGCGGGCGCCGAGCGGCACGCCGATGAAGAGGATCGCACCGACCGGCAGGATCGCCACCACGGTGGTGTTGATCGAGCGGATGAGCGTCTGGTTGGCAGCGAGGTTCACCGACTCGGCGAACGTGCGCCCCGAGATCTCGCCGTCCTGCCGGGTGTTCTCCCGCACCTTGTCGAACACGACCGTGGTGTCGTACAGGGCGTACGACAGGATCGTGAGGAACCCGATGACGGCGGCGGGCGAGATCTCGAAACCGAACACGGCGTAGATGCCGACGGTGATGACGAGCACGTCGACCAGACCGATGATCGCGGCGACCGACATCTTCCACGTGCGGAAGTACAGCGCGAGGATGACGAAGGTCAGCGCGAGGAAGATCGACAGACCCCACAGCGACTGGCGGGTGACGTCGGCGCCCCAGGTCGGGCCGATGAACGAGTTCGTGATCTCGCTCGTCGGAACGCCGTACCCCTGGGCGAGCGCCTCCGAGACCGCCTGGGTCTGGGCGTCGTCGAGCTGGTCGGTCTGCACGCGCACGGCCTGACCGCTGATCGTGGTCACGCGCGTCGTGGTGCCGGGGACGACGGATGCCACGGCGTCGGTCGCGATGGACTGGTCGAACGACGTGGGGTTCGAGACGGTGAACTGCGACCCGCCGGTGAATTCGATCGAGAACTGGATCGGGCGGAACAGCGGGACGAGGGCCGCGCCGATCACGAGCACCGCGGCGATGATGAACCACAGGCGACGACGCTGCACGAACGGGAAGGACGTCTTCCCGGAGTAGAGGTCGTTGCCGAGCTGCGACATGGAGCGCATCAGTCGTCTCCCTCCTTCGTGGAGCGGCTATTGCCCTGTGCGGCCGCGAGCTCTGCGCGCTTGCGTTCCGCGATGGTCTGGCGGCGCTGGGCCTCCCCGCGCGAGCGGTTCGCCCGGCCGGAGACGGCGGGAGCGGGGGCGCGGAACTGCGCGCGACCCCGGTAGACGGCGCCGAGGGCCTCGGGGTCCATGCCCGAGAGCGGGTGGCCGGAGCCGAAGAATCGCGTGCGCGCCAGCAGCTGCATCACCGGGTGGGTGAAGAGGATGAAGATGAGGATGTCGATCGCGGTCGTGAGGCCGAGCGTGAACGCGAAGCCCTTCACCGTGGCATCCGCGAGGATGTAGAGCACGACGGCGGCGAGGATGTTGATCGACTTCGAGATGTAGATCGTGCGCTTGGCGCGCGACCATCCGTCTTCGACGGCGGCCGTGATCGACTTGCCGTCGCGCAACTCGTCACGGATGCGTTCGAAGTAGACGATGAACGAGTCCGCGGTGAACCCGATCGTGACGATCAGACCCGCGACGCCGGCGAGTGACAGTCGGAAGCCCATCCTCCACGCCAGGATGCAGAGCGTCACGTACGTCAGCACCGCCATCACGCCGAGCGACGCGATGATCACGGTCCCGAGCGCTCGGTACACGATCAGCGAGTAGATCGCGACGAGCCCCAGGCCGATGAGACCGGCGATGAAGCCGACCTGCAGCTGCTGCGAACCGAGGGTCGCGGACACCGTGTCCGAGCTGACGACGGTGAAGCTCAGCGGCAGGGCGCCGTACTTGAGCTGGTCGGCGAGGGCCTTCGACGACTCCTGGGTGAAGCTGCCCGTGATGCTCGGGCGTCCGTCGACGATGATGCCGTTCATCGACGGTGCGGAGAGCACCGAGCCGTCCAGCACGAACGCGAACTGGTTCAGCGGCGGCTGCGCACCGTACAGGCGCTGGCTGATCTTGCCGAAGGTGTCGGTGCCCTTGTCGTTGAAGACGAGGTTCACGGCCCACTGGCCGGTGTTCTGCTCCTGGCCGTTCGTGGCGTTGCTGATGTCGGTGCCGTCGAGTTCGACGGGGCCGAGGATGTACTTCACGGAGCCGTCGTCGCTGCAGGTGATGAGCGGCTGATCCGCGGGAGCCTGCGCCGGGTTGTTCGCCGGGTTCGCGCAGTCGTACGCGAGGAACTGCGCCTGCAGAGCGGGGGTGATCCACGACGTGTCGCTGCCGTTGGTCGGCGATGCGGTGGGCGTGGCCGGGAGCGACGGGTCGGGCGTCGGGTACGGCGTGTTCTGGCCGTCCTGTCCGACGAAGGAGGTCGCCGGCGAGCCCGTGAACAGCACCGCCCGCAACTGCAGCTGCGCCGAACTCTGGATGCGCTGACGCGTCGCGTCATCCGCCTGGCCCGGGATCTGCACGACGATGTTGCGGCCGCCTTCGGTGGCCACGTCGGCTTCGCCGACACCCGAGGCGTCGACACGCTGACGGATGATCGTCACGGCCTGAGCCAGCTGGTCGGCGTCGGGGTTCGCCCCGTCGGTCGTCTGCGCGGCCAGGATGATCTGCGTGCCGCCCTGGAGGTCGAGGGCGAGGTCGGGGGTCCAGGAGCTGGCCTGGAACGCGTACACGCCGAGCGCGTTGATGCCGAACAGCACGCCGGTGATGGCGAGCAGTCCGGTCAGCACGCGCCAGGCATGGCGGACGGGAGTCGAGGGCGCCACGGAGTCGGCTTTCTGTGCGGCGGTGAACGGAAAAGGTGGGGAGGGGCGTCAGGCCTGCGGACGATCCTTGTCGTCGCGCTCGGCCTGGGCCTCACGGGCGCGGTGGTCGTCGCTGAGCGAGGTGATGTCGCCGTCGGCGACGCCCGCGACGTACTCGGCCTGCGACTCCTCGGCCTCGATCAGCTCGTCCTCGGTCACGAAGCCCTCGGCGGGGTTCACGACACGGAGGACCGCCTGGCTGTGGACCTTGATGACGACACCCGGGGCGATCTCCACCTGCGCGGGCTTGTCGAGGTCTTCACCGTCGTACTCGACGATGGTGCCGTAGAGGCCGCCCTGCAGCAGCACCTCGGATCCCGGAACCGTCTGGCGCGCCTTCTCTTCCTGCTCGAGCTTCTGCTTCTGCATGCGGCGACGCGAGCTGTAGAACATGAAGACCAGCAGGCCGATCAGAAGAATGATCAGGCCGTAGTTGGCGAAGAAGCTCGCGAAATCCATGGAGGCGGTGCACCTTTCGATTCAGGCGCGCCGGGCGGCACTGCCTGTGGGGGCGGGGAATCCCTCGCCGAGTATAGGTCATCCCCCTTGACTGAACCGGAGCAGGCCGTCGGGGTGGGGAGCGCCGAGGTGATCGTAGGCCTCGGGCGTGGCGACGCGGCCGCGCGGTGTGCGTCCCATGAACCCGATCCGTACGAGATACGGCTCGACGACCGACTCGATCGTCTCGGGTTCTTCGCCCACGGCGACCGCGAGCGTGCTCAGGCCGACGGGACCGCCGCGGAAGCGTCGGACGAGGGCGTCGAGCACGGCGCGATCGAGCCGGTCGAGGCCGATGGCATCCACGTCGTACAGGTCGAGGGCGGCGTCGACCGTGCGGACGTCGGCATCGCCGGCATCCGTCCCCGTCGAGGGGCCGTGCACGACGAGGTAGTCGCGCACGCGGCGGAGGAGGCGATTGGCGATTCTCGGCGTGCCGCGCGACCGGCGGGCGATCTCGGTGCGGGCGGTGCCGGGGAGTCCGACATCGAGCATGGATGCCGAGCGCGAGACGACCTGCTCGAGTTCTTCGGGCTCGTAGTACTCGAGGTGGGCGGTGAACCCGAAGCGGTCGCGCAACGGGTTGGGGAGGAGCCCGGCGCGCGTGGTCGCGCCGACCAGGGTGAAGGGGGCGAGGTCGAGGGGGATGCTCGTGGCGCCGGCGCCCTTCCCGACCATGATGTCGATGCGGAAGTCTTCCATGGCGAGGTAGAGCATCTCTTCGGCGGAGCGCGCCATGCGGTGGATCTCGTCGATGAAGAGCACTTCTCCCGGCGTCAACGACGACAGCAGCGCCGCGAGGTCGCCCGCATGCTGGATCGCCGGACCGCTGGAGAGGCGCAGGGGACGGCCGCTCTCGTGCGCGACGATCATCGCGAGCGTCGTCTTGCCGAGGCCGGGCGGACCGGACAACAGGATGTGGTCGGGCGAGCGCTGCTGGATCCGGGCCGCATCGAGGAGGAGCTGCAGCTGTCCGCGGACCTTCTGCTGACCGACGAACTCGCTGAGGGATGTCGGGCGCAGCGCACCCTCGATCGCGAGTTCGGTCTCGTCGTCGGGCGAGCCGGCGTCGCGCACGACGTCAGCCACCGACGGGCTCCTTCCGCGCGGGCCCCAGCAGCGCGAGCGTGAGCCGGAGCAGCGACTGCACGGACGCGCGGTCGGCGTCGGCGGCGTTCTCGGCGACGGATGCCACGGCCTCGGCCGCGACGCGCTCGCTCCAGCCGAGCCCGATGAGGGCCTGCGTCACCTGCAGCGGCACCTGCCCGTGCGGCGCGACCGCGGCCGGAGCCTGCGCCGCGGGCACGGCGAGCTTGCCGGCCAGCTGCACGACGATGAGCTTCGCGGTCTTCGGCCCGATGCCCGACACGCGTTTGAAGGGGGCGTCGTCGTCATCGGCGACCGCCTGCGCGATCTGCGGCACCGTCAGCGACGACAGCACTCCCATCGCGGACTTCGGGCCGACGCCGGTGACACCGATGAGCTGCGTGAACACCACGAGCTCTTCGCGCGACTCGAAGCCGAACAGCGACAGGGCGTCTTCGCGCACGACGAGGTGCGTGTGCAGGTGGACCTGGTCGCCGACGTGCGTCGTCCGTGCGACCTGCGGGGTCACGGCCACCGAGAGCCCCACTCCCCCGACGACCACGACGAGCGCGTCGTCGCCGATGTGCGCGGCGACACCCTGCAGCGAAGAGATCATGCGACGAGCCTACGCGCCGGTTCGGACCTTTGTTCGAGCGACACGCATGCCCGTGGGCGACTGACGCTTCTCGGCATCCCGCCACGCCTTCTGCGCGGGCGTCAGCGCGCCCCCGGTCGCCGCTGTCGCCGCTCCCCCGCGCCAGGCGTGACACAGGGCGATCGCGAGGGCGTCGGCGGCGTCGGCGGGCTGCGGCAGCGCGTCGAGCCGGAGCACCCGCGCGACCATCGTCTGCACCTGCAGCTTGTCGGCGGAGCCGTAGCCGGTGATGGCGGCCTTCACCTCGCTGGGCGTGTGCGTGGCCGCGGGGATGCCGTGCTCGGCGGCGAGCAGCAGTGCGATGCCGCTGGCCTGGGCGGTGCCCATCACCGAGTGGCGGTTGTTCTGCGCGAACACCCGCTCGACGGCGACGACGTGCGGGTCGTGCGCCTCCAGGACCGCGCGGATCCCCGCCGCGATCGCCGCGAGGCGCTTCTCGATCGGGTCGGTGACGGCCGACCGGGCCACCCCGACGTGGACGAGGGATGCCGTGCGGTCGGGCGAGACGTCGACCACCCCGATGCCGCAGCGCGTCAGCCCGGGGTCGATTCCGAGAACGCGCAGAGAACGAGACACGACCCCCACGCTAGGCGCAGGGGTCGTGGAGTGGGGCAGGGCGCGCCCTTACTCGTCGTTCTCGAGTTCGGCCTGCACCTCGGCGGTGAGGTCGAAGTTGGTGTAGACGTTCTGCACGTCGTCGCTGTCTTCGAGCGCGTCGATGAGGCGGAAGACCTTGCGGGCGGTGTCCGCGTCGACCTCGATCTTCAGCGAGGGCACGAACTCCACGTCGGCGGAGTCGTACTCGATGCCGGCCTCCTGCAGCGCGGAGCGGACGGCGACCAGGTCGCTCGCCTCGGTGATGATGCCGAAGCCCTCACCGTGCGGCTCGATCTCCTCGGCGCCGGCCTCGAGGGCGGCGAGCATGACGTCGTCCTCGGTGGTGCCCTCGGAGGGCACCACGATGACGCCCTTGCGGCTGAAGTTGTAGGCGACGCTGCCGGGATCGGCGAGCGTGCCGCCGTTCCGGCTCAGCGCGGTGCGCACCTCGGCCGCGGCGCGGTTCTTGTTGTCGGTCAGACACTCGATGAGGAACGCCACGCCGTTGGGGCCGTAGCCCTCGTACATGATCGAGAGGTACTCGACCGCTTCGCCGCCGATGCCCGCCCCGCGCTTGATCGCGCGGTCGATGTTGTCTTTCGGGACCGAGGTCTTCTTGGCCTTCAGGACCGCGTCGAAGAGGGTCGGGTTGCCCTGGAGGTCCGCTCCACCGAGCTTGGCGGCGACCTCGATGTTCTTGATGAGCTTGGCCCACGACTTGGCGCGGCGGGCGTCGACGACCGCCTTCTTGTGCTTGGTCGTGGCCCATTTGGAGTGTCCGGACATGGGTTCCAGTCTAGAGCGCGGGCGCCCGTCCCCCGGTGCGACTGTGGACGCGATCGAGGAACCGCGCGTGGAAGCGCGTCTCGCCGGTGGATTCGGGGTGGAACGCGAGGCCGAGGAGCGCACCCTGCTCCACCGCGACGACACGGCCGTCGGGCAGAGCCGCGAGGGGGGTGGCATCGGGTCCGGTCTCCGTCACGACGGGTGCGCGGATGAACACGGCGTGCACGGGTGGATCGCCCAGGACGGGGACGGCGAGGTCGGTCTCGAACGACTGCGTCTGCGATCCGAAGGCGTTGCGCTGCACGCGGACGTCGAGACCGCCGAAGGTGCGCTGGCCCTCGATCGCTCCGTCGATGCGATCGGCGAGGAGGATCAGGCCCGCGCACGTGCCGAGCACGGGCAAGCCGTCGGCGACGGCCGCCCGGATCGGGTCGAAGAGACCGAAGGCGCGCGCCAGCTTGTCGATCACGCTCGATTCGCCGCCCGGCAGCACGAGCCCGTCGACCTCGGCGAGCTCGGACGCGCGTCGGACCGGCCGGGCCTCGGCGCCCAGGTCCGCGAGCACGCGGAGGTGCTCGCGGACATCGCCCTGGAGGGCGAGGACGCCGACGCGGGGGCTGTTACCAGCCACGCTCGGCCAGGCGGTGCGGCGCGGGGAGGTCGGCGACGTTGATGCCCACCATCGCCTCGCCGAGACCGCGCGAGGCCTCGGCGACGATCTTCGGGTCGTCGTGGAAGGTGGTGGCCTTCACGATCGCGGCGGCGCGCTGGGCGGGGTTGCCCGACTTGAAGATGCCCGAGCCGACGAAGACGCCGTCGGCGCCGAGCTGCATCATCATGGCGGCGTCGGCGGGGGTGGCCACGCCCCCGGCGGTGAAGAGCACGACGGGCAGCTTTCCGGTCTCGGCGATCTCGGCGACGAGCTCGTAGGGCGCCTGGAGCTCCTTGGCGGCGACGTACAGCTCGTCCTTGGTCTTCGCCCGCAGGGTGTTGATCTCGCCCGTGATGGTGCGGATGTGCTTGGTCGCCTCGGAGACGTCGCCGGTGCCGGCCTCACCCTTCGAGCGGATCATCGCCGCCCCCTCGGTGATCCGGCGCAGCGCCTCACCGAGGTTCGTGGCGCCGCAGACGAACGGAACGTCGAAGTTCCACTTGTCGATGTGGTTCACGTAGTCGGCGGGCGAGAGCACCTCGGACTCGTCGATGTAGTCGACCCCGAGCTCCTGGAGGATCTGCGCCTCGACGAAGTGTCCGATGCGGGCCTTGGCCATCACGGGGATCGAGACGCTCGCGATGATGTCGTCGATCAGGTCGGGGTCGCTCATGCGCGCCACGCCGCCCTGTGCGCGGATGTCGGCGGGGACGCGCTCGAGCGCCATGACGGCGACGGCGCCCGCGTCCTCGGCGATGCGGGCCTGCTCGGCGGTGACGACGTCCATGATGACGCCGCCCTTGAGCATCTCGGCGAGTCCGCGCTTGACGCGGGAGGTTCCGGTCTCGGTCATTGTCGATTCCCTTCGCGCTTCGGGGCGCTTCGTTTGGCTTAGGCCAAACCGTAGCACGACGCAGGACATAGGCTGGAGGAAGCGAGAGGGGGCGCATGGACGTCGACATCACCGGGCGCTCGGCATCCGAGATCGCCGCAGGGCTCCGCGAACGCATCGAGCGCGGACAGCTCCAGCCGGGCGACGCGCTCCCCCCGGTCCGCACCCTCGCGGTCGACCTCGGCGTCAACCGCAACACCGTCGTCGCGGCCTATCGACTTCTCGCGCAGGCCGGGCTCGTCATCGCCCGGGGCCGCGGCGGCACCCGCGTAGCCGGTCACGCCCCGGTCGCGCAGGAGGGGTACGCGGCCGGAACCGTGCTCCGCGACGTCGGCACGGGAAACCCCGACCCCGCGCTGATCCCCGATCCCGCCGCCGCCCTGGCCCGCTCGGGTCGACCCGTGCTGTACGGGGAACCGGTCGTCGATCCCGGGCTCGAAGCCTGGGCGCGCGAATGGATGGCCGACGAACTCCCCGACCCCGCCCCGCGCATCACCGTCACCAGCGGGGCGAGCGACGCCATCGAGCGGCTGCTCGCGCAGGCGCTGCAGCGCGATGACGCGGTGGCCCTGGAGGATCCCTGCTTCCTCTCGGCGCTGCACACGGTGCGCCAGGACGGGTACCGGGCGGTGCCGGTGGCGGTGGATGCCGAGGGCATGACGGTCGAGGGGCTGCGGGCCGCGCTCGCCGACGGAGTGCGCGCGGTCATCTGCACGCCGCGCGCCCACAACCCCACCGGGGCGAGCCTCACGACGGAGCGCGCCGCGCAGTTGCGCGCGGTCCTCGCCGACCACCCGTACGTCCTCGTGATCGAGGACGACCACTTCTCGCTGCTCTCCCGCGCCCCCCTGCAGTCGATCATCGGACGTGCGCAGCAGCGCTGGGCCCGGATCCGGTCGGTGTCGAAGTTCCTCGGGCCCGACATGTGCCTCGCGGTCGTGGCATCCGATGAGGAGACCGCCGAACGGCTGGCGCTGCGTCTCACGCCGGGCACGACGTGGGTGAGCCACATCCTGCAGCGCCTGACACTGTCCCTGGTGACCGACCCCGACGTGCGCGCCGACATCGAGCGCGCCGCCGTGCACTACGCCGAGCGCAACGCCGCCTTCGCCGCCGGGCTCGCGGCGCGCGGGCTGCCGGTCGCCGTCGGCGACGGACTCAACCTGTGGGTTCCGCTGCCGGTCGCGGCGGCCCGCGTGCGGGAAGACCTGATGCGTCGCGGCTGGCTCGTGCGCGACGGGGACCATTTCTTCCTCTCCCCCGACGCGGCCGGCGACTACCTGCGGCTCACCGTCCACCAGCTCGACGACGCCGAGGCGACCGCGCTCGCCGACGACCTCGCCACGGCCGTGGCCGCGCTCCGACCGTCCGTCCGAGGTGGGAGGATCGAGGCATGAAGGTCCTCTCGATCCAGTCCGCCGTCGCCTTCGGTCACGTCGGGAACTCCGCCGCCGTGTTCCCGCTGCAGCGCATCGGCGTCGAGGTGCTGCCGGTGTACACGGTCAACTTCTCGAACCACACCGGTTACGGCGCCTGGCGGGGTCCGCTCATCTCCCCGGCCGACGTCGCCGACGTCATCACGGGCATCGAGGAGCGCGGCGTCTTCGGCGAGATCGACGTGATCCTGTCCGGCTACCAGGGCGGCGAGGGCATCGCCGACGTCATCATCGACGCCGTCGCGCGGGTGAAGAAGGCGAATCCGGATGCCGTCTACGCCTGCGACCCGGTCATGGGCAACGCCAAGTCGGGGTGTTTCGTGGCGCCGGCCATCCCCGAGCTCCTGCGCGAGCGCGTGGTGCCGGTGGCCGACATCCTCACGCCGAACCAGTTCGAGCTCGGATTCCTCACGGGCACCGAGCCCGGGAGCATCGAGTCCACGCTGGAGTCCGCCGACCTCGTGCGCGCGCGTGGTCCGCGCACGGTGTTCGTGACGAGTGTCGAGCGACCCGACCGCGAGCCCGACACCATCGAGATGATGGTCGTCGACGACGCCGGCGCGTGGATCGTGCAGACGCCCCTCATCCCGATGAAGGCCAACGGCTCGGGCGACGTCACCGCCGCCCTCTTCACCGCGCACTACCGCCGAACCGGGGATGCCGCCGACGCCCTCGCGCGCACGGCGTCCAGCGTCTTCGACCTGCTGTCGAACACCTACGCGGCGGGGTCGCGCGAACTGCTGCTCATCGAGTCGCAGGAGGCGTACGCGCACCCGCGTCTGCAGTTCACCGTCCGCCAGGTGCGCTGAGGCACGCGGAGGCCCGGCCGCGCGAGCGCTTCGTTCGCCCCATATCGTCGGTGGAGCTCGATGCTGCCGACGATATGGGGCAAGTGAGGCGCGGCGTCAGGCGTTCCAGGCCTCGGCCACCGTGCGACGCACGTCGCCCAACAGCTGCGGCAGCGCCTTCGTCTTCGCGATGATCGGGAAGAAGTTGGCATCCGATGCCCACCGCGGAACGATGTGCTGGTGCAGGTGCGCGTCGACGCCGGCGCCGGCGATCGCGCCCTGGTTCATGCCGAGGTTGAATCCGTCGCAGCGTGACACCGCGCGCAGCACGCGCATCCCCCGCTGGGTCAGCGCGCCGATCTCGGCGACCTCTTCGTCGGTCGCCTGGTCGTAGGTCGCGATGTGGCGGTACGGGCACACCAGGAGGTGCCCGGAGTTGTACGGGAACAGGTTCAGCAGTACGTAGGCGGTCTTCCCCCGCGCGACGATCAAGCCGTCCTCGTCGGACTTCCCCGGCGCAGCGCAGAACGGGCAGTTCTGCTCCATGGGCTCGCGCCCGGCCTGGATGTAGGCCATGCGGTGCGGGGTCCACAGGCGCTGGAACTCGTCCGGCACCCCCGGGAGCTCCGCGGCGGCGATGATCTCCACATCGCCGCCGACGGAGGCATCCTGTTCTGTCGTCACGCCAGATCCTCGGCGGTGTCGACGAGCGCACGGGTCGCGATCGCGCCGGTGATGCGCGCGACGGCTTCGTCGACCGGGATGCCGTTGAGCTGCGTGCCGTCGCGGAAACGGAACGACACGGTGCCCCCGGCACGGTCGGCCTCGCCGGCGATGAGCTGCAGCGGCACCTTCTGGGTGGTGTGCGTGCGGATCTTCTTCTGCATGCGGTCGTCGCTGTGGTCGACCTCGGCGCGCACGCCCTTCGCGCGGAGCTCCGCGACGATGCCGTCGAGGTACTCGCCGTACTCTGCGGCGACGGGCACGGCCACGACCTGCACGGGCGAGAGCCACACCGGGAACGCGCCGGCGTAGTGCTCGAGCAGGATCGCGAAGAAGCGCTCCACCGAACCGAAGAGCGCGCGGTGGATCATCACCGGGCGGTGCTTCTCGCCGTCGGGGCCGGTGTACTCGAGCTCGAAGCGCTCGGGCTGGTTGAAGTCGAGCTGGATGGTCGACATCTGCCACGTCCGGCCGATCGCATCGCGCGCCTGCACCGAGATCTTCGGGCCGTAGAACGCAGCCCCGCCCGGGTCGGGCACGAGCTCGAGGCCCGAGGCCTCGGCGACTTCGCGGAGGGTCTCCGTCGCCTCGGTCCACAACGTGTCGTCGCCGATGAACTTGGGGTTCCCCTCCTCCTTCGTCGACAGCTCGAGGTAGAAGTCGTGGAGGCCGTAGTCGCGGAGCGTCTGCAGCACGAAGTCGAGGCTGTGGGTCAGCTCGCCCTTGACCTGGTCGGCGGTGACGTAGATGTGCGTGTCGTCCTGGGTCATGCCGCGCACGCGGGTCAGGCCCGCGAGCGTGCCGCTCTTCTCGTAGCGGTAGACCGACCCGAACTCGCTGAGGCGCAGGGGCAGCTCGCGGTAGCTGCGCCCGCGCGAGCGGAAGATCAGGTTGTGGAACGGGCAGTTCATGGGCTTCAGGTAGTACTCCTGGCCCTCGCGCGACACGTGCCCGTCGGCATCCACGACCTCGTCGAGCACCATCGGGGGGTACATGCCGTCCGCGTACCACTGCAGGTGACCGCTCGTGATGAACAGATCGCCCTTGGTGATGTGCGGCGTGTTCACGACCTGGTAGCCGCTGGCGAGCAGTCGCTCGCGCATGTAGCGCTCGATCTCGTACCGGATGATTCCACCCTTGGGGTGGAAGACGCTCAGGCCCGGGCCGATCTCGTCGGGGAACGAGAAGAGATCGAGCTCCTTGCCGAGCTTGCGGTGGTCGCGCTTCGCGGCCTCCTCCAGCCGGTGCTGGTAGGCGCGCAGGTCGTCTTTGGTCGCCCACGCGGTGCCGTAGATGCGCTGCAGCTGCGGGTTCTTCTCGCTCCCGCGCCAGTAGGCGCCGGCGATGCGCGTCAGGTCCCAGCCGTTGCCGATGAGGCGGGTACCGGGGACGTGAGGTCCGCGGCAGAGGTCTTTCCATGCGGTCTCGCCGTCGCGGGTGACGTTGTCGTAGATCGTCAGCTCACCGGCGCCGACCTCGACGGACGCGCCCTCGGCGGCCTCGGCGGACCCGCCCTTGAGGCCGATGAGTTCGAGCTTGAACGGCTCGTCGGCGAGCTCGGCGCGGGCCTCGTCGTCGGTGACCACGCGGCGCACGAAGCGCTGGTTCTCGCGGACGATCCGCTCCATCTCCTTCTTGATGACCTTCAGGTCATCGGGGGTGAAGGGCTCGTCGACCTGGAAGTCGTAGTAGAAGCCGTCGGTGACGGGCGGTCCGATGCCGAGGTTCGCCTGCGGCTTGACGCGCTGCACGGCCTGCGCCAGCACGTGCGCGGTCGAGTGCCGCAGGATCGACAGACCCTCGGGGCTGTCGATCATGACCGGTTCGATCTCGTCGTGCGGGTGCACGGTCGTCGCGAGGTCTTTCAGCTCACCGTTCACGCGCAGGGCGACGACCGAACGGTCGGGGAAGAGGGCGAAGCCGTCGGCGGGAAGGTTCTGCTCCGACGGCAGGGCGGCATCAGTCAAGGCGGTCTCCTGGATGGGTCGATTCCAGGCTACCCGCCGGGCGTGGCCTCGACGGCACGTGGAGTGCCGCATAGTGGAGCGGTGACTCTGGCCATCATCGGCGGCGTGCTGTGGATCCTCGGCATCATCGCGCTCCTCGTCGGTATCTTCCCCGCCGATCAGGCCCTCGCCGTCGCCGACCGCGTCTGGCCCATCCTGTTGTTCGTGGTGGCCGTCACGATCGTGGCGGAGCTGGCATCCAAGGCCGGACTGTTCGATGTGGTCGCCGCCCGCCTCGCCCGGATCGCACGGGGACGCACGGTCTGGCTGTGGGTCCTGGTCGTGGCACTCGCGACGGTCGCCACGGCGTTCCTGTCGCTCGACACGACCGCGGTGCTGCTGACCCCCGTCGTCGTGGCTATGGCGGTCGCCCGCAGGCTCGATCCGCTGCCGTTCGCGTTCGTGACGGTGGTGCTGGCGAACACCGCCTCGCTCGTGCTGCCCGTGTCGAACCTCACGAACCTGTTGGCATCCGACGCGCTCGGCGGACACGACCCGGTGGCGTTCCTCGCGTTGCTGGGGCCGTCCGCTCTGATCGCCATCGCGGTGTCCGTGGCGGTGCTGACGGCGGTGTTCCTGCGGAAACTGCCGAGGACCTACCCGGATGCCGCCTCCCCCGCCGTCGCGGATCCCGTGCTGCTGCGCGTGTCCGCCGTCGTCACGGTGGCGTTGCTGCCGCTGCTCGTGATCGGGTTGGATCCGTGGATGCCGGCCCTCGCGGCCGCCGTCGTGCTCGTGATCGCGTTCGCCCTGCGCGCGCCGCGCGCTCTCGGCATCCGTCTGGTGCCGTGGTCGTTACTGGTGTTCGCGGGCGGGCTGTTCCTCGCCGTCGGCGCTCTGGAAGCCGTGGGCATCGGCCGTGTGACGTCGGTGCTGGCCGGCTCCGGCGACGACCTGGTGTCGCTGTGGCAGGTCGCGGGTGCCGGTGCCCTGGCAGCGAACGGAATCAACAATCTCCCGGCCTACCTCGCGATGGAGTCGGTCGCCGGCTCTCCGGCGCGCCTCGCGGCTCTGCTCATCGGGGTCAACGCCGGACCCATCGTGACACCGTGGGCGTCTCTGGCGACGCTGCTGTGGCACGACCGCCTCGTCGCGGCCGGCATCGAGGTGCGGTGGAGTCGGTTCATCCTGCTGGGTGCGGTGATCGCCCCGCTGATCCTGGTGCTCGCCGTGCTGCCGTTGGCGCTGTGAGCCTCAGCTCTTCAGCGCCTCACGACCGGGCGGCCAACGGGGACTGATCGTTGGGCACCTCGCGGAACACCATCTCCTCGCGGGGCGGCTGTTCGCGCACGGCGGTGTCGTCCGGCTCGGGGATGACGTAGAGGCCACGTCCCGAGTTGGCGTTGTAGGTCAGAGCGTGCAGCCACTTGCTGCTGAGCTGCGGGTTGCGGCTGCCGTGGTACTTGAACACCATCGACACGTTCGGGTGGATGTACACCGTGGTCCGGCCGCCGCCGATGCTGATGTCGTCCTTCCACGTGAACGGGAAGCTCTCCCCCCGCCGCACCTTCGCCATGATCACCGCCTGCAGATGCGCGAGGAGGCGGTCCTCGAAATCCACTTTGATGTTGCCGTCGTAGATGAATTTGCCCATGGAAGCCTCCCGGGAAGCACCCCGGTGGCCGCGCATTCCTGGCGAGAAATGACGAACGCGGATGGAGGGGGATGCCACCGCTCTTGCGTGCAACCTCTCGTGAATCACCGGGAAACGCAAACCCGGTTGCGGTGCGGGCGGTTTACGTCTATGCGCTTCTCGGCGCGGAGATCAGTCGGCGCGGGAGATCCGCAGGATGACCCGATCGCCGGGCCGACGCTGCACGCGGCGCAGGAACGCCTCGAACCCGATGATGGCGCGGAACTGCCACCCGTACTTGCGGCGCAGCGCGACCTCCGCCCGACGATCGTCCGCGCTCGGGCCGCCGATCCGTGCCCGGGCGTGCACGGTGATGGCATCCGGTTCGATCTTCCCCATCCGCGAGCACGGACGCAGTGTCACGCGATGGTCGTTGCGCAGGCGCTTGACCTTCCCGGTCTTCCGTTCGGTCGTCACGACGAGTTCGTCGCCGTCGCGGGCGATCCATACGGGGGTGGCGACCGCGGTGCCGTCGCGGCGGAAAGTGGCGAGCGAGACGAACGGGGAGGACGCGATCTCTCGCCAGGAGGTGTCGGGGACGGTCATGCGTTCACGCTACTGCGATCGGATTCCTCGGGGTCCCGGCTTGCGTCGCGCGAATCATCGCTGCGTTCATATGAAACGTTGAGCATTGTTCACACGAATGGAACACGTCGTGCATGAGCCCCTTGCGACCGGCATGCGATTCTTCGAGGTGAGGAGGTCCGCATGTCTCGCCACCACATCGCGACCCACGCTTACGATTTCCGCCGCGGATGGGTGCGTGTTCCACCGACCGCACTGACGCACGAGCACGCGTCGTCGTTGCGGGATCAAGGATTCACGATCGTCCGCTCCCGACGCGGCTGGTTCGGAACCCGAGAGCTGCCCCTCAGCTGGTACTTGCGGCGAGTCGACGCCGACGGCTCCGGGCACTCCCGCATCCCGGTATCGCCCGCCGAGCAGTCCGCCAAGCTGCGCGAGCGTCTGGACGAGACGGTGGATGCCGAGCCGGCCCGCGACGGGGACGATCCGGTGCGCCCGTCGACGCGGCGCATCCGGCAGCGCACGAGCGGCGACGAGTAGGAGGACGAGGCGTTCGGCCGCAGTGCGGTGAGCGCGGACGGGGCGGATGACCGGCGGCCACCCCGACCCGCGGCCGTGGCCGTCGCTGGAAACACGAAAACCCCCGGCGAGCCGGGGGTTTCAGGTGGTGCGCGATACTGGGATCGAACCAGTGACCTCTTCCGTGTCAGGGAAGCGCGCTACCGCTGCGCCAATCGCGCCTGTGAAGGCTGTTCAGTTGTAGGCGAGGTGGCGACGGGATTCGAACCCGTGTAAACGGCTTTGCAGGCCGGTGCCTAGCCGCTCGGCCACGCCACCGTGTGTGGTTCGACCCACGTGTCGTGATCTTCCGCCATGAACCTGACGGCGATCTTCACACTCGAGCGGATGACGAGACTCGAACTCGCGACCCCAACCTTGGCAAGGTTGTGCGCTACCAACTGCGCTACATCCGCATTTCGTTCCCGGGGCTTGCCCCGAGCACTCGTAAGACATTACCCGATTCCCGGGCGTCCGCAAAACCGGACGCGGCCCGCGCGTGTCCGCCCGGGTGGTCCGATCGGGCCGCGCGGATCGGGTAAGGTAGTCGAGTCCCGTTCGGGACGATGGGCGATTGGCGCAGTTGGTAGCGCGCTTCCTTCACACGGAAGAGGTCGTCGGTTCGAGTCCGGCATCGCCCACCACACAGCCCCCGGTTCGCCGGGGGCTTCGTCGTTTCCCGGCGTTGCCTGGGCTGACGGCATCCGCTCCCCTAGGCTCTGCCCATGCAGCAGACCGCCGCCCGTCCCCTGCCCGGCTCTCGACTGCGCGGGTTGTCCTCGGCGGTCGTCCTCGTCGTCGGCGTCCTCATCGTGCCGATGGCCATCACCGTCGCCTTCACCAGCTGGACGTCGCCGGATGCGCACGACTACGTCCGCATGGCTTTCGCTCAGGTCGCGGGAGCGGTGGTGGCGATGATCACGGCCGTGGGTCTCGTCATCCACCGGATCCTCCGCCGTCGTCCTCTCCGGGACACCGTCTGGTTCGGTGCGATCGCGGCGGTGATCGTCGCGTGGCAGGTGTCGAACCTCTCGTTCGCCGCGGACATGCTGCTCCAGCGGCTTTCCGCCGGCGTCTGACCCCCGAGACTGCACCTCCCCGACAAGTCCCCCGCAACGTGCAGTGGGTTTGTCAGGCGGATGCAGTCTCGCGGAACGCGCACCCGGCGACGCGCGCCCCTCAGCCCTGCGTCCACCCGTAGCGGGCTCGCAGAGCGGATGCCACGGCGTCGAAGCGGCGTCGGTCCAGGGTCGCGGCTTCGCGGCGCATGCCGGCGTCGTGCACGAGATAGAGCTGCTCGATGTCGACCCACGACGGGCGTCGCTGCGGGTCCCACTCCCCCGTGCCGAGCGCCAGGTAGTCGGCGTCGCCGGCGTGCGGCTTGCTCGTCAGGCGCACGGCGTAGGAGCGGGTGGCATCCGCTCGCCCGATGATCAGCACCGGACGGTCCTTGCCGCGTCCGTCGCGTTCCTCGTACGGGACCCAGGTCCAGACGATCTCGCCGCCGTCGGGGGCGCCGTCGCGCTGGGGTGCGTACGAGAGGGTCAGCCTGCGCGGTGGGGCGATCTCGACGGTCGCGGACTCTCCGCTGCCCTGACCGGGCGTGAGGGGCGCTGAGGCCGTGCTGCGGCTCCTCGGCGGCGCCGTGGGCGCCAGGGCGCGGCTCGAGGGCCGGAAGGCTCGCAGGAGGGCGGACACGAGGCGCGCGGCGGTTCCCATACGCACAACCCTAGACAGCGCCCCGTGGCACCCGGACGCAGAGAAGGACGGGGCGTCACGGACGAATCCGTGACGCCCCGTCCCGGGGAGTGCGTATCAGCGGGCGTCGGTGAGGACGTATCCCTCTTCACCGTGCACGACGGTGTCGATACCGGCGATCTCGTCCTCGTTCTTCACGCGGAAGCCGATCGTCTTCTCGATCGCGAAGCCGATGACGTAGGCGAGCACGAACGAGTAGATCAGGACCGCGAAGGCCGCGATGGCCTGCACGAGAAGCTGGTTGAACGAGCCGCTGTAGATGAGGCCGGTGGTGTTGGCGAAGATGCCCAGGTACAGGGTTCCGAGGAGACCGCCGACCAGGTGCACGCCGACCACGTCGAGCGAGTCGTCGAAGCCGAGCTTGAACTTCAGCTCGATGGCCAGGGCGCAGACGGCACCGGCGAGGAGGCCGAGCACGATCGCCCAGAACGGCGTCAGAGCGGCGCAGGCCGGGGTGATCGCGACGAGACCCGCGACGGCACCGGAGGCGGCGCCGACGGACGTCGGCTTGCCGTCCTTGATCTTCTCGACGATCAGCCAGCTGAGCAGGGCCGCAGCGGGCGCAGCGATCGTGTTGACGAAGGCGAGGGCGGCGGTGCCGTCCGCGGCGAGCTCCGAACCGGCGTTGAAGCCGAACCAGCCGAACCACAGCAGGCCGGCACCGAGGAGCACGAAGGGCGGGTTGTGCGGGGCGTGAGCGCCCTTCTGGAAGCCGACGCGCTTGCCGAGGACGAGCGCGAGAGCGAGCGCTGCGGCACCGGCGTTGATGTGAACGGCGGTACCACCGGCGAAGTCGATCGCGCCGACACCGAAGACGTCCTGCATGCCCTTGGTGATCCAGCCGCCGTACGAGAACGAGCCGTCCTCGGCGAGACCGAAGTTGAAGACCCAGCTGGCGACCGGGAAGTAGACGATCGTGGACCACAGGAATGCGAAGACCATCCACGAGCCGAACTTGGCGCGGTCGGCGATGGCGCCCGAGACGAGTGCGACGGTGATGATCGCGAACGTGGCCTGGAAGGCGACGAAGGCGAGCGGCGGGTAGGCGGCGCCCTCGGGCGTCTCGAGCACGCCCGAAAGGCCGAGCTCATTGAAGTCGATGGCCCACGGGACGTTGGTCACGCCGACGTCCGTGGCCGGGAATGCGATCGCGTAGCCGTAGAGCACCCACAGGACTCCGATGAGTCCCATGGCGCCGAAGCTCATCATCATCATGCTGATGACGCTCTTGGCCTTGACGAGTCCGCCGTAGAAGAACGCGAGTCCTGGCGTCATGAGCAGCACGAGTGCCGCTGCTATCAGGATGAATGCGGTGTTGCCTTGATCCATCTCGAAGAGAACCTCTCTGCAGGGACGCAGGTGTAGCGTCGGGTCCCCTCAGTGTTCCCAGCCCCGGTTTCCATCGGCGTGGGAATCGTGTTTCGAACGCGTTACAGCCGCCGGGGTCGTGTAAACATCACGTTTCGCGGTGCCGCGAAGCAGCGATGAAACGGTCGGTCAGGAGTGCGTCAACGCGACCAGACGTGACACGGCACGCAGGTACTTCTTGCGGTAGCCGCCCGCGAGCATCTCGTCGGCGAACACCGTGTTCAGGGGAACGCCGGTGGCGCGGATCGGGATCTGCGCGTCATAGGCGCGGTCGACGAATGCGACCAGTCGCAGCGCCGCGGACTGGTCGTGCAGCACCTGGACGTCGCGCAGCCCGATCGTGTCGACGCCGTCGATCAGACGGATGAAGCGGGACGGGTGCACGCGGGCGAGGTGCGCCACGACACCCGCGAACTCGTCGTCGGTCGCGACACCGCGCGCGGCGGCATCCCGGATCGCCTCGGCGTACTCGGTGTCCGTGAGGACCCGGGCCTCGCCGTCGATCGCGCGCTGACGGAAGTCGGTGCCGTCGATGCGGATCGTGCGGAAGCTGTCGGCCATCGACTGGATCTCGCGGAGGAAGTCCTGCGCGGCGAAACGTCCCTCGCCGAGGGCGTTGGGCGGGGTGTTCGACGTCGCCGCGAGACGGGTCCCGGATGCCACGAGCTCGCCGAGCAGCCGGGTCATCACCATCGTGTCGCCCGGGTCGTCGAGCTCGAACTCGTCGATGCACAGCAGATCGGAGCCGCGGAACAGCTCCACCGCCTTCGCGTAGCCGAGGACGCCGACGAGCGCCGTGTACTCGATGAAGGAGCCGAAGTACTTCCGACGGGCGGGCATCGCGTGGTAGATCGACGCGAGCAGGTGGGTCTTCCCGACACCGAATCCGCCGTCGAGATACACCCCGGGCTTGACCGGCGGCGTCTTCTCGGCGCGGCGGAAGAAGCCGCTCTTCTTCACGGGTGCGCTGTGGCCGGTCGCGAAAGCCTGCAGCAGCTCCTTCGCCTCCTGCTGCGAGGGGTAGGCGGCGTCCGCTCGATACGAGTCGAACGTCGCACCGTCGAACTGCGGCGGCGGCACGAGCGCACTCACCATCTCGGCGCCCGAGATGGCCGGCTCGCGATCGATGAGGTGCACGACACCGGTCGTCGCGGGCGTTGAGGTCATGGCCGTCCTGTGTCGCAGTCTTACGGGAGGGTGCCCGCTTCGACACGGCGGTCCTAGGGTCGAAGGTGCGGTGTCCACCCTACGCCGCCCGCTCCCCCACCCCGACCGAGGAGACATCGTGACCGTCGAGTTCGACACCACCTCCCCCAAGTTCGCCGAGTACGCAGAGCCCGGCCGTCTCGTGACCGGCGACTGGCTGCAGGAACGCCTCGGTCAGCCCGGCCTCGTGGTGGTGGAATCCGACGAGGACGTGCTCCTCTACGAGACGGGGCACATCCCGGGCGCGGTGAAGGTCGACTGGCACACCGAGCTCAACGATCCGGTCGTGCGCGACTACCTCGACGGCGAGGGGTTCGCGAAGCTCCTGAGCCGGAAGGGCATCGCGCGCGACGACACCGTCGTCATCTACGGAGACAAGAACAACTGGTGGGCCGCGTACGCCCTGTGGGTGTTCTCCCTGTTCGGACACGAGGACGTGCGCCTGCTCGACGGCGGCCGCGACAAGTGGATCGCCGAGGGTCGCCCGCTCACCACCGAGCCGACCACGCGCGAGCCCGTCGAATACCCGATCGTCGAGCGTGACGACGCCGTGATCCGCGCCTACAAGGACGACGTCCTCGCCCACCTCGGCAACCCGCTGATCGATGTGCGCTCCCCCGAGGAGTACTCGGGCGAGCGCACCTCCGCCCCCGCCTACCCCGAGGAGGGCGCGCTCCGCGCCGGTCACATCCCGAGTGCGCAGAGCGTTCCGTGGGCGAAGGCCGTGGCCGAGGACGGCGGTTTCAAGTCGCGCGAAGAACTGGATGCCATCTACCGCGACGGCGCAGGTCTGAAAGACGGCGACAAGATCGTGGCGTACTGCCGCATCGGTGAGCGGTCCAGCCACACGTGGTTCGTGCTGAAGCACCTCCTGGGCTTCGAGGACGTCCGCAACTATGACGGATCGTGGACCGAGTGGGGTAGCGCGGTGCGCGTGCCGATCGTCTCCGGGTCCGAGCCGGGCGAGGTTCCCGCCCGCTGATCCCGCGCGTCGCGGGCGTGGGAGACTGACGGTGATGTCCGAGAACACCCTCCCCGCCCGCCTCGCCGAGATCCGCGACGAGTTCCTCGAGCTCGACGAGCCCGACCGTCTGCAGCTGCTCCTGGAGTTCTCCCATGAGCTGCCGGACGTCCCGGCGGAGTACGCCGATCACCCGGAGATGTGCGAGCGGGTCGCCGAGTGCCAGTCGCCCGTGTACATCGTGGTCGACGTCGACGACGCGGGCCGCGTGGCGATGCACGCGACGGCACCCGCCGAGGCGCCCACGACGCGCGGCTTCGCGAGCATCCTGGCGCAGGGTCTCACCGGACTCTCGGCCGCGGAGGTGCTGGCGGTCCCGGACGACTTCCCGCAGAGCATCGGACTCACCCGTGCCGTCAGCCCGCTGCGGATCGCCGGAATGACCGGCATGCTCATGCGCGCGAAGCGTCAGGTGCGCGCCAAGAGCGGTCTCTGACGCGTCACTCTTCGGTGGCGAGGCCCCGCGCGCGCACCCAGTCCTGGATCACCCGGGTCCACCGGGTCTCGTCGTAGTTCCACAGTTTGGTGTGGCGCGCCGCGCCGAACGTCTCCATCGTGACGAGATCCGGTCGCGCGTCGGCGAGAGCGTGAGAGGCGTCGCTCGGCACGAAACCGTCGTCGTCGCTGTGGAGGACGAGCACGGGATGCCGGAGTTCACCGGCGCGCGCGACGGCGTCGAGGCTGTCGAGCGGAATCGCGGACCCGCTGCGGGTGAGCACCGCGCCCCAGTCGGAGCCGAGGATCTGCTGCGCGAACGTCAGAACGATCGCGGGCAGGCGGAGGAGCCGGCTCTGGTACCGCAGCACCGTGCGCCAGTCGGCGACGGGCGACTCCAGGATGAGACCCGCGATCACATCGCGGTGGGGGGAGGAGAACTCGGTCTGCAGCGCGATCGCGCCCCCCATGGACCACCCCATGAGCAGGATGCGGCGGGCTCCCTGACGGCGGGCGTAGCCGATCGCGGCGTCCACGTCACGCCACTCGGTCGCACCGAGGGCGTAGGTGCCCGTGCGGCTGCGGGGCGCCTCGCCGTCGTTGCGGTACGACACGAGCAGGCTCGTGATGCCGAGTTCGTGGAAGACCGGCACGGCGCGCAGCGCCTCGGAGCGCGTCGTCCCGCGGCCGTGCACCTGGATCACCCACACGTCGCTGTCGATCGCCGCCGGGAACTCCCACGCCGGGCACGGGCCCACCGGGGTTCCGATCAGCGCGTTGCGGTACGGGATCTGCAGATCCTCGGGCTTGTCGTAGTACCAGCCGCTGAAGGCCGCCGCGGGCGCGAGCCGAGAGTCCGCCGGGACGTGCGTGAGGAGCTTCCGCGTCACGGCCGCGCCGTCCTCCTTCACGACCGACCCCAGGCGCAGGTAGTCGGAGGTGCCCGTCGTGAACAGCCCGTAGCGCCCCGGAAGCGAGGTGTCGTCGGTGCGCTCGAGGGTGATGGTCTGCGCGGCCGGATCGAGGGAGACGATCCGGACGTCGGGGACGCGGCCCGCGGGGGTGACCACGGTGCGGGCCATCCGCAGCGAGACGGCGCCGAGCGCTGCGGCGCTGAGTCCGAGAGCGGCGGTCAGACCGGTGAGGGCCACCCGCACCGGTGCGGCCGCGGGATGCGGGGCCCGGCGCCTCGCGGCGCGCCTGGGAGCGTTCATCGAGGCCTCACTCTAGTCTGTGGCCGTGACTGACCCCCGCTCACCCGAGGCGGCGACTCCTTTCGCCCGGGCGGCCGACGAGTTGCGCGCGACCTCGTTCCGCGATGACTTCGTGGTGCGCGAGATCCCGTCGCCCTCGGGTCTTGCACCGCAGTCGCTGGCGCTCGCCGGTGATGTGCGACCCGACGCGCACGCGACGGATTCGCTGTTCGGCACGGGGCGCTTCATCCTTCTGCACGACCCGGAGGAGCCCGAGTCGTGGGGCGGTGCGTGGCGCGTGGTGTGCTTCGCGCAGGCGCCGCTCGAGCCGGAGATCGGAATCGATCCCCTGCTGGCGGAGGTCGCCTGGTCGTGGCTGATCGACGCCCTCGATTCGCGCGGTGCCGAACGCCATTCCGAGTCGGGGACGGCGACCAAGACGCTGTCGACCGGCTTCGGTGCGCTCGCGTCGCAGGGTGAGGGGTCGCAGATCGAACTTCGCGCGTCATGGTCGCCGCGCGGTCCCTTCCGTCCCCACCTCGAGGCGTGGGCGGAGCTTGTCTGCATGCTCGCCGGACTCCCCCCGGGGTCGGAGGGCGTTGCGGTTCTCGGAGCCCGGAGGCCCCCGCGTGGTTGAGTACATCGTCATCGAGGATGCCGCGGGTCTCGCCGCGGCGTCGCAGTCTCTGTCATCCGGGGTCGGTCCCGTCGCGGTCGACGTCGAGCGCGCCTCGGGGTTCCGCTACTCGCAGCGCGCCTACCTGATCCAGGTGTTCCGCCGCGAGGCCGGGGTCTTCCTGTTCGATCCCTCCACCATCGAGGACTTCTCCCCCCTGCAGGAGGCGATCGGCGACGTCGAGTGGGTCTTCCACGCGGCGAGCCAGGATCTTCCGTCGCTGCGCGAGCGCGGTCTCGAACCTCCCGTGATCTTCGACACCGAGCTGGGCTCGCGGCTGCTGGGGCATGAACGCGTCGGCCTCGGCGCCGTCGTCGAGGAGACGCTGGGGATCACCCTCGCCAAGGCCCACTCCGCGGCGGACTGGTCGACGAGGCCGCTGCCGGCGTCTTGGCTGGAGTACGCGGCCCTCGATGTCGAGCACCTCGTCGATGTGCGGGACAAGCTCGCGCAAGAGCTCGACGAGCAGGACAAGACCGAGTTCGCCCGCCAGGAGTTCCAGGCCGTGCTCGAGCGCGAGCCGAAGCCGCCGCGCGACGACCCGTGGCGTCGCCTCAGTGGCCTCCACACCGTCCGCGGCCGCCGCTCCCTCGCCGTGGCCCGTTCTCTGTGGCAGGCACGCGAGGACTACGCCCGCGAGCAGGACGTGGCCCCCGGCCGCCTCGTGCCCGACCGGGCCCTGGTCGCCGCCGTCCTCGCCGACCCGCAGAGCAAGCAGGCCCTCGCGGGTGTGAAGGAGTTCAACGGACGGGCCAGCCGGACGCAGCTCGACCGCTGGTGGAACGCGATCGTCGCGGGGCGCGAGGCCACAGATCTGCCGCCGGACCGCGTGCCGAGCGACACGCTCCCTCCGCCCCGCGCGTGGGTCGACCGCAACCCCGAGGCGGACCGCCGCCTGAAGGCCGCGCGTCCCGCGGTCGAGGCCCGCGCGGAGGAACTCCGGATGCCGACGGAGAACCTGCTCACCCCCGAGACGCTGCGTCGCGTGGCGTGGACTCCCCCGGCCGAGCTGTCGGTCGAGGCGGTCTCGGCCGCTCTCGCCGACCTCGGCGCCCGCCCGTGGCAGATTGAGCAGACTGCACAGGTGATCGCCGATAGCTTTGTAGCTTCCCTCAACGCCGATCCGGACGCCGCGGAGCCGACTTCGTAGGTTCGGACAACCGATTCTTCGCGCTGCGACGCGTTTCCTAGGCTGGCTGCATCCCAACTTTTGGAGGCAGAGTGGCCGAGATGTCGGACGTCTTCTTCGTCGACGGTATGCGGACCCCTTTCGGGCGCGCCGGCGAGAAGGGCATGTACTGGAACACCCGCGCGGACGACCTGGTGGTCAAAGCGATCATCGGGCTGATGGAACGCAACGGCGACGTGCCGAAGGACCGGATCGACGACGTGGCGATCGCCGCGACGTCGCAGACCGGTGACCAGGGCCTCACGCTCGGACGCACGGCGGCGATCCTCGCCGGCCTGCCGATGACCGTGCCGGGCCTGGCGATCGAGCGCATGTGCGCCGGCGCCATGACGAGCGTCACCACGATGGGCGCGTCGATCGGCGTCGGTATGTACGACGTCGCCCTCGCGGGCGGTGTCGAGCACATGGGGCGCCACCCCATCGGCGCCAACGCCGACCCGAACGCGCGGTTCGTCGCCGAGAAGCTCGTCGACCCGGGCGCGCTCAACATGGGCGTGACGGCCGAGCGCATCCACGACCGGTTCCCGCACCTCACCAAGGAGCGCGCGGACCGCTTCGGCATGGCCAGCCAGCACAAGGCGCAGGCCGCGTACGAGACCGGCAAGTTCCAGCCCGACCTCGTCCCGGTCGCGGTGAAGGATGCCGAGGGCGCCTGGGGCCTCGCCACCGAGGACGAGGGGCGCCGCCCCGAGACCACTCTCGAGGGCCTGGCATCCCTCAAGACCCCCTTCCGACCGCACGGCCGCGTCACCGCCGGTACGTCGTCGCCGCTCACCGACGGCGCGACGATCAGCCTGCTCGCGGGCTCCGGCGCCGTGAAGGAGTTCGGCCTCGCGCCCAAGATGCGGATGGTCTCCTTCGCGTTCGCGGGCGTCCAGCCCGAGATCATGGGCATCGGTCCGATCCCCTCGACCGAGAAGGCGCTGAAGAAGGCCGGTCTGACGATCGACGACATCGGTCTGTTCGAACTCAACGAGGCCTTCGCGATCCAGGTCATCTCGCTGCTCGACCATTTCGGCATCGCCGACGACGACCCGCGCGTCAACCCGTGGGGCGGCGCCATCGCCCTGGGCCACCCGCTCGCGGCATCCGGTGTCCGTCTCATGATCCAGCTCGCGGCGCACTTCGCCGAGCGTCCCGACGTGCGTTACGGCCTCACGGCCATGTGCGTCGGTCTCGGCCAGGGCGGCTCCGTGATCTGGGAGAACCCGTTCTTCGACGGAAAGAAGAAGCGCAAGTGACCGACTACGCCTCCATCGACTTCTCGCCCCTCGACGGACTCAGCGCCGACGAGGTCGTGACGCACTCCCCCGTCCGCGACGTACGGCTGCCCTCGGGCAACGTCGTCGCGCTGATCACGCTCGACAACGGCCGCGACCACACCCGGCCGAACACCCTGGGCCCGGCGACCCTCGCGGAGCTCGGCCGGACGCTCGAGACGCTGAAGCAGCGGGCGGCCGCCGGCGAGATCCACGCCGTCGCGATCACCGGCAAGCAGTACATCCTGGCCGCCGGCGCCGACCTCTCCGAGGTGGCGAACCTGCCGTCGAAGGACATCGCGCGTCTGATCGCCCAGCGCGGGCACCAGGTGCTCGGCTCGCTGTCCGAGCTCGGCGTCCCGTCGTTCGCGTTCGTCAACGGCCTCGCCCTGGGCGGCGGTCTCGAGATCGCGCTGAACTCGACGTACCGCACCGTGGACGCCTCCGCGGCCGCGATCGCCCTGCCCGAGGTGTTCCTCGGCATCATCCCCGGGTGGGGTGGCGCGTACCTGCTGCCGAACCTCATCGGCATCGAGAACGCGCTCGAGGTGGTGGTGTCGAACCCCCTCAAGCAGAACCGCATGCTCAAACCCCAGCAGGCCTTCGACCTCGGGATCATGGATGCCATCTTCCCCGCGGCCAGCTACCTCGAGGACTCGCTGCGGTGGGCCGACGGCGTGCTGACCGGTCGCGTCCGCGTCGAGCGGAAGAACGAGCCGGGCAAGATCGAGCGCCTCACCAAGTGGCCGATCGCGATCAAGGTCGCGCGCAACATGCTCGAGTCCAAGATCGGCACCGTCCCGCGCTCCCCCTACGTCGCACTGGATCTCCTCGACAAGGCCAGGAGCGGCACGAAGGCGGAGGGCTTCGCGCGCGAGGACGAGGCTCTCGCCGACCTCATCGCGGGCGACCAGTTCGCGGCATCCATGTACGCCTTCGATCTCGTGCAGAAGCGCGCGAAGCGGCCCGTCGGGGCGCCCGACAAGGCGCTGGCGAAGAAGGTCACGAAGGTCGGCGTCATCGGCGCAGGCCTCATGGCCTCGCAGTTCGCCCTGCTGTTCGTGCGGAAGCTGCGCGTGCCCGTGATCATCACCGACCTCGACCAGGGACGCGTCGACAAGGGCGTGGCATCCATCCGCGAGGAGATCGGGAAGCTCGAGGCGAAGGGCCGGCTCGACGCCGACACCGCCAACCAGCTGCGCGCGCTCGTGCACGGGACGACCGACCGCGGTGAGTTCGCCGACTGCGACTTCGTCATCGAGGCCGTCTTCGAAGAGGTCGGTGTCAAGCAGGAGGTGTTCTCCGCGATCGAGAAGATCGTCGCCGAAGACACGATCCTCGCCACCAACACCTCGTCGCTCTCGGTCGCCGAGATCGGGTCGGTGCTGCAGAATCCCGAGCGTCTCGTCGGTTTCCACTTCTTCAACCCCGTTGCGGTCATGCCGCTCATCGAGGTCGTGAGAACGGATGCCACCTCCGACGCCGCGCTGTCGACGGCGTTCGTCGTGGCCAAGGGCCTGGGGAAGAACGCGGTGCTGACCGCCGACGCGCCCGGGTTCGTCGTCAACCGCCTGCTCGCCAAGGTCATGGGCGAGGCCGCGCGCGCGGTGTACGAGGGAACGCCGATCACGGTCGTCGAGAAGGCGTTCGCGCCGCTCGGCCTGCCGATGGGGCCGTTCCAGCTCATCGACCTCGTCGGTTGGAAGGTCGCCGCCCACGTGCAGGACACGATGGCGCACGCCTTCCCCGACCGCTTCTTCGCATCCGAGAACTTCCACGAGCTCGCGGCACTCCCCGAGGTCGTCGAGAAGGACAAGGGCGGCCGCGTCACCGGCTGGACCAAGGCCGCGCAGAAGGTGCTCGTCACCGGCACGACTCCGGTCGCACCCGAGACGATCCTCGCCCGCGTGCAGGACGGTCTCGCGCAGGAGATCAAGATCATGCTCGAGGAGGGCGTGGTCCCCGAGGTGCAGGACATCGACCTGTGCCTCATCCTCGGCGCCGGATGGCCGTTCATCGACGGCGGAGCCTCGCCCTACCTCGACCGCGAGGGGGCGTCGGAGCGCGCCTTCGGCGACACGTTCCACCACCCGCCGATCCGCGGTATCGGCGGCTGAGAGCCGCCCGCACGACAGCGGCGCCGTCCCCGAGGGGGCGGCGCCGCCGTCGTTCTGTACGCGCACGAGAACAGGAGATCCGTCGAGAACAGGTCGACGCGGGGACGCCGCGGTCTGTTCCCGCACGATCTCCTGTTCTCGAACGCCGAGCCGTTCCGTCACCACTTAGGGGCGGGACTTCTCCCACTCGTCCAGCGTCGGGATCGAGCCGGTGGGCGTCTGACGCGCCATCGGAATGCGCGTCCCGAGCACCTGGGCCACGACGTCGTGGGCGATCTTGGATGCCGTGAGCCCGGCATCCTCGAGGATCTGCTCGCGCGTGGCGTGATCGATGAACTCGTCCGGGATGCCGAGCTCGTCGACCGCCGTGTCGACCCCGGCCTCACGCAGGACCTGGCGCACACGGGTGCCGACGCCGCCGACGCGGATGCCGTCCTCGATCGTGATCACCAGACGGTGCTCGCGGGCGAGGTCGACGATCGACGGCTGCACGGGGATCGCCCAGCGCGGGTCGACGACCGTCGCTCCGATGCCCTGCGCGCGCAGGCGTTCGGCGACCTCCATCGCGAGGTGGACCATCGGGCCGATGCCCACCAGGAGCACGTCATCGGACGTGCCGCGGGCGAGGACGTCGACGCCGTCGGGCAGGCGCTCGATCGCGTCGAGGTCGGCCGGGACACCGCCCTTCGGGTAGCGCACCACCGTCGGGGCGTCGCCGACGGCAACCGCCTCACGGAACTCCTCGCGGAGCCGCGTCGCATCGCGCGGAGCGGCGATCCGGATGCCGGGGACCAGCTGCAGCATCGCCAGATCCCAGATGCCGTGGTGGCTCGGACCGTCGGGGCCGGTCACACCGGCGCGGTCGAGCACGAACGTGACGCCGGCCTTGTGCAGGGCCACATCCATCATGACCTGGTCGAACGCGCGGTTCATGAAGGTCGCGTAGATCGCGACGACCGGGTGCAGGCCGCCGAAGGCCAGGCCCGCGGCCGAGGCGACCGCGTGCTGCTCGGCGATACCGACGTCGTAGACGCGCTCGGGGAAGCGTTCCGCGAAGGACTGCAGGCCCGTGGGCCGCAGCATCGCCGCGGTCATCGCGATGACGTCGTCGCGTTCCGCGCCCACCGCGGTGAGTTCCTCGGCGAACACGTCGGTCCACTGCGGACCGCCGCCCGAGCCGAGGGCCTCGCCCGTGATCGGGTCGATCTTGCCGACGGCATGGAACTGGTCGGCGGTGTCGCTGAGGGCGGGGGCGTATCCGCTGCCCTTGTCGGTGATCGCGTGCACGATGACCGGGGCGCCGTACGACTTCGCGAGCTCGAGCGTCTCGATGAGCGACTCGAAGTCGTGTCCGTCGATCGGCCCCAGGTACTTGATGTCGAGATTGCTGTACAGCGCCTCGTTGTTGGTGAAGCGGGAGAGGAAGCCGTGGGTGCCGCCCCGGACGCCCCGGTAGACGGCGCGCGCCGCGGGACCGAGCCGCCGGAACAGCGTGTCGGAACTGCGGTGGAGATGCCGGTAGGCCTCGTTCGTGCGCACGCGGTTCAGGTAGCGCGCCATGCCGCCGATCGTGGGCGCGTAGGAGCGACCGTTGTCGTTCACGACGATGACGAGGTTCCGGTCGTTGTCGTCGCTGATGTTGTTCAGCGCCTCCCACGTCATGCCGCCGGTGAGGGCGCCGTCGCCCACGACGGCGATGACGTGCCGGTCCTTGCGGCCGGTGCGCGAGAACGCCCGAGAGACGCCGTCGGCCCAGCTCAGCGAGCTCGACGCGTGAGAGGACTCGACGATGTCGTGCTCGCTCTCGGAGCGCTGCGGGTATCCGGCGAGGCCCCCGCGTGAGCGCAGCTGCGCGAAATCCTGGCGCCCGGTGAGGATCTTGTGGACGTACGACTGGTGCCCGGTGTCGAAGATGATCGGGTCTTCGGGTGAGTCGAAGACCTTGTGCAGGGCGATCGTCAGCTCGACGACGCCGAGGTTCGGACCGAGGTGGCCGCCGGTGCGGGCGACGTTCTCGACGAGGAACGAGCGGATCTCGGCCGCGAGCTGCCGCAGTTCGTCGGGTGTCAGTGCGTCGAGATCACGGGGACCGTGGATGCCGGGTAGGAGAGCCATACGACTCCTCTCGTGCGGTGCGCGCAGTGGCCTGCGCGTCTGTCGATTCTAGTCTCGGCACCTCGAGCGGGCCCGACAATGGCTTGCCAGCGAGCGATCCATGGTGTCGGAAAACGCGACAGCGCCCCGGGGGCCGAAGCTCCCCGGGGCGCGGTCGAGGCGGGATCAGACGAGCGAACGCAGCACGTACTGCAGGATGCCGCCGTTGCGGTAGTAGTCGGCCTCACCGGGGGTGTCGATGCGGACCACGGCGTCGAACGTCACGGTCTGCTTGCCCTCGGGCGAGAACTCGCTCGGCTCGGCCGTGACCTTCACCGTCTTCGGCGTCACGCCCTCGTTGAGCTGTTCGAGACCCTCGATCGAGACGATCTCGGTGCCGTCCAGACCCAGCGACTTCCAGCTCTCGCCGGCCGGGAACTGCAGCGGGACGACGCCCATGCCGATGAGGTTCGAGCGGTGGATGCGCTCGAAGCTCTCGGTGATCACGGCCTTCACGCCGAGCAGGTTCGTGCCCTTGGCCGCCCAGTCGCGCGACGAGCCGGAGCCGTACTCCTTGCCGCCGAAGATCACGAGCGGGGTGCCCTGCGCCTGGTAGTTCTGGCTCGCGTCGAAGATGTACGACTGCGGGCCGCCGGGCTGCGTGAAGTCGCGGGTGTACCCGCCCTCGACGACCTTGCCGTCGTTGACGGCCGCGGTGAGCTCGTTCTTCAGACGGATGTTCGCGAACGTGCCGCGGATCATCACCTCGTGGTTGCCGCGACGCGAGCCGTAGGAGTTGAAGTCCTTCTGCGCGACGCCGTGCTCGGTCAGGTACTGCGCGGCGGGGGTGCCCGCCTTGATGTTGCCGGCCGGGCTGATGTGGTCGGTCGTGACCGAGTCGCCGAGGGCGGCCATGACGCGCGCACCGCTGATGTCGGTGACCGGCGAGGGCTCCATCGACATGCCGTCGAAGTAGGGCGCCTTGCGGACGTAGGTCGAATCGGCATCCCACTCGAAGATCGGGCCGGTCGGGGTGGGCAGGTTCTTCCAGCGCTCGTCGCCCTCGAAGACGGTGGCGTACTGCTGGATGAACTGCTCGCGCGAGATCGACGCGTCGATGATCGTCTGCACCTGGTCGGGCGCGGGCCAGATGTCCTTCAGGAAGACGTCGTCGCCGTTCTGGTCCTTGCCGAGGGCGTCGGTCTCGAAGTCGAAGTTCATCGACCCGGCCAGCGCGTAGGCGACCACCAGCGGCGGGGATGCCAGGTAGTTCATCTTCACGTCGGGGCTGATGCGGCCCTCGAAGTTGCGGTTACCCGAGAGGACGGCCGTCACGGCGAGGTCGTTCTCGTTGATCGCCGCGGAGACCTCCTCGATGAGGGGGCCGGAGTTGCCGATGCAGATCGTGCAGCCGTAGCCGACGGTGTAGAAGTCGAGGCCCTCGAGCGCCTTGTCGAGGCCCGACTTCTCGTAGTAGTCGGTGACGACCTTCGAGCCGGGGCCGAGCGTCGTCTTGACCCACGGCTTGCGCTTGAGGCCCTTGTCGACGGCGTTCTTGGCGAGCAGGCCCGCCGCGATCATGACCGAGGGGTTCGACGTGTTCGTGCACGAGGTGATCGCCGCGAGGGTCACCGCGCCGTTGTCGAGGAGGTACGACTGGCCGTCGGGGGTCGTGACCTTGACGGGCTTGGAGGCGTTGGCCGGGTGGCCCGAGGAGATGAGCACCTCACCGGTGTGGGTGTGCTCGTCGCCGGGGACGGGACCGGGGTCGGACGCCGGGAACGACTGGTCGCTCTCGAGGTCGACGATCGAGTCCGACGTCGTGGCCGTGGCGTAGTTGAGGATGTCCTTCTCGAACTGGTTCTTCGCCTCGGACAGCAGAATGCGGTCCTGCGGACGCTTCGGTCCGGCGATCGAGGGGACCACGGTCGACAGGTCGAGCTCCATGTACTCGCTGAAGACGAGCTCGCGGGCCGGGTCGTGCCAGAGCTTCTGCTCCTTGGCGTACGCCTCGACGAGCGCGACGGTCTGCTCGTCGCGGCCGGTCAGGCGCAGGTAGTCGAGCGTGACGTCGTCGATGGGGAACATCGCCGCGGTCGAGCCGAACTCGGGGCTCATGTTGCCGATCGTGGCGCGGTTGGCGAGCGGCACGGAGGCCACGCCCTCGCCGTAGAACTCGACGAACTTGCCCACGACGCCGTGCTTGCGCAGCATGTCGGTGATCGTGAGGACGACGTCGGTCGCGGTGACGCCGGCGGGGATCTCGCCGCTGAGCTTGAAGCCCACCACGCGCGGGATGAGCATCGAGACGGGCTGGCCGAGCATCGCGGCCTCGGCCTCGATTCCGCCGACGCCCCAGCCGAGCACGCCCAGGCCGTTGACCATCGTGGTGTGCGAGTCGGTGCCGACGCAGGTGTCGGGGTAGGCGCGCAGCACGCCGTCGACCGTGCGGTCGTAGACGACCTTGGCCAGGTGCTCGATGTTCACCTGGTGGACGATGCCGGTGCCCGGGGGCACGACCTTGAAGTCGTCGAACGCGGTCTGGCCCCAGCGGAGGAACTGGTAACGCTCGCCGTTGCGCTCGTACTCGATCTCGACGTTGCGCTCGAGGGCGTTCTCGCTGCCGAAGAGGTCGGCGATGACGGAGTGGTCGATGACCATCTCGGCCGGCGAGAGCGGGTTGATGCGGCTGGGGTCGCCGCCGAGGGCCGTCACGGCCTCGCGCATGGTGGCGAGGTCGACGATGCAGGGGACGCCGGTGAAGTCCTGCATCACGACGCGTGCGGGCGTGAACTGGATCTCGGTGTCGGGCTCGGCATCCGGGTTCCAGGATCCGAGGGCGCGGATCTGGTCCGCCGTGACGTTCGCCCCGTCTTCGGTGCGGAGCAGGTTCTCGAGCAGCACCTTGAGGCTGAACGGGAGCTTCTCGAATCCGGCGACGGTGTCGATGCGGAAGATCTCGTAGTCGGTGCTGCCGACCGTCAGGGTGCTCTTGGCACCGAAGCTGTCAACCGTGGACACGATCGTCTCCTTCGTCGGCGTATGCGCAGGCGTCGGCCCGCCCTCTCCCATCTTCCCTTCGCGGTGGAGAGGATGCCAGGAAGGCCGACCTAACCGCGAGGGAGGGAGATTTATCTTGATATCAAGATAAATGTATCAGGACTCGCGGCGAGGCGAGAGCGCGCGCACGGCGAGCCACGTCACGGCCACCATGGGAGCGAACAGCGGCAGGCCCATGACGATCTTCAGCGTGCCGAGGGCCGTCACGTCTCCCGCGAAGTACAGCGGGAGCTGCACGATCAGGCGCGCGACGAACAGTGCCGCCCAGCCCAGCGAGAGCCAGGTGTAGACGCGTCGACGGCGCTTGTCGGTCCGCCACGACGTGCCCTCGCCGAGCAGATAGCCGGCGATCAGGCCGATGAGCGGCCACCCGACGAGCACCGAGACGAGGAAGGCGGCGCCGTACGCGCCGTTGGTGAAGAAGCCGAAGACGAAGTTGTCCTGCCCGCGGCCGGTGAACAGCGTCAACAGAGCGGCGGCGGCGGTCGCGACCAACCCCCCGATCGCCGCGCTCGGCGGCGACTTGGCCATCAGCCGGGCGATCGTGAACACCAGCGCCAAGCCGACGGAGACGCCCAGACTCAACGGCAGGTTCCCCTGGCGCGTCTCGGGATCGATCGTGACGGTGAACAGGACCACGAACGCCAGCGACGGCAGCACCGACTCCAGGATGCCGCGCCATCCACCCATGGCCGCCCAGACGGCGGCGCCGGTCGACGCGTGCTTCGCGGGGTCGAGTCCGGCCCGACGCGCGGCGCTCCCGAGCGCGGCCGACACACTGTCCGCCGCCGAGGGCGGCTCCAGCGGGACGCGGTCGCCGTCGTCGGGGCGCGCGGGCTCGGTCATGCCGTGCCGGGGGTGGTCGGCATCCGCAGCGGGATCAGATCGCGCGGCGGCATGGGTGAGGTGCCGCGCACGACGACGATCGAGCGGAACAGGTCTTCCACGGCCGCGGCCGCCTCGACGTCTGACGTCGCCGCGCCGCCGATGACGCCGCGCAGGAACCAGCGCGGGCCGTCGACGCCGACGAAGCGAGCGAGGCGCTTGGTGGCACCGTCGGGTCCGGCGACGACCGGCACCTCGGCGAGCAGTTCGGGACCGAGCGGTCCCTCGCGCTCCTCCACGCGACCACCCTGCTGCTTGACCTGCTGACGGATCTGCTCGCGGGTCTCTTCCCACAGGCCGCTCGAGCGGGGTGCCGCGAAGGGCTGCACCTGCAGCGTCGACTCGACGTAGTCCAGACCCACCGCGACGATGCGCTTGGTCTGCTCCTCGACCTCGAGCCGAAGGTTCAGGCCCTCGCGCGGGAGGATCTTGATGCCGCCGAGGTCGATGTACGGGCGGACCGCGTTGGCCTCCGACTCGTCGAAGGGCCCGACGGTCTCGCGGTCCACCGGTCCGCTCTTGGCGGGCGGGGCGGCTTCGATCTGCGGGTCGGAGTCGTCGGTCATCGGGTGCTCCCTGAGGGTGTCTGGTAGCCGCTGGATCCGAAGCCGCCCTCTCCGCGCACGCTGGCCGGGAGGTCGTCGACGGGAATGAAGCGCACGGGTGGGACGGGCATGACGATCAGCTGCGCGATCCGGTCTCCGACCGAGATCTCGTACGCCTCGTCGAGGTCGGTGTTCAGCAGCGCCACTTTGATCTCGCCGCGGTAGCCCGCGTCGATCGTGCCGGGCGAATTGACGATCGTGATCCCGTGCTTCGCGGCGAGACCGCTGCGCGGGACGACGAAGGCGGCGTAGCCCTCCGGCAACGCGATCCGCACTCCGGTCGCGACGAGGGCACGTCGGCCGGGTTCGAGTCGGACGGCCTCGGCGGCGACGAGGTCGGCCCCGGCGTCGCCGGGATGGGCGAAGACCGGAGGCTCGGATGCGACAATGAGGACGTCCACCGTTTCGGTCACCCCACGAGGGTAATGCAGAAGAGGGGGTGCGGCATCCGCACCGGAATCGAGTACCGCGAACGCCTGAGTCCGTCGCTGTGGGCCCTGGTCGCCGCGGCGGTCTGCGGCCCGATGGCGGCCCTGGTCTTCTCGCCGATCGACACCACCGTGGCCCTCGTCGTGGGCCTGGCCGTGTCGGTCGGGATCGTGGCGGCGCTCGTCGCGCTCTCCCCCGTGGTCGAGGTGCGCGACGGGGAACTGCGGGCGGGCCGGGCCCATATCCCGGTCGAGTGCCTCGGGGCGCCGGCCGGCGTGATGGCGGAGGAGGCGCGAACGGCCCGCGGGAGTGGTCTCGACCGGCGGGCCTGGCATGTCATCCGGGGAGGGATCGACGGGATCGTCACGGTACCCGTGACCGATCCCGATGATCCGACTCCGATGTGGGTGATCTCCACCCGGACGCCGGACCGCCTCATCGCGGCGATCCAGCGCGCTCAGGTCAGGCTGCGCACTCCAGGCAGATGAAGCCGGAGCCGCTCTCCTCGGCGATCTGGGAACGGTGCTTCACCAGGAAGCAGTTCATACAGGTGAACTCGTCCTCCTGGGGGGGAAGAACGACGACGTCGAGGTCGATGTCCGACAGGTCGGCCCCGGGCAGCTCGAAGCCCGAGGGGTTGTCGGCATCCTCGTTGTCGATCGACCCCGACGTCTTGTCGGGCACGCGCTCCTTGAGGGCCTCGATCGACTCGCTGTCGTCCTCGGTCTTGCGCGGTGCGTCGTAATCGGTGGCCATGCGTGAAGGTCTCTACTTCCGGTTTTTCGTGGTGCATCGCCCGAACGGGCGGCCATAGTTTGCATGACCCGAACCCGATAAGCAAATGCGGATCTCGGGGGTGAAGGGCCGTGCGACGCGTCAAACTCGCGGCGCGCCCGCGATATTCCCGGCTACGGCCCCGGGAGCGTGTCAGCATGGGGCTCGACCGCAGATCGGAGGGGTGTTTCGCATGGAACAGCTCAAAGTCATCGGAACCGAGGATGACGTCCTCGTCGTCGCGACCGAAACGGGTGAACGTTTCGCCCTGCCGCTCGACGAGGTGCTGCGCGCTGAGGCGCGCCGCGCGCGCCGTGGGCGCGAGCACGACGACGAGCGCGCGCCCCGCCCGAGCCCGCGCGACATCCAGGCGCACATCCGTGCGGGACTCTCCGCGCGCGAGGTCGCGACCCTGCTCGGCGCCCGCGTCGAAGACGTGGAGCGCTTCGAAGGCCCCGTCCTCGCCGAGCGCGAGCACGTCGTGGCACAGGCCCTCGCGGTGCCCGTCCTGCTCGGCGGCGCACTCGAACACGACGGTCCGGTGACCTTCGGGACCGCCGTGCGGGCGAAGCTCGCCGAGGCGGGAGCGTCGTCGGAGCGCTGGACGAGTTGGAAGGACTCCTCCGGCTGGATGGTCAAGCTCGAGTTCACCGCGAACGGGATCGACCACGATGCCCGTTGGGGGTTCGACCCGCGACGCAGCACCCTCTCCCCGCAGAACTCGGATGCCATCCAGCTGTCGCGCCAGGGCTCGCTCCCGGAGGGGCTGATCCCCCGGCTGCGCGCCCTCGACACCCCGCTCGCGAAGGACGACTCGCGCTTCGACAGCGGGGCGTTCGGTCCTCGACGCCTCGACATCGAGGACGAGCCGGGCGTCGAAGCCACCGGCCCCGTCGCCGCGGCCGTCCAGGCGGCGGCGATCAAGCGCGCGCCCGATGCCCCCGTCACGTCGTCGGAGACGGCCGACCTCCTCGAGGCGCTCCGCCGCCGCCGCGGTCAGCGTGAGCCGCTGCCCGGTGCCGCAGAGGCGCGCGAGCCCGAACCGCGGACGCCCAGCGCGCCCGTCGCGCTCTTCGACGCACTGGAGCCCGGCTACCGCGCCGACGAGGCCGAGGAGGACGCCGAACCCGAGCGCACCGCCGCTCCCTCGGCATCCACCGACTCAGGACGACGCGCGAAGGGCCGCCCGTCGATGCCGTCGTGGGACGAGATCGTGTTCGGGGCCCGCTCCGACGAGAGCTGACGTGGTCAGGCGAAAGCGCCGAGCCGCAGGAGCGGCACGGTGCGCTCCTCGTCGGTGAGCGACCCGTGCTGGCCGACCATGCGCTGCGGGCGCTTGTCGCGCTCGCGATCGTCGTAGTACGCGAACCGTCCGCGAGCCGCGACGAGCACGTCGCCGATGCGCTCGCGCACCTCCGGGGCGACCGGACCGAACAGCCCGGCCGCGATCGCCTCGTCGCGTGTCATCACCCACGCCCGCGCCTGCTCGCGTACGCGCCAGCGCGAGGCCACGGCATCCGCTTCGCCCGGCGCGGCGTACAGGTGCAGCATGCGGGGCTCGCCGCCGACGACGTCGACGCCCTCCACGAGCGGGTCGCCGTGACCGAGCAGCACGTGCTTGCGCGCGGGGACGTCGACCATCCCGTGATCCGCGGTCACCAGCACGCCGGTGTCGGGGTGAACGGCCCCGGCGAGGTCACGGGCGGCGGCGTCGACGCGTTCGAGGGCGTCGGTCCAGCGGTCCGACTCCCAGCCGTCCCGGTGGCCGGCGCTGTCCAGGTCGGGCGTGTAGAGGTACACGAGGGCTCCCGGATGCCGGGAGGTGAGATCGGCGGCGATGGCGGCGCGTTCGCGCACGTCGGCGGATGACACGAACTCGGCGCCCCGGAGCGTCGCCGCCGTGAACCCGGTGCCGGTGTAGTCGGGGCGGGAGACGACGAACACGGGCCGCCCGCGTTCGGCCTCGACCTCGAACAGCGGACGGCTGCGCTGCCATGTCCGCGGGTCGAGCCCCTCGGTCTCCCAGCCGTGGAGCTGGTTCGTGGCGGAGGGCGCGCCCGGGACCCGGGTGCTGTAGCCGACGATCCCGTGCTCTCCCGGCTCGGTTCCGGTCAGGAGGCTCGTGAGCGCGGCCGCCGTCGTGGACGGGAACACCGTCCGTGCGACATCGCGCCGCGAGCCGGCCGAACCCAGGAATCGTGCGTGACCGCGACGCTCGGCGAGATTGTGCGAGCCGAGCCCGTCGATGACGAACACCACGGCGCTGCGGGCCGGTGCGAACCACTCGGATCGCCCGTCGAGCGCGGCGATCGCCTCGTTCACCACTCCGGTGAGGCTCCGGGCGCGCGGCGGGGCCGCCGGTAGGCTGAGGGACATCGGGGCCAGTCTTCCACACGACATTCCGCCCCCGTCGAGATCGACGCCCGCCCGACCCGAGGCCGCACCTATGCCCGATTCCCGTTCCACCGCCGCTTCCCCCGCCCCCGAGCGCATCGAAGACGTCGATGTCTCGGCCGAGATGCAGGGGTCGTTCCTCGAGTACGCCTACTCGGTCATCTACTCGCGTGCCCTCCCCGACGCCCGCGACGGGCTCAAGCCCGTCCAGCGTCGCATCCTGTACCAGATGGCCGAGATGGGCCTGCGCCCCGACCGTGGACACGTGAAGAGCGCCCGCGTGGTCGGCGAGGTGATGGGAAAGCTCCACCCGCACGGGGACACCGCGATCTACGACGCGCTCGTGCGGTTGGCGCAGCACTTCTCGCTGCGTGTCCCACTCGTCGACGGGCACGGCAACTTCGGATCGCTCGACGACGGTCCGGCCGCGTCCCGCTACACCGAGGCGCGTCTCGCGCCGCCGGCTCTCGCGCTCACCGAGAACCTCGACGAAGACGTGGTCGACTTCGTCCCGAACTACGACGGACAGTTCCAGCAGCCGGACGTGCTGCCCGCCGCGTTCCCGAACCTGCTCGTGAACGGCGCCACGGGTATCGCCGTCGGCATGGCGACGAACATGGCGCCGCACAACCTCATCGAGGTGGTCGGTGCCGCGACCCACCTGCTGAACAACCCCGAGGCCACGGTCGATGAGCTGATGGAGTTCGTCCCCGGCCCCGACCTGCCCTCGGGGGGCATCATCGTCGGGCTCGACGGCATCAAGGACGCCTACACGAACGGCCGCGGACTGTTCCGTACGCGCGCGAAGGCCTCGATCGAGTCCCTGGGGCCGCGACGCACGGGCATCGTGATCACCGAGCTCCCGTATCTCGTCGGCCCCGAGCGGGTGATCGAGAAGATCAAGGATGCCGTGCAGGCGAAGAAGCTCGCGGGCATCGCCGACGTCACCGACCTCAGCGACCGTCAGAACGGGCTCCGTCTCGTCATCGGCATCAAGACCGGCTTCGACGCGCAGGCCGTGCTCGAGCACCTGTACCGATTGACCCCGCTCGAGGACTCCTTCGGCATCAACAACGTCGCACTCGTCGACGGGCAGCCCCAGACGCTGGGCCTGCGCGACATGCTGCGGGTCTACCTCGACCACCGCATCCGCGTCGTCACCCGCCGCAGCGAGTACCGTCTGGCGCGCAAGCGCGAGCGCCTCCACCTCGTCGAGGGCCTGCTGATCGCGATCCTCGACATCGACGAGGTCATCCAGGTCATCCGCACGTCCGACGACGGTGAGCAGGCCCGCACCCGCCTGCAGGAGGTCTTCGACCTGTCGCACCCGCAGGCCGAGTACATCCTCGAGCTGCGTCTGCGGCGCCTCACGAAGTTCTCCCGCATCGAGCTCGAGGCCGAGCGCGATCAGCTGCAGGCGGAGATCGACCAGCTGGTCGAGCTCCTCGGCAGCGACATCCTTCTGCGCGCCCAGGTCGCGAGCGAGCTCGAGGCCGCAGCCGAGGCGTACGGCACCCCGCGCCGCACGATGCTGCTGAACGGAGGGCCGGTGCAGCCGCGCTCGGCCAAGGCCGCCGCGGCCGCCGACCTCCAGATCGCCGACGCCCCCTGCCGCGTGTTCCTCTCGGCGACCGGGCGCATGGTCCGCGCCGAGCTCACCGTCGACGCCCCGGGCGGCGGCGTCGTGCCGCCGACGCGGCGCGCGAAGCACGACGCGATCCGCTCCTCGGTGGACACCACGACCCGCGGTGACATCGGCGCGGTGACCTCCGCCGGACGTCTCGTCCGCTTCTCCCCCGTCGACCTCCCCTCCGTGCCGGGCAACGCGGTGCAGCTCGCGGCGGGGACGAAGGTCGAGCAGTACCTCACCCTGGCCAAGGGCGAGCAGGTGGTGGCGCTCGTGCCGTTGACCGACGGCGCGCCCATCGCGCTCGGCACGGCCCAGGGCATCGTGAAGCGCGTGGCCGCGAGCGAACTCGGCACCAAGCCCGAGATCGAGATCATCGCCCTCCGCGACGGCGACCGCGTGGTCGGGGCGGCACCCGCCTCGGATGCCGCCGAGCTGGTGTTCGTCGCCGACGACGCGCAACTGCTGCGCTTCGACGCCTCGTCGGTGCGACCGCAGGGTCGTTCGGCCGGCGGCATGGCCGGCATCCGGCTGTCCGACGGCGCGCACGTGATCGCGTTCGCCGTCGTCGGCGGGTCGGCGTTCGACGCCGTCGTCGTCACGGTCGCGGGCTCCACGTCCGCTCTTCCGGGAACGGATGCCGGCTCCGCGAAGGTCTCGGCGTTCTCGGAGTTCCCGGCCAAGGGTCGTGCCACGGGCGGTGTGCGCGCGCAGCGCCTGCTGCGCGGCGAGGATGCCCTGACGCTCGCCTGGGTCGGATCCGACCCGCGCGCCGTGGGCGGGGATGGGGCCGTCCGCTCGCTTCCCGAGCCCGGCGCCAAGCGCGACGCCTCGGGTCAGCCGCTCGACGCGGTCATCGGCGCGGTCGGCACCGCGATCCGCTGAGGCTTCCGCGGCGCGGCCGGGGTGCCGTCGTGCCGCGGGGTGCGGCGCCGCCGTACCTTCGTGCGGAGTCCGGCGGCGACGCGCCGGACGGCGGCCATCGTGGGCGGCGTGTCGGCGGTGAAGTCCGCACGACGGTTCGGCCGCAACGGGGCGATGTCTGGTCGGATGCCGGCAGAGGCTCCGCGGTGCCGGTCAGACGTCGATGCGCTCGCGAGCCAGACGGTCGCTCGAATCCACGATGAACTCGCGGCGCGGCGCGACGTCGCTGCCCATGAGGAGGTCGAAGATCTTGGCGGCCTCTTCGATGTCGCGCACCTGCACGCGTCGCAGGGTGCGCCCCGCGCGGTCCATGGTGGTCGTCGCGAGCTGGTCGGCATCCATCTCGCCCAGGCCCTTGTAGCGCTGGATGGGTTCCTGCCAGCGCTTGTTCGACTTCTTGAGCTTGGCGAGCAGAGCGTGCAGCTCCTGCTCGCTGTAGGTGTAGATCGTCTCGTTCGGCTTCGAGCCGGGGTTCATCACGATCACGCGGTGCAGCGGCGGGACCGCGGCGAACACGCGTCCGGCTTCGACGAGGGGGCGCATGTAGCGGAAGAACAGCGTCAGGAGCAGCGTGCGGATGTGCGCACCGTCGACGTCGGCGTCGCTCATCAGGATGATCTTGCCGTAGCGGGCCGCGTCGAGGTCGAACGAGCGCCCGGAACCGGCGCCGATGACCTGGATGATGGAGGCGCACTCGGCATTGGACAGCATGTCGCTGATCGACGCCTTCTGCGTGTTCAGGATCTTGCCGCGGATCGGGAGCAGCGCCTGGTACGCGCTGTTGCGGGCGTCGCGGGCCGTGCCCAGCGCCGAGTTGCCCTCGACGATGAACAGTTCGGAATCGGCGACGTCGTTGGAGCGGCAATCGACGAGCTTCGACGGCAGCGACGAGGACTCGAGTGCGTTCTTGCGGCGCTGGGTCTCTTTGTGCGTGCGCGCGGAGATGCGCGCCTTCATCTCGGAGACGACCTTCTCGAGCAGGAGTGCGGTCTGCGCCTTGTCGTCGCGCTTGGGCGACGTGAACCGCTCCGTCAGTTCTTTCGCGACGACCTGCGTCACGATCTGGCGCACGGCCGGTGTTCCGAGGACTTCCTTCGTCTGACCCTCGAACTGCGGTTCGGGAAGACGGACGGTCAGCACCGCCGTGAGACCGGCGAGGATGTCGTCCTTCTCGATCTTGTCGTTGCCCACCTTGAGCTTGCGCGCGTTCTGCTCGACCTGACTGCGGAGGATCTTCATGAGACCCTGCTCGAAGCCCTGCTGGTGCGTGCCGCCCTTGGGTGTCGCGATGATATTCACGAACGATCGGGTGGTGGTGTCGTACCCGGTCCCCCAGCGCACCGCGATGTCGACCTCGCACTCGCGCTGCACCTCGGTCGGCACCATCGAACCGCCGGGCTGGAGGACGGGCACCGTCTCGGTGAACGAACCGGTGCCGGTCAGCCGCCACGTGTCGGTGATGGCGGAGTCGGGGGCCAGGAAGTCGGCGAACTCGGAGATGCCGCCGTCGAAGCGGTAGCTCGTCTCGACCGGCTCGTCGCCACGTTCGTCGGTGATGACGATCTCGAGACCCGGCACGAGGAACGCCGTCTGCCGCGCGCGCTGCACGAGCTCGTCGAACCCGAACGCGGCATCCTTCGTGAAGATCTGGCGGTCGGCCCAATACCGGATGCGCGTACCGGTGACGCCGCGCGCGGCCTTCCCCACGATCCGCAGCTCGCTGCTGGCGTCGTAGGGCGCGAAGGGCGAATCGGGTCCTTCGCCCGCGAAGACTCCGGGCTCACCGCGATGGAACGACATCGCGTACGTCTTGCCGCCGCGGTCGACCTCGACGTCGAGACGCTCGGACAGGGCGTTGACCACCGAGGCGCCCACGCCGTGCAGGCCACCGGACGCGGCGTACGACCCCCCGCCGAACTTGCCGCCCGCGTGGAGCTTCGTGAAGACGACCTCGACGCCGGTGAGGCCGGTGCGCGGCTCGACGTCGACCGGGATGCCGCGGGCTCGGTCCCGCACCTCGACACTGCCGTCGCGGTGGAGCACGATGTCGATGCGCGAACCGTGACCGGCGAGGGCCTCGTCGACGGAGTTGTCGATGATCTCCCACAGGCAGTGCATGAGCCCGCGGGAGTCGGTGGACCCGATGTACATGCCCGGGCGCTTGCGCACCGCTTCGAGTCCTTCGAGGACCTGGAGATGATGGGCGGAATACTCGGACGTCACGATCTCCCAGCGTAATCGGGGCCTCGGACATCGACTTGCAGACACACGGCCGGGTGGGGTCGGCGTACGCGCACAGCGAAATGTCACGCGCGTGCGGCATAGGGGAAACATCCTCGTGGTTCTATTGACAGACTCGCCCAACGACCACCGAGGAGGGCACCCGAGATGACCACTACGACCGCACCCGACGCGTCCGTCGTCCTCGACCACCGTCTGACGGCGGCTGATCGCTGCGACTCCTGCGGAGCGCAGGCCTACATCGCCGCCGAGGTCAACGGCAGCGAGCTGCTCTTCTGCGCCCATCACGGACGCAAGTACGAAGAGAAGCTCCGCAGCATCGCCACGTCGTGGCACGACGAGACCGCTCGTCTGCACGCCGCCGACTGACCCCCGACATCCGAACGGGCCCCGACCGCTTTTCACCGAGCGGCGCGGGGCCCGTTCGACGTATACCGGCGGGGAACGAGCGGTGAGACCCGGAGTGCGATCTCCTCGCCGATCGTGTCGATGAGTTCGGCGAGGTCCGTCGCCGACACCGCTCCCCCGCGCCCCCACACGATCACGGTGTCGCCGGGGGTCGCATCGGCCCACGCGTCGACGAGCGTGGACGCCGGTTCGATCGCACGGACGCCCCGCGGACCGGCGGGCGTCTCGACCGAGAAACGTCCCTCCAGCACCGAGGGGAGTCCGTGAAGACTGCCGAGGTCGAGACGCACCGCGTCGCCGTCGACCGAGGTCACCGAAGCGACCAGCGTCGAGATCGGCTCGATCCCGAGATCCCGTTCGGTCGGGCCACCGGCGGGGCGGATGCCGTACGAGAACGCTCCGACCCGCACGAGGTCTTCGCGGAACGCCTCCCGTGCGAAGCCGGCCGCGCTGGCGGCGAGGTGGGAGAACTGCGGCGTGAGGCCCGCGCCGACGGCGGTCGCCCGCGCGGCGAGGAAGATCTCGCGGGCGTCGTCGTCGTCGGCATCCGACGCCTCCGCGATGTGCGACCACAGACCTTCGAACGAGGCCTTCCCCGCGTCGACGAGCCTCGACAGGGCCGCGAGCGCCCGCTCCCAGTCTTCGGGACGGATGCCGTTGCGATGGAGGCCCGTGTCGATCTTGAGGTGTACGCGGGCCGGGGACGGGGCGGCCGCCAGTTCTGCGAGGTCGTCGAGCAGCGCGTGATCGCCGATTCCGAGGTCGAGGTCCGCCTCGATTCCGGCGGCGAGGTCCTCGGCGCCGCCGAGCAGCCAGACGAAGATGCGCACGTTCGGCCCCGCGACGGCGCGCACCGCCCGCCCGGTCTCGACGTCGAACGCCCCGATCCACTCCACCCCCTCGGTCATCGCGCGCCGCACGATCGCCTCGAGGCCGTGGGCATAGGCGTCGTCCTTGACCACGAGCATGTGCCGGGCGGGGGCGACCGCCTCGCGCACGCGCGCGAGGTTGCGGGCGAAGGCGTCGAGATCGACCCGGTATTCGGCGCTCACGCGACCACCGTCCGCACGGCCCGGGCGCCGACGGCGGCGACGATCTCTCCGGCGTTCCAGCCGGTGGCATCCGTCCATTCCCCCAGGGCCGGGTGACCGGCGGCGGGATCGCCGAAGAACACGACGCCGCTGCCGCGGACGGGGCGTGCGTCGTCGACGTCGACGACGCAGACGTCCATGGCGACGCGGCCGATGATGCGGTGACGGCGGCCGTCGATGGCGACGTCGGCCGCGTTCCCCAGTGAGCGCACGACACCCTGCGCGTACCCGCCGGTCACGAGCGCCACCGTCGTGTCGCGCGCGGCGCGGTGCGTGTAGCCGTAGGAGACGCCCTCTCCCGTGAGCAACGCCTTCGTGCCCAGCACGCGCCCGTGCAGGGACAGCACGGGTCGGGAGCGGGGGTCGCCCCCCGGGAGGCCGAACAGGGTGGCCGCGTCGAGTCCTGCGGGGTCGGTCCCGAGGGAGGCCAGGACGGATGCCACCCAGTCGGCGCCGTGTCCCCAGGCGTCGGCGGCGAGCACATCGTCGGCACGGCCGGTCGAGGCGAGCCGCGCATTCGCGCGGAGGTTCCGCTCCGACACCCGCGCGACCGGGGAGACTCCCCCGGCGGCGTCGGGTGCGGTGAAGATCGCGGCGTCGGAGGTCATCGACGGCGGAGCGCGTCGCCCATCAGCCGCTCGTGGCGCGGCCGCGAGCCCTCGCGGATACCGGTCGTGCTCACCCGCGTCTCGTAGAGCCCGGGGATCCAGTTGCCCTCGATCAGGACCGGCCCCTCCGGCCCGACGGCGACATCCCAGCCGACGTACGGCACTTCGGGGATCCGGCGCGCGGCCTCGCCGACCAGCGCCAGCGCCTGGTCCCAGAGCGGAACCTGGAAGTCCACGATCGACTGCTGCGATTCGGGGTGCACGTCGTAGCGGCTCTTGTGCTTGCCCGTGTGGCCGGGGCCGACCGAGTGGCCGTCGTCGTCGAGCATCGTGAAGAAGCCGCCCCAGGTGAACTGGTCGCTCACCGCGCCGCGCCCGAACTTCTGCACCATCACCATCGGGTGGACGGTCTCGCCGTCGAAGTAGGTCGTGATGCGTGTCGTGTTGACGGTCCCCGCGCAGTAGGACGCGAGATAGGGGTGCTGCACGATCGGCTGCTCGATCAGGATCTGACCCTTCCCCAGCAGCTCGGCGCGGAACGCATCCCAGTCCGTCACCTCGGCGGTGTCGTAGCGGAACACGCCCTTGCCCTCGCGGCTCACCGGAACCTTCGCGATGATCACCGGGTGGCGCCCGGCGAAGTCCTTCAGCGCGGCGGTGTCGGTGGTGTCGAGCTGCATCCATTCGCGCCCGAGGAAGTCCTCGAACGCGCGGTTGAAGTTGAGCTTGTTCTCGAGCGTCTTCGCGACCTCGCGGTCGTTCACCGCGGTGGCGAGGTGGTGCTGGATGAGGGAGGTCATGAACGTCTTGCGCTCGCGACGGTTCAGCAGCGCGAAGTCGGCCTCGTAGTAATCGATGTAGGCGGTGTCGTGGAACGCCGCCCACCACAGCATGTCGACGAGCACGAACGGAGCGAACTTGCCCTGCTCCTGACCGATCTGACGCGCGAACGTCCAGACGCGGGAGGGGCGGAATGCGGCGACGCGCTTGAAGAAGTAGGCGGCGCGCGCCTTCGGGGAGATGTCCATCGGCAGGCTGATCGCTTTCTCGTCCGGAGGTCAGTCGCCGCCCGGACGAACGTCCGTCGCAGCGCTTCCGAAGTACCCATCATACGAGGCCGACCTCCGCGCGCCCGCGCCGCGGACGCTCGGTGGCGCTGTGTTAGCGTGTCGAGGTGTCACAGAGGTCTCTGCGCGTCCGGTACCTGCTGCAGCGAGCTCGACGCCTGAGTCTGGGGAATGTCACGGAGTTCGCCGGTCAGGTCAAGAAGGTCTCCCGCGCGCCCCTGCCCGTCATCATCGCCGACATGCTCTGGTCATCGGTGCGCTACGAGATGGGATTCCGCGACTACGCGGTCTGGGACATCCGGCTCCTCAACGGTCGCGAGCGACGGACGTGGATGACGCACCCCAAGGCCATCCGACTCAACAACACGCTCAACGGTCCCGACTCGGCCGAGCTGCTGGGCGACAAGCCGCGCTTCTACCGCGACTTCGCCGACATGATCGGCCGCGAATGGGTCGACGCCGCCACGGCGACCGACCAGGAGCTGGTGGACTTCCTCGCGCGGCATCCGCGTGTGCTGGTCAAGCCCGCGCTCGGCGAGGGCGGACGCGGCATCACGACGTTCACCGCCGACGAGATCACCGACGTCGCCACCTGGCGAGCGACGCTCGTGGCCGAGAACCGTACGTTGGTCGAGGAGATCCTCGCCCAGCACGAGGATCTCGCCCGCCTGTACCCGGGCAGCGTCAACACGCTCCGCCTGATCACCTACCGGCGGCAGGACGGCAGCTTCCACCTCATCGCCTCCGTGCTGCGCATCGGAAACGGCGGCGTCATCGACAACTTCGCCGGCGGCGGGATGTTCACGATGGTCGACGACCACGGCACCGCCCAGTGGGCGGGGGTCGACAAGAACTCCAACGTCTTCACCCGGCATCCCGTCACCGATGTCGAGATCGCCGGATTCCAGGTACCGCTGTTCGCCGAGGCGGTCGCGATGGTCGAGGAGGCCTCCCGCCGCCTGCCCACCGTGCCCTACGTGGGCTGGGACGTCGCGATCACGCCGGAGGGGCCCGCACTCATCGAGGCGAACCACAACTCCAGCGTGTTCCAGATGAAGCCGAGCGTGTCCGGCATCCGCACCGGGCTCCTGCACCGCTACCGCGACGCCATCGGGCCCGGCATCCTCGAACGTCGCCGCTGAGACTGCGCGGACTCCCCGCGAACGCGCTCTTCGCGCGTCAGCGACGACCGAAGCGCGCGCGCACGAGTGAGATCGCGGACGTGAGTTCCGGCGTCCGCAACGCGGCGAGGATCCCGAGGTAGATCGCGCCCGCCACGGAGCAGATGAGCGCCGTCCCGGCGGCACCGAAGAGCAGGTTGGCGAGCATCCACCCCTGCTCGGCGCCGGACCAGAGGTAGATCCCCCATCCGGCGAGGGCGGCCGGGATCGCGGCGCCGACGAACACCGCGAGCGAGGAGACGGCTTTCCGGATGCCGAGGGGGCCGATCTTCCGGCGCAGGAGCCAGATCGCGAGCAGGAGTTCCAGGATGCCGCAGAGCGTCTGCACGGAGGCGACCGTCGCGGTGAGGAACTCCTTCGGGACCGTGACCGCCACCAGGGTCAGGACGACGACCAGGGCGCCCTGCGCGAGGGTGAAGAAGAACGGCGTGCGCGTGTCGCCGTAGGCGTAGAACGTCCGCTGGATGATGAACAGCACGGCCATCGGCACGAGACCGACGAGGAACGCGATGAGTACGGGCGCGGCCAGGAGGGCGTCGGCGGCGCTGCTGGTGAAGATCCGTGAGGCCGGCGCGGCCGCGGCGATCAGGGCACCGGCGGAGATCACGACGAACAGCCCGAGGATGCGGATCGCCGCGCTGATGTCCGCGCGGACGTCCTCCCCGCGACCGGCCGCGGCGTGTTCGGCGATCCGCGTGAAGTACGGCGTCCCGATGGACAGCACGATCAGCGAGTACGGGACCATGTAGATCAGCCAGGCGTTGCCCCACACGGCGACGGAGGCGTTCTCCCCCGACGCCGCGCTCATGACGTTCACCTGGACGAGGCCGGCGAGGAGCGTCACGACGACCATGCCGAAGGTCCACGTGGCGAGGCTCCCCATGCTGCCGAAGCCCACTCCGCGCCAGCGGAAGTCGGGACGGAGGGGGATGCCGGACCGACGCCAGGCGACGGCGAGGACGACCGTCTGCGCGACGATGCCGAGCGTCGCCGTGCCGCCGACCAGCGCGATCGACGACGGCGTCCACCACCCCACATCGGTGCGATGGAAGCCGAAGAGCAGGATGAACAGCCCGAAGCCCGCGATGGAGACGATGTTGTTGACCACCGGGGCCCACGCGTACGGCGTGAACATGCGGCGGGCGTTCAGACTCTCACCGATCAGGGCGAACATGCCGTAGAAGAAGATCTGCGGCAGGCACCAGTAGGCGAACGCGATCGTCAGCTCGCGCGTCGCGCCGTCGTAGCCGCTCGCCATCACGGCGACCAGCGCCGGGGCGATCGCGATCGCGACCGCGGTGGTCAGCAGCAGGATCGCGGCTCCGGCTGTGATCAGCTTGGGGAGGAAGATCCGGCCGCCGTCGGCCTGTGCGCTCACCGCCACCACGCGTGGCACGATCACACCCGTCAACAGTCCGGTCGAGATCAGCGTCAGCACCGTGTTCGGCAGCTGGTTGGCGACGTAGAACGCATCGGCCGACGCGCCCACCGAACTGATCGCGGCGACCAGGACGATGGTGCGCACCAGCCCCGTCATGCGCGACACCAGGGTGCCCGCGGCGATCAGGCTGCTCGCCCGTGCGAGGTTCATCGAGGACGCGTCAGGCCGCGGCGCGGACGATACCCAGCGGCGTGGACTCGTGTCCCTGGCCGAGCGGGTTGTCCTTGAGGATCGCCACGAGACGCTTCTCGCCGGCCTTGTCCATCGTCGAACCGAGGATGTTGCCCCCCAGGTCGTTGATGTCCACGACGGCGACGTCGAGTTCGATGCCCAGCAGAGCCTTCAGCCGCGTCGCGACCTCGCGCGGACGCTCCGGCCCCAGCACGACCGCCTGGTTGTACGGCGGGATCGTGCCCTTGGTGGGGCCGTCGATCGCTCGGGCCTTGTCGCCGGCGATGCGGTAGAAGTCGCCCTTGCGCCCGAACGCCTTGGTCACGGCCGAGACGGCCGCCGCGAACAGGATGCGGGGTGTGCCGCACTCGCGCAGAGCCATCTCCATCGTCTCGGGCATGCCGAGCCCGATGCCATAGGGCGTGCGGGTGACGTACTTCGACAGGAAGAGCGCGAGCTTGCGCGGCTCGATGCTGTCGAGCTTGAAGGAGCGGCCCTGCGTGATCGCCACGATCTTCTCGGTGACGAACAGCAGGTCGCCCGGCTGCACGGCATCCTTCGCGTACTCGAGGATGAATGCGTCGAGGTCGTCGCCCGGCATGACGACCCGCGTGCGGATCGGGATGCGGGCGTACGAGGTGCCCTCGACGGTGCGGGTGAGCGCCTTGCCGGCGTTGGCCTCGCCGCTCATTCGAGGTAGTCCCGCAGCGACTGCGACCGGCTGGGGTGCCGGAGCTTGGCCATGGTCTTCGACTCGATCTGGCGGATGCGCTCACGCGTGACGCCGAACGTGTCGCCGATCTGGTCGAGCGTCTTGGGCTGACCGTCGCCGAGACCGAAGCGCATGCGGATGACACCCGCTTCACGCTCGCTCAGGGAGTCCAGAAGCGACTCGAGCTGGCGCTGCAGCATCGTGAAGCCCACCGCGTCGGCCGGGACGACCGCCTCGGTGTCCTCGATGAGGTCGCCGAACTCGCTGTCGCCGTCTTCACCGAGCGGCGTGTGCAGCGAGATCGGCTCACGGCCGTACTTCTGCACCTCGATGACCTTCTCGGGGGTCATGTCGAGCTCGCGGCTCAGCTCTTCGGGCGTGGGTTCGCGTCCGAGATCCTGCAGCATCTGGCGCTGGACGCGCGCGAGCTTGTTGATGACCTCGACCATGTGCACCGGGATGCGGATGGTGCGGGCCTGGTCGGCCATGGCGCGCGTGATCGCCTGACGGATCCACCAGGTGGCGTAGGTCGAGAACTTGAAGCCCTTCGTGTAGTCGAACTTCTCGACCGCACGGATCAGACCCAGGTTGCCCTCCTGGATGAGGTCGAGGAACTGCATGCCGCGACCGGTGTAGCGCTTGGCGAGGGACACGACCAGGCGGAGGTTGGCGCCGAGCAGGTGGCTCTTGGCGCGCTGACCGTCGCGAGCGACCCACTGGAGGTCGAGACCCAGCTGGCTGGTCTTCTCCGCCGCCGACATGTTCGACAGCTTCTCTTCGGCGAACAGGCCCGCCTCGATGCGCATCGCGAGCTCGACCTCTTCGGCCGCGTTCAGCAGCGGGACCTTACCGATCTGCTTCAGGTAGTCCTTGACGGGGTCGGCCGTCGCACCGGTGATCTGCGCCGAGTAGACAGGGACGTCGTCCTCGTCGCTCGACGAGATGACGATCGCGCCGGTCGGCAGGGCCTCGGCGGGCGCCGCCGGGGTCTCGTCGTCGTCGTCGCCGTCGTCGTCCGACTTCTTCGCGGCGGGCTTGGCCGTCTCGTCGCCGTCGGTGTCGTCATCGTCGGAGTCGTCGGCGACTTCGATCTCGTCGTCGATCTCTTCCTCGATGTCGTCCTCGTCGAGGTCGTCGTCGGACTTGGCCTTCGACTTCGCCTTGGCGGGCGTCGCCTTCGCCTTGGCGGGGGCCTTCTTGGCCGCGGTCTTCTTCGACGCGGTCACGGTCTCCTCGGCAGCGTCGAGGTCGGTGTCCTTCTCACTGCCGGAGCGGGTCTTGGTGTTCGTGCCTGCCACGTTTCGCCTTTCACCGGGAACGCATGTTGCACGGCCGCCGGTCGTTCTCGGACACTAGTAAGACCCTTGTCAAGTCCGATCCTGTGGAGCGGGCTCCAGGTTCGGCCGACAACGGGTCAGGTTCTTCATTGTCTCACATTCCCGGCGCGGGACTTGACGTGCACCGGGGATCTATGCGTAGGGAACCGCGCACGGCGCCTCGGTATTCCCTGTGCCGCGGGAGCGATCCCACGCGGGGGAAGCGGATCTGCCTCGGGAGAACCGGGCGCGCACTCCCCCGGGTTCCGCGCGAGTCAGCCCAGGCGGCCGCGGCGATCGTCGTCGCCGGGACGGTTGGCGAGGAACCGCTCGAGTTCGGCCGCGAGTTCGTCGGCGCTCGGCAGGTCGCCGGTGTGGATGATGGGGGTCGCCTGCGTCGAGCCGGCCATGTAGGAGTCGTACCGCTCTTCGAGGCCCTGCAGCATGCGCGTGAGCTCGTCGCTGCCCTCGACCTGCTCGGCGACCTTGCCGAGGAACTCGCGGTTCTCCTCGCGCAGCACCTCGCCGGAGAAGACGAGTCCCGTCGCGACCGTCAGGCTGTCGAGACCGGCCAGGGCCGCGGCCGGGTATTCGGTGTCGCCGAGATAGTGCGGGACGAGCAGGGCGAAGCCGGCGACCTTCGCACCGGCCTCGGCGAACCGGTACTCGAGCAGGTGGCCGACGGTCGAGGGGATGTGCGTGTGCGGACGCCATACCGAGTGCGCCTCGGCGAGATCGCTGCGGGTACCGCTGACGGTGGTGCCGATCGGGCGCGTGTGCGGAACCGGCATCGGGATGGCGTGCACCCACGTGATCGACGACACCTGCAGACCGGCGCTGAGCTCGAGCACGCTCTCGGCGAACGCCTCCCAGAGGAAGTCCGGCTCGTAGCCGGCGAGCAGGAGAAACGGATGCCCGAGAGAGTCGTGTGCGAGCGAGAGCTCGAGCCGCGGCGGGCGGTAGTCGGTGAGATGGTCTTCGACGAACGTGATGAGCGGACGACGGGCCCGGTAGTCGAGCAACGTGTCGTTGTCGAAGACGACGACGGGGTGGGGTTCGAGGTCGTCGCGGAAGTACTCGACCAGACGGGTCACCGCACCTCCCGCGTCGGTGAAGCCGGTGAGCGCGATGACCAGCGGAAGCCCGGACGGCACCGGCGGCGCGGCGGGGGCGCGGTCGTACAGCGGTGCGTGATGCGGCATGTCTCCACTCTACGAGCCGCGTCCGACACGGCGGCGGCGGTGCGTCCCGCTGCTAGCGAACACCCGCGAACCTAGGATGGAAGCTATGCCATTCCCCTCCGTGACGTACTCCGATGTCCCCGTCCTCGACTCCGGCGCCGATGCGATCCTCCTGGTGGTCGCGAAGTCCGACAGCTCGGCTCCGGACCCGGATGGATGGGACGGTCTCACGAGTTCGCTGACCGCGGTGGGGTTCACCGGTGGGGCCGGCTCCTTCCAGCGCGTGCACGTGCCCGGCGTGTCCCTGCCGGTGGCCGTCGTCGGCGCCGGGGCCGCGCCCGACGTCGCCGCTCTCCGCGACGCCGTGGGGACGGGCCTGCGTCAGCTGACCGGTTTCGAGCACGTGGCGGTGCAGTCGCTGGTGGAGGCGTCGTGGGCTCCGCTCGCCGAAGGCGCGGCGCTGGGCGGATACCGCTTCGCCGGGTACAAAAGCGAGGCGCCGAGGGCCCGCGCGTCGCGCGTGACCGTCCACACGACCACGCGGCCCACGGACGCCGAGCAGTCCGCGGTCGCCGCGGTCGCGGGGGCTGTCGCCCTGGTGAAGGACCTCGTCACGACGCCCGCGGAGTGGCTCGGCCCGGCCGACTTCGCGGATGCCGCGGTCGCCGCCGTGGACGGTCTGCCCGTCACGGTGACCGTGCTGGACGAGCACGCGCTCACGGAGGGCGGCTACGGCGGCATCCTGGGTGTCGGCCAGGGCTCCGATCGCCCGCCGCGTCTCGTCCACCTCGAGTACTCCCCGGCCGACGCCGACCGCTTCGTCGCCCTCGTGGGCAAGGGCATCACATTCGACACCGGTGGGCTGTCGCTGAAGCCCGCGGCATCCATGGTCGGGATGAAGTACGACATGTGCGGTGCCGCCACCGTGCTCGCCGTGCTGCGGGCCGCCGCCGAGATGGCGCTGCCGGTGCGTGTGAGCGCCTGGCTGTGCATCGCCGACAACATGCCTTCGGGGCGCGCGACGCGCCCGGGCGATGTGCTGCGCATGCTCGACGGAACCACTGTCGAGGTGCTCAACACGGATGCCGAGGGACGCCTGGTGCTGGCGGACGGTCTCGTCGCCGCAAGCCGGGAGAACCCCGATCTCATCGTCGACGTGGCGACCCTCACCGGTGCCATCACGGTCGCCCTCGGCAACCGCCACACCGGCGTGATGGGCGACGACGAGGCGGTGGCCGAGTATCTCGCCGCCGCGGAGCGGGTGTCCGAACTCGCCTGGCAGCTGCCGCTCCCCGCACACATGGTGGACGAGCTTGACTCCCCCATCGCCGATCTGCAGAACGCCAAGATCGGCGACCCCGCGGGCGGTTCGCTCTTCGCCGGGCTCTTCCTGCGGCACTTCGTCGGACGCGTGTCCGAGGAAGCGGACGCCCCGCGCATCCCCTGGGTGCACCTGGACATCGCCGGCGTCGGCATGAACAAGTCCGCGCCCTTCGGGTTCACCGACAAGGGCGTGACCGGTGCGACCGTGCGCTCGCTCATCGAGCTGATCTCGGCGGGGAGCGTCCGGTGACCGAGTTCGTGGCCGACGTCGTCGTCCTCGGCGGTGGCAGCGGTGGATACGCCGCCGCGCTGCGTCTCGCCGAGTTGGGCAAGGACGTCGTGCTCGTCGAGAAGGACAAGCTCGGCGGGACCTGTCTGCATCGAGGCTGCATCCCCACGAAGGCGTTGCTGCATGCGGCCGAGGTCGCCGATGCGGCTCGCGGCGCGGCCGACATCGGCGTCGTGGCGTCGTTCGACGGCATCGACCCCGCCGGCGTCCGGGCCTACCGCGAGGGGATCGTCGCGAAGAAGTTCAAGGGCCTCGAGGGCCTGATCTCGGCCCGCGGCATCCGGGTGGTCCGTGGCGAGGGTTCGCTCGAGAGCGGCGCGGCTGTGCGGGTCGGAGACGACGTCTACCGCGGGTCCGACGTGATCCTCGCGACGGGGTCGTACAGTCGAACGCTCCCCGGGCTCGACATCGGGGGACGCGTCCTCACCAGCGAGCAGGCGCTCGATCTGGATGTCGTCCCCGAGCGCGTGGTCGTCCTCGGCGGTGGCGTCATCGGCGTGGAGTTCGCCAGCGTGTGGCGTTCGTTCGGCGTCGAGGTCACGATCGTCGAGGCTCTGCCCCATCTGCTGCCGGCCGAGGACGTCTCGTCGAGCAAGGCGCTCGAACGCGCGTTCCGCAAGCGCGGGATCGGATTCCAGCTCGGCCGCCGCTTCTCGTCCCTCACGCAGACCGAATCGTCGGTGACGGTGAGCCTCGATGACGGCACCGAACTCGAAGCCGACTATGTGCTCGTGGCCGTCGGTCGGGGCCCGTCCACGGCGGGCCTGGGCTTCGAGGAGGCCGGCGTCCGCCTCGATCGCGGCTTCGTGCAGACCGACGAGCGTCTGCGCACCACGGCCGCGCACGTCTGGGCCGTCGGCGACATCGTGCCCGGTCTTCAGCTCGCTCATCGCGGGTTCCAGCAGGGCATCTTCGTGGCCGAGGAGATCGCGGGTCTTTCTCCGGTGCTGGTGCCGGACGTCGATGTGCCGCGCGTCGCGTACTCGCATCCCGAGGTCGCCTCCGTCGGATTGACCGAAGCGCAGGCCCAGGAGCGCTTCGGCGCCGACGGCGTCCGCGCGTACGAGTACAACCTGGCCGGCAACGGTCGCAGCGAGATCATCGGGACCTCGGGGATCGTGAAGATCGTCCGCCGCGTCGACGGTCCCGTCGTCGGAGCCCACCTCGTCGGCGACCGGGTCGGCGAGCTCATCACCGAGGCGCAGCTCGCCGTCGGGTGGGAAGCCCACCCGGAGGACATCGCGCCGTTCGTCCACGCCCACCCCACACAGAGCGAAGCGTTGGGCGAGGCGTTCCTCGCCCTGGCAGGCAAGCCGCTGCACGCACTCTGACCCTCAGCCGTCACTAAGCTAGATACCGCATCCGGTACGAAGGAGACATATCCATGAGCACTTCCGTCGTCCTCCCCGCTCTCGGCGAGAGCGTGACCGAGGGAACGGTCACCCGCTGGCTCAAGCAGGTCGGTGACACCGTCCAGGAGGACGAAGGCCTGTTGGAGATCTCGACCGACAAGGTCGACACCGAGATCCCCTCGCCCGTCTCCGGCGTCATCGAGGAGATCCTCGTGCAGGAGGACGAGACCGTCGAGGTCGGCGCCGTCCTGGCGAAGATCGGTGACGGCTCCGGTGCGTCGTCCTCGGACGACGCTCCCGAGGCCGCCCCCGCCGAGGAGACTCCGGCCCCGGCCGCCGAGGAGCCGGCTCCGGCCGAATCCGCGCCCGCTGAGGAGCCGGCCCCCGCCGCGCAGCCCGCCGCCTCGTCCGACGCGACCGAGGTCAAGCTCCCCGAACTCGGCGAGAGCGTGACCGAAGGCACGATCACGCGCTGGCTCAAGGCCGTCGGCGACGACGTCGCGGTCGACGAACCCCTCCTCGAGATCTCGACCGACAAGGTCGACACCGAGATCCCGTCGCCGGTCGCCGGCACCCTGCAGGAGATCCTCGTCCAGGAGGACGAGACGGTCGCCGTCGGTTCCGCTCTCGCCCGCATCGGCAGCGGCGCGGCCCCGGCCGCAGCCCCCGAGGCGCCCGCCGCCGCTCCGGAAGCCCCCGCTGAGGAAAAGGCGCCCGAGCAGCCCGCACCCGCCGCCCCCGCGGCCGAGAAGCCGGTCGAGCAGCCCGCCCCCGCGGCGCAGCCCGCCGCGCCCGCTCCGTCCGCAGCCCAGTCCGCGGCGCCTACGGCTCCCGCGGCCGGCGGCGACGAGATCACCTACGTCACCCCGCTGGTGCGCCGTCTGGCCCAGCAGCAGGGCGTCGACCTCGCCACCGTTTCGGGGAGCGGCGTCGGTGGGCGTATCCGCAAGGAAGACGTCCTCAAGGCCGCTGAGGCTGCGAAGTCCGCTCCCGCGGCGAGCGCCGCGCCGGTGGCTGCCGCACCTGCCGCGCCGGTCGAGGTTTCGCCGCTGCGGGGTACCACGCAGAAGATGACGCGTCTGCGCAAGGTCATCGCGGAGCGTGCTGTCGCATCGATGCAGGCGACGGCTCAGCTGACGACCGTCGTCGAGGTCGACGTCACCAAGGTCGCGGCCCTCCGCGACCGCGTGAAGGGCGAGTTCCAGCAGAAGACGGGTGACAAGCTGTCGTTCCTGCCCTTCTTCGCGCTCTCCGCCGTCGAGGCGCTGAAGACCTACCCGATCATCAACTCCACGGTCGAGGGCGACGAGATCGTCTACCCGGCCCACGAGAACGTCTCGATCGCGGTCGACACCGAGCGCGGGCTCCTCACTCCGGTCGTCAAGGATGCCGGTGAGAAGAACATCGCGCAGCTGGCCCGTGAGATCGCCGACCTGGCCGCGCGCACGCGCGACAACAAGCTGAAGCCCGACGAGCTCGCCGGGGGCACGTTCACGCTGACCAACACGGGTTCGCGCGGCGCACTGTTCGACACTCCGATCGTCTTCCTCCCGCAGTCGGCCATCCTCGGCCTCGGCGCGGTCGTGAAGAAGCCCGGTGTCGTCTCGGTCGACGGCAAGGACGCGATCTCGGTGCGTTCGTACGTCTACCTGGCGCTCTCGTACGACCACCGCATCATCGACGGTGCGGACGCCGCCCGCTTCCTCGGTGCCGTCAAGGCCCGTCTCGAGGCCGCACAGTTCGAAGGCGACCTCGGAATCTGATCCCCGGCCTGACCGGCTCACGATGGCTGGTCCGCGACGTCTCTGACGGAGCGGACCAGCCATCGGTCTTCCTGCCGGACGAGTGCGATGTACTGGGTGCGATCGCCGGCCGTCAGGCGGATCACGGCCAGCCCGCCGTAGTCGTCAACCAGCTCGAGCTCGGCGATCGCAGGATCCAGGGGCACCGGATCGCGTGTCGCGTCCGTGGATTCCCACAGCCGACGTACGCAGTCCTCGTCAGCGCAGGCCGCGAGGGAACGGAGGACGTCGGCCGCCGCCGACCGCACGTCATCGGTATCGGGCGACGTGGTTTCCGTGAGCGGACCGGCGTCACCCGATGACGCCGCATCGCCCCCGTTTCCCGACGCTGTCCGGGGTTTTCCCGTGGGCGACCGATCCGTCTCGGTCGTCGTCTCGTCGGTGGGCGGGGCCACGGTCGCGCCGCGCCAGGGGCTCGCGGACGGGGTCGTCGCGTCGACGACGACGGCCGTGTGCTGCCCGCTCGCCTCGGTCGCCTCGGCTCCCGTGAGCAGTGACACCGCCACGATCGCGAGTACGCCGGCGAGGCCGGCCCCCGTCCACAGCACGGGCGGTCGGATGCGCCGTACGACGTCACGGAGGCGTGTGAGGACAGTCGAGGATGCGGCATCCTCGACGTCGTGCACCGCCTGCAGCACGGTCGATGCGACCGGGGCCAGCGGGCCCAGCACGAGTGGCTGCGGCTCCACGACGGCGAGCAGGCGCTTCTCGAGGAGGGTCCACGTCGGCGGCGGTTCCGTCAGAACTCCGTCGCGCAGGCGTGCGAAGCCGGGCCTGACATCGACGCTCACGAGGGACGCCACCTCGTCCAGGATGGCGACGGTGACGGACAGCACGTCCTCTCCGCCCGGGTGGGCGACGAGCATGGGCTGCCCCTCGGCGGTGAGGCGCCACTCCCCCGGCGCCGCCCGGGACGGAGCGGCGGCGCACCCGCGCACGACCGCGATCGCGAGTGTGGCTGCTTCGCCGGCGGTCAGGACATGGGAGCTACGGCCTCTGCGGCGGAGGTAGCCGGAGACGGTGTCGATCGTCTGCGGGAGAGGCATCGGGTGCATGCCTCGAGGCTGTCGTGGATCGGTCCCGGCCGATGGGTCGCCCTACGCGTTCCGGGGATGGAGCCGTGATCCCGAGCGAAGGGGAGGAGGGGTGCCGACGTCGAAGATAGAATCGTCGGCATGGCCGCTCGCACCTCCACCCCCGAGAAGCGTCCGGGATTCTTCTCCCAGCTTCGCACCCTGTACACCTTCACGCAGAAGGAGTACCGCTGGCTGCCGTTCGCGCTGGCCGGCATCGTCCTCGCGGGCATCGGCCTCGGCGTGCTCATCGGTTTCCTCATTCCGCCGGTGGCGGTGTGGAGCGTCATCCTGTGGGGCGTCACGGGTCTGCTGGCCGGCGTACTGGTCGGGATGATCACGATGACCCGCCTGTCGACGCGGGCGATGTACCGCCGCATGGACGGCATGCCCGGTGCCACCGGTCACGTGCTCTCGTCGTCGCTCGGACGCAACTGGCAGGCCTCCGAGACGCCCATCGGGGTGAACCCCCGTACGCAGGAGGCCGTCTACCGCGCGATCGGTCGCGGCGGCGTGGTCCTGGTCGGTGAGGGCTCCCAGACGCGCCTGTCCCGCCTCGTCAACGAGGAACGCGCGCGCGTCCAGCGAGTCGCCGCCGGTGTCCCCGTGACGGTCCTGTACGTCGGACACGGCGAGGGCGAGGTTGAGATCAAGAACCTCGCCTCCGCGATCAAGGCGCTGCCGAAGAAGGTCGACCGTACGACGCAGGCGGCGGTCATCAAGCGCGTGTCGTCGGTGTCGCAAGGGCTGTCGTCGCTGCCGATCCCGAAGGGTGTCGACCCGACGAAGATGCGCGCCCCGCGTCCCCGCTGATCACGTGAGAACGGCCCCGCTCCGGCGGGGCCGTTCTTCGTCCGTCAGCTGCGGACGAGGACCGTTCCGACCGCCTTGTCGTGGAGGCCGCGCTGATCGGCGTCCCACACCACCGCGGGGATGATCACGCCGAGCAGCAGCGTGCGGACGATGGGGCGCCAGACGCCCACCCATCCCCCGGATGCCAGTTCGAGACGCATCCCCAGCAGTCGGTGCCCTGGGCTCCCGCCGATCAGCGGGATGAACACGATCTGGACGAGGAAGAAGATGAGGTTCGTCGCGAGCGGATTCGCGAACGGCACGCCGGTGGCGGGATCCGGCGTCGAGAAGAACGCGTAGCCGATCAGGCCGGCGCAGGCGACGTCGACCAGAAGTGCGGCGATGCGCCGCCCCGGTCGGCCGATGGACCCGCGTCCCTCGCGGGGGAGGCCGAGTCGCTGGCCCGGATATTCGTTCTCGACGGGGACGGTCACGGCATCCAGCGTAATCGGGGCTCCGTAACACGCCCGAAACATGTGAGATATGACCGAGACACCGGTTCTGGATAGGGTCAAGGAGGCTGGCCGAGGCCGGCCGATCCCGAATGTTCTACCTCTGGAGTCTTCATGTTCAAAGATTCGTCCGAGGTGCTGAAGTTCATCCAGGACGAGGACGTCAAGTTCCTCGACATCCGTTTCACGGATCTTCCTGGCGTGCAGCAGCACTTCAACATTCCCGCGTCGACCGTCGACGAGGAGTTCTTCACCGTCGGACAGCTGTTCGATGGCTCGTCGATCCGCGGGTTCGCGAACATCCACGAGTCGGACATGCAGCTCATCCCCGACGTGACGACGGCGTACCTCGACCCGTTCCGCGAGGCGAAGACGCTCATCATGGTCTTCGACATCTACAACCCGCGCAACGGCGAGATCTACTCGAAGGACCCGCGTCAGGTCGCCAAGAAGGCCGAGAAGTACCTCGCCTCCACCGGCATCGCCGACACCGCATTCTTCGCGCCCGAGGCCGAGTTCTACATCTTCGACGACGTCCGTTACGAAGTGAAGCAGAACGCGAGCTTCTACTCGGTCGATTCCGAGGAAGGCGCCTGGAACACCGGTCGCGTGGAAGAGGGCGGCAACCTCGCCAACAAGACGCCCTACAAGGGCGGCTACTTCCCCGTCTCCCCCGTCGACAAGCAGGCCGACCTCCGCGACGACATCAGCCTCAAGCTGATCGACGCCGGCCTCATCCTCGAGCGCGCTCACCACGAGGTGGGCACCGGTGGTCAGGCCGAGATCAACTACCGCTTCGACACCATGGTGCACGCGGCCGACGACATCCTGAAGTTCAAGTACATCGTCAAGAACACGGCTCTCGAGTGGGGCAAGGTCGCGACCTTCATGCCCAAGCCCCTCTTCGGCGACAACGGTTCGGGTATGCACACCCACCAGTCGCTGTGGAACGACGGCAAGCCGCTGTTCTACGACGAGACCGGCTACGGCGGGCTCTCCGACCTGGCGCGCTGGTACATCGGCGGCATCCTGGCTCACGCCCCCGCCGTGCTCGCCTTCACCAACCCGACCCTCAACAGCTACCACCGCCTGGTGAAGGGCTTCGAGGCTCCGGTCAACCTGGTGTACTCGGCCGGTAACCGCTCCGCGGCCATCCGTATCCCGATCACGGGCACGAACCCCAAGGCCAAGCGCATCGAGTTCCGTGCGCCCGACGCGTCGGGCAACCCGTACCTCGCGTTCGCCGCGCAGCTGATGGCCGGCATCGACGGCATCAAGAACCGCATCGAGCCGCACGAGCCCGTCGACAAGGACCTCTACGAGCTCCCCGCCGAAGAGGCCAAGAACATCCCGCAGGTTCCGAACTCGCTGCTCGACTCGCTCGAGGCCCTCCGCGCCGACCACGAGTTCCTGCTCGCCGGTGGCGTCTTCACGGAGGAGCTCATCGAGACCTGGATCGAGTACAAGATCGAGAACGAGATCCAGCCGATCGCTCAGCGCCCGCACCCCTTCGAGTACGAGCTGTACTTCGGGGTCTGATCGCCCGATCATGCACGACGAAGCCCGTCCCCGCCGTTTCGCGGGGGCGGGCTTCGTCGTTTCGTCCGGAACATGGCCGGTCCGGACGGCGGAGGACCGCCTCTGGCCACGGTCGCGTCTGGATGTCGACATGATTCCGGCGAATCCCGCCGAGGGCACGATCGACGTGCTGGAGCTCCGTGCGACCTCGACGTGCGAGCCGGGTGATGCCGGCGCGCTGCTGGATGAGTTGCGGGGTCCGCTCACCGCGGTGCCGCAAGACGATGGCATCCCGGATCTGGAGAGCCCGGATGCCACTCCCCTGTTCGAGCGCTTCGCGGAGGGATGATCCGGATCAGGATGCCGAGCGCGCGGCGCGCTTCTGCTCCTGGAACACGCGGATCGCCTCGTAACGATCGGCCGACCGCGCCTGCCGCTTCGCCGCCTCGACCTCGCGCGTCTTCGGCGGCGCGGCGGTGACGAGGTCGTCGAGCAGCCGGCGCGTGGCCCTGGCAATCTCGTCGACCGCGCGGTCGAACACCTCCTGGTTCGCGCGGGAGGGCTTCGTCGTCCCCGTGGTCTTCCGCACGAACTGCAGAGCCGCGTCGTGGCACTCGTCGTCGGACGCCGGCGGCTCGAAGTTGTGGAGGGGCACGATGTTGCGACACATGCCGACAGGCTAGGCCGCTCCCTCGGCGCACGGAAGGTCCCGGCTTCTCGGCATCCGCACAGGCGTCGCGCTGCTCGCGTGTCGGTGGCGTCGGGAAGGATGGATGCCATGACCTCCCCTTACGCGTCGCGTCCGTGGCTGAGCTCGTACGCCGAGGGCGTGCCGCACGACATCGACGAGCCCTCGCAGACGCTGCCCGAGATGATCGCGGACTCCGTCCACCGATACGGCAAGGGCGTCGCGCTGGAGTTCTTCGGTGCGCAGACGACCTACCGCGAGCTGGGCGACCAGATCGCCCGCGCGGCCGAGGGCCTACGCCGCCTGGGTCTCAAAGCGGGCGACCGTGTCGCGCTCGTGCTGCCGAACTGCCCGCAGCACGTGGTCGCGTTCTACGCGGCGCTGCGACTCGGGGCGATCGTGATCGAGCACAACCCGCTGTACACCGCGCGCGAGCTGCGGCACCAGTTCGAGGATCACGGCGCGACCTTCGCGATCGTCTGGGACAAGGTGGCCGACCTCGTCGCCGACTTCCCCTCGGATCTCGCGCTCCAGCACATCGTCGCGGTGGACATCACCCGGGCGATGCCCTTCGGCACGCGCATGGCGCTGCGGCTGCCGGTGAAGAAGGCCCGTGAGTCCCGCGCGCAGCTGACGGCCGAGCCCTCGTCGAAGCGACCGATCGCGTGGGAGAAGCTCCTCACCCACGGAAAGCTCTCCCGCAAGCACGAGGGGCCGCTCCTCGACGACATCGCGCTGCTGCAGTACACCAGCGGAACGACGGGGACGCCGAAGGGCGCGATCCTGACGCACCGGAACCTTCGCGCGAACGCGATGCAGGGCCGCGCGTGGGTACCGGGCCTCCACGACGGCGAGGAGACGTTCTACGGCGTCCTCCCGCTCTTCCACGCGTACGGGCTCACCCTCTGCCTGACGTTCGCGATGAGCATTGGTGCGAAGCTCGTGCTGTTCCCCAAGTACGACCTCGACCTCGTGGCATCCGCGGTCAAGAAGAGCCCGCCGACGTTCCTCCCGGCGGTTCCGCCCATCTACGACCAGCTCGCGCGCGCCGCCTCCCGCGGCACGCTCGACCTCTCGACGGTCCGCTTCGCGATCTCGGGGGCGATGAGCCTGCCGGTGGCGACCGTCGACCGTTGGGAGACGGCGACCGGCGGGTTGCTGGTGGAGGGCTACGGCATGACCGAGTCGTCGCCCGTCGCGCTCGGCAACCCGATCGGACCGTCGCGGCGCCCCGGCACCGTGGGAGTGCCGTTCCCGAGTACCGACATCCGGGTGGTCGATCCCGACGACCCCGAGAAGGACCTTCCTCTCGGTGAGTCCGGTGAGCTGCTGCTACGCGGCCCGCAGGTGTTCGAGGGCTACTGGAACCGGCCGACCGACACGGCGGCGACGCTTCTCGACGGCGGGTGGCTGCGCACGGGCGACATCGCCTCGGTGTCCGCCGACGGCTTCGTCACGATCGTCGACCGGTTGAAGGAGATCATCATCACCGGCGGCTTCAACGTCTCGCCCAGCGAGGTCGAGGACGTGCTGGTGTCGCACCCCGACATCGAGGGTGCGGCCGTTGTCGCTCTCCCGAAGCCCCGCGGAGGCGAAGACGTGGCGGCCGCGATCGTCGTGCGCGATGGCGTCGAGATCGAACCGGAGGCGATCCGCGACTACTGCAAGTCGCGACTGGCGTCGTACAAGGTCCCGCGGCGGGTGGTCGTCGTCGACGACCTGCCCCGTTCGCTCATCGGGAAGGTGCTGCGCCGCGAGGTGCGCGAGCGACTCCTGGCATCCTGAGGTCGATCACCCGTAGAAGAGCTTCTCGAACACGCGGCGGGCCCGCCGCGTGGCACCGAGATAGTCCTCTTCGACCTGGGTGGCCGAGTGGGGCGGGTACTCGAGGATCCGCCCGATGCCGTCCAGACGCGCACGGTCGGCGGGCAGCACGTCGCTCGTCTGCCCCGACAACAGGGTGTTGGCCGAGCGCAGGCGGCTGGCGAGGTGCCAGGATGCCGCGAGCTTCTCCGCGGCGTCCGAAGCGATGAGCCCCGCCTCCACGGCCGCCTGCAGCGCGCCCAGGGTCGACGTCGTCCGCATCGCCGGAACCGCCCGCGCGTGCTGGAGCTGGAGGATCTGCACGAGCCACTCGACGTCGCTGATCGAGCCGGGACCGAGCTTGAGGTGCCGGGCGGGATCGGCTCCCTGCGGCAGGCGCTCGTTCTCGACCCGCGCCTTGATGCGGCGGATCTCCCGCAATCCGTTCGGGTCGGCGTTCGCCGGGTAGCGCACGTCGTCGGCGAGGGCCAGGAAGTCGGCGATGAGCTTGACGCTGCCGGCGACCCCGCGGGCGCGCAGCAGGGCCTGCGCCTCCCACGACAACGACCACCGCCGGTAGTACTCGGCGTAGGCGTCGAGCGAGCGCGCCAGCGGACCGCTGCGCCCCTCGGGTCGCAGCTCCGCGTCGAGGTCGAGCGGGAGGCGGTGGTCCTCCGAGTGTTCGCGGAGGCCCGCGACGAGCTTCAACGCGAGTGTGCTCGCGCGCTGCGGGTCGATGCCGTTCGCCCGATAGACGTACATCACGTCGGCATCCGAGCCGAAGCCGATCTCGCGACCGCCGAAGCGTCCCATCGCGATGACGGAGAAGTCGAGGGCGTCGTCCTCGGGCGGGACGACCTCGCGCCGGACCGCGCGCAGCGTCGCCTGGATCGTCACCTCGGTGATCGTCGTCAGGGCGTCCGAGAGCTCCTCGAGCGAGACGACCTCGAGGACCGCCGCCATCGCCACGCGCAGCATCTCGCGTCGTCGGAGCGCGCGCACCGAGCGCATGGCGCCGTCGATGTCGTCCCAACGGGTCTGAATGGCCCGCGCCTCCTCCTGGAGGGCCGCTCCCGAGCGGGGACGCAGGAGCGCGTCGTCATCGAGCCACGCGACCGACTCGGGGATCCACTCCATCAGCTCGCCGATGTAGCGCGACCCCGACAGCACGCGGGTGAGGCTCTCTGCGGCGCCGGCCGAGTCGCGCAGCATCCGCAGGAACCACGGGGTGTTGCCCAGGCGCTCGCTGATGCGGCGGAAGACCAGAAGGCCGTAGTCGGGGTCGACGCCGTCGGCGAACCATCGGATCATGATCGGCATCAGGTGCCGCTGGATCGTCGCCTTGCGACTCAGGCCGCTGGTGAGCGCAGCGATGTGGCGCAGCGCACCCGCCGGGTCGCGGAAGCCGATGGCGGCGAGACGGTCGCGTGCCTGCTCTGTGGAGAGGGTCCGCTCGCCCTCGGGCAGCGCCGCCACGGCCGACAGCAGCGGCCGGTAGAACAGCCGGACGTGGATGTCGCGCACCTCGCGCTTGATGCTCTCCCACGCGGTCTGCACGCCCGCGGCGGAGTCCGCGAGTCGGGTGGCGCGCGCGAGGACGCGGAGATCGTCGTCCTTCTCGGGGAGCAGGGCTGTGCGACGCAGGCCGCGGAGCTGCAGCCGATGCTCGATGAGACGCAGCAGACGGTAGTCGCGGCCGAAGGCCTCCGCTTCGCTGCGACCGATGTACCCCTCGGCGACGAGCGCGTCGAGAGCCTCCAACGTCCCGCGCTGACGGATGCGTTCGTCGGTGAGCCCGTGGACGAGCTGCAGCAGCTGCACGGTGAACTCGACATCCCGGATGCCACCCGGACCGAGCTTCACCTGACGGTTCACTTCGCTCGCCGGGATGTGATCGGTGACCCGCTCGCGCATGCGCTGCACGCCCTCGACGAAGTTCTCGCGGGCGGCGCTCTGCCACACCAGGGGCTGCACGGCGGCGATGTACTCCGCGCCGAGAGCGGCGTCGCCGGCGATCGCCCGCGCCTTGAGTAGCGCCTGGAACTCCCAGCTCTTCGCCCATCGCGCGTAGTACTGCTCGTGGGCGCCGAGGCTGCGGACGAGCGCCCCCTGCTTGCCCTCGGGGCGGAGGTTCGGGTCGACCTCCCACAGCGGGGGCTCGATCTCCGGGCCGGAGATGCCGCGCATCGTCTGCACCGCGAGCCGGGTCCCGATGTCGATCGCGCGAGCCTCGGAGACGACGTCTTCGTCGGACGTGCCGCCGACGAAGATCACGTCGACGTCGCTGACATAGTTCAGCTCGCGCGCGCCGGTCTTCCCCATCGCGATGATCGCGAATCGGGTCGCCGCGACCTGGGCGCGCGGGAACGCGGCCGGGCCGGTGCCCGCGACGCGCGACCGGGCGACGCTGAGAGACGCCTCCAGGGCGGCGCCCGCGAGATCCGCGAGCGATGCGGAGACGACGTCGATCGCCGCCGCCGAGTCATCCTGGCCGAGATCGTAGGCGGCGATCCGTGCGAGCAGACGCCGATAGCGGACGCGCAGCGCGACCCACGCGGCATCCGTCGCGTCGGCGGCGAAACCCTCGACGTCACCGACGGATGCCAGCAGCTCGGTGCGCATCAGGTGCTCGTCCGGGACCGTCAGTCCCGCACCGGCGAGATGAGCGATCTCGTCGGGGTGTCGCAGGTAGAACTCCGCGAACCCGTCCGAGGCGCCCACGATGTCCCACAGGGCGCGCCAGGTGCCCGCATCCGCCGCGGCGGAGCGGATCGCGCCCGGATCGCGTCGCGCGATCTGCAGGAGCGCCGAGAGGGCACGGTCGGGGTCGGCCACGCGCTGCGCGAGCGCCATGGCATCCGCCCGTCCGGCACCGGTCAGCTGCCCGAGCTCGCCCAGACCCGCATCGGCTTCCGCGAGACGCGAGAAGCCGGTGCGGGCCAGGGCGGTGAGCGCCGTCGATCGATCGCCCGAGATCATCACAGCCCGGTCAGAGCGCCTCGAGGTTGCTCTGCAGCTCGAAGGGCGTGACCTGTGCGCGGTACTGCTGCCATTCGCGACGCTTGTTCAGCAGCACGTACTTGAAGACCTGCTCCCCCAGCGTCTCGGCGACCAGCTCGGATTCTTCGAGGTACTCGAGGGCGTGGTCGAGGCTCGCCGGCAGCGGCGCGTAGCCCAGGGCGCGGCGCTCGGCGTCGGTGAGTGACCAGACGTTGTCTTCGGCCTCGGGCGGCAGCTCGTAGCCCTCTTCGATGCCCTTCAGACCCGCCGCGAGCATCAGCGCGTACGACAGGTACGGGTTCGCCGCCGAGTCGAGGGCGCGGTACTCGACCCGCGTGGACTGGCCCTTGTTCGGCTTGTACAGGGGCACGCGCACCAGGGCGGAGCGGTTGTTGTGGCCCCAGCAGATGAAGCTGGGCGCCTCGTCGCCACCCCACAGCCGCTTGTACGAGTTGACGAACTGGTTCGTGACGGCCGAGATCTCGTTGGCGTGACGCAGGAGCCCCGCGATGAACTGGCGTCCGACCTTCGACAGCTGGTACTGGCCGCCCTCTTCGTAGAAGGCGTTCATGTCGCCCTCGAACAGCGACATGTGCGTGTGCATGCCGCTACCGGGCTGGCCGCTGAGGGGCTTCGGCATGAACGTGGCGTACACGCCCTGCTCGATCGCGACCTCCTTGACGACCGTGCGGAACGTCATGATGTTGTCGGCCGTGGTGAGGGCGTCGGCGTAGCGCAGATCGATCTCGTTCTGACCGGGACCGCCCTCGTGGTGGCTGAACTCGACGGAGATCCCGAGGTCCTCCAGCATGCGCACCGATCGGCGACGGAAGTCGTGCGCAGTGCCGCCGGGCACGTTGTCGAAGTAGCCGGCCGAGTCGACGGGCTCGGGTCGCCCGTCGGGACCGAGCTGCGACGACTTCAGCAGGTAGAACTCGATCTCGGGGTGCGTGTAGAACGTGAACCCGGCATCGGCCGCTTTCGCGAGCGTGCGCTTGAGGACGTGCCGCGGGTCGGCCACCGCGGGCTGACCGTCGGGCGTGGTGATGTCGCAGAACATGCGTGCCGTCGGGTCGATCTCGCCGCGCCACGGCAGGATCTGGAACGTCGTCGGGTCGGGGTGGGCGAGCAGGTCGGACTCGTACGAGCGGGTGAGCCCCTCGATGGCCGAGCCGTCGAAGCCCAGGCCCTCGCTGAAGGCGCCCTCGACCTCGGCCGGCGCGATCGCCACCGACTTCAGGGTTCCGACGACGTCGGTGAACCACAGGCGCACGAACTTCACGCCGCGTTCCTCGATCGTCCGCAGGACGAAATCGCGCTGCTTGTCCATCGTTCTCCTCGTTCTCGGTGGGAGGGATCAGCGGCCGGAGCCGGAGCCCCAGTCGGAGTCGCGGGCGTCGTCTTCGGCCCACTGCTTCGAGCGTTCCTTCATCAGCTGGGGGGCGCGCGCGGCTTCCTCGGCGGTGTCGAAGGGACCCGCGCGGTCGATCGCCGGCGACTCGTAGCCCTGCTCGACCTGACCGGTCTCGAGGTTGTACCAGTACTTCTGATTCTCGTCGCTCACGATCGCTCCTTGCGTGGGTCTCGCTCCGCAGCGGACGTCTGGCGGGCGCTCTCCCGATCCTACTGATCCGGGCCGTCAGCCTGGATAGGCTGGAGGGTATGGCAACGAATGCGTCGCGTGCGGTCGGAGTGGACATCGGCGGAACCGGGATCAAGGCGGGAATCGTCGACCTGGATGCCGGTGAGCTCATCAGCGACCGGGTGAAGGTCTCCACTCCGAAGGGCGCCGAGCCCGCGGACGTGCTGGCAGCGGTCAAGGAGGTGCTCCAGACGCTGGAGGCGCCGGACGACCTGCCGCTCGGCGTGGCGTTCCCCGCGATCGTGAAGAACGGTCGGACGCTGTCCGCCGCGAACGTGGCCTCGTCGTGGATCGGCTTCGAGGCCGAGAAGTTCTTCGAGCACGGCCTGTCCCGTGACATCCACTTCGCCAACGACGCCGACGTGGCGGGCATCGCCGAGGTGCGCTACGGCGCCGCGAAGGGCGTGAACGGCCTCGTGATCCTCACCACCCTCGGCACCGGCATCGGGTCCGCCATGATCTACGACGGCGTCCTCATCCCGAACAGCGAGCTGGGTCACCTTCAGCGCGCCGAGCACAAGAAGGATGCGGAGGGCTACGCCGCCTACTCCGCGATGGAGCGCGACGAGCTGTCGTGGGAGAAGTGGGCGAAGCGTCTGCAGTGGTACTACGACTACGTCGAGTTCCTCTTCAGCCCCGACCTCATCGTGGTCGGCGGCGGGGTGTCGAAGCACTCCGAGGAGTTCCTGCCGCTGCTGAAGCTGCACGCGCCGATCGTCCCGGCGAAGCACCGCAACAACGCGGGCATCATCGGCGCGGCGTCGCTGGCGGTGCCGGTGCCCGAGGCGCTGCCCGCGGTGAAGTAGGACTCCCCCGCGGGCAGCGATCGAGCTCGCCCGTGCCGGATCTCAGCGGCCGGGCCGTACCTCAGCGGCTTCCGAGAGCCCGGCGATGTCGGCTCCCAGGGGGAGCGATGCGATGGGCGCCGTGAATTCTGCGCCGCCGGAGACCGATCGGCGGGACTGGTTCTGGAACAGGCCGGCGGTGCGGTAGAGGAACGCGGCCATGGCGTCGCGGGTGATGTTCTCGTAGGGGCGGAATTCCTTCTTGCCGCCGGCCGCGGGCCAGCCCGTGGAGATGCCCTTCTGCGAGAGCCAGCTGATCGCATCGTAGAACGGCCCATCCGTGGCGACGTCGGTGAAGGGCGAAGTGGCAGGCGTGCTCTCCGGCGGGAGCGCGTCACCGAGCATGCGCTCGAGGAACGCCGCCATCGCGGCCCGGGTGATCGGGCTGGCGGGCCGGTACTCGCGCCCGTTTCCCGACGGCCATCCGGTACTCACCCCCGAATTCTTGAGCCACAGGATCTGCTTGTAGAACGGGTGGCTCTTGGGAACGTCCACGAACGGCGAGGGGCCGTCGACGGAAACCTCCGGCGACCCCGCGAACCGGTAGAGGAACGCCGCCATGGCGTCGCGGGTCACCGAGCCGAAGGGGCGGTACTCCTGGCGCGGAAGATAGGGGCTGTACGGGTCGTTCTCCCCCGTGCTGGGCGGCAGCGGGTAGCCGGTGGAGATGCCGGTCTCGGCCATCCACCGGATCTCCTTGTAGAAGCTCGCGTTGTAGGGGACGTCCTGGAAGGGGCTCCAGCAGTCCTCCGGCAGCAGAGCGAAGTACGCATCGGTGAACGCGGCACCGCCGGTGACTCCCAGCTGCCAGATCACGTCGTCGAAGTAGGTCAGCGGGACCTCCCACGTGTATTCCCCCGGGTAGTGGAATGTCTTGACGCTCGAGGCTTCCTGCTGACGCTCCTGGAAGTGGTGGGCGTAGAGCTGGGCGTCGCCCGAGCCCGAGCCGCCCGAGCCGTCCTTGAGCGAGAACGACAGGACCATCGTCGCCGAGGCGCCGCATTCGAATCGGATGTAGATCGGCCCGTCCGCCACAGGAGAGGACGATGCTGCATTCGCGGCGGCGGGAACCAGTACCGACCCGGCCACGAGGCCCAGCGTGATCGCGGCCGAGATCAGACGTCGACGGAAAGTGCTCATTCGGTGCGTGCCCCCCATGGCAGAACTCGGCATTCGCATAGCCGCTTCTCGGAAAGCTACCAGGGTTCACATGACGAACACGTGAACAGACCCGCACCGTGAGGGGCGACGGCGTCCGACGGAGCGCGAATGGGCCGGCCTGTACGCCGGGTTCTGTCCGGGGGCGTGAGCCCCGTGGACGGTCATCTCTCTCGGCGACACGTTGCCGTGCCGCTCCAGCGGCCTACCCGGGGACTCGGCGAGCCGCGTCGTCATCCCCTGTCTGGCCTTGCTCCGGACGAGGTTTACCTCGCGGGTCGTGTCACCACGACCCCGGTGGTCTCTTACACCACCCTTTCACCCTTACCCGCGCCGTGGAGCGCGGGCGGTCTGCTCTCTGTGGCACTGTCTCGCGGATTGCTCCGGGTGGGCGTTACCCACCGTCCTGCCCTGTGGAGCCCGGACGTTCCTCGGCACGGGTGAACCCGTGACGCGACCGTCCAGCCGACCCATTCGCATCGTCGAGTCTACGCGGGCGCGTCAGCCCTTCTCGGCCGTCTCGCCGATGCGCAGGTCGAGGGGGAAGTCGATCGGGAACGTCCCGAACAGCAGCCGGCCCGCGGATGCCGCGGACTCCCGCACCGCGTCGGCCACGGCGTCCGCGTGCTCGACCGGGGTGTGCACGACGATCTCGTCGTGCAGGTAAAACGCCAGGTGCGGCACCCGCGCGAACGCCGGGCCGGACGCGGGGGCCGCGCGGATGGCATCCACGGGTTCGAGGGCGGACAGGCGGGTGCGCAGGTCGGCGAGCCACGCGAGGGCCCACTCGGCGGCGGTCCCCTGCACGACGAAGTTGCGCGTGAAGCGGCCGCGGTCGCGGGCGGCGCGGCGCGCGCGGGTCTCGTCGACCCCGGATGCCTCGGCGTCGCTCGCCTGCGACTGCACGGCCCGCCACAGGTCGCCGGCGGGCGGTGACGTGCGGCCGAGCCAGGTGTGGACGCGGCCACCCTCCTCGCCGACGCGCGCGGCGTCGTCGACGAGCGCCATCGCGCGCGGGAACGTGCGCCGCAGCCGCGGCACGAGGCGTCCGCTCTCGCCGCTCGTCGCCCCGTACATGGCGCCGAGCATCGCGATCTTGGCGTCGGCGCGGCTACCGACTGCTCCGGCATCCACGATCCCGGCGTACAGGTCACGACCGGATGCCGCCTCGGCCAACGCCGTGTCGCGGGCCATCGCGGCGAGCACCCGCGGTTCGAGCTGCGCGACGTCGGCGGTGACGAGGGTCCAGCCCGGGTCTGCGCGGACGGCGGTGCGCAGCTGCCGTGGGATCTGCAGCGCTCCCCCGCCCGACGACGCCCAGCGCCCCGTCACCACGCCCGCGGGCACGTAGACGGGCCGGAAGCGGGCGTCGCGCACCCACTCGGCCATCCACGCCCAGCCGTTCGCGGTGTAGAGGCGCATGAGCTTCTTGTACGCGATCAGCGGGGCGACGACGGGGTGGTCGTGCTCGGCGAGCTCCCACCGATTCGTCGATTGCACGAGGAGCCCGGCGCGGTGCAGTGCCCGCAGGAGTCGCGGCTGCGAGTCGAGGGAGACGGACGGATCCCCGAGCGCGTCACGGACGGCGGCCGCGGCCCGCTCGATGTTCGTCGGCAGCCCGCCGCCCACTCGCGTGCCGAGTTGTTCCGCGAGCAGGCGCTCGTGCGCCTCGACGCTCCACGGGAGCCCGGCGGCCTGCAGCTCCGCGGCGATCAGCGCCCCCGCCGATTCCGCGGCGGCGAGCAGGCGCAGCGCCCCCGGTGTGGTCGCGGCGGCGATCGCAGCGCGCTGACGGCGGTACTCGGCGGCGGCCGACTCGATGTCGTCGGGCGGGCCGCTGCGGGCGGCGCCGAGCGAGAAGAGCGTGTCGGTGTCGTCGGAGGTCGGGGCGGCGGCATCCCACTCCCGATGCGCGCGAAGGCCGCCATCGTCGACGACGGCCTCGGCGTCGCGGAGGACGGCGTGCACCAGCCGGAGGTCCCAGGCGCGGGCCACGCGGACCCCGGATGCCAGTACCGGGCCGTACCAGGTGGCGGTGTCGCTCCACACCCATCGCACGTCGCCGACCGCCTCGCGGTCCCGGATCGCGGCGGGCAGACCGTCGCGTGCGACCGTGACGGTGCGGACGACGGAGCCGGCGGCATCCAGCTCGCTCAGCCCGACGGCTCCGGATGCCGTGCGCCCGACGACGACCTCAGTCGAGGAGGACGCCAGGACCGGTCACCGCGATTCTTCGGTGCGGACGAGGATCGCGCCGCACTCGGGGCAGAACACGACCTCGTCGGTCTGCGCGCGGCGCACCTCGGCGAGATCGCTCGGCGGCAGGACCATGCGGCAGGCTTCGCACGCGCCCGCGCGCAGGAGTCCGGCCCCCGTGCCGCGGGCGGCGAGATGCTCGTACAGGGCGAGGAGATCGGCGGGGACGGCTCCGGCGACGGCGTCGCGATCGCGACGTGCGGCCTCGAGGCGGTCGGTGGCCTCGGACACCACACGCTTGGCCTCGGCGCTCAGCTCGGCACCCTGCGCGTTGGTCTCGGCGATGAGGGCCTCTTGTTCGGCGACCGCGGCGTCGGCGGCCTCGAGCTGTTCCATGAGGGCGATCTCGGCGTCTTCGAGATCGCTCTTGCGGCGCGCCAGTGAGGCCAGCTCCGCCTCGAAGCCCTGCGCCTGCTTGGCGTTGGTGGCGGCGGCCAGACGCTCGGCGTCGCGCTTGACGCGCGCGTCGACGACGGCCAAGTCGGATTCGACCCGCGCCAATTCGGCCTTCAGGTCGTCGCGGGCGTTCGCGCGATCGCCGAGCTCTTGCGAGAGCGTCGAGCGCTGCGCGATGAGCTCACGCACCTTCGCAGCCTGCGGCGGGTTGCCCTTGACGTGCTCGTCGCGCAGGATCCGCGCATCGAGGTCGGCGAGATCGAGCAGTTTGCGCTGGTCGGCGGGGTCGGCGTTCACGGACTCCACGCTACCCCGGCCGTCCGACACGCCGGGACCTCCGTTAGCCTGGAGGCCACGGAACCCCCCCCACCGATGAATGGATGCGATCCGATGACCTGGAGCATCGATCCCCCTCAGGCGCGCGGTATCTGCCGCACCGCCGACGAGCGGGCCGCCGCGATCGACTCGATCGTCGCCACGACCGCCGGAGCGTTCGAGTCCGCGCAGGCCGCGGTCGGTGACGGCGAGACCGCCACAGCTCTCGGCGAGGTCGCCGCGGACCCCTTCCTGATCAGACTCGCCGGCATGCGCCGAATGGTCAGCACGGTCACCGAGACGACCGAAAGCGTCATCTCGCTGTACGAGCAGACCGACTACGAGATGGCCGCGCAGACGCAGTCGACGATGAGCGGACTGGAGCCGTGAGCGGACTGGGCGGGACACCGGCCACCATTCCGAGCTCCGCCGCCGTCTCCGGTGCGGCGGACACCCTCGCGGCGGCCCTCGACGGCCTGGACGATGCGGTCTCCGACATCACGGCCACCTGGGGTGGGCTCAGCGCCGTGTACGAGGCGCCCGAGGCGCAGACCGCGTACGGCGCGCTGGCCCCGCTCTCCCCCGCCGCGGAGGAACTGACCACGGCGCTCTCCACGGCCGTGTCGGCGCTGCGCACGTACGCCCAGGCGCTGGTGGGTCTCGAGACCCGACGGGCTGCGATCGTGGCCGACCTCGCGACGGTGAAGCAGCAGGCGACCCTGGATGCCGAAGACCGCGACCCCGACGCCCCGAGCGCGGGAAGCGTCGCCGGCGACCGCTTCCGGTTCGACGCCGACGCGGCCGCCGCCGACGCGGAATGCGCGAGCGCGCTCCGTGGCCTGCGCACGTCCCTCAGCTGGGCGCTGAACGGCGGTCTCGACATCGTCACCGGGAACAGCGGTTCGGCCGTCCAGGGTCTCGCGTCCGAGCTCCTCCAGCGCTATCGCGGAACGCTGATGGTCCCGGGGCCCGGTGCGGTCCTCCCGGACGAGATCCGCTTGACGGCCGGTGACATCAACCCCACCTGGCCGCGCTCGAAGATCGACGGACAGATCTGGGTGCAGCGGCCTTCGGGGGCCTGGATGCTGGAGAGCAACCTGCTCCCCGACACTCCTCTCCCCTCGACCCGCCTCCCCGGATGGTCGGGCGTGCCGCAGTTCGCGCCGAACGAGGTGGGGACGCCCCCGGCCTGGGCCGGACACGCAGGCAAGGCGCTGTCGGTGGTCGGTGCGGGCCTGACGTACTGGAGCGTCTACGGCGAGAGCTACAACGACACCCTCACCCGGCATCCCGACTGGAGCGAAGATCAGCGTCAGCAGGAGGCCTGGACGGACACCGCCGTCGTCGGCACCTCGTCGGTGGTCGCCGGTGCCGGTGGTGCGTGGGGTGGCGCGGCGGCGGGTGCCGCCATCGGGTCGATCTTCCCCGGCCCGGGAACGGTCATCGGGGGCATCGTGGGCGGTGTGATCGGCGGTGTCGCCGGAGGGTGGGGCGGACAGAAGGTGTCGCAGGACATCATGGACGACGTGCGCGGCGAGAACACGACCATCATGGCGCCGGGGCCACTGGGCACGGCCGAGCAGCCGGCAGGGAACGTCCTGTGACCGCCGGGCTGCTCGTCGGGATCCTCTTCCTCGCCGGAGGGGTCGTCGCCTACACCGGAGCCTGGAAGGGCTGGATCCGCGTCCGCCGCGGGTTCGGCGCGACCATCGGGTTCGCGTGGCTGTGGATCGGCCTGGCCCTCCTCGTCGGGGCCGTGGCTCTGCTGGTCGAGTCCGCGTCGCGTCCGGCCTTCTTCGTCCTGATCGGAGTGGCGGCCGTTCTGCTGGTCGTCGGAGCCGTCGGGCTCTTCTGGCTGCCGAGGTTCCTTCTTCCCGCGTGGTTCCGCGTCCTGCGGGGCGACGACATCCGATCGAACGGACGCGCATGAAGTTCTTCACCGGTCGGGCGCCCGCCGAACCCGCGATCCTGATCGCGGAGACGCTCCACGCGAACGTCACGTACCCCAACTGGGTCGAGACGTCCGACTTCGACGGCGCCGACGTGGTCCTCACGCCGGTCGATCGCCCCGAGGGTTTCGTCCCCAATCTCGTGCTCACGTCCGTCGCCAGCACGGCCCCGCTGACGGATGCCTCGACCGCGGCGTTCCACGCTGCCCGGGCCCAGCACCCCGGGGCCTACGTGATCGCCGTCGATCTGTGGCACCCGACCGCGGACGGCTCCGCGGCGCGGGGACGGCGCATCGTCTTCGTGTACCGCGCGGAGAACGGGCAGGACGTCGTCGTCTCGAAGTGGGTGTGGGCGACCGGCACGCACCACGTCCACCTGTCGGCCAGCTGCTCCCCCTCCCAGTGGACGGCGTACGCGCCCGTGTTCGACGGCGTCGCCGCGCACCTCGCGCTGACCGCCGACCCGGAGGCGGTGGCTGCGGCGGCTTCCGCACCCGGTGACGCGCCCCTCGACGCGGCGCTCACCGCCCGGGAGGGCCACGCCATCGAGTCGCTCGACGGCATCCCCGCCCCCACGTTCCTCTCCGCGGCCCCGCGTGCGTCCACCGCGGCACTGCAGGCGCTGCTCTCCGGGGCGACGAAGACGCGTGTGGGCGCGGCCTACGGCATCCTCGCACGCGCCGATCGCGGCACCGCGGAGGCTCAGGAGCTTCAGGATGCCGGGTGGGTCGAGGCCGACGGGCGGCTGACCCGCGAAGGCGGTGCTGCGGGCACGGCGCTCGCCGCGAACCGGCACGTGATGACCGCGCAGACGCGGCGGGGCGATCGGGCCGCGCTGCTGGTCGCCTACGCAGGTCCGCGCGGCGTGCTCGTCCTGCACGATCCTTCTCACACCGAGGTGCCGGCGACGGACGGCGCGGCGCGCCACGCGGTCGTCCTCGACCCGGACCACGTGCCGACCTTCGTCTCGGCGTGGCTGGGTCTCACTCCCGGCTGGCCCGTGAGCGAGGAGGGTGAGGAGATCACGGCCGCCGACCTCGCCGCGCACGTGGCGTCCGACGACCCCACCGTCGAACCGTGGACCGAGGTGCTCGTCCGCAGCGAGGGCGTGGAGCTCTACGACGCGATCTCGCCGTCGCGCGGCTGGTTGCACCTCGGGGCGCCGGTCGACGGCATCCATCCGCTGCGCGCCGAGCCGACGGCCGCCGTGTTCGACGCTCTCGCGGCGTCGGTCTCGCGCGCCCGCGCCTGAGCACGCCGATCGTCTCGGGCTAGACTCGAGACCTCCAGGGCCTTTAGCTCAGCTGGTAGAGCGCCACGTTTACACCGTGGATGTCGTCGGTTCGATCCCGGCAGGGCCCACTCCACTTCACCGCCGGGAGCCTCGCTCCACCTTCCCGGGGCACGCGGTCGGCGCGATCGTGGCCTCGGTGGTCGGTCTGGTGCTGTTCTGCCGACCACGTGGCGAGGGCGACCGCTGATCGCGACGGACTTTCGCCCGTCCTCGCCAGGGCTTGTGCTCGGGTCCACAGCTGACAGGGTGCTGTCATGGCATCCCTGATCCAACAGCGGCTGGCGATCGACCGCATCCGCGTGCGGGCACTGTGGATCGTCTACGTCAGTGCGGGCATGTTCATCCTGGGCGGTGCACTCGTCCTGAGCGGCACGATGACCCCCTTCTCGGTGGTCTCCCTGCTGATCTGGGCCTGCGCGATCGTTGGGGGCATCACCGAGGTGCGACGATATCGCCGCGCACTCCGCGAGTTCGAGGCGGAGCACGGGATCGGTGCCGGCGACCAGACGTCGGGCGCCGACTCGTGACGGCGTCTCACCGTAGCGCGAAGCTTTCGGGTCTCAGCCTCCGCCAGCACGTTGTCGCGCTCGCGACGCGAGGCGCGACCGACCCGCCGCGAGCAAGCTGAACCCCGGTTTCGGGTGTTCGCGCGGCCCTTCGCGTGGGGCCGCCGATGGCCGGCGGCGATCATCATCGGTCTGTGGCAGGAGCGGTGAGCGCCTGCTGGATCGCGACGGTCAGGCGCGAGCCCAGCGACGCCGCGAAGCTCGCGGTCAGGTGGTTGGGATCGCGGTAGGCATTCCGATCGCCGACCACCGGGCTGCACACCGTGTCATCGCAGAAGAGGTCGGTGCTGTCGAGGACGTGGACGTTCGGCTGTGCCTCCGCTGCCCGGCTCAGGGGATCGGGCGCGGGGACCGCTTGGCCGCGTGGCACATCGCAGTCGTTGGCGGTGCGGTTCAGCAAGCAGAGATTCGGATCGGTCGGAAAGGCGGGGTTGTCCGTCACCGCGAGAATCGGAACCGCGGCAACCGAAGGACTGCTCCACGCACCCGCGAATCCCGCCACGGCCGCGTCCGTTCGTGATCCGTATCCGTCGACGGCGTACTGCGTGCCGGAATACGCCGAGGTGACGATCACCGTGGGCGTCTGGGTAAGCAACCACCCGGAGACGTTCTCGCGCCACTGGTCGCACACGCGTGCGAAGGGAACCTTCGAAGCCAGTTCCGTCGTGCTCCAGGGACATCCACCCTTGAGCATCGTCGTCAGGTGCCAGCCTTCGCGGACGGCGATGTCGGCGAGGACGTCGATGTACTGGAACGCGTGGCTGTCTCCGATCAAGAGCACGACCGGGGCCGCGGGGTCGTCCGTCCCGAAAGAGCACGTGAGCGGTTCTGACTCGTCGAATTGCGCGAGACACTCCGACGACTCCGGCGAGTCCATGCCCGCGATGCTCGGTGCCGGGGCGAAGCCGCCGGCGGAGAGCACGTCGCAGGCCTCGGCGGGTTCGTTCCGTGGCGTGGAGCACATCGTCGGGTTCGCTTGGAGGTCAGCGAGTGCCGACCTGGCGCTGAGGAAGTGCGGGAGATTCACCGCACCGAGCCCGACGGTCAGCACCACAACGGCGGCCATCGCCGCGCCACCGACGGCGAACGTTCGGCGGGGGCGGGCGCCGACGAGCCAGGGCCAGGAACGCAGCGGATCTTCGACGAACCGCTGCGTCAGCCACGACAGGAAGACGGTGACGACGAGAAGTGCCGCGGTCTGCGTGATGCCCCCGGTCCACCACGGCAGCGCCGGGACCACGAGGATCAGAGGCCAGTGCCAGAGGTAGAGGCTGTAGGAGATCTTCCCGACGAAGCCGAAGGGCGGGAGCGAGATCAGCCGAGTCGGGAGCCACCACGCACCGCCGGGGACGACGGCGAGGATCAGCACGGTCGCTGCGACGGGCAGGAGCGCGGCGTAACCCGGGAAGTGCACGGCGTCGCTCATCGACGCGAAGGACATGGTCAGACCGGCGAGCCCGAGCCAGCCGCAGACCATTCGGGCCGACGCGCTCCGCGCGCGCAGCAGAGGAAGGAGCGCGAGCAGCGCCCCCGCCCCGAACTCCCAGACCCGCGTGAACGTGGCGAAGTAGGCCGCCGCGGGACTGACCTCGGTGAACCACACGCTCGCGCCGAAGCTCACGAGCGAGATCAGCAGAACCACACCGATGGTTCCCGCGGTGCGCCGTCTGTGCAGACGACGAGCGATCGCCACGCCCGCCAGGAGCGCCAGCGGCCACACCAGGTAGAACTGCTCCTCGGCGGACAGCGACCAATAGTGTCGGGCGAACGTCGGACTGTTGGAGTCGCCGAAGTAATTGGCGGAGGTGGCGACCAGTTGCCAGTTCGCCACGTACGACGTCGCGGCCACGATCTCCTTCACCCGTGCGGGGAGCGCCGACAGCAGCGCCAGCGACGGGACGGAGATCACCACGGCGCAGAAGCCCAGCACCACCAGCGCTGCCGGGAGCAGACGGCGGACGCGTCGAGCCCAGAATGCCGCCAAACGCACCGTGCCCGTGGCGAGGATCTCGCGTCGGAGATGCCCGGTGATGAGGAAGCCGGAGATGACGAAGAACACGTCGACCCCGACGAAGCCGCCGGGCAGCGCGGACGGCCAGAGGTGGAACGCCACGACGCCCAGCACCGCGATGGCCCGAAGACCCTGGATGTGTGGAACGAAGGACGAGTGGTCGGTGCGGGGGAACGAGGAGATCGACACGGCGGAACCATCGCATGTGAGCATGTCCCCGGCGTGCGGGGCGCGAGCCGCGGAGGCGGGGTGATTCCGTCCGGGAGATCACGTCACCCGAGCTGAGCCTCAGCCCAAGATGTTCACGCTGCGCGCGATCACGAGCGCCAGCAGCACGAATCCCGAGATCGCCTGCACCATCATGAACAGCTTCGCCCGGACGCTGAGGGGCATCACGTCGGTGGGGCTGAACGCCATCGCGTTGGATGCCGAGAAGTAGAGATAGTCGATATACCCGGGAGCCCAGTCGGCGGTGTTCGACGACCGACGCTTCACTTCGCTCACGGCATCCCCGTCGGAGTCCTGGGGGAACTGGAAGTCCGCCGGCTGCAGCTGGTCCCGCGGGTCGCGACGGCGGGCGACCGGACCGCCGCGATCCATCTCCCAGTACACAGCGCCGTAGCCGATGACGTTGATGGCCCACACCTGGGCGGCCCCGAGCAGGGTGACCGCGCCGCTGCCCTGCCCCGCGAGGAGCTGGTGGACGAGGAGGACGAACGCGACCTGGTTCGCCGCCAGCAGGATCGTCACGAAGCCGAGCGCGAAGGCGCGACCGATGCGCGAATCCCGGTCGAAGCGGGTGGGGTGGGCGATGAGCATTGCGATCGTGCACAGCAGGCTCGCGCCCACGACGACATAGCGGAGTTCGCCGGACACGTCGCTGGGGAGCACGGCGTACAACACCGTGCCCAGGGCCAGGCAGATCAGCACCGGCCAGCGGTGCTCCGGCCGCGTGCGGAACCCCGCGTACTCGCTCGACGTCACGCGCTCAGGCTAAACCTGCCGTTCCGCGACGCGACGACCATCGACGGTGCGCCCGCATCGCGGGTCGCTCGACGACCAGCCAGCTCGCCCACGCGAGCGGGACGGTCAGGGCAATGGCGAGGACGAGCGGCACCACGATCGGAACCCCCCGATCGGCCAGGGCGAGGGCGAGCCCCTGCTGGACGGGGAACGCGTAGATGTAGATCCCGTAGGAGATGTCGTTGCGCGCGCCGACTCGGGGCAGCGGCAGCAGGATGCCGAGCGCGAGCATGGCATACGCCATCGCGGGACCTGCGAGCACCGTCGGCACCCCGGTCGCGGCGACCGCGGCCACGATCGCTCCCGCGGCGACGAGCAGTATCGGATGCAGCGGCACGTGATCGCGTCCGAGGAACAGCACCGTCCCCGCGAGGTAGAAGCCGAGCAGTGTCGCGAGGGTGGCGAGCGTCCCCGCGACGGCGATGAGACCGACGCCCGCGAGGAGGGACACGGTCATCGCGCCCACCCAGAGGACGATCGTCACCCGGGTTTCCCAGCGAGCGGCGAGGCATCCGACGAGTCCGGTGACGACGTAGCACGCGAACTCGAACGCGAGGGTCCACAACGAGCCGTTCCAGACCCCCGGGTACGGAACGTCCTCGAGCATGCCCGGGATCGCGGGCTGCGCCATCCACAGCCCGGCGTTGCGCAGGACGTACTGCGCGCCGCCCCCCGGTGACCACGGGCCGGCGTTCAGAAACGAGGACGCGAGCGGGGCGAACCCGAACCCGACGACCACCAGCACCACGAGGAAGGCGGGGTAGATCCGCACGACCCTTCGCGCGAAGAAGTCGCCGACGCTGCGAGCTCGCGCTCTGCTCGCGGCGATGAGGTAGCCAGAGATGCAGAAGAAACCGGCGACGGCCCAGGGCCCGAGGGGCTTCGTCTGCAGCCCGTAGCCGCCCAACTCCCCGGCATGGGCCACGAGGACGAGCAGGGCGAGTGCGAGGCGGAGGGCGTTCAGACTGTTCGACCGGGGATCGAGCCGGCCGCCGACGGTCGCCGTCGCGCGGCGCGATCGGTCGCGCACGATCAGATCTGGAACCACGCGGATCCCGAACCGAACGTGTAGAAGACGAACGACGTCATGTCGGAGGTTCCCGCGCGGAGCGTCTGGGTGCCCTTCAGGACGAGCGAACCACCGACGAACGTGATCGGCTCGCCATCCGCGACGACGCGGATCACCTGCCCGGCATGCGCATCGGTGAATCCCGTGTATGTGCGGCCGCCCTGCACGCGCACCTGCTCCCGGCCGCACACCGACACCCGGCCGTCGTCGTCGGGTTCGAGGATCGGCGTCGACGTCCCGCTCAGCGCCTCCCAGGTGAGCGACGTCCCCAGCTGCATGCGGTCGGGATCTTCGTAGCGCACCGCGGCGACCGGGCCGGGTCGGCCACTCCCGTCGCCCGGCAGGCCGTACCAGGCCGGATGCCACCCCGCCACGCGGTTCGCGTCGCCCACGTCGCGCGCGAGCGTCGCCACCGATCCCGGAGACGTGCGCACGCCGTCCAGCGGCGGGGGGAAGTAGATGACCGGGTTCACGACCCGTGAGGCCCCGCCACGGAACCGGAAGAGGTCGTTCCGGGATCCCGGCACCGCGCTACCCGCGTTGCCGTGCTGCAGCGAGCCGGTGACGCCGTCGTGGAGTTCGGCCACCGCGGAGAACCGGCAGTCGTCGAACGTCACATCGTTGCCCAGGTCGAAGCAGGCGGGTTCGCCGTCCGCGTTCCCGCATCCGCCGAAATCGCACCCGATGAACGTGGTGTCACCGCCGGTGAACCAGCGCTCGCCGATCCCGTCCGGCACCGAGAAGTGGCATCCGAGGAAGGTGACCGCCGTCTTGGCCGCCGACGCCCGGCCGCCCACGTAGGAGACCTCGCCGACGACGATGTGGCTGGGGTGGTTCCCCGCGTGGGCGTAGGTGTTCTGGACGAACATGCACGAGGTGAAACCGATCTCGAGCACGCGTTCGAGGGTGGAGTCGGGATGGGGAGGGAAGCCGATCGACACCGGCGGCTGGTCGGATGTCGTCCCCCATCCGTGCTCGAACTTGCATCCGAGGAAGTCGACGTGCCGGGTGCCGCGGTCCAGGAACAGCTCCTGCTCGCAGAACTCCACGTGACTGTCGATCACGCGCAGGGCGTTGGAGTTCTCGACGATGTCGCCGTTCGCGTTGCGGTTGCTCACGATGGACAGGCCGTACGGAAGCGGGTCGGGCGGGGACGCCAGGCGCGACGGTCGTCCGCACCATCCGATGACGGCGGCGTCGATCGTGGAGTCCATGACTCCTTCGAAGCGGATCCCCTCGCGAGCGAACCCGAAGACCGATACCCGTTCGAGCCGGATCTCCTGGCTCTGGTGCACCACGATCCCGACACGATCCGGGACGTAGTCGGCCTGGAGCGAGTGTCCGTCGCTCTGGACGGTGAGTCCGCGGATCACGACCCGTTTGAGGAGGTCCTTGCTTCCACCGGGCGAATCGGGGTTGCCGAGGTAGACCACGGGGCTCCCGGCGACCGTGCCCGGGTGATCCTTCGCCACCAGCACGACCCCGTCCGCCTCGACGGTGATGCGCACCGACCATTCGCCGTACTGCTGTCCGTCCGGCTCGGAGCCCGGCAGCCCGAGGTCGGCGGTCCGGGTCGCCATCGACCACTGGTCGATGGCGTAGAACCCCGGGGGCACGCGGAGCACGACGCCGGCGTTCGGCCGCCAGTTCACGCTGTTCCCCGATGCCGGCGAGTCGGCCGGCGCCGGCACTTCCGCCAGCTGCTGCAGCGCGCGCTTCCAGGCGTTCGTGAACGCGTCGCTGTTGATCTGCGCTCGCCGCGCGTACTCGGCCACGTCCAGGATCGCGGTGCGCGTGCGGTACGGGATGCCGGGGATGGCGCCCTCGACGGTCACGACGTCGATGGGACCCGTGGGAGTCGTCGCGAGCGCAGCCTCCTCCCGAGGGGCGGCGACGACGCCGGCGGCGGCGAGGGCTGCTCCGGATCCGGCGGTGGCGAGGAATCGGCGGCGATCGAGGGAGAGGGAGGGACGGCTCACGGGCGTCACGCTAGGAGTCGCGCGGTGAGGCGTCCGCCCCTCCCCTGCCCGTGCGCGACGCCAGGTGAATCGCGCTGACCCGCGGGAACAAGAGCATGTGTGCATTCTCACCCGCCGCGGCGGCGAGTCATCCTCCCGCGGATTTGGCCCGCGCCTTCACCCGACCTCTGGACCGTCCGATGTCTCGACGCCGAGGCATCCCTCCGACCACGGCGTCCGTGGACATCCGGCAGGGCGCGAACTGACTAGGCTGGACGACGGTGAATTGTGCGGAGCAGACAAGGGTTGCCGCACACGTATGGCGATTCTCTGGCATGACCTGCCAGACGACGAAAGGTCTTCCGTGACTGTTCACGATCAGGATCCGTATTCGCAGGGGCCGCAGGACAGCGACCCGGAAGAGACCGGCGAGTGGCAGGAATCCCTGCGCCAGCTCGTCCAGGCCAAGGGCCCCGGTCGTGCGCGCGAGATCATGCTGAGCCTCCTCAAGGGCTCGAAGGAACTGCACCTCAACGTGCCCATGGTTCCGACCACTGACTACATCAACACGATCGCGCAGAAGAACGAGCCGGAATTCCCCGGTGACGAAGAGCTCGAGCGTCGCTACCGCAAGTGGATCCGCTGGAACGCGGCGGTCACCGTCCACCGTGCGCAGCGCCCCGGCATCGGTGTCGGCGGCCACATCTCGACCTACGCGTCCTCGGCCGCGCTGTACGAGGTCGGCTTCAACCACTTCTTCCGCGGCCTCGACGACCCCTCCGGCGGCGACCAGATCTTCATCCAGGGTCACGCCTCGCCCGGTGCGTACGCCCGCGCCTTCCTCGAGGGCCGCCTCACGGAGGCGCAGCTCGACGGCTTCCGCCAGGAGAAGTCGGCCGCGCCCAACGGCATCCCGTCGTACCCCCACCCCCGTCTCATGCCGGATTTCTGGCAGTTCCCGACGGTCTCGATGGGTCTCGGTCCGATCAACGCGATCTACCAGGCGATGTCGAACAAGTACCTCAGCAACCGCGGCATCAAGGACGTGTCCGACTCCCACGTCTGGGCGTACCTCGGTGACGGCGAGATGGACGAGGTCGAGAGCCGCGGTCAGCTCCAGGTCGCCGCGAACGAAGGTCTCGACAACCTGACGTTCATCGTCAACTGCAACCTGCAGCGTCTCGACGGCCCCGTGCGCGGTAACGGCAAGATCATCCAGGAGCTCGAGAGCTTCTTCCGCGGCGCCGGCTGGAACGTCATCAAGGTCGTCTGGGGCCGCGAGTGGGATGACCTGCTCGCCCGCGACACCGAGGGTGCGCTGCTGAACCTCATGAACTCCACGCCCGACGGCGACTACCAGACGTACAAGGCCGAGAACGGCGCGTACGTCCGCGAGCACTTCTTCGGCCGCGACCCCCGCGCGCTCGAGCTGGTCAAGGACTACACCGACGAGCAGGTCTGGGGCCTCAAGCGCGGTGGCCACGACTACCGCAAGGTGTTCGCGGCGTTCAAGGCGGCCAAGGAGCACAAGGGCCAGCCGACGGTCATCCTCGCCAAGACCATCAAGGGCTACGGCCTCGGCCCCCACTTCGAGGGCCGTAACGCCACGCACCAGATGAAGAAGCTGACGCTGGACGACCTCAAGGCCTTCCGCGACGCGATGGACATCCCGGTGACCGACGCGCAGCTGGAGGAGAACCCCTACCAGCCGCCGTACTACAACCCCGGAGAGAAGGACGAGACGATCGAGTACATGCTCGAGCGTCGCCGTTCGCTCGGCGGGTTCCTGCCCGAGCGCCGCACGACCCACGTCGGTCTCGAGCTGCCCGGCGACCAGGCGTACGCGCTGCCCAAGAAGGGGTCGGGCACGCAGGAGATCGCCACGACGATGGCGTTCGTGCGTCTGCTGAAGGACCTGTTGCGGGTCAAGGACTTCGGTCACCGCATCGTGCCGATCATCCCCGACGAGGCCCGCACCTTCGGTATGGATGCCTACTTCCCGACGGCGAAGATCTACAACCCCAAGGGCCAGCACTACACGTCGGTCGACCGTGAGCTGCTGCTGGCGTACAAGGAGAGCCCGCAGGGGCAGATCATCCACGTCGGCATCAACGAGGCGGGCGCCCTCGCGGCGTTCACCGCGGCGGGGACGTCGTACGCCACGCACGGCGAACCGCTGATCCCGGTCTACGTCTTCTACTCGATGTTCGGCTTCCAGCGCACGGGCGACGCCCAGTGGGCGGCGGGCGACCAGATGGCGCGCGGTTTCATCATCGGCGCGACCGCGGGTCGCACGACCCTGACGGGTGAGGGTCTGCAGCACGCCGACGGCCACTCGCAGCTGCTGGCATCCACGAACCCCGCGACGGTGTCGTACGACCCCGCCTACGGCTACGAGATCGCGCACATCGTCCGGTCGGGCATCGAGCGCATGTACGGCGGCCAGCACCCCGACCCGAACGTCATGTACTACATGACCGTGTACAACGAGCCGCTCGTGCAGCCGGCCGAGCCCGAGGACGTCGACGTGGACGGCATCGTCCGCGGCATCCACCGGGTCTCGGTGGGCGAGGGCGACGGTCCCCGCACGCAGCTGCTCGCTTCGGGCGTCGGTGTGCCGTGGGCGTTCGAGGCCCAGCGTCTGTTGAAGGACGACTGGGGCGTCGTCGCGGACGTGTGGTCGGTGACGTCGTGGAGCGAACTGCGTCGTGACGGTCTCGCGGCGGACGAGCACAACTTCCTCCACCCCGAGGCGGAGCCCCGCACGGCCTACCTGACCGAGAAGCTCCGGGATGCCGAGGGCCCCGTGGTCGCGGTCAGCGACTGGATGCACGCCGTCCAGGACCAGATCCGTCAGTGGGTGCCGCAGCGCTACCTCACGCTCGGCGCCGACGGGTTCGGGTTCTCCGACACCCGTGCCGCAGCGCGTCGCTTCTTCAAGATCGACGGTCCGTCGCTCGCCGTCCGCGCCCTGCAGGGACTCGCGGACGAGGGCAAGGTCGACCGTTCGGTCATCGCCCAGGCGATCGAGAAGTACCGTCTCCACGACGTGAACGCCGGCACGAGCGGGAACGCCGGCGGCGAGGCCTGATCGCGTGACCGATCGCGCGGCCGTCGACGGTTCGGGAGGGAGCGGGCAGGCCGCCCTCTCCCGGGCCGCCGAGGAGAAAGCCGAGACGCTGGCGTGGTTGCGTCGGATCTCGGGTGATCTCGCGACCGCGACGATCCAGCGCCTCGAAGAGACGCTGCCCTGGTACGCCGAGATGCCACCGGCCCGCCGCTCAGCGGTGGGGCTAGTGGCACAGGCGGGCATCACCTCGTTCCTGCAGTGGTTCGAGGAACCGGCATCCACTCCGGCGATCGCCGCCGACATCTTCGCCGCGGCCCCGCGGGAGCTGCTCCGCAGCGTCAGCCTGACTCAGACGCTGCAGCTCGTCCGCGTCACCGTCGAGGTGATGGAGGAGCGGGTCGCCGGCCGCAGTGAACGCGTCCGCGAGGCGATGCTGTCGTACTCGCGCGAGGTCGCCTTCGCGGCGGCCGACGTGTACGCGCGCGCCGCCGAGGCCCGCGGCCTGTGGGATGCGCGGCTCGAAGCGCTGGTCGTCGACTCTATCCTCACCGGCGAAGCCGACGACGAGCTCCCCAGCCGCATCGCCGCGCTCGGCTGGCACGGTCACGGCGAGGTCGCGGTGCTGGTGGGAACGACTCCCCCGCAGCTCGACGTCGACCACGTCCGGCGCACCTCCCGCAAGCTCGGCGTCGACGTGCTCATCGGGGTGCAGGGGTCGCGGCTCGTGCTCGTCGTGGGCCGCGCCGATCTTCCGGTCCGCGGACGCGAGGACACCACCGAGCTGCCGTTCACCGAGATCGCGAAGCGGCTCGAGCCGAGTTTCGGTTCGGGGCATCTCGTCCTCGGGCCGGCCGTCGCGGCCCTGGTCGACGCGGGGCAGAGTGCGCGCGCGGCCCTCGCGGGGTTCGCGGTGGCGCGCGCCTGGCGGCATGCCCCGCGCCCCGTCGAGGCCGATGACCTGCTGCCCGAGCGCGCGCTGGCCGGAGACGCCGTCGCCAAGCAGACCCTCGTCGACCGGGTGTACCGCCCGCTGCACGCGCACAGCGCCGATCTCGTCGCGACGCTGTGGAGCTATCTCGACAACGGCCGGTCGCTCGAGGCCACGGCCCGGGAGTTGTACGTGCACCCCAACACGGTCCGCTACCGCTTGAAGCGCGTGTCCGAGGTGATCGGGTGGGATGCCACGGGTCCGCGCGAGGCACTGATCCTGCAGACCGCGCTCATCCTCGGGTCGATGGGAACAGAGGCCACACGACGACGCGGATCTGCGGCTCGGCGCCCCTCCGCGGCCCGTTGATGCACGGCGCGCACAAAGACACGCCGATTTCTTGTGCCGATATCTCCAGAAGCCACCGCCGGATCCTTGGCAGGATGGGACGGTGATCATCGCCGTCTTCCCCGGACAGGGGTCTCAGACCCCCGGGTTCCTGTCGCCGTGGCTCGAGATCGAGGGGACGCGTGAGCGTCTCGCCGAGGCCTCCGAGCACGCCGGCGTCGACCTCCTCGCCGCCGGCACCGAATGGGATGCCGACCGGATCCGTGACACCAGTGTCGCCCAGCCGCTCATCGTCGCCGCGAGCCTGCTGTCGTGGAGCGTGCTCCGCGACCGCGCCGGGCAGGGTGCCGCCGGTGTGGCGGGCCACTCGGTCGGCGAGTTCGCCGCGCTGGCGGCATCCGGTGTTCTGTCCGAGGCGGACGCCCTGCGCCTCGTCGGCATCCGCGGTCGCGCGATGGCGGAGGCCGCGACCACCGTCGAGACGGGCATGAGCGCCGTCGTGGGCGGTGACGAGCAGACCGTGCTGGATCGCCTCGCCGAGCTCGACCTGACCCCCGCCAACTACAACGGCGCCGGACAGATCGTCGCCGCCGGAGAGCGGTCGGCCCTCGCCGCGCTGGCGGCCGAGGCTCCTCGCGGCGCGCGCGTCATCCCGCTTCAGGTCGCCGGAGCCTTCCACACGCGCTTCATGGAGCCCGCCGTGGACACGCTCCGCGCCGCCGCCGCCGACGTCGCGGCATCCGCTCCCACGACGACCCTCTGGACCAACTCGGACGGCTCGGTCGTCGAGGACGGCCGCCGGGCCGTCGACCTGGTCGTCTCGCAGGTCGCCTCCCCCGTGCGGTGGGACCGCAGCATGGCGTCCTTCGCCGACCACGGCGTGACCGGCATCATCGAACTCGCGCCCGCCGGTGCCCTCACGGGCCTGGCCAAGCGCGCGCTGCGCGGCACCCCCACCGTCGCAGTCAAGACCCCGGACGACCTCGACGCGGCCGTCGCACTCCTGAAGGGAGAGCAGGCATGAGCACCCCCACCCTCCGCCAGCTCCAGGGCCCGGCCCACACGCGCATCTACGCGTATGGCGCCGCCCGCGGTGAGAACTTCGTCCCCAACGACGACCTCGTCGGTCCGATCGACTCGAGCGACGAGTGGATCCGCCAGCGCACCGGCATCGTGACGCGCGTGCGCGCCAACAAGGAGACGGATGCCATCGACCTGGCCTCCGAGGCCGCCCGCGAGGCCGTGGAGCGCTCGGGCGTCGATCCGGCCGAGATCGACGCCGTGATCGTCGCCACGATCAGCAACCCCAAGCAGACGCCCTCCGCCTCGGCGATCGTCGCCGACCGCATCGGCGCGAACCCCGCTGCCGCGTACGACGTCAACGCCGCGTGCGCGGGCTTCGCGTACGGCGTGGGTCAGGCCGACGCCCTCATCCGCGGTGGCCTCGCGAAGCACGTCGTCGTCGTCGGCGCCGAGAAGCTGAGCGACATCGTCGACCCCACCGACCGCAGCATCTCGTTCCTGCTCGGCGACGGCGCCGGCGCCGTCGTGGTCGGGCCGAGCGACACCCCCGGCATCGGCCCCACGATCTGGGGTTCCGACGGTTCGAAGGCCGACGCCGTGGGCATGAACGCGACGCTGACCGAGTTCCGTGACGGCACCGCGCCCTGGCCCACCCTGCGCCAGGAGGGCCCCACCGTCTTCCGCTGGGCCGTCTGGGAGATGGTCAAGGTCGCACGACAGGCCATCGAGGCCGCCGGCATCCAGCCGTCCGACCTGGCGGCGTTCGTGCCCCACCAGGCGAACATGCGCATCATCGACGAGTTCGCGAAGCAGCTGGGGCTGCCCGAGACCGTCGTGATCGGCCGCGACATCGAGACCACCGGGAACACCTCGGCCGCCTCGATCCCGCTGGCCACCCACCGTCTGCTCGAGGAGCACCCCGAGCTCAGCGGCGGCCTCGCTCTGCAGATCGGCTTCGGTGCCGGTCTGGTCTTCGGCGCGCAGGTCGTCGTCCTTCCCTGACGCAGCGTCGTCGAACTCTAGACTGTTCGGGGCTCGGGACGACTCCCCGGGTCCGCCCTCAACAACAGGAGAAATCATGGCATTCACCAACGACGAGGTTCTCGCCGGCCTGGCCGAGCTCATCACCGACGAGACCGGCATCTCGGCCGACGAGGTGGCGCTGGAGAAGTCCTTCACGGACGACCTCGACATCGACTCGATCTCGATGATGACGATCGTCGTCAACGCCGAGGAGAAGTTCGGCGTCACGATCCCCGACGACGAGGTCAAGAACCTCAAGACCGTCGGTGACGCCGTCACGTTCATCACGTCGAACCAGTCCTGACCCTCCCGGTGGGGGCTCCGGCCCCCACCGGTCACGACCTTTCCGGCCGCACCAAGGATCACACCATGAGCACATCCCGCATCGTCGTCACCGGTATCGGTGCCACCTCGCCCATCGGCGGGACGGCGCCCGAGAGCTGGAACGCGCTGCTGTCCGGTGCATCCGGCGCGCGCACCCTCGAGCACGAATGGGTCGAGCAGTACAACCTGCCCGTCACGTTCGCCGCTGAGGCGCTCGTGCGGCCCGAGACCGTCCTCGAACGTCCTGTCGCCAAGCGCCTCGATCCCTCGTCGCAGCTCGCGATGGTCGCGGCGAAGGAGGCGTGGGAAGACGCCGGCAGCCCCGACGTCGACCCCGACCGCCTCGGCGTCGACTTCGCCACCGGCATCGGCGGCGTGTGGACGCTCCTGGACGCCTGGGACACCCTGCGCGAGAAGGGTCCCCGTCGCGTCATGCCGATGACGGTGCCGATGCTCATGCCCAACGCCGCGGCCGGCAACCTGTCGCTGCACTTCAACGCCAGGGCCTTCGCGCGCACCGTGGCGTCGGCGTGCGCCTCGAGCACCGAGTCGATCGTCAACGCGGTGCAGCACATCCGCGACGGCCTGGCCGACGTCGTGATCGCCGGCGGCACCGAGTCGGCGATCCACCCGATCACCATCGCGTCGTTCGCGTCGATGCAGGCGCTGTCCAAGCGCAACGACTCCCCCGAGACCGCGTCGCGTCCCGGCAGCATCGACCGCGACGGTTTCGTCATGGGCGAAGGCGCCGGCGTCCTGATCCTCGAGACCGAGGAGCACGCGAAGGCCCGCGGCGCCAAAATCTACGCCTCGATCGTGGGCGGCGGCGTCACCGCCGACTCGTACCACATCACCGCCAACGACCCCGAGGGTCGCGGCGCTGCGCGCGCCGTGCGCATGGCGCTGGAGATGGCGGGGGCGTCGCCCGACGACGTCACCCACATCAACGCCCACGCCACGTCGACCCCCGTCGGCGACCCGAACGAGTACCAGGCGCTGCGCGCGGTGTTCGGCGCCCGCGTCGACGAGATCCCGGTCTCGGCCACCAAGGCATCCACGGGTCACCTCCTCGGCGGCACCGGTGCGCTCGAGGCGATCTTCACGGTGTTGGCGCTGCAGAACCGCGTCGCGCCTCCGACCATCAACCTCACCGAGCAGGACCCCGAGGTGCCCTTCGCGATCTCGGGCTCGCCGGTCGAGCTCGGTTCCGGCGACCAGCTGGCCATCAGCAACTCGTTCGGCTTCGGCGGTCACAACGCCGTCGTCGCGATCGCCTCCGTCTGATCACGGCCGAACGCCCCCGTCATCCCCCGACTGCTGCGGGGATGACGGGGGCGTTCGGTGTTCATCGGGTCGGGGATACGCGGTCCCGGTACCGGGAGACGGTCACCGGCCTCCGGTAGTGGCGCCTCCCCCACCCGACATCTCTCAGCCGACCTTGTGCAACCAGACGATGTGCTGGTCGTCGCCGGCGTGGCGGAAGGGCTCGAGCTCCTCGTCCCAGGCGGAGCCCAGGGCGACGTCGAGCTCGCGCTGCAGTTCGAACGGGTCTCCGGCGGCGACGTCCATCGCGTAGCGCACGCGGTCCTCGCCGATGACGACGTTCCCGGCGGAATCCGTCTGGGCGTAGTGGATGCCGAGCCCCGGCGTGTGCATCCAGCGCCCGCCGTCGCTGCGGGGGGTGGGATCCTCGCTCACCTCGAAGCGCAGGTGCTCCCAGCCGCGGATGGCGCTCGCGAGGGCGGCGCCGGTACCGACCGGACCCTCCCAGTAGAACTCGGCGCGGCGGCTGCCGGTGAGCACCGGCTGGTCGGACCAATCGAAGTTGACCGCACGGCCGAGGGCGCGCCCTGCCGCCCACTCCAGGTGGGGGCACAACGCGCGTGGCGCCGAGTGGATGAGGATCACTCCGCGCGAAGACGTGGTCGCCATGGTCTCTCCTTCGTCAGGTACGTCTTCCCCTACGACCTGCGCGAGAGCGGTGGCGGCTGTTCGGTTGTCTCGGTCATTATCGCCGCTTCATAACGAAATCACAACACTGTGATTCCTCACCCGAACCAGAGCTTCCAGTACAGAGCGAAGTTGCGGTTGCCGTAGGTCGAGCAGGCGTCGCCCGTGTCCCAGCGGGCGGCGATCGCGGCCGGGTTCGGCTGGTACGGCGTGTAGTTGTACAGGGCCGCGGTGGCGTGATTGCGGATCTCGATGTCGGTCCCGCCGCACGCGGGGTCGGGCGAGTACGCGATGTAGTGCGTGCCGGGCTGCCGCATGAAGTCCGAAGCCCGGTAGGCCTTGAGGTCGGTCGCGCCCTGCGCCACCTGGGCGGCGAAGCCGGTCTGCCCCGGGTCGCACGCGGCATCGTCGGGGCAGCGGGCCCCCATCGCTGCGCCGAGCGCCTCGGCCGAAGGGGCACGGGCGATCCGGCCGGAGATCAGACTCTGCTCCTTCTGAAGTGTGACCAGCAGCACCTTCGCCGAGATGCCGCACGCGCGCTGGATGCGATCGATGATCTGCGCGGCCGTGAGGTCGCCGCCGTCGTAGGCCGCGCAGACCGTCTCATCGGTGTCCTGCGACACGATCGCGTCGCGGGCGGGGAGCTCGGCGCGCAGGACGGTGAGGCAGGAGTCGCTCGCGCAGTCACCGATCTGGTCGTCGAGGAACCGCTGGATCTCGTCGGCATCCATGGCGTTCCCGTCGTAGAAGTCGGCGTCGTCGACCAGGAATCCGGGATCGAACCCGGCGAGATCGATGGATGCCTTGCGGGTCTCGGCGTTCCACGCCGCGACGAGGTGCACGAGCGGCACCACGGCCGCCACGATGAGGCCGATGACGACGGCGGCGAGGATGCCGAAGACCAGGCGCCGTCTCCGAAGCTCGCGCGCACGGGCCGCGGTGCGGCGCGGGCGCCGGGGCGCGGGGCGCTTCGGCCGGGACGGGGTCGGGCGTCGGCGCGCTCCCGTCCGCTGCTTCGCCATGCCTCGATCGTGCCGCACCGCGCTGACCGCGTGCTGGACGCGGCCCGCGCGGCGCGGCGGAATCGGGCGATCAGCTGCCCTTGACCGCGGGCGGCGTGGCCTCGGGCGTCGCCCCTCCGTCGGGCGTGGGCGGGGTGGGCGCGGTGCCGTCGCTCGGTGGGGTCGGTGCCGCCGGTGCTGTGCCGTCGGCGGGCGGAGCGGGCGGGGTGCGTCCCTCTGCTCCGGGGCCTCCGGGACGCCCCGGAGCCCCTCCCGGACCGCACTCCCCCGGCTGCGGTCCGCCCTCCGGGGCGGCCGGTGCCGTGCCGTCGGCGGGCGGGGTGGGCGCGGTGCCGTCGGCGGGCGGGGTGGGCGCGCTGGTGGGCGCACCCGTGGGGGCACCGGTCGGTGCGGCCGCCCCTCCGTCGGCGCTCGGCGCGTCGTGCGTGGCCGCCGCCGTCGTCGCCGTCGGTGTTCCCGACTGGGCGGCGAGGGCCGCCGTTCCCCCGGTCAGCCCGACGGCTGCGACCACCGCGGCGGCGATCACGGCGGGCCGGACCCATCCGCGACGCTGCGGCGCGGAGGCCGGCTCGTCGTGGCGCGGGAGCGGCTGGGTGGGGTTGTCGTCCTCGGACATGATCTTCCTCTCGGGCCGGCGCATCTCGTCGGCGTCGATGACCAGCCTTCGAACCGGAACTGAAGCCGACCTGAAGTCGCCGACGCGCCGGCGAACACCTAGCGCTCGCATAAGCGGCGCCCAGTGTCCGCCCGTACGCTCGGCCGGATGTCCGCTCCCGCGCGCGTGCTCGTCCTCGACGACGACGAGACCATTCGTCTGGCCGTCGTCCTCGCTCTGCGCGCCGACGGATTCATCGCGGAGGGAGCGTCGGACGGCACGGACCTGACCGAGCGCCTGGACCGCTTCCGCCCCGACCTCGTGGTGCTGGACTGGATGATGCCCGGGCCCAGCGGCATCCGGCTGCTCCCCGTCGTGCGCGCGGCGGGAGACACCGCGGTGATCATGCTCACGGCGCGCGACGAGGTCGACGATCGCCTGCGCGGCTTCGCCGAGGGCGCGGACGATTACGTCGTCAAACCGTTCACGATGGCCGAGCTGGTGGCCCGCACGGGCGCGGTCCTGCGGCGGCGCGGGCGGCTCCCCCAGACGGTGTCGGTGGCCGACCTGGTCGTGGATGCCGATGCGGCCACCGCACACCGGGCGGGAACGCTGCTCGACCTCACCGCGACGGAGTTCCGTCTGCTGCGGCTGCTCGTCGACAGCCGCGGCCGCACCCTGTCGAAGGCTCAGATCCTCACCCAGGTGTGGGGCTACGAGGACTACGACGTGAACCTGGTCGAGGTGCACGTGAGCGCGCTGCGACGGAAGATGGAGACCCACGGCCCGCGCCTGGTCCACACCGTGCGCGGACTCGGCTACCGCCTGAGTGAGCGGTCGTGAGCACGCCGCGTCCGTTGCGTTCGGGATCCCTCCGCCGCCGCACGATCGTCTCGGTCCTGGCGCTCGTCGCACTCCTCCTCGTGGTGCTCGCGGTGATCGTCGACATCGCGCTCGGGGCGCGCCTGCGCGGACAGATCGAGGATCGGTTGCGGGACCGGGCCGGCGCGACCGCATCGCTCGTCGGGATCGTGGACGACACCGACCTCGCCGACCGGCTGTCGGCGCAGGGGCTCGCGGTGCGCATCGACGGTGCCGGCGGCGACTCCGTCGTGGCCGGTCCCAGCCCGGATCAGCTGCGGACGGCTCCGCCGGGACCCCCCGGGGGCGGTCCGCGCGGCGGCGAGGCTCCGCCGACGTCGTCGCCGGGAGCGGTGACCGTCACGGCCTCGGAACTCACGGGCGACGCGGATCTCGTCACGCTGCGATCGACGCTCAGCGACGGATCCATCCTGACGTTGACCGCCTCGGCCGCCGGCGTGGGCGAGACCCTCGCCCAGGTCCGCTGGATCATGGCCATCGCATCGGTGGGTGTTCTGGTGCTCGCCGCGGGGGCGGTGATCCTCGTCGTCCGTGCGACGCTCCGGCCCCTCGACGACGTGTCCGATGTCGCCCGCGCGATCGGCGGTGGCGAACGCGACCGCCGGTTGCGCCCGACGCATCCCGAGACCGAGATCGGGCGCGTCGCGCGCGCCCTCGACGACATGCTGGATGACGTCGTGGGCGCCGAAGTCGCGGCACGCGCCGCGGAGGAGCGGCTTCGCGCCTTCCTCTCGGATGCCGCTCACGAACTGCGGACGCCGGTCGCCGGCATCCGGGCCGCCGCCGACACGCTCGTGCGCGCCGATCTCGAGGGACCCGAGCGGGAGACACTCGCCGCGCACGTGGTCCGGGAAGCGACCCGCGCCTCCCGGCTCGTGGATGATCTGCTCCTCATGGCGCGGGTGGACCGCGGCCTCGAGCTCGCGCTCACCGAGACCGACCTCCGCGACGTCGTCACGGCCGAGGCCGAGCGGGCCCGCCTCGTGCATCCCGCGATGGCCGTGCGGACGCGGATCCCGGACGCCGCCGTGCGCGTCGCGATCGACCGCGACAGGATCGCCCAGGTGCTGTCGAACCTCGTGGAGAACGCGGCGCGCGTCACCGACGGCCGCGGCCGCGTGGAGCTCGGCATCCGACTCTCGGATGACGAGGTCGAGGTGCGGGTGCGGGACGACGGGCCGGGTGTGCCCGCGGAGGACCGCGAGCGGATCTTCGACCGGCTCGTTCGCCTCGAGGACGCCCGCACGGCGACCGGGGGCGTCGGGCTGGGGCTTCCCATCGCCCGCGGGACCGCCCGCGTGCACGGCGGTGACGTGGAATGCCTCCCCACGGACGCCGGCGCGGTGTTCGTGCTCCGGCTCCCGTGGTCGACGACCCGTCCGGTTCAGCGCGCGGGACGTGCGGGCGCGGCCTGAGGCGCCGCGATCCCCGCGCCCGTGAGCGTGAGGCCGTCGGCACCGCTGGCGTCGTGCATCATCTGGTCGACGAGTTCACGGTCGATGGCCGGCTCCCGGCCGCCGTAGAACTGCAGGACAAGCGCGTTCGAGGCGTGGATCCAGAGGCTCGCCTGCCGCACCCCCTCGTTCACCGGCACCTGGAGCATGAAGCCCTCGTTGCGGCGGAGCTTGTTCATGATGACGATGCGCAGATGCGCGAGCAGACGGTCGTCGATATCGAACGTCGCACGGTCGCGGTAGATGAGGCGTCCCACGGCTGGTCCTTTTCTGGCGCGCCGAAGCGTACCGGTAGAGCAAGGGCGGGACCACGCCGGGAAGCGAGGCAATGCGGGGATAACCATTGTGCCACCCCCGCGGCCGTCTCGGACGCCACAGCGATTTCAAAGCGAACGCCGATATCGTTCTCGTCACCGAATCGACGACCCACGAGAGCGAATCCCCCGTGAGCCATCCCCGCACCTCCCCCGACCAGGAGGGCCGATATTCGAGCCCTCTCGATTCGAGAGGGGGTGAGATTCGATGCTGACGGCGGTTCTGACACTGCTTCTGGGTGTGATCGTGACGCTCGCGATCATCGCGGCCTGCGGGTTCTTCGTGGCGCAGGAGTTCGCGTACATGTCCGTCGACCGATCCCGACTGGCCGCGCGCGCCGAGAAGGGCGACGTGCAGGCGAAGCGGGTGCTCGCCATCACGCAGCGGACGTCGTTCATGCTGTCGGGCGCGCAACTCGGCATCACCGTCACCGGACTGCTGATCGGCTACGTGGCGGAGCCGCTCATCGGCGCCTCGATCGGAACACTGCTGGGCGGTGTGGGCATCGACCCCGGCGTCTCGGTCGCGATCGGCACGGTCGGCGCGCTGCTGCTCGCCACGGTCGTCACCATGATCTTCGGCGAGCTCTACCCGAAGAACCTCGCCATCGCGAACCCCGAGCCGCTGGCCCGCGCCCTCGCCGTGCCCACGCGCATCTACCTGCTGGCGTTCGGCTGGCTGATCACCGTGTTCGACGTCGCCGCGAACGCGCTCCTGCGCCTGGTGCGGATCGAGCCGCTCGAGGACGTCGACGAGAGCGCGACCGCGCGCGACCTCGAGGCGATCGTCGAGGAGTCGCGCGCGAGCGGCGACCTGCCCGACGACCTCTCGATGATCATCGACCGCATCCTCGACTTCCCCCAGCGCGACGTCGAGCACGCCATGATCCCGCGTTCGCAGGTCGACTCGGTCCGCCCGCAGGCGACCGTCGGAGAGGTGCGGTCGCTGATGGCCACCGGCCACACCCGCTACCCGGTGATCGGCGACGAGGACTCCCCGGTGGGGGTGGTCGAGCTCATCGATCTCCTCCGGGTCAAGCCGGATGCCGCCGACCCGGTGTCGTCGGTCATGCGACCGGCGGTCGTCATCCCGACGTCGATGCTGCTCCCCGTCGCCCTCGACCGGATGCGGCGCAGCCGCAACGAGCTCGCGTGCGTCGTCGACGAGTACGGCAACTTCGACGGCATCCTCACGATCGAAGATCTCACCGAGGAGGTCATCGGCGAACTCTCCGACGAGCACGACCTCGAGATCGACGAGGTCGCCGCGGTCGGCGACGACGCGTGGACGGTCCCGGGCGACCTGCACCTGGACGAACTGGAACGCCTCATCGGCCACGATCTCGCCGACGGCGACGTCGAGACGGCCGCGGGGCTCGTGATCGAGGCGCACGGCGATCTGCCGGCCATCGGAACGATCGTCCGCGTCGACCTGCCCGAACGCGCGGGTGAAGTGGTGCAGGGGCTGCATCTGGACCGCTGGCTCGACATCGAGGTCACCGAGGTCGACCGGCACGTGCCCTCGCAGCTCGTCGTGCGGCTCCACGAGGTCGACCGGGACGCCGAGTCCGCCGTGCCGGCGGAATCCGCCGACGAGGAGGTGGCCCGATGAGCTGGTGGGTCGTCACCCTGATCACCGCGGCGCTCATCGTCGCCAGCGCGTTCTTCGTCATCGTGGAGTTCGCGCTCCTCGCCGCGCGCCGCCACCGCCTGGAAGAGGAGGCGGCCACGAGCGCGTCTGCGCGCGCAGCCCTCCGCGGCGTCAACGAGCTCACCGTCATGCTCGCGTTCGCGCAGCTCGGCATCACCGCCTGCACCTTCCTCCTCGGCGCCATCACGAAGCCCGCAATCGACTACGCCCTGGCGCCGGTGTTCGAGCAGTGGGGCCTCCCCTACGTGCTCGCCGACGTCATCGCATTCATGCTGGCGCTCATCGTCGTCACCTTCCTCCACCTCGTCATCGGCGAGATGGCGCCGAAGTCGTGGGCGATCGCGCACCCGGAGACCGCGGCGAAGGCGACCGGCATCCTCGCCCGCGCGCTGACCTGGCCGCTGCGCCCATTCCTGCTGTGGATCAACCGCATCGCGAACCGCCTCGTCCGCGCGTCCGGCGTCGAGCCGGTGGACAAGGCCGCGGCGGGCGGTCAGGATGCGGACACGATCCGCGAACTCGTCGCGCACTCGCGGCGCGCGGGCACCCTGGACGAGCAGTATTCCGGCCCGATCGCGCAGGCGATCGAGCTGGGTACCCTGACCGTCGGCGACATCGTCCGCACCGACCGGACGCCCACCGCGGTGCCGGCCGATGCGACCGCGGCCGACGTGCAGGCCGCGGCCGCGGCATCCACGCATCTCCGGATCCTCGTCGGAGCCGGAGCGTCCGCGCGGGTCGCGCACGTGCGGGACACCCTCGAGGTCGCGCCCTCGACGCCGGCGGTCGACATCGCACGCGAGCCCCTCGTGCTCGCGCCGGATGCCTCGGCCTACGACGCGCTCGCGCGCATGCGCCGGGGCCGCGTGCAGCTGGCCACGGTCGTGGACGGGGAGCGGCTCCTCGGCGTCGTGACGCTCGACGACCTGCTGAAGCAGATCCTGCCGGGGGTGGGAGCGGCCTGAACCGCGCGTCACCGCGGCGGTTCGGACCGCGCGACGGGTCGTGGTGGGTGCGGGGAGCGTTTCGTGCACCGGGGCGGACATCCCGCGCCCCGGTGCACGGAAGCGCCCCGGTCATCGCACGTACGCGTCGACCAGCAGCGGACCCCGGATGCCGCGGAGCGTCTCGACCAGGCGGTCGAGCGCCGCACGGTTCCAGGACGGAAGCTGCAGATCGTGCGGCCCGAGGGGCTCGAGCTTTCCGGTCCGCAGGCGGACGACCTCCCACCCCACGCTGCGGAGTGCGCGATCCTTCCGCCGGTCGGCGTGCTCGCGGCGACCGACGTGCTCGAGCCCGTGGCGGCCGATCGAGTCGTACTCGATCGCGATGCGCAGCTCGGGGAGCACGAGGTCGGGCCACACTTCGAGGTGCTGGAAGAACGGTCGGGCGACGCGGACGGCGTTCAGTCCTTCGGTGAGCGCCAGCCTCGCGAACAGGTCGGCGCGCAGGCGGTCCTCCACCGCGGACGCCGGTCGCGGCGCGCACACCGACACGAACCCCTCGCCGGGCGTGAGGTCGGGCGTCTTCTCGCACAGCGGCGGGGTCTTCTGGGGCTTGCGCGCGCGCAGCACGCCGGGCCGGGGTGGCGACGGCGCATCGACGGACTCGCGCATCGGCAGCGCCACGACGCGGGCCGGGGCGGCGAGCTCACTGCACTCCGGACACCAGGAGCTGCGTCGCCGTTCGCGCCCGGGGCGCAGTCGCTGCTCCGTCGGAGTCGCGGCGAATCGGTGGCCGGAGTCGCACTGCCACAGCAGCAGCACGTCCGCGGCGGGCGGGACCTGGCTCAGGGCGATGCCTGCGTTGAGGTCGGGGTGGTACTGCCGGATCAGCGCGGGGAACGCCGCCCACGCCTCACGGTAGGCCCCGACCGCGTAGGGCACGTCGGCGCCCTTCGACCACTGCCGCCGGGACCACCACGCTTCGACTCGCTCCGCCACGCGACGACGCTAGCGACGACCTCCGACATGGCACCGCCGTCTTCGGTCGGACGCGTCCGCCTCACCCGCGCGCGCCCGCTGCAGCGAGCTCCGCGCGCGTGCGGGCGCCGAGTTTCCGCAGCAGATTCGCGACGTGATACTTCACGGTGTTCGCGCTGATTCCCAGGCCTTCCGCGATCTCGCGGTTGCCGATCCCGGTCACCACGAGCCGGAGCACGTCCTGCTCGCGCTCGGTCAGTTCCGAGTCCGTCGGGGCCTCGAGCGCCCGCGGCGACGGGTCGAGGGGCAGCGAGATGTCCAGGGTCGTTCCCCACCCCGCGGTGGAGTTGACCGCGAGCACGCCCTCGAGCGCCACCACGCGCTCCGCGATGGGCCGCAGGGCGTCGTCGTGCGCGTCGAGCGTGCCTGCGCCGTCATCCCGGAGCTGCATGAGGAGGTTGCGTCCGTCGCAGTCCCACTGGATGCGCACCCGCCGGGCCCCGCCGTCGTCGACGAGGGCGAGGACGGCGGTGCGGACGATGGCCCGCGCGCTGTGCGCGACGTCCCCGGGGAGCGCGCGGCCGGTCGTGGGAGGCTCGACGAACTGCACGTCGAGATCGCCGAAACGCACGAGGGGCCGCAGATCCGCCCGCAGCCGGGAGAACGCACCCGTCACCGGTTCGAGGAGCGTGCTGCGCTGACGGTCCGTCGCGGTGCGCAGCTCGATGAGTGCCGCGGACGCGATCTCGACCGCTTCCGCGCGGGCTGCGGCATCCGAGAGTCGGGTGGATCGGAGCGCGGCGAGGATCGATTCGAGCGTCAGCGCGTGACGGTCGGCCTGCTCCGCCACGGTGCGCGCGTGCTCGGATGCCGCCGAGCGGCTCGCGGGAGTCTGCGCCTCGGTCGCCATCCCTCGAACCTACCCGTCCCACCCGATCGGATGGCCCCACCCGATCGGGTGGGAGTGCTGCCTGGCCGGGCAGCGGCGCGGACGCTCGGTGCCACGCACGATCGACGCATGCCTCACCTCTCCGTCGCGGACGCCCTCGACACGATCGCCCGCGAGCTCGACAACGTCCTCGACGCGTTGCGCCGGACGGACGGTGCCCCGTGGGAGCGGGCCGTCGCACTGCTGACGGAGGCGGACCGCGTCTTCGTCCACGGCGCCGGGCGGTCGGGGCTCGCGCTGCGCTCGACCGCCATGCGACTCATGCACCTCGGGCTGACCGTCCACGTCGTCGGCGAGGTCACGACCCCGGCGATCGCCCGCGGCGACGTCCTGCTCGTCGCGAGCGGCTCGGGCACCACCGGCGGGATCGTGCAGGCGTCCCGCGCCGCCGCGGACGTCGGCGCGCGCGTGCTGGCGCTCTCGACCACCGACGACTCTCCCCTGTCCGAGATCGCCGACACCACCCTGGTGATCCCGGCGGCGACGAAGACCGATCGATCGGGCACGGCGTCCGCGCAGTACGCGGGCAGCCTGTTCGAGCAGTCCGTCGGCCTCGTCGGCGACGCGCTATTCCACACCATGTGGCAGCGCAGCGGTCAGTCGGCCGACGACCTGTGGCCCCGCCACGCCAATCTCGAATGATCCCCGCCGGATTCCCGGCATCCACCCGAAAGGACACCTCATGCAACTCCAGTTCGCGATCGACACCCTCACCACCGAGCACGCGCTCGACCTCGCCGGCAAGGCCGCGCCCTACGTCGACGTCCTCGAACTCGGCACCCCGCTCATCAAGAGCGCCGGGCTCTCGGCCATCACCGCGATCAAAGAAGCCCACCCGGACAAGATCGTCTTCGCCGACCTCAAGACGATGGATGCCGGTGAGCTCGAGGCCGACATGGCGTTCCGGGCCGGTGCCGACCTGGTGACGGTTCTGGGCGTCGCCGGCGACAGCACGATCGCCGGGGCCGTCAAGGCGGCCAAGGCGCACGGCAAGGGCATCGTGGTCGACCTCATCGGCGTCCCCGACAAGGCCGCCCGTGCCCAGGAGGTCACCGCCCTCGGCGCCGAGTTCGTCGAGATGCACGCGGGCCTCGACGAGCAGGCGGAGGACGGCTTCACGTTCGAGACCCTGCTGCGCGACGGCGAGGCCTCCGGCGTCGCCTTCTCGGTCGCCGGCGGCATCGACGTCCGCACCATCGGCGCCGTGCAGGATTCCGGCGCTCGCGTCGCCGTCGCCGGCAGCGCGATCTACAGCGCCGACGATGTGGCCTCGGCGGCGGCCGAGCTGCGTGCCGCCATCGCGACGGCCTGAACCGCATCCCGGAGCGACGGGGTCGCGCTCTCCCGAGGGAGCGCGGCCCCGTCGTCCGTCCGTTTCACCCGTCCCAGCGGTCGTCGTCCTGTCCGCTGGATCGCGACCACGCCAGCCGGAAGCCGCATTCCCGGCACTCGTCGGCATCCAGACCCTCGTCCAGCAGCGGGTGCATCGTGATGCCGCACGAGGGGCAGATCGGCTGTGCGCTGTCGTTGTCGTCGTCGTACGGGAAGAGGAAGGTCATCGCGGGCCGCCGACGACGGTGTGCGGGAGGAAGTTCGCGAAATTGTCGGTGATCGGCCCCCGGCTCTCGCGCACGGCCATGCCGGACGGTTCGCCGTCGATCATCCATACGCCGACAACGGTGCTCACGTCGACGCCCTCCTCTCGTCGCCGGAACCGCGGCGGTTCCGCGAGTTCCTGCACGATGAAACCTTCGGCGCCGTATCCCTGTTCCTCACCGCGGATCTGCACGCCGGTCGGGTGGCTCAGGGTGATGTCGGCGCCCTCGCGAGCCAGGATCGGCTTTCGCGCGTATCCGGTGCGGTTCACCGAGAACGGCTCGTCGCCGTCGAACCAGGCGGGGAGAAGGTACTTCCGACCCTCCTCGGACTTCCCGAACAGGTGCCAGAGGACGGGGAGGATCGCCTTGTTGCTCCACAGCATCTTGTAGGGCGGCTCGATCCAGATCGTCCCGCCGGCGTACGGGTTCCGGTCGAGACCGGAGTGGAGCAGGTCGGCGAAGATCGCGTCGGCGTTCTGCTCGCGCGCGAGGTGCTCCCACGGGTAGAGCTTGAAGATCACGTCGATGTGCTCTCCCCCCTGCCCGGCGTAGAAGCGGCCGTCGTCCCCGAGCCAGAGGTTCTCGATGTAGATCGTCTCCACGCGGTAGCCGGCGAGCCGGCAGGTGTCGCGGAGAACGAGCGTGTTCATCTCGTCCTCGTGCGAGGAGTCGACCTCGCTGCACGCGAAGTACACCGCGGGTTCGTGGCCGATCTTCGCCGAGATCAACGCCAGGTTCCGCCTCCATGCGGCGATGAGGTCCTCGTACATGTCGGTCCACTGCGAGACCGTCCGGCCGCCCGGCTCGAGCGCGAACCGCGGCCGGTTGTCTTCGAACCAGTCCCACTGCACGAGCGACTCCACCAGCGAGGTGGGCGTGTCGGCGTTGAACTCGTACAGCTTCGGGGTGCGCAGGCTCGGATCGGGGTGGGTGACACCTCCGAAGCGGAAGTCGTAACGTCCGAAGATGGATCCGCACGCCGGCTCCTCGTTCCAACTGTCGACGACGGCGCGCATCGCGACCGTCGGGATCTGGAACCTCTGGAGATGCCACGCCCCCTGTGGCGACAACAGCCAGTCCCCGGCATCCTGCAGCATCCGGAAGATGCTCATGGATGCCTCTTCCAAGGCGCCGACGTCGTCGGCGGTCATCTCGTAGTACGCGTCATCCCGCCAGTAGCGGTAGAGCTCGGGATGATCGGACTGCGGGTCCTCGTGCGTGTAGACGAGACCCGCCTCGTGCACTCGCGTGAGGTAGTCGGGTCGGGCCGGGATCAGACGACGCTGCATGCTCAGCCGCCCGTGCCGTGGGCGCCGTCGCCGTCGCCGCCGAAGCCGCCGGGCTTGCCGCCCGATCCCCCGGTCCCGCTGCCGAATCCGGCCGGTTTGCCCGTGGATGCCGAGATCCCGTTCGACACGCGCCCGCTCGATGCGAGCCCCGCTGCCGCGCGGGCCGCCCCGTCGCTCGCGGCGAATCGGGACGTCGACATCGCCGGATCGAGACGCGAACCGACCGGGAGACCGCCCGAGTACCGGCCGATCAGGAACCACGCCAGGGCCGAGCCGCCGCCGCCGTGCCCCGTGCTCGTGTCGTCGCAGAGCGACTCGTCGACGATCGTGTTCTGTTCGTCGACGCAGTACACCGTGTCGGACGGCGTGCTCTCGAACTGATCGTCGGCGCAGCCGGCCAGGACGAGCGCCGCCATCGTGGCGACGGCCGGCAGGGCGATGCGTCGCGTCCGGGGTGGGGCCATGTCCACGATCCTGCCAGCCGGCGGACGCCGCCGTCGGCCCGTTGCCTCAGCCATTCCGTGAGAGCAGGCGGGCAGATCGCTCCGCCGTCGCCTCGAACCGGTGCCGATCCTCGGTCATCGTGCCGCGTCTTCTCCTCGGCCGGTAGGCGATGCGCGGGAAGCCACCTCACAGTCCAGTGGTCATGAGCAGCCTCGCTGCTCGCGCGCCACGGCCCGAGGGGTGTATCCCGCCCGTCGAGGGGTGAGTACTCGCCACACCATCATCATCGTGTGCCGGCGATCGGCTTCCCCCGATCGCCCCGGAGCCGAGCGCGATAGCCGTGCAGGCCCGATATTTCAAGGCGGTGCCGTTGCAACCGCCATCCAGTCGGGCGAATCAATCGCAGGTCACGCGTTGATTCCTTCCTCCCTGAGAAACACCGCAAAATGCCGTACTTCCCATTTCGCAGCACGTGCACGATCATGGCCGACGACCGAGACGAGGATGAAGCGGGAGGGCGAGATGAACACATACCGAAGGCTGACCATTGTCGGAGCCGTGCCGCTGGTGATGGCAGTGGCGGCGTGCTCACCACAAGCGCCGCGCCCCGCTCCGACATCCCCCACCGTGACCTCGACGACCCCCGCCGCCGGCACAACGGACGAAGAACGCTTCGCCGGCCAAGGCGAGAAGGTCGTGACGCAGTATCCCCGTGCGGTGCCGGCTGGCAACTTCTTCGGGGACGAGGACGAGACCGTCACGCTCCCGGCCACCGATCTCAGCGCCCCCGTCGAAGTCGTGGTTCTTCTGACCTGTACGGGCACAGAGACCTACTCGGTGTTGGTAGAACAAGCGCACCCGAACACCGTCGGCGCCGCCTGCGGCACGGCGGGCACATCGATCGCCGCGGTACCGCTCGATGACCCCTCGCTGCCGACGACCCTGCAGATCGACGTCCCGGAGGGAAGCCATTATTGGCTCACCGCCTACTACACGCGAAAGGACGGGTGAGAAATGATGGAGGTAGGTCAGCACTGACGACGGGCTCGACGCCGCCACGCACCCCGAATCCCGCGATGCGAAGAAAGCCGTGGGGACAGATGCGGTCGTGATCGAACAGGACGCCTCATGTCGGGAGGACCGCTCATGATCTCGGGATCAGCGAGTCGTGTCCACGCACCTGGATGAACCGCGACGCGATCGATTCCGGCCGTAAAGCCGGTGTCACCACCGATGCGCACGAGGAACTCCTCGACACGAGTTTGGTAGGGCGGGTGGGACTTGAACCCACGATCGTCGGGTTATGAGCCCGCTGCCTTGACCAGCTTGGCCACCGCCCCTCGCGGTTCTCGAGCCTACCGGCATCCGCCGTGCTTCCTCGAAGCCCCCACTTCACGCGATCTGGTCGACTGCACGCGTCGTAGCGCGCAACCACGCGTGGTCTCGACCACATCACGTGAAGTGGACGCGTTGTACCTCGCGGACGGGAGGGGCTCGGGCGGCGCACCGTCGCCGTCAGTGCACGCGGGGCTTCTTCGGCTTGCCGTCGGCCGTCACCTGCGGGTGGTGGCGGGTGAGCTGGATGACGCCCCACGTGGCGATCGCGCCGGCGATGACGAAGCCGATCAGTGCCCAGGCGGGAGCCGTCGAGGCCTCGCCGAGCACGGAGAGCCCGATCAGCACGGCGACGATCGGGTCGATCACCGTGAGGCCCGCGATCACGAGGTCGGGCGGGCCCACCGAGTAGGCGGTCTGCACGAAGTACGCCCCCACGCCGACCGCCGCGAGCAGCGCCACGACGCACAGCAGCGTCAGCCACTCGAAGTTCCCGGCCTGGATGCGGCTGATGATGACCTTCGCGAGCGTCGCGACGAAACCGTAGATGACGCCCGCGGCCATGATGTAGAACAGCGCCTGCGCGCGGCGTCGCACGAGGAACCAGAACACCCCGAACACGACGACCACGACGGCCAGGATGCCGAGGATGATCAGCAACTCGCGCGAGGTGACGACGTGCTCGGTCGCGAAGAACGCCGCGATAGTGACGAAGATGAAGATGCCGCCCACGCATGCGGCGATCGCGATGAGGGACTGCCGCGTCGGCTTGTGATGCGTGACCCGCGCGTTCAGGACCGTGGTGATGACCAGGGCGATCGCCCCGAGCGGCTGCACGAGGATCAGCGGAGCGACCGACAGGGCGGCGAGCTGACAGACGATCGCGAGCCCGAGCATCACGGTGCCGGCGACCCACGACGGGCGGGTCAGGAGCGACGTGACCTGCGATCGGGAGAGTCCGCCGGTCGTCTTGCCCGACAGGCGCTCGACCTTCTGCACGCCGCGATGCTGGTACTGCGCGCCGAACGACATGAACACCGCGCCCAGCAGCGCCAGCGGGATACCGAGCAGAATGCGGGGATCGCGGAAGACGCCGACGAGCTGATCGATACCGTCGGTGAGGGAGACATCGAGCGGAATCACCCTCCGACGATAGCCGCCGCATCGCCGCATAGGCTGGTGACGTGGCCGTTCTCCCTATCCGCATCATGGGCGATCCCGTCCTGCACGCCCCCGCTGCCCGCGTCGACGAGATCACCGACGAGATCCGCACGCTGGTCGCCGACATGTTCGAGACGATGGATGCCGCCCCCGGCGTCGGTCTCGCCGCCCCCCAGGTCGGCGTGGGCCTGCGGATCTTCACGTACACGTACGAAGACGACGAGGGTCGACCGTGGCGCGGGGTGGTCATCAACCCCGAGCTGTGGATCCGCCCGCTCGAGCCGGGCTACCCCGATCCGGACGAAGAGTCCGAGGGATGCCTCTCGTTCCCCGGCGAGCGGTTCCCGCTCCGTCGTTCCGAGGCGGCGCTGCTGACGGGCGTCGATCTCGAGGGCGAGCCCGTGCGCATCGAGGTGTCCGGCTGGCGTGCTCGCATCCTGCAGCACGAGTTCGACCACCTCGACGGCGTGCTCTACGTCGATCGCCTCGACGAGGAGGACAGCCGGATCGTCGCGAAGATCGCCAAGAAGCGCAAGTGGGGAAAGCCGGGCGCGTCCTGGATGCCGGGCGTCGACGACATCGACGCCTGAGGCGAATCAGTACAGTCCGCGCGACTGGAGTTCCTGCTGCAGGATCGGCGCCAGCCGCTCGGCGTACGCCGGGGTCAGGTGGGTCTGGTCGTACCGCACGGGGGTCTCTCCCGCGAAGGCGGGGCACACGTTCTGCCAGCAGGTGAAGGGCAGGGCGCTGATCGCGGTGTTGCCCGTGGCCGCGGCCTCCGCCTCGGTTGCGGACTCCATCTGCGTCCACACGTCGTCCACGGCGGCGAGGCACGCCGACGGTCCGGTCACCGGTGAGTAGCAGCGGTCGAGATCGGCACCGTGCGGCGGCGGGGAGAGGAAGATCGTGCGTCCGGACGGTGCCCACGTACCGACCTCCGCGAACGTCGAGGTCGCCAGCTGGGCGGGGTCGAGCGACGCGCCGCCGACCGCCGTGCCGAGCGTGAAGGCATTCGAGACGATCAGGAGGTCGGCCGGCTGCGCGGCGATCATCGCCCGCACCTGCGCCTTTCGCGTCTCGCACCCGGCGTTGACCGCGGGGTCGCGGCTCTCGATCATGACGTCGGTGAAGCGGCATCCGTACATTCCGACGGTCGTCGCGCGCCACGCTCCCCCGCTCTGCTCCGCGAGCTTCGCGATCGCCGGTGCGTACGCCATCGCGCTGGAGTCGCCGACGAGATACAGATGACGGGATGCCGAGGCGTCGCCGAACGTGCAGCGGGCGGGGTCGGGAACCGCGTCGGGGGTGAAGCAGTCGTGCGCGCGGTTGTCGGACGACGACGCGCGGATGACCTCGTCGAGCCCCGGATGAAGGTCGGGCCACGCATCCGCGCTGACGGCCGCGGCGAGCTGGGCCTGCAGGGTCGGCAGGGCCTCGGCGACCTCCGCGGGGTCGGCGGCGGGGGCGGCCACGAGTCCGGGAAGCTGGACGACCGGGGCGCCGTAGCTGACGAAGACCGCGAGGACCGTCGCCCCCGCGCCGATCGTCAGCACGGCTGCGGCGAGGCCCATACGAGCGGAGAAGCGCTCACGCCACGCGGCCCAGGTGAGCGGCGGTTGCGCGGCGGCGGCGGGGTCGGATCGCGGTACCGGTCCGGGCGCGGCGGGTGGTACCGGAGCCGTCGGCGGTACCTCCGCGATCGGCGGTTGCTCCGCGAGCCGCGCGTCCGCTGCGCGCAGCGCCTCCGGTTCCGCGACCCGAGGCCGCGAACCGGGGTAGTAGCGCTGCCCCGGCACCCATCCCGCGGGGCGGGAGGCCGACGCCGCAGGTCGCACGACAGGCGTCGGCACGACCGCGGCCGGCTCGGGCGCGCCCGGCGGTACCTCCGCCGTCGCGGGGCGCCGGACGAGCCACGGAGAGCGGTGGAGCGGCTGCTCGACACCGAGGTACGTCGCGACCGTGAGCACCGCGGTGATCAGGAGAACGATCGGCATCCAGGAGGGCCCCGCCGGCAGGAGGACCTCGGCGAACACGATCACCGGAAGGTGCCAGAGGTACAGCGAGTACGAGACGTCGCCGACGGCGACGCTCACCGGGTTCGTCAGGGGGAAGAGGTGACGGTGGCGCGGGTCGCCCCCGATGCCGCCGGCGATGACGAGTGCCGCCCCGGCCACGGGCGCGGCCGCCCCGGGGGCGGGGAACGGGGACGCCGGCTCGATGACGACGAAGGATGCGGCGACGATCGCCAGGCCGGCCCAGGCGAGGACGCCTCGGAGCGGTGCGGGCATCCGGCGGAGGACGGGCGCGAGGGCCGCGAGCACGGCACCGACGCCGAGCTCCCCCGCTCGGGCGAACGTCGAGAAGTACGCTCCTGTCGGATCGCTCGCGGTGAGCTGCACCGCGGCGACCGCGGAGGCCGCGACGAGGACGGCGGCGGTCAGGCCGGCCGCCCGGTGCGCCGCGGGGCCCCGCCGGACGGCCGCGGGGAGGAACGCTACGACCGCGAGGAGAAGCAGCGGCCAGGCCAGCGAGAACTGCTCTTCGATCGACAGCGACCAGAAGTGCTGCAGCGGCGAGACGTCTGTGGAGGAGAAGTAGTCGCGCCCCTCCAGCCCGAAGCGCCAGTTCGACACCAGGCCGAGGGCGGAGAGCGCGTCGCCCAGGGTCTGCTCGGCGCGGGCGCGATGGAAGACGACGAAGCCGAGCCCCACAACCGTGCCGAGCACCAGGAGCGCGGAGGGGAGCAGACGCCGGATGCGGCGCGCGAAGAACGCCCGGAGGTCGATCGTGCCCGAGGCTGCGAGATCGCGGAGCAGGATGGCCGTGACGAGGAATCCCGAGATCACGAAGAACACGTCGACGCCGGCGAATCCGCCCGACGGCCAGCCGGTGAGGTGGCTCGCCACGACGCCGAGGACGGCCACCGCGCGCAGCCCCTGGAGGTCGAGACGCGTGCGGGTCGGGGCGGTGGGCATCGGGCGGCGGCATCCTCTCGGGCCGCCGGATGCGGCCGGAGCGAGCTTACTGGAACCGCTCCCACGGCGCGGTTCGTCGCGTCGTGGGAGCGGAGCCGCCAGACCCCTCGATGGTCGGCACCGCGCTCAGCGCAGGGTGAAGCTGTGCAGGTCCAGGTCGTCGGAGAGGGCTTGCGCGGCGACCCGACCCCGCACGCTCGTACCCTGCTCGTCGAGCGGCGGGCTCACGACGGCGGCTCCCAGGCGGCCCGGCGCGGACAGCACGATGGCGCCGGAGACGCTCGACTTCGCCGGAACACCCACCGCTCGCATCCAGCGCCCGGAGCCGTCGTACACCCCGCAGGTCGCCATGACCGAAACGACGTCGCGGGCCACGGTCGCGGGCACGACGCGCTGCCCGGTCCGCGGGTTGACGCCGCCGAGCGCGAGCGTCGCGCCCATGAGAGCCAGGGTCTCGGCATCCACGAGTGTCGCGCACGCCCGCGCATACACCTGGACCGCGTCGTCCGCGCTCACCGTCAGGGTGCCCTCGGCGCGCATCAGGTGTGCGAGGGCGTGGTTGCGGTCGCCGAGCAGGTGCTCGTTGTGGGCGACGTCCTCGTCGACCTCGAGTTCGCGGGCCGCGAAGGCGGCGAGGCCCCGCGCGATGCGACCGGCACGTGAAGCGGGGTCGTCGCCCGAGACGAGCGAGGCCGTCAGCAGCGCACCGGCGTTGACCATGGGGTTCGGCGGGCGCCCCGTGCCGCTCTCGAGCTTGACCGCGTCGAAGGCCTCTCCGGTGGGCTCGATCCCCACACGATCGAGCGCTCCCCCGTCGGTGTCGAGCAGCGCCAGCGCGAACAGGAAGGGCTTCACCGCGGACTGGAGGGTGAAGGACACGCGCCCCTGCGCGCTCGACCGCAGCTCGCCGTCGGGCAGGGCGATCGCGATCGCGTGCAGTTCAGGATCGGCGTCCGCGAGCTGCGGAATGCTGTCGTCGATCTTCCCGCCCCGCTCGGGGAGGCCGCGGGTGCGAAGCGCGTCGAGGTCGTAGGAACGCGGATCGGAGTGGGATGCCATGGCCCCAGCCTGTCAGGCGGAGATGTCGTCGGGGCCGCTCGTCGTCGAGGAAGACCCGGGCAAAAGGTAAGGCCCGGGGTGGAAGCCCGGGCCTAGGTGAGAGGCGCGTTTAGATGGACGCGGATCTCTCGCTCCCCGGCTTGGACTCGAACCAAGAACCTATCGGTTAACAGCCGATTGCTCTGCCAATTGAGCTACCGAGGATCATGCCCGCCTGGCGGTGGGCAACCAGACGATACTAACAGCACCCCGGCGCAGCGGAAAAATCAGCCGGCCGAAATCCGTCGGTCGGGCGCGCCGTCCGGGGTCCACTGGAGCCCCTCGGCACCGTGCCCGTAGGCCACGACGTGGCCGCCGCGCAGCACGAGCACGTCGGCATCCAGGTCACGAGGGGCATCGGCGTCGTTCGTCACCACGAGCGAGGCCATCCCGCGCTCGTCACGTCGACGTGTGATCGCCGTGCGTGCGGCGCGACGGACCTCGACGTCGAGGTTCGCGTACAGGTCGTCGGCGACGAACAGCCGCGGCTCCAGAACGAGGGCACGCGCGAGCGCGACCCGCTGGCGCATTCCGGCGCTCAGCTCGTACGGATACTTCGGCGCCGTCCCCAGCGGCAGCTCCATCTCGTCGAGCAGCGTCGCCACGCGCACCGCCAGGGCACGCGTGTTCACCCGGCGGTCGCGCGCCGTGATCGGTTCCGAGATGACCTCGTGCACCGTCAGCCGCGCGGGCAGGTTCGCCCCCGCGCCCTGGGGCAGATACCCGGTGTGGAACGTCCATTCGCGCACAGCGCGTCCCGGATGCCGCGCCGAGATGCCGTGGATGCGCGCGTCTCCCCCGACGACGCTGAGACCCTCGCCCGGGCGCCCGGCCAGCAGCGACACGAGAGACGTCTTTCCGGATCCGGTGGGCCCCATCACCACCAGACTCCGCGCCGCCGGCAGTGTGAACGCGACCCCGTCGATGACGCGCACGCCGTGGCGGGCGAGCGAGAGGTCGTCGGCTCGGATGGCGACGGCGGTGTCCAGGGTCCGGGGCATGTGGACATCCTCCCTGACGGATCGTGCCGACGCCACCGCGACGCGTCAGGAAGCCGTCAACCGCTGACGATCGGCATCCAGTTCGCGCAGCCGCAGCCGCAGCCGCCGGCCCTCCTCGGAGTCGGCGGGGACGCGCTGGATACCGCGCAGCAGTTCGTCTTTCTCCCGTTGCAGCTCACGGACGAGGAGGCCGCGCGCGAGGTCGTTCGCCGAGGCCACGGCACCTTCTTCGTTCCGCGCCGGGAACTCCGCCGTGAGCAGTTCGGCCGCGAGGGTGCGGAAGGGTTCGCGCACCGCTTCGACGGCGGCCACGGCCCAGCCGGGCTGGGACAGATCCGTGGATGCCAGTGTGCTTCGCACCGCCTCGAGGGCGGGGTGGCCGAACGGCGTCTGGAGGGCGCGGAGGAACAGGTCGGGTTCGATCCGGTGCCCGTACTGCAGGAACGCCATCATCGCACCGCGCTCGAGAGCGACGTCGCGGGTGTTCGGAAGCTGCGCCATCGTCACCGACACCGCGACCGGCGCCGGAGCCTCCGTCGCTCCCCCGCGCGTCGTCTCTCGTCTCTCGGCCCGGTCGGCGCCGCGTGCGGCACGCTCGACGGCGCTCTGCACCTCGGGGATGTCGAGTCCGAGGCGTCGGGCGAGGACACGCACGTAGCCGGGCCGCAGCGCGGGGTCGCGGATGTCCGCCACGATCGGTGCCGCGGCCCGCAGCGCACCCGCGCGCCCTTCGACGCTGGAGAGGTCGTAGTCCTTGAGACGCTGGTCGATGACGAACTCGAACATCGGTGCCTTGGTGTCCATGAGCGCGCGTACCGCGCCGTCGCCGCGCTGCAGGCGCAGGTCGCACGGATCGAGGCCCTCGGGTGCGACGGCGACGTAGGTCTGCGCGGCGAACCGCTTCTCGTCGGCGAAGGCGCGCAGCGCCGCCTTCTGGCCGGCGGCATCCGGGTCGAAGGTGAACACGACCTCGCCGGAGGCGTTGTCGTCGCCCATCACGCGCCGGAGGACCGTGATGTGGTCGCTGCCGAAGGCGGTGCCGCACGACGCGATCGCGGTGGTGATCCCCGCGAGGTGGCAGGCCATGACGTCGGTGTACCCCTCGACCACGACGACCCGGTGCTCGCGCGAGATGTCGCGCTTGGCCAGGTCGAGCCCGTACAGCACCTGCGCCTTCTTGTAGATCGGCGTCTCGGGCGTGTTGAGGTACTTGGGTCCCTGGTCGTCGTCGTACAGCTTGCGGGCGCCGAACCCGATGACCTGCCCGGTGACGTCGCGGATCGGCCAGACGACCCGACCGCGGAACCGGTCGTAGACCCCGCGCTGCCCCTGGGAGACCAGGCCCGCCTGCACGAGCTCGTCGCGCGAGAACTTCTGCCCGAGCAGGTGGTCCATGAGCGAGGACCACCCCTTCGGCGCGTAGCCGACGCCGAAGTGCGCGGCCGCCCCCGCGTCGAACCCGCGATCGCCGAGGAACCGGCGGGCGGTGTCGGCCTCGGGCGACATCAGCTGTGCCCGGAAATACTCCGCGGCCGCGGCGTTGGCCGCGTACAGACGCGAACGCCCCGTCGTCTCGGGGGCGGCTCCGCCGTCTTCGTAGTGGAGCGTGTAGCCGACCCGAGCGGCCATGCGCTCGACGGCCTCGGTGAACGAGACATGGTCCATCGCGCGCAGGAACGAGTACACGTCGCCCGACTCGCCGCACCCGAAGCAGTGGTAGTACCCGACCTGCGGGCGCACGTGGAAGCTGGGGCTGCGCTCGTCATGGAAGGGGCACAGGCCCTTCATCGACCCGACGCCGGCGGGCTTCAGCGCGACGCGCTCACCGACGACGTCGGCGATGTTGACCCGCGCCTTGACCTCGTCGATATCGGCCTGCCGGATACGCCCCGCCATCAGGCATCCGCTCCCCGCGGCGGTCGGGCGCCCGGTGCCCAGACACCGAGCTCGGCGGCATCCACCTCGCCCACGAGCCGGCCGTGCCAGGCGATCGCGAGCTGATCGGTGAGGCTCGCCACCTGGTCGACGACGACGCGGCGCCGCGCGGTGTCGTCCGGAGCGCTCTCGAAGTCGGGCAGGTGCAGTGTGTCGAGCGACCCCGGGTTCTCCCACAGGGCGGATGCCAGACGCTTGAGCACGCGTCGCTGCTCGCGGTACAGCGCCTTGCGGCCGTCGATCGAGACGACCGTGGCGCCGATGATGCCCTTGAGGACCGCCATCTCGGCCTCGACGACGCGCGGGACGACGACGTGCGCGCGGTAGCGCGTGAGATCGCTCGCCGGGTAGGCGTCACGGGTGGCCGTGGTGGCCGCCCGCGCGAAGCGACCGATCAGATCGGAGGTGAGGTTCTTCAACCGCGCGAGGGCCGGGCGCGAGCCGTCGAAGGATCCGATCCACTCGGGCAGGCGCATCAGGCGGTACAGCGCGTCGGCCAGTTCGTCGCGCGAGAAGTCGTACCCCACCCAGGTCTGGATCGCCGTGAGAAGGGACTCGTGGCCGGCCGGGGACGCCAGGGCGGCGGGGTCGATGTAGCGGTTGACGACGGCGTCCTCGAAGTCGTGCACCGAGTAGGCGATGTCGTCGGAGAGGTCCATGACCTCGGCCTCGATGCAGCGCACCCGGCCGGGGGCGCCGTCGCGCATCCAGTGGAACACCGGCTCGTCGTCGGGGTAGACCCCGAACTTCAGCCGCCCTCCCGGGTCAGGAAGGGGGGCATCGGCCGTCCACGGGTATTTGCACGTGGCATCCAGGCTCGCCCGGGTGAGGTTCAGACCGAACGAGTGACCCTCGGGGCCGATCACCTTCGGCTCGAGACGCGTCAGGATGCGCAGCGTCTGCGCGTTGCCTTCGAAGCCCCCGATGTCCTCCGCCCACTCGTTCAGCGCACGCTCACCGTTGTGGCCGAACGGAGGGTGACCGAGGTCGTGGCTCAGACACGCGGTGTCGACGACGTCGGGTGAGAGCTCGAGTGCGGTCGCCAGTTCGCGGCCCACCTGCGCGACCTCGAGCGAGTGCGTCAGGCGATTGCGCGCGAAGTCCGCGGGGCTCGCGGGACTCAGCACCTGGGTCTTCGCCGCGAGACGGCGGAGTGCCGCCGAGTGCAGCACGCGGGCGCGGTCGCGGGCGAAATCGTCGCGCTGCGAGCGGTGCTGCTCTTCGTGGAACCGGGCGGCGTCGACGTCGCCGTACCCCGACGGGCGTGCGACGCTCACCGCCGCCTCACCCGCCACTGTGGTGCAGTTCCGCGTCGGCGAGGGCGCGCCCGGCGTCATCGCCGATCTCGCGCGAGTCGAGCCAGCCGTCGGGCAGAGCGGGACGCTTGGGAGTACCGGCGCGACCGCGCTGGCCCTCGGCCGCCTCGCCGGGATACGGGGCCTCGAGATCCATCGTCGCCAGCAGTTCGTCGATCTCTTCCAGGGTCGACGCGGTCGCGAGGCTGGCACGCAGCTCACCGCCGACCGGGTAGCCCTTGAAGTACCAGGCGACGTGCTTGCGGATGTCACGGCATCCGCGCCCCTCGTCTTCGAAGAACTCGACCAGCAGCTCCGCGTGACGCCGGAACGCCTGCGCCACGAACCCGAGGGTCGCGTCGACGGGCTCGCCGGCGGCGGCGCCCGGGCGGCCGAGCGCGCGGGCGAGATCGCCGAACAGCCAGGGGCGCCCGAGGCAGCCGCGACCGACGACGACGCCGTCGCAGCCGGTCTCGTCCATCATCCGGACGGCGTCGGCGGCCGACCAGATGTCGCCGTTGCCGAGCACCGGGACGCTCGTCACCGTCTCTTTGAGCTTCGTGATCGCGCTCCAGTCGGCGTGCCCTGAGTAGAACTCGGATGCCGTGCGCGCGTGCAGCGCGATGGACGCGACGCCCGCGCCCTCGGCGATGCGGCCCGCCTCGAGATACGTGAGGTGGTCGGTGTCGATGCCTTTGCGCATCTTGATCGTGAGGGGAAGGTCGCCGGCCGCTCGCACGGCCCGCTCGACGATCTCGCGGAAGAGGGTGGTCTTCCAGGGAAGAGCCGCGCCGCCGCCGCGTCGCGTGACCTTCGGCACGGGGCACCCGAAGTTCAAATCGATGTGATCGGCGTGGTCTTCCTCGACGATCAGGCGCACCGCCGCTTCGACGGTCGCGGGATCGACGCCGTACAGCTGGATCGAGCGCGGCGTCTCGGACTCGTGGTGCCGGATGAGACGCATCGTGGTGTCGTTGCGCTCGACGAGCGCGCGCGTCGTGATCATCTCGCTGACGTACAGCCCGGCGCCGTACTCGCGGCACAGTCGCCGGAACGCCGTGTTGGTGATTCCGGCCATGGGCGCGAGCACGACCGGGGCGTCGAGTTCGAGGGGGCCGATGCGGAGCGTCCGCGCCGGGGCCAATGCCGTGGTCATCGTTCCATTCTCCCAGACCCCGCACCCCCGCGGTGCCGCGGAGGGCGCGGGATGGCCTGGGGAGGAGGGGTCACGCTTGCGCGGTCTCCGGCTGGTTCGCGGCCGCACGACGCTCGCCCCACACCTGGCGGGCGATCTGCGTGAAGGCCTCGACCGGCTGGGCCCCGCTGACGCCGTACTTGCCGTCGATGACGAAGAACGGGACGCCGCTGATGCCGTACGCCTGGGCCTGCGCCTGGTCGGCCCGCACCGCGTCGCGGAAGCGGCCCGAAGCCAGCGCCTCCCGTGCCCGCTCGGCATCCAGGCCGATCTCCACCGCCAGCTCCACGAGGTCGTCGTCGCGGCCGACGTGCTTGCCCTCGAGGAAGTACGCCGCCATGAGGCGCTCGGAGAGCTCGAGCTGTCGCCCCTGCTCCTTGGCGAAGTGGAGCAGCTCGTGCGCCTTCACCGTGTTCGTGTGCTGCAGGATGTCGAAGCGGTACTCGAGGCCCGCCTCCGCGGCCACGCCGGTGACGCGGTCGAGCATCTCCCGTGCCTGAGCCGGCGAGATGCCCTTGTGCTGGGACAGGTAGTCCACCTCGCCGCCGACGAAGTCGACGGGGGTGTCGGGTGAGAGCTCGAACGAGTGGTACTCGATCTCGACGACCGGTGCGTCGTCGTCACCGGCGGTGGCCGCGAGGCCGTTCTCGAGATTGCGCTTCCCGATGTAGCACCAGGGGCAGGCGATGTCGCTCCACACGTCGATCTTGATGGCATCCGTCATGTCGTGTGCAACCTTTCGGGTGAGGGGCTTATTCCGAAAACGGCATTCACGTCGCGCTCGGGGCGTCCACGGCCCCGCCGAAGCGCCGATCCCGGGAGACGTAGCGGCTGATCGCGTCCCACAGGTGGGCGCGACGGAAGTCCGGCCAGAGCGTGTCGAGGAACACCATCTCGGCGTAGGCGGATTCCCACAGGAGGAAGTTCGACGTCCGCTGCTCCCCGCTCGAGCGGACGAACAGATCGACGTCGGGCATATCGGGCAGGTACAGGTTCTTCGCGATCATCTTCTCGGTGATGGCCGAGGGCTTCACCTTGCCGGCGGCGACATCCTCGCCGATGCGCCGCATGGCATCCACGATCTCCAGACGACCGCCGTAGTTGACGCACATCGTCAGGGTCAGTCCGTCGTTGCCCGCGGTGAGGCGCTCCGCGGCCTGCAGCTCGTTGATGACCGAACCCCACAGGCGCGGCCGTCGCCCCGCCCAGCGCACGCGCACGTTCCATTCGTTCAGCTGGTCGCGGCGGCGCTGCAGCACCTCGCGGTTGAATCCCATGAGGAAGCGGACCTCGTCGGGCGACCGCGTCCAGTTCTCGGTGGAGAACGCGTACAGCGACAGGTGCTTCACCCCGGCCTGGATCGCTCCCGCGACGATGTCGAGGATGGTCGCCTCGCCCGCCCGATGCCCTTCGATCCGCGGAAGGCCCCGGCGGTTCGCCCAGCGGCCGTTGCCGTCCATGACGATCGCGATGTGCGCCGGAACCGATCCCTTCGGGAAGGTCGGCGGATACTCCCCGGTCCAATCGAGCGGCCGGTAGGGCTCGGCGTTGCGGTGCGTGAACGGCTTCGGGGTCATCGACTCGATTCCAGGTGCGAGAGGGAACGGATGCCGCGCTCCAGGTGGAACTGGGCGTAGGTGGCGACGAGTCCGGAGGCGGCGGCGGTGGTGCGATCCGGGGCCGCGTCCACGACGTCCCACTCCCCCGCGATGAGCGCACGCAGCAGGTCGACGGTGTCGCGCGCGACCCGTGGCGAGCCCGCGGGGGCGCACGCCGAGCACACGACGCCCCCGAGCTGGGCGAGGAAGTAGTCGTGCTCCCCGACCGTGCCGCAGCGCGCGCACTCCCCGAGTCCCGGGGCCCAGCCCGACAGCGCCATGGCGCGCAGGAGGTAGGAGTCCAGCACGCTCCGGGCCGCGTGGTCGCCCCGAGCGAGGGAGCGGAGCCCCCCGACCAGCAGGAGGTACTGCTGGGGCGTGGCCTCGGCCTCGTTCAGCCGATCCGCTGTCTCGACCATCGCGCTGGCCGTGGTGTACCGGTCGTAGTGCTGCGCGATGTCGGCCCCGTAGGCGCCGAGCGACTCGGCCTGCTGCACGATGTCGAGGTTGCGGCCCTGGTACAGCTGCACGTCCGCCACCATGAACGGTTCCAGCCGCGAACCGAAACGGGAAGAGGTGCGGCGCACGCCCTTCGCCACGGCACGGATCTTGCCGTGACGACGACTGAGGAGGGTGACGATGCGGTCCGCCTCCCCCAGCTTGTGGGTACGCAGGACCACGACTTCGTCGCGGTAGGTGGGCACAGTCCATTATCCGCCCGGCACGCCGGGAGTCGGCGGTGCGCCGCGCGCGTCCCCGCGCGTGCGGGACGGGACAATGGATGCCGTGAACCCGCCCGTCTTCATCATCCCGCTGTGGGCCGACCTCACCGCCGTCGCCCTCGGAGGTGTGCAGGGCGCGCTCTTCGCCTCCGGGTTCCAGGGCCAGCGCCGCCTCGATCTCCTGGGCGTCGCGATCATCGGCATCCTGCTCGGCATGGGCGGTGGTCTCATCCGCGACCTGCTCCTGGGACTCACCCCGGCGACGCTGCAGAACAACTGGTACCTCCTCACCGCCACGGTCGCCTCGCTCGTCGGGATGCTGCTGTCGGGGATCTTCCAACGCCTCAACCGCGCGATCGTCCTGCTCGACGCGGTGGTCATCGGTCTGTTCGGCGCGTTCGGCACGTCGAAGGCGCTCGCCCTCGGACTCCCCGCGGTCCCGGCGGTGTTCGTCGGCGTCGTGGCGGCGGCGGGCGGCAGCGTGCTGCGCGACGTGCTGATGGGACTTCCCGTCGCGATCATGCACGTCGGGTCCCTGTACGCCGTTGCGGCCGGAGGAGGGTGCGCCGTGCTCGCCACGGCGGCGGCGTTCGGCGTGCCGCTCCCCGTCGCGGCCGTCATCGGCGTCGTCGTGACGACCGTCATCCGCGTGCTCGCCGTGCTCTTCGACCTGTCGCTCCCCGAGCAGCGCAAGCTCTACCGCCGCAAGGTGGCGGTAGAGACCACCGGCATCCCGATCATCCGCGTCGACGACGCGGACGCGTAAGGGGTCGAGATCCGTCGCTTCCGGGGATTCCCGGCGACGGATATCGACCCCTCACGCGGGAGTCAGGCGCGCGCGAGGATCTCGCCGTGCGGGAGGAGGATCCAGCCGTCGGGGTGGGCGGCCCACTCGCGCCACGCGGCGGAGATGCGCTCGAGCGTCGCATCGTCGGCGAGACCGAGACGGCGGGCGTGGCCGGCGAACGCGGACGCGAGCACGCGATCGGCCCACATGCCGCCCCACCATTCCCGCTTCTCGGGCGTGTCGAACACCCAGACGCTCGCACTCGCCTCGATACGGGTGAAACCCGCCTCGCGCGCCCACGCCTTGAGCGCGCGGCCCGCGTCGGGCTCCCCCGACGATCCGCGATGCACGCCGTGGTAGATCTCGAGCCACTCGTCCAGAGCGGGCACCCGTGGATGCCAGATCACCCCGCCGTAGTCCACGTCGCGCGCCGCGACCAGGCCGTCCGGGCCGGCGACTCGCCGGAACTCCCGGAGCGCATCGACCGGGCGAGCGAGGTGCTGCAGGGTCTGATGCGCGTGGACGATGTCGAACGAGGCGTCAGGGGCGTCGAGGGCGTACGCGTCGCCGACGCGGAACTCGACGTTGGTCCGCTCGCCGATCGCGGCGCGGGCGACCTCGACGACATCGGGGGCGGCATCCATCCCGACGACCTGCCCCGGGAAGACCCGGTCGGCGAGGTCGACGGTGATGGTGCCGGGGCCGGCGCCCACGTCCAGGACGCGGGCACCGGCGAACAGCGAGGACACCAGGTAGGCCGCCGAATCGGCGACGGTCCGTGCCGCGTGGGAACGCAGCACGCTCTCGTGGTGTCCGTGGGCGTAGGCCACGGCCGTGGTCTCAGACGCCGGCGAGGGCGCCGGAGCGCTGACGCGTGCGGATCGCGCGGTTCACGCCCGAGACGATCGCCTTGAGCGACGCCGTCGAGATGTCGTTGTCGATGCCGACGCCCCACAGGCGCTGGTCGTCGACCTGCAGCTCGATGTACGCCGCCGCCTGCGCATCGCCGCCGGAGCTGAGCGCGTGCTCCACGTAGTCGTACAGCGTGACGTCGAAGCCCTGCGCACGCACGATCTCGAGGAACGCCGCGACCGGGCCGTTGCCGACCGCCGAAGCCGGGTGCGTCGACTCGCCGTCGCGCAGCGTCACCTCGAGGGAGACGTCGCCCGACATGTCGCTCGACGAGCGCGTCGACAGCAGCTCGAAGCGGCCCCAACGCTGGTCGTCCTCGGTCGTGGGCAGGTACTCGTCGGTGAAGATGTCCCAGATCTGGCCGCTGGAGACCTCGCCGCCCTCGGCATCGGTGCGGGCCTGGACGACACCGGAGAACTCGATCTGCAGCTTCCGCGGCAGGTCGAGCGCGTGGTCGGCCTTCAGCAGGTAGGCGACGCCTCCCTTGCCGGACTGCGAGTTCACGCGGATCACGGCCTCGTAGGACCGCCCCAGATCCTTCGGATCGATGGGCAGGTACGGAACAGCCCATTCGATGTCGTCGATGCTCTTGCCTTCGGCGGCCGCGCGGGCCTCCATCGCCTCGAAGCCCTTCTTGATGGCATCCTGATGCGAACCGCTGAACGCGGTGAAGACCAGGTCGCCGGCCCACGGGCTGCGCTCGGGGACGGGCAGCTGGTTGCAGTACTCGACGGTGCGCTTGACCTGGTCGATGTCGCTGAAGTCGATCTGCGGGTCGATGCCCTGCGTCAGCAGGTTGACGCCCAGAGCGACGAGGTCGACGTTGCCGGTGCGCTCACCGTTGCCGAAGAGGCATCCCTCGATCCGGTCGGCCCCGGCCATGTACCCGAGTTCGGCCGCGGCGACCGCGGTGCCGCGGTCATTGTGCGGGTGCAGCGACAGGATGACGTTCTCGCGGTGGTTCAGGTTCCGCGACATCCACTCGATGGAGTCGGCGTAGACGTTCGGCGTGGCCATCTCGACCGTGGCGGGCAGGTTCAGGATGACCTTGCGCTCGGGCGTCGGCTGGAAGACCTCCAGCACCTCGTTGCAGATCCGCAGCGCGAATTCCAGCTCGGTGCCCGTGTAGCTCTCGGGCGAGTACTCGTAGAAGACCTGCGTCTCGGGGATCGTCGCCTCGTACTTCTTGCACAGACGGGCACCCTCAAGGGCGATGTCGACGACGCCCTGCTGGTCGGTGCGGAACACGACCTCGCGCTGCAGCACCGACGTGGAGTTGTACAGGTGGACGATGGCCTGCTTCGCTCCGGCGATGGACTCGTACGTGCGGGCGATCAGGTGCTCACGGGCCTGGGTCAGCACCTGGATCGTGACGTCGTCGGGGATGAGGTCTTCCTCGATCAGCTGACGGACGAAGTCGAAGTCGGTCTGGCTGGCGCTCGGGAACCCGACCTCGATCTCCTTGTAGCCCATCTTCACGAGCAGGTCGAACATGACCCGCTTGCGTTCGGGGCTCATCGGGTCGATGAGGGCCTGGTTTCCGTCGCGCAGGTCGACGGCGCACCAGCGGGGTGCGGTCTCGATGCGCTTGCTCGGCCACGTGCGGTCGGGCAGGTCGACGCGGATCTGCTCGTGGAACGGGCGGTACTTGTGGACCGGAGCGGACGTGGGCTTCTGCGTGTTCTTCATGAGGGGGTCGCTTCTCTTGTCTGTCTGAAGGGGCCGACGACGAGCTCCGCGACGAGGAAGGCCCTTAGAACGAGGACTCGTCGCGGCAGCTAAGAAGAAGCAGGCCACCGAAGCGCATTCTGCGATCGTAGCACTCGCGCGCGGCGCTCCTCACGCGCGTACCGTCCACTCGCGCGACAGCAGCGCGTAATCCAGTTCGTCGCTCCAGCAGCCCTTGAACCATTCGTTCTCGACGAGGTGCGCCTCGCGCCGCATGCCGAGGCGTTCCGCAAGGGCGATCGAGCGGGTGTTCTCGGCGTCGATGCGCGCGACGAGCCGCCGCAGCCCGTAGACCGTGAAGGCCGTGTCCACCAGCGCGCGCACGGCCTCGGTGGCGAGCCCCCGGCCGGCGGCCGCGGGGCTCACGACCCAGCCGACCTCCGCCGTCCCGGAGCCCGCGTCGAGATGGAACAGCACGAGGTCGCCGATCACGGCCGCATCATCGCGCCGCTCGATCGCGAGGACCACTCCCCCGTTCTCGCCCGCCAGGGTCGTTCCGCCGAACAGGTGGCCGATGCGCTGACGGATGTCCTCGCCGCTCTGGGGATCGAACGGGAGGAATCGACAGACGTCGGGGTCGCCGCGATAGGCGACCATGGCATCCACGTCGGTGTCGACGATCGGTCTCAGCCGCACACGCTCGCGGACGACCTCGAGACGCGCGGGCGCCGGCGGTAGCACGAACGGCGACCCGGTCACGGCAGCAGCGCGACCCTGCCGCCCGGATGTCCCTGCATCACGAACCGCACGGCCTCCCGAGCGTCGGCCAGCGCGAAGGTGCGGGCGACGGGAACCTCGAGATCCCCGGACGCCGCGAGCTCGAGGACGTGCGCGCGCGCGATGTCACGGAACCGGGCGTTCTCGGGTCGGGCGCCGGCGACCCACAGGATGCCGTCGGACTCGGCGCGCTGCGGCGCGACGATCGTGACGATGCGGTCGCGTTCGGCCACGAGCGCGAGCGACACGTCGATGGCCTCGTCGGTGCCGACGGCGTCCCACGCGGCGGCGATGGGTTCGCCCGCGGCAGCCTCGACCACCCGCGCCTGGAGTCCCTCGCCGTATGCGACGGGGATGCCACCGAACCGGCGCACGCGCTCCGCGGACTCCTCGGCGTCGGGACCGACCGTGCCGATGACCCGGATGCCGAGCACCCGCGCCTGCTGCAGAAGGCTCACGCCCACGGCCCCCGAGGCGGCGTGCAGCAGCACGGTCTCGCCCGCGGTCGCGCGGGTGACCTGGATCATCTCGGCCGCGGTCGTGCCGGCGAGGAGCAGGTTCGCGGCCTCGGCGTGCGAGAGCGTCGCGGGCTTGGCGAACACGTCGCGCGCGGGGACGGTGAGTTCCGTCGCGTACGCGCCCTGGACGCGGAAGGCCACGACCTCGTCGCCGATCCGCAGCGGGCCCGATCCCCCGATCGCATCGGGGCCGATCGCCGCGATCTCACCGGACAGCTCGTACCCGATGGCGACGGGGAACTCGGCACCGGGTCGCTCGGACGCGACGTGCTTGGCATCCGCGGGGTTGATCCCGGCCGCGCGGACGCGGATCGTGACCTCGCCCGGTCCGGGTGCCGGGACGTCGACGTCGTCGAACGTCCAGTTCTCGACCGGACCGGCCTCGTGCGCCCGCCACTGCTTCGCCATGATTGTCGTCCTCTCGTCGCGGGCGTCCGGGTCAGAACCCGAGGCGGCCGAGCTGCTTGGGGTCGCGCTGCCACTCCTTGGCCACGCGCACGTGCAGGGACAGGTATACCCGGGTGCCCACGAGAGGCTCGATGCCCTTGCGCGCGCGGGCGCCCACACCGGCCAGACGGGATCCCTTGTGACCGATGATGATCGCCTTCTGGCTGTCTCGCTCGACAACGATGTTCGCGAAGACGTCGGTGAGATCGCTGCCCTCGCGCGGCGCCACATCCTCGATGGTGACCGCGATGGAGTGCGGGAGCTCGTCGCGCACGCCGTCGAGGGCCGCCTCGCGGATGATCTCGGCGATCCTGTCCTCGAGCGACTCGTCGGTGACCACGTCGTCCGGGTACAGCGCGGGCCCCACGGGCATCAGCGCCAGCAGCTCGTCGCTCAGCACGTCGAGCTGGTCCCGCGTCACGGCGGACAGCGGGATGACCGCTGCCCAGTCCTCGCGGAGCGCATCGACCTCGATGAGGCGCTCGGTGATCTGCTCGCGGGTCGCGGCATCCGTCTTCGTCACCAGGGCGACCTTCTTCGCCCGCGGATAGCCGGACAGCGATTCCGCGATGCGACGGTCGCCGGGGCCCACCTTCTCGGTGGCGGGCGCGCAGAAGGCGATGACGTCGACGTCGCCCAGCACCTGCTCGACGAGGTCGTTGAGGCGCTGCCCGAGGAGGGTGCGCGGGCGATGGATGCCGGGAGTGTCCACGACCACGAGCTGGCCGCCGGGGCGGTTGACGATGCCGCGGATCGCGCGACGCGTGGTCTGCGGCTTGTCGCTCGTGATCGCGACCTTCTCGCCCACCAGCGCGTTCGTGAGGGTCGACTTGCCCACGTTGGGGCGACCCACGAAGGTCACGAAGCCGGATCGGGAGTCGCTCATCTGTCGTTCCTCTCGCGAGCGGAGCCCGCGGGCGCCGTCTCGTCGTCATCATCGTCGTCGTCCTCGGCGCGCTCGACGATCACCGTCGCGATGCCGCGATTGCGTCCCCGGGACGCGCCGCCGGTCATCACCAGGCCGGAGTGCTCGGCGGTGGCACCGGGCTGCGGAATCCGCCCGAGCGCCTTGCCCAGCAGTCCGCCGATGGAATCCACGTCCTCGTCGTCGAGCTCGAGACCGAACAGGTCGCCGACCTCGTCGAGCCCCAGACGCGCGCTCACCCGATAGCGGCCGTCGTCCAACGGCACGACCTCCGTCGACGGGGCGTCGTACTCGTCGGAGATCTCGCCCACGAGTTCCTCGATGAGGTCTTCCAGCGTCACGAGCCCGGAGACACCGCCGTACTCGTCGACGGCGAGGCACACGTGCACGGCATCCTTCTTCATCTGCTGCAGAAGGGTCTCGGCCTTCATGGTCTCGGGGACGAACACGGCCGGGCGCGCGATGCGGCGGATCGGCGCATCGCGCCAGCCCGCCTCGTCACGGAACCCGAACTGCACCAGATCTTTGAGGTACAGCATGCCCACGATGTCGTCGGCCTCGTCGTCGGCGAGGGGCACCCGCGACACGCCCTTGTCGAGGAACAGCGCGAGGGCCTCACGGGTCGTGGCCGCGGCATCCACCGTGACCATGTCGGTGCGCGGCACCATGACCTCGCGCACATATCGGTCGGTGAAGTCGAACACCGAGTGGATCAGCTCGCGGTCGTCCTCTTCGATGAGCTCGTTCTCGGCGGCCTCGTCGATGATGCTGAGGAGCTGCTCCTCGGACGCGAACGAGGTCGAGCGCGCGACACCCGGGGTGATCCGGTCGCCGACCGCGACCAGCCCGTGCGCCAGCGGTCCCAGCAGGATGCGCATGCCGCGGATGATCGGGGCCCCGCCGCGCAGCAGACCGGTCGCATGCTGACGCCCCACCGCCCGGGGGCTCGCGCCCACCGCGACGAAGGAGATCCCGGTCATCAGCACGGCCGCCGCGATCAACGCGAGCCAGATGTTGTCGAACAGGAGCATGAAGGCGGCCGCGACGAGGACGGCCGCGGTGGTCTCGGCGAGCACGCGGATGAACACCACCGCCGTGACGTGGGCGCTCGGGTCGTCGGCGATGCGCTGGAGAGAGCGCGCGTTGCGACCGCCGGCGCCGAGCTCGGTCAGATCGGCGCGAGAGGTCACCCCCAGCGCCGCCTCGGACGCCGCCATGAAGCCGCCGAAGGCGACGAGGAGGAGGGCGGCGACGAGGAGGAGGGTTGCGGTCATGCGCGGCGGCGGCGCTCGACGGCCTGGAAACCGGTGATGAGCTCTCGCTGCAAGCCGAACATCTCGCGCTCCTCGTCGGGTTCGGCGTGGTCGAAGCCGAGGAGGTGCAGGAGGCCGTGGGTGGTGAGGAGGATGAGCTCGTCCTGCGTGGAGTGCTTCGCCGCGACGGCCTGCGTCTCGGCCACCGCCGGGCAGAGCACGATGTCGCCCAGCAGACCGGCCGGCGTCGGGGCGTCCTCGGTTCCGGGGCGCAGCTCGTCCATCGGGAAGCTCAGCACGTCGGTCGGACCGGGCTCGTCCATCCACTGCACGTGGAGCGACTCCATCGCGCCCTCGTCGACGAGCACGATGGCGACATCGGCGTCGGGGCTCACGTGGAGCTCGGCGAGGTTGTACTCCATCAGACGCAGCAGCACCTGCTCGTCGACGTCGTGGCCGGATTCGTTGTTGATCTCGATCGTCATGAAGAGCGGTTTCGTCTCGGGAGGTGATCGCGCGGACCCGCGGGACGGGCCGCGCCGCGGCGTTCGGCACGGTTGGCGAATTCGGATGCCTCGTCACGTTCGCGACGGGCCACGAGACGCTTCTCGTCGTATTCGCTGTACGCATCGACGATACGGCCCACGAGCGTGTGGCGCACGACGTCGGCGCTGGTGAGGTAGGAGAAGTGGATGTCGTCGATGTCGCCGAGCACGCGCGTGACCAGTCGGAGACCCGACGCCCCCTGCGGCAGGTCGATCTGCGTGATGTCGCCGGTGACGACCATGCGCGTGCCGAACCCGAGGCGGGTGAGGAACATCTTCATCTGCTCGGGCGTGGTGTTCTGCGCCTCGTCGAGGACGACGAACGAATCGTTCAGGGTGCGCCCGCGCATGTAGGCCAGCGGCGCGACCTCGATGGTGCCCGTGGCCATGAGCTTCGGCACGATGTCGGGGTCCATCATCTCGTTGAGCGCGTCGTAGAGCGGCCGCAGATAGGGATCGATCTTGTCGGTCAGGCTCCCGGGGAGGAACCCGAGACGCTCCCCCGCTTCGACGGCCGGGCGCGTCAGGATGATGCGGCTGACTTCTTTGCGCTGCAGGGCCTGGACGGCCTTCGCCATCGCGAGATAGGTCTTGCCGGTACCGGCGGGTCCGATGCCGAACACGATGGTGTTCTCTTCGATCGCGTCGACGTAGGCCTTCTGGCCCAGGGTCTTGGGACGGATGACCTTGCCGCGGGACGACAGGATCGCCTCGCCGAGGACCTCGGACGGGCGCGGGCCGCCGTCGGAGCGCAGCATACGGCTCGAGCTCGAGACGTCGGACGGGTCGAGCCCCTGGCCGCGGCGGGTCATGGTGAGCAGTTCTTCGACCAGGCCCTTGGCGGCCGTCACCGCCGCGGCTCCCCCGGAAAGGGTGATCTCGTTGCCGCGCACGTGCACGTCGACCTCGGGGTGCTCCTTCTCGACGACGCGCAGCAGGCGGTCCTGCGGGCCGAGGAGTTGGACCATGGCGACGCCGTCGGCGTACAGACGCTCGACGACGGGTTCTTCGGGGGAATCAGCCACCCGTGCTCTTTTCGTTCAGTCCGCCCGCGAGAACGTGGGCGTGTACATGGAAGACCGTCTGGCCGGCAGCGGCGCCGGTATTGAAGACGAGCCGGAAGTCGCCGTCGGCGTGTTCTGCGGCGACGGAGTTCGCCAATCCCACGATCTCGGTCAGCAGGTCGGGGTCGCCGGCGGCCAGCTCGACGACGTTGCGGTACTGCTCGGTCTTGGGGATCACGAGCAGGTGAACCGGCGCCTGCGGCGCGATGTCGCGGATCGCGAAGACGTTCTCGGTCTCGGCGACGATCTCGGCGGGGATCTCGCCCTGGAGGATGCGCGTGAAGATCGACGGCTCGGTCATGGCATCCAGTCTATCGACGGGGTCCGACAGAGGGCCGGGCGCGGTCGTCCGCTACCAGCGGCCGGTCGACGCCGAGAGCACGGAGATCGCCGCCGCGCCCGCGGTCGACGTGCGCAGGACCGTGTCGCCGAGGCGCACCAGGCGCGCGCCGGCCGTGCGCAGGGCGTCGAGCTCCTCGGGCGCGATCCCTCCTTCGGGTCCCACCACGAGCACGACGTCGCGATCGTCGAGCGGATCGGATGCCACGGCGGTCAGCCGCTCGACCGCGGACGGCTCCAGCACGAAGACGTTCGCCGTGCGCGCCCGCGCGACCAGATCCGCCAGGCGCGCGACACCCTCGACCTCGGGGACCCACGCGCGGTGCGCCTGCTTCGCGGCCTCACGGACGATCGTGCGCCAGCGGGCGAGACCCTTCTCCGCCTTGGCATCCCATCGCGACACGCTCCGCGCGGCCTGCCAGGGCACGATCACGTCGACCCCCAGCTCGGTCGCCGCCTGCACCGCGAGCTCATCGCGGTCGCCCTTCGCGAGCGCCTGGACGAGCACGATGCGGGGGGACGGTGCGGGGATCTCGGCGCGACCGGTGACCCGAACGTCCACCTGCTTCGGCGCCGCGGCCGTGACCACACCGTCGAGCCACACCCCGCGGCCGTCGCCCAGCGTCACCGGCTCGTCGACGCGGACGCGGCGCACCGCGGCGGCGTGGTGCGCCTCGGGTCCGGTCAGCACGACCACGTCGCCGACACCGGCGCCCGACGCGTCGTCGGTGACGAAATGCAGCGCCACGATCAGTGCCGGAAGCGGTCGCGGAACTTCGAGAACAGGCCCTGCTGGTGCTCGGCCAGGCGAGGCGCCGGCGCCTTCGTCCGCTTGGCGAACTCCTCGATGAGGGCGCGCTCCTTGTGGTCCAGACGGGTCGGGGTCACGACGTGCACGCCGACTTTCAGGTCGCCGCGCTGGCTGCCGCGCAGCGGCGTGATGCCGCGGCCCTTGATCGTGAGCACATCGCCGGACTGCACGCCCGCCCGCACCTCGAGGTCGACGCTGCCGTCGAGCGACTCGATCGTCGTGGTGGTGCCGAGGATGGCATCCGGCATCGACACCTCGAGGGTGGCGAGCAGGTCGTCGCCCTCGCGGCTGAACGCGTCGTGCGCCTCGACCGTGATCTCCAGGTACAGGTCGCCGTTGGGCCCGCCCGCGGGGCCGACCTCGCCCGAGCCGGGGAGCTGCAGGCGCAGGCCCGTCTCGACACCGGCGGGGATGTCCACCGACACCGTGCGGCGCGCCCGCACACGGCCCTGGCCCTGGCACGTCCCGCAGGGGTACGGGATGGTCGTGCCGTGTCCCTGGCAGACGCTGCAGGGCTGGCTGGTCACGACGTTGCCGAGGAGGCTGCGGACCGTGCGCTGCACGTGGCCCGAGCCGTGGCAGATGTCGCAGGTCACCTCGCTGGTCCCCGGTTGCGTGCACGCGCCCTGACAGGTCTCGCAGAGCACGGCGGTGTCGACCTCGAGGTCGCGGTGGACGCCGAAGACCACGTCGCCCAGCTGCAGAGTGACGCGGACGAGGGCGTCCTGGCCGCGCTCCCGGCGCGACCGGGGGCGCGGACCACGGCCGCCGCCGCCCTGGGCTCCGCCGAAGAACGTCTCGAAGATGTCGCTGAAGCCGCCGAAGCCGGCCGCTCCGCCGCCGCCGAAGGCGTTCTGGTCGCCGCCCATGTCGTAGCGGCGGCGCTGCTCGGGGTCGCTCAGCACGTCGTAGGCGTGGGTGACGAGCTTGAACCGCTCGGACGCGTCGGCGCCCGGGTTGACGTCGGGGTGCAGTTGACGGGCCAGGCGCCGGTACGCCTTCTTGATGTCTTCGGGGCTCGCGTCGCGTTCGACGCCGAGGACCTCGTAGTGGTCAGCCACAGTCGCCTTCCTGCCCGCTCATGCGGGGTCGATCCGTTTCGGTGCGGTGCCCGTCAACGAGCGGTCTCGTCGTCTTCGAGCATCCGGGTCAGGTAGTGCGCGACGGCACGGACCGCCGCGAGGTTGGAGGAGTAGTCCATCCGCGTGGGACCGAGGAGCCCCACGCGCGCGCCGCCGGCGGATCCGTCGTACCGACTGGCGAGGACGGATGCCTCCACCAGGCCGAACGGTTCGTTCTCCCGTCCGATGCTCGCCGAGAGGCCCTGCTCGTCGGCGACCATCTCGGTCATCAGCCGCAACAGGGTGACCTGCTCCTCGATGGCTTCGAGGAGCGGGTAGATGCTCCCCCGGAAGTCGGATTCGCGTTTCGCGAGGGTCGCCGCGCCGGCCATGACCAGACGGTCCTGGCGGAACTCCTCGAGTTCCTCCCCGACGACGCGCAGCACCGCATCCGCGATCGCGTCGAGAGCGTTTCCAGTGCGCGGACCGTCGGCCGTGGCGACCGCCTGCGCGCAGTCGGCGACACTCCGGCCGACCAGCAGCGCACCCACGCGAGCGCGCAACTGCACGATGTCGCTCTCGGTCGGCTCGATCGGCACGAGCGCGATGCGCTGTGAGACACGTCCGGTGTCGGTGACGAGGATGACGAGCACCCGAGGGCCGCCGAGGGCGACGAGCTCGACGTGCGAGAGGTTGGCGCGGGCGAACGAGGGGTACTGGACGATCGCGACCTGGCCGGTCAGCTGCGTCAGCGCCCGGACGGTGCGCGAGAGCAGATCGTCGAGGTCGCCCGCCTCATCGAGGAAAGAGGTGATGGCGCTGCGCTGCGCCGTCGACAGCGGTCGCAGCTCGGCGAGGTGGTCGACGAAGACGCGGTAGCCCTTGTCGGTGGGCACGCGGCCGGACGACGTGTGCGGCGCCACGATGAGGTCCTCGTCCTCGAGCAGCGCCATGTCGTTGCGGATCGTCGCCGCCGACACGCCGAAGGCGTGCCGTTCGACGATCGCCTTGCTTCCGACGGGCTCGCGCGTGTCGACGTAGTCCTGGACGATCGCGCGGAGCACCTGCAGGCCGCGTTCTGACACCATGGCCGGCTCCCTCCTTCTGGCACTCCGGACACCTGAGTGCCAATTCTAGAGCACCTGTCCGCCGCCGAGTCGGAAGCGCGCTCAGGCGGTGAGAGCCCGCACGACGGCGTCGGCGAGCAGCCGTCCACGACGTGTCAGGACGATGCGTCCGCGCACGGCGTCGGCGCCCTCGATGAGACCGTCGGCGATGAGGGATGCCACGGCCTTCCGGCCCTCGCCGAGCAGCTCGGACACCGGCAGGCCCTCGCGGATGCGGCTGCGCAGCAGCACGGACTCCAGGCGCCGGGCGGTCTCGTCGGGCCGCTCGCGTGCCGCCGCCGGGGACTCCCCCGCCGCCAGCCGCTGGGCGTAGGCCGCGGGATGCTTGACGTTCCACCAGCGGAGCCCGGCGACGTGGCTGTGCGCCCCGGGGCCGAAGCCCCACCAGTCCGTTCCCCGCCAGTAGGCGAGGTTGTGACGCGAGCGATGGGCGGGGTCGGTCGCCCAGTTCGACACCTCGTACCAGTCGTAGCCGGCGCCGGCGAGCAGGTCGTCGGCGAGCTCGTACATGTCGGCCTGGAGGTCGTCGTCCGGCATCTGCACCGCGCCCGAACGGATCTGCCGGGCGAGCTTCGTGCCGTCCTCGACGATCAGCGCGTACGCGGAGACGTGATCGGGCCGCAGCCCCGCGGCCGTCTCGAGAGACGCGCGCCAGTCGTCGAGCGACTCCCCCGGCGCACCGTAGATGAGATCGAGCGAGACGTCGAGCCCGGCGCGGCGGGCGGATGCCACCGCGGTCGCGACGTTGCGCGGGTCGTGCGTGCGGTCGAGCACCGCCAGGACGTGCGGCTGCGCGGACTGCATGCCGATCGACAGTCGCGTCACGCCGGCGGCCGCCAGCGTCTCGGCGACGCGGTCGTCGACCGTGTCGGGATTCGCCTCGACCGTGACCTCGGCTTCGTCGGCGATACCGAACTCGTCCCGGACCGATCCGAGCATGCGTGCGAGGTCGCCCGGCGGCAGCAGGGTGGGGGTCCCGCCTCCGAAGAACACGGTGGATGCCGCGCGCCGCGCGCCCGTGGCATCCATCACCGCGCCCGCCAGACGCACTTCGGCGGTGAGCGTGTCGGCGAAGTCCTCCTGCCGCGCCCCCCGCAGCTCGCTCGAGGTGTAGGTGTTGAAGTCGCAGTAGCCGCACCGGACACGGCAGAACGGCACGTGCAGGTAGACGCCGAAATCCGCGGCGGGATCGATGGACAGGTCGTCGGGCAGGTGTCCGTCGACGGGGGCCGGATCGCCGAGCGGGAGCGGTCCGCCCATCAGGACGTGTACAGCGGCGAGATCGCTCGCAGGTACCGCTGGAACAGTGCGCGACGGCGACGGCGGACGAGACCGAGGAACACGCGGTAGGACGGCGCCGTGGGACGGTCGAAAGCCCGCACCACGAACCACACCTCGTCGTTGTCGCGCCACTCGACCGAGAACAGCTCTTCGCCGCTGACGATCGAGTGTCCGACGGTGCCGAGGATGTATCCCACCCGTCGCGGCTCCTCGAACACCGAGATCACGCGCAGATGGGCGTCGGCCCGGTGCCCGTCGACCTTGCCGTGGACGCGGACGCTCGTGCCGGGGCGGACGAAGGGCGTGCCGTCGGCCGCGAACCGCTGCTCGGATTCGAGGCGACTGGGGGCGACCGGAGCGCCGTCGGCATCGAAAGCCACACCCGAGTAGCCGCCGTCGGTGGCCGGGCGCACGTCGCTGATGCTCAGCTCCTCGGACCGCAGCGGCGCCCAGGACAGCAACAGGTCGCCGGCGGCGGTGAACCGCTCCTCGCCGCTGCCGATGCGCCACGCCTCTTCCGCGGGCACCGAGTGCTCGGGCGGATACTGCATGAGGTCGTGCGCCTGGGTGGCGCCGACCGCCGCATAGTCGACCGTGTCGTCGGTGAAGTTCTGCCTGCGCATATCCACCCCTCTCGGTTGTGAGCGCTACTTCTTGGTCTCGACGTCGCCGGACAGGGCGGCGATGAACGCCTCCTGGGGAACCTCGACGCGACCCACCATCTTCATGCGCTTCTTGCCTTCCTTCTGCTTCTCGAGCAGCTTGCGCTTGCGGGTGATGTCACCGCCGTAGCACTTGGCCAGAACGTCTTTCCGGATCGCGCGGATGTTCTCGCGCGCGATGATGCGGGCGCCGATGGCGGCCTGGATGGGCACTTCGAACTGCTGCCGCGGGATGAGTTTGCGCAGGCGCTCGGTCATCATCGTGCCGTAGCCGTACGCCTTCTCGCGGTGGACGATCGAGCTGAAGGCATCCACCTTCTCGCCCTGCAGCAGGATGTCGACCTTCACGAGGTCGGCGGTCTGCTGACCGGCCGGTTCGTAGTCGAGGCTCGCGTACCCCTGCGTGCGGGACTTCAGGTGGTCGAAGAAATCGAAGACGATCTCGCCGAGCGGCATGTTGTAGCGGAGCTCGACGCGGTCTTCGCTGAGGTAGTCCATGCCGAGCAGGGTGCCGCGGCGCGACTGGCAGAGCTCCATGACCGTGCCTACGTAGTCCTTCGGAAGCAGGATGCCGACCTTCACGATGGGCTCGGACACTTCGGCGACGCGCCCGTCGGGGTATTCGCTCGGGTTGGTGACCGAGACGACCTCGCCGGTGTCGGTCGTGACCTCGTACGTCACCGACGGGGCGGTGGTGATGAGGTCGAGACCGAACTCGCGCGAGAGGCGCTCGGTGATGATCTCGAGGTGCAGGAGCCCCAGGAACCCGCAGCGGAAGCCGAAGCCCAGCGCGACCGAGGTCTCGGGCTCGTACTGCAGCGAGGCATCCGAGAGCTTCAGCTTGTCGAGGGCCTCGCGCAGCTCCGCGTAGTCGCTGCCGTCGATCGGGTAGATGCCCGAGAAGACCATGGGCTTCGGGTCGGTGTACCCGGCGAGGGCCTCGGTGGCGGGCTTGCGGTGATTGGTGATCGTGTCGCCGACCTTCGACTGCCGCACGTCCTTCACGCCGGTGATGAGGTAGCCGACCTCACCGACGCCGAGACCCCTCGTGGGTACGGGCTCGGGGCTGGAGACGCCGATCTCGAGCAGCTCATGCGTCGCGGTGGTCGACATCATCTGGATGCGCTCGCGCGGCGACAGCGCGCCGTCGACCATGCGGACGTAGGTCACGACACCGCGGTAGGCGTCGTACACGGAGTCGAAGATCATGGCGCGGGCGGGGGCGTCGGCCTTCCCCACCGGAGCCGGGATCTTCTCGACGATGAGGTCGAGCAGGTCTTCGACGCCCATGCCGGTCTTGCCGCTCACCCGGAGCACGTCTTCGGGCTTGCCGCCGATGAGTCCGGCGAGTTCGGCCGCGTACTTCTCGGGGTCGGCGGCCGGAAGGTCGATCTTGTTCAGCACCGGGATGATCGTCAGATCGTTCTCGAGCGCGAGGTAGAGGTTCGCGAGCGTCTGGGCCTCGATGCCTTGCGCGGCGTCGACGAGGAGGATCGCGCCCTCGCACGCGGCGAGCGAGCGACTGACCTCGTACGTGAAGTCGACGTGACCGGGCGTGTCGATCATGTTCAGGGCGAACGTCTCGCCGTCGACGGCCCACGGCATGCGCACGGCCTGCGACTTGATGGTGATGCCGCGCTCGCGCTCGATGTCCATGCGGTCGAGGTACTGCGCGCGCATGTCGCGGTCGGCGACGACGCCGGTGATCTGCAGCATGCGGTCGGCCAACGTCGACTTGCCGTGGTCGATGTGGGCGATGATGCAGAAGTTGCGGATCTGCGCCGGCGGGGTGGCGGACGGCTCGAGGGGCTTCAGGGCGCGCGGTGACATGTTCCGTCGATTCTACGGGCGGGAGCGGACATCCCCGTCCCCGAGCCGGTGCACAGGCGCCGTTCGTAGGGTGGATGCCATGACGGTCCAGGTCGTTCTCGTGCACGGCATCCGCACGTCCGCGACCATGTGGCGGGCGCAGGTCGCGCACCTGCGGGAGCGGGGGAATCCGGTCACCGCGGTGGATCTGCCCGGGCACGGCACCCGCCGCGGCGAGGACTTCACGCTGGATGAGGCGTTCGCGACGATCGATCGGGCGGTTCGGGATGCCGCGACCCGCGGTCCCGTGCTGCTCGTGGGGCACTCGATGGGCGGACTGCTGTCGATCGAGTACGTCGGTCGCGAGGATCCGCCGCCGGTCGCGGCGTTCATCGCCGCATCCTGCACCTCCGTTCCCCGCGGCGTCGGCCTCGCCGCGTACCGCTTCCTCGCACGGCGGTTCGACGGTCTGCCGGACCGGGGGCTGGGGTTGACCAACATCGTGCTCGACCGCACCCTCCCGCCCGAGACGCGGGAGGACTTCGGCGCGGGCGGTTACGCCTTCGACGCGCAGGACACCGCGCTCGCGTCGTTGTCGGTGCTCGACCTGTTGGCGGCGCTGCGGCGGATCGACGTGCCGATGTGGTTCGTCAACGGCCAGTGGGATCAGCTGCGGGTGAACGAGAAGCTGTTCACCTCGATCGCGCGCGACGCGGAGCTGATCGTGGTGCCGCGCACGACGCATCTCGTGACGGCCATGCGGCCCCGCGTGTTCAACGCGCTGCTCGACGTGGCGCTCACCACGGTGGAAGCCACGACCTGATAGACTCGGTCCTTGGCTTGCGTGTGGGGTTTTTCCCGACCTCCACGACCGCCGGTGCAGCGCCCCTCTACCGCTCGCCCGGCACTTCCAACACTCACTCAAACGAAAGACCGTCGACGTGGCGAACATCAAGTCGCAGATCAAGCGCAACAAGACCAACGAGAAGGCGCGCGAGCGCAACAAGGCCGTCAAGAGCGAGCTGAAGACGCACGTGCGTCGCACGCGCGAGGCCGTCCTCGCCGGTGACAAGGAAGCCGCCGAGAAGGCGCTCGTCCTCGCCGGCAAGAAGCTCGACAAGGCCGTGAGCAAGGGTGTCATCCACCAGAACCAGGCCGCGAACCGCAAGTCGGCCATCGCGAAGCAGGTCGCCGCTCTCTGAGCCGCCTCTCTTCGACAGCCCGTCCCGCAGCGCGGGGCGGGCTTCGTCGTTTGCGGGGGGATGGCGAGGCCGCGGGCCGGGTCGGCGGCCGGCCGGGGCGGTGAGCGGGCGGTGAGCGGGCGGTGAGCGGGCGGTGAGGGGAGGAGATTCGGCGAGCGGAGGACGCGGGAGCTCGATCGCGTCCTCCCCCGGCCGAATCTCCTCCCGTCGCGGCAGTCCCGCTCCGAGCGTCATGTCCGCGACCGGGCTCTCCGCGCGCGGCAGCACCGCGCAGGATCGCGGCGAACGGTCTGCAGCGGGTCAGCGGCCGTAGGGCTGGCGGGTGGCGATGATCGTGATCATGCGCTCAAGGGCGAACACCGCGTCGCGGGAGGCGCCCTTGACCTCGGCATCGGCGCGCGCGGTGGCGTGGATCGCCATGCCCAGCGTCGAGGCGCTCCAGCCGACGAGGTCGCGGCGCGCGCGATCGACTTGCCAGTCCTTCATGCCGAGGCGCTGCGCCAGCGCGGACGACGACTCGCGGTTGCCGGCCACTCGCGCCATGGTGCGGAGCTTCATGGCGACGGCGGCGACGAGGGGCACGGGGTCGGCTCCGGATGCCAGGGCGTGCCGCAGCGCGAGGAGGGCCTGGCCGTAGTGCCCGGCGATCGCCGTGTCGGCCACCGTGAACGCGGAGGTCTCGACGCGGCCGCCGTAGTAGCGCTCGACGGTGCGCTCGTCGATGTCGCCGGGGACGTCGGCGATGAGCTGCTGGCACGCGGCCGCGAGCTCGGTGAGGTCGTCGGCGAACGCCGAGACCAGGGACCGCAGGGCCACGGGGGCGATTCTCTTCTGCGCCGCCTTGAACTCGCCGACCGCGAAGTCGAAGCGGTCGGAGTCGCGCTTGATCGCGGGGCACGCGATCTCGATGCCGCTCCCCTGGCCCGCGCGGATGGCATCCAGAAGTTTCTTGCCGCGCACGCTCGCGCCGGTATGCCGCAGGACGACCGTCGCACCGTCTTGCGGGTGCTCGAGGTACGCGAGCGCCTCGGTGAGGAACGTGTCGGAGCACTTCTCGACGCCGCCGACGCGCACCAGGCGCGGTTCGCCGAACAGGGAGGGCGAGGTGACGGCGAGCAGGGTTCCTGCGGTGTAGTCGTCGGCGCGGACGTCGGTGACCTCGAGGCTCGGGTCTTCGCTCTTGAGGAACTCGCGGACCCCCGCGATCGCGCGCTCCGCACAGACCTCTTCGGGGCCCGACACCAGCACGATCGGCGCGGGTTGTGGCGTCCGCCAGCCGATCTGCGGGATGGCCGACTTCGCCTTCGCGGGGGCGGAGCGTCGGGGTGCCGGGGTCACTCCCCCAGCCTACCGACCGGGTCGGACACGGATGCCGGCGACCGCCGCCGCACGTGGGCGCCGGTTTGAGGCAGGGCGATCGTCCGTGCCAGGCTGTTCGGGTCTCGATGCCGACGGGGAGGGCGAGTTCTCATGCACGCATCGCAAAGGTCGAGGGGACTCCTCGCCCGCCGTTCCGCCGTGGGCGGTGTGTGCGTACTTCTTCTGTCGCTCGGTCTGAGCGTCTCCGCGTGTGCCGCGCCCCGCTCGGACGAGGGTGCGCCCGTGGCCTCTGCCGCCGCACCCTCATCACCGCAGCCGACTCCGGTCCCGAGCGCCCCCGCCGGGACGGATCGCGTCGAGACGTTCTGCGCGGCGAACGCCGCGGCGAGCGCGGCGGTGCAGGGAACCGTGGCCGAGGACATCGTCGCCCGCCAGGCGCAGGCGGACGCCGCGCGGGCGCTTCTGCCGATCGAGGGGGCGTCGCCGGAGGTCGCTGCGGGTGCCGAGACGTTCGTCGCCGCGGCGGAGGAGACGGTCTCGATCCTCGCCGACTTCCCCGCGGACGCGCTCGTCGCCGATATCGGGACGGACCCTCGGATCCTGCAGTCGCAGGCCGTCACCGCCGTTTCCACCGATCCGGACTACCAGGCCTTTCTCCTGTGGACCATGGACGCGTGCGGGTTGCTCCCCTCGGAGTGACGGATGCCCGGGTCCGGTGACCTCGCGTTCATGACGGGCGTTCCCGCCACAGCGTGAGCCTGCCGGCCTCGTCGTGCCAGGCCGCGAGGATGCCGTCGGTGTCGGTGCGTGCCGTGACCGTGCCGTTCCGTCGCAGCATCTCGAGCAGTCGTTCGGTCGGGTGCCCGTAGCTGTTGCCGGCGCCGACGCCGATGAGACCCAGGTCGGCGTGCAGACGTTCGTAGAGCTCGGGATCCTGGTCGGCGCTGCCGTGATGAGAGACCTTCACGATCTCGACGCGGGGAACGTCGACTCGGCGGAGGAAGGCGGCCTGCGGCTCCTCCCCGAGGTCGCCGAGCATCATCGTGCGCGGGAACCCCGCGCCCGTGACCTCGATCACGACGCTGGCGTCATTGCCCGGCTCCATCCCCGGCAGGGGGCCGAGGGCCTGCCAGCGCGTGCTCCCGACCTGTCCGGTCATCCCGATCGCCGCGGCGACCAGGCGGGCGCCACCGGCCGAGTATCGATCGAGCAGCCTCTGGTCGGCGGTTTCGCCGGCCGGGCCGTGCACGACGACGTCCGCCTTCCCGACGATCGCCGACGATCCGCCGACGTGATCCTTGTCGAAGTGGGTGAGCACGACCAGGTCGAGACGATCGATCCCGAACGTCCGGAGGCACTCGGCGAGCGGTTCGGGCTCGGGCCCGGTGTCGACGAGGGCCACGGCGTCGCCGGACCGCCACAGCGTGGCGTCGCCCTGTCCGACGTCGCACATGGCCACCTGCCATCCGGTCGGCACGGTGAGCGCGCCACCGACGGTGCGGATCGTGCTCGTCCCGGCGATCGCGCCGACCAGGATCGCGACGACCAGCGTGGCCAGGGCGGTCAGCCGCGGCACACGCCGGGGTCGGGTGAGCGCCACCGCGAAGGCGGCGCCGATGACCGCGAGCAGTGCCGCCCCCGGGAGACCGTCCGGCCAGGGGAGGTTCTGCGCCGTCGAGGAGGCGGTCGTGTGCGCGACGCCCGCGATCCATGCCGCCGGGAGCCAGGCGATCGCCGTCAACCCGTCGCGCAGCCACGGGAACGGCGCGACGCAGGCCAGCGCTCCGGCGATCGTCGCGGGTGCCGCCGCCGGGTCGGCGAGCAGGTTCGCCGCGACGCCGAGCAGCGGCACGTGCGGGTCGATCAGCACGATGAGCGGACCGCACGCCAGCTGCGCGGACGTCGGCACCGCGAGGGCGAGCGCGAGAGGACGGGGCATCCATCGTCCGAGGCCGTCCGCCAGGGGGCGGGCGAGCACGAGAAGGGCGGCGGTGGCGGCCGTCGACAGCGCGAAACCGAGAGAGCGGCACAGCCACGGGTCGGCGATGAGGAGTGCGGTGACCGCGGCGGCGAGCACGGCGATCCCGACCGTGAGCCGACCGAACCCGAGGGCGAGGATGCCGATTGCACTCATCGCGGCGGCGCGGACGACGCTCGGTTCGGGAGTGACGAGCACGACGAAACCGACGAGGACGAGGAGCGCGCCCGTGACCCGGACCCACCGCCGGGCCCCGCACACGGCCAGGAGCGCGAAGGCCGCCCCGACCACGAGGGCGCAGTTCGCTCCCGACACCGCCGTCAGGTGCGACAGCGACGATTCGGTCATGGCCGTCTCGGTGGCGGCGTCGAGACCCGACGTATCGCCGACGGCCAGTCCGGGGATGAGTCCGGCGCCGGGCTGCGGCAGTCCGCGGGTGGAGGCGACGAGTCCGTCGCGCAGTCCCTCGAACGTCGCCCACACCCCCTGCGGCGGAGGGGCGCGCTCGACCTCGTTCGCGCGGAGCACGAGGGCCGCCCGCTCGGCCGGATCCGCCGGGATCGCCCGTCCCGAGAGCACGATCTCACTCCCCTGCCCCGCGACGGAGAGGCGCTCCCGTTCCTCGGCGTCGACCCCGATCCGGGCGGGGATCACCCCACGAACGGTCGTCTCGCCCGCGGACACGGTCGATACCGTCGCATCGAACCAGGCCCCGCCGTCGGCGCTGCCGGACACGTGGCCCGTGATAGTCGCCGTCACGCGCAGATGGCGGCCCCCGTCGATCTCGAGGTCGGCGACGGCCTGTCGGGTGGGCGCGAGCGTGGCCACTGTTCCTCCCGAGGCCGCGGCGCACGCCAGTGCGATCGTCACGACCAGCAGCGCCGGGCGCCGGAATCGGACGAAGACGACGGCGACGGCCGCGGACGTCACCGCGAGTCCGACCGCCACCATCCACGCCGCCGGGGCCGCGGTCGTGACGGCGGCACCGCTCCATGTGGCGGTCGCCACGGCGAGCGGTCGCCACGCCCGCTTCCGGAGGGCCCGTCGCTCACTCATACCCGCACCAGATCCCGCAGGGTCGCGAGCATCTTGTCGCCGATCCCCGGGACCGATCCGAGGTCGTCCACGCTCGTGAAACGGCCGTTCTCGTCACGCCAGGCGAGGATGCGATCCGCGAGCGCCGGGCCGATCCGCGGCAGCGCATCGAGCTGCTCCCGCGTCGCGGAGTTGAGATCCAGCGGCCCCGATGTCGCCGCTCCGGTCGCTGCCGCAGCTGCCGGCTCCGCTCCCACGACGGGCACCACGATCTGCTCCCCGTCGGTGACCGCGCGTGCCAGGTTCACCCCGTCGCGGGCGGCGTCGTCGGCGAATCCACCCGCCCGTGCGACTGCATCCGCGACCCGATCGCCCACCTCGAGTCGGTAGAGGCCGGCCGCGCGAACGGCCCCCGCCACGTGCACGTACACCCCTGCGGAGGGCGGGCCGCTCTCCGTCGGAGCGGGCGTGGACGAGGAGGCGACCGTCTCTGCGCCCGTGGCCCCGCGGAAGATCCCGATGCCCACCGTGACGGCGAACGCCAGCAGCACGAGCACGATCACCGCGCCGACACCCAGACGCCGACGCGGAGCGAGCCGCGGCGCGGGCTCCTCGGGTTCGGGGGCGGTGGTCACACCAGCACGCTACGAAGTCGCCCGTCCCGTCCGGGGGCCCACGGGCGCGAACCGTGAACAACTCGGTCGATCGGTGCGGTGGGGAGGACCCGCACCTAGCCTGAAGGGATGAACGAGAACGCCTGGCGCGCGATCCTCGCCGCCCTCTCCGACGACGCGGCCCGCGAGGTCTACGCGCGCGTCGTGCTCGGCGAGCGGCTCGACGCCGCCGTCGCCGCCCTGGCGCCCGCGCGCGCCCGGCGGGTCACGACCGCGCTCACCTCGGCCGGTCTGATCGCTGAGACGCCCGACGGCTACGCCGTGTCGGCCACCGTCTTCGCCGACGCCCTCGCCGCCGCCCCGCGGCCCGCGCGTGCCACCGGCGTCGATCGGTTCTTCACCGAGGGCCGCCTGACGGGCTACCCGTCCCGCGCCGGTGATCGACGCGAGGTGCTGGCAGCCGTGGCATCCCGGATCCTCGTCGACGACGAACGCCTGACCGAACGCGAGATCAACGAACGGCTTGCCGCCATCGTCGACGACGTCGCCGCGATCCGTCGCTACCTCGTGGACGAGGGGCTGATCGAGCGCACGCGCTCCGGCACCGAGTACGCCCTCGCCCGCCCGTGAACGACGGATGCCACGCCCCCGCGCTCTTCAGAGCACCGGGGACGTGGCATCCGGAACCGCTTACTTCGTCGAGAAGCTGACCACCTTGGGCGGGCGCACGACGGCGCGCACGATCTCGCGGTCGCCGAGGGCGCGTCGCACCTTCTCGTCGGCGCGGGCGGCGGCCTCGAGCGCGTCGGCGCCGATCTTGGCCGAGACCTCGAGCGTGCCGCGCACCTTGCCGTCGATCTGCACGACCGCGGTCACGGTGTCTTCCACGAGCAGCGTCGGATCGGCCTGACGCCAGGTCTGGAGCCCGACGAAGCCGTCGTAGCCGAGCGTCTGCCACATCTCCTCCGCGGTGTGCGGGGCGAAGAGGTCGAGGGTCATGGCGATGACCTCGGCGGCTTCGCGCACGGCCGGGTCGCTCGCGCCGGCGGCACCGTCGATGGCCTTGCGGGTGGCGTTCACCAGCTCCATGAGGCGGGCGACGACGACGTTGAACTTCGTCTGCTCGATGAGGTTCGGCGCCTCGGCCAGGAGGCGGTGCGTCACGCGGCGGAGCGCCGCGTCGCCCTCGGCCCACACGACGTCGGTCTCGCTGTCGACGTCGTGCGCGATGCGGAGCGCACGGGCGAGGAACTTCGCCGCGCCCGTGGTGGAGACGTCGTTCCAGTCCTTGTCGTCCTCCACCGGACCGGCGAAGGCGAGCGCCACGCGCAGAGCGTCGGCGCCGTGGGCGTCGAGCTCCTCCTGGAAGAGCACGAGGTTGCCCTTGCTCTTGGACATCTTGGCGCCGTCGAGGATCACCATGCCCTGGTTGATCAGGCTCGAGAACGGCTCGGTGAACTCCACCAGGCCCATGTCGAACAGCGCCTTCGTGATGAAGCGCGCGTAGAGCAGGTGCAGGATCGCGTGCTCGACGCCGCCGATGTAGAAGTCGACCGGACCCCACTTGCGGGCCTCGGGCAGCGAGAACGCCTCGTTCGGGTCGTTCGGCGAGAGGAAGCGCAGGAAGTACCACGAGCTGTCGACGAACGTGTCCATCGTGTCGGGGTCGCGCAGCATCTTCTGCCCGGTCTCGGGGTCGGTGACCTCGACCCACTCCGTGGCGGCGCCGAGCGGCGACGAGCCCTTGGGCTTGAGGTCGAGGCCCTCGACCGACGGCAGCACGACGGGGAGCTCGTCCTCGGGGACGGGAACGATGGTGCCGTCCTCAGCGTGCAGCATCGGGATCGGGGTGCCCCAGTACCGCTGGCGCGAGATGAGCCAGTCGCGCAGGCGATAGGTCTTCGCGGCGCGGCCGACGCCCTTGGCCTCGAGCTCTTCGATCATGCGCGCGATCGCGTTGCGCTTGGACAGGCCGTTGAGCGAGCCGGAGTTGATCATGCGCCCGTCACCGGTCAGTGCGACGCCGGTCTTGACGGGGTCGAGGTCGTCGACGTCGCCGAGCGGGTCGATCGGCACCCCGTCGTCGTCGAGCTCGATGACGGGGATCGCACCCGTGACCGGGGCGTTCGTGTCGACGACGACCTTCACGGGCAGGTCGAACGCGCGGGCGAAGTCGAGGTCGCGCTGGTCGTGCGCGGGCACGGCCATGACCGCACCGTGGCCGTAGTCGGCCAGCACGTAGTCGGCGGCCCAGATCGGCAGCTTCTCGCCGTTGATCGGGTTGATCGCGTGGTGGCCGAGGAACACGCCGGTCTTCGGACGGTCGGTGGCCTGCCGCTCGATGTCGGTCGCGCGCTGCACCTGCTCGAGGTACGCCTGGAAGGTCTGTCGCACCTCGATGTCGGCGGATGCCGCGAGCTCGGCCGCGAGGTCGGACTCGGGCGCCACGACGAAGAACGTCGCGCCGTGCAGGGTGTCGGGGCGCGTGGAGAAGACGGTGATCTTCTCGGCGCGGCCTTCGATCTCGAACTCGATGTCGGCACCGACCGAGCGACCGATCCAGTTGCGCTGCATCTGGATGACCTTCTGCGGCCAGAAGCCCTCGAGCTGGTTCAGGTCGTCGAGCAGACGGTCGGCGTAGTCGGTGATCCGCAGGAACCACTGGGTCAGCTTCTTCTTGACGACGACCGCGCCGCTGCGCTCGCTCGTGCCGTCGGGCAGCACCTGCTCGTTGGCGAGCACCGTCTGGTCCACCGGGTCCCAGTTGACCAGGGCATCCTTGCGGTACGCGAGGCCCTTCTCGTACAGCTTCTGGAACAGCCACTGGTTCCAGCGGTAGTACTCGGGGTCGCTGGTGTGCAGCACGCGGCTCCAGTCGAACGAGACGCCGTAGTCCTTCAGGCTCTCCTTCTGCTGGGCGATGTTGGAGTAGGTCCACTCCACCGGGTCGGCCCCGCGCTTGATCGCGGCGTTCTCGGCGGGGAGCCCGAACGAGTCCCACCCGATGGGGTTGAGCACGTTGTAGCCGCGGTGGCGCCAGAATCGCGCGACGATGTCGGAGTAGAGGTAGTTCTCGGCGTGCCCCATGTGCAGGTCGCCCGAGGGGTACGGGAACATCGCGAGGACGTACTTGCGCGGGCGGGTGTCGGTGTCGCCGCCGGCGCGGAACGGGTCTTTCTCGGCCCACGCCTGCTGCCACTTCGCCTGGATCGCATGGGGGTCGAAGCCTCCGTCGACGGACGGCACGGAAGGAACGTTCTGTGACACGGGTGAGACCAATCGTGAAAGTCGGGAGACCACATGGGCCAACGTCCAGGCTACCGGACCCCGCGGAGCGTCTTCCGGCGCGCGCGGGCGCTCACCATCCGGCCGGGACGACCGCACCGATGGCCGCGAGCGGAGCACGGGCCTTGATGCCCACCTCGGCGACCTCGGATGCCGCGACCGACCGCCACGTGATGCCCCCTCCGGCGCCGACCCAGGTGGCATCCGGCTCGACGACGATGCTCCGGATGACCATGGCGAGATCGGCCGACCCGTCATCGCCGACCCAGCCGAACGCGCCCGAGTAGACGCCGCGCGGCGCTCCCTCCAGCCCCGCGAGGATTCCCATCGCCGACGCCTTGGGGGCACCCGTCATGCTCCCCGCCGGGAACGTCGCGGTCAGGAGATCGCCGATCGCGGTGCCGGGGCGGAGCGTCCCCGAGACCTCGCTGACCAGCTGATGCACGGTCGGATACGTCTCGACGTCGAGCAACCGGTCGACGCCGACCGACGACGGCTCGCACACCCGTGACAGGTCGTTGCGCATGAGGTCGACGATCATGACGTTCTCGGCGCGCTCCTTGGCATCCGTCCGAAGTTCTTCCGCGAGCGCTCGGTCGAGCTCCGGGTCGGGATGCCGCGGGCGGGTGCCCTTGATCGGGTGGGTGTGGACGCGCCCGCCGCGCACGTCGAGGAACCGCTCGGGTGAGGCGCTCACCAGCGTCACCTCGCCCTGGCGCAGGAAAGCGGCGTGGTGGGAGGACGCGTGCCGCCGCAGGCGGCGGAACGCCGGAAGGGCGTCGACCGCGCCGGCCAGCCGGAAGCGCGTGGTGAGACACAGCTGGTAGGCGTCGCCGTCGGCGATGCGTTCCCGGCAGGCGGCGATGAGCTCCGCGTACTCCTCGGGGGTGTGGCGCCCGGATGCCACGCCCCGGGGCTCGGCCTCCGGGACCGTCGGAGCGGTCGGGGCGGCGTCGGCGGCCCGGGCGAGATCCTCGGCGGAACCGGCGGTGGAGAACGCCCAGACCCGGCGTGCCGCGTGGTCGAACGCGAGCATCTCCTCGACGCGCAGCCAGGTGGGAACCCCCTCGTAGGAGACCCAGCCCACCCAGCCGCCGCGGAAGGCGGGGCCGGTGGCGTCGTGGGCGACCGGGTGCGCGGCATCCATCGAAAGAGGCGCTTCGGCGTCGGCGGGGATGCCCGTGCCGAGGTAGCTCCAGCCCGACGGCGAGTCCGCACCCGCGTCGAGCCAGAACGCGTGCGGAGCGGTCGCGTACAGCGCGGCGAAGACGTCCTCGGGGTCGCGCCAGCGCGGGAGGACGACCGGGGAGACAGAACGCGGCACGCTCCCAGGCTAGGGCGATCCGGCGGCCCTAGGCTGAGCGAGGTGAACGAGATCCTCACGTGGCTGCTCGGCGTTGTTCAGGACGTCGATCCCGTGGTGCGCACGCTCGTCGCCGGAATCGCGATGATGCTCGAGACGAGCGTGCTGGTCGGTCTCGTCGTCCCGGGTGACTCCATCGTCATCGTCGCCGGCACCGCGATCGCGTCGCCGTGGGAGGGCGTGCTGCTCGGGGTGGCCGTCGTCATCGGCTCGCTCGCCGGCGAGAGCCTCGGTTTCTGGCTGGGGCGCTACTTCGGCCCGCGCATCCGCGCGTCGCGCCTGGGACAGAGGCTCGGCGACCGCAACTGGGAGCGGGCCGACCGATACCTGCGCCGCCGCGGGGGTCCCGCCATCTTCCTCTCGCGCTTCCTCCCCGTGCTCCACTCGCTCGTGCCGCTCACCGTCGGCATGAGCGGCTACCGCTACCGCCGCTTCCTGGCGTGGACGGCGCCGGCGTGCATCGTCTGGGCGAGCCTGTACATCACCGTCGCCGCGACGGCCGCAGGCGCCTACTACGAACTCTCGGACCGGATCCACTACGCCGGATACGTGTTCGTCGGCATCATCGTCGTCTTCCTCCTGCTCGTCTACATCGGCAAGAAGGTGCTCGAACGCATCGAGCGCCGCCACCTCGCCGAAGAGCACGACTCCCTCGAACCGGCGGGCGACGACGTGAAAGACTGAGGAGGATGCCTCGCTCCCCTCGCGCCAAAGTGCTCTGGTTCGCCCGCCTGGAGTACCGCTTCCACGCCTGGCGCGAACGCCGCGCGCGCGCCCGCGGACTGCGGCCGTCGGTGACCGGCTTCCCCGGCTACGGCACCGAGGAATGGGTTCGGGTGCTCGGCCGCGTCCTCATCACTCCCCCGGTGAAGCGGACCTCCACCGGCGACTTCGCGAGTCTGCGCGGGTGGCGGAGCTTCGCGGCCGTCCCGGTCGGGTACGCCCAGGTCACGGTGACGATCGAGGGGGTCGCGCACGAGGTCGTCGCCGATCGTGGCGGCGTCATCGACGCGAAGCTCCCCGCCTCGCTCCCGCCCGGCTGGCAGCCGGTCACGATGACCGTCGAGGGCAGCGAGCCGACCGAGACGCGAGTGTTCGTCGTCGGCTCGGACGTGCGTTTCGGCGTCGTCAGCGACGTCGACGACACCGTCATGGTCACGGCGCTCCCCCGCCCGCTGCTCGCCGCCTGGAACTCGTTCGTCGTCGACGAGCACGCCCGCCAGCCCGTCCCCGGCATGGCGGTGATGCTCGAACGGCTGTCGCGCGAGCACCCCGGCGCGCCCGTCATCTACCTCTCCACCGGCGCCTGGAACGTCGCGCCGACGCTCACGCGCTTCATGCGCCGGCATCTCTTCCCCGCGGGCGCGTTCCTGCTGACCGACTGGGGGCCGACGCACGACCGGTGGTTCCGCAGCGGCCGCGATCACAAGGAGGGCAACCTCCGGCGACTGGCCACCGAGTTCCCGAACGTGAAGTGGCTCCTGGTCGGCGACGACGGACAGCACGACGACTCGATCTACACGCGATTCGCGATCGAACACCCCGAGAGCGTCGCCGCCGTCGCGATCCGGCGCCTGCTGCCCGCCGAGGCGGTGCTCGCCGGTGGCCGCACGGTCGTCGACGACCATTCCGCCGCGGACGTGCCGTGGGTCAGCGAGTCCGACGGCGCCGGTCTGCTGGAACGTCTCGAAGACGTCGGCGTGATCGCCCGCGACGCCTGACGTGGGGCTCGCGGCGGCATATCCTCGGTGATTCGCGCCGGGTGAGTGGCATCCACGGGTTCCGGGCGGAGGTTGTGCGGATCGCTGAGGTCGCGCGGATCGCCCCGGCCTCGACCCCCGGGATGTCGGGACCCCCGCGTACGCTCGAAGCATGTGCGGTCGATTCGTCGTGGCCAATGTGGCATCCGAGCTCGTGGGCGTGCTGCGCGTCGACGTCGAGACCGATGAGCTGCCACCGCCGTCGTACAACATCGCTCCGACGGCGTCCGTGGCCATCGTCCTCGACTCGGTGAAGACCGAGCCGCCCGTGCGACGCCTCGAAGTCGCCCGCTGGGGTCTCGTCCCGGGGTGGGCGAAAGACGTGAAGATCGGCGCCCGGGCGTTCAACGCGCGGTCCGAAGAGGTCGAAGACAAGCCGATGTTCCGCAACGCCCTGATCAAGCGCCGCGCGGTCATCCCCGCCTCGGGCTACTACGAGTGGAAGACCACGGAGGCGGGCAAGACCCCCCACTACATCCACCCCGCCGACGGATCGCCTCTGTTCTTCGCCGGGCTGTACGAGTGGTGGAAAGACCCGGCCAAGGCCGATGACGACCCCTCGCGCTGGGTGCTCAGCTGCACGATCCTCACCCGCGACGCGATCGGACGCCTCGGATCCATCCACGACCGGATGCCGCTGTTCATGGATCCCGACTTCGCCGACGCGTGGCTCGACCCGACGACCGAGAACGTCGGCGACATCCTCGACGCCGCGATCGACGCGGCCCCCGATGTGGCCGAGACGCTCGACGACCACGTCGTGTCATCGGCCGTCGGGAACGTGCGCAACGACGGGCCCGACCTCATCGAGCCGGTCGAATGACGACGCTCCTCGAGACGGCGGTGCTCGCGCGCGCCGAGTGGACCGCGCGCGCGGAAGCGCACGCCGGGCGCGCCGAAACCCTCACGGCGGCGCACCGCGCCCGCGCGGCCCGCGGTCAGAAGCATCCGGTCGAGGACTTCCTGTTCACGTACTACTCGTACAAACCGGCGATCCTGCGTCGGTGGCATCCCGGTCCCGGCATCGTGCTCGCCGAGGCCGAGGAACGCGCGTCCTGGCGCTGGTACCGGGTGACGGCCGACGGCGTCGAGGTGGATGCCGAGACCTTCCGCCGCGACCGCGGCTCGCTGTACCGGGGCGTGGTGAACCTGCTGCGCGCCACCGCCGCCCGCCCGGCGCAGTTCGGGTGCTTCGGGCTGCACGAGTGGGCCATGGCCTATCGCGCCGACGAGGTGCGCCACGCGGTGCCGCTCCGTCTCGGCCGCGACGGGACAGACGCCGTCGTCGAGGCGCATGACCTCAGGTGCACGCACTTCGATGCCTTCCGGTTCTTCACGCCGGACGCGGTTCCGCGAAATCGCACACCGCTGGCGCGCGAGGGTCAGATCGACGTCGAGCAGCCCGGGTGCCTGCACGCCGGCATGGACGTTTACAAGTGGGCGGTGAAGCTCGGGCCGCTCGTGCCCGGGGAGATCCTGCTCGACGCGTTCGAGCTCGCGCGCGACATCCGCACGCTCGACATGGAGGCGTCGCCCTACGACCTGACCGACTGGGGGTACTCCCCCGTCGCGATCGAGACGGTTGAGGGCAAGGCGCGCTATGTCGCCCGCCAACGCATCCTGAGCGAGCGTGCGCAGGCTCTGCGCACGGCGCTCGTCGCCGCGGTCACGGGCGGCGACGACACGCCCGGTGGAGCCGATTTCTTGCGCCCCGAATCCGTGTAGTAAGCTCATGGAGTTGCCTCGCGAGGGGCAAGAACAGAAAACGGGCCTGTGGCGCAGCTGGTAGCGCACCTGCATGGCATGCAGGGGGTCAGGGGTTCGAGTCCCCTCAGGTCCACCCAGAGAAAGCCTCCGTTTCGGCGGGGGCTTTCGTCGTTCGCGGCGATGTCACCCCAACACCACGACGTCGAACTCCCGCACCACGGCCCGCACTTCGTCGAGGTAGCGCTGCGCCTGTTCGGTGAGCGGGATCGCGGAGTGCGCGATCCACCCGATCTCGATGCGCTCGTCCACGTCGAGCGGCACGGCCACGATCTCTGGGTCGAGGTCGTCGCTGATGATGCCGGTCGAGATCGTGTATCCCTCGAGACCGATCATGAGGTTGAAGATCGTCGCGCGGTCGGACACTCGGATCTCCTGTTCGCTGGACAGGGTCGAGAGGATCTCCTCGGCGAAATAGAACGAGTTGTTGTTGCCCTGGTCGAACGTGAGTCGTGGCAGGCCGGCGAGATCGTCGAGCGTCACACGCTCGCGCGCCGCTAGGGGGTTCTTCCGCGAGACGAAGATGTGCGGGTCGGCCAGGAACAACGGATGGAACGACAGCCCGGAATCGCGCAGCAGCTTGTCGATGACGTCCCGGTTGAAGTCGTTGCGGTACAGGATGCCGAGTTCGCTGCGCAGCGTCCGCACGTCCTCGATGATGTCCCACGTGCGCGTCTCCCGCAGCGAGAACTCGTACCGCGCGGCCCCGCTGGCTTTGACCATGCGCACGAACGCGTCGACGACGAAGGAGTAGTGCTGTGCAGAGACTCCCAGCAGCCGCCGGGATGCCGGGCCGTCGAGGTAGCGCTGCTCGAGGAGCGCTACCTGCTCCACGACCTGGCGCGCGTACCCGAGGAACTCGACGCCGTCGGAGGTCAGAGTGATCCCGCGCGCGGAGCGGACGAGCAGCGACCGACCCACTCTCGCTTCGAGGTCCTTCATCGCGGCCGACATCGTCGGCTGCGACACGTAGAGCAGATCGGCCGCGGCGGAGATGGAACCCTCCGCGGCGACCTCGATGAAGGACTGCAGCTGTTGCAGCGTGACACCGCTGGATCGACGCGCCATAGGTAAATACTATAGGAGGGGATAGTCGCCACGGATTACCCGATGGATACCGGGAGCGAGCACGATGGAGCCACCGATGACCGCGCGGCGAGAGCCCACGAGCGAGAGGAGCTTCGGGGATGTCCACCGACTTCACCTACCGGATCTCGACCACCCGATTCGACGAGGACTACTCGCCGTCGCAGAACTCGCGAGCCACGACGAACTTCGCCAACCTGGCCCGCGGCGACGACCGTCGCGAGAACCTCCGCAGTGCGCTCACGATGATCGACCGCCGGTTCAACGACCTCGCGCGGTGGGACAACCCGGACGGCGACCGCTACACGCTCGAGATCGACATCGTCTCGGTCGACCTCGAGTTCGCGGTCTCCGGCGACGACCAGGTGTTCCCGCTGCTCGAGGTGCTTGACCTCGTGATCGTGGACCGCGCGACCGGTGCCCGGCACCACGGGATCGTCGGCAACAACTTCTCCTCGTACCTGCGCGACTTCGACTTCAGCGTGCTGCTGCCCGCGGCCAGCGCCGCCACCGGGTCGTTCACCGTCCCCGACGACTTCGGTGCGCTGCACGGCAAGCTGTTCCAGGACTTCCTGGAATCCGCCGCGTATCGGGAGCGGTTCACCGTGTCGCCGGTGATCTGCATCAGCGTCTCCACCAGCAAGACCTACCAGCGCACCGACAACCACCACCCGATCCTCGGCGTCGAGTACGCGCAGGACGACTACTCGCTCACCGACGAGTACTTCGGCAAGATGGGGCTGAAAGTCCGGTACTTCCTGCCGGCCGGCAGCGTTGCCCCGCTCGCCTTCTACTTCCGCGGCGACCTCCTCAACGACTACTCGAACCTGCAGCTCATCGGCACGATCAGCACGATGGAGTCGTTCCAGAAGATCTACCGGCCCGAGATCTACAACGCCAACGCCACCGCCGCGCACGTGTTCCGTCCGACCCTCGAGAGCGGGGACTTCTCGCGCACGCGGGTCGACTACGACCGCGAAGAGCGCTCGCGCCTCGCCGTCACCCAGGGGAAGTACACGGAGGAGCACTTCGTGAAGCCCCACGGCGAGCTTCTCGCCCGCTGGGCAGGCCTCTCCCCCGCCCTCGTCCACTGACCCGCCGGAGCACTCCCCCATGAACGCACTCCTTCCCACCGCGCTCGTCGGCAGCTTGCCCAAGCCTTCGTGGCTCGCCGAGCCCGAGAAGCTCTGGTCGCCCTGGTCGCTCGAGGGCGATGCGCTCGTCGAGGGCCGGCAGGATGCCCTGCGCGTGGCCGTGCACGAGCAGCGTCGGCGAGGCATTGACATCGTCAGCGACGGCGAACAGACGCGCCAGCACTTCGTGACCACGTTCATCGAGCATCTGAGCGGCGTCGACTTCGAGAACCGCGAGACCGTGCGCATCCGCAACCGGTACGACGCCAGTGTCCCGACCGTCGTGGGTGCCGTGGAACGTCCGGAGCCCGTCTTCGTGCGGGACGCCGCCTTCCTCCGCGCACAGACCGACCAGCGCATCAAATGGGCGCTGCCGGGCCCGATGACGATGATCGACACGCTCTCCGACCGGTACTACAAGAGCCGTGAGAAGCTCGCGTGGGAGTTCGCCGGCATCCTGAACCAGGAGGCCAAGGAGCTCGAAGCGGCGGGGGTCGACGTCATCCAGTTCGACGAACCCGCCTTCAACGTGTTCTTCGACGATGTGCGCGACTGGGGCATGGCGACGCTCGAGCGCGCCGTCGAAGGTCTGCGCGCCGAGACCGCCGTGCACATCTGCTACGGGTACGGCATCAAGGCGAACACCGACTGGAAGGCCACGCTCGGCCCCGAATGGCGACAGTACGAGGAGTCCTTCCCCCTGCTGCAGCAGTCCAGCATCGACATCGTGTCGCTCGAGTCGCACAACTCCCGCATCCCGATCGAGGTGATCGAATTGATCCGCGGCAAGAAGGTCATGCTCGGCGCGATCGACGTGGCCTCGCACGAGATCGAACGCCCCGAAGAGGTCGCCGACACGCTGCGTCGCGCACTGGACTTCGTGGATGCCGACAAGCTCATCGCCAGCTCCAACTGCGGCATGGCCCCGCTGCCGCGTGATGTCGCGCTGGCCAAGCTCAGCGCGCTGAGTGCGGGGGCGGCGATCCTTCGCGAGGAACTCACCGGCGCGCTCGTCTGAGGCTGCAGGAACGCCGCAGGGCCGCTCCGAACGGAGCGGCCCTGCGGTGCGTCTCGTGTCAGTCCGCGGAGGCGGGTGCGGGGATCTCCAACGGAACGACGGGGCAGTCCTTCCACAGGCGCTCCAGCCCGTAGTAGACGCGCTCCTGCTCGTGGAAGACGTGCACGACCAGGTCGCCGAAGTCGAGCAGCACCCAGCGCGACTCCTGCCGACCTTCCCGGCGCAGACGCTTGTGGCCCGCTTCGAGGAGCTTCTCCTCGACCTCGTCGGCGATGGCGGCGACGTTCCGCTCGTTGCGACCCGTCACCAGAAGGAAGATGTCCACGAGCGGCAGCGGCTCGGAGACGTCGAGAGCGACGAGGTCTTCACCGGATTTCGAGTCGGCGGCGATCGCGGCGATGCGCGCCATCTCGATCCCGTTGGGGCTGGCTGTCATCCGAAGACTCCTGTCGTGAAGGCGAGGACCAGCGCGACGGCCACCGCGACGGCGAGAGCGCCGGTGGTGATGATGAGACCGATGACGAGCTTGCTGCCCTTCTCGGGTGCCGGGGGGCGGATGATCTCACCGGGTTGCTTGACGGTGCTGATCGCGGCGCTGGCCGCAATGGGGGTGGGCGACGACGCCGGCGGGAGTTCTCCGTCGAGGAGAACCGCGTCCACATCGCGACCATCGGTGGTTCCGGGGGCGTGACCGGCGGAGCCGAGGCCCTCGGGGAGTTCGAACGTGCCGGTGATCAGCACTTCCCCCGTCGAGGTGACCGGGCCGACCAGCGGAACACCGGCGGGGGTCTGCGACAGGATCAGGGCGTTCGGCGTCGCCACTGAACCGGTGGCGGTGGCGCTGCGCGCGATGAGCTGATCGAATGACGGCGGCAGCGAGATCTTGGGGGTCTGCCCGCTGAGCAGGTCGGAGCCGAGGGCGGGGTTCACCGTCGAGAGCGGAATCGCCGTATCGGCGGCAGGCTCCTCGTCGGGCGCCGCGGGCCGGAAGATCGCCGGGACGTCCTCGGGAGACGATTCATCCGCGGAGTCCGTGGCCTGGTCTGTCTCGTCGGTGGACTGCGCGCTCTCGATCTCGGCCTGTTCGGCGGGAACGGTCGCGTGTTCCGCGCTGTCGTCGGGCGCGTCCTCGGTCGGCGCGGGGATCTCGGACGGTTCGTCACGGGAGCCGGGGACACCGGGCTGCAGGTCGGGCGCGATGATCGGCACCGATGCGGTGCGGATGCGTTCCTGCGCGCGCGCCTGCCGACGCGTGAGGCCGGTCACGCCCAGATCGGGGCCGTCGACCGGCGGGAACGATGCCGGAACGATCGGCTGCACCGGAGCCGGCGCGGGCTCCACGTCGACCACAGGAGCCTCGTCGACCGTCGCCGTCTCGGCCTTGTTCCGGCCGAACAGCCCGCCGAACATGCCGCCCTTCTTGGCCGGCGGCTCGTGGGCTGATCCGGACTCGTCGGGTTCGGCGACGGCAGACTCCGGCTCAGCGGTCGGGCTCTCCTGCGCTTCGCTGGGGACCTCGGGCGCGGCGGGCGTCGCTGCGGACGATGCCGTGGCATCCGGGGCCGTGCCGGGCTCGTCGGAGACCGCTTCGTCGGCGTCGAGCTGCGGGGTGATGATCGGCGTGGCACCGGTGTTGCGGAGTTCGCGCAGCTGACGCCGCGTCAGCGGCGGGGTCTCGGGGTTCTCGGATGTGCTCATGCAGGGCTCCGGTAGAGGTGATGCTTCGCGATGTACTGCACGACACCGTCGGGGACGAGGTACCACACGGGGTGTCCTCGGCGCACGCGGGCGCGGCAGTCTGTGGACGAAATGGACAGTGCCGGGATCTCGAGCTGACTGACGTCCTCGGTGGGAAGGCCCTCGGTCGTCAGGACGTGGCCGGGACGTGACACCGCGACGAAATGCGCGAGGTCCCACAGCTCTTGATGGTTGCGCCACCCCAGGATCTGCGCAACCGCGTCGGCACCGGTGATGAAGAAGAGATCGGCGCCCGGACGCTCGCGCTTCAGGTCGCGCAGGGTGTCGATCGTGTAAGTGGGACCCGCGCGATCGATGTCCACGCGGCTGACCGTGAACTGGGGGTTCGAGGCGGTCGCGATGACCGTCATGAGGTAGCGGTGCTCGCTCTCGGTGACGTCGGCTTTCTGCCACGGGCGCCCCGTGGGAACGAAGACGACCTCGTCGAGATCGAACGACTGTGCGACCTCGCTGGCCGCGACCAGGTGACCGTGATGGATGGGATCGAACGTCCCACCCATGACCCCGATGCGAGGGGCGCGCGTCACCGACATACGGTGGGCCTCAGTGGCCGTGCGCCTCGGGGGTGGGCGTACCGTGCTTGGCGGTGTACGCCTCGGCCTTGTGCGCGTGACGGTTCGACACGTTGCGGTACGACAGGGTCACCAGGCTCAGCGCGAGGAAACCGGCGAGGGCGATCGCACCGATCCACCACGTCTCGGCCTGCGCGTTGCCGCCGTGGTGGGCGCCCTCTTCGGCGGCGAGGGCGATCAGCGAGGCGAAAGTCATCAGTGCTCCGTTCGAGAATTCTGCGCGGCGCGCAGATCCATTTTAGCGGTCAGGCCCGGACCTGGCCGTCGCCGCGCCCGAGCCACTTGGTGCTGGTGAGTTCGGCCAGCCCCATCGGACCGCGGGCGTGCAGCTTCTGCGTGGAGATCCCCACCTCGGCACCGAAGCCGAACTCTCCGCCATCGGTGAACCGCGTGGACGCGTTGACGAGCACCACCGCGGAGTCGACCTCCGCCAGGAACCGTGCGGCCGACGCGTCGTCGTCGGTGATGATCGACTCGGTGTGGTGCGTCGAGTAGCGGCGGATGTGGTTGAGCGCGGTGTCGAGATCGTCCACGACGCGGACGGCCAGGTCGAGGCTCAGGTACTCGGTGGCCCAATCGTCTTCCGTGGCCGCCACGACACGGGGGTCGTAACCCGCCACCGCGTCGTCGCCGTGCACGCGGACACCGGCGGAGGCGAGGGAGCCCAGCAGGTCGGGCAGCAGCCGATCGGCGGCATCCCGGTGGACGAGCACGGTCTCGACGGCGTTGCAGACGCTGGGGCGCTGCGTCTTCGCGTTCAGGACGATGTCCCGCGCCCAGTCGGCTCGGGCCGTGGCATCCAGATACACGTGCACGACACCGGCGCCGGTCTCGATCACCGGCACCGTCGACTCGGTCACGACGGTCTCGATGAGTCCGGCGCTTCCACGCGGCACGAGGACGTCGACCAGGCCCCGCGCATTCATCAGGGCGCGGGCGCCGTCGCGGCCGAAGTCGTCGACCGTCTGGATCGCCTCGGGCGAGACGCCCTGGCTCGAAAGCGCACCGCGCATCACCTCGACGAGGGCGGCGTTGGAATTCAGGGCGGCCGAGCCTCCGCGCAGCACCACGGCGTTGCCGGAACGCAGCGCCAGCGCCGCGATGTCGACCGTCACGTTCGGGCGGGCTTCGTAGATCGATCCGACGACCCCGAACGGCACCGCGACCTTCTCGAGCGCGAGGCCGTTGGGAAGAGTGCGACGGTCGAGGACGCGACCGACCGGATCGGGCAGTTCGGCGACGTCGCGGACGGCGGCGGCGAGGGCGGCCACGCGCGCCGAGTCGAGCCGGAGACGGTCGAGCAGGGCATCGCCGATGTCGGCGGCGCGGCCGTTCTCGAGGTCGTCCGCGTTGGCCGCCACGATGGCCTCGGAGTGGGTGTCGATGGCCTCGGCGATCGCCCGCAGCATCGCGGTCTTCGCCGCGGAATCGAGGAGCCCGACCTGACGCGCGGCGTCTTTCGCGAAACGCAGGCGTTCGTCGACCGAAACGGCGGTGAGGGTCATCGCGTCAGTCTATCGCCGCGGCCACCGCGCCCACGGGGCCGGTGGCGAGGGTGACGGGGTCGGGGTGCGGGGCGAACCAGGTGCCGACCGAAGCACCGGAGAGGGCCTCGGCGACGAGGTCGGCGCTGGTGACCAGCACGCCCACGCCGGCGGCGGAGGCGAGCTTCGCGGCGGACGCCTTGGTCGCCGCTCCCCCGGTGCCGACGCCGTTCACCGTGACCGAGCCGAACGTGTACTCGGACAGGTCGTCGCCCCACTCCACATCGGTGATGGGACGCGCCCCCGGCTCGCTGGGCGGGGCCGTGTACAGGCACTCGATGTCGCTGAGCAGGACGAGGGCGTCGGCCCCGATGAGCTGGGCGACGAGCGCCGCGAGACGGTCGTTGTCGCCGAAGCGGATCTCATGCGTGGCGACGGTGTCGTTCTCGTTGACGATGGGCAGGATGCCGAGCCCCAGCAGCCTCTCCATCGCCCGGCGCGCGTTCGACCGGTGCGTGGCGTTCTCGAGGTCGCCCGCGGTGAGCAGCACCTGACCCGCGAGCAGGCCGAAGCGGTCGAGGGAGGTCTGATAGCGCCACATGAGCACGTTCTGGCCCACGGCCGCGGCGGCCTGCTGGGTCGCGAGGTCGTTCGGCCGTCCCTGCAGGTCCAGAAGCGGGAGCGCTGTGGCGATCGCGCCCGAGGACACCAGCACGACCTCGACGCCGGACTCGCGGGCACGCGCGAGCGCGTCCACGATCAGGTCGATGCGGAAGGCGCCGTCGCCGCTGATCGACGACGACCCCACCTTCACGACGACGCGCGACGCGCGCGGCAGGTCGGTGCGGGTGCGCGCGGTCACCGCTCGTCCTCGTCGTCGAACGTCAGCGCGGACGAGTCGCCGTCGGGCGAGATCCCGGCGGCACGCGCGGCGAGACGTTCGGCCTCGAGCTCGGCGCGGGCCTCGGCCTTGGCATCCATCCGCTCGTGGTAGCGCTCGCGACGCTCGTTGTTCGTGCGACGCGTGCTCTGCAGCAGACGCGGGTCGGTGCCGCGCGGCGCCGTCATCAGCTCGGCGGCCGACGACAGCGTGGGCTCCCAGTCGAAGACGATGCCGTCGCCGGGGCCGATGACGACCGTCGCACCCGCGACCGCGCCGGCGCGGAACAGCTCGTCCTCGACGCCCAGACGCGCCAGGCGATCGGCCAGGTAGCCCACGGCCTCCTCGTTCTGGAAGTCGGTCTGCTGCACCCACTTGACGGGCTTGTCGCCGAGGATCCGGTACACGGGGCCGTACGTTCCGCCCTCGACCTTGATCGTGAAGTCCTTCTCGGCGCCCTTCGGTCGGATGACGACACGTTCGGCGGGAGCTTCGTCGATCGTCGCGAGGCGGTGCTGCTCGACGATGTCGCCGAGGGCGAACGTGAGCTCGCGCAGCCCTGCGCGGCTCACCGTCGAGATCTCGAAGACGCGGAACCCGCGGGCCTCGATGTCGGGACGGACGAAGTCGGCGAGCTCATGCGCCTCGGGCACGTCGATCTTGTTCAGCACGACGATCTGCGGACGCTCGAGCAACGGAAGCTGGCCCTCGGGCACCGGGTAGGCGGCGAGTTCGCCGAGGATGATGTCGAGATCGCTCAGCGGGTCGCGGCCGGGATCGAGGGTGGCGCAGTCCAGAACGTGGACCAGCGCGGTGCAGCGCTCGACGTGGCGGAGGAACTCCAGCCCCAGGCCCCTGCCCTCGCTCGCGCCCTCGATCAGTCCCGGGACATCGGCGATCGTGTAGCGCGCGTCCCCCGCCTGAACGACGCCGAGGTTCGGGTGAAGGGTCGTGAAGGGGTAGTCGGCGATCTTCGGACGCGCGGCCGACACCGCGGCGATGAGGCTCGACTTGCCGGCCGACGGGAAGCCCACCAGGGCCACGTCGGCGACGGTCTTCAGCTCGAGGACGACGTCGCCCTCCCAACCGGGAGTGCCGAGCAGCGCGAAGCCGGGGGCCTTGCGCTTCGGCGAGGCCAGCGCCGCGTTGCCGAGGCCGCCCAGTCCGCCGGGGGCCGCGACGAAGCGCATGCCGGGCGTGAGCATGTCCACCAGCACGTTGCCGTCGGTGTCCTTCACGACGGTGCCGAGCGGAACCGGCAGCTCCTGGTCTTCGCCCAGGGCACCGGAGCGGTTGTCGCCCATCCCGAACCCGCCGTTGCCGGCGGACCGGTGCGGCGAGTGGTGGTACGACAGCAGGGTCGTGACCTGCGGGTCGGCGACGAGCACGACGTCACCGCCGCTGCCCCCGTTGCCGCCGTCAGGACCGGCCAGCGGCTTGAACTTCTCGCGGCGCACCGACACGCAGCCGTTGCCGCCCTTGCCCGCACGCAGGTGCAGGGTGACGCGGTCGACGAAGGTGACCATGAGGGATCCTTCCGGGATGCCGGCGGAGCCGGGGCGGGAAAAACGACGAGGGGGCGGGCACAGTGCCCACCCCCTCGGGAACGCCGTGCGCTGCGGAATTACTCCGCGGCGGCTGCGACGATGTTGACGACCTTGCGGCCGCCCTTCTGACCGAACTCGACGGAGCCGGCGGCGAGGGCGAACAGCGTGTCGTCGCCACCGCGACCGACGTTGGCGCCGGGGTGGAAGTGCGTGCCGCGCTGGCGGACGAGGATCTCGCCGGCGAGGACGGCCTGGCCGCCGAAGCGCTTCACGCCGAGGCGCTGTGCGTTGGAGTCACGACCGTTGCGGGTGGAGCTTGCGCCCTTTTTGTGTGCCATCTCTGCGTCTCCTGGCTCTTACTTGATGCCGGTGATCTTGACGCGCGTGAGGTCCTGACGGTGGCCCTGGCGCTTCTTGTAGCCGGTCTTGTTCTTGAACTTCTGGATCACGATCTTCGGACCGCGCTCCTCACCGAGGACCTCGGCCGTGACCGAGACCTTCGCGAGCTTGTCGGCGTCGGTCGTGACCGTCTCGCCGTCGACGAACAGGACGGCTGGCAGCTGGATGCTCTCGCCGACCTTCGCCGCCTGGCGGTCGAGCACGACGATCGTGCCGACCTCGACCTTTTCCTGCCGGCCGCCGGCGCGCACAACTGCGTAAACCACTTCACACCTGTTTCGTTCGGGAGCGCACGGCTCCGGTTGTCTGATGACGTCGGGAGGGCTTCGAGCCCTGAGTCTCGGTGCGATCCGGCCGACCGGAGTCGACGGGGTCTCGCGTCAATCGCGCGGACACGACGCACCAAAGGACGAGTTTAGCCCACCTGGCGGCATCCGGCAAAAGCATCAGGACCGCGTGTCGGCCGTAGGATCGCGATGTGGCCATTCTCATCGACGACGCGCAGTGGCCGGCGCACGGCAGGCTTTGGGCGCACCTGGTGAGCGACGCGAACCTCGACGAGCTCCACGCCTTCGCGGCGGCGGCCGGCATCCCCCGCCGAGCCTTCGACCTCGACCACTACGACGTGCCCGACGAGCGGCACGCCGCCCTCGTCGCCGCCGGCGCCGAGCATGTCGGCGGACGTGAGCTGGTCCGTCGTCTGCGCGCCTCGGGCCTGCGCATCACCGCCCGCGAGCGCCGCGGTATCTAGCCGATCCGCGTGAGGGGTCGATATCGGTCGCCCGACCGTGGTCGGAAGCGACGGATATCGACCCCTCACACGTGAGACAGACGGGGGCTACGCCTCCGTGGTCGGCTGCGCGTTCACGGGAGTGCCGGTGAGCGCGGCGGTGGTCACACGGCGGCGAGAGCGTCCCTGACCGGGCGCCTTGGGCTCGGGCAGAGCCTCGAGCACCGACTCGAGCAGCGCGTCCTTCTCGGTGCGCGGGGCCCGCGGCTCACGCTTCTTGCGCGGGCGCTTCTCGCGCGCGGGCGCCTCGGCCTTGGCATCCAGAACCGCCTCGACCGACGCGACCACGGCGGCCTCGACGACCGCCGGGTCATCGACCGTCGGGTGGATCGTGGATGCCGCAATCTGCGCGAGCGCCGACTTCACGCCTTCGGTGATCACGTGCGTGCCACCGGTCGGCGCCGCCTGCGCACCGTTGCCGTTGCCGCCGCCCGCGCCGCCGGCCGCGGCGGAGCCGTTGCCCCCGCGGCCTCCGCTGCGGCGGTTGCCGTTGCCGTTGCCGTTGCCGTTCGCGGCGGGCGTCGAGCGGTGCTTCACCACGGGGTCGTGGTGCACGATGACACCGCGGCCGGCGCAGACCTCGCACGCCTCGCTGAACGTCTCGAGAAGACCCAGGCCCAGCTTCTTACGGGTCATCTGCACGAGACCGAGGGAGGTGACCTCGGCGACCTGGTGCTTCGTCCGGTCGCGGCTCAGGCACTCGATGAGGCGGCGCAGCACGAGGTCGCGGTTGGACTCGAGCACCATGTCGATGAAGTCGACGACGATGATGCCGCCGATGTCGCGCAGACGCAGCTGGCGGACGATCTCTTCCGCGGCCTCGAGGTTGTTCTTGGTGACCGTCTCTTCGAGGTTGCCGCCCGACCCGACGAACTTGCCGGTGTTGACGTCGACCACGGTCATCGCCTCGGTGCGGTCGATCACGAGCGAGCCGCCCGAGGGCAGCCAGACCTTGCGGTCGAGCGCTTTCTCGATCTGCTCGGTGATGCGGAATGCGTCGAACGGATCCTGATCGCCCTCGTACTTCTCGACGCGCTCGAGCAGGTCGGGGGCGACTCCGGCCAGGTAGTTGGAGATCGTCGTCAGCGCCTCGTCACCCTGGATGAGCATGCGCGTGAAGTCCTCGTTGAAGACGTCGCGAACGATCTTGACGAGCAGGTCGGGCTCGGAGTGCAGGAGCGCCGGGGCCTGGATCGTCTTCACCTGCGTACTGATGTGCTCCCACTGCGCGGTGAGGCGCTGGACGTCGCGCGTCAGCTGGTCCTCGGTGGCGCCCTCGGCAGCGGTGCGGACGATGACGCCCGACGACTCGGGCAGCACCTCCTTGAGGATCTTCTTCAGACGCGCGCGCTCCGTGTCGGGGAGCTTCCGGGAGATGCCGTTCATCGATCCGTTCGGCACGTACACGAGGTAGCGGCCGGGCAGCGAGATCTGGCTCGTCAGGCGGGCGCCCTTGTGGCCCACCGGGTCTTTCGTGACCTGCACGAGCACGCGGTCGCCGGACTTGAGCGCCAGCTCGATGCGGCGGGGCTGGTTGCCGGTCTCGACGCCGTCCCAGTCGACCTCGCCGGAATACAGCACGGCATTGCGGCCGCGACCGATGTCGACGAACGCCGCCTCCATGCTGGGCAGGACGTTCTGCACGCGACCGAGGTAGACGTTGCCGATGAGCGAGGCATCCTGGTTCCGGGCGACGTAGTGCTCGACGAGCACGTTGTCCTCGAGGACACCGATCTGGATGCGACCCCCCTTGGAACGCACGACCATGACACGGTCCACGGCCTCGCGGCGGGCGAGGAACTCGGCCTCGGTCACGACCGGGCGGCGGCGTCCGGCTTCACGGCCGTCGCGCCGACGCTGCTTCTTGGCCTCGAGACGCGTCGAACCCTTGATGCGCTGCGGCTCGGTGATCAGTTCGACCGCGCGCTGGCGGACGGGAGCGGCCGGAGCCTCGGCCTGGTCGTCGGTGCCGGCTGCCGCTCCCCCGCGCCGCCGGTTGCGGCGGCGCGCGTTGGCGGACGTCCGCTCGGCGGGCGCCTCGTCGTCGCGGTCATCGACCTCGTCGCGCACGGGGAGAGGCGGGAGCTCGGGGGCGTAGAAGTGCAGCTGCGTCGAGACGGCCGACACGAACACCTCGGGGAGCAAACCCAGCGAGACCGCGGTGGGGATGGCCGGCTGCTCGGGCTCGGCGGGGGCTTCGGGCTCGGCGGGGGCTTCGGGCTCGGCGGGAGCGTCCGCGGCGGGGGCTTCGGTCGCGGCGGGAGCTTCGGGCTCGGCGGGGGCTTCGGGCTCGGCGGGGGCCGTGTCGACCTCGGGTTCCACGGCGTCGGTCGCGGTCACGGCGACGGCGTCGACGGCATCCACCGCATCCGTCGAGAGGACGGCGGGCTCACCGGCGTCGCTCTCCGCGGCGGACTCGGCGTTGTCGACCGCGGCCTCGTCGTCGGGATCGGTGTCGGTCGACGGTGCGTCCGTTGCCGCGTCCTCGACCTGCGTCGTGTCGGGGGTGTCGTCCACCGGGGTCTCGGTGGGGATCTGATCTTCGGTTGCGTCAGCCATGTCGGGCGTACTCCCTGGCGGGCGACACCGCGCGTCGCCCGGCGAAATCTCGTGCGGCGCCGCACCCGGCGGGGCCGCGAACTCACTCGGTCTGCAGCAGGCCTGCGGCTCGTGCTGCGAAGGGCGGTCATCGCCCGAAGTCTTCTGGTGATTCGCCTGCGGCGCGGCCGCGGCTCATCGAAGCTCCATTATCGCACGGTCGGCCCGATTCGCTCACAGGCACCGTGGCTCTTCGTGCTCGATAAACGCGATTCGCGTTCAGAAACGCGACGGCGGCGCGTTTCTCGCCGCCGATCGCGTTTATCGAGGAGGAGGGACGGGGCGCCTCCCGACGACACGGCCTCCCGCCGACGGCGCCTCCCGACGACACGGCGTCTCGACGCCGAGGCATCCCACAGCGGCTGCATCGCCGGACGGTGGAAGAATCGCGAGCATGAGTGAAAGCGTCGCCCCGCGCCGGCCCACGGTCCTCGCGGTGTGGTTGATCATCGCGGGAGCGATCGGATGGTGGGCGGCGTTCTCGCTGACGATGGAGCGGTTCCGTCAGCTCATGGACGGCGGGCAAGCGGCATCCTGCGACTTCAGCGTGCTCGTCCAGTGCACCGCGAACCTGAAGTCCTGGCAGGGCAGCGTCTTCGGATTCCCGAACCCGATCATCGGTCTCGCCGCGTGGATCGCTCCGATCGTGGTCGGCTTCGCCATCCTCGCCGGCGCACGGTTCGCCCGCTGGTTCTGGATCCTCTTCTGGCTGGGCATCGTCGGGGCGATGACCTTCGTCATCTGGCTGATCTCGCAGAGCATCTTCGTGCTCGGCACCCTGTGCCCCTGGTGCATGGTGACGTGGTCCGTGGTGATCCCCACGTTCTTCGCCGTCACGTTGCACCTGCTGCGCGAGGGCATCTTCCCCGTCGGCGCGAAGACGCGGAACGTCGCCGCGTCGCTCATGGCCTGGGTCCCGCTCATGGCGTTCGGCGGCTACGTCGTCGTCGCCGTGCTGGCACAGCTGCGACTCGACGTCCTCGGACAGATCTGACGTCGTCCACACGCCGCCCGCACAACCTCGGCGATCCTCACATCCTCAGTCCGTTCCGGACGGATGCCACGGAGCCGGGGCGGATCGCGGTGTCGGCGCCGCGCGGCCCCGGCGGAGACGCCAGAACGGCCGCCGCCCCACACGGGGACGGCGGCCGTCGTGGCATCCGGGTCAGGCGAACCAGATCGCGAGCTCGCGTGCGGCGGACTCGGGGCTGTCGCTGCCGTGGACGAGGTTCTGCTGGACCTTGAGGCCCCAGTCGCGGCCGAAATCGCCGCGGATCGTGCCCGGGGCCGCGGTCGTCGGGTCGGTGGTGCCGGCGAGGGAGCGGAACCCCTCGATGACGCGGTTTCCGGCGAGGCGAATCGCCACCGACGGGCCGGAGAGCATGAACTCCAGCAGCGGCTCGTAGAACGGCTTTCCCTCGTGCTCGGCGTAGTGCCGCGCCAGGGTCTCGCGGTCGGGTTCGACGAGGCGGATGTCGACGAGGGCATAGCCCTTCGCCTCGATGCGGGCGAGGATCGCGCCGGTCAGGCCGCGGGCGACGCCATCGGGCTTGACCAGGACGAGGGTCTCTTCGGTGGCCATGGGTCATTCTCCGTTCGAGAGGTCGGGGTCGGCGGCCCTCCGCGCGTTGGCGCGGTCGAGGGCCGCTCCCTTGATCGTCGCATACGCCCACATACCGCCGAAAATGAGAGCGACGACGGCGAGGGCGGGAACGAGGATGCCACCGAGCGCCAGGATCACCTGCAGAGCCCAGCCGACGATGATCGCCCACCGATGACGGAGCAGCCCCGAGGTCGCGACCATCGCCGCGGCCATCACGACGCCGCCGACGATGCCCCACCACGGCTCGATGCCCCACGGGAGCGCCTTCAGACCGTAGACCACGAGCCCGCCCAGGAAGACGACGATCGACTCGAAGCCGAGGACGACGGCCCCGAGGGACTCCTGGGCCCCGCGGACGCGGCGGGGGCGGCGCTCGCGCGGGCTCACCCCTGCCACCCGGCCTTCCAGTCCTCGAGCTCGGCGAGGCGGATCGCCTCGCCCGCGAGCACCACCGACCCGGCGATGACGACCGCGCGCCGATCGGACTCGGACGCCCAGGCCCGCGCGGCGTCGGCCGCATCCTCGAGCGTGGGGTGCACCGTGACGGGCACGTCCGCGGCCTCGGCCACGTCCGCGATGACGTCGGGATCCCCCGCGCGTTCGCTGTCGGGAGCGGTCGCGAAGACGCGCGCCACGGCGGGGGTGAGCGTCGAAACGATGCCGACGGTGTCCTTCCCCGCGAGGATGCCGACGACCGCCCCCCACTCGTCGATGTCGAACGCCTCGTCGAGCGCGGCGACCAGCGCGCGCGCTCCGTGCGGGTTGTGCGCGGCGTCGACGAGCACCGTCGGTGCGGTGCCGAGGAGCTGGAGGCGTCCCGGCGAGGTGACGGCTCCGAGGCCGTCCGCGACGATCTCGGCGCTCAGCGGCTGCGTTCCTCCCCCGATGAGCGACTCGACGGCGGCGACGGCGAGGGCTGCGTTCGCCCCCTGGTGCGCTCCGTACAGCGGAAGGTAGAGCTCGGAGTAGGTGCCGGCGACGCCGCGCACCGTCAGCAGCTGCCCGCCGACCGCGAGCGTCTGCGCCTCGAGGGCGAACCCCTCGCCCGCGAACGCCACGGTCGCGTGCATGCGCTCGGCGCGGGCGAGGATCGCGCGCCGCGCCTCCTCGGGCTGCGCGGCGGAGACCACCGCGGCACCCTCCTTGATGATCCCGGCCTTGACGGTCGCGATCTCGGCGATCGTGTTCCCCAGGCGGTCGGTGTGGTCGATGTCGATCGGGGTGAAGACCGCGACGTCGCCGTCGGCGGTGTTCGTCGAGTCCCACTCGCCGCCCATTCCGACCTCGAGCACGAGGACGTCGATGGGCGCGTCCGCGCACGCGACGAACGCGAGCACGGTGAGCAGTTCGAAGAACGTCAGCGGCGCGTCTCCGGACGCTTCGAGTTCGGCATCCACGATCTGCACGAAGGGCTGGATCTCGTCCCAGGCGTCGGCCACCGCGGCATCCGCGACGGGCTCGCCGTCAATGAGGATGCGCTCGGTGAACCGCTCCAGGTGCGGACTCGTGAACAGCCCGGTCCGCAGGCCGAGCGACCGCAGCAGGCTCTCGATGATGCGGCTCGTCGACGTCTTGCCGTTCGTCCCCGTCACGTGGATCACGCGGTAGGTGCGCTGCGGGTCGTCGAGCAGCTCGAGCACGCGGCGCGTGCGCTCGACGCGCGGCTGCACCCACTGCTCGCCCTGCCGTTCGAGCAGGGCGCTGTACACGGCGTCGGCGCGGGAACGGTCGCTCATGCGGGTGCTCCGATCCGGGCGACGGCGACGGTCACGGCACCGACGTTCGCGTACGTCTTGGCCGCGATCACGTTCTCGAACTCCGGCGTGCGGGCATCGCCGCGCGCGATGAGCCGCTCGGTCCGGCTCGCGAGCACGACGCTCTCTGCGAGGGTCTCGGATGCCACGCCGGCGACGTCGAAGGCCTGGGCCACCGCCGCAGCGTCCGCGGGATCGTCGAAGGTGAGCGTCAGGGCGATGCGGTCGCTCACATCGAAGCCGGCGGCCTTGCGGGTGTCCTGGATGCCGCGGATCATGTCGCGCGCCAGCCCCTCGGCCTCGAGTTCGGGAGTCGTCACGGTGTCGAGCAGCACGAAGCCGCCCGTCGTCAGCACCGCGAGCGCCTCGCCGTCGGGCCGTCCGGCGGTCTCGACGACGAGGTCGTACTCGGCGGGTTCGAGCGGGATGCCCCCGGCCACGACCGTGCCGTCGACCTCGCTCCAGTCGCCCTCGCGGGCCGCCTTGATCGCCTGCTGCACCTGCTTGCCCAGGCGCGGACCCGCGGCGCGGGCGTTCACCGACAGCCGGTGCGTGATGCCGTACTCCGCGGCGGTGTCGTCCTGGAGGGCGACCTGCTCGACGGCCTTGACGTTCAGCTCGTCGCGCAGGATGTCGTCGAACTGCGCCAGCCCCGCGGCATCCGCGGTCACGACCGTCAGACGCGGCAGCGGCAGGCGCACGCGCTTGCCCTCCTTCTTGCGGAGGGCGTTGGCGACGCTGGAGACTTCGCGGACGGTGTCCATCGCGGTGCGGATGTCGGCCGCGGCCGGGAACGCCGTGGCATCCGGCCAGTCCTCCAGGTGGACGCTGCGGCCGCCGGTGAGTCCCTGCCAGACGCGCTCGGTCACGAGCGGCAGCAGCGGGGCGGCGACACGGGTCAGCGTCTCGAGCACCGTGTAGAGCGTGTCGAACGCCTCGCGGCTGGACGGATCGTCCGTGACGCCCACCCAGAACCGGTCGCGGGAACGGCGGATGTACCAGTTGGTCAGGACCTCGGCGAAGTCGCGCAGGCGCTCGGCCGCCGTGGTGGAGTCGAGGCCCTCGAGGTCGGCCGCGACGTCGCGCACGAGGTCACCCGTGAGGGCGAGGATGTAGCGGTCGAGCACGTCGGTGGAGTCGGTGCGCCACTCGGCGGTGTACCCGTCGCCCGACGCGTTCGCGTAGGTGGCGAAGAAGTACCAGGCATTCCACAGCGGCAGCAGGAACTCGCGGACGCCCGAGCGGATGCCCTCCTCGGTCACGACGAGGTTGCCGCCGCGCAGCACCGAGCTGGACATCAGGAACCAGCGCATGGCATCCGAGCCGTCGCGGTCGAACACCTCGCGGACGTCGGGGTAGTTGCGCAGCGACTTCGACATCTTCTGCCCGTCGTTGCCGAGCACGATGCCGTGGCACGAGACCCCGGTGAACGCCGGGCGGTCGAACAGTGCGGTCGAGAGCACATGCATCAGGTAGAACCACCCGCGGGTCTGCCCGATGTACTCGACGATGAAGTCCGCCGGCGAGTGCTCGTCGAACCACTCCTGGTTCTCGAACGGATAGTGCACCTGCGCGAACGGCATCGAGCCGGAGTCGAACCACACGTCGAGCACGTCCTCGATGCGGCGCATCGTGGAACGGCCGGTGGGGTCGTCGGGGTTCGGTCGCGTCAGGTCGTCGATGTAAGGACGGTGGAGGTCCACCTCGCCGTCCGCGTTGCGCGGCAGGCGGCCGAAGTCGGCCTCCATCTCGGCGAGCGAGCCGTAGACGTCGACGCGCGGGAAGTTCGGGTCGTCGCTCTTCCACACCGGGATCGGTGAGCCCCAATAGCGGTTGCGGCTGATCGACCAGTCGCGCGCGCCCTCGAGCCACTTGCCGAACTGGCCGTCCTTGACGTTCTCGGGCACCCAGGTGATCTGCTGGTTGTTCTCCAGCAGGCGGTCTTTGAAGTCGGTGACCCGCACGAACCAGCTCGACACGGCCTTGTAGATCAGGGGGTTCCGGCACCGCCAGCAGTGCGGGTACGAGTGCTCGTACGACGCCTCGCGCAGCAGGCGCCCACTCTGCGTGAGCAAGCGGATCAGGGGGCGGTTGGCCTCCATCCACAGCTCCCCCGCGACGTCGGTCACGGCCGACAGGAACCGCCCGCCGTCGTCGAGCGAGATGATGGTCGGCAGGCCCGCGGCATCCGCGAGGCGCATGTCGTCCTCACCGTAGGCCGGGGCCTGGTGAACGATGCCGGTGCCGTCGCTGACGGTGACGTAGTCGTCGACGAGGATCTTCCACGCGTCCTGCGTGCCCCACACCTCGGCATCGGCGTAGTAGTCGAACAGGCGGTCGTACGAGACCCCGCCGAGCTCGGCGCCCGTGATCGTCTGCACGACGGCCGCGCGGGCGGCATCCACCGACTCGTACCCGAGGTCTTTCGCGTAGCCCGGCAGCAGGTCTTCGGCCAACAGGTAGCGGTGCGCCCACGCCTCGCTCGCCTCGTCGGGAGTGCCGTCGGGCGCGCGGTGCACGTCGGCGGCACCGTTCGGACCGCCCGGGACGACGGCGTAACGGATGCCGGGACCGACCGCCAGGGCCAGGTTCGTCGGCAGGGTCCACGGCGTGGTCGTCCACGCGAGCGCCCGCACGCCGGTGAGCCCGAGCGCCTCGGCCTTCGCGCCCACGAGCGGGAAGGTCACGGTGACCGACGGGTCCTGGCGCATCTTGTAGACGTCGTCGTCCATGCGCAGCTCGTGGCTCGACAGCGGGGTCTCGTCGCGCCAGCAGTACGGCAGCACGCGGTAGCCCTCGTACGCGAGGCCCTTGTCGTGCAGGGTTTTGAACGCCCACAGGACGCTCTCCATGTACGACGTGTCGAGGGTCTTGTAGCCGCGCTCGAAGTCGACCCAGCGCGCCTGGCGGGTGACGTAGTCCTGCCAGTCGCGGGTGTACTCGAGCACCGACTCGCGGGCCTTGCCGTTGAAGACGGCGACGCCCATGCGCTCGATCTCGTCCTTCTCGGTGATGCCGAGCTGCTTCATCGCCTCGAGCTCCGCGGGGAGACCGTGCGTGTCCCATCCGAAGACGCGGTCGACCTTCTTGCCGCGCATCGTCTGGAAGCGCGGGAACAGGTCCTTCGCGTACCCGGTCAGCAGGTGCCCGTAGTGCGGCAGGCCGTTGGCGAACGGCGGGCCGTCGTAGAAGACCCACTCCTCGGCGCCCTCGCGGTTCGCGATGGACGCGCGGAAGGTGTCGTCGGCGTCCCAGAACGCGAGCGTGTCGCGCTCGATGTCCGGGAACCGGGGGCTGGGCACGACGGATGCCGCGGCATCGGCGGCCGGGCCGAAGGATGAGGGGCGTGGGTAGGTCATGTCTCTCCGCAGGTTGCGATCCACCTGCGGGGACGATCCGTTCGGACCGCGGTACCACCCCGCATTGCGCCCACCGGGGTGTGCGCCGCTCTCACTGCGGCTGTGACGGGCCTGCCCCGCTCGGTTCTACTGGGGGTGGTGACCCTGTTCTTCCGAGAGCTCCCCGGTGATGGCCGGATCGGTGCTGATCCCGCCATTCTACGCGGTCCCCCGAACCGCGGCGGTCGGGTCGGGGAATGTCCGCGGATGCCTAGGAGTTTCTGGACTCGTGCCAAGATCGACTCCCGTGACCTCTGCCCCTCCCGCTGTCCGTCCGACCTCTCCCGCCCCGACGCGCCGCGTCGCCTGGGCGTCGATGATCGGCACGTCTCTCGAGTCGTTCGACTTCTACGTCTACGCGTACTTCGCCGCCTTCTTCGTCGGACCCCTGTTCTTCGCTCCGCTCGGTGAGGTCGGCGGGACCCTCGCGTCGTTCTCGACGATCGCGCTGGCATTCGTCGTCCGGCCGATCGGTGCGATCATCTTCGGCCACATGGGCGACCGGCTCGGCCGGCGCACGACGCTGCTGTGGACCGTCGCGATCATGGGGGTCGCCACGGGCCTGATCGGCGCGCTTCCCACGTACGCCCAGGCCGGATGGCTCGGCGTCGTGCTGTTGCTGGTGCTGCGCATCGCCCAGGGCCTGTCGCTGGGCGGCGAGTGGGGCGGCTCGATCCTGCTCGCGACCGAGCACTCGAGCCCCGTGAAGCGCGCGTTCTACGCCGCGATCCCGCAGCTCGGCTCCCCCGTCGGCTCGATCCTCTCCGCCGCGGTGTTCATCGTCATGACCGTCGCGCTGCCGGCCGACCAGCTCGCCGCGTGGGGCTGGCGCATCCCGTTCCTCCTCGCGCTGCCGCTGCTGCTGGTCTCGCTGTACCTGCGATGGTCGATCGACGAGACGCCCGTGTTCGAAGACGTGGTCGCCTCCGGTCGCCGTGACCGGCTGCCGGTGCTGACGATGTTCCGCGCCCGCCCCGTCGCCGTCGTGATCGCGATCGGTGCCGCGCTGCTGGGCATCGGGTCGTACTCGCTGATGAACACGTACACGATCAACTACGGCGTCGCGCAGCTCGGCTTCAGCTTCCAGGACCTGCTCGTGGCCACGACGATCGGCGCACTCCTGCAGTTGGTCACGATCCCCCTGTTCGGGGCCTGGGCGAACCGCATCGGTTCCGCGAAGGTGGTCGCCTGGGGTGCGCTGGGAACGCTGCTCATCACGTTCCCGATGTACTTCCTGCTGCAGTTCGCCACGTTCCCGATCCTCGTCGCGACCATGATCATCGGCGGGATCCTGCCGACGATGTCGTGGGCGGCGCTCGGTGGCCTCATGAGCGACCTGTTCCCCGACCACTTCCGCTACTCCGCGCTGTCGCTGACATACGCGATCGCCGCGACCATCTCGGGCTTCGTCCCGCTGGCGACCACGGCGCTCGGCACGCAGACGGCGTTCGCATGGTGGCATCCTGGTGTCGTGCTCGCGATCCTCTCGGTTCTGACGCTGGTGGCCGCGTGGGCCGCGTCGCGCCGTCGCCCCGAACCCCTCGAGGCCTGAGTGATCCGCGCCCGCGGCCCGTTGCCGCCCCGCGTGTCGGCGCCCGACCTGCCTCGGGAGTTCGATGACGTCGGTGGGCTCGGACCGCGGGCGGATCTGTTCGCCGCCCGCATCGTCTCGCTCGAGGGGCAGGTGGATGCCGCGCACTCGACGCTCGCGGAGTGCTCGATCGCGGAGGCATCCGTCGACTCCCTGGTCCTGACCGGCGCGACCCTGACCGACGTCGAGTTCGCGACGCTGCGGGCCACGGAACTGCTGGCTCGTGACGGGCGGTGGCGCAACGTCGCGATCGTCGGCGGACGCGTCGGCACACTGGACCTCTCGGGCGCCGACCTCGACAGCGTCGAGCTCCGCGGCGTACGGATCGACTTCCTGTCGCTGCGCGGCGCGACGGTGCGCGACGTCCTCGTCGCCGACTGCGTGATCGGCACGCTCGACCTTCCGCTCGCGAAGCTCGCGCGTGTGCGGTTCGAGGGATGCCGTGCCGACGAGGTCGATGCGGACGGACTGCGCGCCGAGCACACCGACCTGCGGGGCCTCGACGCCGTCTCATTCGGGCGACCCGACTCGCTCCGCGGCGTCACGCTGACCCACCGCCAGGTGGAGCTGGCCGCGACCGACTTCGCGCGGGCCCTCGGCATCGACGTCCAGGACTGAGGAGTTCCTGGCGCGCTCGGACGCCGGCGCCGGCTCAGGGATCTGCGCAGGCTCAGTCGGCATCCCGGGTTTCGGGCTGAGGTGGCGCGGTTCGATGAGATTGCGCGGATCACTGAGGCTGTGCGCGGGGTGCCGGGGCGTCGCGCTCGCTCAGGGATCTGCACAGGCTCAGTCGGCATCCCCGGTTTCGGGCTGAGGTCACGCGGATCACTGAGGTTGCGTCGATCGCGGGGGCGCGGGCGGGAACCCGGGCTGACTGTCACGCCCGGTGCAGGCCCTGCGCGACCGCGTGCAGGAGGCGGTCCTGCACCTCGGGCCACCGGTGCATGACCTGCTCGTAGCCGACACGGATGACGTGGTAGCCGAGGAGTAAGAGCTCCGCGTCGTGCCGGATGTCCGTGGTGCGCTGCGCGCCCACGTGGTGGCCGCCGTCGATCTGCACGACCAGCCTGTCGCCGATCAGCACATCCACGCGGTGTTCCGCGATCCACACCTGCACGTGGATCGTCAGCTTCAACCAGCGGAGCCGCACCACGAAGATCGTCTCGAGTCCCGAATCGGCCCAGGGAGTCGCCTGGTCGACCAGCGTTCGCGCGGCGCCGGTCCATGGCATCCGTTTCAGGGTGGACAGGTCGACCAGGCGCTTGTTGAGAGCAGAGTCCCAGACCGCGCGTGCTTCCTCGAAGGGAAGACAGGATGCCACCGTCATGAGGATGTTCTCGATGGGGTCATCCAGGGCATCGGGATGCCGTGGGACGATCGGGCGCTGCCAGTGCACCACGGCGGCGGACGTGGCGACCCGGCCGCGGCCCGGGTATGCGGCGTGCGGCGTCTCCGAGGCGTGCGCGACCCAGAGGCCGTGGCGCGCGGCTGCTGTGACGCACGACACGACCACTCCGTACCGCGCCGCGGCGACGAGGTCGGGATCGGCGCCGGGCACCGCGATCCAGCCGCGCCGCACGAGCCCCATATCGACCGCCTGCGCGATCTGATGCCGGCTGTGTCCGTCCGCGATGACGCGCGTGGAACGTGTGACGCCGCCGAGCGCAGTGACGTGCGCGGCGACGGCTCGGGCTGTGGTGGCATCCATTCCACGATCGTGGTGATCGCGCACACGCCGTGGGCGTCGTTGCCGCGACCTGTGGAGAGACGGTCGGCTGTGAAGGAGGGGCCGGCGCGTTGCGCAAGGTCAGTGATCGGCGGTGGTTGCGTCGGTTCTGCCTTACTCGGACTTATCGGCTGCGGATCGCTGAGTCTGTGCAGCGCGCGCCCGTCCACGCCTCTGCGCCGCTCCCCGGCGTGCGCGCGCGGCCCGGTAGACTCGAGCGACATTCCACAGTCAGGCACGCTCACACGGTGCCGCCTATATCGCTCGAGGAGTACCCATGTCGCTGATTCCGGACAAGCCCGCCCTGGAGGGCCTCGAGCAGAAATGGGATGCCGCGTGGACCGACCGCGGCACGTACGTCTTCGACCGGGTCCGCGCCGCCGAGGTGGGCCGCGCCGGTGTCTTCTCGGTCGACACTCCTCCGCCGACGGCATCCGGAAGCCTCCACATCGGGCACGTCTTCAGCTACACGCACACCGACGTGAAGGTGCGCTTCGAGCGCATGCGCGGCAAGACGGTTTTCTACCCGATCGGCTGGGACGACAACGGCCTGCCCACCGAGCGTCGCGTCCAGAACTACTACGGCGTGCGCTGCGACCCGACTCTGCCGTACGACCCCGACTTCAGTCCCCCGTTCTCGGGCGGCGACAACAAGAGCAGCAAGGCCGCCGACCAAGTGCCGATCAGCCGCCGCAACTTCATCGAGTTGTGCGAGGCGCTCACGGTCGAGGACGAGAAGGCCTTCGAGACGCTGTGGCGCGAGCTGGGCCTGAGCGTCGACTGGGGTCAGACGTATCGCACGATCTCGGATGCCGCGATGCGCACGAGCCAGCTCGCGTTCCTGCGCAACATCGAACGCGGCGAGGCCTACCAGGCGCTGGCCCCGACGCTGTGGGACGTCGACTTCCGCTCGGCCATCGCGCAGGCCGAGCTCGAGGACCGCGACCAGCCCGCCGCCTACCACCGCCTCGGGTTCCACAAGACCGACGGCTCCGGTGACGTGTTCATCGAGACGACGCGCCCCGAGCTGCTCGCCGCGTGCGTCGCGCTCGTGGCCAACCCCGACGATGAGCGCTACCAGGCGCTCTTCGGCACGACCGTGCGCACGCCCCTGTTCGACGTCGAGGTGCCGGTGCTCCCCCACCCGCTCGCGCAGCAGGACAAGGGGTCGGGCATCGCCATGATCTGCACGTTCGGTGACGTGACCGACATCATCTGGTGGCGCGAACTCGACCTCCCCAACCGGACGATCATCGGCAAGGACGGTCGCATCGTCGCCGATGCACCGGACGTCATCGTGACGGATGCCGCGAAGACGGCGTACGCGGAGCTCGCGGGCAAGACGGTGTTCAGCGCCAAGAAGCGCATCGTCGAGCTGCTGCAGGAGTCGGGTGAGATGGAGGGCGCACCGAAGCCCTTCACGCACCCGGTGAAGTTCTTCGAGAAGGGCGACCGCCCGCTCGAGATCGTCTCGACGCGTCAGTGGTACATTCGCAACGGCGCGCGCGACGCGGAGCTGCGCGAGCGTCTCGTCGCCCTGGGGCGCGAGATGTCGTGGCATCCGGACTTCATGCGCGTGCGGTACGAGAACTGGACCAACGGCCTCACCGGTGACTGGCTGGTCTCGCGCCAGCGCTTCTTCGGCGTGCCGATCCCGGTCTGGTACGGCCTCGATGAGAACGGGGAGCGCGACTACTCGCGCGTGCTGACGCCCGACCTCGCGGCGCTCCCGATCGATCCGACCACGGACGTCCCCGTCGGCTACACCGAGGAGCAGCGCGGCGTGCCCGGCGGATTTGACGCCGAGCAGGACATCCTCGACACGTGGGCGACCTCGTCGCTGACGCCGCAGCTCGCCGGCGGGTGGAAGCGCGACGAAGAGCTGTGGAACCTCGTCGCCCCGTTCGACCTGCGCCCGCAGGGACAGGACATCATCCGCACGTGGCTGTTCTCGACGATGCTCCGCAGCGCCCTCGAAGACGACCGGGCGCCGTGGACGGATGCCGCGATCTCGGGCTTCATCGTCGACCCCGACCGCAAGAAGATGTCGAAGTCGAAGGGCAACGTCGTCACGCCGGCGGACATCCTGCAGCAGCACGGATCCGACGCGGTGCGGTACTGGGCGGCATCCAGCCGTCTGGGCACCGACGCGGCCTTCGACCCGCAGAACCCGACGCAGATCAAGATCGGGCGACGCCTCGCGATCAAGCTGCTGAACGCGGCCAAGTTCGTCCTGTCGTTCCCGGTGCCCGAGGGCGCCGAGGTGACGCACGCACTGGATGCCTCGATGCTGACGACCCTCGACAAGGTCGTCGCCGACGCGACCGCGGCGCTCGAGGCCTACGACCACGCCCGCGCGCTGGAGATCGCCGAGTCGTTCTTCTGGACGTTCTGCGACGACTACCTCGAGCTGGTGAAGGAACGCGCCTACGACCGCTCCGACGCCGGCCAGGCGTCCGCTGCGCTCGCGCTGCGCACCGCGCTGTCGACCCTGACCCGCCTGTTCGCCCCGGTGCTCTCGTTCGCCGCCGAGGAGGTGTGGTCGTGGTTCGAGGAGGGCTCGGTCCACACGGCCGCGTGGCCCGAGCCGCTCGGCATCGAGGGCGACCCGGTGGTGCTGACGGCCGTGGGCGAAGCGCTCATCGGCATCCGTCGCGCCAAGACCGAGGCCAAGGCTTCGCAGAAGACGCCGGTGACCTCGCTCACCGTGTCGGGTCCGCACGTCGAGGCCCTGCGTCTGGCCGAAGGCGACCTGCGCGCGGTCGGCCGCATCGAGACGATCACGTTCGTCGAGGCCGACACCACCGCCGTCACCGACATCGTGTTCGCACCCCAGGAGGCCTGATGCAGCTCGGAACCCGCTGGACCGCCCGCGAGCAGCCGCCGGCTGCCGTGCCCGCGGTGCTGCACACGCAGATCGCGGCCGTCGAGGCGGCACTGAATCCCGATGGACTCAGCGCTCCCGCCCCGCGCTGGACGCTGACGTTCCTCGAGGGTCGTCCGATCGCCGAGCTCGACACCGGTGTCATCGTCGAGCAGGTCGCCTCGGGTGAGGTGGTCGTACGCCACGACGACGAGGACGAGTTCGCCTGATTCGGCGGAGAAGGGCCGGGGATGCCACATCCCCGGCCCTTCTCGCTTCCTTCAGCGCGCGCGCAGGTAGGCCTCGGCCTGAAAGTCGAGCCGCTGCCCGGCGGCGACGGCGGCATCCCTCTGAGAGCGGATGTCGGCGCGTGTCGCTCGTGCGTGCATCCGCGCGTGGGCATGGTCGGCGAGCACGCGCGACAGTGCGAGAAGGATCCGTTCGGACGTGGTCGGCGTGGCGAGGGGTGCGGCGAGGGCGGTCACCGGGTGCCTCCTTCGGCGGGGAGTGGGAAGACATCGGCGCGCATCGTCACGACGCGCAGGTCGTCGCCGGACTGGTCGCGGTAGCGGTCGACGGTCTCGGCGATGACGGACTGCAGCCGGTCGGCGAGTTCCGCCATCTGGTCGACGGTCAGCCGCGCGCTCGCGGTGGAGATCAGGCTCCTGTCGAACCACTCCTGATCGTCGTCCCATCCGTGCGTCACGAACGTCATGAGTTGCTGCTGTCGCAGGGTCAACGTCTCCGAATGCACGGCCTCCATCACGGCCCGTCCGCTCGGAGTCGTGGACATCTCTGGGTTGACGAGGGTGACGGCCCCGGCGGGTCGCTCCCACCAGCGTTCTCGCGCCGTGCCGCGTCCCTGCACCTCGCGGATGAGGTCGTGCTGCGCGAGGGCTCGCAGGTGGTAGCTGGTCGCGCCCGTGGACTCCCCGGTCAACCCCGCGAGCCCGCTCGCCGTCTGCGGTCCGTATTGGCTCAGCAGGTCGTAGAGCCGGACGCGGAGGGGGTGCGCCAGGGCGCGCAGAGCGCCGGCGTCGAGGATGCGCCCCTCGGGGCGAGAATCGGAACCCATAAGTGCAAAGATACCTTTGCAAACTCGGCTATGCAAATGATTCTTTGCACCCGGTCGTCGCCGTGCTGACTACGCTGGAACGATGACGGATGCCGTGACCAATCCCCTCCTCGCGCCGCCCTCGCTCCCCTACGACCTGCCGCCCTACGGCAGCATCCGGCCGGAGCACTACCGACCCGCGTTCGACGCGGCCTTCGCGGCGCAGCGCGCCGAGGTCGACGCGATCACGGCGCAGAGCGAGCCCGCGACGTTCGAGAACACCCTCGTCGCTCTGGAGCGCAGCGGCGAGCTGCTCGACCGCGTGGCCCGCACGTTCTACACGGTCACCGGGGCCGATGGCACCCCCGAGATCCAGGCGATCGAAGAGGAGCTCGCGCCGCTCATGTCGGCCCACGGCGACGCGATCCAGCTCGACGCCGCGCTGTTCGCGCGCGTGAGCACGGTGCACGACGCCCTCGACGACCTCGATCTGGATGCCGAGAGCCGCTACCTCGTCGAGCGCCGGTTCCGTGAGATGTCGCTCGCGGGAGCGGGACTCGCACCCGACGAGAAGCAGCGTCTGACCGCCCTGAACCTGCGGCTCTCGGTGCTCACGACGACCTTCGAGAAGAACCTCCTCGCCGACACGAACGACCTCGCGGTGGTGTTCGACGATGCCGCCGACCTCGACGGACTCTCCGACGGAGAGCTGTCGGCTGCCGCGCAGGCGGCGACCGAGCGCGGGCTCGACGGACGCTACGTGCTGACCCTGACGTTGTACACGGGCCACCCGTACCTGGCGTCGTTGACGAACCGCGAGAGCCGCCGCCGGCTGCTCGAGGCCTCGCGCGCCCGCGGCACCCGCGGCAACGCGCACGACAACCGCGGGACGCTCCGCGAGATCGTCCGGCTGCGGGCGGAGCGCGGCGCGCTGCTCGGATATCCCTCGCACGCCGCGGCCGTCCTCGCCGACCAGACCGCCGGAACCCCCGCCGCCGTCCACGACCTGCTCCGTCGGCTCGCCGCCCCCGCGGCACGGAACGCCCGGGCCGAGCAGGAGGCGCTGCAGCGGATCGCCGACGACGACGGCATCCGGATCGAGGCGCACGACTGGGCGTTCTACACCGAGAAGGTGCGCGCGGAGAAGTACGACCTCGATCGTTCGGCGCTGCGCCCGTGGTTCGAAGCCGAGCGCGTGCTGCGCGACGGCGTCTTCGCGGCCGCGGAACACCTCTACGGCATCCGGATCTCCGAGCGCCACGACCTGCAGGGCTACCACCCCGAGGTGCGCGTGTTCGAGGTGCACAACGCCGACGGCAGTGAGCTCGGGTTGTTCCTGCTCGACCTGTACACGCGCGACACCAAGCGCGGCGGCGCGTGGATGAACTCGATCGTCACGCAGTCGAGCGTGCGCGGCACCGCTCCCGTCGTGGTCAACAACCTCAACGTCAACAAGCCCGCGCCGGGCACCCCGACGCTGCTGACTCTCGACGAGGTCACCACGTTGTTCCACGAGTTCGGCCACGCGCTCCACGGTCTGTTCGCCACCGTCACCTATCCGCATTTCGCCGGCACCGCGGTGTACCGCGACTTCGTGGAGTTCCCCAGCCAGGTCAACGAGATGTGGATCTTCTGGCCCGAGATCCTCGCGAACTACGCGCGGCACCACGAGACCGGCGAGCCGCTGCCCGCCGACGTCGTCGAGCGGCTGCACGCGTCGGAGGCCTTCAACCAGGGCTTCGCCACGAGCGAGTACCTCGCGGCATCCTGGATCGATCAGGCCTGGCACGGACTCGGCGTCGAAGAGGCGTCGTCGGAGATCGACGTCGCCCCGTTCGAAGCGGCGGCCCTCGCCGACATCGGCCTCGACAACCCCGCCGTTCCGACGCGCTACGCCTCGACGTACTTCGCGCACGTGTTCTCGGGCGGCTACAGCGCCGGGTACTACTCCTACATCTGGAGCGAGGTGCTCGACGCCGACACCGTCGAGTGGTTCCGCGAGAACGGCGGTCTGACGCGCGAGAACGGCGACCGGTTCCGCCGGCGTCTGCTCGGCGTCGGCGGCGCGGGCGACCCGCTCGCGGCCTACCGCGACTTCCGTGGGCGGGATGCCGAGATCCAGCCCCTGCTGGAGCGGCGGGCTCTCACCGGCTGACCCGCGGCGGCGTCAGAACGGCGGGTTCGTGTAGAGCGTCGTCGAGCACCCGGCTTCGCCGGGTTCCAGGGAGATGCGGCGGAAGTCGACCGGGTCCATGACTCCGTCGGAGCGCCGCACGAGCACGACGCAGTCGCGCGACGCCGGAACTCCGACCGCGGCCACGGTCTCACCGGCGTCCGTCGTGGTCACCTCGACCGTGACGGACGGCTCGGGGAAAGCCGCCCGGACGGAGTCGACGGAGGCGTCGTCTGCCGCCAGGGCGGCACGGACGCGCTCCTCGGCGTCGGCGGGCAGCGCGGCCGGTGTCGTTGCGACCGGAGGCTCGGCGGGAGCGGCCGCGGCGGGGCAGTCGATGGGCTCCGACCGCGCGTACGCGGCGACCGGGATGGTGAATCGGTAGCAGCCGACGGCAGACCCCCCTGAGTGGCCCTTCGCCCACAGGGCGCTCTCCACCGCGGCGACCTCGGCGTCGATCCGCACATCGACGATCGCCGCTTCGTCGGCGGAACCGTCCCCACCCCACGCGAGGGGTGTCACGGTGACGGCGCCCGTCGACGCCGTGAACATCGTCGCGGCGCGGGTCTCGGCATCCACCGATCTCTGGACGTAACCGAGCGACGATGTGAGATCGTCCGCGGTGTCGCGCACGGCACGGGCGGCGAGGACGTCGCCGTTCTCCGAGTCGGCGATCGCCTGTTCGACCGTGCCGATAAGACCCGTGGAGCTGCGGAGCAGGAACACGACGGCGACGGCGACGATGCCGCACGACACGAGCCCGACAGCGACGATGACGGCGAGCCGGCGACGCATCATCCGTTCGCCGTCGCCCTTGCGTGTCAGGCGCTCTTGCGCTTCTGCGCCAGCACCAGGGTCGCCGGGGAGTCGTCCTCGACGGAGGCGCGAGTGATCACGACCTTCGCCACGTCCTCGGCGGAGGGGATGTCGAACATCACCGGGCCGAGCACGTCCTCGAGGATCGCCCGCAGACCACGCGCACCGGTCTTCCGCGCAACGGCGAGATCGGCGATCGCACGCAACGCGTCTTCCTCGAACTCGAGCTGAACACCGTCGAGTTCGAACATGCGCTGGTACTGCTTGACCAGCGCGTTGCGCGGTGCCGTGAGGATCTCCATCAGCGCGTCCTGATCCAGCGGCGACACGGATGCCACGACGGGCAGGCGACCGATGAACTCGGGGATCAGGCCGAACTTGTGCAGGTCTTCCGGCAGCACCTCACTGAAGAGGTCGGGCGCGTCCTCCTTGCGGTGGAGCGGGGCGCCGAAGCCGACGCCGTGCTTGCCGACGCGCGAGGAGATGATCTCTTCGAGCCCGGCAAAGGCGCCGGCCACAATGAACAGCACGTTCGTCGTGTCGATCTGGATGAACTCCTGGTGCGGGTGCTTCCGGCCGCCCTGGGGTGGGACGGACGCGACCGTTCCCTCCAGGATCTTCAGCAGCGCCTGCTGCACGCCCTCGCCCGACACGTCGCGCGTGATCGACGGGTTCTCGGCCTTGCGCGCGATCTTGTCGACCTCGTCGATGTAGATGATGCCGGTCTCGGCACGCTTGACGTCGAAGTCGGCGGCCTGGAGAAGCTTCAGCAGGATGTTCTCGACGTCTTCACCGACGTAGCCGGCCTCGGTGAGGGCCGTGGCATCCGCGACCGCGAACGGGACGTTGAGTCGCTTCGCGAGGGTCTGGGCCAGGTAGGTCTTGCCGCAGCCGGTCGGCCCCAGGAGCAGGATGTTGCTCTTGGCGATGTCGATCTCCTCGGCCCGCGCCTCGGCCGGCTGCAGGGTGCCGTGGGCACGCACTCGCTTGTAGTGGTTGTAGACGGCGACGGCGAGAGCGCGCTTCGCCGGCTCCTGTCCGACCACGTACTCCTCGAGGAACCCGAAGATCTCGCGGGGCTTCGGCAGGTCGAAGTCGGCGACCTCGCCGGAGGAGGCCTCGGCCATGCGCTCTTCGATGATCTCGTTGCACAGCTCGACGCACTCGTCGCAGATGTACACGCCCGGACCGGCGATCAGCTGCTGCACCTGCTTCTGACTCTTGCCGCAGAAGGAGCATTTGAACAGATCGGCGCTCTCCCCGATGCGTGCCATGCCCGTGCCTCCCTATCCCCGGCCACTCGCCCGAGTGACTTTGAGCCTAACCGCTGCCCGCGACATTCGAGGGCATTTGCGCGAGTGCCGCCGCTGTGATCGCCACGGGCGGACACACGCCCCTCCCCGGAGGCCCCGGCATCCGTCTCCCCCGAACCGGCGCCTCTCCCCCGGGCCGCGGCACCCGGACGTGACGATGCCCCGCCGGCGCAGGGCAGGCGGGGCATCGTCGAGAAGCGATCAGGCGGTCAGTGCCGCCGGGACGCGCTTACGGGTCGTGAGCACCTGGTCGACGATGCCGTAGTCCATCGCCTCCTGTGCCGACAGGATCTTGTCGCGGTCGATGTCCTTGTTGACCTTCGCGACGTCCTGGCCGGTGTGACGGGCCATGGTCTCCTCGAGCCACGTGCGCATGCGCAGGATCTCAGCCGCCTGGATCTCGATGTCCGACGCCTGACCGTGACCGGACTCGCCCACGGCGGGCTGGTGGATCAGGATGCGGGCGTTCGGGAGCGCGAGCCGCTTGCCGGGGGCACCCGCCGCCAGGAGAACCGACGCCGCCGAGGCCGCCTGGCCGAGCACGACCGTCTGGATCTGGGGCGACACGTACTGCATCGTGTCGTAGATCGCGGTCATGGCCGTGAACGAGCCGCCGGGCGAGTTGATGTACATGATGATGTCGCGGTCGGGGTCCTGGGACTCGAGCACGAGCAGCTGGGCCATCACGTCATCGGCCGAGGCGTCGTCGACCTGGACGCCCAGGAAGATGACGCGGTCCTCGAAGAGCTTGTTGTACGGATCCTGGCGCTTGTAGCCGTAGGCCGTCCGCTCCTCGAACTGGGGCAGGATGTAGCGGCTGCTCGGCATGTGCGCGGCGCCGCCGCCGAAGGTGGGAGTGTGCATTGCGGTGTCCTTTCCTCTCGCCCTCGGCCTCAGGCCGCGGTCCCGCCGCCGCCGGCGACGTCGGTCGCGTGCTCGCGGATGTGGTCGACGAAGCCGTACTCGAGGGCCTCGTCGGCGGTGAACCAGCGGTCGCGGTCACCGTCGGCGTTGATCTGCTCGACGCTCTTGCCGGTCTGTGCGGCGGTGATCTCGGCGAGGCGCTTCTTCATCGACAGGATCAGCTGCGCCTGCGTCTGGATGTCGCTCGCGGTACCGCCGAAGCCGCCGTGGGGCTGGTGCAGCAGCACGCGGGCGTTGGGCGTGATGTAGCGCTTGCCCTTGGTGCCGCTGGTCAGCAGCAGCTGACCCATCGACGCGGCCATGCCGATGCCGACGGTGACGATGTCGTTCGGCACGAACTGCATGGTGTCGTAGATCGCCATGCCGGCCGTGATCGAGCCGCCGGGCGAGTTGATGTAGAGGTAGATGTCCTTCTGCGAGTCCTCTGCGGCGAGCAGCAGGATCTTGGCGCAGATCTCGTTGGCGTTCTCGTCACGCACCTCCGAACCGAGCCAGATGATGCGGTCCTTCAGCAGCCTGTCGAAGACGCTCGTTGCCATAAGGGGTTCGGGCATTGGTGCTCCTCTTCCGGTGATCTGCAACGAATCTACCGGCGCGGTTCGGGGCGGGTCGCCGTGTTCGCCGCGGGCGGATCAGGCGTGTCCGTCCGCGATCTCGCGGGCGTAGCCGGTCACCGACCGGGTGTACCGCGACAGGTGCGGAGCGAGGGTCTCGAGAGCGATGGATGCCGCCCGCGCGGCCTCTCCCGACGACACCAGCGCGAGGGCGTAGAAGGCTGCGGCTTCGTCGTGGAGCGGGCCTCGGGGTTCGGTCTCGTACTCCGCGCGGAGCATCGCCAGCGCTTCGTCGACCTTTCCGAGATTGCGGATCGTGCTGGCCAGCTGGATCGTCGCGCGGGTGCGACGCTCGTCGTCGAGACCGCCGTCGAGCGCGCGACGGTAGAGCAGCTCCGCCTCGGCTTCGAGCCCCGCGGAGTCTCGGGCGCCGGCGCGTTCGAAGAGGGCGACGGCGTCGTCCTCGGGCCGCTCGCCGGCCAGCGCGTCGATCCGTTCGACGACCTGCTCGTCGGTCAGGGTCTCGTCGTCCCACACCGCGTCGACGCGGTCCTGCCAGTCGTCCATGTGTGTCCTCCCCGGTCTTGTGCTGTGCGGCGTGTGCGTCGGCCGCGATCAGTTCAGTGTCCAAGACACGCCGTTCGGCGCTCATCGCATCGGCGTGTCTTGGACACTCAGTCGCCGAGGCAGTGACGAGAACAGGGGGTGGATGCCATGGCATCCACCCCCTGTTCGCGAACCGGACGCGTCTTACTCGCTGTCGGCGGCCTTCTTCTTCGCGGGAGCGCGCTTCTTGGCGGGCGCCTTCTTCGGCGCCTCCTCGGCGGCAGCCTCCTCGGCCTCGACGACGGCGTCCGCGTCTGCGGCGGCGTCGGCGATCTCCTGCGCTTCTTCGACGACCTCTTCCGAGGCGTCGGTGGGCTCCTCGCCCTCGACGGCGACGAAGCCGGTCAGATCGACGGGCTTGCCGTTGGTGTCGACGACGGTGACCTTGCCGAGCGCGATCGCGAGAGCCTTGTTGCGGGCGACCTCACCGACCATGGCGGGCAGCTGGTTGCCCTGCTGCAGCGCGTTGACGAAGTCCTGCGGAGCCATGCCGTACTGAGCGGCCGACTGGATGAGGTACTGCGTCAGCTCGTCCTGCGAGACCTGGACGTTGGCGTCTTCGGCGATCTTGTCGAGGATCATCTGGGTGCGGAACTGCTTCTCGCTCGCCTCGGTGACCTCAGCGCGGTGCACGTCGTCCTCGAGACGGTTCTCGCCCTCGAGGTGCGTGTGCACCTCGTCCTCGATGAGCTGCGGCGGCACGGGGATCTCGACGGCCTCGATGAGAGCCTCGACGAACTTGTCGCGCGCGGCGGCACCCTGCGTGAACACCGACTGCTGCGACACGCGCTCCACGAGCGACTCGCGCAGCTCGGCGATCGTGTCGAACTCGGATGCCATCTGGGCGAAGTCGTCGTCGGCGTCGGGCAGCTCGCGCTCCTTGACGGCCGTGATCGTGACGGAGACCTCGGCCTCTTCGCCGGCGTGCTCGCCACCGACCAGCTTCGAGCGGAACGTGGTCTGCTCGTCGGCGGTGAGCGAGTCGATCGCCTCGTCGATGCCCTCGAGCAGCTCGCCGGAGCCGACCTCGTAGGACACGCCCTCGGCGCGGTCGATCTCGTTGCCGTCGATCGTGGCGACGAGGTCGAGCTCGACGAAGTCGCCCTTGGCGGCGGGACGGTCGACCGTCACGAGCGTGCCGAAGCGGGCGCGCAGGCGGTCGAGCTCGGCGTCCACGGCCGCGTCGTCGGTCTCGACGGCGTCGACGGTGACCGTGATGCTGTCGTACGCGGGCAGGTCGAACTCGGGGCGGACGTCGACCTCGACGTCGACGATCAGATCGCCCGAGAAGTCCTTGATGTCGGGAACCTCGACGATCTCGGCGCTCGGACGGCCGATGACGCGGAGCTCCTGGTCTTCGACGGCCTGGCGGTAGAACCCGTCGAGACCCTCGTTGACGGCGTGCTCGATGACGGCGCCGCGGCCGATGCGCTGATCGATGATCGGCGCGGGCACCTTGCCCTTGCGGAAGCCGGGGATCTGCACGTCCTGCGCGATGTGCTCGTAGGCGTGCGCGATGCTCGGCTTGAGCTCTTCGGGCGAGACCGTGATGTGGAGCTTGACCCGGGTCGGGCTGAGCTTCTCGACGGTGCTGTTGACCATGCGGTGTGTTCTCCTCGTGTGGCCCGCGCGCACGCGGGGGCCGGCTAGGCCTGTGGTCTGTGGGGCCGTTGCGTCGGGGCGACAGGATTTGAACCTGCGGCCTCCCGCTCCCAAAGCGGGCGCTCTACCAAGCTGAGCTACGCCCCGGGGCGACGCGCAGGACGCGTTCGACGAAACGACCCCTGGAAGTCTAGTCGATCGAGGTGCGGGGGCCGGTCTGAGAGTCGTCCGGATGCCATGACCCGGGGAACGAACGCGAGAGAGGGGGCGCGGCGACACGCGAGAACAGGCGATCGTCCGAGAACAGGCCTGCCGGCTCACCGATCGTCCTGTTGCGGTCGAATCCCCTGTTCCCGCGACGCGGGTGTCGGTGACACCGGCGGACGTGAAGTAGAGTGGTCGACGCTGCGGTTCGCCGCCGCGGGGATGTAGCTCAATGGTAGAGCCTCAGTCTTCCAAACTGATGGTGCGGGTTCGATTCCCGTCATCCCCTCCACTTCTCGTTCAGCTGCGCGCGGGATCTTCCCCGACCGTTGCGGCGGCCTTGCCCGCGACGGTCGACGCGACGATGAGCCAGACGACGATCCACGCGCAGCCGAACATCGCGGCGACGATCGCCTGTTCGCCGAGGAACAGCGCCGCGGCGGCCGCGACGATGAGCCCGACGCCCCCGACGGAGATCGGTATGGCGGCCGCCGCGTGACCTGTGCGCCACGCGTCCTCGGAGCGCAGGGTGGCACTCGTCCGGATGCCGATCCGGAAGTTCAGGGGCAACGTCCCTCGCGCGGCCCGGTAGGCCGCCCATTGGACGAGAAGTCCCGCCAGGAGCAGGGGAACGGCGGTGCTGATGGCGATGATCACGGGGGGATGATCCTTCGGTCGACGGGCGAGTGCTCCCCGGCGCGCACGACGACGCGTGCCGTCGGGGTGTCATTCCACGCTACGCCAGGGGTCGCCCACCCCGACGAGCGATGTCCGTGTTCCGTGTGACCGTAGGCTCGTCCCGATGATCGCGTGGGTGAACCGCCGGCAGATCCCGGTCTGCATCGGGGCGATGACGGTGGGCGCCGTGGTCGGGCTCCTGGCGCCGCGGAGCTCGGTGTTCCTGGAGGCGCTGGTCGCTCCCGCGTTGATGGTGCTGCTGTTCGCGACGTTCCTGGCGGTCCCGTTCGCGACGATCGGGCGCGCCCTGAAGGACGTTCGATTCCTCGGCGCGGTTCTCGTGCTGAACTTCCTGCTGGTGCCCGTCCTGGTGTTCGGGCTGTCGCGCTTCGTCACCCACGATCGCGCCCTCCTCGTGGGCGTCCTGCTGGTCCTTCTCACGCCCTGCATCGACTACGTGGTGGTCTTCACCCGCCTGGCGGGCGGCGAGGCATCCCGCCTTCTGGCCGCGTCCCCGGTGCTCATGCTCGCGCAGCTCGCACTGCTGCCCGTCTATCTCGGTCTCTTCGCGGGGCCGGCGATCCTCGACACGGTCGAGATCGAACCGTTCGTCGTCGCGTTCCTGCTCTTCATCGCCCTCCCGATGGGTCTCGCGGCCGTGACGCAGACGGCTGCTCGCCGGTTCCGCGCGGCCCGGGTCGTCGAACGGACGATGGATGCCGCCATGGTGCCGCTCCTCGCACTCACTCTCGCGGTGATCGTCGGCGCGCAGATCGAGACGGTCCGCGCGCACGCGGGCGCGCTGCTCCCCGTCGTGCCCCTCTACGTCGTCTTCCTCGTCGTCGCACCCATGCTCGGCATCCTGGTCGCCCGCGTGTTCCGCCAGGACGCCGCGACGTCCCGCGCCACGGTGTTCTCGGGGGCCACGCGCAACTCCCTCGTCGTGCTGCCGCTGGCGCTGGCCCTGCCGGAGCCGCTCTCTCTAGCCGCCGCCGCGATCGTGACGCAGACGCTCGTCGAGTTGGTCGGCATGGTCGTGCTCGTGCAGGTGGTGCCGCGGCTCGTGCGTCGAGACGCCTCCGCGCAGTTCTGACCTGCGCCGTAGGGAACGGACATGTGACCGTCATGTCGCTGGGCTATCGTGACGCCGACGAGAGGGGCTCCGTGGCGCGATCATTGAGGGCGAGGCGAACCGTGGTGATCATCCTCGTGGTCGCGCTGGTGGCCATCTCGGCCACCGCGGTCCTGCTGGTCCTGCGGTCCGGCCCGGGGCCTCTGTCGGTGACCAGTCCGTCTCTGCTGTTCTCATCGGCATCCGATGTCCGGATCGTGCTCGGCAACTCGCACGGCGCCGTCACGTGGACGCTTCGTTCCCGCTCCGGGGAGCAGATCGCAACCGGCCAGGCCTCCGGCGGCCCTGACGCCGCGCTCGAGCCCCCCGTACCCGCCGACGGGTTCTACACTCTCGATCTCGCCGACGATCGCGACACCCTCAGCGTGAACTTCCTGGTCAACCCGGCCCCGGACGCGACCGACCGGTTCTTCTCCGTCGCGACCCATTGGGGCAAGTCGTCCTTCGCCGCCGGGACGTGGCCCGTCGACGCCACCGCCTCGTTGCTGCGAGGTCTCGGGTTCCGCGAGGTTCGTGACGAGACGTCGTGGATGAGCGTCGAGCGCGTGCGCGGCGAACGGGCGATCCCGCCGCACGCGGAGGATCTGCACACCGTCACCCAGGACAACGGGATGAAGATGCTGTTCGTCGCCGGGTACGGGAACCCCGTCGCGTACCCCGACGACATGAAGGAGAATCTTTCTCCCCCCACCACGCCCGAGGGGCGTCAGGGCTACGTGGACTACATCAACACCGTCCTCGACGCGGACCCGCAGATCGACAAGGTCGAGGTGTGGAACGAGTTCAATCGCCCGCAGCGCAACACGAGCGACTGTCAGAGCGGTGACTGCTATGCCACGCTCGTCAAAGCCGTGTACAAGGGCGTCAAGGCACGCCACCCGCAGGTGAAGATCGTCGCGGGGAACACCTCCGGCACTCCCCTGCCCTGGTTCACCGATTTCATCGACGCCGGTGGACTGCGGTACTGCGACATGCTGTCGACCCACGGGTACGCCCGGGACCTCGACACCACGCTCGCCGGCGTCACCGCCCTGGACGCGCTGGTGAAGAGACGCAACGGCGGCGTGTCCAAACCGATCATCGTGAGCGAGATCGGTGTTTCGAACACCACCTCGACGGCCCGCAGCGGCAACATCGCGAGGGTGCAGACCGAAGAGCAGGCGGCGACCGCGCTGGTGAAGATCTTCGCCGGGCTGCGGTCGAACCCTGCCGTGGTGCAGACGGTCTGGTACGACGGCGTGGACGACGGCAGCCGGCCGGATGAGACCGAAGACAACTTCGGGCTGTACCGCCAACCGACCGACACGGTCGCGGCCTTCCAGCCGAAGCAGAGTGCCGCCGCCGCGGGATACCTGATGCGGCAGCTCGAGGGCTATCGGTTCAGCTCCCGCCGATCGCTCGGTTCCGACGTGTGGATGTACACCTTCGTCGATGGCACCGGAACCCAACGACGCATCCTCTGGCGCGATGCACCGTACGCGGACACCACCACCGGTGCGGCCACCGTTTCGGTCACGGCGCGGTCCGGCTATCGCACGACCGTCTCATCGCTGACCGGTGAGGCGGTGGGAGCACCGCTCGCTCCGGGAACGTCGAGGATCTCGGTCGGCACCGAGCCGATCTATCTCGACGAGGTGCCCGCCGCATCCTGACCGGTGCCGGCCGGGCGGCCCGGTGCCTGCGTCAGGATGCGGGCGTGGCGGAGACGTGCCGCTCGACGTGCGCGAGGTACGTCTGCGCGTTACGCAGGATGCCTTCCCGTTCCTCCGGCGTCAACGCGCGTCGCACCTTGGCGGGAACCCCGGCGACGAGCGATCCCTCCGGGACCACCGTGCCCTCGAGCACGACCGCTCCCCCGGCCACGAGGCATCCGGGGCCGATCTCGGCGCCCGACAGGACGACGCTCCCCATGCCGATCAGGGACCCGTCGCCGATCGTGCAGCCGTGCACGACGGCGTTGTGTCCCACCGACACGTCGGCGCCGATCGTCACGGGACGGCCGCGGTCGACATGCACCGAGACGTTGTCCTGCAGGTTGCTGCGCGGGCCCAGGGCGATCGCGGCACTGTCGCCGCGCACGACGGCGTTGTACCAGACGCTCGATCCCTCGCTCAGCGTGACCGCGCCGATCACTCGGGCCCCGGATGCCACGAATGCGGTCTCGTGCACGTCGGGTGAGGCGTCGGGAAGGGCGAGCACGGAGGCGTCGGAGGCGATCGTCATGTCGCGAGAATACCGGCTGAGATGAGGTGAGGATTGCCTATCTATCAGGGATTTAGCCGAGCCTCATCTTGCTTGCGGAATGTTCCCGCGTGAGTAGCGTTGCTGTCAGAACGACTTCGGCACAACATCCAGGAGATCTCATGAGCACCGTTCAGACGCCCGCCGCCACCACCGTCGACTCGACCATGGCCTCCAGCACCGCGCAGTTCCTCTCGCCGATCGTCCTCGGCCTCGAAGCCCTCGTCGTCAACGGCAAGCAGGCCCACTGGCACGTCCGCGGCGCCAACTTCATCGGCGTGCACGAGCTGCTCGACTCCGTCGTCGCGCACGCGCAGGACTGGGCCGACCTCGCCGCGGAGCGCATCGTCGCCCTCGGCCTGCCGGTCGACTCGCGTCTCGCGACCGTCGCGGCCAAGGCCGCGCAGACCGCGGTCCCCGCGGGATTCGCGCAGTCCGACGTCATCATCAACGCCGTGATCGCCGACATCGACGCCGTCCTGGTCGACATCCAGACCGCGATCGACGGTCTCGACGAGACCGACCTCACCAGCCAGGACGTCGCGATCGAGATCAAGCGCGGCCTGGACAAGGACCGCTGGTTCCTCTTCGCGCACCTCGCGGCCTGAGTCTCGGATTCTGAAAAGGGGGCGGCGCTTCGGCGTCGCCCCCTTTCCCGTGGAAGGCGTCAGGATGCGTGCGTGACGCGGCCGGCGAGCAGCGTCGTGCGGACGGACATCGCGCGCAGGGCCCGCTCGTCGGCGGTGCGCGGATCCGCCTCGACGATCACCAGGTCCGCGCGGGCGCCGGGGGCGATCTCCGACGCAGAGGTGGAGCCGCCGGCGGTGGATGCCGCGATCGCGGTGTCGATGTCGACCCGCTGGTGCGGCTGCCACGCGTCACGACCGTCGCGCGTGCGGAACACCGCGGAGGCGATCGCCGCCCACGGGTCGAGAGGCGCCACCGGGGCGTCGGACCCGAAGAGGAGGTTCGCGCCGCTGTCGGCGAGGGCTCGCAGCGGGTAGGGCTGGGCGGACTGCTGGGCCCAGATGGCATCCGTCATGTCGCGATCGTCGAGTGCGTGCTCGGGCTGCACGCTCGCGGACACCCCCAGCCGCGCGAAGCGCGGGATGTCGGCGTGGGCGACCAGCTGCGCGTGCTCGATCGTGCCGACGGCACCGGTGCGCGCGTACGCGTCGAGGGCGTACGCGTTCGCGACGTCGCCGATCGCGTGGATCGCGCACTCCAGGCCCGCCGCGGTCGCGCGCGTCATGAGGTCGACGAGCTCGTCGGGCGGGATGGTCAGCAGCCCGTGGTTGTCGACCTCGCCCGGGTAGTGATGGGCGCACGCGGCGGTGCGTGTGCCCAGCGAGCCGTCGGTGATGGCCTTGAGCGGCCCCACCCGCACGAGGCCGGTGGTGGCTCCTCGCACGGGGTCGCCGGTGCGGAGGCCCTCGGCGATCGCGCGGTCCAGGTCCTGCGGGTACGTGCCGTACGACACCCGCAGCGCGTCGAAGCCCCGGGCGACGCGCCGCTGCCACGGTTCGTCGTTCCACGTCATGTCGAGGTCGACGAGTCCGACGAGTCCCCGCGCCGCGGCGGCGCGCGCCATCCGTTCGACGGCGCGATCGCCCCGCTCGGCGTCGACCGCGTTCAGCCGACGCGAGATCTCGAACGCGTCCTCTTCGCGGAGGACGCCGGATGCCGTCGGCTCGAAGCCCTCGCGCCGGAACGCCGCGGAGTTCATCCACACGCTGTGCACGTCGGCGTTCACGAGGTAGGTCGGGACTTCGCCGGTCGTGGCATCCAACAGGGCGAGCGTCGGCTCGTCGGGCCACAGGCCGTCGCGGAACCCGACCCCGATGCGACGGTCGTCGCTCGCCGCGATGCCCGACATCAGTGTCGCTGCCTCGCGCGCCGATCCGACGCCGCCGAGCGCGACGCGGTCGGCCGTGAGCGCCCACTGCACGACGTGCACGTGATGATCCCAGAGTCCCGGGAGCAGCCATCCGCCGTCGCCGTCCACCACGTGCCCGCGCGGGCGCAGGTTGCCCGTGGGGGCGATGTCGAGGATGCGTCCACCGGCGAGCACGAGGTCGACGGGCTCGTCGGGCGTCGGCAGGAACTCGCGTCCGGGCCCTGCGACGCGCACGGCCCGGACGAAGTCGGCGTTCTCGCCGATCATGCGCGGCGCCGCGCGTCGGCGGCGCGCTGCATCTCGGCGGCCAGGGCCGGGTTCGCGGAGGGGCCGTCGGACAGCCCCGCGATGATCGTGTCGACGACCTCGGCGGGACGGTTCTGGCTGAGCTTCCGCTTGCCGACCACGCGCGTCGGGGTCAGGCGGAAACCGACCGTGCCCGCGGCGAGCCGATCGACGAACGCGGCGTCGTTGGGGGCGCGGTGGAGCCCGCGTCCGTCCTCCCCCTCGAACCGCTCCACCAACCGGTCGAGCACGCGCAGGTTCTCCTCCGGCGTGAGGATCTCCGGGATGCCACTGAGGTGCGCCGAGACGAAGTTCCAGGTCGGGACGGCGGGACCGTCGCCGTACCACCGGGGCGTGATGTACCCGTGCGGTCCCTGCACGACGACGAGCAGCTCGCCGTCGCCGAGTCCGAGGATCGCGTCGTCGGGCTTGCCGACGTGCCCCACGATCGTGAGGTCGTCGCGGTCGTCGTCGAGCAGCACGGCGTAGTGCGAAGCGACCAGACCGCCGGGAGTCGAGGAGACGAGCGTGACCCAGGGATTGTGCTCTATGAGTCGCCGGATCTCTCCGACGTCGGTCATCGCGAAGCTCGGGTTCTGCCGCATCGGATCAGCCTAGAACGCTCACGCCTGGCACCTCGGGCACCAGTACAGCTTTCGTCCCGCCGCTTCTTCGACGAGCACCGTCGTGCCGCACACGCGGCACGGGAGACCGGCGCGGTGGTACACCCAGTGCCGGTCGTCGCGGTGGGCCATCGCGCGACGGTAGGCCTCGGGATCGAGGTCGTCCATCGTCATCATCTGCCCGGTCTCGACGCCGATCGCCAGCAGCCGCACCCAGTCGCGCCACATCTCGCGGATCGTCTCTTCGGGGACGTCACGGCCGGGTGTGTGGGGGTTCTGCCGGGCGCGGAACAGGATCTCGGCGCGGTAGACGTTGCCGATGCCGCTGACGACCGCTTGATCCATCAGCAGCAGTCCGATCGCGGTGGGCTTTCGCCGTACCGTGGACACGAACCGCTCCTCGCCCTCGGCGACGTCGTCCACGAGGGGGTCCGGACCGAGCTTCGCGATGGTCGCGGCGACCTCGTCGGGGGTCTGCAGCTGACAGGCCGTGGGTCCGCGGAGATCCGCGCACGTCGACTCGGTGAGAAGGCGGAGCCGCACGGCACCGACCGCGGGCGGCGGCCACTCGGTCTGCTCCTCCAGCCCGGTCGTCTGTTCCGACATGCGGACGCGAGCGCGCCGCGGAGCACCGATCGAGGTGAGGGAGTTCTCGCCGGCGGCATCCATGATCTGCTCGTCGACGACCGTGCCCCGCTGATTCGTGTGCCCCATGCGACCGTTCGCGGAGGCGATGGTCGCATCGACCGCGACCTCCCCGGCGAAGTCCCAGGCGCCGTACATGCCGAGGTGGACCCGGAGCCAGACGTCGGGATCGAACCGGAGGAACATCTGCTTGCCGACGGCGCGCACCTCGAGGGCCTCGCGCCCGTCGATGACCGCCGCCCCCTCGGCGAACCGGCCTTGGGGACTGGATGCCGCGACGGTGCGCCCCACGATGTTGCGGTCGAACTGCCGGGCGATGCGATGGACGGAATGCCCTTCGGGCATCAGCCTGCCTCGGGGTCGAACGAGTCGCTCGCGTCGAGCACGTCGGGGCGTGGTGCGGCTTCGCGCGGGTCGGGCAGCAGGATGCCGTCCTGTTCGTACGCGGCGAGCTGCGCGATGCGCCGGGCGTGACGCTCCTCGCCCGAGAACGGCGTCGCGATGAAGCGGTCGATGAAGGACACGGCTTCGTCGAACGTGTGCTGACGCGCGCCGATCGCGATCACGTTGGCATCGTTGTGCTCTCGGGCGAGTTCGGCCGTGGCGATGCTCCAGACGAGTGCGGCTCGGATCCCCGGAACCTTGTTCGCGGCGATCTGCTCCCCGTTGCCCGAGCCGCCGAAGACCACACCGAGCGTCTCGACACCGTCGGCCTGGTCGCGGACGACCGCCTGGGCGGCACGGATGCAGAAGGCGGGGTAGTCGTCGAGCGGGTCGTACTCGATCGGACCGTGGTCGACGACCTCGTGCCCCTGGGAGGCGAGGTGGTGCTGCAACTGGGTGGAGAACTCGAGACCGGCGTGATCGGTGCCGATGTGAATGCGCATGCGCTCATCCTATTGAGGGCCGCGGACACGGCGGTCGGACGTGACGACGCCGCCCGCCCCGCGAGGGACGAGCGGCGTCGAAGGGTGTCAGGGACGGACGCCGGCGGCGACGGGCTTGAAGCCCGCGCGGACGTTCTCACAGCATCCGGGGCGGCAGACGTCGTACCAGGGACCGAGGTCGGTGAGGTGAGGTCGATCAGCCTTCGGAGTTCCCTTCAGGCGCTCCTCGACGAGGTCGACGAGTCCCGAGACGTACGCGGGGTCGACGCCCGGGGTGGGCGTGCGGACGGCCCGGATGCCGGCTTCCTCCGCCGCTTCCATCGCCTCGGTGTCGAGGTCCCACAGGACCTCCATGTGGTCGCTGACGAACCCGAGCGGCACGATGACGACGGCTTCCGCGCCGCGGCCCGGAAGCTCCGCGATGACGTCGTTCACGTCGGGCTCGAGCCACGGCTGCGTGGGCGGGCCCGAGCGCGACTGGTACACCAGCTCCCACTCGACGTCGGCGACGGCCGCGGCGACCTCGGCCATGACGAACGCGGCGACGGCCTTGTGCTGCGCCTCGTAGGCGCCGCCCTCGCCGAAGTCGACGTCGCGGGGGCCGGAGCGCTCCGCGTCGGCGGTGGGGATGGAGTGGGTGGAGAACAGGACCCGGATCTTCTCGGGCGCGATGCCGTCCGCGACGTACGCCGACACGGCATCCTTCACGCCCGAGACGAAGGTCGAGACGAAGCCGGGGTGGTCGAAGAACTGACGCACCTTGTCGATGGTGACCGTCTCGCCGAGACCGGTGGCCTCGAGAACGCGGGCGTAGTCCTCGCGGTACTGGCGGCAGCTCGAGAACGAGCTGTACGCGCTCGTCGCGATCGCCAGCAGCGTCGTGTCGCCGGCCTCGGCAGCCTCGGTGACCGCCTCCTCGAGGTACGGCGCCCAGTTGCGGTTGCCCCAGTACACCGGGAGGTTCAGGCCGCGGCGGGCGATCTCGGCCTCCAGCGCCGCCTTCAGCTCACGGTTGTGCTGATTGATGGGGCTCACGCCGCCGAAGTGGCGGTAGTGGTGTGCGACCTCTTCGAGGCGCTCATCGGGGATGCCGCGTCCGCGCGTGACGTTGCGGAGGAAGGGGATGACGTCGTCCTGCCCCTCGGGGCCGCCGAAGCCGGCGAGGAGGATCGCGTCGTACGCCACGGGCGTCTCGACCCACTTGGGTCCGGATGCCGCGGCGGGAGACGCGTAGAGGACGGTCTCGGGGGTGGGGTCCGTGTCGGTCGTGCTCACCCGGACATCCTCCCACCTGCGGGATCAGCCCGGCCGTGGGGTATCTCGACACTAGGCTTATACGGTTGTCGTCGGCGCCAGCAGTGCCATCCGCGACGATCCACCCACATCCTCGGGAGAACGCCAGTGCCAGGAGAGAACCTCACCCGCATCGAAGCGCAGGAGCGCCGCGCGATCATCGACACGCACCAGTACGACGTGCGTCTCGACCTCACGCGCGGCGACGAGGTCTTCGGTTCCGTGACGACCGTCCGCTTCGCCGCCACCGAGGGCGCGTCGACCTTCATCGACCTGATCGCGCGCACGGTGAACTCCGTGACCCTCAACGGTCGCGTCCTCGACCCGGCCGCGGTGTTCGCCGACTCGCGCATCGCACTCGACGAGCTCGAAGCCTCGAACGAGCTCGTCGTCGACGCCGACTGCGAGTACACCAACACCGGTGAGGGTCTCCACCGCTTCGTCGACCCCGTCGACGGCGAGGTGTACCTCTACTCGCAGTTCGAGGTGCCGGATTCTCGCCGCGTGTTCACGGTGTTCGAGCAGCCCGACCTCAAGGCCGAGTTCACCTTCACCGTGACCGCCCCCGCCGCGTGGAAGGTCGTCTCCAACTCCCCCACCCCCGAGCCGCGCGAGGTCGGCGACGGAGTGGCCGAGTGGAGCTTCCCCGCGACCCCCCGCATCTCGTCGTACATCACGGCTCTCATCGCCGGGCCCTACGAGTCGGTCTTCTCCGAGCTCACGAGCGCCGACGGCCGCGTCATCCCGCTCGGCGTGTACGCCCGCAAGAGCCTGTGGCAGTACCTGGATGCCGACTACGTCTTCGACAAGACGCGCCAGGGCTTCGCCTACTTCGAGGAGAAGTTCGGCTTCCCCTACCCGTTCGCGAAGTACGACCAGCTCTTCGTCCCCGAGTTCAACGCGGGAGCCATGGAGAACGCCGGCGCGGTCACGTTCACCGAGACGTACGTGTTCCGCAGCAAGGTCACGGATGCCGTGAAGGAGCGTCGCGTCGTGACGATCCTGCACGAGCTCGCGCACATGTGGTTCGGCGACCTCGTGACCATGAAGTGGTGGAACGACCTCTGGCTCAACGAGTCGTTCGCGGAATGGGCCTCGACGATCGCCACCGCCGAGGCCACCGAGTGGACGGCCGCCTGGACCACGTTCAACGCGATGGAGAAGACCTGGGCGTACCGCCAGGACCAGCTCCCCTCGACCCACCCGGTCGTCGCCGAGATCAACGACCTCGAAGACGTGCAGGTGAACTTCGACGGCATCACCTACGCCAAGGGCGGATCGGTGCTCAAGCAGCTCGCCGCCTGGGTCGGCATCGAGCAGTTCTTCGCGGGTGTCGCGGCGTACTTCCAGAAGCACCAGTGGTCGAACACCGAGGTCGGCGACCTGCTCGCCGAGCTCGAGACCACGAGCGGCCGCGACCTGGGCGACTGGGCGAAGAAGTGGCTCGAGACGGCCGGCGTCAACACGCTGTCGCCGCTCATCGAGCAGGACGACCACGGCTCGCTGACGCGCTTCGCGATCGTGCAGACCGCACCGTCGGACTACCCCACGATCCGCCCGCACCGTCTCGCCGTGGGCTTCTACTCCCTCAACGGCAAGGGAGCGCTGGAGCGCGTCCACCGCGTCGAGCTCGACGTCGACGGCGACCGCACCGAGGTGCCGCAGCTGCGCGGCGTCCGTCGTCCCGACCTCGTGCTCCTCAACGACGACGACCTCGCCTACGCGAAGATCCGCCTCGACGAGCGCTCGCTCGCGACCGCGATCGCGCACCTGAAGGACATCTCCGACCCGCTCGCGCGCTCGCTCGTCTGGGGCGCTGCGTGGGACCAGACCCGGGATGCCGAGGCCTCGGCGACCAACTACATCGACCTGGTCCTCCGCAACATCGGTTCCGAGACCGAGTCGACCACGGTCCGCACGACCCTGGCGCAGCTCCAGCTCGCGGCCAACAGCTACGTCGCTCCGGCGACCCGCGCGGCCGCGCGCGAGCGCGTCGCGGACGGGCTGTGGACGCTCGCCCAGGCCGCCGAGGCCGGCAGCGACAGCCAGCTGCAGTTCGTCACGGCGTTCGCCTCGGCCGCGGCGACCCCCGCGCACGTCGAGACCGTCCGGGCTCTGCGCGACGGCGAAACGGTCCTCGACGGTCTCGAGATCGACACCGACCTGTCGTGGCAGCTGCTGGTCGCTCTCGCCGCCGGCGGTGCGGTGACCTCGGCCGACATCGACGCGGCCCGCGAGGCCGACAACACGGCGAAGGGCGGCGAGTTCGCGGCCCAGGCCAAGGCCGCACTGCCGACCGTCCAGGCGAAGCAGGAGGCGTGGAGCTCGCTCATCGACCGGGCCGACGCGCCGAACACGATCGTCCGTTCCGCGGCGCTCGGGTTCACGCACCCGGCGACGGTCGACGTGCTCGCGGAGTTCGTGGGGCCGTACTTCGACATGCTGCTCCCCGTCTGGGAGAGCCGGAGTTACCAGATCGCGCAGTACCTGATCGTCGGGCTCTACCCGGCCGCTCTCGCGAACGCGCAGCTGCGGGATGCCACCCGCGCCTGGCTCTCCGCGCACAAGGACGCGGCCCCCGCGCTCCGTCGCCTCGTGAGCGAGAACCTCGCGGGCGTCGAGCGCGCGCTGGCCGTGCAGGAGCGCGACGCGCAGTAACGCACCGACCCTCCACGTACGCCCTCTCCCGCTCCGGTGGGAGAGGGCGTACGTCTTGCGATGTACGCGGATCACTCCCCCGGTGGACGCGCGGGAGAGGACCCGCTTCCTAGCGTGGAAGCATGATCGTCGCAGACCACCTCACCAAGCGTTACGGCACGCGCACCGCCGTGTCGGACGTCTCGTTCGTCGTCCCGCCGGGCCGCGTGACCGGCTTCCTCGGGCCCAACGGGGCCGGCAAGTCCACCACGATGCGCATGATCGTCGGGCTCGACCGCCCGACGTCGGGCAGCGTCACCGTCAACGGCGCTCCCTACGCGCATCTGTCCGCCCCGCTGTCGGAGGTCGGCGTGCTCCTCGACGCGAAAGCCGTGCACACCGGCCGCTCGGCCCGGAACCATCTCCGCGCCCTCGCCGCCACGCATGGTCTGCCGCGCCGCCGGGTCGACGAGGTGATCGAGATCACCGGTATCGGATCCGTCGCCGACAAGCGGGCCGGCGGGTTCTCGCTCGGCATGGGCCAGAGGCTCGGGATCGCCGCCGCGCTCCTCGGCGACCCGCACACGCTGATCCTGGACGAGCCGGTGAACGGGCTCGACCCCGAGGGCGTGCGGTGGGTGCGCGAGTTCGTCCGCCACATCGCCGCCGAGGGACGCACCGTTCTGCTCTCGAGCCACCTCATGAGCGAGATGGCGCTGACCGCCGACCACGTGATCGTCCTCGGCCGCGGACAGGTGCTCGCCGACGCTCCGATCGCCGATCTCGTGCGGTCCTGGACGTCGGAGACCGTCCTCGTGCGCTCGCCCGAGCTCTCGCGCCTCGTCGAGGTCCTGCGTCCCGAGGGCGCGTCGGCGACCGCGGTGGAGCCGGGCGCCGTGAGCGTCACCGGCGCCTCCGCCACCGACATCGGCGACCTCGCCGCCCGGTACGGCATCCCCCTGCACGAACTCACCCCGCGCCGTGGCTCGCTGGAAGACGCCTACCTGGCGCTCACCGACGACGCCGTCGAATACAAGACGAAGGAACTCGCATGACCTCGCTGGCTTCACCTCGCCGCGCCACGTTCACCGGTGCCGCGCAGGCGCCCACCTTCCTGCGGACGCTGCACAGCGAACTGCTCAAGCTCACGACCCTGCGGTCCACCTGGTGGTCGCTCGCGATCGCCGCCGTCCTCTCGATCGGCATCGCTTTCCTCTTCGTGACCAACGCGGACGGCGGATCACCGGTGTTCGGCGTCCTCATCTCGGCGCAGTTCACGATGCTCGTCGCCGGGATCCTCGGGGCGATCGCCATCACGGGCGAGTACGCGACCGGGATGATCCGCTCGACGCTCACCGCCACTCCGCGCCGCACACAGGTCGCGCTCGCGAAGGGCCTCGCGATCACGCTCGTCGTCGGAGCCGCGACCGCGATCACCTCGTTGATCTCCCTCGCCGTCACGGCGCCGCTGAGCTCGACCGCGATCGCGTGGGAGACCCCCACCGAGGCGGCCTTCCCCCTCCTGCTCGGCGTCGCCGCGATCGTGGCGTACGCCCTCATCGGCATGGGCTTCGGTCTCCTCATCCGCAACGGAGCCGGCGCCATCGCCGCCACCGTCGGGGTGCTGTTCGTCGCCCCGGTCGCCTTCAGCCTGCTGCAGCTCGGCGGACCGTCGCTGCAGTGGATCGCCGACCTCCGGGAGTATCTGCCGGTCTCCGCCGGAACCGAGCTGACGGCCATTCCCACCGGCGACATCCTGGTCCCCGCGCTCACGCTCGTCGGGTGGGTCGTCGTCCTCGTGGGGGCGGGAACCGTCCTCCTCCAGCGGCGCGACGCCTGAGCTGCGCACATATGACGGATGCCTCGATGCCCAGGCGGCACCGAGGCATCCGTCGTTAGCATGAACACGATGTCTGTTCTCGCCTCTGCACCTGAACCGTCCCCGACACCTTCGCCGCCCGCGACCATCGAACAGCTCGCCGACCCCTCGACGTGGGCGTGGATCGGTGCGCAGTTGCTCGGATTCGGTGGCGTCATCTTGCGGATCCTGGGGATCATCGTGGGTGTCGTCGTCGCCGCGTGGATACTGCGTGTCATCATCCGCCGCGTCGTCGATCGGATCGTCAACGGCGCGAAGAAGAATGCAAGGGTCGACGACACGCAGGCGCTCGACCGCTCGCCGCTCGCGGCCGTCCGCCTCGTCCAGCGCACACGGACGCTCGGCACGATCCTGCAGAACATCGTCAACGTCGTGCTGGTCATCGTCGCCCTGGTGTGGATCGCCGGGATCGTGGCTCCAAATGCCCTGGCATCCCTCACTCTCCTCACCGCGGCGGTCGGAGCCGGACTCGGCTTCGGCGCGCAGAACATCGTCAAGGACGTGCTGAACGGGATCTTCATCGTCGCGGAAGACCAGATCGGGATCGGCGACGTCGTCGACCTCGGCCTTGCGACGGGCATCGTGGAGTTCGTCAGCGTCCGCATCACCCATGTCCGCGATGTGAACGGCACCCTCTGGTACGTCCGCAACGGTGAGATCACCCGCATCGGCAACATGTCGCAGGGGTGGGCCCGGGTCATCATCGACCTCGCGGTGCCCGTCGACGCCGACATCGACGAGGTCGAGAAGGCGATGCTCGGCGCGGCCAAGGGGCTGGCGAAAGAGACGAAATGGCGTTCCCGCATCATCGAACAGCCCGAGATCTGGGGCCTCGAGTCGATCAGCGGTGACGCGTTGGTCATCCGACTCGTCATGAAGACCCGTTCGGGCGCGAAGGACGACGTCGCCCGCGAGCTGCGCGTGCGTCTCAAGCGCGCGATCGATGCGCTCGGCGTCACCCTCCCGCAGTTGAACTCCATCGTCCTCACCGGTGCCGAGGGGGCGCAGAGCGTGCGCGGCGCGCACCCCCCGAAGACCAAGCCCACTCCCGTCGCGACCGCCCCCGAGCGGCCGGTCTGGCGACCGCGTCGGAAGAAGCTCGCCGTGTCCGACACCGTGCTGGACGCGGATGCCGTGGCCGCCGAGATCGCGGCCGAGAAGGCACGCCCGAAGAAGCCCAAGACCGAAGAGACGTCGCCCTCCGCGGATGACGCCGGCGCCGACAGACCGACTCCCCCCGCCGTGCGGGCCGACGACGACGGAGCACCCGCGTGAGCGAACCGATCAGCTTCTACGATCAGGCCGGCGGGATGGACACGTTCCGTCGGCTCGTCGACGCGTTCTACCGCGGGGTCGCCGAGGACGAGGTGTTGAAGCCCATGTACCCTGAGGAAGATCTCGGTCCCGCGGCGGAGCGGTTGACGCTGTTCCTCGCCCAGTACTGGGGAGGACCGACGACGTACGGCGAGAAGCGCGGACACCCGCGCCTGCGGATGCGGCACATGCCGTTCCACGTCGATCCGGACGCCCGCGACCGCTGGCTGCGGCACATGCGCGCGGCCGTCGACGAGATCGCCCTGCCGCCGGCGCTGGAGGCGCCGCTGTGGGACTACCTGGAGCGCGCGGCTCACGCCATGGTCAACACCTTCGAACCGCGAGGGATCGGCCCGAGCGGCGATGGGCGCGCCCACACGGGCCTTCCGATCCGCGCGACCGGTCCCGCTGAGTCCGACATCGCCTGAGCCCCGCGGGGCCGGACTCAGCGCCCGAAGAAGTCTCCGAGCCCGGGGATCTCGAACCCTCCGAGACGGCCGCCGAAGCCGCTGACCTGCTCGCCGACCGTGTCCTGCACGCCGCCGACGGCGTCGCTCAGCGCCTCTGTGCCGGGGACCAACGACGTCAGGTCCGCTCCGGATGCCAGCGCCTCCAGGTCGACGCCCGCAGCCAGCCCCGTGAAGTCGGTGCCGGACTGCGCGGCCTGGGCGAGCAGCGGGCCGGCCACGGAGCTGACGACGGCCCCTCCCGCGACCGCGGCGAGGAGCCCCCCGGCGCCCACGACGCCCGCCCCGACCAGCCCTCCGGCGCCCGCACGGGCGAGAAGGCCCGACATCCGTCCCGGACGCCGGGCCTCCGCACGCCCAGCCGCGCGGGCGAGATCGCCGGACGCATCCGAGCGCGGTCGGTCGTGCGGTGCGAACTCGGCATCCATCCGCCGTCGCACCTCGGCGCGCTGCGCCGGCGTCAGCCGGTCGAACGACTCGCGATGCAGACGCTCCACCTGATCGGGGTCTGCCGTGCGCAGGAGGTAGTCGTAGCGGGCGATCGCAGCCCGATCCTCGGCGGTCAGGTCCGTCGGGCCGGCGGCGGGCGGCGCGGAGTGAGCGCCCGGCGCCGCGGTGGGCGAAGGCGGCGAGGACGGCGCGGGGGCGTCGCGACGCTCACCGGTCACCGCGTCTGCGGCCGTGCGGACCATATCGCGCCAGTCGCGGCCCCCGGACGATGAGCCCGAGGCCGAGCGGGACGAAGCCGCCTTGCCGGCGGCGCGGGTGGCGAGATCGAGAAGACGGGAGAGCTTGGCCATGGAGGCACCTTTCGACGGCGGCACGGAGCCGCGGCGTCAAGGTCTCTTCCGTTCCGGAGAACCGGCGCGCCCGGGGCCCAATCGTGGGCCCGTGATGACGGGGGCGCCGCTGAGGAATACTCCCCCTGCGTACCCTCACGGTAGTCGAAGGGCCTATGAGCCGCCTGAACTAAGCGCCGGTGGACCGCACCGGTGTGAGGCCGGAGCGCACCGGCCCGCGGACGAGCACGTGTCCGCGGGCGAGGGTCACCCGCGTCCAGGAACCGCTCGTGCGGACCACCGCCTCCTCACCGCCCGCGATGAATCCGAGCGCGAAGGCGGCGAACGCCGTGCCGAGCGGGAGTCCTCCCAGCGCCTCGTCGGGCTGCCCCCACACCTGGCCCCGGACGACGCGGACGACGTCCTCGCCCGCGTTCTCGGGAAGTGCGTCGGCCACGGCGGCGACACCGTACTGCGCGCGGGATGCCAGAACGGCGGCGTCGATGGCATCCTTCTGCTCCCATCCGCCGCGCGGTGGCGAGATCCCCGCCCAGGCGGGCGAGGTCGCGGTGTCGGGGAGCACGACGGCCTGCGCATCGTCGGGCGCCGGCAGAAGGGCGGCAGCCTCCACGACGAGGTCGCACTCGAGCTCCGGGTCGATCGCCGACACGCGAAGGCCCAGAACGGTGGGCGTGGCATCCAGGAGACCGCGAGGGGCGAGGGGGGCGGCCGTCGTCACCAAAACTCCGCCGTCGGCGCGGAGACGAACCGTCCCGTCACCGAGCCGGACGGCTCGGGAGGCGAACGTGAGCAGGTCGGCTGCCGCCTGCGGGTCGGGGAACATCAGGCGCGCGGACACCCGCCCTAAACTATCAAGCGACGCAGACTTCTGCGGCGGAACGGGAGTGAGCGTGACCGACGCCATCGACCCCGTCGCCTCACTGCTCGCGGTGCTCGATCTCCGCGACGCCGGCGCACGGACCACGGAAGACATCTTCACCGGGGTCTCGCAACCCATGCCGTTCGGGCGCGTCTACGGCGGCCAGGTGCTCGCGCAGTCGATCGTGGCCGCGTCGAGGACCCTCCCCCCGGAGCGCACCGTCCATTCCATGCACGGGTACTTCCTCCGGCCGGGTGACCCGGCCGACGGCATCACGTTCTCGGTGGACCGCATCCACGACGGTCGATCCTTCTCGACCCGCCGGACGCAGGCGTTCCAGGCGGGCGTTCCGATCTTCTCGATGATCGCGTCGTTCCAGGACGACGATCCGGGCCTCGAGCACGCCGAGCCGATGCCGGAGGGCATCCCCCGACCCGAGGATCTGCCGCCCCTCGACGCCGAGTCACTCCACCCCCTGAGCCGACGCGCCATCGCGGACAGCCCCGTCGAGGTCGTGCACGTCCCGTCGCCGGTGTACACCGCCGTGGAGGGCCCCCACGTGCCCCGCCAGGCGGTGTGGATGCGCACGCGGCGCGCGCTGCCCGACGATCCGGCGGTGCATCGCGCTGCGCTCGCGTATCTGAGCGACCTCACCATCCAGGAGCCGATCCTGCGCGGTCACGGCGTGCCGTGGAGCACACGCGGGTTGCGGGTCGCGAGTCTCGACCACGCGATGTGGTGGCACCGCCCGGGTCGGGTCGACGACTGGCTCCTGTACGTGCAGGAGTCACCCAACGCCCGCGGGGGGCGCGGCCTGTCGACCGGCCGCATCTACACGCGCGAAGGGAGCCTCCTGGCCAGTGTGGCGCAGGAGGTCATGGTGCGGGTCCCGAGCGAGTAAGGCGCCCGAGGACCGGGCGCGTGTCAGAGCCGGGCGAGCAGAGGCACGTCAGCGTCCGGCGGCGCGACGGCGGTATTCGATCGGATCACCGATGTACGGCGCCCACGCGTGGCGCTCCGTCTCGCTCCAGCGGATGGGGCGGCCGCTCGCGGTGTCGACGAGCACGACGACGGCCGTCGCGCGGGCGTACAGCACGGGCTCGGGCTGACCGGCCGGGCTGAAGACCTCGAAGCAGATGTCGGCGCTGGAGCCGCCCATCGCCCCGATCCACAGACGGACGTCCAGCGGTCGCTGGCTGTACGGCACGGGCCGGAGGTACTCGATCTCCTGGCGGGCGATGAGGGTCGCCCGCTCGCCGCCGCTCTCGAGGACGGACATGTCGAAGACGGCGGTGGGCAGCGCCTCGCCGTCGTCGTCGCCACGCCAGAACGCACGGAGACGTGCCTCCTCGAGGAGCTTGAGCATCGAGGTGTTGTTGACGTGCCCGAGCGCGTCGAGGTCGCCCCACCGGAGATGGATGGGGACGTGCAGCCGCGCGGGCCCGGCCGGAGCCGGACCCGCGGGCGTGGTCGAGTCAGTCACGCGTGAGCTTGCGGTAGGTCGAGCGCGACGGGTTCGCGGCGTCCGCCCCGAGACGTTCGATCTTGTTCGCTTCGTACGCCTCGAAGTTGCCCTCGAACCAGTGCCACTGGTCGGGGTGCTCCTCCGTGCCTTCGTAGGCGAGGATGTGCGTCGCGATCCGGTCCAGGAACCACCGGTCGTGGGTGATGACAACGGCGCAACCCGGGAACTCGAGCAGAGCGTTCTCGAGCGAGCTCAGCGTCTCGACGTCGAGGTCGTTGGTCGGCTCGTCGAGGAGCAGGAGGTTTCCCCCCTCCTTCAGCGTCAGCGCGAGGTTCAGACGGTTGCGCTCACCGCCGGAGAGGACCCCGGCCTTCTTCTGCTGGTCGGGTCCCTTGAACCCGAACTTCGACACGTACGCGCGCGACGGGATCTCGGTCTTCCCGACCGTGATGATGTCGAGGCCGTCCGACACGACCTCCCAGAGCGTCTTCTCGGGGTCGATGTTCGCGCGCGACTGGTCGACGTAGCTGATCTTGACGGTCTCACCCATCTTCAGCGTCCCGCCGTCGAGCGGCTCCAGACCGACGATCGTCTTGAACAGCGTCGTCTTTCCGACACCGTTGGGTCCGATCACACCGACGATGCCGTTGGGCGGCAGGTTGAAGCTCAGGTTGCTGATGAGCGAGCGATCGCCGAAGCGCTTCTCGAGCTTCTTGGCGTCGATCACGATGCTGCCGAGACGCGGGCCCGCGGGGATCTGGATCTCGTCGAAGTCGAGCTTCCGCGTGCGCTCCGCCTCGGCGGCCATCTCTTCGTAGCGGGCGAGGCGTGCCTTGGACTTGACCTGACGTCCCTTGGCGTTCGAGCGGACCCACTCGAGCTCTTCCTTCAGACGCTTCGCGAGCTTGGCATCCTTCTTGCCCTGGACGTCGAGGCGCTGGGCCTTCTTGTCGAGGTACGTGGAGTAGTTGCCCTCGTACGGGTACAGGTGCCCGCGGTCCACCTCGGCGATCCACTCCGCGACGTTGTCGAGGAAGTACCGGTCGTGGGTGATGGCGATGACGGCACCCTTGTACGCCTTCAGGTGCTGCTCGAGCCACAGCACGCTCTCGGCGTCGAGGTGGTTGGTGGGCTCGTCGAGCAGCAGAAGGTCGGGCTTCTGCAGCAGCAGCTTCGCGAGCGCGACGCGGCGACGCTCACCACCCGAGAGCGGGACGACACTGGCGTCGGCCGGCGGAGTGCGCAGGGCGTCCATGGCCTGCTCGAGCTGGGAGTCGAGGTCCCAGCCGTCGGCGGCGTCGATCTCTTCCTGGAGGGTGCCCATCTCGGCCAGCAGCGCGTCGAAGTCGGCGTCGGGGTCGGCCATGAGCGCCGAGATCTCGTTGAAGCGGTCGAGCTTCGGCTTGATGGCGACGCCGTCCTGGATGTTCTCCAGCACGGTCTTGGTGTCGTCGAGCTCGGGCTCCTGCATCAGGATGCCGACCGTGTACCCGGGGCTGAGCCGTGCTTCGCCGTTGGACGGATTGTCGAGACCGGCCATGATCTTCAGGATCGTGGACTTACCCGCGCCGTTCGGCCCGACCATGCCGATCTTGGCACCCGGCAGGAACGACATCGTGACGTCGTCGAGGATCAGCTTGTCGCCCACGGCCTTACGCGCGCGGACCATGGAGTAGATGTATTCAGCCATCGAGGACGTACCACCTTCGATCGGGGATGAGGGCCGCGCCCGCCCGGTTCGCCGACTCGATCTCGGCGGAGCACCCGGGTGCGCGGAAGTCCCCTCCAGCCTATCAACGCCGCCCGCGCCGCCGCCGTCGGACGCCGCGACGGGACCCGCTACCAGTCGATCGCGCGCGTCTGGCCGATCAGGCACCCACCGGTGGACAGCCCCGGCAGCACCGTGGCGACGGGGGCGCCGATCGAGGGTCCCACCTGTCCGACGAGGCACTCCTCGCCCCAGCGGACGGAGAACTCGATGCTCTCGGCCGGGTTGCCGATCGTCGTGTTGTCGGGCGTCAGCTGCATCGCCGCCTTGTCGAATCCGGCGGTGACGAGCGCATCGACGTAGGCGCGACCCGACACCTGCTCCGGCCCGTTCCATACCGTGCTCACGATCTGGGCGAACAGGGGCAGATTGTCGGCCGCCGAGCCTTCGGGCCTCAGCGACGGAGCCGCATCGGGCGCCGGTGCAGCCACGGCGGGCGACGACGCCGTCGGTGTCGTCGCCGGGCCGGAAGGGGCGGCGGGGGGCGTCGGCGTGCACCCCGCGAGCACGAGCACGGCTGCCGCCGCGACGACGGCGGCCGGTCGGGGGGTCAGGCGGATCACCCACCCGAGTCTACGTACCGGCCCGCCGCGGCCCGCCTGTCCATCAGAACGGCGTCGCGTCACCGACCTCCACCAGGGCCGGACTCGTCGAGTCGACGCGGGGCGGCTCGCCGGCGGGAGACGAATCGAGAGCGGCCGGCGACCCGCCCGGCACGGCCCACGCATCCTGACCGCCCGACGACGGTTCATCGTCGTGTTCTCCCGCGCCGGCGGAGGCGGTGTCGTCGCGTCGCGTGGATCGTCGGAACGCCGACACCCCCCACCTCAGATCGTGTCCGACGGCGTCCGCCGTGACGTCGGCGCTCACCCCGCGTTTCGCGTCCGTCTCCCACTCGCGAAGGCGGAGTCGACCGGCCACGAAGACGCGTTCTCCCTTCTGCAGCGACGCCAGTGCGTTCCTCCCGAGCTCGCCGAAGACGGAGACCGCGTAGTAGTTCGTATGGCCGTCGACCCACTGGCCGCGTTCCCGGTCGAACCGTCGTTCGCTCACGGCGAGGCGGAAGGCCGCGATCGGATCGCCGCCGCGGGTGGCCCGCTCTTCAGGGTCTCCGACGATGTTTCCGACGAGGGTGATGTGGTCGCTCATGGGTGTGTCCTCTCTGGGTTCGGGCTCCGGCATCCGCGTGCCCGACGGACGCCGGAGCCAAGGAAAGGATGACCGCGCGGAGGGGGCGTCCGAGAGGCTCGAAAGCCGTTCGGTGGACAAGTCCGGTGATCCGTCTGATGGGGAGGAGTACCGCACCGCCGATGTCGGAGGCCCGTCCTACCGTGGCGTCATGACCACCGCACTGTGGAACGACCTGGCCCCGGCCCCGCGCCCGGCCGGATGGGGAGCGGCGACTCACGTCGCCGCCGGTCTCTGGCGCATCGCAGACCCGCGTGGCGTCGTCGTGGGCCACGTACGTGCCATCGCCGCCGATGAGGGGTGGCGCTACGCGGCGGAGCGCTTTCACACGACGACGGGCCGCTTCCGTCGACTGGGCGAGTTCTGGTCGTCTGCCGACGCCCTCGAATGCCTGCGCTATGCGCGCTGAGGCGACGTCGCCGCGGCGCATCGACCCCGGCGGCGCAGCGCATGAGGCGCCGTGTGTCAGACCACGGTCGCGAGATCGTCGAGCGCCGCGCCCGCGGCCGTCCCGCGGACGTCGTCCCACGCCGTCCGCAAGATGCCGACGGCCCGCTCGAGGGTGTGCGGTGCGGCGGTGAAGGGGATGCGCAAGCGTCGGTCGTGTCCCCCTTCGACGGCGAATCGCGAGCCGGCCGACAGGAGGAGCCCGCGCGCCCGCGCACTCATCACGAGCGGCGTGCTGACCGGTTCTCCGAGACCGACCCAGAGCGACACACCGCCGTGCACGGTCGGGATCTCCCATTCGGGGAAGTGCTCCGTCAAGGCGCGGGTGAGCGCGTCGCGGCCGTCGCGCAGCAGGTCGGCGCGCTGCGCACTGATCTCATCGAGGCGGTGCAGCACCTTCGCCGCCACGGCCTGCTCGAACTCGGGGGTGCCCAGGTCGTGTACGGAGCGTCCACTCGCGAGGCGCCGGATGATGTCCGACTCCGCCCGGACCCATCCGACGCGCAAGCCGCCCCACACGGTCTTGCCGAGCGACCCGACCCGCAGGATCCGACCGAGATCGGGGAACGCGACGGGTGCGGTCGGTCGGTCGATGTCCAGCCCCGCGGTCGTCTCGTCGAGTACGAGGTAGGTCCCCGCGCGCTGCGCGCCGTCGACGAACGCCGCCACCTCCGCATCGCCCATGGTCCGACCGGTCGGGTTCTGGAACTCGGGCATGAGGTACGCCAGCGCGGGCAGGACCCGCGCGAAGGTCTGCGCCGCCCGGTCGAGATCCCACCCGTCGTCCGGGGAGACGGGAACGCCGACGAGGCGGGCGCCGGCGCCGCGGAAAGCGTCCGCGCCGTGCGGGTAGGTCGGCGTCTCGATCAGGACGCGGTCGGCACGCGACAGCAGCACCGAGGCGATGAGATGCAGCGCGCTCTGCGCCCCCGTCGTGACGAGGATCTGCTCGGGGTCGGTCGCAAGTCCACGATCGCGGTAGTGCTGCGCGATCTCCTCGCGCAGCCCCGGCTCCCCGACGACGTCGTAGCCGGTGCGGGCGACGAGTGCGGTGGCATCCTGAGCCACGTCGGTGATGACCGCCGGCAGACCGGGCCAGGCGGCGGGGCTGGCCTGCTGCAGGTCGATGACGCCGTCGCGCCGTTCGCCCGCGCCCGGGTCGTTGCGTCGCAGCGGCAGGGTGACGCTTCCACTCCCCCGCAGGCTCTCGATGTGACCGCTGTCGCGCAGGCTCCGATAGGTGGCGGCCACGGTGGTGCGGCTCAAGCCCAGGGCCGTGGCGAGCTCGCGCTCCGCCGGCAGCGTTGTGCGCGCGGCGATGCGGTTGTCGAGGCAGAGCAGGCGGATGCCGTCGGCCAGCGCTTCGTACGCGGGGCCGCGGCCGCGCCACCCACCGAGCGCTTCGGCGAGGGCACGCGCGGAGATGCGGGAGTCCATGAAGCCAGATTAGACGAATTGGATCGGTTGGAAAGGCCCAATCGCGTGATTGGATCTGTTCGTGACTTCCCGAATCCTTCGCCTGCTGATCGGCCTCGCCCTCTACGGTTTCGGCTGCGCCCTCACCATCGCCGCCGGCCTCGGCGTCGATCCGTGGACGGTGTTCGCCGAGGGACTCTCGCGTGCGACCGGGCTCGGAGTCGGTTGGATCACCAACATCGTCGGTCTCGGCGTGCTGCTCCTGTGGATTCCGCTCCGGCAGCGGCCCGGGATCGGAACGGTCGCCAACATCCTCCTGGTCGGGACCAGCATCCAGCTGTCCTTGACCTTCCTGCCGCATCCCGACGCGCTGATCTGGCAGGCACTGATGCTCGTGGCCGGGGTCGTCACCGTTGCCGCGGCATCCGGCCTGTACATCGGAGCGCATTTCGGCCCCGGGCCGCGCGACGGCCTGATGACGGGCATCCACGCGAGGTACGGCTGGCCGATCTGGGCCGCTCGGCTCGGCGTGGAGGGGACGGTTCTGGTCGCGGGGTGGCTGCTCGGCGGCACGGTCGGGATCGGGACGGTCGTGTTCGCGCTGGGGATCGGCCCCCTCGTCCACGTCGCCCTGCCCCTGTTGGCCGCTCCCGAGGCCCGGCCGCGTCCGCGCCGTCCCGCGCGGGTGTGAGTCGCGGCCGTGTCGCGGCGGCATCCTCGCCCCGCGACACGGCGACGAGCTCAGTGCTCGCGGAACTCGGGCCGCTCGCTCCCGGGCTTCAGGTGCGAATGGACCGCGTTCTTGGCGATCTCCATGGTCGGGTAGATCCCCAGTCGCTCGTCCCGGCCGGTCATGTGCACGGCGTAGCCCTCGGCATCCTTCTGGATGGTGCCGACCACACCGCCCGGACCGTAAGCGACCCACAGACGTCGTGTCGTCGTATCGGACATGGTGCTCCTTTCGTTCGGTCTGGCCGGAGCGTACGCCCGCGCGCCCACCCCCGCCAGGGGGTCGACCACGCCGAGGGCGGTCACCGATATCCTGGTGACGACCCCCAGTAGCTCAGTGGATAGAGCAGCGGCCTTCTAATCCGCCGGTCACACGTTCGAATCGTGTCTGGGGGACCGACTGCGCGTCTCACCCCCTCAGTAGGATGACGGGATGGTAAGCGCCTCTGAGAACGACCGGCTCGTCTGGATCGACTGCGAGATGACAGGACTCGACCTCGCGGTCGACGAGCTGGTGGAGATCGCGATCGTCGTGACCGATTTCGAGCTCAACGTCCTCGACCCCGGCTTCCAGGTCGTGATCAAGCCCGACGCTTCGGCGATGGAGAACATGGGCGAGTTCGTCACCGAGATGCACCGCTCCTCGGGTCTCCTGGACGAGATCCCGAACGGGGTGAGTCTCGCGGATGCCGAGTTCCAGGCGCTCGAGTACATCCAGCGCTTCGCGCCGCTCGAGGGGAAGGCACCCCTCGCGGGCAACACCATCGGCACGGACCGCATGTTCCTCGCGAAGTACATGCCCCGGGTCGACCGCTGGCTGCACTACCGCAACGTGGACGTGTCGAGCATCAAGGAGCTGTCGCGGCGCTGGTACCCGCGCGCCTACTTCAACGCGCCCGCCAAGAACGGCGGACACCGGGCGCTCGCCGACATCCTCGAGTCGATCCGTGAGCTGGCGTACTACCGCAAGGCGGTCTTCGTTCCGGAGCCGGGCCCCACGAGCGACGAGGCGAAGGGCGCCGCATCGTCGGTCGTTTCGTCGTTCGCGCGGGACGTATGACATAATCGTTCAGTTGTCCGCTGCGGCGGGCACATGGTGGCTATAGCTCAGTTGGTAGAGCACCGCGTTGTGGTCGCGGGGGTCGCGGGTTCAAGTCCCGTTAGCCACCCCAGTACACGAAGGCCCGCCTCCCCGGCGGGCCTTCGTCGTTCCGGCCCGCGTGTCGCGAGGGCTCATAGAATCGAACCGGTGAGCGGGTGGCATCCCCCTCAGGCGGCCGCAGACACGGGAGAAGCATGCACGACGAGGTGGAGGAGCACGCGCGGCTCGACCTCGACCGTGACGCGTTCGAGGCTCTCGTCGTCGACGAGCTGGACCGTCTCCCGGATGACATGGTCGAAGGGCTCGACAACGTCGTGTTCGTCGTCGAGGACCGCCCGGCGGACGGATCGCTCGACCTTCTCGGCCTCTACGACGGCTGGGCCCTGACCGAGCGCGAGCGCTACGGCGTGGGCGAGCTGCCCGACCGGATCATCGTCTATCGCGAGCCGCACCTCGCCGCGTGCGCCGACGAGGACGAACTCCGCGACGAGATCCACACGACGCTCGTCCACGAGATCGCCCACTTCTACGGAATCGATGACGCGCGCCTCCACGAACTCGGGTGGGCGTGATGGCCGGTACCGCCGCCCCCGACCTCGATGAGGTCACCGCGATCGACGTCGCTCCCCCGACGTCGTGGCAGACGGTCGTCTGGAACGACCCCGTCAACCTGATGAGCTACGTCGTCCACGTGTTCCGCACGTACTTCGGGTTCGACGCCGCCACCGCCCACCGATTGATGCTGGCGGTCCACCACGACGGACACGCCGTCGTCGCCCGCGGTCCTCGCGAGGTCATGGAAGCGCACGCGCACGCCATGCACGACTACGGCCTGTGGGCCACGGTCAGAGAGGAGCCGCGATGAACGACCGCATCGTCGTCCTCGAGGTCAGCGGCCTCGAGGCGCTCCACCTGGCGGGGATCGTCGGCCAGTTCCGCGACCTCATCGTCGACGCCGGACGCGAGGACGACCCTGCGGTGCTGCGGCTGCTCCCCGATGCGTATCCCGACGACGAATCCGCGAGCCGCGAGTTCCGTCGGCTCACCGGCGCCGACATGCTCGACCGGCGTGCGCAGGACGCCCGCACGGTCCTGGACACCCTGGGCATGGACGGCGGCGAGCTCGATCCCGCGAGCGACCCCGACACGACGATCACGGTGGCCCTCGGAGAGACCGAGGCGCGCGCCTGGATGAGGACCCTGTCCGCGGTCCGACTCGTGCTGGCCACACGCCTCGGCATCCAGGACGACGACGACCACCGCCCGGACGACGCGCGCTTCGGGATCTACGACTGGATCGGCTACCGACTGGACGGTCTGGTCGCGGCGCTCGACCGGAACCTCGAGGATCCTCCGCGCCGCTGACGGTTCACATGCGCGTCACGGGAGGAACACGACGACGGATGCCAGGGCCTGCGGCGCGTGGTCTGCCAGATGCGCGGCCTCCTGCGCGGCCCAGCGGTCCCAGTGCGGACGGTAGGTCTCGCCGTCGCGGTTCAGTGCCCGGTCCTTGCGCGGGCCGTCCGGGGCGTCGACCCACACCCGGACGTCGGCCAGTGCCGCCGCCGCCGGGGTGAGGATCCCCGCCCCTTCGACGACGAGGGGAAGCGAGGGATCGACGGCGTGCGCCTCCGCGCGCTCCCCCGTCTCCCAGTCCCATCGCTGCCACACACCGATCGTTCCCTTGGCGTGCGGGAGAAGGATCGACTCCCGGGCGTACTCGGCCCCCTCGGCCAGCCCGCCCCATCCCGGGTAGACGTCGTCCAGGGCGACGAGCTGCACACGACTTCGACCCGGCCAGGCGCTGACCAGCCGGCGTGCGAGCGAACTCTTGCCGGCGCCGCTGCGTCCGTCGATGAGCACGACCGGATTGGGCGCCCCGACCGCCGTCACCCGCGACGAAACCGCCCCGACCGCGGTGGTCAGAGCGTCGTCGAGGGGATCGGCGCTACTTCTTGAGGGCGCGGATGACACGGCTGAGCGCGCGACCGGCGACCCACACGAACGGGATGCCGACGGCGAGCAGAGACACGAGGTTCGGGTCGAACCGCAGATCGTCGCCGCGGCGGATGTACGCACCGAGCGGCAGGGTGTACCCGCCGCCACCGCCGCCGCCGTTGCCCTGCTCGTCCGACCCGCCGCCGAATCCGGCCCAGGTCAGTGCCACGGGGACGATGCGCACGCCGTCGACGTCCTGCTGCTCCCCGTAGGCGGACGTGACGCCGAAGCTGGTGGCCTGCTTGCCGAGTTCCAATGCGATGTTGGGCATGCACCCCACCGTACCCGCCGACCGTGGGCGCGCCCAGGGGCGTTGCGCACCGCGCGTCGCCGTGTCAGTGGTCGTACGACGGGCGCGGATTCGTGGGCAGCGCGCCGCCGCCGCGCGTGGGACCGAGCAGCGACCCTCGGGTGACCGCGCCGCGTCCGAACCGCGCGGTCGCGCCGTCGAGTGCTCCCTCCACGCGGCGCCACTCGGCGTCGTCGTCCCACAGCGTCGCGGCAGCGGACGTCGCGCGGAGCTTCTCGCCGCGCACCCCGACGAGCCGGACCGCCTGACGACGGTCGATCCCGTCGAACAGCTCGATCGCGGCATCCCCGATCCGCTGACCGACCGACGTGGGGTCGGGGAGCGTGCGCGAGCGACTCAGCGTCGTGAAGTCGCTGAAGCGGACTTTGATGGAGATCGTGGATGCCTCGAACTCCTGGCTCCGCAGACGGGCACCGACGCGGTCGGCGAGCCGTCGGAGCTCGACGTGCAGGGTCTGGGTGTCGGAGATGTCGGTGTGGAACGTCTCTTCGTGGCCGACGCTCTTCTCGGTGCGGGCGGTGTGCACCTCGCGGGCGTCGATGCCGCGCGCGAGATGCCAGATCCGCTCACCCATCGCCGGCCCGAGCACCCGTTCGAGCGCGGGCCGGGGCGTGTCGAGCACGTCGGAGATGAGACGGATGCCGCGCGACTCCAGCGCTTCGGCGGCTTTGGGTCCGACGCCCCAGAGCGCGCGGACCGAGCGCGGCCGCAGGAACGCGTCGGTGTCCGCCTCGGCGACGATCAGCAGACCGTCGGGTTTGGAGATCGTCGACGCCATCTTCGCGACGTGCTTGGTCGCGGCGACCCCCACGCTGCAGGTCAGCCCCGTCCGCTCCTCCACGCGCGCCCGCAGGTCGCGGGCGATCTTCCCGGGACTTCCCCAGAGCCGCCGTGCTCCGCGCACGTCGAGGAACGCCTCGTCGATCGACAGCGGCTCCACGAGCGGCGTGATCTCGTCGAAGATCGCCATGACCTGTCGCGACATCTCGGTGTATCGCGAGTACGGCGGATTCACGACGATCGCGTTCGGACACAGGCGCAGGGCGATCGCGACCGGCATCGCCGACTTCACGCCGTAACGCCGTGCCTCGTACGACGCGCTCGAGACCACACCGCGACCCTCGGACCCGCCGATGATGAGCGGCTTCCCGGCGAGCGACGGATCGTCGAGGACGGCCACCGACGCAAAGAACGCGTCCATGTCGACGTGCAGGATCCCCGCACCCGTGTCGTCGGCGTCGGGCGGCGAGACGATGCGCCCCGTGCCGTCTCCGCGTCCCATGGCATCCATTCTCCCCCGGGCCTCCGACATCGCGGCCGGACCGGCCCGCGGCGTCGTGCGCACCCTCAGCGATCCGCGCACCCTCCACGATCTGCGCACCCTCCGCGATCTGCGCAACCTCAGCCGGAACGCGCCGAGGCGGACTTACCCGAGGCGAATCACCGAAGTCGTGCCGCAGGGGGCCGCAGACATCCCCGAGACGACGGATGCCACGGCCCCCGGTCGCGAGGACCGGCGGGGCCGTGGCATCCACGGTGCTTACTGTGCGGCGGCGCGCTCCAGAACGAGCTCGCGCACGCGCGCGGCGTCGGCCTGGCCCTTCATCGCCTTCATCACGGCGCCGATGACGGCACCGGCGGCCTGGACCTTGCCGTCGCGGATCTTCGCCAGCACGTCGGGCTGCGCGGCCAGCGCCTCGTCGATCGCGGCGATGAGCGCGCCGTCGTCCGAGACGACCGCGAGACCGCGGGCGTCCACGACCTCCTGCGGCGTGCCCTCGCCCGCGATGACACCCTCGAGCACCTGGCGCGCGAGCTTGTCCGTCAGCGTGCCGGCGTCGACGAGCTGCTGCAGCGCCGCGACGTTCTCGGGGCTGACGAGCTCGGCCGGCTCGCGCTCCTCGGCGTTGGCGATGCGGCTGATCTCGCTGAGCCACCACTTGCGGGCGGCGGCGGGAGTCGCGCCGGCCGCGATCGTGGCCTCGACCTCGTCGAGCAGGCCCGCGTTCACGACGCCCTGGAAGTCGATGTCCGCGAAGCCCCAGTCGGCCTTGAGTCGGCGACGGCGGGCCGCGGGCGGCTCGGGCAGAGCAGCGCGCAGTTCCTCGATCAGCTCGGGCGCGGGGACCACCGGCAGCAGGTCGGGCTCGGGGAAGTAGCGGTAGTCGTCGGCATCCGACTTCGGGCGACCCGGCGACGTGCGCCCGGTGTCCTCGTGCCAGTGCCGCGTCTCCTGCGTGATCGTGCCGCCGGCGGCGAGGATCGCGGCCTGACGCTGGATCTCGTAGCGCACCGCGCGCTCGACCGACCGCATGGAGTTGACGTTCTTCGTCTCGGTGCGGGTGCCGAGCTTCTCCTGCCCGCGCGGGCGCAGCGAGACGTTCGCGTCGCAGCGGAGGTTTCCGCGTTCGAGCCTCGCCTCGGAGATGCCGAGCGCCCGCACGATGTCGCGGATCGTGGCGACGTACGCCTTCGCGAGCGCGGGGGCCGAGTGCTCCGCGCCGAAGATCGGCTTCGTGACGATCTCGACGAGCGGCACACCGGCTCGGTTGTAGTCGACGAGCGAGTATTCGGCGCCCTGGATGCGACCGGTCGACCCGCCCATGTGGGTGAGCTTGCCGGCATCCTCTTCCATGTGCGCGCGCTCGATCGGCACGGTGACGATCGTGCCGTCTTCGAGCTCGACCTCGACCGACCCCTCGAAGGCGATGGGCTCGTCGTACTGCGAGATCTGGTAGTTCTTGCCCAGGTCGGGGTAGAAGTAGTTCTTCCGCGCGAAGCGACTCGACGGAGCGATCGAGCAGCCGAGCGCGAGGCCCAGGCTGATCGACGAGCGGATCGCCTCGGCGTTCACGACCGGCAGTGCGCCCGGAAGGCCCATGTCGACGGGCGCGACGAGCGTGTTCGGCTCGGCGCCGTGATTCGCCTCGTTCGCGGGATTGGGCGCGGCGGAGAACATCTTCGTCGCGGTGTTCAACTCGACGTGGACCTCGAACCCGAGGACCGGCTCGAACAGCTCGAGGGCCTGGTCGAAGTCCATCAGCGCGTCTTTCGCCATCAGCGCGTCGCTCCGTTCGTGAGGGAGGGGGCTCGATCCAGGAGCGGACCGCCCCACTGGTCGACGAGCAGCGCCTCGAGCGCCGCACCGACGCGGTACAGGCGGGCGTCCTCGCGGGCGGGGGCGAGGAACTGGATGCCGACCGGCAGCCCATCCTCTTCGGCCAGGCCGCTCGGGATCGAGATCCCCGGGACGCCGGCGAGGTTCGCCGGGATGGTCGTGACGTCGTTGAGGTACATCTGCAGCGGATCGTCGAGCTTCTCGCCCAGGCGGAACGCCGTGGTCGGCGCCGACGGCGTCGCGATGACGTCGACGTCGGCGAACGCGGTGTCGAAGTCCTGCTGGATGAGCGTGCGGACCTTCTGCGCGCTGCCGTAGTAGGCGTCGTAGTACCCGGCCGACAGGGCGTAGGTGCCCAGGATGATGCGGCGCTTCACCTCGGGGCCGAACCCGGCGTCGCGCGTCGCGGCCATCACGTTCTCGACCGTCGGGGTGCCCTGCGGTGTGACGCGCAGGCCGAAGCGGACCGAGTCGAACTTGGCCAGGTTGCTGGATGCCTCGGCGGGGAGGATCAGGTAGTACGCAGCGACCCCGTACTCGAAGTGCGGGGCGCTGATCTCGACGATCTCCGCACCCTGGGCTTCCATCACGGCGAGCGATGCGCGGAACGAGTCCGACACGCCCTTCTGGAAGCCGCGGTCGTCGAGCTCGCGGATGACGCCGACTCGCAGGCCCTTCAGGACCTCGCCGGTCGCGCCCTCGCGGGCGGCGGCGGCGAACGAGGGCCACGCGTCGGAGAGCGAGGTCGAGTCGTGCGGGTCGTGCCCGCCGATGACGTCGTGCAGGAGACCGGCGTCGAGGACGGTGCGGGTCACGGGGCCGACCTGATCGAGGCTGGATGCCAGGGCGATCGCGCCGTAGCGGCTGACGCCGCCGTACGTCGGCTTCACCCCCACGGTGCCCGTCACGTGCGCGGGCTGGCGGATCGAGCCGCCGGTGTCGGAGCCGAGGGCGAGCGGCGCCTCGAACGCGGCGACGGCCGCGGCCGAACCTCCACCGGACCCGCCCGGGATCCGGTCGAGGTCCCAGGGGTTGCGGGTCGGACCGTAGGCGGAGAACTCGGTCGAGGACCCCATCGCGAACTCGTCCATGTTCGTCTTGCCGAGCGGCACGAGGCCCGCGGCGCGCGAACGCGCCACGACGGTCGCGTCGTAGGGCGACATGTACCCCTCGAGGATCTTCGATCCGCTCGTGGAGGGCATATCGGTCGTGACGAGCACGTCCTTGACGGCGAGGGGCACGCCGGCGAGTTCGCCGAGCGCTTCTCCGGCGGCACGGCGGCGGTCGATGTCGGCCGCGACCTCGAGGGCGTGGTCGCTGACGTGCAGGAAAGCGTGCACGTCGCCGTCGACGGCGGCGATGCGTTCGAGGTGCGCGCGCGTCGCGTCGACGCTGGACACCTCCTTCGCGGACAGCGCGGCGGCGAGGTCGGCGGCGCTCAGGCGCGTGAGGTCGCTCACTGCTCCTCCCCCAGGATCGCGGTCACGCGGAACCGGCCGTCGGCCTGGTCGGGCGCGTTCTGCAGCACCTGCTCACGGGTGAGCTGCTGCTGCACGACGTCGGGGCGGAACACGTTCTGCAGCGGGATCGGGTGGCTCGTCGCGACGACGTCGGGCGTTGCCACCTCGGACACCTTCGCGATGTTGTCGACGATGGCATCCAGCTGCCCGGTGAGGCTCTGGATCTCTTCGTCGCTCAACTCGATCCGAGCGAGCACACCGAGATGGCGCACGAGATCAGGGGTGATTTCAGACACCCGCCAAGTCTAGTTCGCGGGCACCGCGCGCCGAGACCGGCCCCGGCCTACGCTGGGACGGTGACGAGCTTCGACCCGCCTCGCCCCTGGACCGCCAGCTACGCCGCGGGGGTGCCCGAGGATCTCGACCCCCCGACGGGCTCACTCGTCGACATCCTCGACGCGTCCACGCGCGACTACCCCGACGCCCCCGCGCTGGAGTTCTTCGGGCGCACCACGTCGTACGCCGACCTGTCGGCCGAGGTCGCCCGTGCCGCCGCGGCCCTCGCCGCCCAGGGTGTGCGTGCCGGGGATCCCGTGGCGATCGTGCTGCCGAACTGCCCGCAGCACATCGTCGCGTTCTACGCGGTACTGCGGCTCGGGGCCGTGGTCGTGGAGCACAACCCGCTCTACACGGCCCGCGAGCTGCGTAAGCAGTTCGAGGACCACGGCGCGAAGCACGCCATCGTCTGGAGCAAGGTCGTGAAGACCGTGCAGGAGTTCCCGGCCGACCTGCGCGTGCGGACTCTCGTGTCCGTCGACGTGACCCAGGCGATGCCGCTGCGCACGCGGCTGGCGCTGCGCCTGCCCGTCGCGAAGGCGCGGGAGGCGCGGTCCGCGCTGACCGAGAAGACGACGGATGCCACGCCCTGGGCGCAGCTCCTCCGCCACGACCCGCTTCCGTCGGCGCACCCGCGCCCCGCCGCCGGCGATCTGGCGATCATCCAGTACACCAGCGGCACCACCGGCACGCCGAAGGGCGCGATGCTCACGCACGCGAACCTGCTCGCCAACGCGGCGCAGTCACGCGCGTGGGTGCCGTCGATCGTCCGTGGCGAGGGGTGCGTCGTGTACGCCGTGCTGCCGATGTTCCACGCCTACGGCCTCACGCTGTGTCTCACGTTCGCGATGTCGATGGGCGCGCGGCTCGTGCTGTTCCCCAAATTCGACCCCGATCTGGTCCTCGCGGTGACCAAGCGGCATCCCGCCACGTTCCTGCCGCTCGTCCCGCCCATCGCCGAGCGCCTTCTCGCCGCTGCCGAGGCGCAGGGCGTGTCCCTCGCCGGCACCGACATCGCGATCTCGGGCGCCATGGCCCTCCCCCACGAGCTCGTGGTCCCCTTCGAGAAGGCGACCGGCGGGTATCTCGTGGAGGGCTACGGCCTCAGCGAATGCTCCCCGGTGCTGATGGCTAATCCGGTGGCGGAGAACCGCGTGCCGGGCACCGTGGGGCTCCCGCTCCCCGGCACCGAATGCCGCGTCGTGGACCCCGACGACCCGCACACCGACGTCGAGCCCGGCGGCCGCGGGGAGCTCGTGGTCCGAGGACCGCAGGTGTTCTCGGGCTACTACGGCAAGCCCGAGGCGACCGAGGAGGTGTTCGTCGACGGCTGGTTCCGCACCGGCGACATCGTGACGATCGACGAGGGCGGGTTCGTCCGCATCGTGGACCGGATCAAGGAGCTCATCATCACGGGCGGCTTCAACGTCGCGCCGACCGAGGTCGAGAACGTCCTGCGACAGCACCCGTCGGTCGCCGACGTCGCCGTCGTGGGGCTCCCGAACGAGCACTCCGGCGAAGAGGTCGTCGCCGCGGTCGTCGTGGCGGACGGATGCCGGCTCGACGCGGAGGAGGTCACGGCGTTCGCGCGTGGCATCCTGACGCCGTACAAGGTGCCCCGCCGGATCGTGGTCGTCGACGAGCTGCCGAAGTCCCTGATCGGGAAGGTCCTGCGGCGTCAGGTGAAGGAACAGCTCCTCGCGGAGTGAGCTTCCAGCGGGGTGGTGGTGCGCGCTCAGCAATTACGTCACGTTCCTCGAGCAGATCACCGCCGACCCGAGCAAGGCCAGCGAACCCGGCACCCAGGTGACGGCCCTGCAGAACAGCTTCACCGCCGCCGCCACCGCCTGCCAGGGCTGATCGCCCGGAGAACGAGCGGGGGTGGGGCGATCAACGCCTCACCCCCGCTTCTCGTGGCGCGGCGGGCACGGCGGTTGCGGTCACGGGGCGTCGGCTGCGGGGGCGGGCTCGAGAGCGTCCGGCCCTTGCTCGACCAAGACGCGGAACTGCGCGGCATCCAGGATCCGGATGCCGAGCTCCTCCGCCTTCGCGAGCTTGGAGCCGGCGCCCGGACCGGCGGCGACGAAGTCGGTCTTCTTCGAGACGCTCGACGCCGCTTTGCCGCCCGCGGCGATGATCGCTTCCTGCGCGCCCTCGCGGGAGTATCCCTCGAGCGATCCCGTCGCGACCACGGTGAGGCCGGACAGGACACCGCCGGCCGCCGCCGCGGCCCCCGGGCCGGGATGACCGGGGATCGAGAAACGGACGCCCGCCGCCGCCCAGCGATCGACGATCTCCCGGTGCCAATCGACCTCGAACCAGTCGATGACCGCGTCGGCGATGATGCCGCCCACGCCCTCGACCGCGGCGAGTTCGTCGCGCGACGCCGCCCGGATGGCATCCAGCGATCCGAACCACTGCGCCAGAGCTCGAGCGGCGACCGGGCCCACGTGGCGGATGTTCAGTGAGACGAGCAGGCGCCAGAGGTCTTTCGACTTCGCCTTCTCGAGTTGGGCGATGAGCTTCAACGCCTGCTCGGACGGCAGGACCTCGCGGTGGTCCTTCCGGATACCTCGGCGCCGGCGTTCAGCGGGATCGAGGTCTTCGGAACCGGGCGGATACGTCGCCGGTCCCAGCTTCTGGAACGGGGCGCGGCGCACCTCGTCGCCCGTCTTCTCATCGACCTTGCGCTCCCCCGTCTCGGCGTCGCGCACGATGACCTCGATCGGGACGAGCTGTTCGACCGTGAGGTCGAAGAGCCCGGCCTCGGTGTCGAGCGGTGGCTCGGCGGGGATGTCGGGCTGCGTCAGCGCGGCCGCGGTGACCTCGCCGAGTGCTTCGATGTCGAGCGCGCCCCGCGAACCGATGTGCTCCACCCGCCCGCGCACCTGCGCGGGGCAGGACCGCGCGTTCGGGCAGCGGAGGTCGATGTCGCCCTCTTTCGCGGGGCGCAGCTCGGTCCCGCATTCTGGGCAGTCCTTCGGCATGACGAACGCGCGCTCGGTGCCGTCGCGCAGCTCGACCACGGGCCCGAGTACCTCGGGGATCACGTCACCCGCCTTGCGCAGCACCACGGTGTCGCCGATCAGCACGCCCTTGACCTTGACGACGTCCTGGTTGTGCAGGGTGGCCTGCCGCACCACGCTGCCCGCGACGCGGGCGGGCTCCATGACGGCGAACGGCGTCGCGCGTCCGGTGCGGCCGACCGACACGACGATGTCGAGGAGCTTCGTGTTCACCTGTTCGGGCGGGTACTTGTACGCGATCGCCCACCGCGGGGCGCGGCTGGTGGCACCGAGCTCGTCGTGCAGAGCCAGCTCGTCGATCTTCACGACGACCCCGTCGATCTCGTGCTCGACGTCGTGGCGATGCTCGCCGTAGTACGCGACGAAGTCGAGGACCCCGTCGACGCTCGGCTCGACCTTGCTGTACGGCGACGTCGGCAGCCCCCACGACGCCAACAGGTCGTAGATCTCGCTCTGCGCGGCGACCGGTGGGTCGGGCCACGCCCCGATGCCGTGGACGTACAGCGCGAGCGAGTCGATGCGTGCCAGGCCGGCCTCGAGCTCCAGCCCCGACTTCTTCTCGATCTGCTGGCGCAGTCCGCCGCTCGCGGCGTTGCGCGGGTTGGCGAACGCCGGGAAGCGTCGTGCCGCCGCCTGCTCGGCCTTCTCGAGGTCGAACGCCTTCGCGCCGCCGCGGCGGGCGGCGGCGCGCTCCCGCGCCTCGGCGACGGCGCGCTCCCGGTACTCGCCCTGCAGCCGGTTGAGGTTCTCGAACGCCGCGACCGGGATGAAGACCTCGCCCCGCACCTCGACCAGTGACGGGTGGCCGTCGCCCGAGAGCTGTCGCGGGATGCCGGCGACGCGCAACGCGTTGTCGGTCACGATCTCGCCCACGCGTCCGTCGCCGCGTGTCGCGGCCGAGGTGAGCACCCCGTCCTCGTAGCGCAGGCTGATCGCCAGACCGTCGATCTTGAGCTCGCTCAGCCAGTTGACCGGACGCCCGGCGGACGCCTGGGTCTTGACCGCCCACTCGCGCAGTTCCTCGGGCGAGAACACGTTGTCGAGGCTCAGCATCCGCTCGGCGTGCTCGATCGTGACGAGGTCGGTGGCCTCGGCGGCGCCCACCGACAGCGTCGGGCTGTCCTGCCCCTGCAACTCGGGGTACAGCCGCTCGATGGCCTCGAGCCGGTGCATCCAGCCGTCGTAGGTCGCGTCGTCGACGAGCTCGGCATCCCGCCCGTAGTACGCGTCACGCGCCCCGACGATCCGCTCGGTCAGATCGGCCGCTTCGGTGCGCGCTTCGTCGAGGGTGAGGTCGGGAAGCTGGTCGTGCTCGGTCACGGATCCAGCTTAGGCAGGGCCCCCGACATCCCCCGCGGGGTTGCGACGGCGCGCGCCCTGACGGGAGGAGATCACGCGAGGGGAGGACGGATGCCGGGGCCCCGGTCCTCCCCAGCCCGAATCCCCTCCGCTCCGCGACGCCGAAGGCGGCGACGGCGAGCGGCTCAGGCCTCGATGGGAACGGCCGACACCGTGCGCGCGATCGTGAACTGGCCGATCACGCGCGTCCCGTCGTAGAGCACCGCCGTCTGCCCGGGGGCGACACCGTCGAAGGGGTCGTCGGGGCGCACGGTGAGCACGCCGTCCGCGAGCGTCGCGATCGCGGGCACCGGCTCGGCGTGCGCGCGGATCTGGGCGTGGCAGGCGAAGGTCGTGTCCGCCGGCGCGCGCCCGGCCCACGTGAAGCGGTCGCCCGAGATCTCGGCGCACGCGAGCGCTTCCTTGGGTCCCACGACCACGGTGTTGTTCACAGGCCGCACCTCCAGCACGAAGCGCGGCTTGCCGTCGGACGCGGGCACGCCGAGCTGCAGTCCGCGTCGCTGGCCGACGGTGAAGGCGTGGGCGCCCTCGTGCCGTCCCACGACCGCGCCGGACCGATCGAGGATGTCGCCGGTCTCGGCACCGACGCGCTCGGCGAGCCAGCCGCGCGTGTCACCGTCGGGGATGAAACAGATGTCGTGGCTGTCGGGCTTCTGCGCGACCGACAGCCCGCGCTCTTCGGCCTCGGCACGGACGACGGCCTTGGACGGCGTGGAGCCCAGCGGGAAGTAGGTGTGCGCGAGCTGCGCCTCGGTCAGCACGCCCAGGACGTACGACTGGTCTTTCGCGGCGTCCGAGGCCCGGTGCAGCTCGCGCCCGTCGGGCGTGTCGATCAGCGTGGCGTAGTGGCCGGTGCACACGGCGTCGAAGCCGAGCTCGATGGCGCGCTCGAGGAGGGCGGCGAACTTGATCTTCTCGTTGCAGCGCATGCAGGGGTTGGGGGTGCGACCGGCGCGGTACTCGGACACGAAGTCCTCGATGACGTCGTCGCGGAACCGCTCCGAGAAATCCCACACGTAGAACGGGATGCCGAGCTTGTCCGCGGCGCGTCGCGCGTCCATGGCGTCCTCAATCGTGCAGCAGCCGCGGCTTCCGGCACGGAGCGTTCCGCCCGCGCGCGACAGGGCCAGGTGCACGCCGACCACGTCGTGCCCCGCCTCGACCGCGCGCGCCGCCGCCACGGCGGAGTCGACGCCACCGCTCATCGCCGCCAGAACTCGCATCGTCCCAGTCTACGAACCACCCGCTGAACGGGCGCCGGATGCCACGGCCCGCTCGTACGCGGACGGCAGGGCCGCCAGCACGGCATCCACGTCGTCGTCGGTGGAGGTGCGTCCGAGCGTCATCCGCAGGACCGAGCGCGCGGCGCGGTCGTCGAGTCCGAGGGCGAGCACGACGTGGGACGGTTCCGCCACCCCCGCCTGGCACGCCGAGCCGGTGGACACCGAGATCCCCGCCATGTCGAGCAGGAACAGCAGCGTCTCCCCCGCCGCCCCGGGGAAGAGCACGTGCGCGTTGCCGGGGAGCCGGTCGTCGGGGTCGCCGAGCAGACGCGCAGTCGGGACCGCCGCGAGGATGCCGCGCACGAGACGTCGGCGCAGCCCTTCGAGCCGCGCGGCCTCGCGTTCGCGCTCGGCCTCGGCCGCGACCGCGGCGGCGGCGAACGCGGCGGCCCCGGCCGCGTCCTGCGTGCCGGCGCGCAGGCCCCGCTGCTGACCGCCCCCGTGCTGCAGCGCCGTGAGGCGGGCGTGTCGTGAGATCACCGCCGCGCCGACGCCGACGGGACCGCCGACCTTGTGCGCCGAAACGGACAGCGCGACCAGACCGCCGGGATCGTTCCCGGATCCGCGCCAACCCGCGAAGTCGACCGTGATCTGGCCGAGCGCCGACACCGCGTCCAGGTGCAGCGGCACACCGGCGTCGGCGGCCGCGCGGGCGAGGCCCGCGGCGTCCTGCAGGGTTCCGACCTCGTTGTTGGCCACGAGCGCCGTCGCCAGGGCGGCGTCCGGGAGCGCGGAGACGAAGTCGGCGACGGGGATGCGACCGAGCGGGTCCACCCCCACCGGACGGACACGGGCGTGCTCCGCCCGCGCCAGCCAGGCCACGGTGTCGAGCGTCGCGTGGTGCTCGCCGTCGGGCAGGACCACCGTGTCGGCCGAATCCTCCCGCGACCACCACAGACCTTTGAGCGCGAGATTGATCGCCTCGGTGCCGCCGGACGTGAGCACGACCTCGATGGGCTGGCATCCGAGGACCTCCGCCACCCGCTCGCGCGCGTCTTCGAGCAGTCGCCGCGCCGCCTGCCCCGCGCCGTGGATGGACGACGGATTGCCCAGCACCTCGTGGGCGGCCAGCCACGCGTCGCGTGCCTCCGGTCGCAGCGGGGTGGTCGCGGCGTGGTCGAGATAGACCGACATGCACCCTCCCGCTTCGCGTCCGTGTCCTTCACTACCCTAGGACGCATGGTCCCACCCGAAGCGGCCCTGTCGCCCCGCCCTGCGCTCCTCGCTCCGTCTCTCGACGACCTCGGCGTGCGGCTCGGCGCCGACGGCGGGACACTGCGGGTCTGGTCCGGCAACGCCGACAGCATGCACCTGGTCGTTTTCGACGACGTCGACCTCGACTGGGCCGTCGAGACCGTCCCGATGACCGCCGTCGGGGGCGGGGTGTTCGAGGCCACGAGCCCGCTGCTGCGCCCCGGGGCGCGCTACGCCGTGCGGGCCGGGGGCCCGCACGGGCCCGGCAACACCTTCAACCCCGAGACGCTGCTCCTCGACCCCTACGCGCGCGGTCTGGTGTCGGGTGGCTACGGCGACTGGCGCGGTGTCGTCGTGGACGGCGGGTTCGACTGGGGCGGGGTGGCCAAGCCCCGCGTTCCGATGGATCGGACCGTCATCTACGAGGGGCACGTGAAGGGCCTCAGCAAGCGGCATCCACTCGTGCCTCCCGCGCTGCACGGCACCTACGCGGGACTGGCGCACCCCGCGATGATCGACCACTTCCTGTCCCTCGGCATCACGAGCGTCGAGTTGCTCCCGGTGCACGCGTTCGCGACCGAGCCGCGCCTGCTGCAGCTGGGGCTCACGAACTACTGGGGCTACAACTCCCTGAACTTCTTCTCGCCGCACGCCGCCTACGCCACCGCGGCGAGCCGCGCCGAGGGCCCGGAGGCGGTGCTGCGCGAGTTCAAGGGCATGGTGCGGCTGCTGCACGAGGCGGGCCTGGAGGTCCTCCTCGACGTCGTGTACAACCACACCGCGGAGGAGGGCCTCGGCGGACCGCGGACGAGCCTCCGCGGTCTCGACAACCGCGGCTACTACCGGCAGACCGACGAGGGCGCCTACATCGACGAGACCGGATGCGGGAACGCCGTGAACACGTCGACGGATGCCGCGGCCCGGCTCGTCCTGGACTCGCTGCGCTACTGGGCCGACGACGTGCAGATCGACGGCTTCCGGTTCGACCTCGCCGTCACCCTGGGCCGCGACGAGAACCATTCGTTCGATCCGGATCATCCGCTGCTGCGCGCGATCCGCGACGACGAGGTGCTGGCGGGGACCAAGCTCATCGCGGAGCCGTGGGACGTCGGCATGGGCGGCTGGCAGACCGGCAACTTCGGCGAAGGCTGGCACGAGTGGAACGACCGGTATCGCGACCGCGTGCGCAACTTCTGGTTGAGCGACGTCGACTATGCCCGACGTGCGAGCACGGCGCCCGTGGGGATCGGAGGCTTCGCGACGCGGCTGGCAGGGTCGTCGAACACGTTCTCCGAAGAGCGCGGACCGCTCGCGAGCGTCAACTTCGTCACGGCCCACGACGGCTTCACGCTGCGGGACCTCGTCTCGTACGACGTCAAGCACAACCTCGGGAACGGCGAGCAGAACCGTGACGGGGCCGACACGAACCGCTCGTACAACCATGGCGCGGAAGGCAAGACCGACGATGCGCGCATCCTCGCCACCCGTCGCAAGGCGATGCGCAACCTCCTCGGCACGCTGCTGCTGTCGGCGGGCGTGCCGATGATCACCGCGGGCGACGAGATGGGGCGCACGCAGCGCGGCAACAACAACGCGTACTGCCACGACTCGCCGCTGACGTGGCTGTCGTGGGACCTCGCCCCCTGGCAGCAGGAGCTCTTCGCGCACACGCAACGCCTCTTGGCCCTGCGCCGGGAGAACCCCGCCCTGCGCCCGGTGCGTTTCGCCCGCCTCGGCGAGCGGATCCCCTCCGCGTCGCTCATGGACTGGTTCGACGAGCACGGCGAGACGATGTCCAGCGACCGGTGGACCGATCCCTCCCACCGCACGCTGCAGTACCTCGCGACGTCGACACCCGAGAACGAAGAGCTCAATCGCATCCTGCTCGTCGTGCACGGCAACGAGAGCCCCGTCGAGGTGACTCTGCCGGTCCTGGCCGAGGACGTGCAGTACGTCTCCCTGTGGTCGAGCGCCGATGAGGCGCCCGCGGAGGACACTCCGCGCCTCGCGCCGGGCGAGGTCGTGCCGTTCGTCGGCACGTCGATGCGGCTGTTCCGCGTGGAGTCCGTGGACTGAGTCGCCCACGACGGACGGGATCGGTCTGTCAAGACCCGGGGCAAGGCCTGGGGGAACGTCGTCGGCCCACGGTAGGTTCGGACCGTGGCCACCACGACGACGACCCCCACGCCCGCTCACCACTGGCGCAGCGCCGCCTCGATCCCCGTCCGCCCCCTCAAACCGACACCCGCGAAGGGCGTGGTGACGCCGCGCATCCCGCTGGCGCTCCCCCATCCGCATGTGCCGGGGGGCCGTTTCCGTCCCTCGGCCTACGTCGGTGAGGCGGTGCCGTTCACCGTCACCGCGTTCCGCGAGGGGCACGACCGCATCGGTGTCCACGTCCGGCTCTTCTCCCCGTCAGGGGACGAATCGCTGCACCGGCTGTCGCCGCTGAACGACGGGTTCGACCGTTGGTCCACCCTCATCGCCCCGCTCGAGCAGGGGGTGTGGCGGTTCCGTTTCGAGGCCTTCGCCGACGAGTTCGCCACCTGGGAGCACGCCGCCGAGGTGAAGATCGCGGCCGGCGTCGACTCCGCGCTCATGCGCGAGATGGGGGCCCAGCTGTTCGATCGGGCCCGGGGCGAGAAGAAGCGTCCCGGCAGCGACAAAGACCTGCTCTACACCGCGGCCCGCACGCTGCGCGACCCCGATACGCACGACGACATCGCGCTGCAGGTCGTGCGCGACCCCGCGATCGCCGAGCTCTTCGCGCTGCGGCCGGTCATGGCGCTGGCATCGGCGGGTAAGGATGCCGAGCTGCTGGTCGAGCGCGAACGCGCCGGCGTGGGCGCATGGTACGAGTTCTTCCCGCGTTCCGAGGGTGCGACCCGCGCCGAGGACGGCTCCGTGATCAGCGGCACCTTCCGCACGGCCGTGGATCGCCTGCCCGGCGTCGCCGCGATGGGATTCGACGTCCTCTACCTCCCGCCGATCCATCCGATCGGTGAGCAGAACCGCAAGGGGCCCAACAACACTCTCGTGACGTCCCCCGGCGATCCGGGCTCCCCCTGGGCGATCGGTGGTCCGGCCGGCGGGCACGATGCCGTCCACCCCGACCTCGGCACGCTGGAGGACTTCCGCGCCTTCGTCGACGCCGCGCGCGACAACGGCATCGAGGTCGCCCTCGACCTCGCGCTGCAGGCGTCGCCGGATCACCCGTGGGTCGCCGAGCACCCCGAGTGGTTCACGACCCTCCCCGACGGTTCGATCGCGTACGCCGAGAACCCGCCGAAGAAGTACCAGGACATCTACCCCGTCAACTTCGACAAGGACCCGGATGGCATCCGCGCCGAGGTCCTGCGTATCGTGCGGCACTGGATCGCCCAGGGCGTGCGCATCTTCCGCGTCGACAACCCCCACACCAAGCCGCTGCAGTTCTGGGAGTGGCTGATCGCCACAGTGAGCGCCGAAGAGCCCGATGCGGTGTTCCTCGCCGAGGCGTTCACCCGACCCGCGCCGCTGCAGGGACTCGCGATGGCCGGCTTCCAACAGAGCTACACGTACTTCACGTGGCGGAACACCAAGGAGGAGCTCGAGGAGTTCTTCGACGGCTTGGCGCACGAGACAGCCGATTTCCTGCGACCCAACCTCTTCGTGAACACCCCCGACATCCTCACCGAGTACCTGCAGTTCGGTGGGCGACCGGCGTACAAGATCCGTGCCGCGCTGGCGGCGACCGCCGCGCCGACCTACGGCGTCTACGCGGGCTACGAGCTGTACGAGAACGTCGCGCGGCCGGGCTCCGAAGAGAACATCGACAACGAGAAGTACGAGTACAAGTTCCGTGACTGGGCCGGCGCCGAGTCCGCGGGCGATTCCCTCGCTCCGTATCTGCGGCGCCTCAACGGCATCCGTCGCGACCACCCGGCCCTGCGCCAGTTGCGCAACCTCCACGTCCAGTGGAGCGATGACGACGCGATCCTCGTCTATGCGAAGCACCTCGACGCGGCCCTGTCGCCCACGGGTGTGTCCGACACCGTCGTCGTCGTCGCGAACGTCGACCCGCACTCGACGCGCGAGACGACGGTGCACCTCGACACGACCCTCTGGGGCGTCGAACCCGGCACCCCGTACGAGGTCGAAGACCTCATCACCGGTGCGGTCTGGACCTGGGCCGATCACAACTTCGTGCGCCTGGACGCATTCGACGAACCCGTGCACATCCTGCACGTGAAGGAGTCACGATGACCGCTCTCCCTCCCGAACTCCTGGATGCCGTGGCCCACGGCGCCCACCACGATCCGCACAGCATCCTCGGCGCGCACGAGACGGCGGACGGCTGGGTGATCCGCACCCGTCGGCCGCTGGCGCGCGAGGTCGTGGCCGAGCTCGCGGACGGGGCGATCGTGGAACTCTCGCACTCGCGCGCGGGGATCTGGGAAGGTGTGCACACCGATGCGCCCGGTGCGTATCGCGTGCGCGCCACCTACGACGACGGCACGGACCACGTCGCGGACGATCCCTACCGGCATCTTCCCGCGGTCGGGGAGCTCGACCTCCACCTCATCTCGGAGGGGCGCCACGAGGAGCTGTGGCGCGTGCTCGGCGCGCACGTCCGGGAGCTGGACGGTTCGAGCGGCACGGCGTTCACGGTGTGGGCACCCGATGCCCGCGCGGTTCGTGTGATCGGCGACTTCAACGGGTGGGACGGCACCGGCAGCGCGCTGCGCTCGATGGGGGGCAGCGGCGTCTGGGAGCTCTTCGTCCCCGAGGTCGGTGTCGGCGCCCGCTACAAGTTCGAGATCCTCACGCGTTCGGGTGCGTGGATCCAGAAGGCCGACCCGATGGCGCGGCTCGCCGAGGTCCCGCCCGCGACGGCGTCGGTCGTGACGGCATCCACTTACCGATGGGCCGACGACGCGTGGCTCACGGAGCGGTCGCGGACGGCTCCCATCGACCGGCCCATGTCGATCTACGAGCTCCACCTCGGCTCGTGGCGCCCGGGGCTGTCGTACCGCGACGCCGCCGACGCGATCATCGACTACGTCGGCGCTCAGGGCTTCACGCACGTGGAGTTCCTGCCTCTCGCCGAGCATCCGTTCGGCGGATCGTGGGGATACCAGGTCTCGGGTTACTACGCCCCGACGAGCCGGTTCGGCGATCCCGACGACCTCCGCTACCTGATCGACCGCCTGCACCAGGCCGGTCTCGGCGTGATCATGGACTGGGTCCCCGGGCACTTCCCCAAGGACGAGTTCGCCCTCGCCCGGTTCGACGGCGAGCCGCTCTACGAGCACCCCGACCCGCGGCGCGGCGAGCACAAGGACTGGGGAACGCTGATCTTCGACTACGGCCGCAACGAGGTGCGCAACTTCCTCGTCGCGAACGCGCTGTACTGGTTCGAGGAGTTCCACGTCGACGGGCTCCGTGTGGATGCCGTGGCCTCCATGCTCTACCTGGACTACTCGCGCAACGATGGCGAGTGGGCACCGAACCAGTTCGGCGGACGGGAGAACCTCGAGGCCATCCGGTTCCTCCAGGAGGTCAACGCCACCGCGTACAAGAGGTACCCCGGCATCGCGATGATCGCCGAGGAATCGACGAGCTTCCCCGGCGTCACGGCGCCCACGGCGCACGCCGGGCTCGGCTTCGGTTTCAAGTGGAACATGGGCTGGATGAACGACTCGCTCCAGTACATCTCCCGCGACCCGATGTACCGCTCGCACCACGAGGGCGAGCTGTCGTTCTCGTTCGTCTACGCGTTCAGCGAGAACTTCATCCTGCCCATCAGTCACGACGAGGTCGTCCACGGGAAGGGGAGTCTCTTCGGCCGGATGCCGGGCGACCACTGGCAGAAGCTCGCCAACATGCGCGCGTTCCTGGCGTACATGTGGGGACACCCGGGTAAGCAACTCCTGTTCATGGGGCAGGAGTTCGGCCAGATGTCCGAGTGGTCGGAATCGCGGTCCCTCGACTGGTGGATGCTGGACCAACCCTCGCACGCGCAGTTGCACGCGTTCGTCGCCGAGCTCAACAGCGTCTACAAGGATCAGGCGGCCCTGTGGTCCCGCGATCACGATGGTGCCGCGTTCTCGCGACTGGGCGCGCCCGCCTGGAACCCGAACGTGCTCGCGTTCGCGCGCCGCGACCACCACGGCAACACCGTGGCCGTGGTGTGCAACTTCTCGGGCGTTCCGCTGGGCGACTTCCCCCTCGACCTGCCCGAGGCGGGCACGTGGACCGAGGTGCTCAACAGCGACGCCGAGGCGTTCGGCGGATCGGGCCAGGGCAACCTCGGCTCGGTCACCACCGACGCCCGCGGCAGTGCCGTGCTGACCCTCCCCCCGCTCGGCGTCCTCTGGCTGCACCACCGCGCCGGCTGAGCCCGCGAACGAGGAACGGCCCCGTCCGAAGACGGGGCCGTTCCTCATGGGATCAGAAGAGCAGGGATGCCAGTCGCGAACGCGCGCGGATGACGCGGGCGTCCTCGTCGCCGATGAGCCCGAAGAGCTCCAGGAGGCGCTCGCGTACGGGCGCGCGCTCGTCGGCGGGCAGCGCCGCGAAGAGGTCGAGCAGACGCGCGAAGGCGTCGTCGACGTGGCCTCCGGCGATGTCGAGGTCGGCAACGACGAACTGCGCCTCGATGTCCGTGGGGGCCGCAGCGGCCGCGGCGCGGGCCGCCTGCAGATCGACACCCTGGACTCGGTCGAGAAGACGCACCTGGCCGAGACCGGCGCGGGCGTCGGCGTCGCGGGGGTTCTCGGCGAGGGCCTGTTCGTATGCCGAGATGGCGCGAGGGTAGTCGCCCTCTTCGATGGCGGCGAACGCTTCGGCGTGCAGGGGCGGCAGGGGCTGCTCCTCCGGCTCGACGGGACCGGCTTCGGCGCCGTCGACCGGCACGGTGCCGGTCACGCCGTGCTGTGCCGCGAGTTGCAGGAGCTGGCCGAAGACCTCGCGGACCTGCTGCTCGGGTACGGCGCCGGTGAACAGCGGTACGGGCTGTCCGGCGACGAGCGCCACGACCATCGGGATCGACTGCGCGCGGAAGCCCTGCGCCAGCTGCGGGTTGGCGTCGACGTCGACCTTCGCGAGCACGACCTTGCCGGCGAGTTCCGCGACGACCTTCTCGAGGATCGGGCTGAGCTGCTTGCAGGGAGCGCACCACTCGGCCCACAGGTCGACGACCACCGGCACCGTGCGCGACAGCTCGAGGACCTGTCCGAACGAGGCGTCCGTGACGTCGAACACGAGCGACGGAGCCGTACCCGCCGAGGCGGCCGCAGCCGAACCGTCGGTGGGCGCCGCGGGAGGCTGGGGACGGTTGCGCAGCGACGACAGGTCGACGGCGCCGCGGAGGACGGAACCGGGGGTGGGAGTGCTCACGGAGACACCTTCGCTTCGAGGAGGCTGGAACGGTAGCCCAGCAGTCGGATCTTGTCGCTGGAACCCTGACTGGGCACGTAGAAGAAGATCTGGTCGGTGTAGGTCGTGGTGAACCCGGTCGCCGACTGGTCGACGCCGGTGAGGGCCTTCACCGCGGGGTTGTTGTCGAGCTTGATCACGGCATCCTTGTTGGTCGGCTTCGCCGTGTCGCTCTCGTAGACGTTGACCGCGACGATCGCGCCCGTGTCGAGCGTGGCGAGGGCGATCGGCTCGGCCGCGCCCGCGGTCGCCGAGAAGCTGATCTCCGCCGTGCCCTGACCGGTCTGGTTGAGCTCGTCGGTGCGGTTCTTCTTGTTCTCTTCGATCGCGGGGAGCAGCAGGTCGTTGGCCGTGTCGAACGCGGCCCACGACGTGCTGTTCTGCCCGTTGTTGATGAGGTCGGCGTAGGCCGTCGCCACCTGGTCGGGCTGCATCACCAGGAACGAGGAGTCCGGCGGGACCTGCGTCGCGCCGACGTAGGGGGCGGCGAGCTCGGGGAGATTGGTGGATGCCTCGAGGTTCCCGATGTACGACACGCGGTACTGCGACCACGGGTCGGCCTGCGTCATCATCATGATCGAGGTCGTCGGTGACGTGGCATCCGCGGACTCGACCACCGTCATCACCGTGCGCGGCCACGTGCCCGTCGTCTGCGGGAGGGTGATCTGCACGGGTTCGGCGGGGATGGCCGGAAGCGCGGGGCGATCGGGCAGCGCCGCGCGCAGGGTGTAGTTGGTCTTCCGCTCGGCCAGCGCCGGACCGGTCAGTCGTGTCTCGGCGGCCGTCGCGTCGAGAGCCGAGTCCGCCTGGGCCACCGTCGTCGCGATCCGCGACACGATCTTCGCGGCTTGATTCTCGGTGACCGCGGGCGGGAACTGCCCCTCGGGGACGATCACCGTCGGCGTCGGGCTCGGGCTGTCGCTCGCGACGAACTGCGGCCAGGCGTCGGCGGAGCACCCGGCGAAGAGCGCTGCCGAGATCCCCAGGGCGGGCACCGCGATCAGGGCCCGTCGCCCGGGTCCGAGCGCACCGCGACCACGACGCGACGGGGAGGAGCTGATGACGCCCTTGTCGGCCGCGTCGGCGTCGGCGATCGAGATCGGCTCGGTGACGGGCAGCGGCAGCCCCTTGCGTCGCGGACGGCGCGAGCGGCGCACATGACGGATGCCGAGCAGGTACAGCACGATCCCGGCCAGGAGAGCGACAGCTCCCCCGGCGATCAGCGGACCGGCCCAGGGGGTGGAGTTGTCGATCGGCCAGGTCACCGAGATGTCGGAGGGAGCGGGGGCCGTGCCGTCACTGGCGACGAGCACGCTCATGTCGGCCGGGAGCTGCAGGGTCGTGCTGAGCGACCCCGTCTGCTGATACTCGTCGAGCCACAGGTCCGACCCCACGGGCGTGCGCGCGGTGGTCGTCTCGGCTGCCGGTGCGGAGACCGACGCCGGCACGACCGCCGTCTGCACGGCATTCTCCTGGCCGAGGGTGACCGCGGTGTACGGGACGTCGGCGAGCCACGCCTGCATGTCGGACGTTCTCCCGTACGAGACGAACACCTCACCGTCTCCGGCGACGCGGAGCGCCTGAGCACCGGGGAGGCTGCCGAGGACAGAGCCGTCGATCAGGGTGTAGGCCGTCGACCCGTCGGTCTGGATCGATTCCGTCGCCTCCGAAGGTCCCTGGAAGACGGTGCGCTGGGCGATGCCCGCGCCGATCATGGCGGCGGCGATGACGAACGCCACCACGGCCCAGACGAATCTCACGCTACACACCATCCCCACCGGCGACTCGGGCGGCCACCGAAGAATCGACGTTTCAGACTAGCCGAGCCCGGCTGAAAGTTCGCGGCGAGGTGCGGCGGTCCCGACGAAGCGCCCCCGCTCAGTATCCTTTCGACACGGGCATGCTCGCCCGGCGGAGGCAGGAGTCGATCAGGATGAAGATCCACAATCCTTTCCGGGTCGCGATCCTCGCGACCCTCGGCGTCGGCGTCGGGCTCCTGGTGATCGTGAGCATCCAGAACCTCTCGACGATCCTCCTGTACGTGGGGACGGCGCTGTTCCTCTCTCTGGGTCTGGACCCGGTGGTCTCGTTCCTCGAGCGGCGGGGACTGCCGCGCTGGGCAGCGGTCCTCCTGACGATCCTCGGGGTCCTCGGCGTCTTCGCCGGCATCATCTTCATGGTCGTCCCGATCATCGTGAGTCAGATCACGCAGTTGATCGCACAGATCGAGGGTCTGCTGCAGCCGGGCAAGTGGAACGAGATCGTCACCGGCGTCGAGGACTGGGCCACCGCGAACTTCCCCTGGCTGCGTCTGGACGAAGTGTGGGCGGGCATCCAGCACTGGTTCTCGACGCTGGACGTCGGGTCCATCTCGACCATGGTGGGCAACAGCCTGCTCACCATCGGCGGCGCGGTCGCCGCCGGCCTCGGCGGCGCGTTCATCGTCCTCATCCTGACGATCTACTTCACGGCCTCCACGCCGTCGCTGAAGTCCGCGGTCTACCAGCTCGTCCCGGCATCCAAGCGTGCCCGCTTCATCGAGTTGTCCGAGAAGATCACCGACTCCGTCGGCTACTACGTCATGGGGCAGGTCAGCCTCGGCGTGATCAACGGCATCCTGAGCGCGATCTTCCTCTCGATCATCGGTGCGCCCTTCCCCGCGGTGCTCGCCGTGATCGCGTTCTTCTTCTCGCTCATCCCGCTGGTCGGAACGCTCACCGGATCGACGATCATCGTGCTGACCTGCCTCATCCCCGGCCTCGGCTCGCCTACGACGGCGGTCATCGCCGCGATCTACTACCTGATCTACATGCAGATCGAGGCGTACGTGATCTCACCGCGCATCATGAACCGCGCCGTGTCCGTGCCCGGGTCGGTCGTGGTCATCTCCGCGCTGGCCGGTGGCGCGTTGCTGAACCTGCTGGGTGCGCTGATCGCGATCCCCGTCGCCGCGAGCATCCTCATCATCTACCGCGAGGTCATCATCCCGCGCCAGAACGAGCGCTGAGCCTCAGCCGGCGACGGGACCGTCCCACTCCACCGGCAGCGGCAGGGCGTCGGGATTCACCGCCGCGACGATCTCGGTGAGCACACGACGCGTCTGCGTCTCACCGACCCACAGGTGCTTGCCGCCCTCGACCGCGATGAGGTGCGCGTGGGGAACGGACGCGAAACGCTCCCGTGCCTCGTCGGGGCGCAGGTAGTCGTCGAACTCCGGTACCAGGACGACCATGCGGCGATCGTCGCCCGCCCAGGCGGCGACCTCGTCCGCCGTCGCTCGGTGCAACGGCGGTGAGAGCAGGATGACGCCTTCGATGTCGTGGTCGCGGCCGTACTTCAGCGCGAGCTCCGTCCCGAACGACCAACCGACCAGCCACGGGCGCGGGAGGCCGCGCTCGCGCACGAAGTCCATCGCCGCCGCCACGTCGAACACCTCCGACGCACCCCCGTCGAACGTCCCCCCACTCGTCCCCCGCGGTGACGTGGTGCCGCGGGTGTTGAAGCGGAGGACCGCGAGATCGGCGAGCGCCGGCAGCCGCGCCGCCGCCTTGCGCAGGATGTGGGAGTCCATGAATCCACCCGCCGTCGGGAGCGGGTGCAGCGTCACCAGGGTGGCCACGGGATCGCGCCCCTCGGGGAGCGCCAGCTCGCCGACCAGAGTCAGATCGTCGACGGTGGTCAGCTCGACATCCTCGCGGCGGGCGGGGAGCAGCACGGGTCCGCGTATCTCCATCAGGCGATCCTCCAACAGGGCGTGTGCCAGTGGCGACGAGCGGCGAGATCCGCCGAGTCGCCCAGGACTCCATCGGCGCGCCACACCACGACGTGGGCGACACCCACCTCGACGGTGCGCCCGCATCCGGGGCAGACGTAGGTCTTCTGCGCCTGCGGCGCCGAGATCGGTTGGACGGTCCACTCGACACCGCGCTTGACCTCGACGCGCTTCCAGCCGGCGATCAGCCGATCGAGCGAGACGTCGGCGCGGTCGCTGGACGGACGCCGCTTCCGGGAACGGGGCACGCTCCCGTCACCACCAGTGGTTGCTGGTCCAGAACGCGTATGCGCCGGCCCAGCTGCCGTACCGGCCGACGGCGTAGCCGGTGGCCCACCGCAGGTTGTCGACCGGGTCGTATCCGTTGCCGGGCACCTTGCTGCACGGCAACGCCTGCACCAGTCCGCAGGCGCCGGACGAGCGGTTCGTCGCGTTCGGGTTCCAGCCGCTCTCGCGGCTGACGATGTAGTCGACGTAGCCCATGTCGTCGCCGGAGATTCCCGCGGCGGCCATCCACTCGGCCGGTGCGCCCCCGCCGGTGTAGAACAGCGGACCGGCACTGCTCGAGGCGTTCGACCCGGAGGAAGACGATTCTTTCGTGGGCGTCGGGGTCGGGGTGGGCTTGGGCGTGACGTAGACGTTGTAACTCGACCGGTCGAGGGTCGGCGTCTGCTTCTCTCCCCCGGTGGAGACCTGCTGCGCGTCGTCGAGCCCTTCGGCGTACAGCGTCACCGTGCGCGGCTCTTCGGCCTGGGCGCGGAGCATCGCGCCGCCCATCGGACCGACGTAGGCGCCGGTGAAGGCGAGGGCGGCGCAGGCGGCGAACACCGCGACGACACCGCGACGGCGGGACCAGTGCGGCCCGCGGCGGCCGGACGGAGCCGGATGGACCACGTCCGCCGAAGCGTGGGCGCGTCGGGCCACGCGCCGCGAGGACGCACGCGTGAGATCGGATCCGGAAGTCACAGTGCGTCCGATTCTACCGATCGGTTCGGTCGACGGCTACGCGAGGCTCAGCCGACCGCGAGCATGACCTCGACGACGGCGTCGAGCACCGCGTCGACCTGCGTCTCGCGGTACCCCCCGCGCTGCATGCGGAACGCTACGGAACGGACCTGTTCCGCCGTGATCGCGTCGCCCGTCGCGAGGTAGCGCGCGATGCGGTCGGCGACGATGTCGACCTCGTGGACGCTGTAGCCGTAATGAAGGAAGCCGACCCGGTCGAAGCGCTTTCCGCGCGGTCGTGCAAGGCGGTCCAGGACGACCTGCGCGGTGTCGCGCGTCTCTGCCACCCAGGCGCGAGCGCCGAGACGAGAGAGGGCGTACTCGCGCTCACGGGCGGCGAAGGCGTCCTCGACGCGTCCGAGCGCGGCATCCACCGGTCCGATGGCGTAACCGCCCCGTACGAGCGGGAAGGATGCCGAACGCACCTCGGCGGAGCGGAGGGCGCCGGGCTCGTCCGCCTCGAAGGCTTCCCGCGCCTTCTCGAGGAAGGCGTCGACGGCCCGCTTCTCGTATCCCCGCTTGCGGCGCGGAGCGTCGGGGAACGGGGCCGAGCGGTCGGTGCGGGTATCTGTCATGACGCTCCCAGGGGCGCGAGGAGGTAGTACATCGCCAGCGCTGCCGTGGCGGACGGCAGGATCGAGTCCAGGCGATCGAGCACGCCGCCGTGTCCTGGCAGCCACGAGCTCATGTCCTTGATGCCGAGATCGCGCTTGAGCATGGACTCGCCGAGGTCGCCCACGGTCGCTGTGGCGAGAACCACGGCCCCGAAGATGAGGCCGGTCCACCACGGGATCTGCAGCATGAACACGGCGAGCAGGACTCCCGCCGCGAGGGCGGCGACGCACGCACCGGCGAAACCCTCCCAGGTCTTCTTCGGGCTGATCCTCGGGGCCATCGGATGCCGCCCGCCGCGGCCGAAGGTCAGACCCGAGACGTAGGCGCCGGTGTCGGCCACGACCGCGAGCACCAGGAAGGCCAGGACCCACCACTCCCCACCGTCCTCGGCGAGCAGGATCATCGCCATGCTGGTGAGGAACGGCACGTACATCTGCACGAAGGCCGCGACGAGGACATCGGCGAGGACCTCGGTCCGCGCGCGTCCGTCATGCGCGTGGAGCTGCGCAGTGAGGCGCCAGACGACGACGAAGGCGACGGCCACGAGCGCGGCCACCCAGTGCAGCCACAGACCCGCCAGGAAACCGCTGGCCAGCAAGAGGACGCCCGCCGTCAGCTGCGGGACGACGTCGACGCGGCGCCCCGCCACCTGCAGGGCGCGCGAGAACTCCAGCACCGCCAGCACCATGGCACCGAGCGCGAAGAACGCGAAGAGCCACTTGACGAAGATCAGCGAAGCGACGACGACGACGCCGATGGCCACACCGATGAGGCTGGCCACGATCAGGTCGCGTCCGGTGCGCTGCTTGATGCGTTCGTTGGCCTGGTCGAACTCCGCCCGGGCATGGGCGATGTGCTGCTCGGCATCCGTCCGCATGGCGCGCAACTGCGACTCGATCGCGGTCACCGTCTCACCGGTGTGCGCTGCGCGCCGCGCCGGGTCGCTCCTCCGTCCGGAGGGCGGCTCGGCGGGCGCCGTCACGTCGTCGTCGGGGGCCTGGGGCATGGGTCAGACCTCGAGCAGCTCGGCCTCTTTGCGCTTGAGCGCCTCGTCGATCGCGTCGACATGCGCTCGGGTCACACCGTCGAGCTCCTTCTCGGCGCGGACGAGCTCGTCCTCTCCGACGTCGCTCTTGAGCGCATCGAGGTCGTCCTTGGCCTTACGGCGGAGGTTGCGCACCTGGACCTTCGCGTCCTCGCCCTTGCCGCGCACGATCTTGACGTACTCCTTGCGGCGATCCTCGGTCAGCTCGGGCATCGTGACGCGCACGATGTTGCCGTCGTTCGTCGGGTTGACGCCGAGGTTCGGCATGTCGCGGATCGCCTGCTCGATGGCCTTGAGCGCGGACTTGTCGTAGGGGTTCACCACGAGGGTGCGCGCCTCGGGGTTGTTCAGCGAAGCGAGCTGAGCGAGGGGCGTCGGAGAGCCGTAGTAGTCGACCAGGACCTTCTGGAACATCTGGGGGTTCGCGCGTCCGGTGCGGACGGTCGCGAAGTCCTCCTTCGCGGCCTCCACGGCGCGATCCATGCGCGCTCCGGCATCGGCGAGGACATCGGCGATCACGGTGACTCCATTCGTTGAAACTGGCTTCCCAGTCTAGTCGCGCGCGGGCCCGGCACCCGGGCCCGCGCCGCGCGTCACGAAGTGACGAGCGTACCGATGGTCTCGCCGAGGAGCGCGCGGGTGACGTTGCCCGCGGGCTCCATGCCGAACACCCGCATGTCCATGCCGTTGTCCATGCACAGGCTGAACGCCGTCGAGTCCACGACCTTGAGGCCCTTCTGCAGGGCGTCGTTGTAGGTGAGGTGGTCGAGCTTCGTGGCCGTCGCATCCACGCGGGGATCAGCGGTGTAGACGCCGTCGACGCCGTTCTTGGCGACCAGCACCTCGGACGCGCCGATCTCGAGGGCACGCTGCGCGGCGACGGTGTCGGTGGAGAAGTACGGCAGGCCGGCACCGGCGCCGAAGATGACGACGCGGCCCTTCTCCATGTGCCGCTGCGCGCGACGCGGGATGTAGGGCTCCGCGACCTGCGTCATCGAGATCGCGGACTGCACGCGCGTGGCGGCTCCGGCCTGCTCGAGGAAGTCCTGCAGCGCGAGCGCGTTCATCACGGTGCCGAGCATGCCCATGTAGTCGGCGCGGCCGCGGTCCATGCCGCGCTGGCTGAGCTCCGCGCCGCGGAAGAAGTTGCCACCGCCGACGACGATCGCGATCTCCACGCGATCCACCGCCTCGGCGATCTCTCGGGCGATCTGGCTGACGACGTCGGGGTTGACCCCGAGCTGTCCCCCGCCGAAGGCCTCACCGGACAGTTTGAGCAGAACGCGGCGGCGCCGGGTCGCTTCATCGATCACGTGTCATGTCCTCTCGTCTGGTTCAAACTATCTCCCCCGCGGACGCGACCGATACGCCACGCGCGCAGGGAAAAGGCCCGGGATGCCATGGCATCCCGGGCCTCGTCATCGGTGCTTACGCGCCGACCTTGAAGCGGGCGAAGTCGGTCAGGGTGAGACCGGCGTCGGACGCGACCTTCGCGACGGACAGCTTGTTGTCCTTCGCGTAGTCCTGGTCGAGGAGCGCGACCTGCTTGAAGAACGCGTTCACGCGACCCTCGACGATCTTCGGGAGCGCGGCCTCGGGCTTGCCCTCGTTGCGGGAGATCTCGGTGACGATCTCGCGCTCCTTCTCGACGTCGGCCTCGGGCACGGCGTCACGGGTGAGGTACGACGGGTTGGCGAAGGAGATGTGCTGCGCGATGGAGCGCGCCGTCTCCGCGTCGTCGCCGGTGTAGGCGAGGACGACGCCGACCTGCGGCGGCAGGTCCTTGCTGGTCTTGTGCAGGTAGACCTCGAACTTGTCGCCGCGGATGGTGCGGACGCGACGCAGCTCGACCTTCTCGCCGATGATGGCGGCCTCGTCCGAGATGAGCTGCTCGACGGTCTGACCGCCGGCGTCGGCGGCGAGGGCGGCCTCGACCGAGTCGGCACCGGCGGCGGCGGCCGCGGTGACGACCTTGTCGGCCAGCGCGATGAAGCGGTCGTTCTTCGCCACGAAGTCGGTCTCGCAGGCGAGCTCGAGCAGCGTCACGGCGCCGTCGGACTCGCGGGCGGTGACCAGGCCCTCGCTCGTGGAGCGGTCGGCGCGCTTCGCGTTGCCCTTCGCGCCCTTGAGGCGCAGGATCTCGACGGCCTTCTCGACGTCGCCGTCGGCCTCTTCGAGCGCCTTCTTGGTGTCGACCATGCCGGTGCCGAGCTGCTCGCGCAGGGCCTTGATGTCGGCGATCGTGAAGTTTGCCATGGTGTGGCGTCTCCTTGTCGTTGTGCGTTCTGATGTGAGACCGGCGGGGCCGTGCGCACCCCGAGGGATGCGGTCACGACCCCGCCGGATCGTAGCCTGTGCGGGTGACGCCGCGGTGTCGCGGCGGCGCGCTTACTTGCTGTCGGTGGCCTCGGCCTCGGCGACCTCAGCGGTCTCCTCGCCCGAAGCGGCGGCGACGGCCTCGTCGTGAGCCTCGGCGCCGGCGGCGTCGTCAGCGGACTCGGTCGCCGCCTCGACGGCCTCGGCACCGGTCTCGGCGGGGGTCTCGAGCAGCTCGCGCTCCCACTCGGCGAGGGGCTCGGCGGCCTCGTCCTCACCGGCGGGCTGGTGACGCTGGATCAGACCCTCGGCGGCGGCGTCGGCGATGATGCGCGTGAGCAGGCTCACCGAACGGATCGCGTCGTCGTTGCCGGGGATCGGGTACTGGAACTCGTCGGGGTCGGCGTTGGTGTCGAGGATGCCGATCACGGGGATGCCGAGCTTCTTGGCCTCGTCGATGGCGAGGTGCTCGCGCTTGGCGTCGACGACCCAGATCGCGGAGGGCGTCTTCTGCAGGTTGCGGATACCGCCCAGCGACTTGTGCAGCTTGTCGAGCTCGCGCTTCTTGAGCAGCAGCTCCTTCTTGGTGAAGCCACTCTCGGCCGGGTTCTCGTAGTCGAGCTCCTCGAGCTCCTTCATGCGAGCGAGGCGCTTGGAGACGGTCGAGAAGTTGGTGAGGAGGCCACCGAGCCAGCGCTGGTTGACGTAGGGCTGGCCGACGCGCGTCGCCTGCTCGGCGAGGACTTCCTGCGCCTGCTTCTTGGTGCCGACGAAGAGGATGGTGCCGCCGTGCGCGACGGTCTCCTTGACGAACTCGTACGCCTTGTCGATGTACGACAGCGACTGCTGGAGGTCGATGATGTGGATGCCGGAGCGCTCGGTCAGGATGAAGCGCTTGACCTTCGGGTTCCACCGGCGGGTCTGGTGTCCGAAGTGAACGCCGCTGTCGAGCAGCTGGCGGATGGTGACGACGGCCATGGTCGTACTCCTGTTCTGCGGCGCTCTCACGCCGTGGTTGTGGTTGTTCCGCGCCGGTCGATCGACCGGCGAGCCTGGTGCCCGGCGCACACCCGCCTTCCGCCGGAGCGGAGGACCATGGGGTGTGGATGCCGCGCGGTGCGCTGATCCGAGGACCAGTGCGGTGCGCTGTGGGCACGCGGAGTCATCCCGATACACGGGATGCGGTCTCCAGCATACAGGACGGCTCCTCCCCACGCCGTCCGGTACGCGCTTCCCCCACTGAACGTGCGATGCCGCACACGGCCCCGTCGTCCCGGCGGGCACGCTCGTCGCCATGAGGAGTCGTTTCGTCGCCGGTCTCTCCCTGCTGATCACGGTCGCCGTGGCCCTGGCACCCGCCCCGACCGCGATCGCCGCCGGAGCCGACCCGCTCGCGGGGCGTGACTGGCTGTGGCCTGTCACCGTCGTGCACGTCATGCGTCCGTTCGTGGCTCCGGCGAGCCCGTACGCCCCCGGGCACCGCGGCCTCGATCTCGGCGATGTCGAGCGCGTGCGCTCTCCCGCCGACGGGCGGGTCGCGTTCGCGGGCGCCGTCGCGGGGCGCCCCGTCGTCACCATCGACCACGGAGACGGACTCGTCACCACCTTCGAGCCGGTCACGACCGAACTCGACGCGGGGGCGGGCGTCGCCCGCGGCGACCCGGTCGGCGATGTCGCGCTCGGTGGGCACGTCGACGCGGGTGCGCTGCACTTCGGCGTGCGATGGAACGGCGAGTACGTCAACCCGCTGCGGCTCCTGGGCGGGGTACCGCGCGCGATCCTCCTGCCGTGCTGCTGAGCCGCGGTCGCTCCTGACCGACGGCGGAGGGTGTCAGCCGACGCTGTTGCCGCGCCCGTCGATGGTGCTGTCGCCGATGCCCCCGCGGGCGGTGATCACACTGTCCTGCCCACGGACGATGAGCGACCCGAGCGACCCTTCGACGGCGACCGCCGCACGATCGCCGCTGAGGTCGAGGCGACCGAGGGCGCCCGCGACGGTGAGCGACGTGTCGTTCCCCTGCACGGTGGCGTCGTCGACCGCCGCGGCCGTGACGCGGACGCGATCCCCCGACATCGTGAGAGCGCCGATCGTGGCGGTGCTCGCGTCGACGGTGAGCGCCGACCCCGAGACGGAGAGCTGCGCGCACGTCCCCTCGACGCGGACCGATCGCTCGGAGCCGTTCACCGTCGCGGAGCCTCCCTCGCCGCACGCGGTGACCGATGCGTCCCCCGGCGCGACGGATGCGATCGCCCCCGGGGCAGGACTCGTGAGCGATTCGTCGATCGGCGTGCCGCTCGAAGTCGGGCTCGCGCTCGGGACGGCGGATGCCCCGGATGCCGGGGGCAGACGGGTCACCACCGGTTGCGGCGCGAGGCCGCAGCCGACGAGCAGCGTCAGGGAGAGGACGACCCCTCCCGTCGCCCAGACGGGTCGAGCACGGTGCACCACGCCTCCACGCTACGACCGCGGGCGGTCCCGCGCCACGACGATGTGCGGCGTGTGCGCCGCTACGCGCGTGGGTGCGCGAGTCGGTAGGCCTCGCGCAGGCGTTCGCCGGACACGTGCGTGTAGATCTGGGTGGTGCCGAGGCTGGCGTGTCCGAGGATCTCCTGCACCGATCGCAGATCGGCGCCGCCGTCGAGAAGATGCGTCGCGGCCGAGTGGCGGAGCGCGTGCGGGCCGAGTGTCTCCGCGCCCACCGCCGGCGCGACGACCCGTGACACCAGCGCGTGCACGGCGCGAGGACCGAGTCGACCGCCCCGGGCTCCGACGAAGACGGCGGCGTCGGGGTCGTCCGCGCGCGCCCGCAGCACGGGGCGTGCCCGCACGAGGTAGGCCTCGAGGGCGTGGGCGGCCGGTGAGCCGTAGGGCACGACACGCTCTTTGTCGCCCTTGCCGCGCAGGCGCAGCGTGCGGCGCTCGTGGTCGACGTCGTCGACGTCGAGTCCGCAGATCTCCGACACGCGTGCGCCGGTGCCGTACAGCAGCTCGAGGAGCGCGTGGTCGCGCAGGGCCACCGGATCGCCCGCCTGCGTGGCCGCCTCCGCCTCCGACAGCAGCGCCTCCAGCGCGGATGCGGTGGCGACGGTGGGGAGCGTACGCCCACGTTTGGGCGCGACGAGACGCTGCGACGGGTCGACGTCGATGACGCCCTCCTCGCGGGCCCACGCCAGGAATCCCTTCACGGTCGAGGTGCGGCGCGCGGCCGTGGCCTTGCTGAGACCGGCCGCGGTGGCATCCCACTGCCATTCTCGGAGGGTCTCGATGTCGAGTTCGCGGACGTCGGGATCGCCGGAGGCCCGCGCGAGGTCGGCGAGGTCGGAGCGGTAGGCGCGCACCGTCGCCGGCGAGAGCCGCCGCACGCTGCCGAGGTGGGACAGGTACCCCTCGACCGCCTCCGAAATGCGCATGCGACAAGACTGCCTCCGACGCCCGCCGACCGCACTCGCGACGCGCGCGGGCCGCCCGAGTCGTCCTGTCGAGGCGAGGCGAACTCACCGCTCCTCACCTCTCGGGGACCGCGGATCGCCAGAGGCCGTCTTCTTCGCGGCGCACGTGTCCCTCGAGTTCGGCGAACCCCAGGAGGGTCCGGGTCTCTGACTCCGACAACCCCGCGCGCCGTGCGATCTCGCCGACACCGCGACCGATGCGCGGGGAGAGCGCGTCCCGCAATCGGCTGGAGTCGTCGGTGCGACCGGCCGCTCTCGGGGGCGACTCCCCCGCCGCACCGAGCATTTCCCGGACATCCGCCGCGGACGTCACGCAGACACCGTCGAATTCGCGGAGGACCCGGTGACTGCCCGCGGAGGCGGCGCTCGTCACGGGGCCGGGCACGGCACCGAGCGCACGCCCGAGCTGGGCGGCGTGGGCCGCGGTGTTGAGGGAACCGCTGCGATGGCCCGCCTCCACGACGACGACGGCATCCGCGAGCGACGCGATCAGCCGGTTGCGCGCCAGGAACCGCCACTTGGTCGGAGCCGCACCGCACGGCGTCTCGCTCACGACGGAACCGGATGCGGAGATGCGCGCCAGCAGACCCTCGTGTCCCCGCGGATAGGCCCGGTCCACGCCACCCGCGAGGAAGGCGATCGTCCGCCCGCCGCCGGAGAGCGCCGCCCGGTGGGCAGCACCGTCGATGCCGTACGCGGCTCCGGACACGATGGTCACCCCCGCGTCGGAGAGGTCGGCCGCCAAATCGGCGGCGACGGCCTCGCCATAGGGCGTCGCCGCGCGCGCACCGACGATCGCCACGGTCGGGGCGTCGCACAGCCGCCCCGGGTCACCTCGCACCCACAGGGCGTGCGGGGCGTGGACGGCGAGGTCGTCCAGCCGTACCGGCCACCGGGGATCCGCGGGGCCGACGAGCGTCGCCCCCGCCCGTCGGCCGGCGTCCAGCGCCTGACGCACCGCGCCGACATCCGCCCGTGGACGCCATCGCGCCCGGGCCGGGCTCCACTCGTCATCGTGATCGGCCAGCGCGAGCCGGAGTGCAGCCGCCGCGCCGAATCGGGAGATCAGGTCGCCCGCTGTTCCGTCGCCCGGCTCGGTGAGGACCGTCCACCACACCCGCGCGTAGGCGTCGACCATGTCGACGTCCGTCGGAACTCCCAGCCCTGCGAGCGCCGCGCCGGCCGCATCCGGACTCAGGTCGGGGATCTTCACGCGACACTCCCCTGCCGGAGGAACAGCGCGCGCCCCACGTCGTCCGGGTGGAGTCGATCGCGTCCGGCGATGTCGGCGACGGTCCAGGCGACGCGGAGGAGGCGGTCGTAGCCGCGCAGAGTGAGCGAGCCGCGACGGAGCGCGATGTCGAGCGGCCGCAGGACGTCGGCGTCGGGAGCTGCCGCGCCCCGCAACCACGTGCCCGGAACATCGGCGTTCCGACGCCACGGCGTCGCGGCCCAGCGCGCGGCCGCGCGATCGCGGGCACGGATGACCGTCTCGCGCGCCGCGGCAGTGGTGACGGCCGGGACAGCGTTCTCACGTCGGGCATTCGAGACCCGCTGCAGCCGCAGGTCGAGGTCGATGCGGTCGAGCAGCGGGCCCGAGAGACGTCGCGTGTAGCGCCGGATGGCCTGCGGGGCGCACTCGCAGACTCCGCCCGGGACGCCGTACTGCCCGCACGGACACGGGTTCGTCGCGATCACCAGTTGGAACCGCGCCGGGAAGGTCGCCGACACCCCGGACCGGTGCACCTGTATGACCCCGCTCTCCAACGGCTGCCGCAACGCGTCGAGCACCGATGCCGGGAACTCGCCCCCTTCGTCGAGGAACAGCACCCCCTCGCTGGCCCGGGCGATCGCCCCCGGACGCACGACGCCCGAGCCTCCCCCGATCAACGCCGCGGCGCTCGCACCGTGATGCGGGCTCTCGAAGGGCGGTGTTCGGCTCAGACGCGTGACGACCTCGCCCGAGAGGGAGCGTACGGATGCGACCGAGAGCGCGGCGTCGTCGTCCAGCTCGGGCAGGATGCCGGGAAGTCGGCGGGCCAGCATGGTCTTCCCAGCACCGGGAGGCCCGCTCATCAGGAGATGGTGCCCGCCGGCGGCGGCCACGATCAGAGCGTCCACTGCATCCGATTGTCCGAGGATGTCCGCGAGGTCGAGTGACTCCTCGCGCGCCGGCGGAGGATCCTCGGCCAGGACCGGCGGAAGGTCCGGCGCCTCGCTCGCACCGCCGTGCCAGCGCACGACCTCCGCCAGGCACGTCGCGGCACGCACCTCGATCCCCTCGACGAGCCCGGCCTCGGCGGCGTTGGCAGCGGGCACGACCACGCGCGACCGCCCCGCGCGGTGCGCCGCGAGCACCGACGGCAGCACTCCGGGGACCGGCCGCAGACGGCCGTCGAGGCCGAGCTCTCCGATGTGCACGGTGTCGGCGACGCGGGCGGCATCCATCATCCCCGTCGTCGCGAGGGCCGCGACGGCGATCGCGACGTCGAACGCCGAGCCCCGTTTCGGGAGGCTCGCCGGAGACAGGTTGACGGTCAATCGCCGCTTCGGGAGTTCGAGGCCGCGATTGGTGCAGGCGTTCCGCACCCGGCGTCCGGCCTCCCCCAGTGCTTTGTCGGGCAGCCCGATGATCGCGAACTCGGGTGTCTGGGGCGACAGATCGGCTTCGACCTCAACGAGATCACCGCGTACCCCGGTCAGTGCCACCGCCCACGTGCGTGCGACGGTCACAGCGCGTCCTCGAGGTGCTCGAGGCGGGCGGTGCGCGGATCGGAGCCGATGAGGGCGATCGCGTCGATACGCAGGCTCCGCCCCCGCGCCTCGTCGGGATGCACCGCGATCCAGGCCATGGCCAGACGCCACAGCCGACCGGCCTTGCGCCGATCGATCGCCTCGAACGGATGGCCGAAGGCCTCACTCGTGCGGCTCTTCACCTCGACCACGACGAGGGTGCCCGCCGTCTCGGCGATGATGTCGAGTTCGCCCTGCGGACACCGCCAGTTGCGGTCGAGGATACGGAAACCGTTCGCGGCCAGGTGGCGGGCGGCCCGTTCTTCACCGGCTCGCCCGAAGTCGTCTTTCGCTGCCATGCCCGAGAGCGTGGCATCCGGTCATCAGGCTCCGACGGGCCGGATCCGGGATCCGGGGACGGATCGGAAACAGGGGCGTCTGGGGAGGAACCGTCAGCTGTCGAGCGAGAGCTCTTCGGGCAGCTGGAAGTCGCGGCGCGAGAGTTCCTCGACGTTCACGTCCTTGAACGTCAGCACGCGCACCGACTTCACGAAGCGGTCGGCGCGGTAGATGTCCCAGACCCACACGTCGGTCATCGAGATCTCGAAGTAGAAATCGTGCTCGGTGTCGCGGCGGACGACGTTCACGTCGTTGGCGAGATAGAACCGGCGTTCGGTCTCGATCACGTACTGGAACTGCGAGACCACGTCGCGGTACTCGCGGTACAGGGCCAGCTCGAGTTCGCGGTCGTAGTCCTCGAAGACGTCGTCATCCATGGTTCTCCCATCCTAGGCGCGTTGCGCAGCGGCGCCGACCGTGCGACGGCGCGGAACCCACCTCGCTCGCGCGTCAGAACAGCGTCGGAGCCGGCGCGATCGCCCAGGAACGACGGTGGTGGACGCTCATGCCGTGCACACCGATGGCCTCGCGGTGGTCGAGGCTTGCGTAGCCTTTGTTGCGCGCCCATCCGTAGGCCGGCAGGTCTTCGTGCAGGCCGACCATCACCGCATCGCGGGCGACCTTGGCGAGGACGGATGCCGCGGCCGCGCTCGCGCAGTCCCGATCGGCCTTGATGATCGGCTTCACGCGCAGCCCGCTCTCCCCCGCCGGGGTGATGTAGTCGTGGTTGCCGTCGAGGATCACGAGCGCTTCCTCGGGGACGACGCCGTGGGCGCGTAGATCCGCGATCGCGCGGACGGCGGCGAGACCCAGGGCGCGGATGATCCCGATCTCGTCGATCTCGTCGGCACTGGCCCAGCCCACCGCGCTGTGCTGCACGAAGGCGGCGGCGCGTGCGGCGACATCGGGCCGACGTGCCTCGGGAACCAGCTTGGAGTCCCGCAGACCCGCGGGAACCCGCTTGCGGGACCGCGCGGGATCGATGACCGCCGCGCCGACCGCGACCGGGCCGGCGAGAGCACCGCGACCGACCTCGTCGCACGCGATGATCAGCGCGTGCTCCTTGAGCAGGCGCCGCTCGAGGGTGAGCGTGGGTTCGATCACGGCAGGCTGTCCGGCTGAGGGACCCCCGCGAACACCTCGTGATGGAAGTCGATCGCACCGAAGCGGTCGAACGGCCAGGTGATCAGGAAGGCGCGGCCCACGACGTTGTCGATCGGCACGAAGCCCTTCCCGGGCTGGTCCTGATTGAAACGGGAGTCCTTCGAGCTGTTGCGGTTGTCTCCGAGCACCCACAGCGAGCCCTGCGGAACCGTGATGTCGTAGGGCACCGGCGAGGGCGCTGCGGCCCCCGGCGCGAGCTTCACGTAGGGCTCGACCAGCGGCACGCCGTTCACCTCGGTCTGACCGAGCGCGTTGCAGCACACCACGTGATCGCCGGGGATTCCGATGACGCGTTTGATCAGGTGGTCGTCGCTGTCGGGCGCCGACAGGCCCACGAGCGACAGCACCCAGTCGGTCGCCTCCACGAGGGGCGGGCGTTGCTGCTTGACCGTCGCCGGCAGCCACCCGCCCGGGTCGCGGAACACCACGACGTCGCCGCGGGCGTAGTCGCCGAAGCGGGGGGTCAGCTCGTCGACGAGGATCCGGTCGTTCACGAGCAGTGTGTCGTTCATCGACGCGGACGGGATGTAGAACGACCGCACCACGAACGTCTTGACCAGGAACGACACCGCCAGGGCGATGAGCAGGATCACCACCACATCGCGCAGGAACGTCAGTGCTCCGCGGCGACGACGGGTGATCGGGGCCGGAGGGGATGCGGTTTCGTCGCTCATGTTGATCCTTCGCCGGGCTCACCGCACACCGGAAGACCGCTGGACAAGCCTCGCACATTCCGCCGCACCCGCCGAACGTCACACGGCTACGAACGTCTATGAATGCCCGGGGGCCGGCATCCCGATGCCGGTGAGCACGCGCGGAAACGACGAACGCCCCGCGACGGATCGCAGGGCGTTCGAGGAGGCGGACTCAGCGGTCGCGCTTCTCCTTGATCTTGGCCTTCTTGCCACGCAGGTTGCGCAGGTAGTAGAGCTTCGCGCGACGCACGTCACCACGGGTGACGACCTCGATGTGGTCGATCACGGGGCTGTGCACGGGGAAGGTGCGCTCGACACCGACCTGGAAGCTGACCTTGCGGACGCAGAAGGTCTCGCGCACACCGTCGCCCGAGCGGCCGATGACGACGCCCTGGAAGACCTGGATACGCGAGCGGTTGCCCTCGGTGATGTTGACGTGCACCTTGACGGTGTCACCGGGGCCGAAGACGGGGATGTCGGAGCGCAGCGAGGCCGCGTCGACGGAGTCGAGGATCTGCATGATCGTCACTTCCTGCGACCGCCACAGGTCGATCGCACGATAAAGGGGAAAAAGGAGTGGCGTACCCGAGGCCGCGGTTGCGGCGGACTCCCCTGAGGCAGAGTCTGTCAGGGCACAAACGCCCATTCTGCCATGGACGGAGACGCCGACCAAACCGGCTCAGGACGAGGCGGACTTCTCCGAGATGACGATGACCTCACCGGCGGCCTGCGGGCGCGGCCGCTCCTGCGTCGGCGGGATGTAGCCGGTGCCGTCGGAGGTGTGCAGAAGGGCCACCCCGGCGCGCGCCTCGTTCCACATCTGCGCCAACGACGACCACAACAGGACGAACGCGCCGACCACGCTCAGGACCAGCAGCGGGAAGAAGGTCCGCGAGTCGTAGAGTCCGAGCGCGATCACGACCACCTGCCACAGTCCGACGCCGACGACGTCGCGCCAGGACGCCGCCCGCTCGAGGCGGACCGAGCCCCGCCCGCGGACGATGAGCGCCACGAGGATCTGCGTCACGAAGACCGCGGGGGCCGCGATCAGCAACCAGAGCAGCGCCCAGCCGCTCCCGCCGCCGAACACGATCCATCCGACGAACAGCCACAGGGGCAGCAGGAAGGCGGCCGGGAAGAGCCAGCGGAGGAAGAGTCGGCGCAGCACCATGAACCGATGGTAGGGGCGGCAGTTGTGCGGTCGCTTTGAACCTCGACCGGACCGACGACCGACGCGGCCTCGGGCCGCCGTCTCCGCACGTCGCGAGCGGCGCACGGCGGCGATCGGAGAGAATGGAGGTTCGAGGAAAGGGAACCACCGATGATCGAACTGCGCACCCCGGCCGAGATCGACGCCATGCGCCCGGCCGGCCGATTCGTCGCGGAAGTCCTGGCGACGCTGCGCGATGAGACGAAGGTCGGAACCAACCTCCTGCACCTCGACCGTCGCGCGCACGACATGATCCGCGCAGCAGGTGCCGAGTCCTGCTACATCGACTACCACCCGTCGTTCGGGGCGAGCCCCTTCGGCAAGGTCCTCTGCACGTCGATCAACGACGCCGTGCTCCACGGACTCCCCCACGACTACGCGTTGCGCGACGGCGATCTCGTGTCGCTCGACTTCGCCGCGTCCGTCGACGGGTGGGTCGCCGACTCCGCGGTGTCGTTCGTCGTGGGCACCGCGCGCGATGAGGACCTCGCTCTCATCGACACCACGCAGCGCGCTCTGGCCGCCGCGATCGAGGCTGCCACGGTCGGCCACCGGATCGGCGACATCTCCGCCGCCGTCGCCGCCGTGGCCCACGCGGAAGGCCTCAGCATCAACACCGACTTCGGCGGGCACGGCGTGGGTCGCACGATGCACGGCGACCCGCACGTCGCCAACGACGGCAAGGCCGGACGGGGCTATCCGTTGCGCGCGGGTCTCGTCCTCGCGCTCGAACCGTGGTTCCTGCAGACGACCGATGAGCTCATCACCGACCCTGACGGGTGGACCCTCCGCAGCGCGGACGGTTCGCGCGGCTCCCACTCGGAGCACACGGTCGCGATCACGGCCGACGGGCCGATCGTCCTCACCGACCGGGGGTTCCTCGGCGTCGACTGACCGTGGCGCTCGTGGCATCCGACTGCGGATGCCACGGTCCACGCCTCGCCGGCGACAGCGCTGCGCGCCACGCCGGAGGGGCGTTCAGTCGGCGAGCAGATCCGGACGGCGCTGGCGGGTGCGCTCGATCTGCTGCTCACGCCGCCAAGAGGCGACGGCCCCGTGGTTGCCGCTCAGGAGGACCGGCGGCACCTCGTGACCGCGCCAGGACGCGGGCTTGGTGAAGGACGGGTATTCGAGCAGACCATCCTCGTGCGACTCCTCGACGAGGCTCTCCGGGTTGCCGACGACGCCGGGGATCAGGCGCCCGATCGCTTCGACCATCGCCATCACGGCGACCTCGCCGCCGTTCAACACGTAGTCACCGAGGCTGAGCAGTCGCACACGTCCGAGGCCGGCGGCGTAGTCGAAAACGCGCTCGTCGATGCCCTCGTAGCGACCGCATCCGAAGACGAGGTGCTGTTCCTCGGAGAGCTCCCGCGCGATCTTCTGCGTGAAGCGCTCCCCCGCCGGCGACGGGAACACGATCACCGGCGCCGCCTCCGCGTCCCGCGTGACGTCGTCGAGAGCCTCACCCCATGGCTCGGGCTTCATGACCATGCCCGCGCCACCGCCGTACGGCGTGTCATCGACCGTGCGGTGACGGTCGTGCGTGTAGTCGCGGAGATCGTGCACGCGCACGTCGAGCAGCCCGCTCTGGCGGGCCTTGCCCAGGAGCGACACCTCGAGGGCGTCGAAGATCGTCGGGAAGATCGAGACGACGTCGATGCGCACGTCAGTCCTCGCGGGAGTCGGCGACCTCGTCGGACTCGTCCGCACCGGACTCGTCCTGCGGGGTGTCGTCGTCGCCCGGGAGTTCCTCGAAGAGACCGGCGGGAGGAGTCACCACGACCCGACCGGCCTCGACGTCGACCTCGGGCACGATCGCGCTCACGAAGGGGACCAGGACGTCGGCGTCTTCGCCGCGACCCGTCGGACGCACGATCAGCAGGTCCTGCGCGGGGAAGTGATCGACGCGCACGACGCGCCCGATGACCTCACCGTCGCGCACCACATCGAGGCCGATGAGCTGGTGGTCGTACCAGGCGTCGTCTTCGGCGGGGGCGGTCTCGGCGTCCTGGTCGATCCACAGGATCGCCTTGACCAGGCCCTCTGCGGCCGTACGGTCGTCGACGCCTTCGAAGAAGGCGACCGGGTGGGAGTTCATCCAGCGGAATTCGCGGACCGTCAGCTCGCGGCCGTGCCACGGCGAGGATTCCGGCACCTGCAGGGTGAAGCTGTTCCCGGCGACGAAACGTCCCTCGGGGTCATCCGTGTAGAGCTCGAGCTTGAATGCGCCCTTCAGCCCGTGGGCCTTGACCAGGCGGCCCACACGGAGCTGGGTCTTGGCGGGCTGGGCGCCCGCGGTGTCGCCGGCCGACATCAGTCGTCGGCGACGTCGACGCGGACGCGCTGCCCGTCGGCGAGGGCCGTGATGAGCGTGCGCAGCGCCTTGGCGGTGCGACCGCCGCGCCCGATCACGCGACCCCGGTCATCGGGGTGCACGCGAACCTCCAGCACCTCGCCGCGGGGCGACGTGGCGGAACGGATGGTCACGGCGTCGGGGTGATCGACGATCCCCTTGACGACGTGCTCGAGCGCGGCGGACAGCACGGGACTTACTCTGCCGAAGTCTCGTCGGCAGCGGCTTCGGGCGCCTCGTCGGCGGCCGGAGCCTCGGCCTTCTTCTCGGCCTTGGGCTTGACGACCGACTTCTTCGCGGTGTCGGCCTCGAACGCGGCCTTGGGCTCGCGGACCTTGACGGTGGACTTCGCGTCCTTGTCGCCCTTGAACGTGCCCCAGTCGCCCGTGAGCTTGAGGATGGCACGGACCTGCTCGGTCGGCTGCGCGCCGACGCCGAGCCAGTACTGCGCGCGCTCGGAGTCGACCTCGATGAACGAGGGCTCCTCGGTCGGGTGGTACTTGCCGATCTCCTCGATCACACGACCGTCGCGCTTGGTGCGCGAGTCGGCGACGACGATGCGGTAGTAGGGCGCACGGATCTTGCCGAGACGCTTGAGACGGATCTTGACAGCCACGATTTCTCCTGTGGTGGGAAATGAACGAACCGGTCGCCTGGAGCGTGGGGTGCACACCCGGCGGAAGCTCAAAGAGGAGGACCGGCGCTGGATAGAGGGTCGAGCACCTGGTCCGACCCTCTATTCTGCCAGATGACACGGCGGGTCGCGAACCCGATGACGCCCGTGTCGTCGTGTCAGACTGACCGCATGACGCTCCCGTTCGCTCCGTCCACACGTTCCTCCGTGGGACTCGAATGGGAACTCATGCTCGCCGACCGCGAAACCGGCGATCTCGTGGCCCGCGCCCCCGAGGTCCTCGAGCTCGTCGAGGAGGCCACGGCGCTCGAGCGCTTCACCGTCACCGGTGAACTGCTGACGAACACGGTGGAGGTCACGAGCGGCGTCGGGCACACCGTCGCCGAGGCCGTCGATGACATCGCGGATGCCATCGGCGCCCTGCGCGAGCAGACCGAGCCCCGGGGCATCGAGCTGCTGTGCGCCGGCAGCCACCCCTTCGCCCAGTGGTACGAGCAGCAGGTCACGGACAAGACGAGGTACCACAAGCTCATCGAGCGGACCCAGTGGTGGGGCCGCAACATGATGATCTGGGGCATCCACGTCCACGTCGGCGTCGACGACGTGGACAAGGTCATCCCGATCGTGAACGCGCTGACGGTGTACCTGCCGCATCTGCAGGCCCTGTCGGCATCCAGTCCGTTCTGGGCGGGGGAACGCACCGGCTACGCGAGCAACCGGGCGCTGGTGTTCCAGCAGCTGCCCACCGCGGGCCTCCCCTGGCAGCTGAGCGACTGGGCCGAGTTCGAGCGCTACCTGGAAGACATGGTCCGAACGGGAGTGATGGCGGATGCCAGCGAGGTGCGGTGGGACATCCGTCCCGCGCCGCGCTGGGGAACCGTCGAGATCCGCGCGTGCGACGGCATGTCGACGCTTCCCGAGCTCGCCGCCGTCGCGGCTTTCGTGCAGACCCTCGTCGAGCACTTCTCGCGGATCCTCGACGAGGGCGGCGAGCTGCCCGGCATCCCGCCGTGGTACGCCCGTGAGAACAAGTGGCGCGCGGCCCGGTACGGACTCGACGCCCGCGTGATCGTCGATCGCGACGGCACGCAGTTGCCCGTGCGGGACCACCTGCGCACGACGATGGAGGAACTCGCCGAGATCGCGGTGGACCTGCACTGCGTCCGCGAGTTCGCGGGCCTGGAGACGATTCTGGCCACGGGCGGAAGCTCGGCGCGCCAGATCGCGGTGGCCGAAGCGGCCGACGGCGATCTGCGCGAGGTGGTGCAGCACCTCATCCGCGAGTTCCGCGGCGGGCCGACACTGCGCGAGCATCTCGCTGCGCTGCGGGTGTGACGGCACTCGCGAGGGCGGACTCATAGGTTCCCGCCCGTAGGATCTCGCCATGACCCGACGGCGCCGTGCCGCGATGCCTCTGCTGGCCGCCCTGGCCGGAGGCGCGCTCCTCACGCTCGTCGGCTGCACGCCTGATCCCGCGGATCCCGTGCAGGCACTGACCTTCCCCACGCCGACGCTCGCCCCGATCGTCGCGCCGACGGCATCGCCCGCGCCCCTGCGTGTGGTCACGCTGGGCGACTCGCTCATGTCGGGCGCAGGATTGCCGCTCGGCGAGGCGTGGCCTTTTCTCCTCGCCCAGCGCGAGGACGTCTCGCTGACCAACCTCGCCTGCGGCGGCATGGGGTTCGTGATCGCGGGCGAATGCGGCACGGCCTACGCCGGTTTCTCCCCCGCGATCGCCGCGCTGCAGCCCGAGCTGATCATCGTGCAGTCCTCGAGCAACGACTTCTGGCAGGACGCGGACGAGATCCGCACGGACACCGACGACACCATCGCCCAGCTCCACGACGCCGCGCCCGACGCGCGCATCGTCGGGCTCAGCACGATCTGGAACGACGATCCGGACGTCCCGGACGACACCGCCACGACCTCGGACGCGCTCCGTGACGCGGTCGACTCCGCCGGCGGGATCTTCGTCGACGTGGGGCAACCGCTGGTGGGTCATCCGGAGTGGCTCCAAGACGACGACGTGCACCCCACCGCGCGCGGGCAGCGTGCCATCGAGCAGACGGTGGTCTCGGCCCTGCAGGACGCGGGCGTCCTCCCCTGACGCCGGTGGGCCGTGCGGGCCCCCGGCTCAGCCCCGACCGAGCAGCTTCTGCAGTTCGGCCAGGTCTTCCTCGGTCGGCGCCTTCTGGCCCCCGAGGCCGAAGCCCGACCCGGCGGCGGGAGCGGCGGCGGCGATCCCGGCGTTCTCGGCGGCACGCTTGGCCGGGTTGCCCGACCGCGAGCCCTTCGCCTTCTGCTGCTTCCCCCGCTTCGACGACGCACCCGGCTTGCCGCCGATGGGTCCCATGCCGGGGATGTTGGGCACACCGCCCCGCGCGACCGTCTTCATCATCTTGGCGGCCTGCTCGAAGCGCTGCACGAGCTGGTTGACGTCGGTGACGGTCATGCCGGAACCGCGCGCGATGCGCAGGCGCCGCGAGCCGTTCAGGAGCTTGGGGTTGCGACGCTCGGCCACGGTCATCGAGCGGATGATCGCCTCGGTGCGGTCGATCTCGCGCTCGTCGAAGTCCTCGAGCTGCTGCTTCATGGATCCCATGCCCGGGAGCATCCCGAGCATCTTCTTCATGGAGCCCATCTTCTTCATCTGCTGCATCTGCTCGAGGAAGTCCTCGAGCGTGAAGGTCTCCGTCGCGAGCTTCTCTGCGACCTTCATCGCCTCGGCCTCGTCGAAGGCCTGCTGCGCCTGCTCGATCAGGGTGAGGATGTCACCGAGGTCGAGGATGCGGGATGCCATGCGGTCGGGGTGGAAAGGCTCGACGTCGTCGAGACCCTCGCCGGTGGACGCGAAGATGATCGGGCGTCCCGTGACCGACGCGACGGACAGCGCGGCTCCACCGCGGGCGTCACCGTCGAGCTTGGACAGCACGACGCCGGTGAAGTCGACGCCGTCCTGGAAGGCCTTCGCCGTGTTCACGGCATCCTGACCGATCATCGCGTCGATGACGAAGAGCACCTCGTCGGGCTGCGTGGCCGTGCGGATGTCGGCGGCCTGCTTCATCAGCTCCGCGTCGACACCGAGGCGTCCGGCGGTGTCGATGATGACGGTGTCGTACTGCTTCTGCTTCGCGTACTCGACGCCGTCGCGGGCGACCGTCACCGGGTCGCCCACACCGTTGCCGGGCTGGGGCGCGTAGATGGCGGCGCCGGCGCGCTCGGCGACGACCTGCAGCTGGTTGACGGCGTTGGGGCGCTGGAGGTCGCAGGCCACGAGGAGAGGCGTGTGTCCGTCCTTCTCGAGCATCTTCGCGAGCTTGCCCGCGAACGTGGTCTTTCCCGAACCCTGAAGCCCGGCGAGCATGATGACCGTCGGCGGATTCTTGGCGAACTGGAGGCGACGCTGCTGGCCGCCCAGGATGCCGATGAGCTCGTCGTTGACGATCTGCACGACCTGCTGGGCCGGGTTCAGCGCACGATTGACCTCGTCGCCGAGGGCCCGCTCGCGCACCGCTGCGGTGAACTCCTTGACGACCGGCAGGGCGACGTCGGCGTCGAGGAGGGCACGCCGGATCTCGCGGACCGTCCCGTCGACGTCGGCGGGGGTCAGCTGTCCCTTCTTGCGCAGATTGCGGAAGGTCTCTGTGAGCCGGTCGGAGAGGGTGCCGAAAGTCGCCATGATGGATCGAGTTTACGCGGCCCCGCTCCGGACCGCCGCCGCGGCCGAGCGGGTCGCCGCAGGATCGCCGTGATCCGACCGCGCGTGGAGCGTCCGGATCGTCGAGCAGACCGATACGGATGCCGACACCTCACGCCACGGAGAGCGCCTCCGCCAGGGTCTCGGTCAGTGAGCGGCCGGCGGTGTGGTCCGCCCACGCCCACACGCCGGCCAGCACGGCCGCCGCGGCCGCCCCGGCCCTCACCTGGGCGGCGAGCGGAGCCGTGCCGTCGCGCACCAGTCGCGCGGCCGCCTCCCGCTGCAGGCGGAACTGCCGGATCGCGCGGTCGCGGTCGAGTTCGGCGGAGATGCCCATCGCATCGGCATTCACGATCGCCAGTGCGAGGGCATCGGGTGCCAGGCCGTCGCCGATCGCGAGAAGGACCTCCGACACAGCACCGCCGTCGCGCAGATCCGCGATGGCCTCGTCGACGCGCGCGTCGAATCCCGACCAGAGCACGTCGCTCTTGGCGGAGAAGTAGTTGAAGAAGCTCGAACGGCTCACTCCGGCACGGCGCGTGATGTCCGACACCGACGTCGCATCGTACCCCTGCTCCAGGAAGAGCTCGCAGGCCGCCTCCGAAAGCACCTCGCGCGACGACGCGCGCGGGCGACCGGTGCGGGATTCGGTGGCCATGCCGACAGCCTATGGCGCGACGGTGTATGTATTCTTGGACGCAATCCAACAAACGGGAGCGCTGATGCTCGACATCCTTCGCGCGGGGCTCGCCCCCGACTACGTGCCCTACGCCGACGGCTGGGCGCTGCAACGCGCGGTCCACTCCGAGGTGCTCTCCGGTGCACGCCCCGACACACTGCTCCTGCTCGAGCACGAATCGGTGTACACCGCGGGCAAGCGCACCGAGGCCCACGAGCGACCCACCGACGGCACGCCGGTGATCGACGTGGACCGCGGCGGCAAGATCACCTGGCACGGTCCCGGTCAGCTCGTCGGGTACCCGATCGTCCGCCTTCCCGAGCCCCTCGACGTCGTCGCCCACGTGCGACGCCTGGAAGGACTCCTCATCTCTGCCCTCGCCGCGCACGGCGTCGAGGGCTTCCGCGTCGATGGACGCAGCGGCGTCTGGGTGCGACGCCCGCTGGGCGTCGACAAGGTCGCAGCGATCGGCGTGCGCGTCGAGAAAGGTGTCACCATGCACGGGTTCGCGGTCAACTGCGACAACTCCCTCGCGGGCTTCCGCGGCATCGTCCCCTGCGGGATCACGGATGCCGGTGTCACCACGGTGAGTGAGGTCCTCGGCGCCGAGGTCTCCCCCGCGGACATCGTCGAGGGCGTCGAGGCCGCCTTCCGGGCCGAGTACTCGGCGGTCGCCGCGTGAGCGCCTGCGGGACCGGCAGCGCCGGCGGCACGGCATCCACCGCCCCGAACGGACGGAAGCTGCTGCGCCTCGAGGTGCGCAACGCGCAGACCCCGATCGAGCGCAAACCCGAGTGGATCAAGACGAAAGCGCGCCTCGGGCCCGAATACACGGCGCTGCAGAACCTCGTGAAGACCGAGGAACTGCACACCGTGTGCCAGGAGGCCGGCTGCCCGAACATCTTCGAGTGCTGGGAGGACCGCGAGGCCACGTTCCTCATCGGCGGCTCGCAGTGCACGCGCCGCTGCGACTTCTGCCAGATCGACACCGGAAAGCCCGCCGACTACGACACCGACGAGCCGCGCCGCGTCGCGGAGAGCGTCACGCGGATGCAGCTGCGGTACGCGACCGTGACGGGCGTCGCGCGCGACGACCTGCCCGACGAGGGCGCGTGGCTGCACGCCGAGACGGTGCGGCGCATCCACGCCGAGAACCCCGGAACCGGCGTCGAGATCCTCGCGACCGACTTCTCGGGGAACCCCGCGCTGCTGGACGAGGTTTTCTCGTCGCGGCCGGAGGTCTTCGCCCACAACGTCGAGACGGTTCCACGCATCTTCAAGCGCATCCGGCCCGCGTTCCGCTACGAGCGGTCGCTCGGCGTGCTCACCGCCGCCCGCGACGCGGGCCTCATCACGAAGTCGAACCTCATCCTCGGCATGGGCGAGGAGCCCGAAGAGGTGGTGCAGGCCCTGCAGGATCTGCACGAGGCCGGAACCGACATCATCACGATCACGCAGTACCTCCGACCGACGCCGCGTCACCTGCCGGTGCAGCGCTGGGTCAAGCCCGCGGAGTTCGTCGAGTTCAAGGAAGAGGCCGAGCGCATCGGCTTCCTCGGCGTCCTGGCCGGTCCCCTCGTGCGGTCCTCCTACCGCGCGGGGCGCCTGTGGGCCCAGTCGATGGTGTCGAAGGGGCGCGAGATCCCGCCGCATCTCGGCCATCTCGCGAAGGACATCGCCGCCGCGGACGCCGGCTTCGCGCAGGCGGTGTGAGAGGGACGCGGGAGGTCAGTCGGCGCTGGTGACCGACTGCACCTGACCGTCCGAGGCGAGGTTCACCAGGAGCACATCATCGGTGGAGTCCGGGTCCAGGGCGTACTCCAAGACGGCGAAGGGGTCCGTGCCCCCGTGCTCGTCGGCGAGGATCGTCATGCTCATCAACTGCAGCGACTTGATGACGTCGATGTGCGTGTCGCCGGACGGGTCGGACAGCAGGTCGTCCAGCTCGTCCCCCAGCGTCGCCTGCTGCTGGAGGATGTACTCGGTCACCTCGCTCGTCCGGTCGTCGAGTTCATTGACCATCGCGTTGCGGGCGGCCAGATCGATCGTCTCGAGCGAGGAGATCATCGCCGCAGCGACGTCGAGCGCGTCGATCGACACGTCGTCCTGATCGGGAGCGGTGAGGTCGACGGTGACGCTCTGGTCGCCGAACTCGACGTTCTCCGACCAGAAGATCGACCCGTCGGGTCCCGACTCGAGGAGTCCGAAGAAGTCGTGCTCGATCGCCATTCCCCCATGAAACCAGCCCGACCCCCCTTGCGAAAGGCGACCCGCCCGAGCGGGTGAGGGCGATCGCGGATCAGTCGACGAGCGATGCGGCGAAAACATGGGGCGTGAAGCCCGTGAGATCGCCGATCCCCTCGCCCTGGCCGAGGAGCTTCACCGGGATGCCGGTGCGTTCCTGCACCGCGAGGACGAAGCCGCCCTTCGCCGAACCGTCGAGCTTCGTGAGGACGAGCCCCGTGACGCCGGCACTGTCCAGGAAGGCCTGGGCCTGCATCAGCCCGTTCTGCCCGGTCGTGGCATCCAGGACCAGCAGGACCTCGCTGATCGGGGCCTGCTTCTCGATCACGCGTTTGATCTTGCCGAGCTCGTCCATCAGGCCGCCCTTCGTGTGCAGACGGCCGGCGGTGTCGATGAGCACGATCTCGGTGCCCGTCTCCTTCGCGTGGGCGACGGTCTGGAACGCGACGGAGGCCGGATCCTGGCCCTCGTGCTGCGGACGCACGATCGTGGCGCCCCCGCGCTCGGCCCATGTGGCGAGCTGATCGACCGCGGCGGCGCGGAACGTGTCGGCGGCGCCCACGACCACGGTGCGGCCGTAGCGCTGCAGGAACTTGGCGAACTTGCCGATGGTCGTGGTCTTGCCGACGCCGTTGACCCCCACGACCAGCACGACGGCGGGACGCTCGGTCAGCCGGAGCGTGGTGTCGAACTTCGCGAAATGCTCTTCGAGGGTCTCCCGCAGCATCCGCTGCAGGTCGCGCGGGTCGGTCGTGCGGTAGCGCTCGACCTTCTCGCGGAGTTCGTCGACGAGACGCTCCGTGACGTCGGGACCGAAGTCGGCCGTCAGCAGAGCCGTCTCGAGGTCGTCCCACGTGGTCTCGTCGATGGTGGGTTTGACGAACAGTCCGCGCAGCGCGCGGCCGAGCGACCAGGAGTTCTCAGCCATTGCTTCAGCTTACGGGCGCAGGTTCCGCCGCCGCGCGGGCACGGTCGCCGACGCGCTGGCCGACCACCGCTGACACGCCGTCCTGGCGCATCGACACGCCGTAGAGCGCGTCGGCGATCTCCATCGTGCGCTTCTGATGCGTGATGACGATGAGCTGGCTGCTCGCGCGCAGCTTCTCGAACACCCCGAGCAGGCGACCGAGATTGGCGTCGTCGAGCGCCGCCTCGACCTCGTCCAGGATGTAGAACGGGCTCGGTCGCGCCGTGAAGATCGCCGTGAGGAACGCCACGGCCGCGAGCGACCGCTCGCCCCCCGACAGGAGCGAGAGCCGTTCGATCTTCTTCCCCACCGGACGCACGGCCACCTCGATGCCGGTGGTGAGCGGATTGTCCGGGTCCGTCAGCGAGATGCTGCCCGCCCCGCCCGGGAAGAGGATCGGGAAGATCTCGCCGAAGGCGGCGCGGGTGTCGTCGAAGGCGGCGACGAAGATGGTCTGCATCCGCTCGTCGAGGTCGGCGATGATCGTCTGCAGATCCGCGCGCGTCTGCTGCAGGTCGGCCAGCTGTTCGGTGAGGAAAGCGTGGCGTTGCTCGAGCGTGGCGAACTCCTCCAGTGCGAGCGGGTTCACCCGGCCGAGCTGGGCGAGCTTGCGCTCGGCATCCTGCAGCCGACGCTTCTGTGCCGCGCGGTCGAAGGGTTCGGTCGCGTCGCCGTCCAGCACGGGGATCGGCTGATCGGGGCCATATTCCGAAACGAGAATGTCCTCGTCGAGCGACAACTCGGACTGCACGCGTTCGAGCAGGCTCGTGACGTGAAGGCGTTTCTCGTGCATCTGCAGCTCGAGGCCGTGCACGCTCTCCGTGAGGCTCGCGAGTCTCTCGCGCACCGCGGTGTCCTCTGCCCGGGCGCGGGCGAGATCGGCGGTGACGGCCGATCGGGCGGATTCCGCGGCGGCGAGTTCGACGCGCGCCTGACTGACCGAGCGGTCGATCGAATCGAGAAGGGCCGGAAGTGCTCCGGCGACTTCGGCCGCGATCTCGCGCTGGCCCCGACGGATGACGGCGCGTCGTGCCGCCGCGGCGGCCGCGGAGCGCTCCCGCTCCCGCTGCTGTTCGAGCTGCACGATGCGCGCCTCGCCCGCCCGGACGCGTTCGCGCAGGGTCTCGATGTCGAGACGCGCCCGCATCTCGCCCTCGCGCGCCGACTCGAGTTCGGCGAGCATGCCCTCGCGAGCGGACGCGTCCAAGAGCGGACGCGGCACCTCGAGCGCTCGCGCGAGCGCCTCGTCGGCGAGGAGGGCCTTCGCCTCGGCATCGGCGACCGCGGCCTGCGCCTGCACGAGTCCGGCTTCGAGGCGTTCGCATTCGGCGACGGCCGCCTCGTGCCGCACCGTGACGCGGTTGAGCTTCTCCGCGTGCGCCGCGAGCGCCGCGTCGTGGGCGCGCAAGGTCGTCAACGCCTCCTTCGTGCGCGCGCGGACATCGGCGAGCTTCCCCTGGGCCTCGGCCAGGGCCTCCCGCAGCGAGTCGGCGATGACGGTGATCTCGGCGAGGCGGTCCGCTGCGGCATCACGCTCGGCGGCGAGTTCCAGGCGCGAACGTCCGCCGCCGGACCCGGCGCGGAGGGTTCGGGCCGTCATCACGGCGCCGTCGCGAGTCACCACGACGGTGTCCGCCGACGCGGATCCGAGAGCCGAGCGCACGGACTCCGCCGCCTCGAGGTCGTCCACGATGACCACGCCCGACAGGATGCCGCGCACCCCGGCCGGTGCGGACACGACATCGACCGCGCGGATGCCGCCCGGCACGGTCGCCTCGCGATCGGCGTCCGGAGCATCGGCGATCGCGATCTCGACCACGCCGAGGTCGCCCTCACGGGCAGCACGGGCCGCCGCGAAGGCGGCCGCACCGTCGTCCACGAGGAGCCCCTCGGCGAGCGATCCGAGCGCCGCGGCGATCGCCCCTTCGTACCCCGGGGTGACCTTCACCGCATCGCCGACGAGGCCCCGGATGCCGTCCACCCCGCCGGCGACGAGATCGGCGGCCGCATTGCGGACGTCGAGGGCGCGGCCGAGCGCCGTGGTCTGGGCGGTGAGGGAGTCGCGTTCGCGCTCGGCGGCGTGCAGACGTTCGCGCAGCCCCGCCACCTCGGACTCCGTGTCGTTCGTTTCACGCTGGGCGCGTTCGTACGCGGCCGCATGCTCGGCGGTCGACTCCTCGGGCGTCACGTCCGGGTCGAGAGCGGCGCGCGCCTCCTCGGCCTCGGCGAGGCGGTCGCGCGCGGCATCCAGTGCGCGCTGCTGGCGCTCGACGGCCCCCCGGACCGCGGCGAGGCCCGACGCCGCGGCCTCGGCGGAACCCCGGAGCGCCGTGATCCTCATGTCGTGCTCGGAGACGAGCGCGCTCTGCGCCGCGATGTCGGCGTCGAGCGCGTCGAGGTCGGCGCGCGCCCGCGCGACTCCGCGGGCGGCGTCGGCAGCGGCATCCTGGGCGTCTCCGAGGCCTCCCGCGATCTCGTCGATCTCGCTCCGGAGATCGTCGATCATCGACTGCGTCACCGTCGGCACCGCCGCGGCGGTGTCGCCGTCGTCGTCGGCGAGCAGCGTCAGACGCTGGCCGGCGAGCGTGTACAGGCCGCGGAGACGCTCCTGCACCTGCTCCAGCGAGAACGCGACGCGACGAGCGCGGTCCACCGCCTCGGAGCGCTGTTCCTCTTCCAGCCGCTCGACCTTCATCCGGATGCCGTCGGCCTGATCCTGCAGCATGAGCCGCTCGGTGTGACGCTCGCTCTCGGCTGCGGCGGCATCGGCCAGCTGGCGACGGAGCTGGACGAGTTCGTCGGCGAACAGACGTGCCTTCGCGTCACGGACGACGGCGGCGATGGTCGCCGCCTCGCGCGCGATCTCGGCCTGCTTGCCGAGGGGCTTCAACTGACGACGCAGCTCGCCCGCGAGGTCGCTCAGCCGTGTGAGATTCGTCTCCATCGCCTCGAGCTTGCGGACGGTCTTCTCTTTGCGACGGCGGTGCTTGAGGATCCCGGCGGCCTCTTCGATGAAGCCCCGCCGCTCCTCCGCCGAGGCCTGCAGGACCGTGTCCAAGCGCCCTTGGCCGATGATCACGTGCATCTCACGCCCGAGCCCGGAATCGCTGAGCAGCTCCTGCACGTCCAGCAGGCGGCACGTCTGACCGTTGATCGCGTACTCGCTCGCGCCGTTGCGGAAGAGCGTGCGGGCGATCGTCACCTCGCTGTACTCGATCGGCAGGGCGCCGTCGGTGTTGTCGATCGTCAGCTGCACCTCGGCGCGTCCGAGCGGACCGCGCGTGGAGGTACCGGCGAAGATGACGTCCTCCATCTTGCCGCCGCGGAGCGTCTTGGCACCCTGCTCCCCCATCACCCACGCGAGCGCGTCGACGACGTTGGACTTGCCCGACCCGTTCGGGCCGACGATGCAGGTCACGCCCGGCTCCAGCGCGAACGTCGTCGACTGCGCGAAGGACTTGAATCCCTTCAGCGTGACGCTCTTGAGGTGCATGCGGATGCGCCTTCCCGACCCGGTGGACTTCCGCCTCACGCTACCCGAAGGCCCGCGGAATCCCGCGGTGGCTGGCCGATCGAGCCCGCGCTCGACGCGCCCGAGGATCCCTCGTTTCTGGATCTTCGCTTGACATCCGCTGAACGCCTTCGCTAGCGTCGGGGGTCGCAACCGACTGAGAAAGGAGGTCACTCCCATGATTCGCAACACCACCGGCTTCTTCGCCACCGGCTTCACCGCCGTCCCCGTGCTGTCCGCACCCCTGCGCGGAGTGACCACCGCCGTCGGCATGCCTGTTCGTCAGGCGTAGCCGGGCCGCGTCGAGACGACTCTCCGTCTCCGCTCCCGCCGCACTCCCATCCGACCCTCGGATGCCGTGCGCCCGGGTCTCCGTGACCCTCCCGCCGCTGTCGTCTCTCGTCGGCCGCGGCCCTCAGCTCGTTCTTCCTCATCGGAGCCTCCGCATGAACACTTCGCTCACGCGCGCGCCGCAGCACACGGCATCCGCGTTGTCCCTTCCCACCGTCGAGACCTCGGCCGAGCGCCGTCTCGGTCTCCTCGACCGTCTCTCCCTCCGCCTCGGGCTGTGGCTGTTGACACGCGCTGCCGCGCGCGCCGACCAGCTCGCCCCCCGGACGGTGCGGGCGAACGTCTCCCACCGCGCCGCGCTCGAGCGAGCGCAGCGCGAGATCCACTGGCAGCGACAGGCGCTTCTCTCGCGCCCGCCGCTGTGACCCGGCGGGGCCGGCGCATCCGGCCCCGCCCCTCCCCTCTTCCCTCCCACCGAAAGTTCCGACATGAACGCCCTCCCGCCCGGCCTCGAGCTGCGCCCCCTGCACATCCCGGCATCCATCGACTCCCCGGATGCCGCCGACTTCCGCGAGATGTCCCGCGTGCGCAATCTCGTCTACCGGGAGATCGCGGGGCATGACGATCACGCCATGCCCGCCGACGAGCTCCTCGCCGTCTACCGTCCGACCGCGGCGCAGATCCGTCTCGTCTGGATCGCGCTGTGGGACGGTGAGGTCGTGGGACGCGTCGGCCTCGACCTCCCCCAGGAAGACGGCGCCCGCACCGGCTTCTGGCTCATCGAGCTGCGTCGCAGCGCCTGGGGGCGCGGCATCGGCCGCGCCGCGCACGACCTGATCGAGCGGACGGCGCGCGAGCACGGGCGCACCATCCTGCAGTCCTGGGCCGAGCATCCGGCCGTCGACGGACCGCAGCTCGACGCCCCGACCGGCTTCGGCCGCATCCCGCTCGACCGCAGCGCGCGCTTCTATCTCGCAGCCGGCTACACGCTCGAGCAGATCGTGCGTCAGAGCCGGCTCGAGCTGGCAGGGGCCGAGCCGCGTCTCCGCGCGCTCCTCACGGACGCGGAAGCGGCCGCGTCGGGATACCGCATCATCCAGTGGACGCTGCCCACGCCGCCCGAGTTCGTCGACGCCTTCGCCTACATGAAGTCCCGCATGATCACCGACGCCCCCTCCGCCGGTCTCGATCACGACGAGGAGGTGTGGGATGCCGCGCGGGTGGCCGACTGGGAGCGCAGCTACACCGACGCCGACCGGCACCTCCTGGTGACCGTCGCGCAGCACGTCGACTCCGGCGAACTCGCCGCGTTCAACGAGCTCGTCGTCGGCAAGGACCGCACGGCCGTCACCCACCAGGAGGACACGCTCGTGGTGGCCTCCCACCGGGGACACCGCCTGGGGATGCTGGTGAAGTGCGCCGGACTGCTCGCGTGGCGCGAGTCCGTCCCCGAGTCGCCGCGCGTGATGACCTACAACGCCGAGGAGAACCGCCCGATGCTCTCGATCAACGAGACAATCGGGTTCGCACCGCTCGCGTACGAGGGTGCGTGGCAGAAGGTGCTCGCCTGATCCCGCTCTCGGTCACACCGCCGAGACCGCAACCGCCTGACATCTCCACTGCAGCGTGCGGGGGAGATGTCAGGCGCGTGCAGTCTCGCGGCCTCGGGCGAGCTCGAAGGCCGCACCGACCGGGTCAGCGCACCCGCTGGCACCGCGGGCAGAAGTGGCTCGAGCGGTTCATGAAACTCACCCGCACGATCGGACGTCCGCACCGCGGGCACGGCTGCCCGGTGCGACCGTAGGCGTTGAGCGAGTGCGCGAAGTACCCCGCCTGGCCGTTGACGTTGACGTACTGCGCGTCGAAGCTCGTGCCGCCCTCGGCGAGAGCCTTCTCGAGAACCGCGCGGACCTCGGCCAGCAGCCGGTTCACCGAGCGGGTCGGGAGATCGGATGCCACGGACTCGGGGTGGATGCGCGCGGCCCACAGCGACTCGTCGGCGTAGATGTTGCCGATGCCGCTCGCGATCGTCTGGTCGAGCAGCACGCGCTTGATCCCCGACGACGTGCGCGCGAGACGAGCCCGGAAGCGCGCGTCGTCGAACGCCGGGTCGAGCGGGTCGCGGGCGATGTGGGCGACCTGCGTGGGGACGCGGGGAAGCGTCGAACCGCGGCCGCCGGCGGCGGCGTCGGGGGTGTCGACGAGGTCGTCGAGCGCAAGCGAGCCGAACGTCCGCTGGTCGGCGAACACCACCGACAGCGGCCCGTGCACCGGATGCTCGAGCTCGATGCGGATCCGCTCGTGCCGCTCCTCGGGCGCACCGGGCACGCGCAGCAGCATCTGCCCGCTCATGCCCAGGTGGGTCACGATCGCTTCGTCCGCACCCAGCGGCATCCACAGGAACTTGCCCCGACGGACGGCGCCCACGATCCGACGCCCGGTCAGTTCGGCCTCGAAGTGCTCCGGCGTGCCGGAGTGCCGCGTGAGCGCGCGGGCGTCGCGGACGTCGACCGACGCGATGAGCGCACCCGTCACCGCGGGTTCGAGACCGGCGCGGACGACCTCGACCTCGGGCAGCTCAGGCACGGGCGTCGAGCTCGCGCCACGCCGCGAGGGCGGCGGCCATCTCCGCCTGCTTCTTGCTCGAGCCGATCCCCTGGGTCACGACATCGCCCACCGTCACGGTCGCCGTGAACCGCCGATCATGGTCGGGACCGGTGGCCTCGACGCCGTAGACCGGGGCACTGAGCGACTGGCGCGCAGCGATCTCCTGCAGACTCGTCTTCGGGTCCATCGCGGCGCCGTACCGATCCGGATCGGCGAGCAACGGCTCGACCAGGCGCAGCACCAGACCGGTCGCCGCGTCCGGACCGGCCGACAGATAGGTCGCGCCGATGACCGCTTCCATCGTGTCGGCCAGGATCGAATCCTTGTCACGACCGCCCGTGAGGATCTCGCCGCGGCCAAGCCGCACGTGATCGCCCAGCCCGATGCCCCGCGCCACCTCGGCCAGGGCCACGGTCGACACGACGCTCGCGCGCCGCTTGGCGAGGCTGCCCTCATCGAGATCGGGATGCCGCGTGTACAGGCGGACGGTCACCGCCTGTCCGAGCACCGAGTCGCCGAGGAACTCGAGGCGCTCGTTGTGCGGGATGGCGCCGTTCTCGTAGGCGAACGAGCGATGGGTCAGCGCAAGAGAAAGAAGCTCGGGGTCGATGTCGACCCCGAGCTTCTCGATGAGCGCAGAGATTCGCGTCACCGGACGTTGATCAGACGTCGGCGACCTTGCGGCCCTTGTACTCGAGGAAGAGCTCGGTACCCTGCGAGTCGGTGACGACCTTCGCCTGGTGGGGGCGGCTGTAGACGACCTTGCCGTTCTCGATGGTCTTGACCAGCGCGGGGGCTTCGGCCTTCCACTGCGCGCGACGCGAGCGGGTGTTCGAGCGGGAGACCTTCCGCTTCGGGGGGTTACCTGCCATGACTAGCTCTTCTCTGTCTTGGGGGCGGCGCGGAGCGCATCGCCGTCGTCTGGGGTGTACTGCTGGAGCGCTGCCCACCGGGAATCGACGGGCGTCTGCTCCGTGTCGCCGGCGCTCTCCGTCAGCTTCTCACCCGTGACCGGGTCGAGCCCGAGGCAATCCGGCTGACACACCGGCTGGAACGGAAGCGACAGGACGATGGCATCCCGGACCAGATTTTCAAGATCCACGTGGTCGTCTTGAACTTCGAAGTCGTTCGCTTCATCCCCAGGATACGCGAAAAGTTCCTGGAACTCGACTTCGACAGGCTCGGTGATGTCGGTGAGGCACCGTCCGCAGACGCCGGAGGCCGTGGCGTAGACCGTTCCGGAGACCAGGATGCCCTCGTGGACGGACTCCAGGCGCACGTCGATCTCGAGCGGCTCGGCGGCGGGCACGGCGACGAGTCCCTCCCCCCACTTCTCGGGCGCGGGGATCTCGAGCTCGTGCTCGCGCATCTCGCCGGGATGGCGCACGATGTCGCGCACGGGGAGCTGGAAGGGTCCGGGTCGGTGGGTTCTCACGGTCGTCCATGCTACCCGGGCGCTCCTGGACGGAGGCCCGCGGTCGCGATCAGAGTCCGCGCGCGCCGGTGTCGAGGAAGCGGGCGACGGCCGCGGGCACATACGGCGAGACGTCGCCGCCGAGCGCCGCCACCTGTCGCACGAGCGAACTCGACACGAGGGCATGCGACGGGTCGGGCAGCAGGAACACGGTCTCGACGTGCGCGAGGTCTCTGTTCACGATCGCCATCGGGGTCTCGTACGCGACGTCGACCTGCGAACGGATGCCTTTGACCAGCACCTGCGCTCCCACGTCGGTCGCGTAGTCGACCAGCAGCCCCATGCTCCACGCCGCGACGACGACGTCGCCGTCGATGCCCTCTTCCTGGATGGACTGCTCCAGCAGCGCCTGACGCTGGGCGATCGGGAGCATCGCCTCTTTGCCCGGGTTGTGCACGACGAGCACGTGCAGCTGATCGAACAGACCGGCCGCGCGGCGGATCACGTCGAGGTGCCCCCGGGTCGGGGGGTCGAAGGAACCGGGTACGACGGCGATCCGCGGACTCATTCCGCCAGCCTATCCATCGTGTCCGCGCTCACGACTTGGCCAGCGCTGCACGTTCTTCCACACCGACGCGCCGTTCCAGCGCAGCCGCCAGACCCGGGTGTCGGACCAGCGCCGGGTCGTCGGCGAGGACCGTCTCGGCGACCGCCCGCGCTTCCACGATGAGCTCGGCGTCCGTCACGACGCGCAGGAGACGCAGAGACGACCGCACCCCGGACTGCGCGCCGCCCAGGACATCGCCCTCTCCGCGCAGCTCCAAGTCGACTTCGGCGAGCTCGAAACCGTCGAGCGTGCGGGCCACGGCCTCGACGCGCGAACGAGAGGACGTGCCGGGCGCCGCTTCCGTCACGAGCAGGCACAGGCCCGGCAGACCGCCGCGGCCGACGCGGCCGCGCAACTGGTGCAGCTGCGACACGCCGAAACGGTCGGCCTCCAGGATCACCATCGTCGAGGCGTTCGGCACGTCGACGCCCACCTCGATGACGGTCGTGGCGACCAGGACGTCGATGTCGCCGCGCGCGAACGCCTGCATCACGGCATCCTTCTCGTCGGCGTGCATCTTGCCGTGCAGGATCTCGACCCGGATGTCGGCGAAAGCCGGCAGTGCGTCGAGGAGGGCCTGCACCTGCACCACGCCCCATCGGGTGCGCGTATCGGCCGCGCCCTCGGCGGGTTCGTCTCCGACCTCGTCGGACGTGAGCTTCTCGGCGTCGATCGCGGCGCACACGACGAACACCTGGTGGGTCTTCGCGACCTCTTCGGCCACACGGTCCCAGACGCGGGCGAACCACCCCGGCTTCTCGGCGAGCGGTGCGACGAAAGTCTCGATGCCCGCGCGCCCGGCGGGCATGGTGCGGATCGTCGAGACGTCGAGATCGCCGAACACGGTCATCGCCACGGTTCGGGGAATGGGTGTCGCCGTCAGCACCAGCGTGTGCGGCGAGTCCCCCTTCGCGCGGAGCGCTTCGCGCTGGTCGACCCCGAACCGGTGCTGCTCGTCGACCACCACGAACCCGAGGTCGGCGAACGTGGTCGTCGAGCTGAGCAGAGCGTGCGTACCGACCACGATGCGGGCCTGACCGGATGCCACCCGCAGCGCGGCGCGCCGGCGCTCGGCGGCGGGGAGCTGAGCGGTGAGCAGCGTCGGCATCAGTTCGGGGGCGAGCTGCGGTCCCAGCATCTTCGCGATCGAGCGCACGTGCTGGGCGGCGAGGACCTCGGTCGGGGCGATGAGAGCCGACTGGCCCCCGGATTCGGCGACCTGCAGCATCGCCCGCAGCGCGACGAGGGTCTTCCCCGAACCGACCTCTCCCTGCACCAGTCGATTCATCGGCCAGTCGCCCACCAGATCGGCGGCGATCCGCGCGCCCACCGTCTCCTGATCCGGCGTGAGGGCGAACGGCAGCGCGGCGTCGAAACGCTCGAGCAGACCTCCGGGAGTCGCGGGCCGCTTCGTGGCCGACAGCGCGCGCACGAACTGGCGCTGCTGCAGCAGGGCGGTCTGGAGGACGAACGCCTCCTGCATGCGCAGGGTCTCGACCGCCGGCGGGATCTCGTCGTCGTGATGGGGACGGTGGATGTGCTCGAGCGCGGTCCGCGCGCCGACGAGGCCACGGCGTTCGCGCAGCTCATCGGGCAACGGGTCGTCGACGGCACCGAGACCGTCGAGGACCAGCGAGATCGTCTTCTGCACGAGCGGACTCGGGACCGTGCTGGTGGCCGGGTAGATCGGGATGGGGCGCTTCGCGTTCACCTCGGCTTCGGCGCGGGCCTCTTCGAGATCGTCGAACAGCGAGTAGTCGGGGTGGGTCAGCTGCGTCTGACGCCGATACTCCCCCACCTTCCCCGAGAAGATGCCGCGGCGACCGGGGGTCAGGTCTTTCAGACGCCACGACTGGTTGAAGAACGTCAGCGACAGCCGTCCGTCGCCGTCGCTGATGATGACCTCGAGCAGCGATCCCCGGCGGTTCTGCATGCGGCGCTCGGTCGCGCTGACCACCTCGGCCACGATCGTGACCGGCTCTCCGAGCGGCAACGACGCGATGGGCGTGAGCTCGCCGCGGCGGGCGTAGCGGCGCGGATAGTGCTCGAGGAGTTCGCCGACGGTCTTCATCCCGAAGGCACGCTCGAAAGCCGCGGCGGTCTTGCCACCCACGGCGCCGTCGAGTCGGGACGACAGCGAGAGACCGGGCATGCACCGAGTCTAGGCACGACCCCGGACACGCGGTTTGTAGGCTGAGACGGTGACCCGCATCATCTCCGGCCGCGCGGGCGGCACGGTTCTCGACGTCCCGCCGAAGGGCACGCGGCCCACGAGCGACCGCGTGCGCGAGTCGCTGTTCGGCGCCCTCGACTCCGCCGACCTCGTCGACGGCGCCCGTGTCCTCGACCTGTACGCGGGCTCCGGCGCCCTCGGACTCGAGAGCCTGAGCCGCGGTGCGGTCTCGGCCGACCTCGTCGAGCTCTCCGCACCCGCGGCCGCCCTCATCCGCAAGAACGCGGAGCGACTGCGTGCCGCGGGCGTGGCCGGCACGGCCCGGGTGCACCGCGCGAACGCCACGACATTCGTGGAGACCTCCACGTCGGAGTGGGACCTCGTGTTCCTCGACCCGCCGTACGACGTCTCGGACGCGGAGATCGCGCGGGTCCTCGCCGGGCTGGCCGCCCGTCTCAGCCCGGATGCCGCCGTCATCGTCGAGCGGGCGAAGCGTTCGCCCGCACCCGATTGGGCGGCCGCCGGCCTCGAGGCCGATCGCGACCGCACCTACGGCGACACGACCCTCTGGTGGGGCCGACCGCCCCGCTGACCCCGGCCCCGCTGACCCCGGCCCCGCTCGTGGGAGTCGCCGACACCGCGCTGTTCAGCCGCGGCCGGCGTCCCAGTCGCGGTAGGGGTCCCAGCCGGAGCGACCCGTCCACGCGCGGCCGTCGACCGTCACGGCGACCTCGCCGCGAGGCTCGACCGAACCGACGCGCCGCCCCGGGCCGACCGTCCCCGCGGGGAAGGTCACCAGGAACCCGTGGTCCTCTCCCCCGCCGAGCGACCGCGCGAGATCGTCGCCCAGCGCCTCCGCGTCGAAGTCGATCGTCACCCCGGACGCGTCGGCGAGGCGCTCGGCATCCAGGGCCAGTCCGTCGGAGACGTCCATCATCGCGGTCGCTCCGGCATCCGCCGCGCGCAGCGCGTCGGCGATCGGGGGCTGCGGGCGAAGCTGACGATCGAGCGCGTAGGCGTCTTCGGCGTCCAGCGCCGCGCGGCGCTCGGGATTCACGGGGATGGGGACTCCGTCGGCGTCGACGAAACGCGTGAACAGCACCTCGAGCCCGCGGCCCGCGACACCCAGCTCGCCGATCAGGTGCACGGCATCCCCGGCCCGCGCGCCGGACCGTCGCACCGGATCCCGCCCGTCCAGGCTTCCCAGCGCCGTCACCGCGATCGTCAGCGTGTCCGACACGGTGAGGTCGCCGCCCTCCACCGCACAGCCGGGGGCGAGCTCGGCGCACGCCTGCGCGAGCCCGTCGGCGAGCCCGCGCACGAACGAGAGCGGGGTGTCATCCGGCATCGCGAGGGCGACGAGCAGCGCGATGGGGCGCGCGCCCATCGCCGCGACGTCGGCGAGGTTGACCGCCGCCGCCTTGTACCCGAGGTCCGCGGCGGACGACCACGCCAGCCGGAAGTCCGGACCGTGCACGAGCGTGTCCGTCGTGGCGACCACGCGCCCGTCCGGAACGGCGAGCACCGCCGCGTCGTCGCCCGGGCCCACGGGCGCGGTCGAGGCGGGCAGGCGGTCCAGGATGCCGCGGAGCACCTGCCCCTCGGACAGCTCCCCCACGGTGGTCTCGGCGTCGGTCACCCTCCCACGCTATTAGCCTGGAGGGGTGCCCCGCTCCCGTCGTCCCCTCGCGCTCCTCGCCGTCCTCGCCCTCCTCCCGGGGCTCGCGGCGTGCACCACGACCGTGTCGATGGAGCCGGCCAAGGCGGCGAACGACCCGGCGTGCGCACAGATCACTGCGCGCCTGCCGAAGTCGATCTCCGGCCAGGACCGCCGCTGGACCGACGCCCAGGCGACCGGTGCCTACGGCAGCCCGGCCAGCATCCTGATCACCTGCGGCCTTGAGGCTCCCGGCCCGTCGACGCTCCCCTGCCGCACGTTCGACGGCGTCGACTGGCTCGTGGACGAGTCGCAGGCGACCGATCAGAAGTACACGCTGACGACGTTCGGGCATCAGCCGGCGATCCAGGTCTTCCTCAACGCCGCCACCGCGAGCAGCGCCGACATCGCGCGCGCGCTCGCGCCCCTGATCCGCGACCACCTGCCCGCGACCGGCCAGGTCTGCACCGCGCCCGCGGACGCGACACCCGCGCCGACTCCCACGCCCTGAGCGGGGCCGACGGCGCGGCGCGCTCAGTCGCGGGCGAGCGCGGCGTCCAGCAGGTCGCTGATGAGCTCCGGGTACGACAGCCCCGACGCGATCCAGCACGTCGGGAACATCGAGATCGGGGTGAACCCCGGCATCGTGTTCACCTCGTTCACGTAGAACTCGGTGCCGGTGTAGAAGAAGTCCACCCGGGCGAGGCCTTCGCCACCGAGGGCTTCGAAGGCCTGGGCGGCGATCCGCTGCATCTCGGAGAGCTCTCCGTCGCGCAGATCCGCCGGGCACACGAGGTCGACGCCGGGCGCATTCATGTACTTCGCCTCGAAGTCGTAGAACTCCCGACCCGTGACCACGATCTCACCCGCGACGCTGACCCGCACGGGACCCCCGTCACGGCCCGGCAGCACACCGCACTCGAGCTCGCGCCCGACGATGGCCTGCTCGACGAGCACGAGCCGGTCCTCCGCGAACGCGGTGTCGAGCGCGGCATCCAGGTCTTCCCAGCGCGACACCTTGGTCACGCCGACGCTCGAGCCCGCCTCGTTCGGCTTCACGAACACGGGCAGGTCGAGCGAGCGGATGCGACGCTCCCACAGGGCGCGATCGCGCGCGAGGTCGGCGCGCGTCACCGCGACCCAGGGCACGACCGGTACTCCCGCCGAGCGCAGCACCCGCTTGGTGACGTTCTTGTTCATGCCGATGGCCGACATCAGGACGCCGCCACCGGCGTACGGGATGCCGAGGAGCTCGAGAAGCCCCTGCACCGTCCCGTCCTCACCGAAGCGGCCGTGCAGGATCGGCAGCACGACGTCGACCTCGCCGAGCGAGCGTTCGCCGGAGGCATCCGTCACTGTCCACTCGCGCGCGAGCGTCGACTCCGGCAGCCGCACCCGCGTGCCGTTGTCGCGGACCTCGGGCAGCGCCTCGGGGCGCAGCGCGAACTTGTCGGGGTCGTCGTCCTCGAGCACGAAGGCGCCGTCACGGGTGATCCCGACGGGGATCACCCGGAAGCGCTCACGATCGATCGCGCGCAGCACCCCGCCCGCCGTGGCGGAACTGATCGAATGCTCGCTGGAGCGCCCGCCGAAGAGCACCACCACCGCCGGTCTGGTCATTCTGCGTCCTCTCGCCCTGCGGCTGGTCGTCGTCGGTCGTGAGATGGGGCGCGATGTCGCGCGGATCCATGGTGCCGTCCAGCACCATCTTCACCTGCTGCACGATGGGCATGTCGACGCCGACCTGCTTCGCGAGCTGCAGGACCGGGGCGACGGATGCCAATCCCTCGGCGGTCTGCTGCATCTGCTTGACGACGTCCTGGTAGCCGTAGCCCTGTCCGAGCAGGCGCCCGGCGGTGTTGTTGCGGCTGAGCGGCGACTGGCACGTCGCGATGAGATCGCCGAGCCCCGCGAGCCCCTGCAGGGTCTCGGGCTGAGCACCCTGCGCGACGGCGAAGTCGGTCATCTCGACCAGGCCGCGCGTGATGATCGACGCCTTGGTGTTCTCGCCGTAGCCGACGCCGTCGACGATGCCGATCGCGACGGCGATGAGGTTCTTCAGGACTCCGCCGAACTCGGTGCCGATCACGTCGGTGTTCACGAACGAGCGGAAGTACCGGTTGCGTGCACGGCGGGCGACCGCCTCGGCCGTCTCGGGGCTCAGCGAGCTGATCACCGCCGCGGTCGGCTGCTCCCGGGCGATCTCGAGGGCGAGGTTGGGACCGGATGCCACGGCGATGCGGGCCGGATCGCATTCGAGCACCTGCTCGATGACCTGGCTCATCCGCAGTCCCGTCGACTTCTCGACGCCCTTCATCAGGGACACCAGGGGCACATCCGTGCGTTCCACGAGCGGCTTGATCGCGGCGAGGTTCTCACGCAGCGACTGGCTCGGCACCGAGAGGTAGATCTGCTCGGCCCCGGTCAGCGCCTCGGCGAGGTCGGTCGTCGCGGTCATCGTGCGGGGCAGATTGATGCCCGACAGGTAGCGGCTGTTGCGCTTGGACTCCGTGATCTCGGCGGCCAGCTCGGGCCGGCGAGCCCACATGACGACGGAGGCGCCGCCGTCCGCGAGGATCTTGCCGAACGTCGTCCCCCAACTGCCGGCACCGACGACGGCGACCTTGGGCGCAGGCGTTTCGCTCTTACGACTCAAGGCGACCCGTCTCGTTCTGGCCGTGCTGCGACGGGTTCCAGCGTTCGGGCGGCGCCGGCAGGCCCCGCAGCCCCGAGAGCATCTCGGAGATCCGGGCCATGAGCGCATCGGTCGCGCGCGTCAGCGTCGCCGGTTGCGTCGCGGTCGCGCGGTAGTCGGCGACGTCCATCGCCGGACCGAACTCCACGATCACGTGCGAGCGGCGGGGGAAGCGGAGCTTGCCGTACCGCGGGAGGATCTGCTGCACGCCCCACTGCGCCATGGGGATGAGAGGCAGATCGCCCGCGAGGGCCAGTCGCACCGCACCCGTCTTCCCGCGCATCGGCCAGAGGTCGGGGTCGCGGGTCAGCGTCCCCTCGGCGTAGACGATGACGCCGCGCCCGTCCCGGGCGATCTGCTCGGCCGCCTTCATCGACTGGTTGGCGCTGGTCGAGCTGCGCGGCACCGGGACCATGCCGGTCGCCTTCAGCGCCGCACCGAGCACGGGCACCCGGAACAGGCTCTCCTTCGCCATGAACCGCGGTGCCCGGCCGAGCCGCCACACCGCCACGGCGACGATCACCGGATCGAACTCGGAGTTGTGATTGGGGGCCAGGACGTAGGCCCCCTCCTTCGGAAGGTTCTCGGCGCCGCGGATCTCGATCCGCGCGAACAGGCCCGTGAGGGGCACGATGATCGCCGCGAGGGGCCAGAAGGCGCTGGGCCGGCTCTTCTCCGGAGAGGCCGCCACGGCTCAGCCCACGACGTCGAAGTCGGCGTCGAGAGCGGTCAGCTTCTCGAGGAACTTCTCGTATCCGCGGCGGATGATCCCGATGTTGCGGACCGTCGACTCGCCCTCGGCCGCGAGAGCGGCGATCACGTAGCTGTACCCGCCGCGCAGATCCGGCACTTCGACATCGGCACCGTGGAGCGGTGTCGGGCCGTTGATCACGGCGGCCTGTTCGAGATCGCGGCGCGGAACGCGGCGGTCGGGGCTGTCCAGTCCCTTCGGGTGCACGACGATGTCCGCACCCATCTTGTTGAGCGCCTGCGTGAAGCCGAGACGGTTCTCGTACACGGTCTCGTGCACGGTCGAGGTGCCGTGAGCCTGCGTCAGGGCGACGATCAGCGGCTGCTGCCAGTCGGTCATGAACCCGGGGTGCACGTCGGTCTCGACCATGACCGGCTTGAGGTCGCCACCCCGACGGAACAGGATGCCGTCCTCGCGCACGTCGAACCAGCCGCCGGCCTTGCGGTACACGTTGAGGAACGTGAGCATGTCCTGCTGGCGGGCACCCTTGGCGAAGATCTCGCCGTCGGTGGCCAGAGCGGCGCACGCCCACGACGCCGCCTCGTTGCGGTCGAAGATCGCGCGATGGTCGTAGCCCACCAGGCGATCGACGCCCTCGATGAAGATCACGCGGTTCGGCTCGTACGAGATGATCGCGCCCATCTTCTGCAGCACGGCGATGAGATCCATGATCTCGGGCTCGATCGCGGCGTTGCGGAGTTCCGTGACGCCCTTCGCGCGGACGGCGGTCAGCAGCACCTGCTCGGTCGCACCCACGCTCGGGTACGGCAGCGTGATGTTCGCGCCGTGCAGACCGTTCGGGGCGGTGATGCGGATGCCCTCGTAGCTCTTGTCGACCACCGCGCCGAAGGCGCGGAGCGCGTCCATGTGGAAGTTGATCGGGCGATCGCCGATGCGGCATCCACCGAGGTCGGGGATGAGAGCCTCGCCCAGAAGGTGCAGCAGGGGTCCGCAGAATAGGATCGGGATGCGCGAGGCGCCCGCGTGGGCGTCGATCTCCTCGAAGTGCGCGGCGACCGCGCCCGAGGGGTCGAGGTGGAGAGTGCCCTCTTCCTCGCCCTCGGTCACGGTCACGCCGTGCACCTCGAGGAGCGAACGGACGACCTTGACGTCGCTGATCATCGGGACGTCGCGCAGCGTGCTCGTGGTGTCGCCCAGGAGGGCGGCCACCATCGCCTTCGTGACGAGGTTCTTGGCCCCCTTGACCTCGACCGTTCCGCGCAGCGGACGACCCCCGCGGATCGAGAGGGTCTCCGCCGCTTCCCAATCCGGTTGACCGGGGATGTGATCTCCGGATTCGGTGACGAGTGTGCTCATAGGGGGGTGGACCTCACTTCGTGGACGAGGGGCGACGGACCGGCCCGATCGGGCCGACCGGGCTTAGCGGACCGGGAGGGTCCGCGGCCGCCATGCCTCGCGGCGCGCCTCGAACTGCGCGATCTTGTCTTCGTCGCGCAGAGTGAGCCCGATGTCGTCGAGCCCTTCGAGAAGCCGCCACCTAGTGTAATCGTCGATCTCGAACGAGACTCGGAGGTCGCCGAGTGTGGCGGTTCGCGCCTCGAGGTCGACCGTCATCTCGACGCCCGGGTGCGCCTCGACCGCCGCCCAGATGCGCTCCACGTCGTCTTCGGTGATCACGCCCGTGACCAGGCCCTGCTTGCCCGAATTACCGCGGAAGATGTCGGCAAACTTCGGGCTCAGGACGACCTGGAACCCGTAATCGCGCAGCGCCCACACGGCGTGCTCGCGGCTGGATCCGGTTCCGAAGTCGGGGCCGGCGACGAGGATGGATGCCGAGCGGTAGGCATCCTGGTTCAGGACGAACTCGGGGTCCTGGCGCCAGTTGGCGAAGAGCGCGTCCTCGAAGCCCGTCTTGGTGACCCGCTTGAGGTACACGGCGGGGATGATCTGGTCGGTGTCGACCGCCGAGCGCTTCAGCGGGGCGACGATCCCGGTGTGCGTGGTGAACTTCTCCATGTCAGGCCTCCGCCCCGGTCGAAACGGTCTCCGCGGGAAGCGGCTCGAGGTCGGCGGGGCTGGACAGCGTTCCGCGCACGGCGGTGGCCGCGGCGACCAGCGGCGACACGAGGTGGGTGCGGCCGCCCTTGCCCTGGCGTCCCTCGAAGTTGCGGTTGGACGTCGACGCGCACCGCTCGCCCGGCGCGAGCTGGTCGGGGTTCATCCCGAGGCACATCGAGCATCCGGCGAAGCGCCATTCGGCACCGAAGGCCGTGAACACCTTGTCGAGTCCCTCGGCCTCGGCCTCGAGGCGCACGCGCGCCGAACCCGGCACGACCATGACACGGACGTTCTCGGCCTTGGTGCGCCCCTGGATGACGGACGCGAAGGCCCGGAGGTCTTCGATGCGGCTGTTGGTGCACGAGCCCATGAAGACGGCATCCACCGGGATGTCCTTCATGGGTGTACCCGCTGAGAGGTCCATGTACTCCAGCGCGCGCTCGGCGGCGGCGCGCTCGTTCGGGTCGGCGATCTCGGCCGGCGTCGGCACCACGTCGGAGAGCGACACGCCCTGGCCGGGGTTGGTGCCCCATGTGACGAAGGGCTCGAGCTCGTTCGCGTCGAGGAAGACCTCGGCGTCGTAGACCGCGCCCTCGTCGCTCGGCAGCGTGCGCCAGTACGCGACGGCGTCGTCCCAGTCCTGCCCCTGCGGGGCGTGCGGCTTGTCCTTCACGTACGCGAAGGTCGTCTCGTCGGGCGCGATCATGCCCGCGCGGGCTCCGGCCTCGATCGACATGTTGCACATCGTCATGCGCCCCTCCATCGAGAGGGAGCGGATCGCGCTGCCGCGGAATTCCAGCACGTAGCCCTGGCCGCCGTTCGCGCCGATCTTGGCGATGATGGCGAGGATGATGTCCTTCGCGGTCACGCCGGGCTTCAGCTCGCCCTCGACGGTGATGGCCATGGTCTTGAACGGCTTCAGGGGCAGCGTCTGCGTGGCCAGCACGTGCTCGACCTCGCTCGTGCCGATGCCGAACGCCATCGCGCCGAACGCACCGTGCGTCGAGGTGTGGCTGTCGCCGCAGACGACCGTGATGCCGGGCATCGTGAGACCCAGCTGCGGGCCGACGACGTGCACGATCCCCTGCTCCTTGTCGCCCAGCGAGTGGATGCGGACGCCGAACTCCTCGGCGTTGCGGCGCAGCGTCTCGATCTGCGTGCGGCTGGTGAGGTCGGCGATCGGCTTGTCGATGTCGAGCGTCGGGGTGTTGTGGTCCTCGGTCGCGATCGTGAGATCGAGGCGCCGCACGGGACGCCCCTCCGCACGCAGACCGTCGAAGGCCTGCGGGCTCGTCACCTCGTGCACCAGGTGCAGGTCGATGTAGATGAGGTCGGGCTGACCGTTCTCGCCCTTCACGACCAGGTGGTCGTCCCAGACCTTCTCGGCGAGGGTCCGGGGGCGATCGGGAACGTGGATGCCGTCGATCGATGTCGTGCTCATGAGACTTGCGTTTCTCCTCGGATGGGATGTGAGGCCCGCGACGAACTCCGCGACGAGAAAGGCCTAGAACAAGGTCTCGTCGCGGCCGCTAAGGAGGAGGCCGGCGATCCGCACCTCGCCACGATACCACCGGGCCGCGGGGCCCCTCCGCGTAACACGGCGCCGCACGGTTGGGCCGCGGGCGGGCCGCCGTGCGAGCCTGTCGCCACGTCGTTGGAAGGAGAGTGCCGGATGGGCGCGCAGGATGACACCGGGTTCTCGACCCGTCAGGTGCACGTGGGGGCGTCCGCCGCGCCCGCATCGCCGCGGGCCACGCCGATCTACCTGACCGCCGGATTCACGTTCTCCGACCTCGACGAGTCGGCCGCGCACTTCGCGACCGGCAGCGGCTTCGGGTACACGCGGACCGGCAACCCGACGGTGCAGGCGGTCGAGGAACGCCTCGCATCGTTGGAGGGCGGCGACCAGGCGATCCTGGTCTCCAGCGGCCAAGCAGCGGTCACGGTCGCGCTCCTCGGACTCCTGGATGCCGGCGACCACATCGTCGTGTCCGAGCACATCTACGAGGGCACGCGCGGTCTCCTCCTCGACAACTTCTCGCGACTCGGCATCCAGGCGACCTTCGTCGACACCTCGGATCCCGCCGCGTGGCGCGCGGCGATCACGCCGCGGACCAAGGCGCTCTTCGCCGAGACCCTCTCGAACGCCCGGAACGACGTGCTCGACGTCGCCGCGGTCGCGAAGATCGGTGCCGAGCGCGGCGTTCCGCTCGTCGTCGACAGCACCTTCACGACCCCGTACCTCCTGCGTCCGATCGAGCACGGCGCGGCGATCGTCGTGCACTCGGCGAGCAAGTTCCTCGCCGGCCAGGGCGCCGTGCTCGGCGGCGTCATCGTCGACGACGGACGCTTCGACGCCGTGGCATCCGGTCATCTCTTCCCCCACCTCGTGCAGACCGACCGCCTCGGCGGCGCGAGCTACGCCGAGAAGTACGGGCGTCGTGCCCGCGGGCAGTACCTCCGTGAGAGCGTCGCCCCGCGTTTCGGCCCGTCGCCGTCGCCGCTGAACGCCTTCCTCATCGGTCAGGGCGTCGAGACGCTGAGCCTGCGGGTCGAGCGGCAGTCCGCCAACGCGCTCGCGGTCGCCCAGTGGCTCGAGACCCGCCCCGAGGTCCAGCGCGTCGACTACGTCGGTCTCCCCTCGCACCCGCACCACGACATCGGTCGCCGGTACCTCGCACGCGGGAGCGGTTCGGTGTTCACCGTGACCCTCCGCGGCGGATTGGAAGCCGCGCGGCACCTCGTGCAGTCGGTGCGCCTCATCACGCACATGACCCACCTCGGCGACGTGCGCACGCTCGTGCTGCACCCGCAGAGCACGAGCCACTCCGCCCGGACCGTGGCCGAACGCGAACGCGCCGGGGTCTTCCCCGGGACGATCCGCCTCTCGATCGGCATCGAGGACGTCGACGACATCATCGCCGACCTCGCTCAGGCCCTCGAGGGCACGGCATCCGTCCCCCTCGACGGGTTCGAGGATGCCGACGACGTGCGCGAGGTCGTGAACGCGTGAGCCGGCTGCAGCACTTCGGCTGGTTCCTCGCGCGCGGATTCGGTCCGCACGGGTGGGGACACCCGTACCTCCGCTGGAATCACCGCTGGACCGAACCCGGCCTGTACCAGGACTCCGCGCGGACGCTCGAGCAGGCCGGATTCGACCTGCTGATCATCGAGGACGCGCCCTCGCTCGGCAGCGCCGAAACGATCGACCTGCGCGTGCGGCACGCGTTCGGCGGGCCCAAGCACGACCCGCTGCTGCTCGCGCCGTACCTCTTCGCCGCCACGCGGCATCTCGGGGTCGTCCCCACCGTCAACCCGGCGGCGTACCTGCCGTACACGGCCGCCCGCCAGTTCGCGACGCTGCAACACCTGAGCGGGCACCGGCTGGGTCTCAACGTCGTCACCGACACCGGCAGCGCACGGCACTTCTCCACCGGCCCGCAGCTCGGTCACGACGCCGCGTACGACCGGGCCGAGGAGTGGATCGACGGGCTGCGCTCCCTCTGGCGCAGCTGGGGCGACGGCGCGCTCGTCGAGGACGAAGAGTCCGGCGTCTACGCGGACGGGTCCCGACTGGATGCCGCGCAGCACCGCGGCGAGTACTTCGGCTTCGACGGCCCGCTCAACGCCGTACCGTTCACGGACGGCGAGCCCGCGATCGTCTCCCCCGGCGGCTCCGGGCGCGGTCTGGCCTTCGCCGGACGCAACTCCGATGTGCAGCTCGCGCTGGCCCCGCTCGACGAGCAGAGCATCCGCGCCTACCGCGGGCGCATCCACGCCGCGGCGGAGGCGGCGGGACGCGTCGCGAGCGACGTGAAGATCCTCTTCGCGATCCAGCCCGTGCTCGTGTCCTCGCCGGAGGAGGCGGACCGCCTGGTCGCGGCATCCGCGGATCCGGATGACGCGGCCCTGCTCGCCATCGCCCGCAAGCAGTCGAGCGATCTCGAGACCGACCTCACCGGCCTCGACCTGGACGCGCCCCTGGACCGGGCGATCTTCGGCGAGCACGTCTCGGAGGGCAGCATCCGTCGCCTGGTGGGGGCGCACGAGCCGGACGCACCCCTGCGGGCGATCCTCGCCGCGCACGCGCGCCTCGGGCGCCTGAACGACGGGTCCGGGTTCGTCGGCACGGCCCAGGAGTTCGCCGACCGCATCGAGGAGCTGGGCGACTGGGGCAACGACGGCGTCCTGCTGTGGGGCGACCTGCACCCGGTCACCGTGCACCGGCTGCTCGACGAGCTCGTACCGATCCTCCGACGCCGCGGCATCCTCCGCGAGGAGTACGTCGACGGCGGCCTGGGAGCGAATCTGCGCGCGTTCTGACCGGCCCGGCCCGGCGACGGGGCGGGTCAGTCCTTCGCGGCGGTCTTCGCCGGAATCGTCAGGCTGGCGACGGTCGCCACGACCATCGACAGCACGATCACGGCGAGCGACACCCACGTCGAGATCTCCGGCGCCCACTCGACCGGCTCGCCGCCGTTGAGGAACGGCAGCTCGTTCACGTGCAGCGCGTGCAGGATCAGCTTCACGCCGATGAACGCCAGGATGAACGCGATTCCGTAGTGCAGGAACCGCAGTCGCTCCAGCAGATCGCCGAGCAGGAAGTACAGCTGCCGCAGTCCCATCAGCGCGAACAGGTTCGCCGTGAAGACGATGAACGGGCTCTGCGTGATGCCGAAGATCGCCGGGATGGAGTCGATCGCGAACAGCAGGTCGGTCACACCGATCGCGGCGAACACGATGATCATCGGCGTGAACACGCGCTTTCCGTCGATGCGCGTCACGACCTTCTTCCCGTCGTACGCGTCGCTGATGGGGAGCACGCGACGCAGCATCCGGACGATCAGATTCTCTTTCTGGGCGTCGTCGTCGTGGTCGTCGCCCGGGAACGCCTGACGGATCGCGGTGTAGATGAGGAACGCGCCGAACAGGTAGAAGATCGGGCTGAAGTTCTCGATGATCGTCGCGCCGACGAGGATGAACGCACCGCGCAGCACGAGCGCGATGATGATCCCCACCATCAGCACCTCCTGCTGATAGCGGCGCGGAACCGCGAACTGACCCATGATCAGGACGAAGACGAAGAGGTTGTCGATCGACAGGCTGTATTCCGTGAGCCAACCGGCCACGAACTGCCCCGCGACCTCTCCCCCGGCCACGATCGCCAGCACCCCGGCGAACGCCAACGCCAGCACGACGTAGAACACGACCCACAGCGTCGATTCCTTCGGCGAGGGGATGTGGGGCCGGGCCAGGATGATGAGCAGATCCGCGGCGAGGATCAGGACGAGCACCACGAGGGTGACCGTCTGGAACACCGGGTCCAGCTGCAGCTCCATCAAAGGCCTTTCGTTCGGGGGAAACGCTGAAGTCTACCGACCGCCTCGTCGGCTCGGCATCCCGTCCGGAACCGGGTATGAGACGATCACGCGCCGGCGGACACCTCTGAGTGAGAGAGTGCTCGCACGGGCGCCCACACGAGGGAACGGATGCCATGACCGACGACGTGATCGACGACAGGGCGCTCGTCGCGCGCGCCGCCGGCGGGTCGGAGGACGCCTTCCGCTCGCTGTACCGCGCGTACGTGCGACCCGTGTACTGGATCGCGTTCGGGCTCGTCCACGACGAGAGCGACGCGGAGGACGTCGTGCAGGAGACGTTCGTCGTCGCCTGGCGGAAGATCCCGAAGCTGCGACTCGAGGGCGCGTCCCTGCTGCCGTGGCTCGCCACCGTCTGTCGACTCCAGGCGCAGAACCGGCTCCGGTCGCGGCGTCGGCACGGAGAGACGGCGGAACTGGACGAACGCATCCCCGCCCTCGTCGACGTCGAGAACCAGGTGGTCGAGGCCGAGACGGTCGGGGCCATCCTCGCCGCCGTCGACGGACTCGGCGATCTCGACCGCGAGATCTTCCGCTTGTGCGCGGCCGAGGGCTACGGCTACCAGGCCGCCGCCGAGACGCTCGGCGTCTCGCACGGGACGGTGCGCAACCGCCTCTCCCGCATCCGTTCCCGGGTGCGCGCCACCGCGATGGAGACGGAGACCTCATGACCACCCCCAGCCTTCCCCCCCTGCGCGCCGATCGCGTGGATGCCATCGAGGCCACCGTCTTCGCGCGGATCGCCGACGAGCGCGCCGCGCGCCGCCGCCGCCGACGGGGCGTGTGGACAGGTGTCGGCGCCGCGGCCGCCGTGGTCGTGGTCGCGGCCGTGGTCGGACCCGCGCTCACCACCTCCACCGGCACGTCGGGCTCGTCGATCTCGGGGGCGAGCCGGTCCGACGGCGGTGTGACCGAGCAGTTCGCCCCCGGATCCGAGGCGGGCGGCGCAGCCGACCCCGGCCAGGGTGCCGTGGACGGGTCGCGCGACTTCAGTGCGCCGGTCGCCCCCGGAGGCGTCACCGGTGACTCATCGAGCGGGGTGGCGGCGTCATCGGGCACCGCGGCCGATGCGGGTCGCGACATCGTCGCCACCGGTTCCGTCACCGTGGAGGTCGACGACGTGCGCGCGGCCCTCCAGCAGATCACGGATGCCGCCGGCTCGGCCGGCGGGTACGTCGAGTCCTCGCAGGTCGGGGGCGGGTACGGCGTGGTGCCTCTCGACGGGACAGCGGCACAGCCGGACGTCTCGTCCGGTTGGATCACCCTGCGGGTACCGGCCGACGCCCTGACCTCGGTCATGGACGGGCTCTCCGCGGTCGGCGAGGTCAGTGCGACGAGCGTCAACCGCTCCGACGTCACCGAGCAGACGGTCGACCTGCGTGCCCGCGTCGCCGCCGGCGAGGCGTCCGTTGCCCGCCTGACCGAACTCATGGCTCAGGCCGGGTCGGTGGCCGACCTCATCGCCGCCGAGTCCGCGCTGTCGGAGCGGCAGGCGCAACTCGACTCCGACCGGGCCGTGCTCACCTCGATCGAGTCGCAGGTGGCGATGTCGTCGCTGAGCGTGCAGGTGAACACGCGTTCGGTGACGGTGACCGCCGATCCGGCCGGCTTCGGCGACGGCCTGGTCGCCGGGTGGAACGGACTCATCGCGACGCTGAACGGGGTGGTGATCGGCCTGGGCTTCCTGCTCCCCTGGATCGCCGTCGCGGGCGTCGCGGTGCTGATCGTGTGGGGTGTCCGGCGCATCGTGCGGAAGCGTCGGGGGTCGCACGAAGCGTAGGCGCACGGCCCCGACTCCGCGGAGGGTCGGGGCCTCCGGGCGGTGGGTGCCCATCCGCTCCTCGTCCAGCCACGGCACCGGAACATGAGAAAAGCCCCGACCCTTCGGTCGAGGCTTTTCTCTGTTGGTGACCCCAGCGGGATTCGAACCCGCGTTACCGCCGTGAGAGGGCGGCGTACTAGGCCGCTATACGATGGGGCCGCGTCGCAACCGTTCAAGTATGCACTACGGATGCCGCGCACGACAAATCGGGCCGCGAATGACTCGCAGCCCGGGCGTGTCCCGCCCACCGTACCGTGCCGACCGCCGCGAGGGAAGCGCGAATACCCGGCCGACGCAGGACGTTCCCCCTGTGGCATCCCGATGACTCGCCGTCCAGCGCTTGCAGGGTCCCCCACCGCGGAGTTGACTCCCACACATGCAGGTCACCAAACGCGAACACGCCGCCCTCGTCCTCAGCGAGGCGGGACACACACTCGTCATCGACCCCGGCGTCTTCACCTCGCCGCTCGAGGAACTGACCGGGCTCGTCGGGGTCGTCATCACCCACGAACACGCGGACCACTGGACGCCCGAGCACCTGACACGGCTCCAGAAGGCCCACCCGGGTGTACCGGTCTACGGTCCCGAGGGCGTACGGAAAGCGGCGGCGGGATTCGACATCATCGCGGTCCATCCCGGGGACACGCTCGATCTCGGGCCGTTCCACCTGGAGTTCTTCGGTGGCACCCACGCGGTGATCCACGAATCGATCCCCGTCGTCGACAACGTGGGCGTGCTCGTCAACGATGCGTTCTTCTATCCCGGGGACTCATACACGGTGCCGCGCGGAGCGCACGTCGCCCTGCTCGCCGCACCCGTCGGGGCTCCGTGGCTGAAGATCTCGGAGGCGATCGACTACGTCCTCGCGGTCAAGCCCGCGCGCGCGTTCGCCACGCACGACATGACCCTGTCCGTCGCGGGCAAGCAGATGGGCGATGCGCGCCTGACCTGGGCGGTCGAGCAGAACGGCGGTTCCTTCGTCGACCTGGCACCCGGCGATTCGACCGAGGTCTGACTCCCGCACACAGACGAGAACACCGGATGCCACGACCCGTCGGGCCGTGGCATCCGGTGTTCTGTGTTCCGTCCCCCGCGATCAACGCGATCCGCGCCGAGACACGGTCTGTCGTCACGTTTCCCGTTGTGGATCGCGTTTATCGGTGAGAGGGAGCGGAGCGGAGCAGGACGTGCCTACTGCGCGTCGAGATCGGTCTCCAGGAGCGCGACGAGCTCGTCGAGCGCCTGCTCGGCGCCCTCCCCCTCGGCCTTGAGCGTCACGACCGTGCCGTGACCGGCCCCCAGGCCCATCAGCGAAAGGATGCTGCCGGCGTTGAGGTCGGGTCCGCCCTCGGCCGCGATGGTGACGGGCACCTTCTTCTCCTGCACGGCCTGCACGAAGAGCTTCGCGGGACGGGCGTGGAGGCCGGAGCTGCTGGCGATGGTCGCCTGACGTTCTGCCATGGTGATTCCTTTCGAACCGATGGGGCCTTAGGCCGCGACCGTGACCGCGGGAGCGGACTCGGAGACGGGGGCTTCTTCCTTGCGGGCACCGCCGACACGCTTGAGTGCGACGACGAGCAGCGCCGAAACGACCGTACCCACGATGATCGCGAGGGGGAAACCCCACACCGGATTGATCGCGAAGAGCACGAAGATTCCGCCGTGCGGGGCGTAGGACTGCACCCCGATCAGCATGCTCAGTCCACCGGTGATCGCGCCGCCGACCATCGAGGCCGGGATGACGCGCAGCGGGTCGGCCGCGGCGAACGGGATCGCGCCCTCGGAGATGAACGATGCGCCCAGCAGCCAGGCCGCGGCGCCGTTCTCCCGCTCGACCGGGGTGAAGCGTCCGCGGGCGAGGACCGTGGAGGCCAGCGCCATCGCGAGCGGCGGAACCATGCCCGCGGCCATGACCGCCGCCATGATGAGGTACGGCGCCGTGTTGGTCTGCGTCGCGGCGGCGAGGCCGGTCGTGGCGAAGACGTAGGCGACCTTGTTGACCGGACCGCCGAGGTCGAAGCACATCATGAGACCGAGGATCACGCCGAGCAGAACGGCGCCGGCACCGCTCGCGGCGAGCGACGTCAGCCCCTCGGTCAGGGCGGCCATGAGCGCGGCGATCGGACGGCCGAGGAACAGGATCATCAGGCCCGAGGCGAAGATCGAGCCGAGGAACGGGACGATCACCACCGGCATGAGTCCCCGCAGCCAGCGCGGGGCGTCGAAACGTCCGAGCCACCAGGCGATGAAGCCCGCGAGCAGACCGCCGATGATGCCGCCGATGAAGCCGGCGTTCATCAGGACCGCCACGGCACCGGCGACGAAGCCCGGCGCGATGCCCGGGCGGTCGGCGATCGCGTACGCGATGAAGCCCGCCAGCACGGCGACGATGAAGCCCATCGAGGTCGCACCGATCATGAAGGCGACCGACCCGAGGTACTGTCCGATCGGCCCCAGGGGCGACGTGATGCCCTCGGTGGGCAGGTCCCAGAGCGAGTTCTGGATGATGACGTTGGCCGCGTTCTTGGTGACCTCGTAGCCGCCGAGCAGGAAGCCCAGCGCGATCAGGAGGCCGCCGCCGGCGACGAACGGGATCATGTAGCTCACGCCGGTCAGCAGCCAGCGCTGGATGCGGCGGCCCACCGACTGCGGGACCGCGGGTGCGGCGGCCGAGGCGCCGGCGGCCGCACCGGCGACGCGTGCGGCATTCGGGTTGTCGACCGCGGCGACCGCCTCGGCGATGAGCTGCTTCGGCTGCTCGATGCCGCGCTTGACGCCGGCGCGCACGACCGGCTTGCCCGCGAAGCGCTGGGGCTCGCGCACGTCCACGTCGACGGCGAAGATCACGGCGTCGGCGTCGTCGATGACGCTCTGCGGCAGGGCCTTGTAGCCGCTGGAGCCCTGCGGCTCGACGATGAGCTCGACACCGTCGGTCTCGGCGCCGGCTGCCGTGAGGGCGTCCGCCGCCATGAACGTGTGGGCGATGCCCGTGGCGCAGGCGGTCACGGCGACGATCTTGGTGGTCTTGGTGGCCGTGGCGGCACGGTTCTCGGCGCGCGTGGCCGCGGGAGCGGCAGGCGCCTCGGGCGCCGGGGTGATGGCATCCGTGATGATCCGAACCGCGTCCGACGGCGTCGCCGCGGCGCGGAGACCACCGGTGAACTCGGGCTTCATGAGGCTCCGGGCGAGCTGCGACAGCACCGCGAGGTGCGCCTCGTCGGCGCCCGCGGGCGCGGCGATGAGGAACACGACGTCGGCGGGACCGTCGGGGGCGCCGAAGTCGACGCCCGGCGTCAGTCGGGCGAACGCGAGGGTCGGCTCGGTGACGGAGGCGCTGCGGGCGTGCGGGATGCCGATGCCCCCGGGGAGGCCGGTCTCGTCCTTCTGCTCGCGGGCCCACGCATCGTCGAAGAGTTCCTGCGCGCTGGTCGCGCGGCCCTGCGCGACGACACGCTCGGCCAGAGCACGGATGACCGACTGCTTGTCGGCCCCCAGGGGCGCGTCGAGGCTGACGAGCTCCGGTGTGATGATGTCGGACATTGTTCGGTGACCTTTCGTGGTCAGGATGTTGCGGTGGGGGTGGAGAAAACGGTCACGGCGATCGGCCCCGCGGGCAGATCGGCCGGTGTCGGGGCCTGTGTCCCCGGGAGGGTCGCCGCAGCCGCGCCGTAGGCGATGCTGCGGGCGAGGCGTTCGGGGGCCGTGGCCCCGTCGAGGTCGGCGAGCAGGTAGCCGGCGAGCGAGCTGTCGCCCGCCCCGACCGTGCTCGCGACCTGGATCTTCGGCGCGCGACCGCGCCACGCGCCGTCGCCGTCGAACAGCAGTGCGCCGTCGGCACCGAGGGTGACGAGAGCGGATGCCACCCGGCCGGGGACGAGGGCAGCGGCGCGCCGCGCGGCTTCGAGCAGGACGTCGGCGTCGGCCGTGGCATCCTCGCCGACGAGCTCGGCCAGCTCTTCGTGGTTCGGCTTGATCACGTCGGGCCGTGCGGACTCGACGACGGCCGCGAGAGCCGCCCCGGACGCGTCGACCGCGATGCGCGGAGCCGTGTCGCCCCACCGATCGCGCACGGCGGCGATGAGGTCCGCGTAGAAGGTCGTGGGCACGCCCGGCGGCAACGATCCGGCGAGGACGAGCCATGTGGCGTTCTCCGCGGCGGCGACGACACCCTCGGTGAGCGCGGCCGCCTCCGACGGCGAGAGCTCCGCACCGGGCAGGTTGAGCTTGGTCGTCTCGCCCTGCGGGTCGGTGATCGTGAGGTTCGCGCGCACCCGCCCCTCGACCGCGACGATGTCGAGATCGACGCCGGCGTCGTCCAGGAGCAGGCGATACGGGTCGTGCGCGTTGACGGGGACGACGGCACGGGTGGGCGCCCCGGCGGCGGACACGACGCGGGAGACGTTGACGCCCTTGCCGCCCGCGTCCTCACGCGAGGACGCGGCGCGCTGCACCTCGCCCGGCACGAGGGGGCCGGGCAGCTCGACCGCGCGGTCGGCCGACGGGTTGGCGGTGACGGTGACGATCATGCGACGCGCACCTCCGCATCGGCGTCGGCCAGGGCGTCCGCGAGCGGTTCGGGCGGTGTCCCGTCGGTGACGAGCACGTCGATCTCGTCGAGGCGCGCGAAGCGCACGAGCAGCTCCTCCCCGAACTTGGCGGTGTCGGCGACGACCACCACCCGTCGCGCGGCTCGGATGATCGCCGTCTTCACGGCCGCTTCCTCGGGATCGGGCGTGCTGAGACCGAATCCGGCACTGAGCCCGTTGGTGCCGACGAAGGCGATGTCGGGGCGGAGCTCGCCGATCGAGCGCACCGTGTGCGCCCCGACGGCGGCGGCGGTGACCCCGCGGACCTTGCCGCCGATCACGGTGAGCGAGACACGGTCGTCGCCCGCGAGCAGGTGGGCCGCTTCGAGGGAGTGCGTGACGATCTCGACCTCGCCCGAGCTGTCGCCGAGGACGAGCGGGAGTTCTGCGGCCACGGCCGCGGGGGTGGTCCCGGCGTCGATGAAGATCGAGCCGCGGAACCCGGGAGTGAGCAGACGCGCCGCCGCGGCACCGATGGCGCGCTTGGCGTCACCCTGGCGGAGGCGGCGTTCGGACAGCGAGACCTCGGTGGTGCTCGCACGGTCCGTACCGACGGCGCCGCCGTGGACGCGACGCAGGGCGCCGGTCTGCTCGAGACGGTCGAGGTCGCGACGAACGGTCTCTGTGGTGACGTCGAAACGGCGGGCGAGGTCGACGACGCTGACGCGTCCGATCTCGCGCAGTTCGCGCTCGATGAGCTGCTGGCGCTCCATTGCGTACACGGGATCCCCTTCGAAGATTCCCACACAGTACAACACGCACCCACATGAAGCAACACATTCGGGCAGGCGAAAACACAGACCGCGGTACGACCGAAGTCGCACCGCGGTCTGCGCGGAGCCGTGACTCAGGGAAGAGCGATGGCGGGATCGAGGAACCGATTGGTCGCCAGTTGCTCCGGCGTCAGCCCCGCCGGCACCGTCACGCCCTTCTCGGTCAGGATCGGGGTCACGATCGACTGCACGCGGGCCACCCGCGCCTCGTCGAAGGAGCCGAAGGTCCCGTCCGCCCCGTTGGCGGCGAGGCCGAGCGCCCGCTGCTGCGCGGTGGAGTTCTCGGCCTCCGCGGCCGGGTAGACCCAGCCGTTGTCGTACTGCTCCACCGCCGACACGATCAGTGCGTTGGTCGCGGCGGGGTCGGCGAAGTAGTCCACGCTCGCCTGCTGGACGACCGGGACGAGCTTCGAGAGGCAGTCCGCCTGCGTGTCGATGTCGGCGCTGCGCGCAGCCAGCGCCACCGCGTAGATCGGGTACCCCGTGTCGGCGACGAGCTGGTAGTCGAGAGCGCGACCCCACTCGGGGATCGCGTTCTCGTACACCCAGGGCTCGACCGTCGCGAAACCCTGCTGCGCGGCGGTTCCGTCGGCGGCGATGAAGGCGGCGGGCGTACCGTCGTACGACCCGTCGAGCTGGTCGGTGCGCAGGAGTCCCGAGCCGGTGAGGTAGTCCATGTACGTCGTGCCGTCGAAGTACCGGACCGTGGCATCCGTCTTGGCGAGGTCGGCGATGGAGTGCACGTCGGGGTAGGTCTTCGGGTCCCACATGATCGCCCACGGCGCCTTCTCGAAGGTCGACATCACCGCGGTCGTCGGGAGGGTGTCGGATGCCGCGATGGCGTCGTCGGTGTTCACCCAGCCGAGCAGGATGTCGGGGTCTGTGTACATCTGGGCCGGGACTCCCGAGAAGCCGATCGCGGGTCCGCCCGCGCGGATCTCGACGTTCACCCCGGTCCACTCCCCCTGGGACATGAGCGGCCCGGACACGCTCTTCTTCCCCGCGTCGATCCGGGCATCCGGGCCGAGAAGGGTGAACAGTCCGCCTTGCTCGGCCTGCGGGTTCCAGTCGGTCTGGATGACGACGGTCGCCGGGCAGACGCCGGACAGGTCGGTCGCTCCGATGGCGAGACCGGGAGCCGCCGCGGGAGCCGCGGCCCCGCCGGACGCGCAACCGGTCAGCGCGGCGGCCACGGCGGCGCCGACGGCGACAGCGGACAGGGGGCGTGAGAGTCGGGTCATGGTGTTCTCCTGTGGTCGGGTGGAGCTCAGAGGGAATCGATGTCGGTCGTGGGATCGCCGGTCAGGGTGAAGCGTTCGCGGGTGGTCGTGTAGAAGCTCGCCCCGAACCGAGCGACCGGGGCGTAATCGGTGAGCCGCACGCGCATCCGCGCGCGGTCGACGAGACCGGGGCGCGTGCGCAGGCGCTGGACGCGACCGAAGTAGATCTCGCGGCTCGGGATGTCCATGCGCGAGAACAGCACGCATTCGAGCGCGACGGGTGCCTCGGCGATCACGGGCGGACGGACGGATGCCGCGGGCACCGTGACGATCGCGCGGTGTGCGAGCTCGTCGATCTCGGGGGGATGCCGCACGCTCGTGGCATCCATCGCCTCCACCAGGGGCCGGTCGACGAGGTGGACGACGAACTCGCCGGTCGCGTCGATGTTCACCGCGGTGTCCTTGCGGGCGCCGCCGGGCAGGCGGTCGATGCTCACCATGACGAGCGGGGGGTCTTCCCCGACCATGGCGAACATCGAGAAGGGCGCGGCGTTGGGCACTCCGTCCGGGCCGAGCGTCGTCACCCAGGCGATGGGCCGCGGCACGATGAGCGAGGCCATCAGCTTGTACCGCTCGTACGGCGTCAGGGCGTCGAAGTCCTCGACGTCATGCATGGCTCTGCACCCACCAGCTGAGGACGATGTCACGCAGCGCGGCCTCGTCGTCGTCGCCGTATAGGTCGCGACGCGCGTGGGCGTGGAGCAGCGCGGTGTCCGCTTCGCCGAGCTCGATCGGGAGGCGGTCGACCGTGACCGGCGTGCGGGCGAAACGGGGCTCGTACGCGGCGTCCCTCTGCAGACTCCGTTCCGCACGGATCTCCGGCTGAGCGAAGTCCGCGGGCGTGCGCTGCGCGCGGTGCACCTGCAGCGGCGGCACGCGGTCGAGGTCGGACTCGGCGGCGTCGAACACGGTGACGTCGAGCGGCCGCAGCGAGTAGTTGCTCGTGCGGAAGATGTCGTTGCCGCAGACGTTCGGCACGGCGAGGACGTCCATGACGGCGAGCATCTCGACGAAGGCGGTCGCCGGCGTGTGCTGGTGGACCACCTCGATCGACCCGTCCACGTTGACGCGCGTGGCCATGAAGAGGTTGAACGAATCGTGCACGTCGTCGGGGGTCAGTCCGTACTCGCGCTGCGCCTCGGCCTGCATGTCGGCGCAGTTGGTGTGCTCGGCGAAGCCGAACATGGACTCGTACATCGCGGCACTGCAGCGCGGGAAGAGGGTGTCGTTCAGGCCCGCCGCATCGGAGAGGAGGAACATCATCGCCCGCTCCCGCGGAGGCGCCGACCACAGGAACGACCCCTCCCCCGGATGGATGCCGTGCAGCGTGCGCGTGCGACCGACGTGCATCGCCTCGCGATAGTCGTGCAGAGAGAAGACGTTCAGGTCGGCGCACTGATCGCCGTCGACCTGGGCCACGCGGAGGATCTGCCCGGCACGCACCTCGAACGCCTTGCCCGTTCCGGGCAGGAGCCGGTGCTCGGCTCGCACGACCCGCTCGGGCCCCGGCGTGAAGGCGATGTCGTCTCGCCAAGCGCGCACGACGCTCGCTGATCCCGGCAGTGATCGACGTGTCACCCCGCCCGCCGTCTCCCGAAGCGCGAGACTCACCAGGTCCGCCACCGTGCCCGCCTCACCGGCGAGGACGGATCGGTCGAGCAGCTCTCGCTGTTGGGCCGTCAAGGTCAGGTTCATGGGTCGCGCCTTTCTGTATACAGATACTGTTCTAGCTCGTATACAGGTCGCGGCGATTTCAGCCATGAGTCACGCACGTTTCGGCGGTGCCTACGCCGTAAGACGGGGTACAAAGACAGTCTTCGTATACAGTTTCGGCATGGTCGCGAGCACAGACGGCAGCAACGGGACACCCGCAGATCGCGCGGAGCGCGCGTACGCATCCGTCCGCGCGGCGGTGATCGAGGGCGCGCTCACGCCCGGAACGAAGCTGGGCGAAGAGGCCCTCGCCGCGCACTACGGCGTCAGTCGCACGCTGGTGCGCACCGTGCTCACACGCCTGGTGAACGACGGGCTCGTCGAGTCCCCGCACGGGCGATCGGCCGAGGTGGCGCAGCCCACCATCGAGGAGGCGCGGGACGCGTTCGTGGTGCGGCGCGCGCTCGAGCGCGAGGCCGTGCTGCGCGTCGCGGAGCGGTGGGACGACGGCATCCACGAGCGGCTCCGGGCTCACGCCCGCGCAGAGCGGGAGGCGTGGACGGAGCGCCGCAGCGCGGCATCCGCGCGGCTGGGCGGCGAGTTCCACATCCTGCTGGCCCGCGAGAGCGGGAACGCGCTCCTCCAGCGCTACATGTCGGAGGTGGTCTCACGGACCGCCCTGATCCTCACCATCTACGGGCGCGACATCGAACAGGGCGCCTCGATCGCCGAGCACGACGAACTCATCGCCCTCCTCGCCGCCGGCGACGGCGCCGCGGCTGCCGATCACGTCGCAGCGCACCTCGACGGCGTGGAGACGAAGGCGCTGCGCGCCGAGACGCCCGCGGGCGATCCGCTGCTGTCGGTGCTCGCGCGCTATTGACGGTCGCCTCAGGGCGCGACGACCGCGATCGTGAACGCGCGCACCGTGCCGTCCGGCGCCGTCAAGGTCGCCGCGGTCGTCCCGATCTTGCGCGCGATGAAGCCGGGCCGGAAGGTCGCTCCCTCATCGGAACCACCGGCGGAGAACTCGGCGATCGTCACGTCGGCGGTGGTTCCGTGCCACTGGTCCTCGGTGCCGTCGTCGACCGCGATGACGAGCGCGGTGCCGATGACCACGGCGACATCGGTGCCCTCGAGCTGACCGGGCGACACGATCGTGGGAGGAAGCGCCTGGGACCCGCCGTCGGGGCCCGCGCTCGCTGCCGCCGTCGGAGCCGCGGGGACGGCGGGCTCGGCGGGGGCCGTGCAGCCACTCGTGAGCAGTGCGACGGTGACGAGGACGATGACGACGGATGACGATCGGGTCACGCCAGACCTTCTCTCGGGACGGAGCGGGAATCGGATGCTATCGCGGCACGCCGCACATACACGATGTGGCGCGTCCGGCGCGCGCCTTTGCCACTCCGTCCCGCATCGGGAACCATCGGAGATTCAGACCTGGGGGGAAGGCCGAACGCATGTCCGATGAGCCGAACAACACGCCGGAGGGCTGGTACGCCGACCCCTGGGACCCGCGCCAGCTGAGGTATTGGGACGGCACGACGTGGACGGGGCACGTGCACCCGGCATCCACGGGCATATCCGTGCCAGCCGGCGTCACCTCCGCAGAAGCGTCCCTACCGACGTCTGCCGATGCAACGGCGATCCCCGCATCCGGCGAGCCCACACCGCGGCGCCGACGTCGGGGGCTCACAGCGGGACTCCTCGTCGGCGGCATCGCCGTCGTCACCGTCCTCGCGGTCGTCGCCGCCTTCGTCATCGTTCCCGCGGTGACCGGATCCAACGAACGCGTGTATGCCGACCGCTCGACGCTGTACGACTTCACCGAACCGCAACTGGGTCTGCCGCGCGACCACGAGTTCGAGTTCGACGCCGACTACGACTTCGACGCGGCCAACGCCGCCCACGAGGCGGAGAACCCCACCCCCGACCCCGACCGACGCCCCGAGGCGGATGCCCCGGACTGGGCGATCGAGGTGTACTACGACGCGGCGTTGACGAGGCCGGCCGAGTTCCGTGCCTACCAGGCCGATCCGGGCGGGAAGGTTCTGGTCAGCGGCGACGAATCGGGGAGAGCCTCCGCCGGGGCCGGGGATCGCCAGATCCAGGAGAGGGACGGTGATCTCGCCTTTCCGTGGGGCTTGCACGAGGAGTACTTCCTCGTGCGTCACCTCGAGAAGGACGGCACTCCGCGGGCGAAGCCGCTGGTCACCCGGTTCACCGTCGAGTCGACGCTCGCGACCCCCGACGTCACCTTCGGCTCCGGCGCCGAAGCCGGCAGCCTCACCATGTCGTGGGCGCCCGTCGACGGTGCCACCAGCTACCTGATCGTGACCAATGAGGTCGAGCGCGACGGGCAGGCCATCCAGAAGCTCGTGGCCGAAGTCAGAGAGACCGAGTGGTCGTCCGCGGGCCAGACCGAGAACAATCAATCGAATCGGGCCTCCTTCGTCACGGCCCAGAACCTGGGGCTCGAGGGCTTCAACTACCGCGCCCTCACGCAGGACCAGGTCGACGGCGGAGACACGCTCGACTCCGAGGAGGCCGCGCGCGTCGCGCAGTCGCTCGGCTCGGACATCGGGGTCATCGCGACCGACGGGACGCGCTACTCGTCCTATCAGGCGAACGATCTCGAACAGGTGGCGGGATGGATGCCGCTGGAGGTCGCCTTCAACGCCGCTTCCGCGCTCAAGAACTGGGGGTCAAGCGGGTTCATCGAGGGCATCGAGAACGTGCAGAAAGTCCTCCCGGTCACCTCGGTCGACGGGCGGACGCGGAGCACCGTCGCCTTCCTGGACGAGAATGCCGTGCTCGACTACGGCAACCGCTGGGTCATCGCCTTGCGCGGCCGGAACACGCTGTTGGGCGAATGGATCCCGATCACCAAGAACTCCACGCCCGACCCGGCCGCGGCCATCGCCCAGTTCAACGCTGCGGCACTCGCGGCCGCGCCGCCGACCGGGCAGCCGCGGTTCGAGTCGTTCGAGGTACCCGAGGACAGCGCTGACACCCCTGTCTCGGAGACACCCGACCTCGGCTACCCCGTCTACGGGAGCACCGAGTTCACGCGCTATCTCGGGGCGCATCTCATCGCGCAGACCAAGGTGATCGACATCTCGGCCTACGTCGACCAGCCCGGCGCGCCGGATCCGTACGACGCCGTCTACGAAGCGCGGTACCAGAACCCGTACGCGTTCAACATGAACTACGTCGGACTCCGCAACGGCGGGAAGTCGCTGCTGGTCACGTATTCGTTGCCCACCGACCAGGTGCGCACCCTGCAGGCGGAGATGAAGTCCAAGGTGGACAGCGTCGTCGGCGAGGTGACGAACGACGCGATGAGTCCCCGGGACAAGGTCGCCGCACTCAATGACTGGCTGATCTCCCACGCCGAATACGACGACGAGGCGTTCGCCGCCCTGCAGTCCTATGAGTTCGACGGGATACCCCCCGGATACGAGTCGGCGTGGAACGCCACCGGCACGCTCCTCGACGGCACCGGTGTCTGCGCGAGCTACGCCTACGCGTTCTCCGCCCTCGCCAACGCCGCGGGAGTGGAGACGGTCGTCGTGGCCGGCGACGTCCTCTCCGGCGGCCCGCACGCGTGGAACAAGGTGCGTGTCGACGACCAGTGGCTCGCGGTCGACACGACGTGGAACGACGGCGGCGATCCGACTCGATACCTCATGATCCGCGATTCCGACTTCACCGACGACTCCGCGAGGACGCAGTCCGAGTACTGGATGATCGATTCCGCCATCCCGGCGTACGCGACGCCCTGATCGCGTCCCCGTCCGAAGACGCCCCGCCGACCCGCGCGGGGCGTCTTCGGCGGTACATTGACGCCGTGTTGCGCACCCGGCGGCCTGACGGCGTGACGTGGACCACGATGGACGGGTGACGCGAACGCAGGAGAGCAGCACGCACTGGGGCACCTTCCAGGTCGAGATCTCGGACGACGGCCGCGAGGTCGTCGAGACGCGGCCCCACTCCGACGATCCGGACGCCGCCCCCGCCATCGCCGCGGTCGCGGAGGGTCTGCGCCATCCGTCTCGTGTCACCCGTCCCGCGATTCGCCGCCGCTGGCTCGAACGGGGCCCGGGTCCCGACCCGCTCCGCGGAACCCCCGACGACGAATACCTGGAGGTCGGGTGGGACGAAGCCCTCGACCTGCTCGCGCGCGAACTCGATCGGGTGCGCACCGTCCACGACAACCGCGGCATCTTCGGGGGCTCGTACGGATGGGGCAGCGCGGGGCGGTTCCACCACGCGCAGAGCCAGCTCCACCGGTTCCTCACCTCCATCGGCGGGTACACCCGGTCGATCAACGACTACAGTCGCGGCGCGAGTCTCGTGCTGCTCCCCCACCTCATCGGGCCGCGAGGGATGCGCGAACTACGCAACCGTCCGCCGTCGTGGAGGCACATCGCCGAGCACACCGACCTCATGATCGCGTTCGGCGGACTTCGCCGGTCCAACACCTGGGTGGTGCCGGGCGGCCACGACCGTCACGTGGGGACGCGCCTGGCGGGCGAGGCGGCCGCGTCGACGCGCATCGTCTCGGTGTCGTCCCAGCGGGACGACACCCTGGCCGAGTGGGATGCCGAGTGGGTCGGCATCCGGCCCGGAACCGACACGGCGGTGCTCCTGGCCCTCACCCACACGCTGGTGACGGAGGGGCTCGCCGACGAGGCGTTCCTCGCCACGCACACGGTCGGCGCCGACCGGGTCCGCGCCTACCTCCGTGGTGAGCCCGACGGCGTGGCGAAGACGCCGGAGTGGGCGGAAGCCGTGAGCGGGGTCCCGGCCGCGACGATCCGCGACCTCGCGCGCCGCGCGGCGGCCGGGCGGGCGCTGGTGAACGTGACCTATTCGCTGCAGCGTGCCGAACACGGAGAACAGGCGATCTTCGCGGCGGTGACGTTCGCCGCGTTCCTCGGACAGATCGGTCTTCCCGGCGGCGGCTTCACCCACGGCTACGGCTCGATGGGCGACTACGGAGTCGGCGTCGTGCCGGTCCCGCTGCCGACGTTCCCGCAGGGGCGGAACCCCGTCACGGACTTCATCCCCTGCGCCCGCATCAGCGACCTCCTCCTCCACGGGGGCGAGACGATTCCGTACGACGGGGGCACCCTGGAGCTGCCCGACATCCGACTCGTGTACTGGGCGGGCGGGAACCCGTTCCACCATCACCAGGATCTCCGGCGTCTGACCCGAGCCGTCGCCACGGTGGACACGCTCGTGGTGAACGAGTTCCACTGGACCCCGACGGCCCGTCACGCCGACATCGTGCTCCCCGCCGCGACCGGCCTCGAACGCGACGACCTCGCGGCCGGGGCGGGCGACACGCGCCTGCGCACGATGCCGCGCGCCGTCGCCACGGTGGGCGAGGCCCGCGAGGAGTTCTGGATCTACGACCAGCTGGCCCGGCGGTTGGATGCCGACTTCGCGGAGGGCCGCGACAGCCGGGCGTGGCTGGAGAAGATCTACGAGGACTGGCGCGAAAGACCGGACACGCCGGACGCGCCCCCGTTCGACGAGTTCTGGCGGAACGGCGGAACACCGCTCCCCCAGCACCACTACCGGGACGACGCGTTCACCGACTACCGTGCGGATCCCGTCGCACATCCCCTGGACACGCCCAGCGGTCGCATCGAGCTGTTCTCCACCACCCTCGACGCCTTCGGACTCGCCGACACCGCCGGACACGCGGTCTGGATCGACCCCGCCGAACCGCCCGGCTCCCCCTACGACCTGAAGCTGCTGTGCACCCAGCCCTCGCGCCGTCTGCACAGCCAGCTGGACATGGCCGCGCCCAGCCGCTCGACCAAGGTCGCCGACCGCGAACCGGTCCGACTGCACCCCTCCGACGCGGCCGCGCGCGGGCTGACCGACGGCGACGTCGCGCTGGTCCGCAGCGCGCAGGGCAGCCTGCTCGCGGGCGTCGTGACCACCGACGCGCTGCTGCCCGGAGTCGCGCAGATGCACACGGGAGCCTGGTACGACCCCAGCGCCCCGGAGATCGCCGACTGCGTGAACGGCAACGTCAACGTCCTGACGAAGGACGTCGGCACGTCGCAACTCACCCAGGCGTCGAGCGGCGCGCGGGTGGCCGTGAGCATCGCGCGGTACGACGGGGAGCTGCCGCCCGTCCGGGCGTACGAGGGGCCGCGGCTGGCGGCGCGCTGAGCGCGGGTCGGTGGATCAGCGTGTCAGCGTGTACACGAGCTGGAGCGATCCCCCGTCGGTGACGTTCACGGCGGCGGTGATGGTCAGCCCACCGGATGCCACGGCGGGGAGGCTCACCGTCGACGCCACGCCCTCATCGCGCGCCGCGGCGCCGACCTGGTCGCCGAACGTCGCGAGATCGGCATCCGACCAGCCCCACGCGCTCGCGCGCGCCCGGAGTTCCGTGGAGATCGCCGACCAGACGCTGCTGGACGCGGGCTCGACCGCGACGCCCGTGATGCCGTCCTGCCCGGTCGTGATGTCGAAGTGCGACACTCCACCGAAGGTGATGTCCTCGCCGCTCGGGCGGATGTCCAGAGCGAGCGGGACGAGCGTGTCGATCGCGGTGGTACCGGCGACGGGAAGACCGAGCTCGGTCGCGGCGGTTCCCGAAGCGAGGTCCACGGTCGCCCGCCCCTGCCGGTTGAAGTAGTCCTGACCCGCCTGATCGAAGCGGGACTGGCCGTCGGGCAGCTGCTGGTCCGCGGCGGCGACCGGCGACTCCTCGGTCCACCACGAGTTGTTCATGGCGTAGGCCCCCACGCCGATCGCCACGCAGATGACCGCGGCGATGGACAGCGTGATCCACGTGAGCAGCCGGTTCTTCCGCGCGGCGCGCGCGCTCGGCGAGTCGGTCCGTGGCCGGATGTCGGTGGAAGTCATGCTTCCTGCCTACCAAAGGTCGGGAGGAGGCTCCAGGGGCTCCCCGTGCGCCGGCGGAGAAGCAAGAAACCCCGGCTGTCCGCGGGAATGCGGCCTGACCGGGGCTTTCGTCTTGCTGGGGTACCTGGACTCGAACCAAGAACAACGGAACCAGAAACCGCCGTGTTGCCAATTACACCATACCCCAAGGCGCTGAACCGAAGTTCGTGCCGAGGATCAAGCTTACGTGACGTGGGGCCGTGCGCCAAACCGGCGCCCGCCCGCGCGCGTCGCGCGGCGCCGCACACCCGCTTCGGCGTCCAGGACACGCGGATGCCGCGGCGTGGCATCCGCGTGTCCTGGACGGTCAGCGACGGTGCGCCGCGGGTGTCAGCCCAGGTGCTGCACCAGAGCGTCGAGGCGACGGAGCGTCGCGGCCTTTCCGAGGAGTTCCATCGATTCGAACAGCGGGGGCGACACGCGACGGCCCGTCAGGGCGACGCGGGGCGGACCGTAGGCCACGCGGGGCTTCAGGCCGAGTTCGTCGACGAGCGCGGCGGACAGCGCCTCCTGGACCGCGGCGGCGGTGAACTCCGTCTCGGGGACGAGCTCGAGCGCACCGACGGATGCCACGAGCACTTCGCCCGCATTCGCCGGCAGGCCCTTGAGCGCGTCCTCGGCGTACGACACCTCGTCGACGAAGAGGAAGCCGAGCATCCCCGGCACCTCGCCGAGCAGCTGCACGCGCTCCTGCACGAGGGGCGCGGCGGCCGCGATGATCGCGCGGTGCTCCGCGGACGGCTCCTCGCCGATGTACCCCGCGGCAGCGAGGTAGGGCACGATGCGGGCGGCGAAGTCGTCGGCATCCAGCATCCGGATGTGGTCGCCGTTGATCGCCTCGGCCTTCTTCTGATCGAAGCGGGCCGGGTTGGGGTTCACGTCGCCGATGTCGAACGCCGCGATCATCTCGTCGAGCGAGAACACGTCGCGGTCGCTCGAGAGCGACCAGCCCAGCAGCGACAGGTAGTTCAGCAGCCCCTCGTGGATGAAGCCCTTCTCGCGCTGCAGGAACAGGTCGGCCTGCGGGTCGCGCTTGGACAGCTTCTTGTTGCCGGTCTCGCCCAACACGAGGGGCATGTGGCCGAAGCGCGGGATGAACGTCGTGACCCCGGCATCCACCAGAGCGGAGTACAGCGCGAGCTGACGCGCCGTCGACGGCATGAGGTCCTCACCACGGATGACGTGGGTGATGCCCATCAGGGCGTCGTCGACCGGATTCACGAAGGGGTACAGCGGCACTCCCCCGGCGCGCACGAGCACGAAGTCGGGGAACGAACCGGCGGGGAAGGTGACCTCGCCGCGGATCAGGTCAACGTAGCTGAGGTCGTGGTCGGGCACGCGCAGACGCCACGCCGGCTGACGTCCCTCGGCGCGGAAAGCCGCCTTCTGCTCATCGGTGAGATAGCGGTCGAAGTTGTCGTATCCGAGCTGCTTCGCGCGACCGTTGGCCTCGTTGCGGGCGTCGATCTCTTCGGCGGTGGAGTAGCTCTCGTACACCGCACCGGCGGCGATGAGCTTGTCGAGCACCTCGCGGTAGATCTCGTGGCGCTGCGACTGCCGGTACGGGGCGTGCGGACCGCCGACCTCGACGCCCTCGTCCCAGTCGATGTTCATCCAGCGCAGCGCCTCGAGGAGCTGCTGGTAGCTCTCCTCGCTGTCGCGGGCGGCATCCGTGTCTTCGATGCGGAAGACGAGCTTTCCACCGTTGTGGCGCGCGTAGGCCCAGTTGAACAGGACGGTGCGGATCAGACCGACGTGCGGCAGCCCCGTCGGGGAGGGGCAGAAGCGGACGCGGACATCGGCGCCGGTGGCGGTCGTGGTGCGGGGATCGGGTGTGGCAGACACCCCCCGATCCTACTCGGCGGCGCCCGCGCGGCCCGGGCGCCCCGGCGCCGGGTGCGGATGATCGACGAGCACTTCGTCGACGACGCTCAGGGCCGCGCCGACGGCCGGGACCCGGTCGGCTCCGCGTGCCGTGACGACGTGCAGCGTCCGCGCCTCGGACACCGGCAGGCGCGGCACCGCGATCCCCGCGACGAGCGGGAGGGATGCCACGGCCATCCCCGGCAGGATGGCGACGCCGACCCGCTGGGCGACGAGGTTCTCGACGGCGACGTAGTTGTCGGTCTCGAACGCGATGTCGGGGACGAAGCCGGCACGTCCGCACGCTTCGAGGAGGTGACCGCGGCACTGCGGGCATCCCGCGATCCAACGCTCCCCCGCGAGACGCGACAGATCCACCGGGTCGTCGCCCGCGACCGGATGATCGGAGGGGACGACGAGCACCGTGTCGTCGCCGCCGACCGCACGGACGCTCAGACCGCCCGCCGCGGACTCGAGCTGCTCGCGACGGTCGCCGGGGAAGCTGTAGATGAGGGCGATGTCGGCGCGATCCTCGCGGACCGCCGCGATCGCCTCGGGCGGCTCGGCCTCGACGAAGCTCAGCGCCACCCCGGGCCGACGAGCCGACAGTGCGGCGATCACCCGGGGCACGACTGTCGAGGATGCCGACGGGAAGGCGGCGATCCGCACGCGTCCCGCCCGCATGCCGCGCAGTTCCGCGAGGTCGCCGGCGGCGGCATCCAGCGCGGTCGTCACCGTCGCTGCGTGACGGGCGAGCACCCACCCGGCCTCCGTGAGCCGGACCCCGCGCCCCACGCGTTCCACGATCGGCAGGCCCGAGCGGCGCTCCAGCCGCCGCAGCTGCTGGCTCACCGCGGGCTGGCTGTAGCCGAGGGCGCGCGCCGCCGCCGTGATCGAACCGGTGTCGGCGATCGCCTTCACGACGCGGAGGACGTGCGCATCGAGCCCGTCGTCGTGGGGTGCATCGCTCATGCCAGAACATAATCATGGCGAATGCTTTTCATGCAAAACCTCCCGTAGTGCTATGTGCGATGCGCGGGCACGCTGGTCGCATGACCCTCGCGCCGCACTTCGCCGGAGGCCGCGACTACCTCGCCGCCTGCACACTCGGGCTTCCGCCCCGCGCGACGGTCGCCGCCGTGTCCGCCGACCTCCAGGCCGCGGCATCCGGGCGACCCGACGTCGCCGCTGCCACGCGGGCGGTAGAAGACGCCCGACGCTCCTACGCGCACCTCGTCCACGCGCCCGTGTCGGGTGTCGCGATCGCCGCGCAGACCTCGGTCGCCGTCTCGCTCATCGCCGCCGCCGTGCCCGACGGAGCGGAGGTGCTGTGCCCCGAAGGCGACTTCGCGTCGCTCGTGGCCCCGTTCGCGCACGCGGGTCGCGGCGTACGCCTGCGGTCCGTCCCTCTGAGCCGTCTCGCCGACGAGGTCACGGCCGAGACGTGGCTCGTGGCGTTCTCCCTCGTGCAATCCGCCACCGGCGAGGTCGCCGACGCCGCCGGGATCGCCGCCGCAGCGGCCCGGGCGGGCGCACGCACCCTGTGCGATCTGACGCAGGCGGCCGGGTGGTTGCCCGTGGATGCCACGCTCTTCGACGCCACGGTGTGCCACGCGTACAAGTGGCTGTGCGCTCCCCGCGGGGTCGGCTTCCTCACCCTGTCCCCGGCCCTCGCGCGTGAACTCCGTCCCGTGCACGCCGGCTGGTACTCGGGGGACGATCCGTGGGCGTCCTGCTACGGCGTGTCGGCGCCGCCGGCACCGGATGCACGACGCTTCGACGTCTCGCCGGCCTGGCAGGCGTTCGTCGGCGCCGCGCCCGCCCTCGCGCTGTTCGCCTCGGCCGATCCGACCGCCGTGCACGCGCACACGACGGGGCTCGCCGCGCGCTTCCGCGCGGGAATGGACCTGGACGAGCAGCCACGCCCCTCGGCCATCGTCACGTGGCCGGATGCCGAGGGCTGCGCGCTCGCGCGGCTCACGGCATCCGGAATGATCGCGTCGGGACGCGCGGGCCGCGCCCGGGTCGCCTTCCACGTCTTCAACGACGAGGACGACGTCGACCGTTCGCTCTCGGCCCTGCACGGCCGGCGCAGCGCGCCGCTCACCGTCGCGCTCTGACCGCCACGGCTCCGATGCACACGGCCGCGACGGGCACGAGCGCCCAGAGCGCGAGCCCGCCGTATCCCGCGACGTTGAGGATCACGCCCGCGAGGACGGACCCGGCGGCGGCGCACGCCGTCATCAGGGTGTCACTGCGTCCCTGACGCCGGGGACGGCCCGCGAGCGGAGTCGCCTCGGTCAGGAGCGCCGAGCCCGCGACCGTGGCCGCGCTCCAACCGAGACCCAGCAGCACCAGGGCGACGAGCACCCCCGCCTGCGACCACGGCAGCGTCGCCGCCACCGCCAACGCCGCAGCGAGCAGCACCTGCCCGAGAAGCACGACGGGGATCCGCCCCACACGGTCAGCGAGGATCCCGAAGACGGGCGACAGCCCGTACATCCCGAACACGTGCAGCGCGATCGTGACGCCGACGGCGAGGGTCACGGCATCCGGAGCGACGATGTGCGACAGATGCACGGGCGTCATCGCCATGACGGATGCCATCGTCACGTGCGACGCAGCCACGGCGAACATCGCGTAGCGGGCCAGTGCGGGCCGATCGGCCACGGCCTCCACGGTCGCGGCGCCCGCGCTCTCGCGGTCGCGTCTCTGTGCGAGAAGCAGCGGGTCGGGCCGCAGGACCAGCACGTACAGCGCGAGCGCGCACGCCTGGGCCGCGAACGAGAACAGGTACGCGCCGGTGAGACGTGGCATCCCGATGCCCGCCCCGAGCACCTCGCCCGGCGCCAGCAGCAGAGGACCGACGACACCGCCGACGGTGGTCGCCCAGACGACCGTCGCGAGGTCCCGCCCCCGCCGCTGAGGGCCGGCGAGATCCGTGGCGGCGAACCGTGCCTGCAACGTGCCGGCGTTACCGGCGCCGATGAGGGCGATCCCGACGAGCAACAGGGGTAACAGGCGCGAGGCGGCGGCGAGGATCACGACGGAGATTCCGACGAGTGCGGCGATGTTCCCCGCGCTCAACGCGAATCGACGGCCGCGCGCCGCCGCGAGGCGGGCGAGCGGGATCGCCGTGAGAGCCGCGCCCAGTGTCACCGCCGCGGTGGCGAAGCCGGACAACGCCTCCTGCCCCGACAGATCGGCGGCGAGCAGAGCGCCCAGCGACAGCGTCGACCCGAACGCGACACCCGTGAGCACCTGCCCGGATGCGAGGACCCGCACGGTCCGGCGCTGCACGAGCGCGATGTCGGGCGCCGCGCCCGACGTCGGCTCAGGCATCGCGCACGGTGTTGCGCAGCACCCCGATCCCGCTCACCTCGACCTCGACGGTGTCGCCGGCCTCGAACGGGCCGATCCCGGCGGGGGTCCCGGTCAGGATCAGGTCACCGGGCAACAGCGTGAACACCGACGACGCGTAGGCGATGAGATCGGGCACCGAGTGGATCATGTCCGACATCGGTCCGTTCTGCCGCACCTCGCCGTTGACGCGGGTCGTGATGATCGCGGCATCCGTGTCGAGCTCGGTCTCGATGACCGGCCCGACCGGGCAGAAGGTGTCGAAGCCCTTCGCGCGAGTCCACTGCCCGTCGGTCTTCTGCAGATCGCGGGCGGTGACGTCGTTGGCGACGGTGTAGCCGAAGACGTAGTCGGATGCCCGTTCGGCCGGGACGTTCTTCGCGATGCGGCCGATGACGACCGCGACCTCGCCCTCGTAGTCGGTCCGCGAGCTGAGCGCGGTCGGACGGACGATGACGTCGTCCGGACCGATCACCGAGGTGTTGGGCTTGAGGAACATGAGCGGCTCGGCGGGGGCTTCGCCGCCCATCTCGGCCGCGTGGTCGTGGTAGTTCTTGCCGATGCAGACGACCTTCGAGCGCGGAATGACCGGAGCCAGCAGCGTGACCTCGGACAGTGGGATCCGCTCCCCCGTCGTTTCGAACCCGGCGAACAGGGGGTCACCGGACAGGACGACCAGTTCGGCGTCGTCGACGATGCCGTAGCGGAGGGTTTCCTGGTAGCTGAAGCGAGCGATCTTCACCGTCTCAGCCTAACCGCGGCTCACCCGACACCCCGTCCGGCCCCGACGCCGCGTCTGCCTCCGCGCCGCGTCCAGCCCCGGCGCTGCTCGAGCATCTGGCGATAAACGGCATCCACGACGAAACACGCCGGGAGAGCCCGTTTCTCGTCGCCGATGCCGTTTATCGGTGGGGCGGAGCCCACAGGCACGGGTGCCCAACGGCGAAGGGGCCCCCTCGCGGGGACCCCTCCGAATGCGCAACGCCCTCAGGCGTCGAGGCGATACAGCCAGCCGTGCCGGTCTTCCGCGCGACCGTACTGGATGTCGGTCAGTTCCTGACGCAGCTCCAGGGCGAGCGTGCCGGTCGGCTGCTCGTCGATGAAGTCCTTGCCCTTGAGCACACCGATGGGGGTCACGACGGCGGCGGTACCGCACGCGAACACCTCGACGATGTCTCCGGATGCCACACCCTCGCGCCACTCGGTGAGCGACACGTTGCGTCCGACCACGTGGTGGCCACGGTCGCGGGCGAGCTGCAGCAGCGAGTCGCGCGTGATGCCCTCGAGGATGGAGTCGGACTGCGGCGTGACGATGGTGCCGTCCTTGTAGACGAACACGACGTTCATTCCGCCGAGCTCCTCGATGTTGCGGTCCTGGTCGAGGAAGACCACCTGATCGCACTCGTTCTCGTACGCCTCGGACTGGGGCAGGAGACTCGCGGCGTAGTTGCCGCCGGTCTTCGCCGCGCCCGTTCCGCCCTTGCCGGCGCGCGAGTAGTCCTCGCTCAGCCAGATCGACACCGGCTGTACGCCGCCCTTGAAGTACGCACCCGCGGGGCTCGCGATCAGGTAGTAGGCCACCTTGTGCGCCGGGCGGACACCCAGGAACGCCTCCTTCGCGAACATGAACGGACGCAGGTACAGGCTCTGGTTCTCACCAGAGGGCACCCAGTCGCCGTCGACCGCGATCAGCTCGCGCAGCGACTGCAGGAAGTACGGCACCGGCAGCTCGGGCAGAGCCAGACGGCGCGCCGAACGCTGCAGACGACGTCCGTTCTGATCGGGGCGGAACGTGTGCACCGAGCCGTCGGCGTGACGGTAGGCCTTGATGCCTTCGAAGATCTCCTGCCCGTAGTGGAGCACGGCCGCGGCGGGGTCGAGCGAGATCGGACCGTAGGGCGAGACGCGCGGCCGGTGCCATCCCCCGCGGACCGACCAGCAGACGTCGACCATGTGGTCGGTGAAGTGCTGCCCGAATCCCGGGCTGGCGAGGATCTCGGCGCGCTGCGCGGGGCTCTTGGCGGCGAGATTGCGGGTGACGGCGAACTCGAGCGGGTCGAGTCCGGTGTCGGGGTCGGTGTCGATGGTCGTCATGGTCTCTTTCACACGGTGTCGGGGGGCGCGGGCGGCGGCGCGTGCCGATCGGTCCAGGTTACGCCTGGACGCGGGCGGCGATGGCGTCGCCGATCTGCGCGGTGCTGCGCGGGGTGGCATCCCGGGTCGCGATGTCGTCTTCCACCGCGCGGGTGACGCGAGTGGCTTCGTCGGGGAGCCCGAGGTGATCGAGCAGAAGGGCGACGGAGAGGATCGCGGCCGTGGGATCGGCCTTCTGGGTGCCCGCGATATCGGGCGCCGATCCGTGGACGGGCTCGAACATCGAGGGGAACGCGCCGTCGGGGTTGATGTTGCCCGATGCGGCGAGGCCGATGCCACCGGTGACGGCGCCGGCCAGGTCGGTCAGGATGTCGCCGAAGAGGTTGTCGGTGACGATCACATCGAAGCGGCTCGGGTTCGTGACCAGGAAGATGGTGGCCGCGTCGACGTGCAGGTAGTCTACGTCGACCTCGGGGTGCTCCGACGCCACGGCGTCGACGATCCGCTTCCACATGCCACCGGCGTGCACCAGGACGTTCGTCTTGTGCACGAGCGTGAGCTTCTTCCGGCGACGCTGGGCGAGGTCGAACGCGTAGCGCACGACCCGCTCGATGCCGTAGGCGGTGTTCACGGACGTCTCGTTCGCGACCTCGTGCGGCGTGCCGCGCCGGATGGAGCCGCCGTTGCCGACGTACGGCCCCTCGGTGCCCTCGCGGACCACGACGAAGTCGATGTCGCCCGGGTTCGCGAGCGGACCGGTCGCTCCGGGGTACAGCTTCGAGGGGCGCAGGTTGACGTAGTGGTCGAGCTCGAAACGCAGCTTCAGCAGCAGGCCGCGTTCGATGTTCGCGTCTTTCAGGCGCGGGTCGCCGGGCACTCCCCCGACCGCGCCCAGGAGGATCGCGTCGTGCTCGGCGATCGCGGCGAGGTCCGCATCGGTGAGCGTGTCGCCCGTCTCGAGGTAACGGCCGGCGCCGAGGGAGAACGGCGTCTTCTCGAATTCCACACCGGATCCGGCGGTGACCGCGTCGAGGACCTTCACGGCCTCGGTGACGACCTCGGGACCGATGCCGTCACCGGGGATGACGGCCAGTTTGACGACGCGCGACATCGCACTCCTCAGCGCTCAGGGCGCATCACTTCGTCGACGCGCCGCGGGTTCCTCCCAGGGTAGTGGCAGCGATGAGGGCCGCCACGACGATCAGCCCGGCACCGATCAACGCCGTGACCACGACGCCGGAATCGAACGCGTGCGCGGCCGCGAGACGCAGCGATTCCGCCAGAGCGGCATCGTCCAGCGTGTGCGACACCGCCACCGCCCCGGCGAGGGTTTCGCGGGCCGCGTCGGCGGCAGCCTCGGGGAGTCCGGCCGGAAGCACGAGCTGCGCGCGGTAGAACGCGGCGAGGATGCCGCCGAGCACCGCCGTACCGAGCACGGCCCCCACTTCGTAGGCCGTCTCCGACACCGCGCTGGCCGCACCGGCCTTCGCCGGCGGGGCGCTGGACAGGATGAGCTCGTTCGACACGGTCTCGGCGGCACCGATGCCGATTCCGAGGAGACCGAAGGCGACGATGAGCAGCACGAGGTCACCGGTGGACGCCGCGACCAGGACGTACGCGACCACCGAGAAGCCCAGTGCCGCCGGGACGACGACCCGCGGCGCGAACCGCTGCGCCACCGGGACCACGGCGAGACCCGACACGATCATCAGCGCGAGCCCCGGCAGCAGCGCGAAGCCGGCCACCATCGGCGTGAGTCCGACGACCAGCTGCAGGTGCTGCGCCACGAAGTACAGGAAGCCCACGAGACCGACGACGCTGAGCAGGTTGACCAGGATCGCGCCGGAGAACGTGCCCCGACGGAACAGCGACATGTCGAGCATCGGGGTGGGCAGGGTACGCTGCCGCCGCACGAACAGCCACCCGAACACGACACCGATGACGAAGAGGGCACCGGTGGTCAGGGTCGGACCGTCGACGGCCAGCTTCTTGATGCCGTAGACGATCGGCACCATCGTCGCGAGCGACAGGAGGACGCTTACCGGGTCGAACCGGCCCGGAGCAGGATCGCGACTCTCGGGCACGAAGAACGGCGCCAGCACCAGCAGAGGCACGAGCACGGGCACGGCCATAAGGAAGACCGACCCCCACGTGAAGTGCTCGAGCAGGAAACCGCCCACGATCGGACCGAGAGCGGCACCCGCGGAGAACCCGGACGCCCACACCGCGATGGCGAGGCGTCGCTCGTCGCGGTCGCGGAAGATGCTGCGCAGCAGCGACAGGGTGGAGGGCATCAGCATCGCACCGAACACACCCATCAGAGCGCGTCCCGCGATCAGCAGCGCCGCGGTGGGCGCGAACGCGGAGAGCGCGGAGACGACCGCGAATCCGGTGGCGCCGATCAGGAGCATGCGCCGCCTGCCGAACCGGTCACCCAGCGTGCCCATGGTGACGAGGAGTCCGGCCAGAACGAGCGGGTAGACGTCGATGATCCAGAGCTGCTCGATGCTCGACGGCTGCAGCGACAGCGCGATCTCGGGCAGAGCGAAGCTCAGCACGGTGTTGTCGACCGACACGAGCAGCACGGGCAGCATGAGCACCGCCAACGCGAACCACCCGCGCCAGCCGGCGCGAGGAGCGTTGATCTCTTGAGTGGGCAACGACGAGGTGAGCATTCTTCCGAGTTCCGTTTCTAAACCGTCCAGCCGGTATAGTAACAGAATCGACACACCGCCCGCCATTACGATCTAAAGGCCATGAGCAGACCCCCACTCGCCCGCGAAGCCGTCCTCGACGCCTTCACCCGTATCCTCGTCGACGACGGCGAACGGGCGGCGACCATGGATGCCACGGCTCGCGCCGCCGGGGTCAGCAAGGGCGGACTTCTCTACCACTTCAACTCGAAGAGCGCACTGGAGGAAGCCCTCGTGCAGCGCCTCGAGACGCTCGCCCAGCAGGACGTCGACGAGATCGAGAACTCTCCGGAAGGCGTCGTGGCCGCGCACCTGCGCTCGTCGCAGAACACCGGTTCGCCCCTGGATGTGACCATCCTCGCGGTGTCGCGGTTGGCTCAGAACGGCAGCGACGCCGCATCGGCGAGTCTGCGCCGTGTCCGCGAACTCTGGGAAGACAGCCTGCGCGCCCACACCCGTGACGAGACCGCCCTGCAGATGGTCCTGCTCGTGAGCGACGGGCTCTACTTCAACGCCGTTCTCGACCTCAACGCGCTCCCCGGCCCCGCACTCGAGGGCACCGACCTCGACGCGCTCATCTCCGCGGTCGTCGCAGCGACCACCTGAGATCGGCGATCGCCCCGGCGCGGGACGCGGACGATCCCGGATGCCTCCAGCGCCACGCCCAGCAGGACTCCGGCCGCGCCGACGATCGCGAGGAATCCCCACCACCGGCCGCCCACGATCTCGGCGAGCCCGACGATGAGGAGGGCGGAGCCGATAGCCACCGACGCCAGCCGACCGACCAGGGAGAGCAGCATGGGTCGATGCTGACGACGAACGGGCCCGGCGGTCGCCGGGTCCCGCCGATTCCATCCTCCGCCGGACGGATCTCACCCGAAACCGCACAACCTGTGGCCTGAGGACGGGCCGTGGACGCCGCCGAAGGGACGACGGCCCGAAACGCAGGAGGAGGGGGCCGCTTCCGCGACCCCCTCCCCCGCACTTCGTTCGTGCGTCAGCTCTCGACGATCTCGATCTGACGGAACAGATCGGCGTTCACGGCTTCGCGCATCGCCGCGAGGATCTCATCGGGCACCGGGGAGTCGACCGTGAGCACGGACAGTGCACGGCCCGTGGCATCCGGTCGGGCGACCTGGAGGCCGGCGATGTTGATGCCCGCCTCGCCGAGCTTCTGACCGTAGATCGCGACGATGCCGGGACGGTCGGCATAGCGCATCACGATGTGGTGCGTCTCGATCGGAACCTCGATCTCGTAGCCGTTGATGCCCACGACCTTCGGCACCATGCGCGTGCCGGCGAGCGTACCGGCGACCTCGAGGGTCGATCCGTCCGCCAGAGTGCCGCGCAGGATCGTGATGTTGCGGTAGAGCGGGCTCTCCGACTCGACGACGAGTCGGGTCTCGACGCCGCGCTGCTCGGCGAAGAGCGGCGCGTTGACGTACGACACCGTCTCGCTGACGATGCGGCTGAAGATGCCCTTGAGAGCCGCGAGCCGGTACACGCTCACGTCGTACTCCGCGAGCTCGCCGCGCACCTCGATGTCGAGGCTCGACAGGGCGCTGTCGGCCAGACCGCTGAAGAACTGACCCAGCATCTCCACCAGGGCGATGCCCGGGCGCACGAACGGATCGATCGCGCCACCGGCGACGTTGACGGCATCCGGGACGAGGTCTCCCTCGAGGGCGAGCTTGACCGAACGCGCGACGGAGACGCCGGCCTTCTCCTGGGCCTCTTCGGTGCTGGCGCCGAGGTGGGGCGTGACGACCACGTTGGGCAGGTCGAGGAGCTTGCGCGCCGGACCGCCCTCGACCGGGGGCTCAGTCGAGAAGACGTCGAGGCCGGCTCCGGCGATCTCGCCCGAGGTGAGCGCGTCGTACAGCGCGTCCTCGTCGATCAGACCGCCGCGCGCGACGTTGATGACATAGGCCGACTTCTTCATGCGACGCAGCTGCTCGGTGCCGATCATCCCGGTCGTCTCGGGGGTCTTCGGCATGTGGATCGTGACGAAGTCGCTCTGGTCGAGGAGCTCGTCGAGCGAGACGAGCTGCACGCCGAGCTGCTGCGCGCGCGTCGCGGTGACGTACGGGTCATAGGCGATCACGCGCATGTCGAACGCCTGCAGCCGCGCCGCGATGAGGGCGCCGATGCGACCGAGGCCGATGATGCCGATCGTCTTCTCGAAGAGCTCGGTGCCGGTGAAGGAGCTGCGCTTCCACAGTCCCTGAGCGAGAGAGGCGTGGGCGGCGGGGATCCGACGCGCGAGGCTGAGCACGTGACCGACGGTCAGCTCCGCGGCGGAGATGATGTTCGACGTGGGTGCGTTGACGACCATCACACCGGCCGCGGTCGCCGACTTGATGTCGACGTTGTCGAGTCCGACGCCGGCGCGCGCGACCACCTTCAACGACGGCGCGGCGGCGAGGGCCTCCGCGTCGATCTGGGTGGCCGAGCGCACGAGCACCGCGTGCGCGTCGGCGAGGGCCGAGAGCAGCGCGGGGCGGTCGGTCCCGTCGACGTGGCGCACGTCGAAGTCGGGGCCGAGCGCGTCGATCGTGGCGGGAGAGAGTTCTTCGGCGATGAGCACGACGGGCTTCGTCACGGATGCGTCCTTCGAAACGGTGCTGGGGAGCGGCGCGCACCGCCGCGCATCGCCGGCGCGAACCGGGCGCGCGACCCGTGCGGGCCGTCTGCCAGCCTAGCGCTGCAACGGCAGGCGTCCGACCGCGTGACGCTCCGGCAGGCGCGACCCGCAGCCGCGCCGAAGGCGTCTGTCGGGCGATCCGCCGCCATCCGACGGGCGATCAGCCGCCGTACAACCCGTACGACGTCGCTCCGTACCCGACGATCGCCAGCCAGAACGCCGCGGACAGGGTGAGCCCGGCGAGCAGGGCCAGCGAGAACTCCCCCGCCTTGCGGCGCGCGCCGATCGCGAACGCGACACCGAAGGCCACCAGGGGGAACACGATCGGCAGGATGTAGACGAACCACCCCAGCCCGTTCAGGCCGAGGGCGCCGGTCGCCTGCTGCACGAGCAGCGCCACCGAGCTCCAGACGACGAAGGCGTACAGCAGGCCGAAGAGCCCGGCGATGGTCACGACGAGCCACGTCGGCAGGCGGCGGACGCGGGTGGTGGCGCTCATACGGAAGCTCCCAACGAGAGGAAGGGCCACGGAACGAGCAACAGGATGCCGAGGATGAGCAGCAGGAACCGCTGCCACGTGCGCCAGCCGCGCGTGAGCGCCAGGACGGTCACGAACCACACCGGCGGAGCAAGGGTCGCGGCAATGGTCAGCGTGAGCACCGTGACGTCGGGGATGGGGAGACCGAGGTCGCGCAGACGGAATCCGGCCACCAACCAGCCGACCGCGAAGAGCAGGAACGTCGCGGCGATCATCCCGATGCCGACGAGCCCGACATTGCCGAGCGGCGCCGAGTGTTCGGCATCCCCCGCATCCGTGGTCTCGGCGTCGGCTTCGGGCGCGGTTCCCGGATGCCGGGATGCCGGCGCCGCCGAGGTCGACAGCGGTTCCGGCTGGAGCGGTTCGGGCTCGGCCTCGGGCTGCAACGGCAAGGGCTCGGCTTCGGAGACCCGCTTCTCGCCCACATCGAGCGTCGGGTCGTCGTCACCGTCCCAGGAGAGGGCGTCGTCGTCGCGCGGTGTGCTCACGCCTCCACGCTAGCGCGGCACGCCCGTGGGGCGTCTATGCCCCGCCGCAACGGCGAACGCCCCGGAACCAGGACGGTTCCGGGGCGTTCGCGGCGGGGATCAGCGCGCGGCGGAACCCTCGACGTAGTCGGAGTCCTGCTGCTTCCAGGCGAACAGGCCGCGGAGCTCCTTGCCCGTGGCCTCGATCGGGTGCCCCTGCTCCTTCTCGCGGAGGGCGAGGAACTCGGGGGCGCCGTTGTCCTGGTCGGCGATGAAGCGCTGCGCGAACGCACCGGACTGGATGTCGGCGAGAACGGCCTTCATGTTCTCCTTGACGTCCGGCGAGATGACGCGGGGGCCGGAGACGTAGTCGCCGTACTCGGCCGTGTCGGAGATCGACCAGCGCTGCTTGGCGATGCCGCCCTCCCACATGAGGTCGACGATGAGCTTGAGCTCGTGCAGCACCTCGAAGTAGGCGATCTCGGGCTGGTAGCCGGCCTCGGTCAGCGTCTCGAAGCCGTACTGGACGAGGTGGCTCATACCACCGCACAGGACGGCCTGCTCGCCGAACAGGTCGGTCTCGGTCTCTTCGGTGAAGGTCGTCTTGATGACGCCGGCGCGGGTGCCGCCGATGGCCTTCGCGTACGAGAGGGCGGTGTCCCAGGCCGAGCCCGAGGCGTCGCGCTCGACGGCGATGATGTCGGGGATGCCGCGGCCGGCGACGTACTCGCGACGGACGGTGTGACCGGGCGCCTTAGGGGCGACGAGGATCACGTCGACGCCCTCGGGGGCGTCGATGTAGCCGAAGCGGATGTTGAAGCCGTGCGCGAAGGCGAGCGTCTTGCCCTCGGTGAGCTTGTCCTTGATGGAGTCGGCGTAGATCGAGCGCTGGTGCTGGTCGGGCGCCAGGATCATGATCAGGTCGGCCCAGTCGGTCGCGTCGGCGACGTTCTTCACCTCGAAGCCGTCCTCCTGCGCCTTCGCGGCCGACTTCGAACCGTCCTTGAGCGCGATGACGACCTCGACGCCGGAGTCGCGGAGGTTCTGCGCGTGGGCGTGACCCTGCGAGCCGTAGCCGACGATCGCGACCTTCTTGCCCTGGATGATCGAGAGGTCGGCGTCGTCGTCGTAGAAGATCTCTGCCATGGGGATGCTTTCTCCTTGGATACTGGTCCCGCGACGGGACCGGGGGTGTGTGAAAAGGGGTGAGAGGTTCAGCCGCGCAGGACGCGTTCGGTGATGCTCTTGCCACCACGGCCGACGGCGAGCAGGCCCGACTGCGCGAGCTCCTTCACGCCGAACGGCTCGATGGCCTTGAGGAAGGCGCTGACCTTGCCGGAGTCACCGGTGATCTCGATGACGAGGGCGTCGGGCGCGTAGTCGACCACCGACGCGCGGAAGAGGTTCACGACCTCGAGCACGTGGGAGCGGCTGGCGTTGTCGGCGCGGACCTTGACGAGCACGTGCTCGCGCTGCACCGAGCTGGCCGGGTCGAGCTCGACGATCTTGATGACGTTGATGAGCTTGTTGAGCTGCTTCGTCACCTGCTCGAGCGGCAGTCCCTCGACGTCGACGACGACCGTGATGCGGGACAGGCCCGGCACCTCGGTGACGCCCACGGCGAGCGACTCGATGTTGAAGCCGCGACGGGCGAACAGCCCCGCGACGCGGGTCAGCAGACCGGGCTTGTCCTCGACGAGGAGACTCAGAACGTGACGAGACATCTCAGTCCTCCTGCTCGGCGAAGGCGGGCGAGTGATCGCGGGCGTACTGGACGTAACTGTTGCTGACGCCCTGCGGGACCATCGGCCACACCATGGCATCCGCGCTCACGACGAAGTCGATGACGACCGGGCGGTCGTTGGTGTCGAGCGCGAGCTGGATGGCCGCGTCGATCTCGTCTTCCTTCTCGACCCGGATGGCGAGGCATCCGTAGGCTTCGGCGAGCTTGACGAAGTCCGGGATGCGACGCGTCCCGTGCCCCGTGTTCAGGTCGGTGTTGGAGTGACGCCCGTCGAAGAACAGCGTCTGCCACTGGCGCACCATCCCGAGGGACGAGTTGTTGATGATCGCGACCTTGATCGGGATGTCGTTGATGACGCAGGTCGCGAGCTCCTGGTTGGTCATCTGGAAGCAGCCGTCACCGTCGATCGCCCAGACGACGCGCTCGGGCTCGGCCACCTTGGCGCCCATCGCGGCGGGAACCGAGTACCCCATCGTTCCGGCACCGCCGGAGTTGAGCCACGCGTTGGGACGCTCGTACTTGATGAACTGCGCCGCCCACATCTGGTGCTGACCGACTCCCGCGGCGTAGATCGCCTCGGGCCCGGTCAGCTCACCGATCCGCTGGATCACGTGCTGCGGCGACAGGAGCCCGTCGGTGGTGGGCGTGTAGCCGAGGGGGAACTCCTCGCGGAGGCCGTTGAGGAAGGTCCACCACTCCGAGTAGTCCACGTCGGTCTCGGATGCCGCCTGCCGGAAGGCGGCATCCAGGTCGACGAGCACCTCCTTGAGGTCGCCCACGATCGGAACGTCCGCGGTGCGGATCTTCGAGATCTCAGCGGGGTCGATGTCGACGTGCACGACCTGCGCGTTCGGAGCGAAGAGCGCCGCCTTGCCGGTCACGCGGTCGTCGAAGCGGGCGCCCAGCGACACGATGAGGTCGCTGTCCTGGAGCGCCAGGACAGCGGGCACCGTGCCGTGCATGCCGGGCATCCCGAGGTGCTGGTCGTGCGAGTCGGGGAACGCCCCGCGCGCCATCAGCGTCGTCACCAGCGGGGCGCCGGTCGCCTCGGCGAACGTCTTGAGCTCGGCCGACGCCTTCGCGCGGATCACACCGCCCCCGACGTACAGCACGGGCTTCTTCGCGTTCGCGATCAACTGCGCCGCAGCCTGGATCTGCTTGCCGTGGGCCTTCGTGACGGGACGGTAGCCGGGCAGGTCGATCTTCGGCGGCCAGATGAACGGCGCCGAGTTCTGCTGCGCGTCCTTCGTGATGTCCACGAGCACCGGGCCGGGACGCCCGGTCGAGGCGATCTCGAACGCCGCGGCGATCGCGCCGGGGATCTCCTCGGCGGACTTCACCAGGAACGAGTGCTTCGTGATCGGCATCGTGATGCCGACGATGTCGGCCTCCTGGAAGGCATCCGTCCCCATGAGGGTTGAGAAGACCTGGCCGGTGATGCAGACCAGCGGCACCGAGTCCATGTAGGCGTCGGCGATCGCGGTGACGAGGTTGGTCGCACCGGGGCCGGACGTCGCGATGGCGACGCCGGTGCGACCGGAGGCTGCGGCGTACCCCTCGGCCGCGTGGCCGGCGCCCTGCTCGTGGCGCACGAGGATGTGGCGGACGTTCTCGTCGTCCATGAGCGGGTCGTAGACGGGCATGATCGCGCCGCCCGGCAGACCGAACACATCGGTCACGCCGAGCAGGTCGAGCGAACGGACGACCGCCTGGGCGCCCGTGAGCACGGGCGCCGGGGCGGTGCGAGCGGGGGGCCGGGGAACGGCCGTGGCGGATTCGGCGGACATGGTGGTACCTCGGAACCAGGTGGGGGTGAAAGGGGGACGGCCGTCAGCCCGTGACCGCGCCCTCCGCGGCGGAGTGCACGAGCTTGGAGTACTTGGCCAGAACGCCACGGGTATAGCGCGGGGGAAGCGGTTCCCAGCCTTCGCGGCGGGAACTCAGCTCGGCGTCATCGACGATCAAGTCGAGAGTGCGAGCGGCGATATCGACCCGTATCAGATCACCATCGCGCACGAAGGCGATAGGACCTGCGTCCACCGCTTCGGGAGCTATGTGGCCGATGCAGAGGCCGGTTGTGCCGCCTGAGAATCGACCGTCCGTCAAGAGTAGTACATCTTTTCCGAGCCCCGCGCCCTTGATGGCCGCGGTGATGGCGAGCATCTCCCGCATACCCGGGCCGCCCTTGGGGCCTTCGTAGCGGATCACGATGACGTCGCCGGCGTTGATCTCGCCGGCCTCGAGGGCATCCATGGCGCCGCGCTCGCGCTCGAACACCCGCGCGGGTCCCTCGAACACCGAGGCGTCGAAGCCCGCGGTCTTCACGACCGCGCCTTCCGGAGCGAGCGATCCGTGCAGCACCGTGATGCCGCCGGTGGCGTGGATCGGGTCGTCGAAGCGGTGGATGACGTTGCCGTCCACCGGGTCGGGGTTCAGGTCGGCGAGGTTCTCGGCCAGCGTCTTACCCGTGACGGTGAGCGCGTCGCCGTGCAGGAGGCCCTCGTCGAGCATCGCCTTCATGATGACCGGGATGCCGCCGTGACGGTCGACGTCGTTCATGACGTACTTGCCGAACGGCTTCATGTCGGCGACGTGCGGCACCTTGTCGCCGATGCGGTTGAAGTCGTGCAGCGACAGCTCGACCTCGGCCTCGTTGGCGATGGCCAGCAGGTGGAGCACGACATTGGTCGAGCCACCGAGGGCCATGGCCAGCGCGATGGCGTTCTCGAACGCCTCTTTCGTGAGGATGTCGCGCGTCGTGATGCCCTGACGCAGCAGGTTCACCACGGCCTCGCCCGAGCGGTGGGCGAAGTAGTCGCGACGGCGGTCGGCCGACGGCGGGGCGGCCGAGCCGGGGAGGCTGAGACCGAGCGCCTCGGCGACGGAGGCCATCGTGTTGGCGGTGTACATGCCGCCGCACGCGCCTTCGCCCGGCGCGATCGCGCACTCGATGCGCTTGAGGTCGGCCTCGCTCATCTTGCCCGCGAGGCACGCGCCCACGGCCTCGAACGAGTCGATGATCGTGACGTCCTTCTCGGTGCCGTCGCTGAGCTTGACCCAGCCCGGCGCGATCGAGCCCGCGTAGAGGAAGACGCTGGAGAGGTCGAGACGGGCGGATGCCATGAGCATGCCGGGGATCGACTTGTCGCAACCGGCGAGCAGCACCGAGCCGTCGAGACGCTCGGCCATCATGACGGTCTCGACCGAGTCGGCGATGACCTCGCGCGAGACGAGCGAGAAGTGCATTCCCTCGTGCCCCATCGAGATGCCGTCCGAGACGGAGATGGTGCCGAACTGCAGCGGGTAGCCGCCGCCGGCGTGCACCCCCTCTTTCGCGCCCTGCGCCAGACGGTCGAGGCTCAGGTTGCAGGGAGTGATCTCGTTCCAGCTGGAGGCGATGCCGATCTGGGGCTTGTCCCAGTCCTCGTCGCCCATGCCGACGGCACGGAGCATGCCTCGGGACGTGGTGGCTTCGATGCCGTCGGTGACGACGCGACTGCGGGGCTTGATGTCGAACTCACCGGTGTTCGGATTCTGCGGAGCGGGCATTCTCGCAGTCTATTGCGCGTGGACGACACGCTGATGCGCGACCGCCTCCAGCACGTCGACGAGCCCGTCGATGTCGGCGACCTTGAGGGCCGCGACGGTGTCGCCGGTACCGACGTGGATGCCGAGATCCCCGGTCGCGAGGGCGCCGAGGGCGTCCTCGTCCGTGACGTCGTCGCCGGCGAAGATCACCGCGGTCGCCCCGGTCCGCTCGCGCAGACGTGCGACGGCGGAGTCCTTGCCCTCGTGGCGGAAGGCGAACTCGAGGATGTCGTGGCCGGTGCGCCGCCGCCAGTCCGGGGCCTCCTCGGCGACGAGGCGGTCGGCGAGACCACGCGCCTCCTCGGTCGCCTCGGCATCCGCCCGCCGCGTGTGCACGCCCACGCCGAACTCCTTCGGCTCGATCCACACGCCCTCGAGGTGGCCGACGCCATCGGAGATCGTCGCCTGGAGGCGGTCGCGCAGCGCGAGGTCGTCGGCATCGTCGGCCGCCGCCTCCTCCCCCGCGCCCGGCGTCCAGAACTGCGCCCCGTGCGACGCGGCGAGCCAGACGGGCGACGCGTCATCGTGCTCGGCGATCTCGCGGAGATGCCCGAGCGAACGCCCCGACACGAGGGCGACGACCGTGTCCGGCAGCGCCGCCAGGGCATCGACGGCGGCGCGGGCGCGCGGGGTCATGCGGGCGGTCATCGGGTCGTCGACGAGAGGCGCGAGGGTTCCGTCGAAGTCGAGCGCGACGAGCAGGACGGGGGTCGTCGAGACCGCCTCGAGCGCGGCGTCGGCGGCGGTCACGAGGCATCCCGAGGCTCGTCGACGGACGCGTCCACCTCGGCGGCCGCCGAGGCGCTCGATGCGCGGTCGTGGAACGCCGAGAGGGCTTCGAGGAACTCGCGCGACCAGTCTTCGACGTCGTGGTCGCGGACGCGCTTGCGCAGGGCGCGCATGCGGCGCCCCTGCTCGGCGGAGGGCATCTCCAGCGCCCGCACGATCGTGTCCTTGAGTCCGTCGATGTCGTGCGGATTGATCAGCAGTGCGCTGCCCATCTCGTCCGCCGCACCGGCGAACTCGCTGAGCACCAGGACACCGCGGTTGTCGATGCGACTCGCGACATACTCCTTGGCGACGAGGTTCATGCCGTCGCGGAGCGCCGTGACGAGCATCACGTCGGCGGCGAGGTACAGCGCGACCATCTCCTCGCGGGGATACGACTGGTGGAGGTACCGGATCGCGGTGTGCGTGGTGCTGTCGTGGTCGCCGTTGATGCGTCCGACCGTCATCTCGATCTCGTCGCGCAACTGCACGTAGGCGTCGACGCGCTCGCGACTCGGGCTCGCGACCTGCACCAGAGTGGCATCCTCGACCGTGGCGCGTCCGTCCTCGAGGATCTCGCCCCAGGCCTTGAGACGGTGGCGGATGCCCTTGGTGTAGTCCAGGCGATCGACGCCCAGCAGGATCTTGCGCGGGTTGCCCAGACCTTCGCGGATCTCGCGTGCCCGCTGCTGGATCTCGGGGCGCTGCGCCATCTCGACGTACGACTCCGCGTCGATCGAGATCGGGAACGCCTTGGCCAGCGCGACGCGCGTGCCGCCCTCGCCGTCCGGCACCGAGATCCCGCTCGCCTTGGTCTCGTACCGCAGCTGACGCCGGACGGCGCGCGCGAAGTTGCCGGCATCCGCCACGCGCTGGAATCCGATGACGTCCGCGCCGAGAAGACCCTCGAGCACCTGCTTGCGCCACGGCAGCTGCGAGTACAGGCCGTAGGCGGGGAACGGGATGTGGTGGAAGTAGCCGATCGTGAGGTCGGGCCGGAGCTCGCGCAGCATCTTCGGCACGAGCTGCAGCTGATAGTCCTGGACCCACACGATCGCCTCGTCGGCGGCGGCCGCGGCCGCCGCCTCGGCGAAGCGTCGGTTCACGCGGACGTAGGCGTCCCACCACGCCCGCTTGTAGGTGGGCTCGGCGATCACGTCGTGGTACAGCGGCCAGATCGTGTCGTTGGAGAAGCCCTCGTAGTAGTGCTGCACGTCGGCCGCCGACAGCTCGACCGGCACCAGGTGCGTCCCGTCGAAGTCGAAGGGCTCGAGGGTCACGTCGGGCTGACCGGCCCATCCGACCCACGCTCCCTCGGCGCGGCGCATGACCGGTTCGAGGGCGGTGACGAGACCGCCGGGCGAGCGCCGCCATCCCTCCCCGTCGGGGGTGCGATCCACCGGCAGACGATTGGCGACGACGACGAAATCGGCCTGGGGCACAGGTCCTCCTCGGTAGCTTGCTCTCAGGCTAACAGTGGGGTGAAGGCGTTCCCCGAGGCGGCCGGAATGCGCTACTCACCGCGCGGGGCCCCCACCGACCCGCGAGAAACGGCGTCTGCGGCGAGACATGGGGCGGCGGCGCGTTTCTCGCCGCAGATGCCGTTTCTCGCTGAGAGGGCGGGGAGGGCTGGGCATCTGTCAAGGCGACCGCACGTGGCGGGCGCACATCGCTAGGTTGGGGGCATGCGTCAGTACATCTTCGGAACGGGTCTCCTCAGCGCCATCACCGGCGGCGTCACGCTCCTGCGCGGTCTCCGCGAACACGAGGAGTTCACGTGGCGCACGGCACTGGCGTGGCTGAGCTGGGGCATCACGCTCGCCCTCGCGATCGGCGCGGTCGTCGACACCCGGCGAGCCCGGCGCGGACGCAACGTCGCCGGCGACTCGCCCGTCGCCCGCAAGCAGCAGAAGCTGCTGAAGAAGCGCCTGGCCCGCTGACGACACGACGGATGCCGCGACCCCGGGGTCGCGGCATCCGTGTGTCCGGGCCGGGTCAGCGCGTGAGGATCAGCGCATCCCCCTGGCCGCCCCCACCGCACAGGGCGACCGCGGCGGTGCCGCTCCCCCGGCGCACCAGCTCGTGCACCGCGTGCACGACGAGGCGGTTGCCGGAGGCGCCGATCGGGTGACCGATCGCGATGCCGCCGCCATGCGGGTTCACGACGTCGTCGGCGAGTCCGAGCTCGGCCTGCGATCGCGCGACCACGGCGCCGAAGGCCTCGTTGATCTCGACGTGATCCAGAGCGGATGCCACGATCCCCTGCTTCTCGAGGGCGCGGGCGATCGCGCGGGCCGGCTGGGCGTGCAGCGAGTTGTCGGGACCGGCGACCTGTCCCGCGGCACCGACGACCGCGAGGACGTCCCAGCCGTGCTCGTCCGCGACCGTGCGCGTGGTGAGGACCACGGCGGACGCCCCGTCGGAGATCTGCGAGGCGTTGCCGGCCGTGATGGAGCCACCCTCCGCGAAGGCGGGTCGGAGTTTCGCGAGCGTCTCGACGGTCGTCTCGGGTCGGATCCCCTCGTCGGACGCGACGACCACCGGCTCGCCTCGGCGCTGCGGGATCGAGACCGGCACGATCTCGGCCTCGAACACACCCGCCTCCTGCGCGGCGGCGGCACGCTGGTGCGACCGGGCGGCGACGGCATCCTGAGCTTCCCGGGTGACGTCGTACCGGGCGTTCGCGCGCTCGGTCGAGGCACCCATGCTCTCGCGGTCGTACGCGTCGGTGAGGCCGTCGTACGCCATGTGGTCGAGGACCTCGATCGAGCCGTAGGCGTAGCCCTCGCGCGAGTTCATCATCAGGTGCGGCGCGCGCGTCATCGACTCCATGCCCGCGGCCACCACGACGGTCGCGTCGCCGAGCCGGAGCATCCGGGCCGCGTCGATGATCGCGGTGAGCCCCGAGAGACAGACCTTGTTGACGGTCGCGGCGTGCACGTCCCACCCGATGCCGGCGGCGATCGCGGCCTGGCGGGCGGCGTTCTGTCCCGCACCGGCCTGCAGCACCTGACCGACGAGCACGGCGTCCACGGCGTCGGCGGGGATGCCGCCCCGCTCGAGCGCGCCCGAGATCGCGGCGGCACCGAGCTGCACGGCGGTCAGTGGCGCGAGCTGTCCCTTCAGGCGCCCCTGCGGGGTGCGGGCGGCGGCGACGATGACGACATCGGTGGCGGAGGTCATGCGATCTGCTCCTCGGGGATGCGGACGGTGAGCGGGGGTTCGGTGGCGGCGACGACCTCGTCGACCGTGACACCGGGAGCGGTTTCGACGAGCACGAGCCCGTCGGGGGTGACGTCGATGACGGCGAGGTCGGTGATGATGCGGTCGACCACACCGCGACCGGTCAGCGGGAGCGAGCACGCGTCGACGATCTTCGGCGAGCCGTCGCGGGCGACGTGCTCCATCAGCACGATGACGCGCGCCGCTCCGTGCACGAGGTCCATCGCGCCGCCCGGACCCTTGACCATCTTGCCGGGGATCATCCAGTTCGCCAGGTCCCCGGATGCCGAGACCTGCATGGCCCCGAGGATCGCCGCGTCGATCTTCCCCCCGCGGATCATGCCGAAGCTCAGCGCGGAGTCGAAGAACGCGGCCCCCGGGAGGGTCGTGACCGTCTCCTTCCCGGCGTTGATGAGGTCGGCATCCACCGCGTCCTCCGTCGGGTAGGGCCCGACGCCGAGAATGCCGTTCTCGGACTGCAGCACGACCGTGACCCCGTCGGGCACGTGGTTGGGGACGAGGGTCGGAAGACCGATGCCGAGGTTGACGTACGAACCGTCGGCGAGTTCGCGGGCCGCACGCGCGGCCATCTCGATGCGGGTGAGGGCCATGTCAGCGGGCTCCTTCGGTGACGGTGCGCTTCTCGATGCGCTTCTCGATGTCGGGACCGACCTCGACGAGGCGGTGGACGAAGACGCCGGGCAGGTGCACGTCGTCGGGGTCGATCTCGCCCGGCTCGACGAGGTGCTCGACCTGCGCGATGCACACGCGTCCGGCCATCGCGGCGAGCGGGTTGAAGGCGCGCGCGGCCTTGCGGAAGACGAGGTTGCCGTGCCGGTCGCCCTTCCAGGCGTGGACGAGCGAGAAGTCGGTGCGGATCGCCTCCTCGAGGACGAACTCGCGCGGTTCGCCCCCGACGTCGAAGGTGCGGACGTCCTTGACCGGGGATGCCAGGGCGACACCGCCCGCCCCGTCGTACCGCTGCGGCAGGCCGCCCTCGGCCACCTGGGTCCCTACGCCGGTCTGCGTGTAGAACGCGGCGATGCCCGAGCCGCCGGCGCGCAGCTTCTCGGCGAGCGTGCCCTGGGGCGTCAGCTCGAGCTCGAGCTCGCCGGAGAGGAACTGCCGCTCGAACTCCTTGTTCTCGCCGACGTACGACGAGGTCATCTTGCGGATGCGTCCGGCCCCGAGCAGGATGCCGAGCCCCCAATCGTCGACGCCGCAGTTGTTCGACACGACCGAGAGGTCGCGCGTGCCCTGCGCGAGCAGCGCCTCGATGAGGGCGATGGGGTTTCCGGAGAGGCCGAAGCCGCCGACCGCGAGCGACGCTCCGTCGGGGATGTCGGCGACGGCGTCGCTCGCCGAGTGCCAGGTCTTGTCGATCACGCGGACTCCTTCGTGCTGGATCGGTGTTGTCATCCTGCGCCCGCCTTACGCCCGCGGTCGCGGTCCGTCTTGCCATGTGGATGCCAGCCCGCGTAGCGTCCACATCGTGGACACGGCCGCGACCTCCCCCGCACGCTCCGCCGTCCCCGGCACCCAGGCGATCGCCCGCGCCGCGCATCTTCTACGGCTCGTGACGGCCGCCGGAACCGAGGGGGCCGCGGTGCTCGACCTCGCCCGCCAGGCCGATCTCACCCGCCCCACCGCGCATCGGCTGCTGTCGGCGCTCCGACAGGAAGGGCTCGTCGACCGCGACGAGGAGAGCGGCCGCTGGCTGCCCGGCCCCGAGCTGTACCTGATGGGCACGGTTGCGGCCTCCCGGTTCGACGTGACCGCGCTCGCCCGCGACATCGTGCGCTCGCTCGCGGTGCGCACCGAGGAGAGCGCGTTCCTGTCCGTGCGCCGGGGCGACGAGACCGTGTGCCTCGTGCGCGAGGACGGCAGCTTCCCGATCCGCTCGTTCGTGCTCTCGGAGGGCGTGCGGTTCCCGCTCGGGGTGGCATCCGCGGGCCTCGCGATCCTCGCGTTCCTGCCGCCCGACGAGGTCGACGCCTACCTCGGACGCCACGCCGACCTCTCCGACCGCTGGGGCGCGGCGCATTCCCCCGCGCGCCTGCGCACCCGCGTGGCGGAGACGAGGGCGCGCGGCTACGCCCTGAACCCCGGGCTCATCGTCGAGGGGAGCTGGGGCATCGGGGCAGCGGTGTTCACGCGCACCGGCGAGCCGCAGTGGGCCCTGAGCCTCACCGGAGTGGAGTTCCGCTTCGGCGGCGAACGTCTCGCGGAGCTCGGCCGCATCCTGCTCGCGCACGCGCATCAGCTGTCGACGCGCATCGCCGGACGGTAAATAAATACCCTAGGTATATATCAGGGGTATGCTTTGGTGAATGACCCGCGACGATGATCTCCAGAGACTGATCCTCGCGGTGCACGCCCTCGCGCGCATCGCAGCCCTCGACACGCAGAACGACGCACCCGCCGCACAGTGGCGCACGCTGAAGCTGCTGCGCGAGCACGGCCCGCAGCGGGTGGGCGACCTCGCGACCCTGAGTCGCGTCTCGCAGCCCGGCATGACCCGGCTCGTGCACCAGATGGAATCCGCGGGGCTCGTGGCCCGCGGCGTCCACGCCGACGACTCACGGGTGAGCGTCGTGTCGGCCACCGAGGAGGGCCTGCGCGAACTCGACCGCTGGCTTGCGGCGCTGAGCGCCGCCCTGGCCCCGCACGTCGCCGACCTCACGGATGCCGAGTGGGATGCCGTCCGCACCAGCGCCGACGCCCTCGCCCTCCGCGTCGGCATGCAGCCGGAGCTCGCCCGATGAGCGGCGCCACCACCCCCAGCATCTGGAAGCAGCCGGCGCAGGTGTGGGCCGTCGCGTTCGCCTGTGTCGTGGCCTTCATGGGCATCGGCCTCGTCGATCCGATCCTCCCGGCCATCGCCGAGTCGCTGCAGGCGTCGCCCGTGGAGACCGAGCTGCTGTTCACCAGCTACCTCGTCGTGACCGGCCTCGCGATGCTCGTCACGAGCTGGATCTCCAGCCGGATCGGCGCAAAGGCGACGCTCCTCGTCGGGCTCGCGCTCATCGTGGTGTTCGCCCTCCTCTGCGCCCTCAGCGGCAGCGTCGACGCCGTCATCGGCTTCCGCGCCGGGTGGGGCCTGGGCAATGCGCTGTTCATCTCCACGGCGCTCGCGACGATCGTCGGCGCCGCCTCCGGCGGCAGCTCGGCCGCGATCATCCTGTACGAGGCCGCCCTGGGTCTCGGCATCGCGGTCGGCCCGCTCCTCGGCGGCATCCTCGGCGAGGCGAGCTGGCGCGGTCCGTTCTTCGGTGTCGTCGTGCTCATGGCGATCGCGTTCGTCGCGGTCGCGGTGCTGCTGCGCGGCCCCTCTCCGGCCCGCACGCCGATCCCGTTCAGCGCGCCGTTCCGCGCGCTCGGCCGCCCGGCCCTGGCGATCCTCGCCGCGACCGCGCTGTTCTACAACATCGGCTTCTTCACGCTGCTGGCGTTCTCGCCCTTCCCGCTCGGGTTCGGGGCGATGGGCATCGGGCTGACGTTCTTCGGGTGGGGCGTGGCGCTCGCGATCACGAGCGTCTGGGTCGCCCCGATCCTGCTGCGACGGATGCGGCTGACCTCCGTGCTGCTGCTGGCGCTGCCGCTGCTGGCCGTCGTCCTTCTCGTCGCGGCGTTCGTCGTGGACTCCCCGGCCGGCCTGGTGGCGTGCATCGTCGCGGGCGGTCTCGTGCTGGGCGTCGTCAACACCGCGTTGACCGAGGCCGTCATGGAGGCCACCGACCTGCCGCGTTCGGTCGCGTCGTCGGCCTACTCCGCGGTGCGCTTCCTCGGCGGCGCGGTGGCTCCGCCCCTCGCGGCCTTCCTGTGGCACGCAGCGGGAGCCGGCGTGCCGTACCTGGTGGCCGCGGCCTCGGTGGTCATCGCCGCCGCCTGCATCCTGTTCGGCCGCGGGACGCTCGCGCACGTCGACCGGGCGCACCCGACCGCCGCCGACGAAGGCGCCGCGGTGCTGGTGGGCGACGCCGCCTGACGACCCCTCGCACAGTGACGCGCCCGGCGCTGACGGAAACGTCAGGCCGGGCGCGTCGCGTTGAACGACGATCGAGAGTCAGCGGCGGTCGGGGCGGCGTCGGAGCGCGACCGTGACCAGCCCACCGACGAGCAGCATCACGGCGCCGATCCCGATGGCGGTCGCGACCGAGGGCGTTCCCGTCGAAGCGAGGCCGGCGTGAGACGACGGGGCGGGCGATGCGGTGGCGGCCGCGACCGGGGTCGCCGTCGGCGATGTCGTCGGCGCGGGCGTCGCGGTCGGTTCGCCGGTCGGCACCGGAGTCGGCGTGGGAGTCGGAGTCACGGTCGCCGTGGGCGTGGGCGTGGGCGTAGGGGTCGGCGTCGGATCGGGCTCCGCGAACAGCGCACGGACGGCGTCGGCCGCGTGGCCGGCCGCGAACGCCGCGCCGGAGGCGTTGGGGTGCAGGGCGCCGATCTTGACGCCCCCGAACGGCAGGCCGCTCACCGGGATGCTGTCGGGCGACAGCGTGAGGGTGATGCCGTTGACGTACGAGTCGGCGGGGGTGCACGGGCTGTGCGCCACGGAGTCGGCCAGGAGCGAGACGTAGGTCGCACCCGCCGCCTGAGTGGCCGCAGCCATGGCGTCGTCGAGGTACGCCTGGGTGTCGTGCAGCAGCGCGACGTCGACGTCGGTGTACGGGTAGGCGTTCGTCCGGAACCCGAGTCCCTGGAAGAGGCCGGAGTAGCAGCCTCCGCTCGGCGTATGGGCCGCGTCGGGCGCGAGTGCGGGGTAGCCGATCACCACGATCTCGGCCCGCGGTGCGCGCGCATGGATCGCGGCGATGGCCGACTGGAGCGCCGGGGCGACCGTCTGGTCGATCTGCGTCTCGAGGGTGTTGACGGGGCCCGCGGGCGTGTCGACGACGAACTGCTCCCGGCACGTCGCGTGCGTCTGCCCGTCGACGCTGCCGGCCACCGGACCGGCCGCGGAGAGGGCGACGCACATCTGACCGATGTTCCAGAAGCCCAGGTCGTTTCCGCCGATGGTGAGGGTCACCAGGTCGGTGGTGGCATCCAGGGAATCCGACTGCGCCGGAGCGGTTCCACCGGCCACGGTCTGCGGGGTGTCCACGACGTTGGCGATCACCGCGCCGCCGCACGAGCGGTCGGTGAGGGCGAACCCGAACTGCGCCGCGAGGAGGTGCGGGTAGTTCTGATCGGACTGATCGCAGCCCTGCGCGGGCTGGGTCGATGAGAGTGGCAGCCCCCACGCCGCGGCGTACGAATCGCCCAGGGCGACATAGGAGCGGCCGGTCAGATCGGGGACGGCGGCGACGGCCGGGTTGCCGGCGACGAGGAACGCCGAGAGGGCGATGGCGGCCAGAGCGGCACCGGAGACGAAGAGACGACGCATTCGGCCGACGGTAGGCCGTCACCGCGTCGCCGAGCCCGGATCCGGCCTCCGGCCCGGCGAAGTTCACCCGCGCGACGGGCGACGGAGCACCCGCGTGTCGCCCGGGGTCAGGCGATCCGAGCGGCTTCGCACGCGGCCGCGGACACCGCGCGCGCTCCCTCCACCGACATCACGATCGAGTAGTGGTCGGTCCCGGCGGCGCGTCGTGCGTCGCGCAGACCCGGAACGTCGCGCCGCACTCGCGCGAGGTCGGGATAGAGCGGCGGAACCTCGCCCCGCAGTCCGCGTTCGGCGGCGAGCAGCACCGTCGGGCGAGGCATCCGAGCGAGGGCACGGGCGATGTCGGCGCCGGTGTTCTGATCGAGCGAGTCGGCCTCGACGGTCTCGATCGTCGTGGCGGGCCGCCACCCGTCGTCCGCCCCGACCAGGTCGTAGGCGAAGTACGCGTCGAGCAGGGGGTCCTCGCGTCCGACGAACGCGGGATGACTCCGCCAGAAGTCCCGGTAGGCGACGGCATCCGGGAACCTCATCTCCAAACGTGCCGCCGTGGGCCCGAGAACGTGTCGCACCGCCTCGCGGGGCGGCATCCCGTCGGGGAGGTCGAGGGGCAGGCCTCCGTCGACGAGCACCACCGCTGCCGCGCGCTCGGGGTACCTGTCGGCGAAGACCGCGGACACGAAAGCGCCCATGGAGTGACCGACGACGAGTGCCTGCTCGACGCCCACGGCGTCCAGGACCTTCGCCAGGTCGTCGGCGTGCGCGGCCATGCCGAACGGTCCGCCCACGTCGGCGCTGCGCCCCCGCCCGCGGAGATCCGGGGCGATCAGACGCACCCCGGGGGCCTCGCGCGCGAGCCAGGCCCACGCGGGATGCGCGGCTGTGACCCCGTGCACGAGCAGCCACGGGAGGCCGTCGGCATCCGGATGCCACTCCCCCACGCGGAGCGCCCCTCGGGCGACCGCGACGTCGAACGTGCGGTCGGTCACGGCTCGGCCCGAACGGCCCGCTCGAGGCTCGCCCACAGTTGCGTGAACCGCGCGTTCCACGGGGTGGCGAACACCCCGGCCTGCCAGCGACGGCGCACGTCGTCGAGGTCGACCCATTCCGCGTCGAGCACTTCCTCGGGGTCGACCACGACGGACGGTTCTTCGTCGAGTCGAACGGTCCACAGGTCGAACAGGGCACGCTCCTCGACCACCCGCCCCACCAGCACGAGTTCATCCGGAAGGACGGAGATCCCCACTTCTTCGTCGAGCTCCCGTGCGGCGCCGCGTCGACTCGACTCCCCGCGCAGCGCGCTGCCGGCGGGGAACTCCCACGCGAGCGGGTAGTCCTTTCCCTCGGCCCTCCGGCTCACGAGAACCCGACCGGTGGATGCCACCACGCACACGGACGCCACGATATGGAACGACCCGGCCGGCACCGGCCCGTCGCCCCGCCGGTGGAGGGTGCCGGTGGGGGTTCCCTGGACGTCGGTGACGTCCCACATCTCGTCGTCGGCCATGCCGCCATCCTCGCGCGGCGGCGACGGAATCGCGAGACGCGTGGCCCACGGAAACGGAAAAGGCCCCCACCCGTGAGGGTGAGGGCCCGGTGGTGCACCCCCTGGGACTCGAACCCAAGTGACGCCCGGACCAGGGCGCCTCTCCCGCGTGATTACGCATAAGTGAGGGGGTCTGAGGGCATTCGAACAGGGGCGAAAGGGTGCGGCATGTGGGCAAAATGTGGGCAGCTCAGACGGCGTGACGACGACGCTGCTCGGCCGCTCCGGCATCCCGTCGACGGCGCAATCTCCGCACGAGCATGGGCCGCAGCTCGAGCGCTTCACGTGTGTCGATCACTCGATTGAGGATCTGGAAGTAGCGCGCGGGTGGGATGCCAAAGCGGGCTCGGATCGCCTCGTCCTTCCGACCTGACCAGCGCGGCCACTGCTCCTCGAAGTCGAGCAGCTCCGTCGTCATGATGCTCGTCATGTGGACAGTCTGCGCGCGGCCTCCGACATCCCGGGTACGCTCCCCCGCGTGACCCTGCCGCCTCCGATCGCGTGCCCGCGCTGCGGGACTGCGATCGCCGCTACGTGGTGTCGCGTCTGCCGGGTGCACGTCATCCCCGTGTCGGGGGAATGACGTAGCCTGTTGCCCTCTCGGCCGGAGGAAGGATCCGGCGACCCGTGGGAACGAACAGACGCTACGCGGATGCGGTCGACCGGCGCATGAACGATCGTGCGCTCGTCACGATCGCGCGAGACGGTGAGCTGCAGACCCTTACCCCCATGGAGCTGCGACTCGACGAGGTGCCGCTGACGATCGACCCGAAGCCTCGACGCAAGGTGAAGGCGTGGGTGCGGTTCGGGACCGTGCCCGTCCAGGTCGACGCCCTCGCCGCGCGGTGGACACCAGACGCCGTCGGCATCATCTTCCACGTCGAGGAGACCGAGTACCGGTGTTGGGTGTGGGTCGGTGCCGTCGATGAACAGCCCCTATGACGGTCGAGGTGGATCGGGGCTCTCGTCGAGCAGGTCGTACAGCGTCGTCTCCAACACAACCGTCGCGATGTCGAATTCGAGCGCTGCCGGCGCAGAGACCCGGTTCGCCATCACCTCGACCTGCGCGGCTGGGTAGAGGCGCTCGAGATCTATCGCCTGGGTCACAAGTTGTCTCTCAAGCGCAGGCCACTTCGCCTCTTTGAGCGCCTCAGATATTTCCTCGAGCGGCACTCCGTCGAGGATGCGCCGGACCTTCTCGATTCGGTCGCCAACCGTCCCCGCGCCCAGCTGCGCCGTGACCCCGCCATTGGTGAGTTGAGTGAGGAGTCTCCGCCGAATCGTCCGCCACTGAGCGAGGAGCTCGCGGCGTCGGTCGCGGGTCTCTCGGCGGCGATCCAGCCGCCAGACCGCGCCAGCAACGATCCCACCCGTGACGGTGCCCACGATGAGGTCGGGGACGAATGTGCTCCAGTCCATGTGGGAACCGTAGTGCCCTAGCCGATCATCCCGGTGGGTTCCCGCTCGGGCCACCACTGGTCGTAGTAGTCACGGAGGGCGGCCCGGTAGTAGGCGAGCGCGCGTTGACATACCTGCGCGGGAGTGAGCCTCTTCAAGGAGTCGGGCCAGGACGCTGGGATCGGAGCGAAACGGGCGTAGAACTGACTCGTCGCTAGTGTGCCCGGTAGCGGGTCGAGCGGTTCGCGGCGTTCCTCCGGGCTGCCAGCGTCGTCGACCCACCAGATTCCATCGTTGTTCATCTGCACCTGATCGCCGCGGATCCATCTCGGTGGATAGAAGTCCGCGGTGTTCAGTTCGGTGAGGAGGAAGGAGAACTTGAGCGGGCTCATCGCCCGGTGCACGAAATCGTCTCGTGCGTTGTCGAACCAGACGACGAGCGGGTCGGTGTCGATCTCACGACGCCGCCGCTTCTTCCATGCTTCAAACTCCTCCGCGCGCGCCGCGCCCTCTGATTGCCTGAGCCGAGACTTGGTGATCGCATCCATCGCGTATCGAGCTGTTGCCACCGCGTTGAGCACTTCGTGAACGCGTCTGCGGACATGTCTCGGGGTAGGCGGGATGAGCGGGGAATTGAGGTCGTTGAGCGCCTCGCGAGCGTCGTCAAGGACATCCAGCACGCCCTGGATATCGAGGTACGTTGGCCTGCCGGATCCTCTCGCCATGCGCACATCGTAAGCGCCCACAACGACGAAACGCCCCCGGCGTCCCTCACTGGGAGGGGCGTCGGGGGCGTCGTCGATGGTGGAGCGAACTTGCGGACGGCGGCTCAGGCGGTGGCGAGGGCCGGGTAGTAGCTGACGCGGCTGTTCTCGACAGCGTCGCGGTCGGCGTTCGAAACGGCCGAGGTGAACACGATGAGCTCGGCCCACTTGCCGCCCCAGAACTGCGAGACGTTGCCGCCGGAGATCTGCCCGTTGAGCAGCAGCGTGTCGATGGTGGAGGTGCCGGAGCGGGTGTAGGCGACGTCGGCGAGGCTGGTGCGGTTCACGCGCTTGCGGACGACGCTGCCGGTGTCGATGAACGTCAGCAGCCGCGGGGTGCCGGAGACGAACGCCGCCGGTGCTTCCGCGGTGGTGCCGACGGGCAGGTAGGACGCGGCCGCGTTGTCGCGGCCGAGCTGCGAGACGCTGCCGCCCGTGATGTGCTGGGCGGGCACGTACCGGGCCGAACCCCCGCCGCGGGCTTCGTGGAACACCGCCCGTCCGCTCGTCGAGGACGCGGTCGCCTCGACCACGGCGAAGAACGATGCCGCTCCCGCAGCGAAGGCGCCGGGAGCGACGGCCGACATGTAGTCGTCGACGTTGTCCATCGCGGCGGCCTGGCGTCCGTTGATGGTGACCTGCACGCCGCCCTGCACGAGTGCGAACTGCGCGGCCGCGGTCGGCTGCTGGAAGTGGCGCCCGTTGCCGGTCTGGTCGTAGGCGGTGCGCAGCAGCCCCGACCCGGATCCCGCGAACGCGAGTCCCTGCCCGACCGTGTAGCAGTCCAGCTCGGTGTTGTCGGAGGATCGTCGCATGCGGAACAGGGGGCCGGTGTAGGTGGGCGACAGGTACGAGAACCCGTAGAGCGCCGCCGGGGTCGCGGTGAGCCCGGGGATGCCGGGAACCACGAGCTTCTCCATCAGGGCGAGGTCGCCGGCGGAGATGGTCGCGGCGCCGGCTTCGATGTACTGGATGCGGCTCACAGTGTGTATCCCTTCTGGATGACGAGCTGCCCGACCTTCACGCCAATCGCGGCGTAGACCTGAGCGGTGAAGTGGGTGGTGTCGCCGGGCAGGTACAGGCGGGTGGGGATGCGGTCGTCGGCGATGTCGGCGATGTCCGTCGAATCCGGGGTCATCCCGAGCACCGTGAGGAGCTCGTCGCGCATCCACGCGTGCATGTCGAAGTACGTCCCACCGGTCGAGACGTCCCCGTAGGTGGCGAGACTGGCAGCGTTCGCGGCCAGGCGCGCGGCGCGACGGGTCGCCCCGGTCCCAGACGCGGAGATCCCCTCGTCGGTGCGGCCGGTGATCCCGAGGATCAGTGACCGCTTCTCCGTCGACTCGATCCCCGCGACCATCATCGTGATGTCCTCCGCCAGGCGGCTGGTATCGGACTGGGTGACGTTGTTCCGCCCGACCCAGATCACCCGGGTCCGCTTCCCGACCCGGCCCTTCCATGCCGAGGTGAACGGGCTGGTCGCCCGGATCGCCTTCGCCGTGGTGAGCCCGGGGTGGCGGAACTCGATCCCTGCCCCACCGGACTTGAACACCAGCTGCCCATCGACGCGGGTGCCGTCATCGGTGATCACCGACCCGGGCACGATCCAGTCGTAGGTGCTGGACGAGTACGTCCAGGTCCGCGACGTCGGTCCCATCGCGGACACGGCGGTGACACCGGTCGCGGAGAGCTGGTTTGAGGGGAAGGTGAGGTACCCGGTGAGGTCGCCGGAGATGAGCGCCTGGTGGTGGGAGAGCTGCCCGAACATCGCCAGGCTGAGCCCCGGCATCCCGGTCGTCGCAGGCAGCGAGTTCTCCGGCCAGGTGGTGCCGGAGGAGTACGTCAGCGAGTCGCCGAGGTTCAGTGTCGCCTTCTCCGGCAGAACCGGGCTCGCCACGACCGCAGGCCCGCCGCCAGACAGACCGAACGCGTACACGCGGCCGGTGCGGCGGACGCCAAGGAAGATCGCCCCCGTGGTCGGGTCGGCCACCGCCCACAGCCAGTTCTCGTCACGGATCACCTTCACCGTGCGGTCACCGAGAGTGCCGTAGTCGGTGAGGGTGTCCTCCCGCAGCCACGCCTTTGTCTTCCCGCGGTCGTCGATGCCGAGCAGGATCGCCAGCGTCGTCGGGTCGACCACCCCATGCGACCACCCCGCCGCGCGGATGACCTGCAGCACGCGCGGATCCGGGCCGGTGAGGACGTCCTCCGCCGCGAGCGCGGTGCCCACGGCCGCGGCGGCCGCGGTGATGACCGTGCCGTCCGACGCGATGATGTCTGCCGCGATCGGAGCGACGCGCTCGTCGACCGCGTCGCGTGCTTCGGTGTCCTGCCGGATCGCGAGCGCCATCGACGCCGGGGTGGCGACCAGCAGCCGCCCAATCGGGACCATCTGTCCTGCCATCAGTTCACCCCTTCCGGTGCCCACACGAGCGCGCCGTCTTCGGTCTGGTCGTTGATGTCGATCCACACGATCCCCCCGACGGGCGGGGGCCCGATGCCGACGAGGATCGTTCCCGGCGGGAACACGCCGATGAGGTCGGTGATGAGGCCGCCCTCACCCGGAGCGATGAGGAAGGGCCACTCGGCGGTGCCGAATCGCCACTGGTCAGGATCGGGCCCGTCGGGGTTGAGCAGCCACCGCATGCGCGGCTGGTACAGCAGCCCGGGTTGGGACTCCACCTCGACGGTGAATGCGCCGGTGGACGTGTTGAGGGTCGCTTTCGCTTCCACCCCGACCAGCAGCGCGGACCCGCCAAACCCGTGCGCGCGAGGCACGAAGAACAGCTCGGGTGCGCGGTTGGCGGGGATGGGCTGGCCTTGGTGGTCCCACGCGTTGCCGGTGATCTGGACGAGCGCCACGGGTGGCTCCTCTCTGCCTCACCCCTAGAGGGTGATGGCGGCAGGGTGATGACCCCGATGACGTCGGGGTGACGAGGGTGGAGCTGAGGGGATGGGGGCGGCGGCTTGTCCGGGGTGCGAACGGCCGCCGCGCAGGACGACTACTTCGGCGAAGCGAAGAGGATCCGGCCCTCGTCGTCGGTGACGACGCGTGCGGTGGGGGAACTCAGCGCCGCGTCGACCTCCTCCTGACTCGGGGGCTGGTACCCGGCGCGTTTGGTCGGGTCAGCGGGGAGGGTCTCGAGGATGAGGCGCACGAGCGACGTCAGCGCGGCCAGCGCAGCCGCCTGCAGGACGAACGCCCAGTCGACGTCGGTGATGAGCGTCGCGCCCACGAAACCGGCGACGAGGGACTGCGCGAACGTCTTCACGACGCGCTCGACGGCGGCGAGCCACCAGGGCAGATTCACGCCTTCGACTTCGGGGAGTCCGGCGAGGCTGGTCGCCAGCGACGCCACGTAGCCGAGCGCGGCAGCGAGGGCGACGGTGAGCCACGGGACCGCGTTGAGGGTCGCGGCGCCGAGGTAGGGCAGCGCGATCGCGAGGGCGGTGTAGGCGGCGCGCAGCGCGGCATCCTTCCACCAGATCGGGTTCGACAGGTTCGAGAGCATGGGGTGTCCTTCCGGGACGGTGAAGACCCCGGCCGACGCCGAGGTCAGTTGGTGAGTCCCTCCGGCCACGGGGGTGACGGGGGCTTCTTGCCCTGGTCGATGTGGTCGCGGAGGGTATGGATGTAGTCGTCGCGGATCCGCTCGCGCTTCAACGACGCATCGAGCCGGGCCTCGACCTTCTCGGCGCGGGCGAGCGCGTCCTTGACCTGCTCCTGCAGCTGGTCGATGAGCGCGTTCTCCCGTGCCCCTCCGCGATTCAGCAGCGCCACGATCACCGCAGCGGCTGCGGCGATCAGGCCGACCACGAGAGACGGGATCGAGCTGGCGAGCGTCGACCACGCCTCAGCCGGCACGAGATCGCCTCGTGTGCCAGATCGACAGGATCGCGATGATGATCGCGGGACCGAGGTAGGTCGTTGCGGTCAGCCACTCCCGGGACTCTCGCCCGTAGGCCAGAGACTCGCCCCACCCGATCAGGTAGGCGAAGCCCCACGCGGTCATCATCCCGGTCAGAGCGCCCCACGCGATCGCGTCGCGGGGCTGGAACGCGAGCACCAGGCAGATCAGCCCGGCGATCACCCAGAGCCCGGCCCACGTCTCAAGAGTGAACGGCGGGCTCGCGATCATCTCCAGGCCGCGTGGGAGCACGTCCGGCTTCGACCCGAGCGGAAGGTAGGCGATGCCGCGGGCGACGCAGTATGCGCCTGCGACGAGCAGTGCCGCACCGCGGGCTCCGTTCAGTCGGAGTCGCATTCCTCAGGCCTTGGCGGCGTCGTAGATCTTCTGCAGCCGGTCGGCGTACCGGTACTCGCTCGGCTTCGGAAGCCGACCGTTGAGATCCTCAGCGACCCACGCGAAGTCCATGAGCGCCAGCCACCAGCGGAGATTGTCGTCGTTGAACTGTCGCTCGCCAGCGGCGATGCGCTGGTCGGTGGAGAGCGCGTCGGCGATGGGCGCGGCCGGCCAGGCGCCGGTGTTGCCGAACGCGGTGAGGCGGAAGCCGTGCAGGTTGGCGTGGGCGGTGATGCCGTAGCCGGGGATCATCGTGTAGCTGACGCCCGTGGACTCGCGGCGGAAGTTGATCGGCATGTCGTCCTCCTTGGACTGTGCGGGCATCGCGGTTGTGCTGGGGTTGATGGTGATCGCCGCGAACGCGGGGACCGTGAACGGGTCGAAGTCGCCGATGTGCCACAGCTCGCGCGGCGTGACGAAGTCGACGGTGAAGCCGACGAGACGACACAGCGCCACGAACCGAGCCCACGCGAGGGACTCGTTCCCGGGCGCGAGGTCGCGCCAGTTGTAGACGTCGATCGCCGCGCAGTCGCGCCCGTTGAAGGTGAGGCCGTGCGAAGACGTCCCCGGCACCGCCGCCCAGATGCCCAGCTCCTCTCGGTACTGGACCTGGATGTCGAGCGGGCGGTATCCGTTCCAGCCGGGCGTGATGACCAGCCAGACGCGGTATTTCTCCCACGCGAGCCGCTGCATCTCCCGCCAACGGGCGCAGGTCCCGGCCGGGAGGTATTGCTGATCGCCGACCTTGATCAGATCGCTGAGCGGCGCCTTGCCGTTCTCGTAGCGCGCCATACGCTCGCTCCTTTCAATTTGTCCACATGCGCTAGACAGAGTGTGTCTATGTCGAGTAGACTGATTGCATGGTCAGTGAGCAGCCCACCCGCAAGGTCGTCAAGCAGATGCGCGACGCTGGATGGGTGCCGCTGCGCACCGTCGGGTCGCACACGACCTGGCAGTCCCCGACCGGAGCAACGTTCACGCTCCCCGACGGGCACAGGACCATCAGCCCCGGCGTCTACCGGCAGCTGCTGAAAGCACTCGGCGAGAAGTGAGGAAGGGAACCATGACCAGCTACACCGCCACCGCGACCCGCGAGGGAACGTGGTGGATGATCCGAATTCCGGAGATCGACGGGCTCACCCAGGCCCGCAGGCTCGACCAGGCAGGCGAAATGGCACGCGAGTACATCGCCGCATCTCAGGACGTTCCCCTCGAGGACGTTAAGGTGACCGTGACCGTGAAGAGCGTCGCCGGCATCGACGTGATGGCAGAGAAGCAGGCGATCGACAATGCCCGCTACCAGGCATCCGTCGCTGAGCGCGAGGCGACAGAGCGGGCCGTGACTCTCGCAAAGCGACTCTCAGCGAGCAAGCTCACCGTCCGCGAGATCGGCACCGTGATGGGCATCTCTCATCAGCGCGCCGATCAGCTCCTCAAACGATGAGTAGGGTGAGCGACATGAAGCGTGGAATCATCGCCGCGGGGGCGGTCGCGATGCTGCTGCTCACCGGGTGCACCGCTACGAATCAGGCCGCGAGCAACGACACGGGCTCATCCGCCGCACCCGTAGCTTCCGAGGCGCCGCTGGTCGCCGAGACGCCCACCGCGGCCGCAGACGGCGGCGAGACCGCGTTCCTTACTGAGGTGCGCGCGAAGCTTCGGCCCGACAACGTGATTCCGAACGCCACCGACGAACAACTCCTCGCCGCGGGCCATCTGGCTTGCGAGAGACTTGCCGAGAGCCAGAGCGGCGAGCAGGTCTCTGTCATCGATGGGGAAAAGCCCGACCAGGGCGGTTACTACCGCGACAGCATCCAGATCCTGAACGCTGCCGCGTCCACGCTCTGCTAGCCGGCGACAACCCGACGCACGTCGCCTGCCGCGTTGATATAGAGGGAGCCGACGGGGCTGTCGTCGGGAGTGAGGCTCTTGGCAATCGGCACGAGATTTGCGAGATTCACCTGTCCATCGACGACGAGGGACTGCGCGATTCGGGCCGAGCCGTTCACCCGGAGCTGCGGCGTGTTGAACACGATGGCGAGCAGCGAAGATATGAAGCCCTCGGCTGCGCCTGAGATTCGCACCGGTCCGACCTGGATGTAGCCGCCGGTCGCGACGTCGAAAGAGCCCGTCAGGTTGACGTGTCCGGAGATCTCACCGTTCCCGGTGATCGACCAGCCGTTGCCGTTCAGCTTCATGACACCGTTGATGTCCATGTCGCCGACCTGCGTGACCTTGCCGGTGACGGTGTAGTTCCCGGTGATCTCCCCCGACCCCGTCAGCTTCCACGGGCCGCTGACCTGGAATGTTCCGGTGACGGTGGTGGGCCCGCTGACGCCGAAGGTTCCGGTGACGTTCGTGGTTCCGTCGACCTGCAGGGTGCCGACGATCTCGACACGGCCGCCCGAGTCCACGCGGAGCAGCCCTCCGATGAAGCGCATCCGCCCCGACGTGATCGAGGAGTTTTCCAGCCACGAGCCGGATTCGAGCTTGCGGAGCCGGTAGAAGATGTCCTTGATCCACGCGGTCACGTCGTTGAGGCTGGTCGCCATCACTGCACCTCCGGTTGGATGACGCGGCCCGAGTCGCCGGAGACCTTCACGACGCGCACATGGTGCTCGCCGTCGGGGATGACGGGGTCGCCGTACACCTCGATTTCGAGCGTGCGCCCGGGCGTGACGAGTTCCGGGCCCCACCCGTCGCCCGCGGTGTAAGAGCCGATGTCCCACTGGATGACGGCGCCTACGTTCGCCGCGTAATAGGTGTCGGTGGCCTGCTGCAGCTCGTTGCCGATCAGGTCGGGGAAGCTCTTCCGGGTGTCGCGGATAGGGATGCCGACGGTCCCTCCGGCGCTCGCGCGATGCTGATCTTCGCCGGTCCCGGCGCCGATGCCCTCTACTCCGGTGACCTGGTTGGCGCCATCGACGCGGTAGCGGATCCCAGCGAGTGGGGACTGCTCGGCTTCGAGGTGGAAGTGGGTTCGGCCCGCGTCGATTGGTGCGCCAACGAGCGTGCGGAAGCGGACGCCGCCGGACTCCGTCGGGTAGGGCGCGAAGTAGATCTCGCAGCCCGTGCGGTCGCGGATCTCCTTCAGGACATCCCCGATGAGCGTGCCCTTCCAGAACACCCACTCTCCCGAGAAGCCCCCGCCGCCGTCGGCGGGGAGATCGATCGGGAGCTGCCACTGGGCGTTCCACTGCATCATCCGGGCGACCGCGGCGCGCACCGCGCCGGACGCCGACTTGTTCGTGATCGACAGCTTCGAGTACTTGTCCGCGCCGACACCGTCGATGAGCCGCCAGTCGGCGAAATCGAATACGTCGACCGCGGCGACTGTGACCGCGCCCTTGTCGCGGTCGTAGTCGAAGCTGTCGATCTTGTGCGCGCACATCACGACGTCGCCGGCGTGCGCACCGCCGTTCTCTCCCCACCAACGGACCAGCATCCGCGCGTTCGGATTGAACAGCCACCGGATGTTACCCGTGCCCCACGTCTGCTCGCTGAGCACGACGGTCAACGAGCTCTCCCCGTCGCCGGACAGGCTCGCCGAGAACGGCGCGTCAGCGGTCACCGAGAGCCGCTCGATTGGATTCCCGGTTGCCATGTCGTGCACCCAGAACGACCACTCAGCGACCATGGCGGCCTCCTTCCGGTCAGACGTAGGTGTCGGCGAGGAGGACCCGGCCGGGCGCGGAGAGCGTGTGCTCCCACTGGGTGCCGTTCGGGACCGCCCAGATTCGCCCGCGTCCGACGCCCGGCATCCAGACCCCGTTGCGGGTCACGCGGCCCGTGCGCATGTCCAGACGGTGTGTGCCGCCTGCCGTCGCGCCGGTGACCGTGAACGTCCCGGCGGGGGAAGTGACGCTCCATGCAGCCGGCGCGGAGGGGATCTCGATGGTTGGCGTCGCCGGGAAGTTCCCGCGTGACGGGACGAGCACTGCGCCGCCTCCTGCGCCGACGACGAACGGTTTCGCGTCGACCGCGTACTTCCTCGGGTCAGCCGCGACTAGTTGTGCCGCCATCGACCCGCGGAGCATCCCGCCCGCGCGTCGCTGCAGATCGACACCCTCGGCCGAGATCACGCGCACGAGCGACGTGAGTTGCTGCCCCAGGTGGTCGACGACGAGCCAGAACCGAAGGCCCGTCGCGCCCCACCCGTTCACCTGATCGCACCACTGCTGCAGCTCGAACTCGGATCGCGCCAGGATCACGCCCGGGTCGATCGTGATCACCCGAGCGGGGAGGCGAACCGGGACATCGAACTCGCCATCGGACACGGCACGCGCCATCGCCTCGCGGCGACGAGAGGGAAGACCCTGCCAGCCCTGCAGGCCGTCACGACCTACGAACAGCCCCGTCTCCGCCGACGGGGAGGGCGCGCCACGAATGACGAGCCCTCCCCCGCGGACCTCGAGCGCGCTCATGTGCCCGCCCTTCTCGCCACACCCGCCAGCGCCTGGCCGGCGGCCACGACAGCGACCTCCGGGTCCATCTCGGCGAAGTTGTTGTTCTGGGTGATCTGGGCTGGCGCCGACCCGCTGCCGTTCCCGCCGCTCGCGGATCCGTCTGCGGTGATGGTGGAAGAGACGGTGCCGATCATCGCCTGCATGCGTGCGGCTTCCGCCTGCGCGGCGGCCGCCATCGCTGCCGACGCCCGCGCGACGTCGCCCTGCCCGTCCCCGATACCACCGGCCATCTGACCGGCGATCGCGGCGCCGCCGGAGCGGAGCGCGTACCAGCCCGACCCCGACAGGGGACCGCGCTTGGCTGGGGAGTGCGGGAAGAAGTCGCCGACGAAGTCCATGAGGCCGCCGAGGGCGTCCCCGACCTGACCGAACATCGACCCGATGCCATCGATCAGCGATTGGATGATCGCCTTCCCGGCATCCAGCAACGCGGGACCGAGCGCGAGGATCGCGTCGACCATCGCCGGACCCATGTCGGTGAGCGTCTGCTTCAGCTGAGGCAGCATCTCCGGGATCGCGGTCACGAGCGCCTTGAACAGCTCGATCCCGGCGTTGAGCAGCGTCGGGATGAGGCTGATCAAGGTGGTGATGATCTGCGGCAGCATGCCTACGATCGCGACGAGCAGCTGCGGGATCACTGTCAGCAGCCCGAGGACGAGCTGCAGGAACAGCTGGATGACCGTCTCGAGGAGCATCGGGATCATCCCGATGATCGTCGTCAGCAGCGTCGGCAGCAGTCCCACGAGGGTCGTTAGGAGTTGCGGGATGACCTGCACGAGCCCGAGTACCAGCTGCAGGAACAGCTGGATCGCGGTCGTGAGCAGAGTCGGCAGCATCCCGAGCAGGGCCGAGAGGATCGCCGGGAGCGCCCCGATGATCGTGGTCAGCAGGACCGGGATCACCCGGATGACGGCCTGCACGAGCCCGAGGAATAGCTGCATCGCCCCGGTGACGAGGGTCGGCAGCATCCCGACGAGCGCGGTGATCAGCCCCGTGACGAGGTCGACGATGCCGGAGACGACGACCGGGAGCGCCGCGATCAGTCCGGCTGCGAGGGCGGACACGAGCTGCAGTCCTCCGGCGACGATCATCGGGAGGTTCGAGACGAGCGCGGTGATGAGGCCCTGCACGAGCTGCAGCGCCCCGGACACGAGGACCGGGACGGCACTGACGATTCCGAGCACGAGCAGCTGCACGAGCTGCACCGCGGCGGTGAACAGGGCGGGTGCCTGGGCGAGGATCCCCTGCACCAGCTGAGGAACGAACGTGACGATCTGCGCGACGAGCCCGGGCAGGGCGTTCACGACCGACATCACGACGCTGGTCAGCGAGGTGACGAGGTCGGCGGCGTTCCCGCCGGTGAGCGCGAAGCCCGCCAGTGCTGCGGCGACGATCCCGACGGGGCCTCCCAGGAGCCCCAGGGCGCCCGTGAGGCCGGGAATGAGGGTCGTCAGCAGCGGGATGCGGGACAGGAGCGCGCCCAGTCCCCCCGCGCCGAGCGCCACGAACGCACCGGCGAGCGGCGCAACGATCCCCTGCATCCCGGCCAGGGCGCCGGAGAAGATCGACGCGCCCTCACCGATCCGGGTGAGGAAGCCGGTGATGCCGTCGAGCGCGGGGCCGAGCACCTTCAGCAGCACGCCGCCGAAGGCCTTCGCACGCTCCTCAATGGGGGCGAGCGCGGAGGTCGCGGCCTGGATCAGCGGGCCGATCTTGCCGTAGATGGGCTGCAGCGCGTTCGCGCCGATCCGACCGAGCGAGGCGAGGAAGTTCTTCGCCGCCCCGGGGACGGTCTTGCCCATTTCGTCAGCGACGGTGCCGGCGGCCTTGGTCGCGGCCTTCGAGAAGGTCTCGAAGTCGACCTTGCCGTCGGAGGCCATCTTGAAGACCTCGCCGGCGGTGACACCCATCTGGTCGGCGAGCGCCTGGTAGATGGGGATGCCGCGGTCGGCGAGCTGCGCGATGACGTCGTTCTGGACGCCGTTGGCCTGGGTCGCGGCCTTGTTGAAGATCGACCCCATCTCCTCCATGGAGATGCCCGCGGCTGACGCGTTGTTCGCGATCGACTTGAGGTGACCCTGGAGGGCCTCGCCCGGCTTGATGCCGGCGGCGACCGCGGATGCCGCGACCGTGGCGGCTTCCCCGAGTCCGAACGACGTGCCCCGCACGGACGCGAGGGCGTCGCCCATGATCGTCTGGACCGTGCCGGCGTCGTTACCGAGACCGGTGAGCTTCGCGCGGGCGGTGTCGATCGCGTTCAGCCGGGCGAAGCCCTTCGCGAACGACAGCCCGATGCCGGCGGCAGCGATGGAGACGGCGCCGGTAGCCGCGGACTGGATGCCGGAACCGAGCGCCGACCCTGCGGAGCGTGCCGCGCTTGAGGCGGCTGAGACGACCGGGCGGAACGCGGCGGCCGCGGCAGAGCCGAGCCCGGACAGACCGGACCGGAATGCACCGACGAGCTGCGTCGCGGCGGGACCGCCGAACGCCGCGATCTTGGTGAACGCTGCGCGAACCTGCGTGGTGACGGGGCTCAGGTAGGACGACACCCGAGTGCCGAGGCGCACGAACGGCGATGCGAGCAGCGTCCCCGCCGCGACCGCGTACTGCGTGTACGGCGCGAGTGCTCCGCGAACGGTCGAACCGACACTCGACACCCACGCCCGCGTCAGCCCCGCAGCCTTCGCGAGCTGCCCACCGATCATCGTCGCGAGGGACGTGAACGCGGACGCCGCCTGCTGGGCGCCAGCGCGCGCCAGACGCCCGAGGTACGTGAACCCTGTCACGTCCAGCAGGGCGCGAGTGAGGCCGCCCAGCGAGCCGGTGACGCCGCTGAAGGCGGACTGCGCGGCACGCGCGTCGGTGAAGCCCGAACGGAAGTTCGCGAGCATCTGGCGGATGCCGCCGGACGCTGCCACCGACGTCGCCGCGACGCCGGCCTGTGCGCCGCGGAGGTTCTCCTGCGCAGCGCGCAGGCGCGCGGTCGCGGCAGCGACGGCCTCCGTGGAGGTCGCGGAGGTCCGACGAACGGATGCCAGCCGCTCCTCCGCAGCGACCGCCTGCGAGGACTCAGCGCCCGACTTGGCGATTGCCTCCTGCAGACGAGCCTCGGCGATGCGAACGCGACCGGCGTCATCCTGCTGCCGCAGCCGCGCCTTCGACAGCGCGGCGGATGCCGACGCGACGTCGCGGGTCAGACCGGCGACTTCTCCCGCGGCCATCCCCGCCGCCGCGGATGCGACGGACGACTTCAGGTCCTGGCCGAGGCTGCGGCCGAGCTTGCGGCCGATGCCGCGGAACCCGTCCTCCGTCGCCTTCGCTCCTGCCAGACCGGCGGAGGTCGCTTCACGGGCGACCGTCGAGCGGAATCCCCGCATGGTGGGGACGACTGCGAAGTGGCCGGAGCCGAGCTCGTCGGACATGCCACCTCCCCAGGGTCAGCTGAAGACGAAGTCCGCCTCGAGCGCGGATTCGGCCGCAGCGATCTCATCGGGCGTGGCCGCCGACTGCTCTTTCGGCAGCTTCATCGACCAGGGCATGACCGCCATCGCGGCATCCCGCTTCGGGATCTGCGCGACCATGGTCAGCAGCTCCGGCATGGATGCCGGGTACGCCCACCCCGCAAGTTCGGCGCCGAGCGCCGTCGACGGATCCGCCGCGGCGCGCTTGACGAGGACGCACGCCTCGCCCCAGCTCACGGCGTCACCCAGGTCCGAGAGCCCGATCCCGCAGGACGAGCGAAGCGTCCACGCGGCGGCGGAGCGGTGCTCTCGGATGATCTGGACGACGCTCAGGATTCCGGGAGCTTCGCCCCCGCGATGCGCTGGAAGACCTGCGAGAACTTCGTCGCCATGGCGATCGTCTCCGGCAGGTTGTGTCGGGTGAACTCGTCGCGCGCCTCCGGGCCGCCCCACTGCTCGAGCATGAGCTTCACCTGGTCGACGGGATCCGCGGCCTTCTCGCTGAGCGCGTCGAGTTCGTCGAGAGAGATGTTCAGCGGCAACTTCACCTTGACGCCGTCTTCGAAGCGGCCGATGAAGTTCTTGCCGACGATGATGTACTTGATCTTCGGCGCGAGCGCGTCGATCGCCTTCTGCTCGTCCTCCTCGGTCCAGGCGTCGAAGTCGAGGCTGTCGAGGTCGATGTCGTCGAGGTCGGTGACTTCCGCCGCGGGGGCGGGCTTGCTGGCGGCACGTGTGGCCATGTGATGTTCTCCTATCGGGGTTCTCGGGTTCGGGCGAAGGCTGGCCGGGTGACCCGATAGCACCCGGCCAGCCGGTCTGTCACGCGACGGTGACCGAGGGGCTGGAGCCGCCGGTCAGCGCCTTCGACGCGAGCGCGAGCACCGCGGCCGTCGGCAGCGTCACCGTGTACGGGCCCGTGCCGCTCGCGGTGATCCCGGAGATGCCGGTCACTCCCGCGAGGCCGTTGAGCGCGTTCGAGACCGCCGAAGCGGACGCGTCGAACGCGATCGGCGGCGTGTTCACACCGTTCAGCGACAGCGTGAAGGTGCCGCCCGTGGGGGTGCCCGTGATGGTCACCGCCCAGCCGGTCTTCGCAGTCGCGGACGTGGGCTGGATGAGCCAGTCGCGGTAGAACCCGCCTACCGTCTCGTCCCAGATCCACTCGAAGGTCACGGCGCGGCCGTTCACTTCGCCGCGGGTCTCCTGGTCGGTCTCGACGGCGGAGATGCGCGCGAGGCCGTTGCGCACACGGGTCGCACCGTTCTTGTACTTCGTGACGACCAGAAGCGGGAACACCGTGTCGGGGGTGAGCCCGGACACCACGATCATCCCGTTCGCGTCGGGCGTCTTGCCCGTGGTGAGGCGGCGCACGCGCTGGTCGAACTGCGCGAGGTTGATCTGGATGGTCGGCTGGTCGTCGCCGGCAAGCTTCTTGCCGCGCTGGAAGAACTCGATCGCGTCGCCCGCGTCGCCGCCTTCCTGGGGGCCGCCGTCGACCTTGAACAGGCCGACCTTCTCGTACCCGGCCGGGACCGCGATGGGCAGCGTCGCGCCCTGCAGCGACGTCAGGTACGTCGGCTCCCCCGTGAGCTGCACGGCCGCGAACCCGGTGATGGGGACGCCAACCGCGCCGAGGTCGTCGCCATCGGCATCTGCTGTCATTTCTCCTCCTTCAAAGGAAGGGCCGCCCCACCCTGGGACGGCCGCATGGGGTTGGCGTCGGCGGTCAGGTGCCGACGACCGTGTACTGAGCGGTCTGATACCGCCGAGCCACGTCGAGCGCCTCGGGAACGGAGTACGGGCCGTTGAACCCGTCCCGCTCGACCGAGGCGATAGGACTGTTGGGTGCGGTGACGATCTCCTCGTCCGCGAGGACTGAGGACAGCCACCGCGCGACGTCGTTGACCGGTTTCGGGAACGCCTTCGACCCGCCGAGCACAGTGGCGCCCACAGAGCGGTCGAACGTCGTCAGGTCTTTGCGAGGCCCGGAGTCGTCGCGCAGGACGATCAGCGGCCGCTCCATCTCGACGGTGAGGTCGTCCGGCTCCACGTTGTCGACGTCGACGTCCACATCCTCGGAGGCCGCGACGCTGCGCACGTACTCGGTGAGCCAGAGCTCGAAGTCGGGCGGGGTGACCCTAGCCACGGCGACGCAGGCCCTTCATCGCGCGGACGACGATGCCGCGCTGGGACTCCAGGAGGAGCGTCTTGGAGTCGTGGCCCACGATTCGCCACACGGTGCGGTAGCGGGACTTCCGAGACTCGAGACGGAAGCCTTGTTTGTAGTCGCCGCTGTCTTCGGGGGCGGAGGCGATGATGGCGGCGAGCCCCTGCTCTGCGATCTTCCGTGTCGCCTCGATGACCTGCGGCGACTCCAGGATGCGATCCATGACCGGCTGGTTGAACCGGATGTCAGCGTCTCGGCGGGCCATGCGCGCCTCCTTCCGTCAGCCGACGTATCGGGTCAAAGGGATCTCCCGCGGCGGCGTCCAACCGGTCCACGGGTTGGAGTCGGCCGCGGGCGGGATGCCGTCGATCGTGTAGACGTCGGCGCCGACGCGGATCCGGTCGCCCTTGCGAACGTCGAAGTCGCCGGCGCAGAACAGGGACTTGGATTCGGCGGCCTGCTCCCGGGCGGCGTCGCCGAGCCGCGAGGTCGACGTCTGCGCGACGAACGCTCCCGGGATCGGGAGCACCTCGGGGTCGTCCCAATTCGCCGCGACGGACTTGCTCGGGTTGTACGGGCTCGCGACGCGCTTTGCACGGAGGCGCTCCACTGTGCGGCCGTGAGGGAAGCTCACGAGTACGTCTCCGGCCACAGGCGCGACACCGGGCGCTCGAGCGGGAAGCTCCCGCGAGGCAGCCCGGTCGGCGCCGACGCCGTGCAGAGGGACCGCAGCCCGGCGCGGTCCTGGGCGCTCCATGTCTCGGCGTCCCAGTACGCCACGCGCGCTGAGCCGATCGACTGGTCCTTCACACGCCGCGACCCGGGCGCGGGGGCCTCTGCGGCCACACCGCGAAGGATCGCGAGCGCATCCTTCTTCTCCTCCGAGTCGTTCTCGAACGAGTCGATGCAGGGGGCGATGGAGCGTGCCGCGACGATGATGCGGCGCGCCGCGTCCTCGTCCACTCCGGGGAAGTCCTCGGGTGTGATCATCTCCACCGCCCCCTCTCGGGCTCAGGCTCCGCCTGCGCCGTCGGTCTCTTCGACCTCGTCGTCCTTCTCGATCAGATCGATCTTGAGGAGACGCTTGATCTCCTCGTCCTCGACCGTGGTGGGCAGCCGGCGGCCGCGGCGGAAGTACGCCTCGCCGCCCTGGGCGCCCTGCACCTTGACGACGATCTGCGCCGCCTTGACCTTGTAGCGCGTCTTGGCAGCCATCAGAGCCCCGTTCCCGTGATCGTGTAGCCAGCCGTCGGATCGACGACGACGGGCACCGTGATGCGGCGAGCCCGCAGCAGGTAGCCGTCCGTCTTGTCCTCACGGATGGTCTTCGTCTCGATGCCGTTGCCGGCGTCGCCGTAGCCCGGGCTCGAGTTCTTCTCGTCGGCCATGCCACCGAGCTCCGTCGTGTCCAAGATGAGCGGCGCGGCCGTCGGCGTGTGCGGCGACCGCAGCCACCGCAGATCCAGCACCGTCGGCCACTGGCCGGTGATCAGCGGGTTCGCCGCCTCACGAGGCAGCAGGCCCGCGTCGAGGAACGTCGCCATCACGTTCGCCCACTGCGTCGGCTTCAGCACGATCGTGTCGAGGGTGTGACCCTCTCCCGACTCCTCCGCCTGCGCCTTAGCCAGCTCGATGCTCAGGCCGATGTTCTTCGCCGTCGACCACGCACCGGACGACTGGGTCTGCGTGACCTTCGACGCGATCACACCGAGCGCGCTCGAGTCGACCGCGCGCACCATCCGGTTGATGAGCTGGTTGAAGGCCTTGTTCACGACGTCGATGCCGCGCCGCTTGATGGAAGCGTCGAGGATGGGGATGTCGCGACCGAGGTTCTCGACGGCGGCGCCGGCGAGCGGTCCGGTCTGTGCCTGCGATCGCGGGTACTCGCCGCCGGGCGCGACGACCTCGGGGTCGTCGTCGATCTCGATCGGCTCGCCGTTCTCGTACAGGATCGCGCCACCGCTGGTGGTGTAGCGACCGACGAGGAGCGCGTCCGCGATGAACTTCTGGGCCGCGATGCTGCGGATGCGGCGCGCGAACAGGGTCTGCGACGAGAGGATCGCGTGGATCTGCTCCGTCGTGAGGTCCTCGGTTCCGGCGACCGCCGGGACCGGGTAAGTGAGGGATGTCATTCCGCTCGGTCTCCTTGTCTCAGTCCAGAGCGATCTGGATCAGCTGGTCCGCGGCGGTCGCCGTGGAGATGGCCAGGCCCAGGCCGGTCTCGCCGGCACCGACGGTGGCGACCTTCCCGGCGGCGGCGGCCTTGACGCGGTCACCGGCCGCGATGGCGGCCGACGCGACGAGCTTCTGCACGCCCCCGCGCAGGACGAGCACGTCGCCTCCGGTCTTCGTGTCAGTGGCTGCGGCGCCGAAGACCTTCGCGCTGCCCGCGCCGGCGTGCGCGACGCGGCGAGGGCCGGTGATCTCGACGAGGCGGCCGCCGATGACATCGGCCGTCGTCTCGCACGTGATCTTGTCGCCCGGCTCGAACATGTGGATGTGGCTGGTCATGGCTCAGGCCCCCTTCTTGTCCTCGCCCCACGCGGAGGCGTAGAGCGCGTCGTCGGCGCTGGTGAGGGCGTCGACCTTGCCGATCTCGGTCGTGTTGACCGTTCCCGGGGCGAGCGACGAGATGAGCGCGGTCGCCTTGTTCTCGTCGGCGTCGAGCATCGCCCGGAAGTGCGAGTGCGACGCCGAGGTGATGCGTCCCTCGCGGAGCGCGGTGTCGATGATGCCGTCGCGGCGGGACTTGTCCTGCGCGGCGCGCAGCTCGGTGACGGCGCGAGCGCTGTTCTGCAGGTCCGCGAGGACGGTCGCGTCGATCGCGACGGTCCCCTCGGGCAGAGCGGCGGCGGCGGCCGTCGTGGTGGGGGTCTCGGGCTGCTCCGCGAGCGCCTCGTCGAGGGCTGCGAGCAGCGTCTCGTCGGTGGCGGCAGCATCGGTCACGCCGAGCCGCTCGCGAAGGCCAGCCGTCAGATCGCTGTAGGCCACAGCGTTCTCCTTTCGGTTGGGTTCACCCGGCTCGGACGAGTCGGGAGTCTGCTGGACGACGACGGGCACCGCAGCGCGCGCCCGCATCGCCATGTCGTATCGGGCGCGAGGAGTGATGCCGGCGTTCGCCTCGGGGTTCGGCGCGTCCGACCACTCGTCAGCGAGTCCCGCCTCGACGGCCTCCTGCGCCGTGTACCAGGACTCCGCCTGCATCTGCTCCCGCCAGTGCTCACGGGTCTTGCCCGCCCGAGCGGTGTAGATGTCGGCGTAGGAGTCGGAGAGCTTGTGCAGGATCCCAGCCGTGTCCTCCATGGCTGAGGCAGGGCCCCAGCATCCGCCGGAGGCATCGTGGATCATCAGCATCGAACCGCGGGCCATGGTGATCTTGTCGCCGGCCATCGCGATTGCGGATGCCGCGGAGGCGGCCAGGCCGTCGACCGTGACCTCCACCCGCGCGCGGTGACGACGGAGTGCGTTCATGATCGTGATGCCGTCCCAGGCCGCGCCACCGGGCGAGTTCAGGTGCAGGTTGATCGTGTCGACGTCGAGTGCGTCGATCTGCTCAGCGAAGCTTCGCGCTCCGACGCCGCCGCCGTACCAGCGTTCGCCGATCTCGTCGTAGATGTGGACGTCGGCGGACGTCGGCTCGCCGTCGTCGGCGGCCTTCGCCTCGATCCGAAACCACCCGCGGGAATCCTTGCTCATGCGGCCTCCTTAGCCAGGTCAGTCGGCGTGCTCGTGGTGGTCGACTCGACGGGGAGGCCCCACCGGTCGCGCACGTACGCCTTCAGGTGGTCGTCCACGACGAGCGCGCCGCACTCGATGAGCGCCTTCAGCACCTCGGCGGTGACCTGCTGTCGCTCACCGATCGGCGCCGGGACCAGCCGAGGCGCAGGCTCCTCCGGCCCCCAGTTGAGGTCGACGAGGTCTTCGATGACGTGCTGGTTGAACACGTCCGCCAGGAACTCGGCGATCGTGTTGAGCGAGTCCGTGAAGAATCCGCCGAGCACGTCGCTGAGCGCGTAGGAGCCCTTCGAGCTGTCGCCGCCGAGGTTGAGGAAGTGTGCGAGCACCGCGCGAGCGATCTGCTCGTCGTAGTACCGGATCGCCTTGTCGAGGTTGGGCAGCTGCCCCTCGACGCCGACGAACTTGAAGCTTCCGCCGGACCCGACGGCCAGGCCCGCCTCGTCGCCGGCGCGGGCAGCCTTGACCAGCTCCTCGCCGCGCTTGATCTGCTCGTCCATCCAGGCGAGCGCCTTGTCGGCGTCCATGCCCTCGGGCCATGCGGGCGCCTCGAACACGGGGATGCCGAGCCCGTTGCGCTCGGCCGTGAGCGCCTGGATGCGGAGGATGCGGTCCTTCAGCAGCGCCATCTTGTAGGCGGCGCGCAGCAGCGACTCACCGACCCAGTTGCCGCCCTCGCGCTCGTTGATGTACGCGACGAGGGCGCTCACCGGAATCGGCTTCCCGATCCCGTACTGCTCGATCGATTCGAGGCCGCCATCACGCGCGACGTTGATCTTCTCGATGGTCCGCGGGGGCCGCCATGCGAGCTTGGCGAGGGTGTCTCGACGCGCCGCGTCGACGGCGTAGACCTGTTCGAAGTAGGAGTGCCCGTAGACCAGGCACAGCATCGCCAGCCGCAGATGCTCCTTGAACGAGAACCGGCCCTTGAGTCGGCGGGGCGACGCGTTCGCCTTGCCCTTGACCGGCACACCGATGTTCCGGCTGACGAAGTCGGTGACCTCGTCCCGGCAGCCTGTGCCGTCGAGCGCCCAATCGGTGCGGATCACGGGGAGCGTGACCGCGCGGATGACCGACTTCACCTGTGGGTCTTCGCGCCGCATCCGATCGAACACGTCGATCGACTTCGGCCACATCATGTCCGGGTTCGTCTCGTGGGTCTCCTCCACGATGGACGACCAGCCGATGATCCCCCACGGGCTGACCTGATAGCCCTTCTCGGTCACGTCGGCCTCCTAGAACTGGATCGTGCGCAGGCTCGGCTCGCGGCTCTCCGTGCTCGTAGCTCGGATCACCCGCGGCGCGGGCGGCGGCGGTGCGGTCTGCTTGGGCGGCGGAGGCGTCAACATCTCCAGGCCGTAGAGGGCCTCGCTCTCGGCGATGAGCCCCGAGATGTCGACCGGCTTCGACCGGCGCCGCGACCACGCCTTGTTGTCGGCGTAATCCATGACGACGCCACCCTCGACGGCCGTGTCAATGTCCGGCTGCTCGATGATCAGCAGCTGCCGGTCACGGACGCGATCGCGCATGCGCGCGGTGGCGTGCGCGAACTGCCCGCCGTCGAGCGCGTGCACGATCAGTCCGGCCTCTTCGAGCAGCGGCGCGAACTCAGCGGCGCGGCATCCGCGGCTCTGTACGACCACCTCACGGTGACCGGACTTCTCCGCCAGCTCGATCATGAACCTCGGCACCCACAGCATCCCCGTGCGCTTCACGCGGGTGGTGACGAACGGGCGGCCATCGGTGGTGAGTACTGCGGCCGCGAGCCACGTCATGTCGTCCTCGCTGGTGTCCAGCGCCCACACGGTGCGCGAGCCGCGCGCGATGCTGATCTCCGAGGGGAGCACTCGGCGCGGACGCCAGTCCCGCGGGGAGATGTACGACTGGACCTGCGAGGTCACCCACTGGCACAGCACCTCGGTGCGGTACGACGCCTCGAGCATGTCGCGGGCATCCTGGAGGCACATCTCGACGGTGATCTCGCCGTACCCGATGCTCGGATTGGCCTGCAGGATCGCGTCGATGTCGTCAAGCCGGCATCCGTCGGGCGCCGACCACTCGAATAGAGCCGACGTCGGCGCGGCGAGCTCGCCGTTGGCGTACGCCTCCAGCTCGTCGATGCCTCGCGACAGCCAGTCCTCGATCTCGGCGATGCGCGTCTCGCGCTGCTTGCGGAGCACGACGGAACGGACATCGCCCGCGTTGGAGATGCCCCAGAGCTGGGAGTTGAACACCGCCTTGGTCGTCTGTGCGACGGAGTCCCACGCGTCCCACGTCTGCTGCTCGCGCATCTCATCCATGAGCACACGGGCCGCCGACTTGCCGCGGCCGCCCTTTCGAGATGCCGCGCGGACCTCGTAGTGGGCGCCGTTGCGGAGGTAGATGCCGGGCTGGCCGTTCTTCCGCTGGAGCTTCTGCACGGCCTTCGCGAGCGAGGGGACGTGGCCCTCGTTCTCGGCGTCACACCAGCGCCCGGTGAGGTTCCAGACGTCCTGCGCGGTGTCGAGGTTCTGGGCGGTGCCGAGCACCTTGAACCGAAACGGCGGCAGGCGCTCCTCGAAGCGGTCAGCGTCGACGAACAGCCACCACGCCGCAAGTACTGCGGCCAGCAGGCTCTTCCCGTTCTGGCGAGCCACCAGGACGATGACGCGGCGGAACCGGAAAGTGCCGTCCGGGTTCAGCTCGAGCGCGTGGATGAGGAGCCACTTCTGCCACGGGTACAGCGCGACGCGGAGGAACACGAGCGCGAACTCGATCACCTCGAATCCGAGCGACGTCTCCGGGGTGAGCGGGCGCAGCGGCCGTGTCCACAGGCGGGGCTCCTCGCTGCCGCGCAGGTCGGAGTAATCAGCCAGCGTTTCCGCGGTTGCGGCTCTTCCAGTCGTCGAGGTCAACCGGCTCCCCCTTCGAAGGCTCGACCGCGCCCTCCGTGCTGGGGGCCGGGACCGAGGCGTTCAGAGCGGCGCGAGCGGCCGGCGTCGCCCCCAGCTCGCGGAGCCCGTTCCACAGGTGCGGGAGCAGGTACATCGCCTTCGTCGCTTCGAGCGACGTGCCGTTCGCCACGGCGTGGTCGATCTGGCGGGCCACCTGGCGGCAGGAAGCGATGAGCGCCTCATCGGCGGCCGTGGTCGTGATCTCCGCGAGCGTCTTCTCCAAGGCGTCCGTGATCGCGTCCTTGACGCGCGTGGGCTCGCCCAGCAGGCGCTGGCGCTCCTGCATCAGCTTCACGACACGATCGGTTGCCGCCGCGTCACCGTTCAGGGCCTTCTGCCAGTGCGCGCGGTGCAGCGCGTCGATCCGCTCGAGGTCGACGATGCGCGCGGCCGTCTGATCGAGCGCGACGGTGGATGCCTCGATCGCCTTCCGCACCGCGGTCTTCGCCTGCGCGACGGTGCAGGAGAGCTGCACGGCGATCTGCTCGTACGGCACCGCCGCGCGGAACAGCGCGAACGCCTTCTTCTGGTCAGGCGCCGGCATCCGGCACCCCGGTGAAGTCGACGGGCACGCCCTCACGGACGGGCGTCATGCCGGTGTGCTCCTGGAAGCGTCGGCAGATGACGTCGGCGTAGGTCGGGTCCAGCTCGACGAGGAACGCCTTCCGGCCGAGCCGGTGGGCGGCGATGAGCGTGGAGCCGGATCCGCCGAAGCCGTCGATGACCCACGCGCCCGGGGCGCATGAGTTCTTCAGCATGGCCTCGACGAGCTCGACCGGCTTCATGGTCGGGTGGACCGCGGAGCGGGACGGCCGTGCGATGTCGAACACGGTCGACGATCGGTTGTCGCCGTGCCAGTGGTCGCCGCCGCGGCCGAGCCGCCCTGATCCGTCGGCGGTGAAGCCGTACACGATCGGCTCGAAGTCGCGAGGCGCCGCGTCACCGACGACGCCCTCGGCGATCGGCTCGGACTGGTAGTGGTAGTCGGCGCGTGAGAGCACGAACCGGTCCTTCACCCACATCAGCGTCTGCCGGTACCGGATGCCGAGACGCTCCATCGCCGTCTGCAGGGGGATGCGGAGCACATCGGAGTGGGCGACGTAGATCGGGGCGCCGGGGCGGCACACGGCCACGTCACCACGGCGCGGGTTCCGATGGAACAGCGACAGCTCCCCCACACCGAACTGCACGACTTCCAGGCGGCGCAACGTCGACTCGTCCACCCGATCACCGTCCTTCCGAGGTCTCGTGCGCGTGCGCGCGTGCGATGGGGGTGCCCCTCACACCCGGGGAGAGAGGAAGCGACCGGGCGGGAGGTGGTCCGTGGGGTGGGGGGTCGTGGATTTTTTGGGGGGTTGGGGTCAGGCGCGGATGATCTCGGCGTGCTGGGAGGCTGCGAGGTTGGCGTACAGGGACGTCCAGGCGTCGGTGCCTCGGAGCAGGGGGTCGACGGCTTCGTCGAGGTAGACGATGTCGGCACTCACGCCGCGGGCTCCCTGGCGGTAGGAGCGGATGGTGATCTCTCCCCCGGTGGTGGGGTAGCTGATGCTCTCCGCGCCGTTGGCTCGGCGGACGACGACGTCTACGTCCTGGGGGATGGCTTGGGCGATCTCTTCGAGCGCTTCTCGTGAGGTCTGTACGTCTCGGGTGATGACGATGATTCGCTTCCCCGCGATCGCGTCGGCGTTGATCCCTGCGGCTGCGTAGCGGTTCATCGGGTGACCCGTGCCCAGATGGCCAGCATCCTGTCGCGGGCGATGAGTCGGCGTCGCGCGGCGCGCTCTGCGGCGGACATGGCGCCCCGTTCGAGGTTCTTGTGAGCCTCTCGTAGCCAGGTATCCGCGGCTGCATCGCGGCGGCGGATGAGCCAGCGAGTGATCATGAGAACCACGCATCCCCTGCAGGGCCGTCGAGTTGCATCACCTGGATGGCGGTCTCTTTGGTCGCGTGCTCGTCACACAGCACGGCGAGGGCGTACCCGTCGCCTTCGACCTCGAACATGCGCTGCGCGGGCGCCGTGCAGCCCTTGAGCATGCAGCTCGTCCAGCGTGCGCGGCCGTGCTCTCGCACCCTGTCGCGCTGGTACTGACCGAAGCACTCGCGCGCCTCGGCCTCGGTGGCGTGGGGGGCGTGGTGGGCGCAGTAGCCGACGGGGCGGCGCCCGTTGACGACCATGTGGAAGCCGGAGTGGTCGGTGCGCTCCAGGACGGTGCGACGGTTCATGGGTGTCTCCTCAGTCGTCGAGGTCGTCGCCCATCTCCAGGCGAGCAAGATGGCGTTCGGCGCGCTCCGCGTCGAGCTGGTGGAATGCGCCGTGGTGAGTGGCCGCGCGGCGTCGGTCGTACGCGAGCTGCTCGGCGTCGCGCAGCTCGTCCCATCTGGATCCGGTCACAGGGGTCACCACCAGTCGGGGACGAGCTCGCCGAGCCCTCCCCCGTCGATCAGGCCGTCGCTCTTCACCTGGTTGCAGAGCTTGTGGCTGTGCCGGAAGTTGTCCCAGTCCTCCTGTAGCTCGGGATGTGTCTTGACCGGGTAGTAGTGGTCGAGGTTGTGCGACTCGGGAGTCGTGCCTGGCGCGGCGTCGTAGTCGATCCGGGCCTTGCAGATGTGGCAGTCAGCTGCGGGGTCGCCCTCGGCGTCGAGCTGCTTCCCCTCGTCGAAGAAGCGCTGGCGCAGCTCGTGCATGCGGCGGGTGTTCTTCCGCGCCGCGACGACGCCGGGGCCGAGAACGGCCGTCTCCGAGTACTCGTCCATCCCACCTCCCAGATGTGAGGGGCGCCGGCGCCGTGGTCGGCCCATCGGCGCCCCTCAGGGATGGCGCAGGTGCCCCTCGCCCGAGGTCGGGGCGTCATGGGGGTCCTTCGCGGCAGGCAGCTTCGCGTTCACGCCGGTCAGACACCGGCCGGGAGGAGTGCGGGGGCGAGCGACACCGATGCGCGCGCCTGCCGCGTGGCCTCGAACTCCCGGCCGGTGGATCAGATGGCGACGTTGTCGCCGAGGTTCGTGGTGATGTGGTGCCCGTCGACGTCGATCACGACGCCCTCGAGCGGATACCCGTCACGGTCGTACCGGAGGATGTCGCCCACGCGGATCTCGATGGCGTCGGCGACGTCGACGACGCGCGGGGTGGTCGTGTCGATCCACTCGACCGCAGCGCGGGCCTCCTGCGCGAGGCTGGGCCCGTCCGGGTGGGGTGACGTGTCGAGCACGTCGGCGAGTTGGGTGAGGCCCGCACGGTCTCGCTGCTCCTGCAGGCGGGCGATGTTGGCCCGGTTGACGGAGGCGAAGGTGCCATGTCGGTGCCCGTGGGTAGGCTCCACGGCAGCCCTCCGATCGATGGGAGTCGATGGTGGGTCAGACCCCGATCGGCGTTGGCGCGCTGGTCGGGGTCGTCTTCGTTCGGGGTATGGCGAAGGCCCCGGAGCGGGTGTGCTCGGCGGGGCCTTTCGGGCGTGGTGTCCGTGTCAGACACCTTGCTAACCATGAATGTAGGGTCCGAAACCACTCGGGTGTCAACTTCACTCCGAAACTGATTCTGGGGAGGCGTGTGCGGCTGCCTGCGCGGCTTTCTTCGCGCGGAGTCGGTAGCGGTGGGCGGGGTCGTTCCGCATCCTGTCGCGCCACCAGGCGAGCAGGATGTCTTCCTCGACGACGCGGACGCGCTGCCCATCCCGCACGGCCCAGCTCATGACCATGCCGCGCGCCCGCCAGTACTCGATGCAACGCTTCGTGCGGTGCACGCGCTTGGCGGCCTCGCGGTAGGTGAGAGTGCTCATGGGTCAGCCGTTCACCAGTCGGTCGACGCGGTTCAGTGGGATGCCTGTCAGCTCGGCGATCCGCTCAAGCGACACCCCGTGCCGGGCGGCGATGCTGACGTAGTAGGTCTCGGTGACGATGGTCGGATTCGGGTCGGTGCGGAGGATCCGCAGGTAGTTCTCGGCGATGAAGATTCGCTGCTGTGTCGGCATTCCTGACCTCCTTTCGGGTCATGGAGATAGTTACTCGTACCCCTGACAGCTACGCAAACGATCCTGTGGATAACTCTGTGGAGAACGTGTGGGAAACGCCGCCTCAGGTGTGCATAAGCGCTGTGGATAACTCTGTGGTCGGTGGAAAGTTCGAAACTACAGCCGCGTAATTCCGCGGCCACCGCGGTCCACAGGCATGTGAAGGGATTCAGGGTGAAGCATCAGGTGAATCCTGCGTGCTTTGTGTACAAGTCAGGGGATAAATTCGACGTACTCCTCGACCGCAACGCTGCGTTGAGATCGGCTGCGCGGGCGGCCTCGCAGTCCTTGCAGACCACCTCTGCCCAGTCGGAGGTCACCTTCGACTTCGACGCGTTGCGCCCGCAGTAGCCCTTGCCTGGCACCCCGCCAGGAGCACATACGCGTGCGGCATCCGTCGTCGAGGCGAAGGGAACGACGTGCCCGCGTCGCTCCTTCGCGATCGGCCCATCGCTCATGCCCCCGCCGGCCGGTGGTGGCAGCTCTGGCAGGCCTTCACGAGCACGGCCCCGTCAGGGCCGTCCGTCCAGTCGACGGTCACGGCGTCCTCGCCGCACAGCTCGCACGACTCGGGGCGAGCGCGTCGAACGGTCCCGGTCTCAAGGCGCGTGTGCGCTCGGCGGATGAGACGGAACAGCTCGCCCTCCGCGGCGGCGAGGTCGGGCCATGCGAGGAGGTGGTCTACCCATGCCGCCATCCACTCGTTCGCGATGAACGCCCACCGGCGAGCGGTGTCGACATCGTCCGGCAGCGACGCCGGCAGCGCCGGGGCTTCGACGCCGAGGCGCGACGATGCCACCGTGAGGTAGGCGCGCAGAGAGTGCCAGACCGCGGCCGCGTACTTGGACTCGGGTCCGTCGACGACCGGCATGTTGTCGATGAAGCCGCCCCCGGACACGCGCTCGCGCAGCTGTGCGGCGCGCAGCATCTGTGGTGCCATGGCGACCGTCCCGACGGCCTGCACGACGTTCGGGAGCTGGTCGACGTGCCAGAGGTATTGCGCCTTCCACTCCTGGTAGCCGCGCTCCGCTGCCTCGTCCTCGGTGAGCAGTCCTTCGACGTCGTTCACGCGACGGCCCCCTTCCGGCGCTTCGGCGCCAACTCAACGTGCAGAGCGAACAGCTCCGCGTCCCGACGGATGTACTGAAACTGCGTCCGCCACTCGGCGACCTCGGCAGGATCCGCGCGGCTCGTGGTCCGGATCGTGTCCACGCAGACGCCCAGGTCCTCCGCAATCCACGAAGCTGGCACCCCCTCTGCACGCAGGAGGACGATGCGCTCGCGCTCGGCGTCCGTGAGCGGCTGGCCCTTCATGCTGCGAGCGCCAGGGTCGAGCGGACGTCGTAGCCGAGGGACTCGACGCATGCGGCGATGATGTCCCGTGCTGCGTTCGGGGTGACGGCGTTCCCGGCCATGCGGACCTGCTCTCTCTTGTTGCCGAGCAGGACGTACGCCGACGAGAACGCCATGCCGCGCTTGATCTCGTCCGGCTCGAGCATGCGGAACTCGGCGTCGTACACGAGCTGCCAGATCTCGTCGTCCGTGAGCGTCAGCTCCGCGGCGGGGACCTGCTGGGCGTCGATGAGCGACTGGTGCCCGCCCGTGGTAAGCGTGCGGAGCGGCTCGTGCGCCGACGTCGTCTGCCAGCCCGTGCGGAGCATCGTCTTCTCGGCGAGCTCCTCCATCCCGAGCGACTTTCGGTCGCCGATCCGGATGCCGCGCTTCGACCAGTCGATGATGGTGTCGGCGCCGGCGACCGCGGGGAACACCTCGGTGTTGCAGGAGATCTCGGGGCAGCGAAGCGTGTACTGCGCGCCGTAGGTCTTCATCGGCGAGCCCTTCGGCTTGAACACCTGGGCCGAGCGGATCAGCCCGTGTTCAGGGCAGACGGCCTCGGGCCGGATCCAGGAGTCGAAGTCGGGGCGCCGGTTCCCCGACTTCCAGAACACGATGTACACGCGGTCGCGGGATTGCGGGGCGGCAGGCCCGGCGCCCGCGGCGTGCATGCTGTTCAGCCAGATGACCTCGTGGAGGTAGTTGAGGTCGTGCATCGCGCGGAGCCACGAGGCCCACTGGACGCCCTTCACGACGCGGGGCACGTTCTCGACGATGACGATCTCGTAGCCGTGGTGCGCGGTGAAGCGCGGCACGTCCCACATCCCCATCCGGGACCGGTCGGCGGCCTCGTTCGGGAGCGAATCGCCAAAGAAGTCCCACGCGAGCTGCCCGTCGGGGAGCTTCTCCCCGCGGGCCTGCGACCAGTAGGTGCACTCGGGCGAGAACCAGCCGATGGTGGTCCGCGGGTAGCGGGCGGGGTCGGCCTTGTTGATGTCGGCCTTGTCGTGATCCGTCTCCGGGTGGTTCGTGTTGTGCGTCTCGATAGCCAGAGGCCAGTGATTCACTGCCATGACGACGCGGACGCCGACGCCGATGGCGCCCGTCGTTGAGCCGCCCGCGCCGCAGTAGTAGTCCGACATCGTGACGTCGCTCGTGGTTCTCTGCATCAGCATCAGGCGGCCTGCCATTCGGTGTCGAGGAGGTCGAACAGGGTAGGGACGTCCCGCTGGTTGTCGTGCTCGGTGAGGTAGACGACCGAGTCAGCGACGGAGACGGGATTCAGCTCCGAGCCGAACCCGCGCCGGTCCTGCTTCACCGCTTCCAGCACCGTCGAACCGAGGCCCGAGAACGGGTCACCCACCAGCTCGCCCGGGTTGGAGTACATCCGGATCAGGCGGCGAGGGATATCGAGCGGGAACGGGCAGATGTGCGCCTCAACCTCCCTCGCGCGCTGGCGGCTGTTCAGCGTGTGGATCCGGAGGATGTCCGTCCACACGTCGTCGCGCCACGAGCCCGGCATGAGCGACGCGAACGTGCCGGGGAGCGCGCGGGCCGCGGCGAGACGGTCAGCGAGTGCGACGTGCGCGTCATAGTCGTAGACCGTGTTCGACAGCTGCTTCGCGAACAGCTTCGACCGGGTTCCGACGTCGAGCGCGGCGAGCTCGTCGCTCGAGAGGAGCCGGTTGCCGCCCGTACGCCAGTCCGCGGCCGCGTCGATCTGCCACTGCCCGACCGTGTAGTCGGCCTTGCTCTTCGTGATCGGAGTGTCCGCATAGGAGCTCCGCCGGTCGGTCTGCGGCTTGTGGAACAGCAGCACGTACTCTGGCGACCCGACGCCCATTTTCGAGTGGTCCTTGGCCATCTCGGAGTAGGTCAGGCGGTAGGTCTGGTTGTTCTCGCGCACGACGTCGGTCGTGACCGTGATCATCCCGTAGTAGTCGAACCCGTGCCCGGTGTAGTGGGCGATCGCTTCGGCGTGGAGGGTGTCGACGGTGTACACACCGGCCTTGGTGACGGAGCCGTACAGCTGCCAGTCCTTGACGTGGATGGCCATGATCCGGCCGGGCATGAGCGCGCGGTAGAGCGATGGCGTGAGGTAGTCCATCTGCCACCAGAACCGGGCGTTGTCGTCGGAGTGGCCGAAGTCGGCATAGTTGGGCGAGTACTCGTACTTACCCGCGAACGGGATCGATGAGCAGATGAACCCCATGGACTCTGGGGCGACCTGGTCGCGCCACTCGATCACCGAGTCGTTCAGCGCGATCGTCCACGCTTCCCCGTGGTGCACTTCTCGCTCGACGCCCATCGCGCGGGTGAGAGCGTCCGAGATCGCGGTCGCGGACAGTCCGAACTCGCGTAGTACTTCCGACATCGTGTCGACGAGACGGTCGTTCTCCGCCCACTTCCCCTGCAGGTTGTCGCGGACAGCTGCTTCGGTCTCGGCATAGATCAGGTGCACGTCGCACGCGCGGGTCTGCCCGAACCGGTGGATGCGGTGCACCGCTTGGACCGTCTCCTCGAACTTCTGGGTGATGCCGACGAACACGGCCGTCGAGCACTGCTGGAGGTTGAGGCCGCGGCCGAGCATCATCGGCTTCCCGATGAGCGCGTACGTCTCGCCGGCGAGCCACGCCCGCAGGCGTTCCTCGACCTGCTCGTCGGTGAGGGACCCGTGGATAGACGAGTAGGTGAGGCCCTCAGCGTCGAGCGCGCGCTCGAGCGCGGTCTGTTCGTCGTTCAGGTGGCACCAGAGGAGGATCTGGCTCGGCAGCGGGCGCCCGAAGTGCTCGCGCACGATGGACATGGCGCGCGTGACGCGCTCCGGGAGCGTGCGCCGCTTCTCGCGTGCCGCGTCGATCGACGACATCGCGCCGCCGACACCGAAGGTGGCCTGCCCGTCCTTCTCGACCTGTCCGGTCGAGATGTCGACGGTCACCTCGTCCCAGTGCACGCGGAGCTCGGGGAGCGCGTAGCCGGCGTCGGAGTAGCCGAGGTCGGAGGGTCGCTGGATGAAGCATGCCCAGGTGTTCAGCCACAGCCAGAACTCGCGCTGCTTGTGGGGGTGCAGGCGCAGGTTGTTCGCGTCGGACGAGTCGCGCTTGAAGAACCGGGTGAGGGCCTGGCCGGTGTCCATGATGCCGAGGAAGTCGGCGTAGTGGATCAGCTCCTTGTGACGGTTCGGGGACGGGGTGGCCGTCGCGACGAATCGGAACGGGACGACCGCAAAGGCGGGCCCGAGCTTCTGGTAGGTCTCGGAGTCAAATGAGCGGAGTACTGCGGCCTCGTCGAGCGACACCGCGACGAACAGGCTCGGATCGATCTTCTCGTCCCGGACGGACTCGTAGTTCGTGACGTAGAGACCCGACCACGTGGGGTCGACCTCGGCCGTGGTGCGGACGAACCGCACCTCGACGTCGAGCAGCTCGCGGCCATCGCGCACGATGTCGAAGCGGACGCCTAGCGGTGCGACGATCAGCCCGCGGCGGACGAGCCGACCGAACGCGTCATGGGTGCCGTGGTCGGTGGCGTGCTCCACGATGAGGCGGAGTACTTCGAGCTGCATGACGGACTTGCCGAGCCCGTAGCGGGCGAAGATCGCGCGCCGGCCGCCCTCGACTGCCCAGTGCACGATGGCGGCCTGGTGCGGCTGGTAGAGCGGGTGCTCGGGCTGGAAGATCGGCGACAGCGCGTCGTCGGGGACGGTGAAGCCGTAGGACCGGTCGAAGCGGACCTTCTCCCGCAGGAACGAGTCGTAGTCGCGGCCGTCGTTGCCCGTGTTCAGAGTGAGGAGGGCGTTCATGTCTGCTCCACGTGGTGGTCGGACCGCCAGAGGTCGATGACCTCTCCGATCTCGGTGGGAAGGAACCCGGGGACGGCCCGGGCGCCGTACTCGGTGATGGGGGCGGATGCCAGACCGAGACGTCGGAAGTACTCCAGGTCTTCGGCGGCATCCGGTGCGGTGATGTCGCGTTCGATGAACGGGACGTTCGCGGTGGTGAGCGCTGCCTTGACCGCTGTGCACGGACCGCACGCGGGCTTCGTCCACACGATGACGTCGGTCACGACCGGTCCTCCAGGTCTTCGTCGCGTACCCGCGTCTCGTCGTAGACGGTGGCGCTGCACGACTTCGGGAACCGGCAGCACCGCGGGTCGTACTCACCGGATGCCGCTTCGGGCCATGCTTCGACGCACGGGCGGAGCCGCCGCGGTCGCTGGTCCACGTCGAACCCGTGCTCGGTGGCTCTCTCCGCTCGCTGCACGACCGATTCCCCGGCCGCCTTCTCGGCTTCCGTGGCGGAGTCGATGAGTTGCTGAGCGAGCGCACGCGCCGTCTCGGGGGTCATGCGCGTGCGGCCGTCAGCATCGGGGAACGTGAGGAGTTCCACCTCCCCGTCATCCGTCCAGTCGGCCTCCGCGATCGGAACCGTCTTCCGCTCCTGCAAGATGCTCATCACTGCTCCCACCCGAGGGCGGCGCGCACCTCAGCACGCCGCGCGTTCTTCTCCTCGACCGCGGCCTGCGTGACCGGGTTCGTGTACGTCTTCTCGTCGTGCCGCAGCACGGCCGCTGGCAGCGCAAGGGCGGTGAGCTGGTTCGACAACCGGAGTTGCGCGGTGAGGTCGTCGATCGCCTCCACCTGGGTGCGGCGAAGCTTCGGGCTCGACACGCCGGATCCGCCCTTCGGTGCCGGCATCAGAACGGCTCCCCAGAGTTCTGGGGCGTCGTCCATCCGCCACCCGCAGGCTGCTGCGCGGGCGCCTCGCGGACCACCGTCCCGACCGTGCGAGCGCGCACGATGATCTTGCGGACCTGCTTTCCTTCACGGTTCTCGTACGACGCGTCGCGCTCCTCGCCCTCGACGATCACGACCGTCCCGCGAGCGAGCTGCGCGATCGCATCCGGCGCCTGCCACGACTCGACGTCGTGCCAGATCGTGAACTCGTCCTCCCACTGGTTCGTGTCGCGGTTGTAGCGGCGCTTTGTCTCGGCGACGCTGAACGTCGCGACGTGCTTCCCGCCGGCGGCGCGGACCTCGGGTACTCCCCCGAGTCGCCCGACGATCGTCTTCACTGCCATGCCTGATTCCCTTCGTTGACGTCGACGAGCGTCGACGGTGACCATTGGCGCGACACGACGCGGGAGAAGGTGCCCTCCCACGTCAGCGACACGCGCCCGTTCTGCCCCTGCCTGTTCTTGGCGATGTCGACGTCGAGCCGACTCGGGGAGTTCTTCTCGTCGCGGTGCAGCAGGATCACGGCATCCGCGTCCTGCTCGATCGCGCCGGACTCGCGTAGGTCCGCGAGCGTGGGCCGGTTCGACTTCCGCGCGGTCGACCCACGGTTCAGCTGCGACAGGGCGATGACCGGGACACCGAGGGACTGCGCCAGCAGCTTCAGCGACCGCGAGAACCCGGCCACCTCGATCTGGCGGGACTCGACCCGCTCGCCCGACGTGAGAAGCTGCAGGTAGTCCACGACGACGCCGGCGAGACGCTGACCCTTCGGGGCGCGGCGAGCGACCGACCGCGCGAACGCGCGCACCTGGGTGATCGTCGAGACCTCGTCCGACGTCGACACGAACAGCGGCGTCTCCGCGATCTGCGAGCGCACCATCGCGAGGTTCTGCCACGACGCCTTCGACACCTCGTGATTCACGAGCGAGTGCAGCGACACCTGCGCGAGCTGAGACACCCAGCGCGACATGAGGTCGTCCCTCGACATCTCGAGCGAGCAGAACGCGACGGGCCCTTCCTTCGCGAGACGCAGCGCCGCCTGAAGTCCGACGATCGACTTGCCCTGCCCGGGGCGCGCGCCGACGACGTACAGGCCGCCCGCGCGGAGCCCGCCGAGGTGGTTGTTGATCTCCCACCACGGGGTCGGCACGTACCGAGGCTTCTGCTCCAGACCCTCGACGTAGAAGTTCAGGTAGTCGCCGAACTTGCGGACGTCGACGGAGGCGTTCGCGCCGATCCTGTCGACCTTCTCGCGAGCCATCTCGACCGCGTCGAGCGCGCCGATGCCGGTGTTCGCGGCGAGGTGCGCGATGTTCGCACCGACCTCGAGCAGCCGCCGGCGGATCGCGTGCTGGTGGACGATGTCGCCGTAGTACGCGCCGTTCGCGGCCGTCGCCACGTTCGACGTCAGCTCGTGCACGTACGCGGCATCCAGCGTCGCCTGCAGGTCTCCGGCACGGAGCAGGTCGTCCACGACGGCAACGACATCCGTGGGCGCACCGGCTTCATACAGGCGGCGGATTGAGGCGAACACCGTCTCGTGCTTCGGCTCGTACATGTCGCCCGGCTCGACCACCGACAGCACGTCGTCGAGCACCGAGGTCGACAGCATCGCTGAGCCCAGCACGGCACGCTCCGCCGCGAGGTCGTACGGGACGAGGACGTCACTCACCGGGCACCTCCACGCCCAGCTCGCGGAGGACGCGGGCAGGACGCTCACCGGCCTCCACGCGCGCCTGGAACTGCTCGGCGTCCACACCGTGCGCACGGAGCCATGCCGGGCCGTCAGCGAGGCGCACGCCGTCGCCGGGAGCCATGTCCGCCGTGATGACCAGAACATCGGCGGGCATCAGCATCTGTACGTTGCCGCGGTAGTGGATCCGCACCGCGTCGATCGCCGCGCCCAGCGGCACGTCGGCGAGGACGATGGACCACTCGATCGCCATCCGCGCGAGATCCTCCGGCGCGCGCCGGAACCGGCCGTCGAGCAGCGCGGCCTTCGTCAGCAGCACGTTCGCCTCCTGCGCGTTCACGCTGCAGCTCGCAGAGGAATCGGGGCACCGCTGCCGCCGTCGTCGCCGCGAGGCTTGTGCCGCGGGCAGAAGTCGGCTCCCCCGGTGCTGCCGCCGAGGTACCAGCCGTTCGCGATGAACACGGCGGACCGACTTCCGCAGGAGTCACCGTCGGGGAACACGAAGTCGCACGCGACCATCTCGAACCGGCTCATGCGCCGACCGCCAGACGATCGTGCTTGGCGAGCAGCTCGGCAGCGCGCCTGCCGGCATCGACCGCGCCCAGGCGCTCCTGGCGAGGCTCCGGCAGCTCGTCATCCCAGCCGGCGCGATTCAGCCACGTCGCCGGGTACGGGATGAACTGCTTCTCGGGGATGCCCGGGTTGTCTCGGTACGCGATCGCGGCCGCCAGGATCCGCTCGCCCTCGACGACGACCGTGACCTTGTCCCACGCGCGCTGAGCGTCCGGCTTCGCAACCTTCCTGGGCCACACCGCCCAGAAGTCCTCGAAGGACACCATCGCCCGCAGCTCGATCGCCGTTTCTTCTGGATGGTGTTCTTCCAGATGTTCTTCTATAGGACTGGTGTTCTTATAGGGTGCGGATTTTCCGCTAGCGGTTGATCCGCCAGCGGTTGACCCGTTAGCGGTGAATCCGTCAGCGGTGCCACCGTGGGCGGAAAATCCGTCACCGGTCGCAGGGTCGTGCAGCTCGTACTCCACCTCGCCGAAGCGGCCCCGCTGCCCGCGGCTCTGTGAGACGACCAGGTAGCCGTGGTCCTTCAGCTCGACGAGCGCGGACTTGATCGCGTCGCGGCCCTCGATGCCGGCATCCTGAAGACCCGACACTGACACGTGCCAGCCGACCCGGTGCGACATGATCTCGACCAGCAGGCCGCGCGCCTTCCGCGACAACCGCTCGTCCCGCGCCCACGCATTGGGGACCTGGGTGAACTGCCCCTCGAACTCGAGGTGCGTGCGCCTCACGCCCATGACTTGCTCTCCACTTCGATTGCTCGGCCGCTCTCCGTGAGCAGCCACCACGTTCCGTCGTTCCTCTGGACGCGCACCCGCGTCGGGTCGAACTCCGAACCCCGCCCGAGCCGCGAGATCAGGACGCCCCGCTCGAGCGCTTCATCCCGCTCGTCCTCCGCCCAGCCGTGGCATCCGGTCGTCCCGGATCCGCAGAGCGTCAGCGCGTTCGCAGCGGATGCGAACTCCTCCTGACCGCGGCCCTTCACCCCGCCGCGGCCGCGCGGCTTCCGGTGGTGCATCGACCACCCGATGCCGCGGTCCTCGAACCGCAGGCCACGGCGGCAGAGGAAGCACGCCGCGCCATCCCGGTCGAAGAACACCCGCCGCACCGTGGTTGCCGTGAACTCGCCCGCGGCCATCACGCGCCCCCGCCGTAGCCCTGAGCGGATGCCCGGTCGACGGCGCGGGAGTCCGCGCGGTCGGTGCGGTGGTTGTCGAGCGCGGCGTCGAGCGCGTCGAGGAACTTCCGCATCGCCCGCTCGCGCTGCTCCGCCACCAGGTACGTCAGTTTCAGCTCGTAGGCGTCACGCTCGGCCATCGCCTGGGCCAGACCCAGAGAAACCTTCTTGCCCTCGAGCGCGGCGCTCTCGGTGATCTCGACGACCTTCACCGCGATCGCGTTCTCGTAGTCGGCCTTCGCGGTGCCGTACACCTTGCCGGCGTCCCGAAGCTCCCACACGAAGTCGAACCGGAGCGCCACGATCCGCTGCCCGTACGTCGCGCCCTGCCCAAGACGGCGGACCGTTTCGGAGAGCTTCAGATGCAGCGCGTCGGTGGGGTCCACCTCCAGGCCAATCAGATCGCGGAGTACTTCGGCGGGCGTGCTCATCGGTCGAACGCCCCCACCGCGACCACGCGCACGCGCTCGCTGTCACGGAACTCGTGCACCACCTCGGCGCCCTGCCCGTTCCGGACCTCGACGTACACGTGCCCGGGCACGCCGTTCGCGCGCGTCGTGAGCACGAGCAGGTCCTGACCCGCCAGGCGCACGGTGTCGCCCGGCTCCACAGAGGACGCGGGCACCACGCCCGGCACCTCGAACCCCGGCTTCACGAACCCCGGAATGCGGCGGTAGTCCGGCCCCAGGATCGCGCCGTCCTCCGTGCGCACGAGCGGCGTGCCGACGAGCATCACGGCTGCACCTCGGCCGTGGGCCAGTCGTGCACGGGCACACCCGCCGTCTCGTCCACGACCTCGGCATCGACGACGTCTTCGGCCTTCTCCGGCAGCCGGTCACGCAACTCCCACAGGTAGGCGCCGAGCGCGCGGCCGTCGCCGATCATGACGTCCAGGTCACCGGCCTCCTGCGCGGCCACGAAGATCGGACGCAGCTCCTCACGAGAGCGCGCGGCGTTCGCCTGCGCGAGCCAGTCCTGCGACGGCATCCGCGCCTCCGGCTGAGCCGGAGCGGTGTGCGGCGCGACCTGCGGGGTCGAGTCAGCCTGGCTCTGCTGCTCCACCGGCGCCGGCTTGTCGGCCTGCGCCATTTCCTCGGACGAGTACAGCCCGGACAGGTCCTGGGGGAACGCCTTGCGGAGCGCGAGCATCTCGGCGCACTTCGCCAGCATCAGCGGGCCCATCTTCCGCCACATCTCGGTGACGTCGCCGTTGTACGTGCGCTGCACGTACGCGTCCCACAGTGCGATCGCGTAGAGCGCGTCCCGGAACCCACGGCGGTACACGCCGACACGGGCGGCCTTCGGCGGATCGTCGGCGAGCCAGACCTGCGTCCAGGTGATGCCGTCAGCGGTGAACTCGGGCGTCGTCTGACCCTCGTACTGACCCGACCGCTCCGCGACCAGGCGGGCACCGTCGATGCTGATCTGGATCTGCCACTTCAGCTGACCCTTCGACTTCCGCGCGATCGAGTAGATCTGACGCGCGATCGGATCCAGACCGGTGCGCGCGCAGTGCTGAAGGAACGCCGCCACGACGGGACGCTCGGCGAGCGTCTTCGTCCCCGACTGCGAGTCCGTGTGCACCAGGCCCGCGGCCTCGACGAGCGCGCGCTCCTCCGGGCTCCAGGTGCTGTTGTCGCTGCTCTTCGGCAGCGTCGCGAGAGCGCTCATGCCGCCTCTCCCTTCGTCTTGACTTCGGTGACCGTCAAGCTCGGCTTGGTCGGCACCAGCTCGTCGGTCGTGGTCGTGTAAGCGCCCAGGCACTTCGCCCAGGCGTCTTCGAGCACCGCGAGATCCGCGCGGCCCTTCTCGACGGCCGCCCAGACATCGGGCAGCTCCGCCTTCGCGGTGGTCTCGTCGACGTGCGTCTGCGGAACGGTCGCGGTGCCAGCGGGAACCCAGGTGACCTGCGCCGCCGACGACCGCTGCGACAGCTCCTCACGCCCCGCGAGCTCGGCCTGCAGCGCCTTCCACGCCGTCTCCTTCTTGCGTTTCCCTGCGGCCTCCTCGCGGCGTCCAGCGAGGACATCGAGCGCGAGCACGTCCAGAACGGGATCGACCACCGGCGCGGTGACGTTCCCGGCGTCGACCTCGGCGCGCTTCTTGTCGAGCGCGCTGAAGAATCGGCGAGCGAACGCGGCCAACCGCTTCGCGAGGGCCTCGTCGAACTCGATCCAGTGCTCGAACCGTCGGCCGGCCTCGAAGCCCGTCTCCGGAGTGCCGAGGCGTTCCTCCCAGATGAACAGGCAGCGGCGCGCGCCGGTGACGACCATCGCCCACGTCATCTGCTCGAGGTAGCCGGTGCGCTCGAACGTCGGCGTCCCCGGCGTCAGGTCGTGCCCCGACGTCTTGTACTCACCGAGCAGCAGCTCACCGTCGAACGTCGCACCGACACCGTCCGGGGAAGCCAGCCACCGGCGGTTCTCGGCGTGGTGGAACACGCGCGACTCGGCGAGGATCCCGCGCCGCTCGGCGGCGGCCGCGAGGAACGGTTCGCGCAGCTTCCCCCACTCGGTGTAGGCGTTGCCGTTGAACGTGTCCTCCTTGAGCCCGAGCTTCAGGTCGACGAGCTCGCCCTGGCGCTTCTTGCCGACGGCCAGGCCAGCGATCTCGGTCGCTGTGAGGCCAGTGAGGCGTTCGGCGAGCCACGCTGCACGGTCCTGGTCGGATGCTCCGGCGCGGCGCATGAGCTCAGCGACGGCGGGCGGAACGAATGTCGTGGTGGTCACGTCAGGCCTCCCGCGTCCAGAAGTCCGGGTCGCTGTCCGGCCCGAGGCCGTGGCCAGCGTCGTCCGGCGGGAACTCGGCGACCATCGCGTCGAACGAATCGAACTGCGGCACGTCCGGGTAGTTCCGCGCCACGACGCGGCGGACGCCGAGCCCGATATCCGACGGGACGTGCAGCGCGACGATGCGCGCCTTCTCGGCACGGAACCCGCGGGTGCCGATGACCGTCTCGCCGTAAGCCTCGACGACAGCCATCACGCGGCCGGGCTCGTAGTAGTCGTTCGATCCCTCGTAGTAGCCGTAGAACCCGTGAGGGCACTCGGCGAGCGAGTGCGGCGGACGCGAGGACTCACGCAGGCGTCCCGGCTCCCGGCCCGAGAGGAACGCGAGGGGGTCGGGCCGCTGCATGCAGCGCGCCACGTTCTCCCCCGGCCGCCACACCGTCGCGAACGCCACACCGACGCGGCGACCCAGCTTGTCGACGTCGAACGACCGAGTCCCGGTCACGACCCCGGCCGCGAAATCCCGAGTCCGACCATCGAACTCGCCCGCGGGACGGACACTGGGCTTGGACACCTGAGGCACGCTCGCTGTCACGTTCGTGGTCGGCCCGAGCAGAGCACGCCGAAGTACCTCCTCGCGGGCCCGCAGGTAGTAGTTGGGGTTCGAGCCGCCAAAGATCCCGCCGCCGCCGCTCACGCCGGCACCGGCTCTTCCACGGGCGCCTCGACCGGCGCGGGTGCCGTCGCCGGCGCCTCCACCGGCTCCAGCTCGATGTGCTTCAAGGGCTTTCCGATATCGCCCATTGGTGTTCCTCTTTCGGTAGATGACGTGCAATGCGATGGATGTGGAGAGGGCGACGGCCGCGATGAGCGCGGTCGCCCAACCGGGACGCCCGAAGGCGAAGAAGCCGACCGACAGGAGGGCCTCTACGGCAGCGACAGCGGCCATGTAGCGGGCCCACCAGCGGAGTCGACTCATCAGTCGTCGGCGTCCGGGATGTCGAGCGCGTCCTGACCGGTGCGCTTCTTGTACGCCGCGTCGCGGAGCTTCAGCGCAGCGGTCGCGGCCTTGTCATCCCAGAGCGGCTCGAGGTGCTTCATCGCGACGACCGGCCACTCCTCCCCCGCGCGTCGCTTCTCCATCACCTCGTCCACGGAGAACGTGACGACGGCGACGATCTGGTCGCCCGGCGCCATCTCGATGAGCTGCTCCTCGACGCCGAACAGGCCGTTCGCCTGCTCCGCCGGGACGCCGCGCTTGAACGCGGTCGGCTTGAGTTCCATATCTGTCTGCTCCTTGTTCGGTGTTTCAGGCGGCGCGGGCGGCGTGCTCGCGACGGATGTTCTCGGCCTGTGTGACGGGCTCGAGGTGGTCGGGGTTGACGCAGCGGGTGTTGCGGCAGAGGTGGTCGATCTGGAAGCCGTCCGGGATCGGACCGACCTGCTCCTCGTAGGCCCAGCGGTGGGTCTGGACGTTGCGCCCGTCGAGGCGGAAGAGGCCGTAGCCAGTACGGAGCGATCCGGTCCACTCCCAGCAGTCGGCCTTCACAACCCGTGCCCAGAAGCGCTCGCTGACCGTGGCGGACGCCGGCGCACGGTGGTTCACGCTGTGCAGCGGATCGCCGTGGCGGCGATAGCGGTCCCAGTGCAAGGTGCACCAGCCGCGAGCCCGCGACGGGCGGTCGCAGTCGTCGATCGCGCACGGCGCCTTCATGCTGCTGTTCCTTCCTCGACGACGGGTGCCGTCTGGTTGACCGACGGCACGAGGACCGTGACGCCGGAGATCGGGGTGATGGTCACGTGCACGCCAGGCGCGGCGCCGTAGACCTTGGAGGTGTGGGCTTCGACGACGCGCGAGTCGTCGGGCCAGACGTTCCCGGCTTCGGTGATGCCGTCGAACACCGCGCGCAGGAGCTTGTCGAGGTCCGGTTTGACGGTCGGCAGGTCACGCTTCACGGAGGGCGGCTTGGGCAGGACGAAGGCGGCATCGACGCGGCACGCGCCGTCGACCGGGTCACGGAAGGCGAAGACTCCGAACGCCACGCGGGCGACCTGCTGGCGCCACGGGTGCAGAAGTGTCTTGTTGTCGTCGACGATCTGCACGAGCGTCGAGTTCTTCGGCGAGAAACCCTTCTTCGAGCCCTGCGGGATCGGGACACCGGGGACGAAGAACGTCGTCGGGGTCATGCCGACGCCTCCGGCCAGAAGCGACGACCAGCGGTGATCGCCGCAGCGTGCCGTCCGAACAGACCGTGCTCGGCCGTCTCGAACTTGACCCCACCGAAGACACCGTTCGGGTCAGGCAACGTGACCGCAGCGCACTCGTGACCGTCGATCGTGAGCAGCCAGCCCTCGCCAGGCTCAGCGTCGCGCCAGGGCTTCGGCTCGGGGTGAGCATCGAAGTACTCGGCAGCGACGTCGAAGAACAGGCCTCCCGCGTGGTCCGAGCCCACGAGGCGACCGTCACGAGTCAGGATGTGTGACTTGCCACCGCTCTCGTTGACCACGATGCAGAGATCCCGCTCGATCGCGTCCGGGTACACGACGAAGTAGTCGTACTGGGTCGATCGCCAGCGGCCGAGGCGGGCATCATCCTCAGTCCGGAAGAACTCCCGCAGCGCGTCCATGTCCGCGTCCGACAGATGCGAGTAGTCGCGGAGCGAGTCCTCGCCCTCGTCGTCGATGATGTGGAAGCCTCCCGGGCGGTCCACGATCTGGAATCCGTTGGATGCGGTGAAGTCGTTCACGCGGTCATCACCACGGCGATGACCAGCTCGGCCACGGCGACCGCACCGAGCACGGATGCCAGCACGATCAGCCACCGCGGGACGGTGCGCTCAGGCGAGTACTCGAGCGGGGCGTGGGCGATGACGACGCGGCGGGCACGGTACGGGCGGCGCCGAAGCGACTTCGGGGCGCGCAGAAGAAGACGGTTCACGGGTGCTCCTGAGAGAGGTGATGAGGTGTGCGGTTGGCGGGGGCCGCCGGGGATGCGAACGGCGACCGTCGCCGGCATCAGTGGTGGGGGCAGCACCCCCGGCGGAAGATCAGGGGTACGTGTTGTCGAGCGCGTCCAGCTCGGCGTCGAGGCGCTCACACTCGGCGTCAATAGCTGGCGGGCCGAACCAGACATCGCGGGAGAAGGCGCCGCACGTCCAGAAGACAACGAGGACGAGAAGGGCGGCCGCGGCGAGCATCTCCCACGAGCGGACGCCGTTGGCGAATGCTGCCATCACCAGGAGGAAAAGGACGAGGGAGATCCAACGTAGGAAGCTCACGACTTCACCTCCCGAATCGTCACCGTGCAAGCGGAATACCTTTGGGCGATCGACCGAGCTATCGCCTTCGCGTCGGTCTTGTACGCGACTGCCGCGACGACGGTCACGCCGGAGTCCCCGGCGGTCCTCACCGTGATCTCGAACTGCAGCGCTGGGCGGTTATCGGGATGATTCATGACTGCTCCCGAGTGGAGTGACGCGCCGATCGGACCCATGCGTCGACGTCGGCTGCGGAGTAGATGATGACCTTCCCGCGCTTACCGGTCGGCTTGAAGTAGGCCGGGCCCTTACCGGTGCGGCGCAGTTCCGCGAGGTTCTCGACGGTGAGGCCGGGCACGCGGGCGGCGACGTCGGCGGGTCCAAGCCAGACGACGTCGACTCCCTTCACGACGGGGCGGATCGGCGTGACCACAGCAGCAGTGCTCACGACGCCACCGCCACAGGCTCGGGTGCCGTGACCTCGGATGCCTCGACGAGGACCGGCTCCGTGACCTCACCGAACGCAAGCCCGAAGGCCTGCATGATTCCGAGCACGGTGCGCAGCGAGGGCTCTTCGCCCGCCTTCAGCCGCGCCAGCGTCGCCCGGGTGATGCCAATGGTGCGAGCGAACGCATCGTCGCTTCGGATGCCCGCGTTGTGCTTCAACCGATCGAGCAGCTCGGGACGGATTCTCACCGTCGTACCAAGTGGTTCAGTCATGAAACGATGGAAACATAGGTGAGACACATCGTCAACAGGAATGGAACAATTGGTTTGACAGTGAGACTTAGGTGTCTCACACTTGAGACATGCCTACTCCCCACGAATGGCTCAAGGCCATCGGAGCAACCGAGTCCCTTCGCGACATAGCGAGCCGCTCGGGTATCAGCCACGCCACGCTTTCGCGTCAGATCACGAACGGACGGTTTTTGATCGAGACATCGCTTGAACTTGCTCGCGCGTACGACGCGTCCCCCATTGCCGCCCTCGTTGCCAATGGACACCTCACCGAGGAGGAGGCGGGAATCAGCGGTATCGATGTCGCCCTCTCCACGGCGACTGATGAGCAGATCGTTCTAGAAGTAGGGAGAAGGCTTGGCGTGTCGGGCTCGATCCTCTTCGATGCGCCCATCAGCCAGGCCGTCGAGATGGCTGGCAACGTCGTCGGGCATGGTCGGTTCCCCGGTGATGTCGGAAGCTCGACGCAAGATGAGGACTCGGACGAGCCGTCCGTGAAGCAGCCGCCAGCGAAGAGGCGGACGGCTGCAAGGAAGGGAGCCCGCAAGGCCGATGAGGCACCGTACGCGGACTGAGCGGGAAGGGGGGCGACCGTTGAAGTATCTGCTGAGGTACGCAGCGAGCGTGGGCATCACCGTTCACGCGGCTCACCTTGAGGATGGGGTCCTCGGTGAGTGGTACGAGGAGGAACGCGAGATCTACGTCGACCTGAAGCTGACGCCCGACGAGGTGGTCTTCACGATCGCGCACGAGCTGGGTCACGCGCACAACGGCGACCGGTGCGAAGGTGTCCCCGAGGTCGAGGAACGCGCCGACGTGTTCGCCACTCAACTCCTCATCGAGCCCGCGCGCTATGCAGAGTTGGAACGAGAGGGCCTCCATCATCACGACATCGCCGAAGAGCTCGGCGTGTCCGACAGCGCACTCGAGCTGTGGCTGCGGTCGACGATCGTGAGACTTCGCGGCGTGACCTACGCGCGAGCGCGGATGGGCGTCGGCCAGTGGCTCTACCGAGAGCGGACCGCATGATGCTCCACGCAGCGCTGTGCGCTCGCCTCGCGCCCTCGGAGGCGGTGACGGTCAGTGGGTCGTAGGTCACCGGGCATCGAGCCGTACGAGACGAAGCAGGGCACGAGATACCGGGTCCGCTATCGCAAGCCCGACAAGCAGCAGACGGACAAGCGCGGCTTCAAGACTGTGAAGGACGCCGAGCTGTATCTCGCTGCGATCAAGGTGTCGAAGGCGACCGGCGACTACATCGACCCGTCGAAGGCGACAATCACCGTCGGCGCGCTGCATCAGCGGTGGCTCGACGGCAAGAAGGTGCTCAAGCCGTCCGCGTACGACGCGCTCCCCCGCGCGTGGAAGAACCAGGTGGAACCCACATGGGGCAAGCGTGAGATCGGGTCGATCGAGAAGTCTGAGGTGCAGGCGTGGGTGGCCGGCATCTACGCCGAGCGTTCCGCCTCCACCACGTTGCGCGCGCTCGGCGTCCTCGCGGGGATCCTCGACATGGCGATCGACGACGGACGCATCAAGCGCAACCCCGCGCGCGGGCTCACGAACCGGCCCCGCAAGCCGAAGAAGAAGCCCGGCCGCGTCTACCTCACGCACCCGCAGCTCGAGCTGCTCGCGCGATGCTCGAAGCGCCCGACGATGGTCCGCCTACTCGGGGTCACGGGCCTGCGGTGGGGCGAGGCGGCCGCGCTCATGGTCCGCGGCCACGACGAGATCCGTCGACGGTTGCACGCCGAACTGAACGCGCCGACCGTGAACGGCAAGGTCATGATCGGGCCCTTGAAGTCGTGGGAGGACCGCTGGGTCCCGTATCCGGCGTATCTCCAGCCGGAGGTGAAGGCTCTGTGTCTCGCGCGACGGCCAGACGACCTTCTGTTCCCGGACGACGTCGGCGGCCACCAGCGGCGACCCGACCACGGCACCGGATGGTTCGAGGGCGCCGTCAAGCGCGCCCAGGCGATTGACCCGCACTTCCCGCGCATTACCGTCCACGACCTACGGCACACGGCAGCGAGCCTCGCCGTGTCGGCAGGCGCGAACGTGAAGGCGCTCCAGCGGATGCTCGGGCACGCGTCGGCCGCGGAGACGTTGGACACGTACGCGGATCTGTTCGACGACGACCTCGAATCGGTCGCGATGAAGCTCGGTGTCGCGCGCGCGGCCGCAGGCTTCAGCGACGAGTGGGAGCGGAAGTTGGCCGGCCCCGCGGCGTGACCGGGTGTGCGGTGTGGGCAAAACGTGGGCACGAGCACTCCCCCGGGAACGACAAAAAGCCCCGCGATCCCAGTGTTTGACCGGTATCGCGGGGCTTGTTCGTGTGGTGCACCCCCTGGGACTCGAACCCAGAACCCACTGATTAAGAGTCAGTTGCTCTGCCGATTGAGCTAGAGGTGCGTTCCGTTCGGCCCGGAAAACGCGTTCCGAACCGAGGGATTACGTTACCAGGGGTGACGCGACCTCACCAAATCGACCCAGGCACGCCGTCTATCCTGGACGCGTGTCCCCCATCGATGAGCCGCTCTCGACCGCCGCGACCTCCGACTCGTCCCTGAGCAATGACCTGGCGCTGGCGTTGCGTCTCGCCGACGCGGCCGACGCGGTCGCCATGGCGCGATTCGACGCGACCGACCTGCGGATCGACACCAAACCCGACCGCACCCACGTCACCGAGGCCGATCTCGCCACCGAACGCGCGATCCGCGAGATCCTGGATGCCGAGCGCCCCGACGACGCCATCCTCGGCGAGGAGTACGGCGTGTCCGGCGAGACGTCACGCCGGTGGGTCATCGACCCGATCGACGGCACCCACAACTACATGCGCGGCATCCCCGTGTGGGCGACCCTGATCGCGCTGAACGTCGACGGCGTGCCGCAGGTCGGAGTGGTGAGCCAGCCCGCCCTCGGACGCCGGTGGTGGGCGTCGACCGGTCGCGGCGCGTGGACCAACGGCCGCGACGGCGAGCCCCGTCGCATCCATGTCTCGGCGGTCGACGACATCGCGCAGTCGAGCATCAGTTTCCAGAGCATCGAGCAGTGGGACGACGTCGACCTCGTGCCGACGCTCGAGCGCCTGGCGCGTGCCGTGTGGCGCGACCGCGGCTACGGCGATGCCCTGCCCTACATGTGGCTGGCCGAGGGACGCCTCGAGCTCGTCGCGGAGTTCGGCGTGAAGGAGTACGACATCGCCGCGATCGCGCCCATCGTGCGCGAGGCCGGTGGACGCTTCTCGGCGTTCGACGGCACGGACCGTCTCGACGCGGAATCCTCGCTCGCGACCAACGGCGTGCTCCATGACGACTTCCTCGCGCTCCTGCACCACGAGGACGCCCCGTGATGCGCCGCACTGTCGTCGCAGCGTCGGCCGCACTCCTGTCGGCTCTCGTGCTCACCGCGTGCGCCCCGACCGCCGCCGCACCGGCCACTCCTTCGGCGGCAGCGACGGGCGACACCGCCGCCTCCCCGACCACGTCCCCGACGGACGCTCCGGATGCCGACACCCCCGACCCGACGTGCGAGACGATCATCCTCTCGTCGACCGCCGCCGACTTCGAGAGCATCGGATGGAAGCCGCAGAGCGAGCCGTTCCGGGTCGGAGCGACGGAGGTGCCCGACGGCATCCTGTGCAAGTGGAGCGACGGCTCCGTCACGGCAGGCACGGTTCAGATGTTCGGGTGGGCGCCGATCGACGCCGCCGCCGCCGAGAAGGCCGAGGGCGACCTCGTCGCTTCCGGATGGAAGCGTGAAGAGGGCGCCGGCGACGAGGTCTACATCACCGAGAACCCCGACTGGCTCGCCGGGCGCGGTGCCGACGGCTACGGCATCACCTACCTCTTCGGCGACGGCTGGGTGAAGGTCGCCGACACGAAGCAGAGCCTCGTGCTCATCGACTGGCCGCCTGCTCAGCGGTAGGGATTGACGGCGTCGACGGATCCGGATGCCGCGTGCCCCTGGTCCCACGCGTCGCCCCGCGCCTCGCGCTCACGCCAGAGGCCGTCGAGCTGCAGGATCCGCTGCGACAGCGCGACCCAGTCGCTCCATCCGCCGACCGGCGCCGAGGAGCCGTCGGAGCCGACGGCGCGCCACCGCGCACCCTCGGCATCCGGGTCGAGCTGGAACGGGCCGACGTCGATGCGCTGGGTACGGGGATCGGACATGCTCCGACGGTAGGTCGCGAGCGCGGTGGCCGGCAAGCCGGTCGCGTAGGCTCGGTCGTCGTGGCTATCGGCGCGACCATTCACACGTTCACGGTGCAGCTCTCGGACGTCGATCGCGGCGTGTACGACGAACTGCAGCTCCGGGTCGCCCGGCATCCCTCCGAGACCGACCCCTACATGCTCACCCGCGTGCTCGCGTACTGCCTCGAGTACGAGGACGGCATCGCCTTCAGCGAGGGCGTCTCCGCGACCGACGAACCCGCCGTGATGGTGCGCGACCTGACCGGCGCCCTCGTGGCCTGGATCGAGGTCGGAGCGCCGGATGCCGCCCGCCTCCACACCGGCAGCATGAAGGCCGAGCGGGTCGCGGTCTACACCCACCGCGACCCCGAGAAAGTCGCCGCACCCTGGGCGGGCAAGCGGATCCACCGCGGCGACGAGGTCCTGCTGCATTCGTTCGATGCGGGGTTCGTCGAGAAGATGGCGGCGGCGATCGAGCGCCGGAACACCGCGACCCTCACGCGCACCGAGGGCCGTGTGTACCTCGAACTCAACGACGCCTCGGGCGAGAGCGACGTGCACACGCGCCCCGCGGCATAGAGAAACCCCCGCCCGCGAGATGCGGGCGAGGGTTTCTCCGGTGACGATGGTTCGTGGAGCTGGGGGGAATCGAACCCCCGTCCAACGCTGGGTCTCCGCGTTTTCTCCGGGCGCAGTCTGTGCAGACGTTCTGCTCGGCCCCGACCTTTGTCACAGACACCTAAGTCGACAGGCCCAGTCCGGGAAGAGTCCCGCGTGACGTCCGGACGCCATCACGCAGCAAGACCCCTAAATGACGCCAGGATCCGTGGCGGGGTCACACACGGTCTGACGGACTATCGGGCTCGCTTAGGCAGCGAGGGCGAAGTCAGTGCGCTTAGCATCGGCACTTATTGTTTTGCAGGGAGCGTTTACGAGATAACCCCACATCCTCGGCCCGCTTCTCGCGGGTTCGCAGGCGCTGTCGAAACCGATCAGCCCCGGGAACTCCGTGAAGGAGCGACCATCGTCACACTGTTGACTTGCCAATCGGATGCCGAAACACCCGAGCATCTCAGTCTACAACGGATGCGCACCCTGGGCCATTCCGCACCACTCCCCTAGGCTCGCCGCATGAGTCAGGTCACCATCACCGTGCGGGGCGAGAGCGAAACGCGCGTCCGCGCCGAGGAAGCGGCGGTGCGCGTCACCGTGTCCACGGACGGACCCTCGCGGGGTCCCGTGGTGGAACGGGCGCAGGAGCGGGCGGCATCCGTTCAGGACGGGCTGGTCGCGCACCTGCGCTCCGGCGAAGTGTCGGAGTGGTCGAGCGCCCGCGTGTCGGTGTGGTCCGACCGTCCGTGGAACAACGAGGGCGTGCAGCTGCCGCTGGTGCACCACGCCAGCGTCGAGCTGTCGGCGACCTTCACCGACGCCGGCGCGCTGTCGTGGTGGCTCGGCGACGTCGCAGAGTCCGACGACGTGCAGGTCACGGCGGTGGACTGGCGTCTCGCGCGCGACACCCGTGTCGCGGTCGAGCGCAGGGTGGCCGCCGCCGCCGTCCAGGTCGCCGTGGACCGGGCCGCCGCCTACGCGGAGGCGTTGGGGCTGGCATCCGTCACCGCCGTCGAGATCGCGGACGCCGGACTGCTGGAATCCCGGCCGGAGGGTGCGGCACCGCGGATGATGTTCGCCAAGGCCGACACCGGCCCGTCGTTCAGCCTGCAGCCGCCCGAGCTCGTCGTGAGCGCCACCGTCGAGGGGCGCTTCCTCGCCGAGTGAGGGTCACTCCCCCAGGCGGTTCTTCGTCCGCATGGCGCGTTCGGCCTCGCGCTTGTCTTCGCGCTCGCGGATCGTCTGACGCTTCTCGTACTCGCGCTTGCCCTTGGCGACCGCGATCTCGACCTTCGCACGACCGTCCAGGAAGTACAGACGCAGCGGAACGAGCGTGTACCCGCCCGCGGCCACCGCGTGCGACAGCTTGACGATCTCGTCCTTGTGCAGCAGGAGCTTGCGCGTGCGCTTGGCCGAGTGGTTCGTCCAGTGCCCCTGCGAATACTCCGGGATGTGGACGGCGTCGAGGTAGGCCTGACCGCCGTCGATGTAGGCGTAACCGTCGGTGAGGTTCGCGCGCCCCTGGCGCAGCGACTTCACCTCGGTGCCCGTCAGAACCAGGCCGGCTTCGTACGTCTTCTCGATCGCGTAGTCGTGACGCGCCTTCTTGTTCGACGCGATGAGCTTCTCACCCTGCTCACGAGGCATGGTGCCACCTCCTCATGATTCCGGGCACACAGAGCCTGTCAGTCTACGCGATCAGGCACGCAGCCAGCGGCGGATCGCGAAGCTCGCGCTCAGAGCCGCCAACAGCACGCCCAGGACGATGATCACCGGCACCACGATCGCGACGTCCGACAGTCCCACCCACGACGTGATGAACGAGATCCGATCACGCAGGTACTGATTGACTCCGACCTCGACGATGCCCCAGACGGCGACGCTCGCGAGCGCCGAACCGATCAGCGCGGCCAGCACGCCCTCGAGGACGAACGGGGTCTGGATGAACCTGTTCGACGCGCCCACGAGGCGCATGATGCCCAGTTCCCGTCGGCGGGCGAAGGCCGACAGACGGATCGTGGTCGCGATCAGCAGCACCGCGGCGATGAGCATCAGACCGGCGATACCGACGGCGACATAGGTCGCGACCGTCAGCGTCTGGAACAGCGGCTCCAGGTACTGCATCTGGTCGGTGACCTCCTCGACGCCCGCTTGGTTGCTGAACGCCTCGGCGATCACGTCCGACTGGCTCTGATCGACCAGGTTGATGCTGAAGGTGGCGTTGAACTGATCGGCCGTGACGACGTCCGCGATGTCGGCGGACAGCAGACCCTTCGCGTTCTCGAACGCCTGATCGCTGGTCTGGAAGGTGAAGTTGCGGATCAGCGGGGCCAGTGAAGGTCCCTCGAGCGTCGCCTGCACCTGGTCGATCTGTTCCTGGCTGGCCGCCTCGCCCGCGGCGCAGGACGGCTTGTCGGAGACCGTGGAGCACATGAAGACGGCGACCTGAGCGCGATCGGCCCAGTACGACTGCATCTTGCCGATCTGCATCTGCATGAGCATGGCCGCGCCGACGAACGTGAGGGAGACGAACGTGACCAGGATGACGGAGATGACCATCGAGGCGTTGCGACGCAGGCCGGAGAACGCCTCCGAGAGGATGAGACCGAATCTCATGAGGTGGGTCCCACTTCGTCGTCGCGATCGTTCTTGTCGGCGAGGCCGAGGCGGTCGGCGAGGCCGAGCGCATCGACGTCGGGCGTCGTGACGGGCACCGATCGCGTGTGCGTCGGGGGCTCGGGTGCCGCTTCGGACGCCGTCGCGGCGCGCTCCGCCTCGACGCGCCGGGCTTCCTCGAGGTTCAGCGGCTCGACGGCACCGGTGATGTGCGCGACCTCGCGCTGCACCTCGAGGACGGCCGTCAGGGCGGCGACCGCCGCCGCGCCCTTCTCGACCTCGGGGGCGAGTCGGGGCAGTCCGGACGTGTCGCCGTAGCCGCCGCGCCGCTCGTCACGGACCATCTCGCCGTTGCGGAGCTCGATCACGCGGCGCTGCATCTGGTCGACGAAGCCGGCCTCGTGCGTGGCCATGACCACGGTCGTGCCGCCGGCGTTGATGCGAGCCAGGAGCTGCATGATGTCGATGGACGTGGCGGGATCCAGGTTTCCGGTCGGCTCGTCGGCGAGCAGCACCTGGGGGCGGTTCACGAGGGCGCGCGCGATCGCGACGCGCTGCTGCTCACCGCCGGACAGCTCGTGCGGCAGACGCTTCTCCTTGCCGTCCAGGCCGACGAGCGCGAGCACCTCGGGCACGGCCTGCTGGATGAAGCCGCGGGAGGCCCCGGTGACCTGCAGCGTGAAGGCGACGTTCTGGTGGACCGTCTTGTTGGGCAGCAGACGGAAGTCCTGGAACACCGAACCGATGTGACGCCGGAAATAGGGCACCTTCCGGTTCGACAGCGTGCGCAGGTCGCGCCCGAGGACGACGACCCTCCCCTCGCTGGGTGTCTCGGCCCGCAGGATGAGCTGCAGGCACGACGACTTCCCGGAGCCGGAGGCTCCCACGAGGAAGACGAACTCTCCGCGCTGCACCTCGAAGTCGACGGCGTTCAACGCCGGTCTCGTGGTGCCGCGATACCGCTTGGTGACGTTCTCGAACCGGATCATGGCTCGACGAGCCTAAGCGCGCGGCCCGCCCAGTCCGACAGGACGCGCCGGGTCGCGAAACCGCGAGAGTCCTATGGATGCCACGCCCGTGGCATCCCTCACTCAGTCGTCGTCGTCCTTGCGCTTGCGCCAGCGGATGCCGGCCGCGATGAGGCCGTCCAGGTCGCCGTCGAAGACGACCGCGGGGTTGCCGACCTCGTATCCGGTGCGGAGGTCTTTCACCAGCTGCTGGCCGTAGAGGAAGTAGGAGCGCATCTGGTCGCCCCAGCTCGCGGTGATGGTGCCCGCGAGCTCCTTCTTCTTGGCCGCCTCTTCTTCGCGCTTGAGCAGCAGCAGGCGGGTCTGCAGGACGCGCATGGCGGCAGCGCGGTTCTGGATCTGCGACTTCTCGTTCTGCATCGAGACGACGAGCCCGGTTGGGATGTGCGTGATGCGCACAGCCGAGTCGGTCGTGTTCACCGACTGGCCGCCGGGACCCGACGAGCGGAACACGTCGACGCGGATGTCGCCCTCGGGGACCTCGACCTCGACGGCCTCCTCCATCACGGGGATGACCTCGACGGCGGCGAAGCTGGTCTGACGCTTGTCGGCGCCGCCGAACGGGCTGATGCGCGCGAGGCGGTGGGTACCGGCCTCGACCGACAGCGTGCCGTAGGCGTAGGGGACGTCGATCTCGAACGTGGCCGACTTGATCCCCGCGCCCTCGGCGTAGGAGGTGTCCATGACCTTCACGGGGTACTTGTGGCGCTCGGCCCACCGCAGGTACATGCGCAGGAGCATCTCGGCGAAGTCGGTCGCATCGTCGCCGCCCGCGCCGGAGCGGATCGTGACGACCGCGGATCGCGCGTCGTACTCGCCGTCGAGGAGGGTCTGCACCTCGAGCTGGCCGATCACGTCGCGCAGCGAGGCGAGTTCTTTGCGCGCCTCGTCGGCGGACTCCTCGTCCTCCATCTCGTTGGCGAGCTCGACGAGCACCTCGAGGTCGTCGAGACGCTGCTCGATCTCGGTGATGCGCTTGAGTTCGGCCTGACGGTGGCTGAGGCGGCTGGTGACCTTCTGGGCGTTGTCGACGTCGTCCCAGAGGTCGGGAGCGCCCGCCTCTTCGTTCAGGCGTTCGATGTCGGCGGTGAGTGCGTCGACGTCGACCACGGCCTGAATATCGGCGAAGGTCGAGCGCAGCGCCTGGATGTCGGCGGCAAGGTCCAGTTCGAGCATGACACTCCAGCCTATCGTGGAGACGATGACGAGCGACTCCCCCCGCGATGTGCTGGTCCGCTTCGCACCGATGATCTACGGCCCCACGCTCCTCTTCGCCCTCGGCGAGGGGGCCGTGATCCCGTTGATCCCGGTGATCGCCAGCCGTCTGGGCGCGGACGTCGCCCTCGCGGCGCTCATCGCGGCCGCGCTGGTGGTCGGCCAGCTGTGCGGCAACATCCCGGCGGGGTGGGCGGTGGCGCGGTTCGGAGAGCGCCTCACCATGGGCGCCGCGGGCATCGTCATCCTCGGCGGGCTCGTCGGCGTGGTGTTCGCGAACTCGCTCGCCGTGTTCGCGGCAGCGGTGTTCCTGATCGGATTCTGCGCGGCATCCTTCGCCCTCGCCCGACATTCGTTCATGACGACGCGGGTTCCGCTGCATTTCCGCGCACGGGCACTGTCGCTCCTGGGCGGCACGTTCCGCCTCGGCATGTTCGTCGGCCCGTTCATCTCCGCCGCCCTCCTCGGGATCTTCGGCGACGAGTCGGCTTCGATCGCGTTCTTCGCCGTGTGCCAGGTCGCGACGATCCTGCTGGTCTTCCTCGGCCCGGATCCGGAGCGCGCGATCGCCGCGCCGCTCACGGGAGCCCCCCGAGCGGTGGATGCCGAGGACACCGGCGAACCCGTGACCGGCTCGATCCCCGCGGTGGAGCGAACGGGCGTGTTCCGCACGATGTGGAGGTTCCGGGGGGTGCTCGCACGTCTGGGGCTGGCCGCGGCCTCGCTCTCGGCCGTCCGCTCGGCCCGCCAGGTCGTGCTGCCCCTGTGGGGCGTCTCCCTGGGCCTGGACGCCTCGACGATCGCCGTGGTCGTGGGCGTCTCCGGCGCGATCGACTTCGCCCTGTTCTACGCCAGCGGCCAGGTCATGGACCGATTCGGCCGCCTCTGGGCCGCGCTCCCGGCGATGATCCTCATGGGCGCGGGGTTCTTCGCGCTGTCCGTCACCCACGAGTTGGACAGCGCCTCGATGTGGTTCGCGATGTTCGCGGCCGTGCTCGGCGTCGGCAACGGTCTCTCCAGCGGCATCCTGCTCACCCTCGGCGCCGACATCGCCCCGCCGACCGATCCGGCGGCCTTCCTCGGATCGTGGCGCACGCTCACCGACGGCGGCGGCGCGATCGCCCCGGTCCTCATCTCGCTCGTGACCGCAGCGATCTCGCTTCCCGTCGCCGTCGCGGCGATGGGCGTGATCGCCGTCGCGGGGGCCGTCGGCTTCGTCCGCTGGGTGCCACGGTACGTGCCGCGCACGCCCTGATCGCGCTCCGCGGATGTTTCCGAGCCGTAAACATTCCTGCATCTGTTGTTCATCGACGGAAATTGTGGTCACAATCGTGACCACTGCCGCCTTCTCAGGGCGTCAGGAGTCATTCCCCCCTGGATGATGCGGGCGCAGGTGCCCGCGGAGAGGTGCAATAACGTGCCCAGAAACACCCTGTCGACCCCTCCCCCGCGCGCGAGACGCGCGACCTGCCTGATCGCCGCCGGCGCACTCGTCGGCGGTTCCCTCCTGATCGCTCCGGCGGCCACGGCGGCGCCGGACGACGGGCCCGAGACGCTCGGGCTGACCGGTGCGGACGTCATGACCCACCTGACCGAACTCGCGGAGATCACCGAGTCGTACGCCGACCGGGACTACCGCGCGTTCTACGCCCCCGGGTACACCGCCGCCGCGGAGTACGCGGAGCAGGTCCTGGCGGACACCGGTGCCTTCACCGTCACGCGTCAGGAGTTCGAGCAGCCGTACTCGACCTTCGGCGACGTGCGCCTGACCGTCGACGGCACCGCGTACGAGGGGTCGCACTTCGACCTGTCGGAGGGCACCGACGCCCCGTACACGGCGCCGTTGGCGCAGCCGACCGCCGACGACGAGGGTCTGCGGCTCGGGTGCGCCGCCGACGACTTCGCCGAGGTTCCCGACGGCGCGATCGTGCTCGTGCAGCGCGGCGTGTGCACCTTCGAGGAGAAGATCGGCTTCGCCTCCGGCGCCGGAGCGGGCGCGGTGTTCGTCTACAACAACGCTCGTCCCGTCGAAGAGGGTGTGGGCCCCGACGACCAGCTCACGAACGTCGGGTCCGGCGACCGGAACGAAGCCAACGCCCCCGCCGCCACCCTGCCGCAGGCCTCGGGCGAGACCCTCGCGGCCCTCATCGACGCCGCCCCCGAGGACGCCCCGGTGGAGGGGACGGCCGAGATCGTCAAGGAGTTCCTCGTCGGCAAGACCTTCAACGTCATCGCCGACAGCATCGCCGGCGACCCCGAGGACACCATCGTCATCGGAGCCCACCTCGACGGAGTCCCGGAAGGTCCCGGCGTGAACGACAACGCCTCCGGCTCGGCGGCGATCCTCGCTCTCGCCGAGAAGATCGCGGCATCCGACGTGCCCAACGACAAGCGGATTCGCCTCGCGCTCTGGAGCGCCGAAGAGGTCGGTCTCGTCGGTTCGACCCACTACGTCGACGACCTCGTGGCCAACGACCCGGCCGAACTCGCCCGCATCTCGGCGTATCTGAACTACGACATGATCGGGTCGGAGAACTTCACGGTCGGGGTGTACGACGCGAACCGCTCGACGTACCCCGCCCCCGACGTGGACATCCCCGCCGGATCCGCCGAGCTGGAGAAGGTCTACACCGACTACTTCGACGGCGTCGACCAGCCCTGGGTCGACAGCGAGTACTCGGGACGCTCCGACTATCAGGCCTTCATCGACAACGGCATCCCCGCGGGCGGACTGTTCTCGGGTGCGGACGATCTGAAGACCCCCGAGCAGGCCGCGCTCTTCGGCGGGGAGGCGGGAGTCATCATGGATCGCAACTACCACACGGCCGATGACACGCTCGCCAACGTCAGCCGGGAGTCGATCGACATCTTCGCCCCCGCCATCGGCAACGCCACCGCGGTCCTCGCGTGGAACGCGGTCGAGCCGTCGCCCGAGCCCACCGATCCCGGAGCGGAACCGTCACCCGAGCCGAGCGTCTCGACGAGCCCGTCACCGACCGCGACGGCTGCACCCGCGGCGACCTCGGGTCCGCGCGGATCCCTCGCGAACACCGGCTCCGAGGTCGAGGGCTCCCCGCTGCCGCTCATCGGCGTCGGCATGCTCGCCGTGGGTGTCGTCATCGCGGTGGGAACGATCGTCCACCGTCGTCGCGCACAGAGCGACGACGCCGCGTAATACCGGATACACGGGCGGGGTCGTGCACGACGGTGCGCGACCCCGTCGCCGTGTCGGGCTCGCACGAGTACGACCCGATTTGCCGTCGGAACCCGTCACGCTCGACGATGTTGCCCGGATGCACACCGATCGACGGAGGGATGCCGTGATGAAGGACGTCGACCGTGGCTCGCTCGCCGTCTCCGCGGCGCTGGCCTCCGTCGCGGGATTCGTCGACGCGATCGGCTTCCTCGATACCGGCGGTCTGTTCGTGTCGTTCATGAGCGGCAACTCCACCCAGGCGGCGGTCGAGGTGGTCGGTCCGGGCCCGCTGATCGCGCTCGCGTCCGTCGGCATCATCGCCGCATTCGTCGCCGGTGTGACCGCCGGCGGCGTCGCCACCACGCTCGTGTCGCGACCGCGGCCCTGGATCGTCGGCGGAGCGGCGGTCGTCGTGGGCTCGGCCGCGCTGCTCGCCCTCGGCGGGTCCGCGACCCTGTGGCGGGCCGGTCTCCTCGCCGCCGCGATGGGGGCGTTGAACACGCTCTTCCTCGCCGACGGCCGTGCACGCGTGGCGATCACCTACAGCACCGGAACACTGGTGAGCCTCGGTCTCGCGCTCGCATCGCTCGTCACCGGCGGTTCCCGGACGGCGTGGCGACGTCCGCTGCTCCTCTGGGCTGCCCTCGTGACCGGCGCCGTCGTCGGCGCGCTGGCCCACCGGGCCGGCAGCACGGTCGCCCTCGCGCTCGCGAGCGCGGCGCTGGGCGCCTGCGCGCTCATCCTCGCCCGTCAGCCGAGGTGACTCCCCGCGGAGTCCTCCCCGGCCTCGCCCGAATCAGTGAGAACGGTCAGCCATCGGCGTCCGTGACCCGGATGAGCACCTTTCCCGTCTCGCCCGCCTCGACGGCGTCATGCGCCGCGGCCGTCTGATCCAGCGCGAACGACGTCAGCGGCAGTCCCGCGGATTCGCCCACGGGCAGCACCCCGTCGGCGACGGCGGCCGAGACGTCCTCCGCGGCAGCGAGCAGGGCGTCCTCACCGACGGTGTAGAGCAGCAGGCCCTGCCAGCGCACATTCTTCGCGAAGCTCTCGCGGACCGCCGCGGTGAAGGTTCCGCCACCGTTGTCGGCGTAGTACCCGATCGAACCGTGGTTGGCCACGACCTCGACATCGAGGGCGGCGTTCTCGGCGATCGCCACCTCGACGATGTGGTCCACGCCCTGCGGGGCGAGATCGCGGATCGCATCGGCCAGCCCATCGTCCGGATAGCGCAGAACGTGGTGCGCACCGGCCGCGCGGGCGAGCGTCACCTTCTCGGCGCTGCTGACCGTCGCGATCACGGTCGCCCCCGCCCAGACCGCGAGCTGGATCGCCGCGTGGCCCACGGCTCCAGCGCCGCCCTGCACGAGGACGAACCTGCCGTCGAGGGCTCCGGGTGTCAGCCGCGCGGGCCCGAACTCGTGAACGGTCAGGGCGCGGTGCGCCGTCATCGCGGGAACACCGAGGCTCGCTCCGAGTTCGAACGACGCCCCGTCGGCGAGCGGCACCGCGCGCGCCGCGGGGACGACGGAGTACTCGGCGGCGGTCCCGGTCGGACGCTGATGCGCGGCCAGGTAGATCCACACGCGGTCACCGACGGCGAGACTCTCGACGCCCTCGCCCACGGCATCCACTGTTCCCGCGCCGTCCTGGTTCGGGGTGACCTCGTCGGCGACGAGCGGACGTCCGACCGTGGCGCGCGCCTTCCAATCGGTCGGATTCACGCCGGACACTGCGACGCGCACCCGCACCTCACCCGGACCGGGTTCGGGGATCTCCCGATCGACGAGCGAGAGGACGGACGAGTCGCCGGGCGTGGAGTAGACGATGGCCTTCATACGAAAGGTCAAGGGCGCCGGGCGCGTCGGCATTCCCGCGACACGCGCCCGCGGCCGGCGCAGAGCCGCCGCAGTTGACGGCGGCTTCACATGGAGCGTGGGACCCGCAGCCCTAGAATGAGTCAATTCGCGGGAGTGGTGAAACCGGCAGACACGCAGGATTTAGGTTCCTGTGCCTTCGGGCGTGGGGGTTCAAGTCCCCCCTTCCGCACGGACATCCCTTCCACGACACCGTTTCTCCTGACCCGACGGGACCGATGTGATCCACTCCGCAGGCCTGCTCCCCTGGCTGGACCCGGCCGCCATCATCACCAACTCCCAGCCGTGGGCGCTCCTGGTGGTGTGCTTCATCATCTTCGCCGAGACGGGCCTCCTGATCGGCTTCCTCCTTCCCGGCGACACGCTTCTGATCATGGCCGGGCTGCTCTCGCACTCGACTCCCGCGGCGCCCGACGGGGTGTTCGGCATCAACGCGTGGTGGGTGGCGCTGGCCATCGGTTTCGCCGCGTTCGTCGGCGGCGAAGTCGGCTACTTCATCGGCCATAAGGCGGGCCCCTCGATCTTCGAGCGCAAAGACTCCGGCGTCTTCAGCCGGAAGAACGTGGAGCGCACGAACGCGTTCTTCGAGCGCTTCGGGGGCATCACCGTGATCCTCGCCCGATTCGTTCCGGTCGTGCGCACCTTCGCCCCCATCGCCGCCGGCGTGGGGCACATGCCGTGGCGCAAGTACTCGCTCTACAACCTCATCGGGGCGATCATCTGGGGCATCGGCCTGACGATGCTGGGCTACGCCGTGGGGTACATCCCGTTCGTGCGCGACATCGTGACCGAGTACATCGACGTCATCCTGCTCGCCGCCGTCGCGGGGACGGCGATCTTCATCGCGGTGCACTACTTCCGCGAGCGGGCTGCAGCCAAGCGCGAGGCGGCCGCGGGCGTGCCCACCGATTCGGCATCCCTCGTCCTCGACCCCGAGACGCTCGAGGACGGCGACCACCGCGCTCGCTGATCGCGGCGGTCACGACGCCTTCGACGCGTTCTTCTTCGACTCCGCCTTCTTCTTCGGCGCGGGTTCCTCCGACTTCCCGGCGCGAGCCGCGCGCGTGCGCTCGACGCTCGCGCGGAGGGCCTCCATCAGATCGATGACCTCGCCGCCGTCGTCGTCGGCATCCTGTTCTCCGAAGGTGGCGGCGGTGTCGATGGCGTCCCCCTGCTCGAGCTTGGCGTCGATGAGCGTCCGGAGCTCGCGCTGGTACTCGTCGCCGAATTCGTCGGGGTCGAAGTCCTTCGAGAAGCTCTCGACGAGGGAGGCCGACATCTCCAGCTCCTTCGCCGAGATGCGGACGTCCTCGTCGAGCGAGGGGAACTCCGCCGCTCTCACCTCGTCGGCCCACAGCAGCGTCTGCAGCACGAGGATGTCGCCGCGGGTGCGCAGCGCCGCGAGCCGCGTCTTCTGCCGCAGCGAGAACCGCACGATCGCGGTGCGGTCGGTCTGCTCGAGCGTCTTCCGCAGCAGGACGTAGGCCTTCGGCGACGACGAATCCGGCTCGAGGTAGTACGCCTTGTCGAGCGTGAGCAGGTCGACCTGGTCGCTTGGGACGAACTCGACCACCTCGATCTCGCGGCTGCGCTCGCTCGGAAGCGACGCGAGGTCGTCCTTGGTCAGCACCACCGTCTGCTCGCCGTCGTCGTACGCGCGGTCGATGTCCTGGTAGGGCACGACCTCTCCGTCGACCTCGCAGATGCGCTGGTAGCGGATGCGTCCGCCGTCCTTGTTGTGCACCTGGTGGAGCGGCACGTCGTGGTCCTCGGTGGCGGAGTACACCTTGACGGGCACGTTGACGAGGCCGAAGGTCAGCGCGCCCTTCCAGATCGATCGCATGCGTCCAGTGAACACCCCCGGCACCCCGGATGCCGAGACCCTTGCGCCGGGTCCCTCACCCGCTGACCCCTGTCCCGCTCTCCGGAACAGTTCGGGTAGTTGCAGGTCGGCGGCGCCCCCCGACACCGGATCACCCCTCAGATCCGGAGCGCGGCACGCGGGTGCGGCGCAAGCCCCACGGTATCCACCCCCTCCGCCGCTCTACGCTGGGGCGATGGCGGAGCAGACGGTGCGCATCGACGGCCGTCGGCTGCGGCTGTCCAACCTCGACAAGGTGCTGTACCCCGAGACGGGGACCACCAAGGGCGAGGTCATCGACTACTACAGCCGCATCGCCCCCCGCCTGCTCCCCCACGTCCGTGGCCGTCCGGTGACGCGAAAGCGCTGGCCCGACGGGGTGGGGACGGCGAGCGAGCCCGGTGAGCCGTTCTTCGCGAAGGCGCTGGAGCCCGGAGCTCCGGACTGGATGCCACGGCATCCCATCGATCATTCGTCGGGTGCGAAGGACTATCCGCTGGTCGAGGACGTCCCGGCGCTGGTGTACCTCGCCCAGGTGGCGAGCCTCGAGCTGCACGTGCCGCAGTGGCGCTTCGACGGCGCCGGGGTCCGACAGAATCCCGACCGCATCGTCCTGGACCTGGACCCCGGGCCCGGCGTCGGACTCGCGGAGTGCGCCGAGGTCGCCCGATGGGCGCGGGCGATCCTGCTCGACATCGGCCTCGACCCGCAGCCGGTCACCAGTGGGAGCAAAGGCATCCATCTCTACGCGCACCTCGACGGGACGCAGACCAGCGACGCGGTCAGCGCGGTCGCGAAGGAACTGGCCCGGGCGATCGAGGCCGATCACCCCGACCTCGTCGTGAGCCAGATGTCCAAGGCCGCGCGCCCCGGCAGGGTGTTCATCGACTGGAGCCAGAACAACGGCTCGAAGACGACCATCGCGCCGTACTCGCTGCGCGGCCGTGCCGAGCCGACCGTCGCCGCCCCGCGCACGTGGGAGGAGCTCGACGACCCGGGCCTGCGCCACCTGCTCTTCGCCGAGGTGCTCGAGCGTTCCGGCGATCCGCTGGCGGCGGTCGACCCCGTCGACGGCCCCCTTCGCGCGTACATCGCCAAGCGCACGGCCGGTCGCACCCCTGAGCCGGTGCCGGACGCCCCGCACGCCGCGGCCGCGAACGGCGGACTCCCCCGCTTCGTGATCCAGGAGCACCACGCCTCGCGGCTGCACTGGGACCTGCGTCTCGAGCGCGACGGCGTGCTGGTCAGCTGGGCGGTCCCCAAGGGCGTCCCGGCGACGACGGGGAGGAACAGCCTCGCCGTGATGACCGAAGACCACCCGATGCAGTACCTCGACTTCGCGGGCGAGATCCCCCGCGGACAGTACGGCGCCGGAACGATGACCGTCTGGGACACCGGTACCTATGAGCTCGAGAAGTGGCGCGACGACGAGGTCATCGCGACTCTGACCGGTGGCCCCGACGGCCCGCTCGGACGCGTCCGCCTCGCGCTCATCCGCACCGAGGGCTCCGGCGAGAAGTCGCAGTGGCTGCTCCACCGGATGAAGACGGATGCCGACGGCCGCCCGCAGAGCGAAGGGGAGGTCGTCGTGCCCGCCGCTCCCCCTGCCGCCGACCTGCGCCCCATGCTCGCCACCGCCTCCACAGCGGGTCTGGCCCGCGCGGCGGCCGAACGCTGGGGGCGAGCGTGGGTCGAGATGAAGTGGGACGGCATCCGCGGCGTCGGCATCTGGGACGGGGAGCGCCTGCGCCTGCGGTCGCGCAACGGAAACGACCTCACCGCCGCCTACCCCGAGCTCACCTCCGTCGACCTCGGCCTGGGGTCGGCACCCGCCGTGATCGACGGCGAGATCGTCGCCCTCGACGTGCACGGGCGTCCGAGCTTTCCGCTGCTGCAGAAGCGCATGAACCTCGCCCAGGCGCGCGACATCGCGCAGGAGGCCGCCCGGACCCCGGTCCACCTGTACGTGTTCGACGTGCTCGAGGTCGGCGGACGCGACGTCACGGGACTCCCCCTCGCGGAGCGCCACGAGATCCTCGAGCGCCTCGCTGCCGACGCGACGCCCGTCGTCGTGGTGCCCCCGGTGTTCGACGATGTCGAGGCGGCACTGGCGGCGAGCGGGCGATTCGGGCTCGAGGGCATCGTCGTGAAGGACCCGCACGCCCCGTACCGGCGGGGTCAGCGCTCCGACCGCTGGCTCAAGGTCAAGCACTCGCGCACGCAGGAGGTCGTCATCGGCGGCATCCGGCCCGGGAAGGGCAACCGCGCGGGCACGATCGGCTCGCTCCTGGTCGGCGTGCCGTCGGCGGACGGCCTGCAGTACGCGGGGCGCGTGGGCTCGGGCTTCGGCGAGCAGACGCTCGCGCGCCTGTCCGCGCTGCTGGAACCCCTCCGGGCGGATGCCGATCCGTTCGTGGGCGTCCCCGCCGCCGACGCGCGCGACGCACGATGGGTGCGCCCTGAGCTGGTGGGCGAGGTGGAGTTCGCCGAGTTCACGCCCGGCGGCATCCTGCGCCAGGCGCGCTGGCGGGGGCTGCGGCCCGACAAGGACCCGGCCGAGGTCGTCCGCGAGGACTGAGTGTCAGGCGTGCTGCGCGTCGTGCTCGACGTGACCGGCGGGTTCGAGCTGGAACGTCGAGTGCTCGACGTCGAAGTGGTCGGCGAGGCACGTCTGGAGGGATGCCAGGATCCGCGACGCCCGACCGTCGGTCAGGGCCGCCTCCTCCACGACGACGTGGGCGCTGAACACCGGCGCTCCGCGCGTGAGCTGCCACACGTGGACGTCGTGCACGTCGACGACGCCGTCGGCCCCGCGCAGGTGCTCGCGGATCTCGGCCACGTGCACGCCCGTCGGTGCGGACTCGGTCAGCACCGCCATGACCTCGCGCAGGAGCCCGATGGCCCGCGGGACGATCATCACCGCGATGAACAGCGAGGCGATGGCATCCGCCTGCACGAACCCGGTCGCGACGATGACGATGGCCGCGACGATCACCGCCGCGGATCCGATCAGGTCGCCGAGCACCTCGAGGTACGCACCGCGCACGTTGATGCTGCGCTTCTGCGCGCGGCCCAGCAGCCACATCGACACGGCGTTCGCGAGCAGCCCCACGACGGCGACCACGAGCATCAGACCGCCCTGCACCTCGGCCTCGGCGGGGGCGAGCAGCCGCTGCACGGCTTCGAACGCGACCCACAGGCTCAGGACGATGAGCACGATGCCGTTCACGAGCGCCCCGAGCACCTCGGCACGTTGGTACCCGAACGTGCGGCGGTCGTCGGCGGGGCGCGCCGCGATCGCCGTCGCGATGAGCGCGACGACCAGCGCCGCGGCATCGGTGAACATGTGCGCGGCGTCGGCCAGCAGTGCGAGCGAGCCGGTGAGGATCGCGCCGACGACCTGCACGATCATCACGGTCGCCGTGAGGCTCAGGGCGACCGCGAGCAGCCGTCGGTGTCCGGCATCGCGGATGCCGCCGGCGGGCGCGTGATCGTGCATGCATCCAGGCTAGAGCCGGGTCCCCGGGTGCAGAGGCGTTTCGGGCTAGTCGGGAATGAGAGCGGTTTTCGCTCTCGGCGCGAGTGTCAGAGCGTCTGCAGCAGCGGCACGAGGCTGCGGAACGCCCGCGCCCGGTGCGACTGGGCGTTCTTCTCCTCCGCCGACCATTCGCCGACCGTTCGCTCCGCGTCGGCATCCTGTCCGTCCGGAATGAAGATCGGGTCGTAGCCGAAGCCGCCGGGGCCGGCGGGCGCCGTCGCGAGTCGGCCGGGCCAGCGACCCTCGACCGTGTCCTCGGTGCCGTCGGGGCGCACCAGCGCGATCACCGACACGAACTGCGCCGTGCGGTGCGGGTCGGCCACATCGGACAGCTGGTCGAGGAGCAGCTCGAGGTTGACCGCGGCATCCTTCTTGTGTCCCGCCCAGTAGGCCGAGAAGACGCCGGGCGAACCGCCCAGCACGTCCACCGCGACGCCGGAGTCATCGGCCAGGGCCGGAAGCCCCGTGTGCGCCGCAGCCGCGCGGGCCTTGATGAGGGCGTTGGCGGCGAAGGTCACGCCGTCCTCGACCGGCTCGGGGCCGTCGTACCCGACGACCTCGAGGTCGGGACGGGTGGCGGCGACGATCGCCTGGAACTCCTCGACCTTGTGCGGGTTGTGCGTGGCCAGGACGACGCGGGCCACGTCAGTCCTCCAGCGCCGCGGACTGCAGGTCGCGCAGCTGCGCGCAGCCGTTCACGCCGAGCTCCAGCAGCTGGTCGAGCTCGCGCTTGTCGAAGGGCGCGCCCTCGGCGGTGCCCTGCACCTCGACGAAGAGGCCGCGGCCGGTGACGACGACGTTCATGTCGGTCTCGGCGCGGACGTCCTCGACGTAGGCCAGGTCGAGCATGGGGGTGCCGTCGATGATGCCGACCGACACGGCGGACACCGAGTCGACGAGCACCTCGGACCGCTGCGCGATGAACTTCTTCTCGCGACCCCAGGCGATGGCATCCGCGAGGGCGACGTACGCGCCCGTGATCGCCGCGGTGCGGGTGCCGCCGTCGGCCTGCAGCACGTCGCAGTCGATCACGATCGTGTTCTCGCCGAGCGCCTTCGTGTCGACGACGGCCCGCAGGGCGCGGCCGATCAGACGCGAGATCTCGTGCGTGCGGCCACCGACCTTGCCCTTGATGCTCTCGCGGTCGTTGCGGCTGTTCGTCGCGCGCGGGAGCATCGCGTACTCGGCCGTGACCCAGCCCTTGCCCTTGCCGGTGAGCCAGCGCGGCACGCCGTTCGTGAACGAGGCGGTGCACAGCACCTTCGTGCCGCCGAACGTGATGAGCGCGGAGCCCTCGGCGTGCGCGGACCACCCCCGCTCGATCGTCACGGGGCGCAGCTGGTCGTCGGTCCGGCCGTCTTTGCGGGTCATGGGTCCTCCTCAGGACGGAATGGATGCCACGCCTCAGCGCGGCAGGTCGATGGCGCCGGTCTGCACCAGCTGCACGTCGCGGATCTCGCGACCCATCAGGCGGTGCGCGAGGCGCACGAACTCGTCGGCCGAGGCGCCCGTGGCCTCGTAACGGTGGGTGGGGACGGCATCCGGCCCCGCCAGCAGGTCACCGGACACGAGCTGGCGGTACACGTCCTTCGCGGTCTCGCTGTCGCTCGAGACCAGGCTCACCTCGGGGCCCATCACATAGCTGATGGCGCCCTCCAGGAACGGGTAGTGCGTGCACCCGAGGACGAGCGTGTCGACACCGGCGCGGCGGAGCGGCGCGAGGTACTCCTCGGCGACCGCGAGCACCTCGGGCGAGTCGGTGACCCCCGCCTCGACGAACTCGACGAACCGCGGTGCCGCCTCGGCGAAGACGGTGAGACGCTCGTTGACCTCGAGCATGTCCTGGTAGGCGCGGGAGCCGATCGTGCCCACGGTGCCGATCACACCGATCCGACCGTTGCGGGTCGTCGACATCGCCGTGCGCACCGCCGGGCCGATGACCTCGACCACGGGAACGTCGTAACGCTCGCGGGCGTCGCGGAGCATGGCGGCGGATGCCGTGTTGCAGGCGATCACGAGCATCTTCACGCCCTGCTCGACCAGCGTGTCCAGCACCTCGAGCGCGTACCGCCGGACGTCGGCGATCGGCTTCGGCCCGTAGGGCGAGCGCGCGGTGTCGCCGATGTAGAGGATCGACTCCCGCGGCAGCTGCGCCGAGACCGCGCGGGCGACGGTGAGACCACCGACTCCGGAGTCGAAGATGCCGATCGGCGCGTCGTTCATAGGCATCCAGCCTACCCGGCGGCCGCTGCGCGGCCGGGTGGGACAGCTCGGCGTTCCGGACTCCGGAGAATCCCGCCGATCCGCGGATCGGCGTCGGCGACGGCATGCGTCTCGAGCGGAAAGTCCGGAGTCCGGCACGGCAGCCGGCCGTGTCAAGCGCGATCGCGGGCCCAGGGAAGGCGGCGCGGCCGCAATAGGCTGGCGCGATGACCCGCAGTACGGCCCTCCTCACCGACCGCTACGAACTCACCATGCTCGATGCGGGACTCCGTGACGGCACCGCGCACCGCCGCTGCGTGTTCGAGGTCTTCGGTCGACGCCTCTCCGGTGGCCGACGCTTCGGCGTCGTGGCCGGAACCGGGCGACTGCTCGACGCGATCCGCGACTTCCGCTTCGGCGACGACGAGCTCCGTTACCTGCGCGACAACCGGATCGTGGATGCCGGCACCCTCGACTACCTCGAGGGGTACCGCTTCACGGGCTCGATCACGGGCTACCGCGAGGGCGAGGTCTACTTCCCGGGTTCGCCGCTGCTCACGATCGAGGGGACGTTCGCCGAGGCCGTGATCCTCGAGACGCTCGCCCTGAGCGTGCTGAACTTCGACTCCGCGGTGGCGACCGCGGCCGCGCGGATGAGCGTCGCCGCGGGCGACCGCCCGCTCGCCGAGATGGGGTCGCGTCGAGCCGGCGAGGAGTCCGCCGTCGCGGCAGCCCGCGCCGCCTACATCGCCGGGTTCTCGGCCACGAGCAATCTCGAGGCGGGCCGCCGCTGGGGCGTCCCGACCATGGGCACCGCAGCCCACGCCTGGACGCTGCTGCACGACAGCGAGGAGGACGCGTTCCGGTCGCAGATCGACGCGCTCGGTGCCGGAACGACGCTGCTCATCGACACGTATGACATCGCCGAGGGCGTTCGGACGGCGGTGCGCGTGGCCGGCACGGAGCTGGGTGGAGTGCGCATCGACTCCGGAGACCTCCCGATCGTCGCCGGGGAGGTGCGCACGCTCCTCGACGAGCTCGGTGCCACCGGGACGCGCATCACCGTCACGAGCGATCTCGACGAGTTCGCCATCGCCGCCCTCGCCGCCGCACCCGTCGACAGCTACGGCGTCGGCACATCGGTCGTGACGGGATCGGGCACACCGACGGCGGGACTGGTCTTCAAACTGGTGGCGCGCGCCGCGGCGGACGGCTCGTGGGTCCCGGTCGCGAAGGCCTCGGCTCAGAAGGCCTCGCACGGGGGCCGTAAAGCCGCGTTCCGCACGCTCGACGCCGGAACGGCCACGTCGGAGCTGATCGTCGTGAGCGAGGGCTTCGAAGAACTCGCGACGGCCGCCGAGCACCCCGACGCCCGGGCGCTCCAGGTCCCGCTCGTCGTGGCCGGCGAACCCGACACCGCGGCCCTCGGGCCGGAGGGAGTGAGAGCGGCGCGCGTCCACCATGCCCGCGTGCGCGAGGAACTGCCCGTACGCGCGCTCGCACTGAGCCGCTCCGAGCCGGCACTGCCCACCGAGTACGCGGAAGCCTGAGCTCACGGCCGACGCGTCGAGGGCGAAAGCCCCGACGACTCGGGTGAGATTCTCCGGCCGGCCGATGAGGGCCGCCGCGACGGTGCCTAGCGTGGAAACCCCGCCCTGCTCCTCCGGGCTCGTGAGCGCCCAGCGTTCGGGCGGTTCACGCACCGAACGGAGAGTTCCATGCCCGACGATGCTCGGTCGCCCGGCGGGCACGACACCAGCCGCCGCGCCGTCCTTTCCACCGCGGCCTGGGTCGCACCGGCGATCGCGGCGACGTTCGTGCCCGCCGTGGCGCTGTCCGCCACGTCCGTACCGATCTCGAAGCTGCGGATCGGCGATGACTGGACGGTGACCGACGGCGGGAAGTACGACCCCGTCACGAACACCGTCCGCGGACCCCTCGCGATCTACGCCTCCGCCCACTACGACCAGAACATCACGTGGTGGCCGACGCGAGACCCGGAACCCGCGATGGTGCAGTACACCATCGAGATCGTGCCCCCGTCACCGGCCGTGCCCACGACCCTGGCGGGCCTGTTCACGATCGCGCTCGGCGGATACGCGCAGAACCTGAACTGGTACCCCGACGAGAACACCTACCCGATCGCCGCGGGAACCTACTCGGTCACGCTCACGATCTACGGCAGTGACGGCTCGACCTCGCAGACCACGACCCTCACCCTCACCTGAGGGGCAGGGAGGTCACGTGTTGAGGGATTCGTAGATCTCTTTGCACTGGGGGCACACCGGGAACTTCTCGGGATCGCGACCCGGGGTCCACTTCTTTCCGCACAGTGCACGCACGGGCTTGCCCGTGAGAGCCGACTCGAGGATCTTGTCCTTCTTGACGTAGTGCGAGAAGCGCTCGTGATCACCCGGCTCGATGTTCTCCTCGCGGATGAGCTCTTCGAGCTCGCGATCCAGGGTCGCGAGACCCCCGCTGTCCGGTCGGTCGAGAGGCGTGCTCATGGTCTGCCAGTGTAGCCGCGGACCACGGGGCGCGGACGGTTCTGCCGCTCCAGCCCCGCGGAAGGCGGAGCTGGAGCGCCGCCTCAGGTGGCTTCGGCGAACTCCATGAGCCGCGTTCCCCGCCGCTCGAACTGCGCCGCTCCGGCTGCGACCCCGACCACGAACACGACCACCCCGACACCGAGCCCCGCCCACAGTGCCGCGAAAGCGTCGGCGGTGTCGGATGCCACGGCCTGCCAGGCGAACCAGATCGAGGGGCTCGCCGCCACCACGGCGCCCACCATGACGAGCCCCTGCGACAGGACACCGCCCGAGCCGGTGCGCTGCGGCTGCTGGAAAGGACTGTCGCCCGGGCGGGACACGGCGTACGGAGCGACGACGGAGGCGACGCTCGACAGCCCCAGCCCCGAGAGGAGGAGGGCCGCGCAGACCCCCACGAGGGCGGGCGCGAAGGCCCACCGACCGTGCACGGCGATGGCGAGCGGGATCGCGACCGCCAGCAGCGGGAGGGCGATCAGCACGACCGGGACGAGGCGACCGATCCGGTCCGGAAGACCACGGACACCACTGGCGATGTGCATCCAGAGCGCCGTGGAGTCGTACGCCAGATCGTTGTGCGGAAGCCACCCGAGGAAGAGGGCGATGATCGGCGCGGGGAGCAGGACGGCGTACTCGATCGGCACACCGGCCACGATGAGAGGGAGCGTCGTGAGCACCGCGGCGATCGGAACCACCACCACGTTGACCACGTACCGGCGGTCCCGGAACCAGTACGACAGGCTCCGCGCGGCGACGGCGCCCCCGGGCGTGCCGGGGAGCAGCGCGAACCACCCCAGGCCTGCGCGCTCGCGGACCGTGAACGGGCGAGGCGTCGTCGTCAGCAGCACGCGAACGAGGACGAACCACGCAGCGGCCAAGAGGGCCAGGGTCGCGAGCGACACGACGACACTCGCCGCGGCCGCGCCGGGGGTCGGAGCGAGTGCGATGTTCCACGCCGCCCCGATCGGCGTCCACCCGAGCACCTCGGCCGCCGACACCAACTGCGACGGAACCGCTCCGCGCCACTCGAGTGAGCCGAGGAAGATCCCCACGGGCACGACCACGACGAGGACCGCGACGAGGTAGACGCCGAGCAGTTCGCGGGATTGGCGGGGGCGGCGCACCAGTGCGCCGAGGGCGAGACTCACTCGGGCCAAGAGCACGCAAGTGGCCACGCCGAGGACGATCGACACGACCGCGGCGCCGACGGGAGCGCCTTGCGCGGTCCAGGCCACGGCGAGGGAGACGGCCAGGACGACCACCACGATCACGGGCACGCTGAAGAACCCCGCCAACAGCAGCGCCGCCGCGAGCGGGCGCGGCTCGGGGCCGACGACGGCGAAGCGGCGCGGATCGAGCGGATCGACGGATGCCGTGACCGGCGGGGCGATGGCGAAGCCCAGGGTGACCGCTGATCCGGCGAGCACCGTCACCACCGCGGTGGTCAGACGGTCGGAATCGGCCAGGGCGACCACGTTGACGGCGGCGAAGACCGTGCCGACGACGAGGACCAACAGACCGACGGCGCGCCGCAGCACGTGATCCCGGTCGCCCCGGAGGGCGCCGAGCATCATGGCAAGCCTCAGGCGGAGAACGTGTGCAACCACTCGAGGCCCTCCACGTCGCCCAACCCGCCGGAGAGCTCGAGGAAACGCTGCTCGAGCGTCGACTCGCCGCGGACCTCATCGACGGTGCCCTCGGCGAGCACCTGTCCCGACACGATGACGGCGACACGCGAGCACACGCGCTCCACCAGTTCCATGCCGTGACTCGACAGGATCACGGTGCCGCCGTGATCGACGTAGGCGCGCAGGATGTCGAGGATGACCCCGCTGGAGACCGGATCGACGGCCTCGAAGGGTTCGTCGAGCACGAGCAGACGCGGCGAATGGATCATCGCCCCCGCCAGCATGACCTTCTTCGTCATTCCCGCCGAGTAGTCCGATACCGGACGGCCGAGCGCCTCGACGAGGTCGAAGGCGCGCGCCAGATCGGCGGCCCGACTCTCGACCACCGGCGAGGGCAGACCGCGCAGCGCACCGTAGTACGACAGGAGCTGGCGACCGGTGAGGCGGTCGAAGGTGCGCAGCCGGTCCGGGAGCACACCGATCAGCTTCTTGGCCGCGCGCGGGTGGCGCTTCGCGTCGACGCCGTTGATCTCGACCGTGCCGCCGTTGGAACGCAGAAGACCGGCGATGATCGAGAGCGTCGTCGTCTTGCCCGCGCCGTTCGGCCCGACGAGCCCATAGAACGATCCCGCGGGAACGGTCAGGTCGACACCGTCGACCGCACGCAGCTCGCCGAACGTCTTGGTGACGTTGCGCAGGCTCAGAGCCGGGACGTCACTCGCGACGGCCTGTTCGCCCGCGGCGTCGGGGGCCGCTGCGGCGCCGGCGACCTCCGCCGCGGACGCGTCCGGAGTCTCGGCCGACCCCGTCGCGGTGACGTCAGCCTCGAGCGGATCGGTGCCCTGTTCGGGCACCGGCGACGGCTCCGGCGCGATGTCGGCGGGCGTCGGATCGTCCGTCGATGCTTCGTCGGCGGCGATCTCCTCAGCGAGGAGGGACTCCCCCGTGCCGGGCTCGTCCCCCGCCGGCTCCGCACCGGCCTCGGGCTCGTCGGCAACCAGCACCGGCTCCTGAGCCGCGGGCACCGGATCCTCGACCACCTGCTCCTCGGCCACGGGCTCCACGACCATGGGCTCCGGGTCGGCCACGGGCTCCACGACCACGGGCTCCGGGTCGGCCACGGGCTCCACGACCACGGGCTCCTGGTCGGCCACGGGCTCCTCGGCCACGGGCTCCACGGCCGCGGGCTCCGGATCGACCGCCGGCTCCTCAGACACGGGCTCGATGGGGGTCGCATTCTCATCCGATGGGATGACGTCCCCGGGGGAAGGCTCTTCGAGAGCCGTATCGGTATCGACCGCCGACTCGACGGCCGGTGGTTCCTCGACGACCTTCGGCTCCTCGACGGCGACGTCCGCCGGCGTGGGGTCGGCGACGGCGGGCGACGCGCTCACGGGGGGCAGAGGGGGCCTCGGCGGCACGACGAGGTCGGTCGGCAGCGGCGGCGGCGGGCCCGGATCGACCACCGGGCTCGCCTCATCCGGCACGGCCGGCTTCTTCCGGGGAGCGGCCGGCTTCTTCGCCGCCGGCGTGCGGGGCGTCGCGGGTTTCTTCGCCGCCGGCGTGCGCGGCGTCGCGGGTTTCTTCGCCGCCGGCGTGCGGGGCGTCGCGGGTTTCTTCGCCGCCGGCGTGCGCGGCGTCGCCGGCTTCTTCGCCGCCGGCGTGCGCGGGCTGCGGGGCGCAGCTCCGGTGGAGGCGTTGCGTGCCGACGACGTTCGCGGCGTCGACTTCTTCACCTCCGGCGTGTCGTCCTCGGCCGCGGCATCCGAATCCGCCGTCGCACGCGGTGAAGCGGCGGCGGGACGCCGGGGCGTGCGCGGGCGAGGCGGGGGCGTGGGAGAGGCGTCGACGCTCGCCGCATCGTCCTCCGACCCAGCGGAGGCGGACTCAGGGGGCTGCGGCAGCGACGCTGTCATCGCTCCAAACTATCAACCCCCTCGGACACCCACCCGCGGGGTTGCCCGCGGAGCGCACACGGACAGGTCATCACGAAAGGACAACGACGAGCGCGTATTGTCCACCTTCCCAGGCCCTCTGGCTAGCATGAATCCGACACGAAGGCGTGACTTTCCGGTGAACCGGAAACGACAACTCATCCCCCAGGAGCCTGCCTTGACCCTTCACATCGTCATTCTCGCTGCGGGCATGGGCTCGCGTTTGGGGAGGAGCCTCCCCAAACCGCTGACCGTGCTCGCCGACGGCCGCAGCATCATGCAGCAGCAGCACGACAACATCCGCGCGAACTTCGGCCGCACCGCCCGCATCACCACGGTCGTCGGCTATCGCGCGGAGACCATCGTCGACGCGTTCCCGCGAGTCGACTACGTCTACAACGACCGCTACGACCTGACCAACACGTCGAAGAGCCTGCTCCGCGCCCTGACGGTGACAGGGCGCGGCGGTGTGCTGTGGATGAACGGCGACGTCGTTTTCGACCCCGATGTGCTCGGCCGCGCGGCGGCGCTGATCGAGTCCGACCAGTCGTTCGTCACCGTGAACACCGCCAAGGTCAGCGACGAAGAGGTCAAGTACACCGTCGACGCCGAAGGCTTCGTCACCGAGCTCTCGAAGAGCGTCCGCGGTGGACTCGGCGAAGCCGTCGGCATCAACTACGTCTCGTCCCGCGACCGGAAGACCCTCCAGCGCCACCTCCAGCGGGTCGACGATCAGGATTACTTCGAACGCGGAATCGAACTCGCCATCGCCGAGGACGGCATGCGCGTCGAACCCCTCGACATCTCCGACCTGTACGCCGTCGAGGTCGACTTCGCCGAGGATCTGGAACGCGCGAACCTGTTCGTCTGATCGGCGGCGCACGTCAAGGCCCGGCGGGCACCGGCGCGTCGGGGCAGGATGGAGACATGGCCGAGAAGGTGCATCGCATCCATTCCCTGCCCGACGACGCGCCCTGGAACGGAGGGCTGCCGCCGGCGGGCTCGGACGAGCATCCACGCACGATCCGGATGCTCGATCGCGTGCTGTCCGTGCAGCGCCCCGCGGTTCTCGCACACCTGCGGAGCGTCCGGCTGCGGCATCCCGACGCGTCTCCGCAGGAGATCCTGCGGATTCTCGAGCGTCGCTATCTCGCCGCCGTGACCACGGGCGGCGCGGCCGTCGGCGCGACAGCAGTCGTCCCCGGGATCGGCACCGGCGTCACGCTCGCACTGAGCGGCGTCGAGACGGTCGGGTTCCTGGAGGCCACGGCCCTGTTCGCGCAGTCGGTCGCGGAGGTGCACGGGGTCGCGGTCGAAGACCCCGATCGCGCGCGCGCCCTCGTCCTCACCCTGATGCTCGGCAAGGAGGGAACAGACCTCGTCGCCCAGCTCGCGGCGCAGGCGGCGGGTCGCGGGACGACCCGCTCCGGTTACTGGGGAGAACTCGTCACGAAGACGCTGCCCCGCGCCGCCGTCGGACCGCTGGTGGACCGGCTCAAGACCACGTTCGCCCGCCAGTTCGCCGCCCGCGGCGGAGCGTCCTGGCTCGGCAAGGCCCTCCCGTTCGGTGTCGGGGCTGTGGTGGGCGGCGCCGGCAACAACATCCTCGGCCGTCGCGTGCTCGTCACCTCGCGGCGGGCATTCGGGGCCGCTCCCCCGACCCTCCCCCGCGACCTCGAACCGCGGCCCGGCGCCGACCGACTGGAGCGTCGTGCCGTCGGCGGCGTGCAGCGTGTCGGGGGCGCGATCGCGGGCGCCGTCGGATCCGCGGGCCGGCGAACGGGGTCGGTCGCCCGCAGGGCCCTCCCCCGTCGCACGGACCGGAAGGGCGATGCACCGCCGTCGGAGAAGCCCTGACGTCTTGTCATCGACGGGGCGCGGGCGCAAGACCCGGGCGAACCTCGCCGGATCGCGTTAGCCTCGCCGCATGGGCGACCTTCTCGATCTCCTGACCGTGTGGATGCCGCGACAGCGCTGGTACGGCACGAAGGGGCGCGATCCACGCCTGACCCTCGTCGCCGACGCGGAGTCGGTGATCCCCGCGACCCGGGTTCTCCTCGTCCGCGACGACGCCGTGTCGCCCGCGGCGGTCTACCAGGTGCCGGTGTCCCTGCGCGACCCGGAGACGGTGCTCCCGGGCAGTCTCATCGGACCCGCGGACGACGGACGGGTGTGGGCGGATGCCGTGACCGACCCCGCGTTCACCGACCTGCTGTTCCAGCTGGTCACGGTCGGCGGGGCCGGATCCACCGCGCCGTCGAAGATCGTCGGCATTCCCCTGGCCGCGGGGTCTGCGAGTCCCGCCACCGACGTGCCGGCCCGTGTGTTGAGCGGGGAGCAGTCGAACACCTCGATCATCTTCCGCCCGGTCGGCGCGGCCCCGGTCATCTGCAAGCTCTTCCGGCAGGTCAACGACGGCGTGAACCCGGACGTCGAGCTGCAATCCGCGCTGGCCGCCCGCGGCGCCGCGTTCGTGCCCGCCGCGATCGGCGAGATCCGGGGCGAGTGGACCACGGCGACGGGGGACGAGGTCACGGGCTCGCTCGCATTCGCGCAGGAGTTCTTCGAGGGGGTCGAGGACGCGTGGCGCGTGGCTCTCCTGGCCGCCACCGCCGGCGACGATTTCACCGCACCGGCCCGCGCGCTGGGCGGGAGCGTCGCGCGCATGCACGTGGCATTGGCCGACATCTTCCCCACGGTGGCCCCCGACGACCAGGTCCGTTCCCGTGTCGCCGCCGCCTGGGAGCGACGTCTGACCACCGCCCTGGCGGAGGTTCCCGTGCTCGCCCCTCACGCTCAGCGCGTCCGGGAGGTGTACGCCGACGCCGTCGCTGCGCCATGGCCGCCCCTCCAGCGCGTGCACGGCGATCTGCACCTGGGGCAGGTGCTGCACACCCCCGCGAATGGCTGGGTGCTGCTCGACTTCGAAGGAGAGCCGCTCCGCCCGATCGCGGAACGCCGCAGCCCCGACCTCGCCGTGCGGGACGTCGCCGGCATGCTGCGCTCGTTCGACTACGTGTCCGGCGCGGTGTCCGACGACGACGCGGCGGTGCGCGCGTGGGTCATCGCCGCACAGGAGGCGTTCCTGACCGGGTACGTCGAGACGATCGGCGCCGACCGGACGGCCCCGGACGCGCTCCTGGCCGCCTTCGAGCTCGACAAGGCCGTCTACGAGGCGATCTACGAGACGCGCAACCGTCCCGACTGGATCGGCATCCCTCTCGCCGCCATCGGCCGCCTGGCCCCGCTCACCCCCTGACCGGACCCCGCCCGACGGAGGCCGTCCCGCCCGCGGGGATCAGGCGGGGACGCCCGCGTCCCAGCTCTCCCAGCGGTCCATGAGCGTGCGGACCGCGGCGTGGAAGCGTTCGGTCGACGCACCGGGAGCGGTGTCGCCGAAGTAGTACCGCACCCAGTGGTCCAGGCGCGCGACCGCGTCGGGGTCGCCGAGCACCCGATCGGTCCGCGCGACGATGTCGTCGGCGGAATCGGCATCCAGCCACTCGGCATCCGCGAGATACCCGGTGTCGTCGACGAGCGCCTCGGGGTCGACGGGCCGGCTGATCAGCAGGGGCTTGCCTGCGGCGAGCCGGTCGTACACCATCGCCGAGATGTCGACCACGGCGAGGTCGGCGGCCGCGAGCTGCCAGCCGAGGTCGGGCCCGGTGTCGTGGACGTGCTGCGCTGCGGGGTCCGCGGCATTGGCGGCGGCGAGGGCCGCGACGATGCGTGCGTTCGCGTCGCCGTAGGCCGGGTCGACCACTCCGGACCGGGGATGGGGGCGGTAGATCACCCGATGACGTCCCGCGGCGAGGAGTGCGCCGACGAGCGCTTCGCCGTGCGTGACGATCGAGCCGTAGTGGGCCGCAGGTCGGTCGCCCTCCCACGTGGGGGCGTACAGCACGACCCGGCGGTCGTCGGGTGTGTACGGGAGGTCGCCCGAGTAGTGATCGGCCTGCGGGCGGCCGATGGAGAAGGTCCGGCGGTCGAGGTCGTAGTCCCACAGGGTGCGGGACAAGCGCGCCCGGGCGGCCTCGCCGGCGACGAACGCGTAGTCGTAGGCGGTGAACTGGTTCGTCGTCATGTACATCTTGTCGGACTCGCCGTGGTTGATGAACACGTGCCAGCGGCGCCCGTACCGGAACATCTGGAAGTTGCGGGTGTTCTGGTTGACGTAGAAGACGATCCGGATGTCCTGCTCGTCGAGCACCTGCTCGACATCCCGCACCGTCGGGGCGTAGGCGACCGGGAGGGCGTCGTCGCGGAGGAGCGCGTCCGCGCCGCGGATGGCGCGGGCGATCACGACGACCGGCCACTCGCGCGCGAGCTCCTGCAGCGGCGCGTACCACTGGCGGATCTGGTACATGTTCACGGGACCGTCGGCGAAGTACACCGCGATGCGGAAGCGGTTCCGGGGCAGGGGCCCGCGTTCGGCGAGCGCGCGGCGCAGGTCGGTGCGGGCACGGCGGGTGGCCAGGGCCTTGCGGAGGAGCCCGACGGCGAGACGGGCGTCGCGGGCGAGGGGCATCGTTCCAGGGTACCGGCCAGGTCGGCGTGAAACGATGGAGTGATGCACCTCGCGACCCCCGGCCGCCGAGACGCGCCCGTTCCCCCCGACGACGCCGGCGTGAGCTTCGTCATGCCCGTCCTCAACGAAGAGCGGTACCTGCGTCGCGCGGTGGCATCGACGTTGTCCCAGGACGTTCCGGGCCCGGTCGAGCTCGTGCTGGCGCTCGGGCCGTCGACGGATGCCAGTGGCGAGATCGCCCGGGACATCGCCGCCGAGGACCCCCGGGTCGTGCTGGTGGACAATCCCGCCGCCGACATCCCGGTCGGACTGAACCTCGCGATCCGCGCGAGCCGTTTTCCGACGATCGTGCGCGTGGACGCGCACTCCGAGCTCCGCCCCGGATACGCACGACGCGCCCTCGCAACGCTCCGGCGGACCCGCGCGGCGAACGTCGGCGGGGTGATGCGGGCGGACGGGCGATCTCCGTTCCAGCGGGCGGTCGCGCGTGCCTACAACTCGCCCGTCGGGCTCGGCGGCGGCGCCTACCACGGGGGCACCGAGGAGGGGCCGGCCGAGTCAGCGTATCTCGGAGTGTTCCGGCGCCGCGTGCTGGAGGAGGTGGGCGGGTTCGACGAGTCCCTCCGCCGCGGTGAGGACTGGGAGCTCAATCTGAGGATCCGTCGTGCCGGCTACAGAGTGTGGTTCGATCCGGCCCTGTCGGTGGTCTACTGGCCGCGGGAGAGCTGGACGCGGCTCGTGCGGCAGTTCCGCGCGACGGGAGCCTGGCGCGGCGAGCTGGTCCGGCGGTACGGTCGCCGCAACTCGCTGCGGTTCTTCGCTCCCCCGGTGCTCGTCGTCTCGGCCGCGCTGTCGCTCGCGGTCGCGGTGCTGCAGGTCCTCGGCGTCGTCCGCTCCCCTGCGACACACGTCGTGCACGGGCCCGTCGCCGCGTACGCGACGCTCGTCGCGGTGGTCGCGCTGGGGCGCGGCGGAGGTCAGGGCTGGCGCGACCGGATGTGGACGGCGGCCGTCCTGCCGTCGATGCACCTCCCCTGGGGAACCGGGTTCCTGTGGGGCGTCGTGCGCGGGGCGCGCGACACCGTCGACACCTCGCGGCTCGACGGCCGCAACACCCCGCTGCCCTGAGCACGCGGCATCCGTCTCACTCCCGGTCGACGAATCCCTGGTCGAGCAGCCGCGCGACGACCCGCTCGCCGGCCCGACCGTCCTCACGGGCGACGAACACCCGCTGGAACCTTTCGTAGCGTTCGCGGAAGATCGTCGTGTCGACCTCGGCGATGGCGCGTTCGAGCTCATGCTGCGAACGGACGACCGGTCCCGGTGCCGCATCCAGAAGGTCGAAGTAGAACCCCCGCACCTCGCCGCGGTAGTGCTCGAGGTCGGGGACGAGGAAGTACATCGGCCTGCCGGTGATGGCGAAGTCGAACATCACGGACGAATAGTCGGTGATGAGGGCGTCGGATGCCGCGAGGAGGCGGGCCGTGTCCGGGTACCCGGTGACGTCGATCACGCGGGGTCCGCGGGCGTCCTCGCCGGGGTGCAGCGTGCGGGTGTGTCCTCGGACCAGGACGACGGCGTCGGTTGCGCGGGCCAGGGCCGCCGGATCGAGGAAGTCGACCATGGCCGTCCGATCGTCGCGCCAGGTCGGCGCGTAGAGCAGGACGCGCTCCTCCGCACCGATCCCCAGGGCACGGCGCGTGACGACCCCGTCGTCGCCCTGCAGCACGTCGTTGCGCGGGTACCCCTCGACCCAGACGGGGCGCCGCCCGAACGCGTACGCGCGGGAGAGCACGCGCGCGGCATAGGGGCTCTGCGCCAGCAGCACGTCCCAGCGCCGGCTCTCGCGAAGGACGGCCAGGACTCGACGCGGGTCGAAGCCGGGACGGTGCAGAGCGAGCCGTTTGAGCGGTGTGCCGTGCCAGGTCTGCAGCACCCGCTGGCCGGCCTTGCGGACGAACTTGCGTCGGAGCCAGTCGTTGACGACGAGAAGCCGCGCCGCCGCCCGGGCACGCCACCATTCGGGGCTGCCCTCCACGACGGCGACGGCTCCCTCGGGCACCTGCACCGACAGGTCGACGACACTCCAGTAGCGCGTGACCCCGGGGGCGGCGCGCGCGAGCTCGCGGTCGATGGCGAGCGGGTTGCAGCCCGCCGTGCGTCCGTAGAAGCTCTCGAAGAACACCGCGTTCTCCAGCGGGTGCCGCGACGTCGCGTACCGCCGTTCGAGCGCCGCCTGGCCTTCGCCGGAGTCGTACGCGGGGTCGACGGGGGGTCCGACCCGCAGCCGCGAGCCATCCCACTCCGCCCGGAGGCTGGGAAGCTGCGTCAGCGGCAGGGAGGCCGCGGGGGGTGCCGCATCCGTCGCCTCACCCGGGTCGATGTGCAGGCGGTAGTCGCCCGTGGGCAGCGGCAGCTCGGGCCCGCCCCACCGTGCGGCACGCAGCGGGATCTCCGCGCGCCAGGTGCGCCCGCGCCCGTGCAGGCGCCCCGTGACCCGGGCACGCGCCCCCTCCAGCGTCACGCCCGCCGGCCGCGGTCCCGTCCCCGTGAGTTCGAGCAGGGCGCGCCCGTCCTGCAGGGCGAATCGCACATCGGTCATGCGGTGGTCCTCCTCGGGCGCGCCGCGGGGCGACGGGGGGTCAGCCGGGCGCGGATCGCACGATGGACGCGCTCGGCGTTGCGTCCGTCGTGGTGGGCGTGGACGACGGCGCTCAATCGACGCGAGGCGTCCCGGGCGTCGGCCGGGTCGTCCAGGACGCCGTCGACCCGCGCGAGCGCGCTCTCCCAGGTTCGCGCCGGCTCGTCCCCGGCCACGTCGCGGTAGCGGCCGTAGAGTCCCCGACGGGCCGTGTACGCCTCCAGGTCGGGGGCGAAGAACACCACCGGGAGCGGCACGAGTCCGGCGTCGAACGCGAGCGATGAGTAATCCGTGACCAGCGCGTCGAACGCCGGCAGCAGTGGGGTGACGTCGGCGACGAGGTCGCTGCCCAGCATCCGCACGCGGCTCCCGGAGAGACGGTACTCCCCCTCCCCGAGCGGGTGGGGCCGCACGATCAGCACGGCATCGTGACGTTCGAGCACCGCGTCGATGCGGTCCTGGTCCGACGGCGTGGGGATCGCCGGGTCGCGATCGCCGTCGCGCCAGGTCGGGGCGTAGAGCACGAAGCGCCGATCGCCGGGATCGACTCCCAGCGCGACGGCCAGCGCCGCGCGCGCGTCGCGGCGGCGCTGGTCGGCGGTGCCGAGCGAGAGCACGTCGACCCGAGGCTCGCCGGTCACGGGCACCCGCGCGTCCTCGAGGCCGAACGCGGTCTCGAGCCGCCCGCGGACGAGATGGGACGAGGCGGGGAGCAGCGAGATCTGGCGCATCGTCCGCCGGTACAGCAGCGCGAGGAGCTTCGTGACGGCGCGGGACCGCGGCAGCAGCGCGCTGCGGGTCGTCTCGGGGGAATCCAAGCCGATGCGCTTGAGCGGGATCCCGTGCCACAGCTGCACGATGAACGCCCCCGCCACCGCGTAACGGTTGACGTCGCCGAACCCGTGGGTCACCACGATCACTCGCGCCCGGGCGGTCGCCCAGAGGCCGCGCAGCGAGTCGCGCCGGAGGGAGGGGATGCCGAGCCGCTCGGCCTCTCGGCCCTGCTCCTCGTCGGCGACGAGCCAGGTCGCCTGCTCGCCCGCCGCATGTGCGACCCGCCAGAGGGCGAGAGCGCCGTCGGCCACGCCGACCGCGCAGCCGAACACCCAGCGCTGCCGCGAGCGCGGCACCACCGCCGTCAGCAGCCGTCCCGCGAGGTACAGCGGGATGCGCCGGAGTTTTCGCGCATTTCCCGCACCGAACGAGAAAGACGCCACCCCGCGAGCCTATCGCGGGGTGGCGTCTGGAGCGGGAGGCTCAACTCGTGGGCATCGAGCCCAGGGTCACCTCGGCGGTCGACTGCTTGCCGTTGCGGAGGTAGGTCACCTTGGCCTGCGAACCCGCGGCGAGCGCGCGCACCTGGGCGGTGAGGTCGACGGAGCTCGTGACCGGGATGCCGTTGAACTCCGTGATGACATCGCCCTTCTGCAGACCACCGGCCTGAGCGGCGCCGCCCGCGGTGACGTCCGCGACGTAGGCGCCGGTCGTCGTCGAGCCCTGGACCGACGCGGCATCCTGCACGCTCGCGCCGAGCAGACCGTGCGAGGCCGAGCCGTTCTCGATGATCTCCTGGGAGACGCGCTGGGCGATGTCGGACGGGATCGAGAAGCCGACGCCGATGTTGCCCGACTGTCCGCTCGAGGACGACCCGCCGGCGCTCGCGATGGCGACGTTGATGCCGATGAGCTTGCCCTCGTCGTCGACCAGCGCGCCGCCGGAGTTGCCGGGGTTGATCGCGGCGTCGGTCTGGATGACCGCGATCTTGATCGTCTGGGTCGTCTGGGACCCCTGCTGACCCTGACCGAAGTCGAAGAAGAACGGGCTCTCGCCGCCCTGCTGGCCGCCCTGGCTGCCCTGTCCGCCCTGACTCGAGTCGGATCCGTCGCTCGGTGCCGCCGACGAGGCGACCTCGATCGACCGGTTCAGAGCACTGACGATGCCGGTGGTCACCGTGTTCGGCAGGCCGAGCGGGGCACCGATCGCGATGGTCGCGTCACCGACGTTGAGCTTCGAGGAGTCGCCCCATTCGACCGGGGTCAGGCCGGAGGCGTTCTCCAGTTTGATCACCGCGAGGTCGTAGGTGGGGTCGGTGCCGACGAGCTTGGCCTTGTAGACGCGGCCGTCTGCACTGGTGACGGAGAGTGTGGCATCCCCCGTCTGGCCGTCGAGCGTCACGACGTGCGTGTTGGTGAGCACGTACCCGTCCGCGCTCAGGATGACACCGGAACCGGTGCCGCCCGACGAGCCGGCGCTCGCGCTGATGGTGACGACGCTGGGGACGACCTTCGCCGCGACCGCGGAAGTGGCGTTGACCTTGCCCGGGTCGTTGACGGTGATGGCGGTGGGGCCCGAGGCGGTGGCACCGTCGGAGCCGCCCCACAGGGCGAGGCCCGCGTAGGTGCCGCCGAGACCGGCGCCTCCACCGACGAGTGCGGCGGCGATCAGGAGCGCGGCGATCTTGCTGCCGGACCCCTTCTTGCGCGGCTTGGTCGCTCCGGACTCGGGGAGGGTCAGCGTCGGGTGGGTGCCGTAGGCCCCCGTCGCCGCCGGCCCGAAGGCCTGGCCGGTGGGGGTGGTCGCGCCGCTCGGCGCGGAGGCGTACCCGGGTGCGGGGTGCTGCGGGGTGCCGTAGTGCGGCGTCGCCCCACCGGGCTGCGATGCGCTCGGCGCCTGCGCGGGCTGACCGGCGGCGGGGCTCTGCGCGGGCGGCGGCCACGCGGCGGCGGCGTCGGCCGGAGAGCGGGTCGGTACCGGCGGCGCCGCCGGGGTGGTCTCCTCACCGGGCGCGACGGGAGTCGCGGCGGCGGGGGTGGTCTCGTGCGACGCGGGGACCGCGCCCTGCGCGGCGGCGTCGCTGGTGGGGCGGTTGTCCTCGGGACGATCGTCCGTGGTGTCGCTCATGTGATGCTCCTTCTTCCAGGCGAGATCAACCATGACCCCGGAGCCTGTGCGGTTCCTATGACACGGATGAGTCGGGTCTATCAGAGTCGCAGGAACGGAATGCGAGGTCATGCGGGGTCCTCCACGGTGCCCGCTCGGCTACGGTGAGAGGGTTTCGGCGCGGTGTTCCCCGTCCCCTCTCCCTGAAGGCTTCCGCATCATGCACGACCTCCCCGGCGCCTGGCGCCGCACCGCACTTGGCGCGGGCCTCATCGCCCCCGACGGCACTTCGGTCCCCACGATCTTCGCCGAGATGACGTCGCTGGCCGCCTCGACCGGCGCCCTCAACCTCGGCCAGGGCTTCCCCGACGAGGACGGTCCGGAAGCGGTGCTCGAGGCCGCGCGCCGCGCGATCGCGAACGGCGTCAACCAGTACGCTCCCGGGCGCGGGTTCCCCGACCTGTTGGCGGCGATCGCGGAGCACCAGCGGCGCTTCTACGGGGTCGAACTGGACCCCGCCCGGCAGGTGCTCGTGACCGTCGGGGCGACGGAGGCTCTGTCCTCCACGCTCCTGGCGCTCATCGACGGTCCCGACGACGAGGTCGTCGTCTTCGAGCCCTACTACGACTCCTACGCCGCGTGCGTGGCTCTGGCCGGAGCACGGCTCGTGCCGGTGCCTCTGCGCTGGCCCGACTTCCAACCCGACCTGGAGATGCTGGCATCCGCGGTGTCGGACCGCACGCGTGTGATCCTCGTGAACGACCCGCACAACCCGACCGGCACCGTCTTCTCGCGGGAGGTGCTCGAAGAGGTGGTCCGTCTCGCCCACCGGCATGACGCGATCATCGTGACCGACGAGGTCTACGAGCACCTCGTGTTCGATGGTCCGCACGTGCCCCTCTCCACCCTGCCGGGCGCGGCGGAGCGCACGCTGTCGATCTCCTCCGCCGGCAAGACCTTCTCGCTCACGGGATGGAAGACCGGGTGGGTGACCGGTCCCGCCGAGCTCGTCTCCGCAGTACTCGCCGTCAAGCAGTTCCTGACCTACGTCGGAGGGTCGCCGTTCCAGCCGGCGATCGCGGCGGGGCTGCGCCTCCCCGATGCCTTCTTCGCCTCGGTGGCAGGCGAGATGAAGGCCAAGGCCGACCTCCTGGGCACGGGGCTGCGTGCCGCCGGCTTCGACGTCGGCACTCCGGGGGGTTCCTACTTCACGGTCGTGGATGCCGCTCCCCTCGGCGCGACCGACGCCGACGCGTTCTGCCGTGAGCTGCCGGAGCGGGCGGGGGTCGTCGGCATCCCGCTCACGGCTTTCGCGTCTCCGGGCCGCCGCGCCGACTACGCGACGCTGGTGCGCTTCGCCGCGTGCAAGCGCGTCGAGGTGTTGACCGACGCCGTCCAGCGGCTCTCGGCGCTGTCGCGGGGCTGACCAACCTCCGGACCGTGCGGCGGACTTCGACGGCGACACGCGGGCCCCACGCGTCGGACGCCGGCGTGTCGGCGGGAAACTCCGCGGGACGGTACGGCGAAGCCGCGGGCGTCAGCGCGGAGTGACGCGGAACCGCCGGAGCTCGAGCGCCGGGTTCACACGACGCACCCGGGCGATCGCACCGGGATCGATGTGTGCGACGGCGACATCGGTCGCCGTGCCGATCGACGCGAGGGCGACACCCTGCGGATCGATCACGGCCGAGTGGCCGACTCCGAGGGGCGGCGGGTGGTCCGCTCCGGCGACGAAGAAGGTGTTCTCGATCGCCCGTGCGGTGAGCAGCGTCGTCCAGTGATGTTCCTTGAGAGGGCCGCGCACCCACTCCGCGGGGACGAGCGCGACGTCCACGCCCGCGTCGGCGAGGGTGCGCGAGACCTCGGGGAATCGCAGGTCGTAGCAGGTCATGAGACCGAACCGCAGGCCATCGACCTCGAACGTCTCGGGTGGGGCGATGTCTCCGGGCGCCACCCAGTCCGACTCCCGCTGGCCGAACGCGTCGTACAGGTGCAGTTTGCGATAGACGGCCTGGATGCCGGCTCCCCCGACGGCCACGACGGCGTTGCGCACACGACGGCCGTCGTCGGCCCGCTCCACGAGCCCCGCGACGAGCACGACGCCGAGGTCGGCGGCGAGGGCCTGGAGTGCGCTCGTGAACGGTCCGCCGAGATCCTCGGCGTTCTCGGAGAGCGAGGCGTCGAAGGGGTCGACGAAGTAACTGGAGTACTCGGGGAAGACGATCACCCGTGCCCCCCGGGCGGCAGCCGTGCGGGCGAGGTCGCCGATGGCATCCAGATTGGTCTGCTTCGACGCGGCCGGGGCGAACTGCGCCACCGCCACTCCCACGCTGTCGTGCGTCATCCGCGTCCCTTCTCGTCGACGGAGCGGTTCTGACCGCCGGAACGGATCTCACCGCCCGCCCGGCGGAGGAGCGCCGGACCCACGACCCACAGTACGAGGATCACGACGGCGAGCACGACAACGGCGACCACGGTGGCCTCGGAACCGATCACCACGTCGAACACGAACGCGACCACGCCCGTCAACAGCGTCGCGACCGCGATGAGCGCGGCGATGAGGGCGCGGTGCCCGAACCGCACGACGATCGGCTTCACGCCACGGTGGAAGACCGCGCGGTGCAGGGCGACCGGTGCGAGGGCGAGGATCGCGGTCAGAGCCGAGAGGCCCACGAGCACGAGGTAGCCCGTGCGCTGCGCTCCGTCGAGTTCGACGAACGCCGGTTGGAAGGCCAGTGCGAGAAGGAATCCGGTGAGGATCTGCGTGCCCGTCTGCAGCACGCGCAGCTCCTGCAGGATGTCCGCCCAGTTGCGGTCGGCACGCTGCGACGCGCTCTCCGGGCGACCGTCGCGCACGTCGTCGCGCGGGTCATCGGTGGGGGTCAGCATCCCCGCATCATGGCGCGTCGGAGGGGCCGAGATCAACGCCGATTGGACAGGCCTCGAATCCCCTGCTAGGTTTATCTCTTGTGCCGCGGGGTGGAGCAGCTCGGTAGCTCGCTGGGCTCATAACCCAGAGGTCGCAGGTTCAAATCCTGTCCCCGCAACAAATGAAGGCCCCGAATCTCCGGATTCGGGGCCTTCGCCTTTCTCCGGACGCGGCCCCTCCGCACCGACGAGAGCGGCTCCTGCAGACGTCTCTCGGCGGGCGCGGTCGTCCACAGATCAGCACAAGACCCTGCGTTCCGAACGAGCGTCTGCTTAGCATGGAGCGCATGGGCGGGCAGTATTCGATCGATGTGGCGGGTTTCCTCTCGACCACCGACACGGTGGCGACGGCGCTCGAATCGCTGGAGCAATCGGTGACGGGGGCGCTCTCCGACCTCGACCGGACCGTGGGCATCGTCGCGGCCGACCCCGGCCTCACCTCTGCGTTGAACGACGCAACAGACGAACGGCGACGGACCGGCCCGCGAGCGGTCCAGCACGGCGGCGCCGTCGTGACCGCGGCCGGTCGGGTCGCCCTCGCGTATGTGCAGGCCGACGACGACATGGCATCCACGGCGTCCGGTGCGGAAGCGTCGGTCGCACTCCCCCACACGCCGGGGCTGGGCCGACGAGAGGCGCTGGCGCAGTGACGCTCGTGACTCTCGCGGATGTCCCCGCGGTGGACATCGACCCCTCGGCGCTCTCCTCCGCAGCGGAGTCGCTGCGCACGCACGCCGATGCCACCACGGACTCCGCCGAGCGGATCACGACGACCTGGAACACTCTGCCCGCCAGCTACGACGCGCCCGAGGCGGGAGAGCTGCTCGCCCGGATGTCCGTCGTCCCGCGGGCTGTCGACGATTTCGCCGACGCCACGAGGCGCATCGCCGCGATCATGGCCCAGCTCGCCGACCAACTCGCGCTGGCGCGCGCCCAGGAGACGTCCCTGCGGGCCGAGGTCGCGAGCTTCCGCCACGCCGTCCGCGGATTCCGGGCCTCGTCGAGCGACATGGGTCTCGGGAGCAGCGCCGACACGTGGGGGCCTGGTCAGTTCCTCCGCAACCAGGAACTGATCAGCGAGTGCCTGTCGCTGCGCACCCTCCGAGACACCGCGATCGACGAGGCGCGTGGCGACCTGGCATCCATCGGGCAACCCGACGTCGTCCTGCCCGTCACCGGAGTCGTCGGCGCGTCGCCGTCCGCCCCCGCGTGGGCGGCCGAGTACGACGCGGTGGCAGACGGTATCGGCTTCGCCATCCTCGAAAGGCTCAGCGCGGGAACCGCCGACGACGCCCGCGCTCTGCTTGCGGCCCACGACGACTGGCGCCGGCTGTTCGCGACGAATCCCCCGGATGCCGCGGCGGTCAACTCCTGGTGGACACAGCTCGCCGCCTCGAATCCCGGCGCTCTCGACGCTCTGATCGTGGGCGCCTCCGTGATCGTGGGGTCGCTCGGAGGTGTCCCTCCGGCGAGCCGCGTGGCGGCGAACGCCGTCAACGCCCAGAACCGGATCCCGGCGATCGAAGCCGCGATCCAGCGGATGCGGGACGCCGGCCGGGGCGGTGAGGTCGCCTCCCTTCGCGCTGAGCGGCTCGCGGCGATCGACCGCTTGGAGAAGCAGTTGGACTACCTGCACCGGGCCGTCAGCGGTGACGTGCAGCTGTACCTCTACGAACCGGATTCGCAGAGCATCATCGAGATGATCGGGACTCTCGATGGAAACACGACGGACGTGATCACGTACGTGCCTGGCACGTACACAAGCGTGCACAGCTTCTACGGCGACCAGGTACAGCAGGTTGGACGCTGGCTCGAGGCAAACGATCCACGCATTGTCACTTTCGTGTGGAAAGAGGGATTGTTCCCCGGCGAGGATGTAGCGTCCGGAGGAATGAATCCGGCGCGGATCCTCGAGGCCAACGACGCGGGGGTTGCCCTGGACAAAGGCCGCCTCGTCGCCGACTTCCAGCATGAGATCCTCTCGTCGTCGCCGGAGGTGGCGTCCGCCCAACAGGACGGGATGGGCCATTCCTGGGGGCTCGCGGGGATCACCTCATCGGAGGTGGCCGGGGCGAAGTACTCGCAGGTGCACTCTTTGGCTGGCGCAGGGATGCCGTCGAGCTGGACTCCGAGTCCCGATTCGGAATACTTCCACTGGGGCTACACGGACGCACTCTCGATCGCCCAGGAGACCGGCGCCGTGTGGGACGGACGCATCCCAGCGAACGATTCCTCATTCACGTCCCACATTTTCGGGCGCCAGGGAGACTTCAGTTTGTACCTCCCCAGCGGATCGCCCCCCGGCACTGCGGTGATCTCGCCCCAGCCGCCGCCCTCCATCCCCATGACCACGCGTCCGATCGAAAACCACAATCTCATCGCCAGCGACAGCATCGAGAATCGTGAAGTGCTGCGTGACATCCTCAAGGAGCTTCGTCAATGAGCATCAGGGTCTGGGCGAGCGCATTCATTCTCACCGCAGGCGTACTCGGTCTCAGCGCTTGCGGTACGCAATCAGGAGGAGAAGTCGTGGACGAATCCCTCACACTCCAAGAGGCGAAGACGACAGCCATGAACATGGAAACCGAGCTGGCTGCGATGGTTCCTGGCGATGTTGTGGCTTCCATCGACCAACGGCAGACTGGCGTCCTGATGTCCTGCGAGGGGGATCGCGCATATCAGTGGACCGGTCAAACACAAATTGCGTACAGAACGCCCGAAGCGATCGACCCCAATGCCCTCGTGAACGAGATCGTCGCTGCGTACCACGACCGTCCAGGATTCACTGCGAAGTCGGCACCATTTCCGGACGGGCAACCCGGAGCGCACGTGATCGGAGAGCATGGTGCCGGGTATCTCGTGAACGAGAATGTGGATCGAACGGGAATCGAGATCCTGTCCTTCTCACCCTGTTTCGTCCTGCCGGACGGAATGTCGCCCAGCAAGCAGTACTGAGCGACGGGGGCCGCGGCCCCCCGGGCAATCTGACCACAGAGACACGGACGATCCTCGTAAAGCGACAGCTCCTCACAGCACTCGTCTTCCTCTGCGCTCTCGCAGCAGCCCTCACCGCCTGTGGCGCGACGACCGCGGACGCATCCCTGACGCTCGAGGACGCGAAAGCGGCCGCGATGCACATGGAGGGGGAGTTGGCCGCCATGGTGCCGGCCGATGTCGTGGCACCCATCGATCAAGACCAGACGGGTGTGCTGATGTCGTGCAGCGGCGGCCGAAGGGGTATCTGGTCCCGCTCTTCGTCGACAAGACCTTCGTGCAGATCCTGTCCTTCTCCCCTTGCTTCGTCCTGCCTGACGGGATACGCCGAGCGCCGACTACTGACCGGCATCCCCCTTCCGATTCCGGCGCCCTCCCGTCAACCCGGCTGTCTGAGCGGGTCGAGACCGATTGACTGGGTCCATGCCCCGTCACTCGCGCGACCCCTCCCTCCGCTCCGTGGACGACCGACGCGGCGGCGAGACGGGCGAGCGGCGATGAGCGATGTCGAGATGACCCGCATCCCGGCGGGGAGCGTGCTGCGCGGAGACCAGCGCGGCGAAGACCGACGCGTGATCACGGTCGAGGCCTTCGACATCGGCGTGTACCCGGTGACGGAGGAGCAGATGGCGGAGATCCTCGGGATCACGGCGCAGAACCCGCGCCGCCCCGCCGTGCAGGTCAGCTGGCTGCGCGCCGTACGGTTCTGCAACGCGCTGAGCGAGTGGGAGGGCCGCGACCCCGTCTACGCGTATGACGGCGAGGTCGTCGAGTGGGACACCGAGGCCGACGGCTTCCGGCTGCCGACCGAGGATGAATGGGAGTACGCCTGCCGCGCGGGATCCACGGGATCGACGTACGGACCGATCGCGGAGATCGCCTGGACAGCGGGCGACGGACTGCGCGGACCGGTCGAGGTCGGCGGGCGCCTGCCGAACCTGCACGGACTGTTCGACATCCTCGGCAACGTGTCGGAGTGGTGCTGGGATCTGTTCTCACCCGAGACGAGCGACGCGCGCGCGTTCCGCGGCGGCGGGTGGAGCGACGCCCGTGCCGTCGTGCGGGCCTCCGCTCGTCGCGGAGCGAATCCGCGCGCGGTGTTCGACGACGTCGGACTGCGCGTCGCGCGCGGAGCCCTCAATCGGAGGCGCTGACGGCCTCGCTCAACCCGTCGACGAACTCGGCGATCATCGTCAACTGCTCGTCGGAGTACGTGTCGGCCACGGCCATCATCGCCGCCAGGTGCGCGCCGAAGTGTCGGAAGAACTCCGTACGCGACTTCGGCGTGAGCACCACGACGCGGGCCCGGCCGTCGGACGGGTGGGGGCGTCGCTCCAGGTGCCCGGATGCCGCGAGTCGGTCGAGGAGCTTCGTCGTGGACGCCGTCGAGATCCGGAGGTGGGATGCCACGTCGTGCGGGCTCACCATCTCGCCGCGCTGCTCACGGATGATCAGCATCCGCAATGTCGCGAGGTCGCTGGCGTTCATGTCCATGTCGCCCTTCATCCCGCTGTTCATGCGGTCGAGAGCGTCGCTGAGCGCGCGGACCGACTCCATCGCACGGACCACACCGGGCCTGCTAGCACGAAAAGCGTCGACGGCGGACACGGTGGACACCTCCGTTTCGCTCTGGGTATAGTCGGCTGACATCGCTAGCTAAACTAGCAAACAGGAGGCACGATGAGCGAGACCGAGTATGTCGTCCTTCTTGACGACTGGGGCAACGAGATCGGAACCGCGCCGAAGGCCAGTGTGCACGGCACCGATACCGCCCTTCACCTCGCGTTCTCCTGCCACGTCGTCAACGCCGCGGGTCAGGTGCTCGTGACGCGTCGCGCGCTCGACAAGAAGACCTGGCCGGGTGTCTGGACGAATTCGTTCTGCGGCCACCCCGCCCCCGCCGAGCCCGTCCTGCAGGCGGTCCACCGCCGTGCCGCCTTCGAGGTCGGGCTCACGATCTCCGACGTCGAGCTCGCTCTCCCGCTCTTCCGCTACCGCGCCGTCGACGCCAGCGGCATCGTCGAGCACGAGATCTGCCCGGTGTACGTCGCGCGCACCGACGAGGAACCCCGCCTGAACCCGTCCGAGGTCGCCGAGTCGCGGTGGGTCGACCCCGCCGATCTCGCCGCCGCTCTCGAGGCCACACCCTGGGCCTTCAGCCCCTGGCTCGTGCTCCAGGCGCAGCAGCTGCACCTGTTCTCGCCACCACCGGCCATCCGGGCAGCCTCATGATCGCGCTGTCGACGACCCCGACGGCCCGCGCCGCCATCGACGACGCGGTCGACACCGTTCTCATCCGGCTCGCCCGCCGTCTGCGCGACCACGGCGACGGCGCCCGCGCTCTGGCATCCGCGATCGCCCGATCGGCTCAGGGGGGCAAGAGGTTCCGTCCGTTGCTCGTCGTCGCCGCGTTCGACACGTTGCGGGGCGACGAGGGCGACCGCGCTGCGGTGTACCAGGTGGCTGCGGCCTTCGAGCTCCTGCACACCGCCTTCGTCATCCACGACGACGTCATCGACCACGATGTCGAGCGTCGCGGCGTCGCGAATGTGGGCGGCGAGTTCCGCGCCCGCGGGACCGAGCGCGGCGCGGACGCCGCCGGCGCGGCCCTCCTCGGAGACGCCGCGGGCATCCTGGCCGGAGATCTTCTGCTCCACGAGGCCGGACGCCTCGTGGCGCTGGCGGACCTGCCGACCGGTGTGCGCGGGGAACTCCTTCGACTCCTCGAGGACGCGGTCCTGGTGTCGGCGGCCGGAGAGCTCGCCGACGTCGAGAACGCCGTGTCCGCTCGTGACGTGGATGCCGAGACCATCCTCCGTACGACGCACGACAAGACCGCCGTGTACTCGTTCTCGGCCCCCCTCGAGGCGGGGGCCGTGCTCGCGGGCGCCGATGCCCCCCTGCGGGCCGCGTTGGCGCGCTTCGGCCAGCGTCTGGGTCTGGCGTACCAGCTCGTCGACGATCTCATCGGCGCCTTCGGTTCTTCCGAGGTCTCCGGCAAAGACGAGGGCTGCGACCTTCGCGAGGCCAAGAAGACGCACCTCATCGTCCTGGCCCGTGAGACCGAGTCGTGGCCCGCGGTGAGCGACGCCCTCGCGCAGGCGCACACGGGTCCGGTCGCGATCCGGGCAGCCCAGCGCGCGCTCAGCGAGTCCGGAGCGCGCAGCAGGCTGGAAGACCTCGTGCGCGAGACGCTCGACGAAGCGCGCGCGATCGTCACGGCATCCACCCTCCCGGAAGAATGCCGCACGATGCTGCACGACCTGGTCGACGCCGTCGAGGGACGCGTCCCGTGAGCGCGACCGCGACCGGACTGGAGCTCTACTCGCGGACGGCCGACGACGCCGCCGCGGCGGTGATCAACAGGTACTCGACCTCGTTCGCCCTGGCCTGTCGACTGCTCGGTCCCCGGCCGAGGCCGCACGTGCGGAACATCTACGCGCTCGTCCGTGTCGCCGACGAGATCGTGGACGGACCCGCGCACGACGCCGGCCTCTCCCCCGCGCAGGAGCGGGCCACGCTCGATGCGTTGGAGAGCGAGGTGCGGGATGCCATCGCCTCCGGCTTCAGCGCGAACCTCGTCGTCCATGCCTTCGCGCGGACCGCGCGCGAGTGCGGCATCGGCGACGATCTCATCGCCCCGTTCTTCGCCTCCATGCGCACCGACCTCGACACCGCCGCCCACGACGACGCATCGCACGACGCCTACGTCTACGGCTCGGCGGAGGTCGTGGGGCTGATGTGCCTCCAGGTGTTCCTCAACGCCGGGATGTCGGCACCGGCACGCCCCGCCGCCGATCTCGTCGACGGGGCCCGGCGACTGGGAGCGGCGTTCCAGGACGTGAACTTCCTGCGCGATCTCGACGACGACGCCGAGCGGCTCGGCCGGGACTATCTCGACGGAGCGGCCGGTGACGAGCGTCGCGCCGAGGTCCTCGATCGCATCGACGCAGACCTCGCCGCGGCCGCGGCGACCGTCCCGTTCCTCCCCCCGGACTGCCGTCGAGCGGTCACGGCCGCACACGATCTCTTCGCGGAACTCTCGCGGCGCCTGCGCGCCGCACCCGCGGGCGCACCGCGCGTCCGTGTCCCCGACGGCGTCAAGGCGACCCTCGCCGTCCGCGCCTTCCTCGGACGCCCACCGAAAGGGGCCCACGTATGACCTCGCAGCGCATCGTCGTCGTCGGAGGAGGAATCGCCGGCCTCGGCACCGCGGCACTCCTGGCCGATCGGGGACACGACGTGCACCTGTTCGAAGGTCGAGACCAGCTCGGCGGTCGTGCCGGTTCGTGGGAGAGCGACGGGTTCCGGTTCGACACGGGCCCGAGCTGGTACCTCATGCCCGAGGTGTTCGACCATTTCTTCCGTCTGCTCGGCACGAGCGCCGCGGAACAGCTCGACCTCGTGCGGCTCGACCCGGCGTACCGCGTGTACGGTCCCCCCGGTAAGGGCGATCCGATCGACGTGGTCTCCGGCCGGGAGGCCGTCCGGGCGCTGTTCGAGCAGCACGAGCCCGGCTCGGGCGACAAGGTCGAGGCGTACCTGGACTCCGCGAAGGACGCCTACGAGCTGTCCACGTCCAAGTTCCTGTACGACACGTACTCGTCAACCCAGGGACTCCGCGACCCCGCTCTCGTGAAGCGGCTCCCCACGCTCATCCCCCTCCTCACGCAGACCCTGTGGAAGCGGGTCACGCGTGACTTCTCCAACCCTCGACTGCAGCAGATCCTGGCCTACCCCTCGGTCTTCCTGGGCGGGTCGCCGTTCGAGGTTCCGAGCCTGTACCACCTGATGAGCCACCTCGATCTGGGCGACGGCGTGCTGTACCCGCGCGGCGGCTTCACCGAGATCATCGCGGCGATCGAGCGCCTCGCCCGCGAGCGCGGCGTGCAGATCGAGACCGGCGTCCCCGTCGAGGCGATCATCACCGACGACGGCATTGCCCGCGGCGTGCGCCTGGCCGACGGTCGGATCGTGCCGGCGGATGCCGTGGTCTCGGGCGCCGACCTCCACCACACCGAGACGCAGCTCCTCGAAGACGGCGATCGGCAGTACCCCGAGAAGTGGTGGAAGGACCGCGTGCCGAGCCCCGGCGCGCTGCTGCTGCTGCTCGGCGTCAAGGGCGAACTTCCCCAGCTCACCCATCACACGCTGCTCTTCACGGACGACTGGCACACCAACTTCGACGCGATCTTCGGCGAGAACAAGCGCATCCCCGATCCGGCATCCATCTACGTCTGCCGCCCGAGCGCCTCGGACGACACGGTCGCGCCCGAGGGGTACGAGAACCTCTTCGTCCTGGTCCCGGTCCCCGCCGACCCGGTCAGCGGCCGCGGGGGCGTCGACGGCGCCGGTGACCCGCGGATCGAAGCCGCCGCGGATCGTGTCATCGCGCAGATCGGCGAGTGGGCCGGCATCCCGGACTTCGCCGAACGCATCGTCGTGCGCAAGACCATCGCGCCCGAGGACTTCGCGACCGACCTGCACGCCTGGCACGGGAACTCGCTCGGCCTCGCGCACACGCTCGGCCAGAGTGCGATCTTCCGGCCGAAGAACCGCTCGCGGAAGGTCTCGAACCTCTACTACGCGGGAACCTCGGTGCTGCCGGGCATCGGCCTTCCGATGTGCCTGATCTCGGCTGAGCTCGTGGTGAAGCGTATGGCGGATGACCGCACCGCGGGTCCTCTGAACGAGCCGGCGCGCGCGGCGGTCTGAGATGCCCGGGATCTACCTGGGCGCGATCCTGTTCTCGCTGGCGGGCATGATCGCCGTGGACCTGAAGTTCGATCTCGCACTGCGCCGGGCACCCGGTCGCACGGCACTCGCGGTCGGGCTCGGCACGGTGTTCTTCCTCGCGTGGGATGCCGTCGGCATCCTGTCCGGCGTGTTCGTGAAGGGCCACAGCCCCCTCTTCGTCGGCATCGACCTCGCCCCGCACCTGCCGCTCGAAGAGGTGTTCTTCCTGCTGTTCCTCAGCTACCTCGCGATGGTGCTCTGGACGGTGTTCGAACGCCTGCAGGCGCGACGGGACGCCGGGCGACGGGCGCGCAGCGGGGTCGAGGAGACCCCGTCGTGACGTATCCGCTGATCCTGATCCCCTTCGTCGTCATCACCGCCGTGATGACACTGCTGAGTGCACGTCGACCCGACTTCGCGCGCCGCATGCGCGCGTCCGGCTGGACGGCGCTCGCGCTCGCCGCCCTGACCGCCGTCTTCGACAACCTGATGATCGCCGTCGGCCTGTTCTCCTACCCTCCGGAGCACCTCAGCGGGCTGCGGATCGGGCTCGCCCCCCTCGAGGACTTCGCGTACCCCATCTGCGCGGCGTTCCTCGTGCCGGCGCTCTTCACGCTCGCCCCCGCTCGGAGGGAAACCGCATGACCATGCCCGCACTGACCCCAGGACGCGTCCTCCGAGAGCTGTTCGTCTCGTCGCGACCGGTGAGCTGGATCAACACCGCGTTCCCGTTCGCGGCCGCGTACGTGCTCACCACCCGCCAGGCGGATGCCACTCTCGTCGTCGGCATCCTGTTCTTCCTCGTGCCCTACAACCTCACGATGTACGGGGTCAACGACGTCTTCGACTACGAATCCGATCTCCGCAACCCCCGCAAGGGCGGCACGCACGGCGCGGTGCTCGCCAAACGCATGCACCCCATCACCCTGTGGGCCTCGGCGATGTCGTGCCTGCCGTTCGTGGTGTTCCTCGTCATCGTCGGGTCGCCGCTGTCCTGGCTCGTCCTGGCGCTGAGCCTGTTCTTCGTGGTGTTCTACTCCGCTCCCCCGCTGCGACTCAAAGAACGCCCGTTCGCGGACTCGATGACCAGCAGCATCCACTTCTTCTCCCCCGCCGTGTACGGTCTGGTCCTCGCCGGCGCGACGTGGACGTGGCAGCTCGTGGCCGTGATCGTCGCCTTCGCGCTGTGGGGCATCGCCTCGCACGCCTTCGGCGCCGTGCAGGACGTCGAGGCCGACCGCGCCGCCGACATCTCGTCGATCGCGACCGCCCGCGGAGCGAGATGGACCGTGCGCTTCGCGCTCGCGGCGTACGCGCTCGCCGGAGTGGTGATGCTGCTCACCGCTTGGCCCGGCCCGCTCGCGGCGCTGCTCGTGATCCCCTATCTCGTGGTGTGCTGGCCGTACCGCAACGTCACGGATGCCACGTCGGACACCGCCACGGCGGGCTGGAACCGCTTCCTCTGGCTCAACCAGATCGCGGGCTTCGGCACGACACTGCTGCTCATCTGGTGGTGGTTCCTGAGCGCCTGAGCCGACGGCGGTTCAGGTCCGGGACGCAATGGCATCCCCAGTGTCCCCGACACACGGATGCCGTCCCTCCTCGTCCGCGTGTTCCGGACACCGAACGGGATGGATGCCGCTCACACGGCGTTCCTTCGCGCCGGGCGGGGGCAGCGCGGGGCCGCCCGGCGCAGGACGTGAGAGAGGCCGGCTCCCCGAAGGGAACCGGCCTCTCTCACGTGCGCGGGATCAGCCGCCGGGCGTCGGGCTCGGCGTCGGCGTCGCGGTTCCGCCCTGCGCCTGATCCTCGAGCTCGATGAGACGCTGGACCGCCGCGTTGAGGCGGGCGTCCTGCGTGGCGAACTCGGCGAGGTTGCCCGCGGTCAGGGCGGCCTGCTTCGCCTGCAGAGCGGCCTGCGCCTCGGCCAACGCCGCCGCGTAGTCGCCCGCCGGAGCCGTCGGGGTCGTCGAGGTTCCGTCCCCGCCCGTGCCCGTCTGGTCGGTCGGCGTGACGGACTCGTCGCCCGTGGCCGCACCGGAATCACCGCCGAACAGCGAGTCGAGCGCTTCGCTCAGGGTGTTCTCAAACGCGATCTTGTTACCGAACGCGACCAGCACGCGACGCAGCTGCGGCAGCTGCGTGCCGCCGGAGGACTGGACGAACACGGGCTGCACGTAGAGCAGACCGCCACCGACGGGGAGCGTCAGCAGGTTGCCGTTGAGCACCTGCGACTGGCCCTGCTTCAGGATGTTGATCTGCGACGACACCGTCGTGTCCGAGTCGAAGGTGTTCTGCACCTGACCGGGGCCGGGCACGGGCGTCTCCGCGTCGATCACGAGCATGCGCAATCGGCCGTAGTCGGAACGTTTCGCGCCCTTCTCGTTGCCGGCATCCGAGTCGACCGCCAGATATCCGGTCAGGACGTTGCGCGCCTGTCCCTGCGATGCCGGGATGAAGCTCGTGAACATCGAGTACGACGGGGCGTCCTGACTCGGCATCTTCATCGTCAGGTAGTACGGCGGCTGCAGCTCGTTGGCATTCTGCGGGTCGTTGGGCGTCGTCCACCGGTTGTCCTGCTGGAAGAAGGATCGGGCGTCATCGACGTGGTAGACGCCCAGCATGGAGCGCTGGACCTTCAGGAGGTCGGTCGGGTACCGCACGTGACTCATCAGGTCGGCCGACATCTCGCTCCACGGCTGGAGGCTCGTGGGGTAGATCTTCTGCCACGCCTGCAGGATGGGGTCCTGGTCGTCCCACGCGTACAGCGTCACCTTGCCGTCATACGCGTCGACCGTGGCCTTGACCGAGTTGCGGATGTAGTTGATGTTGTCGAGCGAGTACGTCGGCGACGGGGTGTTCGAGTCGGCGATGGCGCGGGACAGCGACACGCTCGACGAGTACGGGTAGTTCGCGCTCGTGGTGTAGCCGTCGATGACCCACTTGATACGACCGTCGACCACCGTCGGGTACGGGTCGCTGTCGAGGGTCAGGTACGGCGCGACCTTCTGGACGCGCTCCTTCGGGTTGCGGTCGTAGAGGATCTGGGAGTCCTGGTTGACGTAGTCCGAGAAGAGGATCTGCTCCGACTGGAACTTCAGCGCGTAGATCAGGCGGTTGAAGACGTTGCCGACGCTCGGGCCGCCGTCTCCGCGGAACGTCGTTCGGGTCTCCGTGCCACCGTCGGCGCCGATCGGGTAGTCGAGCTCGATGTCCTCGCCACCCTCGGGTCCGCCCACGATCGAGTACGGCGGCGACTGCTCGCCGAAGTACACGCGCGGTTCGTAGTTGAGGTCGGTGAGGAAGCCGGTCCCGGGGATGGCCTGTTCGAGGAACACCGGGTCGCCGTCGTCCGTGCGCTCGTTGCCCGCCGCCGCGACCATGCCGTAGCCGTGCGTGTAGACGAGCGTGGTGTTCTGCCACGACGCCGCGTCGCCGAGCTGTCCGATGTTCAGCTCGCGCAGCGACACGACGGCATCCTGCGTCTGACCGTTGATCGTGTAGCGGTCGACGTCGAGCGGGTTGTTGAACTGGTAGTACGCGCGGTACTGCTGCAGCTGGCGGACCGTCGGGCCGATGATCGCCGGGTCCATGATGCGCAGCTGGGCCGTGGAAGAGGCGTCGTTGCGCAGCTGGCCGGCCTCGGCGGTCGTCGCGGCGGCGAAGTTCTCCTTCTCGATGCCGTCGATGCCGTACGCGGCCTTCGTGCTGTCGATGTTGCGCTGGTAGTACTGGCTCTCGAGCGCGAGCTGGTTCGGGCGCACCTGGAACGTCGTGACCGCCCACGGGATGGCGGCGCCGACGACGATCGCCGAGACCACGAGCAGCGCGGTCGCGATGAGGGGGTACCGCCAGCGTCCAATCACCGCGGTCACGAAGAACGCGAGCGCGACGATGACGGCCGCGATCGCGAGGATCGTCTGCCCGGGGATGACGGCGTTCACGCCGACGTACCCCGGACCGGTGATGCGGTCCTCCTGGTTGACGAGCGTCGTGTAGCGGTCCAGCCACAGGCTGCCGCCCTGCAGGAGCAGGTACAGACCCGCGAGGACCGCGAGCTGGATGCGCGCCGCCTTGGAGATGCGCAGCTCGCGCTGGCCCACGCGGACCGAGCCGTAGAGGTAGGACACCACGGCGGTGAGCAGGAGGCACACGAGCACGACGGCCGACGCGAAGCCGAGGACCGTGGTGTAGAAGGGCAGCCCGAACAGGTAGAAGCCGGTGTCCAGACCGAACTGCGGGTCGGTGGTCGAGGTGGCCACGCCGTTGAACCAGAGCCAGGTCGTCTCCCACTGCGCGGAGGCGGCGAAGCCGGCGAAGAACCCGAAGAAGATGGGGATGCCCCACATCGCGAGGCGGCGGAGCGGCTCCACGACCTCCTGGTAGCGATCGAGCTGCGAGCTCAGACGCGCGTAGACGGGACGAAGGCGGTAAGCGAGCTGGATGACGCCCCACACCGGGATCGCCATGGCGAGGAACCCGATGACGAACATCACCGTCCGCGCGATCCACTGGGTGGTGAGCACCTCGGTGAAACCGAGCTGCGAGAACCACAGCCAGTCGGAGTAGAGGTTGGCGAAGACGAAAAACGCCACGACCAGGGCGGCGATGACCGCCAGCGAGATCGAGATGATCCGTCGTGAACGGTTCGGGGGCGTGGCCTGGTTCGGCGCTGAGGTCGTGGTCACGCGTCCATCCTAGGCGGCCGCCTCTGAGGGTGAGCCGTGGATACTACGATCCCGAGGCGGGTGTCCCGTCGCACGTCGGCAGGGCGTCGAGGTCGCCCCCGTCACGGATGGTCTCGAGGGCCGTGAGGGAGTCCTGCAGCGTCGACACGGAGAACACCCGGATGCCGTCGGGCACATGCCCCACCACTTCGTTGCAGTTCGACTGCGGGGCCAGGAACCAGGTGGCGCCGGCGTTGCGGGCGCCGTAGAGCTTCTGGCGGATGCCTCCGATGCCGCCCACGTTCCCGTCGGCGTCGATGGTGCCGGTCCCGGCGATGTGCTGGCCTCCGGTCAGATCGCCCGTCGACATCTTGTCGATGATGCCGAGCGCGAACATCATGCCCGCGCTCGGTCCGCCGACGTTGTTGATCTGGATCTTCACGTCCACGGGCAGGTCGAAGTTGAGGGTCAAGCCGACGCCGAGGAGCCACTGCTGCTGGCCGTCGACGTCTGTGAGTCGCGGGGTGACCGACACCGAGCTCTGCGCCCCGTCGCGCTCGATACCGAGCTCCACCGGGGCACCTCCCCCGGCCTGCACGGCCGATCGGATGTCCGCCACGCTCGCCACGGGTGCACCGTCGAGGGCGGTGATGACATCACCGAGTCGGAGCACACCCGCCGACGCCCCCGAGTCGTCGATGGTGCCGACGACCACGTCCTGCGGCACGGTGTACCCGAGCTGGCGGAGGGCCGCGGCCGAGGCCTCCAGCTGCGAGTCGCTCATCAGCGCGGCGTTCTCGGTGTTGCGCTGCTCGGTCGACTGGCCCGACGGGAAGATGCGGTCCAACGGCACGACGGCGCGCGAGGGGTCGAACCACGCCTGCGCGAGCTCGATCCAGCTCGGGGTGCGCTCGCGATTGCCGTTGATCTGGACCGTGAGCAGATCGAGCTGCCCCGCCGAGGGCGTGTCCTTCTCGTCGGGCACGGTGATCAAGGGCACCTCGTTCCCGTCCGCGTCCGGCGACGTCCCCAGCGTGTTGAGGACGGGCCCCGGCTGCTGGATCACGTACGGCGACGGCAGGAACGACAGCACGAGCAGCACGAGCGTGGCCACGACCAACGACCATGCGCCGAACACCGTCGATCGGCTCCAGCGCCGCCGAGGGGCGGGCACGACGGAGACGTTCTCGTCGAACAGGGTCACGGGTCCCACCTTTGCCGGATCGTTCGCGCGCGGCGTAAGCGGCGAGGGGCCGAGCCGAGGGAAGCGAGGAATCGTGCGACTAGCGTAGATGCCGTTCCCCTTGACCCGGCTGAAAGGCGGCTGAAGTGGCAGACGACGACCGGAACCCCGAAGAGGAGTTCCAGGAGCTCCTGCGGCGCCTGATGTCGGGCGACACCTCTGGCCTGGACGCCGCGGAGCTCTCGCGTCTGTCCGGGATGCAGATCGACCCGGCCATGATGCAGGCGGTCATGAACCAGTTGCAGGGCGCGTTCTCCCAGACACAGGACGGCATCGACTGGAGCCTGGCCGAGCGTCAGGCGCTGCACATCGCGAACCAGGACGGTCTGGGGGTGACCGCGGGCGAGCGCACCGACCTCGATCACGCGTTCTCGCTCGCCGCCCTCTGGCTCGGCGAGGCCACCACGATCGGCGACCTCCCGCGCCCGCCGAAGGCCGTGACCCGCGGCGCGTGGGTGTCCGCCACACTGCCGGTCTGGCAGGAACTGGCCGAGCCGGTGGCCACCAGCATCGCCGACGCGCTCACCGACGCGCTCGGGCAGCAGGCGCCCGACGACATGCAGGATCTGATCGCCGGAGCGGGCCGCCTCATGCGCACCGTGGGCGGCTCCCTGTTCGCGACCCAGCTCGGTCACGTCGTCGGACGCCTCTCCACCGAAGTCGTCGGCGGCGGCGATGTCGGCATCCCGGTCATGCCCGACGGAGACGCGGCGATCCTGCCGCAGAACTTCGCCGACTTCGGGCGCGACCTCGAGATCCCCGACGACCAGCTGGCGCTGTACCTCGCGACGCGCGAGCTGGCGCACGCCCGTCTGTTCCGCCACGCCCGCTGGCTGCGCCTGCACGTCATCTCACAGGTGCGGGAGTTCGCCCACGGCATCCGGGTCGACACCGACGCTCTGGAGGAACTGGCGTCGCGGTTCGACCCGTCACAGCCTGAGGAGCTGCGCAGCGCCCTGGAGAGCGGCGCGCTCCTCCCTCAGCGGTCCGAGGAGCAGACGGCCGCACTCACGCGGCTCGAGAACCTGCTCGCGACCATCGAGGGCTGGGTCGACGTGGTCACGGAGGACGCGACCTCGCGGCTCCCCTCGGCGGTTCGGATCGCAGAGGCCGTGCGCCGTCGCCGTGCCGTCGGAGGCCCCGCCGAGCAGGCCTTGGGTTCGCTCGTCGGGCTCGAGCTGCGACCGCGTCGCATGCGCGAAGCCGCGGCGATGTGGCGCGCGGTCACCGACGCCGTCGGCGTGGCGGGGCGCGATGCGCTGTGGGACTACCCCGACCTCATGCCGACCGCCGAGGACATCGACGACCCGGCGGGTCTCGTGGCACGACTGACCGCCGCGTCGCGCGGTGAGGCCGCGCCGTCGGACGCCATGGACGATGCGCTCGCGCAGCTCATCGCCGAGGAGACGGCGGCCGCGTCCGGCGAGGACGAGACCGAGGCCCCGGGTCGCGGCGAGGGCGACGACGACGCGACGCCCGACGACCAGCGCCCGGTCTGATCCCTCCTCCCCAGGGGCCCCACGTGACGGCGGCCCTGGGGACAACCCTTCCGGCGCCCCGGGACCGCGTCATCATCGGGGCATGATCCGACTCGACCCCTCTGCTCCCCCGCTCTGGCGCCACGACGGCACCGTGCAGTTCGGCTTCCCCGCACGGGCGCAGCTGTCGCGCCGTGACCGGTGGACGGATGCCGCCCTGACCGCGCTCGAGGCCGGGACGACGCGCTCGGCGCTCCGCGCGCTGGTGCGTCTGCACGGCGGGCGTGATCGCGACGCCGACGATCTCGTGTCGCATCTCTCCTCGGCGCTGGTCCACCGGCGCCGGACGGCGCCGCTCATCGTCCAGGTGGCCGACGATCTGCCCGCCGCGGCGGTGCGCGCGGTCCTGGCCGCCCTCCCGGCCCGCACGCCGCGCATCGACTGGGCGGGTCCCGCCACGCATCGTGTGCCCGCCGGCTCCCGGGTGCTGCTGCTGGCCGCCCACCGGGTGGATCCGCGGCGGGCGGTCGACCTGATGCGCCACGACATCGTGCACCTGCCGCTGGTCCTCGACGGCTCCGCCGCGACCATCGGCCCCGTGATCGCGCCGGGAACGACGGCGTGTCTGAGCTGCCTGGACGCCACGCTCCGCGACGAGGACCCCGCGTGGCCCCTCATCGCCGCGCAGCTGCTCGCGCGCCCCAGACCCGACGTCGACGTCGCGCTCGCCGCCGAGGCGGGCCGGGCGGCGCGACACGTGCTCAGCGGTCCGATCGGCCCCGTGTCGCGGTCCCTGCACCTGCGCGTCGACTCGCTCCAGCGGGCCTGGCGAACGCATCGGCCGAGCGCAGACTGCCGCTGCCGATCTCTCGGAGGAATCGCGACGGCGACCGCTCCGATCGCCCTCGCCCGCGCGACCAGCTCACCGACAACGTTCGCGCGGCTCGCGTGACACCGACGTACGCGAGCCGCCGCTCCTCGTCCACAGCCTCGAAGGTCTGGGCGTATGAGATCGGGAGAAGCCCTTCGCTCACCCCGACGAGGTGGACGTGATCCCACTCCAGACCCTTGGCCGCGTGGAGAGTCGCGAGCGTGACCGTCCGAGTGGCCGGCTCGTGCTGATCCTTGGCGCGTGCCTGAAGATCGTCGGTGAACGCGCGCAGATCCGTTCCCTCCGGGGCCTCTTCCGCCAGTCGCAGAAGCGCCGCACGCGCCTCCCACGCATCGCGGAGCGCTCCGCCCGCGGCGGGCGGCTCATCGGTGAGGCCGACGCTGCGCAGCACATCGCGCACGGTGGCGAGGAACCCCGTGTCCAGCGGCGCGACCGACGCGGCGCGCAACGCCATCAGCGCTTGACGCACCTCGGGCAGATCGAAGAACTTCCGACCGCCGAGCACCGTCGCGGCCAGCGACTGCTTCGCCAGGGCGCTCAGCAGGACCGCCGACTGCGCGTGCGACCGGTACAGCACCGCGATGTCGCGCGGGTCGGTTCCCCCACGGACGGCCGCGGCGATGGCCGCGGCGACGCCTTCGGCCTCCGCTTCCTCGTCATCGAACGCACGCACCGTCGGCACCGGCGCCTCGTGCGACGCGGGAGAATCCTGCGGCGCGGCGGCGACGAGTTCGAGGGCACCCGGCCGACCCCGCATGAGGTCGTTCGCGACGGCGAGCACGGCTGCCGTGGAGCGGTAGTTGCGTTCGAGACGTACGACCCGCGCATCCTCGTGCGTGCGGTCGAACTCGAGGAGGTATCGCGCATCGGCTCCGGTGAACGAGTAAATCGTCTGGCTGGCGTCCCCGACCACGCAGAGGTCGCGCCGATCGCCGAGCCAGAGCTCGAGCAGGCGGTTCTGCAGCGGCGACACATCCTGGTACTCGTCCACCGTGAAGTGGCGGTACTGCTCCCGCACGGCCGCCGCGACCCGTGGCTCGGCCTCGATCATGCCCGCGCACGTCAGCAGGACGTCCTCGAAGTCCATCTGCCGACGCTCGTCCTTGAGCTTCTCGTACGCGCGCTGCAGAGCGACGACCTGATCGACGGTGAGCCGTCCGACGCCGCTCGGCCGCTCGGCCGCATACTGCTCGATCGAGCGCATCGTGACCTTCCGCCACTCGATCTCGCCCGCGACGTCGCGCAGGGTCGCGGTGTCGGGAGCGAGTCCGACGCCGTCGGCGGCGTGGGCGAGCATCCGGACCTTGTTGTCGATGATGGTCGGGGCCTGGTCGCCGGCGAGCGTCGGCCAGAAGAAGTTCACCTGCGCCAACGCGGCCGCGTGGAACGTGCGCGCCGACACCCCCGTGACTCCGAGCGCGCGCAGTCGCCCGCGCATCTCCCCCGCCGCCTTGGCCGTGAACGTGACCGCCATCACTCGCTGCGGGGAGTAGGCCCCGGTGTCGACGCCGTGCGCGATACGCCGCGTGATGACCCGCGTCTTGCCCGTGCCGGCGCCGGCCAGGACGCAGACCGGCCCCCGCAGCACCCGCGCCGCCTCGAGCTGGTGCTCGTCGAGCCCGCTCAGGGGATCGACGCTCATTCGATCCCCCGGTACCACTCGTCGATCAGCCGATGGGCGATGGATGCCGCTCCAGGGAGCTGCACGGCCGTCTCGCCGCGCAACGCCGCGCCGATCTCCGCCCGATCGAACCACCGCACCTCGACGATCTCCTCCCCGTCGGGGCGGGCCTCGTCGTCGCGGACGGCGCGTGCCCGGAACCCGAGCATGAGGGAACGGGGGTACGGCCACACCTGCGAACCGCGATACCGGATCGCCTCGAGGCGGACTCCGGATTCCTCCCACACCTCGCGGGACACGGTGGTCTCCAACGACTCTCCGGCCTCGGCGAACCCGGCGAAGCACGAATACCTGCTGCCGCCCCACGCCGCGTTGGCGCCGAGGAGCACCCGGTCGGGATCGTCGGCGGACGACACGAGCACGATGACCGCCGGGTCGGTGCGCGGGAAGTGCTCGCGGCCGCAGTGGGGGCAGTGTCGCGACCATCCGGCCTGGCGAAGGATCGTGCGCGTGCCGCAGGCCGGGCAGAAGCCCGCATCGCGCAGCCAACCCGAAAGGGCGACGGCCGTCCCGAGGATCTCCGCTTCATCGGCGGGCAGGTCACCTCCGACCGAGCGGAGCGGCGCCCACCGGGCACCGGCGGCCGCGGCCGCGGCCGGTTCCTCCTCGACGACCGCCAGCAGCAGCGCGGCGCCGTCGGCCGACCGCCCGAGGAACGCCCACTCGCGCACCGAGGGCAGATCCGCCACTCCCAGAAGCAGGAGGCGCTCGTCCGCGACAGGGGCTGCATCGCCGAGAACGGCCAGGACCCTCGTGTCGGATGCCGCCCGGATCGTGCCGATGAGGTCGTCGGCATCGCGCTCCGCCCCGGCACGGTCGAGTGCTCCACCGGGCCAGGGACCGGGAACCGCGGGAACGGGCAGCAGCATCGAACACCTCTCTCAAGGGCGTGGCGAGGGGGGATCGGGCGAGCGACCGACCTACCCTGGGGGCATGGCACGCTCGCCCCTCACTCTAGCCGCGTCCGCGACGGCGGCCCTGCCCGGTATCGGCGTGACGGGCGTCGCTTCGCTCACCGAGAACTCCGCCGGGCGCTTCGATTCGGCGCTCCTCTCGCTCGCCGACGGACGCAGCGTCGTCGTGCGGATGCCGTCGAGCGCGGAGACGGCAGCCGACCTCGCCGCCGAGTCCCGCGCCTTGCACGCCCTGACGTCGGGAGTCCGTGCGCTCCTGCCCTTCGCCGCGCCCGAGGTCATCGGTGAGAACGGCTCCGGTGAGAACCGCGTCCTGGTCGTGGACGTCGTCGACGGGTACCGCATCGATCCGGGCGAACTGCCGAAGGGCCCGGGCTACGCGCCCGCCATCGGCGGCGCGCTCGCGGCCGTCCACGCCCTTCCCGTCTCCGTCGTCCGCACCGACGGGCTGCCGGTCCGCGCGCCCGAGCAGGTCCGCGACGACGTCGAGCGACTCCTCGACCGCGCCGACGCGACCGGCAGAGTGCCCGACGGCCTGATGATGCGGTGGCGGCGCGCCCTCCACGAATCCGATTTGTGGCGATTCGAATCCGCCGTCGTGCTCGGCGGCGCCACCAGCGCCTCGATCCTCCTCGTCGACGACCCTGACGGGGTACCGCAGGTCAGCGGCATCCTCGACTGGTCGGGACTCAGTGTCGGCGACCCCGCCGTGGACCTCCGCTGGCTCGCCTCCGCCCCCACCGCGATCGACGATGTGTACGACGGATACGCGGCCTCGGGTGAGCGCTCCCCCGACCCGCTCCTGCGCGAGCGGGCCCGCCTCTACGCCGAACTGGAGTTCGCGAAGTGGCTCGTGCACGGGCACGACGCCGGCGAGTCCGAGGTCGTCGCCGACGCCGTCGCCCTGCTCGAGGCGCTCGCCGACGGGGTGCGCGGCGATCACATCGTCGCGTCGAGCCGGTCGGACATCGACGAGGCGCTCGCCCTGGTGGAGAAGGTCCCCCCGACGGCCGCCACCGCCGTGGACACGTCGATGCAGACCGACGCCTACGACCCCGAGGCCCTCTCGCTGTATCTGTCGGCCGAACGCGACCGGGAGGCGGCTGCCGCCGCGCTCGCGGATGCCCGGTCGCGAGAAGCGCGCGGCATCGAGACGGAGTTCGGCGTGAGCGACGGCTCGGAGGAACCGGGCCCGACCGCGCCGATCGACCTGGACGGGTGGACGCCGACCGCGTCGCCGGGGACCGCCACCGGACCGTCGACCCCTCCCGACGACGACGTGCTCGCAGCGCCGTCGACGGGCGAGCCGACGGATGACACCAACCTTCACGACGCCGTCGACGACGAAGAGGATGCCGCGCGCGCCAGCCGCGCCGCACTCCGCCGATGGGGCGTCGACCGCGACGAGGCCTGAGCGCGACCGTCGGTCGCTTCGGCGCGCCGCGCCACCTCTACTCGGAGCGCGGCCTCTCAGCCGCGCAGCACCAACTCGTCGCCGACGTAGAAGAGCGTGACGTCGATACGGTCGAACGGGACACCGTGCTTGGCGTGGTACGCCTCGCGGTACAGCTCGAGCTGCAGCATGCGCGAGCGGCGTTCGGCCTCGGTCGTCGGCGGTCGACCGGTCTTCCAGTCGACGATCTCGTAGCGATCCCCTCGGCGGTAGACGGCATCCAGCTTGCAGATGACGACGTGCGGACGTCCGTCGAGCCGCGTCGTCACGAAGTCGATCTCCGTCTCGACCTCGAGCGGCTGCAGCCCCGCCCACTCCGATCTCTCGAAGATCTCCCTCAGCCGCTGCAGCTCCTCCGTGTCGGCTGCCGACGCCCCCTCGTCATCGTCGTCCCAGAGGCCGGTGTCATCGAGTCCCGCACCGGCACCGACGAGGCCGGATCGTTTTTCGACCCACGCGTGGAACAGGGTCCCCAGCCGGGTCTGGCGGTACGGCCGTTCCGGCAACGGTCGACGCAGCTCCTCCACAGCGGCGCCGTAGTCGGCGACGAAATCCTTGAACCTCGACGCCGGGATGCGCGTGGGGGCGGGCGCGTGCGTCGGACGCAGACGGTCGGCTCTCTCGGCCAGAAGGAGTTCGAGGTCGGGGTCAGGATCGGACGGAGGGCGCGCACGGGCGGCGTTCACGTCATCGACGGCCGCGGTCACCGCGGTTCTGCGTGCACCGAGCGGGTCGAGGGGCCAGTGCATCAGCCGCCGCTCACCGTCGTACGGATCGTCGCCAGGGTCGCCGACGGCGAGAACCAGGCCGAGCGCGCCGGTCGCCTCCTCGAGGAACACGCTCGGTGTGCGCGGGCGCTTCGTGCCCGACCAGCTCGATCCGGACAGGAGCAGGTGGTCGCGGGCACGGGTGAACGCGACGTACGCGAGGCGACGATCCTCGTCGAGCTGCCGCGCCCGGTTCGCCTCGACGAACGCCTCGATGGCCGCTTTCAGGTCTTGCTGGGTCTCCGCGCCCCGCCACCCCAGGGCGGGCAGCCAGGCGGAATCGCCGCGGAACTCCGACGGAAGGATGCCGAAGCCCAACCAGCCCTTGGTGTCGCGGGCGAGCGAGGGGAGCTCGTCGGTGACGAGGCGCACGACCGCGACGGCGTCCCACTCCAAGCCCTTCGACCCGTGGATCGTGAGCAGTTGGACGACGTCGTCCTCGGGGGGCTCGGTGCGCGGCGCGAACTCATCCGCCTGCTCGGCGTGGTCGAGCCAGGCGAGCAGGCTCGTCACCGATCCGGACTCGTCCGCGGCGAGGAAGCCGCGGATCTCGTCGACGAAGGCGCGGAGCTGTGCCGAGGCGATCCGGACCGGTCCGCGCGACTCGTTCGCCGCCAGCTCGATGTCGAGCCGCAACTCCGCCTCGATGAGGCGGATGAGCTCGGGAATGGGTGCGCCGATGGTGCGGCGGAGGCCCGCGAAAACCGCGCCGGCCTCCCGGAGACGTGCACGTCCCTCTTCGGTGAAGTCGGCGAGCCACCCGTGACCGTCGGTTTGTCGCGCGACGAAGTCGAGTGCATCGACGAGGGAGGCACGATCGGCCCCCGGGGTCGAGCGCAGGCGCTCCACCACCTCCGGCGCGAGCGGCTGCAGCGAGACGTCGTGGGTCGCGAGTCGGCGTGCGAGCTGGGCCAGGGCGCGAAGGTCGGCGAGACCGATCGACCAGCGCGGGCCCGACAGCAGTCGGATGAGCGCCGACCCCGCCTCGGGGTCGCTGATGACACGCAGCGCGGAGACGACGTCGACGACCTCGGGGGTGGTCAACAGTCCCCCGAGCCCGAGGATACGGTGCGGGATGCCCCGCCGTCCGAGGGCGTCGCCGAAGCGGACCATGTGTTTCTTGCTGCGGAACAGCACGGCACCGGTCGTCGTGCGATCCTGTGCGGCGCGCGCCGCGCGCACTCCGGCGAACCATGCGGCGACACGGTCGGCCTCACTGTCGAGGTCACGCTCGAAGATCGCTTCCACCCGACCGTCGGGGGCACCCGGGCGGGAGAGGAGCTCCTCGACGGCGACGGGCGACCGGCTCGCGAGCGGCGCGAGAACGGCGTTCGCCGCCGTCAGCACGCGCGCACTGTTCCGCCAGCTCGTGCGCAGCGAGAAAGTCCGGCATCCCCCGCTCGGCACGAACGCGGCCGGGAACCCGCCGAGGTTTCCGGCGCTCGCGCCGCGCCACGCGTAGATGGCTTGATGGGGATCGCCGACCGCCATGACCCCCGTCCCGCCGAACAGGGTCGAGAGCAGATCGGTCTGCACGACCGACGTGTCCTGATACTCATCGAGCAGGATGACGCGGAACCGCGACCGCAGTTCCTCGACGACCGGCGGGTGCTCGCGCACGATCCGCAGGGCGCCGGCGACCTGGTCGGCGAAGTCCATGACGCCCAGCCGCGCCTTCTCCCAGTCATAGGCCGAGGCCAGTTCGGCCAGCAGTCCCAGAGCCGAGACCCGGGATGCCGCATCCGCGACGTCTTTGTACACGCCGACGCGGGAGGACGTGGACGGCCGCTCCACGATGCGACCGAATTCGGACGGGAACGCGGCGAGCCGCTCGAGATCGACGAGGTTGTCCACGCTGTCCCGGGCGATGCGGAGAGCCGCGTCGATCAGCGTGCGCGGGGACTCCTGCCGCTCCTCCAGCCGCGGGTCGTCCGAGGTGAAGACGACCCGGCGCATGAGGAGCCACGCCGCGGATTCCGACAGCACGGCCGCCTCGGAATCGCGGCCGATGCGGAGGCCGTGCTCGCGCACGATCGAGTCGGCGAAGCTGTTGTAGGTGGACACCGTCGGGCGGTGCAGCAGCTGGTCGTCGTCGCCCGTGGCTTCTTCGTCGACACCGCATTCGCGGGCGAGGTCGTCGAGCACCCGCCGCCGCTCCGCGTCGCCGCGAGCGCCGTCGACCTTGGCCAGCTCGGCGAATATCGCGAGGCGCCCCTCGGCGTGCAGGGCGGCCAGTCGAGGCAGCAATCCCCGCGCCTCGAACTCGGACAGCCGGTGGAGTCGCCGGTGGATGCGCTCGGCGAGTTCTCCGGCAGCCTTGCGGGTGAAGGTGAGCCCCAGCACCTCATCGCGGCGGACGAGCCCGTTGGCCACGAGCCAGACCACGCGTCCCGCCATGGTCTCGGTCTTGCCGCTTCCCGCACCCGCGACCACGAGCGCCGGCGCAAGCGGCGCTTCGATCACCGACGTCTGTTCCGCGGTCGGAGGGAACTGGCCGAGCGCGGCCGCGATCGTCGCAGCGGACAACAGCGCGGTCACGAAGCACTCACCGCCGACACGGTGTGGATACGACACAGACCGAACGAGAACTCGTCGCGGCAGTGCACCTCGTACGGGGCGGCGAAGCGGTGGCCGCGCATGACTCCGACCGCGTGCTGCACGCGCTCGACGAAGTGAGCGCGAGCGTCGTCGTCGAACGGCGGCTGATGCGGCTCGGCGTAGTCCTTCGTCGCGGCGGTCGGACGCAGCACGAGCAGCTTCGCCCCACCGGCCGGCATCCCGGCCACCTGCTCGATGGCGCCGGACGAGAACGCGAGCTGATAGGCCGCCAGCTGCGGGTTGTCGGCGACTTTCGCGTCGGTCTGGGGTTCGCTCTTCCCCGTTTTGAGGTCGACGATCACGACCTCCCCGCGGGGCGTGATCTCCACTCGGTCGATGTCGCCGCTGAGGACCGCTCCGTGCTCCCCCGCATCGGCGATCGGGATCGCGACCTCGAAGTGACGCTCGGCGCCGACGAGCCGGCCACCCGCATCATCGAACCGACGCAGATAGAGAGCGAGCCGTCGGATGAGCTCGCGAGCCCGGACGCGTTCCGCCCGCTCGCGCCAGGCGGCGTCGAAGACGAGTTCGCCCCACCGCTGTTCGACCACGTCCCACAGGGCCTGTTCCGAACCGTCCGTCGCGGTCTCGAGGGCGGCGTGGATGATCGTGCCGACGCCCGCGGTCGTCCCGCTCCGGTCGCCGCCGAGGTCGCCGATGACCCAATCCAGCTCGCACTGCTCGAGGGCATGCAGCCGTGACGGCGAGACGCGGACGTCTTCGCGTTCCAGGTCGCGCAACGGCGCCGTGGAGCTCGGAGCGGCCACCCCGTACCACTGCTCGGGCGCGGCGCCCGCGACTTCGGCGGCCGCCAGCAACGCGAGCTGCCCCGCCGCGTGGCTCCGTTCCCGGATCGGCGAGCGAGGCGACGTCAGCGTGCGGCGGTGACGCGCCACCAGACCGCGGAGCGAGAGCGGGTGCTCGGGCACGGATGCCGCGGGCTCCGGTGTCGGCAGCATCTCGAAGAGCACGCTCGGCCCGGTGTCGTCGTCGTCGACCGCGGTCACGATGAGGCGCGTATGCGCGCGCGACAGTGCGCGCACGAACAGACGCAGCTCGTCGTGCATCGCCGACCGACGACGGTCGAGCATCCCCGGGGCGGGAAGATCGGGGAAGTGCACCGCGTCGGCGAGGCGCCAGGTCTCGAGAAGCCCGCCGCGCAGCCGCGTGTTCGGCCACACCCCCTCTTGGACACCGGCGATGACGACCGTGTCGAACGCGGTTCCCGCGGCCGCCGCCGGCGTGAGCACGCGCACGGTGTCGATGACCGCGGGCTGCTCGATCCGGTCTTCCGCGACGTCGCTGTCGAGGACCGACCGCAGGAAGACGGCCGCTTCGCCGTCGGGTTCTCGCTCGGTGAAACGCTTCGCGGCCTGGAAGAGCGCCACGATCGCGTCGAGGTCGCGATCGGCCTGCTCCGCGAGCGGCCCGTGCCCGCGCGAGGCCTCGCGCCACGGACGGGAGAGACCGCTGCGCTCCCACGCGGTCCACAGCAGCTCGTGCGCGGTGGCACGCTGCGCGGCCTGGGCCCGCAGCGCCGCGAGCGTCTCGCCCACTCGGATCGCGCGACGGGCCTCGCGGGTGTCGATCGTGGCGAACTCGAGCGGATACCGAAGACCCGACATGAGCAGTTCGGCCGCGGAGCGCGTCCCCCCGGCGGCCAGCTCCTCCTGCCGCAGTGCGGCACGGAGACGCCGGAGCTCGATCGGGTCGAGACCGCCGTAGGTGCCGAGGAGCGTGTCGAGGACGGCATCCGGGGTCCAGCTCTCGGGGTCGCGCATGCCGAGTTCGACCAGCGCGACGAGGTCGCGCACGGTGCGCTGGGCACCGAGCGCCAGACCGGGCCCGCTCGCGCGCGCCGGCACTTCGCGCGCGCCGAGCTCGGCCTCGAGGGCGGCGACCTGACGAGAGTCGTGGGCGATGACCGCGCAGGAACTCCACGGCACACCGTCGAGGACGTGCCGTTCGCGCAGCAGGCGGGCGATCGCGTCCGCCTCTTCGGCGGGAGAGCGCAACAGGTAGGTGCGAACCGACCCCTCCGCGGCGGCACCGGACGGCGCGCGACGGTGGGCGACCACCCCGGCCGCGCCGATGCGCGCCGCGACACTGCGCACGAGGTCGATCTGCTCGGCGGTTCCGCGATGGGGCTCGCCCAGGGCCGTGAGGGTTCCGAGCTCGGCCGCGAGCCGTGCGAAGTTCTCGGGCGTCGCACCGCGGAACGCTCCCGATCCCACGTCGGGGTCACCGAACGCGACGACGCCCATCCCCCGCGCCCGGCAGGCCCGCAGGAGATCGACGGCGCCGGAGGTGAGTTCCTGCGCATCGTCGACGAGGATGCAGCGGATCGAGCCGAAGCGGCCGAGGAGCTCGCGGTCGATCGCGGCGGCATCGAGGACGGCGACGGCTTCCCGCGCCAGATCGGCGGCGTCACGATGAGCCCCGCGCATCTGCGCGCGCACCGCACGGTACTCGGCCGCGAAGGAGCCGACCGCCGCCCACACCGGGATGGCGTGCTGCGCCGCCAGGTCGGACAGATCGTCCGGCCCGATCCCGAGGTCGGTGCATTCGGCCAGGAACGCGCGCAGGTCACCACGGAAGCCCCGGGTTCCGCGGATCGCCGGCCCGAGCCACTCGGGCCACCGCGAACGGCCTTCGGCCTCGTCGATGGCGTCACCGTCGAGGAGTTCGCGGATGATCTGGTCTTCGTCGCCGCCGGTCAGCAGCTGCGGCGGCTCGGCCCCGCGCCGGACCTCGGCACCGCGGACGAGCTGGAACGCGAAGGAGGCCACGGATCGCGCGACCGCCCCCGCCGTCGCCCGCCCGACCGCGAGGGCGAGACGATCGCGCAGGGCCGTCGCCGCCGGGCGTGTCGGTGTGAGCACGAGGAGGTGATCGGGGTCGACGCCGCGGGCGACGAGGGCGCGCACGCGGGCGAGCAGGGTCGACGTCTTCCCCGAGCCCGGAGCGCCGACGACCGCGCCGCCGGCCTCGGGCGCCCAGTCGACGACGACGCGCTGTTCGGGATCGAGTTCCGCCTCGTCGAGCGGCCGCGCGGACCACCGGTCATCGGGCACCTGCAGGATGACACCCGCGCCGACCGTCGGGGCTTCCCGACCCCTTCGGGCGAGAGTGGCGGCATCCGGATCCTGCATGTCATCCACGCTAGCCGCGGCCTCCGACACCGACCCCGCGACCCGCCCCGTTCGCCGTCCGCGAAGCCGGGCCGCGGGCGGGGAACGCCCCTCCGCACGTGTCGTAGAGTCGGATCATCGCGCCGGGTGGACCGAGTTTCCCGGGCGGAAAGGGAGCATCGTGGACATCCGCATCGGCATCACCAACACCGGCCGCGAGCTGAACTTCGAGACCGGAGAGTCCTCGGATGCCGTGAAGTCGGCGATCGCCGCAGCGCTCGACCAGTCCGCCAGCCACGTCACCTTCACCGACGTCAAGGGCAACTCCTACATCGTCCCGACCGCGAACCTCGCGTTCGTCGAGCTCGGCACGGAGGAAGCCCGCCGGGTCGGATTCGTCGCCTGACCCTCCGCCCGTGCAGATCCTCCTCGCGCTGATCTTCGGCGCCGTCGTCGGCCTCGCCGCGCACTTCGTGCTGCCGCACCGCGAGGTGCGCGGGGTGGCCCTCGCGCCCGTGACGGGCGCGGCAGCCGCGGGAGTGTCGTGGACCCTCCTCACGTGGGTGGGGATCGGGTTCGACTCGCCGGTCCCGTGGATCGTCTCGATCGTCGCGCCCGCGGTCGCAACCCTCGTCCTGCTTCCGATCGTGTCACGCGTGCGCCTCCACGCGGACGCCGACCTCCGGGCCCGCAGCGGCATCTGACCGCCACGGCCCTCGTCGTTTCGCGGACTCGCGACCGCGGCGCCGAGCGCCGGCGGGCGACCGATTCGCGCCGTGTGGGCGAGCACGGCCGAGGTGATCAGGCCGCGAGGCCCATGGCATCCATTCGGCGGGCGTGTGCGCCCATCAACTCCGTGAACACGGGCTCGACCTTCGCCTCTTCGTCGCGGTCGAGTCGCGGGTGCGCGAGCGCGGCACGCGCGACGAGCAGCGTGTCACCGACGAGACGCCGACCCCACAGCGCCAGCAACCAGCGCCATTCCTCGTCGCTGGCGATCGTCGCCCCGAGGATCTCGACGATGGCCTGGCGATCGTCGTCGGCCTGAAGGATGCGCGCCACGCGACGGCCGGTGTCGCCGTAGCTCGAGGAGAGCGCGAGGTAGAAGTCGTCGAGCATCCCCGCGGTGATGTGCACCGACAACATCGTCTCCTGGGGACGCACGCCGTGCGTGTTGCGACGGAAGGCATCCAGAGATTCGCGGAACGGGAGCATCAGCTGCGTCGGGTCGGCGCCGCGCTCGCGGATGAGCGCGACGATCTCCTGGTGCTTGATGAGCGCCGCCCCGGCGGCGCGGGAGAGCGACTCCTTCTCGGCGAGCTCGGGCGTGGACGCGATCAACTCGCTCAGCGTCTCGAAGAAACCGAGCTGCAGGTAGGCCGCCTGACCGAGGAACGTATCGATCTCGGGGGCGAGCTCGGCGAAGTCCACGCGCATCGCGTCGCCGAGGTCTCCGCGCGAGCGCAACTGCAGCGTGCGACCGACCGGCCTGCGACGACGGAACCACTCGAACACGCTGTACAGCCTAGGCGTCGGACCCCCGAAACATGCGCCGGGTAGAGTGGACTCGCCCCGGCGACGGATCGGGGCCCCGCGCCTGTGGACGAGTGGAGGGCGTGGATCCGACTCCCCAGGCGGTCTCTCACCGCCGGAACAGGCACGCTCATGACGACTTTCGCCGACCTCGGCGTCGATCAGGACATCGTCGATGCCCTGGCATCCAAGGGCATCGTCGATGCCTTCCCGATCCAGGAACAGACCATCCCCCTCGGCCTCCCGGGCCAGGACATCATCGGCCAGGCCAAGACCGGAACGGGCAAGACGTTCGGATTCGGCATCCCCGTGGTCCAGCGCCTCGGTCAGAACCCCGAGCCGGGCGTCAAGGCACTCATCGTGGTCCCCACCCGCGAGCTCGCCGTCCAGGTCTACGAAGACATGGACATGCTGACGCAGAACCGAGCGACCAGCGTCGTCGCGATCTACGGCGGCAAGGCGTACGAGGGGCAGATCGACCAGCTGAAGGCCGGCGCGCAGATCGTCGTCGGAACGCCCGGTCGTCTGATCGATCTCGCCAACCAGCGTCTCCTGGACCTCTCGAACGCGACCGAGGTCGTGCTCGACGAGGCCGACAAGATGCTCGACCTCGGGTTCCTCGCCGACATCGAGAAGATCTTCTCGAAGGTGCCGCCCGTGCGCCACACGCAGCTCTTCTCGGCGACCATGCCCGGCCCCATCGTCGCGCTCGCCCGCCGCTTCATGTCGAACCCCATCCACATGCGCGCCAACGACCCCGATGAAGGTCTCACGCAGGCGAACATCAAGCACCTCGTCTACCGGGCGCACTCGCTCGACAAGGACGAGGTCATCGCCCGCATCCTGCAGGCCGAGGGCCGCGGCAAGAGCGTCATCTTCACGCGCACCAAGCGCGCGGCGCAGAAGCTCGTCGACGAGCTGAACGACCGCGGATTCAACGCCGCCGCCGTGCACGGCGACATGAGCCAGGAGTCGCGTGAGCGCTCGATGGCCGCGTTCAAGGCCGGCAAGCGCGACGTGCTCATCGCGACCGACGTCGCCGCGCGCGGCATCGACGTCAACGACGTCACCCACGTGATCAACCACACCATCCCCGACGACGAGAAGACCTACCTGCACCGCGCGGGTCGCACGGGCCGTGCCGGTAAGACCGGTATCGCCGTGACCTTCGTCGACTGGGACGACCTGCACAAGTGGGCGCTCATCAACCGCGCGCTGGAGTTCGGTCAGCCCGAGCCCATCGAGACGTACTCGTCGAGCCCGCACCTCTACACCGACCTCGACATCCCCGAGGGCACCAAGGGCCGTCTCGTGACCGCGCCGAAGGCGGTCCAGGCCCCGAAGGCCGACAAGACCGCGACGACGGAGGGATCGGAGGCCGCCGGCGACGGCGCCCCGCGTCGCCGCCGTCGCCGCCGCGGTGGATCCGGTGCCGGCGAGCAGGGCGCCGAGACGTCTGCTCCCCGTGCCGAGGGTGCGGGGACGCACGACGGTGGCGGCAACGAGCACCACGACGGCAACGCGGCTCCGCGCCGTCGCCGTCGCCGCCGCAGCGGAGGTTCGGGCGCGAACGCCGCACCCGTCGCCTGAGCATCGACTGTCCCGACGGCGCCGTCCCTCACGGGGGACGGCGCCGTCGCGTTCAGGGGAAGACGGGCGCCGAGCCGGTTCCGGCCGCGATCAGTCGTGCGACCATCACGTCGTCGGTGGTGTTCTCGCCGGGGATGTTGGGCTTCCCGAGACCGTGGTAATCGCTGGACCCGGTCACGATGAGGTCGCGCTCCTCCGCGAGTCGCGCGAGGGTGGCGGTGGCATCCGGAAGGTTCTCGCGGTGACGCAGCTCGAACCCCGCCAGACCCGCCGCGAGCATCGACTGGAGGACGGGACGAGGCAGGAGCGCGCGGCCGGCGGGGTGAGCGACGATCGGCACACCACCCGCACCGACGACCAACTCGACCGCGGTGACGGGGTCGGGCGCGTACAGCGAGACGTAGTACTCGTTCCGCGGGTGGAGGATGCTCGCGAACGCCTCGGTGCGATCGGTGACGATCCCCCGCGCGATCAGGGCATCGGCGATGTGCGGACGACCGACCGTCGCGCCGTCCTCGGTCTGGGCGACGATGTCGTCCCAGTCGATGTCGAAGTCGCGCGAGATGCGCTCGGCCATGATCTGCGCGCGGTCCAGGCGCGACGAGCGGATCCGGTCCGTCATGGCGCGGAGATCGTCGTCGTCCGGATCGATCAGGTACGCCAGGAGGTGGACGCTGCGCCACTCGTGCTGAGCCGACAGCTCCATGCCGGGCAGGAAGGTCATGCCGAGCGAGGACGCAGCCTCCGCGGCCTCCGCCCACCCCGACGTGGTGTCGTGATCGGTGAGCGCGGCGGTCCGGAGCCCGTGGCGGTGCGCCGCCGCCATGACCAGGGCGGGTGATTCGGTGCCGTCCGAGTGCGTCGAGTGGAGGTGAAGGTCACTCGGTCCTTCGAATCGTCGATCGCGCTCCACCCTCCGAGCGTACCGCCCGGACGCGCGCGACCGCGGCTCGCGTGGAGCCGCCGGAGAGGCCGCATCCGCCGATCTCCCAGGCGTCTCGCCTACGGTCGAGTGCGTGCGTCGTCTGTTCGGAATCGTGTTCGCGCTCGTCTGCGCCGTCGCGGCCGTGGCGCTCACCTGGCCGACCCTTTTCGGCCTCGAGCGGACGTTCCCGCTCGCCCAGGTCATCGCGTTCCGCGTGCCCATCGCCGCCGGATTCGTCGCGGCGGCCGCGCTGGCGCTGCTGTTCGCGCTCATCCGCCCCCTGCGCGCACTGGCTCTCACGCTCGCGCTGATCTTCGTCGTGGCGGCCGGCGTGAACGGCGCGACGGTGCTGCAGCGCGGGACGGGCACCGACGGGCTGCCCGAGAAGACCGACACCAGTCTGCGCGTCATGACGTGGAACACCGCGGGTTCCGCCACCTCCGCCGATTCCATCGCGCAGTTCGCGGTCGGGATGAAGGCCGACGTCGTCACCCTCCCCGAGACGACGATCGAGACCGGCACCCGTGTCGCCGAGCTCATGCGCGACATGGGACAGCCGATGTGGGCGCACCACGCCGAGTACGGCGAGTACGGCATCACCGGGTGGGATGCCACCTCCACGACGGTGCTGATCCGGCCGGAGCTCGGCGACTACAGCGTCATCGAATCCTCGCTCGACGGGTCGAGCAACACCTCGACGGTCCCGAGCGCCGTCGCGATGCCGGTGTCCGGGAACGGCCCGATCATCGTCGCCGCCCACGCCGTCGCGCCTCGCCAGGAGTACATGACGCAGTGGCGGTCCGATCTCCAGTGGCTCGCCGATCAGTGTGCGACCGACAACGTGATCCTCGCGGGCGACTTCAACGCGACACTCGACCACATGACCGGGCTGGGCGTCGGCGGCGGCACGCTGGGACGCTGCCGGGATGCGGCCTCGGAGAGCGGCAACGGCGGGATCGGCACGTGGCCGACGGATTTCCCCGCCCTGGTGGGGGCACCCATCGATCACGTGATGGCCACCCCCGACTGGACGGTCACCGGGTCCGTGGTGATGCGCACGCTCGACGGCTCCGGCAGCGACCACCGCCCCATCGTGGTGCAGTTGGAGCGCACGGCGGGCTGACGGTGCGATCGTCCCCCGGCGGTGCGAGACTGGGGTGATGGACTCCCCCGCCGACCGCGACACGATCGCCCCCGCAGAGCACAAGCCCGCCGAGACCACGACGAACCGGAAGGCGCCGTTCCCGCGCGGGTTCCTCGACACCATCTCCACCGGCTGGGCCGAGCGCCCCGAGACGGTTCCGCCGACGCGCGAGCAGGCGGCGTGGGCCGCGCGCCGCCGTGAGCGGGTGTCGGCGGCGTTCCCGGGTGAGCGTCTGGTCGTGCCCGCCGGCTCGCTGAAGCAGCGCAGCAACGACACGGACTACCCGTTCCGCGCCCACTCCGCGTTCGCTCATCTCACCGGATGGGCGTCGGATGCCGAGCCCGACTCGGTTCTCGTGTTCGAGCCCAACGGGAGCGGCCACGAGGCCGTCCTGTACTTCCGCGAGCGCGCCGATCGCACCACCCCCGAGTTCTACGCGGATGCCACGATCGGCGAGTTCTGGATCGGGCCGCGGCCCGCGCTCGCCGGTGTCGCCGCCGACCTCGGACTCCGAACGGCGCACGTGGACTCCTTCGTCGCCGCCGACGACGACCGTGTGGTGGGCATCGACGACGAGCTCACGCGCTTCGTGTCGGAACTGCGGCTCGTCAAGGACGAGTACGAGCTCGCGCAGCTCGCCCTCGCCGTCGAGGTGACGGCATCCGGGTTCGACGACATCGTCGCCGAGCTCCCCCGCATCATCGAGCACCCGCGGGGTGAGCGCGTCGTCGAGGGCGTGTTCCACCGACGGGCGCGGGCCGACGGCAACGCGGTCGGATACGACACGATCGCCGCGTCCGGTCCCCACGCCTGCTACCTGCACTGGACCCGCAACGACGGCGCCGTCGTGCGCGGCGACCTCATCCTCATCGACGCGGGTGTGGAGGTCGACAGCCTCTACACCGCCGACATCACGCGGACCCTTCCCGTCTCGGGTCGGTTCACCGAGGTGCAGCGCCGCGTGTACGAGGCCGTGCGCGAAGCGGCCGACGCCGCGTTCGCCATCGCCCGCCCGGGCGTTCCGTTCCGCCGCGTGCACGAGGCCGCGATGCAGGTGATCGCCGCCCGCGTCGCCGAGTGGGGTCTGCTCCCCGTGTCGGCGGAAGAGGCGCTGGATGCCGACCGCGGCGGCCAGCACCGTCGCTACATGGTCCACGGCACGAGCCACCACCTCGGCATCGACGTGCACGACTGCGCGCAGGCGCGCCGTGAGATGTACTACGACGGTCTGCTCGAGCCGGGCATGGTCTTCACGATCGAGCCGGGTCTGTACTTCCAGATCGATGACCTCACCGTGCCCGAGGAGTACCGCGGCATCGGGGTGCGCATCGAGGACGACATCGTGATGACCCACGACGGTCCGGTGAACCTGTCCGCGGGGATCCCCCGGACCGCGGACGAGGTCGAGGAGTGGATCGCGCGGCTCGCGCGATGACGTTCACCCCACCCGCGTCGTTCGCGACGCGGCCGACGCTGCGCGGATCCTTCGGCATGTCGGCATCCACGCACTGGACGGCCACGGCCACCGCGCAGTCGGTGCTGGAGCGCGGCGGGAACGCATTCGATGCGGCCGTCGCGGCCGCGTTCGTCCTGCACGTCGTGGAACCGCATCTGAACGGCCCCGGCGGCGACCTCGTCGCCCTGGTGCGCCCGGCGGATGCCGTCGAACCGTTCGTTCTGATGGGACAGGGGCCGGCGCCCGCGGGCGCGTCCGTGGAGGCGTTCCACCGACTCGGCCTCGACCTCGTCCCCGGGGCGGGCGGTCTCGCCGCCGCCGTGCCGGGCGCGGTGGACGCGTGGCTGCTCCTCCTCCGCGACCACGGCACCTGGGAGCTCGCCGACGTCCTGGACTACGCCAGGGGGTACGCCCGCGACGGGCACCCGCTCGTGGCCGGCGCCGCCGTGACGATCGGCCGGGTGGCCGATCTGTTCCGCGACCACTGGACGACGTCGGCCGACCTGTGGATGCCGACCGGCTCGGCGCCCGCGCCGAACACGGTCGTGCGCAATCCGGCGTACGCCGCCGTTCTCGGGGAGCTCGTCGGCGCCGGGTCGTCCGCGGAGAGCCGCCGGGAGCGGATCGACGCCGCCCGGCGCGAGTGGATGGCCACGGTGCTCCCGCGCGCTGCGGAGTTCCTTCGCACGCCGCACCGCCACTCGGACGGGCGCGACCACGCCGGCGTCCTCGACGCCGCGGACGTCTCCGAATGGCGTGCGGGCGTCGAACCCGCCGTGTCGACCTCTTTCCGGGGCTGGCAGGTCTACAAGGCCGGCGTGTGGACGCAGGGTCCGGCGATGCTCCAGGTGCTGCGGATGCTCGAGCCCCTCGCCGACGCCCGACTCGACCCCTCGACCGGTGCGGGCGCGCACACCCTCCTCGAAGCGGAGAAACTCGCCTACGCCGACCGCGATGCCTGGTTCGGCGACACGGAAGCCGCGGCCGAGATCGACGCGCTGCTCGCCGACGAGTACATCGCGGAGCGCGCCGCGCTGATCGACGCGACGGCGAGCGCCGATCTCCGTCCCGGGTCGCCCGACGGACGCCCGCCTGAGCTGCCGCCGCTCCGAACGGATGCCGGGGTCACCAGCGCCGGTACCGGCGAACCCACCGTCGACCGCCGAGGCCAGACGCGCGGAGACACCTGTCACCTCGACGTGATCGACCGCCGGGGCAACGTCGTCTCGGCCACCCCGTCCGGCGGATGGCTGCAGTCCTCTCCCGCGGTCCCCGAGCTCGGGTTCTGTCTGGGCACACGGCTGCAGGCCACATGGTTGCTGCCCGGGCATCCGGCATCCCTGGTTCCGGGCCGGCGTCCGCGCACGACGCTCACGCCGACCCTGCTGACGCGCGACCGCGAGGTCGTCGCCATCGGGTCGCCGGGCGGCGATCAGCAGGACCACTGGCAGCTGCCGGTGCTCTTGCGCATGCTCGTCGGCGGGTACGAGCCTCAACAGGCCATCGACGCCCCGACGCTGCACACCACGGCTCTCCTCGACTCGTTCTGGCCGCGCACGTGGACTCCGTCCGGCGCCGTCGTGGAGGACCGCATCGGCGACGAGGTCGTCGCGGACCTCGAACGCCGCGGACACGTCGTCCGCCGAGCGGGCGACTGGGCCCTCGGACGGGTCAGCGCCGTCGGGCGCGACGCCTCGGGTCTGCTGTGGGCCGCGGCGAACCCGCGCGGGATGCAGGGATACGCCGCCGGACGGTGACCCGGTTCTCCACAGGGTGAAAACACGCCCGGGCGCGTTTGCCTACGATCCCGCGCATGTCGTATTCGGTGGATCCCCCGCACCTGATCGGTCTCGGCGAGCGGATGCGACGCTCGCTCGACGACCTGGACGAGGTCGCCCGCGGGCTGCAGAGGGCCGCGGATTCCGCGGCCCTCGCGCTCGTGCGCGCACTTCCCGCTCATGGCGCGCTCGTCGAGCTGACCGCCGGCCGTGTCGACCTGGCACATCGGATCGTCGCGCGCGGCCGAGCGGTGCTCTCGGCGCTTCAGACCGTCGTACTCGCGTACCTCACCGCCGATGAAGATATGGTCGAGGCGGCCGAGGTCGCGGCATCGCACGCCGCTGCAGCGACGAATCCGTTCGATCCGATCGTCTTCGGACGGCGACGTCTGTGAGCGCCGCGATCACGATTCCCGATCCCCCGGCGGAGCCGCAACGCCTGCGCGAGAACGCGGCTCGCCTGCGGACGACGGCGGAACGGTATGAATTCCTGGTCACGCGGGCGCTGTTCGCCTGGAGTCTGCTGCCCGAGGGCTACCGCGCCCCGGAAGCGGACATCCTGCACGCCGCGCTCGCCACGACGCATCCGGCCGCGGAGGAGATCGCCGACGGTCTCGCCGCGGCGGGGCGTGCGCTGGAGCAGTTCGCGGACGAGATCGACGACCTCGCGCGCCGCGGCGCCCTCCTCGCCGACCGATGGGATGCCGGTCCGCCGACGGATCTCTGGGACGAGAGCGTCGGCGGACCGGCGGCGGAGCTGAACGAACGCCGCCGCGACGAGTGGCTCAGCGGCCTCTCCCGTGAAGCCGCGGGCCTCGACGAGGCATACGACGACGCGAGCCGCCGGTGCGCCCATGCGCTCCGCGCGATACCGGACGTCGCCTGGACGTCATTGGCCGCATGGAGCGGTCCCGAGAGTTCAGAGCCCGTGCGCTCCTTCTCGGATGCCGCGGGCCTCGCGCTGCTGGAACGGCTGTCCGCAGAGCCCGATCACGCGCGGCTGCTCGCGGAGCATCCCGAATGGGCGGGCATCATCCGCGGCACCGACCCCGCTCGGATCGCCGAGTGGTGGTCGCGCCTCGATCGAGGTACGGCCGACGCTCTCGTGACGCACGCGCCCGGACTGGTCGGCAACCTCGACGGGGTGGCGATCGCCGACCGTGTCGAGGCGAACCGTGGTCGCGCGAGCGAGTATCTGCGCGAGTTGCGGTCGCAACGACAGGCTCTCGAGGCGCTGCGCGCCCCTCGTTCCCGAGCGAACGCACTCGACGTACGGGATCGCCGAGCGGAACGCGCACGCCTCGACCGCGAGATCGCGTACTTCGACGCCGTCGCGAACGGCACCACGCAGCTCTACGCCTGGGATGGGGAGCACGGCTCATTGATCGAGATGGCGGGCGACCCGTCCACGGCGACGGCGGCGCTCTTCGTCGTCCCGGGCACGAACACCGACGCCGAGGCGTTCATGTCCGAGCAGCGGCTGACGCGATTCGCCGACTGGCAGGTGAAATCGGGGGGTGGCTCCGTGCTCGCCTTCACCGTGATGACCGGGCCGATGCCGCAGCTCGACATCGGCATTCTGAGAACCGGTCCGCAGTGGAACTCGATGGCCGAGGACTGCGGCCGGGCCTACGGACGATTCATCCAGGGGATGGATGCCGTGCGCCCCGACCTCTGGACGATGAGCTACGAGCACTCGTACGGCGGTGCCGTCGGCAGCGAGGCGGAGAAGCACGGCGGCGTGGTCGACACACGGTTCCTCGCGGCGAGCGTCGGGGCGATCGGCCCCTACGAGCCTCATCCCGACACCACGTACTTCGCGGCGCAAGCGCCCGACGACATCAACCGGTACTACGCCGGTGTCGGCTTCGGACCGGTGGGTTTCAGCGTGGCGCCCGAGTCGTTCCCCGGCGTGCATGTCGTCGACACGGGAATCCCCGGGTTCGATCCTTTCGCCGTGACCGCCACAGCCGTCACCGGCCAGCCGTTCTATCTCCCCCGCATCATCGACCAGAGCGTCGATCACCACAGCGCGCTGATGAGCGACGACGAGTCGATCAATGGAAAGGTTCTGAATCAGGTGAAGCAGACACTAGCTCTCGGCGGCGGGAACGCATGAAGCGACGAGCAGTCTTTCTCGCAGTCTCTCTCAGCGTCGTTCTCTTGATGGCCGGCTGTGCGCAACGACCGACTTACTCAGAGGTTCGGCAAGAAACACTCGACGCGCTCCAGCAAGTAGTCGATCTCCTCCCCGAGCCTGGCCGGATCGAACGTACGCCCGAGTTCGAGCCCTATGGATGCGACGACAAACTTCTACTGCACTCCAGGGGCGGCGGGGCGTTCTACACGGGTCAATGGAAAGTAGCGGTGCCCGACAGCTTCGACGTGGAGGCATTCCTTCAGCAGCTGCCCGATCTCCTCGGAGCCGGTTGGACGAGAGAGGAACTCGGAGTGCCGACCCAACGGGCATTCGTCTACCTGGTGCGCGATTCGCCCCGAATGACACTCTCTGCGGAGCAGTCCACCCTCGACGAAGGAAAAGCAGTCGAGCTCCTTGCGATATCTCGCTGCGGCGTCGAGGACACCTCCAGCGAGTCACCGCCCCGCTAGCGGCCGCCTAGCCCCGCCACGAACTCCCCCACGACCCCGGCCAGCCCCGCACCGATCTCCTCGGCGGGCCGACGCGCGCCCTTCACCTCGAAGGAGTGATTCGCGCCCTCGATCCAGTGGACACGGGCGTCCCGGCACGTTGCGACGACCGCGTCGAACTGCTCCCGCGGGGCGATGAACGGGTCGTTCTCCCCCTCCACGAACAGCTGCGGAGCAGAGATCGCGGGAAGATGGTCCGCCCGCGGCTTATCCGGTCGTCCCGGCGGGTGCAGCGGGTAGCCCAGGTAGACGAGCGCCCGGGGCGTGATCTCTCGCTCGGCGGCCGCGACCGAGGCCATGCGACCGCCGTACGATTTGCCCGCCGCGGCGAACGACCCGACCCCCTGCTCCGACAGCCACCCCTGCACGGCCGCCCACGTGGCGACGGCCTGAGCGGCGGGGCCGGGCATGCGTCGTCCCGCCTCGACGTACGGGAAGACGAACCGGAGCACGGAGACACCGCCCTCCACGAGGGCCGCCGCGAGCCCCTCCAAGAACGGGTGCGTCATGCCGGCGCCGGCACCGTGCGCCAACGCGACCGTCGTCTGCGCACCCGCGACGTCGGCCCACAGTCCCGACACCTCGGACTCGCCCGCCGGGAGCGCGACGGGGATCCGAACGGGACGCGCGGTCACCGGTCGTCGCGCGACGGGTTCGACTCGGGCGCCCCGTCGGAGCCGGGCTGCGACTCCGCGGGCGGCGTCGCCGAAGCGCTCTGCGGGGTCACGCGCTCCCCGTACCGCGGGGGCTCGTCGTCGACCGGACGCGACGGAGCGGGCGGACGCGGCGGCACCGCAGGACCCGCGGCGCCGGGGTTCTGCACCCGCTCGCCGTACAGCGGCGGAGCCGTGTCGGCCGGTGCGGCCGGACGCGCCACGACGGTGCGGGACGCGCCGACGGGTCCGAGGATGCCACGCGCCTTCGCGAGGCTCGGAGCGGCGACGCACACGTCGTAGTGGTCGGCGGTCACCTGCATGACGGACGCGAAGTCGCGTCGACGACGCACGATCGAGTACGTGCCGAGGCTCAGGAGCATGCCGAGTGCCATACCGACCAGCAGCACGCCGAGGAACGCCGAGATCTGCGCCGTGGGCGTGCCGAGCACGAAGATGAACGCGAACAGCAGGCCCAGCATCAGACCGTTCAGGGCTCCCGAACGCGCCGCCGTGGCGTAACCGAGACGGCCGGTGATGCGCTCGATCGAGCGGAGCCCGGATCCGACGATCGCGATGTCGCGCGCGGGGACCTCGCCCGCGATGAGCGAGGAGACCGCCTTCTGCGCCTTCTCGTACGTCGGGAACGACGCGACCTTCTCGCCGACCTCGTCCCGACCCGCTCCCATCTGCCCCGCGAACATGCTCATTTCCCCATCTTGTCACGCGGCCCCGCCGCCACGGTCGGCTCCCCCGAGGGTTCGCGGACTACGCTGGGACGGTGAGCACGCAAAGGGTTTTCGTCGCCCGCTTGGCGGGCTGCACGGTGTTCGATCCCGCGGGAGACCGCCTCGGGAAAGTGCGCGACGTCGTGGTGATCTACCGCGCGTCGGATGCGCCGCGCGTCGTGGGCCTCGTCGTCGAGATCCCCGGCCGACGACATGTGTTCGTGTCCATCGGGCGCGTCACCTCCATCCAGGCCGGTCAGGTCATCACGACCGGCCTCATCAACGTCCGCCGCTTCCAGCAGCGCGGCGGCGAGGTGCGGGTCATGGCCGAGATGCTCGGCCGCCGCGTCCACCTGGTCGACGGCTCCGGCGACGCCGTGATCGAAGACGTCGCGATCGAACGCAATCGTCTCGGCGAGTGGGACGTGGGACAGCTGTTCCTGCGCCGCCCGCGCACGAGCGCGTCCCCGTTCGCGAAGGGGGCGACGACGTTCGCCGCCTGGAGCGCGGTGCGCGAGAACCAGACCCCCGGAGAAGCCCAGTCCGCCGAGCAGCTCGTCGCGACGTACTCCGAGCTGAAGCCCGCCGACCTCGCCAACACGCTTCTCGACCTGCCCGAGGAGCGCCTCATCGAGGTGGCCGAGGAGCTCAGCGACGACCGCCTCGCCGACGCCCTCGAAGAGATGCCCGAGGACGAGCAGGTGCACATCCTCGAGCAGCTCGGCGACGAACGCGCCGCCGACATCCTGGATGCCATGGAGCCCGACGACGCGGCCGACCTCCTCGGCCAGCTCCCCGAGTCGCGTTCCGAGCAGCTCCTCGAGCTGATGGAGCCCGAAGAGGCCGACGACGTCCGCGCCCTGCTGCAGTACGGCCCCGACACCGCCGGTGGCCTGATGACGCCCGAGCCGATCGTGCTGTCGGCGGATGCCACGGTGGCCGAGGCCCTCGCGCTGATCCGTCGTCACGAGCTGCACCCCGCGCTCGCGGCATCCGTGTTCATCACCCTCCCGCCGTACGAGACGCCCACGGGCCGGCTGCTGGGGACCGTGCACTTCCAACGCATGCTCCGCTACCCCCCGCACGAGCGTCTCGGCGCGATCATCGACGACACCCTCGAGCCCGTGCCCGCGGACGCCTCGGCGGCCGAGGTCGCGCGCCTGCTGGCGAGCTACAACCTGGTCTCGCTGCCCGTCGTCGATCAGGCGCACCGTCTCGTCGGCTGCGTCAGCGTCGACGACGTGCTCGACTATCTGCTGCCCGACGACTGGCGCACGCACGACAGCGATGATCCGAAACCCAAGGCGACGATCAGACCGACCGCGACCGCGAGTATCCCCCAGATCACGACCCACACCCCGAGGAGGCGCTGATGGCACGTGCACAACGACAGACCGCCCTCGACGCCCCGCGCGGGCGCACCGGCATGCTCGCCCCCCGCGCGCCGCAGCCCTCACGCGACCGCTTCGGCCGCTTCACGGAGTGGGTGGCGCGCGCGATGGGAACCCCGACGTTCCTCCTCTCGCTGACGCTGTTCTGCGTCGTGTGGATGGGGTGGAACTCCCTCATGCCCGACGAGCTGCGCTTCGACTCCGCCGCCATCGGGTTCACCGCATTGACCCTCGTGCTGTCGCTGCAGGCGTCGTACGCGGCTCCGCTGATCCTGCTCGCCCAGAACCGGCAGGACGACCGCGACCGGGTGCAGATCGAGCAGGATCGTCAGCGCGCCGAGCGCAACCTCGCGGACACGGAGTACCTGGCCCGCGAGATCGTGGCCCTGCGCATGGCCGTGCGCGATCTGACCGACGAGGTCATCACGAAGGAGAGCCTGCGCGCCGAGCTCAAGGCGGCGCTGGAACGTCTCGACGACCACGACGCCGCCGAGACGAAGTCGGCGACGTCGTGAGCGAGGCGGTCGCCGACCGCGTGCGCACCGCGGTGGCCGCCGTCACCGACCCGGAGTTGCGTCGCCCGATCGGCGAGCTCGACATGGTGCGCGACATCGCTGTGCGCGACGGCGTCGCCGAGGTCGGTATCGCTCTGACGATCGTCGGATGCCCCGCCGCCGACCGGATCGAACGCGACGTCCGGGCCGCGGCGGCGTCTGTGGCGGGAGTCTCGTCGGTCGAGGTGGCCGTCGGGGTGATGTCGCCCGACGAGCGTCGTGCGCTGACGGAACGCCTCCGGGGCGGCCGCGCGAAGCGCGAGATGCCGTTCGGACCCGATTCGCTCACCCGTGTCATCGCCGTGACCAGCGGCAAGGGGGGCGTGGGCAAGTCGACGCTCACCGCGAATCTCGCCGTCGCCCTCGCCGCTCGTGGTCTGCGGGTGGGACTCGTGGATGCCGATGTCCACGGCTTCTCCATCCCGGGCCTACTGGGCCTCGTCGACGCCGATGGGCTGCCCCCGGCGCCCACCCGCCTCGATGACCTGATCCTCCCGCCGGTGGCGTACGGCGTGAAGGTGATCTCGATCGGGATGTTCCTGCGCCGTCCGGGCGAGGAGGCCGCCGGCGCGGTCGCGTGGCGCGGCCCCATGCTCCACCGGACCGTCCAGCAGTTCCTGACGGACGTGTACTTCGGCGACCTCGATGTGCTCCTGCTCGACATGCCGCCGGGCACCGGCGATGTCGCGATCTCGGTCGGACAACTCCTCCCCCACGCGGACGTCCTGGTCGTGACGACCCCGCAGGCCGCCGCCGCCGACGTGGCCGTGCGGTCGGGTGTCGTGGCGCGCCAGACGGGTCAGACGCCCATCGGCGTCATCGAGAACATGGCCGCGATGGCCCTGCCCGACGGGACTCTGCTCGACCTGTTCGGCTCGGGCGGCGGCGAAGCGGTCGCCCGCGCGCTGTCGAACGAGGGTCACGACGTGCCACTGCTGGCATCCGTCCCGCTGAGTCCCGCGCTCAGGACCGGCGGCGACGACGGCCGCCCCGTCGTGATCTCCCAGCCGGACGACCCCGCCTCGATCGCCATCGACGCGGCGGCGGCGGCTCTCGCGGTGCGCCCGCGGGGGTTGTCGGGACGCTCGCTGCCGCTGCGCCTCGGCTAAGGATCAGGTGGCTTCGTCGTCGAACGGCGGAGTCTCACCCGGGACGAAGATCGGGGCGACGGCCGGCTTGTCGGATGCCGCCTGCGTCGCGAGCGCGGCGGCGCCGGCGGCGCGCATCGTCGCCGTCGGAGTGTCTTCGAGGAGCGCCTCACGGATGATGCGGCGGGGGTCGTACTGCCGCGGGTCGAGCTTGCGCCAGTCGACGTCGTCGAACTCGGGACCCATCTCGTCGCGCATGCGCGTCTTGGCGCCCTGCATCGCCTCGCGCGCACGCTTGCTCAGGCGAGCCAGCGACTCCGCATACTTCGGGAGACGCTCCGGTCCGATGATGAGTGCGGCGATCACACCGATCAGCAGAAGCTTCTCGATCGTGAGCCCGAAGAACATGAGTTCAGATTACCCGCCGCGCCTCGGCCGTCCGCACCACCCACCCGTCTAGCCTGAGCGGGGAGGTCCACGTGAGCGGTTACGAGGCGAACGAGCGGTTCGTGCAGGAGTCGACGGTCGAGCCGGAGCACATCGCCCGCGCGCGGGCGCACGCGCTCGAGCTCGGAGCGGCGCCGATCAGCCCCGCCGTCGGCGCGCAGATCGCCGTGCTCGCCGCGGCATCCCGAGCCCTCAACGTCGTCGAGGTCGGCACGGGCGGAGGCGTCTCGGGCCTCTGGCTCCTCCACGGCTCGCCGCGCGCGACGCTCACCACGATCGACAGCGAACCGGAGCACCTCGGGGCCGCCCGCGCGGCCTTCGCCGAGGCCCGGATTCCCGCGGCTCGCGCCCGGTTCATCACCGGCCGCGCCGCCGACGTCCTCCCGCGTATGAACGAGGCGTCCTACGACATCGTCCTCATCGACGCCGACGCCGAGGGAGTCATCGAGTACGTCGAGCACGGCCTGCGTCTGGTGCGTGCCGGGGGCACGGTCCTCGTCCCGCGCGTGCTCGCCGGCGGGTCAGTGGCCGACCCCGTCCGCCGCGATGCCGTCACGACCGCGTACCGCTCGCTGATCCAGGAGGTGCAGACCTCCCCCGCCGTCTTCGGCGCCCTGTCGACCACCGGCGAGGGACTCCTCCAACTGACGACGGTCACCCCGATCACCTGAGAGGCGTGATCGCCTCACCCCTCCACCGACGACGAAGGCCGGCCCCCGCGGGGACCGGCCTTCGTCGAAGATGCGTCAGGCTGCGCCGACGACACCGCCGAGAACGTCGTACAGTTCTTTGGCCTCGGCGTCGTTGACGGACACCACCAGGCGCCCGCCGCCTTCGAGCGGAACACGCACGATGATGAGCCGGCCCTCCTTCACGGCCTCCATCGGTCCGTCACCGGTACGCGGCTTCATGGCTGCCATCGCGGCCCCCTTTTCGTCGTTGGTCTACGGACTAGTTTAGTCGGTCCTCGGAGTACCCCGAGTTGCCGCGCCTCTCGCGGTGGCGTCACGCGAGGTCACGGGATCTGCCAGTACGTGTTCCCCAGGCCGTACATGTTGTAGATCCACCACCACTGACCGAGCAGCGCGGCCGCCAGCACGGCGACGCGCCAGGTGCGCGAAGGGGGGACGGCCAGCGCTCCCCACAGCGGCGAGATCGGCACGAGAAGCCGGAAGACACTCGACTGCGGGAAGAACACCAGCAGCAGATAGATGAGATAGCTCGCCGACCAGAGGCGCAGCTCGACACCCAGACGCTTCACCTGCGGGGCGAACAGCAGCACCGCAGCGGTTCCGAGCACGAGGAGCACGAGCGCCACGTACCCGGCCACCGGGCCCAGGCCCCACTGCGTGAACCAGAATCCGGCCGCCTGGATCCACCCGTCGACGGGGATGAAGCCCCCGGCGCTGTCGGCGATCCAGTTGCGCCGCCAGGCGAGCTCGGTGGCGAGGTACGCCCCGGAATCGCCCGTCACGACGGCTGCGATGAACTGCCAGGCGAACCCGACCACGACCGCCACGCCGGCGACCCCGACGAGGTGCGCGACGTCGCGCAGCGGCAGCGGCTCCGCTCGACGTCGCAAGAACCGGTGAAGGCCGTACAGCCCGAGGAAGAGCGCGAAGGCCAGGATGCCGGGACGCGTGAACCCCATCACGGGGACGAGGAGATACAGCCACACCCAGCGACGCCGCTGCACGCAACGCAGAGCGAGGAAGAGCAGGAAGAGGAAGAGCGACTCGGCGTATCCGACCTGGAACATCGCGGCGAGCGGTCCGCAGGCGAAGAACGCGACCGCCCACATCGCGGCCGATCCGCCGATGCGCTCCCGCAGCAGTCCGTCGAGGACGACGCTCGCGCCGAAGCCCGAGAGCAGCGAGATGACGACCGCGCCCGCGGCCCACGAGCCGAGGATCGTCCCGAGGCCCGCGGCCAGATACGGGAACACCGGCAGGAAGGCCCACGCGTTCTCGGCGACGCCGCCCTGCGCGGTCAGGGGAAGCTCGGCCGGGTATCCGTTGACGGCCGCGAACCAGTACCACTGGGCATCCCAGCCGAGCGCCAGCTCGCCGAGGGAGGGCGCGACCCCGTACCGGGACCCGGGCCCCGACAGCGCCGCGGCGAGCAGGAAGAAACCGGTCGTCACCAGACGGGCCGCGATGTAGACGACCGCGATCCTCGCCACCACGGGCCAGCCCTGCCAGGAGCGCGCCCGGGCAGGGGTCGCGGTCTCCGTGCTCACGATCCGGTCAGCCAGGACCGCAGCCCGCGCTCGACGGACTCGATCTGCGCGAGCGGGACGCGTTCCTCGTCGTGGTGCGCGAGGTGCGGGTCGCCGGGACCGTAGTTGACGGCCGGGATGCCGAGAGCCGAGAACCGCGCGACATCGGTCCAGCCGTACTTCGGCTGGGGGGTGGCGCCGACGGCGGCGACGAAGTCCCGGGCGAGGGCGGCATCCAATCCGGGGCGAGCTCCCTCGGCGACGTCGACGATCTCGATGTCGAATCCGGTGAACACGTCGCGCACCACCCGCTCGGCGGCGGCCGCGTCGCGGCTGGGGGCGAAGCGGTAGTTGACCTCCACCTCGCACGCGTCGGGGATGACGTTGCCGGCCACACCGCCGCTGATGCGCACCGCGTTCAGACCTTCTCGGTAGACGAGGCCCTCGACCTCGATCTCCCGGGCACGGTACTCCGCGAGACGTGTCAGGATCGGGGCGGCCTTGTGGATCGCATTCTCGCCGATCCACGAGCGGGCGCTGTGCGCGCGGACGCCGGCGGTCCGGACGAGCGCCCGCAGCGTGCCGTTGCAGCCGCCCTCGACCTCTCCGTTGCTCGGCTCGCCGAGGATCGCGAAGTCGCCCACGAAGAGGTCGGGACGGTTGCGGGCGAGTCGGCCGAGGCCGTTGAGCGACGAGTCGACCTCTTCGTGGTCGTACCACATCCACGTGATGTCGACAGGAGGGGAGGTCAGCTCGACGGCCAGCTTGAGCTGTACGGCGACGCCCGCCTTCATGTCGACCGTGCCGCGCCCCCAGAGGAAGGGCTCCCCGTCGATCTCGCGGTTCTGCACCGGCAGGTTGTCGTTGATCGGAACCGTGTCGATGTGGCCGGCGATCACGACCCGGCGGTCGCGTCCGAGATTCGTGCGGGCGACGATCGTGTCGCCGTCGCGGATCACCTCGAGGTGAGGGTGTCCGGAGACCGCCGCCTCGATGGCATCCGCGAGCGAGGTCTCGTCGCCGGAGACGCTGGGGATGTCGCAGATCGCCCGGGTGATCTCGACGGAGGACGCGGTCAGGTCGAGCGTGGGCATGCGTCCGATCCTACCCAGGGCGCCCCGCTAGCCTGTCGGAGTGACGAACGAACGACTGATCACCGGTACCGGCCTCTCCACCATCGCAGCGGACGGGACGGTGTTGGACGCGTGGTTCCCCGCTCCCGCGCTCGGCACGACCGACGCCGGCGCGGACCACGCCCTCGCCGACCTCGCGGGCCCCGACGATCGCCGCGCCGTGCACGTGGAGGTCGTCACGGTGACGATCGACGCGGATGCCGCGCCGGCCTCGACCGTGGACGCGTACCTCCGGCTGCAGGCCCTGTCGCACCGGCTCGTCCGCCCGAACGAGATCTCGCTCGACGGCATCTTCGCGCACCTGCCCAATGTCGCGTGGACCACCGCCGGCCCGATGCACCCCGACGACGCGACGCGCCTGCGTCCCGCGCTGCTGCGCCATGGCATCCAGATCCAGGGCCTCGACAAGTTCCCGCGCCTGCTCGACTACGTCACGCCCGCCGGTGTCCGCATCGCCGACGCGTCCCGCGTCCGTCTGGGCGCCTACCTCTCCCCCGGCACGACGGTCATGCACGAGGGCTTCGTGAACTTCAACGCCGGGACCCTCGGGTCCTCGATGATCGAGGGCCGCGTCTCGCAGGGCGTGGTGATCGGCGACGGGACCGACATCGGCGGGGGCGCGTCCATCATGGGGACGCTGTCCGGCGGTGGCACGCACCGCGTCTCGATCGGCGCGCGGACGCTCCTCGGTGCCAACGCCGGGATCGGGATCTCGCTGGGCGACGACTGCGTCGTGGAGGCCGGGTTGTACGTCACCGCGGGCACGAAGGTGCGCGTCGGCGACGAGACCGTCAAGGCCGGGGAGCTGTCGGGCCGCGACGGCATCCTGTTCCGCCGCAACTCGCTGACGGGCGCCGTCGAGGCCTCGGCGCGTGCCGGTGTCGGCGTCATGCTCAACGCCGCGCTGCACGCCTGACCTGCCCTCGATAAACGCTCTCCCCGGCGAGACACGGCGCCTCGTGGCGTGTCTCGCCGGGGAGGGCGTTTCTCGCGTGCGGTGTGGCCGTCGCGCACGCGCGGACGGGCGCCGCAGCGAAACGCCCCGCCCCTCGCGAGAGGGGCGGGGCGTGTGCGCTCGGATCAGACGGCGCCGGGGTAGTCGCGCTGCGCGGCCCCCGTGTACAGCTGCTGCGGACGGCCGATCTTCGTCTGCGGGTCGGTGATCGCCTCGCGCCACTGCGCCAGCCACCCGGGGAGACGCCCGATGGCGAAGAGCACCGTGAACATGCGCGTCGGGAAACCCATCGCCTTGTAGATGACGCCGGTGTAGAAGTCGACGTTCGGGTAGAGGCGACGCTCCTTGAAGTAGTCGTCCTCGAGGGCGATCTGCTCGAGCTCCTTGGCGAGGTCGAGCAGCGGGTCGCTCACGCCGAGAGCCTCGAGCACCTCGTCCGCGGCACCCTTCACGAGCTTCGCGCGCGGGTCGTAGTTCTTGTAGACGCGGTGCCCGAAGCCCATGAGCTTCACGCCGTCTTCCTTGTTCTTCACGCGCTCGACGAACCGCTCGACGCTCTCGCCCGAGTCGCGGATGCGTCCGAGCATCTGCAGCACGGCCTCGTTCGCTCCGCCGTGCAGCGGGCCGGAGAGCGCCTGGATGCCGGCCGAGATCGACGCGAATTGGTTGGCTCCCGTGGAGCCCACCAGACGAACGGTCGACGTCGAGGCGTTCTGCTCGTGGTCGGCGTGCAGCATGAGCAGGAGGTCGAGGGCCTTCGTCATGACCGGGTTGACCTGATAGATCTCGCTCAGCACGCCGAAGTTCAGCTTGAGGAAGTTGTCGACGAAGCTCAGCGAGTTGTCGGGGTACAGGAACGCCTGGCCGATGCTCTTCTTGTGCGCGTACGCCGCGATCACGGGGAGCTTGGCGAGCATGCGCACCGTGTTCAGCTCGACGTGCTCGGGGTTGTGCGGGTCGGACTCGGACTCGTAGTAGGTCGAGAGCGCCGCGGTCGCGGCCGAGAGCACCGACATCGGGTGCGCGGTCGGAGGAAGCGACGAGAAGAAGCGCTTCAGGTCTTCGTGCAGGAGCGTGTGACGGCGGATGCGCTCGTCGAACTCCGCCAGCTCGGATGCCGAGGGCAGCTCGCCGTAGATGAGGAGCCACGCGACCTCGAGATAGGTGCTGTGCTGCGCCAGCTGCTCGATCGGGTACCCGCGGTAGCGCAGGATTCCCTGGTCACCGTCGATGAAGGTGATGTTCGACTTGGTCGAAGCGGTGTTGACGAAGCCGTAGTCGAGCGTGGTGTGACCGGTCTGCCGGGTCAGTGACGCGACGTCGATGCTCGGGATCCCGTCGGTGCCCCGGAGGACCGGGAATTCGGCGGTGGTGCCCCCCACCGAGAGGGTGGCCTTGTCGTGCTCGATACCCGCGTCGCTCACCGCGCCTCCTTGCGATTTCTGGTCGCCCTTGTCGTCCGGACCGTGGTCCGCGGCCGGGATCCGACTGTGCGATTCCCGACACGGCACCCGGCGGAGGGTGGTCCGCTCGAAGTGCCCCTACAGCCTATCGGGGCCGACGACGTACAGATGACATCGCCAAAGGATGCCCCCTCCCGATGGAGGGATCCTCCTGTCCTCGCGCCTCAGGGCGCCAGGCGCTCGGCCGCGGCGGCGATGCGCTCGTCCGTGGCCGTCAGCGAGAAGCGGACGTGCTGGGGGAAATGCGTGCCGTAGAAGTGCCCGGGACCGACCAGGATGCCGAGATCGGCGAGGCGTCCGACGCTGTCCCACGCATCCCGCCCTTCGGTCGCCCACAGGTACAGACCGCCCTCGCTGCGGTCGACGCGGAACCCGGCGGCCTCGACCGCGGGCTTCAGCACCGCGCGGCGGCGGGCGTAGCGCTCGCGCTGCTCCGCGACGTGCGCGTCGTCGCCGAGCGCGACCGTCATGGCGCGCTGCACCGGAGCGGGCGGCATGAGCCCGAGGTGCTTGCGACCGGTCAGCAGACGGGCCACGACCTCGGGGTCGCCGGCGAGGAACGCCGCGCGATATCCCGCGAGGTTCGACTGCTTGCTGAGGGAGTAGACCGAGAGCACACCGGAGAGGTCGTCACCCACGACCGCCGGATCCAGCACGCTCGGGACGCCCGCCGTGTCCCAGGGAGCGTCCCAGCCGAGCTCGGCGTAGCACTCGTCGGAGGCCAGCACCGCACCGAGGGCTCGAGCCCGGGTCACGGCATCCGCGAGTTCGTCCGTCGACAGCACGCGGCCGTCGGGGTTCCCCGGCGAATTGATCCACACCAGGCGGGTGTTCTCGGGCCATTCGGCGGGATCGTCGGATGCCACGGCATCCGCGCCCACGAGACGGGCGCCGACCTCGTAGGTCGGGTAGGCCGCCCGGGGGTGGACGACGGCGTCCCCGGGACCGATCCCGAGGAGCAGCGGCAGCAGGGCGACGAGTTCTTTCGACCCCACGGTGGGCAGCACGTGCGCGGGTGTGAGACCGGGGACGCCGCGGCGCCGGGCGTACCAGTCCACGATCGCCTCACGCAGCGCGGGAGTCCCCATCGTCTGGGGATAGGCGTGCGCGTCGGTCGCCGCCGCGAGCGCCTCGGCCACGACGGCCGGAGTCGGGTCGACGGGCGAACCGATCGAGAGGTCGACGATGCCGGCGGGATGACGGCGGGCGCGCTCCGCGTACGGAGCGACCGCGTCCCAGGGGTAGTCGGCGAGATCGGCGACGCCCACGGGTCAGTGGCTCTGCGGGGGGAGCGCCGAGATCACCGGGTGATCCTTGGCGATCACACCGACCTTGGCCGCACCGCCGGGGGAACCGATGTCGTCGAAGAACTCGACATTGGCCTTGTAGTAGTCCGACCACTCTTCGGGGAGGTCGTCCTCGTAGTAGATCGCCTCGACGGGGCAGACGGGCTCGCACGCACCGCAGTCGACGCATTCGTCGGGGTGGATGTAGAGCGACCGCTCACCCTCGTAGATGCAGTCGACGGGACACTCGTCGATGCACGCGCGATCCTTGACATCGACACACGGGAGGGCGATCACGTAAGTCACCCGCTCAGTCTACGCGTGACGGCGACGGGGACCGGGCCGCGCGCCGGTGTCCTATGATCCGTCGGCGGGCTCGGGGCGCATCTTCGACAGGTCGGGGAAGAAGGCCACCAGGGCGAGCAGGATCGGTCCGACGAAGGTCCAGGCGATCGCGATCCATTCGGTGTCGGGTGTGGCGGCGGCCACGATCGCGGAGCCGCCCGGGCCGACCTGCGAGAACAGGTACGTCGCGGCGATGATCCCGAGTCCGCCCGCGATGGCGTTGACCCGGTCCTGCGTCAGCGTGCGCAGGGCGATGAGGAGTCCCGCGCATCCCACGATCCCGAGGATGAGCCCGACCGGGACGAACCCGAGACGGAAGGCATGTCCGACGGTGGCCGCGGTCCCGTAGAAGGCACCGACGACGAACGCGACGATCCACCCGATGACGCGAACGATCCCTGAACCCACGACGTCAGTCTAGGCGCGGGTTCATGTGGCCCAGCCGAGCGCGCGCAGCAGCGCTGCGGTCACGGCCGCGGCGGCGACCACGACGAGGAACGGCGCCCGGCGCCACAGCAGCACGGCCGCCACCCCGACCGCGGGGAGCCGCGCGTCGACGACGATCGCGGGCCCGGCTCCCAGAGCCTGCACGACGACGAGCGCCGAGAGCAGCGCGACCGTGAGCAGGTCGGCGATACGGGCGGGGCGCGGGGCGTCGAGCCACCCCTGCGGCAGCAGATAGCCCGCCGCTTTGAGCCCGAGACAGAGCACGGATGCCGCGAGCACCGCGGTCCACAGGGTCATGGCATCCCCCTCTCGTCGGCGTTCGGCGTTGCACGGGGACGCGGGTCGAACCACCCCAGCGCGACGGCGACACCCGCCGCGGCGATGACGGGGATGCCGGGCATCACCCACGGTGTGAGCAGCGCGGCGCCGGCCGCCGCGCCGACTGCGACGGCGAGGGGCTGACGCCCCCGCAGGCGCGGCCACAGAAGGGCGAGGAAGGCGGCGGCCGCCGCGGCATCCAATCCCCACGCGCGCGGATCGCCCAGGACGTCGCCGAGGAGCGCACCGGCGAGCGTCGTGACGTTCCAGCCGATCCAGATCGCGATCCCCGTGACCCAGAATCCGGTGCGGCGCGCCGCGGCCGTCGACTGCGCCAGCGACACGGCCACCGATTCGTCGATCGTGAACGGGGTCGCGAGGGAACGGCGCACGCGGCCCGGCCCGATCACGGGCGACATCCGAATCGCGTAGGCCGCGTTCCGCACGCCCAACAGACCCGCCGACGCGATCGCCGCCGGGGCGGCCGCGAGTCCCCCGGCGGCGATCACACCGACGAAGGCGAACTGCGAGCCCCCGGTGAACATCACGAGGCTCAGCACGCACGTCTGCCACACGTCGAGACCGGATGCCACGGAGAGCGCGCCGAACGAGATGCCGTAGGCGCTGGTCGCCACCGCCACGGCGAGCCCCTGACGGACGGCCGGCTCCTGAATCGTTCGACGTAATGAACGCATGGTCAGATCTTCGAACGATGGGCGCTCGTTCGTCAAGTCGAACGATCGGCGAGCATAATGAACGCATGAGCGACCTCGGCGACCGCATCGCGACGACCCTGCGCCGCGAACGCGAGCGGCGCGACCTCAGCGTGTCCGAGCTGGCGCGTCGCGCCGGGGTGGCGAAGGCCACGGTGTCGCAGCTCGAGAACGGCGGGGGCAACCCCAGCGTCGAGACCCTCTGGGCCCTGGCGTCGGCGTTGGAGGTGCCGTTCGCGGTGCTGGTGGACGAGGGCGTCCGCTCCCCCACGCTCATCCGCGCGGGAGAAGGCACGGCCGCCGTCCCCGCGAGTTCCGCCGACTACCTCGCGGTGCTGCTGTCGGCGAGCCCGCCGCACGCGCGTCGCGACATCTACGTGCTGAGCGCGGAGCCGGGGAGCCCCCGCGTGTCCGACCCCCACCCGCGCGGGACGGTCGAGCACGTGGTGCTCGTCACCGGGCGGGGGCGTATCGGCCCGGTCGACGCGCCCTACGATCTCTCGCCCGGCGACTACCTCTCCTACCCCGGCGACGCCCCGCACGTGTTCGAGGCCCTCACCCCCGGTATGAGCGCGGTCTGCATCGTCGAGTCGCACTGACCGCGCAGCCCCCGCGAGCGCCCCGCAACGGTGCATCGAGTGTCCAGGACACGCCGTTCGCGAGGGCGCCGATACGGCGTGTCCTGGACACTCACCCGGGGGTCACGACGTCGAGGACGCGGGGAGCGACCCCGCCACCACCCGCCCGCGGCGCACGACGGCGACGACGGCGTCGGCGCGGAGCGCCGCGGCGTCCTCCCACGGGCGGCCTCGGACGACCACCAGGTCGGCGGCGAAGCCCTCGGCGACGCGGCCGAGGTCGGCGTCGCGCCCGATCGCCTTCGCCGCCCGCGAGGTCGCAGCCTGCAGCACCCGTTCGGCATCCCACCCGAGAACCCGGGCCATCGCCCGCATCTCGTCCCACTGGTCGGAGAAGTCGACGTGGAAGCCGTTGGCATCCGTTCCGAGGACGAACTCCACCCCCGCGGCGGCGGCGGAACGGAACGCGACATCGCGACCGGCGACGAGCTCCCGAGCGATCTCGCGCTGCGCGGGCGCGGCGGGGGCCGTGCCGTCGGCGATCCGGTCGTTGATGAGGAGTGTGGGAGCCACCGTGGTCCCGGCCACGACGATGTCATCGGTGAGCGAGGCGGTGAGCTTGGTCGCGTGCTCGATCGAGTCGACGCCGTGCGCGAGGGCCCGACGGATGCCGTCCTCGGTGTGGGCGTGCGCCGCCACCCGCAGGCCGAGCGCGTGCGCCTCGTCGACCACGGCCGCGAGCTCCGCATCCGTGTAGTTGCGCCACGACGCCTTGTCGCCGACCGACAGCACGCCACCGCTCACCGGCACCTTGATGCCGTCCGCCCCGGAGCGCGCCCAGCGCCGCACGAGGGCCCGGCACGCATCGGGACCGTCGGCGACGGGTTTGCGCTCCACCACCGCCGGCGGGATGAAGAGGTCGCCGTGCCCGCCCGTCATGTTCACGAGGCCGTGCGCGAGCACCCGCGGTCCCTCGACGATGCCCGATTCGAGCGCCCGCGCGAGCGAGAACTGGACGTCATCGGCCGCGAGATCGCGCACGGTCGTGACGCCGACCGACAGCGCGCGGCGGGCGTGCGCGAGGCCGTGCAGCACCTGCTCCTCGGGGCGGGTGATGAGCGGCCAGGCCAGGAAGTCCGCGGGGGTGTCGGACGCGTTGCCGATGAGATGCACGTGCGTGTCGATGAGGCCCGGGAGCACGGTGTACTCCGCGGTCCCGTCGGGCTCGATCACGTCCACCGCGTCGATGCATCCGGCGGGCGTGCCGTCGCTCCACCGCACGGTGCCGACACCGAGGTGGGAGACACCGTCCCAGACGTGGACACGGGACAGGTGGGGGTGGATCACAGAAGTCACCTCGAGGAGTTGCGGCGGGGGAAGAACTGACCGAGCGCGCGCGGCGGACGCATGCGCGTGCCCGCGACCACGAGCACCGCGAGGGTCACCAGGTACGGAGCGGCGGACGCGAGAGCGCTCGGCAGGGGGATGAACAGGGCGGCGACCAGGAGCACCACGCCCAGGACGAGGCTCGGCACCGCGGCGCGCACACCGAGTCCCCGGCGCAACCGCAGCGCGGCGAGGACCAGGAAGACCGCACCGAGCACGAACAGCATCGCCGTGAACGTCTCGGGCCGACCGAGACCGACGGCGTCGCTGAAACCGAACAGCGCCGACCCCGCGAACACCCCTCCCGGCATCCAGTTGCCGAAGATCAGCGTGGCGAGACCGATGAAACCGCGACCGGCGACCTGGTTCTCGACGTAGCCCTGCGAGATCAGCACGAGGTAGCCGCCGGCGAAGCCGGCCATGCCGCTGCCGACGAGGACCGCGAGGTACCGCGTCCGGTGCACGTGACCGCCCAGAGCCTGCAGCGCCGCGGGCTCCTCGCCGGCGGCGCGCATGCGCAGACCGAACCGCGTCCGCCACAGCACGAGGGCGGTCAGCGGGATGAGCGCGAGCCCGATGATCGCGGCCACGGACACATCGCGCGTCAATCCTCCGAGGATGCCGGCGATCTGGGACACGACCGGGATGCCACCCGCCTCGAGGTCGCGGAGCGGATCAGGGGTCCCGAACCCGCCGGAGAGGAACGGCAGACTCACGCGTGGGACGTTGCCGTCGATGCGCGGCGACCGCGCGACGCTTCCCCCGTCGATCCCGCTGAACACGATGTCGGAGAGGAAGCGGGCCAGGGCCGCCGCGAGCACGTTGATGGCGACACCGACGACGAGCTGGTTGAGACCCAGCTCGAGACAGAGCACCGCCATGAGCAGCCCGAGGACGAGCCCGCCGAGGATGCCGCCGACGAGGGCGAGCCACGGCCCCCCGAACCATCCGAACAGGCCGGCACCCCACGTGCCGCCGATCATCATGCCCTCGAGGCCGACGTTGATGACGCCGGCCCGCTCGGAGTACAGGGCACCGATCGCGACGACGGCGATGGGGACCGTCAGACGCAGCGCCGATCCCCACGTCGAGGACGAGGCGATGCCGGGCGCGTCGCAGACCCACGAGGCGATGAGGATCAGCCCGAAGCCCAGGAGGATCCACGACACGACCGCGCGAGCGCGCACACGCCGCGCGTCGGTCGGCCGCGGGGCGGGTGGGACAGTGGTGACAGCGCTCATACCGCCGACGCCTCCTTCGTTCGTCCGGCGCGCGCACGCCGGATCGCGGCGATGAGCGCGAGGCGGCGCTCGCCGTTCTCGACGACCCAGTAGCCGAGCGCCGAGCTGAGCAGGACGACGGCGAGGAAGAGCGTGCCGACCTCCGTGGGGAGCTTCACGATGCCGAGGACCTGCGCGCTGCGTTCGACGAACGCCAGCACGAGCGCGCCGATCGCCGTACCGATCGGATGCGAGCGGCCCAGCAGCGCCGCCGCGAGACCCGTGAACATCAGATCGGTGGGGAGCGTGCCGTCGAGGCGGTGCGCGGTGCCCAGGACGTGCGGCAGACCCACGAGTCCGGCGATGGCGCCGGAGGCCAGGAGCGAGGTGACGATGCGGCGCTTGACCGAGATGCCGGCGGACTCCGCGGCATCCGGCGACAGGTTCGCCACGGTCACGGTGTAGCCCCAGACCGTCCGGTCGTGGAGCAGGAAGAACCCGATGCCGAGGAGCACGGCCAACGGCAGGAAGCCGGAGATCTGCACGCGACCCCCGAGGTCCAGCAGCACGGGCATGGACCCGTCGGGTCCGATCGGCGCCGAACCGGTGTTCTGCCCGCCGCCGGAGCGGAAGACGTCCGCCAGTAGCACCGCGACGACCGTGGTGGCGATCGCGTTCATCAGGATCGAGGTGATGACTTCGTTGACACCCCGGTACACCTTCAGCAGCGCCGGCACGAGCGCCCAGAGCGCCCCGGCCGCCATGCTCGCCAGCAAGGTGATGGGCAGCGTGAGCCAGAGCGGCAGCGGGAGCGAGGCGGCGACCACCGCCCCGACGAGCGCCGCGATGCGGTACTGCCCGTCGACGCCGATGTTGAACAGTCCCATGCGCAGCGAGAACGCCGCCGCGATGCCCGCGAAATAGAGCGGGATGGCGTTGTTGACGGTGGATGCCAGGGACTCGGGGGTCGTGCCGTAGTCCCACATCACCTCGAAGGCGGAGGACGCGGAGTAGCCCGCGACGGTGAGGAACACCGCCGTGACGACGAGGGCGAGGACGATCGCGATGACGGGACCCGCGACGGTCGTGAGGATGCGACGGATCATGCGGCGGCCTCTCCCCCGCGCGCGCCGGTCATGTACTCGCCGATCGTGCCGACGTCCGCTCCGCGCGCGTCGATCTCGGCGACGATGCGGCCGCGGTGCAGCACCAGGACCCGATCCGACAGCGCCAGGATCTCGTCGAGGTCGGCGGAGACGAGCAGGGTCGCGAGCCCTCGGTCGCGCGCGGCGACGAGTTCGCTCCAGATCGCGGCCTGCGCGCCGATGTCGACGCCGCGGGTCGGGTGGGCCGCGAGGAGCAGACGCGGCTCGCGGAGGAGCTCGCGCCCGACGATGAACTTCTGCTGGTTGCCGCCGGACAGCGCCGACGCGCGGGTGGACGGGTCGCCGCCGCGGACGTCGTACGCCGCGATGATCTCGGCCGCGGCGCGCGCCGCCTCCCCGCGACGGAACCACGGACCGCGCCGGACCGGCGGGAGCTGCTGGTAGCCGAGCACGGCGTTCTCGCGGAGCGCCAGCGGAAGCACGATGCCGTCACGGTGACGGTCTTCGGAGATGTACCCCATGCCGCGTGCGCGGCGGTCCACCGTGCTGAGCGCGGTGACGTCGTCACCGTCGAGGAGCACGGTGCCCGTGGCATCCGCCCGTCCGATGAGGGCCGCGAGGAGCTCGGACTGGCCGTTCCCCTCGACGCCGGCGATGCCGACGATCTCGCCCGCGTGGACACGCAGATCGACGTCGGCGAGCGGTGCGACCTGGTCGTCGCCGCGCACTCCGAGGCCACGGGTCTCGAGGACGACGCGGTCGGATGCGGGCTGTTCGCGCGGCGCGACGACGGGCATCTCGGCCTTGACCATGAGACGGGCGAGCTGCGGGGCGGTGGTCTCGGCGGGGACCGCGGTGCCGACGACCCGACCCGCGCGGATCACGGTGATGTCGTCGGCGAAGGACAGCACCTCGTCGAGCTTGTGGGAGATGAAGATCACGGCAGCACCGGCTGCGGTGAACGCCCGCATGGCGGCGAAGAGCGCCTCGGCCTCGGCCGGGACGAGCACCGCGGTCGGTTCGTCGAGGATGATGATGCGCGCATCGCGGTAGAGCACCTTGAGGATCTCGACGCGCTGACGCATGCCGACCCCGAGGGTCTCGACCTCGGCGTCGACGGTGACAGGGAACCCGGTGCGGTCGGCGAGTTCGGTGACCTCGCGGCGCGCCCGGGCGGAGTCGATCAAGACCGGCCCCCCGGGCTCGCCGGCGAGCACGATGTTCTCCCAGACGCGGAGCCCGGGAGCGAGCAGGAAGTGCTGGTGCACGATGCCGATGCCGGCCGCCTGCGCGTCCCGCGGAGAGCGGAAGACCGTCGCGCGGCCGTCGATCTCGATCGTCCCCTCGTCGGGGCTCTCCTCACCGGAGAGGATCTTCATGAGCGTCGACTTGCCCGCGCCGTTCTCACCCACCACCGCGTGGACGCTGCCCGCGCGGACCGTGAGATCGATGCGGTCGTTCGCGACGAACGTCCCGAATCGCTTCACGATTCCGCTCAGGCGCACCAGCACCTCCTGCCCGTCGGTCATCACAGCGCCGTCGGGACCGTGATCTTGCCGTCGATGATGTCCTGCTTGATGGATGCCATCTGGTCGGCGAACGCGTCGAGGAAGCCACCCGAGGTCGAGTAGCCGACGCCGTCGTTGGACAGGTCGTAGCGGACCTCACCGGACTTGAGCGTGCCGTCGAGGAACTCGCCGATCGAGGTCTTCACCGCGACGTCGACGTTCTTGATCGCCGAGGTCAGGATGTACGGCTTGATGGAGTCCGCGACCGTCTGGTACACGTCGGCGTCGACACCGATAGCCCAGTTCTTCTTGTCCGAGGTGGAGCTGGCGGCGGCCTCCTCGTAGACGCCCTGGCCCGAGCCGCCGGCGGCGGTGTACACGACGTCCGCGCCACCGGCGTACATCGACGCGGCCGCCTCCTTGCCCTTGGTGGGGTCGGAGAAGCCGGTGAAGTCGCCGAGCGGGGCGAGGTAGGTCTTGTCGACGACGATCGACGGGTCGATCGAGTGCACGCCCGCCTCGTAGCCGGTGTAGAAGTTCTGGATGCTGGGCTGGTCCACGCCGCCCACGAACCCGACGTGCTTGCTCTTCGACGTCAGCGCAGCGGCGACACCCACGAGGTACGAGGACTGCTCGGCGGCGAACGAGATGGTCGTCACGTTGTCGATGACGGTACCGGCGTCGGCATCCACCTGGACGAACGCGGTGTCGGGGTGCGCGGTCTCCGACATGGGCTGCTGCCACTGGAAGCCGATGCCGATCGCGAGGGCCGCGTTCTGCGACAGGGCGAGGTCGACGCGGTCCTGGTAGTCGTCGGTGTTGGGGCTCGAGAGCTCGAGCGGGGTGAAGTCGTACTCGCCCTCCGCCTCGGTGAAGCCCTTGTAGGCGCTGTCCATGAACGAGAAGTCGCCCGTCGTGCCGTACAGGAGGGCGACGGTGGGGCCGCTCGAAGACGCGCTGGCCGAGCCGGTGTCGGCGGTCTTGCCGCCGCAGCCGGTGAGGGCGAGGGCGGCGACGGTGAGCACGCCACCCATCGTCATGAGGGATCGGGGGAGGGGGCGAGGCATGGGGACTCCTTCGGGTGGGGTGCGGGGTCGAAATGTAATCGATTGCAAGATGGTCGGACTGAGTCGGGGGAACGCGACCGAGAGCCACCCTAGTCACGCTTGTCTTCTCGCGCGATTTCGACTGTGTTGCGTTCACGTTTCCCGCCTTCCGTGACGCAATCGATTGCGTAGCATGACGGTGTGAGCGATCTGGACCCGGGCGACGACCGCGCCACTCTGTCCGACGTGGCTGCGGAGGCCGGCGTCTCCACCGCGACGGCGTCCCGCGCCCTGTCGGGCTCCCGTCCCGTGTCACCGGAGACGCTCAAGCGCATCCGCGCGGCCGCCGCGCGCCTCGGCTACCGCCACAACGCGGTCGCGAGCGCGCTGCGCTCGAGCCGGACGCAGAGCGTCGGGCTCGTGCTCCCCCGATACGCCACGGTGTTCCTCTCCGCGCTCATCGAATCGGTGACGGAGAACCTCGACGCGCAGGGCATCGGCGCGCTGCTGCGCTACGTCGCCCCCGACGGCGCCGACCACGACGACCGCGTCGCCGACCTCCTCGACCGCCGCGTCGACGGCCTGATCGTGTGCCCGCCGACGATCGAGGCGAGCGGCCACGCGCAGCGCATGTCGCACGGACTCCCCCTCGTGCAGGTGGGCCGCTTCCTCGACCCGCAGACCCCGAGCGCCGTGAGCCTCGACGAAGCGGCATCCGCTGCGGTCCTCGCCGACCACCTGGCCCGCACCGGGACGCGCACCGTCACCGTCATCGGACTCGACCCCGACTCCCCCGCCGACGCCCGGCGCATCGCGTCGGTGTCCGAAGCCTGCGCTGCTGCCGGTCCCGCCGTGACCTCGGTGGTCTATCGGGGCAGCGACCTGCTCGCCGGCGTGACGTCGGCCGAAGGCCTGTGGGACCGTGTCGAACGCGACGAGGCGCTCGTGTGCGCGAACGACGACGTCGCAACCGGCGTGCTCACGGTGCTCCGCGCGCGGGGCGTGCGCGTTCCCGACGACGTGCAGATCGCGAGCCTGCTGCAGCTCTACCCCGACGCGCAGGGCATGCCGCTCACCTCCCTCCGTCACCCGTGGCACGAGATGGGGGCCGAAGCCGTGGAGATGCTCGAACTCGCGCGTCGCACCCGCGTCGCCGCCCGCCGCCGCACCAGCCTTCCCGCCGAGCTCGTGCCCGGAGCCAGCACCCGGACCCCTGAGGAGTGAACGTGACCGATCCCGTCGACCTCGTCGTGCGGCACGCCCGCGTCGTGACCGAGACCCGCCGCCCGTCCGTCGGCTACCCCGACCTCCCTCGCGACGACACCGCCGCCCGCGGCGGCATCCAGGAGTTCCCCGGGCACAGCATCGGGGTGAGGGACGGAGTCATCGCGTGGATCCTCCCCGACGACGACGTCGACCCGATAGCGATCGCCGGCGCCGAGGTCGTCGACGCGACGGGCCACGTCGCCATCCCGGGCCTGTTGAACAGTCACACGCACACGCCGATGGTCATGTTCCGCGGCGCGGCCTCCGACGTTCCGACCGACGAGTGGTTCAACCAGCACGTGTGGCCGATGGAGGTCAACCTCACCGACCATGACATCCGCCTCGGAGCGCGCATCGCGATCGGCGAGTTGCTGCTGTCCGGCGTCACCTCGTTCGCCGACCACTACTTCGGCATGGACACGATCGCCGAGGAGGTCGAGGCCGCCGGCATCCGCGCTCTCCTCGCGTCGACCTTCTTCTCCTCCGAGGGCGCGGCCGGGCGTGAGCGCAGCGTCGCCTTCGCCCGCGACGCGAACGGCGCGGCCGGCGGACGCATCACCACGGCCCTGGGACCCCACGCCCCGTACACGGTCGACGACGACGATCTTCGTCGGACGGCACAGGATGCCGAGCGCCTCGGCGTCCGCATCCACATCCACGCCGCCGAGAACCTCACGCAGACGGCCTCCAGCCTCAGCCGTCGTGGGCGCTCGCCCATCGGCATCCTGCACGACACCGGCATCCTCGAAGCCGGCACGATCATCGCGCACGGGGCGGGCATCGTGCCCGAAGACGTCGCACTGCTGCAGCCGTACGCCGACCGCATCGGTGTCGCGTCCTGCACCAAGACGTATCTGCTGCACGCGCAGGAAGGGACCACGCCGCTGCGTCTCCTCCACGACGCCGGCATCAACGTGGGCATCGGCACGGACGGCGCCGCCGGCAGCATCACGCTCGACGTCCTCGAGAACATGCGGCTCCTCGGCATGATCGAGAAGTTCACGTCGAAGGATGCCACCTGGGCGACGTCCGCCCATCTCCTCGATCTCGCGACCCGGCAGAACGCCGAGGTCTTCGGGCTCGCGGATCGCGTGGGCACCCTGCGCCCGGGGCTCCGCGCAGACATCGTGCTCATCGACTTCCGTGCGCCGCACCTGCAGCCCGTGCACGACGTCGCGCACTCCCTCGCGCTGTCCGCTCACCAGGGCGACGTGTCGACCGTGATCGTGGACGGTCGCATCGTCGTGCGGGATCGGCAGCTTCTGACGATCGACATCGACGCGGCCGTCGACGAACTGTCCGAGCGGCTCCCCGCCCTCACCGACCGCTCGCACGGACGGCGCGTGCAGGACTACGCGCCCTGAGCCTCAGCCCGCGAGGAACCGCTCCACCTCGACGGACGCCGCGGCGATGACCGCGGCGAACAGCGTCTCACCCTTCGCGGCTGTCGCCGGTCGGGGGTCGCCGAACACGGCGTTCTCGCCGATCTCGTGCAGCCGCACGGGCCGCGTGCCGAAGTCGACGGGGAATTCGGGATACTGCGGCTGCGCCCGGTCGGGGTGCACGAGGTCGGGAGCGACGGCGAGCACCATCGAGGTCTCGATCTCCTCGCCGTGGTTCATCCCCGGCACGGCGGGCGCGGACTCGCGCACGGCGTCCGCCGCCTCCGCGAGCCCGGGATGATCGAGGACCAGGACCCGGATGCCATCCGCCGCGAGATCGCGCGCGGCGGCGGCGAGCGGCAGTCGGTTGCCGAAGTCGCCGTTGACGACGACGACGCGGTCGAGACCGGATGCCACGGCTCCGCGGGCGAGGTCGATCGCAAGAAGTCGCACCGTCTCGGGCGAGAGCGAGATCGTGCCCGGCCACCCGGAGGTGGCCCACGTCTCGCCGTACGCCACGGAGGGCAGCAACGCCCCGTCGTGCCGATCCGCCAGCTCACGCGCCACCCGCTCGGCGACGACCGTGTCGGTGCTCAGCGGCAGGTGCGCGCCGTGCGCCTCGAGCGCGCCGATCGCGACGACGGCGAGGCGCCGGCCGGACGCCACGAAGTCGCGGACTTCATCGGACGTGGCGCCGGCCAGCTCGAGCATCAGGCGTTGGCGTCCTGGCGCTTCGCACGCGAGGCGGCGCGGCCGCGCTCGGTCGCATCCAGCACGACCTTGCGGATGCGCACCTTCTCGGGCGTGACCTCGACGCATTCGTCGTCGCGGGCGAACTCCAGCGACTCCTCCAGCGTGAGGACGCGCGGAGGCGTCATCGACTCGAAGGAGTCCGAGGTCGACGAACGCATGTTCGTCAGCTTCTTCTCCTTGGTGATGTTCACGTCCATGTCGTCGGCGCGCGAGTTCTCGCCGATGACCATGCCCTCGTACACCTCTTCGGTCGGCTGCACGAAGAAGCTCATGCGCTCCTGCAGGGCGATCATCGCGAACGGCGTGACGACACCCATGCGGTCGGCGACGATCGAGCCGTTCTGACGGGTCGTGATGGAGCCGGCCCAGTCGTCGTAGCCGTGGGAGATCGCGTTGGCGATGCCGGTACCGCGCGTGATCGTGAGGAATTCGCTGCGGAAGCCGATGAGACCGCGGGACGGGACGACGAACTCCATGCGCACCCAGCCGGTGCCGTGGTTGGTCATGTTGTCCATGCGGCCCTTGCGCGCGGCCATGAGCTGCGTGATCGCGCCGAGGTGCTCTTCCGGGGCGTCGATGGTGAGGTGCTCGTACGGCTCCTTGAGCTTTCCGTCCTCGCCGCGCTTGGTGACGACCTGGGGCTTGCCGACGGTGAGCTCGAAGCCCTCGCGCCGCATGTTCTCGACGAGGATCGCAAGCGCCAGCTCGCCGCGGCCCTGCACCTCCCAGGCATCCGGGCGTCCGATGTCGACGACCTTGAGCGAGACGTTGCCGATGAGTTCGCGGTCCAGGCGGTCCTTGACCATGCGGGCGGTCAGCTTGTGGCCCTTGACCTTGCCCATGAGGGGCGAGGTGTTGGTGCCGATCGTCATCGAGATCGCGGGGTCGTCGACCGTGATGGCCGGCAGCGCGCGCACGTCCTCGGGGTCGGCGATGGTCTCACCGATCGTGATGTCGGGGAAACCGGCGATCGCGACGATGTCACCGGGGCCGGCGTCGTCGGCCGGGTAGCGCTCGAGCGCGCGGGTCTTCAGCAGCTCGGTGATCCGGGCGTTGCTGGTGGTGCCGTCGGAACGGACCCAGGCGACCGTCTGGCCCTTCTTCAGCGTGCCGTTGAACACGCGCAGCAGGGCGAGGCGACCGAGGAACGGGCTCGAGTCGAGGTTGGTGACCCAGGCCTGCAGCGGAGCCTCGTCGTCGTACGACGGCGCCGGAACGTGCTCGAGGATCGCACCGAACAGCGGCTCGAGGTCGTCGTTGTCGGGCAGCGCGCCGTTGTCGGGACGGTTCAGGGATGCTGCTCCCGCGCGGCCCGAGGCGTACACGACGGGCACGTCGAGCAGCGCGTCGACGTCGAGATCGGGGACGTCGTCGACGAGGTCGGACGCCAGGCCCAGCAGCAGGTCGTGCGCCTCTTCCTCGACCTCGGCGATCCGCGCGTCGGGGCGGTCGGTCTTGTTGACCAGCAGGATGACGGGGAGCTTGGCCTCGAGCGCCTTGCGCAGCACGAAGCGGGTCTGCGGGAGCGGACCCTCGGACGCGTCGACGAGCAGCACGACGCCGTCGACCATCGACAGGCCGCGCTCGACCTCGCCGCCGAAGTCGGCGTGACCGGGGGTGTCGATGACGTTGATCGTCACCGGGGAGTCGGCGTGGACGCCGTTGTACGTGATCGCCGTGTTCTTGGCGAGGATCGTGATGCCCTTCTCGCGCTCGAGATCGTTCGAGTCCATCGCGCGCTCTTCGACGTGCGCGTGGTCGCCGAACGAGCCGGTCTGGCGGAGCATGGCGTCGACGAGGGTCGTCTTGCCGTGGTCGACGTGCGCGACGATCGCGACGTTACGGAGGTCAGGACGAAGGGCGTGCGCCATGGAGGGTCTCCAGGAAAATTCGGGGTGGCGCCCGGAATCGGGCCACCCCAGTCTACCGGGCGCCCGCCGAACTCCCGGCAGTGGACGCGAAAGGGGCGGCATCCCCTCAGGAATGCCGCCCCTCGAGACGCCGGGTCAGGACGCCGGGGTGTTCTTCAGCAGCTCGTGCCGCAGCTCGCGACGGGCCGCCTGCACCTCGACGTCGGGCACCGGGATGGCCGCGATGAGGCGCTGCGTGTACGGCTCCTTCGGAGCGCGCAGGATCTGATCGCGCGTGCCCTGCTCGGCGATCTTGCCGCGGTTGAGGACGACGATGCGGTCCGCCATGGCATCCACCACGGCCAGGTCGTGGCTGATGAACAGGCAGGCGAACCGGTGCTCCTGCTGCAGCTCGCTGAGCAGCTCGAGCACGCGCGCCTGCACCGACACGTCCAGTGCGCTCGTGGGCTCGTCGGCGACGAGCAGACGCGGCTGGAGCGAGAGCGCGCGGGCGATGCCGACACGCTGCTTCTGACCGCCGGAGAGCTCGTGCGGGTAGCGGTTGCGGTAGCTGCGCGGGAGGCGCACCTCGTCGAGGAGCTTCTCGACGCGGGCGTCGAGGGCCGCACCCTTCGCCTCGCCGGCGAGGAAGAGCGGCTCCCCGATCGATTCGCCGATCGGCAGGCGCGGGTTCAGCGACGACGACGGGTCCTGGAACACGATGCCGACGCGGCGGCGCAGCGACTTGATGAGCTTGCGGGAGCCGCTGGAGATGTCGACGCCGTCGACGATCAGGCGCCCGTCGGCGATCGGCTGGAGCCCGATCGCCGCGCGACCGATGGTCGACTTGCCCGAACCGGACTCGCCGACCAGGCCCACGATCTCGCCCTCGGCGATGCCGAGCGTGACGTCGTCGACGGCACGGAAAGCGGCGACCCGGCCCTTCTTGCCGTACTCGATCGACACGTTCTCGAGCGAGAGCACGGGATGTGCGATCTCCGGCGCCTCGGCGGCCAGACGGAGCGTCTCGGTACGGGCCGGCCCGCTGGCCACGGCCGCGGCCAGCGACTCGACGACGTCGACGGTGGCCTCTCCCTCGAGCGTCTCGCCCAGACGGGGGACGGATGCCAGCAGCTCCTTCGTGTAGGCGTCCTGCGGATCGCCGAGCACCCGCGCGGCGGGACCCTGCTCGACGACCTCGCCCGCCTTCATCACGACGATCCAGTCGGCGAGGTCCGCCACGACACCCATGTCGTGCGTGATCAGCAGCACCGCGGAGTCGAGGCGGTCGCGGAGGTCGCGGATCAGGTCGAGGATCTCGGCCTGCACCGTGACGTCGAGGGCCGTGGTCGGCTCGTCGGCGATGAGGAGGGCGGGCTCCAGGCTGATCGACTGCGCGATCATCGCGCGCTGGCGCTGACCGCCCGACAGCTGGTGGGGGTACGACGCGAACGCCTTCTGCGGGTCGGGCAGCCCGACCATGTCCAACAGCTCCAGCGCCCGCGACTTCGCCTCGGACGGCGCCATCGTCGTGTGCGCGCGCAGCGCCTCGATGATCTGCGATCCCACCGTCAGCACCGGGTTCAGCGCCGTCATCGGCTCCTGGAAGATCGCCGCGACCTCGGGGCCGCGCAGCTGGCGCATCTGGTTCGTGCTGAGCGTGGTGACCTCGCGGCCGTTGACCTTGATGCTTCCGCGCACCCGGCTGTTCCGCGGCAGCAGATCGAGCACCGCCATCGAGCTCACGCTCTTGCCCGACCCGGACTCGCCGACGACGGCGACGACCTGACCGCGAGCGATGGAGTAGGTGAGGTTCTTCGCCGCGGGGACCCAGACGTCGTCCACCGCGAAGTCGACGCTGACGTCGGTCATCTCGAGCGCAGGAACGCCCGTGTTCTCGGTCGTGCTCATGAGGCTGTCCTCTCCGTCCCGCACAGCGGGAGTGAGTGATCGGGGAATGGAAGAATCGGGGGATGCCACGCCAGACGTTCCGTTCGACGTTCACCCGCATCCTGTGCGGCATCCTGTGGGCCTTGATCGCCGTGGTCGCGATCGGCCTGCTGGCCGTTCCCGCGGCGACCGTGTCGCCCGTCCTGGTCATCGTCGGCGCGCTCGGTTGCGCCGCGCTGGTCTACGGCATCCTGTGGTCGCCCGCGGTCACCATCGACGACGACGGCGTCCGGGTCGACAACATCGCGCTCGCGTACGAGGTGCCGTGGGCCGCGCTCATCCACGTCGACACCCGCTACTCGCTCCAGCTGCACACGCCGGGCCGACGCATCGGCGTGACCGCCGCACCCGCGCCCGGTGCCACCGGCTCGCTGCGCGCCGCGCGGGCGCACCGCCGGAGCGAGGGCGTGACCTCCCCCGGCACGCGTCCGGGAGAGCTGCCCACGACCGACTCCGGCCGGGCGGCGGCGCTGGTGCGCGACCGCTGGCACGCCCTGCGCGATGCCGGCCGTGTCGAGGCCGGCATCGCCGAGACGGTTCCCGTGCGCGTCCGCCCGCGAGTCGACAACCTTCTGCTGCTGGCCGCGGGGGCGGTCGGCGTCGTGCTGGCGATCGTCCTGGGCTGACATCGCGAGGATGCCCGTCGTCATGACGAGGGCGTCTCCGGGTGCGTGCGTCCCTCGATGCTGGCGGGAGCGGTGGTCGACGGGGCGGCCTGCTCCTTCGTGCGGCGCAGCGAGAACCGCTTCTGGCGAGGATCGAACGCGTCCCGCAGGCCGTCGCCGACGAAGTTCACCAGGACGGCGAGCAGCACGATGAACACGGCCGGCCACCAGAACAGCCAGGGCCGCGTCTGGAACGCCGACTGGTTGTCGGAGATGATGAGGCCGAGCGACACGTCCGGCGGGCGCACGCCGAGCTGCAGGTAGCTCAGCGCCGTCTCGAGGAGGATGGCGGAGGCGGCCAGCAGCGTCGCCGCCACGATGACCACGCCGATCGCGTTCGGCAGGATGTGCTTGAAGATGATGCGGGCGTCGCTGGCGCCGGCCACACGGGCGGCCTCGACGAACTCGCGCTCGCGCAGCGACAGGAACTCGGCTCGCACGAGGCGGGCGATCGTCGTCCACGAGACCATCGCGAGGAAGAACGCCAGCGGGATCACACCGAGGCCACCGGTCGCACGGCCGACGACGGCACCGATCACGATGATCGGGATGACGATGAACACGTCCGTGATGCGCATGAGGACCGCGTCGATCCACCCGCGGTAGTAGCCGGCGAGGGCGCCGATGACGGTGCCGACGGCGGTTCCCACGACGCTGATGATGATCATCACCAGGATGGAGTTCTGGATGCCGCGCATCGTCATCGCGAAATAGTCGATGCCGATGCGATCCTGACCGAACGGGTGCTCCCCGAACGAGAACGGCCACAGCGTGAGCGTCGGCGCTCCGCCGTCGTTCTGCGGGTTGAGCGAGGTGTAGTCGTGCTTCCACCACCCCGGGATCGGCCCGAGGCCGATCGCCGAGATCGAGAAGATCGCGAGGAGCACGAACAGGATGCCGGAGACGACGGCGACCTTGTTCGAGAGGAAACGCCGCAGGATGAGGCGTCCCTGGCTGACGCCGACGGTGTGGCGCTCGTCGGCCGGCGGCGGCGCATCGACGTGGGCGGGCTCGGGGAGCATCTGGGTCATCGGGAGACCTCCGGGATTCGGACGGCGGCGATCATGCGACCACTCGCACGCGGGGGTCGAGCGTGGCGTAGGCGAGATCGGCCAGGAAGTTGAAGACGATCGCCGTGATGGCGATGACGAGGAAGTACCCCATGACGGGGTTCACGTCCACGCGCTGGATCGACGTGACGAACAACGCCCCCATGCCCGAGATCGCGAACACCCGCTCGGTGATGACGGCACCACCCAGGAGCGCGCCGACATCGGTCGCGACGAGCGTCACGATCGGGATCAGCATGTTCCGTAGGCCGTGGCGCAGGATGACGGTCCGCTCGGGCAGACCCTTGGCCCGTGCCGTGCGGATGTAGTCCTGGTTCATCACCTCGAGCATTCCGGCACGCGCGTAGCGTGTGTACCCGGCGAACGAGATCAGCAGCAGGGAGATCGTCGGCAGCAACAGATGGGTGAACGTGTCGATGCCGGTGATCCACATGTCACCGCTGAATCCCGGGGTGGCGGCGCCCACTGTGGCGATCGGCCGGCCGTTGATGCGCGGGTTGTTCACGTACTGCGGCCACGACTGCATGTAGCGGTCCAGCACGACGAGCGCGCCGGAGAGGAAGGCCACGAGAGCGCCGATACGCGCGACCATGCCGCGGTCCGGAGCACCGAGGACGTAGCCCGAGATGAGCCCGACGGCCACCGCGACGACGCCCAGGATGATGATCGTCGCGAAGGTCGAGATGTCGAACAGGCCCTGCAGGGCGAAGTAGCAGACGTAGGCGATCGCACCGTTGAGGGCCGCGACGACGAGCGCCCGGCGATTCTGCAGACCCGCGATGAGCGCGGTCGTGATCACGACGATGCCGGCGATCAGCAGCAGGAGGCCGACCGGGCCGAGGCCCGGGTTGCGGAACCAGTCGGTCAGGTTGAAGTACACCAGCAGCGCGACGGTCGCGAGGCCCGCGGAACCCGCGACGATGAGCCGTCGACGGGCGTCTCCCCCGATCATGGCCTGCCAGACGACGGCCATGACCACGCCCAGCACGACGATGAGCCAGACCGGGATGGCGGTCGTGGACTCCAGGAAGTTGTTGAAGCCCAGTGCCAGGAACTCCTTCAGGAGCACGGCGACGAGGAACGACGGGAGCGAGAAGAGGAAGAAGCTCAGCAGGGTGATCCCGAAGTCGAACCCGCTGTACTGACGGAGAGCGGAGACGACGCCGACCACGATGCCCAGGACGATGGCCAGCACGAACGACGCTGTGACGAGCTGGAGGGTCGATCCGATCGCGGTCGGAAGAATGTCGAGGACGGCGGCGTTCGAGATCGTGAGACCGAGGTTGCACGTACCGGCGAACGGGATGAGGCAGCCGGCGGCGCCTCCGAGCCAGAGGAAGTAACGCAGGGGAACGGGGACGTTCAGGTCGAGGGCCGCGACACGCGCGGCGATGAGCTGATCGCGGTTGGCGGCGGAGCTGTCGCGCAGGTCCTGCAGGGGGTCGCCGGAGTTGGCGGCCAGCACGTACATGATGAACGACGCAGCCAGGAGGACCAGGATCGAGACGGCGATGCGCCTGAGGATGAATCCGACCATCGCGGGAGGACTTCTTTCGATCGGGTGACGGACGCCTGTAGGCGCCCAGGAAAGGATAGTCGCGCGTGCGCGGGGGTGGGGCGCACCGCGCGCAGACGAAGTGAGGCGCCGGAGCCGAGCGACTCCGGCGCCTCACGAGGGATCAGCGGGTCATCAACCCGCCAGCGTCCACTCCTGCGCGTTCCACACGATGCCCGTCTGGCCGCCGAAGTAGTCGACGCCCGTGATGGACCCGTTGTCAGCGAAGAGACCGGGCGACTGGAACAGCGGCAGACCGTAGAAGTCCTTCGCCGTCTCTGCGTCGATCTTCACCTTGATGTCGGCGAGCTCGGCCGGGTCGAGCGACACCTGGCTCTCGTCGACGAGGGTGTCGACGGTGGCGTTGCTGTAGTTGTTGTAGTTTCCGCCGCCGCCGCTCTTGAAGATCTGCGGGAGAGCCGCGTTACCGGCACCGGGCGAGACCCATCCGAAGATGGAGACGTCGTAGCTGCCGCTGCCCAGGAGCGAGCTCCAGTCGGGCGAACCGGCGTCCACGATGTTGAATCCGGCCTGCTGCGCCGACTGCTGGATGGCGCGGAAGCTGTCGACACGGTTGGGGTTGTTGGTGTTGTAGAGGATGCGGACCGTCGGGGTCGCACCGGCGAGCAGCGCCTTCGCGCCCTCGATGTCCGGCTCGGTGAACTTGTCGTAGCCGCTGGCCGCGACGGCGGTGGTGTACTGGTCACCGTCGGTCGGCAGGAAGATCTGCGAGTTCAGCACCTCGGCGTCCGGGTTGACCGGCTTGACGATCGAGTCGAGGATCTGCTGACGCGGGATCGTCTTGAGGAACGCCTCGCGGACGTTCGCGTCGGCGAACACGCCGGCGAAGCTCAGGTCGACGTGGTCGTAGGCGAGCTGGCTGCCGGAGTGAACCTTCGCGTTGGCGTTCTCGAGCGCCGTCAGCGTGTCGGCGGAGGCCTGCGGCTGGATGGCCTGCACCTCGCCGTTCTGGAGGGCCGTGACCTGCGCGTTGGCGTCGCCGATGAAGCGGATGATCAGCTGGTCGTACTTGGGCGACATGCTGCCCTTGTAGTTGGGGTTCTTGCCCAGCGTGATGCTCTGCTCGGGGGTGAAGTCGGTCACGATGAACGGACCGCTCGCCACGAGGAGGCTCTGGTCGGTCGGCATGGCCGTGACGTCGTAGCCCGTGTTCCAGAAGTCCGCCGCGGCCTTCAGCGTCGCGTTGGGGGCGACCGGGGCGTCGGGGTTGCCCTTGGGGGTGTCCTTCAGGAGCTGGATGAAGTCGGCCTCGGAGACGCCGGCCTTCTCGGCGAGCACGTGGGCGGGCTTGCCGATGGGGTTGACGAGCTCGTAGTCGACGAAGGGCTTCGAGTAGACGAGGGTCATCGACATGTTGTCGTCGCTGATCGTCGGGAACGCCGTGGTGTCCAGGCCCGCGGTGGAGCCGGCGAGCGTGAAGTACTGGGTGCCGCCGTTGGTGACCTCGCCCGAGGCGGGGTCGAGCTTGGCGTCGTCGTAGTAGCCCGAGTTGATAGCCCAGTTGACGAGCATGTCGTCGGCGTTGATGGGCTCGCCGTCGGACCAGGTGAGGCCCTCGTTGATCGTGTACTTCACCGTGAGCGGGTCGTCGGAGACCTTCTCGTAGGTGCCGAAGTCGGTGTTGTCGAGGACGCTGAAGTCCTTGTCGAGGCGCTGGAAGCCGCCGAGACCGAGGCCACCGCTGACACCGGTGAGGTAGCCCACCATGCCGTTGGTGTCCAGGTTCGCCTCGGGGGTGTCGCCGTTGAACGAGGTGAACGCGTTGGTCGTGGCGATGGTGATGGTGCCACCGCTGCTCGCGCCCGCGTCGGGCGTGGCGGTGGTGGTGCAGCCGGCGAGCGCGAGCGCCGCAACGGCGACACCTGCTCCCGCCGCCAGGGCGCGCGTGCGCCGAGTCTTTTCAGACACTTTGCCTCCTGTGCAAGGTTTGACGGCACCCCGAACTGCCGGGACAGCGGGGGGCCGTGGATACGGAAACGATAGGTAAACGCTCTGCGTTGGTCAAAACTCCTGGGGAAACCGTTACATACCTTTAATTCGAAGCCCGCTGCATGTGGCAATCTGACAACATGCCGCGCACCCTGGGCGTATCCGATCCCGGAATCGAACAAGACGCCTTCCGCCGTCGAAGGCTCCCGTGGGAGATCGTGCTCGTCCTCCTGGTGAGCGTCGGTCAATCGGCGATCTACTCCGTCGTCTCGTTCATCCGCGCCGCGACTCGGGCGCCGATCTCGCAGCAGCAGACGCAGTTGAACCCGTCGCGCAGCGACGAGCCGTTCTGGGACGCGGTCTACCAGTTCCTCGGCATCTTCTTCTCGCTCGCGCTGGTCGCCCTGGCCGTCTACCTGCTGTGGGAGCCCGCGGACAACGCCCTCCGCCGCATCGGTCTGGACTTCCGTCGGTTCGGTTCGGACGTCCTGCGGGGCCTCGCGCTCGTCGCCCTCATCGGGGTTCCCGGTATCGGGGTCTACGCGGTCGGCCGTCTCCTCGGCCAGAGCATCACCGTGGTGCCGGCGCCGCTGGACTCGTCGTGGTGGGTGATCGTCCTGCTGGTCCTGGCGGCTCTGCGCGCGGGACTGACGGAGGAGGTGATCTTCCTCGGCTACCTCTTCGACCGTCTGCGGCGCCTCGGGTGGTCCTGGACGGGGATCATCGTGTCGACCGCGCTCCTCCGCGGCAGCTATCACCTCTACCAGGGCTGGCCTTCGGCTCTGGGCAACGTCGTCATGGGGTTGGTCTTCGGCTGGTGCTACCGACGTTGGGGACGCGTCATGCCGCTCGTGGTGGCCCACACTCTCATCGACGTGATCGCGTTCGTCGGATATCCGCTCGCCGCCGCCTGGTGGCCGGGCGTGTTCGCGCCGCCGTCGCCGTCCCCGAGCCCGTCGGCGTGAGCGTTGCTCGCGGGCTCAGGGAGCCGGCGGCGTCCAGGTCCAGAACGACGGTGGGATGCCGTTCGGTTCCGACGTGTAGGTGACTCCCCCGACGCCCTTCCCGACCGCGACGGCTCCCGTGCGCTCCAGCAGCGGCACTCCGGCGTAGGCGTCGAACAGGGCTCGATCGATCTCCTTCGCGGCGGCGAGCACATCGACGGGATCGGTGTCGCGGGTCATCTTGTCGAAGGTCTTCTCGGCCTCGACGGTCGTGACGCCTTCGGCCAGGCGGTCTCGCGCCGAGCGATAGAGGCTCTCGTCCTCGCCGACCCAGGCGAGGGTGGCATCCGGGGTCTCGGTCGTGGTCGCTGCGCGTACCGCGATACCCGCCTCGGCGCCCATCGCCACCATCTGGGAGAACACCGTCGCGGAGACGGGATCGGATGCGTCGTAGGCGACACGGAGCACGGCCGGCCGGTCGTCCAACGCGGCGCGTGCCGCTCCGGCGTCGCTCCCCGTCCCCGGGGCTCCGTTCCCCGACGTGAGCTCCCGATACGTCGGCCCCGTCGCCGGCGAGGAGAGGAAAGACTGCAGCGGCCGCGCGTCGGGGCGGACCTCGCCCAGCGCCTCCTTCACGATGGCATCCCGATCCAGCGACAGGCTGATCGCCTGGCGCAGCGCGTCCGGCGTGGCGTCGGCGAACCGGATCTGGAGTGTCTGCGCCGTCGGACCGGTCGTCACGGTCACGCCGGCGTCGGCGAGGGTCTTGAGGTCGGTCGCATCCGGATCGCCGATGTTGGCCACGTCGACCTCGCCGGCGGCGACCGCAGCGACCTGCGCCGCCTGGTCGGGGAAGAACCGGATCGTCACGCCTTCGAGAGCCGGGTAGTGGCCGCCCTGGTAGTCATCGCGGCGCGCGAGCGAGATGGACGTCGTCGTGGCTTCACCGATCGTCCACGGGCCGGATGCCACGGCGGCAGCCGGATCCAGGGCGCCTCCGGTGGCGTCGAACCCGGTGTTCCACGCGGCGGCGGCGGCGGCCAGCACCGGGTTGGGTGCGACGGGTGCGGACGGATCGCCCTCGGGTGTGGTCAGGATCGCCGTCATGAGGTCTCGCACCGTCACTCCGGCCTTCGCCGCGACGACGTGCACCGGCCGGTCGAGCAGCCACTGGCGGTTCCAGTCGGCGAACGGCTCGTCGTAGGTGAGGGTCAGGGTGTCGGCGGCGCGGTCCAAGGTGGGACGTGACGTCCGGGCATTCGGGTCCGGCAGACTCGCCGTCTCGAAGTAGCACGTTCCGGAGACGACCGCTCCGGCCTCGTCGTAGGTCGCATCGTCGAAGTAGTGCGACGACACAGCCCACCCGAACATGAGGTCGTCGAGAGTGATCGGCGTACCGTCCGACCAGACGCGGTCGGGGAAGAGCTCGTAGCTGACGGTGAGCGGATCGCCTTCGATGCGTGTGATCCGTCCGAGCCCGTCGTTGGGGATGACCTGCAGGTCGCCGTCGAGCGTGCCGAGGTGCTCGTCGATGAGGGCGGCGATCGCGCGGTTGGCGGCCGTGTCGCCGTGGGCGGTCTCGGAGTTGAAGCTCGTGGGAGTGCCGACCACGCCGATCGTGAGCGTCGTCCGGGCGGGAGGCTGCTCCTCAGGGGCGGGTTCCGGCGCCGAGCACCCGGCCAGCGCGACGGCGGCGGCCACGCCGAGGATCCCCAACCGGCCGAGGCGGCGTCGCGATGTCATCGAGGTCTGCTGGTACTGCCCGAGGTGCACAGGGGCACCCTACCCAATCGACCCTGAGGGTTCCCCTGGGCCGCCGCGCCCGGCCGCCATACGGGTGGGTCGGGTCCCGGGAACCGCCCCGCCACGCCGGCGGGCCGGGTCCCGGGAACCGCGAGACTGCACGCGCGTGACATCTCCACTGCAGGCTGCAGTGGAGATGTCACGCGGATGCAGTCTCGGCGACGGGCGGGGCGGGCGGACCCTTCCTCCACACGCGGACGGAGTGAGCCCGGGCCTGTGGACAGCACCGAGAGGTGGATGTGGATGCCACAGCCTGGGGTCGTGACATCGATACCGAGCGCGACGCCGATCCCGCTTCTGCGGGCGACCGAACTGACCCACTCGACGCGAAGCATCCGCCGGGGCGAGATGGTGCCCGTGCTCCGCGGGGTGTACGCGGCGGCGAGCGACTGGCATCCGCTCCCTCGCTGGGAACGCGATCTCGCTCGAGTGCACGCGCACCTCCTCCGGCATCCCGACGCTGTGCTCTGTCTCGAGTCCGCGGCCCTCGTGTGGGGACTTCCGGTGGTGGGGCAGATCGACGCCGTTCACGTGCTCGCGAGCGATACGGCGACATCGCGTCGCGTCAGCGGCGTTCGTGTCCACACGAGCGCCCACTCCGACCGTGTCGTCGAGGAGCGGGGCGGCATCCTGCTCACTTCACCGGCCGACACCTGTATCGATATCGCGCGGCTCCGTCATCCGGCTGCTGGTCTCGTCACGGCGGATGCCGCGATCCGCCGGGGCTCAGCCGCCGCGGCGGCGCTGGGGGCACTCAACGAGGACCGCGCTTCCGCTCGAGGTCGCCGCCAGGCGCGCTGGGCGCTCGCACGCGCCGACGGCGCAGCCGAGTCCGCGTTGGAGTCGGTGAGCCGTGCGGCGGCGGAGTGGTGGGGCTTCCCCGCCCCCGAATTGCAGCGCTGGATCGGTTCGTCGGACGACGACGGCGACCGCACGGACATGTGGTGGCCGGACATCCGAGTGGCGGGCGAGGCCGACGGGCACCTCAAGTACGACGGCCGATTCGGCGATCCGGGGGCGGCCCTGCGTGCGCGCGAGGAACGGGACCGTCGATTGCGCCGCCACGGCGCGAGAACGGTCGCGCACTGGTCATGGGCCGACGTCGCCGAGCCGTCGGGTCTCCGCGACATCCTGCTGTCCGCCGGCCTCACGCCGAACTCCGTGCCCGACCTCCATCGGCTGTCGGGACTCGGACGCCTCTTGCGTGCCGAGGGCTGACGCAGCACGATGATCCGCTCCTCCCGACCGCGAGACTGCACTCGCCTGACATCTCCACTCCAGCGTGCAGTGGAGATGTCGGCGGGATGCAGTCTCGCGGTCCGGCGACCTCGCGATCCGGTGCCCTCGCGATGGGCCGCCGCGCCCGGCCGGCGGGCCGGGTCCCGGGCCGACCTACGCGAACGCCTCCGGAGGCGGGCAGGAGCACACGAGGTTCCGGTCGCCGTAGGCCTGATCGATCCGGCGCACCGGCGGCCAGTACTTCCCGCGCACCAGCGAGCGCTGCGGGTACACCGCCGTCTCCCGGGGGTAGGCGTGCGGCCACTCGTTCGCGACCGCCGCCTCCGCGGTGTGCGGGGCGTTCACGAGCGGGTTGTCGTCGACGGGCCACTCCCCCGCGGCGACCGCGAGGGCCTCGTTCTTGATCGCGATCATGGCATCCACGAATCGGTCGAGCTCGGCGAGGTCTTCGCTCTCGGTCGGCTCGACCATCAAGGTTCCGGCGACGGGGAACGACATCGTCGGGGCGTGGAACCCGTAGTCGATGAGGCGCTTGGCGACGTCGTCGACGGTGATGCCGGTCTGTTCCTTCAGCGGACGCAGGTCGAGGATGCACTCGTGCGCGACGAGACCGCCCTCGCCCGCGTACAGCACTGGGTAGTGCGCGCGCAGGCGCGCGGCGATGTAGTTCGCCGAGAGCACGGCCGCCGCGGTCGCCTGTCGCAGCCCCTCCGCGCCCATCATCCGCACGTACGCCCAGGAGATGGGCAGGATGCCGGCCGAGCCGTACGGGGCGGCCGACACGGGCCCGCCGTCGAACACGCCGCCCGCGTGATCCGCCCGCTGTGCGAACGGGTGCGACGGCAGGAAGGGCGCGAGGTGCGCCTTCGCGGCCACCGGCCCCACTCCCGGGCCTCCCCCGCCGTGCGGGATCGCGAACGTCTTGTGGAGGTTCAGGTGCGACACGTCGCCGCCGAGGTCGCCGAAGCGGGCGAACCCGAGGAGGGCGTTGAGGTTCGCCCCGTCGACGTACACCTGGCCGCCGGCGTCGTGCACGGCCTGGGTGATCTCGAGCACGTCGTGCTCGTAGACCCCGTGGGTCGACGGGTAGGTGATCATCAGGGCGGCCAGTTCGGCGGCGTGCTGGGCGATCTTCGCCCGCAGATCGTCGAGGTCCACGTTGCCGGCCTCGTCGCACGCGACGACGACGACGCGCATGCCGGCGAGGATCGCCGAGGCCGCGTTCGTCCCGTGCGCCGACGACGGGATGAGGCACACGGTCCGCTCGACGTCACCGTTCGCGTGGTGGTAGCCGCGGATCGCGAGGAGACCCGCGAGTTCGCCCTGCGAGCCGGCGTTCGGCTGCAGCGACACGGCGTCGTACCCGGTCACCTCGGCGAGCCACCGTTCGAGCTGCTCGATCATCGAGAGGTACCCGTGCACATCGGCCTCGGGCGCGAACGGGTGGACGCGCGAGAACTCCGGCCACGACACCGCCGCCATCTCGGTCGCGGCGTTCAGCTTCATCGTGCACGAGCCGAGCGGGATCATGCCGCGGTCGAGCGCGTAGTCGCGGTCGGCGAGCGTCTTGAGGTACCGCATCATCGCCGTCTCGCTGCGGTGCGCGTGGAAGACGGGGTGCGTCAGATAGGCGTCCTCGCGGTGCAGTCGTTCGGGGACCCCGCGCAGCGCCTCCCCCGCGGGCAGTTCCTCGGCGGGAAGCCCGAAGGATGCCACGATCGCGGCGACATCGGCATCCGTCGTGGTCTCGTCGACCGAGACGCCCACGGTGGCGTCGTCGACCCACAGCAGCTGATAGCCCCGCTCGCGGGCACGGTCCACGACGTCCTGCGCGCGCCCCGGGACGTGCACGCGCACCGTGTCGAAGAACGCGTCCGCCGCGAGGTGCAGGTCGTACGCGATCAGAGCGGATGCCAGGGAGTCGGCGGTCCGCGCGACGCGCGTCGCGATCGCGCGCAGGCCATCCGGCCCGTGGTAGACCGCGTACATCGCGGCCATCACGGCCAGGAGCACCTGCGCGGTGCAGATGTTCGAGGTGGCCTTCTCGCGGCGGATGTGCTGTTCGCGCGTCTGCAGCGACAGGCGGTACGCGGGGTTGCCGGCGGCATCCACCGACACGCCCACCAGACGCCCGGGCAGCTGGCGCTCGAGGCCCGCGCGCACGGCCATGTATCCGGCGTGCGGACCGCCGAAGCCGAGCGGCACACCGAAGCGCTGCGTCGTGCCCACCGCGACGTCCGCGCCGAGGGTGCCGGGCGAGCGCAGGAGCGTGAGGGCCAGCAGATCGGCCGCGGCGACGACGAGACCGCCGTGGCGGTGGACGGCGGACGCGACGTCGGAGAAGTCCCACACGCGGCCGGTGGCGCCGGGGTACTGCACGAAGGCGCCGAAGCTCTCGGGGATCTCCCCGTCGTACGACGTCTCGACCAGCTCGATGCCCACGGCGGCGGCACGGTGCGCCAGAAGCGCCTTGGTCTGCGGCAGGGCATCGGCGTCGACGAGGAAGACGTCGGTCTTCGCCTTGGACGCACGCCGGGCGACGAGCATTCCCTCGACGACCGCGGTGGACTCGTCGAGCATCGACGCGTTCGCCGTGGCGAGCCCCGTGAGGTCGGTGACCATGGTCTGGAAGTTGATGAGCGCCTCGAGGCGCCCCTGTGAGATCTCAGGCTGGTACGGCGTGTAGGCGGTGTACCACGAGGGGTTCTCCAGCACGTTCCGCTGGATCACCGAGGGCGTGAACGTGTCGTAGTAGCCCAGGCCGATCATCGGGCGCGCCGAGCGGTTCGCCGAGGCCAGTTCCCGCAGTTCGGCCAGCGCCTCGGCCTCGGTGGCGGCGGGCGGAAGCTCGCTCGTCTCGCGGGGCCGGACGTGGATGGATGCCGGAACGGCGGTCTGCACGAGCTGTTCGACGCTGTCGTACCCGACGACCTCGAGCATGCGCGCACGGTCGTGGGCGCCGATGCCGATGTGGCGATCGGTGAACGCGGCGGGGGCCGTGGCATCCGTCCGGGGGGCTGTGGTCAGGCTCATGCGGTGAGGTCCTCGTATGCGGCTCGATCGAGCAGGTCGCCGGGCAGGTCGCCGTCGAGGCGGATCTTGATGAGCCAGCCGTCTCCGAACGGGTCGGCGTTGACGAGAGAGGGGTCGTCGACGACGGCGTCGTTGACCTCGACGACGGTGCCGTTCAGCGGCGCGTAGAGCTCGCCCACCGACTTGGTCGATTCGATCTCGCCGCACACGTCGCCGGCGGCGACGGCGGCATCGGTGGCGGGGAGCTCGACGAACACCACGTCACCGAGCTTCTCGGCCGCGAAGTCGGTGATCCCGACGGTCGCGACCTCGCCGTCGACGGCGATCCATTCGTGCTCGGAGGTGTAGCGGAGTGCGGTCAGGTCGGTCATGCGTTCCTCCGGTAGAAGGGAAGGGCGGTGACGGTCGCGGGAATGCGTGTACCGCGGACGTCGATGGTCAGGGTGGTGCCGGGTTCGGCCGCGGCCGGGGAGACGTAGGCCATGGCCACCGGGTGGCCGAGGGTGGGGCTGAGGGCCCCGCTGGTGATCTCGCCGACGACGTCGTCGCCGTGGAGGACCGTGTAACCGGCACGGCCGGCGCGTCTGCCCTCCGAGACGAGACCGACGAGCACCGGGGCGTCCGCGGGGGCCGCGGAGAGGCCGTCCTGACCGACGAACGCGGGCTTGTCCGCGGCGACGACACGGCCGAGCCCCGCCTGCGCCGGAACCACGTCGAGCGACAGCTCGTGACCGTAGAGGGGCATCCCGGCCTCGAGCCGGAGGGTGTCGCGGGCGGCGAGGCCGCACGGGATCAGACCCGCCGGGGGCCCGGCCTCCAGGACGGCGTCCCACAGGTCGGCGGCACGATCCACGGGCACGAGCAGTTCGTACCCGTCCTCGCCGGTGTACCCGGTGCGCGCGACGAAGAGCGAGTCCCCGTCGAAGGTCCCCTCGGTGAAGGCGTAGTAGCCGAGTTCGTCCAGCGGCGTGCCCAAAATCGTGACCGCGGGAACGGATTCGAGGATGCCACGGGCGCGCGGCCCCTGCAGGGCGATGAGGGCGACGCGGTCGGTGACGTCCTTCACCGTCGGGTATCCGTCCGCGGATGCCGGTGCGGCCGGCCAGGTTTCGCGCGCCCGCGCGAACGCGGCGGCGACCGCGTCGCGGTTGCCCGCGTTCGCGATGACGAGGTAGTACTGCTCGCCCGTGCGGTAGACGATCACGTCGTCGACGATGCCGCCGGATTCCGCGAGCACGAGCGAGTACTTGGCCTTCCCGATCCTCATCGTCGAGACGCGGCCGGCGAGCGCGTAGTCCAGGAACTCCGCAGCGTGACCGTCGTGGACCCAGAATTCGGCCATGTGCGAGATGTCGAACAGGCCGGCGGCCTCGCGGACGGCACGGTGCTCGGCGAGGTCCGAGATGTACCGCACGGGCATGTTCCAGCCGCCGAAGTCGGTGAACGAGGCCCCGAGGGTCTCGTGTCGATCGTGCAGCGGGGACGAGCGCGGTGGAGCGGGGGTGTCGGTCATGAGTTCTGCCGTTCGCAAGGACGGTCAGGCGCCGGTCGACGCCTGAGAACTCCCCCTCTGTCATGAACCTGAGAGTTTCGCCCGGGCGTCGCGGGGACGCGGGCTTTCACCGTCGGCGGACCCGGCCGGTTGCACCCGGGTCTCTTTCCAGAGTGGCCCGATCGACGCGGTACGCGTACCTGAGAGATTGGCGGGGAGGCTTGCTCCTTCGGTGCCCGGCTGCGTTCGCCGGAGCTCTCCCGCATCGATCATGGGGCCGGTGTGGACTTGTGGGCGCCAGCATATCCGAGGGGACGCACCTCCACAGCCCGTCGGCGCGTCACCGCGTCGTGCAACTCCCGGATGCCACGGGGGCGGAGAGCGATCCGAGCTGTGCGATCACGGGCGCGAGCTCGGCGGGGGTCATGGCGTAGCCGACGTCGTCGTCGGTCTCGGACCGGGCGAACACCACGCCCGCGACCTCGCCCGCGGGCGTGAGCAGGGGCCCGCCGGAGTTCCCCGGCCGCACCACGGCTCCCAGCGCGTAGATCTCGCGGGGAGCGGACTGGTCGCCGTAGATGTCGGGGACCGGCACCGTGCCCTCGGAGAGCACCGTGGCGTTCCCGGAGGTGAAGGGCCCGCCGTAGGGGTAGCCCTGCACGACCGCCGCCGACCCGACGGAGAGGGCGGGAACGACCGGGAGGGCAGTGGCATCCAGTCCGTCGACGGCGATGACGGCGAGGTCGTCCATGGGGTCGAAGTACACCACGCGCCCTTCCTTCGCCGCCTGCCCGGGGAGCTCGACGAGCGGCGCGTCGACACCGGCGACGACGTGCGCGTTGGTGACGACGCGGTCGTCGGCGACGACGAAGCCCGATCCGCTCGCGGTGATGCCGCACGCGTAGGCGGTGCCGGTGATGCGCGCGACCGACTGCGCGGCCTGCGTGAGGGCCGGGTCGTCGAGCGCCACGGCGGGGGCGCTCGGCACGGAACCGATCTGGATGAGCTCGCCGAGGCGCGGGATGCCGTCGGCGAACACCGTGCCGCGGAGTTCGGCGAGAGCGGCGCGCACCGGATCGGGGGTCAGGCGGTCGATCGTGCGCACGACGTTCGACGAGGCCAGCGCGGCAGAGACGACGGGGACACCGGCGGTGGTGAGGGTGCCGGCGAAGAACGACAGCGCCAGGGCGGCCGCGGCGAGGTTGACGACTCCGCCGAGGATGCGCTCGGGCACGCGCAGCTTGATGCGGTCGACGCCCCGACGCAGGGCGTTGCCCACGGCGGTGCCGAGCGCCGCGCCCAGCAGGAGCAGCAGCACTCCCGCGGCGACGATCGCGGCGCCGCGCCACATCGGGTCGGTCACCCATTGCCCGACGTACGGGATCAGCCAGAACGCCGCGATACCACCGAGGGCGAGCCCCGCGAAGAAGCCGATCGTGGCGAGGAATCCGCGCGCGATGCCCACGATGAGCGCGAGCGCGAGGAGCACGATCAACACGATGTCGACGAGCGGCATCCGCACCTCCAGAGTCGAGCGCCAGGGTACGCGGCAGCGCTGGGAGAGTCCCGTTTTGCCCTTCGTGTCACGATGACACTAAGATCGGCCACGGAGATATGGTCACGATGACACGAACCCCCGAGCCCGAGTCCCGCGACGCCGATGTGCGTGTCGCGGTGTCCACGGTGATCTTCAGCGTCCGCCGCGACGCCGACGACGAGCCGGTGCTCTCGCTTCCCCTCGTCCGGCGGACACGCGACCCCTACGACGGCCGGTGGGCGCTCCCCGGCGGGTGGCTCGACCCGGCCGAGAGCCTGGACTCCGCGGCATCCCGGACCCTGGAGGAGACGACGGGGCTCACACCGAGCTACCTGGAGCAGCTCTACGCGTTCGGGGCCGTGGACCGCTCCCCCACACGAGTCGTGTCGATCGTGTACTGGGCGCTGCTGCGCTCCGACGAGGTCGACGCGCAAGTGGCCGCCCACGCGCGCGAGGGCGACGCCCCCGAGAACGTCGAGTGGTTCGATGCGACCGCGCTGCCCGCGCTCGCCTTCGACCACAACCACATCGTCGACTACACACTGTGGCGCCTGCGCAACAAGGTCGGCTACAGCCGCATCGCGCACGGACTCCTGCCGGACGAGTTCACCCTCGCCGATCTGCGCGAGGTCACCGAGACGATCATCGGGCGACGGCTCGACCCGGCGAACTTCCGACGCCAGGTCGACACCTCCGACACCCTGATCCCGACCGAGCGCTTCCGCACCGGAAGCCACCGCCCCGCCCGCCTGTACCGCTACAACCGTGACGTGGAGCTCGCCGACCGCGGGCCTCTCACGTCCCGTCACTGATCGGACCGCCCATGAGCACGACACCCCTCACCCTGCAGCCTCGCCCCGAGATCGACCCCTCCGTCGATCACGTCATCCAGGCGATCGTCTCGGGCGCGTCGACCGACGCCACCTGCACTACCGACCTGGCGGTGGGCCCGTGGGACTTCGACACGCGGCCCGGCTACGGTCCCGGCTCGTCGATGGGCGACGTCATCCCCACCGGCGCGCCGCGGCAGGGCGAACTCCCGCGCGAGTACCGCGAGGCGACCGACGACGAGCTCGACGCGCGCATCCGCGCCGCCAAGCAGACCCTGGGCGACCGGGTCGTCGTGCTCGGCCACTTCTATCAGCGCGAAGAGGTCGTGCGGCACGCCGACTACGTGGGCGACTCGTTCCAGCTCGCCAACGCGGCGAAGGACCGCCCCGAGGCCGAGGCGATCGTCTTCTGCGGCGTGCACTTCATGGCCGAGACCGCCGACCTGCTCTCACGCCCCGAGCAGGCGGTGATCCTGCCGAACCTGGCCGCCGGGTGCTCCATGGCGGACATGGCCGACATCGATCAGGTCGAGGAGTGCTGGGAGCAGCTGGAAGACGTCCTCGGCGACCTGGAGACCCCGGATGCCGAGGGCCTGCTGCCCGTGATCCCCGTCACGTACATGAACTCCAGCGCCGCCATCAAGGGCTTCGTCGGGCGCCACGGCGGGATCGTCTGCACCTCCTCCAACGCGCGCACCGTGCTGGAGTGGGCCTTCGCGCGGGGGCGGCGCGTGCTCTTCTTCCCCGACCAGCACCTCGGCCGCAACACCGCGAAGGCGATGGGCGTGCCGCTGGAGCAGATGCCGATGTGGAACCCGCGCCGTCCGCTCGGCGGCTCCACAGCGGAGCAGCTCGAGGACAGCCGCGTGATCCTCTGGCACGGGTTCTGCTCGGTGCACCGCCGGTTCAGTGTCGACCAGATCGACAAGGCCCGGGCCGAGCACCCCGGCGTCCGCGTGATCGTCCACCCCGAATGCCCCATGGACGTGGTGGATGCCGCCGACGAGGCCGGGTCCACCGACATCATCCGCAAGGCGATCGCCGCGGCCACGGAACCCACCACTTTCGCGATCGGCACCGAGATCAACCTCGTGCAGCGCCTGGCCGCCCAGTACCCGCAGCACGAGATCTTCTGCCTCGACCCGGTCGTGTGCCCCTGCTCGACCATGTACCGCATCCACCCCGGATACCTCGCCTGGGTGCTGGAGTCGCTCGTCGCCGGCTCCGTCGTCAACCGCATCACGGTGCCCGCCGACGTCGCCGAGCCCGCCACCTTCGCCCTCGAGCGCATGCTCGCGGCCAAGCCGAACGGCGCCGTGAAATGACCGATGTCGTCGTCGTCGGCAGCGGCATCGCCGGTCTCACCGCGGCTCTGCACGCGGCGGAGAAGGGATGCCACGTCACCGTCGTGACCAAGGGGGCCGTGGCCGACACCAACACCCGCTGGGCGCAGGGCGGGGTGGCGGCGGTCACCGCCGAGGACGACACGGTCGACTCGCACATCGCCGACACCCTCACCGCGGGGGGAGGGCTGAACGATCCCGTGGCCGTGCGGACCCTGGTGACCGAGGGGCCCGACCGCATCGCCGAGCTCGTCCGGCGCGGAGTCGCCTTCGACCGCGCCGCGGACGGCGACTTCGCCCGGGGTCTCGAAGCGGCCCACGCCCGCCCACGGGTGCTGCACGCCGGAGGGGATGCCACGGGCGCGGCGATCCAGGCGGCGCTCGGCTCCGCTGTCCGCGCGAGTGCCGTGGACGTCCGAGAGCACACGCTGCTGCGCGACCTCGTGGTCGAGGCCGGCCGCGTCGTGGGGATCGACGTCGAAACGGACGGCCACCGGCGACGCCTGCGCGCCGACGCGGTGATCCTGGCGACGGGCGGCGCCGGCCAGCTGTACGCCCACACCACCAACCCCGCCTCGGCGACCGGCGACGGCATCGCCGCGGCCGTGCGCGCGGGGGCGGCCGTCGCCGACCTCGAGTTCGTGCAGTTCCACCCCACGGCCCTCGCCGTCGGCGCGCCGTTCCTCGTCTCCGAGGCGGTGCGCGGCGACGGCGCGACCCTGATCGACGATGCCGGACGTCGATTCGCCTTCGACGCCCACCCCGACGGCGAGCTGGCGCCGCGCGACGTGGTCGCCCGCGCCAACGCCGACGCCATGGCCCGGCAGGACGGTCGTCCGGTGCGACTGGATGCCACGTCCATCGGGGCCGAACGCCTCGCGCAGCGGTTCCCGACGATCGACGCCGCCGTCCGCGCCCGCGGCCTCGACTGGTCGCGCGAACCGATCCCGGTCACCCCCGCGGCGCACTACCTCATGGGCGGAGTCGTCACCGATCTCGACGGACGCACCACGGTGCCCGGACTGTACGCGGTCGGTGAGACCGCCCGCACCGGTGTGCACGGCGCGAACCGGCTGGCATCCAACTCGCTCCTCGAGGGCGCCGTCTTCGGCGCCCGTGCCGGAGACGCCGCGGCGACCGACACCGCGTGGCCGCGGATCGCGGCACCCGCGCCGATCCCGCTCCCGCTCGTCGCGGCGGCGACGAACGCCCCGGCATTCTCCCGCACCGCGCTGCAGGAGCTCATGTGGGAGCACGCCGGACTGGTCCGCGACGAGGCCGGACTCCGACGCGCGGCCGGCGTCCTCGCCGCCTGGGCCGCCGATCCACGGCCCCGACCCGTCGAGGACGCAGCACTGCTGCTCGTCGCGCAGCACGTCGTCGCCGCATCCCTCGCGCGCACCGACTCGGTCGGCGCCCACTTCCGCTCCGACGACTCCCCCGCCGTGGCATCCCTTCCCGCTCCGGAGGCCCTCGCATGCTGACCCGTGCCACCATCGACCGCGTCGTCACCGCCGCGCTGGAGGAAGACGCCCCCTGGGGCGATCTCACCAGCGAGACCCTCATCCCCGCGGACGCGACCGCCCGCGCCGAGCTCATCGCCCGTGAGATCGGCGTCTTCAGCGGAGCCGCCGTGTTCCGGGCGGCGTTCACGCTGACCGATCCGACGATCGACGTCGACATCCGTGTCGCCGACGGCGTCGAGTTCGTCCCCGGCGAAGTGCTCGCGGTGGTGACCGGCCCCGCGCGGGCGGTGCTGACCGCCGAGCGGATCGGACTCAACTTCGTGCAGCGCATGTCGGGCATCGCCACGCTCACGAGCAGGTACGTCGCCGCCGTCGCCCACACGGGGGCGCGGATCGTGGACACCCGCAAGACCACGCCGGGGCTGCGCGCGATCGAACGGCAGGCCGTGCGGGACGGCGGTGGACACAACCACCGTTTCTCGCTGTCGGATGCCGTGATGGCGAAGGACAACCACCTCGCGGTGCTCGCCGCCAGCGGCCTGCCGCTCACCCAGGCGCTCGAAAGCGCGATCGCGAGACTCCCGCACACCACGCACGTCGAGGTCGAGGTCGACCGTCTGGATCAGATCGACGCCGTCCTGGCCGCGGGGGTCGACACGATCATGCTCGACAACTTCTCGCTCGACGACCTGCGTGCCGGCGTCGAGAAGATCGCGGGGAGCGTCGTCGTCGAGGCATCCGGCGGGGTGACCCTCGACACGGTGCGCGCGATCGCCGAGACCGGCGTCGACGTCATCTCCGTCGGGGCGCTCACCCACTCCGCGCCTGCTCTCGACCTCGGCCTCGACATCCGCATCCGCACGGCGTGAACCTCTACCTCGACAACGCCGCGACGACCCCGGTCCGCCCCGAGGTCGTCGAGGCGATGGCGCCGTACCTCACCCGGTGGTTCGGCAACCCGTCGAGCCACCACGAGGTCGGTGAGGCCGCGGCATCCGCTCTCGAGGCCGCCCGCGCGCGCGTGGCGGCGATCCTCGGGATGCGGTCGGGTGACATCGTGTTCACCTCGGGCGGCACCGAGTCGAACAACACCGCGATCAAGGGGCTCGTGCTCGGCTCCGGGAAGAAGCACCTCGTCACGACGGCGATCGAGCACGAGTCGGTGCTCGCCTCGGCCGACTACCTGGCGCGTCTGCACGGCGTGGACGTCACGTATGCGCCCGTCGACGGGACCGGCACGCTCTCGCCCGGCGCCCTCGCCGACGCACTCCGCGACGACACGGCGCTGGTGAGCGTCGGATACGCCAACAACGAGGTCGGGACCGTCCAGGATGCCGCCGCCCTCGCCGCCGTCGCCCACGCCCGGGGGGTTCCGCTGCACCTCGACGCCGTCCAAGCGGCCGGATGGCTGCCCCTCGCGGGGCTCGGCGCGGACGCGATCACCATCGCGGGACACAAGGTCGGCGCGCCGAAGGGCACCGGCATCCTCGCGGTCCGCGGGCGACTCCCCCTCGAGCCGTTGCTGCACGGGGGCGGTCAGGAGCGCGGCCGGAGATCGGGGACCCCCGACGTCGCCGGCGCTGTGGCCGTCGCGACCGCACTGGCGCTGGCCGAAGCCGAACGGGCGGCGGACGCCGCCGCGGCGGCCCGGTATCGCGACGCGTTCATCGCCGGAGTGCTCGCGGGCGTGCCCGGGGCACGTCTCACCGGCCACCCGGAACGGCGTCTCCCCGCCACGGCCAGCTTCGTGTTCCCCGGCGTGAACGGGGAGACCGTGCTGCTCGAGCTCGAGCGCCGGGGGATCGTGTCGTCGAGCGGCTCGGCGTGTGCCGCGGGCAGCGAAGAGGCGTCGCACGTCCTGCTCGCCCTGGGTGTCGACCCCGACGACGCCCGCACCGCCGTGCGGTTCACCTTCCCGCACCGCATGACGCAGAATCTCGACGCCGTGGCAACCGCCGTCGCCGAGGCGGTGACCGCCGTAGGATCACGCGGGTGAGTTCCCCCGCGATCACCGTGATCGTCCCCGGCCGCGATGTGGCCGCGTTCGCCGGTGAAGCCCTGCGATCGCTGCAGACGCAGACCCTCGACAGCTGGAGAGCCGTCCTCGTCGACGACGGCTCCACGGACGACACCCGCCGGCTGTTCGCCGACGCGGCCGCGGCCGACCCCCGCTTCGTGCTCGTCGAACACGACGAACCGCGCGGGCTCGGCGCCGCCCGCAACAGCGGCCTCGACCTCGTCGACACGCCCTACACCGCGTTCCTCGACGCCGACGACCGCCTCCGCCCGCACGCGCTCGAGCGGCTCCGGCAGACGCTGGAGACGACGGGCAGCGACTTCGTCGTGGGCGCCTACGTCCGACTGCGGCCGGATGCCGACGGCCCGGGCTACACCGCGGGCGACGTGCAACCGTGGGTGGCGGCGGCCACCGATCCCGCCCGCGAGGGAACGACGCTCGCGCAGCACCCCGCGGCATCCGGGAACATCGTGGCGTGGTCCAAGCTGAGCCGCACCGACTTCTGGCACGCCCACGCGCTGCGCTTCCCCGAGGGCCGGTACTACGAGGACCAGGTCGTCGCGCAACGCATGTACACCCTCGCGACGGCGTTCGACGTCGTCCCCGACGTCGTGATCGAGTGGCGGGAGCGCCGGGACCGCAGTTCCATCACGCAGCGCCTGAGCGAGGTCGACGTGCTGCGCGACTACCTGGAGGCGCTCGGCGAGGGCATCGTCGTCCTCCGGGCGGCCGGCGCCGAGGACGCCGTCGTCGAGCGCGGGCGCCTCATCCGCAGCCTCGACCTCCCGCCGCTGGTGCGGATCGCCGAAACGCATCCGGACCCGGTATACCGGATCGCGCTCGAGGCGTTCCTCGAGACGCTGCCGGAGTAGCCGACGCCCGGCACCCCGCGGGTGTCCACGACACGCCGCATCGAGTGCAGCGCTGACGGCGTGTTCTGGACACTCGGCAGCGGCCGCGCCGCCGACCTACTCCGGCGGCCGGTCGCCGCGGCGGGAGGCCAGGGCGGGACGCGCGAGATCGACGCTGTCGCGCTCCTCCTCCGTGAGCACGAACGACGCGGCCAGCTGCTCGGCGGCGAGTCCGGCGTAGAGCCCTCCGGCGGCGAGGAGTTCGGCGTGGGTGCCCGACTCGACAATGCGTCCGGCGTCCACGACGTGGATCCGGTCGGCGCCGATGACCGTCGACAGGCGGTGCGCGATCGACAGCGTGGTGCGCCCGTGTGCGGCGGTTTCCAGGGCCTCCTGGACGATGCGCTCCGACACGGTGTCCAGGGCGCTCGTCGCCTCATCGAGCAGCAGCACCGGCGGGTCTTTCAGCAGCACACGGGCGATCGCGATGCGCTGCTTCTCGCCGCCCGAGAGGCGATAGCCGCGCTCGCCCACGATCGTGTCGTACCCGTCCTCGAATCCGGCGATGACGTGGTGGATGTTCGCCGCGCGGCACGCCGCCTCGATGTCGGCATCCGTGGCCTCGGGCTTCGCGTACCGCAGGTTCTCGCGGACCGAGGCGTGGAAGAGGTACGTCTCCTGCGAGACGATGCCGATGTCGTCGATGATCGACGCGCGTTCGAGCGAGCGGACATCGGCCCCCGAGAACATCACCGCTCCCCCGCTCGCCTCGTACATGCGCGGCGTGAGGTAGAGGATGGTCGTCTTGCCCGCACCCGACGGGCCGACGAACGCGACGTGCTGACCCGGCTCCACGACGAACGAGACGCCGCCGAGGGTGGGGCGCGCCTGCTCCGGCGCATCGGGGTAACGGAACACGACGTCGCGGAACTCGATGCGACCGACGGGACCGGGCGCCGCCGACACTGGGATGGCGCCCGGCGCGTCGGCGATCGCGGGCTTCAGATCGAGGTACTCGAAGATGCGCGCGAACAGCGCCGACGAGGTCTGCACATCGAGGGCGACGCGCATGAGCCCCATCAGCGGCATCAGCAATCTCGCCTGCACGGTCGTGAAGGCGACGATCGTTCCCGCCGTGAGCGTGCCCGCGCCGGCGCCCACCAGGATCCCCGCGACGAGGTAGATGATCGCGGGGACGCTCGCCATGATCACCTGGACGACCGCGAAGAACCGCTGTCCGCTCATCGCCTGACGCACCTGGAGGCGGACCTGGTTGGCGTTCTCGGCGTCGTACCGGGCCGACTCGGTGCGCTGCCGGTTGAACGACTTCGACAGCAGGATGCCGGACACGCTCAGGGTCTCCTGCGTGATCGCCGACAGCTCGGAGAGCGACTCCTGCGTCTGGGCGGCGATCCGCGCCCGCACCTGTCCGACGCGGCGCTGCACGAGGACCAGGACGGGCATGATGACCACGGCGATCAGCGTCAGGCGCCAGTCGATGAGGATCATCGCCACGAGCGAGGCCACCACCGTCACCGAGTTGCCGAGGATGCTGGTGACGGTGTTGGTGAGCACACCGGACACGCCCCCGACATCGTTCTGCAGACGCGACTGGATGACACCGGTCTTGGTCCGCGTGAAGAAACCGAGCTCCATGGCCTGGAGATGGTCGAACAGTCGCACGCGCAGATCGCCCGTGACCCGGTTGCCGACCGTCGCGGTGAACCACGTCTGCGCGACCCCGAGGCCGCCCGAGAGGAGGAAGAGGCCGATCATCGCCGCGACGAGGACGGCGAGGAGCCCAAGGTCAACGGGTGAGCCGTCGACGGGGAACAGCGCGTCGTCGAAGATGCGCTGCACCAGCAGCGGAGGGATGACGGCCACGGCGGCGCCGAGCACGACGAGGATCACCGTCACGGCGATGCGGCGGCGGTAGGGGCGGAACAGGGAGGCCACCCGGCGTCCGAGATCGGGTACGCGGGGCGCCTCGGCGTTCCGCTGCCGCTGCGTCTCCGCGTACACACCGCGGAACATTCCTCCGCCCATGCCGCCCATGCTCATGCGCGTCAGCCTACGTCCGCCCACGGACACCCGGACGCATGAGCCGATGTCCCAGGTCCTCGATAGACTCCCCCCACACCGCTCGAGACCCGCCCCGCCGACCGACCGGGAATACGAGGCCGCGCTCGGCGGTTTCTCCGCACGTCCGTCGCCTTCCGTGACGCCACGACGCCCTCCCTGGATTGGATCTCGCCATGGCCGCCACCACCGGAACCCCCACCGCTGCCCCGACGACCGCGTCGGGAGTGACCTCCGAACAGAACCGCGTCATCTGGCTGCTGCTCGTGGCGGCGTTCGTGGCGATCCTCAACGAGACCACGATGAACGTGGCGATTCCGCACCTCATCCGCGACCTCAGCATCACGGCGGTCGCGGCCCAGTGGTTGACGACGGCGTTCATGCTGACGATGGCGGTGGTCATCCCCGTCACCGGCTTCCTGCTCCAGCGCTACACCACGCGCCAGATCTTCATCACGGCGATGACGCTCTTCTCGCTCGGCACGCTCGTGGCGTTCCTCTCCCCGGGGTTCGAACTGCTCGTCACCGCGCGGGTCATCCAGGCGTCGGGCACGGCGATGATGATGCCGCTGCTCATGACGACCCTCATGACGATCGTCCCGCCGCAGCACCGCGGGCGCATGATGGGCCGTGTCAGCATCGTGATGGCGCTCGCTCCGGCGATAGGCCCGACCATGTCGGGCGTCGTCCTCGACTCGCTGGGCTGGCACTGGATCTTCGGGATCGTCCTCCCCATCGCCCTGATCTCGCTCTTCGTCGGTGCCCGCTGGATCCGGAACCTCGGCGAGACCCGAGAGGCTCCGATCGACGTCCTCTCGGTCGTCCTTTCGGCGCTCGGTTTCGGCGGCGTGGTCTTCGGCCTCAGCCAGATCGGCGGCGGCCACGGCGGTTCGACGGATGCCGGCGGTGCCGGTGCCACCGCGACGGTGACGCTCGTCGCCTCGTTCGCCATCGGCGTCGTCGCCCTGGCGCTGTTCGGATGGCGGCAGGTGCGCCTGCAGCGCACGGATGCCGCACTGCTCGATCTGCGCGTGTTCCGCTCGCTCAACTTCACGCTCTCGGTCGTGCAGCTCGGGGTGATGTCACTCGCGTTCTTCGGGGCGATCACGCTCGTACCGCTCTACCTGCAGAACGTCCTCGGCCGCACCGCGCTCGAGACGGGCCTCGCGGTTCTGCCCGGGTCTCTCGCGATGGGCCTCGCGGGTCCGCTCATCGGCCGCATCTACGACCGCCGCGGCACGCAGATCCTGCTGATCCCCGGCGCGGTCATCACGAGCGTCGTGCTGTGGTTCTACGCGACCGTGGGCACCGACACGTCGTTCGTGCTGCTCGTCGTGGCGCAGACCGTGCTGTCGATCGGGCTCGCCCTGTCGTTCACGCCGCTGTTCACGGCATCCCTCGGCTCGCTCGAGCCTCGCTTCTACTCGTACGGTTCCGCGGTCGTCGGCACCGTTCAGCAGGTCGCGGGCGCAGCGGGCATCGCACTGCTCGTCACACTGATGTCGAGCGTCTCGACCGCAGCCGGCGGCGGGGTCGAGGGTGACGCTGCGGGCGCTCGGACGGCGTTCATGGTCGCGGCGATCGTCTCGCTGCCGCTCATCGTCGGCGCGTTTCTGATCCGCAAGCCCGCCGATCAGATCGACGGGGCTCCGATGCCGGCGCACTGATCGGCGCCGGGGACTCCACGTCCCGTCGGGGCCGCGGTCAGTTCAGCGAGCAGGAACCGCCGCCGCAGCAGCGGGAGGCAGCGGGGGCGTCGTCGTCGGCCGGGGGCGTCAGCAACGCGATCAGCGGCTTCGACGGCGTCTCGGTTTCAGGGGTGGTCTCACCGGACATCCCTCCATGCTACGCCCGCGCGCGCCCGAACGGGCCGCGGTCTCCCCCGCGTTCCGCTAGCCCGGGCACTCGGCATGCGCAACCCCCGCCCGCGACCTCAGGACCCTTCCTAGCGTGGTGGCATCCCCGCCCCCATCGAGAGGAGTCCCCATGACGGACCTCACCGGAAAGCGCATCGCCTTCCTGCTCACCGACGGTTTCGAAGACAGCGAGCTCACGAGTCCGTGGGACGCGGTCACGTCCGCCGGTGCCGAGGCGGTGCTCGTGTCCCCCGCCGAAGGCACGGTCACGGGCGAGAAGGGCCACGAGCAGAAGATCGACCTGCCCGTCGGATCCGCCACGGCCGACGACTTCGACGCGCTGGTCCTCCCCGGCGGCGTGCAGAACGCGGACGACATCCGCATCGTGAAGGACGCCGTGCATTTCACCCGTGCGTTCTTCGACCAGCACAAGCCGGTCGCCGTCATCTGCCACGGCGGATGGATCCTCACCGAGGCCGACGTTCTCCCGGGCCGCACGCTCACCAGCTACCCGACGCTGCAGACGGACCTGCGCAACGCCGGAGCCACGTGGGTCGACGAAGAGGTCCACGTCGACCAGGGCCTCGTCTCGAGCCGCAACCCCGACGACCTGCCCGCGTTCAACGCGAAGCTGATCGAAGAGGTCGCCGAGGGGAAGCACGCCGGCTAGACGGCCTGAACGTCGCACTCTCGTGGGGTCTCGGGCTGCGGCCCGGGGGCCCCGCTCCGTTCAGGCCGGTGATGCCTGACACGACGGGCACCACTGGCCACCGCCGTGTGTGCCGGGGATGTCCTCGATCACTCCGTCGCCGTCCGGGCAGGGCTCGCCGGTACGGCCGTGCACGCGCATCGCGGCGACCTTCGCCGCCTTCTGCTGCGCGATCGGCACGTTCCGCCGAGCGGTGACCGCCTCGTCGAGCACCTCGCGCAGCGCCGCGTGCAGACGGGTCACTTCGTCTTCGCTGAGGGACGCGGCGTGCGCCGAGGGCGAGAGCCGGGCGACGAAGAGGATCTCGTCCGAGTAGGCGTTGCCGATGCCCGCGAGGGACTCCTGCTCCTGCAGCAGCGCCTTCAGCTGTTTCCGGCGCGTCCCGAGTGCGTGGGCGAGGTCCTCCCGCGAGAACGCCGGGTCGGCGGCATCCGGTCCGAGCTTGGCCACGGCGGGCACGTCGAGCGGATCGGCGACGACATGCAGCTGCACGGACAGCCAGCCGCCCGCGTCGATGATGCCGAGCACACCGTCGTCGAAGGTCACGCTCGCGATCAGGGCCGCCCCTTCGGGCGGAGCGGATGCCACGTCGCCCTCGCTCCACGTCGCCCAGCCGGCGCGACCGAATCCGATCGCGAGGTGGGCTCCGTCCAGATCGACGTCGATGTGCTTCCCGTAGCGGGAGACACCGGTCACCGACCGACCGACAAGCTGCTCGAGGGGGCGGGCCCGCGTCTTCAGCGCGCGGAACTCCGCCAGCTCCGCGGCGACGACGACACGTCCGGTGAGGCGCTCACGCAGGAACAGCGTGAGCGCCTCGACCTCGGGAGCCTCGGGCACGGTCGTGCGCCCCTCAGGCTCCCGGCTCGGATGCGGTCGGTGCCGTCGCCGGGGCCGGCGGAGCCGGCTCCGGCTCGACCGGCCGCCGCGACGCGTCGGCGAAGGCGTCGGCCACGGCGCGCCCCTGGATGATCGCGGTCAGGTCGATTCCGGTCGCCGCGCGCACCGCCTCGAACGACGAGCGGAGGCCCGCCGCAGACTCCGCGGCGAGGTGGCCGCTGGCCCCTTCGCCGCCGAGCACCGTGACGTTGCCGACGCGGTCGTAGCCCTTCGCGAACTCGGCCATCATCGGGACGAGGGCCTCGAGCGCGCGCTGCGCGAGCAGGGCCTCCTGGTTGTGCGAGAGCGCTTCCGCCTCCGCGCGGATCGCCTCGGCCCGGGCCTCACCGGCCAGACGCACGGACTGCGCGTCGGCTTCGGCGCGGACGCGGACGGCGGCCGCCTCCTGCTCGGCGATCTGCGCCCGCGCTTCGGCGGCCTTGATCTGGGCGTACGCCTCGGCGTCGGCTTCCTTCTGTCGCTGGTACAGGTCGGCGTCGGCGACGCGGGCGACCTCGGATTCCAGGCGCGCCTGGGTGTTCTGCGCCTCCTGCTGCAGCACCGCCTGGCGGCGCTCGGCGCGCGTCAGCGCCTCGGCCTGCTCGGCTTCGGCGTTCGCCCGTCCGACCTCGGCCTTCGCCGCGGCGCTGTTCTTGTCGAGCGCGGTCTGCTCGATGAGGTTCGCCTCATCGGTGGCGATCTGCCGCGCACGGATCTCGCGCACCGCGTTGATGCGGGCGACCTCGGCCTCGCGCTTGACGCGCTCGACCTCGGTGGCGCCGAGGGCCGCGATGTAGCCGTTGCCGTCGGTGACGCCCTGGATCTGGAACGAGTCGAGGATCAGTCCCTGCGACGACAGGTCGGCCTTGATGCCCTCGGCGATCTGGTCCGAGAGACGCTGCCGGTCGCGCATGAGCTCCTCGACCGTCAGCGTCGCGACGACGCCGCGCAGGGCGCCCTCGAGCTGCTCGGTCGTGAACTGCTCGATCGCCTTGTCCTGCGACGCGAAGCGCTCGGCCGCGCGGCGCACCGATTCCGGGTCGGAACCGATCTTCACCAGGGCGACGCCGCTGACGTTCACCGTGACGCCGTTCGACGACTGCGCCGTCGGCTCCATCTTGATCTGGCGCGCGCGCAGCGAGATCATCTCGCCGCGCTGGGTCAGGGGGTTCACGATCGCGCCGCCACCGGTGATGACGGTGATGCGCGAGGAGTTGCCGTCGGCGGCCCTCTGGCGCTTACCGACGATGACCAGGGCTTCGTCCGCCTTGGCGACGCGGTACCACCCGCGAATGAGCCCGGCGATGATCAGGATGACGACGATGACGACGACGAGCGCGATGACGACGACGAGACCGATCGCCCCGAGGGCGGCGATTTCCATACTTCTCCTTCGATGGGCGCCGCCCGAGGCGACGCGGGGGGAATTCCCTCCAACCTATCGGGGGGCTCTCCGACGCTGTCCACCCCCTGTGCACACGACGGTCGTCCCCGCATGCCCCCGAGGGCGCGTACCGTTGAGAGTGAGGCGGCCCGAACCGCCGAAGAAGGGTCCCCCATGAAGATCGTCTCGTCCGCGGATTGGCGGGATGCCATCGCCTTCGACGTCCCCGTCGTCGTCGCCGATGTCGTCCCCGGTGAGCCCACCCGCTGCGTCGGGTGCGGAGCCGACGGTGAGCTGCTCGAGCGCACCGAGCTGTGGGCGGTCAAGCACCGCCATCCGAAGCACCACGGCGGGTTCGTCCGTTTCTACTGCGACGCGCACAAGCCGGCGCCCGCGCCCGCGCCGGCGGCTCCGATCGAGCTGAAGAAGACGCGCGCGTCGGCCCCACGGGCCGAGCGACGCCCCTCCTCGCCGAAGGCCACCCCGGTCACCGACCGCCCCACGCGAGCGATGTGCCCCGACTGCTTCGTCGAGGTCTCGGCCGGCGGCGACTGCGGCATGTGCGGCGCGCAGGTCGTCTGATCCGCGCAGAACGACGCCGCCCCGGTCGCGAGACCGGGGCGGCGTCGTTTCCTCTCAGCGCGCGGAGATCGTCCAGCCGACCTCGTGGCTGTCGCCCGGGGCGACGGCGATGAGGCCGGTGGCGAAGGCGTAGGCATCGTCGTTGAACGCGTCGGGCGCGCACGTCATGGGCTCGACGGCGAGTCCGGCACGGTGGCCGGGGGTTCCGGGCCCGGCCGGCAGATCGGCGGTGTGGATCTGGACCCACGGGCAGCCCGCGTCCCACGTCATCGCCACGCCGGTCCCGGACGGGTCGCTGAGCGTGACCGTCGCCCGGCCGTCGGCATCCCGGATCAGGTCGGTGTAGGCGTGGTCGATCTCGACGGCACCGAGAACGCGGGTCTCGCGGAAGTCGAAGCGCTCGGCGTCGACGGTGACGGACGCCACGGCCACGGGGGCGAGGCGGTCCGGCGTGACCTCGAGCACGGTGCCGGCCGGGAGGTGGAGGGCCCACGAGTCCAGGGCACCGGAACCCGCGACGAGGTAGGGGTGCGGGCCGGTCCCCCACGGAGCCGGGGTGTCCGAGAGATTGGTCGCACGGACCGTCTGCGTCAGACCGTCGGCGTTCAGCCGGTAGGTCGTCGACACCTCGACCCACCAGGGGTAGCCGACCTGTGCGGGAACGGTCGCGCTCAGCGTGACCGACGCCTCGTCGACCTGCACGACCGACCAGTCCGCCCAGCCGAGCAGACCGTGCAGAGCGTGCCCGCGGTTCGGTTCGGTGAGGGCGAGACGGTGCTCCTCGCCACCGAAACGGTAGACACCGTCGACGACGCGGTTGGGCCAGGGCGCGAGAGTCGCACCGCGGAAGGCGGGACGTACTTCGTCGGTCGCGAACGGCACGACGAGGTCGCGCCCCTCATGGGTCAGGGAACGGAGGGAAGCGCCCACGCTCGCGATCGCGGCTTCGTAGCCGTGGGCGCGGAGGACGACGGGGGTTCCGGACACGGCGGTGGTCACGGACACGGCGACATCGGTCATCCGGCCATTATCCCGATCTCGGAGCACGGAAACGACGAACGCCCCGACCGGAAGGGTCGGGGCGTTCGCAGGACGGTTTATTTGAAGGCGTCCTTGACGTTCTCTCCGGCCTTCTTGACGTGGGCTTCGGTCTGCTCGGCCTTGCCCTCCGCCTCGAGGCGCTCGTTGTCGGTGGTCTTGCCCCAGGCTTCCTTCGCCTTGCCGGCGACGTCTTCTGCGGCGTTCTTGATCTTGTCGTCGAGTCCCATGTCGACTCCTTCCGCTCGGTGGGCCGGTAGTACCGGAATGACGCCACGCTAGGCGCGTCCCCTGGGTCGATCCGGGGGGTTGATATTCCGCACGTTGTGGGGAAGCGAGCCCGACGGGTTAGGTTCGACGCGGGGGGGGTACAGATGGGGCAGCCACCGGAACGCGTCGACGAACTGAGTCGATTCGCCGATCTCCTGGACGACGCGCCGGCGGCATCCGGATCCGGGCGGGCAGGTCGGATCGCGCTCCTCGTCGTGCTCATCACGATGCTCGTCGCCGCTCTCGGCACCGGGGGTTACGTGTGGTGGGCATCCGCGGCGCCCCTGCCCGCCCCCACGTTGGCGACCCAGCCACCCCCGGTCACCGCAGGCGCGGCCGCGGCCGTCCGCCTGCCCTCGACGGGGGCGATGCGCGTGAGCGTGGTCGGCGGCGAGCAGTACCTCGGCGCGGACGACGATGGCGCCTGGGCCGCCGCCGGAGGCGACGACCCACGACCCATCGCCAGCGTCGCGAAGCTCATCACCGCTCTCGTCGTCTTGGACCGGCATCCCCTCGACGGACCGAACGACCCGGGGCCGACCGTGGCGTTCACGGAGGCGGACACCGACCTCTACGACGAGTTCTACGTGAGGGGAGCGACGATCGCGAAGATGCCCGATCGGACGACGCTGTCCCTCCACGACGCGCTCGCCACGATGCTGCTCCCCTCGGCGAGCAACTATGCCGTCGCCCTCGCGCGCTGGGGCTACGGCTCCGAGGGCGCCTACGTCGACGCGGCGAACGCGTGGCTGGAGGCGAACGGCCTCACCTCGACCCGGATCGTGGATGCCACGGGCCTCGACGATCGCAACACGTCGACGCCGCGCGATCTCGTCGCGCTCGGCAAGATCGCCGAGTCCCACGCCGCGCTGGCCGCGATCGTGGCGCTCCCCTCGATCTCGTTGCCGGACGGACCGGGCTTCGTGACGAACACGAACGACCTCCTAGGCACCGCCGGAGTGCGCGGCCTCAAGACCGGCAACCTCGGTGAGGGCACGTTCAACCTGCTGTTCAGCTCGCTGCTCGACGTGGGGGTGGAGGCACCGCTGCAGATCACCGGGGTGCGGCTCGGCGGCGAGACGCACGACTCGACGGATCAGGACGTCGCGGCGTTCTTGAAGAGCGTGCAGGACGGGTTCCACGACGTCCCGGTCGCGTCCCCCGGTGAGGACCTCGGCACCATCACGACCGCGTGGGGCGCGGAGGCGCGTGTCGTCCTCACCGGCACTGTGGCGATCCGGACCTGGTCCGACACACCGGTCACCCCCTCCGTCGCGATCGTGACCCCGCAGACCTGGGCCGACGGCGAGACGGTCGGAACCGTCACCTGGACCGCGGGCCCGCACACCGCGTCCTCGGACCTGAAGATCGTGGGGAATCTGGAACCTCCCACGCTGTGGTGGCGGCTCACCCATCCGGGACAGCTCGGGGGCTGATCAGCGCGCGAGGGCTCTGTAGCGGCGTGACCGGTCTCCCCCGCTCAGGCGCGAACCGCGTACGGCTGGTAGATGGTGAACGAGCGCTGCGCTCTGTTCTTCCGCACCGAAAGCCAGGCCAAGGGTCGACGCGTGGTCGCCTCCGACACCGTTCCGTCGTCGAGCGTGACCCGCACGGAGGATCGTCCGAGCGCATATCTTTCTTCCACGCTCCCCTCCACCACGGCGCGCATGACGCGCATGATCGTGCTGACGTCGGTCTCGTCGTACGACATCTCCCATCGACAGCCGCCCGCGCCGACCAGCAGGATCACGAACTGCTCCGCCACGATGGTTATGGGACAGGCCGCGGGGTTCACCGGCTGAATGTCGACGATGATGCTCGGGACGTCCGTCGACCTGTGCTCACGGACCGTCGCCATCCCGTTCGTGAGGGACTTGACGCGTCGGACGAGTCCGGCGACCGCAGACACGACATGATCGGGCACCGCGGGGGAACTCACGCTCGCCCTCCCGATACGTCGAGCGCCGTCGCGACCCCTCCGCGCATCGCGAGCGCGGCGGCCAGGGTCACCCCGAGCAGCACCGTCAGGTACACGATGAAGCCGATGCTTCCGCCGCTGGCGTGGTACACCAGCGGCGCGGTGCCACCGAAGAGCGAGTTCGCGACCGCGTAGCCGAAGCCGACTCCGAGGGCGCGGACATGCGCGGGGAAGACCTCCGCCTTGGCGATGCCGTTGACGGAGAGATAGCAGGTGAGTATCGCGAACGCGAGGACGAGGATGCCGAAGACCGTCGGGGCCGTCGTCTCCCGCGCAGCAGTCGACACGAGCACGCCCGCGCCGAGGACCCCCGCCGCACCGAAGGCGACGAGGAGGGGCTTCCGGCCGATGCGGTCGCTCAGCGCTCCGCCGGCCGGTTGGAGGAGCATGAGCACGACGAAGGTCGCGAAGACCACCCCCGTGACCGCGAGCTCAGCGGGCGCGCCACCCACGGCGAAAGCGGTCTCGCGGAAGAGCGAGGGAACCGTGACCGTCGCGGTGTAGAACGCCGCGCTCCCTCCGGCCGTGAGGAGCATCACCCACACGAGCGGACGCCAGGACGAGCGGAGCAGCTCCGCCATCGTCGAGGGCGGGGTCGAGGTCGCTGCGACCGCGGTGGATGCCGAGCGGCGGCGACCGCGCGCCCACCACAGCGATGCGAGACCCGCCGCGCCGCCGGCCGCGAACGCGACCCGCCAGCCCCACTGCGACACCGACGTGCGATCGCCGACGAGCAGGAGCACCAGGAGAAGACCCTGAGCCAGCACCAGACCGCCGACGATCGTCGCGCCTTGGAAGGAGGCGAAGAATCCCCGATGTCCGCGCGTCCCCGACTCCGAGAGCAGCACGGTGGCTGCGGCGTACTCGCCTCCGGCGGCGATCCCCTGCACGATGCTCACGACCACGAGGATCACGGCCGCCCAGGCGCCGACGACCCGCTCGGTCGGGGCGATCGCGAGCGCGAGCGATCCGGCGGACATCAGGGCGACCGCGGCCACGAGGGCTGCCATCCTGCCTCGCGTGTCGGCGAACCGGCCGAAGAGCCACGAACCGACGGGCCGCACGACGAACGTCACCGCGAAGAGCGCGTACACGTAGATCAGCGAGTCCCGCGACTCGGCGTCGAAGAACTCGGTGCGGAAGTACGGGGCGAAGATCGCGTAGACGTACAGGTTGAACCACTGCACGAGGTTGGGCACGGATCCGGCGAGGATCGCTCGCGCCCGGCTGCGGCGGTCGGGACGCGGTCCGGGCACGACCGCGGGAGTGGAGGACACGCGCTGACTTTAGCGAGTGAGAGCCACTCGCCCTCGCCCGGCGCCGATTCGCGTGTCCCGAGCCGATCTGATCCGTCAGATGACGGCGCCGCGGAGCCCGTCGATCGGGCGCTCGTCCCACGTCTCGAACGGATCATCGCCGACCTCCGCCATGAGCGCCGGCCGCGCGTCCGCCGCGGCCTGCTCCGACGCCCATACTGCGATTCCGACCAGACGACCGCTCCCGTCGTCGACGACACCGGTCCATTCGAGGCCGGGCTGTTCGCGCGCGACCCGGCTGTATCGCTGCATCGAGTCGATGACGGCAGCCCGGTACTCGGGCTTCGGCGAGTGGACGGAGACGACGGCGAAGGTCATGCCCGATGGTGGCACCGGCTGAGTGGGCTGCGCCAGGGGCATCGCAGGGTACGGCCTCAGCGATCGCTGGTACTACATCCTGCAGCACCTGGCGGGAGATCGATATGGCAGTCACCGCAAGCGCGACGCGACGGCCTCATCGAACGTGAGCCAACTGTCGCTCGCCTGTACTGCTGAGCGGTCGGAGGACTCCTGTGCTGGCAGACACAGGGCCGCGAGACGCTCCGCCGCATCAATCTGCTCATCGCCGAGATCGGAGCTTGACCCGGTTCTCCGGACACCAATCTTGAGGCGATGATTCGTCTCGGAAGGACTCCGTGAGATGCCTGCTGCCCACCCGCCGGAGATCCGGCGTCGCTCTCTCGATCTCGTCGCGCGGGGCGACCCTGTCGGTCAGACCGCCCGTGATCTCGCGATCAGCGACTCGAGTCTTCGCAACTGGATGAACCGCGACGCGATCGATTCCGGCTGCAAGGCTGACGTGACGTCCGATGAACACAACAAGCTTGTCGAGGCGCGCCGGCGAATCCGTGTGCTGGAGATTGAGAACGAGATCCTCAAGCGCTCGTCGGCGTACTTCGCCCGGGACGACTTGCTCTCAAAATAGGGTTCCGGCTGGTCCAAGGGCTCGCCGCCGACGGGATCCCCGTCGCGGTGGCCTGGCGGTTCATGTACATCTCACGGTCGGGGTACTACGACTGGGTCAGCCGGCCGCCGTCGGCGCGACCGGTCGCGGACGCAGAACTGATAAAGATAATCCGTCGTACTCACGCCGAATCAATGGAGACATATCCCCGCGGGTGCTCGCAGACCTGCGACTCGGGCTCGGCGTCCACGGCGGCAAGAAGCATGTCGGCCGGCTCATGCGCCTGGGCGGGTTGAGCGGGGTGTCACACCGGCGCAAACGCCGAGGTTGGAAGCCTGACACCATGACACATGGGGATCTGGTGAAGCGGCAGTTCACCGCTACCGCGCAAAACCGGCTGTGGTTCTGCGACATCACGCGACACCGCGCGAAAGACGGCTGGGTGTGCTGCGCTGCCGTCATTGACGCCTGGAATCTAGGCAAGAAGATCCAGCGCATCAGCCGCCAGGAGCGCGGCGCGCTGCACACGGAACTCTGCCCAGTCATCGTCGAACATGGAGTCTGGGAGGATCTGACTCCGTACAATCGCCGCCGAATCAGCGGGCATTTTCGCGCGGTAGGCCGACGGAGCAGAGTCCGAGATTTCCCTGTTTTCAGCCCGCGTGAGGAATGCGTAATTGACTAGGTCGCTGATCCGGTCGGCTACGGGCTCGATGCCTCCCGCGAGGTACGCGCGAGGGTAGCAGTGGTGAAACTCACTACGGTTCGGCTCAGACAGCACAGTGTCTAGATCGATCAAAGAACCGCTGGCGAAAGAACGCGGGTTGTGTTGCGCAAGCTGGAGCACGAATGCGCGCGTGGCGACAGTCGATAGATTGAACTTGCGAGAGAGATAGTAGTCGTCCTCGATGTAGACCCCTGTTGACCCCAGCGTGGACACCTCACCCTTGCGGAGCTTCGCGGCTTCCTCGACGTCTGAGCGAACGTTTCTCAGGGGGTTGCCACTGTAACGGTGCCCGAAGGATGTGCGCCAGAACCACCGCAGCAGTACCTGTCGATCGGCGTCGCTGACGGATTTGTGTTGATCGTGCGCGAAGTAGGCGGCCAGCGGTATGAGTAGCGCCGAGTACGGCAGGAACTTGATATTGATGACCCGCAGGTTGATACGCAAGAAGTCGATAGCCAACTTCAAGGCAGAGCGAATTCGCTCGAACTCGGAGCGCATATCAGCGCCGTTGATATCGATCAGCGATGTCGGCGACGGGTCATTCTTGAGAATCGCAGCGCAGCATCGCATCATCAGCTCGCTGTCACTTCCGACGCCGTGAAAGCCAAAGGCTTCGAGCTCATCCCCGAGTTCGGCGAACTTTTTCTGCAGGTCGAATTCCTCGCTCCACGTCCACGCCGTGAGCAGCTGGAAGATGTTCAGCTCGATGCCCATGCGGTTGACGCGCTCGAACACGATCGCGACTCGCGTGCGGTCGTCAGTCTCGAACGTCTGGACGGGAATCAGCGTCCCCTTGAACTTGTCTTGCACACCTGCAATCTCACGCTTGCGGTCGTCGACGAGCGCAGAGTAACTATCCGCGAACACCACCGGGTCGAAGAATGATCGCAGGGGGAAATGGCGTGTGGGGTCAACATCCGACGCCGCGAGGGCAATGAATTGCGACTCCTGCGCGTCTGCAACAGCCTCGAAGTCGTAGTAGATCGGCAGCCAGACTTCGGGGTCTTCGTCGGGTGCGGACACGGACGTTTGGAAGGTTCTGAAAATCGATGTAATCCGCTGCTGCCCGTCCAGCACATAGTCCAGTGGATATCCCTTGGTGGGCTCGGGTAGCACGAAGCCGCCCAACGCCTTCTCTGTGAGGAGTCGCTCGCTGCTGCGCCACATAAGAACGGTCCCGTAGGGATAGCCCTTGAAGATCGTGTCCATCAGCAGGGCGACGCGCTGCGGGTCCCACACATAACCGCGCTGGAAGCCTGGGATCCGTACCTGTCCGCTGAGCACACGCTCAATCAGGGTGTTGATCTGCATCGATTCGCTCACATCCCCTCCTGGGGAGATCCTATTGGGGCGAAGAAAGCCCTCTAGTCAACGCCACCCCGCCGATGCGTGCCTCCGCCTGCGCGGCTACTAGCGATCAGGGAGCGTACAGAGCAGGTGAACCGGGCGATGTGCCCTGTCTGCCGGCGCCCCGTCAGTCCAGCTACGCACCAGCCCACATGACGTCACAACCGCGCCGTCAGCATCCCGGAAGGCACGATCGCGCGCATGACGGCATTCTGCACGTCGAGCCGTGGAGCGCACGCACTATTCGAAACGCCCCCGCCGCCGTCCTATAACGGAGATCGATGGCTAGAGCCACGTCCGGCGCCGAAGTCCTCACCTCAATGGCCACTCGACGTGGGGGGCCTCCGCCGAACGACAGACAGCCAAAGCGCGACCGCACCGACCAGCATGCAGAGACCGTTCTCCGCCAACATGACCAGGACCGTGGGGCTCACCTCGCCGTTGCCGCGCGCAAGAACGAGGGTCATCGACAGCGCACTCAGGACGAGGAGAGTCACCCCTCCGGCCAGAGACAACGGCGCCTGCCCCCGACGGAAGAGCAGTCGGATGCTGACGGCGAGGAGAGTGAGCAGGATGACCCCGGCACACGCGGCAACGAGGAAGGCGGCATCATCCTCGGTGATCGGCACACTGCGACCACGGCTGGAGCCGGTGCTGCCGACGAACATCCCGATGGTCGCGGACGGGAGAATCCAGGACGCGAGGTCGAAGATCGGATCTCCGCGTCGAACGGGAGGCTTGTTCACCGCACGCCAACGCCGCCGCGAGGATCCCTCCGGGATCGGACCCCCGGACAGCGCTGGCTCCGAGCTTCCGCGGGCTTCCTGCTGCCCTGCCCCCTCCATAAGAGACAAGCTACCGCGGGCTCGCTCCGCCGCGACGGAGGAGCGAGCCCGCTCAGTTGGTGAAGCGGAACTCCACACGCACGCGACGCCGACCAACACGAGCTATCCGAATCTGCTGCCCCGCCCGGCTCCAGCCCTCGTCGTGAGGGGCACCCGGCGTGGCTCACTCGCGTCACTGGTACCATATCCTGTACCACCTGGCGGGAGATCGACATGGCAATCACCACGAGCGAGGCGCGACGTGACCTTTTCGGCCTCATCGAGCGTGTCAATCTGGATCACTCCGAGATCGAGATCACGTCGAAGCGTGGTTCCGCCGTCCTCATGTCGAAAGACGAGTACGACTCCCTCGTGGAAACGAGCTATCTCCTGCGCTCCCCCGAGAATGCCCGCCGACTGTTGAATGCCCTGGACAGTGCTCGATCCGGCGACGTCCAAGAACGTGGCCTGATCGAGCCGTGAGCCATCTCTCGCTCGCCTGGACTGCTGAGGGGTGGGAGGACTACCTGTACTGGCAGACGCAGGACCGCAAGACGCTCCGACGCATAAATCTGCTCATCGCTGACATCCTGCGTGACGATCCGTTCGAGGGGATCGGCAAGCCAGAGCCGCTGAAACACGCGCTGGCGGGCGCCTGGTCACGCCGCATCGACGAGGCCAATCGCCTGGTCTACGTCACCGATGAGACGCACGCGATCGTGCTTCAAGCGCGGTACCACTACTGACTCGGATACGACTCCGCGCCGAGGTTCGCTCAGTTGTTGAAGCGGAACTCCACCACGTCGCCGTCCTGCATGACGTAGTCCTCGCCCTCGAGCCGCGCCTTGCCCTTCGCGCGGGCCTCGGCGACCGAGCCGAGCGCGACGAGGTCGGCGAACGAAATGACCTCGGCCTTGATGAAGCCCTTCTCGAAGAGCGCGTAGACGTACAGGTTGAACCACTGTGCGAAGTTGGGCACGGATCCGGCGAGGATCGCTCGAGCACGACCGCAGCGGTCGAGTTGCCGCTCGAGTGCGACCGCGGGCGTAAAGTGCACGCGCCGACTTTAGTGAACGGCGTGCGGGGCGCGGCGGGTGCGTGCGCAGACACGCAGCTACTCGGCGACCTCAGGTCGCGTCGTCGTGGTCGTCGGGGGATCGCGCTCCGCTCGAGACACATCGATTCGCTCCTCACCCCGCGTCGAGCCGCGGGGACGTCGAAGAGCGAGCGGCACCGTGAAGACAGCGATGACCGCGCAGAGCGCCAGCGCGACGAACATCGTCCAGAGAGCTGAGGAGAGTACGCCCTCAGCGCGTGCGATGACGACGGTCGTCGAAACCACGGTCAGACCGACGCCGAAGATCACACCGCCCCACGAGAGGGGCGCATCAGCCCGAGTGAAAGGGAGACGAATCGCGATACTCAACAAAGCCACCGAGAAGAGGGCCGCGCTCACTGCGATCACGACCGCGGACTCTTCGGGCGTGATCCTGGACGCGCCCTTGCCGCCGAAGGCGCCGGAAGCCATTCCTGCACATGCGGCCGCCAGAAGGTACGCGGCGATGACGAAGACGGGATCGCCACGACGGAACGCCGTGAAGAATCCATGCCGCCAATGCCGGACGACCGGTCGGTGTTCCTCGCGCCAGCGGCGTCGGGTCGGCGGCGCGCTGTCGTCGGTCACAGAACCATTCTGGCGAATCCGCCGGACCGGACCGGGACCCGCTCAGTTGTTGAAGCGGAACTCCACCACGTCGCCGTCCTGCATGACGTAGTCCTTGCCCTCGAGGCGCGCCTTGCCCTTCGCACGGGCCTCGGCCACCGAGCCGAGCGCGACGAGGTCGGCGAACGAGATGACCTCGGCCTTGATGAAACCCTTCTCGAAGTCGGTGTGGATCACACCGGCCGCCTGCGGGGCCTTCGCGCCCTGCGGGATCGTCCACGCGCGCGCTTCCTTGGGACCCGCCGTCAGGTAGGTCTGCAGACCGAGCGTGGCGAAGCCGACGCGGGCGAGCTGGTCGAGGCCCGACTCGTCCTGACCCGTGGATGCCAGCAGCTCGGCGGCATCCTCGGGGTCGAGGTCGATCAGCTCGGACTCGATCTTGGCATCCAGGAAGACCGCCTTCGCGGGGGCGACGAGCGCGGCGAGCTCGTCCTTGCGCCCCTGGTCGGTGAGGACGGACTCGTCGACGTTGAAGACGAAGATGAAGGGCTTCGCGGTGAGCAGACCCAGCTCGCGGATCGGCGAGAGGTCGAGACCGGATGCCGAGAGCAGCTGCCCGCGCTGGAGCGCGTCCTGCGCGGCCTTCGCGGCCTCGAGAACAGAGGGGTCGAGCTTCTTGCCCTTGATCTCCTTCTCGTAGCGCGGAATCGCCTTCTCGAGCGTCTGGAGGTCGGCGAGCTGCAGCTCGGCGTTGATCGTCTCCATGTCGCTCGCGGGGTTGACCTGCCCGTCGACGTGAACCACGTCGTCGTCGGCGAATCCGCGGACGACCTGGGCGATGGCATCCGCTTCCCGGATGTTCGCGAGGAACTGGTTACCGAGACCCTCGCCCTCGCTCGCGCCGCGGACGATGCCGGCGATGTCGACGAACGACACGACCGCGGGCACGAGGCGCTCGGAGCCGAAGACGTCGGCGAGCTGCTGCAGGCGCGCATCGGGAAGGTTCACGACCCCGACGTTCGGCTCGATCGTCGCGAACGGGTAGTTCGCCGCGAGCACGTCGTTCTTGGTCAGGGCGTTGAAGAGGGTCGACTTTCCGACGTTGGGAAGGCCGACGATTCCGATGGTAAGAGCCACGGGAGTCCAGGTTACCCGGCTCGCAGCACCCGCACGGCGTCAGGGGCGCCGGGCACGGAACGCGTGAGTGATGTAGGGAAGGTCGACCGCTCCCCCGTCGGCGAGTCCGGGGACGGATGCCACGACCCCGTCGACCGCGGCATCGATGCGCGCACGCTCGTCGGGGCTCGCCGTGATGACGTCGCTGCGCGAGAACACGAGGTCGCGCAGCTGCGGGAGCGCGATCGGTCGGCTCCACTCCCACGACCGGTGCTCGAGATCGACCAGCGGTTCGGCGACCCGTGGGCCGCCATCCGCGATGAGCCGTTCGCCGTGCGAGGCACCCATGGCGCCGGTGAGACGCCGCACCCACTCGACGCGGTCGTCGCGGATGTTCCAGATCAGGCCGAGAACGCCGCCCGCGCGCAGCACGCGGCCGACTTCGCGCGAGCCCGCGTCCGGCTCGACCCAGTGCCAGGCCTGCCCCATCACCACGGCGTCGAGGCCGGAGTCCGGCAGCGGCAGATCCTCGGCGGTGCCGGCGAACGTCGGGATGCCGCGGACGTTGTCCCGCAGCGACGCGAGCATCGTGGCATCCGGGTCGATCGCGACGACGTCGGCGCCGAGCTCGACCACGGCACGCGTGAGCTTTCCGGTCCCGGCTCCCACGTCCGCGACACGCAGGGCCCGACCCTGCTCGCGGACCGGCGCGAGCAGCCACTCCACCGCGGCGGAGGGATAGCCCGGACGGCCCGATTCGTAGGCAGCGGCGGCCCGCCCGAACGACGTCGACTTCCGGCTCTCCGTCATGCTCCGAGCCTAGGCCGGGTGTTCGGGGCGAACCATCCCCCGGAGTCCGCGCCCGCCGCGCCGAATCCGGATGCCACGACACGGCGTGTCGCGCACGATCTCCGACGCACGGCCCGCGGAGAAACCCGGCGCGCCTCCCTCGCACCGCCGCGCTCGCGACGGAGGGTGGAGACGTGGCACTGGATTTCACCGCGATCGACTTCGAGACGGCGAACTCCAGCGGTGCGTCCGCATGCGCGGTGGGTCTGGCCCGCGTCCGCGGCGGTCGCGTGGTCGCCACCGCCGCGTGGCTCATCAAGCCGCCCGCGGGGCACGACGATTTCGCTCCGATCAACGTCGGCATCCACGGCATCCGGTCCGCGGATGTCGTGAACGCACCGGACTGGTCCACGCAGCTGGAACGTCTCACCGCGTTCGCCGGGGCCGACGTGCTGGTCGCGCACAACGCCGGCTTCGACATGTCGGTGCTGCGCAGAGCCTGCGCGGTGACGGGCGACGAGTGCCCTCCGTACCGCTACGTCTGCAGCGTGCAGATGTCACGGAAGACGTACACCCTCGACTCCTACCGACTCCCCCTCGTCGCCGCCGAGGCCGGTTGCTCACCCTTCGCGCACCACGACGCCCTCGCCGACGCCGTCGCGTGCGCCGAGATCACGATCGACTGCGCGCGCCGCGCCGGCGTCGACGACGTGCACGCGCTCGCCGCCCACCTGGGTGTCCGCGTGTCGCAGATCGCGGCCGAGCCGCGGCTCGAACGCGCCGTCGCCTGAGTTCCGTCGCGCTTCCGGGCGATGTCGGACCTCTCCGGCACACTGAGCACATGGATGCCATCGCCCTGATCCTCGCGATCCTCGCCCTCGCCGTGGGGGCCGCCGCCGGCTGGTTCGTCGGCACCGCCCGGGCCACGTCCCGCGCCGCGGCCGAGCGCGTCGACCTGACCGCTCGCGTGGCCGCCGCCGACGCCGCGCGCGCCGGACTCGAGGCTCAGCTCGAGCACCAGAGCGCGCTGTACCGCGACCTCGTCGGGCAGACGCGCGCAGACCAGGCCGCCCGCGAAGAGCGAGAGCGGCGCGAGCAGACCGTGCTGCGCGCGCTCGACCCCGTACGCGAGACCCTCGACACCATGCAGCGCAAGGTCGACGGCCTCGAGCGCGATCGCGTCGAGCAGTACTCGGCGCTCGGCGAACAGCTGCGACTCTCCCGCGAAGCCGACGAAGCGCTCCGGGCCACGACCGAGGCGCTGGCGTCCGCGATGCGCTCCGGCAGCACGCGCGGCGTGTGGGGCGAGACTCAGCTGCGCCGGGTCGTCGAAGCCGCGGGTCTCACGCGGCACGTCGACTTCGACGTGCAGTCCTCGATCACCTCCGACGCCGGAGCGGGGCGGCCCGACATGGTCGTCCGGCTTCCCGGGGGAAAAGCCCTGGCGGTGGATGCCAAGGTCCCCCTCGACGCGTTCCTGCAGGCCAGCGCCATCGCGGTGACCGCCGCGGGCGACGAAGGAGTCCGGCGGTCCGCCCTCCTGTCCAAGCACGCCAAGGCCGTGCGCGCCCACGTCGACGCGCTCGCGCGGAAGACGTATTGGGCCGGGCTCACCACCAGCCCCGAGTTCGTCATCTGCTTCCTGCCGAGCGAGTCGCTGCTCTCGGCGGCTCTCGACGACGACCCCACGCTGCTCGAGTACGCCTTCGCCCGCCGCGTCGCGCTCGCCTCGCCGGTGAACCTGTGGGCCGTGCTGAAGACCGTGGCTTTCACGTGGACCCAGCAGGACGTGTCCGACGAGGCCCGCACGCTCTTCGCCCTCGGCACCGAGTTGTACGACCGGATCGGGGTGCTCGCCGGACACGCGGGCGACCTGCGACGTGCGCTGGAGCGGACGGTCGACAGCTACAACAGGTTCGCGGGTTCTCTCGAGTCGCGGGTGCTCGTCTCGGCGCGGAAGTTCCCCGGGATCGATGAGACGAAGCTCGATGCCGTGGTCGCGCCCACCGCGCTCGAGTCCTCACCGCGACGTTGGACCGCGCCCGAACTCCTCGAGATCTCCGACGACGGGGCGTCTCCGCGGGAGGAGGACACCTCCGCCGGCGGAGTCACGTACGCGGATCTCGGCGACGTCCGTGCGCGCGCCGGAGTCGCTCAGGATGACGGTGGGGCGTCGCTCAAGAGCCGCCGGGAACCCAGCTGAGCAGGCTCACCACAGCTGCGGAAACGGCCACGAAGGCACCGACCATCCACCACGCGCTGATCTCGTGGCCCTCGGCGCGACGCTTGCGGAGCAGGACGTCGGGGCGACGAGCGGGGTCGACGGCGCTGGCGATCACCGCCTGCGCACCTGTCTGAGGCGCGGTCGGGTTCGTCGTAGCTGCCATGAAGCGATCCCCCTTCGGGTCTCGGAAGAACACAGCGTCGCCGTTGACACTGCTGTCGATTCTGCCAGAGGCCTCCGGGAGAAGGAGTCACGCTTGCGCAACGACACGCCCGGCTGTAGCTGCACGCTCGACAGCTCCCGTGTGCGTTGTCGCTTGCCGGCGCCGCGAAACAGCATCGGCCTGACATCCCCATTGCATCCTGCAGTGGACTTGTCGGTCGGATGCAGTCTCGCGGTCGCGCGGCGGCCGGCGCCGCCCGCCCGCGAGACCCGCGGCGCGAACGCCCGCTCCGCGTCAGCGCGTCAGAGCCACTTCGACGTCAGGTGCTCCGACGAGATCCGGCGGAGCGTGCCCGAGGCGCCGCGCAAGACCACGCTCTCGGTGTAGATGAAGTCGCCGTCGCGACGCACACCCTGCACCAGCTGCCCATCGGTCACACCGGTCGCGACGAAGATCGTGTTCTTGCCCCGCACGAGGTCGTCGGCCTCGTAGACCTCGCCGTCGACCTTCAGCCCGGCGTCGAGACCCTTCTGCTTCTCGGCGTCGTCGCGCGGGGCGAGGACACCCTGGATGTGCCCGCCGAGGGCCTTGATCGCGCACGCGGTGACGATTCCCTCGGGACTTCCGCCGATCCCCACGCACATGTCCGTCCGGGCGTTGTGGCGCGCGGCGTTGATGCCGCCGGCGACGTCGCCGTCGCTCATGAGACGCGTGCCGGCACCCGCCTCGCGGATGTCCGCGATCAGCTGCTCGTGGCGCGGGCGGTTCAGCACCGACACGACGATCTCGTCCACCGGCTTCCCCAGCGCCTTCGCCAGCAGGCGGATGTTCTCGCCGATGGGGAGGCGGATGTCGACCACTCCGACGCCGGCGGGACCGGTGACGAGCTTGTCCATGTAGAAGACGCTGGACGCGTCGAGCATCGAACCGTGGTCGGAGACCGCGATGACCGACAGAGCGTTCTGACGCCCCGCGGCCGTCAGCGACGTGCCGTCGATCGGGTCGACGGCTACGTCGCACCGGGGGCCTTTGCCGTTGCCGACCCGCTCGCCGTTGTAGAGCATCGGCGCGTTGTCCTTCTCGCCCTCGCCGATGACGATCGTGCCGTCGAAATTGACGGTGCTGAAGAACGCCCGCATCGCGTCGACGGCCGCGCCGTCGGCGGCCTCCTTGGCTCCACGACCGATGAACGGAACGGCGCGGATGGACGCCGCCTCCGTCGCCCTCACCAGCTCGAGAGCCAGGTTCCGATCGGGATGCAGGGGACTCATGTCGGACGTCAGGCTCACCATGTGGCCCACTGTAGCCAGCGACGTCGTGACAATCGGCGGATTTCTCCGTTGCGCGGACGAAGGAATCGCGATTCTTAACAGAAGAGGAGAACCAGCCCGTTCCTCGCCCGCCGACCCCGTCACGATCGGGCGCCTTCGCTAGAGTGACGGTTGTCCCAGTCACGACCAAGGAGCTTCTCCATGCCCGTCGCCACACCTGAGCAGTACGCCGAGATGCTGGACCGCGCCAAGGCCGGCAGCTTCGCGTACCCCGCGATCAACGTCTCGAGCTCGCAGACCATCAACTCCGTGCTCCAGGGCCTGACCGAGGCCGGCTCGGACGGCATCCTGCAGGTCACCACCGGCGGCGCCGACTACTTCGCCGGCCACACCGTCAAGGCCCGCGCGACCGGCGCGCTCGCGTTCGCCAAGTACGTCACCGAGGTCGCCAAGAACTACCCAATCACGGTCGCTCTGCACACCGACCACTGCCCGAAGGATGCGCTGCCCGGCTTCGTGATCCCGCTCCTCGAGGCATCCGAGGAAGAGGTCAAGGCCGGCCGCAACCCGATCTTCCAGTCGCACATGTGGGACGGCTCCGCCGTTCCGCTCGACGAGAACATCGACATCGCGGCCGAGCTCCTCCCCCGCCTCAAGAACATCAACGCGATCCTCGAGATCGAGGTCGGTGTCGTCGGCGGCGAAGAGGACGGCGTCGCGCACGAGGGCTCCAACGACGCCCTGTACACGACGGTCGCCGACGTCACCAAGGCCGTCGAGCGTCTCGGCCTCGGCGAGAACGGCCGCTACATCTCCGCGCTGACGTTCGGCAACGTGCACGGCGTGTACAAGCCGGGCGGCGTGAAGCTCCGCCCCGAGCTGCTGGGCGAGATCCAGGAGGGCATCGCCGCGAAGTTCGGTACCGGCCCCAAGCCGCTCGACCTCGTCTTCCACGGCGGCAGCGGATCCACCGACGAGGAGATCGCGCTGGCCGTCTCGAACGGCGTCGTGAAGATGAACATCGACACGGACACGCAGTACGCCTTCACGCGTTCCATCGCGGGCTACATGTTCTCCAACTACGACGGCGTCCTGAAGGTCGACGGCGAGGTCGGCAACAAGAAGCAGTACGACCCCCGCGCGTGGGGCAAGGTCGCCGAGTCGGCGATGGCTGTGCGCGTCGTCGAGGCGACGAAGCAGCTCGGCTCCTTCGGCAAGTCGCAGGGCTGACCCGCATCCCGCGCACGAACGCCCCGGCTCCGGCCGGGGCGTTCGTGCGTTCCCACCCCTCGCTGACTTCGGGGAAATGTCCGGCGAGCGAGGCGCGGGGCGAACGTTCGCCCGAAGTCAGCGATGACGACGCAGCCGCGAGAACGGCTGACCTACGACCGGTACAGCTCCAGCACCGTGGGCGCGTCCGAGGGCGACGACAGGATCTCGACCGGGTCGCCGGCGCGCACGTCCCCGGCCCGGCGGACGCGCAGGTAGGCGCCGAGGCGCCCCTCATCCGAGAACCGCTTCACCCAACCGCGTGAGGCCGCGCCGCCGACCCAGCGGGCGAAGGTCGCGCAGGGCGTCCGGGGCATCGTGACCTCCAGCTGCACGGTCTCGCCGATGCGCCAGACTTCACCGATCCGCGCGCCGTTGACGTCGACACCGTCGAGCCGCAGGTTCTCGCCGAACCAGCCGGGAGCGAGCTCGCGTCCGAGTTCGCCCTCCCAGAACTCGGCGTCGTCCTGCGCATACGCGTAGACCGCCTTGTCGGGGCCGCCGTGGTGCTTGCGGCTCGCCTGCACATCGGCACGCACGCCCAACCGGCCGATCCGGACCGCCCCGTCGAGCGCGCGCTTGTCGATCGCGGTGACGCCCACCGACCCGGAGTCGGGACGCAGGGCATGGACGGCGCAGACGGCGACGAGGCTCGGCATCCCTCGATGCTACGGGCTGGAGAAGTCCCGCCGCATGACCACGCGATCGCCGTCGACGGTCCGGATCTCGATGGAGTCGATCCGGGATGCCGACACGTCGGTGCCCGCGCTCAGCTCGGTGGTCGAGCCGGGGCCCGCACGCCAGGTGGAGAGCATCGTCGTCGCCCCCGAGTCGTCCGTGACGGCGAGAGCGTACGGCCAACCGCCGGGCGGCGCGTCGAGGACTTCACCGGTGTACTGGCAGACGAGGTCGATCCGGGTGCCCCACTCGACCGGCGTCAGCTTCACCGACGCCTCCAACGGCGCACCGGCGACGTCGTTCAGCGCGTAGACCGTGCCGCCCGCGTCGGTCGGGGCGCTGGTGAGGGCCAGCACGCTCGGCACCGCGATGATCAGCAGTGCCGCCGCTGCGGCACCGGCCCACACGGCGACGACGCGCCGTCGGCGACGCCGCGCGGTGCGGACGATCCGCCCCCGGAGCGCCGGATCGGGAGACGTCGGCGCGGCGCGGAGCTGTGCGTCGGCGCCGTCGATCGCTCGGGCGCGCTCGGGCGACAGGCGCGACAGGAGCCCGGCCGTGGGGGCGAGCTCGGCCACGGCGGCCCGACAGAGCGGGCACTCGTCGAGGTGACGTTCGTACTCGCCGCGGTCCGCGGCCGGTAGCGCACCCAACACGTACGCACCGTCCCAGGTGGCGAACCTCTCGTGCTCGGAGGTCATCGCGTCACCCCTCTCTCCTGCAGGGCGAGCCGGAGCGCGCGCACGGCGTAGTGCAGACGCGACTTGACCGTCCCGACCGGGATTCCCAGTTCTTCCGCCGCCTGTGCGACGCTCCGACCGCCGTAGTACGCCGAGACGATGACCGCGCGGTGATCGGGAGTCAGGGTGGCCAGCGCCTCCTCCACGAGCAGGGCGTCGAACATCGCATCCGTGTCGTCCCCGCCCGCGGTCTCGGGAAGCTCGTCGACGGGCTGTTCATGGCGCCGTCGGGCGCTGCGCGCGTCGTCGATGACGATGTTGCGGGCGACGGTGAACATCCACGACCGCAGCCGCGAGGGGTCGTCCGCCATGACGCGCGGCGTCCGCCAGGCGCGCAGCAGGGTCTCCTGCACGACGTCGTCCGCGCCCGCATGGTCGCCCGTGAGGCTCACGACGTACCGCCAGACGGGCGCGGCGTGCGCGTCGTACAGCGCGGTCAGTTGCGCGTGGTCGTCTCGCATCGCGGCATCCCTCCTGTTCTCCTCACGGTGAACACGGGATGCCGGGCCGCGCGGTTCAGTTCGCGAACGCGCCCGTGAGAGCCGAGAGGAACGCGGGGTCGGCCGTCAGGGCGATGGTGATGCAGACGCCCGTGACGAGCGTGGTCGCCACGAAGCCGACGAGCGGCACCCAGAACGCGATCCGACCCCGGCGCAGTCGCCGCCAGGTGAGCGCGGCCGTGAGCAGGTAGCCGATCGCATACACGACGGATGCCACCGCACCCCAGACGTAGCCGGTGGACAGGGCCGTGTAGGTGGCGTCCACGCCGAGGATCTGGGCGGCGCGCTCGGCGTAGCCGGGGAAGTCCAGGAGCTGGGTGATGGTGGAGATCACCGAGATCAGGCCGTACACGAGCAGGACGAACGTGGCGACGCGGTCGGCGAGCGGGCCGCGCGCGCGGTTCGCGGCCGGTGCCGCTTCGGCGGCCGGCTCGGGCGCCGGTGCCACGCCCGCTTCGAGCGCCTCGGTCACCTCCGGACGCTGGATGCGCGCACGCTGCTCCTCGGGTGAGGCGTACTCGCCGTATTGCGGACGCGGGCGGGCGTCGTCGTCGCTCACGCGCGGCCTCGGCCGCCGAGCGCCCGCTGGTCGCGCTTGCCCGACGAGTCCTGACGCAGCTCCTTGGGCAGGGAGAACATGAGGTCCTCCTCGGCGGTGCGCACCTCTTCGACGTTGCGGTAGCCGGCGCCGGCGAGCTCCTGGAGCACCTCGGTGACGAGGACCTCGGGCACCGAGGCACCGCTGGTGACACCCACGGTCTCGACGCCGTCGAGCCATTCCTGACGCACTTCGTCGACGTAGTCGACGCGGTAGGCGGCCTTGGCGCCGTGCTCGAGCGCGACCTCCACGAGGCGCACGCTGTTCGACGAGTTGGCCGAGCCCACGACGATCACCAGGTCCGCGTCGCGCGCGACCTTCTTGATCGCGACCTGGCGGTTCTGGGTCGCGTAGCAGATGTCGTCGGACGGCGGATCCTGCAGCTCGGGGAACCGCAGACGCAGACGGCGCACGGTCTCCATCGTCTCGTCGACCGAGAGCGTGGTCTGCGACAGCCACACGACCTTCGACGGGTCGCGCACCTCGACGGTGTCGGCGTGCTCGGGCGAGTTCACGACGGTGACGTGCTCGGGGGCCTCGCCCGCCGTGCCCTCGACCTCTTCGTGGCCCTCGTGGCCGATCAGCAGGATCTCGAAGTCGTCACGCGCGAAGCGCACCGCCTCGCGGTGCACCTTGGTGACCAGGGGGCAGGTGGCGTCGATCGCCTGGAGATGCCGATCGGACGCCGCCGACACGACCGCCGGCGAGACGCCGTGGGCGCTGAAGACGACGTGCGAACCATCGGGGACCTCGTCGACCTCTTCGACGAAGATCGCGCCCTGCTTCTCGAGCTCGGTCACGACATGGATGTTGTGCACGATCTGCTTGCGCACGTACACCGGCGCGCCATAGCGTTCGAGCGCCTTCTCGACGGCGATGACGGCACGGTCGACGCCGGCGCAGTAACCGCGCGGGGCTGCCAACAGCACCTTCTTCTGTCCGTGGACGGGGATATCCTGGAGCCGCCCGCGTCGACCCGGTATCCGGGGAACGGGCAGGTGGACGGCAGGTGTGCTCACCCCTCGATTCTACGGGGGCGCCCCTGGGCGACGGCCGAACCGCCCACCACCGACCCCCTGAGAGAGCATGACCTCCTTCCGACCCGATGCCGTCGAGGGCCAGGCGCCCCCGGCCGACTCCGTGCACCCGCGCGATTCGAAGAACGAGGCGCCCACGTCGGTGTCGCGACTGAACGACACGATCCGCGGGTTCATCGAGCGCTGGGGATCCGTGTGGGTCGAAGGCGAGATCACCTCCTTCAACCGCCGTGGCGGCAACGTCTTCGGGCGTCTGAAAGACCTCGGGACCGACTCCACCGTCGCCTTCCGCATCTGGTCGAGCACGCTGGCACGATTGCCCAAAGACCTGCAGGTCGGCGATCACGTCGTGGCGTGCGTCAAGGCGGACTACTTCCCCCGCACGGGCGATTTCTCGTTCGCGGTGTCGGCGATGCGGCACGTGGGGCTGGGCGAACAGCTCGAACGTCTGGAGCGGCTGCGCACGCAGTTGCGGTCCGAGGGGCTGTTCGACCCCGCGCGGAAGAAGACGCTGCCGTTCCTCCCCCACTGCATCGGTCTGATCACGGGCGAGAACTCGGATGCCGAGAAGGACGTGCACCGCAACGCCGAGTTGCGCTGGCCGCAGGTGCGGTTCCGCACGCGGTACGCCGCCGTGCAGGGCGATCGCTGCGTCCCCGAGACCCTCGCGGCGTTGGCGGCACTGGACGCCGACCCCGAGGTGGACGTCATCGTCATCGCGCGGGGCGGCGGGGATCCGCAGACGCTCCTCGGTTTCAGCGACGAGCGACTGGTGCGCGCGGTGGCGGCGGCATCCACCCCGATCGTCAGCGCCATCGGCCACGAGAACGACCGCCCGCTGCTGGACGACGTCGCCGACGTGCGGGCCTCCACTCCGACCGACGCCGCCAAGCGCGTGGTGCCCGACGTGAGCGAGCAGCGCGCGCTCGTCGCGCAGCTGCGTGCGCGGCTGACGGGTCGCCTCACGCAACGCGTCCTGCACGACATCGCGCAGCTCGAACAGCTGCGGTCGCGTCCGGTGCTGCGGACACCGCACTCGATGCTCACCTCCCGCGCTCAGGACGTCTGGATGCTGGCCACGCGCGGTCGCGACATCGTCGACCGACGCCTGCAGGGCGAGGAACGGCGCACGCGCGAACTCCGCGCGGCGCTCCGGGCTCTCTCACCGGAGGCGACCCTGGCGCGCGGATACGCGATCGCGCAGATCGAGGGCGGCGGCATCGTGCGCGACGCGACCCAGGCGCCCGCGGGCTCGCGCGTCGTGGTCACCGTCGCCGACGGCGCCTTCGGCGCCTCCTCCACAGGCCCGGTCGCCGGCTCCGAGTCCCCCGCGGGCGGCGGTGCCTCCGCCGGTCGCGCCTAAGATGGATGCCATGACCGCGACGCCTTCCGGCCCCTCCGCCGACGTGGCGTCCCTGTCTTTCGAGCAAGCCCGAGACGAACTCGTCCGCGTGGTCGCCGAGCTCGAGCAGGGCGCTCCGACCCTGGAGGAGTCCCTCGCCCTCTGGGAGCGCGGCGAACAGCTCTCCGCCCGGTGCGAGGAATGGCTGCTGGGCGCCAAGCGGCGACTGGACGCTGCCCGCGGCGAAGGTGAGGAGTCCTGATGGCCCGCATCGTCGCCGAGCTCGGGCGCCCCGAGACACCGGAGGAGACCGCGGCCCGCAAGGCCGAGTCCTCTCGCCGTTATCGCTCCAGCAAGACGTTCCGCAATCTCGTCGCGGCCCTCCTCGTCACGGTCGCGGTCGTCCTCGTCGTGGTCGCCGCGGTTCCGCGCGGCGAGCTCGCCCCGCGCCCGCAGCCCGACGTCGCAGCGCTCGCCGCCGACCTCTCCGACGAGATCGGTCGCCCCGCACTGTCGCCGTCGCTCCCCGACGGATGGCGTGTCAACCAGGCGACGACCGAGGGCCAGGGCGGCACCGAGGCATGGACCATGGTGTACGTCCGGTCGGGCGAGTCGGGGTTCGTGCGCGTCGCGCAGGGGCTCGACACCGGCGAGGAATGGGTCGCTCAGGTCCTCGGCGGAGCGCGCAGCACCGAGACCGTCGCGATCGACGGCGTCGACTGGAACGTGTACCGCCCCAGCGACCCCGAGCGCGCCGGCAACATCACCTACGCCCTGTCGACCCCCGCCGGTCCCGATCAGGTGCTGATCTACGGCGACGCCAGCCCCGAGACGACCGCGATCGCCGCGGCATCCGTCACCGCCCAGATTCGAGAACTGAGAGAGGCCCCGTGAGCGAGCGCATGACCCCCCGTGCCGTGTGGAATCAGATGCTCGAGGGCAACCGTCGCTTCGTCTCGGGCGCCCCCGCCCACCCGCGCCAGGACGTCGAGCGCCGCACGGAGCTCGCGAGCTCGCAGCACCCCACCGCCGCGCTCTTCGGCTGCTCCGACTCGCGCCTCGCGGCCGAGATCATCTTCGACCAGGGCCTGGGCGATCTGTTCGTCGTCCGCAACGCCGGCCAGGTCATCTCCGACTCCGTGATCGGCAGCCTCGAGTACGCCGTCGGGGTCCTGGAGGTCCCCCTCATCGTGGTGCTCGCGCACGACGCGTGCGGCGCCGTCGGTGCCGCCATCGACAGCACCGGCATCGACGCCCCGACCCTTCCGCCCTACATCTGGCGGCAGATCGCCCCCATCGTGCCGGCCGTGCGCCGGGTGCAGCGCGAAGAGGCCGCCGAAGGACGCGCGGCCGAGCGGGTCGACGCCGAGCTGGTGGGTCGCGAGCACCTCCGCCACACCGTCGCCGACCTGCTGCGCGCCTCCGAGCTCATCGCCGAAGCCGTCGCCGAGGGCCGGGTCGCGGTGGTGGGCGCCAATTACCGCCTCGACGACGGGGAAGCCGTCTCCGTCGTGAGCGTGGGCGACGTGGACGACTCCCGCGCCGCCTGACACCGCACGAAACGATCTGGAGGAACGACGACGTGACCGACATCGAGTACCGCATCGAACACGACACCATGGGTGAGGTGCGGGTGCCCAAGGACGCCCTCTACGCCGCGCAGACGCAGCGCGCGGTGGAGAACTTCCCCATCTCGGGTTCGGGGCTGGAGTCGACGCAGATCGCCGCACTCGCCCGCATCAAGAAGGCGGCCGCGCTGGCGAACAAAGAGCTCGGCACGCTCGACCCTCGCGTCGCCGACGCGATCGCCCGGGCGGCGGACGAGGTCATCACCGGTACGTACGACGCGCACTTCCCCGTCGACACCTACCAGACCGGTAGCGGCACGTCGTCGAACATGAACATGAACGAGGTCCTGGCGACCCTCGCCACCGGGATCCTCGGCGAGACCGTCCACCCCAACGACCACGTCAACGCGTCGCAGTCCTCCAACGACGTCTTCCCCACCTCGGTCCACATCGCGGTCACGCAGGCCCTCATCGACGACCTCATCCCGGCGCTCGACCACCTCTCGGTCGCGCTGGAGTCCAAGGCCGAGGAATGGAAGGGCATCGTCAAGTCCGGCCGCACCCACCTCATGGATGCCACTCCGGTCACGCTCGGCCAGGAGTTCGGCGGCTACGCCCGTCAGATGCGCCTCGGTATCGAGCGCGTGCAGGCCGTCCTCCCCCGCGTCGGCGAGGTCCCCCTCGGCGGGACGGCCGTCGGCACCGGCATCAACACGCCGCTGGGCTTCCCCCAGAAGGTCATCGAGCTGCTCGCCGCCGAGACCGAGCTGCCCATCACCGAAGCCAAGGACCACTTCGAGGCGCAGGCGAACCGCGACGGCCTCGTCGAGGCGTCCGGGGCGCTGCGCACGATCGCGGTCTCGCTCACCAAGATCAACAACGACATCCGTTGGATGGGTTCGGGTCCGAACACGGGCCTCGGCGAGCTGCACATCCCCGACCTCCAGCCGGGTTCCTCGATCATGCCCGGCAAGGTGAACCCGGTCGTCCCCGAGGCCACCCTGATGGTCTGCGCGCGCGTCATCGGGAACGACGCCACCGTCGCCTGGGCGGGCGCCTCGGGTTCGTTCGAGCTCAACGTCGCGATCCCCGTCATGGGCACGGCTCTGCTGGAATCGATCCGTCTGCTGTCCAACGCCATGCGCGTGCTCGCCGACAAGACGATCGACGGCCTCGAGGCCAACGTCGCCCGGGCCGAAGCGTTCGCCGGGATGTCCCCGTCCATCGTCACGCCCCTCAACAAGGTCATCGGCTACGAGGCCGCCGCGAAGATCGCCAAGCACTCGGTGGCCAAGGGCATCACGGTCCGCGAGGCCGTCATCGACCTCGGCTACGTCGAGCGCGGCGAGATCACCGAAGAGGTGCTCGACGCCAAGCTCGACCTGCTCTCGATGACGCACCCGGGCTGAGCCGCAACGCAACGACGCCGAGGAACGCCATAATCAGAGGATGATCCGCCGCACGAGACCCGTCTCGGCACGCGTGCGGCTCCTCACGGCGATCCTCGGCGTCGTGCTGCTCGGGCTCATCATCGCCGGTGGCGTCACGTTCTTCGTGCAGAGCGAGCGCGTGCTCGCCAACGCGCAGCGGCAGCTCGACGGCTTCGTCTCTACCGTTTCGGCCAGTGGACAGGACGCGGCCGATCTGGTCGCCGCGGCCGTGCCCGGACGGACGGACGGCACCCTGGCGATCAGCGGGGTCGCGGTGCTGGCCACGACACCGGCCCCGCCGGGCCTGCCGCTGGCCGGCGACGCCGCCTTCCTCGACGGGTTGCGCGCCGCACTCGACCGCGGCGAGCTGCGCGGCCGCCTCGACACGGCCGCGGGTCCCGTGCTCTACGCCGCCGTCGTCGACGGCGACGCAGCGGTCGTCCAGGCGATCTCGATCGACCAGCGCATGGAGCTGGTGACCCTGTCGACCATGACCTACGCGATCACGGGCGCGGGCGTGCTGCTCGCCGTCGGCGTGGCCGGATGGTTCGTCACGGGGCGCCTCTTCTCGCCGCTGCGGAAGCTCCGCGACACGACCGACGCGATCACCATCGCCGATCTCGGGGTGCGCGTGTCCGCGGACGGCAATGACGAGATCGCCGATCTGACGGCATCCGTGAACTCGATGCTCGATCGCCTGTCCATGTCGGTCGCCGCCCAGCGGCAGCTCCTCGACGACGTGCGGCACGAATTGAAGACCCCCATCACGATCGTCCGCGGCCACCTCGAGACCATGAACCCCGCCGACCCCGATGACGTCGTGGAGACGCGCGATCTCGGCATCTCCGAGCTCGACCGGCTGTCGCGCCTGGTCGACGACATCGATGCCCTCGCCGATGTCGAGGCCGGTTCCCTGTCCGCGGGGGTCGTCGACGTCAGCGCGCTCACCGACCGGGTCGGCGAGCTCGTGGCGGCCATCCCCGAGCACACGTGGACCATCGAAGCGCGCGGCCGCGGCCGCATCGTCGGAGACCACGACCGGCTGGTGCAGGCGTGGCTGCAGCTCGCCGACAACGCCGCGAAGTACACCCCGGCCGGGAGCCCGATCGAGATCGGCAGCTCCGACGACGGCGCGGTGGCGAATCTGTGGGTCCGCGACCACGGCCCCGGCATCCCTCCCGCAGCCCGTCACCGGGTGTTCCGCCGATTCGACCGCGTGTCGACGCGGCGTGGCGTCGACGGATCCGGTCTGGGCCTGTCGATCGTGGATGCCATCGTGAGAGCGCACGACGGCCGCTGCACCATCGCCGACACTCCCGGCGGGGGCGCGACGCTGACCCTTCACGTGCCGCTCGGCGGTTCCCACGCACCCACCGACCTTCCGACACCGGTCCGCGCCGGCGACGTCGTTCTGCAGAGAGAGGCCACCGGATGACCCGCATCCTCATCGCCGAAGACGAGGAGCGCATCTCTGCGTTCGTGGCGAAGGGACTGGAGTCGGCCGGCTACCAGACCGTCATCGTGGACGACGGAGCCGAGGCTCTCGACACCGCGCTCGGGGGCGACATCGACCTCGTGCTGCTGGACGTGGGGCTTCCGACCATCGACGGCTTCGAAGTGCTACGGAGCCTCCGCGGGCAGGGATCGCCGATCCCGGTCATCATGCTCACGGCCCGCACCAGCACCCGGGACACCGTCGACGGACTCGACGCGGGCGCCAACGACTACGTCGCGAAGCCGTTCAAGTTCGACGAGCTGCTCGCCCGCGTGCGGTCGCGTCTGCGCGAGCCGGTGTCGGTCGGGTCGATCACGATCGCGCACGGCGACGTGTCGCTCGACGTCCTCACCCGCCGGGCCTCCATCGGTGCGCGGGAGATCGATCTGAGCGCGCGGGAGTTCGCCCTGACGGAGGAGTTCCTCCGCCACGCCGGGCAGGTGCTGAGTCGCGAACAGCTGCTCAGCCGCGTCTGGGGACTCGACTTCGACCCCGGGTCCAACGTGGTCGACGTGTACGTCCGCTACCTCCGCGCCAAGTTCGGCGCGGGCCGCATCGTCACCGTGCGCGGTGCCGGCTATCGCTGGCAATAGCCGCCGAAAACCCAAAAACCCCCGATTGGGGGGAAACCGGGGGGATGGGGAGGCGATCCGCGGTGGTCTGCCGACGTACCCGAAACGTCGGTGACCTGCACGGCGAACCGTTCTCTTTTCATTTATTGGGGGGAACCGCCGAGGCGGTGACGAGGTCTCCCTCGCCGTTGAGACAACTCTGACGGTCCCCCGTGAGAATGCGAGGAGGTGCAGATGAGAAACCTCTCATGTCGCGCCCGCCGCCCGCGAGAAGGGGCGGGGATGCCTGGCATCCCCGCCCCTTCTTCTCACCGGGTCACGACAGTTCGCCGGCCTCCAGCAACTCCGTCACGAGCGCGGCGATCGCCGACCTCTCCGAACGGGTCAGGGTGACGTGGCCGAAGAGCGCGTGGCCCTTCAGCGTTTCGATGACCGAGGCCACGCCGTCATGACGACCGACCCGCAGGTTGTCGCGCTGGCCGACGTCGTGCGTCAGCACGACACGCGAATTCTGGCCGATACGGCTCAGGACCGTCAGCAGCACGTTGCGTTCGAGCGACTGGGCCTCGTCGACGATCACGAACGCGTCGTGCAGCGAACGACCACGGATGTGGGTGAGCGGCAGAACCTCGAGCATGCCGCGGGCCAGCACCTCTTCGAGCACGTTGCCCGACACCACCGAGCCGAGCGTGTCGAACACCGCCTGTCCCCACGGGCCCATCTTCTCGGCCTGATCGCCGGGAAGATAACCGAGCTCCTGCCCGCCGACGGCGAACAGCGGGCGGAAGACGATGATCTTCTTCTGCTGCTGGCGCTCCAGGACGGCTTCGAGCGCGGCGCACAGCGCGAGCGCCGACTTGCCGGTGCCGGCACGTCCGCCGAGCGAGACGATCCCCACCTCGGGATCGAGCAGCAGATCCAGGGCGATGCGCTGCTCGGCCGAACGCCCGTGAAGACCGAACGCGTCGCGGTCGCCCCGGACGAGCTGGAACTCTCCGTCTCCGGTGACCCGACCCAGAGCCGAGCCCCGCTCGGAATGGATGATGAGGCCCGTGTTGACGGGGAGCCCGCGGACGTCGTCGCTGGCGGCGACCTCGGACTCGTACAGGTCGCTGAGGTCGTCGCCGGAGACGTCGATCGAGGCGATCCCGGTCCAGCCCGAGTCCATCGCCTGCTCCGCGAGGTACTCCTCCGCCGAGAGGCCCAGCGACGACGCCTTGACGCGCATCGGCAGATCCTTCGACACCACCGTGACCTCGGCGCCGTCGCGCGCGATGTTCATCGCGACGGCGAGGATGCGGCTGTCGTTGTCGCCTAGGCGCATACCGGACGGCAGCACGGAGGGATCGGTGTTGTTCAGCTCGACGCGGAGCGTGCCGTCCGTGCCGACCGGGACCGGGAAGTCGAGCCGACCGTGCTCGATGCGCAGCTCGTCGAGGTGGCGCAGCGCTTGCCGCGCGAAGTAGCCGATCTCGGGATCGTGGCGCTTGCCCTCCAGCTCGGTGATCACCACGACGGGGATCACGACCGAGTGCTCGGCGAAGCGGAAGAACGCCCGCGGGTCGCTCAACAAGACGGAGGTGTCCAGAACGTACGTGCGCAGAGCCTGATCGGCCGAGGCATCCGATTCCGAAACACTGCTGTCGACGACGTTCCGCTGGTCGTACGGTGCTCGTGCAGTCACAACCCACTCCCGACCCGGGTGTCTCACCCGGCTGTCACGAGTCGACCTGTGGGTCACGAGTCGCGATCCGAAGGCCGACTCGACCGGGCTCCGTGCCCGATGACCTCACCGTAAAGCCTTCCGCGGGGCCGTGGGGTCGCGAACACGCCCGGAAAAATGACGAGTGCGTTAACGCTGACGCGCGACTACTGCCCGAACCGACGGTCGCGGGCGGAGAAGTCGCGGATGGCACGGAGGAAGTCCACCTCGCGGAGGTCGGGGCCGAGCGCCTCGACGAAGTAGAACTCCGAGTGCGCCGACTGCCACAGGAGGAAGTCGCTCAAGCGCTGCTCCCCCGAGGTGCGGATGACGAGGTCGGGGTCGGCCTGACCGCCGGTGTACAGGTGCTCACCGATCTGCTCGGGCGTGAGGCTCGCCGCCAGTTCCTCGAGCGACCCCCCTTGGCGATCGTGCTGCGCGATGATGCTGCGCACCGCGTCGACGATCTCGCTGCGCCCGCCGTAGCCGACGGCGAGGTTGACGTGGAGACCGGTGTGCGAGCGCGTCCGCTCGGTGACCTCGTGCAGCACGTCCGCGAGCGCCGGGGGCAGGCCGTCGGCGCGCCCCACGTGCTGCACCCGCCAGTCGGGTTCGTGCGACAGCTCGCGAGCGAGTTCGGCGATGATCTCGATGAGGTCGTCGAGCTCGCGGGAGTCGCGCTTGCGCAGGTTGTCGTTGGACAGCAGGTAGAGCGAGACGACCCGGATGCCGAGGTCATCGCACCAGCGGAGGAACTCGTGCATCTTGGCGGCCCCGGCCCGATGCCCGTGCGCGGCGCTGTCGAACCCGAGCTGCCGGGCCCAGCGACGATTGCCGTCGATCATCATCGCCACGTGATGCGGGACGGTGGCGGGCATCTGCCGGCGCAGGCGCTGGATGTACAGCCGGTAGAGGGGACCCCGCCCCTCGTTCCTCCACACGCGCGCCACCCGCCTACGCTATCGCGTCACGACCACTCGGGCGGGATGAGTGACGGGCTCTCCACGGGCTCTCCACAGACCCCGCCATGTGCCCGGTCGGGTATGCGGTGCGACGTAGGCTCGGAGGGTGACATCTTCTGCGGCAGGCGACGGACCCGACATGCCCCAGCTCCCCCTTCTGGAGGCGAACGCCGTCGGCGCGCAAGCGGACATCAAGCCGACATGGCGCGGTTGGATTCACGCGGGAACCTTCCCCGTGGCGATCGCCGCGGGCATCGTGCTCATCGTGCTCGCCCACGGCGCCCCGGCGAAGTGGGCGTCCGCGGTCTTCATGGCGACGTCCATGCTGCTGTTCGGCAACTCGGCGCTGTATCACCGGTTCAACTGGAAGCCGAAGACCAAGGCGGTGCTCAAGCGCATCGACCACGCGAACATCCTGCTCCTGATCGCGGGCACGTACACGCCGCTCGCCGTGCTCGCCCTCCCGACTCCGCAGACGGTGCTTCTGCTGTCCATCGTCTGGGGCGGCGCGATCCTGGGCATCCTCTTCCGCGTCTTCTGGATCAACGCCCCGCGCTGGCTCTACGTGGCGCTCTACCTCGCCCTCGGCTGGGCCGCGGTGATGTACATCGTCGACCTGCTGAACGCGAACGTCGCGATGATGGTGCTCGTCGTCATCGGCGGGTTGCTCTACACCGCGGGCGCGGTCGTCTACGCGCTCAAGCGCCCGAACCCGTGGCCCGGCCACTTCGGCTTCCACGAGATCTTCCACGTGTGCACGGTCCTGGCGTTCCTGTGCCACTGGACCGCGTGCCTGCTGATCGCGCTGCGTCCCGCCTTCCACGGCGGCTGATCGGGGGATGCCGCTCCCCCGGGTCGCGGCTCAGCTGCGGGGCGCGTCGCGGTCGATGTCTTCGTCGTCGGTCTCGCTGGCGGCCTCGGCCGCGCGCGCCTGCTCTTCCGCGTCCAGTTCCGCGTTGACCTCCTCGCGGTAGCGTCCGCGACGGATACGGCGCAGCATGTCCCAGACGAGCAGGAACACCGCGACGGCGATGAAGGCGACCGCGGCGAAGCCGAACGGCCCCGGAGTGACGATCGACTCGTCGGGCGTCGAGGGAGTGGGCGTGGCCGCGAGGGCCGCAAGCGCGGTGAGCATGAAGTCCTTCGGTCCGGGCGGGAGCGCGTAGCCTGGAAGTCCAGCCTAAAGCCCGGGGAGACCATGACGACGCAAGCCCAGCTCGACGACCGCTACGGCCGCACCCGGTCTCCGCGTCGGCGGATCGTGCTGTGGAGCATCGTGGGAGTGATCGCCGCGAGCCTCACGGTCGCACTGGGGTGGACGACCGTGTCGAACAGCCTCGCGTCCGTGACTTCCACCGACACCGGGTTCACGGTGGCGGATGCCGAGCGCGTGACGGTCTCCTTCCAGATCTCCGCCCCCATCGGTCAGCCGGTGGCGTGCGCGATCGAGGCACAGGACGAGGAGCACGGAACCGTCGGTTGGCGCGTCGTGGAGTACCCGGCATCCGAGGACCACACCCGCGCGTTCTCGGAGGAGATCCCGACGCTGGCGCTGGCCACGACGGGTTTTGTCAACTCCTGCTGGGTACCGTAGGCTCGATTTCCTAGACGCGCCCCGGCCCGAAGCCGGGGCGTTCGACATATCCCCGGCGGGCGCCTCCTCGTGCCCCACGCCGGCCCGATCGACGAAGGAGACCACCGTGTCCGATGACGCTCAGGTGACGTTCCTCACCCAGGATGCCTACGACCGTCTCGCCAACGAGCTCGAGCACCTCTCGACCACGGGCCGTGAAGAGATCGCCAAGCGCATCGAGATCGCTCGCGAAGAGGGCGATCTGAAGGAGAACGGCGGCTACCACGCCGCGAAGGACGAGCAGGGCAAGCAGGAGGCCCGCATCCGCACCCTCCAGGCGCTGCTGAAGAACGCCAAGGTCGGCGAGGCCCCCGAGAGCACGGGTGTCGTGGAGTCCGGCACCGTCGTGACCGCGATCATCGCGGGCGGCGAAGAGAAGTTCCTCCTGGGCAACCGCGAGATCGCCGCCGACTCCGAACTCGACGTCTACAGCGAGGCGTCGCCGCTCGGCGCAGCGATCCTCGGCCTCAAAGAGGGCGACAGCGGCTCGTACACGACGCCCAACGGCAAGCAGATCGCGGTCGAGATCGTGAAGGTCGAGACCTACTCGGGTCAGTGATCCGTGAAGACGAAGAGCCGCTCCCCCGTTCGGGGTGAGCGGCTCTTCGCGTTCACGGGGATCTCTGTCAGTCGGGCACGACTGAAGCGAAGAAGCCCGCCTCTTCGAGCGTGCGGATCACGAGGGCCCGGTGCTCGGCACCGCGGGTCTCGACGCTCAGCTGGAGGATGACCTCGCTGATCTGCAGACCCTGCCCGTGGCGCGTGTGCAGCACCTCGATCACGTTGGCACCGACCTGGGCGAGCAGCTCCGACACACGGGCGAGCTGACCGGGGCGGTCCGGAAGCGGGATGCGCAGCGACATGTAGCGACCGGATGCCGACAGGCCGTGGGCCACGACCCGCTGAAGCAGCAGCGGATCGATGTTCCCCCCGGAGAGGATCGTCACGGTCGTCCCGGTGGCGCGGACCTTCCCGGCGAGGATGGCGGCGACCCCGACCGCGCCGGCGGGCTCGACGACCTGTTTGGCTCGTTCGAGCAGGACGAGCAGCGCGCGCGCGATGTCGTCCTCGGTGACGGTGACGACCTCGTCCACGAACTGCCGGATGAGTTCGAACGGCAGATCACCGGGACGCGCGACGGCGATGCCGTCGGCGATCGTCGGGGTCGTCGGCACCTGGATCGGGTAGCCCGCCGCGAGCGAGCTGGGGTAGGCGGCCGAGTTCTCCGCCTGGACGCCGATGATGCGCACGTCGCGGCCCTCGGCGGCTGCGCGCGCCTTGACCGCGGCGGCGACGCCGGCGGCCAGACCTCCGCCGCCGATCCCGACGATGACCGTCTCGAGGTCGGGCAGATCTTCGACGAGCTCGAGGCCCAGCGTGCCCTGGCCCACGACGATGTCCCGGTGATCGAACGGGTGGATCAGCACGGCCCCGGTGCGGTCGGCGAACTCGGCGGCGAGCCGGAGCGGTGTCTCGACGGTCGCGCCCTCCAGGATCACCTCGGCGCCGTAGCCGCGCGTGGCGAGGAGCTTGGGCACCGGGACGCCGAGCGGCATGAAGATCGTGGCGGAGATGCCCAGTTGCTGCGCCGCGAGGGCGACCCCCTGAGCGTGGTTGCCGGCCGACGCCGCGACGACGCCGCGCGCCCGCTCCTCGGCGGTCAGTCGCGACAAGCGGTACGTCGCCCCGCGGATCTTGAACGATCCGGTGCGCTGCAGGTTCTCGAGCTTGAGGTGCACGGGGACACCGAGCAGCTCGGTCAGGTGCAGCGACTCGTCGAGAGGGGTCCGCGTGATGATGCCGCGCAGGGTCTGCGCGGCATCCTCGAACTCGGCCAGGGTGGGCGTGTCGTTCATGATCTCCTTCCGCGATCGCGGGGAACGGTCTGCCAGATCAGGTCGGCGGAGTCGACCGAGACGCCGCCGTCACGCCACGCGTGACTGCTGAGGTACACCGAGACGACGTTGACGAACGCGGCGAGCGGCACCGCGAACAGCGCGCCGGGGATTCCGCCGATCATCGCCCCTCCGGCGACGACGAGGACCACCGCGAGCGGGTGCACCTTCACGGCGGAGCCCATCAGGATCGGCTGCAGCACGTGGCTCTCGATCTGCTGGACCCCGAGGACGACGATGAGCATGAACAGCGCGATCAGGGGCCCGTTGTACACGAGCGCGATGAAGACCGCGAGGGCACCGGTGACCACCGCTCCCACGAACGGGATGAACGCGCCGAGGAACACCAGGACGCCGATCGGGATCGCCAACGGCACCCCGAGCAGGAACGCGCCCACGCCGATGCCGATCGCGTCGATCGTGGCCACGAGCAGCTGCGTGCGGGCGTAGGTGATGACGGTTCGCCATCCGGCGCGCCCGGCGCCGTCGACCGCGGGCCGCGCGACGCGGGGGAACAGTCGGGTCGTCCAGCGCCAGATGCCGCCGCCGTCGGCGAGCAGGCACAACAGGATGAACAGGGTCAGCAGCAGCCCGGTACCGACGTGCCCGATCGTCGTACCGATCGCCAGGGCGCCGGTCCACAGCACCTCGGCCTGCTGCTGCAGGAACGTGCCCGCCTGGCGGAGTCCGTCGTCGATCTGCTGTGCGGACAGGTGGAGGGGGCCGTCGATGAGGTACTGGCGGAACTGGCCGATCGCGTCGACCGTGCGGTCGCGCACCGACGCGAACTCCCGCGTGATCTGCCACACCGCGAGCCACAGCAGGCCCGAGATCACGGCGATCGTGCCGAGCACGGTGACGACGATGGCGAGCCAGCGCGGCCACCGGTGCCGGAGGAGGAACGAGAAGGCGGGCCACACGAGCGCCGTGATGAGGATCGCGACCAGCAGCGGGATCACCAGGAGCTTGAGCTGGATGACCAACCACACGACGACGCCGATGGCGGCGGCGATCACCAGCAGTCGCCAGGAGTACGCGGTGGCCTGGCGCAGTGCCGGCGGGACGGCCGGTGAGAGATCGCTCGAAACGGTGCGCCGACGCAGGGCGTCGAAGAACGATCCGCGGTCCTCGGGATCGGTTCCGGTCATCCCGTCAGCCTACCTCCGCGCCACCCGCGCGAACGCCGGGAATGTCGGGGGCCATGCCTACGCTGGCATACATGACGACGACGCTCTCCCGTGCCGGTGCCCGCCGGATCGCCCTGGCCGCGCAGGGCCTCGGTCGGCCGCGTCCCGAGACCGTCGGCACGCGGCACATCACCTCGACCCTGCGTCGGATGCGGATCCTGCAGATCGACTCCGTCAACGTCTTCTCGCGCTCGCACTACATGCCGTTGTTCGCGCGCCTGGGCTCCTACGACACGAGCATCCTCGATCGCCTGGCCTTCTCGCGCCGCCCGCGGTGGGTCGAGTCCTGGGCGCATGTGGCATCCCTCGTCGAGGTCGCCGACTGGCCGCTGCTGCAGTTCCGCCGCGACGCCCTCCGCGAAAGGTACGGCGTCGACGACTGGGCGCTGGCCAACGCAGGGCTGCTGAGGTGGCTGCGCGACGAGCTCGCCGCGCGGGGTCCCCTGCGTCCCGCCGACATCGAGCACGACGCCCGCGCGGGGTCGCGCGGATCGTGGTGGGGCTGGGACGACGTGAAGAACGGCCTCGAGCGACTGTGGCTCATGGGCGACGTCGCGATCGCCGGCCGTCGCGGATTCGAGCGACGGTACGCACTGGCCTCCGACGTGCTGCCCCGCGAGGCTCTCGAGTCCCCCGTTCCGCGGGCCGAGGCCATCCGCGAGCTCGTGCGGCGCGCGGCCCTCGCGTACGGTGTCGCGACCGCCGCCGACCTCGCCGACTACTGGCGCATCCGCGACCGCCCCGCCGTTCTCGGCGCGGTGCGCGACCTCGTCGACGCCGGCGAACTCGAGCCCGTCGCCGTCGAGGGCTGGCAGATCGCGGGCCGGCCCGCGAGAGCCTGGCTGCATCGGGATGCCGCCCGCCCCCGCCGCGTGGATGCGACGGCCCTTCTGACCCCGTTCGACCCGGTCGTGTGGTTCCGTGATCGAGCCGAGCGGCTGTTCGACTTCGACTACCGCATCGAGATCTACACCCCCGCCGAGAAGCGGCGCTTCGGCTACTACTCGTTGCCCGTGGTCGTCGGCGACGACGTCGTCGGTCGCGTCGATCTGAAGGCCGACCGGCCCGCATCGGCACTGCGCGTGCAATCGGCATGGTGGGAGCACGGCGCCCCGCCCGAGGCGGCGGAGCGGCTCGCGGTCGAGTTGCGCACCGCGGCGTCCTGGCAGGGTCTCGAGCGCGTCACCGTCTCGCGCTGGGGCGATGCGGCCGACGCCGTCGCGGGGGCACTGCGCGCCGAACGCCACGAGCATCCGCAGGCGGGCGTCGACGACGACGCCCCCTCGACCCTGGTGGGTTGAGGGGGCGCGATGTCACGGCGTCAGAACTGGACGCGGGGCGGCTCGGAGATCGCCGCACCGTCGACGACCTCGAAGAACTCGCGTGCCTGGAAACCCAGCTGACGGGCGAACAGGTTGTTGGGGAAGACCTTGATCTTGGTGTTGAGCTCGCGCACGCCGCCGTTGTAAAACCGGCGCGACGCCTGGATCTTGTCTTCGGTGTCGACGATGGACTGCTGCAGCTGCAGGAAGTTCTGGCTCGCCTGAAGCTGGGGATATGCCTCGGCGACCGCGAACAGCGACTTCAGCGCCTGCTGCATGTGCCCCTCGGCGACACCCGCTTCGGCGGGGCTCTGGGCCGAGATCGTCTCGGCGCGCGCCCGCGTCACATTCTCGAAGACGGCCTTCTCATGCGCCGCGTATCCCTTGACCGTCTCGATGAGGTTGGGAAGCAGATCGGCGCGACGCTTGAGCTGGACGGTGATGTCGCTCCACGCCTCATCGACCCGGACATTGAGAGAGACGAGGGCGTTGTACGTCGCCCACAGATAGATCCCCGCGATCGCCAGGATTGCGACGATCACGATGACGGGGACGAGCCACTCCCACATGTTCCGGTTCTCCGTTCGACGACTGCCGCACAATCCTAACGGCGACGACGCCGCCCGCCAGGGGCCTGCGGGCGACTCCCAGTCGATACGCATGGAAAGCGACCGGCCGTGCGCTCGCGGCACACCGCACGCGTACCCCCGGTGGGATTCGAACCCACACCTGGAGCGATTTTAAGTCGCCTGCCTCTGCCATTGGGCTACGGGGGCGGATGCCACGCTCCACCGTAGCGCGACGGATGACGGCATCCGGAAACGACGAAGCCCCCGCACACACGGTGCGGGGGCTTCGACCGAGATCACTTGGCCGCGACGGCCTCGGGCTTCTTGTCGGCGGGAGCCGGCTCGGCCGCGGGCTGCGCCGGGCGCGGCCGGGCCGCGAACTCCTCGAACGTGGCACGCGGCGTCTGCACGGCCTCGAGCGAGACGACCTCGCGGCCGTGGAAGAAGTTCTGCACCCAGTCGCCGACGACACGGAACTTGCGCTCCCACGTCGGCATGGCGAGGCCGTGGTAGCCGCGGTGGGCGAACCACGCGAGCAGACCCGTGAGGGCGATCTTGCCGGACTGGAACGCGCCGTTGTACAGACCGAGTCCGGCGACGGCACCGAGGTTCTTGTGGAAGTACTGCTTGGGCTCCTCGCCACGGAGGACCGCGACGATGTTCTTGGCCATGAGCTTGCCCTGGCGCACCGCGTGCTGCGCGTTCGGGACGCAGAAGCCGCCCACGCCGCCGCCCGACAGGTCGGGCACCGCCGAGACGTCGCCGGCGGCCCAGGCACCCTCGACGAACTCCTCGTCGGTGCCGACGCGCAGGTCGGGGCGGGTGCGGATGCGGCCGCGCTCCTCGACCGGCAGGTCGCTGCCGCGGACGACGGTGGGGTTCGCCATGACACCGGCGGTCCAGATGATGAGGTCGGTGGGCAGCTGCTCACCGGTGGAGAGCTCGACGACCCCGTCGACGGCGCCCTTGACCTGCGTGTCGAGGTGCACGAACGCACCCTTCTTGGCGAGGTCGGCGAGCACCCACTCGCTCGTCTTCTGCGACACCTCGGGCATGATGCGCCCCATCGCCTCGATGAGGTGGAAGTGCGTGTCGTCGAAGGTGAGCGTCGGGTACTGCTTCAGCAGCGAGGACGCGTACGCGCGGAGCTCGGCGAAGACCTCGATGCCGGCGAAGCCACCACCGACGACCACGACGGTCAGCAGGCGGTCGCGCTCGGGGCCGGCCGGGAGGACGGACGCCTTGTCGAAGTTCGACGTCAGACGGTCGCGGATCGCGACGGCCTCCTCGATCGTCTTCAGACCGATGGCGTTCTCGGCGATGCCGGGGATCGGGAACGTGCGCGAGACGGCACCGGCGGTCACGACGATCTGGTCGTACTCCTGCGTCCACGTCTCATCGCCGGCGATCGGCGTGATCGTCGCGGTCTTGGTCGCGTGCTCGATGCCCGTGACCTTTCCGGCGATGACCGTGGTGCGCTTGAGGTGACGACGCAGACCCACCACGACGTGGCGGGGCTCGATCTCACCGGCCGCGACCTCGGGGAGGAACGGCTGGTACGTCATGTACGGCAGCGGGTCGACGAGAGTGACCTCGGCCTCGTTGCGGCCGAGGAGCTTCTCGAGCTTCCACGCAGTGTAGAAACCCGCGTAGCCTCCGCCGACGATGAGGATCTTGGGCACGGTGCTGGTCACGATGGAAGAGACTCCTGGTTTGTGGTGCGGCTCGGCTCGCGAGAAATGCGCGCCTTACGGATACGCCGGGCAGCAGCACTGACGCCGAGCGTGATCATTATAGCGGCGAGGGTCGCGCCCGCGAGCGGCAGCGTGCCGTACAGCAGGCTGTCCCGCGTCGGCAGGAGCGGGGACGACGCCCGCGGCGCGGATTCCACCGGCGGGAGAGCCGGGATCTCGACCGGTGCCGTGGTCGGCGCCCCGGTGGGCGCGGGGGCGTTCGCGCGCCGGTACAACCGCACCCACTCGGCCAGATCACCGAGCGGATTGGACGACACCGACGGCACCGAGGCCGTGGACACCGCCGCGGCGGCGTCGACGAGTCCGTACCCGTAGAGCTTGTCCTGACCGGATCCCGCACCCGGACCGGACTTGGCCGTACGGATCAGCCGGTTGAGGACGTTGTCGGCATCCAGACCCGGATGCGCGGCGCGGACCAGCGCCGCGATGCCCGAGACGATCGGCGCAGCGCCGCTCGTGCCGTTCCACTGCACCAGCGAGCCGTCGGCCGACACACCGAGCAGGCGCTCGCTCGGGGCGGACAGACCGATCGTGATGCCCTGGGTGGAGGCGTCGTTGCTCGCGATCCCCGACGGGTCGACGCCGCCGACGGCGAGGACGCCCGGGATGGTCGCCGGGGCTCCGACCCTCGAGGTGCCGCTCCCCCGGTTGCCCGCGGCCACGACGACGACCACGTCGTGATCGAACGCGTACTGGAACGCCTCGTCCCAGCTCTGATCCCAGTCCAGGGTGTTCGTGGTCAACGACATGTTGATGACCGTGGCGCCCTGGTCGACGGCCCAGTGCAGGGCATCCACGATCTGCTCGGTGAAGGGCTTCGACGTCACGGAGCCGAAGCCCACCGAGATCGAGAGCAGCTCGGCCTCCGGAGCGACTCCGATCATGCCCTTGCCGTCGCCCGTGCCCCGTGCCGCGGCGAGGGAACCGACCCAGCTGCCGTGGTTGGAATCGACCGCGCCCACCGGAGTGCGCCCGTCGGGCGCGCCCACGCCGGAGACGTCGGTCCCGCCGACGACGGCTCCGGAGAACTCGACCGGGCCGCGCGCGATGCCGGTGTCGATGATCGCGATCTTCTGGCCGGCGCCGCGCGTGGTCTTCCACGCCTCGGTGATGCCGTACTGATCGAGCCAGTACTCCGCCGCGCGGACGGGATCGGCGGAGTCCTGCGGGGTCGGGGTCGTCGCCGCCCCCGTCAGCATCACGACGCCCAAGGCGACGGATGCCACGGCTGCGACGACGCGTCTCATCCGCCCGCCCCGGGGGTCTCGCACTCGCAACGCTCGGGCGACCAGGTGCCCCGCGACAGCGCCAGGTCGCCGATGGGGTTCACGCCCGGACCGGCGGCGAGCGCGTGGCCCGCGAGGGCGTGCAGGCACTTCACCCGCGTCGGCATTCCCCCGGCCGAGATCCCGGCGATCTCGTCGGGCTCGCCGTACACCGCGCGGTCGCGCAGGTACGCCTCGTGCGCCGCGGCGTACGCGGCGCGCAGGTCATCGTCGGCGGCGAGCTCGTCGGAGAACTCCTTCATGACGTGTCCGGCCTCGAGGACCGACATCGCCGCCGTGGCCGCGGGGTGCGTGAGGTAGTAGAACGTCGGGAACGGGCTGCCGTCGTCGAGCCGCGGAGACGTGGCGACGACGGTCGGATTGCCGCACACGCACCGCGCCGCGATGCCGACGACTCCGCGCGGGACCCGTCCGAGCTGCGACTGCAGCACGTCGAGGTCGGCGTCGGATGCGGGGGGCAGGGGCGGGGTGCTCATCGCCTCCAGGGTACCCGGCGGGCCGGACACGCTCGGTCGGCGCGGCGATCAGGGAGTGGGCGACGGGTCGGGCACCCCGACGCTCGGCACCGCGACCGGCACGGCACCCGCCGAGGTCACGGAACGCACCAGCTGCGACATCCAGTCGGTCCGGGTCTGGCCGACGTCCTGCGAGACGTCCTGCTGCTCCTGCGGGGCCTCCGAGGCCGGCAGGTCGTCGTCGATCAGATACACGACCTCGCCCGGCATCGTGTAGTACAGCCTCTCCCGCGCCTGGGTCGTGATGTACGCGGGGTCCGACCAGCGCTCGCGCTGCGACTGCAGATCGGCCACTTCACTCTCGCTGAGCGAGACGGCACCGCGGAGGGCCTGGATCTGCTGACGCTGGTCCATGTACGTCCCCACCGTCGGGACGAGCACGAAGGTGCCGAGCACCACCAGACCCAGCATGATGACGACGAACCCCGAGACGCGCAGCCCGCCGAGCCACTCGCGGACGTCGACACGCCGCGGCGTCGGACGGCTCCGGGGCGCGACCTGCGGACGGGCAGCGGAGTCGCCCGTCGGCCGGGAACGCGGACGCCGGGGCTTCCCCGCGGCGGGAGCGGGCGTCTCGTTCCGTCCGCGGGGGGACGGGAGCGTCGGTCGGTCCACGACGTCTCCTTCCTCACACCCGCGCCACTGCCCGGGACGGCCGGTATCCGACTCTACGTCGACCCGTCCCCTCGCCCGGGTGACGCGCCGCGCTCAGGGCATCCCCTCGGCCGCGCCCGCCGACGACGAAGGGGGGAGCCGACCGGCTCCCCCCTTCTGGCGCGCGTGCGTTCAGCCCTTGAAACGCGGGAACGCCGAGCGGCCGGCGAAGACCGCGGCGGTGCCCAGGTCCTCCTCGATGCGGAGGAGCTGGTTGTACTTCGCGACGCGCTCGCTGCGGGCGGGCGCACCGGTCTTGATCTGGCCGGCGTTCACCGCGACGGCGAGGTCGGCGATCGTGGTGTCCTCGGTCTCGCCGGAGCGGTGCGAGAGCATCGAGGTGTAGCCCGAACGGGTCGCGAGGGCGATGGCATCCAGGGTCTCGGACAGCGTGCCGATCTGGTTGACCTTCACCAGCAGCGAGTTGGCGACACCGAGGTCGATGCCCTGCTGCAGGCGCTTCGGGTTGGTGACGAACAGGTCGTCGCCCACGAGCTGCACCTTCGAGCCGATGGCATCCGTGAGCTTCTTCCAGCCGTCCCAGTCGTCCTCGGCGAGGGCGTCCTCGATCGTGACGATGGGGAAGTTCGCGACGAGGTCGGCGAAGTAGTCGACGAGCGTGTCGACGCTCCACTCCTTGCCCTCGACGGTGTAGACACCGTCCTTGTAGAACTCGGTGGCGGCGACGTCGAGGCCGACGGCGATGTCCTTGCCGGGGGTGAAGCCGGCCTTCTCGATCGCGCGGATGAGGAAGTCGAGGCCCTCGCGGTTGCTCGGCAGGTCGGGGGCGAAGCCGCCCTCGTCGCCGAGACCCGTGTTGTATCCCGCGGACTTCAGCTCGCCCTTGAGGACGTGGTAGACCTCGGTGCCCCACCGGAGGGACTCGCCGTAGGTCTCGGCGCCGATGGGCGCGAGGAAGAACTCCTGGAAGTCGATGCCGTTGTCGGCGTGCTCGCCGCCGTTGATGACATTGAACAGCGGAACGGGCAGCAGGTGCGCGTTCGGTCCGCCCAGGTAGCGGAACAGGGGCAGGTCGGCGCTGTCGGCTGCGGCCTTGGCGACGGCGAGCGAGACGCCGAGGATGGCGTTCGCGCCCGTGCGCGACTTGTTCTCGGTGCCGTCGGTCTCGATGAGGATCTCGTCGATGATGCGCTGCTCGCTGGCCTCGACGCCCTCGATGGCGGGGCCGAGCTCGTCGACGACCGCGGCGACGGCCTTCAGCACGCCCTTGCCGCTGTAGCGGCTCTTGTCGCCGTCGCGCAGTTCGTAGGCCTCGAACGCGCCGGTGGACGCGCCGGAGGGGACGGCCGCCCGCTGGACGATTCCGTCGTCGAGGAGCACCTCCACCTCGACGGTCGGGTTACCGCGCGAATCCAGGATCTCGCGCGCGTTGACAGCCTCGATAAGTGCCACGAAGGACTCCTCGTTGGTTCTTGGGTGGAAGAGGGCGGAGCGTCGTCGGTCCGTGGTCGAGTCTAGTGATCGCGGTCGGAGCGTGTGTGGTCGGGATCAGACCGCGGATGCCACGGCGTCGGTGAGGATCGCGATCGCGAGACCGTCCCACCCTTTGCGATCGAGCGTCTGCAGCGCGGTCGCGTCGAAGCGGGGGTCCTCACCGAGCATCACGACGCCCGCGTGTGCTCCCGCCACCTTGGAGTCGCCCGGCGGCGGGTCGGCGACGGCGCCCGCCCGGACGACGTTGTCGAGCACGACGACCGTGCCGGGGCGTCCGAGCCGTGCGGCCCAGTCGAGGTAGCCGGGGTTCGATTCCTTGTCGGCATCGACGAAGACGAGATCGAACGGCTCTTCGCCGATGAGGCTCGGCAGCACGTCCAGACCCCGTCCGACACGGACGTCGACGCGGTCGGCCACCCCGGCCCGGGCGAGGTTGCCGCGGGCGATTCCGGCGTTGCGCTCCTCGGCCTCGATGGTCACGACGCGCCCGCCCTCCGGGAGCGCCCGAGCGAGCCAGATCGTGGAGTACCCGCCGAGCGTTCCGATCTCCAGCACCCGCCGCGCGCCGCTGATCCGCACCAGGAGGTGCAGGAGCTTGGCCGTGACGGGCGACACCTCGATCGCGGGGAGCCCGGCCTCCTGCTGCGCGGCGAGCGCGGCATCCAGGGCCGGGTCGGGGCCGATGAGGGTGTCGGTCAGGAAGCCGTCGACGTCGTCGTGTGTGGGCACTCCCCCAGCCTGACGAAGCTCCGTCCGCCGGTCAACGGGGTCCGTGGAGGTGGGCGCGGGTCATCTCGTCGTACTCCTCGTCGCTGAGATCGTCGAAGCCCATCGCCTCGGCGCGGTCGGTGCGCATCCACCGCACCATCAGGATCACGAGGATCGGGACGTCGGCGAACTCGGCGATGAACCAGATGAGGTCGCCGGCGAGATGCTGGTCGTGGAGCGCGGAAGGCCACCACGACAGCGCCTGTCCGGCATCCGGGACCAGGTCGAGCACCGTGTCGTTGAGGCGGAGCAGCAGGCCCGGGACGGAATCGATGAGGAGCTCGACGAACGCGAGCAGGAACTCGATCGCGATGAAGGTCCCGGTGTGGACCGCACCGAGCGCCATCATCGGCAGCACCATCGCGAGACCCACCAGCGGCACGACGATCCCGAGGGACGCCTCGATCACGGGGTTCACCCGCAGGATGCCGGCCACCGGCGTGAGGAAGAGGCAGAACACCGCGGCGATCACGACGGTGGCGACCATCGCGTTGCCGGTGATCCGCACGAAGCGGGTCGCGAGCAGGCGATCGAGTCGTGCCCGGCCCCGGTCGCCCGTCGCGCGGGAGTACAGCTCCAGCGGACGTCCCGCGGCGATGCCGGCGGGGACCGCGAAGATCAGCAGCGCGATGCGGGTCGAGAACGCCCAGCGCAGCTCCGCCGAGTACGTCCCGAGGAACCCCAGTTCGATCAGCGCGTACGGGGCGAGGCCGAGGGCGAAGAACCCGATCGTGCGCAGCACCGGCCAGGGCTCGCCGCGTCGGCGGACGCGCACCACCCCGGCGATGTACGCGGCGGATGCCACGAGGATCACGCCGAGCGGAACGGGCGCGGCGTGCCAGGTGGTCAGGAGGACATGCAGAGGAGGCGTGCCAGAACGGTAGGCCGGACGGCTATGCGTTTGCCGGGACCTCGGTCTTCTGCAGCGCGGCCAGCACCGCGGGGAGCAGGGCGTCGGCGGTGCGCCGGTATCCGAGCGCGCTGGGGTGGAAGCGGTCGACGCTGAACATCTCCTCCGGGCGTTCGGCGAACACCGGTCCCACGGCGCGGGCGAGGGCCACCACCCGTCCGCCCGCACGATGCACGGCGGCGGCCTGCGCCGCGGCGAGCTGGCGCGAGGAGCGCGCCGCGAGCGCGCGGAGCGGTTGCGGGATCGCGCGGAGCGTGCCCAGGTCGGGGCAGGTCCCGACCACCACGGGGATGCCGCGGCCGCGCAGGTCGCGCACGACCTGTTCGAGCTGCCCGGCGGCGCGCGCAGCGGGGATCCGGTGCGTCACGTCGTTGCCGCCGACGACGATCACCGCAACGTCGGCGCGGGAGGACTCCGGGACGGCCGCGACCTGCCGCGCGAGCGCGGAGGTCTCCGAGCCGACCACGGCCGCGGTCCGCAGGCGCACGGGACGCCCCTCGGCACGCGCGATCCCCTTCGCGAGCCGGGCCCCCAGCGTGTCGCGACGGTGACCGGCGCCCAGACCCGCGGCGATCGAATCGCCGAGCAGGAGCAACTCGACCGGAGTGCCCGAATGCTTCTTCCGTCGCCAGACGCGGTCGGCATCGAGGGCCTGCTCGCCGAGCGGCTTGCCGATGCGTCGGCGGGCGATCGCGGCCTGCCGCGCGATGAGGGTGCGCACCCCCACCGCGGCGGTGCCGAGCACCGCGACCGACGATGCCACGGTCACCGTGATCGGTCGACGCCTCCGCATACCGTCATCCCATCGCGGCGCGGTGAACGGAGGGTGACGCGGAGCGGTGTGCGCACTCGGACCCCGGCCTTGCTCAGGCGTCGGCGGGATGCCGCCGGCCCCGCGCCCGCAGCACGAGCGCGAGGACGAGCACCGCGGTCGCCAACAGGACGTCGAGGGCGAGCCCCGCCAGCAGCTCGTCACGGCCGACGACGCCCGTGAACGACACCACCCCGCCGATCACGATCACCCCGAACGACAGCGCGAGCTGCTGGGCGGTGCTGAACATCCCGCCCGACAGACCCGCGGCCTGCACGGGGACCTCCCGCACGACGAGCTGCGTGAGCGGCGAGAAGATCAGAGCCTGCCCCACGCCGAGGAGCACCAGGGCCGGCTGCAGCCACAGTCCGATGTCGGCGCCCCAGGCGAAGACCACGGTCGCCGACATCGTGACGAGGGCCACGAGCTGCAGCCCGACGCCCCACGCGAGCGTCGCATCGCCGAGGCGGGCCTGCACCCGCGCGACCATCAGCGAGACAGCCGCGAACACCACCGCGAACGGCAGCAGCGCGAGGCCCGCCTGCAGCGACGTCATGCCGCCCTGCTCGACGGCGCGCGGGAAGACGTAGAGCAACGCCGAGTATCCGGCGAAGAACAGCGCCGCCGACAGCAGGCCGAGCTGCAGCGGGCGCAGACGCAGCACGCTGGGGGGCAGCAGGGGGACGCGACCGCTGCGCTCCACGGCATCCTGGTGCCGCCACATCGCGACGAGCGCCACCGCGGCGACCAGGAGCACGACGTACACCGGCCACGCCCAGCCCCACGCCGGACCGAACGTCAAGGCGACGGACGCGGCCAGGATGCCGATCCCGAGCGCGGCGGTGCCGACGAGGTCGATCGCGACGTGCTCGTGCGACCGGCTGCGGGGCGCCAGCGGGGCCAGCGCGATCGCCGCTGCGGCGACGAGCGCGACGACCACGAACACCGCCCTCCATCCCTCCACGACGCCGAAGCTCATCGCGGCGAGCGCGCCGCCGACGACCTGACCGACCGCGGCGCCGATTCCGCCGCTCGCACCGAATGCGGCGATGGCGCGCGTGCGTGCGACGCCGGTCGAGGTCGCCTGGATGGTGGCGAGCACCTGCGGGGTACAGAGCGCCGCGCCCACCCCCTGGACGATGCGCGCCACGATCAGCATCGCGACAGACGGCGCGAGCGCACAGGCGACCGCCGACACCAGGAAGAGCCCCATGCCCACGACGTAGAGACGGTGGCGTCCGAAACGGTCGCCCAGGCGGCCGCCGAGGATGAGCAGCACGGCGAAGGGGATGCCGTAGCCGGCGATGACGAGTTCGAGCGAGACGTCGTCGGAGCCGAAGCGGTCGCGCAGGGTCGGGAGGATCACGGTGACGGCGTTGAAAGCGAACGTGCCCACGCCGGGACCGAGGAGGAAACCGATGTAGCGCCAGGTGGGGACCGCCGGGGAGACGGATGCCGTCGGCGCGGGCGCGGTGCCGGTGGCGGGGTGCGCGGAAGTGGTCATGGTGCCAGCATGAGGGCGGTGGGATCCTGGTACCAGGAGCCTGCTCATCCTGGTACTGAAACCACTCCCCTCACCTCCGCCCGTGGTCGCCCCGGCCCGTAGGCTCGCGTCGGAAGGAGACGCCATGACCCGATCGGACGAATCACGCGCCGAGTTCGCGGCGTTCCTCCGCGGGCGACGTGCCCGGCTGCAGCCGTCCGACGTGGGCCTGCCCGACGGCACGCGGCGCCGCGTCGCGGGACTCCGCCGCGAGGAGGTCGCGCAACTCGCCGGCGTGGGTCTCACCTGGTACACGTGGCTCGAGCAGGGCAGGCCGATCGCGGCATCCGCTCAGGTCGTCACCGCGATCGCCCGCGCCCTGCGCCTGACCGACGACGAGCGCGACCACCTCTTCGCGCTCGCCGACCTGCCTCGCCCCGAGCGGGAGGCGCGGGCGTGCGTCGACACCCCGCACCTCGACCTCCTCGAGAAGTTGCTGCCGTATCCGGCGGCGCTCCAGACGTCGCGCTTCGAGATCCGCGCGTACAACCGGGCGTATCGCTATCTGTTCGACGATCTCGACGAGGTGCCCACGGAGCGGCGGAACTGCGCGGTCCTGCTCTTCACCGACGAGACGTGGCAGCGCGCGCACGTCGACATCGATCACGCGCAACGACGAGCGGCAGCTCGCCTGCGCGCCGCCTATGGACGCCATCACGACGAACCGTCGTGGCAGCGATTCGTCACCGACCTGGAGGCGGCCTCGCCGCGCTTCGCCGAGCTCTGGCGTCGCGGCGACGTCGGCGGCGAGCGCCACCAGGTGAAGCACCTGGTCAATGCGCGGGTCGGCGAGCTGCACCTCGAGATGTCGAGCATGTGGGTCGACGAGAGTCTCGGATCGCGCGTGGTGTGGTTCTCGCCGAGGGATGCCGCGACGGCGGCGCGCCTCGAACGTCTCGCGGCCGAGCACCCCGATCAGGCGCTCATCAGCGCGGTCGCCTGACCTTGGGCGCCGCGGTCAGTCGAGGGGCTTGATCTCCAGCGAGTCGACGGTGGTGTCGGCCCGCACCGTCGCGAACGACGCGTAGCCGTCGGCGCGCGAGCGCTCCAGCAGCGCCTTCAGGTTCTTCGGCCGCTGCTCCAGGCGCACCCGGGCGCCCTCGGCCACCAGAGCGGCTTTGAGTCGCAGCAGCTGCGCGAGCGGGACGTCGCGATCGTGGACCAGCACGAGGGACCGCTCGCCCGAGTCGTCGGCATCCTGGAGGAGGTCGACGATCCGCTCGAACCCGATCGAGAAGCCGACCGCGGGGACCTCCTGTCCGAGGAACCGCCCGATCATGCCGTCGTAGCGGCCCCCGCCGCCGAGCGAGTAGTCGACGCTCGGGTGCGCGAGCTCGAAGATCGTGCCGGTGTAGTAGCCCATGCCGCGGACCAGGAACGGGTCGAACCGCAGGGGGGCCTCGGCGCCGCGCGCGGCGGCGACGGTGTCGCCGAGGGCGACGAGGTGGTCGACGATCTCGTCCGGGATGCCGTCGGGCAGGGCCGCGCGGATGCCGGCCGCATCGAAGCCCGCGTCGTCGGAGCCCGGCCGGTCGAGGTAGGCGGCGAAAGCGTCGACGGCGTCCGCGGTCGCGCCCCGCTCGCGCAGCTCGGCCACGACCCCGGAGGTCCCGATCTTGTCGAGCTTGTCGATCGTGATGAGCACGCCCGGGCGCTCCTCCGCGAGGAAGCCGAACACGTCGAGCATCGCGTCGAGCGCGCGCCGGTCGTTGACGCGGATGACGCCGCCCTCGAGCCCGAGCGCGTCGAGCACGTCGAGGCTCGCGGTCATCAGCTCGGCCTCCGCGCGCGACGAGGCGTCGCCGATGATGTCGATGTCGCACTGCACGAACTGGCGGTAGCGCCCCTTCTGCGGCCGCTCCGCGCGCCACACGGGTGCCATCTGGATCGCGCGGAACACCGTCGGCAGCTGCGCGCGGTTGGTCGCGTAGAACCGGGCGAGCGGAACCGTCAGGTCGTACCGCAGCCCGAGGTCGGCCAGCGCTGACGGATCCTCGGCCGCGGCGCGGATCGCCTCGGCATCCATCCCCCGCTTGAGGATGCTGAACGAGAGCTTCTCGTTGTCGCCGCCCATGCCGGCGTGCAGGCGCGAGTACTCCTCCATGACCGGCGTCTCGATCTCGTCGAAGCCGTGCGCGCGATAGCGCTCGCGGATGACGGCGAGCACGCGCTCGCGACGGGCCTTGTCAGCGGGGAGGAAGTCGCGCATGCCGCGCGGCGGGTTCACGGATGCCACGTCTCCATTGTTCCAGGCTCGGCCGCGACGACCGTGCGGGCGTGTCGCGTGGCGCGCCGGATCACGTGCACTCGTCGAAAGCACCCGCTGCGGCGCGTCGCGACGTGCGATCTCGGCCAGATCACGTGATCTGGCGCCTCATTCGCCGGATTCCGCCGCGCGCACCTCGGCCGAGAGGCGCCGGACGCGCTCGCGCAGGGCGCGGTCGGCATCCCACCCGTGCGCGCGGGCCTGCTGCACCAGCACGAGCAGGGCGTCGCCGAGTTCGGCCTCGCTCGCCGGGTCCGCGAGGCGATGCGCCGGGGCGACGACGCCGACCTGCGCGGCCTTGCCGAGCACCTTCTGCGCCAGGGGGAGAGAAGGCATGTGCTCGGAGACGCCGTCCAGGACGCTCGTGCGCTCGCGCTTCTCCGCGGCCTTCGCCGCGTTCCAGTGCACGAGGACCTCTTCGGGAGTGGATGCCACGGCGTCGCCGAACACGTGGGGGTGGCGACGGACCATCTTCTCGGTGAGCCCGCGGGCCACGTCGTCGATGTCGAACGGATCCTCGGCGTCGCCCGCGGCGATCTCGGCGTGGAACAGCACCTGCCACAGCAGGTCGCCCAGTTCCTCCTTCAGGTCGGCCCGGGTCCCCGATTCCACGGCGTCGATGACCTCGGCGCTCTCCTCGACCAGGTACGGCACGAGGTCGCGGTGGTCGATCGTCTGCGTCCAGACGCAGCGCTCGCGCACCGCGCGCATCGTCTCGGCGGCCTCGCGCAACGCGTCGTCGCTCACGGTCCCTCCTCCCGCGGCATCCATGCGCCGCTCGTGCCGAGTATCCCCCGGTCCCGGGTCCCGCGCGCCGAGCCCGGCACAACTCCCGCCGTTTGTGTCGCCCGAGGGGTACCACGTGATCTGGCCGCAACGTGACGCAACTATCCTGGGGCGTGTGCGTGAACTGACCCCGACCGAGGCCATCGACCTCGTGGGCCGCTTCGAAGCCGGCCAAGAGCTTCCCGAGCAGATGCGCGCCGACGTGCGCCTGCTCGGTTCCCTGCTGGGCCGGGTACTGCGAGAGAGCGGCTCCCCCGGCCTGTACGACGACGTCGAGAAGCTGCGATCGGCGACGATCCAGGCGTACACCGACGAGACGCCCGAAGCGTTCGAGCGCGCCGCGGCCATCGCCGACGGCTTCTCGATCGCCCGCGCCGACGAGGTGGCCCGCGCATTCACCGCGTACTTCCACCTCGTCAACCTCGTCGAGGAGCACCAGCGCGTCCGTGTCCTCCGCGAGCGCGGTGACCGACCCTCCCGCGGCGGCACGCCCGACACGATCGCCGCGGCCTTCGAACGGCTCGCCGGCGAGGTCGGCGAGGAGACCGCCCTGTCCCGACTCCAGGCGCTCCGGTTCCACCCCGTCTTCACGGCGCACCCCACCGAGGCCCGCCGCCGCGCGATCTCCACCAGCATCCGCCGCCTGTCCGAGCTGCTCGGCGAGCACGACGCCGCCGCCGAGAACGACACCGAGGTCCGCCGCACCGAGCGCCGCATGCTCGAGGAGATCGACACGCTGTGGCGCACGGCGCCGCTCCGCCGCGAGAAGCCGTCCCCGGTGGACGAGGTGCGTTCGGTCATGGCGGTGTTCGACGAGACGCTGTACACCGCGGTTCCGCGCGTCTACCGCCGGATCGACGACATCCTCCAGGGCGAGGCGGCCGGGGCGAAGGCCCCCATCGTGAAGCCGTTCGTACGCGTCGGCTCGTGGGTCGGTGGAGACCGCGACGGCAATCCGTTCGTCACGGCATCCGTCACCCGCAAGGCCGCCGCCATCGCGAGCGAGCACGTGCTCCTGGGCCTCGAGCGCACGACCCTGCGGGTCGGCCGGGGCCTCACCCTGGATGCCGAGACCACCCCGCCGAGCGACGCGCTGCTGGCGCTGTGGAACCGGCTGCGCGCCGCCGATGAAGACGCCGCGGCCGAGATCGCCGAGCGGTCGCCCGCGGAGCCGCACCGACGGATCCTGCTGCTCCTCGCCCGCAAGATCGCGGCGACGCGGACGCGCAATGCCGACCTCGCCTACCGCGACCCGGAGCATCTGCTGACCGACCTCCGCACCGTGCAGGACTCGCTGGTCGCCGCCGGGGCGGCACGCCAGGCCTACGGCTCGCTGCAGCGCCTGATCTGGCAGGTCGAGACCTACGGATTCCACCTCACCGAGCTCGAGGTGCGTCAGCACTCCGCCGTCCACCGGAAGGTGCTCGACGAGCTGCGCTCGGGCGCGGCGCGCAGCGAGCTGACCGACGAGGTCCTCGAGGTCTTCCGCTCCATCGCCTACGTGCAGGAACGGTTCGGGCCCCGCGCGGCCGGCCGTTACATCGTGTCGTTCACGCAGTCCGCGGAAGACCTCGCGAACGTGCACGAGCTCGCGTCGTACGCGATGGGCCCGGACGAAGCGCTGCCGGTGCTCGACGTCATCCCGCTGTTCGAGACGTTCGCCGACCTGCAGGCGGCCCCCGGCATCCTGGCCGAGATCGTGGAGCACCCCGCGTTCGTCCGCCGATTGGATGCCACCGGCCGCCGCCTCGAGGTCATGCTCGGTTATTCCGACTCGTCGAAGGACGTCGGACCGGTCGCGGCGAACCTCGCGCTGTACGAGGCGCAGGCGAAGATCTCGACGTGGGCCGAGGCGGAGGGCATCGAGCTGACGCTCTTCCACGGCCGCGGCGGTGCGCTCGGGCGCGGCGGTGGTCCCGCCAACTCCGCGATCCTCGCGCAGCCCCCGCACTCCGTCGACGGTCGCTTCAAGCTCACCGAGCAGGGCGAGGTCATCTTCGCGCGCTACGGCGACCCCGACATCGCGATGCGGCACATCGACCAGGTCGCGGCGGCCGTGCTCACGGCATCCTCGCCCTCGATCGAGCGTCGCAACCGCGGGGCGGCCGAGGCGTTCGCCGACGTGGCCGCGACGATGGACGTCGCCTCGCGCGAGCGGTTCTTCGCCCTCGTGAAGGCGCCCGGCTTCGCACCGTGGTTCGCGACCGTCACGCCCATGGAGGAGCTCGGGCACCTCGCACTCGGTTCGCGCCCGGCCCGACGCGGGCTGTCGGTGGAGTCGCTGGAAGACCTGCGCGCGATCCCGTGGGTGTTCTCGTGGACGCAGGCGCGCATCAACCTGGCCGGCTGGTTCGGCCTCGGCACCGCGCTCGACGCGGTCGGCGACGAGCAGCGCCTGCGCGACGCGTACGAGCAGTGGCCGCTGTTCCGCACGATGATCGACAACGTCGCGATGAGCCTCGCCAAGGCCGACGCGCGGATCGCCCGCCGTTACCTGGCGCTCGGCGACCGCGACGACCTCGCGGGACTCGTCATGGACGAGATGCTCCTCACCCGGACGTGGGTCGAGCGCATCACGGGCGGCGAGCTGCTGGGCAACAAGCCGGTGCTGCAGCGCGCGGTGAAGATGCGCAGCCCCTACGTCGACGCGCTGTCGCTCCTGCAGCTGCGGGCTCTGCGCGCGCTCCGCGACGTGGACGCCGAAGACCCGACCCCGGATGCCGAGCACCAGCGTCTGCTGCTGCTGTCGGTGAGCGGCGTGGCGGCGGGTCTGCAGAACACGGGCTGATCCGTTCCGATACGTGGAAGCGCCGGCGTCCTTCGGGGCGTCGGCGCTTCCACGTTCCCGACCGACGCCCCGCGTACCGTCCTGCGGACTCCAGGACCGACACGCCGCTCACGGCTGACCTTCGACGGCGAGTCGCCGATGAACTCCGCGCGACGGCACAGCACTGCACGACGGCACGGCATCCGGATGCCGGGCGCCCGTGTGTCAGTCCAGACGGCGGTCGGCAGCGTGCCGGGCGAGGCTGCGGCCGTAGCGCTCGGTCAGCTGCACCATGAGGTCCGGCGTCTCGCGATCGAGACCGAAGACGTATCCCGGGAAGTCGAGTTCCTTCTGCGCCGCCCAGATCTCGTCGTGCCGGTCGGGCGAGAGCAGCTGCACGGGGTCGCCGACCGCGACCCACCCGATCGGCACGACCGTCTCGGGCGGCAGCACCGTGCGCAGATGCACGATCGCGTTGATGCGCACCTCGCTGCGGTCGCCGATCTGCGCGCCGTTGAACACGCGTGTGCCCGTGGCGAGGAACACCTCGTCGCCGATGTCGGCGCCCGCGACGCTCGCCATCGGTCCGACCAGCGTGTGCGCACCGACGTGCACCGCGTGCGTGGAGCTCGCCCGCAGCAGCGCGTTCTCCATCACGATGGTGTTCTCCCCCAGCACGATCCGGCTGCCCTCGGCGGTCAGGACAGCACCGTGGAGGACCTGGCATCCGGGACCGATGGTGACGTCCCCGCTGACGACCGCGGTGGGGGCGACGACGGCGTCGGGGTGGATGCGGGGCTCGGCCCCGAGGTGAGCGAAGCGCATGGCGGCGTCCTTCCCGTCGGTGCCCGTCAGCGTAGTCCCGCGGGCGGCGGGGAGGACACGCTCACTCGTGGTCGTACGCGAAGACGGCGTCGAGACCGACCCCGAACTCGCCCGCGATCTGGAAGGCGAGTTCCAGGCTCGGCGAATACCGTCCCTGCTCGATGGCGATGACCGTCTGGCGCGTCACGCCGAGGCGGCGGGCGAGTTCGGCCTGGGTGGTGCCGGCGCGCTCGCGATGCTCGCGGATGCTGTTCGTGACGCGAGTGGGCTTCGCCATCACGGCATCCCCCGGTAGTACAGGGCGAGCCGGGCGAGACTGCCGATGATCGCGGACAGCGCGAAGCCCGCGTAGACGGCGTTGGCGATCCAGAACAGCGGCGCTTGGACGGCGCACAGCACCAGCCCCGCCAGCCCGCCGAACACGAGGAAGGCCTGACCGACGCGGTCGCCCTGTGCGGCGATCTCGCGATCGCGCACGTCGGAACGGTGGTCGGTGTCGGGATCGCGGCGCGACTGCGCCATCCCCCACGCGATGCTCACGGCGATGGCCACGAGGATGCTCGCGACGATGGTCGAGACCATCGGCCACACCCAGTCGATGCGTTCGACGGCGGTGTCCCGTGCGACGACGAGCATCCAGATCGTGTACACCAGCACGCCGGGGACACTGGCGATCAGCCCCGCCCAGGTGTTGCGCTCCTCGAACGACATCGCGGCCTCCGTGTAAAGAAAACTTGACATTTCGACCGTAGGACGGGCACGATCCGATGTCAAGAATCTTTGACACCGAGGAGTCACCATGGACATGAACGCGGCCGTCGTCGACGCCTACGGACCCCCCGAGGTCGTCCGCATCCAGCGCCGCCCCCGCCCGCGGGCCGTGCGAACCGATGTCGTCGTCGACGTCGCAGCCGCATCCGTCAACAGCGGTGACGCTCGGATCCGCGGCGCCCGCTTCCCCGCCGGATTCGGCGTCCCCGGTCGGATCGCCCTGGGCCTGCGGGGTCCCCGTCGGCCGGTGCTCGGCATCGCGCTGTCCGGTCGCGTCGTCGAGACCGGCCCCCGCGCGACCGATCTCCGTCCCGGTGACCGCGTGTGCGGCATGACGGACATGCGGATGGGCGCGCACGCCGAGTTCGCCGCCGTCCCCGAGCAGCGATTGGTCCGGATCCCCGACGGGGTGAGCGACGACGAGGCCGCCTCGGTCCTGTTCGGCGGAACCACGGCTCTCTGGTTCCTCCGCGACCGCGCGCGGCTGCGTCGCGGCGAGCGCGTCCTCGTCATCGGCGGCGCGGGTGCCGTCGGAACGCACGCCGTGCAGATCGCCCGCTCCCTGGGGGCGGAGGTCACCGCCACCGCGAGCGAGGGCAACCTCGCCCTGCTCTCGCGTCTCGGAGCGCACCACGCGGTGGACCGCGCCTCGACGTCGCTGTCCGACCTTCCCGGTCCCTATGACGTCGTCTTCGACACGGTCGGCGCCCTGCACCCCGACACCGCCGCGCCCCTGCTGTCTCCGGACGGCCGCGTGATCCTCGCGGCGGCGACGCTCGCCGAGACGATCACGCCGAGGGCGCGCGTGATCACCGGCACCGCGGGGGCGGGTCGCGAGCTCGTGGGCGACCTGCTCGACGGGATCGTCGCGGGCACCCTCACACCCGTGATCGAAGCGGTCCTGCCGCTGGAACGGATCGCCGAGGCGTACGCCCGCGTGGACTCCGGTCACAAGACGGGCAGCATCCTGGTGCGCCCCTGAGGCGGTCAGGCGGGCTCGGTCACCGTGACGAGGGGTCCGATCATGGCATCCGTCCGCTCACGCCGAGGCGGTCTCGGCGGTCTTCTCCGTCGGCAGCGGCCACAGAGCGTCGAGCAGCTGACGCACCCACGCGATGAGGTTCGCGTCATCGGCGTCCTGCGGGAGCGGGACGACCATGGCGTCCCCGTTCGCGACGAGCTTCGCCTTGGGGTACAGACGCTGCAGACGCACGCGCATCGAGTCCGCGAGGTGCGCGGGGGCGATGCGGAGGTTCGAGCCCATGGCCACGACGTCCGCGAGACCGGCCTGCGCAGCCCGACGACGCAGGCGCGCGACCGCGATCAGCCCCTCGACCTCGACCGGCGGCTCGCCGTACCGGTCGCGCAGCTCATCGACGACGAGGTCGATCGCGTCGTCCTTCGCGGTAGCGGATGCCGCGGCCGACAGCTTCTGGTACGCCTCGAGGCGCAGCCGCTCGCTGTCGATGTACGTCTCGGGCAGGCGCGCGTCGACGGGCAGCTCCAGACGCAGCTCGGTGGGACCCTCGGTGTCCTCGCCGCGGAAGGTCGCCACGGCCTCGCCGATCATGCGGAGGTACAGGTCGAACCCGACACCGGCGATATGACCGGCCTGCTCGGCGCCGAGCAGATTACCGGCGCCGCGGAGCTCGAGGTCCTTCAAGGCGACCTGCATGCCGCTGCCGAGATCGTTGTTCACCGCGATCGTCTCGAGACGGTCGGCGGCTGTCTCGGACAGCGGCTTCATCTCGTCGTACAGGAAGTACGCGTAGGCGCGGTCGCGCCCGCGACCCACGCGTCCGCGCAGCTGGTGCAGCTGGGACAGACCGTACTTGTCGGCGCGGTCGATGATGATCGTGTTCGCGTTCGAGATGTCCAGGCCCGTCTCGATGATCGTGGTCGACACGAGGACGTCGGCGCGACGCTCCCAGAAGTCGTCGACGACCTGCTCCAGCGCGTGCTCGCCCATCTGGCCGTGCGCGACGACGATCCGGGCCTCGGGCACGAGTTCGGCGAGGTGCGCGGCGACGCGCTGGATCGACGACACCCGGTTGTGCACGTAGAACACCTGGCCCTCGCGCAGCAGCTCGCGCCGGATCGCCGCGGCGATCTGCTTGTCGTTGCGCGGACCCACGTACGACAGGATCGGATGCCGATCCTCCGGCGGGGTCGCCAGCGTCGACATCTCGCGGATCCCGGTCACCGCCATCTCGAGCGTGCGCGGGATGGGCGTGGCGCTCATGGCGAGGATGTCGACGTTGGTCTTGAGCTTCTTCAGCGCGTCCTTGTGCTCGACGCCGAAGCGCTGCTCCTCGTCGATGATCATGAGCCCGAGATCCTTGAAGATCACCTTCTCGGTGAGGATCCGGTGCGTGCCGATGACCATGTCGACGGTGCCGTCGGTGAGCCCCGCGAGCGTGGCCTTCGCCTCCTTGTCGCTCTGGAAGCGCGAGAGGGGACGCACGGTCACGGGGAACCCGGCGAAACGCTCCGCGAACGTCTCGAGGTGCTGCTTCACGAGCAGGGTCGTGGGGACGAGCATCGCGACCTGCTTGCCGTCCTGGATCGCCTTGAAGGCGGCGCGCACAGCGACCTCGGTCTTGCCGAAGCCGACATCGCCCGACAGCAGCCGGTCCATCGGGATCGGCTTCTCCATGTCGGCCTTGATCTCGTCGATCGTCTGCAGCTGGTCCTGCGTCTCGGCGAACGGGAACGCCTCCTCCAGCTCGCGCTGCCACGGCGTGTCCGGGCCGAACGCGTAGCCCTTCGCCGCCATGCGCGCCGAGTAGAGCTTCACCAGCTCGACGGCGATGTCGCGCACCGCCTTGCGGGCGCGTCCCTTGGCGGCGGCCCAGTCGCTGCCGCCCATCTTGGACAGCACGGGCGCCTCGCCGCCGACGTACTTCGAGAGCAGATCCAGCTGATCCGTGGGCACGAACAGCTTGTCGCCCGGGTAGCCGCGCTTGGCGGGCGCGTACTCGAGGACCAGGTACTCCTTCGTGGTCTTCACGGCGTTGCGCCCACCGCTCGACACCTCTCGCTGCGTCAGCTCGATGAATCTGCCGATGCCGTGCGTCGCGTGCACCACGACGTCGCCGGGCTTGAGCTGCAGCGGATCGACGACGTTGCGCCGACGGGACGCGAGCTTCTTCGCCCCGCGGTTGTCGTTGCCGACGGAGCGACCGTAGAACTCGGTCTCGGTGATGACGGCGAACTTCACCTCGGTGAGTTCGAACCCGCGCTCCAGCGAGGCGCACACGACGTGCGCGACCCCGGGCTCGGGCGGCGTGCGAACGTCATCGACCTTGCGCGCCGCGATCCCGCGTTCAGCGAGCACGTCGCGCGCCCGGTCCACGAGCCCCGGACCGGATGCCGTCACCACCACGGCCCATCCGTCGGCGAGCAGCTCCCCGACGTGTGCCGTCGCCCCGTCGACGTTGCCCTGGAAGGACGGCACGGGGTCGGCCTTCACCCGGTGCGCGGAGTCGTCGCCCACGACGAGGCCCTCGGCCTCGGCATCCGCCGCACCGGAATCGAACGCGCTCAGGCGCCACCAGACGCCGCCGCGGCCGCTCGCGATCTCGTGCAGGTCGTCGAGCGTGACGAAATCGCCGGCGCCCAGATCGACGGGCGTGTCCGCGCCCGCGGTCGCCGCCGACCACGCCGCCTCGAGGAACTCGCGGTTCGTGTCGCCGAGCGTGGTGGCCCGGGCGAGGGAGCGCTCCGGATCGACGAGGGCGACCGCGCTGCCGCCGGGGAGATAGTCGACGAGGGTCACGAGGTCGTCCACGAGCACCGGGATGAGGGATTCCATGCCCTCGGCCGGGATGCCCTCCGCCATCTTCTCGAGCAGCTGACGCAGCCCCGGATAGCCGTCGCGCAACTCGGCGGCGCGCTCGCGCACTTCCGAGGTGAGCAGGAGCTCGCGGCTCGGGACGAGCGACACCTCGGCCACCTCACCGGGCAGTGAGCGCTGATCGGCGACGGAGAAGGCGCGGATCTGGTCGACCTCGTCGCCGAAGAACTCGACGCGATACGGGTGGTCGGCCACCGGCGGGAACACATCGAGGATGCCGCCGCGCACGGCGAACTCTCCGCGACGCGAGACCATGTCGACCCGGTGGTAGGCCAGCTCGACCAGGCGGGTGGTGACCGCGTCGAGCTCGCGCCCGCGCCCCCCGACGCGCAGGTGCACAGGTTCGACGTCGCCGAGGCCGGGGGCGAGCGGCTGCAGCGCGCTGCGGACGGAGGCGGTGACCACGAGCGGAACCGACCCGTCCCAGGCCGCGACGCGACGCAGCACGTCCAGCCGGCGACCCACGGTTTCGGGACTCGGGCTCAGGCGCTCGTGCGGCAGCGTCTCCCACGCCGGGAAGTGCAGCACCTGGGCTCCGGGAAGCACGGCCTCCAGCGCGGGCCCGAGCGATTCGGCGCGGCGCCCCGTCGGCGCGATCACCAGGACCGCCCCCGGCGCCCCCGCACTCCGCCGATGCTCAAGAAGACCGGCGATCACGGGCGCATCCAGCCCGTCGACGAGGGAGAGAGACAGATCGGCGGATGCCGCGACAGCGGCCTCCCGGTACGACTCAGCCTGCTCGAGGGCGCGAACGATCCCGGGAACTGTCACTCGACACATCCTACGCGGGGGCACGGACACGCGGCTCGGACCGCGGCCTTCGGCGGGAACCGTCCCGGGGCCCGCGCGCGCGGAGTCGTACAGTGGGGTCATGACCTCCCCTGGCGTGCCCGGATTCGCCTCCCCCTACGCCGCACCGCCGGTCGGGACGCTCCTCACGCCTCCCCCCTCGACGCCGCGTCGGCGACCGCTCGGAGCCTTGGCGCTGGTGCTGGCGATCCTCGCGGGGGTCGTGGCATCCGGGATCGCCGGCTTCGCGTCGTTCCGGATCGCGCGAGGCGCGGGCGCCGAGTTCATCGCCCGCGGCGGTCAGTCCGTCGACTGGCGCCTCCTCTCGCCCGTGCGGGACTTCGTGCTGCTGGGCGAGGTCGCGTTCTGGTCCGGAACGGCACTGGGGATCGCGGCACTCGCCGTCGGAATCGTGGCGACCGTCCGCAACACGGGCCGCGGGCCCGGCATCGCCGCAATCGTCATCGCCGCACTCGGACCGTTCCTGTTCGCCGGGCTGGTCTTCGTCGCCCTCGCCGCCGGCGCGGGCGAGCTCGCCGGCGCCGCGGTCTGACACCGCACTACCGGGTCGGGCCCGGCCGCGTCCACCCCGGGCGGCGGATCGCCGATCGCTTCGTAGGGTTGTCCGCACGGGGGTTCTGCATGCCCTCGACGACCTTTGGAGGACACAGTGACCAGCACACCGCCGCCCCCCGAGCCGCACAACCCCCCGCCGGCCACTCGCGCCGAAGCCGCGCAGGGCGGGTACGCCGCTGCACCCGCCGGGTACTCCGCACCGGCCTCCCCCGCACGCACACGGGGATCGAACCGGCTGGGCGTGGTCGCGTTCGCCGCCTCGCTGCTGGCCGTCGTGATCGGCTCGATCATCGCCGTGTTCGCCGGCATCCAGAGCGGGAGCCTCGCGCAGTTCGCCGACGCCATCGACAGCAGTGGCAACGTCGACGCCGCGGCGTTGCCCGCCGCCGCGAACCAGATCGCCCTCGCGGCCGGCGCCCTCTCCGTCGCCGCGTTCCTGGTCTGGGGAGCGTTCGCCCTCTGGGGCTTCGTGCAGGGCATCATCGCCGCGGTGAAGAACCGGGGACGCGGATGGGGCATCGCCGCGATCGTGCTGTCCGTCGTCGGCGGCGGGATCGTGTTCGCCTTCTTCGTCGTCGGAGCAGGTATCGGCGCGGCGCCCTACGCGTCCTGATCGCGTCGCGGATCGACCGCGCACGCTTCCTCGAGAGAGCCTCGGCCGGTCGGCCGAGGCTCTCTCGTCGTCGGTGCGGGGCACCGGAACCGCCCACCCCTCCTCCACAGGCGGTCGGCCGCTGGAGTTGTCCACAATTTCACGCGGTCACGGAGCGGGAGAGCCTCGATCCCTCCTAGCCTCGCCGGGAGCCGGACCGTCCGGCCGGATCGGACGAGGACTCCCATGCAACAGCTCACTCCCCCGGGTTCGCCCGCGGCCCCCGGCCTCCCGCCCCACGCCGCGCCGGTGCCGGCCGCCGCGCACACGGCCGTGCTCGCGCCCTCGCGCCCGACGGCGGCCGCCGAGCCGGATCCCCCCATCCGTCCGTCGCGACTCGTCCCGTTCTTGATGTTCGGCGGGATCAGCACGGTCCTGCTCGTCATCGCCGCAGTCCTGCGCCGCGAGACGACTCCCGCGTGGGCCGACCTGGGCGACTACAGCTGTCTCGGCGGGTGCCTGAGCGGAGTCGCCGCCGCGATCTTCGGGTGCGTCACCCTCTCCCGCGCCCTGCGGAGGCGGTGACCGCCCGCGGTCTCAGCGCGGGGCGTGGAAACGCTGCTGCGCCGGGACGAGCCCCTCCTCGACCAGCAACTCCACGGCATCGGCTGCGTCCGAGACCAGGATGGGGAGCGTCTCCCGCTCCTTCGCGCCGAACGGGTCGAGCACCCAGTCCGCCGGGTCCTGTCGACCGACGGGACGACCGATGCCCACCCGGACACGCGGGAATTCGGGCGATCCGAGCGCCTTCGCGACATCGCGCACACCGTTGTGCCCGCCGTGCCCGCCGCCGGTCTTGAGCTTGATCGTGTCGAAGGGGATGTCGAGCTCGTCGTGGACGACGACGACGCGCTCCGGGGCGATGTCGTAGAACCGCGCCAGTCCCGAAACGGGTCCGCCCGAGACGTTCATGAAGCTGTTCGGCTTCGCGAGCACGAGTTTCGCGCCGCCCGGGCGCACCCACGTCTCGACCACACGCGCATTGGCCTTGTGCGCACGGAACGACTCGCGACGCCGGGCGGCGAGTTCATCGATCACCATCTGGCCGATGTTGTGCCGCGTCGCCTCGTACCGCGGTCCGGGATTGCCGAGCCCGACGATGAGCCACGTGTCCGCCATGGCATCCATCCTTCCGGATCCGCCCGCGGACCCTGACATGAAAAACGAGGGGGCGTGAGACACGCCCCCTCGTCGGTCGCGGACCGCTCGCGCGGTCCGCGGGGATCAGTTCTCGTCGCCCTCGGAAGCGGCCTCGGCCTCTTCGGCCTGCTCCTCGGCGACCTCGGCGTCGGCCTCGGCGATCTCCTCGTCGGCAGCGAGGGTGTCCAGCGGCACGGAGACGCCGATGATGAGCGTCTCGGGCTCGGTCACGAGCGTCGCGCCGGCGGGCAGGACCAGGTCGGCGGCGGTGATCTGCGTACCGTCCTCGAGGCCCTCGACCGAGACCTCGACGTTCTGCGGGATGTGCGTGGCCTCGACCTCGAGCGAGACGGTGGTGCTGTCGAGGTTCGCGATCGTGCCGGAGAACGGCTCGCCCACGACGACGACGGGGACGTCGACCGAGACCTTCTCGCCCTTCTTCACGACGATGAGGTCGATGTGCTCGACGATCTGGCGCACCGGATCCTTCTGCACGTCCTTGACCAGGGTCAGCTGGCTCTTGCCGTTGATGTCGAGGTCGAGCAGCGCGTTGGCGCGACGGATGAGCAGCGAGACCTGGTGACCGGGCAGCGCGACGTGCTGCGGCTCGGTGCCGTGACCGTAGATGACCGCGGGGATCTTGCCGGCGGCGCGCAGACGGCGGGCGAAGCCCTTGCCGAAGTTCTCGCGCAGCTCGGCGACGACCTTGTTGTCTTCCGACATGATGTTCTCCTCGCGGGCTCGGGTCCCGCAGCTTGTGAGCGGACGATGTCCGCGCGTATGTGGTCTGGATTCGACTCGAACGCGAGCGCGTGAGGAAAGCCGGGAGCCTTGCAACACCGCGTCGATCACGGATGTCAGGTGCACCCGCCGGGGCGCACGAGGAGACATCCCTCGCCGAAGTTCCCCGGAAGTCTACCAGCGACCCGCTCCGCATTTCGACCCGCGCCGCGGAGTGCTGCGGAGCCCCCGATAAGATCGACGGAGGCTTTCACCCGACCGGAGGAACATCATGGACAGCGGCTTCTTCTCTCACGTCGTGCTCTGGACGATCGGCGCAGTCACCGCCGTCGGCGGCGTCGCCGCGATCGGCGCCCTCTTCTCGATGGGGCGCAACGCGAACTACAAGAAGCACTGACCCTCCGCACCAGGACGCCCCGGCCACCGCTCTCTCGAGTGGTCACCGGGGCGTCCTTGTGCGTCAGAGGGCGAAGACGACCTTGCCCGAGCGCTGCGAATCGCGTGCCGTGGCGAAGGCCTCGTCGGCATCCGTCACCGCGAACTCGTGCGTGAGCGCCGCCTCGATCCCGGGAGTACGGGCGAGCAGCTCCACGGCGCGGTCGATCTCGTCGAGGAAGCGGAACGCCCCGAGGTAGCGCACCTCCTTCGAGATGAAGGGGGCGAGATTCACGGGCCGCGGGTCATCGGGCAGCATCCCGACCTGGACGACGGTGCCACCGGGGCGAACCGACTTCAGCGCGGTCGAGATCGACACGGGCACGCCCGAGCACTCCAGGACCACCGCGAACGAGTTCGGCTCGACGGCTTGGGTGGACACGTCGATGGTCGCCGACGCCCCCAACGCCGTGGCGCGTTCGAGCGGGCCGGCGAGCACGTCGGTCGCGGTGACCCGTGCGCCCGCCGCCACGGCCGCGGCCACGGCCATGAGACCGATCGGACCCGAACCGGTGACGAGCACGTCGAGTCCTGCCACGTCGCCGGCCTTGCCGAGGGCGTGGAGGGCGACCGCCAGGGGCTCTGCCAGCACCGCGCGGCGCACCGGGAGCTCGACGGGCAGCACGCGCACCATGCCGGCCTCGACGATCAGGTATTCGGATGCCGCGCCCTGGGTGTGCGGCCAGGTCGAGGCACTGCCGAGATACGATCCCCCGGGCCATAGGTGCGGCGCGTGCTCGATTCCCTCGCGCGGCGAGCCGAAGCGCGCTGGGTGCACGGTCACAGCCGTGCCCGCAGCGAGGACGCCGGAGGGGTCGAGGTCGACCCGCCCCGACAGCTCATGGCCCGGAACGAGTGGTTCGCGCACGACGAAGGCGCCGTTGGCCCCCTCGTAGTAGTAGTGCAGGTCGGATCCGCAGATGCCGACGTACTCGACGCGGAGGCGGACCTCCCCCTCCCCGGGTTCGGGCACGGCGACATCGCGGACCGCGGCGGACAGGGCCTTCTCGATCAGCAGAGTTTTCACGGTCTTCCTCTCCGCGGTCAGACGACCGCCGTCATCCCTCCGTCGACGAAGATGTTCTGCCCCGAGACGAAGCTCGACGCGTCGGATGCCAGGAACAACAGCGCCCCGTCCAGTTCGGCGAAGTCGCCCCACCGGCGGGCCGGGGTCCGCTGCGTGAGCCACGCCGTGAACTCCGGGTCGTCGACCAGGTCGCGGTTCATCTCGGTCGCGAAGTACCCCGGCGACAGGGCGTTCACCTGGATGCCGAAGCGCGCGAGGTCGGCGGCCATTCCGGCGGTCAGCTGAGCGACGCCGCCCTTCGTCGCGGAGTAGGGCGCGATGGTCTGTCGGGCGAGCCGCGACTGCACCGAGGCGACGTTGACGACCTTGCCGGAGCCGCGCGCGACCATCGCCGGAGTGACGAACCGCGAGACGTAGAACACTCCGGAGAGGTTGGCCGCGACGATGTCGTCCCAGTCGGCGACGTCGAACTCGTGGATCGGTGCCCGGCGCTGCACGCCGGCGTTGTTGACGACGATGTCGGGCACGCCGACGTCCTGCAGCAGAGTGGTGATCGCGCCTTCGACCGCCACGGCATCGGTCACGTCGAACGTCACCGCGTGCGCGGGGCGGCCGGACAGTTCCTCGGCCTCGGCGCGGGTCTTCTCGACCGCGCCCGCGTCGCGACCGTGCACCACGACACGCGCTCCGCCGCGGGCCAGGGTCAGAGCCAGCGCACGGCCGAGACCCCGCGACGACCCCGTGACGAGGGCGAGCCGGTCGGAGACGTCGAACAGGTCGGCGGGGGAACCGGTCACAGGAGCGCTCCGATGCCGAACACGGCGAGCGCGGCGAGGAAGCCGAGTACCGACTCGATGGCCTGCTGCACGGTCCACGTCTTCAGGGTGGTCTTGACGTCCATGCCCATGAGACGGCCCACCAACCAGAATCCGGAGTCGTTGACGTGACCGGCGAACACCGATCCCGCCGCGGTGGCGAGGGTGATCGCGACGACCTGCAGAGGCGAGAAGTCGCCCGCCATGACGGCGGGCGCGGCCAGACCTGCCGCGGTGACGAGGGCGACGGTGGCGGAGCCCTGCGCGAGTCGCAGGATCACGGCGATGATGTACGCCGCGACGATGACCGGCAGGCCCAGGTCGCTGAGGCTGTCGGAGAGCGCGTCACCGATGCCCGAGGCGCGCAGGACGGCGCCGAACATCCCACCGGCGCCGGTGATGAGGATGACGGATGCCACGGGTCCGAGCGCCGAGTCCACGACCTTCTCGAGCGCGGTGCCGTTCTCGCCGCGGCGGAAGCCGAACACGACGGTGGCCACGAGCACGGTGATGAGCAGGGCGACGGGCGAGTTGCCGAGGAGGACGAGCACCTGCACGAGGGTGTTGTCCTTGTCGACCGCGCCGGCGGCGGCAAGCGTCGTGAGACCGGTGTTCAAGAAGATGAGGAGCATCGGCAGGAGCAGGACCGCGATGACCGTGGCGGGCTTGGGCGGATTCGCCGGCTGGTCGGCATCCACGTCGCCGAAGAGTGCGGGGACGGGCAGGACGAGGCGGCGCGCGATGAACTTCCCCCACAGGTAACCCGAGAGGTACCAGATCGGGAAGGCGATGATGAGGCCGACGATGAGGACCAGTCCGAGGTTGGCGCCGTAGAGGCCGCTCGCGGTGACCGGCCCCGGGTGCGGCGGCAGGAAGACGTGCATGACCGAGAAGGCGGCGGCCGCGGGCAGGCCGAACAGCAGCACGTTGTTGCCCGAGACGCGGCGGGCGATGGCGAAGATGATCGGCAGCATCATGACGAGTCCGGCGTCGAAGAACATCGGGAATCCGAGGATGAGCGAGACGATGCCGAGTGCGAAGGGCGCCCGCTTCTCCCCGAAGACGCGGACGAACGTCTCGGCGAGCGACTGCGCCCCACCGGAGTGTTCGATCAAGCGCCCGAGCATCGCTCCGAGCGCCACGAGGAGCGCGACCGTCCCGAGCGTGCCCCCGAATCCTCCGGTCAAGGTCGTGACGATGGCCGAAACGGGGATGCCGGCGGCGAACGCTGTGGCCAGCGACACGATGATGAGGGCCAGGAAGGCGTGCACCTTCAGCCAGATGATGAGCACGAGGATGAGAGCGATCGCGCCGGCGGCGATGGCGAGGAGAGGCGCCGTGCCGAGTGTCTGGGTCCAGTCGTCCAAGAGATCTCCGTTGATTCAGGATGGCGCGGCATCGGGCAAGCTGTGATTCGACCCGCACCTATGGGTGAGTGAGGGCATCTTCACACAAAGATCGTATCTTTGACAAGATAAGGTCGTACCAAAGACCTGAGGAGGGGTCATGGCCCGAGCGTCGCACGGATCACTGGTGGATGCCCTCGGCATGCGCATCGTCGACGGGGAGCTGCCCCCGGCCCACGTCCTCACCCTCGCCGCCCTCGAAGCCGACTACGGCGTCTCCCGCACCGTCGTGCGCGAGGCCGTGCGCGTGCTGGAGGCGATGGGCATGCTCGAGCAGCGACGCAGGGTCGGCATCACCGTGCGTCCCGCCGCGGACTGGAGCGCCCTGGACACCCGGCTCATCGGCTGGCAGCTCGCAGGCAAGCGCCGCGACCAGCTCATCGCGAACACCACCGAACTCCGCGCCGCGATCGAACCGGTGGCCGCACGGTTGAGCGCCCGTCGGGCGACCGACCTGCAGCGCGGGGAGATCTCCCGCCTGGCCGAGGAACTCGAACGCCTCGGCGCCGCCGGCCTCGGCAACTCGCCCGAGTACCTCGCAGCCGACATCGCCTTCCACGACCTCATCCTCGTGTCCAGCGGCAACCTCATGCTCGCCGCCGCACGTGCCCCCATCGCCGCCGCGATCGAGGGACGCGCGATGCACGGCCTGACCCCCGGCATCCCGAATCCCGACGCGCTCGACAACCACGTCGCCACCGCCGCCGCGATCAGCCGCGCGGATGCCGACGCCGCCGAGGAGCACACGCGGCTCTACGTCGCAGCCGTGCTCACCGAAGTCCGTCGCTCCATCTGACCCCTTCCCCCGACGAAGAGAGAAGCCATGACCGCCACCGCCCCGATCCTCGTCTTCATGGGTCCCGCCGGCACCGGCAAGTCCACCGTCGCCGGGATGCTCGCCGGCCGCCTCGGCTGGGACTTACAGGAGGGTGACGACCTGCACCCCGCGGTCAACGTCGCCAAGATGGCGGCGGGTCACGCCCTCGACGACGACGACCGGTGGCCCTGGCTCGACCGCGTCGCCGGGTGGATCGACGGCCAGATCGCCGCGGGGCGCCCCGGCGTCATCACCTGTTCTGCTCTCAAGCGCAGCTACCGGGATGTCCTGCGCCGCGACGGCGTGACCTTCGTGCTGCTCATGGGCGACCCGAAGCTCGTGCTCGATCGTCTGCTGCGCCGCCAAGGCCACTTCATGCCGCCCGCCCTGCTCGCCTCGCAGTTCGAGACCCTGGAGATCCCGGGTGCCGACGAGCGGGCGATCCACGTCGACCTCGACCTCACCCCGCAGCAGCAGGTCGACGCGGTCATCGCGCAGCTGCACCTCGCCCCCGCGACCTGAGCGGTCCCGGACCGAGCCGATAAAGTGGCGGGGGTGCGCGACTCCCGTCCGCCCACCCTTCTGCCGCACGTGAACACGGAGCAACGAATGACGTCGACCGATCAGAACCAGGCACCGCACGAGGCCGCTCAGCACCACGAGGGCGCCCCCTCCCCCGCGGACGTCGAGCGGCCCACGGCCGACGCCGCCTCGGCCCCTGCGGGCGAGGGCGACGGCCGCGCCAACATCGGCGTGGTGGGCCTCGCGGTCATGGGCTCGAACCTGGCGCGCAACCTCGCCAGCCGTGAGGGCAACACGGTCGCGGTCTTCAACCGCAGCGCCGACAAGACCGAGCACCTCGTCCAGGCGCACCCCGAGGCGGAGTTCGTCCCCTCCTTCTCGTACGAGGACTTCGCGGCGTCGCTGTCGAAGCCCCGCACGGCGATCATCATGGTCAAGGCCGGCCGCCCGACCGACTTCGTCATCGACGAGCTCGTCAAGGTGTTCGAACCGGGCGACATCATCGTCGACGGCGGAAACGCCCTCTTCACGGACACGATCCGCCGCGAGAAGGCCGTGCGCGAGACCGGGATCAACTACGTCGGCATGGGCGTCTCCGGCGGCGAGGAGGGCGCCCTCCTCGGGCCCTCGCTCATGCCCGGCGGCTCCGACGAGTCGTGGCGGACGCTCGGCCCGATCCTGACCTCGATCGCCGCGATCGCGGAGGGCGAGGCCTGCGTCACCCACGTCGGTCACGACGGGGCCGGCCACTTCGTGAAGATGGTGCACAACGGCATCGAGTACGCCGACATGCAGCTGATCGCCGAGGCGTACGACCTCATCCGTCGCGCGACCGGCAAGACCCCCGCCGAGATCGCCGACGTGTTCGCCGAGTGGAACCGCGGCGAACTGGAGTCGTACCTCATCGAGATCACCGCCGAGGTGCTGCGCCAGACGGATGCCGAGACGGGCAAGCCGCTGGTGGATGTCATCCTCGACCAGGCCGGAGCGAAGGGCACCGGTGCGTGGACGGTGCAGACCGCCCTCGACCTGGGCGTCCCCGTCTCGGGCATCGCCGAGGCCACGTTCGCGCGGTCCCTGTCGAGCCACCCGGAGCAGCGCGCGGTGTCGGGCGGTCTGCCCGGGCCGTCCGACGAGATCGGCGAGCACCTCACCGGCGCCGACGCCGACGCGTTCATCGAGCAGGTGCGCCTGGCCCTCTACGCCTCGAAGATCGTCGCCTACTCCCAGGGCTTCGACGAGATCCGCGCCGGTGCCGCCCAGTACGACTGGAACATCGACCTGGGCGCGGTCTCGAAGATCTGGCGCGGGGGCTGCATCATCCGTGCGCAGTTCCTGAACCGCATCGCCGACGCCTACGACGCCGAGCCCGAGCTGCCGGTGCTGCTGACGGCCCCGTACTTCGTCGAGGCCCTCGGCCGCGCGCAGGACTCGTGGCGCGGCATCGTCTCGCTCGCCGCCGCCGCGGGCATCCCGGCACCCGCCTTCAGCTCGTCGCTGGCGTACTACGACGGCCTGCGCGCCACGCGACTGCCGGCGGCGCTCATCCAGGGCCAGCGCGACTTCTTCGGTGCGCACACGTACCGCCGCATCGACAAGGAGGGGACGTTCCACACCCTCTGGTCGGGCGACCGCACCGAGATCGAGGCCGAGGACACGCACTGACGACAGCGCTCACGGGGCGGCGGCGGGCGTTGCTCGTCGCCGCCTCGGCGCTGTACGCCCTCGGGCTCTGGTGGATGACGCTCCGCCCCACACCGTACGACGACGGCACAGCGGGAGTGCTCCGCGCGTTCCTCGCGCTGCTCGCCTCCTCACCGGTGACGGCGTGGGTCACCTTCGACGTGGTCGAGTTCTCCGCGAACGTCGTGATGTTCGTCCCCCTCGGGGTGCTGGCGCTCCTGTGGGGCGGGACGTGGTGGGTCGGCATCCTGAGCGGTCTGGCGGTGAGCGCCGCGATCGAGACGACCCAGGCGCTGTTCCTCCCGACGCGCGTCGCCGACGTGCGCGACCTGGTCGCGAACACTCTGGGCGCCGCTGTCGGGGTCGCCGTCGCCGCGCTCCTCGCCCGCGCGGTCAGACTTCACAGCGAGCGCATAGCCGACGCCATAGAAAGCTCATAGATACCGGCGCACAATGAACCACATGACCGCGACCGCCAGCGCTCCCGCCTTCACCCGTCCGGACGGCAGCGCCCTCCGCGTCCTCGTCGTCGACGACGAGCAGATGCTCACCGACCTGCTGTCGATGGCCCTCCGCATGGAGGGCTGGGAGGTCCGCACCGCGGGCTCCGGATTCGACGCGCTGCAGTCGGCCCGGGATTTCGAACCGGATGCCATGGTGCTCGACATCATGATGCCCGACCTCGACGGCATGGCCGTGCTGCAACGGCTCCGCCACTCGGGCAACGACGTCCCGGTGCTGTTCCTGACCGCGAAGGACGCCGTCGCCGACCGCGTCGCGGGCCTGACCGCGGGCGGCGACGACTATGTCACCAAGCCCTTCAGCCTCGAAGAGGTCGTGGCGCGGTTGCGCGGCCTGATGCGCCGCGCCGGCACAGCTGCCACGCGTGACTCCGAGCCGATCCTCCGTGTCGGCGACCTGTCGCTGAACGAGGACAGCCACGAAGTCGTCCGCGCCGGCACCGAGATCGAGCTGACCGCCACCGAGTTCGAGCTGCTGCGCTTCCTCATGCGCAACCAGCGCCGCGTCGTGTCGAAGGCGCAGATCCTCGATCGCGTCTGGAACTACGACTTCGGCGGGCGCTCGAGCGTCGTGGAGCTGTATATCTCGTACCTCCGCAAGAAGATCGACGCCGGTCACGAACCGCTCATCCACACGGTCCGCGGCGTCGGCTACATGATCAAAGCGCCTCAGTGACCCGAGAGAAGGCGCGCCACCGCTGGACGCTGCAGTCGCGCCTGATGGTCGCGGTGATCGGCATGGTGGCGTTCATCCTGGTGATGATCGCGGTGTCCACGAGCGCGATCATCACGGGTGTCCTGCAGACGAACCTCACGGCGCAGGTCGCCGCCGCCGGCAACAACGTGGTGGTGGGGCCCACGAGCACCGCGAGCGACGTCCTCGCCGGGGGCCCGTTCCCCGATGGCACCGTGCTCGTGCTGCGCAGCGCCAGCACGGGCGACACCGGCGCCTACGTCGACGGGCGGTCCGTGAAGGCCCTCGACGACGAGCAGGTGAGTGAGATCCGCGACGCCGTCGCGAACGCGGTCACGACCGGGGCCTCCTCGTCCGACACCGTCGATCTGCCGGGCCTCGGGGATTACCGCATCGGCGTGCGGGGAAACCAGTTCGGGACCGTCGCGGTGCTGGGACTGCCCCTCAGCCAGATCACCGCGACGATCGGCGCCATTCTCACCACCGTGGCCCTCGTCACCGCGGGCGGCCTGCTGCTGCTCTCCGCGATCATCGCGGTCGTCATCCGCGTGGGCCTGCGGCCGCTGCGCGGTGTCGCCGAGACCGCGACCCGGGTAGCCTCCATCCGGATGGACCAGGGCGACGTCTCCATCGACGAACGCGTACCGGCGGAGCAGGTCGACGAGCACAGCGAGATCGGACAGGTCGGCCTCGCGCTGAACTCGCTGCTGGACCGGGTCGACGCCTCGCTCGCCGCCCGCCAGCGCAACGAGGAGCTCATGCGCCGATTCGTCGCGGACGCCAGCCACGAGCTGCGGACTCCCCTGGCATCCATCCGGGGGTTCTCCGAACTGTCGCTGCGCGCCATTCGCCAGTCGCAGGACGACGAGAGCCGCCAACGCATCGCGATGGCCGTGGAGACGACAGAGCAGTCGCTCGAGCGCATCCAGGCGCAGTCGCTGCGGATGACCGCCCTCGTCGAGGATCTGCTGCTCCTCGCGCGCCTGGACGAGGGACAGGAGCTCGTCTACGGCACCGTCGACCTCACCCGTCTCGCGGTCGAAGCGGTCGGCGACGCCCGGCCGGCGGGGCCCGACCACGCGTGGTCGATCGACGTCGACGATGAACCCGTGGAACTCGCCGGAGACTCGGCGCGGCTCAACCAGGTGGTGGCGAACCTCCTCGCCAACGCGCGTACCCACACGCCCGCCGGCACGGAGGTCACGGTGTCGGTGACCCGCGAGGGCGACGACGCCGTGCTCCGAGTGCACGACGACGGCCCGGGGATCGATCCGGCCGTGGCCGCGCAACTGTTCGCACGGTTCGCCCGTGCCGACCGTTCCCGCGACCGGAAGACGGGCGGCACCGGCCTCGGGCTCTCCATCGCGAAGGCCATCGTCGAGGCCCACAACGGCACGATCACGGTGGACAGCACACCGGGCGACACGACCTTCGAGATGCGACTCCCGGCGAAGCCCACCGATCCGGTCTGAGGCGGGCCCCGGGGAACCGATGACACCCGGCGTTCGAGATCGGCCATTCGCCGTCACTTCGCGGAAACGTTCGTCTCGCTAGGCTGAGCATCACCTGGGGGGCCCGGGTCCTTCCCGCGGAAGTCGGGACGGAGCAATCGGAGGTATGTGATGGTTCGTGCCCGCGTGTGTGGATTCCTCACCGTGGCCGTCATCGCATCGGTCATCTCGGCCGCCGGGGCGGCGCGCGCGGAGACCGTACCCGCACCGGTGCCCTCCGGCGGCTTCGTCGACCAGCCGGCCTTGCCCGGCGGCGGCCCCTTCACCATCGATCCTTCGGTACCCGAAGGCACCTTCGACCCCATGCCGACGGAGCCGTGGCCGACCGCGGTGTCGACGGTGCCGCCCGAGGCGCCCGTCGGCACCTTCGAGTGGAGCCACCCGGCCGAGACCGCCATGCCGTACTTCCCCTCGAGAGGCGGCACGACGACGTATCGCGGCACGGACGGCGAGGTGCCGCAGGACGTCGACCCCGCCGCCCCTCAGGGTGTCGAGCCGGTGGAGGAGCCCGCGGAGACAGTCACCGCATCGCCCTCCCCGATGGTTCCCACCGCATCGCCCTCCCCCACCGCTGCGCGGGAAGGATCGGGGGAACCCGGAACGGCCGAGCCGACGTCGTCGGCGCAGAGATCGCCCGTGCCCGGCGTGCCCGGTCTGATCATCGGAATCCTGCTCCTCGTCGCCGGAGTGGCGATCGTGGGCTATCGCGGACCCGTCTACGCAGCCGCGGCGAGGGCGGAGGCGCGGTTGTTCGCGAAGGGTTCCGCCGACCGCGCTCGGCGACTCCGGAGCCCTCTGCCGGTCGCCGTCGTGGGGGCGTTCGCTGTGCTGACGGGCGTCGTGATGATGGTCTACGCGCTGTGGGGCTTCTCGATCTGATCGTCGGCGCCGCCCAGGATCGGCGGCCCGGCGCAGCAGTCCCGACGAACGCGAGCCGTCGTCAGTAGCCCGCGAAGGCGTCGGTCGTCAGCGACTTCGCGCGGGACAGCGCGGGGGCGAGAGCCGCGATCAGCCGCGGCGGACCCGACACGTACGCCGTGCGCTGCGCGATGTCGGGGACCGCACGCAGGAGCGCCTCGGCATCCACCCGATCCGGACCGGCCCACACCCACCCCGCGGGAAGGGCATCCGGCTCGTCGCGGCTGAACACGACCACCGGGATGCCGCCGGCAGCGATGTCGTCGCGGAACGCGAGCTCGTTCGCCTCCGAGACGACGTACACGAGCACCACGTCGCGGGTCTGACCGGTCGCGGCGAGATGACGCAGCTGCGAGACGAACGGGGTCACGCCGATGCCGGCGGCGACCAGGAGCACCGGCGACGTCGGACGCGAGGGGAGGACGAAGTCACCCCACACCCCCGTGACAGCGAGCGTGCCGCCCACCGGGACCTCGGCGAGTGCCCGCTTGTACGACGACTGCGAACCGTCCTTGAACGCGATGCGGACCGTCGGGAGGTCCTCGGGCGCCGAGGCGATCGAGAACTCCCGCCGCGTGCCGCGGGCATCGGGCCGGCGGTGCGGCACGTCGAGCTCGAGATACTGCCCCGGCGAGAACGTGAACGACCGCGCGGCACGGAACGTCAGCTCGCGCACCGTCGGGGTCAGATCGCGCCGCCCCTCCAGGCGGAGTCGCACGGCGGCGCGCAGGCAGAAGAGGAAGGCCACGAGGTTCCCGACGAGCAACGCCCGCTCTTGGCCGAGGGTGATCCCGCCGAGGGCGATGGGCCACCCCGCGAGCACGCCGACGAGGATCGCCACGACGAACTGCTGCCGGCGACGCGGGGGCAGGGTCAGCGGCTCGGACAGCATGAACGCCCCGAGGAACAGGAACGGCGAGGAGAACGCCACCTGCAGCAGCACCGCCGGGACGTCGACGGGGAACCCCGCCGCCTGGAACTGCACCGTCGTGCGCACGAACGCGACCGCCGCGGCCACGACCCAGAACACGAACACCACCGCGAGACGGTCGGTGCGTGCCAGGAGCAGCAGCCCCAGGAGCAGCACCGGCGCAGCCAGCCACGGCGACCCGACCCACCACGCGGACGCGCCGAGGTCGGGTGCCCACACGCTCACCACGGTCAGCACGGTCGCACCCGCCGCCGCCGGGTTGAAGATGTGCCGCCCGCGCCAGGCGAGCAAGTACTTCGACAGGGATGCCGCGACCCCGGCGAGCACGAGACCCGCCAGGCCCAGCGGTTCCACGGTCGGACGCACGACGAACAGCAGGATCGCGGCCGTGATCAGCGAGGACTCCAGGCGCCGTGGCATCCGCAGCACGCTCTGCGCGACGAAGTCGGTGACGCCGCACGCGAGAGCGAGCACCACGGCGCTCACGAGGATCTCGAGCGGGTCGGGGACCACGAGGCCGGCGAACGACAAGGCCAGCGCGAGGAGCGCCAGGACGCCCAGCGCCCCCAGCACGAGCCGATACATCGAGACGCGGCCGAGGACTCCGCGGACGCGGGTCGAACCCGCGGTCAGGGTCGCACTCATCAGAAGATCTCTCCCTCGAATCCCGGCGACCACTCCACGCGGCCGTCCGTACGCATCCGCACCCAGGGCGCGGTCCAGGCGGCCGCCAGTTCGGGGCCGCCGTCGAAGAACAGGGCGGTCGCCAGCGCATCCGCGCGCATCGCGGTGTCCGCGATCGCCCAGGTGGCCGCGTACGCCTGTACGGGTGTTCCCGTGCGGGCGTCCAGCACGTGGTGCAGTCCGTCGCCCCAGGCCCGCCGGGTGATCGCCGAGGCGCACAGGGCGGCGTCCCGCACCTCCACCACGCCGATCGCGCGGGTGGGGTCGTACGGGTGCTCGAGGCCGACCCGCACCGGTGCGCCGCGCACGGCGAGATCGCCCGAGCCGTCGACGATCACGTCGCCCTCGGCCCCGGCGCGGACGACGTCGAGCACGCGGTCCACCAGCCGCCCCTTGCCGAGCGCGCCCACATCGAGCGTCGCCGGGCGGGACAGCGACAGGACACCGCTCCCCCACCCCACGACGTCGCGCCAGTTCGGCGCCGCCGCCGGAGCCCCCCACGGCGCGAGCGTCAGCCGGGCGTCGTACCCGAGCCGGGCCAGGGCATCGCCCACGAGCGGATTCACCGCGCCGTGCGTCGCCGCATCGAGCTCGTCGTACAGCGTCAGCATCGCTTCGGTGTCCTGAGGCGCCTCGACGGATGCCACGCGTCCCTCCGCCAGGGAGGACACCACCGAGTCATCGCGGAAACGCGACCATTCGCGGTCGAAGGCGTCCACGACGTCGGCGACCGCGGCACGCGCGGCGGCCGACAACGGCTGCGCGGTCTCGATCGCCCACGCGGTGCCGATCGCGTCGAACGTCCACACCGCCCCGGCCGCGGTCGCCGCGGTCACGACGTCAGGCCTTCGCCTCGGACTTGATCGTGTCGAGGGCCTTCATGAAGCCGCCGCTGGTGAGCGAAGACCCGGCGACCTTGCTGACGGAGATCTCGTCGACCTTCTTGCCGACCACCTCGTCCTTGATGCCCCCGATGAACTCGCTCTGGTAGCGCCGGGACTCCGCCGCCTGCGGGTCACCGGTGACCGTGACGTCCGTGACCGTGTCGCCCGCGATCGTGAGGGTCACGTCGACCGTCTCGACGCTCTCGGGGGTGGCGTACTGGCCGGTGGCCTCGTACGTGCCGTCGGAGTAGACGCCGTCGGACGCCGCGGCCCCCGACGAGGAGTCGGTCGTGGCGCTCCCGCTCGGCGCCGACGATGCGGCGGGGGCGGAGGCCGACGCGGCCGGCGCGGCGGCGTCGGCGTTGCCGCCGGAGCATCCGGCGAGGGTCACCACACCGGCGACGCCCAGCAGGGCGGTGCCGATGCGGACGGGGCGGGGGACGGCGGTCGTGCGGATCATGAGGGTCCTCTTTCGGTCGTGCCTCGCGGAGCGATCGTGCTCACGATGAACACACGATCTCGAAACGGACCTGGTTCAGACCTCGGCGAACCTATGAGCGCGCCCTGAATCTCAGGCGTCTCCGCCGAACATGCTGGTGACCGAACCGTCCTCGAAGACCTCGTGGATCGCGCGCGCGAGCAGCGGGGCGATCGGCAGGACCGTGAGCCGGTCGAACCGGCGCTCGGCGGGCAGCGGGACGGTGTCGGTCACGACGACCTCGTCGATCGCCGGGTCCTGCAGACGCTCGGTGGCGGGATCGCTGAAGATGGCGTGGGTCGCGGCGACGATGACCTTGCGCGCGCCGCTCGCCTTGAGGGCCTGCGCGGCCTTCTGGATCGTGCCGCCCGTGTCGATCATGTCGTCGACGAGGAGGCACGTGCGCCCCTTCACGTCACCGACGATCTCGTGCACCGAGACCTGGTTCGCGACCTTCGGGTCGCGACGCTTGTGGATGATCGCGAGCGGGGCGCCGAGGCTGTCGGACCACGTGTCGGCGACGCGGACCCGACCCATGTCGGGCGAGACGACCGTGAGGGTCTCTCGGTCCTCGCCGGTGAGCCCCTGCTCGAAGTGCTCGAGCAGCACGGGCTTGGCGAACAGGTGGTCGACGGGACCGTCGAAGAAGCCCTGGATCTGCGCGGCGTGCAGGTCGACGCTCATGATGCGATCGGCACCGGCGGTCTTCAGCAGATCGGCGATGAGACGGGCGCTGATCGGCTCGCGACCGCGGCCCTTCTTGTCCTGACGCGAGTAGGGGTAGTACGGGGCCACCACCGTGATGCGCTTGGCGGAGGCGCGCTTGAGGGCGTCGAGCATGATGAGCAGCTCCATGAGCCACTCGTTGACCGGCGGACCGAAGGACTGCACGACGAACACGTCGCAGCCGCGGATCGACACCTCGAAGCGCGTGTAGATCTCGCCCGAGGCGAAGGTCCGGTGCTCGGTCGGCGCGAGCTCGGTGCCGAGGTGGCGCGCGACCTCGTGCGCGAGCTCGGGGTGCGACCGGCCCGAGGCGACGACCAGCCGCTTCTTGGTCTTGGCGACGAGCCCGGGGGCGATGCCGTTGTCGCGGTCGAGATCTACACGGTTCTTCTTACGAGCCATCGCGCGCTTCCTGTTCACCCCGGGCCCGCACGGCCACATCGGCCGCTCCGGTGCCCGGTCGATTCTTCTCGACCCACCCCTCGATGTTCCGCTGGGGGGCGACGCTGAGTGCCAGGGCACCGGCCGGGACGTCCTTGCGGATCACTGCGCCGGCACCGGTCTTGGCGCCATCCCCAATCGTAACGGGCGCGACGAAGACGTTGTGCGAACCGCTGTGCACCTCGTCGCCGATCACGGTCCGGTGCTTGGCGATGTCGTCGTAGTTGGCGGTGATCGCGCCGGCACCGAGATTGACGTTGCGCCCGATCTCGGTGTCTCCGATGTACGACAGGTGCGGCACCTTGCTGCCCTCGCCGATCGAGGAGTTCTTCACCTCGACGAACGTGCCGACCTTGCCGTTCACGCCGACCCGTGCGTTGGGACGGAGATACGCGAACGGGCCGACCGTCGCGCCCGCCTCGACGACCGCGAGCGTCGCATCGGTCCGCGTGATCGTGGCATCCTCGCCCACCTCGCAGTCCACGAGGGACGTGTCGGGTCCGATCGTCGCGCCCGCGGCGATCACCGTGGCGCCCCGCACGTGGGTGTTGGGGAGGAGCGTGACATCCGGCGCGAGCACCGCGGTCACGTCGATCCACGTCGTGGCCGGGTCGACGACCGTCACGCCCTCGCGCTGCCAGTGCCGCACCGTGCGGGCGTTGAGCGTGCGCCCCGCCTCCGACAGTTGGATGCGGTCGTTGACCCCGAGCGCCGCGGCGGCGTCGGGCGTGACGGATGCGGCGACGCCCAGCTCCGCGTCGCGCAGCAACGCCACGACGTCGGTGAGGTACTTCTCGCCCTGCGCATTGGCCGTGCCGACCCGCGCGAGCTGGTCGCGCAGCGGCGCGGCGCGGAAGACGTAGACGCCGACGTTGATCTCGGTGACCGCGGCCTCGTCGGCCGTGGCATCCTTCTGCTCCACGATCCGGCGGACGGCGCGCGCGTCGTCGCGGATGACCCGGCCGTAGCCCTGCGGGTCGTCCACCTCCGCGGTGAGCAGGGTGACGGCGGTGCCGCCGGACCGATGCGCCTGGAGGAGCCCGGTGAGGGTGTGCGTCTCGAGCAGGGGCACATCACCGCTGAGGACGAGCACGTCGCCCGCGAAGTCGTCCAGGGCGCCGAGGGCGGCCTCGACGGCCCGCCCCGTACCGGGCACCTCGTCCTGGTCGACGATCACGACGCCCGGCGCCAGCTCGGTGATCGTCTCGGCCACGCGGTCGCGTTCGTGCCGGACGACCACCACGATGCGAGCCGGATCGAGGGATGCCGCGGTGTCGAGCACGTGCCCGACGAGCGGCCGACCGCCGACCGCGTGCAGGATCTTCGGGGTGCGCGATCGCATGCGGGTGCCCTGGCCCGCGGCGAGGACGACGACGGCGAGCTCGGTCGATGAGGTCATGCTCCGCCGCCAGGATTCGAACCTGGACCTAACAGCTCCAAAGGCTGTCGTGCTGCCGTTACACCACGGCGGACCGTGCCCGCGGGCACCGGTCAAGTCTGCCAGACGGCGGCCCGACGGCGTTCTCGACATAATGAACGAGTGAGCCGGGACAGCGACGAGGTCGATCGCATCGTCGAGGCGTGGGTGCACCAGCGACCCGACCTCGACTTCTCGCCGTTGGAGGTGCTCTCGCGTGTCGCCCGCCTCTCGCGGCACCTCGACATCGCTCGCAAAGAAGCGTTCCGCCGCAGCGACATCGAGTCGTGGGAATGGGACGTGCTCTCGGCCCTCCGCCGTGCGGGCGAGCCCTACCAGCTGAGCCCCAAGCAGTTGCTGCAGCAGACGCTCGTCTCCAGCGGCACCATGACCAACCGCATCGACCGGCTCGTCGCCCGCCGGTTCGTCCGACGTGAAGCCGATCCGGGCGACGGGAGGAGCATCCTGGTGACCCTGACCGACGACGGACGCGTGCGCGTGGATGCCGCGATCACCCGCCTCGTCGACGCCGAGGCCCTGCTGCTCGACGGGCTCTCGCGCGGCGACCGCGATCGCCTGGCGACGCTGCTCCGCAAGCTCAGCCTGGGATTCGACGCGTGAGCGAGACGGTGGCGACCCCGACGCCGTGGCAGCGGGTCAAGACGTGGCTGGATGTGCGGTTCCGCTCCCCCTCGGCGATCTACGGCCTCATCGTCTTCACGACGTTCGTCACGCTCGCCGACGACGAGGCCCACGACGTGGCCGAGGTGCTCCTGAACTCGACCGCGACCCTCGTCGTCTTCTTCATCGCGCACGTGTTCGCGCACACCCTGACCGAGCACGGCGACCACGGCTTCCGCGGGTCCACCCGCAACGCCATCCGACACGCCTCCGGGATGCTGTACGCCTCCGTGCCGTCGATCCTCGCCCTCGCGTACGGCATCGTCACGGATCAGTCCGTGTCGGACGCCGTCGACAACTGCATCACGGCGATGTTCGTGGTCCTCGCGATCCTCGGCTACCACGCCTTCCGGCGCCGTGGCTACCGCGTCTTCGGACGCATCATGGGCGCACTCGCGACGTCGTTCCTCGGGATCGTGATCGTGATCCTGGAGATCGCGGTCCACTGACACCGTGTCCGCTCGAGCGGACTCCGCTCAGCCGATCGCCTCGGTGAGCTCGAACCAGCGCAGTTCGAGCTCATCGCGCTCGGCCTCCCACTGCGAGATGCGCTCCATCTCCTTGCCCAGCCCCACGTAGTCCGCCTGGTCGTGGTCGACGAGGGCCGCCTTGGCGCGATCGATCTGCTGCTGCAGCTTCTCGATCTTCCGCTCGGCGGCCGAGGCCTCCTTCTGCGCGGCGCGGAGATCCGCTCCCTGGAGACCCGAGGATGCCGCGGGCGCCGCCGCCGCGGTGGAGCGCGTCGGCTCGGCATCCTGGAGCGCCCGGAGGCGCAGGTACTCGTCGACTCCCCCGGGAAGGTGGCGGAGCTTGGCATCCAGGATCGCGAACTGCTGATCCGTCACGCGCTCGAGGAAGTAGCGGTCGTGCGAGACGACGATGAGCGTGCCCGACCACGAGTCCAGCAGGTCTTCCACCGCCGCGAGCATGTCGGTGTCGAGGTCGTTCGTGGGCTCGTCGAGGATCAGGACGTTCGGCTGGTCGAGCAGGATCAGCAGCAGCTGCAGGCGCCGCTTCTGCCCGCCGGACAGGTCTTTCACCGGCGTCGAGAGCTGAGCGCTGGAGAAGCCCAGACGCTCGAGGAGCTGGCCGGGCGTGAGCTCCTGCGCCTTGGACCCGGCACCGAACGTGTACGTCGTGCGCAGACTCGCGATCACGACCCGCACGGGATCGTTCAGATGCTGCTCGAGCTCGTCGAGGCGCTGGGTGAGGGTGGCGACCTTCACCGTCTTGCCGCGCTTGACTCGGCCGCTGGTCGGTTCGAGAGTGCCGGTGACCAGGCTCAGCAGCGTCGACTTGCCGGCACCGTTGACCCCGAGGATGCCGGTGCGCTCCCCGGGCGCGATGCGCCACTCGACGTCTCGGAGCACCGTCTTCTCGCCGAAGGCCACCCCCGCGTCGAGCAGATCGACGACGTCCTTTCCCAGGCGCGCGACCGCGAGCGACTGCAGCGCGACCTTGTCGCGGATCTCGGGCACATCCGCGATGAGCTCGTTCGCCGCGTCGATGCGGAACTTCGGCTTCGACGTGCGCGCCGGAGCCCCGCGACGCAGCCACGCCAGCTCTTTGCGGGCGAGGTTCTGACGCCGCTGTTCGATGGATGCCGCCTGCCTGTCGCGCTCGACCCGCTGCAGGATGTACGCGGCGTAGCCGCCCTCGAAGGGCTCGACGATGCGGTCGTGCACCTCCCACGTGGCGGTGCAGATCTCGTCGAGGAACCAGCGGTCGTGCGTCACGACCAGCAGCCCGCCGGCGTTCGGCGCCCACCGCTTCTTGAGATGTCCGGCGAGCCACGTGATCGCCTCGACGTCGAGGTGGTTGGTGGGCTCGTCGAGGAAGAGCACGTCCCAGTCGCCGGAGAGCAGCTTCGCCAGAGCGACGCGACGGCGCTGGCCGCCCGACAGATCACCGAGCCGCGCATCCCACGGCAGGTCGCCGAGGAGCCCGGCGATCACGTCGCGCGTGCGCGCGTCGCCCGCCCACTCGTGCTCGGCGCGGTCGCCGACGACGGCGTGGCCGATCGTGTCGTCGTCGTCGAGGGTGTCCTGCTGGTCGAGGACGCCGACGGTCACTCCCCCGCGCACGGTGACGCGCCCGCCGTCGGGCTCGCGGATGCCGGCGAGCATGCCGAGGAGACTCGACTTGCCGTCGCCGTTGCGGCCGACGATGCCGATCCGGTCGCCTTCGTTCACCCCGAGCGAGACGGAGTCGAACACGACCTTGGTCGGGTATTCCAGGTGCAGGGCTTCGCCCCCGAGCAGATGTGCCATATCCGCTCCAGGCTACGCGGGTCCGGCGGGGGCGAACCACGAGACTGCATCCGGCTGACGAAACCCGCGCACCCTGCAGTGGGGTTGTCAGGCGCGTGCAGTCTCGCGGAGACCGCTCGCGCAGAGCGCCCTGCTACCGGAACGCGCAGCGGGGCCGCCCGGAATCCCGGACGGCCCCGCTGGTGTGGCGTCGGCTCAGAGGTTGTTGTCGGCGAGCCAGGCCTTCGCGATGTCGGCCGACGACTGCTGGTCGACGGTCGACTTCACGTTCAGTTCCACGAGGCCCTCGGGGGTGAGGGCGGCGGAGACCTTGTTGAGCACGTCGGACACCTGCGAGGCGACCTTCGAGTTCACGACCGGAACGACGTTCGAGGCCAGGAAGAGGCCCTTCGGGTCTTCCAGGGTGACCAGGTTGTCGGTCTGGATGCGCGGGTCGGCGGTGTAGACGTTCGCGACCTGGATCGTGCCGGCGACGAGATCGTCGACCGTGGTCTCACCCGTGGGCGAGAACTGCACGTCGACGCCGTAGGTCGACTTCAGACCCTGCGGGCCGTACGGGCGCTCGGCGAGCTCGGCGTTGCCGCCGAGGGTCAGTCCGGTCGTGACCTTGGAGAGGTCGGCGATCGAGGTCAGACCGTTGGCATCCGCGAACGCCTTCGTGACCGTGTACGAGTCCTGATCGGTGGCCGACGACTGGTCGAGCACCTCAAGGCCCTCGGGGAGAGCGGCCGGGAGCGCCGCGTAGACCTCATCCGCGGTGCGCGCCGTCGTCTCCTTGTCGAAGAACTGCAGCAGGTTGCCGCTGTACTCCGGGAACACGGTGACGGTGCCGTCCTCGAGCAGCGGGATGTACGCGTCACGCTGACCGATCTGGAACTGGCGCTTGACCGTCAGCCCGGAGTTCTCGAGAGCCTGCGCGTAGATCTCGGCGATGATCTCGTTCGAGAAGTAGGCCTGCGAGCCGACGACGATCTCGGCCGACGATGCGCTGGCGTCGCCGCCGTTGTTGCTCAGGGGGTCGCTCGAGGCGCCGCAACCGGCGAGGGCGAGCGAGGCGACCGCGAGCCCGGCGAGGACGCCGAGACCCTTGCGAGTTCGTGCTGTGAACATGGGTTCCTCTTTCTGGTGGTGGAGAGTCGGGTGAGTCAGGCGTTGCCCGGGGGCACGGCGGGGGCTCCCACCGCGATCGCCTCGGCGCGCCGCTCCCGCGCCGAGCGCGTCCGGGGCGAGGCGGCGCCCGCGGCGCGGATGCCGCGCGGGACCACGAGGTGCTGCAGGAGGGCGAACAGTCCGTCGATCACGAGAGCGAGGACCGCGACCAGGATCGCACCGCCGATCAGGATGTCGAAGCGGCGCAGCGGGATCGCCGCGATGATGTACTGCCCGAGGCCGCCCAGCCCGATGTAGGCCGCGATCGTCACGGTCGCGAGGACCTGGAGGGTGGCGGCGCGGATGCCGCCGACGAGCAGAGGCAGGCCGAGCGGCACTTCGATGCGCCACAGGATCTGGGTTTCTGTCATGCCCATGGAACGTCCGGCGTCGATGACGCGACGGTCGATCGCCTCGAAGCCGGTGTACGCCCCCGCCAGCAGCGAGGGGATCGCCAGCACGACGAACGAGATCACGGCCGCCTCGGGCTTGTGCAGCACGCCGAGCAGCAGCGTCAGCAGGATGAGCAGACCGAACGACGGGATCGCGCGCGCAGCGCCCGAGATCGCGACGGCCGTCTCACGACCCCGCTCGGTGTGGCCGATGTACCAACCGAGCGGGATGGCGATGGCCCCGGCCACGACGACGGAGACGAGCGTGTAGAGCAGCTGCACGCCGATCGCCGCGGGGATGGAGTCGAACCCCGTCCCGGGGTTGCCGGAGAAGATCCAGGCGAGCGCATCGCCGATGAGGTTCATGCCTTCACAAACGTCCGGTCGGCCTGCCGCGAGACGGTCTTCGTCCCCCGGGTCCAGGGCATCAGCAGGCGACCCGCGAGAACGAGCAGCAGATCGATCACCAGTGCGATCACGACGACGGCGAGCACACCCGTGAAGACCTCGGGGATGATCCGTCGCTGCAGACCGTTCGTGAACAGGTAGCCGATGTTCTGGATGCCGACGAGGATGCCGACCGTCGCCAGGGCGATCGTGCTCGCCGATGCGACGCGGAGTCCCGCCAGGATCACGGGCCCCGCCAACGGGAACTCCACCGCCCAGAAGCGGCGGAACGAGCCGTATCCCAGGGCGGTCGACGCCTGGCGCACGCCGGCGTCCACCGAGTCGAGACCGTCGGCGACGGCGCGCACGAGGATCGCGACGGCGTAGATCGCGAGCGCCACGATGAGGTTGGTCTCACTGACGATCGAGTACCAGCCGGTGACCACGGGCATGAGGATCAGCAGGGCGAGCGAGGGGATCGTGTACAGCAGGCCGGTGATCGTGATGACGCTGCTGCGCACGAGTCGATAGCGCCAGGCGACCCAGCCGAGGGGGACGCTGAGGACGAATCCGGCCAGGAGCGCGATCAGGCTCTGGCGGAGGTGGGCCACCGTCAGCTCCCCGATCAGCCCGAGGTTGTTGAGGACCCAGGTCACGGGCGCGGCTCCTCCACGAGGGCGCCCTGCGTGCGCCCCTCGGCGTCGACGACGACCGTGCCGTGCTCGGTCGCCTTCAGGCGCAGGGCGCGCTTGCCCTTGACCGCACCGATGAAGCTCGCGACGAAGTCGCTCGCCGGATTCTCGATGATCTCGCTCGGTGCCCCGACCTGGGCGACGTGGGCGCCCTTCTCGAGCAGCACCACCTGGTCGCCGAGGAGGAACGCCTCGTCGATGTCGTGGGTGACGAACACGATCGTCTTGCCGATGTCGTTCTGCAGTCGGATGAGCTCCTGCTGGAGTTCGTCGCGCACGATCGGGTCGACCGCGCCGAACGGCTCGTCCATCAGAAGGATGTTGGGGTCGGCGGCGAGACCGCGCGCGACGCCGACGCGCTGCTGCTGGCCGCCCGAGAGCTGGCTCGGATAGCGGTCGGCCATCGCGGTGTCGAGGCCCACCGTCTCCATGAGTTCGAGAGCGCGGGTGCGTGCCTTCTTGCGGTTCTCGCCCTGGAGCACGGGAACCGTGGCGATGTTCTCGGCCACCGTGAAATGCGGCAGCAGCCCCGAGTTCTGCATGACGTAGCCGATGCTCCGGCGGAGCTGCACCGGCGGCCGCGACGCGATGTCGTCGCCGTCGATGGAGATCGTGCCGGCCGAGGGCTCGACCATGCGATTGATCATGCGGAGGAGCGTCGTCTTGCCGCAGCCCGAAGACCCCACGAAGACGGTCGTCTTGCGGGACGGGATGACGAGACTGAAATCGTCGACGGCGCGGGTGCCGTCGGGGAAGACCTTCGAGACGGCCGAGAACTCGATCATGCGCGTGCCCGACTCAGTCGGAGACCACGACCTTCCGGTCGAAGGCGACGTATCCCGCGAAGTCGGTGCCCACTCGATCGACCGCGCCGGGGCGCAGATCGGGGTACGACCACGCACCGTCGGTGAGCTCGGCACCGTCGAGGGAGACGTTCCAGTACTGCGCCGCGCCCTTCCACGGGCAGGTGTACGGAGTGGGGCTCTGCGACAGGGCGCCGGCGCGGACGGCGCTCGGCGGGAAGTACCAGTTGCCCTCGATCGAGACGAGATCGTCGCGCTCGGCTTCGGCGATCACCACGCCGTCGAGTACTGCCTTCATGGGATTCCCCTTTCGTGGCCGCTCGCGGGCACAGCGCCCGCCGGTGCAGGTCCACCACGTTCGAGGCTAGTGAGGGCCACCGACACCAAACGCAAGATTGCCCCGTGTGACGACCTGGGCTATGGTGCGCCGCGGTCAGACCACACGCGCGCCGGACACGGGGCCGTGGACGTGCAGGGCGGGGAACCCGGCGGCGCTCAACGTGACCTGCAGGTCGATCGCGGCGGTCTCGTCGGCGGCGAGGAACGCCAGGGTCGGTCCCGAGCCGGACACCAACCCCGCGAGCGCGCCCGAACGCTCACCCCGTTCGAGGACGCGGGCGAGGTCGGGACGCAGGTGGAGGGCGGGCGCCTGGAGGTCGTTGCGCACGGTCGCGGCCAGCATGCGCGGGTCACCCTGACGGATCGCGTGCAGCACATCGGGGTCGACCGCCGGGACTCGCGGGGCCGGCCCGATGTCGACCGCGTGGCGCTCGCGGTGGGCGTCGAGTTCGCCGTAGACCACCGGGGTCGACAGCCCCTGGTCGTTGGGCACGAGCACCCAGTCGAAACGGCCGGAGGCCAGCGCCGGGCTCAGCTCGTCGCCGCGACCGGTCCCGACGGCGGTCCCGCCGAGGAGGGCGAACGGCACGTCGGCACCCAGCTGCGCCGCCAGACGCGCGAGGTCGGCGGTCGGCATCCCGATCCCCCACAGCGCGTCGCACGCGACCAGGGCGGCCGCAGCATCCGCGGACCCGCCGCCCATGCCCCCGGCGACCGGCACGGCCTTCCGCACCGACAGGTGGGCGCCCCGATCGATTCCGCCGACGCGGGCCAGAAGCCGCGCTGCGCGGACCGCGAGGTTGCGCTCGTCGGTGGGCACGCCCTCGACGTCGACCGTCGAGGTGCCGACGATCTCGATCGTGATGTCGTCGGCCGGTGTGGCCGTGATCTCCTCGTACAGCGACACCGCCTGGTAGGCGGTGGCGACCTCGTGGTAGCCGTCGTCGGCCACATCGCCGACCTCGAGGAAGACGTTGATCTTCCCGGGCGCGCGCACGCGCACCGCAGCGGGCTCGTGGCCGCTCATCGCCGACCTCGCCCCACCGGGAGTCCGCATGCTCCGCCGTGTGCGAAACTGGAACGTCGGACAGACATCCCCCGGCCCGCTGACGACGGGTCGACGGCGGCCGGTCCGGAACGGGCGATCTCAGTCACTCTTCGACAGTAGCGCCCCCCTCACCGCCCTTCGGCGCCGTCGCCGAAACGCGGACGTAACGCCGGCTCCCTACGGTGTACGAACCCGTCCCCACATCCCCCGAGGAGGCACAGTATGCGATCGATGGTCCCGCTTTCTTTCGAGACCGACCCGTGGCGCGCCCTCCTCTCGCGGGATGACATCCGCATGGTGGACGGCATCCTGCACGTCGTCGACGACACCCGCACCCCCGCCGACGCCGAGCGCGACGACCTGCTCACGGTCGCCGCCGCGATCGAGGCGGCAGGTGTTCCGGTCATGCTCGTCCGGGATGCCAACCGCCGACCCAAGATCGTCGTCGACACCGCGCACGCCGACGTCGCCCTGGCGGCTCTGCGCGATCCCGAGCTCGGCCCCGTCTACCTGAAGGCCCGGGGCGAGGAGCCTGTTCCCGCGCACAGCGTCGTCCCGAGCCGCAACGCGGTGGAGGCGTACGCGGTCTTCCGCCCGCGCACCTCGTCCGAGGGCTCCTACCGCTACGGCGCCGCGCTGGCGCCGCGTCTGGAGCTGTGGCGGTTCGGGTCCGAGACCATCGAGGCCCCGCGCCCGAGCGCTCTGACCCGCCGGAAGTTCGCCACGGCCGACCTGGACGTGGTGGAGGTCGAGCGCTACGGCCGTCGGTGGCGCAGCGTGGCGGGCATGTTCGATCCGCACCCGAACGAGTTCACGGAAGACGTCGACATGGTCTTCTCCTGGGTGGACGGGTCCTCCAGCGAGTTCCAGCGTCAGCGCGCCGCGCGCATGAAGGGCTACGTCGTCGGCGACGGCGATGACAACGCGGCTCGCTACCGTCAGGTGGACGAGCTGCGCTACGCCCTGCGCAGCGTCCACATGTACGCCCCGTGGGTGCGTCGCATCTTCATCGCCACGGACTCTCCGACACCCGAATGGTTGGCCGATCACCCGAAGGTCACCATCGTGCGGAGCGAGGAGTTCTTCGCCGACCCGTCGGTCCTCCCCACGCACAACTCGCACGCGGTCGAGGCGCAGCTGCACCGTATCCCCGGCCTCGCCGAGCATTTCCTCTACAGCAACGACGACATGTTCTTCGGCCGTCCGGTCACCCCCGAACTGTTCTTCAGCGGAGCCGGGATCAGTCGGTTCGTTGAGAGCGGCATCCGGATCGGCAGCGGCGCCGCGCACGTCGGCCGTTCCGGCCACGACAACGGGCTGCGCGTGAACCGTGCGCTGCTCGAGGAGAGGTTCGGACGCGTCATCACGCTCGATCTCGAACACTGCGCGACGCCGCTGCGGCGTTCGGTGGCGTACGAACTGGAGCGCGAATTCGCGGAGGACTACGCCCGCACGGCGGCGAGCCGCTTCCGTTCGGCGACCGACATCTCGGTCACCAACAGCCTGTACCACTACTACGCGCTGGCCACCGGGCGGGCCGTCATCACGACCGAGCCGCGGACGCGGTACGTCCAGACCACGCAGTTGGACTCGCTCCGCCGCATGGAGCGTCTCGTCACCGGCCGCGACACCGACATGTTCTGCCTCAACGACGGCAGCGTGCCCGAGATCCCCGAGGAGGTGCGGGTGCCCGCGCTGCGCGCATGCCTCGAACGGTACTTCCCGGTGACCGCGCCGTGGGAGAAGGAACCGGTCAGCGCAGGATCGGCAGCGGCGTCGTCGGCGGTGACACCCGCCCGCTGAGTTCGCTGGCGGTCGGCACGGCGATGCCGGCCGATCGCAGCCGCTCCTGCGACTCGGCGGCGTCGACGTACTGGAGGACCTCCGCGGCGCCGACCGGGACGACCGAGTGCACAACGGTCTCGTCGTACACGTGCACGAGGTTGAAGCCCTGCGCGCCGTCCTGGGGCCGCGTGCCGCCGACGGGCACCATGAGGTCCTGCGTGTAGCAGGTCGCCGAGGCCACCGACACGGGGATCCCGGCGAACGTGGCGAACGTCGAGTAGTGCAGGTGCCCGGCGAGGATCGTGCGCACGTCGGTGCCCCGCAGCACGGCCGCGAGGCTGCGCTGATCGCGCAGTTCGACGGTGGCGGCGAGGTCGAGCACGCTCGGTACCGGCGGGTGGTGCATGGCGAGGATCGTGCCGAGCGGAGCGGGGACCGACAGCACGTCGGCGAGCCATTCGCGCTGCGCGGCGGTGACCTCGCCGTGGTGGAAGCCGGGGACGGTGGTGTCGAGCGTCACGATCCGGAGACCGTTGAGCTCGTCGACGCGGTCCACGGGCGCGGCCGGGTGCCCGTGCTCACCCGGGAGCAGGTGGTGTCGGAACGTCGCGCGGTCGTCGTGGTTGCCCATGACCCAGATGACCGGGGCACCCAGACGCGCCGCCGCGGGCTCGACGATGGCGCGTACGCGGGCGTAGGCGTCGTCCTCCCCGAAGTCGGCGAGGTCGCCCGTGAAGATCAGACCGTCGGGACGGATGCCGGATGCCTCGATCGCCGCGACCGCCTGCGCGAGGTGCGCCTCGGAGTCGACGCGGTCGTACAGCGGGGCACCGCCGGCACGCAGGTGGGTGTCGCTCAGGTGCAGCAGCACGCGTTCGGCACGCGGGTATTCGGCGTAGCGCATCTCGTTCCCTTCGGGTCGTCGGGTGCGACCTCTGACCGGCGTGATGCTCCCGGTTGGGCTGAAATGTTACCGGCATGTTTCGAGAACATGTGATGAACACGGCAAGAAGTTACGTCGCCGCGATCCGCACGAGGCACCCGCAACAGTCGCCTGAACCCGCCGCGAAGGGACGGATCGTGGCGACTCGCGCAACGAGACGGTCAGCCGCGGGCGATGCGCACGAAGTCGTCGATGGACAGCTGCTCACCTCGGAGCGTCGGGTCGACGCCCGCCGCCTCCAGAGCCTCGGATGCCGCGGCGGCGGACCCGCCGAGCACGCTCGACAGCGCCTGCCGCAGCATCTTGCGGCGCTGCTGGAAGGCGGCATCCACGATCGTGAAGGTCCGGCGCCGGAGTTCTTCGTCGCCGCGGGGCTCGGCATCCCGTTCGAATCCGACCAGGACGCTGTCGACGTTCGGCACCGGCCAGAACACCTGGCGCGAGACCGTTCCAGCCAGGCGCCACGGGCCGTACCACGCGGCTTTGACGCTCGGAGCGCCGTACACCTTCGACCCGGGAGGGGCGGCGAGGCGCTCCCCCACCTCGGCCTGGACCATGACCACGCCGCGCTGCAAGAACGGGAACGTCTCGAGGAAATGCAGCAGGACGGGAACCGAGACGTTGTACGGCAGGTTGGCGACCAGCACCTCGGGAGAGCCGGGCAGCTCGCGCACCTGCAGGGCGTCGGCGTCGATCACGCTCAGCCGATCCGCCGGAACGCCGTGGGCGGCCGCCGTGTCCGGCAGGCGCGCCGCGAGGCGGTGGTCGATCTCGACGGCGAGCACGGAGGCGCCCGTCTCGAGGATCGCCAGGGTCAGCGATCCGAGCCCCGGCCCGATCTCGACCACACGATCGGATGCCACGACCTTCGCCGCCTGGACGATCTTGCGGACCGTGTTGGCGTCGACGACGAAGTTCTGGCCCAGCTTCTTGGTCGGTGTGATGTCGAGGTCGGCGGCGAGCCGGCGGATCTCGGAGGCACCGAGGAGCGAAACGGGCATTGTTCCACTGTAACCAGGGCGACCGCCAGCCGCCGCCTCCCGGTACCGGCGGGAGTAGCGTGGATGGGTGAGCCAGACGCAGTCGATTCCCGCCAACGCCTTCACCCTCCGCGGTCCCTACGGGCGACGAGCGGTCGGTCTTTCCCTCGCCGCGGCGGTCGGCGGTTTCCTCTTCGGGTTCGACTCGTCCGTCATCAACGGAGCAGTGGATGCCGTCCAGGGCAACTTCGAACTGAGTCAGGTCCTCACCGGTTTCGTCGTCGCCGTCGCCCTGCTCGGGTGCGCGGTGGGTGCCGTGATCGCCGGCGCGCTGTCGGACCGCTGGGGCCGGTTGAAGGTCATGCTGCTGGGCGCCGTGCTGTTCTTCGTCTCGTCGATCGGTGCCGCCCTGACCTTCAGCGTCCCCGATCTCATCCTGTGGCGCGTGCTGAGCGGCCTCGGTATCGGCATCGCCTCGGTCGTCGCCCCGGCATACATCGCGGAGGTCGCCCCGCGCCAGATCCGCGGCTCGCTCGCCTCGCTGCAGCAGCTCGCGATCACGCTCGGCATCTTCGGGGCGCTGCTCTCCGACGCCCTCCTCGCCACTTCCGCCGGCGGAGCGGCGAACCAGCTGTGGCTGGGCATGGAGGCCTGGCGCTGGATGTTCCTCGTCGGCGTCGTCCCCGCCGCCGTCTACGGCATCCTCTCGTTCACCGTTCCCGAGTCTCCCCGGTACCTGCTCGCGAAGGGACGCAAGGACGAGGCGCGCGCGATCTTCTCGCGCCTCGTGCCGCCGGCCGACCTCGACAAGACCATGAACGAGCTCTCGAGCGCCATCGAGACCGACCGGAAGAACAAGAACGTGTCCCTGCGGGGGCCGGTGCTCGGACTCCAGGGAATCGTCTGGACCGGCATCCTGCTCTCGATGTTCCAGCAGTTCGTGGGCATCAACGTGATCTTCTACTACTCCACGACGCTGTGGAAGGCGGTCGGGTTCGACGAGAGCAACTCGCTGCTGATCTCGGTGATCACCTCGGTGACCAACGTCGTCGTCACGTTCGTCGCGATCTTCCTGGTCGACCGGGTCGGCCGGAAGCCCATCCTCCTGACCGGTTCGGTGCTGATGACCGTGTCGTTGGCCGCGATGGCACTGTCGTTCACCTTCGCCCAGGGAAGCGGCGACGACGTCGCGCTCCCCGCTCCGTGGGGCGGGATCGCCCTCGTCGCCGCCAACATCTTCGTCATCGGCTTCGGCGCCTCGTGGGGTCCGCTGGTGTGGGTGCTGCTCGGCGAGATCTTCCCCAGCCGCATCCGCGGCAAGGCCCTCGGCGTCGCCGCCGGTGCGCAGTGGATCGCCAACTTCGCGATCACCGTGTCGTTCCCCGCGATGGCCGGCTGGTCGCTGCCGCTCACCTACGGCATGTACGCGCTGTTCGCGGCACTGTCGTTCCTCTACGTCGCGTTGCGCATCCCGGAGACGAAGGGCATGGAACTCGAGCAGACCGAGACGCTCTTCGTCCGCAAGGACAAGAGCAAGGCCCGAGAACGGACGGAGGCCGGCACCCTGCGGGGTGCCGGCCTCCGTCGTGTTCGGCGCCGGCGCAACCTCCGCGATCCGCGCAAGCTCAGCGGCATCTGCCGCGGGCGGACTGAAGTTACGCAGATCCGTGAGCGAGTGCCGCAGACTCCAGGGCGTTCATACGCCGGCGCGAATCACTGAGCCGGCACCCCGGGTCAGAACTCCCCGTAGACCTCGAGGGTGTTCGCGGCGACCTGGGCGGCGAGCTCGTCGGCATCCGTTCCGAGTTCGGCCGCCAGGAAGCGGAGCGTCACCGGGATGAGGTACGGCGCGTTCGGACGGCCTCGGTACGGCGCGGGCGTCAGGAACGGGGCGTCGGTCTCGACGAGGATCCGTTCGCGCGGGGTCACGGCGAGGGCGTCGCGCAGGTTCTGCGCGTTCTTGAACGTGACGTTGCCCGCGAACGAGAGGTAGTACCCGCGGTCGGCCGCGATGCGCGCCATGTCGGCGTCGCCGGAGAAGCAATGGAACACCGTCTTCTCGGGGGCGCCGACACGCTCGAGCGTCTCGAGCACGGCGTCATGGGCGTCGCGATCGTGGATCTGCATCGCGATGCCGTGCTTCTTCGCCAGGGCGATGTGCGCTTCGAACGAGTACCGCTGGGCCGGGATGCCGTCGGCCTCGGTCCGGAAGAAGTCCAGGCCCGTCTCGCCGATGGCCCGCACGCGCGGTTCGGCCGCGAGCTCGTCGATGACCGCGATCGCGGCATCCAGCTCGCCGGCGACGGCGTACGCGGGGGCCTCGTTCGGATGGATCGCGACGGCGGCGAGCACGCGCGGGTGGGTCGTCGCCGCCCACGCGGACCACCGGGAGGAGTCGACGTCTCCCCCGGCCTGGACGACGCCGTGCACGCCGACGGCCAGCGCGCGTTCCAGCTGCTCGTCGAGCGAGAGACCGGTCTCGCCGTCCTCGATCTCGAGGTGCGTGTGGTTGTCGTAGACGGGGATGCCGAGCGGCTCGGGCGCGGGCGGGTAGCTCACGTCGCGGCGGCCATCGGCGGACCGCTCGCGCACGTACTGGCTGGGATCGCCGCCCTCGATCGTGCCGCGGGGACGCTCGACGGGCGTGCTCATGCCTGCTCGACGCGCGGGAACAGCGGCGACAGGCCGTTCACCGACGTGCCGGGGCGCAGCACGCCCCAGGCGCCGGCCTCGCGGAGCGGCTGGTCCTGCAGGCGCCCGATGCTCTCAGCGGCGCCCAGCGCGACCCAGAGCTTCTCGGTCGCGACCGGCATGACCGGCGACAGCAGCACGGCGAGGGCGCGCAGCCCCTCGGCGGCCGTGTACAGGACCGTGCCGAGGCGCTCGCGCTTCGCGTCATCCTTCGCGAGGGCCCACGGCTCGTTCTCGGTGATGTACTGGTTCAGCGCGTCGACGATCGTCCAGATCGCGTCGATCGCCTCGTCGATGCGGAACCGCTCGATCGCCGCGTCCGCGTTCGTCGCGGCCTCCGCCACCGTCTTCTGGATCGCGAGGTCGGCCTCGGTGTACTCCCCCGCCGGCGGCACGATCCCCTCGAAGTACCGCTCGATCATCGCGATCGACCGGGATGCCAGGTTGCCGAAGCCGTTGGCGAGTTCGGCCTGGTAGCGGGCCGAGAGGTCTTCCCACGAGAACGACCCGTCCTGGCCGAATGCGATCGCGGACAGGAAGTAGAAGCGGTACGCGTCGGAGCCGAAGACGTCGGTGATCTCGGTCGGTGCGATACCGGTGAGCTTGGACTTCGACATCTTCTCGCCGCCGACCAGAAGCCAGCCGTGCGCGAAGACGCCGCGGGGCACCTCGAGCCCCGCCGCCATCAGCATCGCGGGCCAGATCACGGCGTGGAAACGCAGGATGTCCTTGCCCACCACGTGGTACGCCGGCCAGCGGCGCGCGAACTCGTCGGGGTCGCTGCCGTAGCCGACCGCCGTGGCGTAGTTCAGCAGCGCGTCCACCCAGACGTAGATGACGTGCGAGTCGTCCCACGGCACCTGGATGCCCCAGTCGAACGTCGACCGCGAGATCGACAGGTCTTTGAGCCCGTTCTTCACGAACGACACGACCTCGTTGCGCGCCGAGTCGGGGCGCACGAAGTCGGGCACGGAGCGGTAGAGCTCGAGCAGCGGCTCCTGGAACTCGCTGAGCTTGAAGAAGTAGTTCTTCTCCTGCAGCAGCTCGAGAGGCTTGGAGTGGATCGCGCAGACCTTCAGCCCCTCGAACGGACCCTCGCCGTCGACGATCTCGGCCTCGGTCTTGAACTCCTCGCAACCGACGCAGTACAGCGCCTCGAACTCGCCCGCGTAGATGTATCCGCGGTCGTACAGCGCCTGCACGAACTTCTCGACGCGCTCCTCGTGGCGCGGCTGGCTCGTGCGGATGAAGTCGTCGTTGGCGACGTCGAGGGTCTTCAGCAGCGGGAACCACGACTCGCTCACGAGCTTGTCGACCCACTCCTGCGGCGTGTGGTTGTTCGCGGCGGCGGCGCGCATCATCTTCTGGCCGTGCTCGTCGGTGCCCGTCAGCATCCAGGTGTCGTCACCGGACTGCCGGTGCCACCGCGCGAGCGCGTCCACCGCCACCGTCGTGTAGCCGTGCCCGATGTGGGGCACGTCGCTGGGGTAGTAGATCGGCGTGGTGATGTAGAACGAACGACCGGAAGTCACCCCAGGATTCTACGGGGGTGACGCCGGGGCGCCGGTCGGTGTGACGCGTCAGCGCTTGACCGCGAGCGCGGCCTGGTACAGCTCGCGCGAGGAGTGCCCCGTGAGGGAGGCGACCTCGGCGGCGGCCTCCTTGAGCCGCGCGCCGTCGCGCACCAGTTCGAGCACCTGGGTCACGGCATCCGGGAACACCACCTCGCGTGCCGACGAGCCGCCGACGACGATCGCGATCTCGCCGCGCACGCCCTCGGCCGCCCAGGTGGCGAGCTCCGCCAGACTGCCGCGCCGAACCTCTTCGTGGAGCTTCGTCAGCTCGCGGCACACGGCGGCGGGGCGGTCGGCGCCGAACGCCGCGGCGAGGTCGTCGAGAGTGGATGCCAACCGCGACGGCGACTCGAAGAACACCAGGGTGCGGGTCTCGGCGGCGAGCTCGGCGAAGGCCCGCCGACGCTCGCCGGGCTTGCGACGCGGGAAGCCCTCGAAGGCGAAACGGTCGGTCGGGAGGCCGGCGACGGCCAGGGCGGTCACGACGGCGCTCGGGCCGGGGATCGCGGTGACCGTGACGCCCGCCGCCGCCGCGGCGGCGACGAGCCCGTAGCCGGGGTCGCTGACGGTCGGCATCCCGGCGTCGCTCAGCACGAGGAGGTCGTCGTCGCGCGCGAGTCCGACGAGTTCGGCGGCCCGTTCCTTCTCGTTGTGGTCGTGCAGCGCGATCAGGCGCGGCCGGTTCTCGACGCCAAGTCCGGCGAGCAGGCGCTGCGTGGTGCGGGTGTCCTCGGCGGCGACCACCGTGGCGTTCTCGAGCGCCTCGACGAGCCGCCGCGAGGCATCGCCCAGGTTGCCGATGGGGGTCGCCGCGAGGATGATCACCGCCCCACCTTATGCTGGGGGCCGTGACCGCCGTCCCCTCGCTGATCCCCTCGGACGAACGGACGCGCCTGGACCGCTGGCGCGACAGTCTCCTGGCGGATCCCCGGCGGACGCGCGTCTGGCGGTGGCTCGCCCCCACCCTCATCACCCTCTTCGCCTTCGTGCTGCGCCTGGTGAACGTCGGCGACCCGCACGCGCTCGTGTTCGACGAGACGTACTACGTCAAGGACTCGTGGAGCCAGTGGCTGCTCGGTTTCCCGTCGGAGTGGCCCGGGGGCGCCGACGAGCGCTTCGTCGCGGGCGAGACGGACTTCTTCACCGGCGTCGGAAGCTACGTGGTGCACCCGCCGCTCGGGCGCTTCTTCATCGGCGCCGGGATGGCGCTGTTCGGAGCCGACTCCGCGACCGGATGGCGTATCGCCGCGGTGGTGTTCGGCACGGGCATCGTGCTGCTGGTGTACCTGTTCGCGAAGACGCTCACCGGTTCGCTCGTCTTCGCGTCCGTGGCCTCCGGACTGATGGCGATCGACGGGCTCGGGATCGTGCTGAGCCGCGTGGCGCTGCTCGATGTCTTCCTGACCTTCTTCATCGTGCTGGCGCTGTGGTTCGTGGCGCTGGATCGTCGGGCCGCGCTCTCCCGCTGGGCCGCCCGAGCACCGGGCGAGACGACGTGGGGTCCGGTCTTCTGGAACCGGCCGTGGCTCCTCGCGGCCGGTGCCGCGGCGGGCGCGGCGACCGCCGTGAAGTGGTCGGGGCTCTACGTCATCGCCGGAATCGGCGTCTACGTCGTGATCGAGGACGCCCTGGCCCGCCGCCGCGCCGGGATCGCGCAGTGGCCGATGGACGCGGCGCGCCAGGGCCTCGTGTCGTTCGTCCTCCTCGTGCCCGTCGCCGTCGTCGTGTACCTGGCGAGCTGGGCGGGCTGGCTCTTCACCGACGGCGGCTACGACCGGCACGTTCTCGACGCGAGCCCCGCGACCGGTTTCTGGTCGTGGGTGCCGCTGCCGCTGCAGAACCTGTGGGCGTACCACCAGTCGATGTACGCGTTCCACGTCGGGCTGTCCACGCCGCACTCGTACGCGAGTCCCGCGTGGCAGTGGCCGATGATGATCCGCCCCACCTCGATGTACTGGCACCAGGACGACTTCGGGGTGAACGGATGCCAGCTCCCCGGCGGCTGCACCGAGGCCGTCTCGAGCATCGACAACCCGCTGCTGTGGTGGGCGGGCATCGCCGCCTCGGTCTACCTGCTGGTGCGGTTCGTGATGCTCCGCGACGGGCGACACGGCCTCGTCCTCCTGGGGCTGGCCGCGACCTACGTGCCCTGGTTGCTGTACCCCGAGCGGACGATCTTCCAGTTCTACACGGTCGCGATGGTGCCCTTCCTCGTGCTCGCGCTCACCTTCGCCCTGCGTGACCTGGCCCGCGGGCCGAGGTCGATGACCCGCGCCGCCGGGCAGGCGTGGGTCGTGGTGTTCCTGGCCGTGTGCGTGCTGCTGTCGGCGTTCTGGTATCCCGTGTGGACGGGCCTGCCGGTGCCGTACGAATTCTGGCGCCTGCACAACTGGCTGCCGACCTGGATCTGATCCGGGTGCGGGGGTCCGTGTCTCAGCGGAACATCATCTTCTCGTAGAGCGTCCGGCCGCTGACCCGGTCGACGAGGTCGCCCAGACGGATGTCGAGGTCGGCGTCGGCGGTGAAGTCGTAGTACTCCGGGTGCTCGCCGGCGTGCAGCACGGCCGACAGGGGGCCGCGATGCCCGCGCATGTCGAGCGCCTCGATCAACCGCGGGTCGGTCACGGTGAGGGCGATACGGTCGTCGCCGCGCTCCCACGTCCATTCCAGGCGCGTCGGATACGTCTGATGCCCGGGGCCCTCGACCTCGCCGCTGGTGGCGAGCCTCAGCGGCAAGAGGTCGTCGGTGAGGATCTCGTCGCCGCGGGCGAGGAAGAACGTGGGGATCTGGATCTGCCCGAGCCCGAAGAGCCCCTTCGTGGTCATTCGGACGTAGACGAGCGTGTAATCGCCGATGTGCGCACGACCCCAGAACCAGTGGTCGAGGAAGGACCCCATCAGGTGGTTGCCCCAGTTGTGGTCGTGGTAGGCGGTGCCACGGAGCGACACGGTGGTGCCGCTCTCGGTGATGCTCGCCTCCACGGTGCCGTACGGCACCGGCACGACCCACGCGAGGTAGTGCGTCTTCGCCGCGTCGAAGAACGTGATGCCCGCGCCCGGACGCCACGAGGGTGCGTGCCGATGGATCGTCACGTCCGCACTCAGGCCGTCCACCTCGAGATGGAGACGGTAGGTGTCGAGGTCGCCCGTGACGGTGTTCGGTCCGATGCGCACGTCGCACTTCTCGGTCGACGCGGAGAACGTCTCGGCCGCGAAAACGGGTTCCACGTGCGACCGCGTGCCGTCGGGGTGCTGCCGGATCACGAGGACGGTGGGCGTGAGCGGCCCGCCGGGGTCCGTATGCGGCTTGTTGCAGAACGTCACCACGAGCGTCGAACCGTCGTCGAACTGGCAGTCGAAGTACCACCACTCGAACGTCGAGTCGGCCGCCGCGGCGGCACGGTACCCGTCCTCCCACGGCTCGACCGTGGGTCCGTGGAGACCGAGCGCCCTCATGCCGTCGGCCTGGCCGGCCTGCATCCGGGCGCGGACCTCGGGGGTGTCGGGAATGGCGTGCGCGGACATGGTGCTCCTCCTCGAGCGGTCGGGTATCCCACATCCTGGCCGACCACACGAGCGGGGGCCAGGGGGAAACCCGTCGTCAGATCAGAGCGGCGGGATCGGTCGTCGGCAGGGCGCACGTGAACGCGCGGCAGTCGTAGGCCGTGGTCGCCCCGCCCTGCGCGACCTTGCCCTCGAACAGCGCGAAACCGGCGCGGGCGAAGTCCGCGGCCTGCGCGGGCGTGACGACGGCGACGACATCGGCCGCGACCCGCCGGGCGGCGTCGGCGAGAGCGGCATCCGTCTCGCCCACCACGACCACCTGACGCGGGGGCGTCGCGAGGCCGAGGGCGACCTCGAGGATCGCGCCGTACGCGAGCGGCGCGGCGAGCGCGGCGGGAGCGGCGGCACGGACGAGCGTCTCCGCCGCCTCGCGATAGCCCTCCCCCGCCCCGAGACGCCACAGATCGAGCGCTGCGGCGGCGAACGCCGACGGACCCGACGGCGCGGCCCCGTCGCTCGGGACGCCCTGCGGCTGCATGCCCTGGAGGGCCAGCACCGGGTCGCCGCCCCCGGGCGTGCGGATGCCGTCGGTCGACAGGCACGCGTCGACCAGGGCCCGCGCGCGCTCGGCGTACGCGACCTCGCCGGTGACGCGACCGAGGGCGAGCAGTCCGCGGGCGAGACCGCCGTAGTCCTCCAGCGTCGCGGGAGCCGCGGAGCGGATCTCGTCGAGCGAGGCGCGGCGGAGGGTGCCGTCGTCGGCGACGTTGGCCTCGAGAACGGCGTCGGCGGCCCAGCGCGCGGCCTCGACGAACCGCGGGTCGGTTCGGGCGCCGGCGGCGGCGAGCGCCGCGATGGCGTGCCCGTTCCAGCCGGTGACGACCTTGGCATCCAGGGCGGGCGGCGCGAGGGCGGCGCGGTCGGCGGTGCGGTAGTAGCCGCCCTCGGAGCGCTGCCCGTCGATGACCGACTCGGAGTCCTGCGCGGCGGCGATCCCCCCGGACGGGAGCTGCAGCACGTCGACGAGGAACCCCGCGGTCTCGGCGGCGGTCGCGTCGTCGCCCGCGGCGAGGGCGACCTCGATCAGCCCGGCGTTGTCGGTGAGCATCCGCTCGTAGTGCGGGACGGTCCAGTCGCGCCGCGTGGCGTACCGGAAGAACCCGCCCTCGACGGCATCACGCAGCTCCGAGGTCGTCATCGCGGTCAGAGCACGGGATGCCACACCCGCGGCGCCAGGGACGAGGGACGCCAGCGCGGGGTGCTGCAGCAGCCGCAGGACCGGGGTGTTCGGGAACTTCGGGGAGTCGAGGGACGCGCCGGCGGCGAACCCGCCGAACTCGCGATCCTCGCGGGACACGACGTCGGCGACGGCGGCCGCCAGAACCTCGCCGGAGGGGATCGCGTCGGCGGCGGCAGGGGCCGCGGACGCGAGCGCTTCGCGGAGCGAGGCACCGGTGGCATCCACTTCTCCCCGACGCTCGGTCCACGCCTCGCGGACCGCGGCGAGCACCTGCCGGAACGACGGCAGCTGACCGCGAGGCGCGGGCGGGAAGTACGTGCCGGCGTAGAAGATGCGCCCCTCGGGGGTGGCGAACGCCGTGAGCGGCCAGCCGAGGTGGGGCGTGAACGCGGAGGCGGCGTCGAGGTAGGCCGCGTCGACGTCGGGATGCTCCTCGCGGTCGACCTTGATCGCCACGAACCCGTCGTTGACGAGGGCGGCGGTCTCGGCATTCTGGAACGACTCCCGCGCCATCACGTGGCACCAGTGGCAGGTGCTGTAGCCGATCGAGACGAGCACGGGCACATCGCGCTCAGCCGCGACGGCGAACGCCTCGGGCCCCCACGGGAACCACGCGACGGGATTGTCAGCGTGGGCCCGCAGGTAGGGGCTCGAGGCGTTCGCGAGGCGGTTCAGTTCAGCGACCCGTCACTCGACGTCGTCGGGGTGCGAGCCGACGCGGCCGGAACCGTCGCCCGGGTCGACTGCGTCGATCGCGGCCATCTCGTCGGCGGAGAGCTCGAAATCGAACAGGTCGAAGTTCTCTTCCAGGCGCTCGCGGCGCACCGACTTCGGGAAGACGATGAGGCCGTGCTGGATGTGCCAGCGCAGCACCGCCTGCGCGGGGCTCTTGCCGTGGGCCTCGGCCGCGTCCTTGATCGCGGGGATCTCGAACAGGTCGTACTTGCCCTGGCCGAGCGGGCCCCACGACTCGATGTGCATGTCGTGCTCGGCGCCCCACGCACGGATCTCGCGCTGGCTGAGCGCCGGGTGCAGCTCGATCTGGTTGACGACCGGCGTCACCCCCGTCTCGGCGACGATGCGGTCGAGGTGCGGCACGAGGAAGTTCGAGACGCCGATCGAACGCGTCTTGCCCGCCTCGCGGATCTCGATGAGCTTCTGCCACGCGTTGAGGTAGTTGTCGGCCTTCGGGGTCGGCCAGTGCACGAGGTACAGGTCGACGCTGTCGAGGCCGAGCTTCTGCAGGCTCTCGTCGATCGCGGCGTGCGGGTCGTCGCCGTCGTGGCGCGAGTTCCAGAGCTTGGTCGTGACGAAGAGCTCGTCGCGCGGGATGCCGCTGGACGCGATGGCGCGGCCGACGCCCTCTTCGTTCTTGTAGATCGCGGCGGTGTCGATGTGGCGGTAGCCGACCTCGAGGGCCTCGGACACGGCGCGTTCGGCGTCGTCGGCGGGCACGAGGAACACGCCGTAGCCGAGCTGGGGGATGGAGTTTCCGTCATTGAGCTGGACAGAGGGAACGGTCATGGCATTCAGCCTAGAAGCCCCCGCCGACACCGGCTCCGGGGTTGACGCGCTCAGACCGGCGGTGCGGCGCACGCGGCCCGGGCGAGCGCTTCGGCGACCAGACGGACGTTCTCGACGACCGAACCCGCCGTGACGCGGACCCGACCCGTGCCGGGTGCCGGGTCGATCACGAACGGCGATCCGGCGGCGATGCCGATGCCCTCCGCCGCCGCGTGCACGACGGCGGCGCGTTCGTCGCGCACCGGCATCCACAGGTTGATGCCGTCGGGGTCGCCGACGTCGATGCCGAGCCGGCGCAGCGACGCCGCCACACGGTCGAGACGGTCGCGGTAGATGAGGCGCGCGGTTCGCACGGGGGCGGTCGAGCGAGGGTCGGTGAGCAGCTCGTACAGCACCGACTGCAGGAGCCGCGAGGTCCACCCGGGGCCCAGCATGCGGCGGCGCACGACACGGTCGACGATCGCGGAGGGCCCGCCGAGCGCGGCGATGCGGAGGTCGGGGCCGTGCGACTTCGAGAATCCGCGGACGTGGACGACCTGGCCCGGCAGCCAGAGCGCCAGCGTCACCGGCGGAGCGCTCGCGATGAGCGCCGAGTGGTCGTCCTCGATGACCGTGACCCGTGTGCCGCCCGGAACGCTCAGCAGCACGTTCGCGAGCCGCCGGGCCCGCTCCGCCGACATCGACACCCCCGTCGGGTTCTGCGCCCGCGGCTGCAGCAGCACCGCGGAGGGCCCCAGCGCGAGGGCGCGCGCCAGGGATGCCGGCACGACACCGTCCGCGTCGGTCTCGAGCATCACCGGGACGGCTCCCGCCGCTTCGATCAGGTCGAAGAAGTAGGGGAACCCGGGCGATTCCACCGCCACACGGTCGCCGAACCGCACGACCTGGTCGAGAGTGCGGGAGATGCCGTCGAGCGCGCCGTCCACGACGGTCAGCGCCTCGACGCCCCGGACCGGCCACTGATCGCGCAGCACGTCGTGGAGGTCCGGGAGCACCGGCAGGTCGTGATAGCGACCGGTGTCGGCGCGCGGTCGGGCGAGGGCCAGCGCCCGCTCGATCGAGGGCAGCATCGCGGGGTCGGGAGTCCCGAGCGACAGGTCGAGGCGGAGCGCCCGCACATCGCGCCCCGTGCCGAGACCACGCGGCGCACCGGGCACGCGCTCGGCCGACATCCCCTGCACGCGCGGGCTGAGCCACTCGCGTTTCTCGGCGCGGACGAACGTGCCCGCGCGGCCGCGCGAGAGGACGACCCCGGCGTCGGCGAGCGCCCGCCACGCGGTCGCGACCGTGCCGGTGGAGACCTCGAGCGCCGCCGCGACCTGACGCACCGTCGGTAGCCGATCGCCGGGCGGGAGCGTACCGTCACTGACCAAACGCGCGATCTCAGCGGCGAGTCCCGCGGCGGTGCGTTCGACGAGGGTGTCGGGCGCCAGCATCCGGTCCTCCAATTTACGGGGGCGTCACTCGTGGAAATCGTCGAGAAATGTTCAGGCGCGACAGTAACAGAACCGGCGAAGAGCCGGAGGAACGAGGGATCCCGATGACGACGGTGCGCGCAGCGATCACGCAGACCACCTGGACCGGCGACAAGGAGTCGATGCTCGACAAGCACGAGCAGTTCGCCCGGGACGCCGCGGCGCAGGGGGCCGACGTCCTCTGCTTCCAGGAGCTGTTCTACGGCCCCTATTTCGGGATCACCCAGGACCAGAAGTACTACCGGTACGCCGAGCCCGTCGACGGTCCGATCGTGCAGCGCTTCGCCGCGCTCGCGAAGGAGCTGGGGCTCGTCACGGTGCTGCCGATCTACGAAGAGGCCCAGACCGGCGTGTACTACAACACCTCGGTCCTGGTGGATGCCGACGGCACGGTGCTCGGCAGCTACCGCAAGAACCACATCCCGCACCTCGACAAGTTCTGGGAGAAGTTCTACTTCCGCCCCGGAAACCTCGGCTATCCCGTGTTCGACACCGCCGTCGGCAAGGTCGGCATGTACATCTGCTACGACCGGCACTTCCCCGAGGGGTGGCGGGAGCTGGGCCTCAACGGCGCGCACATGGTGTTCAACCCCAACGCCACCAAGCCGGGACTCTCCAACCGCCTCTGGGAGGTCGAGGGCCCGTGCGCCGCGGTCGCCAACGGCTACTTCGTGCTGCAGCCCAACCGCGTCGGCCGCGAGGACAACGAATACGGCGAGGATGCCGTCACCTTCTACGGCACGAGCCAGGTCATCGACCCGCGCGGCAACCACGTGGGCGCCGTGGGCTCGTCGGAGCACGAGGAGATCCTGGTGCGCGACCTCGACATGGATCTCGTGCAGCAGATGCGCGACGACTGGCAGTTCTACCGCGACCGCCGGCCCGACACCTACGGCGAGATCGTGGAGGCCTGAGATGGCGACCACGCTCCTCACCGGCGGCACCGTCGTCTCGGCGACCGGACGCTCCGCCGCCGACGTCCTCCTCGACGGCGAGACCATCGCCGCGGTGCTGCAGCCCGGTTCGACGCTGCTCGGCCATGACCTCGCGGCATCCGTCGATCAGGTCATCGACGCGACCGGGAAGTACGTCATCCCCGGAGGCATCGACGCCCACACCCACATGCAGCTGCCTTTCGGTGGCACGAGCGCGTCGGACACGTTCGAGACCGGCACCCGCGCCGCGGCCTGGGGCGGCACGACGACGATCGTCGACTTCGCCGTGCAGCGCACCGGCGAGCGCGTGCAGGACGGTCTGGCGCACTGGCACGAGCTGGCGGCGGGCAACTGCGCGATCGACTACGGCTTCCACCAGATCGTCGGAGGGGTGGATGCCGACTCCCTCGCGGCCCTGCCCGGCCTCATCGACGAGGGCGTCTCGAGCTTCAAGATGTTCATGGCGTACCCCGGGGTGTTCTACGCCGACGACGCGCAGATCCTCCGCGCGATGCAGGTCGCGGCCGACACGGGGCTCTTGACGATGATGCACGCCGAGAACGGCCCCGTCATCGACGTGCTCGCCGAGCAGCTGATCGAGAAGGGCAAGACGTCCCCGTACTTCCACGGCGTCGCCCGCGCGTGGCAGATGGAGGAGGAGGCCACGCACCGCGCGATCATGCTCTCGAACCTCACCGGCGCGCCGCTGTACGTCGTGCACGTGAGCGCGAAGCAGGCCGTCGAGCAGTTGGCGTGGGCGCGCGACAACGGACAGAACGTGTTCGGCGAGACGTGCCCGCAGTACCTCTACCTGTCGCTCGAAGACCAGCTCGGCGCCTCGAGCGAGGAGTGGGGCGACTTCGAGGGCGCGAAGTGGGTGTGCTCGACACCGCTGCGGTCGAAGCACGAGGGCCACCAGCACCACATGTGGCAGGCGCTGCGCACGAACGACATCCAGATGGTGTCCACCGACCACTGCCCGTTCTGCATGGAAGATCAGAAGACGCTCGGTCAGGGCGACTTCCGCGCGATCCCCAACGGCATCGGCTCGGTCGAGCACCGCATGGACCTCATGTACCAGGGCGTCGTGACGGGGCAGATCACGCTGGAGCGCTGGGTGGAGCTGACCAGCACGACGCCCGCGCGCATGTTCGGCATGTACGGCAAGAAGGGCGTGATCGCGCCCGGCGCCGACGCCGACATCGTCGTCTACGACCCCGCCGGCCACACCTCGATCGGCATGGGCAAGACCCACCACATGAACATGGACCACTCCGCGTGGGAGGGCTTCGAGATCGACGGACACGTCGACACCGTCATCTCGCGCGGCAAGGTCGTCGTCGACGACGGCGCCTACCTCGGCACCAAGGGCGACGGACGCTTCGTCAAGCGCGGCCTGAGCCAGTACCTGGTCTGAGAGGAGACCCCATGGATTTCGGCGTCGTCCTGCAGACCAACCCGCCCGCCGCCCGCACGGTCCAGCTCTCGCAGCTCGCCGAGGCGCACGGCTTCAGCCACGTGTGGACCTTCGACTCGCACCTGCTGTGGCAGGAGCCGTACGTGGTGCACTCGGCGATCCTCGCGGCCACACGACGGGTCACCGTCGGCCCGTTCGTCACGAACCCCGCGACCCGCGACTGGACCGTCACGGCATCCACGTTCGCCACCCTCAACGAGATGTACGGGAACCGCACGATCTGCGGGATCGGCCGCGGCGACTCCGCGGTGCGCGTCACCAACGGTCGTCCCACGACGCTGAAGGCGCTGCGCGAGTCGATCCACGTCATCCGCGAGCTCGGCAACTCCCGCGCGGTGGAGTACAACGGCGCGACGCTGCAGTTCCCGTGGAGCCGCGGGTCGAAGCTGGACGTCTGGGTCGCCGCCTACGGTCCGCTCGCGCTGAAGCTGACGGGTGAGGTCGGCGACGGCTTCATCCTGCAGCTCGCCGACCTCGACATCGCCGAGTGGATGATCGCGACGGTCCGAAAGGCCGCGGAGGACGTGGGCCGCGACCCCGACGAGATCGCGTTCTGCGTCGCCGCCCCCATGTACATCGGCGACGACACCCCCGAGAGCCGCGCGCACATGATCGAGCAGTGCCGCTGGTTCGGCGGCATGGTCGGCAACCACGTCGCGGACATCGTCGCGAAGTACGGCGAGGGCTCCGACGTCCCCGACGCGCTCACGGACTACATCGCGGGACGCACCGGGTACGACTACAACTCGCACGGCAAGAGCAGCAACGACCACGTCGACTTCGTCCCCGATGAGATCGTCGAGCGGTTCTGCGTGCTCGGCACCGCCGAGGAGCACATCGCCAAGCTCGAGAAGCTCCGCGCACTCGGTGTCACGCAGTTCGCCGGCTACCTCCAGCACGACAACAAGGAGGAGACGATGCGGGTCTACGGCGAGACCGTGATCCCCGCCCTCACTCCCCCGGTGACGGCGAAGCGGTGACCGATCAGGCGCTCGCCCCGGGGTCGGTGACGTCGATCGTCCCCGACGACGGGGGGATGCCACGGGGGCGACGCCCTCGCGGTGTCGGCATCGGCCGCGTCGGCTGGGGCGTCGCCGGGGTGGCCGCGGTGGTCGCCGTCTGGGAGCTGTACAAGCTGCTCGGGCCCGCGGACGGCGTCACGGTCGGGGGCGACGGCTCCGCCGGGTCCGGCGTCATCCTCCTCCCCCGCACGCACGACCGGGCCATGCCGCACATGTGGGACATGGTCGCGCGCATGTTCGCGCCGACGAGCGGCGGCGACACCCCGCCGCTGATCGTCTCGGTGCTCGAGGCCGCCGGCACGACGCTGGGTCTCGCGGCCCTCGGGTGGGTCATCGGCGTGGTGGTGGGTGGCATCCTGGGCATCGTCATGCAGCGCTGGCGGCTCGTGGAGTGGGGCCTGCTGCCGTGGATCGTGGTGAGCCAGATCGTGCCGCTCATCGCGTTCGCCCCGGTGGTCAACGCGCTCGGCAACCAGATCGACCGCGCCGGGGTCTTCCCGTGGCCGCAGTGGTTCTCGGTCGCGCTGATCGCCTCGTACCTGGCCTTCTTCCCCGTCGCCATCGGCATGCTGCGCGGCCTCGAAGCCCCCGACGCGCTGCACCTCGACCTGTTCCACGCGGGGGCGGCCGGCTGGTGGTCGACGCTGATCCACCTGCGGCTCCCCGCCGCCGTGCCGCACCTGCTGCCCGCCCTCCGTCTCGCCGCCGCCTCCGCCGTCGTCGGCGCGGTCGTCGCCGAGGTGTCGATCGGGCTGCGCGGCGGGATCGGGCGCATGCTCATCCAGCTCGCCGGTCAAGCCTCGTCCGACCCGGCCGCCCCCTGGGCGCCCACGTTCGGCACCGTCGCCATCGGGCTCGTCGCCGCCGCGGGCGTCGCGCTCATCGGTGCGACCCTGCACCGTTTCCGTCGCGGAGAGGAGATCCGATGACCGCACCCGCCGTCCACGCCGCCGGCGTGGGGAAGGTGTTCCCCTCGACCGGAGGCGAGGTGACCGCACTCACCGGGGTCGACCTCGACGTCGCCGCCGGAGAGTTCGTCTCGCTCATCGGTCCCTCGGGCTGCGGCAAGTCGACGCTGCTGCGCCTCATCGCCGACCTCGACACGCCCAGCGCGGGCGACCTCGCCATCTTCGGCAAGGCCGCACGCCAGGCCCGCATCGACCAGGACTACGGCATCGCGTTCCAGCAGGCGGGCCTGCTGCCCTGGCGCACGGTCGCGGCGAACATCGCGCTGCCGCTCGAACTGCACCGCTGGAGCCGTGCCCGCCGCGACGCCCGCGTCGCCGAACTCGCCGAGCTCGTCGGGCTGTCGGAGTTCGTCGGGCGCTACCCGGACCAGCTGTCCGGCGGCATGCAGCAGCGCGTGGCGATCGCCCGGTCGCTCGCCGCCTCCCCGCAGCTGCTCCTCATGGACGAGCCGTTCGGCGCGCTCGACGAGATGACCCGCGAGCGGCTGCAGACCGAACTCGCGCGCATCGCCGCCGAGACGGGAGCGGCGGTGGTCTTCGTCACCCACTCGATCCCCGAGGCGGTGTTCCTCTCCGACCGCGTCGTCGTGATGAGCCCGCGGCCCGGCCGCATCACCGAGGTCATCGACACCCGCCCCGGACGCCCGCGCGACGAGGCCCTGCGCGAATCGCCCGAGTACTTCACGCGCGTCACCGCCGTGCGCGAGGCGCTCCACGGCGCTCCCCTGCAGCGGGCGAACGAACGATGACCGCCACCCGGCTCCCGTCCTGGCTGCGCGTCGCCGCGCCCGTCGCCGTCGGGCTCCTCGGGCTCGGCGCCTGGTTCGCCTACGTCGCGTCGGGCAGCGCCCCGCGGATGCTCCCCGACCCCGCCGCGATCCTCGGCGAAGGCGTCCAGCGCTTCCCGCTCATCGTGGAGGCCGCGGCGATCACGGGCACCAACGCCCTGGTGGGTCTCGTCGCGGGCACCGTCCTCGCCGTCGCGCTGGCCGCCCTGGCCGCGACCTGGCGCCCCGTCGACGGAATGACGGCGCCGCTGGTCGCCGCGCTCGCCGTCGTGCCGATCGTCGCGATCACCCCGATCCTCAACACGATGTTCGGCGCCTCCAGCCAGTTCGGTCGCGCAGCGGTCGCCGCGATCGCGGCCTTCGTCCCGGTGTTCGTCAACACGCTCCGGGGGCTCCGGCAGACGCGTCCGGTGCAGCGCGACCTCTTCCGCGCGACCGCGGCGTCGGGCGCGCAGACGTTCCGCCTCCTCACCCTCCCCAACGCGCTGCCGTACCTGCTCACCGGCGTCCGCGTCGCCGCCTCGCTCGCGGTGATCTCCGCTCTCGTCGCCGAGTACTTCGGCGGGCCCTCGGACGGCATCGGCACCGCGATCGCCACCTACGCCAAGTCGGGACGCGCGGCCCTCGCCTGGGCGTTCGTGGGCGGCGGCATCGTGATCGGTCTCGTCTTCTTCCTCGTCACCTCGCTGCTCGAACGCGCCGTCGCACGGCGCCTCGGCGCGGGGCGTCCGCCGGCCTGACCGGCATCCCTCCCGTCCGCCCTCGACAGAACAGGTTCCACCGCACCACACCTGCACCACCCGCACCCGAAAGGACTCCCATGACACACAGCACACGCCGCGCCCTCGGCGCATTCGCGGGGATCGCCGTGGCATCCCTCGCCCTCTCCGCCTGCGCCGGCGGCTCCAGCGCTCCCGCCGAGTCGAGCGGGGACTTCACGCCGCTCACCTCCGTGAAGCTGCAGCTGCAGTGGCTGCCGCAGGCGCAGTTCGCCGGCTACTACGTCGCCCTCGACAAGGGGTACTTCCAGGAGGAGGGCTTCGACAAGGTCGATGTGGTCCCCTCGGGCGGCGACATCGTGCCGCAGGACGCCCTCGTCGCCGGAGACGTCGACTTCGCCGTCGCCTGGGTGCCGAAGGTCCTCGGCACGATGGAGAACCAGGGCGTCGAACTCACCGACATCGCGCAGGTGTTCCAGAAGTCCGGCACGACCCAGGTGTCGTGGAAGGACTCCGGCATCACGAAGGTCGACGACTTCGAGGGCAAGCGCATCGGCTCGTGGGGCTTCGGCAACGAGTGGGAGATCTTCGCCGCGATGGCCGACAAGGGCCTGGATGCCTCCACGGTCAAGATCACGACCCAGGACTTCTCCATGAACGCGCTCCTCGACAAGGACGTGGATGCCGCCCAGGCGATGACCTACAACGAGCTCGCGCAGCTGCTGGAGACGGTGAACCCCGCCACCGGGAAGCTGTACACGATGGACGACATCAACGTGATCTCGTACGAGGACACCGCCGGCGCCATGCTGCAGGACGCGATCTGGGCCGACACGAAGCGCCTCTCCGACGACCCCGCGTACGCCGATGCCGCCACGCGCTTCCTGAAGGCCGTCATCAAGGGCTGGGTCTTCGCGCGCGACAACCCCACCGAGGCCGCCGACATCACCTACAAGGCCGCGACCGCCCCGGGTGTCAGCGCGTTCCCGGTGGGTCCGACGCACCAGCTGTGGCAGATGAACGAGGTCAACAAGCTCATCTGGACCGGTGGCGACTTCGGTCTCATCGACTCCGCCGCCTGGGACAAGACCGTCAAGGGCGCCCTCGCGGCGAAGAACCAGGACGGCCTCAACCTCATCACCACCGAGCCTCCGGCATCCGCCTACTCGAACGACTACATCGAGAAGGCGCTGACGGCTCTGAATGACGAGGGCGTCACCGTGGACGGCGACTACACGCCGATCGACGTCACCCTCACCGAGGGCGGCCAGTAACCCCCCGCGGGGCGGTCGGACACCCGACCGCCCCGCGTCCCACCTCTTTCCCGGAACGGCGTGGTTGACTACCCGGATGACGCAGCCCCCCGCCCAGCACGCGCGCCGCACGCCCGAGTCGGGGTGGCGCCGCGGAGCCAAGGCCCTCGCGATCGCGCTGACCGTCGCCGTCGTCGCCGCGGTCGCCGTGGGCGGCTTCTACGCCTGGTCACTGACGCAGCGCCTGGCCGAGGCGGCGGTCCCGCTGAAGGACGCCCCGGCGCAGCCGCCCGCACTGAGCGCCTACGACGAGGCCTTCTCGGTGCTCGTGGTCGGCACCGACGAATGCGACGACGAGGTCAAGCAGGCATTCGGAGCCCGGTGCAGCGACCCCGAGAACGAGGGCGCCCGCAACGACGTCAACATGCTCGTCAGCGTCTCGGCCGACCCCCGCCGGGTCACGGTCGTGTCCTTCCCCCGCGACCTGCAGGTTCCGATCCCCGAATGCACCGGCGCCGACGGGACCGTGGAGTCGGCGTGGTCGAAGGCCCAGATCAACACCGCCTACGAGAAGGGCGGGCTGACCTGCGTCGCCGACACCGTGTCGGAGCTCAGCGGCCAGAGCATCCCGTTCGCGGCGAAAGTGAGCTTCGGCAACGTCGTGAACATCACCGACGCGATCGGCGGCGTCGAGGTCTGCATCGGCGGCGACGGCATCAACGACCCCGATGCGGGAATCGACTGGCCGGCCGGTCCCCGCGTGGTCACCGGCTACGACGCCCTCGCGTTCCTGCGCACCCGTCACGGCGTCGGCGACGGCAGCGACCTCGCCCGCATCGGCAACCAGCAGCAGTACCTCTCGCGCCTGATCAACAAGCTGCGCAGCGCCGAGGTGCTCTCCAACCCCGGCACGCTGATCGGTCTCGCGAACACCGCGGTGAACAACATCCAGCCCAGTCAGAGCCTCGCCGACCCGATCCGCATCGCCCAGTTGGCCTACACGCTCAAGGACGTGCCGTTCGACGACATCACCTTCGTGCAGTACCCCGTGCTCGAAGACCCGGCCGACCGCAACCGCGTCATCCCGAACGAGAACGCGGCGAGCGTGCTGTGGGAGGCGATCGACACGAACGCGCCGATCGTGCTCACCGGCGAGCTCGGCGCCAACGAGGGCGTCTTCGCCGACCCGTCCGCGCCGCAGCCGACCGAGTCCGCTCCGGCGCCCGAGGCGAGCACGCCGGCTCCGGATGCCACCTCCGCCACGCCCGCGCCGGAGGCCGTGGAGCTGCCGAGCACCATCAGCGGTTCCAAGGCGAACCAGCCGACCTGCTCGGCCGGGAACGGCTGAGCACGCGGTCGCTCCTCGTAGGCTGGTCGATCGTGACGGATGTCCCCGCCGACCGCCGCGTGCGCTCCCTCGTGTGGGTCCTCGCGGGCGCCGGCATCCTGCTCGTCCTCGCGCTGCTGCTCGCCGGCGCGGGCTCGGCCACGGACTTCGCACCGTTCCTCGCCGCGCTGCTCGGCGGATGGGGCGTGGGGATCGCGGGCGTGCAGGCGATCGCCCTGCTCCGCCGCGGCGCACTCCTCCTGCACGTCCTGGTCGCGGCGGCCGCGATCGCTCTCGCGGTCGTCCTGGCACGGGCGGATGCCGGTGCGTTCGGGGCCGTCGTGGCCTTCGCCGCCCTGCCCGCGGCGGCGTGGCTGACGCTGGCCCTCCTCGGGCGGTTGCTGTCGCTCGTCCGGACGACCGGTGAGGAGCGTCATGCTCCCGCGTGGGAGGCGGACGACGAACGGGACGGCGCGCTCGTGCGTGTGCGTGCCGTCCGCCTGCACCTCGCGACCCTGATCGTGCTCCTGATCGCCGCCACGACGGTCGCCGGGGCCGCCACGATTCCCCTGATGATCTGGCTCGACCGCCTGGACCTGTTGCGCGGCGCCCGCGTCGTCATCCTCGCCGTCGGACTCGTGGTCGTCCTCCCCGTCTTCCTCGGCTTCCGCGCGCTCGTGCGGGGCCGCGCCGCCGGCCACGCGATCGGCTTCGGGCGGTCGGAGCTGCGCATCGACGGGCCCGGCGGCACCGAGCGCTTCCCCTACGGCGACATCGACGAACTGCGGTGGCGCGAGGGAACGGAGTACGCCCGGCTCGAGGTGCGATCGGGCGGACACCGCCGGACGCTGCTGGTCGGTCAGGCCCGCCCCGCACCGGGACGCACCGCCGAGCTCCCGTCCCTCTCGCGCCGGACCGTGCAGCAGCTCGAGGCCGCAGGACTCACGCCCTCTCGCGGGGGCGCGGTCACGATCTTCCGCAGACGACGGCCTTAGGGCAGCCGGGCCGCCGCGAAGACCGCGATCGCGTCGCGGACCGCGACGGCGCCGTCCGCGCCGCCGTACACGGCCGCGAACCGCTCGTCGGCGACGTAGAGCTCGCCGAGGCCCACGTAGGCCGCGGCATCCGGGACCCGCCCCCACTGGTCTCCGACCCACCGGTGGTGCACGGCGATCAGGGCCTGGAACTCGGCGCCGTCCGCCGGGAGGCCCCGCGCCGCGGCATCCCGCAGGGCGGCATTCACGTCGCGGCTGCGCTCGTCGTCGGCGCGGCGCTCCCCGTCGGTGAACGCGTCACGACGAGCCTGCGCCTCCTCCCACGCGGCGTCGCCCCAGCGCGCCCGCACCTCGCTCTCCCACCGGGAGTCGTCGACCCCCGCGAGCACGTCGTCGATGTCCATGGTCTTTCCTTCCTCCAGTGCGGCGAGGGTCTTCCCCACCGCGGTGATGCGACGCTCCAGCGCGGAACGCCGTTCCTCGAGCGCCGTCACATGCGCTCGCATGACGTCCACGAGCGAGCGCTCGTCGGACAGCGCCCGCGCGATGTCGGGCAGCGGCACATCCAGCGCACGCAGCGACAGGATGCGGTACAGGCGCGCGATCTCGCGCTCGCCGTAGAAGCGGTACCCGTTCGCGGCGACGCGGGACGGGCGCAGCAGCCCCACGCTCTCGTAGTGCCGGAGGGCGCGGCTGGTCACCCCGGCCGCGCGGGCGACCTCGGCGATGGGCCATTCGTTCATGGCATCCACCCTGGCGGTTGACGCAGCGGCAGAGTCAAGCCCGGATCGGAACCGTCCGACCCGACGCCGGATACGTCACGATCGAGGGGTGAGGAACATCGCACGGTCGACGATCCCGTTGCTGCTGATCGCCGTGGCGCTCGCCGGCTGCGTCCCCGAGCCCGCGCCCGCCCCCACGACGAGCGCCACCCCGACGGCATCGCCGACGCCGACGCCGACGCCCACTCCCGATCCGCTCGCCGGGTTGAGCCTCGCCGACAAGGTCGGGCAGATGTTCATGGTCGGCACCTCCGTGGGCGGCGCCGACCCGACCACCGTCGCCGCCGTCCGCGACGACCACATCGGCGGCGTCTTCCTGCACGGGCGTTCGGATGCCGGCATCCCGGCCACGGCCGCCCTCGTCGGCGGTTTCACCTCGCTCGTCGCCGCCGGACGCCCCGAACTGTGGGTCGCGACCGACCAGGAGGGCGGCGAGGTGCAGGTGCTCTCCGGTCCCGGATTCGACGGCATCCCCTCGGCCGTCGATCAGGGACGGCAGAGCGACAGCGACCTCCGCGGCAACGCCGCGACGTGGGGCGGGCAGCTCGCGCAGGCCGGGGTGAACATGAACCTCGCCCCGGTCGCCGACGTCGTGACCAGCCCCGAGACCGCGCGGAGCAACCCGCCGATCGGCCAGCTCGACCGTGAATACGGCTACGACGCGGCGACGGTGGCCGCGAAGGCCGGCGCGTTCGCGCAGGGGATGCGCGACGGCGGAGTGCTTCCGACGTTCAAGCACTTCCCGGGCTTGGGCCACGTGGGCGAGAACACCGACACCGCCTCCGGCGTGACGGACGATTTCGTCACCGCCGAGGGATCCGACGTGGGCGTCTACTCGACGGTGCTCGCGCAGGGCCCGGCCGTGGTCATGCTGTCGACGGCGATCTACGCGAAGATCGACCCCTCGGCGCCCGCCGCCTTCTCGCCGACCGTCGTCGGCGTGCTGCGGAACACGGTCGGCTTCGACGGCGTCGTGACCACCGACGACCTCTCCGCCGCGCAGCAGGTGCAGCAATGGTCGCCCGCCGACCGCGCGACGCTCGCGGTCGAGGCGGGGATCGACCTGCTGCTCGTCTCGGCCGATCCGACGGTGTACCCCGAGATGCACCAGGCGGTGCTCGCGAAGGCGCAGACAGACCCGGCGTTCGCGGCGAAGGTGGATGCCGCCGCCCGTCGCGTCGTTGCGCAGAAGGCATCCATGCCCTGATCCCCCCCCCCCTCCCCGCTCCCCCTGCGCCGCCGCCGCACCTTTGCGCCCCGCCGCACCCTTGCGCCCCTTCAGCGATAAACGGCATCCACGGCGAGACACGGCGCGGCAAGGCGTGTCTCGCCGTGGATCGCGTTTATCGGGTGATCACGCACGGCGTTCGGGCGCCGACGCACGGCGTTCGGCGGCGCGATAGGCTGGAAGGCTGTGTCCGTCGAACCCGTCATCGTCTACCCGCCCGAGCTGCCCGTCAGCGCCGCGCGGGACGAGATCACGCACGCCATCCGCGACCACCAGGTCGTGATCGTGGCCGGTGCGACCGGTTCCGGCAAGACGACGCAGCTCCCGAAGATCTGCCTCGAGCTGGGCCGCACCTCGATCGCGCACACGCAGCCCCGTCGCATCGCCGCGCGCACGATCGCCGAACGCATCGCGGAAGAGATGCAGGTGCCGCTCGGCTCCACCGTCGGCTACAAGGTGCGCTTCACCGACAAGGTGTCGGCCGACACCCGCGTCGCGCTCGTGACCGACGGCATCCTGCTCAACGAGATCCATCGCGACCGGCTGCTGCGCCGCTACGACACGATCATCGTCGACGAGGCGCACGAGCGTTCGCTGAACATCGACTTCCTGCTCGGCTACCTCCGCCGCATCCTGCCCCAGCGCCCCGACCTGAAGGTCATCGTGACCTCGGCGACGATCGACCCCGAGAGCTTCGCGCGCCACTTCGCCGCGCCCCCCGCCGAGCCCGGCGGCGAGCCGGTGCCCGCACCGGTCATCGAGGTGTCGGGCCGGACGTATCCGGTCGAGATCCGGTACCGACCGGTCGACGGGGCGGACCGGGCTCCGGAAGAAACCGGCGATTCCGAGCCGGATGCCGGCACACCCACGCCGCAGCCGAAGAAGATCCGGAGCGCGGCACACGGCAAGCGCGAGACCGACGACGCTGACGAGGTCGGCGCCGTCGTCGACGCTCTCCGCGAGCTCGACCGCGAACCCGCGGGCGACGTGCTCGTCTTCTTCCCCGGCGAGGCCGAGATCCGGGATGCCGCGGATGCCATCCGCGGGGCGTACCAGAAGGATGCCTCCCCCACCGAGGTGCTGCCGCTGTACGGGCGTCTCTCGGCCGCCGAACAGCACCGGGTGTTCGAGCGCTCCACCGTCGCCGGCGTCCGCCGCCGCGTCATCCTGGCCACGAACGTCGCGGAGACGAGCCTCACCGTCCCCGGCATCCGGTACGTAATCGACACCGGCACCGCGCGCATCTCGCGCTACAGCAACCGGTCGAAGATCCAGCGGCTGCCGATCGAGGCCGTGTCGCAGGCGTCGGCGCAGCAGCGCTCCGGGCGTGCGGGACGCACCTCGCCGGGTATCGCGATCCGGTTGTACTCGGAGGACGATTTCCTCCGCCGCCCGGAGTACACCGAGCCCGAGATCCTGCGGACGTCCTTGGCATCCGTCATCCTCCAGATGCTGTCGCTCGGGTTCGGCGACATCCAGGCGTTCCCGTTCCTGACGCCGCCGGATTCCCGCGGCGTGAAGGCCGCGTTCGACCTGCTCGTCGAGCTCGGCGCGGTGACGCTGCCCGCGCCGGGGTCCGAGCGCCGCGACGTCCGGGAGGACGGCGACCCGTCCCGGCGACGCAGCGGCCGGGGCGACGAGCGCGGTCCGCGTCTCACCGCGGTCGGCCGCGAGATCGCCCGTCTGCCGATCGATCCGCGGTTCGCCCGCATGCTGATCGAGGCGCGGGACGCGGACGTGCTGCCCGAGGTCATGGCGATCGTCGCCGGGATGTCGATCCAGGACGTCCGCGAACGCCCCGAGGAGCGCCGTGAGGAGGCGGACCGCTTCCACGCGCGCTTCACCGACCCGACGAGCGATTTCCTGTCGCTGCTGAACCTGTGGGAGTACCTGCAGGAGAAGCAGGCCGAACTCGGTTCCAGCGCCTTCCGGCGCCTGTGCCGCAGCGAGCACCTCAACTACGTGCGCGTGCGCGAGTGGGTCGACGTGCATCGGCAGTTGCAGTCGCTGCTCGGTGCGGGGCGCGAGGGCCGCGGGGCGAGGAACCGTGTCCCAGAAATGGCGGCTTCGGGCCGCTCGAAACCGCAACGATCGGGACACGCCGCGTCAGCAGTGGGACGAGGGTCGGAAGACACCGCCCCCGAGGGCCACGCCCAGGGGGATGCCATCCACCGCGCGATCCTGTCCGGACTCCTGTCGCACATCGGCATCCTGGACCCCCGCACCCTGGCGCAGGCCAAGGACCGCAAGGCCCCCGGCGACGCCCGCACCGCCAAGGGCGAGTACATCGGCGCGCGCGGGGCGCGGTTCGCGATCTTCCCCGGGTCGGGCCTGAAGAAGAAGCGTCCCTCGGCGGTCATGGCGGCCGAGCTCGTCGAGACCTCACGCCTGTTCGCCCGTACGGTCGCCGCCGTCGACCCGGCGTGGGCGGAAGACCTCGCCCCCGGCCTCGTGAAGCGCTCGCTCAGCGAGCCGCACTGGTCGAAGGATGCCGGCTCCGCCGCCGCGTACGAGAAGGTCACGCTCTTCGGGGTGGAGCTCGTCGGTCGGCGCCGCGTCCAGCTCGCGCGCTTCGACCGTCCGCTCGCCCGCGAGATGTTCGTGCGGCACGCGCTCGTCGAGGGCGAGTGGGACCCGTCGGTGCTCGACAAGCGCCTGACCGCCTTCCTCCGCCGGAACCTCGAGCAGCGTCGGCTGCTCGAGAAGATCGAGGAGCGCGAGCGCCGCCGCGACATCCTCGTCGGCGACGAGGCGGTGTTCGCGTTCTACAACGCGCGGATCCCCGCCGACGTCACGGACGTGCGTTCGTTCGAGACGTGGTGGAAGGATGCCTCGGCCCGCACGCCGCACCTGCTCGATCTGCGCGAGTCCGACCTCACCGGCGACCGCGCGCAGGGCGACGACCGTGCCTTCCCCGCGCGCTGGCGCCAGGGCGACCAGACGCTGAACCTCGCCTACCGCTTCGAACCCGGTGCCCCCGACGACGGGGTGACGGTGGTCGTCCCGCTGCCCCTGCTGGCGCAGCTGCGCCCCGACGGCTTCGACTGGCAGGTGCCGGGCATGCGTGACGAGCTCGTCACGGCGCTGCTGCGCGCCCTCCCCAAAACCATCCGACGCAACGTCGTGCCCGCCGCCGACTGGGCCGAGAAATTCAGCGCCGAACTGGCGGAGAAGGGTCCCGAGCACGCGAACGGTCTGCCGAAGTCGACGCTCGTGGACGCGCTCGCGGCGCAGGTGCAGCGCGTGGCGAACCAGCGCGTGAGCGCCGCCGACTTCGAACTCGACCGCGTGCCGGGGCACCTCATGATGTCCTTCCGCGCGGTCGACCCCCGCGGGCGGGCCGTGGGCTCGGACCGCGATCTCGGGGCGCTGCAGCGACGCCTCGCCGACCGCGCGCGTTCGAGCGTGGAGTCGACGATCGCGCGCCCCCCGTCGAGGACGGCCGCGGCGCGGGTCGCCGAGGCATCCCCCGCCTTCGCTTCACGGACGAAGCTCACGACGTGGGACTTCGACGACCTCGCCGAGGTCGTCGACACCCCCGTCGCCGGGGGCGTCGTGCGCGGATACCCGGCGCTCGTGGACGAGGGCGACAGCGTCGCCCTCCGCGTCGAGGCGACACCCGAGGACGCCGTGCGGCACACCCGCGCCGGCATCCGGCGGCTGCTGCTGCTGGCCGTGCCCTCCCCCGCGTCGTACGTGCTCGACCACCTCACCGCGAACGAGAAGCTCGCGCTCGCCGCCTCGCCGTACCAGAACGCCAAGGCCCTGATCGAGGACGCGCGGGTCGCCGTCGCCGACGACGTGCTGCAGCGCGCGGCGTCCACGGGGATCGTCCGCACCCGTGCGGACTTCGCGCGCGTGCGCGACGCGTTCTCGGCCGCGTCGGTGGAGCAGACCTTCCAGGCCGTGTCGCTCGTCGCGAGAATCCTGCTGGCGCAGCGCGAGGTGGATCGGGCGATGAAGGATGCCTCATCCATCACGCTGCTCGGAGCACTCAACGACGTGCGCGGGCAGCTGAAAGGCCTGATCTTCCCCGGTTTCATCGCGCGAACCGGCCTCGCCCGCCTCGCCCACCTGCCGCGGTACCTCGCGGGGGCGCTGGAGCGCGTGAAGACACTGCCCGACAACCCGGGCCGCGATCGTCAGCGCATGACCGAGTACGAGCGCGGAGCCGCGGGCTTCGTCGAGGCCGGCGGGGTGATGCCGCTCCCCGCCGACGCGCCGGCGAACCTGGTGCAGACCCGGTGGTTGCTGGAGGAGTTCCGCGTGAGCCTCTTCGCGCAGCGCCTGGGCACGGCCGAGCCCGTCTCGCCGCAACGTCTGGCGAAGGCGCTGAAGGGCTGAGCATCCGGTCGCGCCACCGGTGCCGCGTGGTCGTTTCGTCGTGCTGACCGAACATCGCGTCCGCGCGCGAAGACCGGCGTCATAGCCTCCGTTCGGACCCACGGGAGACGACAGCGTCGTCCCGGGGCCGGACGGAAGGACCCGGCGTGGACGCACTGAGCGAACTCCTCCCCCTCACGGTGGGGATGGCGATCTCACCGCTCCCGATCGTCGCGATCGTGGCGATCGTGCTCGCACCACGCGGGCGGGCGTCCGCGGCGGTGTACGTGGCCACCTTCACCGCGGTGTCCTTCGCGCTGCTGCTCCTCGGCGCGGCGGGAGCCTCTCGCGCGTCGAGCGCGGCGGGAACGGGAAAGGTCACCCTCATCCTGTCCGCGCTCATCGCGATCGGTTTCGCGGTGTTCGCGGTCCTGAGCTGGCGCTCGCGTCCGCGTGACGGCCACCCGGTCAAGACTCCCGCCTGGCTCGCGGCCATCGACGCCATCACGCCCGCCCGCGCGCTCGGGCTCGGGCTGATGATGGCGGCGGCGAACTCCAAGAACCTCCCCCTCGCGCTCAAGGGCGGAGCGATCATCGCCGACGCCCACCTCTCGATCGTCCTCTCGGCGATCCTCTGTCTCGGGGTCGCGATCGGCGGCTCGCTGCCGCTGATCGTGCCCGCCGCCGTGGCCCTGTCCCGCAGCCCCGCGGTGACCCGATCGCTGCAGCGCGCGAAGACCGAGATGATCGCGTACAACGCACAGATGATGACCGTCGTCTTCGCGATCCTCGCCGCGAACGAAGCCGCGGCGGTCCTGCGCCACCTGCCCCTGTGATCCGCCCGGGCGCGGAGGTCCACGGACGACCCGGCTCCTCGCCCTTCCCCGACGGGAGAACCATGACCGACGCCTGCTCCGCATCCACCCCCGCCCTGCACGATCGGATCGCCCCCGCGATCGCGGCATCCGGCACGCACATCTCCGGCGCCCCGCGCGACACGGGTCCCCGCGGCGACGGCCGCGCTGACCTGGTGGTGATCGGAGCGATCTCCACGGGCGACGCCGACTCGCCGACGGCCGAGGCGATGGCGATCGCGGACGGTCGCATCGTCGGCCTCGGCACGCGCGACGACGTCGAGGGCCTCATCGGTCCGGGGACGAGGACGCTGCGGCCCGACGGGGTCGTGCTGCCGGGACTCATCGAGCCGCACGCCCATGTCTGGGTGTCGCTGCTGATGCTCGACTGGGTCGACGTGTCGCACCCGCGCTGCGCCACCTTCGACGACGTGGTCACCACGCTGAAGAAGGCGGCCGGCTCCGGTGCCCCCGGGGAGTACCTGCTCGCGAAGCTCTTCGACCCCAGCCTGTACGCCGGCGAGCCCGACCTCACCCGCGACATCCTCGATCGCGTCGCCCTCGATCGACCCGTCGTCGTGCTGAACGCCTCGATGCACTTCGCCTACGCCAACAGCCGGGCACTGGAAGCCGCCGGGATCACCGACGGCACACCGGCGCCGACGGGCGGCACGTTCGGGCGCGTCGACGGTCGCCTCACGGGCGTGGTGGGCGAAGCCCCGGCGGTGTCGATGCTCCTGGCGGCGCTGCCACGGCCGGAGGCCGCCGAGATCGACCGCGGGGTGCGCACGATCCTCACCGGGTGGGCGTCCCGGGGCATCACCTCGGTACGCGAGGCGATGACCGGGACGATCGCCGGGGTCAGTGAGATCGCGCTCCTCCACCGGCTCAACGACACCGAACGGCTTCCCGTCCGCGTGTCTACCGCGCAGTTCTCCGCGCTGCCCGGGTTCACGACCCCGCGCGAGGCGGCGGCGGCCTGGCGTGCCGCCGGGGTGACGCCCTTCAGCGGAGACGACATGGTGCGCGCGGATGCGTGGAAGGTGGTCGTCGACGGGTCCAACCAGGGCCGCTCCGGGTTCTTCGAGGACCCGTACCTCGGTCACGACAGCTCCGGTCGCCCCGGTCGCGGCCACGCCAACTGGACCTCCGAGGGCCTCCGCGACGCCCTCTCGGCCGGCCTCGACGACGGCTGGCAGCTCATGATCCATACGAACGGCGACGCCGCCGTGGACCTGGCGCTCACGACGCTCGAGGATCTTCTCGCGAAGGACTCGCGCGATCTCCGGCACCGGCTCGAGCACGCCTCCGTCACGACGGACGCGCAGTTGGCCCGGATGGCTGCGGCGGGGGTGTCGCCCAGCTTCCTGATGGACCACGTGCGGTACTGGGGCGCGGCGTTCCGGGACTCGATCCTCGGCCCCTACCGCGCCGTCCGCCTGGACCGCCTGGCTTCGGCGCTCCGGGCGGGACTGCGGCCGAGCATCCACTCCGACGACAACGTCACGACCGCGGACCCCCTGCGCAGCGCGCAGACGGCGGTCCTGCGCCGGCTCGAGGCCGACGGCAGTGTCCTGGGTCCGGACGAGCGCGTCACGCCGGGGCAGGCGCTCGCCGCGATCACGACGGATGCGGCGTGGCAGATCCATGCCGACGACCGGGGTGTCCTGCGACGGGGCGCCCGCGCGGACTTCGTGGTCGCCGACGCCGATCCGTGGAGCTCCGACCCCGAGCGCTGGCACGACATCCGCATCCACGAGACCCGGATCGCCGGCACCCCGGCGTTCTCCGCCTGATGACCTCCGCGAAAGGGCCCGCCGTGTCCACCTCCCCCTCGTCCGTCCTCTCCTCTCGCGCCACACGGTGGGGTCTGCCCCTGCTCGGCGTCCTCGCCGCGATCCAGGGGGCGGCCCCCAACGTGGCCGCGACCGCGCTGGTGGGGGCCAGCCGGGGATTGGACATGGTGGCGGGCGATCAAGCGCTGGCGGCCTCGATGCAGACCCTGGCGATCGCGGCATCCGTCATCAGCACGGGTCTGCTGGCCGACCGCATCGGGCGCCGCCGCATGCTGGTGTGGGCGCTGGCCGTCGCGACGGTCGGCCAGCTGGTCGTGGGGCTCGCGCCCGTGCCGGCGGTCTACATCGCCGGGCAGGGCCTGTCGGGGGTGGGCCTGGGCGCCGTCTACGCCGCCGCCTTCGCCTACATCCAGGTGCTCGCCGCTCCCGGTCGTCTTCCCGCCGCGGTGGCGACCTTCGCCGCGGTCTCGGGAGCGTCCTCGGTGGCGATCACCTTCGGCGGCGGCATGCTGGCCGGCGTCGATTGGCGCACGGCCTTCCTCCTCGTGCCCCTCCTCTCGGTCGTGAGCATCGGCGCCGTCCTGGCCGTTCTGCCCGTCGTGCCGCCCAGCGTCTCCGAGCCGCGCGACGTCGTGGGGCAGGTGCTCCTCGTCCTGGGCATGGTCACCTTCCTCTACGGCGTCTCCCAGTTCGCCGCGTCGCTGACCTCGCCCCTCACCTGGGCGCTGACGGCGGCGGGAGTGGCGGTGCTGGCCCTCGCGGCGTGGACGCAGACGCGGGTGCGTCATCCGTTCTTCCCCGTGTCGTTGTTCCGGCGTCCGTCGTTCCTCGCGGCGCTGTGCGCCGGGTTCGTGTTCAACTTCGGCGTCGCGGCATCCTTCCTGCAGTTGACGAACCTCTGGCAGTACGTGCTGGGCCTGGCGCCGGCCGAGGTCGCTCTGTGGCAGCTGCCGATCACGGTCACCTCGATCGCGGGCGCCGTCCTGCTCGGGAGACTGATGACGCGGGGAATGAGCACGCGGACGTCGCTGCTGCTGGGCGGGGTGCTCTCCGCCGCGGGGTTCCTGGCGGGCGCTCTCGCGCGCGACGTCGACAGCCCGGTGGCGTTCGTCCCGGCGGGGGTGCTGATCGCCCTCGGCGTGACGGCTTCGGCGCTGCCGTACGGCACGCTCGTCCTGAGCGAGGCGCCCGCGGAGTTCTACGGTCCCGTGACGAGTTCGCGGACGACGTTCGGGCAGCTCTTCTACTCGCTGGGCACCGCACTGTCCACCGTCGTCGTCACCCAGGTCACCATCGGCGGGATCGTCTCGCGTCTGCGTGCGACGGGCATGAGCGAGAGCGATATCACCGCGTCGCTGAACGCCGTGGGGACCTACGCCAAGGACGCGACCCGTCCGTCGGAGGACGTCTTCGCCGTGGCGGTGGCGGCCTACCGCGACGGCTTCGGACTGCTCATGGTCGGGCTGGCCGTGCTGTGCCTCGGCGTGGGCGTGCTCGGCGCCTGGCTCGTGTCCCGTGCCGGCCGGTCCGCGCCGGCTGCGGCCGCTCCCGCCCCCGAGGTGCCGGTGTGAGCCGCGCGGGTCAGACCCCGAGCGCTCCACCCCACGCGCGGAGCAGGGCTTCCAGCTCGGCGCGCTGAGCGGGGCCGAGACCGGCGAGGAGTCGTCGCTCGTTGCGCACGTGCGCGGCGAACGCCTCGTCGATGACTCGGACGCCCGCGGGCGTGAGGGCGACGATGCGTCCGCGGCCGTCGTCGTCGTCACCCCGGCGGATGACGAGCCCGGATGCCACGAGCCTGTCGACGCGCTTGGTCACGGCACCGGTGGTGACCATGGTGGTGCGGGCGAGCTCGCCGGCCGCGCACGCGTACGGCTCGCCCCGGCGGCGGAGGGCGGCGAGCAGGTCGAACTCGCCCTCGCCGAGCCCGTGATCGCGGTAGACGCGGAGGAGTTCCTCGCGCAGCCGGTCGGCGACGCGGTGCAGGCGCCCGATGACCTGCAGGGGCGAGACGTCGAGGTCGGGGCGCTCGTCGCGCCACTGCTCGACGATGCGGTCCACGCGGTCGTCGTTCACACCCCCACTTTACCTTCCTCGGAAGCTAATATGTCTTCCATGGAAACTAGATGGCGTGCCGTCGCGATCACCGCGATCGCCCCCCTCGCGTGGGGGGCGACGTACGTCGTCACGCGACACCTGCTCCCCGCCGACTCACCGCTCTGGGGGGCGGCGCTGCGCGCACTCCCGGCCGGAGTCCTGCTGTGGCTCCTCGCCCGCCGGAGGCCGCGCGGGGCCTGGTGGTGGAAGGCGCCCCTGCTCGGCGCGCTCAACTTCGGCGGCTTCTTCGTCCTCGTCTACGTCGCGGCGCAACTCCTGCCGTCGTCGGTGGCCGCGTCCATCATGGCGCTGGCCCCGCTGGCCCTCGCCGGTCTCGCGTGGCCGCTCCTGCGGCAGCGCCCGACGACGCGGTGGGCGATCGGGTCCGTCCTCGGCATCGCCGGAGTGCTGCTCATCGTCGGGCTCGGGGCCGAAGGCGTCTCGACCGCCGGGGTCGCGGCATCCGCGATCGCCCTCCTGTCGTCGTCGCTCGGGGCGATCCTGACGACCCGCTGGCGGGACGACACCCCTCTCCTCGCGACGACGTCGTGGCAGCTCACCGCCGGGGGGATCGCGCTGATCGTCGTCGCCGCTCTCGTCGAGGGCGCGCCGCCGACAGTGGATGCCACGGGTGTCATCGCCTACGCCGCGATCGCGGTCGTGGCCACGGCTCTCGCCTTCGTGTGCTGGTTCACCGGACTCCGGCTCCTGCCCGCGGGGACGGTCGGGCTCATCGGCCTGCTCAACCCGGTGACCGGAGTCCTGCTCGGCATCGCGGTCGGCGGCGAGTCGCTCGGCGTCGGCCAGGTCGCCGGCATCGTCGCGGTGCTCGCCGCCATCGCCGTCTCCCGTCCCCGACACACGCGCGTGAGGGGTCGATCTCCGTCACCCGCGAGCCATCCAGGCGACGGAGAGTGACCCCTCACGCATCCGCTCACGTCGTGCGCAGCGTCACCGACCCGAGAGTCGCCTGCACCTCGACGCGGGGCGTCGCGGTGGGTGAGGTCTGGAGGCTGCTGTCGATCGACCCCGGCCCCTCGCTGGACAGGCGGTAGGTCGCATCCGGGAGCCCGATGTCGGCCGAGCCCGCGGTCACATCGACGCGGGTGCGCGCTGGCGCCCCACCCGTCAGATCGGCGGTGAGATCACCTCCGGTGACCTCGAACGTCGCCGCATCGACACCGTCGACATCGGCCGTGACCGACCCGCCCGCCACTGAGAGGCTCAGCGCGCTCGCCGCCCCCGAGACCGTCGCACTCCCGCCCGAGACCGTCACGTCGACATCGCCGTAGTCTCCGCTGAGATCGATCGATCCCCCGGCGACCTCGACGTGGAGTCCCAGGTCCTGCCGCCCCAGCTCGCGCGGAAGAGTTAGCGTCGCCTGCGACCCCGAGCCCCAGTCCGCGAACGACCGACGCGGAGACGACACGTGCAGGGTGTCGCCCCGGCGTTCGAGCGTCCACGCCCCCACGCCTCCGCCGTCGAGTTCCGCCTCCGACACGTCGTCGTAGACGATGCGCAAGGCGCCGCCCGCGACGTCCACGTCGAGGTCGCGGATCCCCGCGACATCGTTCTGCTGGACCGGTGCGCCGAGCGACATCGCGCTGAGGTCCCGGACGGCCGTGAAGCCGGTGCTGAGGAGCGTGCCGACGATCACGCAACCGCCCACGACGATCGTGCCGATCGAGACCGCGAGGGCCCCCTTCGCGCGGCGCGACGGGGTGGGCTTCGGATCGACGGGAGTGTGGACGCTCATGAGGATGCTCCGGTGGTGTCATGGCCCAGGTGGACCAGGGCGGCGATGACGCGACGGTTCCCCGTCTCGTCCTGCTCGAGGCCGAGCTTGGTGAAGATCGCGGTGATGTACTTCTCGACGCTGGCGGGCGAGACGAACAGAGCCTGGGCGATCGCCTGGTTCGATCGCCCCTCGGCGATCAGGGCGAGCACGGCGCGCTCCCGCTCGGTGAGGGCCTGCAACCGGTCGTCGCGTCGACGCCGAGCCAGTAGCTGGCCGACGACCTCGGGATCGAGGACCGTGGCGCCCCCGGCGATGCGGGCGACCGCGTCGAGGAAGTCGCGGACGTCGGCGACCCGGTCCTTCAGGAGATAGCCGAGCGAGCCCTGGCCGTCGGCGATGAGGTCACTGGCGTACTCCTCCTCCACGTACTGGGAGAGGACGAGCACGGCGAGCCCGGGATGCCGCGACCGCAGGCCGATCGCCGCGCGGATGCCCTCGTCCGTCCACGTCGGCGGCAGCCGTACATCCAGCACGCACAGCTCGGGCGTGGTCTCGACGACCGCGGCCTCGAGACCCGACGCGTCGGGCAGGGCGGCGACGACCTCGTGGCCGTCGTCGGCGAGGAGGCGCACGAGCCCCTCGCGCAGCAGGACGGAGTCCTCGCAGATCAGGATGCGCACGGGACCGTCACCTCCACCGAGGTCGGCCCGCCCTGCGGGCTGTCGATACGGGCCGTTCCCCCGGCCGCGGTGACGCGGTTCACGATGCCGTCGAGGCCCCCGCCGGGCACCACGCGCGCACCGCCCAGGCCGTCGTCCTCGACGCGGGCCCACAGCGACCCGTCGTCACGGACGCGCACGTCCACCCGGCAGTTCGCGGCCCGCGAGTGCTTCGCGGCGTTGGTCAGCGCCTCCGCGATCGAGAAGTACACCGCGGCCTCGGCGGGACGACTGCAGCGACGCGGCAGACGCACATCGAGGGTCACCGGGATGTGGGAGCGGGACGCGAGCGCCGAGAGGGCGGCATCCAGTCCTCGATCCTCCAGGACGGACGCGTGGATGCCGCGCGCCAGCTGCCGCAGTTCGGTGATCGCCGACTTCGTCGAGGCGTGCGCCTCGGCCACGAGCGCCTTGGCGGCCTCGGGGTCGTCGTCGATCTTGGTCTGGGCCAGGCCCAACGTCATCCCGATGGAGACGAGTCTCGGCTGCACGCCGTCATGGAGATCCCGTTCGATGCGGGTGCGCTCGACCTCGGCGGCCCGGACGGCGCCGGCGCGGCGGGTGTCGGACGTGCGTGCCTGCTCCTCCAGCAGCGCCTCCCGCGACGGCACGAGGATCGCTCGGGCGAGCACGCCGTGCAACAGGCCCAGCCCGATGACGGCCCCCGTGGCGACGAGCGCGACGAGACCGCCGACGAGCGGGGCCCCCACGCCCTCGAGCCGGAACAGGCCGAACAGCGCGGCATGCGCCCAGCCGAAGAGCGGGCTGATCACCAGCGCGAGCCCCCACGCGACGGCTCCGACGAGCAGCAGCGTGACCAGTCCGAGCACCGTCGCCACGGTGAACGACGCGACCGCCCGCCACTGGCGGAGGTCGATCGCCTGCAGCCAGATCGTGTGCAGCACGCCGACGAACCCGGACTTGGGGCTCCGTCGCGGGCGCAACGCCGGCAGATCGAAGCCGTACAGACCGTCGAGGCGGGCCTGCTCGAACCAGGCCACCCCGAACAGCGCGTACACCAGTCCGGCGAGGAGGACCGCACCGATGAGGACCGCGAAGAGCAGCCCGACGCCCGCACCGAGCAGACCGAAGAGCCCGCCGAAGACCCCCGGACCGATGGCGCCGAGCGCGGCGAGCTGGGCGACGGCGCCGGCGACCTGGCCGGGCGACGAGATGCGCACCGACCTCCGCGGGACCGCGCCCGGGGGTGCGGGCAGCGTCGGTGGCGAAGGAGGAAGGACGGATGCCGTGGTCATGGGTTCCACGGTAGGACGCCGCTCCATCCGGGTCAGCCGGGGCACCCCCACTCCTCGTTCGGGTTATCCCGAAAGCCGGTCAGCCGGAGAGGTCCTCGGCGCGCAGCCACCCGCTGTCGAGGAACACGGACTGCACGGCAGCGCGTTCGACGACGGTCGCGGGCGGGGCGGTGCTCGGCGTGGGCTCCTCGCCGTCCGCCGCGGCGACGACGGCGTCGGCGATCGGTCCCGCCCCCGCGCGCGTGTCGACGAAGACGGTCGCGACGAGGATCCCGTCGCGCAGCGCTCGGACCGTGACCGCGTCACCGCCCGAGCCGACCACGACGAGCGGCGGGGCCGGCACCACCCCCGGATCCGGGGATGCCGACGGACTCGGCGACGGCGTGGCATCCGGATCGGGAGTGGTCAGGGCCGTCACGACGCCGCGGGTCACGGCGTCCCCCAGCGCGAGCACCGCGACGGGCGATCCGCCGTCGGTCGCCCCCGTCAGCGCGCGCACCCGCTCCTCGGCTCCGGCCTCGACCTCCCCCGGGATGTCGGCCACCGCCGCGGTCTCGAGGTCGGCACCGGCGACGACCCGCAGGGTACCGGCGGCGACCGCGGGGGCCAGCGCCTCCACGGCGGCGGCGTGGGCCGCGGCGACATCGGGATCGTCGGCGACGCCGGCGACGATGGCGACGGTCGCCGGGTCGTCGCCGGTCGTCGATGCGCGGTCGCGGGCGAGCGCGTCCTGCAGCGCCGCCGCCTGCGCGCGCCCGTCCGCCGCGGGGTCGGACACCGCGACGACCCCACCGCCCTCGCGGGAACGGCCCGCCGTGATCAACGCCGTCCCGGCGGCATCCGCCGCCTCCCGCGCCGCCTGGAGCGCGTCGATCGACAGCGGCACGAGGACGACCGCGTCCTCGCCCTTCGTCAGCATGTTCTGCACCTGCGACACCTGCGTCCGCTCGTCGTCGGCCGCGTACTGCAGATCGACGCGATATCCCCGCCCCCGCAGCTCGTCGCGGAGCGCCGCGCCCAGCCGCTCGACGGCGAGGTCGTCGGTCGTCGGCAGCGCGATGCCCACGACCCCCTCGCCGTCGTTCGTCCCGGACTCGATCCGCGTGGCCGAGGCGCAGCCCGCCAGGACGAGCGCGGCCACCGCGAGCACCGTGAGAGCACGACGGAGAGGACGGCGGGGGGTCACCCGTTCCATCCTGCCCCAGACACGACGGACGCCCCGCCGCACGAGGCGACGGGGCGTCCGAGGATCGGGTGTTTCACCCGCGGGTGCGGTTCTTGTTCCACACGTCGAAGGCCACGGCCAGCAGAAGCACGAGCCCCTTGATGAACTGCTGCACGTCGGTCGAGATGCCCATGAGCGACATGCCGTTGTTGAGCACACCCATGACCAGACCACCGGCGATCGCACCGACCACCCGGCCGACACCGCCCTGGACGGCCGCGCCACCGATGAACGAGGCGGCGATGGCATCCAGTTCGAACAGGTTTCCGGCACCCGGACCGGCGGAGTTCAGGCGACCCGTGAAGACGATGCCCGCGAGGGCCGCGAGCACGCCCATGTTCACAAAGAGCAGGAAGTCGACGCGGCGGGTGTTGATGCCCGACAGCTTCGCGGCCGTGCGGTTTCCGCCGATCGCGTAGATGTGGCGACCGAAGACGCTCCGGCTCATGACCGTGGAGTATCCGATGATGAGGATCGCCAGGACGACGAGCACGATGGGCGTGCCGCGCGAGCCGGGGGCGACACCCAGGAGGTAGGTCAGGTAGGCGATGAGCGCGCCGCCGCCGATGACCTTGACCAGGAACGCCGCCATCGGCTCGTTCTGCAGCTCCAGCGCCGCACGCTTGGCCCGCTGACGCACCTGCGAGAAGACGAACAGGACGAGGGTCAGCGCGCCCAGGGCGACCGTGATCCACTCCGCGGGCGACGTGGCCGCCGGGAACAGCTCAGGGAAGAGGTAGCCGCCGCCGAGCTGGCGGTACTCCGTGGGGAACGGCGTGATCTGCGTGTTGCCGAGCGTCATCTGGGTGAGACCGCGGAACAGCAGCATGCCCGCCAACGTCACGATGAACGCCGGGATCCCGACGTACGCCACCCAGAAGCCCTGCCACATGCCGACCACCGCGCCGAGCACGAGCGAGAGCAGGATGCCGAGCCACCAGGGCAGGCCCCACTGGACGATCAGGACGCCCGAGACCGCACCCACGAAGGCGGCGACCGAACCGACGGACAGGTCGATGTGCCCGGCGATGATGATCATCACCATGCCGATCGCGAGGATCAGGATGTAGCTGTTCTGGACGATGATGTTCGACACGTTGCCCGCGGTGAGCAGACGTCCACCGGTGAGGGCCTGGAACAGCAGCACGATCACGATCAGCGCGATGAAGATGCCGATCTCGCGCAGACGCGAGGTGAAGAACTGCACGATGCCGCCGGCTCCCCCGGCGCCGCCGCCGACGGGGCCCTTCGGCGTCGCCGGACCGGTCTCGGTCGCGGTGTTGTTAAGCGCTGACATGGTCGGCTTCCTTCTCCTTCGTCATGAGCACCATGAGGGCCTCGGGTGTGGCCTCTTCGATGGGCAGCTGGCCGGTGATGTGGCCTTCGCTGAGGGTGTAGATGCGGTCGCAGATGCCGAGCAGCTCGGGAAGCTCCGACGAGATCACGAGCACCCCCTTGCCCTGCGCCGCGAGGGAATTGATGATCGTGTAGATCTCGTACTTCGCACCGACGTCGATGCCGCGGGTCGGCTCATCGAGGATGAGCACCTCCGGATCGGAGTAGAGCCACTGCGACAGCACGACCTTCTGCTGGTTGCCGCCGGAGAGCTTCCCGACCACCACGTCGACCGTCGGGGCCTTGATGTTCATCGACTTGCGGTACCGGTTGGCCACGAGGTACTCCTCGTCGCCGTCGACCCAGCCGTTCTTGGCGAGCTTGCGCATGCCCGCGAGGGAGATGTTGCGCTTGATCGTGTCGATGAGGTTGAGGCCGGCACCCTTGCGATCCTCGGTGACGTAGGCGAGACCGCTGCGGATCGCCGCCGGCACCGTCGAGGTGTCGGCCTTCTGCCCGCGGATGTAGACGGTGCCCGAGATGCGTGAGCCGAAGCTCTTGCCGAACACGCTCATCGCCAACTCGGTGCGTCCGGCGCCCATGAGCCCGGCGATGCCGACGACCTCGCCCGCGCGAACCGTGAGGTTCGCGTCGTGGATGACGACGCGGTTGGCATCCGTCGGGTGATGAACGGTCCAGTCCTCGATGCGGAGGACCTCGTCGCCGATCTCGACGTCACGGTCGGGATAGCGGTTCTCGAGTTCGCGTCCCACCATGCCGCGGATGATGCGGTCCTCGCTCGTCCCGCCGGTGGCGACGTCGAGCGTCTCGATCGTGCGACCGTCGCGGATGATCGTGACCTCGTCGGCGATCGCACGGATCTCGTTGAGCTTGTGGCTGATGATGATGGACGTGATCCCCTGCCCCTTGAGGTGCCGGATCAGGTCGAGGAGGTGCTCGGAGTCGTCGTCGTTGAGGGCGGCGGTGGGCTCGTCGAGGATGAGGAGCTTCACGTCCTTCGACAGCGCCTTCGCGATCTCGACGAGCTGCTGCTTGCCGACGCCGATCTCGTTCACGGGCACGTCGGGGCTGTCCCCGAGGCCGACGCGGGCGAGCAGCTTGGCGGCTTCCTTGTTCGTGGCATCCCAGTCGATGAGGCCGCGATGGGTGATCTCGTTGCCGAGGAAGATGTTCTCGGCGATCGAGAGGTAGGGGCTGAGAGCCAGCTCCTGGTGGATGATGACGATGCCGGCCGCTTCGCTGTCGCGGATGTCCTTGAACTCCACGGTCTTGCCGTCGAAGACGATCTCGCCGCGGTAGTCGCCCGCGGGGTAGACACCGCTGAGCACCTTCATGAGGGTGGACTTCCCCGCGCCGTTCTCGCCGCAGATGGCGTGCACGGTTCCGCGCTCGACGGTCAGTGACACGTCCGCCAGGGCGATGACGCCGGGGAATTCCTTGGTGATCGAGCGCATCTCGAGGATGGTGCTCACGAGGTCCTCCTTGCAGGACCGGCTTGTGCGCCGGTGGGGATGTGGGAACAGGGGCCTCCGCCGCGACCGGTGCGCGGTCGCGGCGGAGGCGGGGCGGGAGGGCCGGAGCCCTCCCGCGGGGATCACTTCAGGTCGTCGGCGGTGTAGTAGCCGCTGTCGACGAGGACCTTCTCGTAGTTGTCCTTCGTGACGATCGTCGACTCGAGCAGGTACGAGGGAACGACCTTCTCGCCGTTGTCGTAGGTGTCGGTGTCGTTGACCTGGGGCTCGGTGCCCTTGCGGATGTCGTCGACCATGGTCACGGCCTGCTTGGCGAGCTCGCGCGTGTCCTTGAAGATCGTCGAGTACTGCTCGCCGGCGATGATCGACTTGATCGAGCCGACCTCGGCGTCCTGACCGGTGATGACCGGCAGGGCGTCGGCCGAGTAGCCGCCCGAGGTCAGGGCCGAGATGATGCCGATCGACAGACCGTCGTAGGGCGAGAGCACACCCTGCAGCTTGGTGCCGCCGATGACGGTGAGGATGTTCTCCATGCGCTTCTGCGCCGTCTCGGGCAGCCAGCGGAGGATGGCCGCCTGGCCGAACTCGGTCTGGCCGGAGGGGACGACGAGCGTGCCCTTGTCGAGGTACGGCTGCAGGGTGTCGATGGCACCCTTCCAGAAGAACGTGGCGTTGTTGTCGTCCGGGCTGCCGGCGAACAGCTCGATGTTGAAGGGGCCGGCGGCGCCGGTGTCCTTGCCCGACGCGTCGAGGACGCCGAGGCCGGTGAGCAGCGACGTGGCCTGCTGGACGCCGACCTTGTAGTTGTCGAAGGTCGTGTAGTAGTCGACGTTCTTCGTGCCGTTGATGAGGCGGTCGTACGCGATGACCGGGATCTTCGCGTCGGCGGCCTGCTGCAGCACGTCGGTGAGGGTGGTGCCGTCGATCGAGGCGATGATCAGGGCCTTGGCGCCCGAGGTGATCATGTTCTCGATCTGCGAGACCTGGGTGGGGATGTCGTCGTTGGCGTACTGCAGGTCGACCTGGTAGCCGAGCTCCTCGAGCTGCGACTTGACGTTGTTGCCGTCGGCGATCCACCGCTCCGACTGCTGCGTCGGCATCGCGACGCCGATGATGCCACCGGCCTCCGCGGCGTCGCCGCCGCCGCTGCCGGTGCGGTCGCCCGCGCAGCCCGCGAGACCGATGCCGAGCGCCAGAACGCCCGCTCCCGCGACCGCCTTGAGCATGCTGTGCTTCTTCACTCTGGTTCCCTTCGTTGGGTTGGATGTCACGGTCTCTCCGCACGGAGCCCACCGCTTCAGCGCGGACGGCACGCCGACACGCGTCCGACAGGGCGAAACGAGGCCGGTCGGCGGCGCGGGCTACGCGTCGTTCGAAACGTCTTCGTCTCGACGGAGTCGCTCCGCAGCGAGTCCCGTCGGCGTGGTGTGGCGGTGATGTGACCGTTCACATTGTGTGTGCGATGCTACCCCGCACATCGCTCCCGCTGTCAAGTGCCTGTGCGTTCGGCGACCAGCCGTTGCCAAACCGTGACGTCTCAGCGGCCGGGTGGCGCGGTCGACGAGCGCACGATCAGCCTCAGGTGATCGGGCTCGGGCATCGCCTGCCCGTCGTGCGAAACACCCAGATCAGTGAGCAGATCCCAGACCGCGCGCTGTCCTATGCCGGCGAAGTCCTGGCGCACGGTCGTCAGCGGGGGCCACAGGTGCGCCGCCTCCGGGACGTCGTCGAATCCGACGACCGACACGTCCTCCGGGACCGATCTGCCGATCGCTCGGACCGCGTGCATGAACCCCAGCGCCATGTGGTCGTTCCCGGCGAACACCGCCGTGGCATCCTCGGTCCTCAGCAGCTCGAGGCCCGCCTCGTAGCCGAACTGCGCCGTCCAGTCCCCCAGCACCGGCGGGCGCGGGGCGAGGTCCTGCGCGTCCATCTCGGCCAGGTAGCCCCGCATGCGATGGTCGGCCTCGATCCAGTCCCGGGGTCCGGCGATGTGCAGGATCCGGGTGTGCCCGAGCTCGACGAGATGCCGCACGGCTGCCCGAGCGCCGGAGATCTGGTCGTTGAAGGTCGCCGTCGGCGTGGACGGACCGGTGGACGACACGATGCGCACCGGCACCGGAAGCTGCATCTCGTCGAGGATCGGGACGACACGCGTCTGGGGTGCGACGGCGATGAGTCCCTCGATCGACTGCTGCATGAGGTGGTCGATCGAGGCGCGGACGTCGTCGGGCGCACTCGCGCCGAGGTTGGTGACGGTCAGACGGTAGCCCGCCCGACGCGCCGCGGACTCCACCGCCAGCACCATCGCGGAGGTGCCGTGGGTCGTGGCGCGCGGCCCCAGCACACCGATGAGGCGGGTCCGACTCGTCGCGAGCGCGCGCGCCGCCTGATTGGGCACGAACTTCAGTTCGGCGATCGCCTCGCGGACGCGCGCCGCCGTCTCCGGACGCAGTTGCGGGCTGTTGTTGATCACGCGCGAAACGGTCTGATACGAGACCCCGGCGAGCCGTGCCACGTCGCGGATGCTCGGCGCCCTGGCCGCGGCATCCGGGATGTCGGTCTCGCTCATCGATCTCGCTTCTTTGCGTCGCCGGCCGCGTCGTGACCGGTCACACGAGGATAGCCGACGCGAACGCGGGGTCGTGGTCTCGGGGTCCGTGCCGCGGGCCCTGCCGCGCTCCCCGCCGCGAGACTGCACCGGACCGACATGTCCACTGCAGCGTGCAGTGGGTTTGTCAGCCGCGTGCGGTCTCGCGGAATCGACGCCCGCGACGGACCCGCGCGCAGCACCGAGAACGCCGACTCAGGATGCCAGGAGGGCGCGGTAGAAGCCGATGCCCCGCAGCCACACCTCGACGCGGATCCGCTCGTCGGGCGCGTGCAGCGCGTCGCGCTCGGCCCGCGTCAGATGGAACGGGGTGAAGCGGTACACGTGCTCCGTGAGCCCGGTGTAGAAGCGGCTGTCGCTCGCGCCGAGCTGCAGGTAGGGCAGCGGGATCACCTCGTCGCCGAGCGTCTCGCGCACCGCCGCGGCGAGCCGCCGCCAGGCCGTCCCCTGCCACGGAGACACCGGAGACGGGTCGCTGCCGTGCCGCAGCTCGATGTCGATGCGCGGGTCGGCGACGGCGCGCCGCAGGTGGATCGCGGCATCCGAGATCGTCTCGCCCGTGAGCAGCCGCACGTTCACCGTCGCGCGCGCCGTTGTCGCGAGGACGTTGTCGCCCGCCGAGCCCTCGAGCCGCGTGACGACCGCGGTCGTGCGCACCAGCGCGTTGGTCTCGGGTCCGAGCAGTGCGAACGCCGCGGTCAGCACCGGCGCGGTCAGCGCCGTCCGGCGGAACACCGTGCGCACCGGTTCCGGCGCGTGGGCGGCCGCGCTCGCGAGCATCGCGCGCACCGGCGCGACGAGTCGGCGCGGGAACGGATGCCGACGCACCCGGTCGATCGCGCGCGCCAGGCGGGCCGTGGCGGGGAACGACGGCGGCGTTGACGCATGCCCGCCCGCCTCGCGGGCGATGAGCTCGAAGGTCGCGCTGCCGCGCTCGGCGACGCCGATCATCGCGGTCGGAGCGCCGACGCCCGGCAGCGCGCCCTCGACCACGGCACCACCCTCGTCGAGGACCAGGGCCGGACGGACGCCGCGCTCGGCGAGCAGAGCCGCGATCGCCTGTGCGCCCGTGCCGAGCGTCTCCTCGTCGTGCCCGAAGGCCATCCATACGTCGGCACGCGGCACCACCCCGTCGGCCAGCGCCTGCTCGACCGCCTCGAGGATCGCCACCAGCGCACCCTTGTCGTCGATCGCGCCCCGGGCGTAGAGGGTGGCATCCACCCCCTCCCCCTCGACGACGGCGGCGAACGGGTCGCGCGTCCAGGGCTGACCCTCGGTGTCGACGACGTCCTGGTGTGCCAGGAGCAGCAGCGGGTCGCGGCTCGACGCGCCCGCCCACCGGTACAGCAGCGCGTGGCCCGCCACGGTCTCGCGCTCCAGGTGCCGGTGGACCAGCGGGTAGAGGCGCTCGAGGGCGTCGTGGAACTCGTCGAACCGTGCGGTGTCGGTCTGCGCCGGATCGACGTGCGACACGGTCGGGATGGCCAACAGCTCGCGGAAGCGCTCGACGGGCGTCATGACGCGAGCCTACGCGGACGGCATCCGCCCCTCACGGTCGGCGCGGCGGCGGCCGTCGGTCGGCGGGCCGATACGGTGGTCCCATGACCGGACTGCACTGGGGCATCCTCGCCACCGGCGGCATCGCGCACGCCTTCACCTCCGACCTCCGCACCGCGGGTCTCGACGTCGCAGCCGTCGGTTCCCGATCGATCGAGAGTGCCCGCGCGTTCGCCGCGCAGTACGGCATCCCCCACGCGCACGGATCGTACGAAGACCTCGTCGCCGACCCCGACGTCGACATCGTCTACATCGCGACGCCGCACCCGGCTCACGTCGACAACGCGCTCCTCGCCCTCGATCACGGCAAGCACGTCCTGGTCGAGAAGCCCTTCACCCTCACCGAGGCGGAGGCCGGACGCATCCGCGATCGCGCCGCCGAGAAGGGTCTCCTCGCGATGGAGGCGATGTGGACGCGCTACCTGCCCCACATGGTCCGCATCCGTGAGATCCTCGGCGCCGGGACCCTCGGCGAAGTCCGCGTCGTCTCCGCCGACCACACGCAGAAGATCTCGACCGACCCGCAGCACCGCCTGAACGCCCTCGAGCTCGGCGGCGGCGCCCTGCTCGACCTCGGCATCTACCCGGTCTCGTTCGCGGTGGACGTGCTGGGCCTCCCCGAGCGCATCACCGCCCTCGCGAGGATCTCGGATGCCGGCAGCGACGCCGAGGTCGCCACGGTGTTCGTGCACCCCGGCGGCGCCGTCTCGACCACCGTGTCGTCGTCGCGCGGCGCGGGCGCGAACGTCGCGCAGATCGTCGGTACCGAGGCGCGGATCGAGATCGACGGCGTCTGGTACTCGCCCACCGCCTTCCGCGTCGTCGGCCCCGACGGCACGGTCATCGAGGAGTTCGACGGCGCCGTGGACGGGCGCGGTATGCAGTTCCAGGCGCTGGCCGCCGAACGTCTGGTCGCCGAGGGCGCGACCTCCAGCGACATCCTGCCGATCGACGAGACGGTGGCGATCATGGGCGTGCTCGACGAGGTCCGCCGCCAGATCGGCGTGGTCTACCCCGGCGGACTCTGAGCGGGCTCCCGGGCGGGCCGCCCGGGCCGGTCCGGGCGGGCCGGTCTGCGCCACCGGCGTACCGCCCCGCGGATCGCGGCCACGACACGCCGCCGGCCGGCCCCTCCACGCGGCGTGTCGCCGACGAACTCCGCGCGACGGCACGCCGGCGCCGCCCGCGGTGGCGGTGGCGCAGGCGAACTGCACAGGTCGGCGGGCTACCCGTGGGCACCCACCCCGGGAGAGACTGGAGGCATGCCGGATCCCCAGAACGCCCGTGTCGCCGTCTACCTCGACTTCGACAACATCGTCATGTCCTGGTACGACCGCGTCCACGGCCGCAACGCCTACTCGCGCGACCGGCAGAAGATCGCGGAGAACCCGATGGAGCCCGAGATCGCCGAGCGGTTGACGAAGGCGACGATCGACGTCGGGGCGATCATCGACTACGCCGCGTCGTTCGGCACGCTGGTGCTGACCCGGGCGTACGCCGACTGGTCGGCGCCCGTGAACGCCGAGTACCGCTCTCAGCTCGTGGCGCGGGCCGTCGACCTGGTGCAGCTGTTTCCCGCAGCGGCATACGCCAAGAACGGTGCGGACATCCGACTTGCCGTGGATGCCGTCGAAGACATGTTCCGACTCCCCGATCTGTCGCACGTCGTCATCGTCGCCGGAGACAGCGACTACGTCCCGCTCGCTCAGCGGTGCAAGCGGCTCGGTCGCTACGTCGTCGGCGTCGGGGTCGCGGGGTCGACGGCGAAGTCGCTCGCGTCGGCCTGCGACCGGTTCGACAACTACGACGCCCTGCCCGGCATCCCGAAGCTCGCCGACACCAAGAAGGATGCCGCCCCCTCGCGGCCCCGCGCGCGCAAGCGCTCTCAGGACCCCGCCGTCAACCTCCTCGAGCGCGCGATGCAGCTCGAGGGCGAACGCGCCGACGGCGAGTGGCTGCACGCGTCGGCGGTCAAAGACCTCATGAAGCGTCTCGACCCGTCGTTCAGCGAGAAGGCGCTCGGGTTCCGCAGCTTCTCCGATTTCCTCAAGGCCCAGACCGATCACGTCGAGGTCGACGAGGAATCGAACATCGTGCAGGTGCGCGCGGTCGCCCGCGCCGCGTAGGCGCACGGCCGCCCGTCGGGCGATTCGTGTCAGCGGCGCTGCGCGCCCGGCGCCACGTGCGCCAGGACGCTGGCCCACACCGATGACAGGGTGACGTGGCCGTTGAGCGTGTCGAGGTCTTCGGCGTCGATCACCTCCACGCGGGCCGACGGGATGCGTCGTGAGTACCACTCGGCGTCGTGGGTCCCCGCGGGTCCGGCACCGCCGACCACCACGAGCGTGTCGGCCACGACGTCGTCGAGCAGCGGCGTGTGGAGGTCGCGGCTCAGCGGATCGGTCGGACTCTCCACGCCCACGATCGCGAGCCGGTCGACCACCGGCCCCATCGCCGCGGCGAGATGCAGCGCGATCTGACCGGCCGAGCGTTCGCCCACGAGGCCCACGGTGGCCCCCGGGATCTCCCGCTCGAGCAGCCCGCGCAGGGCCTCGAGCGTGAGCCCGGCGGGCGTCTGCCCGCCGAACGCGGGCGGATCGTCGAGCTCGGGGGCGTCCAGCCCGACGGCCACGATCCGCACGTCGAACCCCGACGTCACGCGCACGTCGGGGTCGATCGTGGACACGTCACCGGTGCGCAGCACGACCACCGCACGCGGCGCGCCGGGTGTTCCGAAACTGCGGTACTCGAGTTCACCGTCCCACCACGGCACACGGCTCATCGGGTCACCTTTCCTCTCGTGTCGCGCCCGCGTCCGTGGGCCCGGCGTCGGCATCGACCCCGGCCCCGGGCAGGAGTCCGCGGAGCGTGTCGATCGTGTCGGCCTCCGCCGCCGGCTTGTCGGGCCGGTACGTCTTCACGCGGGCGAAGCGCAGGGCGACTCCCCCGGGGTACCGGGACGAGCGCTGCACGCCGTCGATCGCGATCTCCACGACCGTGTCGGGCGTCACCCGGATGCCGCCGGGCACCGCGCCGATCTCGCGGTCGGCGAAGTGCGCGGTCTGCCAGGCCAGCACCTCGTCGGTGAGTCCCTTGAACGTCTTGCCGACCATGACGAAGCCCCCGGGATCGCCGAAGGCACCGCGGGGGTCGAGGGCGCCGAGGTGGAGGTTCGAGAGCCACCCCGACCGGCGCCCCGACCCGCGCTCGACGCCGAGCACGACGAGGTCGAACGTGTGGACGGGCTTGACCTTCAGCCAGCTCTTGCCCCGCCGGCCCGCCGCGTAGGGCGCGTCGAGTCCCTTGACCATGACGCCTTCGTGGCCGGCGCGCAGCGCCGCGCGCGAGAATTCCTCGGCTTCGGCGGCGACGTCGGTGACGATCGACGGGATCCGCAGGTCGGGGGCGACGCGGGCGAGCACGGCCCGCCGTTCCGACAGCGGCTCGTCGATCAGGTCGCGACCGTCGACGTGCAGGAGATCGAAGAACCACGGCCGGAGCGCGATCTCGCGGGCGGTCTCGGCGCCGAAGCGCGCCATCGTGTCCTGGAACGGGCGCGGTGCGCCGTCGTCGTCGAGCGAGAGCGTCTCACCGTCGAGGATCACGTCGCTCACCGGCAGACCCCGCACGATCTCGACGATCTCGGGGACCCGGTGTGTGACGTCGGCCAGAGTGCGGGTGAACACCCGCACCTCGTCGCCGTGACGGTGCACCTGGACACGGGCGCCGTCGAGCTTGTACTCGACCGACGCGCGTCCCGCGACGCCGAGCGCCTCGCCCACCGACGTCGCGGTGGAGGCGAGCATCGGCTGGACGCCGCGCCCCACGACGAGCCCGACGGATGCCAGCTCCTCCGCCGATGCGGTGAGCGCCAGTGCCGCCGTTTCTCCGAGGTCGCCCGACAGCATCGCGGCGCGGCGCACGAGGGTGCCGTCGCGGTCGGCGGCGCGGGCGACCGCGTCGAGGAGGACGCCCTCGAGCGCCCCCGTGCGCAACTCCCCCGTCATCACCCGCACCAGCAGATCCCATTCGTCGGCCGTCGCCCGCCGCGCCAGGTCGTCGAGGAGCGCGGTGCGCACGGCGCCGGACCCGCTGCCGGAGATCTCGACGAGGCGCGAGAACGCCGCGTCGACGTCGCCGACGGTGAGCGTCGCGGCCTCGGAATGATCGCCGCCCCGCGCGGTGAGCGTCCGCCAACCGACACCGAGGCGGCCCTGACGGGGCGCGGCCGTCAGCAGCCCGATCGCCGGCACGATCTCGTCGGGCGCCAGCCGGCCGAGCAGGTCGGCGAGGGCGTCGACCTTGGCGAGGCGCGAGCGGGTGGCGGCCACGGTCGCCAGCGCGACCTGCAGTTCACCGAAGAGCATGTCGGCATCCTGGCATCCCCCTCCGACATCGCCGGTCGGCTTGCGCGCGGGGTTCCCAGGTGCCATCACCGATAAACGCGATCCACCACGAGACACGCCATCGCGCACCGTGTCTCGCCGCGGATCCCGTTTATCGCAGCCCATACGGCCGCGACCAGCCACGGACACGGCCCCGACGGCGCCTCCCCGCGGATCACACCCCGCACCGCCGTGCAACCCCCGTCGCGCCGACGGAGCGGTGGCGTGTGCTGGTGTCCTCCCCAGGAACGAGGTCCCATGAACGCTCCCGCCACCGCCGAACAGTCCGCCCGCACCGCCCGCGAGGCCTTCGGATGGGACGCGCTGTTGCCGGGCCAGGCCGAGGCGATCGACGCCGTGGTCGGCGGGCGCGACACCCTCGTCGTGTTCCCCACGGGCGCGGGCAAATCGGCGGTGTACCAGATCGCGGGGTGCGAGCTGGGCGGGGTGACCGTCGTGATCTCGCCGCTGCTGGCGCTGCAGCGCGATCAGATCGCCTCGATCGACGCCGCTCCCGAGGCGCCGGCCGCCGTCGCACTCAACTCGCGCACGGGAGCGAAAGCGCGTTCCGCGGCCTGGGGCGCGATCGAGAGCGGCGACCCCGTGTACGCCTTCCTTGCGCCCGAACAGCTGGCCAATCCGGAGGTCTTCGAGCGGCTGAAGAAGGCCGACATCCGCCTCGTGGTCGTCGACGAGGCGCACTGCGTGTCGGCGTGGGGCTTCGACTTCCGCCCCGAGTATGCGCGGATCGGCGACACCGTCGACGCACTCGGGCACCCTCCTGTGCTCGCGTTGACGGCCACGGCATCCGGTCCCGTACGTGACGACATCGTCGCGAGCCTCGGCATGCGCGATCCTCACCTCGAGGTCCGCGGCATGGACCGCCCCGAGATCCACATGTCGGTCCGCCGCCACGAGCACGACGCGGACAAGCGTCGCGCCGTCGTGGCGGATGTTCGGGATGCCGACGGCCCGACGCTGCTCTACGTGGCGACACGCAAAGCGACCGAGGCGTACGCCGCGGAACTCTCCGATCTCGGGCGCCGGGCCGCGCCGTACCACGGCGGAATGGCGCAGAAGCGCCGCGACGAGGTGCACACGGCCTGGAGCGCCGGGGAGATCGACGTCGTTGTCGCCACATCGGCCTTCGGGATGGGCGTCGACAAGGCGGACGTGCGGTGGGTCATCCACGCCGACGTCACGGAGTCGCTCGACTCGTACGCCCAGGAGATCGGCCGCGCCGCGCGCGACGGGCAGCCCGCGCGTGCGGTCCTGCACTACCGGGCGGAGGACTTCTCGTTGCGGTCGTTCTTCGCCGGCGGACACAGCCGCCGGGCGGACATCGCCGGTGTCTGGGACGCGCTCGGGCGCTGGGACGCACCGATGCGCGCGAAGGACCTCGCCGAGGAGAGCGGGCGCTCGGCCCGGGCGATCGGCCGCGTGCTGACGCAGCTCGTGGCGTGCGGGCTTGCGACAGCCGGGCCCGACGGCATCACGGCGGCGGCGAAGGCCTCCGCCGGCGAGGCGGTCGCCGCGGTGCGCGAACGGGACGAGGCTGAGGAACGCGTCCGCGCGTCCCGCATCGAGATCATGCGCGGCTACGCCGAGACCGTCCACTGCCGACGTCGCGCGCTCCTGGAGTACTTCGGCGTCGAGGCGCCCGAGCACTGCGGCACCTGCGACCGGTGCGACAGCGCGGACGCCCTTCCGCTCGCCGCCGCGGACGCCGAACCCGACGATCTCCGCGTGGACTCGATCGTCGACCACCACGAGTGGGGAACCGGAACCGTCATGGCCGTCGAGGCCGACCGTCTCACCGTGTTCTTCCCCGATCACGGGTACAAAGTGCTGGCCCGCGCCGCGTTCGATCGCGGCATCCTGCAGCTCGGCGACGCCGCGTAGCCCGGGGTCGCGGCGCGGGCCACAGCCACCGTTGAAGGCGCATTTCGCGCTTCGGGGCGCGCTAATCACGCCCCGAAGCGAGCATCACGCCCCGAACCTGGGACGCCGCGCCCCCTCACTCCCGCGTCGACCACCACGCCCAGGCGATGAGCGGCGCCTGCAGGAACAGCCGGACGAAGCGTGCACGGTCGGTGCTCAGCCCCGGGGCGGAGCGGCCGGTCCGCCACTGATGCACGTTGCCGGGGAAGACGGCAACGAAGAACGCCGCGACGGCGGCCCCGACGCGGCGTCGCTCGCGGGGCAGCGCGACCAGACCGACGCCGAGGAGCACCTCGGCGGCCCCGGATGCCACGACGATCGCGTCCTCGTCCGTGTGCAGCAGCCGCGTCGCCCAGTCCGGAACGACGATCCGGTACCCGCGGCGACCCCACGTGAGGTGGCTGATCCCCGCGGCGACGAGGAGCAGGGCCAGCGCCCCGCGCGCGACCGAACGGATGGAGGCACCTCGACGTCGTGGCATCCGGTCAGTCTGCCAGCCGGGGCGAGTGCCGGGGCCGCGTCAGAGCGGTCGCGGACCCGTGCGCCGCACGAAATCGACGTACGCCTCGACGGTGTCCTCCGCGACGATCGCGCGCAGCACGACCTCGTCGACTCCGGCGGTGTACGCCTCGAGCGCGGGGCCGAGGTCGGTGACGTCGCGGATGGTCGTGTCGGCGGCATCCACCCCCATCCGGGCGAAGTTCGCGGCGTAGTTCGGGAACGCGGCGTATCGCGCGGTCTCGGCGTCGAGCCTTGCGCGCGCGGCGTCGGCGATCGCCGTACGCACGTACACCGCGACATGGGTCGCGGGGACGGTCTCGCGCAGAGCCGCGGCCTGCGCGGCTGCCTCGGTCGGCGGGACCCAGTTCAGCAGCACGCCCTCGGCGCGCTCGACGGCGAGGCGCCGCATCCGCGGCCCGAGCGCTCCGACCAGCACCTGCGGAACCCCGGCGTCATGCAGAACGTCGATCGCGTCGCTCACCCGGGCGAGCGCGCCTTCCTTCGCGATGCCGGAGCCGATCCCCAGCGTGAGACGGTCCAGCGGAAGGGCGAGGGATGCCACCTCGGCGGCGATCTCCGCGGCCGGTCGACGGTCCACCGGTACGACGCCCGTCGCCAGGTGCAGCGTGCGCGTCACGCGGGCCGCGGCGGCGAGCGCCGCGAGGGCGTCCCCGTCGGGGGTGTCGTTGATCCAGAGGGTGTCGAATCCTGCAGCCTCCACGGCCGGCGCGATCCGCACGACCGCGTCGGGCCCGAGCGACCCGGCGAGGCCGATCGAGACGACACCGCGACTCACGACACGCCTCCGGCGGCGGGCACCTCGGCGGCGACCTGTCCGACCGCCGAGAAGAACACGTGCAGGTCGACGTCGTCGGTCGGCAGCAGTACGACGTCGTCGACACCCGCGGCCTGGAAACGGGCGACCCCCTCGGCGACCTCGCCGACGGTCCCCGCGAGCGCCCGGTCGGCGGCATCCGGTCGGTCTTCGAGCACCGCGCCGACCCGCTCCGTCGCGCCGGATCCGAAGGCGGTGAGGACGTACGCGACGATGTCGGGGCTCCCCCCGCGTCCGGCCTCGGCCCATCCGGCGCGGACGAGGCGCACGGCCTCGGCGACCTCGTCGACGGTGTGCCGGCTGTCGAGGATGACGCCGTCGGCGACCGCGCCCGCCAATCGGAGCGTCTTGGGTCCTTCGGCCGCGGCGTACACGCGCGGTGCGACGACGGGCGGCCAGTCCAGCGACACGTCGCGCAGCTTCACGTAGCGGCCCTCGGCGCTGACGGTGTCGCCGGCGAGAAGACCGCGCAGGGCGGGGAGCTGCTCCTGCATGAGCGTCAGCGGCGACGCGGCCTTGGCGCCGATCTGTCGCATCCAGTCCTGCACCCCGTGGCCGAAGCCGGGCAGGAGGCGCCCCGGGAACATGCGCTCGATGGTGGCGACCTCCATCGCCGAGGCTGCCACGTTGCGGAGCGGGAACGGGGCGATGCCGACGCCCACGCGGAGGTGATCGGTGGCCGCGAGCGCGGCCGCGGCCGCGGCCCAGGCCGACGACCGGAAGCAGTCCTCCCACAGCCACAGTTCGGGGACGCCCTCGCCCTCGGCGACCCGCGCGGCCTCGCGCAGTTCCTCGGGCGGGTGCGGGTAGGGGCTGAAGATCGTGCCGATGCGACTCATGCCCCTACTCTGCCGTGCCCCTCCGACATCGCGGCAGGGGGTCATGGCATCCGATCTCTCTGCTGTCCGTCCTGCGGAGTCCGGCTGGGACACGCCGTCTCGGCGCTCGCCCGCCCGGCGTGTCGCCACGGTTCTCCGCACGACGGCACGGCGCCGGCTCCGGACACGGCGAGGCCCCCGGAACCAGAGAGTTCCGGGGGCCTGTCGAGACTTACGCGGCGAGCGCCACCACGGCGGCGCGGACGACGAAGCCGGAGTCCGTGGCATCCACGATCACCGCTCCCCCGTCGACCAGCTCACCGGCGACGAAGAGGTCGGCGATGCGGTCGTCGATCTCGCGCTGGATGACGCGGCGCAGCGGGCGCGCACCGTACTCGGGCTCGTAGCCGACCTCGGCGAGGCGGTCCACCGCGGCATCCGTCACCTCCAGGGACACCTCGCGCGACGCGAGCCGCTTCGAGGTGCGGTCCAGCAGCAGGCGGACGATGTCGCGCAGCTGCTCCTTCTCGAGCTTGCGGAACATCACGATGTCGTCGATGCGGTTGAGGAACTCGGGCCGCATGGCCTCGCGCAGCTTCCCCATCACACGGTCGCGCAGGTCGGCGTCGTCGAACTCGCGTCCGGTCGTGGTGAACCCGATGGCGCCGGAACGGGATGCCAGGTACTCGCTGCCGAGGTTCGAGGTCATCACGATCACGGCGTTGCGGAAGTCGACCGTGCGCCCCTGGCCGTCGGTCAGGCGTCCGTCGTCGAGCACCTGCAGCAGCAGGGTGAACACGTCGGGGTGGGCCTTCTCGATCTCGTCGAACAGCACGACGGAGTACGGGTTGCGGCGCACGCGCTCGGTGAGCTGCCCGGCCTCGTCGTAGCCGACGTATCCCGGAGGGGCGCCGATGAGCCGCGACACGGTGTGACGTTCGCCGAACTCGCTCATGTCGAAGCGGATCACGGCGGAGTCGTCGTCGAACAGCGACCCGGCCAACGCCTTCGCCAACTCGGTCTTGCCGACGCCGGTGGGGCCGAGGAACAGGAACGACCCGACGGGACGGTTCTCGTCGCCCATACCGGTGCGGTTGCGCCGCACGGCCTTGGCGACCGCGGTGACGGCGGCGTCCTGTCCGATCACTCGCGCGTGCAGTTCGGTCTCGAGCTCGGCGAGACGTCCGCGCTCACCGGCGGTCAGACGCGACACCGGGATGCCGGTGGAGCGGCTGATCACCGCGGCGATCTCGGGCTCGTCGACCACCGCGTCGGGGCGCGGGGAGGACGTGGCGGTCTCGAGGCGCTCCTGCACGGCGGCGATCTCGTCGCGGATGCGCGAGGCCTCTTCGTAGTGCTCGGCCGAGACGGCGGCGTTCTTGTCGGCTTCGAGCGTCGCCAGACGCTCCACCAGCGCTGTCGTGTCGACAGAGACGCCGAGACGCAGGCGCAGACGCGCCCCCGCCTGGTCGATGAGGTCGATCGCCTTGTCGGGCAGCACCCGGTCGGGCAGGTACCGGTCGCCGAGCTCCACGGCGGCGCGCAGCGCGTCGTCGGTGTACGTCACGGCGTGGTGCTCCTCGTACGCCGCACGCAGGCCGCGCAGGATCTCGATCGCGTCCGTGAGGGACGGCTCGCCGACGCGCACGGGCTGCAGACGCCGCTCGAGGGCGGGATCCTTCTCGATCGTGCGGTACTCCTTGAGCGTCGTGGCACCGATGAGGTGCAGTTCACCGCGCGCGAGGCGCGGCTTCAGGATGTTCCCGGCATCCATCGCGCCCTCGCCACCGGCGCCGGCGCCCACGATGGTGTGGACCTCGTCGATGAAGACGACGAGCTTGCCGGACTGGGCGGCGATCTCGTCCATCGTCTGGGTGAGGCGCTCCTCGAAGTCGCCGCGGTAGCGGGCTCCCGAGAGCATGGCGGCGAGGTCGATCGAGACGACACGCGTCTCGCGCAGCTGCTCGGGCACGTCGCCCGCGACGATCGCACGCGCGAGACCCTCGACGACGGCGGTCTTGCCGACGCCGGCCTCACCGATGAGCACGGGGTTGTTCTTCGTGCGGCGGCTCAGGATCTCGATCGTCTGCTCGATCTCGTCGGCGCGACCGATCACCGGGTCGAGACGCCCCTCCGCGGCGAGCGCGGTGAGGTCGGTGCCGAAACGGTCGAGGTTCGGGGTCGTGGATGCCGTCTCCTCGGGCGCCGTGGCCTGCTCGCCGCCGACCACCGTCTCGCGGACGCCCTGCGTCAGGGCCTCGGCGGTGACACCGGCCTGGGCGAGGATCTGTCCGGCGGGGGCGTCCTGCGCGAGGACGAGGGCGAAGAACAGGTGGTCGGGGTCGACGTAGGTGGACCCGGCGGCGCGGGCGACCTGGAAGGCGTGGAACAGCGCGCGCTGGACCGAGCCCGCCACGACGGCACCATCGACGTCGGCGGAGGGACCGGCGGCCGGCAGGCGGCTCTCGGCGGCGCGGGCGATCGCGGCCGGGTCGGCGCCGAGCCGCGCGACGGCGTCGCGCGCGGGGGCCTGCCCGACGAGCACGTGCAGGACGTGCAGCGCGTCGAGCTCGCGCTGCCCACGGCCGAGCGCGTAGCGTCCGGCCTCCTGGAGGGCCTCCTGCGTGCGGGCGCTCAGGAACCGGCTGAGGTCGATGGAGCGCTCGGCACGGGCGCGCTCACCGGCGAGGTAGCGCGCGAGGAACTCGTCGAACGACTGAGCGCCGTTGTCCCCGGCGCCGGGGGTGACATCTTCGGGCAATTCCGTCTCCTGTGATACGTGAGTGGAGTCGACTCAAGTTTGTGACTTGAGTGGCTGCGTATCAAGTTCAACGGAGGGGCTCCGAGGATATTCCCGGCTCACGCCTCCTTCGCCAGAAGCCGCGGGTCGGGCTCGTTCCACAGCTCCACGGTCTGCAGGAACCAGAACACGGCGAACAGCACGAGCGCGAGCGACTCCCCGAGGAACACCCACGGCATCGGCCGGGTGACATCCCCTCCCCCGGCAGCCACGACGAGCGTCGCCGCGAGCCCCGCGAGACAGACCAGGATGCCGACCGCCACCGCCGCGTACGCGGGCCGGAAGCGCCGCGGTGCACGCTGCGGACGCCATGCCCCGATCGCCGCCACCGCCCCGATCAAGACGAAGAAGCCCACCGCGGCGACGTTGTGCGCGAACGAGAGGAACGCGACGGGGGCGGCGAGCCCCCACGCACCGAAGCCCCCGACCATGACGACGACGGCGGTCGCCGTCACGACCACACCCCGCGACACCGTGCCCTGCACGACCGACAGCACCACGCCCGCGACCGCCCCGACGAGGACGACGGATGCCACGGCGACACCGTTGTTGACCACGACGGCGACGACTCCCGGCGGAACGCAGCGCGCGGACGCACCGCACGCCCCGCTCTCGACCGTCGTCGGAACCACCGCGATCACGAGCGCGAGCACCGCGGCGACGTCGAGCAGCCCCTGCTCGACGCTCCGCCCCGACAGCGCGGCGAACGCCGCCGCGACCACGCACAGGCCGGCGACGAACATCGGCCCGGCCGGCGTGTAGTACGCCGCGCTCAGCGACGGCAACGGCCCGCCGGTGATCTCCTCCACCGCGACGGCGACGGCCAGCAGCAGCGTCGCGGCGAGGATCGTCAGGCGCACGTACCGGTAGGTGCGCTGCGTCGACGTCGTGCGGATGCGCATAGCGGCATCCTGTCAGCCACCCCCGACGTCGCGGGCGCGCCGCTCTGCGAGAATGCCCGGATGCGTGAGTTCCTCCAGGGCGCGGCGATGCTCCTCCGCGGCCTCGGCCAGTGGCGTCGCTCACCCGGCGCCATGGCGCTCGGCCTCATCCCCGGCTTCCTCGTCGGTCTGGCCTTCGGCGCCGCCCTGGTCGGCTGGGCGGTTCTCCTGGGCGAGGTCGTCGACGACTGGACCCCCTTCGCGAACACGTGGGACCCCCTGTGGGCCACGGTCCTGCGCACCGCGATCGTCGTCGCCTCCTTCGGCGCCGCCGCGTTCCTCGCGATCGTGTCGTTCACCGCCGTCACCCTCGCCGTCGGCGAACCGTTCTACGACCGCATCTGGCGGGCCACCGAGCTCTCCGCCACAGGCAGGATCCCCGAGGCCGATTACGGTTTCTGGCGCGCCGTCGGAGACGCGGTGCGCCTGATCGTGCGGGGCGTGTTCGCCGCCCTCGCCGCCTGGCTCGTCGGCCTCATCCCCTTCGTCGGCGGACCGCTCGGCTTCGTGGTCGGCGTGCTCCTCACCGGCTGGCTCCTCGCCGACGAGCTGACCTCCCGCGCCCTCTCCGCGCGCGGGCTGGACCGCCGCGCGCGTCGGGCCGTGCTCCGTGAGAACCGCGCCCGCGCCCTCGGCTTCGGGGTCGCGACGCAGCTGTGCTTCCTCATCCCGCTCGGCGCGGTCGCCGTGATGCCTGCGGCGGTGGCCGGAAGCACCCTGTGGACGCACGCGGCGCTCCGCGAGACGCCCGCCGGGGCGCACCGGACGCCCGACGCGGCACGATAGCCTGGAGCGACCGAAGGGATCCCCTATGTTCATCGTCTCGCTCATCCTGTTCGTCGGCGGCATGCTGCTGTTCGGTCTGTCGTTCTCGACCGCCGTGCCCGCGCTGCTCTTCGCCCTCGGCATCCTGCTGGTCGCTGCTTCGCTGGCGCTGCCCTTCCACTTCGGCACCCGGTAATCGCCGACCGCCGTTCCCCGGTGCCTTTCTCTCTCGACGATCTGCGCCGCTGGCCCGACCTCGAGGGTCCGGACCTCGTCGCGGTGGATGCCGCCGACCGACTGATCCTCGACGAATCCGAGGCTGCCCGGGTAGACGCCCCCGAGGGCGGCCTCGTCGTCATCGATGACGCGTACGGAGCCCTCACGCTCGCTGCCGCCGCGGACGGCGCGCGGGGCATCCGCGTTCACCAGGACGCCCTCACCGGAGAACGGGCGCTGTCCGCCAACGCCGATCGGGCCGGACTCGACGCGACGTTCACCCACCACCCGCTGGACGCCGGGCTCCTCCGTGACGCGCGGGTCGTCCTGCTCCGACTCCCCCGCGCCCTGCGCGCGCTCCACGACATCGCGGGACTCATCGCCGCGCACACCCACCCCGACGTCGTGGTGTTCGCCGGTGGCCGACTGAAATACATGACGCCCACGATGAACGACGTGCTCGGCGAGCACTTCACGCGCGTCGACGTCACGCACGCGCGGCAGAAGTCGCGCGTCCTGGTCGCTCGCGGCCCGCACGACGGCGCCGACCCGCGGCCCGAAGCGGCGACCGTCGACGGGCTCGAGGTGCGCGCGTTCGGCGGGGCGTTCGCCGGGGCGTCGATCGACATCGGCACGCGTCTGCTGCTCGCCCACCTCCCCGACCCCGTCGACGGCGCGATCGACTTCGCCTGCGGCACCGGAGTCGTGGCCGCGGCGTGGGCGCTGCGGCATCCCTCCGTCCACGTGGTCGCGACGGACCAGTCCGCCGTCGCGGTGGCCTCGGCCCGCGCGACGGCCGCGGCCAACGGTGTCGCCGACCGGATCGAGGTCGTGCGCGACGATCTGCTCGCCTCGCGGCCGGATGCCAGCGCGTCCCTCATCGCCCTGAATCCGCCGTTCCACACGGGCGGGGCGATCACCGAAAGCATCGCTCCGCGCATGTTCGCCGACGCGGCACGGGTTCTGCACCCCGGCGGTGAGTTGTGGACCGTGTGGAACTCCGCGCTGCACTACCGTCCCGCGCTCGAGCGGATCGTCGGCCCGACGCGTCAGGTCGCCCGCGACCGCAAATTCACGGTCACCGTCTCGACGCGGCGCTGATGCTCAGCCCTTGCCGCCCGGCGGGCCGACCACGAGCAGCACGACGAAGATCAGCGCCACCGCCGCGAGGATCAGGATGCCGAGAACCCACGGCCGACGCAGGAAGAAGCGCAGCAGTCGGTCGAGCGGGCGGTGATCGCGCGGGTCATCGCCGGCCTCGAGTCGCCAGGCGCCGCGCAGCCGGCCCGTGCGGTGCAGCCACACCTCGGTCGGAACCGTGGCGTACGGGATCACGGCGCTGACGATCGCGACGGCGGCGGGCCCGAGCCCCCAGCGCTGATTCAGCGCGACGAGCACCGCGGTCGCACCGTACGCGAGGAAGACGAACCCGTGGATGCCACCCCCGATCGTCACCGCGATCGACAGGTCGGCGGTCGCGCGCAGGATCAGCCCCGCGATCAGCAGGGTCCACGAGATCGCCTCGGCGATCGCGAGCGTACGAAACAGGGTCAGGGGCGTGCGGAACACGTCTCTCCTCGTTCGGGTCGGGACTTCCCACCCTACGGAAGCGCGATCGCGGTCACCCGCCGCACTGTTCGACGTCGAGGCAGCCCGGTGTCGTCCGTCGTCCCTGCGTACCGTCCTGCGGAGTCGGTGACGACACCCCGGCCCGCGGCAGCGCCGCGACGGCGTGTCACCGGACGACTCCGCGCGACGGGACACCTCCTCGGCGCCGCACCCGGCGAACCCTGCCGCGGAGTTCCGCGGCGACACACCGGTCCACCCCCGTCACTCTCGGCGTGTCCCCCCGGGAGTCCGCACGACGGTACAGGCGGAGCAGCCCGCGGACGCCGCGTAGGCTGGTCCGGTGGCGGAATCCCGGGGGCGCGTGTGGACCGGGGTCATCCGCATCGGCCCGCACGGCGGCGCCCATCGGGTCGCGGCTCGGGCCGCGCTCAGCGTCGGTGTGCCTCTCCTGGTCCTGCTGCTGATCGGGCGCCTCGACCTGAGCGTCTACGCGTCGTTCGGCGCTTTCGCCGCGCTGTACGGCCGACTCGATCCGCCCCGCACGCGTGTCCGGATGCAGACGACGGCCGGCGGCATCCTGGTCCTGTCGATGCTGCTCGGCACGCTGCTGTCGGCGCTGTCGGCTCCGCCGGTGGTGAGCGTGGTCGTCGTGGCTGTGATGGCCGCGGCGGTGACCTTGTTCGCGTACCGGGCGCAGTGGCATCCCCCCGGCGCGTTGTTCACGGTGTTCGCGGCGGGGGCGTGCGCGAGTTTCCCCGCGACGGCGGCGACGTTCGGGCTCGTGCTGCTGGTCGGTGTCAGCAGCGTGCTGTGGAGCCTGCTGGTGACGACCGCGCTCGTCCTCTCGCGACGCGGGTCGTGGCGCCGCCCGTCCCGGCAGGCGCCACCGATCGGTCCGGTCGCGTGGGAGATGACGGCGACCGTCGGGGTCGCCGCGCTCCTGGCCGGTGTCGCGGGCACGCTGCTCATCGGGACGCACTGGTACTGGGCGATGGTCGGCGCGGTGGCCGCGGTCGGCGGCGCGCACGTGACCGCGCGGCTCATCCGCGGGACTCAGCGACTCGTCGGCACCCTCGTGGGTGTCCTGATCGCCGCGGGACTGCTCGCCCTGCACCTTCCCCCGTGGGCGATCCTGGTCGTGGCCGTCCTGATGCAGGTGGGGGCCGAGCTGTTCGTGGGCCGCAACTACGGCATCGCGATGGTGTTCATCACGCCTCTCGCGCTCCTGATGATCTCGCTCGCCTCCCCCGCCACGCCCGGAATGCTGCTGCGCGACCGCGTGCTCGAGACGGTCATCGGTGTGGCCGTCGGCACGGTCGTCGCGATCGTTTCCGCGGCGCTGCGGCGCCGCTCGTCCGCCTGAACCCGAAGGAGACCCCGGATGCCGGGACCCACCCCCGTCGCCCTGACCGTCGTCGGCGCGATCAACGTCGACCTCACCGCTCGCGTGGAGCGCGCACCCGGCCCCGGCGAGACCGTCGCCGACGGGGTGCTGCAGCGCGGCCCCGGCGGCAAGGGCGCGAACCAGGCCGTCGCGGCCGCGCGCCTCGGCGCCCGAGTGCGGATGGTCGGTGCCGTGGGCGACGACCTCGACGGACGCGGTGTCCGCGAGCAGCTGGCATCGGTCGGTGTCGACGCGACGACCGTCCAGACCTCCGCGGCGGCCACCGGCACCGCCCTGATCGTCGTGGATGCCACGGGCGAGAACTCGATCGTCGTGTGCGCCGGGGCGAACGCCGCGATCGACGCCGGCGCGCTGGGGATCGAGCCGGGTGCCGCGGTGCTCGCGCAGTTGGAGGTCTCGGATGCCGTGATCTCCGCCGCCGCGGAGACCGCCGGGTTCTTCGCCCTCAACGCCGCCCCCGCGCGCCCGCTCCCCGCCGGGGTGCTCGAGCGCGCCGACCTCGTCATCGTGAACGAGACGGAGCACGCCCAGCTCCCCGAGGTGCACGACGCTCCCCTGCTGTGCGTGACGCTGGGAGCCGAGGGGGCGCGGCTGTACCGGCACGGTGAGCCCGTCGCCTCGGCACCCGGCGTCGCGACGACCGTCCGCAACACCGTCGGCGCGGGCGACGCGTTCTGCGCGGCGCTGGTCGTGGGTCTGCTGCGCGGCGACCTGCACGAGGTGGCTCTTGCGCGCGCGTGCGCCGTCGGCGCCGCCGCCGTCGCGGATGACGCGTCGCAACCCGCCCTGCAGGCACTCGACACGTACGGGGTGTCCGCGTGAGCCGGCGCCCGATCCTCGTCGACTGCGACACCGGCATCGACGATGCCCTCGCCCTCGCGTATCTGCTGGCCGAGCCCGCGGTGGAGATCGTGGGCGTCACGACGTTCTCGGGGAACACGGATGCCGCCCGCGGCGCCGCCAACACCCTGACGCTGTTCGAGCTCGCAGATGTCCACGACATCCCGGTCGCCGTGGGCGCGCACCACTTCCGCGGACGCGACTACGCGGGCGGCGCGCCGCACGTCCACGGCGACGACGGCGTCGGCGGCATCGCGTGGGCCGCGGCCGGCCGCTCCCCCGATACCCGCGCCGCCGTCGAGCTCATCGATCACCTCGCGGCACGGCATCCGGATCTCACCGTCCTGGCCCTGGGGCCTCTGACCAACCTCGCCGCGTACGCCGAGACGCCCGGCGTCGCCGCGTTCGAGCGGCTCGTCGTCATGGGCGGCGCGTTCGGCCACTCGGGCAACGTGACCGCGTGGGCGGAGGCGAACATCCACAACGACCCCGAATCGGCCGCGGTCGTCTTCGCGCAGGACTGGGACACCACCCTCGTCCCCCTCGACGTCACGATGACGCAGACCCTGGATGCCACCGACCTCGTGCGCCTCGAAGCGATCCCGGGCGCCGTCCCGCAGGCGCTGGCCGCGATGCTGCCGGCGTACCTCGACTTCTACGAAGGCCGCGTCTTCCCCGACCGCCGCTGCGCTCTGCACGACCCGCTGGCCGCGATGGTCGCGGCGGGCGTGCTGCGCGGCGTGAGCGTCGCGTCGGGTCAGGTGGAGGTGCGGCTCACCGGTGGGGAGCGGGGGCGCACCGTGTCGTCGCGCGGCTCGTCGACGCAGCGGTGGGTGCGCGGCATGGAGGGCTCCGCCGTCGAGGTGCTGATCGGGCGGCTCGAGGGGCGGGTGTGGCCGGGCTGAGCTGACCGTTGCATGCCGTTACTTCGAGCGTCATGATGTCCTCGTTCACAGGAACTCCAACGGGGGAGGAACCATGGCAGGCAAGTACGAGCTCTACAGCGACAAGGCGGGGAAGTTCCGCTTCCGCCTCAAGGCCGCGAACGGACAGGTCATCGCCGTGAGCGAGGCCTACGAGTCGAAAGCGTCGGCACACAACGGCATCGCGTCGGTGAAAGCGAACGCCGATTCGGAGACGGTCGATCTGACCTGAACATGTGCATGACGAAGGGGCCCCACGCGATCACTCGCGCGGGGCCCCTCGTCACAACCGGATCAGAAGTCCCAGTCGTCGTCTTCCGTCGCCTCGGCCTTGCCGATGACGTACGACGAACCCGAGCCGCTGAAGAAGTCGTGGTTCTCGTCGGCGTTCGGCGACAGGGCCGACAGGATCGCCGGGTTCACGTTCGTCACCGACGCCGGGAACATCGCCTCGTAGCCGAGGTTCATCAGCGCCTTGTTGGCGTTGTAGTGGAGGAACTTCTTCACGTCCTCGCTGAGGCCCACCGAGTCGTACAGGCTCTGGGTGTAGTGCACCTCGTTGTCGTACAGCTCGTACAGCAGCGAGAACGTGTAGTCCTTGATCTCATCGCGGCGGGCCTGGTCGACCTGCTCCAGACCGCGCTGGAACTTGTATCCGATGTAGTACCCGTGCACGGCCTCGTCGCGGATGATGAGGCGGATCAGGTCGGCCGTGTTGGTGAGCTTGGCGCGGCTCGACCAGTGCATCGGCAGGTAGAAGCCCGAGTAGAACAGGAACGACTCCAGCAGCGTGGAGGCGACCTTGCGCTTGAGCGGGTCGTCGCCACGGTAGTAGTCCATGACGATGTGCGCCTTCTTCTGAAGGAACTCATTCTCGGTCGACCAGCGGAACGCCTCGTCGATCTCTTTCGTCGAGCACAGCGTCGAGAAGATCGACGAGTAGCTCTTCGCGTGCACCGACTCCATGAACGCGATGTTGGTGTACACCGCCTCCTCGTGGGGCGTGATCGCGTCGGGGATGAGCGAGACCGCACCGACCGTGCCCTGGATCGTGTCGAGCAGGGTCAGGCCCGTGAACACGCGCATCGTCAGCGTCTGCTCGTCGGGGGTCAGCGTGTTCCACGACTGGATGTCGTTCGACAGCGGCACCTTTTCGGGCAGCCAGAAGTTGTTGACGAGACGGTTCCAGACCTCGAGGTCCTTGTCGTCCTGGATGCGGTTCCAGTTGATCGCCTGAACGTGGTTCAGCAACTGCAGCTTCTCAGCCATGGTGTCCTCAATAAGAAATCGTGATCAGCGGATCAGAGCATGCACGAGACGCACTCGGTCATGTCGGTGCCCTCGAGCGCCAGCTGACGGAGGCGGATGTAGTAGATCGTCTTGATGCCCTTCTTCCACGCGTAGATCTGGGCCTTGTTGATGTCGCGGGTGGTGACGGTGTCCTTGAAGAACAGCGTCAGCGACAGGCCCTGGTCCACGTGCTGCGTGGCGGCGGCGTACGTGTCGATGACCTTCTCGTAGCCGATCTCGTAGGCGTCCTGGTAGTACTCCAGGTTCTCGTTCGTCATGAACGGCGCCGGGTAGTACACGCGACCGAGCTTGCCCTCCTTGCGGATCTCGATCTTCGACGCGATCGGGTGGATCGAGCTCGTCGAGTTGTTGATGTACGAGATCGAGCCGGTCGGCGGCACGGCCTGCAGGTTCTGGTTGTAGATGCCGTACTGCTGGACGGATGCCTTCAGCTCGCGCCAGTCGTCCTGCGTCGGGATCTGCACGCCGGCGAAGAGCTCCTTGGTCTTGACCGTCTGCGGCTCCCAGACCTGATCGGTGTACTTGTCGAAGAACTCGCCCGACGCGTAGGTGGAGTTCTCGAAGCCGTCGAAGGCCGTGCCGCGCTCGATCGCGAGACGGTTCGAGGCCCGCAGCGCGTGGAACAGCACCGTGTAGAAGTAGATGTTCGTGAAGTCGATGCCCTCTTCGGAGCCGTAGTGGACGTGCTCGCGAGCGAGGTAACCGTGCAGGTTCATCTGCCCGAGGCCGATCGCGTGCGAGCGGTCGTTGCCGTCTTCGATCGAGCGCACCGAGGCGATGTGGCTCTGCACGCTGACGGCGGTGAGGGCGCGGATGGCCGTCTCGACCGTGAGGCCCAGGTCGCCGCCGTCCATCGCCAGGGCGATGTTCATCGAGCCGAGGTTGCAGCTGATGTCCTTGCCGATGGTGTCGTACGACAGGTCTTCGTTGTAGGTCGTGGGGGTGTTGACCTGCAGGATCTCCGAGCACAGGTTCGACATGTTGATGCGTCCGGCGATCGGGTTGGCCTTGTTCACCGTGTCCTCGAACATGATGTACGGGTAGCCAGACTCGAACTGGATCTCGGCGAGGGTCTGGAAGAACTCGCGCGCGTTGATCTTCGTCTTCTTGATGCGCGGGTCGTCGACCATCTCGCGGTACTTCTCGGTGACCGAGATGTCGCCGAACGGCTTGCCGTAGACCTTCTCGACGTCGTACGGCGAGAAGAGGTACATGTCCTCGCCGTTCTTGGCCAGCTCGAACGTGACGTCGGGGATGACGACACCCAGCGACAGCGTCTTGATGCGGATCTTCTCGTCGGCGTTCTCGCGCTTCGTGTCGAGGAACCGCAGGATGTCGGGGTGGTGCGCGTTGAGGTACACCGCACCGGCGCCCTGACGCGCGCCGAGCTGGTTGGCGTAACTGAAGCTGTCTTCCAGGAGCTTCATCACGGGGATGATGCCGGAGGACTGGTTCTCGATCTGCTTGATCGGCGCGCCCGCCTCACGGATGTTCGACAGCAGCAGGGCGACGCCACCGCCGCGCTTGGACAGCTGGAGGGCGGAGTTGATGCCGCGGGCGATCGACTCCATGTTGTCTTCGATGCGCAGCAGGAAGCAGGAGACGAGCTCGCCGCGCTGCGCCTTGCCGGCGTTGAGGAACGTCGGGGTCGCGGGCTGGAAGCGACCCGAGATGATCTCGTCGACGAGCTGCACCGCGAGGCGCTGGTCGCCGTCGGCGAGCGCGAGGGCGGTCATGACGACACGGTCCTCGAAGCGCTCGAGGTACCGCTTGCCGTCGAAGGTCTTCAGCGTGTAGCTCGTGTAGTACTTGAACGCACCGAGGAAGGTCTCGAAGCGGAACTTCGCGCCGTACGCGCGGTCGTTGAGCTCCTGGATGAACTCCATCGAGTACTTCGCGAGCACGGTGGGCTCGTAGTACTCCTTCTCGACCAGGTAGTCGAGACGCTCCTTGAGGGAGTGGAAGAAGACGGTGTTCTGGTTGACGTGCTGCAGGAAGTACTCCCGCGCGGCGCGCTTGTCGGCGTCGAACTGGATCTTCCCGTCGGCGTCGTACAGGTTCAGCATCGCGTTCAGGGCGTGGTAATCCAGCCCCTCGAAACGCGCCTCGGTCTTGAAGTCCACGTCGCTCAGCCCTACTTCCACCACAGTTCCAATCCTTCGGTGACGCGCTCGACGTCTTCTGGTGTGCCGAATACTTCGATGCGATACAAGTGCGGCACGGAACACTTGCGGCTGATGATGTCTCCGGCGAGGCAGAAGGCGTCGCCGAAATTGGTGTTGCCCGCGGAGATGACCCCGCGGATGTGGCGTCGGTTGCGCTCCTCGTTGAGGAAGCGGATGACCTGCTTGGGGACGGCGCCCTTCTCGACACCGCGGCCGACGCCCCCTCCGTAGGTGGGGGTGACCAGGACGTAGGGTTCGTCGACGTGGAGCGGTGGGTCCGTCGGTCGCAGGGGGATGCGTACGGCCCGCTTGCCGAGCTTCTCGATGAAACGTGCGGTGTTGCCCGACACGCTCGAGAAGTAGACGAGCAGCGGAGCCTCGGTCTCCGACAGGACAGCGCTCATGAGAACCCTCTGAGCCCGTCCGGATCAGGCCAGGCGCGAAGCCAGCTCGTCGATCTTGTCGGGGCGGAAGCCCGACCAGTGGTCCTCGTCGGTGATGACGACGGGGGCCTGCAGGTAGCCCAGGGACTTGACCTGCTCGAGGGCCGCGGGGTCCTCGGTGACGTCGAGCACGTTGTACTCGATGCCCTTCGAGTCGAGTGCGCGGTAGGTCGCGTTGCACTGGACGCAGGAAGGCTTGGTGTAGACGGTGATCGCCATTCTCGTTCTCTCTCTCCCCTGGAAATCTTCGTCCGGCCGCTCAGGGCGGGCCGGGAGCTCAATACTACATATGGGGACGGACATCGGGGGGAACCACAAGGGGTAGTAGTTACACGGATGTGATTTTCCACCGCTCTCCCCATGTACAACACAGGTTGTCCACGATTTCATCCACAGGGAACGCACGGATCTCGACCTCGTCGAGGCCCGTCGTTCCGCGGATCTCGCGCCTCCTTCCGGCATCCATCCACAGTTCGGACGCTAGACGGGGGTTCCGACATCGCACAGGGGGTGGATATCGCCCCTCGGCGTGTCGCGGCGTGTCGCGGCGGGGCGCACCCACGGCGCCGGCCGTCGTGTCGGAGGCACCCGGTACCGTGGTGCAGTGGCCGGCTACCGCGTACTCCTCAGAACCCCGGGCGTGGGGCGCATCATCGCCGCGCAGCTGACGGCTCGATTCCCCAACGGCATGATCAGCCTCGCGGTGCTCCTGCACATCGAGCACATCACCGGCTCCTACGGCGCCGCGGGTCTGGTCCTCGCCGCGACGAGCGTGGGCCAGGCGGTCGCAGGCCCCGTCACGAGCCGGTGGATGGGCCGGTGGGGCATGCGCCGCGTCCTCTCCGTCACGCTCATCCTCTGCGCGGCGGCGATCGCGGCGATCGCCCTGCTGGTCGTGCCGCTGCCGGTGTACATGGCGCTCGGCCTGGTCGGCGGCCTCTCCACTCCCCCGGTGCAGTCGGCCGTGCGCACCATCTACCCCAAGATGGTGCCCTCGTCGCAGCTGACGCCGCTGTACTCGCTCGACGCGTCACTGCAGGAGATCATCTGGGTGCTCGCCCCCGTGGTGATCACCCTCGTCGGCACCCAGGTGGGAACCGTGCCGGCGCTGCTGCTCATCGTGGTGATCCTGCTCGGCGGCGGCACGTGGTTCATCCTCAGCCCCGAGGTGGGTCGCGTCCGCATCCCGCGCAGCCGACGCGCCCTCGGGACCGTCCTGCGCAAACCGCCGGTGATCCTCGCCACGGCGACCGGTTTCCTGCTGGTCGGCGCGTGCGCGGCGGTCGAGGCCGGCGTCGTCGCGACCTTCAACCACGGCGGACTCGAGGCGGGCCTCATCCTGGCGGTGTTCGCGGTCGGCAGCCTCGCAGGCGGCCTGTCCTTCGGCCACATCCCGATCGGCCGCTGGGCGATGGCCCGGCGTTTCGCGATCGTCACGGTCGGCCTCACCCTGACGATCGTGTCGCTGAACGCGTGGTGGCTCGGCGCGACGCTGCTCGTCGCGGGCGCGGGCATCGCCCCGGCCCTGGCCGTGATGTTCGCCATGACCTCGGCCAGCGTGCGCTTCAGCGAGACCGCCGAGGCCTACGGCTGGATCGGAACAGGACAGCTCATCGGCGCGGCGGCGGGTTCCGCCGTGGCCGGTTTCCTCGTCGACGGCGCCGGTCCGCAGGGCGCCTACATCGCCGCCGCCGGGTTCGCCGCCGCGGGGCTGCTCGTGTCGGTGCTGTTCGTCCGCGGCTTCCCCGACCTGCGCCACCGCGACGCGAGCCCGATCCCCGACACCGAACCGGTGCACACGATCACCTGACGCACGGCCCGCGCACCGGGCAGCACGTCCGCTCCGCCCGCCGGCACGCCCGCGAGCCCGGACGGCGAGGGCCCGTCAGCGCAACCGCCGCAGCAGCTCCAGCACCGCGAGCGCATACGCGTCGGCGGGTTCGGGGTGATCGAAGACGAGCGTCGCGCCGCCGACCGAGATCTCCACCTCGTGCGTGTCGGACAGCCGACGCAGCGACCGGAACGACGACCGCAGCATCTCCCGCAGCTGCGCCTCGGACGGCAGCCACAGCGCGTCCTCGGTCGCCACCGAGTCCAGCGCCCACTCGGTGGTTCCGTTGAAGGCCAGGATCCGCCCCGTCGGGTACTCGCGCGGCTCCACCGTCATCTCGCTCACGGTGAAGACGTCCGCCTCGAACTCCGGCTCGTTCAGCTGGAACCGGTCACCCGAGCGCGGATGCCAGACCAATCCGGCTTCGCGCAGGGCCAGGGCCATCTCGGTCGAGATCATGGCATCCATTCTGGGGGCGCAAGGCCCGGGCGGGGCCGCGGTCGCCGACCCGACAGAATGGATGCCATGCCTGCTCCCGTGACCCTGCCCCGCCTCTCGTGGGGCGATGTCGACCGGCCCGCCGTCCTGCTCGCTCACGGGCTCGGATCCGACGGCGCACTCATGTGGCGGTTCGGAACGGCCCTCGCCGACGCGGGATGGCATGCCGTCGCCGTCGACCTGCGCGGTCACGGAGACGCGCCCCGCACCCTCGACTACACGCTCGCGGCGTACGGGGCGGATCTGGCCGCGACGCGTCCCGACCGGGGCGGTGCGTGGGACGCCGTGGTCGGCCATTCGCTCGGCGGCGCCGCAGCGACCCTCGCCGCCGCGGGCGACCCGGCGTGGACGCGTCGGTTGGTGCTCATCGACCCGGCGATCCTCCTCGCCGACCACGACCGCGAGACGGTTCGCGCGAGCCAGGAGCAGTCGTTCGCCGATCCGACCGTGACCGCCGTGCGGGCGGAGCACCCCCACTGGCATCCGATCGACGTCGAGCTCAAGGCCCGGGCGACGCAGCGCGCGAGCCGGTGGGCGGTCGAGCAGACGAGCCTGCAGAACCCGACGTGGGACGTCCGGCCGGCGGCGGCCGCCCTCTCCGTCCCGACGCACGTGATCGGCGCCGACCCCGCCGTGTACTCGATCTTCACGGGAGCGCTGGCCGACGAGGTGCGCCGGAACCCCGTCGTGTCGATGTCCATCGTCTCCGGCGCCGGGCACTCCCCGCACCGCGATCGCCCGGACGAGACCGTCGCCGCCCTGCGGGCGGCACTCGGCTGACGCCCGCCGCCGCGATGTCGGATCGGAGGACCAGAATGGATGCCATGGCCTCCGCGTTCGACCCCGCTCGGTTCCTCGCCGACGACCTGATCGCCCGGCTGCGCGAACGCGCACCGGTGCACGATCGCGAGAACACGTTCCCGCACGACGACCTCGACGACCTTCGCGCCGCCGGGTACCTCGGCATCCTGGCGCCCGTGGAGTTCGGTGGGGCGGGACTGTCGCTCGCCGAGGCCGCGGTGCTGCAGCAGCGGCTCGCGGGCGCCGCCCCGGCCACCGCGCTCGCGGTGAACATGCACCTGGTCTGGACCGGCGTCGCGAAGGTGCTGCGCGACCGGGGACTCGACGATCTCGATTTCGTGCTGCGGGGAGCCGCGGTGGGCGAGGTCTTCGCGTTCGGCATCAGCGAGGCCGGCAACGACCTCGTGCTGTTCGGCAGCGACACGGACGCCGCGCCCGACGGGGAAGGCGGCTACCGCTTCACCGGCACAAAGATCTTCACCTCCCTCTCCCCCGTCTGGGACCACCTGGGCGTGCACGGACTGGACACGACCTCCCCCGACGCACCGAAGATGGTGTTCGCGTTCCTCGACCGCGACGACAGCATCGTCGCGCGCGACGACTGGAACACGATGGGCATGCGCGGCACGCAGAGCCGCACCACCGAGCTGCGGGGCGCCCACGCCCCGGCCGATCGCGTCGTGCGCCGCCTCGATCCGGGCCCGCAGCCCGACCCGCTCGTCTTCGGCATCTTCGCGGTGTTCGAGATCCTCCTGGCCTCCGTGTACACGGGGATCGCCCGCCGCGCGCTCGACCTCGCGGTGGACACCGCCCGGGCACGACGGTCGAAGAAGACGGGGGCGAGCTACGCGGCCGACCCCGACATCCGCTGGCGCATCGCCGACATGGCTCTCGCCTACGACGCGCTGCCCCCGCAGATCGCGGCGCTCAGCAACGAGGTCGACGAGCGCGTCGATCACGGCGCCCGCTGGTTCTCGCTGCTCGCGGGGCTCAAGCACAGAGCCGTCACGGCGGCCAAGGCCGTCGTCGACGACGCCATGCTGGTGGGAGGCGGGTCGGCGTACTTCGCGACCACCGAACTGAGCCGTCTGTACCGCGACGTGCTGGCCGGGCAGTTCCATCCGTCCGACCCCGAATCCGCCCACTCGGCTGTGGCGACGGCCTGGCTCGGGCCGGTCGACGCCTGATGGCGCGCACACCGACGGCGCTGCTGACCCCGGCCGATCAGGAACGTCGGCGGGCGCTCCGCCGGATGAAGGGGGTCGCCCTCGGGGCTCTTCTGGCCATGGCGGTCGTGTTCGGCGTGGCCTTCGCCTTCCAGCGCGACGTCGAGTGGCTGCAGTACGTCCGCGCCGCGGCCGAGGGCGGGATGGTCGGTGCGCTCGCGGACTGGTTCGCGGTGACCGCGCTGTTCCGGCGTCCGCTCGGGCTTCCCATCCCGCACACCGCGATCATCCCCCGACGCAAGGACGAGATCGGCCAGCAGCTCGGCGAGTTCGTCGAGACGAACTTCCTCGAGGGCGACGTCGTCCGCACCAAGCTCGAGGCGACGCCGCTCGCTGCGCGGGCGGGCGCCTGGCTCGCCGACCCCGCGCACGCCGAACGTCTGGCGGCGGAGGGCGCCACGCTCGCGTCGAGCGTCCTGCGCGCCCTCAGCGACGACGACGTCCAGGGGCTCATCGAAGACCTCGCGCGGGAACACCTGCTGGAGCCCGATTGGGGTCCGTCGATCGGCGGATGGCTGGAACGTGTCGTCGGCGCCGGCGCGCATCACGGTGCGGTCGACCTCGCGCTCGACAACATCGCGGTGTGGCTCGCGAACAACCGCGAGATGTTCCAGGGGCTCGTCTCCCAGCGGCTCCCCTCGTGGGTGCCGAGCCTCGCGCACCGGCTCGTCGACGACACGGTCTACCGCGAAGCGGTGGGCTTCGTCGATGCGGTGCGCGCCGATCCGCGCCACCAGGCGCGCGGGGCGATCGATCAGTACCTCGCCCGACTCGCCGACAATCTGCAGCACGATCCGGCCACGATGCTGCGCCTCGAGGGCGCCAAAGCCTCGATCTTCGACAGCCCCCGCGTCCGCGGACTCGCCGCCGACGCGTGGAACACCGCCAAGACCGGTCTCCTGCGTTCCCTCGCCGAGCCCGACAGCGCGCTGCGTCGTCGGGCCGCGGCGGCTCTCGCCGACGTCGGCGTGCGGCTGCAGAACGAGGAATCTCTGCAGCGCCGTGTCGACGGCTGGGTCACCGACGCCGCGGTCTTCCTGGTCGAGCGCTATCGCCACGACATCGCGTCGATCATCACCGACACCGTCGAGCGCTGGGATGCGGCCGAGACGACCGAGAAGATCGAGCTCATGGTGGGCCGTGACCTGCAGTACATCCGACTCAACGGCACGATCGTAGGTGCCCTCGCCGGCCTCGCCATCTTCACGATCGCGCATCTCGCCTGGGGCTCCTGACGCCGCGACGCGGAGAGAAACCTGCTGCCATCGACGCAGCCGCATGGGTACCCTGAGCGCGTGAGCTTCGGTTCGGGGGCGGAGTCCCTCTTCGTGTACGGCACTCTCCAGCTGCCCGAGGTGCAGTTGGACACCTTCGGCCGGCTCCTCTCGGGGGAGGCCGACGTGCTGCCCGGGTTCCGACTCGAGTGGGTCGCGATCGACGACGACCGCGTCGCCCAGCTCTCGGGGTCGGACTCGCACCCGATCCTCCGCCGGACCGACGATCCACGCGATCGGGTGTTCGGCCGCGTGCTCTCCCTCACCCCTGAGGAGCTGGATGCCGCGGACGAGTACGAGGTATCGCTGTACCGCCGCGTCTCGGTGCTGCTGGCCAGCGGCATCCGGGCGTGGGTGTACGTCGGCCACTGACGCCCCTCATCGCACGGGACACGCCGTCGGCGCCAGCCCTCATCCCGCGGGCTCCACGTCGATATCCTCATCTCGGATGCCGGCTGTACCTCCGCGCTCGTGCGCGCTCCGCGTCCGACTCCTCAGTGGCAGCGAAGCGGAGAGACGATGATCCAATTGATCCTGGCCCGGCACGCCAAATCGGACTGGGCCGACGAAGGGCTGGACGACCACGACCGCCCGCTCAATGACCGGGGGCGCCGTGATGCCCCGGCCATGGCACGGTCGGTCCTCCGCCGCGGTGTCCGACCGGAGGCTCTGCTCTCCAGCACTGCGGTGCGGGCCCGCAGCACGGCAGAGGCCTTCGCGGAGGAGTTCGAGGTCGAGGTGAGCGAGCGGCCCGAGCTCTACCTGGCCGAACCCGACACCCTCTTGGAGGCCGCACGGATGAGCGGTGCCCGCGAGGTCATGGTCGTCGCCCACGACCCGGGCATGAGCGAACTCGTCTCCCGGCTCGCCGAGCGCGACGTGCGGATGGTCACGTCGGCGGTGGCGATCTTCACGTGGCACGACGGCGAGTGGAGCGATGTCGGCTCGGCGGCGCCCGACGAGTTCGAGCTGCTCACCCCCTGAGCGGCGCCCGCGCCCTCACACGGCGCCGCCGACGGCGAATGCCCGCGCCAGCACATCCTCGGGCCGCCCCTCGTCGTGCTCGGCCCACCAGGTGAGCGCGGAACTGGCGACGGCGGCGAGTGCGTGCGCCCGGACGACGGCGGCGAGTTCTCCGGCCTCCGGGTCACGTGAAGCAAGGAATCGGTGGATGTCGTCCGTGAGCGCGGTCAGACGCGGGTCGGAGCGAAGATCGAGCGCCGCGGTGGCATGGATGACGCGAAGCCTCCGCCGCGTCACCTCGATCTGGTCGTCAGGGAAGACCGACGCGGTCACGTAGGCCGACCGCAGCGCTGTGAGCGCATCGTCGCCGTCGGTGAGCAGGGCGGCGCGGAAGCGCGCGACGAATTCATCGAGGCCGCCCCACACGAGTGATTGCTTGCTCGGGAACAGCCGGAACAGGGAGCGCCGACTCACATCGGCTTCGCGCGCGATGTCGTCCATCGACACCGCATCGAAGCCCTTCTCGTCGAAGAGGCGCAGGGCGACGAGCGAGACGGCATCCGGGGAGATCGTCCGCGGCCGACCGGGCGAAGGGGTCATGGCATCCTTTCGACACTCAGTGCTATAACGGTTCTGACGCACCTCGCGCCACCCGATCTCGAGGAGGAGTTCTCATGTCACTGTCGTCCACCGGACGTTTCGCCGGCAAGACCATCATCGTCACCGGAGCCGGATCGGGCATCGGACGCGCCACGGCCCACCGAATCGCGAACGAGGGCGGCCGTGTCATCGCCACCGACGTGGTCGCCGAGCGCCTCGACGCACTGACCGCCGAACTCGAAGGCCTGGACCTCGCCACGGTCGTGGGCGACGTCTCCTCCGCCGAGACGATCGACGCGCTCCTGGATGCCGCGGGTGACCGTATCGACGGGCTCGCCAACGTCGCAGGAATCATGGACGGGTTCCTGCCGCCCAGCGAAGTCGACGACGCGACGTGGGACCGCGTGTTCGCGGTCAACCTCACTGCTCCGATGCGCCTCACCCGCGCCGTCCTGCCCCGGATGATCGAGGCGGGAGGGGGCGCCATCGTCACCGTCTCGTCCGAGGCGGGCCTGCGCGGCTCGGCAGCGGGCGCGGCCTACACCTCGTCGAAGCACGCCGTGATCGGCTTCACCAAGAGCGTCGCGTTCTTCCACGGCCCTCAGGGCATCCGCGCGAACGCGGTGGCGCCCGGCGCCGTCGCGACCAACATCGAGGCGCCGATGCGCAGCGCCTACGCCGGGTCGCGCGTCGGCCCGATCCTGCAGACGATCGTGCCGCCCGTGGCGCAGGCCGAGCAGCTCGCCGCCGCGATCACCTGGCTGCTGAGCGACGACTCCGCCAACGTCAACGGCGCGATCCTGCCGAGCGACGGCGGCTGGTCCGCCATCTGACGCCCCCGGCGGCGGTGCCCCCCTCGCGCATCGCCGTCTCGCCCGTCGAGTGTCCAAGACACGCCGTTCGCGCCCCCGCGCACGCGGCGTGTCTTGGACACTCGGCACCCCTTACGGCGTGCTCAGCGGACGACGAGACGCGGTTCGACCAGCACGTGCGCCGCACCGGCGGTCGCGGGACGCGGGGCCACGACCGTCCCGCTCTCCCCCATCAGCAGGTCCAGAGCACCGGATGCCACGCGCTCGGGCAGCTGCTCGACGCTGGAGAGTCCGAGCGCCTCAGCGGCGGGGGTGTTGTCGAAGCCGATGACGGGGATGTCCGCGCGCCCGGCGACCGCGGCGGCGAGGTGCGCGCCGATGGCGAGCGAGTCGCTCGCGCAGACGATCCCGTCCACCTCGGGGTCGCGGGCGAGGCCTTCGGCGAGGACGTCGCGGGCGAGGGCGACGTTGTCCTCGACGACCCACCGCGGGCCCGCGGCCGCGCCGACGCTCTCGCGCCAGCCCCGTTCGCGTTCGTCACCCGTGCCCGACCCGGCGGGCCACCCCAGGAATGCGACGCGCCGGGCACCCCCGGCCAAGAGGTGCTCGGTGGCCGCGCGCGTCCCGGCGGCACCGTCCACGTCCACCCACAGGTGCGCGGGAGCCGCGACGTCGTCCTCGCCCCACGGCCGCCCGAACGACACGAACGGCAGGCCGCGTTCGTTGAGCCACCCCGTGCGCGGATCGCCGTGGAAGGTGCCGGTGACGACGACGGCATCCACCTCTCCGCCCTCGAGGAGGTCGCCGAGTCGGTCGATCTCCTCCTCCGCGGTGCGTGCGGCGTAGAGGAGGACGCGCATGTCGCGCTCGCTCGCGCGCTCGGTCAGGGCGTGGACGAATCGGTCGAGCACGACGCCGGCGATACCGCCGGCGTACGGATCGAGGTGGATGCCGATGGTGGAGCTGCGCCGCGTGCGCAGACGCCGCGCGGCCGCGTGCGGGCGGTACCCCAGCTCGGCGATCGCCGCCTCGACGCGCAGACGCGTGGCCTCGCGCACGATGCCGGGGGTGTTCACGACGTTCGACACCGTCTGCCGCGAGACGCCCGCGACCCGCGCGACGTCCTCGACGGTGGGGGCTTTCGTCATCCCGTCCTCCCGGTGTCTCGACGGTCATCGTAGGTCGGAGGCGACGGCTTGACAGCGCGGCCCGCCGCTCCGTACTTTAGTCGGACCAGAGTTTGAACGTTCAAACTCCTGGGCCCTCCGATCACATGCGGAGGGGTCGCATGCCTCATCGAAGGAGAGAGACACATGACACGGCACATCGCCCGCACCTGGCTCGGAGCCGGCGCACTCCTGGCCACCGGCGCCCTGACACTCACCGCCTGCGGTTCGGGTTTCACCGACTCCGGCAGCGCCGAGCAGTCCTCCGGCGGCTCGCTGTCGATCCTCATCGGGTCCTCGGGCGACGCCGAGACGCAGGCCGTCGAAGACGCCGTCGCGGCGTGGTCGAAGGAGTCCGGCGTCGACGCGAAGGTGCAGGTCGCGAACGACCTCCCCCAGCAGCTCTCCCAGGGCTTCGCGGCCGGCTCGCCGCCGGACCTCTTCTACCTCACGCCCGACGCCCTCGCCGGCTACGCGGCGAACGGGTCCATCGCCGCGTACGGCGATGACCTCGCCAACAAGGCCGACTTCTACCCCTCGCTCGTCGAGAACTTCACCGTCGACGGCAAGTTCTACTGCGCCCCGAAGGACTTCTCGACGCTCGCCCTCGTCATCAACACCGACCTCTGGTCGGCGGCGGGGCTCACGGATGCCGACATCCCGAAGACGTGGGACCAGCTGGCATCCGTCGCTCAGAAGCTCACCGCGGACGGCCGTGTCGGACTCGCGTTCGGCGCCGAGTACCAGCGCGTCGGCGCGTTCATGGCACAGGCGGGTGGCGGACTGCTCAGCGACGGCACGGCCGCCGCCGACAGCGCGGCCAACGTCGAAGCGCTGCAGTACGTCAAGACGCACCTCAACGACGGGAGCTTCGCATTCGCCTCCGACGTGGGCGCCGGCTGGGGCGGCGAGGCCTTCGGCACGCAGAAGGCCGCGATGACCATCGAGGGCAACTGGATCACGGGCGCCCTCACCGCCGACTACCCCGACGTCAAGTACACGGTCGCCGAACTCCCCGCCGGCCCCGGCGGCAAGGGCACGCTGCAGTTCACCAACTGCTGGGGCATGGCCGCCGACAGCACGAACCAGGAGAACGCGCGAGCCCTGGCCGAATACCTGACCGGCACCGACCAGCAGCTGGCGTTCTCGAAGGCGTTCGGCCCGATGCCGTCGATCCAGTCCGCCGCCGACGCGTGGTCGAGCGGGAACCCCGACCTGACGGCGTTCCTCGCCGGGGCCGAGTACGCCCAGTTCCCGCCGAACATCGCGGGTGCGGCCGACGTCATCACCGACTTCAACGCGCAGCTCGAGTCGCTGAAGACTGGTGACCCCCAGGCGATCCTGACGACCGTCCAGGGCAACCTCGAGGCCATCGCCAAGTAGGCGCGACCGTTCATGACCGCTCTCACCACCGCGCCTCGCCGCGCCGGGTCCTCCCCCTCGGGGATCCGGCGCGGCGAGGCCGCCGCCGGCTGGCTCTTCACCGCCCCGGTGCTGATCATCCTCGGCGTGTTCCTCCTCGTCCCGGTGCTGATGGCGCTGTGGGTGAGCTTCTCCGACTGGACGGGTCGGGGAAGCCCGTTCTCGTCGAACGTGAACTTCGTCGGGCTGGACAACTACGCCGCCGTCACCACCGGCGGCGGCCTCGCCGAGCGCGACTTCGGCACGGCTCTGCGCAACAACGCCTGGTACGTGCTCCTCGTCGTGCCGCTTCAGACGGCGCTCTCCCTCTTCCTCGCCGTGCTCGTCAACCGCGCGGTGCTGCGCGGCCGCGGCTTCTTCCGCACGGCGTTCTACTTCCCCTCCGTCACCAGCTCCGTCGCGATCACCGTGCTGTGGCTGTTCCTCTTCTCCACCTCGGGCGCGGTCAACGAGGCGCTGTCGTGGCTGGGGATCAACGGCCCCAACTGGTTCAGCGACCCGTCCGGAATCGTGCACAACGCCCTCGCGGCGATCGGCGTCGCGAACGGACCCGCCGCGCTGACCGGGAACACGTTCCTCGGCGTCTCGTGGTGGGACTGGCTGGGCGGTCCGTCCGTGGCGATGACGGCGTTCATCCTGATGGCGGTCTTCACGACCTCGGGAACCTTCATGCTCCTGTTCATCGCAGGACTGCAGAACATCGGCGGCGACGTCCAGGAGGCCGCGATGATGGACGGCGCGAACGGGTGGCAGCGCTTCTGGCGCGTCACGCTCCCGCAGCTGCGTCCCGTCCTCTTCACGGTGCTGACCCTGGGACTCATCGGCACCTGGCAGGTCTTCGACCAGATCTACACCGGCACCCAGGGCGGCCCCGGCAAGACCACTCTGACACCGGCGTACCTCAGCTACTCCTCGGCCTTCCTGTCGCAGCAGTGGGGGCAGGGCGCGGCGATCGCGTTCGTCCTGTTCGTGATCATCGTCGTCCTGACGATCGTGCAGCGGTGGGTGCTGCGCGAGCGACCCGTGTCACGCCGTCGTGCACGGCAGTACGAGGTGCGTGCACCGAAGGGAGGAACGCGATGACCACCACGGCCTCCCCCGAGACCACCGTCGCCGCAGGACAGGTCGTCGGCGGCCCGCGCCGCACGCCCGCGAAGCACCGCATGTCGGGCAAGGCCCTGCGCTGGCAGATCGCGCTGTACGCCTTGCTGTGCGTGCTCGCGCTCGTCTACATCTATCCGTTCCTCGTGCAGGTGGCGACCTCCTTCAAGCCGGATGCCGTTGCGGCAGCCGATCCGATCTCGCTCGTGCCGCAGCCCTTCACGTGGGCCGCGTACGAGCGGCTCTTCCTGCGGTCGGACTTCCCGGTGTGGTTCGCCAACTCCGCGGTGGTGACGGTGTTCGTGACGCTCGGCCGCGTGTTCTTCAACTCCCTCGCCGGGTACGCCCTGGCCCGTCTGCAGTTCCGCGGGCGCGGGATCGTCTTCGCGGCCCTGGTCGCGGTGATGGCGGTCCCGGCGGTGGTGCTGCTGATCCCGAAGTTCCTCGTGATCAATCAGCTCGGCATCTACGACTCTTACGCGGGCATGATCCTCCCCTTGTTGGTGGATGCCGCGGGCGTCTTCATCATGAAGAACTTCTTCGAGTCGATCCCCCCGTCCGTCGAGGAGCAGGCCCGCATCGACGGGGCGAGCACGTTCCGGATCTTCTGGTCGGTCGTCCTGCCGATGGCGCGTCCGGCGCTGATCACGATCGTGATCCTGTCCTTCCAGGGATCGTGGAACGAGCTGAGCCACTTCGTCATCTCGACCCAGTCGCCCGAGCTCACCACCCTGACCAAGGGCGTCGCCTCCCTCGCGAGCGGACAGCTCAGCCAGGGCAGCCAGTTCCCCCTCAAACTCGCGGCCGCGGCCATCATGACGATTCCGGTCGCCGTGGTGTTCTTCGTGTTCCAGCGCCGCATCATGAACGCCAGTGAAGGAGCCGTCAAAGAATGACCACCGCCCCCGCCGCCTCGACGGACGCGCCGACCGCCCTCGCCCCCGCCGATCCTGCACCGCTGCAGCCCCTGCTCAGTGACGCCGTGATCGTGCTGCGGGCCCCGACGCAGGTGTGGTCCGACCGCGACGGAGCCGTGGGCACGGCCGCCGTGCACGGGATCTACCACGGGGACGTCCGGCACGTCCGGGCGCTCACCGCGTCCTGCGACGGCTCGCCCATCGAGTGGATCTCGACGGCGCCCGAAGGGCCCTCGCGGATCGTGTTCGGTGGCGTCCTGCGCGGGATCGACGACACGACCCCCGACCCGAAGGTGCGACTGCACCGCGAACGCACGGTGGCCGACGGCCGCGTCGCCGAGACCTGGACGCTCCGCTCCCGCGTGGACGCCGCCATCCGCACGACGCTGCGGCTGCGCTTCCAGCCCGAGTTCGCCCTGCTCCACGAGGTGAAGTCCGGGCACGCCCGGCCCCAGCAGATCGAGGTCGAGATCGAGGCGGGATCGGCGTGCGTATCCGCCGGGCCGCAGGCGCTCGAGCTCACCGCGGACGGTGCCGAAGTGGCATCCGGTTCCGAGTTCGTCGAGGCGAGCTGGGAGGTCGAGGTCCCCGCTTTCGGCGAGGCCGCCGTGACGTGGGAGCTCGCCCTGCGCGATGACACGCTCGTCGTCGGCGGAGCCGCAGCGCCGGCGCGCTGGGATGCCGCGGCCGTCGCCGCCCAGGCTCACGACCCCCGCCTCGCGCGGTGGCTGACGACCGCGCTCGGCGACCTCGATGCCCTGCGGCTCGTGCTCCCCGACGACCCCGAGGACGAGTTCTTCGCCGCCGGCGCCCCGTGGTTCTTCACGCTCTTCGGCCGCGACTCGCTGTGGGCCGCGCGCCTCGCCCTCCCGCTGGACCGCGACATCGCGGCATCCACTCTCCGCGTGCTCGCGCGCCTGCAGGGCGAGGTCGACGACCCGCAGACGGCGCAGGAGCCGGGCAAGATCCTGCACGAGCTGCGCTCGTCGTCGCTGGAGATCCCGAGCGAGGGCATCTCCCTGCCGCCGCGGTACTACGGCAGCGTCGACTCCACCCCCCTGTGGATCTGCCTGCTCGCCGACGCGTGGCGCGCCGGGCTCCCCGCCGACGAGGTCCGCGCTCTGCTCCCGGCACTGCGCGGCGCGCTCGGCTGGATCCGCGACAGCGGCGACAGCGACGGCGACGGCTTCCTCGACTACATCGACCGCCTCGGAACGGGCCTCGCGAACCAGGGCTGGAAGGACTCCGGCGACTCGATCCAGTGGCGCGACGGGTCGCTCGCGGACGGCCCGATCGCCCTGTGCGAGGTGCAGGGGTATGCGTACGAGGCCGCTCTCGCCGGTGCCGAACTGCTCGCGGAGTTCGGCGACGAACAGGATGCCGGCGACATCGCCTTCTGGCGCGAATGGGCCGCCGACCTGAAGACGCGCTTCGCCGCCGCCTACTGGATCGAGACCCCCGAGGGCCGCTACCCGGCCGTCGCGCTGGACCGCGAGAAGCGGCCGGTCGACACCCTCACGAGCAACATCGGTCACCTGATCGGCACGGGAATCCTGGATGCCGACGACGAGGCGCACATCGCGGAGCTGCTGCGGGGCGCGTCGATGTCGAGCGGGTACGGCATCCGGACCATGTCCACCGACGCGGCGGGCTACTGGCCGCTGTCGTATCACGGGGGCAGCGTGTGGGTGCACGACACCGCGATCGCCGTCCACGGTCTGCGGCGCGCGGGTCTGCTCACCCCGGCGCGCGCGATCGTCGACGAGTTGTTGGATGCCGCCGAGGGGTTCGCGTACCGCGTACCCGAGCTGCACTCCGGCGACCCCCGCTCGGAGACGACGGCGCCGACGCCCTACCCCGCAGCCTGCCGTCCGCAGGCGTGGTCGGCCGCGGCCGCCGTGGTGTGCCTCACGGTCGTGGGCGCGACCGACTGACGCGTTCGGTGTCCAGGACACGCGGATGCCGCTCCGGCAGACCCGCGTGTCGTGGACACCCGGTCGCCGCGCGGGGCGTCGGCGCGCGACGCCCGGGCGTCAGGCGACGGGCGCGACCGTGCCGTCGGTCAACCGCACCAGCTCGTCGAAGGTCAGGGGGAACACCGTCTGCGGGGTTCCCCCTGCGGCCCAGATCCGCGGGTACGCCGCGAGGTCTTCGTCCACGATCGTCGTGAGCGGCGCCGGGTGTCCGGTCGGGGCGACTCCACCGATCGGCTGACCCGTCGCCGCCAGGACCTGCTCGGGCGTCGCCCGACGGATGCCACCGCGCCCGAGCCGTGCAGCGAGCGCTGCCGTGTCGACGCGGTGCGCACCGCTGGTCATCACGAGCAACGGCTCGTCGTCGCTCCAGAACACGAGGCTGTTGGCGATCGCTCCGACCTCGATGTCGAGCGCCTCCGCCGCGAGAACAGCGGTATGCGCGGCGGCGGGCAGCACCACGATTCCGGCGGTGATCCCCGCGCGCTCCAGCGCTGCGGCGACCAGACGATTGCGGGCGGAAAGAGACTCGCTCATCGCGCCAGCTTAGGGTGCTCGCTCCCACCGCCCCGGCGGGTCAGAATGGGAGGGGATGCCGCAACGCCGCGGCATCCATGACAGAGCCGCCCACAAGGCGACCGACCAAAGGAACGCGATGACCAACGCCCTTCCCCTGCCCGATTTCGCCCATGAGCGCGTGGAGGTGGTGACGGGACGCCGCAGCGGCCTGTTCATCGCCGTCGCCCTCCACTCCTCCGTCCTCGGCTCCGCTCTCGGCGGCGCGCGCCTGTGGACCTACCCGCGCTGGAGCGACGCCCTGGGTGACGCGCTCCGGCTGTCGGCCGCGATGACGTTGAAGAACGCCGCGGCCGGTCTCGACGCCGGCGGCGGCAAGTCCGTCATCGGCCTCCCCGAGGGCTCGGTGCTGGACGCCGATCGTCGTCGCGCCGCGTTCCTCGACCTCGGGGACGCTGTCGAGAGCCTGGGCGGCCTGTACCGGACCGCGGAGGACGTCGGCTCCACGACGGAGGACATGCTCGTCGTCAGCGAGCGCACCGCGCACGTGGTCGGCCTCCCCGACGCGGTGGGCGGTTCGGGGGAACCGGCGGGCCCGACCAGCCTCGGGGTCTACTCCTCGCTGGTGGCCACACTCGAGCGCGCCGTCGGCTCGGGCGACGTCGCCGGTCGCCGCATCACCGTCGCGGGTCTGGGTCAGGTGGGCGGCCGACTCGCCGCGCGCCTCGCCACCGAGGGCGCCGTGCTCACCGTCACGGACGTCAATCCCGCCAAGCGCGCCCTGGCTGCCGAGCTCGGCGCCGCCTGGGTCGAGCCGGGCGAGGTGCACCTGGTGCCCGCGGACGTGTTCGTGCCCGCGGGGATCGGCGGCGTCCTCACCGACGACGTCATCGACGCGCTCGACGCGCGCGCCGTGTGCGGTCCGGCCAACAACCCGCTCGCCGACCGTTCCGGAGCCGACCGGCTCGCGGCCCGCGGCGTGCTCTACGCCCCCGACTTCGTCGTGAACGCCGGCGGCGTGATCTACCTGGACCTCGAAGCCAAGCGTCTCGGCTCGCGCGAAGAGATCATGGGCCGCGTCGCCGGGATCGGCGACACGCTCCGCCGCGTCTTCGACGAGGCGGATGCGCGCGGGGTGACGCCGCTCGCCGCGGCGGAGGGCCTGGCCGCCGAGCGCCTGCGCGTGGGCGCGACGGCGAACGCGCTGGTCTGATCCCCCGTTGCAGCGAAGAACCCCGGACGCCGTGGCATCCGGGGTTCTTCGCTGTGGTCAGTGTGCCGCGTCGTAGGCCTCGAGAATCGTCGCGGAGATGCGGCCGCGGGTATTGATGGAATAGCCGTTCTCCTCCGCCCAGGTGCGCACGTCGCCGAGGTCGCGCGCGGAGCCGGAACGGGTCTTCGTCGCGCGCCGAGGGCCAGCGGGAACGGAACCGAGCGCACGACCCGCGGAGACGAACGGCTCGAAGGCGGCGCGGAGCTTCGTGGCATTCTCCGGGGAGAGATCGATTTCATACGCGCGACCCTCGACCGAGAAATGAATCGTGGTTCCGTCGTCGATGACCGATCCGTCGAGATCGTCGATGAGTTGCGTGATCTGCTTTTTCGCCATGCTTGAGATTGTAAGACCGGAGCGTGCACGTATTCCGTGAAAGATGGGCGACTTCACCCGAGGAATAACCCCACCGAAGCGGTCAGTCATTCACGGAAGAACGTCCGGCCCCGCCCTCGATCGCGGTGATCCGGTGATCTTCGCCGTGCGACAGTTCGCGCGACAGGAAATCCTCGTCGAGGGGAAGCCGAAGCGAGAAGTGCGCGAATGCGGAAACGCTCAGAAGTGCGTCGTCGATCGTCACGTCCAGCACATGACCGCCCACTCGACGGTCTTCGCTGAGGAAATGCAGGTGGAGGCCCGCGACCGTGACGCCCTGATAGACACGCGGCATCCAGAACCCCACGATGGTGCCCGCGCGGCGCGCGGTCTCGGTCTCGACCTGCTCCGCGGCGACCTCCGCCAGGGGCCGGAGCGGCGGTTCCTGCCGGGCGGTGACGCGCGTGCGGACCCGTGCCATCACACCGTCGATCCGCACGGCGTGGAAGAGATTGCGGCTGAGCAGTCGCGCCTCGACGGCCGCGGTCAGCCCGTCGAGGTCGACCCCCGCGACCGGCTCCCCCGCAGGCTCTCCGAACGTGCACACGTCGACGAAGGGGAGCATCTCGTCGTCGCGCATGCGCCGCGGCGCCCGATCCACCGTGCATTCGAACGCTTCGCCGTCGATCACGAGGACTTCGCCGCCGAGACCCTCGCAGCAACCGATGCCGGTGTCACCCCATCGGAGCACGTCGGACACGACGGCACCGGACGAGTAGATGCCGTCGAGGAGCGCGTCGAGCACGGCGAACTGCGTCACCGCACCCGAATTCAGCGCGGCGACACGTCCCGGGGGGAACGGGTTCGGATCCTCAGGAATTGGCGGCGCTGTACGCGTCGAGGACCGTTGCCGGGATTCGACCCCGGTCGCTCACGGTGTGCCCGTTCGCGCGGGCCCATTCACGCACGGCAGCGAGATCGATATCGCTGGCCCGGCGCGAAGAACGCGCACGACGGGGGGTGGAGTTCGATCGACCGACCGGGCGTGCCGCATCGACGAACGGCGCGACCGCCGCATAGAACTTGTCGGCGTTGCGGTCGGAGAGATCGATTTCGTACGAGCGGCCCTCGACCGAGAAAGTGATCTGCTTTCCGTCGCCCTCTTCGAGGACGCTTCCGTCGAGATCGTCAACCAGATGCGTGATGTGCTTAATTGCCATGGTGAGTGAAGAATACACCTTTCACCTATTCCACCCGCGAGAATCTCGGATGTGATAGCGCACTGCCTCCGTCGGGGCCAGCGATGGTCCGAACCCGGAGAACGCACTATCCTCCCGGGGCGGCGTTCGCTCCTGGAGCGCCCCGACGAAGGAAGTGCCGCGTGAGTCTTTTCCGCACGAAGTCGGTGGAGCAGTCCATCGCCGATACCGATGAGCCGGAGTTCCGGCTGAAGAAGTCCCTCAGCGCCCTCGACCTCACGGTCTTCGGCGTCGGCGTCGTCATCGGCGCCGGTATCTTCACGCTGACCGGACGCGCCGCGCACGAAGTCGCCGGGCCGGCGATCGTCCTCAGCTTCGTCGTGGCCGCGATCGCCTGCGGACTCGCGGCGATGTGTTACGCCGAGTTCGCGTCCACCGTTCCCGTGTCGGGCTCGGCGTACACGTTCTCGTACGCCTCGCTGGGGGAACTGTTCGCGTGGATCATCGGGTGGGACCTGATCCTGGAGATGTTCCTCGGGGCGAGCGTGGTGGCTCAGGGCTGGAGCGCCTACCTCGGCGCCTTCCTGGGCCAGCTGGGCATCGTCCTTCCCCCCGAGGTCTCCTACGGTGGGGCGATCGACCTTCCCGCCGTCCTGCTCGTCCTGGTCCTGGGCGGCCTGATGACGCTCGGAATCAAGGAGTCGCTGCGCGTCAACCTGGTCCTCGTGGCGGTGAAGCTCTTCATCGTGCTGTTCGTCATCGTCGCGGGCCTCATGTTCGTCAACCCGGCGAACTACCAGCCCTTCATCCCCGCGAGCGAACCCACCGAGGCCGCGTCGGGGCTCACGCAGCCGCTGCTGCAGTTCCTGTCCGGCCTCGAACCCGCGACGTTCGGCGTCGGAGGCATCCTCGCGGGCGCGGCGCTGGTGTTCTTCGCCTACATCGGGTTCGACGTCGTGGCCACGACCGCGGAGGAGACGAAGAAGCCGCAGCGCGACATGCCCATCGGCATCATCGCGTCGCTCGTGATCTGCACGATCCTCTACTGCGCCGTCGCCCTGGTCGTGACGGGTATGGTGTCGTACCGCGACCTCGACCCCGCCGCCGCCCTCGCCAACGCCTTCGTGTACCACGGGCAGGGGTGGATGGCGACGGTCATCTCCGCCGGCGCGGTCGCGGGGCTCACGACGGTCGTGCTGACCCTCCTCATCGGCGCGACCCGCATCATCTTCGCCATGTCACGCGACGGGCTGCTCCCCCAGCGTCTGGCGAAGGTGCACCCCCGGTTCCGCACCCCCTGGGTGATCTCGATCGTCGTGACGCTCATCGTCGCGGTCGTCGCGGGAGTGACCCCGGTGGGGGTGCTGGAGGAGATGGTCAACATCGGCACGCTGTCGGCCTTCGTGCTCGTCTCGGTGGGCGTCATCGTGCTCCGGCGCACGCGCCCCGATCTGAAGCGCGGATTCCGCGTGCCCCTGAACCCGGTGCTCCCGATCGTGTCGGCCCTGATCTGCACGTACCTGATGCTCAACCTGTCGGTCGAGACGTGGCTGCGGTTCCTGATCTGGCTGGCGCTCGGCTTCGTCGTGTATTTCGCCTACTCGCGTCGACACGCCCGCATCGGCGCGGGAGACTTCCTCGATCCGTCGAAGCCTCGGGTGGTCGGCCCGCCGAAGCGGTAGCGCCTCGAAGACCCGTGCCACGCCGCCGTCCCGGCCGTGGCACGGGTCGGGTCTGGTCGGGAGCCGTCGCATCCGTCGCCTAGGGTGGGGGCAAACGACCATCGTGTTCCGGGGGGCTTCATGGGGATCGCACGAACGTGGGTCTTTCCGATCCTGCGCATGCTTCTGGTGGCGATCATCGCCACCGCGCTGATCAAACTGGCGTTCTTCCCCGACGGCCCCGCCGAGGCCGACCCGGCGCAGCCGACGGGGACCATCGTGGAGCCGCGCGTCCCCGTGACATCGGGCACGATCACCAACGACGTGGTGATCACGGCGACGGTGTCGGCCGACCCGGCGGTGCCGCTGAGATCCACGGCGGCGGGCACGGTCAACAAGATCTTCATCGCCCAGGGCGCGACGGTCGCCGCCGGAGACGTGGTCTTCAACGTCAAGGTGCCCATCGAGCGGGATCCGGCCGACAGCGTGGATGCCGAAGGCAAGCCGAAGCCCGCGATCTTCCGCTACGAAGACGTCGAGGCCCCCATTGCGGGGACCCTCAGCTCGCTGTCCGTCATCGCGGGGCAGGAACTCGCGATCGGGACCGCCGCCGGGAACGTCGCACCCCCGACGTTCTCGGTCTCGGGCAGCCTCGAGCCCGCCCAGCAGTACCGCCTCCTCAACCGTCCGGGTGACGCCTCGGTGACCATCACCGGCGGTCCGGCCGCGTTCACCTGCACGAACCTCCGCATCACGACCCCTCTCGCCGGCAGCTCACAGGACGACGCCGCCTCATCGACGGGCGGGGCCGCGGGATCGGGGAGCACGGCCGGATCCGCCACCACCGCGACGTGCGCCGTCCCGGGTGACGTCACAGTGTTCGCCGGTCTCGCGGCGCAGATGACGATCTCGGGCGGCACCGCCGAGAACGTGCTCGTGATTCCCACCACCGCCGTCCGCGGGGCCGCGCAGAGCGGCACCGTGTGGGTCTCGACCCCCGACGGGGCGGCCGAGGAGCGCGCGGTGGCCCTCGGTCTCACCGACGGGACGCAGGTGCAGATCACCGACGGCCTCACGGAGGGCGAGGAGATCCTCGAGTTCGCCCCGGGGGCGATGGCGACCGCTCCGGACGGCTGTACGACGTACCCCGACGGATCGATGTACTGCGAATCGAACCAGCAGCCGTGAGCCTGCTGGAGCTGCGTGAGGTCACTCGCACGGTCCTCCCGCCGGACCAACCGGCGCTGACGATCCTGTCGGGAGTGGACCTCACGATCGAGCCGGGCGACCACGTGTCGATCGTGGGCCGCTCGGGCTCGGGGAAGTCCACGCTGCTGAATCTCCTGGGCCTTCTGGACCTGCCCACGAGCGGCGAGATCACCTTCGACGGCGCGCCTGTCCGCCGCCTGTCGACGGCGCGCCGCGACCGGTTGCGGGGCGCGGCGATCGGATTCGTCTTCCAGCAGTTCAACCTGCTGCAGGGGCGCACCGCGCTCGAGAACGTCACGATGCCGTTGCTGTACTCCAGCGGCCGGACGTTCTGGCGGCGCACGAAGATCGCGGCCGAGATGCTGGACCTCGTGGGCCTCGGACACCGCCTCCACAGCATGCCCGACCGCCTGTCCGGCGGTGAGCAGCAGCGCGTCGCGATCGCACGGTCGCTCGTGCGCGGTCCGCGGTTGATCCTCGCCGACGAACCCACCGGCGCCCTCGACCTCGACACCGGGCAGAGCGTGATGGAGCTCATCGACGACGTCGCCGAGCGCACGGGCGCGGCCCAGGTCATCATCACGCACGACCCGATGATCGCGCGCCGCGCCCGTCGGCACTTCCGCCTCGATCGCGGCATCCTCACCCCGGTCGACGATCCGACGCTCGAACCGCGCACACGACGCGAGGTGCGCGAGATGGCGCCGGCCGATGCCGTCGACGCCGCCCCCGAGGGGACGGACTGATGCGCGCGGTGTCGAGTCTGGTCGGCTCGCTGCTCGAGGCGTGGCAGGAGGTGCGGGTCCACCGCACCCGCGTCCTGCTGTCGCTCATCGGGGTGGCCGTCGCGGTGTGTTCGCTGACGACCGTCGTCGCTCTCGGCGCGATCGTGCAGCAGGCGAACCAGGAGATGAGCGAACGGCAGAGCGGTCGTCCCGCGAGCCTGAACGTCTCGGCGTTCCGCTCCGACGGCCAGATCGATCCGGCGCGGATGGATGCCGCGTGGACCGACGTCGTGCAGCGCTACGGCATCTCCTACGCGACACGCGCACAGCAGACGTCGCAGATGGTGCCGTTCATCAGCGGCGTCGCACAGGTTCCGACCCAGGCGGTCGACCAACCGTACGGCGAGATGCACCGGGTCCGGATGCTCGAGGGCGAGTGGTTCACTCCGGCGGATGCCGAGCAGTTGGCGCCGCGGCTCATCGTCAACGAGGTGTTCTGGGACCGGATGGGCCGCCCCGATCTGTCCACCCACCCGGTCGTGGCGTTGGGCGGGCAGGCGGTGCCCGGCACTGCGTCCGGGATCCCGGCGGGCGGGACGACCGCGGTCGTCGTGGGCGTCACCCCCTCACCGACCTGGGACACGCAGCCGTCGATGTTCATGCTCGCGGACCAGGCGCAGGCGGTGCAGGATGCCGCGATCGGCCGCAGCGGAGCGGACGCGGCAGCGGCTTCGCCGTACGGCGGAGCACCGCAGTCGCAGTACGAGATGTGGGTGCCGCCCGAGTTGGCCGACCAGCTCACGACGCTGGTCACCCGGGACCTCACGGCAGCACTGGGAGACGGCGCACAGGTGAACGTGGGCCGCCAGGACTGGGCCACCTACGGCGACGACCCGTTCCTGGTGACCAAGATGGTCGTGATCGGCATCGCCGTGCTCGTGCTGCTCCTCGGCGCGCTCGGACTCGTCAACATCGCCCTCGTCACGGTCAAGCAGCGCGTGCGCGAGATCGGCATCCGACGCAGTTTCGGCGCGACGGGAGGCCGGGTCTTCTTCGCGGTGATGATGGAGAGCGTCGTGGCCACCGTCGTGGCCGGGGCCGCGGGGGTGATGGCATCCATCCTCATCGTGCAGTCGCCGTGGCTGCGCGACCTGATCGGTCAGGGGATGGTCAGCGACTTCCCGCCGTTCCCCGTGGACGCCGCGATCACCGGACTCGCTGCGGCCACCGCGGTGGGGGCGCTCGCGGGCCTGCTGCCCGCGCTCGTCGCGGTGCGGGTGAAGGTCATCGACGCGATCCGCTACTGAGCGCGGAGGTCGGCTGCGATCGCCGCGCCGTGGTTCGGGGACCGGTCTTCGCCCCTGGGCGTCCCCCAACTTCCCCGCCCAGGGACGAACCGTCCCTGAAGTCACGGTAGCGAGATTTCGCCTGGGTTTCCAGTATTGGAATGCCAAGTTCCAAGTTTCCGTTGAGTGCTGTTGAATGGCGGAATGAGTTCTCCAGGGTGGGGCACGCCGGGCCGCGCGAGTCGTCAGCCGGCGGATGAGACGCGCCGTGCCGCCCTCTCGACGGCGCTGTCGATGATCGCGGAGACCGGCCTGACCGTCAGCCTGGAACATCTGAGCATCGAAGACCTCATCCGAACGGCGGGCCTCCCCCGCAGCACGTTCTACCGGCTCTGGCCCGCGAAGGAACGATTCTTCGCCGACCTGCTCGTGGAGCTCGCGACGGTCTCCGACTCGCACGACGCGATGTTCTACCCCGAGACCCAGGTCGCCGCGAACGAGGTGATCGAGGGCAACCTGCCGCTGCTCGGCTCGCACGGCGGCCGCGTGGCCGTTCTGCGGGAGGCCGTCCGCATCGCGGGGCGCATGAACTTCGAGCACTTCAGCGCGTCCGTCGGGTGGCGGACCCACGTCACGCTGATCACGACGGCCGGCAGTCTCGTCGACGAGGACACCCGCGGTCGCCTGGTCGCCGCACTCCAGACCACCGAGAAGGCCTTCATCGAGCGCACGGCCCAGTTCTACGGGAGCGCCCTGAGCGCACTCGGGTTCTCGTTCCGCCCCGGCGCGACGGCAGAGCTGCTCGCGGGTCTCGGCGCGTCCGTGGTCGAAGGACTCGCGCAGCGACGCCTGGTCAATCCCGACCTGACCGACACGACGATGCTGCTGCCCGGACTCGACGGCCGGCCCGTCCCCTGGCATCCCGCCGCCCTCGGCTTCTGGGGGGTCCTCGAAACGCTGGTGGATCTCGAGGAGCACGAGGGTGGAGACCACGACGGAGGGTGACCTCGGAGTCGCGTAGATGCGCTCCCCGCCGCTACGGGACCAGGCCGAGGCCGGCGGCGATCTGCAGGCCGCCCGCGACGACGCAGGCCGCGGGCACGGCAGCCGCAAGGACCGCCCCCAGGGACACGCGCCTGCGCAGACGGCGACCGGGAGCGGCGACCTCGCCCGGCGCGTCTGCGCGGTCATCGACGTATCGGCTCGTCTGCGAACGGACTCTGCCACCCAGGTCGACGGCGAGGGTCACGAGCGCCGCGAACCCGCGGGGAGTGCCCAATGACCACGGTCTCCCCGACGTCAGCACGAGGAAACCGTCGACGAGCTCGGCATGGCAATCGGAGGCGAGGTCGAGCATGCGCGCCATGACGTCGGGGGTGAAGAAGTAGAGGGCGTCGGTCTCGTATCCCGCCGGGCAGTACAGCGAGAAGGTCCGGTCGAAATTCCCCTCGAGGCGAAGTCGCTGGTCGCCGCGGAATCGAGCACGCAGGTCGTGGCGCCCGCGCGCCCGTCGGTTCACCACGACGATGTGCGGCGTGCGCCGGTCGAGTTCGAGCACGAGGATGCCGCCCTGCCGTGCTGCACGAGCGATCCCGGGCCCGATCGTGGCCGCGGTGAACGCAGGCCGACGGGGGTCGGTGGAACGCAGAACGTCGGTGGCGAGGGTGTTCGCCGCCTGCTCGGCGACCATGCCGACGAGGGGGACGGCGGTGGGCATCGGATCGAATTCCAGACCATTGGCCCGCGCCGCGCGCTCGATGCGCACCACCCGGCTGGCGTTCCTCCAGGCCTGCAGCGCCCATGCCGCAGCGAGGACGCCCGACACCATGAGAACGGCACCGGTCACGGTGCCGCGGAGCTCTGGATCCGTCACTCCGATGGGCACGATCGCCGCCACGAAGGCGGCCTGCGCCGCGAGATAGACGGCAAGTCCCGCAGCGACGACCCACCAGCGGCGACTGTACGGTGTGCGCCGCCGCCGGTCGCTCCTCCGGACCTCGCGCAGCGTCACCGGCGCGCTCAGTCCCGAGAGGTCGAGGAAGGAACCGGAATCCGTCACCGACCGAATCTAACCGGTTCCGGCAGTGGCCTCCGGTCGCGGAATCAGGCCAACGAGCAACGGCGCCCCTCCCGAAGGAGAAGCGCCGTTGAGGGTGGACCTGAGGGGATTCGAACCCCTGACCTCCTCGATGCGAACGAGGCGCGCTACCAACTGCGCCACAGGCCCGGACAACTCGACAACACTATCACGCACCCCTGGCTCCGACCGACCCGGGCGACCTCCCGGGCGTGCCGCGCCGAGCGCCTACTGACCCGACGCGCGACGCTCGAGGAGACGGCGCACGTGGCCCTCGATCTCGGCGTCGTCGACGTAGCCCATCGACGCGTACGGCGACGCGGCAGCGGGACGGGCGACCTCGATCGGTGTCGGTGCCTGCGCCTCGGCGATCTCACGCGCGACCTGCTCGCGGGCTGCTGTGCGCAGCGCCTCACGGGCGAGCTGCTCGTCGACCACCGCCGCTGCGCGCGAGCCGGCCGAGGCGACCAGCGGACGGGGCAGCTCACGCGGCGTCCACGTTGGGCGCGCCGCGGGGGCGGCGACGCCGAAGTCCTGCACCGCGACCGCCGGGCGCTCGACGGCAACGGCGACCGGTCGAGCCGTCGCCCGTGCCGCGACGCGGGACAAGCGCTGCAACACGACGACGGCGAGCACCACGGCCGCTCCCCCGACGGCCAAGAGCGCCGGGGCCGCCCCGAAGAACGCCTGGATGCCGCCGACCACGGCGACCGTGAAACCCACGGCCGCGAACACCGTGGTCGCCAAGCGGAAACGACGACGCGCACGAGCGCGTCGAAGCTCGGGGCGGGCCACGGCGGCGGCACGTTCCGCGCGGGCACGTTCGACCGCTGCGGCCTGTTCGGCGCGGGTCTTCTCGAGCGCTGCGGCCCGCTCGGCCTTGGCGACCTCGACCGCAGCCGCGCGCTCGGCCCGGGCCAGTTCGACGGCGGCAGCGCGCTGCTCCTTCACGAGATCGCGGTCGCGAGCGGCCTCCAGGCGCGCGACCTCGAGCCGGGCCTTCGCCTCGGCGAGATCGGTCTGGGCCTTCTGCGCCTGCACTTGACGCGCGATCTTCTGCTGCTGGTGGGCGGTGCGGGCAGTGAGCTCGAGGTGGACCTCGCGCGGAGTCTCCGCCGTCTCCGCGAGAACACGGAGCGCCTGATTCAGCCGAACCGCGTTGCGCTCCGCCGACGTGAAACGGTGCCGACTCTGCCACGACGGCAGCAGGTACACCAACCACAGCGCGACCGCGACGAAGACGATCACCCCGCCGCCGAGAACCTGACCACCCATGGCATAACGGTAGGTCACGACGAGGTCACACCTCGGCATCCCTCCGCGTGTCGCACCGTGTGATAACGAGACTTCATCCGCCCGACGAGCCCACGGCAGCGCGACGCCGTTTCGTCAGGCGGGTGCAGTCCCGGCGTCAGGCACCGCCCGGGACCGCGCCGCCCGGATCCCGCGGATCGCTACAGCCGGTCGGCCGGAGGGATAACGGCCGCGTCGGGCGGCACCTGACCACGCTCCCAGCGGTCCAGGACACCGTGGGGAACCTCCTCGCGCACGAGCGCGAAGGCGTAGTGGTCGCGCCAATCGCCGTCGATGTGGATGTACCGGCGCCGCAGTCCCTCGTAGCGGAATCCGAGCTTCTCGACCACGCGCAGGCTCGCGTGGTTCTCCGGCCGGATGCAGATCTCGACACGGTGCAGATTCAGCTCGGTGAAGCACACGTCGGTCGCCAGAGCGACGCTGATCGTCGTGATGTTGCGACCGGCGAACTCCTCGGCGACCCAGTAGCCGATCGTCGCCGACGCCAGCGACCCGCGCGAGACCCCCCACACGTTCAGCTGTCCGGCGACCTCGTCGTCCCACTCCATGACGAAGGGGACGCCGAGGCCGTCGCGATACTGCTGCAGAAGACGCCGAATGCCCAGCCGCATGTCGAACGAGACGGGCCCGTCGGGGCTCGTCGCCTCCCACGGCCGCAGCCACGAGCGGTTGTCGATCAGCTGCTGCTGGAGGACGCGCGCATCACGGTTGCGAATGAGACGAATCGACACCTCGCCGTGCCGTCGTGGGACGGAGAGATCCATGGCATCCCGTCGGGTCAGAGACCCGCCGCGAACTCCTTGAACCACGGACGCAGGGCCGGGCCCAGGTCTTCGCGGTCGGAGGCGAGCTGGACGATCGCCTTGATGTAGTCGACGCGGTCACCGGTGTCGTAACGACGTCCGCGGAAGACGACGCCGTACACGCCGCCACCGTCGCCGCCGCCGTTCGCGAGCTCTTCGAGTGCGTCGGTCAGCTGGATCTCGCCGCCCTTGCCGGGCTCGGTGTGCTCGAGGATCTCGAACACGTCGGGCCCGAGGACGTAGCGGCCGATGATGGCGAGGTTGGAGGGGGCGTCCTCCGCCTTGGGCTTCTCGACCAGCTGGGTGACCTTGACGACGCCGTCGTCTTCGGTGGGCTCGACCGCGGCGACGCCGTACAGGTGGATGTGCGCGGGGTCGACCTCCATGAGGGCGATGATCGTCGCGTTGCGCTTGGTGTACTCGGCGAGCATCTGCTCGAGCAGCGGGTCGCGCTCGTCGATGAGGTCATCGCCGAGGAGAACGGCGAACGGGTGGTCGCCGACGTGGCTGCGGGCACGGAGCACCGCGTGACCGAGGCCCTTCGGCTCGCCCTGACGGACCATGTGGACGTCGGCGAGGTCGGACGAGTGCTCGACCTTGGCGAGCTTGTCGTGGTCGCCCTTCTCGCGCAGCTTCGTCTCGAGCTCGGGCATCGAGTCGAAATGGTTGGCGATGTTGTTCTTGTTGCGGCCGATGATGATCAGGACATCCTCGATACCGGCCGCGGTGGCCTCTTCGACGACGTACTGGATGGCGGGCTTATCGACGACCGGAAGCATCTCCTTCGGCATCGCCTTGGTGGCGGGAAGGAAGCGAGTACCGAGTCCAGCGGCCGGGATCACGGCCTTGAAGGGCTTGTTAGGCATGGGCATACCCTACTGGTGCCATGCGACGGCGCTGTTACCGTTTGCGCACGCACGTACACTTACTGCATGCCCGACAGCATCGAGCAGGCCAAGCGCGCGCTGCGCGCGGATCTGCGCGAACGACGCCAGACCGTCTCCGCCCACGGGCGAGAGATCGCCGAAGCCGGCGTCAAGGAGCAGCTCGACGCCCTCGTCGAGCGGCTGGGCGCGCGCAGCATCTCGTGCTTCCTGTCCACGACGACCGAACCCGGCACGCACGCCTTCGTCGCCGACGCGGTGGCGCGTGGCATCCGGGTCCTTCTCCCCATCACGCGCGACGACGGGTTGCTCGACTGGGCGGTGGCCACTCCGGATGCCGAGATCGCGGAGGGACTCTTCGGCCTCCCCGAGCCGGTCGGCGACGTACTCGGCCCGATCGCCGTGAACGACGTCGACCTGCTGGTCATCCCCGCGGCAGCCGTCGACCGACACGGGATGCGTCTCGGCTGGGGCCGCGGCTACTTCGACAAGACCATCGGATCGATGGAGAAGTGCCCGCCGGTGTACGCCGTCATCTTCGATTCCGAGTTCGTCGACGACGTGCCGCGCGACGTGCACGACCAGCCCGTCTCCGGCATCGTGACTCCCACGCGCACGGTCGCGATCGACCGCTCCGCAGCCTGAACACCCGAAGGAACGCCAATGCCCACCTACGCCTATGCCTGCAAGCAGTGCGGTCACCGCTTCGACGCGGTCCAGTCCTTCTCGGACGCCGCGCTGACCGAATGCCCCGAATGCGGCGGGGAGCTGCGTAAGCAGTACGGCTCGATCGGCGTGACGTTCAACGGCTCGGGCTTCTACCGCACGGACTCGCGCGGGTCGAATGGGGCGTCCTCCGGCGCGGCATCCGGTTCGTCGAGCGGATCTTCGACATCATCGTCGTCTGAGTCGACGAAGACCGCGTCCACCCCGGCATCCTGACCTTCGCCGGATCCTGCGACGCGGCGGAAAGGGAGCCACGTCATGATCCAGGGATTCAAGGAGTTCATCCTCCGCGGGAATGTGATCGACCTCGCGGTCGCGGTCGTCATCGGCGCGGCCTTCACCGCGGTCGTCAACGCCATCGTCAGTGCGATCATCAACCCGCTCGTCGAGATCTTCTACGTGCCGGATGAGAACGGCCAGCTCGGACCGAGCATCACCGGACTCTACGGTCAGACGGTCACCTTCCCCCTCGGCACCCTCATCACCGCCGTGATCAGCTTCTTCGCCGTCGCGCTGGTCGTGTACTTCGTCTTCGTGTTCCCGATGAACCGTTGGAAGGCGCGCGCCGCCGCTCGCGCGGGCGTGGTCGAGAAGGCCGACGAGCCCAAGCTCCCCACCGAGCAGGAACTGCTCGTGCAGATCCGCGACCTGCTGGAGCGCCAGCCGCGCGGCTGAGCCGGCACACCCCCACCGAGAAACGCTTCTCGCGACGGGAAACGGCACGACACGCCGTTTCTCACCGCGGGACGCGTTTCTCGCGTGTGCCGCAGCGGCATCCCCCCGCGCGGGCGTCAGTAGTGCGGCGGCGCCGGGAGCGCGTCGGATCCGCCCGCGCGAGCGTCAGTAGTGCGGCGGGATGTCGCGCAGGAGCTGCGCGTCATTGGGACCGGACGCCGCGGGAGCCGAGGGACGCTCCCGGGTGCGGTCGTCCGCGGGAGCCGGTTCCGCGCTCGTCCCCGGCGCCGGAAGCAGGCGCGCACGCCGCGCGCCGCGGACCCGGACGATCGGCTGACGCTCGCCCGCGGCATCGGGTTCGGTGGCATCCGGGGTCGGGGCCACCGCGCTCACCCGTTCAGGTCGAGGGGCTCGGTGGAGGTGCCGGGCTCGCCGGAATCGTCCGGTGCGGCGCCGAGGAGTTCCGCGATCCGGGATGCCACTCCCGCGGGGTCGCTGTACAGATCGAACGCGTGCACCCGCACGTAGTGCCAGCCCAGGCGACGCAGAATCTGCGGGCGCAGGCGCAGCGTCTCGCGCAGCGACTCCCCGATCGTCTCGGGATCGCTCTCGGCGACGACTGCCTTGCCGCGATGACGCGCGACGAGCGGCAGAAGCCCGCGGTAGTCGAGATCCACCTCGATGCCGAGACGGCGCAGCTCGCGCGCGAGCGCGCGGGTGAGCGGGTCCGCCAGGTCTTCCAGGCGCGCGTCACGACCGCGGCCGGCCAGGTTGCCGAGGATCCCCATGAGGGTCGCGGCGCCGTGCTCGAGGCGCCCGTCATCGAACGCCGACGGGCGGATCGACGACACGATCACCATCGACCGCCGCGCGCGCGTCATGCCGACGGTGAGCAGTCGTTCACCGTCCGGCGTCGAGAGATCGCCGAAATCGCTCAGCACGCGGCCGTGCCGGGTGAGCCCGAATCCGAGCGAGAACACCACGCGGTCGCGACTCTCGGCCACGGACTCCTCGAGCGTCAGCACGGCGAAGGGTTCGGCGGCATCCCGCGAGATGAACGCGGCGACGTCGGAACGTCCGGCGAGCGCCGCCTCGACGGCCGCGCGCACACGCTCGGCGTGCCGCCGACTGGCCGTGACGACCATGAGCGATTCCGAGGCGCGGTTCACCGCGTGCTCGACCACCAGGGTCACGACGCGGGCGACCTCGGCATCCGGGCTCTCGACGGCACCGCTGACCGGGTCGGGCGCGCCGACGCCGTTCTCGACGTAGTCGACGCTCAGGCTTCCGCGACCGAGGAACGAGCCGGCCCAGGGCAGCGACACGATCTCGCCGCCGTAGAACGCATCGTTGACGAGCTGCGCGAGATCTTCGCCGCCCGCGCGGTAGCTGCGCGTGAGCGTTTCGACGGGCAGGAGTTCCGCGATGCGCTCGAACACCGACACACCGTCGAACGGGACGTCGTCGGCCTCGTCGTCCACCGCGGGCGCGAGCGACGCACTGACCCGGAACGGCGTCGGCTTCTGCACGACGGGATCGCCGAACAGCACGATCTGGCGGGCGCGGAGCAGCGCCGGCGCCGCCTCCGCGAGGCACAGGGCCGCGGCATCCGCGATGATCACCGTGTCGAAGGCGAGATCGGTGGGGACGTCGGGAACCTCGTACGGGGATGCCAGCCACACCGGCGCCAGCGTGCGCAGGAGCGTGGGAGCGGACTCCGAGATCTCCTGCGCGGTGTGCAGGCCGTCCTTCAGGGAGGTCTTCAGCGCGGCCGCTTCGTCGGGGTGATCGACGATCCCGATGCGCCACTGCTTCGCGAGCTCGGCCGCGAGCACCGGACCCGCAGCCGCGGCGTGCGCCTCGTCGACGAGACGGAAATCGCGCTCGAGTCGGTCGACGACGGCGGTGTTGGCGCCGAGCAGCGCGCGGTCCGTGCGCAGCAGGTGTTCGAGCGCCGACTGCCACCACGCGAACTCGAGCTCGTTCCCCACCCGGTCTTCCGGAACGTGGCGCACCGACAGCTCGACCAGGAGCTGCTCGAGCCCGAGCCGGGCGAGTTCACCGCGCAGCTGCGCGCGCTCGACGAGGTTGTCGAAGAACGTCGACTCGGCCGCGAGGCCGGCGAGCGTGCGCACCAGGATCTGCACCGGGAGCGTCGCGAGCCGGTCGGAACCCTGGCGCCCCAGGATCTGGTCGAGTTCGCCGAGCATCGCGTCGACCCGCTGCCAGCCGACGTGCACGTCCGCGAGCCCGAGCGGCACCTCGGGCGTGACGCCCGCATCGACGACGCGCTGCCACTCGGTGCGCTGCTGCTGGATGCGCACGAGCGCCTCGTACATGTCGGGCACGTGGACGCCGGGGCGCACGTACTCCTTCGACAGGCGCCGCAGGCGTCGACGGTTCGGGCCGCTCATCGCGGACGAATCGCGGCGGGGCGAGTGCGCGTCGATGAGTTCACCCAGCGGACGTTCGAACACGGTCGGGCTGAAGCGATCCAGGGACTCGCGAATGCCCTGCAGCAGCTTCAGGTACGCACCGAGCTCGGAGACCGTCTGGAACGGCCGCATGCGCGTCTGCGCGATGAGTTCGTACCCGCGTTCCAGCAGGCGCGGGACGTCCTGCGCGTGCAGCTTCCCGGCCAGGTCGTGCGCGGCACGGGCGTCCTCGGTCCGCGTGAAGCTCACGCCGTACCAGGGCGAATCGTCGGGGCCGAAACGGAACTCTCCCAGGCGCGCGGCGGTGGCCAGGGCTTTCGCCGCGGCGTCGCGGCGCCCCGCGAGACGCTCGAGCGTCGCGAGGTCGAACCGGGCCGTCGTCGACGGCGGCGGCGAGACGGATGTTAGGGCGGTCAAGGCGCGCAGCACGTCCAGGGTCGACACGCCCAGAGCCAGGTGCGGCTCGGTGACGGCGGACCGGTAGTCCCGCAGCACGGTGCGCAGGCGCACCAGCGCGTCGTCGATCTCGGAGACCTTGGGCTGTGCGGCCTTCTCGTTGCGGCCGATCGCACGGATGAGGTCGCGGCGCACATGGGTCGGCGACACGGCGAGGCCGGTCAGACCGACACCGGCCAGACGGTGACGGATGCCGTCGAGCGTCGAGCGGCGGGCGCTGACGACCAGGACGCGCCTCCCTGCGTGCACGCACTGGCCGATCGCGTTGATGACGGTCTGCGTGCCGCCCGTCCCGGGGAGCGTGTGCACCGCGAGCGAATGACCCGCCGCGATCCGGGCGAGGACCCGCTCCTGCTCGGCGTCCGCGTCGAGGAGGAGGGTGTCGGCCGCGGGGGTGCGTTCGTCGGGGCTCGTGACGACCGGATCGGCACGGCGCACCGTGATGCGGGCGCGGTCGTCGGGGTGCCCGGCCAGGGCGTTGAGCAGCGGATCGTCGAGGTGCTCCGCGGCGCGCGCCATGCCCGACCCGACGTCGGCGAACGACGAGATGACCAGGCGCGGGTGGACGACGAAGGTCGGGACGTGCGTCGTCAGTCGACGGAGGTGGTCGATGACCGGTTGCGGCTTGAACACTCCCTGGTCGTACGCCAGGCTCGCGAGGGCCGTGCTGTCGACCGAGATGCCGAGGTGCGTGCGGAACGCCCGGGCCAACTCGGGATTCATCACGAAGGCCCCGTGGAGCTTGAGCTCGAAATCGCCGTTGTGGCGGCGGATGGCGAGCGGCCGCAGCAGCACGGGGGCGGACCACTCCACTCCCCCGATCTTCCACGCGGCGAGGCCCACGGCCAGGTGCACCGGCTCGAGACCGCGCGCGGTGCGCAGTTCGACGTTCTTCGCCGTGATGCGCTCGGCGGCGATCCGCGCGGTGCGCAGGGCCACCTCGTCGCGGAACAGGTTGGACAGCAGGGTGGCGCGGCCGGTGATGAACTGCGGCAGGGAGCCCGGATGGGCCTTGGTGATGTCGATGCCCGCGTCGACCGCGTCGTCGAACCGCAGGAGCGTGGAACGACCGCCGAGGGCGGCGGCCTCCGCGCGGATGCGGTCGCGCTCGGGGTCGGCGACGTGACGAACCACGATGCCGGGCTCCGACAGTCGCAGCTCGCCCGGATCGATCGACGTCGGAACGTCGCCTTCGGCGCCCGTCACGACGCCGTCCTCAGCTCGCCACACACCTGCCAGACTAAGCCGGGCATCCGCAGAAGGCGCGCAGCGGGCCCGAGTTTCGCGGGATTGCGCGACACGCCGGGCGGATCGGCCCTTCCTCCCCCGCCGGAGAAACCGATGGACCATCCACGGATCAGGCCCGCGACGCGGCGAGGACGAGGGCACGTGATGAGGATGAGGAAATGAGCACAGCCACCAGCGCCGTCTACGACGGCCCGTTCGCCCCGATCCTCTTGACCTTCGTCGACCACGCTCTCGTCCATCTCGATGTCGCGCACGACGGGCTCGACATCGCGCGCGCCGAGATCGCGCACCGCCTCGGCGTCGTGCCGGACCCCGATCCCGCTGCGGCGCGGGACGCGCTGGACCAGTTGGACGAGTACTTCGACGGCCGGCGCCGAAGCTTCGAGATCCCGCTCGACTGGCGCCTGGTGGGCGGCTTCACGCGAGCAGCCCTGGAGGCGACACGACGCATCCCGTACGGCGAGGTCGCCTCGTACGGCGAGGTCGCGATCATGGCGGGCTCGCCCGGGGCCGCGCGCGCGGTGGGTACGGCCTGCGCGAACACGCCGTTCTCGATCGTCGTCCCCGTCCATCGCGTGGTGCGCGCCGACGGGTCCATCGGCGAGTACGGCGGTCACCCCGAGGTGAAGCACTTCCTGCTCGACCTCGAGAACGGTGTCGCCGACCGATTGCGCTCCCCGGCGTAGCGCGCGCGGCCCGACGAGGCGCGTCGTCGGTACCCACGCCTCGTCGCCCGGCCCGGCACGAGTGCGGACCGGGCGACGAGGACCACCGTCAGTGGCTCGATGCCTTCTCGGCGCCGAAGCCGGTGAGCGAGCGCACGTCCATCTCGGCGGCCTTGCGCGGATCCTCCGCGCGCGTCGAGGTGATCGAGCCGAGCCAGCCGAGGAGGAACCCGAGCGGGATCGACACGATCCCCGGGTTGTTCAGCGGCCAGATCGCCACCCCCGCGTTCGCGAACACGCTCGTCGGCGTGCCCCAGAACACCGGCGACAGGAAGATCAGCACCAGCGCCGATCCCAGGCCTCCGTACATGCTCCACACGGCACCGCGCGTGGTGAACCGGCGCCAGAAGAGCGAGTACAGAATCGTGGGCAGGTTCGCCGACGCGGCGACGGCGAAAGCCAGCGCCACGAGGAACGCGACGTTCTGACCCTGCACGCCGATGCCGCCGACGATCGCGAGGACACCGATGACGACGACCGTCCGACGCGCGACCTTGACTTCGCCGTCCGGCGGAACGTCGCCCTTCTTGACGACGTTCGCGTAGATGTCGTGCGCGAAGGACGCCGCCGCCGTGATCGTGAGCCCGGCCACGACCGCGAGGATCGTCGCGAACGCCACCGCCGAGATGAACCCCAGCAGGATCGGGCCGCCGAGCGCGAGGGCCAGCAGCGGCGCCGCCGCGTTCACCCCGCCGGGCGCGGCCAGGATCGCCTCGGGACCGACCAGGGCACCGGCGCCGTAGCCGAGCACCAGCGTCAACAGGTAGAACAGGCCGATCAGCCAGATCGCCCAGACCACCGATCGACGTGCCTCCTTGGCGGTGGGCACGGTGTAGAAGCGCATGAGCACGTGCGGGAGACCCGCCGTTCCGAGCACCAGCGCGAGCGCGAGCGAGATGAAGTCCCACGGGTTCGCGCCGTACTGCAGGCCCGGTCCGAGGATCGCCTCACCCTTCGGCGACGCCGCGACCGCGCTCTCGAGCAGCGTGTTGAGGTTGAACCCGTTGATCGCGAGAACCCAGATGGTCATCACCACGGCGCCTCCGATCAGGAGGAACGCCTTCACGATCTGCACCCAGGTGGTGCCCTTCATCCCGCCGATCAGCACGTAGACGATCATCAGGATGCCGACGACCGCCACGACGATGGACTGGCCCACGCGCTCGGTGATTCCGAGCAGCAGCGAGACGAGGCCGCCGGCCCCCGCCATCTGTGCGAGCAGGTAGAAGAAGCACACCGCCAACGTCGTGATCGCCGCCGCCATCCGCACGGGGCGTTCCTTCAAGCGGAACGAAAGGACGTCCGCCATCGTGAATTTACCCGTGTTGCGCATGAGCTCCGCGACGAGCAGCAGGGCCACGAGCCACGCCACCAGGAACCCCACCGAGTACAGGAACCCGTCGTATCCGTTGATCGCGATGGCACCGCAGATCCCGAGGAACGACGCCGCCGAGAGGTAGTCGCCGGCGATGGCGAACCCGTTCTGCGGTCCCGTGAACGAGCGACCCGCGGCGTAGTAGTCCGCCGCGGTCTTGCTGTTGCGGCTGGCGCGGATGACGATGAACAGCGTCACCGCCACGAAGGCCCCGAAGATCGAGATGTTGAGGATGGGATTGTTCTCCACCGTCTGCACGGCGGCGTGGACCGTACCGAAGATCTCGTTCACGACTCACCCCGCTCGGCCCGCTCGAGCTCCACACGGAGGTGCTCGGCGCCCGGGTCCAGGCGACGGTTGGCGTAGGCCACGTAGCCCATCGTGATGGCGAACGTCGTGACGAACTGGCCGAGTCCGAACACCAGACCCACCGTGATGGCGCCGAACACCGGCTGCGCCATGAAGTCGGGCGCGAACGACGACAGCAGCACGTACACGAAGTACCAGACGAGGAACGCCACGGCCATGGGGAACACGAAGCTGCGCTGACGCCGCTTCAGCTCCCGGAACGGGGCGGACTCCTCGACCGCGATGTAGTCGACGCCGCCGGGGGCGCCGTCGATCCTTCTATCCGTCATGTGGCCTCCTTGCCTCATGAGACCGGTGCCACGCAGCACCGGACGGGGGGAAAACACCGGGTCGGAGAACCTTCCCGATGGTAGGGTCGACGCTACGAAAGGCGGCGACGAAGCCGTCACCCCCGGAAGTAGGTAGTTCGTGGGAGCACCGGCCGCACTCCGCGACGACGCGACCCTCGTGTCGCACGCCGTGACCGAGCTCGCCCGTCGTACCCACTTCCCCGTCGCCTTCGGCGGCCTCGAGCACGACGGAGCCGTTCACGTCTCGACGGTCGTCGGTGCCCGCACCCGCAGCATCGAAGGACTCGTCGTCCACGCCGAGCGAGGGCTCGGCGGTCGGGCGCTCGTCGAACGGCGCCCGCGGCTCGCCCTGGACTACCGCACGGCCCGCACCATCACGCACGACTACGATCGCGCGATCCTCGGCGAGGGCATCGCGACCCTGTTCGCCGTGCCCGTCCTGGTGCGCGGCAGCGCCCGCGGCGTCCTGTACTGCGGATCGTGGGCGCAGGCCCCGCTCGGCGACCGCGAGGCACGCCCGGCGTTCGACATCGCCGGCGAACTCGGCACGGAGCTGCGCGTCCGCGACGAGGTCGACCGTCGCCTCGCCGCCGCGACCCCCGGCGACGACGGGCTGAGCGCGGGGGCGCGGGAAGAGATCCGGCAGAGCTACGCGCAGCTGCGCAGCATCGCCGCGATCGTCGACGACGACCACGTGCGTCGGCGGCTGGAGGAGCTCGAGTCCCGGCTCGCCGCCCTCTCCGGCGATGCCGCGGTCGACCCGGAGGAAGCCGGCATCCACCTGTCACGACGAGAGCTCGACGTGCTCTCGTGCGCCGCCGTCGGTGCGACCAACGGCGAGATCGCGGCATCCCTGGCTCTCCGCGAGACCACCGTGAAGTCGTACCTCGCCTCGGCGATGTCGAAACTGGACGCGTCGACGCGGCACGCCGCGGTGGCCCGCGCCCGTCGGGTGGGCCTGCTGCCCTGAGCCGCCCCCTGAGCGCCCCGTGGGAATCCCCTGGCAACGGCGCCGAGAGCTTGAGAACGCGCCCGATTCTCGGCATCGTGGCTGGCCCCTGACGTCGACACAGAAGGAGAGTCACCCATGCTGACGCTCACCGAAGAGGCCACCACCGCCGTCAAGACCATCGCCGCCCAGCTGCCCGACGCCGCCCAGGGCGGTGTGCGCATCGAGGGCGCCGGCTCGCCGGAGTCGCAGTTCCGGCTGTCCGTCGTCGACGGACCCGAGCCCGAGGACGCCGTCGTGGAGAACTCCGGCGCCCGGGTCTTCCTCGACGCCGACGCCGCTCAGGTGCTCGACGATCGCGTGCTCGACGCGCAGCTGGACGGGCAGGGCTCCGTCCAATTCGCGGTGACCACGCAGGCCTGAGTCCTGTTCGACGATGCCCCGGCCGCGCGCCGGGGCATCGTCGTGTCCGGCCGCGGACGCGTCACCGCCCCAGGAACTCCGGCGGGCGTTTCGCCTGGAACGCCGCGAAGCCCTCGCGGTAGTCGTCCGTCGCCGCGAGCGCGGTCTGTGCCCGGGTCTCGGCCGCCACCACGTCCCACAGTCCGAGCCGTTCGTCGCGCCACCGGGCGAGGAGGCGCTTGCTCGCCACGAACGCCGCCGTGGGACCCGCCGCAGCCCGCTGCGCGGCCGACATCGTGGCATCCCGCACCTCGTCGGCGGGGACGACGCGGGAGAAGAGCCCGGCGCGCACCGCCTCGGCGCCCGTGAGCATCCGCCCGGTGTAGACGAGGTCGAGGGTGGCGTGGATGCCGAGCCGCTCGGCGAACAGCGCGTGGCCGCCCGAGTCGAGGGTCGCGCCGAGCGCGGCGAACGGCGAGCCGATGCGGGCGTCCTCGGCGACGTACACGACGTCCGTGGCGACGAGGAGCCCCAGCCCGACGCCGAGGCACGCCCCGTGCGCGACGGCGAAGGTCGGCGCGGGGAACGCGGCGATCCGGTGCAGGAGCGGCTCGAGCGCCCCGTCGAGGTATCCGGACACGTCGTCGGTGGCCGGATCGACCCCCGCGATGTCGCGGCCGGCGCAGAACGCCTTCCCCTCCCCGCGCAGCAGCACGGCTCGCGCACCGTCCTCTTCCGCGCGCGCGAAGGCCGCGGCGAGATCGTGCAGGTCGGCGAGGCCGAGGGCGTTGCGGCGCTGCGGCGCGTCGAGCACGATCTCGGCCACGTCGTCGGCGAAGCCGTACGCGATCATCGGGCCCCTCCCCCGTCGTAGTCCACCCGGACCTCGTCCGAGGTGGGATGCGACTGACACGTCAGCACGTATCCGCGATCGATCTCGTCCGGCTCGAGTGCGTAGTTCTCCGTCATGGTCACCGATCCCTCGACGAGCCGGGCCCGGCAGGTGCCGCACACGCCTCCCGCGCAGGCGAACGGCACGTCGGGGCGCGCCCGGAGTGCCGCGGCCAGGATCGTCTCGTGAGCAGCGACGGGGCTGTCGACCCGGGTCGACTGCCCGTCGAGGGTGAACGAGATGCGTCGGACGGGCTCGTCGGCGCGCACACGGATCGCTCGCCCTCCCCCCGTCCGCGCGGGCGCGTCGCCGTCACCCGCGGTGAACAGTTCGAATCGGATGCGGTCGCGCGGGACCCCGACCTCGGCCAGCACGGTGCGGCACGTCTCGACGAGCGCGAACGGTCCGCACAGGAACCACTCGTCGACGGATGCCGGGTCGATCAGGCGGGACAGGATCAGGCGGATCCGTTCTTCGTCGAGGCGTCCCGAGAAGACGGGCGCCGCGCGCTCCTCCCGGGTCAGGACGTGATGCAGCGTGAGTCTCGCGGGGTGGCGGTCCTTGAGGTCGGCGAGGTCGTCGACGAACATCACGTCGGTGGACGAACGGTTGGCGTAGACGATCGTGACGCGGGACTCCGCGTCGGCATCCAACAGGGCGGTGGCGACCGCGAGGATGGGCGTGATCCCGGATCCCGCGGCGACGGCGACGACGTGTCCCCCGGGGCGGGCGGCCCGCGACACGAACGCCCCTCCGGGGCTCATGACCTCGATCTCGTCACCGACGCGGAGGTTCTCGTGCGCCCAAGTCGAGAAGCGGCCGGCGGGGTCGCGCTTGATCCCCACCGAGAGACGTCCGGGTGACGGGGGCCGGCACAGCGAGTACGAACGCCGGAGCTCCTCGCCCGCGACGACGGCGCGCAGGGCCACGTACTGTCCCGGCGCCGCGGCGAAGACGTCGGCCAGCTCCTCCGGGACCGCGAAGGCGACCTCGATCGCCGTCGCGGTCAGCGGACGCACCTCGACCACGCGCAGCCGGTGGAACCGCGCCCGGGTGGGGGTGGCATCCGTCGTCGCCATCAGAGGGCCTTGAAGTGGTCGAAGGGTTCGAGGCAGGCCCGGCACTCCCAGAGCGCCTTGCACGCGGTCGAACCGAACCGCGAGATCTCGCGGGTGTCGAGCGACCCGCATCGCGGGCAGGGCACGCTGAGCCGCACGCGGACGGGGCCGGCGACCGATCGGCCGGTCGGCGGGGCGATGCCGTACGCGGTGAGCTTGCGGCGACCGTCGTCGCTGAGCCAGTCCGTGGTCCACGCGGGCGTGAGCGTGGTGCGGACGACGGCGCGCTCGACCCCCGCGGAGGTGAGCGCGAGCAGGATGTCGTCGCGGATCGCGTCGACGGCGGGGCAGCCCGAGTACGTGGGGGTGATGGTGACGACGACCCGTTCGCCGTCGACCCGCACGTCGCGCAGCACGCCCAGATCCTCGATCGTGAGCACGGGCACCTCGGGGTCGCGGACGGCGGCGACGATCTCGCGCGCGGCGGCCGCGGTCACCATGTCGCCCCCGGGTGCCGTCGCGCGAGCACCTGCATCTCGGCGAGGAGCGGACCCAGCGCCGGATGGTGGAGGCCCGCCCGCCCGCCCGCGGAGGACGGTACGACGTCGGGAACGGAGACCTCCTCCTCCGCGAGCACCGCGCGCAGGGCGGCTTCGACGGGGGTTCGCAGCGTCGAGGGCCGCACGGCGACACCGGCGAGGTGCCGGTGCAGCGGCTCGTCGCGGAACAGCTCGTCGAGGAACGGCCACGTCGCGGCGAGCGCGGTCTCCAGCCGTCGGCGCGACTCGATGGTCCCGCCGGCCAACCGCAGCGTCCACTGCACGGCGTGATCGCGGTGGTAGTCGACCTCCTTGACGGCTTTGCCCGCCACGGCGAAGAGGACCGGGTCGGCGGATGCCACGAGCTCCCTGTACAGCTCCAGGAGATAGGTCGAGGCGAGCAGCTGCCGCGCGATGGTGTGGGCGAAGTCGCCGGGTGGGAGTTCGAACAGCCATGCGCTGCGGAACTCGCCCTCGTCGCGGAAGTAGGCCAGGTCGTCCTCGTTACGGCCGTCGTGGCTGCCGGCGTAGCGCAGCAGGGAGCGGGCGTGACCGAGCAGGTCGAGCGCGATGTTCCCGAGGGCCACGTCCTCCTCGAGTTCGGGAGCCCGCGCGATCCAGCCGCAGAGGTTCTGCGCGAGGATCAGCGCGTCGTCCCCGAGGCGGAGGGCGTACGCGGCGACGTCGGGCGCGACGGCGCGGGCCTCTCCCCCGGCGAGTTCGGCGGCGAGGTCGAGGCCGTCGACGGAGACGGTCCCGTGCGATTCGGAGGCGGCGCTCACAGGTGCGGCACCCCCTCGGCGGCCGTGTAGTAGACCGCGTGTCGGAAGTTCTTGCCCGCCGGCGACTCGAAGAACGCGCCCTTGGCCCCCGGGTCGCTCGTGGTCACGGCCTCCGAGGGCACGACCCAGACGGACACGCCCTCGCCGCGGCGCGTATAGAGGTCACGCGCGTTGCGGACCGCCAGTTCGGCGTCGGGGGCGTGCAGCGAGCCGACGTGCACGTGGCTGAGTCCGCGCGCGGCCCGGACGAACACCTCCCACAGCGGCCAGGTCTCGTCGGACGAGCTTCCCGGCGCGGCCATCACGCGGCCTCCCGCTTCTTCGCGGCGTAGGCGGCGGCGGCCTCGCGGACCCAGGCGCCGTCCTCATGGGCGGTGCGCCGGTGCTGCACACGCGTCGTGTGCAGGGCACCGCGACCGGCGAGCACCTCCTGGAACTCCGTCCAGTCGATCTCGCCCATGTCGTAGGAACCCGTCTCGCGGTTCCAGCGCAGCTCGGGATCGGGCAGGGTGACACCGAGCACCTCCGCCTGCGGAACGAGCATCGAGACGAACCGCCGGCGGAGCTCGTCATTGCTGAAGCGCTTGATGTTCCACGCCATCGACCGGGCCGAGTTGGGGGAATCGTCGTCGGGGGGACCGAACATCATCAGGCTCGGCCAGTACCAGCGGTCCACGGCGTCCTGCGCCATCCTCCGCTGCTCGTCGGTTCCCTGCATGAGCGTGAGGAGGATCTCGAACCCTTGGCGCTGGTGGAACGACTCCTCTTTGCAGATGCGCACCATCGCGCGGGCGTAGGGACCGTACGACGCCCGGCACAACGGCACCTGGTTGCAGATCGCCGCGCCGTCCACGAGCCAGCCGATCGCCCCGACGTCGGCCCAGATGGGTGTGGGGTAGGTGAAGATCGACGAGTAACGCGCTGCGCCGTCGATGAGCTGCCGGGTCATCTCCTCCCGCGTGATCCCGAGGGTCTGGGCCGCCGAGTAGAGGTACAGCCCGTGACCGGCTTCGTCCTGCACTTTGGCCAGCAGGATCGCCTTGCGCTTCAGGCTCGGCGCCCGGGTGATCCATGCCCCCTCCGGCTGCATGCCGATGATCTCGGAGTGCGCGTGCTGCGAGATCTGACGGATCAACGTGCGGCGGTACGCCTCCGGCATCCAGTCGCGCGGTTCGATGCGACCATCGGCCGCGATGACGGCGTCGAAGAGCTCCTCGCCGTCGATGTCGGAGACGGGAACGTCCGTGACCGTGGTCATACGAGCACCTCCTGGGGCTGCCATGTCTTCGCGACGAGGGTGAGCACGTCGTACTGCGCCACGACGGCGTCGTCCTGGTTGCGGATGACCGCGTCCCAGCGCACCTCGCCGTAGTCGTCGGTCTCGCGCGGGGTGATCTGCTTCGCGGTCAGGGCGACGCGGATCCGATCTCCCGGCGAGACCGGGGTGACGAAGCGCAGATTCTCGAGTCCCGAGTTGGCGAGCACCGGACCCGGTGCCGGATCGACGAAGAGTCCCGCCGCCCACGACACGAGGAGGTAGCCGTGGGCCACGCGTCCCGGGAAGAACGGGTTGGCGGCGGCGGCCGTCTCGTCCATGTGCGCGTAGAACGTGTCGCCCGTGAAGCGGGCGAACATCTCGATGTCCGCGAGGGTGACGGCCCGCTCCTCCGACATCACGGCATCGCCGATCCGGAGATCGGACAGCGGTTTGCGGAACGGGTGGGTGCCCGAGGCGTCGACATCGGCACCGGGATGCCACACCCCGGTGAGCGCGGTCAGCATGCGCGGCGACCCCTGCACCGCGGTGCGCTGCATGTAGTGGAGCACGGACCGGATGCCGCCGAGTTCCTCCCCGCCTCCCGCGCGACCGGGACCGCCGTGCACGAGGTGCGGGACGGGGGCGCCGTGCCCCGTCGAGGTGCGCGCGTCGTCGCGATCGAGGAACAGCACGCGCCCGTTCATCGCGCCCATGCGGGTGAGCAGCTCGGTCGCGACACCGGGGTCGTGCGTCGCGACGCTGGTCACGAGCGACCCGCCGCCGCGCGCCACGATGTCGGCGGCCTCGGCGACGTCGCCGTACTCGACGATGCTGGCGACCGGCCCGAACGCCTCGAGCTCGTGGACCGCCGGGATCGTGGCATCCGCGAACGCCAGGACCACGGGAGAGAGGAAGGCGCCGTCCTCCGCCGGCCCGGTCGTGCCGTCCGCGCGGCGCACCTCGGGCACGGCCGTGTCGCCCACGACGATCCGTCCGCCCGCCGCGCGCAGCAGATCGACCTGGCGCCGGACCTCCTCGCGCTGGGCGAGCGAGACGACGGGCCCCATCGTGACCCCGTCCGCGCGCGGATCGCCCACGACGACGCGCGCCTCGATCTTCTCTCGGAGCGCCTGGGCGACGGCGTCCGTGAGCCCCGCCGGCACGATCGCCCGGCGGATGGCGGTGCACTTCTGTCCCGCCTTGGTCGTGAGCTCCGTCAGCAGTTGTCGGATGTACGCGTCGAACTCGGGGGTGCCCGGGAGCGCGTCGGGACCGAGGACCGAGGCGTTGATCGAGTCCGTCTCGGCGGTGAACCGCACGCTCGGGCGGACGCCGACCCTCAGGCGCTCGGCGGTCGAGGCGCTGCCGGTGAACCCGACGGTGTCACCCAGGTCGAGCAGGTCGAGCAGGCCCGGGATGCCGCCGCTGACCAGTTGCAGCGCCCCGGGCGGCAACAGCCCGGTGTCCGCGGCGATCCGTACCCACGCCTCGGCGATGTACGCGGTCGGGGTGGCGGGCTTGACGATCGTGGGGAGACCCGCGAGGAAGGCCGGGGCGAACTTCTCGAGGGCGCCCCACACGGGGAAGTTGAACGCGTTGATCTGTAGGGCGACACCCGCGAGACGCGTGTACACGTGACGTCCGAGGAAGGAGCCGTCCTTCGACAGCGGCTCGACGGGACCGTCGAGGACGACCGTGCCGGCGGGAAGCTCACGCCGCGCCTTCGAGGAGTACGTGAAGAGGACGCCGATCCCGCCGACGATGTCGCTGAGCGAGTCGCGTCGCGTGGAACCTGCCCGCATCGACAGCGCGTACAGCTCCTCTCGCCGATCGTTCAGCGCGATCGCGAGGTTCTTCAGCACCATCGCCCGCTGCGGGAAGGTCAGCGCGCCCAGTCGTGGCCGCCCGACGCGCCGGGCGTGGTCGACGACGCCGGCGAGGTCGAGGCCGCGCGTCGTGACACGCACGATCTCCTCCCCCGTCGAGGCGTCGCACACCACGGCCGCGTCGGGATCGGGTTCCGGCAGCCACCAGGCATCACGCACGTAGCTCGGGAGAAACGACATCATTCGCTCCATTCGTAGAATCCGCGACCCGTCTTCCGGCCCAGCCGCCCCTCGTCCACCAGCCGTCGCAGCAGCGCGGGCGGAGCGAAGCGCGGCCCGAGAGAGCGCTCCAGTTCCTCCGCGATGCCGAGCCGCACATCGAGACCCACGAGGTCGGTCGTCCGGAGGGGACCGACCGGATGCCGGTACCCGAGCTCCACCGCGCGATCGATGTCCTCCGCGGAGGCGACCCCCTCCTCGAGCATGCGGATCGCCTCCAGGCCGAGCGCCACCCCCAGGCGGCTCGAGGCGAAACCGGGGGCGTCCCGGACGACCACCGCGGTCTTCCCGATGGCCTCGACCCAGCGCGTCGCCCTCGCCACGATCGCCTCCGCCGTCCGCGTGCCGCGCACGATCTCCACGAGCGCCGAGGCCGGCACGGGGTTGAAGAAATGCAGACCGAGGAAGCGCTCCGGCGACCGCAGCCCGGCAGCCAGGGCATCGATGGAGATGGACGAGGTATTGGATGCCACGACCGCCTCGTCCGCCAGGACGGCCTCGATGCGTGTCAGGGCCTCGCCCTTCAGCGCGCGGTCCTCGGGTACGGCCTCGACGACGAGGGCGGCGTCGGCGAACGCGGCCGGATCCACGCCGACCGTGAGCGCGTCGGCATCCGGAACCCGTCTTCCGCGAGCGGCGGACCGGTCGAGATCGGCACGCACCCGGGCCGCCGCGGCGTCCGCGGTCGCGACGTCGCGTTCGACCACGTGCACGCGGGAGCCGGCGAGGAGGAACGCGTGCGCGATCCCCGCGCCCATGCGTCCCCCGCCGAGGACGCCGACGACCGAGGGGGCGGCGCTCATGCCCGTCGCCCGTCGAGGAACGCCGTCATGCGTTCGCGCTTGTCGCGGCTGTCGAACAGCTCCGCCTGCAGTTCGCCGTCGAGCGCCGGGTGGGCGGCGCGTTCGGCCAGCAGGGCGCGCTTGGTCAGCTGCACGGCGCGCGCAGAACTCCGGACGATCCGGTCGACGAGCGCGTGGGCGGCGGTCATCACCTCGTCGGGCTCGTGGACACTCGACACCAGGCCCCACGCCTGCGCCTCGGCGGCGTCGATCAGGCGTCCGGTCAGCAGCAGCTCGCTGGCCCGCGCGTGGCCGACGATCTCGGGCAGGCGCCAGGCGGCACCGGCGGCGGCGATGATCCCGAGCCCGGGCTCGGGGTTGCCGAACCGCGCGCGCGGCGTGGCGATACGGATGTCCGCGGCGTAGGCGAGCTCGGCCCCGCCGCCGAGCGCCCACCCGTCGACCACGGCGATCACGGGCATCGGGAGATGACGGATGCGATCGAACGCCGTCGCATTGATCCCGCGACGGGCGTCGTCGCCGGAGCGCTCGCGCAGCTGCCGGATGTCCGCCCCCGCGGCGAACACTCCGCCCGCTCCCGTGAGGATGAGGACGCGCGGACGGCGTTCGAGGTCGGCGCACACCGCGTGCAGCGCATCGATCATGTCCTGATCGATCGCGTTGCGGACGTCGGGCCGGTCGAGGGTGACGACGACGCGGTCGTCAGCGTGGTCGACACCGATCGCAGCCGTCATCGCCGCCTCCTCACCGCGCCGTCGCGGTCGTGTCCCTCGCCCGCGTGATTTGCAGACCGATCGTTCAGTAATCATGCCACGGGGATGCCGCCCGGGCAACGGCGACCGGAACCGGACCGCTCAGGCGGGACCGCGCCGCACCCACGCGACGACGAAGATCACGAGCCCGGCGACCAGGGCGGCGAGCACCCACAACACGATCAGGTAATCGATCCACGAACCGATCGGCGGGGAACCCGGGAGGAAGTTGCGCAGCGGGATCGTCGCGAACAGCATCGCGCCCATCCACCCCATGACGGTCACCTCGACCTTGCGCCGTCCCCGCAGGACGATGATCGCGACCACGAGCACGAGCGCCGGGATGACCACCATCAGCGAGAGCAGCACGATACCGAAGGCGATCGTCGAGCCCGAACGGCTGACCGTGACGTCGACTGCGTTGATCCCCGGCCCCAGCGGCGTCTCGACGACCGCGATGTCCCACCCCGGGATGCCGCGCTTCGACGGCTGCACGACGGTCGGCAGGGACGTGGAGTCACCGTCGGCGTCGTCCTCGATGGCCGTCATGATCGACCGCACGGTGTACCGATCGAACGGCCACGTCTCGATCTGACCGTCCATGACCAGCGAGACGTCGATCGGCGAGATCAGGTCGCCGACGTCGTACTTCGTCGCCTTCGACCCCGCCACGGCGGAGACCAGCACGCCGAACGGCCGCAGCGCCTGCAGCCCCTCGGTGAAGGTTCCCCCCTCGCCCTGAGTGGGCACCACCGACACGGCGAGCCGGTTGGTCGTGGCATCCATCTTCTCCGGCGTGAGCGACAGCACGACGGTGTCGCCCGACGGCTCCTCCGCGCCGCTGCCGACGACGTCGCCGCTCCCGGCGTAGAGGGCGACGACCGTGACGTACAGCGCGACGAACGCCAGGACGCTCCCGACGATCCAGAGGACGGAACGACGACGGGACCGTACGGGCGTGCTCACGCAAGTCAGTGTGGCAGAGGGAGAGGGAACGATCTGGTGCCCCCGACAGGATTCGAACCTGCGACGCCCGCGTTAGGAGTGCGGCGCTCTATCCCCTGAGCTACGGAGGCGGGACTGCCCTCCAGCCTACTGCGGGCCGACCGGCGTGCCGGCGCGTAGACGCTGGGCGAGGGCGTCGTCCCACTCCCCCGGTTCCGACAGCACGGCTTCGCGCAGGTCGACGCCGTCGGGGCCCACCGCGACGGCGCACACGAGGAGGGATTCGAGCACGAGCCCGTCGTGCGCATCGCGCCGCAGCACCGAGGAGGCCGGATCGACCGTGGATGCCGCGACCACCTCGAGCCACGGCCCCCACCACTCGTCGCCGGCGGCGATCCCCGCCCGGCGGAAGTCGTCGAGCCAGCGGCCGATGCGCGGCGTCGCCCGATCGTCGGGCGCGTGGTGGGCGATCATGTGCGTGCCGGGGGCGAGCCGGGTGCGCCGGACGGCGAGTCCGTCCCATTCCACGACCGTGGCGCCGTCGGCATACACCTCCACGAGATTGAATCCGCGGGTCGGCGGAGCGGGCGGGAGCGTCCCGGCGACGGACTGCAGCGGGATGCCGCCGCGACTGACGACCTCGGCGTCGGAGCGCTGCGACAGGTCCTCGCGATTCAGCAGCACCGCCAGCCGCCGGGCCTCGGGATCGACGGCGAGCCACGCACCGCCCGCACGGTCGTCGCGGACACCGTGCACGCCCGGTTGCTGGGGCCACCACGGTCCGAGACCCCGCCACGGACGCTGCCGCTCCTCGTCACGGACGGCCAGCACGCGGACGGGCTGACCTCTCCCACGCGGGACATCGACGACCACGGTGCACATTCCGTCCACGCTACCCGCGCGGATGCCGCGGCCGGCGGGTGCAGCAACGACCTGGAAGACTGGCCCCATGTTCGTCGTCGTGGGAGTCACCGGGGGCATCGCCGCCTACAAGACCGTCGGGGTCGTCCGACTGCTGGTGAAGGCGGGACACGACGTCCACGTCGTGCCCACCGACGACGCCCTGCGCTTCGTCGGGCTGCCGACGTGGGAGGCGATCAGCCGCAACCCGGTGACGACGTCGGTGCACGACGACGTCGCGCGGGTGCGGCACGTGGCGCTCGGACAGTCCGCCGACCTGGTGATCGTCGCCCCGGCCACCGCGAACACGCTCGCGTCGATGACGGCGGGGCTCGCGTCCGACCTCCTCGGCACGACGCTGCTCGCGACGACGGCCCCGGTCGTGGTCGCGCCCGCGATGCACACCGAGATGTGGCGGCATCCCGCCACGGTGCACAACATGGACGTGCTCCGCGCGCGCGGCGTTCATGTCGTCGGACCGGCGGACGGGGCGCTCACCGGAGGCGACAGCGGCCCGGGGCGCATGTCGGAACCGGAGGAGATCGTCACCGCCGCGCTCGCGCTCGTGGAGCGCCCACGGGATCTGACCGGTCTCGCGGTGCTGGTCAGCGCCGGCGGAACCCGCGAGCCGATCGACCCGGTCCGGTTCCTCGGCAACCGCTCCAGCGGACGACAGGGCGTCGCGATCGCCCGCGCCGCCGCCGACCGCGGCGCGACCGTGACGCTCGTCGCCGCACACCTCGACGCCGACGTCCGCCCCGACCCGCGCGTCGACGTGATCGCGGTGGGCACCGCCGACGAGCTCGGACGGGCGATGGATGCCACCGCCCCCGACGCCGACGTCATCGTCATGGCCGCGGCGGTCGCCGACTACTCCGTCGCCGCGGTGTCGGAGCACAAGCTCCGCAAGCAGGAGTCCCCCGGTGCGCTCACGCTCGAGCTGGTCGAGAACCGTGACGTGGTCGCGGGCCTGGTGGCCGCCCGCCGCCCCGGCCAGACGATCGTGGCGTTCGCCGCCGAGACCGTCGACAGCGAGGAGGAGCTCGTCGAGCGCGCACGGGCGAAAGCCGCGCGCAAGGGCGTCGACCTGCTCGCCGCGAACGCCGTGGGGTGGACGCGCGGCTTCGAGTCCGCCGACAACGCCCTCACGATCGTGGGGCACCACGGCGAGGTCGTGGCGACGGCCTCCGGGTCGAAGGACGACACCGCCCACGCCCTCCTCGACGCGGTCCTGATGGAGCGAGTGCGCTGACCTCGCGCCGGGTCAGTACCCGCTGGTGTACTGCAACTGCTCGATGATCGGGATGATCGCGTTGAACAGCATCACGACCCAGATCGACGCGGCGATGATCGTCACGAGGGTCACCGCGATCCATCCCCACACCGGACCCAATCCCTTGCCGGTCTGGCGCCGCAGGACCACCGCGCGTCCGATGACGTAGACACCGACGCTCGAGATGGCGAGCACGGTGAAGCTCCACGCCCAGTGGAAGGGCTTCTGGATGCCACGGGCCCGCAGCTGACGCCAGTCGAGGAACGAGAACAGCACCGTCAGGGCGATGACGACGAAGCTGAACGCGGACGTCCCGGCCGTCACCACCAGCGACGACGACGCCAGATAGGGCGCCTGTTCGGGGAAGGCCGAGGCGTAGATCGATTCCTGGACGTAGGTCGTCCAGTCGAAGAGGAACAGCGCCACGACGGACAGCAGCGGAAGCGCGACGGCGAGCCAGATCCAGACCGTGTTCGTGGGGATGTCGGCGCGGGAAGGGGCGGGAGCCGCTGGAGCCGCCGCGTAGGCAGGGGCAGCCGGATAGGCGGGGGCGCCGGGGTAGGCGGGGGCGCCGGGCGCGGGCGGTGTCGCCGCGCCGGGGTAGGCGGGGGCAGCCGGATACGCGGGGGCGCTCGGCGTGACCGGCGCCTCGGGGGCTGCGCTCGACGCGGCCGGAATCGTTTCCGACGCCGACGGCGCCGCGGGGGCCTCGGGAGCGGCGGTGGCGGGTCGCACCTCGTCGGTCCACGCCGTGCCGTTCCACCGTCGGAGCCCGCCGCTGCCGGCCGGGTCGGGGTACCAGCCGTCGGCCGGAGTGGGCGTATCGGTCATGTCGTTCCCCCTGTGATGCATCGGCATGGCGTGCGTGTCCCCCGAGTCTAGTGAGGGCCCCCGCCGTCATCGGAAGTCCCGCGACGCGTGGGCCACCCCCACGCGGAGGTCGGTGAAGCCATCGGCGACCACGTTCGTGACCCCCTCGACCGACCTCTCGAGCATGCCCCGCACGATGAGCGCGGGCGATTCCCGCACGATCCGTCGATACCGGTTCCACACCCCCACCGAGCACACGATGTTCATGAGTCCGTGTTCGTCTTCGAGGTTGAGGAACGTGATCCCGGATGCCGTCGCCGGCCGTTGCCGATGCGTGACCAGGCCCGCCACCTCGACGCGACGATCGGTCTCGGCCGTGCGGAGCTCGCGCGAGGTGAGGACGCCGCGCGCATCGAGGGCGGAACGGAAGTGCGTGAGCGGATGGTCGTCGGTGGAGAGCCCGGTCGCCCACAGGTCGGCGGCGAGCACCTCGTAGCTCGACGGATCGGTGAACAGCGGAGGCTGCACGAAGGCCACCGAATCCGGCAGGAACTCGGGCCGGTCCTGCGCCGCCGACCCCGACAACCAGATCGCCTCGCGTCGCGAGTGCCCGAGGCACTCGAACGCCCCGGCCGTCGCGAGCGCCTCGAGCTGGGCGGTCACGAGCCCCGTGCGGCGCACCAGATCGCGCAGGTCGCGGTACGCACCGCCGCTCTCGCGTTCTGCGACGATGCGCTCGGCGACCTTCGCCCCGATCCCGGTGACCCCGGCGAGGCCCATCCGCACCGCGAACGCCCCGTCCCGCCGGTGCGCCTCGGTCTCGTCGGGAGCCGAGCGGTCGAAGTCCCCCGTCGGGGGCTGGTCGGCGCGCGCACATGCGTCGAGTCCGGTCGCGGGGCGGCGGCGGTCGGCATCCGGCATCCCGGTCTCGTCGTCGAGCGGCTCGAGCCCGGCCTCGACGCCCGATCTCAGCAGGTCGGGGCGGCGCACCCGCACCCCGTGGCGGCGGGCGTCGGCGGTCAGTGTCGCGGGCGAATAGAACCCCATCGGTTGCGCGCGCAGCAGCCCCGCGAGGAACGCCGCCGGATAGTGCAGCTTGATCCACGAGCTGGCGTAGACCAGCAGGGCGAACGAGAGCGAATGCGACTCGGCGAACCCGAAGTTCGCGAACGCCTGGATCTTCGCGTACAGCTCGTCGGCGACCGACCCTACGAGACCGTTCTCGGCCATACCGGCGTAGAGCTTCTCGCGCAGCGAATCGATGCGCTCGAGCCCGCGCTTCGACCCCATCGCGCGCCGGAGCAGGTCGGCGTCCTCGGCGGAGCAGTTGCCGACGGCGACGGCCATCTGCATGAGCTGCTCCTGGAACACCGGCACGCCCATGGTGCGTTCGAGGACCGGCCGCAGGTTCTCGTGCACGTAGGTGATCGGCTCCTGCCCGAGCTTCCGCCGCACGAACGGATGCACGGCACCCCCCTGGATGGGCCCCGGTCGGATCAGCGCGATCTGCACCACGAGGTCGTAGAAACGCCGGGGCTGCAGGCGCGGCAGCAATCCCATCTGTGCGCGGGACTCGACCTGGAACACCCCGATCGAGTCGGCGCGGCACAGCATGTCGTACACGGCCTTCTCTTCCTTCGGCAGCGTCGACAGCTCCCAGCTCTCGCCCGTGGCATCCCGGATCAGGTCGAAGCAGTACTGCAGCGCCGCGAGCATGCCGAGTCCCAGCAGGTCGAACTTCACCAACCCCATCCAGGCGGCATCGTCCTTGTCCCATTGGATCACCGTGCGGTTCTCCATGCGGGCGTGCTCGATCGGCACGACTTCCCCCACCGGCCGGTCGGTGAGCACCATGCCGCCGGAATGGATGCCGAGGTGCCGCGGCGCCTTGAGCAGCTCGGCCGCGAACTCGATGACCTCGTCGGGGATGTCGTGATCGGCGCCGCTCTCGAGCGTCGCTCCCCACCGCTCGACCTGCTTCGACCAGGCGTCCTGTTGGCCGGGCGAATGCCCCAGGGCGCGGGCCATGTCGCGGACGGCGTTCTTCGGACGGTACTGGATGACGTTCGCCACCTGCGCCGCCCGGTCGCGGCCGTAGGTCTCGTACACCCACTGGATGATCTCTTCGCGCCGGTCGGAGTCGAAGTCGACGTCGATGTCGGGTTCTTCGTCGCGCAGGCTCGACAGGAAGCGTTCGAACGGCAGCCGGTAGAAGATCGAGTCGACCGCGGTGATGTCGAGCAGGTAGCAGACGGCGCTGTTGGCCGCAGAACCCCGCCCCTGGCACAGGATGCCGCGCCGCCGCGCCTCGGCCACGATCCCGTGCACGATCAGGAAGTACCCCGGGAAGTCCTTCATCTCGATCACTTCGAGCTCGCGCTCGATGCGCCGCCGGTCGTCGGCCGAGAGGCGCGGGTACTTGCGGGGCACCGCCTCCCACACCAGGTGCCGCAGCCACGACATCGGCGTGTGCCCCTCGGGGACGGCCTGCTTCGGAAGAGCCGGCTTCGCCCGACGCAGGGGGAACGCGAGCTCGTCGGCGAGCGAGACGGTGCGCGCCACCGCTCCCGGGTAGCGGGCGAACCGCGCGGCCATCTCGGCTCCCGAGCGCAGGTGCGCACCGGCGTGCGCGGGCAGCCACCCGTCGAGTTCGTCGAGACTGCGGTTCGCGCGCACGGCGGCGACGGCCGCGGCCAGCAGCTCCTTCTTCGGGGCGGCGTAATGGACGTTGTTCGTGGCGAGAACGGCGAGCCCCCGCTCGGCCGCGAGCGCGGCGAGCAGGTCGTTGTGGGCCGAGTCGAGCGGACCGCCGTGGTCCATGAGTTCGACGTGCACGGCGGCGGGGCCGAACAGGTCGACCAGACGACCGAGTGCGCGGGCGGCTCCCGCCGGGCCCTCGGATGCCAAGCCCTGCCGCACCATCCCCTTCCGGCATCCGGTGAGGATCGCCCACTGCGGATCCGCGGGGCCGCCGGCACGTTCGGCCAGATCGGTGAGGTCGTATACCGGTCGGCCCTTCTCGCCGCCGGTGAGCTGCGCGTGAGTGATGGCCGCGGCGAGCCGGTGGTATCCCTCTTCGCCGCGGGCGAGGACGAGCAGGTGGGAACCGGCGGGGTCGGGCCGGCCGTTCTGGGGCCCCGGGAGCCCGAGCGAGAGCTCGGCACCGAAGACGGTGCGCACGGCACGGGCCTCCGCCGCTTCGGCGAATCGGACGATGCCGTAGAAACCGTCGTGGTCGGTGAGAGCGAGCGCGTGGAGACCCAGCTTCTCGGCCTCTTCGACGAGCTCTTCGGGTGACGACGCCCCGTCGAGGAAGGAGTACGACGAGTGCGCGTGCAGTTCGGCGTACGGGACGGCATCGGCGGGGCGCTCGATCGTCGGGGGAACGTAGGGGCCGCGCTTGTGCGACCAGGCGGGGCTGTCGCCGCCGTCCGCGTTCGGCGGCGCAGAGGCCGGCCGTCGCTCGCCGCTGAGCGCCCGCTCGAGCTCGGACCATTTCACCGGCGGATTGTGGAAGCCCATCAGCGCTCTCCCGTCCGCCGCGGGCGGGCCCGTCGGCGTTCAGTCATAACGCCCCTCCGCCCGCCATTCGCCGTCTTCGACGACGAGCAGCCATGCACCGCCGTCGGCGTCGACGACTTGGAACCGGTGGGCGTGCCGTCGCCGCAGCGGATCCCATCCGCGTTCACTGATCGGCCACGGCCCCGCCCACTCGCGGATCCGCACCCGGCGCCCGCCGGCCTCGAGGATCGCCGGCGGGGCACTCAGCGCATCGCGCTCCCCCACCGTGACCGACGCTCCCGCGATGTCGGTGACCTCGACGAGGCGCGGTTCGGGGTACACGGTCGCCGGCAGCGGGTCGGGAAGACTCCCCGGCCACGGCCGAGCACGGTCTTTCGCCGTGATCGCACGATCCCCCCAGGGCACCAGCACCTGCCGCTCGGCCAGCCAGCGTCCCCCGCCGATGACGGGGGTGACGACGGCGCGGTGACCGAGCATGGCCTGCACCCGCGAGAGGGCGTGGTGCACCCGCTCGTCGGGACCGGCGCCGAAGAGGCCCTTGGCGTGGTGCACCGCGTCGTCGACGGCCTCGGGCTCGATGGACACCCCGGCCACACCGCTGCCGAAGATGCCCCGGCCGTCTTCCGCGAGCTGCCAGCGCACGCGATCGACCACGCCGGCGGCGTCGAACGATCCGGGGTGCAGCCAGACGCGCTCGCTGCGCTCCCCGCGTTCACCCGAGAGCACCACGCGGAGCTCGGTGCACACGAGGTTCTGCTCCCCGAGGCGCGCGATGAACTCCTCGGCGGCGACGCGCATGCCGAAGGCGATCTGGTCGGCGAGTTCGAGCGGCGGCTCGAAGGCGACCTCGCGGTGCAGTTCGGGCGGAGGCGTGCGGGGCTGCACCGGCTGCGAGTCGCGCCCGGAGGCGAGGGCGTGCAGCCGCGCACCCCGCTCGGCGAAACGTTCGCGGACGCGTTCGACCGGCATCGCGGCGAACTCGCCCAGGGTGTGCACTCCGAGGCGCGCCAGCAGACTCGCGAGGTCGACGTCGTCGAGCGCGGTCACCGGGAGCGGGGCGAGGAACCCCGCGGCCTGCCCGCCGGGCACCACCCGGACGGGCTCGTCGGCTCGGGTGATGCGCGCGGCATGTTCGGCGGTGAAGACCCCGTCGGCCACGCTCGCCCGCGCGTCGGCGAACCCTTCGGATGCCAGGAGTCGCACGAGCATGCGCGCCGCCTCTTCTTCGCCTCCGTAGTAGCGTGCCGGCCCGCGCGCGCGGAGGGCGCAGAGTCCGGGGCGCACGATCTGCACCCCCGGGGCGTGCTCCTCCACGAGGGCCACCACGGGAGCGAACACTCGTGCGTCACGTACGGGGTCGGCCGCGACGACGAGGACGGACGGGCACAAGGCTTGAGCGTCACGGCGCCGCTGACCTCTGCGCACGCCCTGGGCACGGGCCGCGGCGGAGCAGGCCACGACGGTGTTGTTCTCGAACACCGCGAGAGGGGCGTCGGCCCGCGGCGGTCGGACGGCCTCGCGGCGATACGCCACGACCGGCCAGTCGGGGAGCCACAGCACCAGGCTGCGGGTGGGCTCGCGCATCATCCCGCGACCCTCTGCGGCCGGTATTCGGTGCGCTCGCGTGGGACGAGCCTCTCGGCCGGGGCACCGAGCAGTTCGATCGATCCATCGGCGGCGGGGAGCAGCATGCGGGCCCGACGTGCCGTGGGGGTGCGCTTGCTGCTGACCGACACGGTCAGCTCGCGTCCCGCGAGGTAGCCGTGCCCCTGCCCGAGCCCCGCCCACCGCGGATCGGCGACATCGATCACCGCCTCCGCCTGCGGCCAGGGGCCTTGCACCAGCAGGACGGTGCCCCGATCGCGGAGCCGCGCCGCGAGACGGGTGGCTTCGGCTCCGGCACGGGCGGTGTTCGCTCCGACCGGAGGCCGCACCGCCACGACGGGCAGCACCTCGGCGATCGTGGCCGTCACCGCCAACCAGCGCGGCCCCGGGTCGGGGATGAACACCAGCCGGTCGAGATCGAGGCCGTACTTCTCGGCCGCCTCCGCCCCCAGTTCGGGCATGCCGACGACACCGCACCACGCGCCGTCTTGCGACGGACGGGCCATGAGCGCCAACAGCAACGACATCGATCGCGCGATCGCGTACGCCGACCCCGACCGCAACCCCCCACCGGGAAGGAGCGACGTGAAGGCGGGATGCGTCGGCAGCACCGGTGCGTCCATGCGACGCCCCTGCATCCGCTCGAGGCGATCTCGGAGCGCGTGGATGTCGGGAACGGCCTCCGCCTGGTCTCGCACGATCGCCCTCACTCCCACAGGTTAGAACATGCGTTCTACACTCTCAATCCCTGTGATTCGAAGATACGATCACCCTCCGACATCGTCCCCGGAGGCTCAGACCAGGTCGGCGGTCCGCGCGATCCGGGCGAATCCGCCCTGCTGCAGCACCAGCGCGGTGTCCGCCATCAGCTCCCCCGCCGTGCGTGTCACCGTCCCCAACCCCGGCACCTCGGCGGACAGATCGAAGGTGCGCGTGGCATCCAGCACGACCGTCACGTCGTAGCCGAGGTTCCCGCCCATCCGTGCGGTCGTCTCCACGCACATGTTCGTCTGGATGCCGCAGATCACGAGCTCCCGGATGCCACGCTCCCCCAGCCACGCGTGCAGGTCGGGGTCGCCGTAGAACGCCGAATTGACGTCCTTGGTGATGAGGAGTGCCGGCTCGACCGCGGCGACCACATCGACGAGGGCGTTCCCCGGCGACGCGGGGTGCAGCGGCGACCCCTCCGAACGCGAGTCGTGGCGCACGACGACGACGGGCTCCCCGTCGGCCGCCCACCGATCCACGAGCGCACCGACGTGGGCCTCGCAGTCCGGATTGGCCGTCGGACCCCAGAATCCGAGGTCGTCGAAACCACGCTGCATGTCGATCACGAGGAGAGCACGAGTCATGGCTCCATCACACCACCGACCGGGATGCCGCGGGCGGAACGGTGCGGACGACCTGCGTCAGGACCGCCGTCACGCGGCGAGCGCGAGATAGGGCTCCCACCGGGGATCCGACTTGTCGACACCGCGCACCGTCCACGACGACCCGTGCGGAGGCCCGGGGATCAGACGCAGTTCCCACATCATCTCCTGGGGCGTGCGATCGCCCTTCACGTTGTTGCACCGCAGGCAGCAGGCCACGAGGTTCTCCCAGGTGTCCTTTCCACCGCGCGAGCGGGGAAGCACGTGGTCGATGGTCGACGCGGCCTTCCCGCAGTAACCGCAACGGTGCCCGTCACGACGCAGCACCCCCCGCCGGGTCACCGGAACGCGGCGGGCGCCCGGGACGCGCACATAGCGCGTGAGGATGATCACCGCGGGGCGATCGTACGTGCCGGCCGCCGCCCAGACGGGATCACCGTCCACGCGTTCGACGACGGTGGCCTTCTCGTTCATCACGAGCACCAGGGCCCGCTTGAACGACACGACGGCGAGCGGCTCATAGCCCGCGTTCAGCACCAGTGTGCGCATTCCGTTTCCTCTCGAATGGCCGAGACGGCTTCTCGGATGTTCGACTCGCGACAGGGGAAGAGGCGCAGGGGCATGAAAAAAGGCGCTGTCTAAGCAGACAGCGCCCTGGAAGTCGCGGTGAGCCCGCGGCATCCGCTCACACGATGCCGAAGGACGAGCAGCCCGAGCGCATCCATGGTGCGGATGCGAGGCATGGTGTCCATCAGCGTTCCCTTCGGTTCTCCCGACGTCGCGAACAGGCTAACCCACCGCGACACGCCCGGGGTCCGCTCCACAGGGAAACGACAGACGGCGTGTCGGAGAACGATCGTCTCCGGCACGCCGTCTGAGGAGATCGGCGATCAGCTCGCGTTCTGCTGGAGCCAGGCGTACGGGTCGACCACGGAACCGTTGATGTGCACCTCGAAGTGCAGGTGGTTGGCGGTCGAGCTGCCGGTCGAACCGACGAGGCCGATGAGCTGGCCCGCGGCGACGGTCTGACCCGCCTGGACCTGCCGGCTGCCGTAGGTCATGTGACCGTAGGTCGTGGACACCTTCTGGCCGTTGATGACGTGCTCGATCACGATGCCGACGCCGTAACCGCCGTAGCTCTCGGACGACACGCTCACGACGCCCGCAGCGGCGGCGAAGATCGGCTGCCCCTGGGGGGCGAGGAGGTCGACGCCCTGGTGGTAGCCGGAGTCCCACAGGCCGCGGCCCAGGACGTAGTTCGTGATCGGCCAGCGCACCTCACCCGAACCGGGCGCCGTCATGTTGAGGTTGATCGAGGAGACGGCGACGTTCGCGCTGGCGGCGAGCTGTCGAGCACGTTCGGCGGCGGCCGCGGCGGCGGCCTCCTGATCCTTCTTCTTCTGGATCTCTTCGGCCGTGGTGGCCGAGTAGCTGCTGCGGTCCAGGGTCTCGGCGTTCGCGTTCGATGCGACGACGAGGGACTGGTTGTCGGCAGCCGACATCTCCTGCAGCGTCATCGTCTCGGCGGCCGGGATCGACGCCGCGTACGCGGGGATCGCGACGGTCGCGACGAGGCCGGCGACCATCGACAGGATCACGGCACTGCGCAGCGGCTTCTTCCCTCGCCGGAACGACGAGGAGCGAGGAGTGGGCGCGGGACGGGCCACGGCCGAGGAGACCACGGCGGGCGTCTGCGGGGTGCGGCGAGCGGGTCGGGCGACCGCGGCACGCGCGCTCTTTCGAGTCTGACCCGTCGCAGGGACCTCGGGCAGGTCCGCAACGGGATCGGTGTGTTCAGCCAAATTTCCTCCGGCGCCTCTGCGTTGTCACGCTGGCTCGTCAGCACTCGATCTGGGGGCACGATGTGCGGGCTTCACCCTCTGCGGACGACGAGCCGGTGAGGCAAACCGCGAGGGGTCCGACGGCGGGCTTCTCGCCTGTGGACCCTCAGAGGCTACCCGAAGATAACGAAACTGTCACGCCTAGCGCCCAACCGAGATCCCTTCAGCCTCGCGGCGCATCCGTGCCGACCGCATCATCCGAGATCGAAGATCACCTCCCTGGCCCATGGCGCGATGAGGCCGGCACCTATTCCCAGTTCGCCGACGGAGTTCGACCCCCATGCCCACAGCCTTCCGTCCGACGCCAATGCATAGGCACTGCTGCCGTTGGTCGCCACCGACTGGATGCGCTCCAGCCATCGAACCTGGACGGGGGTGTACGAGGTGATGTACGAGCCATTTCCGAGCTGACCGTCTCCGTTGTACCCCCAGGACCACAGGGTGCCGTCATTCTTCACAGCGTATCCGGCGGCGATGGCTCGAATGTCGGTCAGATAGCTCACCTTGACCGGGACCGCCGAAGGAGTGGAGGTGTCGTTCCCGAATCGTCCGTAATAGTTCGTTCCCCACGCCCACACGTCTCCACCGTTGGTGAGAGCGAAAGCGGTACCGCCGCCTGCAGCGATGTCCCGGATGTTCTCGAGGCCCGGAATCTGTCTGGGGACGAGCGAGTCCTCGCCTGTCCCGTCGCCCAGTTCGTATCCCGCGTTGGAGCCCCACGCCCAGACCGTGCCGTCGTCCCTCAGCGCGAGCGCAGCATTGTTGTTCTCGATGACGCGACGTACTCGCGTGAGCCCGACGACAGGGACGGGCGTGGACGAACTCGCGGTGGTGCCTGTGCCGAGCTCGCCGTTCTCGTTGTATCCCCACGCCACGACCGTTCCGTCGCGCTTGATCGCGTATCCGCGGAGGTACCCGGCCGAGATTGCGGTGACGTCGGACAGTCCGGGCAGGCGCGCCGGGGTCAGCGAGTTCGTCGTCGTACCGTTGCCCAGCTCTCCGAAACGATTGCTCCCCCAGCTCCAGACTGAACCGCTCTCATCGAGCGCGTACGCACTCGCACTCGCAGAGAGAGCCACCACTCGAGGCAACCCTGTGATCCGCGCTGGGTATGAAGAGTCCGTGGTGGTGCCGTTACCCAACCGCCCGTCGACGTTCCACCCCCAGCTCCACGCAGATCCATCGCTGCGGACGAGGAAGGCGCTGCTTCCTCCCGCTGCGATGGCGGCGTTGGTCGGCGGCGAGACCGACGGGCTCGGAGAAGCGCTGGACGATGGAGTCCCCGTGGGAGTCGGTGTCGGCGTCGGTGTCGGCGTCGGTCCGCCGGGCGTCGTCACGGCGGTGCCCTTGCACGGATCGGTCGCATAGAGCGGCCACGCTTTGGATGCCGACTTGTTCCACTCCGCAAGCGAGAACCCGAAGACCTTGATGCCCGCGGTCACGCCGACCCGGGTGTCGATCCCCAGCTCGCCCGGACACGTCCAGGTCGCCGTCCCGCCCGAGGCGGTGACGTTGATGGATGCCGTGGCGTAGGGACCCGCACCGAAGGTGACGCCGGCGATGCCGTAGAGCTTCACCGTGGCATCCAGGTCGAGCGAGGCCTTCGCCGTGAGCGACGCGCTCGCTTTCACGGTCGCCTTCGGGTCGCTGATCTTCGGCTTGGTGTCGATGAGCGAGAACCGGCCATCGTCATAGGAGAACCCGTGGTCGGAGGAGACCGTGCTGGTCGTGACGTAGGAGATCTCGGCTTCACCGCCCACCGTCACCCCTCCCGACACGGTGATCCCGGTGGTCACGACGACCGGAACCGGACCGACGGCGAACGTGAAGACCGAATCCAACTGCCCCAGGGTCGCCGACAGCTTCCCGTCCAACGCGCCGTGGACGTCGAGCGAATGCCGGGCCGTCACCGACGGGGTCACGACGACCGACACCTGCTTCACTCCCGTCAGCCCGATGTCGAGCCCGAGCTTCGCCTTCGCCGCTGCCGTGATCTTCGACTCGACCGTGAGCGACCCGCTGCCCTTGAGCGCGCCGGTCGTCGTGGACGCCGTGCCCTTCACGGTCTTCTTCCAGACGAACGACTTCGAGAACAGGGAGGCATCCGCACTCGCGCGGGCGGCCGATCGCGCAGCCCCCGACGTCGTGGCATCGGTCACGTCCGCGGCGGGAACGAAGCTCGACGATACGGGCACCGCGGGGATCTCCACCGCCCCGTCGGTGGTGACCACCGCGTCCGCGAGGGTTGCGGGCGACGTGGACACCACGGTCGCGGCGCCGTCGGAGCGAGCCACCCGGTCCACGCGGACCAGCAGACCTTCGGGAGTGGACGGCGTGATGCCCGCCGCCAGAACGTCCCCCGGATGGATCCCCGTGGATTCGTCCGCCGGAATCGACACCGTCGATCCACGGACTTCGACGCCGGCGAGCGCCGATTCGTCGAGCACCTCCACCGCGGGCGACACCGTGACTGTCCCGGCTCCCGGATCCGTCTCGTCCACTGGTGCGACCGGAGCGGCGAAGCGGTAGAGGAACGCCGCCATGGCGTCGCGCGAGATCGGGAGGAACGGACGGAACTCCTGACCGGAGGTCGTCGTCCACCCGCTGCTCACACCGGTCGAGGCGAGCCAGGTGATCTCGCGGAAGAAGGCGTCCGTCTTCTGCACGTCGACGAACGGCGAATCCCCCGGCGGGGCGAAGTCCGGCGAGTGGTCGAAGCGATAGAGGAACGCCGCCATCGCATCGCGGGTGATCGGCTCGTAGGGACGGAACACCTTCCTCCCGCCACCGGCATCCCACCCGGTCGAGATGCCCTGGTCCGCCAGCCAGGAGATCTCCTTGGAGAAGGCGCTCGACGCGGGGACGTCGCTGAACTTCGGCGCCTCCGGCGTGTAGTCCGGCGATCCGGCACTCCGATAGAGGAACGCGGCCATCGCGTCACGGGTGATGGAGGCGAACGGCCGATACTCACGGCCGGCCGGGATCGGCCATCCTGTCGTCACGCCCGTCGAGGCGAGCCAGGAGATTTCGCGGGAGAAGGATGCCGACTCCGGGACGTCCTGGAAGACGATCCGGGTCTCGACGTCGGTCTGCGCGGCCACGGCAGGAGCGGGCGCGAGCCACCCGGCGACGCCTGTCGCCGCGACCGTGAGCGCAACGACCAAGGACTTCAGTGCACGACGCATGGCGCTCCCCCAGGCAGCACCTGATGCCCCCGCGGCCGGTCCCTGCGGCGCTCAGCCTATCCGGCTCGACGGCGGTGGGTCGACGCCGGGATTCCACCCGCCGGCGGCGCGACGTGGGCGATCAGACCTCGTCGACGAGGAAGATGTGCGAGGCGACCTCGACGGGAAGCTCGAGCCCTTCCTCGACGCCGTCCATCTCGACGAGCACGTACCCCTCGTTGAAGCGGTAGCTTCCCCGCGCGCCGGGCAGCACTCCCGCGGCCTTGAGCTGCTGGAGGAGTTCCGGGTCGACCTGCGCCGGCTCTGCGAGACGTCGGACGGTACCGGTGATCGGCTCACCGGCATCCGTCAGCTTGCGCACGAGGCCCACGACGCCCTCTTCGAAAGTCGCACCCGCCACGTCTCCCAGTTGGTCGAGGCCGGGGATGGGGTTGCCGTAGGGGGACTCGGTGGGGTGGCCGAGCAGCTCGACGAGTCGGCGCTCGACCTGCTCGCTCATGACGTGCTCCCAGCGGCAGGCCTCGTCGTGCACGTAGGCCCAGTCGAGGCCGATGACATCGCTCAACAGGCGCTCGGCGAGACGGTGCTTGCGCATGACGTCGACGGCCTTCTGACGACCGTCGCCCGTCAGCTCGAGCCGGCGGTCTTCGGACACCACGACGAGGCCGTCGCGCTCCATGCGCCCCACGGTCTGCGAGACGGTGGGTCCGGAGTGTCCGAGCCGTTCGGAGATGCGCGCGCGCAGCGGGACGATGTTCTCTTCCTCGAGCTCGAGGATCGTGCGCAGGTACATCTCGGTGGTGTCGATGAGATCGGTCATTCAGCAGTCCTCGTGCGTCGTAGCGGTGTTCCCAGCCTATCGACCCCCTCCGACACACGCGCCGGGAGCGACTGAGCCCCGCCCTAGAATCGACCCATGCCGCACGTGGACCTTCCCACCGACCTCCTGCCCGCCGACGGCCGCTTCGGGTGCGGCCCCTCGAAGGTGCGCGGTGCGCAGCTCGAAGCGCTCGTCACCCGCGGGGCCACCATCCTCGGAACCTCGCACCGCCAGGCTCCCGTGAAGAACCTCGTGGCCAGCACGCGCGAGCGACTCGCCGAGCTGTTCCGCGTGCCGGAGGGATACGAGATCATCCTCGGCAACGGCGGATCGACCGCGTTCTGGGATGCCGCCGCCTTCGGTCTCATCGAGAACCGCAGCCAGAACCTCGTGTCGGGCGAATTCGGCGGCAAGTTCGCCGCCGCGGCCGCGGCTCCCTGGTTGCAGGCCCCCGACGTGCGACGCGCCGAACCCGGCACCCGCGCCGCCTTCGAAGCCGTCGAGGGCGTCGACGTCTACGCGTGGCCGCACAACGAGACCTCCACGGGCGTGGCCGCCCCCATCACCCGTGTGCACGGGGATGCCGGGGCCCTCACCGTCATCGACGCCACCAGCGCGGCCGGCGGGATCGACTTCGACGTCACCGAGGCCGACGTCTATTACTTCGCCCCGCAGAAGAACCTCGGCTCGGACGGCGGCCTCTGGTACGCCGCCGTCTCACCGGCGGCGATCGAGCGGATCGAGCGGATCGCGGCGTCGGATCGGTACATCCCCGAGTTCCTGAGCCTCAAGAACGCGGTCGACAACTCCCGGTTGCAGCAGACCCTCAACACCCCGGCGCTGGCCACGCTCCTGCTCCTGGACGAGCAGCTCGGCTGGATCCTCGAGAACGGCGGCCTGTCGTGGGCCGCCGCACGCACGGCGGAGTCGTCGTCCGCCCTGTACACGTGGGCCGAGGCGAGCGACGTCGCGACGCCGTTCGTCGCGGATCCCGCCGATCGCTCGCCCGTCGTCGTGACGATCGACTTCGACGAGTCGATCGACGCCGCCGCGATCGCGAAGAGCCTGCGCGCGAACGGGATCGTCGACACCGAGCCCTACCGCAAGCTCGGTCGCAACCAGCTCCGCATCGCGACGTTCGTCTCGATCGAGCCCGAGGACGTGCGGCGTCTCATCGGCGCGATCGACTACACGATCGAACACCTTCCCGGGGCCTGAGCCCTTCTCGACCGAAGCCGTCCCGACTCGCGCGGGGCGGCTTCCGTCGTTCGAGGGCCACCTCCGGAGCGACCCGAGCCGCGCGAAGCACGGCGCGGTCCCCCGCGGCCGCCTCGACCAGGGAATGTCCGGGCGGACGTCGCGTCAGTAGCTGCGTTCGCGCTCGTCGTCGAAGTCGTCGTCCGCGTCGGGGTCGTCGTCCTCGGAGTCGTCGGCCTCGTCGAGATCGTCGTCCTCAGAGTCGTCGTACTCGGCTGCGTCGTCCGTGGCGTCGGCCGAGTCGTCCAGTTCATCGATGTCGACGCCGTCGAGGTCGCCCGCGTGCAGCCGCGCCTTCGGCTGGTCGTCGTCGTCGTCGGCGTCGTCCTCGTCGTCGTCGGTATCAGCGTCGTCGTCGAGGTCGGTGTCGTCGTCGAGGTCCGCGTCGTCGTCGAGGTCGTCGTCGGACTCGTCGCCCGCCGCCGCCGCCGCGGCCTGGGCGGCCTGGTACTCGGCCAGACGCTGGGCCCACGGCACCCAGTCGGGCGCCAGCAGCGCGCCGTCGCCGGGCAGGAGCTCGGCCTCGAGCACGGTCGGCTCGGAGTCCTCGACGAGGGCGACCGTCACCGTCCAGTACCACCCGGGGTAGCCGGCGAGACGCGTGTGGAACCGGAGCGAGACGACGTCGTCGGCTTCGACGACATGACCCGCAGCCGGTCCGACGGTCTCCGCCGGGGTGATCTCGTGGAGCGCCGCGAGCGCGAGGTCGTGCGCGTGGAGGAGCCGTTCGTCGGCGACGGGCTCAGGCTTCGAAGTCATCGGCGACCTTGCGCAGGACCGCGGCGATCTTCTTCGCGTGCGCACCGCTGGGGTAGCGTCCGCGGCGCAGGTCGCCGCCGATGCCGTCGAGGAGCTTCACGAGGTCTTCGACGATGATCGCCATGTCGTCGGCGGGCTTGCGCGACCGCTTGGCCATGCTGACGGGCGCTTCGAGCACCCGCACGGAGAGGGCCTGCAGGCCGCGCTTGCCATCGGCGACACCGAACTCCAGACGCGTGCCGGCCTTGGGCCCGGGGGTCCCGGCGGGCAGGGCGGTGGCGTGCAGGAACACGTCCTGGCCGTCATCGGTGGTGATGAAGCCGAAGCCCTTCTCGTCGTCGTAGAACCTGACCTTGCCGGTGGGCATGGACACCTCGCTGAATATGTGCGCGATCGCGCGGCGGAACGCGGGACCCGATCGGATCCCGGCCCCCCAGCCTACGGCACGCCCGCCAGGCAGTAGGCTGACGACGATGAGCACGCGCACCCCCGACGGCGACGTCCCGATCCGTCGTATCGACCGGATCCTGGCCTTCATGTCCCTGGGTCTGGGGATCCTGTCGATCGTGTGCTTCTTCACGGTCATCCTCGCGCGACCCGCGGGCGTGACGAACTTCGGCGAGGGCATCTGGCCCACGGTCGTGGTGCTGCCCCTGATCGCCCTTCCGATCGCCTTTCTCATGATGATGGCCGTGCTCATCATGAGCTTCGTGCGAAGGGCACGCGCCAACAGAGGACGCTGACGTGCCCGAGACCTCCGACCAACGCGCACTGGCGGTCTCGCTGAGCGCGATCGGCGACGAGGCCCTCGCCCACCTCCTCGCCGAACGCCACGTGTCGGCGTCCGCCACCTGGCGAGACATGTTCGATGCCGCCGACGCGCTGCTCGACCCCGCCTCCGTCGCGCGCGCGCTGCCCGCGCTCGATCGCGCCGAAGCCGAGGCGCTCGTCGCGGCGGCGGCGGACGGCATCCCGGCGACCGGCGAGATCGCGCGCGCGCTGCACGATCGCGCCCTGGTCGATGACGACGGCCGCGCGTACGCCGCGGTCGCCGCCGCGGTTCTCGATGCGGCGCCCGAGGGCCTGCCCCAGCCGACGGCGGACGCCGTGGCGGAGGTGTCGGACGACGCGGCAGCCGCGGAGGCGGCGTTCACCAACGCCGCGGCGCTGGCCGACGTCCTTCTGCTCACCCTCGAATCCCCCCTCGGTCGGATCGGGTCCGGATCACTGGGAGCGAGCGAACGCCGGCGCCTCGTCGACGCGGGCGCGGCCCCCTCCCTGGAAGAGGCCGATCTGCTGGTAGGGCTCGCGGCCCGAACCGGGCTGCTGGGGACGAACGGCCGCGCCTGGCTCGTGACCACGGCCGGACGCGCCTGGCTGCGCCTGCCCACGCTCGAGCGGTGGGCGTCGACCGCGCGGGCGCTCCGCGACGCACTCCCCCGCGCCTACCGCACACCCTCGGGCGGATGGATGCCGCAGCCCACCTGGGCCGGAGCCACTCCGTTCGACCCGGCCGGCCCCGAGCGTGCCGCGCGATGGACGCTCCGCCTGCGGGCCTGGGGGCTGCTCGACGCTCGCGGCGCGGTGCCCCCGTGGGGCCGGGGTCTGGCCGAGGGCACCGACGTGGACACCTCCGCGCTGCGCGATCTGCTGCCGCCCGAGGTCGACAAGGTGTACCTGCAGAACGACCTCACCGCGATCGCGCCCGGTCCTCTCGCCCCGCACCTCGACGTGCGGCTGCGCGGGATGGCGGCACGAGAATCGCGCGCGCAGGCGTCGAGCTACCGGTTCAGCGCGGCGACGATCGGCGCGGCCATCACCGCCGGAGAGACGGCCGACAGCCTGCGCGACTTCCTGACCGGAATCTCGCTCACCGGTCTCCCCCAACCGCTGGCCTACGTCATCGAGCGCACCTCGGCGGAGCACGGGCGCGTCCGCGTCACCGCCGACATGGCATCCGGTCTCACCACCGTCCGCACCGACGACGAGACATTGCTGCGCGCGATGGAGGTCGACACCTCACTGCGCTCGGTGGCGCTCAGCCGCTCGGGCGACGAGCTCATCACGCACGTGGCGGCCGACGTCGTCTTCTGGGCCCTGAGCGACGCCCGGTACCCGACGGTCGCGGTCGACGAGGACGGGCGCCCGCGCGCGGTCGACAGGGCGAAGCTCGCGGCGACCGAGACGCCCGACGACCCGTCCGACCTCTACGCCCCGCTGATCGCACGCCTGCGCGCCGGGGGCGAGGACTCGGATGCCGCCTGGCTCGAGCGCGAGCTCGACCAGGCCGTGCGCGCCCGCGCCGTCGTCGACGTCACGGTGCGGCTGCCGGACGGGTCAGCCCGTGTGTTCCGGCTCGAAGCGACCGGGCTGGGTGGCGGACGCCTGCGCGGGCGCGATCGCGCCGCGGACGTCGAACGCACGTTGCCGCTGTCGCACATCGACGCGGTCAGCCCCGTCCCCTGAGCGCCGACGGCGACGCCCGGTCCGACGCACCGGTAGAATCGAACGCTATGGCTGACGGTCCCCTCATCGTCCAGAGCGACCGCACGGTGCTCCTCGAGGTCGCGCACTCCGATGCGGAGACCGCGCGACACGAGCTCGCGGTCTTCGCCGAGCTCGAGCGCGCACCGGAGCACATCCACACCTACCGCATCACGCGGCTCGGGCTGTGGAACGCCCGCGCGGCCGGGCACGACGCCGACGCGATGCTGCAGACGCTGGACCGGTGGTCGCGCTTCCCGGTCCCCGCGTCGGTGAGCACCGACATCCGCGAGACCGTGGGGCGCTACGGCCGCCTGGTGATCGAGCGCGACGAAGAGGGGGCGCTGGTGCTGCGCTCGACGGATCCCGCCGTGCTCGGTGAAGTGTCGCGCAACAAGAGGATCTCTCCGCTGCTCATCGGCCACCCCACTCCCGACAGCTACACCGTCGACGCGTGGGCCCGCGGGCACATCAAGCAGGAGCTGTTGAAGATCGGCTGGCCGGCGGAAGATCTCGCGGGCTACACGCCCGGGACGCCGCACCCGATCGACCTCGCCGAGGACGGGTGGAAGCTGCGCCCCTACCAGCGGCAGGCGGTCGAGTCGTTCTCCGAGGGAGGCTCCGGCGTCGTGGTGCTCCCCTGCGGCGCGGGCAAGACCCTCGTCGGCGCGGGCGCGATGGCCGAGACCCGGACGACGACGCTGATCCTCGTGACCAACACCGTCAGCGCGCGCCAGTGGCGCGACGAACTGCTCCGGCGCACGAGCCTGACCCCCGAGGAGATCGGCGAGTACTCCGGCCAGTCGAAGGAGATCAAGCCGGTCACGATCGCGACCTACCAGATCCTCACGGCCAAGCGCGGCGGGAAGTACGCTCACCTGGCCCTTCTCGACGCGCTCGACTGGGGACTCGTCCTCTACGACGAGGTGCACCTGCTGCCCGCGCCGGTGTTCAAGCTCACCGCCGATCTGCAGGCCCGCCGCCGCCTGGGACTCACCGCGACCCTCGTGCGCGAGGACGGACGCGAGGGCGACGTCTTCAGTCTCATCGGGCCCAAGCGTTTCGACGCGCCGTGGAAGGAGATCGAGGCCCAGGGCTTCATCTCCCCCGCCGCCTGCTACGAGGTGCGCATCGACCTGCCCGCCGATGAGCGGCTCGAGTACGCCGCGGCGGCCGACGAGGATCGGTACCGCCTCGCCGCCACCGCGCCGGCGAAGATCGACGTCGTCCGGCGCCTGGTCGATCGGCATCCGGGCGAGCGCGTCCTCGTGATCGGACAGTATCTGGACCAGATCGACGAGCTCTCCGACGCCCTCGACGCCCCGAAGATCACGGGCGCCACGCCGGTCGCCGAGCGCGAAGAGCTGTTCCAGGCCTTCCGCGAGGGGGCGATCTCGCTGCTCGTCGTCTCCAAGGTCGCGAACTTCTCGGTCGACCTTCCCGAGGCATCCGTCGCCGTGCAGGTGTCGGGCTCGTTCGGGTCGCGACAAGAGGAGGCGCAACGCCTCGGACGCCTGCTGCGTCCGAAGCAGTCGGGTCACACGGCGAGCTTCTACACGCTCATCGCGCGCGACACGGTGGATCAGGACTTCGCCCAGAACCGCCAGCGTTTCCTTGCCGAACAGGGCTACGCCTACACGATCCTGGATGCCGAGGGGATCACCGCCGAGGCCGCCTGAGCTCTACCAGCACTCGGCGTTTCTCGCGATATCCAGCGGTTCCTTGAGTGAAGTCACGATAATGGGCGCATGACAGCACCGCGCATCCTCGTCGTGGACGACGAACCCAACATCCGCGACCTGCTCATCACGAGCCTGCGTTTCGCCGGATTCCAGGTCCGAGCCGTCGCCAACGGCGCACAGACCATCTCCGCGGTCCTCGAGGAGGAACCCGACCTCATCGTGCTCGACGTGATGCTGCCCGACATGAACGGGTTCAGCGTCACCAAGCGCCTCCGGGGGGCGGGCTACACGGCCCCCATCCTCTTCCTCACCGCCAAGGACGAGACGGAGGACAAGATCACCGGACTGAACGCCGGCGGCGACGACTACGTCACGAAGCCGTTCAGCCTCGACGAGATCGTCGCCCGCATCCAGGCGATCCTCCGCCGGACGATGCAGGCGGACGAGGAGTCGGTGATCCGGACCGGCGAACTGACCATGGACCAGGACACGCACGACGTCAGCGTCGGCGACGTGTCGATCGACCTCAGCCCGACCGAGTTCAAGCTGCTTCGCTACCTGATGCTGAATCCGAACCGCGTGCTCTCGAAGGCACAGATCCTGGACCACGTCTGGGAGTACGACTTCAACGGCGACGCCGGCATCGTCGAGAGCTACATCTCGTACCTGCGACGCAAGATCGACCCGCACTCCACCGAGCCTCTGATCCAGACCAAGCGCGGCTTCGGCTACATGCTGAAGTCGGGCAAGACCGCCTGAGCGGAGCGCGATCCTGGAGAATTCCGACGATGCCCTGACGCACTGGTGGCGCCGGTTGAGCCTTCGCACGAAGGTCACCGGCGTCACGGTGACGCTGCTCGCCGTCGGGCTCGTGGCCGCCGGCATCGGCACGCTGGTGTTCCTGCGCACGACGCTGATCGACAACCTGGACGAGCAGCTCAAGCAGCAGGCGGCCAGCAACATCGCCAACAGCGTGTTCGTCACGAACGAGGTCGACGGCGGACTGGCTTTCACGCAGGTCGACAACGCCCCGCCGATCGGCTCGATGGTGGTCGTCTACGGCCCCGACGCGCAGCGCGTGGCGTTCTACAACGGCACGGGCGCGAAGACCGTGCCCCAGCTGCCGGACACCTTCTCGGTGGAGCAGACCTACAGCCAGGTCGACCGGCGGATCGAGCTCGAAGATCCGGTGTCCGGGCAGCACTTCCTGGCGCGCGTGGGGCTGTTGCAGGTCCCGGGCAACAACAGCTTCTACACGCAGATGGTCGTCCAGCCGTTGGCGCCGACCGACCGTATCGTCGCGGCGTACGTGGGCATCTACGGCTTCGTGGCGTTGCTGATCCTCATCGCCAGTGCTCTGCTGACCCGCGCCCTCGTGACGCTGACCTTCCGCAGTCTCGGTCAGGTCGAGACGACCGCCATGGACATCGCGGCGGGCGACTTCAGTCAGCGTCTGACCGACATCGTCCCCGACACCGAGGTCGGTCGCCTCAAAGCGGCGATCAACGCGATGCTCGCGCGCATCGACGGCGCCCTCACCCAGCGGGATGCCACGGTCCGGCAGATGCGCCGGTTCATCGGCGACGCGAGCCACGAACTGCGCACCCCCCTCGTGACGATGCGCGGGTACGCCGAGCTCTACCGCATGGGGGCGATCCGCTCGGACGAGGACGTCGCCCAGGCGATGGAGCGCATCGAGAAGGAAGCCATCCGCATGGGGGCGCTCGTCGAGGACCTCCTCGCGCTCGCCCGCCTGGACGAGCGGCGCGACGTGGCCATCACGACCCTCGATCTGCGTCCCATCGCGCGGGATGCCGCGCTAGACCTGCGCGTGACCTCCCCGCAACGCGAGGTCACCGTCGACGACACGACCAGTCGCGCCGCCATCGTGCTGCCGGTCATGAGGCTCGATCCCGAGCTTCCGGCGGAGGACGGCTCGTCGACATCGGGGCGCCGCCGGACGGCGCCGACCACCTCGGCGATGGCCATCGCCGGTGCGACGCTGTCACGGCTCCGGCGCCGACGGGATGCCGCCGAGCCTCCCGCGCCGGAGACCGAGAACGTGTCGCGGGGCACGGCCGATGCGGGCCCGCCGCCCCGACGCGTGACGAGCCTCGCGCCGATCGTCCTGGGCGACGAGAACCGGGTCCGCCAGGTCGTCGCGAATCTGCTCGGCAACGCGCGACGGTTCACCGCGGACGACTCCCCGATCGGCTTGCGGGTGGGGGTGGATGCCGAGACCGACATGGGATGGATCGAGATCATCGACCACGGCGAGGGCGTGCCGGAACAGATCCGCGAGCAGATCTTCCAGCGGTTCTGGCGGGCCGACACCTCGCGCACCCGTGAGACGGGCGGCTCCGGCCTGGGACTGTCGATCGTGGCATCCATCGTCGATCTGCTGCACGGGAAGGTCGAAGTTCTCGACACCCCCGGCGGCGGCGCGACGTTCCGCGTCTCGCTGCCGCTCGCGGAGCGCCGGGATGCCAGTGAGCACGCGCTCATCACGACCCAGCCGTTGGAGCGCCTCCCCGAGGCGCTGCGTCCCGACGTCGCCGACGAGTAGACCCGCCGCGCGCCGCCGCGCCGGGCGGTGACGCGCCCCGCCGGGAGGTGACGGGCCGCGCGGTGCTGCCCTGGCCCGCGCCGCGCAACGCTGGCCCGCGCCGCGCCGCGCTGACTTCGGGCGAATGCCCGCGCCAACCCTGCACACGCGTGCATTCGTGCCAAGTCAACACTGACCGAAACAGCCCGCGGCAGGGCCACGGAGGCGAAGCCTCGTGGCCTCGCGCCCGGACGCGAGAACGCCCCCTCCCGAAGGAGGGGGCGTTCTCTGGTCGCTCAGGCGTGGATCAGAAGTCCATGCCACCGGTCGGGTCGCCCGCGGGAGCGGCGGCCTTCTCGGGCTTGTCGGCGACGACGGCCTCGGTGGTGAGGAAGAGGCCGGCGATCGACGCGGCGTTCTGCAGCGCGGAGCGGGTCACCTTGGCGGGGTCGATGATGCCCTGCGCGAACAGGTCACCGTACTCACCGGTCGCGGCGTTGAGGCCGTGGCCGACGGGCAGCTCGGAGACCTTGTTGGCGACGACACCGGGCTCGAGACCGGCGTTCAGCGCGATCTGCTTCAGCGGAGCCTCGATGGCGACACGCACGATGTTCGCACCCGTGGCCTCGTCACCGACGAGCTCGAGGTTCGCCAGCGCCGTCTTGCCGGCCTGGATGAGCGCGACGCCACCACCGGCGACGACACCCTCTTCCACGGCGGCCTTGGCGTTGCGCACGGCGTCCTCGATGCGGTGCTTGCGCTCCTTGAGCTCCACCTCGGTCGCGGCACCGGCCTTGATGACGGCGACGCCACCGGCGAGCTTGGCGAGGCGCTCCTGGAGCTTCTCGCGGTCGTAGTCGCTGTCGGTGTTCTCGATCTCGCGGCGGATCTGGGTCACGCGACCCTCGATCAGCGCGGAGTCACCGGCACCCTCGACGATGGTCGTCTCGTCCTTGGTGATGATGACCTTGCGCGCACGGCCGAGCAGGTCGACGGTGGCGTTCTCGAGCTTGAGGCCCACCTCTTCGGTGATGACCTGGCCGCCGGTGAGGATCGCGATGTCCTGCAGCTGCGCCTTGCGACGGTCGCCGAAGCCGGGAGCCTTGACGGCGACCGACTTGAAGATGCCGCGGATCTTGTTGAGCACGAGCGTCGCGAGAGCCTCGCCCTCGACGTCCTCGGCGATGATGAGGAGCTCCTTGCCCTCCTGGATCACCTTGTCGACGATGGGCAGAAGGTCCTTGATGTTCGAGATCTTCTGGTTCGCGATCAGGATGTACGGGTCTTCGAAGACCGCTTCCTGACGCTCGGGGTCGGTGACGAAGTAGGGGTTGATGTAACCCTTGTCGAAGCGCATGCCCTCGGTGAGCTCGAGCTCGGTGCCGAAGGTGTTGCTCTCCTCGACGGTGACGACGCCTTCCTTGCCCACCTTGTCGATGGCCTCGGCGATGAGCTCGCCGATCGCGGGGTCGGCGGCGGAGATCGACGCGGTCGCGGCGATCTGCTCCTTGGACTCGACCTCCTTGGCGGAGGAGAGCAGCTCGTCGGTGACGGCCTTGACGGCCTTCTCGATGCCCTTCTTGAGCGAGATGGGGTCGGCGCCGGCCGCGACGTTGCGCAGGCCCTCGCGCACGAGCGCCTGAGCGAGGACGGTCGCGGTGGTGGTTCCGTCACCGGCGACGTCATCGGTCTTCTTGGCGACCTCCTTGACCAGCTCGGCGCCGATCTTCTCGTACGGGTCGTCGAGCTCGATCTCCTTGGCGATCGAGACACCGTCGTTCGTGATCGTGGGGGCGCCCCACTTCTTCTCGAGCACGACGTTGCGACCGCGGGGGCCCAGGGTCACCTTGACGGCGTCGGCCAGGGTGTTGAGGCCGCGCTCGAGACCGCGACGGGCCTCTTCGTCGAAAGCGATGATCTTTGCCATAAGTGTGTCGTCCCTCCCGGACGGGTGACTTCCAGATTTGGCACTCGACGAAAGCGAGTGCTAACTCATTCTGGCACTCGCCCCTGGGGAGTGCAAGCCACGCGAGACGCCGGGAGACGACGACGCCGCGGCCCCCGAGAGCGGGGACCGCGGCGTGCGGGAAAGGGAGGGAGGTCAGGCGATGAGGCGCACCGACTCGGCCTGCGGGCCTTTCTGGCCGGACCCGACCGTGAACTCCACGGACTGTCCTTCCTCGAGGACCCGGAAGCCGGACATCTCGATGTTCGAGTAGTGGACGAAGACGTCCTGGCCGTCCGTCACGGTGATGAAACCGTAACCCTTCTCGGCGTTGAACCATTTGACGGTGCCCTGGGCCATGCGAACTCTCCTGTTGCTGAACGACGAGGTCATCGTAAGCACGAGGAACCGCGTGATTCCGGCCCGGGGAGCCATTGTTGACACGGCGGCATCCAACTTTTTACGCCGCGGAAACACGCGCCGCCGCGGGGGCTCAGGGGGTGGGCTCGGAGGCCCTGTCGAGACCGATCACCACGACCAGGCGCTTCTCGGCGCTCTCGTCGTCCGAGGTGTTCGGATCATCCGTCGGCTGGAGGAAATCGCTCTGCGCGACCTCCGCGCCGCCGATCGCGGCAGCGAGGCCGCGCGCGGCCTGTTCGTCAGCGGGTGTCCGGTAGTACACGGTCGTCGTCGCGAAGTCGGTCGTGTCGGAGTCGCCGGTCTGGACGATGTCGCCCGACCACCCGAGCGCCACGATCTGATCGCGCAGGTTGCCCGCGAGCCCCTCGTCGGCGGTGCCGTTGAGCACGACGACGGAGTAAGAGGTGTCGATGGCCGGTGGAGTGGTCTCGGAAACGGTCGGCGTCGGCTCCGGGTCGGAAGCCGTCGAGATGCGCCCGGAGGCCACCAGCACCCCGAAGATCCCCACGATGACCAGCACGATCGTGGCCAGTGTGGCCCAGAGGAAGATGAGCCATCCGCGGGAGCGGGGGCGCTCGGCGCGGTGGGCACCAACGCGGCCGTCACCGTCCGCAAGGTCGTCGAAGCGATCCCGAGGGAAGGTCGATCTGGGCATTGGACGATGCTACCGGTCGGTGCCCGAGCGTCCGATCAGCGTGACGCCGTGCGCCCGAGGCGCGCGCGGTGGTGCTCAGCGGCCTCCTCGCGGCGACGACGGAGGCGCCGCACGAGCATGGGGTCGGACGCCAGGGCCGCCGGATCGTCGAGCAGACGCCCCAGCAACTGGTAGTAACGGGCCGGCGAGAGGTCGAACTCCGCGCGGATCGCCTCCTCCTTCGCACCGCCGTGGCGACGCCACTCCCCCTCGAAGACGAGGAAGGCGCGGTCGCGGTCGGAGAGAGGCACGACGCCACGCTACTGCGCGCGATACGCGGATCCCGGATGCCACGCCACCCAGGCACCGAGCGGATCGACGCTGGCGAGCACCGCGCCGTCGAGCGCGAGGGCGAAGCCCCCGGGACGCAGCTCAGGAGCCGTGGCCCACGCCTCGTGGAGGCCCGCGGCATCCAGGGTCACCCACCGCCCCGCGGTTCGGGCCGCCGCGATGATGTCGCCGCGGTGACGGCGCGGGACATGGACGAGGACGCCGGGCGTCGTCACCACGATCGTGGCGTCGCGCGGGGCGCGGGCGACGAGGTCCGGCAGGGCGGCCGCCCCGTCGCCGGCCAGGAGCAGCGGCGGGTCGGCGGCAGCGATGTCGAGGGCCGCCGTGATGCGCTCGCGTCGCCCCTCCTCCCCCGGCCACACCAGCCCGGTGAGCCAGGCACGGTCGCCCTCGTCGCGCGCATCGAGCGGCTGCAGGTCGATGCCCGCCCGCCAGACGACGTCGGGGAGGCGCAGGGACGGATCGCCCTCGAGGTCGGACTCGAGGATCACCGGGCTCGGCCCGTCCGACGGGTCGAGGCTCCTCACGACGCCGCCGGGGGTCCGGAAACGATACGAGTAGCGGTCCGGGTACAGGCAGAGTCCGGCACTCGCGCCGATCTCGATCAGCGCGATCGGCCCCTCGATGAGCGACAGCGCGGGGAGCAGTGCGGCGCACCGCAGCGGCTCGTTGGTCTGCAGGGCGCGCCGCCCGCACTCCGCGACGATGACGTCGGCGTGCGCGACGATCCAGGCGGCCCACGCGTCGTCCGCGTCCATGGGCGCTCCGAGGAGACGCAGAACGGCGAAGACGAGCGGCGGCTGGCGATGCGTGTCCGGGATCCGCGCCAGGACCTCGGCCACGTCCGGGTCGGTCTCGACCCGTCGCGCCCACTCCTCGTACACCCGGGAGCGGCCGGGGGCCTCCTCGCGAGCGAAGCGTCCGTAGCGGGCGACGACGGCGGTCACGGCATCCTGGTCCATCCCGGCGATTATGCCGTGACGGGCATCGCGGGTCCTGGACACGCGACAATGGAGGGGACGAAGGAGACCATCCATGACCTACGCCGTCGAAAAGTCCGACGACCAGTGGCGGGCAGAACTCACGCCCGACCAGTACGCGGTGCTGCGCCAGGCCGGCACCGAGCGCGCCTGGACCGGCGAGCTGCTCGATGAGAGCCGCGCCGGCCTCTACACGTGCGCCGCGTGCGGTGCCGAGCTGTTCCAGAGCGGCACGAAGTTCGACTCGCACTGCGGGTGGCCGAGCTTCTACGAGTCGGTGCGCCCCGAAGCGGTCGAGCTGATCGAAGACAACAGTCACGGCATGCAGCGCACCGAGGTGCGCTGCGCGAACTGCGGCTCTCACCTCGGTCACGTCTTCCCCGACGGCTTCGGCACGCCCACCGGCGACCGCTACTGCATGAACTCCCTGTCGCTCAGCTTCACCCCCGCCGACGAGGCATGAGCGCGCTGGAGGCGATGCGCGACCGCCGGTCGTGGTCGAAGGTCACCGACCTCGCCCCCACCGGACCCGAGCTCGAGGCGTTCGTCGCCGCGGCCGGACGCGTGGCCGACCACAAGTCGCTGCGGCCGTGGCGGCTCATCGAGATCCGCGGCGCCGACCGCGACGTCCTCGCGCGCGCTCTGAACAAGGCCGACGGCAAGAAGGGGTACTCCTCCAAGCCGCGTCGCGCGCCGCTGATCATCGCGGTGGTGGCCGATCTCAGCTCGAAGAAGATCCCCGCGTGGGAGCAGGAGGCCGTGGCATCCGGGGTCGCCCACATGCTCAGTCTCGCTCTCGACGAGGCCGGCTTCGGCGTCTTCTGGCGCACCGACGACAACACCCGCGGCAAGGTTCTCGCCAAGGCCCACGGGCTGGCCAAGGGCGAGGTCCTGCTGGGGTGGCTGTACGTCGGGGGCAAGCCGGTGCGTTCCCGCCCGACCCGGCGCAAGACCGTGGATGCCGCGAAGCACCTGTCCCGGATGCCGGGCGGCAAGAAGCGTCGGAAGGTCGACGAGGCGCGCCTCTGACCCGCGGCGGCGATCAGCGCGCGGGTCGTCGGCTCCCCCACGGCACCGCCGCGACGACGACTCCGCTGATCGCCACCGCCGCCGCCACCACGGCCACGAGCACCGGCGGTGCCGCGGGCGCGGGCCAGACGGCATCCAGGATCACCGAGGTCGTGAGCAGGCCCACGACCGATCCGAGGCCCAGCACGAGAACGCCGGTGCGCTGGACGATCACCGACGACAAGAAGATGTAGACGACGCCGATGGCGCCGCCGAGGTACAGCCAGGGGTCGGCCGGCAGGGCACGCGGAGCACCGACGAGGGCGACGTGCACGAGCCCCGCGACGATGAGCACCGCCGTCCCGCCCGCGAAGTTCACGACCGTCGCCGCGAGGGGGCTCTGCACCTGCAGGCGCAAGCGCCCGTTCGTCCCCTGCTGCCACGCGACACCGGCCCCGGCGATCACGGGCACGACGAGCATCCAGACCGGGATGCCGCCCACCCGGTCGCCCGCGAGCGACACGGCCACACCGGCGAGCGCGAGCAGCGCGCCGACGACCCGGCGAACGGTCACCGGCACGACGCCGGCGGGACCGTGGCCGAAGCGATCCAGCAGCAGTCCACCGGTCGTCTGGCCCGCGACGAAGCCGACCGTGAACAGCGCGACGCCGATCGTGGCCACGGCGAGGCCCTGACAGGCGACGGTGAACGCTCCCGCGGCACCGCCGAAAAGCATCCATGCCGGGATCGAGCGTTCGCGGACCCCCGCGATCAGACGCGACAGCCCGGCGCGCCCCGCGGGCAGCACCGCGGCGATCGCGAGCACCACGACCAGCCCCGACCCGAACGAGATCCCGCCCGCGAGCACGCCGTCGCCGAGCTCGCCGCCGAGCGATCCGTTGACGCGCGCCTGCAGAGCCGTCAGCGCCCCGATGAGCACGGCGCCGAGGACCGCGATCCCCGGCGATCGTCGGTGAGACATGGATCCTCTCCCCCGGCCGCTCGCGTCGAGGGCCGTCGTCGATCGTACGTGCCCGCGCGCCGGTGTGGACCGGACGGCCCGGATGCGCGAGGCTTTTCGCGTGCCTCACCTCACCGCCGGCCCCGATGACGTCGCCGAGATCCTGTCCGCTCTGACCGCCGCGCGAGTGGACCGCGAGTTCCTCGCGAACGTCGAGCTGCATCTCCCGCGGCTGCACGACCTGTTCCGCCGGCTGTACGGCGACCGCCCCGACGGCGTCGAACGTCTGGCCTCCGTGGTGGACCTCGCCCGACGGTCGTGGGCCGAGCGACCGGCGGGACTCCGGGACGTGGATCGCGAGCGGGCGAGCACACCGGACTGGTTCGAGGGCGAACGCATGCTCGGGGGCGTCTGCTACGTCGACCGCTACGCCGGTGGGCTCCGCGGCATCCGCGAATCCATCCCGTACTTCCGCGAACTGGGTCTCACCTACCTGCACCTCATGCCGCTGTTCGAGAGCCCCGAGGGCAACAGCGACGGGGGCTACGCGGTGTCGAGCTACCGGCGCGTGAATCCCGCGCTCGGCACGATGGACGAACTCGCCGCCCTCGCCGCCGAGTTGCGGCACGCGGGGATCTCGCTGGTGGTGGACTTCATCTTCAACCACACCAGCAACGAGCACGAGTGGGCGCAGAAGGCCGTCGCGGGCGAGCCCGGCTACGAGGACTTCTACCTCATCTACCCCGACCGCGAGATGCCCGACGCCTACGAGCGGACCACGCGCGAGATCTTCCCCGACGACCACCCCGGCTCGTTCGTGCAGTTGCCCGACGGCCGGTGGATCTGGGCGACGTTCTGCCACTTCCAGTGGGACCTCAACTACGCCAACCCCGCGGTCTTCGAGGCGATGGCCGGGGAGATGCTGTTCCTCGCGAACCAGGGCGTGGAGATCCTGCGGATGGATGCCGTGGCCTTCATCTGGAAGCGACTGGGGACGACGTGCGAGTCGCTGCCCGAGGCGCACCTGCTCCTCCAGGCGTTCAACGCCGTCCTGCGGATGGCCGCCCCGAGCCTGCTGTTCAAGTCGGAGGCGATCGTGCACCCCGACGAGGTCGTGTCGTACATCTCCCCCGAGGAGTGCCAGCTCTCCTACAATCCTCTGCAGATGGCGCTGACGTGGGAGGCGCTCGCCACCCGCGACGGCCGACTGCTGCAGCAGGCCCTCGAGCGTCGTCATGCCCTGCCCGCGGGGACCGCCTGGGTCAACTACGTGCGCAGCCACGACGACATCGGCTGGACGTTCGCCGACGAGGATGCCGAAGAGCTCGGCATCCAGGGGTATCCGCACCGCCGCTTCCTCAACGACTTCTACGTCGGCCGGGTCGAGGGGTCGTTCTCGCGGGGCGTGCCGTTCCAGGAGAACCCGCGCACCGGCGACGCCCGCATCACCGGCACCACCGCTTCGCTCGCCGGGATCGAGGCCGGCGACGCGGGCGGTGAGGACCGCGTGATCCTCGCGCACGCGCTCGCGCTGTCCACCGGCGGCATCCCGCTGCTGTACCTCGGCGACGAGGTGGCGCAGCTCAACGACTACTCCTTCCGTCGCAACCGCGCCGAGGCCGGCGACAGCCGGTGGGTGCACCGCCCGCACCGTCCCGAGCAGAACTACGCCGATCGGACGGATGCCACGACCCCCGCCGGTCGCGTGTTCTCGCGACTCACGCGTCTCATCGCGGTCCGCCGGTCGACGCCGGAACTCGCGGGCAACGAGCTCATCGCCTTCGACGCGCACGTGGACTCGGTCGTCGCGTTCCTCCGCCCCGGAGACGCCGGCGACGCGGTGCTCGTCGTCGCCAACGTCGCCGATCACGCGATCGAGATCGACGCGCTGACCCTGTCGGGTCTCGACCCGGATGCCGTCGACCTCATCGCCGACCGCCCCGCCGGGCTCGCCGGCGGCCTGACCGTGCCGGCACACGGCGTGCTGTGGCTACGGGTGGGGATGCGCTGACGGCGGCCGGTGTCTCGCCGTCCGAGCCGACCGGTGTCCCCCGAAAGGCCGACATCCGTCCATCCGATTTGGCATAGTAGACGTCACGGGTAGACGTGCCCCGGTTGTGCGCCCATGGGGGGAGCATCCTCGACCGGTGCCGCTGGCCAGGGGGGCGCTCATGAACATGGAACCGTTCTACGTCGAGGTGGAACAGGTGTCGCGGACGCGATGGAAGTGGTCTGGCTGGGATGCTGGCCGGCCCGCCGTCGCTCACGGGTTCAGTCGAACGGAGGCACGCGCGCACGCGGCCGCGCGGGAGTGGATGAAACGACGGTTCGAGGAGCGCAGTGTTCCGTCGCCCACCTCAACCACCGCGGACCACCACGACCCGACGGTCATTCCGCCGCACCCACCCCGGGGATGACCGACACGGCGTCGCCGATCAGCGGGGCCAGCGTCGCCGCGAACGTCTTGGTCAAATGGCCCTTGTCGCGGAGAACCTTCACTCCTCCGATGACGAGCGGACAGCGGCTTTCGTCGCAATACACGTCAGTGAGGTCCAAGGCGTAGGCACCAGCGGTTCCCTGCGCGGCCGCGATGATGAGGTCTGACTCCGCGAAGGCAACGTCACGGTCCACGGAACAGTTCTCGGCGGACCCCGGACGATACGTGCAGTTCAGATCGCGCACGGCATCCACGACCGGGTTGTCCGCGATCGCGAGGATCGGTGTGCCCGAAGCGATGAGCGGGGCCCATGCCTCGCGAAACCCCGCGATCCCGGCCTCCTCACTCGGCTTCCCGGCGGCATCGAGGAAGACGGACTTGCGGGCGGAATAGCTGTTCAACGCGAAGAGGAAGGGCGGCATCTGAGCGAGCTCCGCCCTCACAGACTCGCCCCACGCCAGGCAGGAGCGCACCTCACGCGGAGGATCATCCCGACGAGGTGCGGTATTGAACACGCAGTTGGCTTTGTAATACGTCGTGACCTCCCAGCCGTTCCGTTCGGCGAGTGTCACGAGCGCGGGCAGGAGCGCGGCCGCATGGGAGTTCCCGATCAGCAGTACCCGTCGGTCCGAGCCCTGGGCCCCGAAGGTGCATCGCTTCACCTCGACGCCGGTCGTCGACGTGCGGCACTTCGTCGACTCCAGAGGAGACCTATCGAGATTGGCGTTCAGCCGCGGAAGACTCTCGGTCCATTCCTCCGGCCCGCACGCCGCATCCGCCGCCCCGGCGCCGAAGCAGTCGTCACCGACGGACGCCAGCTCGGCCGTCGCGCGCAGGTCGCTGTCCGTGGCGCGGTCGGTCGCCACCAGGCCGCCGCCGGCGAGGGCCGCGACCAGCGCGAGCGCGAAGACCGGAGCCCAGGGACGTACTCGCGAAGATGGCACGTGGATCCAACGCGTGACCGGCTTCTCGACCCACACATGGGTGAGCCAAGCCAGGGCGGCGGCCAAGACGATGATGCCCGCCCCGGTCGCGAGATCGGGACGGTCTCCGGTCACCTCGATGACGAGGATGAGGATCGGCCAGTGCCACAGGTAGAAGCCGTAGCTGATCCCGCCGAACCACACGAGAGGGCGTCGAGCGAGAAGATTCTGCACACCACCTCGGGCGGGACCGCCGGTGCCCGACACGATCACCAGAACCGCCGCCATCGTCGGCCAGAGAGCCGCCGGACCCGGGAAGGTCGCTCCGGCGTTCAAGACGAACCCACAGAGAACGATCCCCGCAAGGCCGACCCATCCCGCGATCGCCCTCAGGATGCCGGGCAGGACCACACCCGACAGAAGAAGGGCGCTGAGGCTCCCGAGCCCGAACTCCCACACCCGGGCGAAGGTGTTGTAGTAGGCCTCCGACTGGTTCACGCCGACTGCGTACACCGCGTATGCGAGAGAAGCCACGGACCCGACCGCGACGAGGAGGGTCAATGCGCGACGAGAATCCTTCGCCAGACGAGCCCGAACGATCAGCATGGCCACCAGGAAGAACACCAACCAGATGACGTAGAACTGCCCCTGAACCGACATCGCCCAGAAGTTCTGCACGGGTGACTGAAAGTTGTCACGCGCGAGGTAGTCGTTCCCCGACTTGAACAGCCACCAGTTCTCCACGTAGAGCGCGGAAGCGAGGATCTCCGTGAACGTCTGCTGCCACTGCGAACTCACCAGAAAGACCGGTGTCAGCAGTCCCACAGTGACCAGAACCACCGCCGCGGCGGGAAACAGGCGCGCGGCGAGGCGGAGAAGATAGCCGGAGGCGCTCACCCGACCCGTTCGGGTGATGTGCCCCAGAAGAGTGATCGTCGTCAGGAACCCCGCGATCACGAAGAACACATCGACACCGCCGGAGACACGACCGAGCCAGATGTGGAACACCGCCACCAGGATCGCTGCGACGGCGCGGACGCCCTCGATCTCCGGACGATAGTTGGCCGACGCGCGCTTGTCCTGCGCAGGTGTTGCGATGCGGATCGACTCGACCATCACAGCGCCGCTCGAATGGACGACAAGTAACGCATAGGACCCCCCAGGCCGGTCCTCGTCGCGCACACTTCAGCGGCGACTCCCCCAAGGACCGGCGAATGGCACCAGACTACGCAGATTCCGTGGCCCGCGTCATCCTCTGTGGCGCGCGGGCGGAGCCGCACGCGAACAATCCGTGAAGTGCCGGCTACAGGACTTGAACCTGCAACCCCCGTATTACAAGTACGGTGCGCTACCAATTGCGCCAAGCCGGCGAGCCGCGGAATTCCGCGGACCTGATCTGCGGGGGAGGTCCGTCTCCCGCAACCCGACACGGCGGTCGGAGAACAAGAGTCTATCGAGCTACGACCGCGTCACCGCCCGCACGGTGCGGGATACCGTCGATGAGGCGCGCACGACGTCATGCCACACGCACCCTGCGACCGCGCACGGATGAAGGCTCTGGTGTGGCCCCGCGCCAGGCGTCACCCCTCGTGTGTGCACCGAGTCACGAATCCCCCCGGGGGGATCATGGGGATTTTGTCGCGCCGCGCCATGTTGACCGGAGCGGCCTGGGCGCTCCGTCGATCGCCCTCACCGCGGGAAATCCGCTGAAGGCGAAGGCAGCCGAAGACACGACATCCGAGTCCATATGGGCCGTGACGGATCCGATAGCGATCGGCGTGGCCTCCCCGAGATGAGCAGTCGATGCGACCGGGGCCACGGACTCGACGGCGGGCCAGGACGTCGGCCGCAACCTCCCAACGGCGCTCAGCCCGCGGGCGTCGTGCTCGGGGTGGCCGTGGGCGTCGGCGTCGCGGTGGAGTAGTAGGCGTTGCTGTCGACCGTGAGCACGAACTGGGCGAACTCCTTCGGGTCGTCCATGCGGCCGACGTAGGGCGTGCCGTTCACGAGCACCGTGGGGGTCGCCGTCAACGCCTGCCCCTTGGTGTCGGGCAGGCCCTTGATGGCGCGGTCGGTGGCAGCCTTCGCCCACGCGGTGAAGGTCTCGTCCTCGATGCACGCGCGCACGGTGTCGGGGTCGCTCACCCCGGCGCCCTGGGCCATGTCGGCGAGCTTCTCGTCGCTGTAGCCGTCGGAGTCCACGGCGGGCTGGTTCACGAGGAGTTCGTGGTTGAAGGCGAAGAACTTGTCGGACGCGTGCGTCGCGACGCACGCGGCGGCGCCGGCGGCCCGGAGGCTGTACTTGGTGCCGTTCGACTTCGAGGTGAGCATCGCGACCGGGTAGTACGTCAGGGACGCGGCATCCTGGGACACCCATTTCGAGAGCTGCTCGGCGTTGGCGAGCTGGAACTCCCGCGCCTCGGCGGAGAGATAGTCGACGTAGACGCGGATGTCGACCGGGGCCGCGGTCGTGGTCGGCGCCGGGGTGGGCGTGGGGGTCTCGGTGGGCGTCGCCTCGGCGGCCAGTGCGGAGGCGTTGCCGTCGACGGTCTGGTCGGCACGCGGGTCGGCGATGCCGGTGGCCGCCGTGACGACGAAGCCGTCGTCGGACGCCGCATCCGGAAGCGCCTGGGAACGACCGTCGCGCGACGACAGCGCATACGTGACGCCGGCGGCACCGATGGCGACGACGGCGACGGCACCGATCGTCACGAGCGAACGACGGACGATCCGCGCCCGCGTCTGCCGCGCCTTGACCTGCTGCGCCTTCTCACGCACCGCCTCCCGGCGGGCGTTCTCGGCGGGCAGATTCGGCGTCTGGTCGTTGGACATGGGACCTCTCGGGCGCGGTCGGAGACCGCTGACGATGATGGGAACGCACGGGTAGGCGAACGAGCATCGATGGTAGTAAGCCTGGCTGAGAAATGACCAGACACGTGCGATACTGACCGTGCGCCCACTGTCGCGCGCACGGGGTCGCCCCCGTTCATTCCATTCACTACGGATCGTCCGGCACGTACCTGCCGGTGAAGGAGAAGAAGAAATGGCGTCCGTCACCTTTGACAACGCAACCCGCCTGTACCCCGGCGGTACCCGCCCCGCGGTCGACAAGCTCAACCTCGAAGTCGCCGACGGCGAGTTCCTGGTTCTGGTCGGCCCCTCCGGCTGCGGTAAGTCCACGTCGCTCCGCATGCTCGCGGGCCTCGAAGAGGTCAACTCCGGCCGCATCCTGATCGGTGACCGCGATGTCACCGACGTGCCGCCCAAGGACCGCGACATCGCGATGGTGTTCCAGAACTACGCGCTGTACCCCCACATGACCGTCGCCGAGAACATGGGCTTCGCCCTGAAGATCGCCGGTGTCGGCAAGGAGGAGCGCGCGGCTCGCGTGCTCGAGGCGGCCAAGCTCCTCGACCTCGAGGAGTACCTGACCCGTAAGCCCAAGGCCCTCTCCGGTGGTCAGCGTCAGCGCGTCGCCATGGGCCGCGCGATCGTGCGTCAGCCCCAGGTGTTCCTCATGGACGAGCCGCTGTCGAACCTCGACGCCAAGCTCCGCGTCCAGACCCGCACCCAGATCGCGTCGCTGCAGCGGCGCCTCGGTGTCACCACGGTCTACGTCACCCACGACCAGACCGAGGCCCTCACCATGGGCGACCGCATCGCGGTGCTCAAGGACGGTCTGCTCCAGCAGGTCGGCACCCCGCGCGACCTGTACGAGAAGCCGAAGAACGTCTTCGTCGCCGGCTTCATCGGCTCGCCCGCGATGAACCTCTTCACGGTCGACCTGGCCGAGGGCGGCGTCCGCTTCGGCGACCTCGTCGTCCCCGTCGAGGCCGACGTCATCGGCAAGGCGCACGGCAGCGAGGTCACCATCGGTGTCCGCCCCGAGGACATCCAGGTCGCCCCGGCCGACGGTCGCGGCCTGTCGGTCGTCGTCGACCTCGTCGAGGAGCTCGGCGCCGACGGCTACCTCTACGGCCACACCGACATCAACGGCAAGCGCACCGACATCGTCGCGCGCGTCGACGGCCGCCGTCACCCCAACGCGGGCGAGACGGTCGTGCTGGCGCCGGTCCCCGGTCACGTGCACGTCTTCGACCTCGAGTCGGGCGAGCGTCTGACCGACAAGGCCATCGCCTCCGCCTGATCTCACGCACCGTCGCGGCGCGGGGAGTCTTCCACGACTCCCCGCGCCGCACCCTTTTCCCCGGAGGAACCGTGGCCGAATCCCTCAGCATCACCGCCAGCGCGGTCGACCCCGGACTGTTGCAGCTGCCCTGGTCGACCGGCCTCGCCGACTGGCCGAGCTCGCACATCGTGGCCCTCCCCAAGGGCATCTCGCGGCACCTCGTCCGGTTCGCGAACCTCTCCGGTCGCGTCGTCGCGATCAAGGAGACGACCGAGGAGATGGCTCGGCGCGAGTACGACATGCTCGGCAACCTCGACCGTCTCGCGGCGCCGTGCGTCGACCGGGTCGCCGTGATCGCGGGGCGCACCGACGCCTCGGGCCGCCCGCTCCCGGCGGCGCTGGTCACCGCGCACCTGAAGTTCTCGCTCCCGTACCGCGCGCTGTTCACCCAGGTCCTGCGTCCGCACACGGCCACGCGCCTGGTCGACGCCCTGGCCGTCCTGCTCGTGCGCCTGCACAACGTGGGGTTCTACTGGGGCGACGTGTCGCTGTCGAACACGCTGTTCCGCCGCGACGCGGGCGAGTTCGCCGCGTACCTCGTCGACGCCGAGACGGGCGAACTGCACGGCAACCGTCTCACTCCGGGCCAGCGCGCACACGACCTCGACATCGCCCGCACCAACATCGCCGGCGAGATCATGGACCTCGAGGCCGGTGGTCGGCTCGAAGGCGGTGTGGATGCCATCGCCGTCGCCGACGGCCTGGTGTCGTCGTACCACTCGCTGTGGGGCGCCCTCACCGACAAGGAGACGTTCGCCGTCGACGAGTCCTGGCGCATCACCGAACGCGTGCACCGGCTGAACGCCCTCGGTTTCGACATCGGCGAGATGTCCATCAAGACCGCCAGCGACGGCACGCAGGTCTCGATCCAGCCGAAGGTCGTGGATGCCGGGCACCACCAACGGCGTCTGCTGCGGCTGACCGGACTCGACGTCGAAGAGAACCAGGCTCGGCGCCTGCTCAACGACCTGGACGAGTTCCGCGCGCGCGTGTCGCGCCTCGGCGCCGACGAGGAGATGGTCGCGCACGAGTGGCTGACCCGGGTCTTCGAGCCGATCGTCATGGCGATCCCCTTCGACCTGCGCGCCAAGCTCGAACCCGCCGAGGTCTTCCACCAGGTGCTCGAGCACCGCTGGTACATGTCGCAGGCGCGGGGCCGGTCCGTTCCGCTGGCCGAGGTCGTGACCTCCTACATCGACGACGTCCTGCGCCACCGCCGCGACGAGGCGACCGTGATGGGTCCGCCCACCGACACGATGTCGCTCGCGACGATCGCGGATGCCACCGCTCCCGCCACGGGCGAGGTGCCGACGACCGACACCGACGTCATCGATTGGCGCGACCTGGTCTGACGACAGGACGACGGCGCCGCCCCGAGGGGACGGCGCCGTCGTCGTTCGCCGCGTCAGTACCCGACGGCGAAGTTGTCGCGCGAGTGCTTCGGGTTCTCGATCTCGTCGAGCACGGCGACGGCGAAGTCGGCGCCGGAGATGAAGGAGTCGCCCTTCTCGTCGACGACGAGGACGTGTCCGCCGTCGCGGTAGGTTCCGGTGCGCTCGCCCGGTGCCCATACGCCGAATCCGCCGGCCGGGTGGATGTAGAACCAGTCCCGATCGGACGCGCCCGCTCGAAGGTCTTCCAGGATGCCGATGGCCTCGGACGCCTCGGGCTTGTACTCGTCGGTGAAGCCCTCGGTGTCGATGAGGCGGGGGCCGCCCTCGGCGACGAGCGAGCCGCCCGCTCCCCCGACGACGCCCAGACGGACGGACTCGGGAAGGACCGAGGCGAGCTGCGCGATCGCGGGGCGGAGCTTGCCGAGCATGTCGCCGCGCGGCGCCACGGCCGAGACGACGACGTCGACACCCTCGAGCTCGGCGGTCAGGCCGGGCACGTCGAGAACGGTGCCTTCGATGTACGTGGCACCCTCGAGGCGCTCGGCGGGTACCGACCGGGCGACCGAGACGACGGTGTGGCCGCGCCGCACGGCTTCGGCGACGATGTGGCTCCCGGCGTAGCCGGTTCCTCCGATGACTGCGATACGGGACACGGATCTTCCTCTCCTCCGGTCCGCGGACTGCCGCGGACGTCTTCTCCCAGCGTGCCGCCTCGGGGCGCCGACGCGAAACGCCGACGCCCCGAACCGACACGATTCACAGCAGGATCTGCAGAGGATTCTCGATCCGGGCGACGAAGGCTGCCAGCCACTGGGCCGCCAGCGCGCCGTCGAGCACGCGGTGATCGGCGGACAGTGTCACCGACATGACCGTCGCGGCCGCCAGTGATCCGTCGTCCTCGACCACGGGCCGCCGCGTCGCGGCTCCGACTGCGAGGATGCCGGCGTGCGGCGGGTTGATGATGGCCGAGAACGACGTCGTCCCGTACATGCCGAGGTTCGACACCGAGAAAGAGCCGCGCTCGAGCTCGTTCTGCTTCAGCCGCCCCTCGCGCGCCCGTGCCGCAAGGTCGCGGACCGTGGCGGCGAGCTCGCCGATCGAGAGGCGGTCGGCCCCCCGCACCACCGGCGTCAACAGCCCGCCGGGCACCGAGACCGCCACGGCGATGTCGGCGGCGGAGAACCGGCGCGTGGCATCCGGGGTCCAGATCGCGTTCGCATCGGGAACGTCGCGCAGCGCGCCCGCGACCGCCTTGACGACGAGGTCGTTCACCGAGATGCGCTGCTCTCGTCCCTCGTTGATCTGCGCCCGGAGGGCGAGCAGCGCATCGACGCGGCAGTCGGCCTGCAGGTAGAAATGCGGAACGGTCGCCTTCGACTCGGTGAGACGCCGCGCGATCGCTCGCCGCATGCCGGTGTGCGGCACGTCCTCGTACCCGGCATCGACGGATGCCGGAACGACGGGCGGTTCGACGGCTTCAGGGGCGGGCTCCGGCTGCCGCTCGACCGGCGCCGGGGTCCAGGCATCCAGGTCTCGGCGGACGATGCGTCCGCGCGGGCCCGACCCGGGGACCTCGGCGAGGTCGATGCCGCGCTCCGCGGCCAGGCGGCGCACGAGCGGGGACGCGAAGAGGCGACGCTCCTCGCCGGGCGGGTCCGCGGGAGCGGGAGCGGGCGGCTCCACGGGCGCGGACGCGGGGGCCGCCGGGGCCTCCGCCGCCTCCTCGGGTGCGGCGGCGACCTCGGTGTCGGACGGCGTCGTGGTCGCGGGAGCGGGCGCTCCCCCGGCGGCGGCGAGCGCGGCATCCACGCTCTCTCCGTCCTCGGCCAGAACGGCGATCGGGACGCCCACGGCCGCGGCGTCACCGGCGGGCAAGAGGATCCCCGCGAGGATGCCGGCGCGTTCGGCCTCGTACTCGACCACCGCCTTCTCGGTCTCGATCTCGACGATCGCCTGGCCGGCGCGCACGGGGCTGCCGACCTCGACGAGCCAGCTCTGGATGGCCGCTTCGGCGGCGCCCGTGGCGATCTCGGGCATGCGGACGACGACGGCCATCAGCGGATCCCTCCTGCCGCGCGGACGCGCTCGAGGCCGGCGACGACCTCTTCCGTGCGGGCGATCGCGGCGCGCTCCAGCACCTTGGAGATGCTCGGGCTCGCCTCCCCACCGGTGACGCGTTCGACCGGCTGGTCGAGCCAGTCGAAGAAGCGCCGCTGGATCTCATCGGCGAGCCAGGCCCCGTAGGACGGTCCGCGGGCGCCCTGCTCCACGATGAGGACCGCGTTGGTCTTCCGGATGCTCTCGCCGACGGTGTCCCAGTCGAGCGAGGCGCGGTCGAGCCACCGGAGGTCGATGACCTCGGCATCCGTCCCGGTCTGCTCGACCGCTTCGAGGGTGTGGCCGACCATGGAGAGGTACGTGAGCACCGTCACGTCGTTCCCCGCGCGGCGCACCGCGGCGGACCCGGGCGGGATGACGTAGTCGAGGTCGGTGTCGGGCACGCGGTCGGACGTGCCGTAGAGGTCGACGTGCTCGATGACGAGCACCGGGTCCTCGAGCGCCAGTGCCGCGTTCATGAGTCCCACGTAGTCCGCGGCGGTGGAGGCGGCCACGATCCGCCACCCGGCCTGGGTCGCGAAGATCCCGGCGGGGTCCATGAGGTGCTGCGAGCCGTAGCCCGAGCCCATCGCGATCTTCGTGCGGAGCACGAGCGGCACCGTGTTGTTGTCGCCGAACATGTGGCGGGCCTTGCCGACCTGGTTGAACACCTGGTCCGCGGCGACCCACATGAAATCGGGATACATGAACTCCACGACCGGACGGAAGCGCCCGTCCATCGCGATGCCGCCCGCGGCGCCGAAGAAGCCGTTCTCGCTGATCGGGGTGCCGATGACCCGGTCGGGGCCGTACTTCTCGGCGAGCCCCTTCGTCGCGCCGTTCGTGCCGCCGCCGAGACGGTGCACGTCCTCGCCCAGCACGATGATGCGCGGGTCGGTCTCCATCCGGCGGTCCATGGTCTGGGCGACGGCGTCGACGAACTTCACATCGCGCCAGGGGCCGGTCCACTCCGCGGGCTCGGCCGACGCGAGGGCGGCGAGCTCGGAGGCATCCCCCCGGATGCCGGTGTCCACGACCGCGGGGTCGGGCCAGAGCTCCGGACGGATGCGGCGTCGGCCGGGACGCTCGGGATCGGCCTCGACCACCGCCGCGACCGACTGCGCGACCGCAGTGACCGCCTGCTCGCGGACGGCCTCGGCCTCGGAATCGTCGAGGAGGCCGAGGCGGCGCATCTCGGTCGCCATGCGCTCCAGTGGATCGCGGGCGCGCCACTGCCCTTCTTCGTCCTTGGTCCGGTAGCCGAACGCGCTTCCGGGGTAGGGACCGTTCTGGTGGAAGAACCGGTAGACCTCGGCCTCGACGATCGCGGGACCCTCCCCCGCGCGCATGCGATCGAGCGCTTCGCCCATCGCGAGGTGCACGGCGAGCGGGTCCATGCCGTCGACGCGCCACGCGGGGATCGAGAAGCCCTGGCCGCGGACCGAGAAGCGAGTGTCGGCGCTGGCCTCGTCGGCGCGGGTCGAGACGGCGTAGAGGTTGTTCTCGATGAAGAACGCCACGGGCAGCTTCCACGTGGACGCGAGGTTCATGGACTCCAGGACCGAGCCGATCTGGCTCGATCCGTCGCCGAAGTAGTTGATCGACACGTCGGTCGTGCCGGCGTGCTTCTGCGCCCAGGCGTGGCCGGTCGCGAGCGGCGCACCGCCGCCGACGATCGCGTTCGTCCCCAGCGCGCCGGCCTCCAGCCACTGCAGGTGCATCGAGCCGCCGCGGCCGCCCGAGAAACCGGACGCGAGGCCGAGGATCTCGGCGAGCGTGCGATCGAGCAGCGTCTGGACGTCGGGCGTCACGAGGGCCGTGGGATCGAGAGCACCGCCGGAGACGAAGGCGAGCGTCTTGGCGAGGAACTGGTGGTGTCCGCGGTGCGATCCGTTCACGGCATCCGCGGGTCGAAGGGACACGATCGAGCCGACCGCGCCGCCCTCCTGGCCGATGCTGGAGTGCGCGGGACCGTGCACCAAGCCGGCACCGGCGAGGTCGAGCACCGCCTCCTCGAAGGCCCGGATGAGATGCAGCTGACCGAGCATCGTCCCGAGCAGTTCGGGGTCGGCCGCCTTCCAGTCGGCGGCTGTCGTCTCCAACTGCACCCACTCGACTCCGGTGTTCAGCCGTTTCCGCTTGGCCATGTCGCTCCTCACGCGTCGTTGCGTCCACCTATACAGGTCGTTCGCTCACACTGTACGATTGGATTGTCTCCAATACAAGGCGTTCATGCCGCGAGATACTGTCGAGAGGCGCCTTCTGCGGCGTCAATGGATCCAATGGAGGATGCGACATGGGACTTCCGGGACTGCGCGGCAGCGACCACATCGGCTTCACCGTTCCTGATCTCGACGAGGCCGAGACGTTCCTCGTCGATGTCCTCGGCGCCGTGCCGGTGTACACGCTCCCCGGTCGCAGTGGCGAGGGCGACTGGATGACACGGCAGCTCGGTGTGCACCCGCGGACCGCGATCCGCGAGATCCGCTTCTACCGCCTCGGCAACGGCACGAACCTCGAGGTCTTCGCGTACGACGCCGCCGACGGGCAGGCTCCTCCCCCGCGCAACAGCGATATCGGCGGACACCACCTCGCGCTCTATGTCGACGACCTGGATGCCGCGGTCGCCCACCTCCGCGCGCACGGCGTCGACGTCATGGGCGAACCGGTGGTGAGCGGCGCGGCTTCCACCGGTCAACGCTGGATCTACTTCCGCGCCCCGTGGGGCATGCAGTTCGAGCTGGTCAGCTTCCCCGACGGCAAGGCCTACGAACGCGACGCCGAGACGGTGCTGTGGCACCCCGCGAGGCCCGCCGAATGACCGACCTGCTGCCCGCGACCCGCGACCACGGCCGCGCCGGCACCGGGATCGCCGACACACTGCGCGACGAGATCCTCCGCGGCATCCATCCGCCCGGGACACGCATCCGGCAGGAGGATCTCGCGGCGCGGCACACCACGAGCCGTATCCCCGTGCGCGAGGCGCTCCGCATCCTCGAAGCCGAGGGACTCGTGACGCTCGTCGCCAACTCGGGCGCGTGGGTGTCGCGCCTGACCCTCGCCGAGTGCGAGGAGCTGTACCTCGTGCGCGAGCGCATCGAGCCGGTGCTCCTCGGGATGAGCGCGCCGCTGCTCTCCCCCGACGACCTGGACGCCCTCGACGACCTCGCCGCACGCATGGAGAACGCGGATGCCGAGGACTTCCTGCGCCACGACCGGGAGTTCCACTTCGCCACCTATGCGCCCGCGCGCACCGTGATGCTCGGCGACACGGTCGTGGGTTTGTGGAACCGAACGCATCACTACCGCCGGGCCTTCGTCGCCGCGGCCCACGCCCGCCACGACGGCACCGCGCACCTCGATCACCGGCTCCTCGTCGCGGCGCTCCGCCGCGGCGACGCCGAGGAGGCCGCCCACGTGCTCGAGCGGCACATCCGGCGCACGCGCATCGAGCTGGAGCGGCATCCCGAGATCTTCGGGGATGGCGCCGCCGTGGGGTGAGCGCCCGGTCAGGTGATGCGCCAGCCCCGGTCGACGTAGAGGTTGGTCGCCGAGACGCCCTCGTTGTGGAGCAGGAACCGCGTGGCATCCACCACGTCGTTCATCGTCGCCAGCTCGCCGCCGGGGGTGCGCGACGAGTAGCCCTCGAGGACGCCCGCGGGCTTCCCGGCCCAGAACGGGCTGTCGCCGATGATGCCCGGATGCAGCGCGTTCACGCGCAGCGGCGCGAGTTCGAGGGCGAGCGCGGTGGTCAGCCCCTCGACTCCGCCGTTGATCGTCGAGACCGTGACCGATCCGGGGTACGGCGCGTCCTTCGCGCGGCCGCCGAACAGCACGATGCCGGTCGAGCGCTGGGGCACGAGCCGATCGAGCAGCGTGTGCACGGTCTCGGTGTACCCCACGAGTTTGAGGGTCACGAGGCGCCGGGCGCGGGCGATGTCGTAGTCGCGCACCGTGTTGGCGTCGCGTTCGATCGCGGCGAGGACGAGGCCGTCGAGTTCGCCCACGTCGGCGAGCGCGGGCGCGATGTCGTCCGGCTCGGAGATGTCGACCGCGATGCCCCGCACGTTCGGCCCGATCTCCCGGGCGATCGCCTCCGCGGCGACAGCATCACGACCCGTGAGCGTGACCTCGTGACCGTCGGCGGCGAGCGACGCGACGATCTCCCGCCCGATACCGGACGTGCCCCCGACCACCAGATACCTGCGGCTCATGCCGCACCTCCCTCTCGTTCGTTCTCGGAGCCCGGGAGGAGTCCCCGCCGGGTGACTTCGGCCGCCGCACCCCAGTCGAGGCGGGCGAGAGCCGGCTCGGCCAGCGCCCGCTCGAACACGGCGGTGAGAGCCGCGAGCGTCGGCAGATGCGTGCCCGTCTCGCCCGCGATCTCGGCGCTCAGCCGCAGATCCTTGTAGCCGAGGGCCACGTCGAACCCGGGCGGGTCGTACGCCTGCCGCGCGATCATCCCGCCGTAGCCGCTGTACACGACCCCGGCGAACAGCGTCGACGTGAGGATCTCGACGAACAGGCCGGGATCGACGCCGCGCGCTTCGACGAGGGCGACGGACTCGCCGATCGCCTGGATCGCGTGGATGATGTCGTAGTTCACCGCGATCTTCACGGCGTTCGCGGTCGACGGCTCCTCACCGAGCGGCCACAGGCGCGCGGCGAACAGCTGCAGGAACGGCTCGACCTCGGTGACGTCGTCGGGCGCGCCCGCGACGAGGACGTTGAGCTTGCCCTCCGCCGCAACCGTGGGCCGCCCGAGCACGGGAGCGGCGACGTAGCGCGCCCCCGCCGCCGCGAACCGGCGCTGCAGCTCCCCCGCCCCCGCGGGGCTGATCGACGCCATGTTCACGTGCACCCCGCCCGACGCGGATGCCACGGACGCGGCATCCAGGACCGAGAGCGCCGCGGTGTCGTCGGCGAGCATCGAGAACGACACCGGGTGCGCGAGCGCCTCCGCGGGCGTCGCACACGCCACGGCCCCGGCGGCGACGAGCTCGTCCGCCGCGCCGGGCGAACGGTTCCAGACATGGACACGGTGCCCGGCGTCGACGAGGCGGCGAGCCAGCGCCGCCCCCATCGAGCCGAGGCCGAGGAAACCGACCGACGCCATCACGCCTCCCCGCGGCCCCACGTCGTGTTCAGGTGCGACTGCGAGTCGCGCTGGTTGTTCAGCGGGCCGCCGACCGCGATGTAGCGGGGCCCCGCGATGAGCAGCTCCTCGGCGGGGAACTTCGTGATGACCTCGCACCCGGTCGCGGTGACGACGACCTCCTCCTCGATGCGCGCCGCGCCCCAGCCGTCCGCGGAGGGCCAGTACGTCTCGAGGGCGAACACCATGCCCTCCTTGAGCTCCTCCGGGTGGTCGAACGAGACCAGCCGCGAGAAGATCGGCTTCTCCCAGATCGACAGGCCGACCCCGTGGCCGTACTGCAGGGCGAACGCCGCCTCCTCGTCCGCGAAGCCGAACTCCTGCGCCGTCGGCCACACCGACACGATGTCGGCGGTCGTCGCGCCGGGGCGGACGAGGGCGATCGCCCGGTCCATGTACTCGCGCGCCCGGGTATAGGCATCCTTCTGCTTCGTGCTCGCCGAACCCACCGCGAACGTACGGTAGTAGCAGGTGCGGTAGCCGTTCCAGCTGTGCAGGATGTCGAAGAACGCCGGGTCGCCCGGGCGGATCAGACGGTCCGAGAACACGTGCGGGTGCGGAGAGCAGCGCTCGCCCGAGATCGCGTTGACGCCCTCGACGTACTCCGACCCGAGGTCGTACAGCGTCTTGGCGACCAGGCCCACGGCCTCGTTCTCGCGGACACCGGGACGCAGGAACCGGTACAGCTCCTCGTACGCCGCGTCGACCATCGAGGCCGCCTGCGTGAGCAGGCGGATCTCGTCCCCGGTCTTGATGCGCCGGGCCTCCATGAACACCTGCTGCCCGTCGACGACCTGGATGCCGACCTTCTGCAGCGCGAAGAGGATCGGGAGCTCGATCACGTCGACGCCGAGCGGCTGGTCGGCGACCCCGAACTTCTCCAGCTCGCGCTTGATCTTGCGCGCGACCTCCTCGGCGATCCCGGCATCCGGCGGGAAGGCGCCGCGGAGCGTCGAGATGCCCGCCCGCGCCCCCGACTCCAGCCGCGGACGCTTGGTGCCCTCGTGCGGCGCGTGGGGATCGGCATCCATCTCGGACGACGTCACATCGAGCCACGGGTTGTAGAGCGCGTGGTGCTTCGCCGCGGAGCCGAAGTCCCACGAGATCGGATCGGTGTTGCGGGTGAGGAGGCTGAAGCGGATCAGCTTGTCCATCGCCCACGTGCCGATGTGGGTGGCGGTCATGTAGCGGATGTTGGAGAAGTCGAACGCGAGCACGGCTCCGAGATCCGAGCGTTCGAGCTCCGCCTTCACGCGTGCGAGTCGGTCGTCGCGGAGGCGGTCGAAGTCGACGCGGGCCTCCCAGTCGACGCCGTTGGTGCCCGTGGTTCCGGTGTTCTTCATGACGGCCTTCCTGAGGTCAGAGGGGTTCCGATGGGGATGCGGGCGCGCGGCGGATCAGCCGCCCCGCACCCCCGGTGAGCGACCGCGGCGCACGAGCACCATGACGAGCGGGACGACGGCGGCGAACAGCACGAAGGCACCCTGGATCCAGTACTGCCACGACAGGCCGAGCGACAGGAACGCCAGAGAACTCGTCACCGTCTGCAGGAGCAGTCCCGCCGCCGCGACGGCGAGAGCCGAGCCCGAGCCGCCGAAGATGCTGGCGCCGGCGATCACGACCGCCGTGACGGAGGTGAGGGTCAGCGCCTGGGCCGCGTTGGCGTCGCCGATCCCCGATCGCGAGTACACCGCGAGTCCGGCCAGAGCCGCGAGCAGACCCGCCGCGACCGACGCGAGCAGCCGCGTCCGCGGCACCCGTACGCCCATGCGGTTGGCTTTCACGGGGTCGGAGCCCGCCGCACGCAGCGCGCGACCGCCGCGCGTGCGCTGGATGACGAACCACATGACCACCGCCACAGCGACGGCCAACGCCAGGATCAGGGGCACGCCGGCGACGGCGAGGCCGAGGGTCGTCAGGACGTCGGCGCGGGCCGAACCGCCGGGACTGGGCCGCAGCACCTGCGCGAGGCCGAGCACCGCGATCGAGCTCACGAGCGTCGCGATCACGGGCGGCAGCGAGAGGCGCGTGACGAGGAGGCCGTTCACCCACCCGACCGCTGCCCCCGCGGCGAGCGCCAGCAGCACCCCGATGAGGAAGTAGCCGATCCCCTGCTGCGCGAAGAACGACAGGATGACCGCCGACAGCGCCGTCACCGAGCCGATGCTGAGGTCGATGCCCCCGGTCATCACGACGACCAGCTGCGCGAGCCCCACGAAGATGAGGACGCTCGTCGCCGCCAGCAGCTGACTGATGCTCAGCGGGCTCAGGAAGGCCGACGACACGAACGAGGTCACCACCGAGAGAGCGACCGCCAACCCGAGGAGGACGACGGCCTGCGTCTCCCCCGCCAGGATCCCCCGGGACCGGCGGCGCGCCGCGACGGCGACCTCGACGGATGCCGTCTCGTGCGACAGCACCGCGGCTCCCGTGATGGCCCGTTCGTCGACGTCGTCGCCGATGAGGGTCGTCTGCACGCGGCCGCGGGAGAACACCACGACCCGGTCGCACAGCCCCTCGAGTTCGACGGCATCCGTGGAGAGGACGACGACGGCGACCCCCGAGGCGGCGAGCTCGCGCAGGAACGCGTAGATGTCCACGCGCGCGCCGGCGTCGACGCCCTGCGTCGGGTCCTCGACCAGCAGCACCTTCGGGTCGCCGAGACGCCCGCGGGCGAGCAGCACCTTCTGCTGGTTGCCGCCGGAGAGGGCCGAGACCGGCACCTCGAGGTGCGGCGTCTTGACCGCGAGACCCGCGACGCCCTCGCGCGTGAGCGCGTACTCGCGGCTGCGACGGACGAAGCCGCCCGGCATCGCGGCGCGCAGAGCACCCGCCACGGCGTTCTCGCGGATCGACATCTTGCCGAACATCGCCTCGCCGATGCGATCGCCGGGGAGGAACACGACACCCGCGGCCGACGCCGACCGGCGGGACCGTGTCGACACCTCCTGGCCGTTCACGAGGATGCGGCCCCCCGAGGCGCCGCCGCCGGCGATGCCGCGCAGCACCTGACGCTGGCCGTTGCCCTCGACGCCGGCGAGACCGATGATCTGGCCCGGGTACACCGAGAACGAGACGTTGTCGTATCCGGGGCCGCTGAGTTCCAGGACCTCGAGCGCGGGCGTCGCGGATGCCGCCGGCGCGGCGGGCTTGTCGGGGAACGTCGTCTCCAGCGACCGGCCGACGATGAGCTCGACGACCTGATCGGCGGTGAAGTCCGCGACCAGGCCCCGACCGACCACGCGTCCGTCGCGCAGCACCGTGAGGTCGTCGCCGATCTCCATCACCTCCGGGATCCGGTGCGTGATGTAGACGATCGCGACGCCCTTCTCGAGGAGCCCCCGGACCTGGCCGAACAACCAGGCCGTCTCCTCCGGCCCGAGGGCCTCGGTCGGCTCGTCCAGCACCAGCACACGGGGGTCGGATGCCAGGGCGGCGGCGATCTCGACGAGGTGCGCCTCGCGCAGCGACAGCGACGACACCAGGGCGTGCGGGTCGATGTTCAACGACAGGCGCCCGAAGTGCGCGGCGACCCAGGCGGCGGCGGTCCGACGCGAGGGACGCTTGCTCGCGGGGAGCAGCAGCAGGACGGCATCCACCACACTCAGCGACGGGGCCAGCGCGGGGATCTGGTACACGATGGCGAGGCCCGCCTCCCGCGCCTCGGCGGGGCGGATGCGGTCGAACTCGCGCCCGGCGAGGCCGATGGTGCCGGAATCCGGCACCACCGACCCCGCCGCGATCCCCACGAGGGTGGACTTCCCGGCGCCGTTCTCGCCCAGCACGGCGTGCACGCGACCGGCGGCGATGTCGACCGAGACCGCGTCGAGCGCGGTGACACCGGGGTAGGTCTTGGTGATGCCCGAGAGGGTGAGCGCGGATGCCACGGTCGTGGGGGTCTCGTTCATCAGCCGAAGAGCTTCGTGATCTCGGCGGAGGTCAGCAGCGTCGACGGCGTGGCGTCGGACGGCGCCGACGACAGGCAGGCCTTGTCCGGGGTCACCGAGCCGGCCGTCTTGCCGGTGGAGTCCTCGAAGAGCGACAGTTCGTACAGCGAGGGCTCGGTGTCCTTCGTCCCGAACTCCGCGGCGAGGGCCTTGCGCAGCGCGACGCGTCCGATCCAGGTGCGCGACGAGACCGTCGCCAGCTCGTAGCCGGGGTTCTTCGCCTTGAGGTCGGCGAAGCCGCAGCTGAGGGAGTTGTCGTCGGTGGAGGTGAGGATGGGCAGCTGCTGGCCCGCGGCCTCGTACGCGCGGATGACACCCGAGGCGGACGCACCGTAGTCGGCGATGATGGCGTTGATCGGCGTGCCCTGCGAGAGGACGCCGGCCATCGCCTGCTGCGCCTGCGCCGGGTCCCAGTTGGTCCAGATCGGCTCACTGTTCACGAGCGTGATCTGGGGGTTGGCGTCGAAGACCTCCTTGGCCCCGGCGAACTCCTGCGTCGAGACCAGCGCACCGGAGGGTCCGCCGAAGAACACGACGTTGCCGCCCGCGCTGCCCAGCTGGTCGACGATCCACTGCGCCTTGGACTTCCCGACGAACGCGGGGATCTGGTCGGTGTAGTCCAGGTAGTCGGTGCCGGCGGTCCCCTGCGGGTCGGAGGCGAAGTTGACCACGATGGAGCCGGCCTGGGTCGCCTGGCGGATGGCGGGCAGGTGCGCCTCGCCGGGGCCGGCGTCGGGGATGACCAGGATGATGTTCGTGCCCTTGGCGGCCAGGCTCGTGATGCCCGAGGTGGTGGCCTCCAGGTCGCCGCGACCGGCGATGAACTCGACACCGGAGATCGCGGCGCACTTGGCCGCTTCGCTCTCGATCTCGGCGAGGACGGTCTTGGACCACGTGTTGGTGCCGTAACCGTCGACCACGCCGACCGAGACCTTCTTGCCGTCCGCGGGGCAGATGTCGGAGATGCTCGCGAACTGGTCCATGGTGCCGGTGCTGCCGGCGGCGATGTCGGCGGTGAGGTTGTTCGCTCCCTCGCTTCCGCCGCCGCCGGCGCTGTTGGTCGACGAACAGCCGGCGAGCACGAGCGCGCCGAGGGCGATGACGACGAGACCGGCTCGCCGTGCGGGTGCTGTGGTGATCATGGGGGTACTCCTCTTCGAGTGGGTGATCGGGTATGCAGGGACGGATGAGGGCGCGACGGACCGCCCGTCGACCCGGGCGGGTCGCGGTGGGCGGATGAGCCGGGTCAGGCTCCCGGACGCCGTCGCATGAGGTTCCGGATTCGGGAGGTGGTGCCGCCCAGCTGGAGCTGGGCGACGATGCCGACGCCGATGATCAGCGCCTGCACGATGTTCTGCACGGCGGTGGCCTGCGTGAACGTCTGGACCAGCTGGGTCAGCTGCGCCAGGAAGAGTGCGCCGAGCGCCGGGCCGACGACGCTTCCGCGTCCGCCGGTGAGTGCGGTGCCGCCGAGCACGACCGCCGCGATCGAGGGCAGCAGGTAGTCCTCGCCCGCGGTGAGCGTGGGGGTGCGGAGGAGCCCCGCGAGCAGGACGCCGCCGACGGCGGCGAGTGCGGCCGAGAGCACGTAGGCGACGATCGTGTAGCCGCGCGTGCCGATCCCGAGGTTCGCGGCGCTGCGGGGATTCTCGCCGACGAGTTCGAAGCGACGGCCGAGGCGCGTGAGCTTCAGTACGACGTGCACCGCGAGCGTGAGGGCGAGGGCGAAGAACACCAGGACCGGGATGCCACCCCACCGGCTGAGTGCGAACTGGTTGAGCGCGTCCGGGCTCTGGGTGGCGAACCCGCCGGACAGGGCCTGGACGGTGCCGATCATCAGCGCGTTCACCGCGATGGTGACGACGAGCGGCGGGAGTCCGAAGAGCGTGATGACCAGGCCGCTGGCCAGCCCGAACGCCGCGGTGGCCACGATCGCGGCGGTGATGGCCGCGGGCAGCCCCAGCGCGTCGTCGCCGCCGAAGCGCGCGACGATCAGCGCACCGAGCGTGACCGCGCCGGGGATGGACAGGTCGAGACCGCCCTGCTGGATGACGAGGGTCTGTCCGATCGCGACGATCGCGATGAGCGCCGCGAACGGCAGCATCGACACGATGGCCGTGGGGCCGACGCTGCCGGGCGCGATGAGGGGGCTGATCAGGAACAGCGCGGCGACGGCGATGAGGGCCCGGGTGCCCGGCCACGCCAGCACCATCCGCGCCGTGGGACCGTGGTCCTTCGGCGCGAGACGGACCGGGGCGGCGAGGTCGGTCATGCCGTCACCAGCGTCGGGTGCCAGGTGCCGTCGAGGCGCGCCTCGGGCATCTCACCGAGCAGGTAGCTGCGGGATGCCTCGGCATCCGCCTTCAGTCGCGCGATGTCGACGCCGACGAGCTCGCCGTCCTTCTTCACGCGGCGGCCCTGGACGAACACGTCGCGGACGAGTCCGGGGTGGGCCGAGTAGACGAGGCTGCCGATCGGGTTGTTGAGCGGGGTCAGTGCCAGCGAGCGATCGTCGAGGACGACGATGTCGGCCGCCTTGCCCACCGCGATCGAGCCGGTCGTGTCCGCGAGGCCCGCGGCGTGCGCGCCGTCGATCGTGGCGAACTGCACCACGTCGGCGCAGGTGAGACTGATGCGCTCGAGCACCTCGCCGGTGTCGACGGACGGGGCGTTGTCGAGCGCGCGCTGCATGCCGATGGCGGTGCGCATGGTGGCGAACATGTCGCCGCCGTTCGAGCTGCACACGTCGATCGAGAACGTGGGACGGATGCCGGCGCGCAGCAGTCGGCCGGTGGCGGGGAAGCCGTGGCCCATCTGCATCTCGACGTCGGGGGCGACCGAGGCGGTGCCGCCGCTGTCGGCGATGAGCTTCAACTCGTCGTCGCCCAGCGTGCAGCAGTGCACGTAGGTGATGCGGTCGGACAGGAGTCCATCGGCGTGCATCTTGCGGATCGGGCCCGACTTCCCCCAGTATCCGTCGCCGGCGTGCATCGTCACGCGCAGGTCGAGGTCGGCGGCGAGCCGGAAGTCGGCGATGTTGACCTCGGGGGTGACGAACTGCGGGCCACGCAGGGCGAGCGCCATCGTCACGAGGCCGTCGTCGGAGGAGAAGTGCTCGTCGCGGACGCGCCGCGCGTCGGCGGGGTGGACGTTGGCCGAGGGCAGGCTCCCCCACTGCTCGGCGCCGCCGCCGTGCGCGAACACGGCCCGCATACCGGTGTCCTTGAGGGCGGCGACCGCGGCGTCCGCGTGTGCCGGGGTGCCGAGGTTGTGGGACCAGTCGACCAGCGTGGTGATGCCGGAGTCGAGCGCCTCGAGTGCGCCGAGGTAGTTGCCGGTGTAGGTGTCCTCGGGACGGAAGTGCTTGCTGAGGCCGGTGTGCAGTCCCGCGAGGTACTCGGTGAGGGACCAGTCCGACGCGAGGTTGCGGACCACGGACTGCCACGTGTGGCGGTGGGTGTCGACGAAACCGGGGTGCACGATGCGGCCGTGGACGTCGATGACCTCGGCGTCTCCGGCATCCAGGCCCGGTCCGATGGCCTCGATCGTTCCGTCGGCGCCGATCAGGATGTCGGTGTCGGTGAGGACCTCGCCGGGGCGGACGGCCGTGATGACGGTCCCTCCCCGCAGCAGCGTACGCGTGCTCATGTGGTGGTGACTCCCTCGTCGAACCGGAGCGTCATCGCGCCGGTGGTGTTCGTTGATTGGATGCTAGAAAGCAGGACTGAACGTGTCAAGTATTTGTTATCACTCTGTGCAGTCCGTGCAGCTCGACTGAAAGCTCAGGCGCGTTCGCGGTACAGCGGGATGTCGATCGGGGGCTGCGGGATGAACGATCCCGCTCCGCCCATCCGGTCGTACAGGTGGTCGTGGGAGCGCTCGAGCGTCGCCCTGGCCGCGGCGACGTCGACGTGCATGAGCACACCGCCGCGCTTGACCACGCGCCCGTCGATGAGCACGGTGTCGATGCAGCCGGCGTGCGCCTGAGACACCACCGCACCGCTGGGATCCGCACGATTCCAGCCGACCTGGCTGATCCCCGACATGTCCACGAGCACGATGTCGGCGCGCTTGCCCACCGTGAGCGAACCGACGAGATGGTCGACGCCGGCTGCCCGCGCACCGTTCAGCGTGGCCCACCTCAGCGCGTCCTTCGTCGTCCACGACATCGCCTGCGGCGCCCGCATGACGGCGTACTCCGGTTCGTCGGCGCGATATCGAGAAGCCTGCAGCACGAGCCGGCTGTGCGACACCATGTCGCCGCCGTTGCCCGAGACGCAGTCGATCCCGAGGCTCGGTCCGGGCGTGTGGGCCGTGGCCTCGGCGATGGCGGGATACCCCATGCCCATCTGCATCTCCGTCTCGGCGCACACCGAGACGGTGACCCCGCTGTCGTCCAGCAGGTCCCACTCGTGCGGGGTGTTGAAGGTGCAGTGCACCAGCAGGAGGTCGTCCGCGAGCAGCCCGTGCGCGTGCAGCACCTCGACGTCCTGGAAGAGCTGCCGCACCATGACCTGATTGGCGTGGAAGGTGATGCGCGCCCCGAGATCGCGGGCGAGGCGGAACTCGGCCGCCACGTCGGCGACGGGCGCGATCGCCAGCTCCTGCGGAGCGATGCCGAAGCGCAGCAGCTGGTCGTCGCTGGAGAAGTACTCCTCCCGGATGCGGCGGGCGAGCACGGCCCGCGTGGCCAGGGCCGCGGGGTCCGCTCCCCGGACGGACCCGCCGCGCGACTGGCTCCAGGTGTTGGTGGTGATCGGGGTCAGCCCGTGGGCGTAGAGCGCACGGATACCGGCATCCCGCAGCCCGGTGACGGCGGCATGGGCCCCGTCGGGATCGAGGATGTTGTGGCAGTAGTCGACGATCGTGGTGATTCCGGAGTTCACCGCGTCGAGGGCCCCGACGTAGTTGCCGGCGTACATGTCCTCCGCCCGGTACAGGGGCGCCATGTGCAGTCGGATGCCACGGAGGTAGTCGGGGATGTTCCCGTCGGCGAGGATGCCGCGCAAGGCGGTCTGCCAGGTGTGCCGGTGCGTGTCGACCATGCCCGGTATGGCGATCTTGTCGCGACCGTCGATGATCTCGGCGTCGTCCACCGCGATGTCGGGGCGGATCTCCCGGATGACGGAGTCCTCGATGAGGATGTCGGTGCGGGCGAGGTCGCCCAGCTCCGGGTCGACGGTGGCCGCCGCCACGTTGCGGATGAGTGTGCGCATGGTCGCTCCCTCGCGATCCGTTCGGGTCCGCATCGACCCGACGTTGTGCTGAACTACACACGAATGTACAGTCGCTCCCAGATTTGTAAAGTCTGAGCGAACGTTCCATCGGTGTCGAGGAGGACCCATGTCACGAACGAGCCCCCGGATCGCCGTGCTCGGCACCGGCGCGCAAGGTGCGAGCATCGGCGCGGACCTGCTGCGCGCAGGTCTCGACGTCACCTACATCGAACAGTGGCCCGCCCACGTCGAGGCCATGCGCGCCCGCGGCATCGAGGTGCGGCTGCCGGACGAGACCCACGTCACGCCCGTGCATCCCCTGCACCTCTGCGAGGTGGCGACCCTGCGCGAGCCCTTCGACATCGTATTCATCGTCGTGAAGGCGTACGACACCCGGTGGGTCGCGGAGCTCATCGCCCCCTACGTCGCCGAAGACGGGCTCGTCGTGGGTCTGCAGAACGGGATGACCCAGGATGCCATCGCCGCCGCCGTGGGCGCGCACCGCACGATGGGGGCGGTGATCGAGGTGGCATCCAACATGTTCGAGCCGGGCATCGTCAACCGGCAGACGCCGGTCGCCGGCTCCTGGTTCGCGGTCGGTGCGTACGACGACGCGGCCCGCGGTCGCGAACACGAGGTGCAGGCCGTCCTCTCGCACACCGGCCGCGTCGACGTCTCCCCCGACATCCGCTCGTCCAAGTGGATGAAGCTCGTGGCCAACGCCGGCGAACTCGTCCCGTCCGCGATCCTCGACCTGCCCCTGGCCTCCGCCGTCGCCCTCCCGGGCGTCCACGACTTCATGATCGAGTGCGGGAAGGAGGCCGCACGGGCCGCGCTCGCCGACGGCAGCCGCCTCGTCCCCATCTTCGGCCTCTCCGACGACGCGGTGACCGATCCGGATCGCTACGCCGCCGACCTCCTGGGCGAGGTGCTCGACAGCTTCTCCCTGCCCGACACCAACACCACCGTTCTGCAGGACTGGATGAAGGGCCGCCACGGCGAGTACGAAGAGGTGAACGGTCTCGTGGTCTCGGTGCTCGCCGCCGCGGGACAGGAGGCGCCGTTCAACGCGCACACCGTCCGTCTCGCGAAGGAGATCGAGGCCGGACGGATGCCGCGGTCGGCCGCCAACATCGACGCCCTCCTGGACGTCCCCGGGCGCGGGTGAGGCTCGGCCGTGTTCAGGCGCGGCGCACACGATGTGCGCGAATCGGCCGGTAGCGTGTTCTCGCGAAGAGCGGGGTCCCGGTGACCGGGTTCACCGCCGTCGGACGAGGAGGCGCGGACATGACCGACGACATCGGCAGCAGGCTGCGCGACGCGCGACTGCAGCGCGGCCTGAGCCTGCGCAGCGTCGCCAGTTCACTGGGCGTGTCGGCCAGCCTCATCTCGCAGGTCGAGACCGGCAAGACGCAGCCCTCGGTCTCGACGCTGTACGCGATGGTGACGCACCTCGGCATCTCGATCGACGAGTTGCTGGGCGTCTCCCCCACGCCGCCGGCCGGCGCCGCGATTCCCGCGCCCGAACCGGTGTCGACGGACCTCACGGTGCAACGCGCCGCCGACAACGCCGTCCTCGACATGGAGAACGGCGTCCGGTGGGAACGGTTGGCCGCGGGCGTCGGTCCCGCGGACTCGCTCCTGGTCACCTACCAGCCGGGAGCCTCGAGCTCGGTCGAAGGCAAGATGATGCGCCACGCCGGCGTCGAGTACGCCTACCTGCTCGAGGGCGAACTGACGCTGCGCCTCGAGTTCGACACCTTCACGCTCCGCGCGGGCGACAGCCTTCACTTCGACTCGGTGCGCCCGCACCTCTACGTCAACCAGAGCAACGCGATCGCCCGCGGCATCTGGTTCGTGGTGGGGCGCCGCGAGCAGAACCAGACCATGCCCTCGGCGGGACAGCAGCTCGGCGCCCCGCGCGAGACGATCGGGTCAGCGGTCGACGTCCTCCGGGCGATGGACGACCTCGACCACTGACCCGCGCTACGCCGGAGTCGACCCGACGCCGTGCCGTGCCACCCGCCGGCGCGTCGCCGTCGGGTCGATCACGGTCTTGATCTGACGGGAACCGCCGCGCGTGAGCGGCTCGAGCGCGCCGCCTGCCACCTCGTCGAGGGGCAGCACTTCGTCGGCGACGTCTGACCAGTCGGCGCGACCCGCCAGCAGTTCCACCGCGCGCGGCAGATCCGCGGCGATCGCGTGCGCGACCGTCCCCACGATCGTGTACTCGCGCAGGGTCCACGACCCCAGGGGGACGGGGACGTCCTCCCGCTGGATGCCGACGGGCACCAGCACCGCCCCGGGCAGGGCGGCCGCGACGACCTCGTCCCATCCGGCGCGCGAGCCGCTCACTTCGAACAGCACGTCGGCCTCGCGCCCGGACGCGGCGAGCTCGGCGGCGACGGAGCCCTCGCCCGCGACCAGGGTCCGTTCGGCCCCGAGATCCCGGGCGAGCGCCAGACGCGCCTCCGACCGGTCGACCGCGAGCACGCGCGCCCCGACCGCCGCCGCCGCGTACGTGAGGAAGGCGCCGATCCCACCGATCCCGAGGACGACGGCGTCCTGCCCCGCAGCGAGACCGCTCCGCGACACCGCGTGCACGGCGATGGCCATCGGCTGCGCGAGGGCGAGGGTGTCGGAGGCCAGCCCCCACGAGGTGACGTCGAGCAGGGTCGCGGCGGGCACGCGGACGAACTCCGCGAGCCCGCCGTCGATCTGCAGTCCCGCCGTCCGGTAGCGCCGGCACAGGTTGGTGCGTCCGGCCCGGCACGGCTTGCACTCGCCGCAGGAGATCCCCGCGCCGCAGACGACCTGGGCGCCGAGGGGCAGATCCACGCCGTCGCCCACCGCCTCGACCGTGCCGGTGAACTCGTGGCCGAGCACGACCGGCAGGTGGGTGAGGACCGGGCCGCGGGAGTACTCCGTGGCATCCGATCCGCACACGCCGCACCCGGTCACCCGCACGAGGGCCTCGCCCGGACCGGGGACGGGGACGGGGCGTTCCTCGATCCGCAGATCCCCTGCGCTGTGCAGGACGGCGGCGCGCATGCGCGTCACAGGGCGGTCCCGTCGGGCACCGGGATCTGCACGGCCTGGCGGGAGTCGATCATCCGTGCGAGGTGCGCCTCGTACACCGCGGCGTGCGCGGGCGAGTCGAGGTACGCCGCGAGGGCGTCCTCGTCCGCCACGAGCGCCACCACGGCGTAGTCGGCCGGGCTCGGACGCAGCCGCAGGTTCGCACCGCAACGGTATCCGCGGAGCATCGGCAACGCCGTCGCCATCTCCTCGAGCGCCCCCGTCAGCGCCTCCACCTCCTCGGGGCCGACCTCGGGTCTCCAGGTGAACAGTGCGGCGTGCAGGATCATGCGGTCCTCTCAGTCGTCGGCGCGGGCGACCACGTGCGCGTCGCCCTCGGTGTAGCGGTAGGGGTTCTCGATCTCCTCGTCGATGGGGATCTCGGGGTGCATCCCCTCGGTCCACGCCTGCTCACCGAGCTTCGACCGCACGTACTCGACCGATGCCGCGACCTTGTCGCGGACGGGCGCGAGCGGCAGACCGATGCGCTTCCCCTCGTACTTCACGACCTTGCCGTCGACGACCACGGTGTGCACGTCGGCGGTTCCGGCCTGGTACACGACGTGCGCGTAGGGGTGCAGGATCGGCGTCATCGCCGGAGACTCGTCGTTCTTGATGAGCACGATGTCGGCGCGCTTGCCCGGGGTCAGCGAGCCGATGCGGTCCTCGAGGCCGATCGAGCGGGCGCCGCCCATCGTCGCCATGTGCAGGACGTCCTCGGCTCGCAGACGGTTCGCGACGATCGTCTCGCCCCGTGCGTGCGCCTCGAGGTGGTCGCGGGAGCGGTCGGCGCTGAGGGTCGCGCGCATGGCGGAGAAGAAGTCGGCGCTCCACCAGACGCTGGTGTCCATGGAGAGGGAGGCCGGGATGCCGTGCTTGCGGATCGCCCACGTCGAGGGATATCCCTGGCCGGCGCTCTGCTCCGACTCCGTCGCGACCGAGACGGTGCCGCCGGTCGCCGCGATCTTCTGATAGCTCTGCTCGTTGAGCGATGCGGAGTGCACGTAGCAGATCTCCGGCGTCATGAATCCGGCCTCGTACATCTGCGTGATGGCGGTGTCGGTGGTGGCCCCCCAGACCCCGGCGTGCGTGGTGACGCGCAGTCCCAGCTCGCGGGCCGCCTCGAACGCACCGCGCTCCGGGAAGTCGGACGCCCCGGGGACGTCGAACGCGAGCTGCAGCGTCAGCATGTCGTCGTGCGAGGAGAAGTTCTTCGAGACGAAGTCGCGGAACTCCGGCGCGTTGGCCCATTCCCAGGGCGCGCCGAGGTAGTTGCCGTAGCCGAGCACGAAGCGTCCCGGGATCTCGCGGAGCGCCTGGAGCGCGGCCTCGCCGTACTCGGGCGTGCGCAGGCCGTGCGACCAGTCCAGCGTCGTCGTCACACCGGTGTCGACGGACTCCAGCGCGCTGAGGAGGTTGCCTGCGTACACGTCCTCGGGCCGGAAGACCTCGCCCCAGTTGAGGTAGTAGAAGACGAAGTACTGGCTGAGCGCCCAGTCGCCGCCGTAGCCTCGCAGAGCCGACTGCCACATGTGGCGGTGGGTGTCGATGAAGCCGGGGGTGACGATGCCCCCGGATGCGTCGATCTCGAGCGTGCCCTCCGGCACCTCGAGACGGTGTCCGACCGCGGCGATGTCGCGGCCGATCACGAGGACGTCGGCGTCGTCCAGAACGCCCTGCTCGTCCATGGTGATGACGGTGGCGTTGCGGAAGACGAACGGGCGGTCCGCCGAGAACTGCTCGGCGGCGGGTGTGGTTTCGGTCATGGCCTTCTCCCCATCGAGAATGTTCGTTCCTGGTTTACACTCTCCGTGAGTGCGTGGCAAGAGTCCGGTTTTCGTTCAGCCCAGTTGCAAGAACCGTGACACCGAAGCCCGTGCGTTCGCTGACACTCCAACGAAGGAGCGACATGTCCACTCCGTCCATCGCCGTGCTGGGTGCCGGTGCCAACGGCGCGTCCATCGGCGCCGACCTCATCGACGCGGGTCTGGATCCCGTGCTGATCGAGCAGTGGCCCGCCCACGTGGAGGCCATGCGACGCGACGGCCTGCGCGTCGAGATGCCGTCAGGAACCCGCCGCGTACGCCCGCGCACGCTGCACCTGTGCGAGGTCGCGACGCTGCGCGAGCCGTTCGACCTCGTCCTGCTGGTGACGAAGGCGTACGACGCCCGCTGGGCCGCTGCGCTCATCGAGCCGTACCTCGCCGTCGACGGCGCGATCGCGGCCGTCCAGAACGGGATGACGACCGACGTCGTGGCCGACGTGGTGGGCGCGCATCGAACGGTCGGCACGGTGATCGAGATCTCGTCGACCATGACGGAGCCCGGGGTCGTCCATCGCCACGTTGACCCCGAACGATCGTGGTTCGCGGTGGATGCCACGGCGCCCCGCGGGCGCGACGTCGCCGACGTCCTGTCGCACTCGGGCGAGGTCGCCCGCGTGGACGACATCGCGTCGGCGAAGTGGATGAAGCTCGTCAGCAACGCCTCGGTCCTCGTCCCGACCGCGGCGCTCGGGCTGCCGATGGTCGATGCGATCGAGGTCCCGGGCATGCGCGAGATCATGCTCGAGGCGGGCCGTGAGGCGTTGCGGGTCGCGGGCGAGCATCGCGTGCTGCCGATCTTCGGACTCACGCCCGCCTCGATCGAGAGCTCACCCGATGTCGTCGAGACCATGCTCGACGCGCTCTACGCCCGGTTCACCGTGCCCGGAGCGACGACCACGGTGCTGCAGGACTGGCGCAAGGGCCGCCACAGCGAGGTCGACGACATCAACGGCACGGTCGTCGCAGCCGGTCGCCGGCTCGGCATCCCGACTCCCGTCAACGACGCGATCGTCGAGGTCGGCCACGCCATCGAGCGCGGCGAGGTCGAGCCCTCCCCCGCCGCGCTGCGCCTTCTGCAGCGCGGCTGAGGGACTCAGTCCGCGTTGCGCAGCGTCGACACCTGGTACAGGGCGACGGATGCCGCGATGCCGGCGTTCAGCGACTCGGCGGCCGTCGAGATCGGGATCGACACCACCTGGTCGCACGTCTCGGTCACCAGGCGCGACAGGCCCTTGCCCTCGGAACCGACGACGATCACCACCGGGCGATCGGCGAGCTGGAGTTCGGGCAGCGCGACGTCGCCGTCGCCGGCGAGGCCGAGGATGAACACGCCCTGCTTCTTGAACTCCTTGAGCGTGGCGGTGAGGTTCGCCGCGAGCGCGACCGGGACGCGGGCGGCCGCGCCGGCGCTCGTCTTCCAGGCCGCGGAGTTCACGCTCGCCGAGCGGCGCTGCGGGAGGACCAGGCCCTGACCGCCGAACGCGGCGGTCGAGCGGATGATGGCGCCGAGGTTGCGCGGATCGGTCACACCGTCGAGGGCCACGAGGAGCGGAAGCTCACCGCGGTCGATGATCTCTTCCAGCATGTCCTGCGGGTGCGCGTACTCGTACGGCGGCACCTTCAGGGCGACGCCCTGGTGGACGCCGTCGAAGCCGGCCATGCGGTCGAGCTCGGGCCGGGTCACCTCGAGAACGGGGATGCCGCGGTTCGTGGCGATCGACAGCATCTCCTTCACACGGTCGTCCATCTCGACGCGCTGAGCGATGTAGAACGCCGTGGCGGGGATCTTCGCGCGCAGCGCTTCGAGCACCGAGTTGCGGCCGGTTACCGTCTCGGTGTCGTCGCTCTGCTTGGCACGTGGACGGCCCTGCGACGAGCCCACCGGGCGCACGCCCGGCTTGCCCTTGCCCCCGGCGGCGGCGTAGCGCTCCTGGGCGGCCTTGCGTTTTCCGGCGACGTGCCAGGCGCGGTCCTCGGCCTTCGGCGTGGGTCCCTTGCCCTCGAGCGCCTTGCGCGAGTGTCCGCCGGTGCCCTTGAGCGGGCCCTTCTTCTTGCCGGGGTTGCGGGCTCCCGGACGTCCAGGCTTAGGCATCGATACTCCAATTGGTTCCGGCCGGAGTGTCCTCCAGCGTGATTCCGGCGGCGGCGATGGCATCACGGATGCGATCGGCTGCGGCCCAGTCCTTGTCGGCGCGAGCGCGGGCGCGCTGCGCGATCATCTCGCGCACGAGCGCGTCGAGTGCGGCGTCGGTTCCGTCCGAATTGGCCGGCTCTGGGGCATCCAGCCCCAGCACCGCCAGCATCGCGGACACCGCGCGGCCCGCGCGGGCCGCCGCGTCGAGATCTCCCGCGTCGACGGCGACGTTTCCGGCGCGCACCGTCTCGTGGAGGACGGCGAGCGCCTGCGGGACACCGAGGTCGTCGTCCATGGCTGCGGCGAAGGCGTCCGGCAGATCGGCGGAGCCCGACGAGGCAGCTGGCGCCCCGGCCGTCCGATGAACCCGCTGGAGGAACGTCGCGATGCGGTCGAGAGCGGCACGCGCCTCGTCGAATCCGCGATCCGAGACATCCAGGCTCGACCGGTAGTGCGCCCCGGCGAGCGCGTAGCGCACGACGAGGGGGTCGCGCTCGGCCAGGACGTCGGCGGCGAGCGTGAAGTTGCCGAGCGATTTCGACATCTTCTGCCCGTCGACGGTGACGAGACCGTTGTGCACCCAGTACCGCGCGAAGGGGTCGCCCGCGGCGGTGGACTGCGCGATCTCGTTCTCGTGGTGCGGGAACCGGAGGTCGAGGCCGCCCCCGTGGATGTCGAACTCGGGGCCGAGGTAGCGCCGCGACATCGCGGAGCACTCGATGTGCCAGCCGGGGCGCCCGGCGCCCCACGGCGACGTCCAGGTCGCCGACGCCGGCTCCCCTTCTTTCGCGCCCTTCCAGAGGGCGAAGTCCCGGGGATCGCGCTTTCCGCGGGGATCGGCGTCCGTCGCCGATTCCATGGCATCCACGCTCTGACGGGTGAGTTCGCCGTAGGCGGGCCACGAGCGCACGTCGAAGTAGACGTCGCCGGCGGCGGCGTACGCGTGGCCGCGCTCGATGAGCTCGGCGATGATCTCCTGCATCTGCGTGACCGACGCGGTCGCGCGCGGTTCGTAGGTCGGGGTCAGGATGCCGACGGCGGCGTACGCCCGCGAGAACTCCAGCTCCATGCGGTACGCCAGCGCCCACCAGGGTTCCTCGGCCGTGGCGTTGGCGAGGACCTTGTCGTCGATGTCCGTGACGTTGCGGACGAACGTGACGCGCCCGAACCGGTGCGCGAGCCAGCGGCGGAGCAGGTCGAACGCGAGAGCCGCGCGGACATGGCCGATGTGCGGACCCGACTGCACCGTGGGGCCGCAGACGTACATCGTGACGTTCGCGGGGTCGACGGGGACGAAGTCGCGCAGAGCCTGCGCTTTCGTGTCATACAGCCGAACGGTCACCGCACAAGCCTACCGGCCGCCCCTGGAGGCGACCCGTGCCCGAAACACGACGGCGTTAGGGTCGCAGCATGCCGCTGGAGATCCGACGCGACGACGTATCCGTCGCCGACACCCGAGCACTGGTGACCGCGCACGTGTCGGGCATGCTCGCGAACACGCCCGCCGAGAGCTGTCACGCGCTCGACGCCGATGCCCTCGTCGACAACGGCGCACTGCTGTGGTCGGCACGGGTCGACGGCGAACTCGCCGGGATCGGCGCCCTCTCCCCGTTCGGTGACGACGCGGGCGAGCTCAAGTCGATGCGCGTGACCGAGCGCTTCCTCGGCCAGGGCATCGGGCGGGAGATCCTGCGGCACATCATGACCGAGGCGCGGGCGCGCGGCATCCGGAGCCTCTGGCTCGAGACGGGCAGCGGCGACGACTTCGCGGCGGCGCGCGGCCTCTACTCCGGCGAGGGGTTCGTGGAATGCCCGCCGTTCGGGTCGTACCGCCCCGATCCGCTGTCGACGTTCATGACGCGGGAGCTCTAGACCGGGAGCACGAGCGCCGTCGCGAAGGCCGCGACCCCCTCGGTGCGACCGGCGAATCCCAGGCCGTCGGTCGTGGTGGCGCTCACCGAGACGGGGGCTCCCCCGAGTGCGGCCGACAGTGCGCGCTCCGCCTCGGCTCTGCGGCCCGCGAAGCGCGGCCGATTGGCCTGCACCTGCACGGAGACGTTCCCGATGCGCCAGCCCGCCTCGCCGAGGAGGGTCCGGGTGTGCGCGAGGAACGCCTCGGCGTGGGCCCCCGCGAACTCGGGGCGGTCGACGCCGAAGTGCGTGCCGATGTCTCCGAGGCCCGCGGCGGCCAGCAGCGCGTCGACGATCGCATGAGCCACGGCGTCGCCGTCGGAGTGCCCCGAGAGGGCCTGCTCCCCCGGCCATTCCAGACCCGCGAGCCACAGCGTGCCGTCGCCGCCGAAGCCGTGCACGTCGGTGCCGATCCCGACGCGCGGCGCACCCGCCGCGGGAGCGGTCGCGGTGGCGGCGTTCGGAGCGACGGCGGGTCCGGCGTCCGCGAGCAGGGCCCGCGCGCGGTCGAGGTCGGGACCGGTGGTGATCTTGAAGGATGCCGCGTCCCCCGCGACCGTGATCACGGGGTGACCCGCGGCGGCCACCAGCGCCGCGTCGTCGGTGTGATCGGCGTCGGCGGAGCGGAGCGCCTCTTCCAGGACGGTACGACGGAAGCCCTGCGGCGTCTGCGCGGCGGCGAGTTCGGATCGGTCCACGGCGGCGACGATCGCCCCCTCGGCATCCACGCGCTTGATCGTGTCGACGACGGGGACCGCCGGGATCACGGCGTCCGCACCCGCGTCGAGCGCGGCGACGACCCGCTCGAACACCGACGGCGGGGTCAGCGCCCGCGCCGCGTCGTGCACGAGCACGGTGTCGACGTCCGCCCACAGGGCGGCGAGCCCCGCCGCGACGGATGACTGGCGCGTGGCCCCTCCGGCGACGACCGCCACGAGCTCGTGACGCTCGCCCGCGACCTCGCGCGCCTCGGTCAGCGCGGCGCCCTCGAATCCGGCGGGGACCACGACGACCACCTGCGCGCGCGGCGCAGCGAACACGCCACGCAGGGCGTGCCGGAGGATCGTGTGGTCGTCGAGACCGACGAACGCCTTCGGCGCGCCCCCGTTCAAACGGGTGCCGGAGCCGGCGGCGACGACGATGACGGCCAGACGCGGGACTGGTGCGGGGATCACCCGACCACGCTAACCGGTCCGTGCCGCGGAATCGTGCGGCGTCAGGACGCGAGGACCTCGTCGAGGACGACGCTCGCGCGGTCCTCGTCGGTCTTCTCGGCCAGAGCGAGCTCGGACACCAGGATCTGGCGGGCCTTGGCCAGCATGCGCTTCTCACCGGCGGACAGACCGCGGTCCTGATCGCGGCGCCACAGGTCGCGGACGACCTCGCTCACCTTGATGACGTCACCCGAAGCGAGCTTCTCGAGGTTCGCCTTGTACCGGCGCGACCAGTTGGTCGGCTCCTCGGTGAACGGTGCGCGCAGCACCTCGAAGACGCGGTCGAGACCCTCTTTGCCGATCACGTCGCGGACGCCGACCAGGTCGACGTTGTCTGCGGGGACCTCGATGACGAGATCGCCCTGCGTGACGTTGAGCTTCAGGTACTTCTTCGTCTCGCCCTTGATGACGCGTTCTTTGACCTCGATGATCGTGGCCGCGCCATGGTGCGGGTAAACGACGGTCTCGCCAACCTCAAAAAGCATGGAGTTATGTCCTTTCGGCAACATCCAGGATACCACAGGCCCCGATGCGCTAAGGTTCCGCCCCACCCTGACACGACCCCCATTGCGCGTGCGCATCCCGCGTGCGGGCGCCCGCGGGGCGGGCGGCGGCCCCTGACCCCGTAGGATGGTCGGGATGCCGTCTGTCGTTCCGGGAGGATCCGTGAAAACGCGCCTGTTCGCGTCCCTGGCCGTGGGGGCCGCCGTCGTTCTCGGAACGACGGGATGCAATCTCATCGCCCCGCAGGCGACCACCATCGACTACTCCGCCTCCGACGGCGTGAACGTCCCCGAGTCCGGTCCGCTGCAGGTGCGCAACGCCCTCATCGTCACCGACGACGAGGGTTCCGCGGGCAACCTCGTCGCGGCCATCGTGAACGCCACCACCGAGGCCCAGACCCTGCGGATCGAGGTCGGCGAAGGCGGCAGCACCGTTCGCGCGTCGGTCCAGGTGCCGGCGAGCAGCACGGTGAGTCTCGGCGACCTCGCCAACGACGTCGCCCCGCTCGCCCTCGACGGCTTCGAGGGTGCGCCGGGTTCGACCGTCCCCGTCTACTTCCAGTCCGGCGACGGCCAGGGCGCCCTGATCGACGTGCCCGTCCTCGACGGCGCGCTGGAGTACCTCCGTACCCTGGCGCCCACCCCCACGCCGACGAGCATCCTCGTCCCGACCACGACGCCCTCGGCCACCCCGTCGCCGACCCCGTCGTCCTGATCTCCACGACGAAGGCGCCGACGGTCATCCGTCGGCGCCTTCGTCGTTCCCGGGACCGTCAGGCCTCGAAGCGGTAACCGAGCCCTCGGACCGTCACGAGCATGGACGGCTCGCTCGGGCTCTGCTCGATGCGCGAACGGATGCGCTTGATGTGCACGTCGAGCGTCTTGGTGTCGCCGAAGTAGTCGGTGCCCCAGACGCGGTCGATGAGCTGCCCGCGCGTGAGCACGCGGCCGGCGTTGCGCATCAGCACCTCGAGGAGCTCGAACTCCTTCAGCGGCATGTTGATCTCGGCCCCGTCGACCGAGACCGTGTGCCGGTCGATGTCGAGCGTCACACGCCCGCCGCTGAGGATGCGCTCGTCGAGGTCCGACTCGTCCGGGCTGCGGCGACGCAGCACCGCCCGCATGCGGGCGAGGAGCTCGCGCGTGGAGTACGGCTTCGTCACGTAGTCGTCGGCACCGAGCTCGAGCCCCACCACGATGTCCACCTCGGAGTCCTTGGCCGTGAGCATGATGATCGGCACGTGCGAGGTCAGCCGCAGCTGGCGGCACACCTCGGTGCCGGGCATCCCGGGGAGCATGAGGTCCAGCAGCAGGATGTCGGCGCCACGCTCACGGAACGCGGTGAGGGCGAGCGCGCCGTCCTCGGCGATCTCGACCTCGTAGCCCTCCCGTCGGAGCAGGTAGGCGAGCGGGTCGGCGAGATCGGGCTCGTCCTCGACGATCAGAACACGGGTCATGCGGTGTCTCCCTTCACGGGTGCGGGGCGGGCGGCGGAGCCGGACTTGCGGCCCTTGCGACGCGCCTTCGGGCGAACCAGATCGAGGTCGGGCGCCTCGGTCCGGGGCAGGCGGATGGTGAACGTCGAACCGCGCTCGGGGCGCGACCACAGGCGCACCTCGCCGCCGTGGCGCTGCACGGCGTGCTTGACGATCGACAGGCCCAGACCCGTGCCGCCGGTGCGGCGCGAGCGGGCCTGGTCGGCGCGGTAGAAGCGTTCGAAGACGCGGTGCTGCTCGCTCTCCGGGATGCCGATCCCCCGGTCGGTCACGGCGATCTCCACGACCTCCTCGTCGAGCTTGACCCCCACCCCGACCTTCGAGCCCTGGGGCGAGTAGGCGATCGCGTTGGCGATGAGGTTGCCGACGGCCTCGGTGAGGATCTGCGGTTCGCCCCGCACCCACAGGCCCTTCGTCCCGCCGCGGACGACCGTCACCTGGGCCGAGTCGGCCTGGATCGTGTGCGACTCGATCGCCGCGGTCACGACCTCGTCGATCGAGACGTCGCGCACGTCGCGGAGCTCGTCCGAGGCCTGCAGGCGGGAGAGGCTGAGGATGCGGTTGGTCAGAGCGGACAGGCGCTGGATCTCCGCCTGCAGGCGACCGGAGAAGTACCGCACCTGAGCGGGATCGTCGGCGGCGGACTCGATCGCCTCGGCGAGGAGGCTCACCGCACCCACCGGCGTCTTCAGCTCGTGGCTGGTGTTCGCCACGAAGTCGCGCCGCATCTCCTCGACCCGCTCGCGCTCGGTGATGTCGCGCAGGACGAGCAGGACGAGGCGCGGAGACACGGGGGCGGCCCGCACGGCGACCAGGCGCGGCTCCGCGGGAGCGGCACCGCGACGCAGGCGGAGCTTCTCGCTCACCGGCGCACCGTTCTCACGCGCCGCGCGGGCGACCCGCCGCAGGTCCTCATCGGCGATGGCACTGCCGGCATCCAGCCCGAAGACCTCGGCCGCGGGCGACAGGGCGAGCACCGTCGCCGACGTGTCGCACACCACCGCGGGGTCGTCGAGGGCGCCGAGCATGGACTCCACGCCCTCGGGGAGTTCCGAAGACCCTTGGGCGAGAGCCCTGTCCCGGGTGCGCTGCGCGACGACGATGAGGCTCACGACGGAGCTCCCGACGATGATTCCCACGAGGAGCGCGAGCAGCGAGAGCTGCGTCTGGTCCATGGCTCCAGCGTAGAGGCGCGATTCGGGCTTCACCGGCCGTTCAGACAGGGCCGGGCAGAGCCGGCGATTACTATTCACTGTCACAGCACCACTCGTTAACCTTCGCTCGGAAGAATCCGGGAGGGTCGCGGGACGTATGTGTGCCGTGCCGCCGACGAGGAAGGTATCGCGATGCGCGAAGTGTTCCACCAGTCCCTCGAGGACGTCCAGAGCAGACTGGTCGAGATCGCCGACCTGGTCGCCGTCGCCATCGACCGCGCCACGCGCGCATTCGGTTCGAGCGACGTCTCCCTCGCCGAAGAGGTCATCGAGGCGGACGCGATCATCGACGAGAAGGCCGTCGCGCTCGACGAGCTGGCGATCGAGATCCTCGCCCGCCAGCAGCCGGTCGCCCGCGACCTGCGCATCGTCGTCACCGCGCTCCGCGTGAGCGCGTCCCTCGAGCGCATGGGCGACATGGCCGAGCACATCGCGCAGCTCGCGCGGTCGCGCTTCCCCGAGCGCGCCATCCCCAAGGGGCTCAAGAGCACGTTCACCCGCATGGGCGAACTCGACGTCGAGGTCGCCCGCCGGCTCGCCGAGCTGCTGCGCACCCAGGACCTCCGGATCGCCGACGAGATCCGCGACGTCGACGACGACATCGACGAGCTGCACGTGAGCGTGTTCGAGAAGGTCCTCGGCGACTCGTGGAAGGGCGAGGCCACGGCCACGGTCGACGCGACGCTCGCGAGTCGGTACCACGAGCGCTTCGCCGACCACGCCGTGTCCGTGGCCAAGAAGGTCGTCTACCTCGCCACCGGCGACTGGGCGGGCGCCGACGACGTCTCCGCGACACCGGCCGGCTGACGCCGCGAACGTCGAAGGGGGTGGATGCCAGTGGCATCCACCCCCTTCTCGTTGCGGTGGGCGTTACTTCTTGTTGCCCTGCGCCGCGACGGCGGCGGCACCCGCGGCGGCGGCCTCGGGGTCGAGGTACTCGCCCGGGCCGAGCGGCTTCATGTCGTCGTCGAGCTGGTAGACGAGCGGGATGCCGGTGGGGATGTTCAGCTCGGCGATGTCGGCGTCGCTGATGCCCTCGAGGTGCTTCACCAGGCCGCGCAGCGAGTTGCCGTGCGCGGTGACGAGGACCGTCTTGCCGGCCTGCAGGTCGGGGACGATGTCGCTGTGCCAGTAGGGCAGCATGCGGTCGATGACGATCTTCAGCGACTCGGTGTCGGGCACCTCGCCGTCGATGCCGACGTAGCGCGGGTCGCCGACCTGGCTGTACTGGTCGTCAGCGGGCAGCGGCGGCGGCGGAACGTCGAACGAGCGGCGCCAGAGCATGAACTGCTCGTTGCCGAACTCTTCGAGCGTCTGCGCCTTGTCCTTGCCCTGCAGGGCGCCGTAGTGGCGCTCGTTGAGCCGCCACGTGCGCTTCACGGGGATCCACAGACGGTCGGCCGCGTCGAGGGCGATGTTGGCCGTCTGGATCGCGCGGCTGAGCACCGAGGTGTGCAGCACGTCGGGGAGCACACCCGACTCCTTCAGGAGCTCGCCGCCGCGCTGGGCCTCGGCCTTCCCCTGGTCGGTGAGCCGGACGTCGACCCAGCCGGTGAACTGGTTGGTCTTGTTCCACTCGCTCTGCCCGTGGCGGAGGAGGATCAGCGTGTGAGGCATGTCTCCATGCTAGCGAGAGCGACGGGCCTGTTCCGGGCCGAGCCTGGCATCATGTCCGAGTGACTCCCTCCCCCGTCGGCCGCCCCACGCGCGGGACGACGGGAGTGAATCGCCTGCGCCGGGTGGACCGATGGATCGCGCGCCATCCCGTGCTCCGGCGCGCGGACGATCCGTTCGTGGTCGACCTCGGATTCGGGGCGAGCGCCGCGACGCCCCTCGAGTTGCTCGCGCGGATGCGGAGGGTCCGACCGGATGCCACGGTGCTGGGCCTCGAGATCGACTCGGAGCGCGTCGCGCGGGCCCGCGCGCAGGCGGAGGGCGTCGAGGGCGTGTCGTTCGCGCTCGGGGGGTTCGAGGTACCGACCCCGCGCGGCCGGCGACCCGCCGTCATCCGGGCGATGAACGTGCTGCGGCAGTACGACGAGGCGGACGTCGCCGACGCGTGGGCGCGGATGTGCGGACGACTGGCGCCCGGCGGCATCCTGGTCGAGGGCACGTGCGACGAGATCGGGCGCGTCGTGACGTGGGTGGAGGTCGGACCGGACGCCGTGCCCCGGTCGCTCACCGTGTCGCTCCGGCTCGCCCAGCTCGACGACCCCGCGATCCTCGCCGAGCGACTCCCGAAAGCGCTGATCCACCGGAACGTCCCCGGGGAACGCGTCCACGACTTCGTCGCCGCGCTGCAGCGCGAGTGGCACCGCGCCGCGGCGGTCGCACCGTTCGGTCCCGTTCACCGGTGGCGGACGGCCGTCGAGGCGCTGGCCGCGGACGGATGGCCGGTGCGCGGACGCTCCCGGTGGCGACTCGGTGAAGTCGGAGTCGACTGGAGTGCCGTCGCGCCGGCCTGACTCACACCCGGGGCAGTAGCGCCTGGGCCTCGCCGAACGGCATCCCGGTCGCGACGAGCAGATCCACCGTCAGGGGACGGAGCGCCGCCACGAGGTTCAATTCGCCGATGTTGCCGTCGGGCAGGATCTGCGCCGGATCGAGCCGCACCGCGAGGGCGGCGAGCGTGGCGCGGGCGGCCGGTTCGATCGAGACGTCGTCGAGGGCGTCCCGGACGAGTCCGGCGCCGCGTTCGATCTCGCCGAGGAGATCGGCCGGCACCGCGCGCGGCTGCCCGTCGGCACAGAGGTAGGCGGCACGGCGGGCGACCACGCGGAGGTTACGGGTGGCGAGGTCCATCGCCGCGCGGACGCGCGCGTGGCGCTCCAGTTCGGTGCGCTGCCGGCGCAGGAACGGGGAGATGCGCGCGACCTCCTGCCCCGACTCCAGCGACCCGCTCCACGCGTCGACGTACGTCTGCAGCGCTCGCGCGCGTTCGAGCCCCCGCTCGGCGCGGGCGCGGTCGCCGCGGCGCAGCGCCCGCACGATCGTGGCGGTCGCCACGTCGAACGCGTCGAAGAGCTCGTCGGCATCCCGCAGCTCCGTCCGCCGGAGCGTCCGCGGGATGAGCGCGGTGACCAGTAGGGCGGCCGCTCCCCCGATCGCGCCGTCGAGGAGTCGGACGAACGGGGCGCCGGAGACCAGCACCAGGGCGATGAGCGACTGCACGACGGCGGCCAGCGCGAACCCCGGCTGCGGAGAGAGGAAGCGGGCCACGAGGAGGGTCACGAACATCGCCAGCGCGATCTGCCACCACCCGGCCCCGGCGACGAGGAGGACGACTTCGGCCAGGAGGATGCCGACGAGCATGCCCGCGACCGTCTCGGCGACCCGCCACGGGCGCGCGTCGCGCACCAGCCCCAGACTCGACACCGTCACGGTCGCGGCGAGCAGGGGAACGGGGTGCCCCAGCACGAAGTGCGCGAACGCGAACGCCGCCGTCGCGGCGACCACGATCTGCACGATGGCCGGCAGCGACTCGCGCACGCGTCCCCATCGGCGCCGCAGCGTCGTGCGCAGGCGCGAGCGCGGGACGACGACACCGACCGTCGTCGAGGACTCCTCGCCGCTCATTCCGCGGCGCGTCGACGCCCGAGGCGCGGCAACCGGGGCACACCGGCCGTGGCACCCGCGTCGGAGGGGACGACCGTCTCCACCGACGCGGCGATCGGACCATCCGCCGTGTCCACCACGTACGGCACGTCCGCCGGCGCCGTGCGCTTGACGAGGGCGAGGGCGATGGGCCCCTCCTCGAAGTGCACCGCGACCGAGGTCACGGCGCCGATCGCGTCGTCGCCGACACGCACGACGTCGCCGCGGGCGGGCAGGACACTGTCGCTGCCGTCGAGCTGCAGAGCCACCACGCGACGCGGCGGGTGGCCGAGGTTGTGGACCTTCGCGACCGTCTCCTGTCCGCGGTAGCAGCCCTTCGACAGGTGCACGGCGGTGCGGAGCCAGTCCATCTCGTGCGGCAGGAGGCGCTCGTCGGCATCCACCGCGACGCGCGGACGCCACGCGGCGACGCGCAGCGCCTCGACGGCCTCGCGCCCCGCGAGGGCCACCTCCCCGGCCACGGCCGCCGCGACGATGCGGTCGAACTCGGCGGCATCCACCACCGCCTCGGCCCAGTCGCGCTCGGTGCCGGGGTGATCCTCGACCCGGGCGTACGCCCAGCCGCCGGGTGCGACGTCGGGCCACGGGTCGACCCACACCACCGGGACGCCGGTGGGGGCGACCGCGGCGAGCGCGGAGACGGCGGCACGGGTGCCGCCGATGACCGACACCTCGTCGGAGCGGTCCGCCACCTCGACGCGCAGGCGGAAGCGCATGCGGGAGAGCCAGGTCGCGAGGGGCGCGGCGTCGACGGCGTCCACGAGGAGCCACGCGGTCTCGCCGTCGTCGATCACGGCGGCGGCGTGTTCGACGCGTCCGTTCGGATCGAGGATGAGCATCTCGGTGGAGACGCCCGCCGGGAGGTGGGTGAGCGCCTGCGACGAGAGCGAGTCGAGCCAGCTCAGCCGATCGGGACCCGTCACCGACAACACGCGTCGGTCACCGAGCGGCGCGAGCGCCCCGCCGGAGACCAGCCGACGCTGCTCGGCGAGGGGTGAGCCGATGTGACGCAGGCCGGCGTCGTCGACGACGGCGCCGGGGACCTCGGACAGCTCGGCCATCACTCGGCCCGCGCCAGACGGGCCGACGCGTGCGAGGCGAGCTCGCGGCCGAACGCCGACACGTCCCACGCCCAGAGCAGGTGGTCGTCGACGAGGCCGTAGAGACGGGTGGCGGAGGCGTACGGCTTCGCCCCCGCGGTGCGCACGACGGCGTCGCTGGCCAGATCGATGCGCGGACCGCGCACCTGACCGAGGTAGAGCTCGAGGATGCCGTCGGAATGCGCGAGGCTCACCTCGAGCGGGAACCCGCCCTCGGCGGTGCGCAGCGCCTCGACGTCGTCGGCCGTGCGGCGCGGCGCGGTGTCGGTCGGCGGAAGCAGCGCCGGCCCGGGATCGGCGTCGGTGGCGGGCCGCGCGACGCGCCAGTACCCGGTCTCGGCCACGAGGGGACGCCGCTCCTCGCCGTCGAGCAGCCAGGCGTGCGCGCTGTAGTTCAGGAAATCTCCGCCGTCATGGCTGAAGCTCACGCGGTGCGCGAACTCGCCGGAGAACGTGCGGCCGTCGGCCTCGTAGTCGATGACGCCGGTGCCCTCCCACACGCCGATCAGCCACGAGAGCGGGACGAGGTCGGCGGGGAGGTCGGTCGGGATCTCGATCACGACGGCGCTCGTCAGCGCTGGCCGCGGTAGAGGTTCCAGATGACGGTGCCGGAGACGAAGGCGATCGCCAGCGAGGCGAGACCGAGAAGTCCCACGAAGAAGAGTTCGAGCGCGAGGAGGTCCATGGCCCAACTCTACCGGGGAACGATGGATGCGAGCCCGAACCCGGCCGTGACGACACCGAGCACGATGAGCGCCCCCAGGACGCTCGCGGCCACGCGCTGGATGAACGCCTGCGAACGGCCGTACCACAGCTGCACGGCGAAGGCGGCGATGACGCAGCCGCCGAGGGCGACGGTGATCCATTGGGCGCGCCACTCGGCGGGGACGAACACGCCGACAGCCAGACCCGCGACGAGGGCGAGCACCCAGACCGCGATGATGCCGCCGAACGTCTTGCGCGGCGCGAGGTCGGGAGTCGACATGTCTCCATCATCGCGCACACCGGCTCGTTCGTGCGCGAACGGGGGCCGCGGAGCGCCACGCGCGGCGCCGACGAAGGGTGTGACGGCACGACCGCGTGCCTCACCCTAAGATGGGCGGGTGCGGCAGGCCCGCACGGGGAGGTCCGTTTGGCTCAGCTGCTCGTTCTCAGCTCCGCCCCCGGCGGTGGCGCGGTTCTGCCTGCGCTCGAACTCTTGAGCCACCGCGTCCGGCAGATTCCGGCCGAACCCGCTCAGCTGGTCAACGCGCCCAGCGCCGACGTCGTCTTCGTCGACGCCCGCATCGACCTCGTGGGCGCGAAGTCGCTCTGCAAGATCCTGACGACGACGGGCATGGAGGCTCCCCTCGTGCTCGTGGTCACCGAGGGCGGACTCACGGCCGTCAGCACCGACTGGGGCGTCGACGACGTGGTGCTCGTCGGCGCGGGCCCGGCCGAGATCGACGCGCGCATCCGTCTCGCGATGGGTCGCCGCAGCGCCGAGCAGGTCTCGTCGCGCATCTCGACCTCCGGGATCACGATCGACGAGTCCTCGTACTCGGCGAAGGTCCACGGGAAGCCCCTCGACCTGACGTACAAGGAGTTCCAGCTCCTGCACTTCTTCGCCACGCACCCGTCCCGCGTGTTCACGCGCGAACAGCTGCTCAGCGAGGTGTGGGGCTACGACTACTTCGGCGGCACGCGCACGGTCGACGTGCACGTGCGGCGCCTCCGCGCCAAGCTGGGCGACCTCGAACAGCTCATCGGCACGGTGCGCAACGTCGGCTACCGCTTCAACGTGTACGAGGACGACCAGCCGCCCGTCCCGGCCCCCTCCGCCTGAGGCCGCCCGCGCAACCGTTCACGCGTACGTCATCGACCCCTGCAATGATGTGGGAATGATCGAACACGACGTACTCGATACGGGACTGGGCGACGCGGACGACGACGACTTCGACGAAGCGGTCGAGGCTGCCGACGAGCAGCTGCCCGACGGACGGTACCTCGACCGCGAGATCAGCTGGCTGTCGTTCAACCAGCGCGTGCTCGAGCTCGCCGAGGACCCGACGGTCCCCGTCCTCGAACGGGCCAACTTCCTCGCGATCTTCGCCAGCAACCTCGACGAGTTCTTCATGGTGCGCGTCGCGGGCCTGAAGCGTCGCATCGTCACGGGTCTCGCCGTGCCGACCAATGTCGGCCGCGCGCCGCTCGACGTCCTCGCCGACATCTCGGCCGAGGCCCACCGCCTGCAGCTCCGGCACGCCGCGGCCTGGACCGATCACGTGCGCCCGGCCCTGGCCGAGGCGGGCATCGAGGTCGTGTCGTGGAACTCGCTCGACGAGGAGTCCGCGGTGCGGCTCACCGAGTACTTCCAGCGCAATGTCTTCCCGGTGCTCATGCCGCTGGCCGTCGACCCGGCGCACCCCTTCCCCTACATCTCCGGGCTCTCGCTGAACCTCGCGATCCGCATCCGCAACGCGCGCACGGGTCGCCAGGAGTTCGCACGCCTCAAGGTGCCGCCGATGCTCCCCCGCTTCGTCGAGGTGCCGGGCGACGGACCCGGCGTGCGCTACCTCCCCCTCGAAGAACTCATCTCCAACCACCTCGGCGACCTGTTCCCGGGGATGGAGGTGCTCGATCACCACGCGTTCCGCCTCACCCGCAACGAGGACATGACGATCGAGGAGGACGAGACCGAGAACCTCATCCAGGCGCTCGAGGCCGAGCTCCTGCGTCGCCGGTTCGGCCCGCCGATCCGCCTCGAGATCACCGAGGACATGGACGACCTGACCCGCGACCTCCTGCTCAGCGAGCTCGACATCACCGAGCAGGAGGTCTACCGCCTGCCGGGCGCCCTCGATCTGCGCGGGCTGTTCGACCTGTCGCGCATCGACCGTCCCGACCTGCACTACCCGCCGCACGTGCCCAAGACGGCCCTCGCCTTCCAGCCGGCGGAGCAGAACGGGCGGGCCGACCTGTTCGGCGCCATCCGCAAGGGCGACGTGCTCGTGCACCACCCGTACGAGTCGTTCGCGACGAGCGTGCAGGCCTTCCTCGAGCAGGCCGCCCGAGACCCGCACGTCCTGGCCATCAAACAGACCCTGTACCGCACCTCGGGCGACAGTCCGATCGTGCAGGCGCTGATCGATGCGGCCGAGGCGGGCAAGCAGGTGCTCGCCCTGGTCGAGGTGAAGGCCCGGTTCGACGAGGCCAACAACATCGTGTGGGCACGCAAGCTCGAGAAGGCCGGCGTGCACGTCGTCTACGGTCTCGTGGGCCTCAAGACCCACTGCAAGCTCGCCCTCGTCATCCGCGAGGAAGAGGGGCGTCTGCGCCACTACAGCCACGTCGGAACCGGCAACTACAACCCCAAGACCAGCCGCATCTACGAGGATTTCGGCCTCTTCACGGTCGACGATCAGGTCGGTCGCGACCTCACCCGTCTCTTCAACGAGCTCAGCGGGTACGCGATCGAGAAGAAGTTCAAGCGCCTTCTCGTGGCGCCGCTGCACCTGCGCAAGGGCCTGCTGCGCCACATCGAGCGCGAGCGGGTCAACGCGCTCGCGGGGAAGGCGTCGGGCGTCCGCATCAAGGTCAACTCGATGGTCGACGAGCAGATCATCGACGCCCTCTACCGCGCCAGCCAGGCCGGCGTCCCGGTCGAGGTCTGGGTGCGCGGCATCTGTTCGATCAAGCCCGGTGTCCCGGGAATGAGCGAGAACATCCGCGTGCGCTCGATCCTGGGCCGCTACCTCGAGCACTCCCGCATCTTCGCGTTCGTGAACGACGGCGACCCGCAGGTGTTCATCGGCAGTGCCGACATGATGCACCGCAACCTCGACCGCCGCGTCGAGGCGCTCGTGCGCGTGGTCGACCCGAAGGAACTGCAGGAGCTCTCCGACCTCTTCGATCTCGCGATGGACGAGGGGACGAGCTCGTGGCACCTCGGAAGCGAGGGCGAGTGGACGCGCCACAGCGTGGATGCCGAGGGCGCACCGCTCATCGACCTCCAGGAGCACACGATGGCGCGGATCCAGCGCAAGCGCCGGTCGCGGGCGGTCCGGTGACCGAAACCGCCGTCTACGCCGCGGGCGGCGTGGTCTGGCGCATGGTCGAGGGCAAGTACCGCGTGCTCTTGATCCATCGCACCAAGTACCGCGACGTGACGCTCCCCAAGGGCAAGGTCGACCCCGGCGAGACGCTGGCCGAGACCGCGGTCCGCGAGATCCGGGAGGAGACCGGCATCCGGGTCGCCCTCGGGGTGCCCGTGGGCGTCTCGCGGTACCGGATGCCGAGCTCGCGCACGAAGATCGTGCACTACTGGGCCGCCGAGGCGACCGACGCGGCGGTGCGCACATCGACGTTCGTGCCGAACAAGGAGATCGCGGCGATCGAGTGGGTGGGGCTGAAGAAGGCGCGCAAGCACCTCAGCTACCCGGTCGACATCGAGATCCTCGACGAGTTCGTCCGCCTGGTGGACGAGCAGGCCCTCCCGACGTTCCCGATCATCGCGTTGCGTCACGCCAAGGCCCGCGCCCGGGAGGAGTGGAGCCAAGAGGATGCCGCGCGCCCGCTGAGTCCGCGAGGTCGACGCCAGGCGAACGCGATCGTGGGTCCGCTCCTCGCGTTCGGTGTCCGGCGGATCGTGTCGAGCCCGGCCGAGCGGTGCGTCCGCACGGTCGTGCCGTTGTCCGCCGCGCTCGCGCAGCGCGTGCAGATGTCGGCGGCGATCAGCCAGGACGCGTGGGAGGAAGGACGCAGCGACGCCCGCAGCGTCGTCGGTGAACGCGTCCGTGCCCGCAAACCCGTGGTCCTCGCCAGCCACGGCCCGGTGCTCCCCGAGATCATGCACGAGCTGGCGCTGGCCACCGGCACGATGCGCGGGTCGTACCTGGGAAGTTCTTCGGCCCTCGAACCGGCCGCGTTCTCGGTGGCCCACATCCCCGTCGCCCATCCCGGGTCGGGGATCGTCGCGATCGAGACGCACGAGCCGCAGGTGTGACGCTCCCCGCCGGCGTGCGCCTCGCGTGGCGGCGCATCCCCGAGGGTGTCGAGCGCCGCACGGTCGCGCGGGCGCTGCTCGCCGAGCTGCTTCCGGGGGCGACGTTCGTGTCGCGGTGCCCGTCCTGTGGCGGCGACCATGGTCGCGTCCGGGTCCTGGGGACGGATTCCGCGGTCTCCGTGTCGTACGCCGACGGGTGGGCGTTCGTGGTCGCGGCGCCCGGATGGGGGCGCGTAGGGCTGGATGCCGTCCCCGCCTCCGCGTCGGGATTGGACCGCATCCTGCCGGGCGGAGACGCCCGGTCGTGGGCGCGGGTGGAGGCCGTCCTCAAGGCCGACGGCCGCGGACTGGCCGTCGACCCGCTCCGCGTGCGGTTCGCCGACTCGGCAGCGCCCGGCGAGGAGTGGACCGCGTCGATCGACGACGGCGCCGCCGTCTCCGGCTGGGACGCCGACGGTCCATCCGGCGTCGTGCTGGCCGTGGCTGCCGACCTCGGCGTCGCGCATCCTCAGTGATCCGCGCAACCTCAGCGCCCCGGCATCCTTCCCGACTCACCGAACGCGAATCGCCGACCTTGCGCCGCGCGGTCAGGGCAGCGGCGGAACCTCGGCGCGATCGATCCACCGCGACAGCAGCTCCACGGCATCCGCTCCCCCGGCCGCACGGACCGCGGCACGCAGATCGTCGGTGCCGACGAGGGCGTGGCGGTGGGCGGCCGTCCACCCGCGGACGAGGTCGAAGAACCGGTCGTCGCCGATGCTCCGCCGCAGCGCGTGGAGGGTGAGCGCCCCGCGCTTGTAGACGCGGTCGTCGAACATGTCGTCGGGGCCGGGATCGGTCAGGAGCAGATCCTGCGGCTTCGCGGTCAGACGCTCGTGATGGCTGCGCGCGCAGTCGTCGGTCGAACGACCGCCGGATGCCTCGGACCACAGCCACTCGGCGTAGCAGGCGAATCCCTCGTTGAGCCAGATGTCGCTCCAGCGGGCGATCCCGACACTGTTGCCGAACCACTGGTGGGCGAGCTCGTGGGCGATGAGACGCTGCGCCGCGGGGACGAGGTGATTCATGCCGAACACGGCGAGCCCCTGCGCCTCGAGCGGGATCTCCAACTCGTCGGCGGTGACCACGAGGGAGCACGCCTCCTGCGGGTAGGGGCCGAAGAAGCAGTCGAACACGCGCAGCATCTCGGGCACGGGGGCGAACGCCCGGTCCGCCGCGGCGGCGAGCGCAGGGGGCGCGGTGACGGTCACCGCGGGGATGCCCGCGGCCCCGGAACCCGGGAGGGCACGGGTGCGGTAGCGGCCCACGTGGACGGCTGCGAGGTAGGTGGCCGTCGGGACGTCCGAGGTGAACGTCGAGGTCACCCTCCCGCCGCGGCGGCTCGTCGCCCCCGCCACTCCGGTCGCGGCGACCGTGTAGCCGTCGTCCACGGTGATCCGCATGGTCATGCGCGCACGGTCGTCGGGGCGGTCGTTGCACGGGAACCAGGTGGGGGCGCCGATCGGCTGACCCGCCACGAGAGCCCCGTCCGTGAGTTCCTCCCAGCCGACCGCACCCCAGCGCGATCGGCGCGGGCCGGGGGCTCCGGCGTAGGCCACCTCGACCTCGAACGGCTCCCCCGGCGCGAGGGGCCGGGGCGCCGCGACGCGCAGCTTCCCCGCCGCCGCCGAGAAACGGGCGGGAGCGCCGCCGACACGGACTCGTGTGGCGCGGAGCCCGACGAGGTCGAGGACGACGGAGGTCAGATCCTCGGCGGCGACGGCGGCGATGACCGCCGTGCCCTGGAGGCGGTTCGTGCGGACGCGGTAGTCGAGGGTGAGGTCGTACGAAGCCACGTCGTACCCGGCGTCGCCGCTCTGCGGAGCGTACGGATCGACGCCGCTCACGTGGTCGACTGGTAGGCGCGCACCTTCACGGCGCGCCAGGGGCCGATGGGGTTGCCGCTCCAGCGCGAGCCGACGGGGACGGTCTCGCCCCGCATCACGAGCGACGCGGGACCGACGGTGGCGTGAGCGCCGAGCGTGGAGGCGGGGAGCACCACGCTGTGCGGCCCGAGGGTCGCACCGGGTTCGAGCTCGACGGTGTCCATACTCATGATTCGATCATGGAAAAGGTGGGTCTGGACGACGCACCCGCGGTTGACGGTCGACGCGTCCCCGAGAGTGACCAGGTCGGGCTCGGGCAGCCAGTAGCTCTCGCACCACACGCCGCGGCCGATGCGGGCGCCGAGGGTGCGCAGCCAGACCGCGAGCGCGGGTGTGCCCGTGGCGGCGCGCGCGAACCAGGGCGCCGCGACCATCTCGGTGAAGGTGTCCGAGACCTCGGTGCGCCACACGAAGCTCGACCACAGCGGCTGCTCCCCCGCCCGGATGACCCCGACGATCGCCCACTTCGCCAGGGTCGAGATCCCGGCGGCGACAGCGCCGGCGGCCAGCAGCACCACGCCCGAGAGCAGGAGCGTCCCGACCGGACCGATGGCATCCCACAGCCCCGCCAGCGCGAACAGCACCGCCAGGCCGATCGCGCACGTGACGACCACGGGGACGAAGCGACCGAGCTCCCACAGGGCTCGCGCCAGACGGAGCCCGGGGCCGGGGTTGTACGTGCGCGAATCGTCCCCCTCGGCCGACAGGCGTCGCAGTCGCACCGCGGGCGACCCGAGCCACGAGGATCCGGGCTTGGCTTTCAGCGGTGCCGCCGACAGCACCGCGACGAGGCCGTCGCGCGGCACACGGTGGCCGGGGGCCGCCATGCCGGAGTTGCCGAGGAACGCCCGCTTGCCGATCCGCACCGATCCCACGCGCAGCCACCCGGAGCGGAGTTCGTACGACGCCACCATCGTGTCGTCGGCGAGGAACGCCCCATCCTCGATGCGCGTCATCGTCGGGAGGAGAAGGACGGTGGATGCCTCGACGTCGCGGCCCACGCGCGCACCGAGCATCCGCAGCCAGACGGGGGTGAACAGGCTGGAGTACAGCGGGAAGAGGATCGTGCGCGCCGAATCCAGCAGCCGCTCGATCGTCCACGCCTGCCAGGCGACGCGGCTGCGCACGGGGAACGTCCCCTCGACCAGTCCGATCGAGAAGACCCGGACGAGCAGCACCACGGATGCCGCGAACACCAGGCCGGTGACGGCGACACCGGGCACGAGCCAGGCGAAGGCGGCTCCGGCCGCGGCGGCGAGGGAGCCGGCATCCCGCATGCCCTGTGCGACGACGAGTCCCCCGACGGCGAACGACAGCAGCGGGAGGAGGGCGAGGAGCACGGCGGAGCAGGCGTAGGCCCACAACCAGCGCGTGGGGGCGGACGGCCGTTCCGTCGGCCAGCCTTTCGCCGTTCCCCCGACACGGACGGCCGGAGACCCGGCCCAGGACTGGTCGGCTTTCACGCGTCCGAAGACCGCCGATCCCGGCGCGATCTCGGCGCGGCGCCCGATGCGCGTCCCCGGGGCGAGGGTGGAGCGGGCGCCCACCGTGGCCTCGCTGCCGATGCGGACCTCGCCGATGCGCACGAGGTCTCCGTCGATCCAGTAGCCGGTGAGATCGACCTCGGGCTCGATCGACGCACCGTCGCCGACGACGAGCATGCCGGTCACGGGAGGCAGGGCGTGGAGATCGACGTTCCGGCCGATGCGGGCGCCTAGAGCGCGGGCGTAGTACGAGACCCACGGCGCTCCGGCCAGCCCCACGGCGTCGACCTGCGCAGCGATCTGCTCGGCCAGCCACAGACGCACGTGCACGCCCCCGCCCCGGGGGTAGTCCCCGGGACGGACCCCGGCCAGCAGCAACCGCGCGGACACCACGGCGATCGCCATGCGCCCGAACGGGGTCGCGAACACCACCAGCCCGGTCAGCAGAGCGGGCCAGGGGACGGACGGCAGCACCTCGAAGCCGGGGACGAACTGCAGGATCGCGGACGCCGTGAGGAGGTACAGCAGCCACCGCACGCCCGACAGGATGAACAGCGGGGCGCCGAGGAGGGTCTGGACCCACTGCGTCGCCCGCGGTGTCGGAGTCGGCCGGTGGAACACCGCGGGCGCGTCGTCCGTGAGCTGGGGGCCGAGGGCCTTGGCCATCGCCCCGAGACGCGGGACGTCGTAGATGTCGGCGACCGAGAACTCGGGCACGCGCGCGCGGATGCGCGACACCAGTTGCGCCGCCGACAGCGAACCTCCGCCGAGATCGAAGAAGTCGGCTTTGCGATCGGTGACCGGGAGTCCCAGGACCGCCTGCCACTGGGCGGCCAGCCAGGTCTCGTCGGCCGAGAAATCGGTTGCGACCGGAGCGTCGACGCCCGGCAGCGGCCACGGCAGCGCGGCACGATCGACCTTCCCGGACGTGCGGACGGGAAGCTCGTCGACGACCCCGAGCAGCGGGATCGTCGCGGCGGGCAGGCTTTCGGCGAGCGCCGCGCGCGCGGCGGCGCGGTCGAGCACGGCGCCGTCCTCCATGACGAGGTAGCCGACCAGGATCGGCACTCCGGCCTCGGTCGTGCGCACGGCGACGGTCGCGGCGTGCACGCGCGGCAGATCCTGCAGCGCCGACTCGACCTCGCCGAGCTCGATCCGGCGGCCGCCGACCTTCACCTGGTCGTCGGCGCGGCCCTGGAAGACGAGACCCTCGCGCTCGAAGCGGACGAGGTCGCCCGATCGGTAGGCCCGCTCCCACCCCAGCGTCGGCATCGGCGCGTACTTCTCGGCATCCTTGGCGGGGTCGAGATACCGGGCGAGCCCCACTCCCCCGATGATCAGCTCGCCGACCTCGCCCTCGGCGACGGGCTGCCCCTCGCCGTCGACGACCGCGAGCGCCCAGCCGTCGAGCGGGAGCCCGATGCGCACGGGCGGCGTTCCGTCCAGCGGTGCGGCGCACGCGACCACCGTCGCCTCGGTGGGGCCGTAGGTGTTCCACACCTCGCGCCCCTCGGCCACGAGCCGGGCGGCGAGTTCGGGAGGACACGCCTCGCCGCCGAAGATCAGCAGTCGGACGTTCTCGATCGAATCCGCCGGCCACATCGCGGCGAGGGTGGGGACCGTGGAGACGACCGAGATGCCCTGGCGCAGCAGCCACGGCGCGAGGTCCTCGCCCGAGCGGACGAGCGAGCGCGGTGCGGGGACGAGACACGCACCGTGCCCCCACGCGAGCCACATCTCCTCGCACGACGCGTCGAAGGCGACCGAGAGCCCCGCCAGGACACGGTCGCCCGGTCCGAGCGGGTCGCCCTGCAGGAACAGCCGCGCCTCGGCCTCGACGAAGGCCGCTGCCGACCGGTGGGTGACGGCCACCCCCTTGGGCACCCCGGTCGAACCCGACGTGAAGATGATCCAGGCGTCGTCGTCGACCGTCGGCGGCGCCACGATCGGGACGGCGTTGGTGCGGGGGTGCGGAGCCTCCCCGTCGTACAGGCGCACGAGGTCGTCGCCCGCCGCGACGAACTCGCCGTCGCCCGCGATGATGCCCCTGACCCCGGCCTCGCCGAACACCAGACGCGCACGCTCGTCGGGATCGTCGGCGTCCACCGGCACGTAGGCGGCGCCGGCGGCCATCACGGCGAGGATCGAGACGTACAGCTCCTTCGAGCCCGACGGCATCCGGACACCGACCCGGTCGCCCCGGCGCACGCCGGCCTCGTGCAGCGACGCCGCCGTGCGCCAGACGCGCGCGAGCAGCTCGCGATAACTGAGGGCGCCCGAGCCGTCGTCGATGGCGGAGGCCTCGGGATGCCGTGCGGCCACGTCCGCGAGGATGTCGATCAGCGTGCGCGGCGCCGCAGCGGCGCTCGTGCGGTCGAGCATCGCCGGGGTGGGGAACACGGGGGTCGTCACGGGGGTGAAGCGTACACACGCCGGGAAAACACCCCGGAACGGCCGCGCCGGTTCACCTTCCGTTCACCCGTGCAACGCACTCTGGTAAGGGACGGTGTTTACCGTGCGGGAGAACCCTGCACCGGGTTCGTGTCCCCGACATGCGAAGGATTCACATAGTGAAGCTCTCCCGATTCGCCCAGCTGGGCGCCGTGGCCGCCGTGGCCTCTCTCGCCCTCGCCGGCTGCGCCTCCTCCAGCGGCGGCACCTCGGAGTCGTCCCCGTCCGCCTCCTCGGCCGACGTGGCGTTCACGATCGACCCCAGCCTCGCCGGCACCATCACCGCCGGTGGCTCCAGCGCCCAGGCCAACGCGCAGGCCGCGTGGACCGCCGCCTACAACGCCACCGCCAAGGGCGTGACGATCAACTACGACAAGTCGCAGGGCTCCGGTGGCGGTGTCACCAACTTCCTCAGCGGCGCGTACGACTTCGCCGGCTCCGACTCGCCCCTGAACGCCGACCAGACCACGCAGTCGAAGGCGCTCTGCACGGACGGCGGCGTGAACATCCCGATCTACCTCGATGGTGTCGCGATCATCTTCAACATCCCCGGCGTGAGCGAGCTGAAGCTCAGCGGCGAGACCATCGCGAAGATCTTCGCCCTGCAGATCACCGACTGGTCCGACCCGGCCATCACCAAGGACAACGGCACGGCACTGGCCGCCGGTCCGATCACGACCGTCGCGCGTTCGGACGGCTCCGGCACCACGACGAACTTCACCAACTACCTCGCCGCGACGCAGTCGTCGGTCTGGACCTCGCCCGCGGGCAAGGACTGGCCGATCGAGGGCAACGTGTCGAAGCAGAAGGGCGGCTCGGGCGTCGTCGAGGCCGTCAAGGCCGGCTCCGGCACCATCGGTTACGCCGACCACTCGGCCATCGGTGACCTGAAGTCCGTCGCGATCATCCAGGACGGCACCGCGATCCCCTTCAGCCCCGAGGCCGTCACGGCGACCTTCGCGGCCGCGGCCGTCGACGCCGACAACGGCGTCCCCGGTGACCTGTCGAAGAAGTTCGACTACACCAAGCTGACCGCCGAGACCTACCCGATCCCGCTGGTCTCGTACGCCATCACCTGCACCGAGTTCAAGGACACCAAGCAGGCGGAGCTCGTGAAGTCGTACCTCGGCTTCATCACCAGCTCGCTCGGCCAGCAGGTCGCCGCGAAGAACGCCGGTTCCGCGCCGCTTCCCGAGTCGGTCCTCGCGGACGCCGCGAAGACGCTCGAGGCGATCAAGTAAACATCTCTCGGATCCGAACCGGTCCGCACCTCGGTGCGGGCCGGTTCGGGCTGATCAGAAGCGTCGATGTCCGCATCGACGCTTCCGCTGAGCCCGACCATCCTCAGAGAGAATCCCGACCCGAGGAGCACACCATGACCATTGCCGAGAACGAGGTCAGCCGTGGCTGACACCGTCTCTGCTCCCCCGGCCGGGGACCGTTCCACGATCGTCGGCAAGCGCCGCGCGGGAGACACCGTCTTCCTCGGCCTGTCGATGACGGCCTCGATCTCGATCATGATCATCCTGGCGGGTGTCGCGATCTTCCTGATCATCAAGGGCCTCCCCGCGATCACCGGCGACTGGACGCAGGGCGACCTCGCCGGCTACCAGAACGGCTCGTGGACGAACTTCTGGGAGTATGTCGGTCCGCTCCTGTGGGGAAGCATCTGGGCGGCCCTCATCGCGATGGTGCTCGGCACCCCCGTGGCGATCGGCATCGCGCTGTTCATCTCGCACTACGCGCCGCGTCGGATCGCCGGAGCGCTCGGCTACATCGTCGACCTGCTCGCGGCCGTCCCCTCGATCGTGTTCGGCCTGTGGGGCATCATCGTGATGCGCCCGCTCCTCATCCCGCTGGGCGAGTTCCTGAACACCTACTTCGGGTGGATCCCGCTCTTCGCCGGCTCCCCGTCGAGCACCGGGTCGACGCTGCTCACCGGCTCCGTGGTGCTCGCGGTGATGATCCTCCCGATCGTCACCTCGATCACGCGCGAGATCTTCCTCCAGACCCCGCGCCTGCACGAGGAGGCCGCCCTGGCCCTCGGAGCCACGCGCTGGGAGATGATCCGTCTGGCGGTGTTCCCCTACGCCCGCAGCGGCATGGTCTCGGCCACGCTCCTCGGTCTCGGGCGCGCGCTCGGCGAGACGATGGCCATCGCGCTCATCATCTCGCCCAGCCTCATCTACTCGGTCCTGATCCTCACCGACGGCTACAACTCGCAGACGATCGCCGCCAACATCGCGTTGAACTTCCCGATCGCGACCGACCTGCAGCGCTCCGCGCTCATCGGCACCGGTCTGATGCTGTTCGTCGTGTCGCTCGCGGTGAACATCCTGGCCCGCTACATCATCAGCGCGACCGGCCCGGGGGCGAAGGGTCGCAGGAAGGGGAAGCGCTCGTGACCACCACCAACGCCCCGTCGGCGGCGTCGTCCGCCTCGACTCCGCTCGCGCTCACCAGCGGTCAGCTCCCCCGCTACATCGAACCGGCGATGCTCGTCGGTGTCGCGGTGCTGGTCGCCGGCGTGCAGTTCCTCATCGGCGGCTTCCACCTGCCGAGCTGGCTGATCCTCACCGCGCTGCTGTACCTGATCGCGATCGCCATCGGTTCCTCGATCGTCGAGAGCCGCCGCAAGGCCGTCGACCGCGTCGTCCGCGGTCTCGTCACGGCCGCCTTCATCCTCGCCGTGGCGCCGCTCATCTCGACGCTGTGGACCGTGGTGTCCAAGGGCCTCGCGGTCGTGAACTGGAACTTCATCACCCAGACCGGCGGCAGCGCCTTCGACCCCGACACCCTCGCGGTGGTCGCGACCCCCGGCGCTCTCCAGGCGATCGTCGGAACGCTCATCATCACGGGCATCGCGGCGCTCATCTCGGTGCCGATCGGTGTGCTCGCCGCCGTCTACCTCGTCGAGTACGCGCTGCCGACCAACCCGCTGCGCCGCACGATCACGTTCCTCGTCGACGTCATGACCGGTATCCCCTCGATCGTGGCCGGTCTGTTCGCGTTCTCGTTCTTCGCGCTGATCGTCGGCCCGAAGGCGTTCAGCGGGTTCTCGGCATCCATCGCCCTGTGCGTGCTGATGATCCCCATCGTCATCCGCTCCACGGAAGAGATGCTGCGCCTGGTCCCCGCCGACCTGCGCGAGGCGTCGCTCGCCCTCGGCGTCCCGCGTTCGGCGACGATCATCAAGGTCGTCCTGCGGACCGCGGCCAGCGGCATCATCACCGGTGTCGTGCTGGCCGTGGCCCGCGTCGTCGGCGAGACCGCCCCGATCTTCATCGCGGCCAGCTTCACCGACAACTTCAACTCCAACCCGTTCGACGGTCCGATGCAGACCCTCCCCGTGATGGCGTACACCGCGTACAGCTTCCCGGGACAGGACATCGACGCCTCTCAGGCCCAGGCCTGGGGCGCCGCGTTTCTGCTGGTCGTGCTCGTCGTCATCTTCAACCTGATCGCCCGCATCGTGGCTTCGGTGTTCGCACCGAAGGCGCGCTGATCCCAGGAAGGCCCCCGTGTCCAAGCGCATCGAGGTCGAAGACCTCAACGTCTACTACAGCGACTTCCTCGCGGTCGAAGGCGTCTCCATCGACATCCAGCCCCGCACCGTGACGGCCTTCATCGGCCCGTCCGGCTGTGGCAAGTCCACGTTCCTCCGCACGCTGAACCGCATGCACGAGGTGATCCCCGGCGGTCACGTCAAGGGACGCGTCCTCGTCGACGGCGACGACCTGTACGGCCCCGGGGTCGACCCGGTGCTCGTGCGTCGTCACGTCGGCATGGTGTTCCAGCGTCCGAACCCGTTCCCGACGATGTCGATCCGCGAGAACGTCCTGGCGGGCGCTCGCCTCAACAACAAGCGCCTCTCCAAGAGCGACGCCGACGCGCTCGTCGAGAAGTCCCTGCAGGGCGCGAACCTCTGGAACGAGGTGAAGGACCGCCTCGACAAGCCCGGCGGCGGCCTCTCCGGCGGTCAGCAGCAGCGTCTGTGCATCGCCCGCGCCATCGCGGTCTCGCCCGACGTGCTGCTGATGGACGAGCCGTGCTCGGCCCTCGACCCGATCTCGACGTTCGCGATCGAGGAGCTCATCTCGGAGCTGAAGAACGACTACACGATCGTGATCGTGACGCACAACATGCAGCAGGCCTCCCGCGTGAGCGACAAGACCGCGTTCTTCAACATCGCCGGCACCGGCAAGCCCGGCAAGCTCATCGAGTACAACGACACGGCGACGATCTTCACCGCGCCCACCGTGCAGGCGACGGAGGACTACGTCTCCGGACGCTTCGGATAAGCACCCCACCGCACGATGGCCCCGCACCGCGCGGGGCCATCGTCGTTCGCGGGCTCAGTCGCGCGGCGAGAGCAGGTAGGCGTTGAGCTCGTCCGTCATCGCGCGGTCGACGGTCTTCCCCGCGCCGTCGACCGCCGAGATCGGGGCGGCGAGCCGGACGCTCGAGAGCACCCAGGCCGCATCCGCGCGCTGCAGGTCGGCCACGGGCACCGTCTCGTACGCGGTCTCGAAGCCCCGCCGCTCGAGGTGCGCGAAGAGGCTCCGCTGCGTCGTCCCGTGCAGGATCCCGGCGTGCGGCTCGGGAGTGACGAAGCGGTCGCCGAAACGGAGGACGACGGATGCCGTGGGCGCCTCCAGCACGAACCCGTCGCTCGTGACGAAGACGGCGTCGTCCGCGCCGCGCCGCTTCGCCTCACGGATCGCGGCCATGTTCACCGCGTACGACAGCGTCTTGGCCCCGAGCAGCAGCCACGGCGCCCGCGCGGGCGCGTCGAGGGCGTACCCGCGGTCGAGCGTCGCGATGCGGACGCCCTCGGTGCGCGCGCGGGTGCTGTCGGGCGCGTCGGCCAGGGTGACCCACGCGGTGGGCGCCGGACCGTGTTCGACGCCGCGGCTGAGGATCAGCTTGATCACACTCTCGCCCGCGAGGGCGTCGGCGGCGACCCGCGCGATCGCGGCGCGCCACTGGTCGAGGTGCGGTTCCGGCAGCTCGCACAGCGCCGCCGAGTGCACCAGGCGGGCCAGGTGGGGCTCGACCTCCTGGGGGTGGCCGTCGACCACGCCGAGCGACTCGAAGACGCCGTCGCCGCGCTGCGCGCTGAGGTCGCCCACGCGCAGCGCGGGTGCGTCGGGCGCGACCGGGCGGAAGGTGTCGGCGTAGTCCTCCCGGGAGGAATCGGATGCCACGGGGTCGATCAGAAGGACGGAACGCCAAGCCATGGATCGACCCTATGCCCGCCGCGCCGACACGCCCGGGGTTCGTCAACCCCCGCCGTCGAGGGAATGTCTCCGCACGGTGCTTGTTACACTTCCATAGCCGGGCCGCAGTAACCCCGGGCTCCATCTTCTGCCGCTATGAGCGGCCTTGCGCCGAGAGGCGTTCTGCGGCCCGGCACTTTCTTTTCCCGCGTACGTGCAGCCGCGTGCCGTCGAGTGTCCACAACACGCCGCACGGGCACCCGACGCAACGGCGTGTCCTGGACAGTCGATGCCTCGCGCGGGTCGCGACCCCGCGCCCGGTTCAGGTCAGCGCGTCGCGACGCCACAGAGCCGCGGCCGCGGCGAGGTCGTCGGCGTACGTCGACAGGCGCAGCGCCCGCGTGGTCAGCGCCGTGGCGCGCTCGGACTCGGTGTTCTCGTAGTCGTCGGCGAGATGCGTCGAACCCGATGCCTGCACGCGGCAGAACGCCGCGGCACGATCCAGCGCGACGGCGAAGTCGCCCTCGAACAGCCCGCGCAGGATCGTGTCGATGAGCTGCACGAGTTCCTCGGGACCCGCCGGCGCGGGCGCGCCCACCACGACCGGGTCGACCGTCGCCATCTCCACCCGACCGCGCTCGAAGAGCAGGGCGGCGGTGGCGGCGTCGTCGTGGATCATGAGCTGCAGCAGGTAGAGCCGCCACAGCGCCCCGGGCAGCGACCGGGCGGGCGAGCGCGACCACAGCTCGGCGATGTCGTCGATGCCGTGGTCGTCGGTGAAGGCGACGAGCCGCTCGACGACGTCGACGCTCGGGTCGGCGCGCACGCGCGAGAGGAGCGCGTGCGCGGTGCTGTGCGCGACGCGCGAGACCTCAGCCGGGTCCTCCGCCGAGAACAGGCGGTCGAAGAGCTCGGCGGGACGCCGGACGGGCTTGTGGAACTCGCGAGGGGAATCGCTCATCGTTCCAGGCTAGAGCGTGCGCGACGACGGCCGGGCCGGGTGGAGGGACCGTTCAGGCGGTGGCCACCGCGACGACGGGTGCCGAACTCGGCGTGCCGTCGGGCGATCCGCCGGCGGGCTCCACGGTGACGGCGATGACGTCGCCGGAGTGGAACTCGCCCTGCAGCACCGCGGTCGCCTTTCCCTCGGCATCCGTCGAGAAGATCCCCGCGGCGATGGGGGTGTCGTCGCGGACGAACCACAGCTCGTACGTCTTGTCGCTGGGCAGCGTCGACATCTTGTCGGTCACGAGGACGCTCTGCCCCGTGGAGTCCGACCAGTGCGCCGTCACGACCGCGCCGTCGGGCATGGTCGCGGTCGCCGACTGCGCGTCGGGAGCCGTGGTGACCTGCTCGAGCGCGACGAGCGACGCGGGACGCGTGAGCTGCTGCCCGATCGTGACCGCACCGAAGCCCAGGACGAGCACGGCGACCAGTGACGCGGCCAGCGTGAACCACCGGCGCAGTCCCCACCCGCTCGACGCGGACGGACCGACCGTGACGGCCTCCTGCTCGGGCTCGATCGGCGCAGGGCCTGCGGCGGCGAAGTCTTCGAGCACGTCGCGGTCGTCGATCGGGGCGGCGGACTCCTGGGGAAGGTCGGCGATACGCGCCAGGAGCGACGCACGGATGGATGCCGGAGGCTCGACCGGCTCGACGGTCGCACTGATCGCGGCGACGGCGTCGGCGGCATCGCGGACGTGGGAGGACCAGTGCGGGTTGCCCGCCAAAGCCTCCTGGTACGCGCGTTCGTCTGCGTCGGAAAGCGCGTTCAGCGCGTGACCGGCAGCGAGGTCGGCGAAATCCCTCTCGTTCACTTGTCCACCCCCATCTCCATTCTTAAGCGCGACAGGCCGTCACGCATCCTGGTCTTGACCGTACCGAGCGGTGCCCCGACGAGGGTCGCGATCTCACTTTGGCTGTACCCACCGAAATAGGCGAGCGTGAGTGCTTCCTTCTGGGCGTCGGGAAGCGTCGCGAGTGCATCGACGACGCGCCGCCCTTCGATTTTCAGTTCTACTTTCTCAGAGACGTCGTCGTATGCGACATCCATATCCCGGAATCCGACGCGCACGTCGCGATCCACGCTCGACTGCGACGACCGCACGCGGTCCACCGCTCGTCGGTGCGCGATCGTGAGCACCCACGATCTTCCTTGACCCTTATTCGGAGTGAAGCGCGCGGCGGATTGCCAGATCTCCAGAAACACCTCCTGGAGAACTTCCTCGCTCTGCGACCGGTCGACGAGCACTCGCAGGATGAGTCCGAACGCGCGAGCCGACAGGGTGTCGTACAGCTCCGCGAATGCGGCGCGGTCGCCGGTGGCGATCTTCTGCAGCAATTCTCCGACGTGGTCGACGCGGTCCGCCCCGTCATCCGGGAGAGAGAAGCCGTCGATCACCATGACATCCAGCATGCCGCACGCGCACGGGACTTCCCTTCCTCGCGCGCGCGTGGCGCGCATGAGGTACGCAACCGTGACTCGGGCGCATCCGGGCGCGAGGTCGCCGCACCTCCTCGGCATCCCGAAAAATATTCTCAAGAATATTTATATGACGCTGATCTGGACTTTTCGTGATTCTCGGATGCCGAATCGGGCCCACTCCGCAACAATCCGCAATCCGATCACGAGGGGGTCCCGAAGACCCTGTGTACGCCGCAACACGGCGAACCGCCCCCCGCACCGGGGTGTCTTGAACGGGTCGCAGCCGCGGTCCGAACGATTTCGGAGGAATGTCATGCTGAAGAACAAGAAGCCTGTCGTCGCCGGTCTCGCCCTCGTGCTGGGTTCGGCCTTCGCTCTCACCGCATGTTCGGGTGGCTCCACCACCGCCGGCGGAACGACCGAGGAGTCCACCGCTCCTTCCATGGCCGCGTCGCCCTCGGCGTCGTCGAGCATGATGGACCCGGCCGCCAACCTCGTGGGCCCCGGTTGCGCCGACTACGCCGCCGCCGTGCCGTCGGGCGCCGGTTCGGTCGAGGGCATGGCCGCCGACCCCGTGGCCGTCGCCGCGTCGAACAACCCGCTGCTGACCACGCTCACCGCCGCCGTCAGCGGCCAGCTGAACCCCAACGTGAACCTCGTCGACACCCTCAACGGTGGCGAGTTCACGGTCTTCGCGCCCGTCGACGACGCGTTCGCGAAGATCGACCCCGCCGTCATCGAGTCGCTGAAGACCGACACCGACACGCTGACCAAGATCCTCACGTACCACGTGGTCCCCGGCCAGATCGCCCCGGACGCGATCGACGGCACCCACGCCACGGTCGAGGGCCAGGACGTCACCGTCTCGGGCTCGGGCGACTCGATCAAGGTCAACGACGCCAACGTCATCTGCGGCGGCGTGCAGACCGCCAACGCGACCGTGTACCTCATCGACTCGGTGCTGATGCCCCCGGCTGCGTAATTCTCACGCATCCGGACCGATCACTGACTGATCGGACCTGACGGCGAGTGCCGGACCCCAGGCGAGGGGGTCCGGCACTCGCTCTTTTGCGTTCACCCGCCGAGAGCTACCGCGATCTCGTTCTGCACGAGGCGCGCTGCGGTGGGTCCCGCATTCATGAACCACGGGTCGAAGTCGACCGTGGTGGTCCGGCCGGCGGCGACGGCGTCGAGCGTCGCCCACAGCGGGGCGGACTCGATGTACGCCACGCCCTGTCCGGTTCCGGCGTAGAAGACGTGGTCGGCGTCGGCGAGGTCGATCTGCTCGGCACTCACGTCCTGCGACGTCTCGTCGAAGCGCTGGGACTCCGGCCGCGCGAGCCCGAGATCCTGGGCGAGGCCGCCCGCGAACGACGGCACGCCCATGATGCGCGTGCGGTCACCGGTGGACTGCAGGAACGACACGGTCGGCGCCGGGGTCGGAAGCGACTGCGCGAACGCGGCACTGTCGGCCTGGAGCGCGTCGAGGTTCGCCTGCGCGGCGGATTTCCGCCCGAGAGCGTCCGCGACGAGGAGGAAGTCGCTCTTCCAGTTCACGCCGTTGCCCTTGGTCACCACCGTCGGCGCGATCGCGGACAGGGCGTCGTAGATCTCGGTACCCCGCGTCGAGTTGACGAGGATCAGATCGGGAGCCGCCTGCGCGATCGCCTCGAGATCGGGTTCGGTCCGTTCCCCGATATCGGCCATGGCGTCGAGCTGCGCCGCGTCGGCGGGGAACGCGTCGCGCAGGTACTGCGGCACGAGCCCACTGTTCTCCGCGCGCGTGGCCGCGACCGGCACCGCACCGAGGGTGAGGACGGCATCCAACTGTCCCGTGGCGACGACGGCGATCCGCTCGGGGGCGGCGGGGATCCGGGTGGTGCCGGCGAAGTGCGCCACCTCGCGCGGGAAGACGCCGTCCGCTTCGCTCGACCCCATCCCGGGCTCGAGCTCGCGCGCCACGACCCACTCACCGGTGGAACCGGCTTCGGCGTCGGGAAGGGTCGATGCGGGTGCCGTCGAGGCGCACCCGGCGAGCGCGAGGAGCACGCCGACGCTCGCGGCGGCCACGGCGAGGCGTCGCCGGGATCGGAGAGGAGGGGACGTGGAGCGATGATGCGACATGCACTTAGGTTAGCCTTAGCTACATGACGGTGATGAATGCGGGGGCATCGCCGGCAGCCACCCTCGTCGCCGCCCGGCGGCGGCGTCGACACGTGCGCGCGGTGGTCGCGACCCTCGCGATCGTGGCGCTCCTCGCGGTCGTCGTGGTCATGAGTCTCGCGGTGGGTTCGCGCCCACTGGCGTTCCCCGATGTCGTCACCGCGCTCTTCTCGGATCGACGGGATGCCACGGGCGTCATCGTTCACGACCTCCGGCTCCCCCGCACCCTCACCGCACTCCTCGTGGGGTCGGCTCTCGGCATCGCGGGGGTGCTCATGCAGGCGGCGACCCGGAATCCGCTCGCCGATCCGGGCCTTCTGGGGGTGAACGCGGGCGCCGCCGTGGGCGTCGTCGTCGCGATCGCGTTCTTCGGCGTCGGCACCGCGAGCGGATACGTGTGGTTCGCCTTCGCCGGGGCGGCGGGAGCGGCCGCGGCGGTGTACCTCGCGGCCCGTCCCGCCGGTCGCGGCGGCACGGTCGGACTGGTGCTGGCGGGGGTCGCGCTGAGCGCGTGCCTCGGCGCTGTGGTGCGCATCATCACGCTCGCCGACGACGACACGTTCGAGTCGTTCCGGTTCTGGGCGGTGGGGTCGTTCGAACGCCGCGACACGGACGTCGCCGGTCAACTCCTCCCCTTCGCCGCCGTCGGGCTGGTGCTGGCGGTGGTCGTGGCGCGCGGCCTCGACCAGCTGCGCCTCGGGAGCGACCTCGCGCGGGCACTGGGGGTCTCCCCCGCGCTGGTGCTGGTGGCATCCGGTGTCGCGATCACGCTGCTGTGCGCCGTGGCGACCTCCGCCGCGGGCCCCCTGGCCTTCATCGGTCTGCTGGTGGCGCACGTCGTCCACCGTGCGGGTCCGCCGGGCCTCCGGGCTCAACTCCCCCTCGCCGCGCTCACGGGCGCGACGCTCACGCTCGCGAGCGACGTCGTCGGACGCGTCATCGCGGTGCCCGCCGAGGTCGAGGCGGGCATCGTCGCCGCGTTCCTCGGCGCACCCCTGCTGCTGTGGCTCGTGCTGCGGAGGACCGCGTCATGAGCTCCACCGCGCACCGCGTGCGGTCCCGCCGCCGCACGCGCCACGGCGTCGCGGTGGCGATCACGGTCGCGGTCGCTCTCGTCGCGGCGGTCGTCGGTGTGCTGACCGGCTCGTTCCAGGCGTCGCCGACGGAGGTGGCATCCGCTCTGCAGGGGGACGGTGACGCCCGCACGACGCTGGTCGTCGTGGGAATGCGGATGCCACGGATCGCGGCCGCCCTGCTGATCGGCGCGGCGCTGGGACTGGCGGGCGCGGTGTTCCAGACACTCGCACGGAACCCGCTCGCGAGTCCCGACATCGTGGGCTTCAGCGCCGGGTCGGCCACGGGCGCGCTCATCGGCCTGACGCTCATCGCTCCGACCGCGTCGCCCGCCCCCGGCGCGTGGATCGGCGGACTGGTGACGGTCGCGGTCGTGATGCTCATCGCGCGGAAGGCGGGAGTGTCGAAGGAGCGCACCATCCTCGCGGGCATCGCCGTCGCGATCCTCTTGGCCGCCGTGAACGACTACCTGCTCACCCGGGCGCCGCTGGAGATCGCCCGCAACGCGAGCCAGTGGCTGTACGGGAGCCTCGCCGCCACGTCGGGCGCGGACGTCCGCACGCTCGCCGTTTCGGTCGGCGTGCTCGCGGTCGGCATCATCGCGGTGCACCGCGACTTCCGCGCCATCGAGCTCGGCGACGACACCGCGCGGGCGCTGGGCGTGCGGCTCGGGCGCGTGCGCCTCTTCCTCATCGTGGTCGCCGCGCTCCTCACCGGCACCGCGACCGCCGTCGCCGGGCCCATCGGGTTCGTCGCCCTCGCCGCACCGCAGCTCGCGCGACGGGTGACCGGGGCCAGTGGCATCCCCCTCGTGGCCTCCGCCGTGACCGGCGCGACCGTGCTGCTCGTCGCCGACGTCATCGCGCAGCGCGCGCTGGCTCCCTTGCAGATCCCGGTGGGGCTGCTCACGGGCGTGGTGGGCGGGGCGTACCTGTTCTGGGTCGTGGCGCGGGGCCGGCGGTGACGCCCTCGTGCGCTGCCGACGCTGGCCGTGGGCTCCAGCCGCGGGCGCGGGCACCCCGCGACCCCCGGTAGGGTGGATGCCACGGGCCTCTAGCTCAGTCGGTAGAGCATCGGACTTTTAATCCGCGGGTCGTGGGTTCGAGCCCCACGGGGCCCACCAGACTTGTCTTACTCGAACAAATTGCCTTGAGATAAAGGTTGCTCGGGGTGGAGTCCAGAGCGTCAGCGGTATCGCTGGCGCTCTTTGCGTGTGTGGCTGCCCATTCGGCGGCGGCTTCTTGGATCAGAGCGATCGGCTCGTGCACCTGGCCCTGAGCGCGCACCTGGTGGGACTCATCCTCGATCCAGAGGACCGAGGAGAAGGCCTCGAGAACGCGCCGTTTGATCGGTTCGGGTGCGGAGACGTAGAAGCTGTAAGGGCGCTCGAGCAGATCGAGGTATGCCAGGACTACATCGGCGTGACGCTTGATCTGTTCATCGGAGCGCGCGAGCTTCTCGAGGAGAGTCCGCCGCTGCACGGCGAGGCCGCGCAAACGAGCTTTCACTGCATCCGCCGCAAGTTCACCATCGGCTGCGATGTCGAGCAGGTTCGACTTCTGGACGTCGAGCTTCTTCAGTTGCGCCGCCAACCGCGTGCGCGCTTCTCGCTCCCCCTGCTGCTGGACGTCGAGCGCTTCCTGCACATGGCGCCGCATCTCAGAAGCAAACCCAGCATCCAGCGTTAGAGCGCGGACTTCTCGGGCCACGGCGCGCTCAAGTTCCTTCACGGGAAGGTGTGGAAGGTCGCACGTCGTATCCTGGCGACCGCGACAGAGGAAGTATCCGTAGGGCTTTGACAGCGCCAGTATCACCTGGGCGGGGATCGGCTCGAGTGCGCTGCTCCTCGGAGGCATCGCCGCCCTCCTGGTCGCCCGCCGCCGAACCAAGACGCGCGCGTAGCCGGCAGCGGGGAGAACCACTCGCACGATCGGATCGGCCCGCCGTCTCTAACAGGCGGCGGGCCGATTCCTTTCCATTCCGTTCATCAACGGAATGCGGACGCTCTATCACAGACGCCGAATTATTCGGTAGGTTCCGAGGGTTCAGCGATATCGAAGGTAGCCTGGCGATATGGCTACCCGTCACATTGCCCAACTCATCGACGACCTCGACGGCACCGTCCTCGAACAAGGCGAAGGAAAGCAGCTCAACTTCTCCGTCGAAGGACGGTCGTACGAGATCGACCTCTCCGACACCAACGCCGACAAGTTCCACGCCGCGCTAGCGCCGTTCGTGAACGCCGCCCGGTCGATCGGTTCCGCCAGTCGTCAGTCCACGGCACGCGCACCTCGGGCAAAGAGCGACCTCGACCTCAATTCCGTCCGGGAATGGGCGCGTGCCAATGGCCACACGGTCAGTGACCGCGGTCGTATCGCTGGCCCCGTCGTCGAGGCGTACAAGGCCGCGAACGCCTAACACCCCCTGCTCCTCAGCTGCATACTCGCCGACCCCCATCTGCGAGTACGGCGCCTCCCGCTTTCTTGCCGGGAGGCGTCGTTCTTTGTCAGGACTATCTGAATCGACCCCAGGCTGGAATGCGAACATCGCCCTACCGCCACCCCTTCTGGCTTCTCGTGACCGGATATTCCGGCGGTGCGCCCGCAGATATACGGACGGGGCCGAGCGCAATCGACTCGTGGCGATGTCGGAGGCGTGGTCGATGATATTGGCCATGGCCCACCCAGATTGGCGCGAACCCGTGCGCCTACTCAGACTCAGCCTTAGGCATGCCGCTGCGCATCAGCTGGCGCTCGCGACGCTGGTTGGATGCACGCTCGATGCCGACCTGCCCTTCAACGTGGCAACGGCGCGGCTGGAGGCATTCCTCGAGCCGAAAATCAGGGGGACCGAGCATGCCGCGGGGGCACCGACAGAGCGACAGATGCAGTTCCTCCGGAAGCTCTGTCCTACTTTCGAGGTGAATAGCGAGAGCCGCGCCGAGATCTCTGCCTGGATCGACCACTACCTCGCGCTTGGCACTATCACTGCGCACGAGGAGTTGAAGCTGAAGAGCGGTGACGTCGTTCAAGTGAGCCGGAGCTACCGATTGATCGGGATAGCAGAAGCACGTCACGAGCTGGCCGTCGTGTCCAGCATCGGCGCGAACGGGCGCGTGTACCTCAAAGGTGGGAGCGGCGCGGGGGCATGGCCCACCGAGGTACAGCACCGCGATCCCAGCTGAGGGAGCAGCACGTATTAAGCCCGGAATTGCGAGACGCCTCCCCGCGGCTCTCCTGGCGGCGAGATGGCCATGACCGAACGAGTCGAGCCCATCTCGTAATGCTCGAGATGGGCTCGACTCAGGGGCTCAACCCTTCGGCGGGTACGGATCCTTCTTGCCGACGGTGTCCGTGTTGCGGATTTGGTTGTTGTCCTTACGGTGGTCGCGGACCTCACCGCCGCCGCTACGGATTGCGAACCCCACCGCAGCGTCGTGCGCTTCAGCCTGCGTGCCGTAGCGGCCGGCCGCTTGCGAGGCACCCTCTCGTTTGGCGCTCCAGTCGCCCTTGTCCTTGTCGTACTGCACGTCATAATCAGCCATCGTGGCCTCCTTCAGGAATTTCTGGAGTGCCGATGGTAGGACAGGCCACCGACATTTTGGCGGTTCGACTGACTCGGAGCAGAACTCCAGATCGCTTCGCGCCTCGAATGAGCCGACTCGCGAAATGATGAGCTCATGCTGCGCGTCTATCTCGACCAGAACAAGTGGATCGACCTCGCGAGGGCGGCTACGGGCCACCCAGCCGGTGCGCGCTATGTTGAGGTCTTGGAAGCTGCCCGCGCTGCCGTCGCGGCGGGCACGGCATCATTTCCGCTCGACATGTTCCGCTACGCCGAGACCAGCAAACGCTCTGATGACCGGTCCCGGAACGACGTTGCCAACGTGATGAGCGAACTCTCGAATCGACACACAATGGCGCCCGGACGATACGTGCTGCCCGCCGAACTGGACCACGCGCTCAACGCTCGCTACGGTCGCCCCGAGGAGCCGCGCAGCCCCGAGGTTTTCGGAATCGGGATCCAGCACCTGACGAACGGTCAGGTCGTGTTGCCCGAACTCGACATCAGTCTGCTCCGTAGCTCCGGGAACGATATTGACGCTTCGGACTACCCCAAGACCCAGGAGATCTACTCGAAGCTTATTGAAGCGGAGCTACTGCGGGTCGGTCCGGCGATGGCACGTTTGGCGGGAGTGGTTACGGACACCCGTCATCTCGATCAGCAATATGTCGATCACGAGAACAAGATCGCCTCGGAAATTCGTGCAAGCGGGCTGTCAGGCGACATGCTCGAGCTCGCCGTACGCGCAGCGGACCTCGGAGACATCCGGCCCGCGGTCACCCAGGCGGTCGAAGGTATCGGTCTCACATGGGACCGCTTCGTGGAGGACCTCGGTCCAGCCGGAGTGGTCGAGTTCATGGACGATCTGCCGACTCGGCATGTCACGAACGTGATGCGAGGGGCAAGGCTCCGTCAGACAGAGCAAGCGTGGGAGCCGCACGACCTCAACGACATCCTGGGGCTCCCCATAGCCGCGGCATACTGCGATGTCGTCGTCACCGAGAAGCAGTGGGCACACCGGTTCACCCAGGCAAAGATCGAGGCTCGCTACGGCACCACCATCCTTCGAAGTGTGGCGGATCTAACGGCAGTCTTTCAGCGTGCCGCCACCGCGTGATCTCGATGGATCGGGCGACGCCAGTACGGGTGTCGCGTCCGGAAGTGGCCTTTCGGGGAGACTGGGTCAGCGTGTGGGGTCGAGCGGGCTGATCAGGGGGGTGTCGTACCTTCCGGTTACAGTCCCGACCATGAACGAGTGGTGGCGCGTCGATGGCTGGCCTACGGCAGACGAGTGGCAGGCGCTCTGGGCATTCGCAACACTGGTCGTTGCCGTGGTCGCGGCATGGCTCGCACTTCGCCAATACCGGTCCTCCGTCGGGTCGCAACTCGAACAGGCCAGACCCTACGTCATCGTCGACTTCTCGTTCGAGGGCGGCGCCGCCATCCTCCTGGAAGTGAAGAACGTGGGTCTCACCGCTGCGCGGAACATTCGGTTCGAGTGGTCGCCTCTACCTGTCGCGGACGACGAGGTTGCGCAAGCCGCGATCGATCGGACTCTAGTCCGAGACGGAATCCCGTTCTTGGCTCCGGGTCGCTCGATGTTCTTCTGGTTCGGAATCTTCAGGGATGACTACGAGGAGACCATGCAGCGGCGCTTGATGGTGACCGCAGTCTGTGAAGGCAGCGGCGATGCCCGCACATGGACCAGTCAGTCTCTGTTGGATCTCGACCAATGGGCCGAGACGATGGTCCAGGAGGCTCCTATCGAGAAGGTCGCAAGTAGCTTGAAGAAGCTTGCTGATGCGTCCAGCAATCAGAAGAGTGCCGACGCGGAACTTACCAAGGCAGCTAACTCGCTACACGAGTATCTCGAAGCGACTGAGCGGTTGATCGACAGCCGCGCGCGTAAGAGATCCGACCGGCAGCGTCGTTTCGCTGCGCGGCAAGAACGTGAGACCCGCCGCCAGGCGGAACTCGCGAAGTTCAACACGACCGCTCATGACGAGAGGAACCCCTGATCCCGACCGATCCGCCGTCGCGTTCAGCTGGAGTTGAGGCTCCGCACTGACCAGTCGTCGCCGGTGTCGCCGAGCGAAAGAGCGGCCAGGAGGTTTGTATCTGGGATCGTCCGATCGGACGGTTGGCACGCGGCTCGTTTCGTCGTTCACTAGTGCCAGCGGGTGCTGCAGTTCAGTCCTGGCACCCGCCCCAGCTCTCGTTGCCGGTCTGCGGTCTCCAAGAGAACCATCCGAGTTCTCGGCCGCACCCGTCAAGGAGGTGACCCGCCCACATGAGCGAGTCCAACGTCAACACCCCTCCCGCCTCGGCTGCGTCCGCCAATGGACTCGGCTACGGCCCGATCAAACCCCTCGCGGTCAGACTCAACGAGCCCACCCGCACCCAGCTGGACATCATCGCCCAGCTCAACGACCGGACCGTCACCGACGAAGTCCGCCTCGCCATCGAAGCCTGGATCGACAAAATCAAAGCCGACCCAGCCATCCAACGCCGCGCGAAAGACGTCCGCGACGAGATCGAACGCGAGGCAGCAGGCAAACGCGACGCCATCGCCGCCATCTTCGACGCCTCCCCGGCACCGAAGACACCGCGCACGCCGCCGAAGCCCCAGGCGACCTGACGGCTCCACCTCAACGGGCGGTCGGCTCGAGCGACGTCCCGACCGGACGCTCGCTCGCCGGCCGCCCCGCACCCACTCCCCCGCGCCGATTGCCCGACCTCGTTTGTGCTCTGCGATTCCACGAGAACCATCCCGGTTCCCGGTCGCACGCACAAAGGAGGGACACCACCATGGTGCAGGGCATCATCATCCCGGCGGACAACACCGCACCCCTCACGACCCGGACGTTGGATTCGCTCGAGGATTATCCGCGGGCCGTCGGCGGCTGGTTCGAAGCGGTCGACATCCCCGACCTCGGCGTCACGATGTACGTCAACGAGGAAGGACTCATCCGCGACTTGCCGTTCAACCGCCGCGCGACGTTCCTGTGGCGGTTCCACGTTCCGCAGGCCCGCGATGCCCGTCTCGTCGGAGACGTCGCGGTGGTTGGCCTCACGGACGATGAGGGCGAGAGCACGGAGCTGCCGAGTGAGCTCCGGCAGCGACTGCTCGAGCCGAGCGTGTACCGAGTCCGGACCCGCGAGCATGGCGGTAGCCGATGGAACGAGGAGCCGATTGACCGTGACGACTACGTCGAGACGGTCATCTGGGCGGCGCTCCTACAGGAGATGTCGCCAGCTCTGGAGGTACATATCGAGCGCGTCGACGGTGTCGTGGGCGAGAGCAACTAGCCTTCAAGAGGGCGGTAGTCACAATCAGCGGCTACCGCCTTTTCACATAGTGCAGGCAGCGGAAATCAGAGGGGCTCGACATAAGTCACGCGCTCGACGCCCGGAAAACGAAAGAACTCGGGGGGTTCCTCGCGTATCCATCCGACCCGCTCCCAGAAGCCACGAGAGACGGCATCATCATTGAGCGCGATGAGGCGACGCCCTGGGTTCGCCTCACGGATGAGGTCGAGCGTGCGGCGGCCGATGCCCTGTCGGCGCAGCGGCACGGCAACCTCTATCGCGAGGATATCTACCACTTCGTCGTAGTCAGGGTCGTCTTTCAGCACATACTTGCATCTCGCAACTTCGTTGACTCCCTGGCGGATGGACACCCATCTGCAGGAGTTTGAGGGGTCCTGTTCCGGACGCCACCATGGTTCGACGAACTCGGGATTCCTATCGAAGACGTAAGTCCACACGCGTTTGCGCACTGGTGCAACGTGCACGAGTGCCAGATCCGAAGCGGGCTCGCTCATGGAGCTGAGCGTAGCGATGCCGAAACCCGGCTGACCCGATCGCCGAGCAAAACGTGGCGTTAGCTCGACGTGCTCATGACTCCGATGATCGCCATCCGATACGGCCCGGCACGCCACGGTAGTTCACCTCCGATCGCATGTCGGAGGTTTGCGGCAGGATAGGTTCATGCCCGACCCCGTAGCGACCACCGCCGACACGGCAGGTGCGCAGAAGGCTCGCAGCGCGTTCTTCACCCCGGACGCGATCACTCGCTACGTGAGCGATTGGGCCATCCGCGACTCTCATGACACGGTCCTTGAACCCTCCGCTGGCGACGCTGCTTTCCTCGTCCAGGCCGTCCAACGTCTGCGCGAGCATGGGTCAGGCCCGATCGGTTCATCGCTGAGACGGAGCGAGGTGTCATTGACGCCACACCAGTCAACCTTCCCCGCGGCGCCCGTGAGCGAACTGTCGCGCGCCTGGATTGGCACAGTCCGGAGAGCGCTAGTGCTTGACGCCCCGCTCATTTAGTTCATAATGAGGCGCAAATGAAGACACGCCGCCAAGTCGCTACAGACCACGCTGATCTTCGGGCCATCCTGGGTCTCATGAGCTGCCATGGCCAACGCCGGAGTCCCGAGTGATGGGCACACCCGAGCCGGTTTTACCACTTTCTCTCCTTGCCGCCAACAGGGATCAGTTCAATTCGCTCTTCTACACTCCCGTGAGCGTTGCCCTCCAGACGAAAACCAATCTTCACCTCCATGTGCTGCGCGTACACAATGGGAACTTTGACCTTGCCGGCTTGTACCGAGAACTGAAGAATAACAGCGTAGCCTACGTCTTGTCGCGATTGAATTACAAGAAGGCACTCGAGAATCCCGCCCGGTTGATGGAAGTTGCCGCAAAAGTACAGGCGCAATTTCGCGCCCCCGACGAGAAGGCTGGCGAAGGCGGCGAAGTCATCCTCTACTCACTTCTCGAAGGACACCTCGGCGCACCTAAAATACTCTCCAAAATGGAACTAAAGACGAATAGCGATCACTACGTCCACGGCTCTGATGGCGTTCACCTTCTGCGCACTGCCGACAACTCGTACCAACTCATCTTTGGCGAATCCAAAATGTATGGCGACTCAGGCGGAGTGGGCACGAGCGCGAAACGTGGCCTCAAGGCCGCGTTTGAGTCTGTGGGTAAAGTCCACGAAGATGGGTTCGACTTTGACACATGGCTCGTTCAATCTGAGCTCCTGAAAGAGGAGCTAGACGAGGCAAAGCTTGCCGCTCTCGCGGCCATATTGCTGCCTTCCGCCGGAGGCGGGGACGACGCACTCAAGAAGCACAACGCGTTCGGGATCTTTGTGGGTTACGAGATTGACGTCTCAGATATGAAGAGTGAAGATATGGAGCTAGATGAAATCGAGGTCGAACTCCAGAAGCGCGCCACTGAGGCCATCACGACCCAGCACGACTTGATCAAGCAGGAGATCACGGATCGAGGTCTTGGCGTCTACCCAATCCATCTCTACGCCATCCCGTTTGCGAAGCGAGGAACCGGCGACAAGGCTCACGGCATAGCCCAGATCCGCATGGAGCTTGCCGCTCAACTGGGGAATCACGGAGTGTCGAAGTAGGTGGCCGGCCGCATCGCAGCCGACGTTCTCAGCGACATGATCGTCGCTCGTGAAGACTTTACCGACGACCTCTCCGCAATAGAGAAGGCCGCCTCCGAAGCCTTCCTTAGGGGGGAGACATCCGCGGAGATCAATGAAGCGCTCGTCCACCGCCTCCTTCGCTACGCAGACATCATGTCCCACTCAACGCTTCCAGAGCATCGGGAGGCCTCGTACAACATCGTCGCGTTACTGCGTGAGTACGACGAACTCATCGGCCTATCACCGCGAAGCAGTGGCCGCGTCACCGCAGTCGCCACGGCTGTGCTCATTGAACTCGGCAACTTTCCCGGGCTAAGGACCCTGTCAAATATGACGGACGTTACCTACGCCTTGCCGGTTTCACGCGGGGTGCTTCGCGCCGCCAAAGAAGTTACCCAGGCCACTAAGCACGGCACCGCAACGCTGACGGACACACAGTTCGAGATTGCCGAGCGTATGCGCGGCGAAGACTTCTTCAGCTTCTCCGGACCGACCTCACTCGGTAAATCCTTCATCCTCAAGGACGCAATCTACGACATCGTCCGTCGATCGGACCTCGATCAGCACTGCGTCGTTGTACTCGTACCAACCAAGGCCCTCATCGGACAAACGGCCGCAGATCTGCGGGAGCTCCTTCGTGATGTGCCCGAGGTCAACGTCGCGACGTTCCCTTCCCTGCCGCTCTTCCTGCGGAAGACGTACCCACGCACCATCTTGGTGCTTACACCTGAGCGCTTGCTCCGATACCTATCCGACCCGGTTCGCGATATCGACTATCTGATCGTCGACGAGGCTCAGAAGGTCATCGCAAAGAAGGACGCCCGTTCGTCGATTTACTATCACGCCATCGTGGAGACAATCCGGCGGTTCGCGACGAAGCTCGTCTTCGCTTCTCCAAGCATCGAGAATCCGCAATTATTTCTTGAACTGTTCGGCAAGGCCTCGAACGGTGCGCTTACGGTCCGAGAACGAACGGTCGCACAGCAGCGTTACTTTGTCGACTTGGTGGAGCGGAAACAGTTCTACCTGTCGGGATCGGCTGGGGTGAACGGAAAACTTGCCGCAAAACCCACTGCAAAGACCGCGATTGAACTTGTCACGTCTCTCAGCGGCGCTCGCAAATCCATCGTCTACATTAACAGTTCCGCAAAGTCTGCGAACTTCGCGATGGATCTCGCCAAAACCCTTCCCAAAGTATTTGATCCTCGCATCGAGGCGCTCATCAAGTTCGTCAAGGAACACATTCATAAGGACTACTTCCTCGCAAATACACTCGAGCGCGGTGTTGCCTACCACCACGGCAAGATGCCACAGGAGGTGCGAGAGAAGGTCGAAGAGTGCTTCTCCGACCCCGACTCTCCGCTTCGTTACGTGGTATGCACGTCTACGCTGCTTGAAGGCGTGAATCTCCCGGCTAAGAACATCTTCGTGCTGAACGATACGCATGGCCCCGCAGGTTTTGGGAAGATTGACTTCGAGAATCTCGCTGGACGCGCTGGGCGCCTCACCTACGACTTCTCCGGAAATGTGATCTGCGTCCGGCACGAGCAGAGCAGTTGGACCGAGCAGCGCCAGGAACTCATTCCCCGCGGCGAGCCCATAGTGGCCGAGAGCTTCCTTGTGAATCCCGGGAAGACACGTAAAGACTTTACAGATATCGGACACTTCTTGCGTGGCGAGGAGATTCCTGGGAATCCATCGAATGACGCACAGCGTACTGTAGAGCAGTATGCCTCGATCCTCCTTCTTCATGTCCTCGGTAAGCAGCAGACACCTCTGCGAACGCTATTTCTAGAGAAAGTGAAGGACGGCGCGAAGCTCATCGACAAGGCGGTCACTGGCTTCACGGGATCCGAGGAAGTGCTTCGGAGATCGCCTGGAATTCAACCGCGCTACCAGAGTGCTGTCTGGGAGGAGCTTACCGCCGGCAAGGCGGGTGCGCTCATCCCGTCAGATACGGAAGATCTAAGTTTCGAACTCTTCGAGGCTGTCCTGAGGCATCTTGGCCGCCTCTACAACTGGATCAACGAAGAGTCCGGAGGTAGAGATCCGCTCGTGCCCAAAGAAGAGCCCGGCTACACTGCACGCATTCGTTACTGGGCGACCCTGATGTCGTACTGGGTCCGAGGCGATCCTCTCGTCCTGGTCATCAGCCGTGCGATTCGCTATCACGCAAAGCAAGGGGTCGTGACCTACCGGGACTACTCCGTCTCGCCCTACCTCATCACCGAACCGTTCAAGGTCGGCGACTCCAAGCAAGTCAACCGGATTATTGAGGAAACGATGCGCGATCTAGAGACCGGCCTTCGGTTCAAGATCATCAGCTACCTGGAGAACTACTTTGATCTCACGGTTCAGGCCCTCGGCGCGGCCAATGCTGGCATGAACGTTGCGAAACTCGTGGAGTACGGTTCAAGCGACGCACGGATCATCAACTTGCAGGAAGTCGGGTTCACGCGAGGGGCAGCCCTGGAGCTGTTAGGCAAACACGCCCAGTTCTTCAGCTTCACAGCTAACGACGAACTTGAATCAGTTGACCTCAGCCCGCTTCTTTCAGAGCCCGAGCTTATCGCAGAGGTCAAGGCGGAGTTGGAGAACATCCTTCGCAAAGCGCCGCCGCCAGTTGTGGAGGTCTTCGTGCCGTCATGAACGATCGATGGTGGTTCCATCTCGTCACTGAGTCCCAATTCGCAACAGAATTAGTGCGATCCGGTATTGGACGCGTATGCGCTCTACCGATGAGCGAAGACCGCCCAGGCGGTCAGGTTGGTTACGACGAGACATATCCGCTTAATGTTGGCCTTCACATGTACACGAGCGGACTAGAGCGCCTCTGCAAGCTTGCCCTCGCCTGCCACGGGTTCTTACTCACAGGGGAATTTCCAAAGACGAGGCAGTTCTCACACAAGCTGAGCGGCTTGCTAGATGCAATCGAACAGTTGGACATGAGCGGGCTCAGGTCGTATCACCCTGAGTATCTGTCCCGACCTGATGACGAGTTCGGGGCAGGCCTTGTCGCGTGGCTCGAGCGATATGCAACCGGTCATGGCCGTTACGAACTCCTCGACTCGCTGTCCCGAGATGACGTCGAGGTTCTGACCTGGGACGCCTGGGTGGAGCTCTGCGCCCGTGGCGTCGTCTCCAACGACGTCGCCGACAGCATCAGCATCCGAAACGCGATGAGCGAGGCCCTCGGCAACGTGACGGCCGCTAATCGCCTTGAAAGCGTCGCTTACCCATTCTGGGAGAGAACGTCTCGTTCATTTCATGCACCCGCTGTTGCGGTCGGCCTGGCCATGTATCGGCGCGCGCGCTGGGCGGCCGAGATTATCGGTACCACGACGCATTACACAGGCAGAGGCTTGCCGATCCTGCGCGAAGTCGTGGGCACGCTCACTCAGACAAGCGACAACTTTTTCGCGTACGAGATCGCAGGAATATCAGATCGTGATCCGGTAGTCGAGGAACTCAAGCTGCACTTTGAGAAGTTCAAGGCAGCGGACTGGGACGCTGAGCACCTCCGAAGCGACTGAAGCTACCGATTGGGCTTGATCACGATTATTGGCCGCGCGTTCTGGCTCCAGTAGTCCTTCCAAGCCTTCAACTGAATTGGATCGGCGAGGCTCCCAGAGATCTGGGTGTTCCCACCTCCCGCAGTCAGCGCGATCTGATCCCAACCCCCCTGGGTGGACGCAAACCCCGCGGCGAGTTGCGCCCAGGAGGGATCCGCGTACCGCACTTCGGCGTCGTGGAGGGAGTTGATCACCACGCCAGTCTTAGCGCACTGAACCGGCCCTGCCGCGAACGCCTCGTCCCGGAACGCAAGGCGATCCTCATTGATCACGGCGCGCAGAGCATCTTTGACGTCCGACTGAATGCCTTCCTGATCAATCGCGCTCGTGTAGCTCCAGTCGTCCACGGATCCGTCGACGCGACGAATCCAGATGCCTCGCGCATCACGGGCGACATACCGAATGTGCCCGTCGCCAAGGGACGTCAGCCTGATGAAGAACTCCTCGACACCATCACCGATCTTCTCCGCTGCGTCGTCGTCTCGGTCTAAGAGATCGAGGAGCACCGCCACATGGAGCGGATCGGTGACTACCTCTTCAAGGCCGTAGTGATCCTTGATGTTGTCCCGGACCCACGCCTTCGCCGCCTTCCGGGTCGGGAATCTCATGCTGGGAAGATCAACTGGCTTGGCAACGCCCATGTCTCGCCCTCTCTGCTGTTTTCACACCTTACTGTTTGCGGCTAGTGCGTCAGTGGCGGAGGTCGTGACAAACCAGCGGGGCGAGATGGGTATCGCCCCCACCGAGGGCAGCGGTTCACCCGTGCGATTGAGGAGGTTCCACGTCGAGTACGGCCAGTTCACGAAGGCACTGCTCGAACATGCCCGCAACGAAGCTGAGAAAGCTTCCTCTACCGATCAGGGCGCGGACGCAGCCTGACACCCTCCGCCTTCAGCACACGGTGGACCGCACCGAAGCTGGAACCGAGCGCTTCTGCGATCGGCTTGATAGCGAGGCCCTCTTCGTACAGGCGCACGGCGCGAGCTCGTTGCGTCATCGTCAGTGGCTGACGACGCATACGAACACCATGATCGTGAAGCAGCTCGAGGACGCTCGGCTTTGAGATGCCGAAGCGTTTGGACAGTTCCGGCGTGCCGACACCCGATCGGTATAGCTCTACCAACTCCGCGACCTGCACGTCAGTGAGCCGGCGGCGGATGAGCCACGAGAGGCCCGTATCGTCCAGGTCAGCGGTGGAATCTGCTGGCGCGGCCGCCGCAAGCTCAGCCAACTTCTGCAGCTTATCCAGAGGCGGAAGCAGCCCTCCTGATTTTTTTGAGGCTGGTCCTACCGTGCCCACCATGTCAGCGTCAGTCGGGGCATCTCCGATAGCGATACTCGCTGGGAGCCGCGTCTTCGTGATCGTCCTGTGGCCCCGACTTCAGCGAGGGCGAACTCGGCCGCACAGCAACCAGTCGGGATTCCCGACGGTTTCGCACCGAAGGCTCGCGACAGCTTGCGCGCGCGATTCCGGTCTGCATCCGCGGCGCGATCCGCTCCGTCAGTCACCGCGTCACGGGCGTCACCAACACCCGGTTCCGCGTACCTGACACCGGCCAGCCCTTGTCCGCACCGCCGCCGCCTCCCCAGCCGCACCGCGATACCCTGGAACCCGGCGCAGCCGCCCGTACGGGCACCGCCCCACACTATGAAGACCTCCTCGCTCCCCGTCCTCCGGCATGACGCCCCGGTGCTCGTCGTCGGCGACGGCCGCATGGGCCGTGCGCTCGCGGTCTCGCTCGAAACCGCCGGCGTCTCGGTCGTCGGCCCCGCGGGCCGCGGCGAGAACGGCGCGGATGCCGGAATCGTGCTCCTGGCCGTCCCGGATGCCGCGATCGCCGATGCGGCACGGGCCATCGCACCCGGCCGGCTCGTCGGGCACCTGTCGGGCGCGCTCGACCTCTCGGTCCTCACGCCGCACGAGGCGTTCGGCATCCATCCGCTCATGACCGTCACGGGCGCGGGGGCCTCGTTCGCCAGCGTGACCGCCGCCCTCGCCGGCACGACCCCGCGCGCCCACGCGGTCGCCGAAGCACTCGCGGACGTCCTCGGGATGACGGGCGTGCGGGTGCGCGACGAGGACCGTGCGGCGTACCACGCGGCCGCATCGATCGCCGCGAACTTCCTCGTCACGCTCGAGGGCATGGCGGAGGACCTCGCCGCGACCGCCGGCGTCGACCGCGACGCACTCGTGCCCCTCGTGCGCGCCACGGTCGAGAACTGGGCCGATCGCGGGGCGGCATCCGCCCTCACCGGCCCCGTCTCACGCGGAGACGACGTGACGGTCGCCCGCCAGCGCGCGGCCATCGCCGAGCGGATCCCCGACCGTCTCGCGCTGTTCGACGCCCTCGTCGAGGCGACCCGCGACCTGGCCGCGACCCAGCGCGCCGGAACCACGGCGACGCCGTGAGCCCCCGGATCGTGCGCACGGTCGCCGAACTGCGCACCGTGCTCGCCCCGCTCCGCGCGGCCGGCGTCGGCTTCGTCCCCACGATGGGCGCCCTCCACGAGGGACACCTGTCGCTGCTCCGCGCCGCACGGAACGACACCGGCACGGTGGTGCTCTCGATCTTCGTCAACCCGACCCAGTTCGGCGAGGCAGCCGACCTGGACGCCTACCCCCGCACCGAAGCAGCCGACGTCGCCCTCGCCGCAGAAGCGGGCGTCGACGTGGTCTTCGCGCCCTCCGTCGCCGAGATGTATCCGGCCGGCTTCGCCACCACGGTGTCGGTCGGCGGGGCGATCACCGGCACCCTCGAAGGCGCCGAACGCGGTCGGGCGCACTTCGACGGGGTCGCGACGGTGGTCTCGAAGCTCCTGCTCGCCGTACAGCCCGACCGCGCCTACTTCGGGGCGAAGGACGCCCAGCAGGTCGTCGTCGTCCGCCGGATGGTGGCGGACCTCGGCATCCCGGTCGAGATCGTCACGCGACCCACCTCCCGCGATGCGGACGGGCTCGCGCGCTCCAGCCGCAACACGCGCCTCTCCCCCGCCGATCGCACGGTCGCCGCGGCGATCCCCCGGGCGCTCCGGGCGGCACAGGATGCCTTCGCCGACGGCATCCGCGACCCCCGAAGTCTCACCGACACCGTGCGCGCCGAACTCGTCGGCCTCTCCCCCGAGTACGTCGAGCTCGTGGATGCCGACAGCCTCGACCCGATCCGCGAGATCGAGGGTCCGGCGCTCCTCGCGCTCGCGGTCCGTGTCGGGCAGGTGCGTCTGATCGACAACGTGGTGCTGGTGCCCGGGGTCGACGAGCGCATCGCCCTCGGCCCCGCCGAAAGGAGTCACGCATGACGAGTCCGAAGGTCACGCTGCGACGGCTCCGCGAGCTCGCCGACGCCGGAACGCCGATCGTGATGGTCACCGCGTACGACTTCGTGTCGGGCCGCGTGGCCGAGCGGGCGGGCGTCGACATCGTGCTCGTCGGCGATTCCGGAGCCCAAGTGGTGCTCGGCCACCCCGACACGACCTCGATCACGCTCGACGAGATGCTGACGCTCGCCAAGGCCGTGCGACGCGCGGTCCGCACCCCGCTGATCGTGTGCGACCTTCCGTTCGGCACCACCGAGCTGAGCGACGCGCAAGCGGTCGCCACGTCGGTCCGTTTCGTGCAGGAAGCCGGGGCCGACGCGGTCAAGATCGAAGGCGCCAATCCCGCGCGGCTCTCACGACTCCGGGCGATCGTGGAGGCCGGCATCCCCGTGGTGGGCCACGTCGGCCTCACCCCGCAGACGGCCACGGCGCTCGGCGGTCTCCGCGCGCAGGGTCGCACCGCGGACGACGCGATCCGCGTGGCCCGCGACGCCCTGGCAGTGCAGGAGGCCGGAGCGTTCGCGGTCGTGATCGAAGCCGTCCCCGCGGACGTCGTCGAAGAGATCCGGCGGGCGCTCCGCATCCCCGTCGTCGGGATCGGCGCGGGCACCGCCGACGGGCAGGTCCTCGTGCAGCACGACCTCCTGGGGATCACCGAGGGGCGCGCGCCCGTGTTCGTGAAGCGGTACGCCGCGATCGGCGACGCGATGGTCGAAGCCGTCGAGGCCTACGCGCGCGAGGTGCGCGAAGGTGCCTTCCCCGCGGCGGAGCACGTGTACCCGGCGTCGGCGGAGGTCGCCGCGGCGGTGCGCGACTTCATCGACGGGCGAGGCAGCACCGAGGGGAAGTCGTCGACATCCACATGATGACGGCGCAGTCCTTCGTCGGCTCAGTTGCGGTGCCGATCCTTCACGGGAGCAGATCGAGCATCTGAGGTCGAGCCTTCATCGCGTGGATGACCATTTCGTTGCCACTGTCGAAAACCAGAACGACGGTCTCGAGAAAGCGTCCCCGAGTGTCGAAGCCGAGACGAAGCTGTCGAGCAGGCGAATCGTCATCGAGATAGTCGATCCACACGGGAGAACTCGCGACTATCGCCGCATCCTCGGCAGAGATGCCGTGCTTCAGCGCCGCGGGATGGACGTTCACGCCGCGTAGGCGGCCAGCGCGGCCCGGATCAGCTCCGAACGAGTCTGGTGGGTCTGTTCTGCGAGGGCATCCAGCGCGGAGAGCTCCTCGGCCGTCAAGCGCAGTGCGACGACCTGACCAGGCTCGGCGCCACGGCCGGGTCGGCCTCTCCCGCGCTTCTTGATCGCCGTGATGTCGTAGCCGGTCTCGGCTTCTTCAGCCCAGGCCTGGATCTGAGCGTCAGTGACGGGAACGCCGTCGATCGTCTCTCGCCCGTCCATGCGAATATCGTATAACGAAATAGGTGAAGCCAGAAGTGTGGCGATCCGCTCAGGCATTGCCGCTCTTCGCCCAGCCGTCGGGCGCGGCGATGTTGAACATCCACGCCACCCCCCACGGGTCGACGATCTCGCCGTAGAAGTCGCCCCAGACCTGCTTCTCGAGCGATTGCACGACCTCGGCACCGCGCTCCACGAACGCGTCGTAGAACCCCGAGACGCGGTCGATCTCATCGCTCATGAACGCGGCGTGCACCCGGTTCGCGCCCCAGCCCTCCGCCGGTTCGCCGAAAGCATCCGCCCCCATCACCGTGAATCCATCCGCGCGCAGTTCGGAGTGCATCACGCCATCGGAGGGCGCGTCGGACATACCGAAGTCGGCGAAAGTGGCGATCGTCAGCTCACCGCCGAAGACCGAACGGTAGAAGGTCATCGCCTCGCGGGCGTGACCGTCGAACGAGATGTAGACGACGAGCGACGTGGGCATGGCGGCATCCTTCGCGGGAGGGCGGTCGATTGGGGGCCACGCTAGACCCGACCTCCGACACGCGAAAGGCCCATAGCGAGCGCATAGGAACGATGAGGATGCCATGAGTCTTCGCCCCCGATGCTGAGGTCGTCCCCGAAACGACCGGCATCAGGAGCAACCATGACCCGCATCCCCGAACCCGACCAGACCCCGCTCGGCCCCGCCTACGAAGGACGCCTGCTCGACCGGCCCGACGACGAGGTCGTCGACCAGGGGGCGTCCTTCGACATGCGCACCCTCGTCAGCCGCCGGAACGTCCTCGGCATCGTCGGACTCGGCGCCGGCGCGGTCGCCCTGGCCGCCTGCACCCCGCAGACCGCAGCCTCCACGACCTCCACGGCGACGGCCACCGCCACCCCGACCGCGAGCGCCACCGCGTCGGCGACTCCGACGGCGACGTCCGCCGCGGCGGCGTACGCGTCCGAGGAGATCCCGCAGGAGACCAACGGGCCGTACCCCGCCGACGGCACCAACGGCGTCGACGTGCTGAACCAGTCCGGCATCGTCCGCAGCGACATCCGCTCGAGCCTCGACGGCGGCGCGACCGCGGAGGGCGTGCCGCTGACGTTCACGTTCACACTCAGCGACCTCGCCAACGGGAACGCCGCCTACGCCGGAGCCGCGGTGTACGTGTGGCACTGCGACGCGAACGGGCTGTACTCGATGTACTCCGACGCGGTGGTCGACGAGACCTACCTCCGTGGCATCCAAGTCGCCGACGCGCAGGGCCAGGTGACCTTCACCACGATCGTCCCGGGCTGCTACAGCGGGCGGTGGACCCACATCCACTTCGAGGTGTACCCGGATGCCGCGTCGGCGACGAACGTGTCGAACCAGATCGCGACCTCGCAGGTGGCGTTCCCGCAGGACATGCTCGACGCCGTCTATGCCCTCGACACCTACCCGGACTCGGCGCGCAACCTCGCCCAGATCGGCAGCCTCTCCAACGACAACGTCTTCTCCGACGGCTGGGACCTCGAGATGGGCACCTTCACCGGCGACCCCTCCACCGGCTACGTCGGCAGCCTCGCGGTCGCGATCGATGCGACGACCGCGGCCACCGTGTCCGGCGGCGGCGGACCGTCCCGCCCCTGATCCCCTCACACCCAGAAAAGAGACCCCCATGTTGCAGAACCTCACGGGCTGGCACGCCCTCCTCATCCTCGCCGTCGTCGTCCTGATCTTCGGCGCCGCCAAGCTCCCCGCCCTCGCGCGCAGCGTCGGCCAGTCGATGCGCATCCTCAAGCAGGAATCCGAGGCCGACCGCACCCCCGAGCCGGAGACCACCGCCGTCCCGACCGTCACCGACGCCGCGCCCCGCACCGCCCCGGTCGACGCGGTTCCGCAGAGACACGTCGCATGAGCGCTGCCACCGTCGCCGCGCGGGCGGCGATGCCGCTCGCCGGGCACGCGCGCGAAGCCCGCATCCGCTCGATGCGCGCGGCGGTGGCACTCGTGGTCGGCATCATCGCCGGCTACGCCCTGTCGGGCGGCATCCTCGAGGTGCTGCGCGACCCGATCGAGCAGATCGCCCTGGCGCGAAACGCGAGCCTGAACTACGACAGCGTGTCCGCCGCGTTCGACCTCAAGGTGAAGATCGCCATCGTGGCGGGCATCATCCTGTCGAGTCCGATCTGGCTGTACGAGCTCTTCGCGTTCGTCTCCCCCGGCCTCACGCGCCGCGAGCGGCGGATGACGGCCGGCTACACGGCCGCCGCGATCGTGCTGTTCGCCGCCGGATGCACGCTCGGCTTCGCCGTCTTCCCGCACGTCGTCGAGGTGCTCACGAGCTTCTCGTCCGACCAGGACAGTTCCATCCTCAACGCCGGCACCTACGTCGACTTCGTGCTGAAGCTCGTCGCCGCCACCGGCGTGGCCTTCGTTCTGCCGGTGCTCGTCGTGCTGCTGAACGCCGTGGGTCTGGTCTCGTCCCGGACCATCCGACGCCACTGGCGTGTCGTGGTCGTCGCCATCGTGCTCTTCAGCGCGCTTGTGACGCCGGCGGCCGACGTCCTGTCCATGTTCCTGGTGGCCGCGCCCATGTCGGCGCTGTTCGCCGCCGCCCTCGTGATCACGCAGCTCGCCGACCGTCGGCGTGTGCGTCGCGACGCCCTCGACCGGAGGTGACCCGATGTTCGGAATGAGCCTCGAGAAGCTCGTCCTCGTGCTGCTGATCGCCGCCGTGCTGATCGGCCCCACCCGTCTGCCCGACTACGCGCGCCGCCTCTCGGGCGTCATCCGCTCGGCGCGGGGGCAGATGGATGCCGCGACCGCACGGCTCGCGCAGGAGACCGGCCTCCCGCGGGAGCACTGGAACCCCGAGGAGTGGCGCCGCTACGACCCCCGGGAGATCGTGCGCAGCGCCCTGCGGGATGCGCCGGCCGAGGCCACGCCGCCGAGATCGGATGCCACGGCCCCGCGCGACACGACCGTCGACGAAACCGCGAGTGGCACGGCATCCGACTCCCCCGAGTCCGATGACCCGTGGGCCGAGGTGCTGTGCGCACCCGAGACATTGGCGAGGATCCGCCCCGGGCAGCGATTCCTCGTGGTCGGCGGCTCCGCCCACCCCACGCGTATCACGCTCGCCGATCTCCCCGAGGACCATCCCGCACGACGGGCCTCCGCGGCGGTCAGCCCGGCGGAGACGGACCTTCCGGCGGCGCCCGTCGCCGACTCATCGATCACCGACGACCCTCACACGGCCGAGTGCGTCGGTGTCGGGGGCCCGCGCGAATCGCAGGAGCGCGGCCACTGACCCGTTCACGGGTTGCAGACGTCGCACGTCGCGGGGTCCGCGACCGCGACGGGGCGGGGTCGCTCGCGGCGGGCGGGGCAGGTCGCGCAGCCGTCGACGTCGGCCCGGACACGTGACGTCGGCGTGCCACAGACGCCACAGGGGACGCCGCGGATGACGTCGACGGGCCCGAACCCGGGGGCCGCGCACTCGGGACAGGGGGTCCGCAGGCGCGCCGCCAGCCCCCAGGCCAGGCGTCGCAGAATCCGGCGGCGCTGCGGGTTCATGTGCGCCCGGAGGTCCGGTTCGAGCCGCACCGCCCCCTGACGCAGGAACCCGAGGACGAGGTCTTCGTCCTGGACCCCTTTGACCAGCTGATCCGCGAATCGAACGACGACGGCCTGGTCGGGAAACCCGATGCCCTCGAGATAGGCGCGAGCCGCGCACTCGTCCTGGACGTCGCGGGGCACGGCGACCCGGGCGTACGCGCGAAGACCGTGCGGAACCCGGATGCCGCGTTCGAGATCGAGGAACACCGCGAGCTCCTCGTGCACCACCGGGCCGAACCCACCGAGCGAGGTCGCGTACGACGCTTCGGTGGCGATCCCGAACGGTGTCCCCAGTTCGTCGGCCGCGCCCGCAGCCTTGGCCGCGGCGGCGTCCATCGGGCTCACCGCCCTCGGCACGTCTCCGGTGAACGTGCCGAGAGCATCGGTGTCGAGTGCGGACGTCGCCCGGACCGTGACGCCCACCCACCGCCCGAGGGCGGGGGCGAAAGCCGACTCCTTGCCGTGGCGGGTGCCCACCGCGACCGTGGCACCCGCATACGGCGAAGCGTCGTGGCATCCGTCGGTCGTCGTCACGCGAAGTAGTCGGGGCGGCTGACCGCCGTCGACGAGACGAACATCACACCCGCGCCCCCGTCGAGGATCGGACGGATGCCGGCGACGATCGCGTCCGCCCGCTCCGGCGCCACCACCGTCACCAGCAGCGTCAGCGCGTCGTGGTCGTTGAAGAGCAGACGTCCACCGCGCGAGCCGTGGTGGCCGACGCCGGCGACCCCCGTGATCGCGGTGTACCCCGTGGCTCCCACGGACCGGAGGAGTTCGGCGATCCCGGCGACTTCGTCGCTCGGGACGACCACCTCGATCTTGGTCATGGGGGTGAGCTCGGACAGGCTCATGAGCGGTTCTCCTTCTCTCGGTCGTCATCTGTCGAAACGGGCAGGTCGAGGTCCGCGGGAGCGTGGCCGCCCGGCTCGGTCTTCCACCCGTAGGTGCCGAACCGCATCCACCGGTCGGTGTCCTGTTCCCGCGCGCGCAGCGTGATCCAGCGGTTCACGACGAGATTGCGCACCACCTCCGACGACTGCACGATCTCGTTGATGCGCGCGAGCGGCGCCTGCACGAACACCTGCAGCCGCACCGGTTCGTGCCGGGCGTCGCGCCCGACGCCGACGGACTGCCAGGGCAGACCGAGCCGCACGTCACCACCGAATCCGGAGAGGACCCCCACCGCTCCGACGACGTTGTGCAGCGGCTTCGGTCCGGCGCCGAAGCGGTCGGGAGCGACGGTGGATGCCGCGTACTGGGCGTTGATCCACTGCGCGACGATCATGGGCGCGGTGAGGATCGTCTCCAGTCCTGCGCCGTCCGGGTCGGCGGCGGCATCGTAGCTGTGGAGGAAGGCGCGCCGGCCGAGGTCGCGCCCGCGCGTGATCGACCGCGGTCCCACGATGAACACCGCGTTGCCGGCGAGGCCCCACTCGGGGTACGCCTCCGCCCAGTCCACCGAGCGGCGCGCCGTGTCGGCGACGGCGAGCGCGGGGTCGACGGCCCCGGGGAGTTCGGCGGCGCGTTCCCGCACGTTGCCCTGCCGCGCGGCGTCCAGCACACGGGCCAGCTCCCACATCGCGCTCTCGTGGGTCGCGGGGATCCGCCACGGTTCGAGGACCGTGACCTCGTCGGTGACGGTGTCGTGCTGCGCGGCGATGAAGAGCGTGTCGTCGGGGATGCGGATCCCGCGCGCGACGAGCGCGGCGCGCGTGGCCGGGTCGTTGAAGATCATCGCCGCGGCCCGCGCGTTGGGTTCCCCCTCGTGTCCGCCGCACGCCCCGCACTGCAGGCTCGAGGCGAACGGGTTGTTGGCGACCGAGGCGCCGTGCCCGCACAGCAGGACGATGCGCGCGAACCCGTCGACGAGTCCCATCATGCGCAACGCGGTCTCGGCGTACAGCACCCGCTCCTCGAGGCGGAAGACGACGTCGGCGTCCACGTGCGTGGGCGGCGCGACCGCCCGCGCGCGGGCGCGGAGGAGCCCCCACCCGCGCGGTGCGAACGTGCGCGCGACCGTGGCCGCGCCGAACACCCACCCGGCGGTCTCGGCGAACGCGTACGGCGCGACCGTCGACTTCTCGAGCGCCTGCACCGTCGCGGACCGCTCGAGCGCGGCCTCGCGGCGCCCGCGCCACCGCGCGATGGCCGCGCGGTCCACGGACGACTCGGTCACCGCGACGCGGGGCGTCAGCAGCACCGGGCACGACGCGATCTCGGGCGACCCGTCGGCCGGCCGGAACGACAGCGGCACGGCGAAGAACCCCGCGAAGCCGAGGGTCTCGACCTCGCCCGCCGCCTCCAGGTGGCGGCGGAGTCCCTCCGACCGTGGGTCGATGCAGAACACCGCCTGCGCGAGTGGCCGCGCCGCGGAGGGGGCGACCTCGCGCAGCACAGGCGCCGTGGGCGGGGCGAGTTCCGCCACCACGGCCCGCTCGTACGCCTCCTCCCAGATCGCCAGCCGGTCCACGGCGTCGACGAGCGACAGCACCCGATGCAGGAGTGCACGGGTCGCTGCGGCGGAGGGGTCGATGTCGAGCGCCCGCGCGACAGCGGCGAGGCGCGCGTCCTCCTCCCGCGCGGGGGCCGGCGGGGGCGGGACGACGGCCTCGGCGGGCAGCAGGAGACGTTCGAGCGTGACCCGGACGGCGAGGAGCGACGTCAGGTCGACGTCCTCCCCCGCCGTCCGCAGCACGGCCGCCCACCCGGGCTGGGCGAGGACGTGGGCACGCAGGAACGCCTCCGCCCCCGCGTCGTCCACGCCCCAGCGCACGAGCGCCGCGTCGATGGCATCCGCCGGGTCGTCCGCGCTCGTCCGGATGCCGGCCCGCACCCGCCGCGGAAGGGTCGGGTCGAGCGCGGCCAGGCGCCGCCAGGCGGCCCACATCCCGTCGCGCCGCACCGGCGACGACCAGGCCGGCGTGCCGAGGACCGCGGCCATCCACCGACCGGTCAGGTCGTCGACGCGCGCGTGCACCGCCGGGTCGATCAGCCGCGCCGGAGTCGGCATCGACGACCCCGACGGGGTCGCGGGCGGCGAGACGTGCAGGTCGTGCAGCAGGATCTCGGCGATCGTCGTGATCCGCCCGTCCGCGGTGAGCGACTGCGGCGAGCGTGTCTCCGGCACCCGGAGCCGCAGTGCGGCCACGAGGTCGTCGTCCGAGATGCGTCCCCGCACGTGCAGTTCGCGGAACCGCCGCTCGTCGGGCGTCAGCAGGATGCCGTGCTCCCGGGCGATCGCGCGGAGCGCGTCCTCACGCGCGAGGTGCTCGTACGCGGCGACGGGGCTGCGCGCGATGAACGTCTCGAGCGCGTAGTGGGGCGAGATCGCCCGCCCCGCCGCGGTGACCCATCCGCGGATGAGGGCGCGACGCGTGGCCGGTGCGGTCGTGGTCATGAGGTTCTCCCGTACTCGAGGGGACCGCGGGCGGCGGTCGGGCTGAGGGTGGTCACGGCGGGGCGCGGGGAGGGCAGCGGGGACCTGCCCCACGCGAAGGCGGAGGCGAACAGGCGGTCGGCCGCCCGCCCGCGCGTTCGGGTGAGCGCGGCGAGCAGACCGGCGACGAGGAACACCGCGACCGCGAAGAGCGGCGGGACCGCGGAAACGGGGACGGTGTGCGCGAGCGCCTCGGCCGCCGGGACCACCAGCAGGACGTAGGCGACGATCGCCGCGGCGACGGAGGCCACGAGAAGAGCCCGGATGCCGACCGGCCCGCGGCCCGCGCCGATCCGACCGCCCGCGACTCCGGCGGTGGCGAGCACGAAGAGGAGGAGGACGGCCGCGGTGTGGGTCAGCAGCCCGCCGGCGACGAGCGCCACCGCGCCCGCCACCAGGACCGCCCCCGCGCCGACGACGGAGCCGAGGCGGGATCCGGGCGCCGCGGTGCGCGACCGCGCGGCGACCGCACGCTCGACCGCCGACCCCGCGCCGAGGAAGAGACTCGCCTTGAAGAGCGCGTGGCCGAGCACGTGCACCAGGGCGACACCGTAGGCGCCGAGACCGCACGCCAGCAGCATGAATCCCATCTGCGCGGCCGTGGACTGTACGAGGCGCCCCTTCACGTCGGGCCGCGTGAGCATCGCCACCGAGGCGCAGAGCATCGTGACCGCCCCCGCCGCGGCGACGATCCACGGCCCCGCCCCGGACGGGACCTCGGCGAAGCGCAGAAGGAGGATCGCGCCCGCGTTGACGAAGCCGGCGTGCAGCAGAGCGGAGGCGGGCGTCGTGGTGGCGGCCGTGGCGGCGAGCCAGCGATGCAGCGGAAACGACCCGGCCCGCGCGATCGCGGCGACGGCGACGAGGACGCCGACCGTGACGGCCGGCACGCCGGTCAGGGCGGCGAGGTTCCCGAATCCGGCCTCGCCCGTCGTCGAGAGCACCACCGCGACCGCCGCCCACAGCGCGAGGTCGCCGACCGCGAGGGCGACCGCGGCGCGACGGACAGCCGCCCGCGTCTGCGGTCCGCGCCCCCCTGTTCCGATCAGCGCCACCATCGCGAGGGTCGCCGTGCTCCACCCCGCGGCGAGGAGCAGCACCGACTCGGCCGACACCGCGACCGTGGACCCCGCCGCGACGACGGCCGAGAGCGCGAAGAACGCCCGCGCCCGCGGATCGCCGCGCAGGTGGCGGTCGGCGAAGACCTGGACGACGAGGGTGAGCGCGACCACGAGCACGGTGACGACCGCTCCCGCCGGGTCGAGGCGCGCGGCGATCGTGACGGTCAGACCGGCGGCGGCCAGGATCGTCGCCGCGCCGGTCGGCCAGACCGCGGCGAATCCGTCGGTGTGGCGGGACCCGGCTCGCGAGACGAGGGCCGCCACGGCGGCGATCAGCAACGCGACCACGGTGAGGAGCGAGAACGTCGACATACGAGGGACGTTACCTGCATTTAAAAACAGGTGTCAAATCACCGGTAGTTGTATTCCTGTTCTTCATCTCCTGTCGTGGCCCGCGGCTATGATGATCCGATGGGCCAGTGGACGTTCCTCACGAATCACGCCCACGTGCTCATCTACGTGGCCCGCGATCCCGGTGCTCGGGTGCGTGAGATCGCGGATGCCGTCGGCATCACCGAGCGCACCGCGCAGGGCATCCTGACCGACCTCGTCGATTCCGGCTACCTGCGCCGGACCAAGGAAGGGCGCCGCAACCGCTACGACTGCGTCGAAGACCTGCCCCTCCGGCATCCCCTCGAGAGCAACCACCCGGTCGGCGAGCTCCTCCGCGCACTCAAGGGCTGACGGACGCGACTCGGTCCGTTGCACCGCGGGAGCAGGCGAGCCGACTCGCGGGGCCCGCGAGGACCGCATCCAGCTCGCGGCGCAGCTGCACGCCCACCCGGTCGGGCGTGAAGCGCGTGGCGGCGAGCCGCGCCCGTCCCGACGTCCGGTCCCACTGCTCCTCGTCCTGAAGCAACGAGAGGATCGCGGTGGAAAGGCCCGACAGGTCGCCCGGGGAGACGAGGATGCCGCCGTCGCCGATCACCTCGGCCGGTCCGTAGCGCACGTCGAACGACACCACCGGCACCCCGGCCGACAGGGCTTCGACGATGGCGAGGCCCTGTCCTTCGAACGCGCTGGTCGACAGGAAGACACGGGCCCTGTCGATCGCCGCACGCACATCGTCGTCGTGTCCGCGCAAGCGGATGGCGCCCCGCAGACCGCGGTCCCGGATCATCGTGCGGAGCTGTTCCCGCAACGGTCCGTCGCCGTAGATCTCCAGGCGGGCGCCCGGCCGCTCGCGGACGACCTCCTCCCACGCGAGCACGGCGAGGTCGACGCGCTTCTGTTCGACCAGACGGCACGCCATGACCACCACGTCGTCACGGCGGCGCGACGCGACCCGGGCCGCCCGGCGCGGCAGGATCGCCGAGGGCACCGTGGCGAAGCGCGCGCGGTGCGGGAATCGCTCGTCGACCTCGCGCGCCTGCGCGAGGGTCGGCCAGAGCACCAGGTCGAAGCCGTCGAGCGCGTCCAGCCAGCGCCGCCATCCCTCGTCGCGCACCGGCGCTGCGGCATCGAACGGGTGCGCGAGGTGGGAGTTGTGGACGGTGTGCACGATGCGCACCCGAGGATCGCACCACCGGCCGAGCGTCTCGCCGATCTGTCGCGACTCGCAGATCACGACCAGCGGCCGCCCCGCGTCGCCCGCCGCGGTGCGCAGGTCGTCGGCGACGTGCGAGAGCCAGGCGACGTACAGCGCCGCGAACCCGGGGAGCACGCGGTCGCCCTCTCCCCCGTGGATCACCACGTTCGCCTCGGAGAGGTGCCAGGCCGCGTCGGCGACGACCGGCAGCGACACGACGAGCGCCCCATGGTCGTCGCGGAGCTCGCGGTAGGCCACGCCCGGCGTCCGCCCGCCGGGGCGTGCCTGCGCGCGGAGCCGACGCGGATCGCGGACGGCCTCGTCGAACAGGTTCCGCATCGTGAAGGACCCCGCCGGCACCCCGTGGGCGTGCGCGTACGCGACGGCGCGCTCCCGGTCACGGGGCGAACCCACATCGAGTGTGAGAAGCAGGGGATGCCGTACCCCGGCGCTGTGCAGGGCGAGGAGCCGGGACAGGACCGCCACCGCATAGCCCCCGTCCCGGTCGGGCGCGAATCGGCTGGTCAGCACCACCACGTCGGCGTCGAGCGGTCCGGTCATGGCGGTCTCCTGCGTGTCGGGGGAACGGATCTCGACGGTAGGGACCGGGGACTCTCCCCCGGCTAAGCGTTCTTATGAATGGGCTGGGAACGACAGCGGGTCGTGGAGCGGGCGGAGCGGTCCCGGTCCACGACCCGCGGCGGCCGATCAGGGGCGACCGCCGCCCATTCCTCCTCCCATCCCGCCGGCCACGGCCTCACCGGCCGTCACCGTCGTCGAGGTGCCGTCCACGGTCACCGTGTACGACTGGCCCGAGGTGATCGCGGACGACGAGAACACCACCGTCTGGAAGTCCTTCGCGCCGACGTACGACGCGATGACCGCGCCCGTGGCATCCGTGATCCGGATCGACGAACCGTCGGAGCCGTCGACCGCCGCGGCGAGCCATCCCTGCGGCGAGGAGGTCTCCGGAGACTCGGCCATTCCGCTGCTGCCGATCGCGACGAGGGTGCCGCCCGAGACGGTGATCCCGCCGTTGGAGTCGAGCGCGCCGTTGTCGTTCGCGGTGGGGCCGTAGACGGTGACGTCTCCCCCGGTCATCGTGATGGTGCCGTTGGAGTCCAGGCCGTCGCCGTCGGCGTCGATCAGCAGGGTTCCGTCGGAGATGGTGAGCGTCTCGCCGGAGTCCTGCATTCCACCCCCGCCCATGCCGCCGCTCGACGTGGAGTTCCCCGAGGCGTTCACGCCGTCGTCGGAGGAGGTGACGCTCGTCGCTCCGCCGGCGATGCGGATGTCGGCCGACTCGATGCCCTCGTAGGACCGGGTGATGTCGACCTGTCCACCGGCGATGGCCAGAGCCGTCTCGGAATGGATGCCGTCGTCATCGGTCGCGAGCGTGATCGCGCCTCCGGTGATGACGGCGTCGGTCTGCGCGTCGACGCCGTCATCACCGGCGGTCGCGTCGACGGTGCCCCCGGCGATCCAGACGTAGCCCTTCGTGGCGTCGTCGGTCTGATCGCTCTTGAGCGCATCGCCGCCCGCGGTGATCGACACGGTGCCGTCCTTCACCACCAGCGAGTCCTTGCCGCGCAGGCCGTCGTCGGCGGCATCCACGGTGATCGTGCCGCCGATGATCGCGAGGTCGTCGGTGGCGGAGATCCCGTCGTTGCCGGAGTCCGTGACCGAGAGGCTGCCGGATCCGGAGATCGTGAGGTCGGTGTCGGCGTAGATCGCCGCACTCGCGTCGGCGTCGGCCGAGCTCGCCGCGGTGATCGTGTTCGTCGACCCCGCGGCGAGGGCGATCGCCACGTCATCCGCCGAGACGACGTGGACGGCCGCACCGCCGGTGTTCGTGACGGTGGCGCCGTCGAGGACGAGCACGACCAGGGCGTCCTCCGGGGCGTCCACGACCACCTGGCCGTCGAGGGTGCCGCTGAGGCGATAGACGCCGGCGGCGGAGATCGTGACGGTCGAGCCGTCGACCGCGACGGACGACGAGTCACTCGTCGCGGTGGCGCCCGAAAGGGTGACGTCGACGGCATCCGCGATGTTCCACTCGTCGTCCTTGACCACCGTGCCGTCGGCGTTCGCGGCGAGCATCTCCGCGGCGGCCGCCGGGATCGTCGAGTCCACCTCGGTGATCGCCTCGGTACTGGTCTGCGAGGTCGAGACCGACGTGTCGCCGACGGACGCCGGTGGGGCGGTGACCGCGCACCCGGCCAGGACGAGACCGGCCACGGCCAGGGGAAGGGTGAAGGGGATCAGGCGGCGACGCATGGCACGTCCTTTCGGTCGGGGCGGGAAGTGGGGACGGCGGTGGCGAGGGGACCCGCGAGGACCCTCGACCAGCGGTTGCGGGGCAGGTCGCGATGGAGGGCGGCGAGGCCCGTGGCGTACTTGCTGATGCGTTGGGGCCGGTGACCCGCACGCCACAGGGCACGATCGAGACGGCCCGCCTGGCCCGGCGACTTCGTCTCGACGATCGCGAAACGCGGCAGGAGGAAACCGCGGCCGGTTGCATCGACCCACTCCAGATCGAGGTCGACGGTGGCCCGGGAGGACGGCCCGCCCCCCTCACCGGGGAGGAGCAGCGTCGCGCGCCGGTAGAGGGTGCGCAGGCGCGAGTCGAGGTCGTCGGCGCGCGCGGCGGGGATGCCGATGGCATCCAGGGCGAGGGCGACCTCGTCGCGGGCGGCGGGCGTCAGACGGTCGGGCACCGCGTCGGCGTAGGCGTCGCGATCCTTCTGCGTGGAACCGCGCGCCCCGCGGGTCTTCATCTCGAGGAACGTGGAACCGGTGTCCAGGTACGAACGCGTCCGCAGCTTGAACCGCCGCCGACGCCCGTGCGCCGCGAGGCGGAAGCTCAGCAGATCGGGGGTGTCGAAGTACACCGACCGGTACGCCATCTCACGGCGTGCGTCCATCTCCAGCACCCGTGGGGCGTGCGGCCGACGCCCGAGCTCTTCGAGCAGCTCAGCCGCGGAGGCCAGCGGCACGAGGTACTTGCGATCCACACGCGTGAGCAGAGCGGCATCCTCCGTGAGCTCTTCGAGGGAGACCGGGGGCAGCACGTCCAGCGCGGCGCCGATGCGCGCGCGGGCGCTCATCGCCCGCCCCCGAGGAGGTCGGCGAACCCGGTGTCGGCCGGAGCGGACGCCCGCACCTCGGAACCGAGGCCCGGGTCCACCCGGGTCGCGGTCGGAGCCGCACCGGGGCGCACCCGGTAGCGCACGTCCACGAGCGTGGTGTCATCCACCAGATCCAGCTGCTGCACCGTCATCGCGGTGACCTCGCCGCCGAGCAGACGGCCGAGCTCGGCCCGCAGCTCGGTCTCGTCGGCGATCGCCCGATCCAGGTGCACCGTCTGGTGCCGCGCGCGCGACAGCAGGCGCGGGTGATCGGCGATCGCGAGCACCGCGACGATCAGGCCCACCAGCAGCAGCGGCGTCGCGAGGTCGGTGTGGGGCAGGCCGCAGATGAGGCCGACCGCCAGGGCGGCGAAGTAGTACGCCACCTCGCGCTGGCTGATCTCACTCGAGCGCAGCCGGATGATCGACAGCACGCCGAAGAGTCCGAGCCCCAGCCCCAGCGCGACCTCGGCCGTGCCGAGCACGGTCGCGACGGCGAGCACGCCCACGTTCACACCGAGGAAGGCGACCACGAGATCGCGACGGCGGTGCCGGTGGAAGTACACGGCGCTGAGGACGACGGCGGCGACCAGATCTGTGGCGGCCAGCAGAAGGGCGGTGGTGGTCATCGGATTCTCCCTGTGGTGGGTGTGGTGGTCATGGCATCCGGATCCGCGGTCACGCGCGGTGCCGTGTCGACGCGGGCGGTGGGCGCGGGCGGCGAGGCGTCTGCACGGGGGAAGACGAGGGTGCGTTGCACGCCGTAGCTCAAGATGAACAGGACGCCCTCGGTGACGACCTTCGCCGGCAGCAGCGCGAGGCCGTTCTCGGTGAGGAAGGACATCCACGCGATGTTCGAGGCCAGGAGCGCCAGCGCGAGCACGCCGTAGCGGACGGCCTGTCCCGTCAGCGCCTGATCGCGGGCACGGAACACCATGCGGCGGTTGACGACGAAGTTCACCGTGGCCGACAGGAGGCGGGCGGCGACGATCGAGGGGACCAACCATCCCGTCAAGAGGTCGAGGACGAACAAGGCGACCGTGTCGACGACGAACGCCGCGAGCGACGACGAGGCGAACAGCAGCACCGGGAGCAGCACCCGCAGCGAGTCCCGCACGGGACGGAAGTGGCTCGAGGCGTTGCGCGCGAGGTACACGGTCGTGATGGGCACCTCGCGCACGGCCACCCCGTCGGGAGCGAGCCGCAGGAGCATGCGCTGCTCGTACTCGAACCCCTCACCCGGGATGCCGAGCGCCCAGGCGATCCGATCGGCGGGGATGCCACGCAGGCCCGTCTGCGTATCGGTCACGCGGCGCCCGGTCGCGACGCGGAAGAGCCCGCGGGCGACCGCGTTGCCGACGCGGCTGCGCAACGGGACGTCTCCACCGAAGTCCCGGACCCCGAGGACGAGGGCGCTGCGCCCGCGCCCGGCGTCCTCACGGAGTGCGTCGGCCACGCGCAGGACGTCGAGGGGCGTGTGCTGCCCGTCGGCGTCGGCCGTGACGACATCGGCATCCGGACCGTGGACCGCGATGTCGGCCAGGCCCGTCTTCAGGGCCGCACCCTTGCCGCGGTTGACGTCGTGCATTACGACCCGCGCGCCGGCGTCCCGCGCATCCGCGAACACCTCCGCGAACCGCGGACCGCTCCCGTCGTCGACGACGAGGACGTCGAGATCGGGGTCGGCGTGCCGGAGGTCGGCGACCAGACGCGGGAGCGCCGGTCCGGGTTCGAAGGCGGGGATCAGGACGAACACCGCTCAGCCCGCCACGTAGAGGATGTCGCTGGTGCCGCGCTCGCCGCCGTTGGACGGAGAGTTGACGACGCTGCCGTTGAAGTACATCGTCGAGCTGCCGCCGCCGTCGAGGTTGTACCCGGTGGTGGCCCCGAGGGAGATCAGGATCTCGGCGAGCTCGGGCAGGGTGACACCCGCGCTGTACCCCTCCTGGCGGCCGTCGACCACGACGAAGACGAGATGGTTGTCCGCGATCACGCCGATGGCCGTGCGGGGCTGATCGCCCTGGATCGAATGGTTGCCGACGTTCGTGTCGATCTCGACGGAGTCGATGCCCGCCACCGCCGTGCCGTTCTCGACGATCGCGGGACCGAAGCTGACGGTGTTCCAGACGCCCGCGGCCAGGAGGGCATCGGCGGAGGTCTGCGTCTCGTCGTAGACCTCGACTTGCCCGTCGAGGAAGAAGGCGAGCCCCTGCCGGGCGGGCTCGTCGCGGTAGACGGCGCCGTTGCGGATCTCGATCCCCGTCGAACGGAAGCCGTAGTAGTCGCCGTTGATCGCGAACACGGCGCCGTGCGCCTGCGCGATCTCGCTCGTGGTCTGGATGATGTTCTCGCCGAACTGGTCGTCGGCGAAGGCCGAGCGCAGGGCCGTGGCATCCCCCAGGGTCACGTCGGCCACGTAGTACGTGAGAGCCGATGAGCCCGAACCCGTGGAGACGGTCGACAGCGCGATGGAGGTCGCGCCGTCGCTGAACGTCGTGTCGGTCAGCGTGGTCGTCGCGGCGGCTGTCGCGCTCGCCGCGGCCTCGGCCGCCGCGCTGGCCTCCGAGCTGACGTGCTGCGCCTCGTAGGAGGTGACGTCGGCGACCTCGACGTGCGGGATGAGGAACCTGTCGGCGGCCCACCATGCGGCGCCGCCGACGGTGAGCAGAGCCGCGGCCCCGCCCAGGAGCACGGTGCGCCGGGTGACGATGCGACCCGCGCCCGCGCGCCGCGGGGCCGGCGTCGCCAGGGGAACCGGTGACGACGGGTCGGGCGAGACGCCCGCGACGGGCTCTCGATCGTCCGGGGATCCGGTGGGGCGGGGGGCGTTGTCCATGCCCCCTTGTCTACGGACGGGGCACTAACCGGTCCCTCCCCGCTCCTCGGCGTGGGCTGTGGAAGGCTATGCGTCTGCTGTGACCGGCGAGGAGCGGAACGCGGGCAACCGCACCGTGAAGGTCGTCTCGCCCGGGCGGCTCCGCACGTCGAGCGAACCGCCGTGCGCGGCCACGATCGCCTGCGCGATGGAGAGCCCCAGACCGGTGCTGCCCGCGTCGCGGTTGCGCGCCCGGTCGCCCCGCGCGAACCGCTCGAACAGCGTGTCGGCCACGACCGGGTCGATCCCCGGCCCGGTGTCGGTCACGCTCAGAACGGCCTCGTCGCCCTCGCGTCGGATGGTGGTGGTCACGACGGTCCCGGGCGGCGTGTGCGTGTGGGCGTTGCGCAGCAGGTTCGCGACCACCTGGCGGAGGCGGTCCTCGTCGCCGGGCACGGTCAGCGGGTCGTCCGAGGCGACGTCCAGCCGCCACTCCCGGTCGCGGTCGACGGCCTGCGCGTCGCTGACCGCGTCGATCGCCAGCAGCGGCAGCTCGACGTCGTCCACCCGCAGCCGCTGGCCCGCGTCGAGCCGCGCGAGGAGCAGCAGATCCTCGACGAGCGTCGTCATCCGGCGGGACTCCGATTCGATCCGCTCGAGCGAGCGCTGCTGCGTCGACGACATCGGTTCGGGCCCCGACAGCGTCAGCTGCGCGTAGCCGCGGACGCTGGCGAGCGGTGTGCGGAGCTCGTGGCTGGCATCCGCGATGAAACGGCGCAGCTCGTTCTCACTGTGCGCGCGGGCGGCGAGCGCGGCCTGCACGTGACCGAGCAGGTCGTTCAGGGACGCACCGACCCGTCCGACCTCGGTCCGGGTGTCGGTGTCGGCCGGCGCCACCCGGTCGGGGATGTCGACGTCGCCGCGGCCGAGCGAGAGCCCCGACACCCGCTGCGCGACCGCGGCCACGCGGTCCAGCGGGCGCAGTGCCCGGCGGACGAGGAAGGACAGTCCCGCGATCGCCGCGAGGAGCGTCGCCGCCCCCACCGCGATGAGGATGGTCGTCAGTGCGGTCGTCGTCGCCGCCGAGTCGGCGAGCGAGATCCCCGAGAACACCGTCAATCCGTTCGAGTCGCGCGCCGCGACGCGGAACGCACCGAGGTCTCCGCCGAGATCCGCCGTGACGGGGACGCCGTCGGTCGGCACGGCGGCCTGGAGGATCGCGATCTGATCGGCCGAGAGCGTGACGACCGTTCCGTCCGACTGCGTGTAGCTGGAGGACTGCGCGCTCCCGTCCGCCCCGATCACGAGCTGCAGCGATCCGACGCGCGGCGACGGCCCCCGCCCTCCGGACCCGCTCCCGCTGCCGGACGGGGTGGGTGCGGGCGTGGAGGACGCCCCCGCGTCCGCACCGGACGACTGCCCGTGCCCGCCGTCGCGCGGCCCGCCCACCATCATCAGGCCGCCCTGCACCTGTTCGTCGAGCCGGTCGTAGACGAAGGCGCGGAGCGCGGTGATGGTGGCGACGCTCATGATCAGGAGCGCGACGGCGACCAGGGCGCTCGCGCCGATCACGAGCGCCCTCTGCAGCGTCAGCGGCCGGCGGCTCATGAGGACTTGATGGTGTATCCGACACCGCGAACGGTGTGGATCAGCGGCTCGCCGAGTGCGTCGATCTTGCGCCGGAGGTACGAGATGTAGATCTCCACCACCCCGCTGCTCCCGCCGAAGTCGTACCCCCACACGGTGTCGAGGATCTGCGTCTTGCTCACGACCCGTCGCGCGTTCTGCATGAGGTAGCGGAGCAGCTCGAACTCCTTCGCGGTGAGCTTGATGGCGACCCCTGCCCGCTGGACCTCGTACGCGTCCTCGTCGAGCGACAGGTCACCCACCCGCAGGAGGCTGTCGGCCTCGGCCGCGGCGGCCACGTGACGGCGGGCCATGCCGCGCAGGCGCAGCACGACCTCCTCGAGGTTGAAGGGCTTGGTGACGTAGTCGTCGCCGCCGGCCGCGATCCCCGCGATGCGGTCCTCCACGGCGTCCTTCGCGGTGAGGAAGAGCACCGGCACGTCGTTGCCGCCGGCACGCACGCGGGTCAGCAGCTCGACGCCGTCGATGCCAGGCATCATCACGTCGAGCACGAGCAGGTCGGGATCGAACTCCCGGATGACGTCCAGGGCGTCGCGGCCGTTCGTCACCGCGCGGGCCTCCCACCCCTCGTTGGTCATCGCCATGCGCAGCAACTCGCCGAGGTTGACCTCGTCGTCGACGACGAGCGCGCGGATCGGCGATCCGTCGGGGCGGGAGAGCGGATGCCGTGCGATGACCATGGGGTTCAGCATGCCCTCTCCGCGCGGCCGGGGCGAGCCGATCGCGCCGACATCAGCCTCTCCAGGTCAGCGCCAGGCGCGGGCACAGGGCCGCGGCATCCCGGGCGTCGCGTTCGCGGCCCGCGGGCACGACGATGTCGGTGCCGCCCTCGGCGAGGGGGTACCCCCAGTCGTCGGTGCGGACCACGCCCGCCAGCAGCTCGGCGCAGACCCCGCGGCCCGTACAGGCCGTCCAGTCCACGTGCAGGTTCTTCGTCATGACCTCACCCTTCTTCCCGCCCGGCAGCGACCCTCCGTGTGGGCCTGCGCATCGTCCGCGAACACCGTCAGCGCGCTCCGCAGCAGGCGGACCGTCCCGTCGGGGTGCGCGCAGGCCCCCCGACCGTCGACGAGTCCGGCGAGGCGTCGGAGTTCGTCCCGGGTGTCCCGCCCCGCGGCGAGCGCCCGCATCGACCCGGCGATGGCGGGGAGACCGTTCAGGCACGGCCCGCACTGCCGGGCGGACGCCGCCGCGAGGAACGCGAGCATGTCGGCCGTCGCGCGGATGCCGCAGTCTCCGCCGGAGAGCACGTGGAGCACGCCCGAGCCCGGGGACGCGCCCCACTCCGCCAGGCCGCGGGGCGAGAGGGCCGCGTCGAGCGCCTCCCGCGGGAGCCACGTGCCGTGGAACCCGCCGACGAGGGCGGCCGCGGGGTCTCGCGTGACCCCGGTCGCCGTGAGGATCTCGGCGATCGCCGTTCCCCCGTCGACCTCGAGCACGATCGGCGTCTCCCCCGGCGTGCTGACGCTCACCAGCCGTGTTCCGGCGTCGCCGGCGCGACCGCGACTCCGGTGCCGGTCGGCGCCGGTGCGGGCGATCACCGCCACCTGGGCCAGCGACTCGACGTTCTGCACGAGCGTCGGTCTCCGGCGCAGGCCCCGCTCCGCGAGGCGGACGATGCGATCGGAGGGCACCCCGGGTCGTCCGGACACTCCGGCGACGAGCGCCGACGCCTCTCCTCCGACGAAGCCGTGATCGGCGACGTGCAGCCGGACGATTCCGGCATCGCTGCGTTCGGCCAGCGCCCTCTCCGCCACCGAGCGCGCGTCGGCGTGCACCACGAGGTGGGCCTCATCGGACCCCAGCGCCTCGGCGCAGATCAGCAGTCCGTCGAGGACCAGGTGCGGGGCGCGTTGCAGCAGCACCCGGTCCTTCGCGCTGAGCGGCTCGCCCTCGCTGCCGTTGCCGACCACGATCGGGGCGCCCCCGCGCGCCGAAGCCCGCGCCACGGCGGCGAGCTTGCGGTGCACGGGAAATCCGGCGCCGCCTCTCCCGTCGAGGCCCGCGGCCTCGAGCTCGCCGAGGAGGCCGTCGAGCGACGGCGACGGGCGAGACCCGAACACCGCCGCGTGGGCGGCCAGGCCGGGATCGCCGGCCCGCAGGAGGATCGGCGCGGTCATGACGCCACCCCCGCACGCGCCCGCGGACGGTCGACGTCGGCGACGAGCCCGGTCGCCCGGCGTTCGCGGGACCGGAGGACCAGACGCCACCCCACGGCCGCGGCGACCGCAACAGCGCACGCCGCCGCAGTGGCGAGGAACCACGGCTCCCCGGCATCCGTTCCCGCACCGATCGCGTGGGCGAGGGCCAGGGGCCACAGCAGGTAGGTGCCGCGGTGGACGAAACGGAAGACGCGGGCACCGATCCGGCGCCGGAGCAGCGCGGTCACGACCACCGCGAGCACGAGGTCGATCGCGAGCGTGCCGAGTCCGAGCCACACCGGACGGTAGGCCGCGAGGAAGGGCACGAAGAAGTCGACGATGTCGAGCTGCGCGTAGCTGTCGAACAGCAGCGACACCAGATGGATGCCGATGAACACCGTCGCGAGGAGGGCGATGTCGCGGTGCAGGCGCGCGGCGCCGAACCGCCCGAGACCCGGCAGCGGCGCGCCCGAGCGGACGACGATGCCGCCGACGACGGCGAGGCTGAACAGCACGAGTCCGACGACCCCGGTGCCGCGACCCAGGGCCCACAGCGCCTCATCCACGGGTCGTCGCCTCCCCCGTCGCGTGCGCGAGAACGGGTTCCGCCGGCCAGCCGCCGACGGTGTGGACCCGACCCTGCTGGTCGACGAGGCGCGCGGGCGCCCGGTCGGCGAGCCACTCGAGGGCCGAGGCGCCTCTGACGATCGCGGCGGTGGCGTACGCGTTGGCGAGGACGCAGCGCGACGCGGCGACCGTGACGGTGCGCCAGACCGGATCGGCGGGGAGCCCCGTGCGGGGATCGAGGATGTGGTGCATCGTCTCGCCGCCGCGGCGCCACCGGCGCCGAAGGGTGCTCGAGGTCGCCACGGCGTGCCCCGCCGTCACCCGCACGGTCGTCGCCGGCTCGTCGGGCAGGTCTTGCACGCGCACGTGCCATCCGTCGCGCGGTTCGGGGCCCGCCGTGGAGACGTCTCCGCCGAGCGACAGCAGCACCGAGCAGTCCAGGCGCGCGGCGATGGTCGCGGCCACGCGGTCCGCGGCCAGGGCCTTGGCCGTGGCGCCGAGGTCAAGCGCTCGGTCCGCCGGGACCCGGAGGCCTCGGCCGCGCAGCTCCACCCGCTGCCACCCCGCGACGTCCGTCGCGACGGCCCGCACCGGTCGGTCGTCGTCGTCGAGGATGAGGGCGATGTCGCGGTCGTAACCGAGCGCGCTCAGGTGACGGCCGAGGGTCGGGTCGACGGCTCCCTCGGTGAGCCGTGCCGCGTCGAGGGCCGCGCCGACGTACTCCGTGAGCAGGGCGCTGATGCTCACTCCCCGCGGCAGATCGCTCGCGATGCGGTTGATCTCGGAGTCGCCGCGGAAGCGGCTGACGGCCGCGTCGACGAGCGCGAGTTCGCGATCCGCGATCTCGACGGCGGCGTCGCGGAGGTCGTCGACGTCGCGGATGCCGCGCGGCAGACGTTCCGCGTCGCTGTCGACGACGAGGGTCGCTTCGGTGGACCAGAGGCCCCACAGGGAGGAGGCGCGCATCACGACCCGCTCGAGGTGGCGTCGGATCGCGTGGACTGTGACGAGGAGACCGAGCCGGATGACGAACCCGTCGAGGTCTCCGAGGTCGAGGCTCCCGAGCTCGACCCGCTCGCGGTGCCGTCGGACGCGGAGGTGCCGGTCGCGGCCGCGTCGTCGGTCGTCGTGGTGGCCGTGGTCGCCGAGGGCGTCGGCGTGACCGTCGAGTCGGCGGTGTCGGACGTCGTGGTGGTCGTCGCGGCCTCGGTCGCCGAGGATCCGTCGACCACCCCGGCGGCGATGACCACGACGGCGCCGGCGCTGAGGGCCGCGACCATGGCGGTGGCCACCCGGGTGCGGAGCCACATCTTCTGCAGAGCACTCATCGGTGCCTCCTTTCGATGGCCCCATCGTCACGACCGCCGACAAGAGCAGCACTCACCGATTCGATGCGCCGTCTCTGCGATGTCTATGCGTCCGCTGTGCGACCGGGGGACGGTGGATCGGGAGCGGATCGCGGACATACCCCCTGCATAGGAAGCGTGAGGGATCGGTGAGGGCGCCGTCCCTACCTTCGGGACCACGGCCGCACTCCGCGCCGGGAAGGAGAATCATGTACTGGACGTACCTGCGGCGCGAACTCGCCGGCCGCACCAAACAGACCGTGATCGTCGCCGTCGGGTTGGCGGTCGCGATCGCGCTCGTGATCGTCGTGAACGCCCTCTCGGCGGGGGTGCGCGACGCGCAGGCGCAGGCGCTGTCGTCGGTGTACGGCGTCGGCACCGACCTCACCGTCACCGGCGCGCAGACCCAGCCCGGCGAGGGCGGCGGCGGTCCGCGGTTCGACTTCGGCGCCGACGACGGCTCGACCTCCGATGGCACGACGTCGCTCAGCCAGTCCCGCCTGATGACCGACATGATGCGGGGGACGCTGGATGCCTCGACCGTGACGACCGTTTCCGGGCTGGACGGTGTGGCCTCCGCCACGGGTGCTCTCGCGCTGACCAACACCACGTTCTCGGGCCAGATCCCCGACCGGAGTGCGAACTCGGGGACGAGCACCGACGGCGCGCAGGGCGGCGGCATGGGCGGCGAGCCCCCGTCCGGCGGGCCCGGCGGAGACGGCGGCAGCGCGTTCGGCATCGACTCGTTCAGTGTGCTCGGCGTGGATCCCTCCGCGACCGTGGGCCCGCTGACCTCCGTCACCGTCTCGGACGGACGGGCGCTCACCGCGTCCGACGCCGGAACGGACGTCGCCGTGGTCGACGCGACCTACGCCACCACCAACAGCCTGACCGTCGGCGGGACGATCGACGTCGGCGGCACCACGATGCAGATCGTCGGCATCGTCGCCTCCGCTTCCGCCGACGCGGACACCGCGGCGAACGTGTACCTGCCGCTCGACGTCGCGCAGTCCCTCGCCGGTGTCGGCGCGGTCGTCTCCACGGTCTACGTGCAGGCGGATTCCGCGGATGCCATCGACACCGTCCAGGCCGAGGTCACGGCCGCTCTGCCCGACGCGACCGTGAGCTCGCAGTCCGAGCTCGCCTCGACGGTCTCGGGCTCGCTGTCCAGCGCGTCCTCGCTCATCACCAACCTCGGCACGTGGCTGTCGATCGTCGTGCTGGCCGTCGCGGTCGCACTGGCGGTGCTCTTCACGCTCTCCGGGGTGGCCCGCCGCACGCGGGAGTTCGGCACGCTGAAGGCGATCGGCTGGTCCAACGGCCGCGTCGTCCGCCAGGTCGCCGGCGAATCGCTCGTGCAGGGGCTCATCGGCGGCGCCGCGGGGCTGATCCTGGGTCTCGGCGGCATCCTGCTCGTCAACGTGATCTCGCCCACGATCTCGGTCACCGCGTCCTCGACGGGGGCGACGGGTCCCGGCGGTCAGGGCGGACGCGGGATGGGCGGCGGCGGCTTCGGCCAGACGGCCGCGCAGGCCACCGACATCGTGCTCAACGCCCCGCTCACGCCCACCGTCGTCGTCGCGGCCGTGGGGATCGCCGTCCTCGGCGGCGTGTTCGCCGGAGCCTTCGGAGGCTGGCGCGCCGCGCGCCTCAGCCCCGCTGCCGCCCTCCGCTCGGTCGCGTGACCGGCATCCGTTCGCATCTCACCCGCAGGGAGACATCATGACCATGACCGGCATTCCGCCCCTTTCCCCCGACCCCGTCGTGCCGACACCGGCCTACCGCCTCGAGGGGGTCACCCGTACCTACCGTCAGCGCGAGCGCACCGTGAAGGCGCTGGACGGCATCGACCTCGAGATCGCGGCGGGTGACTTCGTCACGATCCAGGGCCCCACCGGCGGGGGCAAGTCGACGCTGCTGCAGATGCTCGGCGCCCTCGACCGTCCCACCGCCGGGAGTGTGCGCCTGGGCGACCTCGACATCGCCCGGGCGTCCCACGCCGAGTTGGGTCGCGTGCGCGCGGCCGAGATCGGGTTCGTGTTCCAGGGGTTCAACCTCATCCCCACGCTGACGGCGGCGGAGAACGTCGACATGGGACTCGAGCCCCTCGGCCTCGACCGCGACGAACGTCGTCGGCGGGTCACGGAGGCACTGGAACGTGTGGGCCTCGCCGACCGGCACGACCATCGCCCGACCGAGCTCTCCGGGGGCCAGCAGCAGCGCGTCGCGATCGCCCGGGCCGTGGCCAAACAGCCCCGCGTGCTGCTCGCGGACGAACCCACGGGGAACCTCGACGAGCACATGCGCGACGAGATCCTCGCCGTCCTCGAGGCGTTGAACGCCGAGGGACTCACCCTCGTCATGGTGACGCACGACTCGGCGGTCGCACGGCGCGCGCGGCGCCGTCTGCGGCTCGCGAACGGTCGGATCACCGACATCACGCGCGGGTGAGGCCGCTGCTGCCGGTGCCGTCAGCGCACCGGCAGCAGCGCCACCGTGAGGCAGACGAGACCCGCCGCGGCGAGGATGCCCCCGTAGAGCAGGCGATGATCGGCCCGTGTGAGCCGGGCGTAGATCCGCTCGATCCGTGACGCCGTCGCCGGGAACAGCGACCACGCGCCCGCCAACCCCGCGAAGGGCGCGGCGAGCGCGACGAGGAACACCGCGAACGCGGCGATGCGCAACACCGGTTCACCCGTCACCCCATCGGTGACGCGGCCGGCCAAGTAGAGGATCGGCAGGGTCGTGAAGCCGACGACGGAACACCCCAGCCCCAGCACGAAATAGCTCCAGGTGCGGGTCCTCGGCGCAGCGGTCGCCGCGCGCGGTGGCCGCGTCGGCTCGCGCAGCTTCCACCCCGTCACCGCGACGGCGCCGACGAGGAAGAGCGCGCCCGCCGCGGCATCCACCCGGGCGTCGCGCACCGCATCCGTCGCCCGCTCCTCGGCCGCGGTGACCAGCGCGGTCGGGTCGAAGCCCTGCAGCAGGGCGTAGAGCGCGCTCGCGCCGACCGCGAGGCCCGCGATCATCCACCCGATCCGCGTGACGATCCGTGTGTTCTGGGCCAGGACGTCCGCGGTCGCCGCGTACAGCGCGGGGTTGAGTCCGAGGCTGAGCCCCAGGCCCGCCAGTGTCGACAGGGCGGCGAGCCAGCGGGCGACCTCGGTCACGGCGGCTCCTCTCGCGCGCGGGCGGATGCCCCGGGGCGGGTGCACACAGCGTATCGGCGGACCCTCCCGCCCGATCCGTTCCCCCCTCCGCTCCGAATATCGGAATGAGGGCGATGCTTCCTGCGTCGTCGACCAGGAAGAGGGATGCCATGACCACCGACACCGCGGCCCGCACCGGCGAGCCGACCAGCGTCCGGCGTCCGCGGGCGTGGTTCTGGGCCGCCCTCGCGGGACTCGTCTCGGCCGCGTCCCTGCTCGCCGTCGCCGAACTGTTCGCGGTGCTCGTGGCCCGATCCGCGAGCCCCGTGCTGGCGGTGGGCTCGTTCATCGTCGACATCGTGCCCCGCCCGCTGAAGGAGTTCGCGATCACCGTGTTCGGCGAGTCCGACAAGATCGCGCTGCTCGCCGGCGTCGGGCTCGGCGCCGCTGTCGCGGCCGCGATCGCCGGGATCGTCGAGTACCGGTTCCGCCCGGTCGGAGCGATCCTTCTCGGCGTCGGCGGGGCGTTGGCCACCGCCGCCATCGTCACGCGCGCGGGTGCGACCGCGCTCGCCTGGCTGCCGCCCGTGCTCGGCACCGTGGTCGGCGTCGTGCTCCTCCTCCTGCTGAGCCGTCGTCTGCGGCGGTGGTCCGCTGCGGCCTCCGACGGCGACGCGACCGCGGCCGGCGTCGACCGCCGCGGCTTCTTCCTCCTCTCCGGCATCGCCGCCGCGACCGCCGTCGTGGTGGGTGTGGGTGCGCGCGTCGTCAACGCCGCCACCGCGTCGGTTGCCGCCGCCCGCGATGCGCTGCGCCTTCCCGCGGTCCGCAGCACGGTCACCGTGCCCGAGGGGGCGTCGCTCGACGTCCCGGGCCTGTCGCCGATCATCACGCCGAACGCCGATTTCTACCGTGTCGACACCGCCCTCACCGTGCCGAACGTCGACCCGTCCACGTGGCGTCTGAGCATCGAGGGCATGGTCGACAAGCCCGTCGAGTTGACCTTCGACGATCTCGTCGCCATGGGCCTGGACGAGTACGGCGTGACCCTCACGTGCGTGTCGAACGAGGTCGGTGGAGGCCTCGTCGGCAATGCGATCTGGCAGGGCGTCCCCATCCGCGACGTGCTGCGTCTGGCCTCGCCGCAGGGCGACGCCGACATGGTGCTCTCCGAGAGCGTCGACGGGTTCACGGCATCCACCCCGTTGAGTTCTCTCACCGACGACGGACTGGACGCCATCTTCGCGGTGGCCATGAACGGCGAACCGCTGCCGTTCGAGCACGGCTTCCCGGTGCGCATGGTGGTGCCCGGCCTCTACGGGTACGTGTCGGCGACGAAGTGGGTGACGAAGCTGACCGTCACGCGATTCGATCAGATGGAGGCTTACTGGACCCCGCGCGGGTACTCGGCCGAGGCACCCATCAAGATGTCGTCGCGTGTGGACACCCCCAAGATCGGCACCCCGGTCTCGGCGGGGAAGGTACCCATCGCGGGCATGGCGTGGGCGCAACCGATCGGGGTGAAGTCCGTCGAGGTCAGCATCGACGACGGCGACTGGCAGCAGGCGACGCTGTCCACGCCCATCAACGACCAGTCGTGGGTCCAGTGGGTCCTCGAGTGGGACGCGCAGCCCGGATCGCACTACATCACCGTCCGCGCGACCGACAACCAGGGCAACGTGCAGATCCAGGAACCTGCCGCGATCGCGCCCAACGGGTCGAGCGGCTGGCAGCGCACGCTTGTCACAGTCCGCTGACGGTGCGCGAACCGTCCGGCGGACGACTCATGTCAAGCGCTGGTCTTCCCTCCCTCGCCCCGGCATGATCGGGTCATGCCTTCAGCAAGCATCCCGTCGCCCATCGGCCGTGCCGCATGAGCGTGGCCGAGGACGACACCGCCCCGTTCCCTGTCGCGACCGCCTCACCCGACGAGGTCAGACCCATCGCTAGCCTGCGGCGCACCCTGCCGCCGGACTGGGACGGCCAGGTCGACCAGTTCGCCATCGTCAAGCTCGACAGCGGCGGCATCGTGCGCGGGTGGAACGCCGGAGCCGAACTCATCAAGGGCTACGCGGAGCACGAGATCGTGGGAGAGCATTTCTCCCGCTTCTACCGCGAGGAGGACCGCCGCCGCGGCCTCCCGAACAAGCTCCTCGCCGCCGCGCAGCGCGACGGACACGTGGAGGACATCGGTTGGCGGGTCCGTCGGGACGGCAGCGAGTTCTGGGCGAGCGTGACGATCTCGGCGATCCGCAGCGAATCCGGTCAGGTGCTCGGGTTCGTCAAGATCGTCCGCGACCTCACGAGCGAGAAGCAGTCGGCCGACGAGCAGGCCGCCCTGCAGAGGACGTTCGCGCACGACCTGCTGTCGCCGGTCACTGCGCTTCGCGGCTATCTCGACCTGATCGCCGAGGAGCTCCCCTCCGACCATCGGCTCCTGCGCCTGGCGGGCGAGGCGAGCGACCACCTCGTCGCGATGGCGCAGGCACTCATGTCCGACGCGAACGCGCGACCCGAGCGCGGGCGTCGCCGCGTCACCCTGGACCTCGTGGCGCGGGGCGCGGTCGCCCTGGTGCTCCCGGGCGACGCCCCTCACCGCATCGCCTATGGACAGATGGATGCCGTCCCGGTCGTGGGCGACGTCCTCGGCCTCCGCCGCGCCGTCGCGAACGTGCTGGAGAACGCCGCGAAGTACTCGGACGACGTCATCGACGTGCAGGTCTACGAGACCGACGAGGGCGCCACGGTGTCAGTGCGGGACCGGGGTCGTGGCATCCATCCCGACGACCTGCGGACCGTGCTCGACGAAGGAGAACGCGGGAGGCTGGCGGACGCGCGCGACGGGGGCAGCGGGATCGGTCTGGCGAGCGTCCGGCACATCCTGCAGGAGCACAGCGGCACGGTGCGGATCGCGAGCGAGCTGGGCGCCGGTACGACCGTGACCCTGACGATTCCCCGCGCCGAGGACGAGGTCACTCCGAGCGAGTGAGACGCGCTCCGGCCGTCTCGATCTCCGACAGGGCCGCAGCGCTGGAATCGGGGTGCACCCCCGCGACGAGGTCGGTCAGCACCCGCACCGTGCGACCGGCACGGAGCGCGTCGAGCGCGGAGGCGAGCACGCAGTAGTCGGTCGCGATACCGACGATGTCGATGTCGCGGATGCCGTGCTCGTCGAGGATGCCGGTCGCGGTGCGACCGTCGTCGGTCACTCCCTCGAACAGCGAGTACGCGGGTCGGCCCTGCCCTTTCTTGAGGTGGTGGGTGACCCGGCGGGTGTCGAACACCTCGTCGTAGTCGGCTCCGTAGGTTCCCCCGACGCAGTGCACGGGCCACGTGTCGACGAAGTCGGGTTCGGCCGAGAAATGCCCGCCGTTGTCGTCGTCGCCGTGGTGCCAGTCGCGCGAGGCGACGACGACGGCGTAGTCGTCGGCGTGCGCATCGAGGTACCGCGAGATGCGTTCGGCGACCGCGTCGCCGCCGACGACGCCCAGGGCGCCGCGTTCGGTGAAATCGTTCTGGACGTCGACGATGAACAGTGCCCGGCTCATGCCCCGAGCCTACGCGCGGCCGGAGCGGCGGGAGCCGTCATCCGCGGGTGAACAGCAGGACGATCGAGAGGGCGAACGCCACCGTGCCGAGCCCGAGGACACCCACGGCGAGCAGGGAGACGAACCGGATCAGCGGCGACGAGCGCGTCAGCCGCATGCGATGCTGCGACCCGCGGCGCGCGAAGACATCGGCCATGTCGGCGTCGCCGATGCGGGCGTCGTCGTGCGGCGAGAGGGGGGCTTCGTTGACTCCCCCGTTCTCGTCGAACCAGCGGACGACGCGGTGGTCCTCGACCTCTTCGACCACGGCGCGCACGGGGACCCAGGTGCCGTCGGCGACGTAGAGGATCAGGGCCGCCACCGCGAGGAGGATTCCCGCCCCGAGACCGACCCACGTGAAGAGCTCGATGACGACATCGACGACGTTCGACACGGGGGCTCCTGCGGGCGGGGCGATGGTCTCCGCGCCGAGGCGCGACGGTGGAGCTTCAGCCTATCGGGCCGTCGGAACCCGGTCCGTGCCGCCGATCGGGACGGGAGAACACGAAAGGCCCGGGGGAACCCGGGCCTTTCGGTTTGTGCTGGAGCCGCCTAAGGGAATCGAACCCTTGACCTATTCATTACGAGTGAATCGCTCTGCCGTCTGAGCTAAGGCGGCGCGCGCCGCTGACGCGTGCACGATCATCGATCTTACATGCTCAGCGGGCTACCCGACGAATCGGCGCCGGCTCAGTAGTCGCCGGTGGCGGAGCGGTCGGCGAGGATGTCGCGGCTCGACGACAGACCCAGGCGGGTCGCGCCGGCGGCGATCATGTCTTCGGCGGCGGCGCGGGTGCGGATGCCTCCGGATGCCTTGACCTCGGCGCGGTCGCCGACGGTCCGCTTCATGAGCGCGACGGCGTGGACGCTGGCCCCTCCGGCGGGGTGGAAGCCGGTGGACGTCTTGACGAAGTCGGCACCCGCGGCGACCGCGGCCTCGCAGACCGCGACGATCGCCTCGTCGGAGAGTGCGGCGGCTTCGATGATGACCTTGAGCACGGTCGGGGCGGGGACGGCGGCCCGGACCGCGCGGATCTCGGCCTCCACGACCTCGTAGCGTCCCTCGACGGCGGCACCGATGTCGATGACCATGTCGATCTCGTCGGCGCCCTGGGCGACCGACAGCGCGGCCTCGGCGGCCTTGACCTCGGCGTGGTGCTTGCCGCTGGGGAACCCGCAGACGACGGCGACCTTGAGCCCCTCGGGCACCTCGACCGGCAGGAACGACGGCGACAGGCAGACGCTGTACGTGCCGAGCTCGGCGGCGTCGGCGATGGTGCGTTCGACGTCGGCGCGGGTCGCTTCGGGCTTGAGCAGCGTGTGGTCGATGTAGGTGGCCAGGTCGGGCGTGGTCATGGTGCTCCTTCGGGCGGGGACGACGACAAGCCTACGTTCCGCGCGCCCGCCGCGCGCTTCGCGATCGCTGCGACGGCGAGCCCGCGGCGGCGATGTCGGTCGGACGACGCGACGGTCAGCCGCAGCGGAGACCGTTCTCGGGCACCGTGCCGTCGACGAGATAGGCGTCGACCGCGTCGGTCACGCAGGCGTTGCCCTTGTTGTAGCCGAGGTGGCCCTCGCCGACGTTGGTGATCAGGACGCCCTGCGCCAGCTGCGAGGCGAGGCTCTGCGCCCCCTCGTACGGGGTGGCGGGGTCGCCGGTCGTCCCGACGACGACGATCGGCGGGGAGCCGGGCGCGGTGATCGGTTCGCGCACGCCGGTGGGCGGCGCGGGCCACGTCGCGCACGGGTCGCCGCCTGCTCCGGCCCAGTACGGGGCGATGACGGGGGCCTGGACGTCGAGCTCTTTCTGGAGCGCCGCGAGGTCGGCATCCGTCCCCTCGTCGGGGTAGTCCATGCAGTTGTAGGCGACGAACGCCTCCATGGTGTTGCCGTCGTATGTGTCGCCCATGCGGCCGTTGTAGAAGTCGGCGAGTTGGAACGCGACATCGGCGCGCCCGTTGCTGACGTCGGTCAGTGCCGAACGCAGGTACGGCCAGCTCTCCTCGCTGTACAGCGCCGCGGTGATGGCTGTCATCAGCGAATCGCCGCCGAGCTTCCGACCGTCGGCCGCGGTGATCGGGCGGGCGTCGACGCGGGCGAGGAGGGCGGAGAGATCGGACATCGCGTCGTCGACGCTGCCCGCGAAGGCGCATTCGTTCGTCGCCAGGCAGTCGGCCATGAACGCGCGGAGCGACTGTTCGAAGCCGACGGCCTGCCGCAGTGACGTGTCGGAACCCGAGACGCTGGGGTCGATGCCGCCGTCGAGCACCATGCGTCCGACGCGCTCGGGGAAGAGTCCGGCGTAGGTGGCGCCGAGGAAGGTGCCGTACGAGTAACCGAGGTAGTTCAGTTTCGGGTCGCCCAGCACCGCGCGGAGCACGTCCATGTCACGCGCGGAGTTTTCGGTCGTGACGTAGGGCAGGATGCCGTCGCTGCGGTCCTGGCAGGCCTTCGTGAAGTCGGCGGCGCGCTGGTCGAGGGCGGCTCGTCGTTCGTCGCTGCCGCGCGCCCCGGGCGGGATGTCGTAGAGGTAGGCGTCGAGCTGCGGCGGGTCGTAGCAGGTGACGGCGGTGGACTCGCCCACACCGCGCGGGTCGAAGCCGATCACGTCGTAGGCCGCGGTGAGCTTGTCGTCGACGAGGATCGACAGCGCCTGCTTCATCAGCGAGACGCCCGCGGCTCCCGGGCCGCCCGGGTTGGTCAGGAGAGAGCCGATCGGCTCGCCGGAGGTCGCGCGGTGGCGCACCACGGCGAGCTGGAGATCACCGACGCTCGGGTCGCTGTAGTCGCGCGGGACGGTCACCCTCGTGCAGTCCAGACCCGTGCCGCACTCCTGCCAGTCGAGCGTCTGCCCGTAATACGGGAGCAGTTCCGCGGACACCCCGTCGGTCTGCGGAGCGAGCGATGCCCCACCACCCGGGGGCAGCGGCGGGATCTGGGCGTAGAGGCATCCGGACAGGGCGACGGCGAGTGCCACGACCCCGGCCACGGCCGTGGCGACGCGTCGGCGGAGGCTCACGGCGCGGATCCGTTCGCGACGGTGATCAGCAGACTCTCGAGGGCGAGCAGCGGGGCCGCGTTCTGCTCGAGGTTGCGGCGGGTGTCGGTGATGCGGTCGAGGACGCCCAGCGTGCGGGCAGGGGTCCACTCGGTGGCAAGGGAGCGTAGGTCGTCGATCCTTTCGGCGTTGACGAGATCGCCGTCGCGCCCGTACTGGAGCATGACGACGTCGCGGAAGAGTGACTGGAGGTCGGTGAGCACGCGGTCGATGCCGTCGCGGAGGCTGCGGGTGGCCCGGCGCTTCTGGTCGTCTTCGAGGGCGTTGAGCTGTCCGCGGACGCTCGGCGGGACCGCGGCGCCTTCGGCGACGCCGAGTGTGCGCAGCAGGCTGCGGCGTTCTTCTTCGTCGCGGGTGGCGGTGAGGGCTTTGGCGTCGTCGGTGGCGAGACGCACGATCTGCCCGGCGACCTCGACCGCGTCGCTGATACCGCGGACGGCGAGCACCGCCGACAGCGTCTCGGCGCGGCGGGCGCGGGCGTCGTCGTCGGTGGCGAGGCGCTGGGCCATGCCGATGTGGCGCTGGGCGTGGCGTGCGGACTCTTCGGCGACGTCAGCGGGGACGCCGGTGCGTTCGACGATGAGCGAGGCCACGTCGGCGACCGACGGTTCGCGCAGTCGCAGGACGCGCACGCGCGAGCGGATCGTGGGCAGCAGGTCGGCGTCGCTGGGCGCGCAGAGCACCCAGACCGTCTGCTCGGGCGGTTCTTCGAGGGCTTTCAGCAGGACGTTGGAGGTGCGCTCGGCCATGCGGTCAGCGTCTTCGACGACGATGACGCGGTGGCGCCCGAGGGACGGGGCGAACGACGCGCGTTCGACGAGGCGGCGGGCTTCGTCGATGCGGATGACGACCTGCTCGGTGCGCAGCGCCGTCAGGTCGGGGTGGGTGCGGGCGAGGACCTGACGTTGGGCGGCGTCATCGCCGGGGTCGGCGATGAGCGCCGCCGCGAAGGCGTAGGCGAGGGTGGAGCGCCCCGAGCCGGGCGGACCGGTGATCAGCCACGCGTGGGCGAGGGCGGCGGGGTCGGCGGCCGCGGCGCGGAGTGTCTGGACGGCTTCGTCCTGCCCCCACACCGCGTCCCACGGGAAGGGCAGGGCGGCGGTCTGCGGGGGAGACTCCACGGCGGCCGACATGGGTTCCACCCTAATCGCGGGCACCGACACCGCCGCTGTCGATCGGCTGGGGGTCGGCAGGGCGTCGATGGGGTGCGCCGGTCACCCGAGTCGGGATGCCACGGCCTCGCGGACGCGTTCGGCGAGCGCGTCGGCGGGTTGGGTGGCATCCAGGACGAGGAAGCGCTCGGGTTCGGCCTCGGCGAGCGTGAGGAAGGCGGAGCGCACTCGTTCGTGGAACTCGGTCTTCTCGGCTTCGAGACGGTCGAAGGGCTTGTCGTCGGCGTCGAGTCGAGCCCGCGCGGCCCCGGGGTCGAGGTCGAGCAGGACGGTGAGGTCGGGCAGGAGCCCGCCGGTGGCCCAGAGCGACAGTTCGCGCACGTCGGCGGGCTCGAGGACGCGTCCGGCGCCCTGGTACGCCACGGAGGAGTCGAGGTAGCGGTCCTGGATGACGACGTCGCCGCGCGCGATGGCGGGGTGGACGACGGTCTCGATGTGGTGGGCGCGGTCGGCGGCGTAGAGCAGCGCTTCGGCGCGGGGGGCGATGTGTCCGCGGTGGTGCAGGACGATGTCGCGGATGCGCACGCCGACGTCGGTGCCGCCGGGTTCGCGTGTGCGCACGACCTCGCGCCCCTGGGCCCGCAGCCATTCTTCGAGGAGCACGGCCTGGGTGGTCTTGCCGGCGCCGTCGCCTCCTTCGAAGGTGAGGAAGAGGCCGGGTCCCCCGGCCGTCGTCGCGTGGGGGGCGTGCGGCGGCCGGGGGGCGTCGGCGGTCACGACTTCTTCGCCGGGGCCTTGCGCGTGGTCGTCGTCTTCTTCGCCGCGGTGCGCTTGGGCGCGGGGCCCTTGGCGCGCTTGTCGGCGATGAGTTCGACGGCACGCTCGAAGGTGACGGCCATGGCGTCTTCGCCGCGCGGGACCGTGGCGTTGGTCTCGCCGTCGGTGACGTAGGGCCCGAAGCGACCATCCTTGAGCTTGATCGGCTTGCCGCTGACCGGGTCGGCGTCGAATTCCTTGAGGGCGCTCGACGCGCGTCGGGCACCGTACTTGGGCTCGGCGTACTTGGCGAGGGCGTCTTCGAGGGTGATGTCGAAGATCTGCGTCTCGGAGTCGAGCGACCGCGAGTCGGTGCCCTTCTTCAGGTACGGGCCGAAGCGACCGTTCTGCGCGGTGATCTCCTCCCCGGTGGCCGGGTCGGCGCCGACGACGCGCGGGAGCGACAGCAGCTGCAGCGCGGTGTCGAGGTCGATGGTGTCGACCGACATCGAGCGGAAGAGCGATGCCGTGCGGGGCTTGGGCGCCGCCTCTTTCTTCGCGCCGCGCTTCTTCGGCGCTTCGACGACCTCGCCGGTGGCCTGGTCGACCTCTTCCGGCTCCTCCGCCTCGACTTCCTGGACGTACGGACCGAAGCGGCCGTCCTTGACGACGACGAGCTTGCCGTTCTCGGGGTTCTCGCCGAGTACACGGTCGCCGGCGACCGGCGCCTCGATGAGCTCCTGGGCCTTTTCGGGCGTGAGCTCGTCGGGTGCGAGGTCTTCGGGGATGTTGACGATGCGCGGCTTGGCGTCTTCGGGCGCGCCGGGCTCGACGACCTCGAGGTACGGGCCGTACTTGCCGAAGCGGAGCGTGGCGGTGTCGGTGATGCGCGTGGAGTTCAGTTCGCGCGCGTCGATCTCGCCGAGGTTCTCGACGATGTGGCGGAGGCCGACCTGCTTCTCGGAGCCGAAGTAGAACGCCTTGAGCCATTCCGTGCGGCGCTGCTCGCCGCGGGCGATCGCATCCAGGTCGTCTTCGAGGGCCGCGGTGAAGTCGTAGTCGACGAGGTCGGCGAAGTGCTGCTCGAGCAGACGGACGACGCTGAACGCGAGCCAGCTGGGAACGAGGGCCTGGCCGCGCTTGGTGACGTAGCCGCGGTCGAGGATGACGCCGATGATGCTGGCGAAGGTCGAGGGGCGACCGATGCCCTTCTCTTCGAGCGCCTTGACGAGGCTGGCTTCGGTGTAGCGCGGCTTCGGCGAAGTGCTGTGGCCCTTGGGCTCGACGTCGCTGATCGCGAGTTCGTCGCCGACGGCGACCACGGGGAGCGACTGGTCGGCGTCGTCGTCGTTGCGCTTCTCGTCGTTGCCCTCTTCGTACGCCTCGAGGAAGCCCTTGAAGGTGTACACGGTGCCCGAGGCGGTGAACTCGGCCTGCTTCTCCCCCGCCTGGACGGCGAGGGTGACCGTGGTGGTCTCGTACTTGGCATCCGACATCTGGCTGGCGACGGTGCGCTTCCAGATCAGGTCGTACAGCTTCTGCTCGTCGCGGTCGAGCGACGAGGCGAGCGACGCGGGTGTGCGGAAATGCTCGCCCGAGGGGCGGATGGCCTCGTGCGCCTCCTGCGCGTTCTTGGACTTGCTCTTGTAGACGCGCGGGTTGGCCGGCACGGCCTTGTCGCCGTAGAGCGCCACCGCCTGCTCGCGCGCGGCCTTGACGGCCTGCGTCGAGAGCGCGGTGGAGTCGGTACGCATATAGGTGATGAAGCCCTTCTCGTAGAGACGCTGCGCGACGCCCATGGCGTGCTTGGCGCTCATCGAGAGCTTGCGTCCGGCTTCCTGCTGGAGCGTGGAGGTGGTGAAGGGGGCGCGGGGGCTGCGGGTGCCGGGCTTGGCCTCGACCTTGGCGACGGTGGCCTTGGCGGCGGCGATGATGTCGGCCGCGAGTGCGCGGGCCTGCGCCTCGTCGAGGACGACGACGGCCTTCTTGAGCTTTCCGTTGTCGTCGTAGTCGCCACCGCGGGCGAGGGGGGCGCCGTCGAGGCGGTTCAGGCGCGTCGTGAACGACGAGCCCGACTTGGATGCCAGCGCCTCGACGTCCCAGTAGGTGGCCGAGACGAAGGCCATGCGCTCGCGTTCGCGCTCGACGACCATGCGGGTCGCGGCGGACTGCACGCGGCCGGCGCTGAGGGCGGTGCCTTCGCGGCCGGAGCCGACCTTGCGCCACAGCACGGGCGAGACGTCCCAGCCGTAGAGGCGGTCGAGGACGCGGCGGGTCTCCTGCGCGTCGACGAGAGACTCGTCGAGGTCGCGGGTGTGGTGGACGGCGTCCTGGATGGCGTCCTTGGTGATCTCGTGGAACACCATGCGACGCACGGGGACCTTGGGCTTCAGGACCTCGCGGAGGTGCCACGCGATGGCTTCGCCTTCGCGGTCACCATCGGTGGCGAGCAGGACTTCGTCGGCGGACTTCAGGGCGCGCTTGAGCTCGGCGACCGTCTTGGTCTTGCGGTCGTTGACGACGTAGTACGGGTCGAAGTCGTTCTCGACGTCGATGGAGTACTTCCCGTAGGCCGCCTTCTTGTCGGCCGGGATCTCCTTCTTGGAGGCGAGGTCGCGGATGTGCCCGACCGAGCTGAGCACTTCGTAGCCGTCGCCGAGGTATCCCTGGATCGACTTCATCTTCGTCGGGGACTCGACGATGACGAGCTTCTTGCCGTTTGCCACTGGGGTCCTTTCTTCGTTGCACACCATACACACGCCTTCCTGGTCGGGTTCCGGGAGGTCGTGCGCCGTCGAGACATCGGGTGGTCCCGCGCGGGAGCGTGCAGCGAACGGAATCCCACCGTACGCGCTGCCGACGACGACCGTGGCGACGAGGCCGTCGACATCGCATTCGTCCAGGTTCACGCCGCCGGCATCGGCGACGGCGGCGGCCGCCTCGCAGGGCACCCCGGGGATCGCGCCGCTGACGGTGTCGGCGGCGGCGAGGGCCGCGGCATCCGCGATCCCGGCGATGCGTTGCGCCTGCACGGCGGCGCCCGCCGCGACGGCCAGTCCGAGGGCCGCGGCGGCGACCGCCGCGACCACGCCGACCGCCGATACGCCGCCGGCCATCACCCGCCTCCGTCGAGTGCGCACGACCTGGCAGCGAGCGGGCCGAGGGGAAGAGGCACCGGCGGCGTCGCCGTCACGTCGACGCACACCAGCGCATCCGCGCGGGTGACGCCGACCGTCGCCCCGACGCGCGCCACCACGGCGCGCGCGCCGGCGTCGTCTCCACGTCCGAACAAGCGGGCGGACTCTGCGGCGGCGTGCTGCAGCCGGACCGCCGCCGCACCGGCCGAGAGAGCCCCGAGGCCGAGAGCGAGCACGAGCACGACGGCGGGGAGCACGACGGCGAACTCGGCCGTGACCGCTCCGCGGTCGTCGAGCCCCGTCCTCGTCATTGCACCGTCAGGGCGCGGCGCACGAGGTCGGTGAGGATGCCACGCACCTCGTCCGAGCGCATGATGATGACCAGCAGGCCGGCGAACGCCACGGCCGCCATCGTGGCGATCGCGTACTCGGCCGTGGCGGCGCCGCGATCATCGAGGAAGAGCAGCGCAGCGCGACGCGACGTGAGCGGCGGCAGTGCGGGAAGAGGGAGCGCGGGGCGGGACGGAACGGACATGGGATTCCTTCGTGTTGTGGACGGGTTCAGAGGGGCAGGACGGTGGAGCGGATGACGCCGAGCACGGCCGGCACCACCCCGAGAAGCAGGAAGGCCGGGAGCGTGCAGACACCGAGGGGAAGAAGAAGTCGAGTCGACAGCCGCGCGGCGGTCTCCCGTCCCTGGGTCCGCGCACGGCGGCGCGCGAGCCATGCCTCTCCCCGGAGCAGCTCGACCGCGGGCGCCCCGGTTCGGATCGAGAGTTCGAGCGCCGCGGCGATCCCCGCGCGAACCGAGGCCGGAGCGGTCGTTCCGCGTTCGGCCGCGGCGAGCGCCTGCGCGCGGTCGACGGACGCGCCGGACGACAGGGCGATGGCCACGAGCTCGGCCTCCCACCCCGGGAGATCGACGGAGGGCACCGAGCGGTCGGCCAGACGGCGCGTCCATACGTGGGACACCCCGATCAGCAGGAGTCCCGCGAGGGCGGCACCTGCGCCCAGGGGCTCGGTGATCGTTCGGAGCGGATCGAGCCCGAGAGCGACCCCGATCGGGAGCCCGAGGAGCGGAAGCCAGGTGAGCACGCGCGCGGTGGCGACGGGCTCGGCGAGCGCCACCTCGACGTCGTCGCGGACCTCGGCCGCGTCGCGGAGAGCGGCCACGGCAGAGCGCAGCGTGTCCGCGAGGGGTGCGCCGACGGCGACCGCCACAGCCCACGCCGCGGCGATGTCGCGCCACGCGTCGCCTCCGGAACGCAATGCCGCGGCGACGTCACCGCCGTCTTCCGCAACCCGCGCCGCAGCGACGAGGACCGCATCGCCGCCGCGGGCGAGATGGCGCCAGGCAGCCGATACCGTCACTCCCGCCGACAGCAGGACGGCGAGTCGCATCGCCACGTCGATCGTCGCGACGTCGGGGCCCGACCGTGCTTGTGTGCTCATGCGCAGCGGACCCGTTCGACGACCAGCCGGTCACCGTTCAGGGCGGGGCGGCCGATCCCGGCGACCTGCCGCCGTCCGCCGCGGCGTTCGACGTGCACGATCGCGTGCAGGGCGCTGACGGCCTGACGCGCCAGGGCGACGGCATCCATTCCGGCGAGTGCTCCGAGGGCTTCGAGCCGCGCGGGCACCTCGGCGAGTCCGCGGGCATGCAGTGTTCCGGCACCGCCGTCGTGCCCGGTGTTGAGCGCGAGGAGGAGCTCTCGGATCTCCGCACCGCGACATTCCCCGAGCACGAGACGATCCGGCCGCATGCGCAGGGCTTCGCGCACCAGACGAGTCAGCCCGATGCCGCCCGCGCCCTCGAGATTCGGCTGTCGCGCCTCGAGGACGACGTGATGAGGGTGGCGAGGCCGGAGTTCGGCGACCTCCTCGATCGTCAGGATCCGCTCGGCCGCGGGGACGCGTGTCAGGAGCGCCGACAGCAGCGTCGTCTTCCCCGCCCCCGTCGCGCCCGAGATCAGAACGTTCGAGCGCTCGTCGACCAGCGCCTCGAGCTGCGTGCGGACTCCCGCGGGGAACATCCCCGTCGCATCGAGGGAATCGAGGTCGGGGGCGTCCCACCGCGGCACACGGATCGAGATCGCCGTCCCGCGCACGGCGACCGGCGCGAGGACCGCGTGCACCCTCACTCCCCGTTCGAGTCGCACGTCGACGCACGGAGATGCGTCGTCGAGGTGACGTCCCCCGAGCGCGATCAGCCGCACGGCGAGCTGCCGCACCTCGGCCTCGGTCGCCCGCCAGGACGGCACGCGCTCGGCTCCTCTTCCCCGGTCGACGAAGAGGCCGTCCTCCCCGTTGACGAACACGTCGCTGACGGCGGGATCGTCGAGGAAAGGACGAAGAAAAGCCAGGGCGGGGTCGGACCAGGCGGAGGGCATTTCCGCGAGCGCGGAATGCGCCACGCCGGCGGATTCCGGAACGGGGAGAAGGAGCGGGGAGATCACACCGACGACGGTAGGAAAGTCCCCCATCCCCGCGTGGCGCCGAGAGGCTCATCCGTGGAGAGGTCCGCGACTTCGCGGCCTGGGGAGGAACCGACGGCCCGCCGAACGGGCCCGGAAAAAAGAGGAGGCGGCATCCCGTCAATGGGGGGCGAGGGATGCCGCCACGCGCCGGGGAAAAATTGGGGGGCTCCCCCCGACGCGCTGCCGGAAGCGATGTTCGGGCAGAGATAAGACTAACCGCCCGTCGCCGTCCACGGAACCGAATGTCTCGAAAAGCGAGCGATATATCAGCCGGGTCGTTTCCGGCCGATCCCAACTATTGGAGGTAACCGGCGTTCACGGACGAGGGATAACGTGACCGTGGCGCGAGGACGCGCCGTGCCTCGACCGCGAAGGAGCGCCAGATGAGCAGCCAGATCGATCATCTCCTCAACGAGACCCGCCGTTTCGCCCCCTCGGCGGAGTTCGCCGCGAACGCCGTGGGCGACGCGAGTCTGTACGAGCGCGCCGCCTCCGACCGCGAGGGATTCTGGGCCGACCAGGCCCGCGAACTCCACTGGCACACGCCGTTCACGACCGTGCTCGACTGGTCGAACCCGCCGTTCGCCGAGTGGTTCGCCGACGGTGAGCTCAACGTCGCCTACAACTGCCTCGACCGTCATGTCGAGGCCGGCAACGGCGACCGCATCGCGCTCCGATGGGAGGGCGAGCCCGGCGACCAGCGCAACGTCACCTACGCCGAGCTCACCGACGAGGTGAAGCGCCTCTCGAACGTCCTCATCGACCTGGGCATCGAGCGCGGCGATCGCGTCGCGATCTACCTCCCGATGATCCCCGAGGCGATCGCCTCGATGCTCGCCGTCGCCCGCATCGGCGCCGTCCACTCGGTCGTCTTCGGCGGCTTCTCGGCTGACAGCCTCCGCTCCCGCATCGACGACGCCGGAGCCAAGCTCGTCATCACCGCCGATGGCGGCTGGCGCAAGGGGAAGGTGTCGGCCCTCAAGCCCGCGGTCGACCAGGCCCTCGCCGACCGCAACGGATCCGGCATCCAGGAGACCGTCGAGCACGTGCTGGTCGTCCGGCGCGGCGAGAACGACGTCGACTGGACCGACGAGCGCGACATCTGGTGGCACGACGTCGTGCCGCAGGCCTCGAACGACCACGAGGCCGAGGCGTTCCCGGCCGAGAACCCGCTGTTCATCCTCTACACCTCGGGCACCACCGGGAAGCCGAAGGGGATCCTGCACACCTCGGGCGGCTACCTCACGCAGGCGGCCTTCACGAACCGCGTCGTGCACGACGTGCACCCCGAGACCGACGTGTACTGGTGCACCGCCGACATCGGCTGGATCACCGGCCACACCTACGTCACCTACGGCCCGCTCGCGAACGGCGCGACGCAGCTCCTCTTTGAGGGCACCCCCGACACCCCGCACCCGGGACGCTGGTGGGAGCTCATCCAGAACCACGGCGTCACCGTCTTCTACACCGCGCCCACCGCGATCCGCTCCTTCATGAAGATCGGCCGCGACGTGCCGCAGAGCTTCGATCTGTCGTCGCTGCGCCTGTTGGGCTCGGTCGGTGAACCCATCAACCCCGAGGCCTGGATCTGGTACCGCGACATCATCGGTGCCGACCGTGCGCCGATCGTCGACACGTGGTGGCAGACCGAGACCGGCGCGATCATGATCTCGGCCCTCCCCGGCGTGACGGAGACCAAGCCCGGTTCGGCACAGGTGCCGCTCCCCGGCATCTCGATCGACGTCGTCGACGACGCCGGCGACCCCGTCGGCCACGGCAACGGCGGACTGCTCGTCATCACCGAGCCCTGGCCGTCGATGCTGCGCGGCATCTGGGGCGACCCCGACCGCTTCGTCGAGACGTACTGGCAGAAGTTCGCCGACAAGGGCTACTACTTCGCCGGCGACGGCGCGCGCCTCGACGACGACGGCGACGTGTGGCTGCTCGGCCGCGTCGACGACGTCATGAACGTCTCGGGACACCGCCTGTCGACCGCCGAGATCGAGTCCGCCCTCGTCGGACACGAGGGCGTGGCCGAGGCCGCCGTCGTCGGCGCGTCCGACGAGACCACCGGGCAGGCCGTCGTCGCCTTCGTCATCATCAAGAGCCGCTACATGAAGAAGAACGGCGTCGACGGACTCGGCGACGAGCTGCGCCGCTGGGTCGGCGAGCAGATCGGCCCGATCGCGCGTCCCCGCGACGTCTACATCGTGGGCGAGCTGCCCAAGACCCGATCCGGAAAGATCATGCGACGCCTGCTCCGCGACGTCGCCGAGGGCCGCGAGGTCGGCGACACCACGACGCTCGCCGACACCGCCGTGATGAGCGTCATCAGCGCGCAGGTGAAGTGAGCCGCGTGCGTCTCACGCGCTGACCACATCGACAGGGAAGGTCCCGGATGCCGCAGGCGTGGCATCCGGGACCTTCGCCGTGTCCCGTATCTGTATACGTTGCGCGCAATACCGAGGCCACGGGCACGCTTTCGCCGACCTTGTGTATACACTGAGGTGGTCGAGGGCGAGGAGGATCCATGCGCGCGAGCGATCGGGCCTACGCCACGCTCCTCTCCGAGATTCAGACGGGCGTGCTCCCACCCGGAACCGTGCTCGGCGAGGTCGAGCAGTCCGCCCGCCTCGGAGTGAGCCGCACTCCCCTGCGCGCCGCGCTGGCGCGTCTCACCGCCGACGGGCTGGTCACCCAGGCCTCGCCGCGCGTCACGGTGGTCACGGCGGTCGACGGCGATGACATCCGGTCCCTCTTCATCGTGCGCCGCGCCCTCGAAGAGACCGCCGCGCGTCTCGCCGCCGCCTCGCCGCGGGCCGCGGACTTCGCCGACCTCGTCACGTCATTCGATGCCGCACGTCTCGACGGCGAGGCCGCCCGCGACGCCTACTACCGCCTCATCGCCGAGTTCGACGCGGCGCTCGACGCCGCCGCCGCGAACGACTACCTCACCGCGGCACTGCGCAGCGTCCGCACCCATCTCGTACGCGTGCGACGACTCGCCCGCTACCAGCCGGAGCGGCTCGCCGCCTCGGTCTCGGAACACCGGCTGATCGCCGCCGCGATCGCCGCCGGCGATGGCGACCTCGCCGCCCACGCGACCCACGTGCACCTGCACAACGCCCTCACGAGCATCCTCGAGTCCCTCGACGACGCCGCCCCCCTGCCCGACCGAAAGGCCCTCGCATGACGATCACCCACCACCTCCGCGTCCACCGCAGCGACGAGAACCTCGCGCGCGAGGGACAGCTGGCGTGGGCCCTCGCGCGCATCGCCGTCGACCCCGTGGCGGTCGACGCCGACGTGGTCGACATGATCATCAACCGCGTCATCGACAACGCCGCGGTCGCCGCCGCCTCGCTCACCCGCCGGCCGGTCAGCGCCGCCCGGCAGCAGGCGCTCGACCACGCCGTGTCGATCGGCGGGGTCGGTGCGACGGTGTTCGGCTGCACCCTCGAACGTCGCTCGAGCCCCGAATGGGCGGCGTGGGCCAACGGAGTCGCCGTGCGCGAGCTCGACTACCACGACACCTTCCTCGCCGCCGACTACTCGCACCCGGGCGACAACATCCCGCCCGTGCTCGCCGTCGCCCAGCACGCTGGACGGGACGGCGCCGCGGTGGTCCGCGCGCTCGCGACCGCCTACGAGGTGCAGATCGACCTCGTCCGCGCGATCTCGCTGCACAAGCACAAGATCGACCACGTCGCCCACCTCGGTCCCTCGGCCGCGGCGGGCATCGGCACGCTGCTCGACCTCGACCAGGAGACGATCTACCAGGCCATCGGCCAGGCTCTGCACACGACCACGGCCACGCGCCAGTCGCGCAAGGGCGAGATCTCGACGTGGAAGGCGCACGCCCCCGCCTTCGCCGGAAAGATGGCCGTCGAAGCCGTCGACCGGGCGATGCGCGGCGAGACCAGCCCCTCCCCCATCTACGAGGGCGAGGACGGTGTCATCGCCTGGATGCTGGGCGGCCCGGATGCCACCTACGACGTGCCGTTGCCCGCCGAGGGCGAGTCCAAGCGGGCCATCCTCGACTCGTACACGAAGGAGCACTCGGCCGAGTACCAGGCGCAGGCGTGGATCGACCTCGCCCGGCGCCTCGGCACCGAGCGTCCCGAGCTGCGCGACCCCGCGAACGTGGCATCCGTGGTCATGCACACCAGCCACCACACGCACTACGTGATCGGCTCGGGCTCGGGCGACCCGCAGAAGTACGACCCGACCGCGTCGCGCGAGACGCTGGACCACTCGATCCCGTACATCTTCGCGGTGGCCCTGCAGGACGGCGCATGGCACCACGTCGACTCGTACACGCCCGAGCGGGCGGGCCGCGCCGACACGGTCGAGCTGTGGCACAAGATCACCACGGCCGAGGATGCCGAGTGGACGCGCCGCTACCACTCCGAGGACCCGAACGAGAAGGCGTTCGGCGGTCGCGTGGTCCTCACGCTGACCGACGGATCGGTCGTCGAGGACGAGATCGCCGTCGCCGACGCCCACCCGCTCGGCGCGCGCCCGTTCGCCCGCGAGGACTACGTGCGCAAGTTCCGGCTGCTCGCGGAGCCCGTGCTCGCCGCCGAAGAGATCGAACGCTTCCTCGATCTCGCCCAGCGTCTGCCCGAGCTCACCGCCGAAGAGGTGCTGCAGCTCACGATCGTCGCCAAGCCGGGCGTGCTGGCCCTCGCCCCCGCGCCGAAGGGCCTGTTCTGATGCGGTGGCTCGGCGGCACGTCGTTCCGGGCTCCGGAGATCCGGCAGTTCGGCGCGCGCTCGGAGCGCCGCGCAGGTGGATCTGGCGAGATTCTCCGGAGCGCGGCACGCGGGTCGGAGGAGAACTGATGCTGTACGCCCAGACCACCCCGGCGCAGAAGCGTCGCGCGCTGCGCGAGAAGCTGGCATCCGGTGAGCTCGTGCGGATGCCGGGCGCCTTCAACCCGCTGTCGGCCCGGCTCATCGAGCGCAAGGGCTTCGACGGCGTGTACATCTCCGGCGCCGTGATCTCCGCCGACCTGGGGCTGCCCGACATCGGGCTCACGACCCTCACCGAAGTCGCCGGGCGCGGGCAGCAGATCGCGCGCATGACGGAGCTGCCGGCGATCATCGACGCCGACACCGGGTTCGGCGAGCCGATGAACGTCGCCCGCACGATCCAGACGCTCGAAGACGCGGGGCTGGCCGGAATCCACATCGAAGACCAGGTGAACCCGAAGCGCTGCGGGCACCTCGACGGCAAGAGCGTGGTGGATGCCGACACCGCGATCAAGCGCATCCGCGCCGCCGTGGACGCCCGCCGCGACCCCGACTTCCTGATCATGGCCCGCACCGACGTGCGCGCAGTGGAGGGGCTTCCCGCCGCGATCGACCGGGCGAAGGCCCTCGTGGATGCCGGTGCCGACGCGATCTTCCCCGAGGCGATGCGCGACCTCGGCGAGTTCGAGGCGATGCGCACCGCGCTGGACGTGCCGATCCTGGCGAACATGACGGAGTTCGGGAAATCCGACCTCTTCTCGACCGCCCAGCTACAGGACGCCGGCGTGAACCTGGTCATCTGGCCGGTGTCGCTGCTGCGGCTCGCGATGGGTGCCGCCGGGCGGGGCCTGGACGCGCTGGCATCCGAGGGGCACCTGCGCGAGCAGCTCGGCGAGATGCAGCACCGCACCGACCTGTACGACCTGATCGACTACGAGCAGTATTCGCGCTTCGACGCGAACGTGTTCGACTTCACCGTCACGAAGGAGTGAGCATGACCGAGATCGAGATCAAGAAGGGCCTGGCCGGCGTCACGGTGGACTACACCGCCGTCAGCAAGGTGAACCCCGAGACGAACAGCCTGCTCTACCGCGGATATCCGGTGCAGGAGCTCGCCGCGACCCAGCCCTTCGAGGCGGTGGCGCTGCTGCTGTGGAACGGCGAACTGCCGGACACCTCCGAACTCGCCGAGTTCGAGGCGTTCGAGCGCTCGCATCGAGAGCTCGACGCGGCTGTCCGCACCACGATCGACCTGCTGCCGCTCGACGCCCACCCGATGGACGTCGTCCGCACCGCGGTGTCGGTTCTCGGAGCGCTCGCCCCGGCGGCCGAGGTGGCCGACAACTCCGCGGCCTCCGATCTCGCCAAGGCGAAGCTCCTCTTCGCCAAGATCCCCGCGATCGTCGCGTACGACCAGCGCCGTCGCCGCGGCGGGGCACTCGTCGAACCGCGCGCCGACCTCGACTACTCCCGCAACTTCCTCTGGATGACGTTCGGCGAGGAGGCCGACGAGGTCGTCGCCCGCGCGTTCGCGGTGTCGATGGTGCTCTACGCCGAGCACTCGTTCAACGCGTCCACCTTCACGGCGCGCGTGATCACCTCGACGACCGCCGACCTGTACTCCGCGGTCGTCGGCGCGATCGGCGCGCTGAAGGGCGCCCTGCACGGCGGCGCCAACGAAGCGGTCATGCACATCTTCGACGAGATCGGCGCGGCCGAGAACGTCGGGCCGTGGCTCGACACCGCTCTCGCCGAGAAGCGCAAGATCATGGGCTTCGGGCATCGCGTGTACAAGAAGGGCGACTCGCGCGTCCCCACGATGAAGGCCGCGCTCGACACGCTCGTCGAGCACTACGGGGCCGGTGACCTGGCGGCGCTCTACGACGCCCTCGAGGGCGAGTTCGTCGGGCGCAAGGGCATCTACCCCAACCTCGACTACCCGTCGGGGCCGACCTACCACCTCATCGGGTTCGACACCCCGACCTTCACACCGCTGTTCGTCGCCGCGCGGGTGACGGGGTGGACGGCGCACATCATCGAACAAGCGGCATCCAATGCCCTCATCCGTCCGCTCTCGGCCTACAACGGCGTCGACGAGCGGCACATCGACGGATACGTCGCCACCGACGCGGAGCGGGAGGCCGCCGTCCGCGACGAAGAAGCGCAGTGACCCCGCCGCCCCGACCCGGGGCGGTGAGGTCGGCCCCGCACCCGGGGCCGTGAAACGGATCCCGCGACGCGGCGGGATCGGACGAGGAGAGATCGATGAAGATCGTGGTCCTGGTGAAAGACGTGCCCGACACCTGGGGCGAGCGCAGGCTCGACCTCGAGACCGGGCTCGCGCGGCGCGACGAGAGCGATCACGTCCTCGACGAGATCGACGAGCGCGCCGTGGAGGTCGCCCTGGCCTTCGCCGACGGGCATCCGGATGCCGAGGTCGTCGCCGTCACGATGGCGCCCGAGTCCGCCACGGCGACGCTGCGCAAGGCCCTGGCCATGGGCGCGCACTCCGCGGTGCACGTCGTGGACGACGCCCTGCGCGGCGCCGACCTGTCGTTGACGGCCGAGGTGCTCGCGGCGACGCTCACGCGCATCGGCTTCGATCTCGTCATCGCCGGCAACCTCTCCACCGACGGCGCGGGCGGAGTGCTGCCCGCGATGCTCGCCGAGCACCTGCGCGTGCCGCACGCGACGTCGCTGTCGGCGGTCGACATCGGGGATGCCACGGTCACGGGCACCCGGACGACCGAGTCCGCCACGGCACGCGTCTCCGCACCGCTGCCCGCCGTGATCTCGATCACCGAGGCACTGCCGGACGGCCGGTTCCCCACCTTCAAGGGCATCCTGGCGGCGAAGAAGAAGCCGTACGAGACGCTCTCGCTCGCCGATCTCGGGCTGGACGCCGATCCGGCCCGGGCGCCGTGGTCGATCCTCACGACCGTCGCCGCGCGGCCCCCGCGCGCGGGCGGGACCACGATCGTCGACGAGGGCGACGCCGGGGATCGGCTGGCGGCCTTCCTCCTCGAGAACCGACTGGCGTGAGGGGACGACGATGACCGACACCATCCTGGTCCTGCTCGAGACCGCTCCGACCGGCGGGCTCGCGAAGACCGCGGCCGGCCTGCTCGGCGCGGCGCGCGGGATCGGCTCCGCGGTCGCGCTGATCGTGGCCGACGGCGACGCCCGCGCGCTCTCCGACGAGGCGATCGGCGCGGGAGCCGAACGCGTCCTCGTCGCCCCCGGCGACCCCGCCGCCCTGACCGGACCCGTCGTCGACGCCCTCGACGCAGCGTTCGCGCAGGTCTCCCCCGTCGCGGTGCTCGTCCCGCACACGGTCGACGGGCGCGACGCCGCCGGACGGTTCGCCGCGCGTCGACGACTGCCCCTCGCGATGGATGCCGTGGGCCTCGAACGCGACGACCTCGGCGTCCTCGCCCGGCACTCGGTGTTCGGCGGCGGGTTCGACGTCACGTCCGGCGCGACCTTCGGGCCGCTCGTCGTCACCGTCCGCCCGGGCGCGATCGACGCGCGGGCGGAAGCCATCCCGGACGCCGTGGTCGAGACGCTCGCCGTGACCGCCTCAGACCTTCCGACGGCCCGCGTCGAGCACGTCGAGCCGATCGTGTCGGCCTCGGCGCGTCCGGAACTGCGCGGTGCCGCCGCCGTCGTCGCGGGCGGGCGGGGCCTCGGCTCGATCGAGGGGTTCGCGCTGGTGGAGCAGCTGGCCGACGCGCTGGGCGCCGCCGTGGGCGCGTCGCGGGCAGCCGTGGATGCCGGATATGTCGCCGCCGCGGCCCAGGTCGGGCAGACGGGGGTGTCGGTCTCGCCGCGGCTGTATGTGGCGCTCGGCATCAGCGGGGCAATCCAGCACCGTGCGGGCATGCAGACGGCGCAGACGATCATCGCGGTCAACAAGGACCCCGAGGCGCCGATCTTCGCCATCGCCGACCTCGGCATCGTCGGCGACGTGTTCACCGTGGTGCCCCAGGCGATCGCCGCGCTGGAAGCGAGGCGTTCGTGAGCAGCGTCGTGCGCCGGGGACTCCCCCGGGTCGCGGGCGGAGCACCGTGGCCGCCCCTCGACGACGACGTCGTCGGTGTCGACACCGCGCCGTCGCGCGGAGTTCGAGCCGGACACGCCGCTGCGGACGTGGCATCCACGGCGAGTCGGGCGGAGGGTCCGCAGGACGGCGGAGAGGCCCGCGCCGGAACGAGCCCACCGGCACTCGCCGAGGTCGCGGCGATGGCCACCGATGGCGCGGCCGCGTTCCCCGCGACGGCGGCTCCCGGCGTGCGGCGAGGCCTCCCCCGGGTGGCCGGAGGCGAGCCGTGGCCGCCCGCCTCCGTGCGCCCGCTCGTCGCGACGCCCGGGGAATCCCCCGGCGCCACGACCACGGCCGCGCACGAGCCCGCGCCGACGCCCCGCAGCACGGCCGCCGCTCCCCCGGCATCCGCCGACCCCGCGGCATCCGTCCCCGCGCCCACGGCCGCCGACCCCGCGGCATCCGTCCTGGCGCGCCCCCCGCTGCGCGGGCGGCGGACGGTCTTCCCCACCGTGTCCTCCGAGCGGTGGAGCGCTCTCCGGGCCGAGCGTCTCGGCCGCGAACGCCCCACGGAGGTCGAGGCCCCCCGGCGCACCGCGCTGCTCCTCGTCGGCGTCGTCGGGCTCGGAATCGCCGCGGGAATGCTCGTGCTGCTGACCCGCTGGCTCCTCAGCACACCGGCGGGCTCGGCGTTCCTCGCCGCCTACCCGGGCGAGTACCCGCTTCCCGCCGCCGCGCCCGTGGGTCTCCCCCCGTGGCTCGGGTGGCAGCACTTCCTCAACGTGTTCTTCCTCGTGCTGATCGTGCGCTCCGGCCTCCAAGTGCGACACCAGAAACGCCCCACCGCGTTCTGGTCGTCACGCCGCGATCCGAAGCGCAAGATCAGTCTGACCCTCTGGCTCCACCAGGCCCTCGACGTGCTCTGGATCACCAACGGCGTCGTGTTCCTCGTCCTGCTGTTCGCGACCGGCCAGTGGATGCGGATCGTCCCGACGTCGTGGGACGCGATCCCGAACGCCCTCAGCGCGGCCGCACAGTACGTGTCGCTGGACTGGCCGACGGAGAACGGATGGCTGAACTACAACGCGCTGCAGCAGCTCGCGTACTTCACGATCGTGTTCGTCGCCGCCCCGCTCGCGATCGTCACCGGGGTCCGTATGTCGGGGGTGTGGCCGCGCGAGGCGCCGCGCCTGAACCGCGCCTACCCCGTGGAGTGGGCGCGCGCCGTCCACTACCCCGTCATGCTCTTCTTCGTCGCGTTCACCGTCGTGCACGTCGGACTCGTGCTCGCCACGGGCGCACGACGCAACCTCGGTCACATGTACGCCGCACAGGACGGCGACGGATGGCTCGGGGTGGCGCTGTTCGCGGCGTCGATCGCGGTGATCGCCGCCGGATGGCTGGCCGCACGGCCGCTCGTGATCGCCCCGATCGCCCGCCTCTTCGGCAACGTCGGGACGCGCTGAAGCGAGCGACGGGCTGCCCGGACGCGTTCCGGGGTCAGGCGACGGTGAAGACGACCTCGACCTCGACCGGGCTGTCCAGCGGCAGGACGGGGACACCGACGGCGGAACGCGCGTGCGCCCCGGCTTCGCCGAAGACCTCACCGAGGAACTCGCTCGCCCCGTTGATGACGCCCGGCTGCCCGGTGAACTCGGGCACGGATGCCACGAACCCGGTGATCTTCAGGACACCGGTGATGTTGTCGACACCGCCGACGAGCGACGCGGCGGCCGCGAGGGCGTTGAGTGCGCTCTGCCGCGCGTAGGTCTTGGCATCCGCCGGCGACACGAGTCCGTCGCCCTCACCGACCTTGCCGGTGGCGGGGAGCGCACCCTGCACCATGGGGAGCTGACCGGAGGTGTACACGAGGTCGCCGTGGCGCTTGGCGGGGATGTAGGACGCCACCGGCGGGACGACGCCCGGGACCTCGACGCCCAGCGCCGCCAGACGCTCCGAGACGCTCACTGCTGACCCTCGAACTGGCGCGCGGCGGTCGCGGCGGCACCGAGACCGGCGTTGGCCTCACCGCCACCCACGGGACGCTTGAAGTACGCGACGAGGCCGCCCTCGGGGCCGGTCACGACCTGGACGAGCTCCCAGCCCTGCTTCCCCCAGTTGTTCAGGATCGCAGCGGTGTTGTGGATCAGTAGCGGCGTGGTGAGGTATTCCCACGTGGTCATCGGGGCTCCCGGCGGTTCGGCTCGGCGGTCGAGCGAGAGGGTGGACGCGTACGCGCGCGAGCGCACGCCTTCGAGGCATCGCCCAGCAACGTCGCTTAGCATCAAGCCTATGCCTGAGAACAAACGTACGGCCAGCGGCGCCCTCGGCGGCATCGTCGGCCTCGTCGGCCTGAGCGCAGCCGCCGGCCTCCTCGTGACCGCGGCAGTCACCCCGGCGATCGCCGTTTCGGGCCTGGCCGCGTCGAGTGCGATCACGATCTTCGACAACATGCCCAGCTACCTGCAGCCCGACAAGCTGATGCTGCCGACGACCCTCATGGCCGGCGACCAGGTCCTCGCGAAGTTCTACGACCAGAACCGTTCGCCGGTGACGTTCGATCAGATCAACCCGGTCATGTACGACGCGATCCTCTCGTCGGAAGACCCCCGCTACTACCAGCACGGCGGCGTCGACCTCATCGGCACCACGCGCGCGCTCCTCAGCAACGCCGCCGGCGGGGCGACCCAGGGTGGCTCCTCGATCAGCCAGCAGTACGTGAAGAACGTGCTCGTCCAGCGCTGCGAGCGCAGCGCCCGGGCCACCGACGCCGTCGAGGCCACCGACACCACCCCGGCGATCCCCGCGATGACGCGCGACGAAGCGCTGCAGAAGTGCGCGCTCGAGGCGATCCAGGCCGACGGCGTCGAGGGCTACCAGCGCAAGCTGCAGGAGATGCGCTACGCGGTGCAGCTCGAGAAGCAGTACACCAAGGACGAGATCCTCCTCGGCTACCTGAACATCGCCAACTTCGGTGGCGTGACCTACGGCATCGACGCCGCCGCCAAGCGGTACTTCAACGTGTCGGCCGCCGACCTCAACATCGGCCAGGCCGCGGTCCTCGCGGGCATGGTGCAGAACCCCAACCGCTTCCGCATCGATCTGCCCGACGGCTCCATCGTCGACGCCGACGGCGTCGCCTCCAACAAGCAGCCCGACGGCTCGATCGACGACGTCGGCCAGAGCACGATCCAGGCGCTGTACACGCTGCGCGACAACGGCGAGATCACGCAGGAGCAGCTCGTCACCGCCGCCGACGGGTACAGCGAGACGAAGGGGCGCCAGCTCTACGTCCTCAGCCGCATGGAGGACGACGGCAAGATCACGCACGAGCAGTTCGTCCAGTACGCGCTCGAGCCGATCACCCCGAACCTCACCACGACCTCTCAGGGGTGCGCGGTGTCGGCAGCGCCCTACTTCTGCCAGCTCGTCGTGTCCACGATCCTGAGCGACCCCGCCTTCGGCGCCGAGGACGACGATCGCGTCCAGGCCCTGCGTCAGGACGGACTCACCATCCAGACGACGCTCGACCTGCGGATGCAGGAGGCGGCGCAGAACGCCATGAACGACGTCGTGCCGTCCAGTGACGACCGGCTGAAGCTCGGTTCGACCGCGCTCAGCCTGGAAGCGAAGACCGGGCGCGTTCTGGCTGTCGCGCAGAACACGAAGTTCCCCGAGGATCCGACACAGTCGGAGAACGATTCGTCCTACAGCTCGATCGTGTTCGCCGGCAACAGCGACATCGGCGGCTCCATCGGCTTCAACGCAGGATCGACCTTCAAGATCTTCACCCTGGTCGACTGGCTCGAGAAGGGGAACTCCCTCAACGCACAGTTGAACGGGCGCCTGCAGCCGGTCCCCAACATGAAGAACTCGTGCACGGGCCCCTGGGTCAACACCGACCGGTACGAGATCGAGAACTTCGATCAGAATCCGGGCTACTACGGCACCCCCCTGCGCTTCACGAAGGAGTCATTGAACACGGGGTATCTGGCCATGGCTGCGCAGCTGGATCTGTGCGACATCGCCAACGTCGCGAAGAAGATGGGCGTCGGCACCACCGGCGACGGCAAAGAGATCAAGATGGCCAACGCCAACGAGGTCATCGGTAGCGACAACGTCTCGCCCCTGGCCATGGCCGGCGCCTTCGCCACGGTCGCCAACGGCGGGTCGCACTGCGAGCCGAAGCTCATCGACAAGGTGACGGATGCCGACGGCGCGGAGCGCCCGATCCCGCAGCGCACCTGCGAGACCGTCCTGACCCCCGAGGTCGCCGCCACCGCCGCGTACGCGCTCCAGGGCGTCATGACCGGCGGCGGAACCGGCCAGAACGCCAACCCGCAGGACGGTACCCCCGTGCTCGGCAAGACGGGCACGCACGAGGCGCACGAGACCTGGATGATCGAGTCGTCCACCAACGTCACGACCGCGGTCTGGGTCGGCAACTGGGACGGCGGCCAGGAGACGCTGTTCCGGAAGTACGCCAACGGATACCAGCTGAGCGACATGCGCTACGCGGTCGCCCGCCAGGTGCAGAGTGCTGCCGACGAGTTCTACGGCGGAGACCGGTTCCCCGACCCCGCGCAGAACCTCCTGCGCACGGTGACCAAGGACGTGCCGAACGTCGTGGGGCGCAGCATCGACGACGCCCGGTCGACGTTGCAGGGCGCAGGCTTCTCCGTGACGGTGGGCGACCCGGTCGACGCCGAGTTCGGGGGCGACCGCGTGGCCGCACAGAGCCCGAGCGGCTCGGCTCCGGCCGGCGCGTCCATCACGATCAACCCCGGTAACGGCCAGGGCGGCACGGTCCCCGACGTCTCCGGTCAGACCCTCAACGCGGCCCAGGCGGCACTCAAGTCGGCCGGCTACAACAACCTCTCGGTCAGCTGTAAAGAGGACGGTGGAGCCCCCGAAGAGGGTCGCGTGACGGCAACGAACCCCGCCGGCGGAACCTCCGCCAACAAGAGCACCGCGATCGTGCTCGACGTGGCGAAGAAGAAGTGCCAGTGACGCATCCCGTCGTGAAGGCCGCCCTCGCACCCCTCGGGGTCGCGGGGGCGGCGGCCGTCGGCGCCGCGGTCTGGGGCATGGGCGTCGAGCGCTACCTTTTCACCGTGCGCTACCACGCGCTCCGGGTGCTCCCCAAGGGATCGGATGCCGTGCGCATCCTGCACGTGTCCGACGCGCACATGGCGCCGTGGCAGCACCGCAAGCAGGAGTGGATGGCACGACTCGTCGAACTCGCGCCCGACCTGGTCGTGAACACCGGCGACAACCTCGGTCACCGCGACGGGCTGACCGGCATCCGGACCGCGTTCGCCCCGCTGCGCGGCGTGCCCGGCCTGGTCGTCCACGGGTCGAACGACTTCCAGGAGCCCTCGCCGCGCAATCCGCTGCGCTACTTCACGGGGCCCTCGAGCAACGTCCCCGACTACAAGCATCTCGACGTCGACGCGCTCGACCGCTTCTTCAGCGACGATCTCGGCTGGAGCATCCTCGACGACACCGCGGTCTCCGTCGACGTGAAGGGCCTGCGGGTCACCGCGTTCGGGGTCAACGACGCGCACCGCAACTGGGACAGGCCCGAGCTCATTCCGCCGGTGCTGTCCAGCCTGGATGCCGCCGACCTGACGCTCGGCGTGATGCACGCCCCGTACCGACGCACGCTCGACCGGTTCATCGATCTGGGCGCGGACGTCCTGCTGGCCGGCCACACGCACGGCGGGCAGGTGCGCGTCCCCTTCAGCCGCAAGGCGCTCGTCTCGAACTGCGACCTGCCGCTGGAACAGGCGCGGGGCCTCAGCGAGTGGACGCACGCCGGCCGGACCGTTCCGCTCAACGTCAGCGCCGGGCTCGGGCACTCCATCTACGCGCCGGTGCGCTTCGCCTGCCGCCCCGAGGCCACGCTGCTCACGTTGCTGCCACGCTGACGCCTTCTCCCCCGCTCTCGAAAGGGCCGATCCCTCCACGGATCGGCCCTTTCGTCGATCTCGGCGACCCACCGAAACCGCATGATCGAGTCTCCTCGACCGAAGGGACACTCGATGCACCACCCTCCCCCGCGCCGCCGCCGTCTGCTGCTGACCGCGCTCACCCTCGCCCTCGTCGCCGTCGTGGGCGTCCCCGCGCTCGCCGCCGCGCCCGCCCACGCCGCCGAACGCGGAACGGGTTTCGGCACCTGGGCTCCGCTGTCGTGGACGGGCTGGCACGGCTCCATGCGGGTCGGCGACGTCCACACCTACTGCATCCATCCGGGGCTTCCCGTGGCGACCGGAACGACGACCGATCACGGCGAGACATCGGACGTGAACGGCCTGACGCCCCAGCAGCTCGTCTCGATCAACCACCTCGTGACGACCTACGGGCAGACCGACGACCCGGTCCAGGCCGCCGGCGTCGGCTGGGCGGTGAAGGCGATCGTCGATCGCGACACGACTCTGCACTCGTGGGGCTACGAGGGCGACTCGCTCCGTGAGGCGATCGCCGACATCATGCGTCGCGCCAGCCCCGGGAACAGTGAGGCCGTGCAGGATCGCGCGGAACGTTATCTCGCGGAAGCACAGGCGATCCGCGTACCGCGGGTGGGGGGAACCCTCACCCTGACGGTCGACGCGAACGATCCGACACGCGGGACCGTCACGGCCGACGTCGATCCGGATGCCACCGGCGGCCTCCACCTCGAGGGAGCGGTCTTCGCCGACTCCGGTTCCGCCGACCGCACCGGTGTGACCCCGGGCGCGTCCTACCCGATCCTGGCCTCCCCGCCCGCGAACTCGGACGGTCGCCCCTACACGGTGCGCGCCCGTGGGGCGTTCACGGTGCGCGCGGCGGCCATCCGGTACTTCAGCACACCGGGTCAGCAGGAGTCCGCCGGCCCGGCCGGCCCGGTGCGCTTCGACCTCACCGCGGAAGACACGGCGGCACGCCCCGTCCGCTTCTCCCCCCGCATCCAGACGCACGCGCGGCTGGAGGACGGCCGCTTCGTCGACGAGGTTCAGTTCTCCTCCGGAGAGGGCGTCTGGCCCCGACTCGCAGACGGCACCTTCGTGCGCATCCGCGCCCGCGCCGACGTCTACCGCACCGGGGCGTTCCCGGCGGAATCCCCTGAGGTCCCCCGCGGCCTGCAGCCGGTGGCGCGTCTCGAACTCCTCACCGACCCCGCGATCGGTGCCGGGAACTACACCACCGCGACGGACGAGCCGCTCCCCGGGCCGGGGGTCTACACCGCCGTCTGGCGGATCGAACGCGCCGATCAGGATGCCGAGACCGTTCCACACCTTCCGGGGCGGTTCACGTGGGTCGAACGCTTCGCCACTCCGGCGCAGACGCAGCAGCTGGTCGCCCCGCCACCGCCCGCCGTCACCCCGACCCCGACCCCGACAGCGACCCCGGCGGCCGCTCCGTCGCCCACGCAGACGCCCCCGGCTGCCGCGCTCGCGGCCACGGGCGCGGCGACCGCCGGGCTGGCCACCGGCGGCACCCTCGCGGCGGTGGCGATGGCGGCCGGTCTCACCGCCCTTCTCGTGGCACGTCGCCGGCCGGGCGCTCGCGCCTGAGACGGCGCGACCGGGGCGTCGGGAATGCGCGGACCGCGGGGCGACGCGCCCGCCCGACGCCCCGGTTCGGAGCACGGTCGCGAACGGGGTAGACTTACAGGGTTGGCCACGGGGTGTGGCGCAGCTTGGTAGCGCGCGTCGTTCGGGACGACGAGGCCGCAGGTTCAAATCCTGTCACCCCGACCGCAGAGAGGCTCCCCCTTCGGGGGGAGCCTCTCGTGTACCGAGATACCGACCACACCGGCCGCTAGGAGCACCGTGCCCGATACCTCGCCCCGTCTCGTCGCCTTCGACCTCGACGACACCCTCGCCCCGTCGAAGACCGCGATCGACCCGCGCATGGGCGATCTGCTGCTGGCGCTCGCCGAGCGGGTCGAGGTCGCGATCATCTCCGGCGGTCAGCTGCAGCAGTTCAAGACCCAGGTCGTCGAGCGCCTCCCCGAGACCGAGGCGGCACTGCTGTCGCACCTGCACCTCATGCCCACGTGCGGCACGCAGTACTACCGCCTGAGCACCGACGGCATCGAGACGGTCTACGCGCACTCGCTCACCGACGACGAGAAGTCGCGCGCCCTCACCGCCGTCCGCGAAGAGGCCGAGCGGTTGGGCCTGTGGGAAGCCGAGCCCTGGGGCGAGATCCTCGAGGACCGCGGCTCCCAGATCACGTTCTCCGCCCTCGGCCAGAGCGCACCGCTCGACGCCAAGATGGCGTGGGACCCGACCGGCGAGAAGAAGAACAGCCTCCGCGAGGCGGTCGCCGCCCGCATCCCCGACCTGGAGGTGCGCTCGGGCGGGTCGACGTCGGTCGACATCACCCACCGCGGCATCGACAAGGCGTACGGCATGCGCAAGCTCGCCGAGGCCACCGGCATCGACCTCGACGACATGCTGTTCGTCGGCGACCGCCTCGACCCCGACGGCAACGACTACCCGGTGCTGGCCATGGGCGTCGAGTGCCACGCGGTGCACGGCTGGGAAGACACCGCCGACTACCTCGAGGCCCTCATCCCCACCCTGCCCGGGCGGGACTGACCCGCTCAGCCGCGATCGCGGCGCCGCGCCGACTCGGGGAACCCCCGGTTCTCAGAGGATCTTGCCGATCGGTTCGCGCTTCTCCGCCTGGAAGCGATCCTCGGTGCGCCCGTACGCCCAATAGCCCGACAGCGACACCTGCGCCCGGTCGAGCGCCCAGCCGGTGAAGAACACATCGCGCAGGGCCTTCATCGCCTCCCGCTCGCCGTGCGCGAAGACCTGACCGCGCCCGTCCGGCACCGGCCATGCGGAGACGGCCTCGACCAGGACGCGGGACGTCCCCGCAACGGCTGCACCGCGGTGCAGCCACACGACCTCGACGCCGTCGGGAACGACGAGCGCGATCTCGTCGTCCGGGCCGCCGGCCTCGAGGAACGCCGTTCCGCGCGCGTCGGCGCCCAGCGCTTCGAGCGCCGCCGCGATCGCCGGCAACGCCGACTCGTCTCCCGCGAACAGGTGCCACGATGCCGCGGGGTCGGGGGCATACGCACCGCCGGGCGAGGCGACGACCAGTCGGTCGCCCGGCTGAGCGCGAGCCGCCCAGGGGCCCGCGAGTCCTTCATCGCCGTGCACGACGAAGTCGATCGCCAGTTCGTCGCCCGCGACCTCGCGCACGGTGTACGTCCGCGTCACCGGCAGATCCTCCGGAGCGAGGCTCTCGCGCAACGCCACCATGTCGTACGGCGGCTCCAGGCCCAACTCGGGCTTGACGAAGGTGATCTTGACGTAGCGATCGGTGTGCGGGCTCTCGCGGAACGCGGTCAGATCGGCGCCGCGCGCACGGACGCGCACCAGGTGCGGCGTCAGCCGTTCGGTCGAGACGACCTCGAGCACGTGCTGGGGGCGCGGTGGGCGCGCGGGACGGTCACTCATGCGGCATCCATTCCGTTGACGTCTTCCCGAGCGCGCAGCACGTGCGCGACCTCGGCCGAATAACCCGCGATGTGGGCGCGGACGAGATCCCGCGCCGTGGCACCGTCACCCGCCTCCACGGCGGCGACGATACCCCGGTGTTCGGCGCGCAGCCGCGCCGACGTCGACTCCCAGTCGTCGAGCAGGGCCGCCCCGGCCTGGGTGTACGACTCGATCGAGCTGCGCAGCCCCGCCATCATCGCCGCGACCACCGCGTTGCCCGACGCCTCGGCGAGCGCCTGGTGGAAGCGGGCGTCGAGGGCGAGGAACTCCTCCCGACGCAGGGCGTCGGCGTCCATGGCATCCAGGATGCCGTCGACCTCGGCGAGGTCGGCTCCCGCGCCCGCGAGCGTCTCGGCGATGTCGGACTCGAGCACGATACGGGTGCGCACGACGTCGGCGAGCGGGAACCCGTTGGCCGCGACCTGGAGACGCAGGAAGGCGGCGAGCCCTCCGCGCGGCGTCGTCACGATCATCGCGCCCGAGGACGGCCCCGAGCCGGTGGCGGTGCGGACGACGCCGAGCACCTCGAGAACGCGGATCGCCTCCCGCACGCTGGAGCGGCCGACGCCGAGCTGGGCGGCGAGTTCGCGCTCCGGCGTCAGACGATCGCCCGGCGCGAGACGGCGCTCGCGCAGGTCACCCTCGATGCGCTCGAGCACGACCTGCCACGCACGCAGTTCGGAATCCGGCACGGCATCCCTTCCGACGACCGCAGGCCGGTGTGGCCTGACCACACCACCCTACGCGGGGCGCACTCCGGCGTCGGCGGGGGTTGCGTACCCGGCGGGGTTGCGGGTCTGCCAGTTCCAGTAGTCGCGGCACGCATCGTCGATCTCGAGACGCGTCCGCCAGCCGAGCACCTCGGCCGCCTTGGCCGGGTCGCAGTAGGTCGCCGCCACATCGCCCGGGCGACGATCGAGGATCTTCTTCGGGAGGTCGTGCCCGACCGCCTTCTCGAACGACGAGATGAGCTCGAGCACGCTGACCGGACGACCGGTGCCGAGGTTGAACACCTGGTGCCCGGGCTGCGCCTGCTCGAGAGCCACGACGTGCCCCTCGGCGAGGTCGACGACGTGGATGTAGTCGCGCAGGCCCGTGCCGTCGGGAGTGTCGTAGTCCGCGCCGAAGACACCGATCTCGTCGAGCGAGCCGATCGCGACACGCGAGACGAACGGCATGAGGTTGTTCGGGATGCCGGCGGGGTCTTCGCCGATGAGCCCGGACGGGTGCGCACCCACCGGGTTGAAGTACCGCAGCACCGTGACGTTGAGGTCGGGGTTCACGCGGGCGACGTCGGCGAGAACGACCTCGTTCATGCGCTTGGACTTGCTGTACGCGTTCGACAGGTCGATGCTCGTGGTCGACTCCTCCGTGAACGGCAGGTCGGCCGGGTCGGAGTACACCGTTCCGGTGCTGGAGAACACGAACGAGCGGATGCCGCGGGCGATACCGACCCGCAGCAGCGCGAACGTGGTGTCGAGGTTGTTGGAGTAGTACTCCAACGGCTTCTGCGTGGACTCCCCCACGGCCTTGAAGGCGGCGAGGTGGATGATCGCGTCGATCGGGCCGTACTGGTCGAACACGGCGGCGACGACCGCGTCGTCGGCCGCGTCGCCCACGACGAGCGGGGCCGGCTTGCCGGTGATCTTCTCCACGCGCTCGGCGGCGATCGCGTGCGTGCCCGACAGGTCGTCCAGCAGGACGACGTCGTGGCCGGACTCCAGGAGGGCGACGGCCGTGTGTGTTCCGATGTAACCGGCACCGCCGGCCAGAAGTACGCGCATGTCTCCAGGCTATCGGCCCCGGAGGACGGGGACCGCCGCGTCAGCGTCCGTCGAGCCGACCGCCGGACTCGCGCAGGTAGCACGAGGCGCACATCGACTCGTACGTCACTTCGCCCGAGATCTGCGCCTCGTCGATGGCCACCTGATCGCCGTCGAAGACGAAGCGCCCGCCGACCAGACGAGCGTTGAACAGTGCTTTCCGTCCGCACCGGCAGATGGTCTTGAGCTCTTCGAGGCTGTGCGCGATCTCGAGCAGACGCGCCGACCCCGGGAACGCCTCGGTGCGGAAATCGGTGCGGATGCCGTAGGCGAGCACCGGGATGCCGTCGAGCACCGCGATGCGGAGCAGATCGTCGACCTGGCCCGCGGTGAAGAACTGCGCCTCGTCGACGAGGAGGCAGGCCACCGGCGCCTTCCCGGCGGCTTCGTGGAAGACGGCGCGCAAGTCGTCGTCGGGCCCGACGAGGAAGTCGACCGGGCGGCTGACACCCAGGCGACTGTCGATCTGGTCGGCGCCCTTGGTGTCGATCTCGGGCTTGGCCAGAAGGACCCGCTGCCCCCGCTCCTCGTAGTTGTACGCCGCCTGCAGGAGCGCCGTCGACTTGCCGGAGTTCATCGCTCCGTAGCGGAAGTACAGCTTCGCCATGGATGCGTCAGGCGTTGATCGCGAGCGCCTGGGCCGTGGCATCCAGTTCTGCGCGCGCCGCATCGGGACGCGTGTTCAGCGTCTCGCCGTAGCTGGGGATGAGCTGCCGGAGGCGGGGCTCCCACTCGGGCATGCGCTCGGGGAAGCACGTCTTGATCAGGCCGAGCATGATCGAGACGGCGGTCGAGGCCCCCGGCGAGGCGCCGAGGAGGCCCGCGATGGAGTGGTCGGCCGAGGTCACGACCTCGGTGCCGAACTGCAGCACGCCGCCCTTGTCCTTGTCGCGCTTCATCACCTGCGCGCGCTGGCCGGCGTCGAGCAGCTCCCAGTCCTCGGCCCTCGCGGTGGGCATGAACTCGCGGAGGCTGTCGACCTTCTTCGCGTGGGTCTTCAACAGCTCGCTGACGAGGTACTTGATGAGGCCGGGGTTGTCGACCGCGACCTTCAGCATCGGGAAGAGGTTGTGCGGCCGCACCTGGGTGACGATGTCGAGCATCGACCCGTTCTTGAGGAACTTCGGGCTGAAGGTCGCGAACGGTCCGAACAGGAGCGAGGTCTCGCCGTCGACGACACGGGTGTCGAGGTGCGGCACCGACATCGGGGGCGCGCCCACCGACGCCTGCGAGTACACCTTGGCCTTGTGCTGCGCGACGATCGCCGGGTTCGAGGTCTTCAGCCACTGCCCGCCGATCGGGAACACGCCGTAGCCCTTGATCTCGTCGATGCGCGAACGCTGCAGGAGCTTCAGCGCCCAGCCGCCCGCGCCGACGAAGACAAACTTCGCGGTGATCGTGCCGGGCGTGTGACCGATCGTGTGGCGGTAGGTGACGTCCCACCGTCCGTCCTTGCGCTTCTTGAGCTTCTTGACCTCGTGGTTGGTCACGACCTCGACGCCCTTCTCACGGAGTCCCGCGAAGAGCTGGCGCGTGAGCGACCCGAAGTCGACGTCGGTGCCCGCGGGCACACGCGTGGCCGCGAACGGCTCACCCTTGCGGCGCTTCTGCATGAGCAGCGGCGCCCACTGGTTGATGACGCGCGAGTCCTCGCTGTACTCGATGCCGGCGAACAGCGGCTGCTGCTTCAACACCTCGTAGCGCTTGCGGAGGTACGCGACGTCCTTCTCGCCCCGCACGAACGTCATGTGCGGGGTGGGGTTGATGAACGTGGAGGGCTCGTCGAGGACGCCCTCCGACACCAGCGAGGCCCAGAACTGACGGCTCTGCTGGAACTGCTCGTTGATCGCGACGGCCTTCGACGGGTCGAGAGTGCCGCCGGGGTTGTCGGGCATGTAGTTGAGCTCGCAGAGCGCCGCGTGCCCGGTGCCGGCGTTGTTCCACGCGTTCGAGCTCTCCTGCGCGACGTCGCTCAGTCGCTCCAGCACCGCGATCTTCAGATCGGGCTGCAGATCCTTCAGCATCGTGCCGAGGGTGGCGGACATGATGCCGCCTCCGATGAGGAGAACGTCGACGTTTTCGGTCACCCGTCGATTCTAGGTGCGGGCTGCGAGGTGTCTCGACATCGAGAGATTCGACGGTTCGATATCGAGACAACCCCGGCCCGGTGGCATCCCGGATGCCGCGGATCAGGCGCGGGCGGAGAGCTCCTGAGCGACGAGCTCCGCGATCTGCACGGCGTTCAGCGCGGCGCCCTTGCGGAGGTTGTCGTTGCTGATGAACAGCACGAGGCCCTTGCCCTCGGGAGCGGACTGGTCGGCGCGGATGCGGCCCACGTAGCTCGGGTCGGTGCCGGCGGCCTGGAGCGGCGTCGGAACCTCCTCGAGGCGGACGCCGGGGGCGGTGGCGAGCAGCTCCCGCGCCCGCTCGGGCGTGATGTCCCGCGCGAACTCGGCGTTGATGCTCAGCGAGTGACCGGTGAAGACGGGGACGCGCACGCACGTGCCGGCGACGCGCAGGTCGGGCAGCTCGAGGATCTTGCGGCTCTCGTTGCGCAGCTTCTTCTCTTCGTCGGTCTCGTTGAGGCCGTCGTCGACGAGGTTGCCGGCGAAGGGGATGACGTCGAAGGCGATCGGGGCGACGTACTTCTCCGGCTGGGGGAAGTCCAGCGCGGAGCCGTCGCGGACGAGCCGTTCGACGTCGCCCTGCGCGAGCACGCCCTCGACCTGACCGAGCAGCTCCTGCGCTCCGGCGAGGCCGGAGCCCGAGACCGCCTGGTACGTGCTGACGATGAGACGCTCGAGACCGGCCTCGGCGTCGAGCACCTTCAGCACGGGCATCGCGGCCATCGTGGTGCAGTTGGGGTTCGCGACGATGCCCTTCTTCGCCTCGGCGATCGCGTGCGGGTTGACCTCGCTGACGACCAGCGGCACCTCGGGGTCCATACGCCAGGCGCTGGAGTTGTCGATGACGAGCGCGCCGGCCTCGGCGAACCGCGGGGCGTGCGCCCGCGAGCCGGTGGCGCCGGCCGAGAAGAGCGCGACGTCGATGCCCGACGGGTCGGCGGTGGCGACGTCTTCGACGATGACCGAGTGTCCGCCGAAGTCCAGCGACGTACCCGCCGAACGGGCCGTGGCGAACAGGCGCAGCTCGCGGATCGGGAACGAGCGCTCGCCCAGGATCTCCAGCATGACGGAGCCGACCTGGCCGGTGGCGCCGACGACGGCGAGCGAGATTCCGGAATCGGAGATGCGGGTCATGCGAGTACCTCGGGTGTTCGTGGGTGAAGTCCAGATTCTAGCGGTCCGCGACACGCCGATCCGGACTCATGTCAGGGCGGCCGCGCCGAAGGACACTCCGAACTGCACGCACCACAGATCGACCGAGCGGAACACCGTCAGATCGGCATCCGCGGGGATGTCGTACAACTGGTCGCCGAGGTTGCCCTTGATCGGGCCGAGGTCGATGCGGTCGTAGTCCGCGGCGGTGTACCAGCCGTCTCTGCCCTCCACCACCGGACCGGCGCTGAGCCACACGTGCACGTCCGGACCGTTCGTCGTCTGAAGACCGACGAGCGCGAGCTGGCGGGAGCCGTCGGGGTTCTCGATGACACGCACCGCGCCGCTGGTCTCGTGCTCGTGGCTGATGAGCGATCCGGTGAGCAGATCCACCGGGCCGGCGGGCGGCGCGGGCGTGACCACATCCACGGGCTCCGGCGCGACGGACGCGGCCGCCGGTGACGCGACGGGCGTCGCCGCCGCCGGGATCTCATCGTCCACGCGCACGTCGACGAAGAGCAACCAGGGCTGGAACACGAGCCCGGCGATCACCGCGGCGACGAGCACTGCTCCGCCGCCGATCCACCACCACCGGTGGCGTCGAACAGTCCTCGAGCGTGGCATCGCGCGTCCTTTCCCCCGCCCGGGCGAAAGATAGCGCGCACCCCTTCGAACGCGCTGAGAACCCGTCAGCGGCCGGTGCCGGCGTGGACGGTCGCCTCGGCGTCGCCGTCCAGACCGTAGGCGGTGTGCACGAGTCGGGCCGCCTCGGCGAGGTCGACGCCACGGACGACGACCGAGATGCGGATCTCGGAGGTCGAGATCATCTCGATGTTCACGCCCGCGAGGCTCAGCGCCTCGAACAGCGTCGCGGAGACACCGGAGTGCGTGCGCATGCCCGCGCCCACGACCGAGAGCTTGCCGATCTGGTCGTCGTGCACGAGGCTCTCGAACCCGACCTCGCTCTGCTCGGCGGCGAGCGCCTTGAGCGCCTGGGCGGCATCGGTCTTGGGGAGCGTGAAGGAGATGTCGGTGCGGCCCGTGGCGGCGGCAGAGACGTTCTGCACGATCATGTCGACGTTCGCGCCGGACTTCGCGACGATCTTGAAGATGTCGGCGGCCTTGCCGGGGACGTCGGGCACGCCGATGACGGTGATCTTGGCCTGGCTGAGGTCGGTGGCGACGCCGGCGACGATGGGCTCTTCCATGGCTTCTCTTTCGGGGACGAGTGCGGAGGTCTTCGAGGCGTCGAGCACCCACGTGCCCTCGCCCGAGCTGAACGTGGAGCGGGCGTGGATGAGCACGCCGTGACGGCGGGCGTACTCGACGGCGCGGATGTAGAGCACCTTCGCGCCGTTGGCGGCGAGCTCGAGCATCTCTTCGCTGCCGACGCGGTCGAGCTTGCGGGCGAGCGGCACGACGCGCGGGTCGGCGGTGAAGATGCCGTCGACGTCGCTGTAGATCTCGCACACGTCGGCGTTCAGGGCGGCGGCGAGCGCGACGGCGGTCGTGTCGGAGCCGCCGCGGCCGAGGGTCGTGATGTCGCGGGTGTCGCGGTTGAAGCCCTGGAAGCCGGCGACGATGACGATGGCGCCCTCGTCGAGCGCTTCGCGCAGGCGCACGGGCGTCACATCGACGATGCGGGCGGCGCCGTGGGTGGCATCCGTGATCATGCCCGCCTGGCTGCCGGTGAACGAGCGCGCCTCGAAGCCCATCGAGTGGATCGCCATCGCGAGCAGCGCCATCGAGATGCGCTCACCGCTGGAGAGCAGCATGTCGAGCTCGCGCGGCGCGGGGATCGGGGCGACCTGCCCCGCGAGGTCGAGCAGCTCATCGGTCGTGTCGCCCATGGCGCTGACGGCGACGACGACCTCGTGGCCGGCGCGGCGGGTGTCGACGATGCGCTTGGCGACGCGCTTGATGCTCTCGGCGTCGGCGACGGACGAACCGCCGTACTTCTGGACGATCAGCGCCATAAGAGGAACTCCCGGGAGGGTCGGGCGTCGGGATGCCACGACGGGGCGCTCGGATGCCACGCCCGAGGGTTCATCTTAGAGGCGCCCGCATGCCGCCGCTGCCATGCGGCGGGCACGGAGGCGTGCGCGGATAGGATCGTCGCGTTCCACCCCTCCCCCCGAGAGCGACCCGGATGCCCCCCACCCCCGCTCGATGGCTGTCGTCGTTGCGCCGTCTCGTCCACGCCGAGGACGCCCTCGCCCCCGAGACGCAGCTCATCGCCGTCATCGACGAGACGCTCGCCACCCGCATCCTGGATCTCGCCATCCGCATCGGCGAGACGATGCTCGTGGTCGGAGCCTCCGCGAGCGACGTGACCGCGACGATCGTGCGGGTGAGCCGCGCGTACGGTCTGGACCCCGTCCACGTCGACGTCACGTACAACTCGGTCACGATCGCGCACAGCCTTCCCGGCGCGGCGCACCCCACCACCCTCCTGCGCGTCGTGCGCGGATCGGTGCCGGACCACGCCAAGCTGCAGCGTCTGCAGGCCCTCGTCGCCGAGGTCTCCGACGGCCTCGACCTGGACACGGCGATCGCCCGCTGCCGCGCGATCCGGCGCCTGCCGTTCCGGTACCGGCCCGCGGCCATCGTCGTCGCGCAGGCCACGCTCGCGCTCGGCGTCGCCGTGATGTTCGGGGCGAACTGGCTCGCCCTCGCACTGTCGTTCACGGCCGCAGCCCTCGCCGCGACGACGCAGCACCTGCTCGCGAAGGCCCGCGTACCGTACTTCTTCGCGCAGATCGCCGGGGGGTTCGTCCTGACCGTCGTCGCCGCCGTCTCCCCGTTGCTCCGGTACACCGGACTCGACGCGGCCGAGACGATCCGCCCGTCGGTGATCGTGGCATCCGGGATCGTCCTGATGCTCGCCGGACTCACCGTGGTGGGCGCGGCCCAGGATGCCATCGACGGCTTCGCCCTCACTGCCACCGGGCGCATCCTCGAACTCACGACGCAGACGCTGGGAGTCGTGCTGGGGATCCTCGCGGGGTTGGAGACCGTGCGGGTGGTGGGGCTGGGGATGTCGGCCCCGTCGATGGCCCTGCCGCTCGGGCCGCTCCCCCTGCAGTTCGTCGGGGCTGCCGTCATCGCGATCGCCGTGGCGATCTACAACGGCGCCGGTGCCCGCATCGTGCTCGTCAGCGCGGGGCTGAGTCTCGTCGCGTGGGTCGGGTACACGGGCGCGTCGGCGATCGGGTTCGAGGTGGCCGCGGCCAGCGGTGTGGGGGCGTTCGTCGGCAGCTTCGTCGGCATCGTCCTGGCCTACCGGCTGCACGTGCCGTCGGTCGCGGTCACGACCGCCGCGATCCTGCCGATGGTCCCGGGGGCGGCGGTCTTCCGCGGGCTGCTCGGCGTCGTCGAGTCCGGCGATGACGCCGCCGTGCTCATGACCGGCGTCACGACGCTCGCGGGCGCCGCGACGATCGGCATCGCGCTCGCCGTCGGCGCCTCGCTCGGCATCTACCTCGGTCAACCCGTGCGCGCGACGCTCTCCGGTGTCGTGCGATCCCGGGCGCGGGCGCGGCGGTAACGGGTCCGGCGCCGCGGCGCCCGCGGGCCGGGCGCCGCGCCCTCCCCGTGACGGCCGCGGCCGGCGGGTCAGCGCCCGATGAGCGTGAGCGTCAGTGTCGAGCGGTACGAGCCGATGGGAGTGTCCTTCGGGACGCGCAGGCTCAACCCGGTGTCCAGGGTCGCGCCCGCGAGGGCGGTCGACGTGCCGGGTTCCCCGGTGGCGAGGATCGCCGGGTAGACCGCGGAACCCGCCGCCTGTCCGGCCGTCAGGGCGACGCCCGCGGGGAGCGAGACCTGTTCGGGCTCGTATCCGAGCGCCCCGGCGCCGAACGACACCGCCGGATCGGCGACGGCCACGAAGTCAGCCACGCTGATCTGCAGGCTCCAGCCCGACAACGTCTCGCGGTCGTCGGTGACCGTGAAGCGTCCGAGGGCCTTCGCGGCCGAGGTCACCTCCCGGCGCAGGTCGCCGAAGTCGACCGACGGCGAAGCGGGCGCCGAGAGCTGGAACAACCCGGATGCCGTGATGGTGGCGACGAGATCGCCCGTCGCGCGGTGTGGGAATCCCCCCGCGGGGACGGTCACCGTGTTCCACGCGACGACGGTGCCGTCACTCTGCGCGAGGTACACCGCCACCTCGGTGCCCGGGGTCACGGACGAGGGCAGCGTGAGCACGGCCGCACCCGCGGAGTCCAGGGCCGCCTGGCCGAGCGACGCGGTCGGGGAGAACGTCCCCGCCCGCAGGGTCGCCCCGCCCCAGGTCGCCCCGGCGTCGACCTCGACGCGCGGTCCGCCGTCGACGAGCGACACGGTCAAGGTGCGGCGGGCCTCGGTGAGGTCGGCGCGCGAAACGACACCGGCCCGCTTGTCGGAGGCCGGAGGCACCGGCGCCCGGCGCAGAAGCTCGTTGTCGGTGGCGGTGTCGCCCGCGACGAAGGTCGGATTGGCGCATGATGCCAGGTCGAGCGGTCCCGAGGAGCCCGGGATCGACGCGACCTTCGCGGAGACGATCTGCGCGAGCGGGAGAGGCAGCGCCGCGTAGCCGAGGGCAGGGGCGCTGCGTTGCCCCTCGCACGCGGCGTACGAGACGAAACGCGCGAGCGTCCGGCCCTTGTCGGTCGTGAAGATGCGGTTCGTCTGCGTCGGCACGATCATGTACGACGTCGACGAGATCGGGTAGGCACGCGGATCCGTGCTGCGGCGCACGCCGGAGAGGTCGAGGGTGCCGTCGTCGTGGGGCGCCCCGCCCAGCAGGGCGATCGAGACCGCGTCGGGCGTCGGAGCGACGTAATAGCCGGCGTCGTTGAGCACCTTGGCGACGGGGAAGCCCGACTTCATCGCGTACGAGTACTCGACGTACGTGATCGCGCCCTCCCCGTAGCTCTGACTCACGTACCCCGCGACGCCCAGCGACCCGCTCTGGCCCTTGAACGAGGAGGTGATCTGCGGGAACTGCGACCTCTCCCCCGCGGTCCACAGGCTCGGGTACCGATCCGCCATCCACGCGGTGATCTGCGCGCTCGTACCCGAGGCGTCCGAGCGGTGGACCGGGGTGATCGGACGATCCGGCATCGTCAGGGTCGGGTTGTCGGCCTGGATCGCGGGGTCGTTCCATTTCGCTATCCGCCCCGAGAAGATCCTCGCGACGACCTCGCCCGACAGGCGGAGATCCGTGACACGACGGCCGTCGATCTTCAGGTTGTACATCAACGCCGTGCCCCCGGCCACCAGCGGTACGTAGGTGTAGGCCGACGTCGGCGACTCGGGTGGGGAGCCGTCCTCCGGAGCGTTCTGGAACGGGAACTCGCTGACGGCGAAGTCGACCGTCTGGCCGATGAAGTCCCGGCGGCCCGCGGACGAGCCGGTACCCGAGTAGTTCACCGTCATCCCGAGATCCTGCGCGACGTCCCTGCGCCACACGTCGAGGGCGTTCTGCGACCACGTCGACCCCGAACCGCTGATCGGCGTGAAGGTCTCGGCGTGGGCCGGGGACGGGACCGCCGCGGCCACCACGAGCGCCGCGGCGACGACCAGGGCTCGTCGAACCCGGCGGTTCATCCGAATCGACCGTTGACGTAGTCGTAGGTCCGCGGGTCGATCGGGGAATCGAACATCGCCTCGGTGTCTCCGTGCTCGACGATGTGCCCGGGCTGCCCCTGGGATGCCAGGAAGAACGCGCACTGCTGCGACACGCGCTGCGCCTGCTGCATGTTGTGCGTGACGATGACGATCGTCAGCTCCTTCTGGAGCTCTCCCATCGTCTCCTCGATGACCCGCGTCGAGGTCGGGTCGAGCGCGGAACACGGCTCGTCCATGAGCAGCACCTTGGGCTTGATCGCGAGCGACCGTGCGATGCACAGACGCTGCTGCTGGCCACCGGAGAGGCCTCCGCCGGGCGCCCGCAGGCGGTCCTTCACCTCCCTCCACAGGCCCGCCGAGGTGAGCGAGCGCTCGACGAGGTGGTCCTTCTCGTCGCGCGAGGCGCGCATGCCGGTGAGCTTCAGCCCCGCGATGACGTTGTCGTAGATCGACATGGCCGGGAAGGGATTGGGCTTCTGGAACACCATGCCGATGTCTTTGCGGGCATCGATCAGACGGTGCCCCGAGTCGTAGATGTCGTCGCCGTCCAGCCGCACCTCGCCGGCGAGCGACGCGGACGGCACCAGCTCATGCATGCGGTTGAGGATGCGCAGGAAGGTCGACTTGCCGCAGCCGGAGGGGCCGATCAGCGCAGTGACCTGACCGGCGGGCATCGTCAGGGAGACGTCCAGAAGCACCTGGTGGTCGCCGAACCACGCCGAGATCGAGCGGGCGTCGAGCTCCGACAGGCCCGGGGCGTCCACCGGGGAGCGCTCGGCCTCGGCGAGACGCTCCGCGGTCGCCGACGCCCCGCCGAGGAGCGACACCGATGATGTGCGCACCGACGCCGCGGGGACCGAGTAGCCCGCCGAGGTCGTCGCGTACGCACCGGGGATCGGCGACGCGATCCCGGCAGCCCCGGGAGCCAGGATGACGCTGGTGACCTCGTCGGCCCCGGACGTGGGCACCTCCTCGCCGCGACGGCCGAAGAACGCCCCGCGCCGCAGGCGGCGGTGGGAGATTCCCAGGCCGGCGCGGGTGGCATCCGGAGCCTCCTCCACGACGGGAGCGACCGTGGTGGTCTGCCCCGCCGGAGCGGCATCCAGGTCCTGCAGCAGAGCCACGTCGTCGGCGCTGAGCACGTCGGTCATGAACGGGTCGGCGGTGGGAGCGCCCGCGTGGGCGTCGGCGCCTTCGAGGTCGGGATCGCGGCGGTCGGTCATGTGCGGCTTTCGGATCAGAGGAGGTTCGGGAGGAGGCGGGTGAGCTGGTCGGAGACGAACACGCTCGCCAGAAGGAGGACGGGGGCGAAGACGATCCACGTCTTCTGCCATCCGACGCGTCGGTACGACCACACGGCGACGAACTCGGCGACCACCAGGAACTGCAGGGCGAACACCAGCGCCCACACGGTGGTGAGGTCGGTCGCCATCGCCTGCGCCTCACGGGGCAGCGACATCGTCGTCGTCTGTCGCGCGCCGCGCGGCTGCGCGTCGGTGGTGAGCTTGGCATCCACGTACGCCACGCCGGTCGGCAGATAGGGGGCCCCGCGGGCCGTCATCAGGATCAGTCGGCTCTCGCCCCGCGCGGGTGCGGGCGGCGTGGGGTCTCCGGCGTAACGAACGCCGAGCACCTCGAAGGTCTGCTCGCCCTGCCCGGTGCGCACCGTGAAGCTCTCACCCGGCTGCAGGGACTGCAGGCGGGCGAAGGGCCCGCCGAACGACGCCGCACGGGCCATCACCACGCTCACCCCCGCCTGCCCCGGCAGCACGGTGTCGCGGCGATGACCGGGGCCGAGCCGGAGCTCCTCCGACGTCGTGCCCTCGACGATGACCTCCTGAACGCCCAGTTGCGGGATCGAGAGGAGACCCACGGGAGCACCGTCAGCGAGGAGACGGTCGTCGAAATCGCCCTCGCTCACCGGCGCCGTCCCCGCCGCGAGCTGGGCGCGGAACGTGTCGATGAGCTGCTGCTGCGCCGAGAAATGCACGATGTGGCTGACCACGAGCACGTTCGCCAGGAACGCCAGGACGAGGATCGCGAGAGAGGCGGCCGCGCCTCGGATGAACACCTTCACCGGTCCCAGCGGTTCGTACTGGGGCCGGCGTCTCGGCGCGCGCCGTGGCGGGGGCGGCGGCGCGACGGGGGCCGGACGTTGCTCGATCGTCATGCCGCAGCCACCGGCGCGGGGGCGGGCGAGAGCGCGGACCGCAGCACGCGCACCAGGACGTACGTCAGGGCGAGCAGGACGACGATGAGCACGAGGAGCCACGGGAAGAGGAGGACGAGCGCGTCACGTGTGACGGGCGTCAAGGCCGTGCCGTCCACGGATTCCGGCGGCGTGAGCGTGACGTAGGTCGACAGGAGCGTCCACTGGCCGCCGTTGTGGAGCTGGGCCGACACCACGCGCGTCTCGCCCGGCTGCAACGCGGCCACCGGAACGTCCTTCACCTCATCCAGACGGTTGGTGAAGATCGACCCGTCCATCCAGAACGAGGCGGTCGCATCGATGACGCTCTGGGAGGCGTTGCGCACGGTGAACCACACGTCGACGGTTCCGTCCGCCGGATCCAGCGCCGGCGTCCCCGACGCGTTGATGCCGCCGATGTAGAGCATCCCCGCGACGTTCACCTCGCCGGTCGTGGAGCCGGACCCCGCCGGCGTGCCCGAGCCGGCGGGAGAACCGCCGCCCGTCGACGCGCCGGAACCGGATCCGCCGGTGGATCCCGTCGATCCCGGACGGGCGGACGGCCCCGGGGCCGGGACGACCGCGGACGGCGAGACGCTGGCGGTCGGGCTCGGAGTGGGGGTCGCGGTGCTGCCGTCGGTGACGTTCACGCTCAGCGGGGTGCCGGTGGACGCATCCTCGGCCGAGGCCGGACCGGCGGACAACACCACGAGGGCGGCGAGACCGACCGCCCCGAGGATGTGGGCGCGCCGTCTGCTCATCGTGCGGCCCCGTGGAGGTCGGCGGACTGCTCGGCTTCCTCGGCGGCCGCCCGCTGCATGTACTCGACCCATTCCTGTGCCCGCGCTTCGTCGCGGCGACGGCGCCAGCGCACGAGGAGGACGACGCCGACGATGAGCACGATCAGGATCAGGACCGTCCACGGCGTGGCGAAGACGACGGTGTCACGCGACACGGCGGTCACCGGAAGCTGCAGCGTGGCATCCTGCGACTCCACGAACGGGTTCAGGGTGGTCCCGGGATTCAGGTAGAACCATTGGCCCACCCCATCGACGGTGAAGTCGTAGGACGCGGTGTTACCCGGGAGCAGCACCGGGATGCTGCCCCCGCGGTCGCCCGTGGCCGGGATGCCGAGCCACGTGCGCACGCCCGTGGTGATGTTCGCCGCCAGCGCCACATTGCCGGGGTTGGTGACGGTGTAGCGCATGCGGATGCTGCCGCCGAAAGGGTTCCACCAGTCTCCCTCGTACGCGGCGGAGTAGCTCGTGATCGACAGCTGCGGCTGCAGGTCGCCCGAGACCCGAGCGAAGATCGACGTCGCGACTCGGCGGTCGAGACTGACCTGCTGCCCTTCCTCGATCACCGAGGCGACGAGACCGCCGACGTGATCGCCGGGGGTGGCGTCGGCGGGCACCTCCATCGTGAACGGGAGCAGACGCACTTCGTTCGGCTCGAGAGAGAACTGGATGCGGTCGGTGCCGTTGTCGAAACGCACCCACGCGCCCACCGAGGTGGGAACATCCGCGGTGGGGAGCAGCGAGAAGGTGCCGTCCTGACCGTTGAAGGCGTCCGTCGCGTAGACGGTGAAGTCCTGGCGCTCGGTTCCCGTGTTCCCGACCAGGACCTGATCGGCGACGCTCTGCCCGGGATCCGAGCTGTAGCTGAAGCGCGTTCGTCCGTCAGGCCGCCCGTCGGAACCGGCGGGACGAGTGGCGACACCGATGGTCGCCGCGGTGGCGGCGTCGCCGTCTTCGGCGACGGCGGCGGGGGCGGCGACGAGGGTCGCGGCGATCCCGGCAACGACGAGGGCCGCGGCGCAGAGCGCCGAGAGCACGCGACGCGACGCCGGGCGTGAGGTCGAGGAGAGCACGATATATCTCCGCAGATGAGTGCGACGGAGGTGTGTCGCGAAGGTGAACGAGGGCTGTTCGGAGCGGACACGGCGAGTGTCACGGCACCAGGGGGAACGCACCTGCGGGGAGGCCGAGAACGGCCTCCCCGCAGGGCTCAGCGCAGGTCAGCTCACTTGGAGGTGAGGGTGACCGTCAGCGTCGAGTGGTACTCGCCGACCTTGGCGTCCTTGGGTGCCTTGAAGGTCAGGTCGGCGTCGAAGAGCGCGCCGGTGGGCAGCGTCGAGACGGCCGAGGACTGGGCGATCGTCGTGCCGGAGCCCAGCGTCACGCCGTCGATCAGCGTGTAGCCCTGGTACGCCTTCGGGGCGAGGGTGAGGGCGCTGGTCGGGATCTCGTCACCGGAGCCGTTCGAGAACGCCGTCCACGAGGCACCGAGGTTCCAGCCCTTGAGGACGTTGCGGTCGTCGACCACCGTGACCTTGCCGAGCGCCTTGGTGGCGCTCTGGTCACGGGCCACGTTGCCGAAGTCGACCTGCGTCTTCTCGGCGTTCAGCGACCACAGGTCGCTCGCGGTGACGGCGGCCTTCAGGTCGACGTCGTCGGTGGCGGGAGCCTTGCCGGCGAGGGTGACGGTGCCCCAGGCGAGGATCGCGAACGTCGAGTCACCCGGCTGGGTCAGGGCGATGGTGTGGGTCGTGCCGGAGGGCAGCGACGAGACGTCGACGGTGGCGTCGCCGTTGGCGTCGGTGGTGACCTGACCGAGGTTGGTCGGGTCGGACCAGGCCCACGCCTGCAGCGTCTTGTTGGCGTTGGCGGCACCGGCGGGCACCGTCACCGTGGTCGCGCCCTCGGCGGGAGCCGGGATCGTGACCTTGTTGGCGTCCGAGCCGGAGGGCTCGACCGGGGCGACGTCGAGGACCGAGCCCGAGAAGGCCTGGTCGTCGGAGCCGTCCGCGTTCGTGGCCGTCAGCGTGAAGCCGTACGCACCGGCGGCGGAGGGGGTACCCGAGATCTTGCCCGTCGAGGCCTCGAGCGTCAGACCCGCCGGCAGCGCGCCGGCCGTGACGGCCCACGTGATGGGGGCGGTGCCGGTGGCCGAGATCGTCTGCGAGAACGCGGCGCCCTTGGTGAGGGTGTTCAACGGCGCCGAGGCGACGACCGGCGGGTTGCTGGCGACGGGCGCCTGGTTGGCGAACGTCCACGCTCCACCAGGCTGAACGGTGATCGTGACGAACTTCACACCCGAGTTGGCGATCGTGAGGCCGTTGTTCTTCACCCACGCGAAGCCGAGGCTGTACGTACCGCCGTTGGCCTTGATCGACGCCCAGTTGCCGCCGATGAAGCCCGAGAGGCTGAGGTTGGGCTGGAGGATGTTGTGCGTGCCGGGCGTGAAACCGCCGTCGGCCGTGGCGGTCCACGACGCCAGGGTGTTCTCCGTGCCGGGCGTGGTGATGAAGTAGCCGACGCTCGTGGCGTCCGACTGGCCCACGAACGGCGTGTCGATGTCCGCGAACTCGGGTCCGGGGCTGGCGATGACCTGGTCGTCCCAGGCCATGACCTTGCCGTCGGGCAGACGCGAGCCGTCGCCGCCGTCCATGAGGTAGAACTGCGGAGCGGGGGTGGCCGCGTTGGCCGCGGTGGCCGAAACGCCACCGGCGAGGAGCGAGATCGCCGTCGCCGCGGCGACGATCGATCCGAACTTCTTGATGTTCATGAGGAGAGCTGTCCTTAGATCAGTCGATCGAACGTCAGAGCGTCGCGTACGCGCGCTGGATGTTGGTGCTGGAGGGAGCGAGGAAGCCGAACTTCTTCTTCACCGCGCCGACCGAGCTCGAGAGCGAACCGAAGCTGGTGAGGCTGTTGTTCACGCCCGGGTTGACGAGGTTGGCCAGAGCCGCGTCGTACTTGGCGTCCGACGGGGTGATGCGGGCGTATTCCACGACGAGGTACGTGTCGCGACCGAAGGTGGCATCGCTGTAGTACGCCGAGTTGGGGACGAGGTTGGGTGCGGTGCCCGTGAAGGGCGCCTGACCCGAGACCGCCGAGCCGAGCGAGACGCCCGACGCCGTGGTGGTGTTGATGCCGGTGGCGCCGTTGGCCTGCGAGATCCAGTTGGCGACGCTGAAGGGGATCAGCTCGTTGTCGCCGAGGACCGACGCGTCGTTCTCGGGCGTGGTGCCGGTGGCGTCCGTGACGCAGGAGCCCAGCGTCGGGTTGCCGATGGCACCGAGGAAGAAGTTGCGCGTGCCCGAGCCGCTCTGCGGGATACGGGGCTTGACCGTGACACCGCCGACCTGGGTGATGGTGCACTCGTAGATGCCCTTGAGCTGCGCGGCCGAGAGGTTCGCCCACGAGCCGTCGCCGCCCTTGTACGCGAAGCCGACGGCGTCGCGGGCGTAGGGGATGTACGCGAGGAGACCGTTGGCGTTGGCGTTTCCGCCGGGGCCGCTGGAGGAGCGCGCGATGTCGACCTGACCGGTGATCTGGCGGGCGGGGACAGCCGCGTTGCCGCTGTAGTTCGCACCCGTGATGGAGGCCCGCAGCGCCGTCACACCGGCACCCGAGCCGGCAGGACGACCGAAGAACGCACCCGTGGGCTTGGTCTGGATGGCCGCCGAACCGAACGCGTCGAAGTTGCCGAGCGTCTTGTTGTTCGAGGTCACGCGGACCGTGGCGCCGGTGATGGTGGTGCCGTTGATGATGGCGTTCATCGAGTCCTGCAGGGTGTCCGATCCGACCAGCGAGTAGCTGTTCGAGACCGGCTCCGCCGAAGCGGAGGTTGCGACGCCGACACCGGCGATCGCGATACCGCAAGCCGCCCCCAGAGCGACCAGCTTGTTGAGCTTCAACTCATTTGCCTTTCGTAGGTAGTGCACTGTGTTTTCGGGTGTTCAGTTGGTGGAGGGGAAGTCGTGGGGGCGACGCTCACAGGCGTCGGCGGAGGCGTCCGACCAACGGGACGGCGAACGCGCACGCGAGCCCGCCGAGGACGCTGCCGGGGAGGGCCCAGGTGATCGCGCCCATGTCCGGGTCGTCGGGGGTGGTGGCACCGGCGAGGGCGGTGGCCGCGGACCCGGTGGCCGTGGGGTCGGCGGGTGCGGCCGCGGCCGCCGCGGGAGCCGCCGCGGCGGCGGGCTTGCTGCCGACCACGCCTCCGGTGGGGAACGGGACGCCGCCGGACCCGGTGGGGGCGACGGGAGACGGCGTGGCGGTTCCCGGCACGGTGCCGTTCTGGATGTCGTCGGCCGCGGCCTTCGCGCGCTCGCGCCACCCCTCCGGCAGGGGGACATAACCCTCCGGAAGCTGACCGATCGAGGTTCCCGGGTCCTGGCCGGTGGTCGAGGCGAAGCGGATGAACGCGGCATAACTGGCGCGCAGATCGGCATCCTCCATGCGAGGGTTCACCGCGGCGTAGACCGGCACGGTCAGCGGGTAGGCCCCCGTCGCCGCCTTCGCGGCATCCGAGGTCGGGTCGAAGCCGAAGACCTGCGCCTGCTGGGGATCGGCGGTCATCGCGGCCGCGGCGGCCGCCATCGACTCCGACGTCGCCTCGACGAACTGACCGGCGGGATTCCGCAGCACCGCGGTGACGACCTGGTAGCGGGCGGCGGATGCGGTGTCGGTGAGGGCGAGCACACTCTGGCGCCCCGGCAGGTTGCGATCGGCCTTGGCGTACTTCGGCGGAACGCTGAGCGGGTTCCAGTCCCCGAGAATGAGACCGTCCCCGCGGAGGGTGTCGTAGGCGCCCGAGTCGAAGTCGTTGACGTAGGGGCGCCAGGTGACGAGGTTGACCGGGCCGGCCGCGGACGTGGCGGCCTGCTCCACGGGGTCGGCCTTGGGGAAGTCCTCGCGGGGAAGCGCGAGCGCTGCGCCGGACGTGTTGGCTTCGTCCGTCGTCGCACTCCAGGGGTTCACGGTCATCCCCCACGGATCGGGCTTGCCCGCCAGGAAATCACGTGCGTCCGGATCGCTGAGCACGTACTGCCACACGGCCCAGGCGGCGTCCGAGCGCCCCTGCGGGATCAGCACGTCGGCCAGCGATGCCGCCGCGAGCGCTTGGTACTTCCATTCGGGGTCGTTGATGTCGAGGAAATCGGGGTCGTACGTGAGCGTGCGCGGGTTGAAGACCCGCTCGAGGATTGCGTTGCCGTCCTTGTCCTTCTTTCCCGTGTCGACCTGGTGGCTCAGGTGGTTGCGATCGGAGAAGGTCGGCAAAGAGTCCACGTAGGAGTTCGTCAAGAGCTTCGCCATCAGGCGGGGCGTCAGCTTGAGGGACGTGAAGGGCAGGCCGACGCGCCCGGCGACCTCCGGGGGAACGGTGGAGTCGCCCGGGCGAGGGTTCCGGTCGATGGCGAACGACACCGCCGCTCCGGTGATGCCCACGGGGGCGTAGCGGAGGTTGTCGGTACCGAGCTCGGGGTTGAATGCGCGGGACGTCAGCGCGAGCGGCGCCGGCTTGGTGCCGTTGGCCGCCAGTGCCGCGTCGGACTCCGCGCTCGTGATGGCCGAGTAGATGGAGCCGCCGGAGGTGTTGCAGACGGCCGGCTGCCAGGAGGCGACGGCGCGGGAGATGAGCTCGCTGCCCGCCAGCCGCCGCTCGGACGCCCCGAGCGGACACCGCACGCCGAGGGGCTTGAAGTCGAGCTTGACGGCGATCCGGTGCTTCCAGGCATCCCAGAACAGCCCCGACTGCGTGATGAACGTCGATCCGGAGTCCTGCGTGCCACGGGGCACGATGACCAGCCAACAGCTCGAGCCCGACACGGATCCGTCCGTCGCGGTGACGGGCGTTCCGCATCCCAGCCCCTGCGATTGCAAAGCGGTCTGGACCTCGAACTTCACCGAACCCGAGCCGTCGCCGCCCGAACCGGCCCAGGACACCATGTTGGTGGTGTACTTCGAGAAGTACTCGTTGGTGTTCATGTCGGGAAGCGACTTGGTGCCGTCCTCCGCGACCGTGAAGTTGTACTTGCCGTCCACGACGGAGGCGACTGTCTTGCCGTTCGCCGCACGGAACGGGATCGAGGTGTAGGTCGGACTCGCGAAGCCGTCGCCCGGAACCGTGTACGCCTTGTCCTCCTCCGCGACCGACGCGTCGCTCTCGCGCACGTCGTCGCGGTGCGAACCGGGGACGCCCCCGATCCCGTACTGGCACGTCGTGCGGTCGGGGCCGGTCGGATCCTTCTCGTCGTCACCCCAGCACTGGAAGATCTGCAGGAAGTTCGCGCCGCCGATCTGCTGGCTCGGCACCGTGGAGGCCTTGCCGCCGGTCCACGAGATCACGATGCCCTGCGACTCGAGCGCGCGGGTCTGCGACACCGTGATCGACAGGTCCGGGAACGGTGCGCTCGCGATGTCGGCATCCTGGCTCTTCGCCGTGACCGTCACGGCGGAGGAATCCTCGGCGGTGGCCGAGGAGGGGGCGGCGAACAACGCACCGGACCCGCCGGAGACGGCGAAGATGCCCAGGCCCGCGACCACGCCGACGGCGACGGAGGTGACCCAGCGCGGGCCCCGGGCGCGCCGGACCCGCACGCGCAGGCGCGGGGTCGTCGGCGAGGAGGCCTCAGCGGTGAGCGCGCGATTCTCGGGCACGATGATCCTTCGGGAGTCGAGGACTCGGGTGCGCCCTCGCGAGAAGCTAAGGGCGGCCGAGTGTCTGCGGAATGAACGCGGCGGTAACGAGGTGCCGCCGCCCCGTGGTGGAGGTGCGAACGAGATTCACACCAGATCAGGGGGCTTTTCGGGCAGGCTCGCGCCCCGGTGGACACCGGGTCCCCCGGGGCGCGTCCGGCGCGGTCTACGAGCCGCCGCGGCGCGAGCGGCGAGACATCAACGGGGGCACGAGGATCGCCGCCACGACCAGGACGCCGGCGGCGAGCATGATGAACTGCGGCGTGCCCCAGCCGTTCTCGGCGAGCGTGAAGGGCGAGGACACCGCGGCGGCTCCTCCGGCCGCCGCGGCTCCCGAAACGAGGTTGCCGTTCGCGTCGTAGACGGGTTCTCCGCCCGCCGCTGCGGCGGCCGCGGCTGCGGTTGCCGCAGCGCCCCCGGTCGTCCCGTCCGCCGTCGTGCCGGGGGTACCGCCGGAGCTGCCGCCGGGCACGCCCCCGGAACCCGTCTGCGGTGTCTCCTCCTGCGCGCCGCCCGTACCTCCCAGGCACTGGTTCGGTCCCTGCTTGTCGCAGTCGGGCGGGTTCGGTGCGGACTGGGCGAGCTGGTTGTTCGACGGCGAATCACCCGGCTTGAACGTCGGGTTGTTGCATTTTCCGAGATCCGGTGCGCCCACGGTGCCGGGCATCTTCGCGATCTGGTCGAATCCCGCCTGCACGAGGTTCATCGGGAGGGGCGAGTACCCGAGGTCGGCGGCGGACTGCTGCCCCTCGCAGAGCATGTAGGAGGCGAACGTGCTGAGGGTCTTGCCCTTCTCCGCCGTGAAGATCTTGTTCGTCTGAGTCGGAACGATCATGTACGAGTAGCTCGACATGGGATACGTGCGCGGGTCGCTGCTGTTGTAGACGCCGTCGAGGTTCTGCGTGAGGTCCGGATTGATCTGCGCCGACATGAGCGCGACGGCGACCGATTGGTAGGTCGGCTCGACGTAGTAGCCGGCCTTGTTGAGCACCTTGGCGACGGGGAAGCCCGACTTCATCGCGTACGAGTACTCGACGTACGTGATCGCGCCCTCCCCGTAGCTCTGACTCACGTACCCCGCGACGCCCAGCGACCCGCTCTGGCCCTTGAACGAGGAGGTGATCTGCGGGAACTGCGAGCGCTGCCCCGCGGTCCAGATGCTCGGGAACTGCTTCGACATCCACAGGGTGAACTGCGCGCTCGTCCCCGACCCGTCCGATCGATACACCGGCGTGATCGGACGATCCGGCATCGCGAGAGCGGGGTTGTCGGCCTGGATCGCGGGGTCGTTCCATTTCGCTATCTGCCCCGAGAAGATCTTCGCGATGACCTCGCCCGAGAGGCGGAGGTTCGTCACGCGCTTCCCGCCGATCTTGAGGTTGTACATCAGCGCCGTGCCACCGGCGACGATCGGCATGTACGAGTACGACGAGGTCGGGATCTCGGGCGGCGAGCCGTCCTCGGTGGGGTTCTGGAACGGGATCTCGCTGACGGCGAAGTCGACCGTCTGGTTGATGAAGTCGTTGCGTCCCGCGGAAGAGCCGGTGCCGTTGTAGTTCACCGTCATGCCGTAGTTCGTCGCGACATTCTTGCGCCACTGATCGAGGGCGTTCTGCGACCAGGTCGAGCCGGAGCCGGTGATCGGCACGTAGCTCTCGGCCGCGTGCGCGGGCGTGACGCCCAAGCTCGCGAGGGCCGCGACGACGACCAGAGCCCCCAGTCGGGCCAGGCGGGTACGGACGTTCACGACGGGTTCTCCTCAGTTGGTGTTTCGATGTCCGGGCTGACGGGTGGCGGCGTGCTCGCATCGGGCGAGGAGGCGGCGCGGTGCGACGCGCTCGCGTCGGCGGACGGCGGGCCGCCCCTTTCGGCGCGTGCCGCCTGGGCGCTCTGCGCCATGCGCCACTCGAGGTCGCGCGGCGGCTTGCCCTTGGGCCGGGCTCGGCGCTCGGCACGCGTCGACGGCTGATCGAGCGGGCGCCCCTGCGACGTCGTGATGCGGGCGAGGTCGCGGGCGGAGGCCGCTGCGGCCGCGCGACGCTGACGATCTGACAGTTGACCGGGGCCCTTCCCGCCGATCAGTCGAGCGACGATGAAGAGGGTCAGGACCAGCAGCACGAGAGTGGCGGCGGCACCGAAGCCGCGGGCGATCATGTTCGGTTCCGGAGATTTGACGAAGTCGAACACCTGGAGGGGCAGCGAGATCATCGGCCCCGAGAACGGGTTGAGGTTCCACTCCGCCGTCACGCCCGAGGTCAGCAGAACCGGCGACGTCTCGCCGATGCCGCGCGCCGTGCCCAGGATCACGGCCGTGACCAGGCCCGAGCGGGACGTCGGCAGCACCACGCTCCACACCGTGCGCCATCGGCTGGTCCCGAGCGCGTACGAGGCCTCCCGCAGATTGTGCGGGACCAGACGCAGCACGACGTCGGAGGCGCGGATGATGATCGGCAGCATCATCACGCTGATGGCGAGGGATGCCGCGAACCCCGACCGCTGGTTCGTGATGAGGGTGACGACAGCGGCGTAGACGAACAGACCCGCCACGATCGAGGGGAGCGCCGTCATGGCATCCGAGATCGTCCGTACGAACCGGGCGAACGGGCCCCCGATCTCGTTGAGGAACACCGCCGTGGCGATACCGAGCGGGATCGTGATCGCCAGGGCGATGCCGATCTGGATCAGCGTGCCCACGATCGCGTGGGCGATACCGCCCATCGAGAGGGGATCCAGTGGGCCGGCGAGCTTCATCGTCTCGACGAAGAAGTTCAGGTTCGTGATGGCCGGAAGTCCCCGGATCACGGTGAACACGATGACGAAGAACAGCGCGCCCAGCAGCACGATGCCCGCGGAGTAGAACAGCGCCGTCACGATGCGCTCGCTCACCGCCAGGCGGTCCGCACGAAGCGACGACATCACGGCGTAGATGCCGAGGAAACAGAGGAAGGACACCGCGAACCAGCCGATGACGCCGGTCATCGGTGTCAACCACCCGAAGAGCAGCGTGGCCAGCGCGATACCCGCGGCGAGACTGCCGAGCACGTTGAAGGTGTCCCCGAACGGGATCGTGCGCAGGTCACGGCGAGGCCCCACGTGCCCCGTGCGTTCGGGGATGCTCGTCCGCGGGTGCGGGCTCGGTTCTTCGGCCTCGGCGATGGCCGGGGCGTCGGGGGCGAGGATCGCCATCAATTGCTCTCCGCTCCGGAACGGCTGCGCGCGACGATCGTCGATGCCGTGAAGTTGACGATGAGGGTGATGATGAACAGCACGAGGCCCGCGGCCATCAACGCCGACAGTCCGAACTGGCTCGCCTCGCCGTAGCGGAGGGCGATCAGCGCGGACACCGAGTTCGTCCCGGTCTTGAGCACCTCGAAATTGATCGAGAAGATCGGGGAGATGATCATCACGACGGCGATCGTCTCGCCGAGGGCACGTCCGAGCCCGAGCATCGTGCCACCGATGATCCCGCCGCGACCGAAGGGCAGCACGACGGCCTGGATCATGCCCCAGCGCGTCGATCCCAGAGCCAGCGCCCCCTCGCGCTCCCCCAGAGGGGCCTGCGAGAACGCCTCGCGCATCACGGATGTCTGGGTGGGCACGACCATGAGCGCCACCACGATGCCGGCGATGAAGGCGGATGAGGTGAACGCTCCCGCGTCGGTCAGGCGCTGGCCCGTGGCATCCGTGACGCTGAAGATCGGAATCCAGCCGAAGTAGGTCGAGATCCACTGCGACACCGGGATGATGTTCGCCTGCAGGAAGAACACGCCCCACAGCCCGAACACGACACTGGGAACCGCGGCCATCAGATCGACGAGCGTGATGAGGAACGATCGGATCGATGGCGGAACGATCTCGCTGATGAGGAGCGCCGTACCCAGCGCCAGCGGTACGGAGATCGACATCGCGACGAGGGCGATCGTCACCGTGCCGAAGAGCACCGCGGCCACACCGAAGGAGCCCGTCTCGGGAGACCACTCCTGGGTCGTGAGGAAACTGATGCCCGTGACACTCAGCGCGTCGCCGGCGCGGGCGGTCAGGAAGACACCGACGGCCAGCATGATCGCCACCGTGATGCCGCCGGCGGAGTAGGAGACGGCGCGGAAGACGCGGTCCGCCTGCACCGGGCGGCTCTTCAGCGAGCGTCGGACCGGAGCCCGTGGCTCGGATCGAGGAGGGAGGACCTCCGTGGTCGTGTCCGTCATGCGCTCTCCGTCGGTCGCGTCGGGCAGGTCGTGCAGAGGCACCGCACCGGTGTCCCGCGGGGCGGGTACGGCCTCGGAGCGGTGTCCGGACGACCGGCGACGCGAGGCGCCCGTTGTCCCTCGTACCGGCTCGGGACGCCGGCACGCCCGACGCTAGATCCGGGCCGTGAACGCCGCCGGGAGCGACCGCCCACGCCGCCTGGCCGGGAGGTGAACGAGGGATGCCGGTCCCCGGCGGACATCAGGGGGCCTCCGCCGTCGGGGTGGGTGCGGGGGTCGCGGTCCGGACCGGGGTGCTCGTCGGGGTCGGCGTCGGGGTGGGCGCCGCGGGGCGACCGCTGGACACGAGCAGACGCACCGTCGAACCGACCGGCGCGGAGGCGCCGGGGGCCGGTGTCGAGCCGATCACGGTCCCGGGAGGACGGTCCGACACGGTCGGCACCTCCTCCGACAGGAACCCCGCGGCCCGCACGGCGGCATCGGCGTCCGCGGTGGCCCACCCGTCGATCGGGGGGACGGCGTTCGTCCCGGATGCCACGACCAGGCGGACCGTCGAGCCGCGCGGCACCGCGGTGCCGGCGGCGGGGTCGGCCGACAGCACCGTCTCCGCGGCGAGCGGCGAGTTCTGCGAGATCACGGGACCCGCGACGAGGCCCGCGGCCTCGATCGCGGCGAGCGTGTCCTGGAGCCCGCCGAGGTCGGGGACGACCGCGACCTCCGCGGTGGGCGTCGCGCTCGGGCGCGGGGTGGCGGCGGGATCGCTGCTCGCGGCGGGAGTCGCCGACATCGGCGGGGCGGCCGCGGGCTCGGAGCGACCGGCCGAGGCCATGAGCGGGACCGCCACGGCGACCAGCACGAGGACGGCGACGACGATTCCCGCGGTCACCCCACCGCCGCGGGAATCGCGGGACCGGCCGGGGGCCGCGGGAGCAGCGGCGGTGTCCTCGACGCCCGGCACCGTGACCACCGGCGCCGGGCGCAGCACCCGCGTCGCCGCGACGGGTGCCGGGGCGGGGGCCGCAGCCTGCAGCGCCGCGCGCATCTCGGCGGCGTCGGCGAACCGATCCGCCGGGTCCTTCAGCAGCGCGCGCACGAGCACCCGATCGAGCGCGGGCGACACCCCGCGCGCCCGCACCGAGGCCACCGGGGGCGGAGCGTGCAATTGCGCCCGGACGACGGCATCCCGGTCCCCGCCCTCGAACGGCGCCCGGCCGGTGAGGGCGAAGTACAGCAGCCCCCCGACCTGGTAGAGGTCGCCGGCGACGCCCACCGCCTCTCCGCGCAGCTGTTCCGGCGAGGCGTACTGCGCGTTGCCGACGACCCCGGCCGCGGCCGACGCGGAACTGCGCAGGACGTCGTCGCCGCGCGTCGTCCGTCCGGCGGCGTCCGCGAGCCCGAAATCGAGCAGGGTCGCGCGCACCGGCGTCGCCCCCTCGAACCGGACGAGGACGTTCGCGGGAGACACGTCGCGATGGACGAGGCCGCCCGCGTGCGCGGCGTCCAGAGCGGCGAGGATCATGTCGCCCACGCGCCGCGTCGCGGCGGCACCGAGCGGACCGTGGGCCAGAACGTGCTCGGCGAGGGTCGTCCCCTCGAGCAGCTCCTGGGCGATCCAGGCGATCGTCACCTCGCCGTCCCGGAACGTCCCCATGTCGACGACCTCGACGATCCCGGGATGGGCGACGGCGGCCGTCCGCCGTGCCTCGTCGAGGAACGCCGCGCGCAGCAGCTCGCTCTCCGACAGATGCGGGTGCAGCAGCTTGATGGCGACGGGGCGGTCCAGGACCGTGTCGGTCGCGGCGAACACCGACGCCGTCCCCCCGGAACCCAGCAGTCCCTCCAGGCGGAACCGACCGGCGATGAGTCCGGATGCCGCGGTCACGGAGCGTTCATGCCGACGCGGGCGCGGCGTCCCGACGCGGTACCGATGCTCACGCCCTGCGCGATGGTCGCGGTGGCCAGCGCAGCGCCGGCGGCGCGCCCCGCCGCGGCGGCTTCGCTCGCCGATTCGTACCAGCGCGCCGCGGTCAGGACCGGCCGGTCACCCCGACGGATGACCCACCCGTGGGTGGTCGACTGCGGACCGCGGACGGCGGTGACGGTCATCTCGTCGACGCGGGCCTGCTCGGCGACGACGGCGTCGAACGCGGCACGGGGGGACACGAAGATGCGGGCGCAGCGCGCGAGCTCGCGATTGTTCGTCGCCAGCAGCCGCCACACGCCGAACACCCCGAGCGGCGTGAGGGCGGCCTCGGGTGTGCTCTCGCTGAGGCTGCCGGCCGTGATCGACCACTCCGGCAGCAGATGCGAGCGGAACAACAGCCACGCCGCCAGGCGGGGGTCGTGGATCGAGCGGAACGTGTCGAACACGATCCGTGCGCGACGCGTTGCGCGATCGGAGAGCGTCTCGCTCACGGGCACCCCTGTCTGACGTCCGCAGAGCTCGGGGTCGGGCACCCGTGCTGCAGTCCGTAGGCAAGAAAATGGCGGCGCCCGGTATCCGCAGATCCATCGGGGGATGAACGGGCGGTACACGGCGGTTCAACGCTCGGAGATCACCCTCAGATCACCATGAATTCGCCCAGCAGCGTGCGGGGCGTTACAGCGTGCGGCGCGTTACAGCGTGCGGCGTCCCTCGAACGCTCGGCCGAGGGTGACCTCGTCGGCGTACTCGAGGTCGCCGCCCACGGGCAGACCGGATGCCAGCCGCGTCACGCGGATCTCGAGCGTGTGGAGCAGGCGGCTGAGGTAGGTGGCCGTGGCCTCGCCCTCGAGGTTCGGGTTCGTGGCGAGGATCACCTCCTGCACCGAGCCGTCGGCGAGCCGCTGCATGAGCTGGGTGATGCGCAGGTCGTCGGGGCCGATCCCCGCGATGGGACTGATCGCCCCGCCCAGCACGTGGTACAGCCCCCGGAACTCGCGCGTGCGTTCGATCGCGGCGACGTCCTTCGCATCTTCGACGACGCAGATGAGGGCGGGGTTGCGGCGCGGGTCGCGGCAGATGGAGCAGCGGTCCTGCTCGGAGACGTTGCCGCAGATCTCGCAGAAGCGCACCTTCTCGCGCACTTCACCGAGGAGCTGCGACAGTCGGGACACGTCGAACGTCGGCGACTGCAGGATGTGGAACGCGATGCGCTGCGCGGACTTCGGACCGATTCCCGGGAGCCGGCCGAATTCGTCGATGAGGTCTTGGACGATGCCGTCGTACATCAGCTGAACCTCGTCGGGGGCTCGTAGGGTTCGTCACGGACGTAGTTCGCACCGAGCATCTGTCGGACCACGGCCTCTCCGTAGCGCTGCACTCCCCCGCGCAACGGCGCCATGCGCGGCACGATCACCGGCGGAACGGGGAGGTCGGCCTCGTCGTCGGGCGGCGGGATCACGTCGTCGTCGTCGACCTCCTCGGGCGCGGGCACCGAGGGGGCGACGTCGGAGGAGCGCAGCACGGCGCCCTCGAAGGGCGGCGGAGCGATGCGCGGGGCCAGCCGGACGGCGGCCTCCTCGGGCTCGTCGTCGACCGCGAGAGCGGTGCCCGCGGCCGCCGGGGCGGCGGAGGGCGCCGCGGCGACCGGGCGTGCGGCGGGTGCGGACGTACCGGCCGCCGACGCGGGCGCCGCGGCGACGGGGCCGGAACCCGTGCTGGCGGGAACGCCCGGGATCGGCGCGACGGCCCAGTCGGTGACGGAAGCGGACGCGTACGACGCCGCCGAGCGTGGTGCCGGAGCCGAGGACGTGGCTCGGGCGTCACCGGCGGGTCCGGCGCCCGGGCCGCGCGGGGAGCCGCCCTGCCCGCCGGAGCCACCGTCGCCCTCGAGGCGGGCGAGGTACTTCACCCGGATGCCGAGGACCGACTGGATGGCGCGGCGCAGGTCTTCGCTGGCGCCTCCGTCGGGCGTGCGGGTCTTGAACGAGGTCAGATCGGCACCCGTGCGGAAACCGAGCGTGAGCACGTCGTCGTCGAAGGCGAGGACGGACGCCGTGGACACGACGAGCCAGGACGCGCGGCTGAGGGCCTCGAGCTGGCCGAGGACTTCGGGCCACGCGTCACGCACGTGCGACAGCTCGAGCGGACCGACCGGAACCGCCGGCGGCGTCGGCGCCGCGGGATCGAGCGGCGAGGAATCGTCGCCCTCGCCTTCTGCCGCGGCGTCGGGTGCCGGGGCATCGGCGTCGGGCGTCGGCGCGGTGTCGAACGGGTGCGGGTCAGCGTGTGCCGAGACCGGCGCGGGCGCGGCGGGCGCCGTACCGGTGGGGGCGGCACCGGGTGCGGCAGTGGCCCGCGGTGCGGCGGGCGCCGCGGGCTCGGGCTCGACGTCGTCGAACGGCGGCGGGGCGTCGTCGTCGTCGAACGGCGGCGGGACGTCGTCGTCGGACGGCGCGGTGGACTCGGTGGTCGCGCCGGCGGGCCGGGCCGGCTCGGCCGCGGTGGGCGCGGACGAAGGCGCGGGAGTCGTCACCGGGGCGGCCACCGGCGTCGTCGGAGCGCTCGGCTCGGACACAGGAGGCGCCGCGACCGGCGGCGCCGTGGCGGGAGACGGCGCGACCACGGGAGGCGCGGCGCGACCCGGCGCGGCGACGCTCGGCGATGCGACACCCGGCGCAGCGATACCCGGGGACGCGACACCCGGCGACGCCACACCCGGCGCGGCGACGCTCGGCGATGCGACACCCGGGGACGCGATACCCGGCGATGCCACACCCGGAGCCGCGATACCCGGGGACGCCACACCCGGGGCCGCAGCGGCAGCGGCCGCGGCCGCGGGGGCGGAAGTCGGCGCGGGCGTGCGCGCCGGAGCCGGGGCACCGTGCTCGGCGGCGTGCGCCGAAGCGGCCGCGGGGGATGTGCCCTGCGACACACCCGCGTGCGTCAGCACACGGGCGACGAGGAGTTCGAGCTGCAGCCGGGGCGAGGTGGCCCCGGTCATCTCGTCGAGGGCCGCCACGACGAGATCCGCGGTGCGCGACAGCCGGGCGACGCCGAACGCGGTGGCCTGACGCGCCATGCGCTCGAGTTCGTCGTCGGGGACGCCGCGGAGCACCGCGGAGGCGCCGGCACCCGTGGCCGCGACGACGATGAGGTCGCGCAGGCGCTCGAGCAGGTCGTCGACGAACCGGCGGGGGTCCTGCCCGGTCTGCACCACACGGTCGACCGCGGCGAAGGCTCCGGCGCCGTCGAGGGCCGCGAACGCGTCGACGACCTCGTCGAGGAGCTCGGAGTGCGTGTAGCCCAGCAGCGCCACGGCGCGCTCGTAGTTCACCAGGATGTGGCCGTCGGCATCCCGATCCGAACCGGCGATGAGCTGATCGAGCAGCGACAGCGTGTCGCGCGGCGAACCGCCGCCGGCGCGCACGACCAGCGGCAGGACGCCCGCCTCGACCGCGACGCCCTCGCTCTGGCACAGCTCCTGCACGTACTCGAGCATCGCCGCCGGCGGCACGAGCCGGAACGGGTAGTGGTGCGTGCGGGAGCGGATGGTGCCGAGCACCTTCTCGGGCTCGGTCGTGGCGAAGATGAACTTCACATGCGCGGGCGGCTCTTCGACGAGCTTGAGCAGGGCGTTGAAGCCCTGCTGCGTCACCATGTGCGCCTCGTCGAGGATGAAGATCTTGAACCGATCGCGGGCCGGGGCGAAGATCGCCCGCTCGCGGAGGTCGCGGGCGTCGTCGACACCGTTGTGGCTGGCGGCGTCGATCTCGACGACGTCGAGGGATCCTCCGCCGCCACGGCCGAGCTCGACGCAGCTGTCGCAGACGCCGCACGGAGTGTCGGTGGGACCCTCGGCGCAGTTGAGGCAGCGCGCGAGAATGCGCGCCGAGGTCGTCTTGCCGCAGCCGCGCGGACCCGAGAACAGGTAGGCGTGGCCCACGCGGTCGCCGCGGAGGGCCGTCATCAGCGGCTCGGTCACCTGCGACTGCCCGATCATCTCGCCGAATGCCTGCGGGCGGTAGCGGCGGTACAGGGCTGTCGTCACTCCTCCAGCCTACGGCGTGCCACCGACATCGCCCCCCCCCGTCGTCCTCCCCCGCCCGGCGGCATCCGCCCCGGACCCGGCGTCGCGATCCGCGAGACTGCAGGCGCCTGACATCTCCACTGCAGCCCGCAGTGGAGATGTCGGCTCGATGCAGTCTCGGCGAATCCCGGATGCCACCCCGACAGACGCCGAACGCGGCGACACCCCGAAGGGCGCCGCCGCGTCAGGACCGCGGGTCAGGCGTCGAGGCCGACGGCCACGGGCTCGTCGTCGCTCGAGACGAGCGGGATCGCCGCCGTGACGATCGGCACCGAGGCCGACAGCAACGTGCCGTCCTCGCGCACCGACCCCTCGAGCTGCCGGATCGACGGGCGTCCCGGCAGGAGCGGACCCTGGCCGTGCAGCGCGACCCGCACGCTCTCGCCGGGGGCGACGGTGTAGTCCACGCCGCGCACCGCGAAGTCGACCGGCCCGCCCTCGTCACCGGCGCGCAGCGTGAGCGCGGTCGCGGTCAACGTCACGTTCAGTCGGGTGCCGTGCCAGTGCAGCACGTACGACAGCTCGGGCCAGTCCGCCGGCAGACGCGGGTCGAACGTCAACCGTCCGAAGTGGTCGCGCATGCCGCCGAAGCCGCTCACCAGCGCCGTCCACACGCCACCCGCCGACGCGACATGCACCCCGTCGGCGGCGTTGTGGTGCAGGTCGCCGAGGTCGACGAACGCGGCCTGGCGGAAGTACTCGAGGGCGAGGTCCTGGTAGCCGACCTCGGCCGCGAGGATCGACTGGACGACGGCCGACAGCGTCGAGTCGCCGGTGGTGAGCGGGTCGTAGTACTCGAAGTCGGCGAGCTTCTCGGCATCCGTGAAGTGATTGCCCTGCAGGAACAGCGCGAGCACGACGTCGGCCTGCTTGAGCACCTGGTAGCGGTAGATCACCAGCGGGTGGAAGTGCAGCAGCAACGGCCGCTGATCGGGCGGCGTGTTCTCGAGGTCCCAGATCTCGCGCTCCAGGAACACCGCATCCTGGGGATGGATGCCGAGGGCCGGGCTGAACGGGATGTGCATCGCCTCGGCGGCCTTCTCCCAGCGGTCGGGCTCGGAGGGGTCGAGGTTCATGCGGTCGGCCATGCGGCCGTACGCCTCGGGGTCGTTCTCGGCGAGGTCGCGCACGGTGCGGGCGGCGAAGCGCAGGTTGAAGCGCGCCATGACGTTCGTGAACAGGTTGTCGTTGACGACCGTCGTGTACTCGTCGGGGCCCGTCACGCCGTGGATGTGGAACGAGTCCTCACCGTCGCCGTCGCCGTCGCTCGACCGCCAGAACCCGAGCGTCGACCACAACCGCGCGGTGTCGACCGCGATGTCCACCCCCTCGCGCGCGAGGAACTCCTCGTCGCCGGTGGCGCGGACGTACTTCGCCAGCGCGAAGGAGACGTCGGCGTTGATGTGGTACTGCGCCGTGCCGGCGGCGTAGTAGGCCGAGGCCTCCTCGCCGTTGATCGTGCGCCACGGGAACAGTGCGCCGGCCTCGTTGAGCTGGTGCGCACGCTTTCGCGCCGCGGGAAGCATCAGATACCGCATGCGCAGAGCGTTCCGCGCCCACTGCGGCGTCGTGTACGCCAGGAACGGCAGGACGTAGACCTCGGTGTCCCAGAAGTAGTGGCCGCTGTAGCCCGACCCCGTGACACCCTTCGCGGGCACCCCCTGGCCGTCGGCGCGGGCGGCGGCCTGCGCGAGCTGGAACAGGCACCAACGGGTGGCCTGCTGCAGGTCGGCCTGGCCGCCGATGCGGACGTCCGAGCGCTCCCAGAACGCCGCGAACCAGTCGATCTGACGCTCCACGAGCGCATCGACGCCGATGCTGCGCGCGCGGTCGACCGTGCGACGGCAGCGATCGACGAGCTCCCCCGCGGGCACGCCGCGCGAGGTGTGGTAGCCGACGAACTTCGTGATCGTCGTCGGGACGCCGGCCCGGGCATCCACCCGGAAGACGTTCTTGGCGATGTCCGGCTCGACGAGGTGCCGTGATTCGTAGGTGTTCGCTGTGTCGACCTCGTGGTCGGCGACGACCGCGATCGTCATGCCCGATTCGGTGGCCTCGTACGACAGCGCGGACCGATTGCCGTCCTGCCAGTACTCCCGCGGCTGGAGCACGCGGTCGGTGAGCTTCTCGGTCTTGCGCGGGTCGAAGCCGGCCGTCTTGGATGCCATCGGCGAACCGCCGTAGATCCCCTCGCCGTCCTGGCGGTTCAGCAGCTGGCACGCCACCGTGACGGGGGCGTCGGAGTTCAGCACGGTGACGGTCAGACGCAGCACGACGAGGTGCTTCTCATCGAAGGAGACGAAGCGCTCATCCTCGATGCGCACCTCCTTGCCCGAGGGCGTCACCCACAGCAGGCTCCGGCGGAGGATGCCCTGTCGCAGGTCGAGCACGCGCTCGTAGTCGCGCACGTCGGCGACGTCGAGGGAGAGCGGCTCGTCGTCGACGTAGACGCGCATCACCTTGGCATCCGGGGCGTTGATGATGGTCTGCCCGACCTCGGCGAAGCCGTAGGCCTGCTCGGCGTGGCGGATCGGGAACGTCTCGTGGAACCCGTTGATGAACGTGCCCTGCTCGTGGGCGAAACGCCCCTCGATGGAGTTGCCACGCAACCCCAGATAGCCGTTGCCGACGGCGAAGAGGGTCTCTGTCACGCCCGTGTCGTCGACCGAGAACTCGGTCTCGACGAGGCGCCATTCGTCGACGGGGAAACGATCGCGATCGATCATCGGGGCATGCCTTCCGCGGGTGCCGGGCTTCGGGTGCGTCGCGCGGGGCGACGGCTCAGTCTACGAACGCCTGGAGGTCGTCGACGACCACGTCGGCCCCCGCGGCGACGAGGTGCTCGGCGCCGACGCCGCGGTCGACCCCGACGACGAGTCCGAACCCGGCGGCGGAGGCCGAGGCGACGCCGCTGGTGGCGTCCTCGACGGCGGCCGAACGGGCCGGGTCGACGCGCAGCATCCGGGCGGCCTCGGCGAACACGTCGGGGGCGGGCTTGGATGCCAGGTGGTCGCGCTCGGCCACGACGCCGTCCATCACGACGGGGAAACGGTCGCGGATCCCCGCGGCCTCGAGGACCTCGACGGCGTTCTTCGAGCTGGACACCACGGCGATCGGGATACCGGCGGCCTGCAGCACGTCCAGCAGCGCGACCGACCCCGGGTAGGGCGCGATGCCCTCGGCGCGGAGGATGCGCGAGAACACGAGGTTCTTGCGGTTGCCGACGCCGCACACGGTGTCGAGCGACGGGTCGTCGGACGGGTCGCCCCACGGCACCTCGACGTCACGGCTGCGCAGCAGGCTCGCCACGCCGTCGTAGCGCTTCTTCCCGTCGACGTGGTCGAAGTAGTCGCGATCGGTGTACGGCGGCTGGATGTCCCAGGCCGCGAACAGCTCGTCGAACATCTCTTTCCACGCCCGCATGTGCACTTCTGCGGTGGGGGTGAGCACGCCGTCGAGGTCGAACAGGACGGCATCGTAGGAGGAGAGGTCGGGCAGGTCGCGGCTGTCGGTCACGGTTGCTCCAGATCGCAGGACGGGACGCGCGGTCACGGCGGTGCGCCGCACTCCCAGCGTAGTGGCGGGGTGGGGAGGCCGCGGGGTCAGGACGCGACCGACAGGGTCTGGCGGGCGATCTCGAGCTCTTCGTTCGTCGGCACGACGAGGACCTCGACGCGCGACGCATCGGACGAGATCCGACGGATGCCACGCCCCCGCGTCTCGTTGCGCTCGGCGTCGAGTTCGACCCCCGCGAAGCCCAGCGTGGCCACGGTCTCGGCGCGCACCCGTGCGGCGTTCTCCCCCACGCCGGCGGTGAAGGAGATGACGTCGACGCCGCCGAGCTGCGCGAGGTACGCACCCGCGTACGCGCGGAGACGGTGGATGTACACGTCGAACGCGAGCTGCGCGTCGGGGTCGCCGGCGTCGCACCGCGCGGTGAGGTCGCGCATGTCGGACACTCCGGCGAGGCCGACGAGGCCCGACCGCTTGTTCAGCAGCGTGTCGAGGTCGGCGATCGAGAGATCGGCGCGGCGGGCGAGTTGCAGCAGCACCGCGGGGTCGAGGTCTCCGGAGCGCGTGCCCATGACGAGCCCCTCGAGCGGGGTGAGACCCATCGAGGTCTCGACCGATCGGCCGCCCTCGATCGCCGTGACGGACGCGCCGTTGCCGAGGTGGAACACGATCTGCCGCAGATCGGCGAGGGGGCGACCGAGGAAGGCGGCCGCCGATTCGCTCACGAACTTGTGGCTCGTGCCGTGGAAGCCGTACCGGCGGATGCGGTGCGTCTCGGCCAGTTCGCGGTCGATCGCGTACGTGTAGGCGGCGGGGGCGAGCGTCTGGTGGAACGCGGTGTCGAACACCGCGACGTGCGGCACGCCCGGAAACGCCTTCTTCGCCGCGACGATGCCGGCGAGGTTCGCCGGGTTGTGGAGAGGCGCCAGGACCGACAGCTCGTCGATGTTGATCTCGACGAGAGGGGTCACGAGCGTCGGTTCGAAGAAGCGCGCCCCGCCGTGGACCACGCGGTGTCCGACGGCGACCGGCGATCGCTCCTCGAGCGACGGCCCGTGGACCGCGAACGCCTCGAGCATGACGGCGAACCCCGCCGTGTGGTCGGGGATCTCACGTTCGATGGTGGACGTGGCATCCACGACCGTCGGCGCGGGGCCGCCCTCGGGGCTCAGGGCCGCCGCGGCGACCGTGTGCGTGGCGACGCCGATCCCCTCGCCGATGCGCTCGACCAGTCCCGAGGCGAGCACGCGCTCGTGCTGCATGTCGAGCAACTGGTACTTGAACGACGACGAACCGCTGTTGACGACCAGTACGACGCTCACGCGCGGCTCCCCTGGGCCTGGATCGCGGTGATCGCGATCGTGTTGACGATGTCGTCGACGAGTGCGCCGCGCGACAGATCGTTGATGGGCTTGTTCAGGCCCTGCAGGACCGGGCCGATCGCCACGGCACCCGCCGAGCGCTGCACCGCCTTGTAGGTGTTGTTGCCGGTGTTGAGGTCGGGGAAGACGAACACCGTGGCGCGCCCCGCCACCTCCGACCCGGGCATCTTGGCCTGGGCCACGGCGGCATCGGCCGCGGCGTCGTACTGGATCGGGCCCTCGACGAGCAGCTCGGGGGCGCGCTCGCGCACCAGCGCGGTCGCGGTGCGCACCTTCTCGACGTCGGCGCCGGTGCCCGACTCCCCCGTCGAGTACGACAGCATCGCCACGCGCGGCTCGATGCCGAACTGCTCGGCGGTCGCGGCGGACGAGACCGCGATGTCGGCCAGCTGCTCGCTCGTGGGATCGGGGATCACGGCGCAGTCGCCGTAGACGAGGACGCGGTCGGCGAGCGCCATCAGGAACACGCTGGACACCACCGACACCCCGGGTGCGGTCTTGATGATCTCGAACGCCGGACGGATCGTGTGCGCCGTGGTGTGCGCGGCGCCCGAGACCATGCCGTCGGCCAGGCCCAGGTGGACCATGAGCGTGCCGAAGTACGACACGTCGGTGACCGTGTCGGCGGCCTGGGCGTACGTGACGCCCTTGTGGGCACGGAGCCGCGCGTACTCGGTGGCGAACTTGTCGACGTGGACGGCGTCGAAGGGGCTGAGCACCTCGGCGTCGCGGATGTCGATGCCCAGCTCGATCGCGCGCCCTCGCACCTCGAGCGGCTCGCCGAGGATCGTGAGGTCGGCGATGCCGCGCGCCAGGACGGTCGCGGCCGCGCGCAGCACGCGATCGTCGTTGCCCTCGGGCAGCACGATGCGGCGCCGATCGCCGCGCGCGCGGTCCACGAGGCCGTACTCGAACATCAACGGCGTGACGACGCTTGGGCGGGCGACGCCGAGTTCGCGCGTGAGCAGGTTGGTGTCGACGTGGCGCTCGAACATCGCCAGGGCGGTGTCGTACCGGCGCTGCGAGTCGGCGGCGAGGCGACCACGCGTGTTCATGATGCGCACCGCGGTGTCGTACGTGCCGAGATCGGTGGCGATGATCGGCAGCGACGAACCGAGCCCGTCGATGAGGCGCACGATCGTGTCGGGCAGCTCGAACCCGCCGTTGAGGACGACACCGGCCAGTGAGGGGAACGTGCCCGAGGCGTTGGCCAGCAGGGTCGCCAACAGCACCTCGGTGCGGTCCGCGGGGATGACGATGACCGCCGACTCCATCAGGCGCGGCAGCACGTTGACCATCGACATGCCCGCGACCACCACGCCCAGCACCTCGCGCGTGAGCAGTTCGGGGTCGCCCTTGATCAGCTCGCCCTCGACCGAGCGCAGCACGCCCCGCATGGAGGGGGCGATGAGGAACCTGTCTTCGGGAAGCGCCCACACCGGCACGGTGCGGCCCGTCGGGGTCGGCGCGGCGTCGACGACGCGCCGGACGGATGCCACGACCTCGTCGAGGGCGTCGGGATCGGCGCGGTTGACGATGACGGCGAACACCTCGGCGCGCTCATGGAGCAGCTCGGGCATGGTGAGCGCCGCGATCTGCCCCACCTCCTGCGCGGTGCGCGCGACCGAGAGACCCAGGGTCTCGCCCTGCCCCTGCTGCGCCCGCCCGCCGAGGACGAGGAGCACGGGAGCGCCGAGGTTCGCGGCGATGCGCGCGTTGTATGCGAGCTCGGCGGGGCTGCCGACGTCGGTGTAGTCGCTGCCGATGACGACCACCGCGTCGCACTGGGCCTCGACGGCCTTGTACCGCTCGACGATGCGCCCCAGGGCGGCGTCGGCGTCGTCGCGGACGTCGTCGTACGTGACGCCCACGCAGTCGTCGTACGCGAGGTCGACGCCGTCGTGGTCGAGCAGCATCTCGAGCACGTAGTCGCGCTCGGCGGTCGAGCGCGCGATCGGTCGGAAGACGCCGACGCGCGGGGTCACGCGGCTCAAGGCGTCGAGGACGCCCAGAGCCACCGTGGATTTGCCCGAGTGCCCCTCGGCCGACGTGATGTAGATGCTCTGCGTCACGGCATCCAGCCTAGGCGGGGCGGGTGGGATCCCGCCGGGGTTGCCTCGCTGTCGAGGGATCCGACGCGCGCCGTAGGCTGCCCTCGTGAGCACTCCCCCGGATCGCCCCGGCACCACCGTCCCCGACCACCGCGGACGTACCGGCCTGCACCTCACCGGACGCGACCTCGACCGCAACCCGCGAGTCGAGGTGACCGATGTCGAGCTGCTGGCGGCGGGCTGGCACGTCCTGCGCGCGACGACCTTCCGCTACCTCGGCGACGACGGCGAGTGGACCTCCCAGAAGCGCGAGACGTACGACCGCGGGAACGGCGCGACGATCCTGCTCTACGACCCCGAGCGCCGGACGGTGCTGCTCACGCGGCAGTTCCGCTACCCGGTGTACGTGAACGACCACCCGGACGGCATGCTCATCGAGACCGCCGCCGGGCTGCTCGACGACGACGACCCCGTCACCGCGATCCGCCGTGAGGCCGAGGAGGAGACGGGGCTGCGTGTGACCGAGGTCGAACCGGTCTTCGAGGTGTACATGAGCCCGGGGTCGGTGACCGAGCGTCTGCACTTCTTCGCCGCCGCGTACGACGGCGCGAGCCGCGAGGGCGATCGCGGCGGCCTGGCCGAGGAGGGCGAGGAGATCGAGATCCTCGAGTACGACATCGACGTCGCCCTGCGGATGATCCGCGACGGCGAGATCCAGGATGCCAAGACCATCATGCTGCTGCAGTGGGCGGTGATCGACGGACCGTTCGCACGGCACTGAGGCCGGGGTCCGGGTGCGCCCGGGCATGAAAAGACTCTCCGCGCACCCGGCAGAGCCTGGTTACCCTTGCTACGTTTCCGTCCTGGGGGAGTTGGCCTGGATACCGCCGCGCGGAGAGCTGGGAACAGTCTACCCGACGTGCGCGGCGGTGCATGCCGGACGGAGTCGACGACCGATCAGGCGGGGAATGCGACGCGCCGGAGCAACGCCGCGAGATGACCGCGTTCCTCGTCGTCGAGCCCCGCGTGCAACGCCCGTTCGGCGGCGAGGATCGCCGGGCGCGCCTCGGCGAGGAGGGCGCGCCCCTCGGCCGTGATGACCACGACGTTCGCGCGCCGATCACGCGGGTCGGCTTCGCGGGACACGAGCCCGCGGCGCTGCAGATCGTCGACGAGGGCGACGACCTGGCTGGGGTCGAGCCGGAGGTGTTCGGACACCTCGCGCTGCGACGGGCGGGCCTCCCCCGCGGCGAGCGCGAGCACCGAGTACGACCGCACCTTGAGTCCGAAGGGCGCGAGGGCGGCGTTTCCGGAGGCGATCGAGAGCGCGTTCGCACGCGCCATGAGGAAGCTCAGGTCGTCGTCGAGGCGCACGGTCTCGTCGGTCGGGGTCTTCGGTGTCACAGCAGAATCCTAGCAATCGCAATCATTGACTTTCTCAACGATTGAGTTTAGAAAGAGTGCGACGGAAGGACTCCCATGAGCAACGCCCCCCTCCTCGACGGCAAAGTCGCCGTCGTCACCGGCTCGGGCCGCGGCCTCGGCCTCGCCTACGCCCGCGAACTCGCCCGCCACGGCGCGGCCGTCGTCGTCAACGACGTCGACGCCGCGACCGCCGCCGAGGCCGTCGCCACGATCGAGGCCGACGGCGGCCGTGCGGTCGCGGTCGTCGCCCCGGTCGGCCCCACCGCCACCGCGCGCGAACTCGTGCGCACCGCGGTCGAGACGTTCGGGAAGATCGACATCCTCGTCACCAATGCCGGGGTCCTGCGCGACACGGTCCTGTGGAAGATGAGCGACGACGACTTCGACACCGTCATCGGCGTGCACCTGCGCGGCACGTTCACGTGCGTGCGGGAGGCGGCGACCTGGATGCGCGAGAACGGCGTCCCCGGCCGGATCATCTGCATCGGCTCGCCCACCGGTCAACGCGGCAACTTCGGCCAGACCAACTACGCCGCGGCCAAGGCCGGAATCGTCGGCATGGTGCGCACGTGGGCCCTCGAGCTCCGGAAGGCGGGGATCACCGCCAACGCGGTCATCCCCGTCGCCGCGACCGCGATGACCGCGACCGTGCCGTATTTCGCCGCCGCCGTCGAGGCCGACGCGGCGGGCGAGCCCATGCCCGCGTTCTTCCGCCACGACCTCGGCTTCGGCACCTCCGACGACGTCGCCGGTCTCATCGCCCACCTCGCCTCGGATGCCGCCGGCGCGGTGACCGGACAGGCCATCGGCATCGGCGGCGACCGCTTGCAGCTGTGGACCCACCCCCAGCCCGCCGCCACCGCCTACCGCGACGGCGGGTGGAGCGCCGAGGCGCTGACGGACGAGTTCGACGCGGCGGTCGGCCCGCTGCAGAGCGTCGGCGAGACCTTCCCGCCCCTCCCGGACGAGCTGCGGCGCGACCCGGTCCGGTGACCGCGTGACCCGCTACGAGCCCGCCATCGACGTCGCGGCCCTCACCGCGATCGACATGCACGTGCACGTCGAGATCGACGGCCACGACCACTCGTCCCTCCCCGACGACCTGACGGAGGCCGCCAGCCGCTACTTCTCGACCGACGGTCCCCGACCCGACCTCGACCACATCGCCGCGTACTACCGGGAACGCCGGATGGCGGCCGTGGTGTTCACCGTCGACGCCGAGACGCAGCTCGGGCACCCGCCGATCTCGAGCGCCGAGATCGCGGCCGGGGCCATGCGCCACGCGGACGTGCTCATCCCGTTCGGGTCGGTGGATCCCCGGCGCCCCGACGCGGTGGACCGCGCCCGTCGGTTGATCGAGGATTCGGGAGTCCGCGGCTTCAAGTTCCACCCGACGGTGCAGGGCTTCGACCCGAGCGACGAGCGGTACTACCCGCTCTACGCGGCGATCGAGGCCGCCGGCGTCGTCGCCCTCTTCCACACCGGGCAGACGGGGATCGGCGCCGGGATGCCGGGCGGCCGGGGATTCCGTCTGGGCCTGTCCAACCCGATGCTGTTGGACGCGGTCGCGGCGGACTTCCCGGCGCTGGACATCGTCATGGCGCACCCCTCCGTGCCCTGGCAGGACGAAGCCATCTCGGTCGCGACGCACAAGCACAACACCTGGATCGACCTGTCGGGCTGGAGCCCGAAGTACTTCCCCGAGCAGCTCGTCCGGGCGGCGAACGCGTTCCTTCGCGAGCGGGTGCTCTTCGGCAGCGACTTCCCCCTCCTCACCCCCGACCGCTGGCTGCGCGACGTCGAGCAGACGGCGCTCAAGCCCGAACGCCTCCCCGGCATCCTCCGCGACAACGCCGCGCGCCTGCTCGGCCTCTAGACCCACCCGACTCCACAGAAACTCCCTCGAAACGGAGAACACCATGACCACGACCGTCGCCTACGCCGACGTCGTCGGGCTCGCCGGCACCGACCTCGGTTGGTCGGACTACCTGGAGATCACGCAGGACCGCGTCGACCTCTTCGCCGACGCGACCGACGACCATCAGTGGATCCACACCGACCCCGCGCGCGCGAAGGACGGCCCGTTCGGCGGCGCGATCGCGCACGGCTACCTGAGCCTCTCGCTCACGGTGAAGTTCTGGACCGAGCTGCTCGACGTCACCGGCGTCACCACGAAGGTGAACTACGGCCTCGACAAGGTGCGCTTCGTCTCGCCGGTGAAGGTGGGCGCGCGCGTCCGGATGAACGCCGTCGTCGCCGAGGTGACGGAGGTGCGCGGCGGTTATCAGCTCGCCGTCGACCAGACCGTCGAGGTCGAAGGCGGCGACAAGCCCGCCGTCGTCGCCCGCGGCCTGTACCGTTTCTACGCCTGACACCCGGCGGGCGCGGATCCGACCTCGCGCCCGCCGGACCCGCCTCCCGGCATCCCTCCCCCGCTCCGGGGCGCACCGCAGCGTCCCCTCCTCGACGAAGAGACCCATGAGCACACCCGGACTCGGCGCCTGGCTCCCCCGCCGCCGCCTCAAGCACCCCGACAAGACCGCCCTGATCTTCGGCGACGACCGGCGCCTCAGCTACGCCGAGCTGGACACCGCCGTCGAGCGGGCCGCCGCCGTCTTCGCCGACCACGGCGTCGCCCGCGGCGACCGCGTCGCCTACCTCGGCGAGAACTCGCCAGAGTTCCTCCTCACGCTGTTCGGCGCGGCCCACCTCGGTGCCGTGTTCGTGCCCGTGAACACGCGCCTCGCCGCCCCCGAGATCGCGCACGTGCTCGCCGACTCCGGCGCTCGCGTGCTGGTGCACGACGCGTCGTTCGCGGATCGCGTGGCCGCGGCGGTGTCGACCTCGCCCGTCGCACACGTCATCGCCACGGGATCCTCGGGCCGCGACGGCGACCCGGGCCTCGCCAGGCTGCTGGACCGCGCGGTCTCCGCGCCGCCGCCGGCGCCCGTCGGCCTCGACGATCCCGCCGCGCTCGTCTACACCTCGGGCACCACGGGTCGCGCCAAGGGGGCGGTCCTCACGCACGGCAACCTCACGTGGGTGTCGATGAACACGATCATCGACTACGACCTCGTCTCCGCCGACGTGTCGCTGATGATCTCGCCGCTCTTCCACGTCGCCTCGCTCGGAATGGGGGCGCTCCCCGCGCTGCTCAAGGGCGCGACCGTCGTGCTCGAGAACGGGTTCGAAGCCGGACGCGCGCTCGACCTCATCGAACGCCACGGCGTCACCGTGATCTCGGGTGTGCCGACGACGTATCAACTCATGGCGGACCATCCCGAGTGGTCCCGCACCGACGTGTCGAGCCTGCGGACGCTCACGTGCGGCGGCTCGGCGGTGCCGCCGCGCATCCGCGAGGCGTACGAGGCCCGCGGACTGTCGTTCACGCAGGGCTACGGGATGACCGAGACCTCCCCCGGCGCGACGAGCCTGTCCGCCGGGATGACCCGCACGAAGGCCGGGAGCGTCGGCCTGCCGCACTTCTTCACCGACGTCCGGGTCGTCGGAGAGGACGGGATGCCGGCTCCCGCCCGCGCGGTCGGCGAGATCCAGGTGCGCGGCCCGAACGTGTTCGCCGGCTACCACGGGCAACCCGAGGCGACGACCGCCGCGTTCGCCCTGGACGGCTGGTTCCGCTCCGGCGACCTCGGCTATCTCGACGAGGACGGCTACCTCTACATCGCCGACCGGCTGAAAGACCTCATCATCTCCGGGGGCGAGAACATCTACCCCGCCGAGGTCGAGGGCCTGATCCTCGGCATCCCGGGGATCACGGGCGTCGCGGTGATCGGCATCCCGGACGAGAAGTGGGGAGAGGTGCCGATCGCCCTCGTGACGGTGGCCGAGGGGGTGTCGGTCGACACCGAGAGCGTCCGCGCGGAACTCTCCGGCCGGATCGCGAGGTACAAGATCCCGAAGACCGTGACGGTCGTGGACGACCTCCCGCGTACGGCGTCGGGCAAGGTGCGCAAAGCGGACCTGCGCGCGCGGCTGTTGTCGGCGCCCTAGTCGGCGACCGCAGGCCCCTCGAGGGCGTCGACGAGGGCGAGGCCGCGCTCGGCCCACGCGATCTCGTGGTCGGCGCGCGCCACGAACCCCTCGTACGCGAACACCTTGAACGCCACGATCGCCTCCGGGGCGTGCCGCGTGTCGGTCTCGAGGCGGCGGGCGACGATCGGGTGCGTCCGTTCGCGGATCGCGTCGAGCTGCGCCTGCCACAGCCCGCGGCGCACGCGGTAGTGCGCGATGTGTTCGCGCAGCCGCGCGCGGGCGGCATCGGGGTCGGCCCACTCGAAGTAGGCGGCTCGTAGGAGCGCGGGGTCGCGGTCGGCGCCGTATGCGACCGGCTGCTCCATCCAGCGGCGGAGGTCGTCGACGCCCTCATCGGTGATCGTGTACTGCGTCTTGGTGGTGGCTGCGCCCCACGGGACCGATTCGTCGCGGAGCAGGCCGTCGGCGACCATGCGCTTGAGCTCGGGGTAGATCTGCGAATCGGGGGCGTGCCAGACGTGCCCGACCGACCCGTGGAACGCCTTCGCGAGGTCGTACCCGGTCATCGGCTGCGCGGTCAGCAGGGCCAGCAGCGCGTAGCGCAGGCTCATCGCGGACTCCCCTCTTGCGTCGCGGCGTCCGCCCACGATATCTTCCTCGCAATATCTATGTAGATAGTTATTGAGGACGAGGAGGTCCCGTGACCGAGACGATGGCGGCCAAGCTGCTCGACTACCCCCGGAACGCCTGGTACGTGGCCGCGTGGGACCACGAGGTCACGCGCAAGCGCCCTCTCGCGCGCACCGTCGCCGGGCGACCGCTCGCGCTCTACCGCACCGAGGACGGCACGGCCGTGGCCCTGGCCGACGCGTGCTGGCACCGCCTCGCCCCGCTGTCGCAGGGCACGCTCGTCGGGCCCGGCGACATCCGCTGCCCGTACCACGGCATCACGTACGACCCCCGCGGCCGGTGCACCTCGATGCCCGCACAGGAGACGATCAACCCCAGCGCCCTGGTGCCCTCGTTCCCCGTCGTCGACCGGTACCGGTACGTGTGGGTGTGGGTCGGCGACGCGGCGCTGGCCGACCCCGATCTCATCCCCGACATGCACCAGATGACGCACCCCGACTGGACCGGCGACGGACTGACGATCCACGCGCCGTGCAACTTCCAGCTCATCCTCGACAACCTCATGGACCTCACGCACGAGGAGTTCGTCCACTCCAGCAGCATCGGCCAGAAGGAGCTCAGCGAGTCGGAGTTCGTCACGACCCACACCGAGACGACCGTCACGGTGGAACGCTGGATGCGCGACATCGAGCCGCCGCCGTTCTGGCTGAAGAACATGCGCGACAAGTTCCCCGGCTTCACCGGTCGCGTGGACCGCTGGCAGATCATCCACTTTGAGGCACCGTCGACGATCTGCATCGACGTGGGGGTCGCCGCCGCCGGCACCGGGGCACCCGAGGGGGACCGCTCGCAGGGCGTCAACGGCTACGTCATGAACACCATCACGCCCGAGACCGACCGGACGAGCCACTACTTCTGGTCGTTCCAGCGCAACTACCGCCTCGACAGCCAGCTCATCACCACGCAGCTGCGGGAGGGCGTCCACGGCGTGTTCGGCGAGGACGAGGCGATGTTGACCGCCCAGCAGGCCGCCATCGACGCCAACCCCGATTACGAGTTCTACAGCCTGAACATCGATGCCGGGGGCATGTGGGTGCGGCGGCTGCTGGAACGGATGCTGGCCGCCGAGGGCCGCGAACGCACCCCCGTGACGGTGGGCTGATGGCCGTCGCGCACCGCGAGGTGTGGCAGGGCGGCACGGTCGCCGCCGCCCGCGACCTCACGCCCGAGATCCGGCGCATCGAGATCGACGTCGACTCCCCGGTCCGGGTGGAGCCCGGCGCGCACCTCGACGTGCGCGTGCCGATCGCCGGGAAGATCGAACGGCGCTCGTATTCGATCGTGGATGCCTCGCCCGACGGCTCCCGCGTGGCGCTCAGCGTCTCCACCTCCCCCGTGAGCCGCGGCGGCGCCGCCGTCATGAACGCCCTCCGCCCCGGCGACAGGATCGAGGTGACGCAACCGCTCAACGACTTCCCCCTGCGCCTCGGCGCGCGGCGGTACGTGCTGGTCGCCGGCGGCATCGGCGTCACGGCCCTGTACGGCATGGCGGAACGCCTGCGCGCCGCGCGCGCCGACTACCGGCTGCTCTACCTCGGTCGCAGCCGCCCGCTCATGGCCTACCTCGACGACCTGGACGAACGCCACGGCGACCGGCTCGCGGTGCACGTCCGCGACGAGGGCACGTCCATGTCGGTGCCGGACCTCGTGGCATCCGTCGAGCCGGGCACCGAGATGTACGTGTGCGGACCGATCCGACTGATGGATGCCGTGCGGCGGGCCTGGATCGAGGCGGGACTGCCGCCGGCCGACCTGCGCAGCGAGACGTTCGGCAACAGCGGGTGGCACGACCCGCAGCCGTTCACCGTCCGCATCCCCTCGCTCGGCCTCGAGACCGTCGTCCCGCCCCACCAGTCGATGCTCGAGGCGCTCCAAGCCGCCGGAGCCGACATGATGTACGACTGCCGGAAGGGCGAGTGCGGGCTGTGCGAAGTCCGCGTCGCCGGACTCGACGGCGACATCGACCACCGCGACGTGTTCTACAGCGAACGGCAGCGGGACGCGCGGACGAAGATGTGCTGCTGCGTCTCTCGCGTGGTCGCGCCGGCGGGTGCCACGGGCGTCGTCACGATCCTGCCCACGTGAGGCGGGTCACACCACCAGCGGGGCGAGGGCGCGCACGGCCGGCTCCAGCGCACCGATGACCTCGGACGGGTCGTCGACGCGGTGACGCGCGCCGGAGAACCCGACCGCGCCGACCGTGACCCCCCGATCGTCGCGGAGAGGGAGGGCGAGGCATCCGGTCGTCGGGAGGATCTCGCCGCACTGCCGTGTGACGCCGAACCGGCGCACGTCGGCGGCGATCGCGCCGTCCGGCACCCGCCCCTCGGCGACCAGCAGCATCCGGCCGAGGGCGTAGCGGGCGGGTTCGCGGACCAGCCGGTCCGCGTCGCTGAGCGGGAAGTCCGGATCCGCGTCGAGGACGACGACACGTCCGTCCAGGAACAAGACCACGTGCACGCCCCCGCGCACGGCGCGCCGCGCGTCGGCGAGAAGTGCCCGCGCGGCCGCGGGCAGGCGCGCGGGTGGGGCCGTGACCCCGGCCAGTTGCGCGACGCGGGCGCCCAGCGCGAAGCCGGAGAGGTCGGGGGTGCGGACGAGGAACTCGTCCTCGACGAGAAGGTTCAGGAGCCGGTACGTGGTCGCGCGCGGGAGACCCAGTTCCGTGGAGATGCGCTGCGCGCTCACTCCGGCACCGAGGTGCGCCACGGCCTCCAGCACCGCCAGCGCCGAGCGGACGGCTCCCGGCTGCCGCGCGGCCAGTCCCGGCGGCTCAGGCATCGGTCCGCCCGGGCGGTGCGACGCCGCCGAGCACCTGGGCGGCCACGGGTTCGTCGTACGCGCCGATCGGCCGCGACCGCGGGCGCGCCGCGACGATCGCGATCCCCGCGCCGGCGAGCAGGGTCGCCGCCGTGACCGACGCCAGGGCGACGGCGTCGGTCCCGACGACGAGGAACGCCACCAGCGCCGCGGTGAGCGCCACCGCGGAGACGCCCGCGACGACCGCCGGGCCCGCGGTCAGCTCCCCGATCCGCCGGAGGAACACCGGCGCCGCGACGCACACCAGCACGTACGCGACGATGTAGCCGGTCGCCCCGACCGCGAGCGTCGCCTGCATCGCCTCGCGCGCGTCGACGCCCGCGAGCGCGAGGATGAGCGGGACGCCCCCGACCACCGGCAGCGCCGCCGCGATCGCCGTGATCGGCGTGCGCAGCCGCCGGTGGGTGCGTCCCAGGCCCGCGGGCAGCACGCCGTCACGGCTCATCGCGAACAGCACGCGCACGAGCGCCGTCACCGTACCGATCGCGCACGCGAGGAAGGATGCCGTGATCCCGATGTCAGCGGCCACGCCCCACGGCCCCAGTCCGTACGCACCCGCGAGATCGTTGACCGGAGATGCGCTGGCTGCGAGGTCGAGGCCCAGGGCGTGGAAGCCCGACGCCTGGGTCACGGCCGCCAGGACGTACACGCCCCCGCTGATCACGACGGTGCCCGTGATCGCCCGAGGGACGTTGCGCAGCGGTGCCACCGATTCCACCCCGAGGGTCGCGGCGGACTCGAACCCCACGAACGCGGTGAGCGCGACCACCGCTCCCGCGGCGAGCGCGACCGGGTCCACGGGGCCGGGCGCGAGGGTCGCGACGACGTCGGCCGGGCCGATGAGCGCGAGGAGCACGGACAGCAGCGCGACGATGAGCGCGACAGAGATCGCCTCGACCACGAGCGCCACCCGCGCCGACAGGCGGATGCCGGAGACGAGGACCGCGGCGACGAACGCGACCTCACCCAGGAGCGCCACCGTCACCGTCGTGCCGCGGTCGAGGCCGGGCCACGCGGCCCCGAGCAGGTAGCCCAGGTAGTAGGCGCCTCCGAGGAGCGCGAACATCGCGATCGCCGCGTAGCCGATCACGATCGCCGCACCGGCGACCAGCCCCGCTCGCTCCCCCAATCCGCGAGCGGTGTAGGTGTACAGCCCGCCGACGGCGGCGAAGCGGCGGGCGAACTGCGACACGGTGCGGGCGACGGCGAAGCTGAGCACCCCGGCGGCGACGATCGCGGCCACCGCAGCCCCCGGCGCGACCCCCGCGACCAGCAGGACGACCGTGGTCGCGGCCGCCGCGGGCGCGACGGCGGCGACGGACTGGGCTGCGAGGTCGACGATGCCGATGCTGCGGCGTTGCAGTCCGTGCAGGGGCGAACGCGCGCCGAAGCCGGCGACGGGCGTGGGCCGGGCGATGGCGCGGGCAAGTGCGGTCATGGTGCTCCCCGTGGACTCGGTGCGACCGTACGCCCCGGCCGTTGCCTCGGCGCGACACCGATGTTTCGCGCGCGTATCCGCCACTGAGACACCCCCAGCCACGGTGTCTCAGTCGGTGTCCCGGCACTTTCATGTCGATCACATCGGCAGGCAACGCACCGGGAGGAACCTCGGACGCACACCCGACCTCCGAAAGGCTCCGACATGACCCAGCTCGAATCGAAGGGGGCCGCCGCCGCGACCCCGCGGACCCTCCGCGGCTCCCTCGGCGTCACGGCGATCATCTTCATGGTCGTCGCCGCCGCCTCGCCGCTCACCGTCGTCGGCGGCGCCGGTCCCCTCGGCATCCTGATCGGCAACGGCGTCGGCTACCCGACCCTGTACGCCGTCAGCGCCGTCATCCTGCTCCTGTTCGCCGTGGGTCTGGCCGCGATGACGCGTCATGTGCCGCGGCCGGGCGCGTTCTTCACCTACATCGGGTACGGCCTGGGCCGGCCGTCCGGTCTCGCGGCCGCGTGGACCGCGATGCTGACCTACACGACGATCCAGGTCGCGGTGTACGGCTACATCGGCTACCTCCTCGAGATCACCGTCGTGTCGATCGGCGGACCCGACCTGGCGTGGTGGCTGTACGCACTCGCCACGGTGGGACTCGTCGGCATCCTGGGCTACCGCCACATCGACCTCTCGAGCAAGGTGCTCGGCGTGCTGCTGGTCGCCGAGGTCGCGATCGTGCTCGTGCTCGTCGCCGCGGTCGTCGTCAACGGCGGACCCGAGGGACTGAGCCTCGCCCCGTTCGAGCCGGCCAACGTCTTCAGCGGGTCGCCGGGGGTCGGTCTGATGTTCGCGATCGCCGCGTTCATCGGGTTCGAGGCCACCGCGATCTTCCGCGACGAGGCTCGCGACCCCGACCGCACGATCCCGCGCGCGACCTACGGCGCGGTCATCGGCATCGGCATCTTCTACACCCTCGCGACCTGGGGCCTGATCATGGCGTGGGGCCCGAACGGCATCCTGGCGGCCGCGGCCGAGAACCCCGCGACGCTCATGCTCCGCACCGTCGCGATCTACCTCGGCACGGTCGGCGAGGTGCTCGTGAACGTGCTGCTGCTGACGTCGATGTTCGCGTGCGTCCTGTCGTTCCACAACGTCCTCACCCGCTACCAGCACGCGATGTCGACCGCGGGGGTCCTGCCCGAGCGCCTGTCCGGCGTGCACGCCCGCCACCTGTCCCCGCACGCGTCGTCGCTGGTGCAGACGGTGACCGCCGGCATCCTGCTCGCCGTCTTCGCCGTCCTCGGACTCGACCCGCTGCTGCAGGTGTTCACGTGGCTCTCCGGGGTCGCGACCGTCGCGATCGTGGCGCTCATGGCCGTCACCTCGATCGCCGTGATCGTCTACTTCGCCCGCAACCGCGCGGACCGCCGGCCGTGGAACACCGTGATCGCGCCCGCCCTCGGGTTCGCCGGGCTCGCGGTGTCCGCCGTCGTGATCGTGGCGTACTTCCCCGTGATGGTCGGCGACGTCGACGCCGACGGCGCACCGACGTTCGGTGCGGTGACCTGGGCCCTCCTCGCCCTGGTCGTGGTCGTGCCGCTGTTCGGCTACGTCCAGGCCGCGTGGATCCGTCGCCGCCGCCCCGCCGCGTACGCCAAGCTCACCGACGCCATCGCCGGTTGATCCCCCGTCCCCCACCCGCACCACCCAGGAAGACACCATGACCCTCACCGATCCCACCGTCTCCGCCTACGACGCGCCGGAGGCTCCCGCCCACCCGCTCGGTTCCCTGACCCCCGCGGAGATCACCGCGGTCCGCACGATCGTCGCCGGCCTCGACGGCGTCGACGAGGCGACCCGTTTCGCCTACGTCGGCCTCGAGGAGGCACCGAAGGGCGAGGTCCTGGCGTGGGAGGCGGGCGAAGCGCCCGCCCCCGAGCGCCGCGCCCGCGTGCAGCTGCTGAACCTCCGCACCGCGCACTCCCTCGACCTCGTCGTCTCGCTCGCGACCGGCACGGTGCTCCGTTCCACCGAGCTCGACGGATCCGACGGGCAGCTGCCGATCCTGGACGCCGAGTTCGAAGAGGTCGGCGTCATCGCGAACGAGGACGAGGCGTGGGTGGCCGCTCTCGCCGCCCGCGGCCTCACGACCGAGAACGTGGTGCTCGTACCCCTGTCGGCTGGGCACTACGGCTACGAGGACGAGGTGGGCCGTCGCATCCTCCGCACCTTCGCGTTCCGTCAGGACCACCCCGCCGACCACCCGTGGGCGCACCCGGTCGACGGCCTCACCGCCTACATCGACGTCGCCGACCGCCGGATCATCGAGATCGTCGACACCCCGGGCTTCACCGTGCCCGAGACGCACGGCAACTTCGACGACCCCGAGCTGCAGGGACCGCCGCTGGAGGGGCTGAAGCCGATCGTCATCACACAGCCCGAGGGCTCGAGCTTCACGGTCGACGACGAGCACGTCACGTGGGGCGAGTGGGACCTGCGCATCGGCTTCGACACCCGCGAGGGACTCATCCTGCGCCAGCTCTCGTTCGCGGGTCGCCCGGTGATGTACCGCGGGTCCATCAGCGAGATGGTCGTGCCCTACGCCGACCCGGCACCGAACCGCTTCTGGCAGAACTACTTCGACACCGGCGAGTACCTGTTCGGCCGCTACACGAACGAACTCGAACTCGGCTGCGACTGCGTCGGCGACATCACGTACGTCGACGCCGTGCTGTCGGACGAGAACGGGATGCCGCGCACCATCCGAAACGCGGTGTGCATGCACGAGGAGGACTTCGGCTCCCTGTGGAAGCACACCGACATCTTCACCGGGTCGAGCGAGGTCCGTCGCTCACGGCGTCTCGTGATCTCGTTCTTCACCACGGTCGGCAACTACGACTACGGCTTCTACTGGTACCTCTACCTCGACGGCACCATCGAGTGCGAGGCCAAGCTCACCGGCATCCTGTTCACCTCCGCCTACCCGGGCGAGGGCTACCCCTTCGCGTCGGAGGTCGCGCCGGGGCTGGGGGCGCCGTACCACCAGCACCTCTTCTCAGCGCGGCTGGACATGACCGTCGACGGTGTCGCGAACGTCGTGAACGAGATCGACGCGGTGCGACTGCCGATCTCGGCCACCAATCCCGCCGGCAACGCCTTCACCAAGAAGGTCACGCCGATCGCGTCGGAGAAGGTGTCGGGCCGCGTCGCCGACGGCGCGGTGAACCGGGTGTGGCAGATCGCCTCGACCGAGAAGACCACCGAGCGCGGGCAGGCGACCTCGTACGTGCTCTTCCCGACCGAGACGCCCGTGCTCCTCGCCGACGAGGCCTCGTCGATCGCCGCGCGCGCGGCGTTCGCGACGAAGAACCTCTTCGTCACCAAGTACGACCCGGCCGAGCGCTACGCCGCCGGCGACTTCGTGAACCAGCACCCCGGCGGGGCCGGCATCCCGGACTTCATCTCGGGCGACGAGCCGCTCGTGGGCGAGGACGTCGTGCTGTGGCACACGTTCGGCCTCACGCACTTCCCGCGCAACGAGGACTGGCCGGTCATGCCCATGGACTACGCCAAGTTCACGCTCAAGCCGTACAACTTCTTCGAGCGCAGCCCCGTGCTGAACGTCCCGGCACCGGCGAACACGCACTGCGCTCCGGCGTCGCACCCCGCCGCGCACGGCGAATCGTCGGCATCCGGGTGCCACTGCTGAATCGATGAGCGAGATCCTCCACCTGTGGGCGGTCGCCCCCGCCGCGATCGGAACGTGCTGTCTGGCCGCCGATCGCGCGCGGGTGCGGCCGCCCGAGGTCGTGGCGGCGGCCGTCATGCTGCTGGCGATGGTGGATGCCGCCGCGTTCGGTGTGGTCGCCCCGGTGTACTGGACCGCGCTGCTGCTCGCGGCGGCGCTGGGCCTGGCGATCTGGCGCCGTCCGCGCCAGCGGCGCGCGCCGCGGGTGCCGGCGCTGATGACGCTGCACACCACGCTCGGCATGGTCGTCATGGCCGGGCTGCAGCTCGCGATGGGCGGACACGCGACGGCCTCGGACCACACGCACGGGCTCTCACCGACCCCCCTGCTCGCGGCGGCGGCGATCGGCTACGGCGTGCTGTCGGTCACCGCGATGCGGCGGATGCCGGCGCGTCTGGACCGCGCGCAGATCGGCGCGATGGCGGTGTCTGTGGGCCTCATGGCGGTGGCGATGGTGTGACCGCAGCCGGGAACACCGCCGGTGAGCGGAGGGGAAACAGCGACGGGAGGACGAATCCGCAGAATTCGTCCTCCCGTCCCCGAATCTCCTCCCGGGCCGACGCGCTCAGCCGGGCCGACGCGCTCAGCGGGTGAAGCGCAGGGTCACGAGCTGGAACGGGCGCAGGGCCAGCTCCACCGTCGTGTCGTCGGCATCCACGACCGCAGCGGCCGCGACCGGTCGCTCGAGCAGGTCGGTCTCGACCGCGCCGGAGGCGGCGAATCCGACCGCCACCCGCGCGCGGGTGCGACGCCCCAGCGCCTCGTACAGCCGCACGATCACGTCACCGGAGCCGTCGTGCACGAGCTTGACCGCCTCCACGACGACCCCCTCGTCGTCGACGGCCACCAGCGGGGCGACCTCTTCCGCACTCGCCCCCTCGATCACACGCAGCGGCAGGTTGGTGCGGTAGCCCTCGACGACGGCGTCCTCGACCTCGGCGCCGACGACGATGCCCACCTCGAGGTGATGCGCGCCCTGGTCCTGCTGAGGGTCGGGGAACAGTGCGCCGCGGATGATCGACAGCCGGACCAGGGAGTACGTGCCGCCGGCCTCGCGCGCGTGGCGGGTGATGTCGTGGCCGTAGGTCGAGTCGTTCGTCACGGCGACGCCGAAGCCGCTCTCGCCCACGCGCACCCACCGATGGGCGGCGGTCTCGAAGCGCGCGGCATCCCAGGAGGTGTTCGTGTGGGTCGGACGGCTGATGTGGCCGAACTGGATCTCGGATGCCGCCCGGTCGGTGTGCACGTCGACGGGGACGGCGAGCTTGAGCAGCTGCTGCTGCTCGTGCCAGTCGATGTCGATCGACAGGCGCACCGTGCGCGCGCCCGCGGCGAGCGCGATGCGGGTGGTCAGGTGCGAGTCGCCGAAGGTCCGCTCGACCACGACCGCGTCGCCGTCGATGCGCACCGCCTGCGCGGAGTCGAGCGGGGTGACGTGGCGGCGGTAGGTCTCGTCGATGTCCCACGCGTCCCACTGGGTGGGCGTGTCGCGGAACAGCTGGAACAGGCCGGCGGCCTGCCCCTCGGGGACGATCTCGCGACCGGATGCCACCTCTACGAGCGAGATGATCAGACCCCGGGCGTCGATCACGGCGTGGACGACGCCGTTGTCGAGCACGAAGCCCGCCCCCTCCGCGCGCGGGGCGACATCGCGGACGGCCGGAGCCGCCGCGATCGCGAGGGCCGGGGCACCGGAGCGGGTGTGCGGGGCGGCGTTGGCCACGAGCGTGCGGTCGCCCTCCCCCGCGAGCGCGCGCAGGGCGTCGGCGATGATCTGCTCGAGCTCGGTCGCGATCGCGCCGTAGTTGCGCTCGGCATCCCGGTGCACCCAGGCGATGGAGGTGCCGGGGAGGATGTCGTGGAACTGCTGCAGCAGCACGAGCTGCCACAGGCGCCGGAACGCCTCCGCGGGGTACGCGGCGCCCGTGCGGACGGCGGCGGTCGCGGCCCACAGCTCGGCTTCGCGGAGCAGGTGTTCGCTGCGGCGGTTGCCCTGCTTCGTGCGCAGCTGGCTGGTGTAGGTGCCGCGGTGGAACTCCAGGTACAGCTCCCCCGCCCACACGGCCGGGTCGGCGTATTCGGCCTCGGCGGTCTCGAAGAACTCCCGCGGCGTGGAGTGCTTCACGATCGGCGCACCCTCGAGCGAGTGCGCGCGGGCGATCGTCGCGGTCATCTCGCGCGTGGGGCCGCCGCCGCCGTCGCCGAAGCCGTACGGCAGGAGGGACGTCCGCGCGCGGCCCTTGTCGGCGAAGTTGCGCTCGGCGTGCGCGAGGTCGGCCGCGGTGACCTCGGAGTTGTACTTGTCGACGGGCGGGAAGTGCGTGAAGATGCGCGAGCCGTCGATGCCCTCCCACTGGAAGGTGTGGTGCGGGATGCGGTTGGTCTCGTTCCACGAGATCTTCTGCGTCAGGAACCAACGGGCACCGGCGGCCTTCATGATCTGCGGCAGGGCGCCGCTGTAGCCGAACGAGTCGGGCAGCCACACCTCCTCGGTGTCGATGCCGAACTCCTCCTGGAAGAAGGTCTTGCCCTCGAGGAACTGGCGGGCCATCGCCTCGCCGCCGACCATGTTGGTGTCGGACTCGACCCACATGCCGCCCACGGGCACGAAGCGCCCCTCGGCGACGCGCTCCTTCAGCCGCTCCCAGAGCGCCGGGTAGTGCTGCTTCATCCACGCGAACTGCTGCGCCGACGAGCTGGCGAAGACGAACTCGGGGTCTTCGTCCATGAGCGACAGCACGTTCGAGAACGTGCGCGAGACCTTCCGCGCCGTCTCCCGCACCGGCCACAGCCACGCCGAATCGATGTGCGCGTGACCGACGGCGTGCAGCACGTGGGCGCTGGATGCCGCGGGCGCCGCGAGCAGCGGAGCGAGCACGTCGCGGCCGGCCTGCGCGGTGGCGGCGACGTCGTGCGGGTCGACGGCGTCGATCGCGGCATCCATCGCCTCCACCAGCGTTGCCCGGCGGGCCGAGGTCGCGTCGAGTTCGTCGATGAGGCCGCGCAGCAGACGGAAGTCCGCCAGCAGTTCCCACACCGCGAGGTCGCGCAGACCGATCGACATGTCGCGGAGCGTGTAGAGAGGAGCGTCTCCGGCGGTGGCGGGGTCGCCGAGGGGGGTCGGCTCGAACGAGAAGAGGCTGCCCACGTCGGGGTTCGACGCGGCCTCCACGAGCACGTCGACGCGACCGTCGGCGTCGAGGGCCGCGGAGGTGGCGTTGTTGAACGGAGACACGCCCTTGATCGGCGCGCCCTGGCGGTTCCACACGAGGGCCTCGCACTGGAAGCCGCTCTGCCCGGCGGTGAAGCCCAGGTCGATGACGAGCTCGGCGACCGTGCCGGCGGGCAGCGCGCCGTCGGCGTCGCGCCACGCGGCAGGGATCTCCCCCGACACGGCGAACCAGGTGGTCCCCCACGCCCGGCCCCACGGCGTCCCGACGGCGAACGGACGGTACTCGGCGGCGGCGGCCTCGGCGAAGGTCACGGGCTCGCCCGGGGCCTCCCAGGCCGAGATGCCGAGGGGGTGGCGGGCGCGGTAGACGGCGGGAGCGAGGCGCTCGCGGACGAAGCGGTCGATGCGCATCTCGATGAGCGCGGTGCGGTCGTGCATGAAGAGTTCCTTGTCTGGGGGGGACGGGTCAGCCCTTGACCGCGCCGGCGAGAGCCGACGGGCCGCCGAGCCCGCGCTGCACGAGGACGTACAGGCCGAGGACCGGAAGGGAGTAGACGATCGAGTAGGCCGCGAGCTGGCCGTAGGCCACCGCTCCGAACGAGCCGAAGAAGTTGAAGATGCTGACCGCGGCCGGCTGGTAGTCGGGGCTGAGCAGCAGCACGAAGGGGACGAAGAAGTTCCCCCACGCCTGGATGAAGGTGAAGATGAACACCACCGCGATCCCCGGGCGCATGAGCGGCAGCACGATCTGCACGAGCGTGCGCAGGGATCCCGCGCCGTCCATCCAGGCCGCGTGCTCCAGCTCGACGGGGACGCCGTCCATGAAGTTCTTCATCATCCAGATGGCGATCGGCAGGGCGCTCGCGGTGAGGAACAGGATCGTCCCCCCGATGGAGTCGATGAGGTTCAGCTGCACGAACAGGCTGTAGACCGGCACCATGATCGCGGTGATCGGAAGGCACGTGCCGAACAGCACCGCGTAGAGGAAGGGCTTTCCGACGCGCATCCTGTAGCGCGACAGCGGGTAGGCCGCGAGCGAGGCGAGCACCACGGTGGCGATCGCCGTGCCGCCGGCGAGCATCACGCTGTTCCACAGCGGCAGGAACAGCAGGTCGGGCTTCATCACCGCGGCGAAGTTGTCGAGGGTGATGACCTCGGGCATCTTGATCGCGAGCGTGGGTTGGGCATCGAGCGACGCCGTGACGAGCCACACCAGCGGAACGACGAACAGGATGCCGATGACGATGAGCAGCGTGTTGCTGAGGACGCGCAACGCCCGCGCGCGCGGTGACGAGAGCGAGGTCTTCGTGCGCTTCGGGGCACGCCGCGCGCGGGTGCCCACGACCTCGGGGAGGGTGGTGGTGGTCACGACGAGACCTCCTCGCGCAGCGCGCGGACATAGAAGAACGAGAAGACCGCGCCGATGAGGAGCATGATCGTGGCGATCGCGGTGCCATAGCCCAGCTCGCCGAACTTCAGGCCCTGCTGGTACGCGAGGATCGGCAGCGTCGTGCTCTTGGTGCCCGGGCCGCCGCCGGTCATGACGAAGATGAGCGTGAAGACCGAGAGGGTCTGCAACGTCACGATCATCGAGTTCGTGCCGATGGTCGAGCGGATCATCGGGATGGTGACGAGCAAGAGGCGCTTGATGCCGCTGGCCCCGTCGACCTCGGCCGCCTCGGTGATCTCGGGCGGCACGTCGGACAGCGCCGCGGAGTACACCATCATCGAGAACGCCGTGCCGCGCCAGATGTTGGCGAAGATCACCATGAGCACCGGCATCGTGAACAGCCAGCTCACGGGCTCGAGGCCGAAGACGCCGAGGACGGCGTTGAGGGTTCCGTTGTCGCGGAAGAACGCGTAGGCGGCGAAGGCCGCGACGATCTCGGGGAGCACCCACGCGGTCACCACGATCGTTCCGACGACGGCGGTGACGATGCGGTTGCCCGAGCGCATCATGAGCGCGAGGGCGAGGCCGAGGACGTTCTGCCCGACGACGGCGGAGAAGAACACGAAGACGATCGTGTTGATCACCGCGACCGGGAAGTCGGGCGAGGCGAACAGCTGGGTGTAGTTCTGGAAGCCGACGAACTGCGAGTCGACGGCGGTCGAGCCCGAGAGCGTGGCGTTGGTCAGGGAGCCCCACAGCGACACCAGGATCGGGCCGAGCAGGAAGACCGCCAGAAGCAGCGCGGCGGGGAGCAGCGGGAGCGCCCGGACCGACGACCGGAGGCCGCGCGTGGTGGCGCGCGACCTCCGGCCGGGGCCGGTCGCCCCGGTGATGGCCGGGGCGGTCATGATCAGCCCTTCTGGGTGTTCTCTTCGCCGACGATGCCGATGACGGCCTGGTCGTAGGCGGCTGCCGCGTCGTCGACGCTGGACTGGCCGGTCATGACCGCTTCCATCGCGACCTGGATCTGGTTGGAGATCTTGTCGTAGTCCTCGGTGGCGGGACGGAAGTGGGTGGTGTCGACGAAGCTCGAGAAGGTCTCGAAGCTCGGGTTGGCGCCGAGGTACTCGGTCGACTTGGCCACGTCCGCACGGACGGCGATCTGGCTGTTGTCGATGTCGTACGCGGTGGCGTTGTCCTTGTTGACCGCGGTGGTGAGGAACTCCCACGCCAGGTCGGCGTTCTTGGTGTTCTTGCCGAGGGCGAGGGTCCAGCCGCCGGACATGCTCGTCGTGCCGGGCGCCTGACCCTTCTGGGTCGGCATGGCGGCGATGCCGAGGGTGTCGCTCCACTGGGGCCACGGGGCGGTGCCGCCGTCGATCCAGGCGGCGGACTGCCACGAGCCGTCGAGCGCGATGGCCAGCTTGCTCGAGGGCAGCCAGTCCGCGGTGACGCTGGTGAAGATGTTCGGGTCGAGCGCCTGCTGCAGCGACGGTCCGAGACCGCCCTGGTAGACGTCGGAGATGAACTTCAGCGAGTCCTTGAAGCCCTGGCTGCCCACGACCCACTTCTTCGACGAGGTGTCGTAGAGGGTGTCGTCGGTGCCGTAGAGGAGCATCTCCAGGCCCTGCATGGAGGCCGCCTCACCGGCGGTCTTGCCCGAGTAGACGTTGATCGGGATCACGTCGGGGTCGGCGGCCTTGACCTTCTCGGCGGCGGAGAGGATGTCGGCCCAGGTCTTGGGCTGCCACGGCACGGGGATGCCGGCCTTGGCGAAGAGGTCCTTGTTGTACCAGAGGCCGCGGGTGTCGGTGCCGAGCGAGACACCGTAGGTCTTGCCGTCGGGGCCGAGGCCGGCCTGCTTGGCGCCTTCGGCGAACTGCGACCAGTCGTCCCACTTCGCGAGGTAGTCGTCGAGCGGCAGGAGATAGCCGGCCGCGGCGTCGGACTGGATCTTGAACGTGTCTTCGTACTGCACGTCGGGGGCGGTGCTGGCCGACTTGTTCATCAGCGCGAGCTTCGTGTAGTAGTCCGGCCCCTCGGCCTGGATGGGAACGAGCTCGACCGTCACACCTTCGTGGCTGGCCTCGAACTGCTTCTTGGCGTTCTCCATCAGCGTCTGCATCTGGTTGAACGTGGCCGTGGTCTGGTACGCGACACGGATCGTGTTCGCGTCTGCGCTGCTGCCGCCCCCGCCGGCGCAGCCGGCCAGAGCGACGGTCAGCGCTGCGGCGGTCATGAGACCGCCGGCAATCGTCGTCGATTTCTTCATGGAAGCTCCCTTGCTCGGGTGGGACATCTCGTCGCCGAGATCTTTTATAAATCAAATGGACTAAAGCGGCAAGTTCTTCGTCCGAACCCGGGGTAACGAATCCGCAACGCCGGGGAGAGGACCCGCGTCAGAGCGCGATCATCATCCGCGCGGGGCGCGCGGCGAAGGCTCCGTCGAGCATGAGACAGGCGGCACCGACCGCGGCGACGTCGGCGCCCACGAGCGAGCGACGGACCTCGATCGCGCGGGTGGCGGTGGAGGCCGGGTCGGCGGCGACGCGCGCGCTGACGGCGTCGCCCAGGATGCCGGCGAGACGCTCCCAGACCGGACCGCCCAGGATCACCTCGTCGACGTCGAGCAGGTTGTTGGCCACGACCAGCGCACGCGCGATCCGCTCCCCCGCGCGGCGCAGCACCGCGACCGTCTCCGGGCGTCCGGCCGCGGCATCCCGGACGAGGCGGTCCACCTCGCGGCGGGAATCGCCCCCGGTCGCGGGGTCGTAGCCCGCCTCCGCGAAGAGCGTGCGAGGCTCGATCGACACACCGAGGCACCCGCGCGACCCGCAGCCGCAGACCGGCCCGAGCGGGTCGACGACGATGTGGGCGATGCCGCCGGCGTTTCCCGTACGACCGCGGACCGGAGCCCCGGCGATCGCCACCCCGAGGCCCACACCGGCGCCGTAGTACAGGAACATCGCGTCGCTGAGGGCATCCGAGCGGTCGAACCACAGCTCGCCGACCATCGCGGCGGTGACGTCCTTCTCGACGATGACGGGCAGGCCCGTGGCGGCGCCGAGATCGTCCCGGACGTTCACGTGGTGCCAGGCCGGGAGCAGGGGCGGATCGAGCAGACGCCCGCCGCGGGGATCGAAGGGACCGGGGGCGGCCACCCCGACCCCCAGCACGAGGGTGCGGTCGATCCCGGCCCGCGCGAGGATGTCGTCCACGGCTGTCGCCACGGCAGCGACCAACTGGGCGGCGGGGACCTCGCCCTGCGGCGCGATCTCCTCGTGGGCGACCACGTGGCCGGCCATGTCGACCACGACCACGGTGTCGACCACGGGGTCGAGGTGCACGCCGACGGCGAAGCGCGAGCGCGGCTCGAGCTTCAGGAGCGTGCGGGGCTTGCCCGGGCCGGAGATGACCTTCCCGGCCTCGGCGATGAGCCCCTCTTCGGCCAGACGCCGGGTGACGTTGCTGAGGGTCTGGGCGGACAGACCCGTCCGGGCGGACAGCTCGACGCGGCTGAGCCCCTCCGGTGAGCGGCGGATCAGATCGAGCACGAGGGTCTGGTTGTACTCGCCCACCGCGGGCAGATTGGAGCCCGTCCGCATGGCATCCCCGCTCTCGATTCCGTCGGTCCGCGACGCGGGCCCGTGCTCAGATTACGCCGCCGCCCCTCGCCCGGCCGGTCACGCCCCGAGCGCGAGGGCGGCGGCGCCCAGCAACGGCCCGTCGCCGTCGAGACCCGAGGGCACCACGCGGCAGCGTCGCGCGTAGGCGTGGACGGATGCCGCGACGGCGGCCGCGGCGACCAGATCGACGTAGTCGTCGGCCACGTGCGAGAAGCCGCCGGCGATCGCCACGGCCTCCAGATCGCACAGGGTCGCGGCGGCGGCGATGGCCTGCCCCACCGCGCTCGCGGAGCGACGGACCGCGGCGACGGCGACGGCATCGCCCTCGCGGTACGCGGCGGCGAGATCGAGTCCCGTCTCGCCGACCCAGCCCTGGGTGCGCGCCCACGCGACCGAGCCGGGGCCCGCGGCCACCGCCTCGAGCGTCGCGGCCGCCGCGTCTGTCTCCAAGGTCCGCACGAACGTCTGGCCCAGGTGCCCCGCATTGCCCGAGGCGCCCGAGATCGGACGGCCGCCGAGGATGAGCCCGCCGCCGACACCCGTGGAGACCACGATGGCCATCGCGTTCTGCGTGCCGACGAGCGCGCCGCGCCAGTGCTCGGCGAGCGCGATGCAGGTGCCGTCGAGGGCGAGCGAGATCGGACCGTCGACGAGACCCGCCAGCACCTCGTCGATCGGGAGCCCCGCGGCCTGCGGGAGATTGAGGGGCGACACCGAGCGCGCGGGCAGGTCCACGGGTCCGGCACTGCCCACGCCGATGGCGCCGACGCGCAGCTCGGGGACAGCGGCGAGCGCCTCCTCCGCCGCCGCGCGGATGTTCGCCGCGATCCCCTCGCGGCTGGTGTCGCGACCGGTGGGTCGGCGTGCGACGCTCGCGCGCACCACCTCGCCCGCGGCGGTGACGACGGCGGCATCCACCTTGGTTCCGCCGATGTCGACGGCGAGTACGGGGGCGGCAGGGGACATCGCGGGCTCCTCGGTTCGGGCGACATCGCCCGGACGATGCGGGCGGGTGCGCCCGAGCGGTGCGGGCGACGATGCCCGATCCTAGGGCCACGGTGACGCGTGCACGCACCTGAGCACCTGCCGCATTCCGGCCCGGGACGGGTTCACGCAGGTTACGATCAGGTCACGGCGGCCCGAGACGCTCCTCCGCCGCGATGCGACACGAGGGATGCCATGGACGATACGGTGACGCCCGAGGCGGCCCCGCGGCTGCGCCGCCCCGACCTCCAGCCGCTGCGCACGGAATCCGACGAACCGTTGGACGCCGCCTCCTTCGCCCGGCTCACCGAGCGCATCCTGGCGTCGATGTCGCGCGTCATCGACGGCAAGCCGGACGCTGTGCGCAGCGCCCTCATCGCACTTCTCGCCGAGGGGCATCTGCTCATCGAGGACGTCCCGGGCGTGGGCAAGACCATGCTCGCGCGGGCCCTGGCCGCCACGATCGACGCCGATGTGCGCCGCATCCAGTTCACGCCCGACCTCCTGCCCGGCGACATCACCGGCGTATCGGTCTTCAACCCGGTCGAGCGGCGTTTCGAGTTCACCGCGGGTGCCGTCTTCGCTCACATCGTGATCGCCGACGAGATCAACCGTTCGTCGCCGAAGACGCAGTCCTCGCTGCTCGAGGCCATGGAGGAACGGCAGGTCACGGTCGACGGACGCACGCACGTGCTCCCCTCCCCCTTCCTGGTCGTCGCCACGCAGAACCCGCTCGAGATGGAGGGCACGTACGCCCTCCCCGAGGCGCAGCGCGATCGCTTCCTGCTGCGGATCTCGATGGGGTACCCGGACGCCGCCGCCGAGACGCTGATGCTGCGCCAGCGCGACGCGGTCAATCCGCTCGACGCGCTCACCCCCGTGGTCTCGGCCCCCCAGGTCACCGCGATGATCGCCTGGGCGCGCGGGGTGCACGTCGCCCCGGCTCTCGAGGAGTACGCCGTCGCCCTGGCGCAGGCGACCCGCAGCCACCCCGACATCCGCCTCGGGGCGAGCCCCCGCGCGACGCTGCAGCTGGTCCGCGCGGCGAAGGTGCGGGCGGCGCTCGACGGCCGCGGGTACGTCATCCCGGACGACCTCACTGCGCTCCTGAGCCCCGTCTTCGCGCACCGCGTCATCGCGAACCGCTCGGCCGCGGGCGGTCGTGCGGGGGCCGTGGTCGTGGCCGACGCGCTGGAGCGGATCGCGGCGAGCGTGCGCGTCCCGCTCGCGCAGCGGGCGTGAGAACGCCGTGAGGGGGCGCTGGCCGCTGACCCTGCGGGGCACCGGAGCGCTCGCCCTCGCGGTGATCGCCCTCGTCGTCGCGCAGCGCGCGGCGATCCCCGAGCTGCTGTACTTCGGCGTGCTGATGCTGGCGCTCGTGCTGTGCGCGGCGGCGAGCGCGCTGGCGGTCCGCGCGACCGGGGAGGTCGTCCGGTCCGCCGCGCCCGAGGTGGTCGAGGTCGGCGGGATCTCCGAGGTGGAGCTGTCGGTGCGGGTGAGCACCGCGCTTCCGACGCTCCCGGGCCGCTGGTCGGACACGCTGCCCGCGGGTCTGGACGGCCGCGCGGAGGGCGCGTTCCCCGCCGCGGCGTCCACCCTGCGGCGCACGGGCACCCCCGTGCGGCTGCGGTACGAGGTGCGCGGTGCGGTACGCGGCATCCATTCGGTCGGGCCGCTGCGGGTGTCCACGACCGACCCGTTCGGGCTGATCCGGCGGCGATTCGCCGTCGGCTGCGCGACCGATGTGACCGTGGCACCCACGATCGTCGAGCTCGCGCCGCTCCCCTCCTCGACCGGGGAGGCCGGCGGCACGCGGCAGAGTTCCGCCCTGCATCTCGGCCAGGGCGCGGACAACCTCGTCGCCCGTCCGTACGCCCCCGGCGACTCGATGCGGCGCATCCACTGGCGGGCGACCGCCCACCGCGACACCCTCATGGTCCGCCAGGAGGAGCAGGAGTCGAGCCCCGCCGCGACGGTCGTGCTCGACCGCGCGCTCGCGCGGTGGTCACCGGCGGCCGCCGAGGGACCGGGCCGCGACCGCGCCTTCGAGACCGCGGTCTCCGCGTGTGTCTCGGCGGTCGCACGGCTCGTGCACGAGGGCTACACCGTCGACGTGATCGACAGCGACGGCGCGCTCCTGGCCGACCCCGTCGACGGTGGAGAGGATGCCGAGGCCCGCGGCCTCGCGGCCTCGTTCGCGACGCTGCACGCCCGCGCGGACGGCCCGTCACGCCGCATCGTCCCCGCGGGGGCATCCGCCCTGCTCGGCCCGGTCGTCGTCGTGACCGGGCGCGTGGAGCCGGACGACCTCCTCTCCCTCCGGGCAGCGGCCCCGCGCTCGCCGCTCGCGATCCTGCTGACCGTGTCCGACGTCGGCCCCGCCGGCGATCTCCGCACCACGACCGGATGGCACGCCACGTCGCTCACCCCGGGAGGCGACGTCGCCCGGGCGTGGGAAGAGGCGACACGACCGGAGGACGCCCGTGTCGGCGCCTGAGGCCGGCGGCCGCCCCGAGCGGCGGCGGCGCGATCTGGCCCTGCTCTCGCTCGGGGTGTTCGCCGGTATCGCCGCGGCTCTGCTGCCGGTTCTCTCCGTCATCGCACCCGGCGCGTGGACGGTCGGCGCCCTCGCCGGGGCGGCCCTCGTGCTCGGATGCGGTCTCGCCGTGCGGTTCTCGCGCGCCCCCGCCCTCGTCGCCACGGTGGTCGAGCTCGTCGTCGGAGTCGTGTTCCTGACCGCGGTCTTCGGTCGCACCACGGCGTTGCTCGGCGTCATCCCGACGCCCGCGACGCTCGCTTCGGTGCCGACGCTGTTCGCCGGTGCGTCGGAGGAGATCCGGCTCGGCGTCGCCCCCGTCGTCCCCGCCCTGGGCCTCGCGTTCGTGCTGGTGGCCGCGGTGACCGGCCTCGCGGTCGTGCTCGACCACGTGGTCCTCACCGCGCGGATGCCGCTCCTGGCCGGGGTCGGACTGGTCGCGGTGTCGCTCATCCCGACGATCGCGATCCCCGCCGACGTCGACGTACCGGCCGTGCTCGCCCTGGCCGCCACCGTGCTGTTCCTCCTGCGCATGGATGTCCGCTCCCGCACGCGCGGCGCTCCCGCTGCCCGCCGGAGCGGTTCGCGGGCGTGGGGCGCATCGGCGACCGCGATCGGGATCGCGGCCGTGTCGGTGGTGGTGACTCTCGTGGCGGTCCCGCTCCTCCCCCAGCCGGCTCTGCGTTTCGCCTCGGGCACGGGCGCGGGCTTCGGCACGACCATCAACCCGAACCTCGAGCTCGGCAACGATCTGCGCCAGCCGCGCGACATCGACGTGCTGACGTTCACCACCACGGCACCGTCGGCGCCCTACCTCCGCGCCGTCACGCTGTCGCAGTTCGACGGGGCGGTGTGGCAGCCCGACTCGGGTGACACCGTCGGCGTCCCCGGCGGGGACGCGCCGGTGTTCGATCCCGTGCAGGTCGACGGCGACATCGCCGTCGCCGACTGGACGACGAGCGTGAAGGTCGGCGAACTCGACAGCCCGTGGCTTCCGGTGCCCTACCCGGCATCCACCGTCACCGGTCTGGAGGGCGACTGGTTGGGGATGCCGGCCAACCGCACGATCGTGTCGCGCTCGGGGTCGTCGCGGAACCAGGACTACGAGGTGCGCGCGCTCGTCCCGCGGCCCACTCTCGAGCAGATCCGTTCGCGGCCGGTCGGCGGGGCCGAGCTCGGGGACGCCGTCCGCGCCCTCCCCGCCGACGTCCCCGCGATCATCGGTGACACGGCGCGCTCGGTCACGGCCGGAGCGCAGTCGCCGTACGACGCACTGATCGCACTGCAGTCGTGGTTCCGCAGCAGCCAGTTCCGCTACTCGTTGGACGCTCCCGTCGAGGCCGGATTCGACGGGGCGGGCATCGACGCCGTGGCGCGTTTCCTCCAGGAACGCACGGGCTACTGCGTGCACTTCGCCTCCGCGTTCGCGGTCATGGCGCGCACCCTCGACATGCCCTCGCGGATCGTCGTCGGCTACCTCCCGGGCACCCGGTCGGGTTCGGTCGAGCAGACCGGTCAAGCCGATTACACCGTGACGTCGAGTCAGCTGCACGCCTGGCCCGAGGTGTACTTCCGCGGCATCGGCTGGGTGCCGTTCGAACCGACCAACAGCCTCGGCGTGCCCACGAACTTCGCCTCCGGGAACACCGGCGGCCAGTCGGGTTCGGCGACCACCCCCGAGCAGCAGGATGCCGCCACCCCCGGCGCGACCCGCACCGACGCTCCGCAGCTCGGCGACCAGGACGGTCCGGGATCGACGTCCGCCGGTTCGGGGGCGTCCAGCGCCCAGAATCCGACCGGCCTGCTGCTCACCGTCGGCGGCGTCGTGCTCCTCGTCCTGCTGGCCGCACCGGGCTCGGTGCGGGCGTGGCGGCGCCGGTCGCGCACGGCGCTCATCCGCGCGGGCGACGCGGTGGCCGCCTGGGCGGAGATCCGCGCGCAGGCCGTGGACCTCGGCATCCGTGCCCCCGACGCCGAGTCGCCCCGCGCGTTCGCCTCTCGCCTCATCGATGAGCACGGCGTGGACGCCGACGACATCACGGTCCTGCGCGACGCGCTGGAGCACGCCGTCTACGCCGAGGACGGCGGCCGCTCCGGGGACGGTGCGGCGCTGACCGAGGCCGTCGCCCGCGTCCGCGCCCGGCTGCGCTCGGGCGCATCGCCGGGGCGACGCGTGCTCGCGGTGGTCCTCCCCCGCTCTCTCGCGATGCGCGGGGAGCCATCGCCGGTCGAGGTGCCCGAGAGGGTCGGCTGAGCCGAAGGGGTGAACGAAGGAGCCCCGCCCGAACTCGCGTTCGGACGGGGCTCCGTCTGGCGGAAGTGACAGGATTTGAACCTGCGAGGCGAGTTACCCCGCCTACATGGATTCCAGCCATGCTCCTTAGGCCGCTCGGACACACTTCCAACAGACGATCTTACACGGCGGCGGCGGCTTCCCCCGCCGCGGGCGACGGCTCCCCGTCGAGCAGGGCGCGCGGCACGCGATGGAGGGTGACCGCGCCGATCGCGTCGAACGGGTGCAGCGGGTCGGGGTCGACGGCCCCGGTCGGTCCGCCGAGCTCGGAGTGAGCGAGCGCGCTCATCACGGTGTAGGCGTCCATGGCATCCCATCCCCGCTCGGTGAAGGCGTCGAAGGCGTCCTCGTATCCGCGGCGGACGCTCTCCTGCACCGTGGCGCCCAGGCCGACGAAGATCCACTCGTCGGCGGTCGCGATGCGCGGGGCCCGCAGGGCCAGGCCCGGAACGAGGTCGACGGAGACGACCACCGTGCCCTCGGCCTCGATCGCCACGAACGACGACTCGCCGCGCGCCATGATCGCGTGCACGTCGCCGATCGCGAGCAGCGCCCCCTCGACCTCGACGGGCAGGTACACCGTGGCGCCGGGGGCGATGTCGGTGACGTCCATGTTGCCGCCGATCGCGTGGGCGGGCATGACCGTGGAGGCCACACCCGACGCCGGCGCCGTGCCGATGCAGCCGACCATCGGCCGGGGTGCGACGGTCACGGCATCCGTGAGATGCACGCCGTCGGCGTCGATCGGGATGCGGCGGGTCACGACGCGGTCGGGCATGCGCTCGCGCAGGGCCCCGACACCGGGCAGGCTCATCGCCCACCCGGTGTCGGTCAGCCGGATCTCATGGATCGTCACCGCCAGGGCGTCGCCGGGCCGCGCGCCCTCGACGTACACCGAACCGGTCACCGGGTTCAGAGGAGCCTGGAGGCGCGCGAGGTCGCCGTGCTCGTGGAGCTCGCGGTACACGGCGTCGTCGGTCTGGAATGCGATGCGCTCCCCGGTGCCCGGCGCGATCCGCAGCACCGGGGGCACGTCGGCGCTGTGCCCCGGACGCCCGAACTCCTTGCCGAGGCGGTGCTCGGTGGTCATCGCGACGACACCTCCGCGCCGCCCTCCCCGGCGGTCGAGGCGGCGTGCTCGGGTGCGGGAGCGGGGGTCACACCGTACTTGCGGGCGAAGACGACGTACACGATCCCGCCGACGACGAGCCACAGGATGCCGCCGACCTTGGCGGTGATGTCGGCGTTGAGCAGCACGTATCCGATGATCAGGAACCCGATCAGCGGCACGACGAGGTGGAGGAGGTAGTTCTTCGACCGCTTCTTGCCGAGGTAGTACACCGCCACCGACACGTGCAGGAGCATGAAGCCGAGCAGCGCGCCGAAGTTCACCAGCGACGAGATCACCGCGATCTGGCCGACGAAGAACAGCACCAGCACGAGCGAGATCGCGCTGACGACGAGGATCGCCGCGAGGGGCACCTGCCGCGAGTTGACCTTCGACAGGAACGCCGGGAGGCGCCGGTCGCGGCTCATCGAGTACAGCAGGCGCGAGGTCGCCGCCTGGGCTGCGACGGCGTTGGCGATGCCGACCGCGATGACATTGACGGCGAGGAACGCGGTCGCCCAGCCCGAGCCCGCCGCCTGGGCGACGAGGAGGAAGAAGGCGTTGTTGACGTCGTCGTCCGAGAACGCGATCGTGCCGGCGGCGAGCGCACTGGCGAACCACGTCTGGGCGATGAAGAGCACCGCCACCACGAGCAGCGCGATGATCATGGCGCGGCCGCCCGACTTGCGGTCGCCCGTGGACTCCTCGGCCATCGTGGAGATGCCGTCGAAGCCGAGGAAGCTCAGCACCGCGATCGAGAGCGCGGTGGCGATGAGCGCGGGGTTGACCTTGTCGGCATCCCACACCGGGGCGATCGTGAACTCGGCGCCGGGGATCGTGCCGGAAGAGAGCGCCACCATCGCGATCACGACGAAGATGACGACGAACGCGAGCTGGATGCCGAGCATGACGCGGTTCGCGAGCTTGATCGACCCGATGCCGAGGACGTTGATGACGGTGTTGACGATCACGAACGCCACCGCCCAGATCCACTGCGGCACGTCGGGGAAGATCCCCGCCATGGAGGACGCGGCGAACACGTACAGCAGGGTCGGCACGAGCAGATAGTCCAGCAGGATCGCCCACCCGGCGAAGAAGCCCACGGTGGGGTGGATGCCACGACCGACGTACGAGAACACGGAACCGGCGATCGGGAACGCCTTCGACATCTGGGCGTAGGCGAGGGCGGTGAAGATCATCGCCACGACACCGGTGATGTAGACCAGCGGCACCATGCCGCTGGCGGCGTTGTAGACGACGCCGAAGATCGCCCACGGGGCGATCGGGACCATGAAGACCAGGCCGTAGACGACCAGGTCGAGGGTGGACATGGAGCGCTTGAGCTCCTGCTTGTAGCCGAAGGACTCCAGCGACTGCTGGGCTCCGGGAGCGGTGTCGGACATGGGACTCCTGTTCGGGTGCGGTGGAGCGTAACGGGGTGCGGCGGGTCAGGGAAGCGGAGCGAGGAAGTCGGCGATGACGGCGCGGAACGCGTCGGGCATCTCGAGGTGGGTGCAGTGGCTGGCACCCGCGAAGACGTGGGAGCGCGCGCCCGGGATGCGTTCGACGAACGGCGCCCACGTCTCGGGGGTCGCTTCATCGAACTCGCCCGCGACGACGAGCGTCGGGACGGCGATCTGCGGGAGACGGTCGATGATCGTCCAGTCGCGGCCGGTGCCGACGACGTGGAACTCGTTGGGGCCGTTCATCGTGTGGTACACCGTCGGGTCGGCGAGCATCTGCGCCTCGCTGTCGACGAAGTCCTGCGGCATGGGCGTGATGCGGCAGACGTGACGCTCGTAGAAGAGGCGGGTGGCATCCACGTAGTCGGGGTGGTCGAGCGTTCCGTCGGCTTCGTGGCGGTCGAGGGCGGCGCGCGCCTGGGCGGGCAGCTCGGAGCGCAGCCGAGCGGCTCCGGCGAGCCAAAGTTCCATGGATGCCGGGGAGTTGCAGATCTCGAGGCTCTTCAGCCCGACCGGCTGCCGGACCGCGATCTCGGCGCCGAGCATCCCACCCCAGGACTGCCCGAGCACGTGGTACTCGTCGAAGCCGAGCGCTTCGCGCAGATTGTGGAACTCGTCGACGAAGAACTGCGGCACCCACTGCTCGACGGGAGCGTCGGGGTGGTGCGAGCTGCGTCCGCAGCCGATCTGGTCGTAGTGCACGACGGTGCGGCCGGTCATCTCGGCGAGGGCGTCGAGGTTCTTCACGTAGTCGTGCGCCATACCGGGGCCGCCGTGGAGGACGAAGAGGGGCGCGCGGCCGGTGGGTTCTGCGGGTTCGGTCAGACGGGCCCAGGTGAATCCGTCGTGGAACGGAACGGTGATCTCGCGGTGCATGGAGTCATCGTGGACCCGGTAAAGGTTCGTTGGCAAACCTTTTCTCGGGATTTAACATGAAAGAAATCGACGGGGAGCTGATGGCCGAGACCGACGACGCATCACTCGTGGAGCGCGTGACCGAGCGGTTGATCACCGCGGTCGCCGTCGGCGAGTTCCTCCCCGGGACGCGCCTCCCTCCCGAGCGCGACCTCTCCCCCCTCCTCGGAGTCGGGCGCACCACCGTCCGCGCCGCGCTCGACGAGCTGTCCGCGCGCGGCCTGATCGAGAAGCGCCGAGGGCGTGCCGGGGGCACGTTCGTGGCGCAGGAGTGGCCCGCGTCGGTGGTCGTGGGGGTGGACCGCTGGTTCGCCGAGCGCTGGGACGACCTCGTCGACGCGTGCACCGCCAGTTCGCTCCTGCATTCGTCCCTGGCCCGCTTGGCCGCCGAGCGGCGGACGGATGCCGACATCGCGACGATGCAGGACAACCTCGCCGCGTTCCACGCCGCGGAGTCCGGCGACGCCAAGCAGCGCGCGGACAGTCTGCTGCACCTGTCGATCATCGACGCGGCGCACAACACGGCGCTGCGGGAGATCCTGCTCGACCACGAGCGCCACCTCTCGCTGTCCGCCCCCGCCCACCCGTGGGGCGACCGCGAGAGCCACCGCCGCATGGAGTCGCGCGCCGGGCGCGAGCACGACGCGATCGTCGCGGCGATCGTGCGGTCCACCCCGGACGACGCCGCCGAGCTCGCCCGCCGTCACGTGCAGATCGACCTCGAGCTGTTCGCCGAGGCCAGGGAGTTCGCCCGGCAACGGGCCGCGGCGGCGCGCGACTGACGCGAACCGCGGCCGCCGGCACTCTGCGACGGGAGGAGATTCCGGGAGCGGAGGATCGCGCGGGGCCCTGGCATCCTCCCCTCGCCGAATCTCCTCCCGTCGCGGCGGCGTGCGCGGCAGACGGCGGCTTCGGGTCAGCCGCGCAGGAGCGCCTCGAGCTGCGCGGGCACGTACTCGTAGAACGAAGTGGATCCGCACGGGCGGCCGGTCTCGGCATCCCGTACGACGAAGGCGGACGTGCCCGGTGTCGCCCTCTGCCGCTCGATGTGCACGGCGTAGGCCTCGACCGACTCCGGCCACGGCGTCGTCATGCCGCGCCAGAGCTCGGCGTCGGTGAGGGGCCACAGGTCGGCCGCGTCGTCGGGGTGCGCGGCCGTCAGGTGCAGACCGTGCCCGCGCAGATCGAAGCCGCGGTCCGTCATCGCGCCGCCAGCTGCGCGAGGAACTCGTCGGCCGCATCGACCTGACGGCGCAGGGCGTCGCGGCGCGCCACCGCCTCCTCGCGGATGCCCTCCAGCCGCGCGCGAAGGACGGCGTCGGCCGGGGCATCCGCGAGGCCGTCGACGACCGCGAGCAGTTCCCCCATCTGCTCGAGCGAGTACCCCAGGGGCTTCATCCGGCGGATGAGCAGCAGCCGCGACTCGTCGTCCGGGGTGTAGAGCCGGAAGCCGCCCTCGGACCGCGCGGACGGGCGCAGGAGGCCGATCTCGTCGTAATGCCGGAGGGTGCGGATCGACAGTCCCGTACGTTCGGCCAGTTCGCCGATCTGCATCGGCCGCACGTCGTTCATGGCATCCCCGATCCCGCAACCCTCTCGTTACGGTAGAGTTCGATGGTCGCCCTCGCGACCCTTCCCCATTCTCCCCGCCCTCCCGGAGGCCCCGTGACCGACGTCCTCGCGCGCCCGCGCACCGCGCCCACCGTCCTCCAGGCGCTGCGCTCCCCCCGCCTCCTGACCCGCGAGGTCCTCGCCGGGCTCGTCGTGGCGATCGCCCTCATCCCCGAGGCCATCGCCTTCTCGATCATCGCGGGCGTCGACCCGCGACTCGGGCTCTTCTCCTCGTTCGTCATGGCGGTCGCCATCTCCTTCCTCGGCGGACGCCCGGCGATGATCAGTGCCGCCACGGGGGCGGTCGCTCTCGTCATCGCGCCGGTCGCCCGCGAGCACGGCGTCGACTATCTGCTCGCCACGGTGATCCTCGGCGGCATCCTGCAGGTGATCCTCGGCCTCCTCGGCGTCGCGAAGCTCATGCGCTACATCCCGCGGAGCGTGATGGTCGGGTTCGTCAACGCGCTGGCGATCCTGATCTTCATCGCGCAGGTGCCGCAGCTCATCGGCGTTCCGTGGGCGGTGTACCCCCTGACGGCCGCGGGCCTGATGATCATGTATCTGCTCCCGCACCTGACCCGCGCGGTGCCGGCACCGCTCGTCGCCATCGTCCTGCTGACGGGCGCCGTGGTCGTGTTCGGCATCTCGGTTCCCACCGTCGGCGATCAGGGTGCGCTGCCCGAGAGCCTTCCGACGCTGCTCCTGCCGAACGTGCCGATCAGCTTCGACACGCTCGCGATCATCTTCCCGTTCGCCCTGGCGATGGCGGTGGTCGGGCTGCTGGAGTCGCTGATGACCGCGGCCCTCGTCGACGAGATCACCGACACCCCGTCGTCGAAGACGCGGGAGTCCCTCGGGCAGGGCGCCGCGAACCTCCTCTCCGGGCTGTTCGGGGGCATGGGCGGGTGCGCCATGATCGGGCAGACGATGATCAACGTGAAGGCCTCGGGAGCGCGCACACGCATCTCGACGTTCCTCGCGGGCGTCTTCCTCCTCCTCCTGGTGATCGTCTTCGGCGATGTCGTGGCCGTCATCCCGATGGCGGTGCTCGTGGCGGTGATGATCGTCGTCTCGGTCGCCACATTCGACTGGCACAGCATCCGCCCGTCCTCCCTGCGACGGATGCCGTTGAGCGAGACGACCGTGATGGTGGCGACGGTGGCCGTGACGGTGTGGACGCACAACCTCGCCATCGGGGTCGGCGTCGGCGTGATCGTCGCCGCCGTGCTGTTCGCCCGGCGTGTCGCGGGGGTCACGGAGGTGCACCGGACCATCGACGGCGACGTCGCCCGCTATCGCGTCCAGGGGGAGCTGTTCTTCGCGTCCAGCAACGACCTCACGACCCGCTTCGCGTACCACGACGACCCCGCCCACGTGGTGATCGACCTCTCGGAGTCGCACGTGTGGGATGCCTCGACCGTGGCCGCGCTGGACGCCGTGCAGACGCGCTACGCCCGCGAGGGCACGACGGTCGAGATCATCGGGATGAACGCGCCGACCGCGCAGATCCACGGCCGTCTGAGCGGGACGCTCGGCGGGCACTGACCCGCCCGGACCTCAGGATCGCAGGGTCGTCGAGGGCGTCTCACCGAACTCCGCGCGGTACATCGCGGCGAACCTGCCGAGATTCGAGAAGCCCCAGCGTGCCGCGATCGCCGCCACCGTCTCCATCGAGGGATCGGCGGCACGCAGCTCGACCCGTGCCGCGTCCAGGCGCACACGGCGGACGTACTGCATGGGGGTCCGCCCCGTGGCGGTGCGGAATGCGTACTGCAACCCGCGCGGGGAGAGCCGCGCGGCCTCCGCGATGTCCGCGAGGGCGATGGACCCGGTGGCGTGCGCGTCGATGTAGGCCTTCGCCCGGCGCACCGGAGCCGGCAGCATCCGGGCCGGTCGCCCCGAGGCCAGAGCCTCGGTGAGGGTCGATGGGAACGTCAACAGCGAGGCCTCCAGGAGGAGGGAACGCACCTGCTGCTCGATCAGCGGCGCACGCTCGGGTGAGCGCAGCAGCACGTCCCGGCCGTACTCCCACGTCCGGGTCCAGTACCGCAGGCGCTGCTCGGACATCGGCGCGTACCCGAGGGGACGCACCCGCAACGTGTCGTCTCCCGAGAGTCGGCGCGCGGCCTCGTCCACGTCCTCTCGGGCGAAGGACACCGCGGTTCCGGCGATCCGGCCGGTGAACGCGATCTCGATCGGGCGATCCATGACCACGAACGGCACGGTCGTGTCGATGCGTTCGCGTCGGTAGGTCGCGCGGATGCGCGGACCCGCGATCCGTCCGACGACCATCTGGTCGCCCGGATCCGACTCGATGACCATCGTCGACCCCACGGTGTAGTCGCAGAGCCCGAAGCCGGGCTCGGCGACACCGTGGAAGACGAAAGCGGGCTGGATGCCGTCGGCGCGGGCGATGCGGGCTCCGGGTACCACTGTCTGCCACATCTCCTCCACCGTGGTGGCATCCCTGGTCTCGACATGCGTGTGCTCCACCGGCACTTCCTAAGTTCTCGCTGCCGAAACCGGATAGACCGTTGCGTGTGCACGCGAACTGTGCGATGGATCCGTTTCCACGCCGTGGCGGGATGCGCGCTCGCGCGTCGGGCCCGATAATCGGAGGGTCGCCGCCCCCGCTGCGCACTCACCGACGGGACGCCCCATGCCCTACCGCACCATCACCACGCTGCAGTCGTGGATCGACGACTTCCGCACCCTCGGGTACGACGACGCCGGGATCCTCCGGGTGATCCCCCAGGACGGCGACGGAGACTCCGATACCGGCCTGATCGCCGCGCGCTTGCGGAGCGTCTCGACGACCTTCTACGTGGCCCCCGAGACCGAGCCCGGGGCGACCGGATGGGCGGTGACCTTCGAGCCGCGCGAGAACGCCGCGCCGCTCGGCTCGGCCCGCGTCCTCGCGCTCTCCGGCGAGCTGGCGATGCTGTCGGCCCTGTGCACGTTCCTGCAGGGTCGAGCCGAAGCCTTCGTCAACGCCCGAACCTGAGCCGCGGAACCGGGCGGGAGGTCGAGCGCACGCCGTGCGTCAGCCGGCCGCCGCGCCGGCGGCGGTGAGGGTCCGCAAGGCGGCGGCGACCCGGTCCGCTTCCGCGGGGTCCATCTCCGCGATCGCGGCTTCCACCGCGTTGTCGAAACCGCGCAGCGAACACCACGGCGGCGAGGTCAGGTCCACCGTCGCGGTGATGTGGTTGACGCGGCGATCCTCGTCATCGAGGTCGCGACGGACGGCTCCGCGCTGGACGAGACGGTCGATGAGCGTCGTCACCCCGGCGGAGGTGATGCCGAGGTGGTCGCGCACGTGCGAGGGCCGAGCCCCGGGATTCTCGGCGACGAAGATGAGGGCCTTCGCGTCGAGCTCGTTGAGCGAGAGGGCGCGCCGCGCCTCCGCGGTCGCGGCACGACGTGCGTCGTCGTAGGCCAGGAGCGCGCGCGCGAGGTCCGAAGTCGTCGACGCGTCCGTGGAATTCTGCACGACCCCCGATCGTACCGGTGCGATGCCCGGTGCGCGGACGCCGGGGTCGGTGCGTTGCGCCGCGTCCGTCGGCCCACGCGTTCACGCAATGGTCTTCACGGCGTAACCCGCGACCCGGGGTCGAACCCTCAGCATGGGGAAACCGCAATCGCGGTGATCGATTCGGCTCCGCCCGGCGGCGCCCGTCCACGGAAAGCGATCGCGATGAACCGACCCGTGCGCGTGCTGTCCCTGTACGAGGGATTCTTCGCCGGAGGAGCCCGTATCCTCCATTCCGACGTCGTCGCGGGGCTCCACAGCGGCGGAGGGCAGGACCATCGCGTCCTCTCCCTGACGGCCGCGGCCCGCCGGGACGCCTCGCTGCAGCACGCGCACGACGACACCCGGTTCCGCACCCTCCGCGGCGCGGGAGTGTGCATCGACACCTTCGACCGCATCGCCGGCGACCAGCCGATCACTCCGGACTCCTTCAGCCGGGCCGAGCTCGCGCACGCGGCGTCCCTCATCGCGGATGCCGACATCGTGCTGTCCCTGAAGGAGCAGCCGCTGAGCCTGATCATCGCCCTCCAACGGGCGGGCATGCTGCCCGACCGCCCCACGGCCGCCTGCCTGCACCGCTCGGACCCGACGCACTCCGGCCCCGCCCTGGGGTGGCTGGTCGAGGCGGGCGCGTCCGGCGCGGTCTCCGCCACCATCTCGTGCGCGGAATCGACCTCGATGGCCTACACGCGCGCGGGCGTGTCGACGACGCACGCCTGGGTGATCGACAACGGGATCGACACGCGCCGGTTCCGTCCCGGCACCCGCTCCGAGCGGCGCCGCATCCGGGAATCCCTCGGCATCCCCGAGACGGCGTCCGTGGTGATGCTCGCCGCGCGGTTCGACGCGATGAAGGACCCGGGCCTCTTCCTGGATGCCGTGGCCCGGCACTCGCGGCGCCACCCGGGCGCGCACTACGTGCTGTGCGGGTCGGGCATGACGTTCGCCAACCCCGGGTTCGCGGCACTCGTCGCCGACGCCGGACTGGACGCGGGCGTCGCCCTGCATGCGCTCGGGCTGCGGGAGGACATGCCCGCGCTCTACCGGATCGCCGACGTCGTCGCGCTCACCAGCGCGTTCGGCGAGGCCTCGCCCCTGTGCCTCGCCGAGGGCGCGGCGTCCGGAGCGATCCCGATCACGACCGACGTCGGGGACGCCGCCCGGGTCGTCGCGGGGTTCGGGCTCGTGACCCCGCGCGACGCCGACCTGATCGCGGCAACCTGGCAGGAGGCCCTGACCCGCCGCATCGAGTTGCGGTCGGCGGCGATCTCGGCCCGCGCGCGCCTGGACCGTCGACGGATGGTCGCCGACTACCGCGGCGCGATCGAGGAGCTCGTGCTGCCCGAGGTGCTCGCGGCCTGACGCCCGCAGGCCAGGGCCCCGGGGCAGGACCGACGCCCGCGCCATCCTCCGACGGACCCTCGGCACCATAGACGGCGGGTCGCGGCGGCACCATCCCCGCCGCGGCTGCCCGCGACCGTGTCTACAGTGAGTCATGACCGCGAGCATCCTCTCGATCGGCACGGCTCTGCCCCGCACCCGTGTGCCCCAGTCGGCGCTGCGCGACCTCTTCGCCGCCCAGCCCGGATTCGATCGCCGCAGCCAGCGTCTCGTGGGCGCGGCCTTCGACGCCGCGGCGATCGACACCCGCCACACGGTGCTGCCGCAGTTGGCCGGAGGTGCGGCCGACGGGCTCGCGGCGCTGTCGGACGGCGAGTTGACGATGCCGCCCACGGGCGCCCGCAACGACGAGTACCGCAGGACCGCACCGGCCCTGTTCGCCGAGGCCGCCGCGTCCGCGGTGGACGGCTCGGGACTCGGCCGCGAGGCCGTGACCCATGTGGTCACGGTGTCGTGCACGGGCATGTTCGCCCCGGGGCCGGACTACCTCCTCGTGCGCGACCTCGGCCTGTCCCCCTCCGTCGAGCGGTACCACCTCGGGTTCATCGGGTGCGCGGCCGCGATTCCGGCCCTGCGCCTCGCGGCGCGGATCGTCGCGGCCGACCCCGCCGCCGTCGTGCTCGTCGCGGCCGCGGAGCTGTGCTCCCTGCACTGGCAGACGTCGTCGCATCCCGACCAGATCGTCGCCGCGTCAGTGTTCGCCGACGGCGCTGCGGCGGCGATCGTGGCCGCGGCGGACGTCGACCGGCCGGGACTCGACCTGGAGGGCTTCGCGACGTTCGTCACCGACGACGGCGAGAAGGACATGTCCTGGACCGTGGGCGATTCGGGCTTCGAGATGACCCTCACGCCCGAGGTGCCGCGCATCATCGGGCGCGAGATCGCGGCGATCGCGGCCGACGTGCTCGGCGACCTCGCCGAGGTCGACGCCTGGGCCGTGCATCCGGGCGGTCGGAGCATCCTCGACCGGGTCGAATCGGCCCTGAACCTGGATGCCACGGCCCTCGCGCCCTCGCGCGAGGTGCTGCGGGCGCACGGCAACATGTCGAGCGCCACGCTGCTGTTCATCCTGCGCGATCTGCTCGCCGACGCGGCGCGCGCCGACGGCGACCGCGTCGCCGCGCTGGCCTTCGGTCCGGGACTGACGGTGGAGGCGGCGCGCCTCGTGCTGCGCCGACCGACGGCGTGAGCGGCGGGGTGTGGCGCGGGCTCGCGCGACGCGACACGGCGCTCGTCGAGCTGATGGACGACCCCGGATGCGACCCGCGTGTCCTCGCGGCGACCTATCGCCGGTTCGACCTCGTGAACCGCGCGGTGTCGGGGTGGGGCGGCGTGTATCGCGCGCACGTTCGACCGCGGCTTCGCGCACTCGGACGGCCGGCCCGCGTGCTCGACCTCGGGTGCGGCGGTGGCGATGTCGTGGCGCGTCTCGCGGGGCTCGCTGCCCATGACGGTCTCGACGTCGAGTGGGTGGGCGCGGATCCGGATCCCCGGGCGCTCGAGGCGGCCCGGGAGCGCGAGCGGCCCGGGGTGAGGTTCGTGTCGCGCGGCTCGGCGGAGCTGCTCGCCGGCGGGGAACGGTTCGACCTCGTGCTGTCGAACCACGTGCTGCATCACCTCGACAGCGCGCAGCTGCGGGAGTTCACGGACGACTCGCGAGCCCTTGCGCGGTCCGCCGTGCTGCACGCCGACATCGCCCGGAGCCGCCTCGCGTACGGCCTGTACGCCGCCGGGGTGACTCCGCTCGCGCCGGGTACGTTCCTGCGCACCGACGGCCTCCGATCGATCCGACGCAGCTACCGGGCGGACGAACTCGCCCGGGCGCTGGGCGACCCGTGGAGGGTCGTGACTCCCGCACCGTTCCGCGTGCTCGCGATCACCGAGGGCACGGCCGACCGTGGCTGACGTGCTGATCGTCGGGGCGGGGCCCGTCGGGCTCGCGCTCGGCGCCGACCTGCGCGCCCGCGGCGTCGACGTGGCGATCCTCGAGCGACGGAGCGAACCGGATGCCGGCACGCGGGCGATCGGCATCCACTCTCCGTCCCTCGCGCACCTGGAGTACTCGGGGGCGACCGATGCGCTCCTCGCGCGTGCGGTCAGGATCCGCCGCGGGGAGGCGCGGGCGGACGGGAACGTGCTTGCGGCGATCCGCTTCGATCGGCTGCGCGCGCGGCACCCGTACGTCGCGGCGCTGCCGCAGGCCGACACCGTGGACGTGCTCACCCGCCTCGCGCCGCCCGTGGAGCGGGGCGTGCGGGTGACCGGGCTCCGTCAGGACGGCGTTTCGGTGAGGGTGCGGGGATCCGGACCGGACGGCGAGGTCGAACGCCGCGCGAAGGTCGTCGTCGTGGCATCCGGATGGGCGGGGCGCGAGCTCGTGTATCGGCCCGGAGCCGTGCGCACGCGGCACTACCCCGATCGATACGCGATGGTCGACGTCGCTGCTCCCGGCGATGCGACGGCGCTCGTCCACCTCGAGCGCGAGGGGGTCGTCGAGTCGTTCCCGCTGCCGGGCGGGCGGCGGCGCCTCGTCGCCTGGGCGGGCACGTCGGATGTTCCGGATGCCGCCGGCTTCCTGCGCGCGGCCCTCGCCGATCGCGTGGGTCTCGACGTGGACACGTCGGCCGCGTCGACGTTCCGCGTGCGGCGGGCGGTGGCTCCCGCGCTGCGGCGCGGGCGGGTGATCGTCGTCGGCGATGCGGCGCACGAGGTCAGTCCGATCGGCGGGCAGGGCATGAACCTCGGGCTCCTGGACGCCCTGACGCTGTCGCCGCTGCTGGCCGAATGGCTGCACGGGGACGAGCCGGACGGGTGGGCCGCGTGGGAACGGGGGCGGCTCGCTTCGGCTCGGCACGCGGCGCGCCTGGCGTTCCTCAACACGATGCTGGGACGCGGTGCCTCGACCCGCGGACACGCCGCACGGTCGTTCGCACTGCGCACCGTGCTCCGCGGCCCGGGGGCGGCGGCGTTCACACGCGCCTACGCGATGGACTTCGACGCCGCCGCGCGGACGGCGGGCCGGGTCACGTGACGACGAGCTGTACGGCCAGCAGGAGCGCCGCGAACATCGTCAGCTGGAACACCGCGCGCCCCGGTGGACGCCACAGGGCGAGGGCGATCGTCGCCGCCGCGACGAGCACGGCCGCCGCGAAGAAGACGGCTCCGACGACACCCCCGCCCGACCCGGCGAAGACGGCGACGGCGCCCAGGACGATGCCCGCTGCGGCGGCGACCACGCTGACACGGGCACCGAGGCGGTGCGGCAGCCCGCGCACCCCCGTGGCGCGGTCGTCATCCAGATCGCGGACGACGTTCGTGAGGTGCACGGCCGCACCGAGCGCCGCCCCCGCCACGGACGCCCACGGCGCGGCGAGCGCCGGCTCCGGTGACGCGAGGGTCGCGAACGACGGGAAGAGCCCGAAGCTGAGCAGGAACGGCGCGATCGATACAGGGGTCGACTTCAGCCCCGCGTTGTAGGCCCAGGCCGAGGCGAGCGCAATCGCGTGGGCGGCGACGAACCCCGGTCCGAGCGGCACAGAAAGCGCCAGGGCCACGACGAGGGAGGCCACGGCCACACCGAGCGCGCCCTCCGGAGTCACCGCTCCGCGGGCGATCGGCTTGTCGGTGCGCCCGACAGCGACATCGCGGGCCGCGTCGATCGCGTCGTTCGAGAGCCCGACGGAGACCTGCCCGGCGAAGACGGCGACGACCAACAGGATCAGCCGCCCGGGATCGAGACCCGCGGCGATGCCGAGCGCGAGCGACAGCGTCGTGACGACGAGCGTGGGCCCGGGATGCGTCGCGCCCCAGAGCGCCCGCACGAGCGGCGGCTTGACGGGGACGGGGGGCACGGGATGACGGTACCGCGTCTCCCCCGCGGGAGAGGTCGGGGCAGGCGGACCGACCTCTTGGCACTCTCGACACGAGAGTGCTAATCTGACATCAAGTTGAGCGCGATGCACTCAACTTCTGAGAACTCTCCGGATGGCGTATCCGGACCGATCGAAAAGGAGAACGACCATGGCCACTCACGACCCCTTCCGCGACCTCGACCGCCTCGCGTCCACGCTCCTCGACGCCCGCCGCGGCGGTGGTCCGCGCCGCATGCCGATGGATCTGTACCGCGACGGCGACCACTACGTCCTGAACGCCGACCTCCCGGGCGTCGACCCCGGCTCGGTCGACATCGACGTCGACGGGCAGCTGCTCACCATCCGCGCCGAGCGCACGCTCGCCTCGGGCGACGACGTCAAGTGGATCACCCGCGAGCGCGAGACCGCCTCGTTCGTCCGCCAGCTGAACCTCGGCCAGGGCATCGACACCGAGCGCATCAGCGCCGCGTACCGCAACGGCGTGCTGTCGGTCACGATTCCGGTGAGTGAGAAGGCCAAGCCGCGTCGGATCGCGGTCGCGACCGACGACGGGAACGACCTCATCCAGGCCCACGAGAGCACCCCGCAGCCGATCGAGCAGTGATCGCCGGGAGGGGGCGACCGCCGGGTCGCCCCCTCCCCCTTGTCAAGGGGCTCGGTGATACGGCGAGGCGCCCGCAGAGTGCCCGGGTGTCCGCGATCCTCTCCCCCCACCACCCGCCGGCCGTCGTCGACGCCGATGACGTGCCCGCCCTCCCCTTCACGCCCCGCGGCCCGGTGAGCGCCGCCGTCCTGCACCACCTCAGCACGGGCGCGGCCACGAACCACACGGTTCTCGCCGACGCGGCCGTCGCTGCATCCTCCGACGTCGAGACCGACGACGACATCCAGCTGGCCCTGTTCGCGCTCTACGCCTCGGCCTACGGATCGATCGCGGCGTTCGACCCGGAACTCGAGTGGGACCCCTCGCTCCTCGCCACACGCGCGGTCATCGAGCGGGCGTTCGAGGCGGCTCTCCGTGCCCGCCTCCCCGAGCCCGAACTCCCGGCGCCGACCGCGGATGCCGTCGCCCGTGCGCTGTTCGCGCTGACCGCCGCCGACACCGGCCCGAGCCTTTCGCGCCACCTCGCGAAGAAGGCGTCGCTCGATCAGGCGCACGAGTTCCTCGTGCACCGGACCATCTACACGCTGCGCGAGGCAGACCCGCACTCGTGGGCGATCCCGCGGCTGACCGGTCGCCCCAAGGCCGCGCTCGTCGAGATCCAGTCCGACGAGTACGGCGGCGGCAACCCCGAACGCGTGCACGCCGCGCTGTTCGCCCGGGCCGTCCGCGGAGCCGGCCTCTCCGACGCTTACGGCGCCTACGTCGACGACGTCCCCGCGGTGACGCTCGCCTCCCATAACGCCATGTCGATGTTCGGCCTCAACCGGCGCCTCCTCGGCGCGATCGTCGGCCACCTCGCCGCTTTCGAGATGACCTCGTCGATCCCCAACCGCCTGTACGCCGAGGGGCTCCGCCGCCTCGGGTTCGGCGACGACGTCTGCGGCTACTTCGACGAGCATGTCGAGGCCGACGCCGTCCACGAGCAGATCGCCGCGCGCGATCTCGCGGGCACCCTCGCCGAGGACCGTCCCGACCTGCTCCCCGACATCCTTTTCGGTGCCGCGGCCTGCCTCAGCGTCGACGGTCGCGTCGGCGAGCACCTGCTCGACGCCTGGTCACGGGGAGAGTCGTCGCTGCGCCCGGAGGAGGTCCGTTGACCTCGGAGGCACCGCGGATCACCGCGTACCCCGACGGCCCGCTCCTCGTGCGGGGCGACGTCGACCTGCGCGACGCCGACGGGAACCCGATCGAGAGGCGGCGACGCACGGTCGCCCTGTGCCGCTGCGGCCTGTCGACGATCAAGCCGTTCTGCGACGGCACCCACAAGCCCGCGGGGTTCCGCACCGACGACTGACGTGGGGCGCCCCGACCACGCCGGACACCGTCAGTCCGCGGCGCGCTCCTCCTCCGTCGGCCGGGAGAGCTCGGCATCCAGGGCGTCCACGAGCCGGGCGAACGTCTCGTCGACCGACGCCGACTGACGGAAGCCGCCGACCCGCTCGAGATCGGTGAACCCGTGCAGAGCGGAGCGCACGTAACGGATGCGATGCACGTCGGCCGCCGCCGCGCCGTACCCGGCGAGCGCGCGTGTGATCTCCTCGACGAGGGCGGCGGCGGCCTCCTCCCACTCGGGGCCGGCGCCCCCGCGCTGGGCCAGCGCGTACATGCCCGGACGCTCTCGCGCGAACCCGCGGTACGCCGCCGCGAGCGACTCGAGCGCGTCGCGCGAAGACAGCCCGCGGGACGACTGCGCGAGCGCCGAACCGAACGCCCGGGTTGCGGCGAGCGCGACGCGGTCCGTCAGATCGCCGAGTCCGCCGACATGCTTGTACAGGCTCGGTGCGGCCACACCGAGCGCCGTCGCGACGCGTGCCAGAGACAGGGATGCCACGCCTTCGGCATCCACGAGTTCGGTGGCGCGACGCACGACGACCTCGGCGTCAAGCCCGGCCCGCGGCACCACTCACCTCCGCGAGGAACGACGAGACGCGATCGGCGACGAGGTCGGGCGCCTCGAGCATCGGCGCGTGGCCGACACCGGGGACGATCTGCACCTCGGCGGACAGTTCGCCCGCGAGCCACGCGGCTTCGGCGGCCGGGTCCTTCCAGTCCGGGTCGGACGCGCCCATCACGACGAGCGAACGGGCCGTCACGCGCGGGAGGAACGGCGCGACGACCGAGTGATCGACGCGCGTCGTGCGGGCGAAAGCCGCCCACCGTCCGGGCCGCGCCAGCCGCCGCGACAGGTGCGCGGCACGCTCGCGGGCGCCGGCACCGAGTCCCGGCCACAACGATGCGGAGTAGCCGCGCCACACCGCGGGACCCCACGGCCGGGCGAGCAGGAGCCGCAGGAGGGCGCTCATGGCGGGGTTGCCGTTGCGGGCGAACGGCCCGAGGAGCACCAGGCCGGACACGAGATCCGGTCGCGATCCGGCCGCGATGATCGCGGCGCCGGCGCTCATCGACGCCCCGGCGAGGACCGCGGGCCCACCGCCGAGCGCGTCGACCACCGCGAGCAGGTCGCCCGCCGTGGCCTGATCGCCGTAGTCCGAGAAGGTCGTGTCGCTGTCGCCGTGTCCGCGCAGGTCGACGAGCGCCACACGGTAGCCGCGGGCGACCAGTCGATCGGCCAACGGTCCGAACGCGTCGCGCTCGTCGCCCATCGCGGGCGAGCACACCACGAGGGGTCCCGTCCCGCGCACCTCGACGGCCAGTCGACCGCCGTCCACCTGAAGTTGGCTAATGTCCATAGCCATAAGCTACGCCCATTAGCCAGAGACTGCAAGCGCGGGATCGCGCGTCTCAGAGATCCTCGGGTGCGAGGTCACCCTGTCCTTCCTCGCCGAGCTCGACCACGCCCGGGTCCTCGCCCTGAGAGTCGGTGCCGGTCGACTCCGGGTGCACGTCCGCGAGCGGGATGTCGGCGTCGACGGCGGGGATCTCGGCCGGGTCGGCGCCCGTCGCGGTCGCCGGGTCGAGGTCGGCGGGGTCGGCACCCTCGTCGAGAGCGGTGGTGGCATCCCACTCCGCCTGAGCGGGGTCGAGCGCGGGATCGGGCTCGATGGAGGTGTCGCCGTCGCGCAGCGGCTGCGCACCCGTCACGCCATCGGCGGCGGCGGGGATGCCAGGGTCGGACGAGACGTCGCTCATGGGGGATCCTTTCGGTCGTCCGTGCGGGTCCGCACGCGTCGTCGGCTCGACGACTCCCCCATCCCACCGCCCACCCGCCACCCCTCCCGCCCCCTTGACAGCGTCGACGACCGACGCGACCCCGCCGGTTTCGCTCCGAGGCCGAAGCCTCGCGCGCCCCGTCCCACGAGGACGTCCCTCCTCACCGCGGGGGCAAGATATCCCGGATGCCGCGGACCGATCGCCGCGGAGGAGGGTGACATGGGGGACGTTCTCACCGTGAACGCGACCGGCGCCGACGAGGTCGAGACGGTGTGGCAGCAGTTCGTCCCCAGCGCCCGCCTCGAGCACGTGGACCCTCGGCGCGTGAGGTTCCGCTGGTCGTCGATCGAGACGGGGGCCTTCTCGCTCGTCCAGTACTCGCTCCGCGCCGACGTGCGTTCGTCCATCCACCTCGACGACCAGATCATGGCGTGTCAGCTCATCGCCCTCGACGCCCGCGTGATGACCGAGGGGCAGCCGATCGATGCGCGTCAGCCCTGGCTCACCGGCGACAGCCCCATTCAGGCCCGCTGGAGCGGTACGGCGAACGTCCGGGCGTTCATCTTCGACCGCACCTCCGCCGAGCAGGTCGCCCGCGCCGTCTCGGGCGAGGACCGCCTCGTACTGCGCTCGATCGACCCCGTCCCACGCGACCGAGCCCTCGCCGTGCAATGGGAGCGCAGCTTCGGGTACGTGGCATCCGCCCTCGCCGTCGGCCACGACCAGCCGCTCGTGGCCGCCGAACTCGAACGGCACGCGCTGATGTCGACGCTGACCGCCTTCTCCACGACGTACCTCGAGGCGCTCGACACGAGCGCCCAGCGGGCCGCCGCGCCGCGGACCGTCCGCCGCGCGCTGGCCTACATCGACGCGCACGCCCACGAGCCGATCACGATCGACGACATCGCCGAGGCCGCCGGGATCTCCACACGCGGCCTGCAGCACGCCTTCCGCCGCGCGCTCGACACCACCCCCTCCCAGCAGCTGCGGACCGTCCGACTCGCCGCCGCGCACCGCGACCTCCAGCACGGCGGCGATCACGTGAGCGACGTGGCCCGACGGTGGGGGTTCTCCAGCCCGTCGCGGTTCGCCCGGTTCTACCGCGACATGTACGGGCGCAATCCGGCCCAGACCGCGCGCATGTTCTGACCGGTGTCGCGCGGGCGCATCCGATGTCGCATCCGGTGCCGGGATGGCGCGAAGAGTGCGGGATGCCGTCCACCGGCCGCGCGACCGGGCACAGTGACGAGGTTCCGAGGCGAGGAGGACCTTTCGTGGGGAAGTTCGTGTACGAGGGGACCACCCGGACCGATTTCGAGGATCGGCTCCTCGCGCACATGCAGGTGGTCATCGGCAACAAGCTGCGCCGCGGCGAGCCGTTCTACTTCCAGTGGAAGGACGAGGTGAGCACCGGGGGCGGACGCACGTCCGTCTGGCTGCACCCCCGCGCGAGCATCGTGTTCAAGTTCCACGGCGGACGTCCTCCCGCGCTGAACCGCGCGTGGTTGGAGGCCCTGATGACGGTGGCGAACTCCCCCACCGGCCTCTACGTGATCCCCGAACCGCCGGAGGACCTGCTCGCCACCGAGCCGATCGGCTGACCCGTTGTCAACGCGGTCGCCGCCCGCGCCGTATCGGGGTGTGCTCGCCGGGACGGAAGGATGCCGCATGCCCGACTCCCCCACCGCGAACCCCCGGATCGTCGTGATCGGGGGCGGCAACGCCGGTCTCTCGATCGCCGGGCGCCTCCAGCGCGCCCGGCTCGGTGACATCACGGTGATCGAGCCGCGCACGACGCACATCTACGCCCCGCTGCAGTCCCACATCGCCGGCGGCACGGCGCGCGCCTCGCGCGCGGTGCGCCCGCAAGCCGATGTCATCCCACCGGGCGTCCGCTGGCTGCGCGACGAGGTCTTCACCGTGGATCCGGCCGCGCACCGCGTGCACCTCATCTCCGGCGGTCACCTCGACTACGACCAGCTCATCGTCTCGGCGGGTCTGCGCCTCGCGTGGGACGCGATTCCGGGGCTCCCGGAGGCGATGGCCGCGCCCGAAGGCGTGTCGAACTACGACCTCGCCCTCGCCGCGAAGGCCTCGCCCGCGCTGCGCGACCTGCGCCGCGGCACGGTCGTCTTCACCCAGCCTCCCGAGCCGGCCTCGTGCGGCGCCGCCGCGCAGAAGCCGCTCTACCTCGCGTGCGACTGGTGGCGCTCGCTCGGGGTCCTCGACGACATCCGCGCGATCCTCGTGCTGCCGGACCCCGTGCCGTTCGGCATCCCGGACGTCGATCGCGAACTCCGCCGCGTGCTCGACGCGTACGGCGTGGAGGTGCGGTACTCGCGGGAAGTGCGGAGCGTGGATGCCGGCTCCCGCACGCTCACCATCGGTCACGGCGACGACGAGGAGACGCTCGCGTACGACGTGCTGCACGCGGTCCCGCCGCAGCGCGCACCGGAGTGGATCGCGGGAAGCGGACTCGCGGACCCCGACGACCCGCACGGGTTCGTCGACATCGACCCCGAGACACTCCGGCACCGCCGCTTCGCGGACGTGTGGTCTCTCGGCGACGCCGCGCGCGTCGCCACCCGGCCCTCCGGGGGAGCCATCCGGCCGCAGGCGAAGGTGCTCGCGCGGAACCTGCGGGCGGCACTCCGCGGCGGAACGCCGACCGCGCGGTACGACGGCTACAGCGTCGTCCCGTTCACCGTCTCGCGCGGCACGGTCGTGTTCGCCGAGTTCGATCGGTGGGGGCGACCGCGACCGACGATCCCGTTCTGGCGCTCGCTGTCGCGCGAGCGACGCTCCACCTGGATCGCCGACCGACGGATCCTGCCGTGGGTCTACTGGAACCTGATCCTGCGCGGCCGCGCCTGAGGGGCGTATAGGCCAGATCCGTCGATCCCTCAACCCCGGGGGCCCGCGGGAGCAATCGCGCGAAGACTGGCCTTCACCCCGGATCACCGAGAGAGGACATCATGGCCCAGGTCATCGAAACCATCGACGTCGACGTTCCCGTCCGCGTCGCCTACAACCAGTGGACGCAGTTCGAGGAGTTCCCCCACTTCATGAGCTTCGTCGAGTCCATCACGCAGAAGACCGACACGCTCACGCATTGGAAGGTCAAGATCGCGGGTGCGGAGCGCGAGTTCGACGCGGAGATCACCGAGCAGCACCCCGATGAGCGCGTCGCGTGGAACAGCGTGGGTGGGGACGAGAACCACGCCGGTGTCGTCACGTTCCACCGTCTCTCCGACGCCGAGACGCGCGTGACGGTGCAGATCGACTGGGAGCCCACGGGCCTCCTCGAGAAGGCGGGCGCCGTGCTCGGCGCCGACGACCGCTCGGTCAAGAAGGACCTCGAGCACTTCAAGGAGTACATCGAGTCGCGCGGCGCCGAGTCCGGCGCCTGGCGCGGCGACGTCAGCTGACGCCTTCCTCACAGGAACACGGATGCCGGACCCCCGCGGGGATCCGGCATCCGTCGTGTCAGGGGTGCCTCACCACTGGGGGTGGATCTCGGCACGCAGGCGGCGGTCGTAGACGTCGCGCACGAGCGCGTCGAATGCGTCGAGGTCGAACCCACCCTCGAGGAGATCCGCCGCCGCAGCGTTCGCGGCGGCCTGTTCGGCCGAACGCGCCCCCGGGATGACCGAGGTGACACCGGACCGGGAGGCGATCCACGCGAGCGTCGCCGCGGGGAGCGTCACGCCTTCGGGCAGCGCGGCCTTCAATTCGCCGGCCGCGGCGACGCCCTCGCCGAACGGAACCCCTGAGAACGTCTCGCCCTTGTCGAAGGCCTCGCCGTTGCGGTTGTAGGTGCGGTGGTCGTCCTTGTCGAACGTCGTCTCGGCGGTGTACTTCCCCGACAGCAGACCGCTCGCGAGCGGGACCCGCGCGAACACCGCGACCCCCTTCTCGGCCGCGAGCGGGAGCACCTCGTCGAGCGGCTTCAGGCGGAACGGGTTGAAGATGATCTGCAGGTTCGTCAGATTCGGACGGCGGAGGGCCGACAGCGCCTGGTCCATCGTCTCGACCGACACCCCGTACGCCGCGATGACGCCCTCGGTGACGAGCTGGTCGAGCACATCGTAGGTGGCGTCGTCGTCGATGACGGCCGACGGCGGACAGTGCAGCTGCACGAGGTCGAGGGTGTCCTGCGCGAGGAGCCGACGCGACCGGTCGGTCCACGCGCGGAAGTTCTCCATCGTGTAGTTCTCGGGCACCTGGTCGGCGCGGCGTCCCATCTTGGTCGCCACGGTGATGCCGGTGGCATCCGTCTTCTGCAGGAAGGCGCCGATGAGCTCCTCGGACCGCCCGTCGCCGTACACGTCGGCGGTGTCGAAGAGCGTGACACCGGCGTCGGCGGAGGCCCCGAGCACCTCCATGGCCGCGTCCTCGCTCACCCCGCCCCAGTCGGGCCCGAGCTGCCAGGTGCCGAGGCCGATCGCGGAGACCTCGCGGCCGGTGCGGGAGAGGGGACGCTGCTGCATTGCGGTTCCTTTCGGGAGTCTCCCCGAGCCTATCCAGCCCCTCCGACACCCGGGCCGCCGGGTCCGTCAACCCCGTCACCGCGCTGCGCGCGGCGGCCTAGCGTGGGCTGCCACCCACCGGAAGGACCGCCGTGACCACTCCCCCCGAGAACCTGCCCGGAGCCGACCACGAGAGGACCGTCTCGGAAGCCGAGGGCCTGGCCGCCGACGTCCCCGCGGGCGGCGCGGGCGCCGACACGGGCGCCGTGTCGGCCGCCGAGATCGACGACGACGCCGACGCCCGGGTGCAGAACGTCTCGAGCCAGAACGACGTCCCGGGGGTGGGCACCCGCGCCGCCGACGGCGAGATGGAGCGCGACACCGACGACGCCCCCGGCGGCGGCTCGACGTCGGATCATCGGACGCCCGCGTCGCCGACGCCCTCCCCGGCCGACGGCGAAGAGCACGTGGATGCCGACTCCCCCATCGGGAGGTTCCAGCCCGGTGTCGGCAAGGACTCGGCGGAGTCGAGCAGGATCGCGCAGAGCCTGCCCGGCCCCGACGAGGCCTGACCCGGTCGGCTACCCGGCCGAGCGCCGCCGCACGAGCCCGATCACGATGTCGAGGACGACGAACACGACGAGGGTGTAGCCCACGAACGGCAGGAGGATGCCGAGCCCCACCGCCGCGAGGAGCACCAGCCCGATCCCCCACCAGGGCGCTCCGCGCAGCGCTCCGCGCGCGGGAGGGGCCGCGACGCCGCTCGTCGGCCGGCGCCTCCACCACATCGCGTACCCCAGCACGACGAGCGCCGCGATGCCGAGGGCGAGGACGAACAGCACGAGCTGGTTCGCGAGTCCGAACATCGATCCCATGTGCGTGTCGATCCCCCAGCGGGAGAGCTTGGCGAGCAGCGGGAAGTCCGCGAAGTCGATGCGGTCGGTCACCTGCATCGTGGATCCGTCGATGGCGACGGCATCCACTTCGGTCGGGAAGCTGCGCTGGATCTCCTGCACGACCCACGCCTTCCCGGCGGCGGACGGCGGCTTGATCTCGACCTGACCGGTGTTGACGTTGATGCGCTGCGCGATCGCGAGCACCGCGTCGAACGTCGCGGGGTTCGCCGCACCGGTGGGAGCCGCCGTCACCGCGCCGTGATGCGCGTGCTCGCCGCCGGCACCGGGCTCCCCCTCGAGCGAGGTGGACAGCGCGGGAGTCCCCCCGCCGACCGCCGCCCGCAGGTCGGCGACGTTCGCCCCCGCGAACGCCGACCAGGTGATGCCCGTGGCCGAGAGGAACACGGCCCCGAGCACCACCCACACCCCGATCGACGCGTGCCAGCCGAACAGACCGCGGTAGCCCGTGTGCGAACGGTTCGGGCGGACGAGGTCGGCGCGACCCCGACGGGCACGCCGCATCCGTCCGATCCACAGGCCGAGTCCGGCGAGCGCGACGATCCCGAGCCAGGATGCCGCGAGCTCGCTGTACCAGCGTCCGGGCTCCCCGAGGTGGAGGGTCCGGTGCAGGTCGCTCACCCAGGTCCGCACGGGCAGCGCACCGCTCGTGCCGTAGGCGGTGAGGTCGCCGCGGATCTCGGCCGAGCCGGGGTCGACGAAGACCGCGCGCGTCTCGCTCTCCCCGAGGGACGGGTCGGCGAACATGACGCGGGTCGTCGTGCCCGGTTCGGGCGCGGGCCGCACGGCGACGGGGCTCGCGCCGCCGCCGACGTACCGTTCGGCGGCGACGATCTGGTCGGCCAGCGGCAGCGGGGCGGCCGTCGAGGGCGCCGTCAGCTCGTGCGCGTAGACGATGCGATCGAGCGTCGGGGTGATCGCGTACAGTGCCCCGCTCAGCGCCGCGACGAGGATGAACGGCCCCACCAGCACCCCGGCGAAGAAGTGCAGGCGCCGCAGCAGCGCCGTGAACCAGCCCGTCCGGGTACGCGGCGGCGAGGGGTCGGATGCCGCGAGCGCGGGAGCGCGGTCGGCGTCGGTGGTGGTCATGACAGGATTCCTTCTCCGATGAAGCCGCCTTCGGCACAGCCGGGCGGAAGGGCGAACACGGCCGACCCGATCGGGGTCGTCCATTCGTTGAGCAGGTCGAGCTCGTCGAGCCGACGCTGGAGGGGGACGAACTGCCGATCGATGTCGGCCTGGAACGAGACGAACAGCAGCCCCGCGTCCGAGACCGTGCCGGTCGGGGGTGCGTCGTCGTAGTTGTACCCGCGGCGGAAGATGCGCTCGGCGGAGTCGTCCGACCGCGACCGGCGCACGTGGGAGAACTCGGGGATCACGGGGAAGCCGATGGCATCCGTGGCCGCGAAGTCGGGTTCGTCGAACTCGTCCGTGCCGGTGAGCGGAGCGCCCGAGGATTGGAAGCGCCCCACCGCCTGGTCACGGCCGGGACGATCGAGCCGATCCCACTTGTCCAGGTCCATCACGATCCGCCGCACCACCATCCCCGTCCCGCCGGCCATCCAGCCCTCGCGCGACCACACGATCTCGTCGAACCCGGTCGTCCCGGGCTGCGGATTGGCGGTGCCGTCGACCTGGCCGAACAGGTTCCGCATCGTGGTGCCCGGCCGTGTCGTGCCGTGCGCGCGGCGGAAGCCCTGCTGCACCCAGCGAGGCGCCGCGAACGCGCGCGCATCCTTGAGCAGCATGCGCGTGGCGTGGGCCACGGTGACCGGGTCGTCCGCGGCGATCTGCAGCAGCAGGTCGCCGTCGCCGTACTCGGGCCGGAGCCGGTCGATCGTGAAGGCGGGCAACGGCCGGAGCCACGCGGGGGCCGCGGCGCCCGTGCGCGCGACGAAGCCCGGGCCGAACCCGAACGTCACCGTCAGGCGCGCCGGCGACACGGCCAGCTCCGGTTCGGTGTCCGCCAGCGCGCCCTGACCGCGCGTGAGCCGGACGGCATCGTCGGTGAGCAGGCGCATGAGCCGTCTCAGGGCATCGCGGTCGGTGTCGGCGCGCAGATCGAGCGCGACGAGCGACACGTGCGCCTGCGCGTCGGTGTCGATGCCCGCCTGGTGCGCGCCGTGGAACGGCACCACGACGTCGCCGTTCAGCGGCGGCGAGACCGTGGCATCCGTCGCTCCGGCCGAGACGGCGGCGTCGATGCCGATCGCGGCGACGGCCCCCGCGCCGGCGACGGCTCCCCCGAGGAGGAACCCCCGCCGGCCGAGGCCGCGATCGCCCGGGGCGGATCGATCGCGGGATGCCATCAGTGACCCGACTCCGCGGACCCCATGTCCATGTCGCCCATGTCGCCCTCGTAGTTCTCGTTCGCGCCGGCGAACTCCTTCACGGGCGCGGAGATCTCCGCGGTGGAGTCGTCCGCGAAGGTGAGGGTGATCGTGGTCTCGTCGCCGACGCGCAACGGCGTGGTGACGTCCATGAACATGAGGTGGTCACCACCGGGCTCGAGGGTGATCGCGCCGTGGGCGGGAATGACGAACCCGCCTTCGACCGGGCGCATCACCATCTGACCGGACTCGTTCTGCACGGTCTCGTGCAGTTCCATGGCCGAGGTCGCGGGGCTCGTCGCCGACACGACCGTGAGGTCGGTGTCGCCGTCGTTGCGCAGCTCGCCGAACCCGGCGCTCATCCCGGCGTCGGCGGCCTTGACCCAGACGTCGGCGGTCGAGAAGGAGTCGGCCTCGGGCGCGGCGGGTGCGGGTGCGGTCGACGCGCATCCGGAGAGGGCGACGGTCGCGGCGAGGGCGACGGCGCTCAGACGCAGGAGGGAGGTGGTGCGAAGGGACATAGGGAAACCTTTCAGGAACGGCCGCCGCGGGGGCCGCGGCGACGGAGGAGAAGCGTGACCGCGAGGAACACGGCGAGCGCGAGGCCCGCCCCGATCGCGGCGATGACGACGATGCGAGGGACTCCCGCGTCGCCGGTGGGGGCGGTGGCCGCCGCCGGGGAGGGTGCCGCCGAGGCTGCGGCCCGTGCGAGCGGTGCGGCGTCTCCGACGGTGAACGGGATCACTCCGGAGATGGGGTGGCCGTCGACCGAGACGACGCGCCAGCGCACCTCGTACCCGGCGACCGGCATCCCGCCCTGGAGGAGCACCGAGACGGTCCCGGATGCCACGACCGGGTCGGCCGCCACCCAGTCGGTGCCGTCGCCGTCGGCGACGATCACCTGTGCACCGACGTCCATGACGTCGGCAGAGAACCTCAGCGAGATCTCATCGGGAGCGCTGGGCAGGCGCTCACCCGCGGAGGGTGAGCTGGAGAGCAGTTCGTCGTGGGCGGATGCCGGGACGACCGACGCCAGGACGGCGACGGCGGCCACGGCGATCCCCGCCGCGACGACGCGGAGGCGATGCATGGGAACCTCTTCCGGGATGCCGGAGCATCCGTCGAACGGCGTCCGTGCGGAAGCGCACGAGAGCGCGCCGGACGTGGACGCCGAGGGCCGTGCGGACCCGCGCCCGCTCGGACGCGGACGCGGGAGCCCGCGCGCTGCGCGCGACGGCCCCGGTGGACGTCGGAGACGTGAAGCTCTGCCCGCGCCTCACCGACTGCCCCACGAGGCGCAGGGTCAGCGGCGTCGCTCCCCTCGGGACGGGGAGCGGGGCGTCAGAGAGCGAAGAGGGGTGGCCCGCGTCGCCCGAGGGAGGCGGTGAGCAGCAGCGAGATCGGGCGGACGACCTCGATCAGGACGACGTGGACCCGGCGCAGCGGAACCGGAGCCGGGCCGGTGGCGATGATCGCGGCACGAGCGCGCAGCCAAAGGACGAGGCGGTCGGCGAGCAGCCGGAGCAGCGCCACGGTGGTCTCACCCCGGTGCATGGCCAGGGTGGTCACCGCGGCGGCGACGAGGTGCCAGCCGCCCATCGTGGCATCCGCGGTCACGAGGGGGCCGGCGGGGCCGTCGAGCACGGTCGCGACACCGTGGACGTGCGTCGCACGCCCCGTGTCGTAGGTGCCGAGGACGAAGAGGGCGTGGAAGAGCACCTGGCTGAGCGCGACCGCCGGCCCGAGCCGCCAGAGCGAGGGACGGCGTCCGGCGAAGGCGACGCACACCACGAAGGACAGCGCGAGCGGCACGATAATGCCGAAGATCCCGGGCACCGCCCCGCCGGCGGTCACGTGGGACAGGAGGGCCACGAAGGTGGCGACGCTCGCAGCGACCGCCCCGCGCAGGACGCGCGCACCCCGGTCCTGTCGTCGCATGCCCCCCATTGTGTCAGCCGGGCGGAGGTTCTCCCGCCACCCCTAGGCTGGCCGGATGACGAGCTCCCCGGGCACCCCGCGCCGCGTCGTGATCGCGGGCGCGAGCGGTTTCGTCGGTCGGGCACTCGTGGCGGCGTTCCGCGAGGACGGCTACGACGTCGCCACGATCGGCCGCACCGGCACCGCGACCTGGGCGGACCCGGTCGGGATCGCGCGGGTGATCGACGGTGCCGATGTGCTCGTGAACCTCGCCGGGCGCATCGTGTCGTGCCGCTATACGGCCGCGAATCGCGACGAGATCCTGCGTTCCCGGGTCGACACGACGCGCGCACTCCACCGAGCGGTCCGGGATGCCGCACACCCCCCACGCGTGTGGATGAACGCCTCGACCGCCACCGTTTACCGCCACGAGACCGAGCGCGGCAACGACGAGATCGACGGCGTGATCGGCGACGGGTTCTCCGTGGACGTGGCGACGAGCTGGGAGCGGGCGTTCTTCGACGGCGACCTCCCCGCCACCCGCCGTGTCGCCCTCCGCATGGCGATCGTCCTCGGCGACGGGCCGGCCACACGCATGCTCTTCGCACTGGGGCGACTGGGCCTCGGCGGTCCCCAGATCGACAGCTGGTGGTTCCCCCACCGCCGCTATCGCGGGATCGGCGCGCGGCCGAGCGGACCCGTGTGGTCGTCGTGGCACCGCACGCGAGGACGCCAGCGCTTCAGTTGGATCCACATCGACGATGTCGTGGCATCCGTCCGCTTCCTGCGCGACCGAGACGACATCTCGGGGCCGGTGAACCTCGCCGCCCCCGGCGTGAGCGACAACCGCACCCTGATGCGCGAGGTGCGCCGCGTGGCGGGGATGCCCGTGGGCCTCCCGGCGTACCGCTGGATGCTCGACCCCGCCATGGCGATCCTCCGCAACGAGCCCGAGCTGGTGCTGAAGAGCCGGTGGGCCGTGCCCGCCGTGCTGACGCGCGCGGGCTTCGCCTTCGCATACGACGAGCTGGGGCCGGCGCTGGACGCGGTGGCATCCGTGCGCCGGCCCCGGGCCCGCGACCTCTTCTCGAACTGAGAAGAGACGATCGATCAGGTGTTGCGGCGCACGAAGCGCAGCAGGGCGGCGATGACGCCGACGATGAGGATGATGATCCCGATCCAGAGCAGGAACTTCACGGCCTCGACGAAGATGCCGAGGAACAGGAAGACGAGACCGACGACGATGAGGAGGATGGCGAGAGCTGGCATGGCATCCACTCTGGTCCTGCCGTGCGGATCGCCGCTCTCCCTTGACAGACGGCGGAGGCCGGGGCACGCGCGTGTCAAGCACCCGGTGGGCGGAGGGCGCGCGGTCTAGCCTCGGTTCCGTCACCACGAGAAAGGCGCATCATGGGCGATCGCGACACCACCGGGCACGGCACCGGACCCGACGAGGGCGAGTACACCGAAGTCCAGCTGCCGGACGGCGAGGAGGCAGGACGCAACCTGGACGCTCCCGGCGAATACGTCGACAGTCAGCGCGCCGACGGCACCGACGCCCGTCCGCGATCGGACGAGGCGGGGTCCTACACGGACGTGCAGCTCCCCTCGGGCGACGAGTCGCGCGAGGACACCGAACATCCGGGCGAGTACACCGACCGCGATCGTTGAGTCAGCGCTCGAGGGTCGCCCGCGGATCCGTGCCGTACGCGACGCGGTAGATGGACGCGAATCCGGCGAGATCCGCGAACCCCCACCGCAGGGCGATCTCGGCGAGCGTCGTCCGCGTCGGATCGGCGGCGACCAGGTCGGCGTGCGCGGCGCTGACGCGGGCCTGCGCGAGGTACTCCTCGGGAGTCGAGGCGAGATGACCGTTCGCCGCGAACGCACGGCGGAGCCCCGCGGCCGACGTCCCCGCCGCCCGCGCCGCGTCGTCGGCGGTGACCGGCAGAGAGGCGTGGTCGTCCATCCAGCTGGTCGCCGCGGCGTAGATGGCGGCCTGCTCGAGCGCCGAAGCCCGGCGCTCCCTCGGATCGCCGACCAGCGGGAACGCCTCGAGAGTGGCGGAGACGAGCGCCCGATGGACATGGGCGCGCACGAGGGGTTCGCCGAGGAGGGGGACCTGCGTGAACGACCAGCGCAGGGTGGCGAGCCAGTAGTCCCTCATCCGCGACGACACCGGTCCCCTGCCGTCGAAACGCACCTCGAGGGTGTCGTCCCCGTAGATCGTGCGCGCGGCCTCGGTCAGATGCGCCGGGTCGAAAGCGACCATCTCGACGGCGGTGCCGTGGGCGTTGCCCACCATCTCGTCGCCCGGCTGGATGACGCCCGGCTCCACGCTGAACTCTCCCGTCGCCGATCCGATGCGCCAGGTGTAGCCCGGGGTGGAGGTGGCGAAGAAGAAGCGGTCGGCGCCGTACACCACCTCGGCGCGACAGTCCCACAGGAGTCGGCGCAGGGCGAAGCCGCAGTCACCGACGGCGCGCTCCCCGATCGCGCCGTCGTCGGCCCGCAGATCGACCCGCCCGTACTGCGTCTGCAGCCAGGCGAGGGCCTCGGCGGGTTCGGCCGTGCGCATGCGCTCGTCGAAGTAGTCGCTGCTCATGGACGTGCGGCACCTCGCTCCCGCTCGACTGCGCCACCGCCATAGTAGTTAACCTCCCGCACGACCCGGCATTCTCACACCGGCACCGATAGTTCACCCACCGCAAAGGAATCGAGACCGTGACCGACTCGCCCGTCATCCGCGACATCCACCCCGACGACGCCGGAGAGGTCCTGACGATCCAGCGCGCCGCCTTCGCCGGGGAAGCCCTCATCTACGGCGACCCCGACATGCCGCCGCTCACTCAGACGCTCGAAGAGCTCGAGGCCGAGCTGGTGGAGAACCTCGGTTGCGTGGCTCTCCAGGGCGAGCGGATCGTGGGCGCCGTCCGCGCGCGGCGGGACGGCGAGCTGCTGCTGATCGGTCGGCTCGCCATCGCCCCCGATCAGCAGGGCGGCGGACTGGGCTCCGCGCTGCTCGCCGCGGTCGAGGAGCGCGGCCGTCGGGCCGGCGCCACCGAGGCCGAGCTGTTCACGGGCGCTCTGAGCGAAGCCAACCAGCGCCTCTACGAGCGCGAGGGCTACCACCGCACCGAGACCACCGCCGACGGAGAGATCTTCTACCGCAAGCCCCTGACCTGACGCGCGGGGCGTTCCGCCGGTTCAGCGTCCAAGACACGCGGATGCCAGGGCGGCTCGTCCGCGTGTCCTGGACACTCGGCGGGGCGTCACTCGATCGTGCGGACCGCCCCGGTCACCATGCCGACCAGCTGTTCACCCGTGACCTTCTCCGTGCGCGTCCCCCCGACGACACGGCCGCCGCGCATGACCCACACCTGCTGCGATAGTCGCTTGACCTGCTCGAAGTTGTGCGAAACGACCAGCACGGTCTTGCCGCCCTCCACGACGCGGCGGATCAGTGCCTCCACCTGTGCGGTCTCGTTCAGACCGAGAGCCGCGGTCGGCTCGTCGAGGATGATCATGTTCTCGGCCCACATCACACCGCGGGCGATCGCGACCGCCTGGCGCTGTCCACCCGACAGCCGTTTCACGGGGCGTCCGACGCCGGGAACGTTCACGGCGAGATCGGCCACGAGTTCCGCCGCCCGCTCCTTCATCTCCTTCCGGGCCAGGAATTTCAGCCCCGGGATGCCACGGACCAGCTCGCGGTCCATGTACATGTTCTGCCACACGCTCAGTTGATCGCTCAGCGCGAGGTCCTGGTAGACCGTCTCGATGCCCTTGTCGCGGGCGTCGCGCGGCGACGAGAACCGCACAGGACTGCCGTCGATGCGGATCTCCCCCTCGTCGGGCGTGTAGAGACCGGTGAGGCACTTCACGAGCGTGGACTTGCCCGCGCCGTTGTCACCGACGATCGCCGTGATCTCCCCCGCACGGATGGTGAGGGAGGCGCCCTTGAGCGCGTGGACGTTGCCGAAGGACTTGTGGATGTTGTCGACGACGATCTTCTCGCCCGCGTCGGTGGTCATTTGCGCCCCCTCATGAGCGTCGCGGCCGCGATGACGACGATGCCGATCACCAACGGCGAATAGAACGCGCTCACGCCCAGCAGCGTGAGGCCGGATTGCAGGAACGTGAGCAGGATCGCGCCGATGACCGGGCCGTAGATGGTGGCGCGGCCACCGAAGAGGCTCACCCCGCCCAGCACGACGGCGGCGATCGCCTTCAGAAGGTAGTCGGTGTTCGTCGCCGGCTGGCTCGACCCGATGTAGGACGTCAGCAGGATGGCTCCGAGACCGCCCATCGCCCCGCAGATCATGTACCCGGCGAGCTTCACGCGCGGGACCTTCAGACCCATCGCCTTCGCCGCGTCGGGGTTGTCTCCCACCGCGAGGAGATGGGTCCCGAACCGGGTACGGAACAGCACGATGTGCAGCACGATCGCGACGGCGATCGCCAGGAGGAAGTTCACCCGGATGCCGGCGAAGCTCATGGTGCTGAGCGAGGTCAGCGCGCGCTCCGGAATGGCGACCGGCTTGCCCTGGGAGATGATGAGGCTGAGCCCCATCACGACGCTGAGCGAGCCCAGCGTGACGATGAAGTCGGGGATCCTCACCCATCCGATGAAGGCACCGTTGACCGCGCCGACCGCGAGACCCGTGAGCAGCGCGATCGCGCAGCACACGATCAGCGGCAGCCCGCCCTGGTAGGCCGTGGCCATCGTGACGCTGCCGAGGGCGACCGTCGCGGCGAGCGACAGATCGATCCCTGCGAGGGAGACGGCGAACGTCGCCCCCAGCGCCAGCAGGATCGGGATGGTCGAATCGGCGAGCATGGTCGAAACGCTCGGCCAGGACAGGAACCGCGGGTTGAGCGCCGTGAAGACGATGGAGAGCGCGATGAGGGCGACCGGTGCCGCCAGCTTCATCCAGATCTCCTCGGAACCGAGCGCGCGACGGAGTCCCATCGCGGTCGTCTCCGCGGCGGCCGCCGGTCGAGTGGGTGTCTGCGTAGTCATGGGTGAGGATCCCCGATCACTCGTGAGGGGTTACTTGAACGGGTTCGGGACGTCGAAGCCCTGCGGCGGGGCCGGGAAGGCGTCGAGCGCCGCCTGGGCGTTCTTCGAATCGACGATCAGGACCGGGGTCTCGACGTTCGACGGGATGGACGTCCCCTTCATCGCCGCGACGCACGCCTGGACCGACTGCGCCCCCATCAGGTACGGGAACTGCTCGATCGCGGCGGGCTGCCCGCCGGCGACGATGTCCTTGAGCTGATCCTGCGTCCCGTCGATGCCGACGACCGCGACCTGACCCTTCTTCCCCGCCTCTTCGACGGCCTGCTGGATACCCATCGCCATGTCGCCCGACGGGGTGAAGAAGCCCTTGATGTCGGGGTTGGCAATGAGGATCGTCGCTGCCGCGCTCTTGGCCTTCGCCTTGTCGAAGTCGGCCGCGACCGTCTGGGTGATGTCGAGCTTGCCCTCCACCGCCTTCTCGAAGCCGCCGAGGCGCGCGATGTTGCCCGGGTCGGCGACGAGTCCGCCGATGAGCGCGACGGAGGAACCCTCGGGCACGAGCGAGAGCATCGCCTTCCCGCCCGCCTCGCCCGCGGTCTCGTTGTTGGTCCCGACGTAGGTCGTCACGTTCACGCCCGCCTGCTTGGCGGCATCCAGATCGATAGGCAGGTCGAGGTTGACGATGGCCGCCCCGGCCTGCGTCACCGGCACGAGTCCCGTGATGAGGTTGGTCTGGCTGGTCGGATTGACGATGTAGCAGCCGTACCCCGCGGTCACGAGGGAGTTGAGCTTCGTCGCTTGCCCGGAGTCGTCGGTGACGTTCTCGGCCGCGACGATGGTGAGGTCGACTCCGGCTTCGTCCGCCGCCGCCTGTGCGCCCTCGGCCATCGCGCCGAAGTAGGTGTTGTCGAGCGGCTTGAGGACGAGCGCGATCTTGCCGTTGCCGCCTCCGCCTGCCGCGGGGGTGCCCTGCGGCGCTGCGGAATCCGAGCAGCCGGCGAGCGCCCCGGCTAGGATCGTCACCGTCGCGGCGGCCGCTACGGCGGAGCGCATTCGGGTGTATCGGGTCATGGTTCTCTCCTTTGAGGATGTGACTTTCGGTACTACTGGTGCGACATTGCGGGGACTGGTCTCGTCGTGCTTGCGGCTGCCGAGGTCAGTCCTCGCTCTCTGCCCGCGTGTCGCGCGCGGGAGTCGTGGGAACCGTGGATGCGGCACCGACGGGGCCCATCATCAGGGGGTTCGTCAGCGGGATGCATCCGCACGTGGTGCCGAACTCGATGTCGATGTCGACCGTCTCGCGCCGGGGCGGCAGGGTCGGGTCCTCGGTGCGTTCGGCGAGAAGGCGCATCGCCTTGGCCGCGACCGTCTGAACGGGCACGACGCCCTGCGTCGGCTTGAGGCCGGTGACCGTCGCCTCTCCGATCGAGTCGATCGTGGTGACCAGCACGTCACGCGGGACGTGCAGCCCCAGACGCGCGATCGCCGCCATCGCACCCCAGAACATCCGGTTGTTGGTGGCGAAGACACCGAAGGGCGGGGTGAGCGTGCGGAACAGTTCCATCGCCCCCGCTGCCGCATCGTCCGGGGTCGAATGTCCCGACGTGATGTGCGGCTCGAGCCCGGCGTCGCGCACGACGCGCAGATAGCCGGCCTGTCGGTCGCGCACATTGGAGACCCGCGTGTTGCCGGCGACCAGCGCGACCGAGCGCAGCCCGTGGTGACGGACGAGGTGCTCGACGAGACGGCCGGCGGCGCGGGAGTTGTCGGCGAGGACGTGGTCAGCGATCTTGCGGACCGACGGGACGGTGCGATCGACGATCACCGTCGGGATCTCGGACACGGCGTCGGGCAGGCTGGGGGCCCCGCTGGGCAGGATGATGAGCCCGTCGACCCTCTGCTGACGGAAGGTACGCAGGTACCGTTCCTCCTGGTCGGCCTCCTCATCGGAGTCGCCGAAGAGCAGCGTGGGTGACGCCGGGGACAGGCGCTCCTCGATGGCGCGGGTCAGCAGCGCGAAGAAGCCGTTGCGCACGTCGGGGAGGATGAGCCCGATGAACCCGGACTTCCGGGTGCGCAGTCCCGTCGCCGCGGCGTCGCCCACGTAAGCGAGTTCGGTGACCGCGTCCATGACGCGTTGGCGCGTGGCATCCGTGACGTACATCTCGTCGTTCAGCACGCGCGAGACCGTCTTGGTGGAGACCCCTGCCGCGCGCGCGATGTCGACCAACCGGGCGGGGGGCCGGAGCCCGGGGCGCGGCGAGCCGGTCATGATCGTTCTCCCCGAAGACGGGGCGCGGGAGCGCCGACGAGCGTCCGGCTCATCACAGGCCCCCGACCATCTCGCCGCGCTCCGCCCCGGCGGCCAGGGGCACCGCGTCGGCGGGCGGGTAGTTCTCCGGCGCCCACCAGCCGGCGGCGACACCGGCGAGCAGTCCCGCGCCGCGGGACACGGCCTCCCGCTCCTGCGCCATCGCGACGGGGTGACGTGTGCGCCGGATCTTCGCCTCGACCCAGCGACGGCTGCGCAGGCCTCCCCCGATCAGCAGGGTCTGCCCGGAGACCCCGGACAGAGCGCGCAGACGCTGCTCCGCATCAGCCGATGCCTGGGCGAACCCCTCGAGGACGCTCGCCCACGCGACCTCGGGGGCGAGGGCGCGCAGGTCGGCGGAGACCTCGCCGTCCTGCAGGGCGAGCAGCCTCGGCAGCGACAGCGGCTCTGCCTCGACTCCGATGGCGGCGAACTCGATGTCGTCGCGGTCGACCCGGAGGGCCTGACGCAGGTGACGCATGGCGAGGCCGGGCCTCAGCGTCTCCCACAGCAGCATGTGTCGGGAGGTGCCGGGCCATGCCGTGATCGTGAGGTCGCCGAACTGGTCGGGCCACTGCGGGTGGGAGCGCCCGGCGGCACCGCGGGGCTCCCAGGCGACGACGAGCGGTTCACCGGTGCCCATCGAGTCGATGACCTCCGTGTGGTCCCCTCCGGCGCCGATGACGCCGACCGGGTGGTCGTGGCCGGCGATGGTCACGGGGATGCCGGAGCGCAGGCCGCTCCACGCCGCCCCCTCGATCGAGACCCGGCCGAGTGCGGTCCCCCCGACACGGGCGGGCGCCCAGACGAGGGAGTCCAGACCGAGGAACGACAGGATCTCACGGTCGTACTCGCCCGAGAGCGGATCGAAGGCCCCGCTGGACGCCGCGAGCGACTGCTCCTGTGCGAGCGCACCGGTCAGGCGCCACAGGGTCAGACCCGCGACCCCCGTCCACGTGCCTCCTGTCCGATGACCGTTGCGCAGCAGCCACCCCAGCTTGGCGATGCTCGTCACGCTCCGCGGAGCGCGTCCGGTGCGGCGATAGATCTCCTCCGCCCCGAAGTGCGCGATGACCTCGTCGACGATCTCGCCGCCACGCGCGTCGTGCCAGGCGACGAGCGGGAGGTCGCTCGGACCGTCGGGGCGGATGATGGTGCCGGTCTCCCCCATGCTGGCGATACCCACACCCGCGATGCGCGTGGCCAGGATGCCCAGGTCGGCGATCGCGTCGCGGATGGCGGAGAAGAGCGCGTCGGTGCTCATCTCCACGCCGTGGGGGCTCGCCTCGAACGGCGTGGGTGCCACGCCGAGGCCGATCGATCGCCCGTGGCGGTCGATCGCGTTCGCCTTGATCGACGACGTGCCCAGATCGATGCCGAGCAACAGCTCGTCTCGCATGGCGGCCTCCGCGTCCTCCGTCGGCCTCGTCGCCGTCGGTGTTCTGTCTAACGATGGACAAAGTAGCACGACCCCCCTAGCCTGTCTACCGTTGTCAGAAACCGCCCGTCCCGACGGGCCGACGAAATGGAGGACGAGCCCGTGGCTCTCATCTCACTCACCGACGCGCTCGACGCCGCGCGCGCCGGATCGTACGGAGTCGGGGCGTTCAACGTCACCGACCTCGCCCAAGCCGAAGCCGTGCTCGACGCCGCTGCCGAGACCGACTCCCCCGTGATCGTGCAGACCATCGCCGGCGCATCGACGCACGGTCGCGACGAACTCTTCTGGGAGGCGCTGGTCAACCTCATCGCGCACTACCCCGATGTGCCCGTCGTCCTGCACCTGGATCACGGCGCGTCCTACGACGACTGCGTCCGCGCCATCGGGGCGGGATTCACCAGCGTCATGATCGACGGGTCGATGCGCGACGACCACGTCACCCCGGCCTCGTTCGACGAGAACGTCGCCGTGACGAAGAAGGTCGTCGACTACGCGCACGCCCACGGCGTGTCGGTCGAGGGCGAGCTGGGCACCATCGGCGGGTCCGAAGACGGCGGCGCCAGCAGCAAGGAGATCGTGCTGGCCGACCCCGACGAGGCCGAACGATTCGTCGCGGCCACCGGCGTCGACGCCCTCGCCGTCGCGATCGGCACATCCCACGGCGCGTACAAGTTCACCAGCCCGCCCGATGGGACGGTCCTGCACATGGACCTCATCGAGCGGATCGCCGCACGTGTTCCGAACACGCATCTGGTGATGCACGGTTCGTCGTCACTGCCCGCCGACCTGCGCGAGACCATCAACGCGCACGGGGGAAAGCTGCCCGAGTCGTGGGGTGTGCCGGAGTCCGAGAAGGCACGTTCGACGCAGCTCGGCATCCGCAAGATCAACCAGGGCATGGATTCGCACATGGCCCACGCCGCGGCGGTGCGCACCTACCTCGACGAAGACGGGATCGGCTGCGACCCCGCCCTCTACGGGTCCCGCGGCCGTGTGGCCATGCAGAACATGGTCGCCGAGCGGATGCAGGTGTTCGGCCAGGCCGGCCAGTCGTACCGCCACCGCTGACCGGTCGGACGACGCTCGCTGAGAACGGCTCAGCGTCCAAGACACGCGGATGCCACGGCGGCTCGTCCGCGTGTCTTGGACACTCAGCGGCCCGGACCGGGCCGGGGGCTCACGGGGTCGGCATCCCGCCGTTGACGTTCAGCGTCTCACCGATGACGTAGCTCGATTCCGCGGATGCCAGGTAGACGTACGCCGGGGCGAGCTCGGCGGGCTGCCCCATGCGTCCGAGGGGTGTCTCCTCGCCGAACTCGGCGACCTTCTCCTGGGGCTGGCCGTCCGACACCTGCAGCGGCGTCCAGATCGGGCCCGGGGCGACGGCGTTGACCCGGATGCCCTTCGGTGCCAGCTGCTGACCGAGAGCCTTCGTGAACGCGTTGATCGTCGCCTTCGTCGAGGCGTAGTCGACGAGGATCGCGGACGGGGAGTACGCCTGGATCGACGTCGTGTTGATGATCGCGGACCCGGCCGGCAGGTGCGGCAGCGCCGCCTTGGTGATCCAGAACATCGCGTACACGTTCGTCTTGAACGTGGCGTCGAACTGCTCGTCGGTGAGGGTCTCGAGGTCCTCGTTGAACAGCTGTTTGCCGCCGTTGTTGACGAGGATGTCGAGGCCGCCGAGTCCCTCGACCGCCTGCGCGACGAGCGCCCGGCAGTACTCGGGGTCGCGGAGATCGCCGGGGATCTGCACGACGGTCGCACCGGCCTCGCGCAGGATGCCGGCGATGCGATCGGCATCCTCCTTCTCCTCGGGCAGGTACGACATCGCCACAGAAGCCCCCTCCCGGGCGAAGGCGATCGCGGTCGCCGCACCGATACCGGAATCGGCGCCCGTGATGAGGGCTTTGCGGCCCTCGAGGCGGCCGCTGCCGACGTAGGTGTCCTCGCCGAGAGCGGCCTGGGGCGACAGCTCGGCATCCAGGCCCGGCTCGGGCTGGTGCTGCTTCGAGGGTTCGATGTCGGCGTAGAGCTTCGCGGGGTCGGTGAAGGTGTACTGACTGGTCATGGCGAGTCCTTTCAGGGGGATGCCGGAGCGCGAGGCGCCGCGGCGGGGGGGATCAGCGGTCGCGGAGGTCGGCCTCGTCGACCACCTCGCGGATGACGAGGGCGGCGTTGATGAGCGCGAGATGACTGAGCGCCTGCGGGAGGTTGCCCCAGAAGGCAGCGTCGTCCTCGGCGATCATCTCCGAGTAGATGCCGACGTCGTTGGCCTGCGCGACGAGCGCATCCATCGCCTCGATCGCCTCGGCGTGGCGACCGACGCAGGCCAGTGCCGTCGCGCGCCAGAACGCGCACGCGACGAACGTGTGCTCCTCCTGGTCCATGCCGGTGTAGCGATACACCAGGTGGTCGTCGGTGCCGAGGCGTTCGGTGATGGCATCCACGGTTCTCGACATGCGCTCGCCCCGGTCGAAGCCGGTGGGGGCGTGCAGGAGCACCGAGGCGTCGAGGTCGTCGGAACCGGGGCGCAGCGTGTACGCCTGCAGCGTCTCCGACCAGCAGTTCTCCTCGACCCAGGCGTGGATGCGGTCGCGCTCCGCGCGCCAGCGGTCGCCGTTGTCCGGGATGTGCCCGCCGTCCGCGAGCCACTGCGCATCGTCGAGCGCCTTCCAGCAGCCCATCTTGGACGACGTGTAGTGCTCGATCTCGGGCAGCTCCCACATCCCCGAGTCCGCACGTCGCCACAGGTCGCACGTGCGGTCCGCGACGTCGGCGAGGAGCCGCCCGGTCGGGATGTCGAGACGGTTGCCGGCCTCGACGTAGGTGCGGCAGATCGCGATGAGGTCGCCGTACACACCGAGCTGAAGCTGGCCCTGGGCCGGGTTGCCGGTGACGACCGGAGGGATGCTGTTCCACCCCGGCACCTCGTGCTTCTCCAGGCCGATGTGCGCGGCGCCGTCGAGCGTGTACATCACCTGCACCTCGGGACCGTTGGCGCGGATCGTGCGCAGCATCCACGACAGGGCGGCGTGGGTCTCCTCGCGCAGACCGAATCCGACCCAGGCGTGCGCGGTGTAGGCGAGGTCGCGCACCCAGGCGAAGCGATAGTCCCAGTTCTTGCCTCCGCGCGGGTTCTCGGGGAGCGATGTGGTGGCGGCGGCGGCGATCGCGCCGGTGGGGCTGAACAGGAGCAGCTTCAGGATGAGGGCACTGCGCTGGACGTCGTCCGCCCAGGGACCGTCGTACGAGAACTCGTCCGACCACAGCGTCCAGCCGGCGATCGTGCGGTCGATGCCGCGGTCCACGTTCTGCGCGTCGGGGATGCGCAACGGCTCCCCCTCGGTCGCGGCGATCACGAGGAGATGGCGCGAGCCCTTCTCGGTCGTGAATGCGCCCGAGATGCTCTCGCTCCGCTCGTCGGGTTCCCCATGGATGCCGTGCTCGTGACCGACCACGGCGAGCGAGACGTCACCGACCCGCATGATCGAGAACCCGTCGATGCGCTCGGTCCACGGGGCCGCCGAACGGAGCATCGTGCCGGGCTGCACGCACCAGGCGAACTCGACCTCACCCTTCACCCCCTCCACACGACGCGCGAGCTCTGCCCACGGCAGTCGTCCGGCGATGCCGGTCACCATGGCATCCGTGAGCTTCGCGACTCCGCTCGCTGTGGTGAACGTGGTCTCGAGGACATTCGTGCGGGCGACGTAGCGGCGCGTCACCGTGTAGTCCCCGATCGGTGCCAGCGCGATGCACCCGCCCGCGGACTCGTCGACGAGGCGCGCGAACACCGGGCGCGAGTGGAGATTCGGAAGCGGCAGCCAGTCGACCGAGCCGTCGAGCCCGATCAACGCGACCGTCCGCCCGTCGCCGATCGCGGCGTAATCGCGCAGCGGGCGGGACGGCGGGGGCGGGGGCGGGGTCGCGGGCACGGTCCCACGCTAGGAACCGTCACTGCCCGTATCGCAGGGGTTGTCGATCCCGGTCGGAGCGGGTACGGGCCGGCGGTACCGCCGCGCGGCCCTCCTCGCAACCCCCGGGCGACTGCCGCCGGTGCGTCCTAACGTCGAGGACGACCGCGAGTGAAAGGAACGCGCATGTCCCCCACCACGAAGGACGCCCCGACCAAGAACCGCCGTCGCCCGGCCCGCGGCGGCAGCGGCCCCGAGACCACCGACGAGCAGAACGCCGAGAAGGGCTTCCAGGCCTCGGAGAAGCTCACCGACAGCCTGCAGGCCGTCCTCGTCGACCTCATCGAGCTGTCGATCCAGGGCAAGCAGGCGCACTGGAACGTCGTCGGCAAGAACTTCCGCGACACCCACCTGCAGCTGGACGAGATCATCGACGCCGCTCGCGAGTTCAGCGACACCGTCGCCGAACGCATGCGGTCGCTGCACGCGCTGCCCGACGGTCGCAGCGACACCATCGCCGAGACGACGACCCTGCCCGAGTTCCCGCAGGGCGAGGTCGACACGGCCGAGGTCGTCGACCTCATCACCGAGCGCCTCGACGCGACCGTGGGCACGGTCCGCGACGTCCACGACGATGTCGATGACGAAGACCCCACCAGTGCCGACATCCTGCACGGGATCCTCGAGCGCCTCGAGCAGCTCTCGTGGATGGTCAGCGCGGAGAACCGCGTCGCGCGCAAGTCGTAGTCGCGATCGCAGACGACGGATGCCGGGGCCTCGGGGCCTCGGCATCCGTCGTCTGCGAGGCGCTCATGGGGAGGGCAGGAGCAGCGGCGGGCGTGGTCCGTCGAGGCGGTCGATCGATGCCTTGATGTCGGCGAGGTTGACGTCGATGGTCACCAGGCGCCCGTCGATCCGGCGCTCGCGCACATCGATCAGCGCCATGCGCTCGTCGAATCGTGCATCGGCGCGATCCATGCGGGCATCGGCGCGATCCATGCGCACCTCGATCCGTTCAAACCGCTTGTCGACCTGTTCGAAGCGCTTGTCGACTTGTTCGAAGCGCTTGTCCACCTGCTCGAACCGTCGGTCCACCTGTTCGAGCCCGCGGTCCACTTGTTCGAATCCCTGCTGGGTGCGCCGCTCGACACGGTCGAGCATCCACTTGATCCCACTGAGAATCGCCGCGGAGAAAGTCACGAAGAAAACGGCGAGCGCGATGAGCGCTTGTGCGGTGTCGAGGTTCACGGGCGGGTCCTTCCGGGTCGCGGGTGTCGTCGACTCTACGGCCGGGCTCGGCATGTTCGCATGCGTTTCCGGCGCTCTGTGCACAACTTCACCCCGCCCTCCACCGGGGAGGAGTCGTCAGAGCCGCAACACCTCGGTGACGCGGACGACCGCGGTCCCCTCCTCCTCCGACGCGGCGAGATCCACCTCGGCGCGGATGCGCCAGTCGTGATCGCCGGCGGGGTCGTCGATGGTCTGCTCGACACGCCACACGCCGTCGGCAGCGGCAGACTCGTCGATGTCGACGTACGCCGACGACCGCGCGGCGCCACCCGTGCCGATCGCGTCGTGCTCCTCGAAGTAGCGGTCGAGGACGTCGGGCCAGTCGGCATCCGGATCCAGCTCGACGAGCTCGTCGTCGCGCTGCAGCGCGGCCAGCTGCACCCGGCGGAACATCTCGTTGCGCACGAGCACGATGAACGCACGGCGGTTCGTGAGGATCGACGGCGGGGCCGGCGGCACGACCGGGGCGGATGGATCGTCGGCCGGGTTGATCAACTGCTCCCACTCATCGACGAGGCTGGAGTCCACCTGCCGCACGAGCTCGCCCAGCCAGGCGATGAGGTCGAGCAGGTCGGGGGTCTGCGCGTCGGACGGCACGGTCTGGCGGATGGCACGATACGCGTCGCTGAGGTATCGCAGCACCAGCCCCTCGCTGCGCGCGAGCTGGTACAGCGACACGTACTCCCCGAACGAGCAGGCCCGCTCGAACATGTCGCGGACGACGGACTTGGGCGACAGCTCGAAGTCGCGGATCCACGGCTGGCTCGACGCGAACACCTCGTAGGCCTGGGCGAGCAGATCGTCGAGGGGCTTCGGCCAGGTGATCTCCTCGAGCAGCTCCATGCGCTCGTCGTACTCGATGCCCTCCCGCTTCATCGCCGCGACGGCCTCGCCGCGCGCGCGGAACTGCTGCTGCGACAGGATCGGGCGGGGGTCGTCGAGAGTGGCCTCGATGACGCTGACGACGTCGAGCGCGTAATGCCCGGTGCCCACCGACGACGCCGGGGGCGCGGCATCCGGTCCCCTGCCCAGCTCGACCTCGGGATCGAGCATCTCGATGGCGGCCAGCGCGAACGGCGACAGCGGCTGGTTGAGGGCGAAGTTCGGCTGCAGGTCGACGGTCAGACGGATGCCATCGGCCCCGGCCTCGACCACACCGGCCTGCACGAGGGTGCGGAAGATCGCGATCGCCCGCCGCGCGAGCTCGTACTGGCGGGCGCGCGGCTCGTGGTTGTCGAACACCAGCGACCGGACGTTGCCGAAGACGTCGCCGCCCCGCGCGATGACGTTGATCAGCATTGCGGCGGTGAGCTTCATCTGCGGCACGAGCGGCTCGGGCTCCGCCGCGACGAGACGGTCGTAGCTCTGCTCGGTCCAGTTGACGAAGCCCTGCGGCGCCTTCTTGCGCACGATCTTCTTCTGCTTCTTCAGGTCGTCGCCGGCCTTGAGGATCTGCGCGGCGTTCTCGATCTCGTGGTCGGGAGCCATGACGACCACCGTGCCCGCGGTGTCGTAGCCGGCCCGGCCCGCGCGCCCCGCGATCTGGTGGAACTCGCGCGCCGACAGCTGGCGCATGCGCGTGCCGTCGTACTTGGTCAGCGCGGTCATGAGGACCGTGCGGATCGGCACGTTGATCCCCACACCGAGCGTGTCGGTTCCGCAGATGACGCGCAGCAGCCCGCGCTGCGCGAGCGTCTCGACCAGGCGCCGATACCGCGGCAGCATGCCGGCGTGGTGGACGCCGATGCCCGCGCGGACGTACCGCGAGAGCGTCTTGCCGAAGCCGGTCGTGAAGCGGAAGCCGCCGATCGCCTCGGCGATCTCGTCCCGCTGCTCGCGACCGATGATGCGAATGGACGACAGCGCCTGCGCGCGCTCCATGGCCGCGGCCTGCGAGAAGTGCACGACGTAGATCGGCGACTGTTTCGTGTCGAGCAGCTCCTGCACCGTCTCGTGCACGGGCGTGCGCGCGTACTCGAAGTGCAGGGGGACGGGGCGTTCGACGCCGGTGACGCGCGCGGTCGGGCGATCGGTGCGGCGCGAGAGGTCGTCGGCGATGTCCTCGACGTCGCCGAGGGTCGCCGACATGAGGATGAACTGCGCCCGGTTCAGCAGCAGCAGCGGCACCTGCCACGCCCAGCCGCGGTCGGGCTCGCCGTAATAGTGGAACTCGTCCATGACGACCTGGTCCACGTCGGCATCGGCGCCCTGCCGCAGGGCGAGGTTCGCGAGGATCTCGGCCGTGCAGCAGATGATCGGGGCGTCGGAGTTGACCGAGGAATCACCCGTGACCATGCCGACGTTCTCGGCGCCGAAGATGTCGACGAGGGCGAAGAACTTCTCGCTCACGAGCGCTTTGATCGGGGCGGTGTAGTAGCTGCGGCCGCCCCGGGCGAGGGATGCCGCGTGCGCGGCGACGGCGACGAGGGACTTCCCCGTCCCCGTCGGGGTCGACAGGATCACGTTCGCGCCGGAGACGATCTCGATGATCGCCTCGTCCTGGGCGGGGTAGAGAGTGAGCCCGCGGCCGTTCGCCCACTCCACGAACCCGAGGTAGGCGGCATCCGGGTCGCTGCCTGCGGGCACGTGGTCGAGGAGCGAAGTCACCGCTCCACCCTCTCATCCCCCGCCGGCCGGCCGGTCGGCGGAGCTCATTCCGCGTCGGAGAACACCCCGACCCGGTCGCCGTCCCGCACGAACTGGACCGAGCTGCCGACGGGGAACCTCGCTCGGAAGACGTCCGGCAGGTCGGGCGTCACCACGAACTCGACGGTGGCCGGGAAGGCTCCCGCGCCGCACCCGCCGTACCGGAACCCTCCCTGGAACACGTTGCCGTCGTCCATCTTCCCGATCGTCGCGGTCTCCACGAGGAGGACGCATTCCGCCCGGGTGCCCGCCGCATCGATCTGCGACGGACCCACGTACGTGGTGAGGCCGTAGAAGTCGGCGTAGGCCGACACGTCGTCGGATTCGAAACCCATGCTGCGGACCGGCGCGGTGTCGGCGGCCGGGTCGGCCTGGAGCGTGGCCACCTGCGCGACGCCCGCGGTCCGCGCGACGGGCACGAAGGTCGTCGCCGCGATCGACGCGGCGCTGGCGATGGCGGCCACGGCGGCGAGCGAGCCCGCCCACAGCCACAGCGTGTGCGCGCGCCGCACGACCGGGCGACGGGTCGCACGCTCCGTCGGCTCGTCGAGGTCGGGTTCCCCCTCCTCGGCGACGAGCGGATCGTCGGATGGGGCCGTCGGCGGGTTCATCGGCACCACCGGCGTCGAGGACTCCCCTCGATCGCGGCGCTCGAGGTCCTCGAGCTCTTGCAGACGCCCCAGGGCGGCAGGATCGGCGGAGAGATCGGCGTCCGGCCCGTACGCCCGCGCGCGCAGTTCCGCCAGCTCCCCCCGCAGCTCGGCATCCATGCCCTGCATCGTGCCACAGCCCGGACGGGCCGGGGCCGGATTCTCCATTCGCGGGAATAGACACGGGGATGCCGCGTTGCACACGTCATGCGTTCCTTCGGCACCCTCTCCTTCGGGCATTACGGCCCCCTCGGCGGCGGCCACCACCTCTCCGCCGGCGATTCGATGCTGCAGGCGATCGACCTCGCCCAGGGCATGGACGACCTCGGCGTGAACGGCGTCTCGTTCCGCGTCCACCACTTCGCCCGGCAGCAGGCGGCCCCGATGCCGTTGCTCGCCGCCATCGCCGCACGCACATCGCGCATCGAGGTGGGCACCGGCGTGATCGACATGCGCTACGAGAACCCGCTCATGCTCGCCGAGGAGGCGGCGTCCGTCGATCTCATCAGCGGGAACCGACTCGCCCTCGGTGTGAGCCGCGGGTCACCCGAGACCGTCCTGCGCGGGTACGAGGCGTTCGGCTACACCGGGTCCGAGGACCCCCGCGGCGCCGACATCGCGCGTGACCACTTCGACCTGTTCCTGCGCGCGATCGACGGGGAAGGGCTCGCCGAGCGCGACCCGATGAGTCCCTTCGGCGGCGGCACCGGTCTTCAGCGCATCGAGCCGCACTCCCCGGGGCTGCGCACGCGCATCTGGTGGGGCGCCGGCACGACCGCGACCGCCGAGTGGGCCGGACGCACGGGCGTGAACCTGATGTCGTCGACGCTCCTCACCGAGGCGGACGGCACGCCGTTCGACATCCTGCAGGCTCGACAGCTCGACGCGTTCCGGGCCGCGTGGAAGGACGCCGGCCACGCGGGCGAGCCGCGGACGTCGGTGAGCCGCAGCATCTTCCCCATCGTCAGCGACGAGGACCGCCTGTACTTCGGGGGCTCGGCCGGCTCCGATCAGATCGGTGTGATCGACGGCATGCGCTCGACCTTCGGCAAGACGTACGCGGCAGAGCCGGACGTGCTCATCGAACAGCTGCAGAACGACGCCGCGGTGATGAGCGCTGACACGCTGATGCTCACGATCCCTTCGCAGATGGGTGTCGAGTTCAACCTGCGCCTGGTCGAGAACTTCGCGCAGCACGTCGCGCCGGCGCTCGGCTGGCAGTCGACCCTCGCGACCGTCTGAGTGGCGGAGAGGGCGTTGCGGTCCCCGGCCGTACGCCCTCGAATGCCGTGTACGTGCGGTGCCGCGCGCCCTATGCTGACGCCGTGAACCCGACACGAAAGTCCCCGATGGCGTGCGCGGTCGCGCTGACCGCCATCATCGCCCTCTCCGGATGCGCGAGCGCCGCCCCCGCCCCGGCGGCCGCCGAGGCCTCCTCCCCCAGCGCGACCGCCGCGCCCGTCGTCACCGCGGCGACACCCGCGTCCACCGCGGCGGCCGCGACGAGCTGTGTGCCCGCCGACGTCACCGCGGCCGGCATCCCGATCGTCGCGGGCACCGTGGTGTGCGATCTCGTCCGCGGCGAGCTGAGCGACGGCACCCTGTCGATCGTGGTCCAGGTCGCGTCCGTCGAGCACGGATTCGCGGAGGCGACCAGCGCGCTGTCCGCCGCCGGGTACACCGCCGGCGTCACGGCTCCCGAAGCGTCCGACTTCACCAACGGCACGTACACCGTGCTCGTGTCCGTCACGGAGCAAGACCCCTACGGCGCGGTCGTGACCTACGCCCTGTCGCCCGCCTGACGCGCACAGGTCTCCCCCCGGCGACGAACAGCACGGAGCCCCGGATGCCAGGCATCCGGGGCTCCGTCGTCCGTCGGGCCGCTCAGCCGCCGACGAAACCGCTGCGTTCGATCGGCAGCGGAGGGTCGGGATGCAGCGTCCGATACGCCGCGACGTCGCGGACGTTCTTCTGCACGGCCACGACGGCGAACAGGCTCATGGCGAAGCCGATGCCGTAGAAGCCCTTCTCCGACAGCAGGAGATCGGCATTCCACAGGCCGACCGCCATCAGCGCGAGCGACGTGAGCAGCATGCCCCATGCGACGCCCAGGTACGCTCCGGTCACGGGAACGTCTTCGGCGCGATCGCGAACGGCCTTCTGCACGGAGATGGCGGCGAACAGTCCGAGGAGGAAGATCGCGAGGAAGTAGCCCTTCTCGGCGAGCTGCATCTGCGCGTTCCACAGACCGATGAAGTACACGGATGCGCCCAGTCCGAGAGCGACCCAGGAAGCCCCGACGAACGCGGCCGTCGGCCGACCGATCTCGAGGTGCGTCTGCTGATCCATCTTTGGTCCAACCTTCCTCTCGAGCCCCGCGGACGAGGCATATGCGTGTGGAGGAAGGTAGCGGCAGTCGCATGCGATTCACTTCATATATCCGCTCGACGTCGTCACGGAGCGTCCGGTTTTCGCCCGCAGCCCGCTAGGTTCGGCTCGTGACCGCCTCCGATTCACCTCCCTCCGCAGCCATCGTCGCGCTCGCTGACCGCGTCGAGCGAGCGGCATCCGATTCGCCCCGATTCCTGCTCGGGATCGCCGGGAGCCCGGGAAGCGGAAAGACCACGCTGGCGGCAGCGATCGTCGCGGAGCTGAATGGCCGGCATCCCGGGACGGCGTCGGCCGTTCCCATGGACGGCTTCCACCTGGCCAACGCCACGCTCGACCGCCTCGGCCGACGCGATCGCAAGGGAGCGATCGACACGTTCGACGGCTGGGGATTCCTCGCGCTCCTGGACCGGATCCGCACCGAGACGGAGCACACGGTGTTCGCCCCGGGCTTCCGGCGCGAGGTCGACGAGGGCGTGGCCGGCGAGATCGCCGTGGAGCCCGCGACGCGCATCGTCGTCGTGGAGGGCAACTATCTGCTGGTCGACGACGGCCCGTGGGCGCGCGTGCAGGGCGCGCTCGATGAGGTGTGGTTCTGCGCGGCGCCGAGCGCGGTCCGCGAGACCCGGCTCGTGCACCGCCATACGCGGCACGGGCGCAGCCTCGCCGCGGCGATCGACTGGGCGCGCGGCGTCGACGGGGCCAACGCCGCGCTGATCGAGGCGACCCGCGAGCGGGCGGCGCTGGTGGTGTCGGGCGAGACGGGCGCCGTCGTCGACTGAGTCGCTGTCCACTTGACAGGAGCAGTGCCACTCCCTAGGTTCATTACTCAAGTAACGAACCAAAGGAGCCCGATGCTCGACGACGGCAAGCCGATCTTCATCCAGATCGCCGAGTCCATCGCCGACGGCGTGCTGGCCGGCAGCTACCCGGAGGGCACGCAAGTACCGTCCACGAACGAGTTGGCGGCGTTCCACCGCATCAACCCCGCGACCGTCGGCAAAGGTCTCGGCCTCCTCGTCGACCGCGGCATCCTGCACAAGCGGCGCGGACTCGGCATGTTCGTCAGCGAAGGCGCCCACCAGCGTCTCCGCGACGAGCGGACCACGGCGTTCCGGGCCGACTTCGTCGCGCCCCTCCTCGCCGAAGCACGTTCCCTCGGCCTCGACCTCACCGACATCCACCGCATCATCGATCAGGAAGGGGCGTCCTCATGACGCAGCCCGCCGTCCGCCTCTCGGGGGTGTCGCGCCGCTTCCGGCGCGCACAGGCCCTGGACGACGTCACTCTCGACATCCCCGCGAACGCCATCACGGGACTCCTCGGCCGCAACGGCGCCGGGAAGACGACCCTCATGTCGATCATCGCGGGCCACGACCGACCCTCGAGCGGCTCGGTGCAGGTCTTCGGCACCGATCCGTTCGAGGACGCCGCCACGATGTCCTCGATCAGCTTCGTCCGCGACAACCAGCGCTACCCCGACGATTTCACTCTGCGGCAGGTGCTCGAAGTGGCCCCGCACTTCCACGCCGGGTGGGACGCCGACGTCGCCGAGCACCTCGTCCACGGCTTCCGCCTCCCGCGCAAGACCGCCATCAAGAAGCTGTCGCGCGGACAGGCCTCCTCGCTCGGCATCGTGCTGGGCCTGTCGTCCCGCGCACCGCTGACGATCTTCGACGAGCCGTATCTCGGATTGGATGCCACGGCCCGCCGCTTCTTCTACGACACCCTCATGCAGGACTACCTCGAGCACCCGCGGACCATCCTCGTGTCGACCCACCTCATCGACGAGATGGAGCCGCTCCTCGAACACGTCGTCATCGTCGACGAGGGACGCCTGGTGCGCACGGCCACGGCCGATGATCTCCGGGGCAGCGCCGTCACCCTCAGCGGCACGACGGCGGCGGTCGACGAGATCGCCGCGGGTCACTCCGTGCTGCAGCGGCGCGTGGTCGGCGGCCTGTCGTCGCTGGTACTCGAGACGCGCGCCGACGAAGAGCTGCGCACCCGCGCGGCGCGCGCCGGCGCACAGCTCAGCCCCGCCACTCTGCAAGACCTCGTGGCCGCCTACGGCGTCGAGCGCGACTCCCGGGAAGGAACACTCGCATGACCGCCCTCACCACCGCTCCCCGACGGGGCGCCGCACCGACCGACGTCCTCCGTCTGCACTTCTCGCAGCGCGCACTTCTGCTGCGCACGCCGCCCGGCATCATGCTCGTCGTGTTCGCGCTGACGGTGATCATCGCGATCATCTTCTGGCGCGTCGGATCCGTGCCCGGCAGCGACGAGTGGGTGCAGAACAGCCGGAGCAACGCCGCGATCTTCTGGGCCCTCCCCGGTTTCTTCGGCTGGTTGGGCGTGCAGACCGTGTCGCTCACGTTCCCCCTCGCGCTGTCGCTGGGGAGCACGCGTCGCGCGTTCGTCACGGGAACCGTGCTGACCCACGTCGTGCTGTCGCTGTACGTCACCGCGATGCTGCTGGTGCTGCTCGCGATCGAGCTGGCGACGGGGCACTGGTTCTTCGACATCTACATGACCGACGTCTGGATCCTGGGAGCCGGGAACCCGCTCCAGCTCGCCGTGACCGCTTTCCTCGGGACGCTGTTCGTCCTGTCCGTCGGTGGCGCCTTCGCCGCGTCGTGGGTGCGGTTCGGGGCACTCGGGCCGATGACCCTCGCCGCGGTCAGCGTGATCTCCCTCGGCATCGTCGCGATCTTCCTGATCCCCCTCGCCGCCCTCTTCCAGCCGTGGTGGATCGCCCTGGCGGCGGGCGTCGTGATCGTGCTCGCCGTCCTTGCGCAGTACGCGTTCCTCCGCCGCGCATCGGTGCGCTGAACGTGGCCGCATCGGCCGCGGATCACGTCGCGGCCCCCTCCGTAGGGTGAACCCATGCCGCTGCACCTGACGCCCCTCGTCGCCGCGGGAGACGACCGCGACCAGCTCGTCTCCTTCCTCACGCGCAACGTCTTCCCGTTCCACGTGCGCGCGCGGTCGACCGTGGAGCAGGTGCGCGCGGCGATCGACGGCGGGGAATGGGGCGGCGACGAGACCGAGGCGCTGTGGATCGACGACGCGGAGCGCGGGCGACTCGGCGTCGTCCGTCTCCTCGATCTCGCCGACCCGACCGCCATGGTCGACCTGCGGCTGGGCGAGCCGCACCGCGGCTTCGGTTTCGGGGTCTCGGCCCTCACCGCGGCCGCCGACCGCGTCTTCCGGGAGCACCCCGGCGTCGCCCGCTTCGAGGGTCAGACGCGCGAGGACAACATCGCGATGCGCCGGACGTTCGAGCGCGGTGGGTGGGTGTTCGAGGCCCACTACCGCGACGGATGGCCGGTCACGGACGGGGCGCCCGTGGCATCCGTCGCTTACAGCGTGCTCCGCCGCGACTGGGCGAACGGCACGACGACCCCCGTTCCGTGCGGCGCACCGTCAGCGGTGCGCGAGACGCGTCCACGGGATGTCGAGGCTCTCATCGCCGCGACATGGGACGCCGAAGAGCGCCTCCTCACGCCCGCTGTTCGCGGCGACGCGACTCGACTGCGCGAGCTGCTCGCCGAGGACTTCGTCGAGATCGGCCAGTCGGGGCGCCGCTGGACGCGAGACGAGATCGTCGCCGCACTGGCGTCCGCCCCTGGCCGGGGCGACGTCGAGATCAGCGAGCGGGAGGCGCGACAGCTCGCGCCGGGACTGCTGCTGCTGCACTACCGGCTGCGTTTCGAGGGGCGCGACAGCCGCCGCACCTCGATCTGGCGCGGCGATCCCGAACCGCGGTGCGTGTTCCACCAGGGCACGCCGGTTCCCTAGCGCTCAGCGCGGCGGCGGCACGGGCATGGTGTCGTCGAGCGTCCAGCCGTTCTCATCGACGGCGCCCGCCCCCGGGCGTTCCCTGTCGCGACGCGCCGCATCCGCATCCGCGTAGATCAGCTTCACGAGACCGCGCTGCCGCCACATGTGCTCGCGCGAGTACGCGTCCTCGAACATGACGAACGCACCCCCGCCCGTGCGACGGCGCAGCTCCCGCAGCCAGTCCGCGTACGCGGGGTCGGAGACGGATGCCGAGGGGAACGGCCGCGCGAGATCGATGAGGCGATCCGCGATGGCATCCACGGTCTCGTCGGTGCGGCCGTCGCCGAACAGGTCCCACCCGCCGGCGCTGGAGTAGGCGACGAGGACGTTCTGTTCGTCGTCCTGACCGGGTCCCGGCACGGTGACGCGACACCGCCAGTGCCCGGTGGCGTAGAAGTTCGCGACGATCCGGATGCCGTCGAACCCCCGCTCGTGCGCGCGGGCGACCGCCGCGACGAGGGCGGATTCCGGTCGGGTCTCACTCATGGGGGCCTTCCGTGGGGGATGCCTCCACGGTAGGCGATCGCCTGTGGATAGTCGCCGCGCGATGTCGGAGGTCCGTGGCAGCATGTGTGCATGCCAGATCGACCGCCCGTCTTCGACGATCGGGAGGACGCCGTCCTCACCGACGCCGTCGCCGCGCTCGTCGAGAGCGAACGGGCGCTGGCCGAGCTCGAGGCCGCCCGCACCGTGCAGTTCGCCGCCGCGATGCGGGTCGCGCTCGAGCGATCGAAGCACCGCCCGCGCGCGGTGCAGGAACGCGAGATGGCACTGCGGTCGATCGCGGCCGAGATCGGCGTGGCCCTCCGCTGGAACGACCGCACCGTCCAACGCCGTCTCGGCGAGGCCCTGCAGCTGGTCGACGACTTCCCGGCGACGCTGCAGGCGCTGGCCGATGCGCGGATCAGCGCGCGGCACGCCGCCGTCATCCGCGACGTGGGCGTCGAGCTCGCCGACCCGGTCGCGCGGGGCGTGTTCGAGTCCCGCGTGATCGAGCGCGCCGCGACCGACACCGTCGCGGGCACTCGGGCGTTCGCGCGCGCCCTCGTCGAAGAGCTCCATCCGGTGTCGATCAGCGAGCGGTGCGCGCGGGCCGAGCAGCAGCGCCGCGTCTGGATCGACGACGACGTCGACGGCATGGCCCGGCTCGGCGTGCTCGACGGGGCGGCGAAGATCCGCGCGATGTACGACCGCCTCACGCGGCAGGCGCGGGCGATCCGCTCCGTTCCTCAGCCGCAGAGCGCGGGCGATGAGCCGGATGCCGTGAACGACCGTCGCACGACCGACCAGGTCCGCGCCGACCTGCTGTGCGACCTCGTCCTCACCGGTCAGCCCGCGATCGACCCCACCGCCGACACTCTCGCGGGCGGCCTCGGCGCGATCCGCGCGCACGTCTCGGTCGTCGTCCCGGCCCTCACCGCCGCCGGTGCGAGCGACCGCGGGGCCTCGATCGACGGGCAGAGCCCGATCGACGCCGACACCGCACGCCGTCTTCTCGCGGGGGCGCCCGCGTGGGACCGGGTCGTCACCCACCCCGTCACGGGCGCCGTGCTCGCCGTCGACCGCTACCGCCCCTCCCCCGCGATCCAGCGCTTCGTTCGGGCGCGCGACGTGCACTGCCGATTCCCCGGATGCCGGCGGCCGGCGCGCGCGTGCGAGATCGACCACAGCGAGGACCATGCCCGGGGCGGGCCGACCGCCCGCACCAACCTCGCCTGCCTGTGCACCCGGCATCACACATTGAAGACCGAGACCGCGTGGACCGCCCGGCAGGGTCCCGACGGCAGCATCGAATGGACCAGTCCGCTCGGGCGCACCGTCGGCGACCGCCCGGAGAGATACGTCGCCTTCGTCCCCGAGCCGGATCCCCCGCCGTTCTGATCGGCGCCCTCCCCCGGAACGGGTCAGCGCCCGTCGGGGTCAGCGCCCGTCGGGGTCAGCGCCCGTTGCGGTCCGCGGCCGAGCGCGGCGGGGCCGACGCCACCTCGAGGCGATCGAGGCCCCGCAGAGACGTCCAGATGAGCTCCTCGCCCTTCGCCGCGTGCTGCGACGCGCGCACGGCGCGCTCGTCGGCCCATGAGTTCAGCACGTGCCCGCTGTGTCCGCGGACGTGCTCGAGCACCACGTCGGGAAGCCCGGCGGCGCGGCGTGCATCCCGGGCGGCGATGAGCGCCTCGAGGATGCCGCGGTTGGCGACCGGCTTCTTGGCCGAGGTCACCCAGCCGCGGCGGCGGTGCCCGTCCATCCACGACGAGTACGTGTCGATCGCGTACTTCGAGTCGGCCTGCACGACGAGATCGCGGACGTCGGCGTGATCCGTGATCGCGTGCAGCAGCCCCAGCAGTTCGCCGATGTTGTTGGTGCCCTCGGGGATGGACCCGGCCGCCCAGTGCCCGTCCTCACCGACCCAGGCCCACCCGGCGGGACCGGGATTGCCCTTGCACGCGCCGTCGGTGGCGACGACATACCGATCGGAGGACGCGGGCGCGGAAGAACTCATCCCTCTAGTCTCCCCGACCGCGGACCCCCGACCGGCGCACGCGTCAGCTCGCGCTGCTGTCGGCCTTCTTCCCGCCCGCTTCCAGCACGTCGCCCGCGGGGAGCTCCTGGTGCCCGCCGAACTGCAGGCGCATCGCGGAGAGCACCTGGTTCGCGAAGTGGTCCTCACCGCGCGAGGCGAAGCGCTCGAACAGCGAGGAGGCGAGCACGGGCACCGGCACGCCGGTGTCGACGGCGGCCTTGACGGTCCACCGTCCCTCACCCGAGTCGGAGACGCGGCCGGCGAGACCGTCCAGCGTCGGGTTCTGGGCGAGCGCCGCGGCCGTGAGGTCGAGCAGCCACGACGAGATCACCGATCCGCGGCGCCACAGCTCGGACACCTTGGCCGTGTCGATGTCGAACTGGTAGAACTCCGGCTCTTCCAGCGGGGCGACCTCGGCGGAGTGCTCGCCCTGCTTGAGTCCCGCGTCGGCGTTGTTGAGGACGTTGAGTCCCTCGGCGAGCGCGGCCATGATGCCGTACTCGATGCCGTTGTGGACCATCTTCACGAAGTGCCCTGCGCCCGACGGACCGCAGTGCAGATAGCCGCGCTCCTCGGGGGTGTAGTCCCCCGAGCGGCCGGGCGTGCGCTCGATGTCACCGGGTCCGGGGGCGATCGTGCGCAGAACGGGCTCGAGGTGGGCGACGGCCTCGTCGTGTCCGCCGACCATGAGGCAGTAGCCGCGCTCGAGGCCGAAGACGCCACCCGACGTGCCGATGTCGACGTAGTGGATGCCGGTGTCCTGGAGCTTCGCGGCCCGGCGGACGTCGTCACGGTAGTTCGAGTTGCCGCCGTCGATGATGATGTCGCCCGCTTCGAGCACTTCGGCGACCTGGTCCACGACGGAGCCGGTGAGGCCGGCGGGGATCATCAGCCACACGGCGCGGGGCTTCTGCAGCTTCGAGGCGAGGTCGGCGATGCTCGTCGCCCCGGTCGCGCCCTCCGCGGCCAGCGCCGCCACGGCATCCTGGTTCACGTCGTAGACCACGCAGTCGTGGCCGTCCTTCATGAGTCTGCGGACGATGTTGGCGCCCATCCGTCCGAGTCCGACCATGGCGAGTTGCATCCGTACCCCATTCGTCTGAATCCGCCGCGACGGGCGGCACTTCGAGTCTAGGAGCGTGCGCGACCGACGTGGCCGGCTCAGCCCTGGAAGTCGTCGGGGTCGACGTCGTCGAGGAACTTCCGGAACTCCTCGACGCGGTCGTCGTCGCCGCGCGCGTCGAACTCGACCGCCCCCTCGGGCACGCCCGCCTCGGCGAGAACCGCCTCGGCGACCGCGATGGGCGCGTCGGTGCGGGCGGCGAGGGCGATGGCATCCGACGGTCTCGCGTCGATGACGAGCGGACCGCGCGGCGTCCGGAGGTGGATCTCGGCGTAGAACGTGCCCTCGAACAGGCGTGTCACCGCGACCCGATCGACGGATGCCGACAGCCCCCGCAGCATCACGACCATCAGATCGTGCGAGAGCGGGCGGGGCGTCACGGCCCCCTCCGTCGCGACGAGGATCGACATCGCCTCCTGCGGCCCGATCCACACCGGCAGGACGATCCCCTCCTCGGTTCCGGCACCGGGGAGCGGCGCGAGGAGGATGACGTGCTGCTGGGCGGAATCCAGGGCCACGCCGAGCACGCGAACCGGGACCATGACGCCAGGGTACCCGGCGGGGTCAGCGCACGATCCCCAGGGCGCGGGCGGCCGACACCGCAGCGGTGCGCGAGGACACCCCGAGCTTGGAGAACACGTGGGCCAGATGCGACTTCACCGTCGCGTCGGTGATGTGGAGGCGCGCCGCGACGTCGGCGTTGGACGCTCCGCGGGCGACGAGCCGCAGCACCTCGATCTCCCGTGCCGACAGGCTCACCCGGGGCTCGCGCAGTCGTGCCAGCAGGCGTCCCGCGATCGCGGGGGCCAAGGCGCTCTGCCCGGCGGCGGCGGCACGGACGCCCGCGAGCAGCTCGTGCGGCGGCGCGTCTTTCAGGAGGTACCCGCTGGCTCCGGCCTCGACGGCGCCGAGGATGTCGCCGTCGGTGTCGTAGTTCGTGAGCACGAGGACGTAGGGCGGCGCCGCCAGGGCACGGACGCGGCGCGTGGCCTCGGCCCCGGCGGCCCGTTCACCGAACTGCAGGTCCATGAGCACCAGCTCCGGCGAGAGGTCGGCGGCGAGGGCGACGGCCGCGTCGGGAGTGGATGCCTCGCCGACGACCTGGATGTCCGCCTCGGCCTCGAGCAGCGCCCGGACCCCGGCGCGGACCACCGGATGATCGTCGGCGATCACGACCCGGATCATGAGGCGGTCCCCCGCAGGGTGACCGCGACCACCGTGCCGGCACCCGCGGCGCTGACGACCGACAGGTCCCCCTCGAGCTGTTCGACGCGCTCGCGCATCGCGCGCAACCCGAACGAGTCCGTCCCGGAGGCCGTCTCCCCGGCGCCCGCCGGGTCGAACCCGCGACCGTCGTCGGAGATCGTCAGCCGGACGTCGCCGCCGTCCTGCGCGAGGTCGACGCGGACGCGCGTCGCGTCGGCGTGCTGAGAGACGTTGGCCAGGGCGCCCTGCGCGATGCGCAGCAGCGCCGCCTGCGCGTCCATGGGCAGGGACACATCGCCCGGGGTCGAGATCTCGACGTCGACGCCCTCGCGCTGCGCCCACCCCTCGGCCCACCGCTGCAGAGCGGGGCCCAGTCCCCGATCCAGCGTCGGCGGCGCGAGCTCGCGGATGAACCGGCGCGTCTCGGCGAGGCCGTCGGCGGCGGTCTGTCGCGCCAGCCGGATGTGCGCGATGCCGGGGCCCGTGGCATCCGCCCGTTCCGCCGCGTGCAGGAGCATCTGGATGCTCGACAGCCCCTGGGCCACGGTGTCGTGGATCTCGCGCGCGAGGCGTGCCCGCTCGGCCAGGACCCCCTGTTCGCGCTCGGTCGCCGCGAGGCGGTCGCGCGTCGCGAGGAGTTCGGCCACGAGCGCCTCCCTCTCGACGCTGCGGCGCTGGAGCGCGCCGTACCCCAGACCGATGAGCAGGGCCACTCCGGCTCCGACGACCGGCCCGACCACACCGCCGACCGTCAGACCGCCGTGCACCGCGAACGCCGCGATCGTCAGCCCGGTCGCAGCGATCACCGCCGCCGGCCCGACCCACCGCGGGAGCAGATGCAGATAGAGGAAGAACAACGGGAAGACGAGGTACGCGGCCTCGGGCACGAGCCACATCAAGGGCGCCCACACGAGCGTCAACGCGCACACCCAGGCGATGCCGCCGGCCGACCGCCCGCGGCGCGCCAGCCACAGCCCCGCGAGGTACACCGCGGCCAGCAGCGCGACGAGCACGAAGGCCCACGGCGAGCCCCCCGTCCAGACGACGCGGACGACGACGAGCGCGAGGAGCCCGGCGAAGAGCGCGTGGACTCCCGCGCGCAGCCCGGTGAACACGGGGGCCAAGGTGCGGTGCGGCATTTCCGTTCCAGCGTACGGACGCCGTGCCCCCCGCGGATCATCCGAAAGGTGGAGAGGGAGTTCGCCCTCGCCGCCGATGACCGGCCGACGCGTTCCGAGGAGGGTGGAGACACCGGCGAGATCCGCCGGACGGAAGGAGGCGACGTGTACGTCGCATGGCGGGATCTGCGGTTCGCCCGCGGGCGATTCGCCCTCATCGGGGCGGTCGTGGCGCTCATCACCCTGCTGGTCGGGTTCCTCTCGGGCCTCACCGGAGGTCTGGCGGCGCAGAACGTGTCCGCGGTCCTGCAGCTCCCCGGCGACCGGCTCGTCCTGCACGCCGACGGGACCGCGGCACCCACGTTCGCGGACTCCGCCTTCGACGACGCCACGATCGCCGCGTGGCGCACGGCATCCGGGGTGGATCACGTGACACCGATCGGCATCGTGCAGGGACGCGCCGAGGGACCGAGCGGCAGCGACGGCGTCGCGGTGCTCGGACTCGACGCCGGCGCGGGGTCCACCGTCCTCACCGACCTCGCACCGTCGGACGACAGCGGCATCGGGCTGTCGGCGGGCGCGGCGAGCGCCCTCGGAGCCACGACCGGCGATGAGATCACGGTGGCCGGGTCGACGTACCGCGTGGCCTCCGTCGGCGCCGACTCCTGGTACAGCCACACGCCGGTGGTGGTGCTCACGGCGTCGGCGTGGACGGCGCTGGATGCCAAGCTCGGCGGATCGGGGGATCCCACCGTGCTCGCCGTGACCGGCACCCCCGACTGGTCGGCGGTCGCCGCGGAGACGCGCGCCACGGCGACGAGCCCGCTCGCGAGCCTGACGGCGCTGCCGACGTTCCGCTCCGAGATCGGGTCGCTGGCCCTGATGATCGCGATGCTCTTCGGGGTCTCCGCGCTGGTCGTCGGCGCCTTCTTCACGGTCTGGACGATGCAGCGGGCGGGCGACATCGCGGTGCTGAAGGCGCTAGGAGCCGGAACGGGCGCCCTCGTGCGGGACGCGCTGGGTCAGGCGATCGTCGTGCTCGTCGTGGGGGTCGGCGTCGGGATCGGCCTCACGGCCACCCTCGGCGCGCTGGCCGGCGGCGCGCTCCCGTTCGTTTTGAACCCGCTCACGACCCTCGCTCCCGCCCTGGCGATGATCGCCCTGGGCCTCCTCGGCGCAGCCGTGTCGCTGCGCACCGTCACGAAGTCCGACCCCCTCACCGCTCTCGGGAGCACACGATGATCCTGCTCGACGACGTCACCCTCACCTATCCCGACGGCGACAGCCGCGTCACGGCGGTCGACCACGTCACCCTGCACGGGCGGCCCGGCCTCGTGACCGGCATCACGGGCCCCTCCGGCTCGGGGAAGTCGAGCCTGCTCGCCCTCGCGGCGACGCTGATCCGGCCCGACTCGGGTCGTGTGGTCATCGACGGGACGGATGCCACCGCGCTCACGCGCGCCGAGGCGACCGCGCTCCGGCGCGAGCGGATCGGGATCGTGTTCCAGCAGCCGCAGCTGTTGCCGGCCCTGACCGCCCGCGAGCAGTTGCGCGTGATGGGCGAACTCGGCGGACGCGGATCGCGGTCCCGCCGGGCGGCGGTGCGCTCCCGGGTGGACGAGCTGCTGGATGCCGTGGGTCTCGGCGGCCAGGCGGACCGTCGACCGGCGCAGCTCTCCGGCGGTCAGCGACAGCGCGTCGCGATCGCCCGTGCCCTCGTGCACGAGCCGCGCGTGCTGCTCGTCGACGAGCCGACGAGCGCACTGGACCGGGAACGCGGGGCGGCGATCATGGATCTGCTGTCGCGGCTCACGCGGGAGCGGCAGACGGCGACGCTGCTGGTCACCCACGACCTCGTCCACAGCGACGCGCTCGACGAGACCGTCGAGGTGATCGACGGTCGCGCCAGGGTGCTCGACTCCGACGTCACCAGCCGAACGCGTTGAACCACTCCCGGCGCCGGTCGGCCTCCGCGCGCGTCGGGTCGCCGCGCCAGGTGTCGTGCGGAGTCAGCACCCCGCGGTCGAGGGGGACGAAGGCCCAGCAGACGGGGCACACCGCGCGCCCGTCGGGAAACCCGTCCGCCAGCGTCGGAGCCGCCTCGGCCGCCGTTCCGGTGCCGGGGCACTCCGGCGGGTCGGCCTGCAGGTCGTTCCACAGCAGCGAGCCGCCGCGGCGGTGGTGCAGGCCGCGGTGGCCCTTCTCACGCGTGCAGATCTCGCCCTTTCGGCGGCTCAGGCACAACCGCCGAGCCGCGCCGGGCAGAGCGGCCAGTGTTCGCGTCACCCTTCGATTCTCGTCCCTGCGCGCGCAACGGGGGCAGGGACGCGATGCGCACGGGACGGTGCGGTCCGGTGGGGAGGGGGTCGTCGGTCATGGTGACTTCACCGTGTGTCAGATGTGGCCTGCGGCCGAGGGGGTTGACTCTTCCGACGACGGTGCTACCCGCGGGGGATCACCGACCCGCGCCGCGGAGGACGGTGTCGACCGCCGCGTGGAAGGTCACGTGCTGCGCCACCTCCACCGCACGGTCGTACCTCGCGCCCCGGAGGGCGACGAAGATCGCGCCGACGACCTCGACGTAACCGACGATCAGACCGTCGCACGCGACCTCGTACAGGTCGAGATCGATGCGTGTCCACGGGATCTCGGTGGCCGCCTTCGGCTGCCCCGGACGACTGAGGGGAATATCCATGACCATGAGAGCTCCTTGCGCCTAGCGGGGTGCTCTCAGACTGCGTCGAACGGCGCGACCCCGTTCCGGGGTTGACAATCGACGCGGCGGCGATACCGGTCAGGGCGCGCTGCGGACGGGTCGTCCGCGACGCGGGCGCTCGTGCGACAGATCGAACGGGGCGGCCGCGGATGCCAGACGTTCGGCCTCGTCCAGGAAGCGCAGATCGGCCTCGAGCCGCGATCGACGCGCGGCCGACACGATCGCCCGGGTCACGGCGTCCAGGTTCTCGTCCTCGGGCTCGACGCTCGACAGCGCCTCGCGCACGGCCGCGCGCTGGGCGCCGATGATGCCGGCGACGTCCGCGCCGGGGAGGGTGAGCGCGAGCGCGATGCGCAGGACGACCTCGTCGCGTCGCTCGACGATCGTGGCGGTTCGCAGCCATGCCCGCGCCTCGGAACGGCCGGCGGCGGTCGTGCCCCACAGCACGCGGCCGTCGTCGTCGGCGCCGCGGTGCTCGACGAGGCCGTCGCGCTCGAGCCGTTCGAGGGTCGTGTACACCTGGCCGACGTTCACCGCGACACCGGTGCGGCGCAGGTACTCCGCGCGCAACTGCGAGCCGTAGCAGTCACCGCGATCGAGGATCGCTAGCAGGCTCTGGCGCACCGTCATAGGGACCTCCGACCCACCGCGAAATGCTGTTCCGAGTATATCGTTCGATACCGAATCACCCGGTTTTCCGCGTCGTGACGCGGGAGTAGCCTGTGGTCAGACCACAGAGAAGATCGTCGATCGGAGACATCCCGTGGAGTGGCTCGACCCCCTCATGCTCGCTCGGTGGCAGTTCGGACTGACCACTCTGTACCACTTCCTCTTCGTGCCGCTGACGCTCGGGATGTCGCTGGTCGTGGCGATCTTCCAGACCGTCTGGTACCGCACGGGCGACGTGAAGTGGCTGCACCTGACCCGGTTCTTCGGCAAGATCTTCCTGATCAACTTCGCCATGGGCGTCGTGACCGGAATCGTGCAGGAGTTCCAGTTCGGAATGAACTGGTCGGCCTACTCCCGGTTCGTGGGCGACGTCTTCGGCGCCCCGCTCGCGTTCGAGGGACTGCTCGCCTTCTTCCTCGAGGCGACCTTCATCGGTCTGTGGATCTTCGGGTGGGACAAGCTCCCGCGCGGCCTGCACCTGGCCAGCATCTGGCTGGCGACGCTCGGCGCGACCCTGTCGGCGTACTTCATCATCGCCGCGAACGCGTTCATGCAGAACCCGGTCGGGTACCAGATGTCCGCGGACGGCAACCGGGCCGAGCTCGTCGACTTCGGCAAGCTCCTGACCAACCCGGTGGCGCTCGCGGCCTTCCCCCACACGATCTTCTCGGGCTGGATGTTCGCCGCCATGATCGTCGTGTCGGTGTCCGCCTGGCACCTCGCCCGCGGCCGCAACGTCGAGATGATGCGCGCCCCCCTGCGCTTCGGCCTCTGGTCGACCGTCGTGTCGTTCGTCCTCGTCGCCATCGCCGGCGACCAGCTGAGCCTGGTGATGGTGGCCACGCAGCCCATGAAGATGGCCGCGGCGGAGGCGACCTTCAACACGGTGTGCGGCGCGAACGCCTCGTTCTCGATCTTCACGCTCGGAACGCCGGACGGAACGAGCGAGCTGTTCTCCATCCGGGTGCCGTTCCTCCTCAGCATCCTGTCCACGCACTCGCTGGACGGCTGCGTCGAGGGCATCAACGACCTGAACACGATGTACAGCCAGCAGATGTTCCCGCAGTTCGCCGACCAGGTCGACGGCAACTTCGCCCCCGTCCTGTGGGTGACCTACTGGGCCTTCCGCTGGATGATCGCCCTCGGCGGCCTCGCGACCCTCATCAGCGTCGTCGGCCTCTGGGTCACGCGGAAGAAGGCCAAGCGCCCCGTCGCCCAGTGGATGTGGCGCGTGGCGATCTGGGCGGCGCCGCTGCCGATGCTCGGCAGCCTCGTCGGCTGGGTCTTCACCGAGATGGGCCGCCAGCCCTGGATCGTGTTCGGCCTGATGCTCACGCAGGACGGCGTCTCCCCCAGCGTCCCCGGCTGGAGCGTGCTGATCTCGCTCGTGGCCTTCACCGTGGTCTACGCCTCCCTCGCGGTCGTCGAGTTCGGACTCATCAAGAAGTACGCGCAGAAGGGTCCGGACCCGCTACCCGACCCGAACGCCCCGAACGAACCCGACACCGTCGAGAACACCCCGACGACCGTCTACTAGGAGCACAGTCATGGACCTCGCATACCTCTGGTTCTGGATCGTCGGATTCCTCTTCATCGGGTACTTCGTCCTCGACGGGTTCGACTTCGGCGTCGGCATGTCGCTCCCGTTCCTCGGCAAGGACGACATCGCCCGACGGCAGATCATCAACACGATCGGCCCCGTGTGGGACCTCAACGAGACCTGGGTGATCGTGGCGGGCGCCGCGCTGTTCGCCTCTTTCCCCGAGTGGTACGCCACGCTGTTCAGCGGGTTCTACCTGCCGCTGCTGCTGATCCTGCTGGCGCTCATCGCCCGCGGAGTCTCGTTCGAGTACCGCCACCAGCGCGACTCGCTGAAGTGGAAGCGCGGCTTCGACCGGATGATCCTGATCGGCTCGGCCGTCCCCGCGTTCCTCTGGGGCGTGGCGTTCGCGAACATCGTGCAGGGGGTTCCGCTGGATGCCGACCACGAGTACGTGGGCACCCTGTTGACGCTGCTGAACCCGTACGGGCTCCTCGGCGGTGTCGTCACGCTGCTGCTGTTCTTCACGCACGGCGTCTACTTCGTGGCGCTGAAGACCGACGGGCAGGTGCGCACGGACGCCCGCTCCCTCGCGAAGAAGTCCGGGCTCGCCACGATCGTCGCCGCCGCCCTGTTCCTGGTCTGGACGATCATCCAGGCCGCGAACAACCAGGCCCCGTTGCTCCTCGGCGTCGTCGCCCTCTCCGGGATCGCCGCGCTCGCGCTCATCGGCTCGTGGGTGGCGAACCTGCGCGACCGCGAGGGGACGGCCTTCACGCTCGGCGCGATCACGATCGTCACCGCCGTGGCGGCGCTGTTCTTCGCCCTCTTCCCCAACGTCATGCCCTCGACCCTCGAGCCGGGGTCGGGCCTGACGATCGAGAACGCCTCCAGCACCGACTACACCCTGACGATCATGAGTTGGGCGGCACTGATCTTCCTTCCCCTCGTCCTGGCCTACCAGGGGTGGACCTACTGGGTGTTCCGCAAGCGCGTCACCCGCGCCCGCATCGAGAAGGCAGCCCTGGTGGCGCATTGACCGACACGACCCGGGTGCGCCCCGTCGACCCCCGACTGGTGCGATACGCCTCCGCCTCCCGCGGCTTCTTCGCGGTGAGCGCGGCGATCGTCCTCGCCCAGACGGGGGTCGTCGTCGGCTTCGCGTGGTCGCTCACGTCGGCCCTCGTCGGCGCCGTCGACGGTCGCCCGTTCGACGAGCTGACCGGGTACGTCGCCGCGGCCGTCGCCCTCGTGGTCGTGCGGGGCCTCCTGATCGCGGCATCCGAGCGGGTGTCCGCCCGGGGAGCCGCGGCCGCCTCGCTCCAGCTGCGCGAACGCCTCGTCGCCGCCGTCGCGACGCTCGGGCCGGGGTGGCTCGCGCGCCGCAACGCCGCGTCGCTGTCGGTGACCGCCGGGCACGGTCTCGAAGCGCTCGACGCGTACTTCGGCCGCTACCTCCCGCAGTTGGTCGCCACCGCGATCACGACCCCGATCCTCATCGGCGCGATCACGCTCGCCGACCCCCTGTCGGGTCTCACGGTCGTGCTGACGATCCCCCTCATCCCCCTGTTCATGGTGCTGATCGGTCTGGCGACCCGCAGCGTGCAGAAGAAGCAGTACGGCACCCTCGGGCGTCTCGCCGCCCGGTTCGCCGACACCGTCGAAGGCCTCGGGACGCTCAAGGCCTTCGGCCGCGAGCACCGTGCCGCGGACACGGTCGAACGGGTGACGCGCGACTACAAGCGCGAGACGATGACCGTGCTGCGCGTGTCGTTCCTGTCCGGTTTCGCGCTGGAGTTCCTGGCATCCATCTCGGTCGCGATCATCGCCGTGACGATCGGGTTCCGCCTCCTCTCCGGCGATCTGACCCTGCTCGTGGGCCTGTTCGTGTTGCTGCTCGCGCCCGAGGCGTACCTGCCGCTGCGCCAGGTGGGCGTGCAGTTCCACGCCGCGTCCGAGGGCGTCGCCGCCACCGAGGAGATCTTCGACGCCCTGGATGCCGCCCGCACCGCGCCGGTGTCCGAGGGCACCGCCGCCGGGACGGGAACGACGCTCGAGCTGCGCGATGTCCGCGTGGAGCGCGGCGTCCACCGGATGCCGAGCGTCTCGCTGCGCGTGGAGCCGGGCGCGGTCGTGCTGATGACGGGCCCGAGCGGGGTGGGGAAATCGAGCGTGGTCGCCGCGATCCTCGGCTACGCCGATCACGGCGGGGAGGTGCTCCTGGACGGACGCGCGGTGCCTCACGCCCGCGCCGCGGTCGCATGGGCCGGACAACGGCCCGGACTCGTCTCGGGAACGGTGGCGGAGAACGTCGCGCTCGGATCCGACGCCGACCCCCTCGCGATCGCGGAGGCCCTCGTCGACGCCGGAGCCGCCGACCTCGACCCCGCGACGCCGCTCGGCGCGGGAGGGGCGGGGCTGTCGGGTGGGCAGGCGCAGCGCGTCGCCGTCGCCCGCGCGCTCTACCGCTCCCGCACCGCCGGGGCGCGGATCCTCGTCCTCGACGAACCCTCGAGCGCACTGGATGCCGATACCGAAGCACGCGTGTGGGAGACCCTCCGCGCCGAGGCCGACGCCGGCGCCGGCGTGCTGCTGGTGTCGCACCGCCCGTCCGCGCGGGAGATCGCCGACCGCGTGGTCGACCTGGGGGTGCTCGCGTGAACGGGCGGGTCCGCGGCATCCTCGCCTCCGCGATGCCCTCGCGGGGGCGGTTCGCCCCGGCGGTCCTGTCCGGGTTCGGTACCGCGGGAAGCGCGGTGGCCCTGCTGGCGACGAGCGCGTGGCTCATCGCCCGGGCCGCGGAGCAGCCTCTCGTCATGTACCTCTCGGTCGCGGTTGTCGGTGTCCGCGCGTTCGCCCTCTCCCGGGGCGTGTTCCGCTATCTCGAACGCCTCACCGGCCACGACGCCGCCCTCGAGCGACTCGCGGTCGTCCGCGCGGATCTGGTGCGCGAACTCGTGCCGCTGGCACCCGACGGGCTGGGCCGCGCGCGGCGGGGCGGGCTGCTCTCCAGCGTCGTGGACGACGTCGAAGAACTGCAGAACCTCCCGCTGCGCGTCGTGCTGCCGCTCTCGGTCGCCGCGCTCACCTCGCTCGCGGCCGTCGTGTTCACGGCGTTCGTGTCGTGGCCCGCGGCGCTGGTCCTGCTGGCCTGCCTGGTCGCGGCGTTCGCGGTGTCGGTGGCCGCGGGATGGGCGGCCGGCGCCCGCGCCGAGCGGGCGATCGCCCCGCTGCGTGCCGTCCTCGCCGACGCGGTCCACGACCTCCTGACCAACCTCGACGTGCTCACCGCGTACGGCGCGCTGGACGCCGCGCAGGCGCGGGTGCGCGACGCCGACCGGGCCCTGCGCCGCGCGGTCGTGCGCCGTGGAGCCGCCCAGGGACTCACGTCGGGGACCGTGTCGGTGCTCGCGGGCCTCGCGTCCCTGTTCGCGCTCACGGTCGCCGCGCCCGGTGTCGCGGCCGGGACGCTCTCCGGCCCCGGCCTCGCCGTGGTGGTGCTGCTGCCGATGGCGGTGTTCGAGGTGTTCGGACCGGTGCCGCTGGCCCTGGCGTCCTGGCGTCAGGTGCGCGCGGCGGCCGAGCGCATCGCCGACGCCGTCCCGGCGGAGATCCCCGAAGGACTCCCCCGCGACGAACCCGTCGCGACGGGCGCAGCGCCCGCCCTCGGCGACGGCATCGAGCTGCGCGACGTGCGCGCGCACTGGCCGGCGAGATCCGATGCGGGCCTCGACGACACCGGGCGCATCACCGACGTCACGCTCCGCGTCGCAGCCGGCGAACGCGTCCTCGTCACGGGTCCGAGCGGCGCGGGGAAGACGACGCTGGCGCACGTCCTCGCGCGCTTCCTCGACTACGACGGCGAATTCACGATCGGCGGCGTCGAGGCGCGGACCCTCGCGGGCGACGACCTCCGTCGCACCATCGGGCTGGTCGAGCAGACGCCGTACCTCTTCGACGAATCGGTGCGTCAGAACCTGCTGTTCGCGCGCGAGGATGCCGGCGACGACGACCTGACCGAGGTGCTCAGCCGCGTCGGTCTCGACGCCTGGGTGCGCGAGCGGGGCGGCCTCGACGCCCCCGTCGGCGACCGCGGCGGGCTCGTCTCGGGCGGCCAGGCGCAGAGGCTCGCCCTGGCGCGCGCGCTGTTGCGCGGCTTCCCGGTGCTCGTGCTCGACGAGCCGACCGCGGGCGTCGACCCGGCGGCATCCGACGCGCTCCTGCGCGACCTGCTCGGCGCTGTCGGCGGCGAGCGCGACCGCGGGCGGGCCGTCGTGCTCGTGTCGCACGTCGACGTTCCGGACGACCTCGTCGACCGCATCGTGCGACTGGAGAGCGGGCGGGTCGTCGCGGGCTGACCCGGTTCAGGATGCCGCGACGAACCGCACGTGCCCGGGCTCGACGGACAGCCGGACGTGTGCGCCCGGCCGGAGCCGCGCCGCGTCGGCGGTCGGAACCTCCGCCGCTCCGCGGTCGGTGACGACGCGAACGCCCGTCGCCGTCGCCTCGTGGTGCCGCACGACCGCATCCCACCCGTTCGGACCGTCGCCGAGCCGCACGTGCGCCGCTCGGAAGACCGCCGCGAGCGCGGAGCCGTCGCGGCCGTCGAACGGCTCGGTCGATCGCAGACACCACCCGTCCGACTGCCAGTGACCGCGCGACGCGACGCCGACGATCCGTTCGAGCCCGGCGATGCGGGCGGCCAGATCGGTCGCCGGCGCCTCGAGCACCTCGCGCACGGGTCCGAGCTGCGTCGCCCTGCCCGCCTCGACGATCAGCAGACGGTCCGCGAGGACCGCGGCGTCGACGGCGTCGTGGGTCACGGCGACGGCCGTCACGCCGTCCAACGCCTCGCGCAGCATCGCGCGGATCTCGGCCGCGGTCACGGCATCCAACGCGACGAGAGGCTCGTCCAGCAGGACCGCGCGGGGCCGGGCGGCGAGCGCGCGGGCCACCGCCACACGCTGCTGCTCACCACCGGAGAGCTCGGACGGGCGACGGTCGCCGACCCCCGGGAGCCCCACGCGCCGGAGCCACGCGTCGGCCTCGGATCGGGCGTCGATGGCGTCGACGCCGGCAGCGCGGGGGCCGAAGGCCACGTTCTCCCGCAACGAGAGATGGGGGAAGAGCCGTGCGTCCTGGCCCAGCAGCACGAGACCGCGGTGCATCGGATCGGTGCGCACGCGCGGGCGCGCGGCGCGGTCGATCACCCGACCGTCGAGCGAGATCTCACCGCCGTCGAGCGGCTGGAGTCCCGCTAGGGCCTCGAGCACGGTGGATTTCCCCGCGCCGCTGCGACCCATGATCGCGAGCGTCTCGCCCGGGGCGAGATCGAACGCGACGTCCACGAGGAACGCCCGTCGCCGCACGACGATGTGCGCCGACAGCGCCGCGCTCACGCCGCCCCCACGGCCGGTCGCCACCCGCGGACGAGCAGCAGCACCGCGATCGCCGTCACCAGGAGGAGCAGAGCCAGCGCCACGGCCGTGCCCTGCGCGACGCCGCCGCCGTTGAACGCCGTGTAGATGGCGAGCGGCATCGTCTGCGTGACGCCGGGCCGGTTGCCGGCGAACAGCGCAGTGGCGCCGAACTCGCCGATCGCGCGGGCGAAGCACAGCACGACGCCGGCGACGATGCCGGGCGCGGCGAGCGGCAGGGTGATGCGGCGGAGGATGGTCGCCCGGCCGGCTCCGAGGGAGGCCGCGGTCCGTTCGAGATCGACGCCGGTGCTGCGCAGCGCCCCTTCCACGGCGAGGACGAGGAACGGCAGCGCCACGAAGACCTGCGCCAGCACGACGGCGGCCGTCGTGAACGGCAGACCGAGACCGCCCAACCAGCCGTTGCGGCCGAAGAGGTACAGCAGCGCGACGCCGCCGACCATCGGCGGGAGCACGAGCGGAACCGTCACGAGCGCGCGGAGCAGCGCCGCGGTCCGCGGCGAGGCGCGCGCGATCACCAGGGCCAGGGGGATGCCGGCCACCGCGCAGGCCGCGGTGGCCGCCGCGCCGGTCGCCAGCGACAGGCCGAGCGCCTGCAGCGCCGCGGGCGAGGTGACGTCGGTGAGGAGCGTGGACCACTCCACCCGCGCGACGAGCGCGGTGAGCGGCACGAGGAGGAAGAGCAACCCGATCACCGCCGGCACGATCAGCCAGCGGGGAACGTAGCCCGCCCCTCTCACGGAGCCCGGAACCCTGCGTCGGCGAGGATCTTCTGCCCGTCCGCCGACAGCACGAAGGCGACGAACGCGGCGGCCGCGGTCGGATTCGGAGCGTCCGTGAGCGCCGCGATCGGGTAGCGGTTGACCACCGCGTCGGCGCCGGCGGGGACGACCGACTCCACGTCGTCGCGACCCACCGCGTCGGTGGCGTAGACGAGCCCGGCATCCGCCTCCCCCGCGGCGACCTTGGTCAGCACCGCGGTGACGTTCTGCTCGGAGCTGGCGGGGGTCACGGAGACACCCGCGTTCGACAGGAGCGTCGCCGATGCCGCGCCGCACGGGACCTCGGGGGCGCACAGCACGGTGGTCACCCGGGCGAGATCGGCGAGCCCCCGAACCTTTCCGGGATCACCGGCGGGTACCGCGATGACGAGGGTGTTCCCCGCGAAGATCCGCGGGTCCGGTGCCTGCGCGGCCACCTTCGCCATGTTCTTCTCGTCGGCCGACGCGAACACGTCCGCGGGCGCGCCCTCGCCGATCTGGGTGGCCAGCGTGCTCGATCCGTCGTACACGGCCTGCACGGTGACACCGGGATGCGCGGCCTCGAACGCGGTGGCGATCTCGTCGAACGAGCGCTGCAGCGACGCCGCGGCGTAGACCTCGATGCTTCCCGAGACGGGGTCCTCGGATGCCGCGGGGGTCGGCGCGGACGAGGCGCACCCGGCCGCGGCCAGGGTCAGGGTGGACAGGAGTGCGAGCACAGCGAGGGGACGACGCATCGGGGGTCCTTTCCGCGGAGCCGAGTGCCCGCGGCATCCAGTATTCCGCATCTGCGGATCATGGGACGGAATGGGGGCGCTAGCGCGGAGTCTCGACCGTGACCACCGTCGCCTTCACGGATGCCACGGCGAGCGCACCCGGCTCGAGCGCGAGCTCTTCGGCGGCCTCCGCCGACATGAGCGACACGACCCGGTGCGGACCGCACTGCAGGTCGACCTGCGCCATGACGCCGTCGATGCGCACCCGCGTCACGATGCCGACGAAGCGATTGCGCGCGCTCGACGCGACCCCGGTCGGATCGTCGGGTTCGGCGGCGAGCGCGACGGCGCGCTCCGCGAGCGCCGCACCCGGGATCTCGACCGGCGACGCCCCCGTCGTGGGCAAGAGGCCCTGGTCGATCCAGCGCCGCACGGTGTCGTCGCTGACGCCGAGCAGCCCCGCGGCCTGCGCGATCCGGAAGGTGGTGGTCATGGCTCGACGCTAGCGCCCCGGCGGCGGCCCGCCCCACTCCCCGTTCGCCTAGGCTCGACCCATGGATGCCGTGCGCGAGACCGGGGCGCCCCGCGAGGGCGGGCTGCTCGATCGGTTCGGCCGCGTGGCCCGCGACCTGCGCGTGTCGGTGATCGACAAGTGCAACCTGCGCTGCACGTACTGCATGCCCGCGGAGGGCCTGCCGTGGATGCCGCAGCAGCAGCTCATGACCGGCGAGGAGATCGCGCGGATCGTGCGCGTCGCCGTCCGCGCGCTCGGCGCCGAGGAGCTGCGCCTGACGGGCGGCGAGCCGCTCGTGCGCAAGGACCTCGAGGACGTCATCGCGCGGATCCGCGCCGACCACCCCGACCTGCCGATCGCGATGACCACCAACGCGGTGGGACTCGATCGCCGCGCCCAGGCTCTGAAGGACGCGGGGCTCACGCGTCTGAACGTCTCGCTCGACACCCTGCACCCCGAGACGTTCGCCGAACTCACCCGCCGCCCCCACCTCGACAAGGTCCTGGCCGGGCTCGACGCCGCCCGGGCCGCGGGCCTCGGTCCCATCAAGATCAACGCGGTGCTGCTGCGCGGCATCAACGACACCGAGATGACTCCGCTCGTGGATTGGGCCGTGACCCACGGCTACGAGATGCGGTTCATCGAGGACATGCCGCTCGACGGCGACCGCTCCTGGACCGAGACGCAGGTTGTGCCGGCGCGCGAGATCCGCGCCGCACTCGAGGAGGTCTTCGATCTCGCGCCCGACCCCCGCGGTCGCGGGGCCGCGCCCGCCGAACGCTGGGAGGTGCGTCGTCGCGGCGACGACACCCTGGCCGGTCACGTCGGCATCATCTCCTCGGTCACCGAGCCCTTCTGCGCCGCCTGCACGCGCACACGCGTCACCGCCGACGGTCGCATCCGCTCCTGTCTGTTCTCCCATGAGGAGACCGACCTGCTCACGGCGCTGCGCGACGGCGCGAGCGACGAAGGGCTGGCGCAGATCTGGCGGGATGCCATGTGGCGAAAGCCTCGCGCGCACGGCTCGGACCGCGTCGGCCTGGCGCGTGCCGACTTCATCCAGCCCGCGCGCACGATGAGCGCGATCGGCGGATGAGGCCGCTCGTCGACCCGGTGGCCGCCCTCGCCCCCGAAGAACTCATCCGCACGGCCCGTCACGCCGTCCTCGCCGGGATCGGCGAAGAGGGACAGCGGCGACTCGCGGCCGCCCGCATCGCCGTGGTCGGCGCGGGGGGCCTCGGCTCCCCCGTGCTGCTGGCCCTGGCCGCCGCGGGCGTCGGCGAACTGATCGTGATCGACGACGACGTCGTCGAGCGCACGAACCTGCAGCGGCAGCTGATGCACCGTGTGGACGACATCGGCGCACCGAAGACGGCGTCCGCGGCGCGCGCGATCCACGATCTCTCACCGCTCACGCGTGTGCGGCAGGAGACGACGCGCCTCACCCCGGACAACGCCCGCGACCTCCTCGGCGACGCGCACGTCGTGATCGACGGCAGCGACACGTTCGACACCCGCAGCGCCGTGGCATCCGCGACCGACGATCTCGGGATGCCGCTGGTGTGGGGCGCCGTGCAGGAGTGGTCGGCGCAGGCCACGGTGTTCTGGTCGCGGCCCCCCGCGGGCCACGCCCCCGTGACCCTCGGCGACGTCTTCCCGCCCGAGTCCGTCGGCGAACCGCCGACGTGCGCGCAGGTCGGCGTGCTGGGGTCGCTGTGCGTGCAGGTCGGGGGCCTGCTCGCGACCGAGGCGGTCAAACTCATCACCGGCGCCGGCGAGCCTCTGCTCGGGCGTCTCGTCGTGATCGACGCGCTGCGCGCCCGCCAGGACGTCATCCCCCTCGCCGGAAGGACCCCGCGTGTCTGAGCTGCTGACCGTCGAAGAGCACCGCGCCCGCATCCTCGCCGCCGTGAACGCCCTGCCCGTCGAGACGGTCCGGCTGGACGAGGCGGCGGGACGGACGCTCGCGGCCGACGTCCGCGCCCGGCACGACCTCCCCGGCGACGACAACTCCTCGATGGACGGGTTCGCCGTCCGCTTCGCCGACGTCGAGGGGGCGGATGCCGAGAGCCCGGTGCCGCTGCGCGTCGTCGCCGATCTGCCGGCCGGGTCGGCCGACGACCCCGCGTTCGGGCCGGGCGAGGCGGTGCGGATCATGACCGGAGCCCCCGTGCCGACGGGCGCTGACGCCATCGTCCCGTTCGAGGACACCGCCGGCGGCCTCGCCGACTCCCTCGGCACCGTCGAGGTGCTCCACGCCCCCGCCGCCGCGGGCGCGTTCATCCGACGTCGCGGCGGTGACGTCCGCACCGGCGACGCCGTGCTCACGGCGGGCGAGCGGCTCGGGTCGTACGCCCTCGCCGCCGCCGCCGCGGCCGGCGTCGATCGTCTCGAGGTACGCCGCCGTCCGCGCGTGGCGGTCGTGTCCACGGGGAGCGAGCTCGTGGCCCCCGGGACGACACCGGGCCGCGGACAGACGCCCGACTCGAACGGGGTGCTCCTGAACGCTCTCGTCACCGGCGCCGATGCCGAGGTCACCGTCCTCGCCTCGGTCGCCGACGAGCCGAGCGCGATCGAGGCCGTCCTCGAACACGCGTCTAACGTCGACGTCGTCGTTTTCAGCGGCGGTGTGAGCGCCGGGGCCTACGAACCCGTGCGTCTCGCGCTGTCCGAGCGCATCGCGTTCGACAAGGTCGCGATGCAGCCCGGCAAGCCGCAGGCCTTCGGCGTCGTCGACGACGGTCGGCTCGTGTTCGGCCTCCCCGGCAACCCGGTCAGCGTCGCCGTCTCGTTCGAGGTGTTCGTGCGCCCGGCACTCCTCGCCCTCCAGGGCCGCACGGCGATCGATCGCCGCCACGCCCGGCTCACGGCATCCGAGTCGTGGCGCACCCCGCCCGGCCGCCGACAGTACCTCCCGGCGGTCGTCGATCTCGTCGCCGGAACGGTGCGCCCGGCCACCGCGGGCGGGTCCGGCTCGCACCTCGCGGCGTCGCTGGCGCGCGCCGAGGCGTTCGCGATCGTCCCCGCCGAGGTGTCGGTCGTCGCCGTCGGCGACCCCGTCGATGTCATGCTGATTCCATGACCTTCACCCACCTGGACGCCGCGGGCCACGCCCGCATGGTCGACGTCACTCTCAAGCAGCCCACCGTCCGCACCGCGACGGCGCGCGGCTTCGTGCGCTGCACCCCCGAGGTGGTCACCGCGCTCCGCGGCGGCACCGCGCCGAAGGGCGATGTGCTGGCCGTGGCGCGGATCGCCGGCATCCAGGCCGCCAAGTCGACGCCGACGCTCCTCCCCCTCGCGCATGTCATCGGGGTGCACCGCGCCTCGGTCGACCTCGAGATCGTCGACGACGGCGTCGAGATCGAGGCCACCGTCGGCACCGCCGACCGCACCGGCGTCGAGATGGAGGCGCTCACGAGCGTCTCGGTCGCCGCGCTCGCGATCGTCGACATGGTGAAGGGTATGGACAAGGGCACCAGCATCGAGAACGTGCGGATCGTGTCCAAGACCGGGGGCAAGTCCGGCGACTGGCACCGCGCCGGGGAGCCCGCGTGAGCGTGCGGGTCCGGTACTTCGCCGCCGCCGCCGAGGCCGCGGGGACGGATGCCGAGGACCGCGCCGAGTCGACCCTCCTCGCGCTGCGCACCGCCGTGCTCACGGACCACCCCGCGCTCGTCGGCATCCTGGACCGCTGCGCCGTGCTCGTCGACGGCGAGCGCCGCGACGACGACGCGCCCCTCGCGGGCGTCGCGCACGTCGACGTGCTGCCGCCGTTCGCCGGCGGCTGAGCGCTACACCAGCTCGAGGTGCGCGACCAGCGACGGCGCCCGACGTTCGCGCGCGAGGGCTTCCACCGCGACGAGGACGTCCATCGACGGCGTGACCGCACCGCTCAGGTAGGAGGTCATCCGCGGACGAGACGTCCCCAGCCGGGATGCCACTTCCGCCTGCGTGAGCCGGGTCTGGCGAAAGGCGGCACGGAGCCGCTCCAGTGCCTCCTGCTCGGCGGTGCGCTGCGCGACCGCCAGCGCCGCGTCGATGAGCGCGACCGTGGCTCGCGACTCGGCGGCGTCCCGCGCGTCGTCGTAGATCTCGCGCAGAGCGGGCTCGTCGGCGAGGGCGTCGATGAGCTTGCGCCAATCGCTCGCGTAGCCGCGGTCGATCGCGGCGAGCATGCCGTCGAACCCCCAGGACTCCACGGGATCGGCAGGGGTGGCGTCGATGCTCCGGAAACGCAGCGGCACGACTCTCCTCAGACGAGATGGGCCGCGAGAACGCGGCATTCGGCGACGACGTCTTCCCAGTCGCGCCAGCGCGGGACGAGACCCTTGTACGAAGCCAGACCGGCGAGCGCGCGACGGTCCTTCGGCGCCGGGTCGGCGAGTTGACGCGCCAGCTGCGCCTGCACCGGCTGGTCCTCGGGGTGGGAGGGATCGGTGTAGTACTCGTCGATGGCCGCGAGCACCGCGCCGATGTGATCCGCTCCGAACGCCCCGGAGAGGGCCGCGACGTCGAGGTAGTCCCGCATCTGATTGCGCTTGACGATGAGGAAGCCCTTGATGCGGGCGATCTCGTCGAGCGTCGGCACCGTGATCTCCCCACCGGACGGGAGCGTGACGCGCTGGACCTCGAGCGGTCGACGGCGGATGAGCTGGCGCACGCCGGCCTCGATACCCCCCAGTTCGCCGAGGATGATCTTCCCCGGCACGGCGCGGTTCAGGACGAAGTCGCCGTCCCGCTCCAGCGCGTCGAGCACGAGATCGAACCGGTCCTGTAGATCCGCGAGGACGTGGTCGTGATCGGTCGACATCCGGTGGCGGGCGTACAGTGCCGCGGCGGACCCACCGACCCGAACGGCATCCGGAACCAGCTCCTGCAGCCGCGCGGCGGAGTCGAGGACCTCCTCGAGGCCGGTGGGCAGATCCGACGACATAGTCAATATGGTATCAGATCCGATACCTAGCCGCCCAGGCCTTTCCACGCGGTCGTGCCGTCGGCCTCGACCTGACGCTTCCACACGGGCAGGTCGGTCTTGATCGTCTCGATCACCGTGCGGCACACCTCGAACGCCGCCGCGCGATGGCCCGAGGCGACGGCGATGATCACGGCGGCCTCCCCGACCTCCAGCCGCCCCACGCGGTGGCTCACCGCGACGATGGCGTCGGTGCCCGCGGCAGCCTGCTCGGCGATGCGGTGGAGTGCGGCGGGCGCGTCGGGGTGAGCGCTGTACTCGAGCGCGACGACGGCGTCCGTGGCATCCGGGTCGGTGTCGCGCACGCGCCCGACGAAGGTCGTGACGGCGCCCGAGGCGTCGTCCTCGACCGCACGCAGATGAGCGTCGAGGTCGAGCGGCTCCTCGGACAGGCGGGCGATGCGGACGGCACTCATCAGTGGTCTCCTCCGGCGAGCTGGTCGAGGACGTGCGGGGCGAGCTCCGCGAGGACGGCGATCCCGGATGCCACGGCCCGCGTGGATCCCGGGAGGTTGACGACGAGGGTCGCGGGGTCGGCGATCCCGGCGAGGCCGCGCGAGATCACCGCGAGCGGGGTGTCGGCGAGCCCGCGGCGACGCAGCTCCTCGGCGATGCCGGGAAGCTCGCGGTCGATCACGCGAGCGGTGCCCTCGGGGGTGCGATCGGTGGGCGCGATCCCCGTGCCACCGGTGGTGACGACGAGTCCGGCTCCGGCGGCGAGGGCGGCACGCAGGGCGGTCTCGACGCTGTCGGCCCCGTCCGGCACGACGGCCGCGTCGGCACAGTCGAAGCCGGCGTCGCGCAGCAGCGACACCGCGAGCGGGCCGCCGCGATCCTCGCGGAGACCGGCGGCGGAGCGGTCGGACACGGTGATCACGCGGGCGGTGTACGGCACAGTCCCAGCCTAGGCGGGCGTGTCGGCCGCCGAGGGGATCGTCTCGACCTCGGGGACCTCCGGCGGGATGCGGCCGGCCTTCGCCCTCGGCTCCAGGTCGTCGCGCTGCACGTGTTCGGCGGCGGCGGTGATGCGCCGGGCCATGCCGCTGAAGATCAGACCGTGGAAGGGCAGCACCGACAGCCAGTACAGACGCCCCGCGAGGCCGGTCGGGAAGAACAACGCCCGCTGGTCGAACCGGGCGCCGTCACCGTCCGCACTCGCCCGCAGCTCGAGCCACGCGCCGCCGGGCACCTTCATCTCGGCGCGCAGCCGCAGGAGATGCCCCGGCTCGATCGCCTCGACGCGCCAGAAGTCCAGTGCGTCGCCAACGGTCACGACGCTGCGGCTCCGGCGTCCGCGGGCGAGGCCCACGCCGCCGACGAGGCGATCCATCCACCCGCGGATCGCCCACAGCAACGGCGAGGAGTACCACCCGTTCTCTCCGCCGATGCCCTCGATGACCGACCACAGCTGCGCGGGGCTGGCGCTGGTGCGCATCGTGCGCTCGTCGGTGTAGACCAGGCGACCGGCCCAGTCGGGGTCGCTCGGCAGCGGGTCGCTCGGGGCGCCGGAGACCTCGGCATCCTGCCAGCTCGTCTCGATGGCGTCGTCGTTGACCCGGCCGAGCGCGCGCCGCACGGCCTCGCGGTAGGGCATCAGCCCGCCTTCGGGGCGCGGCACGAGATCGTCGATCGCCCGGTCTTTCACCACGCAGTCGTTCTGCAGCGACTCCACGAGCGGCCGGGCGATCGATTTGGGGATCGGGGTGACGAGGTTCACCCAGTGCGAGGCCAGCCGGGGCGTCAGCACCGGCAACGACGCGATCGCGCGCTGGTGCAGACCCGCCTCGAGGGCGTAGCCGTTCATCATCTGCCCGTAGCGCAACACGTCGGGGCCGCCGATGTCGACCGCGCGGTTGACGTTCGGGGCGATGCGCGCGGCCCCGAGCAGGTAGTGCAGCACGTCGCGCACGGCGATCGGCTGGATGCGGTTGCGCACCCACTTGGGTGCCGGCATGTACGGCAGCACATCGGTCAGGTGCCGCACCATCTCGAACGACGCCGAGCCCGAGCCGATCACGACGCCGGCCTGCAGCACCAGCGTCGGCACACCGCTGGCGAGCAGGATCTCGCCCACCTCGACACGCGATCGCAGGTGGGCCGACAGCGTGGCGTCGTCGGGGTGGAGACCGCCGAGGTAGACGATCCGCGACACGGAGGCCGCAGCCGCGGCGTCGGCGACCGTGCGGGCCGCGCGGCGGTCGGTGCTCTCGAAGTCGCGGCCGCCACCCATCGAATGGATGAGGTAGTACAGGACGTCGACGGCCTCGACGGCGCGCGCCACCGCCGCCGCGTCGGTCGCGTCGCCCTCGATCGTCTCGACGTCGTGGCCCCAGGGGAACGCCCCGACGCGCCGCGCGTCACGGGCGAGCACCCGCACCCGGTAGCCGGCCGCGAGCAGCCGAGGCACGAGACGCCCACCGAGATAGCCGGTGGCGCCGAGGACGAGGGCACGCGGCGCCGACCCGTCGGGACGGGGCTGGGCGACGAGCGCGGGTTCACGGCCGGTGGGGGCGGACAGCTCGCTCATGCCGAAAAGGTACGCCCGGCCCCCGACATCGCGGGGGGCTTGACGTGGATAGTGTGAGTGCGTGGAGACCGCGTGGGTGCGTCGCGTGCTCGTCGTGGAAGATCAACCGGCGATGCGCGTCCTGCTGTGCGACATGCTCGCGCACCGCGGCTTCGAGGTCACCGGCGCCGCCGACGCCGCCGAGGCGACGACCCTCTTCGCCGGAACCGATCCCGATGTGCTGCTGACCGACATCGATCTCGGTTCGCGCCCCTCGGGCGTCGAACTGGCCACGATCCTCACCGGTCTCGCCCCGCACCTCGCGGTCGTCTTCCTCAGCAGCTTCCCGGGAGCGGTCGCCGGCTCCGGGCGCCCCGGCCCGGCGGGCGCCGTGTTCGTGTCCAAGCTCGACGTGAGCTCCGCCGATGTCGTGGTGGATGCCATCGAGGCGGCGCTGCGCACGACGACACCACCCGCTCCCCCGGTATCGCCGCGCACCTCGCCGCTGGCCGGGCTCACCCGACGGCAGATCGAAGTGCTCGCCCTCGTCGCGCGCGGGTGGTCGAACGAGCAGATCGCGCGCGAGCGGGGCACGACGACGCGCGCGGTGGAGCGCGCGGTGAGCCGCATCTTCGCCCGACTCGATCTCGGCGCGGTGGGGACGAACCCGCGCGTGCGCGCGAGCGCGCTCTATCTCGCCGAGTTCGGCCCCGTCGCGTGAGGACGCTGCTGCGCGCGGGGAACCGCGCGCTCTCGGGCGGCCGTTTCGTCACCCGCTGGACGTTCGTCACGATCGTCGCGGTGTCGCTGACGGTCCTGGCCCCGCTGCCCGCGGGGCTGTCGGACGCGGAGCGCGCCCTCGTCGCCGTGGTGACGGCGGCGGTGTGCGCCGTCGTGTGGGTCGGGATCGCCGGGGCGGAGCGGACCCTCCGGCGCCCTCGCGCGCGCGCGGCGGTGGTCGTCTTCGCCCTCGCCGCCACCGCTCTCGCCCGGCCCTTCCTGCTCGACGCCGTCTCGCGTGCCGCCGGGCTGCCCGTCCTCCCCCCGGGCGACGGTGCGCTGCGCGCCGCCACCAATCTCCTCGTGTGGACGATCGCGCTGGTGGGGACCGCCGTCCTCGTCGACATCGTCCGGTCCACCCGCGAGACCAACGCCCTGCTCGCCCAGGTGCTCGCCCAGTGGGACGACGGCGCCGCGCGCGTGCGCGCGTACACCGCCGAGGCCCGGGCCGCGGTCGCGGCGGTCGCCGACGCGCTGGAGGCGGCGCGCCTCGAAACGGTCGCCGACGTCCGCGCCCTGGCATCCGATCTCCGCGACCGCGCCCGCGACCTGTCGGCGCGTGCCGCCGCGACACCCGGGGCGGCGGTGACCGGCGGCGTCGTCGACGTCACCGGGCTCCCCCGCGCGCCGCTCGCGCTGCGCCTGCCGCCCGTCGGCCTGGCCGCGGCGGTCTACGGGCTCGCCGTCCTTCCCTACGCGCTGCGCGCCGTCGTGCCGGTCGATCTCCTCACCGGACTGGTCGGCGCTCTCGTCTGCGGGTCGGCGGCCGACCTGCTCCCGCGCGTGCCTCCTCTCCTTCGTCGCCCGCGGGCACGCGCCGTGGTCTTCGTCGCGTCGTCCGTGCTGGTCGGTCTGGCGCTCACGGCCATCGCGACGTCGCAGGGCGTCCCGCTGCCGCTCGCGGCCGTACCCGCGCTGACCTATCCGGCCCTCTCCCTCGCCCTCGCCCTGGGGCGCAGCGGCCTGCACCGACTCCGGGTGGAACGTCGACGACTGTCGAGTGCGATCGTGGACCGGGGTCGCGCGGACGAGCTGGGCACACGCCGGGTCCGGGCGGGTCTGCACCGCGCCGCCGACCTCGTCCATGCCGACGCGCAGGGCGCAGCGGTGCATTTCGCGCTGCGGCATCCGGATGCCTCTCCCGCCGACGTGGCCGGATTCCGGGCCGGGCTCGTCCCTCTGGCGACCGCCGTGCGGGGCGTGTTCGATTCCCCGGCCGAGCGGGCGTCCTCGCTCGCTCCCCTGCTGCAGACGTGGGCGACGGCGATGCCGGTCGACGGCGATGTCGCCGACGAGGCGGCCGACGCGCTGCGCGCGGACCCGGCCCTCGCCGGCGACGTGATCGACGTCGTCGCCGAGGGGCTGCTCAACGCCGCCAAGCACGCGCGGGTGAGAGCTGCGCGCGTCGAGATACGTCTGGCGGCGACGGCCGCCGGCCCCCGTCTGCGCGTCCGGGTGACCTCGCCCGGTGCGCCCGTCGCGGGGGCGCGACTGAGGCCGGGCTCGCGCGCCGACCGGCTCGGTGCGCGCCTGACCGGCCGGGGCGGAGAGGCGGCGCTCGAGGCGCTCTTCCTCGTCGCGGACGAGACCGGGCGGTCGGGTTCTGTCGTGTCGACCGAACATCCCGGCGCGCGTCCCGGTCGCCGCGCGTAGCGTCGAGCCCATGGACGCTCCCGTCACCGTCACCGCTCCCGCCGGAACCTTCCGGGGCCTCCTCGACCGTTCGGTGCTCTCCTGGCGCGGCATCCGCTTCGCCGTCGCGCCCACCGGCGATCGACGCTGGCGCGACCCGCTCCCCGCCCCGGATGCCGAGGGGGAAGTGGATGCCACCTCCTTCGGCTCCGTCTGCCCCCAGCCGCTGAACCCCGCGGTTCCGCTCGGCGACGAGGCCGTGGAGGACGAGGACTGCCTGTCTCTGAACGTGTGGGCGCCGGCCGACGCCTCGGAGTCCGGCCGGCCGGTCATGGTGTGGCTGCACGGCGGCGCGTATACGTTCGGATCGTCGAGCCAGCCCCTGTACGACGCCACGTCGATGGTGTCGACGGGCGGGGTCATCGTGGTCACGGTGAACTACCGTCTGGGTGCCCTCGGCTTCCTCGACCTCTCGGGCGCGCTGCCCGACGCCGGCTTCGACGGCAACCTCGCCCTCAAGGACGTGCTGCTCGCGCTGCGCTGGGTGCAGCGCAACGTCGCGGCCTTCGGCGGCGACCCCGACCGGGTCACGGTGTTCGGCGAGTCGGCGGGCGGCGGGCTGGTCACCACCCTCCTCGCGACGCCGTCCGCGCGGGGGCTGTTCCACCGCGCGATCGCGCAGTCCTCCCCCGCGTCGAGCGTGTACGGCACCGCGCGGGCCGAGAAGGTGGCGCGCAGCTTCCTCGGCGAGTTGGGCATCGACCCCGACGACGCGGGGGCTCCCGCCGCGCTCCAGGCCGCCCCGGTGGAGGCGGTCGTGGCCGCGGGCAAGGCCGTGTACGCGGCGGTCCCCACCACCGACCCGGGGACCCTGGCCTTCGCGCCCGTCGTCGACGGCATCCTGCTCCCGGAGGCCCCGATCACCGCGCTCCGGGCCGGCCGCGGCATCCCGGTGCCGCTGATGATCGGCACCAACAAGGACGAGGCGTCGCTGTTCTCGTTCATGAAGTCGCCGCTGATCCCCATCACCGGTGACCGGATCGACCAGATGTTCGCCGACATGGCGGCCGAGAACACCGGGGTCGAACTGCCGACGCGTGAGCAGGTGCTCACCGCGTACGAGCACGTCCGGCACCGCGCGATCGGTCTCGGGGTGGCCCGCGACATCGGCTTCCGCCTGCCCACCCTGTGGCTGGCGGAGGGGCACTCGACCGTCGCACCGGTATGGCTCTACCGCTTCGACCATGCCTCGCCGTTCCTGCGTCTCATCGGCCTCGGCGCCACGCACGCCACCGAGCTGCCCTATCTGTGGGGCAACCTCGTGAGCGGTCCGAAAGACCTCACGTTCCGTCTCGGCGGTCGCCGCGTCGCCGAACTCATCTCGGCGCGGATGCAGGCGCGGTGGACGGCGTTCGCCCGCGGCGATGCGCCGTCGGCGCCCGACGCGCCCGCGTGGCCGACGTTCACCGCCGACGGCGACGACGCGCGCGCGACACTCGTGATCGACCGCCACGATGTCGTCGTGTCGGACCTCGACGGCGAGCTGCGCCGCGCGTGGGGCGACAACGTCCTGTCGTTCTCCTGAGGCGCGGGCCGCCGGATAGCAGATCCGCCCCGCGCACCCCGTCGGCTGGAAAACGCACGCCGATCGGGGTAAGGGTGGAAGCATGAGCCAGCATCCCCCCGCGGCATCCGGATCCCCCCGACTCGAGGTCGACGACGTCATCGTCGTCGACAAGAAGCGCGTGCGCACCGCCATCGGCGGCACCGTCGTCGGCAACTTCATGGAGTGGTTCGACTTCGGCATCTACGGCTACCTGGCGGTGACGTTGGCGGTGGTGTTCACCTCCGACCTGCCCGAGCCGTGGGGCCTGCTGGTGACCCTGCTCGGCTTCGCGATCTCGTTCCTCGTCCGCCCGTTCGGCGGCTTCGTGCTCGGTCCCCTCGGCGATCGAATCGGGCGGCAGAAGGTGCTGTTCCTCACGATGGCGATGATGGCCACGGCCACCGCGCTCATCGGCATCCTGCCCACTTCCTCCGCGATCGGCCTGTGGGCGATCGTGCCGCTGTACCTGCTCAAGATGGTGCAGGGCTTCTCGACCGGTGGTGAGTACGCCGGCGCGACGACCTACGTCTCGGAGTTCTCGCCCGATCGCACCCGGGGCTTCTGGTCGTCGTGGCTCGACGTGGGCTCGTACGTCGGTTTCGCGGCGGGCGCCTCCGCGGTGGCCGCGACGACCGCGATCACCACGGCGATCTCGGGCGAGAACGCCATGGTCGACTACGGGTGGCGCATCCCGTTCCTCCTGGCGATCCCGCTCGGCATCGTGGCGATCTACTTCCGCCTCCGCATCCCCGAGACGCCGTCGTTCGAACAGACCCACGCGGTCGAGGCCGCGCAGGAGACCGGCTCCGACGACCCGATGGCCCGTCAGGGACTCGCGGGCATCGTCCGCCACCACTGGCGCGCGCTCCTCATCGGCATCGCGCTGGTCGCGGCGACGAACACCGCCGGATACGCGCTCACCAGCTACATGCCCACGTACCTCGAGACCGAGGTGGGCATCTCCAACCTCGGTGCGGCCGTGGCCACGGTTCCCGTGCTCCTGGTGATGTCGGCCGCCCTGCCTCTCATCGGCAGGCTCAGTGATCGGATCGGCCGGAAGCCGGTCTACGCGATCGCGGCGAGCTCCGCGATCGTGCTGCTCGTCCCCGCGTTCCTCATCATGCAGATCGGCGAGCTGTGGGCGGTCATGATCGCCCTGGCCCTCGCGGCGGTGCCGGTGGCGTTCTACGTCGCGATCTCGGCATCCGCTCTCCCCGCCCTGTTCCCGACCGCGTCGCGGTTCGGTGCGATGGCCGTGGCCTACAACATCGCGGTGTCGCTGTTCGGCGGGACGACGCCGCTGTTCAGTCAGGCGCTGATCGAATGGACGGGCAACACCCTCATGCCGGCGTTCTACATCATGTTCTTCGCCGCCCTCGGACTCGTCGCGCTCTTCGCGATGCGCGAGACGGCACGTCGGCCGCTCCTGGGCTCGGTGCCCGCGGTCGAGACGCCCGCCGAAGCGGAGGCCGTCGTCGCCCGTCAGGACGAGGACCCGCTCATCGACACCTCAACGATGCCGTTGGAAGTCCGTCGGATGTGACCCCCGCGAGGTTCAGCGGCGACGGCCGGTGCCGAACAGGCCCCGGATGACGCCGGTGAGGATCGTCTTCGTCGCTCCGCGCCCCAGCACGTCGTCGAGCGGCGTGGTCGGCGCGCTGGAACGTGCGCGCGGAGCCGCGGTGCCCTTCAGCAACCGGTCGTACTCGCGTTGCGCCTTCTTCTGGGCCTCCGCGTGCGCCTTCTCGATCGCGGCCTGCTGCTTCGCGTACGCGGCTTCGTCCGCGGCCGCCTGCTTCGCCCGCTCGGCGGCTTCGCGCGCCTCTGTCGCCGCCTGCATGCGCGCCGCGAGGATCTCCCGGGCCGACTCGCGGTCGATCGGAGTCCCGTACTGCGCGAAGAGGGGGGATGCCGAGACGGCGGCGGCGAGGTCGGCGGCGGGGATCGGCGACATCGAGGCGCGCGGCGCGAACAGTCTCGTCCAGGCGACGGGGGTCGGGGTGCCGCGTTCGTCCATGACGGTCACGATCGCCTCCCCCGTCCCGAGCTCCTGCAGCACCCGTTCGAGGTCGTAGCCCGACGCCGGATACGTCCGCACCGACGCGCGCAGCGCCGCCGCATCGTCGGGCGTGAAAGCACGGAGGGCGTGCTGGACGCGCGATCCGAGCTGCGCGAGCACGTCGCCGGGCACGTCCTTCGGTGTCTGCGTCACGAAGAAGACACCGACGCCCTTGGAGCGGATCAGGCGGACCGTCTGCGTGATCGCGGACAAGAACGCCTTGGACGCCTCGCGGAAGAGCAGGTGCGCCTCGTCGAAGAAGAACACGAGCTTCGGCTTGTCGAGGTCGCCGACCTCGGGCAGCACCTCGTAGAGCTCCGCGAGCAGGTACATCAGGAACGTCGAGTACAGCTCGGGCCGTGACGCGACGTTCGGCACTTCGAGGAGGCTCACGACGCCCTCGCCCTCGGCGGTCGTGCGCAGGAACGCGGTCACGTCGAGCTCGGGCTCGCCGAAGAACGAGTCGGCGCCCGCGGCCGAGAACGCGACGAGTTCGCGCAGGATGACCCCCGCGGTCGCCCCCGACAGGCCGCCGAGGTCCTTCAGCTCGCTCTTGCCCTCGTCGCTGGTGAGGAACGTCAGCACCGCGCGCAGGTCGGACAGGTCGACGAGCGCGAGCCCCTTCTCGTCGGCGTAGTGGAACACCAGACCGAGGCTCGATTCCTGTGTCGCGTTCAGGCCCAGGACGCGGCTGAGCAGCAACGGCCCGAACCCCGACACGGTCGCGCGGACCGGGATCCCGGATGCCGCGTCGTCACCGAGGGCGTAGAACTCGGTCGGGTACGCCCGCGGCGTCCACTCCTGCCCGAGCGCACTCGTACGGGCGAGCAGCTTCTCGCTCGAGGCGCCGGGAGCGGCCACGCCGGACAGGTCGCCCTTGATGTCGGCGGCGAACACGGGCACACCGTTCGCCGACAGCTGCTCGGCGAGCAGTTGCAGCGTGCGGGTCTTCCCGGTTCCCGTGGCACCGGCCACGAGCCCGTGCCGGTTGGTCATCGCGAGCGGGATCCGGACGGGGACGGATGCCACGGGCCCGCCGTTGACGAGGACCCCGAGGTCGAGGGCCGCGCCGGTACCCGCGTATCCCGCGGCGACCGTGGCGACCTGCGCTTCGGTCAGCGGCACGGTCGGCGCCGGGGCCTCGGCAGCAGGGGCCGGTGCGGGAGCGGCGGCCGGCGCCGGGTCGGCAACCGGCGTCGGCTCGGCGATCGTGGCATCCCCGGCATCTCCGGCTGCGGCTGCGCGGGCCTTCGCGGCCGCCGCCTCCGCCGCCGCGAGATCGGCGCGGGCCCGCGCCAGGCGGAGCTCGGCCTCCGCCGCCTCGGCTTCGGCGCGCAGTCGGGCGACCTCGGGGTCGTCGGCGGGACCGGGAACGGACGGCGCTGTGTCGCTCATGCCGTCAGCCTAGGACGGTGCGGAGGACGCGGCATCCGGGATCCGACGGTTGCGTCGGAGCGTCGCCCAATCGTCGTCGCGGGCCCGGAGACGGGAGAACACCACCGCGAGCACGAGGGCTGCACCCGCGCCGAGCAGCGCACCCCCGACCGTGTCGGAGAGCCAGTGCGCGTGCAGGTACGTGCGGCTGAACGCCATCAGCACGATCCACGCACCACCGACGATCCGCACCCACAGGGTCGGGAACACGATCGCGGCGACGACCGCGATCGTCGCGGCGTTCGCGGTGTGGCCGGAGGGGAAGGAGCCGTAGTCGGCGAGCACGAGGATGTCCTCGGGTCGCGCGCGGCCGAACGTGTGCTTGAGCACCTGCACGAGCAGGGCGCTGCCCGCCGACGCGGCCAGGAAGTACACCGCCGTCCAGCGCCGACCGGTGAGGAACAGCGCGAGCGCGCCCCCGAGCGGGACGATGAGGATCGCGGTGACGTACCCGCCGATCTGGTTCATGACCAGGGCGATCGTCAGCAACGGCTGGATCGGCGCCGAGGCGAACAGCTGGTTCCACCACACGTCGATCGCGAACGGGCTCGGCCCGCGGAAGAAGACCCAGGCCCCCAACCCGCACGCCAGCGCGATCAGCACCAGGCCGAGGACGGCGCGGACGCGCTCGGAGCGCACCGTCACGAACGGCGGGGGCGCGGCATCCAGGTCCATCGCCCCATGATGCCGGTCCGCCGGGTCTCCCGGCACCACCCGGTCCGGCGCTTCGCCCTCTGCTACTGTTCGGCCCTCACGGGGCGAGGCGCTCGACGGTGCGCGGACGCACCAGCAGCCACAGCGACAGCACACCGAGGATCGCGCAGCCCACCATGACGGATGCCATGGTCGTCGCGGTGATCCCCGATCCGGTCGCGAGCAGGCCCACGACGGGAGAGATCACGCCGGCGATGCCGAAGTTCGCCGCACCGATGATCGACTGCGCCGTGCCCGCGGCCTTGCCGTGCCGATCGAGGGCGAGCACCTGTGCGCACGGGAACGTGAAGCCGCACGAGGTCATGAACAGGAACAGCGGGATGATCGTGCCCCAGAGGCCGAAACCGAGCTGGTCGAAGACGACGATCACCACGCCCCACAGCACGAGCGAGGCGGTCGAGAAAGCCAGCACCCACTGGGGGCCGAACCGCGCGGCGAGGCGCGAGGCGATCTGCACGCCGATGACCAGGCCCACGGAGTTCGCGGCGAACAGCACGCCGTACTGCTGCGCGTCGAAGCCGTAGCTCTGCTGGAAGAGGAACGAGGACGCCGACAGGTAGGAGAACAGGCCGCTGAACGTCATCGCCCCGATGACGAGGACGCCGATGAACACCCGGTCGCGGAAGACGCTCGCGTACCGCTGCCAGACGGTGGTCGCGCCCTTGCCCCCACGACGGGCGGCGGGCAGCGTCTCGGGAAGGAAGACGATCGCCGAGACGAGCATGACCGTGCCGTAGGCGGCGAGCACCCAGAAGATGCCCCGCCAGGGCATGACCGACAGCAGCAGCGACCCCGCGAGCGGAGCGAGCACCGGCGCGACGCCCGAGACCAGGGCGAGGCGCGAGAGCATCACGACCAGGCGGCGACCGCCGAACAGGTCGCGGACGATGGCGGCGGCCACGACGCCGCCCGCCGCGGCCCCGGCCCCCATGAGCACGCGCGCGATCGACAGCGTCCCGAGGGTCGGGGCGAGAGCGGCGAACACGCTCGCCGCGACGTGCAGAGCCGTGACCGCCAGCAGCGGGATGCGACGACCGACCTTGTCGCTGAGCGGTCCGACGATGAGCTGGCCCAGCGCGAAGCCGATCATGGTGCCCGTGAGGGTCAGCTGGATCGCGGCGGCCGAGGTCTGGAAGTCGGCCTCGAGCACGGGGAAGGCGGGGAGGTACAGGTCGATCGTGAACGGACCGAGAGCCGTCAACGCGCCCAGCAGGACGATGTAGAGGACACGACGTCGCGCGGAGATGCTGTCACCGGGGTGCAGCACGATCGGCGCGGTCGCCGGATTGCTTCCGAGCGCGCGGATGGCGCCCGTGGCCGAGGACTCGGCGCGGGCGGTCGGGGGGATCACGGGCTGGGAGGCGGTATCGAGCACGTCAGTCAGTCAGTTCTTTTCGCAACACGGACGGCCCGGACGAAGCCGGGCTGTGAATTCGGGGGGATCGTCGAACCTCGAATCGATTCGACATCGTCATACTATCGCGCGGCCCGGGGTCTCCACCATCCCCCTCGCGGGTTCCTCCCAGGCCACCACCGCATTCATCCGCATAGGCTGGGCGGAATCGGCCCGCGCCGAGCCTCCCGCCCCAGAGAGAGACAGCACAGACCGCATGAGCCCCTCCCCCGACAAGCGCACGAGCGGCAACCCCGCGACGCAGGCCGACATCAACCTGACCGTGAAGCAGCAACGCGAGCAGAAACGACAGGAGAAGCTCGCGGAGTACCAGAAGCAGATCGCGCGCCGCAAGCGCAGCAAGCTCGTCTGGTGGGTCGTGGGATCGACCGCCGCTCTCGCCGTGGTCGCCGTCGTCGTGGCATCCTTCGCCCTCGCCCCCGCCCCGGCCCCCAGCTATCAGGCGGGCAACACCACGGGTCGCGAGATCGAGGGCGTGGAGACGTTCCAGAACCGCTCCGACCACGTCCAGGGGGCGGTCACGTACGAGCAGACACCCCCGGCCGGCGGGCCGCACAACCCCTACTGGCTGAACTGCGGCGTGTACACCGAGCCGCAGCAGAACGAGAACGCGGTGCACTCGCTCGAGCACGGGGCGATCTGGATCACCTACGACCCCGAGCGCGTCGACGCGGCCGGCATCGACGCGCTGAAGGCCGTCATGCCCTCCAGCTACGCGATCCTCTCGCCCTACCCGGGCATGGACACCCCCGTCGCGGTGAGCGCGTGGAACCACCAGCTGAAGGTCGACGATCCCACGGATCCCCGCATCGGCGAGTTCTTCACCGAGTACTGGCGCAGCCAGAACGCCCCCGAGCCCAACGCCGCCTGCTCGGGCGCCATCGACGGCCCCGGCAAGGCGTGACGTGACCGACGACGACACCGCGGCCCGGCCGGCCGCGCGGCGCATCGTCGTCGCGCTGGCCGTGGTCGCGCTGCTGGCGGTCGCGTTCGCCGTGGGACGCTTCACCGCGTTCGGGGCGACCGCCGCCCCCGCAACCCCGTCGACGACGTCCGCGGACGCCGGCTTCGCGCGGGACATGCAGGTCCATCACACGCAGGCCGTGCTCATGGCGATGGAGATCTACCGCAAGACCTCCGACGATGAGCTGCGCACGCTCTCCTACGACATCGCCACCACCCAGGCGGGTCAGCGCGGCGAGATGTTCGGGTGGCTCGTGCAGTGGGGGCTGCCGCAGGCGTCCTCCCAGCCGTTGATGCAATGGATGGCCCCGTCCGGCGCACACAGCCACGGCGACACGTCGGCGCTCTCGCAGGACGAGCTCCTCTCCCAGATGGGGATGGCGAGCGAGGCCGAACTCGACCAGCTCCGTTCCCTCGAGGGACAGCCGGCCGACTGCCTCTTCCTCGGCCTCATGATCCGGCATCACGAGGGCGCGATCCCCATGGCCGAGGCCGTCATCGAGCTCGGCAGCGACCCGCGGGTGAAGGACGTGGCGCAAGCGATCATCACGGGCCAGTCCGCCGAGATCGACGCGATGCGCGACATCCAGTCCCGCCTGTCCTGCACCGGCTGACGCCCCCTCCCCCTGCGCCCCGGCCGCCCCGGCCGCCCCGGCCGCCCCGGCGGCCCCGGCGGCCCCGGCGCCCCGGCCGCCCCTGCGCCCCGGCCGCCCCTGCGCCCCGGCCGCCCCGGCGGCCCCGGCTCCCCGGCGCCCCGGCGCCCCGGCCCCGGCTGCCCCGGCGCCCCACCCCTCCCGATAAACGCGATCCACGACGAGAAACGCGCTGTCCCCGCGTTTCTCGTCGTGGATGCCGTTTATCGCACAGACACTCCCACGCCCGCGCACTCCCACGCCCGCGCACTCCCACGCCCTCACGCCCCGACACCCACACGCCCCCACGCCCCACGCACGAAGGACGTGGCATCCGATCGACGGATGCCACGTCCTTCGTGGTTCGTGCGGGTCTCAGCCCTTGGTCGCGCCCGCCAGCAGGCCGCGGACGAAGAACCGCTGCAGCAGGAAGAACACGATCAACGGCACGAGGATCGAGATGAACGTTCCGGCCGACTGAAGGAACCACTGGTCGCCCCACGTGCCCGACAGCGAGTTCAACGACTGCGTCAGCGGTAGCGACGACGATGGCGCGAAGATCGTGGCCACGAGCAGGTCGTTCCACACCCAGATGAACTCCAGCACCGCGAAGGATGCCAGCGCGGGAGCCGCGAGCGGGAGGATCAGGCGGAAGAACACCTGGCCGTGCCCGGCACCGTCGACGCGCGCCGCCTCGATCACCTCGTGCGGGATCTCCGCGATGAAGTTGTGCAGCAGGAAAATCGCCAACGGCATCGCGAAGATGACGTGCGCGATCCACACGGTCGCGAAGCTGTGCTCCACGCCGCGGAGCTCCAGGCCCGGGAAGATCGTCACGTCGTTGATCGTCAGACCGCGCGAGAACAGGCTGAGCAGCGGCACGAGGGCCATCTGCAGCGGCACGATCTGGAGCGCGAAGATGAAGATGAAGAAGAAGTTCCGACCCTTGAAGTCGATCCAGGCGAACGCGTACGCGATGAGCGAGGCGATCGCCAACGCGAACAGCACGACCGGGATCGTGATGGCCAGCGAGTTCACGAACGATGCGGCCAACGTCAGCGCCGTCCCGCCCGAGGTCAGCGCGAGACGGTAGTTCTCGAGCGTGAACGCCGGGTCGATGAAGACGGTCCACCATCCGGTCGACTGCGTGTCGGAACCGGGACGGAACGACGTGACCAGGAGGCCGAACGTGGGGATGGTCCAGAAGAACGCGATCGCGACGGCCGCGATCGTGGCTCCCTTCGAGGTGAGACGCTTGCGCGCCATCGCCTCGTGCTTGCGCGTGTCGCGGGCGACCTGACGCGCCGAGCGCTTGTCGTCGGTGGGCTCGAGCACCACGGTGGAGGTGGTCATCGCACTTCCCTCTGCTTCCGGATCTGACGCACGTTGAAGATGATCAGCGGCAGGACGAACAGGAACAGCACCACGGCCAGCGCCGCGGAGTGCCCGTAGCTCTGGAACCGCTGCTGCTGGTTGACCATCTCGAAGGCGAGCACGGTGGAGTCGTTGCGCCCACCGGTCATGACCGCGACGATGTCGTAGATCTTCAGTGCGCCGATGGCGATCGTGGTGAGCACGACGATCAGCGACGAACGGATGCCGGGGACGGTGACGTTGATGAACCGCTCCCAGGCGTTCGCCCCGTCGAGTTCGGCGGCTTCCATCTGCTCCGGCGGCACCGCCTTGATCGCGGCGGACAGGATCACCATGGCGAGTCCGGTCTGGCTCCAGATGAACACGACGACGAGGAGCAGCGTGTTGATCAGCGGCGTCGCCGAGAGCCACGAGACCGGCTGACCGCCGAGCGAGGTCACGATCGCATTCAGGATGCCGATCTGGTCGCCCTGGCGGAAGTCGTACACGAACTTCCAGATGATGCCGGCGCCGACGAACGAGATCGCGAAGGGCATGAAGATGAGGACCTTGAGGAACCGCTCCCCCGCGGCGCGGTCGATGAAGACGGCGTACGCCAGACCGATCGCGGTGGCGAAGGTGGGGGCCAGGAGCACCCAGATGAGGGTGTTGATGACCGACCAGAAGCCCTCGGGGTTGGTGAAGGTCCAGATGTAGTTGTCGAAACCGACGAAGTTCTGGCCCGTCTTGTCGAGGAACGACTGCACCAGAGTGGACAGGGCCGGGTAGACCAGGCCCATCAGCAGGAGGATCGCGGCCGGGGCGGCGAACAGGATGAGCTGGAAGAGGTAGCCGGCGCCCTGACGCGATCGGTAGTCGGCGTAGAACAGGATGCCGCCCAGGATCACCGCGATCGCGAGGACGTAGATGACCGCGTTCTGGTAGGGACGCAGCAGCATGAAGGCGATCACCGGGATCGCGAAGCACGCGACCAGGCGGATCCAGAAGTAGCGCTTGCCCGACCGCGGCGCGTACTCGATGAGCAGGAGCAGCAGCCCCACCACGGCGCCGAACACGAGCAGCACGAGCGGGATCTGCACGAGCGGGTTCATCTCGCCGAGCGTCTTGAAGAAGCTGTTCAGCGAGAACCCGATGGTGGTGGGCTTGGTCTCGGACGGTGCCCGCGTGACCATGAACAGGAACAGCGCCACCACCGCGATGAGCGCGATGACCACGACCGTGACGGTCGTCCGGTGCCTCCGTGCGAGATTGCGGGATGCCGTCTCGGCATCCGGCGTGTCGTGTCGGGGAGACGCCGCTGAGGGCCTCTCCGCCTGCCTGATCTGTGTCATGACTTCCCTCCCGAACACGCCGTCGTGCTCATCGATGGACGGGCCGCGCAGCGGCGCCGTGTGGGCTTACGGTACCGGTGGGCCGCCCGCCGAAGCGGACGGCCCACCGATCTTGCGGTCGGGGTCAGTTGTTGTAACCGGCCTGGATGTCGCTGAGCACCGTGTCGGTCGGCGTGCCGTCGATCCAGCTCACCATGCCCTTCCAGAACGAACCGGCACCGACGGTCGCCGGCATGAGGTCGGACGCGTCGAAGCGGAGCGTGGTGTCGGGGTTCTGCACGACCTTCATGGCCTCCTGCAGGAACTCGCTGGATGCCAGCGACGGGTCGGCGCCCTTGTTGGCGGAGATCACACCGCCGAGCTTGACGCGGGCGTCGGCGAACTCGGGGCTCGACATGAACTCCGCGACCTTCTGCACGTTCGCGTCGTCGGAGAACGTCGCGACGAACTCGCCGCCACCCTCGACCGACTGCTCGCCCTCCTTGATGCCCGGAAGCAGGAACGCGTAGACGTCACCGTCGGGTGCGACCTTGACCTCGCCGCCGGAGGCGTTCTTCACCGTGAGGAAGTTCGACGACAGGAACGAGGCCTGGTGCGTCATCGGGCAGCTGCCGTCGGCGACCTTGGCTGCGACGTCGGCGAAGGCCACCGAGTTGATGCTCTTGACGTCACCGAAGCCGGCGTTGACGTACGCCGGGTTCAGGAGGATCTCCCCCACGGCGTCGAAGGCCTGCTTGATCTGCGGGTCGGTGAACTTGACCTCGTTGGCGACCCACTGGTCGTAGACCTCGGGGCCGGACTGACGCAGGACGAGGTCCTCGATCCAGTCGGTGCCGGGCCAACCCGACGCATCGCCCGAGGCGAAGCCGGCGCACCAGGGAGCGGCGCCCGTCTTCTCCTGGATGGTCTTGGTCAGGGCGAGCAGTTCGTCGTAGGTCTTGGGGATCGAAACGCCCCACTCCTTGAACTTCGCCGGCGAGTACCAGACGTAGCCCTTGACGTTGGCGAGCATCGGGGCGGCGTAGAAGTCGCCGTCCACGGTGCCGTAGGACTTCCAGTCCTTGCCCCAGTACTTGTCGACGTTGGCCGAGACCGCGTCCGAAGCCTTCTGGACGTCACCCGTGCCGACGAGGGTCTGCAGAAGACCGGGCTGGGGGACGATCGCGATGTCGGGGGCGTCGCCACCGGTGACCTTCGTCACGATGTTGCCCTCGAAGCTCTTGTCGCCGGTGTACTCGACCTTGATGCCCGTGTCCTTCGTGAACTGGTCGAAGGACTGGTTCAGCAGGTCGGCCTCGCTACCGGTGATGCCGCCGGAGATGCGAACCGTCGTGGTGCCCTCCGAGCCACTGCCGGATCCGCCCGAGTCGCCCTCGGCACAGCCCGCGAGCGCGATCGCACCGACTGCCAGCAGACCGACGGGAGCCAGCAGGCGATACCGCTGTGACATGCCCATGTGATTTCTCCTCTTTGAGTTCTGTGCTGCACCGGCACCCGTCGGGAACCGATTCCAGATCACCGTAAGGGACAACGACCAGTTCCGCAACAAACTTTCATCACGACTCCATAACTGGCGGAATGGCGGGGTTTTTCGGGACCGACACGCAGAGGAACCGGTTCCAGATTCTTCATTTGTCGGATACTCTTCTTGACGTCGACACGGACGTCGACGACCCTCGAGGAAGACGGCTCATGAGCGGAATCGCCGATGTGGCACGCCTGGCAGGCGTGTCCAAGTCGACGGCGAGTCGCGCGCTGACCGGCGGCGGCTACGTTTCGGACGACACCCGCCGGCGGGTCACCGACGCCGCGGCATCCCTCGGCTACGTCCCGTCCACGAGTGCCGTGAGCCTGGCCACGGGACGCACGCGTACGGTCGCCCTGATCGTCCCCAAGGTCAACCGCTGGTACTTCGGCGCCATCATCGAGGGCGTCGAGCGGTCGCTGATCTCGCAGGGCTACGACGTCACCCTGTACGTCGCTGAGCCCGGGTCGCGCGACCGCGAGAGCCTGTACTCGAAGTACCTCGCCCGGAAGAGGTTCGACGGGATCATCGCCGTCGCCCTCGAACCCGGCGACACCGACCTCGAGCGGCTGCTCGCCATCGACAAGCCGACCGTCTGCATCGGCAACCCGCTGCAGGGCATCCCGACCCTGGGGCTGGACAACATCGGCATCACGCGCATCACGACGCAGCATCTCATCGCCCTGGGCCACACCGACATCGCGTTCGTCGGGAGCACACCGCCCACCGACGCACCGGCCCGCGACGTCGACGAGCGCTCGATCGGCTACCGCAACGCGATGAACGACAGCGGGCTCGCCGTGCGCATCCGCAGCGTCCCCTCCACGCTGACGATCACCGACGCCTACGCCGCCGCGGCGTCCTTCCTCGCCGATGCGGCCTCGCGCCCGACGGGCGTGGTCGCCGCGTGCGACGAAGTGGCGATCGGCGTGATCATCGCCGCGCGCCGCATGGGCATCTCGGTGCCGACCGAGCTGAGCGTGGTCGGCATCGACGGACACGATTACGCCGAGATGTTCTCCCTCACCACCGTGGAACAGTACCCGGAGCAGCAGGGCGTCGAGGCGACGCGTCTCCTGCTCTCCATGCTGGACGGCGAGGCGCCTCCGCCCCGTACGCTCGCCCCGGCGCGCCTCGTGGTGCGCGCCTCGACCGCTCCCCCGCGCAGCGCCTGACGCGGAAGGACCCCGGATGCCAGGCATCCGGGGTCCTTGTGGTTCCGCGTCAGTCGATCCGGCGCAGCGACCGGCGTCGGGCCACCACTCCCAGGCCGAGCAGCGCGAGGGCGGCGAGGACGCCGGCCCCCATCCACGCGCCGTCGGCCCCGGTGATCGCGAGCGCACCGCCGGACGCCGACGCGTCGCCGCCCTCGCCCTGGGCGCCGCCGCCCTCGCCCGCCGCACCGCCGCCGACCTCCGTGGCGTCCGCGAGCCGCAGCGGAACCGTCACGAGCGTGCCCGTCGGCTGCGCGGTGAGCTGCAGTTCGATCACGTCGAGGGCGTCCGCGGGCACCGTCGCGGTGACCGTCGCCGATCCGCCGGCGACCGGAGCCTCCGTCGTCTCACCCGCGCCGAACGAGGCCGCGAGGGACGTGTTCTGCGGCGCTCCGAGCGACGTGAGATCGAGGTTCGACACGGTGAAGGTGAACTCGTCTCCGGGCGTGATCTCGGCGGGCAGACCCGTGACCTGCACACCGCGCGCGGTGAAGTCGGGGGTGAGGCCGGGGTGAGTGCGGAGGTAGGCGATCCAGCCGTCCCGGTCGACGAGACCGGAATCGAGCGTGTTCTTCCCCTCCTGGAAGACCGAGAAGCTGTCCCCACCGCCGAGAAGGAAGCTGAACGATCCGACCCGGTACTCCGCCGCCGGGTCCACGGCCACGCCGTCGATCCAGATGCCGAGAACGCGCTCCCCCGCGGGGCGGGTGGCGTCGTAGGTGAAGCGGACGTTGTCCGAGACGCCGAGCGCGAGATTCGTCGTGCCGCGACCCGAAGCATCGCCCCACTGCTGCTCGAACATCACCCGCAGCTGCTCCCCGGTGAGGGTCGTGGTCCACAGGTTGTTCACGAACGGCAGCACCGCGTTCGCCTCGGCGAGCGTGATCACCCCGTCGGTGTCGCGGAACAGTTCGGCCCGCAGTCCGCCCGGGTTCACCACCGCGATGTCCGCGCCGCCCCGCTCAGGGTCGGCGAGGGTCTCGCGCAGCGCGTCGGCCACCAGACCGCCCAGCGCGGACTGCTTCGAGCGGTCGTCGCGCTTGCCGCCGGTGTAGACGCCGTCGACGTAGCCGCCCTCCTGGAAGGCGGTCGTGATGTCTGCCGTCACCGATCCGACGGGCTCGCGGCCGACCACATCCGCCTCGGCGCGCGCCGCGGTGACGATGTCGTTCACCTCCGCCACACGCGGGTACGTCGCGATGAGCTCCGCGTCCAGCGCCGCGCTCGCCGCCGCGTCCGGTGCAGACAGGCGCGGGACGTTGCGGGCGGTGTACCGCACCACATCCCCGTCCTCGTCCACCGACAGGACGATCTGTCCGATGTTGGCGCCGTAGCTGCCGGTCTGCAGGATCGGGCGGGTGCCGTCGCCGCCGGGGACGGGCGCGTCCCACACGTATTCGGCGTGCGTGTGGCCGGTGAAGATGGCATCCACGGCCGGATCCGTGTCGTTCACGATCTCGGCGAAGGCACCGCCCTCGGCCACGGCCTGCGCGAGCGTGGCGGTCGAACCGCTCAGCTCGGTGCCCTCGTGGTACTGGGCGACGATCACGTCGACCTGGTCGTCGATCTCCGTGACGACGCGGTTGACCTCCGCCACCGGGTCACGGAACTCGATGCCCTTGATGCCCTCCTTCGACACGAGCGTCGGCGTCTGCTGCGTGACGGCGCCGATCACGCCCACGCGCACGCCGTCGACCTCGAAGATCGCGTAGCCGGGAAGCAGCGGCTGCCCGTCCTTGAAGACGTTGGCCGCCAGGTACGGGAAGTCCGCGCGATCCGACACCCGTCCGGCGAGGTCGTCCGCCCCCTTGTCGAACTCGTGGTTGCCGGTGCCGGAGGCGGCCAGTTCCAGAGCGTTCAGAACATCGATCGTGGGGCGGTCTTCGAACAGCGACGACGCGAAGAGCGAGGCGCCGATGTTGTCGCCGTTGGAGAGGAACAGCGTACGGTCGTCGCCCCCCTCGGCCCGCAACTGCTCGACCGTACCCGCGAACTTCACGGTGTTCGCATCGATGCGGCCGTGGAAGTCGTTGATGCCGAGCAGGTTGATGTCGGTCGTCGACGACAGGTCGAGGCCCACGATCACGGGGTCGTGGTCGCTGGAACGGTAGGGCGAGGTCTCGTAGAAGTTCAGCGCGTTGTAGTTGTAACGGCTGTACTCGAGAGCCAGAGCCTCCACCGCGTTGATGTTCCAGATGTCGGTTCCCGTGACCAGCCCCCGCGCCGACGGCGACGCGAGGACGTGGTCGAGCGAACCGGACTGCCCGTCGTACGAATACGAGTACTTGCCCGTTCCGGTCTCGAGCGGCTCGAAGCCGAACGAGCGGAGCTTCTCGATCGGGTCCTCCTTCGTGTAGGCGTTGAAGTCGCCGAGCAGGAACACATCGTCCGTACCGAGCGCCGCCGACCGCTGCGCCGCGAAGTTCCCGAGGGCCTCCGCCTGGCGTACACGGTCGCCGTTGAAGGCACCCTGGATGCCGTTGGCGTTGTCGCCCGTGGCCTTCGGGTCGCTGTCGCCCTTCGACTTGAAGTGGTTCACGATCGCCAGGATCGTGGCATCCGTGTCGCCGATCGGGGCGAACCCCTGCGCGAGCGGCTGTCGGGCGTTGGCGAACGCGGGATCGTCGAGGATGACGCTCTCGCCGACCGGCGCGACGACCGCCTTCTTGTAGATGAATGCCGTGCGGATGACGTCCTCCGACGCCGGGAGTGCGGCCGGCGACGGGACGAAGGCCCACTGCTCGGACCCGAGGGCGGCGTTGAGGGCGGAGACGAGCGTCGAGAGGGCCTCGTCACGGTCCTTCCCGTACTGGGCCGAGTTCTCGATCTCCTCCAGCGAGACGACGTCGGCACCGAGACCGTTGACGGCGGCGACGATCTTCGCCTGCTGGCGCTGGAGGTTCTCATCGTTGGCGGCACCGCGGGGGCCGTTGTCCGGGCAGCGGTCGGCCGTAACGGGGTTGCCCGCGCGGTCCTTGTACGTCGAGGTGCAGCCGACGCTCGCGGCGGTGGTCGTGAAGTAGTTGAGCACGTTGAAGCTCGAGATCTTCACGTTGCCGCCGACCGGCGCCGGGGCTTCGGTGCGCGTGTTCTCGAACGTCGCCGGCTGGACGGTGTCCGCGTTGTCGACGGTGAGCTGCTCCGTCGGCTGGAACTTCCACGCGTTGTTGCGGAAATCCAGGATGACGGGCGTCTCGAAGGTGACGGCCGCCCCCACGCGTACGGGATCGGTGAGCGACAGGTACGGCAGCGGAACGTCCTTCGCGGTCGACAGGAAGTTCAGCGAAGCCCCGTCGTCGAGGACGATCGCGCGCGCGGCGTTGTCCTTCACGACGTCGCGATACTCATCGGTGTCCGGGCGCGCGACGTCGGTCGGGGTGCGCAGCGGACCGGCGCCCGCCGCGAGTCCGACCTCGGCGTACTGGTTGGTCGAGTACGTGTTGGTGACGGTGAAGTCGCCCTGCGGCGCGAGGAGCATGCCCTCGAAGCGTTCGCGCTCCTCGTCGGTCGCGGGCCACTCGATCTTCGCCGGCTCGACGGCGGCGGGCGTCTCGTCCAGCAACCGCACGCCATCGGCGGCGACGGTGAGCTGCGTCTGCCCGAAGTACTCGCTCGCCGGACCCGTGACCTCGACGAAATCGCCCTTCTTCACCTGGGCGGTTGCGGCGGAGCCGAAGACGAAGATCGCGTCGGATGCGGTGTGCGCCGCGACGTCGATGTCGCCGCCGGTGCCCGGCGTCTGGAGGAAGAAGCCGTTGTATCCGCCGGTCGGGTAGGCCGCCGTGACGACGCCGCGGGTGGTGACCGTGGTGCCGGCGTACGGCGTGGTCGCACCGGTGCCCTGGATGTCGCGGATCGCGACGGTGTCGGCGGGAGCCCCGGGGCCGGGGTCGCTCGGCGCGTCGTCCGTCGGCTCGGGCGAGGGCGTCGACCCGGAGGACTGCGGGGTGACCGTCGTGGCGTTGGTGAAGTCGGCGGAGTTGTCACCCGTGTCGGTGAAGTCCGTGCGCACGAGGGAGTTGGGGGTTCCGTTCGGGCCGTCGACCACGGCCGGCGCCGCCTCGAACGAGACGGCGCCGCCGTATCCGAGGAAGTCCACGACGCGGGGGTCGTCGACGTCTCCCGCCGGGAGGGCGAGCGACTCCGCGACGTTCGCGAGGAAGAGCTGGCCGGTCGTCCCCGACGGGTTCAGCCCGCTCGTGAGGTCGGGGCCGGGCAGATCGGCCCCGGTCGTCCCGTTCCCGGGGAGGCCGATCAGGTAGTACCCGCCCGGCGCGATCGAGCCGCTCAGCGCCTGGGTGTTCGCACCGGTGGGCGCCGTCACGCTGGTCGCCGAGCGGTACTGCAGCGACCACCCGGTCAGGTCCTGCGCGGTGTCGCCGGCGTTGTAGAGCTCGACGAACTTCTCGGCGAAGGGAGCGCCGGCGCTCCCGCCCTTCAGGTAGGCCTCGTTGATCACCACCCGGGGGCCGTCGGCCGCGAAAGCGGGGGCGGGGACCAGCGCGGATCCGAGCAGAGCGGCGCCGAGGACGGCACTCAGGGTGGTGGTGAATCGGCGCGCGGGCGCGCGGGAGGGTGCGTGATGCATGGGTCTCCAAAGAACGACGCGCGACGGAGCGACGTCGGGTGGGGGGATCGACGGGGGGGGTCTCTTCGACCGTAGAGGAAGACATATCGATTTCCCAGACTCCGATGTTTCGAAACGGTGAACATCAGTGCCGCGCCGCGTGAAACCCGGTGCCATCACGCGGGAACGACGAAGGCCCGGATGCCAGTGGCATCCGGGCCTTCGTGTACCTCGAAGGTGACTGAATTACTTCAGGGTCACCGAAGCGCCGGCCTCCTCGAGGGCAGCCTTCGCCTTCTCGGCGGTCTCCTTGTTCGCGCCCTCGAGCACGGCCTTGGGGGCACCGTCGACGACGGCCTTGGCCTCGCCGAGGCCGAGCGAGGTGAGCTCGCGGACGACCTTGATGACCTGGATCTTCTTGTCGCCGGCGGCCTCGAGGACGACGTCGAACGAGTCCTTCTCCTCGACCTCTTCGGCGGGGGCGCCACCGGCGGGGCCGGCTGCGGCCACGGCCACGGGGGCGGCGGCGGTGACGTCGAACGTCTCCTCGAACGCCTTCACGAACTCGGAGAGCTCGATGAGGGTGAGCTCCTTGAACGCGTCGAGCAGCTCTTCGGTGCTGAGCTTAGCCATTGTGTTTCTCCTTGATCGGGATTGTCATCCGGGCCGGGTCAGGCCGCGGTGTCCTGCTTCTCGCGCAGCGCGTCGACCGTGCGAACGGCCTTCGACGGAAGCGCCTGGAAGACGTATGCCGCCTTGGTCATCGTCGCCTTCATCGCACCGGCGAGCTTCGCCAGCAGGACTTCACGGCTTTCGAGATCGGCGAGCTTGTTGACCTCATCCGCGGTCAGGGGGGCGCCATCGAAGTAGCCACCCTTCACCACGAGCTGAGGGTTAGCCTTGGCGAAGGCACGCAGGCTCTTCGCGACGGCGACGGGGTCGCCGTGCACGAACGCGATGGCAGACGGGCCCTTGAGCTCGTCGTCCAGTCCCGAGACCCCCGCGTTGGCGGCGGCGATCTTGGTCAGCGTGTTCTTCACCACGGCGTACTCCGCGTCCTGACGGATGTCGTTGCGCAGCTGCTTGAGCTGGGCAACCGTCAGACCGCGGTACTCGGTCAGCAGAACGGCAGTCGAGTTCTCGAAGTGCTTCGTGAGCTCGGCGACCGATGCGTCCTTCTGCGCCATGGCCACTCCTTGTGTGTACGAGGCGCTCCGCGGAAGCGGGGCGCCGGCCAAGACACCGGGCGACGGCAAAAAAGAAGAGCTCCGGCGCAGGGCACGGAGCTCGGATTCCCGATCGGGAGGAGTCACATACACCTGCGCAGGTCCTCTGCCTTTCGGCAGACGCTTCGATCTTCGTGCACGCACGACGATGACCGGCGGTCTTTGGCTTGCCCCCACTCTACCCGATCCCTCCCCGTCCCGCCAAACCGCCCGCCCCGCCCCGCCCGAGGCCGCGAAAACGCTCCCGATCGACGAGACCGTATCCGATGGGCCGCATTCGCATGCGTTCTGGACGATCGGATGCGGTTTCGCCACCGCCACAACCGTCGCGCGGTCACCTGGGCGAGCGCACGCCGAAGGCGGCGAGGCGTCGAGCGAGGGTCTCGGGGGTGGCGATGTCGGAGAAGCCACCGCGGCACAGTCGCCACTGGGTGCTGCCGCGGATCCAGTCTTCGCGCCGCTTCTCCTGGAGGAGCACGTCCTCCACCGAGCCCCCCTTTCGCATCGCCGCGTCGCGGTACTTGACCTCGCCGTCGAACTCCCAGAACGTCTTGACCTCGCGCAACGCGAGATCGACGTAGTACATGGATCGATGCGGCCCCTCGACCGGGACCTGCAGGTCGAGGTCGCGGAAGCCCAGGCGGTGCAGCTGCAGCCTGCTCACGCTCTCTCCCGGCAGTTCGGCGCGCCCGTCCGCGAACTCGACGATCCGACGGGCGTTGCGGATGCCACGACTGCCTGCGGCGCGAGCCGTCCGAATCCGCATGCGCTCACGCCATTCATCCTGCGCGGCCGAGTCGAAGCGTCGCCCCGTCATGACTTCGCGGCGAAGCGCGGCGTCGGCGCAGCTGAGGGCGGCTTCGAGCGGCTCCGTGCGCGCGACGTCGATGATCGTCCGGTCCATCGACGTGCAGCGGATGCCGCTGATCTCGACCACATCGCCGTCATGGAGGGCATCCGTGTGCCGGCGCACGCGTGGCCCGCTGGGCGGGTGCGCCGTGGCCGCGACCGTCACAGCGACGCGCTCCGCGTCGAACCGGTAGAGCGGCAGGCCGTGCAGCACCGCCGCCGACAGATGTGACACGACGCCGATTGCCCCGCGGGCCTGGTCGACCGCCGCGACGACCGAAAGCAGGTGGCGTTCCGCCGGGCGCAGGGGGGCGTAGAGACGGCGATCAACATAGACGCCGGGACACAAGCGGTGCCACGCGCCCTCGACACCCGCACGACGCAGCGCGGCTTCAGCGACGCCGCGATCGAGAAGATCTGCCCGTCGGTACAGCATGCGACGTGCCCGGTCGAGATCCGTTTCGCCCTGCATCCCTCCACATTGCCCGCTCAGCGCCACGCACCTCCGCCACCGTCCACAGCCCCACGCCCTGTGGAGGAATGGCCACCCCGCCCGCACGGCATCCACGAAACCGCAGCGAATCGTCGACACCGCATCGAATGGGCCCCGAACGGCTACGTGCTCGGCAATTGGATGCGGTCTCGGCGCCCACCGTTCGCCCGGCACGCCGGGCAGCCCGCGCAGCCACACCGCGCGACGGGGTTAGTCTCGAACGCATGTCCCCCGAGCTCGTCGCCTCCCGCAGCGCCGACCTCGAGTCGCGGATCGTCGCCGATTCCCGCGACCGGGTGGCGTGGATCCGGGCACGCTCGCGCGGCATCACCGCGACCGACGTCGCCACGCTCACGAGCGCCAATGCGATCGCGCGGGCGGCGGATGCCAAGCTCCTCGGCTCGAACTTCTCGGGCAACGCCTACACGGCGCACGGCCGCCGGCGCGAGCCCGAGATCGCGGCCTGGGTCGCCGCGACGCACGGCATCCAGCCGTCGTCGGCGCTCTACCACGCTGTCGTCGAGAAGCGTCATCTCGCAACACCGGACGGTGTCGTCGTCGACGCAGAGGGACGCATCGTCCTGGCTGAGATCAAGACGACGAACAAGGCGTGGCGCTCGATCCCTCGCACGTACCTGCGTCAGGTGTGGTGGCAGCAGCACGTCCTCGGGGCGGAGCGCACGCTGGTCGCATGGGAGCAGCACGACGGTTTCGTGCCGATCGGCGACGAGCCCCGCTGCCAGTGGGTGGACCGCGACGAGAAGGAGATCTCCTCGCTCGTGCGCTTGGCCACTTCCCTCATTGACGAGTTGTATCGCCGCACGACCGCGGGGCGCGCGCCCGCTCCCCGCCCTGAGCCGACCGAGAGGTACCGCGCCCTCGCGCTCTTCGACGGATAGTTGACCTGAATCAAACATTCGGCGTATAGTTGATCTTCGTCAACTAACGCGCCGACGTCGTCGCGGCATCCTTCTTCCTCCCCTGGAGAGCCCCGCATGACCTCATCCCCTCCGGAGACCGCCGCCCCGCGGCGCGTGCTCCCCGCCCTCACCGGACTGCTGCTCGGCATGTTCGTGTCGATGCTCGCCTCGACCGTCGTCTCGACGTCGTTGCCCGTCATCGTCCACGACCTCTCGGGTGACCAGAACGCCTACACGTGGGTCGTCACCGCGACCCTGCTCACCACCGCGATCTCCACTCCCATCTGGGGCAAGCTCGCCGACCTGTTCAACCGCAAGGTGCTGATCCAGATCGCGATCGCGATCTTCGTGCTGGCCACCGCCGCCGCCGGCTTCTCGCAGAACACCGACATGCTCATCGCGTTCCGCGCGGTGCAGGGCCTCGGCGCCGGCGGCCTCGCCGCGCTCAGCCAGGTGATCATGGCCGACATCATCAGCCCCCGCGAGCGCGGCCGCTACATGGGCCTGTTCGGCGCCGTCATGGCCGTCGCGACAGTGGGCGGTCCGCTCCTCGGCGGCGTCATCACGGATGCTTTCGGCTGGCGATTCAACTTCTTCGTCGCCCTCCCGTTCGCCGTGGCGGCCCTGCTCATCCAGCAGCGCACGCTGCACCTCCCGAAGCGCGAGAAGCGCAAGGTGAAGATCGACTACCTCGGCATCGTGCTGCTGTCGACGGCCGTGTCGCTGCTGCTGATCTGGGTGACCAACGCCGGCCGCTCGTTCGACTGGGCGAGCACCGAGACCCTCCTCATGGTCGGCGGCGCCGTCCTCGCCGCGCTCCTGTTCATCGTGGTGGAGCTGCGTTCGTCCGAGCCCCTCGTGCCGCTCACGCTCTTCCGGGATGCCACGTTCACCCTCGCCACGATCGCCTCGATCGCGACGGGCCTCGCCATGTTCGGCACCTCGGTGTTCCTCAGCCAGTACATGCAGATGGCCCGCGGTGCCACGCCCACCGAGGCCGGCGTCATGACCATCCCGATGATCGCGGGGCTGCTGCTGGCATCCGTCATCGTCGGTGCGCTCATCTCGCGCTTCGGCCGGTGGAAGCCGTTCCTCGTCGTCGGTGGCGTGCTGCTCATCGCGGGGACCTACCTGTTGTCGACGATCCACTACGACACGAACTTCGCACTGGTGTCGGTGTACATGTTCCTGCTCGGCGCGGGCGTCGGCATGACCATGCAGAACCTCGTCCTGATCGTGCAGAACACCGCCGATCCCGCACGGATGGGGGCGGCGAGCTCCGGTGTGACGTTCTTCCGCAGCCTCGGCGGCACCATCGGCGTCTCCGTCATGGGGGCGGTCCTGGCCAGCACCGCGACGGGCCTGTTCACCGATCGCGCGGCCGACGTGCAGAAGGCGATCGCCGGACTCGGCGCGGCCGGAGCCCCGGTCGCCCAGGCGCTGCAGTCGGGCACGATCCCGCAGGTGTCGACGCTGCCGGACACCGTGCGCGTGATCGTCGAGGACATCTACGCCCAGTCCATCGCCCACGCGTTCCTCATCGCGGTGCCGGTGGCGATCGTGAGCCTCCTCGCGATCCTGTTCCTGCCCAACCGTCCGCTCACCCGGATGACCACGTCCGAGCGGGTCGCCGCGAGCGAGGCCGACCTCGCCACGGTCTCCGTCCCCGCCGGCATGGCGACGCTGTCGACCACCGGCGCGGTGCCGACCGTGGATGCCGCTTCGCGGCGTCGCACGCGCTCCGGCGCGCGGATGGGGGAGGATGGGTGACGTGACCCGCGAACCCGACGCCGCGCGCGAAGCCGCCGTGCACGCGCTCGAGCAGTCGTTCTCGGAGCTGATGACCGTGTTCCGTCGCTTCGTCGCCGAGGCGGCGGAACGGGTCAGCCCCGGGATGCTTCCCGCCACCTTCAAGACGCTGTCGGTGGTGAGCCGGTTCGGGCCGATGACCCTGTCCGCCCTCGCCGAGCGGCTCGCCGCGGACAAGGGCTTCCTCAGCCGGTCCATCAGCGAGTTGGAAGACCTCGGGCTCGTCACCCGCACCCCCGATCCCCACGATCGACGTTCGCGGCTCATCGCCGTCTCGGAGCTCGGGCACGGACGGCTGGCCGAGGCCCGCGCGCCGCACGAGAGCCGTCTGCACGATGCGATGGCGGACTGGTCGGTGGACGACATCCAACACCTCTCGGTGATGCTCCACGCCCTCGCCGTGGGCGAAGTGCCCGACCGCGACTGACGCGGGGGCGCCTTCCCGGCGCGGCGACGCGACACGGTGATCGAGGTGTAACACCGCGGAGACAATGGCGCGCTTGACTGAGGGAGTCGAGGCGGAGCCGCCGTCGACGTGACCCCCGAGGAGGAGCGCCCGATGAGATTCCGATCGTCGCGTCCCGAGGCCAGCGTCGAGGCGCCCGGTCCCCCACTTCCCGAGACCATGCGCGCGGCGGTCCTGGACGCTCCCGGAGCGCCCGAGGCCCTGCACACCGCGACCGTCCCGACCCCGAGCCCCATCCTGAGCGAGGTGCTCGTGCGCGTCGTCGCGGCGGGCATCAACCCGATCGATGCGAAGACGCGCGCCGGTCGTGGCGCGAGCGGCGCGATCACCGCGTGGCCGGCGACCCTCGGATACGACTTCAGCGGCGTCGTGGTCGAGGCCCCGTACGAGGGCCATCCTTTCCCGGTGGGGACCGAGGTCTTCGGGATGACACCGACGCCGCGGACTCCGGGGACCTACGCCGAGTACGCGGTCGTCCCCTCCCTATCGCTCGCCCGAAAGCCCACCTCGCTCTCGCACGTCGAGGCTGCGGGGGTACCGCTCGCCGCGCTCACGGCGTGGGGGCTCGTGGTCGAGACCGCCCTCGCGCACGCCAACCAGCGCATCCTCATCCACGCGGGGAGTGGTGGTGTCGGACACTTCGCGGTGCAGTTCGCCGCCTACTTCGGCGCGCACGTCATCGCCACCGGGTCGCCGCGCAACCTCGACTGGCTGCGCGAACTGGGCGCCGCGGAGGTGGTGGACCACACCGCGGTCCGGTTCGAGGAGGCCATCGCCGACGTCGACGTCGTCATCGACCTCATCGGCAACGTCCAGGACGACACCGGGACGCGGTCGCTCGAGGTCCTCCGTCCCGGCGGGCTGCTCATCGAGGTGCCGACGGGCGGCTGGGCCGGCTTCCGCGAGGCCGCCTCGGCGCGCGGCATCCGCTCGACCGGGTACAAGGTGATCCCCGACGGCAGTGCGCTCGCGACGATCGCCCGCCTGCTGGATTCGGGGGCCGTGCGCGTGTTCGTCGACCGCGTCTTCGACCTGGAGGATGCCGCCGACGCCCACCGCGAGCTCGAGAAGGGCCACACCCGCGGGAAGATCGTGCTGCGCGTCAGCGACGACTGAGCCCGTCGACCGCGAGCACCCGCCGTCCCTCGGCCACGACTTCGTCGGCAACCTCGTCGAGCAGCGGTGAGGTGAGGTTCCACTGCTGCCAGAACAGCGGCACGTCGACCGGATCGCCACCGAGTCGCACGAGAGAGCCGTCGGCGAGACCGTCGGCGGACTGGAATCCGGGCAGCAGCCCCCACCCGAGACCCAGGCGGACCGCTGTCGCGAAGTCCTGCGACGCGGGCACCCGATGCCGGGGCGGTTCCGCGACCGACGCCCCCCGGGAGGCGAGCCACTGCGTCTGGAGATCGTCGCGGCGGTCGAAGTCGACGACCGGCGCGTCCGCAAGCGCCGCGACGTCCGGACCCTGCGGGAACCACCTCGCGCAGAACGACGCGGCGGCCACGGCTTCGTAGCGCAGGACGCCGAGACGGCGGACGCGGCAGCCGGCCACCGGCGCTGCGCGGGACGTGACCGCCGCCATCACCGTCCCCGATTCGAGGAGCCCGGCGGTGAAGTCCTGATCGTCGCGGTGCAGGTCGAACACGACGGGGTGCCGCTCGGCGACGCGCTGGAGCGGCGGCAGGAACCACGTCGCGAGCGAATCGGCGTTCACCGCCAGCGGGAGGGATGCCACGGCTCCGCCGTCCGCTCCGATCGCCGTGAGCGCGTCGTGCTCGAGGAGCGCGAGCTGTCGCGCCAGCCGGACCACCGCGTCGCCGGCCTCGGTCGCGCGCACCGGCTTCGATCGGACCAGGACCACGCGACCCAGCTGGTCTTCGAGCGCCCGCAGCCGCTGGCTGACGGCGGACGGGGTGATGTGGAGACGGCGGGCGGCGGCATCCAGGGTTCCCTCGTCCACGACGGCCGCAAGCGTGCGGGCGAGGTCCAGGGGAATCGACATGAAGCGATGCTAATGGTTCGTGAGAATCCTGAACTGTACTTGATGCGGTGGGGGCCATAGCGTCGCGTCGTGCTCTCCTCCCTCCTCGCCGGTTTCGGGCTCGGCCTGTCGCTCATCGTCGCCATCGGCGCGCAGAACCTCTTCGTCCTGCGCCAGGGCATCCGCCGGGAGCACGTTCTCGCGGTGGTGACCGTGTGCGCCGTTTCCGACGCCGTCCTCATCGCCCTGGGCGTCTCGGGTGTCGGCGCGGTCGTGACCGCCGTCCCCTGGCTGCTCGACGTCGTGCGCTGGGCCGGCGCGCTGTTCCTCGTCGGCTACGGCGTCGTCGCGGCCCGGCGTTCGCTGCGCCCCGCGGGGGTCGGCCTTCACGTCGAGGCGCACACCGCCGCGCCGGCCCGCGGGGCGGCCGTGGGCACGCGTACGCGTATGACCACCCGCGCCGCCGCCGTGCTCACCTGCCTCGCGTTGACCTGGCTGAACCCGCACGTGTACTTGGACACCGTGTTCCTCCTCGGCTCCGTCGCCGCGACGCACGGTGCGGAGCGCGGGGTCTTCGGGGTGGGGGCGGCGGCGGCGAGTCTCGTCTGGTTCGCGGCCCTCGGCTTCGGGGCCCGCTACCTCGGCCGCTGGCTGGACTCCCCGAAGGCGTGGCGGGTGCTCGACGGCGTGATCGCCCTCGTGATGTGGGGGCTGGCCATCTCCCTCGTCTTCCCCGTGTTCACCCGGTGAGGTCACAATGGATGCCATGGCATCCGTCGAGATCACCGTCCGCGGTCACGTGCAGGGCGTCGGTTTCCGCTGGGCCCTCCGCGCCGAGGCCGAACGCGTCGGCGCGACCGGCTGGGTACGCAACCGCCGGGACGGCACGGTCGAGGCGCACATCGCGGGAACGGCGGCGGCCGTCGCAGCCCTCGTCTCGTGGGCGCAGCACGGTCCGCCACTGGCGCGCGTCGCGCACGTCGAGGTGACCGAGACCCCCGGGGCCGCGGACGGCGACGGGTTCGAGATCCGGGACTCGGCCTAACCGGACGCCCCGGGCAGCCCCGCGCGCAACTCGGCGAGCACCTCGACGGCATCGTCGCGTCGAGCGAGACCGGCCGCCTGCCCTGCCCAGAGCGACAGCAGCTCGCCCTCCCCCGCCGCCGCGGCCGCGGCGCGGAAGACCCCGGTGAGCCAGTTCTGCGCGGGGAAGGGCGCGATGGCACCGGCGGCCTCGATCTCTCGGACGGCACGGTTCGGGATGCCACGCGCCCACCGTCCGCTCATCGCCCGCGTCAGCACGGTGTCGGTGTCGGCTGCGGCGGCGATCGCCGCGCGGTGGGCCGCCGTCGCCGCGGACTGCCGGGTGCGCAGGAACGCCGTGCCGACCTGGACCCCCTCCGCGCCCAGCGCGAACGCGGCGGCCACCCCGCGGCGGTCGGCGATACCGCCGGCCGCGATCACCGGCACCGACAGCGCGTCGACGACCTGCGGCACGAGGGCGAACGTGCCCACGAGCGACGCGGCGGGATCACGCAGGAACGACACGCGATGGCCGGCCGCTTCCATGCCGGTGGCGACCACGGCGTCCACGCCCGCGTCCTCGAGTGCCACGGCCTCGGCGACCGAGGTGGCGGTGCCGACGAGACGGATGCCCCCCTCCCGCGCCCGCGCCACGGTCACGGCATCCGGAACCCCGTACACCAGGCTCAGCGCGTCGGGTCGGGCCGCGAACACCGCGTCGAGCTGGTCCGCGACCGCGGGGAGGAAAGCCGCGGGGATGTCGGGTCGTGCGGCACCGGCAGCGGCGAAGAGCGGGGCCGTGGCATCCAGGACCGGGGTCAGGTCGACATCCGTCGGGGCCACCTCGTCGCCGCGCGGCCACCACAGGTTGACCGCGATCGGCCGATCGGTGGCGTCCCGGAGCCGGGCGATCGTGTCGTGGATGCGCTCGGGCGTGTAGCCGTAGAGACCGAAGGATCCGAGGCCGCCGCCGGCGCTCACCGCCGCGGTCAGCTCGATCGAGGACAGGCCGCCGAACGGCCCGAGAACGATCGGGACGTCGATGCCGAGAAGCTCCGCCAGCCGCGTCACGGTCAGTCCAGCGGCCGGAGGAGACGGTCGAGGAATCGGCGCGTGCGCTCCTTCTCCGGCGCGGTGAAGAGCACCTGGGGCTCACCGCGCTCCACGATCACGCCCTCGTCGAAGAAGAGCACCTCGTCGGCGACCTCGCGCGCGAACCCCAGTTCGTGCGTGACGATGACCATCGTCCAGCCCTCGTCGGCGAGACCGCGCAGCACCTTCAGCACCTCCCCCACCAACTCGGGGTCGAGCGCGCTCGTCGGTTCGTCGAAGAGAAGGAGGCCGGGCTGCAGGGCGAGCGCCCGCACGATCCCGACGCGTTGCTGCTGACCGCCGGAGAGTTCGGAGGGGTACGCGTCGCGCTTGTCCGTCAGCCCCACGCGGGCCAGCAGGGCCTCGGCGCGGACGATCGCCTCGGCCTTCGGCACGCCGTGCGCCTGCACCGGACCCTCGATGACGTTCTGGAGGACGGTGAGGTGCGGGAAGAGGTTGTGGTGCTGGAAGACCATCGCGGAGCGGTCGCGCAGGGCGCCGAGATCCGCCTTCGACGCCTTTCGTCCGAAATCGATCGTCGGACCGCCGTCGAAGGACGCGACACCCGCGTCGGGCGTCTCGAGTCCGTTGAGGCAGCGGAGCACCGTGGTCTTACCGGAGCCCGAGGGTCCGATCAGCACGAGGACCTCGCCGCGACGGACCTCGAGATCCACGCCGTCGAGCACGCGGTTCGAGCCGAAGCTCTTCTGCAGGCCGGTCACCCTCAACAGCGGGGCATCCACGGGGGTCAGGGCGTCGTCACCGAGCGACATGGCGATCGAGCCTCCTTTCGAGCACGCCCTGCCCCGCCGACAGGACGAGGCAGAACAGCCAGTAGATCAGGGCCGCTTCCAGGTACACCGCCATGAACTCGTACGAGAAGGCGGCGATGTTCTGGGCCTGCCGGAACAGCTCCGTCACCAGGATGAGGGATGCCAGAGAGCTGTCCTTCACCAACGAGATGAACGTGTTGGACAGCGGCGGCACGGACACCCGCGCGGCCTGCGGCAGGATGATCCGCGTCAGGGTCTTGCGGCGCGACAGACCGACGACGTGCGCCGCCTCCCATTGGCCGCGCGGAACCGAGAGGATCGCGGCACGGATGACCTCGGCGGCGTACCCGCCGACGTTCAGCGAGAACGCGATGACCGCGGCCGGGAACGGGTCGATGACGACCCCGACCGCCGGCAGCCCGTAGAAGATGACGAACAGCTGCACCAGCAGAGGCGTCCCCCGGATGACCGAGATGTAGAACCGCGCGATGCCGCGCAGGACGACGTTGCGCGAAAGCCGGAGCAGCGCCATCCCGAGGGCGATGACCAACCCGATGGCGAACGACGCCAGCGACAGCGGGATGGTGCCCCGCAGCCCCGCCAGCACCATGGGCCAGAACGAATCGAGCAGCAGGGTCCAGATGTCGTTCACTCGGCCTCCTTCCAGTGGCGAACGCGGCGCGCCCGCCCCCCCACGCTAGGCGGGAGCAGCGGGCGCGCGTCCGGGGTTTACTTCGTGACGTCGGCGCCGAAGTACTTCTGGCTGATCTCCGCCAGGGTGCCGTCGGCCCGGAGCTCCTCGAGTGCGCCGTCGATGGCATCCGTCAGAGCCTGCTTGTCCTTCACCGTCGCGAAGGCGCTCTCCGAGGTGTCCTCGGTCTCGGCGGCGATCTTCAGACCCGTGGGGCTGTTGGTCTTCGCGTAGTCGAGGTAGGTCAGCTGATCGTTGACCGTCGCATCGACACGGCCCTGCTTCAGCAGGGCGACGGCCTGGGCCCATCCCTCGACGGCCTCGACCTGGGCGCCGCTGGAGGTGGCCAGCTCGTACCAGTTGCTCGTGAGCGACTGGGCGGTGGTCTTGCCGGCGAGGTCGGCGAAGCTCGAGATCGACGAGTCGTCCTCGGTGGTCACCACGACACCGCGCGACACCGTGTACGGGGAGCTGAAGAGGTACTTCGCCTGGCGCTCGGGAGTGATCGACACCTGGTTCGCGATGACGTCGAAGCGTCCCGCGTCGAGCCCGGCGAAGATGGCATCCCACTGGGTCTCCTGGAAACGCACCTTCAGCCCCAGCTTGTCGGCGACGGCCTGCGCGATCTCGACGTCGTATCCGGTCAGGGCGCCGGACTCGTCGTGGAACGAGAAGGGGCGGTACGTGCCCTCGGTGGCGACGGTGAGCGTGCCGCCGGTCACGAGACCGTACGCGTCGCCCTGCTCGGTCGATCCGGACGTGGAGCCGCCGCTGCACGCGGTGAGCGCGAGCGCGAGGGCGCCGAGGGCGGCGGCGAGGACGGGAAGACGACGACGGGGCATGGCTGTTCCTTGCTGTGGTGCGGGTTGGGGTCCGGGGGTGTGCGCGAAGGCACCCCCAGCCCAACACGGGTCGGGGCGGCATCCTTCCCGGATGACGCCGTATTGCACGTTCGTGCAGAGCACGCGAAAGCCCCGCCGGCGCGAGGCGCAGCGGGGCTTTCGACGGGGATGTCAGACGAGCGAGTTGACGTCCAGCGGGATGCCGGGACCGAAGGTGGTCGAAACGGCGCCCTTCTGGATGTAACGGCCCTTCGAGCTGGACGGCTTGAGGCGGACGATCTCCTCGAGCGCAGCCTTCAGGTTCTCGTCGAGCTGCTCGGCCGAGAACGAGGCCTTGCCGACGACGAAGTGCACGTTGGCGTGCTTGTCGACGCGGAACTCGATCTTTCCGCCCTTGATCTCCTCGACGGCCTTGGCCGGGTTGGGGGTCACGGTGCCGGTCTTGGGGTTCGGCATGAGGCCGCGGGGTCCGAGGACCTTACCGAGGCGACCGACCTGGCCCATGAGCTCGGGGGTGGCGACGGCGGCGTCGAACGAGGTGTACCCGCCGGCGACCTTCTCGATGAGCTCGGCGCCGCCGACCTCGTCGGCACCTGCGGCGAGAGCCGCCTCGGCCGCGGGGCCGTTGGCGAAGACGATGACGCGCGCGGTCTTACCCGTGCCGTGGGGCAGGATGACCGTGCCGCGGACCATCTGGTCGGCCTTACGGGGGTCGACCGAGAGCTTCAGCGCGACCTCGACGGTCGAGTCGAACTTCTTCGAGCCGGTCTCCTTCGCCAGGGCGACGGCCTCGGCGGGGGTGTAGAACGTGTCGGCCGCGATCTTCTCAGCAGCGGCGCGGAATGCCTTGGACTTGGTAGCCATTGTTATCTCCCTCAGTCCTCGACCGTGATGCCCATGGAACGGGCGGTGCCGGCGATGATCTTGGCCGCGGCCTCGATGTCGTTCGCGTTCAGGTCGGGCTGCTTGGTCGTGGCGATCTCGCGAACCTGGTCCTTGGTGAGCTTGCCCACCTTGACCGTGTGGGGCGTGGACGAGCCCTTGGCGAGACCGGCGGCCTTCTTGATGAGCTCGGCGGCGGGGGGCGTCTTCAGGATGAACGTGAAGCTGCGGTCCTCGTAGACGGTGATCTCGACGGGGATGACGTTGCCGCGCTGGGCCTCGGTCGCCGCGTTGTACGCCTTGCAGAACTCCATGATGTTGACGCCGTGCTGACCGAGCGCCGGACCGATGGGCGGCGCGGGGTTGGCCGCGCCCGCCTTGATCTGGAGCTTGATCAGGCCGGTCACCTTTTTCTTGGGTGCCATATCCTTTTCCTCTCTCGAGCGGGCGCCTCGCGGCGCCCTCTCTCCCGCACGTCCGGCCGTTCCGGACAGCGGTCGCGCTCGTACAGACGCACGAGCAACCTCCCCATCATACGCGATGTCCCGGCATCCGCGTTCCCCCGCTCCCCGGCCGCGTTCCGCGCCCTGCGCCCGCGCCCCTTTCCGCGATAAACGGCATCTACGACGAGACACGGCGCGACGAGCAATTTCTCGCCGCCGATCGCGTTTATCAGTGACGAAGAGGCGGATGCCGTGCCGCGCGCGAGTTATCCACAGGCTGCCGATCGGGCTCGCCCGCACCTGGCATCCTCGGCCAATGCACGCTCTCGCCCTCCGCCCCTCCCCCGCGCCGCTCATCCGGACGGCGGATGCCGAGCGTGCGGGCCGGTACCCGCACAAGGACGGCGACCTCCACCGCGTGCGACCCGGGGTCTACACCCGGCGGGAGGACTGGGACGGCCTCGCCCCCTGGGACAGGTATCTGGCGCGCGTGCACGCGTACGCGTTGATCCGGCCGGACGCGATCTTCTCGCACGAGTCGGCCGCCGCGCTCCTGGGCTTGCCGCTGTTCGGGCACCCCCTTCGCATCCATGTCTTCGACGACAGACGTTCTCGATCTCTCGCCCATGGGGATGTGATCGCCCACACCAGCGCCGACGCACGTCGCTGCACGACCGTCGAGGGGCGACGCATCTCCCGTCCGGTCGACGCGGTGGTCGACCTCGCACGCGCACTGCCGCCCGCGTTCGGCCTGTCGGTCGCCGATGCGGCGTCGCGTCGGTTCGACGTGACACCGGACTGGGTCCGGGAGACGATGTCCGCGCAGCGCTCCATCCGGGGGCGCCGCCGCGTCGAGTGGGTGTGCGAGCACATGACCGGGGACTCCGAGTCCGTCGCGGAGTCCGTGAGCCGAGCGGTCGCACACTGGCACGGTTTCCCGGAACCGCTGCTGCAGGCGGAGCACCGCGTGGCCGGACGCGTGTACCGGTCCGACTTCTGCTGGCCCGAGTTCCGGGTGCTCGGCGAGGTCGACGGATGGATGAAGTACAGCGACGACGACCCCGCTGATGCGGCGATGACCGTTCGCAACGAGAAGCGCCGCGAGGACGCGCTGCGGCGCGCAGGCTGGCGTATCGCGCGCTGGGATTACGCCGGCGCCCTCCGCGGGGACGGACCCTACGACGCGTTGAGAGCCGCGGGGCTCCCGCTCGTCCGCCCGGCCGACACCGCGCAGCTGCTCGGCATCGGCCGCAATCCGCGCTCCCGGTAGCCTCCGCGATAAACAGCATCCGCGACGAGGAACGGCACGGCAAGCCGTGTCTCGCCGCGAAGAGCGTTTATCGGCGATGGGCGGCGACTCAATGCCGCAGCGACAGACCCGCCCCGCCGGGCACCGCCCCGCCGCGAAACCGCGAACGCCCCGCACGGCACAGGCCGGGCGGGGCGTTCACGAACGCGCGGGGCGTCAGAGCATCTTGGTGACCTGGTCGAACGACAGCTCGACCGGGGTCTCGCGCTCGAAGAGCGACACGAGCACCGTGAGCTTGCCGCTCTCGGGCTTGATCTCGCTGATCGTGCCGGGAAGACCCGCGAACGAGCCCTCCTTGATCGTGATCGTCTCGCCGGCCTCGAAGTCGACCTCGGCGGGGATGACGCGCTGGGCGACGGGAGCACCCTTGGCGGCACCGCCCTTGGCCGGTGCGGTCTCCTTCACCTCGACGAGGCTCTTGAGCATGTTGAACGCCTCGTCGAAACGCAGCGGCGTGGGGTTGTGGGCGTTGCCCACGAAGCCCGTGACGCCGGGGGTGTGACGCACGACCGACCAGGTGTCTTCGTTCAGATCCATGCGCACGAGGACGTATCCGGGGATGCGGACACGCGTGACCATCTTGCGCTGGCCGTTCTTGATCTCGACGACGTCCTCCATCGGGACCTCGACCTGGTAGATGTCGTCCTCGACCTCGAGCGTCGACTTGCGCTGCTCGATGTTGGCCTTCACCTTGCGCTCGAAGCCCGCGTACGAGTGGATGACGTACCACTTGCCCGGCAGCGAGCGCAGCTCGACCCGGAACGCCTCGTAGGGGTCGAGGTCTTCGTCGTCGGCGGAGTCCTCGTCGACCGGGGCGTCGGCGGGAGACAGGGATGCCTCGGCCTCGTCGACCACGCCGGCGGCGGCCGAGACCTCCTCGACGAACTCCTCGTCGAGGACGGGCGCGTCGGGCTCGCCGTTGATGTCGGGACCGTCGTAGGGGGTGACCTCGTCGGCGGCCTCCGCGGCCTCCTCGGCGGCTTCCTCTTCGAGGGACTCGTTGAGCACCTCGGCGGCGGCCTCGGCCTCGCTGGCCTCGTCGATCTCGAGAGCGTCGTTCACGATGGCGTCGGCCTCCGGGTCGGTGATGTCGATGTCGTCGAGCTCGTCGTCGACGTCGTCGTTCTCGTCGTCGACGATGTGGATGGCGGTGTGCTCGGCCGCATCCGAAGCGTGCTCCTGGGATGCCAGGATGTCGCCCTCCTGCGCCTCGTCGTCCTCGCTGGACTGCTCGGCCGTGGGCGCCCAATCGGCGTCGTCGACATATCTTTCAGACACTGGTGATCTCTTCCGTTCTGGGGCGGCCGCTCGTGGGGCCGCGCGTCCGCCGAAGCGCCGGTCAGGCGCCGGCGCCGCCGGGGACGCCGAACACGGCGCTGGTCAGCCACACGAACAGCACGTCGAGGCCGTACACGAGAGCCATCATCACGACGACGAATCCGAGGACCACGGCGGTGAACTTGACGAGTTCCTGCCGCGTCGGGGTGACGACCTTGCGCAGTTCCGCGATGACCTGACGGATGAAAAGAGCGATCCGTGCGAAGAAGTTGAGCTTCTTCTCACGGGGCGCGCCGCGTTCTGCGACGATCTCGCCCTTCGCCTCGTCCTGCGTCATCGAACCACCTAGGTCGCTTCTCGTTGCCAGCGTGCGCTGTGCGCAGGGCGGACAGGAATCGAACCTGCAACCTGCGGTTTTGGAGACCGCTGCTCTGCCAATTGAGCTACCGCCCTAAGACCCGCGGGGGGCCCAGGATGCGAAACCGACACGCTTTCGCCAGGAATCTCTCGGGGAGGGATGCCGCCTGTGCGCGGGGCACGGCGAAAGAATGCAGATTTCTACTGCACGTCCCAGTCTATGCCATGTCCCCCGACGTGGCGAACCGCGCCGGGGGACGGACACGACTCAGGCCGTGCGGATGAGCTTCTTGTTCACGAACTCGTCCGCCGCGAGGAGCCCCATCTCGCGTGCGGTGCCGCTGCGCTTCACGCCGCCGAACGGCAGTTCGGGCGAGTCGGCGAGCACCAGGTTCACGTAGACCATCCCGGCCTCGATCCGCTCGGCGACGCGCTCGGCCTGAGCGGCATCCGTGGTGAAGACGTACGAGCCGAGACCGAATCCGGTGTCGTTCGCGATCGCGACGGCCTCGTCCTCGCCCGAGACGCGGTAGACCGTGGCCACGGGGCCGAAGAACTCCTCGCCGTAGGCGTCCATGTCGCTCGTGACGCCCGTGAGCACCGTGCCGGGGTAGAACGCGCCGTCGCGCGTGCCACCGACTTCCAGGGTCGCGCCCTGGGCGACGGCGCGCTGCACCTGCTCGTCGAGACGTTCCGCCGCGGCGAGCGACGAGAGGGGCCCGAGAACGGTGTCGTCGGCGAACGGGTCGCCGACCTTCGCCTCACCGAGGGCGGCACGGAACTTCGACAGGAACGCGTCGTACAGGTCGTCGACGACGATGAACCGCTTGGCACCGTTGCAGGACTGACCGTTGTTGTCCAGACGCGCGTCGGCGGCGGCCTGCACGGCGGCATCCAGGTCGTCGGTCGAGAGCAGGATGAACGGGTCGGAACCGCCCAGTTCGAGCGCGACCTTCTTGAGGTTGCGACCGGCGATCTCGGCGACCGCGGCACCGGCACGCTCGGAGCCGGTGACCGAGACGCCCTGCACGCGGCGGTCCGCGATGATCGTGGCGGCCTGGTCGTTGGACACGCGGATGTTCACGTACGCCCCCTCGGGGAGCCCGGCGTCGCGGTAGATCAGCTGCAGCGCCTCGGCGGACTCGGGGCACTGCGGCGCGTGCTTGAGCAGGATGCTGTTGCCCACCGCGAGGTTCGGGGCGGCGAAGCGGGCGACCTGGTAGTAGGGGAAGTTCCAGGGCATGATGCCCAGCAGCGGACCGAGTGCCGATCGGCGGATGACCGCGGTGCCCTCACCGAGGATGTCGATGGGGCTGTCGCCGGTGATCTTGTCGATGTTGTCGGCGTAGTACTCGGTGATGTCCGCGGCGAAGTCGACCTCGCCGAGCGCGGCCTCCAGCGGCTTTCCCATCTCGCGCACGATGATCGCGGCGAGGTCGTCGCGACGCTCGCGGTGCAGTTCGGCGACGCGGCGCAGGGCCTCCGCACGCTGGGCCGGAGCGGTCCGCGACCACACGCGGTAACCGTCGTGCGCGGCGGTCAGGGCGGCCTCGACGCCCGCGTCGGACAGGGTGTCGTATTCGGCGAGGGTCTCCCCCGTGGCGGGGTTGACGACGGCGTAGTCACTCATGTGGGCTCCCGTGTTCGGTGTCGTGGTCGGAGTGGTCGAGGTCATCGGGCGAGGCGGCGGCCCCGGCGGGCGCTGGCCGGGGCGTCGATCGAGAGCGTCTCGCCACGGAAGAACGCCGGCCGGCGGAAGTACTGCACCACCATGATGACCGCGCCGAGCACGATGATGGTGACGCCGAGGACGAACACCAGTCCGACACCGCCGATCTCGGATCCGCTGCCGTACTCGGGGTTCATGCTGTCGATCAGCGTCGTGACGAAGATCACCGCGAGGATCACCCCGCCCACGAGCGGGAAGAGCAGCGTGAAGAAGACGTTGCGCACCGAGTCGAACCACTGCTTCCGGAAGTACCAGACGCACGCGAAGGCCGTCAGACCGTAGTAGAAGCAGATCATGATGCCGAGGGTGAGGATCGTGTCCGAGAGCACGTTGACGCTCACCACGCGCATCACGGCGTAGAACCCGGCGGCCACGATCGCCGACACGATCGTGGCGTAGCCCGGGGTGAAGAACCGCGGGCTCACCGCGGCGAACTTCGGCGGCAACGCCCCGTAGTGGCCCATCGCCAGCAGAGTGCGCGCCGGCCCCACGAACGTGGACTGCAGGGAGGAGGCCGAGCTGGTGAGCACCGCGAGCGAGACGAACGCCGCGAAGGGCCCCAGGATGGGTCCGGCGAGCGCGAAGAAGGCGTTGTCCTGGATCTCGGGGTTGCCGAGACCGAACTCGCCGTCGCCGATTCCGGCGAACATGATCATCGACACCGCCAGCAGCAGATACAGCGACACGATGGTCACGACCGTGATGGTCGCCGCACGCCCGGGGGTCTTCTCGGGGTCCTTCGTCTCCTCGTTCATGGTGAGGGTGACGTCCCATCCCCAGAAGATGAAGATCGACAGCGAGACCCCCGCGGCGAAGGCGCTGAACGACGACACCGCGAACGGGTTGAACCACGACCAGTCGAAGGGCGTCGCGTCGTAGGCATCCCCCCGCAGGACGTGCGCGACGGCGACGACGGCGAACGCCACGAGCACGATCACCTGGAATCCCACGAGCACGTACTGCAGCTTCTGCGTCGTCTGCATGTCGCGGTACGACACCACGGTCGCGCCCAGCACGAACAGCAGGCACACCACGATGTTGATCGGGAGATTGGATGCCAGATCGGCGATGCCGGGCTGCCCGGTGAGCTGCGAGATGAGCAGGAAGAGGAAGTCGACGGCGATGCCGGCGAGGTTGGACAGCACGATGACCGTGGCGGCGATGAGCCCCCAGCCGGCCATCCAGCCGATCCACGGGCCGAAGGCGCGGGCCGCCCACGTGAACGACGTCCCCGAGTCGGGCATGCGGTTGTTGAGCTCGCGGTAGCCGAAGGCGACCAGGAGCATCGGGATGAACCCGACGAGGATGATCGCCGGCACCTGCACGCCGACGGCCCCGACGGTGGGGCCGATCGCGGCGGTGAAGGTGTACGCGGGTGCGATGCAGGAGATGCCGATGACGACGGCGCCGAGCAGTCCGATCGTGCCGGCACTCAACCCCTTCTTCGACAGGCCGCCGGCGTCGCTGCCGGTCGTGGGTGCGGGGGCGGTCATGGCCGCGATCCTTCCGGGGTGGAGACGTCGGCACGACTGCGTGGCACGACGACGAGGGGGACGGGGAGTTCGTGCAGCATCTTCGCCGCGGTCGACCCCAGGAACAGGCGGCGCGGCTGCGCGAGGCGGCTGCTGCCGACCATGACGAGCTCGGCGGGGTCCCACGGGAGGTCGCGCACGGCCTCCTCGATGCTGTCGCCGTCGGCGACGACGACCTCGGCCGCGACGTCGGAGGGCAGTTCGACACGGGCCTGGGACAGGACCTCCTCCGCGTGCCGCGCACCGGCGATGCGGATCGCTCCGGTCTCGAGCCCGGGCGGCAGGTCGACGGTCACGAGAGACAGCAGACGCAGAGGGACGGATGCCGCGGCCGAGAGCGCGATGCTCTCCTCGCGCAGCACGTCGGCCCCGGGCCGGCTGCCGATCGCGGCGGTGACCCGGCTGATTCCGACCGCCGGGTCGACGCGGCGTGAGCCCTCGGGGGCGAGGACGACGGGCACGTCCGAGGAGTGCAGCAGCTCGGAGGCGACGGTGCCGAGGCGGTGGCGTCCGCGGAGGCCGCCGTTCGCGGCCCCCACGACGATGTACCCGGCACCGATCTCGTCGGCGAAGCCCAGCAGGCCCTCCGCGAACGAGTCGGCGTGCCGGAGATGCTCGCGGTGGGGCACGGCATCCCGGATCGTGGCGGCCGCCTCGGCGAGCCATCGCTCCGCCTGCTCGGCCACGAGCCGCGCGTAGGCGGCATCCGGGGGCGTGATCACGCTGCGCGCGTCGTCGGGGAGCACCAGGGCCACCTCGAGCGGTGCCCCGATCGCCCGGGCCAACCGGATGCCGAGCGCGAGGGCGTCGGCACCGGTGTCGGTCGCGGTGTATCCCACGACCACCGGGGCGGTCATCCGCGGGCCCGCTCGAGGATCTCGTCGGCCGCGCGGTGACCCTGGCGGATCGCCCCGTCGACGTGCTGGTATCCGGCACCCGCCATGTCGCTGCAGGCGAGGTGGATCGGGCCCACGGGCTCACGCAGGTCGGCGCCGTAACGGTTCAGACCGCCCATGTCGAAGCTCGCCGCGTACGCTCCGCGGGTCCACTCCTCGGTGCCCCAGTCGCTCTCGTAGTAGACGACCGGGTTCTTCGCCTCGGGACCGTAGTAGTGGGACAGCGACTCGAGGATGCGCTCCTTGCGCTCCTCGGCGCTCACACGGAACAGGTCGTCGGCGTTCTGGTCGGAGACGAAGCCGACCAGCGTGCCGCGCTCGTCGCCGTGGTTGGTGTTGTCGTAGGCCTCGTGCGAGAGCTCGTAGGGGCTGAACGCGGTGCCCGAGAGTCCCTGCTCGCGCCAGAAGGGGCGGTCGTAGACCGCGTGCACCTTGATGACGAAGCCCATCGAGATGTGCTGGTGCATCTGGTGCTGCCGGCGCGGCAGCGGCGGGTCGAAGGAGATGCGCGGGTAGAGCACGGGGGCGAGCGCCAGGATCGCGAAGCGCGCGCGGACGGTGAGGTCGTCGGTGACGACGGTGACGCCCGAGGAGGAGGACTTCGCCGCCTCGACACGGGCCGTCAGGGCACGCAGGTCGTCCACGCGGCGTCCGGTCACGGAGTCGGCGGGGCGCTCGGCGGCCACCGCATCGGGACCCCAGACGATCCGACGCACCGGCTGGTTCAGCAGCACGTCGTCGCCGAGCCGCTCGGCGAGGAGCTCGGGCACCTGCTGCAGGCCGCCGACGACGCGCTTGTCGAGGATGAAGTCGGCGTCGACGAGGTGGGAGTACGAGCCGGCGGATGCCGCCATGAGCAGCGACTGCAGCAGCGAGAACGTGTGCGTGGGCTTGGTGAGCATCGCGGATCCCGTGGCGAAGGCGAGGTTGCGGACCGCCTCGTCGTCGTCGGTCTGCTGACGCAGCCACGCGTCCCACGAGATCTTGTCCCACTCGGCGGCGTTCGGGTGCTCCCACGGCTTGTCGGGGTCGATCTCGGCGACCATGGCATCCAGGCGCGCGGTGATCTCGTCGATGACCTTCTCGGTCGAGGCCGCGACGGGGAACATCTCTCCGGTGAAGCGCCGCGCCACACCGTCGGGACCGACGTAGACGCTGTCGCCCTCGCGGTAACGGCTGTAGGTCGACAGCCCCAGGTCGGCGACGGTGTCGATGAGCGCCTGCTGGTCGGGAGAGACCCACTGGCCGCCGAGCTCGAGCATGGCTCCGTCGACGACGTCGGTCCAGAGCCGCCCGCCGACGCGGTCGCGTGCCTCGAGCACGACGACCGACAGACCGGCCTTGCGCAGGTCGTTCGCGGCGGTGAGGCCCGCGGCTCCCGCCCCGATGACGACGACGTCACGCGTGATCTCGTCCATGAAATCTTCTCTCTCTGCCTCGTGACCCGGATGGTGCGGACGAGGGGGTGGCTCGTTCGGGTCGTATGCCACCCCCTCGGGTCTTGGTGCTCAGTGGCGCGCGAGGACTCCCGCGACCACGTCCAGGCCCTCGTTCAGGAGGTCGTCGCCGATGGACAGGGGCGGGAGGAACCGGATGACGTTGCCGTAGGTCCCGCAGGTGAGCACGATGACGCCCTCGGCGATCGCGGCCTTGGCCACGGCCGCGGTGAGGGCGGCGTCGGGCGCGCCGGTGGCGGGGTCGACGAACTCGGCCGCGATCATCGCGCCGTGTCCGCGGACGTCGCCGATGCGCGGGTCGCCCTGCTGCAGCTCGTGCAGACGGCTCTTCAGCACTTCGCCGATCGCCTGCGCCCGCTCGACGAGACCGTCGTTCTCGAACGCGTCGATCGCGGCGAGCGCCGCGGCGCACGCGATCGGGTTGCCGCCGTAGGTGCCGCCGAGGCCGCCGGTGTGGGTGGCATCCATCATCTCCGCGCGACCGGTCACGGCCGCCAGAGGCAGGCCGCCGGCGATGCCCTTCGCGGTGGTGACGAGGTCGGGGACGATCCCGAAGATCTCCGAGGCGAACATCGCACCGGTGCGGGCGAAGCCGGACTGCACTTCGTCGGCGATGAAGACCACACCGTTCGCGCGGCACCAGTCCACGAGCGCGGGGAGGAAGCCCTCGGCGGGGACGATGAAGCCGCCCTCGCCCTGGATGGGCTCGATGATGACGGCGGCGAGGTTCTCGGCCCCCACCTGCTTCTCGATGAGCGAGATCGCCTTCGCGGCCGCCTCGGCACCGGAGAGGCCGTCACGGTAGGGGTACGACAGCGGGGCGCGGTAGACCTCGGCGGCGAACGGCCCGAAGCCGCTCTTGTACGGCATGTTCTTCGCCGTCAGCGCCATCGTGAGGTTCGTGCGCCCGTGGTAGGCGTGGTCGAAGGCGACGACCGCCTGGCGGCCGGTGTGCTTGCGCGCGATCTTGATCGCGTTCTCGACCGCCTCGGCACCGGAGTTGAACAGTGCGCTCTTCTTGGCGTGGTCGCCCGGGGTGAGGCGGTTCAGCGCCTCCGCCACCGAGACGTACGAGTCGTAGGGAGACACCATGAAGCACGTGTGGGTGAAGGCAGCGACCTGCTCCTGCACGGCGGCGACCACAGCCGGGTGAGAATTGCCGACGCTGGTCACGGCGATGCCGGAGCCGAGGTCGATGAGCGAGTTGCCGTCGGCGTCGACGATCACTCCCCCGCCGGCGGCGACGGCGTGGATGGGAGCGGTGTGGCCGACGCCGGCGGAGACCGCGGCGGCCTTGCGCTCGAGGAGCTCCTGCGAGCGGGGGCCGGGGATGCTCGTGACCAGGCGGCGCTCCTGCGGGAGCGAGGGTCCGCCGACGGGGGGCGCGGTGACGGTGTGCGGTGCGGTCATGTCGCGAGCGTAGGGAAGGGCGCCGAAACCCGACACCCTCCGTGATGTACATTCTGGATACCCGGCTGTACGACCAGTACAGCGGATTCCGCGGGAGCCCCATGGACGCCACCGACACCCCCACTCTCGGCGCACTGCTGCGTCGTCCGGATCTGCACCTCCGCCTGGAGAACGGCGAACCGGCGGTGCTCGAGCGCCCGGTGCGCTGGGTGCACAGCAGCGACCTCGCCGACCCGACGCCGTTCCTCTCCGACGGTCAGGTCCTGCTCACGACGGGGACCCAGTTCCAGGGCCGCGACGCCACATCGGCCGCCGAGTACGTGCAGAGGCTGACCGCGCGGGGCGTCGCGGGCCTCGGATTCGGCACGGAGGTCGTGCGCGACGGCATCCCTCCCGAACTCGCCGCCGCCTGCCGCGACGCGGGCCTGCCGCTGTTCGAGGTCCCGTACCGCACGCCGTTCATCGCGGTCGCCCGCGCCAACGCGGAGGCCATCGCCGCCGAGGCCTTCGCCCGACGCACCTGGGCGCTCTCGGCGCAACGGTCGATCGCGCTCGCAGCGCTCCGTCCCGACGGACTCGGCGCCACCCTCGCCGAACTGGCGCGCCAGCTGGGCACCTGGGTCGGGTTGTACGACGCGGCGGGAGAGCTCATGCGCGAGCATCCCGCCGATGATCTGGATGCCGAGACCGCCGGGGCGCTCGGGAACGAGGTGGCCGCGGTCCTCCGCCGGGGCGCCCGGGCGGCATCGGCGCTGCGGATCGCGGGACGGCCGTTCACGCTGCAGACCCTGGGCCGAGGAGGGCATCTCCGCGGAGTCATCGCGATCGCCGCCGGCGAGCTCGACCAGGAGGGGCGCGGAGTGGTCACGGCGGTCATCGCCATGGCCGGACTCGCGTTCGAGCAGCACCAGGGCCTCGGCCGTGCCCGCGGTGCGCTGCGGGCGGGCCTCGTCCAATCGCTGCTCACGGACGACCCGACACTCGCGCGCCGCATCGCGCGCGACGCGTGGGGACCGCTCCCGACCGCCCCCATCGTCGTCGCCCTCACCGACGCCACCGCCGCCCGCAACAGCGGGTTGGCGGAACTCCTCGAGCTGCGCGCGGACGAGCGTCGCGGCGCGGTGTTCTTCGGCCGGGCGGACGACGGCGTCGTCATCGTCGTGCCGGCCGACGAGCGGCAGGCGATCGACGAAGCGGCCGAACGGTTCGGGGCACGGATCGGGGTGTCCGATCCCGGCGGCTACGACCGCTTCGCGGCGGCGGTGGAGCAGGCGCGGGTCGCACGCGACCGCGGGCGCGATGCCGTGACCACGTTCCGCGAGGTGGCGGCATCGGGCGTGCTGTCCGCCCTCGGGCCCGAAGCGCCGAGCCTCGCCGCCGCCGAACTCGCGCCGCTGACCGCGCACGACGACGCCGAGGGATCACGCCTCGTCGAGACTCTGCGGGCCTGGCTCGACCACGACTGCTCGCACGAGGTCACCGCTCAGGCTCTCGGAGTCCACCGGCACACCGTCCGCACGCGCCTCGCCCTCGCCGAGCGTCTGCTCGACCGCGACCTCGGCTCCTTCGCCACCCGCGCCGAACTGTGGGCGGCGCTGCGGGTCCAGCAGGCCTGAGTTCCGGCATCCCGCTTCTCTCCGACGCGGGCCGTCCCGCGGAGTCCGTGTCCGACACACACCGCCGCACCCCCACGGCCACCGCGTGTCGCCGACGAAGTCCGCTCGACGGCGCGCGCCGCAGCCGCTGCCACGGTGTCGGGGATCAGCCCGGGCAGCCGCAACTGCGGCGCACCACGAGCCGCGGCTCGAACACCACGTCGAAGGGACGGTCGGCGGGGCCCGCGACCCCGGCGAGGATGCGCGCCGCCGCGCGGCCCATCGCCTCCATCGGCTGCCGGACGGTCGTCAGCGGCGGGGAGCTGAGGCGGGCGGCGAGCGTGCCGTCGAAGCCGGTCACCACGACGTCCTCGGGCACTCGCAGCCCTTCCGCGGCGAGCGCGTCGAGCACCGCGAACGCGTGCTGGTCCGTCGCGCACACGAGGGCCTGCGGCATCCGCCCGTCGGCGAGGAGCGCGCGCAGCTGGGGCACGAGTTCGTCCTCGCCGCGAACCGTGGCATCCACCACCTGCGGGCGCAACGACATCCCGAGGTCGGCGAGGGCGTCCTGCAGCCCGGTCAGACGCTCGGCGGTGTCGGAGGCCTCGGGGCGCCCCACGAAGGCGATGTCGCGGATGCGGTGCTCCCGGACGAGATGGTCGGCGAGGGCGCGCATCCCCCCGGCGTTGTCGACGCGTACCCGGTGGTGGTGATCGTCGCCGGGGGCGGCGCTGAAGAGCACGATCGGGATGGTCGGGGCGTACCGGGCCAGCGCGGGGGCCGTCTGAGGCGAGGGGAAGATCGCCAGCCCGTCGACGCGACCCGCGGTGTCGGCGACCGAGACGTCGGTGCCGGCGCCGCTGCTGAGCATCACGGGTCGACCGAGGGCCCAGCACTCCAGCTCGAATCCGCGCTGCACCTCGTCGACGTACAGCGGGAAGGCCCGGGGATCCGACAGCACGTCGTCGTCGGTCTGCGCCCACGGGATCACGCCGTCGGCGTCGAGCCGAGGCGTGGCGAGCCCCGTCAGCGACGGCGTCTGCGTGAGCGGGTCGGCCCGCTCCAGCAGAAGGTCGAACGCGTGCAGTCCGAGCGTGCCGGTGCGGCCGTGCGCGAGGCCCCGCGCGGCCGCGCTGGGCGCGTAGCCCAGCCGCCGCGCGGCCTCGAGCACGCGCTCGCGCGTGGCATCGCTGAGCTTGTCGGGACGCCGGAACGCGAACGACACCGAGGCGATCGACACCCGGGCCTCCTGGGCCACGTCGTACACGGTCGGTCGACGCGTCGCGTCCGTCTCGCTCATCGGTGCACGTACCCCCTGCTCGGCTCCGGCGCGTCCTCCACACCCGCGAGCTCCAGCCCGAAGTGCACGGGGAAGACGGGGTCGCCGGTGTCCGACGGTACATCCTCGCGCGACGCGCGAACGGCATCCATCGAGCGGGGGATCTCGATCGGCAGGCGGCCCCGCGGCGCCACGCGCCCGGTGAGGGCGTCCAGGACGGCGCGCGCCGAGCTGCCGTAGTCGGCGACGATCGCGGACGCGTGCCCCACGAACGGCGTGAGGATCGCCGGTCGATCGAGGTTCACGACCAGCACGAGCGGGCAGGATGCCGCGATCTTCTGCAGCCGGTACACCAGGCCGGGCGCGAACTCGAGGGACCCCTGGTGGAACCACGCCTCCAGGAAGAGGTCGTCGCGCGGGTCGAACGGCGCACCGATGCGCACCACGGCGAGATCGGCGTCCGCCGGATCGGCGACGACCGTGCCGAGCTCGTCCACGTCGCCGGCGCGGAAACCCTCGACGTACACGGCGCTGACGGGGCGGAGCGGCAGCGTCGCCCCCTCGTTCACCAGCACCGTGAGCGAACGGGCCTGCGCTCGCTCCCCCGCCGCCCGGAACTCGGCGTTGCCGACGATCCGCTCGGCCTCGTCGACATCGACGTACGGGTCGTCGAACAGCCCCAGCTCGAACTTCACCCGCAGAAGGCGCCGCGCCGAGGCGTCGATGCGCTCCTCGAGCACGCGGCCCGCGCGGACGAGATCAAGCAGCATCTCGACGCACTCCTCGCCGCCGAACTGGTCGGCGCCGGCATCCAGGATCTTCTCCATGCGCTCGCTCGCGGTGAGATGCTCCACGCCCCACGCGCGCGCGGGCAGCACCTGATCGCCGACGTGGTTGTCGTTGACGAGCTCCCAGTCGGTGACGACGACGCCGTCGTAGCCCAGCTCCTCGCGCAGCAAGCCCGTGACGATCTGCTTGTTGTACCCGAAGCCGACCTCCTCGACGGCACGCCCGTCGAGCTCGAGCCCCACGGGCATGCCGTAGTACGGCATCACCCCCGCGGTACCGCGGCGGATCGCCTCGCGGAACGGTTCGAGGTGGTAGTCGAACATCCCGCCCGGGTACACCTGCTCGCGGCCGTAGGGGAAGTGCGCGTCCTCACCGTCCTGCTGCGGCCCCCCGCCCGGGAAGTGCTTCGTCGTGCACGCGACACTGTCCGGGCCGAGCCGCTCGCCCTGGAACCCGCGGAGGTACGCCGCCGTGAACTCCGCGACGCGCGCGGCATCCTGCCCCAGGGTCTGCGCCTGACGGCCCCACCGCGGCTCGGTGGCGAGGTCGATCTGCGGGTGCAGGGCCGCGCGGATGCCGACCGCGACGTACTCCCGCCGCGCGACCTCGGCGAACTCTCGCACCGTCTCTACGTCGTCGAGGGCCGCGAGTCCGAGACCTTCCGGCCACTGCGAGAACGGTCCCGCCGCGAACCCCACTCCCGTGTTCTCGACGAACGCGTGGCGCGGATCCGTGCTGATGGTGACCGGGATGCCGTGCGGCGTCGTCTCGGCGAGCGCCTGGAGCGCGTTGTTCCAGGCCGCTGCCTGCCGGGCCGTGCGGATCGCGTGCACATTGAAGTGCGTCATGTTCTTGTGCACCACGACCGTGGTGGTCGGGGACTTCGAGATCTTCCCCGGCGTCTCGAGCAGTTCGCCGTCCTCGCCGACCTCGATCACGGTCTGGAACATCAGACCGACCTTCTCCTCGAGGCTGAGGCGCCCGAGCAGATCATCGGTGCGCTCGTCCACGCTGCGGCGCGGATCTTCGTACGGGTCCATCACGCCGTTGCCGTTGAGGTCGCGGAAACGCGTCCCGTCCGGGGCGGTGAGGAAGCGGGCGGAGGTCATGGCATCCTTTCGGATCGGTCGCGGATCACTTCAGTCCGGTGGAGGCGATGCCCTGGATGAAGTACCGCTGCAGGAAGACGAACAGCAGGATGATCGGCGCGATCACGAGCACCGATCCCGCCAGCAGCAGGCCGTAGTTCGTGGCGCTCTGCCCGGTCGAGTACAGCGACAGGGCCACGGGGAGGGTGTACTTCGCCTCGGTCTGCGCCGCCACGAGCGGCCAGAGGAAGTTGTTCCACGAGGCGAGGAAGGTCAGGATGCCGAGTGTCGCCAGCGGCGGTCCGCACAGCGGCATGACGATCCGGGCGAAGATCCGCAGTTCCCCGGCCCCGTCGATGCGCGCGGCCTCCAGCAGCGGATCCGGGATGCCGAGCATGAACTGCCGCATGAGGAAGACGCCGAGCGGAGTGGTGACGAACGGCAGGATCAGCGCGGCGTAGCTGTCGACGAGCCCGAGCGAGGACACCATCACGAACAGCGGGACGAAGGTGACGACACCCGGGACCATCAGCGTCAGCATGACGACGAGGAACAGGGCCTTCTTGCCCGGGAAGTCCATCTTCGCCAGCGCGTAGCCGACCATCGAGCAGAAGACGAGGTTGCCGGCGACGGTGAACAGCGCCACGACGATGCTGTTGCCGAAGAACTGCCCGAAGTTCAGCTGCCCGAACCAGGCGCCGAAGTTCTCCCAGGTGAAATCCTGTGGCCACCAGGTCGGCGGGCGCTGCAGGATCTCGCGCTGCGTCTTCACCGAGCCCAGCAGCATCCACGCGAAGGGCAGGATCCACACGATCAGCCCGACGACGAGGACGCCGTAGGTCAGCGCACGACCGGGGGTGACGCGCTTCTCGGCGCGGCGGCGGGGCTGCTCGGTGCGGTCTGCGACCGCGGCCGGGGCGGCGGGGGTGGTGAGCGTCATGGCATCCTCCCTCAATCCTTCGAGCGCAGCACGCGGAACTGCACCAGGCTGAGCAGCGCGATGGCCAGGAACAGCAGGTAGCTCGCGGCCGAGGCCGTGCCGTACTGCCCGAAGCCGAACTGCTTGAACGTGTAATAGGCCACCGAGAGCGTGGAGTTGAGCGGCCCGCCCTGCGTCATCACGAACGCCTCCTCGAAGAACTGGAGGAACCCGACCGAGATGAGCACGGCCCCCAGCAGCAGCGTCGGACGCAGCAGCGGGAGGGTGATGGAGGTCAGACGCCGCCACGACGAGGCGCCGTCCATGAGGGCGGCCTCCTTCACATCGGTGGGGATCGCCTGGAGCCCGGCGAGGAAGATCACCATGAGGGTGCCGACGTTCCGCCACACCGCCATCGCGATGAGCGACGGCAGGGCCGTGCGGGTGTCGTTGAGCCAGTCCGGACCCTGGATGCCGATGAGCGCCAACGCCGAGTTGAGCAGCCCCTCCGGCTGCAGGATGTAGCGCCACACGACGGCCACCGCGACGATGCTCGTCACGACCGGAGCGTAGAAGCCCACGCGCAGGATCGAGACGAACCGCCCGTGGCTGGCATTGAGCGCGAGGGCGAGGGCCAGCGCGATCGCCATGGTGACCGGGATGCCGACGACCACGAACGTCGCGGTCACCCCGAGCGAGGTGAGGAACACCGGGTCGCCGAGCACCGAGAGGTACTGCTCGAGTCCGACGAAGTTCACCGCGAAGGGCGAGCGGATGTCGCGCGCGGTGAAGTCGGTGAACGACATCGCGAAGGAGCCCACGATCGGCACGACCATGAAGACCGCGAAGACCGCGACGAACGGCAGGGCGAAGCCCCACGCGACCCATCCCTGGCGCCGGCGGCGGCTCGACGCCCCGCCGGCGCGGGCGCGACCGGGGGCCGGAGCCCGTCCGGTCGCACCCACGACTGCCTGCGTCATGGTCTCAGCCCAGACCCAGCTGATCGGCGGTGGCCTGGAGCTCCTTCAGCCCGTCGGCCGGTGACTGCTGGCCGAGGCGGATCTTCTCGAGCATCGCGTCACCGGCGGCGGCGACCTGCACCCACGTGGTGACGGCGGGCACCGACTGGGCGGTCTCCAGCTGCGTACCGAAGGCCGCGAGGGTCTTCGACGAGGCCAGGGCGTCGGACTTCCAGGCATCCTGGACCGCGGGGAGGTCGCCGGTCGCCTCGTACCAGGCGGCCTGCGTCTCGGGCTCGGTCAGCCACTGCACGAGCTTCCAGGCGCTGGTGGCGTTCTTCGAGTCGTCGAACACGGCGAGGTTCGCCCCGCCGCTGAACGAGGTGGACGACTCCTTCGCGGGCAGCACCGCGGTGGAGATCTTGTCGCCGAAGCCCTCGCCGCCCAGGTCGTTGAGCAGACCGATGAACGCCGGACCGTCGATGAACATGGGCGTCGTGCCCGAGACGAAGTCCGCCTCCTGCGCCCCGGCCGAGCGATCGGCCGCGGGGTTGGCGATGCCCTCGGTGTAGAAGCTCTGGTAGTAGTCCAGCGCCTCGACCGTCTCGGGGGTGTCGAGGGTCCACTTCGAGCCGTTCTCCAACTCGGCGCCGTTGGACCACGGCATCCAGAGGTTCCCCTGGAAGGAGTCGTTGCCCGAGGGGAGGCGGATGCCGTACTCGGCGCCCCCCTTGGACTGCATGTCGGCGGCCATCTGCATGAGTTCGTCCCAGGTGGTCGGGGCCTGGTTCCAGCCCGCCTGGGCGGCGACGTCGGTGCGGTAGTAGAGGACGCGGGTGTCGACGTACCACGGCACGCCCGTCGCGCGGTCGTCGATCTTCGTGGAGTCGATCGCGCCGGGGAAGATGCCGTCGGTCGAGAGGTCGGTGGGAACCGTCTGCAGCGCGTCGCCGAAGTCGGCCATCCAGGTCGAGCCGACCATGGCGAGGTCGGGGGTGTTGCCGCCGGCGATGGCCGTCTGGAACTTGCTGTACGCGGCGTCCCACGGAACGGGCGTGACGTCGACGGTCACACCCGGGTTGGCCTCTTCGAAGGTCTTCACGAACTCGGGCAGCGCCTCGCCCTCGGCGCCCATGGCCCACATCGTGAGCGTGCCCTCGGCCTTGGCGTCACCGATGGTGCCGGCCTCGGCGGCACCCGGGCCGGCATCGGAGGTACGTCCGCATCCGGTCAACGCGATCGCGGCCGCCGCAACGACGGCGACAGCGCCCCATCGGGTCTTTCTCATCGTGTTCCTCCTCGAACGGGCGCCCGTCGTCGGGCGCGGTGTCCCCCACAGTTTAAGCGCATAAATTCCGCCGCGGCAACCCTGCGGCGGTCGGGGTTGCGCATTCGGGGGGCCGTCGCGCGGAGTTCGGCCCCGACGCGCCGCCGCGCGGCATCCCGAATCGGCGTGTTCCCGACGAACTCCGCACGACGGCACACGCCCCTGCCCGGTCTACAGCCGGTACTGCGGCGGGGCGGCCCTATCCACACGGCGGACTTCGCCCCCGACACGCCGCCGCACGGCACCCCGAACCGGCGTGTTCCCGACGAACTCCGCACGACGGCACACGCGCGGTGCCCCCGGGCACGGTTCCTCCCCAGAGTCCCGGGGGGCGGTTCCATCCACTGAACGGATGCCGGGCACCTCGGGGAGGACGACGGATTCGCCAGGGTTGCCTCATGTGCAGCTCGGGCGCCCGCATCCGCACGCGGGCAGAGCTGTTCTCCGGCGGCGTGTCGCGTCGGCGGCTCGACGCGGCGCAACGCAATGGCTCGCTGACGCGTCTCCGACGCGGGGTGTACGCGGATGCCAACACGTGCGACATCGCACGACGCGCAGCGCTCCTCGGAGGGACGCTCGCCTGCGTCTCGGCGGCGCGGCACGAAGGCCTGTGGGTGCTCTCCCCTGCAGAACCGCTGCACGTCGCCGTCCGCCCCGACGGTCACCGTCGGTCAGACGGCGCCGTGATCCACTGGGATCGCATCGATCACGACGCGTTCGGGCCGCCTCACGTCCGCGAGGTCCTCCGGCAGATCCTCCGATGCTGCGGGGTAGAGGATTTCCTCGTCGCGCTCGAATCGGCATTGCACCAGAGGCGGATCGGCGGCGCAGATCTCACGTGGCTCGCCGCGAACACCAACGAAACCGGGCGTGAGGCGATCGCCTTCGCTCGCGCCGACGCCGAGAGCGGTCTCGAAACGCTCGTTCGATGGCGGTTGCGGGCGTGGGGCATTCGCGTGCGCACGCAGCAGAATCTCGTCTCGGTCGGCCGTGTGGACTTGCTCTTGGGCGAGCGTTTGGTCGTCGAAGTCGACGGCGTCGAGAACCATGCGAGCCCCGAACACCGGCACCGCGACCTCGTGCGCGACGCGAACGCCGCCGCGTGGGGATTCGTGACCCTGCGGTTCGACTACGCGATGGTGATCCACGACTGGCCGACCGTCGAGCTTGCGCTCCGCGGACTTCTCGATCGCGGCATCCATCTCTCCGATCGGTGACGCCGTCCCGTCGGCACTCTCTCCGATCGGTGACGTCACCGCGTCGACACCGAACTCGCGGGACCGTCCCGCGGAGTCCGCCCCCGACACGCCGCCACACGGCACCCCGAACCGGCGTGTCCCCCACGAACTCCGCACGACGGCACACGCCCACCCGATCGACCGACGTCGCCGGACCCGGGCGGCCTGATGCGCACCGCGGAGTCCGCCCCCGACACGCCGCCACACGACGTCTCGAACCGGCGTGTTCCCCACGAACTCCGCACGACGGCACGCACGACGGCACACGCTCGGGCGCCGTCGGACGGATGCCGGCCGTCAGGGCCGCGGCTGAAGGTACCCGCGCACGAATTCGGCGAAGTGCGCGGACATGTCGACCGAATCGTCGAGGAGCCACTGCTGCTGCAGCCCGTCCATCACGGCGCTCAGGAGCCGCGCGGCGCGGTCGGGGTCGATGTCGGCCCGCACCTCCCCGGCCGTCTGCCCCGCCCGCAGCAGCTCGGCAGCCCGCGCCGCACTGTCGCGGTACCGCGCGGCGAACGCGACGTGCGACGGATGCTCGGGGTCGCTCGCCTCCGCGACGACCACCGTGTAGAGCGCGGTGAGGCCACGCGCGGTGGCGTTGTGCGCCACGACCTTGCCCATCTGCTCGACGAGGGTGTGCTCCGCGGGGTCTCCGGCGGCGGCGCGGACGCGCTCGTCGCGCTGGCGCAGCACCTCGGTGAACAGTTCCTCCTTCGTCGCGAAGTGGTGCAGGAGCCCGGCGGGGGTCAGCCCGACGCGCTTGGCGACCTCGCGCAGCGATCCGCTGGTCACCCCCGATCGGGCGAAGACGACCATGGCCTCGTCGACGATCCGCTGGCGCCGCTGAAGACCCTTCGGATAGCTCCCGCGCGGGGCGCGCGGCATCCCCTCGTCCGTCATCCGTCTCCTCCCGCACGCACCGATGCCCGGTCCCGCGAGGGTACCGGGCATCGGTCGGGCAGTCGGTCAGTGGCGGCGCGTGCCCCACGACGAGCCGAACACCTGCTGCTCCATCGCGGGACGCAACCGCTGCTCGAGCTCATCGTCGACGAAGTAGTCCTTGAGGGTGTCGCCGGTGAGGGCGTTGCCGATCGCGGCCAGGATCATCGACTGGTCGAGCGAGAGGTAGCGCTTCGCGACGGTGTCGCTCTTCACCGCGACGGCGTCGTAGAACCCGCCCGGGCCGTAGGCGCCGAGCTTCTTCTCGATGCCGCGGAGGTTCTTCAGCACTCCCGCGCGGTCGTACGGCAGGGCGAGGAAGGCTGCGTGCGGCGTGACGACTCCGTCACCGAAGGTCGGGTCGGGGTTCGTCCCGGTCGTGCAGCCGGGGCGGTCGATGTCGACGTCGGTCTTCTCGGCATCCGAGGTGTACCCATCCGAGCGGATGCCGGCGATGTCGACGCCGTACTCGCTGTAGCCGCCGAACGGGTTGCTGGCGGGCGAGAAGCCCCAGTAGCCGTATCCGGCCTCGTCGAGGCCGTGGCGCTTCTGGATCTCCACCGTGATCGGATGGTTCAGTGCCCAGGACCGGGGCCCCCACTTCGTCTCGGGGACGAGCAGGTCGGGCATGAGCGACTCGAACATGCTGCCGCCCCAACTCGGCACGAACGACATCCCGTCGTAGGAGTAGACGCCTTCGTACACGTCGACACCGTCGTATGAGCGGGTTTCGCCGGTGGGGAGCTGCTCCTGCCACGCCCAGTCGCACCCGGCGGGCATCGTGCGGTGCGTTCCGTACAGGGCGGTCGCCGGGATGCCACCCTGCGCGATGCCCAGGTACGTGGCGATGCGGCTCTCACTCACCGTCGTGTCGTAATGGTGGCACGTGTAGAACGCCTGCGCGCCGCTGCCGTTGTACATCGGGGCGGGAACCGCGCAGCCGTCGCCGGGCGGCTCCTCCCAGAAGCCGCCCCGGTTCGTCCCGGCGGGCAGCCCGGGCGCCCCCGCGGGATCGAAGAACGCCGAGAAGTCCATCGACTCGTACAGCGCGTCGGCGCGGCCGGCGAGGGTCGGCTCGGCCTCGCGGACGATCCGCAACGCCGCGGCGAGCCATCCGTTGTCGACGGTGCTGAGGAACGGGTGGATCACCTCGCCGGACGTCGGGAAGATCTCCAGCTTCGCGCCCGTGTCGGGCGCGTACCAGTTGTAGTACATGCCGCTGGCATCGTTGCGCTCCATGCGCTCGAGGCTCGAGACGGTGGCGGTGAGACGGTCGCGCGCCTCGTCGGCGCCGATGATGCCGAGGTCGCGCGCGGTGACCGTCGACCACAGGTAACCGCCGATGTTCGTCGGCGAGGTGTAGCCCGATGCCGTGGCGGCATCCAGATCTCCCCCGATGTTGTCGTCGGGGAGCCCCGTCGCGGGGTGGGCCATGGCGGCCATCGAGGCCCAGGTGTCCTCCGCGTAGCGCTGCAGGTCGCGGGCGCCGGGTCCGGTCGGAGCGTGCGACCCCGCGTGCGGCGGCGGCCCGGGTGGGGCGGCGGTCGCCGGAGCGGCTGCGACGAGACCGCACGCGACGAGTCCTGCGATCGCGGTGGATGCCAAGCGGGTGTGCTTCATGACGGGCTCTCCTCATCGAAAGCGCTCCGGGGGGACGGAGCTCGTGGGAGAAACCTTACATGTGTGAGGTTTTTTCGCAAGCGATCGGTTGCGCCGCGGACCCTCCCGCGGAGTTCTCCGTCGACACGCCGCCGTCTGGCATCCCGAATCGGCGTGTCACCCCCGAACTCCGCACGACGGCACGGCACCACGGCACGGCACGCCCACGCGCGGCGCCGGCCCGTCACCTCGGCGCGTGGGCCTCCAGGAACTCGTACACCTCGGTCGTGTCGACCCCCGGGAACGCCCCCGTGGGCAGGGTCGCCAGCAGGGTGCGGGGCGTCCGCACGTTCGGCCAGGCGTTGTCGCGCCACGCCGCCTCGAGCTCCGCGGGCGGGCGCCGGCAGCACGTCTCGACCGCGTGCCGCGACACGGCACGGTTGGGGGTGTCGCGCCCGCGGAACCACTTGGTGTCGTCGAACCGCACGCCCACGCTCACCGAGTGCGCGCCCTCGCTGGACTGCTCCACACGCGCGGTGCACCAGTACGTGCCGTTGCCGGTGTCGGTGTACTGGTAGTACGGGTTGAAGCGATCGTCCTCGTCGAAGACCACGCGGCTCGTCCACCGGCGGCAGCACATCTGGCCCTCGATCGACCCGAGCCGGTCGGTCGGGAAGTTCACGTCGTCGTTCTCGTACGCCTTGGTGATCGTCCCCGACTCGTGGACCTTCAGGAAGTGCACCGGGATGCCGAGATGCACCGTCGCGAGGTTGGTGAAGCGGTGCGCCGCGGTCTCGTACGACACCGAGTAGGTGTCGCGGAGATCTTCGATGCTGAGCGCGCGGCGGGCCTTCGCCTCCGTCAGCGCCGCCACGGCGTGCGCCTCCGGGATCAGCAGCGCCCCGGCGAGATAGTTCGTCTCGACCCGCTGACGGAGGAACTCGCCGTAGCTCTTCGGTTCGGTGTGCCCGAGCATGCGGCTCGACAGCGCCTGCAGCACGGCCGCGCGCGGATCGCCCTTCGCGACGCGCGTCGACAGGTAGAGGCGCCCGTTCTTGACGTCGGCGATACTGCGGGTGGTCTGCGGCAGATCGGGCACGTAGTGGAGCGAGAAGCCCAGGTAGGCGGCGATGTCGCTGGCCGCGCGCTGGGTGAGCGGGCCGCCCGGGTGGTCGACCGCGGCGAGGATCTCGGATGCCGTGCGCTCCAGCTCCGGGAAGTGGTTGTCCTGCGTGCGCATGAGACGACGCAGCGCCACGTTGGCGCGGCGGGCCTCCTCGGGGGTGGCGGATCTCTCGTCGCGGAGGCGTTCGATCTCGGACTGGAGCGCGAGCATCGCGGCGAGCGCCTCATCCGGCACGGTCTTGCCGACACGGAAGGGCGCGATGCCGAGCGCCTGGAACGTCGACCCGCGCATCGCACGCTCGACCGCGATCTCGAGCGAGGCGCGCTCGTCGAGGGGCTCGGCATCCAGGAGGGCGTCCAGACCCGTCCCGAGCGCCCGCGCGATCGCCTGCAGGAGCGTGAGCTTCGCCTCGCGCCGACCGGTCTCGATCATCGACATCTGACTGGGGGCGCGGCCGACCGCGGTGGCGAGCTCGTCCAGCGTCAGGCCGCGCGCCGTGCGCAGCTGCCGGATGCGTTTGCCGATCGTCAGCGTGTCCACGCCTTCATCGTCGGATGCCGCGGCGGCCGCGGTCAGGGAGACTCCGGTGTCCATGTCGGGATGATCTCACCGAAACGGAAGAACGGCAAAACTTCACAGCGAAAATCTCGGGTCGAGGCCGTGTTCTTCGCCGACAGTGGTCTCCACGGGCACCGATGCCCGACACCCGAAGGAGGACGACATGACGATCCAGGCCACCCCCGCCCAGCAGCCCCTGCGCGCCGGCGACCAGACCGAGACCGCCGATGAGATCCGCGCCGCGTGGGAGAACGACCCGCGGTGGGACGGCATCGAGCGCACGTACTCGGCCGAGGACGTCGTCCGACTCCGCGGCAGCGTCCGCGAGGAGTCCACGCTCGCCCGCCGCGGGGCGGAGAACCTGTGGAACCTCCTCCACACCGAGGAGTACATCCGGGCCCTCGGCGCCTACACCGGCGGCCAGGCCGTGCAGCAGGTGCGTGCGGGCCTGAAGGCCATCTACCTGTCGGGCTGGCAGGTGGCCGCCGACGGCAACCTCGCGGGTCAGACCTACCCCGACCAGAGCCTGTACCCCGCGAACTCGGTGCCCGCCGTGGTGCGCCGCATCAACAACGCCCTGCTGCGGCAGGACCAGATCGAGCGCGCCGAGGGCGAGATCACCCAGGACTGGCTCGCGCCGATCGTCGCCGACGCCGAGGCCGGCTTCGGCGGGCCGCTCAACGCCTACGAGCTGGCGCAGTCGCTGATCCAGGCGGGGGCCGCCGGCATCCACTGGGAGGACCAGCTCGCCAGCGAGAAGAAGTGCGGCCACCTCGGCGGCAAGGTGCTGGTTCCCACGCAGCAGCACATCCGGACCCTCAACGCCGCGCGCCTCGCCGCCGACGTCGCGGGCGTCCCGACGGTGATCATCGCCCGCACCGACGCTCTCGCCGCCGACCTGCTCACCAGCGACGTCGACCCCCGCGATGCGGAGTTCCTCACCGGCGAGCGCACGAGCGAGGGCTTCTACCGGGTGCGTCCGGGCCTGGATGCCGTCATCTCGCGCGGCCTCGCCTTCGCCCCCTACGCCGACCTCATCTGGGTCGAGACGGGAGAGCCCGACATCGAGCTCGCCCGCGCCTTCGCCGAGGCGATCCACGCCCGCTACCCGGGCAAGCTCCTCGCCTACAACTGCTCGCCGAGCTTCAACTGGAAGCGCCACCTCGACGACCAGCAGATCGCCACGTTCCAGGCCGACCTGGCCGCCCTCGGCTACGCCTTCCAGTTCATCACGCTGGCCGGCTTCCACGCCGTGAACCACTCGATGTTCGACCTCGCCCGCGGCTACGCCGAACGCGCCATGAGCGCGTACGTCGAGCTGCAGGAGGCCGAGTTCGCCGCCGAAGCGAACGGGTACACCGCCACGCGCCACCAGCGCGAAGCGGGCACCGGCTACTTCGACGTCGTCTCGACCGCGCTCAACCCCGACAGCGCCACGCTCGCCCTCGCCGGCTCCACCGAGACCGCGCAGTTCCACTGACCCCACCTTCTCGCCCCTTCACTGTCCAAGACACGCGAATGCCACGACCTTGCGCCCGCGTGTCTTGGACACCGAGGCAGACACGAAAGCCACGATCATGACCCTCATCGAACCCCCGCCCACCACCGACCGCCGCGGCCCCGAGCCCTCGGCATCCACCCCCGCTCCGCGCCTGCGGATCGAGCGTCCCCTCGAGGGACGCGACGCCGAGATCCTCACCCCCGCGGCTCTCGCGTTCGTCACCGAGCTGCACGATCGGTTCGCCCGGCGCCGCCACGACCGCCTGGCCGCGCGAGAGCGCCGCCGCTTCGAGATCGGCAACGGCGACGACCCGCACTTCCGCTCCGACACCGCGCACATCCGCGACGATCCGTCGTGGCGGGTGGCCGGCGCCGGTCCCGGCCTCGAAGACCGCCGCGTCGAGATCACCGGGCCGACCGACCCGAAGATGACGATCAACGCGCTGAACTCCGGTGCGCGGGTGTGGCTCGCGGATCAGGAGGATGCCACCTCCCCCACGTGGCGCAACGTCATCGGCGGCCAGCTCTCGCTGTTCGACGCGATCCGCGGGCAGCTCAGCTACACCAGCACCGAGGGCAAGGAGTACCGCGTCACCGCCGAGCGCACGCCCACCATCGTGATGCGTCCCCGCGGGTGGCACCTGCCGGAGAAGCACATCACCGTGATCGACCGCACGGGCCGCGAGCTGCCGGCATCCGGTTCTCTCGTGGACTACGGGCTGTACGTGTTCCACAACGCGCACGCGCTGATCGCGGCGGGGCGCGGACCGTACTTCTACCTGCCGAAGATCGAGTCCGCCGACGAGGCACGGCTGTGGGACGACGTGTTCTCGTTCACCGAGGAGCGCCTGGGCCTCGCCCACGGCACGATCCGCGCCACCGTTCTCATCGAGACGCTGCCCGCGGCGTTCGAGATGGAGGAGATCCTCTTCGCCCTGCGCGACCACTGCGCGGGTCTGAACGCCGGCCGGTGGGACTACATCTTCTCGATCATCAAGACCTACCGCGGGCGCGGCGCCCGGTTCGTCTTGCCCGACCGCAGCGAGGTGACGATGACGGTGCCCTTCATGCGGGCCTACACCGAGCTGCTCGTCCAGACGTGCCACAAGCGCGGCGCCTACGCGATCGGCGGCATGAGCGCCTTCATCCCCAACCGCCGGAAGCCCGAGGTGACCGAGGCCGCGTTCGAGAAGGTCGCCGCCGACAAGCGTCGCGAGGCCGGCGACGGCTTCGACGGGACGTGGGTGGCCCACCCCGACCTGATCCCGGTGGCCCGCGCGGAGTTCGACGCCGTGCTCGGCGAGCGCGACAACCAGCTCGACCGGCTGCGGGACGACGTCGCGGTGCGCCCGGAACAGCTGCTCGACCTGCGGATCGGCCTGCCCATCACCGCCGGCGGAGTGCGCGGCAACGTGGCGGTGGCGATCCGCTACATCGAGGCGTGGCTGCGTGGCCTCGGGGCCGTCGCGATCGACGACCTCATGGAGGACGCCGCGACCGCCGAGATCTCGCGCTCGCAGATCTGGCAGTGGATCCACCAGGACCGCTCCACCGCCGACGGAACGCGGATCACGCGGGAGTACGTCGAGGGGCTGCTCGGCGAGGTGATCGCCGAGGCGACCCGCTTCGACGGCGACCGCTTCGACGACGCCGCCGAGGTGTTCCGCGAGGTGGCGCTGCGCGAGGAGTTCCCCGCGTTCCTCACCCTGCCGGCGTACGCGAAGTACCTCGACTGAGACGCCGACCACGAAGGGCCGGGGCTGCGAAGTCCCGGCCCTTCGTGGTGCTCGGATCTACTCGCGCCCGGGGTCGCGGGGCGCGAAGCGTCGCAGGCTCGCCCGCGAGGTCAACCGCGCGGCGGCGAGGGATCCGGCGACCGCGAGGAAGATCGGCAGCAGCAGGTCGAACCCGGTCGCGGTGAACTCGATCACCAGCACGATGGCGGTGAACGGTGCGCGCATGTTGGAGGCGAGGAACGCCGCGGCGGCGACGATCGCCAGACCCGTGGCATCCGCCCCCGGCCAGATCAACGCCCATCCCGCGGCGGCCGCGGCACCGAGGCTCGCGCCGATGGCGACGGACGGTTGAAGGGTGCCCCCGACCGCCCCCGAACCGAGCGACACGATCGTCGCGACGTACTTCAGCACGGCGAGCGCGAGGAGCAGCAGTGCGGGCTGCGTGAGGTCGAAGCCGGCGGTGGCGAGGGCACGACCGTTGCCGAGGATCAGGGGGAACACCGCGCCGAGCGCACCGACCGCGGTGAAGGTCAGCGGCAGCGCGACGAGGAGCTTCCACCCCGTCGGGCGCACCTTGGCCAGGAGCGACGTGACGGCCCCGAAGCTCGTCGCACCCCATCCCATGAGCGGTCCGATGAGGATCGCCGCCACGATGAGCGACGCGTTCACGTCGATGGATGCCACGTGGTACAGGGAGCCGTCGCCGACCAGCGGCCGCGCGACGAGGGTCGCGATCGCGCTCACCGACAACGCGATCACGGCGGCGCCGACGCTGAACTGCGCGAGCAGGATCTCGATCGCGAACAGCGCACCGCCGAGCGGCACGTTGTACACCGCGGCCAGACCCGCGCCCGCCGCGGCGGCGATGAGGATGCGCCCCCATCGCGCGTCGAGGCGGAACCATCGCACGATCTTCGACCCGCCCATCGCGGCGAGCTCGCGCGGGGCGACCTCCTTGCCGATCGAGGCGCCCAGGGCGACGGAGGTGACCTGGATCACGGTGTCGGCGAGCGTCTCCCACCACGGCATGTGCGCGCCCGCGACACCCTGCTCGACGCTGGCGATCTTCCGCCCGAAGCGACGCAGCAGGTACCAGCCCAGGGCCGCGATGACACCCGCACCGCCCACCGTCACGATCGGCAGCCACCAGACCGACGGGGCGGCGAGGCCGTCGAGGAACGGTCCTTCCTCGTGCCCCCAGACCAGGTGCTCGACGGTGTGGACGATCCAGACGAGCAGCAGCACGGCGAGTCCGGTCGCGACCCCGACGATCGCGGTCGCCAGTCCCAGCCGGAAGAGGAGGCCGAGCCCCCGACGATGCACGCGCGTGCGCTCCGGGGCCCCTACTGTCACGACGCCACGCTAACGCACCGGCGACAGCGCGCCCGCCACGCGCTACCGTGACGACATGGCTTCTGTCTCACCGGCCGGTCGCCGCGCGAGCGACGGCTTCGGCATCGTCGCGATCATCCTCGCGGCGTTCATCCTGCTGCCGGCGCTGATGATCTTCCTCATCGGGCTCGCCCCCGAGATGAACGCGATCTGGTGGCTCGGGATCGTCCTCCTCCCGATCATGGGCTTCCTCGGCCTGGTCGCGCTGATCATCGGCGTGGTGGGCATCGTCCTGCGCGTGCGGCAGAACCGGAATCCGGTCCTCTCGATCATCGGCGCGTCTCTCGGCGTCCTGCTCGTCCTCCCCGTCGTCTGGGTGTTCTTCGGCTCGTCCGTGTAACCCTTCGGTGACGCCCGCCCCGGAGCCCGCGGCATCCCGGGCGTGCCGAGTAGGCTCTACGCCGTGACCGACCGCGCTCCGCTCTCCCGCAAGCTCTCCGCCATCGCCGAATCCGCGACCCTGAAGGTCGACGCGAAGGCCAAGGCCCTCAAGGCCGCCGGCCGCCCCGTCATCTCCTATGCCGCCGGCGAGCCCGATTTCGCGACCCCGCAGTTCATCGTGGATGCCGCGGCCGAGGCGTTGCAGAACCCGGCGAACTACCGTTACACCCCCGCGGCCGGGCTCCCGGTGCTGCGCGAGGCCATCGCCGCGAAGACCCTGCGCGACTCGGGCCTCGAGGTCGCTCCGGCGCAGGTGATCGTCACCAACGGCGGGAAGCAGGCCGTGTACCAGGCGTTCCAGACCGTCGTGAACCCCGGCGACGAGGTGCTGCTGCCCGCGCCGTACTGGACGACGTACCCCGAGGCGATCGCGCTCGCCGACGGCGTGCCCGTCGAGGTGTTCGCGGGCGCCGACCAGGACTACAAGGTCACGGTCGCGCAGCTCGAGGCGGCCCGCACCGACAAGACGACCGTGCTCGTGTTCGTGTCGCCGTCGAACCCGACCGGCTCGGTCTACACCCCGGAGGAGACGGCCGAGATCGGCCGCTGGGCACTGGAGCACGGCATCTGGGTGATCACGGACGAGATCTACCAGAACCTCACGTACGAGGGCGCCCGCGCCGTCTCGATCGTCGAGGCCGTGCCCGAACTGGCCGGCCAGACGATCCTCGTCAACGGCGTCGCGAAGACCTACGCCATGACCGGATGGCGCGTGGGCTGGATGGTCGGGCCCGCGGATGCCATGAAGCTCGCCGGCAACCTGCAGTCGCACCTGTCGAGCAACGTCAACAACGTCGCGCAGATCGCCGCCGCCGCGGCCCTCAACGGCCCGCAGGACGAGGCCGAGCAGTTCCGCGAGGCCTTCGACCGACGTCGCCGGCTGATCGTGTCCGAGCTGGCGAAGATCGACGGCGTCGAGGTCCCCAACCCGCTCGGCGCGTTCTACGTGTACCCCGACGTGCGCGGCCTGCTGAACCGCGAGTGGGACGGCGTCACCCCGACGACCTCGCTCGAGCTCGCCGACCTCATCCTCGAGAAGGCCGAGGTCGCGGTGGTTCCCGGCGAGGCCTTCGGCCCGAGCGGCTACCTGCGCCTGTCGTACGCCCTCGGCGACGCCGAGCTGCTGGAGGGCGTCCAGCGCCTCCAGCGTCTGTTCTCCTGACGGGCGCCCGCCGGCCGGCCGCTTCTCCGGGCCGGCGGGCGGCCCGGGTCGTGGCATCCATTCCGCCCTCGACCGACCGGACCCTGCGCCCGCCGGCCCGTACCGTCCCGCGGAGTCCCTGACCGACGCACCGGCTCGAGGCAGCGCCGAACGGCGTATCGCCCGAGAACTCCGCACGACGGTGCGGCGGATGCCGTGACGGCAGACCGGATGCCAGGAACTCCGGCTACAGCTCGACGTTCACCAGCACGGGCTCGGGCTGCAGCAGCAGGCCGAACTCGGACTGGACCCTGTTCTGCACGAAGCGCGCGAGTTCGGCGATCTCGCCCGCCGTCGCCCCTCCGCGGTTGGTGAGTGCCAGCGTGTGCTTCGTGGAGAGCCCGGCGCGCGACCGGGGGAATCGGAAGCCGCGCGACAGACCCGCGTGCTCGATGAGCCACGCGGCGCTCACCTTGACGTCGTGCGACTCCGCGATCGGCGGCGGCACCACGCCGCTGAACGCCGCCAGCGGAATCACGGTCACCGGGTCGACGGCGGGCCCGAGCGGCCACTTCGGGCACTCGACGGGGAGCGTCCGCGCGAACGCCTCCGACACGATGGCGTTCTGGAAGAACGATCCGGCGCTCCAGGTGTCGGGGTCCTCGCCGTCGAGCACCATGCCCTTGCGCGCGCGGGTGGCGAGCACATGCTCGCGGATCCACCGCAGCGACACCGCCGCATCGGCATCCAGTCCCAAGGCCCCGCGCAGCTGATCACCCGCGAGAGGGCGCTCACCGTCGCCGACGCGTTCGAGCTCGAGCGTGACCGAGACGATCACGGCCGAGCGCGCCGGCACCGATCCGTAGTGCTGCTTCAGCACCGAGGTGCGGAAGCCGAGCCCCAGATCGGATGCCGGAACGGTGGACACCTCGCCGGTGGACTCGTCGATCAGGTCCACCTCGACGAGGGTCTGCACGATCTCCTGCCCGTACGCCCCGATGTTCTGCACGGGGGCGGCGCCGACCGTCCCGGGGATCCCGGACATGGCCTCGATGCCGGCGAGTCCGCGGGCGACCGTCTCGGCGACGAGAGCGTCCCAGTCGTGGCCGGCCTGTACCCGCAACCGTGCGGTGTCGGGCCGGGAGCCGGGCAGCTCCTCGATGCCGGACGTGCGCACCAGCACCACGGTGCCCTCGAACGGCTCATCGCCGACGAAGAGGTTCGAGCCGCCGCCGACGACGAGCCACGGCTCGCCGGTCGCCCACAGCTCACGCAGCACGTCGACGAGTTCGTCGGGGGTACGGGCCTCGATCGTCCGCTCGGGCAGACCGCCGGTGCGCAGGGTCGTGAGCGCGGAGAGCGGGACCGGGGTGAGCTCGGGCATCAGGACAGCCGGACGCGCACCTGCGCCTTGCCGAGCACCGTCGTGCCCGCGTGGGTCACGGTGAGGTCGACACGGGCGGTCTCGTCGTCGACGGCACCCACCTTCGCGCTGACGTGCAGCTCGGCGCCCTCGGAGGGGTCGACGACCACGGGGCGGGTGAACCGCACGCCGTACTCGAGGATGCGGCCCGTGTCACCGAGCGCCTCGGCCAACGTGCCGACCGCGACCCCCATCGTGAGCATGCCGTGGGCGAGGACGCCCGGCAGGCCGACCTCGGCGGCGACGTCGTCGCGGTAGTGGATCGGGTTGAAGTCCCCGGAGGCGCCCGCGTACCGCACGAGGGACTCCCGCGTGAGGTGGACGGAGCGCTCGGCGATGACCTCGCCGACGGTGAACGTGCTCATGCGTCGCCCTCCCCCGCCAGCAGGACGCTGGTCGTCGTCACGACGTGGGCGCCGTCGGCATCCACGATCTCCGCCTCGCTCGTGATCATGGCGTTGCCCCCGAGGGTGCGGATGCCGGTGACCGACAACGTCGCGGTGAGCTCGTCGCCCGCGACGATCGGCCGCGAGTACCGGAAGCGCTGCTCGGCGTGCACGAGTCGCGACAGGACGATGCCGGAGTCCGGGTCGCCCAGGAGCTGCTGCAGGGTCAGATCCTGCACGACCATCGCGAAGGTCGGCGGCGCGACCACGTCGGGGTAGCCGAGTGCGCGGGCGGCCGCGGGGTCGGAGTGCTGCGGGGCGTCGGCGAAGACCGCGCGGGCGAACTCGCGCACCTTCTCTCGACCGACGAGGTACGGCGCGGTCGGCGGGAAGACACGACCGACCAGTTCGGGGTTCACGGGCACCGGGTCAGTCTACCGACCGCTCCCCCGCGGCCTCAGCGCTGGTGCCGCCCGCGCACGGCCTTCACGGCCATCTGGGTGGCGATGAAGACGAGGAAGACGGAGAACAGGACGTTGCCGACGAAGGGGTCGACGAGCTTCGCGAGCGAGGCTCCGAGGGCGGTCGTCGTGCACGCGGCGATGCCGACGCAGGCGGCAGCGACGAGGTCGACGTTCGAGCGGCGCAGATTGCCGACCGTGCCGGAGATCGCCGTGGGGATCATCATCAGCAGCGACGTCCCGCGCGCGATGAGATCGCTCGTGCCGAACAGCAGCAGCAGCGCCGGGACGACGATGATGCCGCCGCCGACCCCCAGCAGACCCGCGAGGATGCCGGTGATGACGCCGAGCACCAGGAGCCCCGGTCCGGTGATCCAGGTCAGCTCCAGCTCGGCGTCCCGGGAGGGGATGACGAAGTAGAGGCTGACGATCACGATCACCAGGAACGCCACGAACGACCAGCGCAGGGCCGTCTGCGACAGCTTGGGGAGCAGCCACGTGCCGATCTGGGCGCCGCCGACCGCGCCGACGGCGAGGATGAGCGCGGGGATCCACGCGACGTGGCCGTCGACGGCGTAGGTGATGACGCCGACGGAGGCGGTGGGCACGATCGCCGCGAGCGAGGTGCCCGCGGCGAAGCGCTGATCGAATCCGAGGGCGAGCACCAGCAGGGGCACGATCACGGTGCCGCCGCCCACGCCGAAGAGGCCGGACATGAGCCCGGCGAGCAGCCCCACCCCGATGCAGACGGCGTAGAAGCGAGCGGAACGTTTCGGGCGGGCGGTGTCGATCACGGGGCGGAGATCCTTGCGAGACGGGGGCTGCACGGGCCGGCGCCCGCCGACGGACCAGTCTTCCACTTCGTGGGCGCCGCGACGTCACGGCATCCCCGGGGAAAGAAAGCGGCCCCCGGTGGTCCGAAGCCGCGTCCACCGGGGGCCGTCGCCCTCACAGGTCAAGCGGAGCGGTGACCCGAACACCGGTCTGCGACCACGATCGCGAGGGTGCGACAGAAGAGAAGTTACCGGGACCACGCCCACGCTTCTCCCGCTTGACACAGATATCTCATGCTGCTAACTAACTAACTCGATGCGTCGATCTGGGCGGGAATGCGTTCGGCGTCCCGCTCGTTCGGTTCCGGTATGACCACCGTAGGAATCATCGGAGCAGGAAACATCGGCCAGGCTGTCGCGAAGGGATTCGTCGACCGCGGGTACGACGTCGTGATCGCGAACTCTCGGGGCCCCGAGACGCTCGCCGATGTCGTCGGCGCACTCGGCGAGCACGCGCGTGCCGCTTCGGCGCAGGAAGCCGCAGAGGCGGGAGAGTTCGTCGTCGTCACCGTCCCCCTCAAGGCGTACCGCGAGGTGCCGGTCGAGCCGCTGCGCGGCAAGACCGTGCTCGACACGAACAACTACTACTGGGAGCGCGACGGGCACATCGCCGAGCTCGACGAGAAGCGCACCACCACCGCGCAGATGCTGCAGGAGCACCTGCCCGAGAGCACCGTGGTGAAGGCGTTCAACCACATCCCGGCCGGCGACATCCTCACCGACGGGGCTCCGGCCGGCACGCCGGGCCGCCGCGCACTGGCCACCTCGAGCGACTCCGACGAGGCCGTCGCCCTGGTGACGCGCATCTACGACGAGTTCGGTTTCGACACCGTCAACGTCGGCCCGCTCGCCGACAGCTGGCGTGTCGAGCGCGACACCCCGGCGTACGTCGTGCGCCAGACCCGTGACGAACTCGAGCAGAACCTCGCCCGCGCCGAGCGCTGACCCGGGTCCACACCCTCGATAAACGCGATCCGCGACGAGACACGCCACGCCGGCGCGTTTCTCGTCGCGGATCGCGTTTCTGGATGCCAGTGCGGGACGCCGCAGCGCCCGGGACGCGTCAGTGCCAGACGCCGCGGCGCGGGGACGCGTGGCAGCGCCCGGGACGCCTCAGAGCGCGGCGAGCGCCTGATCGACGTCGGCCACCAGGTCCGCAGCCGACTCGATGCCCACCGACAGGCGGACGATCGTGTCGGGCACGGCCAGCTCGGTGCCGCGGACGGACGCGTGGGTCATGGCATCCGGGTAGTTCACGAGCGACTCGACGCCGCCGAGCGACTCGGCGAGGGTGAACAGGCGCGTCGACTCCGCGAAGCGGCGCGCGGTGGCGCCGTCGGCGAGCTCGAGCGACACGATGCCGCCGAACGCACTCATCTGCGACGCCGCGAGCGCGTGGCCGGGGTGGGACGGGAGCCCCGGGTAGTACACCTTCGCGACGCGGTCGTGCCCGGCCAGGTGCTCGGCGACGGCGTGGGCGTTGGCGCTGTGACGCTCCATCCGGATGCCGAGGGTCTTGATGCCGCGGGTGGTGAGGTACGCGTCGAACGGCCCCGAGACCGCGCCGGCGGCGAACTGCAGGAACTGCGTCTTCTCGGCGAGATCGGCGTCGGCGAACGCGAGCGCACCGCCGACGACGTCGGAGTGACCGCCGAGGTACTTCGTGGCCGAGTGCACCACGACGTCGGCTCCGAGGGAGAGCGGGCGCTGCAGCGCGGGAGAGGCGAACGTGTTGTCCACGACGACGATCGCACCGGCCGCGTGACCGAGGCGGGCGAGCCCGGCGATGTCGGTGATGCGCAGCATCGGGTTGCTGGGCGTCTCGACCCACACCATGCGCGGCGCGCGCTCCTCGATCGCTGCGGCCACGGCATCCAGGTCGCTCATGTCGACGACGCGGAGCTTCACGCCCCAGGGACCGAGCACGCGCGCGAGCAGACGGTAGGTGCCGCCGTACACGTCGTTGCCGAGCAGCACCTCGTCACCGGGGAGGAGGGCCGCGCGCAGCAGCGCGTCCTCGGCGGCGAGGCCCGACGCGAACGACAGCGCGCGGGCGCCGCCCTCGAGCGCGGCGATCTGCGTCTCGAGCGCCGCACGCGTGGGGTTGCCGCTGCGTCCGTACTCGTAGCCGCCGCGGAGGCCCCCGATGCCGTCCTGCGCGTAGGTCGTGGACAGGTGCACCGGCGGGATCACCGCGCCGGTGGTCGGGTCGAAGGCCTGACCCGCGTGGACGGCGAGGCTGTCGAAGCCGCGGGCGGCGTCGTGGGTGCTCATGCGGAGTGCTCCTGAGTGCTCGAAACGGGAAGAACGGATGCCACGGGCTCGACGGCGTAGCCGCGCGCGGTCATCCACTGGTCGTCGAAGATCTTGCTGAGGTAGCCGCGACCGTGGTCGGGGAGGAGGACCACGACGACGGCGTCGGCGGGCAGGTCGCGCGCCACGCGCAGGGCGCCCACGACCGCCATGCCGCTGGAGCCGCCGACGAGCAGTCCCTCCTCGCGGGCGAGGCGGCGCGTCATCGCGAACGACTCGGCATCCGACACGCGCTCGTAGGCGTCGACGACCGTCGGGTCGAAGGCGGGCGGCCAGAAGTCCTCGCCCACGCCCTCGACGTCGTAGCCGTGGATGTCGTCGCCGGAATAGATGGAGCCGACCGGATCGACGCCGATGATCCGCACGGAGGAACCGGCGACCTCGCGCAGGTAGCGGCCGGTGCCGCTGATCGTGCCACCGGTGCCGACACCCGTGACGAAGTGCGTGAGGGCACCCTCGGTGTCGCGCCAGATCTCGGGACCGGTGGTCTCGTAGTGACTGCGCGGCCCGTTCGGGTTGGCGTACTGGTTGGGCTTGAACGCCCCCGGGATCTCGCGCACGAGGCGGTCGGAGACGCTGTAGTACGAGTTCGGGTCGTCCGGCTCGACGTTCGTCGGGGTGACGACGACCTCGGCGCCGTACGCGCGGAGCACCGCACGCTTGTCCTCGGCGACCTTGTCGGGCACGACGAAGACGCAGCGGTAGCCACGCTGCTGCGCGACGAGGGCGAGACCGACGCCCGTGTTGCCGCTCGTCGGCTCGACGATGGTGCCGCCGGGGCGCAGCGAACCGTCGCGCTCGGCGGCGTCGACGATGTTGGCCGCGATGCGGTCCTTGGCGGAGCCGCCGGGGTTGAAGTACTCGATCTTGGCGAGGACCGTGGCGGCGATGCCGTCGGTCACCCGGTTCAGACGGACGAGGGGGGTGTTGCCGACGAGGTCGGCGACGCTCTGGGCGTAACGCACGATGGAGTCCTGGGGGTCGATGCGCCCGAGGGCGCGGCTGACGGGGTCGTCGAAGAAGAACGCGGGGGCGTTCAGCGACAACAGCGACAGGTCAGCACGCCGTCAGCATACCCGACGATGCGGCGACGCGTCAGCGACCGTTCACGCGATGGCGCCGAGGAACTCGTCGAAGCTCTGCGCGGGGCGGCCGGTCACGGCCTCGACGTCGCCGGACACGCGCGCCAGATCGCCGCTCGCGATCGCGGTGTACGTGCTCACCCAGGCGTCGACCTGCCACGGCGGCGCCCCGTAGACCGCACGCGAGGCGTACGCCTCGTCGAGCGTCTCGTCGAGATAGCGCACCGGGTGACCCCGCACGGCGGAGATCTTCTCCGCCACCTCGGCGAGCGTCAGGGCCTCCGGACCGGTGAGGTCGTACGCCGTGTCGGTGTGGGTGGCCGGGTCGAGAAGGACCGCCACCGCCGTCGCCGCCACGTCGGACCGCGACACGAGGGAGCAGCGCCCGTCGCCCGCGGGGCCGCGGATGACGCCGTCATCGCCCGCGAAGAGCTCCATCATGTCCATGTAGAAGTTGTCCCGGAGGAACGTCCACGACATCCCCGAGGCGCGGATGATCTCTTCCGTGGCGGCGTGGTCCCGCCCCAGGGTGAACACGGCGTCGGGGGCCGCGGCGAGGAACGACGTGTAGACGATCGACCGGACGCCCGCGCGCGCGGCGGCCTCGACGAACGTCCGGTGGTGCTCGACCCGGTCGGCGGACTCGGACGCCGAGACCATGAACAACGTCTCGATCCCGGCGAGTGCGGCGGCCGCGGCATCCGCGTCGAAGTATCCGGCGACGCGGACCTCGGCGCCCGCGAGCTCGGGCGCGCGCGACGCGTCGCGGACGAGCAGACGCTGCGGGATGCCGCGTGCCGCGAGGTCGCGCGCCACGCGCCCTCCGACGGCTCCGGTCGATCCGGTGACGGCGATCACGGGCTGCGTGGGCATGCGTCCTCCGTGGGGGGAGAGAGTTCGGTCCTCTCAGCGTATTGCGCGGCGCCGTGAGGTGGCCGCGAGGTCGCTCAGGATCGAGGTGCCACGAGGCGCGCGACGCGGACGCGGACGGTGTCCGCGGGAGCGTCGGCACCGGCCTGGCGCACGGCGTCGGCGACCGCCGACGCGACGGCCGCGCTGTCGTCGTCCGACGACACGCCGATGCAGACGGTGACCGCGCGCGCCCCGTCCTTCTCGTCGACCGCCGAGAGGGACCCTTCGACCTCGGCCATCCGCTCGTACGCGCGCGCCACGACCGGTCGCGCCGAGTAGGACTCCCGGACGCCGGCGACAGCGGTCACGGCCAAGTCGATGCGCGGCGCGATATCGGCAGCGGTTTCCGTCATCATTCGTCCTCCACGTCGACGTGCACATCACCCACGGTGACATCCACGCGCCCCACCCTCAGCTCGCCGTGACGCTCGATCGCGGCACGGATGCCGTCGCGCATCAGGTCCACGGTGCGCTGCATCGGATATCCGAACAGCACGCTCACCGTCACCCGCACGTCGAGCGCGTCGGTGGGCTCCGGCTGATCGATGCGCACGCGGCCGACCAGCACGCCGGCGACATCGTCGCCGACCGTGCGGATCAGTTCGTAGAGGGCGCCCTCGGTGACGACGAGCTGCGTTCCGTCCGCCGTGCGGGTCAGGGGGATGTCCCGTCCGGCGCGGAACTCGCGCATCACCTCGCGCATGATCTCGTCGTACCAGGACTCCGCGAGCGGTTCCGTGGCCTGCTCGTCGACGATCTCGCGCGAGAGACGGCCCATCCGCTCCATGGATGCCAAGAGGGCCTGACATTCGGCATTGCGCTCGATCGCGGGGATCCGGGGGGTGCGCCCTCGATCGAGATACGCGGAGAGATCCTCGAGCGAGTATCCCGAACCGCCTACGTCGTCCACGTCGTCCACGTCCTCACTCATCCGATCACCTCCACTCCTGCATGCGTTCCAACACGGTCTTCCGCGCCCTGGCGAGCCGCCCGCGAACGGTGGCGGCGGTCTCTCCGACCTCGGTCGCGATCTCGTCGTAGCTGTGGCCGCCGATCTCGCGGAGCACCCACACGACGCGCAGTTCTTCGGGGAGATCGGCCAGGACCTTCTTCAACGCGTCCATCTGCGACGATGCCACAACCGAGCGCTCCGGGTCATCCCCGACCGACACCATCTCTTCGTCGATCTGCTCGGAGATCTTCCGCGAGCGCATCCGATCGGTCACCTTGCGGGACACGATCGTGGTGAGCCAGCTGCGCACCTTCTCGGGGTCGGCGAGGTCCGGCAGTCGCCGCCACGCGGTGATGAGCGCTTCCTGGACGCAGTCGTCGGCATCCGCGCGCGAGCCCGTCAGTTTCGTGGCGAAGGCGACAAGGAACGGGGCGTGGCGACGTACGAGCACTCCGAAGGCGATCTGATCACCGTCAGCCGCGCGTGACGCGAGGAACGCGTCGGTCGCGGTGGACAAAGAGGTCATGCCTTTTCCTGTCAGCAGATTTCCAGGTCGGGCTCGTGACGAATCGCGAATCCGGCTCGTCCACATAGCGAAACACCCCGCGCCCGAAGCGCGCGGACGGTTGACGAAAGGACGAACTCATGGCATCCACCACTCCCACCACCCCCGAGGTCGGCAAGACCGTCATCGTCGACCCCGTGGTCGCCAAGGTCGCCGGCATCGCTGCCGCCTCGGTCCCGGGCGTGCACGCCCTCGGTGGCGGAGCCGCCCGCGTCATCGGCAACATCCGTCAGGCCGTCGGCGCCAAGGACCACGCCCAGGGCGTGAGCGTCGAGGTGGGCGAGACCGAGGTCGCCGCCGACATCGACATCCAGGTCGACTACCCCGAGCAGCTGCAGCGCGTGGCCTCGAACGTCCGCGCCGCGGTCCACCAGGCCATCACCGAGCTCGTCGGCATGAAGGTCGCCGAGATCAACGTCACCGTCGTGGACGTGTACATCCCGAGCGACGACGACGAGGAGCCGCAGGAGACCCGCGTCGCCTGACGCGTCCCCACCCCGGGCCCGTGCCGCACCACGCGACGGCGCGGGCCCTTCGGCCGTCGGAAGAGCTCGTCGCGGCGGGCGGCCGGTAACGTCGTGAGCACGCCCCCGATCGAAGGACGCCCATGCGCATCGCTCTCACCGGCTCATCCGGCAAACTCGGCACCGTCGTCGCGCGCGAGCTGCGATCCGCGGGCCACGACGTCATCGGCCTGGACCTCCGCGGCGAGCGTGGGCCCGGGTTCGTCCAGGTCGACCTCACCGATTACGGTCAGGTCATCGACGCCCTCGCGGGCGTCAACGACCAGCACGACGGTGTGGACGCGCTCGTCCACCTCGGCGCGATCCCGGCTCCCGGCATCCGGTCGGACATCGCAACGTTCCACAACAACATGACCAGCACGTTCAACGTGTTCTGGGCAGCCGTGCGCCTCGGCATCCACCGCATCGTGTACGCGTCCAGCGAGACGGTGCTGGGTCTGCCGTTCGACATCGACCCGCCCTACATCCCGGTCGACGAGGAGTACGCCCCGCGCCCGGAGTCGGTGTACTCGCTGGTGAAGGTGCTGGAGGAGCGCCTCGCGACCGAGCTGGTGCGCTGGCACCCCTCGCTCTCCATCACCGCGTTGCGCTTCTCGAACGTGATGGTGCCGGAGGACTACGCCGAGTTCCCGTTCGACGCCGACGCCCGGACGCGGAAGTGGAACCTGTGGGGCTACATCGACGCCCGCGACGGCGCCCAGGCCGTTGAACGTGCGCTCGAGAACGCCCCCGCCGGATTCGACACGTTCATCATCGCCGCCGCCGACACCGTGATGACCCGCCCGAACGCGGAGCTCGTCGCCGAGGTCTTCCCCGACGTCGAGACGCGGACCGACCTGGACGACACCCGGACCCTGCTCTCGATCGACAAGGCCCGGCGCCTGCTGGGGTACGCGCCGCAGCACTCGTGGCGCGATCACCGCTGAGCGGCGGACGTCCGCGGATGCCACACTGGGCACCGTGACCGGTCCGCTCCCCCCGTCTCCTCCCCCGGCGCGGCGCGGTCGGCCCGGGTACGACCGCGAGGGCATGCTCGCGGTCGCCGTGCGGCTGTTCAACGAGCAGGGGTACGACGCCACGAGCGTGGCCGACCTGGCCGCGCGCCTGGGTGTGACGAAGTCCGCGCTGTACCACCACTTCTCGTCCAAGGAGGAGCTGTTGGCGGTCGCGCTGGACAGTGCGCTCGACGCCCTCGAGGCCGTGCTCGGCGAGCCGGGTGCCACCGCGGGGTCCGCCACGGACCGTCTGCGTTTCGTCCTGGGCCGCGCGACCGACGTCCTCGTGACGCATCTGCCGGCGGTCACGCTTCTCCTGCGCGTGCGCGGCAACGGACCGGTGGAGCAGGCCGCGCTGGTGCGCCGCCGCGCGTTCGACCATCGCATCGGCGTCCTCGTCGCCGAAGCGCAGTCCGAGGGCGGCGTCCGCGACGACGTCGAGTCCTCGGTGGCCGCCCGTCTGCTCTTCGGGATGATCAACTCGGTCGTCGAGTGGTACCGCCCCGAGGGCGAGGTCGACGGCGACCGGCTCGGGCGCGACATCGTCCGACTCGCGCTCGACGGGCTGCGGACCGACCCCGAACGCGACCGGTGACGCCGGCACCGCCACCCGAGCGCTCCGAGACCCCGGGGTGCACGAGGATTCGAGGGGTTGCGCCACCCCCATGCGACGCAACCCCTCACCCGCCGGCCTCAGATCCGAACATCCGCCTGGTGCGGGCCGTCGGGCGCCGCTCGGACGCCCGCCCCCACCTCTGTCGTGTCCGTCGTCCGCGATTCCTTACATCCGGTTCGAGAAGATTTTCCCGGCGACGCCCTGTAAGGATCCGGGCGCGCGCGACACAGCCCCGTCGAGCGCACGGGAACGCGCGCCCATGAACGACGAGATCGAGTTCGTCCGGCTGTTCCGCGAGCATTACACCGGCGTCCGACGGTTCATCGAGCGCCGGGTCTCCGATCGCGAGGCGGCCGCCGATCTCACGATGGAGTGTTTCGAGATCGCCTGGCGCAAGCGCACCCCGTCCGAGCCGTTCGGGTTGCCCTGGCTCTACCGGACGGCGCGCAACCTCATCGCCAACGAATACCGACGCCGGGACCGGGAGGAGGCGCTGTGGACCCACATCGAGCACCAGGTGCGCTCTCTCGCCGGGGAACCCGAGTCGGAGATGACCCGACGGCTGGTGGAGGCCGTCCGCGCACTCCCCGTTCGCGATCGGGAGATCCTCTGGCTGACCTATTGGGAGGAGCTCTCCGCGGCAGAGGTGGCCGTGGTGATGTCCCTCAGCCCGGGGAGCGTGTGGACACGCCTCAACCGGGTGCGCGCGCGGTTGCGACCCGCGTTGCAGGACTCCGCCGCCGCGTGGGAGGAGGTGCCCGGTGACCGACGATGATCTGGTGCGCGCGCTGCGCGCCCTCGACCCCGCGCGGACACCGTCGGACGCGCCCGTGCCCCTGTCCGCGGAGCGACGCCTCCGCGAGATCCTGGACCGCCCTCCGCGCGCGACCGGCGGCGGGCGTCGGCGCGTGCTGCCGGGCCTCGCCGCCGCCGTCGCGGCCGTGGTGGCGCTCGTGGTGGGCGCCGTGGTCTGGTGGCCCGCTCCCACGGCGACCGCGCTGACGCCCGCGCCGCTGCAGTATTCGGCGGTGGACGACGACGTGCCCGCACTTCTCGCCGCCGCGCAGGATCGCCTCGCGCAGAACCCCGGGCGCAACGACGCGGTGCGCCGGTCGCTCACTCTGGGGTGGTTCTTCAGCGTCTCCGTCGGCGACCCCGACGCGACGGTGTTCCGACGCGAGTGGGTAGACGTGTCGTGGAACGCCGATCTCTCGGGATCCGTGGTGACGACGACGGCGGAGTCGACCGACGCCGCCGGCGACACGGTGCCCGCCGACGGACCCGCACCGGGCACGGTCGTGGGAGACATGTCGTACGTACGGGGTCAGTTCCACCCGCTCTCGAGCCAGCCGCCACCCGCGACGGTCGAAGGGATGCGGGAGGTCATGACCGCGGCGGTCGACCCGCCGTCTCCCCTGACGTCCGGCGACGCGATCATCGCGGCGCAGAGCCTGCTGGGCGAGTGGACGTTCAGTGACGCGCAGGAGGCCGCCCTCCTCGATGTGGTGCGCAGCACGTCGGACCTCCGACTGCTCGGCCGCACGACCGACCGTGTCGGGCGCGCCGCCATCGGATTCAGCGGGATCCCGACGGGCACACCGAACACGGATGCCACGCTCCTCGTCTCCCTCGACTCGGGTCGGATCCTGGGGGTCGAGACGAGCCTGCGGGCCGCCGACGAGGATCTCGGGCTTCCGGCCGGTTCGGTGACCTCCTACACGCTGTGGGATGTGGAGGACCGACCGGACGCGCCCCGGGGACCCTGACGAGGGGCGCGGACCGCCGCATCCGGATCCGCGATTCTCGATCCTCGAGACTCCCCCGCGTCATGCCTTTGAAGGAATGCAGCCTGCACGTGGGAGCGCTTGCACTGCCGGGCGTGGCTCTGATTGCACGGAAATCCGCACCATTACGCAATTGGGAGCGATCCCAGCCACAATTTGGACGGCGTATTCAAACTCCACGGGAATCCGGGCGCGCGCGACATCCACGGACCCCGGGACCCGTTTGTTATCAACTGCATGTGAGCCGCCTCGCGTCCCTACACAGCGAAGGATGCTGCGTGCCAGGCTGAGGCGAGCCCGACGGAAACCGGGGATCGACCGACCGGAGACCCACCGTTCCCGGCGTATTCACGCGAATATTCCGACTGGATTAGCATTCTGGCACTGCATGATGCAAATATGTGCGTGGGGAGGAATCTGTAATGCCACGCGCACGCATAATCACACACGGATACCGGCTCGCCAATGGGTGGGAGAAGATCGACCGGCGTCCTTTGACGCAAGAGGCGGCACAGGAACTGCGATCCCAGGGGTACACCATGGTCATCGCAAAAAGGGGCCTCTTCGACTCGCGCGAGATTTCGCTGAATCAGCCGATTCCCGCGCGATGAATAAGAAATAAACACCGCAAATAGTAAGAATCTCTAATTAAATAGCACGTACCCGAGCCGCACCCGAGCGGCAGAAGAAGCCCGTGCGGACGTCGTCAGCGACGCCGCCGGGCTTCTTCGGTTTCCGGAGCACGAGGCTCTCGCCCGCTCCGGTTCAGCGACGCCGTCGAGCCGAGGCGGGGAGACGGAGGGTCATGGTGGTGCCGGCATCCGAGGTGTCCGAGACGCTCGCGGACCCCCCGTAGCGGGTCACCGCCTCCTGGACGAGCGACAGACCGATCCCGAACCCCGTGCGGGAAGAGCCGCCGCCGTCCACGGCGTGCGCCGAACGGGCGAATCGGTCGAACACCCTCTCGGGGGCGATCCCGCGGATGCCGGGACCCTCATCGGTGACGTCGATGCGCACGTGGCGGCCGTCGCGGCGCGCCACGACGACCACGATTCCGCCGGCGGGCGAGTGCTTGACGGCGTTGTCGACGAGAGCGACGACGCTCCGCTGGAGGCCCGCCGAAGGGATGTCGACGCGCAGGCCCTCGTCATGGGGCCCGCTGACGAGGTGGACGTCGCGCCTCCGCGCGAGGACGGTCATCGCCGTCACCGCCGACTCCACGATCCCCACGACAGGGGTGGGTTCGCCGCCCGAGGACGTCGGCATCTCCACGGATTCCAGGAGATCGGCGACGACCGCGTTCAACGTCCGCGAGTCCGCGCGGATCTCCTCCACCACCCGCGCGTGGGGGTCGGTGGCCGCAACGGAGCGGTGGAGCATCTGGATCCTGGCATCCAGGATCGCCAGCGGGGTGCGCAGTTCGTGGGACGCGTCGGCGACGAACTCGCGCTGGCGCCGGAGCGCATCCACGAGCGGACGCACCGCCCGGCGAGTGACGAGCAAGCCCAGAAGGCACGCCGAGGCGATGGCGCACACGCCGATGACGACCGCGCCGAGCAGGATGTCCACGGCGTCCACGTCGACGAGCGTCGTGCGGGGGGTCGGGTGCAGCAGGTCGCCGAGGCGGATCTGCGTGAGCACCACTGAGAACGCCGCCACCAGTACGGCGAGCACCAGGACCGACACGGCGCCCGCGATCGTGAGCGCCACTCGCCACGCCGCCGACCGGACGAGCACGCTGTCGGCGTCACGAGGTCGCGTCGGCCGCATCACATCAGCCCCAGGCGGTACCCGCGGCCGCGGACGGTCTGCACGATGCCGGGATCGGTCTTCCTGCGCAGGTAGTGCACGTAGGTGTCGACGGCTCCGGGGGTGTCATCCGGCGAGAAGACGGCGCGGAGGATGTCGTCGCGCGAGAACGTGCGTTGCGGGTGGACAGCGAACAGGGCGAGGAGCGAACTCTCGCGCTCCGTCAGGATGATCCGCCCGTCGTACGGCGAGTACACGGCGCGCGACTCCGGGTAGAACTCCCAGTCGCCGACGCGCACGAACGGCCCTTCCCCGCTCCGCACCCGCCGGATCGCACGCAACCGCGCGAAGAGTTCGTCGAACTCGAACGGCTTGACGAGATAGTCGTCCGCCCCGGCATCCAGACCCCGCACCTTGTCCTGCACGGCCCCGAGCGCGGTGAGGATCAGCATCGGGACGCCCGCACCCGAGCGCCGGAGGGTTTCGACGACGGTAAGCCCGTCGACGGTGGGGAGGCGCCGGTCCACGATCATCACCTCGAAGGTCCGCGAGGTCGCGACATCGAGCGCGTCGCCGCCGTCCGCGACGAGGGTCACGTCGTACACCTCGTCGAGGACTGTGGCCATGACGGGCCCCAGCTGGTCGTCATCCTCCACCAGGAGCAGCCGCGGCCGCGCGCTCCCTGATCCGCTCATGCTCCGCCTCTCTTCCCCCACGCCGACACCGGCCGTGCGCACATCAGATCAGAGTCTGCCGCGAGTGTCCTCCGAGGGATGCCGCGGCCGCCGGCGCCGGTGACCCGCGGCGGGCCCGCATGACGACGACGAGCACCACCATGACCGCCGTCAGGGCGAGGGACACCCACCCGGTGCCCACGCCCACCCCGCCTTCGTCGACCGGCTTGCCGAGCCAGTCCGCCACCGACGCTCCGAGAGGACGCGTGAGGACGTACGCGAACCAGAACGCGAACACGCCGGTCCACCAGGCCATCCGCCAGGCGATGATCGGGACCGCGATGAGAACGGCGAACACCGCGACCGAGGCGAGATAGCCGAGCCCGAACGTGACGGCCGTCAGGTCGCCCACCGCCGTGCCGAGCGCGAACGTGCCCACGACCGCGGCCCAGTAGAACAGTTCGCGTCGCGTCGTCGTGACGTCATGCACCGACAGCGTGCCCTCGCGACGGCGCCACAGGACGAAGACGGATGCCAGAGCGAGCGCGTAGAGCGCGGCAGATGCGGCGTACGGCAGGCCGATCACGACGTGGACGACATCCGCCGCCATGGTCCCGAAGACCCCGACCGCCGCGACCGCGAGCCAATAGGCCCCGGGGAGGTAGCGCCGCCGGGTGAGCTGCCAGGCCAGCGCCAGGACGAAGAACGCGAACCCCAGCAGCACGGCGACCACCGGATCGAGAGCCCGGATCGAGAAGTCCGACACCGCCTCCCCCAGCGCCGTCGATACGGCCTTCGCAACCCAGAAGATCGGCGAAGGGTCGGGCACTCGGGTCGGTCGGCTGTGCGAGGTCATGGTCGCATGATCGCCGAGCGGCTCTAAGGAGACTCTCATCTTCGCTCCGTCGCCCGTGGCGCCGGCGCGGTCGACGGCTCCGCCCCGTCCACGGGCGCGGCGATCCCGATGAGCCGTCGCGCTCGGCGGAGCCGACCGATGGGGTCGGTCAGCGCCGCGCGCGTCGAACTCCCGCGACGCTGACCGCCAGCGCCGCCAGGGAGAACACCAACGACACCGCCAGTGCGACGACCACGGCTCCGTCGAACACCGAAAGGTTGGGCGCCGGCACCCCCGGTGTATCGGTCCGCGGGGTCGACCCCAACGCGAGCACGAAGCTGGTGCCGAGGACCGTCTGCCCCACGGCGCCGCCCAGCCGTTGCGCGGTCTGCACGACTCCTCCCGCGACGCCGCCACGCGCCGGGTCCACGTCGGCGAGCGTGAGCGTCTGGTTGGGGGTCACGATCGCCCCACCGGCCACCCCGAGCAGGAAGAGCGGTGCTGCGAGACGCAGGATCACGGCCGGCGGGTCGCCGTCGAGGGGCGCCAGACCGATCAGGAGTCCGAGCACGATCGTGGCTGCGGAGAACAGCAGAACCGCACCCACCAGCAGCGGGCGACCCACGCGCGAGACGAAACGTCCCGCCAGCGGCGCGCCCACCACCGATCCGAGCGCGAACGCCGTGACCCCGGCTGCCGACTGCAGGGCCGTGAACCCCCGACCGTCCTGGTAGTACAGCGCGAGGACCAGCGGAATCCCGGTGTTGCTGCAGAAGAAGACGACGGCGAAGACGACGCCGCTGACGAAGGACGGAACCGCGAACAGCCGGAGGTCCACGAGCGGACCGGCCTCCGCGCGCGTCAGCCGGGCTTCGTGCCGGATGAACGCCGCGATCAGCACGGCCGCGGGAACGAGGAGGAGTGCGACGGCCGGAGTGGCATCCTGACCGCTCTCGACGATCGCGAACAGGAGACAGAACAGTCCCCCACCGAGCAGCACAGCGCCGAGAAGGTCGAGTCGGCGCGGTCCGGGCTCGGTCGACGGCCGATCGGCGCGGATCCACCGTCGCGCGAGCACGACGGCGACGATCCCGATCGGGACATTGATGAAGAACACCCACCGCCATCCCATCTCCGGGCCACCGGCCGCGATGAGGAGTCCCGCCACCACGGGCCCGGCCGCCGTTCCGACCCCCACCGTGAGTCCGAGACGGCCGAAAGCCCGGCCACGCTCCTCACGCGCGAACGTGCTCTGGATGAACCCCGAGACCTGAGGGCCGATCATGCCCCCGAACACCCCCTGGACCACGCGCGCGGCGATGAGCACCTCGGGAGTCGGGGAAAGGCCGACGGCGACGCTGGCGGTGACGAAGCCGATGACCGCGATCAGGAACATCCGCCGCCGGCCTCGCGCATCCCCGAGCCGTCCACCGATCACCGGAACGAGCCCGAACGCGAGCACGTAGCCCGTGACCATCCACTGCAACTGGCTCGCGTCGGCGCCGGTCGCCCTCCCGATGGAGGGAAGGGCGACATTGGTGACGCTCACGTCCAGAAGAGAGGCGAACTGGCCCAGGAGCATGACCGTCAGGGCGCGCCAGCGCCGTGGATCGGGAGGGGAGGATGCCACGGCTCAGCGCGCGACTTCTTCAGGCATGCGGTTCACGCTACGCGCGGATGGAGGGGCACGGCCCGTCCGTCCTGAAACGAGGTCCGCTCCGCTGGGGTCGTCTTCGCCGGGTCGGCGCGCTCGCCTCGTGCCCGTCGCGCCTCGCTCAGCTGTGGGCGCCGGAGACCCGTCGCTCCACGTGCTCGATCAGGCTACGCATTTCCGCGCCGCTGAACCCGCAAACGCTCTTGATGCCCGCGTGAGCCAACGAGGCCATGAACTGGGCACCATCGGAGAAATGAATTCTCAGTTGCGGCGACCAAATCAGTCGCCCCCACACCCGAACGTCTTCTACTCGCTCGATCTGGTCCCACGCGTACCGTCGCAGAACGCCGTCATCGGGCGGTGAAGACGAGCAGCGCGGACCCTTCGAGCCGCAGAAATCCCGGCCCCTTCTCGTCGCCCCTCGTCCAATCCCGCCAACTCGAGATGTTCATCCCGATGGCGGACGATGAGAACAGGTAGGTGGCGAGAGCCGCGGATCGGTCAGTTTCCTCGCGTGCCTTGTCGCGAACGGTCACGAGCCTTCGCGAAAGAAAACCGAGGGCTCCGACCATGGGGATCACCCCGAGACCGAGCCAGAAGACGATCCAGAGGCCACCACCATCGGGCGAGCTGAGCGCGGAGTACGCACCGAAAGCAGAGACGACCCCCAGCGAGAGGGCTGGGAGCAGGTAGGCGACCCAGGGGAATCGCCCCACCGGGCGGACGATCGTCGCCCATTCCACCACTGTGACCACGATGGCGGGTCCCTTCTTGCTCACTGAAGGGTACCGGCGAAGGCAAGGCGACAGGCGCGGGCCCCAGAGGCCACGGGCCGATCCGTCGGCAACGCGATCGTTCGGGCAGGACAGCCGGGCTGTCCGAGATGTAGAGCCAGAACACCACTACTCGAATAAATCGGCGCTCCTACCGCCGCCCCTAGTGGAACTGCAGAAACTGGTAGATCTGACGCCGAATCTCGCCACCTCCGCGATGCCCGTCGAGCAGGTGAGCCGATCGCTTCGCCGGCGTCTCGAACCGGTCCTCGTCAGGCGGATCGTCGCCGAGTACGAGTCCGGCGCAACGACGCCGAGTCTCTGTCAGACCTATGGGCTCTCGAAGACCGGCATCCTGCGACTGCTTCGAGACGAGGGGGTAGTGCTGCGCCGCCAGCCGCTCACAAGCGACCAGGTCGAACTTGCAAAGAAGATGTACGAGTCCGGCCAACCGATCGCTGCCATCGCAACCCGCCTCGACACCAGCTACAACAACGTCCGACAGCGGCTCATCAAAGAGGGAGTCCAGCTCCGCCCACGCGGCGGCAGCCTCGCAAGTTGACCCTCGATCCACTTGCAGGCGTGCGTACGGTCTGCCTACTTGATGCGGCAGAATTGACTGCTCCTTCGACTCGCCGCGGCGGTGGGTAACTGCTTGGTCCGATGGTAGCTCCTCAGACCGTTCTTTCGTCAGCACGGGTGTCCGCAGGACATATCGCGCGCCCTGAACGGTATTCTCGCGCACCCTAAGGCCTCCCCGGGGTGCAGTCGACACGGATCCGAGTATTTCCCAGGCTCGGGCACTCTTCGGTACTCGCCCTAGTGTCGCGTTTCTGAAGTTCGTTTTGGGTTTGCTTTCGCGAGGATCTGTTCCGGTGTTTTGGTCCAGACGAAGGGGTGTTTGCGGTCGTTCCAGCCGGTGATGAATTGTCGGATCTTCGCGTTCAGGTCTTTCACGCTGGTGAAGACGCCGCGGCGAATGGCCTGTTTGTCGATGATCCCGAACCAGACTTCAACGAGGTTCAGCCAGGACCCGGATGTCGGGGTGAAGTGGACGTGGAATCTCGGGTTCTTCTCCAGCCAGGCACTCACCTCAGGGGTCTTGTGGGTGGCGTAGTTGTCCATCACCAGGTGCAACTCGACGTCTGGGTACACGCGGTCGAGCTGGCGCAGGAACGCGAGGAACTCCTGCCTGCGGCGCTTCGGCTTCACGGCCCCGGTGACGTGCCCGGTCGCGATCTCCAACGCCGCGAACAACGTCGTCGTGCCGTGCCGCTTGTAATCGTGCGTGCGTTTCTCCGCATCGCCGACACGCATCGGCAGCATCGTGCCGTCCGGTCCAGCGCCTGGATCTGGGACTTCTCATCCACACACAGCACGACCGCGTTCTCCGGCGGCGCGAGATACAGTCCGACGACATCGGTGACCTTCCCAACCAGCTCCGGATCGGTGGAGAACTTGAACGTCTCCGACTTCCACGGCTGGACCCCATACTCCCGCCACGCCCGCGCGACCGTCGCGTTCCCCACCTTCAGATGCGCGGCGAGAAGTCGGGACGACCAATGCGTCACCCCGTACTTCTTCGGCGGCGGCATGAGCGTCGGACGCGACGATATCGGCATGATCAAGGTGGCGCGGACGACCCGAACGCGCCGCATCCTCCAGCCCGGCAATACCGCCCTCCTCGTAGCGCCCGCGCCATTTCAGCACCGTCACCACCGTCGCGCCGACCAACTCCGCGATCCGCGTATTCGCGATCCCCTCCGACGCCAGCAGCACGATCCGCGCCCTCCGCGCAGCCCCCGCAGACACCGTCGTCGACCTCAACCAGCCACGCAAATCCGACTCGTCACCCTCGAAAAGCCGCAACGCCGGAGCCGGAGAATTCGCCACAGCCAATTCTCTCAACCACCCAACTACTTACAAACTAACGACACGCGACACTAGGGCCCACGTGTCGCAGCGAGAAAATTTTCGACAGCTTGCAAGGTGGAGGAGAGAGCTTGGTCCTGATCCGCGCGTGAGCCTATTTCGTACACGGTCTTTACCCACGACACGATGGATGTGGAATCACCGACGATTATGTTCGCCATAATCGCAAATATAACGTCGTCGTACTCATCGCGTCGGTCCACCTCTAGCGGGCTCACGCCCGCTAGATCCAGATCCTCCAGAAGATCTCGGGACATGGATATTGCCGCAGCCAGGTCCTCCGTCCAGCCAACCCCGGCCGTAACCTCTGTCCATGTTCTGCCGAGCCGGCGCAAGATTCTCTTGACTCGCCAGGGGGAGAAGAAAGATGCTTCACCAATTTCCGCCAAGCAGCTCATGGCAGCATGGATCGCGGCTTGAGAACTATCGGGCCGCACCACGCAATAAACATCCACATTACGAAGAGTGGCGACGAGAAGACTCACCTCGCGGTACTGATGAAGTTTTACGCGAGTCGGTTTTTCCATCATGATGACATCATGCTGTATTCGCGACGATCCCAAGCTAATCAGCGAACAAGTCTGGCCCACCGGGATCTTGAGGTCGGATAGACAGAGGTTATGACGCGACTTTGATTTCCAACGGTAACGGTCGCTGGTTTTCCAACTAGCTTGGTCGACCAGCCGTATCTTCCGAGCGAGCCACGCTGGACAACAGTGGATCCGCTGCCGACTGTTCGAAGCATCCTCGTGGCGCTCACCCCTCTGATCACCATCTGTTCTGTTGCGTGCATCGAGATTCCTCTAATTACTCCGCCGCTAGCAGCACGGACAGCTAGGGACACGACCGGGCGAGCGGCGAGCGCGATCCCGAAGCGGACACCCAAAGTCGCTGCGCGAATTCCCAGTCCAGCAACCGTTCCGACTCCCGGCACAAACATGAGGGCTATTGATGCCACATCGAGGACTGTCAGCCAGTCGACTTCGAAGTTGCCCGTGAGGTCATTCTTGCCGATGGGGTCGGTGGGCCAAACGTAATCATTGTCGACGCCGCCTTCTACAGGATCGACTTGCAAGAACCGGCCCAGCGCGGGCACGTACAAACGAGCGCCCATCTCAACCATCAGGGTTGAGCCGACCGACTCCGTCAACTTCTGCGCCGCCTCGTACCATCCACTGGTTTCATTGACGGAACCCGAATCGTCGGCCTCGGTGGTTCCGATGGCCAAGCTCACGGGAGCAAGGGGCTGCCCATACGGGTCGTACAGGCGGATGCCAGTAATGGCGTTCCCGTCGCCCGTAGTGATGGTGTGTCCCTGAAGTGATGGGTATGCCCACGTCACCGTTCCGGCCCCCGGAACGTCGACGCTCACGCCGCCAGGAAGGATGATCGTCCGAGTTGCTGCACCAGAGGCTGGCACCATTGCCCAGGGCACGTCGCCCGCCCCGGCGTAGACATAGCGGACGGTCGTTTGGGCGGTTGGCCCGGCTGGGTCTGTGCTGCGCGAGACAACGCGCCCAGTCGCGTCGCGGGTGATGGTGACGGTAGTGCCGTCAGCGTATGTGGTACCAGTATGAGCGTCGCTCGAGTTGTAGGCGAGGGTCATGTCGGCAATCCGGCTGGTGTTGCCGCGCGAGTCATAGGCGATGTCGCTGGCCGCGAGTCCGTCGGCGATAGTTGTTGCGCCGCTGGGCGCGCCAGCGACGGTCGTGGACAAGAGGCGGTCGGCCCAGTCGTAGCAGTATTGCGTGGTGGTGGTGACAGGCGTGATTGTCCCCGGCGCGGTGTAGGCGTCGACGTACCCGGTGCGGTTGCCGGATGCTCCGGCGGCAGTGTTGGGGCCGCAGCCGCCGGTGGATGCAAATTGGTAGGTCAGGTCGTGCCCTGGGATCTTCGCATTGATCAGCCGGCCAGCACTGTCGTAACCGTATGTAGATGTGTACGTCTTGGCGCCTTGGACGATCTTCTCCTGCACGATGCGGCCGGCGACCGATCGGGTGACCGAGTCCGTGATCGCGGATGACCCGGGGAATGTCCAGGTGTTCTTCTGCACGCTTCCACGTTTGGCGTCCCAGGTCACGTCGAGTGTGGCACCGCCGAGGTAGCTAACGTTGCTGAGGCGCTGCACCGCGTCGTAAGTGGGCGTGGCGTAGACCTGTCCCGCGTTCTTGACTTGCGTGGTCTTCCCATCGAGGTCGTACGTGTATTCGGTATCCGTGCTGGGAATACCGGTCGCTGTTGTCGTGACCTTGAGCAGACGACCCGTGAGTGCCTCGTATGTGGGCGTGGTTGTGGTCCCCCACACGTCTATGTAGGACGTGGTGCGGCCGAGCAGGTCAGTCTTGGTCGTGACCGTCGAGTTCGTCGAGCCCGCGATCGTAGGTCCGGTGACGGCGACGGTGAGACCGGTCGCCGTGGCGTTGTAGCTGGTGTTCACCGTCGTGCTAGCGACGCCGGTGGGTCCGGCAGTGACCTGTTTGGTGACGCGGCCTCGGGCATCGTAGGTGGTACAGGACCAGGCGGTATCACCGTCAACCTTGGTACCAGCGAGGCGTCCCATCACGTCGTAGAAGTAGTTCGTAGTGATGGGAGTACCGGACGCCGGTGTGGGGCCAGTGACGGACTTCAATTTGCCAAACTGCGGGGTGCCTGCGGGGACGCCGCAATTCGCTGTGCTCCACGTTCCGGTGTCGCTGAAGTACGTGCGGGTCGTGCTATTGGCGTCTGTCGGGCCGACCGCCGAGGCCGCGGGTAGGGAGCGGCGTAGCTGTCGGAGCCAGCCGGTGCCGTTGAGCGTCTCGTAGGTTGCGGTGGTCTTGAGGTTCAGTCCGCTCGGGTCGACAGCGGTTTGGGTGGGTTGACCGACGATCGGGTCTTGATACGCGGTCGTGGTGGTGACGGTGGGAGCGGCGGCGCCAGAGACCGAGGTCGCGTCATCGACCTGGGACCTCGTGACGAGGCCGTAATCGGGCCGCAGCTGGGTCCCGGGGACGGTGGTGAAGTCGGCGGCGCCGGGGGTTTTCCAGAGCAGCTTCAGTGCGGCGTAGCCGGTGTTCTCGTAGTGTTCGATGCGGATGCGGCGGACTTCACCGGCTGTCACGGTGAAGGTGTTGCTGTCGGCGTTCTGGCCGCCGTCGTACCACCTGTCGAGGACGAGGACGTCGTTGAGCCAGATTCGGACACCGTCGTCGGCGAACGCGCGCAATTGGAAGGTCCCCGCCTGCGGGAACGTGATCAGTCCCGTCAGGCGGGCGGAGAAGTTGTCGGCGGAGATGGTGCCAGAAACGGGCGAGTTGTTTCCCCAGTCGATGTTGATGCTGCCGTCGGTGTTACCGACGCCAAGGGTGTAGTGGGTGGGCTTTCCCTGGAGTTTGCGGGTGTTGGTGTACCACGCGACCTGCAGCCCGTTCAGGCCCCCGTCGTACACGGTCGACGACTTCGCCGGCACCACACCGCACGCGGACACGGAGGTCGGGTCGCTGATCGGTCGACGATCGTTCCCGAAGCACGCTGCCGGCGCGGCCGCGTAGCTCTCTACCGCCCGGTCGACGGTGTCGTAGATGCGGGTGGAGACCAGTCCCGTGGAATCCGTGCTGGAGAGGACGAGGTCCTTCGCGGAATCCCACGCTTGGGTTGTGCGCACGCCCATCGCGCTCACTCGAGCGGTCTGCCGCCACGCGGCGTCGTACTCCGCCCACTGCACGGCATCGGTGAGTCCGGCGATCGTTATAGAGGTGCGCCCGCTCTCGTACCCGTAGGTGCGGGAGGGTCGGGTGCTTTGTGAGATTCCGTCGGGTGCGGGGAGCGTGACCGTGGTCACCTTGTCTCCCGTGTAGGTGATGCGGGTGGATGCGGCGTCGTCGGTGCCGGAGGCAGCCTCGACGGGGATGCTGTCGTTGGCGGTGGCGTCGCGGATCTGTTTGAGCCACCCGTTGGACTGGTAGCCGAACATGGTGCGTTCGTTGCCCGGGTCCAGGACCAGGGCGAGCTGACCTTCGGTGTTGTAGAACAGCTGCGTGTTCGTCCCGTCGGGGTAGGCGATCTTGCACAGCATGTCCACCGGAGTCGCGGCGTACCCGGTCGCGGACCGCGTCGGGCAGGCCTGCTGGCCACCGTCTTGGTAGGTGAAGGTGACCTGGCGGAGATAGGTGCTGCCGCTCTTGGACACCGGGTCCACAATCTGCGTCGCCACACCGTTCGCGTTCAGGATCGTCTGCGGCGCGGCGGCCTTGCGGACATCCTCCGGCGGAGTGGCCGAAGACACCCGTCCCTCCTTGGTGAACTGGTAGACGGTGCCGTCTTCGTCGGTGAACACCACGAGTCCGCTGCCGTCGAGGCTGGCCACACCGTATTCACCGGACGGGGCTTGATATCCACCGCCGGAGACCTTGAGGTAGGTGTGGGCACGGCCGGTGACGTCGGTGAGGATGATCGAGGAATCCGTGATCTGCGCGGACACCCAGTTAGAGCTCGCACCCGCGATTGGGACGGACGCACCCCAGCCCTCGGGGAGGGTCTGTACTTTCTTGGTGAACCAGTTCGGCGGGACGACGTACTCCGCGCCGTCGACCCGGACCCACATCTCAGCGACGGCGGTGCCGTTGTTCTCGAAGTACTCGAACCGGACCGGCATCGCGTTGCCACCGAATTGGCGCGCGGGACCCCATGTTTTTGCAGGTGAGGAGAGGGCCCAGTTGTCGACGAGCTTCTCACCGTTCACCCAGAGGCGCGCGCCGTCGTCTTGACGGAGCCCGAACTGCACCTGCTTGCCGACGAAGGCCGGCGGGACGGTGATGAACCCGGTCCACCTGCCCATGAAGTAGTCCGCTGGCAGCGCATCCGCGGGGGCACGGGTTCCCCAGTCGAAATACACCCCGGGGTCCGTCCGCACCAACACGGGGACCTTGCCGGTGAGATCGAAACTGCTCGGGGCTCCGCTGCTCACGCGGGCATCGAAGTACTCCCCCGTCAGGCCACGGTTCGCTCCCGGCACCTCCTGGGAGTTGTAGGTGAACGACATACCCATCGGGCCGCCGAGCGCATCGACGGTGGGCGAGGCGAACGACACCGTCGCGTTCCCGTTGGCAAGGTTGGTTGTCACCGGCCCCGTGGTATCGAACGGCGACGGGCCGGACGATCCCAACCGCAAGTCGGCGCGGAACCGCTTGACCCACGGGTTGAACCAGTTGGTATCTGCCCCATCACGGGTTGCGACCTTCCAGCTGTACACCCCACCGTCCTGCAACGCACCCACCGGGACGGTCCACTTCACCTTCCCGTCCGCCCCAGGCGCGATCCACCCCGACGCGGTCACCGCACCCGACTTCCCATCCGAACCCGTCGCGATCTTGAACTGATACGTCATCGACCCCCCGACCGAATCCGTGTCCGCGACATGGTCGACCTGCAGCGTCGGCGTAAGCGTCGTCACCGCTGGGACAGCCTCCGTCTGCAACGCGCCCGGCGTCGCCGAACCCACCGGGGGCATCGGAACCTGGTTGGTGGTGAACTTCACCACGCTCGAGTACTTATCCGTCGATTGCCCGAGGTGACCGTTCGCATCGTCAACTACACGGGCTCGCCAGTAGTAGTCCGTGCCCGGACGCAGCACACCCTCGGGGATCTGGACACTCGTGCCCGTCTGCCACGAATTCGTGAAGACAAAGTTGCTCATGCCCGGGTCGGTGGCGATCTCGAACGCGTAGTTCTGCGTCCGGTTTCCCGGGTTTGATGCGCCAAGCGTGAGGACGGGTGCCACGCTCACACCCTTGGCTCCATTCGTGGGAGAACTCGTCCACACCGACGGGAAATCCCAATACTCCACCCACATTCCAACATCGAGGCTCTTGAAGGAGTACGAGCCGTCCTCGTTCCCGCCGACCAACCACGCGGGTCGATCGTTGACCCGGAAACGATCGACCAGACGCTGCGCAAGCCCCCACCCGTCCGTCTGAGCCCAGTCATCGCCGAGGTTGTACCCGGTGAGGTGCTGGGAGCGGCACTCGTAGCCGGAGCAACTGGCCTGGTGCACCCAGCCCTGCTGGCTGGAGGTCGTGCCCTCATCGGCGTACGCGAACTGCAGCTGGGACTCCGCAATGAACTTGCCCGGGATGCTCCCGTAGTCGAAGGTGACAACCGACCGCCAATACACGTTCGAGTTGCTTTGGCGCGTGTTTCCGACATACAGAGCGTTGTTCTGCACCACCCCGTCGGACTTGTACGCCGTGCTGCCCGTGAGCGCAATACCAGGGTCGATCGTGACCGGGTACACCCGCGCAGGGTCCGTGAGCCACTGGTAGGAGACCTGCAAGCCGTAGCGCCACGTACCATCCGACGACTTCGCCAGCCGCGGCGTCGGGGCAATCGAAACCGGCTCCCGCTGGCCCTGCTCCCCCGAGGAATCAAACGCCACCGGCGCCGGAATCAGCAACACCGTCTTGCCGGAGACGTCCGACAACGCGACCGAGCCGTCCTCGCTCAGAGTCGGCGTCAACGAGCCCGGATCAAGCCGCCACGCCCAGGCGTTCGTCGTCGGCAACGTCTTCAGGACCAGGTTCTCCTTGACCCCACCGGACTGCACCTCGTACTCCAGGTCGATCCCCGGTTTGACATCTCGGTAGGTCAGTTCGGTGTGGTCGTCCCAGAACCAGAACGGCGCAGCCACCTCCCCCTCGACCGCCCCGATCAGGGACATCGACACATCGTGCCCACCACGAGACACCGACAAGACATCCGTATCATCCGCGGACGCCGCGAATTCCGGGCTCAGCGGGTGATCGTCCACCTTCCACCCATCGTCTGCAGACGACAGGTCAGTGTTGATCTCCTTCCAGCCCTCGTCGGTCTCGACGTTCTGCGGTCCCGGGGTGAGGTACTTCGCCAACCCACCATCGGGCGTCCGGTACGTCGTCGAATCCTCCGCCCGTGAGACCACCTCGAGGTTGTCGTGATCGATCTTGCTCGACTCGAACGATGTCGTTACGGGCGCGGCAGGCGCGACCGTCGAGACAGGCTCCGGAGCGACTTCCTCCGTCGGCGCATCGAAGGACCCCTCCGGCACGGAAGCCACCACCTCAGGGGCCTCGCCTGCCGGGAGTGCCGGTTGCTCGTTCACCTCGACCGGGGGCTCCGACACCGGCACCTCAGCCGCCTGCGCAGGAACCCCCACACCCACGAGAAGCGCGAAAATCGCGACCGCCGAAACCCAAAAAATGCGCGCGCGACTCAGCAACACCTACCCCCGACTAGCTCGCCCGAACGGAGCGACAAGAACCTGGTCCCCAGGTGATGCTCACCCTACACATAGAAATGTTTCAGGAAAGTCACGACGGTCGGCCGCGAAGCGCAGGGCCAGTCCGCGAACCGAAACGGAGCGCCCACGAGGCACCACATGCACAGACGGCGCCGGAGAAACGTCCGCAGATCACGTCTATGGAAACGCCTGTCCAAAGCTGCCGTCACAGACAAGCGGCTGCCGAACTCACGGCAGTGACGACAGGCACGAGCATCGGGCTCGGGACACAGAAGCGGTCCGCCGGAGGCACAATTGTTCGAGTAAGACAGCTAACCTGTCCGAGATGTAGCGGGAGCGGGGCTTGAACCCGCGACCTCACGATTATGAGTCGTGCGCTCTCACCAACTGAGCTACCCCGCCGCGTGGCATCCCGCGAAGGAGATGCTCTGAGCCCCGAGTCAGGATTGAACTGACGACCCCTTCCTTACCATGGAAGTGCTCTGCCACTGAGCTATCGGGGCGTACCCGGATCGCTCCGGGCAACTAGAAGAGAATATCAGAGCTTGGCGGCCTCTTCTAATCGAGCGAGTGGCGTCCGGCGTTCGCGCGGAGCCAGACGATCGGGTCGATGGCGACCGTCCCGTTCATGAGGATCTCGAAGTGCGTGTGGGCGCCGAACGAGTGACCGGTGTTGCCCGTGTGGCCGATGACCTGGCCGACGTGGACGGTGTCGCCCGCCTTGACCTGCAGCGAGCCGTACAGCATGTGGGCGTAGCGGCTCGAGACGAGCTGTCCGTCGATCTTGTGGTCGATGACGACCACGACGCCGTAGCCGCCGCCGGCCTCGGTCGCCTCGCGGACCACGCCGTCGGCGATCGCCTGGATCGGGGCGCCCTCGCCGGGGACGAAGTCCGCGCCCTCGTGCATGACACCGTCGCGCATGCCGAAGCCGTAGGTGATCCCCACGCCCACGGCGAACGGCCACTGAATGGCCGCAGAGGTGTCGTTGACGTAGAAGTCGCTCGGGTTCTTGATGCCGGTGTCGGCGGCGACCTGGGCGTAGGTGGCCGCGGAGTACCCGTCGGCACGGTCGACGATCGCGGACTGCGACTGCGCCGGAGCGACATACGCCTGGATCGAACCGCCCTCGACGTCTCCGCCGCCGACGGCGAGGTTCTGCGTGGCGACCGCTGCCGGAGCGGCGACGTTGGCCGTTCCGTTCGCGGACGCGAGGGCGCTGACGGGCATCGTCATCCCGACCGTCAGAAGTCCGACCAGCCCCATGACGCCGACGGAGAAGGAGGCGGCAGCCACCCGGCGTCCACTGCGACGGCGGGGGGCGGCATCCACGGGCAGGCCCTGGGTGACCGGACGCGAGGCCTCGGCGACCGGCTCGGCCGCGGGGCGCTGGACGGCGTTCTCGCCCGTGAACGAGAACAGGCGCGCAGCGGCTTCGAACTCGTCGGCGATCTCGTCCGCGGGGGCCGATGAGCGGGGCGCGGGCTCGTCGGCGGCGGGCTCGTCAACGGCCGCCGGCCGCTCGGCGGGCTCAGGCGCCGCGACCGGCTCGGGAGACTCGGCGGCGACGGGACGACGGCGGCTGCGACGCGACACCGGGAGGGTGATCGGCGACGTCGGGAGCGTGACGGGCGTGGTCGCCTCGGCCGCATCGGAACTCTGCAGGATGACAGCGACCTCGTCGTCGGAGCGACGCTCATCGACGACGGCCACCTCGAGGGCACCGGATGCCGCGGTCTCGGTCGTCGCGATCGCTTCGGCCTCCGTCACCTCGGGGGTGGCGGAGCTCGCAGCGGCACGCGACGATCGACCACGCGGAGCGGGCAGGGTCGGCTGGATCGTGGCGGCGATCACCGTCTCGACGACGGCGGCCGCGACCTGCTCGACGATCTCGGGCTGCGACGCGTGCTCCGCGTCGACGGGGGCCGGATCGAGTGCGACCGACTCGGGGGCCGAGTCTTCGGCGACCACCACGGAGGTGCGACGACGCCGCTCGGCACGCGTCAACTCGGCGGCGACGGGCGTGGCGGAGGGGCGACTGGATCGCCGCGTGCGGGCGGGCTCAGTCTCGGGGGCTTCTGACGGCAACGCGCGGGGGCTCTCGGTTCATGTCGCAGGCGCGACGGCTTCGGGCTTTCGGGCTTCTGCCATTTCCGCAGGTTCGGGTCGCGAAAATAACGAACAGGTAACTACCCTAACCCGGCATCACTGGGAATGCCATGAGCGGCTCCGAGATTCACAGCTCCGGTTCGAGGATCTCCTCCAGCCGCGGGTAGAACCCGGGGCCCGCCGCGATGACCATGCCCTTGCCCGGACGCCCGCCCGGCGCGCCGCCGACCCTGCCGCCCGCCTCTTCCACGAGCAGCACTCCCGCGGCGTGATCCCACGGGTTCGTGCCCTTCTCGTAGTAGGCATCCATCCGCCCGGCGGCGACGGATGCCAGGTCGAGCGACGCGGCGCCGATGCGGCGGATGTCCCGCGCGATCGGCATCACGCGGGCGAGCCGCTCGAGGGTCGGCGCGTGCGTGGCGGGGTCGTATCCGAACCCGGTGGCGACCAGCCCGCCGGCGGGTCCGACATCGGCCGTGACCGAGAGGCGGGTCTCTCCGAGCCACGCTCCCCCGCCGCGGGACGCGCGGAACATCTCGCCGGAGACCGGGTTGTAGACGACCCCGGCGACGGCGCTCCAGGTGGCGGGATCTGCGGATCCCTCCACCGCGGCGATGCTGACCGCCCAGGCCGGGATCCCGTAGGCGTAGTTCACCGTGCCGTCGATCGGATCGACGACCCACGTGATGCCGCTGCGGCTCTCCCGCGCGTCGGACTCCTCGCCGTAGAAGCCGTCTTCGGGGCGCTCCCGCTCCAGCTCGGCGCGGACGAACGCCTCGACCTCCTTGTCGGCCGCGGTGACGATGTCGGCCGCGACCGACTTCGTCGCGACCTCGAGTCCTTCGCGCCGCCGCCGCGCGGCCAGGTCGCCGGCCTCCCGCGCGATGCGAGTGGCGATCTCGAGCAGGTCTGCGGCAGATGTCATGGCATCCACGGTACTGGGATGCCACCCTCTGGGCGATGTCGGCGACCGTCGCTAGCGTGGGGACATGAACCCCCCGGAGACCACTCGATACGACGTCGTCATCGTCGGCGGTGGGCACAACGCCCTCGTCGCGGCGGCGTACCTCGCCCGCGCCGGCCGCTCGGTGGTGATCCTCGAGAGACAGGATGCCGTCGGCGGCGCCGCCGTCTCCGAACGCCCCTGGCCGGGGGTGGACGCGCGCCTGTCGCGCTACTCGTACCTCGTCAGCCTGCTGCCGCAGAAGATCATCGACGACCTCGACCTGCACATCGAGCTGCGGCGACGCCGGTACTCCTCCTACACACCGGATCCCGCCGATCCGACCCGTGGCATCCTGATCGACACCCAGGATGCCGAGGCGACCGCCGCCTCCTTCACCCGGACGCTCGGCGACCCCGGCGAGGCCGAGCGGTTCGCGGCGTTCGGCGAGCGGCTCGCCCCGCTCGGACGCGCGGTGTTCCCGACGATGACCGAGCCGCTGCCCACGGCCGACGACGTGCGAGCGCGCGTGGGCGACGACGAGCTGTGGGAGGCCGTCACCCGACGCCCCCTGGGCGAACTGCTGCGCGCGTCGCTCGAGAGCGACCTCGCGCGGGGAATCGCCTTGACCGACGGACTCATCGGGACGTTCGCGTCGTCCGACGACGCGTCGCTCGCACAGAATCGCTGCTTCCTGTACCACGTCATCGGCGGCGAGACCGGCCACTGGGACGTTCCCGTCGGCGGTATGGGCGCGGTCACGGCCGAGCTCGAACGGGCGGCCCGCGAAGCGGGTGCCGAGATCCGCACGGGTGTCGACGTGGTCGCGGTGTCGCCGTCCGGCGAGGTGCGCGCGGTGTCCGACCGGACCGAGGCGTTCATCGGCGACGTCGTGCTGAGCGGCGTCGGTCGCGCCGTCCTCGCGCGGCTCCTCACCGCGGGTGGGGCCCCGACGACGGCGCCCCGACCCGAGGGCGCGCAGATCAAGGTGAACATGCTGCTGTCGCGGCTGCCCCGACTCAAGGACACGTCCGTCTCGCCCGAGGCCGCGTTCGCCGGAACGTTCCACGTCAACGAGACGATGACCCAACTGGATGCCGCCTACGCCGCCGCATCGGCCGGGCTCGTGCCCTCGCCCCTCCCGGCCGAGATCTACTGCCACTCGCTCACCGATCCGACCATCCTCGGCGACGATCTGCGGGCGAGCGGGGCGCAGACGCTCACACTGTTCGGCCTCCAGGTTCCGCACCGACTCATCGAAGAGGAAGACCCCGTCGCCGCGGGCGCGAGACTGCTCGCCGCCGCACAGCAGTCGCTGGATTCGGTGCTCGCCGAGCCCCTGCGCGACTGCATCATGACGGCCCCCGACGGACGCCTGTGCATCGAGGCGCGCACCACGACAGATCTCGAACGCTCGCTCGGGATGATCGGCGGCGACATCTTCCACGGCGGGTTGTCCTGGCCGTGGCTCGACGGCGACTCCGGCGACTCGCAGGTCGGTTCGGGTGGCGCTGGTGCGGCGGTGGATGGCGGCGGGGGCGTTCCGGGCGGCGGCGCTGGTGCGGCGGCGCCGGGTGGTGGCGGAGGCGTTCCGGGCGGTGGCGCTGCGGTTTCGGATCAGCGCGGGGCTGCCGAGCGGTGGGGCGTCGAGACCGAGCACAGCCGCATCCTGGTCTGCGGTTCGTCGGCTCGACGCGGCGGCGCCGTGAGCGGCATCGGAGGGCAGAACGCGGCGATGGCGGCACTGGAGATCCTGGGGCGGGGATAGGTGGCCGGCAAGTCTCGCCTTTTGGGGCGGGGATGGGCGACCCGGCGGGTCTCGCCTTGCGGGGGCGGGGGTCGGCGACCCGGCAGTTCGCGTTTTTCGGGGCGGAGATCGGCCGCCCGGCGGGTCTCGCCTTTGGGGGCGGCGGTCGGCCGCTCGGCGGGTCGCGTTCTCTTGGGGGCGCGGCGCGAGGTGGTCACCGTGCGTGCCGCCGGGGAATCCGTGCCGCAGACGTCGGCTCGCCGACGACCGGGCCGAGGGGGCCCGCAACCCGGGTGATTGTCTGCACTTCTCCGGGTGACATCACCCCATTTATTCGAACATACGTTCTACTCTTGACCCATGCCCCCGATCCCCATCCCGCAACCGTCGTCGATTGACGACGACCGGCTGCGGGAGCTCGTCGCGGCGATCCGCGACGAGTCGGTCCGGGCAGCACGCGTTCATGCCGCGCTCGTCAGGCTCCGGGCAGAAGCGCTCCGGATCGCGCTCGACGAGGTCGCGCGCTCCCGCTCCCGCGCCACCCGCGAACGGGAGATGCCGATCCGCTCACTTGCGCTCGAGGTCGCCGTCGCGACGCACAGCCACGACCTCACTGTGCAGAAAGAGCTGTCCGATGCTCACACCCTGACCGAGAAGTTCGCCGCAACGGTGGATGCCCTCGCCGAGGGACGCATCGGCGTGCGGCACGCGCAGGCCATCCTCGAGACGGGCATCGTCCTCGACGACGATGCGACTCGCGCCGGGTGGGAGCAGGTCGTCCTCACCAGGGCTGAGCACGACTCCCCCGGGAGAGTGAAGGCCTTCGGACGAGAGCTCGCGGAGAGCGTCCACCCGATCGGCATGACCGCGCGTCACGCGCGCGCCGCAGCGGCGCGCGGTGTGAGCGTTCGCGACCTGGCGGACGGCATGGCCGAGCTGAGCGTGATCCTCCCCGCAACGGTGGCCTACGGCATCCGCGACCGGCTGCGACGGCAGGCTGCCGCCATTCGCGCCGCCGCGATCGGGGCCGATGCAGGGGAAGAGCAGCGAGATTCGCCGGAGGAAGCCGAGGCGCACGGAACCGAAGTCGCGGGACACGATGCAGTGGCGCAGGCGGCAGTGGCGCAGACGGCAGTGGCGCAGGCGGCAGCGGGACACGAGGTCGTGGCGCACGCGGAAACCACAAGTCACGAGGCGGACACCTCCGCCACGATGTCCGAGACCGCTCGATCCGCCCCCGAGACGCAAGCGGTCATGAGCGCAGCTCCCTCAGACGACACCTGGTCGGACACTCGCACCCTGGCGCAGATCGGGGCGGACCTCTGCGCCGACCTGCTGCTCACCGCGGCTCCCGCGATCGACCCGACCGACGACACCGTCTGCCCGGGCGGCCTGGGCGCGATCCGGGGACACGTCCAGGTCACCGTGCCCGCCCTGACGCTCATCGGCCGCACCGACGGCGGCGCCAGCATCGACGGCCTCACCCCGATCGACCCCGACACCGCGCGACACTTGGCCGCGCGTGCGCCGGGCTGGGACCGCCTCCTCTGCGATCCCGTCACCGGCTCCGTGCTCGAGGTCGACCGATACGCACCGACGACATGCCAGCGCCGATTCCTCGCCGCCCGCGACAGGCATTGCCGCGCACCCGGTTGCCGCGCACCGATCGCCCGATGCCAGATCGACCACAACCATGAGGCCCACGAGGGCGGTCCCACGCGTCTCGACAATCTGTGCCACCTCTGCGTGCGACACCACACCCTGAAGACCGAGACCGAATGGACGGTCACGCAGGAACGCGACGGCACGCTGCGATTCCATAGCCCGCTCGGTCAGGAGCATCGCGAACGAGTTCCCGCGCGGGTGATGTTCGTGCCGGATGCCGATCCCCCACCGTTCTGATCCGCCGCCGTTCTGACACCCCGAGGTTCTGAGCCACCGCGGTTCTGATCCCCCGCAGTTCTGAGCCACCGCGGTTCTGATCCCCCGCAGTTCTGAGCCACCGCCGTTCGATCCACCGCCGTTCTGATTCCCCGCTGTTCGATCCCCGGCGGTTCTGGTTCCCCGCGGTTCTGGTTCCCCGCGGTTCTGCCCCCCCCTGTTCCGGGTCCCCGACTGCTCTGATCCCCGGGTCTGGTAGGGCGGCCCGGTCGCCCGGGTTCTGATCGCCGCGATGCGACCCCCACGAGCCTGAACCCGGATGACCTGACCGCCACCGTCACGAGCCCCGGCGCCTGATCGCCGCACCTCTCCCTCCCGCGACGCGGGCAGCTCTCCCTCCCGCGACGCGGGCAGCCCACCGCTCTCGCACCGCGCAACACCAGCAGCCCGGCGATCCGGCACGTCTCGCACCCCGGAACTCGAGCATCCGCACGTCTCCCGCCCCGCAACACCGGCAGCCCGTCGTTTCGGTCGCCGCGCGTCCGGCCGCGGTCCTGGCCGACCGGCCGATCCCGGAATCAGGTCCGCGCACCCCTCGGGCTCGCCGCCGCGAGCACATCCGCGACGACGGCGAGCGCTCGCGTCAACTGCGGCGTCGTCGGTTCGGCGTACCCGAGCACGATGCCGGCGGGAAGATCCGCCGCGGCACCGGGAACCGCGTACTCGGACAGCGCCGACACGAGCACACCGCGTTCGGCGATCGCGGCGACGACCGCACCGGGCTCCGGCGACTGTCCTCGAGATCCGCCGGCGCTCCCCGTCTCACGCTCACCGAACAGCACGACCGCGTGGAGCCCGCCGTTCATCGCCGCCAACTGCACACCGTCGACCGGCTCCAGCGCCTCCAGCACGAGTCGCCGACGATGGCGGTAGTCGCGACGCCGACGGGCGGTGTGCCGGGCGAGCGAACCCTCCGCGAGATACGACGCCAGCGCGTGCTGGAGGACGCTCGAGACGGGAAGGTCCAGATCGGCGCGCGCGGCCCCCAACCGTTCGCGCACACGACCCGAGGCGATGATCCAGCCGCAGCGAAGCGCGGGACTCAGCAGTTTCGACACGGTGCCGACGAGAGCCACCCCGTGCGGGTCGAGGAGCCGCAGCGGCGGTAGTGGCGCCCGGCCGTGCGGGAACTCGCTGTCGTAGTCGTCTTCGATCACGACCGTCCCGGTCCCGCGAGCCCAGGCGATCAGGCGTGCCCTCGCCGTGGCATCCATCCGACTCCCGAGAGGGTAATGGTGGTGGGGCGTGACGACCACGGCGTCCAGGTCGCGGTGTCGTTCGACGACATCGAGGTCGAGACCGCCGTCGATGGTCACCGGAAGCGGAACCGCCTCGACGCCGACGCGCGAAAGGACCGCCCGCACCCGCGGATACCCCGGGTTCTCGACCCCGAAGCGCCCGGGCCTCCGATGAGAAGGCGTCGACAGCGCCAGCGCTGCCAGCAGCAGGGCATCGCTCGTCCCCGCGGTGACGATCACGTCGGTCGGATCCACGGCCAGCCCGCGCGTGCGTCTGAGGTGGCGGGCGATCTCCTCGCGCAGCGCCGGCAGCCCGGTCTCGTCGTCGACGTCCGCTTCAGGATCGCGGGCGCTCGCGCGCCGCCATGCCGACCGCCACGCCGCGTCGGCGAGGCCACGGGTGCCGGGCCTCCCGGGGCGGAGATCGATCGCCGTGGCATCCGACGGCCGATGCGGGGTCGGCGCGTCCACCGGGCCGACCCCGCCCGGGGGGAGCGCCGCGACCGTCGTCCGTCCGCCCGGCCGCACGACGAGATACCCCTCGCCGGCGAGGGTCTCGTACGCCGCGACGACGGTGCCGCGCGCAACGCCGAGGTCGCCGGCGAGAGCCCGCGTCGACGGCAACGACTCCCCCGCCACCCACCGGCCGTCGACGATCGCGCCCCGCAGTCCGTGCGTGAGCTGGACGTGCAGCGGCACGGTCGAGGAACGGTCCAGGATGCCGGATGCGATCATCGCTCCAGCCTGCACTGGTCCAGATGGAAACGCGAGAACCGGCCTATGTACTGGACCACTCGATCGACTGAGATCGAGATATGACCGACCTGCCCGTCACCCCGCTCACGCGCGTCCGCCGCCTCCCGCAGTACCAGGTCACCGACCGCGCAGCCCTGTACGACATCCTCGACGGATCCCTCGCGGCCACCCTCGCCATCGTGCGCGACGGCCGACCGATCGCCCTGCCCGTCGGCATCGGTCGCGACGGCGACGACGTGCTGATCCACGGGTCGACGGGGAGCGACTTCTTCCGGCGGATCGCCGCGGGAGCACCGGTGTGCCTCACCGTGACGCACCTGCTCGGACTGAAGTACGCCCGCTCGCTGTTCGACAGCTCGATGCGGTATCGCTGCGCGGTCGTGCACGGGGTGGCATCCGTGGTCCCTCCGGAAGAGAAGGAGGCCGCCCTGCTGGCGCTGTCGGAACACCTCATGCCCGGCCGGGCGCAAGAAGTCCGCGCCATGACGGGGCGCGAACTCGCCGCAACGCTCGTCCTCCGTCTGCCCCTGACCGAGGCCAGCGTGAAGGACAACGCCGATTCCGAGGTCGAAGAGGACGGCGACGGCGAAGACCGCGGGGTCTGGGCCGGCGAGCTCCCCCTGCGCGTCACGGCCGGCGAACCGATCACCTCGCCGCAGACCGCGGCCGGGACGCCGGTCCCCGCCTCGGTCCGACGAAGTCAGACCGTCACGAGCGGCGGCACCGCATAACACCGCGGCGCCCCGAAGCGATGCGCGGTGATGGCCGCAGACCGAAGCCCAGGTGATGGCCGCAGACCGAAACCGGGACACCCGTCCCCGCCTCGATCCGACGGAATCACACCACCACGAGCGGCGGCACCGCGTAACGCCGCGGCGTCCCGAAGCGGTGGGCGGTGATGGACACCGCCTGCTCGCGCAGGAAGGTCAGAAGTTCCACCTCGCCGGCACGCGTCGCCTCCCCGGCGTACAACGCGACCGCGGGCGAACCGTCGGTGACGGCGGCGAACGTGTCGGCGGAGCCGCCGAGCAGGCGCACCCGTCCACCGGAACGCGCGAGCCCCGCAGCGCGCCGGGCCCACGCGGCGGGGTCCTCGATCTCGTGCGCGACGCCGACGCCCTCGAGCCATGCCCGCACCGCGGGAGTCAACGCGCGCGCGGAGCTCACGGTGACGACCGAGCCGACGCGCACGCCCGCGGCGACCACGCGCACCAGGGCCACGTCGCGCGCGTCCTCGAACCGCACGGTCACCGGGACGGTTCCGTACCGCAGCACGTTCTGCTCCGACTCCAGACCCGTCACGTCGACGGCACACCCGTACTGCCCCGCCCACGCGGCGGCGTCGGACGCGAGGGCGGATGCCAGCCACTCGCGGTCCTCGGCGGGCACCGCCGCCGACGCCGCCCCCACGAGGGCGTCCGCACCCCGCGGCGCGCGGGATCCGGCATCCGTCCACGAGCCGAACCCGAACAGGTAGTGCGGTCCGCCGGCCTTGGTCCCGGCTCCGACCGCGGATTTCTTCCACCCGCCGAACGGCTGCCGCTGGACGATGGCACCGGTGGTACCGCGGTTGACGTAGACGTTCCCGGCTTCGATCCGGGAGAGCCACCGCTGGATCTCGGACTCGTCGAGAGCGTGCAGCCCCGAGGTCAGGCCGTACTCGATCGCGTTGACGATCTCGATCGCCTCGTCGAGCGTCTCCGCCGTCATGATCCCCAGCACCGGACCGAAGTACTCGGTGCGGTGGAATTCGCTCCCCGGCTGCACACCCTCGCGGATGCCGGGACTCCACAGACGCCCGTCGTCGTCGAGGCGCCGCGGCTCGACGACCCAGCGCTGCCCGGGCTCCAGGGTCGTCAGGGCCCGCAGGAGCTTGCCCCGAGCGGGCTCGATGAGCGGCCCGACGCGCGCGGCGTCGTCCCACGGCATCCCCACTTCGAGAGACGTGACGGCGTCGACGAGCTGGTCGCGGAAGCGACGCGACGTCGCGACCGACCCGACGAGCACGACGAGCGACGCGGCGGAACATTTCTGTCCCGCGTGGCCGAACGCCGAGAGGGCGACGTCCTTCGCGGCGAGGTCGAGGTCGGCGCTGGGCGTCACGATCACGGCGTTCTTGCCGCTCGTCTCGGCCAGAAGCGGCAGGTCGGGACGGAACGAACGGAACAGCTCGGCAGTCTCGTACGCGCCGGTGAGCACCACGCGTTCCACGGCCGGGTGCGTGAGCAGCTGCCGGCCGAGGTCGCTCTCGGACACCTGCACGAGCGTCAGCACGTCGCGCGGCACCCCGGCCTCCCACAGGGCCTCGACCATCACGGCCCCGGAGCGCTCGGCGAGCGCCGCCGGCTTGATGACCACGGCCGACCCGGCGGCGAGCGCGGCGAGAGTGGATCCGGCGGGGATCGCGACGGGGAAGTTCCACGGGGGCGTCACCACGGTGAGACCGACCGGCGTGAACCGCGCCCCGTCGACCCGGTCGAGGTGCCGTGCCTGCTCGGCGTAGTAGTGCGCGAAGTCGACGGCCTCGGACACCTCGGGGTCGCTCTGCTCGATGACCTTTCCGCACTCGGCACCCATCACCTCGAGGAGCTCGGCACGACGGGCCTCGAGCACGTCGCCCGCGCGGTGCAGGATCTCGGCGCGGGCGTCGCCCCCGAGGTCGCGCCACGCGGCGGCGGCGGCCGCGGCGGCGCGGATCCGCTCGTCGAGCACCGACTCGGAGACGACGGTGTGCGCGGCGATCGTGTCGGCTCCGAGGCGTGACGACGCCATGCGCGAAACGATCCCGGAGGCCCAGGCCCGGTTGACGGCGATCGCGGGGTCCGAGTCCGGGGTGTTGCGGAACCCCTCGCGCGGCACCGGCACGGGCGCCACGGCGCGGTCCTGCACCCGGTGGGACGCGGGAACGCCCTCGGGCATGTCGGCGAGCGACGCGAGGAAGCGGTCGCGTTCACGAGCGAACAGCGCTTCGTGCGTGTCGAGATCGAACACCGCCGACATGAAGTTCTCGCTCGACGCCCCCTCCTCGAGGCGCCGGATGAGGTACGCGATCGCGACGTCGAACTCCTGCGGGTGCACCACCGGGGTGTACAGCAGGATCGAGCCGACCGTGCGACGAACGACGGCCTGCTGCGCCGTCGCCATCCCGAGGAGCATCTCCACGTCGATGCCACCGGTGACCCCGCGACGCTCGGCGAGCAGCCACGCCAGCGCCACGTCGAAGAGGTTGTGTCCGGCGACCCCGATCCGCACGTGCGCCGTGTGCTCGGGGCGCAGGGCGTAGTCGAGGACCGCCTTGTACGAGGCATCCGTCGCCTGCTTCGAGGGCCAGGTCGCGAGCGGCCAGTCGTGCACGTCGGCATCCACCCGCTCCATCGGCAGGTTCGCGCCCTTGACGACGCGGACCTTGATCGGAGCACCCCCGGATGCCACCCGCGCGGCGGTCCACTCCTGCAGGCGGATCATCGCGGCCAGCGCGTCGGGCAGGTACGCCTGCAGCACGATCCCCGCCTCGACCCCGTGGAACTCGGGCTCGGCGAGCAGCGTCTCGAAGACGGCGAGGGTCAGGTCGAGGTCCTTGAACTCCTCCATGTCGAGGTTGAGGAAGGTGCCGGTCTCCTTCGCCACGCGGTACAGCGGCCGCAGGGCGGAGACGGCGTCGGCGACCGCAGCGTCGAACGCCCACGGGGTGTGCGGGGCGACCGTCGACGACACCTTGATCGAGACGTAATCGACGTCGTCCCGAGCGAGCAGGCGGCGCGTGCCCTCCAGGCGACGCCCCGCCTCCTTCTTCCCGAGGATCGCCTCACCGAGGAGGTTGACGTTGAGCCGGACGCCGTCGCCGCGGCCCCGGATCGCCGCGATCGCCTCACCGAGACGACGGTCGCCGGCGTCGACGATGAGGTGGCGCACCATCGACCGCAGCGCCGTGCGCGCGGCGGGGACGACGACCCACGGCAGGATCGGCGCCGTCAGGGCGCCGAGGCGGATCGCGGCCTTCAGGTGCAGCGGAAGGAACGCCGGCACGAGCGGAGAGAGAGCCGCGAGGTTCGCGGCGGCGACACGCAGATCCTCGGGCCGGACCACGCCGTCGACGAAGCCCACGGTGAACGCGAGTCCGTTCGGGTCGCGCAGGACACCGGCCAGCCGCGTGGCCGCCGCGTCGACGGGTTCGGAACGGCTCTCGGCCAGCCAGCGACGGACGAGGGCGACGGCGTCGTCGGCCAGATCGGCCGGGGCGACCGCCACCGGGGGGACATCGGTGCCGGGGACATCGGTGAGCGACATGGGGATCCTTCCTCGGATGCCCTCAGTGTGCGGCCGGCCACGTTTCAGCAAAAGCGATGATTTACGAACGGTATTGTTCGATCAGAACGAAAGGATGCCGATGTTCGATCTGCGCCGCCTGCGCTTGCTGCACGAACTGTCGATGCGCGGCACGCTCTCCGCCGTCGCCGAGGCCCTGTCGTTCAGCCCCTCGACGATCTCGCAACAGCTCTCCCAGCTCGAACGCGAAGCCGGCGTCCCGCTTCTCGAACCCGACGGGCGGCGGGTCCGCCTCACTGCGCAGGGCGAAGCGCTCGCGGCGCACGCGGCCCGCATGCTCGCCGCCGACGAAGCCGCGCGTGCCGAACTGGAGCTGCTCCGCCCCTCGCTCGCCCCGGTGCGCCTCGCCGTGATGCAGTCGGCCGCGCACGGGCTCGTCCCGCGGGCGCTCGACGTCCTGGCCGAGACCGAGCCGCGCCTCCGGGTCGAGATCGCCGAGCTCGCACCCGAGGAGGGGCTCTTCGAAGTCGCCGCCCACGGTTTCGACCTGGCGGTCGCCGAACAGTATCCCGGGCACACGCGGGAGCAGCGCGCGCTGCTGGAGCGTCGCACGCTGGGACGGGATGCCATCCGCCTCGCCGTCGCGCACGACGACCGGGCCACCGCGCTCGCCGACCTGCGCGACCGGGCCTGGGTCATGGAACCGGAGGGGACCGCCGCGCGCCAGTGGGCGACGCAGCAGTGCCGGGCCGCGGGGTTCGAGCCCGACGTCCGCTTCGCCCTGGCCGACCTCACCGCTCACGTGCGGCTCGTGGCATCCGGGCATGCGGTGGGGATGATCCCCGCGCTCGTCTTCGGCGGTGACGAGCCGGCCACGCGGTCGATCGACCTCCCCGGCCGACCGCGACGCGAGATCTTCACCGCGGTGCGACGCGGAACGGCGGATCGCCCCGGTGTCCGCGCGGTGCGCGCGGCGCTGGAGAACGCGTTCGCCCGCGTCCCGGAGATCAGCGCGGAGTGAGGACGGATCGGGTGATCCGACCGAGCATCTCCGCGAAGACGGTCGTCTCGGCGACCCGCTCCCCGTCGACGGCGTGATCCAGATCACGGGCGAAGCGGTCGAGCTGCGACCAGGGCACGGCGTCGAGGTCGACCTCGAGGTGGATGTGGTTCACGCGCCGGTCCTCGGTGTCGAGCTCGCGGCGCAGGAGTCCGCGCTCGACGAGGCGGTCGACGAGTGTCGTGACCCCGGCCGAGGTGACGCCGAGATGGTCGCGCAGTTCGGAGGGGCGGATGCCGGGCCGCTCGCGGATGCGCAGCAGGGCACGCACCTCGGTCTCGCTGAGCCGCAACTCCGCCCGCGTGGCCGCTTCCGCGGAGCGACGCGCCTCGACGTAGGCGTCGAGCGCCATGGACAGTGCGGGACGCAGGGACATGGCATCCACCCTAGCCAGCACTGATTAAACCTGTGAATATTTCATCTCATTATTTAACTCAGTTAAATAGTGCTACGGTCGCGACATGGCCCGTCTCTTCTACGGCACCGATGCCTCTCCGGTGACCTTTCCCGACCGTCTGCTGGCCTACGTCAAGGTGATCGCCTCCACCAAGCTCCGACGCAACGAGTCCTTCACCCTCACCTGGACCGGCGACCCCGAAACCCCCGGACGCTCCGCGATCTGGCTGCACCCGTCCATCCCGATGCGCTTCGTGTTCGATTCCGCCGAACCGGAGCACCTCGTCGGCGAGTACCTCCGCGCACTGGCCGACCAGGCGAACGCGTCCGCCGGACTCGTCGTCGACCTCCGCACGTGGGCGGATGACGAGAGCGCCCTCCCCCGGACGCCCGCGCAGCACGTCGCCCCCCGACGCCCGGCGAGGTCCGTGCGCGCGGCCTGAATCCGGTAGCACACGCCCCGCCTCCCCGCGGGAGCCGGGATAATGTCTCGAGCGCATCCTCGCGCCGAGACGGAGTGTGCTGTGCCTGTACGTGATCTGCTCGACATGCAGCTGCTCGAGCGGTGGCTCGAAGAGTTCCGCGGCCTGGGGTACCTGACCGGCAGCGACATGCGGGTCCTCGAGCAGCAGGACGACACCGAGGTCACCCGCGGACTGATCGTGGTCGACCTCAGCGAAGCGGCCACCATCACCTATCTCCAGCCGATCGCCGGGAGCGACGGCCGGTGGAAGGCGACGATGGAGGCGCGCGACACCACGATCGAACTCACCGCCGTCGGGATCGTGAACCTCGGGAACGAGCTCAACGTGCTCGGCGCCCTCGTGTCGTTCCTCGAGACGAAGTCCCGCGAGCTGCTCGCCGCCGGCTGAGAACCCGGGCGGGATCCTCCTCCGGAGCTCACTCCGCGGTGACGTGCAGCAGCAGGGCCTCACCCGCGGTGGCGCCGCCGATACGCGGCGGGCGCCTCCCCGGTGTGATCGCGGAATCGCGCGTAGAACTGGCTGAGCGAACCGAAGCCCGTGGATGCCGCGATGTCGGGGATCGCCTCGTCGGTCGTCAGCAGCAGTTCCCGTGCACGCGCGATCCGGCACTGCGCGAGGTAATCGCCGATCGTGACGCCCAGCGCCCCTCGGAAAACCGCCATCGCGTGGTGCGGGTGCAGATGCACGTGATCGGCGACCGCGGCGACCGAGACGTCCTCGGCCGCATGCTCCGCGATCCAGGCGGCCATGTCCGCCACATCCGCCCGCAACCCTCGCCCGCGCTGCGGCATCGCCGCCACCGCGGCGGTCGCGTGCGCGGCGCGCAGCACGAACGCCTGCACCTCCCCCACCGCCGCGCGGCGGAGCGGATGGCCCGGGCGCAGCTCCTCGCCCCAGGCACCGACCCGCTCGGCCAGGTCGAGCGGCCCCTTCGCGGCCGGCGACACCGCGATGTCACCGGCGAACATCCGCGCGAGGAACTCCCCCGGCAGCCGCCACCCCCGGGCTTCGGCGAGCGGCACCGTGAGCCACGCGAGCTCCCGGCCGCCGGAGTCCCGCACGAGCTGGTGGGGTCGGGCGGCCCAGAACACCGCGAGCGCCCCCGCCGGGATGACGACCTGCCGACCGTCGACGAGGTACTCCAGCTCCACCGGCGCGGTGTTGAACTCCAGATCGTCGTGCGTGTGCGCCACCGACATGCGCGGAACGGCCCCTCGCCAGCAGGCGAGGTCGAACGACGAGGAGGTGGCATCCATGATCCGAGTATCCCGGAAGAACGCCCGTCTCAGCACGATGAGATCGCCCTTCGTCCGATCGTACGGTGAGGGCATGAGCACCCTCACCTCGACACCGGCCTCGGTGTCCACCGCCCCGTACCACCTGACCCCCGAGCAGATCGCGCACTTCGACGCGCACGGCTACGTCGTGCTGCCGGGGCGCATCCCCGCGGACCTGCTGGCCCGCCTGCAGAAGGCCGCCGACGAGTGGATCGCCACCGGTCGCGCGCTCGGCCCCGACAGCCCGGAGGGCCCCGACTACCAGTGGGCCACCCGCGGCGGCGCGCGACGCATGTTCCGCGTCGACTACCTCCACGGCAAGGGCTCGCCCGCCTCCCTCGAACTGCTGGGTTCACCCGCGGTCCTCGGGATCGCCGAGAGCCTCGCCGGCGCCGACCTGGTCCCGACCTACGAGTCACTCGTCTTCAAGGACGCCGGCGACGGTGCCGCGATCGACTGGCATCAGGATGCCGTGCACCCCCGCACGCACCGGATCTTCAACGTCGACGTGTACCTGGACGCCTCCAGGGCCGGCGAAGGCGCCCTCCGCGTCGCGCCCGGTTCGCACCTCGCCCCCGTCGACGTCTGCCAGCTGCAGGACGAGTACGGGTGGGACGCACCCGGCGTCGTGCAGGTCGAGCTCGAACCCGGCGACGTGCTCGTCCACGACGTCATGGTGGTGCACGGCTCCGAGGCCGTCACCGGCAACCGCCTGCGCCGCACCATCTACTACGAATTCCGTGCCGCCGAGCAGATCCAGGCGGAGGGCCCGTGGGATGCCGAGTGGGTCGACCGTCGCATGCGGCTGCTGCCGCTCGGACTCGAGGCGCACGCCCGCCGCTTCCCCGAGCAGGAGCAGTTCCGGTGGAACGCCTCCCCGCAGGTGCGACCGGAGATGTCCGACGACGCCGAGGCCGAACTGCGCATCGCGCACCTCGTGCACTCCCCCGGCTCGTACTGCAGCGCCGGGAGCGTGCCCTTCACGGCCGACGAGGACTGAACCAGGATCAGGAAAACCCCGCCCCATCTTCGGGGCGGGGTTTTCGCTGTCATCTCATTCCGCGGTGACGTGCAGCAGCAGCGCCTCACCCGGCACCAGCAGGGGCGCCGGCAGAACACCTTCGGCGAGCACCGAGCCCGGCAGAACCACGCCGCCGGCGGTGACCCAGGCGGGGTCGGCATCCTGGATCGCTCGCACCGGCGCGCCCACCTCGAGCACCCTCACGCGGTAGCGCCGATCCGGATCGAGGCCCGGCAGCACGATCGGCGACGGGAGGGCCGCATCGAACCGGTCCAGTGCGACGTACGCGAACAGCCCTTCGCCGAGGTCGGGGGCGACGACACCGTGCTGCAGCACAGCCGGGTCGGCGTCGTCGACGCGCACGGTCGTGCCGCCGTGGAGCAGCGCTCGGTGCGCGCGGTAGAGGGCCGTCCACCCGGCGAGCGCCGCGAGCTGCGCGTCGTCGAGGCGCGAGATGTCGGACTCGATCCCCGCGTGCAGGAACAGCGCCGTCGTCATGCGGAAGGCCGCCGACGCCGTCCGCCCCGTCGTGTGCGCGCGCTCGTCTCCCACGTGCGAGCCGAGGAACTCCGGGGGGATCAGGATGCCCGTCCACCGCTGGATCCGCTGGCGGGCGAGCGGATCGTTGGTGTCGCTGGTCCAGAACCGGTCGACGCGACGCAGGATGCCGAGGTCGATCCGGGCACCGCCGGACGCGCACGACTCGATCTCCACGTCCGGGTGCGCGGCGCGCAGGGCGTCGAGGAGCCGGTACAGCGCCCGCACCTGACCCCCGGTCCGCGGCACGAGCAGGTCGCGGTTGTGGTCCCACTTCAGCGCCGCGATCGGGTACTGCGTCAGCAACGCGTCGAGACGGTCGAAGATGTGCCGCCAGGCGTCGGGGTTCGTGAGATCGAGCACGTGCTGGAACCGCCAGGAGACGGCATCCGCCGGCGTGAGCATCCACTCGGGATGCGCCCGGGCGAGGTCGGAGTCGGCGCTGACCATCTCGGGCTCGACCCAGAGGCCGAACTCGAGACCGTCGCCGTTCACCCGGGAGATGAGGGGGCCGAGGCCGTCAGGCCACACCCGCTCGTCGACCGTCCAGTCGCCGAGCGCACGCCGGTCATCGGTGCGGCCGTGGAACCAGCCGTCGTCCAGCACCAGGCGCTCCGCGCCGACCCGCGCGGCGGCGTCGACCAGCGGGGTGAGCCGTTCGAGCGATTGGTCGAAGTAGACCGCCTCCCACGTGTTCAGTGTCACGGGACGAGGACCGCGGGGCGTCGCCCACGACCGCACCCACGGGTGCAGGCGCGCCGAGAGACCGTCGAGCCCGACGTCCGACCACACGGCGACCACGGTGGGCGCCTCGTACGTGTCGCCCGCGGCGAGGGTGTGGCCGTCGAGGCGTTCGCCCGCACCGATGACCGAGAGACCCATGTCGCCGCGCTCGAACCAGACCGAGCGGTCGCCGCTCCAGGCGACGTGGGTGGCCCACACCTCGCCGTGACGGAACCCGAACTCCGGCGTTCCGACGGCGAAGAGGAACGGATCGTCGTGGCCGCCGCGGCCGTGGCGGGTGTCGCGCGCCCACACGCCGTGGCCGGGCCGCGAGCGCTGCGGTTCGCGTTCCCCCGCCCAGCGGCCGGTGAAGTCGAGCACCTCGCGGGCGCGAGGGGGCACGGGCAGGAGCGCGGACAGGGCGCGCACCTCGAGATCCGCGGCACCGTCGTTGCGCACGCGACGGTCGACGAGGAGGACGCCCTGCGGAGTGAGGGCGTACCGCAGCTCGAGCCCCGCGTCGCCGAGGGCGAGCGTCACGACGACGGCGTCGCCGTCGCGTCGGGTGCCGAGGTGGCGCAGCACCGGGGAGAAGGGGGAGATCTCGACGGGGGGACGGCCGGTCCAGCCTTCCGTGAGGAGGGGCACGACACCGACCCGGAAAGGACGATCGATCGAGCTCGGAGCGACGGCCGGTGCGGCGGCGTCGGCCAGGGCGGTGAGGGCGGCGGCGTCGAGGTCACCGAGGGCGCGCCCCCAGTGCACCACGACCGGCGCCGCCGGGCCGCGGGCGTCGAGGATGAAGTCGACGCCCGCGGCGCGGAGGTGATGGATCATGCGATGGAGGTTACTTCGCGACCGGGATCGACTGCGCCTCGAGGGTCGCGATCGTCTTGTCCTGCGCGGATGCCAGGGCCTCGGTCAGCGTCCCCGAGCCCGCCACGGCCGACTTGAAGCCGTCGGACACGTCCGCGTAGACCTGCGTCATCGTCGGACCCCACACGAAGTTCGGGTCGACCTCGCCGGAGGCCTTGGCGAAGACGTCGTAGATCTTCTGGTCGCCGTAGAAGGGCACGCCCTCCTGCAGAGCGGGGAGCTTCAGCCCGTCCTTCGTGGCGGGGTAGATCGCCGCGGTCTTGTTGAGCGACGTCAGCGCCTCCTCGGAGGTGTTCAGCCACAGTGCGAACTTCGCCGCCTCGTAGAGGTGCTTCGTGGACTTGAACACGGCGATCGAGGAACCGCCCCAGTTGCCGGCGGACGACTGCCCGGCCTGCCACTGCGGGGCCTCGGCGACGGCCCACTTGCCGGACGTGTCGGGAGCACCGCTGGAGATGGAGTTGGCACCCCACACGGCCGAGTTCCACGACCACACCTCACCGGTGTTGTACGCGTTGTTCCACTCGTCGGTCCACGCCGGGTACGACGAGACCAGGTCGTCCGCGATCAGGCCCTGCCAATAGTCGGCGACCTTCGTCGAGGCGTCGCTGGTGAGGTCGACCTTCCAGGCGTCGCCGTCGTTGGAGAACCACTGGCCGCCCGCCTGCCACACGAAGCCGGCGAACTGGTTGATGTCGCTCTGCGAGAAGTTGGTGATGTAGCCGCCGAGCGCGCGGATCTTCTTGGCGGCCTCGCGGTACTCGTCCCACGTCGTCGGGATCGCGATGCCGTTCTGCTCGAACAGGTCCTTGCGGTAGAACAGCGCCATGGGGCCGGCGTCCTGCGGCACGCCGTAGACCTCGTTCTCGGTGCCGAGCGTGACCTGCTTCCACGTCCAGTCGACGAACTGGTCCTTGGCCTTGACGACGTCCTCGCACGCACCGAGGTTCGCGAGGCCGTCCTGCACCCGGAAGTTCGGCAGCGCGTCGTACTCGATCTGGCCGAGGTCGGGGGCGTTCCCGGCCTGCAGCTGGTTGAAGAAGTTCTGGTAGGTGCCGGCGTTGCCCGAGGGGCCCGTCTGCACCTCGACCTTGATGTCGGGGTTCTTCTCGTTCCAGATCGCCACGGCATCCTCGATGCCGGGGATCCACGACGTGAACGTGAGGGTCACGTTCTCGCCGGCGGGGGCGCACGACGCCGCGTCGGCGCTGCCGGTGCTCGACGACGAGCATCCCGCCATGACCAGGGCGCCCGCGGCGAGCAGGGCGACGCTGACCGCTCTCTTCTTGTGCTGCATGATTCCTTCTCTCGGTTGGCCCGCCGGTCGTGCCGGCGGGAGGTGTGTTACTTGATGGCCCCCGTGCCGAGCCCGGTGCGCCAGTACCTCTGGAGCAGCAGGAACGTCACGATGAGCGGGACGATGGAGATGAGGGACCCGACCAGCACGTAGGTGCGCAGTTCGGGGAACTGGTTGATCGTGGAGTTCCACGCGTAGAGGCCGTACGTGACGGGGAAGAGCTCTTCGCTGCGCAGCATGATCAGCGGCAGGAAGAAGTTGTTCCAGATCGAGACGAACTGGAAGAGGAACACCGTCACCAGCGCCGGGAACATCAGGCGGATCGACACCGTGAAGAACGTCCGCACCTCCCCCGCGCCGTCGAGGCGGCTGGCCTCGAGGAGTTCGTCGGGCACGGATGCCTCGGCGAACACGCGCGTCAGGTAGACGCCGAAGGGGCTGACGACGCTCGGCAGCAGGACGGCCCAGTACGTGTCGGTGAGCTGCACCTGGCTGAACAGCAGGAACAGCGGGAGCGCGAGAGCCGTCGCGGGCACGAGGACACCGCCGAGCACGGTGTTGAAGATGGCCTCGCGACCCGGGAAGCGGTACTTCGCCAGCGCGTAGCCGCACATCGCGGCGATGACCGTCGCGATCACGCCGCCGACGCCGGCGTACAGCACGCTGTTGCCGAGCCACTTCAGGTAGACGCCGTCGCGGTAGGCGAAGAGCTGCCCGACGTTCTCGAAGAACCGGAAGTCGGCGAACCAGAGCGCGTTGGTGCTGAACAGCTGCCCGCGGTCCTTCGTGGAAGCCACGACGAGCCACCACAGCGGGATGAGGAAGTACAGCGTGAAGATGCCCATCACGACCATGGCGGTCGTGCGCGACACGATGCTCTCGCGGGGGCCGGTCGCCGCCGGTCGTGCCCGGCCGGCGCGGCGTCCGGTGGTGAGCGTGCGGGTGTCGGTGGGGGTGGGGGCGATCGCGCTCATGACTGGGCTCCACGACGGCTGAGACGGAGGAAGGTGAACGACAGCACGAACGTCGCCAGGGCGAGCACGACCGAGAACGCCGCCGCGAGCGAGACGTTGGGGATCGAGCTGGTCGCGTAGATCGTCATGTTGGGGGTGAAGGTGCTCGTCACCGCCGAGCTGAACGAGCGGAACGTCTGGGGCTCGGCGAGGAGCTGGAGCGTCCCGATGATCGAGAGGACCCCGGTGAGCACGAGGGCCGGCCGGATGAGCGGGATCTTGATCGACCACGCGATGCGGGCCTGGCCGGCGCCGTCGATGCGGGCCGCCTCGTAGATCTCCTGCGGGATCGCGAGGAGCGTCGAGTAGATGATCAGCATGTTGTAGCCGACGAACACCCAGGTCACGACGTTGGCGATCGACCACAGCACGAGATCCGCGGACAGCAGGTCGACGTTCGAGGTGATGCCGGGGAAGGGCGACAGGTTGGGCGAGTACAGGAAGCCCCACATGATGGCGGCGATCACGCCCGGGACGGCGTACGGCACGAAGAACGCCAGGCGGAAGAAGCGTTTGCCGCGCAGCAACGGCGAGTCCAGCAGCAGGGCGAACAGCAGCGCGAGACCGAGCATCACCGGCACCTGCACGACGCCGAACAGCAGCACGCGGCCGACCGAGGTCCAGAACGCGGTGTTCTGGAACACCAGCGCGTACTGTGCGAGGCCGCCGAACACCTCGCGGGCCTGGCCGAAAGTGCCCTCGCGCTCGACGACGAGCAACGACTTCCAGATCGCGTAGCCGATCGGCACCAGGTAGAAGAGCACGAAGAGCACCACGAAGGGCGCGATGAAGGCCGCGATGGCCCTCTTGTGGGGGATGCGTCGACGCACCCGGGGCGTCACTGCCCCGGACGGCGCTCCGGTGGTTCGCGCCGTGGCGGCGGGAGCGGTCATGAGTGGTTCTCCTCTCGGACGACGCGCACGGCGCCGGAAGGGACGCGCAGTCGGTCATCGACCGCGGTTCCCGTGATGAGCTCGGTGCCGCGCACGTCGGCCACGAGGTCGGTGTCGCCGTGGTTGACGACGAAGACGTAGGACGCATCCGCTCCCCGGCGCCGCACGATCTCGAACGGGCCCCGGGCCTCGACGTCCGCGGCCGGGCGCACCCCCGCCTCCCGGGCGATGGCGCCCAGACGGTCGGCCAGCGCCGCGGGCGCGAGCTGCGTGGCGAGGTACCACGCGCTCCCCCGCCCGTGGGCGTTGCGGGTCACGGCGGGCGACCCCACGGACGGCCCGTCGACGAACGACGCGACGGTCTCGGCGGTGGTCGCGCGCAGACGCTCGCTCCAGAGGGAGGCGCCGGTCCCGTCGTCGAGGGCGATCGTCTCCCCCGGCCGCACGGGCGCGAACTCTTCGACGTGGATGCCGAGGGCGTCCCGCAGCGGGCCGGTGTACCCGCCCGCCCAGATGCGGTCGTTCTCGTCGACGATGCCCGAGTTGTAGGTGACGACTGCGGTCCCGCCCGCGGCGATCCAGTCGGTGAGCACGGCGGCCTCGTCGGCGCGGAGCAGATGCAGTCCCGGAACCACGACGAAGCGATACGCGGCGAGGTCGGCCCCCGGGCGCACGATGTCCACGGTCAGCCCCTGGGCGTGCAGCGCCGCGTACGTGGCGTGCACCTGAGTGAGGTAGCCGACCGACTGGCTGGGGCGGCATTCGGTGTCGGTGGCCCACCAGGCTTCCCACGAGAAGATCACCGCGGCGTCGGCCACGACGCGGGAACCTGCGACCTCGCCGAGCCGGTCCACGATCCCGCCGAGTTCGACCACCTCGCGCCACACGGCGGAGTCGGTACCGGCGTGGGGAAGCATCGCCGAGTGGAATTTCTCGGCGCCCTGCAACGAGGCGCGCCACTGGAAGAAGCACACGCCGTCGGCACCCCGCGCGACGTGCGTGAGCGAGTTCCGCAGCAGCTGACCGGGTTCCTTGGCCAGGTTCAACGGCTGCCAGTTGACGGCCCCCGTCGAGTGCTCCATGAGGATCCACGGATCCCCGGCGGCCAGCCCGCGGCTGAGGTCGGCGGCGAAGGCCAGTTCGCTGAGCGGATCGCCGAGCCGGTGATCGAGGTAGTGGTCGTTGGCGATGACGTCCATCTGGTCAGCCCACGACCAGTAGTCCATGTTCTCGATGTGCGCGGTGACCATGAAGTTCGTCGTCACCGGGCGGTCGCTGAGACGTCGGAGCACCTCGGCCTCCGCCCGGTACTGCGCGAAGACCGCGTCCGAACTGAAGCGGTGGAAGTCGAGCAACTGCCCCGGGTTCCGGGCCGACAGGGCCGCCCGCGGGGGGAGGATCTCCTCCCAGTCGAAGTACGACTGGCTCCAGAACGCCGTGCCCCATGCCCGGTTGAGCTCCGCGACCGATCCGTACCGCTCGCGCAGCCACACCCGGAAGGCGGCGGCGCTCTCGTCGCAGTAGCAGAGGGCGTTGTGGCATCCGAGTTCGTTCGAGACGTGCCAGAGCGCCACCGCCGGGTGCGACCCGTACCGCGCCGCGACCGCTTCGACGAGTCGGAGGGATGCCGTGCGGAAGATCGGTGAACTCGGGCACCACGCCTGACGACCGCCCGGGTAGCGGCGCGTGCCGTCCTCGGCCATGGGAAGCACCTCGGGGTACGCGCGGCTGAGCCACGCGGGCGCCGAGGCGGTGCCGGTTCCGAGATTGATGCGGATGCCGGCGGCGTGCAGCCGTTCGATGATGTCGTCGAGAGCGACGAAGTCGAACGCGTCGGGTCCGGGCTGCAGGTGGGACCAGCCGAAGATGTTGAGGGCGACGAGGTCGACTCCGGCCTCCCGCATGAGGCGGATGTCCTCGTCCCACACCTCGGGCGACCACTGCTCGGGGTTGTAGTCGCACCCGAAGGCGATGCCCTCGTGGGTGAAGGGGGTCCGGCCGGTCATCCTGCTCCTCGTTCTGTGAACGTGCACAGTCTCGAGCGGATGCCTCCCCGTCGAGGTTCTGTGAACGTACACAGAGTGGCATCCCCTGTTTTGCTCGTCAAGTCACCGTTATCAATCTGTGCTCGTTCACACATCAGGGTCGTCGCCCCTAGGATCGGGAACGTGGAAACGGAGCGTCGGCGTCGCGCCACCGTGAAAGACGTCGCCCTCGAGGCGGGGGTCTCGCGGGGGACGGTCAGCCGCGTACTGAACGGGCAGCCGTACGTCTCGGAAGACGCGCGCGCGGCGATCGAAGCGGCGATCGCGAAAGTGGGGTTCGTCCCCAATCGCGCCGCGCGCAGTCTGGTGATGCAGAGCTCGCAGGCGATCGGTCTGATCGTGCACGAGCCGCACTCGCTGTTCGTCGAAGACCCCAACATCGCCTCGATCCTCCTGGGCGCCAACAGCGCGCTCTCCGAGGCCGACTACCAGCTCTCGTGCCTGATCGCCGACACCTCGCGCGACGTGGACCGACTCGCGCGCTACCTCAGTGGCGGCCTCATCGACGGCGTGATCATCGTCTCGGCCCGCGTCGGCGACCCCATCACCCGGGCGGTCGTGGAACTGGGCCTCCCCGCCGCCTTCGTCGGCAACCCGCGCGACATCGGGGACGCCGCCCACGTCGCGATCGACAACCGCGGCTCGGCGCGCGAGATCACGAAACGTCTCGTCGGCACGGGACGCCGTCGCGTCGGCATGGTCGCCGCCGCCCTCGACCGCGATTCCGGCGCCGACCGCCTCGCGGGGTTCGTCGACGCGCTCGGCGGCGACTTCGACCCGCAGCTCGTCGAGCGCGTGCCGTTCTACTCGTTCTCCGACGGCAAGGCCGGCATGAAGCGCCTCCTCGACCGCGTCCCCGACATCGACGGCGTCTTCGCCTCCAGCGACGCCGTCGCCGCCGGCGCGCTCGAAGCGCTCCGCGAGGCGGGGCGCCGGGTGCCCGACGACGTCGGCATCGTCGGATTCGACGACAGCTCCTGGGCGCTGCGCTGCGACCCCCCGCTGTCGACCGTGCACCAACCCGCCGACCAGCTCGGCAGCGCCGCCGCGCGCGCCGTCCTCGCGCAGCTCGACGGGCAGACCTTCACGGCCCCGATCCTGCTAGAGAGCCCCATCGTCTGGCGCGAATCGGCGTGAGAAACGAGAAAGCCCCGGTTGCCCGGGGCTTTCGCGATGATGTTCGGTGGCGAGTGAGGGATTCGAACCCCCGAATGCAATGCAGTCTGATTTACAGTCAGATCCCTTTGGCCGCTTGGGTAACTCGCCAGGTGCGCACCCGCCCGGCTTTCTCAGTCGACCGGAGGCGCGATCACCTACCTTACCCTCCCCGAGGGGGTGGTTCCAACACGGGCCGGGGGTGACACGCACCTCCTCCGTCGGAGCCGTCCCCCACGGGTCGGTTCAGGCCGGGATCACTCGGGGATGCGGAGCAGCGCGCCCTCGCTGCGACAGGTGACGGCGGCCACCTCCATGGCGCGATCGAGCACGAAGCCCCAGCCCGCCTCGTCCTCGGGCAGACCCCCGCGCACGAGCGCCGCCGTCGTCGAGAGCACGGCGTCGCCACCGCCCATCGTGTCGACGATGGGCTCGGGAAGCTCCACGATCGGGCGCGAGACGGTGAGCCCGTGCGCGTCGATGGCCGCTCCCCCGGCGCCGTACGTGGCCAGCACGGCCTCGACGCCCAGGGCCGAGAGCTTCTCGCGGAGGTCCTCGAGCGGTCCGCCGTACAGGAGCTGCGCGTCGTCCTCGCCGACCTTCACGAGCTGCGCGCGAGCAGCAGCCTTCTCGAACCCGCGCACGAAAGCCTCGCGGTCATGGAGCATGCCGGCCCGGGGGTTCGGGTCGATCGCGAGCGAGGTCGCCCCCACGGCATCCAGCAGCGCCTCGGTCTGCTCCGCATCGTCGAACGGGAAACAGCTCACCACGACGAGGGGCGCGTCGGCCAGCGCGGCGCGCTCGGCGTCGCCGTAGCGCACACGGCGGTTCTGCGCGGCCTCGTTGAAGGCGTATTCCGGCTCACCGCCGGCCGATCGCGTGCTCACCGCCCGCGACGACCCGTGCTCCGACGGGCTCTGCAGCAGGTCGACGTCGTACTCGGCGAGGTAGTCGCGGATCTGCTCACCCGCCGCGTCGTCGCCGACCATGGCGATGAGCGAGGTGGGGACGCCGAGGCGCGACAGTCCCACCGCGACGTTCAGAGCGGCCCCGCCCACGAACTCGCGCACACCGGCGTCGTCACGCAGTTCGTCGATGAGGGCGTCGCCGATGACGACGACCCGGCCGCTCACCGCTGCACCCCGGCCGTCTCGAGCACTCGCTCGACGAAAGCCTCGGTACGGCGCTTGGTGCCGTCGATCTTCATGTCCACACTCCCGCGGATCTCACTCGGCGCCAGCGGCATCGCGAGGCGCACGTTCTCGTGGCACGACAGGTCGGCACACATGTACGTTCCGACCGTATCGCCGTGTTCCCCCGCCGCCCCGGCTTTCCGCGCCGTGAACAACGCCACTTGGTCACCCGGTTGCATCGTGTGGCAGAGGTTGCACATGGCCGCACGGGCGCGCGACTGCCCGTCCGCAGCCCGCAGCACGATCCCCGTGGGCTCACCGTCGCGCTCGGTCACGAGGTACCCGCGCCCCCGAGTGCGCGGGTCGCGCCACGCGAAGAAATCGAGATGATCCCAGTCGGTGAGAAGGAAGTCGTGCGGCAGCGCCACGACCCGCAACTCCTCCGGCGCGGCGTTGACGAACGCATCGCGCACCTCGTTCTCGGTGAGTGCTCGCATGGCATCCGAGTCTACGAGCGACCCGGGCGCGCCGGGCCGGGCCCGTCGACGCTCGCTAGAATCACGGAATGGCCGACAGCTCATTCGACATCGTCTCCAAGATCGACCGCCAGGAAGCCGACAACGCCCTGAACCAGGCCCGCAAAGAGGTCGAACAGCGCTACGACTTCAAGGGCACCGACGCCTCCATCGAGTGGAGCGGTGAGGCGATCCTCATCAAGGCGAACTCCGAGGAGCGGGCGAAAGCCGTGCTCGACGTCTTCCAGACCAAGCTCATCAAGCGCGGCATCTCGCTGAAGAGCCTCGAGACGGGTGACCCGGTCGCCGGCGGCAAGGAATACCGCATCACCTCGACGCTCAAGGAAGGCATCTCGCAGGAGAACGCCAAGAAGATCGGCAAGATCATCCGCGACGAGGGCCCCAAGAGCGTGAAATCGCAGATCCAGGGCGACGAGCTGCGCGTGCAGTCGAAGTCCCGCGACGACCTGCAGGAGGTCCAGCGCCTCCTCAAGGCCGCCGACCTCGACGTCGACCTGCAGTTCACGAACTACCGGTAAGAGAACATTCCGGGGATGCCATGGCCGTCCGTGTCGATCTGAACATCTCGCTCGACGGGGTCGCCGCGCCCGCCGACATCTCGCCCGAGAACCCGATGGGGGCCGACTGGGGCCTGCTCGTCGAGGACTACATGGCCACGCGCACGTTCCGCGCGCGGGTGTTCGGCGACACCTCCGGCGCGGGGACGACCGGAATCGACGACCGGTACGCCGCCGCCTACTTCGAGGGCGTCGGCGCCGAGGTCCTGGGCGCGGGGATGTTCGGCATCCACTCGTTCCCCGACGACCCGGACTGGCGTGGATGGTGGGGCGACGAGCCGCCGTTCCGCGTGCCGGTACTCGTGCTGACGCACCGGGAACGCGCGCCGATCGAGTTCGCGAACGGCACGCGATTCGAGTTCGTCCGGACGGGGATCGAGGATGCCGTGCGCCGGGCGACCGGACTCGCCGGTGACGCCGACGTGCGCGTGGGCGGCGGCGTCTCGACCGCGCGCTCCGCCCTCGCCGCGGGCCTCGTCGACCGGCTGCACGTCGCCATCCGCCCCGTGGTCCTGGGGCGCGGCACCCGCCTGTGGGACGACCTGGAGCACCTGCACACGGACTACCGCGTCACGTCGGAAGTCGCCGAGAGCGGCGTCGTTCACGTGACGTTCGAGCGGTGAGGACGCCCGAGGGTCTCCCGACCTGCCCGACGTGCGGCGATCCGTTGCGGTTCGAGGTGCTCGACGACGAGCGTTTCCTCGTGGCGTGGTCGTGCGTGACCTGCGGGCTGATCCGCACCACGGAACCGAGCTAGGAGTTCAGTTGATGATCTCGGCGTTCTCGTCGCGCAGGCGGGCGAGTCGGATCCGCCACTCGGCGAGCTGATCCCTCAGTTGATGATCTCGGCGTTCTCGTCGCGCATCCGGGTGAGGCGCGTGCGCCACTCGGCGAGCGCCTCGGGACTCAGCCGGGTCCAGTCGTCACGCTCGGCCACGACGCGCAACGGGGCGGCGCTGCGGTAGGACCGCGTCGGGTTCCCGGGGAACTTCTTGTCGGTGACGTTGGGGTCGTCCTCCCACTCCCCCGTCGGCTCGACCTCGTAGACCCGCGGCGGACCGTCGCCGGGGATGATCTCGGCCGCCAGCCCGGCTCCGTCCAGGAGCGCCGTGAAGTAGATGTGGTTCATGACCACCTCCGGCCGGTAGTTCGACCGGAAGCCGGGCGTGAGGAGGTCGCCGACCCGGAGGTCCGCTCTCGTTCCGTGGAAGAAGGGGCCGGTTTCCATCAGTTCTCCTCTCAGCCGCGCAGGCGGTCGTCGCGCCACTCCACGACGACGATCTCGCCGCGGGCGGCGCGCTCCTCGCGCTCGCGCAGCTCGACGCGGCGGATCTTGCCCGAGATCGTCTTCGGCAGCTCGGCGAACTCGATGCGCCGCAACCGCTGGAAGGGCGCGAGATTCTCCCGCGCGAAGCGCAGGATCTCCAGCGCGACCTCCTCGCCCGGCTCGTGACCGGATGCCAGGACGACGTACGCCTTCGGAACCGACAGGCGCAGCGCGTCCGGCGCGGGCACGACGGCCGCCTCGACCACGGCGGGGTGCTCGATGAGCACGCTCTCCAGCTCGAACGGGCTGATCTTGTAGTCCGACGACTTGAAGACGTCGTCGGTGCGACCGATGTAGGTGATGCTGCCGGTCTCGTCGCGCCGGGCGACGTCGCCGGTGTGGAAGAGCCCGTCGGCGAAGGCATCCGCGTTGCGCTCCGGATCCGCGACGTACCCGGTCATGAGGTTGAGCGGCCGCTCCGTGAGATCGAGGCAGATCTCGCCCTCGTCCGCACGCTCGCCGGTGAGCGGGTCGACGATGACGACGGGACAGCCGGGCAGCGGCCGCCCCATCGAGCCGGGCACGAGACCCGCGCCCGGGGTGTTCGCGACGATCGCCGTCATCTCCGTCTGGCCGTATCCGTCGCGGATGTCGAGCTGCCACGCGCGCTGCACGTGGGCGATCACCTCGGGGTTCAGAGGTTCCCCCGCCGAGACGACTTCGCGCAGCGCCCCGCGCCGCCCCGTCAGGTCGGCCTGGATGAGCATGCGCCAGACCGTCGGCGGAGCACAGAACGTCGTCACGCGATCGCGTTCGAGCTCCGACAGCAACCGGTCGGCCGAGAACCGGGAGTAGTTCAGCGCGAGAACAGTCGCCTCGGCGATCCACGGGGCGAAGAAGCAGCTCCACGCGTGCTTCGCCCACCCCGGCGAGCTGATGGCGAGGTGCACGTCGCCGGGCTCGAGCCCGAGCCAGTACATCGTCGACAGATGTCCGACCGGGTAGGAGGCGTGCGTGTGCTCGACGAGCTTCGGCTTCGACGTCGTCCCGGAGGTGAAGTAGAGCAGCAGGCGGTCGTCGGCGGTGGTTCCGGGGTGCCGGGCGGGTTCCGCCGCCGCGAGGAACGCGTCGTCGTAGCGGGCCCACCCCGGCAGCGCTTCGCCGACCACGATGCGGCCCAGGTCCCGGCCGGCACCGTCGAACTTGTCGGCATCCGCGGATCCGACGATGACGTGCCGGATCTCGGCCCGATCGATGCGGTCGGCCAGATCGCCCGGCCCGAGCGCCGTCGTGGTCGGCGCGATGACGCCGCCGAGCTTCATGATCGCCAGCATCGACTCCCACAGCTCGACCTGGTTGCCGAGCATCAGCAGGACCGCGTGCCCCGCGCGCACACCCCGGGATGCCAGCCAGGCGGCCAGCTGATCCGAGCGGCGCGCCAGCTCGTCGAACGTCCGCTCGTGGTGGGTCTCGTCATCGTCGACCACGATGAGAGCCGGTGCGTCGTTGCCTCGCGCCATCGGGTCGAACCAGTCGATCGCCCAGTTGAACGGCCCCTCGATCCTCGGCCATTCGAACGCCGCCGCGCGGTCCGGGTCGGTGCGGGCGGCGAGGAGGAGGTCGCGGGCGGCGCGGTACTGCTCGGTGGGGGTGGTCGAGGTCATGAGGCTCCTTCGCTCAGCCCTCTAGGCTAGCCACCCCGACCATCGGTCGAGGGCGGCGAACGCCTCGTCCCGGACGTTCCGCTGCGACAGGAAGACGTCGTGCAGCGCGCCGTCGATGCGCGAGATCGTGACCTCCCGCGCGATACGGGTCGCCGCGCGGGCGATGTCGTCCACGGCGAGCACCGAGTCGGTCTCGCGCATCGCATCGCTCCAGGACAGCGCCGAGGTCGACCGGGCCGACAACAGCACCAGCGCCGGGCACCCGACATCGACCCCGGATGCCACCCGCGCGTGGCCCGCAACGACCGCGGCGAGCCACCCCGGATGGGTCGGGAATCCGCGCTCGGGGCGCCACCCGTCCGGGCTGTCGGGAAGCGTCCCCACCTCGCGTTGGGCCCGCGTGTAGAACCCGAGATCGACGACCGGGTGCGTGCCCAGCGGGTCGATGCGGGCGCGCGCGTTGAGGATCGGGGCCAGGGCCTGACGTCCGAGCGGGCCGAGCTGCAACTCCAGCCACGGGCTGTTGAGCACGACGGCGTGCGCGCGTCCCGGATGCCGTGCCGCCCACAGCGTCAGCGTGAGTCCGCCGGTGCTGTGACCGAGGAGCACGAGCCGCCGCCCGCGCGCCTGCGTCCCCATGGCCTCGAGCGCCGCCTCGATGTCGGCGTCGTACACGTCGAGCGCGGCGATATAGCCGCGCGTCTGCCCGGGCCGGATGCTGCGCCCGTACTTGCGCAGATCCAGCGCGTGGAAACGCGCACCGCGGTCGGTGAAGAACCGCGCGAGGTCCGCCTGGAAGAAGTAGTCCGACCACCCGTGCACGTACAGCACGTCGACATCGCGCCACGCCCCGAACAGGCGCGCGCCCGGGTGCGGCATCGCGCGCACCAGGGTGGCGACGACCTCGCCCTCGTCGTCCGCGCCCAGCGGCAGAGTTCGCTGCTCGAAGCCCGGACCGAGGATGTCCGGATGCCACTCCCCCGCGTCCCCCATGGGCACAGCCTATTCAGACCTCCCGTCCCACACCTCGCCCGGCGCCCTGAAGAGCAGATCGACCTCGAGACGATTCGCGAAGTTTCTCGATTGTTTCTGTCATTCTGTGATAGGTCTGTGAACACAGTTCGAGCGGTGCATCGACGGGCCAGGGGGAATGGGTCCGCGCTCTGTCCACGACGAGACCCGGGGGTCGGTCTATGTTCGCGAAAGTCCTGTCATCGCACGTCCGTCGCGTGAGCGGCTGGGGGGTCACGGCGCTTCTCGTGACGTCGCTCCTGAGCGGTGCAGGCGCCGCCTCCGCCGCCGCGACGGAGGATCCGGCATCCACTCCGTCCTCGTCACCGGTCGCGACCCCCGCGGACAGCGCCAGCCCCACGCCGGGGATCACGGCTGACCCCAGTGCGCCCCCATCCGAGGCCGCCAGCCCCACACCGAGCGCGGAACCCGCAGAGCCGTCGGACCCGACCCTGGCTCCGACTCCCACGGCGGAGCCCACCCCCCTCACCCCCGCTCCGCAGCAACGAGTGGACCAGACGGTGACCATCTCGGGGCGCGTGATCATCCCGGACGGTGTCACGGTCGATCTGAGCCGGTTCGCGGTGCAGGCCTATGCGCAGGGGGTGCAGGCCGGGTCCTCGCCGGTGGCTGCGGATGGCTCCTACCTCATCACGGCCGCGAAGGGCGGCTCGTTCCGGGTGAAGTTCGCCGTCCCCTCCGACGCCCCCGTCCTGGGCGAATGGTGGGAGGGCAAGGAGGACGAAACCGAGGCCACGCCGATCGTGATCGCCGACGGCGGCTCGGCGACCGGCATCGACGCGACCCTGCGACGGAGCGGCTCGATCTCCGGCAAGATCACCCTCCCCGCCGGCATCCGGGGAGAGGTGACGGTCCGCGCCTTCCTCGGCTCCGGTCAACCGCGCGGAAACGCGCGATCGACCGGGAACGGCGGCTTCATCATCACGGGGTTGGCGGAGGGGTCGTACTCGCTGCAGTTCTTCAGCAACCAGCTGCCGGTCGTCGAACAGTGGTGGAGCGGGAAGCCGGACTACGCAAGCGCGGACAGGATCGCCCTCGGAGCGGGCGAAGTGGCCACCTGTTACGACGTCACCATGGTCGCGGCCGCCACCATCTCCGGACGGTTCAGATTGCCGGCGGGAGTACGCCCCGGCGAGAACAATCCCTCGGTGCAGCTCTATCGCGAGGACGGGAGTTGGTACCCGATCAGCGCGTTGGTCGACGGCGACGGGACCTACCGCATCCCGAACGTCGCTCCGGGAACCTACCGGGTCTCCTTCGGAAGCGGATCGCTGCCCATCCTTCCGGAGTGGTGGGACGACAAGCCCGACTTCGCGTCCGCCACCCCGATCACCGTCGTCGCAGGGGAGAAACGGACCGGGGTGAATGTCACCTACGCGAAGGCCCCCAGCATCCACGGGAAGGTCACCCTGCCCGCCGGGGTCAGCCTCTCCGACGGGACCGTCCAAGTGCGGCTCACGCGCGCCAGCGATGGCGGGGGCGTCGCGGCGACGACCGTCCTGCCCGATGGCACCTATTCCTTCGGTTCACTGCGCCCCATCGCCTACCGTGTCGCGTTCGTCGCGCAGCGCCTCCCCGTCCTCGACGAATGGTGGGAGGATGCGCCCGACGAGGCCTCGTCGACACCGGTCACGCTCGCGGTCGGAGAGGACCGAGCCCTGGATGCCACGCTCGCGCCCGCCGCGTCCATCTCCGGACGAGTGTGGATCCCCAGTGGTCTCGGCTCCACCGCCGCGGGGGTCACCGTGACGGCCTACTCGGCCGCGAACACGGTGGCCCGCACCACCGCCACCGCCGCGGACGGGACGTATACCGTCACCGGGCTCCCCGCCGGCGCGTACCGGCTCCGATTCTCGTCCGACACATTGCCCGTTGCGGCGGAGTGGTGGAACAACGCGGCCGATTACGCCTCGGCGGCGCCGATCGCGGTGCGCGTGTTGCAGGTCCGCAGCGGGTTCAACGCCTATCTCGATCGCCCGTCGTCGATCTCCGGCCGGGTCACGCTGCCGCCGGGCGTCGTCGCCGGTGCCGGGCAGATCCACGTGGACGCCTACAGTCCCGCACGTGAAGTGGTGGGGACCGCCGCGGTCCGGGCGGACGGCACGTACGCGATCCGCGGGCTGATGCCGGGGACCTACCGCCTACTCTTCCGCGCCGACGATCTCCCCGTGGCGTACGAGTGGTGGCAGGACCGGCCGAGCTTCGCCAGCGCGTCGGACCTCGTCCTCGGGGTCCGGGAAGCACGCGAGGGGGTCGATGCGGTTCTCGAGAGGGCGGCGTCACTCTCCGGCACCGTCACCCTTCCCCCCGGGGCGAGCTTCGATCAGGGACGTGTCGAGGCTGCCGTCTTCGCCGCCGAGGATGCCACCACGCCGATGGGCACCGCGGCCGTCCGGCCCGATGGCACGTACCTCGTGGAGGGTCTCCGCGGTGCGAGCGTCAAGGTCCGGTTCACCGCCTGCGGCATGCCCGCCGCTGGAGAGTGGTGGAACAACAAGGCCGACTTCGCCACCGCCCTGACCCAGACGACCGTGAACGGCTCGGAGAAGAAGAACGTGAACGTCATCCTCGCCACGTCCAGCACCGCCCCACCCTGCTGAGGACCGGCGGCGCCTCCGGCACAGGCACGCGGCGTCAGGCGCGCTGCTGCTCCTTCGCCTGACGCTCCTTCGCCCGTTCCAGCGCACGCTTACGCGCCGCGCGGGCGTCCTCCTCGAGCTTCTCGGCCTTGGTCTCATCGCGCGTGAGGTTGACGCCCGACTCCGGATCGAACAGGTGCAGCGAGTCCGGCGAGAACCACAGGCGCGCGGCATCCCCGGCGCGGATGGCGCTCATGGCATCCAAGGCCACGACGAGTTCGGTGCGCAGGCTCTCGCCGTCGAGGTCGCGGTCGAGCTCGGAGAGCTTGTCCTTCACGGTCTCGTCGGTGTCGTACGGCACGTACGCGTACAGCACCTCGCCGAGCCACTCGGTCATCTCGATGTCGAGCTCGGCGGTCACTCCCCCCACGAGGTCGCGCTCCGTGGCGTCCGCGTCTTCGAAAGCGTCGGGACGGATGCCGACGATGACGAGGTCGCGACCTTCGACGGCCGCGCGCAGTCGGTCGTCCAGCGGGACGTCGGCGATCGGCAGACGCAGCATGTCTCCGTCGACGGTGCCGCTGAGGAAATTCATCGGCGGGGAGCCGATGAAGCCGGCGACGAAGAGGTTCACCGGCTGGTCGTACAGTCCGCGCGGGCTTGCGACCTGCTGCAACTCGCCGCGACGGAGCACCGCCACACGGTCGCCGAGGGTCATCGCCTCGGTCTGGTCGTGCGTGACGTAGACGGTGGTGATGCCGAGCGAACGCTGCAGGCGGGCGATCTCGGTGCGCATCTGTCCGCGCAGCTTCGCGTCGAGGTTGGACAGCGGCTCATCGAACAGGAAAGCGCTGGCGTTGCGCACGATCGCGCGTCCCATGGCCACGCGCTGCCGCTGACCGCCCGAGAGATTCGCGGGCTTGCGCTCGAGGTGCTCGTCGAGTTCGAGCAGTTTCGAGGCCTTCCGTACCCGCTCGTCGATCTCCTTGTCGTCCAGGTCACTGGATTTCAGCCGCATCGGGAACGCGATGTTCTCGTACACCGTCAGGTGCGGGTACAGCGCGTAGTTCTGGAACACCATCGCGAGGTTGCGGTCCTTCGGGGCCTTGTCGTTGACCACCTCGTCGTCGATCTTCAGTTCGCCGTCCGAGATGTCTTCGAGTCCGACGATCATGCGCAGCAGTGTCGACTTGCCGCAGCCCGACGGTCCCACGAGGATCACGAACTCCCCGTCGGCGATGTCGAGATCGACGCCTTTGACCGCGGTGAAACCGTCGTCGTACGTCTTGACGATCCGGTTGAGGGTGATGGATGCCATGGACTCGCTCCTTAGCCTTTGACGGCGCCCTGCGTGAGACCGGACACGATCCGGCGCTGGAAGATCACGACGACGATGACGATGGGGATGGTGACGACGATGGCCGCCGCCGAGATCGCACCCGTGGGTTCCTCGAACTGCGAAGCCCCGGTGAAGAAGGACAGGGCCGCCGGCACCGGGCGGGCGGCATCCGTCGACGTCAACGAGATGCCGTAGACGAAGTCGTTCCACGCGATGAAGAACGCGATGATCGCGGTGGTGAACACCCCCGGCGCAGCGAGCGGCACGACGGTCTTGCGGAACGCCTCGAACGGCGTCGCCCCGTCGACCTGGGCGGCCTGCTCGAGCTCCCACGGAATCTGGCGGAAGAAGGCCGCAAGCGTCCAGATCGAGATCGGCAGCGTGAGGGACAGGTACGGGATGATCAGACCGAGCCACGTGTCGTACAGGCCGACCACACGCCACAGATTGAACAGCGGAGTGACGATCGACACGATCGGGAAGACCGACACCGCAAGCGCCGTCGTGAGGATGATGCGCTTGCCGGGGAAATCGAGCCGGGCGATCGCGTAAGCGCAGAGTGTCGCGAGCACCACGGCGATGAACGTCGCGATAAGCGAGATGCCGATCGAGTTGCGCAACGCCGGCAGGAAGAGGTCCTGGGCGCTGCCACCGGGGGCGAGGATCGTGGCGTAGTTGTCGAGCGTCCACTCCTCGGGCAGCAGCGTCCCGGAGAACAGGCCCGCCGGGGTCTTGAACGACGTCATCGCGATCGAGAAGACCGGGAAGAGCGACCACACGAGGACGACCGCGATGATCACGATCCAGGTGATCCGCTGGGGCCAGGTCATCGCGCGCATTTACCCATTCCTCCCGGCGGACAGATCCACCTTGAAGCCCTTGATGAAGATGCCCGCGATGATCAGGACGCTCAGGAACAGCAGCACCGAGATCGCCGACCCGAGACCGATCTCCAAGCGCCCGATCGAGGTGTTGTACGCCAGCAGCGACAGCGCCTCGGTGTCGTTGGCACCGGCGGTCATGATGAAGATGTTGTCGAAGATGCGGAACGCCTCGAGCGTGCGGAAGAGCACGGCGACCATGATCGCGGCCTTCATGTTGGGCAGGATCACGCGGCGGAGAACCTCCCACGCGGTGGCTCCGTCGACCTTCGCCGCCTCTTCGAGGTCTCCCGGCACCTGCGCGAGACCCGACAGCAGCAGGAGCGAGATGAACGGTGTCGTCTTCCACACCTCGCTCAAGATGATCACGGTCAGCGACGTGCCCTGAGAGGCGAACCAGTTGAGGTTCTCATCGAACCCGGGGATCCACGCCAGCCAGTTGTTGACGTATCCGCCGGAGTTGATGTCGAAGGCGTAGAAGAAGGCGAACGCCGAGACGACGGTGATGATGCCGTACGGCACGAGGATGGCCGTGCGCGCGAAGCCGCGGAGCTTCTTGATCGCCCGGTGCATGACGAGGGCGAACCCGAAGCCGATGATGAGCTCGAGAAGCACGGTGATGACCGTGATGAACAGGGTCACGCCCATCGACTGCCAGAACGCCGGGTCGCCCAGGATCACCTGGTAGTTGCGGAACCAGATGAACTCGCGGTCGTCGGGGGCGGTGAGCCTCAGGCTGAACAGCGAGTCCCACAGCGCCTGCACGATCGGATACAGCGTGACCAGAAGCATGATCCCGAATGCCGGCCCCGCCAGCATCCACCCCAGTCGCGCTTCCGCGCGAGCCCGGTCGGAGCGGCGCTTCCTCTTCACCGGTGTGTTCTCGACCGTCGTCACAGGAGCCTCTCCCCTCTCAGGACCGCGAGGATGAAGTCGGTGGAGTCCTGCGGCGTCGTGTCGGGGTTCACGGCGTTCGGCGGATGCCAGGTGCGCTGGAGTCCGATGGAGATCTCGTTGTAGTACGGCGTCTGGGGGCGGGGCGCGCCGAGATCCAGCGACTCCTTGATGGTGTCGGCCATGGGGAACTTCTCCTGCACCTGCGGGTCGTCGTAGGCCGCGGCGTTCGAGGGCGGGTTGCCGTTGGTGACGAAGTACTGCGCCTGGTTCTCGGGGCTCACGATGCACGCGACCGCCTGCCAGGCGAGGTCGGTGTGCGCGCTGTACGCGCCGACACCGAGGTTGATGCCACCGACGGGCGGGGCCGCCGGGGTCCCGGCATCCACGCGCGGATAGACGGCCCACCCGAGGTCGTCGACCACCTCGGGCGCCGCCCCCTGCATGGCCGGGTAGACGAACGGCCAGTTGACCATGAACGACCCCTCCTCGCCCTGGAAGAGGTTCATGCTCGCGTTCTCATCGGCGGTGGGAAGGCCCGAGCCGCCGAGGCCCGAGGAGCCGATCCGGCCGATGATGTCGGCTGCGGCGCGACCCGCGTCGGTGTCGAGTCCGAGCTGCATCTCGTCGGGCTTGGCGTCCGGATCCTCGAGGATCTTCCCGCCGGCCGAGGCGACGAGGGCATTGATCCACACCGTCAGCGACTCCGCCAGCGCGCCCTGCACACCGAGCTTCTTGTCCTGTTCCTCGGCGACCTGGATGATCTGGTCCCACGTCACGGGCTGGGTCATGTCCAGGCCCGCCGCTTCGGCGACGGACTTGCGGTACCAGAGCAGCTGCGTGTTGGCCCAGAACGGCACCGTCACCAGTTCGTCGTTCCAGCTCGCCGACTGCACCGCGCCCTGCACCACGCCGTCGGTGTTCCGCAGGTCGTCGGGCACGGGTGCCAGGAATCCGGGCTCGGCCAGCTCGGGGATGAACGGCGGATCAAGACTCATGATGTCGAGCGACCGGTCGCTCGCGGCGAGCCGCCGGGCGAGCTGTTCGCGCTGCGAGGCGGCATCGCGCGGCAGCAGCGAGGTCTCGATGCGGTACGCCCCGTCAGCGGCTTCGGTGCAGGATGCCGCGATCTCGGCCTGGCCACCGTCGTCGGGGTTGATGTACCAGGTGAGGGTGGGTACTCCGTCGCCCGCCGAGCAAGCACCGAGCGTCCCCGCGAGCGCGAGGGCCGAAGCCCCGGCCACGATCCGTTTCAGGTTTCGCATCCGGCCCCCTCGCCTCGGTGCGCGAGCATCGATGCCCGGCGTCGTGACCTCCATCCTGTCGATGAGGGCCGGATCCGGGCACGAGGGTTGCCCCCGCCGATCGGGGGATGATACTCGCGCGAACGACGAATCGCCCCGTCCGGAGACGGGGCGATTCGGTGGCGCTCACTCGCCGCGCGAGATCCGGATCATCTCGTCGCGCGGCACGAGATCTTCTCGCCGGCCCCGCTGGGGCCGAAACTCACTCGCCGCGCGAGATCGCGATCATCTCGTCGCGCGGCACGACCTTGATGCGCGCACGCTCGTGCGGCGCACCGAGGGCGATCTCGTGCTCGTCGAGGCGGTGCCAGCCGTCGAGGTCGGTCCACCGGACGCCGCGCTCCTCGAGCAGGGCGGGGATCGCCTCCTCCTCGGGGTGGGCGGGACGCCACCACTCGGCCTGGTCGTTGATGACGTGGCGCACCGTCTCCATGGCATCCGACTTGGTGTGCCCGATCAGGCCGACGGGACCGCGCTTGATCCAGCCGGTCGCGTAGAGGCCCGGGATCCGCTCGTTCGAGTCGGATGCCAGGACCTGGCCCTCGTGGTTGGGGATGACGCCGTGACGCTCGTCGAACGGCACGTCGGTGAGCGGGGAGCCGAAGTAGCCGACCGCGCGGTAGATCGCCTGGATCGGCACCTCGCGGATCTCGCCGGTGCCGACCACGCCGCCTTCGGCGTCGGGCTTCGTGCGCTCGTACTTCAACGCGGCCACGCGGCCGTCGGCATCCGTCACGACCTCGAGCGGCTTCGCCCAGAAGTGCAGGTGCAGACGGCGCGAAGCCTCGCCCCCGGCGTTGTTGACGCCCGGGCGGGTACGCCACTGCTGCAGCACGCGGTCGATGACCTTGACCTGCTTGTTGGTCTCGATCGCGGTGCGGGAGGCCTCGTCGTAGTCGAAGTCCTCGTCGTAGACGACCATGTCGACGTCGCGCAGCTCGCCGAGCTCGCGCAGCTCCAGCGGGGTGAACTTCACCTGGGCGGGGCCGCGACGGCCGAACACGTGCACGTCGGTGACCGGGGAAGCCTTGAGCCCCTGGTAGACGTTGTCGGGCACCTCGGTGGGAAGGAGGTCGTCGGCGTGCTTGGCGAGCATGCGCGTGATGTCGAGGGCGACGTTGCCGTTGCCGATGACGGCGACCGACTCGGCCTCCAGCGGCCACTCGCGCGGGACGTCGGGATGCCCGTCGAACCAGCTCACGAAGTCGGCGGCGCCGTAGGAGCCGTGCGCGTCGATGCCGGGGATGTCGAGGTCGGCGTCGCGGATCGCGCCGGTGGCGAAGATGACGGCGTTGTAGTGCTGCTTCAGGTCGTCGAGCGTGATGTCGGTGCCGAAGTTCACGTTGCCGAAGATGCGGATGTCACCCCGGTCGAGCACCTCGCGGAGCGCCGTGATGACGCCCTTGATGCGCGGGTGGTCGGGGGCCACCCCGTAACGGACCAGGCCGTAGGGGGCGGGGAGCTGCTCGAACAGGTCGATCGACACGTCGAACTCGCGCTCGGCCTTCAACAGGATGTCGGCGGCGTAGATGCCGGCGGGGCCGGCGCCGACGATGGCAAGGCGCAGCTTCGTCATGGGGGTCCTCTCGATCGTGATCGGGGGGGGGGTGGGGAAAGGTCAGGCGGAGCGGTCGGCCACGGCGCGGGCGAACCGCGTCAGGGCCTCGCGGACGGCCCCGTCCGGAAGGGGCGCGAGCGCGTCGATCGCCTCTTGCGACCAGCGGTGGGCCAGGTCGAGCGTCTCCCGCGTGGTCTCGTGCTCGCGCAACTCCGCGAGCGGATCGTCGAGGATCGCGGGGTCGGCGCCCGCGGCGATCCGATCCTGCCCCTCGTCGATGCGCGCCCGCAGGTCGGCCGAGGCCTGATCCGACCGGTGACCGAGCAGCAGATACGGCATGGTCGGCACGCCCGCACGCAGATCGGTGCCGGGAACCTTGCCCGTCTCGGACGGATCGGGCGACAGGTCGATGACGTCGTCGAGCAGCTGGAAGGCCACGCCCGCCTTCTCGCCGAAGACGACCATCGGAGCTTCGAACTCCTCGGGAGCGCCCGAGTAGATCACACCGGACTGGGCGGCGGCGGCGATGAGCGAACCGGTCTTGTCGGCCAGCACACGCAGGTAGAACTCGACGGGCTCGTCGCCCTCCGCAGGGCCCACGGTCTCGTGCATCTGCCCGAGGACGAGTCGTTCGAAGGTGTCGGCCTGCAGCTGGATCGCCCGTTCACCGCGGCGGGCCATGAGCTGGCTGGCGCGCGAGAAGAGAAGGTCGCCGGTGAGGATGGCGATGTTGTTGCCCCACACCGTCTGCGCGCTGGGGACGCCGCGGCGCTTGTCGGCGCCGTCCATGACGTCGTCGTGATACAGCGAGCCGAGGTGCGTCAGTTCGAGGGCCGTCGCCACCTCGACGACCTCGGGCGTCGTGCCCCGGCCGAGCTGAGCGGTGAGGATGGCGAGCATCGGGCGCACGCGCTTCCCGCCCGCTTCGTACAGGTATCGGGCGGTGACGTCGGCGAGTCGGTCGGCGCTGCGCACCTCGCGTTCGAGGGTGCTCTCGACGAGGTCGAGGCCTGCCTCGACGGTGGACAGCAGGGTGCGCGCGCGCAGCCCGCCGAAGATGCGGTCACTCAGGCCCAGCTTGCCCGACAGGCGGGTGCCGGCCGCGGGCGGTCTCGGGGTCACGGTTTCAGCCTATCCTGGCGCGGTCCGGGGCAGCCGACGGTATCTCGACGGTTGACAGCGCGCACATCCTCACGCGCCGGGATTCACTCCGCGATGGAGGGCCACGATGCCGAACGTGAGGTTGCGGTACGCCACGTCCGTCCAGCCGGCATCCCGCATCCACGACGCGAGCGTCGGCTGGTTCGGCCAGTCGCGGATGGATTCGTTGAGGTAGTCGTACGCCTCGGCGTTCGAGCTCACGGCCTTGGCCACCACCGGCAGCACCCGGTCGTTGTAGAAGCGGTAGAGGCCGTTGAACGCGCGGGACGGGGGATGCGAGAACTCGCACACCACGATGCGCCCCCCGGGCTTCGTCACCCGGCGCAGCTCCCGCAGGGCACGCCGCGGGTCGTTGACGTTCCGCAGACCGAACGACATCGTCACCGCGTCGAACTCGCCGTCCTCGAACGGCAGGTCGGTGGCATCCGCCTGGACGAACTCGAGGTTCGGGACGTTCCCGTGGCGGCGGCGCCCCTCGGCGATCATGCCGCGGGAGAAATCCGCCGCGACGACGTGGGCGCCGCTGGGTACGAACGCCATCGACGACGTCCCCGTGCCGGCGGCGAGGTCGAGGATGCGCTCGCCCCGCTTCGGGGCGACGGCCTTCAGGGTCGCGACGCGCCAGAACCGGTCGTTGCCGAGGCTCAGCACCGAGTTGGTGCGGTCGTAGGCCGCGGCCACCTGGTCGAACATTCCGCTGACGCGCTGGGGGTCCTTGCCGAGATCGGCGCGGTTGGGGTCGCTGCTCACCCGTCGAGTCTAGGCGCGGGCCGCGCCGTCGTCCCCGGCTTGCGCGAGGTCGGCCAGGTGTCGCAGCCACGGGCCGGTGACGTCGTCCGAGAACGGCGCCTCCCGGTCGCGCACGCGCTGCTCGAGATCGGCGGCGACGGTCTCGAGGTGCGTCTGGATGTCGGCGGGGTAGCCGTACTGCACGCGATGCTCGTCCCATTCGTCGCGGTCGTCGATCCACGTGCCGCGATCGTCGGTGCGGCGCACGACGTCGAGGTCCATGTCGATCCCGACCGGGGTGCCGTCGTCGTCCCACCCGACGTTCCACGCGAGATCGATGTAGACGGCCACCGGATGCGGTGCGGCGTTGTGCGTGAACGCCCAGTCGCCGCTGGCCGGCACGAGCGTGACGTTGGGCTCGCGGCACACGAACTCGCGGCCCGGGCGGACGCTCCGCCACCCGACCTGCTGCCCGAACCAGTCCCCCCAGCTGTCGGAGCCCAGGTAGACGCAGTCCTGCTCCCAGTGCGGCGACCCGTCCCACTTGCGCCAGCGGAACACGAGCCGGGTGCCGGGTGCGGGACGGGAGGTCATGCCGCGAGTCTAAGTCGCGGCGCACGCCGGACAGGTGACGGTGCCGGCGTCCTGGCGCTTCCCTGCCGCGAGTCTCCGTCGCGGCATGCCCGACAGGTGACGGTGCCGGCGTCCTGGCGCTTCCCTGCCGCGAGTCTCCGTCGCGGCGCATGCCCGACAGGTGACGGTGCCGGCGTCCTGGCGCTTCCCTGCCGCGAGTCTCAGTGGCGGTCTACTGTGGAAAGGTGCAGCAACCGGTGGACGACCTCGTGCCCCGTCTGCGCGTCGTCACCCGGGAACTGGCGCCCATGGACGATGTGCTCGACTACACGACGGGCTACGACCCCCTGTTCTGGAGCCGACGTGGCGAGTCGCTCGCCGGCTTCGGCGATCTGCTGACGATCCGCTACACCGGTCCCCGACCGGGCGACGCGAGCATCGCCGACCGGTGGCGCCGGATCGCCGCCGCCGCCGAGATCGACGACCCGCTGGGCCTGCCCGGCACGGGACTCGTGGCCTTCGGCTCGTTCGTCTTCGACCCCCGCTCGGAGCGCGAGAGCATCCTCCGGGTGCCCGGCACGATCGTGGGACGTCACGGCGGCCGGGCCTGGGTCACGCGACTGGCCTTCGCCGACACCCCCGACGAACCCGAACCCGATCTGCCGCCCCGCTCCCCCTTCGGCCCGCACTGGTCGGCCACGCTCGGTCCCGGGCGGCAGACCGCGGAGGGATATCAGGAGGCCGTGCACCGGGCGGTCGAGGCGATCCGGATGGGCGACGTCCGCAAGGTCGTGCTGGCGCGCGACATCATCGGCACGATCCCCGCCGGATCCGATCGACGCCGCCTGGTCCGCTCGCTCCTCGAGGGGTACCCGGACTGCTGGGTCTTCGCGGTCGACGGCCTCATCGGCGCCAGCCCCGAGACGCTCGTCACGGTCTCCCGCGGCACGGTCACCGCCCGGGTCCTGGCCGGCACCACCGCGCGCGGCGGCGATGCCGACAGCGACGTCGCCGCGGCCCTCGCCCTCACCGAGAGCGCGAAAGACCAGGAAGAGCACCGGTTCGCCGTGCAGAGCGTGCTCGCCGCCCTCCGCCCGCACACCTCGGCCCTCGCGGCCGCCGAGCAGCCCTTCACGCTGAAGCTCCCGAACGTCTGGCATCTCGCCACCGACGTCGAGGGCGAGCTGTCGGAAGCGGCATCCTCCCTCGACCTCCTCACGGTGCTGCACCCCACGGCCGCCGTCGCCGGCACCCCGACCGCCGTCGCGATGGACGTCATCCGCCGCCTCGAGCCCTTCGACCGCGGGCGCTACGCCGGGGCCGTCGGCTGGATCGGCGCATCGGGCGACGGCGAGTGGGCGATCGCGCTGCGCTGCGCGCAGATCGATCCGGCGGCCCCGACCGCCCCCACCGCCACGATCACCGCGTACGCCGGGGCGGGGATCGTCGCCGAGAGCGTGCCCGAATCCGAACTGCTGGAGACCCGCGTGAAATTCCGCCCGATCGTGGAGGCGCTGGCTTAGGACTCCGCGAGCCGCCGACGCTCGGTGGCGACGTCGTAGTCGGCCGCGGGCCACTGCGGGTCGAGACCGGCGAGCGCGTCGATGAGCAGACGCTGCACCGCCAGCCGCGCGTACCACTTGCGATCCGCGGGCACGACGTGCCACGGGGCGAGGGGTGTCGAGGTCCGTTCGAACGCCACCTGGTAGGCATCCATGTACTCGTCCCAGAGCGCGCGCTCATCCACGTCGGACGGGTTGTACTTCCAGTGCTTGTCGGGCCGATCCAGACGGGATGCCAGGCGCTCGCGCTGCTCCTCCTTCGAGATGTGCAGCATGACCTTCACGACCCGGATGCCGAGGTCCGCCGCCTCGGTCTCGAACGCGACGATCGCCCCGTACCGGCGCTCGATCTCGTCGGCGGGGGCGAGGGAACGGACGCGCCCGATGAGCACATCCTCGTAGTGCGACCGGTCGAAGACGCCGAGGCGCCCGGCGTCGGGGAGCCGCTTGCGGATGCGCCAGAGGAAGTCGTGCGACAGCTCTTCGGCGGTGGGCTTCTTGAACGAGGCCAGCTCCACGCCCTGCGGGTCGACCGCGCCGACGACGTGCTTGACGATGCCGCCCTTGCCCGCGGTGTCCATGGCCTGCAGCACCAGCAGCACCGACCCGGTCGCCGTACCCGCGACGCTCTGCGCGAAGAGACGCTCCTGCAGGTCGGCGAGCGGCGCGATGCCGGACTCGAGGTCGGCTGTGCCGCGGGCCTTGTCGCCGTCGTAACCCGGGGTCGACCGAGGGTCGACGTCGGCGAGGCGAAAACCCGGCCCCACGCGGAGGGCTTCGGCGGCGGGCGTGGTCCAGTGGGTGTGCGAACTCATCGACACATCGTGCCGTGCGCGCGCGGCGCGCGCCAAGAGGTTGACGGACTCCGCTCAGCGCTCGAGCGGAACCTCGATCAGCTGGCGACCGCCCGCGGGCGAGGTGAGCGCCTGATCGAGGGCGACGCGGGTCGTCACACGGCGGTACTCCCAGCCGTACGCGAGGGCGAGCTGCTCGAGCCGGACGTCCTGGGGCGTGTACTGCACGCGCTCCATCGCGTCGGCGCCGGCGACACCGGCGACCTCGAGGCCGTCGAAGATCGTGCCGCCGCCGTCGTTGCCGACGATCACCTGGAGGCGCGGTTCGTGCTCCCCCGGAGGGAGGAGGAGCGCCCCCACGTCGTGCAGGAACGCGAGGTCGCCGAGCAGCACCCGCGTGACGCCCGGGCGTTCGGCGTCCTGGCTGGCGAGCGCCACACCGGTCGCGGTCGCGATGGTGCCGTCGATGCCGGCGAGTCCACGGTTCGCGTGCACGGCCACCTTCTTGCCCCCGAGCAGTTCGTCGGCGACGCGCACGAGACGCGACGAGCCGAACACGAGCCGGTCGTGGGGCCAGGTCGCGCGCCACAGGGCATCGACGAGAGCGGCACGGTCGACGGGGGCGCGGATGACCGCGACCTCGGCGTTGATCGCGCCGAGACGCTCCTGCGGAACAGCGGATGCCAGCCCGTCGGCGTCCGGAGCGGGCGGGCTCAGGTCGACCGCGGCGGCACGCGACGCGCGCATCCACTCCCCGAGCCACGCGCGGTCCCCGGGGCCGTCGGCATCCACGGCGTCCGCCGCCCGGGTCGCGCCGTTGAGGTTGATGGGCTCGCCCGGACCCCGTACCGCGATCACCTCGACGTCCTCGCGGCCGAGCAGACGCGTGATCTCACGGCTCAGGGTCGGATGCCCGAACACGACGACCCGTTCGACGCGACCACCGAGGCCGGGGTCGCGCAGGAGAGCGCGATACGCGTGCACGACGTGGCGGCCGAACCGCGCGCCGCTGACGATCTCGGCGACGAGCGGGAATCCGCCGCGGTGGGCGAGCTCCTCGGCGGCGGCACCGGCATCCGCGCCGGCCACCACGATCGTCCGCGGCCCCGGTTCGAGCACCAGGGCAGCCTCGGGCTCGGGGGCCACGTCCGCGACTCCGATCCCCCCACCGCCCTGGTACAGGGCCCCGGATGCCTCGACGTCGCCGGGATCACCGGACGGGGCGCGTCGGGTCGCACGATCCGTGAGCCACGCGGGCACGGCGCCCGCGAGAGGCTCCCGCAGCGGGACGTTGAGGTGCACGGGGCCGGCCGGACGCGCGCCCTCCCCGAGCGCCGCGGCGAGCGCCGTCGCCGCGACCGCGTCGAACGCGGCGGTCTGGGGGTCGGTGGCATCCGGGTCGACGGTCTCGGGAACGGAGAGATCGGCCTCGAATCGGGTCGCCGAGTGGAAGAGCCCGGGCTGCCGCGTCGTCTGGTTCGCACCGACGCCCCGGAGCTCCGGGGGACGGTCACCGGTGAGGAGCAGGAGAGGGACGCCGGAGTGGTGCGCTTCGAGTGCCGCGGGCAGCAGGTTCGCGACCGCCGTGCCCGAAGTGCAGATCACGGCCGCGGGCATCCCGGTCTCGCGCCCGATGCCCAGGGCCGTGAACCCGGCGACGCGTTCGTCGATGCGCACGTGCAGTCGCACGAGTCCGGTGCGCTCCAGCTCTGCCGCCACGAGGGCCAACGCCTGCGACCTCGACCCGGGGCTCACGACGAGGTGCCGCACGCCCCGGGACACCAGTCCGGCCAGCAGCGCCGCAGCCGCGTCCGTCGCCGGCGCCGAAGCGCCCCCTTCCGCCGGTGCCACGGTCAGCCGACGGCGCCGCGCTGACCGCGGGTGTCGTCGTCGCCCGGTTTGCCGCCGGGCTCGTCCGTGTCCGGCTGGGGCGCCGGCCGCGCGTCGCGCGGGTCGTCCCCCTCGGAGTCGAGCTGCGCGAGCTCCTCCTCGAGGCGGCGGATGCGCTCGTCCTGATCGGCGCGGGCGCGAGCCGAGAGACCGCCGAGGAACTCGGGGTCGTCGTCCGGAGCCCGGCGCAGCACCGGGCCGCCGGCCCGGCCACGACCGATCACGAACCAGAGGATGCCGCCCAGCACGGGCAACAGGATCACGATGACCATCCACGCGGGTTTGCTGACCCCGCGGTGGCGGGTCGCCGGTTGAACGGCGCAATCGACGATCGTGTAGACCCAGAACGCGGTCGCCACGAGCGCCAGGATCAGCAGCAGGCGTGCCATGCAGTGATTCTACCGGCGCTGCCTGGGCAGCGGCCGGGCACCGGGTCACCCCGACGCGGTCGTAGAGTGGAGGCATGCGTGCCCGTTCCGCCCTGGTCTACACGGTGCTGCGTCTCCTCGCTTTCGTGGTGCCGCTCGGCATCCTGCTGCTGTTCCCCGTCTTCCAGGAGCTGCCGTGGCTGGCCGCGGTGTTCGCGGCCCTGATCGGGCTGAGCCTGTCTCTGCTGTTCCTGCGTCGCCCGCTCGACCGGGTCACGGGCGATCTGGCCGAGCGACGGACGACGCGTCGCGCGGCCGACCGCCGCACCGCCGCGGAACGCGACGCCGACGTCGAGGACGCGGTCGTCGACGCCGCGCGCGACGAACGGCCCGACGGCGAGCGCTGAACTCAGGCGAGAAACGCCCAGAACAGCACCGCGCCGTACGCGACGGACGTGAAGCTCGTCACCTGCAACGCCACGATGAGTTCGCGCGGCGCCCGGTAGGTCCAGACGATGAGGATCGCCGACAGAGCCCCGAGCAGCGCGATGAGCGTCAGCCAGGCGATCGGGTACACCGGCGCGAGGAACACCGCGATGCCGAACGGCACCAGCACGAACACGGTGAACAGCACCTGCGTCGCCCGGCGGCCGATGAGCACCGACAGCGTGCGCTTGCGCGCGAGCCGGTCCTGGTCGATGTCGCGGAGGTTGTTGGCGAGGAGCACCGCGCACGCGAGGAGACCCGCGGCCACGGCGCCGAACCACGCCTCCTGCGGCAGCGCCTGCACCTGCAGCCACGTCGTGCCGAGGGTGGCGACGAGGCCGAAGAACACGAAGACGAACACCTCGCCCAGCGCGTTGTAGCCGTAGGGGCGCTTCCCCCCGGTGTAGAACCACGCGGCGACGATGCACGCCGCACCCACCACGATGAGCCACCACTGCCCGGTGCGGATCACGAGCGCGAGGCCGATGACCGCGGCGAGCGCGAAGAACGCCAGCGCCACGATGAGCACGGTGCGCGGCTTCGCCTTCCGGCCGCCGGTCAGTCGCCCGGGACCGACGCGGACGTCGTCGGTCCCCCGGATGCCGTCGCTGTAGTCGTTGGCGTAGTTGACGCCGATCTGCAGCGCGAAGGCGACCGCGAGGCACGCGAGGGCGATGACCCAGTGGAACCGATCGTCCACCAGCGTCGCGGCGCCGGTCCCGATGAGCACCGGGGTGATCGCGAGCGGCAGCGTCCGGAGGCGGGCCGCTCCGATCCAATCGCGCGCGGTCGCCCGGGTCGCCGCGCGCGGAGCCGGTCGGTGCGCCTTCTGGGGGTTGCCGCCGGGACGCCGCTTCGGGGCCGGACGCGAGCGCTTGCGAGACTGTGCTGCCACGGAGGGAAAGCCTAATTCTTCGCGGAGCCGAACCGCTGCCGCAGGGCGGCGCGGTCGGGCTTCCCGGATGCCAGCAGCGGCAGTCGGTCGACGAGGACGACGCGGGCGGGCCGCGCGACCGGACCGATCGCCGCGGCGACCTCCGCGCGGACGCGCTCGAGCGTCTCCCGCTCGTCGAGCCCCAGGGCGGCCGCCACGACGACGGAGCCCTGCCCCCAGCGCGGATCGTCCGTGGGGATCACGACCGCGGACTCCAGACCCGGGATGCCGCGCACCGCCGCCTCGACCCGGTCGAGCGAGACGTTCACGCCCCCCGAGACGATGACGTTGTCGAGGCGCCCGGTGATCCGCAGCACCCCGTCGGCGAGCTCGCCGCCGTCACCGGTGCGGTACCACCGGGTGCCGGAAGCATCCGTGGGGAAGACCTCGGCCGTGCGACCCGGATCACCGAGGTAGCCGTCGGCGAGGGTCGGGCCCGAGATACGCACTTCGCCGTCGACGATCGAGAGCGTCACGCCGTCGAGCGGGACCCCGTCGTACACGCAGCCGCCGCTGGTCTCGGTCGAGCCGTACGTGCGGACGATCCGCGCGCCGACGGCCGCCGCGCGTTCCCGCAGGGACACGGGAAGCGACTGCCCGCCGATGAGGATGCGCTCGAACGAACGCAGCGCCCGCCGCACCTCGGGGTCGTCGTCTGCGGCGTCGAGCAGACGTTGCAGCTGTGCGGGAACGAGGGACGTGTACGTGGGAATCCGCTCGCCGTTCTCGTGCGACGCCATCCCGAGGGCCGCCGCCGCGAAGGGTTCGGGGCGGAAGGGTCCCGCGAGGATCGCCGGTTCCCGGCCGTTCACCAGCGCGCGGACGAGCACCTGCGCCCCGGCGACGTACGTCGCGGGCACGGCGAGCAGCCACGCCCCCTCCCCGATCCGTGCCGAGGTGGCGAAGGCGCTCGCGATCAACGCGTTGCGGCCGAGCGCCACCGACTTCGGCACCCCCGTCGACCCCGACGTCGTGATCACCACGCCCGTCCCGGCCGGTACCTCGTCCGGCAGCCCGTCACCGCCCAGGGCGACCGCGGGTCCCGCCCCCAGGACGGCGTGCCGCAGCGCGCGCAGCACATCGCGGGGATCGTCGGATGCCACCGCCTCCAGCTTCACGACCGCACCGGGGCGTCGCCCGAGGGGGTGCATCCGGGGATCAGTAGTGCCACGGGACGCCCGACCAGTCGGGGTCGCGCTTCTGGAGGAACGAATCGCGCCCCTCGGCCGCCTCGTCGGTGCCGTACGCGAGACGCGTCGCCTCGCCCGCGAACAGCTGCTGACCGACGAGTCCGTCGTCGACCGCGTTGAACGCGAACTTCAGCATGCGGATCGCCGTCGGCGATTTCGTCAGGATCGTCCGCGCCATGGCCAGCGCCTCGCGCTCGAGCTCGGCGTGCGGGACGACGCGGTTGACCGCACCCATCTCGTACGCGCGCTGGGCCGAGTACTCCTCGGCGAGGAAGAAGACCTCGCGCGCGAACTTCTGCCCGATCTGCCGTGCGAAGTAGGCCGACCCGTAACCGGCGTCGAACGAGCCCACGTCGGCATCCGTCTGCTTGAAACGGCCGTGCTCGGCGCTCGCGATCGAGAGATCGCACACGACGTTGAGCGAATGCCCGCCGCCGGCCGCCCACCCGGGCACCACCGCGATGACGACCTTCGGCATGAACCGGATCAGGCGCTGCACCTCGAGGATGTGCAGGCGCCCCGCCCGGCCGTGGTCGGCGACCGCCGTCTCGTCGTCGGAGTACTTGTACCCGTCGCGTCCCCGGATGCGTTGGTCGCCGCCCGAGCAGAACGCCCAACCGCCGTCCTTCGGGCTCGGCCCGTTGCCGGTGAGCAGCACCACGCCGATGCGGTGGTCCTGCCGGGCGATGTCGAGCGCGCGGTACAGCTCGTCGACGGTGTGGGGGCGGAACGCGTTGCGCACCTCCGGCCGATCGAACGCGATGCGGGCCACTCGGCCGTCATGGGTGACGTGGGCGGTGATGTCGGTGTAGTCCTCGGCGCCGGGAGCGAGGGTCCACTCGGCCGGATCGAAGATGTCGGAGACGTTCACGGGACTCAGGCGTTCTTGCTGTTTCGCCAGGCGAGCCACCGCTCGATGATCGAGTAGTCCCAGTCCGGACCCGAGAATCCGAGCGTGAACAGGCGGGTGCCGGCGTCGTACAGCGCGTCGGCGACGGTCTCGTCGCGGTCCTTCAGCTCGTTCGAGACGATGAGGCCCGAGAGGTCGCGCCCCTCGGTCTCGGCCCAGCGCTCGATGACCTCGAACTTGTGCGGCAGCTCGTCGGGCGTGACGAAGCTGTGCCAGATGTCGGCGTGACGGGCGACGATGCGCAGCGTCTTCTGCTCGCCCTTGCCGCCGATCATCACCGGGATCTTGCGGGTGGGCGCGGGGTTGAGCTTGCCCCAGCGGTCGACGATGCGGTCGAGGTCGCTCGCGAGCGCGTTCAGTCGCGAACCGGCCGTTCCGAATTCGTAGCCGTACTCGTCGTAATCGCGCTGGAACCAGCCCGAGCCGGTGCCGAAGATGAAGCGCCCGGTGTCGCCGCCCTTCTTGCTGATGTGGTCGATCGTCCGGGCCATGTCCGCCTGCAGGTCGGCGCCTCGGTAGCTGTTGCAGTTGACCAGAGCGCCGAACTCGACGCGCTCGGTCTGTTCGGCCCAGGCGGCGAGCATCGTCCACGACTCGAAGTGCTCGCCGTCGGGGTCGCCGTAGAGGGGGAAGAAGTGGTCCCAGTTGAACAGGACGTCGACGCCCATCTCTTCCAGACGGAAGACGGCGTCGCGGATGTCGGAGTACTGCACGTGCTGCGGCTGGATCTGGACGCCGAGACGCACCGGGGTGTCGAAGAGCATGCGGCCAGCCTATTCCCGGCGTCCGACACCGAGGCCAGGATGGGGGGATGAGTCCCCTGCCGCCCCTCACCGACGTCCTCGCCACGGCCCGCGTCGTCGCCCTCCCCCTCGCCACCCGGTTCCGCGGCATCCGGACGCGCGAGGCGGTCGTGTTCGAGGGGCCCGAGGGATGGACGGAGTTCTCGCCGTTCACCGAGTACGGCGACGCCGAGGCCGCGACGTGGCTCGCTGCCGCGCTCGAGTTCGGCTGGCATCCCACCCCCGCCCCCGTGCGCTCGAGCGTCGCGGTCAACGCGACCGTCCCCGCGGTGCCCGCATCCGAGGTCGAGGGCGTGCTCGCCCGCTACGACGGATGCCGGACGGCCAAGGTGAAGGTCGCCGAGTCGGGGCAGGTGCTCGCCGACGACGTGGCGAGGGTGCGCGCGGTGCGTGGGGCGATGGGGCCCGAGGGGCGCGTGCGCATCGACGCCAACGGCGGATGGAACGTCGACGAGGCCGAGCGCGCCGTCCACGCCCTCGCCGAGTTCGACCTCGAGTACATCGAGCAGCCCTGCGCCGAGGTCGAGGAGCTCGCCGAGCTCCGGGAGCGCATCGGCTACCTCGACATCCCCGTCGCCGCGGACGAGAGCGTCCGCAAGGCGAGCGACCCGCTCCGCGTCGCGCGCGCGGGAGCGGCCGACCTGCTCGTGATCAAGGCGCAACCGCTCGGGGGCGTGCGCGCCGCCCTGGCGATCGTCGCGGAAGCGGGACTCCCGGCGGTGGTGTCCAGCGCCCTCGACACGTCGGTGGGGCTGTCGATGGGTCTCGCCCTCGCGTCCGCTCTGCCGGAGCTGGAGTTCGACTGCGGCCTCGGCACCGCGGCACTGTTCACCGCGGACGTCGTCCCCGCACCCCTGCGCCCCCGCGACGGCGCACTCACGCCGACGCGGGTGTCGCCGACCACGGCGTCGCTCGACCGCGTGGAGGCCGCCGAAGACCGGTGCGACTGGTGGCTTCAGCGCCTGACCCGGTGCTACCGGTTGCTGGAGGGCGACCTCACTCGAGGATGAGCGTCAGGATGTGCGAGAGCCGCGCGGCCAGCTCGGGCTGAGCCGCACGCGGGTCGCGGCCGGCGATGAGCGCATGCTCGGTCGCCGACACCCACATCGACAGCAGGAGTTCGGTGGCCGCCTCGGGGGGGATCCGGAGACGCAGTCCCCGCGCTGCGGCGATGTCGCTGACCAGGTGCGTGACGCTCTCGGACAGCCCCCGGTCCAGCGCGCGATACGCCACCGCGAAGTCCGCGTTGCGGAGGGCCTGCGTGCGGATCTCCGCGTTGAGCAGCACGTCGAGCCGGTCCTGCGCCGCGATCTCCAGCACCTGCTGAACGAGATTGTGCAGTTCCGTGTGCGCGTCGAGGTCGTGGGCCTCGAGAGAGGCGATGCGCTCGCGCAGCGCCGCGAGCGTCGTGTTCGCGGAACGCTCGCACAGCGCGAGGAACAGCTCCTCCTTCGAGGCGAAGTTCGAGTAGAACGCGCCGCGGGTGAACCCGGCGCGCTCGCAGACGGCCTCCACCGACGTCGCGTCGATGCCCTCCTCCGCGAACAGCTGGGCCGCGGCATCCATCAGTCGGGTGCGGGTGTTCTCGCGTCGTCGTGACGGCGCCGGTGCCGTGTCGGTCATGCGGCGCTCCTCTGGCTTCACGGGCGAGACTCAGGTTGGCGCCTCCCCCGGACAACTACGATACATTGTTGTATCCGATACGGTGCTGTATCGACCCACCGCCGACCTCGGGAGCAGCCACCGTGTCCACTTTCCTGTACACCCTGGGCCGTTGGTCGTTCCGCCACCCGTGGCGCGTCCTCTCGGCGTGGATCCTCATCCTCGTGCTCGCCGGAGGCGGGGTCGCGCTCTTCGCGAAGGGCACCGACAACACCTTCGCGATCCCCGGCACCGAGTCCCAGGCCGGGCTCGAGATGCTCGGGCGCACCTTCCCGCAGGTCAGCGGGGCCAGCGCCGACATCGTCGTGGTCGCCGCCGACGGCGCGACCGTGCGCGACCAGGACTACCAGGACACCATCCAGACCACCGTCACCGACATCGGCAAGCTCGACTTCGTCGAGGCGGTGACCGACCCCTTCGACGAACGCATCTCGGGCGGCGTCTCCGACGACGACAGGGCGGCCATCATCCGCATCCAGTTCTCGGGCGAGGCCACCGAAGTGCCCACCGCCACCGAGGACGCACTCCGGGAGGACACCACCGCGCTCGGCGCCGCCCTCCCCGCCGGGTCGCAGGCGGTGCTCGGCGGTCAGCTCTTCGCCACCGAGATCCCCGGGGCGAGCATCACCGAAGCGCTCGGCGTGGTGATCGCGGCGATCGTCCTCATGCTGACGTTCCGCTCGTTCCTCGTGGCCGGGATGCCGCTGGCCACCGCGCTCCTCGGGGTGGCGCTCTCGGTCGCCCTCATCTTCATCGCCACCGGTTTCGCGACGGTGTCGACGACGACCCCGCTGCTGGCGGTCATGCTGGGACTCGCCGTGGGCATCGACTACGCCCTGTTCATCGTGTCCCGACATCAAGATCAGGTGCGCGGCGGCATGGACCCCGAGGAGTCCGCCGCCCGCGCCACCGGCACGGCCGGCTCCGCGGTCGTGTTCGCCGGCATCACGGTTCTCATCGCCCTGATCGGCCTCGGCTTCGCCGGCATCCCGTTCCTGACCACCATGGGGGTCGCCGCGTCCGTCGCCGTCGCCATCGCGGTGTGCATCGGGCTGACCCTCACCCCCGCTCTCCTCGGATTCGCGAAGGGCCGCGTGGTGGGCTGGGGCTTCGGCCGCAAGCGGACGTCCGCACGTCGACGCCGCGCGATGGCGACGCCGGAGGGCGCCGACGCCGCCGCTGCGGCGGAGGCCGCACGCACCGAGAAGGTGGCCGCCCGCAAAGCCCGCACCGAACGCAGCGGCCCCGCCAAGCGGTGGGTGGGCCTGGTCACCCGGCATCCCGTGATCACCTCCGTCGCCGTGATCGGCCTGCTCGGCGTCACCGCCATCCCCGCCGGGAGCCTCGCCCTCACCCTCCCCACCGCGGGCCAGCTGCCCCCCGGCAACGAGGCGCGCACCGCCTACGAGCTGACCGACGAGTACTTCGGCCCCGGAGCCAACGGCCCGCTCATCATGACCGGCACGATCGTCACCTCCAACGATCCGCTGACCCTCATGACCGACATCGGTGACGAGGTCGCCAAGATCCCCGGCGTCGCGGAGGTCGCGCTCGCGACCCCGAACGAGACCGCCGACACCGGGATCGTGCAGATCGTGCCGGAGACGGGTCCCGAAGACCCCCGCACCGCCGACCTCGTGCGCGAGCTCCGTGCCGCCGAAGACCGCCTGTACGACCAGTTCGGCGTCCGTCTGCTCGTCACCGGGTACACCGCCGTCACCATCGACATCTCCGACCAGCTCGGCGCCGCCCTGCTGCCGTTCGGTCTGTTCGTCGTCGGGCTGTCGCTGATCCTCCTGATGATCGTGTTCCGCTCGATCTGGGTGCCGCTCACCGCCGCGGGCGGGTATCTGCTGTCGGTGGCCGCCTCCTTCGGCGTCGTCGCCGCCGTGTTCGAGTGGGGGTGGTTCGCCGACGCGCTCCACGTGGCGAAGGTCGGACCGATCATCAGCTTCATGCCGATCGTGCTCATGGGCGTGCTGTTCGGCCTCGCGATGGACTATCAGGTGTTCCTCGTGTCGCGCATGCGCGAGGACTACGTGCACGCCGACCGCCAGGGGCGCACGCCCCGCGAGGTCGCGCTCGGGGCCGTGCGCAGCGGCTTCATGGGCTCGGCCCGTGTGGTCGTGGCCGCCGCGGTCATCATGTTCTCGGTCTTCGTCGCCTTCGTGCCGGAAGGCGACTCGAGCCTCAAGCCCATCGCCCTGGGTCTCGCCGTCGGTGTCGCCGTCGACGCGTTCCTCGTGCGCATGACCCTGGTCCCCGCGATCCTGGCGCTCCTCGGAGACAAGGCGTGGTGGATGCCACGATGGCTCGACCGTCTGCTGCCCAAGCTCGACGTCGAGGGGGAAGCCGTCGAACGCGAGATCGGCCTGCGCGACTGGCCGACGGAGCCCGCCATCGCCGTGGCCGCCGACGACCTGCGTGCCGCCACGCCCTCGGACGACGAGGATCCGGCGTTCGCCGATGTGCGGCTGCGGGTCGGCTACGGCGGAACGCTGCTCGTGACCGGTGAGACGCGGGTCACCCGCCCCCTGCTGCTGGCCCTGGCCGGTCGACTCTCCGCGGTCGAGGGGCGCCTCCGCGTCGACGGCCTCCTGCTCCCCGAGCGGGCCGGTGCCGTCCGATCCCGCGTGGGACTGGCGCTCCTGGACGATCCCGACACCGCGGCCGACGAGGTCGCCCGGGCTCTCGCAGGCCCCACGCGTCTCGCCGTGCTCTGCGACGTCGACCGGCTCGACGCCGACGCGCGCGCCGACGTCGCCGAAGAGCTGCGGCGCGCCGCCGTCGCGGCGCGCGAGCGCGACGGCGACGCCGGATCGGCGTTCACCCTCGTGGTGTCGGCCCGGGACGAACGCCGCGCGCTCGCCCTCCTCGCCGACGCCCACCGCCCCGACGTGACCTCGCTGGCGCTGCCCGCCCCCCACCGGCACCGCCCGGCCCCCGAGTCCTCCACCGATCTCTCCGAGGTGTTCGCATGACCGTCCCCGTCGAGCGCTCCCGCTCGCGCCGCCCCGTGACCTGGCTGACCCTCATCGGCGTGCTCCTCCTGCCGGCCGTCATCGGCGGCATCCTGGTCGGAGCGCTCTACAACCCGACCGACCGTCTCGACAACATCACCGCCGCGATCGTCAACGACGACAAGGCCGTCGAACTGAACGGTCAGCTCGTCCCCCTCGGCCGCCAGCTCACCGGCGGCCTCGTCAAGGGCGCGGACGATCAGCCGAGCAACATCGACTGGGTCATCTCCAACGACGAGGATGCCGCGGCGGGCCTCAAGGACGGCACCTACACCGCCGTCGTCACGATCCCCGAGAACTTCACGTCGGCGGCGTTGTCCACCCGTCCCGGCGAAACCCCCGAACGCGCGACGATCGGCGTGCAGACGGCACCCGACGCGCGCGTGGTCGACGGCGCGATCACCGCGCAGCTGGCATCCACCGCGTCGTCCGTGTTCGGCACCGAACTGTCGTCGCAGTACCTGACCAACGTGTTCCTCGGCTTCACGACGCTCAGCAAGAACCTCGGCGACGCGGCCAGCGGCGCACACCAGCTCGCCGACGGCGCGGGGCAGGCGGCGACCGGCGCGACCACGCTCACCGACGGCCTGGGGCAGCTCTCGGACGGCGCCGATCAGGTCGCGTCCGGTGCGCAGCAGCTGGCCGCGGGCACGACTCCGCTCGCCGAAGGCGCGTCGCAGGTCGCGGGCGGCGCCACCGCGCTGGCCGGAGGCACGCGGGAGGCCGCCGCCGGCGTCGGCGACCTCGCACAGGGCGCGAACGGCATCGCCGACGGCAACCAGGCCCTCGCCGACAACGTCAACAAGATCGCCGATCAGATCCCGCCGGAGTTCGCGCAGGTGGCCACCGACCTCTCGAAGGCCGCTCCGCAGGTGAACGACGCTCTCACCCGAGCTGCCGCGGCCCTGCAGACGGCCGCCGACGACTGCACCGGGACACCCGCGCAGTGCGACGCCCTGCGCCAGGCGGCGGCCGACGCCAATGCCGCACTCCCGCAGGCGACGGCCACCGTCACGCAGATCGGCGACCTCGCCGGGGAAGCCGCGAAGCTGCCCGACGGCATCCGGTCCATCGCCGACGCGAACCAGCAGCTCGCGGACGGCGCCCGAGGCCTCGCCGGGGGCGCGACGAAGGCCGCGACCGGCCTCTACACGATCGCGGGCGGCATCGACGGCCTCGGCAGCGGCGCGAGCCAGGTCGCCGACGGCACGCGCCAGCTGGGGGCGGGCGCCGCGACGCTCAGCTCGGGCGCCGCTCAGGTGGCATCCGGGGTGTCCCAGTCCGAGGACGGCGCCGGACAACTCGCCGACGGCGTACAGCAGGTGGCATCCGGAACCTCGTCGCTCGCGGACGGACTCGACACCGCGGTCGCCCAGCTGCCCACCTACACCGACGCCGAGGCCACGAGTCTCGCGAACGTCGTCGCCGACCCGGTGTCGGCCACCGGGGTGAGCGACTCGCTGTTCGGCATCGCGGCGGTCCCGCTGCTGGCCATGGCGGTGCTGTGGTTCGGCGGTCTCGCCTCGTTCGTGGTGTTCCAGGCCGTGTCGGCGCGGGCGCTGACCAGTCGGCGCGCGTCGGGGCTCGTCGCCCTCCGCGGCTTCGCTCCGGCGGCGATCATCGGCGCCGTGCAGGGTCTGCTCGTCGCCGGCGTCGTGCAGGTGGCATCCCAGTACGACTGGAGCGACTGGGCGCTGTTCGCGCTGGTGTGCATCGCCGCCGGGATCGCGTTCGCCGCCGTGAACCAGGCGCTCGTCGCGGTGTTCGGCGGGGCCGGCCGCTGGATCGCCGCGATCGTGGGGGCGCTGGCGGTCGCGGCCAACATCGTCTCGACGGTGCCGCCCGTGCTCGCCGGCTTCGCCACGCTGCTGCCGACGTCTCCGGCATACTCCGCCATGCTGGGCGCCCTCGCCTCGTCGGGCGGCGTCGGGGCCGGGGTCGTGGCGCTGGCGGTGTGGGCCGTGCTCGCGCTCGTGGTCACGACGCTCATCGTGGTTCGTCGCCGCACGGCGTCGGTCCGCGCCGCCGCCCTCCCCGCGTAGCGGGCGGGCCGCTGCCCCGGTCGAGTGTCCAAGACACGCGGAGGAGCGGCGACTCCATCCGCGTGTCGTGGACAGTGAACTTGGGGAGGCGGAGCCGGTGGGCGCCGGAAGACATGTCCTCCCCAAGGGCCAGATCGGCGCAGTTCTCCTCTGAACGGTCACCGATACCCCCGCGGCGCCGCGTGAATGGGGTTCCCTGAGGCGGTGCGCCGCTCACCGCTTCCCTCCGACCTCGGGGTCGCCTTCGACGTCGCGAGCGCCCGGCGAGCGGGGGTGACCTCGGGCCGGCTGTTCGCGAGAGACCTCGCGGCACCCTTCCACGGCATCCGGGTGCGTGCCGATGAGGAGTGCACGACCCTTCTCCAGAGATGCCGCGCGTACGCGCCTCGGTTGCGAGGTCCGCAGTTCTTCAGTCACACCACGGCGGCCGCCGTGTGGGAGCTGCCGCTGCCGCTCCACGCGACGCGCGATCTCCACGTCTCGGCCAGCCCGCCCGCGAGGGAGCCGCGCACGTCCGGAGTCATCGGTCACCGGATACGGATGGATGCCGCGGGACTCACGCTCCGCTCGGGGCTCCCGGTTCCCACTGCCGCCGAGACCTGGGCGCAGCTCGGCGGGATGGTTCCGGTCGGCGCGCTCGTGACCGCAGCCGACGCGATCCTGACACGCGGCGACGCGGACGCGGAAGACCTTCGAACGGCCATCGAGCGGCTGCGTCGACGAGGCGCCGCCGACCTCGACGCGGCCCTCGGGCTCGCTCGTCCCGGGTCGGAGTCTCCGCGCGAGACCGACCTGCGTCTTGTCCTGCAGCGGGCGGGGTTTCCCGAACCAGAACTCAACGGCGACCTCATCCACGGCGGCCGCTTCATCGCGCGCCTCGACCTCGCCTACCGCCGGTACCGGGTCGCGGTCGAGTACGACGGGCGTCAGCACGCCTCGATGGAGCAGTTCCGGCGGGACGCCGACCGGTGGCCGGCCATCGCGAGCGCGGGGTGGATCCTGGTCCGAGTGCTGGACCACCACATGCGGAACCCCGAACGAGACGTCGTCGCACCCGTTCGCGTCGCGCTGCTCTCTCGGGGTTGGCGCCCCGACGCGTGAGTTCCCGCGCGCTTCCTCGGCGTTCGCCGACGATCCGGTGTCCAGAACACGCGGACGCGCAGACGGCACATCCGCGTGTCGTAGACACTCACCCCATGGGCTGCGATCCAGAACGAGGGCTTGTGGCTCAGTGTCCAGAACACGCGGATGCCGCAGGAAAGCATCCGCGTGTCTTGGACACTCAACCCCCTGCCGAGTCCGCGCGCGGCGTCAGGTCGTCAGGCCGGAGTAGGCGTGCAGGCCCTTGAAGAAGACGTTGACGATCGTGAAGTTGAACAGCACGGCGGCGAAGCCGATGATCGACAGCCAGGCCGAGCGGGTGCCGCGCCAGCCGCGGGTGGCGCGGGCGTGGATGTACCCGGCGTAGAGCACCCAGATGACGAAGGTCCAGACTTCCTTGGTGTCGAAGCCCCAGAACCGGCCCCACGCGTCGTTGGCCCAGATGGACCCCGCGATGAGGGTGAAGGTCCAGAAGATGAAGCCGACGATCGCGAAGCGGTAGGCGAGCGACTCCAGCGCGTCGGCGTTCGGCAGGGTCTGCAGGAAGTTGCGGCGCGGAGCGGGGGCGTCCGAGGATGCCGCGAGGACGAGCTTGCGCTCCCGACGGGTCTGCAGCAGCTGCATCACCGACAGTCCGAAGGCGAGGGCGAAAAGCGCCGTGGCCAGCGATGCGACGAAGACGTGGATGACGAGCCACACGGACTTGAGCGGATCCGCCAGGGGCACGACCTCGACGTGGAACGCGAGCGTGGCACCCCCGAGCAGCACGACGGCGAGGCCGGTGATCAGCGCGCCGAGGAAGCGCAGGTCGAAGCGCGTCAACACGACGAGGTACACCGCGACGACCAGCAGCGTGCCGGTCAGCGCGAACTCGTACATGTTCGACCACGGCACGCGTCCCGCGGCGACGCCGCGCAGCACGTCGCCGGCGAGGTGGAAGAGGAAGCCCAGCGCGACGAGGGCCGTCCCCATGCGCGCCCACAGGTAGCGGGGTGTCGCGGAGGAGGTTCCGGATGCCGCGGGCCGCGGCGATGCGTCGATGACGCCGCCCCCACCGGCCGTGACGAGTTCGCGTGCGACGACCTCGTCTTTGGCCTTGATCGCGAGGTCCGAACGTCGGGCCAGGTCGATCGCGTACGCGATGAAGGCCAGGACGTAGATCGCGACGGCCGTCCACACGAGGAGGAGGGAGATCTCGTCGAGGAGGAGCGGATCGGTTCCGGGCATGGTGTCAGTCTACTTTTCCGGTGTCGGGGCGGCTCTGGTCGTCGGAAGCCGGGCGGGAGGGAGGGCTCTGGTCGGTCGGGGCCGGCAGCGTGGGGCGGTGGCGTTCGACGACCTGGTCGAGCGCGGCGGCGAGTGTGGGGTCCTCACCTCGCGCGAGTCCGGCGTACTCGACGCGGACGGTGTCGCCGTGCGGCGTCGCCTTCACCCACATGCGCCGACGGGGCACGAACAGCGCGGCGAGCAGACCGAGGGTCGCGAGCGTGGCGAAGCCGAGCACCCACGGGCCGGCGAGGTCGCGGTGGATCGACAGGGAGGCGAACCGCTTGACCGACCCCGCGTATCCGGTCGTCCCGGCGGGTGCTTCGTTCTCGAACGTGATCGTGCCGAGACCGTTCGGCAGCTCCTGCGTCTCGCCGGGCATCAGGCGGAGGGCCGGGGTGCCGCTGTCGCCGCCGGCGATCTGGGTCATACCCGTGGGGTCGAGGGTGTAGACCGAGCGCGGGGTGCCGTCGTCGATCCCCAGGTCGCCCGCGTAGACGCGCAGGGTCAGCACGGGGTATTCGAGGTCACCGTAGGTGGACGTGAGCGCCCCCGAGGTGAGCGTGTCCATCGTCGGGTAGAAGAACCCGATGAGGCCCAGCTGCTCGGGCATGCCGTCGGCGACCTTGATGACGCCGAGCGAGGTCATGTTGGCATCCTGCGGGAGGAAGGCGACGGAGTCGTGGAACACCTCCACGCCTTCGGCATTGCGGATGGTGACCGTGGGCGCATAGCCGTTGCCGAGCAGGTAGACGCGATCGCCCTGCACGTCGAGGGGATGGTTGACGCGCACCTGCCCGTCCTGGCGCTGCCCGTCGGGGGTGAGGGTGGTGACGTTCGCGGCGAAGTCGCCCGCCTGCCCCGAGCCGGGCTGACCGGGCGGGACGTAGCTGACGTCGAAGCGGTCGAGCGTCATCGAGTACGGCGCGAGCGTGTCGGTGTTCACGAAACGCCCGGGGTTGAACGAGGAGTAGTCGAGCAGGCTGTTGGTGAACGCCTGCCCCTCCACGAGGACGCGCTGTCCGGTGTAGGTGAAGCCGCCGCCCACGCCGACGGCGATGAGCACGCCGACGAGTGCGATGTGGAAGACGAGGTTGCCGGTCTCGCGCAGGTATCCGCGCTCGGCCGAGACCGAGAACGCGCCGCGTCCGTCGTACCGGGCGACGCGGTAGCCGCTCTTGCGCAGCTGCGCGGCGGCGGTCTCGACGGCGGATGCCGCGACCGCGGAGGCATCCTGTCCCCCGGGGACCGACACCGTCACGTCGCGGTGGTCGTCCAAGCGCGTGAGGCGCGCGGGCGTCCGCGGCGGCTGCGCCCGCAGGGCTTTCCAGTGGTGCTTGGTGCGCGGCAGGACGCAGCCGATCAGCGAGACGAACAGCAGGATGTAGATCGCCGAGAACCAGGGCGAGGAGTACACGTCGAACAGGCTCAGCTTGTCGAGCACGGGAGCCAGGTCGGGGTTGTCGGTGAAGTACTGCGTGACGCCGTTGGGGTCGGCTCCGCGCTGCGGGACGAGCGATCCCGGGACGGCGGCGATCGCGAGGAGGAGCAGCAGCACGAGCGCGGTGCGCATGCTCGTGAGCTGACGCCATCCCCATCGCAGCCACTCGACGGGTCCGAGACGGGGCGAGGTGATGTCGTCTCGGCCTTCGTCCGCGGCGGGTGCCGAGTCGGCGTGGTCGGACGGGCGCAGCGGGTCGGTCACGATCTTCTTCCGGTCGGGCGAGAGGTCAGAGCGGGAGTTGGACACCCTGCATCACCCCCTGCAGGGTGGACATCCACGATCCCCAGAGCCCGGTCACCATCAGCAGGCCCAGCACGATCAGCAGGGCGCCGCCGAGGAGGTTGACGACGCGGATGTGTCGCCGCACGAACGCCACGGAACGCGTCGCCCACCCGAAGCCGAGGGCGAGGAGCAGGAAGGGGATGCCGAGGCCCAGCGAGTACGCCAGGCCCAGGAGGGCCGCTCGACCGGGGTCTCCCAGGTTGTAGGACACCGAGAGGATCGCGGCGAGGGTCGGGCCGATGCACGGGGTCCATCCGACGCCCAGCGCGATGCCCAGCAGCGGGGCGCCGATCAGGCCCAGGTTGCCCCGGGCCTGCAGGCGCACCGAGCGCTGGGCGAGGCCGAACAGCCCGATGAAGACCAGACCCAGCAGGATGATGACCACGCCCATGACGCGCGTGATCACGTCGGCGTAGCGCAGGAAGAACATCCCCACGGTGCCGCTGAAGACGTTGACCGCCATGAACACGAGCGTGAATCCGGCGATGAACAGCAGCGTGCCGAACACCAGCCGCGAACGCCCGGGAGCGGATGCCGATCCCCCGCGCGGCGATACGGCGCCCCCGATGTAGCCGAGATAGCCCGGGACCAGCGGCAGCACGCACGGGGAGAGGAACGAGATCAGCCCCGCGGCCAGGGCGATGGGGATCGCGAGCCAGAGCGCGCCGTCGAAGACGAGGGCGCCCGGGTTCACGCGCTCTCCGCGACCACGGTGCGCACCATGGCCTCGAGGATGGATGCCTCGGGCAGCTCGCCGATGACGCGCGCGGCGACGCGGCCCTGCCGGTCGAGCACGAGCGTGGTGGGGGTGGCGTTGATGGGCGTCTTGTCGGCGAACGCGAGCTTGAGCTCGGCATCGTCGACCGCCATGACCGACGAGTAGGAGACGCCGTTGTCGCGCGCGAACGACAGCGCGGTGGCCGGCTGGTCGTAGGTGTTGACGCCGAGGAACGACACGTCCTGGCCTTCGAACGCCTGGTAGGCCTGCTCCAGGCGCGGCGCCTCGATGATGCAGGGGCCGCAGGTGGCGTACCAGAAGTTCACCACGAGCACCTTGCCGGCGTAGTCGGCGCTGGAGACGGCGGAGCCGTTGTCGAGCGTCCCCGCGAAGTCGACGGGTTCGCCGCGGTTCTCCGGAGCGATCTCCTGCGTCTGGAACCCGTTGGCGGCGATGTACCCCTTGTTGTCTCCCGCCCGGTACTGCTCGGCGAGCGGGTCGGCACTGCACGAGGCCAGGCCCGCGACCAGCATGAGGGCGGCGGCGGCGGAGAGGATTCGGCGCATCACACGGCTCCTACGTCGACGGCTCCGGCGGTCGCGGCCGGCTCGGCGTACGCCACCTCGATCCAGCGCGACGACCCGGCGGCGCCGTCTCGCCGCTCGAAGCTCGTCACGCTCGACAACGCGCACCGGCGCTTGCGGGGGTCGTGGCGGGTGGGCTGCTGGGAGAGCGCGAGGTGCGTCACCCAGATGGGAAGCTGGTGGGAGACGACGACGACATCGCCCGAGGGCACGCGGTCCCAGGCGTCGGTCATCGCCTCGGTCATGCGCGCGACGATGCGTTCGTACGGTTCGCCCCAACTCGGCACCGCGGGGCGCGAGAGATGCCGCCAGTTCAGCGGGTTGGCGAGGGCCTTCTTCATGCGTCGGCCCTCGAACACGTTGGTCGGCTCGATGACCCGATCGTCGATGAACGGCTCGATGCCGAAGAGCCCCACGAACGGTTCGGCGGACTCGCGCGTGCGCTGCAGCGGCGAGACGACGAGCGCTCCGACCGGACGGTCGAGCCCGTGCACGTACTCCGCGGCCTGCCGCGCCATGCGGCGACCGTCGACGCTCAGACCGAATCCGGGGAGCCGACCGTAGAGCACGCGGCGCGGGTTGTGGACTTCCCCGTGGCGCACGAGATGGAGGCGGTCGGCGGGCACGGTCTCCAGTCTACGGTCGGGTCTTGTGGGCGCGCTGAGCGAAGGACCCCGTTGGTTCGACGGCGACCTATTCGCCGGCCTCGCTCAGGCGGCGCGACGCCAGCAGCGCCCGCACGCGGGCGTACAGGAACCACGCGATCCCCGCGGCGACGCCGGCGATCACGACGTACTGCAGGATGTCGGCGTACTGCTCGATCACGTGCCAGTTCTCACCGAGCAGATACCCGGCCAGCACGAAGATCGTGTTCCAGATGAGACTGCCGGCGGCGGTCAGCAGACCGAAGCGCCACAGCGGCATCTTCGCGACGCCGGCGGGGATGGAGATGAGACTCCGGAAGATCGGCACCATGCGGCCGAAGAACACGGCTTTGCCGCCGTGCCGCTCGAACCACGCGACCGTGCGGTCCACGTCCTCGGGGTGCAGGAGCGGCACCTTCGCCGCGATCGCACGCAGCCGGGCGGCGCCGAGCCAGCGGCCGAGCCCGTACAGCGCGAACGCGCCCACGACGGATCCGAGGGTGGTCCACAGCAGCGCTTCGAAGAGCGTGAACGAGCCGCGGCTGGCGGTGAGGCCCGCCATCGGCAGCACGACCTCGCTCGGGAGCGGCGGGAAGAGGTTCTCCAGGGCGATGGCGATGCCCGCGCCGACCGGTCCGATGATCTCCATCAGGGAGACCGTCCAGTCGGCCAGCGACGTGAGCCAGGACTCGTCGCCGGAGGAGGAGTCCGCGGACGCGCCGCGGAGGGTCAGGGTGCTGTCGGTCATCGGGTGCCTTCGCGCTCGGTGATCGGCCGCCCGTCCGGACGCCCGCCCGAAGCCTAGGGCCGCCGCCTCGGTGACACCTGGGAGGAGGGGGTCAGGATGCCGAGACCCCGGCGCTGACGATCGCCGCGGCGACGAACCACATCGCACCCATGAGCACGATGCCCGCCAGCGGCACCCAGAAGGCGACGCGGTGCCGCACCAACCGGATGATGGCGACCACGACGGTCAGCAACAGGACGACCCAGGGGGCGACGACGGCGAACCAGAGGCCGACGTTCATCACGCCGTAGTCGCAGGTCACCGATCCGCACGCGTCCGACGCGAACGCGAGGAAGAAACCGGCGTACGAGCCGGCGAGCGCGGCGAGGGGCAGCAGCACGAGCAGCACGACCGTGATCACGAGGTCCCAGCCCCGGCGCGCGGGACGCGGCGGCTGTTCGGGCCGCAGCGTCCGGTACGAGTCCGGGGAGAGGGAATAGGTCACGCGCGCCATCCTAGAGATGCGGCGTCATCGATTCGCGTCGAACGGCCGTCGCGCCCTACGTTCGAGCCGTGTCGTCCTCCTCGTCCGCCGCCCCCGTCGGGCTCGACGCCGTGTTCCCGATCGCGCGGGGGTTCCTCGACGCGCGCCCGGCCGACCCCGTCGCGCTCCCCTACGGCGGCGCTCTTCCCCCCGTGTCCGCCGCCCTCCGCGCCGATCTCCGTTCGGCCTGGAACCTCGACGTCGTCCACGAGCCCGCAGCGCCGGACCCGCTCGCGTCGCGGGCGTTCGGCATCCTCTACGGCCACCTGCGCGCCGAGCAGGTCGTCCTGGCGCTGTCCGCCCGCACGAACCTGACGCTCGCCGGCGGAACCGTGCGGATCGTCGGCGACGGCCCCCTCGCCGCCGCGCTGACGACGGTCCTGCGCCGATTGGGAGCCGCCGTCGTGCGCGCGACCGACGATCCGACCGAACGGCTCGCCGCCCGTCTCGACGGCGTCCGCGTCGAGGCCGTCGCAGCCGTCGGCGCGGCGCCCCTCACGGTCCTCACGGGAGTGGGCCACGACGGCGTCACGGCGTTCGACGTGCAGGGCCTCGTCGCCGACGCCTCCCCCCGGCCGGTGGATGCCACCGATCTCCCCTCCTCGCGCCCGCACGTGCGCACGACCCTGAACGGATCGCTCGTGGAGATCCCCCCGTCCCTCCCGGTGGAGGGGGAACCGCCCACCGCGGCACAGCTGCGGCTCGCCGACGCCCTGATCGCGGCCCTGATCAGCGGCGCCGACGCCCCGTTCGCCTCGGCGGTGACCCCGTGACCGGCCGGATCGCCGACCCCGGGCTGTGGCGTGCGGGGCACGACCGGATCGAGTGGGCACGGACCCACATGCCGGTGACGACGGCACTGGCCGCGCGGCTGTCCCGCGACGGCACCGTCGCCGGCGTCCGCATCGGCGTCTCCGACGTGCTCGAGCCCAAGACCGCGACGGTCGCGCTGGCCCTCGCCGAGGCCGGGGCCGAGGTGACGGTCACCTCCGCCGGGCGCAACACCGACGACGCCGTGGCCGCGGCGCTGGCCCATGCCGGCATCCCGACCTACGCCCGCGCGGCCGCCGACCGCGCCGAGGACCGCGCGAACGCCCTCGCCCTCCTCGACCACCGCCCGCACGTGATCGTCGACGACGGGGCCTCCACGATCCGCCTGGCCCACCTCGAGCGCCCCGACGTGGTCGCCGGGATGCTCGGGGCCACCGAGCAGACGACCTCGGGAGTGCGGCCGCTGCGCCGCATGGAGGCCGAGGGGGCGCTGCGGATCCCGGTCGTCGCGGCCAACGACGCGCGGTCGAAGTCGCTGTTCGACAACATGCACGGCACCGGGCAGTCGGTCGTGTTCGCCGTCGCCGACGTCGCGGACCGCTCCTTCCGCGGCGCGACCGTCGCCGTCGTCGGGTTCGGCCGGGTCGGCACCGGCATCGCGCAGCACGCCGCCGCCCTCGGCGCGCGCGTCGTCGTGACCGAGACCGATCCGGTCGCCGCGCTCCAGGCGGCCTTCGCGGGGTTCGAGGTGCGCACCCTCGCCGAGGCCGTGCGGTTCGCCGACATCGTCATCTCGGCCACCGGCATCCGCCACACGATCGACGTCGGGCACCTCGACGCGCTCCGCAGCGGGGCGGTCGTCGCGGTCGGCGGCGGCGTGGGGCAGGAGATCGCCCTCGACGCCGCCCGCGCGGCCGGGGCCGTCGAGATCGCCCGCACCGGACCCGTGTCGGTGCTCCGGATGCCGAGCGGTGCGGAGGTCCGCGTGCTCGACGACGGCAACTGCCTCAACGTCAGCGCCGCCGAGGGGAACCCGGTGGAGATCATGGACCTCTCCTTCGGTGTGCAGCTCGCCTCCGTCGCCCACGTCCTGTCGACGCCCGATCTCGCGCCCGGGGTGCACGAGCTGCCCCGCGCCGCCGACGACGAGGTCGCCGCCATCGCCCTGTCGTCGTTCGGCGGGTCGTTGGACGCCCCGTCGGCGGCGCAGCAGGCGTTCCTCGCGGCGTGGAATCCCGAGGAGGGCGAGGAGTGACCGTCGTCGTCCACCGCGCCCCGATCCTCCTCTCGCCCGGTTCCGCGCCCCTGACCGACGGAGCCGTGGCGATCGCGGAGGGTCGCATCCGCGCGGTGGGTCCCGCCGACGAGGTCCTGGCCACCGCCGGCGTCGGCGCCGAGCTGCACGAGTGGGACGGTGCGCTGACCCCCGGCCTCGTCAACGCGCACACCCACCTGCAGTACAGCGACATGGCCGCCGTCGGGCTCGCCGAGCACACCGGCTTCGAGGCGTGGATGAGCGCCTTCATGGAGCTCTACCCCCTGCCCCGCGACTGGGGCGCGTCGGCCGCGGCGGGCGCCGCGCTGGCGCTGCGCTCGGGCACGACGGCCGTCGCCGAGATCGTCACGGACGCCGCCGCAGGGTCCGCCGTCCACGACGCGGGCCTGCACGGCATCACGTTCTGGGAGGTGCTCGGGTGGACCGAGCGCGCGTGGGCCGAAGACGGCGAGCGTACCGTGCGCGCCGAGCTCGCCGCGCTCCCCGGACCGCCCGCGACCGGCCTGTCGCCCCACGCGGTCTACTCGCTCGACACGGCCGTGCTCCGCGCGCTCTCGAGCCTCGCGCGGACCCTGGGCGTCCGCCAGCACATCCACGCGGCCGAATCGGCGTGGGAGGACGCGTACGTGCGCTCCGGCACGGGCGATCTCGCCGAGCGGTGGCGGGCGAACGGCCGCGGCGAGTTCGCGCTGCTGCGCGACGGCGGAGCGGGCACGGGTGTCATCCGGTACCTCGACGACCTCGGCGCCCTCACCCCGACGACGCATCTCGCGCACGGGATCTACGTGGATGCCGACGACCGGGCGCTCCTGCGCACCCGGGGTGTGAGCGTGGCGCTGTGCCCGCGCTCCAACGCCGTGATCGGCCTGGACCCGCCCCCCGTGGCGGCATACCTGCGCGAAGGCAACGCGATCGCCGTCGGCACGGACTCGCTCTCGTCGTCGCCGAGCCTCTCCCCCTGGCAGGACGTCGCCGCGCTCTTCGGCATCGCCCGCGCGCAGGGATACGCCGACGAGGATCTGCACGCCCGCCTGTTCGCGGCCGCCGCGGTCGGGGGCGCTCGCGCGCTGGGCCTGGAGGCCGACACCGGTGCGCTCCGCGCGGGCAGCCGCGCCGACCTCGCCGTCTTCCCCGTCGCCTCGGCCACGCCCCGCGACGCGCTCGCCGAGCTCGTCGAGAACGGCCCCGCCGAGGCATCCCTCACCGTCGTCGGCGGACGCGTCCGCTGGACGACCGCTCCCGACCACGAACGGATCACCGCCCATGTCTGACCCCCGCCCGCTGCTCTTCGGCCTCTACGAGCAGGCCTGCGTCGGCAACGGCTCCTCGGCCGCGAGCCTGTGGACCCACCCCGCGGACGACCGGTTGTCGGCGACGTCGCTGCGCTACTGGACCGACCAGGCACGCCGCGTCGAGGACGCCGGGATGGACCTGTTCTTCTTCGGCGACGTCCTCGGCCTCTACGACACGTACCGGGGTGGAGCCGAGACGGCGATCCGGCACGGCGTGGAGATCCCGGCGCTCGACCCGATGCTGCACATCCCGGCGCTCGCCGCCGTCACCGACCGGATCGCGTTCGGCACGACCGTGTCGACCACCTACGAGCACCCGTTCGCCCACGCGCGCCGCTTCTCCACGCTCGACCACCTCACCGCGGGTCGCATCGGCTGGAACGTGGTGACGTCGTACCTGCCGGGCGCGGCGGCCAACTTCGGCCTCGACGTGATGGCGCACGACAGCCGCTACGACCGCGCCGACGAGTTCCTCGAGGTCGCCTACGCCCTGTGGGAGCGCAGCTGGGAGGACGACGCGTTCCTCGGCGACAAGGCATCCGGGGTCTTCGCCGACCCCGCGAAGGTGCATCGCATCGATCACGTCGGCGAGCACTTCCGCGTGGCGGGGCCCCACCTGGTGACGCCGTCGCCGCAGCGCACCCCGGTCATCATCCAGGCCGGATGGTCGCCGCGCGGCCGGGAGTTCGCCGCCCGGCACGCCGAGCTGATCTTCGTGGGCGACTCCGACCCGGTCGCCGTGCGGGAGGGGCTGGCCGGCATCCGTCGCCGCGCCGAGGAGCTCGGACGGGATGCCTCGCAGATCCGCGCCGTCGTCGGGATGAACCTCGTCGTGGCCCCGACCGACATCGCCGTGCAGGAGAAGATCGACTCGCTCCAGGCGCATTACGCCGCGGAGGCCCAGCTGGCCGCCTACGCCGGGTGGGGCGGGATCGACTTCTCGCAGTACGCCGACGACGAGCCGCTCGTCAAGCGCGCGACGAACGCCACCCAGACGAAGGAGACCCGGAGCGACGCGCCCGTGCTGACCGCCGGGGACGTGCGCCGCCAGTTCTCGAAAGTGACCGCGTTCGCGGACGACCGTTTCCTCGGCACCCCCGACACCGTGGCCGATGCCATCGGCGCCTTCGTCGAGGAATCGGGGGTGGATGGCTTCCTGCTGCACCCGTTCCTGTCGCCCGGCTCCGTCGACGACTTCGCCGAGCTCCTCGTCCCGGCGCTGCGCGAGCGCGGGCTGTACGGCGGTTTCCCGCAGGACGGCACGTTCCGCTCGCGCCTGCGCAGCGACCGCCGCGACCGTCTCGGCGACGACCACCCGGCCCGCTCCGGCGCCCGGTGAGGATGCGGCGCCGCGGTCAGCCCTGAGCTGCGGGTCCCGTCGAGAGCGCCTGGACGAACCGTCGCAGGAACTCGGTGCCGTCGAACGACGTGACCGCGCGGATCGTCGGGCCCTCGGGCGTCCCCCACACCAGCGGCAGACCGTCGTGCGTGAGCGCGATGCGGGTCGCGAGGGAGTCCGCGTACGGCGTGTAGTCCACGGGACCCTCGATCCAGCCGGTGACGATCTCGGGCCGGTGGAGGATGACGGTCGCCAGGCCGTCGTGGGCGGAAGAGATCCGGCGGCCCCACTTGTACTGGTAGAAGTCGTTGTACGCGTCGAGCACCTCGCCCGCGAACGTCGCCCACGGGGTCCCGGCTCCGCGCAGCACGGCGAGCACGTGCTCGTCGAGGATCGCGGTGGCGGTGACGTTCACGCCGACCATGACGACGTTGCCGCTGTTGCGCGCGCCGAAGACGATCTCCGCGGCGCGGCGGTCGTTGGCGGTGTTGGCATCCGTCAGCGTCGCGCCGCCCGGCGCCGGGTACGGCCCCGCCCCGCCCATGATGACCACCGACCGGAACTTCAGGAACAGGTCGGGGTCGCGCTCGAGCGCACGGGCGATGTTGGTGAGCGGTCCGAGCGGGTGCAGGTCCACCTCGCCGGGGTGCTGCGCGGCGATGCGCAGGATGGCATCCACTGCTCCCTCGTCCTCCACGCGCAGCTCCGCGCGGTCGAACCGGTCACCGAGACCGTCGGTGCCGTGCACGAAGTCCGCGATGGAGGCCTCGCCCTCGATCGGCGCCGCCTCGCCCAGGTGCACCGGGATGTCCTCGCGGCCGGCGAGCCGCAGGACGGTCCGGACGTTGCGGGCCGAGTCCTCCACGGGGGTGTTCCCGTAGATCGTCGTGATGGCCTCGATCTCGACGTCGGGCTGGGCCAGCAGGTACATCAGGGAGTGCGCGTCGTCCAGTCCGGTGTCGGTGTCCACGAGGACACGGCGGACGGCGGAAGAAGAAGGGGATGCCATGCACTCACCCTGCCCGGTGGGACGCCGCGACACGGCGCGGTGTTACACCGCGTGACGCGTTCGTTCCCTGTTCGTCACGAGGAGACCCCAGAGTGAGGGATGACACGGGCGGCCCCGACCCGTGTCCTCACAGCACATGTCGATCGGCGCCGTCGGCGCCGTCGGGAACGGACACACCCCATGGCATCCACAGCTCAGCGGCTCCGGCGCGTCGCACTCCCCGCGGTCGGCCTCACCGCCGCCCTCGCCCTCACCGCCTGCGCCGGCGGCCAGGCGGCCCCCGCCCAGACCGACGGGTTCGACGGCGTCAGCCTGACCGTGTGGAACAACATCGACTTCGAGCCCTACCAGGGTCTGCAGAAGCAGTACTTCGAGTCCTGCGCCGCCGACCTCGGCATCACCGTCGACGTCCAGACCCAGTCGGGCGACTACACCACCAAGCTCCTGCAGGCCGCGGGCGCCAAGGCCCTTCCCGACGTGGCGCTGCTGTCCACCGACACCCAGCTGCCGCAGCTCGCCTCGCAGGGCGTGCTCGCCGACCTCAGCCAGTACGACGTCACCACGGACGGTCTCGCCGACAGCGCCGCCGACCTCGGCCGCTACGACGGCACGCTCTACGGTCTGCCCGTGCAGGTCGAGGACTACGCGATCTTCTACAACAAGGCCGCGTTCGCCGCCGCCGGGGTGTCCGAGACCGCACCGAAGACCTTCGACGACCTCGTGAAGCTCGCCGCGTCCCTCACGACCGCCGACCAGAAGGGCATCGTGCTCCCCGGTATCGGCGGCGACGGATCGACGCCCGTGTACTTCCTGCCGTTCCTCCTCTCGGCCGGGGGCGACCCCGCCGACCCGACCGGCACCGGCGCCGTCGAGGCGGTCGACCTCTACAAGAAGCTCGTCGACAACGGTTCGCTCTCGCCCGAGTTCGTCAACTGGGGCTGGGAGTCGATCGACCAGTGGACCTCGCAGAAGGCCGCGCTGACGGTGTCGGGCCCGTGGAACCTCGTCGACACCTCGATCCCGTTCGAATGGGGCACGTTCCCCTTCCCGACCGCGACGTCGGGCGAGTCGCCCAAGGTGAACCTGCTCGGGTACGCCTACGGCGCCGCCGCGAACGCGGATGCCAAGAAGGAAGCGGCCGCCGCCGCCCTCATCAAGTGCCGCGCCTCGGAGGAGAACCAGATCGACACCGCGGTCCAGGGCGGGTACATCCCCGCGCTGAAGAGCGCGCAGGCGGCCTTCGTCGAGAAGGTGCCCGCCGCGGCCCCGTTCGTCGACGCCGTCGACGGTGCGTACAACTCCGCGCAGCTGGGCACCGAGTGGAACACGCTGCAGCAGCAGTACGTCGACGCCATCCAGGGTGCGACGGTCGGCGGGCAGACGGCACAGGCCGCGCTGGAGCAGGCCGGCGGCAAGTGACGGCGGACACGCTGACGACGACCGGCCGGCCGGGGGCACGCACCCCCGGCCGGTTCCGGCGTTCTCTGGCGGCGCGCCAGCGCGGCGAGCTGTGGGGCTTCCTGACCCCGGCCATCGTGTTCTTCGTCGTCTTCTTCCTCTTCCCCCTCGGGTACGGCGTGTACATGAGCACGACGAACTTCACCACGGGGACCTTCATCACCGGCCGGGCACCCTTCGTCGGGACCGCGAACTTCGAGGCGATCCTCTCCGAGCCGATCACCTTCCGCGCCCTCGCGAACACGGTCACGATCACCGTCGTCTCGGTCGTCGTCGAGCTGGTGCTCGGGCTCCTCCTCGCGCTCCTCTTCGCCAAGCGATTCCCCGGCAGCCGGTGGCTCCCGACCCTGATCCTCCTGCCGTGGCTGCTCCCCGCGGTCGTCGTGGCCACCGTCTGGAAGTCGCTCCTCGCCGGCGACGGCCCCATCAACGACGTCCTCGGGGCGATCGGCCTCCCCGTCGAGGCGTGGCTCGCCAATCCCGCGACCGCCCTTCCCGCCGTCATCGTCGTCGCGGTCTGGGCGAGCCTGCCGTACTGGGCCACGATCCTCGGCGCGGCCCTCAAGCAGGTTCCCGCGGAACAGCTCGAAGCCGCACAGCTCGACGGCGCCGGGGCGTGGCGCCGCCTCGTCTCGATCGTGATCCCCACGATCTGGCCGGTGATCTCGGTGCTCGTCGTGATGAGCGTCGTCTACACGCTCCTCATCGTCGACCTCGTGCTGGTGCTCACCGCCGGCGGCCCCGCCAACAGCACCGTGACCCTGGGCCTGCTGTCGTACCGCCAGGCCTTCCAACAGTTCCAGTTCGGACTCGGCGGCGCCTACGGGATGCTGCTGCTGGGAATCAGCATCCTGTTCGCGATCGTGTACACCGTGATGTCGATGCGTCAGGAGCGTGACGAATGACCGCGACCCTGCCCGCCGCCTCGGCGACGGTGACCGCCGAACCGGCGGTCGCGCCGATCGCCGAACGCCGCCGCCGCCGCGGCTGGACCTGGACGATCGTGACGGTCGTCGTGCTCGCGGTGTACCTCTTCCCCGTCTACTGGATGATCTCGGCCTCGCTGCAGCCGTCCGCCAACTCCGCGGACACCGCCTGGTTCCCCGTCTCCCCCGGGCTCGGGGGCTTCGAGCAAGCGCTCGACGACGCCGGCATCGGCGGCTTGCGCGTCTCGATCCTGGTGTCGCTCGGATCGGTGCTCGTGACGCTCCTCGTGGCCGTCCCCGCCGCGTACGCCCTCAGCCGGCTCCGCTCGCGCGCGGTGAGCATCGCGCTCATCCTCCTGCTGCTGGCCCAGATGATCCCCAGCGTCGTCCTCGCCACCTCGTTCTACGCGATGTTCAACTCGTGGGGGCTGCTGAACACGTTCATCGGACTGATCCTGGCGAACGCGACCGCGGGAGTCCCCTTCGCGGTGATCGTGATGCGGGCGTTCATGCTGCGGCTGGACCCCGAGGTCATCGAGGCGGCGACGGTCGACGGACTCGGGCCGATCGGCACGCTGTGGCGCATCGTCGTCCCGCTCTCGCGCAACGCGATCGTCACGGCCGGGGTCTTCGCGTTCCTGTTCAGCTGGGGCGATCTGCTGTTCGGGCTGACGCTCGTCAACCGCAACGAGATGTACCCCATGTCGGTGCTGATCCTGGCCCTGGCGAACTCGAACCTGAACACGTGGGCCGCGACCATGGCGGCATCCCTCATCGCCAGCGTTCCGGCACTCGCGGTGATCCTCGCCGCGCAGCGGCACGTCAAGGCGGGGCTCAGCGCCGGCGCCGGACGCTGACGCGCGGGCGGCGCCCGCCCCGCACGTAGACTGGTTCCTCGTGAGCGAACGCGTCCTCGTCCAGCAGTTGAAGTCCCTTCCCGCCGGCCCCGTCTCGGTGTCGGGGTGGGTCGAGACCGTCCGCGATCAGAAGAAGGTCCAGTTCGTCGTCCTGCGCGACGAGACCGGTGCCGTACAGCTGGTGAACCCCGCGACGCGCCCCTCCGAAGAGGCGGGCGACCAGGATGCCGTGGCCCTGGCCCTCACCGAGACGATCGGCGGGCTGGCCAACGGCACGTTCCTCACCGTCCGCGGTGAGCTCAAGCACGACGAGCGCGTCAAGCTCGGCGGCGTCGAGATCAAGATCGGCGAGCTCGAGATCGCCGCGGCGGCGAACCCCGAGACCCCGATCGCGGCCGACAGCGGTCTGGACAAGCGCATGGACTGGCGCTTCCTCGATCTCCGCCAGCGTCGCAACAACCTCATCTTCCGCGTGCAGACCACCCTCGAGCACGCCATGCGCACCTACTGGGTCGAGCGCGACTACATCGAGGTGCACTCCCCCAAGCTCATGGCATCCCCCTCGGAGTCCAACGCCGAGCTGTTCGAGGTGCCCTACTTCGAGGACAAGACCGCCTACCTCGCGCAGAGCCCGCAGTTCTTCAAGCAGATGGCGCAGGTCGCCGGGTTCGGCAAGATCTTCGAGATCGCCCCCGCGTTCCGCGCCGACCCCTCCTTCACCAGCCGCCACGCGACCGAGTTCACCTCGATCGACGCCGAGATCAGCTGGATCGACTCGCACGAAGACGTCGCCCGCATGCAGGAGGAACTGCTGCAGACGGCGTTCCAGGCGGTCAAGGACAAGCACGGCGACGAGATCCAGGAGCTGTTCGGCGTCGAGGTGCAGGTGCCCGCGGTGCCCTTCCCCCGCATCCCGCTCGCGGAGGCCCGCGAGATCGTCGCGGCCCGCGGCTACGACATCCCCCGCACCGACGGCGACCTCGACCCCGAGGGAGAGCGCCAGATCGCCGCGCACGTGCGCGAGGCGTTCGGTCACCAGTTCGTCTTCGTGACCGATTACCACCCCGAGATCCGCGCGTTCTACCACATGCGCGACCCCGAGACCGGGCTCACGAAGTCGTACGATCTCCTGTTCAACGGCGTCGAGATCACCACCGGCGCACAGCGCGAGCACCGCGTCGACGTCCTGGTCGAGCAGGCGAAGGAGAAGGGGCTCGACCCCGCTCACCTCGACTTCTACCTGGACTTCTTCCGCTTCGGCGCTCCGCCCCACGGCGGCTTCGGCATGGGCCTCGCGCGCGTGCTGATGCTGCTCCTCGGCGAGTCGTCGATCCGCGAGGTCACCTACCTCTTCCGCGGCCCCACGCGCCTGGCTCCCTGAGTTCCTCCGCCCGACGCCCGAGGTTCACTCACCGGGCCGGGCGAGGTCATCCGTGACCTCTAGCGTGTCGTCATGGTCGAAGGCAGCGTCGCGGTGACCGTCCCTGCGGACGGCCGATCGAGCGCGGGGTGGAGCGTCCGGGTCGCCGCCGTCGGCCGCACCCGCGCCGGGGAGCGTGTGCTCGACGGGTTCGATCTCACGGTCGCCGTCGGGGAGATCGTCGCGATCGTCGGACCGTCGGGGTGTGGCGCGACGACGGCCCTCCGCGTGATCGCCGGGCTGGAACGCGCCGACACGGGAACCGTGAGCATCGCCGACGGTCTGTCCACGGCGGCGGTCTTCGCCCACACGGCGGTGCCGCGATTCGGCCGGGTCGGTGAGGCCGTGGCCATCGTCTCCCGCCGCGCCGGCCACCCCGATCCCGACGCACGCGCACGCGAACTGTGCGGGCTCCTGGGGCTGTCGGACCCGGAGGCCGCGACCCATCGCCTGGCCCGGGGCGATCGCCGCCGAGTCCTCCTCGCGCGGGCTCTGGCGTCGGAAGCGCGCATCCTCCTGCTCGACGATCCTCTCGACGGACTCCAGAACTACGAGCGCGCGGTCCTGCGCGATCGGCTCGTCGAGCACCTGCGCGATCGGCGGATCACCGCGGTCTGGGTGACCAGGGAGACCAGCGAGGCCGCGGCCGTCGCCGATCGCATCGCCGTCATGGTGCGGGGGCGGATCGCCGCCTCGGGGAGCCCTGAGGACCTGTTCCGGCACATGGGCGATCCGGCCGTCGCCGCGGTGCTCGGTCCGGTCAGCACCGTGCCCGGGATCGTCGAGGACGTCACGGTCGACGTCTGGGGCCAGGACGTCCCCCTCGCGGAAGCCGGTCCCGACGGGCATTGCGAGGTGATCGTGCGCCCCGATCAGGTCGTGCTGGTCGGCCCGACGGAACCCGGCGTCGACGCCGTGGTGCAGGAGACCAGGTTCCTGGGCAACATGCGTCTCACGCAGGTGCGCGCGCAGGACGGCAGCGTGGTGCAGATCGAGCACTCGGTCGAGGACCGCGTCGCCCCGCAGGCGCCGGTGCGCATCGCCCTGGCCACGTCCGCCGTGACGGTGCGGCCGCTCGGCTGAGCCGTGGCTCCCGCGTCACCACGCCGCAGATGGCGTCGGTGGCCGAGGCGGTGGAGCGGGTCAGGCGGGGAAGTCGATTCCGGCCCGATCGGTGACGACCGAGCGGACGAACGCCGCGACCTCCTGATGCGCCGGGTGCACCTGGTACCGCTCGAGGGCCTCCACGTCGGCGAACTCGCTGACGAGCGCCACATCCCAGTTGGTCTGCGGGTAGGCGACGTTGCGCCCCACGTCGAGGTGCTCGATCTCGGGGATCCGGCCGCGGAGCGAGAGCAGCCGCTCGGCGATCTGCTCGGCGTGCAGCGCGCGGGTGTCGGCGTCGTCCGCCGCGAGCTTCCACAGGACGATGTGACGGATGCTCACGCGGAGGCTCCTTCGGGGTCGGCCGCGAGAAGTGCGGCGCGGAGGCGATCGGCGGAGACGCGCCAGTGCGCGTGCAGTTCGCCGTCGATCAGGACGACCGGGATCTTCTCCCACCACCGCTCGTACAGGCCGGTGTCCTCGGCGATCGACGCCTGCTCGATGACGAGGCGGTCGGCGACCTCGGCCGGAAGCTCGGCGACGACGGCATCGACGATCTGCTCGGCGACGTCGCAGAGATGGCAGTCGGGCTTGCCGATGAGCGTGAGGGTCGTCACCTCACCCATCCTAGGAGGGCGCGTCGGGGCGTCAGGACTCGACGTCGTAGCCCGAGGCGATCCACTCGCCGGTGCCACCCTCGACGTTGGTCGCGTCGTGACCGCGGGCCGTGAGCGCCTCGACGACGCGCGCCGAGCGACCGCCGGCCTGGCAGATCACGTCGAACGCCCCTTCGGGCAGCTGGTCCAGGTTCTCGCCGATGGTCGACATCGGCAGGTTGACGGCGCCGGGGACGTGTCCTCCGACGAACTCGTCGACCTCGCGCACGTCGATCAGCGGACGATCGCGTCCGGCGTGCAGGTCGTGGACCGAGATGGACTGCATGTGTGCTCCTCGAGAGGACGTCGGTGATCGGGTGCCGCATACACGAAGCGCCCGTCGGATGACAGGCGCTCGGTGTGGTGGTCGCGTTACTTCTTGTTGCGACGCTGGTGACGAGTCTTGCGAAGCAGCTTGCGGTGCTTCTTCTTCGCCATGCGCTTACGGCGCTTCTTGATGACAGAACCCACGGAAAACCTCACTAAGTCGGGGTCTGGGTGCCGATGTCGGCTCCCGGGAACGGGCAGGCGTTGGAAAAAGGCCTCGGACTAGTCTAGCCGACGTCGGACACCGGCCGCTGCACGGCCTCGGCGACGGCAGATTCGGGCACCCGATAGCTGCGTCCGAACCGCACGGCGGGCAGCTCGCCCGCGTGCACGAGACGGTAGACGGTCATCTTCGAGACCCGCATCAGCTCGGCGACCTCGGCGACCGTCAGGAAACGCACGTCGGGCAGCTCTGCCATCGATCACCCTTCGCCGCGGGTGTCCGTCACCCATTGATGTGGACACACTCTAGGGTCTGCCCGCGACGCGTGTAAACCTATGGGGCTTCTGTGACGAAAGTGAGATGAGGGAGCGGTGTTCCTCGGGCTCGACGGGCGCTCAGCGGCCGGGGAGCTTGCGGAATGCCGACGTGACCGAGTGCTTCACCGAAGCAGCCGCGCGTCCGACGACCTCGGCCGCGTGGACGGCGGATTCGGGCAGTGCCGGCTCGTTGTCGACGTCCACCGAGAAGAAGGGCACGAGCCAGTCGTCGACCTGGTCGAGCGGGGCGACGGCGAGGCTGTAGTAGCGATGCTGCCCCTCTTCCCGCACCGAGACCAGTTCCGCCTCCCTCAGGACCTTCAGGTGCTTGGAGACGGTGGGCTGGCTGACTCCGAGCGCGTGCACGATCTGCGAGACGCTCGTGCCCCGCTCACCGCCGGTCGCACGTTCCAGGAGCAGCTGAAGGATGTCGCGACGCGTGCCGTCAGCGATCACGTCGAAGATGTCCGCCATGGCATTAGGTTAGCCGCGAGCCCGCCCGAGTACCATGATTCGGGTTCGTCGGCGAAGGGAGTCCCGCATGGCCGCGACTCCCGACGAGGCGCGTATGTCGATGCGCGTACGCCGCATCGCCTTCCGGGCATGGGATGGATTGCGTGACCTGACCACGGCATCCCCCGCCCGGTTCGCCGTGCTGGTGTTCGTCATCCTGATCCTGCTGTTCACGGCGCTGTTCTCCCTCCCCGCCGCCGCCGCGGACGGACAGCGGACGCCCCTCGCCGACGCGTTGTTCACGGCGGTGTCGACCATCTGCGTCACGGGCCTGTCGACGGTCAACATGTACAGCCACTGGTCGCCGCTCGGACACGTCATCACCTACCTGGGGGTCAACGTCGGCGCCCTCGGCGTGCTGACGCTCGCCTCGATCCTGGGGCTCGTCATCTCCAAGCGCCTGGGACTGCGGGCCAAGCTCATCGCCGCGGGCGACAGCAACCCGCTCCGCGCGCACGGCGGACCGGTCAACGAGGGCCAGACGATCCGGCTCGGCGAAGTCGGTCAGCTGCTGCGCACCGTCGCACTGTCCACCCTCGTCATCGAGGCGGGTCTCACGATCCTGATCTACCCGTCCCTGGTGATCGGCGGCATCCACCCGCTCGTCGCGCTCTGGGAGGCGCCGTACTACGCCGCCATGGCGTTCACGAACACCGGCTTCGTGCCCAACGCCGACGGTCTCACCCCGTTCGCGCAGGACTACTTCCTGCTGACGGTGCTCATGATCGGCGTGTTCCTCGGCTCGATCGGGTTCCCCGTGATCTTCACGCTGTGGCGGCACTGGTGGCGGTTCCGGCTGTGGTCGCTGCACGCGAAGCTGACGATCATCACGACCGTCGTCCTCTTCTTCGCGGGCGCCGGCGTCATTCTGCTGCTGGAATACGACAACCCCCTGACCTTCGGGAGCATGGACGCGTGGGACACGACGTTCCAGGCGTTCTTCCTGTCGGCCATGACGCGATCGGGCGGATTCTCGGTCGTGAACATCGGGGACCTGAACGGCGCGACGCTCATCGTCGGCTCGATGCTCATGTTCGTCGGCGGGGGCTCGGCATCCACCGCCGGCGGAATCAAGGTCACGACCCTCGCGGTCCTCGCTCTCGCCGTGTGGTCCGAGGCGAAGGGACGTCCCTCGGTGCAGGCGTTCGGCCGCCGTATCCCGAGCGACGTGCAGCGTGTGGCGCTCTCCGTGGTGGCGTGGGGCGCCACGATCGTCGCGCTGTCGACCGTGACCATCAGCCGGATCACCGACGCACCGATCGAGCACGTGCTGTTCGACGTCATCTCGGGTTTCGCCACGGTGGGTCTGTCCACGGGGCTCACCGCCGAGCTGCCCGACCCCGCCGTCTACGTGCTGGCTCTCACGATGTTCATGGGGCGCATTGGTACTGTGACACTCGCCGCGGCCGTCGCGGCGTCCTCCCGTTCGCAGCTCTACGCGCTGCCCGTCGAAAGGCCGATCGTTGGTTGAACGGATCCGCAGCGACGCGCCCGTCCTCGTCATCGGCCTCGGGCGTTTCGGCGCGGCGTGCGCCGGCGAGCTGGACCGACTCGACCGCGAAGTGCTCGCCGTCGACGGCAACCTCGACCTCGTCCAGAAGTGGTCCGAGCGCGTCACCCACGCGGTGCAGGCCGATGCCCGCAACATCGACGCCCTGCGCCAGATCGGTGCGCAGGACTTCCAGGTCGCGGTCGTCGCAGTCGGCTCGCTCATCGAGGCATCCGTCCTCATCACCGCGAACCTCGTCGACCTGAAGGTGCCGCAGATCTGGGCGAAGGCGGTGTCGCAGTCGCACGGGAAGATCCTCGCCCGCGTCGGCGCGAACCACGTCATCTACCCCGAGGCCGAGGCCGGCGAGCGCGTCGCGCACCTGGTGAGCGGACGCATGCTCGACTTCATCCGCTTCGACGACGACTTCGTGCTCGCCAAGATGTACCCGCCGAAGCTGGTGCGGGGGGTCGGCCTGAACGAGTCGGGCGTGCGCACGAAGTACAACGTCACCGTGGTCGGGGTGAAGAGCCCGGGCCGCCCGTTCCGCTACGCGGAGGCGAACACCGTGGTCACCAACCACGACCTCATCATCGTGTCGGGCACGAACAGCGACATCGAACGGTTCGCGGCGCTGGATCGCTGACACCCGCGCCGCGTCGCGCCGCCCCCGGATGCGTCGTCCGCGCGTCCTCCCTTCCGCCGATAAACGCGATCCACGGCGAGACACGGGTGCACAGCACGTTTCTCGCCGCCGACGGCGTTTATCGCGGGCAGGCGGGGGCGGAGGGGATGCCGTCAGACCGCGATCTCCAGCTCGACCGCGACGACGTCGTCCACGCCGAGGTGCTCGGCATCCTGGAGCGCCTTCTTGATCGGCACGACGTAGGCACCGTCCTTCGGCCAGAGGGCCGTGGTCACCCGCGTCGCGCCGATCGTGACGGCCGCCGGGATCATGCCCCACCCGTAGGTGACGACGGGAGCCACCTCGGCGATGGCCGCGGCCTCAGCGGGCGGGACGGTGACGAAGTGGTACGGCGCGGGTCCGCGCCAGTACCAGATCGGCCCCTCGAACCGCAGCCGCATGTCAGGCCCCGGCGGCGAGTTCCTTCGCGCGGGCGAGGGCGGCTTCGGCCGCCGCGGTGAACGTGTCGTCGAGGCGGGCGGCCTGCAGCACCGCGACCGCGCGCTCGGTCGTGCCCTTCGGGCTCGTGACGCGGCGACGGAGTTCGGCCGGGTCGACGTCCGCGGATGCCAGGAGCGCCGTCGCCCCGATGAACGTCTGTTCCGCCAGCAGGCGCGCGGCGTCGACGTCGAAGCCCATGCGGACGGCGGCCTTCGTGAACTCCTCGATGAGGAGGAAGACGTACGCGGGGCCCGAGCCCGAGATGGTGGAGAGCGCGTCGATCCGGGACTCCGGAACCTCGACGACCTGACCGACCGTCTCGAAGAGCGCGCGCACGAGCGCGACGTCGTCCGCGGTCGCGGCGGCCCCGGCCGCGAGCCCCGTGACGCCCTTGCCGACGAGGGAAGGGGTGTTCGGCATCGAGCGCAGCGTCGCGACGCCCTCGCCCAGGTGCTTCGCGAACGTCGCCAGGGTCACGCCGGCCGCGAGACTCACCACCACCGCGCCCGGGCGCAGGTGCGGCGCGATCTCGTCGAGCAGGTCGGGCACCATGGCGGGCTTGACCCCGATGAGGACGACATCGGCGGATGCCGCGGCCGCGACGTTGGCGTCCGGCGCGGTCTCCAGCGCGACGCTGGTGACACCCTCGAGCTCGGCGAGTTCAGCCGCCTTGGCCGCCGAGCGGTTGGTGGCGGTCACTCCCCCGCCGGTGAGGCCGGCGGCGACGAGCCCCCGCAGGATCGCGCCCCCCATGGAACCGGCGCCGAGGAACGCGAGCGGGGGCAGGGAGGGGGTGGCATCCGTCATGCAGGCAAGTCTACGAACCCTGAGTGCGGCCGATAGTGGCGCGCGTTAGAGTCGGAGCGCGTCCGTACCGGAGCGGATGCGAGTGACACGGAGGACCCCCATGACTCTCTTCGACGGCATCACCTCGCGCCTGATCGAAACCGGTCGGCTGAGCGTCAACGTGCTCCAACGCGCGGCCGACGACTCCGCCACCGGACCCGAGCAGACCGTGGTCTTCGTCCACGGCAACGTCTCGTCGTCGCTGTTCTGGCAGGAGATCATGCAGGACCTCCCGAGCGACCTGCGGGTGCTCGCGGTCGACCTCCGCGGCTTCGGCGGCACCGAGCACGCCCCGATCGACGCCACCCGCGGCGTACGCGACTTCAGCGACGACCTCCACGCGACCCTCGAGGCCCTCGGCATCCCGACCGCACACCTCGTGGGCTGGTCGATGGGCGGCGGCGTCGTCCTGCAGTACGCCCTCGACCACCCCGTCCTCTCGCTGACCCTGCAGGCGCCGGTCTCGCCCTACGGATTCGGCGGAACACGCCGCGACGGGTCGCGCCTCACCGACGACGACGCCGGAGCCGGGGCCGGCGGCGCGAACCCCGACTTCGTGCAGCGCCTCATCGACCACGACACCACCGACGAGGCCCCCACCTCTCCGCGCTCGGTCTTCCGGTCCGGCTACGTCGCCCCCGGCTACACGAGCGAGCACGAGGACGTCTGGGTCGAGTCGATGCTGACGACCTCCACGGCCGGCGGGAACTACCCCGGGGATTCCGTCGCCTCGCCGAACTGGCCGGGGTTCGCCGCCGGCAACCTGGGCGTGCTCAACACCATGGCGCCGAAGCACTTCGACGTCTCCGGCATCGTCGGCCTCGCCGAGAAGCCCCCGATCCTGTGGATCCACGGGACGGCCGACGCCATCGTCTCCGACGCCTCGTTCTACGACTTCAACCACCTCGGCGCGCTCGGCATCGTGCCCGGCTGGCCGGGTGAAGAGCTCGCCCCCGCCCAGCCCATGGTGTCGCAGACGCGCGACGTGCTGGACGCCTACGCCGCCGCGGGGGGCGAGGTCACCGAGATCGCCGTGGAGGGCGCCGGGCACGCCCCGCACCTCGAACGACCCGCGCAGTTCCGCCAGGCGCTGCTGACGGTGATCGGCTACGTCGGTCGCCCCGCCGATCCGGCCCCGCCCACCGAGGCGATCATCCTGCGTTCGGCCGACTGAGGGGTACGCCATGGAGTACTGCCTCTTCACCGAGCCCCAGCAGGGATTCACGTACGACGACCAGCTCGCGTTCGCGCGATCGGCCGAAGCACACGGTCTGGACGGCTTCTTCCGTTCCGATCACTACCTGCGGATGGGCGACGGCGACCCGCTCCCCGGCCCCACCGACGCCTGGACGACGCTCGCCGGCCTGGCCCGCGAGACCTCGCGCATCCGTCTCGGCACGCTGGTCTCGTCGGTGACCTATCGCGTCCCCGGCATCCTCGCGATCCAGGTCGCGCAGGTCGACGCGATGTCGGGCGGCCGCGCGGAACTCGGTCTCGGCACGGGCTGGTTCGAAGCGGAGCACGCCGCCTACGGCATCCCGTTCCCGCCGAAGCGGTTCGACCTGCTCGAGGAGCAGCTCGCGATCGTCACCGGGCTGTGGTCCACGCCGGTGGGTGAGACGTTCTCGTTCGAGGGCGCGAACTACCGCCTGGATGCCGCACCGGCGCTGCCGAAACCCGTCCAGTCGCCGTTGCCGGTCATCGTCGGCGGCGGTGGCCCGAAGCGGACGCCCGCCCTCGCCGCGCGCTTCGCGACCGAGTTCAACATCGGGTTCGTCCCGGAGGACGTCGTCGCCGAGAAGTTCGCTGTCGTGCGCGCGGCGTGCGAGGACATCGGTCGCGACCCCGCGACGCTGAAGCTCTCGGTCGCGCTTCCCACGATCGTCGGCGCCGACGACGCCGCGATCGAACGCCGTGCGGCCGCGATCGGCCAGACGCGCGCGCAGTTCGACAACGGCGCCAATCTCATCGGGCGTCCCGAAGAGATCGCGGCGAAGGTCGAGCGGCTGCGGGATCTCGGCGCCGAGCGGGTGTACTTCCAACTCCTCGACCTGCGCGACATCGACCACGCGGACGAGGTCGGCGCCGAGCTGCTGCCGCTCCTCCCCCGCTGACCCGGGTCAGTCGCGACGGCTCTCGAAGAAGTCCCGCAGCAGAGCGGATGCCTCCGCCTCGGCGACCCCGCCGACCACCTCGACGCGGTGCGGCAGACGCCGATCGCGCAGAACGTCGTAGAGGGAGCCCGCGGCACCCGCCTTGGCATCCCATGATCCGAACACCACGCGCGGCACACGCGCCTGCAGGATCGCCCCCGCGCACATGACGCACGGTTCGAGGGTGACCACGAGCGTGCACCCGGCGAGGTGCCACGTGCCGAGGTGCGCGGCGGCTTCGCGCAGGGCGACGACCTCGGCGTGCGCCGTCGGGTCGTTCGTGATCTCGCGGAGGTTGCGGCCCTCGCCGATGACCTCGCCGGTCGGCCCGAGCACGACCGCCCCGACGGGCACGTCCTCGTGCGCGGAGGCGTCGCCGGCGAGCGCGAGCGCGCGGCGCATCGCGGCGAGGTCGGCGGCGGTGGGGGTCACGGTGCTCCGAAAAGACGAGGGCGGAGTCTCGGGGTCGAGCGGCTAGCCTTGAGCCTATGCGTGTCCACGTCGCCGACCACCCCCTCATCACCCACAAGCTCACGGTGCTGCGCGACCGGCAGACGTCGTCGCCGGTCTTCCGTCAGCTCACCGAGGAACTGGTGACGCTGCTCGCGTACGAGGCCACCCGCAACGTGCGGGTGGACCCCATCGATATCCAGACCCCGGTGACGACCACCCAGGGCGTGAAGATCAGCGAGCCGCGACCGATCGTCGTGCCGATCCTGCGCGCGGGTCTCGGGATGCTGGAGGGGATGGTGAAGCTCCTGCCCACCGCCGAGGTCGGATTCCTCGGCATGGTCCGCGACGAGGAGACCTTCCAGCCGACCACGTACGCCGAGCGGCTGCCCGACGACCTCAGCGACCGCCAGTGCTTCGTGCTCGACCCGATGCTCGCGACCGGCGGCTCGCTCGGCGCGGCGATCACCTTCCTCTTCAACCGCGGCGCGCAGGATGTGACCGCGATCTGCCTGCTCGGCGCGCCGGAGGGCGTCGCCGCGATCGAGAAGCAGGTCGAGGGACACGACGTCACCCTCGTGCTCGGCGCCCTCGACGAGCGTCTGAACGAGAAGGGCTACATCGTGCCCGGGCTCGGCGACGCGGGCGACCGCCTCTACGGCACGGCCTGACGCCGAGTCTTCGCCGGACTCTCAGGCGTCGGCACCGACCAGTCGCGCGAAAGCGCTGAGACGTGCGACGCCTTCGGGAGTGCGGGGCAGGTCGTCGAACAGCGCGGGAGAGAACAGGACGAACGCGGCCTGCATGGCCCGCGAGATCGCGACGTTGATGCGGTTGCGCAGGAGCAGGAACTCCAGGCCTCGCGGGGCCTCGCGCCCGGATGAGGCCGCGAGCGTGAGGATCGCGACCACCGCCTCCTTGCCCTGGAAACGGTCGACCGTCCCGACCGGGACATCGGCGAACCCCGCCGCGGCGAGGGCTTCCTCCACCTCGACCTGCTGCGCGTTGTACGGCGTGATCACGATGATGTCGTCGGCGCGGAGCGGACGCGGTGGGTGGATCACGGCGGCGTCGCCGACGCCGCCCTCGGCACCCGTCCACTCGCGACCGACGAGGTCGGCGACCAGCGCGACCACGGCCGCAGCCTCCTCGGGCGAGGACGTCGTGTTGCCGTGGTGCCGGACCGGAACAGCACGGAGCCCGGGCTCGACTCCGGCCAGCGATCGCAGCGCCGTCGACGGGTGGGCGGCGAGGCGCCCCTCGTACGAGAGCCGCGACACCGGGCCCGCGACCGCCGGGTGCATGCGGCGCGTTCGGGCGAGGAAGTAACCGAACTCGGGCGGCACCACCTCGGCGCCGTCGATCACCCACCCCAGTGCCGACGTGTCGACCGGCTCGGGGTGGGTTCCCTGACTGACCTGCGGCAACTGCTGCGGATCGCCGAGCAGGAGCAGGCGCGGGGAGGAGAGGGACACCGCGATCGTGGATGCCAGCGAGAACTGCCCGGCCTCGTCGATCACGAGGAGGTCGAGGCTCCCGCGCGGAATCCGCCCCTCGTGGCTGAAGTCCCACGCCGTCCCGCCGACCACGTAGCCGTGAGCGGCGTTCTCGGCCGCGAAGGCCGGGACGCCGTTCTTCGGCAGGACGGTGAACGAATGGTCGGCACCCGGGTCTTTCGGAGCCTTGCCGACCCGCCCCGCGGGGACGCCGGCGGCGATGACGCGGTCGAGCATGTGCTCGACCGTCGCGTGCGACTGCGCCACGACTCCGACGCGGTAGCCGCGCTCCGCCACCAATCGGGCGATGACGTGCGATCCGACGTAGGTCTTGCCCGTGCCCGGGGGGCCCTGCACCGCGAGATAGCTGCGGTCGAGGTCGGCGACGCTGCGGGCGATCGCGGCCACCTCGTCGTCTCCGGCGCCCCCGTCGATCGAGGTCACCGGAACCAGCGCACCGGAGCGGGTGCGCGGGGGGCGCCGCCGGAGGATGTCGGCCGCCGGGCCGTCGGGAAGCGCGGGAGCCGCGGCCAGCAACGCGTCGGCCCACGCGTCGATCGCCTTCTGCTGGTTGCCGGCGCGCGGTGGCGCCGACGGCGTCAAGGCGAGCGGGAGCGTGTCCCACGTGACCCCGTCGACCGCGATCTCCTCGATCACGGCGCCGTCATCGAGCACGTCGCGCACCGTCACGCGACGCGCACCGTGGATCCAGCGGGGACGGACATCGAGGGGGAACGGCGCCGGCAGGTCGTAGACGGCGAAGGGCTCGGCATCCACCGACAACCGGCTGCCGGGGGCGACCTCGCCGCGCACCTCGACGAGCCGCCGCTCGGCGCCGCGGCCCGACTCCGCGATGTGCCAGTCGGCGACCACCCGCGAGCGCGCCGCGTCGACGACGATGACGTCGCGCGTGTCCTCCCAGATCGAGACCGGCTCGCGCAGACGCAGGAAGTGCGTCGCCCAGTACGTCTTCTCTTCGCGCGGGTAGTAGTCGATCGCGGCCGCCGCGAGACGCAGGGCCGTCGCGTCGGGCTCGTCGGCGTCGACCGCCCAGCGCTGCAGCGCGGTCGCGCGGGGGGACGGCTCGTAGGCCTGCTCGTCGGGCTCGGCACCGCGGGCGGGCATCGCCCCGCCCTCGCGCGCCCGGTCGACGAGCCAGTCGCGCAGGCGCCGGGTGGAGACGCAGTCGTAGCGGTTGTAATCGGCCAGGTCGTCGAGCACCCGCTGAGCGGCCTCGACCTCGCCGTCGGCGGCGAGCGCACGGGCCTCGACGTACTTCACGATCGAGTCGTCTCCGCGCTGGACGTCACTGGTGCGCACCTCGTCGCCCATGTACAACGGCTCTAGCTTCTTGATCGAGTAGGACCGGGATCCCACGCGCAGAGCGCGGCGCACCACCGGGTACAGGTCGACGAAGACGCCGTCGCGCAGCAGCCGGTCGACGTCGGCCTCGCGCACCCCGTACCGCGCCGCCATCGTCAGCAGGTGCGTCGGTTCGTAGGGTGCGTAGTGGTAGATGTGCATGCCGGGGAACTGCTCGCGCCGCACGGCCACCATGTCGAGGAACCGCTCCAGGGCCGCCCTCTCGTCATCGAACGAGTGCGCCCAGAGGGCTCCGTACCGTTCGCGCGTGTCGACCCAGCCGAACAGGTAGTCGATGCCCCACTGCTCCCGGTCGCCCTCGGTGTACAGCGGGTCGCCCTCGAAGTCGAAGAACAGGTCGCCGTGGTCGGGGCGCGGGAGCACACCCAGGGCGCGGGGTTCGACGACTTCGAACGTCGGCACGACGTGATCGCCCGCCGCCCCGTCTCCGGCCGGGCTCTCGAGCTGCAGGCGGGCCTGCGTCCGGAGCGACGCGAAGGTGTCGGCGCTCATGCCCGCGGGGGCGACGGGCGAGGATGCCAGCGCGTCGATCGTGTCGATCCCTCCGGCCCGCAGACGGTCGCGCTGGACGGGGCGCATGCCGGCCACCAGGAGCAGGTCGCGGTGGGCGACGACCTCGATCTCGCAGGTCGGGCAGCGACCGCACGCGAGGACGGCGAGCTCGCCGCGCGGGTCGCCCCACGGGATCACGGGTCCGGCGACGCCGAGCCCGACCCGGCGATCGGCGATGAGGGCGCGCAGGCGCGCACGCCGCAGGGCGAACACCGGCAGCAGATCGTCGACGCGATGAGTGCTGGTGCCGCCGTCGCCGAGCAGCAGCTGGACCTCGTCGGAACGCGCGACGCCGAGGCGGTCGAGCTGGTCGACGTAGGCCGCGAGCTGCATGAGGGCCGTGACGCGGGCACGGCGTGCGAGCTTGGTGTCCTGCACGATCCACGGCCGCGGGCCGCCGTCGCCCCTGTCGGGCTCGCGCACGAGGAAGTCGGCGAAACCGACGAACTCATCGGTCGCGAAGGCCGCCTGGTAGACGACCTCGGCGGTCGGGTCGGCCAGCGCCTCGTCGGTGAGGCGGACGGCCTCGGCGAGCGCCTCGGCGTCCGAGGATCGGGCGGCGGGGATCTCGCGGACGGCCGCACCGAAATCGCGGCGGTAGTCGTCGAGCACGCGCAGCTCATGCGCGGTGCCGAGGGCTGCGGCGCGTTCGAGCGTGGCATCCTCGGGATCGGGCACGGCCTCGATGCGGCCGATCTTCGCATCGATTGCCCGGAGCCACGCGAACTCGCACTCGGCTGCCGCTTTGAGGTCGCTGGCGCTCCAGACGATCCGGGCCTCTTGCTCGATGTACCGCATGATGGTCAACGCTAACCGGGGCCGCCGACATCGCCGGTCGCCCGTCCACAGGACTCCGCGTCCCACAGCCGTCCCCCGCAGTGTCGACGCCACCTGACAGACTGGAGCGGTGATCACCGAGCTGCCGTTCGAGAACGTCTACCGGCACGGCTTCGCGCGCGTGGCGGCGTGCACGATCCCCGTCGCCGTCGCCGACCCCGCGACCAACGCCGAAGCGGTGCTGGTCTCGGCGCGCGAGTGCGACGCCGAGGGGGTCGCGATCGCCGTCTTCCCCGAGCTGTGCCTGTCGGGATACGCGATCGACGATCTCGTGATGCAGGACCCCCTGCTGGATGCGGTGGAGGCCGCCGTCGCGCGCGTGGTCGCGGCATCCGTCGATCTCCTGCCCGTGCTGCTCGTCGGGGCGCCGCTGCGCCACGGGAACCGCCTTTACAACTGCGCCGTCGTCGTGCACCGGGGGCGCATCCTGGGCGTCGCGCCGAAGTCGTACCTGCCGACGTACCGCGAGTTCTACGAGCACCGCTGGTACGCGCGCGGCGACGACACGGCCGGCCAGCACATCGCCGTGGCCGGCGAGACCGTGCCGTTCGGCACCGACCTGCTGTTCGACGCCGTCGACGTGCCCGGGCTGACGCTGCACGCCGAGGTCTGCGAGGACGTGTGGGTGCCGATCCCGCCCTCCTCCCCCGCGGCCCTGGCCGGGGCCACGGTGCTCGCCAACCTCTCGGGCAGCCCCATCACCATCGGACGCGCCGACGACCGCAGCCTGCTGTGCCAGTCGCAGTCGCTCCGCTGTCTCGCGGCCTACGTCTACGCCGCCGCGGGACAGGGCGAGTCGACCAACGACGTGTCGTGGGACGGCCAGACGATGATCTACGAGGGCGGTCAGCTCCTCGCCACGACCGAACGGTTCCCCGACGGTCCGCGCCGCAGCGTCGCCGACGTCGACCTCGACCGCCTGCGCCAGGACCGCCTGCGCCAGGGCACGTTCGAGGACAACCGCCGCACGGCCGGGACGCCGTTCCGCACGGTGCCGTTCGAACTCGCGCCCCCGGCCGTAGACCTGGGCCTCCGGCGCGCGCTCGACCGGTTCCCCTTCGTCCCCGACGACCCGGCGCGTCTGGCGCAGGACTGCTACGAGGCGTTCAACATCCAGGTGTCGGGGCTCGTGCAGCGGCTCGAGGCGATCGGCGGACCGCGACCGGTCCTCGGTGTGAGCGGCGGGCTCGACTCGACGCACGCCCTCCTCGTGATCGCCCGCGCGATGGACCGGATGGGACGCCCGCGCAGCGACATCCTGGCGTACACGCTGCCGGGGTTCGCGACGAGCGAGAAGACCAAGCGCAACGCGATCGCCCTGGCCGAAGCGGTCGGTGCGACGATCCAGGAGATCGACATCCGCCCCGCGGCATCCGAGATGCTCTCCCGGATGGACCACCCGTTCGCCTCGGGCGAGCCCGTGCACGACGTCACGTTCGAGAACGTCCAGGCGGGACTCCGCACCGATTACCTGTTCCGTCTGGCGAACCAGAACAACGGGATCGTGATCGGCACGGGCGATCTGTCCGAGATCGCGCTGGGCTGGTCGACGTACGGTGTGGGCGATCAGATGAGCCACTACTCGGTGAACCCGGGGGTGCCGAAGACCCTGATCCAGCACGTCATCCGGTGGGTGATCTCGTCGGGCGAGCTCAGCGCGGCCACGATCGAGGTGCTGCAGGCCGTCCTCGACACCGAGATCAGCCCCGAGCTGGTGCCGGCAGGGCAAGACGGCAGGATGCAGTCCACCGAGGACCGCATCGGCCCGTACAACCTGCACGACTTCACGCTGTACCACGTCCTGCGCTTCGGCTTCCGGCCGTCGAAGATCGCGTTCCTCGCCGTGAACGCGTGGGGAGACCCGGATGCCGGATCCTGGCCCGCGGGCTACCCCGAGGGCGCGCGGCCGTCGTACGACCTCATCACCGTCGCCCGGTGGATGGAGGTCTTCCTCCAGCGCTTCTTCGGCTTCGCGCAGTTCAAGCGCACCGCCATCCCGAACGGACCGAAGGTGTCGCCCGCCGGGTCGCTGTCACCGCGCGGAGACTGGCGCGCACCGTCGGACGGCAACGCCCGCGCCTGGCTGGCCGAGCTGCACGCCGCCCTCCCGGAGGCGTTCGTCGGGGACTGAGGCGCGCGCAGGCGCGGTGCGGCGCCGTCACCACCCCATCGAGCCGGGGACGCCCTTGAACGGCCCCGCGAGATCGCGTGTCACCCAGCCGCCGTAGAAGCCGCCCGGCTGCGGCTCGACGGTCTCGCCGGCGACGACGCACCGGTCCATGGGCGCCGCGTACACGGCGACCCGATCGGCGAGCACCTCGTAGCCGGGCATCGGGTTCGGGTAGTTCCACGCCGCACGTTCGGCGACGACACCGTCACCACCGTGCACGTCGAAGTACCGCGCTCCGCCCTTGAACTCGCAGAACGAGGCGCCCTGCCCCGGGGTCAGCGCGTCGCCGAACGCGGCGATCGGCAGGTAGTACACCGGCGGGTGGCTCGTCTCGAGCACGCGCACGACGTCGTCGGTGTCGACGATCCGGACGCCGCCGAAGTCGATCTGCACGCGCTTCGGAACGCGCTCCACGCGCGGCGGCCGGGGGTAGTCCCACACGGATTCCTGGCCGGGACGGACGGGGTCGGGTACGGGGCGCGCCATGGATCAACGGTACGCCGCGCCGGCACCGCGAGGGTCGGCCGTGATCGAAGCGTGGCACGGGGGTGCGCGACGGTTCGATAGCCTGGGCGGAGGAGGGGCACGAGTGAGCGGCGAACACGGCACCGGTACCGGTCGACGGTTCCGCGTCTACCAGGTGGGCGGGATCGTCCTCGGCGTGCTGTTCCTCGGGCTCGGCATCGCCGCGCTCCTCGCGGGCGGCGGCCCCGTGATCGCCGCCATCGCCGGAATCGGAGGCCTGTCCGTGATCATCGTGTCGATCGTGATGATGGTGCGCTCATGACCGCCCCCGACGAGGGCGGTCAGGGCGAGAAGCCCCGCAAGTATCCGCGCGGTCAGGTCGTCATCTGGATCGCCGTGTCGGCGGTGGGACTCTGGCTGCTCGGCAGCGGCCTCATCGGCATCCTCACCGGGGGCTCCGGAAACTGACGCCCGCCGGGAATTCCCCACGGTCCGTGCCGTTGTCCTGAGGGCATCGATCACCGAACGAAAGGGCATCATGGCGCGCATCGGACGCAGCGACCTCTACATCCGTCCCCTCTCCCTGGGCGGCAACGTCTTCGGCTGGACCGCCGACCGGGACACCTCGTTCGCCGTGCTGGATGCCTTCCACGCCGGCGGCGGCGACTTCATCGACACCGCCGACGGGTACAGCGCGTGGGCGCCGGGCAACTCCGGCGGCGAGAGCGAGACGATCATCGGCGAGTGGCTCGCGAGCCGCAAGCCGGAGAACGTGGTGGTCGCCACGAAGGTCAGCACCCACCCCCAGTTCCGCGGCCTCGCCGCCGCCAACGTGCGTGCCGCGGCCGAAGCGTCGCTGACCCGGCTGGGCGTGGACGCGATCGACCTGTACTACGCCCACTTCGACGACCCCGAGACTCCGCTCGAAGAGACCGTCGGCGCCTTCGCCGACCTCGTCTCGGACGGTCTCGTGCGCTACGTCGGCGTCTCGAACTACAGCGCGGACCGCATCCGCGAGTGGATCTCCCTCGCCGAGGCCGCCGGAGCCGACCTCCCGGTCGCCGTTCAGCCGCACTACAACCTCGTCCACCGCACCGCCGTCGAGAGCGAGATCGTGCCCGTCGCCGAGCAGTACGGCCTGTCGCTCGTGCCGTACTACGCCCTCGCGAGCGGCTTCCTCACCGGCAAGTACCGGACGACGGATGCCGCGGGCGACTCCCCCCGCGCGGGCGGCGCCGCGAAGCTCGCGACCCCCGCGGGTCTCGCGGTCATCGACGCGCTGGAGGACATCGGCCGCGCCCACGACGCGTCGATCGCCAGCACCGCCCTCGCGTGGCTGCGCACGCAGCCGACCGTGGTCGCTCCGTTGGCGAGCGCGTCGCGCCTGGAGCAGGTCCCCGACCTGATCGCCGGCATGTCGTTGGAGCTGTCGGCCGAGGAGCGTGCACGACTCGACGAGGTCTCCGCGGCCGCGCAGGACTGATCGCTCCACCCGACCCGGGGTCGCGCATCGTCGCGCGGCCCCGCGGTCGGTCAGAATGGGGAGGTGAAGCTCCTCGTCGCCGCCCACGCGTCCGAATTCGTCGCCTTCGAGCCCGACATCCCCGGTTTCGACCGGCTGCTGACGGGCGTCGGCAAGATCCCCGCCGCCTACGCGCTGACGCGCGCCCTCTGCGAGAGCACCTACGACGAGATCGTCGTCGTGGGGACCGCCGGCGCCATCGATCCCGACCTCGAGGGCGGCATCTACGACATCTCCGCGACGATCCAGCACGATGTGAAGGGCCTGGACGGCGCGTTCGGCCAGCACGTGTGGCTGCCCGCGCGGGTCGACATCGCCACCGAGGGTGTGGTCATCGCCACCGGCGACCACTTCGTGGACGACGCCGACGCGGTCGCCCTCATCCGTGGTCTCGACGCGCGCATGGTCGACATGGAGTCGTATGCGCTGGCGTGGGTCGCGCAGCAGTTCGACGTGCCGATCCGCATCCTGCGGGCCGTGTCCGACCGCGCCCAGGACGGTGCGACCGAACTGTGGGACGACGTCGTCGAGCGCTGCAGCCACGAACTGCGCGCGAAGATCCGCGAACTCTACGGCGTCTGACCACCGCCCCCTCGGCTCGCCCGGCCGCGGGCGTCAGGGGGTCTGCGACCCGTGACGTGCGCGTCCGGCGAGATCGGCGACGCCCACGATGAGGGCGAGCCCGAGGAAGACGCCCACGGCGATCATCCCGCTGGCGTAGGCGTCGTGGAACACCGCGAGTTGCTCGCGATCGCCCTGCTCGCGGTAGACGGTGGCATAGAAGAGCGCGAGCGCGATCGCGGTCCCCACCGCCGTTCCGATGCGCTGCCCCAACTGACCGATCGATCCCGCGACGCCGCCACGCGAGACGGGGATGTCGGCGAGGGTGAGCGTCTGGTTCGGAGAGACGACGAGTCCCCCCGCGAACCCTCCCACGGCCATGACCGCGGCCATCGCCCACGGCGTCCATTCGGGCGGCGTCACGACGGCGACCAGCGCCAGGGCCCCCGCAGCGGCGACCATTCCGAGGATCCCGCCCACGACGAGCGGGCGTCCGAGCCGGGTCACCAGGTTGCCGCCGATCCATGCGCTGCAGGCCGAGGCCACCGCGAAGCCGATCGTCACCATGCCCGCGAACACCGGCGGAAGGCCGAGGCCGCCCTGCAGGTAGAGCGTTCCAAGGAGGAACATGGCCGGAACGGCCGCGAAGTAGGCGGTCGAGATCAGCACACCGTTGCGGTAGGAACCGAGGGCGAAGATCGCGAACGGCATGAGCGGCATCCGCCCGCGGTCGGCGTAGCGACGTTCCCAGAAGACGAAGGCGGCGGCGAAGACCACCGATGCCACGAGGAGCCACCAGCGCCGCGGGTCGTCGTCGGGGGAACCGGTCGTGAAGAGGAACGGCCACATCAGCGCGACGATCGTGAGTCCGAAGAGCAGCACGCCGATCGGATCGAGGTCGAGGGCACGATGCGACTTCGTCCGCGTGCTCGGGAGGAGCCACGCGGCCAGCACGATCACGATCGCGACCAGCGGGATGTTGATCCAGAAGATGAGCCGCCACCCGTCGGTCTGACCGCCGAGCGCGATGAGCAGTCCGCCGAGCGTCGGGCCGAACGCCGTCGCGATGCCGATCGTCGCACCGAACAGACCGAACGCGCGGCCGCGCTCCTTGCCCTGGAACAACTGCTGCACGAGTCCGAGGACCTGGGGCATCTGGATGCCGGCTGCCACGCCCTGCAGGAGGCGGGCGGTCAGGAGCACGGCGGTGTTGGGCGCGAGCGCACACGCCAGACTGGTGACGAGGAACAGCGAGAGCCCGACGAGGAAGAGCACCCGCCGCGACCGCAGATCGCCCAGACGGCCCGCCGGGACCAGAACCAGACCGAACGTCAGGATGTACCCCGACACCACCAGCTGCAGCTCGGTGGGTCCGGCATTCAGCGCGGCCTCGATGGAGGGCAGCGCGACATTGACCTTGGTGAGGTCGAGGATGGTGAGGGCTGCGACCGAGACGGCGATCCAGTAGGCGCGCCAGCGATGGCGCGGGGACAGCTGGATGTCGCGCGTGGGCGGGTGGGGGGACGTGCGTTCTTCAGGCATCGCGGCTCACGCTACTCGCGGACGCGGACACCGCGGGCGGGCTTGCGCCCGCGGACCGATCCGCGTCGCGGCGTCTGCCGCTCAGTCCGCGTCGCGCCGGGCGAACACCGCACGGAGCACGAAGAACACGACGACCGCCACCACGGCGATGAGCAGCAGCCGGAAGACGAACCCGATGAACCACAGGAGCACGTTGACCAGCAGCCAGGCGATGATCACGGCCGCGATCACGCCGAGAACGGTCCACAGGGTGCTCGTACGCATGGCTCCAGCCTAGGCGAGGGCGCCCACGGCCGCGGAGTCCTGACGGATCACACTCGGTCCGCGCGGGGTCGCCGTCACCCGCACCTGGGCCGGCAGCTGATCCTTCATCGATGCGACGTGACTGATGACGCCGACAGTGCGGCCGCCCTGACGCAGCTCGTCGAGGGTGCGCATCGCCAGGTCGAGGGTCTCGTCGTCGAGGGAACCGAACCCCTCGTCGATGAACAGGGTGTCGAGACGGATGCCACCTGCCCGCGCCGTCACGACTTCGGCGAGCCCGAGCGCCAGGGCCAGCGAGGCGAGGAACGTCTCGCCGCCCGACAGCGACTGCGGCGGCCGGCACTGGCCGGTGAAGGCGTCCATGATCTCGAGACCGAGTCCGCTGGCCGCGCCGCGGGCTGCCAGGGCGTCGGTGTGCTGCAAGCGGTAGCGCCCGGCGGACATGTGGTCGAGACGGAGGTTCGCGGCATCCACGATCTCCTCCAGCTCGGCCGCGAGGACGAAGGTCTCGAGCGTCATGCGACGCGTGTTCGGGGCGCGCCCGGCCATCGTGTCGGCCAGACGCGCGACGACGGCATGCGCGTCGGCCAGCTCCGCGACCGCCGCGCTGCCGGCGTCGGCGCGCTCGGCGAGGGCGCGCACGTGTGTGGCGGCCGCGGCGGCCGCAGCGTGCGTGGCAGCCGCGGACTCGACGGCGCCCCGCGCTTCGAGGACCGCGGCGGCCACCGGGGCGAGGTCGATCGGCGCGTCGGGGGCGTCGACGAGGTGGAGTTCGAGCTCCAGCAGACGACGGCGGGTGGCGGCCAGGGTGGCGTCGTGATCGGCGACCGCGGCTTCCAGCCGTCGCCGTACATCGGGTTCGCGCAGGGCCGCGCGGACCTCGGATGCGTCCGCGAAGGTGCTGTCGGCCAGCACCTCGTCGAGCGCGACGCGCGCCTCGACGACGGCACGCACGCGCGTCTCGTGCTCGGCGCGCGCGGCGATGACCGCCCGCACGCCGTCGCGCCGCGCGCGCAGGTCGCGGCGACGGTCGCGGACCGTCGGGAACTCCGCGCGGGCCTCGACCAACGCGGCGCGCGCTGCCTCGGCGCTCTGCCGACGCAGGGCGAGTTCTTGGCGGGCATCGGCGAGTTCGCGGCCGAGACGCTCGCTCTCCGCGGCGTCCGTCGCCTCTCGCTCGAGGAGGGCCACCCGTTCTGCGGCGCGGCGGTCGCGTTCGGCCGCATCGGCCTGCGCTCGGGCGAGATCGGCGTCGATCCGATCGCGGCGCCGGCGCAGCTCGACGACGGTCTCGCCGCCGGCGCGCGCGGCAGCCAGCGCGTGCGCGTCCCGCGTGATGCGCGCGGCATCGGACGCGAGGCGGTCCTGCTCGGTCGCGGCGTTCTTGCGGTCCTCCGCCGCCGCGATCTCGGCGTCGGTGACGGGGTCGTCCGCGCCGACGGCCGGGGCGGGGTGTTCCGTCGATCCGCACACCGCGCACGGTTCGCCCTCGACGAGCGCGTGCGCGAGTTCGCCCGCGGCTCCGGCCAACCGGCGTCGGAGCAGTCCGCTCCACGCCTCGACCGCACGCTGCAGCTCATCGGCCCGGACGACGGCCGCGAGATCCGCCGTGTCGCGCTCCTCGGCAAGACGCTCCGCCTCGAGCGCCGCTTCGAGGCGTCGGTCGACCTCCGCCCGTTCGGCGGTGGCGAGGTCGCGCCGCGCCGTCGCGTCGGCCAGCTCGGCGAGTCGTTCCTCGAGGGCGACGCGCGCCGCGGGAACGTCGGCGAGCCGGGCGGCGACGTCGTCCGCCCGACGGACCGCCTCGTCGAGCTGCACCTGGCGCGCGCGGATGTCCGCGTCGATCGCCGCGAGGTCGTCCTCGAGCGCGAACGCTTCGTCGACGTGGGCGAGCAGGGTCGTGAGATCGTCATCGCGTGCGGTGAGAGTGAGCGTCGAGTCGAGACCCGTCTCGCCGAGTCGCTCGGCCGCGGCCACCGCGTCGTCGCGCGCCGCCTCCGCGGGAGCGAGCGACCGCTCCGCCCGCGCGACCGCCTCGAGCGGCGCGCGCAGCGCCTCCGCCGCGGTCGCCGTCCCGAGCTCGGCACGCGCGGCGTCGATCCGTTCGGTGTCGGACTCGAGGACCGCGAGTCGCTCGCGGGTGGCGCGGCGCTCGACCTGGCGGCCGTGGAGCGCCGTCGCCTCACGTTCGGCCGCGAGTGCGGCATCCAGTCCGCGCTTCGCCGTCTCGCGTTCGTGGGCGGCTGCCTCGACCCGGTACTCCATGCGCTCGACGCCGCGCACGACGTGCGCGAGTCGCTCGTGGATCGTCGGGGCGGGGCCGTCGGAGGGCGCGCCGGCGGCGACGGCGGGCGGTGCCGTGTCGTCGTCGGCGTCGCCCGCCCGCGCCGCGTCGAACGCCGCGACCATGCGCTCGGCCTCGTCCACCAGCGTCGACACCTCGGTGCCCTCGGCCGCGAGACGTTCGGCCGCGCGCTTGCGGCGTTCGTCGAGCGCCGCCGCGTACTGCTCGAACGAGCGGGTGCCGAAGAGCGTGCGCAGGAGCGCCTGTCGCTCGTCGTTCTTGGCGAGGAGGAACCGCGCGAACCGATTCTGGGCCAGCAGGATCACCTGGAGGAACTGCTGCTGGGTGAGTCCGAGGATCTCGTCCAGGTGGGCGGCCACGTCGACCGGTCGTGCCGCGACCCCCGTCCAGCCTTCGGCTTCGAGCACCTCGAGAGCGGCGCGGTGGGGCTCTTTCGTCGTCCCCGTGCCGGAGCGCTTGGGGCGCTCGTACTCGGGCGATCGGGTGACCCGCCACCGACGCCCCTCGGCGCTGAACTCGACCGTCACGGTCGTGGGGTCGTCGAGTCCGCAGTGATCGCTGCGCAGACGCCGCTCGGCCCCGTCGTACCGGGGGACTCCGCCGTAGAGCGCGTAGCAGACTCCGTCGAGCACGCTCGACTTCCCCGCGCCCGTGCGGCCCGTGATGAGGAAGATGCCGTCGTCGGCGAAGGCGTCGAAATCGACGACCTGCCGCTCGAGGAAGGGCCCGAAGCCCTCCAGTTCCAGGCGATGGAGCTTCACGAGTGCGCCTCCGCCACCGCGCGGGCGTCGAGCACCTCGCGGATCAGGGCGCGCTCGGCGTCGGAGGCGCCTTCGCCCTCGCGGACGTGCGTGAGGAACGCGTCGATGATCTCGGTCTCGTCACGCGCGGCGCGCACGCGTCGGGCGTAGCCGAGACCGTCGTCGATGCGCGACTCGGCAGGCGTGTGCGCGACCGTCGCGCACCACGGGAACCGGGCCTGCAAACGGCGCATCGGGTCGATCTGGGGCGTGGCGTCGGTGTACTCGGCCCGCACCCACTGGTCGACGTGGGCGTCGTACACGGGATCGCCGAGCAGGTCGTCGAAGGGGGCCCGGAGCGTGACCAGCGGGCGCGGAACCGGCAGCGCGAGCCACTCGACGGAGGCCAGGCCCGTGGCATCCAGCTCGACGAGCCAGGACCCGCGCGGCTTGCCGGCCTCGCCGAAGCTGTAGTGCAGCGGCGCCCCCGCATAGCGCACGCGGTCGGACAGCTGCTGGCGCCCGTGGATGTGCCCGAGCGCGACGTAGTCGGGACCGTCGAAGACCGGGAGGGGCACGTTGTCGAGGCCGCCCTGCCGGATCTCGCGCTCCACACCGGGCGTGGCCTCGACGCCGGCGGCGAAGCAATGCGCGATCGCGACCGAGCGACCGCCCCGCGCCGAGAGATCGCGACGCACCAGGTTCATTGCGTGGCCGATGGTCTGCGCCTGGCTGCGCAGTTCGACCCCCTCCCACAGGTGACGCACGATCGCGGGCTCGAGGTATGGGATGCCGTAGAAGTGGACGGGTCCGTGCGCGTCCGTGACGGTCACGGGCGTACCGACGGTCAGCGGGTCGGTGACGACGGCGATGTCTTCGCGGAGGAGCGCCGACTGGAAGCCCAGGCGCGCCGCGGAGTCGTGATTGCCGGAGGTCACGATCACCCGTGCCCCCGTGTCGGCGAGCGCGGCCAACGTGTCGCTCAGGATCGGATAGCAGGCTGCGGCGGGAGCCGCCGAGTCGAACACGTCACCCGCGACGACGACGACATCGACCTCGTGCGTGCGCACCTGATCGACGAGCGCGGCGAGCACATCGGCCAGGGCGCCGAGCGTCGAGTGACCGTGGAACGAGCGCCCGATGTGCCAGTCGGAGGTGTGCAGGATCCGCATGTTCACACGGTACGTCGGGCCTCCGACATCGGCGTTCAGCCCGCGCGCGGGTCGCCCGCGCCGGCACATCCCGGCGGGTCAGCCGGCGGCCACCTCCGCGGCGAGGGCACGGATGCGGTCGTCGCCGAGGTCGAGGCCGACGTCGGCGAAGCGCTGGCGCAGCACGTCGGCGATGCGCTCCGACGAGGCATCCCCCACGTCGGCGCGGGTCTGCGCCACGACACCCGCGATCCGCGCCGCGTCGTCGGTGGGGTGCGTGTCCATCGCGGGGGTGGACTGCTCGTCCGGACGCGGGACTCTGCCCTCGGCGTGCAGCGAACCGCCGACGGAATCGGCGGGGTCCGCACCGCCCTGCGGGGCGTCCGCGGGCTCCGGGCTGTGGGAGTGGTCGGTCATGTCAGTCCTCCGTGCTCAGGTCGGGATCGATGCCCTGTCCGGCCGCGTCGCCCTCGATCGGGTCCGACGGCTTGGCGTCGTTCAGACGCGGTGAGCCCTTCGCCCGGTCGTTCTGTTCGGCGGTCTCGCCGTCGGCGACATCGCCGCTCACCCAGCCACCGGGAGGGTTGGCATCGATGACGCCCTCGGGAAGGTCGCGGTCGTCGGTCATGGCATCCCCTTTCGACGCACCCAGCTTCGTCGCCGATCCCCCTCGGCCTCCGGGGGTTGACGGGCGCGGGGGGCGTCGTTATCGGACGCTCAGCGGCGGGCGCGCAGGAGGTCCGCACGCTCGGGATGGGCTTCGAACCACTCCCCGACGTACCAGCAGACCGGAAGGATCTCGCGATCGCCCGCCTGCGCGATGGCATCGACCGCCCGCTCCACGACCACGGCGGCGTAACCTCGCCCGCGGAACGTGGGGATGGTGAACGCGCGCGTGAGCGCGATCGTCTTCCCGTCGTCGCGATAGTCGAGCACGGACACCAGATCATCGCCGTCGTGCAGGGTGTACCGCGAGGCGGCGCGATCGTCGGCGAAACGCAGGTCGGTCATGCCATTCACGGTACGCCGCTTCCCGGGATCGGGCTCCGAGGACGCAAAGTGCTCGGTCGAAGGGCGGTGATCTCTCGAAAACAGAGCAGGATGCCACATCCCGGGCGGTCATGATTTGACGCGATCCGCCACAGTGGGTCATAATCGGCCCCATGACTGTCAACGCGCTTGCTCTGTCCGCCCGGGAGGCGAACGGAACTGCCGGCATCATGATGCCCGGCCGCGTTGTCCTGTGTTGTCGAATGTGCCGCTAACAGCGACCCTCGCTCCGACGATCCCGCGCTTCTGAACGCCGGCATCGTCGCCCGGTCGTCCGCCTTCCGCGTCGATCACGCGCACCCGGACACCGTGCTCCGGCCCCTCGGCCACACACCTCCCGCTGAACCCCGCTCTCTCGGACGCCCGGGTTCACCACTGAAGGACACCTCCCTCATGTCGATCTCCGCCGTTCTCGACCGCCCCGCCACCGCCGCCTCGACCACCGCCGCCGGCCCCCGGCCCGCGCACCGCGCCGCCGCCGTGCGGCCGGCCGCCCCGGCTTCCGCCCCCGCGACACCCGCCGCCCCCGCCGCGCGTCCGGCGCTGCCCGCCGGAACCGCTCCCCGCGGCTTCGCCCTCTACGTCGGCATCGACGAGGCCAAGGCCGCCGAAGCCGGTGTCAGCCTCGGCACGCTCGTCGAGGCGCTGCGCCGCACCCTCGGGGAACTGGCCCCCGCCGCCGAGACCTACGCGACGGTCGCGCTCGCTCCGGCCGGTGCCGGCGGCCGCGACGTCGACGTGGTGCGGCTCGCGCTGCACGAACCCTCGGCCGTCGCACGGACGAAGGAGGAGCCGGCCGAGGAGGACCGCGCCCCCCGCGGCGTCGTGGTCGACATCTCGCGCAAGCGCGTCCTCATCGACGGCGAGTCCGCCGCCTTCACCTTCAAGGAGTTCGAGCTGCTGCAGTACCTCGTGCTCCGCGAGGGTCGCACGATCGAGCGCACCGAGCTCGTCTCGTCGCTGTGGGAGGGGGCGACCGACGACGAGGCGCCCGGAGAGCGCACGATCGACGTGCACGTTCGTCGCCTGCGCGCGAAGCTCGGGGTCTACGAGGACATCGTCCGCACCGTGCGCGGCGTCGGCTACCGGTTCGATCGGCACGCCGACGTGTCCATCCGCTACGGCCACGGCACCCCCTCGCCCGACCGCTTCTGAGCGGACGGCCCCGCTGAGCGTCATGTCGGCGGGGCGACGTAGGGTGTCGGCATGAGGTCGACCCGGGTGCCCGCGCGTCCGTCGTCGCGCGACCCGCGCCCGCCGGACGTCGAGCCCCTCCGCACGGAGTACCGCCCGCCGTCCCCCGTCGACGTCGATCGCGCCGTCGGTGCGCAACGCCACGGACGCCACGACCCGACCTTCACGGCTACCGGCCCGCTCCGCTCGGGGGGCGTGATCTGGCGGGCGAGTCGCACCCCCTCGGGCGTCGCGACGCTCGCGCTCCGCCGCACCGCCGACGGCGCGGTCCACGCCGCGGCGTGGGGGACGGGCGCCGGGTGGGCGCTGGATCAGCTGCCCTCCCTCTGCGGCGCGCGTGACGAGCCGGACGGTTTCGACGCGACGCGGCACCCCTCGGTCGCGGAGTGGCATCGACGGTTCCCCGACCTCCGCATCGGGCGCACCGACCTGGTGTTCGACGCGCTCGTGAGCGCGATCATGGAGCAGAAGGTCACGAGCCTCCAGGCGTTCTCGGCCTGGCGCAGCATCGTCACCTGGTACGGCGAACGCGCCCCCGGTCCGACACCGCGCCCGATGTTCGCCCCACCCGACATCGAAGGCTGGCGGCACGTCCCGTCGTGGGCCTGGCACCGCGCGGGCCTCGAGCCGCCGCAGTCCCGCACGATCGTCGAGGCCGCTCGCCGAGGCGTGTCGATCGCACGGGCCGCGGCCGACGCCGCCGACGGCGAGTCCCGCGATCGGGTCTTCATCAGCCTCCGCGGAGTCGGCGTCTGGACGAGCGCCGAGACGCGCATCCGCGCGTTCGGCGATCCGGACGCCGTGAGCATCGGCGACTACCACCTGGCCCACCAGGTCGGCTACGCCCTGACCGGGCACCGCACCGACGACGACGGCATGCTCGAGCTGCTCGAGCCCTTCGCCGGGCACCGCCAGCGCGTCATCCGTCTCATCTACGCCGGGGCCGGACTCGAACCGCGGCGCGGCCCGCGGCTCGCGCCCGAAGACCATCGCGACCGCTGATCCCGGGCCCCGATCGCGGACCGCCGACCGCCTAGGCTGCACGCCGCCGACGCCCTCGCCGACGGCGCGGGGGGCCAGATGGTCGCGATGCGCGGCACCGACATCACCCGTGCGCCGTTCGCCGACGCCCTCGCCGAGCTGAACAGCGTGCCCCTGTACCGCTCGCGCTGTTCGGCTGAGTCCACGCGCCGTTCGAGCACAGGAGATCGTTCGCGGACAGGAGCCGCCGCGGCAGTGGCATCCTGTCTCCGAACGATCTCCTGTGCTCGTGCGGGGTGTCAGCGCGGCGTGAGGTGCAGCCCTGCGCCATCGCGACCCGGATGCGGTCGAGCACCGTCGCCGACCGCGGATCGCGGACCGCCTAGGCTGGCCGGATGACGAACCCCGGCACGGGCTGGCCCCGCGGACGCACGTACTGGCTCCTCGGGAGCGCGGTGCTGCTGGGCGCCGGCATCCTGTTCGGGCTGGTCTGGCAGAACGTGTGGCTGGGTCTGCTGCTGGCCGCGGTGATCTCGCTCGGGTGGCTCATCGCGTTCGAGTCGAACCGCGGTCGCAACGTGGGCGTCGACGACCCGGACAACGGCATCGAGCTCTGACGCGCGTTCCGGCTCAGGAACGCTCGACCCCGGCGGCGAAGGCCAGGACGCGGGCGGTCACGAAAGGCGTGACGTAGCCGGCCGCCCCCGCGGCGGGCGCGGCCTCCGCATCCGTCGCCGCCTCCGCGAGTGCGCCGCGGACGATCGGGACCGCCGCCCCCGTGGCCAGGAGCGCGTCGACGGCGGACACCGTGTACTCGTCGGCCACGGCGATCCGTCGCGTCGCCGCGTCCGCGGCATCCGCGTCCGAGGGCGGGCGCACGGCCTGCGTCGCCGCGAGCACGGGCGACACGTGGGTGTAGCCGGAGAGAGCCAGACCGAGTGCGGCCCATCCGCGGTCGTCGGGCGCTCGTTCGGCGAGCTCGTCGCGCGCGTGGTCGAGGGCGAGCGCGCGGAGTGCCGCCGGGTCGGCTGCCGCGACCCGCGCCTCGGCGGCGTCGGCGGAGATGTCGTCGGCGTCGGCCCGGGCGGCGATCACCCGCGACCGGTAGGCGTCGCTCGCGGCGATGCCGGCCCGTCGGAGCAGCGAGGCCACCCCGGCGAGGTCCGCCTCGCCGTCGAGCCGCCCCCCGCCGCCCGCGGGCAGGTCGCCGAGGGCCTCGGCCGTTCGGAGCGCGGACCGTGCGAGCGCGACCGCGGTCGTCGCCACGGAGTCGGAGTCGTCGTCCGCGGGGTCGGCGGACATGTCCTCCGCGTAGCGGGCGAGGGCGAAGGCCTCGGTCGCGGCGGTCGCGGCGCGGAGGACCGCGTCGAGGTCGTCGAGGGTCTCGGGCGAACGGCGGTCGAGGTCGTCGAGCAGCGCCGCGGCGGCATCGCGCACCCGCGCGGGATCCGCGCCGGCCTCGTCGGGGGAGATCTGCGGGGCCACCGCGAGGGCCACCCGATCGGCGGCGGTCGTCGCGGCGGCGAACGCCGCACCGGCGACTCCGTCCGAGCGGAGGGCGGAAGCGCGCTCGAGCGCGTCCCGGGCCGCGTCGGCGACCGCCGGGTCGGCGGCCGCGTCCAGGGCGGAGGATGCGGTCTCGATGACGTCGCCCGCGGCGACGCCGAGCGGGTCGTCGGGTGCGGGGTCGCCGTCCACCGTCGCGAGGGGCGACGGCGAGGGCGGAGGGGTGGGGAATGCGGCCTCGGGCAGTTCCTCCCCCGTCATCACCGCGTACGCTCCGGCGACGTCCGCGACCTCGGTCACGGTCATGCCGCCGGTCGCGGCGAGCTGGTCGAGGTCGACCGTCTCGCCCTGGGCGTTGCGCACCGTCCGCTGCCCGGCGGGAACGAGGATCGTGTCGATCCCCCCGGCGTCGACGGCGGCCGCGACCTGCTCGGCGAGCCCGGACACGGGCCGGATCGCACCGAACGGGGTGACGGCGCCGGACAGGGCGACTCCCGACTGGACCTCGGTGCCGTAGTAGAGCGCGAGCACGCCGACCGCGGTGACGGCGCCCGCTGCCGGGGTCGCCAGGCGGGTGTCGAACCCGAAGGTGTACGCGGTGTCCGGCCGCGCCCCGGTGAGCAGGGTCGCGGCGGTGACCGCCGTCCAGGTCGCGGACTGCGTGACCGGATCGACACCGCTGACGTCGTTCTCGGTGATGTCGACGCTGAGGCCGCCGCCGTCGGCCGAGGCCGCGGTGATGCGCTGGCTGGCGAGCACGCCCTTCTTCCCGCTCGCGTACAGCACGGGCACGGTGATCTCGCTGCCCTCGAACCGGCCGTCCGACCCGATGCCGAAGCCGAGCGAGAACTGGAGCCCGCACCCCGAGAGGACGAGGAGCGGGACGAGCGCGGCGGCCGCCGCGGCGATACGTCTCACGAGGACCGATCCGAGACGAACAGCGCACAGGTCGTGTCGTAGTAGGCGTCGGTCTCTCCCGCAGCACGCATGCCGATGCGCTCGGCGACGGCCTGCGAGGCGCGGTTGTCGGGGTGGGTCACCGCGACCACGCGCGAGATCCCCGCCGCGTGCGCGAGGGCGAGCATCGCGGCGGCCGCCTCGGTCGCGTATCCCTCCCCGTGGGCGTCGGGGTGGAAGTGCCAGCCGATCTCGATGTCGTCGGCCCGGTCGCCGCCGACCCCCGCCGACCACGGGATCGGCTTCAGCAGGATCGCGCCCAGGCGCTCCCCGTCGGCGCGGGTCACGGCCCGGACGCCGAGGACCCCGTCGCCGCGACTGCTCCACCGATCGAGCAGGGCGTCGACCTCGGTGGCATCCGTCATCGTCCGACCGTCGCCGATGTATCGACGGACCTCGGGTCGGCGATACATGTCGAACAGGAACGCCCGGTCGTCATCGGCGCGGGTCCACTCCCGCAGGACCAGCCGCGCCGTGGTCAGGTGCGTCCGCCGCATCGGCAGGTGCGGAATGCCGTCCTCGGAGAAGGGTTCTCCGGACACGGCGAACCCGAATCGGCCGTACCAGTCGGCGAGCTGCGCCTGCGCGTCGAGGAGGATCGGGATGCCGGGAGCCTCGGCGTCCAGGATCGCGACGGCCGCGCGCATGAGGTCTGCGGCGAGTCCCCGCCCGCGCGCGGAAGCGGCCGTCGCGACCCGCCCGATGCGGGTGTTGCGCTCCTCGCGCAGCAGGCGCAGGGTCGCGAGCACGGCTCCGGCCTCGTCCTGCGCCCACAGGAGTTCGGCGCCGGGCTCGATGTCGCGGCCGTCGATCTCGGGGTACGCAGCCTCCTGTTCGACCACGAACACCGACACGCGCAGCCAGAGCAGGCGGTAGAGGGTGAGCGGGGCGATCTCGGCGACGGGCGCGCGATGGAACGTGACGGCCATCCCTCGACGCTATCGCGCCGTGTCGCTAGCCTGAGCCCGAGCGCCGGTCGCCCGCCGGCCCCGACGCCCGCCCCCGAGAAAGGAGACCCGATGTCCTTCCAGGCCTACCTCGACGCGGTCGAGAAGAAGACCGGACTGACTCCGCGCCAGCTCGTCGACCTCGCGGCGGAACGGGGGTTCGGCCCCGACACGAAGGCCACTCCGATCCTGGAGTGGCTGAAGACGGACTACGACCTCGGACGCGGGCACGGGATGGCCCTCGTGCACGTCATCACGAAGGGGCCGCGGATCAGCGCCGCCCACGTCGGTTCCGGCGGAACGCACAGCGACCCGACGGACACGCTCTGGCTCGACGGCGCCGCCACGAATCCCCACGGCTGACCGGACGGCTCAGCCGCTCCCGAACCGGCGCGAAGCGGCCGTCTGCTCCGCGATGCGCCGGAGGGCGAGGATGAGCGGTTCGACCAGCACGGTGCCGAGGACGACATAGCGGACGGCTTCCTCGGCGGAGTCCGCGGGCGTGGCCTGGAGCTCCGCCTCCCCGATGGCGGCGAGATGCTCGACGTAGGCGGCGAGCACCGGCTCGGGGACAGCGAACCCCGCACGGTCGAGCGAGGCGAGGGCCCGCGCGACGGCGGCGACCTGCCCGGGCGCGCAGTCGTCCGCCGCGCCCCCGAAGCGGGCGACGAGCGCGCACGCCGGCTCCAGGTCGAGGTGTGCGTCGTCCGTGTCGGGGTTCACGGCGGTGCTCGCGGCGCCGAGGAGGGCACCGGGGCTCTCGGGTGGGTTCTCCAGCACGGAGATGACGTTGCGCACCCCGGCGATGCCGACACCGGCATCCACGAGGGCCCGGATGACGCCGAGCCGGCGCAGATGCGGTTCGCCGTAGGTCGCCTGGGTCGGCGACGTCCGCTCCCCCTCGGGGAGGACGCGCTCGCGGAGGTAGTACTTGATCGTCGCCACGGAGACGCCGCTGCGAGCGGACAGTTCCGAGATGCGCATGGATTCCCCCTTGACTGGATAGCACTACTATCCAACACTAGATAGTGACACTATCCAGTTAGGACGAGCCCATGGCATCCCTCCACCCGGGTCGCATGACCCACCGACACGACGGCGAACTCGTCGTCTTCCACATCGGCATGACCATCAACCGGTGGTGGCGGCCCGACCTCTGGCTGCCCATCTCCGCCGAGATGGGGCCGATGCTGCGCGAGCTCAGCAGCGATCCCGACTCGGGCCTGCTCGGGTTCACGATGCTCTTCGGCGCCCGGGGCCCCTATATCGTGCAGTACTGGTCCTCGCTGGAGAAGCTCTACGCCTACGCGTCGGCCCCCGCGCAGGCGCACCGCCCGGCCTGGACCCGTTTCAACAGGCGCGCGCGCAAGGCCGCGGGCGCCGTGGGCATCTGGCACGAGACGTACCTCGTCGACCGTGCCGAGTCGATCTTCGTGGCGACCCCGCCGATGGGACTGCCGAAGGCGACCGAGATCGTTCCGGTGGGCTCACGACACGACCGGGCGGCGGCGCGCGCGGCCGACGGGCGCACCAGCGCACGCCCGCCGGTCGAGCCCGCTCAGTAGGCGCTGCCCGGGTTCAGGATGCCGCGGGGGTCGAACACCCGCTTGATCTCGTCGTGCAGCCGCACCACGTCGTCTCCCAGTTCGCGCCGCGCCCACTCGCGCTTGAGACGTCCGACGCCGTGCTCCGCGGTGACCGTGCCGCCGAGCGACAGGGCGAGGGCGAAGATGTCGTCGGCGGCGCGCACGGCGGTCTCGGGCAGGTCTCCGTCGCCCGGCTCGACCACGATGATCGGATGCAGATTGCCGTCGCCGGCATGACCGAAGACGAAGATCGGCACCCCGTGCCGATCGGCGATGAGCCGGATGCCGCTGATCGCCTCCGCCAGCCGGCTCCGCGGAACCGCGATGTCCTCGATCAGCGGTCGACCGGTTCGCTCCAGCGCCGGGAGCGCCTGCCGCCGCGCGGACAGGAGATCGGCGGCGCGCTCGGCATCCTCGGTCCACTCGTGGTGGGTCGCCGTCGGGGCGACCGCCGCGAGGACCACGGCCATCTCCTCCGCGGCACCGAACCCGTCGGTCTGCGCGAGCAGCAGCGCCTCCCCCTGCGCACGGAGCGTCGTGCCCGAGGCGTCGTCGATCGCGGCGAGCGTCGCACCGTCGAGGATCTCCAGCACCGCGGGGCGAGCCCCGCTCACCGCGATCGCCGCGACCGCGTGCGCGGCGTCCTCCAGCGTCGCGAAGAACGCGGAGGCCGTCGCCACCCGCTGCGGCGCCGGCAGCAGGCGCACGCGGGCCGCGACCACGATCCCGAGCGTCCCCTCCGACCCCACCACGAGGCCCGCGAGGTCGTACCCGGTGACGCCCTTGATCGTGGGACGGCCGAGGCGCACGAGCGAGCCGTCGGCGAGGACCACGTCGACGGACAGCACCGCATCCCGTGTCACCCCGTACTTCGCCCCGCGCAGTCCCCCGGCGTTGGTGGCGATGTTGCCGCCGATCGTCGAGATGCCGACGCTGCCCGGGTCGGGCGCGTACAGGAGGCCGTGCGCGCGAGCCGCGGCATCCAGATCCGCGGTGATGACCCCGGCCTCCACCTCGGCGGTGCCGTCGACCGGGTCGATCGCCCGGATGCGGTTCAGCTGCGACAGGTCGAGCACGATCGCCCCCTCCCCCGCCACCGCCCCTCCGGCCAGGCCCGATCCCGCGCCGCGCGTGATGAGGGGAACACCGGATGCCGAGGCCCGGCGCACCGTCTCCTGCACATCCGTGACATCCCGGGCCAGGACGATCTCGGCGGGCCGCCCCTGCGGCTGGAGTCCCGAGCGGTCGAGGGCCCGGTCGACCTCGGTCGGGGGAAGCGTCATGCGCGGACCTTTCGTTCGGCGCGGATGATCTCGGCCGGCAGGGGCGCGCTCCCGGGACGACCGCCCCGGGCGGCAAGGATGCCGAGGGTGCGCTGGATCGCCTCCGCCAGCGGCGCGGCGGTCCCGGCCTGCCGGGCGAGCAGCACGAGTTCGCCGACGAGGTAGTCGCTCTCGACGCTCGTTCCGCGCTCGAGGCTCTGCCACGTCGACAGCCGCCCGGGCACGTGGCCCGGGACGTCCTCGACCGGGAGGAACCCCTGCTCCGCCGGAGCGACGGGCAGGGCGAGCCGTGCGAAGAGCGCCTCCGCCTCACGGCGCAGCGCGTCCGTCGCGGCATCCCGCTCCGCCGCGTCGACGGCGAAGACCTCGACGACGTTGCGGAGGTTTCCGAGGAGCTTCCGCCGTTTCGTGGCGGCGATGTCGTCCACCGCGGATGCCGCGAAGCCCGCGCGGGCGAGATCCTCCCGCACGGCCTCGACGAACGGCGCGCCCGCCCCCGTCGCCGCGCCCACCCGTGCGACACCGATGGTCGGCCACGACGGCGAGACGACCTCGCCCGGACGCAGGTGGCTCGCCGCGATCCCGACCGAGACCCCCACGACGGCGGCCGACCGTCGCGTCGCGACGGCTTCCGCGGAGAGGCCGTTCTGCAGCGTCACCACGGGCAGGTCCGCCACCGCGCCGCCCCCGGCGAGCGGGCGCCACGCGATCGCGGCGAGGGCCTGCTCGGCATCCTGCGCCTTCACCGCGAGCACGACGGAGTCGCCCACCGCCGGCTCGGTCTCGTCGATCGCGCCGACGACGTCCACCGGCACCGTCTCGTCCCCGTGCGGGCGTCGGACGGTCACACCGCGCTCACGGATCACCTCGAGTGCGGCGCCTCGGGCGATCAGCACGGCCGGGACCCCGGCGGCCCGCCACTGCGCGGCGAGGAGCGCACCGAGGGCGCCCGCCCCGACGATCAGTCGACGTCTGCTCACGCGACGTTCCGCCGCCCGAACACGACCTCGGGATCGATGCCGCGGCGCGCGACCTCTTCACGGACCAGCGGGATGACGAGTCGGCCGGCATCCACCGCGTCGTTCAGGTCGCCGAGGGTCGGGAGCGAGACGATGTCGGCGCCGAGCTCGACGTACCGGACGATCGCCTCGGCCACCGTCTCGGGCGAACCGACCAGGAGCGAGGACGCGCCGCCCGATCCGGCGACGCCGCGGGGCGTCCACAGCACACCGCCGTCGTGCTCCTCGGACTGCTCCGAGATCTCGCGGAGCCGCACCGACCCGACGTTCGTGCTGTTGATGTCCTTGACCTTCTCGTAGAACGGACGGGCCGCCTCCAGGATGCCGCGCGCCTTCTCGCGCGCGAGCGCGTCGGTGGCCGCGACCACCGGCCGGAACGTCACCCAGAACCGGATGCGGTCGGTGCGTCCCGCCGCGCGGGCGTGGGCGTAGACCCGGTCGATCTGCTCCGCGGTCTGCGCGAGGGGCTCGCCCCACAGCGCGAAGATGTCGGCGTGCGCGCCACCGGAGGAGTAGGCGAACTCGCTCGATCCGCCGAGCGACACCGGCAACGCCCCGCCCGAGTGGGTCGCGTACCCCGGGCCGAAACCGTCGAAACGGTAGAACTCGCCGTCGTGGGAGAACGGCTCCTTCTCGGTCCACACGCGCCGCAACAGCTGGATGAACTCGGACGAGCGGCGGTAGCGCTGCTCCTTGTCGAGGTAGTCGCCCTGGCGGGCCTGCTCCTGGTCGCTGCCGCCGGAGATGATGTGGACGAGCGCGCGCCCGCCCGACAGCTGGTCGAGCGTGGACAGCCCCTGCGCGGCGACGGTCGGGAACGCCGAGTTGGGTCGGACCGCCACCACGGTCTTGAGTCGCCGCGTCGCCGCGAGGACCGTCGCGGCGAGCGCGTACTGGTCGGCACTGGCCGATGCGTACGGGATGAGCGTGTAGTCGAAGCCGTAGGCCTCGATCGTGCGGGCGTAGTGGCGGAGCCAGTCCACGTCGATGGGCGTGGTGAAGGTGCTGCCGCCGGCAGCGACGGATCCCGGGGGACGGCTGCCGACCATGTTGACGAATTCGACGGGCATGGGAGTTCCTTTCGCGGGAGACGGAGGGGTCAGGCCGTGACGGGCACGGCGGGTCGGATGCCGCGCGGATCGGGGACCGCGGCGACCAGGGAGCGGGTGTACGGGTGCTGCGGGTTCTCGAGCACCTCGGTGGCGGGACCGTGCTCGACGACCCGTCCGTGACGGAGGACGGTCACGGTGTCCGCGATCTGCCGGACGAGCGCGAGGTCGTGGGAGACGAACAGGTAGGTCAGCCCCCGCTCGACCTGCAGCCGCGCGAGCACGTCGAGGATCTCGGCCTGCACGGTGACGTCGAGCGCGCTGGTGGGTTCGTCGAGCACGAGGACATCGGGCTCGAGCACGAGGGCGCGGGCGATCGCGACGCGCTGGCGCTGGCCGCCGGAGAGGGCCGCCGCGCGGCGCCGCCACAGGTGCTCGCGCAGTCCGACCGCGACCAGGGCGGCTCGGGCCGCCGCGCGGCGGGCACGGCGGTCGCCGACCCGATAGCGGTCGAGGGGCTCGCGGACGAGGCTCTCGACGTGCCACGACGGATCCAGCGACGTGAACGGGTTCTGATACACCAGCTGCAGGTGTCGCCGCACGGTGCGCAGGTCCGTGCGGGAACGCCCGTGCACCGGCTCCCCCGCGACGCGGAGGTCGCCGGCATCCGGAGTCTCGAGCCCCAGGAGGAGCCGCACGGTCGTCGTCTTGCCCGACCCGGATTCGCCGACGAGCGCGTGGGTGCTGCCGGCCGCCACCTCGAACGAGACGTCGTCGACCGCGCGCAGCTCCTCCCCGCCGACGCGGAAGGTCTTCACGACGTCCGACACCTGCACGGCGGGACGGGCGGGGTCGATCCGCCGTTCCGCGAGCACGGCCCGATATCGGTCGGGGGACAGCGCGGGGACGTCGGCGCGCAGCGCGGCGGCGTACTCGGACCGGGGGGAGGCGAACACCTCCGCCACGGGACCCGCCTCCTGGATGACGCCGTCGCGCAGCACGACCAGCTCGTCGGCGCGTTCGGCGGCGAGCGCGAGGTCGTGGGTGATGAGCAGCAGCCCGATTCCCAGCGACGTCCGCAGCTCCGTGAGCAGGTCGAGGATGCGCTTCTGGATCGTGACGTCCAGCGCGCTCGTGGGCTCGTCGGCGACGAGGAGCGCGGGCGCGGGGAGCACGGCGAGCCCGATCAGCACGCGCTGCAGCATGCCCCCGGAGAGCTGGTGCGGGTAGGACCGGTACACGCGCTCCGGATCGGCGAGGCCCACGCGTTCGAAGACCTCGAGGATGGCGGCCCGGCGGCGCGCGGCATCCCGTTCCCCCGTGAGGGCGGCGGCCTCGTGCGCCTGGCTGCCGATGGTCCGGACGGGGTTGAGGGCCGAGGCGGGGTCCTGCGGCACGAAACCGAGGCGGCGGCCGCGCAACGGGCGGAAGCGGGCGAGGGGCAGCGCGAGCACGTCGTCGCCCTCGAGCAGGACACGGCCCTCGGCGTGACCGGAGTCGCGCGGGAGGAGCCGCAGCACGGCCTTCGCGATCGTCGACTTGCCCGAGCCGGACTCGCCGATGAGCGCGAGGCTCCGGCCGCGGTGCAGGTCGAACGAGACGTCGGAGACGACCCGACGGCCGCCGTACGACACCGCCAGGTCGCGTACGGAGAGGAGGGTGTCAGTCATGGCTCAGTCCTTCGCTCGCAGCCAGCGGCTGACCCGGTTGATCGACAGCACGACGGCCACGATGACCGCCGAAGGGGCGTACACGAGCCACGGGCTCGACACGAGGTAGTCCTTCCCGGCCGAGACCAGGAGTCCCCAGTCGGATGCCGGGGGCGGGTCGCCGTAGCCGAGGAACGCGAGTCCCGCGATGACGAGGATCGACACCCCGAACTGCAGGACCGCGAGCGACAGGACCGACCGGGAGGCGTTGGGCAGGACGTGCGTGAGCAGCACGTGCGCGCGCGACCCGCCCTGGAGTTCCGCCGCCTCGACGTAGACGGTGCCGCGCACCTTCAGCGCCTCGGAGCGCATGACGCGCGCGAAGACGGCGACGGCCGAGACACCGGTCGCGATGGCGGCGTTGATGGTCTGGAAGCCCAGGGAGCTGACGACGACGACCGCGAGCAGGAAGCTCGGGATCGCCAGCAGCACGTCGACGACGCGGGCCGTGACGACGTCGACGAGGCCGCCGAAGAATCCCGCGACGAGCCCGAGCAGGCCACCGACGACCACCGCGATGCCCACCGCGATGAGGGCGCTGAGCACCGACGAGCGCGTGCCGAAGATGACGCGCGCGAGGACGTCGCGGCCGAGGTTGTCGGTGCCGAACCAGTGCACCGCGCTCGGGGCCAGCAGCTTCTCGCTCGTGTCGCCGACGATCGGGTCGTAGCCCGTGAAGAGGGCGGGCGCGAGCGCCCACGCCGCGGCGACGACGATCACGAGGAAGGACACGACGACGGCGACCGGGATGCCGCGACGACGACGGGCCGTCGCGTCGGCACCGGCGAGGAGGGGCGAGAGGACGGCGGTCATCGAACGGTCGCTTTCTAGAGGGGGGCCGGGTCGGCGGCCGGGGAGGGGACCGCGGGACGATTCGGCTGGAGCAGGGAGACCCGCGGGTCCAGCACGGGGTAGAGGAGGTCCGCGATCAGGTTCACCGCGACGAAGACGACCGCCGCGAGCGCGACCACCGCCTGGATCACCGGGAGGTCCTGGGTGGCGACGGCGGTCTGGACGACGCTGCCGATGCCCGCACGGCCGAACACCGTCTCGGTGATGAGCGCGCCGCCGAGGAGCTCCCCCACCGTGAGCGCGATGATCGTGACGACCGGGAGCGCCGAGGGCTTGAGCAGGTGCGCGAAGAACAGGCGCGCCCGCCCGAGCCCCCGGGCGTAGGCGACGACCGCGTAGTCCTCGCCGAACTCGTGGTCGAGTCCGGTGATGAGGACCTGCGCGATCTGGGCGGACACCGGGATGCCGAGCGCCACCGCCGCGAAGAAGGTCGCCACGGGGGCGTCCGGGTCGATCACGGAGAACAGGCTCAGCTGGAACGCGAAGACGTTCAGCAGCAGCAGGCCGATGACGAAGTTCGGCACCGAGAGGAACAGGGCCGGAACCGAGCGCAGCAGCTGCGCCGCTCGGCGCGGCAGCACCTGGGTGCCGTAGGCGAGGGCGAACGCGAGCACGAGGGCGACGCCCAGCGCCGACGCCGCCAGGGCGAACGTCGACGGCAGGGCGTCTCCCACGATGGTGGCCACCGGCTGGCTGGACCGGAGCGAGATCCCCAGGTCGCCGCGGACGAAGCGCCCCAGCGCCTCAACCAGCTGCACCCACACCGGGCGGTCCAGTCCGTAGAACTCCACCATCTTCTGGATCTGGTCTTCGGTGAAGCCGTTCTCGGGGTTGCGCAGGGTGCTCGACAGCGGATCGCCGGGGAGCACGCTGATCACCACGAAGGTCAGCACGTAGGCCAGCAGCACCACGACGACCGCTTGGCCGAGGCGCTTGGCCGCGAAGATCAGGTAGGCGGAGTTCATGTCGGAGGCCTACTTCTGCAGGTACGCGGTCGCGTAGTCGGCGATCGCGACGCCGTTGTAGGTGACGCCCTGGAGCTTCGGGCTCTGGACGTAGATGCGCTGCACGATCTGCGTGATCGGCACGAACAGCCCCTGCTGGAGCACGTACGTCTGCAGCTCGTCGACGGCTGTCGCGCGGGTGTCCTTGTCGGTGGCCCGGGCGATCCGGTCACGCAGGTCGTTCAGCTTCGGGTCGGTCTCGCCGAGCCCGAACCAGTCCTCGCCCTTGTTGGCGTTCGTGAGGATGCCGGCCACCGTGCCCACGTCGATGAAGGACCGGGTCACCTCGTACAGCGGCGTGTTGGCACCGATCTTGACCTTCTCGCCGAAGGTCGCCACGTCGTAGGTCTGCACCGTGACGTCGAAGCCCAGGTCGCCGAGCTGCTGCGAGACGAGCTCGTCGATCGAGGCGGACGTCGCGAGGTACGGGTTGGCGTAGAGCGTCACCGCCAACGGCTGTCCGTCCTTGGTGCGCTTGCCGTCGGCGCCCTCGACCCATCCGGCTTCGTCGAGGAGGGCGGCGGCGGCCTTCGGGTCGTAGGCGAAGTCCGCGGAGTGGTCGGTCGCCTCGGGGACACCGCTCTGGATGAAGCCCTCCGCGGCCTGCCACCCGTCGGTGTACACGGTGTCGAGGATCTGCTGGCGGTCGATGCCGTGCTGGAGCGCCTGGCGCACCTTGACGTCGCCGAAGGGCGCGGCCTGGACGTTGACGGCGTACCCGTTGGTGAAGCCGAGATAGCGCGGGAGACCGGCGACGAAGCCCTTGTCGGTGAGGCTCGCGATCTCGCTCGGCTGGACGTTGTAGATGACCTGCGCCTGGTTGGAGGTGAGCGCGCCGATGCGCGTGCTCGACTCGGCGACCTGCTTGTAGGTGAGCGTGTCGAGGTACGCCGGGCCCGTGTGTCCGAGCGCTTGCGGACCCCAGCTGTAGTCGGCGCGCTTCTCGAGCACGACGTCGTCGCCGTCCGCCCAGCTCTTGATCGTGAACGGACCCGAGCCCGAGAAGTTGTCGAGGTTGCCCTGGTCCTGCTTGCTGAGGGCGAGCGTCTTCGGGGAGACGAGGATCGAGCCGTGGTAGCCCAGGGTCGGGATGAAGCCGAGGGCCGGCGCGGAGAAGGTGACCGTGACCGTCTTCGCGTCGACGGCCGTGGCCTTCTGGTACGCCTTCGGGAACAGGCCGATCGGGGCGATGCCCTTGTCGGCGCTGCCGAACGCCCAGTAGTCGAGGTTCGTGACGACCGCGGCGGCGTCGAGGGGCGTGCCGTCGGAGAACGTGACGCCGTCCTTCAGGTGCAGCGTGAACTCGGTGGCATCCGTGTTCTGCTCCCAGCTCTCGGCGATCCACGGCGAAACGGCGCCCTTGTCATCGACGTAGACGAGCTTGTCGGTGACCTGGCCCCAGATGTTGCCCTGGTAGCTGGAGATCGAGCTCTCGTTGGGGACCCAGCTGGTGCCGAGGGAGTTGATGAGGAAGACGACGTCGCCGCCCTCGGTGGGGGCTGCGTCCGTCGGGGCGGTCGCCGTGGTGGAGCCTGCGCAGCCGGCGAGGAGGGTCAGGGAGAGGGCGAGGGCGGCGCCGAGGGCGGCTCGCCGTCGACGCTTCGGGAATGAGGACATGGGCTGTGTTCCTTGGTCGGGACCGACCGCCGGGCGCGGTCGGGAACTCTTCAGCGAGTCTCAGCGGGCCGCGATGACGCGTCCAACGACGACGACCGATGGGAAACGATCGGTGCGGATGATGGATGCCGAAACCCCCGGGATCCGCGGGATTCCGGGGGTTTCGGGGTGTCGGAGGCCGTTGAGGCGCGCGCGGTGGGGGCGGCTCCGATGACGCCGTGTTGCGTCAGACGCCGAGGACTCTCCGCCCCGTGCCGAGGAGCGCCTGGTCTTCCTGGGGCGGGTGCACGCGCGCCGAGAGGACATCGCGCAGGTGTCGCTCGAGGGGGTTGGTCCGGCTCAGGGCCGGGTTTCCGAGCGCGGCCACGGCCGCCTCGACGGCGGCGATCGCCGAGCGGACGATGAGGATCTTCGCGAGGGGGACGCGCGCGACGGCGTCGGCATCGCCCGCGACCGCCTTCTCGGTCACCCCGTACAGCAGCGTCTCGGCCTGCACGAGCTGCGCTTCGATCTCGCCGGCGACCGTCTGGATGCGGTCGGTGGTCGCGATCGGGCGTCCGAGCCCCGCCGGGACCCGGTCGTGGGCGAAGCGGGTGAAGAAGTCCTGCGCCGCGCGGGCGACGCCGACGTACAGCGCCGCGTGCGTGAGGCCAAGGGCACTCGCCTGCGCCGCGGGGTCGCGGTAGACCCCCGTGAACGGGATCTCGAGGAAGTGGTCCTCGGGGGCCTCGACGCCGTCGTAGACGACGTCATGGGTGGAGCTGGCCCGCAGGCCCAGGTGGTCCCAGGTGGGGATGATCGTGATCCCCGGGGCGTCGCCCCGCACGATCAGATGCCCCACCCGCGGCTCCGCGTCGTCGGTCTTGGCCCACACGAGGTGGTAGTCGAGCCCGGTGCTCGCGGTGACGTAGGCCTTGCGTCCGGTCACGGCCCAGCCGTTGGCGGTGCGGCGGACCGTCGTGGCGGGGAGACCGCCGCGGGCCGGGGCGCCGAGCTCCGGTTCGGCGCGCGCCGTGTTGATGGAAACGGGACGCTCGGCGGTCTCGGCGACGACCCTCTCGTACAGGTGCGCCGGCCAGACGTCCCGGTCGATCTGGGCGATGTGCGTCGCCAGCGTGTTCGCGACGATGAGGGCGACCGAGGGGTCGCCGCGCCCGATCGCCTGCAGGATGCGGAGCCGCTCCAGGGCGTCGACCTGATCGCCGCCGAAACGTTCTCCGAGCACCGCCTGGAACACTCCGGCCCCGTGGACGGCGGCGAGACCGTCGGTGGGGAAGTCGGCGGAACGGTCGTAGCGTTCCGCGGTTTCGGCGACGGCGGCGGTGAGGGCGCCGAGGTCGACGCGCGAGAGGGTCGGAGAGGCAGTCATGCCCCCATGCTCCGCGGGAGGGGCCGCGCGCGTCCAACAGCGATCCTCGAACCGCACCCATCGGGCATTCCGATGGGCGCGGACGTCACGCCGAGACGGCGTGGATGTGGCGTCGGACCGCGAAGAACCCGTCGAGGGAGGCCAGCGCCGCCTGCTCCACGTCGGGTTCGAGCCCCCGCCGTGTGATGAGCCGGACGAAGATCCGGCCGAGGTCGGGGAAGTCGCGCCGCACCACGAGACCGGCGGGCGCACGACCCGCGGTGGGCAGGACCGCGACGCCCAGGCCGGCACGGGCCGCGGCGATGACGCCCTCGAGACTGCCGGATTCGGCCGCGATGTCGACGCGGGCACCGATGTCGCCGAGCTCCTGAAGTGCGCGCTGTCGCATGCCGCACGGCTCGACGTACGCCACGAGCGGCACGGCCTCGCCGTGCCCGGGCGGCTGCCAGGACGGCGATGCGTACCAGTTGAGCGGCAGCTCGCCCACCTCGACGCCGGCGACGGTCGATCCGGTGTCGAGCACCACGGCGAGGTCGATGGTGCCCTTGGTCACGGCATCCGTCATCTTGGTGGAGCGGTCGATGTGGAACTGCACCTGGCGGTCGGGGAACGCGCGGCGGAGGGTCCCGAGGAGCTCCGGCAGGATCTGCTCGGCGGCCGTCTCGGTGGACCCCACGACGATCGTGCGAGCGCGCGTGACGTCCAGACGCGCGAGGGCTTCGTCGTGGACGGCGAGGATGCGGCGGGCCTCGGCGAGGAGCTTCTCCCCCGCCAGCGTGAAGCGGGCGCGCCGGCCGTCCCGCTCGACCAGCGGCTGCTGCAGCCGCTTCTCGAGGGAGCGCACGTGCTGGCTGACCGTGGGCTGGGACATGTGGAGGGCCACCGCGGCACGGCCGAATCCCCCGCACTCGTCGATCGCGACGAAGGTGCGCAGTTGGATGATGTCGAGCGTCTCGGCCATGCCTGGACGATAGACGGCCGCGTGCCCCACCCGCTCGGCGACGGTCACGCGGGTTCACATGGCATCCATCGGGCACGGCGATGGGTGCTCATCACGGACCCGGCATTGCTCGCCCGCGCGCGGTCTTCCTAGGCTCGGACCGGTGCGCCATCCGATCGGCGCCGCCACGAGGAGTGAGAGATGAGCGACTTCTTCGACCGCGAGGGAGACCGCGCGTACACGCGCGACTACAAGGAGACGACGCCGGACGTGCTCGCCGCGTTCACGGCGTTCAACGACAGCGTGTTCGCGCCCGAGGGTCGCGAGATCCCGCTGAAGTTCCGCGAGCTCATCGCGCTCGCCGTCGGCATCACGACGCAGTGCACCTACTGCATCGACGGGCACTCGCAGGCCGCCGTCCGCGCCGGCGCCTCGAAGGCCGAGCTCGCCGAGGCCGCCTGGGTCGCGACCGCGATCCGCGCCGGCGGCGGGTTCGCGCACGGTCGGCTGGCGTTCAAGCTGTCCGGCATCCACGATCACGAGGCGGTGCACGCGCATGTCTGACGTCCTGGTCACCGCGACCGAACTGCGCGACGCCCTCGCCGCGGGGGGTTTCGCCGACGGCGGTCCCGTGCGCGTGCTCGACGTGCGCTGGCGCCTCGACCGACCCGACGGGCTGCCCGAGTACCGCGCCGGGCACATCCCCGGCGCGCAGTACGTCGACCTCGACCACGAGCTCGCCGCGCACGGGGAGCCCACCGACGGGCGGCATCCGCTCCCGCCCGTCGAGGCGCTGCAGGAGGCGGCCCGGCGCTGGGGCATCGATGACGGCGACACCGTGGTGGTCTACGACGACCTCAAGAACCTCTCGAGCGCGCGCGCCTGGTGGCTGCTGCGGTACGCCGGCGTCGCGGACGTGCGTCTGCTCGACGGGTCGCTCCGCGCGTGGACCGACGCCGGGTTCGATGCGGAGACGGGGGATGCCACTCCCCCCGCGCCCGGGTCGGTGACGCTGGCCTACGGCGCGCTGCCCGTGCTCCCGCTCGACGAGGTCGCCGGGTTCGCCGACGGGGCGCTCCTGCTCGACGCGCGGGCGGGCGAGCGCTACCGGGGCGAGGTCGAGCCGATCGACCCCCGCGCCGGGCACGTGCCCGGCGCCGTGAGCGCCCCCACCACCGAGAACGTCGGCGCCGACGGGCGGTTCCTCGCCCCGGAGGCGCTGCGCGCGCGCTTCACCGAGCTCGGTGCGCTGCCCGGTGTCGAGGTGGGTGTGTACTGCGGCTCCGGTGTGACGGCGGCGCACCAGGCGGTCGCGCTGACGCTCGCCGGGTTCACGCCGCGCGTGTTCCCCGGGTCGTGGAGCCAGTGGTCGAACCACCCGGAGCTGCCGGTCGCGACCGGCGCCGAGCCGCGCTGAGTCAGGCCCAGAGCTCCTCGATCGGCACCGCGCGGCCGAGCACATTCTCGGCGGCGCGGTGCCCCGACAGCAGGGCACCGGGCACCGTCGCGGGGTCGTCGCCCCACGTGGCCTCTCCGGCGAGGTGCAGCACTCCCCCGATCGGTGCGGCGAGCTCGTCGTGGTCGGGGCCGACCGAGCCGGGCTTCATGTAGCTGTACGACCCGCGCGAGAACGGGTCGTCCTGCCAGCGCGTGACGACCACGCTGTCGGGGTCGGGGATCTCCTCGCCGTACAGGCGACGCAGCTGCGTCATCGTCGAGGCCGTGATCTCCTCGTCGCTCCAGTGCCGGGTGGCGACCGCTGCGGGACCGGCGGCGAACGTCAGCAGCGCCGCCTCGTCGTGGATCCGTCCCAGGTCGTACCAGGAGTGCCACCACTCCCCCTCGTCGCCGAACTGACGGATGCCGTAGACCCCGGCATCCCAGAACTTCTCGGGGAAGCGCAGCACGACCTTCTCGAAGGCATTGGATGCCAGCACCCCGAGCACCCGCTGATGGGTGTCCGGCAGCGGCGGCGTGATCGCGACATCACCGGACTGCAGGACGCCGATGGGGAGCGTGACGACGGCGGTCGCGCCCCGGAACGTGCCGCGGTCGGTGGTGACGGTCACCCCGGCGTCGGACCGGTCGATCGCGGTGACGACGTGCTCGAGGCGGACGTCGAGCCCCGCGGCGAGGTGGGTGGCGAGTTCGTCGTAGCCGCGCGGGAAGACGACCTCGATCCCGTTGACGGTGTCGTCGTCGAGGCCGTGCGCCCCGAGCACCGACATGTGGACGCCGTACTGCTCCTCCGCGCGGCGGCCGTTGTATTCGCGCACGCGCTGCGCGCGCTCGGGCGCCCAGTCGCGGGCGGCGAGCGCCTCCTCCACCACGTCGGCGTAGGTGGCATCCGGAGCCGACCGGGCGATGACGTCGACCAGATCGGCGTTCAGGGTGCGGACGTCGTCGGCGAACGCCCGCACCTCGTCGGGGGAGAGGCGCGCGGCATCCGGCCCGAAGTACGCCAGAGGGCGGCTGTCGGGCTGGTAGCCGCCGACGGTGAACTCCGCCATCGGCATCCCGAAGCTCCGGGCGGCGGCCTCGACCGGACTGTCGTCGATGCCGTGGATCCACGACGCCCCGCGATCGGTGACGTGGTGCCCGTCGCGCTGCGAGTGCACGCGGCCGCCCACGCGGTCGCGCGCCTCCAGGACGACGACGCGACGGCCTTCGCGAGCGAGGAGCCGAGCCGCGGAGAGACCTGCGATTCCGGCTCCGACGACGACGGTGTCGAACTGCTCCTGCATGACGGCTCCCTCGGGTAGACGACCGTGTCACGAGAGTAGTCGTCGCGCCGCCGCCCGCGGGGATACGGTGAGCGCATGATTCCGTGGGAGAACCTGGTGGCGTTCGTACTCGCCTCCGCCGTGATCATCGTGATCCCGGGGCCGAGCGTGCTGTTCGTCATCGGCCGGTCGATCGCCCTCGGTCGGCGCGCCGGCGTGCTGAGCGTCGTCGGGAACTCCCTCGGAACGATCCCGGCCGTGGTCGCCGTCGCCTTCGGCGTGGGGGCGATCGTCGCGTCGTCCGTCGTGGCCTTCACGGTGATCAAGATCGTCGGTGCGCTGTACCTCGTCTGGCTCGGCATCCAGGCGATCCGGCACCGGCGGGACGGCGCCGCCTTCGCCGCGGTCGGGACCCGGTCGACCTGGACGCTGCTGCGCCAGGGGATGGTCGTCGGGGTGACGAATCCTAAGACGATCGCCTTCTTCGTCGCCGTGCTGCCGCAGTTCGTCTCACCCGCGGCGGGGCCCGTGTGGGCTCAGCTGCTGGCGCTGGGACTGCTGTTCCAGGCCATGGCGCTGGTCTGCGACAGCACGTGGGCGCTCGCGGCCGGGACGGCCCGGGCCTGGTTCGCGCGGTCCCCGCGGCGGATCTCGGGGCTGGCGGGGGCCGGAGGGGTCATGATGATCGGGCTCGGCGGGGCGCTGGCGCTGACCGGAGCGAAGAGCTAGCCGCGGCGGTGATCCCTCACCGCCGCGGCCCGCTCAGGGCAGGGTGACGGGACCGGCGGATCCGGTGCCGAACAGGACGTGAGCCACGTCGTCCGGGACGGCGAAGTCGGCGAGTCCGAGTCGCAGCGCGGTGACCGCGTACTCCGCCGTCGACCGCGACGTCGCCGCCGTGAAGGTCGATCCCGGCGGCGCACCGGGCTGGTCCGGCCGGACGTTGACCATCAGGGACACCACCGTCGGGAGCGCGTTCAGCACGGTGGCGAGCACGGTCACCACCGGCGCGGAGAGCGACGACAGGGTGGCACCGAGTGTGGTCACTCGGTCGAACAGTTGCGTCGTGAGCAGATTGGCCACCGATGTGGTCAGCGCGGACCCGGAGGAGGTGAGCGTGGACAGGATCGAGGTGAGCGTGGGAAGACCCGCGACCCCGAGCGCGAGGTTGATGGTGCTCACGAGCGGTCCCGTGGGCGTGTTCGACAGGGTCACCCCGATCGTGGCGGTGCCGTCGACGACGGCCCCGATCGTGGCATCCAGACCGAGGGTCACCGTGGCGAGCGTGTACCCGACGGCCGAGACCGTGGTGGTCAGGGCGATCTTCAGCTGCGCGTTCCGGATCGCCGTCCTGAGCGCATCGGTGACGTCGTCCGCCCAGTCGTCCAGCAGCGTCCCGGCCTCGGCGACGATCGCGTTCACGACCCCCGCGTTCAGCACGAGCTCCGTGTTCGGCGCCGCGTCGTTGAGGGGACCGGTGAGTCGTTCGATGTCGACGAGGATCCGGCCGTTCGCGAGATCGATCGTGAAGCCGTCGCCCTCCAGCTGGAGGCCCAGGAGAGGGGCGACCGTCGACTGCAGGTCCAGTCCGGTGATCGTGACCGTACCCGTGAGGCTCGCCGCGGCGATCCCGGGCACCCGCAGGGCCAGGGCGGCGCGCAGGTTCTGCGCGATCAGACCGTTCTGCCCGACGAGTCCGGCGACCGCGGTCTCCAGCTGCCCGACCGTCGTGGTCACGGCACCCGTCAGCGCCCCCACCGCGGGGGCGTCCAGCACCACCCCGAGCGACGCGATGCCGTAGTCGCGCTCGACCGTCGGCTGCGTCGGAGCGACCCCCCAGACCTGCTGCAGGAGGGCGGCGCACCCGTCGAGCTGAGAGCTCGCGGCGACCGCACCGACCTCGAGCGTCGCCGTGTCCAGCCCCACGACGGAGGGCAGCAACGCGGTGAGGTCGATCGTCGCCGGCTGCGGAAGATCGTCGTCCGGGGTGCTGTCCGAGACGAGAACGCCACCGGAGTCGTTGATGAGCCCGGCCGCGCCGGCCGCGCGCCCGCCGCTCGATCCCTGCGCCCACTGGTTGGCCGCACCGAGGGCGGCACCGGGAAGCGGAACGGCGAGTCCGGTCAGGTCCACACCCACGATGCCCAGGGCCGTGACGTCCAGAGGATTCGCGAACGTGGCCGTCGGCGGTGTCGAGCCGAGGTCGATCGCGTTCGACGGGTCGGGCACGGCGGTGCCGTCCGCCTGCACGGTCAGGAGCATGTCCTCGAGCGCGGCGACGGTGTCGAGGTCGACGCCGAGCAACTCCCCGGCGAGGAACGTGCCGCGCGAACGGGTCTCCAGTGCCGGGCTCTGCGCGCAGTCGAGCGTGGACGTCCCGAGCGCATCCTCGTGGACCCACTCGCCGTCGTTCCAGCTGGCGGTCGTGGCGGTGATGCCGAGCGGCACCACGAGGGCCGCCCCCATCGACGCGGCCAGTGCCGCGCGCATCCATGTCTTCACCGTCGTCCCCCGTTCCGCGCGATCCGCAGCGACGCCCCGAGCCCGAGCAGGCCCGCGGCCAGCGCGCCCACGCCGATCAGAGCCATGGGGTCGAACCCGGTGGCCGGCAGGCGGCCCGGCGGCCTCACGGCCACGTCGTCGATCGACATGGCCGTCAGACCGATCCCCATCCGACCGCGCAGCCCCATGAGGGCGGTGTCCCCCTGCGCTGCGGCGGAATCCTCCACGGAGAGCGTCACGAGCAGGTATTGCGGCGCCGACGGCGTCAAGGGACGCAACTCGAACGACGGAGACGACGACGTGTAGTCCTCGGCCGGCGTGGCCAGGGTCACCGCACGGCTCCCGGAGGCGCAGGTGGGCTGCTCGGGCACCCCCGCCCAGGGCGAATCGCACACGTCCACCTGCATCATCAAGCCGCGAGGGGCCTCGGCGAGCGGACCGCTCTTGCGCAGCTCGAGCGCGAGGGTCGCCCGGCTGGCGTCCTCCAGACGGGCGCGGATCTGCCAGAAAGCAGGGTCGCCGGGGCTGAGATCGAGGAACTCCGCCGGGTACGGGTCGGAGGAGAGCACCAGCCGTCCCGGCGCCCCGGTGGGCGGGACGTCGATGAACGCCGCACGGGCGGCATCGGCGACGAACAGGCCTCCCGCGCCGACGAGCGCGAGGGAGGCGGCGGCGGCGAGGACCGCGCTGACGCGCCGACGACCGGCGCGGGGAGAGAGGGACATGGGTCTCCTGGGATCAGCGGGAAGGAAGCGACGGTTGCGGGTCCGCGTCGTCGGCGCGCGTCCGGACCGATGCGGGCCACAGTGCCCACGCGATCACGGCGGCGACGAGAACGGACCCGCCGAGCATGGCCACCGGCGTCTTGGCGGCGGTGACGATCGACCCCGCGCCGGGTGCGCCGACGAGGACCCGAGGGGCGCTGGTGACGACGTACGGCCGGAGGTCGGCGGAGTCGTTCGCGTCGCCGCGGAGGGTGAGGCTGCGGGCCTGCGGGTCCCCCGCGACGGGCGCGATGTCGATGATGCGATGGGTCACCTGGGCCCCGTTGCCGGGCCGTCGCACGGTCACGACGTCGCCGACGGCGAGATCGACGGCGTCGACCGTGCGGGTGATGGCGGCGGCCCCCGTGGGGAGCGTGGGGGACATCGACCCGGTCACGAAGACGATGATCCCCAGCCCCCACACGGCGCTGGCCGCCAACCAGGCGACGGTGAGGATGCCGAGGCATCCGACGAAGATGGTCACGGCATCCCGCACCCGCTCGATCGGTGCGACCGTTCCGACGGCGGACGCTCGAGAGGATGACCTGTGCCGGGCGCCGGCGGCGTGTGCGGCGATCGGCCGGGATGCCGTGACCAGATCGTTCACGAGGTGGCCACGAACTCCCAGGCCGGGGCGATGGTCCGGCCCATGTAGTCCGCGGCGTCGAACCCGGGAGCCAGCGGGATCGGGTCGGGGAGCGTGACCTCGAAGCAGTAGTACTGCACCGAGCCGGCCGCCGCCGCGAGCGACTGCGTGACGGACCCGCCGGTGCCGGACAGCGGACCGTCGGCGATGATGGTCGCACCGCCGGTGAAGGCCGAGGCGTCGCAGGTGAAGGCCGCGGTCGCGGTGGCGACGCGCACGTCGAGCGCGTCGAAGAGCAGGTCGCCCGCGTCGACGGGGGTGATCCCCGCCGCCGTGACGGCCGGCTGGAGCTCGACGTCGCCCGCGATCGACGCGGCTTTGGTGCGCAGCGCCACCGCGGCGTAGACGCTGTCGCCCGGCGTCAGTTCGGTGCCGAGAAGACCCGCGGCGGAGAAGACCATCTCGCCGCCGGGGTTGTCCGGCTCATCGGTCCAGGCGGCCGCGTCGAAGCCCGGGTCCGTGTTCTGCTCGATCGCGAAGGTGGAGGTCCCGACGCCCGGTCCCCCCGTGCCGTCCCCGCCGAACACCCACTCGGTGTCCGTCCAGGCCGCGAGGGTGGCGGCCACGCCGACCCCGAGGGCCGCGCCTCCCGCGGCGACGGCGAAAATCCGGCGCCGGACGACCCGGTGCTTCTGCTTCTCCATGGAAACCCCCATTGGTTCAGGACCGCTCGGCCGATGCCCAGCGAGCGGGACGACCCCGCGATGGCGAGCCTCTCGGCGCGTGGAGGGCGCGCCAAGGTCCGGAGACGCGAACCAGAGCGAACACCAGTGGGATGCCGATGAGCGCTCGTCCATTCGGATGAGAACCCCGTATTTCCGGGTGACTACTGAGCCCGAGAAAGTGAGTAGTCCTGCGTAGAGGCACCCGACCCGGTCTGCGTGAGTGCGGCTATCGTGATGTGGGACCGATTCCACGAGGGGGTGGCAATGGGGGCGATCGCAGATTTCCGCGGTGGGGAGAGCACTCCGCGGACCGTTCGACATGCGGCGGACCCGGAGGTGATCGCGCGACATCTGGCGGCCGGGACACCCGTGGTCCTGGTCGGGCCCGTGGGGGTCGGGAAGACCGTGACGATGAGCCGCGTCGCGCACGCGCTGGCGCGGCGGGAGGTCCCCACCCAGCTCGTGCGCGGCGTGGAGCTGGCCCCCGAGGCCGGGTCCGCGGTGATGGAGGACCTCCCCGCGCCGGGGACGACGCTGCTGGTGGACGACGCCCACGCTCTGGACGAGCGCTCCGGGGCGACCCTCCTGCGCGCGGTGTGCCATCGCCGCGTCACGGCGTGCATCGCGGTGGAGACGCCGCGGTTCACGCGCCCGGCATCCGACGATCTCACGCACTCGCTGCTGGAGCTGGGCAGCCGCGGCTTCGCACTCCGCATCGACCTCGAGCCCCTGGGAGAGACGGAGGCGTCCGCCTTCCTGCGCGAGTGCGGGGCGGACGCGCTCGACGGCGTGACCCAGGACGCGCTGGTGTGGATGGCGAACGGCTCGCGCGCCCTGCTCTCCGAGTTCGCCGAGGTCGCGACCCACGCCTCGAGGCATGGGCGCGATCCGCTCACCGCCCTGCGGGAGGCCCCGATGTGGACGCGACTGGGGGACGCGGTGCACACGCATCTGTCGGCGCTGGACGTCGAGCATCTCTCGACGCTGGTGGCCGTCGGGCGTTTCCCGGGCATATCGTCGTCGCACGCGGCCCGCATCCGCCCCTGTCATGAGGTCGAGACGCTCCGCGCGTACGGCTGCATCTGGAGAGACGATTCGGATGCCGGTGCCCTGTGGGCCAATCCCGTGCTGGCCGCCGAGGCCACGCGCCGCCTCGGGGACGCGCACGTCCGCGACATCGTCGAGGCCGCAGCGGCGCAGATGTTCGAGGCCGGCGGCCGATGGTGGAGCCCGCCGATCGCGGCCGTCGTGGCCGAGTCACTCCTCCGCGGGGATCCCCCGCCCGTCCCGGCGACCGAGGATCTGTGTCGCCGCGCGCTGCTCGACGCCGCGAGACACTCCAACGACCAGGGGCGCTTCGCGACGGCGGAGGCGTTCGCGACGACCGGGCTCGCCGGCGACCCCGACGACGGGGCCCTCCGCTTGGAACTCGCGCACGCGCGGGTCTCCGCCGGCGCCCCGCAGACCGAGAGCCCGCTGCCGCCGGTGGTCGCGTCGGAGAGGGACAGGCATCGGGCGCAGGAGATCGCGACGGCCTGGGAGATGCGCGGGTTCTCCTCCGCCTCCCGCGCCCTGCACGCCGCGCTCGACCGCGGTCGCGCACCGAGTGCGGAGGAGGATCCCGCCTCCGCACGGGTCGACACTCTCGGGTTCGCGCTGCAGTGGCCGCTCGCGCGCGACGTCGCGCAGCAGACGGCCCGTACGGCTTCCGGCTCCCGGCGGGTCTGGGCGTGGCTGCGGGAGGCGTACGCCCGCGCACAGCTGGGGGACGCGGACGGCGCCGACCGGCTGTCGGCTCGCGTCGAGGAGTTCGTCTACGAGAGCGGTGTCGCCGGTCTCGACACCGCGGAACGGGCGTGGGCGCTGACGGTCTCCCTGATGACGCACCTCACGCTGGGCGCCGACGTCCCGCTGATCCACGGACGGATCGCCGATGAACGACGCCGAGCCGCGCGGGAGGGGGACGACCGCGCGCTGGGGGCGGCCGGACTGGCCGCGTCGTTGTCGGCGGCCGTCACCGGGGACGACGACGGGGCCCTCCGCGATCTCCACGCGGCGCGGGGGCGGTTCCACCTGATCCGCAAGGACATGGCGGTGGCGGGCGTGAAGCTGCTGATCGCGCAGTTCGTCGCCGTCCGCGGCCGCATCCCGGAGGCACGACGCATCGTCGACCGGGTCTCGGGCCTCTGGGCGGACGGCCCGCTGAGCCTCCGTCACGACTGCGTCGCCGCGCGGTCGATGGTCGACGCGTTGGACGCGCGCTACGACGACGCCGCCCGGGCGGCTCGGCACGCACTGTCGTTGACGACGGAGCGACCGGCACCGATGCTGCGGGTGCGGGATCTCCATCGGGCGGTGACGCTGGGGGTGGCGGAGCAGGATCTCCAGGACGAGATCCGTCGCCTGCTCTCCGGGTCCACGGCATCCGTCCGCCGGATCTGGGACGATGCGCCGGTCCCTCTCGTCGCCGGTCGCCGGCACTCCGATCTCCGGGACGCCCTCGTGCGCACGCTGGTGCCGCGCTCCGCCTCGCACCCGCCGACGGAGTCGCCCGCCCTTCTCCCGGGGTCGAGGACGACCGACGCGTCTTCGCTGACCCGGCGGGAGAGGGAGATCGCCGGTCTGATCGCCGCGGGGATGTCGAACCGCGAGATCGCCGATCGCCTGTTCCTGTCCGTGCGCACGGTCGAGTCCCACATCTACCAGGCGCGGGCCAAGGTCGGCGCCCGATCCCGCCGCGACCTGGGCGACCGTGCGAGCGACCGCGGGACCTTCCCCTGATCCCCGGTGCCGCCGCACGCGCGTCGCAGATCACTCGCGCGAGTCGACGGGCGCTTCCTCGTCCAGCGGGACCGGGCGCGCGCCGCGGCGGCCGTAGCGCACCCAGAAGTACCCGTAGCAGAGCAGGACGAACGGGATGCCGAAGTACAGCGCGGGCGCCTGGGCGGGGTCGAAGGCGATGGCCACGATCGAGGCCGTCAGCAGCACGAACGCGAGGATCGGCACGGCCGGGTAGAACGGCGTCCGGTACGCCAGCGCGGACAGGTCGCCTCCGCGCCGCAGGAACTGGCGGCGGTGGAAGAACTGCGCCGCCACGATCGACATCCACACGGCCACCGCGGCGAAACCGGCGATCGACACGAGCACGAGATAGACCGTCTCGGCCGCGACCACGCTGGAGATCAGCGACACGAGTCCGATCGCCAGGCTCACCAGGAGCGCGATGATCGGGATGCCACGCCGCGTCAGGCGCGTGAACGCGCGCGGCGCGTAGCCCTCCTCGGCGAGCGAGAAGAGCATGCGGGCGCACGAGTAGAGTCCGCTGTTCCCGACCGACAGCAGTGCCGTGATCACGACGAAGTTCATGATGTCCGCCGCGTAGGGAACGCCGACGTATTCGAAGACGTCGACGAAAGGGCTCGAGCTGAGACCGGCGCGCTCGTACGGGAGGAGCGCGGCGATCACCGTGATCGAGAGCACGAACAGCACCAGCAGCCGCAGGACGGTCGAGCGCAGTGCGCGCGGGATGTTGCGACCGGGGTCCTTGGTCTCGCCCGCGGCGACTCCGACCAGCTCGGCGCCGCTGAAGGCGTAGAACACCGCGAGCGAGGTGATCAGCACTCCCCCGAGCCCCGCGGGCAGCAGCCCCTCGGGGGTCATGAAGTTGCTGAACAGCACGGCCTCGTGGGGCGACGACGACAGCGGGGTGAACCCGAAGATCGCCAGGCCGCCGAGCACGATGAGAGCCACGATCGCCAGCACCTTGATGAGCGAGAACCAGAACTCCGTCTCACCGAACACCCGCGCCGAGATGGCGTTGAGGGTGAACAGCACCGCCGCGAAGACGAGACACCACACCCAGACGTCCACGCCGGGGAACCACCGCTGCATGAGGATCCCCGACGCGGTGAACTCCGACCCGAGTGCCACCACCCAGCACAGCCAGTACAGCCACGCGGTCGCGAACCCGGTCGCGGGCCCCATCGTGCGCGCCGCATAGACGTGGATGGATCCCGAAACGGGGTAGACGACGGCGAGTTCGCCCAGGCACACCATGACCAGCCAGACGACGAACGCGCCGAGCAGGTACGCGATGACGGCACCGAGCGGGCCCGCCTGGTGGATCGTGTACCCCGAGCTGAGGAACAGTCCCGACCCGATGACCCCGCCGAGCGCGATCATGACGAGATGCCTGGCATCCATCGCGCGCCGCAGAGTGCGCGGCGGCGCCGTCGTGGCAGGGGTCCCAGTGGGCAGGGCGGACGAACCCGGGGAGGTTGTCATGTGGACTCGCAATCGTGGAGAGACCGGGACCCGGGGCTCGCACAGCCGACCTTTCGACCCTCGGCCCGAATCGCGGCGCACGTCAGGCTAACGGATGCCGGGAAGCCCTCGGCCGAGGAGCCGGAGCCGACCCGCCGCGCCGCCTGGACAGTGGCGGAAGCGAACCACTCCCCTGATCGCATCGGGCGTCTTCACCGACCTTGTCCAGAAGGCTCACACCCCGCATCCAGCGGAAGATGAGAGTCGTGCCATGAAAGCGCTCCCAACTCGCGAGGCCGGTTGATCCGAGCCGGTCGGCGGAGAAACGTCGAACGCAACGCGTCCCGCACAGACGACGGGGCGGTCGGCAGAACGAACGACGGATCCTCGGATCCGCACGACGATCGGAGACATCGTGACCGACAGCCAGACCACCGCAACCGAGACCCGCTCCCCCCGCCGTCGGCGCCGCCTGCTCGGGGGCACGGCGGCCTCGGTCGGACTGATCACCGCGATGCTCACCGCCGGATCGCTCCCCGCTCAGGCCGCGTGCGAGGAGTCGGGCCAGTGGCTGTTCAGCCCGGAGACCGAGAGCGCCGAGTCGCTCGTCTCGGCCGGGCCGCCCCAGTCGAACTACAACGGCACCGGGTCGACGGCGTCGACGACGTTCAGCGCCCAGGCGTCCGCGACGGTGGAGGCGAGCGTCAGCGGAAGCGCGAACGTGAGCCTGGACGCCAAGCTCGCGAGCATGTCCGCGACGTACGGCACGTCGTTCTCGGCGAGTCTCACGGCCGGCCTCGGCAACGACATCACCATCGACATCCCGCCCGGGCAGACCGGCAACGGAGAGTACGGCGTCTACACCGTCACGGTGACGGGCACCGAGACGCTGTACGGCCCGTCCTGCGAGGCGGTCGAGAGCCGCACCTCGACCGTCACGTCGCCGGTGAGGGTCGGCTGGAACACCTGGCTGTCGTGACGGCGAGGGGCGAACTGATGAAGCAGCTATGAAGTCACGAAAAGATAACGGCATCCCCTTCCGCTCCGTTACCTCACCGTTATAGAGTCATCGCACGGTGGTTGTTTTGCTGTGGCAGCCACCGACATGTGATTGCAGGACACTCTGGTGCAGGGAAAAGGGCCGGTCGAGACTCCTCGACCGGCCCTTCGTCCGTTCTCGACGCCGTCGGCGACCGCCGGGTCGGAACGCGGGAGGATGGGGACGTGAAAGACGAGGATCTGACCGACCCCGACGGGCGCCTCGTGCTCGTGCGCCACGGCGAGACCGAATGGAGCCGCACGGGCCGCCACACCGGGCTCACCGACATCCCGCTCACCGAGACCGGCGCGTACAAGGCCGAGCTCGCCGGTACGTTGCTGGCGACACGGCACTGGGATCTCGTCCTGACGAGCCCCCTCGCGCGTGCGGTCGAGACCGCGGCCCGCGCCGGGTACCCCCAGGCCGAGATCGAGCCGCGCCTCGTCGAGTGGGACTACGGCGCCTACGAGGGCCTCACGACCCCGGAGATCAGCGCTCGGCTCGGCCACGACTGGACCATCTGGCAGGCCGGCGCCCCCGCGGGCGCCACCCCCGGCGAGACGGTCGCGCAGGTCACGGCCCGCGCCGAGTCCCTCCTCGACGAGCTGCGCCCGCGCGTACGCGCCGGCGAACAGGTGCTGCTGTTCTCGCACTCGCACTTCCTCCGCGCCCTCGCGGGCACGTGGCTCGGCCTGACGGCCGCGGGCGGGAAGTACTTCGTGCTGGGGACGTCGGCGGTCAGCGAGCTCGGGTTCGAGCACGGCTCCGAGGTCATCACGCAGTGGAACCACGTGCGCGGACGCTGAGCCGGCGCGATCACGAAAAGGTCACGGAAACCTCTTCCCTTCCGTTACCTCACCGTTATAGAGTCGTCGCACGGTAACTGTTTTGCTGTGGCGGTTGCCGACATGTGATTGCAGGACACTCTGGTGCAGAGGGCCGGTCGGATGCCGCTTCGACCGGCCCTTCCTGTATTCAGCGACATGGACGTGGCTCCGCCCCCGTCGGGTCAGAACGCCCTACCCTGAGTGCATGACCGATCGCCGCCTCGCCGTCCGCGCCTGGGAGAGCCTGTTCCGCGCGCAGCACGAGGTGTTCGAGGATCTGCGGAACGACTTCGAGGGCACGGAGCTGTCGCAGGCCGAGTACGACGTGCTCCTGACGGTGACGCGTCGCCGCGGAATGACCGCACGCCTCCGCGACGTCACGGCGAACATGCTCATCAGTCAGCCCAGCGTCTCGCGCCTGGTGGAGCGCATGGTCGCCCGCGGCCTGCTCACCAAATGCGCGGACCCCGAGGACGGCCGCGGCTCGCTCGTGACGGCGACCGAGGCCGGCGCCGCGGCGTTCCGGCAGCTCGCCGCCGCGCACGCGACGTCGATCGCCGAGCGCATGGCGCGACTCGACGACGCCGAGCTCACCCAGCTCCACGCGCTGACGGCGAAGCTCCGCGACACGCGCTGACGCGCCCGGCGTTTCGCGGGTCGAGTGTCCAGGACACGCCGTTCCGCGCGCGCCGCATCGGCGTGTCTCGGACACTGGCGCGCGGTGCGACGCCGCCGCCCTGCGTCAGCACTCGATGACGTTCACCGCGAGGCCGCCCTCGCTGGTCTCCTTGTACTTCGTCGACATGTCGATGCCGGTCTGCCGCATCGTCTCGACGACTGTGTCGAGCGAGACGTAGTGCGTGCCGTCGCCGCGCAGCGCGAGGCGGGCTGCGGTCACAGCGGTGGACGCCGCGATCGCGTTGCGCTCGATGCACGGGATCTGCACGAGCCCGCCGACCGGATCGCACGTGAGCCCCAGGTGGTGCTCCATCGCGATCTCCGCGGCGTTCTCGATCTGCCGGTTCGTCCCGCCCATGACCGCCGTGAGCCCGCCCGCGGCCATGGCGCACGCGGAGCCGACCTCGGCCTGGCATCCGCCCTCGGCTCCCGAGATCGAGGCGTTGTTCTTGAACAGTGACCCCAGGGCCGCCGCCGTCAGGAGGAAGCGACGGATGCCACGGCGCCGGTTCGCCTCGGCGACCTGCGCGTCGTCCCACCCGGATGCCTCGGCGCGCGTCGCGGCGTGCCCGTGGAACCCGAGCAGCGCGCTGCCGACGAGCTCCCCGTGCGGGGTGACGGCGTTCCCCACGCCGAGCCCGGAATCCGCGAGGAAGCGCCACCAGTACATCGCCACAGCGGGGAGGATGCCGGCCGCTCCGTTCGTAGGAGCCGTCACGACGCGCCCGCCGGCGGCGTTCTCCTCGTTCACGGCCAGCGCGAAGGCCCCGAGCCACTCCCCGGGAAGCTCGCGGTGCCCTTCGGCCTGGATCTCCTCGAGCTGCGCGCGGATGACCGACGCCCGCCGCTTGACCTTCAGGATGCCGGGGAGCACGCCGTCGCTCTGCAGCCCGGCGTTCACGCAGGAGGCCATGGCATCCCAGATCCTGTCGAGCCCCTCGGCGATCTCCTCGTCGGAGCGCAGCGCCTCCTCGTTGCGCCGCGCGGCTTCGGCGATGGTGATGCCGTGCTCGTCGCACAGCGCGAGCAGCGTCGCGGCGTCGGTGTAGGGGAACGGCACGGGGGCTGCGGCGACCCGCGGCGGCTCCCCGTCCCGGCGGATGAACCCTCCGCCGACGGAGTAATAGGTCTCGTCGGCGAGGATCGCGCCGTCGGCGTCGCGCGCGAACAGCGTCATCGCGTTCGGGTGTCCGGGCAGCCGCGTGCGCGGCGCCAGCACGATGTCGCTCTTCGAGAACGGGATGCCATGGCTCCCGGCCAGCGCGAGCGTCTGCCCATCGGGCCAGTCCGACCACGCCCGGCGCACGGCATCCGGCTCCACCGTCTCGGGCTCGAGCCCCTGCAGGCCCGCGACGACGGCATCCGGTGTGCCGTGCCCGATCCCGGTCGCGCCGAGCGACCCGTAGAGGGCGCACGAGACGGATGCCACGCGGTCGAGCGCTCGGGTGGAGCGCAGGCGTGCGGCGAATTCTGCGGCGGCCCGCATGGGGCCGACCGTGTGGGAGCTCGAGGGTCCTACACCGATGGAGAACAGCTCGAACGCCGAGACGTAGGCGCTCATCCGTCCAGCGTACGTCGCGCGCGCGTCACCGTCCGGATACTCGCGCGCCACGCCCGGGATGCGTTGCCTCCGGCGCCGATTAGACCTCGACGCGGGTCCGGGCTATGCTGGACCACGGCCTGCGCGCCGTTTCGCGCGGAGGCCCTGCGCCCGTAGCTCAATGGATAGAGCATCTGACTACGGATCAGAAGGTTAGGGGTTCGAGTCCCTTCGGGCGCACACTGTGTTGAGACAGTGACAAGCCCCGGTCGTGAGATTTCTCCGGCCGGGGCTTTTTCCGTCCCTTTCCGGGCTTCCCTCCGGATGCCGAACGAGCTTCGGTCATCCGTCTGATCGCCGCGCCCGCGCGCCGGTGTCTCCTGTCGGTACCGCAGAAACCGCGACGAAGGAGACCGTCATGACGACCCCGACCGCCCCGAACCACGATGCCCCGCGCTTCGGCGATCCGGACCTGCCCGCCGAGGGCGCGGTGAACGCCGCCGACGACGCGGCGTCATTGACGATGTCGGGGCCGCAGAACCCCGAGCTCGCCGCGCAGTTCCCGAACCAGATCGACCCGCCCGCGACCGACGTGTCGACGCAGCCGTTCTTCTGGTCGTCGTTCAACATCTCCCCCCGCCGCATCCAACGCGGCGGGTGGGCGCGCGAAGTGACGCAGCAGGACTTCGCCGTCTCCGAAGAGATCTCGGGCGTCAACATGTACCTCGAGGCCGGCGGCATCCGCGAGCTCCACTGGCACCAGACCGCCGAGTGGGCCGTCATGACGCGGGGTCGTTGCCGCATCACCACGCTGAACCGCCGCGGACTGCCGAGCGTCGAGGACGTCGAGGAGGGCGACCTCTGGTACTTCCCGCCCGGACTCCCCCATTCGCTGCAGGGCCTGGGCCCCGACGGCGCGGAGTTCGTGCTCGCTTTCGACGACGGCTCGCAGTCCGAGTCGAACACGCTCCTTCTCACCGACTGGTTCGCGCACACCCCTCCGGAGGTGTTGGCGAAGAACTTCGGCGTCGCGCAGAGCGTCTTCGCGGACATCCCGCTGCACAACCTGTGGATCTTCCCCGGCGACGAGCCCGGCGACCTCGAGACCGACCAGGCCGCCGCGGGCGTCGAATGGGGCGACGAGCCCGTGATCTTCCGACTGTCGCGTTCGACCCCCGTGCACGAGAACAGCGGCGGCCGCATCCAGATCGCCGACAGCACCAACTTCCGCGTCGCGACGACCGTCGCCACGGCTCTCGTCACGGTCGAACCCGGGTCGATGCGCGAACTGCACTGGCATCCGAACGCCGACGAGTGGCAGTACTACCTCCGCGGCTCGGCCCGGATGACGGTGTTCAACACGGGGCCGCACGCGAACACCACCGACTTCCGGGCGGGAGACGTCGGCGTCGTCCGCCGGAACCTGGGCCACTACATCGAGAACACCGGCGACGACGTGCTGCAGTTCCTCGAGGTGTTCCGCAGCGACCGCTACGAAGAGGTCTCGCTCGCCAACTGGCTCGCGCACGTGCCTCCCGCGCTCGTCTCGCAGCACCTCAACATCCCCGAGGACGTCCTGCGCACCTTCCCGCGCGGCCCTCAGGGGATCGTCCCGCTGCGCTGACCGCCCGCTCGACAGACGTCGAGCGACATCGGGACGCATGGCCGAGACCCGCCGCCCCACCCCGCCGTAGCTTCGGCCCGTGACGATCCGATCGGGTCGCCGGGCACGCGAGAGAGAGGAATCCCCCCGATGAGCACCACGACCGCGCCGACCTACCAGGACGTTCCCATCGGCCTGGATGCCATCGGCACCCGCACCGAATTCGACAGCATGGGCGAGGTGGAGGTGCCCGCCGAGCACTACTGGGGTGCACAGACCCAGCGCTCCCTGCAGCACTTCTCGATCGGGCACGACCACATGCCGATCGAGGTCTATCGCGCGTACGGGGTGGTGAAGAAGGCCGCCGCGCTCGTCAATCAGCGGGCCGGCCGCCTGCCGGACTGGAAGGCGAAGGTCATCGTCCAAGCCGCGGAGGAGACGATCGCCGGTCGGCTCGACGCCGAATTCCCGCTCTACGTGTGGCAGACCGGATCGGGCACGCAGAGCAACATGAACGTGAACGAGGTCATCTCCAACCGTGGCATCCAGCTGCTCGGCGGGGTTCTGGGAAGCCAGGTCCCCATCGGACCCAACGACGACGTGAACATGGGCCAATCCAGCAACGACTCGTTCCCCACGGCCATGCACATCGCCGCGATCACCGAGATCGACGAACGGCTCCTGCCGCGCCTGCGGGCCCTGCACCGCGAGATCGCCCGCAAGTCGGCGGAGTGGATGTCGGTCGTGAAGATCGGCCGCACCCACCTCGAGGACGCGGTGCCCCTGACGGTCGGGCAGGAATGGTCGGGCTACGCCGCCCAACTCGAGGAGTGCATCCGCGAGATCGTGCACGCCCGGGAGGGGCTGCTGCGTCTGGCCCTCGGCGGGACGGCGGTGGGCACCGGCCTGAACGCGCCCGCGGGGTTCTCGGAGAACGTCGCCGCCGAGATCGCCTCGCTCACCGGGAAGAAATACATCACGAACCCGAACAAGTTCGAGGCGCAGGGATCGCTGGATGCCATGGTGCGGGCGCACGGAGCCCTCCGGGGCGTCGCCGTCGCGCTCATGAAGATCGCGAATGACATGCGGTGGCTGGCATCCGGTCCGCGCTGCGGTCTCGGCGAACTGCTGCTGCCGCAGAACGAGCCGGGATCGTCGATCATGCCGGGCAAGGTCAACCCGACCCAGTGCGAGGCCATCGTGATGATCTCGATCCAGGTGATCGGCGACGACTCGGCGGTCGCGTTCGCCGGGTCCCAGGGCAACTTCGAACTCAACGCGATGCGCCCCATCATCATCAACAACTTCCTGCACTCGGCGCGGATCCTCGGCGACGGATGCGAGAAGTTCCTCACCTACTCGGTCGAGGGCACGCAGCTGAACCGCCCGAAGATCGAGGAGTACGTCGGCGACAGCGTCATGCTCGTCACCGCGCTGAGCCCGGTCATCGGCTACCAGAACGCCGCGCACATCGCCGAGCACGCCATCGCCTCGGGCACGACGCTGCGGGAGGCGGCGCTGGCCTCCGGCAAGGTCACCGCCGAGCAGTTCGACGCGGTCGTCGTGCCCGGCCACATGGTCGGCTCCGGCGTCGGCGGGGCTTGAGGCGAGGCACGCGGACATGGCCACCTCCACGAACACCGCGCACCGCCGCGAGATCGGCAAGGAGGCGTTCATCGCCTCGATCGGCGGACAGCGCGCCTACGCCGACTGGACCAACCCCCGTCACCGGGCCCGCCGCCTGATGTCGGAGGCGATCGGTGTCGGCGGACTGACGTTCATCCTGTCCGGAGGTGCCGCGATCATCACGCGCTGGGGCGGCCCGGCGGGCGGGTGGCAGCTCGCGCTGGTGCTCTCGGCCGTGTCCGGCCTGTGGCTCATGGTCGCGGTGTTCTTCCTGGGCGACATCTCGGCGCACTTCGACCCCGCGGTGACCTTCGCCTTCGCCCTGCGCGGTGACATCGGCTGGGTGATGGCGCTGTTCTACTGGCTCGTGCAGGCGGCGGCCGCCTGCGCGGGTTCCCTACTGGCGAGGTTCTTCGCCGGCGACGGCGGCAACCTCGCCGCCACCCGACCTCAGCCGGGCATGGAGTGGCAGGCCGCGGCCTTCGAGGCCGTCCTGACGTGCGGGCTCGTGCTCCTCGTGCTGAACATGGCGAACGGCCCGAAGCTGAACGGGCCGTTCGTCCCGCTCGCGGTCGGCGGCTACATCATCGCGTGGGGCACCATGGGCGGCCCGTTCGAGGGGGCGTCGATGAACCCGGCCCGCAGCCTCGGTCCGGCCGTCGCGACGGGCGACTTCACGGGCTACTGGGCGTACGTCGTCGGACCCCTCGCGGGCGCACTCCTCGCCGTCGGCATCGCGCGGATCCTCCGGGGCCCCGCCTCAGCGAGCGAGGCGCAGGCCGCGCAAGGCGTGCCGCTCGAGCGTCACCAGGAGGACCAGGGATGAGGAGCGGATGCCGGTGACCGAGGCATCCGCTCCGTCACCGCCGTCGGTGCACCTGCGCGCCCTCGTCACCTGGTGCGTCATCTTCCCGGAGGTGGCGCTGGTGAACGTGCTGCTGTCCCCGTCGGCGAACGTTCTGGAGACCGTCGGCCGCTCGGCGCTGGTGACCGTGATCGTCGTTCCGCCGGCGGTCTACGTTTTCGTCCCGCGGATCCTCGCCGGTGCGGCGCGTCTGGCCGCGGGCCGCGCCCGCAGGACCCCACCGCCCCCGGCCTGACCGCGGCGTGGGTCGCCGAGATCTGTCGCCTCCGCGCGCCGCGCGGCGACGAATCTCGGCGACTCAGGCTCGCGGATCTCTTGACCCACGGCGCGTGTTCGCGCTAGTTTGCGCAACAAATCCTCATTGTTTCTGCGACTAAGGACTTGATGTGACAGAGCCGTCCCTTCCCCTTCCCCGTCGTGACTTCTCGCGGCGCTCCATGCTGCTCGGGTCGCTCGTCGGCGCCGTCGCGGCCGGCGCCGCGCTCGGCGGCGGCCTGAACCGCCCCGCCCTGGGCACCGTCCCCGCCGCCGGCGGGCTCATCGACCCGGCCCTCGCGGGCGTTCACCCGCGCCTGATCCTCGGCACGCGGGTGTCGCTGACCGAGCTCGCCCGCCGCGCCGCCGCGCCCGCCTACGCCCCGTTCGTGAACAGCCTGATCAGCTACGCCAACGGCCGCGCGGCCCTCCCAACGATCACCGGCAACGGCGACGACGGGCAGTGGCAGACCGTGTACTGGACCCTGCCCGAGCTCGCGATGGCGTACCTCATCACCGGCAACTCGACCTATTCGACGAAGCTGCGGAACTGGACGCTGTACGTCTGCGACCCGGCCACACGGCCGCAATGGGGCGGGGAGAACGGCGGGTCGATGGGTGCCGCCGCCGGCCTCATCGGCGTGTCCATCGCCTACGACTGGTGCTACGACCTCTTCTCCCCCGCCGAGCGCGCCACCATCCGCGACAAGCTCGCCCTGCAGGCCGACCGCCTGATCGAACAGTTCGGCAACACTTCGGTCGCGACGGATGCCTACTGGAAGAACGACCCGCAACCCAACCACCGCCACTTCCGCGTCGACGGCATCACCGCGGCCGCCGCCGCGATCCACGGCGACGGGGCGTCCGACACCGGAGAGAGCGACGACTACCGCCTCGAGTTCGCGCGCTCCCAGCTGCGTCACGTCCTGACCTGGATCTCGCCCGACGGGTCGCAGCACGAGAGCATCACGTACGCGAACTACGGCAACGAGCACATCGTCCGCGCGGTCGACATCTTCGACGGGATCGGCGGGGGCGACCTGTGGGCGGAGCCCGAGCTCCCCGGCATGGCCTCGTTCAAGGTCGACATGTCACTGCCGGGCTACCCCGCGCAGTTCTGGTACGGCGACACCGACGGCAGCCAGTACTACTTCAACCCGTTCCTGTGGCGGATCGCGGGCAAGTACGGCGACGAGCAGGTCCAGGACTTCCTGCATCGGCTGTACACCTCGGGGTCCGCCGGTGCGACGTCGTTCTTCTACAACGCGTGGAATCTGCTGTGGTTCGACGACTCCCTCGCCGCCACGGGGCTCGACGACCGGCCGACCACACGCCTGTACAGCGACCTGGGGGTCGTGGCATCCCGGTCCGGATGGGCGAGCACCGACGTCTCGCTGCACGTGAAGGCCGGCGTCATGGGCGGTCGGCGCCTGAACCAGTGGCGCGACCGCCTCGGCCCCAACGCCACCTACATCAACGTCGGCCACGACCACCCCGACGGCGGCCACTTCAGCATGTCGTTCGGCGGAGCCGTCTTCGGCTCCTACGCCCCCTACGGCGCTTACCTCACGAAGCAGACGAACGCGATCGTCGCCGGAAGCGATGTGGGGCAGGCCGGCGAACGGGGGACCGGCTTCATGCAGCCCTACACGGACATGCGCGATCGCGCGTCGATCCCCGCGGTGTGCAGTCTCGGCGACGACACGATCATCGCGGCCGACGTCACGGGGCTGTACGCCGCGCCGAGCACCTCCGGGATCACGCGGGCGCGTCGGACGATCGCGTTCCTCGACCGGCAGACCGCCGTGATCGTCGACGACGTGACGGCCGGGACCGCGAAGGACATCCACTCGCTCTTCCACAGCAAGGGCACCGTGACCGACGTCACCGGCGGGTCGGACATCGCCCAGACGATCGGCTCGAGCACCGTGACCGCGCGCTACCTGCAGGCCTCGCCCGACAGCGGCGCGACGTACTCGCACGCGGCCGACACACTGGCGGTGCTCGGCACGACGTGGCGGTCGACCGTCCCCTCGACCACCGCGGCCCACTTCGCGGCGGCTCTCGTGCCGCAGCGGTCCGCCGCCGACGCCGCGACGCTCACGTCGGCGACGGCCAGCGGGCAGCTGAGCGCCGACCTCACGCGCCCGGGACGGATCGACACGGTGGCCGTCGCGACGACCACCGACGGCCGCGGCAGCCTCTCGACGCCGGGCGCCCAGGCGGACGCGCGCGCGCTCGTCGTCCGCCGCGCCTCCTCCTCGGCCGACCCGAGCGTCCTGACCGTCGTGGATGCCGCGTCCGCCGTCGTGGCGGGAGTCAGCGTGGCCGTCCAGGGCGGTCGCCGGAACCTCCGCCTCGAGGTCGAGACGAGCGACATCCGCATCTCGCTCGTCGGCGTGCTGCCGGACGACCTGCCGGGGGCCGACCTCGTGGTCGGGCAGCTCACACCCGGGGCGATCGACGTCACCGTCGACGGGACGGTCCGTCACCTCACGGTGGGCGGCGACGGGAAGGTCACGGTCACGCTCACCCCGGCCGACCGGCACGAGGTCCTCGTCCCGCGCCCCTGACGCCACAGACCGGAGCTCCCGCCCGCGCCCGACAGGGGTGCGCGGGCGGGAGTTCCCTCTGAGGGCGACGGATGCCGTGAGCCGAGCAGTCCCCTCAGCGATAAACGCGATCCGCGGCGGGAAACGCGACGTCGCGCCGTTTCCCGCCGTCGATCGCGTTTATCGGTGAAGGAGGTGGGGCGTGGGCGGGCCGCGCGGGACCCGGCCTCAGGCCAGCGTCGGCAGCAGCCCCGGATCGACCGCGCCGGTGAGGGGCTGGCCGGCGCGATAGCGCTGCACCTCATCGAGGATGAACGCCCCCATCTCGCCGATCTCGCTCCCCTGGACGCCCGCGGCGTGCGGTGTGCACACGACGTTCGGGAGGCTCAGCAGGATGTCTCCCGGCGCCAGCGGCTCGGGTTCGGTCACGTCGAGGACGGCGTCCAGGCGTCCGCTGAGACATTCGGCGCGGAGGGCATCGTGGTCGAGAAGGGCTCCGCGCGCGGTGTTGATGAGTGTCGCGCCGTCGGGCAGCAGCGCGAGACGCCGCGCGTCGATCATGCCGCGCGTGCCGGGGAGGCTCGGCGCATGAAGCGTGAGAATGTCGCTGTGGGCGCACAGCTCGTCGAGCTCGAGCTGCCGCGCGCCCATCGCCCGCACGACGGCGGGGTCGACGACGGGGTCGTACACGGCGACGTCCCAGCCGTCGGCGACGAGCCGCTGGATCACCCCGCGACCGATCGCGGACGCCCCCACGACGCCGATCCGCAGGCCGAAACGTCCGCGGCGTCCGCGCACCGGCGGGAACCCCCCGAGCCGGTACTCCTGCGCGAGGGGCAGCGCACGATGGGCGCTCAGCATCACCATGGCGACCGTGTAGTCGATGACCGGGGCGGCACCGACCCGCACGGCCGAGGTCACATCGAGTCCCCGGCGCCACGCGGCATCGCCCACCACGTTCTTCACCGATCCGGCGGCGTGGAAGATCCCGCGGAGCCGGGGCGCGCGGGCGAGGAGGTCGTCGTCCACGTGGATCGCCCCCCAGCTGGTGAGGAGGAGCTCGGCCTCCGGCAGGTGCTCGGCGACCGGGTCGTCGAGGGAGTGCAGTGGCCGGTCGTCGAGCAGGTCGACGGTGCGGTGGAGTGCGTCCCGCAGGCGCGGCGGGAAGACCTCGGGAACGACGTCCTCCCACATCGACAGCAGGACACGAGGACGCCGGGTCATGCGCCGGCCCCCGTCACGATGCTGCCGAGGGAGGCACCCACGAGGGGCTGGACCCGCCCGCTCCAGCGGACGTCGTCGGCCGAGAAACCGAGCGACACGGTGAACTCCCCGGGCTCCGTCGTCCACGCGCCCGCGGCCGGAGACCAGTGCGCGAACGCGCGCGGCGGGATCTCGATCCGCACCGTGCTGCGCACGCCCGCGTCCGCCTCGACCGCGGCGAACGCCGCCAGCCACAGCGGCGGTCGATGCACGGCGGATTCGCCGCGGGACAGGTACACCTGGAGGACGTGCCGTCCACGGCGACGACCGGTGTTGGTGAGGTCCGCAACGAGGAAGAGACGGTCACGGCCCTCCTCCACGCGCACGGCACCGAGCGCCCACGCCGTGTACCCGAGTCCGTGCCCGAACGGGTAAGCGGGTGCCGCGTCCGCGGTCGCCCACGCGCGGTACCCGATGTTCAGGCCCTCCCGATAGCTCAGGATGCCGTCGCGCGGCACCACGTCCGAGACCGGGGCGTCCTCGAGGCGCGCGGGCCACGTGGTGGGGAGGCGTCCGCCGGGTTCTTCGCGGCCGAGCAGGACGTCCGCGAGCGCCGCGCCGAGCTCCTGCCCGCCGAACCACGTCAGCAGCACCGCCGCCGCGTCGTGACGCCAGGGCATCTCGACCGGCGCGCCCGCGGCCACGACGACGACCGTGCGTGGGTGGGCCGCGAGGACGGCGGCGACGAGGGCGTCCTGCTCGGGCGGCAGCGTCAGGTCGGTGCGGTCGTGCCCCTCGGACTCTCCTCCGGCGGGTGTGCCGACGCACACGATCGCGACGTCCGCCTCCCGCGCCGCGGCGACGGCGGCCTCGAGCGCGGACGCGGGATCGACCGCGTACGCGCGGCCGAGGCGGACGTCGAGGATCCGCAGCGGCAGGTCCTCCGGCGCCTCCGCCGAGACGCGGACGCGGATCGCCCGCCCCGCGACGACGTCGATCGCGACGCCGAGCGGGTCGGTGTGCGCGATGTGCGCCCCCTCGACGCGCGCTCCGCCGTCCGCGGCGGCGACGGGGACGCCGTCGATCGAGAGGGTGCCCGCGGCCGGGACGTCGATCCCCAGGCGCAGGAGCCCCGAATGCGGCGGCACGACGTCGAACTCGATCTCCAACCGACGTGCGGCGTCGGGCAGGTCGCCCAGCCAGATCACGCGCGCGGTCTCCCGCCGCTCGTCCGAGAGCACGGCGCCGTCGCCGTCGAACAGCCGCGCGCGCACGGCGCCGACGGTCCCGTCGGGTGCACGCAGCTCGTCGGCCTCGAACGGCTCCACCCGATCGGACGCGGTCCCGTCGACGACGGTGAGATGGATGCCGGGCTCCGCCGCGAGCGCCTCGGCCGGTGTCGACACGCGCACGGGGAACACCTCGGAGCTCCCGCCGCCCTGCACGCGCGGACGCGTCGCGCCCGGCCCGAGAAGGGCCACGCGCAGCGGCGCGTCGGGCGTCCCGGCGAGGGGAAGGATGCCGTCGTTCTGCAGCAGCACGGCGCCCCGCGTCAGCACCGTGCGCGCCGGGCCGCCGGGGTCGACCGACGAGAGCCGCGGCCGGAGTCCACCGCCGAGCGCGCCGGTGCGCTCGGCGAGACGCAGGATGCGCCGGACCTTCTCGTCGAGGATCGCCTCGGGCACGTCGCCCGCCTCGACGGCGGCGCGGAGCGCTGCGCCCCATGCGCCGCGCGGCCCGGGCATCTCGAGGTGCTGCCCCGCCGCCGCGGCGGCGACCGACCGCACCGCGGACCAGTCCGAGACGACCACGCCGTCGAATCCCCACGCGCTGACGAGCGGGTCGTCCAGGAGACGGTTCTCGCTCATCGTGACCCCGTCCACGGCGTTGTACGCGCTCATGATCGCCCCCGCCCCCGCCTCCAGGGCGACGCGGAAGGGTTCGAGGTAGAGCTCGTGGAGCGTGCGCTCATCGGCATCCACGGACACCGTCATGCGCTCGGTCTCGGAGTCGCCGAGCACGTAGTGCTTGGGGCAGGCGACCACCTCGCCGTCCTGCAGACCCCGGACGTACCCGGCGGCGATCTCTCCCGAGAGCACCGGGTCCTCGGAGAACGACTCGAACGTCCGGCCCCCGAGCGGGCTGCGGTGGAGGTTGACGGTGGGTCCGAGGACGACGTCGACGCCGTGGCGCACCGCTTCGTCCGCCACGGCGCGTCCCGCGTCGCGCGCGAGCGCGGGATCCCACGTCGCCGCGAGGGCGCCGGCGGACGGGAACACGACGGACGGCTGCCGCTCGTCCATCGTCGGGCCGCGCAGCCCGACCGGTCCGTCCGAGAGCACGAGGGGCCGGAGGCCGATGCGCGGCACGGCGGCGGTGGACCAGAAGTCGCGGCCCGTGACGAGCGTGATCTTCTCGTCGAGCGTCAGGGCGGCGAGCGCCCCCTCGACGCCGACGACCGGCATCCGCTCGGGCACGGGATGCGCGTCGAGCCATGCGGTGGCGGCGGCGAGCGCGTCCCGGAGGGGCGGGAGCTCGGGATGCCACCGGCGCTCCCACTCGAGGCTGAGATGGCCGTCGTATCCGCGGGCGTCGAGCTGCAGCAGGATCTCGTCGAGCGGGATGCCACCCGCACCGGGCAGCACGGGACGTCCGTCGCCGCGTCCGACGACATCCTTCACCTGCACGTGCCGCAGCCACGGCGCGAGGAGCGCGATCGTCGTCGAGACGGGCTCCCCCGCGACCCACGGGTGCGCGATGTCCCAGATCGCGCCGACGTGCTCGTCGTCGACGGCGTCGAGGACCCGCGCCACGGCGAGGCCGGTCGGGTGCGAGTCGTGGGTCTCGAGCCAGAGGTCCACCCCGGTCTCGCGCGCGACGCCGGCCGCCGCGCGCAGTCGGCGCACCAGGACGGCATCGTCCGCGCCGCCGGGGAACACGCGGATCGCCGGGAAGCCGAGGTCGCGGGCGAGGTCGGCCTCCGCGCGGAGGCGCGCCCGCACATCGGCATCCGTCGCGGCGGGGTCGGCGACGTTCACGTAGGTGGCGAGGCATACGCGATCGACCTCGGCGAGGACGGCACGGGCGTCCGCGCGCTGCGCGGCGGAGAGATGGACGTTCACGGCACGGTCGTCGGCGGAGCCGACCTCGACGCCGGTCCAGCCGGACTCCATCGCCAGGGCGACCACCTCGACGAGGGAGGCCTCGCTCATCCCGAGCGTGGAGAAAGCGCGTCGTCGCATCATCGAGGACTCCTTCGGCTGGCGGCGAGACAGCAACAATGCTGCTCTCGCGTAGCAACATTACAGAAACAAGTTGCTAGCGCAAGCGAACACGGGCCACGAAACGGCAACGAGCCCCGCCGAGACGGCGGGGCTCGTGTCCGAGAGAAAGGGTGTCAGCGGCGCGGCGCCGCCACCGAATCGCGCACGACGACGTGCGTGCCGAGCTCGACGACCGAACCGGCGTGGCCGGGGAGCGGCTTCTCCACGGCGAGGCGCGCGGCCTCCCACCCCAGATCGAACACCGGCAGGTGCACCGTCGTGAGCGGCGGGTGCAGGCGCTGCGCGACGCGGTCGTCGTCATAGCCGACGACCGACATGTCCTCGGGCACCGACAGCCCGGCATCCGTCAGCGCCCGTACCACGTCAAGGGCGTGGAAGTCGCTGTTGGCGACGATCGCCGTCACGTCGGGATGCTCGCGCAGCAGCGCGACGGTGTGGGCGTACGCCTGATCGGGCGCGGGGCTCCGGCGCGACCGCCGCGGCGACGGGTCGGTGTAGACGGCCGCCGGGTCCAGCCCGTGGGCCGCGAGCGCGGCGCGCATGCCCGCGATACGGCCCTCGGTCGTGGAGTACTCCTCGACGCCGCCGACCCAGGCGACGCGCGTGTGTCCGCGCGAGAGAAGGTGGCTCGTGATCGCGAACGCCCCGCCGGTGTTGTCGTACCCCGCCGCGAGCGCACGATCCGCGGGGATCGGACCCGGGCGTGCGCACATCACCAGGCGCGCGTCGATCTCCTCGAGCATCGTCGCGTAGTCACCCAGCCGGTCGGCGTAGTCGGCCGACGCGTAGACGCCGCCGACGAAGACCACGGCATCCAATTCGCGTTGGCGGGCGACGAGACGGACGATGTCGCGTTCGCGATCGACGTCCCCCTCGGTCGGGAAGATCATGCTGATGCGCCCGTGCTCGACGGCCGCGGCGTCGATACCGCCCAGCACCCCCGAGACCAGCGACGAGCGCACGTCGGGGACGATGACGCCGATGGTCCGGGTCGCCTCACGACGGCGGGCGCGGGCCTCGGAGTACCCGAGCTCGCGCATCGCGGCGACCACGCGCCCGCGGGTCGCCTCGGCGATCGGGTACGTCCCCGACAGCACGCGGGATGCCGTCGACACCGACACCCCGGCCAGCGCGGCGACCTCGCGGAGATTCGCCCGTCGTGCGCCCGTGTCGTCCGGCGCACTCATCGGATCTCGCGCTCCATACCTCCGAAGATAGCTCAGGGCCGTCTCCGTCAGCCCTTGATGCCGTTGGCCATGCCGACCGAGCGCAGGAACTGCCGCTGGAACAGCAGGAACAGCCCGATCGGGACGACCATCGACAGGAACAGCGCGGCCATCATCACCGAGTACTCCAGCGCGGGCTCGATCCGCGGCAGCGCGACCGAGATCGGCTGAACCCCCGGGTCCTGGAGCACCAGCAGCGGCCACAGGTACTCCTTGTACGCCGCGACGGCGCTCAGCAGCGCCAGCACCGACAGGATCGGACGCGACAGCGGGATGACGAGCGACCAGAGCACCCGTACGGGACCGGCGCCGTCGATGCGCGCCGCCTCGATGAGCTCGCGGGGGATGGAGTCGAAGAAGCGCTTGGCGAGCACGAGCGAGAAGGCGCTCGCCCCGGCCGGCAGCCAGACCGCCCACATCGTGTTGAGGAGGCTGATCCCGAGACCGGGCAGATCCAGCACCGTCAGATAGAGGGGCACGAGGGAGACGATCCCGGGGATGAACAGCGTCGCGAGCACCGCCCAGTAGACGACGTCACCCCACCGCGGCCGGAGGATCGACAGCGTGTAGGCGCCGGTCACGCAGACGAACAGGGTGACGGCCGCGCTCCCGAGCGCCATCAGGAGGGTGTTCAGCAGGTAGCGCCAGATCCCGAGGTCGTTCCAGACCACGGCGTAGTTCGACCAGTCGAAGACCGAGGGGATCAGCGTCAGAGGGTCGGTCACGAGCTCGGTGGTCGTGGAGACCGATGCCTTCGCGAGCCACACCAGCGGAAGCACGGCCGCGACGATCAGGCCGACGAGCACGACCGCCTGGACGATCCGCAACGACCAGCGCACGACGGGGCGCCGGCGGTCGCCCCAGGAGGAGACCGAACGGACGACCTCTTCCGGGTCGTCGTCGCGGCGGAGGCGTCGCCGCGCCGTCGGAGCCGCGGGCGGCTGGGTCAGGGTGTAGGTGTCAGTCATTCTCGTTGAGCCTCCGCGTCGAGAACTGGAAGACGATCGAGACGATCGCCAGGACCGCGGCGAGCATCACGCTGAGCGCGGCCGCCGCGCCGTAGTTCGAGTTCACGAAGCCGTATTGATAGATGAGCATCAGGATCGAGATCGATGCGTTGTTCGGGCCGCCGCCGGTGAGGAGCTTCGGCTCGTTGAACACCTGCATGGTTCCGATCAGCTGCAGAAGGATGAGGACGAGGATGACGCCGCGGATCTGCGGCAACGTCACGTGCCACACCCGGCTCCACACGCCCGCCCCGTCGAGCTCGGCCGCTTCGTAGAGGTCGGGCCGGACGCCGCCGAGCGCGGCGAGATAGATGATGACCGACGTGCCGGCACCCGCCCAGGTCGCCGCGAGCACCATGGAGGGGATGACGAGCTGCTCGGAGTCCAGCCACGCGAGGGGTCCGAGCCCCACCGTGCCGAGCAGCGAGTTCAGCAACCCGCTCGGACCGGGCATGTAGAGGACCTTCCACAACAGGATGGCCACGACCGGGGGGATCACGACGGGGAGATAGGCGAGCGCGCTGTAGAGACCCTTCCATCGGCGCAGCTCCGACATCACCACGGCGAGCGCGAGCGGCAACGGGGCGCCCACCAGCAGCCCGATCGCGGTGAAGAGCACCGTGTTGAGGATCGCCCGGGGCAGCACCGGGTCGGTCAGCACGTACTCGAAGTTGTGCAGGCCCACCCAGCTGCTGGTGAGGAAGTTCGTCTTCTGGAACGACAGCACGAGGCCCCGCACGATCGGGCCCCAGGAGAAGTAGGCGAAGACGAGGACCAGCGGTGCGCCGAAGGCGAGGGACCACAGTCCCCCGCTCCGCACCCAGCGCTGCACACGCGGGAGGAGGCCCCCGCGCGCCTCGCGCGCGGGGACCCCGACCGGTACCGAGAGGACTCGAGTCACTGCGAGATGATCCGTTCGATGCGGGAAGCGGCATCCTTCACGAGCGGCTCGATCGGCGTCGAAGGATCGGTCAGCACCGCCTGCACGGTCGACGCCAGGTCGGCGTAGACCTCCTGCGCCCGGGTCGCGGGCTCGGGGATCAGCGGGATCTTCGTGAGCGAGTCGGTGTAGCTCGTGAAGTGCGACGCATCGACGTTGGTGTCGTCCGCGATCCACTCGCGGTACTGGGTGTAGGCGTCGGCGCTGAGGGGCGACAGTCCGGGGAGGCCGACGATGCCGCCGTCCGTGATCACGGCCTGGGCGTTCGCGACGGCCGTGTCCTTGCTGGTGAACTTGCCGAAGTAGTAGAAGTCGACCCACTTGGCGGCGGCGAGCAGCTGCTCGGGCGTCGACTTCGGGTTCGTCATCTGCACCGTGCCGCCCAGGGGCGTGCCCGACGGAGTGCTGCTGCCCTGCGGAAGGTGCGAGGCGCCGATGACCGACAGATCCATGTCGTACACGTTGTTGAGCCACTCGTACGACGCCACGGGAGCGACGAACATGCCCGCGCGGCCGGCGGCGAACTCCTGCATGATCGTCTTGAGGTCCATGATCACGGACGATCCCATGGACTTGTCGGTGGAGAACATGTCGCGCAGACCCTGGAGCGCCGCGATCGATGCGGGGTCGTCGATCGTGACCGCGTCACCGGCCGGGTTCTCGATGGACCCGCCGCGCGAGTACACCGACGCGGTGTAGATCCAGCCCGCCTGCCCCTCCTGCGTGATCTGCAGGTAGCCGGGGTTGCCCGTGGCCTTGGTGATGGCCTTGGCCGCGGTGCGGACCTCGTCCCACGTGGTCGGCGGCTTGTCCGGGTCGAGGCCGGCCTTGGTGAAGAGGTCGCGGTTGTACATGAGGGCGACGGTGTCGACGGTCGTCGGGATGCCGTACGTCCTGCCGTCGGCCTGTGCGGGCTTGAGCGTGTCGGGGTTGAGTCGGTCCAGCAGTCCGAGCTGGTTCACGACGTCGGTGAGGTCGGCGACCTGGCCGTTGGCGATCACCTGCTGCGTGTTGGTGAACGGCACTCCCATGACCGTCGGCATGGTGCCGCCGGCGACGAGGGCGGAGAACGACCCGTTGTCCCAGCGCGTCTCGCTGGGTTCGATCGTGATGTTCGGGTTCGCCTTCTCGAACTGGTCGACGGCGTCGAGGAAGCCCTTGCGCGCCGCCTCCGCCTTCGTGCTGGGCAGGTCGCCGACGGTGATGGTGACGCTGGCGCTGGGATCGATGGCCGGCTGCTGCTGCCCGCCGGCGCACCCCGTGGCGGACACGGCGAGCGCGCCCACGACGATCGCGCCGAAACCGACGCGGGTACGGAGATTCATCATTGAAACCTCGAGCTCTCTCTAGTGCTGGATCGGATCTGCGGATCGCGACGCTGCGATGCTAGTTGAAATATTTCAATTCATGCAAGGATGAACATGGAGATCCACACGAGCCACAATGGATCCCAGCCACCAAGGAAGGAGGGCGAGCGATGGCAGACCAGGACTTTCCGTCGATGCACGACGTAGCCCGCGTCGCAGGCGTATCGATCGGGACGGTTTCCAACGTCTTGAACAAGCCTGAAATCGTGGCCCCACCGACGCTGCGCCGCGTCCGGTCCGCGATCGACGAACTCGGGTGGCGACCGACCGGACGCGGGCGACGCGCACCGGCGGGTCCGGACCTGGTCGGCGTCGTCCTCGCGGGCGCGGAACCGCACCGCGCCGCACTCCTGGACGGAATCCGTCGCCGGCTGGCGCTGGGCGGCGCACACCCGCTCGTCACCTTCCCCACCGACGAGCCCACCGGGCTCGACGACGCGGTGCGCGCCCTCGAGCGGGCCGGTGTCCGCGGCATCCTGATCGAACTGACCGCCGGAGCCGAACCCGTCGCCGTGCAGGCCGCGGAACGCGGTGTCTCGGTGACCGTGATCGGTTCGCCCGCCACGTCCGAGCTGAGTTCCGTCGCCGTCGACGACGAGGCCGCCGTCGCCCTGGCGGTCGCGCACGCCCTCGACGACGGGCGGCGGCGGATCGTCCTCGTCCATCCGCCGCACGACAGGTCCGGCGCCGAGCTGCGGCGCACGGCGGCGCGCGCGGCGGTCCACGCGGCGGGGTTCGACCCGGCCGAGGTGCTCGTCGAGCACGACGCCTGGGGTCACGACGGCGCCGCCGGACGCGCGGCGGTGGAGTTCCTCGGGGAGCGCGGAATGAGCTTCGACGCGATCATCCTGCCGGACGATCGCACCGCCGCGGGAGCCTGGCGGCGACTGGCCGAGGACGGCGAGACGAACGGCGGTCGACGCCCCCTGGTGATCGCCGGCCAGGACTCGGAGGTGGCCGAGGCCCTCGGCATCCCGGGTATCCGGACGCCCCTGACGGCGATCGGCTACCAGGGCGCCGACATCCTGCTCGCCGAGCGGAAGGACCCCCGCCGCGCCCGCGTGCGACAGGTCTTCCCCGTGGAGTTCGTCGCGCGGGGGCCGCGTTCATGAGCCTGGACGCCGTCATGGCCCACGCACTGCGGGACGTGCTCGAATGGGACGACTACGCCCGCGCGGTCGCCGACCTGACGTCCGCCTACGTCCGCCCGCCGGTCGACGTGTCGGAGCATTCCGCCCCGGGGCCACGCGGACCCGTGCGGATACGCGTGTACCGCCCGCTCGAGGCCGCGACCGACGTACCGGGGCTCCTGTGGGTGCACGGGGGCGGCTTCACCGCCGGCGACATCGACATGGCCGAGTCCGACGTCGTGGCGCGCGAACTGGTCGCCCGGGCGGGCGCGGTCGTGGCGAGCGTCGACTACCGTCTCGCGGGCCCGGGGACACGGTTCCCCGCTCCGCTGGACGACGTCGACGCCGCGTGGACCTGGCTCCGCGGACGGGCCGAGGAGTTCGGCATCCACCCGGCACGCCTGAGCCTCGGCGGGTGCTCCGCCGGCGGCAACCTCGCCGCCGCGACGGCCTTCCGCCTCGTCGACCGGGGCGGTCCGCAGCCGGCCGCCCTGGTGCTCGGGTACCCGCTCCTGCACTTCCCCGTGCCCGGCGTCGAGATCGACGGGGTCGACGATCTGCCCGACATCCTGCGCTTCGGACTCGCCCGCGACATCGAGGTGATGCGCGCCTACGTCGGCCGCATCGACGACCTTCCCGTGGATGCCCTCCCGGGGAGCCGGAATCCGCGCGGCCTGCCCCGCACGCTCCTCGCCCTCAGCGAGATCGACGAGCTGCGCGGCTCGGGCGAACTGTTCGCGGTGCAGTTGGGGGACGCGGGGATCCCGGTGCGCGTCGAGGTCGCCGCGGGGATGCCGCACGGACACCTCAACATCCCGCCGATCGCGGCCCTCCCGGAGATCGACCGCACCCTCGACGCGATCGTGGACGTCCTCGGCGACACCGTCCCGTGAGTCTTCGCACCCGGCGGTGCGCCCCGGCTCGCGGGGAGCGCGGACCGGCCAGAATACGAGCATGCTCTCACTCGACGGCGTCCCTCTCGAACTGATCGACCTCGACGACGCCGGGTGGGCCGTCCACGACGGCGATCTGACCGTCCGCGCGCGGGCCCACAGCGATCTCTTCGTCGACCCGAGCGGCGGCGGGGCGACGGCGGCGGAGTCGCAGTCCAACGCCGTGCGTCTGCTCGGCGCGGCGCCCGACGGAGACTGGACCCTGTCGGCCGAGGTCTCCGTCGACTTCGCGGCCACCTTCGACGCGGGCGTGCTCCTGGTCTGGCTCGACGAGACCACCTGGGCGAAGCTGTGCTTCGAGCGCTCGCCCCAGGGGACGGCGATGGTCGTCTCGGTCGTCACGCGCGGCGTCTCCGACGATGCCAACTGCGCCACGATCGCCGCCGACCGCGTCGCGCTGCGTGTCGCGAAGGTGGGCGGCGTCTTCGCCTTCCACTACAGCCTGGACGGGACCGTGTGGCACTTCGTCCGCGCGTTCAGCCTCGGCGCCTCGCGCGACATTCTCCGGGTCGGTTTCGAGGCGCAGAGCCCGACCGGCGACGGATGCGACGCGCGATTCCGCGACGCGCGCTTCACGCGCCGCACCCTGGGCGACCTCCGCAGCGGCGAGTAGCACCGCTCCGCGTCGCCGCGCGGCGCCGCGTCAGGTCGTCCGCGCGGGCAGGAGCCGCTTCCGCAGCACGCGGACCGCGTCGCGGCCCGCGCGGTTGGCACCCACCGTGGACTGCGACGGACCGAATCCGATGAGGTGGACACGCGGCTCGTCGGCCACCTGGGTCCCCGTCATCCGGATCCCCCCGCGCGCGTTCCGGAGCCCGAGAGGGTCGAGGTGCCGCAGATCGGCCCGGAAGCCCGTCGCCCACAGGATCGCGTCGACGCGCGTCAGCCCGCCGCCGGCCTCCCGCACGCCGTCGGGCTCGATCGCGGTGAACATCGGGCGCCGCACGAGGGCGCCGCGCTCCCTCGCCGCGACGGCGTAGGGCAGCCACGCGAGATCCGTGTAGGAGACCACGCTGCCGGACGGGTTCCCCGCCTCGACGTCGGCGACGACCTTGGCGATGACCTCCCGGCCCGCCGTCTCGGGGGTGAACTCCCCCGCCCGGAACACCGGCTCCCGCCGGGTGTACCAGAACACCGTCGCGACCCGGGAGACCTCCTCCAACTGCTGCACCGCCGAGATGCCGCCGCCGACGATCGCCACGCGGAGACCCGCGAACTCGTCGAGCGAGACGTAGTCGCGCGTGTGCAGCTGCCTCCCGCGGAAGGTCTCCTGTCCGGGATAGTGCGGGAGCACCGGGTTGTTCCACGTGCCGGTCGCGTTGATCACCGCCCGCGTCTCCCACACCCCCGCGGTCGACTCCACGCGCAGGTCGCCGTCGGGGTCGACATCCGCTGAGCGCACCGCGGTCACGGTCACCGGGCGCAGGATCGGCGGCCGCAGGTGCTCCTCGTACGCGGCGAAGTACGCGGGCACCGCATCCCGGCTCGACGCGGTCGGATCGATCGGCGGCTTCGGGAAGCCGGGCAGATCGAAGATGCCGTTGACCGTCGACATCGTGAGAGACTCCCAGCGGTGCCGCCAGGCGCCGCCCGCCGCCGACTCGGCATCCAGCACCACGAACGAGGGGGCGTCGGGGTCGCGGGAGGGGTCCAGGGCGCTCACGAATCCGGCTCGGGCGAGGTGATGGGCGGCCGAGAGCCCCGCCTGCCCCGCACCGATCACCACGACGCTCGCCCGACGTCGCTCACCCGCGGAAATCGCCATCATCGGTTCGCGTCAGGCCGAGGTCGACTTCTTCTTCTTGGGCACCGGGGCCTCGGCCTCGTCGCCCGCGACCGCGGCCTGCTCCTTCGCGCGCTTCTTCGCCTGGGAGGCCAGGCGCGCGAGATCGACCATGCGCAGCGCATCCATGCGGGCGCGGCGCATGGTGGCGTAGTCGGGATCGGCGTCCGCCGTCATGCCCTCGACGTCCAGCCGCTGGGAGAGGTTCGCCTCGACGTCGCCCCACGCGGCCGCGCGGGCCGCGGCGACGAGGGCGTCGACGCGCACGGGATCGTCGGCGAACGCGCGCAGCTCCTTCGCGACCCCGTGCGACTGCCGGGCGCGACGGCGGAGGTTGCGCGTGTCGCGGTCGCGGTAGTCGTGCGTGCCCGACGAGTCGGAGAAGCGCCCCCACGCGCGCTTGCGCTGCTGGGTCACGCGATCCGCGGCCTGGTCCTGCTCGGTGGCGAGGGCACGCAGGGTCTCGCGGGCGAACTCCGCGAAGACCTCGCCGTCGAAGTGTCCCCCGCGGGCGATCGTCTCGACCAGGATGCGGTTGCGTACGGCGAGCCGCGCCGCGGCCGTCGCGATCGACAGCCCCTCGGCGATGGCATCCTTCGTCCGGCCCACACGACCTCCCTCTCCAGGCTATCGGTCGCGCCGTCGGTCGACGGCGGTCAGGACAGGGCGGTGACGATCTTCTGGATGCGACGGGCCCGCGTCTCGGCCGCCTTCGCCTCGCCCACGCTGCCCGCGTGCGCCTTGCGTGTGCTGGGTGCCAGCGCGTCGAACGCCGCCCGGACGCCCGCGGCGTCGAGCGCGGCGGCGAGGTCGTCGGGAAGCTCGACGATGCGCTCGGTGGTGTCGAGGGTCAGCTCGACCGTGATCGGGTCACCGCCCGCGAGTTTCGTGGCCTTCCGCTTGTCGGCCGAGAACGGGATGAGATGACGCCCGCCCATGACCGCGAGCGTGCTGGTGTAGACGTACCCGTTGACGTCGACCGTCACCGCGGCCCGTTTGCCGCCACCCAGTCCCTCGACCACCTCGGGGGGCACCTCGATGCCGGTGTTGTTGCCCATCTGGAACAGCGTCGTCTCGAACCTCATGCGGTGAGTGTGGCAGAGTCGCGCTTAGGTCAACAGCGCCGGAATGGCAATCCCCCCGACACGTCCCGTTCGTCTCCGTATGGTCGGATCCGTTGCGGAGGGCCTCGGAGAGTACTCGGGGGCCTTCTGTCGTATCCGGGATCACTCGGCCCGGACGACGACCTCGGTGTCGCCGTGCCCCTCGGCCGAGACCCGGAGGCGGATCTCGCCCGCGCCGGTGGGGCGGACGACGGCGAGCGCCCGTCCGTGGAAGAGCGTCACGGATGCCGCGGAGAACGCCTCCTCGGTCGCCGCGCGACCGGTGCCGAGGCCCGCGAGCACCGCGGGCCCGTCGACCCGGACGGTGACGGGCACGTCACGGTCGCACGGGACGATGCCCGCGGCATCCTCGAGCGCGATCCGCACGAATCCCAACGCGTCGGGATCGGCGGCGATCGTGCCGGCCTCGGCGCGCGCGGTGAGCGCGACCTCGGCGGCCGCCGTCCGCAGCGCCGTCCGGCCGACCTCGACGCCGTCGCGTCGAGCGACCGCGACGAGCTCGCCGGGGACGTACTCGGTCTCGAAGCGCGCGGTGAACTCGCGCGCCTCACCGACCGGCGCGACGCCGAGCGGGACGCCGTCACGGAGCAGCTCGACCTCGTCGGCGTCGGCGTACACGTCGACGCGCACGGGCGATCCGGACGCGACGCCCCAGGTCCACGACGCGACGGTGTCGTCCCACGACCACGGCGTGACCGCGGTCGGCCGGCCGTGGTGACGCGGCGGGTGGACCGCGATGAACGGTTCGTCGCGCAGGCCGTAGACGATCTCGCGGAAGTAGGAGACGGTGCGGCGGTGCCCGGTGATGTCGAGGTCGCCGGACTCGGCCGCCAGGTAGGGGTAGGGTCCCGCGGTGCCGGTGGCGACGTACCCCGGCTCGTCGGTGTAGTCGACGCGCCCGATCCCGGCCTCGCCGAGGTAGTCCCACCCGGTCCACGTGAAGTCGCCGATCACGTGGGGCTGGCTCGACACGAGCGGCCACAGGGCCCCGATCCGCTCCGGGAACGTCTCGGACCCGACGATCACGCGGTTCGGGAACAGCTCGGCATCCAACGCGTAGCGCGAGTCGGCGTAGTTGAAGCCGACGACGTCGAGGACCGCGGCGGACTCCTCGATCGAGTCGGTCACGAGCGACGACGCGTTCAGCAGGGCCATCTGCTCGCCCATCGTGGCCATCAGCGTGTTCGGGTCGGTGGCCTCGGCCTCGGCCCTCGCCTCGGCCATCCGGTCGAGGTTCGCGATGATCCCGTTGATGCCGTTGGTCACGAAGCGGGTGTCGTCGAGTTCGCGGACGGCTTCGGCGAGACGCCGGCTCCACACGGCACCGTGCGCGCTCGCGACTTCGAGGATCTCGTTGCCGATGGAGTACAGCACGACGCTGGGGTGGTTGGCATCCTTCGCCACCATCGCCTCGACGTCGCGGCGCCAGTGATCGGCGAAGCCGACGGAGTGGTCGAATCCGGTCTTCGCCCGGGTCCAGACGTCGCCGAGCTCGTCCATCACGACCATCCCGTGACGGTCGCAGGCCTCGAGCATCGCGCGGCTCGCGGGATTGTGGGAGCTGCGGATCGCGGTGAACCCGGCCTCCTTCAGCAGCCGGATCCGCCGGTCCTCGGCCGCGGGGATCGTCACCGCCCCGAGAGGCCCGTTGTCGTGGTGCACGCAGGCGCCTCGGAGCGTCACGCTCTCGCCGTTGATCCGCAGACCGTGCACGGGGTCGAGCCGGAGGGTCCGGATGCCGAACACCGTCGTCTCCTCGTCGAGCGGCGCCTCACGGCCCTCCTCGACGAGCGTCGTCCGCAGGCCGTACAGCTGGGGATCGTCGATGCCCCAGCGTCGCGGGGCGGGCACGGAGAGGCGCTGCCGCGCCGTCGCGCGTTCGCCCGGGAGCACCGAAACGGGCGAGTCGCCGGTCGCGACGACCGTGCCGTCGGGCGCGGTCGCCTCCCATCGGACGCGCACGGTCCGCGTGTGGCGGGTCTCGTTCTCGACCACCGACGAGACCGCGACGATCGCGCGCTCGTCGTCGACGTCGGGCGTGGTGATGCGCGTGGCATCCAGGGCGAGGTGAACGGGATCGGCGACGACGAGGTGCACGGGACGGTGGATGCCGGCTCCCGTGTACCAGCGAGAGTCTTTGTGGACGCGGGCCTCGACGGTGATGCGGTTCACCCGGCCGAAGCGGAGGTAGGCGTCGAGGCGGACGGTGAAGGCGGCGTACCCGCTGGCCTCGTGCGCGGCGCGGTCGCCGTTGACGAACACGACGGCGTCGCGGTAGACGCCCTCGAACTCCAACAGCACCGTCTTCTCGCGCCAGTCGTCGGGGACGTCGAGCTCACGGACGTACTCGAACACGCCGCCCGGGTAGTAGCCGGAGGTCACCCCCTGCGGGCTGGCGGGATCGCGGGGGAGGTCGCGCAGCGCATCGTGCGGGAGGGTGACGGGGACGTAGGCGGTGGCCGCGTCGCGCTGTTCGAACGCGCCGAGCTTCGGCCCCACGGTCCAGCCGTGGAGCAGGGGCGTGCGGATCACGAGGCGTCCTCGGCCACCGTGTCGAGCAGGTCCTCCAGCGCGGTCAGATCGAACCCGCGCACCATGCCCCGGAAGTACTCCGCGAGCGCGTCGGCCATGTCGGTCGACGCCGGATCGAGGAGCCACTGCACCTGCAGACCGTCCATCAGGGCGATCGTGGCGACCGCCGCGCGACCGGGGTGGAGTCCGGGGGCGAGCCGTCCCGCCGCCTCGATGCGTTCGAAGGCTTCGCGTGTGCTCTCCCGCACCTGTTCGTAGCGGCGGCGGAAGTAATCGTGGGCCGGGTGGTCGGGCGCGGTCGCCTCGGCCGAGACCGTGCAGTACAGCTCGACGACACCCGGGACGGAGGCGTTGTGCCGCGCGAGGTCGACCAGGTTGCGCAGGGTCTCGACGCCGTCGTCCTTGGTGAAGTCCACGATCGAGCGGGCGAGCTCGTCACGGTGGTCGAGCACCGCCTGCAGCAGCGCGCTCTTGCGCGGGAAGTGGTGGAGCAGCCCCGCTTCGCTCATGCCGACGCGCTGCGCGATCTCACGCAGCGACCCCGACCGATAGCCGGCTTCGGCGAAGACCTCCAGCGCGGCATCCAGGATCGCCTGCCGGGTCGCCTCGGATTTCGCATACTCGCCCCGCTGTCGGCGGGGAGCCTGCGTCGTCTCCGTCATTGCATCACCGTAACGCCCGCACCGAACCGATCGCCGGGTGGGAGCCCTCTCACGAACCGTTCTACAACGAATTTCTAGTGGTCGCTAGTTTTTTGCTGCAAAAATCTAGCGGCCACTCGGATTTGGTGTTAGTTTCTCGCCGCAGGGCCACTCACCCGAGCCCCGCACCAGAGAGAAGAGGACAAGGATGTTCCGATGGAAGGCCACAGCAGCCCTCGCCGTCGCGGCAGCGCTGACACTGACCGGATGCGCCGGTGACAACACCGGCAGCGGTACCGGCGGAGAAGGTGCACAGCTGACGCTGGGCGCGATCGCCGCACCGACGAGCTACGACATCGGCGCGGGAGCGGAGTACGGCAACCGCAGCCCGTTCTTCCAGGCCGTCTTCGACACGATCCTGCAGAAGAACGCGCAGGGCGAGATCGAACCGTGGCTCGCCACGAAGTGGGAGTACAACGCCGACAACACCGTCCTGACCCTGACGCTCCGCGACGACGTGACGTTCTCCGACGGCACCAAGCTCGACGCGGACGCCGTGGTCAAGAGCCTCGAGCGTTTCCGCGACGGCACCTCGCCGCAGGCCGCGACGCTCGCCGGCAAGACCTTCGCCGCCCCGGATGCCACGACGGTGACCATCACCCAGTCGGCGCCCGACCCCTCGCTCATTAACCTGCTCTCCATCGCCCCCGGTCTCGTCGAGGCGCCGTCGTCGTTCGACAACCCCGACGTGTCGACGAACCCCGTCGGCTCGGGCCCCTACATCCTCGACACCGCCTCCTCGGTGACCGGCACGACGTACAACTACACGGCCAACCCCAACTACTGGAACAAGGACGCCGTCAAGTACGAGAAGCTCACCATCAACGTCTTCGACGACGTCACCGCGACGATCAACGCGATCAAGGCCGGTGAGCTCAACGGCGCGAAGATCGCCGACAACAACACGATCACCGAGGTCGAGGGCGCCGGCTGGACGATCGAGTCCAACGAGCTCGACTTCCAGGGCCTCCTCCTGCTCGACCGCGCCGGCACGATGGCGCCCGAGCTGGCGGACGTCAAGGTGCGCCAGGCGATCAACATGGCGTTCGACCGCGAAGCCCTCCTGCAGTCGCTGCAGACCGGCTACGGCACCGTCACCGAGCAGGTGTTCCCCGCGACCTCCGTCGCCTACGACGAGTCGCTGGACTCCACCTACGCCTACGACCCCGCCGCCGCGAAGAAGCTCCTCGCCGAGGCCGGCTACCCCAACGGCTTCACGCTGAACATGCCGACCACCCCGGCGTTCCAGCAGACGTTCGACCTGGTCGCCCAGCAGCTGTCCGACATCGGCATCACGGTGAACTACACCGATCCCGGCTCGGCCAACTTCATCGCGGACATGCTCGCGCCGAAGTACCCCGCGACCTGGATGGCCCTCGAGCAGAACCCGGACTGGCAGCTGATCAACTTCATGATCGCGCCGAACGCGACCTTCAACCCCTTCAAGTCCGAGGACCCGAAGGTCGACGCGCTCATCTCGACGATCCAGACCGGCTCGCAGGCCGAGTCCGACTCCGCCCTCAAGGAGCTCAACAAGTACATCGTCGACCAGGCGTGGTTCGCCCCGTTCTTCCGCGTCCAGGGCACCTTCGCCACCGACCCGAACACGAACCTCGAGTTCTGGCCGACCAACGCCTACCCGTCGATCTTCGACTTCTCGCCGAAGAACTGACCCGCCGACCGGGCCCACCCGCACACGTCGGGTGGGCCCGGTCCGCCCCGAGGGACCACATATGTTCGCATTCATCGTGCGCCGGCTGCTGTCCGGCGTCGTCCTCGTCGCCGTCATCTCGCTGCTGGCCTTCACCCTGCTCTACGCCGCGGGCGGCGACATCGCCCGCCGCATCCTGGGCGAGACCGCCACCGCCGAGACCGTCGCCAAGAAGACCGCGGAGCTGGGCCTGGACCGGCCGCTGCTCACGCAGTACACCGACTGGGTGACCTCCGCCCTGACCGGGAACCTCGGTCGGAGCTGGTTCAACGGCGAGCTCGTCTCGACGAGCGTCTCCGGGCGCCTCGGGGTGACGCTGTCGATCGTCATCGGCGCCACGCTCGTGTCGGCCGTCCTCTCCGTGCTGCTCGGCGTCCTCGCCGCCCGCCGCGGAGGCGCGGTGGATGCCACGGTGCAGTTCCTCTCGCTCGTCGGCTTCGCCGTCCCGGGCTTCCTCATCGCCCTCGTCCTCGTCCTCGTGTTCGCCGTCAACCTCGGCTGGTTCAAGGCGACCGGCTTCACGCCGATCACGACGTCCGTGAGCGGCTGGCTCTCCTCCGTGATCCTCCCCATCACCGCGCTGTCGATCGGCGCGATCGCGACCGTGGCGCAGCAGGTGCGCGGCTCGGTCCTCGACGCCACCTCCCGCGACTACGTCCGCACGCTCCGCTCGCGCGGCCTCAGCGAGCGCTCCGTCGTCTACAAGCACGTGCTCCGCAACGCCGGCGGTCCCGCCCTCGCGGTGCTCGCCGTGCAGTTCGTCGGGCTCCTCGGCGGCGCCGTCATCGTCGAGCAGATCTTCGCCATCCCCGGCATGGGTCAGCTGAGCGTCCGGGCGACGACCCTCGGCGACATCCCCGTCGTCATGGGCCTCGTGATCGCCTTCGCGATCATCGTGGTCGTCGTCAACCTCCTGATCGACCTGGCCCAGGCGGCCCTCAACCCGAAGGTGCGACTCGCATGACCGCCATCGCCGTCCCTCCCGCCGTCCCCGTCGCCCCCGTACGGGTCGCCCTGTTCCGACGGCTGGTGCGCCGCCCGGTCGGGCTCGTCTCACTGATCTTCCTGGCGATCGTCGCGGTGCTGACCTTCATCGGTCCGCTCGTGGCGCCGCAGGACCCGAACTTCGCCGACATCCGCAGCATCCTGTCCGGGCCCAGCCCCGCGCACCTGCTCGGCACCGACGGCAGCGGCCGCGACGTGCTGTCCCGCCTCCTCGCCGCCACGCAGACGAGCATCGCCGCCGCCCTCGTCGCGGTCGTCGTCGCCGTCCTGATCGGCGTGATCAGCGGCCTCATCGCCGGGTACTACCAGGGCTGGTTCAACACCGTGGCCACGTGGGTCACGGAGCTGACCATGGCCCTCCCGGGCATCGTCGTGCTGCTCGCGGCGCGCGCCGTGCTCGGACCCTCCGTGTGGCTGTCGATGGTGATCTTCGGCATCCTCCTCTCGCCCGGCTTCTTCCGCCTGGTCTTCGCCTCGGTGACCGCCGTCCGCGGCGAGCTCTACGTCGACGCGGCCCGGGTCTCGGGCCTCAGCGACACGCGCATCATCGGCCGGCACGTGCTGTCGGTCGTCCGCGCGCCCATCATCATCCAGGCCGCGATCGTCTCGGGCATCGCCATCGCGATCCAGTCCGGGCTGGAGTTCCTCGGTCTCGGCGATTCCAACGTCCCCACCTGGGGGTCGATGCTCACCGACGCGTTCAAGAACATCTACAAGAACCCCGCCGGCCTGATCTGGCCCTCGCTCGCGATCGCCCTCACCTGCATCGCCCTGACGCTGCTGGCCAACGTCCTCCGCGACGAGCTCGAACGCACCGTCACCGTGCGCCGCCGCCGCCGTCGCGCGGTGTCGAGCCGTACCGGCTCGATCGCCGCCGTCACCACCTCGGTCTCGCTGACCGGCGGCGACGTGCTCGACCCGGACGAGCTCCCGATCGTGGACAGCGACGTGATCGTGCACGCCGACGACACCCGCAGCAAGGCGACCGACACGCTCCTGCGCGTCCGCGACCTCCACGTCGGGTACGACCAGGCCGACGGCTCCCACATCGAGGTCGTCCACGGCGTCTCGCTCGACGTCCGCAAGGGAGAGGTGCACGGTCTGATCGGCGAGTCCGGCTCGGGCAAGTCCCAGACGGCGTTCGCCGTCCTCGGTCTCCTCCCCCGCGGCGGCTCGGTCACGGGCGGGTCGATCCTCTTCGACGGCACCGAGCTGGCCGACGCCGACGAGAAGGTCTACGGGGGCGTGCGCGGCAAGCGCATCGCCTACATCCCCCAGGAGCCGATGAGCAACCTGGACCCGGCCTTCACCATCGGCAGCCAGCTCGTCGAGCCGCTGCGCAAGAACCTCGGGCTGTCGAAGAAGCAGGCGCGCGAGCGCGCCCTCGAGCTGCTCGCCCGCGTCGGCATCCCCGACCCGGCGCGCACGTTCGACGCGTACCCGTTCGAGGTCTCCGGCGGCATGGCCCAGCGCGTGCTGATCGCCGGCGCCGTCTCGACCGATCCCGAGCTCATCATCGCCGACGAGCCGACCACCGCCCTCGACGTCACGGTGCAGGCCGAGGTCCTCGAGCTGCTGCGCGACCTCCAGAAGGAGCGGCACATGGCGATGCTGCTCGTGACGCACAACTTCGGCGTCGTCGCCGACCTCTGCGACCGCGTGACGGTCATGCAGAACGGCGTGTTCGTCGAGCAGGGCCCGGTCCGGGCGATCTTCACCGAAGCGCAGCACCCGTACACGCGGGCGCTGCTGGACGCGATCCTCGACGAGGGTCCGGCACGGCCGCCGCTGGGCGCCGAGGAAGGGGTGCGGGCATGACCGCTCCGCTGCTCACGGTCGACGACCTCGTCGTCGAGTACCCGGGCAAGGGTTTCCGCGCCCAGCCCTTCCGCGCCCTGAAGGGGGTGTCGCTGGACATCCTGCCCGGCGAGACGATGGGCCTGGTCGGCGAGTCCGGCTCGGGCAAGACGACGCTGGGCCGTGCGGTCCTGGGTCTCGCGCCGGTCAGCGGTGGCACCGTCACCTATGGCGGACGCGACATCTCGCACCTCGGCCGTGCCCAGCGCCGGGCGCTGAGCTCGGAGATCCAGGTCGTCTTCCAGGACCCCTACTCGTCGCTCAACCCCTCGATGACGATCGAGCAGATCCTCGCCGAGCCGCTGACGGCGTCGGGCGTCGCGGGATCCGAGGCCCGGTCCCGCGTGCGGGACCTGCTCGATCAGGTGGGGCTCCCCTCCGATGCGCGCAGCCGCCTCCCCCGGGAGTTCTCCGGCGGTCAGCGTCAGCGCATCGCGATCGCGCGCGCGCTCGCCCTGCAGCCGAAGCTCATCGTGTGCGACGAGCCGGTGTCGGCGCTCGATCTGTCGACGCAGGCACGTGTGCTGGACCTGTTCATCGAGATCCAGAACCGCACCGGGGTCGCCTACCTCTTCGTCACGCACGACCTCGCGGTCGTGCGTCACATCAGTCACCGTGTGGCCGTGATGTACAAGGGCGAGATCGTCGAGACCGGTCCCGCCGAGCGCGTGACCTCGCGTCCCGAGCACCCCTACACGCAGCGCCTCTTCATGGCCGCACCCGTCCCCGACCCCGACCGGCAGGAGGAGCGTCGCGCCGCCCGTCGCGCGCTCCTGGCCTCTTCGGCATCCTGACCGTCTCGTCCTCCTCGCACCCGGAAAGATCATCGTGACCCTGCCTTCTGTCGACGCGCCCGCGACCGCCCACCTCGTCCCCCTGCTGGAGAAGCTCACCCTCGAGCAGAAGGCGGCCCTCGTGCAGGGCGCCGATTTCTGGACGACCGTTCCGCTGCCCGAGATCGGGCTGCGGGCCATGACGCTGTCCGACGGTCCGGCCGGTGTCCGCGGACCGCGGTGGGACGAGCGCGAGCCCTCGCTGAACATGCCGTCGGGGTCGGCCCTCGCCGCTTCCTGGGACGTCGAGCTGGCGTACCGCTACGGCGCGGCGGCGGCCGCCGAGGCCCGACGCAAGGGCGTGGACGTGGTGCTCGGACCGACCATCAACCTGCACCGTTCACCGCTGGGCGGCCGGCACTTCGAATGCCTGAGCGAAGACCCGGAGCTGTCCGCCGAACTCGGCGCCGCGTACGTGCGCGGTCTGCAGGACAACGGTGTCGCCGCGACCCCCAAGCACTACGTCGCGAACGACTCCGAGACCGATCGCTTCACCGTCGACGTGCAGATGGACGAGCGCACCCTGCGCGAGCTCTACCTGGCGCCGTTCGAGCGCGCCGTGGAGGCAGGCGCCTGGTCGATCATGAGCGCCTACAACTCGGTCGACGGTGTGACGATGACCGAGAACGACCTCCTCGAGACGCCGCTGAACTCCGAGTGGGGCTTCGACGGCGTCGTGATGAGCGACTGGACCGCGGTGCGTTCGCTGGATGCCGCCACCGCCTCGCAGGACCTGGCGATGCCCGGGCCGGCCCCGGCGTGGGCGGACCTCGCCGACGCCGTCCGCGACGGCCGGGTTCCCGAGGCCGACCTCGACCGCAAGGTGCTGCGCATGCTGCTGCTCGCCGAGCGCGTCGGAGCCCTCGGCGACGCCCCCGCGATCGAGCCCGCCCCTCTGGATGCCACGGCCTTCGCGCGCGAGTCGGGGGTCGCCGGCACGGTCCTGCTCGCCAACGACGGCATCCTGCCCCTCGAGCCCGCGTCGATCACGTCGCTCGCGGTGATCGGCCAGAACGCGCGGGACGCCCGCACGCAGGGCGGTGGAAGCGCGACGGTCGTGCCCGAGCGGATCGTCTCGCCGCTGGAAGGACTGCGCCGCGCCTACGGATCCGACCGCGTCGCCTACGAGCTGGGCGCCGTCGTGCAGGAGGGCGTGGCCGAGATCCCCCTCGCGCAGCTGCGCAACCCCGCCACCGGACGCCTCGGCATGCGCGTGACGTTCCTCGGCGACGCCGGTGAGGAGCTCTTCACCGAGGACCGTCGCGCGACGGCGCTGGTGTGGTTCGGGGGCGACGCCCCCATCGCGCAGACGCGCACCCTCGTGCTCGAGACCGTCTACACCCCCGACGTGGCGGGCACCATCCAACTCGGATTCGCGGGCGCGTACCCCGGACGCCTCTTCGTCGACGGCGAGCTCCTGCTCGATGATGCGCCGGTGGTCGAGGGGTCCGACCTCGGCGCGGCATTCCTCAACCCCCCGTCGCTGACCGCGGCGGTGACCGTCGAGGCGGGTCGGGAGATCTCCGTCCGCGCCGAGTTCGACCGCAGCGACGAGAGCGGCATCCCGGGGGCGATGAGCGTCACGCTCGGCATCGCACCGGAGAACACGGATGCCGACGAGCTCATCGCCCGCGCGGCCGCGGCCGCCGCGGCCGCCGATGTCGCGGTCGTCGTGGTCGGCACCAACTCCAAGGTCGAGTCGGAGGGCTACGACCGCGCGAACCTCGACCTGCCCGGACGTCAGGACGATCTCGTCCGCGCGGTCGTCGCCGCCAACGCCCGGACGATCGTGATCATCAACGCGGGTTCGCCGGTCGTGCTGCCGTGGGCCGACGACGCCGCCGCGATCGTGCAGGGGTACTTCGGCGGCCAGGAGTTCGGCACCGCGCTCGCAGACGTCCTCACCGGCGCCGCCGAACCCGGCGGGCGACTCCCCACCACCTGGCCCGCGGCGCTCGCGGACGTGCCGGTCCGCGACGTCACGCCCGACCAGGGCGTCCTGCGCTACAGCGAGGGCATCCACATCGGCTATCGCGCGTGGCTGCGTTCGGACGCGCGCCCCGCGTTCCCCTTCGGTCACGGCCTCGGCTACACGACGTGGTCGTGGGACGGGGTCGTGCGCGACGGCGATGATGTCGTGGTGACCCTGACCAACACGGGCGCACGCGCGGGCGGCCAGGTCGTGCAGGTCTACGCGGAGCGCGCCGACTCGGAGGTCGACCGTCCCGTGCGCTGGCTCGTGGGCTTCGGCGTCGTCCGCGCGGCGGCGGGTGAGACCGCCACGATCCGTGTCGGTGTCCCGACCCGTCGGCTCGCCCACTGGAACGGCGGCTGGGAGGTCGAGGCCGGTGCCTTCACGCTGTGCGTCGGAGCCTCCGTCGCGGAGACGCCCCTGAGCGTCGCGTGGGAGGCGGGCGAGTGACGGCACCGCTGCAGGGTCACGTCGACCCGCGACTGGCCGCCGCCGGCGACCGACTGGCCGCGGCGCTGGCCGCGGATCCCGACCTGTCCTTCCAGGCCGCGGCGTTCCACCACGGCACCCCGGTGCTGGATGTGTGGGGTGGGCCGCACCTCGACGAGGACAGCGTCCTGGTGCCCTATTCGGTGTCGAAGAACACGATCGGGATCACCGCGGGCCTGCTCGTCGAGCGGGGTCTGCTCGATCTCGACGCCCCCGTCGCGGAGTACTGGCCGGAGTTCGCCGCGGCCGGCAAGGCGGCGGTCACGGTGCGCCAGTTGCTGTCGCACCAGGCCGGACTCCCCCAGGCCACACCGGCGCTGGACTTCCTCGACATGCTCGACCAGACCGCCGCCGCCGCGAGCCTGGCCGCGAGCGTCCCGTTCTGGCATCCGGGGAGCGCGTTCGGCTACCACGCGACGACGATCGGCACGCTCGGCGCCGAACTCGTGCAGCGCGTGACCGGCCGGAGCCTGCACGCCTTCTACGAGGAGGAGATCCGCGCTCCCCATGGCATCGATTTCTTCCTCGGCCTCCCCGCCGAGGAGGAAGCCCGCCGCGTGGACGTCCTCCCGATGGTCCCGCCCGCCGCAGGGCCCGGTGAGCGGCAGACGACGCCCCTCGGCGCCCTCGTGTTCGGCCCCGGACGCTCGAGCGTCGACATGGCGAACGACCGCCGCAGCTGGGGCTACGGGCACCCGGCGACCTCGGCCACCGGGAGCGCCCGCGGCATCGCTCGGCTGCTCGCCGCCGCCGTCACGGGCGTCGACGGGCGCGCACCGTTCCTGTCCACCGAGACCGTCGCGGCCGTCGGCCAGCAGCAGGTCCGCGGGTTCGACGAGGTGCTCGGCCAGCAGGACCGCGCGCACGCGATCGTCTTCCAGAAGCCCTCGGCGGCCATGCCGTTCGGCGGGCCGCGGGCCTTCGGCCACGACGGCGCGGCGGGATGCTTCGCCTGCGTCGACCCCGACACCGGCGTCGCATTCGCGTGGACGATCGTGCGCGGCCCGTGGCCCGGCGGCGGAGATCCCCGCGCCATCGCCCTCGCGGCCGAGATCGGCCAGACCCTGGAGACCTCCGCATGACCACGTACCCCAACCCCCTGATCCCCGGCTTCCACCCCGACCCCTCGGCGGTGCGCGTCGGCGACGCCTGGTACCTGGCGACCTCGACGTTCGAGTACCTCCCCGGCATCCCGATCCACCGGTCTACGGACTTCGTCACGTGGGAGCTCATCGGCCACGTCGCGACGCGTCCGGGACAGCTCGGCGTCGACGACGTCCGCACCGCCGGCGGCGCGTGGGCGCCGACGTTGCGGCACCGCGACGGGGTGTTCCATCTCGTCGTCACGGATGCCATGGGCCGGGGCATGCTGCACTTCACCGCGGCCGACCCCGCCGGGCCGTGGAGCGACGGCGACCTCATCACCGACTCCGAGGGGCGGGCCTCGCTCGACGGCATCGACCCCGACATCGCGTGGGATGCCGACGGGACGGCGCTCATCACCTACTCGGGACTCATCCTCGGTGGGGAGGACGCCGGGCGCCACCTCGGCATCCTGCAGGCCCGCGTCGATCTCGACACCCATCGCGCGCTCGAGGAACCGCGCTCGCTCTGGTCGGGCACCGGGGGGATGTTCCCCGAGGCCCCGCACCTGTACGAGATCGACGGGCGCTGGTACATGCTGATCGCCGAGGGCGGCACCGAGCGCGGACACGGCGTCTCGATCGCCCGCGCGGATCGCCCCGAGGGCCCCTTCGAGACGGGCCCCGCGAATCCCCTGGTGTCGGCCCGCTCGACGATCCGGCCGGTGCAGAACACCGGGCACGGCGACCTCGTGATCGGCCCGGACGGCGAATGGGTGTGCGTGCTGCTGGGCGTCCGCCCGCGCAGCATGACGCGCGCGTTCTCGGCCCTGGGCCGCGAGACGTTCGTCACCCGCGTGCACTGGCACGAGGACGGCTGGCCCACGATGGAGCCGGTCGCGCTCGCTCCGCGCCCCGGCACGCGCGTGGACGTCACGTTCTCCCCCGACGTGCCGCTGGACGGCGAATGGATCACCCCGCGGAGGCTCCCCACAGAGATCGCCGACCTGACCGCGCGACCCGGCTGGCTCGTGCTGCGGGCCGACGGGGCCACCCTCGACGACCCGCGCCCCGTGTTCGTCGGGCGGCGCCAGGAGCACCTGACGCAGTCGACCTCGGTCGAGCTGGACTGCACCGCCGGCGTCGGCGGGCTGGCCGTGCGCTACGACGAGGACTTCCACGTCGAGGTCGAGGCAGGAGCCGGGCGCGTCGTGGCGCGCGCGAACGTCGCCGGTCTCGTCCAGGAGTGGCCGGTGCCGCTGGACGTCGATCGGATCACGCTCCACATCGAGTCGCGTCGTCCCGACACCGACCGTGGGTTCGCCCGCACGAGCGACGTCTTCCACCTCGCCGCGACCGTCGAAGGGCGACGCATCGATCTCGCGGAGGTCGACGGTCGGTTCCTGTCATCGGAGACGGCGGAGTCGTTCACGGGCCGGGTCGTGGGTGTGTACGCCCGCGAAGGCCGAGTGGATGCGGCGAACTGGATGTCCGAAGGGAACGACGAGTGAGCGTGGCCGAGGTCGCCCTCCGCGCCGATCTGCGCGAGGACACCCCGTTCGTCGCGACGGCGCACCCGCGCCTGTCGTGGCGCGTGCGGACCGAGACGCCGGACTGGCATCAGAGCAGCGCCGAGCTGACCGACGGCACCGACACGATCGCCCTCGAGGGCGACGCCTCGGTGCTCGTGGACTGGCCGTTCCGCCCGCTCGCCCCGGGCGAGGAGCGCGAGGTGCGCGTCCGCGTGACCGACGCCGCCGGCACGACGAGCCCGTGGAGCGTGCCCCTGCCCGTCGCCGCGGGCTTCCTCGGCGCCGACGAGTGGGTCGCCGCCCCCGTCGGCCTCGCCGACGCCACGGCCGAGGCCCAGCCCGCCCTCGTGCGGACCTCCTTCCGGCTGGAGCGCCCGGTGCGCCGCGCGCTGCTGTTCTGGACGGCGCTCGGCGCGGCCGAGCCCGAGATCAACGGGACCCCGGTGAGCGACGACGTGCTCTCGCCGGGCTGGACCTCCTACCGCGACCGTCTCGTGCACGAGACGGTCGACGTGACGACGCTCCTCGCCGTCGGCGACAACGTCCTCGGGGCGACGCTCGCGGGAGCGTGGTACACCGAGAAGTACGGCTTCTTCACGTTCACCGACCGCGTCTACGGCGACCAGCCCTCGTTCCTCGCGCAGCTGCGCGTGACGTACGAGGACGGTCTCGTCGAGACGCTCGCCGCGACCGGCCCCGGCTGGGAGGCGTCCGCCGACGGCCCGGTGCGCGCGAGCGGGATCTACGCCGGCGAGGAGCAGGACCTGCGTCGCGCGGCCCAGACCGTGTCCGACGGCGCGACCTGGGCGCCCGCCCGCGTCGGCGCCGTCGCCCGCCCGGGGTACGAAACGGTTCCCACCCCCGAGGCGCGGATCGCGCCGCCCGTCCGGCGCATCCAGTCGGCGCCGGTCGCCGCGCGCCTGCAGACGCCCTCCGGGGGCACGGTCCTCGACTTCGGGCAGAACCTCGTCGGCCGCCTGCGCCTTCGGGTCCGCGGCGCCGCCGGCACGCGCGTGACGGTGCGGCACGCCGAGGTGCTCGACGCCGGCGAACTGGCCCTGCGCCCCCTCCGCAACGCCCGCGCCGAGGCATCCTTCGTCCTCTCCGGCGGCGACGACGTGCTCGAGAGCCGCTTCACGTTCTACGGCTTCCGCTACGCGCAGGTCGAGGGCGTCGACATCGCCGACGCCGACGTCGAGGCGGTCGTGCTGCACAGCGATCTCGTCCGTACCGGGTGGTTCTCGTCGTCGCACGGGCTGCTGGACCGACTGCACGAGAACGTCGTGTGGGGCATGCGCGGCAACTTCCTGTCGATCCCGACGGACTGCCCGCAGCGCGACGAGCGCCTCGGGTGGACGGGCGACCTGCAGGTGTTCGCGCCGACCGCGAGCTTCCTGTACGACAGCGCCGGCTTCCTCACCTCGTGGCTGCGCGACCTCGCCCTCGAACAGGAGCGCCACGACGGTGTCGTCCCCCTCGTGATCCCGGCGGCGCTGCCGTCGTTCGGCGGCGGCGGGCCGGTCGCGGCCTGGGGCGACGCGGCCACCGTCGTCCCGTCGGTGCTGCACGAGCGCTTCGGCGATCGCGCGGTGCTGGCCGCGCAGTACCCGAGCATGCGCGCCTGGGTCGAGGCCGTGCGCCGCGACGCCGGCGACGGCGGACTGTGGGCCGGCCGGATGCAGCTGGGCGACTGGCTCGACCCTTCCGCGCCGCCGGACAAGCCCGGACAGGCGAAGGTGGATGCCGACATCGTCGCCACCGCGTGCTTCGCGCGGTCGCTGCGACTCGTCGCCGAAGCCGCCGCGCTCCTGAGCCATGACGCGGACGCCGATCTCTACCGGGACCTCGCCGAGCGCAGCCGTCGCGCGTTCGTCTCGGAGTACGTCACGCCCGCCGGTCGCATGATGAGCGACGCCCCGACCGCCTACGCGCTCGCGCTCCGTTTCGACCTCGTGCGGGACGCCCCCACCCGGGCGGCTCTGGCCGACCGCCTGGCCGCGCTCGTCCGCGAGGGCGGGTACCGCATCGGCACCGGCTTCGTCGGCACGCCCCTCGTCGCCGACGCGCTGAGCGACGGCGGTCACCTCGCCGCGGCCGAACGACTGCTGCTGCAGACCGAGTGCCCATCATGGCTCTACCCCGTCACCATGGGCGCCACCACCGTCTGGGAGCGCTGGGACAGCCTGCTGCCGGACGGGTCGGTGAACCCCGGCGAGATGACCTCGTTCAACCACTACGCCCTCGGCGCCGTGGCCGATTGGCTGCACCGCACCGTCGCCGGGCTCGCCCCCGCGGCTCCGGGCTACCGTCGCCTGCGGATCGCCCCGCGCCCGCTCGCGTCACTCGACCACGCCTCGGCGCGGCACGAGACGCCGTACGGCACGGCGGCGGTCCAGTGGCGGCGCGACGGGCAGCACGTCCGCATCACCGCCGTGGTGCCCCCGAACACGACCGCCGAGGTCGATCTGCCCGGCATCCCGGTGGAGGGCACGACCGTCCCGGCGACCGTGGGGTCGGGGACGCACGAGTGGACGGTGACGGTGCCGGCCGCGCCGACCGCTCCCCCGCTCCCCGGGCTCGAGGCGTCGCTGGGCGCCGTCCTCGACGACCCGCGCGCGTACACCGCCCTCCTCGACACGCTCGCCGAGGTCGCACCCGAACGTGTCGTCGCCGTCCGCGACGACACCGTGTGGGCCGCGGGCCGTCCGCTCGCGAGCGCCCTGATGTTCACCCCGCCCGACGTCCTGGACCGCGTGGACCGCGCCGTCCGCGCGGCCACCGGCGCCGTCTGATCCCGAACCGGAGACCCCCATGTTCGACCGCCGCTCGACCTTCGGCGACGCCATCGACCACCCCGGCGCCCGCGCCGTGCTGGAACGCTTCCTGCCCGGCGTGGCCGCCTCGCCGATGGCGACGCAGTTCCGCGGCGGCCGCCTCGGGCAGCTCGTCGCGATCGTGCCCAGCCTCGAGGACCCCGACCACCGCGCGCGCTTCTGGGAGGCTCTCGCCGAGATCGGCGACGGCGACGAACGTCCGCCGTACGCCCCGGCGATCGCACCCGATCCGACGTACGAAGGGTCGGACGTGCCGCGCGCGTCGGCACGCGTGCGGCCGACCGCCCCGACCGCCCGCTGGGGTGTGATCGAGGTCCGCGTCGACGGCCCCTCCCACGGGAACCCGTTCGTCGACGTCGACGCGCACGCGACCTTCCGTCGTCCCGACGGTTCGACCGCGCGCGTCGGCGGCTTCTACGACGGAGACGGCGAATGGGTGTTCCGGGCCCTCGCGGATGCCGAGGGCACCTGGTCGTTCGAGACGGACGCCACGACCCCGTCGCTCGACGGCCTCACCGGGACCGCGGAGGTCGGGTCCGCGGCATCCGGGTCACACGGTCCGGTGCGCGTCGACGGCTTCCACTTCCGGCACGCCGACGGCACCCGGCACCGACCGCTGGGCACGACCGCCTACGCGTGGACGCATCAGCCCGAGGCGCTGCAGGAGCAGACGCTGGCGACCCTCGCCGAGGGCGCGTTCCGCAAGCTCCGCATGTGCCTGTTCCCGAAGTCGTACCTCTTCAACGCCAACGAGCCCGACGACTTCGTCTTCCCCGGTTCGCTGGCCGACGGCTTCGACCTGGAACGCTTCGACCCGGCGCACTTCCGCCGGCTCGAACGCCGCATCGCCCAGCTCGGCGAGATCGGCGTCGAAGCCGACCTGATCCTGTTCCACGCCTACGACCGGTGGGGGTTCGCGGACCTCGGACCCGCGGTCGACGACCGGTACGTCCGCTACGTCGTGCGGCGACTGGGGGCGTTCTCGAACGTGTGGTGGTCTCTCGCGAACGAGTACGACCTCGTCTGGGGCAAGGACGAGGACGACTGGGAGCGCATCGCCGCGATCGTCGGCGAGGAGGATCCGTTCGGCCACCTGATCTCGATCCACAACTGCCGCCCGTTCTACGACTACTCCCGGCCCTGGATCACGCACGCGTCCGTGCAGCGCGTGGACGTGTATCGCACCGCCGAGAACACCGACGAGTGGCGCGAACGCTGGGGGAAGCCCGTCGTCATCGACGAATGCGCCTACGAGGGCGACATCGACCAGGGCTGGGGCAACGTCACCGGCGAGGAGATGACGCGTCGCTTCTGGGAGGGCGCCGTCCGCGGCGGCTACGTGGGACACGGCGAGACGTACCTGCCGGCCCCGGTCGGCGAGGCGGTCATGCCGGCGGCGGCCGGCTCCGACGACGAGGTGCTGTGGTGGGCCAAGGGCGGTGTCCTGCACGGCTCGTCCCCCGCGCGGATCGGCTTCCTCGAGCGGTTCCTCGCCGAGGTCCCCGACGGCGTGCTCGAGCCCGCGGCATCCGACTGGGACGTGCCGTGGGCGCAGTCCCCGGATGCCACGGTGCGCGTGGCGTACTTCGGCTTCAACCGCCCCCGCTTCCGCACCGTGCTGCTCGGCGACGGGGACTGGACGGTCGACGTGGTCGACACGTGGAACATGACGGTCGAGCGTGTCGCCGGAACGCACACCGGCACCGTGCGCGTGGACCTCCCGGGGCGGCAGTACATGGCGCTGCGGGTGACGCGGGTCTGAGAGGCGCCCTCCCTCGCCCCTCACGCTCGTTTGCCGCAGATGGTCGGCGCCGCCGCCGTGAGGCGACGATGTGGGGCAAACCACGCACGCCCGGGAGCGCTCGTTTGCCGCAGATGGTCGGCGCCGCCGCCGTGAGGCGACGATGTGGGGCAAATGAGGTGCGGGCCTTCTAAGGGCGACCCTCACTCGCCGACGAGACGCGCAGACGCCGTCGCCATGTGCACAGCCATCGCGGATGCCGCGGCGTCGGCGTCGTGCGCCCGGATCGCGCGATGCACGGCGTCGTGCTCGGCGATGGCCCGGTTCGCGTCGTCGGCGCTGTGGACGGCACGATCGGCGTAGACCTGCAGCAGCGAGCGGACGACGTTGAGCTGATCGACGAGGAGGGCGTTGCCGGCGGCGTGCCCGAGGGCGTCGTGGAAGGCGCGGTCGGCGCGGGCGAACGCGCGCAGATCGTCGCGCGAGCGGGTCATCTCGGCCAGCGTCGCGGCGATGCGCTCCCGCGCGGGATCGTCGGCGCGGTCGGCGGCCAGACGGGCGACGTAGATCTCGAGCCCGGCGCGCAGATCCAGGAGTTCCGCGGTGTCGGTGTCGCCCAGGAGGAGCCCCCACCGGAGCGTCTGCGGGAGCAGCGCGCTCGCGGTTCCGCGCAGGTAGGTGCCCGATCCGGGCCGGACGTCGACGATGCCGAGGATCTCGAGGGCTGCGAGCGCCTCGCGGACCGCCGAGCGCCCGACGCCGAGCGTCGTGGAGAGCGCACGCTCGGCGGGCAGGCGCGTGCCCGGGGCGATCGAGCCCGTGGTGAAGAGGTCGAGCAGGCGGCGCGCCACCTCGCTGACCGGCGACCCCGCGGGGAGGGCCTCGAGTGCGGCCGCGATCTCGTGGCTGCGGTCGGCGGGGTAGGCGGGCACGCCTTCAACCTAGCGCTCCGTCGAAGTTGCGCTTGCAATTGGTCAACCGGTTGGCCAATATGGACGAAGCACGCGCCCACCCTGACCGGAGGTCACCGATGACCCGACTCTGGAACGACCCCGCGGTCTTCGCCGACGAGATGATCGACGGGTTCGTCGCGGCCAACGGCCGGTACGTCCGCCGCGTCCCCGGTGGCGTGGCGCGGGCGACGGCATCCCCCGCCGGCCAGGTCGCCATCGTCGTCGGCGGCGGCTCGGGCCACTACCCCGCATTCGGCGGCCTGGTCGGTCCGGGTCTCGCCCACGCGGCGGCCATGGGGAACCTCTTCGCCTCTCCCTCGACCCAGCAGGTCTACGCGGCCGCGCGCACCGCCGACACCGGCGGCGGCGTGTTCCTCTGCTACGGCAACTACGCCGGCGACGTCCTCAACTTCGACGCAGCCCAGTCCCGCCTGCGGGACGAGGGCATCGCGGTGCGCACCGTCACGGTCACCGACGACATCTCCTCCGCCCCGACCGCCGAGCGCGACCGCCGTCGCGGGATCGCCGGCGACCTCGCCGTGTTCCGGGCCGCGGCCGCCGCCGCGGAGAACGGCTACGACCTGGACGCGGTGGCCGAGACCGCCGCGCGCGCGAACGAGCGGACGCGGTCCTTCGGCGTCGCGTTCGGCGGCTGCACGCTCCCCGGCGCCGAAGCCCCGCTCTTCCACGTCGCGGAGGGACGCATGGCGGTGGGGCTCGGCATCCACGGCGAACCCGGTATCGACGAAACCGACGTCCCCACCGCCGACGCGCTCGCGGAACTGCTCGTCGGGGCGCTCACCGACCCGGCCGAACTGCCCGACGGCGTCGACACGGTCCGCGGGAACCGGGTGGTGCCCATCCTCAACGGCCTCGGCTCGGTGAAGTACGAGGAACTGTTCGTCGTATACCGCCGCGTGGCCGAGCTGCTGGGCGCGGCGGGGGCGGAGATCGTCGACCCCCACGTCGGCGAGTACTGCACCTCGTTCGACATGGCGGGGGTCTCGCTCACGCTCTTCTGGCTCGACGACGAGCTCGCCCAGCTGTGGGAGCACCCCGTCGACACCCCCGCGTACCGACGGGGATCCGTCGCCCCGGCACCGCACGCCCCCGCCTCCTCCGTCGTGGAATCGGCGGTCGAGACGGTCCCGGACGCCGACGACGACTCCCGCGGCGCCGCCCGTCGAGTGGGCGGACTGCTCGCGGCGGTGGCCGAGACCGTCGACGCGCACGCCGAGGAATGGGGCCGCCTGGATGCCGTCGCCGGTGACGGCGACCACGGGATCGGCATGCAGCGCGGAGCACGCGCCGCCCGCGCCGCGGCCGAGGACGCCGTCGCGCGGGGAGCCGGGGCCGGAACGACCCTCCGTCGGGCCGCCGACGCGTGGGCGGATCGCGCGGGCGGGACGTCCGGCGCGCTGTGGGGCGTCATGCTCGCGGCGGTCGCCGACGCGCTCGGCGACACCGGAGCCCCCACGGCCGAGCGGGTCGCCGCGGGCGTCGACGGAGCGGTCCGGTCCGTCGACGCGCACGGCGGCGCGGGCGTCGGCGACAAGACGCTCGTGGACGCCCTGGTCCCCTTCGCCACGACGCTCCGCGACGCCGTGGCATCCGGCTCGTCCCTGCCCGTCGCGTGGCGCGACGCGGCCGATGCGGCCGAGCGCGCCGCGGCGGCCACCGCCGCCCTGCGGGCACGGAAGGGCCGCGCACGCACCCACGGCGACCACTCCGTCGGCACCCCCGACCCCGGCGCGGTCTCGCTCGCGCACATCGTCCGGACGGTCGGCGACGCTCTCGCCGCCGCCGCGCCCACCCTGGAAGGACTCCCGTCATGACCGCTCCCCTCCGCATCGTCATCGGCTCCGACGACGCCGGCTTCGACTACAAGGAGGTCCTGCTGCGCGACCTCCTCTCGAACGACGGCGTCGCCCTGGTCACGGACGTGGGCGTGGATGCCGACGGCCACACGCCGTACCCGACCGTCGCGATCGAGGCCGCCGAGCGGGTCGCCCGCGGCGAGGCGGATCGGGCGCTGCTCATCTGCGGCACGGGTCTCGGCGTCGCGATCGCGGCCAACAAGGTCCCCGGCATCCGGGCCGTGACCGCGCACGACTCGTTCTCGGTCGAGCGCGGGGTGCTCTCCAACAACGCGCAGGTGCTCACCATGGGGCAGCGTGTCGTGGGGATCGAGCTCGCCCGCCGGCTCGTACGGGAATGGCTCACCTACCGTTTCGACGACGGATCGGCCAGCGCCGACAAGGTGCGGATCCTGAGCGAGTACGAGGCCGCGGGACCGCGCGCATGACCGACGCGACCATCGTCGCCGTGAGCCTGAAGGCCTACTTCGGCCACGCGCGGGCGCGCGAGTGGATGAGCGAGGTGGCCGCGCTGGTCGGGACGCATCCGGCCGTCACCACCGGTGCGGTGCGGGTGGTGGTGCTCCCGACCTACCTGCAGATCCCGGCGGCGCTAGAGACCTTCGCCGGCACCGCGGTCCAGGTGGGGGCGCAGGACGTCTCCGCCCATCCGCCGGGGCCGTACACGGGAGAGGTCACCGCGGCCGAGCTGGCCGAGATCGGCGTATGGGTCGTCGAGACGGGGCACGCGGAACGGCGTCGCCTGTTCGGCGAGACGGATGCCGACACGGCGGCGAAGTCCGCCGCGGCGCTGACCGCGGGGCTCACCCCGCTGCTCTGTGTGGGCGAACCGGTCCAGGAGGGTCCCGCCGCCGCCGCGGCGACCGTCACCGCGCAGCTGAACGCGAGCCTCGCCGACGCCCCGGCGGGTGCCGTACTCGTCGCGTACGAACCCGTGTGGGCGATCGGGGCGGAGAGCGCCGCCTCGAGCGCGCACGTGGCCGCGGTCACCGCCGCTCTCCGACGCGCTCTCGAGTCCGACCCCGACCGCGCCGGCAGCGCGGTGGTCTACGGCGGCGCCGCCGGGCCGGGTCTCCTCACGGAGCTGGGCACCGCGGTCGACGGCGTCTTCCTCGGTCGCTTCGCGCACGACCCGACGCAGCTGCTCTCGGTGGTCGAGGAAGCGGCGGCCCGGTCGGCGGTCGGCGCGTGATCGGCCTCGGAACCTACGCGTTCTTCTGGCAGCATTCGGACCGCGCGCCCGAACCGCTGAGTCTGCGCGGGGCCTTCGAGGCGACGCGCGCGCTCGGAGTCGAACTGTTCCAGATCTGCGACTACGCACCGCTCGAGCACCTGGGCGAGCGCGACCTCCGCGACGCGGCCGCCGCCGCCCGCGACCTCGGTCTGCGCATCCAGCTCGGAACCAAGGGGCTCACCCCCGATCGGCTGGAGCGGTTCCTCGCGCTGGCGGACGTCTTCGAGGCGCGGCTCGTGCGCTCGATGATCGGCGGGCCGGATGGCATCCCTCCCCTCGACCAGGCCGAGACGTGGGTGCGCACCCTCATCGGCGCCTACGAGCGCAGCGGGGTGACGCTGGCCCTGGAGACCTACGAGCAGGTGGCCACGTCCGACCTCGTCGAGCTCGTCCGACGGGTCGGGAGCGATCGTCTCGGCATCTGCCTCGACCCCGCCAACGTCGTCGCGCGACTGGAGCACCCCACCGTGTGCATCGACGAATGCGACGACCTCGTGGTCGGCGTGCACGCGAAGGACTTCGCCTTCCGCCGGCGGGACGGGTGGGTCGGCTTCGAGCTCACCGGAGCACCCCTGGGCACCGGCCTCCTGGACTATCCGGCCCTGCGGGACACGATCGACCCCGCCGAGCGCGGCATCGACGAGATCGTCGAGCACTGGCTGCCCTGGCAGGGGGACGCCCCCACCACCCTGAACCTCGAGCGGGAATGGACCCGCACCGCCGTCGACTACCTGAGGAGCATCCCGTGACCACCGACACCCCCACCGCCCGCCTCGCCATCGCCGTGGTCGGCGCGGGCGGCAAGATGGGCATGCGCGTCTCGAACAACCTGAGCGCCACCGACCACGCCGTCTCCTACGTCGAGAACTCCCCCGCCGGCCGCGAGCGCACGCTCGCCGCGGGCCGCGAGCTCACCGACCTCACCGCCGCCGTGGCCGAAGCCGACATCGTCGTGCTCGCCGTCCCCGACCTCGCCCTCGGCGCGGTCACCGCCGAGCTCGTTCCGCAGCTGAAGTCGGGAGCGATCGTGCTGACCCTCGACCCGGCCGCCGCGTACGCCGGGCTCCTCGCCACGCGCGACGACGTCGTCCAGGCCGTCGCGCACCCGTGCCACCCGTCGGTGTTCCTCGAGCGCACGACGAAGGAGGAGTGGGCGGACACCTTCGGCGGCATCGCCGCCCCGCAGGACGCGATCGCCGCGATCGAGTCCGACGACCCCGGCAAGAAGGCCATTGTGGAGACCACCGTGCGCGCGATCTACGCCCCGGTCGTCGACGTGCACTGGGTCACCGTCAAACAGCTCGCGCAGCTCGAACCGACGCTCGTGGAGACCGTCGCCTGCATGATCGGCGCGCTCCTGAACGAAGCGCTGGACGAGGCGATCCACACCATGGGCGTGCCCGAGGCGGCGGCCCGCAGCATCCTGTACGGCCACACCCAGGTGGCGCTCGCGAACGGCCTGCGCGGCGACAACCCGTTCAGCGACGCGTGCCTCATCGCGATGGACTACGGCCGCGAGAGCATCATCAAGGAAAACTGGAAGAAGATCTTCCGCGACGACGAGCTCGACAAGAACCTCGCCCGGATGCTCCACCTCGACCGGATCGCACGCTGAGGAGACGACCATGAGCAGACTCACCGGCAAGACCGCGCTCGTCACCGGCGCCGCCAAGGGCATCGGCTTCGCCGTCGCCGCCCGCTTCGTCGCCGAGGGCGCCCGCGTGGTGGTCGCGGACGTGGATGCCGAGGGCGCCCGCGCCGCGGCCACGAGCCTCGGCCGCGCGGCGCGGGCGTCGGCGATGGACATCTCGGACGAGCAGTCCGTGGCCGCCGGCTTCGCCGAGGTGCACGACGCCGGGTGGGATCCCGACGTGGTCGTCGCGAACGCGGGCGTGCAGCTGTTCGGGCGCGACGCCCCGGCCGCCGACCTCGATCTCGACGTGTGGCGCCGCACCATCGACATCAACCTCACCGGCGCCTTCCTGACCGTCAAGTACGCGGTGCGTGCGATGCTGCCGCGCGGCGGCGGCTCCCTCATCCTCACCGGCAGCCCGACCGCGGTGAACGGCGAGGGGAAGGACTTCACCGCGTACAGCGCGTCCAAGGCGGGCGTGCACGGCCTGGCCCGCACGGTCGCCGCGGCATATGCCGCCGACGGCATCCGCGTGAACACCGTCCAGCCCGCGTACACCGAGACGCCGCTCGTGGCCGCGATCACCGACGACCCCGAGGCCCGCGCCGCCATCGTCGGGCGCATCCCCGTCGGTCGCGCCGGGACCCCCGACGACGTCACCGGGATCATGGTGTACCTCGCGAGCGACGAGGGTGCCTTCGCCACCGGTGCGACGTTCGTGGTCGACGGCGGCATGACCACTCTCTGACATGGCCTGGGGTGACGACGAGACCGCGTGGTCGCGCGGCGGGTGGGCGCTGGTGCGGCGGGGCGGCGACGAGCTCGCCGACATCTCCCTCGACGGTCGCCCGGTGCTGCGCAGCGTCCGTCTCGTCGTGCGCGACCGCGATTGGAACACCGTGCCGCTGCGCGTGGACGCGGTGCACGCGGAAGACGAAGGCCTCCGACTCGAGGTCAGCGCGACGGAGGGCGGCTGCCTCGGGGGCGCGATCACGGTGCGCGCGGACGGGGATCGCCTCGAGGTCGTCGCGGACCTCGTCTGCACCACGGCTTTCGAGACGAACCGGACGGGCCTGGTCGTGCTCCACCCGCCGCAGCTGAGCGGCCGCACGCTCGCCGTGGGCCACCCCGACGGCACGGAGGAGCTCACCCGCTTCCCCGCTGACATCAGCCCGCACCAGCCGGCGACCGACATCGTGTCGCTGGGGTGGACCTCGGATGCCGGGCCGATGCGGCTGAGGCTCTCCGGCGACGCGTTCGAGATGGAGGATCAGCGCAACTGGACGGACGCCTCCTTCAAGACGTACAGCCGCCCGCTCGCTCTGCCGTTCCCCTATCCCCTCTCCCCCGGAGACCGGGTCGTCCAGTCACTGATCCTCGAGAGGACGGCGTCCGCCCCACCCGCGTCGGCCCCCCGTGTCGACGTCCTCTCGCTCCACGCCCGGGGACGCCTCCCCTCGATCGGGGTCGCGGCGAGCACGGCCCCCGACGCCCTCCGACCGGACGCGCTCGAGCCGCCGCCCGGCGACACGGTCCTGGTCGAGCTCGACCTCGCCTCCCCGGCCTGGCGCGCGGCGCTGGATCGGGCCCGGCGTGCCGGACTCCCCCTCGACGTGCGCTTCGTGGTCGACGAGGACGCGCCCACCGCCCTCGCGCGCGGGGTCCGGGCCCTCGTCGGGGTGCCCGTGCGGCGCGTCACCGCGTTCCGCGCCCGCGGTCCCGCACGGCACGTGTCCGACGCCGACACGGTCGCCGCCCTCCGCGCAGCGCTGGATCTGGCGGACCTGGAGCTCGCGGCGGCCGGGGGCGTCCGCACCCACTTCACCGAGCTGAACCGGGAGCACCACCGGCTGCCCGCCGGCCTCGAGGGCATCGGCTTCGCCCTCACGCCCCTCTTCCACGACCTCAGCACCGCGCAGCTCGTCGAATCCGTGCCGATGCAGCGACTCGTGGCAGAGCAGGCGGTGCGACTGGCCGACGGGATCCCCGTCGACATCGGCCCCATCGGGCTGCGTCCGCACGTGAACGCGGTCGCGACGACGGCCGAGCCGCGGCCGCGGCGCGGCGACCTCCGCGACGGCTACGGCCCCGCCCTGCTCGCCGCGGGCGACCCGCGCCAGGATGCCGTGGGGCTCGCCGCCTGGACCGTCGCGAGCGCCGCGGCGCTCAGCATCCCGGGCGTGCGGTCGCTGTCGTACTTCGAGGAGTGGGGGCCGCGTGGCATCCTGCGCTCCGACGGCGGCGCGCGCCCGGTCTCCGACGCGGTCCGCGCCCTCGCGGAGATCTCCGGCGAGCCGGCCCTGGTCGGTGAGAGCCCGGACGGGCGCGTGTGGGCGCTCGGAGCGGCCACGCGCGGAGGCACGGTCCTCCTGATCGCCAACCTCGACCGCACGTCGCGCGTCGTCGAGGTACGTGCACCTCGGGGGACGATCACGGCCCGCCTCGAACCGTACGCGTGGACGCGGGTCGATCGGGACTGACCTCCGTCACCTACTGCATGGGACGCGTCGCCGCCAAGGGGGCAATCCAACTTCCTAGTCTCTCCGAAGATGTAGGGAAGGCGGCCGAGTGGTCGCTGCTAGAACTCTGGGAGGTTCATCATGAGCTCGTCACCGAACCGCATCGTCGCGACTGTCTTCGGCGCCGTCTACCTGCTCGTCGGTCTGCTCGGTTTCGCCGTCACCGGCGGCGTCGGGTTCATCAGCAACGAGGGTGGCCTGCTGCTGGGCATCTTCGAGGTCAACCCGCTGCACAACATCGCGCACCTCCTGATCGGCGCGGCGCTCCTCGTCGCGGGCCTCGCCAACGCGCGCGCCGCCAAGGGCGTCAACACCACGGTCGGCGCGGTCTACCTGCTCCTCGGCATCGTGGGCTTCTTCCTCACGGGTCCGGCGAACATCCTGGCCCTCAACGTGCCCGACCACTTCCTGCACCTCGCCAGCGCCGTCGTGCTCCTGGGCGTCGGTCTCGGCACCGAGCGCAACATCCCGCGCACCGCGGCGGTCTGACCGTGAACGCCGCGACCTTCGTCCGGTCGTGGCCCTCCGTGTCCGCATGGGGGGCCGGGCTCATCCTCGCCGCCCTCGGTGCGGGCGCGATCGTGGGACCGAGCTCCGGGGCCGCCTCGCGCGGCCTCGGAGCGGGTCTGGTCGTCCTCGGGGTCGGCGCGCTCGTCTGGGGCGGCGCCGTCCTCGCGCTCGGCCGGCTCATCGCCCCGCGGGCGACGCTGGTCGGAGCCCTCGCCGGCATCCTGCTGGCGGCGGCCCTCATGTTCGTGCTCCCCGCTCACACCAGCGTCATCGCGATCGCCGCGGCGGCGCTGCTCCTCATCGTCGTGGGTGCCGCGGTCGCCGGGCGGGTGCGCCGCGCCGACACCGCACCGCGCACCGCGGAACCTATGAGCGTCTGGGGTCTGCTGCTGGCCGCGTCGATCATCGCCGTCGTCGTCACCCCCGCGCTGGGAGCGACCCAGGACGCGGTGTTGATCCGCGACGACGGCAGCGTCCCCGTCATCACCCACGAGGGTCACTGATCCGGCCCTCCCGCCTCCCGCGGGATGGCACGCTGGAACGGTGACGTCCTCACCCCCGGTTCCGGCGCCCGTCGCCCGGTTGCGCGCGAAGCTCCTCACCGCCCTGGCGGGCGACCCGACCGGCATGGCCCCCTACGTGCGGGCGATCGCCGAGGGCGACGACGCGGGCTACTTCGTCGAGAACGGTCCCGCGTGGACGGTTCATGCCGGAATGGGCACCCTCGTCGCCGGCATCCGGGCTCTCCTCCTCCAGGCGCTGCACCCCGGAGCCCTCGCGGGCGTGCACGACTGGTCGCGGTACCGGGAAGACCCCATCGGGCGTCTCACGGGGACCGTGCGCTGGGTCATCACGCTCACCTACGGGTCGAAGAGCCAGGCGGATGCCGAGACCGCCCGCGTCGGACGTTTCCACCAGCGCGTGCAGGGGGCGTACGTCGCCGGTGACGGGGGCGAGCGGCGCTACACCGCCGAGGATCACGACCTCGTCCGCTGGGTGCACATCGCCTTCACGGACGCGTTCCTGCGCAGCCATCAGGCGTACGGCGGGGCCATTCCCGGCGGGCCCGACGCGTACGTCGCCGACTGGGCGACCGCGGGGCGGCTCATGCGCATCCCCGACCCGCCGCGGACCGAGGCCGCCCTCCGCGCCGAACTCGAGGGGTTCCTCGACCGTGGCGAACTGCGGCGCGACGAGCGGGTCGACGACGTCGTGCGGTTCCTGCGCAAGCCCCCGTTCACGGGCCTCATGGGCGTCGCGTACCGCGTGCTGTTCGCCGCGGCCGTGGCGACCTTCCCGCCGCGGCTGCGGAAGCTGCTGGGTGTCCGACGTTCGTGGCTGCCAGTTAAGACGACGACCCGGCTGATCCTGCGGATCACCGAGCGCGCGCTCGGCTCCGGCCCGCGGGCACAGGACATGGCGCGACTGCGGCTGCGGCGCCTGGGTCTGTAGCCCGGGCCGGGGGCGCGTGCCTTCACGTTCAGTGTCCCGGACACGCGGACGCGCGTACGTGGCATCCGCGTGTCTTGGACACCCGACCGGGGTGGGGAGGCGGCCGGACGCCGCGGCATCCCTCCCTCGGCTGCGGCGCCGCCCGCCCGACTCCGTCGTAGCCTGGAAGGACCCGAGCACACGGCGGAGGCGGCATGAGCGACGACCCGAGGCAGGCGGCGGAGCGCTACCGCCTGGACCGGCGGCTGCGGGATGCCGGCCTGGAACCCGAATCCGCAGAAGCTCCCGCGCGCGGATCGACCGCCGCCGAGCGCGCCGCGTACGTCGAGACGGCTATCCAGCAGGCGATCCGCCGCGGGGAGTTCGACGACCTCCCCGGTGCCGGCAAGCCGCTCCCCGACCTCGGCGGCAGCCACGACCCCGACTGGTGGATCCGCCGCAAGATCGCGACCGAGAAGCTGTCGGGACTGGGGCCGCCCGCGCTGACGCTGCGGGTCGAGCACGCCGAGCTCGCCGAGCGGATGGACGCCCTGTCGCGCGAGGGCGACGTCCGGGAGGCGCTCGAAGACTTCAACCGCCGCGTCGTCGAAGCCCGTCGGCAGCTGCTGGGCGGACCGCCGGTGGTGACGCCGACGGTGGACGTGGATGCCGAGGTCGCGGCGTGGGCATCCCGTCGCCGCGCGCGCGAGGCGGCTGCCGCCGTCGCGCCCCCGCCGCGTCGCCGTCGCTGGTTCGGGCGCTGACCCGCAGCCAGATCACGTGATCTCGCCGAGGGTACCCGTCGTTGCGCGCCATACCGGGTGATCTCGGCCAGGTCACGTGATCCGTCGGCGCCGCGCCAGACGTCAGAGCCGCGACAGGGCCTCGGCGCGGGCCACCAGCGCGCGGGCGCGCGCCAGGGCGGGGGCGTACGAGCCGTCGACGGGACCGTCGGGAACCTCCGTGAGCACCGCCCGGGCGGCCTCGACCTCGGCGGCGCTCGGCGTGAAACCGGCGTGCGCACCGGGGACGGCGGCCTCCCTCAACACCAGGGTGCCGGTGAAGCCGATCGCGGCGGCGTGCTCGGCGGCATCCCGGGCCCGCTCGACCGGACCGCACGGACCGTCGATCGGCCCCGCGATCCCGGCGGCCGCCGACGCCACGGCCAATTGCGCCCGGGGCCACGACAGCGCGACGCGGTCGTCCGCCATGCCGGTGTCGCGGCGGAAGTCGCCGGTGCCGAAGGCCAGGCGCCGGGTCGCCGGGTGCGCCGCGATCGCCGGGGCCGCGAGCAGCGCCGCAGCCGACTCGATCATCGCCACGATCGGCACGCCGACCCGACGGGATGCCGCGACGTGGGCGACATCGGCGGGTCCGGCGCACATCGCCAACACGATCCCGGCCAGGCGGTCGTCGAGCTCACGGCACAGGGCCAGGTCGGCTTCGCCCTCCGGTGTGCCCGCGGCGCTGATCCGCAGCCACACGGGCGCGTTCTCGGCGGCGCGCCGGGCGCGCTCGCGCCCCTCGGCCTTGCGCGCAGCGGGCAGACCGTCCTCGAGGTCGAGCACGAGCACGTCGGCCGCGGTGTCGCCACCGGCCGCCAGCGGCGAGCGCAGCAGCCAGGTGCGGGCGAGGTCCACGCGCGCGGGGGCGGGGGCGGCCGAAGCCGCCCCCGCCGAGTGCTGCGTCAGGCTCACGAACGGCTCCGGGCCGCCGTCTCCGCCTCCGCCTGGGCGCGGAAGGCGTTGAGCGCCTGCGTGTCGACCGTCGCCGGGGCGGTGACGGGCGCGGCATCCGCCGGCGCCGCCGAGTGGTCGTGGCCGGTGAGGAGCGTCTCGTCGAAGGGGATGCGGCCCGCGAGGACCTCTCCGACGCGCTCGCGGTCGTACTGCTTCGTCCACGCTCCGATGAGCAGGGTCGCCACCGCGTTGCCGGTGAAGTTCGTGACCGCGCGGGCCTCGGACATGAACCGGTCGATGCCGACGATGACGCCGACGCCGTTGACGAGGTCGGGGCGGTAGGCGGACAGGCCGCCGGCGAGGGTCGCGAGGCCCGCACCGGTGACACCGGCCGCACCCTTCGAGGCGATGATCATGAAGATCAGGAGGCCGATCTGCTCCGGGATCGACATGGGGGCGCCCATGGCGGTGGCGATGAACAGCGACGCCATCGTGAGGTAGATCGCCGTGCCGTCCAGGTTGAACGAGTACCCGGTCGGGACGGTGATGCCGACGACCGGCTTCGAAACGCCGAGGTGCTCCATCTTGGCGATGAGGCGGGGCAGCGCGGCCTCGGACGACGAGGTGCCGACGATGAGCAGGTACTCGCGGCCGAGGTACTTCATCAGCGAGAAGATGTTGACCCGCGTGACGGCGAACAGCAGCACGCCGAGGACGACCGCGATGAAGAGGAAGCAGGTCAGGTAGAACGAGCCCATCAGGATGCCGAGGCTGATCACGGCCCCGAAACCGGTCTTTCCGACGACCGCGGCGATGGCACCGAACGCACCGATGGGAGCGAGCCACAGGATCATGCCGAGGATGCGGAAGACCAGCACCTGGAAGTTGCGGATGCCCTCGACCATGCGCGCCCCGCGCTCGCCCATGCCCTGCAGCGCGAAGCCGACCAGGAGGGCGATGAAGAGCACCTGCAGGATGCTGCCGTTCGTGAACGCGGAGAAGAACGTCGTCGGAATGATGCCCAGGATGAAGTCCTGCGTGGTGGTCGCCTCGGGCACGGCGTCGTACTGTGCGCTGGCGATGTTCAGGCCCTCGCCGGGGTGGATGATGTTGCCCACCAGCAGGCCGATGCCGAGCGCGAAGGTCGACATCACGAGGAAGTAGAGCAGCGCCAGGCCGCCGATCTTGCCGACCGTGGAGGCCTTGGCGATCGATCCGATGCCCACGACGATCGTGCAGAAGATGACCGGGGCGATCATCATCTTGATGAGGCTGACGAAGCCCTTGCCGACCGGCTCGAGGCCTGTGGCGAACTGCGGCGCGACGAGGCCGACGACGATGCCGGCGACGACGGCGACGATGACGGCGATGTAGAGCCAGTGGTTGCGGTCGATCTTCTTGCGCGGACGACCGTCGCGCGTGGTGCGGAGTGAGAGAGACATCTGCGACTTCCCCTGTTCCTAACGTCTTCGTTGAGTCCGGCGGGGCCGCCGGCGATGCCCTGACTTTCGTCGAGCGCGGCGCCCGGGGCGATTTGTGGTCGTATTGTTCACGGCAGACCGGAACGGACCGGAGAGGGCACAGCATGCGGTTGAGCGTGGGCGGACGGCTGGCGATGGTGTCGCTCGGCGTCGTCGTGCTGGTCGCGGGCGTGCTCGCGGCGCTCATGTCGGTGCAGTTGTCGGACTCGGGACAGCGCCAGGCGGAGCAGGTCACCCGATCCGTGGCCGAGACGCTGGCGCACGAACCCGACGTCGCCGCGCTCGTCCGCGCCCAGGACTCCGACACGCTGCAGCCGATGGTCGAGGCGATCCTCTCCGACGCCGACCTGTCGTTCGTCACGATCATGACGCCCGACGGCATCCGGCTGACACACCGCAATCGGTCCGAGATCGGGCAGCAGTACCTCGGCTCGCGCGAGGAGGCGCTGGCGGGACAGACCTACACCGAGGTGTACGACGGGACGCTCGGACCGTCCGTGCGCACGATCACGCCGATCCGCGACGCGGGCGCCGACGACGGCGAGATCGTGGGGCTCGTCTCGGTGGGGGTGACCCTCGGCGCCGTGCAGGCGGATCTCGCCGCGCGTGTCCCGCTGATCGTCGTCGCCGCGGCCGGCATCGTGGGCATCGGCATCCTGGGTGCCCTGTACGTCCGGCGCAGCGCCCGCCGGGTCACCGGTTCCTACACCCCGCGCGAACTGGCCCGGCTCGTCGAGAGCTACGAGACCGTGCTGCACTCGCTGCGCGAGGGCCTCGTCGTGACCGACGGCGACGGCCGGATCGTGCTCTACAACGACGAAGCCGCCGACCTCCTCGGGCTCCCGCCGGCGACCGAGGGACAGGTGAGCCTGGACCCGCGCGAGACGGACATGGACGCCGCCCTCGCCGACGCCATCGCCACGGGCCGCCGGATGGTGGAGGAGACCGTCGCCACCGGGGAGCGCGTCCTGCTGGTGAACCAGGAGGAGGCCCGCGACCTGAACGGGCGGCGGGCCCCGGAGCGGGGGCGGGTCATGACGCTCCGCGACCGTTCCGAGCTGCAGGCGCTGCTCGGCGAGCTCGAGGGCGTCCGGACCCTCAGCGACACCCTGCGCTCCCAGACGCACGAACACGGCAACCGGCTGCACGCGCTGCTGGCGCTGCTGGAGCTCGGGCGCATCGACGACGCACGGCGGTTGATCGCGGCATCCACCGAGGGACGTCAGGATCTCGCCGACCGTATCGTCTCCGGCAACGACGGCGCGGTCGTGGTCGCGTTGCTGCTCGGCAAGCTCGACGAAGCCGCGGAGCACGGCGTGACCCTCGATCTCGACGTCGACGAACCCACGCCGGCGCTGCCGCTGGTCGCCGCCGAGGCGGTGACGGTGGTCGGAAACCTCGTGGACAACGCGATGGATGCCGCCACCGCCGGCGCCGATCCGCGCTGGGTGCGCGTGGCCCTCACGCGTCGGGGACCCGACGTCGCGATCGTGGTCAGTGACAGCGGGCCCGGGTTCGATCCCGCGCTCGCCGACCCGTTCGCGTTCGGCGCGTCGACCAAGCCCGCCGCGGCTCCGGGCGGCCGCGGCGTGGGCCTCGCCCTCGTGCGCGACATCGTGTCGGCCCACGGCGGGACACTGCACGTCTCCGACGCACCGACGACGGTGCGGGTCGTGCTGCCCGCCCCGGTCGAGGCGGTGACCGCGTGATCCGCGTGCTCGTCGTCGACGACGACGCCCTCGCCCTCGAGCTGCACGCCGCGTACGTCGGACGCGTCCCGGGTTTCGAGGTCGTCGGGCAGGCGGCGGGGGCACGCGCGGCGCTCACCGCGATCGCGGATGCCGCGCGTCCCATCGACCTCGTGCTGCTGGACATGACCATGCCCGACGGCGGCGGCCTGGACGTGGCACGGCGCGTGCGCGCGATGGGAGCCGGCGTCGACATCATCGCCGTGACGGCGGTCCGGGATGCCGCGACCGTCCGCGCCGCGGTGTCGACCGGGGTCGTGCAGTACCTCATCAAGCCGTTCACGTTCGCGGCCTTCCGCGAGCGCCTCGAGGCGTACCGCGCGTACGTCGAAGGGCTGGACCGCGCGGCCGGGGAGGCCACGCAGTCCGAGGTGGACGCGCTGCTCGGGTCGCTCCGGACCGTCGCGGCCCCGGCGCTGCCGAAGGGTCTGAGCGACGAGACGCTGCAGGCCGTCGCGGACCGCGTCCGCACGGCATCCACCCCCGTGTCGTCGACCGAGGTCGGCGAGCGCGAGGGCATGTCGCGGGTGACCGCCCGCCGATACCTGGAACACCTCGCCGACGTCGGTCGCGTGCGCCGCGAGCCGCGCTACGGCGGCCCCGGCCGTCCCGAGATCACGTACGCCTGGGTGCGGGGCTGACGCGGGCCCGCTCCGGCACGCCCGGGGCCGCGGGCGCCACCAGTTCACGTGAAGTGGCCGAGCGTACGCGTCACAGCACGCCACGCCGTGTGATGTCGACCAGATCACGTGAACTGGCGGCCAGGACCCGGACCCCGGAACCCCGACCCGGACGCCGCGTCAGAGGTCGAATGCCGCGCGCACGCCCTCGTTCACCACGACGCCCGCGCGCACGTTCAGGCCCTTGGCGAGGGCCGGATCAGCGGATGCCGCGGCCTCCCAGCCGGCGTCGGCGATGCGGGTGATGTATGGGAGCGTGGCGTTGGACAGCGCGCGCGTCGAGGTGTGCGGCACCGCGCCCGGCATGTTCGCGACGCAGTAGTACAGCGAGTCGTGGACGCGGAACGTCGGCGCGTCGTGGGTGGTCGGGCGCGAACCCTCGAAGCAGCCGCCCTGGTCGATCGCGATGTCGACGAGCACGGAGCCGGGCTTCATCGCGGCGACCATGTCGTCGGTGACGAGCTTGGGGGCGGCGGCTCCGGGGATCAGCACCGACCCGATGACGAGGTCGGCGTCCGCCAACTGCTCCGCGATCTCGAGGCGGGTCGACGCGCGCGTCTGGATCGCGCCGCCGAAGCGCTCCTCGAGCTGACGGAGTTTCGGCAGCGAGATGTCGATGACGGTGACGTTCGCGCCGAGGCCGAGCGCGTTCGCCGCGGCGTGTTCTCCGGCGACACCGCCGCCGATCACGACGACCTTGGCCTTCGGCGTGCCCGGCACGCCTCCGGGAAGCAGCCCGCGACCGCCCGACGCGCGCAGTAGATGATGCGCGCCCTCGATGATCGAGAGGCGTCCGGCCACCTCGCTCATCGGCGCGAGGAGCGGCAGGGCGCGGTCCGCGGTCTGCACCGTCTCGTAGGCGACCGCCGTCGTGCCCGCCGCCATGAGGGCGTCGGTGAGGGGTCGGTCGGCCGCGAGATGCAGGTAGGTGAAGAGGGTGAGGTCGGCCCGCAGGTGCCCGTACTCGGGGGCGATCGGCTCCTTCACCTTGACAAGGAGTTCCGCGCGCGCCCAGGTCTCGTCGGCGGTCGCGACGATCTCGGCTCCCGCCAGTCGGTACTGGTCGTCCGAGAATCCGCTGCCCTCACCGGCCCCGGCCTGGACCAGGACCTCATGGCCTCGGTGCACGAGAGCGTCGACGCCCGCCGGGGTCATGGCGACGCGGTTCTCGTTGTTCTTGATCTCGGTGGGCACGGCGACGCGCATCGGTCTCTCCTCTGAGTGGTCGTGGCAGGAAGGATCGCAGGAATTCGTGTTTCCGTGGCGTAAACCCGCATATTCTTCGGCTTGGATGCCACGTGCCCCGGTATCGTCGGAGAAGAGTCGGCTCAGCCGATCTCTGAACCGAAGGATCTCCGATGTCCGACGACGACCTCCACCCGCTCGATGCCCGCATCATCGAACTGCTCTCCGCCGACGCCCGGATGACGAACGCCGCCCTCGCCGACGCGCTCGGGGTCGCGGCATCCACCGCCCACACCCGGGTGCGCGGACTCGTCGACCGCGGACTCCTCACCGGGTTCCACGCCGCCGTCGATCAGAGCCGCCTCGGCCGCGGGCTGCAGGCGATCGTCGGCGTGACCCTGCGGCCCGGACAGCGGCAGGAGAGCATCCGCGCCTTCGCGCAGGAGGTCCGCCGGCATCCCGACGTCATCCAACTGTTCTTCCTCGGCGGGGCCGACGACTTCCTCGTCCACATCGCCGTCGCGGACTCGTCCGCGGTGCGGCGCTTCGTCGTCGATCAGCTCTCCGCGCGGCACAGCGTGGCATCCACGCGCACGAGCATCATCTTCGAGTACCACCGCAACGCCCTCGCGGCCGACTTCGACTGAGCGGTCGCACCGTCCGCCGATAGGGTGTCACCAACCACAGACCACCGCATCGGCGAGGGGGATCCGTGCTGCTGACGATCGGGCTCGCCGTCATGTGCATCGGTGTCGCCTTCGCCGTCGTCGGCCTCGCCCTGCCGCGGGCCTCCGCTCCCGTGCCGTTCACCACGTTCATCCAGTACGCCGTCATGGCCGGCATTCTCTCCATCGGCTCGACGGTGATGTACGTGGTCCACCGCTGGGACGGCGCGCGACTGGCCCTCGTCGTCGGCGACGCCACGATGGTCCTCGCCTCCGGCACCATGGCGGTCGCGCTGGGGGGACTGTCGGTACCCCGCCGCCGGGCAGCCCTCGGACTGGTCGCGGCGACGGCGATCGCGGTCGGCGCGAGCACGGCGGCGATGAGCGAGGACGTGTCGCTGGCGGTCAAGGCCGCCGTCCTGGCCGTGGTGTGCAGCGTGTGCGCGCTCGCCGCGATCCGTTCCCCCGTCGCACCGAGGCGGCCCGCTCTGCTGATCGCCGCCGGGATGGGCCTGTACGCCGCCTATTCCGCGGCGCGCGCCCTCGTCGGCGCGACGTCGGGGTGGGCGGGACCCGTGGGCGCGGTGTTCCGGTCGCTGGAGATCGGTTCCGCGGTCGCGATCGTCATCGTCCTGGTCTGCGGGCTCGGCATCGTGCTGTCCCTCCGCTCCTTGGGGCGCGTGCCCGACGGCCAACCCAGGGAGCATTCGATCGTCATCATCGGCGACGCCCACCTCGTCGCGAGTGCGTTCGGCCCCGACCGGCTGAGATCGCTCGTGAACGAATTGCGCGCGGCTGCGCATGCGCTCGACGACCGCGCGGTCGATGTCCGCTACGGCGTGGCGACGGCCATGCCCTCGGCCTTGCCGACGCTGGGCGAGCAGATGCAGAACGGCTTCGGGTGGAGCCCCGAGGAGATCGCGCTGCTGGTGGGCGGCGACGGTCGACACGGGCAGGCGAACCGACGCTGAGCCGACGGCGCGTCAGCGCACCGCGGCGGCGATCGCGGCGATGTCCGCCGGGGTCGAGCGGCAGCACCCGCCGACGAGGCGGGCGCCCGCGGCCACCCAACCCGGCGCGTCCACGGCGAGCGGGGCGGCCCCACCGTGCCAGGTGCGGGTCGTGGCATCCCACCGCTCCCCCGTGTTCGGGTAGGCGACGAGCGGGACGGCGGGCGCTTCGGCGAGCGCGGGCCCGACGCTGCCCGGAGCGCAGCAGTTCACCCCGACGGCGACGACCCCCGGCACGGATGCCGCGGTCCGCAGCGCGGAGCCGAGCGCCCCCGGCGCGGCGAAGCCCGTGCTGTCCGCCGACAGACTCACGAACGCCGGGACGCCCAGGTCGGCGAGCTCGAGCGCGAGCGCCTCGACCTCGAGCGGCGACGGGACGGTCTCGACGGCGAGCAGATCGGCCCCCGCGTCCGCGAGCACGGCGAGACGCCGACGGTGCAGCGCGCGCAGCTCGACGACGTCGAGACCGTAGGCGCCGGTGTACTCGCTCCCGTCGGCGCGCAGCGCGCCGATCGGACCCACGGATGCCGCCACCAGGCCGTTCCCCGCCTCCCGGGCGAGCGACACCGAACGGAGCAACAGCCGCTCGACCTCGGCATCCGGGATCGGTCCGCCGAAACCCACCTGGTACGAGGCCGTGATCAGGACGTCCGCCCCGGCCGCGGCGAACTCCGCGTGAGCGGTACGCAGCTCGGCGGGGTCGTCGCGCAACACGCGGGCCGACCACAACGGCGACGCCACGTCGTTGCCGCGGCTCTCCAGCAGCGTGCCGAGACCGCCGTCCACGACCAGCGGCCCGGTGGTGAGATCGATCACGCCTCGTGGGTCTCGCCGGCGGCGAGGACACGGAGCGCCCGGGCGAGGAGAGCCTGATCGGCGCGGCTCACGTCGCGGAGGGCCTCGGCCTCCAGGCGCACGAGTTCGGTCATCGCGGCATCCACGCGTTCGACGCCCTCGGGCGTGATGGCCACGAGGATCGCTCGACCGTCCGACGGGTTGGGGCGCCGGTTGACGAGCCCGCGGTCGGCGAGCTTGTCGAGGCGGTTGGTCATCGCCGCGCTGCCGATCATGGTGGCCGAGATCAGTCGCGTGGCACTGAGCTCGGTGCCCGCACGCCGGAGGACGGCGAGGACGTCGAACTCCCACACCGCGATGTCGGCGCTGGCGAACGCCCGGGCGCGCAGCTTCGACAGGTGGAACGCCGCGCGGCGCAGCCGCGACATGACGTCGAGCGGGGTCAGATCGACCTCGGGGAGCAACTGCGACCAGGCATCGATGAGGAGATCGACCTCATCGTCCTTGTTGCTGGAGACAGTGGACACACCTCGACGGTACCGGAGCCGGGAGGGGATGCGGCGCGCGCGGCGGCGGGTTGCACCCCCGCGCGTTCAGCCCAGGCGCCGGGCGAGCTCCTCGCCGGCCGCGGCGAGCCAGCGCGCAGGGTCGGCCAGCGCCGCCTCGGTGGAGCCGGCGAGCGCGACGAGCGCGACCGCCGCGCCGAACGCCGAGGTGTCGGCCTCCGGCGCGATCCGCCCCGCGACGAGACCCACGCGCCGCCCTTCGACCTGCGCGAGCGCCGCCACCCGTGCCGGGGCCTTCCCCGCGCCAGAGGAGGCGTCGAACGAACCCTCACCCGTCACGACGACATCGGCGGCGGCCACGGCCGCGGCGAGGCCGACGAGGTCGGCGATGCGCTCGGCGCCGGGCACCAGTTCGGCGCCCCACGCCCGCAGCGCGGCGCCCGTGCCTCCGGCCGCTCCCGCGCCGGGATGGGCGGCGTCGGTGTCCAGCAGGGCCGCGGCGCGCGCGAGGGCGGCATCCGCGTCGGCGACGTCGGCGGGGCCGAGGCCCTTCTGCGGACCGAAGACCGCGGCGGCACCGGCGGGACCGGTCAGCGGGCTCCGCACATCCGTCAGCACGAGGGCGCCGCCCGCGGGCAGCGAACGCACACCGCCGCGGTCGATCCGCGCGGCGGTGCGCACGCCGCGCAACCCGGGCACGACGTCGAGATGGTCGGCATCCGTGATCCGCGCACCGAGGGCCGCGAGCATCCCGAAACCGGCGTCGGTCGACGCGCTCGACCCGATCGCGAGCACGAGGCGCGAGACGCCGTGGTCGAGCGCCGCGGCGATCGCCTGGCCGAACCCGCGCGTGTCGGCGTCGAAGGGGCGCAGCGCGCCGTCGAGCAGCTCGATGCCCGAGGTCGACGCGAGCTCGACGACACCGGTCCCCTGCGGCGCATCGTCGGTCGGCGGAAGAAGGACCCAGGATGCCGCGACCGCGCGGCCGTGCGGACCGGTGACGGCGACCGGCATCCGGCGGGCCCCCGGGACGGCGACGAGGAAGGCATCCAGCGTGCCCTCGCCGCCATCGGCCATCGGGAGCTCGACGATCGCGTCGCCGGGACGCGCCGCGCGCCACCCCGCGGCCAGCGCTTCCGCTGCCGCCACGGCCGAGATCGATCCCTTGAACCCGTCCGGGGCGAAGAGCACGCGCGTCACGCGCCGACCCTACCGCGGGGTGGTCGGCGCACGCGGGCACCGCGTCCCCGCGCTCGGGGCGGCGCCGTGACCGCGAGACTGCATCCCCCCGACAGGGGCGGGGCCGTGACCGCGAGACTGCATCCCCCCGACATCTCCACTGCACGTTGCAATGGGGATGTCATGCCACTGCAGTCTCGAGGGAAGCTGCCGCGTCCGTGTGCGTCCACCCCCGCCGAGTGTCCAAGACACGCCGTACCCGCTCGGCGGCCAACGGCGTGTCTTGGACACTCACGGCTGACGGGAACGGGGCGGGGCCGTCGTGCCGCGGGCGACGAGGCGGGTCGCGAGCTGCAGGTGCGTCTCGGGCAGCTCCTCGCCGGCGAGGAGCGCGAGCACGATCCGCACGGCCTCCGCCCCGAGGAGCTTCATCGGCTGCCGCACGGTCGTGAGCGGCGGCTGCGCCCGCGCGGCTTCCGGCACGTCGTCGAACCCGACGACGGACAGGTCGTCGGGTACGCGCAGCCCGCGCTCCGTCGCGACCCGCACGATCGACAGCGCCGACAGGTCGTTCGCCGCGAACACCGCGGTCGGCGGATCGGCCAGCGCGAGCATCGCCTGCGCGGCCTCGCGCGCGACGTCCTGTTCGTAATGCCCCTGCCCCACGAGGGCCGGATCGAACGGGATGCCGGCGGCCGACAGCGCCTCGCGGTACCCCGAGGCCCGGGCGACCGCCGACCGCAGATCGGGACGCCCCGCGATGAAGCCGATGCGACGGTGGCCGAGCTGCACGAGGTGGTGAACGGCCTGCTGCGCACCGGTGAAGCTGTCGGACTCGACCGTCGGCAGGTCGGCGCGGCCGGTGTGCGGGTCGATCGCGACGATCGGCACCTCGGCCGCGACGTTCACGATCGTCGGGGTGACGAGGATGGCCGCGTCGATGAGCGTGCCGCTGAGGCGACTGAGCGAGCGGCGCTCCCACCCCTCGCCGTCGCGCTTGGCGCCGGTGTACGCCAGCAGGTCGTACCCGGTGTCGGAGAGCGCTCCCCCGACACCCTTCAGGATCTCGGCCGAAAACGGTTCGATGTCGGCCACGAGCACGCCGATGACGCCCGTCCGGCGGGATCGCATGCTGCTGGCGACGAGGCTCGATTCGTACCCGAGCGCGCGCACCGCGTCCAGGACGCGCCCGACCGTCTCCGGCGAGACGCCGTAGCGACCGTTCACGGCCTTGGACACCGTGGCGACCGAGACACCGGCCGCCGCGGCGACGTCGTGGATGGTGACACGCCTGGTCATGGCATCCGACCCTAGCGTGGAAATCATTTTCGAAAACGTTTGACGACCCGGCGCGCGGAGGTGACACTGCTGCCACCCGGGCCGCACACCCGGACGTGGACGACCGGCACCGATGCCGACAACCGGAGCATCCCGCACGGGACGCACCTCGATGAAGAGAAACGGGAATCACATGAAGACCAGGAAGCTGCTCGCCACCTCGGCGATCGCTCTCGCCGGCACCCTCGCCCTCGGCGGCTGCGCCGCCGGCGGAGGCGGACAGAATGCCGACGGCAGCGTCACCCTCACCCTCTGGCACAACTCCACCACCGGAGACGGCAAGAAGTACTGGGAGGACACCGCCGCCGCATTCGAGGCGGCCAACCCGGGCGTGACGATCGAGATCCAGGCCGTGCAGAACGAGGAGATGGACGGCAAGCTCCAGACGGCGCTGAACTCCGGCGACGCCCCCGACCTGTTCATGGCGCGCGGCGGCGGCAAGCTCGCCGACATCGTCAAAGCGGGTCAGGTCATGGACCTCACCGACAAGATCTCCTCGGATGCCCAGACCGCCCTCGGGTCATCGCTGTCGGCGTTCGAGATCGACGGGAAGAACTACGGGATGCCGGTGGCCGTGCTGCCGTCGGGCATCTTCACGTCGCAGGACCTCCTCACCGCGGCCGGTGTGACATCGGCCCCGAAGACGATCGACGAGCTCGAGGCCGCCAACGCCAAGATCAAGGCCACCGGCGTCGCCCCGATCGCCGTCGGCGCGAAGGACGCCTGGCCCGCCGCGCACTGGTACTACAACTTCGCCCTCCGCGCCTGCTCCAAGGACGTCCTCGATTCCGCCGCCGCGAGCCGCAGCTTCGACGACCCGTGCTGGCTGAAGGCCGGCGAGGATCTGGAGTCGTTCCTGAAGACGCAGCCCTTCAACGAGGGCTTCCTCACCACCGCCGCGCAGCAGGGCGCCGGTTCGTCGGCCGGGCTCCTGGCCAACCACCAGGCCGCGATGGAGCTCATGGGCGCCTGGGACCCGGGCGTGATCGCTTCGCTCACCCCCGACCAGCAGCCGCTCGCCGACCTCGGCTGGTTCCCCTTCCCCGAGGTCCCCGGCGGTGACGGCGAGCCCGGCGCCATGATGGGCGGCGTCGACGGGTACTCGTGCTGGGTCAACGCCCCCGCGCAGTGCACCGACTTCCTGAACTTCCTCGTCGACAAGGAGAACCAGGAGGCCTACGCCACGGCCTTCCAGACGCTCCCCGCCTCGTCCGAAGCGGTGGATGCCGTGACCACCCCCGCGCTGCAGTCGGTGCTCGAGGCCTACTCGAAGGCGCCCTACGTCTCGGTCTGGCTCGACACGCTGTACGGCCAGAACGTCGGCAACGCGCTCAACGTCGCCGTCGTCGACATGTTCGCCGGCAAGGGCACGCCGCAGGGCATCGTCGACGCCGTCAACGCCGCCGCCTCCCGCTCCTGAGGGAAACCGACATGACCACCGTGCGTCCCCCCGTCGCCCCCGCGTCGGCCGACGCCGCCGGTCACCGCTCGGTCGAGGACGGAGCTCCCCGCTCCTCCTCGGCCGGGCGGTCGCCCGTGCGGCGACGCCGCGAGAACTGGAAGATCCGCGGCGAGCTCGCGATCCTGCTCGGCCCCGCGCTGGTGGTGTTCGTCTCGTTCGTCATCCTGCCGGTGGCCCTGGCCGCCTTCTACGGCTTCTACAGCTGGTCGGGGTTCGGGACTCCGACGGAGTTCGTCGGCATCCGCAACTACGTCACGATCCTCACCGACCCGGCCTTCCACGAGGCCCTCGGGCACAACGCCTTCATCGTCGTCGGCTCCCTCGTCCTGCAGGGCCCGCTGGCCCTGGGCCTCGCGCTGCTGCTGAACCGCAAGATGCGGTTCCAGTCGCTCATCCGCGTCCTGATCTTCGTGCCCTACGTCATCTCCGAGGTCGTCGTCGGCCTCGGCTGGGGGCTCATGCTGCAGTCCGGCGGCGCGCTCAACGGGGCGTTGGAGAAACTCGGACTCGGCGCCCTCCGCGCCGACTGGATCTCCGACCCGGCGCTGGCGATCTGGACGCTGCTCATCATCATCACGTGGAAGTACATCGGCTTCGCCGTGATCCTCTTCCTCGCCGGACTCCAAGGCATCCCGGAGGAGCTGTCCGAGGCGGCCGCCATCGACGGCGCGTCGTACTGGCAGATCCAGCGCCACATCGTGCTGCCGCTCATGGGGCCCACGATCCGCATCTGGGCGTTCCTGTCGATCATCGGATCGCTCCAGCTGTTCGACCTCGTGTGGATCATCTGGGGCCAGTACGTCGCCTCCACCGCCGGCACCTCGACGATGGCCACGTACATGGTCGCCAACGGCCGCAACGCCGGCAGCTTCGGCTACGGCAGCGCCGTGGCCGTGGTGATGTTCCTGATCTCGCTCGCCGTCGCGCTGATGTACCAGCGCTTCGTGCTCCGCCGCGACACCGCCGGCGCCCTCACGGGAGGCACCAAATGACCGCCACCGCCACCCTCGTCGCGCCCCGCGCGGCGAAGACTCCGCGCCGACCGGCCGGGAGCAGCCGCTTCTCGTCCGTCGTGGTCGGATTCGTCGCCCTCGTGCTGATCGCGCTCATGCTCGGACCGGTGATCTACATCATCCTCGGCGGCTTCCGCTCGAACTCCGAGATCACCGTCGACCCGGCCGGCTTCCCCACGCGGTGGAACTGGGAGAACTACACGGAGGTGCTCGGGAGCGGAACCTTCTGGGGCCAGGTCGCCAACTCCACGATCGCGGCGATCGCGACCACCCTGTTCGTCGTGGCGCTCGGACTCATGGCCGCCTACGCGCTCTCGCGCTACAGCTTCCGCGGACGCGGCGCGGTCTACGCGCTGTTCACCGCGGGCCTGATGTTCCCCATGACCGTCGCGATCACGCCGCTCTACATCCTCGTGCGCAACCTCGGGCTCATGAACTCCCTCGCGGGCGTCATCGTCCCCCAGATCGCGTTCGCGCTGCCGATCACGGTGATCATCCTGTCGCCGTTCCTCTCGGCGATCCCCCGCGAACTGCAGGAGGCCGCGTCGATCGACGGGCTGGGACGCCTCGGGTTCTTCTGGCGCATGGTGCTGCCGCTCGCCGTCCCCGCGGTCGTGACCGTCGGCATCCTGGCCTTCGTCAACAGCTGGAACTCGTACATGCTCCCGCTGTTCATCCTCAACAACGAAGCGACCTACACGCTGCCCCTCGGGACGCAGGCGTTCGCGTCGCAGTACTCCGTCGACACCGCGCGCGTGCTCGCGTTCACCTCGCTGTCGATGATCCCCGCTCTGGTGTTCTTCAGCCTGTTCGAGCGACGGATCGTCGGCGGCCTCACCGGCGCCGTGAAGGGCTGACCCGCATGACCATCCACAGAACCGACGTCGGCGCTGCCCTTGCTCCCGGCGTCTCGGCCCGCGTGCAGGCGCTCGTCGCCGACATGACCCTCGACGAGAAACTCGCGCAGCTCGTCGGGTACTGGGTCGACCAGGGCGACGAGGTCGTCGCGCCCCGCTCCGGCGAGAAGGTCACCTCGACCGGATACGCGGATGCCACGGTCCACGGCCTCGGACACCTCACGCGCGTCTACGGCACCCGGCCGGTCGACCCGGTCGAGCGCGCCGCCTGGCTGTGGGGCGAGCAGCGGCGCCTGCAGAGGGAGACGCGTCTGGGCATCCCGGCCCTCGTGCACGAGGAGTGCCTCACCGGCTTCGCGGCCTGGAAGGCGGCGACCTTCCCGACCCCGCTCGCGTGGGGCGCGTCTTTCGATCCGGAGACCGTCGAACTCGTGGCATCCGCCATCGGACGCTCGATGCGCGAGGTCGGCGTGCATCAGGGCCTCGCCCCCGTGCTCGATGTCGTGCGCGACCCGCGGTGGGGGCGGGTCGACGAGTGCATCGCCGAGGACCCGTACGTCGTCGGCACGATCGGCACCGCGTACGTCCGGGGCCTGCAGTCCGCCGGAGTCCACGCGACGCTCAAGCACTTCGTCGGGTATTCGGGTTCGCAGGCCGGGCGCAATCACGCTCCCGTCCACGCGGGACCGCGCGAGCTGCAGGACGTCTTCCTGCCCCCGTTCGAGATGGCCGTCCGCGATGGCGGGGTGCGCTCCGTCATGAACTCCTACACCGAGATCGACGGCGTGCCCGTGGCCGCCTCGGGCGAGTTGCTCACCGACCTGCTGCGGCGTCGCTGGGGTTTCGACGGCACGGTGGTGTCGGACTACTTCGCGGTGGACTTCCTCCGATCGATGCACGGCATCGCGGGCTCGCCGGGCGAAGCCGCGCAGATCGCCCTCGAGGCCGGCATCGACGTGGAGCTCCCCGGCGCCGACGCCTTCCCGCGCCTGGCCGCGCGGGTGGCATCCGGCGATCTGTCCGAGACCCTCGTCGACCGGGCGGTCGCCCGGGTGCTGGCCGAGAAGGAGGACCTGGGACTCCTGGACGCCGACTTCTCCGCGCCTCCGCGCCGTGTCGACCTCGACGACGCCGAGCACCGCGCCCTGGCGTACCGGCTCGCGCTCGAGAGCGCCGTGCTGCTGCGGAACGACGGCGTGCTGCCGCTGCCCGCGGCCCCCGGACGCATCGCGGTCATCGGGCCGAACGGCGACAGCGCCGAGGCGCTCATGGGCTGCTACTCGTTCGCGAACCACGTGCTCGCGCATCACCCCGAGTTCCCGATGGGCTTCGACATCCCGACGGTCCGCGCGTCGCTGGCGGCACGGTTCGGCGATGTCGTGCACGCCGACGGCGTGACGGTCGAGGGCACGGATGCCACCGGCATCCCCGCCGCGGTCGAACTCGCGCGTTCCGCGGACGTGGCCGTCGTGGTCGTCGGCGACCGCGCGGGCCTCTTCGGCCGCGGCACCGTCGGCGAAGGCAATGACGCGGACTCCCTCGAGCTGCCCGGGCTGCAGCGCCGGCTCGTCGAGGAGGTCGTCGCGACCGGAACGCCGGTCGTGATGGTGCTGCTCACCGGACGCCCCTACGCGATCGGCTGGGCGTTGGACGAGGCCTCCGGCCCGGCGGCCGTCGTGCAGGCGTTCTTCCCCGGCGAAGAGGGCGGGCCCGCGCTCGCCGCGCTCCTGGCCGGGGACGCCGCGCCCTCCGGGCGGCTGCCCGTTTCGCTCCCCCGGTCCGCCGGGGCTCAGCCGTACTCGTACCTGCACCCGATCCTCGGCGGCGCCACCGACATCACCAGCGCCGACCCGACGCCCGTCCGCCCGTTCGGCTTCGGCCTGTCGTACACGACGTTCCGGCGGGAGGGGCTGACGGTGGATGCCGAGGTGCGCGCGGGCGATGCCTTCGCGGCTTCGGTGCGCGTCACCAACACGGGACCCGTCCGGGGAGCGGACGTCGTGCAGCTCTACGCCCACCGCGCGGTCGCGAGCGTCACGCGCCCGGTTGCGCAGCTCGTGGCCTATGCCCGCGTGGAGCTGGAGCCCGGCGAGACCGCCGAGGTGCGGTTCACGGTGCCGGCCTCCCGCCTGGCGTACAGCGACCGGACGCTCCGTCGCGTCGTGGAGCCCGGCGAGGTGGAGCTGCGCGTCGGCCCGACGTGCGCCGAGGTGGACGAGGCCGCGACCGTGCGGCTCACCGGTGCGACGTACGAGCTGCGTCCGGACGATGCGCGGGTGGTCGCCGCGGAGGTGCGCCGGGGCTGACCGCGCGTCGGCCGGTGCTCGCGCCGCGGCGAGACTGCATCCGCCCGACATCTCCACTGCACGCTGCAGTGGGTTTGTCGGGCGGATGCAGTCTCGCGGTCCGGAACGTGCACCGGCGGCCGCCACCAACGCCGCCCCGCGCCGGATACCGTGGACGGATGACGCTCCCCACGGCCTTCTCGCGCGTGTACCCGGATCGCGACGACACCGGCGGCGACCCGTGGTCCATCGACCTGGAGCGCATCCAGTTCTCGCCGTACTTCTCGCGCCTGTCGGCCGTGACGCAGGTCGTGTCGCCCTCGATCTCGGGCGCGCCCGTGCACAACCGGCTCACGCATTCGCTCAAGGTCAGCGCGATCGCGCGCGTCGTCGCGTTGCAGCTGAACACCCGCGCCGGCACCGACGTGTGCAACCCCACGGTCGTCGAGGCCGCGGCGTACGCCCACGACCTGGGCCACCCGCCGTTCGGGCATCTGGGTGAGACGACGCTGGACCGCCTCGCCCGCACCGAGCTGGGTCTCCCCGACGGCTTCGAGGGCAACGCCCAGACGTACCGCATCCTCACCGCCCTCGACGTCGTCGAGAACGCTCCCCGTGGGCTCAACCTCACCGCCGCGGTGCGTGCCGCGTCGGCGAAGTACCCGTGGTCGCCGTCGGTCTCCGCGGCCGAGGTCGAGCGGATCGGCCCGCCCCGTGGCATCCGTCGCGCCCCCGACGGCGCGTACCGCGTGCACAAGTACTCGGTGTACGACATCGACGTGGACGACCTCGACCAGGCACGGCAGGGCGTGGATGCCGAGCCCCTCCGGCAGACGATCGAGGGCGCCGTCATGGACCTCGCCGACGACATCGCGTACTCGGTGCACGACGTCGACGACTTCTACCGCGCCGGGATCCTGGACCACGCCCCGATCGCGGCGGAGTTCCGCGGGTGGCTCGACGACGTGATCGAGTGGCGTTCGCGCGACGACGCGGAGGTGCGCGCCGAGCTCGTTCCCGGGGCCGCGCTGGAACGCCTGCGCCGCAAGATGCGTCGCGATGACCCGTGGGTCGCCGACGACGAGGCGTTCCTCGCCGCGGTGAGCGACGTGGATGCCGAGCTGGTCACCGAGCTGCTCGCCCGCCCGTTCGACGGGTCGCTGACGGCCGAGCGGCGCCTGGCGTCCTTCACCGACCGGTGGATCCGCCGGTTCCAGGAATCCGCGCGGCTGCGCCCCCTCGACACCCCGCGGTCGGGTCCGGTCGCGCTGTCGCCGTCCGCGTGGCACCACGTCGAGGTTCTGAAGTTCGTGCACAAGCGGTTCGTCCTCAGCCGTCCCGACCTCGCGATCCAGCAGCGCGGGATGAGTCGCATCCTCGCGCGCTCGGTGCGGGCGCTCGGCGAGTGGCTCGACGACGACCTCGACCGCGCGCGGACCCCGCGCCGCCTGCGCGAACTCATCGCCCTCGCCCGCGAGCAGTACGCGGCCCTTCCCGCCGAACGTCGACCGACGGATGCCGAGGCCGAGACGCTCGCGCGCTCCCGCGGAATCGTGGACTACGTGGCATCCCTCACCGACGCCCAGGCGTTCACGCTGTCGGAGGCGATCTCCGGCCGCGCCGACCGCCTGTGGTCGCTCGGGCAGCGGCTGTAGCGCCTCGCCGGCTCCCCGGACGCACGAATGCCCCGGATCCGCGGGCGTCCCACCACCGACGCGGATCCGGGGCACGGTTCGTGCGCCGGAGAACCGGTGCACTGGACGCGCCCCGAACGGGACGCGTACGTGCCGCACCGCCCCGGGGCCGCGAGGGGCGCCCGGGGCAGCGGGGTCTTACAGGCCCTGGGCCAGGCGGTAGTACGCCTGGTTCCAGCGCAGCTCGCTCTGGAAACCGCGGACCGTGGTGTCGTCGTTGATGACGACGAGCTCGGTCTTGGCGATCTCGGCGAAGTCGCGGAACACCTCGATGCCCACGGCCGTCGTCATGACGGTGTGGTGGGCGGCGCCGGCGGCGAGCCAGCATCCGGCCGAGGTCGCGAAGTCCGGGGCCGGCTTCCACACGGCACGGCCGACGGGCAGCTTCGGCAGGTCGGGGGCGTCGACGTTCTCGACGACGTTGGCGACGAGGCGGAAGCGGTCGCGCATGTCGCTCATCGCGACGACGAGCGCGGGGCCCGCGTCGGCGGTGAAGACCAGGCGCACCGGGTCGTCCTTGCCGCCGATGCCCAGCTCGTGGATCTCGAGGCGCGGCTTCTTGGTCGTGAGCGACGGCGAGACCTCGAGCATGTGCGCTCCGAGGATGCGCTCGTTGCCCGGCACGAGGTCGTAGGTATAGTCCTCCATGAGCGAAGCGCCGCCGGGGAGGCCCGCGCCCATGACGTTCGCGACCCGCACGAGGATCGCGGTCTTCCAGTCGCCCTCGGCGCCGAAGCCGTAGCCCTCGGCCATGAGGCGCTGGACCGCGAGACCCGGCAGCTGCTTCAGCGCGCCCAGGTCTTCGAACGACGTGGTGAAGGCACCGAAGCCGCCCTCCTCCAGGAAGGAGCGCAGGCCCAGCTCGATCGCGGCGCCGTCGCGCAGCGACTGGTGGCGCGCGCCGCCGGGGAGCAGCTCCTCCACGACGTCGTAGCTGTCGATGTACTCCTGCACGAGCGCGTCGATGTCGGCATCCGTGGCCTTCTCGACGGCCTCGACGAGCTCGTTGACACCCCACGTGTTGACCTGCACGCCGAAGCGCAGCTCGGCCTCGGTCTTGTCGCCCTCGGTGACCGCGACGAAACGCATGTTGTCGCCGAAGCGCGCGAGCTTGAGCGTGCGGGCGGCGGTCCAGCCGGCGGCGGCGCGCTCCCAGTCCTCGATCTGCTGACGCACGGCCGGGTTCGACACGTGGCCGACGACCGTCTTGCGCGCGACGCCCAGACGCGTCTGGATGTACCCGAACTCGCGGTCGCCGTGCGCGGCCTGGTTGAGGTTCATGAAGTCGAAGTCGATGTCGTTCCACGGCAGCTCGACGTTCGCCTGCGTGTGCAGGTGCAGGAGCGGCTTCTGCAGCGCGTCGAGACCCGAGATCCACATCTTCGCGGGGCTGAAGGTGTGCATCCACGCGATGACGCCGATGACGTCGTCGCGGCCGTTGACCTCGAGGGCCATGCGGCGGATGCTGTCGGAGTCCTTCAGCACGGGCTTCCAGACGACCTTCACCGGGAGCCCTGCGAGGCCCTCGACGACGGCCTGCGACTGCTCGGCGACCTGCTTCAGGGTCTCCTCGCCGTAGAGGTTCTGGCTGCCGGTGACGAACCAGACCTCGTAGCCGTCGAGGTCGTTCTTGAGCTTCGTGCGGGTCATGACTGTTCCTTTTCGAGTGATCAGAGGGATGCCACGGCGGCGGCCTCGACGGCGAGGCCTGCGCGGTAACGGTCGAGGTAGGCCGAGAATCCCGCGACGTCCGCGGAGTCGGGGTCGGCGGTGGTGATCGGCGCATCGGCGAAGACGGCCTCGGCGAGGTAGGTGTCGAGGTCGCGGCCGGCGCCCTCGGCGACGTAGGCCGCGAGCACCGCCATGCCCCACGCGCCGCCCTCGGACGCCGTCTCGGCGACGGCGACCGGGGCGTCGAGCGCCGCCGCGAGGAAGCGCTGTGCGACGCCCGCGGTGCGGAACATGCCGCCGTGGGCGTACATCTTGTCGAGGCCGACGCCCTCACGGTGGAGGACGTCCATGCCGAGCGCGAGCGTTCCGAAGACGCCGTACAGCTGCGCGCGCATGAAGTTCGGCAGCGTCAGGCGGCTGTCGGGCGTGCGGACGACGAGCGGGCGCCCTTCGTCGAGTCCCGCGATCGGCTCGCCGGCGAGGTGGTTGTAGGCGAGCAGTCCGCCGGCGTCGGCCTCTCCTTCCAGCGCCGCGGCGAAGAGCGCCGCGTAGGTGGCATCCGGAGTCTGCGTCACGCCGGCCGCGGCGGAGAACGCGGTGAACATGTTCGCCCACGCCGCCAGCTCGCTCGCGCCGTTGTTGCAGTGGACCATCGCCACGGCGTCGCCCGAGGGAGTCGTCACGAGGTCGATCTCGTGGTGCACCTCGCCGAGGGGGCGCTCGAGCACGACCATCGCGAAGATGCTCGTGCCGGCGCTGACGTTGCCCGTTCGCGGCGCGACCGCACCCGTGGCGACCATGCCGGTTCCGGCGTCGCCCTCGGGCGGCGCGAAGGGGATGCCGGGCTGCAGCGTTCCACTCGGGTCGAGCAGCGCCGCGCCCGCGGGGGTGAGGCTCCCCGCGTCGTCCCCGGCGACGAGGACGCGCGGCAGCAGGTCGGCGAGCGGGGGAACGCGCCCGGCGGCGAGGCCGTCGTACAGGTCGACCAACGCGGCGTCGTAGTCGCGCGTCGCCGAATCGATGGGGAACACGCCCGACGCGTCACCGACGCCGAGCACCTTCTCACCGGTCAGCTGACGGTGGACGTACCCCGCGAGGGTCGTCAGGAAGCGGATCTCGGGCACGTGGGGCTCGGCATCCACCACCGCCTGGTGCAGGTGCGCGATCGACCAGCGCAGCGGAATGTTCACGCCGAACAGCTCGGTCAGCTCCGCGGCGGCGACACCCGTGTTCGTGTTGCGCCACGTGCGGAAGGGGGTGAGCAGCTCGCCGCCTTCGTCGAACGCGAGATAGCCGTGCATCATCGCGGACACGCCGATCGCGGCGTACCGCGCGGGCGTGACGCCGTGCTTCTGCTGCACGTCGGCGACCAGGTCGGCGTACGCGGCGCGCAGGCCCGACCACACGGCATCCAGGGAGTAGGTCCAGAGCTTGTCGGCGTAGACGTTCTCCCACTCGTGGGAGCCGGTCGCCAGCACCTCGGCGTCGGGGCCGATGAGGCACGCCTTGATGCGGGTGGAGCCGAGTTCGATGCCGAGGCTGGCCCGGCCTTCGGTGATGTGGGCGTTCATCGGCGGTCGTCCGTGCTCTGTCCGTAGACGTTCTGGTAGCGGTTGTAGAGGGCGTCGATCTTGTCCTGCGGGATCGGGATGAGGGGGCCGGCCTCGCGGGCGATGTGCACGGTGCGGGCGACGTCCTCGAGCATGACGGCGGCCTTGACGGCATCCTTCGCGTTCGTGCCGATCGTGAACGGCCCGTGGTTCTGCATGATCACGCCGCGCGAGCGGTGTCCGCGCAGGGTCTCGACGATGCCGCGGCCGATCGAGTCGTCGCCGATGATCGCGAACGGACCGACCGGGATGGGGCCGCCGAACTCGTCGGCCATGGCCGTGATGACGCAGGGGATCTCCTCGCCGCGCGCCGCCCATGCGACGCCGTAGGTGGAGTGCGTGTGCACGACACCGCCGACCTCGGGCATGTTGCGGTAGACGTACGCGTGCGCGGCGGTGTCGCTCGACGGGCTGCGCTCGGAGCCGGGAGCGCCCGGGATCGCGTTGCCGTCGAGGTCGCAGAGGATCATGTTCGCCGGCGTCAGGTCGTCGTACGAGACGCCCGAGGGCTTGATCACGAACAGGTCGGCCCCGGGCACGCGACCGGAGACGTTGCCGCCGGTCCAGACGATGAGGTTGTAGCGCACGAGCTCGGCGTGCAGCTTCGCGACGTCGGCGCGGACGGCGTCGATGGCCTCCTGCACCTCGGGCGCGAACGTGGCGGCATCGGTCACGCGGGGTCTCCTTCGACTCTGTCGGTGGCGGGTTCGTTCGTCATGTTACCGGTAACATCGCGCGTTGGCGAGAGCCGGATGCCACTGCCCCGCCGCACGCGTGCCGGACTCCGGAGATTTCGAGCGGGCGGGCAGGCCGATGCGCGGTTTTCCGCAGGACACGCGGGCGGATGGTGCCGAATCTCCGGAGTTTCGCACGGGGCACAGGCCCCTCCCCGCGTCAGCGCGGCGGGGCGGTCGATTCCCGAACGACGAGGATCGGCTCCGCGGGACGCGTCGGCTCTTCGCCCAGCACCGTCGCGACGGCTTCGGCGGCCTCGCCCTCGACATCGAGGCGCACCGTGGTGAGCGCGGGCGTGTAGAAGGCGGCATCCGGATTGTCATCGAAGCCCCCGACGGAGACGTCGTCGGGGACCGCGAGCCCGCGTGCGGAGAGTCCGGCCACGAGGCCGAGCGCCATCTGGTCGTTGGCGACGGCGACGGCGGTGGCTCCCGCGCGGACCGAGGCGGCGACGAGATCCGCGACCGCCGCTCCCGAGGCGGCACTCCAGTCCCCCTCGACGCGGCCGACGCGCTCGAGTCCCCGGCGATCCACGACATCGGCGACGCCGGCGGTGCGCGACAGGGCCTCGCGCCAGTCGACGGGGCCGGCGACCTCGACGATGCGGCGATGCCCGAGGTCGGCGAGATGCGTCACGATCAACGCAGCCGCGGACCGCTGCCGCTCGCCCGACGCACCGTACAGCGGCACGAGGGGCACGTCGTGGCCGGTGAGGGGCGTCTGGGTGTGGGCCGCGACCAGCACGATCCCGTCGACACCCTGATCGAGCAGGTGCTCCACCGCCGCGTGCACGGCGGCGGGGTCGTCGGACGCGGTGTACGCGGTCGTGATCCACCGACCCCGCGCCCGGGCAGCGCGCTCGAGCGCGGCGATGCCCGCCGAGGGTCCGTGCAGCGAGGCGTCCGAGGCGACCACGCCCACCGTCCGCGTGCGACTGGTGCCGAGGGCGCGGGCGGCGTTGTTCACCCGGTAGTCGAGGGCGGCGACCGCGTCGAGCACGCGCTGGCGGGTGGAGTCCCGGATGCCGGGGAAGTCGTTGAGCACGCGCGACACCGTCTGCGCGGACACCCCCGCACGGGCGGCGACGTCGCGCACCCCCGCGCGCCTCGGCCCGCCCGTGTCGCTCATGGTCCTTCACAGTAGCGGCGCGCGACCGCTCCTCCGCTCCCGCCCGTCGCATCCACCGTTCCCCCGTGCCGAGAACGCCGAGACTGCATCCGACCGACATCTCCACTGCAGCGTGCGGGGGATTCGTCAGGCGGATGCAGTCTCGGCGTTTCCGGTGGACCCGCGCTCCGAGAAGACCGGCTGCCCCGGCTCCGTGGGGGCGGAACCGGGGCGTCGCGGCGGCTTACTCGAAGTTGCGGTGGCGGGCGACGAGGTCCTCGAACTTCGCGCCGGTGCGACGGACGAGCATGAGGTACAGCACGTCCCAGAAGATCCAGAGCGACTGCTCGAAGAGGCTCCCCATCGCCTGGATGGTGGGCACCAGACCGCTGGGGTCTTCGGCACCGTAGGTGTGGGCGGGCACGGTCAGCACGATGTCGGCGAGCTGCGCGGTCGGGCCGTCGGGGACGGCCGTGGCCACGAGCAGCGTCGCGCCGGTCTTCTTGACCTGCTCGGCGATGTAGTGCAGGTGCGGGATGTTCGCCGGCCCCGAGGGCATGATGAACAGGTCGTCCGCGGTGACCGCCGGCGTGGTGTCGTCCCAGCCCCAGTGCACGGTCTTGCCGAAGTGGGTCAGCCGCATCGCGAACGCCTTCGACCCGAGGCCCTCGCGGCCGATGCCCAGCACGAAGATGCGCGAGTGCTTCTCGAGCGCGTCGAGCGCGGCCTCGATGCTCTCCTCGGGGACACGGCGGAACACCTCCCCGAGTTCCGCGACGACGGTCGAGCTGATCTCCTGGAATTCCGACATGAGCGGGTCCTTTCTTTCGTCTACCGGGTCAGCGCGTGCTCGTCCGGCCACCCCAGCGGCCGACCAGCAGCGCGAGGAGGATGACCGCGCCGTACACGGCGTTGATCCAGAAGGTGGGGACGCCCGCGAGCGTCAGCACGTTGGTCAGGGTACCGAGCAGCAGCACGCCCATGAGCGCTCCGACGATGCGCCCCTGTCCGCCGTTGAGCTGCACGCCGCCGATGACGGCCGCGGCCAGGGCGCTGAAGATGAGGTTGTCGCCCATGCCGCTGGTGACCGAGGCGAGGCGCCCGGCGAGCATCATGCCGGCGAAGGCGGCGAGGGCGCTCGCGACGACGAAGGCGGTGATGAGCACGGCATCCACCCGGATGCCGGCGGCCCGCGCCGCGTCGGCGTTGCCGCCGATGGCGTAGAGCGCGCGGCCCCAGGCGGTGTAGCGCAGCACGAGCGCGGCGACGAGGAACAGGATGCCGGTGATCCAGATCGCGGCGGGGATGCCGGCCCACCGGGCCGAGCCGACGTAGCGGAACGCCTCGGGCAGACCCGCGAGCGTCTTGCCCTGGCTGACGCCGAGCGTGATGCCGCGCAACAGGATCAGCATCGCGAGCGTCACGATGAACGGATCGAGTTTGACCTTGACCACCAGGAACCCGTTGATCAACCCGATGACCACGCCGATCGCGAGGGTCACGAGGATCGCGAAGCCGGGGCCGATCTCCGATCCGAGCCCGCCCGTCACGGCCGGAACCATGAGCCACGCGGCGACCATCGGGGCCAGGCCCACGGTGGATTCGAGCGAGATGTCGAGCTTGCCGGTGATGAGGATGAAGGTCAGACCGATCACGACGATGCCGAGCTCGGCCGACTGCCGAAGGATCAGGGTGAGGTTGGCCGCCGACAGGAACGCGGGGCTGACGACCGCACCGACGATGGCGACGATGATGAGGCCCGGCAGGACGCTCAGCTCGCGGACGTTCTTCACGACCGTGCGCATCACGGGGTTGGTCGCGGGGGCGGGGGTTCGGACGACGGTGGTTCGCACGGTGTTCACTCCAGGCCTTCGATGGCTCGAACGATGTCTTCTTCGGTGGGGTCGGCGAGCTCGGCCGAGATCCGGCCCTCGCGCATGATGAGGACGCGGGAGCTGACCAGCAGCTCCTCGACGTCGTCGGAGATGAGGATGACGGCCACTCCGTCGGCGAGGGCGCGCAGCATGAGGCCGTAGATCGCGTCCTTGGCGGCGATGTCGACTCCCGCCGTGGGCGAGATGAGCACCAGCACTCGGGGCTTGCGGGCGAGGGCGCGGGCGAGCACGACCTTCTGCTGGTTGCCGCCGCTGAGCCCGGACACCGCGAGGGAGGGATCCGGCGGCACCAGGGCGACGTCGGAGATGAGCTCGCGCGACAGGGCGGTCTGCTTCCGCGGCGAGAACACGCCCGCCGGGGCGAGCTGGTCCATGATGCCCATGGTCATGTTCTCGGCGACGCTGAGCTGGGGCACGTAGCCGTCGCGGTGACGGTCGGCGGGGACGAACCCGATGCCGGCGCGCTGGCTGGCCTTGACGTCGGCGGTGCGGATCGGAGACCCCGCGACGACGACCTCGCCCGACGCGAGTCCGCGGAGCCCCGCGATCGCCTCGCCGACCGAGTACTTCCCCGAACCGCCGACACCACCGATGGCGACGAGCTCGCCCGGGGCGACCGAGAGGGTGATGTCGGTGAACGCCCCCTCCTTCTCGCTCGCCGACCGCAGCTGCACCGCGGGTGCGGCATCCGTGGCCGCCGCGATGCTCTCGGCGCGGTGCCGGCGCTGCTCCTGTCCCGCGAGCAGGGCCTCGACGAGGTCGTCGGAGCGGATGTCGTCGCCGGTCCGCGACCACAGCAGCTTGCCGTCGCGCAGCACCGTCGCAGAGTCGCAGATGGCCGTGACCTCGCGGAGGAAGTGCGACACGAACACGAACGTCACGCCCTGCTGCTGCAGGTCCTGCACCTTGTCGAACAGCCGCCGGATGGCGGCGCCCTCGAGCTGGACGGTCGGCTCGTCGAGGAGCACGATGCGCGTCCCGGCCTCCAGCGCCTTGGCGATGGTGAGCATCTGCCGCTCCTCGATGGGAGCGTCCGAGAGCAGCATCTTCGGGTCGAGGCGGATGTTCCACTCGTCGAGGATCCGCTCGGCCTCGGACTGCATCCGCTTCCACGACACGCGCGCCGCGGTGGTGGGCAGCCGGCCTGCGAAGAGGTTCTCGGCGATGGTGAGGTTCGCGAACACCGAGGGCCGCTGGTACACGCAGGCGACGCGCTGCTGCCAGGCCTTGGGGTCGGATGCCGGGGGCGCGGCTTCGCCGAAGAAGCTCACCGTGCCGGTGTCCGGGGTCTCGAGTCCCGTGATCATGCGCAGGAGCGTGGACTTGCCGGCGCCGTTGCGGCCGATCAGTCCGTGCACCTGTCCGGGGAGGATCGAGACGGAGACGTCCTGCAGGGCCTTCGTCGCACCGTAGGTCTTGCTGACGCCGTCGATCTGGATGGCGGGCACGGTGGTCGTAGGTGTGGTCATGACGTCTCCGTCTCGAGGGGTGTCGTGGTGTGGCCGGATTACTTGGTCGCGCCGAACGCGTCGAGGGCGAACTGCTTGTTGCCCCACAGGTTCGGGTCTTCCACGTTGTCCTTGGTCACGACGGGCGTGGGCAGCAGGTCGACGAGGTTGCCGTTGCGCTCCTCGATGGTGCTGCCGTGGTCGGTGGGGCCGGCCTTGAACGTCTCGCCCTTGATCGCCCGGGTGAGGTAGTGGACGCCGTAGTCGATGTAGTCGGTCATCGGCTGTGCGACGGCGGCATCCAGCCATCCGTCCCGGATCGCGGTCATCGCCATGGGGCTGGCGTCGACGGAGACCTGCACGATGTGGCCGGGCTGTCCGGCGGCGACGAGCTTGCCGGCCGACTTCAGCGTGTCGAGGATCGTCGGGAAGAAGGTCGCGTCGCTCTGGTTGTAGATGCCCGCGACGTTGCCGTACTGGTTCAGCGCGGTCTCGATCCCGGATGCCGCCTTGGCGGGGTCCCACTCGGTGGCGACGTTGACGAGCTTGACGCCGGGGTACTTGGCCTTCATGCAGTCGTTGAAGCCGTTCGTGCGGTCGCGGCCGTTGGAGGTGACCGGGTCGCCGTCGAGGGTGACGACGACGGCGTCGGCGGCGACGCGCTTGCCCATCTCCTCGCACGCGAGCTCGCCCATCTGGACGTTGTCGGCGCGGACGATCATGGCGATCTTGCCCGAGGCGGGCGCCTCGTCGATGGCGACGATCGGGACGCTGGAGTCGTTGGCGTACTCGATGGCCGGGACGATGGCGTCGGCGTCGCCGACGGAGATGACCAGGCCCTTGGCGCCCTTGTTGATCAGCGTCTGGATGTCGGTGATCTGCTGTGCGGCGTCACGGTCGGCGTTGGTGGCCGGGATCGTGGCGTAGCCGAGCTCGGCGAAGCGCTCCATCGAGCCGACGTTCTCGGCGTTCTGGAAGGGGTCGGTGTGCGGCTGCGAGTAGCTCAGCGGAGTGTCGGCCGGGCTCAGGTCGCCGCCGCCGGCGCCGGAGTCGGTCGAGGCCGCGCCGGAGCAGCCGGCGAGGAGCAGGGCGCCCGCGCCGAGGAGCGCGAGTCCGGTGATGGGTGAAGTTCGCATGCGTACTTCCTCTCTGAAGTGCAGAAGCCTCTGGGGCCGGTGGCGTTTCGGGATGCAGGACCGAAGCCCTGCACGTATCGTACGTGTTGTACGTACAGAATGTACAGCGCGAATCGAAAACTCTGCCGCGGCGACCCGAAACGTGACGATACGGTTCGGGTATCCGCACCGTCTGTACAGTCGGAACCAAACGTACGACGGAACGCGCGACGATGCGCACGACGACGAGGAGAATCACGTGGCGCACACGATCGAACGGGTCTCCCCCGTGCCGTACTACGAGCAGCTCTTCGAGATCCTGCGAGAGCGCATCTCCCAGGGCGACATCGCCGAGGAGGAACGCCTTCCCAGCGAACTCGAGCTGTGCCGCGAATTCGGACTGTCGCGGGCCACCGTCCGACAGACCCTCACGAAGCTCGAGAACGAGGGCTACGCGCACCGCATCCCGCGGCGCGGCGTCTTCGCGAGCGTGCCGGGCCAGACCGCGGGGTGGACCGTCCAGGAAGGCTTCCTGGAGTCGCAGCTCCGGCACGGGCGCACCGGCATCTCGACGGCCGTGGTCGGCACCGGCTATGTCGCCCCCGAGCCCCACGTCGCCGAGGCGTTGCGCACCGGCGCGGGCGAGCAGGTGTTCGCGCTCGACCGGGTCAGGTCGCTCGACGGCACCGTGGCGATGTTCAGCACGAACTGGTTCCCGCGAGAGGTCGGCCGCTCCATCGAATCCGACCCGGGGGTCCTCGACGGCTCGGCCTCGCTGAACGGCCACCTGCGATCGGCCGGCTTCATCACCAGCGGCGCGCAGCGCGTGATCCACGCCCTGCCCGCCCCGCCCGAGGTGGCGGAGCACCTGCGCGTCGGCGCCGACCACCCCGTGCTGCGCGTCCGGTCCCTGTCGTGGGCCGCGGACGGCACGCGCTTCGACTATTACGAGACCTGGGTGCTCACCGACGTCATCCCGCTCGAGGTGAGCGTCGCCGCCAGCTGACCGGGGTCAGCCCAGCATCCCGGTCGCGAACCCGCCGAGGGCGTCGATCGGATCCGGATGCCACCCGCGCGCCGTCGCGGCGAGCAGGGCCGCGCCGACGGCCGTGACCTCGGGCTCGAGCACCGGCACCGCGGGAGCGCCGTTCACGGCCGACTTGATCGCGATCCACCCCGGCGAGCGCACCCATCCGCCCGCGACGCGCACCTCGCGCCGCCCGCCCAGGTCGCGCGCGACGGCGTCGATCGCCTCGCGCCCCGCGACCGCGAGCGCACCCAGGACCGCGGACGCGCGCGCACGCGGGTCGCTCGGCGCATCGGGCGCATAGGCGGGCGCGCCTCCGCCGCGCTCTCCCGGGAGGAACCATCCCGAGTCCCACAGCGGCGACGGCGCCACGCGCCCGATGAGCAGATGCCGGATGCCGCGCGCGACGTCGGGGTCGCGCGAAGCCCACTGGACGTTGCGCGCGAGTTCCTCCACGCGCAGCAGGGTGCTGCCCGAGGAGCGGATGCCGGGGGCGACGTCGACGTGGTCGGTCCCGCGCCGGCGCTCGGTGGGCGACTGCGCCACGACCACCTCGGCGGTCCCCATCGAGTCCAGGATCGCCCCGGGGACCATGAGGTCGACCCCCCAGCCGCCGATCGGGTGATCGTGACCGCCGGCGACGGCCACGGCATCCGGAGCGACGATCCCCGCCGCGCGCAGCGACGGGGACGAGACCTCGCCGACGATCCCGCCCGTGGGCACCACCGGCGGCAGCAGCGCCGCATCGCCGAGGGCCAGGTCCACGCGATCCGTGTCCCAGGCGCGGTCGCGGCTGCGCCATGCCGCGGTCCGCGGGGCGAGGGTGTCGCTGAGGAAGGGACGGCCCGTCCACAGCACCGACGGGAGGTCGGTGAGCGCGATCCAGGCCGCCGCACGATCCGCGCCCGGCTGCGCGCGCGCCCACCGCCAGCCGACCAGCGACCTCACCGGGTCGGTGTCGACGTCGAAGGTGTCGTCGCCGTGCAGATCGGGACGGATCCGTCGGAACTCGTCCTGGCGGCGCGGGTCGAACCACGGCAGTGCGGGGGTGACGGGCGTGAGCTCCGCATCGACGAGCACGCCGTCCTCGCCGATGCCCGCCACGCACAACGCGTGCAGCTCGCGCCCGCCCGCGCACACCTCGACGACCATGTCCTCGATCGCGGCGACCAGATCGACGGCGTCGATCGCGAGGTCTCCCCCGGCGCGCCGGGTCGGGCGACTGGCCCGGGCGACGACCGCGCCCTCCCCGGCGAGGGCGACGACCTTGGTGTTGGTGCTGCCCACGTCGATGCCCACCGCCACGGGCACTCGCGAACGAACGGACACCGTCGGACCCTTCCGTGCTCGACCGAGGAGCAGCGTCGGCCCTCTCTCCGACCCTAGCGAAGGAGGATTCAGACCGGCGCCGAGACGCCCGACGACGATGCCGCGACCTCGACGGGGGCGGGCACGACGTATCCCAGCGCGACCTGCGCGTCGTGGTGCTGGCGCCGGATCTGCGGTGCCGGCGGCGCCGGCGGAACGTCCTCGGTGCGCACGGGCCACGCGGGGAACGCCCCGGTGAGGGCGACGGCCGCCTGCATCGCCGCCCCCTTCGCGACGTACTCGTCGGGCGTGGGCACGAGGATCGGCAGGCTCACGAGTTCCGCGAGCACCCGCTGGACGGCGGGATTCTTCGCCGCACCGCCGATCACCAGCAGACGTCGCGCCCGCACACCGCAGCCCTCGAGCGCGTCGAGCATCGCGACCTGGCTCGCCACCGTCCCCTCGACGATCGCGCGCGCGAGGTTGGGACGTGTGAAGTTCGTGAGCGTCGCGCCGAGCACGGCGCCGCGCGCGTGCGGGAGGTCGGGGGTGCGCTCCCCCTCGAAGTACGGCAGCAGCGTCAGGCCGCCCGCCCCCGGCTCGGCCGACAGCGCGAGGTCGGCCAGCTCGTCGTGCGTGCAGCCGAGGATCTCGGCACCGACCTGCAGGTTCCGCGCCGCGTTGAGGGTCGCCACGATCGGGAGGTGGACGCCGGTCGCGTCCGCGTAGTTGCAGACGTAGCCCGCGTAGTCGTGGACAGGGAGCGCGGTGCGCGCGTAGACCACTCCGGAGGTGCCGAGGCTGAGCACGGCATCCCCCTCTTCGAGCCCCAGGGCGAGGGCGGCGGCGGCGTTGTCTCCGCTGCCGACGCCGATCGGGATCCCCTCCGGGATGCCGGGGAGCCCCGGCCCCGTCCGTCCCGCGGTCGCGCGGGGTCCGAGCACCGCCGGCAGCACGACGTCGTGCCCGAGCGCGTGGACGACGAGATCGCGCTGGTACTCGCCGGTCTCCGGCGACCAGTACCCGGTGCCCGAGGCCTCGGACCGGTCGGTGACGAGCGCCTCGACGTCGCCCGTCCCGGGGCCGTGCCCCCGCAGGCGCCAGGTCAGCCAATCGTGCACGACCGCGATGGCGGCGGTGCGGGCCGCGGCATCCGGCTGCTCGTCCCGCAGCCAGCGGGCCTTCACGACCGTGTCCGACAGCGACAGCGGCAGACCGGTGCGCCGGATCCACGTGTCACGGCCCAGCTCGGTGTTCAGCGCCACCATGTGCGGGTGCGAACCGAGGTCGTTCCACAGCGGTGAGGGTGCGGTGGGCACGCCCTGCGCGTCGAGGAAGATCGGCGTGTGCTGCTGACCGCTCACGGAGACCGCGAGGACGTCGTCGAGCCCCCCGGCCGCGCGGACGGCCGCCAGCAGCGCGTCCCACCAGACCTTGGGATCGACGATGGTCTGCGAGGGGTGCGGAGCCGACCCCTCCCGCACGGATCGCCCGGTGTCGAGGTCGCGCACGGTGACCTTGCAGCTCTGGGTGGACGAGTCGATTCCGGCGACGAGCCTCATTGCCACGCCTTTCGTTCGGAGGGGCGGGAGCGCCGCGCCACACCGCGGGTCATGCGGGCATCTCGCTCAGATGGGCCCAGCGGGCCGCGGTCCGCGCGCGCCAGGAGACGAGGGCGGCGGCGCGCCCCGCGTCGGGCGGGACGTCGCGCGGCTCCGAGGCGCTCCAGGGAAGACGGATGCCGTGCGCCAGGGCCTGCGCTCCCCGCGAGACGACCTCGGGGAAGCCCGCGACGCTCAACGGGACGCCGAGGTAGTCGGCCTTGAGCTGCAACCACAGCGGATTCGCGCTCGCGGGCCCGATGACCTTGACCCGTTCGAGGTCGAGGTCGAACAGCTCCCACACCTCGGCGAACTGGCGGACCATGCCGAGGAAGCACGCGAGCACGAGCTCGACGGCGGTCGTGTCGGTCTGCACGCCCGCGATCGCCCCGCGCGCGGTGGCGTCCTTGCGCGGCGGAGGGCTGCCGCGGAACTGGGGCAGCACCAGGGGGAGCCGATCGAGGTCGACGGCCCCCGTGATCCAGTCGCGGTGCGCGCGGGCGACGAGCGCGGCCAGCTCCTCCGAGTCGCGATCGAGGAGCGTGCGCAGGGTCGCGAAGGCGGAACCGCCCGTGGGGATCGACGCGAACAGCGTGAATCCCTCGCCGTCGCAGGCCAGCCCGCCGGCGACCTTCGTCGCCGCGGTCCCGGCATCCAGGCGCGGCGTGCGCAGCAGCGCGAGGACGCCCTCGGTCGTCCCCGTGGAATCGAGCATCTCGCCGGGCCGCAGGTCGGCACCGGCACCCCCGACCATGTGGTCGTGTCCGGCGACGTGGACCGTGACCTCGTCGAGTCCCCACGCGCGCGCGGTCGCCGGGTCCATCGCGACGCCGTCGGCGGCGGTGCGCAGCGGCGGGAACACGCTCGGGTCCACCCCGAACAGTCCGCACACCTCCCGCGACCAGCGCCGACCGACGAGATCCAGGGCCATCGTGCGGCTCGCCAGCGAGGGTTCGGCCCACCGCCGCCCGGTGAGGAGCGCGGCGAGGTACTCCGAGACGTTGAGCCACTGCGCGGTCGCCGTCGGGCGCTCGGCGTTGGCCAGCGCCCAGGCCACCTTCGACAGCGCGTAGTTGGCGTTGACCGGCAGCCCGGTCACGGCATAGATCCGGGCGCGATCGGCATCCGACAGCCCGGCGAGCAGATCCGCGCCGCGGTGGTCGTGCCACAGGATCATCGGCGAGACGAGCGACAGGTCGGGGTCGACGAGCCCGCCCGACTCCCCCACGCCGGCGATCGAGATGCACTGCACACCGCGCCGCGCGTCGGGTGTCAGCGCGTCGACGAAGCCGCGCACGGCATCCATCACCGCGGCCGTGTCGTACACCTCGCCCCACGCGTCGCGCCGGGTGGGCGTGACGCAGCGGTCGGCGGCCTGGAGGCCGCCCTCGGCGTCGAACAGGCAGAGCTTGATGCTCGTCGTGCCGATGTCGACCGTGATCGTGGGGGTCATGGGGGATCAGACCGAGGGGTTGAGCATGCGGATGCGGCGCTCGACCACGTCCGTGATCGCGGCGACCGCGTCGAGCGAGACGCGGATGAGCGAGTTCTCGTTCGGGTTGGCCGCGTAGGCCTCGCCGAACGACCGGATCATGGCGTTGCGGAGATCGCTGGCGACGTTGACCTTGACGACGCCGAACTCGGCGAGCCGTCCGAGCTGCCCGGCGGGGAGGCCGGAGCCGCCGTGGACCACGAGCGGCACGGAGCTCTGCTCGCGCACGCGGGACAGGAGGTCGAAGTCGATGCGCGCGTTCGGCGCGTACCCGTGCACGTTGCCGACCGAGACGGCGAGCATGTCGCAGCGGACCGCCGCGACGAACTCGGCCACCTGGGCGGGGTTCGTCGTGCTCGCGAACTCGGGGGCGACGTCGTCCTCCTTGCCGCCGATGCTGCCGAGCTCGGCTTCGAGGGCGACGTCCGCTCCGCACATCTCGCGGGCGCGGGCGGAGATCGCGACGTTCTCGGCGAACGGCTCCTCGGAGGCGTCGATCATGATGGACGTGAAGTCGGCCGCGAGCGCCGCCTCGACGGCGTCCAGCGACTTGCCGTGGTCGAGGTGCAGCGCCACCGGCACGGGGCAGTCGGCGAGGCGACGGGCGACGGTGTCGTAGATGTACTCGTAGCCGGACAGTTTCACGTTGGTCGGCGCGACCTGGATGAAGGTCGGCACGCCCACCCGCTCGATGGCGTCGACGATGCCCATCGTCGTCTCGATGTTCGTGGTGTTGAACGCTCCGGCGACCAGCCCGCGGGCGGTGCACTCTCGGACGACCTCGTGACCGCTGACCAGTGCCATCGGCTTCCTTCCGTTGACGGCGAAGGAAGGCGCTCAGCCGATGCGGCTCCCCGCGGCCTTCCGTGAGCGAGCCGTGCCCGCCTCGGTGTCAGCGTAATACGTAACGTCCATATCGTCCAGTCTGTACGTACAACTTGTGGGGTGGCCTCCCGCGCCGCGGGCGATCCGTCCCGCACGCACTGCGCCGCGGGCGCACGAAAGACGCCGAGACCGCATCCGACCGACATCTCCACTGCAGCGTGCAGTGGATTCGTCAGGCGGGTGCGGTCTCGGCGTCAGGAGGCCGGCGTGTGCGGCGTCACTCCCGCGCGCGGAGCGCGGCGACCTCGTCGTAGCGGGAGCGGATGGCCGGACGGAAATCGCGTTCGACGGTGCGGGCCGTGGCCACCGTCCAGTCGACGGGACCCCCGGCGAGCACACCCGCGGCCTGGCGAGCGGCACCGAGCGCCACATACTCCCCCGCGGCGGGGACCACGATCTCGGCGTCGAACACCTGCGCGGCGATGCGCGCGACGGCCTCGTTCGCGGCCGCGCCGCCGATGAGCAGCACGCGGCGCACCTCGACGCCCTGCGCCTGGATCGCCTCGAGCCCCACGGCCAGGCCGCTCAGCATCCCCTCGATCGCCGCGCGGGCGAGGGTCGGTCGGTTCGTGGATGCCAGGGTCAGGCCCGTCAGCGAGGCCTTCGCGTGGGGCAGGTTCGGGGTCCGCTCGCCCTCGAACCAGGGCACGAGCACGACGCCGTCGGCGCCCGGCTCGGCCTGCAGCGCCAGCGCGCCGAGCTCGTCGTGCGAGACGCCGAGGAGCCCGGCGAACGCGTCGAGCACGCGTGCCGCGTTGAGCGTCGCGACGAGCGGCAGGAACCGGCCGGTGGCATCCGCGAACCCGGCGACGGCGCCGGAGGTGTCGCGCACGACGTGGTCGGTGACGGCGAAGACCGTGCCCGAGGTTCCGAGCGACACCACGACGTCACCGACTCCCGCACCGAGGCCCAGCGCCGCACCGGCGTTGTCTCCGGCCCCCGGACCGACCAGTGCCCCACCGGCCAGCGCCCCGGCGCTCTCCCACGGCTCGAGCACGCGCGGCAGCACCGCGTCGTGCCCGAGGGCGCGCTCCAGCAGCTCGCGGTCGTAGCCGTCGGCGCCCCAGTAGGCGGTGCCGGAGGCGTCCGAGCGGTCGGTGGTCAGCTCCGCGAAGTCGGCGTTTCCGGGGCCGAAGCCCCGCAGGCGCCACGTGAGCCAGTCGTGCGGCAGTGCCACGGCGGCGACGCGCGCGGCGTTGTCGGGTTCGGCATCCCGCAGCCACCGGAGTTTCGTCGCGGTGAAGGATGCGACGGGCACGACGCCCGTGCGTTCGGCGTACGCCTCCGCGCCGACCTCGGCGATGAGATCGCTCGCGGCCTGCGCGGAGCGGGTGTCGTTCCACAGCAGCGCGTCGCGGATGACGCGCCCCTCGGAATCGAGCACGACCATGCCGTGCTGCTGCCCGGCGATCGAGACGGCCGCGACGTCGTCGAGGCCGCCCGCCTGGGCGATGGCATCCCGGAGGGCGATCCACCACGCCTCGGGGTCGACCGACGTCCCCGCCGGGTGCGACGCGCGTCCCTCGCGGACCACCCGCCCGGTCTCGGCGTCCACGACGACGACCTTGCACGACTGCGTCGACGAGTCGACTCCCATGACGAGCGCCATGCCCACTCCCTCTGTTCTCGCCGCAGCGGTGCGGCATCCCGTTCAGTGTCCAAGACACGCCGTCTCACGCGGGGGCGATGCGGCGTGTCTTGGACACTCGACGGAACGAGGGGCCCGGATGCCTCGGCATCCAGGCCCCTCCCGGGTTCAGCGTGCGCCGAGCAGGTGCTCGGTCGCGAGCTGCTGCAGGCGGACGAAGCCGAAGCCCTTGCCGCCGAGGTACGCGTCGGTGTCGAAGTCCTCGTACGCCGAGCGGTCGGCGAGGAGATCGTCGTACGACTCGCCCTCGTTCAGCGTCGGCTGCGCGAGCTCGAGGACCTTCGCGGCCTCGAGGGCCTCCTGCACCTCGGGGTCGGCGCGGAAAGCCGCGGCGCGCTCCTTCAGCAGCAGGTAGGTGTTCATGTTGGCCGAGACCGAGTCCCACACGCCCGACTCGTCCTCGGTGCGCGAGGGCTTGTAATCGAAGTGGCGCGGGCCGTCGTAGGCCGGAACGCCGCCGGGGCCGCCGTTCTCCAGCAGGTCGACGAGGGCGAAGGCGTTGTGCAGGTCTCCGTGACCGAAGACGAGGTCCTGGTCGTACTTGATGCCGCGCTGGCCGTTGAGGTCGATGTGGAACAGCTTGCCGTGGTACAGCGCCTGCGCGATGCCGGCGGCGAAGTTCAGACCCGCCATCTGCTCGTGGCCGACCTCGGGGTTCAGGCCCACGAGCTCGGGGCGCTCGAGCGAGTCGATGAACGCGATCGCGTGACCGAGGGTCGGGAGCAGGATGTCGCCGCGGGGCTCGTTGGGCTTCGGCTCGATGGCGAAGCGGATGTCGTAGCCCTTGTCGGTGACGTAGTCGCCGAGGAGGTTGACGGCCTCGCGGTAGCGCTCGAGCGCCTGGCGGATGTCCTTCGCGGAGTCGTACTCGGCGCCCTCGCGGCCGCCCCACATGACGAACGTCTTCGCGCCGAGCTCGGCGGCGAGGTCGAGGTTGCGCAGCACCTTGCGAAGGGCGAAACGACGCACCTGACGGTCGTTGGAGGTGAAGCCGCCGTCCTTGAAGACCGGGGCCGAGAAGAGGTTGGTGGTGACCATCGGGGTGATGATGCCAGTGGCATCCATCGCGCCCTTCAGACGGTCGATCTGGGTCTGACGCTCGGCGTCGGTCGAGCCGAAGGCGAACAGGTCGTCGTCGTGGAAGGTCAGGCCGTAGGCGCCGAGCTCGGCGAGCTTCTCGACGACGTGGACGACGTCGAGCGGCTTCCGGGTGGGGCCGCCGAACGGATCGGTGCCGTTGTAGCCGACGGTCCAGAGGCCGAACGAGAACTTGTCGTCACGGGTGGGGGTGGGCATTCCTGCTCCTTCGCATGGATGCGCACGGTGGATCGCCGCCGCACGGGGGTTTGTTGGTTCTCACAACATATACCCCGGATGCCGCGGCGTCCAGCCCCGCGTCAGACCCCGAGCGCTCCGTCCACGACGGCGAACACCGCGGGGTCCCACGTCAGCGCGCGTTCCCACGGAAGACCGAACGCGTCGGCGAAGAAGATGCTGTGCACGTGGCCGGGGAACGAGTGCCGCTCGACCGCGGGCAGGACCGCGGCGGGCACCTCGTCGGCGCGTCCGCTGGTCATCGACACCAAGCCGTCGTGCGGCCAGAGCTGCACCGGCTCGTCGGCGGCGGCGAAGTGGCCGGCGCCGACCGCGGTCACCGGGATGCCGTCGAGCACACCGGCCTGCGCGTCGTTCCAGTTCCGCAGGAATCGCCGCGACACCTCCGCCGCGGCGCCCTGGGAGTTGGCATCCGCGTACGGACGCACCTCGGCGAAGATCTTCAGCGTCGCGGGGTCGCCGTGGGCGTCGGCCTCGGAGATCTCCCCGTCCAGGAAGTCGCCCAGCACCGAGCCGTCCCAGGGCGTGCCGAGCGTGACGAGCCGCTCCACGCGCGGGCCGTCGGCACCGAGCTCGCGGATCGCGGCGCGCGAGAACAGCCCGCCCATCGAGTGGCCGACGAGTGCGACGGCGGCGACGCCCTCCTCGGCGGCGAGGTGCCGCAGGAATCCGGCGAGCGCGACACCGGCGTCGTCGACGCGTCCGACGGCGTTGATCGTGACCTCCGCGGGCAGCACGACCGGGACGTCGAAGAAGCCCTGCCAGCCGGCATCCTCCCGCACCTCTCCGGCGCCGATGCGGGCCGGGGCGGTGAAGACGCGGATGCCGCGGTCGAGGAGATGCGCGCGGAGGGCGGTCATCGTGTTGCCCGCTGCGAGCCCGGTCGCCGCCGCGTGCTGCGGGTCGGTGTAGGGGGTGACGGCGGCACCGCCGGAGACGAGGACGACGGCATCGATCATGCGCTCAGATTATCGATCCGCCACTCTCGCTCGTGCCGCCCGTCGAGTGTCCACGACACGCGGATGCCTTCGCGCGCGGTCCGCGTGTCTTGGACACCGGAACTCGACGTACGGACGCCCGCCGGGCGCCCGCGTCAGTTCGGCAGCGCCTCTTCGATCGCGGAGACGACCTCGGGGGCGTCGGGCAGCGTGCGGGGGCTGAAGCGCACGACGCGACCGTCGGGGAACACGACGAACTTCTCGAAGTTCCACGAGATGCGGCCCTTCTTGCCCTCGGCATCCGGAGTCTGGGTGAGCTCCTGGTAGAGGGGGTGGGCGTGGCGGCCGTTGACCTTGACCTTCTCGGACATCGGGAAGGTGACGCCCCACGTGGCCGAGCAGTACTCCGCGATCTTCTCCTCGTCGCTGAGCTCCTGCAGGAACTGGTTGCTGGGGAAGCCGATGACCGTGAAGCCGCGGTCGGCGTACTTCTTGTGCAGCGCCTCGAGCGCTTCGTACTGCGGCGCGAGCCCGCAGCGCGAGGCGACGTTGACGACGAGTGCGGCCTTGCCGTCGGTGAGGGTGCCGAAGGTGGTCTGCTCGCCGCGGATGGTGGTGATCGGGATGCCGGAGAGGTCCATGCTCCGATCCTGGCATCGGGTGTTATGCATGGGCTCCGATTGCCGATAAACGGCATCTGCGGCGATAAACGCCCTCTCCCGCCGTTTCCCGCCGTGGATCGCGTTTATCGCGTGGATCACGGCGCCGGGATGACGCACCCGCCGCGGACAGCGACGACCCCGCCGTCATGGCACAGTGGTCGGATGGTCACCGCGAGCAGGGGCGACGGCATGCGCCGCGCGAACCTCGCGCTCGTGCTGCGCACCGTGCACCGCGAGGGCCCGCGCTCGCGCGCCGCGCTGACCGAGGCGACCGGCCTCAACCGCTCGACGATCGCCGATCTCGTGGGCGAGCTCGTGGGCGACGGCCTCGTCGTCGAGCGCGCCCCCGATCCGGTGGGCCGCGTCGGCCGCCCCTCGCCGACGGTCGCCCCCGATCCGCGGGTCGTCGCGATCGGCGTGAACCCCGAGGTCGACGCTCTCGACATCGGTGCCTTCGCCCTCGACGGCACCGTCGTCGCCCGCGAGCGCCTCCCCCAGACCGCGCTGCTCACTCCCGAACGCACCGCCGAGATCGTCGGCGAGCGCGTGGGCGCCTGGCGTCGCGGCCTCCTGCGCGGCCTGCGCCCGGTGGGCGTGGGCGTCGCCGTGCCCGGTCCGGTCCGCGCCGCCGACGGGCTCGTCCGCACCGCCCCGCACCTGGAGTGGACGGATGCCGCGATCGGAGCCCTCGTCACGGACGCGACGGGTCTGCCGGCCCGCGTGGGCAACGACGCCGCCCTCGGCGCGTTGGCCGAGTACCTCTTCGGCGCAGCCCGCGGCGCGCACGACGTCGTCTACCTCAACGGCGGTGCGAGCGGCATCGGCGGCGCGGTCATCGTCGGGGGGACGCCGCTCGGCGGCGCCGGAGGGTATGCCGGGGAGTTCGGACAGAACCGGCCCGGGATCGTGGATGCCGCCGACCGCCGCGCCCTCGACGGGGTGCTCGAGGACGAGGTCAGCCGCGCGCGGCTCCTGACGGCCCTGCGTCTCGACGCCGTCGACGACTCCGTGCTCGCCGAGGCCCTGGCATCCACCGACGATCCGGAGGCACACGCCGAAACGGCACGCCAGCGACGCATCCTCGCCACGGCGCTCGCCAACGCCGCGAACGTCCTCAATCCCGCGGTGATCGTGCTGGGCGGATTCCTCGCGACCCTCGCGGCACTCGATCTGGACGGCCTCGACACCGCCGTACGCAGCCAGACCATGCCGGCCTGCGCCGAGGACCTCCGCCTGCGCGTCGCCGAACTGGGCCAGAACCGCCTGCTCGTGGGGGCCGCCGAGGCGGTCTTCGAGGCGGAGCTCTTCCCCGCGCCCTGAGTCCGGGCGCCCGAGCGGGGTTCCCGCGCGGCAGGATGGACCGCATGACGCACACCCGCTCCTCCGGCACGAACTGGTCGGGGAACCACCGCTACCGCGCCGCCGAGACGCTGCTTCCCGCCGACCTCGACGAGCTCGCGGCCGTGATCGCGGGGGCGGAGTCGCTGCGCGTGCAGGCCACCCGGCACACGTTCAGCGACGTCGGCGACACCGACGGGGCGCTGATCTCGCTCGAGGACCTGCCCACGCGGATCGAGGTCGACGGCGACCGCGTCCGTGTCGAGGGGCTGGTCACGTTCGCGCAGCTCGCTCCCGTCCTCGCGGCCGAGGGGCGCGCCCTCCACAACCTCGGCTCGCTCCCCCACATCTCGGTCGCCGGCGCCGCCGCGACCGGCACCCACGGCTCCGGGATCCGCAACGGCAACCTCTCCAGCGCCGTGACCGCGCTGGAGATCATGGATGCCGACGGCCGCACGCACCGCGTCGACCGCGACCACGCGTGGTTCCCGGCGGCCGCGCTCGGTCTGGGCGCGTTCGGTGTCGTCACGGCCGTGGAGCTGCGCACCGTCCCCACGTACACCGTGACCGCCGAGGCGTACACGGGCGTCGCGTGGGACGACATCGTCGCCGATCCTCGGCGCCTGTTCGCCGGCGCTTACAGTGTCAGCGTCTTCACGACCTGGGGCGATCCCGCGCACGACCTCGTCTGGGTCAAGACGACGGATGCCGATCCCGAACCCGGCTACGTGACCGATCTGGGCGGCCGTCCGATCGGCGCCGATCTGCATCTCGGACGCATCCGCACGGTCGGCAACACCACGGAGCGCGGGACGCCCGGGCCGTGGCACACGCGCCTCCCGCACTTCCGCGCCGAGGCCCTCCCCAGCGACGGCGACGAGATCCAGTCCGAGTACTTCGTCCCCCTGGATGCCGCGACCGAGGCTCTCGCGGCGGTGCGCGCCGTGGCATCCACGATCGATCCCGTGCTGCTCGTGACGGAGCTGCGGACGGTCGCCGCCGACGATCTGTGGCTGAGCCCCGCGTTCCAGCGCGACGTCCTCGCGATCCACTTCACCTGGCGCAACGACAACGCCGGGGTCGCGGCGGTGCTGCCGACGATCGAGGCCGCCCTCGCCCCGTTCGAGCCCCGACCGCACTGGGGCAAGGCGTTCACCCTGCCCGGTGAGACGATTCGCGCGACCCTCCCGCACGCCGCCGACTTCGTCGCGGCGGCGCGCGAGGCCGATCCGCGCGGGGTCTTCCGGAACGCGTTCCTGGAGCGCACGCTCGGGGCGTAGGGCGGGCGAGCGGCGCGTTGCGGGTGACCGGGAGCGCTCCGGCGCGGACATGCCGGGTGATCTCGGCCCCGGCTTTCGCCGGAACCACGTGGGGCCGCACGCCCCGCCGGGAGGCGCGCGAGCGACACTGTGAGGTCGCCCCACCGCGCCCCCAGGAGAGCCCATGCCTTCGTCCCCCCTCCTCGAGGGCTGGATGCCGACCGCCTTCGGCGCCCTCGACATCGCCGGGGAACCGGGTTTCGCCGCCGAGGCCGAGATCCTCCTCGTCCCGGCACAGCCCGGACCCGCGCTCTGCCTCGTCTCGCATGGCGCGCACCTGTGGCGGCGGCTGGTCGAGGACGGCCCGCTCCCGGCCGCGGCGTTCGACGACGCCGACCTCGACGTACTGGCGCAGTGGCGCACGCTGGGCATCGTCGCGTTCGGGTCGGACCACCCCGCGCGGATGCGTCGCCTGAGCCGCCCCGTCCTGTCGTCGCCCCTGCACGAGCTCGTCTACGCGGTGACGGTGAACGTGGCCGCCGGGCTCGGCATCCGCACCGTCTTCATCAAGGGGCCGGCGCTGCGCAGCCAGGGGCTTCGCGAACGCGAACACTCCGCGGACGTCGACGTCTGGTGCGACCCCGCCCGCACGGAAGAGCTGGCCGAGGCCCTCGCCGAGTGGGGCTGGCGCCGATCCCCCGATCCGTGGTCCGGAACGCCGGTTCCCCACAGCACGACGATGAGTCCCACGTCCTGGGGATGCGAGATCGACGTCCACCGCCGCGTCCCGGGTCTCGCGCTCGACGACGCGTCCGCGTTCGAGGCCGTCTCCGCCTCGTGCGTGACCACGGAGTACGCGGGGACCCTCGTCCGGATCCCGACCGCTGCCGTGCACGCGGTCCTCGCCGCGGTGAACGCCGTCCGGCCGGCGATCGGGGGGCGCGGGCGTCCCGCGGAGGCGACGACGGCGGCCGTACGCATGCTGACCGCGGCCGACGGGTCCCTCGACCGTGCCCGCGAGCTCGGAGCGGTCTCCGCGCTGCGGGACGAGCTGACCGAGGCGTTCGGTGCTGGATCCACCGCCGGATCCGCGATGCTCGTCCCGAGGGACTGGCAATGGCGTGGACGCCCGGACACGGCGCACGCGTATCTGGCGGCGCTGCGGAGCCTGCCGATCTCCGACCGCCCCCGCGTGATCCTCCGCCTGCTGTGGCCCGACGACGACGTCGCCCTCGCCTCGGCCCGGCGCGCCGGCGACCCCACCGACGATCCGCGCCGCGCGCGCCTGCGTCGGCTCCTGCGCGGCCTGCGCGAGTGGGGGCGCGGGCGTCGCGATCGGCTGCCCGCGCCCTCGACGCGGCCGCTCACCGAGAGGACGCCCCGATGATCGGGCCTCTCGTGCTCATCGTGGCCTGCGTGGTCAGCGTCTGGAGCGTTCTGCGGGCCCCGGCCGCGTCGGCGCCGGCGCGTGCGGTCTCGGCGATCATCGTGATCTCCACCCTGATCCCGGTCGGGTCGGTGCGTGATCAGACGATGGCGATGGCGGCGCTCGCCACGATCGTCCTGCTGAGTCTGCTCGCGTGCGGGCGGCGCGAGGCGGCGACCCCGTGGCCTCCGCTCTGGGGTGCCGTGCTGTTCGCCGCGTTCGCCGTCTGGCTGATCCTGCGCATCCTCGGCCAGTTCTCCCCCGCGGCCACCCTGCTGCAGGTGGGGATGCTCGCCTCCGCGATGGCTCTGGCCTTCGTCGTCCCGCTCCTGCGGGCGGAAGACCTTCGTACCGTGGCCGACACGTTCCTGTGGCTCATCCTCGCGCACACCGCGTACGCCGCTCTCGAGCAGACCGGCACCGTCGATGCGATCTGGCCGCTGCGGGTCGAGTCGCTCGAGAAGATCGACGACCGGGCCAACGTCCTCCTCCCCGCGCTGACCGGCCGTTCCCAGAGCACCTTCGGGCACCCGATCCCGTTCGCGGTGTTCGCGAGTGTCGCCGCGCTCGTCCTGTTGCACGCCACGGCGCAGACCCGACGCCCGCGGTACGCGGGCGGGGTGGTCGTCGCGGCGGTCGCCCTGGCCCTGTCGGGCACTCGGAGCGCCGTCGTCGCGGTGCTCGCCGCTCTCGTGGCGTACGGGCTCGCGAACCTGCGGTGGCGACGGCTGCTGGCCATGATCGCCGCGACGGGGATCCTCGCGATCATCGCGCTCCTGGTCGACCTGCCGACATTGCTCGCGTTGGACGGTCGGTTCGAGTCGTCCGTGTCCTACATCCACCGCTCACTCGTGGTCGGTTCGTGGGACGCATTGTGGGCCCGCGGAGAGGCCGCGGTCGTGTTCGGCTCGGGTGCCGGCGCGAGTGCCGAGCTCTTCCGTGCCGGGATCGTGCGGGGGGCGAGCAACCTCCTCTACTTCGACAACGCCTACGTCTCCCTGTTCGCGCTCTCCGGGCTCGTCGCCCTCGTCCTGTTCTGCGCGGTGCTCGCGCGCTCCCTGTTCGGCGGCGCGCTGGCGATCGGCGGGGCCACGTTCATCGCGGTGATGGGTTTCTCCTTCGACGAGCAGCAGTGGCAGATCGTCCTCGTCCTGCTGGCCTTCTGCGCCCTGCTCCCCCGTGCGTTCGGCACGGTGTCGCGCCCCGGCGCCGGTCTCGAGGGGGGCGACGGCGCGGGTCACCGCGGGTCGGGCGCACGGCGCGCGACGACGACCGCGGAGACGTAACCGACCACGCTCACCCCCTCGGCGACCGCCAACGCCCAGGGGACACCCGTGGCACCGAGGCCCGCGACGAGGGGGAACGCGGCGCCGGCGCCGCAGACCAGGCCGGCGGCGTCCGAGAGGAGCACGTATCCCGTGCGCGCGCGGGGGACGAGGATGTTGCGCACCAGCGGGGTACCCACCGAGACGAAGAAGAAGGCGACGGCGTACCCGCGGAAGAAGTCGGGAGGGGATGCCACGTGCGCACCCCAGAGCACGCCGGTCGTCCAGGGGCCGAGCACCGCGAGCCCGAGCGCGCCGCCCACGCCGAGAGCGCCGTGCAGCACGAGCGCGACACGCTGTCGACGACCGCGACCGCCCTGCTCCAGCACCCAGTTCTGCAGGGCGTCGCCGAGCGCCGAGACGCTGAAGAGCGAGTAGCGGTACAGGCGGTCGGCCGAGGCGAGGAAGGCCACCGAACCGGTCGCACCGACGAGCGTCGCCGCCGGCACCGGGGCCGCCGATCGGACGCCGGCCAGCATCAGGACGCCGGCGCCGGGGGCGCTCGTCCGCACCGCCGCGCGCAGCGCCGTCGCACCCGGCCAGGGCGGGATCGACCACGAGAAGTACCGCCGATGGAAGACGGTCAGCGCCACCACGATGCCCCCCACGATGGCGGCGGGGTACCACGACGGCTCCCGCGTGACCGCGACCAGGCCGGCGCCGACGGCGAGGGCCAGCATCCGCGGGAGCACCTCGAAGCCGGTGATGAGGCGCGCCCTCCCCACGCCGATGGCGTACCACGTCATGGACAGCCCCGACATCGCGGCCGCGACGCACATGAGCGCGGCGAGCCCTCCGGTGCCGCCCGGCGACGCCACCACCGAGAGCGCCACCGCGGCCGGCGTGACCACGCCGAACACGCCGAGCCGCAGCCACCACGACGACGCGTAGGTCGTCCGGCGTCCGCTCTCGCTCGGGGTGAGGGCCACGGCGGGCGGGCCGACGACCTGCCAGCCGAACATCGTCGCCGCCGTGGCGAAGGACCCGATCGCCTGACCGATGTTCAGCGCCGCCCACTGATCCAGTGTCGAGGCGCGGGAGACGATGCCCAGCAGGAGCAGGGGCGCGAGAGAGGCGAGGAGGGGGAGCGAGCCGAAACCCAGGAGACGAGCGAGGAGGACCTTCATGCGGATGCATCGTGCGGGCCGGGGATCACCGTGCGATCCTGTCCGGGCGTTCCGTCGATCGGCGGCCGCACGAGCTCCGCATCAGCGAGGCGACATCCCTGCATTCCGCGGGTGATTCCACGGGTGAACGGACGGACGGGCCGCACGAGGGGCGTCCCGGGAGGGGCCGCGCCGAGCCGCGACGCGCCGGTCGTCTCACGACCGCGGTCGCGCGAGCGAGAAGACCCCGCACCCGGGCGGGGCCGCCGTAGAACGGGCGAGTGGATGCCGAAACCGACGCTCTCCCCCGCCTCACCGTCGTCACCGTGACCTACGCCGACCGATGGGACACGGGGCTCGCCCTGACCATCGATTCGGTGCTCATCGAACCGCGAGCCGACCTGATCGTCGTGAGCAACGGAACCGCGCGAGACTCCGCGGCCCGCCTGGATGCCGCCGCCGCGCGGCATCCCGACCGGATCACGGTGATCGACCTCGGCCGGAACCGAGGCTCTGCCCCCGCATTCGCGGCCGGCCTCACCGCCGCGTATCGGCGGGGCACGGCGGTGCTGCTCCTCGACGACGACAACCCCCTCCCGCCCGGGGCGCTGAACACCCTCGAGGCGACCACCGCCGCCCTGGAGTCTCGCGGCGACGCCCCCACGGCGCTCGCCTGCTTCCGGGCCGTCAACCCCGTCTACCGCCTGCTGCGGGACGGGGCGTCACCCGACCGCCTGTTCTCCGAACTCCGTCCCGGAGCCTTCCTCAGCACCGACGTCTTCGCACGGCGTCGGCGGACCGCCGATCCGCGCCGCGTGATCGAGACGCGCGGGAGCGGCGTCCGCGTCGCCCCGCTCCCGAACGCCATGTGGGGCGGCCTGTACCTCCCCGCCGCGATCGCGGCCCTGGGTCTCCTGCCGCCGACCGAGCTCGTGCTCTACTCCGACGACAACGCGTTCTCGGCGCGGCTGCGAGCGAACGGCTGCGGCATCCTGCTGTGCCTCGACGTCGAGATCCACGACACCGTCGACTGGCGGGCGAGCTCCGAGCCCCCGCGCCGGCGACTGCGCCTCCCCCGCGTTCTGCACACCTCCCCCGATGACCTGTGGCGGGTGCGTTACCAGAACCGCAACGCCGCGTACCTGAGCGCGCAGCAGGCGCGCGGATCGGTCGCGGCGCGGGCCCGGCTGGGGGTCAACGTCGTGGTGCGCCTCGGGCTGCTGCTCGCGGCGGGGCTGCTGGCCGGCCGGCCGCACGCGGCGGCGGCCGTCTGCACGGCGTCCCTCGCGGGACTGCGCGGTCGTCTCGGCGAGAGCTATCCGTTGCCGGGCGGACGACCGGCGACCGGAGATCCCGCGGTCGCGGCGTCCCGCGATCGCAGCGCGCGGTCGTAGACCGCTCGCGTCTCGCGGGCCATCCACTCCCAGGAGAAGTCGTCGACGCGCCGATGTCCCCGGCGTACGAGGTCGGCCGCGATCTCCGGATCATCGACCACCCGGCGGAGGGCCGAAGACATCCCGTCGCGGTCGTCCGGGGCGAAGTACACCGCCGCGTCGCGGTAGATCTCCGGCAGGCAGGTCGCGGAGCTACTGGCGACGGGGCAGCCGTGACGCATCGCTTCGAGGCCCGGGAGGCCGAAGCCCTCGAAGAACGAGGGGAAGGCGAACACGGCGGCGTTCTCGTACAACCAGCGCAGCGCCCCGTCCGAGACGTAGCCGGTGAAATGGGCGTCACGGGTCATGTCGGGGCGGCCCTGCAGGATCCGGCGGCCGTCGTCGTCGATGCGTCCCGCGACCACGAGACCGAGCCCCGGGTGGGTCGACGCGAGGTCCTGGACCGCGTCGAAGAGGCGCTCGAGATTCTTGTAAGGGACCTGGTTCCCCACGAACAGCACGAACCGCTCGAACGGGACGGGAACCGCTTCGGCGGCCTCGTCGATCGCGTCGGCCGCCTCATAGGTGAGCACGATGCTCCGACGGGGCGCTCCGGTGAAACGTCGGAGATCGTCGGCGCTGAACCGGCTGACGACGATGTTCGCCCGGCCCGCGTGCGCGGCGACGATGAAGGCGGCTCGACCGATGAGGCGTCGGGACCACGACACCAGGCGCGACTTCTTGGCGTTGCGGATCTTCAGAAGCGTCATGTCGTGGAACGTCGTGACCCTCGGGAGCCCCAGGAGCACGGGCTGCTGCGGCATGCAGAAGTGGACGAGGTCGGGTCGGAGCTCCCGGATCTGTCGGGCGAGGCCCACCTGCTCCGCGAGGGAGAAGAACGGCGCGGACGAGCCCACGGCCCGGAAGCGCGCGGACGGCGGCGACCACTCCGCCAGACGGTCGGCGGGAAGCACGAGGGTGTAGCGGTGGTCGTCCTCGAGGCCGGCGAGCCCCTCGACCAGCTTCCGGATGTAGCGCCCGGTCGTCGTGAAGTACCCGCGCGCGTCGAGAACGATGTGGGCCATGGCCGCCTCCCCCGGGCTCGTCGACGGTCGACGAGGCGTCTCCGCCATGGTGTCGCCGCGGGCGGAGGGCGCGACCGGTCGCGCGCCCCTCCGCGCGGGGACGTCCTCCCCACCTTCACCCGAAGGCTCACCCGCTGCGCGCCCCGCCGTCGGCGGACGGACGACGTGTCCGCGTGGCCCACCATCGTCTCGGCCCCGTCCCCCGACGCGGCACCGGCCCGCACGAAAGGCTCGCATGCCCTCCCCCACCGCCCCCGTCGTCATCAACGGCCGTTTCCTCACCCACACGCCCACGGGGGTGCAGCGCTGGGCGCGGGAGATCACGCGGGGGCTCGCGACACGGATGCCGGTGATCGTGGCGGCGCCCCCCGAAGATCTGATCGACCCCGACCTCGGTGCACCGATCCTGCGCGTGGGGCGGCTGCGGGGCCACGCGTGGGAGCAGTGGTCGCTCCCCCGATTCCTCCGCGCCTCCGGATCGCCCCTTCTGCTCGGGCTCGCGAACACGGGGCCGGCGCTCTACCGCCCCCAGATCGCCTCGCATCTCGACATCATCTACGTGCGTCATCCCGAGAGCTTCGCCCGGTCGTTCCGGCTCCTCTACCGTGCGCTCATCCCCGGACTGCTCCGACGCAGCGAGAGGGTGCTCACCGTCAGCGCCTTCTCCGCCGGCGAACTGCACGCGCACTTCGGGCTGCCGGCCGAGAAGATCACGGTGGTCCACGCCGCCGTCGGTCCCGACTTCCGTCCGGAGGGCCCGAAGTACGACGCGGGCGACCCCTACCTGCTGGCGGTGTCGTCCCCGAACCGTCACAAGAACTTCGACGCGCTGATGGCGGCGTTCGAGGAGGCCCGGACATCCACGGTCCGTCGACTGCTGATCGTCGGCGACCAGGCGCGGGCGTTCCAGTCCGGCGGCGCACGCGGGCGCGACCGCGTCGAGTTCCTCGGTCGCGTCGACGACGCCCGGCTCATGGCGCTGTACCGGGGCGCCGCGGCCTTCGCCTTCCCTTCGCTGTACGAGGGTTTCGGCATCCCCCCTCTGGAGGCGCAGCGGATGGGCACGCCCGTGCTCGCGGCGCGGGCGGCCTCGCTCCCCGAAGTGCTCGGCGACAGCGCCCTCTGGGTCGATCCGACCGACGTGGCCGACATCCGACGGGGCATCGAGCGGCTCGACGCCGACCCGGGGCTGCGCGAGCGCCTGTCGCGCGCCGGCCGCGAGAACGAGGCGCGCTTCTCCTGGGAGGCCGCGGTCGACCGGGTGGAGGCGGTCATCGAGGACGTGCGGCGATCGCTCCGACATCCGTGAGCGCCGGAGCGGCCCCGCTCACCCCCAGACGGACCGCAGCGCGGCGCGTTGCGCCGCGGGGGTGAAGGCCGCTCCGAGGTACTGCCCCCAGCGCGCCCGGTTGTCGTCGCGCCAGGCGGCGAAGGTCCCCGCGCGCACCGCATCGGTCAGCGTCCGCAGCCCCTCCTCCCACCGGACCGCGAGCGGGAGGCCCGGCATCGCCGCGAGCGGACGCACCAGAACCGGAACACCGCACTCCACGGCATCCAGGATCGCGATCGCCACGGCAGCCTCCCACGCGGCCGAGTGCAGATACACGTCGAGACCGGCGAGCTGCACGGCGACGGACTCGGGCGGCTGCCAGCCCGTGACCTCGATGTCGGCGGGGGCGGCGTCCGCCCCGTCTCCGATCCACCGGGCCCGGACGCGCACCCCGGGAAGGTCGGCGCGCAACCGGCGCACGGCGCCCACGAACAGCTCGGGATCCTTCTGCGGTGCCCAGCGCCCCAGCATCCCGACCGTCAGCGTCGCGGGGGCTGCGGGAACGGCCGGGACGGCCCACTCACGACGCACCGAGGGCACGTTGGGGATCACCCTGATCCGCGACGACGGGTATCCCAGGTCCGCGGCAGCGACGGCCTCACCCGGACCGGCGGCAGCGAGCAGGTCGGCGCGGCCGCGAAGTGCACGCTCGACCCCGCGATAGCCCGACCGCGCGGTGCGTCCGACATCACGGCGCTCGAACGCGAAGCAGTGCGGCGTGTAGACCAGCCGCGGCCCGCGTATCCGGGCCGTCCGGGCGTAGGCGCCGGGGAAGCTCGAGTGGGCGTGCACGACGTCGGGGGCGAGCCGGGAGACGAGGGCGCGGATGCCGGCGATCGCCGCGAGAGGACGCGAGACGTCCCAGTCCAGGTGCTCCGCGGCGGCCGGGGAGGTTCCCTCCGCCCACACCGCGGCCGCACCGTCACGGCCGTGCGGCGACGCGACGTGATGACGGAATCCCGGCGGGGAGTTCGCGATGTAGCTGCGTACCGCGACCGGGACCCCTCCCGTCGTGCGATCGACGAGATGGAGCACCGCGCGCGGGGCCGTCGGCGAGACGTCGGAGTGGGACACGCGGCCACGGTAGGCGTGGACGGCGAGCACCCCTCGTCCGCTTCCGGCACGACCCCCGCGGGTGATTCCCGGGCGGAGGACGGGACGCCGCGGCGGCGTCAACCCGCTCTCGTCCGGGCGCGGCCCTGCGTAGCGTCGCCGCATGACCACCGATCGCGACCAGCTCACCTTCGACAACCCCGTCACCCGCTACGCCCGCGTCGAGCCGCCGCTGCAGCACCAGCCGGAGCCCGGCGTGCAGGCCGACATGACACCGGTGCCCGACCTGGGCGAGAAGACCTACCGCGGACTCGGCCGCCTCGTCGGACGCAAAGCCCTCATCACGGGCGGCGATTCCGGGATCGGCGGGGCCGTCGCCATCGCTTTCGCGCGCGAGGGCGCCGACGTCGCGATCGTGCACCTGCCCGACGAGCAGCGCGACGCCGACCACGTGCTGACGCAGATCCGGGATGCCGGTCGCACCGGCGTCTCGATCGCGCTCGACATCACCGATCCGGCCGCGTGCCGGGAGATCGTCGCCCGGGCGGCCGAGAGCCTTGGCGGGCTGGACATCCTCGTGAACAACGCCGGCAAGCAGGTGATGGTCGAGAAGGTCGACGACCTCTCGGACGAGCAGTTCGAGCAGACGTTCCGCACGAACGTCTTCGCGCCCTTCTGGATCACCAAGGCCGCACTCCCGCACCTGCCCGCGGGCGCGGCGATCATCAACACCGCCTCGCTGGAGGCGTACGTGCCCGCCCCCGACCGGCTCGACTACGCCGCCACGAAGGCCGCCATCAACAACCTGTCGAAGGGGCTCGCCCAACAGCTGGCATCCCGTGGCATCCGGGTCAACGTCGTCGCGCCGGGACCGACATGGTCGGCGCTGCAGGTGAGCCAGGGCGTCTCCGACGACCAGATGGAGCACTTCGACGACGAGAGCACCTACCGACGCGCCGGGCAGCCCGCCGAGATCGCCCCCGCGTTCGTCTTCCTCGCCTCGGCCGAGGCCAGCTACGTCTCGGGCGAGACGCTGAACGTCAACGGCGGCATGGTCACGCCGTAGCGCCGCGGGCGAGTTCGCCCGCCTTGCGCAAAACGGCCCGGCGCGCAAGCGGCCCGTCCCGGGCGCCGGGGTGCGAAAGCGTGAGGACATGCCGAACCCGAACGATCACCCCACCCTGTACCTGCTGCACGCCCTCGGGGCCAGCGGCGGGTCGTTCCAGCGGCTCGGCGACGCGCTCGCGGACCGCGTGGATGTGGAGGGCATCGACCTGCCGGGCTTCGGCTCCGAGACCGCCGCGTCGGACACGTCGCTCGAGGCGACCGTCGCGCACGTCGTCGGCATCCTGAACGAGAAGGCCCGGGGACGCTGGATCCTGGGCGGTCACAGCATGGGCGGCAAGATCGCGGCGCTCGTGGCATCCCGGGTGCTGAGCGGCGCGGCGCCGTTGACCGGGCTCGCCGGAATGGTGCTGCTCGCACCGTCACCGCCGCGCCCCGAACCGATGGACGAGGAGCGGCGCGCGCTGATGCTGTCGTGGGTCGACGACGGAGCGATCTCGGAACAGGATGCCGAGACCTTCATCGACCAGAACACCGCGCGGCCGCTCGACCCCGGCGCGCAGAGCCTCGCGCTGGCCGACCTGCGCCGCACCTCGCCGTCGGCGTGGCGCGCGTGGCTCGACACCGGCAGCCGCGTCGACGCACGCGACGAGGTCGGCACGCTCGACCTGCCGGTGCTCGTGCTCGCGGGCGACGACGACGCCGACCTCGGCGCCGCCGCCCAGCCCGGCCTCCTCGCCGACGTGTACCCCCGCGCGCGGTTCCACACCCTCGCCGACACCGGGCACATGATCCCGCTCGAGCACCCGGCCGAAGCGGCGGAGGCCATCGCCGCGTTCGTCGCCGATGAGGTGCTCGCCGGCCCCGTCGTGCCCGAGGAGTGGGCGCGGCTCATCGCCGGCGACCGCGTGGACGACCGGGTGCGCGGCATCCTGAACCGCCGGGCGGTGCCCGACGACCGCGGGTACGCGCCGCGCGTGCTCGATCTCGCGCAGCTCACGCTGCTGCGCGAGATCGCCGATCTCGCCGTGCCCCAGGACGGCCCCGCGATCGACATCGCCGCGCGCGTCGACGCGCAGCTGGCGCGGGGCGAGGGCGACGGGTGGCGCCGCGACGGGCTGCCGCCGGATCCCGAGGCGTACCGTGCGGGGCTGGACACGCTCGCGGTGGGGTGGCCGACCGATCCGGCCGCGCGCGCTGAGGTGCTGCGCGCCGCGATCGAGGGCCGCGGCCCGGAGGGCGGACCCCTGGATGCCGAGATGCTCGCCGCCTGGCTCGAGGATGCCCGCGTCGACCTCGTGCGGCAGTGGCTCGCACACCCCGCGAGCATGGCGCGCACCGGCTTCGACGGCTTCGCGACCGGCGGGCGCGCGCCGATCCGCGGCTACGTCGAGCTGACGCTCGGGCGCCGCGAGGACTGGGAGCCCGCCGCCGTCGGCGGCACGATCGCGACGGGAGACGCCGCATGAACCTCGACGGCATGCGCACGCACGGGACCGATGAGATCGTCGACGTCGTCGTGGTCGGGACGGGCGCCGGCGGCGCGCCGCTGACGGCCGAGCTCGCGCGGCGCGGGCTGTCCGTCGTGGCGCTCGAGGCCGGCCGGAACTTCTCGCCCGACGACCTCACGCCCGACGAGACCGAGGCCGTCGAGATCAACTGGATGTCCGAGCGCCTGAGCGGCGGCGACGACCCCACCGCGTTCGGCCCCAACAACAGCGGCCGCGGGGTGGGCGGCTCGACCCTGCACTGGGGCGCGTTCACACCCCGGCCCGACGCCCGGGACCTCCGGCTGCGCACCGAGACAGGCGAAGGCCGCGACTGGCCGCTGGACCCCGCCGAGCTCCTGTCCTACGTCGCGCGGGTCGAGGACGACATCGGCGTCTCGGGGCCGACCCCGTATCCGTGGGACCCCTCGCGCGAGTACGCCTACGGTCCGGCCACGCGCAATGCGCCCGCGACCCTGGTCGCACGCGGGTGCGAGGCGCTCGGCATCCGGTACTCCGACGCTCCGGCCGCGGTGCTCACCCGGGCGCGGCTGCAGGACCACCACGGCGAACGCCGCGCGTGCATCAACTGCGGCGCCTGCCACCAGGGCTGCCGGGTGGATGCCAAGGCCACCACCGCCAACACCTATCTGCCGGCCGCGGTGGCCGCCGGGGCCGAGATCCGCACCGGCGCCCTGGTGCACGACATCGAGCTCGACGCGCGCGGGCACGTCGCGGCCGTCGTCTACCGGCAGGACGGCGTCGACGTGCGCCAGCGCTGCCGGTCGCTCGTGCTCGCCGCGGGCGGCGTGGAGACCCCGCGCCTGCTGCTGCACACCGGCGTCGCGAACGGGTCCGGGCAGGTGGGCCGCAACTTCCTGGCGCACGGGGCGACGCAGGTGTGGGGGCGGTTCGACGAACCGGTGCGCGGGCATCGGGGGTACCCCTCGTCGCTGATCACCGAGGACATGATGCGCCCCGACGACGCCGACTTCGCCGGCGGGTACCTCGTGCAGAGCCTCGGCGTGATGCCGCTGACCTTCGCCACGACCCTCACCCGCGGGGGCGGTCTCTGGGGCTCGGAGTTGATGCAGCGGCTGGATCAGGCGCAGCACATGGCGGGCATCGGCATCAACGGCGACTGCCTGCCGTCCGACGACAACCGCCTCGAACTGAGCGACGAGACCGACGAGTACGGCATCCCCCGGGCCCGGGTGACGTTCACGGCCGGGGCGAACGAGAAGGCGCTGGATCGCCACGCGACGGCGTTCCTGCTGCGGGTCATGGAGGCCGCGGGGGCACGGGAGACCCTCGTGCTCGCTCGGACGGCGCACACGATCGGGACCGCCCGGATGTCGACCGACCCCGCGGACGGCGTGGTCGACGGTGACGGCCGCTCGCACGAGATCCCCAACCTCTGGATCTGCGACAACAGCGTCTTCCCGAGCGCGCTGGCCGCCAACCCCGCCCTGACGATCATGGCGTTGTCGCTGCGCACGGCGGACCGGTTCCTGGCGGCGGGGTGACGGTCCGAGGGGCGCCGCTCGTGGGGGGCGCCAGATCACGTGAAGTGGTCGAACGTACCCCTCCTGGACCGCCGCGACGTGTGACCTCGGCCAGATCACGTGAAGTGGCGGGACTACAGCACGGGAGAATGGATGCCATGAAGCTCGCGCATCTCGTCCGGTTCGCCGCCCTCGCCGAGGAGCTGCACTTCCCCCGCGCGGCCGAGAAGCTCGGCATCCCGCTCGCGTCGCTGTACACCACGGTCGACAAGCTGGAGGAGGAGGTCGGGCAACCGCTGGTGTCCCGCACCCCGCCGACGACGCTGACCCCCGCCGGGGTTCTGCTCGTCGAGGAGGCGCGCGCGCGGATCGCCGATGCGCCCCCGCAGGCGACCGCGACGCCGAAGGCTCAGGGCGGGAAGGCCAAGGCATCCAAGGGCAAGGGCCGCGCCCCGATCGTCAAGGGCCAGCCGAAGCCCTACAAGAAGCGCCAGGGGCGCTGACCGGTCCGCCCCAGCCTGGTCCCGCCTCGCGCCCGCGGTGGCGCCCCGCCCGTCCGTGCCGCGCCGCGCCGCGCCGCGACCACCCCAGCGATAAACGGCATCCACGACGAGACACGGGACGACGGGGCGTTTCTGGCCGCGGATGCCGTTTATCGGGGAGGCGGTGACACCGCGGTCACCCGGGCCGGCCACCGCGACGCGGTAGCGGACGGGGCGGTCGGCGCTACAGCTCGGTCACGCGGCCGGCCTCGACCCGCCACTGGCGGTCGGTCTGGACGGCATCCAGCATCCGGCGGTCGTGGGTGACCAGCAGCAGGGTGCCGGTGTAGGACTCCAGCGCCTGCTCGAGCTGCTCGATCGCGGGCAGGTCGAGGTGGTTCGTCGGCTCGTCGAGGACGAGGACGTTCACCCCCCGCGCCTGCAGCAGCGCGAGCCCGGCGCGCGTGCGCTCGCCCGGGGACAGCCCGTCGACGGGACGCGTGACGTGGTCGGCTTTGAGACCGAACTTCGCCAGCAGCGTCCGGACATCGGCCGAGGTCATCTCGGGTACGAGCCCCTCGAACGTCTCGGCGAGCGGGCGCTCCCCCACCAGCAGCGAGCGCGCCTGGTCGATCTCGCCGATCGCGACGCTGGTCCCGAGCGACGCGGTTCCCTCGTCGGGAGCCTGACGGCCCAGGATGCCACGCAGCAACGTCGTCTTGCCGGCACCGTTCGGCCCGGTGATGCCGATGCGCTCGCCCCCGTTCACCTGCAGCGACACCGGTCCGAGCGTGAAGTCGCCCTGCCGGAACACCGCCCCGGACAGGGTGGAGACGACGGAGCTCGACCGCGGGGCAGCGCCGATCGTGAACTCGAGCTTCCACTCCTTGCGCGGCTCCTCGACCTCGTCGAGACGCGCGATGCGACTCTCCATCTGCCGCACCTTCTGGGCCTGCTTCTCGCTGGACTCCATCGAGGCCTTGCGGCGGATCTTGTCGTTGTCGGGCGACTTCTTCATCGCGTTGCGCACGCCCTGGCTCGACCACTCGCGCTGCGTCCGCATGCGCGAGACCAGATCGGCCTTGGTCTCGGCGAACTCCTCGTACTTCTCGCGCGCCTGTCGACGCAGCGTCGCCCGTTCCTCGAGGTACGCGTCGTAGCCGCCGCCGAACACCCGGTGGGAGTTCTGCGCGAGATCGAGTTCGAGCACCCGGGTGACCGACCGGGCGAGGAACTCCCGGTCGTGGCTCACCAACACGACACCGCCACGGAGGCCGGTCACGAAAGCCTCCAGCCGCTCGAGCCCATCCAGGTCGAGGTCGTTGGTGGGCTCGTCGAGCAGCGCGATGTCGAAGCGCGACAGCAGCAGGGCCGCGAGTCCCACGCGCGCCGCCTGCCCGCCGGACAGCCCGGTCATCAGTGCGTCGGCGCCCACCGCGAGCCCGAGGTCGGCGAGCACGACCGGCATCCGCTCGTCGAGGTCGGCCGCGCCGCTGGCCAGCCAGCGCTCCAGGGCCGTGGCGTAGGCGTCGTCGGCGCCCACGGCTTCGGGGTCGCCGAGGGCGGCGGCTGTGGCATCCATTTCCCTCGTCGCCTCGGCGCAACCGGTGCGTCGCGCGATGTACTGCGCCACGGTCTCGCCGGGGACGCGCTCATGCTCCTGCGGCAGCCACCCCACGAACGCGTCGGCGGGGGCCAGGGCGATCGTGCCGGACAGCGGCTCGTCGACGCCGGCGAGCAGCCGCAGAAGCGTAGACTTCCCGGCGCCGTTCGCCCCGACGACGCCGATCACGTCGCCCGGCGCGACGGTCAGGTCGACTCCCTCGAAGAGCGTGCGGTGACCGTAGCCTCCGGCGAGTCCCTGGGCGACGAGCGTGGCGGTCATGCCCCGATTCTCCCAGGGCCGCGGCGCCGCGCGGTGCCCGCGCTCGGGGGCGTCGGGCCGCCGCGGGTCCCCGCGCATCCCGCCGCCGCGCGCTGCTCCCCGAGAAACGGCATCGGCGGCGAGACACGGCACGACACGACGTGTCTCGCCGTGGATGCCGTTTATCGCGCGGGACAGTCGCGCGGCGTCCTCACACGAAGCGGTCGAGGCCGCCCCACCCGCCGACCCAGGCTTCGAGATGCGGTTCGTCGCGGAGGACGTGGATCCCGGATGCCACGATCTCGCCCGTCGAGAAGCCGACCTCCGGGCCCCACCGGTCGGCGCGACGGCGAGCACGGCGCGCGACGGCGGTGCCGAGGGCCGTACCGTCTGCGGCGCGCACCCGGAGCCGCCCCTCCTCCCCCTGGCCGAGGGCGGCGAGTCGCTCGGCGAACGCGTCCACGCCGTCGAGGAGCACCGGTCGGTCGAGGCGCCAGATCACCCGCGCATCCGGCACCGCACCCGAGCGCACGCGGGGGTCGGCACCGAACGCCGCGGCCGACGGCGGCGCATCGAGAACCATCGTCGCCCGCGGGAACGCCGCGAGCACGGCATCCACGCACACGAACACCGCGGCCTCGGAATGCTCACCGGCGAGGTGCACGACGAGGTCGGGCACCGCGGGGAGCAGTCCGCGCCCGGACGAACCGGCGACCGGGATGTCGGATGCCAGCCGCAGCGTCTGCCGGTTGCCCTCGCGGACGCGATCCACGTCGCGACCGGACCAGTCCGGCCCGTCGTGCCAGGCCACGGCCTCGGGGACGTGGGCCAGGACGGCGCCGGCCTGCCAGGCCCGGTGCGCCCACTCCCAGTCCTCGCCGCCGTAGGCCGTGAACGACTCGTCGAAGCCGCCGATCTCCTCGAAGAGCCGCCGCGAGCAGGCCGACACCGCCCCGATCACGAACCGGTACGCACGGTCGCCGGCCTGCAGCAGGTTCTCGGTGCGCGCGTACTCCTCGCGCAGCCACGCGGGTTCGGGCAGTTCCCGCTCCGGTCCGGCCTCGGCGACCGGCACGTCGGGTCCGAGCCCGGTCAGATCGGCGTGCCGGCGCCGTCCCACCGTCACGGCCTCGGGCAGCAGCGCGGGCAGGCGCGTGAGGGCCCGGACGTATCCGGGTTCGGGGGTCGTGTCGGCATCCAGGAAGCACAGGACGTCGCCCGTGCTCGCCGCAACGCCGAGGTTGCGGGCGGCGGACACCCGGAAGCCGCGATCCTCCTGACGCACGAGCCGCACGCCGTCGGGCACGACGGGGGCCTCCGGCGAGCCGTCGTCGGCGACGACGATCTCGAGGCGATCGGCCGGGTGGTCCTGGCGGACGAGGGCCGCGAGCGTGCGGGCGAGCTCCGCGGGCTGGTCGTAATGCGTGACGATCACGCTCACCCGCGGCGCTTCGGGCTCGCGCCCCGCGACGAGGTCCCAGCGGTTCCCGACGACCCACGGAGCTTCCTCGCGGGTCGAGTGTCCAGGACACGCCGAGTCGGGGTGGGGTGCATCGGCGTGTCTTGGACACTCAAGCTCTGCGGCGGGGGCGGCCCCGCCGCCGGGCGCGGGCACGCGCGCCCACCACGCCAGGTAGGCGCGGGCGACGTCGGCGGGACCGACGGGGACGGGATGGATGCCGTGCCAGGTGGCATCCGGATCCTCCGCCGCCGCGCGCACGAGCGCCGAGAGCGCGGGCGGCTCGACGGGGAGCAGGGTGCCGGGCCGGAGCGCGGCCATCTCGTCGACGTAGCGGTTGCGGACGGCGAGGGGCCGACGCCCCCAGCCGATCCACGACGTCAGCGACGCCGACGCCGACACGTGCTGGTGGGCGATCACGGGGACCGACACCGCGCGGGCGCGGGCGGCCATGTCGGCATCGTCGAGCCAGCCGGTCACCTCCACGGCGACGCCCGCGGCGCCGGCGCGGCGGACGAACGCGTCGAGGTCGGCGGCGTGCCCGTCGGACGCCCGGCCGAGGATCGTGAGCCGCCCGACCCCCGCCTCGACGGCGGCGGCGAGCGCCTCGTCGTGCCCCTTGCCGGGGTAGAAGTAGCCGAGCACTCCGACGGTCCCGTCGGGCTGCGGGCGCGGTCCGGCGGCGAGGGCCGGCACCGGCAACGGCAGGACCTCGACGTCGCCGTCCCACACGCCCTCCTCGGCGAGCAGCGCGCGCTCGTGCGCACTGTTGACCGCGACGGCGTGGGCGGCGCGCGTCACGGCGGCGTAGAAGGCGCGGCGGCGCGGACGGTTGCGTCCGCCGTCCGAAGCCTGCGGCACGTCGTGGAACGTGACGGTGAGCGGATGCCGCCGGGCCAGGGCCGTGAGCCGCGCGGTCGCCTCCTCGGGCGAAGGCCCCCACAGGCGCTCCGTGACGTGCACGTGCATCGGGGTGCCGGGGTCGGTGGCATCCGGATCGTCGGTCACGCGGATCCGCGTGTCCAGGGCCCGGACCTCCTCCGCCAACGCCCTCGCGTACGCGGCGACGCCGTGCGGGCCCGGGGGTGCGAGCAGAACGGGGCGGATGCTCATGCGGTGCGCCACCGGTGCAGGAGCGGCGCGAGGCGTTCGACGGCCGCACTCACGAAGGCGGGGTGCTCGACGTACCAGCGACGGTGCGCCTCGGCGACGGTGTCCGCGTCGAGCCGGTCGCCCGCGACGATCCAGTCACGGCGGGGCTCGGCATCCAGGTCCCATGCCTCGACGACCCACGGTTCGAGCGGCGCCTGCACCCCGGCGAGGATCGGACGTCCGGGGTCGACCGCGGTGCCGGGGGCCCCGAGAGCCGCGACGATCCGCTCCCCCAGGGGCAGGAACACGGCGTTGCCGGGGTGGTTCACCGTACGGGCGAGGTCGGCCACGACCGGGGCGTAGAGATCGGATGCCACGACGTCCACGCCCCGGTGCTCGCGGCGACGCAGCTCCGCGAGGGAGTCCTCGGCCACCGCGTGCACCGCGGCCGGCGAGAGGGCGCGCGCCACCGGCAGCCCGGCGGCCTCGGCGAGCACCCGGACGTCGTGGTACGCCACGAGCGGCGGGTCCTCGTCGACGCCGGGCACCCGGATCGCCGCCTGGAACGGGTGCAGGCCGCCGAAGCGGAGCGAGGGGACCACCACGGTGCGGGCACCCGGTGGCAGCGCCGCGCGCACCTGCGCGGTGCCGAGCGGCAGCCCGCGATAGTCGTCGCGAATGGGCTGCACGACGAGGAACGACGCGCCTGCCAGCAGCCGGTGCAGGCGTTCCGCGTCGGCGGCATCCATCTCGTGCACGGCGGGCACCCGCACCCCGGGGTGGGTGTCGTTCGAGACGACGAGGCGGATCGACTCGGCCTGGCAGTTGCCGACCACGACGCCGTACCCCTCCGGGGCCGGCTCATCTCCGAAGAACGCGGCGTAGTGGCCGCGCCGCGCTATCACCGCCGCATCCTCGTCCGCAAGGCTCTCGGAGCCGCTCTCTCTGCCACGCATGATGTGAACGTACGCCGTCGGTGCCGTCGCCTTGGCAACGGTTCCGTTGCCTTGCGACCTCTCCCCTGATGCGGTACACGTCACCCCGCCGCAGCCCAGGAGGACCCCCGATCGACGCCCCATCCCCTCGCCGGATCCGAGTCGCCGCCGTGCCCGCCGGGCACCCGTACACCCGGGCCGTCACCGACGAGCGCGTCGTCGACGTCCGCACCGACCCGCCCCCGCCGGGCGCCGCCCCCGGCCAGTGGTGGCCCCCGCAGGTGCTGCTGCCCGAGTGGCTCGACGCGCACGCCCCCGAGATCGACGTCGTCCACGTGCACTTCGGCAGCGAGTCGTACTCGGCCGCGGAGCTCTCGGCGACGGTGGACGCGGTCCGTCGCCTGGGGATCCCCCTCGTCTACACCGTCCACGACCTGGAGAACCCGCAGCTGACCGACCAGGCCGCGCATCGCGCGGCGCTGGCCGTCCTCATCGCGGGAGCCGACGAGGTGACCACGCTCACCGCACCGACCGCGGCCGAGGTCGAGCGCGACTACGGGCGCTCGCCCGACGTCATCCCCCACCCGACGCTCGTCGACGGTGCGACCCTCCCCGTCGGACGCGCGCACGCGGCGACCCGCGTCGGCGTGCACCTGCGCGACCTCCGCCCCAACATCGACGGCGTGGGGACGACGGCGACCCTCGTCCGCGCGGTCGCCGACCTGCGCGCCCGGGGCACCGACGTCGAAGCGGTGGTGCGGCTGAACGAGAACGTGCGCGACGTCGAGGCCGCGACATCCATCGACGCCCTCGCGGACGGGACGGAGGGCGTGCGGGTGGAGAGGTCGGCGCGACTCGACGACGACGCCCTCGCCGGGTGGCTCGCCGACCTCGACGCCTGCGTGCTGCCCTACTCGCACGGCACCCACTCGGGGTGGGCGGAGCTCTGCTACGACCTCGCCGTCCCCGTCGTCGGCACGCGTGTGGGCCACGTCGCCGCGCAGCATCCCGCCGACTTCCACGCGTTCCGCGTGGGCGATCCGGTGTCGCTGGAGCGGGCGATCGTGGATGCCACGGCCCCCGGATGGTCCATCGCCGGGTCCGATGCCCGGGGTGCCGAGGTCGCGCGTCGCCGCATCGAGCGGGTGGACGAACGCGAGCGGGTCCGTCGGGCCCATGTGGCGCTCTACCGCCGGTCGATGCGGACGGAGGACGCGGCATGACCCGCGCGCCGAAGCCGTTGCGGGTGCTGGTCGTGGCGCCGTCGCGCTACCCCCTCCGCCAGCCGCACGCGGGGGGCCTCGAGGCGACCGTGTGGGACCGGGTCCGGTGGTTGCGGGACCGCGGCCACGAGGTCACGCTGTGCGCCGCGGAGGGCTCCGACTTCCTCGAGGACTCCCCCGAGTTCGCTCTGCCCGCGCCGACGTGGTCGCGCGTGGAGGACGCCTCCGACACCGGGTACCCCGAGGGGTACGCCGAGGCGACGGCGACGGCGCACGCGACACTGCTCGAGCGTCTCCGGAGCGAGCGGCATCGCTTCGACGTGATCGACAACCACAGCCTCCACCCCGCCCCGATCCGGTGGAGCCGGGATGCCGGCATCCCGGTCGTGACGACCCTGCACACGCCGCCGCTCGAACCGATGCTCCGCGCCGCCGCGTACGCCCGCGGCAGCGCACACCGATTCGTCGCGGTGAGTCAGGCCACGGCGCGCGCGTGGTCGACCGAGGGCGTCGACGCGTTCGTGTTCCCCAACGGCATCGACACCGACCGATGGACGCGCGGCCCCGGCGGTTCGCGATGGGTGTGGTCGGGGCGCATCGTCCCCGAGAAGGCACCGCACCTCGCCATCGAGGCCGCCCGGGCCGTGGACGCCGAGATCGTGGTCGCGGGACGCATCGGCGACGTCGACTACTTCCACCAGGAGGTGGCGCCGCGCCTCGGCGGGAACGCCCGCTACGTGGGCGCCCTGCACCAGCCCGACCTGTGCCGCCTCGTCGGCACGTCGGCCGTCGCGCTCGTGACCCCCATGTGGGAGGAACCGTTCGGTCTGGTCATCGCCGAGGCCCTCGCGACCGGCACCCCGGTCGCGGCGTTCGACATCGGCGGGGTCTCCGAGGTCCTCGCCGGGATGCCGGGGACGGCGGCGGTCATGGCGGGCGACGTCACCGCCCTCGCCCACGCCGCGCGCGACCTCGCGCTGCAGGGGCGACGCGAGCCGCTGACCCGCGTGTGGACGCGTCGCGCGGCGGTGCGCGAGCACGCCCTGAGCCGCCGGTACCGCGACGTCGAGCGGGTGCTCGCGCACACCGCGCAGCCGGCGACGGAACGTCAGGTCCCGGCGGTGTCGTGGTGATCGGCTGGTACGTCCACCACCACGGGTACGGGCACGTCGCCCGCTTCCTCGCCGTGCAGCCGCACCTGCGCGAGACGGTGCGTGCGTTCTCGTCGCTGCCGCGCCCCGCGGGACTCGACGACGGCGTCGAATGGACGGTCCTCCCCGACGACGCCGACGCGATCGAGTACGACGACGGCACGGTGTTCGACCCGCGTGCCGCCGATCCGACCGTCCGCGGCGCCCTGCACTGGGCACCGCACGACCATCCCGGGCATCGTGCGCGCCTCGCCCTCCTCGCCGGGCATGCCGCCGACCTCCGGGCGATCGTCGTGGACGTCAGCGCCGAGGTCGTGGCGTTCGCGCGGCTGCTGGGTCTGCGTACGCTCGCGGTCACGCAGCCCGGGGAACGCACCGACGCCGCGCACGCCCTCGCGTACGATCTGGCCGACCGCATCCTCGCCCCGTGGGCGCACGGCGCCGTGCCCGCCGGCGCACTCGCGACCCGAACCGATCGGGTGGTGTGGACCGGCGGGATCTCCCGGTACGACGGGCGTCTCCCCGAGAAGGAGGATGCCGAGCGGTCGGTGCTGTTCCTCGGCCGCGTGCTCGCCGACGACGTGCGCCGCGACGCCGAGGCCCGGCTGTCGGCCGCGGGCTGGCGCACGCGCGCGATCGGTCACGACGCGTCGTCGCGCATCGACGACCCCTGGCCGTTGCTGACCTCTCACACGGTCGTCGTGAGCGCCGCCGGACAGAACAGCGTCGCCGACCTCGCCGCCGCCGACGCGCGCGCGGTGGTCGTCGCGCAGGACCGCCCCTTCGAGGAGCAGCGGCACACCGCGTGCGCGCTGCACCGCTGGGGCTTGGCCCGGGTCGCCCCCGAGGACGTCGACGCGGAGGGGATCGCGGCGCTGGTCGAGGCCGCCGCGACCGACGACCCCGACTGGTCGCGATGGCAGGTGTCCGGTGCCGCCGAGCGCGCCGCCGAGGCCATCGAGGCGCTGCTGCCGTGAGGGTCGCCGTCCTCACCGTCGCCTCCGCCGCCCGCCGCGCGCACCTGGAACGCCAGCGCGCGGTGCTCGCCGAGGTCGCCCCCGACATCGCCCGGGTGGAGGTCTTCCTCGACGCGGCGGTGCCCGACGGCATCCGGGATGCCGACGTCCGCACGCTGCACGTGCCGCCCGGGCCGCACGGACTCCGCGTGGGCGCGGGTCGCAACGCCGCGGCCGCGGCCGCGATCGCGGAGGGCGCGGAACTGCTCGTGTTCCTCGACGTGGACTGCCTGCCGGGACCCGACCTCATCGCGCGGTACGCCGACGCCGCCGTGGCGCACCCCGACGCGCTGCTCGCGGGGCCCGTGACGTACCTCGCGAGCGTGCAGCGCCCCACCGTGGCCGACCTGCCGCACGTGACGCGCCCGCACCGGGCACGACCGGCGCCGCCCGCCGGGGAGACGCGGGTCGCCGAGCCGGACGACTACGACCTGTTCTGGTCGCTCTCCTTCGCCGTCACGCCGGCGACATGGGAGCACCTGGGTGGATTCCACGACGCGTACGAGGGCTACGGCGCCGAGGACACCGACCTCGCGTGGGCGGCGAGGGCGCTCGGCATCCCGCTGGTGTGGACGGGCGGGGCGGATGCCTACCACCAATGGCATCCGGTCGAGTCGCCGCCGTGGCGGCACCTGGACGACATCCTCCGCAACGGCGCCGCGTTCCACCGCCGGTGGGGCGTCTGGCCGATGGGCGGCTGGCTGGAGGCCTTCGCCGCCGCCGGCGCGATCGAGCGCCGCGGCGACGCGTGGGTGCGGATCTAGCGAGCGCGCACGCGCCCGCGCGGCGAGCGCGACGTTCCGCGCGCAGACCCGGTCTCGAGTGTCCCGGACACGCGGACGGCGGCGCGTGGCATCCGCGTGTCCGGGACACTGAGCGCCACCGGCCGTCGGCTCAGCCCAGCGCCTCCCGCAGCGCCTCGATCACCCGGGTCGCGCGCGGGTCCTCGGACTCCATGCGGTTCGTCACGAACGCGAAGCCGACGCGGGAGTCGAGGTCGGCGAAGGCCACCTGACCTCCGGCGCCGTCGTGGCCGACGCTGCTCGGGCCGAGGTAGCGGCGGGCCTCGGAGTCCAGCTGCATCCCGGCTCCCCACCGCGGCCACGGCGCCGGGGCGTCGAACACCGGGGCGCCCTGCGTCCGGACCCGCCCCGCCTCCCGGACCGCTGCGTCGTCGAGCAGCCGCGTCCCCTCGGTGTCGGCCACGGTGGCCGACCACATCGCGGCGAGCGCGCGGGCCGTGCTGATCGCACCGGCCCCCGGGATCACCGCGGCGCGGACGTCGTCGGCGTTGAACCCGTCGTCCTCGGTCACGAGGGTGGGCGGCAGCGCACCGCCGAGCGTCATGGCCCGGTCGAGCCAGTCGACGCCGTGCGGGTCGCGCGCGGCGGCCTGAGCGGCGACACCCGCAGCGAGGGTCGGCCCCACCTCGAGATGGGCGACGGATGCCGCGATCTCGGGCGGCATCCCGAGCCAGGCTCCGCCGCCCACCGCCGCGGCCATCTCGCCGAAGGCGGCGGAGATCCCGACGCCGCCCGCGCGCCGCACAATCTCGCCCGAGATCCAGCCGTGCGTGAGCGCGTGATAGGCCCAGCCCTCCCCGGGGACCCACAGGGGCTTCTGTGCCGCGATGAGCGCGGACACCGCGTCGAAGTCGAGCAGTTGCGCGCGGCTGACGTCGACGCGGGGGGCGGAGACACCCGCACGGTGCGCGAGGGCGTCGCCGACGGTCACCGCATCCTTGCCGTGCACGCCGAACTCCGGCCACAGGTCCGCCAGCGGGCGGTCGTAGTCGAGTGAGCCGGATGCCACGAGCCGTGCCGCAAGGATCGACATGAGCCCCTTGGTGCACGAGAACACCACCGTCGGGGTGTCCCGCTCCCACGGGCGACCGTCACGGGAGTCGGCGACGCCACCCCACAGGTCCACGACCTCGCGTCCGTCGACGCGCACCGAGAGCGCACCACCCATGCCGGGGTGGCTGTCGAACGCCGCGCGGAAGGCGTCGGCGACGGGGGCGAATCCGGATGCCGCGAAGCCCTGCACCTCGGTCATCGGACGACCTCCGTCACCACGAGGCGGTCGCCGTCCCACCGCACCGGCAGCGGGTCGGAGAGGGTGCCGACGAACGCCCCGTCGGCGGCCACGTTCTCGAAGGCCAGCAGCACCGGACGGCCGTCGGCGTCCTCCGCGATACGCCCGCTGTACAGGTTCTCGGGCGCCACGAGGGTCGCCCGGCCGACGTCGTACGGGCCGCGCGGGTCGTCGAGGGCCACGGCCCAGATGCCTCCGCGCTCGCCCGCCCGGTGCCCGGCGAGGTGCGCGGAGTCGCAGGAGAACACCAGCGCCCACCGCCCCTCGACCTGCACGACCTGCGGAACCTCGAGGTGCGCGAACCCCGCACCCGGGGCGCTGCGCGGCGGGCGCACCTCCCACCGCACGAGGTCCGGCGACCACGCGTGGCCGATCACACCGCGGTCGCGGCCCGGGCCGTCGACGGCGCGCGCGGTGACGAGCATGTGCCACCCGTCGCCGTCGGGGTCGGCGAAGACCCAGGGGTCGCGCCATGCCTCCTCGTGCCACGTGCCGGCCGCGAGCGTCTCGTACCAGCGGGGGTCGGCGGCCACCACGACGGCGGTGTCCTTCGCCCACTCGGCGAGGTCGGTCGAGGTGGCGGCGAGGACGGTCTCGACGTTGGTGATCCGCCCCGGCTCGAGGAACCGCGAGCCCGTGTAGAACATCCGCCAGCCGGACACGGCCTCCACGATGCTGCCCGTCCAGGTGGCCGTGGCATCCGGAGCCTCTCCCCCGGCGGGCTCGAGCACCGTGCCGTGCACGGTCCACGAGCGCAGATCGCTCGAGGTCGCGTGCCCGACCGTGGCGTTGCGGTGACGCAGGTCGGGGTCGCCGAGACTCGTCGGCGCCTGCAGGAAGAGCATGTGGTGGGTGTCGCCGTCGCGGGCGAGCCAGAAGTCCCAGACCCAGTGGTCGGGCAGCGTGAACGTCATGATGTCCGTTTCGAAGAAGAGGTCGAGCGGTCAGCCCTTGACCGCGCCCTGGACCAGCGCACGGATGAACTGGCGCTGGAAGACGAGGAAGAGCAGGACGGCCGGCGTGATGATGATGAGGGCACCCGCGTTCAGCAGGGGGATGCTGAGCGAGTACTGGCCCTGGAAGAAGGTCAGCGCCCCCGCGACCGTGCGCTGCAGCGGGTCGGCGATGAGGACGACCGGGAGCAGGAACTGGTTCCACGTCCAGATGAACAGCAGGATCGCGAGCGCGGAGAGCGCCGGCGCCGCGAGCGGCAGTTGGATGCTGCGGAACTCGCGCCACAGCGATGCCCCGTCCACCCGCGCGGCCTCGGAGAGCTCGCGCGGGACGTTGATGAAGTGCGCGCGCATCCAGAAGACGCCGAACGGCATGTAGAGACCGATGAGGGGGAAGATCACCGCCCACGGGGTGTTCACGGTGCCCATCGACTGCGCCTGGTAGTACAGCGGGATGATCAGGGCCTCGAACGGGATCGTGAGGCCGAGCACGAAGAACACGAGCACCCCGCGGCCGAACCGGACCTGCAACGATCCGAGCGCGAACCCGGCGAGGGTCGCCGCGACGAGGCTCACCGGCACCACGCCGAGCACGATCACCAGGCTCGAGCCCATGAGCTGCCACACGTGTCCGGTCTCGAACGCCGTGGCGAAGTTGCCCCATTGCGGGTCGGTCGGCCAGGTCAGGCCCGTCGGGTTGCGGTCGGCGGGCTGCAGGGCGGCCGAGAACATGCTGATCAGGGGCAGCAGCGTCACGATCGCCGCGACGGCGAGGAGGACGGTTCCGAGCACGCGCTCGGTGCGGCTGGCGATCACGAGTCACTCGCTCTCGAGAGGCGTTGGATGGGGAGGACGACGACGAGCACCAGCACCATGAGCACGATGCCGAAGGCGGAGGCCAGGCCCACGTCGCTCTGGGTGAAGCCGATGCGGTAGATCGACAGGCCGGGCACGAGGGTCGCGCGACCGGGTCCGCCCTGCGTCGAGGTGTAGATGATGTCGAAGCTCGACAGGGCGGCGATGACGGTGACCGTCACGAGCACCGCGATCTCCTGCCGGAGCCCCGGCAGGGTGATGGTGAAGAACTCGCGCCACCAGCCGGCGCCGTCGAGCCGGATGGCCTCGTACAGCGAGACGTCGATCTTGCCGAGCCCGGTGAGCAGCAGCACGGTGCACAGCCCCGTGAGCACCCACGATCCGATGAGTCCGACCGCCGGCAGGGCGGTGCCGTAGTCGGCGAGCCACGGACGGGTGATCCAGCCGAGGCCGATCCAGCCGAGGATCTGGTTCACGGCACCGGTCTGCGCGTACATCCACGACCACGCGATACCGGCGGCGGCCAGCGGGATGATCTGGGGCAGGAACAGTACCGTCTGCGCGGTGGCCGCGAAGGCCTTGTACCGGATGCCACGGATCAGGGTCGCGAGGACAAGGCCGAGTCCCACGGGGATGATCGTGAAGAACGCGATGAGCACGAAGGCGTTGCGGATCGCGCCGAGCAGGTCGGAGTCGGTGAAGACGGTGAGGTAGTTGCCGAAACCCACCCACCGCGCCACCCCGATGCCGTTCCAGTCGTAGAACGAGTACTGCACCCCTTGGAACAGGGGCCAGATGACGAACCCGATGTAGAAGCCGAGGGCGGGGACGAGGAGCAACCATCCGGCGAGGGTCGCCCGCCGGGCCACTGCGCGTGCAGCGGCCCGGCGAACGGGTGCGGTCGTCGTCGCCGGGCCGGCGGCGTCTTCTCGGGGGGCCGCCGCGACGGCGACCGCACGATCGGTCATTACTTCCCGACCTCGCTCTCGTAGAACTTCTGCACGCGGTCGACGAAGTCCTGCCCGGTGATCTGGCTGGTCACCAGCAGCTGCGACTCGGGGATGATCGAGCCGGCGTAGATGCCGGCGGTCGTGTTGGCCATGAAGTCGACCTGACCGTTCTCGGAACCGATCTGCGCCGACATCTTCAGCGCGTTCTCGATGAGCGAGCCCGGCTGGACGGTCGGGAGCGCGAGGCTCGGGTCCCCACCGGGCGAGGCACCCGTGACGTCGACGATGATCTGGCGCGCGGTCGGGTCGGTGTGCACCCAGTTGAGGAAGTAGACGATCTCGTTGAGGTGCTTCGACTTCGCCGCGACCGAGAAGGAGTTGGCCGCACCCATGGCGACGTGGTTCGCCCCGGCCTCCGCCGGCGGCACCAGGAAGAAGCTCACGTTGTCGCCGAGCGCCTTCTGGTAGTTCGCGGCCTCCCAGTTGCCGTTGAAGGTGAACAGTCCTTCGCCCGCGGAGAAGCGGCTGGTGAAGGTGAAGTAGTCGATCGCGTTGATGTCGGACGGGAAGTACCCGGCATCCGCCCACTTGCGCACGAGTTCGGCGCCCTGGACGTTGCCCGGCTCGTTGAAGCTCGCGCCCGGCTCGTTGAACATCCACGACAGGAACTGGTCCTTGTCGACGTACTGGTTCATCGCGGCCTGCACGACGAAGTTGACCACGCCGTCCTTGTCGCCCGCCATGATCGGCAGGATGCCGGCGGCCTTGGCCTTGGCCATGTCGGCCTCGAGCTCGGCCAGCGTCTGCGGCGGGGCGGTGATGCCCAGCTGCGCGGCGAGGGTGTCGTTCATGTAGATGCCGGTGATGCTGTAGCCGAGGCCGAGCTGGTACAGCGATCCCGATCCGCGGATGCCGTCCTCGCTCATGCGCAGCGGCGCGAGCTGCGACGCGGGCCAGGCGTCCCAGCCGTACGCGTCGAAGTACGGGTCGAGGTTGGCCACGAGACCGTCGCGCACGGTGTCGCCGAGGGTGGGGAGGCGGATCAGGTCGGGCGGGGTGTCGCTGGCGAGGAGCTTGGGGGCGTTGGCCGTGAGGTTCTGGAACGTGTCGCGGGTGATGTTGAACGTCACGTTCGGGTGCTGCTTGGTGAACTCCTCGGTCAGCTTGTCGGTGACGGGGAATCCGGTCTCGTCGGCGATCGTGAGCTGCACCGGGTCGCTCGTCAGTTCGGTGCTGACGTCGGTGGCGGCGGCGGTCTGCGGTGCGGCGGCGCCGGGGGCGCAGCCGGCGAGCAGGGCGCCGGTGAGTCCGGCGATCGCCGCGAGGGCGAGGGGCGCGACGCGACGGCTTCGCGGGCGCGGGGTACGGGTGGACATGTCGACTCCTTCGTCAGTGCTGCGGGTACCCAGGATGCGGGCGTTTCGGGTGCGATCCTCCCTGCGGTACAGTGCTGAAAGGATTTAGCAGGGATATTTACGCAGACCGCTCCGCCCCTGTCAAGATTCGTTGTGAAGATCGTCACGACGGCACCGGAGCCGACGACCGAGGAGGTGGGCATGGTCAAACGCGTCACGCTGACGGATGTCGCACGTCTCGCCGGGCTCTCCCCCTCCGCGGCATCCATGATCCTCAACGGCCGACCCGACACGCGACTCTCGCGCGACGCCCACGACCGCGTGCTCGCCGCCGCCGCCGAACTGGGGTACCGCCCCAACGTGGCCGCGCGGGCCCTGCGCACCAGCACCTCGCACACGATCGGCTTCGTCTCCGACCTCGTCGCCACCACCCGCTTCGCCAGCGGCCTCATCAAGGGGGCGCTGGGCGCCGCCGAGGCCGCCGGTCACGTCGTGCTCGTCGCCGAGACGGGAGGCGAGCCCGAACGCGAGGCCGAGGCCGTGTCCGCGCTGCTCGACCGTCAGGTCGACGGCGTGATCTTCGCCTCGATGCGGGCGCGCGAGATCCTCGTGCCCCCGATCCCCTCGAGCGTCCGGGCGGTCATGCTCAACGCCACGAGCGAGGCGCACGGCTGCAGCGTCCTGCCCGACGAGGAGACCGGCGGACGCCGGGCGATCGAGCTGCTCCGGGATGCCGGCATCCGCGACGACATCCTGCTGCTCGGTTACGACGCCGAGGCCGAGCGCGACCTGTTCCGCTCGGCGACGGTCGCCGCGCGCGTGCGCGGCATCTACGACACCATGGCGCGCGAAGGGATGAGCTTCTCGCGCGAGGAGTCGATCTGGCTGTGGGAGCCCGACCACGGACACGAGGTCACGGCGCGGGTGCTGGCATCCGGGCCGCCCCCGCGCGCGATCGTGTGCCTCAACGACCGCCTCGCGTTCGGCGCCTCCCAGGCGCTCGGCGAAGCGGGACTTCGGGTGCCCGACGACGTCGCGCTGGTCTCGTTCGACAACGACGAGCTGGCCGCGTACCTCCGCCCGGGCCTGACGACGATCGGCCTCCCGCACGAGGCGATGGGCCGCCGCGCCGTCGAACTGCTCCTCGCCCCCGACGGCCCCCCTCCCGGCGAGCACCTGGTGGAGATGCCGGTGGTGGTCCGCGCGTCCCTGCCCTGACGCAGCCGTGCCCGGCGCCCCACCGAAACGCCGAGTGTCCAAGACACGCCGTATGCGCGCTGCGCGATGCGGCGTGTCTTGGACACTGAAGCGGGATGGATGCCGCGAGCTACACGCGCAGCCAGGCCGATGCCTCACCCGGCAACGCACCGTCGGCGACCGGCGCGCTCGCGAGCAGCACCTCGCCCGCGGGAAGCTGCACCGGCTCGGTGCCGAAGTTCGTCACGACCGTCCAGCCGTCGGGGCGGGCGAAGGCCACCACGTCATCGCGGCCGAGGTCGAGCCACTCCAGCTCCTCGGCGGTCTGCAGCTCGTGCCGGAGGTCGAGGGCCTGGCGGTACAGCGACAGCGTCGAGGCCGGGTCGCCGTCCTGGCGGTCGACCGCGTACGTCGTGAACCACTCCGGCTGCGGCAGGTGCGCGCCGCCCGCGCCGAAGCCGAACGCGGTGCCGGAAGCGCTCCACGGCAGCGGCACGCGGCATCCGTCCCGCCCGATGTCGACGCCGGGGCTGCGGAAGTAGGTCGGGTCCTGACGCGCGGCGTCGGGGATCTCGGCGACCTCGTGCAGTCCGAGCTCCTCCCCCTGGTACAGGTACGCCGAGCCGGGCAGGCCCAGCACGAACAGCGCGGCGGCGCGGGCGCGACGTCCGCCCCGCTCGGCGTCGAGCACCGGCGCGGTGCCGCCGGAGAGCAGCCACTCGTTGCCGTGCTTGAGCGTCGGCCGGCCGTCAGCCGCGCGCTCGGCGTCGGGGAGCCCGTAGCGCGTGGCGTGGCGCACGACGTCGTGGTTCGACAGCACCCACGTCGTCGATGAGCCGGACTGCGCGGCGAGCGCGAGGTTGTCGGCGACGATGCGGCGGAACTGCCCGGCGTCGAAGTCGGCCTCCAGCAGGTCGAAGTTGAACGACTGCCCCAGGCTCTCGATGCTCGCGTACAGCGGCACGCGCGAGGGGTGCACCCACGCCTCGGCGACGGCGGTGCGCGGCGGGTCGTAGGAGTTGAACACGGAGCGCCACTCGGCGTACACCTCGTGCACGTCGTCCCGGTCGAGGAGGGGGTGGGTGCCGTCCTGGGGCATCGCGGCGAGCTCGGCCGCCGAGGGCAGCGGCTCGCTGAGGTCCTTCGTCAGCATGTGCGCGACGTCGATGCGGAAGCCGTCGACCCCGCGGTCGCTCCAGAAGCGCAGCGTCTTCACGAAGTCGGCGCGCACCTCGGGGTTGGCCCAGTTCAGGTCGGGCTGGGACACGTCGAAGTTGTGGAAGTACCACTGCCCGTCCGCGACGCGCTCCCACGCGGGTCCGCCGAACACCGACTGCCAGTCCGTCGGCGGCTCCGCGCCGTCGGGGCCCGTGCCCTCGCGGAAGATGTATCGCTCACGCGCGGCGGAGCCGCGGCCGGCGGCGAGCGCCTCCTGGAACCAGGCGTGGTCGTTCGAGGTGTGGTTGGGCACGATGTCGACGACGACACGGATGCCATGGGCGTGCAGCTGCGCGATGAGCTCGTCCATGTCGGCGAGGGTCCCGAGCCGCGGGTCGACGTTGCGGTAGTCGGCGACGTCGTAGCCGCCGTCGGCGAGCGCCGAGGGGTAGAAGGGGCTGAGCCAGATGGCATCCACTCCCAGTTCGGCCAGGTACGGGACCCGCGAGGTGATGCCGGGGATGTCGCCGAGGCCGTCGCCGTTGCTGTCGGCGAAGCTGCGGGGATACACCTGGTACACCACGGCCTGACGCCACCAGTCGGGGGCGGCGGAGAGCTCACGGGCGTGCACGGACGGTGCGGCGGTGGTCACGAAGGATCCTTTCGAGGGGTGGGGGTCGGTCAGCCCTTGACGGCGCCCTGCGTGACGCCGGCCATCACCCATCGCTGGGTGAAGAGGTAGGCGACGATCGCGGGGGCCATGGCCATGAGGTAGGAGGCAAAGGCGACGTTGTAGTTGTTGCTGAACTGCGTCTGGAACAGGTTCTGCCGCACGGGGAGGGTCTGCAGGGCGGGATCGCTGATGATGAGCGACGGCATCATGAAGTCGTTCCACGCGTACAGGAAGGCGAAGATGCCGACCGTCGCGCTCATGGGCGCGAGCAGCGGGAAGATCAGTCGCCAGAACGTCTGCCAGGTCGTCGCCCCGTCGATGCGCGCGCTCTCCTCGAGTTCGAGCGGGATGGAGCGCAGGAACGCGGTGAACAGCAACACGCTGAAGCTCAGCTGGAACATCGTGGCGAGGATGATCACGCCGAACGGGTTGTCGAGACCGACGCGTCCGGTGAGCTGGATCTGCGGCAGCGCGACGACCGGGAACGGGATGAACATCGCCGCGAGCAGGTAGAAGAACGAGTACCGGAAGAGCTTGCGGTCCCAGTTGCGGGCGATGGCGTACGAGGCGAAGGCCGCCAGCACGATGGTCGCGGCGACCGTGCCCGCCGTGACGAGCAGCGAGATCGCGAGGCCCACGGGGAACTTCGTCAGCGTCCACGCCTGCACGAAACCGTCGAAGCTGATCGGCGACGGGAACGAGAAGGCGTTGCCGTCGACGACCTGCGCCCCGCTCTTGAGCGCCATCGTGATCGAGACGTACAGCGGCAGCAGCACCGTGACGGCGCACAGCACCAGGACGGTGGTCGCCGACCAGTTGATGCGCTCGGTGCCCACCCGCCGGATGCCGGAGCGTCGGCGCGAGGGGACGGAGAGTTCGGCCTGCTCGAAAGCGAGCGCCGGCTGGTTCACAGCGGTCATGAGAGGGTGTTCCTTCCCCGGGTGAGCGAGAGCTGGAGCAGCGAGATCGCGACGGCGACGAGGAAGAAGAGGGCCGCGTTGGCCATCTGATAGGCGTAGTCGCCGCCGTTGAAGCCGAGGATGATCGACATCGCGACGCTGCGGGTCGAGGTGCCGGGCCCACCGTTGGTGAGGCCGACGATGACGTCGTAGGCGTTGAGGAAGCCCTTGAAGCCCAGGATGACGTTGATGACGACGTAGCCGGCCACCAGCGGGAGGGTGATCCGCAGCAGCTGCTGCGTCTTGTTCGCGCCGTCCAGGCCCGCGGCCTCGTACACGTCGCCGGGCACCGACAGCAGCCCCGCGATGTAGATGAGGAGCGTGCCGGGGATCGCCTGCCACGCGGTCACGATCACGATCGCGACCCAGGCGAGGTCGGGGTTCGCCAGGAGCGAGGTCTCCAGCCACGGGATGCCGAGGGCGGTCCCGGCCTGCGGGAGGGAGTTGCTGAAGAGGAAGTTGAAGACGTAGGCGATGATGATGCCCGAGATCACCATCGGGATGACGAACACCGTGCGCAGCGCCTTCTTGAAGCGGATCTGCGCGGTGAGGCCCACGGCGAGCAGGAACGCGGCGATGTTGACGACGATGACCGTCGCGACCGAGAACCCGAAGGTGAACAGGTACGCCTGCAGGATCGCCGGGTCGCTGAAGAGCGCGATGTAGTTGGTCAGCCCGACGAAGTTCCACTGCCCGAGACCGATGGAGTCGGTGAAGCTGAAGAAGATGCCGACGAGGCCGGGCACCGTGATCGCGAGGGTGAACAGCGCGAGCGTCGGAAGCAGGAACAGGTAGTAGATCGGTTCGACGCGACGGCTGCTGCGCCGGGCGGCCGCCTTCCCGCCGGTGACGATGGTGGTCGTGGTGGTCATCGCGCGACTCCTTCGGCGGCGGACTCGGTGGTGGACGCGGCGGGCTGCCGGAACGCCAGCCGCGACCAGTCCTGATCCAGGGTGTTCAGGGTGCCCTCGGTCGAGGCCCCGAGGATCATGGCCTGCGCGTAGCTGAAGACGGGGATGGTCTTGGGCACGAGCACCGAGGCGCCCTGGTAGATGCGCCCCTCGTCGTAGTAGGGGATCATCCCGGCCACGCGCGGGTCGCTGGGGGCGGGCGCGTCCGTGGTGGGTGCGAACCCGAGCTGCGACTCGTTGTAGGCCTCGATGATCCGCGGCTGGTAGAGGTACTCGAGGAAGTCGCGCGCGGCATCCTGATGTCTCGAGCCCTCGGGGATCATGGCCGCGAGGTCCATGTTGACGCGCACCGCGAGGTCGTTCGGGTCGTCGGTCATGGGAAGCGGGAAGGTGCCCACCGGCAGGTCGGGCGAGGTCTTGGCGATCTCGCCGAGCGCCCACGGCCCCTGCAGGTACATCGCGGCCTGCCCTTGCGCGAACGCGAGGTTGCCGTCGCCGTAGCCGCGGCTCGCGGCATCCGGGTTGGTGTAGGTCGACGACAGCTCGGTCATGCGCTGCATCGGCTCGGCGAAGTCCTTCTGGAACGACACCCCCGAGTCGGGGCCGACCGCGTCACCCTCGGCGGCGAGGCCGTCGAAGAAGTCGACGACGTTCAGCGACCCGCCCACGGCGTAGTCGTACCAGCCCTGGCCGATGGTCCAGTCGTCTTTGAAGGTGCCGTAGAACGGCGTGATGCCGTTCGCCTTCAGCGTCTCGGCGGTCTGGAGCAGCTCGTCCCAGGTCGTCGGGACCGACAGACCCAGCTGGTCGAAGATCTGCTTGTTGTAGATCACCGACGACGCCATGACGGAGTACGGCAGGGCGCTCGTGCGCCCTGCGCACGAACCGTACTGGTTCATGAGGGGCTGCAGGTCCTCGCGCACGGTGCCGGCGGCGGTCGTTCCGGACAGGTCCGTGAGCGCGCAACGCTGGACGAACCGCGCGACCTCGTAGTTGTAGTTCGCGAGCATGATGTCGGGCGGGTTGCCGCGGACGAAGCTCGCCGACACGACGTCGACGCCCGAGGCATCCATCTCCACCCGCACCTTGTCCTGGGAGGCGTTGTACTCGTCGACCACCTGGTTCATGAACGCGAGGGCCTCGCGTTTGCTGAACGTGAAGCGGATCGTCTCGCGCCCGTCTGCGGAGCACCCGGCGAGCATCGCCGCCCCCATGGCCGTCACCGCCAGCGCCGCGACCGTTCGTCGCATCGTCGCCGTCTTTCTCGACACGTGTTGTCCTCGCATCCTTGCGATCTTGAATCAGAGATTAAATCTACTCGCCAAATCAATCCGGTGAGGGCAGTATTGCATCAGACACGAGAGGGGTCAAGATCCGATGACGGATGCCACACCCTCGGTGCCCTCGCTCCGCCGCCACAGCCTCGATGCCGTGCTCGCCTACGCGTGGGACGCCGAGGTCTTCACCGCGAGCGACGTCATGGCGGCCGTCGCGCTGACCCGCTCGACGACGATCGACGTGCTCGACGAACTCGTCGCCCGGGGACTGCTCGAGGAGCTGCCGAACGCCCGGGCCGTGGGCGAGTACTCCAAGGGGCGCCCGGCACGCCGCTTCGCCCTCCGCGCCGACGCGGGGCTCGTCGTCGGCGTGGATGCCGGTCGCGGACACGTCACCGCGACGGTGGCCGACCTGCGCGGCGTTCCGGTCGCGACCTCGCGCCTGTCCATCGACCCGGAGCGCGACTCCCCCGAGCGCCGCCGGCGGGCGGCCGAGAAGGTCGTCGACGCCACCCTGAAGCGGGCGCGCGCGTCGCGCGAGGATCTCGTCGCGGTGTGCGTGGGGGTGCCCGCCCCCGTCGACCGCGCCGGGCGCTCCCCGATCCACCACGACGGCTTCTGGCAGCGCATGAACCCCGACTTCGTCGACGCGTTCGCCCCGTGGGCGCCGGTCGTCCGCGTCGAGAACGACGCGTCGCTCGCGGCCGTCGCGGAGCACGCACAGGGCGCCGCGGTCGACTACGACGACTTCGTGGCGCTCCTGGCCGGCGAACGGTTCGGCGCCGGGCTCTGGCTCGACGGCCGCCTGCTCCGCGGCGCGCACGGCGGCGCCGGCGAGACGGTCGCGTTCGACCGGGTCGAGGGTGTCGGCAGCGCCTACGGTCTCGCGCCGCGGTGCGTCGAAGCCGCACGGGCGGCGATCACCGCGGGCACCCTGCCCGCCGGGAGCGCCCTGGCCGACGTACCGGTGGACGGCCTGGATGCCAAGACGGTCCTCGACCTCGCCGCCACCCGCGACCCGGGGGCGCTGGCCGTCGCGGCCGAGGTCGGGACGCAGCTGGCGGTCGTCGCGGGGCTCCTCGGCAGCCTGTTCGACGTGCGGCGCGTGGTGATCTCCGGGGCGATCGCGGCCGGGGCCGGCCCGATCATCGCCGCGGCGACCGAGGCCCTTCCCGACGCACTGCACCTTCCGCCGCCCGAGATCGTGGCGTCGCCGCTCGGCGCGGACATCGTGTCGATCGGCGCCGTCGCCGCCGCGATCGAGCGCACGCGCGCACGCGCGATCGACCTCGCGCCCTTCGCCCTGCCCGACGAGCGCGCCCGGGCGTAACTCCTCGCGCGTGAGGGGTCAATATCCGTCGCAGGGCGGAACCTCGGCGGATAGCCTCGGGGTCATGCCCGACTGGCCCGCGCACGTCTTCTGGTGGCACCTGTACCCGCTGGGGTTCGTCGGTGCTCCCATCCGCGACGACGTCGACCCGGACGCGGAACCGGCGCACCGCCTCGAGCGCATCGAGCCGTGGCTCGACCACGTCATCGAGCTCGGCCTGAACGGTCTCCTGCTGGGGCCGATCTTCGCGTCCGAGACCCACGGGTACGACACCGTCGATCACTTCCGCGTCGACCCGCGGCTGGGCAGCGACGCCGACCTCGACCGTTTGCTCGCAGCGTCCCGGGAGCGTGGCATCCGAGTGCTTCTCGACGGCGTCTTCAATCACGTGGGGCGCGGGCATCCCGCGTTCCAGGCGGTGCTCGCGGGCGGCGACGCGACGCTGTTCCGCGGAGGGTGGGTCGACGACCGGTTCGAGCCCGAGGTGTTCGAGGGGCACGGCGCCCTCGTCGCGCTCGACCACTCCTCCGACGCGACGGCCGACCTCGTGATCGACGTCATGTGCCACTGGCTCGAGCGCGGAATCGACGGGTGGAGACTGGATGCCGCCTACGCGGTGCCGCCGGAATTCTGGGCGAGGGTGCTCCCGCGCGTCCGCGAGCGGTTCCCCGAGGCGTGGTTCCTCGGCGAGGTGATCCACGGCGACGGCGCAGCGATCGTGCAGGCGTCGACGATGGATTCGCTGACGCAGTACGAGCTGTGGCAGGGCATCTGGCACGGCATCGCCGACGGCAACTTCTTCGAGCTGAGCCACGCGATCGAACGGCACGACGAGCTGCTCGCGACCTACGCTCCGCAGACGTTCGTCGGCAACCACGACGTCACGCGGATCGCTTCGGCCGTGGGACGCGAGGTCGTCCCGCACGCCCTCGCGGTGCTGTTCACGGTGGGCGGCACGCCGTCGGTCTACGCCGGCGACGAGTTCGGCTGGACCGCGGTGAAGGAGGAGCGCGAGGGCGGCGACGACGCGGTGCGGCCGGAGTTCCCGGCGACACCGGCGGAGGTCACCGGCGTGGACGAGCGCATCCTCGACGCGCATCGCGCGCTCATCGCGCTGCGCCGACGGCATCCGTGGCTGTGGCGCGCCCGCACCGACGTGGTCGAGGTCACGAACACCACCCTCGTGCTGCGCACGGCCGTGGATGCCGAAGCGGTGATCGTCGCGCTGAACCTGGGCGACTCACCCGCGTCGCTCCCGGCCGCCGACGCCGCGACCGTGTCTGTCGGCGACGCGACGCTCCAGGGGACACAGGTCGAGCTCCCGCCCCGCGGCTGGGCGGTTCTCGAGCGCTGACCCCTCGTCCCACTTATGGCAATGCGTGGTCCACAAACGGCCGCTCGAAGCCCCGCCAACCAGCAACAAGTGGGACATGGGACCGGTGACCACCACGCGGGGGCCGGGGAGGGATGCCGGCTCCCGGCGACTCAGCCGCCGACCCGGAAACGGTGCTCGGGGCGGCCGGTCGAGCCGTAGCGGAGGCCCACCGTGACCAGGCCGCGCTCGGCCAGCGCCGTCAGGTGGCGCTGCGCGGTCGCGCGGGAGACACCGATGCGCTCCGCGACCTCGGACGCCGACGCCTCATCGTCCCCGAGCGCCGCGAGAACCGTCTGCTCGGTCGCCGACCGGGCGAGCGACGCACCGTCCCGCTCCCCTCGCATGACCGCGGCGGCGCGGTCGACGTCGTCCTGGGTCAGCGGCCGCGACGACGCGAGCAGATTGCGGTAGCGCGCGTACCGGTCGAGGCGTTCGGCCAGGACGCGGGTGTCGAACGGCTTCACGAGGAAGGCCAGCGCCCCGGCCGTGAACGCCCGCCGCACGGTCGCGGCATCCGTCGCCGCCGACAGCACGAAGGCGTCGAGACCGACCGAACGGACGAGTTCGATCCCGTCGCCGTCGGGCAGGTAGACGTCGGCGAGCACGAGGTCGGGGGCGTGCGCGGCGATCGCCGCCCGCGCGTCCCCGACCGTCCGCGCGGGTTCCAGGGCCGTGAAGCCGGGGCGCGCATCGACGGCGTCACGATGCAGCCCCGCCACACGGAAGTCGTCATCGACGACGAGGACGCGGATTTCGGTCATCTCTCCCCCTCGGTCGCGGGTCGCGGCGAACGCGCGGCCCCCTCGGCGCCGGTGTGCAGCGCGCCCGGCAGCCGAGCGGCGACCACCGCGCCGTGCCCGGACCCGCCGGCATCCACGATCCATACGTCGCCGCCGCGCCGCCGGGCGAACTCGCGCGAGAGCGGCAGCCCCACCCCGAGACCGTGCACCGCGGCGAGATCGTCGGGGCGCTCGCGCGGAGCGAAGGCCGCGTCGACGTCGGCGATGCCGCCGCCGGTGTCGGCCACCGTGAGCACGAGGTCGGCGCCGTCGCCGAGGACGGCGACCTCGACCGCGCGGGGCTCGCCCCCGGATGCCGCCGCCGAGACGGCGTTGTCGACCAGGTTGCCGAGCACGGCGACGACGTCCTCCACGTCGGCGACGGTGGCGGGAAGCCACGTCTCGTCCGCGACCCGGAGGGTCACCCCGCGCTCCCGCGCGGACAGTCCCTTCGCCCCGAGGAACGACCGCAGCATCGCGTCGCCGACGAGATCGAGCCCCGGCACGGCCCAGTCGACCGACCCGCGGTCCACCAGATCGGCGAGGAACGCGCGCGCCTCCGCTGTGCGCCCGGCGTCGAGCAGGCCGACGGCGGCGTGCACGCGATTGGCGTTCTCGTGGCGCTGCACCCGCAGCGCGTCGCCGAGCGCCCGCACACTGTCGAGACGGTCCGACAGCGCGAGGACGTCGGTGCGATCGCGGAGCACCGCGACGCGGCCGAGCGCGCGCGTCCCGCGCCGGACGGGCCGGACGTCGACGAAGACGACGCGTTCGCCGATCGGCATCCCGTTCGGAGCCCCGGACCCGGCGAGCACGGCGGCCACCGCGGGCGGGAGTCCCAGTTCGTCCAGGCGGCGCCCGACCGCGCCCGACACCCCGAGGAGCGTCTCGGCCGTCGTCGTGCAGACCCGCACGACGCCGGCGTCGTCGATCGCGACGACGCCCTCGTCGGCGCTCTCCAGCACGGCGGTCTGCGTCTGCACGAGGGCGACGAGCTCCTCGGGCTGCAGCCCGAGCGTGAGGCGTTCGAGACGCCGCCGGGTGAGCAGCGCCACCGCGACACCGAGCCCCACCGCCACGAGCACCGCGATGCCGATGCCGACCAGGAGGGCGGGCAGGTCGTCGAACACGCTCGCGCGCTCGAACCCCACGCTCACCTCTCCCACGGGGTCGCCTCCCCCGGGCGGATAGACCGGCACCTTGGCGCGCGCCGACTCTCCCAGCGTGCCTGTCTCCCACGTGACGACCTCGCGCCCGGCGAGCGCATCGGCGAAGCTCGTGCTCACCACCTCCCCGAGACGGTCCGGATCCGGATGGGCGAGGCGGATGCCGTGATCGTCGGTGATCACCACGAACAGCCCCTCGGTCCGCGCGGTGACGTCGGAGGCGTAGCGCTCGAGCGTCCCACCGCGCAGCGTCGTGGCATCCGGGGTTCCGGGGTCGGCGGAGTAGGCGGCGACGAGCTCGCGGACCTCGGGCGCCTCGGCGACCGACCGGGCGATGTTGAGGGCGGACGAGTCGGCTTCGGCGCGGAGCTGCTGGATGCCGAGCCACGCGAACACCGCGGTGCACACGGCCACCACGGCCACCATCGTGGCGATCTGGACGAGCAGAGTCCGGGTGGCGAACCGCATGGCACCTCCTCGGGCCGGTGTGCGCGAAATGCGCAGAACACACGCTACGCGCACAACGCCGGTCAATGCGAGCAAGCGCGCGCGACCGGGGGCCGCGTCCGTAGGTTCAGCGGATCGACGGCGCGCGGTGCGCCGGCATCCACGACGAAGGAGTCGCGATGACCCCCCTGATCCTTGCGGCCGAAGCCGCCGAGTACCCGGTGGCCTACACACCCGCCGACGGGGTGCTCGTGGCCCTCGGCTTCCTGATGGTGCTGTCGTTCATGGCCCTCATCATGACGCGACGCCTGACCCCGATGGTCGCGCTCATCGTCGTCCCGACGATCTTCGGCCTGATCGCCGGCGCAGGCTTCGGTCTCGGCGACATGGTGATCGACGCGATCGGCAAGATGGCGCCGACCGCGGCCCTGCTGCTCTTCGCGATCATGTACTTCGGCATCATGATCGACGTCGGCCTGTTCGATCCGCTGATCCGCGTGATCACGCGCTTCCTGGGTGACGACCCGGCCAAGATCGTGCTCGGTACGGCGATCCTCGCCGGTGCGGTGTCGCTCGACGGCGACGGATCGACGACCTTCATCATCACGACCTCCGCGATGCTGCCGCTCTACCTGCGCCTGGGGATGAGCCCCGTGGTCCTCACGTGCGTCGCGGGCCTGATGAACGGCACGCTGAACATCGTGCCCTGGGGCGGTCCCACGGTCCGTGCAGCCACGGCCCTCGGCCTGCAGCCGACCGACGTCTTCGTTCCGATGGTCCCCTCGCTGCTCGCCGGTCTCGTCGTCGCTCTCGCGTTCGCCTGGTTCCTGGGCCTCTCGGAGCGCAAGCGCCTCGCGGGCTCGGTGGACACCTCGAAGCTCGACGGCGCCACCGGGTTCGGCCGGCTCGGCGCACCGAAGATGTTCCGCGGCGCGGAGTCCAAGCCCGGCGCGGTCGCGTCGCTGCGCACCGGCAACGTCGTGACGGTCCGCGGCGGGCGCGGCGCCGTCGCCGCCCCCGAGCTCGTCGTCGCGGCCGACACCGCCATGGCCGACACCATGCTCGACCCGAACCGCGCGACGCTCCGCCCGAAGCTCATCTGGTTCAACCTGGCGCTCACCGTCGCCGTGATGGTGCTGCTGGTGATGGACGTCTTCCCGCTCGCGTTCGTGTTCATGGTCGGCGCGGCGCTGGCCCTGATCGTGAACTTCCCGAAGCTGCGCGGACAGGCCGACGAGATCGTCGCCCACGCCCCGAGCATCGTCGGCGTCGTCTCGATGGTGCTGGCCGCCGGCGTGCTGGTGGGCGTCCTGAACGGCACCGGCATGGTCACCGCGATGGCCGCGTGGATCACGCAGGTGATCCCCTCCTCGATGGGCCCGTTCCTCGCGGTCATCACCGGCGTGCTGTCGATACCGTTCACGTTCTTCATGTCGAACGACGCGTTCTACTTCGGCATCCTGCCGGTCCTCGCCGAGAGCGCGGCGAACTACGGCATCGCCCCGGTCGAGATGGCCCGCGCATCGATCACCGGTCAGCCCGTGCACCTGCAGAGCCCGCTGGTGCCCGCGATCCTGCTGCTCGTCTCGCTCGCCGGAGTGAACCTCGGCGACCACCACAAGAAGGTGCTGTGGCGGGCGACGATCGTCTCGCTCGTGATGCTCGCCGTCGGCGTGCTCGTGGGTGCGGTGCCGCTCCTCGGCTGAGGCGCCGCCGCCACCCCCGCGTCATAAACGCGATTCACGCCCAGAAACGCGCTCTCCCCGCGTTTCTGGGCGTGGATCGCGTTTATCGGTGTCGGCTGAACCCACGTCGGCAGCGCACCCCCGCGGCACCGCCCCGCGCGGCCACGCGGCAGCGCCTCCGCGGCCACGCGGTCACGCGATGCCGAGCGCCGTCCGCACCGCCGCGACCACCTCGGCCTGCGCGCCGTCGCGGACGAACACCGGGATCCGCTCCAGCGGGGCGTCGACCTCGATCTCCCCGCCGCCGGCGAACACGGTCCCGCTCCACAGATCGGTCCACGCCGCCCCCGCAGGCAGCACCACACGCCGCGAGCGCGCGCCGGCCTCCATCACGGGCGCGACGAGCAGGTCGGGGCCGAAGAGGTACTGGTCCTTCACGTCCCACGTCCGCGCATCGTCGGGGAACCCGTGGAACAGCCCGCGCAGCACGGGCTGCCCGTTCTCGTGCGCGTCGCGCATCACGTCGCGGACGTACGGTCGCAGCGCCTCCCGCGCGAAGAGGTAGCGCTCGAGCACCGGCGTGACGGCCTCGCCGAAGCTCCACACCTCGTTCGGTCCGCCCGAGGGCGAACGTCGCGTCCCGTCGGCGGCGGTGACCGCGGTCGTGGGCAGACGGTCGCCGTGCAGCCGCATCACGGGACAGAACGCCCCGAACTGGAACCACCGCACCAGCAGTTCGCGGAACCCCTCGTCATCCGGGTCGCCGTGGTGGAAGCCGCCGATGTCGGTCGTGAACCACGGGATGCCGGCGACACCCATGTGGATGCCGGCGGTGACCTGCGCGCGCAGCGCGGCGAACGTCGAGGCGATGTCCCCCGACCAGACCAGGGCGCCGTAGCGCTGGCTGCCGGCCCAGGCCGTCCGCAGAAGGTTCACGACGTCGATCTCGCCGTCGCCCCACTGCCCCTCGGCGAAGGCGCGGGCGTAGTGCTGCGGGTAGAGGTTGCCGACCTTCAGCACCGATCCGAGGTGATACCGGTAGTTGTCGTAGTCGTAGAGGCCGTACTCGGGTTCGGCTTCGTCGAGCCAGAAGGTGCGGATGCCGTGCACCCCGTAGTTCGCGCGGATGCGGTCCCACACGAAGGCGCGGGCGCGGGGGTTGGTGGCATCCAGGAAGGCGCTCGGCCCCTCGAACGACATGTGCACGTCGAGCCCGCGTTCGGCGCGGACGAGGAGGTTCTCCTTCTTCATGCGGGCGTAGTTCTCGGACTCCAGCGACACCTGCGGCCACACCGACACCATGAGCTCGACCCCGAGCGAATCCAGCTCGCGCACCATCGCCGTCGGGTCGGGCCAGAACTCGTCCTCGAAGCGGAGGTCGCCCATCTTCGGCCAGTGGAAGAAGTCCGCCACGATGACGTCGAGCGGGAGCCCCCGCCGCTTGTGCTCGCGGGCCACCTCCAGCAGCTCCTCCTGCGAGGAGTAGCGCAGCTTGCACTGCCAGAAGCCGAGTCCGCGTTCCGGCATCATCGGCGTGTGCCCCGTGGCATCCGCGTACGCGCGGACGATGGCGCTCGGCGACCCGGCCGCGGTCACCCAGTAGTCGAACTGGTCGGTCGCCTCGGCCGACCACTGCGTGCCGTTGGCCGCGAAGGTGGCCCGTCCGATCGCGGGGTTGTGCCAGAGGAACCCGTAGCCGCGGCTGGACATCACGAACGGCACGCTCGACTGGGAGTTGCGGTGGGCGAGTTCGAACGTGCAGCCCTTCAGGTCGAGCACGTCCTGCTGGTACTGCCCCATTCCGAACAGGCGTTCGTCGGGATCGTGGTCGAACGACGCCGTCAGACGCACCTCGCCGCCGGGGACGGGGCGATGCTCGCGCGCGACGAGCGCGAGGGATCCGCCGGCGTCGCGTTCCTGGAACAGCAGGGTGCCGTCGGCGTCGAAGAAGCCGAGATGGCAGTGGTTGCGGTCGTACCCGGTCTGCAGCTGCACGGCGCTGGACGAGGTCGCGACCACTCGCAGACGCCCGATGGCGAGCGTCGCCGTGTCACCGTCGACGGCGACGTCGGCCACGACGGACGGCGGCGGCGGGAGGAGCGCCCAGTCGTGATCGAGCACGTCCTGCATCAGACGCGCGCGCACGCGCACGCTGTCGGCGCCCCAGGGCTCGATCACGACGGTCTCCCCGTCGCCGCGCCAGATCAGCCGTCGCCCGTCGACGACGAAGGGGGCGTCGATCACGCGGATGCCTCGGACGCGGGGCCGCTCCCCGTTCGGCGGAGGAGATGCTCGTGGGCGAAGACCAGGTAGACGCTCGCCGTCCACGTGTACGCGCGGTCGCGCAGGCCCGCGCCGCTGAGCGCATCGAAGTTCTCCGCGAAGCCGGATCGCTCGCACAGCGCCCGGAAGCGCTCGTTGACGACATCGGCGAGCGCGGTCCGTCCACCGCGACGCAGGCCCTCCTCGATGAGCATGGTCGAGGGCGCCCAGATCGGCCCGCGCCAGTACCCGTCGCTCTCGTACTCGGCGGAGCCGACGAGCTGCGTCGCCGGCCCCCACGGGGTGAGATGGGCCGCGATCCGATCCGCCAGCCCGTCGACCACCTCGTCCGGCAGCCGGTCGGACGCGAGCACGGGGAGCAGGGTGAGCAGGCTGGACCGCGTGCTGACGCGACCGCTCAGCGGCGCCACGGCGAAGAATCCGTCCTCGTCGTGCAGTTCGCGCAGCAGCGCCGCCCGGAGCCGTTCGCCCTCCGCCCGCCAGCCCGCGGCCTCGTCGATGTCGAGCTCGTCGGCGAGGTCGGCCAGCACGTCGAGCTGCACCGCGAGGAAGGCCGCCAGGTCGGGCGCCTCGATCACGCGATCGCGGTCGAAGGCGGTGGAATTGTCCCAACCGCTGTCGTTGCCGTGCTGGTAGTGCGGCAGCGCGCGCCCCGGCGCGGTGCGGTGCTCGAGCCAGAACCGCGACCAGCGCGAGAGCCGCTCGTAGATCGCGCGGAGCTCCTCCTCGGTCGCCGCCCGCGGCATCCGTTCGCGCAGCTTCGCCAGCGCCCACCCGTGGATCGGCGGCTTGACGTAGTTGTACAGCACTTCCGAGTGGGTGATCGAGTCGGGCATCGCGCCCGCGGCATCCTGGTGATCGAAGGGCGCGAGGAACTGATCGAGGGCGGAATCGGGCAGCCCGGGGGCGAGCGCGAGCGCGTTGAAGGTGTGGTCCCAGCTCCACACCTTGTCCATCCAGTGCTTCGACATGAGCACCGACTCGCGGTGCACGAATCCGGCCGGCGCCACGGTCGCCGACCACAGCACGTAGGCCGCGAGCGCGACCGCGGGGGTCTCGTCGGTGCGCCACGCGGCGATCGCGTCGAGGTACTCGGTGAACTCGCCGGCGACCCGGTCGCGCACCTCGCCGAACGCTTCCCGCGGCACGTACGACGGGGCCGCGGAGGTGATCTCCTCGATCGCGACCTCCCACTCCTCCCCGCTCAGGGTGAGCGATCGGATGCCATGCCCGAGAGCCTCGGCACCGGTGACCGCGAGTCGGCCCGTGAGCACCGTCACCCGGTAGCGGCGTCCCGTCTCGTAGGACGTGAAGACGTGGGAGCCGTCGAGGGGATCCTGGTACAGGTACGACCCGGTGAACGGCGTCAGTTCGGCGACGGCATCCTCGATCGTGAAATCGCCGCCGCCGGCGATCCGCACGGCCTCGTCGGACTCGAACACCGCGGCCGCCACGGCCTCCCCGTCGACGTGCCACGTCACCCAGGACGCGTCCGCACGGACGACGGCATCCACTCTCTTCCCGCCCCGGGTCGGGACGAGGCGCAGCACCGCGTGCATGCCGTTGACGTGCGAGACGAGGTGGACGTCGTCGGCGTGACGATGCAGACCGACGACGGGCGAGAGGTCGAGCCAGGATCCGCGTCGACTGAAGGGGATCTCGCGCACGTCGAACGACGGGAGGGAGGGTACGGACACGAAAGGGCCTTTCGAGGGTCAGTCTTTGACGGCGCCGGCGGTCACACCGGCCGCCACGTAGCGCTGGGCGAGGATCAGGAGCACGGCGGCGGGGATGGATGCCACCACGGCGGTCGCCATGATCGCGTTCCACTCCTGGTTGTTGTTGCCGATGTACCGGTAGATGCCGATCGTGATGGGCTGGAGCTTGCCTCCGCTGTTCAGCGTCGAGGCGAAGATGAAGTCCGACCACGACCACAGGAACGCGAACAGCGAGACCGTGACGATCGAGTTGCGGCTCACCGGCAGCACGATCGAGCGGAAGGTTCGCCAGGTGCCCGCCCCGTCGATGCGGGCGGCCGCGAGCAGTTCGTCCGGGATGCCGCGCATGAACGCCGTGAAGATCAGCACGCCGAACGGCACCGCGAGCGTCGAATCGGCCAGGATGAGCCCCGGGATCGTGTTCAGGATCCCCGCGTTGAGGTAGATGGCGTAGAAGCCCATCGCCATGATGATCCCGGGGATCATCTGCGCGATGAGGAGCACGAAGCTGAGGGCGTTCCCGCCGCGCGGGCGCAGTTTCGCCAGCGCGTAGGCCGCCGGCGCCGACAGGGCCAGGGTGAGGATCACGGTCCCGACACCGACCACGAAGCTCGTCCCGAGGAACGGCAGCTGGTCGGAGAGCACCCGCTCGTACCCCTCGAACGTCGGGGTGAGCGGGAACAGATCCGGCGGGGACTTGCGCATGTCGCTCTGCGGGGTGAGCGAGACGTTGATCATCCAGTAGACGGGGAACAGCATGATCCCGGTCAGGACCACGCCGATGAGTGTGATCCACCACGGTCGACGTTTCATCACACCTCCAGACGGCGCTGCGCGCGGATGTAGATCAGCCCGAAGACGAGGGCGATGACGATGAGCAGGTTGCCGACGGCGGCCGCCGGGCTGAGGTCGGGCAGGGCCGAGCCGAATCCCAGCCGGTACGACCAGATGGCGAGGGTGGTCGAGCTGGTTCCGGGGCCTCCCCGCGTCATGATCCAGATGATGTCGAAGACCTTGAGGGTGTAGACCAGGCCGAGCAGGATCGTGATCGCCGAGACCGGGCGCAGCATCGGGAACGTGATGCGCCAGAACTTCTGCCACGCGTTCGCGCCGTCGATGGATGCCGCCTCGTAGATGTCGCCCGAGATGTTCTGCAGGCCGCTGTAGAGGATGACGAGGTTGAACGGGACACCGATCCAGATGTTCGCGATGAGCACGGACACGAGCGCCCACTGGGGCGACGTGAGCCAGTTGACCGGGTCGAGGCCGAGCGCGCTCAGGGCGGCGTTGACGACGCCGGAGTCGGAGTTGAGCATCCACGACCACGCCGAGGCCGAAACCAGCAGCGGGAGCAGCCACGGCACGAGGAAGAGCGCCCGCAGCGTCGCCGACAGCGGGAAGCGCTGGAAGAAGAACACCGCCAGCGCCATCCCGATGGAGTACTGGAAGAGGATCGAGACGAGCGTGAACGTCGCGGTGTTGGCCAGGGCCGGCCAGAACGTGGCGTCCTGGAAGACCGTGACGTAGTTGGCGAACCACACGAACGGGGCGTTGCCGTCGATGAACGAGCGGACGGTGTAGTCCCGCAGGCTGAGGTCGAGGTTGCGGTACAGCGGATAGGCGTAGAAGACGACCAGGTAGATCACGACGGGGGCGAGGAACGCCCACGCGGCCCACTGGCCCCGGTGCCGCGGACGGCGGCCCGGGGTGGGGAGGGCGGCGGTGACCGCCGCCCTCCCGGAATCGCCGGTGCCCGTCGATGCAGTGAGCTGCGTCGCGGTCATGTCGGCGTGCCCCTTTCGAGTGGATGCGATTACTTGGACGACACGGCCTGCTGGGCGGCCTTCAGCGCGTCCTGCGGCGACTGCGCACCGGTGAGGGAGTTCTGCACGGCGGTCCACAGCTGCTCGGAGATGACCGGGTACTTCGTTCCGAGGTTGTCTCCGGTGCGGGCCTTCGCGGCGTTGACGGCGGTGACCCACGGCTGGAGCGAGGCGTCGCCGGCGAGCTGCTCCTTCTGCGCCTCGGGGGTGGCCGCGACGTAGTTGAGGGTGTTGTCGGTCTTCACGACGTTGGCCGTGCTCGTGAGGCACTCGACGATCTTGGCCGAGGCCGCGTAGCGCGCGGAGTCCTTCTGCACCGGCAGCGTGAGGAACTCGCCGCCGGTCGGCGCGGGAGCCGCACCGCCCGTGGCCCCCGGGATGGGGATGACCTCGTAGCCGGCCTTCGCGGCTCCGGCCTTCTGCCAGGTGCCGTTCTCCGCGAAGCCGAAGTCGCCCGTCTCGAATTCCTGCCAGCTGGTGGTCTGGGTGTTGTTGATGACGGAGTTCGGCGCCCAGCCCTTCTTCACCCAGTCGGTCCACAGCTGGACGGCCGAGACGGCCTGCGCCGAGTCGAGCTTCGTGAGGTCGGCGCCGGAGCCCCAGAACCACGGGAGGAACTGGAAGCTGCCTTCCTCGGTGCCGATCCCCGAGAACGTGATGCCCTTCTTCCCGGACGCCACGACCTTCTCGATCGCGGCGTTCAGGGTCGTCCAGTCCGTGATGGAGGTCGGGTCGACGCCGGCCGCGGTCAGCACCTGCGGGTTGTAGTACAGCGCGAGGGTGTTGGCCCCGATCGGGACGCCGTACGTCTTTCCGTCGACCACCGAGGCGCCGAGGATGTTCTCGGCGACGTCGCCGACCTGGAGGCCGTTCTCGTCGGTCGCGGTGAGGATGCCGGCCTCGACCAGCGTCGAGACGGCCGGGTTGTCGATCAGCAGGATGTCGGGCGAGTCGCCCTGCTGCCCGGCGAGCAGGGCCTTGCTCGTCAGGTCGCTGGTGTCGAAGCCGGTGCGCTCGACGGTGACCCCCGCGTCTGCGGCGCAGGAATCGATGACCTTGGCCCAGTCGGAGCTGGCGTCGTACTGCGGGTACGGGTCCCAGAACGTGTAGGCGCCTCCGGTGCCGCTGCTGCTGTCGCCGGTGCCGCCACCGGCACAGCCGGCCAGAATGCCGACGGCCACGGCGCCGACGGCGACCGCGCCCAGAGCGCGGGTACGGGTGTTGTTCGTGCTCACTGCGATTTCCTCTCTGAAATGTGACTGCGTTGTCCTGCAGATGACGCGTTGAACCGGTTCGACGATGGGCGACGAGAACGGCACGCGTCCGCCGCCCTCAGGCGGTGCTCCCCCTGTCGGTGAGCTCCGGCTCGATGAAACCCACGACGGACGGACCGTGTGCGGGATCGGCGATGCGCCGGACCAGGTGCTGGACCGCCATGCGGCCGAGCCGGTCGGGGGAAGTCTCGACCGCCGTGTACGGCAGGAGGAAGGTGCGCCCGAAATCGCGCGAATACAGGCTGACGACGGAGAGGTCCCGCGGCACGACTGTTCCTCGCTCGTGGAGGACGGCGGGGAGGGCCGCGATCGAGGCGTCGTTGTGGACGATGAGCGCGGTCGCATCCGACCGCGTGTCCAGGATCGCGTTGAGGCTGCGCTCGATGCCGGGCGACTGGGATTCGCCGTAGTACGGATGGAGACGGATGCCGTATCGCGCTGCGCGCTCCAGGGCGGCGTCGCGGAATCGCCACGCGTACGCTCCCCCGCGCTCGAACACGTGGCGCGGCGGCGAGACCAGCAGGATGTCGCGGTGCCCGAGACCGTAGAGGTGGTCGACGATGATCCGCGCGGCCTCACCGAAGTCGAGGTCGAAGACGTCCAGGCCCTCGGTGTCGCGCGGCAGGCCCACCAGCGCACCGGGCTGACGTGCCTCACGCAGCGCGGCGAGTCGGGGGTCGTCGTGGGTCACGTCCAGAAGCACGACGCCGTCGACCATGTTCGACGACGTGATGCGTCGAACGGCGCCGGGGCCGTCGCCGTCGGTGACCATGAGGATGTCGTAGCCCAGCTCCCGCGCGGCGTTCGAGACCGCCAGGATGTACTGCAGCATCGCGGGCGGGAACTCGTCGTCGTGGAACTGCAGGAGCAGCCCGAGGACCATGGTCTGCGAGGTCGCGAGGGCGCGCGCGCCCGCGTTCACGGTGAAACCGAGCTCGGCGATCGCGGCGTCGATCCGCTCGCGCGTTTCTCGGGAGATCGGCCGGTTGCCCGACAGGGCGTAGGAGACGGTGCTGCGGGAGACGCCCGCAGCCTTCGCCACATCACCGATCGTGGTCATGTCGCGCCCCTTTCATCGTCGAACCGGTTCGATCATCGTAGCGCCGTTCTGCCCGGGGGAGCAAGAGCCATGTCGTCGAATACCTGTCATTCTGACCCGGAATCACCCGAGCCACGACAGAACCCCCGCGACGGCTGTCGCGGGGGTTCTGTCGGTCACGCTCAGTCGGCGCTGCGACCGCGCCGGCGTGAGATCAGGCCGGCGCCGACGGCGATGGCGAGAGCGCCCGCCAACACCGCCCCGAACCCGGCGAAGGCACCCCCGGTGGTCGCCAGCGATCCAGCGTTCGAACCCGCGGAGGACGCTCCCCCGCCGCTTCCCGACCCGGTCGACCCCGTGCCCCCACCGGCCCCGGAGCCGCCGCCGGTGCCCGGATCGGCCGCGGTGACCGACAGCGCGGTCGACGCGGTGCGGCCGGAGTCAGCCCCCGTGGCCACCAGTTCGTGGTCGCCGACCGGCGCCGTGCCCGGGACGGTCACCGACGTCGAGAACGAACCCGCGGCATCCGCGGTCGCCTCTCCCAGGACGATCACGTCGGAGTGCAGCTCCAGGGCGACCTTCTCGTTCGGGGCGAAGCCGGAGCCCGACACCGACACGGTGCCGCCCTGCGCGACCGACGTCGCGTCCACGCTCACCGTCGCCACCACCGGCGGGGCGTCCGCGGGACGCAGCGCGGTGAAGGTGAGGCGGTCCAGGTTCGGCGCCCACTGCGAGCGCAGTCCCAGGGTCGGGAACCGCTCCGAGATGAAGGTGGTGCCGTTGAAGTCCGGCGCCTCCTTCGAGGCGAACGAGACGGTGTTCTCCCCGGCCCGCAGGTCGACCGGGACCGTGAGCTCCCAGAACTGGTTGGCGTTGTAGCTCTGCGGGAACAGCACCTTCTGAACGGTCCCGCCGTTGACCGATATGTCGGCACGGCGCGCCACCGGGTCGGGGTTGTAGTGCGATGCGGGCGACTGCTCCTCGTTGGAGTAGCGCACCGTCATCGCGTAGGTGCCCGCCTCGGCGACCGTGACCTTCGTCGTGAGGGTGTTGGCGTTGTCCTGCGCGCCGCCGACGCCCACGACCGCCTTTCCACCGCTGGCGAGGGAGAGATCCTGCACCCGGGCGGACCCGCCGAGGACGCCGTCCTCGGCCTCGATCGTCTGGCTGGCCAGCACGCCCTCCGAGGGCTCGACCGCCACGCGGTCCACGGCCAGGGCGCCGCTGCCCCCGACGATCTCGACCTTGTTGATGCCGCCGACGAGGAACGCGGGGACCCGCGCGGTGTCGGAGACCTCGCCCAGTTCGACGTCGTTCACCTTCAGGATGCCGGTTCCCCCGCCGAGGGTCTTCACCTCGAGCGACTTCTCCGCGTCGTCCTTGCTGTACACCCAGAAGGTCGCCGACTGGCCCGCTGCGACGTCGACGTATCCGGAGCCCGAGACACCGGGCCGGTCGTACGACGCCGTGGTTCCGTGCAGGACGGCGTTCTCCGCCTCGTAGAGGGGCGTGTAGTCGGGGTTGGCGAGCGTCAGGTCGATCTTGTCGATCAGCGCGATGCCCTTTGTCTTCTTCGATCCGTCCAGGCTCTGCGAGGCGACCGTGATGGTGTGGCGCCCGCGGGTCAGCTCGACGGTGGTGTCGGTGTGGTTCCAGACGACCCACTTGTATCCCAGCTCGGCGTAGACCTCCTGCTCGGCGGCGTCGTCGACGCGCACGAACATGTTCACGGGGCCCTGCTCCTCGTTGCGGGGTTCCTTGTTGAACGCGTTCGCGAGGATGCTGAGGTCGTACGTGCCGTCCGCCGGCACGTCGACCTGGAAGTTCAGCGCGAGATCTCCGGTGGAGCCGTCGCCCGACGCCTCCCCCGTGATGTTGCCGACGTTGCGGTTGCCCGACGTGTAGAACTTCCCGACATCGGCCGGCGACCCCTCGTAGTTGACGAAGTGGCCTCCGCCGGTGAACGGCGCATCCTCCGCCTCGTAGACGCCGCGCCACGACACCGGGGACTTCGCCGGGCTGGTGGTGTCCGTACCCGGGGTCACGATGACCTCGTACGCGGAGTCGGTGCCGAGCGCGGGCAGATCGCCCTGGCCGAACTGCAGGCTCAGCGAACCCTCGACGATCGGGGCGTCGAACTCGGCGACCGTCTGCGGTTCGCCGGAGTCACCGATCTGACCGGTCCAGCGGATGTCGCGCACCTGGACGTGGGCCGAGCCGCCGAGGTAATCGGGCAGGCGATCGAAGTAGACGCTCTGATCGCCCGTGCTGCCTCCGAAGAGCGCGTGCACCTTCTGGTTCGCGTCATCGACGGTCGCCACGCCCTGGAGCGTGTAGCTCTGACCGGGCTGCGGCGGGTGCACCGTCACGGTGTCCCCGGTCATGTTCCCGTACGCGTTCAGCAGCCACCACTGCCCGTTGCCGCGGTTGGACTGCACGGCGGAGTCGCTGAGGTTGCCGTCGATGTTCCAGTAGGCGATGTCGGCGTCGATCTTGGAGTCCTCGATCGCGGAGATCCACTGGATCATCTGCGCCGGAACCGAGGTGTGGTAGTTGAAGGCGTACTCGTTGACGTTGATCGGGAGATGCGTCCCCGCCCACTTCGTGCCCGCGAACAGCTCGTCCTCCCATCCGCGGTAGCGGGCGACCGAGTCGCGGATCGTCGCGGGGTTGCTCAACTCGTGCCACGTGAAGACCGCGGGGACGGTGTCGTTCGCGATGGCGTGCTGCAGGAACCCGTACGTCTGGTTGAACAGGATGCTCGTGTTCGGGCCGCTGACACGGGCGTCGGGCATCTTGTCCTTGATGATCCGGTACGCGCGGTCCCACGCGCTGAAGAAGCGAGCCGGGTCGTCCAGCCAGCTCTGGCCCCAGAAGGACTGGCCGCCGTTGCCGTACATGTTGCCCTCGGGCTCGTTGAACGGCACGAACACGATGCGCTTCTGGTACTCCGCGGGGAGCTGGAGCACCTGGTCGACCTGCGCGCCGATCGAGTCGAGGAACCAGGCCTCCTTCTCGGCGCCGCTGTCTCCGGGCACCTCGTACGGGAAGCCGCGGTTGATGTCGGTCATGTAGATGTAGACGTCGCCGTTGGACGAGTCGGCGAGCGGCTTCACGACCTCGAGGGCGTCGGCGCCCGGGTGCTGCGGGCCGTCCTGCGCCTTGGTCGACACGGTGCGCAGTTGGATGCCGTCGATCAGGTTGTTCGAGGGCAGACCGGGGCCGTAGAGGCCGTAGAGGGTTCCGGAGGCCCCTCCCATGAAGGCGCCCGTGCGGTCACCGACGTCGATCGAGAACTCGCCGGGAGTCGTGACGCGCACGGTCGCGGTGACCGCGGTGTCGGTGCCGTCGACGGTGCCCTGCACCGTGAAGACGCCGCGCTGCGCGTAGGCGGACGCGGGGACGTCGGCCCAGGTGACGGGCGCGAGTCGCTGCTGCCCGTCGTCGAACTCGGCTTTCACGCCCGGGAGCTGCGGCGCGGCACCGATGTCGGTCTGCACCGTCACGCTCGTCTCCAGCACCCGGGTGAGCTGGGGCGCGGCATCCCCCGCGAGCGCGCGCACCTGACCGGCGGTGAGCGCGGTGTCGTACACCTGGAAGTCGTCGATCGCGCCGGCGAAGAAGGGGTGTACCCCGGTCCAGAAGGGCTGCCCGATGTAGCCCGAGTCGGGCGAGGACGCGCCGAAGAGGGCGCTGGAGACATCGGCGCCGACGGCGGTGCGAGCGACTTCGAGCCCGTCGAGGTAGTACACCAGCGCTCCGGCGTCGATCGTCGTGGTCACGAGGTGCCACTCGCCGGAAGGGAGCGCCGTCGATCCTGCGGCACCCGCCTCGCCCTGGCTGGTGGGCTTCACGCTGGAACGGGCCTTGTCGTCGCCCTGGAACCGCGGCGTGTAGAACGCCGCGCTGTCCTTGTCCTTGCCCAGCGTGTAGAGCCACTGGAAAGCGTCACCGCCGTCCCACTTGACCCAGGACGAGATGGTGGTGGAGGTCAGCCCCTGGAACAGACCCGAGGGGACGGTGATGAACGGCGCGGTCGTCGAACCTGCGGCCCCGCCGGAGAGGTGGAGGGCCTTCCCCCCGGCCGGTCCGTCGACGAGCTGGGCGGAGCCCGGGTTGGCCAGCACGCCGTCGCGCCCCTTGCCCGACTCGTCCTTCACCGTTGCCGTGACGGATGCCGCGGCGTCGAAGTCGTAGTCGAGGATCACGTGGCTGCTCGCGTCGTCGGCGGGGGCCGCTTCGGCGAGAGGTACGTGGACGGGGGAACCGACGGCGAGGGCGGCGACGGCCAGCCCTGCCGCAACGGTGGCGATGGGCGCGCGGGCGGCGCGCCGTCGAGTCGACCTCATGGAACTCTTCTCTCGTCGTTGAGTGGGGTCACCGGGATTTTGCGTCGAATCGGTTCGACACACGGTAAACGGGAGACTCGTCCGCCGTCAAGGGGGATGCCGCATGTCACGTGCCCCCGGCTGCGACGACGGTGCTCGGACGAACGCCCGGCGGCACCCCCGCACCCGCCGCCACCCTCGCAACCGCCGCCACCCCCGCAGCCGCCGCCACCCCCCAGCGCGATAAACGCGGTCCGCGCCCAGAAACGCGCTCTCCCCGCGTTTCTCGGCGTGGATCGCGTTTATCGGTGAGGTGACACCGGTCCACTCGAAGGGGTGGGGCGAGAACAGAAGGAGCCCGGATGCCATGGCATCCGGGCTCCTCCCGTTCCGATCGTCAGACGATCACGAGACCGTGCGTCGCGGACGACGCAGGGTCCACACCACTCCTCCCGCCACGAGCAGGAAGGATGCCAGCAGCGCCGCCCCGAGCGGAGCCTGCGCCCCGGTCGCGGCGAGCTGGCCCGCGGCCACCACGGTGATCGGGATCGTGCGGATCACGTTCCCGTCGGCGCCGAACACCACGATCGTGTGGCTGCCCGCGGCGAGGTTGCCGGGGATCTGCACGTCGAACGTGACACGGCCGCTCGCGTCGGCGGCGGGGATGCCGGCGATGCGGATGGGGTCGCTGCGCAGCTCCGCGGTGACCTGCTCACCCGCTGCCAGACCCGTCACCGTCACGCGCACGATCCCCCCGCGCTCGACCGTGGTGGTCGAGACCGACACCGACGGGGCGGCATCCGGGGTGCTCGTGGGCGAGGCCGTCGGGGTCGGCGTGCCCGTGGGCTCGGTCGTCGGCTCCGGCGTCGCGGTGGGCGTGGCCGTCGGCGTCGCCGTGGGCGTGGCCGTCGGGGTCGGCGTCGGGGTCGGCTCCGTCGTGTCGGGAACCTCGCGCGGCGCGACGCTCGACAGGGTCGGCTTCACGGCCTGGAACAGCCCGTCCGGGCCGATCTCGAGGCGATCGATGGTCGTCTCGCGGTTCGTTCCACCGCCGCCCGGGATCGCGAACCGGTGGTACGCGATGTACCACTCGTCCGTGCCCGGCACGGTGATGATCGAGCTGTGTCCCGTGCCGAGGATGCCCTGCGAGGTGTCCTTCGAGAGGATCACGCCGCGGTACGTCCACGGGCCGTCGATGCTCGCCGACGTGGCGTAGCCGACGCGGTAGTCGGCCGAACCGGTGTCGTCGATCGAGTACGTCAGGTGGTACAGACCGTCGCGGTAGTTCACGAACGTCCCCTCGCGGAAGTCGTTCAGACCCGAGATCGGCTTGATCGTGCCCGCCTTGATGCTCTTCATGTCATCGGACAGTTCGCCGTAGACCGGGTTGCCGTTGCCCCAGAACAGGTAGTACTTCCCCGTCTTCGGGTCGTGGAACGCCGCCGGGTCGATCGCCTGTCCGCTGTGGACGCTCTCACCGTTGGTGATCATCGGCTGAGCGTCCGCGGTGAACGGCCCCTCGGGGCTGTCGGCGACCGCGACACCGATCTCCTTGCGGTTGTCCTGCGGGTTGTGACCGCTGAAGTAGAAGTAGTACTTCCCGCCCTTCTCGATGATCGTCGGAGCCCACGCGTTGCCGGTCGCCCACGGGACGTCGCCGTTCGCGCCGTCCAGCGTCAGGAACGGCTTGTCGGACCGTGTCCAGTCGACGAGGTTCTTGGACTTCCACACGTAGAACGTGTTGCCGCCCCAGCCGGGGACCCCGTCGGTGGTCGCGTAGATGTAGTACGTGTCACCGAACACCGCGATGTTCGGGTCGGCGTACAGGCCCGGCAGGACCGGGCTCTTCATCTCGACCGCCTTCAGCGTCCAGACCACATCGGCCTGCCCGTCGGTCTTCAGCGTGACCGTGACCGGCGTGCTGAGGTTTCGGACCGTGCCCGATGCCGGGGTCGCCGTCGTGCCGGATGCGGTCGTGAACGTCGGGCGCAGCTTCGTCAGGTCGGTGCCCGGCACGACGGGGAACAGCACCGTGCGGTTCTCGGCGTCGACGATCGGGGCGACCTTGAGCGCCGCGGCATCCTGCAGGCCGACCTCGGTGATCAGCCCCGGGTTCTGGGCCGCGACCTCGTCCGGGCTCAACGCGCGGTTGTAGAGCGCGAACTCGCGCATCTGACCGCGGAAGAGGTTGTCGTCGTTGTACACGGACTTGCCGAGGTAGTTCGCCAGGGTCGTGCCCTTGCCGATGTCCCCCGGTCGGACCGTGACGTTGGTGTTCTCGGCGACCTTCTGGCCGTCGAGGTACAGCCGCGCGGTGTTGCCGCTCAACGTATACGTCAGGTGCACCCAGCGGTCGCGCGGCAGGGCGCTGGCGGCGGACGCGTTCTGCTCGCCCGTCCAGTTGCCCGTGGTGAGCGCGCCGCGGTACTGGCCGTTGCCGGTCGAGAACAGGTACCCGTTGCCCTTTCCGTCTCCGCCGGTGTTGCCGAAGGCGTACAGGAAGTACGGGTTCTTCTGCGCCGCGTCGATCCGCACCTCGGTGTCGACGGTGAAGTCGGTGACACCCGCCAGCACGTTGTCGGGCAGATCGACGTAGTCGTTGCTGCCGTCGAAGGTCAGCGCATCGTCCGAGAACGTCGCCCCGCCCTGGATCTGCGCGTCGCGGCCCGCACCGGAGCGGTCGTGCAGCGTGGCGCCCGAACCGTCGGTGAAGTCGTAGCGCAGGACCTCGCCCTTGTCGTTCGCCGTGACCGGGGTCACGCCGGGCTCCGTGACGATGTTCTTCCGCAGGGCCGCGAGCTCCTCCGCGGTCACGGGCATGACGGTGCCGTGGCGCGGGCTGCTCGGGAGCTTGTAGCTCGCCGGGACCTGCCAGTTCGGGTTCGCGATGTCGGTGGTGGCCAGCGGGATGTACCCGCGCCCGCCGTACTCGTCGACGAACAGGTAGTACTTGTCGCCGTTGACGTCGCCCGGGTTGGACTTGAAGATGCTCGGGCCTTCCACGGCACCTGTGCCGGCGTTCTTGCCGATGCACGACGTGACCTGCGTCCAGTCCTTCAGCGGAGCGGTCAGCACCGCGGAGCTCTCCTGGATGATGTCGCTGCAGCCGGTGGTCCCGGCGCCCTCATCCTTCGTGAACCGCTGGTAGACGCCGTTCGCCTTGATGACGGTCGAGTCGATGCGGGAGATCCCGCCCTGCCAGACCTGCGGCGCGCTGAAGGTCACGAAGTCGCGCGTGGTGGCGTACATCATGCTGTTGGGCACGTTGGCGGTGTGATTCGGGTCATCCGCCGGGTAGATCTTCGAGGCCCAGAACACCACGTACTGGCCGAGGCTCTCGTCGTAGTACGCCTCCGGCGCCCAGGTGTTGCCGGCGGTGTCGGGCGAGACCCGGACGTGCCGCTGGTCGCTCCAGTTCACGAGGTCGTGCGACTCCCACACCTCGATGTACTTCGAGCCGATGGTCTGCGAGTCACCCCACGAGGTGCCACCGCCGATCGAGAGGTCGGTGGCGATCAGGTAGAACGTGTCGCCCTCGGGAGAGCGGATGATGAACGGGTCGCGGAGGCCCTTCTCCCCGTACTTCGAGGTGAGGGCGGGCTTGCCGCCGTTGAGCTCGGTCCACGACAGCGCGTTGTTGCCGTTGCTCGCGGCGAAGTAGATGTTCTCGCCCTCGATCGTGTTCCCGGTGAAGTACGCGAAGGTGTAGCCCTCGAAGGCACCGAGGTGCACGGCCTTGCGGACGTTCACGGCGATGTCGCGCGTGCGGGTCGCCGAGCCCTTCGTCACGGATGCCGTGAGCGTGACGGTCGTGTCGGCCTCCTGGCGCGCGACGACGCCCGTGGCGGAGACCACCGCGGGGTTCGAGCTCGTCCACGTGACGGGCAGACCGTCCGCCGTCGTCGGCAGCGTCAGATTGCCGCGCGCATCGTCGGCGTTGACCACCGTGATCGCGTCGACGGCGCGCTGCGCCGCTCCCGCGTCATCGGGGACGGCCAGCACGGTGGCGGTGAAGCCGGTGCTCTGCGTCGCGGTTCCGCGGGTGAGAGTGGCCGTCAACGTGACCGTGGCGTCCGCCTGTCCGGCGGCGGGGCGCGTGACCGTGCCCGTGGACGACACCACCGCGGGGTTCGACGACGCCCACGAGATGCTCGATCCGTTCGTGCCGCCGGCCGGCAGCGCGATGTCCGAGGTCACGGCGCTCAGGTCGCCGAGGCCGAGGGCGGCCTTGTCGCGGGCGACGCGCTGCTCGTCGGTGGGGACGAGCGTGGTCACCTCGTCGGCGGAGAGGGCCCGGTCGTACATGCGGAAGTCGCGGAGGCTGCCCGCGAGACGCCGGTCGGGGGTGTAGTTCGAGCGGCCGAGGTAGTTGGCGGTGGTCTTGCCGCCACCGATCGAACCGGGGGTGGTGGTGGTGTTGGTGTTCTCGGCGACCTTGACGCCGTCGAGGTACAGGCGCGAGGTCTTGCTGCCCGCGTCGAGGGTGTACGTGAGGGTCTTCCAGACGCCGCGGTCGAGATTCGCCGAGCCGCGGGTCTCCTGCTCGGTCGACCAGTTGCCGCTGGCGATGCCGGTGCGGGCCGGGTTGCCCGTGGCGAACAGGTAGCCGTTGCCGTACCAGTCCGTGGTGTTGCCGAGACCCCAGATGAAGTAGTTGCCCGACTGCTCCGGGCGCACGAGCACGTCGGTGCTGACGGTGATGGACGAGAGCCCCGCGAGGATGTCGTTGGGAACGCTCACATAGTCATCGGCGCCGTCGAGTCGGACGCCGTCGCCGCCGGTCAGCGAGGGTCCGCCGACGTAGGCGGCGTCGCGACCGTTGCCGGAGGCGTCGTGGGCGACGGTCCCCGAGGTCTCGTCGAGCGGGTAGGAGACGACCAGTCCGCTCGTGGGTGTCGCCGCATCTGCGGCCAGGGGGACGGCGATCGGCGCCGCGACGAGCGCGGCGACGACCGGGACGGCGAGCGCCCAGGACGGGAGACGGCGGGGGAGCGCCGTCCGGGGGAGTGTAGGCACGGGGGTGCGGGTCCTCTCGTGAATGCGACATTGCATGAGTCGACGACAACGACGACTGACGCGATGTTAGCGCTCACAGTGCGGTACTCGCCAGCATGTGACGCGAACCGACCGCCTGAGAGCGATCCCACGCTTTTTCACTGCGGGACGGATCCGGTTCGATGTCCATGACGCGCGGACGCGCCCTCGCGGCATCCGCGTGTCGTGGACACCGAACCTCGGCGCGGGGGCGCAGAGGGAGACACCGAGCGGCGACGTCGGCGCCGCCGGAGACGCCCGAAGGCTCGGCGTCAGGGGCGCAGCGGCGCCGAATCGCGCAGGACGAGACGCGTCGGCAACGGGGTGCTCTCGCTGACGGTGTCGGGCTCCTCGACCATCAGCAGCACCTTCTGCATGAGGATCTCCCCCAGCGCGGCGAAGTCCTGGCGCACGGTGGTGAGCGACGGGAAGAGGAACGGCGCCTCCGGGACGTCGTCGAAACCGACCACCCCGATGTCCTCCGGCACCCGCAGCCCGCGCTCGCGCAGCGCCGACAGCACACCGATCGCCATGTGGTCGTTCGCGACGAAGATCCCCTCGCCCGGCGCGATGTCGGTCTCGGTCGCGATCCGGTAGCCGCTCGCCGCCGACCAGTCGCCGTGGACGGGAGGCGTGGACTGCGCGCGCGCGGAGGCGATCTCCTCGCGCCACCCGCGCAGACGCTCCACCGCGTCGGGGTTGCGGGCCGGACCGGCGATGTGGCGCACCGTCGTGTACCCCGACTCGAGCAGGTGTCGCACCGCCGCCCGCGCCCCGCGATACTGGTCGATCGCGACGAGGCGCGGGTGGGGGCGGCTGGTCGTGGCCGCGGCGACGATGGGGACGTCGATCTCGATCGCCTGCACCGCCGCCAGCACCTCGACGTCGACGACGATGAGCACGATGGCATCCACGCGCTGCTTCAGGAGCCCGTCGATCGCGGCACGGACGGCGGCCACGTCGTTCTGGGGCGAGCTGATCGCGTCGACGTTGTAGCGGGCGGCGCGGGCGGCGAAGTTGAAGTTCGTCGCGATCGAGGTGGGGCCGTAGTCGACCGTGCCCGGAGTGACCAGGCCGATCGTGCGGGTGCGCCGCGTGACCAGGGCCCGCGCCGCCGGCGACGGGCTGTACCGGAGCTGCGCGATGGCCTGCTCGACGCGCGCCCGCGTCGCCGGACGGACGTTCGGCATGTTGTTCAGGACGCGCGAGACCGTCTGATGCGAGACACCTGCCAGGCGGGCGACATCGAAGATGTTGGCGGTCCGGGATGCCTTGTCCTCAGCCATCGGAGACCCCCTCCTCCCCCGCGGCCGGCTTGGCCACGAGGGCGAGGAGGGCGTCGGAGGTGAGTTCGGCGGCGGGGAGGATCTGCGCGAGCACGCCGTCGCGCATGACCGCGACCAGGTGCGCGACGCGCAGCACCTCGTCGAGTTCGGCGGAGATGTAGACGATCGCGAGGCCGTTGTCGGACAGCTCGCCCACCAGGCGCTGGATCTCGGCCTTCGCCCCGACATCGATGCCGCGCGTGGGCTCGTCGAGCACGATGACCCGAGGCGAGAGCGCGAGGAGGCGCGCCAGCAGCACCTTCTGCTGATTGCCGCCGGAGAGCGTGGCGACGGGGCGGTCGATGTCGGCGGGGCGGATGTGCAGCGCCTCCACCCAGCTCGTCGCGAGCTCCCGACGCCGCGCCGTGCTGAGGCGGTGGAAGATCCCGCGCTGCGCCTGGAGGGCCAGCGTGATGTTGTCGAGGACGCTGAGGTCGCCGATGATCCCCTCGGTGCGCCGGTTCTCCGAGGAATACGCCACGCGTCGGCGGATCGCCTCGCGGGGCGACCCGAGCCTCACCGGCTCGCCGTCGATGCGCACCTCGCCGCCGTCGGGGTGGTCGACGCCGGTCAGGGCTCGCGCCAGTTCGCTGCGTCCCGACCCCAGGAGCCCGGCGACACCGATGACCTCGCCCTCGGCGATGTCGACGTCGGCGTCGCGCAGTCGGGACCCGGATGCCAGACCCCGCGCGCTCACGATCGACGGCCCCTCTGCGGGCTCGGGCGAACGCTGCCCGAGCGGCGCGAGGGCGTCGGCGGCGGCCCCGAGCATCTTCTCGACGAGGTCGATGCGGAGGAGCTCACGCGTGCCGTACTCCCCCACCAGTCGCCCGCCGCGGAGGACCGTGACGCGATCGCAGATCTCGTAGACCTGGTCGAGGAAGTGCGAGACGAAGACGATCGCGATCCCCTGCGTCTTGAGATCGCGGATGACCCGGAAGAGCTCGGCGACCTCGTCGGCATCCAGGCTGGAGGTCGGCTCGTCGAGCACGAGCACCTTCACCTCGATGGAGACCGCGCGGGCGATCGCGACGAGCTGCTGGATGGCGAGGGGGTGGGTGGACAGCACCGACGACGGGTCGACGTCGACGCCGAGCGACGCGAGGGCCTCGGCCGCGCGATCGCGCATCGCGCGGTGATCGATCATCCCGAACCGCCGCGGCTCGCGTCCGAGCGAGATGTTCTCGGCGACGGTGAGGTTCGGAAGGAGGTCGATCTCCTGGTAGACGGTGGAGATCCCGACCGCCTGCGCATCCGCCGGGGTGGAGAACTGCATCGCACGACCGTCGAGGAGGATCTCCCCCTGGTCGAGACGCAGTGCCCCCGTGATCGCCTTGATCAGCGTCGACTTGCCCGCGCCGTTCTCTCCCATGAGCGAGTGCACCTCACCGGGGCGCAGGCGGAAGTCGACGTCGGCGAGGGCGGACTCGACGCCGAAACGCACCGTCGCCCCGCGAACCTCGAGGAGGGGCGGGGCAACGGTGGACATGGGGTCAATCATGCCCGCGCGACGCTCGTCGCGCGCGCATCCTGCGCGGGCGCGTCATTTGGAGAGCGCGGACCGCGACACGATGATCCGCTGGACCACCACGAACACCAGCAGCAGCGCTCCGACGGTGATGCGTGTCCAGGACTGCTCGGCGCCCGAGAAGGAGATGATCGTGCGGATCAGGCCGTAGACGAAGACACCGATCATCGAGCCCAGCACGAACCCGCTCCCACCCGTCAGCAGGGTGCCGCCGATGACGACCGCGGCGATCGTGTCGAGCTCGGTCCCGACGCCGTTGAGGGGGTAGCCGGCGCCGGAGTACGCGGTCAGGACGATGCCCGCGAGCCCCGCGCACACGCCGCTGATGACGTAGACCGACAGCTTGGTGCGCACGACGGGCAGGCCCATGAGCCGCGCCGACTGCTCGTTGCCGCCCACCGCGTACACGGTGCGCCCGAACCGGGTGAAGCGGAGCACGAACGCGGCGAGCGCCACGGTGAGCAGCGCGATGATCCCCGTCGGGGTGATGTACCACCCGGCGAACGAGAAGCGGGTGGACTGCAGCCACAGCAGTCCCTCGTTGTCGACCTTGATCGACTGCAGGCTCACCACGAACGCGAGGCCGCGGGCGAGGAACATGCCGATCAGCGAGGCGATGAACGGTTGCACGTCGAAGAACTGCACGAGCACGCCGATCAGCAGACCGATCGTCGCGCCGATGAGGATCATCGCCGGAACCGCGACCGCGACGGGGACCCCCTGCGAGAGCAGGCTGGCGCACAGGATGCCGGTGAAGGCCATGACTGCACCGACGGAGAGGTCGATGCCGCCCGTCAGGATGACGAAGGTCATGCCGACCGCGAGCACCAGCAGGTACGCGTTGTCGAGCAGGATCGACGACAGGATCCGCGGCAGCTGGAAGTTCGGGAAGTACGCCATGGACCCCGCGATCATGATCAGCAGGATCGCGATCGCGGCGAACACCGGGATCCACGAGACGTGGCGGCTGAGGAATCGGCGGTACGTGGTCGGGGCGACGGGGCCCCGCTCAGCGGTGAGAGTGGCCATCAGGACAGCACCTTTGCGTCAGGACGTCGGGTGAGGGGACGCAGGGCGGAACGGCCCGCGGTCTGGAAGAACGCGCGGAACCGGCGCGACTGCAGCAGCACGACGATCAGCACGGCCGCGGCCATGAAGACCGGGCTGACGGCCGGCGGAACACCCAGGAAGGTGATCGTGCTCTTGAGCGTCTGGATCGTGAACACGCCGACGACCGTGCCGGCCAGGCTGAACTTGCCACCGGCGAGCGAGGTGCCGCCGAGGACCACCGCGAGGATGGCATCCAGTTCGATGTAGAGACCTGCGGCGTTCGCGTCGGCGGCCATGATGTTCGAGCTGTAGAGGATTCCCGCCATGCCCGCGAGCGTGCCGCTGGCGATGTAGGCGCCCCAGATGATGCCGCGCGAGCGGACTCCCGCGAGGCGGCTCGCCTCGGGGTTGATGCCGACCGCCTCGGTCAGCATGCCCAGCGCGGTGCGTCGCTCGACGATGCCGACGACGATCACCGCGGCGATCGACACGTAGAAGGCGAACGGGAGCCCCAGGACGTATCCCTGCGCCATGAACTGGTACGGGTCGCTGTTGATCGTCGTGATGAAGCCCTTGGTGATGAGGAGGGCGACGCCGCGGCCGGCGAGCATGAGCACGAGGGTGGCGATGATGGGCTGGATGCCGAGCACCGAGACCAGGAAGCCGTTCCAGACGCCGAGCAGCAGGGCGCTGCCGACCGCGGCGGCGATGGCGATCATGACGACGCCCAGGTTGCCCGGGTCGGGCGAGGCCTCGATGATCGTCAGCGCCACGGCGCCGGAGACCGCCATGATCGCTCCGACCGACAGGTCGATGCCACGGGTGGCGATGACGAGAGTCATGCCCAGCGCGACGAGCATGAGCGGGGCGCTGTTGCGCAGGATGTCGATCAGCGACCCGTAGAGCTGCCCGTTCTGCACCGTGATGCTGAGGAACGACGGCCGCGAGATCGTGTTGACGGCGATGAGCGCCACGAGGGCCGCGATGGGCCACACGAGGCGGTGCGAAAGGAACTTCTTCATGCGATCTTCTCCCGATCGGACGACGTTGTCTCGGGCTGCCCCTCGGCGATGTAGGCGACCAGACCGTCGAGGTCGACGTCCTGGGTGGCCAGCTCGCCGATCTTACGACGGTCGCGCAGCACCGCCACGCGCTGCGCGATGCGCAGCACCTCCTCCAGCTCGGAGGAGATGAACACCACCGAGAGGCCCTTCTCGGCGAGTTCGGCGACCTTGCGCTGGATGTCGGCCTTCGCGCCGACGTCGATGCCGCGGGTGGGCTCGTCGAGGATGAGCAGTTCCGGCGCGGTGGCGAGCCAGCGGGCCAGCAGCACCTTCTGCTGGTTGCCGCCGGACAGGTTGCGGATGAGCGCGTTCGGGTTCGCGGGACGCACCCCGAGCGCGGTGATGTACTCGTCGACGATCGCCTGCACCTCGGCGGCGCCGAGCTTGCGCAGTGCGCCGCGGCGGGCCTGGACGCCGAGGATGATGTTCTCGGCGACGGTGAGGTCGCCGACGATGCCTTCGGCGCGGCGGTCCTCGGACGAGAAGGCGATCCCGCGGTCGAGCGCGTGGCGCGGAGAGCCGAGACGCGAGGGGGACCCCCCGACCTCGACCTGGCCCTGATCGGCGCGATCCGCGCCCGCGATGAGACGGGCCAGCTCCGTCCGGCCCGAGCCCAGGAGTCCCGCCAGACCCACGATCTCGCCCGGGAAGACCTCGAGGTCGATCGGTTCGAGCGCGTTCTTGCGGGCCAGCGAGACGGCCTTCAGGACCGGGGTCCCGGAACGGTCGATCGGACGCTCGGCGCTGGCCGAGATGGCATCCAGTTCGCCGAGCTCGCGGCCGATCATCTTCGCGACGAGTTGTTCCCGACTGAGCTCCGCGATCGGGTACTCCCCCACGAGCGTGCCGTTGCGCAGCACCGTCAGGCGGTCGGAGATCTCGTAGATCTGGTCGAGGAAGTGCGAGACGAACAGGATGGCCACACCCCGGTCGCGCAGGCTCCGCACCACGGCGAACAGCTGTTCGACCTCGCCCCGGTCGAGGCTCGAGGTCGGCTCGTCGAGGACGAGCACCGTCGTGTCCACGACCATCGCGCGGCTGATCGCGACGAGCTGCTGGATCGCGATCGAGTGGCTGGCGAGGATCGAGCGGGTGTCGATGTGCACACCGAGCTCGGCGAGCGCGGTCGCGGCAGCGGCGTGGGTGGCGCGCCAGTCGACCATGCCGGCGCGACGGATCTCGTTGCCGAGCATCACGTTCTCACCGACGGAGAGGTTCTGGCAGAGGTTGACCTCTTGGTAGACCGTGGCGATTCCGGCCGCCTGCGCATCGGCCGTGGAGCGGAACAGACGCTCCTCGCCCTGCACGCGGATGGAGCCGGAGTCGATTCCATAGACACCGGTGAGGGCCTTGATGAGGGTGGACTTGCCGGCGCCGTTCTCCCCCATGAGGGAGTGGACTTCGCCGGGATAGAGGGTGAAGTCCACGCCGTCGAGCGCCTTCACTCCGGGGAAGGAGATGCTGATGCCGCGCATCGCGACGACGGCGGAGCGTTCGGATGTCATGCTCGATCGCTTTCTCGGGGGATGAGTCGAGGGAGGGTGTGCGGGGCCGGAATCGGCCCCGCACACCCGGGGACGGACGCCAGGCGTCCGTGGATGGATCAGTACTTGCGGTCGGGCAGAGCGGCCTTGGCCTGCTCCTGGTCGAACGCCTGGTCCTCGACGATGTACTGCTTGTCGACGGACTCGCCGGCGACGACCTTCTTGACGACCTCGGCGACCTTGTCGCCCAGGAGCGGGTTGCACTCGACGATGTAGTTGAACTCGCCGTCGGCCAGAGCCGTCATGCCGTCCTTGACCGCGTCGATCGTCACGATCTTGATGTCGGTGCCGGGCTTGAGGCCCGCCGCCTTGATCGCGTCGAGCGCGCCGAGGCCCATGTCGTCGTTGTGGGCGAACAGCAGGTTGATCTGCGAGCCGTACTTCTGGAGGAAGCCCTCCATGACGGTCTTGCCCTCGGCGCGGGTGAAGTTACCCGTCTGCGAGTCGAGCACCGTGATGTCGGTTCCCTTGATCGCGTCGTTGAAGCCGGTGGCGCGGTCGGTGGCGGCCGACGAACCCGTGGTGCCCTCGAGCACGACGAGGTTGGTCGGGGTCTTGCCGAAGTTCTCGGCGACCCACTTGCCGGCCGTCTCGCCCTCCTTCTTGAAGTCCAGACCGACCCAGCTGGCGTACAGGTCTTCCGATGCGGACACCGTGCGGTCTTCGAGGATCACCGGGATGTTGGCGTCCTTGGCTTCCTTCAGCACGTCGTCCCAGCCGTCGGTGACGATGGGGGCGAGCACGATGGCATCCACACCCTGGTTGATGAAGCTGCGGACGGCGGCGATCTGCGCCTCCGGCTTGTTGTCGGCCGCGTTGAAGATGAGGTTGAAGCCGTTGGCCTCGGAGAACGCCGTCTTCATCGACTCGGTGTTGGCGCTGCGCCATCCGCTCTCGGAACCGGTCTGCGCGAAGCCGACGGTGATGACCTTGTCGTCTCCGCCGCCACCGGCGGTCGAGCCGCCACCGGCGCAGCCGGCGGTGGTCAGAGCGATCGCGCCCACGAGCGCGAGTCCGGCGAGGGTCTTCTTCGCCTTCATGATGAAACCTCCTCGTTTCGCCGGCGGCGTCGCCGGTCCATGTGATGCAGCCGCTCGGGCGGGCTGACTTCTGAATGTTAGCGCTCACACTCAGCGCTCTGTCAAGAACGATTTGCAACGGAAACATCACGGAGAAGGCGATGTGAAGCCTCACAACACTGGGGTGCGGGCGGATCACGTGTGTCGCCGCGTTTCGGCGTCCGGCGCCGGGCCGCGCGCCGAGGGTTACCGTCGAGGTATGACTTCCCTGCCGCAGGAGCGATCCGAGAGCACGCCGACCATCGGCACGTCCGTCACGGCGGACGACTTCAAGCGCGCGTTCCGCGGCCACCCGGGCGGCATCGCCGTCATCACCGCGTACGGCGAGCACGGACCGGTCGCCCTCACCGCCTCATCCGTGTCGTCGGTCTCGGCCGAGCCGCCGCTGCTGATCTTCTCGGTCTCGAGCCTGTCGTCGGCGACCCCCACGATCGTGGCCGCGTCCACGATCGTCGTGCACCTGCTCGACGCCGAGGACATCGTCCTGGCCCGCGCCGGCGCCACGAGCGGACTCGACCGCTTCGCCGACACCTCGACCTGGTCACGCCTTCCCACGGGCGAGCCGGTGTACCACGGCGTCCGGGCATGGCTGCGGTGCGCCGTGGTCAGTCGGATGGATGCCGGCGGCTCGACCGTCATCGCCGCCCAGGCCCTGCAGGTCGACGTCGAGCGCGACCTCGAGCCGGGCGAGCCCGGCGCCGCGCTGGTCTACCACAACCGCACGTGGCACCGTCTGGGCGAGCACTCGCGCCTCGACTGACGCCGGGCCTCGGGCGGCCCCGCCGGCGGGGTTCAGTGCGCGGCGTCGGCCGGCTCGCCGCGGTGGAACACCCGACGGATGCCGGTGACGACGGCGACGATGACGAGGCCCAGGATCAGGCCGAACACCGCCGAGATCGCGGTGTCCACGATCCACACGACGACCGGGCCCGTGGCCTCGATCGCGTGCTCGACGGCGTGGAGCAGATCGGACGGGCCCGCCCAGAGGGTCTCGCCGAGGTTCTGCACCACCAGGTGACCGCCGACCCAGAGCATCGCGATCGTCCCGATCACGCTGATCACGCGGAAGACGGCGGGCATGGATGCCACCACCCGGGCGCCGAAGCGACGGACCCCGCGCGCGGGACTCTTCATGAACCGCAGTCCGATGTCGTCGATCTTCACCAGGAGTGCGACGGCGCCGTAGACCACGACCGTCATGGCGAGTCCGATGACCAGCAGCGCGCCGAGCGTCATCCAGATGCCGAAGCCGGGATCCAGGCTCGCGAGCGCGATGAGCATGATCTCGGTGCTGAGGATGAGGTCGGTGCGCACGGCTCCGAGCACCAGCTTGCGCTCGTCGCGAGGCCCGTCGTCGTCACCGTGACCGTGACCGACGCCGAACCACTCCAGCACCTTCTCCGCACCCTCGAAGCACAGGAACCCGCCTCCGAGGATCAGCAGGAACGGCAGCACCCCCGGCGCGAACGCCGTCAGCAGCAGCGCGATCGGGATGATGATGACGTACTTGTTGATGATGCTGCCGAGGGCGATCTTCCAGACCACCGGCAGCTCACGGGCGGGCGTGATGCCCTGCACGTACTGCGGCGTCACGGCCGCGTCGTCGATCACGACGCCCGCGGTCTTCGCGCTGGCTTTGAGTGCGGCGCTGAGGATGTCATCCACCACGGCGAGCAGACCGACGGACATGGGCGATTCTCCCTGGATGAGCGGCTGCCGCGGGAGCCGCGCGCAGTGACGGAGTCGTCACAGCGACACTATCGGCCCCCGCGAACGGCGGGCGCGCCGGCCGACTTCACCCGTCGGACGCCCGAGACCGCCGGCCGCACCGCTCGCCCCGAGGGTGAGACCCTGGGGCGATGCTCGGGCCGTTCAGCCTCCCCGTCCTCGCCCTCGCTGCCGTGTTCGCCGTCAGCGGCGTGGGCAAGCTCCTCGACCTCGACGCCGCGCCCGCGACACTGCGCGCGCTGCGCCTGTCGGGTCTCCCTCCGCGGACCGTCGTCGGTGCGGTCGCGGTCGTCGAACTCGTCCTCGCCGTCGGACTCCTCCTCGGGAGCGGAGTGGTCTCCGCCACCGCGAGCGGTGCCGCCCTCGCGCTGTCGATCGTCTTCCTCGCCGTCGGCGTGCGGGCGCAGACGCGCGCGTCGACCGAGGACTGCGGATGCTTCGGACGACTGGCATCCACTCCCGTGGGTCCTGCCCTGACGGCGCGCAACACGGCGATCGCCGTCCTCGCCGGACTCGCGGTGGTCGGCTCCCTCAGCGCACCGCTTGCGCCGGCGGTCGCCGCCCGACTCGCCCTGTCCCCTCTGCTCGGCGGCGTCCTGCTGCTCGGCGTCGCAGCCGTCGCCGTCATCGCGGCGACGCTCCGACCCGCAGGCGGACGCTCGGCGTCCCCCGCGGCCGCGGTGCCCGACGCCGCCCTCCTCACCCCGGACGGATCGGTCGTCGTCCCCCGTCAGCGCGCCCTGCGCGGGCGCGCGCAACTGCTGCTCTTCGTCCGACGGGGATGCTCGTCGTGCGAGAACCTCATCGACCGGATGCGATGGGACCGCGCCCCGCTCGAGACCTTGGTGGACGTCCGACTCATCGTGCCGGTCGGCGACGACATGCCCCTGAGCACGGCCGACGAGGGCCTGCACGTCGATCCGTCCGGGGAGTTCGCCAGGGCGCTCGGCATCACGGGCACCCGCCCGGTGGGGGTTCTGCTGACCACCACCGGCGAGATCCTGCAGCCGATCGCGGTCGGGGGCGACGAGACCGCCGCGCTGGTCGGCACGGTGCGCGCGGCTGCCGCGGACACCGGCGGTCCGCACGCCGACGGGACGTCTTCGACGAACTGACGGGTCGCGACGCCCCGGGATCCGACAATCGTCCCTGTCGCGCGGTCAGCGACCTGGCTAGGGTGAAACTCGCCCACGCCGGGGAGGAAAGAGGCATCCATGTCGTTCATCACTCGAGGATTCTCCGGACGCCGTTCCGAACGCGACCCGCGTCTTCCCCCGGGCCAGACCCTGGTGGGCGATTGGCCCGTGCTGTCGGCCGGTCCGACGCCCGAGATCGACGCCGACGAATGGGAGTTCGTCGTGCGCACCGAGAACGGCGACCACCGGTGGAACACCGCCGAGCTGCAGGCGCTCGGGATGGAGGACATCACCGTCGACATCCACTGCGTCACGCACTGGACCAAACTCGACATGCCGTGGCGCGGGGTGTCGCTGGACCGCATCTTCGACGAGGTCGAGACCGCCCACGACTACGTGATGGCGCACTCCTACGGCGGATACACGACGAACGTGCCGCTGGAGGACCTCCTCGACGGGAAGAGCTGGATCGCCTTCGAGGCCGACGGCGAACCCCTGACCCCCGAGCACGGTGGCCCCGCCCGGCTGCTCGTGCCGCACCTGTACTTCTGGAAGAGCGCCAAGTGGGTCCGCGGCCTCGTCACCATGCCCGATGACGACCCGGGGTTCTGGGAGCAGAACGGGTATCACCTGCACGGCGACCCGTGGCAGGAGGAACGGTACTGGTGACGCGCCGCCCGACCGCCTGGCACACCGCGACGGTCGCGGACATCCGCGCCGAGACCCCCACGGCGCAGCGCATCGCACTCGACGTCCCGACCTGGCCGGGGAACGACGCGGGGGCGCACCTCGATCTGCGTCTCACGGCACCGGACGGATATCAGGCGTCGCGGTCGTACTCGATCGCCTCGTCCGGAGACGGCACGCGCGTGCTGCTCGCGGTGGACGAAGTCCCCGACGGCGAGGTCTCGCCTTTTCTCGTGCACGATCTGCGGGTCGGCGACGAGATCGAGGTGCACGGACCGCTCGGGGCGTTCTTCGTGTGGACGCCGCCGACCGAGGCGTCGCCACGGCCCGTGCAACTGATCGCCGGCGGCTCCGGAGTCGTTCCGCTCTACGCGATGGCCCAGGCGCACGCCGCCGCCGGAGACCCGAGCGAGTTCCGTCTGCTGTACTCGGTGCGGACCCCGGGCGACCTCTTCTTCGCGGACGAGCTCGCGGCGCTCGCGGCGTCGGGCGCGATCGACCTCGACCTCGTCTACACGCGCGCCGCGCCTCCCGCGGCATCCACCCCGCCCGGCCGTCTGACGGCCGAGCGTCTGCGCGACGCGGTGCTCCCCGCCGCCCGCGCCCCGCGCGTCTACGTGTGCGGCCCGACCCCGTTCGTCGAAGCCGTGTCGCGCTGGCTCCTCGCCGCCGGGCACCGGCCCGGCGACATCCGCACCGAGCGATTCGGAGGCTCGTGATGGACGTTCTCGACGGCAACGCACTCGCCGGCCGGCTGACCGACCTCCTCGGATGGGATGCCACCGACTCGCTCATCCGCTGCCGATCCTGCGGCGACGGTGGGGCGGTGGCGCGGGTCGCCGTCTACGCCACCGCGATGGGGACCGTGGCACGCTGCCGCTCGTGCGACGCCGTGCTGATGACCCTGGTGGACGCGGTCGGCGGACGGTCCTGGTTCGGGATGCCGGGCATCGACGCGCTCGAGGTACGGCGGGCGTAGCAGCACGGCCCGTTGGACAGGCGTCGAGGATGTTCGCGTCGTCTGACGATGTACCCGGCGCGCGGGGACGGGGATCGTTCTCCCATGACGATCGACCACGCACACCCCCGCGGCGACGGTCCGGTGACCCGCGCTCTCCTCGTCTTCCTCGGCGGGGTCGCCGGGACGGTGATCCGTCTCGCGCTCGGTGCGCTCATCGTGGCCCCGGACGCCTCGCTGGTGACGACCGTGGCGGTCGATGTCACGGGCGCCGCTCTCCTGGGCGGACTGTACGGGATCACTCCCCCGGGCGACGGGCGCTCAGCCCGTCGTCGTCTGCTCCTGGGCACGGGGCTGCTCGGCGGGTACACCACCTACGGAACGCTCGTCGTCGGCGTCGACGGATTGGTCCTGGCCCGTGATCCCCTCGCGGGCGCCGCGGTGGCCCTCGTCACGGTCGCCCTCGGAGTGGGAGCCGCATTCGTGGGCGAGCACGTGGCGGTTCGCGTGCGGAAGCGGGCGCGGACGTGAGCACGGTCACGGTGATCCTCGCGTGCCTCGCCGGCGGCGCGGGCGCCGTACTGCGGTACGCGCTGGATGCCGTGGTGACCCGCCACGTCGGAGCAGGGCTGCCGTGGGGGACGCTCGTGGTGAACGTCTCGGGTGCTTTCGTCCTCGGCGCGGTGACCGGCGTCGCTCCCGCGCTTCCCGTGTCGGCCGCATCGGTGCTGGGGGCGGGGCTGCTCGGGGGGTACACCACGTTCAGCACCGCGAGTGTCCAGACCGCCGAGCTGATCACCCGCGGGCGCCGCGCCGCCGCGGTGGCATCCGCCCTCGGAATGCTGATCGCCGCCGTGCTGGCCGGCGGGGCCGGAATCGCCCTGGGTCGGATCGCGGCCGGATCCTGACCGCCGGGAGCGCGAGGGTTCAGAGCGGGGAGGCGGCGTCCGCGAAAGCCAGCAGGTCGCGGATCACGGCGTCGCGCTGCTCCGCGCTCAACGCCTCACGCACCCCCGGGTAGACCCGCAGCTGCGCGTTCGGCGACGCGATCGCCGCGCCCAGGGCCGTGTCGTTCACCGGGGACACCGGGTCGGTCTCGCTGTGGAGCACGAGGGTCGGCACCGTCACGTGACCGAGGTCGGTGGCGTAGTCGGCGGCGGGGGACGGGATCGACGCGGCCGGCAGCACGACCGGCGAACTGATCAGGGCGAGCCGGGAGATCACACCCGCCGGCGCGGTGCGCGCGGCGTGGGCGGCGACGGCACACCCGACGGTGTGGCCCACCAGGGTGGCATCCCGGACTCCGAGGGACGCCAGCAGAGCCAGAAGACGCCCGGTCGCGATCGTCGTCTCGGCGGGATCGGATGCCAGGTCGGCCACGTCGACCGCGACGACCCGGTGCCCCGCGGCCGCGTCGGCCGCGACCGCCGCGGCACTGCGGACTGCCTCGACGGACCCCAGCACCAGGACGATCGGGGGGCCCTCGCCCACCGTGAAGGAAGGAACGGTCCACCCATCGTCCAGTGTCGTCTCGATCATGTCCTCTCCCTCCCGGACGCGCGGGGCACCGCCCGGGTCGTCACAGGTTAGAGAGCGCCGGGATCGCCGCTCCCCGTCGTACGTCGAAGGGCTTTACATCATTCGTCGGACACGCCCGGGAGCGAGGGTGGTAAAACCCGACCCCTCCCCGGGGCGGGCGAGCCCGCCTACGCTCGCGGATCATGAAGCTGCAGGAGATCGTGGACGAGCTGGCCCGCACGCTCGGGCGCTCCGTGGTCGTGAACGACCTCGACTACACGCCCATCGCGGCGAGCGAGCAGGAGGACGACGTCGACGAGATGCGTCGCCGCGCCCTCCTCAAGCGCACGACCCCGCCCGAGGCGCGCGAGTACCTGGAAGGGCTCCACATCCGGCAGATCCGGCAGCCCACCAACGTTCCGATGGCGCCGTTCGGCGGTCAGGAACGCCTGGCGATCCCGATCCGCAGCGGCGATCAGACGATCGCGCTCCTCTGGCTCATCACCGGCGACAAACCGGTCCTCCGCAGCGTCGATTACGCGGCCATCGACGCGGCGTGCGAACTCATCCGGGTGCTCCTGGAGCAGGAGGCCGACCGCGACGGGGGCGAAGCGCGCGGCGTGATCGACGCGCTGCTCTCCTCCGACGACGCGACGGCCCGCCGCGCGTTCCGCGAGGCGGTCGACCGGCGCATGTTCGCGCCGGGTCCGGGCACGACGGTCCTGGCGTTGCGCATCGACGGCTCGGTCAGCGAGATGGACCGGCTGACCCTCGGCCGACGCCTCGCCACGACCCGGGCGCCGCGCGTGCTGTCGCTCGGGGTGCACCGCGGCCCGCTGCTGCTCGCCGCTCGCACGACCGACGTGGAGGCGGTCGCACAGGTCGTCTCCCACGAGCTCGCCGCGGCGGGGATCGCCCCGGCCCCGATCGGGACCGCCACGTTGGACGAAGCCGAGAGCGACCTGGTCGGGGCGGCCGACCGCGCCGTGATCGCGGCGCGCATCGTGTCGCGCGTGCCGTCGGTGGCCGGTATCGCCGACATCGCGGACCTCGGTTTCTGGGCGCTCATCGACAGCGTCGCGGCGGATCCCGAAGCCGTCCGCGTGTACTCGCCCGCCGCCTACGCGCTGTGCACCTCGGAGGATCCGACCCAGAGAGAGACCGTGGAGACCTATCTCGACGTCGGGGGGAACGTCCGGGTGGCGTGCGAGAAGCTGCACATCCACCGCACGACGTTGTACTACCGGCTCGACAACCTCCCCGACACCGTCAAGGAGGCGCTCGACGACGGACCGCGGCGCAGTGCGCTGCACATGAGCATGAAACTGTTCCAGTACCACCGCGCCGCGGCGGGGCTGCACGCATGAGGACGACGACGGCCCTGCGCCACCTCACGGACGACGGCGTCGCCCTCGCTTTCGACGACACCGGGGGCGACGGAGTGCCGCTCGTACTCCTGCACGGGTGGGGCCAGACGCGGGAGATGTTCCAGGGCCAGCGCACGATGGCGTCCGGCCGCCGCGTGATCACGCTCGATCTCCGAGGACACGGCGAATCCGCGAAGCCGGTGCACGGGTACCGGGTCGCGCGCCTGGCCCGCGACGTGCACGGCTTCATCACGGCACTGGACGTCGCCGAGGTCGACGTTCTGGGCTGGTCGATGGGGGCTTCGGTCCTGTGGTCGCTGATGGATCAGTTCGGCACCGACGGCCTCGGGCGCGCGATCTTCGTCGATCAACCCGCCGCGGTCGTGGCCGCGCCGTGGATCTCGGCGCGGGAGCGCGAGGAGACCGGCGCGATCCTGGATCCGGCCGGTCTGTACGCGTTGGCGGGGGCCATCCGCGATGACGCGACCGGGAAGGTCACGCGGGACTTCGTCCGCAGCATGTTCGGGCGGGAACCCGATCCGCAGCTGTGGGACTTCGTCTGTGCGGAGCTGCGGTCCGCACCCCGGGAGCAGGCTTCGACACTCCTGGTCGATCACGCCGGGCAGGACTGGCGTGATCTCCTCCCCCGGATCGACCTCCCTTCCCTCGTGATCGGCTGCGTGGGGAGCCACGTCACACCGACGTCGCAGCGCTACATCGCCGAGCGCATCCCCGGGGCACGACTGCATGTGTTCGACGGGAACACCGCGCACTCGCACTTCCCGTTCCTCGAGGACCCCGACGGCTTCAACACCGTGGTCGACGCGTTCCTGCGCCGCTGAGCGCGGACGGATCAGTCGTCGTCCGCGCCCGGGAGGAGCGCGATCGCCGCCTCCGGAGTCGCGATGCGGAAGCTGAAGGACTCCTCGAGGTACAGCTGCACCCGGTCCTCCGCGGACGCCAGGTACCCGAGCGCCACATCCTGGCCGACCTCGAGGAGGAAGTCGCCCCCGCGCAGGCTGATCACGACCGCGCCCTCGATTCCGGGTGTCCACACGACATCGCCGCCGAGGATCCGCTCGATGTGCCGCCGGAGCGGCTGGCCGCCGGCGTCGTTCCCGCCGAGGATCTCCACCCACTCGCGCGATCCGACGGCCATGCCGTACGGACCGCCGATCCCCGCGTCGCCGAGTCGACGGACGGCCTCGGCCGTGCGACGCGTCAGCCCCGCGGCATCCCCCGCCCCGTCGATCGGGGCGTGCGGCGAACTCGGTGCGATGCCCGCGAAGCCGACGGCGGGCCAGCCGGCGAGGATCGCGGTGTTCTCCCGCACGGCGAGCCGGTGCGCCGCCTCGTCGAGCGCGGAGAGGTCGGTGTCGACCGCGCCGCGCGCCGTGTCGTCGAGCTCGGACCGGGCGAGGACGAAGTCCGCGCGCACCTCGGTCAGCGCGAGCACGACGCGCTGCCGCGCGCGCAGTCCGGCGTCGTCGTCGCCGACCGGGCGGACGCGACCGGTGTTCGTCGAGGAGTGCTCCCATCCCCGCGGCCCGTCGAAGTCGACGAGGCGACGCGCGCCGAGAACGGGCTGCAGCCGCGTCCGGGCCTCGTCGTCCAGCGCGTTCCAGGTCTCGTCGGTGATCGGGGCGAGACGGCGAGTGAGGTGATCCATCAGTTCTCCTGGGGAAGCGGGGCGCGGTTCGCGCCGATACCGAGCGAAGGGGAGGAAGCCGCGACGACCGTCGCGGCGGGGACGGGCGCATCGCGGTCGTCTCCGAGGACGGCGAGCTGTGCCGCCGACGGGGCGAAGAAGGTGGAGCCGGTCAGCGCGACGGAGAAGTCGAGCAGGCGGTCGTGGATGCCGGGGGGATCCCCCACGAACATCCGCCGGAGCATCGTCTCGATGACCCACAGCGAACGCGCCTGGCCGAGGAAGTACGTGCCGAACTCGCCGTGGCCGGGGCGGCCGAACGGCATGTTGTCGCGCACGATGTCGTGCTCGACACCCGCATCGTCGACGATCGTCGCGAGCGTCTTGTGCGACTTCTGTCCCGAGGTGGCGTCGTCGAGCTCGACGTTGTCGGCTTTGGTCCGGCCCATGATGTGCTCCTGGACCTCGGCGGGCAACGCCTGCCACCGATCGAGGGGATGCCGGTACTTCTGCACCACGACATAGGTGCCCCCGGCGAAGGCGGGATCTTCATCGCCCACGAGCACGCTGTCGTCGGCGTCGTCTCCGACGGGATTCGCCGTGCCGTCGACGAAGCCGAGCAGGTCCCGCCGATCGAACGAGCGGAAACAGGACGTCTCGTCCTCGACCCGGATGCCGTCCCCGAGCGCCGCGACCAGGAGCCGTTCGAACTCGAAGCACAGGTCGGCGCGATCGCTGCGGATGTGGAAGAGGAGATCGCCGGGCGTGGCGACCGCGGTGTGCACGGCGCCGACCACCGGCGCGAACGGGTGCAGTTCGCGCGGCAGCGGACCACCCACGAGCGTCGGCCACACACGTGCCCCGATACCGACCGTGCACGACAGCCCGTCGGAGGGGTCACGGAATCGCACCGTCTGGACGAGTCCGCCGAGGTCGCGCAGCACGTCCCGGACGTCATCCACCGCGGACTCCTCCACGGTGACGACGAGGAAGATCGCGTGCCCCGTGAGCGGCGCGGTGAAGCGCTGCACGCCGTCCGGCAGCCCGCCCCTCACGGGCGTTCTCCCCCCGCGCGCGACCGCGCGGCGTCCACGTGCTCGAGGGCGGCCAGGATCGCGTCGAGGGCCAGCACGATGCTGTGGAGGGCCTGCCGATCCCCCGCGCCGTCGGACATCCGTTGCACGTCGTAGTTGGCGGCGCTGACGTGCCGGCGTGCCTCCGCGAGGTACCCGTCGAACTCGATCTCTCCCATGGAACCCCTCTCCCCCGGCGCGACCCGTCGCGACGGCCGCGGCCACGAACGTCTGCGACCGCAGGCTAGGCGTGCGGGGATGATCGCCGCTCCGACAGACGTCGAGAGACCCTTCGACGGTCGCGGCCGCCGCGAGCGCCGATCAGGCATAGGACTGCGTCCACTCCACGATCTGCATGTCGCGCAGCCGGAACTTCGCGAAGCTCTGCACCCGCGCCTCCTCGCCGGTGGGCAGCCGCAGGGACAGCGTCAGGTGGGCGAAGACCGTGGCGGGTCCGAATCCGAGGTCCTCGAGCTCGACCCCGAAGCGGGCGAAGCCGTGGCGGATCTCGCGCACGGCCCGGAGCACGCACTCCCTCCCGTCGATGCTGCGTCCCGGGGCCGTGACGAACACGACCTCGTCATGCAGGAACGGCCGGAGGTCGCTCCAGCACTGCTCGTCGAGCAGCTCGAGGAAGTCGCGGACGATGAGTTCGTGCTCGAGGTGCACGATGGCGGGCCCCGCGAGACGGGACAGTGAGTCGGTCATGGCATCCTCCAGATCGTCGATGACGACGATGGTGACCGACCGGCACGCCGACCGCACCCGACGGGTGACGAATGCGCATCCGACATCCGTCAGGATCCGCGGCGCTCAGTCGTGGGCGGACGACAGGATCTCGATGACCTCGCTCCGGGTGTTGACCCCGAGCTTGGCGAAGATGTGACGCACGTGGGTGACCACGGTGTGGGGCGAGAGGAGGAGAGCTTCCGAGATCTCCTTCGTCGTCGCCCCGGTCCGCAGCACATCGGCCACCTGCTGCTCGCGCTGCGACAGGCCGAGGCCGGCCGGGTCGGCCGTGGACGCAGCCTTCGGGCGCGTGCGCACGCCACGCGCCCGAAGGCTGCGGAGCACCCGGCTCGCGTCGCGGGTCGCCCCCACGGCCTGGTAGACATCGAGCGCTTCGGTGAGGGTCCGCGCGGCTTCCTCGTCGCCCACGAGGACGGAGGCGAGCACCTCCAGGACGCGCGCCAGGACGAGCGGTCGCTGGCCCGCACGGCACAGCACCGCGGACTCCCTCAGCAGTGACTCGGAACGGTCGGCGAGACCGCGCACCGCGAGCTCGACGGCCTGCACCGCGGGGCGGTCCGGGTTGGCGTCGGCCCGCGCGGCGACGGTGACGCGGACCCGGTCGAGCGCGTCCGTGTCGCGGGCGCCCAGACACACCTCGGCGAGGAGGAGGTCGTCGAGCAGGTCGGCGGGGGTGGTCATCGCCGGCGCGGGCTGGTCCAGTCCCTCCAGCGCGAGCGAGCTGAGGGCCCGGGCGTCGTCGAACCGTCCCGCGTCCAGGGCCTCCACGGCGAGGTTCCACCGGCCCGTGCGCGTGAGGCCCCTGCCCTCGGCGAGAGCCGTCACGAGCGGGCGGGTCTGGTCGCGCAGGACGCGGTCGCCGGTGTGGAGGGAGATCCGGAACAGGACCACGCCTGCCGTCGCGTTCGCGAAATCCCCGAGCTGCAGCTCCGACGCCAGGTCGAGGACGGCCTCGGCCTGCGTCCGGGCGTCCTCGAGGGCGCCGAGGTCGTAGAGCACGCGGGCGCGCACCATCATCCAGAAGGCCTCGGCGATGACGTTGTGCGCACGACGCGCTTCGGCCAGACCGGTGTCGACGTCGCGCAGCGCCGCACGGCACTCACCCAGCGAGTTCCGCATGAACGCCATCCAGAGACCCTCCGGGAGCCACAGCGAGGCGAGGGTGCCGGAGTCCGCGATCCGTCGGAGGGCGTCGCGCTGCAGCCGGAGAGCGTCGTCGTAGCGCGACTCGTAGAAGGTCAGCACCGACTCGCTCGCATCGAGCGTCGCGAGAGCCACGAGATCGCGCCGGTCGTCGGCCTCGGCGCGCCCCCGACGGATCGAGTCGCGCAGCCCTTCGGGATCTGCGGCGTTGGCGCAGTTCAGCGCCCGCACGGCGAGCAGTTGCACGCGCGTCGCCGGGGCGGCATCCGGGATCTCCAGGGCGCGGTCGCAGATCTCCAGGGCCCGTTCGAACGAGGACTCCGTGAACAGGCGGGCCATCACGAGATCGACGCGGGCCCGTTCGTCGCCGCCGAGAGAGGCGGAGAACCGGTCGCCGATCGCGGCCACCTCATCCGCCCGGCCCCCCGCCCACAGCACCGGGAGCAGCTCCACGATCTCGGCCCGATAGAGCTCGGTGGCGGGCGCCAGCTCGGCGGCCCGGGCGACCAGGGAGGCCGCGGTCTGGGCATCGGTCGCGGCGAGTTCCCGGGCGGCATCCAGGAGCAGGGCGATCGACTCGTCGTCACCTCGTTCGGCGAAGCGGAGGAGATCGGGCGCGAGCGCGGCGGCGGGCACGCCCTCCGCGCGGCGCTTCTCCAGCACGGCACGGCCCAGCGCGCGACGGAGAGACGGAGACAGACTCTCGAGGGCGGCATCGCGGATCGTGTCGTGACGGAACACCAGACCCGTACCGTCGTCGGCGACGATGTCGGCGGCGAGGAGCTCGTCCACCGACGCCAACGCCGACGCCAGCGGCAGGTCGAGCACGGAGACGACTCCCGGCAGCCCGAACCGTCGCCCGAACAGCGCGCCCGCCTGCGCCACCCGTCGGGCGTCCGCGGAGACCGCCGCGAGCCGTCGACGCGAGGACGCGCCGAACCCGCGGGGCACGCGGGAGTCGACGATCTCGGCCGTGCCGCCCGTGACATCGATGAGGTTCTCGTCCGACAGCCCGTAGAGCATCTCGAGCGCCAGCAGGGGACTCCCCTCCGCGGCGCCGAGCGCGTCGGCGAGGACGGGGCCGGCGGGCATCCCGAGCACGTCGCCGCCGATCTCCCGCACCGCCGCGTCGGTCAGCGGCTCGAGTTCGATCAGCGCACCGACGTCGCGGGCGTACGAGAGGAGGCGGTCCTGACCGGCATCCGTCCCGCCGGGACGCGTGCCGATCAGCCACGTCACCGGCATCCCGACCGTCGTCCGCATGAGCGCCGCCACGGCACCCACGGAACCCGCATCCAGCCACTGCAGGTCGTCGATGACGAACAGGAGTCCGCGGGAGGTGGCGGCACGTTCGATCCCGTCGTGCAGCAGCCGGGTGATCCAGTATTGGGGATGGGATCCGAGCAGCACCGGCGCCAGCTCCGCGGCGTCCAGCAGCGGCGGACTAGCGGCCAGGGCGGCATCGGTGAGGGCGCCCAGTGGCGTCGTCCGCGAGTCGGGCGTCGGAGCGACGATCACGCGGCACCAGCCGCGACGACGCGCGGCCGCGATCGTCTCCTCCAGCAGTCGGGTCTTGCCGATGCCGGGTCCTCCGACGAGCACGACGACGCTGACGGCGGGGGCGTCGAGCGCCCGATCGATCTCGAGGAGGACGTCGTCGCGTCCGCGCACGGGAAGCGTGCCGCGCGAGACGCCGGGGCTCAGGGCGAGCGCCGGGTCCGGCTCCGAGGGCGAGGAAGAGCGGGCCACACGACGGAGCATACTGGAGTGAGCGATCCAATATGGGGAATTTCACGAGAACGCTCCCACGCGTCCCGACCTCCACCCCGTCCGATACGGTCGTGTCATGCCGCGTGGTCGCACCTTCGATAAGGCGTCCGCCGTCGACGCCGCCATCGATCTGTTCTGGTCCCGCGGCTTCGCGGGCGTGTCGATGCAGGACATCGCCGAAGCGACCGGCGTGGGCAACGGCAGCCTCTACCTCGCGTTCGGCAGCAAACGCGCGCTGTTCCTGGCGGCGTTCCGCGCCTACTGCGAGCGGCGGGTGGCCTTCGTCCGGAGCGCGGTCGCGTCGCCGGCCGCATCCCCCGACGACGTCCTCGCGCGGTACTTCGCCGCGGTGGTCGACGACTGCGCCGGCGATCCGCAGCGACGCGGGTGCCTTCTGATCAACTCCATCGCCGAGCTCGGGCACGAGTCGCCGATCGCGGAGATCGCCGACGACACGCTCGCACGCATGGTGAGCGCGGTCGCGGAGGCTCTGGAAGCCGCCTCCCCCTCGGACGGCGGGCGGAGCGACACGGTCCGAGCCGCCGAACAGGCCGTGACCGTGTCCCAGTCGTTGATCCTGGTGAGTCGCCTGGGGCGCTCGCGTGACGAGCTGGAGCGTTCCGCCCAGGACAGCGCGGCGATGATCGCACAGGCAGTCCGCGCCGCCTGAGCGGACATGCGATGTCGGGGGATGCCCCGGGTGATGTGGAGCGACCGCTCCATCACCTAACGTGATGCCATCGCCCTCACCCCGGAGGATCACATGGCCCGTCGCTCCTCGCCCCTCGGAGTCTTCCTCGCCGCCCGTCGCGCCGCATGCGTACCCGAGGATTTCGGCGTCGAACGCGACGGTCGTCGGCGCGTCGCGGGGCTACGACGCGACGAAGTGGCGGCCCGGGCCGGAATCAGTCTCGAGTACTACGTGCGGTTGGAGCAGGGGCGCGTCACCCGCCCCTCCGACCAGGTGACCGAGTCGCTCGCCCGGGCTCTGCGCATGGATGCCGTCCACGCCGACTATCTCCACCGACTCGCCCGCGGCGCCGCCAGCCCCGCCCGCCCTGTCACCGCGCAGACGACGGAGAGCCTTCGGGTACTGCTCGAGCAGTGGCCGGCCTGCCCCGCCTACGTGACCGACAGCGCCCTGGACATCCTGGCCGCCAACGACGCGATGCTCGCCCTTTCGGGAGGCGACCTGGCGCCGGGCCGCAACGCGCTTCTGCAGACCTTCCGCCCCGAGTCCCGTCAGTCGGTGCGCGACTGGGAGCGAGTGGCGCGCGACGCCATCGCGTCGTTCCGATTCCACGCCGATCCCGATTCCCCCCGCGTGCGGGAACTGCTGGCGCAGCTCGCCGACGACCCCGACTTCCCGCGCCTGTGGGCGTTGCACGAGGTCGCCCAGCCCTCGACGTTCCGACTGTCGGCGCGCGTCGATGATCTCGGCGAGCTCGAGATCGGTGTGCAGAACTTCACTCCCCCCGCGCACCCGGGCTGCTTCGTGACGATGTACTTCGCCACGCCCGGCTCGGTGACGGCCGAGGTCTTCGCGCTCCTCACTGCGCCGTCCGTCGTCGCCGCCTGAGACTCGACGGCCGCCGGCTCCCGAGATCGGCGACGGATGCCGGCGCACGCCGCGCTCAGTCGCGGTAGAGCAGCCGCCGCAGGACGTTGGTGTCGGCGAGGTCGATCAGCTCATCGCCGCGCCCCGACAGCAGCGTGCGCAGCGCGAACAGGGCGAACCCCTTCGCCTGCTCCACCGTGATCGTCGGCGGGATCGCCAACTCCTGGCGTGCCACGACGACCGAGACGAGCGCGGGTCCGGGTCGGTCGAACGCCTCGGCGAGCGCGGAACGCAGCTCTTCTCCGGTTGTCGCGCGATAGCCCGGGATGCCGATCGCCCGGGCCACCTCGGCGAAGTCGGGGTTCTGCAGGTCCGTGCCGGCGTTGACGATACCGGCGGCCTTCATCTCCACCTCGACGAAGTCGAGAGCCGAATTGTCGAAGACGACGATCTTGATGGGCAGGTCGTTCTGACGGATCGAGAGGAGGTCACCGAGCAGCATCGCGATGCCGCCGTCCCCGGCCAACGCGATCACCTGTCGGTCGCGGTCGACCGCCTGCGCACCGAGCGCGTGCGGCATCGCGTTGGCCATGGATCCGTGCGTGAAGGATCCGATGAGGCGTCGGCGACCGTTCATCCGCAGGTAGCGCGCCGCCCAGATGACCGGCGTGCCGACGTCGGCGGTGAACACGGCGTCGTCGGCGGCCAGCTCGTCGACGAGGCGCGCCACGAACTGAGGGTGCAGAGGCTGCCGGCCGTCGTCGTCGGCCAGATCGTCGAGGCCCGTCCGCGCCCGCCGGTAGTGGTCGAGGCTGCGCCGGAGGTGCCGGTCGTCCCGATCGTCGCGGAGAAGCGGCAGCAGCGCCCGCGCGGTGTCGGCGGCATCGCCGACGAGACCGACGTCGATCGCCGTGCGACGGCCCAGCTGCTCGCCGCGAAGGTCGATCTGCACGACCTTGGCGCGGGAGGGGTAGAACTGCCGGTAGGGGAAGTCGGTGCCGATCATGAGCAGCGCGTCGCAGTGCTCCATGGCGCGGTATCCGGACGAGAAGCCGAGGAGCCCCGTCATCCCGACGTCGAACGGGTTGTCGTACTCGATCCATTCCTTGCCACGGAACGCGTGCACGATCGGAGCCTTCAACCGCTCGGCGAGGGCCAGCACCTCGGCGTGGGCGCCGGCGACCCCCGCACCGGCGAGGATCGTGACGTTCTCGGCGGCGTCGAGCACCTCGGCCGCGGCGGCGAGCGCCCCGTCGGTCGGGACGATGTGCGACGCCGCGGCGACGATCGGGGCGCTGGGTCGGCGATCCGCGGCCCGGGCGAAGAACACATCACCGGGGACGACCACCACGGCGACGCCCTGCTTCTCGACGGCCGCGCGCATCGCGGCCTCCAGCACCCACGGCATCTGCTCGGGGCTGCCGACGAGTTCGACGTACACGCTGCACTCGCGGAAGAGCTCCTGGGGGTGGGTCTCCTGGAAGTACCCGCTGCCGATCTCGGCGGACGGAATGTGCGAGGCGATCGCGAGGACCGGGACGCGGGAGCGCTGGGCGTCGTAGAGACCGTTGAGGAAGTGGAGGCTTCCCGGGCCGCAACTGCCGGCCACGACGGCCAGCCGACCGGTGATCGCCGCCTCCCCCGCCGCCGCGAAAGCCGCCGACTCCTCGTGGCGGACGTGCATCCAGTCGAGGGACCCGTCGCGACGCAAGGCATCGGTGAACGCGTTCAAGGAATCGCCGGGGAGCCCCCACACCCGTTCCACCCCTGCTCGGTGCAGCGTCTCGACGATCATTTCGGCGACGTTCATCTCACCCTCCGGCTCAGCGATCATGGGCGGCGGGCGACGGCGCGTGCCCGCCGGGAAGGAGGCTACGTCGGCTCACGCGCCCGGCACTCGGACACCGGACGACCCACCCTTCGACATCCGTCGAACCGTCGTCGCGCGGGCGACGCCTACCCTCGGGTCACCGCGGGCGCACCCGGCACCCGCGGGGAGAGAACGGAGCTCCCATGACCCACAGCGACACCCCCGCTCTGCCCGACCTCACCGGTTCCGTCGACGAACGCCTCGCGCGCCTCGACGATCTGGAGCGGGACGGCGCCCTGCTTCCGGCGGCCTGGCTCCAGCGACAACTGCGCACAGCGCTCGCGGAATGGGCCGACGACGAGACGCGACTCGACATCGTCCGCGAGAACCACGACGACTACTGAGGCGCTCGCCGCCGGCATCCGACAGCCCGTCCAGGTGTGCGAAGAGATCAGACAAATGTCGAAGCACGCCGCGGGACCGTCCTGGTTATCGTGAACGCGCTCGGCCCCGGACCCGGATGGCGAGCGACCCACCCACACCCCGAGCAGCGCTCGGATCCATCACACGAGAGGTTCGATCATGGGATTCGTCACCACCGAAGACGGCGCGGAGATCTTCTTCAAGGACTGGGGCCCCAAGGACGCCCAGCCGATCATGTTCCACCACGGCTGGCCGCTGTCGTCGGACGACTGGGACGCGCAGCTGCTGTACTTCCTCGACAAGGGCTACCGCGTCATCGCCAGCGACCGGCGCGGTCACGGCCGGTCCTCGCAGATCGGCACCGGTCACGACATGGACCACTACGCCAGCGACGCGTCCGCCGTCGTCGAGCACCTGGACCTGCGCAACGCCATCCACATCGGTCACTCCACCGGCGGCGGACAGGTCGCCCGCTACGTGGCGAAGTTCGGTGAGCCGCAGGGGCGCGTCGCCAAGGCCGTGCTCGTCGCCTCCGTCCCGCCCATCATGCTGCAGAGCGAGAGCAACCCCGAGGGCACTCCGCTGTCGGTGTTCGACGGCTTCCGCGAGGCCCTCGCCGCCAACCGCTCGGAGTTCTTCGAGGCCGTGGCATCCGGTCCCTTCTACGGGTTCAACCGCGAGGGCGTCACCCCCTCCCAGCCCGTGATCGACAACTGGTGGCGCCAGGGCATGACCGGCAGCGCCCAGGCCCACTACCTCGGCATCAAGGCGTTCTCCGAGACCGACCAGACCGAAGACCTCAAGGCCATCACGGTCCCGGTGCTGGTGCTCCAGGGCGACGACGACCAGGTCGTGCCGTACAAGGCCGCCGCGCTCCTGCAGCACGAACTGCTGCAGAACTCGACCCTCAAGATCTACGAGGGCTACCCGCACGGCATGCTGACCACGCACGCCGATGTGATCAACCCGGACATCCTGGCATTCATCCAGGCGTGACCGGCGAGCCCAACCGGCTCACGCGCGAACGGCGCACTCGGGTTCTCCCGGGTGCGCCGTTCGCGTTGCTCTCGCGACGGGATGCCGCCAGACTCGGGGCAGCGCCGTCGCAGGCCCGCGGACGCGGAGACCGGACGGCGACGGGCGAAGGGGGAGTCCGATGGCGGACGCACAGGCGGGCTGGTACGACGACGGTTCGGGCCGGATGCGATGGTGGGACGGTCAGCAGTGGACCGACGAGTACCAGGCGCCGGCTCCTCCTCAGCCCGGTATCGAGGGTTTCATCGCCCGGGCGCAAGCGGACGCCGTCGCCGGAGCTCAGCCGCGACCGGCGCAGAACGGATGGAACTACGTCGTCCTGCAGGTCGTACTGAAGGAGAAGTTCTTCGGCACCGGTTCGGGCAACCTCACCGAACTCGAGAACGTCATCAATCGGCAGGCAGCCCTCGGATTCCGCCTGCACACCATCACGACCTCCTCGTCCGGAAGCACCGGCTTCGGCGGAGGCGACCGTATCCAGGCGACGATGGTGTTCGAGCGCGCGACCTGAGGAACGACGAAAGCCCCGGCGAACCGGGGCCTTTCGTGCGGAGACGGAGGGATTTGAACCCTCGGTCCCCTTACGGGGACTCCACCTTAGCAGGGTGGTGCACTAGGCCTGACTATGCGACGTCTCCAGGTGATCGACGCCGAGGCGCGAGCACACCGAACCATAGTAGCCGGTCGGGGCGTGGCATCCGAATCCGGGGATCGGGATGGCACGCCCCGGGGTCAGCGGACGTTTCCGTTCGAGCAGGTGGCCTGCGCGGCGGTCTGGCCGGCGATCTCCGACGGCAGCGTGATGACGCTCGACGACGGTTCCGGAGTGGGCGTCGCCCCGTCGGTCGGGGCCGGCGCGTCGGTCGGCGCCGGCGCGTCGGTCGCGGCGGGTGCCGGGGTGGCGTTCTCGTCGACCACGACGCCGTTGCCGTCGCTGAGGTTGCCGGACAGCTGGATCGGCTGGTTCGCGGCGAGCGCCGACCAGAGCGCATCCGCGGCCTCGCGGTCGGGGACGACACGGTTCGGGTCGGACGGATCGGTGTAGGTCGGGTACTGCACGAACACGATCTCGTTGAACGGAACGTCCTTCACCGCCATCGCGATCTGCACGAGCGTCAGCGGGTTGGTGAGCGAGGTGGACGGGTCGACGTTGCGCAGCGTCGTGGATGCGAGCTTGTACAGCGTCGCCGGGTTCGACAGCACCTCTTCGCTGCGAAGCTTCGAGACCAGTCGCGACATGTACTGCTGCTGGTTCGAGATGCGCCCCAGGTCGCCGCCGTCACCGACGCCGTGGCGGGTGCGCAGGAACTGCAGCGCATCGAGACCCTTGATGGTGCGCATGCCGGCGGACCAGTCGATTCCGGTGTACTGATCTTTGATGCCGTTGGCGATGCAGACGTCGACGCCGCCGATGGCATCCGTGATGTTGATGACGCCGCCGAAGCTGACCTTGGCTGCGAACGGGATCTGGAGGCCGCTGAGCTCGGAGATCGTCGAGACGACACAACCGAGGCCGCCGTACATGAAGGCACTGTTGATCTGCTGCTTCGACATCGCCGAGCTGACGTTGCCGTCCGCGTCGGTGCACGAGGGGATCGGCACCATCAGGTCGCGCGGGAACGAGATCACCGTGACGCGGCGGGGCTCGTCGGAGATGTGCACGAGCATGTTGACGTCGTTGAGGTTGCCCTCGGAGTCCGCCCCGCTGCACCGGTCGCCGAAGTACTGCGCGAAGTCGGGCTCGCACTCGTCGGTGCCGACCATGAGCAGGTTCACGCCGCCCTTGAGCTCGCCGATGTCCGGCGGGACCGCGGGCTGGTCGGGCAGATCGACCGCGTCCGCGGTGAAGCTCGACGACAGGTCGTACACGGCGTACGCGGCCACCCCGGCGCCGGCGACGAGGACGACGGCCATCGCGACGGCGAGCGCCCGGAAGAACTGTCCCAGCGGACCGAGGGAACGCAGGCGCCCGTGACGCGCGATCGTCCTGCGCCCGCGCGGGGTCGTGGTTCTGCTCACTCGGGTCCTTTCGGGAGGACGGATGCCACGGGACGGCACGCCGAGACCGCGACGAAGCGCAGGTCGGGACGAGTTTAAGGACCGACACCTGAAAAGTGCGTGAACGAACGGTGTGGCGAGTGGACGCGGGCCCTACTCCGTTCGCGTTCCCGTCATCCGGTTATGACGACGGAACGCGAACCCCCCCGCTGGGGCCCGCATTCCTTCGTGGCGGAGGGTGTGGGATTCGAACCCACGGGACATCTCTGCCCACTGGTTTTCAAGACCAGGTCCATCGGCCGCTCGGACAACCCTCCCGATCGTGCGAGTCTACCCAGCCGCGCACGACCCCACGCGAACGCCCACGATCCGGTCGAGCGCCCCTCGGTGGCTTCGCGGCGCCGTTCACGAGGCTGTCGGCGATCTGTCACCTCGTGCCGTTACGATCTGCCGGTGACCTGGGGGACGCGAGCGGAGACCGGCGCTACGAGACGGACGAGCGCTCGTGCACCCCGCGGCCCCCGCGGAGCCGACGCCCCGACGTCGAGGAAACCGTTCGCGCGGCACGCCGCCGCCGAGACCGCGCCACAACGGTGGCGTCGGAAGGCCGCCGTCGTGGCGGCTCTCCTCGGCGGTCCGCTCTCCGTCGTGGCCCTCACCCTGGTGGTCGCCGCCGGCGCGTTCGCCTGGCAGGTGCTCCAGGTGCGCGACGACCTCGAGGGAGCCCTGGCGCAGTCGAAGGAACTCGTCCGCGCCGCGGCGAACGGCGACATCGACGGCATCCAACGATCCGGCGGCGACATCGTCGCCCGGGCACAGCGCGCCTACGACACCGCGCAGAACCCGCTCTGGGATCTCGCGGCGCAGATCCCGGCGGCCCGCACGAACGTCCTGGCGGTACGCGCCGTCACCGACATCGCCCACACGATCACGTCGCAGTCGATCCCCCCGGTGATGACCGTGATGGCCGCGTCGGGCGGAGACAGCACCGGGAACGGGATCAACCTCCGACCGTTCCTCCACGCCGGTACGGTCATCCCGACCGTGCTCACGTCGTTCGACGAGGCATCCCGCATCGCCTCGAGCATGGACCGCACGGGCGTCCTCCCCCAGATCTCCGCGCCGATCGACCAGCTCCAGACGATGATCCAGCAGGCCACCCCGATCCTGACGACGGTCGAGCAGCACCTCCCCGAGATCCTCCGCGCCGCGGGCGCCGAGCGTCCGATGCTGTACCAGGTCATGATCCAGACGCCGGCCGAGATCCGGGCGACCGGGGGTGGAGTCGCCCAGTGGCTGGTGCTGAAGGTGGATGACGGCAACGTCGACATGCTCAGCCTCGACACCGGCACCGACCTCATGTACGTGGATCTGCCGTCGCGGGGCTTCGACACCGTGAACGGGTCGCTCCTCCGCCTCCCCGCCCAGACGCGCCAGCTCTACCCGCCCGAGATGACGAACTGGTCGTCGAACTTCAACATGTCCCCGGACTTCCCGACCGCTGTCGAACTGTTCCAGAAGACGCGCGAGTGGACCGACAAGCCGACCTTCGACGGTGCGTTCTCCATCGATCCGATCGTCCTGGCCCACCTCCTCGAAGCGACCGGCCCGATCACCCTCGCCTCGGGCGAGACCGTCGACGCCCAGAACGCCGGCTCCAAGCTCATGAGCGAACCGTACGAGCGGTACGGCATCGACAACGGGGCCATGGACCGCTACTTCAGCGAGATCAGCGCGGGCATGTTCTCCAAGCTGACCGGGCGCCAGTGGGACGTCGGGACCATGTGGAACCAGGTCGTGCGCAGCGCCCAGGAGGGGCGCATCTACGCCTGGTTCGACGACCCGGGCCTGGAAGCCCTCTCGAAGCAGTACGGTCTGGACGGCACCCTGCAGGAGGACAACACCTCGTCCACACAGCTCGGCATCTACTTCAACGACTACTCGATCGGGAAGCTCGAGTATCACCTGACCTACTCGCAGTGGGCGACGTGCAACGCCGACGACCGGACCATGACGGTGTCGATGGAGCTGCACAACAGCATCACGGATGCCATCACGAGCGGCTACACCCTGGGACTGCGCAACATCGAACGCGGGATCGACCTGCGCACCATGATGCTCGACGTGCTGTTCTTCGCCCCGCCGGGCGGGGAGATCGTCTCCACGGATCCCGACGAGGGCGACCGCTGGGATTCGACGTTCCACGATCGCTCCGGGTCCGACCACTCGAACCCCGCCGTGAGCCGGACGCTGCTGCTGCCCGAGGGGGCCACACGCACCGTCTCGTACACCGTGAAGCTGCCGGACGGAGACCTCGGTCCGCTGGAGCTGCGCCACACCCCCGGCGCGAACGACACGAAGGTCACGATCGACGCGAACTGCGCCCCGCTGTTCCGCAGCCCCGAGGGATCGGACAACATCCTGCTGTCGAAGATCGGCTGACCCCGCGGAGGGCGCGCGCCGCAAGAGGCGATCTCACCGCGCAGGCACCGTCTAGCGTCGAGGGATGACGATGACGGGCGGCGGGTCGCTGGCATCCTTCTTCCTCCGACTCGGACGGCAGGTGTGGGTTCGCGCCGCGCTGTTCACTGTGGTCGGGATCGGGATCGCCCTGGTCGCGGGCCTCGTGGGTCCGCTGCTCCCGTTCAGCATCTCGATCGACCTCGGCCAGAACGCCGTCGGATCCCTGCTGCAGATCATCGCCACGGCGATGCTCACAGTCAGCACGTTCTCGGTCACGGCGATGGTGACCGCCTTCTCGTCCGCCACCACGACGGCGACGCCGCGATCGACTCCCCTCCTCATCGCCGATACGACCTCGCAGAATGCCGTGTCGACGTTCGTGGGCGCGTTCACCTACTCGCTCGTCGGGATCGTGGCCCTGTCGACGGGCTACTACACCGAGCAGGGTCGAACGATCCTCTTCGTGGGCACGCTCGTCGTCATCGCGATCGTCGTCTTCACGCTGCTGCGCTGGATCTCGCACCTGTCGACGTTCGGGCGGATGGCGGACGTCATCGATCGGGTGGAGAAGGCGGCGACCACGGCGCTCGAAGCGCACGCGGCCTCACCCACGCTCGGGGCTCGCACTCTCACCGCGATCCCTTCCGACACACACACCATCCGGGCCCAGGCAGTGGGATACGTCACCTACCTCGACGTCCCGGCGCTCGACAGCATCGCCGAGAAGCACGGCGTCCACATCTACGTCACCGCGACACCCGGCCGTATCGCCGACGCTCGGACGCCCCTCGTCCACCTCTCCGGTCCCGTGGACGACGACCTCACCGCCGCGGTGCGCGGTGCCTTCCGCATCGAGCACCATCGCACGTACGAGCAGGACCCGCGGTTCGGCATCATCGCCCTCGCTGAGATCGGCAGCCGCGCGCTCTCACCCTCGACGAACGATCCCGGGACGGCGATCGAGGTGATCGCCGCGCTGCAGCGGATCCTCGCACGCGCCTTGGCGATCGAACGCGAGAAGGACGTCGCGTACCCGCACGTCTCGCTCGTCCCCGCGAGCCTGCACGACCTCGTCGCCGACGCTTTCCGGCCGCTCGCCCGCGACGGCGCGTCCGTCGTCGAAGTGCAGATCCGACTGCAGAAGTGCCTTGCCTCGCTCGCCGCGAGCGCGCCCGCGCACGCGGACGTGTTCCGGGATGCCGCTCGCGCGGCGTTCGCGCGCAGCCGTCGCGCCCTGGACCGAGACGACACCCGGGTGCTGAAGAGCGCGATGCGCGAAGCGTGGGCGCTGGGCTAGAGCGCGCGGAGCACCGCGGCGACGCCGCCGTCCGACACCGACAGGCCCACCTCGCCGGCGGCGGCGTGCACCTCGGCCGGGCCCTGCTGCATCGCGATGGCGCGGCCGCCGTGCGAGACCGCCCACTGCATCATCTCGATGTCGTTGCGTCCGTCGCCCATCACGAGCACGTTCTCGGGAGGGATGCCGAGCCACTCGCGCACCAGTTCGAGGGCGGTGGACTTGTTCACACCCTGCGGCGCGATGTCGAGCCACGCGGTCCAACCGATCGCGTACGACACCTGCGTGAGGCCGATGCGCTCGACGAGCTGGAGGAAGTCCTTGTCGGTCTTCTCGGGAGCGACCACGACCACGCGGCACACCGGCTGGTGCGACAGCTCGGCGAAGGTCACCTTGTTCGCGCCCTGGAGGTTCCAGTCGTCGAGGTAGTCGGTGAACAGCCGCTGCCCGTCGGGCAGCTCCACGAGGAAGTGCGCATCGTGCAGATGCTCGCCCAGCAGCGTGAGGACCTCGGTCGGGTCGAACGTCTCGACGTGCGCGCGCTCGTAGTCGGTGGCATCCGGCCCGCCGATCCGCCGCATGACGATGGCGCCGTTCGAGCACACGGCGTATTCGGGGTGGATGCCGAGGCGTCCCATGACCGTGTGGGTGCTGTCCCAGCTGCGCCCGGTGGCGAGCATGACCTCGTGCCCGGCGTCCTGCGCGTGGCGCACGGCATCCACGACTCCGGGGCTGAGCGACTCGTCCTCGAGCAGGACGGTGCCGTCGATGTCGAGCGCGATGAGCATGCGCCCGACCGGGGCGGTGCGTGCGATATCCGCGACGACCTCGGCCGCGTCCTGCTGCGGCGCGGCGTCGACGTCACCGGTGCGGGGCAGGGCGGCCTCGTCGGTCACGCGATCGGCTCCATGACCTCGAGGCCGCCGAGGTACGGCCGCAGAACCTCGGGCACCGCCACCGACCCGTCGGCGCGCTGGTGCGTCTCGAGCAGCGCGACGATCCAGCGCGTGGTGGCGAGCGTGCCGTTCAGCGTCGCGACGGGCTGCGTCTTGCCGCCGTCGGCCGGGCGGAAGCGCGTCTCGAGGCGACGCGCCTGGTAGGTGGTGCAGTTCGAGGTGCTCGTCAGCTCGCGGTAGGCATCCTGCGTGGGGACCCACGCCTCGATGTCGAACTTGCGCGCGGCGCTGGATCCGAGGTCGCCGGCGGCGACGTCGATGACGCGGTAGGCGAGCCCCAGGTCTTGCAGCATGCCCTCCTGCATCGCGACGAGACGGTCGTGCTCGGCCTCGGCATCCGCCGGGTCGGTGTAGACGAACATCTCGAGCTTGTTGAACTGGTGCACGCGGATGATGCCGCGGGTGTCCTTGCCGTAGGACCCGGCCTCGCTGCGGTAGCAGGTCGACCAGCCGGCGTAGCGCTTCGCCCCGCGCTCGAGGTCGAGGATCTCGTCCATGTGGTACCCGGCCAGCGGCACCTCGCTCGTGCCGACGAGGTAGAGGTCTTCCTTGGGCAGGTGGTAGACCTCGTCGGCGTGCTGGCCGAGGAAGCCGGTGCCGCGCATGACCTCGGGCCGCACGAGCGTCGGCGGGATCATCGGGGTGAAGCCGGCCTGCAGCGCCCGGTCGAGCGCGAGCGTCATGAGCGCGAGCTCGAGGCGCGCCCCGATGCCGGTGAGGAAGTAGAAGCGGCTCCCCGACACCTTCGTGCCGCGCTCCATGTCGATCGCGCCGAGCTTCTCGCCGAGGGCGAGGTGGTCGAGCGGCTCGAAGTCGAATGTCGGGACGTCACCGTGCGTGCGCAGGGTGACGAAGTTCTCCTCGCCACCGGCCGGCACGCCCTCGATGACGATGTTCTCGATCTTGCCCAGCGCCGCTTCGGCGGCCTCCTCGGCCGCGGTCACCGCGTGCTGCGCGGCCTTGACCTTCTCGCTGAGCTCCTTGGCCTCGGCCACCAGCGCGGGCTTCTCCTCCTTGGGAGCCTGCGCGACCTTCTTGCCGTGCGCGTTCTGTGCCGCGCGCAGCTCCTCGAAGGCCGTGATCGCGGCGCGACGCGCGCGATCCGCCTCGATCGCGGCATCCACGGAGTCCGGCGACTCCCCGCGCGCGATCTGGGAGCGCTTCACCAGTTCGGGATCTTCACGCAGCAGAGTCAGGTCGATCACGCGTCCATCCTACGGTCGCGTCGGGTGCGGCATCCGCGCTATGGGCGTCGGGACGGCGCCGGTCAACCCCGAGAATCCGCGGGAGGGGACAAACGGTTCCGGTCCTATGGTGGATGCCATGGCCGACCCTCAAGAACCGCGCGACGACGCGGACGCCCCCCTCTCCCCCGAGGCCGAGAAGGACCGGGCGGCATCGGAGGGCTCGGGCGAGGACTTCCACGCGGCAAGCCTTCGCGCGGAGGACGAGCCGGACACGGTCGCGGTGGACGACCCCGATCCGAAGGACGCGGCCGAGCCCGACGACGTCATCCACGAGCCCGGCGACGTCGATTCCGACACGTCCGACGGCACCTCCGGTGAGGCCGTGCGCGTCACCCCCGACGGCGACGACGCCCCGATGGATGCCGAGCCCACCGACAAGAAGCGCGCGGCCCTCGTCTACAACCCCACGAAGGTCGACCCCGAGGTCCTGCGCCCCCGCGTGAGCGAGCTCTCCGCCGAGGCCGGCTGGGCCGAACCCCTGTTCTACGAGACGACCGTCGACGACCTCGGCGACCTCGCGACCCGCGCCGCCCTCAAAGAGGATGTGGATGCCGTGCTCGTCGCCGGCGGCGACGGCACCGTCCGCGCCGTCGCCGAGGCCCTGACCTCCACCGGCATCCCGTTGACGATCGTCCCCAGCGGCACCGGCAACCTCCTCGCCCGGAACCTCAACCTGCCGTTGGACGACGCCGACGCGATGATCCGCGCCACCTTCGACGGGAAGGTGCACGCGACCGACACCGGGATCGCCCGGATCCGCCGCGCCGACGGGACCGTCGAGGAGCACGGCTTCGTCGTGATGGCCGGAATGGGCCTGGATGCCGCGATGATCCAGAACACCCGCCCCGAGCTGAAGAAGTCCGTGGGCTGGGTGGCGTACGTCGACGGGGCCGCGCGTTCCCTGGTGAACGCCAAACCGTTCCGCGTCATGTACCAGCAGGACGGGCACGGGCACCGCCTCCACTCCGCCAAGGTGCAGAGCGTGCTCTTCGCCAACTGCGGCGCGCTGCCCGGCGGCGTCGCGCTGATCCCGGACGCGTCGATCGCCGACGGCATCCTGGACGTCGCCGTGATCCAGCCGACGGGTCCGCTCGGGTGGCTGGGCGTCTGGCGCAAGATCTGGTGGGACAACTCGGTGCTGCGTCGGTTCCGCGCCGGGCGCCGGGTGCTCGAGCGCCGCCGCGACTCGTCGGTGCGCTACCTGCGCGGCACCGGCATCGAACTCGCCACCGCCCCCGCACAGCCGATCGAGCTGGACGGCGACGAGTTCGGCGAGGCGACCCGCATTTACGCCCGCGTGATCGAGGGCGGTCTGCAGGTGAACCTCCCCGCCGGCCACGACACGTCCACGCTGTAGTCGCGCGTCGGTGCCGTGCCCGTCTGGCGGCCCGGGCACCCGAGCGCGGGCACGACGGGACGAGAGGCGCGCGCGGGACTGTCAAGCCCGGCAGCGCGAACCGCAGGCTGGATAGCGTCGCTGCATGGCTTCTCCGTCCCTCGTCTGGTTCCGTGACGACCTGCGACTGACCGATCACCCGGCGCTGCGCGCGGCGCTCGACCGCGGGGAGCCGGTGATCGCGCTGTACGTGCTGGACGAGGAGTCCGACGGCGTGCGCCCGATCGGCGGGGCGGCGCGATGGTGGCTGCACCACTCGCTGGCATCCCTCGCCGAGCGCCTCGCGGAACGCGGGTCGACCCTCGTGCTGCGCCGCGGCCGCGCGGCGGAGATCGTGCCCGCCGTGGTCGAGGAGACCGGAGCGGGCGCGGTGTTCTGGAACCGGCGCTATGGCGGCCCCGAGCGCGAGATCGACGCGGGACTGAAGGAGAAGCTGCGCGGCGACGACGTGACGGTCGCCTCGTTCGCGGCGAACCTGCTGTTCGAACCCTGGACCGTGCGCACGGGCGCGGACAAGCCGTACGGCGTCTACACGCCGTTCCGTCGGGCGGTGGAGAAGATGCCATCGCCCCGCGCCCCGCTCCCCGAGGCGCGGAAGATCCCGGGCACGTCGAAAGCACCCGCCTCGGACGATCTCGACACGTGGAACCTGCTGCCCACGAAGCCCGATTGGGCCGGGGGTCTGCGCGAGACGTGGGAGCCGGGCGAGCCCGCCGCCCTCGCGCGCCTGCGGGAGTTCCTCGACGACGACCTCGGCGACTACGCGTTCTCACGTGACGCGTTCGCGGGCGGCGCGACCTCGAACCTGTCGCCGCGACTGCGTTGGGGCGAGATCAGCCCCTACCAGGTGTGGCACGCCACGCTCGAGCACCGGGGCTCCGGGAAGCACGCCGAATCGGCCACCGGCTTCCTGTCCGAGGTCATCTGGCGCGAGTTCGCGTGGCACATCCTGTTCCACTCCCCCGATCTCGCGACGAAGAACTGGCGCGCGCAGTACGACGCGTTCCCCTGGCCGCGACTGAACCGTGCGCACCTGGAGACCTGGCAGCGCGGCGAGACCGGGATCGCGGTCGTGGATGCCGGGATGAAGCAGCTCTGGCACAGCGGCGTCATGCACAACCGCGTGCGCATGGTCACGGCATCCTTCCTCACCAAGAACCTCCTCATCGACTGGCGTCACGGCGAACAGTGGTTCTGGGACTGCCTCGTCGACGCGGATGCCGCGAGCAACCCGTTCAATTGGCAGTGGGTCGCGGGATCGGGGGCGGATGCGGCTCCCTACTTCCGCGTGTTCAACCCGGAGACGCAGCGCGAGAAGTTCGACCCGCACGACGAGTACGTCCGGCAGTGGGCGCCCGAGCACCTCGACGGCGGGGCGCCGGCGCCGATGGTCGACCTCAAGGAGACGCGCCAGCGGGCGCTCGATGCGTACGACAAGGTGCGGCACGGCGGCTGAGCCCGGCGGGCACGCGAAAGGGGCGCCGGCCGAAGCCGACGCCCCTTTCCACGGAGTCGTCAGTTGACGCGGGTCTCGGCGACCTCGTCCTCGTCGTCGTCGCCCGGGATGAAGACGTCGACCACGGTCACGTTGATCTCGGCGACCTTCATGCCGACGAGCTCGGTGATCGCCTGGTGCACGGCGGCACGGACGTTCGAGGCCACGCGCTGCAGCTGCTCGGGGTAGTCGACCTGGATCGCGATGTCGGCGGCGACCTCGGTCTCGCCCACCTCGACGCTCACGCCCTGGGCGTAGTCCTTCGCACCGACGGCCTGACGGATGTTGCCGATGACGCGCGCCGCACCGCCGCCGAGGGCGTGGACACCGGGCACCTCGGCCGCGGCGATACCGGCGACCTTGGCGACGACGGCATCCACGATGACGGTCGAGCCGCCGTTCTTCGTGGCCGTGGCGGGGGTGGTGGTGGCGGTGTTCTCAGCCATTGCGCTTTCCTTCCGTGAGTGCGGAACCCTGTGTTCCGCGAAGTCACAGTGGAGACGCGCTCGGGCCAGGGTTCGTCACGGCAGATCGGCTGAGAGAACCCTGAGCGTCCGGGCGCGCCGGCGTCACTCGTCGAAGAAACCGCCGTACGGGAGGTCGGCGTCGCCGTCTTCGCGCTCGTCGAAGGCGACAGTCTCGACCGAGAACAGCACGGACGTGTGCGAGGAGAACAACACGCTCACCTCCCTATCGCCCACGACGACGAACGACTCGAACCGGCCGCCGCGGTCGACGGCGCTCTCGATCCTCGCCTTGAGCGCCTCGATGTCCTGTCCCTGCGCCAACGCGAAGACCGTGTCGCCGACGGCCATCTGCGTGCGGATCATGGTCTTGCCCCCGTTCATGCGGGCGACGGTAGGTCGGTCGGTTTCTCACGCCGAGGGGGTTGCGCTATCTCCGCCACCGGAATATCGCCGCCCGCCGTCGAGTTGTCTCGGGGGTGAACGACGCGATCCCCTCCCTCTCCGTTCTCGACCTCGTGCCCGTGCGCGCGGGCCAAAGCAGCGCGCAGGCCGTCGCCGCGTCGCTCGACCTCGTCGAGCGGGCCGACCGTCTCGGCTACCGCCGCTACTGGTTCGCCGAGCACCACAACATGCCCGCGGTCGCCTCGACCACCCCGCCGGTCCTGATCGCCGCGGCCGCCGCGCGCACCGCCCGCATCCGCGTCGGGTCGGGCGGAGTGATGCTGCCCAACCACTCGCCCCTCATCGTGGCCGAGCAGTTCGCCGCCCTCGAGGCTCTCGCCCCGGGCCGTATCGACCTGGGTATCGGGCGGGCCCCGGGCAGCGACCCCGTGATCACGCAGCTGCTGCACCGTTCGGGCGCGACGAGCGACGTCTCGCGCTTCCCCGATCACGTGACCGACATCCTCGCTCTCACCTCGCCCGAGGGCGCGACGGTGCGATTCACCTCCGGCACCGAGTATCAGGTGAAGGCGACGCCGCTGGCATCCGGGATGCCGCAGGTGTGGCTGCTCGGCTCGAGCGACTACTCGGCGCAGCTGGCCGCGTCGTACGGGCTCCCCTACGTCTTCGCGAACCACTTCGCCGGCGAGGGCCTCGAGCACGCGCTGCGTCTGTACCGCGACCAGTTCCAGCCGAACGAGTCCGGCGACGGCCCACGGACGTTCGTCACGGCGAACGTCGTCGCCGCCCCCACCGTCGAGGAGGCCGAGGAGCGCGCGCTGCCGCAGCTGCGGATGATGGCGCGCCTGCGGACCAACCGCCCGCTCGTGCCGCTCGAGACGGTCGAGCAGGCGAAGGCCGACCCGTTCGATGCGATGGCGCAGTCGCTGATGGCATCCAGCCGCCAGAAGTGGTTCGTCGGCACCGGCGACGACGTGCGCGCGCAGCTGGCCGAGTTCGCGGCCCGCTACGACGTCGACGAGATCATGCTCTCTCCCGTCGCGGGCGCGTACGACGGCGAAGCGCTGGACGCCGCGGGCGGACGCGCGCAGACGCTGGAGCTGGTGGCGGAGAGCGCCGCCGTCGCGGCCTGAGTCCGGGCGCGGCGGTCGGGCGGAGTTCGTCCCCGACCCGCCGCGGGCCGTCGTGCGGAGTTCGTGCCTGACACGCCGGTGAACGGCAGGCACGGGCGGCGTGTCGGGCACAGAGTCCGCCCGACGGTGCGGCGAAGGCCCCCGACGGTGCGGCGAAGGCCCCCGACGGTGCGACGCCGGGCTACGCGTCGGGCTCGCCGCTGAGCAGGCCCCGCAGCCAGTCGCGCGCCTCGACGAAGACGTCGTCGGAATACCGCTGCGGGTAGCGCACGATCGCCCGGTCGGCGCGCGCGTACGACCCGAGGAAGATCACCTTGGGGCTGAAACGCCGCAGGCCCAGCAGCGCGTCGGCCATTCGTTCGTCCTGCACGTGCCCGTCGGCGTCGATCACGAACCGGTACCGGCCGAGCGCGTCGCCGATGGGACGGGATGCCAGCAGGCTCAGGTTGATGCCCCGGGTCGCGAACTGCTCGAGCAGTTCCAGCAGCGCACCGGGGTGGTCCTCGGGCAGTTCGACGATGAGCGAGGTCTTGTCGGCGCCGGTCGGGGGCGCGGGGGCGACGGTCCGGCTGACGAGGACGAAGCGGGTCACCGCGTTCGGGTTGTCGCCGATCTCCTCCGCGAGCACCTCGACCTCGTGATGCGCGACGATACCGGGCGCCGCGATCGCGGCATCCGCTCCGCTCGAGCCGTCCAGGACGCCGAGGGCGCTCGCGACGTTGCTCGAGGACGGCAGGTGCGCGTGCGCGGGGAGGTGGTCGCGCAGCCAGCCGAGGCACTGTCCGTAGGCGACGGGGTGGGCCGCGACGAGCGAGACGTCGGCGAGGGTCGCCCCGCGGCGACCGACGAGCACGAAGTTCACCGGCACCAGGTACTCGCCCACGATCCGCAGTCCCGGCACGGTCGCGAGGGCGTCCTGCGTCGTGGAGACACCGCCGTCCACCGAGTTCTCGATCGCGATCATCGCGGCATCCGATCGGCCTTCGATGACGTCGGCGAGCGCCTCGGCGACGTTGCGGACGGGGCGCCAGATCTGGTCGCGGGCCTCGGGGACCTGCGCCAGTGCCGCCTCGGTGAACGTTCCGGCGGGCCCCAAGTAGCTGTAGGTACGACGGGCGGGCACGGTGTCGGTGTCGGGCAGCACCGGCTCAGCCTAGTCCTCCCGGCGATACGGACGAGATCGACCTGGGGACCGGACGATTTCGGGGGTGAAGAGAACCACCGGAATAGGGGGTCGATGCGGCCGCATGGACCGCCGGGGTATTGGCACGATGAGCGATACCCGCCTGCCCGAGGTGGGTGATCCACCGCCGCGTGCCTCAGCAACCCGCGAGCAAGGAGCCCGATCACCGATGAAACGTGCCCGCCCGAACCGGCACCCGCGCCGCGGTCGTGTCGAACCGACGCCCGGAGCGCTCCACCCCCGTCCGTCGTCCGCCAGCATCGTGCGGTCGAGGGTCGCACTGGTGACGTGCGTCGCCCTGTGGCTGCTCTACATGACCACGGTGGTGGTGACCCTCTCGCGTGGCGGCGCTCTCGTGGACGTGTGGCACCTGCTCGGAACGGTGGTGTTCCTCGTCTCGGTGACCGCGCTCACGTTCTCGGCCGGCATGTACCTGCTCGCGCGGGTGGGAGCGCTGCCGAGGCTCGCCGCCCACCGCCGCGCCCGCCGCGCCGACATCGACGAGAGGTTCGACCGCGGCGACCTCCGGGTCTTGGCGCTCCTGCCCTCGTACGGCGAGGATCCGGCCTATGTGCGGATGGCACTGTGGTCCGTCGCCCTGCAGGAGGTGCCGCAGCTGCGGGTGGTCCTGCTGCTCGACGACCCGCCGACCGACGATCCGGCGATCCGGGACCGGCTGGCCCGCACGCGCGCGATCATCGATGAGATCCGCCTCGAGCTGACCGGGCCGCGCGAGCTCGCGCGTGACGCGCTGGCCGTCGCGGAGTCGTCCCCCGCCGATGCCCGCGCGGCAGTCGCCGCCGCCTACGACACCGTCGCGCGATGGATGCGGGAACGCGCAGCCCTCGAGCCCCGCGACGGCCACGCCGAGGCCTTCTTCGCCGACCGGGTGCTCGGGTCGCTCGCGGACGAGCTCGCCGCCGTGGGTTCCGCTCTGGAGGAAGCATCCGACGACGGCGACGAGGCCGTGTCCCCGGCCCGCGTGCGCTCGCTCGCTCGACGTCTCGCGCGCACCCTCGACGCCGACGTGGACATGTTCGAGCGGAAGCGGTTCTCGGAGCTGTCGCACGAGCCCACGAAGGCCGGCAACCTCAATGCCTACCTGGCGCTGGTCGGCGGCATCCATCGACTGCACGACCTCGACGGCACGGAGCGCATCGTGGAGGTACCCGACTGCGATGCCGTGATCACACTGGACGCCGACTCGATGCTGCTCCCCGAGTACGCCGCGCGCCTGGTGCATGCCCTGGAGCAGCCCGGCAACGAACGGGTCGGCGTGATCCAGACGCCCTACTCGTCCTACCGGGGCCGCCGCAGCGCCATCGAGCGTCTCGCCGGCGCGACGACCGACCTGCAGCACCTCGTCCACCAGGGGCTCACCGCGTTCGACGCCACGTTCTGGGTCGGGGCGAACGCGGTCATCCGCTGGGCGACGCTGGCAGACCTGCGGACGATCGACACCGTGGACGGCCGGCCCGTCGTCCGCTTCCTGCGCGGGCGCACCGTCATCGAGGACACCGAGGCGAGCATCGACGTGATCTCGCACGGCTGGAAGCTGGTCAACTACCCGGAGCGCCTGAGCTACAGCGCCACGCCGCCCGATTTCGGCACCCTCGTCGTCCAGCGACGCCGATGGGCCAACGGCGGTCTGCTCGTGCTCCCCGCGCTGTGGCGCACGGCCGCCGCCCGACGGTCGGCCGGACGACCGATGGGCGTCTGGGGATTCCTGTTGCGGATGAACTACCTCGGGTCGATCGCGTGGGTGACGGCGGGTCTCCTCGTGCTCCTCACTGTGGTGCCGCTCAACGGCGACCTCGTCAGCGTCGTCCTGGTCCTCATCGCCCTGCCCTACTTCGTCGAGATGGCGCACGACCTGAAAGTGCTCGGGTACCGGCGGCGGGACATCGTGGGCGTCTACGGCCTCAACCTGCTGCTGCTCGCCGTCAACCTGGCGGGCACGGTCGGCTCGGTCGTGCAGGCGTTCACGGGACACCGCGTCGCCTTCGCACGGACCCCGAAACGCGGCGAACGCACGCCGGCGGGGGCGCTGCTCGTGCTCGCGCCCCTCGTGATCGCCGTCGCCTCCGTGATCGTCGCCGTCCGCTCCTTCTCGGAGGGGTCGTGGATCGCCGCCGCGTTCGCCCTCTTCACGGCGATCTGCGTGAGCGGCGCCGTGATCCGTCTCATCGGGGTCGGCAACGCCGTGGCCGATCTGTGGAACGGCTGGCTCGAGTGGATCTGGGTTCCGGTCGAGCAGCGCGCGACCACGGCGAGCGAGGCGAAGGCCCCGGCCTGGCGCCGCGTCCTCGACGACGGTCACCTCGAGCCGGTGAACGCGTGAGCGCCCGCGCGCAGCGGCGGTTCCGCGGGCGACGCGTGTCGTGGCTCCGCGTCGCCGCCAGCCTGGTCGGCGGAGTCGTCCTCGTCGGAGTCGGCGTGGCCGCGGTCGCCCCGCCGCTGACCCTGCCGGTCACGGGAACGCCGATGGATCAGCGCTGGTTCGCCGGCTACTACGACGTGACCCTCGACCAAGGCGCGGAGCTCGCCCAGACGGACCTCGCCACGTCGCCCGGGGGCGCCGTACTCGCGTTCGTGGTCGCGGCGTCCGCGACCGACTGCACCGCCACCTGGGGACGCACGTACTCGCTCGACGACGCCGCGACCCGCTTCGACCTCGACCGGCGTGTGGAGCGGATGCACCGCGAAGGGCGGCCCGTGGTCGTGTCGTTCGGCGGAGCCCTCAACACCGAGCTCGCCGCAGCCTGCGGGAGCGCCGCCGACACGGCAGCCGCCTACGGCGCCGTGATCGACCGGTACCGGGTCGACACGATCGACCTCGACATCGAGGGCGACATGCTCTCCGACCGTTCGGGATGGAAGCGGCGAGCCGACGCCGTCGCCCGACTCCAGGACGACCGCCCCGCGGACGATCCGCTCGCGGTGTGGCTGACGCTGCCCGTCTCTCCCGACGGGCTGACCGCCGACGGTCGCGACTTCGTCGCCGGCATGCTCGACGCCGGGGTGCATGTCGCCGGGGTGAACGCGATGACCATGAACTACGGCATCGAGAAGCCGCGCGATCTCGTGGAGGTGTCGGAACGGGCCTTGGATGCCACGGCCTCGCAGCTGAGCGACCTCTGGGACGCAGCCGGTGTGGATCTCCCCGCCGGCGGGGTGGCCCAGCTCCTCGGCGCGACGCCGATGGTCGGGCGCAACGACGTGCCGTCGGAGGTCTTCACCCTCGATGACGCACGCGCCTTCACTGCCTTCGTCAGTGAACGGGGGCTGGCACGCGTGTCGATGTGGTCGCTGAACCGCGATCACACGTGCGGGTCGAACTACCCCTTCACCGGCACCGTCTCGCCCCGCTGCAGCGGGGTGGAGCAGGCGGGCGAGTCGTTCGCCGCCATCCTCTCGAACGGGTACCTCGGCGCGATCGACACCACCGGCGCGGGAGAGCAGAAGCCGACCGTCGCGGACGACCCGAAGACCAGTCCCTACCCGGTCTGGAGCTCGACGTCCTTCTACTCGCGCGGCATCAAGGTGGTGTGGCACGGCTCCGTCTACGTCTCGAAGTGGTGGAACGAGGGCGGCACACCGCCCGACGACCCGATGCTGGACACCTCGGCCTCGGCATGGAGCTACCTCGGTCCGGTACTGGAATCCGATCAGCCGTTCCGTCTGCCGCAGCTCCCCGCGGGGACCTACCCCGAGTGGCAGGCCGACGTGCTCTACAACCAGGGCGATCGCGTGCTGCTCGACGGCACGGGGTACGAGGCTCGGTGGTGGTCGCGCGGCCAGAGCCCGGCTCGTTCGATCCTCGACCGCGACTACTCGCCGTGGACGCCGATCGAGGACACCCCGGCCGAAGAGGGAGCGGCGGCGGGGTAGACCGTCAAGCGGCCGTCCGCGACGAGGTGCGCGCGGGCGGCTCGTCCGGCGGGGAGCACCCGGACGACGACGCGGCGCTCCGCCGCCGCGAGCTGCTCCCGGACGAGCGCGGCGAACCCCGGAACCCATTCCTCGGTCGAGACGGAGACTCCCCCGTCGTCGAGGAGCAGGACGTCGACGCCGCGCAGGCGCGCCTGCTTCGCGGCATCCGGGATCCCGTGACCGTGCAGGCGACCGGCGCGGTAGCCGTCCCGGAGCAGTCCCTCCACGGCGCGCGCCTCCGACCGGTCGGCGGCGGTGACGTCGCCGATCTGCCCCACCCGGTCGAGCAGGGGCCGAGCGTGAGCGTCGACCTCGGTGAGGTAGGCGACGAGCTCGGCGTGCGCGGCTGCATCCCAGGCCGTGCGCCGCGCCGACGCGACACGACGCTCCGCCTGGACCGCCGCCGACCGCCGCAGCCGCCGCAGCATCGCCACGAAGACCGTGCTGAGCGCGACCATGGTCGCCACCCGGGTGGCGATCCCGAGCATCTGCGGCAGATCGGCGGGACGCACAAGGGCGTCCACCACCAGGAGGGCGAGCAGGATGCCGCCGCCGATCAGCGCGATCCCGCCGCGGTCGCGCAGGGCCAGCGCCACCGGCACGAACGCCGCCGCCGTGACGAACCACGCCGACCCGTAGGTGATCGGGGCGGGGATCGCCCACAGGCCGAACGCGACGGCCCCGCCCATGACCGCCGCGACCGCGAGGGCGCCGATGCGGGAGATCCGCGGACGCGCCGCGCCCACGACGGCGGTCAGCGACAGCAGCACACCGAGCATCGCCAACGACACCGCGGCGCCGCCCGCTCCCTGCACGGCCGCGACGACGCCGACCGCGGTCTGGGTGACGACGAAGATCGCCCCCACGACACGCTCCCGCGTACGCAGCGTCCACCCGTCGACATCGGACGGTTCGGGTGCCGTCGGATCGACGGTCCAGTCCAGCCGCACACGCGTCCCGCGGCCGGGCGCACTGTCGACCACCGCCCGCATCCCGGGAACCTCCGCCGGCACCCCGAGCACCGTCTTCGCCAGACCCAGCCGCCCCGGATCGACGCTCTCGGGTCGGAAGCCCGGGCCGTCGTCGACGACCTCGATCCACCCGCCGGTCGCGTCCGACACGATCCGGACGCGGCAGTCGGCGTCGGGCGCGTGCCGCCGGGCGTTCAGCAACGCCTGCGCGGTGGCGGCGACCAGAGCATCGGCGACCTCCGGCGAGCACAGGGCCGCCCCCGCGCTCCGCTGCGTCTCCAGTGCCACGCCCGCCTGCGCCGCCAGGTCGGCGACCCGGGCCTCGAGGTCCAGCGACGGCGGATGCTCTCGCACGGACGCGGTCGCGCGCGCGGCCTGACGGAGGACGGCCTCCCTGGTTCCCGCGGACCATTCGGCGACGCCGCGCAGCGCCGCGAGCACTTCGTCGTGCACGAAGGCCGCGGCACGGGACCGCGCGGAGAGTCGGGCCCGTTCCTCCGTCTCGACCACCGCGGCCGCCTCGGCCCGCGCGGCCGCGCGGTCGACCTGGACGGCGGTGCGGAGGGCCACGTCCGCGACCGCGCACGTGGTGACCGCCGACAGCAGCGCCTGAGTGTCGTTGGCGAGGCCCGTGAGCGAATACCCGCCGAGGAGGGAACGCGACAGCACGACGACGACCGTCCAGACGAGGAGGAACGACGCCGTCCACCTCCACCCGCCCACGACGAGGATCGCCAGCGACGGCGCTGACACCGCGGTCAACAGCCACGGGACGGTCCCCTCCTGTCCCGCGGCGACGGCGGCGAGACCCGCCGCCGGATACACCATCACCGCGGCCGCGAATGCGACGGCCCCGATGCCCGCGATGAGGCGCCCCACCGACGACCCGAGGAACGGCCCCACGGCACCGGCGAACGCGAGCGCGGCGAACGCCGCGATCGTCCAGTCCGACCACCACGGCGGGGCGGCTGCATCGTTGACCGTCGAGACCACGAGGACGGCGATGGTCGCCGAGGCCAGGATCGACACCGCGACCGCGAGCATCAGCGCGCGCCGGGTCGCCTCGACGGCCGCGTCCGCGGCGACGGACTCAGTCACGACGCGGCACGGGGAGGAACCCGTCCTCGATCCCACGTCGATACAGGTCGACCTTGCTCGCGGCGGGACGCCCCAGACGCTGGTACACGCCCTTGATGCGACGCAGGTGATCGTTCACCGTGTTCTCCGTCACCCACAACGCCGCAGCGACCTCGCGGGCCCCCATCCCCGAGGCGTACAGCGAGAGCACCTCGCGCTCCCGCTCCGTCAGGGGCGCGGCGATGAGCCGTGGGTCGGAGTCCAACGCCGACGCCCACTCGGCGGTGGGGACGTGCCGCCCCTCGGACGCGTCGAGGAGCGCGGCGACGAGGTCGACACTCGGCGACGACTTCCGTGCGATCCCCAGGGCCGCGGTGCGCGACGCCTCGCGGACGAGGAACGGGTTCTCCGCGGAGGTGAGCACCAGCACGTGCGCACCCCACCGGCGCAACGCATCGACGTTGTCCTGCGGCGTGCTGCCGTCGCGCAGACTCAGATCGAGCAGGACGAGGTCGGCGTCGCGCGCGAGCCGCGTCATCTCGGGGACCGTGTGCTCGTGCCGGGCGAAGGACAGCTGCGGAGCGACGTCGACGAGATTGCGCAGGGCCAGTCCGACCAGATCGTGGTCGTCGACGATCCCGATACGTCTCACCGGCCCTCCCGGTCAGACTTTATCCATCCTGCACACCCGCCGGTGACACATGACGCAATCGGACGCCGACCGTCGTCACCAGGACGCCGCCCACGAGCAGCACTCCCCCGATCACTTCGGCGGGCGCCGGGATCTGGCCGAGCAGGAGGGCCGCCGAGACCATGGCGACCACCGGCGCGAGGAGCACCCAGGGGACGACCGCCGCGGACGGATTGCGCGCCAGCAGGCCGTTGAAGATCGCGTAGCCCGCGAGCGTGCAGAGACCGGCGGTGTACAGCGTCGACAGCGCGGCCGACCAGCCGAACGACGCGAGGCCGGCGGTGATCGCAGACGGCCCCTCGACGGCGAACGCGAGCACCAGCGCCGGAACCGGCACCACGAGCGCCGACCATACCGTGAGCGACAGGGCGCCGAGGCGGCCGCGCCCCGCGACGACCCCCGCCCGCCGAGAGATGACGTTGCCGACGGCCCACGACAGCGCCGCGGCGAGCGCGAGCACCACGGCGAGGGCGGGCGCATTCCCCCCGCGGCCGAGGGCGACGGCGGCGAGGCCCGCGACCCCGATCGCGACGCCCGCCGCCTGACCGGGCGTCGGCCGCTCGCGGAGCACGCCGGCGGCGATCACGACGGTGAACACCGCCTGCGCCTGCAGCAGCAGTGCCGCCAGGCCCGGCTGGAGACCGAGCGCGAGCGAGGTGTACAGCAGCCCGAACTGCCCGAGGCTCATGAACAACCCGACACCCACGATCGTGCTCCAGGATGCCAACGGCCGGGGCACCACGACGGCGAACGCCGCGACGACGGCGAAGCGGATCGCGACGAACAGCAGCGGCGGGATTCCCGGCATCCCCCAGTCGATGACGAGGAAGTTGAAGCCCCAGGCGGAGGCCACCGCGGCGGCCAGGATCATGTCACGACGACTCACCCGTTCAGTCCAGCGCGTTCGCCGATGAAGCACCAGCGAATGTTTCTTCACGAAAAGCAGTAGCTTTGCTTCATGATCGATCTGGAGGCCGTCCGCTCCCTGCGGACCGTCGCCCGCGAGGGCAGCGTGTCCGCGGCCGCCGCCGCGCTCGGCTTCACCCCGTCGGCGGTCTCGCAGCAGATCAAGCGCCTCGAGCGCGAGACGGGGGTCGCCCTGCTCGAACGCGTGGGGCGGGGGGTCGCGCTGACCGACGCGGGCACGCAGCTCGTCGTCGGCTCGACGCCGATCCTCGCCGAGTTGGAGCGGCTCCGCTCCGACCTGCAGGCGAGCGCGCCCGCGGACGGCGCCGTCAGCGGCGAGGTGCGCATCGCGGCCTTCTCGACCGTCGTTCGCGGACTCCTCGCCCCCCTGCTCGCAGACCTCGCCCGCACACACCCCGACCTGCGGCTCCTCGTGCGCGAAAGCGAACCGTGGGAGACCGTCGCGCTCATCGCGTCCGGCCAACGCGACCTCGGCATCGCCCACCAATGGGGCGGAGTGGCCCTCGCGATCCCCGACAACATCGTCGTGACCCCACTGTTCACCGACGTCGCCGACATTGTGCTGCACCGCGACCACCCGCTCGCCGACCGTCACGTCCTGCACCCGCGCGACCTCGCCGATCAGGCATGGGTCGCGACCTTCGAGACGACGATCTGCCGGCAGTGGCTGCGCCGCCTGTTCGACGGCATCGGCAACGCGCCCCGGGTCGTGTACGAATCGATGGAGTTCGAGAACCATCTCGAACTGGCGCGCACCGGTGCGGTCGTCGCCCTCGTCCCGAGACTCGGACGCGCGCCCCTCGGCCCCGATCTCGTCGCGATCCCGACCGTCGACCCCGCCTCGACCCGCGACGTCGTCGCCGTCCACCGGCGTTCGCAGGCCGATTCCCCCGCCCTGCGCACGACACTCTCCGCTCTGCGGGAGCGCGGCGCGGCGCTCGAAGGGGCTCGCTGACCAGCGGCATCGCCCGGTCTGGGCACATTCGCGGCATCCCTTGCGTCGGCGCATGTGCACGACGGCTCCACACCGGGCAGACTGTCCGCATGAGCAGTCGCGCAGGACAGCCCGCCGAGGCATCCGATCTCATCGACATCGACGAACTGATCGCCGCCTATTACGACCGCAAGCCGGATGCCACGGTTCCCGAGCAGCGCGTCGCCTTCGGCACGAGCGGCCACCGGGGATCCTCGCTGAGCACGAGCTTCAACGAGGACCACATCCTCGCCACCACCCAGGCGATCGTCGACTACCGCGCGGCGCAGGGCATCGCCGGCCCGCTGTTCCTCGGGCGCGACACGCACGGGCTGTCGCTGCCCGCCGAGCGCAGCGCCATCGAGGTGCTCGTCGCGAACGGCGTGGACGTGCGCGTCGACTCGCGCGACTCGTGGGTGCCGACCCCCGCCCTCAGCCACGCGATCCTCGCCTACAACCGTGGCCGCGACGCCTCCGACCCGGGCCGCGCCGACGGCATCGTCGTCACCCCGTCGCACAACCCGCCCCGCGACGGCGGCTTCAAGTACAACCCGCCGCACGGCGGCCCCGCCGACACCGACGCGACGGGCTGGATCGCCGACCGCGCCAACGCGCTCATCGCGGCGGGCCTCGACGGCGTGAAGCGGACGCGTCACGCCGACATCGACCTCGACGGCCTCGGGCAGTACGACTTCCGTGACGCGTACGTGCGGGATCTGGCATCCATCATCGACGTCGACGCGATCAAGAACGCCGGCGTCCGCATCGGCGCCGACCCGCTGGGCGGCGCGTCGGTGGAGTACTGGGCGCTCATCGCGGAGGTGTACGGCCTCGACCTCACCGTCGTGAACCCCGAGGTCGACCCGACGTGGAAGTTCATGACGCTGGACTGGGACGAGAAGATCCGCATGGATCCCTCGTCGCCGTCGGCCATGGCCTCGCTCGTGGCCGCGCGCGCCGACTACGACATCCTCACCGGCAACGACGCCGACGCCGACCGGCACGGCATCGTCACGCCCGACGCCGGCCTGATGAACCCCAACCACTACCTCGCGGTCGCGATCGACTACCTCTTCTCGCACCGGTCGAACTGGCCGGCCGACGCCGCTGTGGGCAAGACGCTCGTGTCGTCGATGATCATCGACCGGGTGGCATCCTCCCTCGGCAAGACCCTGCTGGAGGTGCCGGTCGGGTTCAAGTGGTTCGTCCCGGGTCTGCTCGACGGCTCGGTCGCGTTCGGCGGCGAAGAGTCCGCGGGCGCCTCGTTCCTCCGCAAGGACGGCACCGTCTGGACCACCGACAAGGACGGCATCCTGCTGTGCCTGCTCGCGGCCGAGATCCTCGCCGTGACGGGCAAGACGCCGTCACAGCGGTACGCCGAGCTCGAGGCCGAGTTCGGCGCCTCGGCCTACCAGCGCGTCGACGCCCCCGCCACGCCCGCGCAGAAGGCGACGCTGTCGAAGCTGTCTCCGGATGCCGTGACCGCCACCGAGCTCGCGGGCGAGCCGATCATCGCGAAGCTGTCGCACGCACCGGGCAACGGCGCCGCGATCGGCGGTCTGAAGGTGCAGACCGAGTCCGCGTGGTTCGCCGCCCGCCCCTCCGGCACCGAAGACGTCTACAAGCTGTACGCCGAGTCTCTCCGCGGCGAGGAGCACCTGCGCGCGGTGCAGGAAGAGGCGCGGGCCGTGGTCTCGGCCGCGCTCGGCCAGGCGTAACACCCCCGTCGAAGCGGCGTCGCCCTCCGGGCCGGCGCCGCTTTCGCGTGCGGGCGGGAACCCGGCGGCGCTGCGCTGCGGCGCTGCGGCTGGCTTGCGATAAACGCGATGCACGACGAGACACGGCACGCCGCGTCGTTTCTCGCCGGGAATAGCGTTTATCGGCAATGGGGCGGCGGAGCGACGCGACACCCACACCACCACGTTCCCAGGGCGGCGACGACGGGCGGCGGAGCGTCCGACGATCGCCCAGCTTCGCGATAAACGCGATTCACGACGAGACACGGCACGCCGCGTCGTTTCTCGCCGGGATCAGCGTTTATCGACAATGGGGCGGCGGGATGCCACGGCCGGCGGCGGGATGCCACGGCCTGCAGCACCGCCGGACGCGGCGGCACCGCGGGACGCGGCGCACCGCAGCCGAGACACACGAAGGCCCCGACGTTCCGGAGAACGCCGGGGCCTCGTGGCATCCAGGATCAGGCGAGGGTCGCAGCGTCGATCACGAAGCGGTAGCGCACGTCGCTCTTCAGCACCCGCTCGTAGGCCTCGTTGATCTGCTCGGCGGAGATGACCTCGACCTCGGGCGCGATGCCCTTCTCGGCGCAGAAGTCGAGCATCTCCTGGGTCTCGCGGATGCCGCCGATCGACGACCCGGCGAACGAACGACGATTGGTGAACAGCGTGAACACCTGGATCGGGAGCGGCTCCGGCGGGGCGCCGACGTTGACCATCGTGCCGTTCAGCGTCAGCAGCCCGAGGTACTTCTTCAGCTCGAGCGGTGCGCTGACGGTGTTGACGATGAGGTCGAAGGTGTTCTTCAGCGCGGTGAAGGTCTCGTCGTCCTTCGTGGCGTAGTAGTGGTCGGCGCCCATCGCGAGGCCGTCGTCCTTCTTGCTCAGCGTCTGCGACAGCACCGTGACCTCGGCGCCCATCGCGTGCGCGATCTTCACGGCCATGTGACCGAGACCGCCGAGGCCCACGACCGCGACCTTCTTGCCGGGGCCGGCGTTCCAGTGGTTCAGGGGCGAGTAGGTGGTGATGCCGGCGCACAGCAGCGGCGCGGCCTTCTCGTACGGGATCGACTCGGGCACGCGGAGCACGAAGTCCTGGTCGACGACGATCTTCTGCGAGTAGCCGCCCTGGGTGACCGTGCCGTCGCGGTCGATCGCGGCGTAGGTGCCGGTGTTGCCGTTGAGGCAGTACTGCTCCTCGCCGGCGAGGCAGTTCTCGCACTCACGGCACGAGTTGACCATGCAACCCACGCCGACCCGGTCGCCGATCTTGTGCTTCGTGACGTCGGCGCCGACCTCGGCGACCGTGCCGACGATCTCGTGGCCGACGGTCAGCGGGTAGGGCACCTCGCCCCACTCGCCGCGGATGGTGTGGATGTCGGAGTGGCAGATGCCGGCGTAGGCGATGTCGATGAGGACATCCTTCGGGCCGACGTCACGACGCTCGATCGTCGTGGGCTCGAGGGGGGAGGTCGCGGACGACGCCGCGTAGGCGTTGACGTGCATGGGGCTCCTCGGGGAGGGGAATCGAACTCGTCCATCTTTCCGCGCCGGCGGGCGGGAGAGGGCGGGGTTGCACGGATGTGCGTTTCGGATACGGGATGCCAACGACGCCCACGCGCGAGTCCCGCGCGGACGACGCGGCCGCGCCGACGCCCGGGGGCGATCGACGCGGCCGCGTGATCCGGCGGGGTCAGCCCTCGGTGGAGCCGGCTCCCCGGCGACGGCGCCACAGCACCAGACCGCCCAGGAGGAGGAGCAGACCGGCTCCGGCCGCCAGCACGGCGATGCCCTCCGACTGCAGACCCGTCACGGCGAGATCGCCCGACGTCGTGCTCGTGGACGAGCCGTTCGAGCCCGACCCGGCCGACGAGCCCGCACCGGTGCTGCCGTTGCCCGAGCCGTTGCCGGTCCCGGAACCGCCACCGTTGCCGTTGCCGTTGCCGTTGCCCGACCCGTCGCCGCCCCCGGTGCCCGGGTCGACCGGCGCAGCTGCCGGGACGATGCCCGCGGAGCGCGCGGATCCGGACGTGAAGCCCTCGGCGGACGCGGTGACCTCGACCGAGATCTCCCGGCCCTCGTCGGCGGCGGTCAGCGCATAGGCGTCCGCCGTGGCATCCGGGATCGGCGAACCGTCGCGGAGCCACACGAACGCCAGCGCAGCGTCGGCGGGATCGGTGACGGCCGACGCCCGCACCGTCGAACCGACGCGCGGCTCGCCGGCGAGGGTCGGCGTCTCGATGCCGACCGCGCGCTCGACCGTCACCGTGTAGGTCTGCTCGGTGCCGTCGGGAGCCGTGACCCGGACGGAGCCCGCGTCACCGGCGGCGCGCGCCGTCTCGGACCCGGCACCCGGCTGGGTGATCCGGACCGCGGCATCCTCGTCGACGGCGAGGGCGTGCAGTTCGGGCCAGGCGGACCCCGTCGACGACACGGTGTAGTCGAAGACCTTGGGGTCGAAGCCCTCGACGGGCTGGTCGCCGACCGTCAGACGTGCCAGATCGGCGATGCCCGCGGGCGATGCCGAAGCCGCGTAGATCGACACCTCGGACACGATCATGTGCGTCTGCGACCGGGCGTTCATCACGACCCGCACCTCGTCGGCGGCCCCCGTCACGGGCACCTCGACCAGGGGTGCACCGCTGGACGGGGTCGGCACGGTGATGAGGTCGCCCTGCACCCACTCGCCGCCGCTCAGTCGGTGATCGACGCGCATCGTCGCCGGCCAGCTCATGCTGCTGCCGTCCTTGTAGAACTGGACCGTGACGCGCGTGAGGGTCTCGCGCTTCGCGAGCGCGTAGCTCAGGGTGTCCTGGTCGTTCTTGGTGCCCCCTCGCCAGTTCGACCATCCCTTGTCGGTCGCGATGCCGTTGATGGTGTTGCTGACGGGGTAGCCCGACTCGGTGTAGGTCGCCGAGGGAGCGCTCTGCGGGGCGACGTCGTTCTCGGTCGCGGCCGTGACGATGACCGTCAGCTTCGCGTCGAGACGCTCACCGGTCGGACCCGTGGCGACACCCGCGACGGTCACCGTTCCCGGCGCGGAGAAAGCGGCATCCGTCAGGTCGCCCCACGTCCACTCCACCGGCACCGGGTAGCCGCCGCCCGACGGCGTCAGCTCGGCCTGGACGTCGCGGTCGGCGAGGCCCTTCACGACATCGAGGGCGCTGCCCGCCGGAACCGTCACCGACGCCGGTCGCGTCGCCGTGAAGGCCCCGACCTCGACGGACGCCGTGGCCTCGAACTCCGTACCGAAGAGGTCGGTGCCCGTGCCGCGCACCTGCACGGTGCCCGGTCGCGACCAGTCGGCCCCGTCGAGCTGCCAGGTGACGTCAGCGGCACGGAGCGTGTTGCCGGCGTACCGGACCACGGCTCGCGACGGCAGCTGCGGGGCGACGTCGACCGCGGTCGCCACCGACACGGGCTCGGTGCCCAGGATGCGCGTCGTCGCGATGCGCCACTGCTGGTTGCCCCCACCGTTGGACGTCCACAGCCCCACGGTCGCGCCGGGAGTCGTGCTGGCCTGGTTCACGTCGAGGACGCGCTCCGCGGCGACGTTCAGCAGCGAGTAGTACTCACCGTCCGTCGTCGAGGCCATCCACTGGGTCGCGGGGTCGCCCGCGGCCGCGGTCGGATCGGCGTCGACGAGCGCGGTGCCCCCGTTGTTCGATGCCAGGAACTTGCCCGCGCCGTTCTGAAGCGTGAAGCGGTGGCGGTTGGTGCCCTCGCCGTCGATCGTGCGCACGGTCCAGGTCTGCGCCCGGGCGGCGTCGGCCGTCGTGGCGGTCGCACGGATCGCCAGGCCCGACGAAGCGTCGAGCGCGAGGCCGCTCTGCAGGCCCGTGAGCTGCACCGACTCACCGTCACGGAAGGCTGCAGCGTCCTGCGAGACGCCCGAGACGCCGTCGATCACGAACGTCGTGACCGACTTCGCCGGGACGGTGACGGTGGCGGTCCGGGATGCCGCATCCACGGCCACCTTCGCACCCTCCTTCAGGGCGTTGACCGTCGGCTGGTCGGCCGTCGACTGGGTGGTCACGATGGGGGTGACCGTGGCCCCGGGTGCGATCGTCCCGAAGTCGCTCAGGTCGATCTGCACCGTCTTGGCGGAGTCGTCGCCGTTCACGTGCACGATCGTCGCGCCCTGACCGTCGGCGTCGACGGCCGCGGTGGACTGCGCGTTGTCGGTGGCCATGAGGCGGTCGCCCGGGTGGATGTAGTGCGTGAAGTTCCGGACGGTGTTGTACTTCTCGTTCGTCAGCACCTTGCAGGAGGGGTCGGCCTCACCGTCGGCGATGCGCCGCAGCGACTTGCCCTCGGCGTTGCAGTCGAAGTCGATGTAGACGCTGCCCCAGTTGAGGTTCTCGACCTTCTGCATGTTGTAGAGGTCTTCGACGGGCTGCCAGAACACCCAGGCGGTCGGCTCGAGCTCGCGGAGGTCGCCCACGATGTGCTCGGCCATTCCGATGCCGTTGTTGATGTCGTTGGTCGTGAAACCACCGGCCGTCCAGTTGCCCTCGACCTCGCTCATCCACAGGGGCTTGTCGGCGGCCTTGGCGATGTCGCGGACGACCTGGCGTCCGCTGGTGCCGTAGGTGTGCACGTTGAGCTGGTCGACGAGGCTCTTGGACTGCGCCGACCAGGTGTTCCAGTTCGAGGCGAAGATCCCGGGGTTCGTCTCGTCCATCGCCGAGATCACGGCATCCGTCGTCGTCCCGGGCTGCGCGAGGCGGGCCGCGAGCGCCTTGACCATGGCATCCTGCGCCTGCGGGCCGATGTGCGCACCCTCCTGGCGTCCGCCGGTCGGCCACTGCGCCCCGTTCGGGATCTGGGTCTGCCAGTAGTTCGTGTTCGGCTCGTTGAACGGGTCGATCGTGTCGAACTTCACGCCGTGCTGCTTCTCGAGCTCGTCGACGACGTTCACGAGGTAGCCCGCGAACTTGTCCATGTCGGCGGGGGCGAGCTGCTCGCTCGTGGCGTTGTTGATGCCGCCGGAGACGTAGCCGCTCTGAGTGAGGAAGTAGGGCGGCGAGTTGCTGAACGCCTCCCAGTGGGTGATCTTGCCCTTGAGCGCATCGATCCACCACCGCTGGGCGGAGTCGGCGTCGAAGTCGTAGGCGTTCGGGTCGTCGGGGTTCCACGCGGCCTTGTACCGCGCACGGTCGGCGTAGTTCGAGGTGATGGCGCCCTGGTCGTCGCTCGCCTGCAGGTCGGGGTTCCAGAATCCGGGCACCGCGCCCCCGGGACGCAGGTAGTCCGGCACGTCCGACGCGTTGCCTCCGCCGATGTTGTACCGGGCGATGTTGAGGTTCAGGCCGTCCTCGCCGAACACCGCGTCGTAGAGCTTCTGGCGCACGTCGGCGGGATAGTTGCCGGTGGCGTTGGCGAACCACACGAGGCTCGTTCCCCACCCCTCGAACGGGTCGGCCGCGGTCGCGGGGTTGGGGGTGATGCGCACCGTCGCGTTCGGCGCTGCCACCGCCGTCGCGGGGGCCGCGGTCGCGGCGAGTCCACCGGCCGCCAGGGCGACCGCGCAGGTCATCGACAGCAGTCGAGCTGACTTCATCGTCATTCCGATCCGGCCGCAGCGTCGCGGCCCTCGAGGAGGGGAGATGTTGACGTCAACATGTTGACGTCAACATCGAACTTAGCGGAGCCCGGGGTCGCGATACAACCGCTGCTCCGGCCAGGCTTCCCGAGCGGGCGTCCTGCGCGGGGCTGCATCGCGCGAGCCCCGTGGCATCCCGGCCCTCGCACCGAATCCGCGAGGCCGGCGGAGGAGATTCGGCGAAAGGAGGACGGATGCCACGGATTCGGCCCTCCGCCCGCCGCATCCCCTCCCTTCGACACCGACCCTGGCGCGTGCCGAGCCGCAGCCCTCGCGCACGCACGCGCGAGCCGCACGCCTCGCGCACGCACGCGGGAGCCGCGCGCTTCGAGCGCGCAGACGGGAGCCGTCAGGCGCGCGGGCCGGAGCTCTCGCGCACCACGAGGGAGGTGGGCACGAGAGTGCGCGTGTGGTCGCTGCCCGAGCCTTCGATGTCGGCGATCAGAGCGCTCATCGCCTCTTCGCCGACACGCTCGAACCGCTGGCTCACGGTCGTCAGAGGAGGCCAGAAGTTCGCCGACTCGGGCATGTCGTCGAAGCCGACGACGCTGATCTCACCGGGCACGGCGCGTCCGGCCTCGTGCAGCGCGCGGATCACCCCGAGGGCCATCTGGTCGTTGGCCGCGAAGACCGCCGTCACCGCCGGGTCGCGTGCGAGCTCCGCGCCGATGCGGTGTCCCGACTCGGCCGTCCAATCGCCGATCTGCACCGGCGGCACGCGGCATCCGCGTTCTTCGAGGGCGGCGCGCCAGGCGTCGCGTCGACGCTCGGCCGCGAAGGACTCCGGCGGGCCCGACACGTGCCACACCGTTTCGTGGCCGAGGTCGAGCAGGTGCTCTGTGGCCAGGCGCGCGCCCTGCGCCTGGTCGTTGTCGACGACCGCGTACGGGTAGTCGGCGCTCGAGTCGACGACGACGACCGGCAGGCCGGAGGGGATGGAGAGTTCGTTCTCGCCGAGGCGGTGCGTCTCGATGAGGATCACGATCCCGTCGACGGCGTGCTCGTGGAGACGCAGGAACGCCCCCGACACGTCGGACTGCGAGGCGGACTGCACCGTGATGAGCGTGATGGAGTACCCGGATGCCGCAGCCACCGACGCCAGCGCGTCGAGCGTGCGCGTGTTGCCGTAGGAGCTCAGCGAGAACATGATCACGCCGATGCTGCGGAAGCGCCCGGATCGCAGGGCCCGTGCGGCACTGTTCGGCCGGTAGCCCAGGGAGGCCATCGCATCGAGCACGCGCTGCCGCGTGTCAGGATCGACGTTGGAGCGGTCGTTCGCCACGCGCGACACGGTCTGCCCCGAGACCCCCGCCGCCGCAGCGACATCGGCCATCGAGACTTCCCGTCGTCGCCCGCGACCCCCCGCCGCGGTCGACACCGTCGTCGTCTCGCTCACTTCTGCCTCCTCGGATGTTGACGTTGACATGCTAGCGGGACGAGAGTTATGTTTACGTCAACATCGCGGCAACCCGTCCGCGTTGCGCACCAATGAAGAGGCATCCGGACGATGACGACCACCGCGGCACCCCCGCCCGCTCTGCGCCCCCCGCGCCGTAAGCGACGCGCCCGTATCGACGACCGCGGCTGGCTGTTCGTCGCCCCCTTCGCCATCGTCTTCGCGCTGGTCTTCCTCGCACCCCTGGCGTACTCGCTCTACCTGAGCGTCTTCCGCGATCAGCTGGTCGGCGGCAACGCGTTCGTCGGCTTCGCCAACTACATCGCCGTCTTCGGCGACGGGAAGTTCTGGGACGGCCTCGGCCGCGTCTCGCTGTTCCTCGTGGTGCAGGTTCCCGTCATGCTCCTGCTGGCGCTCGCCGCCGCGCTCGCGATCGACAGCGCCAGGCTCCACGCCGCCGGCTTCTACCGCATCGTGATCTTCCTCCCCTACGCCGTTCCGGCCGTGGTGGCGGTGCTCATGTGGGGGTACATCTACGGCGACCAGTTCGGCCTCACCCGCAACCTCAACGACCTGCTGGGCGGCTCGTTCATCCAGCCCTTCGTGCCCGAGTGGATGCTGGTCTCGATCGGCAACATCGTCACCTGGCAGTTCGTCGGCTACAACATGCTGATCTTCTACTCGTCGCTGAAGACCATCCCGGGCGAGCTGTACGAAGCGGCATCCATCGACGGAGCCGGAGCCTGGCGCACGATCTTCTCGATCAAGATCCCCGCCGTGCGCGGCGCGGTCGTCATCGCCACGATCTTCTCGATCATCGGCAGCTTCCAGCTGTTCAACGAGCCCAACATCCTCAAGCCCCTGGCGCCGAACACCATCACCACGTTCTTCACGCCGAACATGTACGCCTACAACCTGTCGTTCGCGGGCCAGCAGTACAACTACGCGGCCACGGTCGCGATCATCATGGGCGTCATCACCGCCGTCATCGCTTACGTCGTGCAGCTGCGCGGCTCTCGTCAGGAGGCGCGATGACCACCGCGACCGCACCCCGCACCGACACCGTGGCCGTGACCACCTCCCGTTCGCGCTCGCGCCGCGGCTTCGCCCGCACGTCGCCCACGCAGAGCAAGAAGTCGATCGTCCTCAGCATCGTCATGGCGCTGTACCTCCTGTACACGCTCGTGCCGCTGTTCTGGCTCGTCATCAACGCGACCAAGACCCAGCCCGACCTCTTCTCGACGTTCGGCCTCTGGTTCGGAGACAGCTTCGCCCTGGGCGACAACATCGCCCAGACGCTGACCTACCGCGACGGCATCTTCCTGCGCTGGCTCGGCAACACCCTGCTCTACGTCGTCGTCGGCGCCGGTGGGGCGACGCTGCTGGCGACCCTCGCCGGCTACGGTCTCGCCAAGTACAACTTCCGGGGTCGCAAGGCCGTCTTCGCGGTGGTGCTCGGCGCGATCGCGGTGCCCGGCACGGCGCTCGCCGTCCCGACCTTCCTGCTCTTCAGCCAGCTCGGTCTCACGAACACCCCCTGGGCGATCATCATCCCGTCGCTCATCAGCCCGTTCGGCCTGTACCTCATCTGGGTGTACGCGACGGATGCCATCCCCACCGAGCTGCTGGAGGCCGCGCGCATGGACGGCGCGGGCGAGTTCCGCACGTTCTTCACGATCTCGATCCGGCTGCTGACGCCCGGCATCGTCACGGTGCTGCTGTTCGCGGTCGTCGCGACCTGGAACAACTACTTCCTCCCGCTCATCATGCTCAGCGACCCGGCCTGGTACCCGCTGACGGTCGGGCTCAACCAGTGGAACGCGCAGGCCACCGGCGTCGGCGCCCAGCCGATCTACAACCTCGTGATCACCGGCGCCCTGCTCTCGATCATCCCGATCGTCGCCGCGTTCCTCGTCCTGCAGCGCTTCTGGCAGTCCGGTCTCAGCGCCGGAAGCGTCAAGCAGTGACCCTCGATCTCCTCCCGAAACCGGAGCGTCCTGCCCCGGAACCACGCAACACCATCCACAACAACGAAGTGAAGGAATCCCGATGACATTCATGCGCAAGGGCACCGCCGTACGGCGGACCGTCTTCGCTCTGGCCGCGACCGCGCTCACGGTGGGCGCGCTGACCGCCTGCTCCGGCGGCAGCACGGGCGGCGGCAGCAACGGCGGAAGCGCCGACGACATCGAGAAGGCGCTCCAGGAGGGCGGCGAGATCACGTACTGGTCGTGGACGCCGTCGGCCGAGGCGCAGGTCGCGGCCTTCCAGAAGAAGTACCCCAAGGTGAAGGTCAACCTCGTCAACGCGGGCACCAACACCGAGGAGTACACCAAGCTCCAGAACGCGATCAAGGCCGGCTCGGGCGCCCCCGACGTCGTGCAGATCGAGTACTACGCCTTCCCGCAGTTCGCCCTGTCGGACTCGCTGCTCGACCTCGCGCCCTACGGCTTCGGCGACCTCGAGAGCGCCTACGCCACCGGCCCGTGGGGTGCGGTCGACTTCGACGGCAAGATCTACGGTCTGCCGCAGGACTCGGGCCCCATGGCCCTGTTCTACAACAAGTCCGTCTTCGACCAGTACGGCATCGCCGTCCCGACGACGTGGGACGAGTACTACGCGGCCGCGCAGAAGCTGCACGCCGCCGACCCGACGAAGTACATCACCGCCGACACGGGCGACTCCGGCTTCACCACCAGCATGATCTGGCAGGCCGGCGGCACCCCGTTCAAGGCCGACGGCACGAACGTCACGATCGACCTGCAGGACGCGGGCTCGAAGAAGTTCGCCGACAACTGGAACCGTCTCATCGACGGCGGCCTGCTCTCCGACACCCCCAGCTGGAGCGACGAGTGGTTCAAGGGCCTCGGTGACGGCTCGATCGCCTCGCTCGTCATCGGCGCCTGGATGCCGGGTGTCCTCGAGTCCTCCGTGAAGGACGGCGCGGGCAAGTGGGCCGTGGCCCCGATCCCGACGTACGACGGCAAGGCCGCGACGGCCGAGAACGGCGGCGGCGGACAGGCCGTGACCAAGCAGAGCAAGAACCCCGCGCTGGCCGCGGGCTTCCTCAAGTGGCTCAACAACGACGACGAGAGCCTCACGATCTTCGCGGAGTCGGGCGGCTTCCCCTCCACGACGGCGCAGCTGAGCGACCCCGCCTTCGTCGACAAGAAGTCGGACTACTTCGGCGGCCAGCAGATCAACCAGGTCCTCACGCAGGCGTCGAGCGACGTGGTGAAGGGCTGGAGCTACCTGCCCTTCCAGGTGTACGCCAACAGCATCTACGGCGACACCGTGGGTCAGGCCTACGCCACCAAGGGCGACCTGAACGCGGGTCTGTCGACGTGGCAGGACCAGCTGGTCCAGTACGGCAACGACCAGGGCTTCAGCGTCAACAAGTAAGCCGATGATCGGGGGCGGGTCGCAGCGCACGAGCGAGCGACCCGCCCCTTCCCTTCCCGCTCCAGGAGAGCCGCATGACCTCCCCCACCCGCATCACGCTGGACCCCCACCGACCCGGAGCCGAGGTTCCGCGCCGCCTGTTCGGCACGTTCGTCGAGCACATGGGCCGGTGCGTGTACGACGGCATCCATTCGCCCGGACACATCACGGCGGATGAGGCCGGCTTCCGTGCCGACGTGCTCGCCCTCGTGCGCGAGCTCGGCGCGACGGTGGTGCGCTACCCCGGCGGGAACTTCGTCTCGGGCTACCGCTGGGAGGACGGTGTCGGTCCGCGCGCGGATCGTCCGGTGCGCCTGGATGCCGCGTGGCACAGCACCGAGACCAACCAGGTGGGTCTGCACGAGTTCGCCGAGTGGGCGGATGCCGCGGGCCTCGAGGTCATGGAGGCGGTGAACCTGGGCACGCGCGGCGTCGCCGAGGCGGCCGACCTGCTCGAGTACGCGAACCACCCCTCGGGCACCGCGCTGAGCGAGCGCCGGCGTGCGAACGGTCGCGACGAGCCGTTCGGCATCCGTCTCTGGTGCCTGGGCAACGAGATGGACGGGCCGTGGCAGATCGGCCACAAGACCGCCGACGAGTACGGGCGCCTCGCCGCCGAGTCCGCGCGCATGATGCGCTTCATCGACCCGACCGTCGAGCTCGTCGCCGCGGGCAGCTCGAACCACGAGATGCCGACGTTCGGCGAGTGGGAGCGCACGGTGCTCCGTCACACCGCGGGTCTCGTCGACCACATCTCGGTGCACGCCTACTACGAGGAAGACCCCGCCGACCCGCAGAGCTTCCTCGCCAGCGGCGCCGCCCTCGACCGCTACATCGGCGAGGTCGCCGACATCATCGACGAGGTCGGTGCCACGACCCCCCACGGCACTCCGATCGGCATCAGCGTCGACGAGTGGAACGTGTGGAACCAGACGCGCTGGAACGAGGTCGACAAGCCCCGCGTCTTCACGGGCGACTGGCCGATCGCGCCCCGCCTCATCGAGGACGACTACACCGTCACCGACGCCGTCGTCGTCGGGTCGCTGCTCATCACCCTGCTCCGGCGCGCGGACCGCGTGTCGATGGCGAACCTCGCGCAACTGGTGAACGTCATCGCGCCCATCCGCACCGAGCCCGGCGGCGGGCCGGCGTGGCGCCAGACGACGTTCCACCCCTTCCGCCTGACGGCCGAGGCCGCGACCGGCCGGGTCGTGCCGGTCGACGTCGAGGGCGCGCGGATCTCCACCGCCCGTCACGGCGACGTCGACGCCGTCGATGCGATCGCCACGGTCGACGGCGACACCGCCCACGTGTTCCTCGCCCACCGCTCACTCGACGCGGCGACGGAGATCGAACTCGACCTCGGGCCCGTGGCATCCGCCGACGCCGTCGTGATCACGATCCCCGACGGCGGCGACCGCCACACGACGAACTCCGCCGACGCCGAACCCGTGGCGCCCGCATCGCTCGCGGTCGACGTGGTCGACGGCGTCCTGCGCTTCACCCTGCCCCCGCTCGCCTGGGCGCGCGTCCGCGTGCAGCTGGCCCTGTGATCCCGAAAGACATCGTGACGACCTTCACCATCGGCGAGACCGACTTCCTGCTGGACGGGCAGCCCTTCCAGGTCATCTCCGGGACGCTGCACTACTTCCGCATCCACCCCGAGCACTGGGCCGACCGCATCCGCACGGCCAAGGCGATGGGCCTGAACACCATCGAGACGTACGTCGCGTGGAACGCGCACGAACCGGTGCGCGGCGAATGGGATGCCACGGGCTGGAACGACCTCGGACGCTTCCTCGACCTCGTCGCCGCCGAGGGCCTGCACGCCATCGTCCGGCCGGGGCCCTACATCTGCGCCGAGTGGCACAACGGCGGCCTGCCCGTCTGGCTGACCTCCACCCCGGGCATCGGACTGCGCCGCTCGGAGCCGCAGTATCTCGCCGCGGTGACGGAGTACCTCGAGCGCGTGTACGAGATCGTCGCGCCGCGCCAGATCGACCGCGGCGGCAACGTCGTCCTGGTCCAGATCGAGAACGAGTACGGCGCCTACGGCTCCGACGAGGACTACCTGCGCGAGCTCGTGCGCGTCACCCGCGACGCCGGGATCACGGTGCCGCTGACGACCGTCGACCAGCCGATGCCGTGGATGCTCGAGAACGGCAGCCTCCCCGAGCTGCACCTCACGGGCTCGTTCGGTTCTCGCTCGGCCGAACGCCTCGAGACACTGCGCGAGCACCAGCCCACCGGTCCGCTGATGTGCTCGGAGTTCTGGGACGGCTGGTTCGACTGGTGGGGCAGCATCCACCACACCACCGACCCCGCGGCCTCCGCCCACGACCTCGACGTGCTGCTCGCGGCGGGCGCGTCCGTGAACATCTACATGGTCCACGGCGGCACGAACTTCGGCACCACCAACGGCGCCAACGACAAGGGCCGCTTCGACCCCATCGTGACGTCGTACGACTACGACGCGCCCATCGACGAGTCGGGCCACCCGACGGCGAAGTTCCACGCGTTCCGCGACGTCATCGCGAAGTACGCCGCCGTGCCCGATCTCGAGCCCTCGCCGCGGCCGGACGCGCCGGTGTTCGAGGTGGCGCTCTCGGGCGAGGGCGACTGGATGCCGGCATCCACGGGTTCCGTCTCCGACGCGCCCGCGACGTTCGAGGAGCTCGGGCACCTCGGGGCCCTGGTGCGGTACGACGTCGCGCTGCCCGCGTCCTCTGCGGACCGCGCCGTGCTCGCGTTCGGCGAGGTCCGCGATCTCGCGTGGGTGCACGTCGACGGCGTGTTCGTCGGGCGCCTGTCCCGCACGCTGCACGAGCGCGCGCTCGCGATCCCCGCGGGGACGACGCTGACGGTGCTCGTCGAGGACCAGGGCCGCGTCAACTACGGCCACCGCCTCGGCGAGGAGAAGGGCCTGATCGGCGGCGCGACCCTCGACGGCGCCCCGCTGGCCGGCTGGACCGCGACGCCGATCGATCTCGCGACGGTCGCGGGCACCGGTACCGGCGCGCTCGGCCGCGCGCTCCTGCGCGGAACGTTCGAGCTCGACGCGCCCGCCGACCTGTTCCTCGACACGACGGCGTGGGGCAAGGGCTTCGCGTTCGTGAACGGCTTCTTCCTCGGGCGGTACTGGCGGAACGTGCCGCAGCAGACGCTCTACGTCCCCGCGCCGGTGCTGCGCGCGGGCGCGAACGAGATCGTCGTGCTCGAACTGGAGCAGGCCGCCGAGCTCGTCGCGCGCTTCGTCGCGCAGCCGGAGCTGGGGCAGCTCGAGGAGTAGACCGCGTCACGAGAACAGGCCTTGAGCCGAGAACAGGCCGATCCCGCGCGGATCGGCCTGTTTCCGTCGCGGCGCCTGTTCTCGGTACGGTCCGAAGTCGGTGTCAGCGAGCGCTGTCGCGGACGACCAGCGTCGCGGGCACCGTCTCGCCCGTGTGCGCGCCGCCTTCGATCGCGTCGACCAGCACCGCGACGGCACGCGCGCCGAGGGCGTCGAAGTCCTGCCGGACGGTCGTGAGCGGGGGGCGGTACTCGGCGGCATCCACGATGTCGTCGAATCCGACGACCGCCACGTCCTCGGGGACGCGGCGACCGGCGTCGGCGAACGCGCGCAGAGCGCCGAGCGCCATCTGATCGTTCGCGACGAACACCGCGGTGGCACCGTCGAGCGCGCGGGCAGCGGCATGACCGGATGCCGAGGTCCAGTCGCCGCGCACGAGGTCGGGCACGCGGCGACCGGCGTCGGCCAGGGCCTCGCGCCACCCGCGCTCGCGCTCGGTCGCGGCGAACGAGCGCGCGGGCCCGGCGATGAGGTGCACGGTGTCGTGTCCGCGGGAGAGGAGGTGCTCGACGGCCGCGCGGGCACCACCGGCGTGGTCGGTCTGGACGATCGAGAACCGGTCGTCGGGCGGGGAGTCCACGACGACGAGGTGCAGGTCGCCGGGCGGATCGATGTCGCGCACGAGCTCGGTCGCCTCGTTCAGCACGACCGCGCCGTCCACGCCCTGCGAGCGCAGGCGAGCGAAAGCGTCGCGGATGCCGCGCTCCCCCACGCTCACGACGGCGAGCGCGTAGTCGCGCGCGGCGGCGGTCTCGGAGATCGCCTGCAGCATGCGGGAGTTGCCGACGGATGCCAGGGTCGACACGACGAGTCCGATCGTGGAGGTCTGTCCGGTGCGGAGCGCCCGTGCTGCGCGGTGCATGCGGTAGCCGAGGTCGCTCATCGCCTTCTCGACGCGGGCACGGGTCGCGGGGTCGACTCGGGGACTGCCGTTGGCCACGCGCGACACCGTTTGCGCCGACACACCGGCCGCTGCGGCCACATCGGCCATCGATACGCGCATGCCACCCCCTCGGTGTTGACGATATCACGCCTGATCTGTAGCGTGTTATCGTGAACACGGACAGCCCCACCGCGGTGGCCCTCGGCGCCGGAGTCGTCAAGCGCCCCACGCGCCTGGCCGACGGCCGCGAACTGATCTACTTCGACGACGCCGACACCGCTCTCGGCGCGGAACGCTCGGTCGACGCCCGCACCCTCGACCCGCGCCCCACCACCGCGACCATGCGTCAGGACGTGCTGACGGGCGACTGGATCACCGTGGCATCCAATCGCCAGAACCGCGCGTTCCTGCCTCCCGCGCACCTCGACCCGCTGGCCCCGCAGACGCCGACCAACCCGTCCGAGATCCCGTCGCGCTACGACGTGGCGGTCTTCGAGAACAAGTCGCCCTCGTTCGGCCCCGCGCTCGACATCGCCACCGCCGACGCCCCCGCCGCGATCGACCCGCCGCGCGGCGACGACGACCTCGAGCACCTGGGCCTCGGCCGCACCCGCACCTCCGTCGGGCGCTGCGAGGTCGTCTGCTTCAGCCCCGAGCACGAGGGGTCGTTCGGGACGCTGTCGCGCACCCGCGCGCGGACCGTCATCGAGGCATGGGCCGACCGCACGGCCGCGCTGTCGGCGCTCCCCGGCATCCGGCAGGTGTTCCCGTTCGAGAACCGCGGGCAGGAGATCGGCGTCACCCTCCCCCACCCGCACGGGCAGATCTACGCCTACCCCTACGTCACCCCGCGGACGCAGCGCCTGCTCGACACCGTCTCGCGCACCTCGCGCGACCTCTTCGCGCGCATCCTCGAGTTCGAGGCATCCGGTCCGCGCGTGGTGCTCCGCGGCGAGCACTGGACGGCCTTCGTGCCGTTCGCCGCGCGCTGGCCGATCGAGGTGCACGTGCTGCCGCACCGCCACGTCGCCGACCTCGCCGAGACCACGGATGCCGAGCGCGACGAGCTCGCCCCGTTCTACCTGCGGCTGCTGCGCGGCATCGACGCGCTGTACGAGACGCCCACTCCGTACATCGCCGCGTGGCACCAGGCGCCCGTCGCCCGCGCGCGCGACAGCGTGCGGCTGAACCTGCAGATCACCTCTCCCCGTCGCGCCGCCGACAAGCTGAAGTACCTCGCCGGATCCGAAGCCGCCATGGGCGCCTGGATCGGCGACGTGACCCCCGAGTCGCAGGCCGAACGCCTGCGCGCCGCCCTCGACACCGTTCCGGAGGTGACGGCATGACCGCCGTCGACGACGCCCGCGCCCTGCTCGCCGCACCCGAGGTGGGAGCGTGGTCGGCGCCCGGCCGCGCCAACCTCATCGGCGAGCACACCGACTACAACGAGGGCTTCGTCCTGCCCTTCGCGATCGCGCAGCGCACCGCGGCGGCTGTCGCACTGCGCGACGACGACGTGATCCGCGTGCGCTCGACGTTCGCCCACGACGCCGTCGAGGTCTCACTCGCCGACCTCGACGCCCGCATCGCCGCCGGCGGCCTCGACTGGGCGGGATACCCGCTCGGTGTGGCGTGGGCGCTGCGCGCGGCGGCCCCGGATGCCACCCCCCGGGGCGTCGACATCGCCCTGGCGTCGGAGGTGCCCGTGGGTGCCGGCCTCTCGTCGTCCGCCGCGATCGAGGGGGCCGTGGCATCCGCCCTCAACGACGTGTGGGGCGCCGGCCTCGACAAGGTCGCTCTCGCCCGCGTAGGCCGGACGGCCGAGAACGACGCGGTCGGAGCGCCGACCGGGATCATGGATCAGATGGCCTCGATGCTCGGCGTCGCCGACGCGGCCACGTTCCTCGACTGCCGCACGCTCGAGACCCGGCCGGTCGCGCTGGGTTTCGCGGAGGCGGGCCTGGCGATCCTCGTCGTCGACACACTCGTCGAGCACGCCCACTCCTCGGGCGGCTACCGCGAGCGCCGCGAAGCGTGCGAGCGCGGGGCGGCGGCCTTCGGCGTGCCGGCGCTGCGCGACCTCACCGTCGACGACCTGCCGCGTGCCGCCGAGATCCTCGACGACGTGACCTTCCGCCGGGTGCGCCACATCATCACCGAGAACCAGCGGGTGCTCGACACCGTCGCCGCGCTCGATGCCGAGGGCCCGACGGCGATCGGCGACCTGCTGACCGCATCGCACGCGTCGATGCGCGACGACTTCGAGATCTCGGTGCCCGAGCTCGACCTCGCCGTCGAGACGGCCCTCGCCGCGGGGGCCCTCGGCGCGCGCATGACCGGCGGCGGCTTCGGCGGAGCGGCGATCGCGCTGATCCCCGTCGAGCTCGTGCCCGCGGCGACCGACGCGGTGCACGCCGCGTTCGCGGCATCCGGATTCCGCGCCCCGAACGTGTTCACGGTCACGCCGTCGGAAGGTGCGCGCCGCGACATGTGAGGTGCGGCCTGCGCGGCGCGGGCGGCCCGGGGCGCGGCGGGGTTGTGCGGCGGCGCGGGGCGGCCTGCGCGGTGCGGGGCGCGGTGGCGCGGCGGTGTTGTGCGGCGATAAACGCGATCCGCGGCGAGAAACGCCACGTCCCGCCGTGTCTCGCCGCCGATCCCGTTTATCGGCATCAAGGCACGCGGGCGTGACGCGGCGCCCGCGGGCGCGTAGCGTGCCGACATGGCATCCGACGACGACGTTCTGGCGTGGCTGCACGACAGTGACCCGGCGCTCCGGTGGAAGGTCGAGCGCGACCTGCTCGATGCGCCGGAGGGCACCTGGCAAGCGACCCGCGCAAAGGTCGCGCGCGAGGGTTTCGGTGCACGGCTGCTCGCCGCGCAGGGCGAGGACGGGATGTGGGCCGGCGGCGCGCACTTCCCCGCCGACTTCCGCGGTGAGGGGCCGCAGCCCTGGACGGCCACGTCGTGGTCGCTGATGTCGCTGCGCGAATGGGGCGTGGATGCCGACGCCCTCCGTCCCGACACGGCGGTTCTCCTCGAACGCAACGCCCGCTGGGAGTACGAGGATCTGCCGTTCTGGGACGGCGAAGTGGATGCCTGCATCAACGCGTTCACCCTCGCGAGCGGCGCGTGGCTCGGGGCGGAAGTACGTGGCATCCGGGACTGGTTCGTCACCCACCGTCTGCCCGACGGCGGCTGGAACTGCGAGTGGGTGGAGGGATCGACGCGGTCGTCGTTCCACTCGACGCTGAACTCGGTGATCGGGATCCTCGACGACGAGCGGCGCAGCGGCGGCACGCCCGAGTTGCACGACGCGCGCCGCGGAGCCGAGGAGTATCTGCTGGAGCGTCGGCTGCTGTACCGGCTGTCGACGGGTGAGAAGCACCGCTGGGCGGACCACCTCGGGTATCCGTTCCGCCATCGCTACAGCGCGCTGCGCGCACTCGACCATTTCCGCGCCGCCGCCGAGCACGACGGCATGGCTCCCGACCCGCGGCTCGCCGACGCGATCGAGCGGGTCCGCGCGACCCGCGACGCGGACGGCACGTGGCATCAGGCGTATCCGCTCGAGGGGCGCGAGTGGTTCCCGGTCGACGTGTCCGCGGGAGAGGCGTCGCGATGGCTCACGTTCTTCGCGCTGCGCGTGCTGCGCTGGTGGGACACGCGCCCGTGAGTCCGACAGGATAGGGCGATGGATGCCACTGACCCCGTCGTCGCCACCACCCGGGGTCGCGTGCGCGGCTTCACCCGCGGCACAACGGCGGTGTTCCTCGGCATCCCGTTCGCCCAGGCGCCCGTCGGGCCGCTGCGGTTCGCCGCCCCGGTGCCGCCCGAGCCGTGGGAGGGCGAGCTCGACGCGACCGCGTACGGTGCCACGGCGCAGCGCGGCGACACCGGCATCACGCTGATCCCCGAGCCGAGCGTGCTGGGCGACGCCACCCTGAACGTCAACGTGTTCGCGCCGGTGGACGCGACTCCGGATGCCGCCCTCCCGGTGTTCGTCTGGATCCACGGCGGCGGCTTCGTCTCGGGATCGCCCGCGAGCCGGTGGTATGACGGCGACGCGTTCGCCCGCGACGGCGTCGTGACGGTGGTCCTCTCCTACCGGCTGGGCTTCGACGGATTCGGGTGGATCGACGGCGCCCCGTCCAACCGCGGGCTGCGCGACCAGATCGCGGCGCTGGAGTGGGTCAGGGACGAGATCGGCGCCTTCGGCGGCGACCCCGCGCGCGTGACGGTGGCGGGGCAGTCGGCGGGCGGCGGATCGGTGCTCGCGCTGCTGGCTTCGCCCGCGGCATCCGGTCTGTTCGCCCGTGCCATGGCGCTCTCTCCCGCGGTGGGAGCCGTCAGCGGAGCCGCCGCGCGCCGGTTCGCCGGACGCCTCGCGGACCTCGCGGGCGTGCGCCCCGACCGCGAAGGTTTCGCCACCCTGCCGGAGGAGCGTCTGCTCGCGCTGCAGCGGCTGGCGCAGAAGCCCGAGCGCCGAGCGCGGCTCACGGGTCTCACCGCGCTGCTCGATGACGGACTTCCGCTCGGCCCGGTCATCGACGGCGACCTGCTGCCCCGTTCTCCGTTCGAGGCCCTGGCCGACGGCGCGTCGGCCGACGTCCCCGTCGTGGTGGGCGCGACCGACGACGAGTTCACGATGGTCACCGCGCGCTGGCGGAAGCCGTTGCGGTTGGTCCCGGTTCCGCTCGCCCTCGCGATGCTGGGGCTCGGGCGTTCCCGCCGCCGGGCCTACCTCGCGCGGTCGCGCCGCCGGGGTGCCGCGGCCCGGCTCGGCGGCTACGTCTCGGATCGTGTCATCCGCTCCGTCGTGCTGCGTACGGCGCGGACCCGCGGCGGGGCCGCGACCTGGGTCTACCGCTTCGCGTGGCGTTCGCCCTCGATCGGCTTCGCGTGCCACTGCCTCGACGTGCCGTTCTGGTTCGATCACCTGGATGCCGAGGGCGTGACGACGATCGCGGGCGACGTTCCGCCCGCCGACCTCGCCGCCGCGATGCACGAAGCCGCGGTCCGCTTCGCCCGCGACGGCGATCCGGGATGGCCGACCTGGGATGCCACGGCCCGCCGCGCTCGCGTGTTCGGAGCCCCGGCATCCGCCCCGCCCGTCGAGCCCGACGCGTACTCGGATGTCGCCCCGCTCGTCTGACCGCACCGGCGCACGCCGCACGTACCGTCCCGCGGAGTTGCCGCCCGACACGCCGGAATCTCCGTGCGGCGAGCGGCGTGTCGACGCCGAACTCCGCCCAGCGGTACGGCGTCAGGCCGCCGCTGCGCGCGCTACGCGAGCGCCGGAACCACCTCACGCTCGAACAGCGTGATGCCCGAGGTGTCGTAGGCGGCCTCGGGGAAGTAGTGGATGGCGTAGCCGAGGCCGTGCTCGGCGCGGGCGCGCAGGCGCTCGACGATCTGCTCGGGGGTGCCGAACGCATCGGAGGCGCGGTAGTCCGCCTCGATGGCATCCGCCCGCTCGTCGCCCACGTGGGGCCGCAGGCGCGCCACGACCGCGGCCAGACGCTCGTCGGCCTCGGCCTCGGTGGCCGCGATGATCGTGTTGAAGTTCGTGGACCGCGTGATCTCGCCGAAGTCGCGGCCCAGAGTCTCGCAGTGTCCGCGGAGCACGTCGGACTTGTGGTCGAACTCCTCGAGCGAACCGCCGAAGTTCGTGTACGCGGCGTACTTCGCCGCGATCTTGAGCGTGACCTTCTCTCCGCCGCCCGCGATCCAGAGCGGGATGCCACCGGACTGCAGCGGCTGCGGCTGGACGATCGCGCCGTCGACCTCGTAGTACTTTCCGGCGAGGGTCGCCTCCCCTGTGGTCCACGCCTGGTGCATGATCTCGACGCCCTCGCGGAGGCGGCCGAGACGCTCGGCGATCGGCGGGAAGCCGTAGCCGTAGGCGCGCCACTCGTGCTCGTACCAGCCGCCGCCGATGCCCATCTCGGCGCGACCGCCCGAGATGAGGTCGACCGTCGCCGCGACCTTCGCGAGGTACGCCGGGTTGCGGTAGCCCATGCACGTGCACATCTGTCCGAGGCGCACGCGGTCGGTGACGGCGGCGAACGCGGCCATCAGCGTCCACGCCTCGTGCGTGGCCTCGGCGCTCGGCACCGGTGTGGTGTGGAAGTGGTCGTAGACCCAGATCGACGACCACGGCCCCTCGTCCGCGCTCTGCGCGAGCGAGCTCATCGCCCGCCACTGCTCAGCGGGGTCGATGCCCACCAGATCGAAGCGCCAACCCTGCGGGACGAAGATGCCGAATTCCATGCGTTTCAGACTAGGGGCGGACGCGGGGCCCGTGGCCGCGAGACTGCATGCACGTGACATCTCCACTGCAGGCTGCAGTGGAGATGTCGGCCGGATGCAGTCTCGCGGGTCGAGCCCCGCCACCGCGGCCCCGCCACCGCGGCCCCGCCGCGGCCCCGCCACCCCGCGTCACCCGGCGGCGCGGCGGCGGCCCTGCCACGGCAGGGCCTGCATCAGGCTGAGCACCGCGATGATCGCGATGCCGAGGGCCGCGGCCGAGCCGAGCAGAGGCAGCACGAGCGGCGAGAGCGCCCGACTCGCCTCGGGGACGAGGCCCGCCGCCTGCGGCAGGGTCGTGATCGGGGCGTTCGCGGCGAGGAACTCGCGCGCCGACACCGCGGGGTCGATCGCCGCGGGCGCCCGGCGCAGCGGATTCACCGCCGCGGCGGCGGTCGAACCGCCCCCGGTCGCGGCCGGCACGGCGACCGGCGCCGCGGCCGAGTAGCTCACGGTGAGCGGCGACGCGGGCTTCGCGGCATCCCGGACCCCGCCGGTCGTGAGCCAGTACCCCTGCTGCCCCGTCTGCCGGTGGAAGTCGATGAGCGTCTGCGGGAACGACCCCCAGTGCGCCTGATTCGTCGAGGTACGCGCGATCTGCCCCCCGCCCGTGGTCGCCACACCGAGATACTGCGGCGTGACCGTGAAACCGCCGGTGCCGGCGACATCGGCGCCGCGGATGTCGGCGAGCACGACGGTCTGCGGCGCGAGACGGTTCCAGGTCGTGGTGTCGTCCATCGAGGTGCCGTATCCGCTCGCGGTGGCCACGAGCCGTCCGGTGCCCGACGCGTCGAGCGTCAGCCGCGGATCCGTGACGCTCCAGTACGTCATCCCGCCGTAGAAGACGACCGTGAACGATCCCGACCATGAGAGCTCGACCGCCCCGTCGCGTCGCGTGCCCGTGCCGCCGTCGATGACGACCTGGTTCCCCGAGACGCTGGTGACGGATGCCACCGACACCGGCGACCCGTCCGGCCCCTGGCACTTCGTCGCCCAGGATGCCGTGACCCACCCGCCCGCGGTCGGCTTCTCGATCCGCACGTTCGCGTCCTGCGCGCGGTAGAGGCCGTCTCCCTCCGTCCACGCGCGGGAGCCGCCGGCATCGCCCGCGGCGCCGGCGCTGAGGAAGTTGCATCCGCCCGCGAACGCCCCGCCTCCCGCCTCGGCGTTGAGTCCCCACCGCAGCTGTGCGTCGGTGATCGCCCCGTCGGTCCCCTCCGCCCCGCCCGGGCCGGGGACGGTCACGACGATGTCGCCCGGCCCCGCGGCCGCGGCCGGCGTGGCGGCGAGTCCGAGGGCGAGGGCGAGGGCGAGGCCCGATCGCCGCAGCAGCCCCGACCTCACGACGCGGCCCCCGCCACCGCCCGCTCGGGGACGGGCGCTCCCGCCGCCCTCCGCGCCCGGCGGCGCGCCCGCGCGCGCACGAGCGCGGTGACGACGCTCGCGACCACCAGCGCTGCGGCCAGCGCGATGCAGGCGAGCAGCAGCACGAGCGCCCACGTCGGCGTGGTCGGAGTGTCGGAGACGGATGCCACGGCGATCCCGCCGCTGACCGTGACCTCGGCCTCGGCCACCGCGCCCGAGCCCGCTCCGCGGAGGGTCAGCAGGTGGGTGCCGTCGCGGATCTCGCGCGGCACCGTCAGGGCCGCCGCCACCTCTCCCTGCGCTCCGGCGGTGAGCGGACCCACGGCCGTCAGCCCGCCGTCCAGCGACGCCACGACCTGCTCCCCGGGGGTGAAGCCCTGCCCGGTGAACACGATCGAGGTCCCGGCGGTGACCGCCGCCGACTCCAGCCCGACCCGCACGGCGCCGGCCGCCGGCACGGCGGCGGCGGTGGGAGCGGCGGCCGCCGCGAAGGAGACGGGTGTGAACGTCTCGTTGTTCGCGTTCTTCACGCCGTGCGCACCGATCGTGATGATGCCGCAGGTGACCGCACGGCAGTCCACCTCCGAGATCCGCCCGTCGCGGTCGTGGCTCTCGAACACCGCGCCCGGGATCACCAGGGTCACCGACCACGCCCCGTCGGCGCCGACGACACCGTTCGCCGAGCTCTCGGTCTGGCTTCCCGGGAAGGCCAGGAACCGTTGATAGCCGTTGTTCTCGGCCGACTCCGCGTCGGGAACGTACCGATAGTCCTCCCCGACCACGCCGCCGGCGCTCGGACGCCACGAGCCGCCCGCGGGGTCGTCGACCCAGCCGAAGAGCACGTAGACGCCGCCGAAGCCGTTCGGGACGGCCTGGAAACCCGACCCCGACACGGTCACGTCAGTGGCGTACTCGGCATCCGCGGATGCCGTGCCCCCCGGACCGGTGACCGTCACCGTTCCGGCGGCCCACGCGGGCGCACCGACGACGACGCCGGCGGCCGTGAGCGCGAGCGCGGCCGCTGTGGCGACCAGGCGACGGGACAGAGCATTCATGCGGGGACTCCGGGGGTGGGGGAGAGAGGAGAGGCGGGGTCGGCGACCACCAGCAGCGTTCCGCGGGGTCCGTCGACGACGTCGATCGGATGCCGATAGACCCGCGTGAGAACCGCCGGGTCGAGCACCTCGCGCGGCGAGCCCGCGGCGACCAGACGCCCGTCCTCGAGGAGCGCGATCCGGTCGGCGTAGGCGGCGGCGAGCCCGAGGTCGTGGAGCACGACGACGGCGGCACCGCCGGCATCCACCCGCTCGCGCGTGCGGGCGAGCACACGGTGCTGGTGCCGAATGTCGAGGCTCGCGGTCGGTTCGTCGAGCAGCGCGATCGCGCACTCCTGCGCGTACGCGCGGGCGAACGCGGCACGCGCGCGCTCTCCGCCCGAGAGCCCCGTGACCGGCCGATCGGCGAACGCCTGCACCTCACCGGCGGCGAGCGCCTCGGCAACGGCGGCGTCGTCCCGGGTCGCTTCCGGATGCCGTCGCCACGGCGCCCGGCCCATGCGCACGACATCGCGGACGACGAACGGGAACGACACCTCGTTGCTCTGCGTCAGCACCGAGCGACGGCGGGCCCGATCGGCGACGGGCCGGGAGGCCATCACCGCCCCGTCGAGCTCGATCGAGCCCGCCGCGGGCACGCGGTCACCGGCGAGCACCGACAGCAGGGTGGACTTGCCCGCGCCGTTCGGACCGACGAGCACGACCATCTCGCCCGCGGCGACATCGAGGTCGACGCCGTCGAGGACGCGCCGACCCGCGACGTCGACCGAGATCCCGCGGGCGCGCAGCACGGCGGTCATCCCCAGCCCCCCGATCGGCGACGCGTGCGGCGCAGGAGCCAGAAGAAGAATGGTCCGCCGATGAGGGCGGTGAGCATCCCGATCGGCAGCTCCGACCCGGGCACCGCGGTGCGCGCGACCAGATCGGCGGCGAGCAGGAGGACCGCTCCCCCGAGCGCGCCGGCGGGCAGCAGCAGCCGATGCCCCGGCCCGAGCACCATGCGCATGAGGTGGGGGACGACGAGCCCGACGAAGCCGATGATCCCGCAGAACGCCACGGCCGCGCACGTGAGCAGGGCGATCACGACGATCGCGATCACGCGGAGCCGCTCCACACGCACGCCCAGGTGCTCGGCCTGCCGTTCCCCGAGCGCGAGGAGGTCGAGACTGCCCGCGAAGCAGAGGCACGCGGCGATGCCGACGACGGCGATCGGCGCGACGACGGCGAGGTCGTCCCACCGCGTGCCGTTCAGCGAACCCAGCTGCCAGAACACGATCTGCTCGCGCTGCTGCGTCGACCCGAGATAGGTGAACAGCGCGATGGCCGCCCCGCCCACCGCGTTGACCGCGATGCCGGTGAGCACGAGGGTGACGACCTCGGTGCGCCCGTCCGCCCGCGCCGAGGCGTAGACGACGACGGTGGCGGCGAGCCCGCCCGCGAAGGCCAGGACCGGAAGGGTGAGGGGCCCGAGGAAGGCGAGCCCGAAGACGATGGATGCCGACGCGCCCACCGCCGCGCCCGACGAGATGCCGATGACGCCCGGCTCGGCCAGCGGGTTGCGGAAGACCCCCTGCATGACGACGCCGGCCGTGGCGAGCGTGGCTCCGACGAGGATCGCCAGAAGGATCCGGGGCACGCGGATGAGCCACAGCGTCGCGTCCCCGTTGACGTGCTCCATCGCGGCGCCCGGCGCGACCGCCAACGCCCCCAGTCCCACGCCGCGCACCGCGTCGTTCCACCCGCGCGCGACCGCCCCCAGCACCTGGTCGGGCGGGATCGACAGCTGGCCGCTCCCGGCCGAGACGACCGCGAGGATCACGAGAGCGACGGCGAGAGAGGCGAAGACCACCGGAACACGCACGCCGACGCGGGATCTCGATGTCGCGAGGGGGGCGACCGCGACCGCCGTCATCCCGCCGCCTCCGGCGCGTAGACCGCCACGGCGAGGGCGTCGAGCACGTCGGCGGTGGCGGGGCCGAAGCTCAACACGGTGGTGTCGGACATGTCGACGACGCGGCGGTGGCGTCCGGCATCCGTCTGGGCGACCGCCGGCAGGTGCTCGACGAGGCCGTCCACACCGCCCACCGACTCGAGGCCCTTGGTCATCATGAGCAGCAGGTCGGGGTTCGCGTCGACGAGGGCCTCGTCGGTGATCGGCCGCATCCCGCTCCAGCCGATCTCCCCCGCCACGTCGACGCCGCCGAGCGCCTCGATCAGGCTGTCGGCCCCGGACTCCTCACCGAACAGGTAGTAGACGCCCGACTGTCCCCGCACGTAGAGGAACATCATGCGCAGCTTCCGCGCGGGGTCCGCGGGGGCGATCTCGGCGATCTGCGCGATCTTGGCGTCGACGGCCGCCGTGGTGCGCGCGGCGAGCGCGGCGGCACGTTCGGGGACGCCCAGCGCCGTCCCGACCTGATCGATCAGGGCCCCGATGCCCTCGAGTGAGCGGCGCGAGTCGACGACGACGACCGGGATGCCGGCGTCCCGCATCTGCAGGATCGTGTCCCACGGGCCGAGGCTCGTATCGGTGAGGATCACGGTGGGCGCGGCGTCGAGGATTGCCTCGGCGTTGAGGTCATGGCCGTTCTGGGTGACCACGGGCAGGTGCGCGGCTTCGGGGAAGTCGGTCGAGACGTCGCGGGCGACGACGCGGTCGCCGAGGCCCAGCTCGAACACGATGCGCGAGAGCGATCCGTACACGTCGAGCGCCAGGATGCGCGTGGTGTCGGTGACCGTGACGGTGGTCCCCTGCGCGTCGGCGAGGGTCGCGGGCAGCACCTGCGCTCCGTCGGTGACGGGTACGACCGCTGAGGCGGCCGCGACCGCGGTCGACGGCCCCTCCCACGACAGCGGATCGGCGAGCGGGGTCACCTCGGCCAGCGGCGGTGTGGTCGCCACGGCCCCGCCGTGTCCGGGTGCGGTGGTGCAGCCGGTCAGGCCGAGCACGGCGGTCAGCGCGAGCGCGAGCGCGGACGGGCCGCGCATCGTTCGACGAGTCATGAACGAACCTCCAAGTAAGGTGAGCCTACCCTTAACATTGCCTGAGTTCGGACTTCATGGTTAGGTAAGGCTAACCTGCCTTCCAGCGCCCTACCGGGCGCACCCGCGGCGCGCCAGCGGGACCCGTCGGAGGGCGGAGAAGGGAACGACCGTGGAATCCTCCACGCACAGACGCCGGTTCGTCCGCGTCACCACCGCGAGCCTCGCCGCCGCAGCCCTCGCCCTCGGCGGGGCCCTCATCGCCGCCCCGGCGCACGCCGCCGGGACCACCGTCGACGACGCCGTGTTCCGCTGGGGCCTGAACGCCGAGGCGAACGCCGCCGCGTTCGCCCCCGGAACCGTCAACCTGCTGTCGGCGGGGATCGTCACCGCGGATTCCGCCGCCGACCGCGTCACCGCGACGAACTGGAAGCAGAGCGACGGCAACACGCGGATCCTGAAGAAGCAGGCGGACGGCAGCTACGCCGCCGCGACCTTCGCGGGCCTGCGCACCGACGCGAACGGCACCACCCTCACCTCCGGCAACGGCCTGAGCTCGGGGCACGTCGCCGAGATCGCCGGTGGCATCGGGACGATCGACGTGGATGCCGGCACCGCGACCATCCAGTGGACCGGGTCGTTCACCTCGGCGTTCTACTCGGGCATGACCCGTTCGTGGATCACCGACCCGAAGCTGACCGTCGCGAGCGACGGCACCGGCACCGTCACCGCCACGCTCGGCGGCTACGGCACCTCGATGGACGACCCCGACAAGTTCGAGCCCCTCGCCCCCGCGACGAACGTCGTCATCGCCACGCTGACCGGCGTCGACGTCACGCCCACCGGCTTCACCGTCACCCCCGACTACCTCGGTCGGACGGTCGCCCTGCCCGCAGGCTCCGTCGCGCAGGTCACGACGGGCGCGAGCGCGGGCGCGTTCCCCCAGCCGTTCGTCGACTTCCAGATCGCCACCGGCCAGGGGCCGTACTGGTACTCCTCGGGAGGCGCGGCCGACGCCCGCAAGCCCGCGAGCGCGCTGACGGTCGCGTACACCACCGCGCCGGTGGCATCCGTCCCCACCGTCACCGTCTCGAAGAGCACCGGTCTCACGCAGGGCGAGACCGTCACCGTCACCGGACGCGGATTCCTGCCCTCGGGCACCGCCACGAACGGCGTCCGCCCGCCGCTGGCCGGAACCTTCAGCGGCACGTACGTGGTGTTCGGGAAGTTCGCCGACGTCTGGCAGCCGTCCGCCGGTGCGACGTCCTCCGCGCGCTCCGTGATCGCCCAGAAGTGGGCCGTCCCCGCCGCCAGCGCCGCCACGATCGGCGGTGCCGGCAGCGGAGCGATCGAGCTCGCGGCCGACGGCAGCTTCTCGGTCGACCTCGCCCTCAGCACCACCGAGGCGCAGAACCTCGCCGCCGGCCGCTTCGGCATCGCCACCTACGCCGGCAGCGGCACGGTGTACGCACCGTTCGAGACGTTCACGCCGATCTCATTCGCGTCGTCGTCGGACGTCGTCGTCGAGGTACCGGCGTGGGTCGACGCCCCCACCGGCTCGTTCGGCTGGGCGTTCGAGGGCGCCTCGCCGGCCAGCCTCGGCACCGCCGTGCAGGACGGGGCGAACTTCACGGCATCCGGGACGCTGACGAACATCGTCGTGACCGACACCCGCGCCGGGGGCACCGCCCCGTACACGTGGAGCATCTCGGGTCAGGTCGGCGACTTCGCCTCGACCGCGGGCGGTTCGTTCTCGAGCGACCTGCTCGGATGGAAGCCGAGGATCGTGACGGCCGGACAGAGCGTGGCCGCCGGCGCCGAGGTCGCCTCGACCCGCCTCGGCGGCACGGGCCTCGGGACGTCGCGCGTGCTCGCGTCGTCGACCGCGGCCGCGAACGCCACCATCGGAGCCGACCTGTCCCTCGTGATCCCCGGCACGACGCCCGCGGGCGACTACACCGCGAAGCTCACCATCACCGCCCTGCAGTGACCTGACGACGGGGACTCCGACGCGCGTCGGGGTCCCCGTCGCCCTTTCCACAGAAAGCCCGACCGTGCTCCGACGCCTCCTCCCCTTCGCCGTGATCGGCACCCTTCTCCTCGCTGTCGCCGCCCCCGCACCGGCGGTGGCCGTCGACGGCGGTGTCGCGTGGACCGTCCAGACCGCCGACAACGCCCACGGCACCGGCCGCGCCAACTTCAGGTACGACACCGTCGACCCCGGCACCGTGATCAGCGACGCGATGACCGTCGTCAACACCGGCACCGAGCCCCTCCCCCTCGAGGTCTACGCGGCCGACGCCTTCACCGCCGCCACGGGCGAGATCGACGTGCTCGTCGACGGTCGCCCGTCGCGCGACGCGGGGACGTGGGTCTCGGTGGACGCCTCGCCCCTGTCGCTCGCGCCGGGCGCGTCGGCGGAGGTGCCCTTCACGATCACGGTCCCCGCCGACGCCCGCCCGGGCGATCACGCCGCCGGGATCGTCACCTCGCTCACGAGCACCGATCCGACGTCGACACTGTCCGTCGACCGCCGCCTCGGCACCCGCATCAACCTGCGGATCGCGGGCGAGTTGACCCCCGCGGCGGCGGTGTCCGACGTGTCCGCGCGGTACGAGGCATCCTGGAATCCGTTCGAGTCGGGCCGGGTCGTGGTGCAGTACGCGCTCGAGAACACCGGCAACACGCGCCTGACCGGATCCGAGATCCTCGCGACGGACGGGCTCTTCGGCGAGCGGGGCGCGCCCACGCAGCTGACCGAGGTGCTCCCGGGATCGACCGTGGAGATCACGCGCGAGATCCCGGCCTTCTCCCTGGGATGGGTGGCCGGTTCCGTGGAGCTGACGCCCGAGGCCGTCGGGCTCGGCGCCGCCCCGCTCGCGCCGACCGAGAACGGGTTCTCGGTCGTGGCCGTCCCGTGGAGCCTGTATGCACTGCTCGCGCTGATCCTGGCCGCCGTGCTGACCGCCGTGCTGCTCGTCCGCCGTCGGCGCGCGGCCGCGGCGGCTCAGGCGGACTGAGCCGCCTTCGCGCGGGCGAGGTCGACGAAGAGCTCGGTGTTGAACCGGTAGGCCACGAGCACCTCCTCGATGACGCGTTCCTTTTCGTGCTCGTCCCACGCAGCGGCATCCAACTGCTCCCGATAGACGTTCTTGAACGCCTCGGGGTCGGCGATGTCGCCGAAGAGGTAGAACCCGATGCCGTTGGTGTCGAAACCGAAACGGCGCTGCATGAGCCGGCCGATGAACTGCCCGCCGGACAGGTCGCCGAGGTAGCGGGTGTAGTGGTGCGCGACGAATCCGCCCGGCCAGGTCGCCGCGACCCGCCGGATCCGGGCGACGTACGCCTGCGTCGTCGGCAGCGGCGAGATGCGTTCGCGCCAGTCGTCGCCGATGAGGAACGCGAGGTCGGCTTCGAGCGCGGGCAGGCGCGTGAGCTTGTCGCTCAGGAACACGGATGCCACCGGGTCGACCCGCATGCGCTCGGTGGCCGCCTCGAGCGCCTCGTAGATGAACCAGTGCTGGACCACGAGCGCGACATAGTCTTCGCGCGTGCCCGACCCGTTCATGAGGTCCGTCATGAAATCCGCGCCCTCGCTCGACGAATGGGCGGTGCGCGAGCGCTCGCGCAGGGCGGTGGAGAACGGGATGACAGCACTCATGGCGCCATCATACGGGAAGGTTAGGCTCTCCTAACCTTAGATTTCTCCGTGCGGTCGCGGCTCGATCCCGAGCCGCCGGCACGCCTCGTCGTACAGCGCGACGATCTCGCGACGCACCTCGCGCCGCTCCGCGATGGACCCGCCGGGCCACGGCACCCGCAGTCCGACGGTCGCTCCGCCCTCGTGGGCGACCGTCCAGTCGCCCCCGTCGCCGTCGAAGCCCGTCATCCGCGCGGACGCGACCGGCGCCCCGTCACCGAACGCCCGCGCGATGAGCACGTTGTCGTCGCGGTGATCGTCGTTCATATGGGCGAGCACGGCCCGCTGGATCTCGGGGTCGAACGCATACGTCATTAGGCAAGCCTAACTTCGCGGGCCGCCCCCTCCTGCCGATCGTTCCGATCCGGCATCCACTCGCCGTGCCGTCCCGCGGAGTCTGCCGACGACACCCCGTCCAGACGCCGCCGCCGCCGGCGTGTCGCCCCTCGACTCCGCACGACGGCACGACGGCACGACCGCACGACGGCACGACGGCACGACGGCACCACGGCACGAGACCCGAGGACGCCGGCCGGCCGCTCAGCCGGCGAACGCCGCCAGCCGCTGGCGCATCACGGCCACCGCGTCGGCGTTGTCGTCGATCAGCACCGAGTGACGGCCGAGCGGGGCGGCGACGGCGCCGAGGGTGCCGCTGCCGGCGAACATGTCGAGCACCCGGTCACCGGGGCGACTGGATGCCTGGACCATGCGCCGCAGCACACCCTCGGGCTTCTGCGTCGGGTATCCCGTCTTCTCCCGGCCCGTGGTCGGCACGATCGTGTGCCACCAGACGTCGGTGGGGAGCTTGCCGCGCGCCGCCTTCTCGGGGGTCACGAGGCCGGGCGCCATGTACGGCTCGCGGTCGACCGCATCCGAGTCGAAGAAGTACGCGGCCGGGTTCTTCACGTACACGAGGATCGTCTCGTGCTTGGTCGGCCAGCGGCGCCGGGTCTTCGCGCCGTAGTCGTACGCCCAGATGAGCTCGTTGAGGAACCGCTCGCGGCCGAACAGCGCATCGCACATGACCTTGGCGTAGTGCACCTCGCGGTAGTCCAGGTGCAGATAGAGGGTGCCGTCGTCGGCGAGCAGCCGCCAGGCCTCCTCGAGCCGCGGCTCCAGGAACGCCCAGTAGTCATCGAACCGGTCGTCGTAGGTCCGGAGATCGCCGCGCAGCCGCGCGTACTCGCGGCCGTGGAACCCGCGCTGGACCACCGGCACGGGTGCGGACTCCTCCTCCTCCTCGTCCGGGAAGACGAGCATCGCCGGATCGCGGGGCGGCTCGGATGCCGGGACGAGGGGCTCCTCGGCATCCGGGGTCGCCTCCGCCGCGGGAGCCCGCAGCGCCGACTCCACCGCCTTGGACCGGGTACGCCCCGTGTTGAACGGCGGGTCGAGGTAGACGAGCGTGAACGACCCGTCCGCGAGGCGCGGGGTCACGGCGAGATTGTCGGCGTGGTGGATCTCGACGCTGCCGTGATCGAGCACGCCGTCCAGGATCGGGGCGCTCACGGGACGCGCTGCAGCCACGCGTCGGTGGCGAACTTCGACGTCACGAGGGCCTCGGCCTCGGCATATTCCTCTTCGGTGATATGTCCGGTGGTGGCGCCGTAGAGCGTCGTGAACGTGTCGATGAAGCGCTGGATCACGGCATCCCGAGCGAGGCCGGTCTGGCTGCGCAGCGGGTCGACGCGCTTGGCCGCCGACACCGTGCCCTTGTCGCTGAGCTTCTCTCGACCGATGCGCAGGACCTCGGTGAGCACCTGACCGTCCATGTCGTAGCTGAGGGTCGCGTGATGGAGCACGCCGCCGTTGGCGAGCCGCTTCTGCGCGGCGCCGCCGATCTTGCCGTGGGGGCCGGCGATGTCGTTGAGCGGCTGGTACACCGCGTCGATGCCGAGCGAACGCAGCGCCTGCAGCACCCAGTCGTCGAGGAAGGCGTAGGAGTCGGCGAAGGTCATGCCGGCGACGAGCGATGCCGGGACGTACAGCGAGTAGGTCACGATCGAGTTCGCGGCCATGAGCATCGCCCCACCGCCCGAGATGCGGCGCACGACGTCGAAACCGTGCTTCGCCGCGCCCTCAGGGTCGACCTCGTTGCGCAGCGACTGGAACGAGCCGATCACGACGGCGTTCTCGTTCCACTCCCACAGACGCAGCGTGGGCTTGCGGAGCCCCGCGCCCACGCGTGCGGTCAGCACCTCGTCGAGCGCGAGGTTCATGCGCGGCGACACGGGGGCGTCGTGGACGACCTCCCACTCGAAGTCGCCCCAGCCGGGCGCGGTGACGAGTGCGCGGCGGATCGCGGTGGCCACCGACTCGGGCGTGAAGCCGAGCAGCTGCGCGCCCTCGGGGAGCGCCGCACGGATCGCCGCGGCGATCGTGGGGACGTCGGACTCGACCGGCAGGCCGTTCACGGCCGCGTCGATGTCGTCCAGCGCGTCGTCGGGTTCGAGGAAGAAGTCTCCCGCGAGATGGAAGCCGGCGATGCGACCGTCGCGCTCCTCGAGGTCGACCACGACCAGTTTTCCCCCGGGGACCTTGTACTCGCCGTGCATGCCTCCAGCCTACGGCGCGCGCGTGCGCGTCGATCCGCGCGGCGCGAGAACAGGAGATCGGCCCGCAACAGGAGCAGCCTGCGTGGAAACGCCCTGTTCCGGTGGCATCCCCTGTTCTCAGGGAATGGATGCCGAGAGCCCCCGCATCAGCCCCGGGCGGGGAACCGCCGGTCGAGCCAGGCGGCGAGATCGGCGCGCACGTCCGCCTGCTGCGCCTCGGCGAAGATCTCGTGCCGCGCGCCCGGGTAGACGAGGGTGGTCACGTCGGTGAAGCCGGAGCGCTTGCGGTAGGCGTCCGCCAGGAGATGCACGCTGCGCGGGCCGCCGACGGTGTCGTCGCGCCCGACCATGAGGAGCGTCGGGATGTCGCGCCCGAGGTCGCGCCGCGGCCGACCGATGAGCTTCGCGGTCTCGACCGGTCCGAACAGTCGCGGCAGCGGCGTGGAGGTCGTGAGGGGGTCGGCGAGGAAGTCGCGACCGACCTGCTCGACGCTCGACAGCCACTCCATCCCCGTGCCCTTCAGGTGCTTCCACGGGGCGTTGAGGTCGCCGGAGTTCAGCGCACCGGGCCAGCGCAGCGCCGAGCCGCTCAGGACGAGGGCGTCGTAGGCATCCGGATGCCGGTCCACCAGCATCTGTGCGAGGAACGACCCCCACGAGTGGCCGAGGAGGATCAGGGGAAGGTCGGGGTGGGCCTCGCGGATGATCTGAGTGAGGGTCCACACCGCCTCGCGGGCCGCGCCGAGTCCGCCGGGACCGAGGCGTCCGAGCTTGCCGTGGTCGCCGTTCCACTGCCGGAGGCCGGTGCGGCCGTGCCCGCGGTGGTCGTCGGCGTAGACGGTGTACCCGTCGGCGACGAGGGCCTCGATCAGCGCACCGTACCGTCCGGTGTGCTCACCGACCCCGTGGAGCAGCTGCACGACGCCCCGCGGGGATTCGGCCTCGTACACGTCGTAGACGATCGGGACGCCGTACGCGTCGACGAACTCGGGCATGCGCCGAGTCTAGGGTCGCCCCCGGGAATTCCCTCGACACCGGACCTTTAGCAAAACTAATGAGCTATGCTAAATAACGAGCACACATGAACGAACGCGTCGACGAATCCCCCCACTCCGACTCTCATGACGCGCTGAGCGCCGCCGCTTCCGAGCTGCGCATGGCGACCTTCCGGCTCGCCCGCCGCCTCCGTGCGGAGCGCGCGGTCGACACGATGAGCGACGGCCAGTTCGCGGTGCTCGCCGCGCTCTCGATCCACGGCGAGCACACGCTCGGCCAGCTCGCCGACCGCGAGCGCGTGACCGCCCCCTCGATGAACCGGACGGTGACCCTCCTCGAAGAGGCGGGCTACCTCACCCGCACCCCCGACGACGACGACCGCCGCAAGGTCACGATCGCACTGACGGATGCCGGCCGCCTCGTCGTCGCAGAGACCGTGCGACGACGCGACGCCTGGCTCGAGGCGGCCCTGGCCGCTCTCGGCGAGGAGGAACGACGAACCCTGGCGGCCGCGGCCGAGATCATGCGAAAGGTGGCAGACACATGAGTGCGATGTTCCGCTCGATGTCGGTCTACAACTATCGCGTCTGGTTCATCGGGGCGCTGGTGTCGAACATCGGCGCGTGGATGCAGTCGACCGCCCAGAACTGGGTCGTCCTGACCGAGCTCACCCCGAACGACGCCGCCGCGATGGGCGTGACCATGGCGCTGCAGTTCGCGCCTCCCCTGCTGCTGGTCGGCGTCACGGGGTGGGTCGCCGACCGCTTCGACCGCCGCAAGCTCATCATGTGCACGCAGAGCGCGATGCTGCTGATGGCCGTGACCCTCGGCATCCTGCTGCTCACCGGCGTCATGACGCTGCCGCTGATGTTCGTGTTCGCCCTGGCCCTCGGCCTCATCACCGCGTTCGACAACCCCGCGCGCCAGGCCTTCGTCTCCGACCTCGTCGCCCGCGAGAACGCCTCGAACGCGGTGGCTCTGAACGCCGCGTCGTTCAACACCGCCCGACTGATCGGCCCGGCCGTCGCGGGCCTGATGATCGTCGCGGTCGGAACGGGCTGGGTGTTCCTCGCCAACGCCGTGACGTTCCTCGGCATGATCGCGGCCCTGCTGCTCATGCGTCCGCACGAGCTGGTCACCCACCACCGCGGCGGCGGCCCGGCACGGCTCGCCGACGGGTTCCGCTACGTCGCGAAGCGGCCCGACCTCGTGGTGACCTTCGCGATGGTGTTCCTCCTCGGCGCCTTCGGCATGAACTTCCCGATCTTCGCCTCGACCATGGCCCTGGAGTTCGGACGCGGGGCCGACGGCTTCGGCGTCCTCAGCTCTTTCGTCGCGATCGGCTCGCTCGCCGGCGCGCTCCTCGCCGCCCGTCGCGAGCGCGCCCGCCTGCGCGTCGTCATCGTCGGCGCGGGCGGCTTCGCCGTGGCATCCACGCTCTCCGTCCTCGCACCGAGCTACGAGACGTACGCCGTGACCCTCGTCCTCACCGGGTTCTGCGTCGTGACCATGCTCACCACGGCCAACGGGTACGTGCAGACCACGACCGATCCGGCGCTGCGCGGCCGGGTGCTCGCGCTGTACATGGCGATCCTGCTCGGCGGGACCCCGGTGGGCGCTCCCATCGTGGGGTGGGTCGCCGAAGCGTTCGGTCCGCGCTTCGCGATCGCCCTCGCCGCGATCGTCGCGTTCCTCGCGTGCGGCATCGGCGTCGCCTGGACTCTGGCGTCGGGCCGGGTGCACAAGCACGAGACGAAGCGGTTCCGTCTGACACTCGACGAGACGCGCCCGATCACCACGATCGCCCCCGAGCCCGAGGACTTCAGCGACGAGATCGCCGGAACGACGCCGATCCCGCTTCCCGCGGAGCGTTCGCCGCGCCCCTCGGCGCCGGCACGTCCGGTGGGGCCCGCTCCGCACGCCCGCCCCTCGGCCTGAGCGCGCTCGCGCCCCGGGTCACGCCGGTCGCGCGCCCGACCGCACCGACGGCGCGCGTCAGACGTAGAAGCCGTGCGCCTCGAGGACGGCGACCGCCGCCTCGCGTCCCGACACCTGCAGCTTCGCGTAGATCGAGCGGAGCTGCGACTTGACGGTGTTCAGCGACACCTCGAGGTCTTCGGCGATCTGCGGCAGGCTGCGCGGCCCGCGCAGCGCGAGCGCCAGTCGCTCCTCGCGCGGACTCAGGTTCGGCAGAGGGGGGCGGTGGTCGTGGGTCGGGACGAGGGCGAGCATTCCCGCCACACGGGCGACCGCCGCCTCGGAACCCGGATGCCGCGCCGCCAGACGATCCAGCAGGACGAGCAGGTCGGGCTGGGGCAGCGTGAGGTAGGGGGTGAGCGACGCTCCCAGGGTCTCGGAGAGGTGGAAGCCCTCGGAGAAGGCCGCATCGGCCGCGGCTTCGTTGCCGAGGCGCGCGTGCGCGACGGCGCGGCGCAGTAGCAGCGGCGTCAGCGTCCGGACGCAGTGCTGCGTCCCCATGCGGATGCACGGATCCGTGGACTCCAGCACCTCCCGCTCGCGACCGAGCGCGATGAGAGCCGCGGCGCGCTGCATGTCGAAGCACAGCGCGTGCCCGGGGGGCGAGACGCGTCCCTCGAGCACGGCGAGGGCGCGCCGGGGCTCGCCGCGCGCCAGCAGCAGATCGGCGTACACCCCCTGCGCGAAGCCCCGCACCATGCTGTGGCCCGAGTGGGACTCGGTCCCCCCGGCCAACGCGGCCACCAGCACCGTGCCCTCGGCGTAGTCGCGGCGGATCAGGGCGCTCATCGCTCGTGCGGTCCGTGACGAGTACTGCCAGTACGGGTCGTTCGGGGCGCCGTCGCGCAGCTCCTCGGCCGTGCGGTCCATGGTCTCGGCGTCGAGGGCCGCCGAGGCGACGAGGAGGCGCGCGAGCAGCAGGTCGTAGTCGGGGTGGCCGCCCTCCCACTCGGACGCGGATGCCAGCTCGTCGCACGTGCGCAGTCCCTCGCTCGCGAGGATGTACTCGCCGTTCACGGCCGCGGCGAGGCTGCGCACGGCGTGGGCCCGGAAGGCGCTCACGTCGTCGTCGGCGTACGCGAGCGCCGAGGCGGCGTACTCACCGGCCCGGCGCGGCCACCCCGCGGCCGCGTAGATCTCGGCGACGGCGGAGAAGAGGCGCGAGCGGGTCGCGGCCTCGAGCCGCCCCGGCGCCCGCATCCGGCCGTCCGCGAAGTGCCGGTCGACGAGGCGGAGCCCGTCATCGATGCGGTCGAGTCGGGAACGCGCGATCAGCAGACCTTCGAGCGTCTGCGCGCTGGCATCCACCCAGATCCGGGGAGCCGGCCCGGCCTCGATGTCGGCCAGGAAACGCAGGTCGGCGATGTCGGGTGCCGCCGCGATGGGGAGGACGCCCCGGACCACCCGCTCCGCCACGGACTTCACGTTCATCAGAGAGGACGACGCGATCACGACCTGCTCCCCATCCACCGATGCTAAGTCACGGCACTGCGCGCACCGGCCGAATCGCGTCACGAATAAATCTCTTCCGGTGCACGATTTTGCTAGATAAGCTAGCGACATGAACGAACGCATGGCCGGCCGCCGATGGGCGGGACTCGTCTTCATCAGCATCGCCGTCTCGCTGATCATCGTGGACTCGACGATCGTGAACGTCGCCGTGCCCTCGATCGTCGAGGACCTCGGCATCTCCTCCACGGAGGTGCAATGGGTGCAGGAGGCCTACACCCTCGTGTTCGCGTCGCTTCTGCTGGTGTTCGGCAGCCTCGCCGACCGCTTCGGACGACGCCGGCTCATGCTGCTCGGTGTCGCGATCTTCGTGCTCGCCTCGATCGCGGCGGCCGTCGCCCCCAGCGGCGGACTGCTCATCCTGGCGCGGCTCGTCCAGGGCATCGGTGGCTCGATGATCCTCCCCACGACGCTGTCGCTCATCAATGCGACATTCCGCGGACGCGAACGCGGCATCGCCTTCGCCGTCTGGGGCTCGACCATCGGCGGAATGGCCGCCGTCGGACCGCTGCTCGGTGGCTGGTTGACCACCGCGTTCTCGTGGCGCTGGGCGTTCGGGATCAACATCCCCCTCGGCATCCTGATCGTCATCGGCGTGCTCTTCACGGTGGCCGAATCGCGCAGCGACCGGCGCGAGGGGATCGACGGCGTGGGGGCCCTGCTGTCCGTGCTCACCATGGCGCCCCTGGTCTTCGGCCTGATCGAGGGCCGCACCTACGGCTGGTGGACCGTCGACCAGCCCCTCCAGATCGGCGACTGGCAGTGGCCGTGGACGCTGTCGCCCGTCCCGATCGCGTTCGCGGTCGCGCTGGTGGCACTGGTGGCCTTCGTCGCATGGGGAGTCCACCGCCAGCGCATCGGACGCTCCACGCTGCTGGCGCTCGGACTGTTCCGCATCACCTCGTTCCGCAACGGCAACATCGCCGCGGCGGTGGTCTCCCTCGGCGAGTTCGGAATCATCCTCGCCCTCCCCCTGTGGCTGCAGTTCGTCGTCGGCTTCGACGCCCTGCAGACGGGACTGCTGCTGCTCTCGCTGGCGATCGGCTCGTTCGTCGCGAGCGGGATCGCGGGCGCCCTGAGCGGCCGGGTCGCGCCCGTGTGGATCGTCCGTGCGGGCCTGCTGGCCGAGATCATCGGCGTCGCCGGTGTCGCGTTCACCATCGGACCGGATGCCACGTGGGGACCCCTGATCCCGTTCCTGTTCGTCTACGGCGTCGGCGTCGGCCTCGCCACCGCGCAGCTCACCGGGGTCGTGCTGGCCGAAGTGCCGCCCGCGGAGAGCGGCGCGGCCTCCGGCACGCAGTCCACCTCGCGGCAGCTCGGCGCGGCGCTGGGCGTCGCGATCCTCGGGACCGTGCTGTTCTCGACCACGTCGAGCGTGCTGACGTCGGCGCTCGACGACCGGGGACTGCCCGCCGCACAGCGGGACCAGGTCGTGTCGCAGGTGGTCGACAGCGCGGGGGCCGCGATCGTCGGTCTCGAGCAGTCCCCCCAGACCCAGGACCTGGCGTCGGACGCGAAGGCCGCGTTCAGCGACGGCACGCGCGCGGCGGCGTTCACCGCGGCCGGCTTCCTGACGCTGGGACTCGTGTCGACGCTGACGCTGGGCGCCGCCGCAAGCGGGCGCCGTACGCGGGAGGAGGAGGCGTCGTGACGGCGGTCGCCGCGACACGACCTCAGCGATCCGCGCCGGGTCAGTGGCATCCGCCCACTTCGGACTGAGTCAGCGCGAATCGCTGACGCAACGCATGTCGACGGAGGATGCCGCGAGCCACGTGAGCGATTCAGGCCTGCAATGCCCGGCCTCTACCGACACGACACAACCTCAGCGATCCGCGCCGGGACGGTGGCATCCACCGACTCCGGACTGAGTCAGCGCGAATTGCTGAGGTTGTGCACAACCGGGGTCAGACGCGCGCGTCGACCGCCGCGTCGGCGACCGGCACGAGACGCGTGAGCTGCGTGACGTGGCGGGGCTCGAGTTCGGCGAGAGACGCGACGCCGAGCAGGGTCATCGTGCGCTCGATCTCGCTGCGGAGGATCGCGATCGTGCGGTCGACGCCCTGGCGTCCGCCCGCCATGAGGCCGTACAGGTAGGCGCGGCCGATGAGCGTGAACTTCGCGCCGAGGGCGATGGATGCCACGATGTCGGCGCCGTTCATGATGCCGGTGTCGACCATGATCGTGGCGTCCTTGCCGACCTCGCGCACGACCTGCGGCAGGAGGCGGAACGGGATCGGCGCCCGGTCGAGCTGGCGACCGCCGTGGTTCGACAGGACGAGGCCGTCGACGCCGAGATCGACCAGGCGCGCGGCGTCCTGAACGTTCTGCACGCCCTTCACGACGAGCTTGCCCGGCCACATGCCGCGGATGATGTCGAGGTCGTCGTAGCTGATGGTCGGGTCCATCGCGGCGTTGAGCAGTTCACCGACGGTGCCGCCGGTGGTGCTGAGCGAGGCGAACTCGAGCTTGGGCGTGGTGAGGAAGTCGAACCACCACCACGGCCGCGGGATGGCGTTGACGATCGTGCCGACCGTGAGCTGGGGCGGGATCGAGAACCCGTTGCGCTTGTCGCGCAGGCGCGCGCCGGCGATGGGGGTGTCGACGGTGAACTGCAGGGTGTCGAACCCGGCCGCCGCCGCCCGCTCGACGAGGCCGTACGAGATCTCGCGCTGCTTCATGACGTACAGCTGGAACCAGTTGCGCCCGACCGGGTTCGCGGCCTTCACGCCCTCGATCGAGGTCGTGCCGAGCGTGGAGAGCGTGAACGGGATGCCGGCGGCCGCCGCCGCGGACGCACCGGCGGTCTCGCCCTCGGTCTGCATCAGGCGGGTGAAGCCGGTGGGCGCGATGCCGAACGGCAACGCCGAGGGGCCGCCGAGGATCTCGCACGACGTGTCGACGTTCGCGGCCGGCCGCAGGATGTCGGGGTGGAACTCGACGTCCTCGAACGCGCGGCGGGCACGGTCGAGCGAGAGCTCGCCCTCGGCGGCGCCGTCGGTGTAGTCGAACGCGGCCTTCGGGGTGCGGCGCTTCGCGATCGTGCGCAGATCATCGATCGTGAGCGCGGCGTCGAGGCGGCGCTTGCGGGCGTCGAGCTCGGGCTTCTTGAACTGCATGAGCTCGAGGAGCTCGCCGACCTTGGGCAGCTGGCGCTGAACCATGGAGTCTCGCTTTCGTGTGGTCTGACCACAGACTACGCCCGATTCGGGCGCGGTGTTCAGGAACGGGGGTCGTAACGGCGGGGCGGGAAGGCGTGCCCGACGCGGGCACGCAGGTCCTCCAGGCTCGCGTCGGCGCCGAAGGAGCCGAGGGCGCGGGCCTGGACGAGGACGTTGCCGAGCGCGGTGGCCTCGACGGGCCCCGCGAGCACGGGCACGCCGGTCCGGTCCGCGGTCGCCTGGCACAGCAGGGCGTTGCGGGCACCACCGCCCACGAGGTGGATGACGTCGACCTCGCGGCCCGCCAGCTCACCGGCGCTGCGGACGGCCCGAGCGAACGCGGCGGCGATGCTCTCGACGATGATCCGCGCGAACATCGGGCGCCCGGCCCGGCCCGGACGGTCGGCGCCGAGCAGCGCGGCGATGCGCCCGGGCATGTCGCCGGGGGCAGCGAGCTCGGGGGCGTTGGCGTCGAACAGGCGCGCCGGCGGCGACACCGCGCCGGCCGAGGCGAGGAGCAGCGGGAGGTCGATCGCGGAACCGTCCTCCTCCTCCCACGCGCGCACCGTCTCACTGAGCAGCCACAACCCGGTGACGTTGTGGAGGAAGCGCACACGCCCATCGACGCCGCCCTCGTTCGTGAAGTTCGCCGCGCGGGCGGCATCCGTCACGATCGGCTCCGGGAGCTCGAGCCCCACGAGCCCCCACGTGCCGCAGGAGATGTACAAGGCGTTCGGCGTCGACAGCGGCACGGCGACGATCGCGGACGCCGTGTCGTGCGACCCGACCGCGACGACGGGCACCGCGCCCAGGTCGGCGGGGGTCGCCCCGATCGTCTCGCCCGGGTCGACGAGCGGGGGCAGGACGGACACCGGGATGCCGAGCGCCTCGGCCAGAGCCGTGTCCCACTCGCCTGTGCGCACGTCGAGCAGGCCGGTCGTCGAGGCGTTGGTGCGTTCGGCGACCGTGCGCCCGGTGAGGCGGTACGCGATGAGGTCGGGGATGAGCGCGCTCGTCTCCGCCTCCGCCAGGCGCGGATCGGCCGCGTACTGGTACAGCGTGGTGAACGGCAGGAACTGCAGGCCGTTGCGGCGGTACAACTCTTCGAACGGCACCGTCGCGTGGACCGCGTCGACCCCGCGCGCGGTGCGGGCGTCGCGGTAGTGGAACGGCTCGGCGAGCAGCTCTCCACCGCGCAGCAGGCCGTAGTCGACGGCCCAGGAGTCGATGCCGACGCTCTCGATCGACGGCTCGCGGCGGAGGGCTTCGGCGAGCCCCGCGCGCACGTGCCCCCACAGCGCCTCGATGTCCCAGTGCCATCCGTCGGCGCGCTCGACCGGTCCGTTCGGGAAGCGCGCGACCTCCTCGAGCGCGACGATGCCGTCGCCGACCCGGCCGATCATGACGCGACCGCTCGTGGCGCCCAGGTCGACCGCCGCGACGGCGCGGACGCCGTCGGGCGTCGCGGGCGCGGTCCCGGCTCCGGCCGCGCCCGGCGACGTGACGCTCATCGCAGGAACGCCGCGGCGACGCCCGAGTCGACGGGGATGTGCAGGCCGGTCGTGCGCGAGAGTTCGGGGCCGGTGAGCACGTACACCGCGTCGGCGACGTTCTCGGGAACGACCTCGCGCTTGAGGATCGTGCGGTTGGCGTAGAACTGGCCGAGGTCCTTCTCGTCGACGCCGTAGGTCGCGGCGCGGTTGGCGCCCCAGCCGGCGGCGAAGATGCCCGAGCCGCGCACGACGCCGTCGGGGTTGATGCCGTTCACGCGCACGCCGTGCTCGCCGAGCTCGACGGCGAGCAGACGCACCTGGTGCGCCTGGTCGGCCTTCGTCGCCGAGTAGGCGATGTTGTTCGGGCCGGCGAAGACGGAGTTCTTCGACGAGATGTAGATGACGTCTCCCCCCATGCCCTGCGCGATGAGGGCCTTCGCCGCCGCCTTCGAGACGAGGAACGACCCCTTGGCCATGACGTCGTGCTGCAGGTCCCAGTCCTTTTCGGTGGTCTCGAGCAGCGGCTTCGACAGCGAGAGCCCGGCGTTGTTCACGACGAGGTCGATCCCGCCGAACGCGAGGAGCGTCGCGTCGATCGCGGCCTGCACGCCCTCGGCATCCGCCACGTTCGCCGCGACGCCGATCGCGACGTCGGTGCCGCCCAGTTCGGCGGCGGCGGCGCGCGCCTTCTCGAGGTCGAGGTCGGCGACGACGACGCACGCGCCCTCCGCGGCGAGGCGGGTGGCGATGGCCTTGCCGATTCCGGATGCCGCCCCCGTGACGAACGCGATCCGACCCTGGTGGGTCTTCGGCTTCGGCATCCGCTGGAGCTTGGCCTCTTCCAGCGCCCAGTACTCGATGCGGAACTTCTCGGCATCCGAGATCGGCGCGTACGTCGACAGCGCCTCGGCGCCGCGCATGACGTTGATCGCGTTGACGTAGAACTCCCCCGCCACACGCGCGGTCTGCTTGTTCGCGCCGTACGAGAACATGCCGACGCCCGGCACGAGCACGATGAGCGGGTCGGCGCCGCGGATCGCCGGGCTGTCGGCCGTGGCGTGCGCGTCGTAGTAGGCCTGGTAGTCGGCGCGGTACTCCGCGTGCAGCTCCTTCAGACGCGCGATCGAATCCTCGACCGAGGTGTCGGCCGGCAGGTCGAGGATCAGCGGCTTGACCTTGGTGCGCAGGAAGTGGTCGGGGCAGCTCGTGCCGAGCGCGGCGAGGGCAGGAGCCTTCTCGGATGCCAGGAAGTCGAGCACGACGTCGGAGTCGGTGAAGTGACCGACCATGGGCTTGTCGGTGGACGCGAGCCCGCGGATGGTCGCGGCCAGGGCCGCGGCCTTCGCACGACGCTCCGCCTCGGGAAGTGCCGCGAAGCCGGCGCGCACGCCGCCGAAGGGCTCGGCCGCACCGTGCGCGTCGATGTACGCCTGCGCCGTGTCGATGATCCAGAGACTGTTGCGCTCGGCCTCCTCGGAGGTGTCGCCCCAGGCCGTGATGCCGTGACCGCCGAGGATCGTGCCGATCGCCTGGGGGTTCGCCGCCTTGATCGCGGCGATGTCCAGGCCCAGCTGGAAGCCGGGACGACGCCACGGCACCCACACGACCTTGTCGCCGAAGATCTTCGCGGTGAGCTCCTCGCCGTCGGCGGCGGTCGCGATCGCGATGCCCGCGTCGGGGTGCAGGTGGTCGACGTGCGCGGCATCCACGAGTCCGTGCATGGCGGTGTCGATCGACGGGGCGGCACCCCCCTTGCCGTGCAGGCAGTAATCGAACGCGGCGACCATCTCGTCCTCGCGCTCGATGCCCGGGTAGACGTCGACGAGGGCGCGCATGCGGTCGAGCCGCAGCACCGCGAGGCCCTTCTCGGTGAGGGTGCCGAGGTCTCCCCCGGATCCCTTGACCCAGAGCAGCTCGACCGGCTCACCGGTGACGGGGTCGATGTCGGTGCCCTTGGCAGAGGTGTTGCCGCCGGCGTAGTTGGTGACCTTCGGGTCGGAGCCGAGGCGGTTGCTGCGCGCGACGAGGTCGGCGGCGGTGGAGCTGGTGTTCATGCGGGTGAGGTTCCTTTCACCGTTCGGTGTCCAGAACACGCGGATGTCGGTGGGGCACGTCCGCGTGTCTTCGACACTCAAGCCATGTGGGGGCCGCCCTGCGCGGGGCGGCAGCGGGGTGGACACCGGGACGGCGGATTCAGACGCCGCCCCGGTGGGTCTGGATCAGGCGCCCCAGCCGGCCTGGGTGCCGCCGACACGCTCTTCGGCGATGCGGGGCAGGTATCCGGATGCCGCGAACGCAGCCATCGGGTCGGCGGGGAGGCCGCGCGACTCGCGCCACTCGGCGAGAGCGGGACGCACGTCGGTGTAGAAGGCGTCCATCAGCACCGCGTTCGCGGCGAGGACGTCGTCGGCCTGCTGGGCGGCGGTGAGCGCGTCACGGTCGAGGAGCAACGCGCGGGCGGTCATCTCCTGCACGTTCAGCACCGAGCGGATCTGCCCGGGGATCTTGTCCTCGATGTTGTGGCACTGGTCGAGCATGAAGGCCACGTCGGGGTTGTTGAGGCCCCCGCCCCGCACGACCTCGACGAGGATGCGGAAGAGCTGGAACGGGTCGGCCGCGCCCACGATGAGGTCGTCGTCGGCGTAGAAGCGCGAGTTGAAGTCGAACGAGCCGAGCTTCCCGAGGCGCAGAAGCTGCATGACGATGAACTCGATGTTCGTGCCGGGCGCGTGGTGACCGGTGTCGAGGCACACGAGCGCCTTGTCGCCGAGCGCGGCCACCTGGGCGTAGGAGGTTCCCCAGTCGGGAACGTCGGTGTGGTAGAACGACGGCTCGAAGAACTTGTACTCCAGCACGAGGCGCTGGTCGTCGCCGAGGCGCGCGTAGATCTGCTGCAGCGAGTCCTGCAGGCGGTCCTGGCGGCCGCGCATGTCGTTCTGGCCGGGGTAGTTCGACCCCTCGGCGAGCCAGATCTTCAGATCGCGGGAGCCCGTGGCATCCATCACGTCGATGCACGCGAGGTGGTGGTCGATGGCCTTGCGGCGGATGCGCTCGTCGTGGTGGGTGAGGGCGCCGAACTTGTAGTCCTCGTCCTGGAAGGTGTTGGAGTTGACCGTGCCGAGCTTCACGCCGAGGTCTTCGGCGTGACGACGGAGGGCGCCGAAGTCGTCGACGAGGTCCCACGGGATGTGCAGCGCGACGGTCGAGGCGAGGGCCGTGAGGCGGTGCACCTGCGCGGCGTCCGCGATCTTCTCGAACGGATCGCGGGGCGTGCCCGCGGTCGGGAACACGCGGAAACGCGTGCCGGAGTTGCCGAACGCCCAGGAGGGGAGCTCGATGGCCTGGCTCTCGAGGGTCGAGAGGATCTCGGGGGTGAGGGTGCTCATGGGGCGGTCCTTCTCCACGACGGTGGGGTTCGGAGGAAACGCGTGAATCGTTTCACAACTTGAATCGTTTCAGACTGTAGTGTGGAGGCCTCGGTTCGTCAAGGGGAGGAGCACCGGTGTCAGCGAGCATCAAGGACGTCGCGGCCGCCGCGGGAGTCTCGGTCGGCACCGTCTCGAACGTGCTCAACCGCCCCGAGAAGGTCTCCCCCGCCACCGTGGAACGCGTGCACGCGACGATCGAGGAGCTGGGATTCGTGCGCAACGACGCCGCCCGCCAGCTGCGCGCGGGGCGGAGCCGTTCGGTCGGTTTGATCGTGCTGGACACCGCGAACCCCTTCTTCGCCGAGGTCGCCCGGGGAGCGGAGGAGCGAGCGGATGCCGAAGGCCTCTCCGTTCTGCTCGGGAACAGCGGGCAGGACGGGGCGCGCGAGAACGCCTACCTCGACCTCTTCCGCGAACAGCGCGTCCGCGGCGTGCTGCTCACGCCGAGCGATGTCTCAGCCCCCGGAATCACGCAGACCGGACTCCCCCTCGTGCTCGTCGACGGCGAAGCACCCGACGGCAGCCTGCCCTCCGTCGCCGTCGACGACGTCGAGGGCGGATACCTCGCGACCCGCCACCTGCTCGAGCGCGGTCGACGGCGCCTCGCGTTCGTCGGCGGTCCGATCGCCGTCCGTCAGGTCGCGGCCCGACTCGACGGCGCGCGACGGGCACTCGCCGAGGTCCCCGACGCACACCTCGAGATCATCGAGAAACCGGCACTCACCGTGCTCGCGGGGCGGCAGGTCGGCGAAGAGTTCGCCGCCCGCCGCCCCGAGGATCGCCCGGATGCCGCCTTCTGCGCCAACGACCTGCTCGCCGCAGGGGTTCTGCAGGGGTCGGCGATCCTGGGGACGATCCGGGTGCCGAGCGATCTCGCGATCATCGGCTACGACGACATCGACTTCGTCCAGTCGACGGTCGTTCCGCTCTCGTCCGTACGCCAACCGGCGCGAGAGATCGGCGCCACCGCGATCGGGGTGCTGCTCGAGTCGTTCGACGATCCGGCAGCGGCACCCCGGCGCGTGCGATTCCGACCCGAGTTGGTGGTCCGGGCCTCGACGGGCGGCTGACCCCGGTCGTCGAGGGTGCGCGGCATCCGCACGACTCCTGAAGTTTCGTCCGAAACCACACGACACCTCGCTGTCGCCGGGAAGATCGCCGGAGTTGCGCCCAACGGCCGCGACCGACCCGCCGACCATCGCCGGATGCCGACGGCCCCGAGCCGAACGTGCGAACGGTGGCTTTAGCCGGCCCCGCACCGGCAGCGATTCATTCGTGCACGGCAGACCCAGCTTCGAGATGGAAGACCATCGGCACGAGCTGGAGTCCGGCGTCCGGGGTCCCCTCCGAGGAGTCGAAGAAGCGCGCCATCTCGGCCTGCCAGCGTGCATTGACATCGCGCGCAGCCATCGCCGCTTGCAACTCGTCGAAATCGAGAGGTGATTCGAGGTATCCGATGAGGAGACCGTCGGGGCGCAGAAAAAGCGAGTAGTTGTGCCACCCCGTCTCTCGAAGCGCCTGCCGCATCTCCGGCCAGACCGCCTCGTGATGCCGGCGGTACTCGTCGAGATGATCGACGAGAACGCGCAGGGTGAAGCAGTATCGGTTCACAGCCCCACCCCCGGAACGCGTCCCTTCTCCTCGTCACCCAGAGATACGGCATCCAGGAACCACACGTCGTACGGACGGATCAGGACGTCTTCGATCAGTTCGTTCAGCCGGGCAAGAGGTGCACCGTTCGCGTGCGCATCCAAGGCAGCGGGGGTCGCCCACCGTTCGAACATGACGACGGCGTCTCCGTTCCTCTCCCGGTGGGCCGCGTACGTCTCGCAGCCCGCCTCCGCGTGCACGAGAGGAGAGACCTCGGCGAACGCGTCGATCAGTTCGCCTCCTCGCCCGCCCTTCGCCGTCAGGACCGCGACCACCGTGACGCTCATCAGACCACCCGGTATTCGATGCCGAGGAGCGAAGCGGCCGCGCGATAGGTCTCCGCGCGGTGCCCGATCGACAGGCTCCAATGGTGTCCGACGCCGGTAGCCGACCACGCGTCGACCCACTCCCCCGGATCGCGACCGAAGTCGACGCGACTGGTCGTGTTGCCGATCGCCAGCAGCGGACCGGGAACCACCCGACCCTCGGATGCCACGAACACCAGCGAGCCATCCCGATCCTGACCGAGACCGAGAAGCGTGACCGGACCCGGATCGACGTCGAACTCGACCGACACCCCCCATCCGCGCTTTCCGTGAAACACGCCGAGCCCGCGGAGAAGCGGTTCGCGCGCAGAAACCGCGAGATGGGCGGGACCGTCGTGCCCCATTTCGACGACGTCGTCGTCGAAGTTCAAGGCCTGGATCTCGCAGAACGATCCGCCTGCGCCGATGACCTGCGTCGCCAACTGCGCCACGGTCGTGCGCAACTCGTACTCGCCGGTGGTCGGGATCCCCCGCGCGGTGAGCAGGGAGGCTCCGAGGATCATCCCGGCACCCAGTTGTTCGTGCAGTTCTCCGCCCAGACCGCGGTGGTAATAGGCGAGGGAGTCGAGATCGAAGTCGTCGACGAGCCGATCGAGGCCGACAGACACCCGTGCCCCCCAGAGGAAGTCGTCGTCCACGACGGAATCGTCGAGGGAGAAGATCTTCGCCGCCAACTGCATCCGTTCACGCGCCTGAGCGTCCGTGACCTCGGCGACTCGCACTCGCAGATCGTCGAACTCGAGCACCTCCACATGCGATCCGAACGTCGACGGCAGCAGAGTCAGGTCGGTCGACACATCCAGCATGCCCGGATAGAGGTGGCCCATGAGACCGTGGCGGGCGTGACGCAGCGCCGCTCGGACGTGCGCGGCGTGGACCCAGCGTTCGATGCGCTCCCAGGCCGAGTCTTGATGCAGCCACCCCGAGACCGATCGGAAGGGCACCCCTGCGCGTCGGAAGACGTTGCCCACCTCGGGTACAGGACATTGACCGCAGTAGGCCAACCACGCTCCCGTGTCGAAGGTGGCGTGATCCATCCGCTCCGTGGGTTGCAAGTCGATGATCAGCACGGGGGCGTCCGCGCGTTGCGCGATGGGGAGCACCATCGAACTCGTCAGATACGTGGTGAGGAAGAGCACGATGAGGTCGCAGTCCGCCTGGCGAAGAGTCTCCGCAGCGGCCGCGCCCTCCTGTGCGTCGGAGATGAAGCCGACGTCGGTTACGTCGGCGTCCATCCCCGCGAACCGCTCGGAGACGTACCGCGCGGACTCCTGCAACTGAGGAAGAAGGGCGGGGAACTGCGGCCAGTAGGTGCCGAGACCGCCCGCGACCAGACCGATGCGCGGCTTTCGCCGTCGGCGCGGGGGAAGGAGGGTGGCCAGTGAGGCCGAGGGAAACGTCATGGAGCGTCAGCTTTCGTCGAGCGAAGAGACCCCGGGTGGCAGCGTCCCCGCTGCCACCCGGGAAGGGCGATCAGAATGTGATGTAGTCGTACTGGTCGATGTTCTCGGCGTTGAACTTGAGCAGCTCGCCCACCAGCACGAGACCGTCGGCGCCGACGGTGTAGGTGCCGAGCTTGCCCGCCTCGAAGGTGTCGCCCTCGGCGCCCGTGATGGTGCCGTCCAGCAGCGCCTTGCCCGCGTATGCCGTGAGGTAACCGACCTCCGACGGGTCCCAGAGCGCGAACTCCTTCACGGTGCCGTCCGTCAGGTACTCCTTCATCTGACCCGGGAGCCCGAGACCGACCAGCGCGACCTTGCCCTTGTATTCGGATGTCGACAGGTACCGTGCGGTGGCGGCGATGCCCACCGTCGTCGGCGAGATGATGCCCTTCAGATCGGGGTAGGACTGCAGCAGGCCCTGCGCCTCCTGGAACGACTTCGTGTCGTCGTCGTCGCCGTAGACCGTGGCGACGAGGTTCCATTCGTAATCGGGGTTGCTCGCGATCTCCGCCTTCATGGCTTCGATCCAGGCGTTCTGGTTGGGCGCGGCGGCCGTGGCCGAGAGGATCGCGATGTCGCCGGTGCCGCCGATCTGGTCGTACAGCTGCTCGAGCTGGCCTTTGGCGACGTCCTTCACGGCGACCTGGTTGATGAACAGGTCGCGGCACTCCTTCGCCGAATCCGAGTCGAACGTGATGATCTTCGCCCCACCGTTGCGGGCATCCTCGAGAGCGGGGCACACCGCGTCAGGGTCGTTCGGTGAGACGGCGATGATGTTGGTGCCGTTCTGCACCTCCGTCTGGATGAAGGGGATCTGGCTGTCGGCGCCGGCATCCAGCGGGGCGGCCTCGGCGTACGTGAAGCCGAGTTCTTCCGCCGCCGCCTTCGCCCCGGAGAGTTCCAGGGTGATGTACGGGTTGTTGAGGTTCTTCGGGATGAACGAGAGCGTGGTGTCGCCGCCCTCCTCTCCCGAGGGGCTGGCGCCCGCGCCGGAGCAGGCACTGAGAGCGAGGGCGAGCGCCGCCAAGGCACCCGCTGCGGCGAGTGCGCGGTGGCGCGGACGGTGAAAGCGGAGGAACGTCATTGTCTTTCCTTTCAGGTGAGACGCCGGTGCGGGGCGTTCTCGGCCCCGGCCCGGGCGGGACGGGGAAGTGTGCGTTGCACGCGACGAACGTGCAGGGAGCGGCGGACAGCGGCGAAGACGCTCGGTCCGACGACGGAGAGGATGAGAAGCGCGCCCGTGACGATGACGAGGGTCACATCCGGGATGCGCTGCAGCCTCATCGCGTAGGTGATCACCGCGATGACGAGCACCCCCGCCACCGCTCCGAGGATGGAACCCCGACCGCCGAAGATCGACACCCCGCCGAGCAGGACGGCGGCGATCACCGTGAGTTCGAGCCCCGAAGCGCTGTCGCTACGGGCGCTGTACGACAGAGCCCAGAACACTCCCACGACACCGCACATCAACCCGCTGAGGACGTAAAGCACGAACTTCACGCGCGGAACGCGGATGCCGACGAAACGGGCCGCCTCTTTGCTGTACCCCACGGCGAACAACCCCCGACCGAACGGCGTCGCGTGCAGGATGACGGCGAAGATCGCGACAGCCAGGGCGATGAAGATGACCAGGACGGGGATGCCTGTTGCGCCGAGCTTCGCGCCGACCACGTCGATCGCGACATCCGGGTACGAGCTCGCGGAAACCGACCGGTCACCGATGACGACGAGCGCCAGTCCGCGGAACAGTGCGAGCGTCCCGATGGTGACGGCGAGCGAAGGGAGTCCCACGAAGGCGATCAGCACGCCGTTCACAGCTCCCGCGACGACGCCGACGACCACCGCCGCAGACATCGCCGCGCCGAACGGCCATCCGGCCGTGGTGAGGGAGCCGACCGTCACTGTCGACATCGCGACGATGCTCGCGACCGAGAGGTCGATCTCACCCGTGATGATGATCAGCGTCATCGGCAGGGCGATCAAGAGCGCGGGCACGGCGTTGGACAACAGGTATCCGGTCGTCACCGGAGACGCGAAACGCGGCACGGCGAGACACGCGACGAGCACCAGCAGGACGAGGAGCGCCACGAGGATGCCGTCCCGGCTGAGGAAGACTCGGGAGAGGCCGCTCCGCACGCGGGTCTCCTGGGTGATGGTGAAGGTAGCGGTCGGTGCGCTGGTCATTTTCGGGCCTCACTCAGTCGGAGCTTTCGGGCTGCGCGCGTGGTCGCGACGCGGTCGATGACGATGGCGGCCAGGATGAGGATGCCAACCACCGCCTGTTGCCAGAACTTGTCCACACGCAGTGCGGTGAGCGAGCTCGTGATGGTCGTGAGCAACACGGCACCGATCGCCGCGCCCGCCACCGTCCCGCTACCGCCGAAAATCGCCACGCCGCCGACGACCGCAGCCGCGACCACGTCGAGTTCGAGCCCCGTGCCCGTCGTGGCTCCCACAGAGCTGAAACGCGACGCGTAGAGAACGCCGGCGAGACCCGCCAGCAGCCCGTTGAGAACGAAGGCGGAGAAGACACGACGCCCCACGGGGATGCCGAACAACTTCGCAGCGTCGGGATCCGACCCGATGGCGTAGAGGTCGCGACCGCGTCTGGTGTAGCCCAGCGACACGGCCAGGAGAGCGATGACCCCGATCGCGATCAACGTGATGATCGGGAACCCGAGCAGGGTGTCGACGGAGAGATTGCCGAACGCGACGGGGCGGTCTCCGGAGAAGTACTCTTTGCCCCCCGCCCAGGCGTTGTTGAGGCCCCGGTAGATGTAGAGCGTGCCCAGGGTGATCACGAGGGCAGGTACACCCGCGAAAGTCACCAACAGGCCGTTGATCGCACCGAGGACCGCGCCGACCAGCATTGCGATGAGGAACACCACCGGGATGGGGATGCCCGGGACCGTGGCGAAGAGGGTACCGGTGAGGAAGCCCGTGATGCCGAGGATCGATCCCACCGAGAGATCGACGTTGCGGGTGAGGAGGACGAGAGCCTGCCCCGCAGCGAGAATCATCAGGATGGTCGCATTCAGCAGCAGATCCTTCACACTCTGCGGTGTCAGGAAGCGCGGGTTGATCAGTGTCGTCGCGATGACGAGAACAATGAGCGCTCCCGCGACGGGGAGCTCGCGGAGTCGGGCGATGTTCTGCAGCCTCTTCATGCGCGGCCTCCTTGGTTCGCCATGGCGGCGTGCATCACGTTCTCGCTCGTGGCCTCCGTGCGATCGAATCGGCCGCTGATGCGCCCTTCGCACATGACCAGCACTCGGTCGGACATGCCGAGGACTTCCGGCAGTTCCGACGAGATCATCAAGATGGCGATACCCCGCCCGGCGAGGTCGGAGAGCAACCGGTGCACTTCGGACTTGGTGCCCACGTCGATGCCGCGCGTCGGTTCGTCGACGATGAGCAGCTGGGGGTCGTTGGCGAGCCATTTGGCGAGGACGACCTTCTGCTGGTTGCCGCCGGAGAGGGTCGAGACGGCGATGCGCGGGGAGCCCGCCTTCACCTGCAGCCGACGCGCCCAATCAGCGGCTGTGCGCCGCTCAGCGGCGACGTCGATGATCCCCATCCGGCTGAGCGAACGCCGGAGAGTGAGCGTGATATTGCGAGCGACCGAGAGGTCCATCACGAGTCCCTGCTTGCGACGATCTTCGGGCACGAAGCCGATTCCGGCCCGTATGGCCGCATCGGGGGACCGCGGGGGCAGCGCCGAACCGTCGACCACGACCGACCCCTCGTCGTAAGGATCGATACCGAAGATCGCACGCGCCACTTCCGTCCGCCCCGCACCGACGAGTCCGGCCAGTCCCACGATCTCGCCGGCACGCACCTCCAGGTCGATTTCGGAGAACACACCGGCTCGCGTCATTCCGCGCACCGTGAGCACGGGCTTCCCGATGGGGGCCGGCTCCTTCGGGAAGAGGGTGTCGACATCTCGGCCCACCATCGCCCGAACGATCGTGGCTACATCGGTCTGTTTCGTCTCGTGCGTGGAGATGTAGCGTCCGTCGCGCATGACGGTGATGCGATCAGTCAGATCGAACACTTCGTCGAAGCGATGGGAGATGAACAGAATGGCGGCCCCTTTGTCGCGCAGGGCGCGGGCGACGACGAACAGACGGTCCACCTCGGCGCCACTCAAAGCGGCGGTCGGCTCGTCCATCACCAACACGCGGGCATCCAGCGAGATGGCTTTGGCGATCTCGATGATCTGCTGATCAGCGATGGAGAGTCCTTCGGCCGGACGATCAGGATCGATGGGGACGCCGAGGCTCGCGAAGAGTGCGACCGCGGCCGCACGCATCGCGCCCCGATCGATCAGGCCGAGACGGCCGCGGGGCTGGCGCCCGATGAAGATGTTCTCGGCCACCGACAAATCGGGGAACAAGGTGGGTTCCTGGTAGATCACCGAGATGCCGGCCGCTTTGCTGTCGGCCACCGAGCGGAAAACGACCGGCATGCCCGCTACGAGGAACTCACCCGCGTCGGGTGCGTGGACGCCGGCGAGGATCTTCACCAGCGTCGATTTGCCGGCACCGTTCTCGCCGACGAGCGCGTGGATTTCCCCCGCACGCAGCTCGATGGTCCCGTCGGCGAGCGCCACGACGGGTCCGAAGGTCTTCACGGCCGAGAGCAGACGCAGGGCGTCGCGGTCGGGCGGTGGTGGGGTCTGCTCGGGCTTCATCGTCCAGAGTCTCCGTTTTAATCGATTAAATTAGGGTTTACTATAGCCAAGAACCGACCCCCGTCAACACGGGTCGTCAGACGGATCGCCGGGAGGGCAGATATGAAGGGCATCGGCCTCTCCCGGATCGCCGACGCTGCGGGCGTCTCCGTGGCGACCGTCTCGAACACGATCAATCGCCCCCACCTCGTTGCCGAGGCCACTCGAGAACGAGTGCGTCAGGCGATGGAGCGTCTCGATTTCGTTCCCAATCGCGCAGCCGCCACGCTGCGACGCGGGTCGAACAAGCTCCTGGGCGTAGTGGTGCCGGAACTGATCAATCCGTTCTACGCGGCCATCACGGAATCGATCGCGGTCGCTGCGGGAAGGCGAGGCTACGCACTCGCTCTCTGCGTGAGTCACGACGACGCCGCTGTCGAGCTGTCGCACTTCGAGATGCTCGCGGAACAGCGTGCGGCCGGGGCGATCGTCGTCCCCTACAGCGCTTCCGAACCACGCCTCCGGCAACTGCGCATGGTCGGAACTCACCTGGTGCTCGTCGACCGCGTCTTCGACGCGCACGACGGATGCGCCGTCGCCGTCGACGACATCGCCGGGGGAGCACTGGCCACCCGGCATCTCCTCACCGCAGCAGGCGAGGGACTATCCCTCGTCAACGGGCCGCTCTCCATACCTCAGTGTCGAGAGCGCAGGCTCGGACTCCTGGACGCCGTCACGGACCCGAGCGGTCTGCGCGAGTTCACCAGCGAGCACATGACCGTCGAGGAGGGGATTCGCATCGGTCGCGAGATCGCCGACAGCGGCGCTCCACGCCGCATCTTCTGTACGAACGATCAGCTCGCCCTCGGCGTCATCCGTGGCTTGCGAGATCGGGGACTGCGCACACCGCACGATGCGGCGGTCGTCGGATACGGAGACCTCGCACTCGCTGTCGAAGGCGACACCAGCATCACCAGCGTCGCCCAGCCCAAGTCCGCGCTCGGTGAGGAGGCCGTCGCAAAGGTGCTCAGCGAGATCGAAGAGGGCGACACGCATCGTCATTCCACGACGATCTTCGAGCCTCATCTCGTGGTGCGCGAGTCCGCCCCACGCGTGGCGTGACGAGCGACCCGCCTCAGTGCCCGACCGGCGCACCTCCGCCGTCGACCTGCTTCGGCGTCCGCACGAACGCCGCCAGCACCACCACCGCGATCGACAGGCACGCCGCGACGAAGAAGGCGGAGTGGATGCCGCTGGCCGTGGCATCCACGATCCCGCTGCCCTCGCCCGCAGCGGCGGCCGCGCCGACCGTCATCAGGGTGACGAACACCGCCGTACCCGCCGCACCCGCCAGCTGCTGCACGGTGGAGACGATCGCCGATCCGTGCGGGTAGAGCTCGCGCGGCAGGGAACCCAGCGCCGCCGTCATCAGCGGCGTGAACATGAACGCCAGCCCGAGGCTGAGGACGCAGTGCACGGCGATGATGAAGCCGATGGGGGTGGACGCCGACAGCGTCGAGAAGCCCCACAGGGCGACGCTCGCGACGACCGCCCCGGGCAGCACCAGCGGGCGCGCGCCGAAACGGTCGAACAGCGAGCCCACCAGCGGCGCCATGAGTCCCATGACGAGCCCGCCGGGGAGCAGCATGAGCCCCGTCGGCAGGGTCCCGAGGCCCAGGACGTTTTGCAGGTACAGCGGCAGCAGGATCAGCACGCCGAACAGCGTCGTCATCGCCACGACCACGAGCACGACGGCCACCGTGAACGTCGAATGGCGGAAGACGGAGAGGTTCAGCAGCACGCGGTCGGTCGAGCCCAGACGGAGCTGACGGACGATGAAGGCGGCGAGCGCCAGGATGCCGACGACCAGCGGCACCCAGACGGGCACGATCGCGTGGCCGCCCGCGGCCTCGCCGATGCTCGAGAGTCCGAAGATGAGCCCGCCGAAGGCGAGCGCGGACAGCACCACCGAGACCGCGTCGAGCGTGACGGGGCGGGTGTCGGTGAGGTTGCGGACCCAGCGTGCACCGAGGGCGATCGCGACGAGCGCGATCGGGACCATCACGATGAACATCGCCCGCCACGGGAACGCCGACAGGATGAGGCCCGACACGGTCGGTCCGATCGCGGGCGCCACCGAGATGACGATGGAGATGAGACCCATCATGCGCCCGCGGCGATCGACGGGAACGACGTTGAGCACGGTGGTGAACAGCAGCGGGATCATGATCGCCGTGCCGGACGCCTGCACGATGCGCCCCACCAGCAGCACCCCGAACCCGGGGGCGAGGGCGGCGATGACGGTTCCCAGCGTGAAGAGTCCCATCGCGGCGAAGAACAACGCGCGGAGGGGGAAGCGCTGGATGAGGAACCCGGTGGTGGGGATGACGACCGCCATCGTCAGCAGGAACGCGGTGGTCAGCCACTGCGCCGTGGCGGCGGTGATGTCGAGCTCGCGCATGAGTTCGGGGAGCGCGACACCCATGATCGTCTCGTTGAGGATCACGACGAACGCGGCCACCACGAGGAGGGCGATGACGGCACCGGGGCGGACCGGCGTGGCGGGCGGGGAGACGGTGGGGGCGGTTCCGGTGGCGACCATGGCGACCAATCTGAGCAGAGGGCGACAACTTGGCAGTTACTGCCAATAAGACATCGACTACTGTATCGGAGATGAGCACCCCCGCCGCGCCCGGTCTGCGCGATCGCCGACGGCGCGAAACCGCGCTCGAGATCTGCGCCGCCGCCCTCGACCTGTTCGAGGAGAAGGGGGTGGCGGGCACGACCGTCGACGAGATCGCCGCACGGGCCGGGGTCTCCCCCCGGACGTTCTTCCGCCTGGCCGGCAGCAAAGAGGACGCCGTCTTCATCGACGACGACCGTTTCGTCACCGCCGTCACCGGCGCCGGCCGTCCCGGAGACGACATCGCCGCCCTCGCCGCCGGACTCCGCGCGGTCTTCGCGCGCGAACTGGAGAACCTGGATGCCGACTCCGAGGCCCGCGAGCGCTACCTGCGCGTGCGCCGGCTCATCGGGCACGAACCCTCGCTGCTCGGCGCCGCGATCCGCCGCGAGATCACGGCCTCCGACCTCTTCGTCGCCGAGATCGCCGAACGCATCGGACGTCCCGAAGCCGACGTCCGCGCGGCGGCGGGCCTGACGGCCCTCGAGATGCGCACGACCCTCGACGAATGGGCCCGGTGCCACGACCGCGGCGAGGCCCGCAGCCTCGTCGACCTGCACCGCGACGTGCGCGAGATGCTGGCCCGCGCCGCGAGCGCCTGAGACTCACGTCTCGCGGGTGATCGTCACCTTCACCTTGAGCTGGCTCTTGCCCGGACCCGCGTACACGCCGCGCAGCGGCGGCACGTCGTTGTAGTCGCGACCGCGGCCGACGAGGACGTGGCGGTCGCCGATCTCGATGTTGTTCGTGGGATCGAAGCCCTGCCAGTCGCCCGCGAACCACTCCACCCACGCGTGCGATTCCCCGGTGACGGCCTCGCCGACCTCGGCGGACGGTTTGGGGTGCAGGTATCCCGACACGTACCGGGCGGGGATGCCGACCTCGCGCAGCGCTCCGAGAGTGATGTGCGCGATGTCCTGGCACACGCCCTTGCGCGCCTCCCACGCATCGACGGCGGTCGAGTGCACGCCCGTGACGCCCTGCATGTACTCGATCGCGTCGCCGATGGCCTCGGCGATCGCGTGCGCGGCGGGGCCGGGCCGGTCGTATCCGGCCGCGATCCCGCGGGCGAGCGCGGCCACCTCGGGGTGGGGCGCCGTGCGTCGTGTCTGCGTCAACTGCTCGACCGTGGTGATCGATCGGGATGCCTCCGCGCGCAGCGCGTCCCACGTGATGTCGGCGTGCTCGATCGGCCTCGGGCGCACCTCCACGAGCGAGCGCGCCGTGATCGTCAGGGCCGAGTGCGGCGAGAGCACGTCGAACGCGGCGACGCGCGTGCCGAAATAGTCGACGTACTGATTGACCGAGGTCGACGGCTCGATGTCGAGCGACGAGCTCAGCACGAACTGGCTGTCGGTCGAGCCCGGCAGCATCCGCGCTTCGTTGTAGGAGGCCACGACGTCGCCCGGGTACGCGAAACCCGTCTGGTGCTCGATGCGCAGGCGCTTCACGAGATCTCTCCGATCCACGCGGGCTCGGCCTGCGTCGGGAAGAACCGCGACCGGATGGCCTCGGAGGCCTCGCGCGTCACCGTCTGCACGCGCTGCATGTGCTCGGGGAGCTCGGCGAGGATGTCGCTGATGGGGCGGTACTCCAGGTCGTTGCGGATCTGCCCGAGGGCTCGCAGCACCGTGTTGGAGTGGCCGACACGGTCGGCGCGGGGGTCGATGGCGCTCATGCAGTCCTCGGCGCGCTGGATGGAGTAGATGATCGACCGGGGGAACAGGCGGTCCAGCAGCAGGAACTCCGCCGCGTTGCGGGCGCTCGGCATCCCCCGGTAGGTCCGCAGGTACGCCTCGTACGCCCCGCACGAGCGGAGGATCGTCGTCCAGGACGGACCCGACACCTCCGTGAGCGACCGGGTCGCGAGCAGGCGCGCGGTCATGTCGGTGCGTTCGATGCTGCGGCCCAGCGTGAAGAACTGCCAGGCCTCGTCGCGGTTCGTCGACGAGTCGACGATGCCGATCGCCAGCGCCGCGCGCTCGCGCACCCACTGGAAGAACTCGTGCACCTTCTCGGTCTGCAGACGCCGCGGCATCCGCGAGTTCGTCGTGTTCAGGATCTCCCACAGCTCGGTGGAGACGATCTCGCGCGCACGCCGGGCGTTCTCGCGCGCCGCGGTGAGCGAGTAGGCGATGCTCGACGGGTTCATCCGGTCGACCGCCAGGCGGGCGAGGACGTCGTCGCGGCGGACGGTGTCGACGTTCTCGGGGAACGGCGACCCCATGACGCTCAGGAGCGAGCGGCACGCCGTGTCCTCGTCGATCCACGGATCTTCGAGGAGGAGCTGCAGGTGCACGTCGAGGATGCGCGCGGTGCCGTCCGACCGTTCGATGTAGCGACCGATCCAGAACAGCGACTCGGCGATACGGCTCAGCACGAGGGCACCTCCCCGTCGCTCTGCTGCTGTTGCTGCTCGGCCTGCGGGCCGTGCTGCACGCCCGCATCGGCCTGCTGCTGCTGTTCCTGCTGGTCACGGTCGGCGCGGTGGTCGCGCGGCGCCGTGGCCGGGGCGGGCTGGCCGTCGTAGATGATCGGGATCGCCTCGGTCACCGCCGCCTGGTCGGCCACGAGACCGGAGACGCCGTTGCCCTGGCCGTACTCCACGTGCGAGGGCGCGGATCCGCCGACGACCCACGTGTCCTTCGATCCGCCGCCCTGGCTGGAGTTGACCACGAGCTGCCCCTCCGGCAGCGCCACGCGCGTGAGGCCACCGGGGAGCACCCAGATGTCGTCGCCGTCGTTGACGGCGAACGGGCGCAGGTCGGCGTGGCGGGGGCGCATGCCGTCCTCGACCAGGGTGGGGATCGTCGAGAGCATCACGACCGGCTGCGCGATCCACCCGCGCGGGTCGGCGAGCAGTCGCTTGCGCAGCTTCTCGAGCTCGGCGGGCGAGGCATCCGGACCGACGACGAGGCCCTTGCCGCCGGAGCCGTCCACGGGCTTCACCACGAGTTCGGGCAGACGATCGAGCACCTCTTCGAGCGCGCCCGGATCTTCGAGGCGCCACGTGTCGACGTTCTTCAGGATCGGCTCCTCGGCGAGGTAGTACCGGATCAGGTCGGGAACGTAGGTGTAGAGGAGCTTGTCGTCGGCGACGCCGTTGCCCACGGCGTTGGCGATCGTGACGTTGCCCAGGCGCGCGGCGAGCATGAGACCGGGGGCCCCGAGCATCGAGTCGGCGCGGAACTGCATCGGGTCGAGGAAGTCGTCGTCGACGCGGCGGTAGATGACGTCGACCCGCTGGGGTCCGCGGGTCGTGCGCATGAACACCTTGCCGCCGACGCACAGCAGGTCGCGCCCCTCGACCAGCTCGACGCCCATGAGACGCGCGAGCAGCGTGTGCTCATAGTACGCCGAGTTGTAGACACCCGGGGTCAGCACCACGATGTTCGGGTCATCGATCCCGGGCGGGGCCGACGCGCGGAGAGCGGCGAGCAGCTTGTTGGGGTAGTCGCCGACCGGTCGCACCCGCATCGACACGAACAGCTCGGGCAGGGTCTGCGCCATGACCCGGCGGTTCGAGATGACGTACGACACCCCCGAGGGCACGCGCACGTTGTCTTCCAGCACCCGCATCTCGCCGTGCTCGTCGCGGATCAGGTCGATGCCCGACACCTGGATGCGCACGCCGTTGGCGCTGCGGATGCCGGCGGCCTGACGGTAGAAGTACTGCGACGACGCGATGAGTCCGGCCGGGAGCACGCCGTCGCGCACGCAGTGCTGGTTGCCGTAGGCGTCGTCGAGGAACGCCTCCAGCGCCCGCACCCGCTGCTTCACGCCCGCCTCGATGCGCGACCATTCGTCGTAGGCGATGACCCGGGGCACGGCATCCAGGGGGAACGGACGCTCCTCGCCCGCGAAGTCGAACGTCACGCCCTGGGCGAGGTACGAACTGGCGAGCGAGTCGGTGCGCCCGCGCAGTTCCTCCTGCGTCATCTGCGCCAACGCCTGGTACAGCTCCCGATACGCCTCGCGCGAGGGTGCCGTGTCGCCGGGGGTGGCCGGGACACCGAACATCTCGTCGTACGCCGGGATGCCGGATGCGGTCTTGCGCGGCGCCAGCGTGGAGCCGTAACCGTCGAACAGGTCACCCATGCCCCGAGCCTACCCACGCCCGTGTTGCGCAGGTGTTTCCCCGGCGCGCAGCGGCGTGGCTAGGCTGACGCCACCATCTGCCGCCTCGACCAAGGGTGCCTCCATGCGCGTGCTCGTCACCAGTTCCCGCAACACGTTCGCTCTCGACCTCGTCCGCAAACTCGGCAGCGTCGGGCACACCGTGTTCGCGAGCGACACGTACGACGGCGCCGTCGGCAACCACTCGCGCTTCCTCACCGGGCACCTGGTCACGCCGTCCCCGCGCTTCGAGACGGATGCCTTCATCGAGACCGTCGGCGCCTACGTCCGCGCGCACGACATCGACCTGATCATCCCCACGTTCGAGGAGGTCTTCTACCTCGCCGCCCGAGTTGCGGACCTCCCCGAGGGCGTCGAGCTGTACGCGGGGAGCTTCCCCGATCTCGCGCGTCTCCACGACAAGGCGAGCTTCCAGCGGTTGGCTCAGGATGCCGGAGTGCCGATCCCCGAGACGGTGGTCGTCACCTCGCCCGAGGAGCTGCGCACCGCGATCGACGGGTTCCCGCGGTACTTCGCGCGCGCGGCGTTCTCGCGCGGCGGCGTCGGGCTGCTCACCAACACCGGTCCCCTCGCGGGGAAGGTGCCGATCGAGGACTGCGTGCCGACGCCGGAGCAGCCCTGGCTCGTCCAGCCGTTCGTCGACGGCCCGATGGTCTGCACCTACAGCGTCGTCGTGGACGGACGCGTCACCGCGCACACCACGTACAAGGCGGGCGAGCAGTGGGCGCACAGCACCGCGATCGCGTTCGTCGCCGTCGACAGCACCGACACCCTCCGGTTCACGCAGCAGATCGTCGACACGCTCGATCCGACGTTCACCGGGCAGATCTCGTTCGACTTCGTCGACCACGGCACCGACGGAACGCCCGACTACAAGATCATCGAGTGCAACCCGCGCCCCACCAACGGCGTCATCCTGCTCGAGGCCGAGGATGTCTCGCGCGCGATCGAGGGGACGGTCGAGCACACGATCGTCGCCGTTCCCGGGACTCAGCGCCAGATCACCCTGGCCGTCCTCGCCGAGGCGTTCACGGAGCCCCTCCAGCACCTGCCCAAGACGCTGCACGATCTCGTGCACGTGCGCGATGTGGGGGCCGGGTGGTGGGACGACGCCGCGATGCTGTGGAGCCCGGCGACCATCGTGCACGGGGCAAAGATCTCGCACGGGGACCGCAAAGAGGTTCTGGCCGCACTCGGCGACGACATCGTCTGGAACGGCGAGCCGATCCAGGGCATGAGCCCGGCGGACGCCGCGGCCCTGGAGGCCGTGCATTCCGGTCGCGTCTAGCCCTCGGCATCCCGTCATCGGGCCGAGGTGCGCGCCGTCGTGCGGACTCCGTGCCCGACACGCCGGCGAGCCCGGCTCCTCACCGGCGTGTCGTCGCCGAACTCCGCACGACGGTACGTGCCCGCACGACGCACGGCGTCAGGAACCCGGCCGCAGCACCACCTTGATGCAGCCGTCCTCCTTCTTCTGGAAGGTCTCGTAGAGCGCGGGGGCGTCCTCGAGCGGGGCGTGGTGCGTGACCAGGTCCATCACACCGAGCGGGTCGGCGGGGTCCTCCACCAGGGGCAGGAGGTCGTCGATCCACCGCTTGACGTTGCACTGCCCCATCCGCAGAGTCAGCTGCTGGTCGAACATCGTCTTCATCGGCAGGATGTCGGCTTCGCCCGCGTAGACGCCGCTGAGCGAGACCGTTCCCCCACGCCGGACGACGTCGATCGAGGCGTGCATCGCGGCGAGCCGATCGAGGCCGGCCGTGTCCATGAGCTTCTGCGCGAGGGCATCCGGCAGCAGGCCGATGGCATCCTGCGCGAACTTGATGCCGCCGTTGCCGTGCGCCTCCATGCCGACCGCGTCGACGACGCCGTCGGCTCCGCGACCCTCGGTGAGGTCGCGCAGTTCCTCGATCACGGTGTCGGTGAGGTCGAAGGTCTCGACGCCGTGGCGCTCGGCCATCGCGCGACGTTCGGCGACGGGCTCCACCGCCAGAACGCGGTAGCCGAGGTGCACGCCGATGCGTGAGACGAACTGGCCGACGGGGCCGAGACCCATGACCGCGAGCGTGCCGCCGTCCGGGACGTCGGCGTACTGCACGCCCTGCCACGCCGTCGGCACGATGTCGCTGAGGAACAGGTAGCGGTCGTCGGGGAGGTCCGGGCCGACCGTGATGTGGTTGTAGTCCGCGAGCGGGACGCGCAGGTACTCGGCCTGACCGCCGGGTACCTGGCCGTAGAGCTTCGTGTAGCCGAAGAGCGCCGCGCCGCTGCCGTACTCGCGGACCTGCGTCGTCTCGCACTGCGACTGCAACCCGCGCCGGCACAGGAAGCAGTGTCCGCACGAGATGTTGAACGGGACGACGACGCGGTCGCCGACCGCGAGGTTCGTGACCGCCGAACCGACCTCGACGACCACGCCCATCGGCTCGTGGCCGAGGACGTCGCCCGGGTCGATGAACGGTCCGAAGATCTCGTACAGGTGCAGGTCGGAACCGCAGATCGCGGTCGACGTGATCTTCACGATCGCGTCGGTCGGCTCGAGGATCTGCGGGTCGGGGACCTCCTCGACGCTCACGTCGCGCTTGCCCTGCCAGGTCAATGCCTTCATCGTGCTGCCTCTCGTCGGGGGAACGAGGGGCCAGTGTCATCCGAGGTCGTCGATCGGTCGACCCCGTTGACGAACGCGGCGCCGATCGACAGGGGTGTCCCGGACCGTCCCGCGGATCGCGACGGCGACACGCCGCCCACGGGCACCCGAACACGGCGTGTCGTCGCCGAACTCCGCACGACGGTACGTGCCCGCGCGGCACGGGACGGGCCGGGAACGGATGCCAGGACTCAGCGGCGCGGGCGGACGACGGTGTCGGCGTGCGCCAGGGCCTGCAGCAGCGGGGGGAACCGGGCCGAGACGCCGGTGCGGCGGAGACGGTCCAGCGCCGGCTCCTCGGCCGGGAGGCGATGGTGCTGACCGCGGACGAGGCGTCGCGTGGCGTTGAGCAGGGCCATCGGTTGGGTGTCCAGCGCGCTGTGGCCGTTGCGGAGCCGGACCAGGGTGGCATCCGGAGCCGTCCGGGCCACGCGCTCGGCGATCTCCGGCGGAGTGCGCAGGTCGCGATCGCCCGAGAGCAGGACCATCGGCCAGCGGAATCCGGCGACGGCGGCGGTCAGGTCGTTCGGCTCGCCGTCGAACGCCGGATACCGTTCCGCGAGCGGGGCGTAGGTGAGGGCCGGGTCCAGCGGAAGACCGTCGGGCGGAGCGCCGTAGTGCAGTTCGCGGAACGCGATCGTTCCGACGACGTCGAACTCGTAGATGCCCGGTATCCGCGCGACCGAGCCGTCGCGGGACGCGTACGCGGCGAGCGCGTGCCACGCGAGACCCGGGCGGTGCCGTACGAGCGGGCGCACCAGCTCGGGGCCCGCGAGCTCGTACGCCGCGCGCACGACGTCGAGCACCACGCGTTCGTCGATCCCGTCGGCCACGAGGCGACGCACGCCGCGGGAGAGGTCGTCGTCGGCATCCCAGAACAGGCCCCGCAGGCGGGCGCGCTCGAGCGCCAGGTCCTCGGTGGACTGCAGCGCGGAATCGAGGAGCATCCCGGCCACACGGTCCGGATGCCGGGCTCCGAAGCTCGACGCGAGATAGCTGCCGTACGACGAACCGACGACGAACGCCCGGTCGACGCCCTCGGCGTCGAGCACGGCGGCGAGGTCGTCGAGCACCGCGGTGATGCGCATCGCGTCGGCGGGGAGCACCCGGCCGGCGAGGTCGTGCCGCGACCGGCCGATCCCCCGGTGCTCGACCATGAGCACGTCGAGGCCTCCCGCGGCGGCGCGACGACGCAGTCCCCGATACGGCAGAACGGATGCCAGCCCGGGCCCGCCCGGAATGATCAACGCCGGGGTGGCGGTGCGCGGACCGGTGCGTACGTAGCTCAGCTCGAACGGCGGTGCGCCGCCCACGGCCGGGCGCCGGAGGGTGCTCACTCGCTCACGCATGTTCCCGACGGTACCCCCGGTCGCCTCGCACGAGTCGCCAGGATATGCCGCTCCCAGCGGGCCCAGGCGACATTCCTCGGCGACTCACGCGCGCCGCGCGCGTTCCGGTTGGCTGTGAGTTCGGGATGCCACGGCCCCGGCGCCCCGCGGGCTCCCTATGCTCCGAACGTGGCCTCTGCTTCCCGCACCCCCGACCTGCTCGCGGCCGGCGCGGGCGTCGCGGCCGCCGTGCTCGGCGCGGGGGCCGGCGAGCTGACCGCCGCGGTGGTCGCGCCCGCAGCGAGCCCGTTCGCCGTGATCGGCGGCGGCATCATCGACATCGCGCCCCCGTGGGGGAAAGACCTGGCGATCAGCCTCTTCGGCACGAACGACAAGGCCGCCCTCCTGACCGGCATCGCGATCCTCCTCCTGGCGGTGGCCGCCGCCGCGGGAGTGCTGGAACGTCGCCGCCCGCCGTGGGGACGCGTGATCCTGGGCGGACTCGGCGTCGTCGGTGTGATCGTGTCGATGACGCGGGCCGACGCCGACGTGCTGTCCCCGGCACCGTCGTTCGTCGCGGCGGCGGTCGCGGTGATCGTCGGCGCGCTGCTGATCGCCCGCCTCCGTCGCCCGGAGGCCGCCCCCGAAGCCGTCGGACCGACGCGACGCAACGTCCTCGTCCTCTCCGGCGCAGCGGTCGTCGTCGGCGCCCTCGCCGCCCTCGGTTCCGCGGCCGTCCGCGGCGGCGCGCAGGCCGCGTCGGCGGTCCGTTCCGCCCTCCGCCTCCCGGCCCCCGCGATCACGACGGCCGTCCCCGCCACGGCCGAGCTGGGCATCGACGGTCTCGCGCCCGTGATCACGCCGTCCGCGGACTTCTACCGCATCGACACCGCGCTCGTGGTGCCGCAGATCGATCCGGCGACGTGGAGTCTTCGCATCCATGGGCTCGTCGAAGAGGAGGTCGTGCTCACGTGGGACGACCTCGTCGCCCTCCCCCAGCGCGAGACCGTCGCGACCCTCGTGTGCGTGTCGAACGAGGTCGGCGGCGATCTGATCGGCACGGCCCGCTGGCTGGGCGTCCCGATCCGCGACCTGCTCGCCCGCGCGAAGCCGACGGCGGATGCCGACATGGTGCTGTCGCACTCGATCGACGGTTTCACGGCCTCCACGCCGCTCGAGGCGCTGACCGACGAGCGCGACGCGCTGCTCGCGATCGGGATGAACGGCGAACCGCTGCCGATCGCGCACGGGTTCCCCGTCCGCATGGTCGTCCCGGGGCTGTACGGCTACGTCTCCGCCACCAAGTGGGTCACCGAGCTCGAGGTGACGCGGTACGCCGTGGCCGAGGGGTATTGGACCTCGCGCGGATGGTCGGCGCGCGGCCCGGTGAAACTGGCATCCCGGATCGACGTCCCCCGCGCCGGCGCGCGCGTCGCCGCCGGCCCGACGGTGATCGCGGGAGTCGCCTGGCAGACGCACGTCGGCGTCTCCGGCGTCGAGGTGCAGATCGACGACGGGGCGTGGCAGCCGGCGACGCTCGCGACGGCCATCTCGTCGGACACGTGGGTGCAGTGGAGCCTGCCGTGGGATGCCACGGCGGGAACGCACACGATCCGGTGCCGCGCGACGTCCGCCACCGGCGAGACCCAGACGCAGCAGCGCGCCGCCCCCGCCCCCGACGGCGCGACCGGCTGGGACGAACTGACGCTCACCGTCGCGTGAGACGCGAAGAGCCCCCGCACACGGTGGGGGCTCTCGCGTAGCGCGCGATCAGGACAGGACGTGACGGAGCTGCTCGATCGCCCAGTCGATCTCGGTCGCGCGGATCGTCAGCGGCGGCGCGATGCGGATCGTCTGCCCGTGCGTGTCCTTGACGAGCACGCCGCGGGCGAGGAGCTTCTCGGCGATCTCGCGGCCGCTGCCCACGGCCGGGTCGATGTCGACGCCGGCCCACAGCCCGGCCACGCGCACCGCGGTGACGCCGTGACCGACGAGCGCATCGAGCCCCTGCGCGAGGTGCTCGCCGAGCGCCTTCGCGCGGGTCTGGAACTCCCCGGATGCCAGCATCTCCACGACCCGCAGGCCCACGGCGCACGCCAGCGGGTTGCCGCCGAAGGTCGAGCCGTGCTCACCGGGGCGGATGACGCCCAGGACGTCCTCGTTCGCGACCACCGCGGACAGCGGCAGGATGCCACCGCCCAGTGCCTTGCCGAGGAGGTAGAGGTCGGGCACCACGCCTTCGCGGTCGCACGCGAACGTCTCGCCCACGCGTCCGAGGCCCGACTGGATCTCGTCCGCGATGAACAGCACGTTGTTCTCGGTGCAGATCTCGCGCACGCGCCGCAGGAACCCGTCCGGCGGGATCACGACACCGGCCTCGCCCTGGATCGGCTCGAGGAGCACCGCGGCGGTGTTCTCATCGATCGCCGCGGCGATGGCATCCGCGTCTCCGTAGGGCACGTGCACGAAGCCCGGCGCGTACGGACCGAAGTCGTCGTGCGCGGTGGGGTCGTCGCTGAAGCCGACGATCGTCGTGGTGCGGCCGTGGAAGTTGCCGTTCGCGACGACGATGGTCGCGGCATCCGGGGCGATGCCCTTCGTCCGATAGCCCCACGCGCGGGCGACCTTGATGCCGGTCTCCACCGCCTCGGCGCCCGTGTTCATCGGCAGGACGAGGTCTTTGCCGCACAGCTGCGCGAGCGCCGTGGCGAACGGCCCGAGCCTGTCGTTGTGGAACGCGCGACTCGTGAGCGTCAGACGCTCCAGCTGCTCGCGGGCGGCGGCCAGGATCGCCGGGTGCCCGTGGCCGAAGTTCAGCGCGGAGTACGCCGACAGCAGGTCGAGGTAGCGCTTGCCCTCGACGTCGGTGACCCAGACGCCCTCGGCGCGCGCGGCGACGACCGGCAGCGGGTGGTAGTTGTGGGCGACGTGCGCGCCCTCGGCGGCGATGAGCTGCGCGCCCAGATCGTCGACGGTGGTGCTCATCGGGTGCCCCCGCGCAGCTCGAGGGTGCAGCACTTGATGCCACCGCCGCCGAGCAGCAGCTCGGACAGGTCCACGAGCACCGGCGTGTAGCCGCGCTCGCGCAGCTGCGCCTCGAAGCCCTTCGCGCGCGGCGAGATGATGACGTTCTTGCCGTCGCTCGCGGAGTTCAGGCCGAACACCGCGCCATCGGCATCCGACACGCGGATGGCATCCGGGTAGCGCTCGCGCAGGATCGCCTGGCTGCGCTCGTCGAACGCGTTCGGCAGGTACGCGATGTTCGCCTTCTCGACGCCGCCCGGCCCCTCGACCGGGTCGAGCACGGCGATCGCGGTGTCGAGGTGGTAGAACCGCGGGTCGGTGAGCGTCAACGACACGACCTCGCGCGAGAACACCTCGCCGACCTCGCGGTGGCTGTCGCCGGTGGAGCGGAAGCCGGTGCCCGCGAGGATCGTGTTCCCGACGAGCAGGAAGTCGCCCTCGCCCTCGTTGACCTCGACCGGCTCGGCGACCTCGAAGCCGTTCGCCGCGAACCAGTCGATGAACGCGGGTGCCTCTTCTGCGCGCTCGCGGAAGCGGAACTTCGGGCCGTAGGCGACACCGTCGATCACGAAGCCGCCGTTGGCCGTGTAGACCATGTCGGGCAGACCCTCGACGGGGTCGATGAGCTCGATCTCGTGGCCGAGCGACACGTAGGTGTCGTACAGCGACTGCCACTGCTGCACGGCGAGGTTCGTGTCGGTGGGGCGCGAGGGCTCCATCCACGGGTTGATGCTGTAGCTGACCGTGAAGTGCTCGGGCCGGCACATCAGGTACCGGCGGTGCTGCTGGACGCGCTCGTTCGTCTCGGTTTCGACGGCGGCGGCGGTGGGGTTCGCGGACATCTCTGCTCCTCAGGAGAAGGTGCGGCGGACGCTGTCCTCTGGGCCCGGTGGCCCTTCGACCCGGCGGCGCCTGTCGCGCCGTGCGGGGAAAGGTCGGTCCGAGCACGCCATGAACCAGTGTCTCACGCGGGCGTGCGGGCGCGCGAGCGGCGCGGGCGGGTGCGGCGGAAGCCGCCGCGGCGGCACAACCTCAGCGATTCGCGCCGGGTCAGTGGCATCCGGCCGAATCGGGCTGAGGTTGCGCGGATCGCGGAGGCTACGCGGCGCGCGGCCGCCGCGGCGGCACAAGCTCGGCGATCCGCGCCGGGTCAGCGGCATCCGGTCGAATCGGGCTGAGGCTGCGCGGATCGCTGAGGCTGCGCGTCGCGGCCGCGCGTCGCGCGGTGTCATCCGCGCCGTCCGTGTCGGCGGCCCGTGGGAGAATCGTCGCGATGTCTGCCACCCTCGAGAATTCCGTCGTCCTCGACGAGGCCGCGGGTGTCGTCCGCATCCTCGACCGTCGCGTGTTCCCCGCGCGGGTCGAATGGGTGGATGCCACCACCCCCGACGAGGTCGCCGCGGCGATCCGCGACATGGTGACGCAGAGTTCGGGTCCGTTGTACGCGGCGACCGCGGGCATGGGCCTCGCCGCCCTGCAGGTGCGCGGGCTGCCGCTGGGCGAAGCGCGCACCGCGCTCGGCCGCGCCGGACGCGCCCTGGCCACCGCGCGCCCCACGAACGCTCACCCGCGCGACGCGGTTGCGCGCATCCTCGCGGCGGGAAGGGATGCCGACGACACCGACGCCCTGGTGTCGGCGACGCTCGAGACGGCCGAGGCCGTCGACCGCGACTACCGCGAGGCCAGCCTGCGCCTGGGCCGCGCGACGCTGTCGCTGCTGCCCGAGTCCCCGCGCATCCTCACGCACTGCTGGGCCGACGCCTATCTGTTCGGCCTGGTCGCCGCCGCGCGCGAAGCCGGCCGCGAGATCGAGTGGATCGCGACCGAGACCCGCCCCTATCTCCAGGGCGCGCGGCTCACCGCGCACTCGCTGCGCGAGCTCGACCAGAAAGTCACGCTCATCACCGACGGCATGGCCGCCGCGGCCCTCGCGTCACCGCGGGGCGTCGGATCCGGGCCGATCGACGCCGTGGTCACCGCCGCCGACCGCGTGGCGCTCGACGGCTCGGTGGTCAACAAGGTGGGCACGCTCGCGCACGCCGCCGCGGCGGCGGCGTTCGGCACCCCGTACTACGCCATGGTCGAAGCGCCCGACCCGAGCGCCCCGACGGGCGCCGACGTCGTCATCGAAGACCGCGACCCCCGAGAGGTGCTCGAGGTGCTCGGCCGGCGCACGGCGAGCCCGCTCGTGACCGACGCCTGGTACCCCGCGTTCGACGTCACGCCCCCGCGGCTGGTGACCCGCATCGCGACGAGCCGCGGCACGTTCGCCCCGGCGAACGTCGGCGAGCACTTCACGACCGATCCGGATGCCGAGGCCGCCGACGCCGCGCCCTCGCTGCGGCGACGTCGCTCGCCCGCCGAGCCCGCCCCGGCCGCCGCGACGGTGCAACCCGACACCGTCGCGTTCCGCCCCGTTTCCCCCACCCCCGACGAGGATCCTTCATGACCCGCATCTCCGCCGACGTCGTCGTGCTCGACATCGAGGGCACCACGAGTGCCGCCGGCTTCATCCTGGGCGACCTGTACGACTACGCGCGTCCGCGCCTGGACGCGCTGCTGGGCCGCGACGACGACACCGTCCGCGCCGCCCGCGCCGACGCGATCGCCGAGACCGGCCTGGATGCCGACGCCACCGACGCCGAGGTCGCCGACGCGCTGCGCCGGCTCATGGCATCCGACGTGAAGTCGACTCCGCTGAAGACCCTGCAGGGGATCCTGTGGGCCGAGGGCTTCGCGGCGGGCGAGATCCACTCGCAGTTCTTCGACGACGTGCCGCCGCGCCTGCACGCATGGCACGAGGACGGCATCCGCCTGGCGGTGTACTCGTCGGGCTCGGTCGCGTCGCAGGTACCGTGGTTCCGGCACGCGCCGCAGGGCGACCTCACGCCGCTCGTCGAGGACTTCTTCGACACCGTGAGCGCCGGCCCCAAGAAGGAGTCCGGCTCGTACGACCGGATCGCGGCGGCCCTGGGCGTCGCGCCGGAGCGCGCGCTGTTCCTCACCGACCACCCCGACGAGGTCGCCGCCGCCCTGACCGCCGGTTGGCAGGTCGTCGCGCTCGACCGCGCCGGGGAGCCGTGGCACGGAGCCGATTTCGCGGCGCCGTCCGTGGCATCCTTCGACGAGATCGACCTGTCGCGATGAGCCTCCCCCTGACCGCGCGCGTGCAGGAGGCCGGAGCCGCCCTCGCCGCGGAGGCCTCGCGCTTCTCGGGGTACGGCTGGATGCGCGGCACCTCCGGCAACCTGTCGGTCGTGATCGACCGGGATCCGCTCGTGCTCGCCGTCACGGCCTCGGGCCTGGACAAGTCGGAGCTCACCGACCGCGACGTCGTACTCATCGACGCCGACGGCGCGGCCCTCGACCCCGACGACCCGCGGCCGCCGTCCGCAGAGGCCGGGCTCCACGCGCACATCGCCGCGCGCACCGGCGCGGGCGCGGTGTTCCACGTGCACGCGTTCGACGCGGTCGTCGCGGGGCACCGGTGGCCCGGGGGCGTCGAGATCCGCGACATGGAGATGCTCAAGGGCATCGGGCATCGGGCGCACGACGAGACCGTGACGATCCCCGTGATCGCCAACGATCAGGACATGACCGTCGAGGCCGCGCGCTTCGACGAGGTCTACGTGCCGGCGACGGCCGAGGTGCCCGAGGTCCCCGCGCTCATCGTGGCGAGCCACGGCATGTACGCGTGGGGCGTCGACATCGCCGCCGCCCGCCGCCACCTCGAGATCGCCGAGTGGCTGCTGCGGTTCACCGTCGCCACGCGCTGAGCCCCCGGCATCCACCGCCCTGCCTCCGCGCGGCGTAGCGCCGCGCCGGCCCGCGTTGTGCCGTGCCCGCGCCGCGTTGCGCCGCCGTTACGCCCGATAAACGCCATCCACGGCGAGAAACAAGACGCCCCACCGTGTCTCGCCGTGAACAGCGTTTATCGCGATCAGGGACAGCGCGGGCCGACGGACGCCGCCACCCGGCGGCGAACGCCCCGGCGGCGAACGCCCTGCCCGACACGGCGGGCGCGGCCCCGCTCACCACGCCCCCAG